>Ga0209930_1000010_pt1 | contig 1558892 bp, 1480 predicted proteins | sample ThiBiot_500_biof_2_FD_183948 | JGI IMG/M metagenome (GOLD analysis project Ga0209930, IMG submission 183948) | Wastewater bioreactor microbial communities from Cape Town, South Africa - Thiocy_cont_500_biof (SPAdes) | ecosystem: Engineered > Bioreactor > Thiocyanate-remediating >...
GGTGACTTCTGCGGAGTGACCAGACCCGATCCCATCCCGAACTCGGCCGTCAAACGCTCCCGCGCCAATGGTACTATGTCTCAAGACCTGGGAGAGTAGGTCGTTGCCAGGCCTGCAAAAAACGGTGGTCCTCTTAACCGATGAACAGAATTGAAAAACCCCTTGCCTCACGGCGAGGGGTTTTTGTTTTTTCGGCCACGCGCTTATCGACCAATCACCCGCGTACTTGCGATGCGACCGTTTCAGCGCACATGTGACTTATATCTGTTCATATTCGACTGCGCGGCCTATGTGATGTGCGGCGCAGTTGGCGCAAGGAGCGTTTTGGCGTGAAAGCATCATCCAATACCGTTGCCGCAGCAGACGTTGCTAATCTCGAGTCCCATGTCGGTGACGTCAGCTTCTCCGCTTGGTTCACCATCGATCAGCATCGCATCGACGGTTTCGCCGATGTCACCGAGGATCATCAGTTCCTGCATGTCGATGTCGAGGCGGCGGCCAAAGGTCCGTTTGGCGGTACGATTGCGCATGGCTTCTTATCCTTGTCGATGCTGAGCAGGATGGCCGCGACCGCCCTGCCTTTGAAAGGTGCTTCGTCCGTCCTCAACTATGGCTTCGATCGCATTCGCTTTCTGGCACCGGTACCTTCCGGTTCGCGAATCCGAGGGCGCTTCACGCTTGCCAAAGCGAATCGCCGTGCCGCCGGCCAGACGCTTGTTCACTATCAGGTGGAAGTCGAAATCGAAGGCGAGGCCAAGCCGGCTCTCTCAGCCGAATGGCTGGTGCTGTTTTTGTCCAAGGAATGAGCCTGTCCACGCCGCTCCCCCGGCTGACGCTGCTCCTATAAAGTGCGATGCTCCCTTTCGACGGTGTCCGCGAGGGAGCGCGCATGGGACCGCTTGCCAATATTCGAGTGATCGAACTGGTCGGGCTTGGCCCGGCGCCCTTCTGCGCGATGATGTTGTCGGACATGGGCGCCGATGTCGTGTGCATCGAGCGCAAATCCGATACGCCGCTTGATTTCCTGTCGGATGCTGATGGCTTCATGGCGCGCGGACGCCACAAGATCGCACTCGATCTGAAGGATGCGAAAGATCAGGCGCATCTGCGTGAACTTCTGCATCATGCCGATGTCCTCATGGAGGGATTTCGGCCCGGCGTCATGGAGCGCCTTGGCTTGGGGCCTGATGTTTGTCTCGCTGCCAATCCGCGACTGATCTATGCGCGCATGACAGGCTGGGGGCAGGAGGGCCCCATGGCGCGACAGCCGGGGCACGATATCAATTATCTCGCCCTTTCGGGTACGCTCGACATGATCGGCGATGCGCGAAGTCCGGTCATTCCGCTCAATCTGCTCGGCGATTTTGGTGGCGGCGGCATGTATCTGGCGTTCGGCATCGTCTGCGCTTTGCTGGAAAGAACGCGTTCTGGGCAAGGACAAGTGGTTGATGCTGCCATCGTCGATGGCGTGGCTTCGCTCTCGATTTTCATTCATGGTCTCATGGCCGCGGGACAATGGCAGGCGCCACGTGGCGGCAATGTTCTCGACGGCGGTGCGCCCTTTTATACGCTCTACGAGACCTCGGATCACCGTCATATCGCTGTCGGGGCGATCGAGGGTAAATTCTTCGCCAATCTTTTAACGAAGTTGAATGTTTCGGAGATCAGTCCTTCGGATCAATGGAAGCGCGCGGGCTGGCCCGACATGCGCCGACGCTTTCGAAGCATTTTTGCCACGCGAACGCGCTATGAATGGCAAACGGTCTTCGAAGGGAGCGAAGCCTGTGTTTCGCCCGTGCTCACACTGGAGGAAGCCCAAAACGATCCGCACAATGTCGCGCGCAAGCTCTTCGCAAACGTGGGATCGCATCTTGAAGCGGCGCCGGCGCCGCGTTTCAGTCGCACGGCTCCCAAAATCCAAGAGACATTAGAAGATACCCTTGATGCAGTGCTCGCAAGATGGGCCGATATGTCCGATCCGTAGCGAGAACGCTTCCACTAATGCCCAATTGGCGGGGATTTCTGCGCCATCTCTCTCAGCTTCACCATGGTCTGGAGCAAGAGATTGATCGGTGTTGAAACGCCAACCTGATGTCCTTTACGAACGACATAGCCGTTGAGATGATCGATTTCCGTGGGCTTGCCACGGGCGAGGTCCTGCGCCGTCGATGAACGCTGACCAGCCATGTCGACGGCGATGCGGAATGTCAGATCATGAATATTGCTGGGCAGAGAAACGCCGGCGGCCACCGCAACCGCTGCGCATTCATCAATGGTGCTGCGGATGATCTCGCGCACGCCGTCGACCTCTATCAAACGTCCATAGGGCAATTGAGAGATGGCGGAGAGTGCATTGTAGGCACAGTTGGCGACCAGCTTGACCCATAGTGCGTTCAGCACGTCTTGCGAGACTGTCGTGGGAATTGCAGCCTTAATGAGAATATAGGCGATGTGAGTGCTGGCCGGGCTTGGCGCGATGATCAGCTCGCCACGGCCATGGTGACGCACGTGGCCGGGGCCGGCCATTTCGGTCGCCACATAAACCGCCGCGGCCAGTACCGTCTGGGGGACGATGACGGCAAGCCTCTCGGCATTGTCGACGCCGTTCTGCAGGCAGAGCAGGACCGCATCCGATTTCAGATGCGGTAAAATCAGGCGGCCGGCCGTCTCCGTGTCTGTCGATTTGACGCAGAAGAGAATCACATCGGCGCCCTCAACGCCTTGGGCTTCCGTCGTGGCCTGCATCGGCACATGGCCATCGAACAGTTTGCTTTCGAGCCGCAGGCCACGTTGGCGGATCGCCGCGACATGTTGCGCTCGTCCGATCAGGCAAACGTCGTGGCCGGCGCGGGCGAGAAGCGCGCCAAAATAAGAGCCGATCGCGCCGGCGCCCATCACTGCGAATTTCATTCTTGAAACCTGACGATCGGTCGTTTGATTGGGACGGGCCGGAGAGTACGCGATCCGGCAGCCTTAAATCCATGATGAAGCTGTCTTTGTCGGTCGAGTATAAACCGGTCGGTTCTGTTTGGGGCGACCGAATTGACTCGATAGTGAGTATACGGATAGCCAAGCACGCTCACGAGGGGCTGACATGATGGTATTGGCTAAATCGAATGCGTGGGCGCGCGTCCGCCTTATTTCAAATGTGGCGGGTGTCGCCCTTCTGGCCGGCATTTCGCCAGGACAGGCGCAGGATTATCCGAACAAGCCGATCACCATGGTGGTTCCCTTTGCGGCTGGCGGCCCAAGTGACGTGACTGGGCGGATCCTGGCGCAGCGATTGGGCGAGTTGCTTGGGCAACAGGTGATCATCGATAATGTCGGCGGCGCTGGCGGCTCGATCGCCGCGAGCCGGATCGCGAAAGCCGTACCCGACGGCTATCAAATTCTTCTCGGCAATATTGGCACCCAGGTCTGGAGCCAGTTGCTGCCCAAGAAAGCCGCCTATGATTCGACCGTGGATTTCGAGCCTGTCAGTCTCGTCACCAACGGGGCGCGCGTGTTGGTGGTGTCGAAAGCGATGCCAGTTTCAAACCTGCAGGATTTCATGGCTTATGCCCGGGCCAATCAGGGAAAGCTGAATTATGCTTCGGCTGGGGCGGGCTCGGCCTCCCATATCGGTTGCGTGCTCTTGAATTCGGTCATGGGTGTCAAGGTCACTCATATCGCCTATCGTGGCGCGGGGCCGGCCATGCAGGACATCGCCGGTGGTCGCGTCGACTATATGTGCGATGCGATTTCGACCGCCGCGCCCCAAGTCCAGACTGGCGCCGTGCGCGGGATCGCGCTGCTCTCGGGATCGCGGGCGGCCATCCTGCCCGATCTGCCGACGGCCCAGGAGCAAGGCTTGAAGGATTTCGATGTCAGCGTCTGGCAGGGCATTTTCTTGCCGAAAGCGACGCCGCAGCCGATCGTTCAGCGGTTGGCCCAGGCAATCGACACGACGCTGGATACGCCGGCGGTGCGCGAACGGCTTGAAGGGCTGGGCGACGATCACATCAAGCCTGAGCGTCGAGGTCCGGCCTTTCTGGCAGGCTTCCTGCGATCGGAAATCGCCAAGTGGGATGCGCCAATCAAAGCCAGTGGTATAAGCTCGGAATAGGTCGCGTCAGGAACGCGCGACCGGAGGACATATGGGCGCGAAACTTTATGATCGCCTCAGCTTGAAGACCCTCAAGCTGGTGCTAGCAATCGAAAAATTTGGCTCGCTGACGCAAGCGGCCGAGGAATTGCACACGGCTGTATCGGCGGCGAGCCGGCGCATCCAATTCCTCGAAAGCAGTCTCGGTCATCAGGTTATCATTCGCACGGGACGCGGGATCACCCTCACGCCCTTTGGCCGTGTCGTCGCCAATTATGCGCGTCGAATCGCCGCCGACATTGATCAGCTCGAAGAAAATGTCCGCGATCTGGCGGTTGGGAATACGGAGAAAATCCGTCTCGCCGTGCCGGGGCCGGCGCTCTATCACGATTTGCCTGAGCAGCTCGATCATTATCTGCGCAGCTATCCCAGCGTAAGCCTGCTGTTGAAGGAAATGAAGAGCCAAGATGTGGTCGACAGTCTCCTGGGCGGCCAGGCCGATGTCGGTATCATCCTGTCCAACCATCTTTCGCCTGCGCTGGAGGTTCTGCCTTATCGCCGCGATCGGTTGAGCGTCATCGTCAATCCTTCCCATCCCTTGGCTAGCCAGTCATCCGTCAAATTTGAAACGTTGCTCGATGAGTCCTGGGTGTTGCCGCTCGAAACGGCCATTGGACAGACATTGGCGCAAGAAGCGGCGAAGCGGGGCGTTGATCTGTTGACGCGTGTCCATTCGCGCAGCCCGGCTTCCAGCTTGCGGATCGTTCACAGCGGTCTGGCGATTACCGTTCTGCCGCACGAAAGTTCGGCGGCGGAAATTTCGATGCGTGGCCTGGTAGCGATTTCGATTGCCGATGAATGGGCGCAGTTTGATCTGTGGCTTGCCACCCTGCGCACGACTAAATTATCGCCGGCTATCGGCGCTCTGATCAAGGCGCTGTCGGAGGAAGAGCCCACCGAGGCGCCAGAGCCGTAACATTGGCGAGCGACGGGGCTAGCGCGATGCACGGATTCGTCCCATCCTGAGGGCAAGCACCGCTTGTGCGCAAGGGAGGATCGTCAAGCCATGGCTCGTTCGCATGAAGCTCCAGTCCTGCTGCCTACATCTCTTGTCGGCTCTTATTCTGTGCCCGATTGGTTGATCGATCGGGCCAGCCTCGCCAAACGGTTTCCACCGCGTGTGCGCGCGCAGGAATTGTGGCGTGTCGCGCCTGAGTTTCTGCAACAGGCCCAGGACGATGCGACAGTATTAGCCATTCGCGACCAGGAGGAAGCGGGCCTCGATATCATCACCGATGGCGAGGTGCGGCGCGAGAGCTATTCCAACCGTTTCGCCACGGCGCTGGAAGGGGTTGATGTCGACAATCCGGGCATAGCACTCGACCGGTCAGGCCATCCCAATCCGGTGCCGCGCGTCGTCGGTCCGATCAAGCGCAAACATCCCGTCGGTGTGCGTGATGTCGAGTTCTTGCGAGGCCATACCAAGCGCATCACCAAGATCACCGTGCCTGGGCCCTATACGATGTCGCAACAGGCGCAGAATGATTTTTATCCGAGCGGCCGGGAGTTGGCTTTCGCCTATGCGGCGGCGGTCAATGCGGAGATCAAGGATCTTTTCGCTGCCGGTGTCGATATCGTTCAAATCGACGAGCCCTATATGCAGGCGCGCCCAGACGCGGCGCGCGACTATGGTCTTGAAGCGATGAATGCGGCGCTTGATGGCGTCAAAGGCACAACCGCCGTCCACATCTGCTTTGGCTATGCGGCAATCATTCATGAGCGGCCGCCAGGTTACTCTTTCCTGCCCGAATTCGAGGGATCGCCGATAGGACAGATTTCGATCGAGACCGCGCAGTCGAAACTGGACTGCGCGGTGTTGAAGGCGTTGCCGTCGAAGACGGTCGTGCTTGGCGTGATCGATCTGTCCGACATGGCCGTGGAAACGCCGGCACAAGTGGCGGAACGTATTCGCGCGGCTCTGCCTTATGTGGCGCCGGAGCGCCTCGTCATCGCGCCCGATTGCGGCATGAAATACATTCCACGCGATGTGGCTTATGCCAAATTGCAGGCGATGGTGCAGGGAACGCAGATCGTGCGCGGTGAACTACCAGCGTGATCCGTATCAGTCCTGCCAAAGTGCCGTGACGAACAGTGCTGCGGTGAGCAGTGACGCGATGGCGCGCACATGGTTCCAGCGCGTCCAAGGCACGCTATAATCCGCCCAAGCGCTCGCCGGAGCTGTCTCTGGGAGTGCAGCCATGCGGTTGTTGAGGGGGACATTGCAGATCATCGTCACGCCGATCGAGCCGATGAGGTAGATCAGCGATCCCAAGAGGATGCAGAACGCGCCCGGCATGTTCCAGCCGAGAGCTGAGGCCAGTAGGGCCAGGCAGATCGCGGCGGTGCCGAAGAAAACCGTCATAAACAAGGGATTGATAATGACGATATTGATCGCTTGCATGGCAAGGATGGCACTTGTCGATGGCAGCCGATCAAAACTCTTCATGATCGTGTTGGAGAAAATGAAGAAGAGGCCGGCGATCAAGCCAGCGCCGAGTGTGCCCAAAAGCAAGAGCAGGAAGCGGATGGTTTCATTCATGGCGCTTTCCTCATTGGCTGCCTCACCGGGCCCGCCTCAATCTCGGCGAATTTAACAGACGTTTTTCATTCATTCCATGGTGCGTCCAGAGAGCCCATTGGGTCCGTGCCGACAATGGTTTATGCCAGTTCTGAGGGCGGCCTGGAGGTCGGAGACGAGTATGCCGGATGTTTTGGTTCTGGGCGCGGGCATGGTGGGTGTCTCGACCGCGCTGGCGTTGCAGGCTCAGGGGCAGGAGGTGGTTCTTGTCGATCGGACCTCGCCGGGGCATGAAACCAGCTATGGCAATGCCGGTCTGATCCAGGCGGAGGCTGCGGAGCCCTATGCTTTTCCGCGCGATTTCGCCAGCCTTCTGCGCGTCATTTTCAAGCGCGGTAACGATGTGAACTATCACCTCGATGCATTGCCGGATCAGTGGCGGCCGCTCTTGGGCTATTTTCATGCGTCGGCTCCGGCGCGACATCAGATCATCTCGCGCAGCTATGCGAAGCTGACGCGTCGCTCGACCGCTGATCATGCGCCCCTCATTGCTGCCGCCGGCGTGGAAGCGCTGATCAAGCGCGAGGGCTTTCGCAAGATGTTCCGCAGCGTGCATGAGTTCGATCATGCTGTCGATCAGGCAGAGCGTGTCGCGCGCCAATATGATTTGGCATTGCGGATCATGGATGGGGCGGAGCTTGCTGCGGCCGAGCCGGCGTTGAAGATCTCTTGTGCCGGCGCGTTTCATTGGCTGGACAGCTGGAGCTGCAGCGATCCGGGCGCGCTGACACAAGCTTATGCGGATTTATTCATCGCCCGTGGCGGACGCGTGCAAACAGCGGATGCAAGCAGCCTTGAACAAGACGGGCGCATGTGGAGTGTCGGTGTCCATTGGGGGCGGCTCGCGGCGCGGCATGTGGTTGTGGCGCTCGGACCGTGGTCGCCGCTGCTGTTGCGGAAATTCGGCTATCACATTCCGATGCTGCGCAAACGGGGCTATCATCGGCACTATAAAGGCGGGACGACGTTGAATCTGCCGATGCTCGATGTCGAGAACGGGGCAGCGCTGTCACCGATGCGGGCCGGCTTCAGGGTTTTGACCGGTGCGGAGATCGCCCGTTTCGATACGCCGCCAACCCCGGTGCAGATGGTGCGCGCGGAACAGGCGGCGCGAGAGCTAATCGATCTGGGCGAGCCCGTCGAAGCCGAACCCTGGTTCGGCAATCGCCCGTGCATGCCCGATATGTTGCCGCTCGTGGGTGCGGCGCCGCGTCATAAAAACCTGTGGTTTCACTTCGGTCATGGCCACCAGGGTTTTACCCTGGGGCCGACGACCGCTGCGCTGCTGGCTGAAGAAATCATCACCGGGCAGGTGCCGATGCCGGAACTGTCGCCAAAGCGTTTATCTTAATCAGGTCACTTCGGCAGGCCGAGGTGCGTCGGCTTCGGCATTCGTTTCCGCGCTGGTGTCATAGGCTGTCCAAAGCACGGCGACGCCGATGATGGCCGAAAGAATTGAAGCGCAGAAGACCGCGATCTTCGCCGCGTCGAAATCGCTGGCCACGGGGAAGGCCTGGCCGGCGATGAACAGCGACATGGTGAAGCCGATACCGGCGAGGGCGCCAGCACCCCATAGTTGCCGCCAGGAATATTCGGCGGGTTTGACCGCGATCTTGAGCCAGACGGCGAGTGCGGCGGCGCCGACCATGCCGATCGGTTTACCTATGACGAGGCCGACAATGATCGCCAGCATCAAACGCGGATGATCACTCCACACGCCCATGGACAGAACCACGCCGGCGTTGGCGAGCGCGAAGAGCGGTAGCACGAAATAGCTCGAACGCGGCGCCACATGGCGCAACATGCGGTCGGCGGGAGATTCAAGCCGATCGTGGATCGCATCGAGCGCGCGCATGGCTGGCGCCGAAGGGCCGTGCCGTAAAGCCTCGCCGTAGCGCATGGCTTCGGCCGTGACGATGGAATTCGCTTGGGTGATCAAGGCGCGCAGATTTGGCGGCGGCCGTGTCGGAATGAACAGGGCCAGCACGACGCCAGCCAGGGTCGCATGCAGGCCGCCGACATAGACGCAGATCCACAAGGCGATGCCGAGCAGGATATAGGGTGTCGTCGCATAGACGGCCGAGCGGTTGAGAAAGGCGAGGGCGCCAACCACCGCGACGGCAGCGCCCAGCGCATAGAGATTCAGGGCGCCGGAATAGAAGGCGGCGACAACGATGATCGAGCCGATGTCGTCGACGATAGCCGCCGCTGTGAGGAAGATGCGCAGTTCGACGGGAACGCGCTGCCCCATCATGACGATGAGCGCGACCGCGAAGGCGGTATCTGTCGCCATCGGCACGCCCCAGCCATGGGCCCAGGGGCCGGAAGGAATGACCAGGAGATAGAGCAAGGCTGGCGCGACCATGCCGCCAAGTGCGCCGGCGATGGGGAGAGCCGCCGAGCGACGGCTGGCAAGATGGCCGACGGTGAATTCGCGTTTGATTTCGAGGCCGACGACGAGGAAGAAAATCGTCAGCAGCGCATCGTTCACCCAATGCAGCAGCGACATGCGGAAAGCGGCGTCACCGAGGGACAGGCCCATATAGGTGTGCCAGAATTTTTCAAAGCCGCCGGCCAAAGGTGAGTTCATCGCGAGAACGGCGGCGATCGTGCCGATCAGCAGTAAGATGCCGGTGGAAGGCGCCCAACTGGCGAAATCGAGCGCAGCGGAGCGGACGCGGTGGCCAAGCGAGCCGAGCATGGCATCGGCGAAAGAGCTTTCATCCCACGGGCCGTCATAGCGGCGACCGTTCACAAAAAAAGTCGGCGTGTACATGACGCCGCTGGCATAGGAACTGGAAATGTCGGAATCGACCCGTTGGCGCGCGCGATAGGCGGTTTCTTCCAGATCTTCATCATCGAAATAGGACAGGCCGAGATCCGAGGCGACGGCGCGCAGATCATCCTCGGTGAGCGTGGTCGAGCGCGTCATCAGTTTGACATGCGCGTCCCAGAAGTGCTCGCTGTCGCGGGTGTATTCGACCAGCTCGGCGGCGCGGCGCGCGAGTTCGTTGTTGGTCAGCGGGCGGTGACGGAAGACATAGCGCAGGCGATCGCCGAACTGTTCGCGGACCTGAATGATCCTGTCATTGGCGGCGCGGCAATGGGGGCAGGCGTAGCTGCCATATTCGACCAGAGTAATTTCGGCGGTCGCGTCGCCCAAAATGTGATCGACCGTCTCGTCCACGGGGCGGTCGAGACGGTTGGTCGAGCTCAATTCTGACATTCAGAAAAACCTGCGAATAAAATCTGGTCGATGCCGTGGCGAGAGGCCCACACATAGGGATTTTGCACGACAGCTCAAGGTTTGAACAGATAGCAGCCCTCAGGTGATGGTTGAGCGCAACCGTCGCTGATGTGCGTTCAATTCCGCCTGTTCGAGCAGGCGTTCGAGATCGGCCCGTGCGATATCGAAACTTTCGCCCATCTGTTGCAGGGCTTCGTCGATATCGGCGGCGATGAAGGTCGGCGTGGCCGAGACAGGCGCTGGCAATGGCCGGTGTGGATAAGATCGGCGCAGGAGGCGATGGAAGAGCACGCCGGCGGCCACCATGGCGGCCGAATTGACGGCGACGGGCACCAGGGGGAACAGCAGGCCCCATTTGGCAACGATCGGCCCGCCCAGCGCCGCGGTCATGGCGACGGCACCGCCCGGCGGATGCAGAGATCGCGTCAGCGACATGATCGCCAGCGCCAGGCTGGCCGCCAGGGCCGCGGCCCAGGTTGGGTCATGGATCAACCAGGCACAGGCCAGACCGATGAAGGCAGCGATCATATTGCCGCCGATGACCGGCCACGGCTGGGCTAAAGGGCTGGCGGGTATGGCGAAGACGATGACCGCCGATGCGCCGACGGGCGCGATGATCAGGGGCGAGGTCTCACCGAGAACAGCGCAACTGGTGATGCCCGCCCAGGCGATGGCAATGAATACCCCGAGACAAGACAAAGCGCGGTCACGGACGGTGGCGCCGGACAAAATCGGTTGGAAGAAACGCAAAATATCGCCTAACTAAGATGCAGTTGGCCTAGATATTATGCACAAACAGGGTCCGTCAATTTATAATATCAGCATAATATGCTTGTGAAATATGCATAGCCTTCACGGCCGAGGCTGGATGCTCCTTGCGTCGAAACAGCCCTTTCCGCGTTGTCCTTCTGAAACGGGAGGCAATGCATCTCATGATCGAAACAGAACGACCACGGGCGTGGCGCGAGGCGGTCTTGATCGTCAATACGCGCTCGCGGCGGGGGAGAAAACTCTATGCTCACGCCAAAGTGGCTCTCGCCAACCATGGCGTAGCGCTCAGCGCGACTTATCCGGTGCGCGATCCTGGTCGTCTGCCGGAAATCGTCCAAGGCGTGGTGGCGCGAGGCCCCGTGCTTGTCATTGTCGGTGGTGGCGATGGCACGATCAGTTCCATCGTCGATTACTTTGTCGGCTCCACGGCGACGCTTGCGATTCTGCCGCTTGGGACCGCCAATAGTTTCGCGCGAACACTGACTATTCCCATCGATGTCGAGGGTGCGGCTGATGCCTTGGTCAACGGGACTGTTGCCGCCGTCGATCTGGGCTGCATCGATGGCGATCTCTTTGCCAATGCAGCGTCGATCGGCATTTCCGCTGCGATCGGACGCAGCCGGCCGCATCAACTCAAACGCTATCTGGGCCGCTTTGGCTATCTGATCGCGGCCGCCCGCATGCTGGCTACATTCAAGCCTTTTGCCTGTCGTTTGACTCATGAGGGGCGGATGGTTCTCGATGTCGCGCAAGCGGTTGATGTGCTCATTGCCAACGGACCCTATCATGGCGGCATGTTGGTCGCCGATGAAGCGGATGTCGAGAGCCGCGATATCGTCATTCGTATCATCAAAGGGAGTTCGCGCTGGGCTTTGGTGAGTGGCTGGTTGCGCATCTGGCTGCATCTTCCCTTGGGGCCGCATCGTTTGGATGTGGTGCGGACGAAGGCGGTGACCCTGACGACCGATCCGATCCGCTATGTTTCCATCGATGGCGAGGTGGTGACCAAAACGCCTGTTCATGTCAGCGTCGCGCGACGGGCGTTGCGGGTCATCGTGCCGGCAACCTTCGTGGAACGATCTACTCCACATCCAAGTGAAGGAAATATCAGGGCAGGGATGCTCGCCTCGAATGACGGTCGGGAAGACCCTGTTAGTGCGTAGTATCGGTCAGCTTCGCGGCGCACTATCAATGACATCGCCGTTTTGACTTAATTAGAGTAATTCTAATATCGATGCCCTAGGTGCCTTTGATGGTCAGGAAGTCCTTTTAAATCAAGGGTATCTGGAATGTTTCTAAGCTATTTGCTTTGACAAGCTTCGGGGCCGTTCGTAAAGACGGCCGTGGTTAGGACATGCAACGTTGTTGCATGCGCCCGGCAATCTTTTGGCGCGCCCCAACAAAAAGCTGCGAAGCGATGCTGATCTGTGTCCCAGATGTCCTGACGAAAGAGGAGGTCGCCGACTTCCGCCGGATCATGGACGCGGCCGACTGGGAAGACGGTCGTTCGACGGCCGGCTCGATCTCGGCGCTGGTTAAGGACAATACGCAGCTTCCGCCCGACAGCGATGTGTCGCGCGCATTGGGCGAGCGCGTCATTACGGCGCTGACGCGCAGTCCGCTGTTCATTTCCGCCGCTGTGCCGCAGCGTATTTTTCCGCCCTTGTTCAATCGCTATGGCGTCGGCAACAAATTCGGCCTGCATGTCGACAATGCCGTGCGCGGTGACAAGCTGACGGGGCTGCGCATTCGCACCGATCTATCGGTGACGCTGTTTCTTTCCGAACCGGAAGAATATGACGGCGGCGAACTCGTCATCGAAGATCAATATGGCTCGCATGAAGTAAAACTCGCGGCTGGCAGCCTCGTGCTTTATCCAGCTTCCAGCCTGCACATGGTGACGCCGATCACACGCGGTGTGCGCGTCGCTTCATTCTTCTGGTTGCAGAGCATGTTGCGCGAAGACCATCAACGTGCGTTGGTTTTCGATCTCGACCAGACCATTCAATCTCTCGCCACACGGCTCGGTTCAGGGGACGCGGACGTCGTGCGGCTGACGGGGATCTATCACAACCTCATCCGGCAATGGGCACAAGTATGAACAGGCGGCATCTCGGTACTCTGGTTTTGGCGGCGCAGGTTTTGGCGACACAGGTTTGGGCGCAAGAAGAGGTTGCGCCGCGCGTCGTGCCGCCATCGGGGGCCGTCCCGCACGATCTTTCGCCCTGGTCGATGTTCATGGCGGCCGACATTGTCGTGCAGGCGGTGATGGTCGGTTTGGCGTTTGCATCCGTGGTCACCTGGACGATCTTCATCGCCAAGAGCGTGGAATTGGGGATCGCGCAGACGAAACTACGCCGTGCGATTGCCCGCATCGCCGGTTCGCGTTCTTTGGCCGATGCGCAAGAGACACTGCGCGGCGAGCGCAACATCGTTGCTCGCCTGCTCGATGCGGCTGCTCAAGAGGCGCATCTGTCGTCCGATATTACGGTCGATGGCGGCATCAAGGAGCGCGCCGCTTCGCATTTCAGCGAGATCGTGCGTCGTGAAACGGGTGGCATGCGCCGCGGCATGGGCTTGCTGGCGACCATCGGTTCCACCGGTCCCTTCGTTGGTCTGTTCGGCACCGTCTGGGGCATCATGAACAGCTTCATCGGCATTTCGAAATCGCAGACGACCAATCTGGCCGTCGTCGCGCCCGGCATTGCCGAAGCGCTTCTGGCGACGGCGCTGGGCCTTGTCGCGGCTATCCCGGCGGTCATTCTCTACAACTACTTTTCGCGCGGCACGAAATCTTATGGCGAGACGGTGAGTGCGGCCTCGGGCCTGGTGCAGCGTCTCTTGTCCCGCGATCTCGACCGCGCTTACGGGCGCTCGGTCGCCAACACCCCGGCGGAGTGAGCCATGGCTGTCTCGCTTGGTGAAACCGATGACGAATATGATGAAGTGCATGAGATCAACGTCACGCCCTTCATCGACGTCATTCTGGTTCTGCTGATCATCTTCATGGTGGCCGCGCCACTGTCGACGGTTGACCTGCCGGTCGATCTCCCCAGTTCGACCGCCAATCCGCAAAAGAAGCCGGATAAGCCGACGTATGTGACGATCAAGTCGGATCTGTCGGTGGCGATCGGCGAGAGCATGGTGAAGCGGGTCGATCTCGCGCATCAGCTCGATCAGCTCCCGGACATGACCAAGGACAAGCGCATCTTTCTGCGGGCCGATAAGTCCGTGCCTTATGGCGAGATCATGAGCGTGTTCGAATTGCTGCGCACGGGCGGTTATCTCAAGGTCGCCCTGGTGGCCCTGGAAGGCGTGCCGGAGGCGAAGCCTCCCGAAGGGGGGAGCGCCACCCCATGATGCCGAAGAGCTCGATGGCCCTGTGGACTGTAGCCGCCGCTGGCGCGCTAGCCTTGCACCTTGGCGGTGCGATGGTTGCCATGTCCTATGCCAATGTCGAGCCGACGGAAGATGAGGATGGGGCGCCGGCGATCGAGATCGGGCTGGAATTGGCTTCCCTGAAAGCCGAACCTTCCGATCTGCCGCCGGGGCCGGAGGCTGAAGCTTCCGCCGCGTCGCAGGCGGTGCAGGAGCAGAAGGTCCAGACCGAACAGACCGAATTCGAAAAGGGCGATCCGACCGAGACGGAAGATCCTGATCGCGTGGTACAGCCGCAGACCACCGAGAAGCCGAAGGAAGAGGAGCCGCAGACGACGGCCGTGCCGGCCACGCAGTCGACGGAATCGGTCGCTTCCGAAGCAACAGCCGCGCCGACGGTCGAGGAAGCGCCGCCGAGCGAGAAATCGGTCGCGCCTGTCATTGGCACCGGTCGCAGCCTGCAGCGGATTCGCGCCACCTGGCAGCGCCAGCTCGTCGCCCATATCGATCGCCACAAGCGTTATCCCACGGGCGGGGCGCGCCGCAGTGTTGAAGTTGTCGTGCAGTTCGAACTCGACCGTCTTGGCCATGTGAAAACGATCGGTATCGCCAAGGGGTCGGGGGATACCAATTTCGATGAAGCGGCCATCGCGATGATGCGTCGCTCCGACCCAGTGCCGCCGCCGCCGCCGCTGGTGGCCGACGAGGGGCTGAGCTTCACAATGCCCATCGTCTTCCGTGTCAAAGGCTGAGTTGGTCAGCCTTTAGCGCGTGAGCGAAAAATGTCACAGATTTCGGGCGATTGCAGCCAGCCGTCGATGCGGGGATGCTGCATGTTCGATGGATCGGTTTTCGAGAACGTTTCGTAGCTCGAGGCGACGAAATCCTCCAGCGTGTAAAAATAAGCTTTGTTCTTCGGGCCTGGGTGACTGGCGCGCTTGAACACATAGTCGCCCTTGACGCCGAGGCGCTTGGCGATCGGCGGATAGATCGGCAGCACCGCATCGTCCACCAGGCGATCGACGGCGAAGCGATCGAAGTCGCCTTCGCGGAGGCTCAAGCCTTCCTTGCGCAAGAGCATCCGGGCGACGTCATACATCACATGGGCTTTGGGGTGCACGGGCGTGTGCATGAAGCAACCTGCGCGACTCCAGCGGATCATATCGGGGCCATAGTCGAGATCGCATTCGCGGCCGAGCCGCAGCATCTCCTCCCAGGCCGACTGCCAGACATCGAAATAGCCGAGCCGCTCGTACATGTCCTCGTTCATCAGGCTCAATGCCTGCTTCTGCGAGAGACCCAAGCGGAAGGCGGTGGAGAGAATGGCCGATTGGGAAACGTTGAACAGGCCGAGCACGGCACTTGGCGAGCCTGGCTTCTGCAGGAAGAGAAAGTCGGGATGATAGGCGGGGAAGTGAAACAGCGGGAACCAACGGATGTTCGGCATCAGTCGTTCGAGCGTCGTGTGATCGCCGAAGCGCAGATGGGTCGAAATGTACTTCAGGCCGAAGACGTAGTCGTAGTCGCGCAGCACCTTCGCCAGTAGTTCCGGCGTTGTGCGGTTGCCGAGCAGGATCTGGATGGGATCGACGGTCGCGCCGGGAAGCAGCATGTCCATCGCATAGGCGACGCCAAAAGTCTGGCAGTTGGCGATGACGGCGATATGGGGGCCATTCGACTTGCGTCGATTACGACCTGCGACCTGACGCACGCGCATAGACAGCACGCGCCGGTCAAATGCGGACAGCATCTGAACTCCGACCTACGACTGAATCAAGATTCTGGCCGTGACATTCGTCCAATGCGGACCTATCGTCAATCTCAACTCAATTCACGCGGTTTTCACGAGGATTCCGATGGCCCGTGGCCCCTATAACAACCTGCCGTCACACCAGTTTTGGCGTTCGGCTGTGGCTTCCATGCCGTCTTTCGCCATAGATCCGATCGTCTCGGTGCCCTTCACGATCGCCCCCTCCGACAAGGTGGCCTCGGCGGGCAGTTGCTTCGCCCAGCGGGTGGCCCGCCAGCTCCAAAACAGCGGCTATCACTATTACGTGCCGGAAGACACGCCGCCGGGGCTCAACGGCGACCAGGCGTTTGAACGCAACTATCGCGTGTTCTCCTGCCGCTATGGAAATATCTATACAACGGCCCAGTTGCGGCAGACGTTCGAACGCGCCTTCGGCCGGCTGAACCCGGATATCGACGTCTGGACGCGCCCCGATGGCCGCTTCGTCGATCCTTATCGGCCGCTGATCGAGCCGGAGGGATTTGCTTCGCCTGACGAGCTGCATGCATCGCGCGAAGAGCATCTGCGGCTTGTGCGCGAGATGTTTGAAAATCTCGATGTCTTTGTTCTCACGCTTGGGCTGACGGAACATTTCCGCTCCAAGAGCGACAAGGTTGTCTTGCCGGTGGCGCCCGGTGTATCGGGCGGTACGTGGGATCCGGATGTTTATGAATATCACAACGCCCGGGTGTCGGAGATCGTTGCGGACCTTTTGGGCTTCATCGACAATCTGCGGTCCGTCAATCCGAAGAGCCGGATCATCATCTCGGTCTCGCCGGTGTCGATGCTGGCGACCTATGAGCCGCGCCATGTGGTGGTGTCGAATTCCTATACCAAGTCGGCCCTGCGGGTGGCTGCGGACGAGGTTTGCGGCGCGCGTGACAACGTCGCTTATTTTCCGTCCTATGACATCGTGCTGACGCCGTTCAACGCTGGCCGCATCTATACGGACGATCAGCGTGAGCTCACCGAACTTGGCGTCGATCTCGCCATGAAAACCTTCTTCGATCATTTCACCGAAGGGGGAGACCAGGCCACGCACCACTATGAAGACGTGCGTTTCGACGCGGCGGCGGAAGCCGCGAGCGCGGCGCGGATCGTCTGCGATGAAGTAGCGATCGAAAGCTAGAGCAAATTGCGTTTCGATAGAAACGCAGTTTTGTCCAGCACCTTTTGACTTGCCTTGAGGACGTTCGACGCAGCCACAAGACGTTTCAGTCGAGCTGAACCCCGATCGTTTTGACGATAGGGGTCCACTTGGCGCGTTCGGCACGCAAAAAAGCGGCTGTGGCGCTGGGGTTTTCGCCAACCACGGTGGCGCTCAACGCCTGCAGGCGTTCGCGCACCTGTGGATTGGCGAGGGAGGCCTTGGCGGCCCCGTAGAGCGCGGTGACGACATGGTCGGGCGTGCCCTTGGGCGCGAGGAAGGCCAGCCAGCTATAGCCGATGAACTGGGGCAGGCCTGCTTCGACAGAGGAGGGCGTGTCGGGCAATTGCGCGATCCGCGTTGGGCTTGAAACCAGGAGCGCATTGACCTTGCCGGACCGGATCTGCTCAAGCGCGGTCGGCACGTTGTCGATCATCAACTGTACTTCTCCGGTCATGACATCTTGCATGGCGGGGCCTGCGCCACGATAGGGCACATGGGCCATGGAGACGCCAATGAGATTGGCGAACCATTGGCTTTGCAGGTGTCCGATGCTGCCGACGCCAGGCGAAGCATAATTGAGCCGGCCGGGGTTCTTGGCCGCAAAGGCTTTCAGCTCGGCCACCGTGCGCGCCGGAACGCTTGGCGAGATCACCAACACGTTGGGAATATCGACGAGATGGACGATCGGCGTGAAGTCGTCGATCACGTCGAAGGGCAGGCGGCTGTAAAGTGCTGGATTGATCGCGTGGGTCGAGACGGTGGCGGCGAGGATCGCATAGCCGTCAGGCGTTGCGCGAGCGATCTCCGCGGATCCCGTGCTGCCGCCGGCGCCGGCCTTGTTCTCCACCACCACCTGTTGCCCAAGCGGGCCGGCCATGTCGGCGGCGACCAGGCGGGCGATGACATCGGTGGAGCCGCCGGCTGCGAAGGGAACGACGAGGCGGATGGACCGGTTCGGCCAGTTTTGGGCCTGAGCGGTCGGCGGCGTGAGCACGGCCAAGAGGGCGCAGCCGAGGGGAACCAGACGAAGCGAGAGGCGGGTCAACGGCGACTCCGGCGGACGAGGGCGGGTGAACGCCAGCCTAGCCGGCCCATCACCGGGTGCAACGTCAGGACATCGCTGAGGAATAGTTCATGTGTTGACAATAACAGTGGTTTCTCTAAAATGAATGATCATTCGTTTTTTATTCTCGCTCTAAAGTGAGCCTGACTTGCCCAAACTCTCGGACGAGAAACAGCAAGAGCGGCGGCTGCACATCCTGGGTGCGGCTGAAGTCTGCTTTGCGCGAAAGGGCTTCCACCGCACGACCATGAACGACATCTGCCGCGAGGCGGGTGTGTCGGCGGGGGGGGTGTATCTCTACTTCAAATCCAAGGAAGCGCTGATCGAGGGACTCGTGGCGCGCGATCGCGACGAATTCCTGGAACTGTTCGCTCAGATCGATACCTCCGACCTGATGAACAGTCTGGCGGCGCTGATGGAGACCTGCATCATCGAGCGGCCGCCGGAGAAGCTCGCCATCTTCCTGGAGATAGGCGTCGAGTCGCGGCGCAATCCGGCGGTGGCCGAGGTGATGTTGCGGTGTGATGCGACGATCCGCGCATCGATGGTCGAATTGCTGGAGCGCGCTCAGGCCGACGGCACCATCAACCCCGATCGACCGGTGAATGAAATCGTCGACGTGATGGATGTGATTGCCGATGGCCTCTTTTGGAGCCTTGGCTGCCGACCCAATTTTGATGTGGCGACGGTTGCCCATTCTATCCTGCCTTTGATCGCGCAAATGCTGCGCCCGGTGGCATCGGCTGCGCCATCTCCCTCTCAGTCTCACAAGGAAACGACGTCATGAGACGCGGTATCGTTATTCCGGCGCTGGTCGTGCTGGGTCTGGCTGGTGCCGGTGTGGCCTGGAAATTTGGCGCCGCGCAGGCAGCGCGTCCGGAGGCCAAGGACAAAGCCGCGGCTAATCTCTCGCATCAGCCGACGCCGCAACCTGTCAGCGTGGTCGCGGCGCGCGCCCATGACATTGTCGAAACCGTGCTGGCCACGGGTACTTTGGTGGCCCGCAACGAAGTGTTGATCGGGCCGGAGATCGAAGGCCTGCGGATTGTCGAACTGCTCGCAGAGGAAGGCGACAGGATCGAAAAAGGCGCTGTGCTTGTGCGCCTGCAGCGCGATGTGCTCGATGCGCAATTGGCGCAATCGGACGCAGGACTGAAGCGCGCCGACGCAGCCATCGCCCAAGCAAGTAATCAGATCGCTCAGGCCGAGGCGAACGCAGCCTGGACCAAGGTAGATATCGAACGCGCGCGTTCCTTGCTGACACGCGGTGCGTCGACCCAGGCCGCCGTCGATCAGAAAAATGCTGCGGCGCTGACCGCGCAGGCGCAATTGCGCGGCGCCCGCGATGCGCTTGATCTGGCCAAGGCCGACAAGGCCAGCCTGGAAGCACAGCGTCGCGAACTTCTCGTACGTATCGCCCGCACCGAGGTGCGCTCGCCATCTGCTGGCCTCGTCGCGCGCCGCTCGGCAAAGCTTGGTGCGGTGGCTTCTGCTTCCGGCGATCCGCTGTTCCGCATCGTCGAGAACGGCACGATCGAACTGGAAGCCGAAGTGCCGGAAGCACGGATCGGCGTTGTGAAAACAGGCCAGAAAGCTGTGGTGACCTTGGCCAATGGCAAAAAGATCGATGCGCAGGTGCGCCTTGCCGCCAGCGAAGTCGATCGCAATACCCGGCTTGGCCGCGTGCGCCTGACTTTGGCTTCGCCGGAAGGTGCTGCAACCGGCTCCTTCGCGCGCGGCGTGATCGAAATCCGTCAGGGGCGCGCCTTGACGGTGCCGATCAGCGCGCTCTCCTATGACAATGGTGGGGCGCAAGTGCTCGTCGCCGTCGATGGCGCCGTGCAGGCCAAGCCCGTGCAGCTCGGGCTTGTGGATGGTGGCCGCGCCGAAGTGCTGTCTGGCCTGATCGAGGGTGAGGAGGTGGTGGCACGCGCCGGCTCTTTCCTGCGCCCGGGTGACCGGGTTGCGCCGATGCGGGAACAGACCGGAGCTCTGTGATGAATATTTCCGCCTGGTCGATCCGCAGGCCCATTCCCGCGCTCGTCCTGTTCGCCGTCTTGACGATCCTGGGCTTGTTCTCGTTCTCGCAATTGCCGGTGACGCGCTTCCCCAATGTCGATATTCCGATCATCTCGGTGACTATCAATCAGCCGGGTGCGGCACCTTCGGAAATCGAGACGCAGATCACCAAGAAGATCGAAGATGCGGTGGCTGGCGTTGTCGGTATCAAACATATCGTTTCATCGATTTCCGATGGGCTTTCGACGACCACCATCGAATTTCGCATTGAGATCAACACCGATCGGGCCTTGAACGATGTGAAGGATGCGGTGGCGCGGGTGCGCGCCGATCTACCGCGCAACATTCTGGAACCGATCACCCAGCGCGTCGACATCACCGGCCTGCCGATCGTGACTTATGCAGTGGCTTCGCCCGGCATGTCGATCGAGCAATTGTCCTGGTTCGTCGACGACGTGGCGGCGCGCGATTTGCAGAGCGTGCGTGGGGTCGGCGGCGTGTCGCGTATCGGCGGCGTCGACCGTGAAATTCTGATCGAACTCGATCCCGATCGGCTGCTTTCGCTCGGCGTTACTGCCGGCGAGGTGAGCCAGCAGTTGCGCGCCATGAATGTCGATATCGGTGGCGGTCGCGGTGAATTGGCCGGCCAGGAACAGGCGATCCGCACGCTCGCCGGCGCCCGCAAGGTGGAAGACTTGGCACAGACGACGATCGTGCTGTCAGGTGGGCGCAAGGTGAAACTCGCCGATCTCGGCACGGTGACCGATACGGCGGCCGAGCCGCGTCGTTTCGCCCGGCTCGATGGCCGTTCCGTGGTTGCCTTTGGTGTCAATCGCGCGAAGGGCGCCAGCGATGTGGTGGTGGCCACCGAGGTCGCCAAACATATCGAGGCGCTGCGGGCGAAATATCCTCAGGTGTCGATGGAAATGATCGACAGCTATGTCGATTACACGGTCGGCAATTACAAGTCAGCGATGCAGACGCTGCTGGAAGGCGCCGCGCTCTCTGTCCTTGTCGTGTTGATCTTTCTGCGCGATATGCGCGCGACGATCATCACGGCCATTGCCCTGCCTTTGTCCGTCATTCCGACTTTTTTCGCGCTCGATGCGATGGGTTTTTCGCTCAACCTGGTCAGTCTGCTCGCCTTGACGCTGGCGACAGGTATTCTGGTCGATGATGCCATCGTCGAGATCGAAAACATCGTGCGCCACATGCATATGGGCAAATCGCCCTATCGCGCGGCGCTGGAAGCGGCCGATGAAATCGGCCTCGCGGTGATCGCCATTACCTTCACCATCGTCGCGGTGTTCGCGCCGGTGAGCTTCATGGGCGGTATCGCCGGGCAATATTTCAAGCAGTTCGGTTTGACGGTGGCTATCGCCGTGCTGTTTTCGCTGCTGGTGGCGCGGCTTGTCACACCTATGTTGGCCGCCTATTTCCTGCGTCCTCATCCGCATCGCGAGGCGAAGGAGGGTTGGCTGATGCGGACCTATACGGCGCTGGTCCGCGTCTCCGTGCGTCATCGCTTCATCACCATCGTCGCGGGATTGGCGATTTTCGCCGGCTCGATCATGGCGACGAAACTGCTGCCGTCGGGCTTTCTGCCGGCTGAGGACGTGGCGCGGCTGCTGCTATCGGTGGAGTTGCCACCGGGCGCCAAGATCGACGATACGATGCGCGTCACCGACACGATCGCCAAAAGCCTGCGAGAGCGACCGGAGGTAACGGGCGTTTTCGTCGATGGCGGCAAGATTGGCCTGGGTGCGCCGGAGGTGCGCAATGCGCAACTCACGGTTCATCTCACCCATAAGAGCCATCGCGAGAAGACGCAGAAACAACTGCAAACCGAGATCGGCGCCGATGTCGCGCGCATCCCGGACATTCGCAGCTGGTTCCTGAACGACAATGGCCAGCGCGCGGTATCGCTGGTGGTCTCGGGCACGGACAATGCGGCCGTCGAGCGTGTCGGCGCCGAACTCGCCAGCCAGATGAAGCGTATTCCGCTGATCGCCAACGTCTCGTCGAGTGCGGCGCTCAACCGGCCGGAAATTCTGATCGTGCCGCGCAGCGATCGCGCCGCCGATCTCGGCATTTCCACCGAAGCCCTGGCCGACGCCATCCGCGTTGCCACCATCGGGGATCTGGACATCAATCTGGCGAAATACAATGCCGGCGACCGGCTGCTGCCGATCCGCGTGCAGTTGAAACGCGATACGCGCGCGGCGATGGACATTCTGTCGAACCTGCGTGTCGCCACCAATCGCGGCGCCTCGGTGCCATTGTCGGCGGTGGCCGATATCCGTCTGGGGCAGGGGCCGGCGAGCATCAACCGCTATGATCGCGTGCGGCGTATCTCGGTCGAGGCTGATCTTGTCGGCACGGATGCGCTTGGTGAAGCGGTGGAGGCGATCATGGCCTTGCCGGCGGCGAAGAATCTGCCTGCCGGTGTGACCCTGAAGGAATCCGGTGACGCCGAGATTATGATCGAAGTTTTCGAGGGCTTTGCCAAGGCGATGGGGGCCGGCATCCTGATGGTGCTGGCGGTGTTGATCCTGCTGTTCGCCAGCGTGTTACAGCCGATCACCATTCTGTTCTCGCTGCCGCTGTCGGTGGGTGGTGTCATTCTCGCTTTGATCGTCACGGATCACGCCATCTCCATGCCGGTGGTGATCGGTATGTTGATGTTGATGGGCATTGTCACCAAGAACGCCATCATGTTGGTCGATTTCGCCATCGAGCAGATGGCGGCAGGTGTCGATCGGCTGGAGGCTATTGTCGATGCCGGCCGCAAACGGGCGCGTCCGATCATCATGACGACGATTGCCATGGTAGCGGGCATGGTGCCCTCGGCACTGGGCTTTGGCGACGGTGGCGAATTCCGCTCGCCGATGGCTATCGGCGTGATCGGTGGCTTGATCGTCTCGACCCTGTTGTCGCTGATCTTCGTGCCGGCGATGTTCATTCTGATGGACGATCTGTCGAAGCTGGTCGGTCGGCTGTTTTCTGGGGTTGTCGGGCCGACCGATGAGCCGGAAACAGCACTGCCCCCAGTTGCATCTGGGCAGGAAGGTCGCAATATTCGCCTCGCCGCCGAATAGGGCGGATGGGGCGATATAGGTATGAGCGAAAGCGGGGATTTTCACGGTCGGTTCGTGACATTGGAGCCGATCAGTCAGCGACACGCGGACGATCTCTTTGCCGCATTGGCCGGGGCCGACCTGGAAGACCTCTGCCGCTTCATGGCAGACCGCCCGACGCATGACCGCGAGGCCTTCGCGGCTTTCGTCCAGCGGCGCGTGACGTCGAAAGATCGGCGCTACTATGCCTGTCTCCCGGTCGGTGGTCGGGCCAGCGGTTTTCTATCGTTCCTGCGTGATGAGCCGGCGCATCGGTCGATCGAAATCGGTGACGTTTTTTTTGCGCCGCCGCTGCAACGTTCAGCAGCCGCGACCGAGGCGGTTTATCTGATGGCGCGTCATGCATTCGAGACGATGCGCTATCGGCGGCTGGAGTGGAAATGCGATCGGCTCAATGCCCCCTCCTATCGTGCGGCTCTACGTTTCGGTTTTGCCTTTGAGGGGGTGTTTCGGCAGCACATGCTGGTACACGGCAAAAGCCGCGATACGGCGTGGTTTTCCATGCTCGATCGAGAGTGGCCCGCACGCAAAGCCGTGTTTGAGCGTTGGCTCGATCCTCAGAATTTCGACCGGCAAGGTCAGCAGCGTGAAGCCCTTGGCGCTATGATGGCCAAGTCGATTTCTGGCGCATAATGCCGTCGGCTGCGGACGATATCGTTGCGCTTTATCGCCGGCATGCCCGTGCTTGGTCGCAGGCGCGGGGCAGCCGACTGATGGAGCGCGCATGGCTTGATCGGTTCTGCGCTTTGTTACCGGCGCAAGCTTCCGTTCTCGATATCGGATGTGGGCCGGGCGAGCCGATGGCACGCTATCTCATCGAGCGCGGGTTCGATGTGATGGGTGTCGATTCATCCCCCGAGATGATCGCCATGTTCGCGGATCATTTTCCGCAGCAAGAGGCGATGGTGACGGACATGCGCAGTCTGTCGCTGGGGAGGGTCTTCAACGGCATCATTGCCTGGGACAGTTTCTTTCATCTGTCGGCCGCCGATCAACGGATGATGTTCCCCGTCTTTCGCCAGCATGCAGCGACGGGCGCGGTTCTGATGTTCACCAGTGGCCCGTCCGAAGGCGAGGCCATTGGCGCCCTGGAAGGCGAGCCGCTCTATCACGCCAGTCTCGATGCGGACGAATATCGGCGTCTGCTTGAGGTTCAAGGGTTCGAGACCGTGGCGCATGTGGTTGAAGATCCGACGTGTGGCGGTCACACCGTCTGGCTTGCGCAACTGCGCTAATGCGTCGGCGTTAGCGCCTGGCAATTCTTCGAAATCCCCGATGGCCGAGAAAATTCGCCGCGGGGTCTTGTACATTCTGAGTTTCGATATATCTTATTTATCGATATATCGAATTGTTCGATGTATCTAAATGGATGTAAGTAACTATGAAATTTCATAAATTCGGCTGTTCGGACGAATGGCATCGCGGCCGCCGCATGGGAGGAGACCGCTATCTAAAGGGCCCGGAAGGGCATCGGTTTGGTCGCCATGGTGGTCGCGAAGGCGGCCGGCGGGCGCGGCTTGGCCGCTTCTTCGAACATGGTGATCTGCGATTGGTCATCCTGCAGCTCATCGCCGAGAAGCCGCGTCACGGCTATGAGATCATCAAGGCGCTCGAAGAGAAGTCCAACGGCGTCTATACGCCGAGCGCCGGCACGATCTATCCGACGCTGACGCTCCTGCAGGAGATGGGACAGCTCACGGTGAGCGAAAGTGCCGATGGCCGTAAGCTTTACACGCTGACGGAAGAAGGCGCCGCGGCTCTCGCCGCCAATCGTAAAACCGTTGATGCGGCCTTCGCCTATGTCGAGCAGGTGGGTGCGGCGCGCGGTCCCCAGCCGACGCTGCGGGAAGCCTTCCACCGACTTCGCCAGGCTCTGCGCCAGCGTCTCTCGGAAGGTCCGATCGACGAGGCTCAGCTCCAGGCGATCATCGCCAAGCTCAACGAGGCGAGCGAGATCGTCACCAAAACTGATAAATCGACCTGAGAATTCGGGCCGATTTGCCAAACATGAGAGCAAGTTGGTCGCATAGACGGCATAATTGATCCGATTTTCGGATCAATATCTCTTATCTTTGCAATTATCGGAAGAGAGATGATCGCGTATCCGAAGGCCCATGAGCCTGATCGACGTATCTCCGACCTTCTCTCAGCCGATCGCCGCTCCGGAAAAGCCGGCGCGGCAACGCAAAGTGTCCTGCGTTCTCATGCGCGGTGGCACCTCGCGCGGTCCTTTCCTGCTGGAAGAAGACCTGCCGAGGGATGAGGCGGCGCGCGACCAATTTCTGCTGACGGTGATGGGCTCGCCCCATCCGCTACAGATCGATGGGCTTGGTGGCGCCAATTCGCTGACCAGCAAAGTGGCCATCGTCGGTCGTCCCTCGCATCCGCAAGCCGATGTCGATTATCTGTTCGCCCAGGTCGCGATCGATCGGGCGGCCGTCGATACCGGCCCGAATTGCGGCAACATGCTTTCCGCGGTTGGGCCGTTCGCCATCGAAGCCGGTTTAGTTGAAGCGCAGGACGGTGAAACCACCGTCCGCATTTTCAATCGCAACACTAAAAGCCTCGTCGAAGCCACCATCCAGACGCCCGGTGGCGAAGTCGCTTATGACGGCGACACGATGATCGATGGTGTCGCCGGTTCGGCGGCGCCCATTCGCTTGAGCTTCGGCGATGCGGCCGGCGGCAAGACCGGCGCCTTGTTTCCGACGGGCCAGCGCCGCGAGATGATCGAAGACGTTGCCGTGACGCTCATCGATTACGCCATGCCGATGATGCTGGTGCGGGCGGATGCGATCGGGCTGGCCGGCGATGAAACACCGGCTCAGATCGATGCCAATACGGCTCTTTTCACGCGCCTTGAGCGCCTGCGTCGCGAGGCCGGCCGGCGCATGGGGCTTGGCGATGTGACGGGACGGGTGATCCCTAAGATCGGTATTCTGTCGCCGGCGCGGCACGGTGGTGCCATCACCTCGCGCTATCTCGTTCCCGATACCTGCCATCGCGCCCATTCGGCGACTGGCGCGCTTTGCGTTGCCGCCGCTGCGCGGCTTGAGGGAACGATTGCTTTCGATATCGCCACGCCAAAAGGCGATGCCGTCACCGTGGAACATCCCAGCGGTCAGATCGCTGTCGCCATGCAAGTCGATGGCGAGCGTGTTCTGCGCGCTGAACTGGTGCGCACGGCGCGCCGCATTTTCGAGGGCCGGGTGCTCGTGCCCGCCTCGCTTTATGACGACCACTGAAACTGAAAACTGCGACTCTTGTGGAGGGAAACATGCTCACTCGACGCCTCGTTAATGTTGCTTTGATCACGACTTTGGCTGGTCTCGCACCGGCTGTCGCACAGGAATTTCCGGAACGGCCGATCAAGTTGATGGTGCCTTACGCGGCTGGCGGTGGCACCGATGCGATTGCCCGTCTCGTGGCGCAGGCGGTCAGCGAAAAGCTCGGCCAAACCATGGTGGTCGAAAACAATGGTACGGCGGGGGGTAATCTCGCTTCGCAGATTGTCGCGACCTCGCCGGCCGATGGTTACACCGTGTTGATGGCTAACCAGGGCCCAATGGTGGTCAATCCGCACATCTTCAAGAACATCAAGGTCGATCCGCTGCAGGCTTTCGAGCCCGTCACGCTTTTAACCTCGGCACCGCTGGTGCTGGTCGTTCCGGCGAAGTCGCAATTCAACTCGATTGCCGATTTCCTCGATTTCGTGAAGAAGAATCCGGCGAAGCTCAGCTATGGCAGCGCGGGCAATGGCTCGGCCAGCCATCTTGCCGCTGTGCTGATGGCGCAGTTGGGCAATCTCGACATCACGCATGTGCCGTATCGTGGCGCCGGCCCGGCGCTGAACGATCTCGTCAGCGGTCAGACCGATTTCATGATCACGACCATGCCTTCCGTTTCCGGGCTGATTTCCGCCGGCACGGTGAAGGCGCTGGCGGTCACCACCGAGAAGCGCACCAAGGCATTGCCGAATGTGCCGACTCTGGCCGAAAGCGGCATCAAGAATTATGAGACGGGCGCTTGGTATGGTTTCGTGGTGCCGAAGGGTACGCCGCCGGAAGTGGTCGCCAAGCTGCGCACCGCCAGCGTCGATGCGATCAACAGCCCATTGATCCGCGAGCGCTTCGCCAACGAAGGCGCTGAGCCGATTGGATCGACGGCCGAAGATTTCCGCAAGATGATGGTCGAGGAATCGGCGCGCTGGGCGGATGTGGTGAAAAAATCCAGCACCATCATCAATTGATCGGCGAATGACACTCTTGTCGGGCGCGTGATTGCGCCCGACAATGCCTTATGCGGATCAATTTCGAACTTCTCGATTTGCGGGCCTTCCTGGCGGTCATCGATTTCGGTGGCTTTCATCGGGCTGCCGATCATCTGGCCATGTCGCAGCCGGCACTGACGCGTCGTATCCAGGGGCTGGAGGCTGCGATCGGCGCGCCGTTGTTCGAGCGATCGACGCGTAAGGTGGCGTTGACGGCGATCGGCCGGGGCCTTGAGCCTTTGGTTCGTCGCATGATCGACGAATTGGAAACGTCGCTTCTGTCGATCGGTGATCTTGGTCGCGTGCAGCACGGACAAGTCAACATTGCATGCATTCCGACCGCTGCCTTCTATTTTCTGCCGCGCGTCGTGCAGGCTTTCAACGCGCTCTATCCACGCATTCGCTTTCGCATCGTTGATGAAGGCGCCGGGGAATGTCTAGCGAGCGTGGCGCGAGGCGAAGTCGAGTTCGGCCTCAATCTGCTTGGGGCATCAGATCCCGATCTGACATTCACGCCTCTGTCCGACGATCCTTTCGTGCTTGCCTGCCGACGCGATCATCCGCTGGCTGAGCGTGATGATCTGACCTGGACCGACTTGCAAGACATGCCGCTGATTGGCGTTAGCAAGTCGAGCGGCAATCGCGTGCTGCTCGATACGGCTTTGTCGAAAAGTGCCATCCGTCTGCAATGGCTGTGCGAGGTCAACCATCTGTCGACCTCGTTGGGGCTCGTGGAAGCCGGCCTCGGCGCATCGGTGCTGCCCCGTTTGGCCACGCCGCAGGGCGACCATCCCATCATCATCACCAAGACGATCCGCGATCCGGTGATCCGGCGCACGATCGGGATCGTCGAACGCCGTCACGTACGACTTTCGCCCGCCGCGCAACGCTTCCGCGACATGTTGGCGGCGAGCTGGAGCGATTGATCGTTGGCGGCCTACTGAAGCCGCTTGAGGCCGATCGGCTTGGCGCCGTCCTTCATCCATTGATCGACGCCATCGGCATCAAGCTCAAGCTTGTGGCCTTTGCGGGCGTGCAGAACGAGATGTCCGCGCTCCAGATGCCAGCCAATCGGATCAAAAATCACGATTCCCTGGTCGCGGCAGGCCGGCGCCAACTGGGCGCGATTCATGCCGCGGCCACGACCCTGTTCCGACAAGGTGACCATGCAGCCGGTGTCGCGACCGCTCTCGCGAATCACCGCATAGCGGCCGGCGATGTCGGACATGCGCTGGGCCGGGGCAGCGGCGGGACGTTGTGTTTGCGAGCGTTGCGCCTGCATCTGACCTTGTGGCGATGTTTGCGCCACGTTGTAGCGTGGAACCGTATCGACGGGCTTGCCTGTGTTGATGAGTTCGTAGGTCTCACCTTCCGGACCGGTGGCTTTCAACTCACCATCCTTGACGTTGTCGAACGTCAGCACGGGCTGGCCGCTGGCCGCATTGAGGACGATCTTGCCTGCCGCGGGCACATTCCATCCGGTCACGTCCATCAGGACGGGCATGGCACGACGGCAGCCGGCTGGCATGCCGATGAAGAGTTGTCCGGCGGCCGACGCAGCATCCTCGCGCAAGGTGAGGCGGCATTTGCGTTCGGTGTCATTCAGCGAAATGTCCCAGGTGCCGGCGGCTGCGCGGGAACTGGCCGGAGCGGCCGTCTGAGCGACCGCCGCCAGCGCGAGCGTTCCCGTGAAGCCGAGAATCCCGGCGATGATCGTTCCGGAAAGAATAGAAGGGCGTAACATTACCCTGCGCCGCATGACCTGATCCCCGAATCGTTCCACTTCGTTCGTGGAACCGTTCCATTTTGCCTATTTGCCGGCCCGGAGCCAAGGCGTCTCGGCAACGGGGGTGAGGACATCGCGCCCGGCGAACCAGGCATCGAGATTGTCCACCTGCAATTGGCTCATCGCATCGCGGGTGACCTGCGAGGCCGATCCGACGTGCGGCAGGAGGACGACATGGTCCATCTGGATGAGTTCCGGCGGAACGTGTGGTTCCTCGGCGAAGACGTCGAGGCCGGCCGTCAGGATTGTGCGATTGCGCAGCGCTTCGATCAGGGCCGTTTCGTCGACGATCGTTCCGCGGGCAATGTTGATAAGCACGCCCTGCGGCCCTAGGGCTTCGAGCACGGCTTTGTCGACCATGTTCATGGTGGCGGGGCCGCCGGGTACGACAATCATCAAGATATCGCTGCGGCGCGCCAGTTCTAGCACGCTGGGCACATAGGGATAAGGCACATCAGGTGCTTCGTTGCGGCTGTGATAGATGACTTTGACGCCGAAGGCTTCGGCGCGGCGCGCAATGGCCTGGCCGATGCGGCCAAGACCGAGAATGCCCATCGTGCGGCCGCGTAGGGATGCGGTGAGTTCGAACGGCTTCTGTAGCCATTTGCCGTCGCGCAAATAGCGCTCGGCGCGGGGAAACTGCCGCACCGCGTTCAGCGCCAGGCCGAAGGCCGTATCGGCGGTTTCCTCGGTCAGCACGTCCGGCGTGTTGGTGACGCAAATGTGATGATCGCCGGCCCAGCGTGCGTCGACATTGTCATAGCCGACGCCGAGATTGGCGACGATTTCGAGCTTCGGCAGCCGCTGCATCAGTGCCGCCGAGATCGGATAGACCATGTCTTCGGCGAGAATCGGAGCGCCTGTCGCCACGGCGCGGATGCCGGAGGCGATCCTGGTCAGGGTCGCCTCCTTGTCGGTTTCAAGCCAGAGTTTGTGCACGCGGTAGCGCGCATCCAACGCCTCCCTGACCAGTTGCGGCAACGGCACTGGCATGAGGATATCGATCTGGCTCAAACTTTTGTCCTCCTAAAAGCTGGCGCGTCCCGCGTCAGCGCTTCTCGATGCCGGCCTTGTCGATGACCGCCGTCCAACGAGCAATATCATCGGTCAAGCGCTTCAGTGCTTCTTCAGGCGTACCAGCGCGGGATTCAACGCCAATCTGCAGCATACGCTTCTTGGTGTCATCCTCCGCCATCACTTCACGCATGATGCCGTTGAGCTTGTTGACGATCTCATCCGACACGCCGGCGGGAACGAAGATGGCGTTCCACGACAGAACGTCGAAGTTGGGCACGCCGGCTTCCTGTACCGTGGGCAGGTTGGGCAACCATTGCGAGCGGGTGCCGGAGGAGGTGGCGAGCGCACGCAGCGAACCGTCCTCTATGTTGGTTTTCAGCGAGGCATAGGAATCGACGATGAGGTCGACGTCCTTGCGCATCACTGCCAACATCAGATCGGGCGTGGTGCGGAAGTTGACGACGCGAATGTCGACATTGGCCTGCGACTTGAACAGTTCAGCCGACAGGTGCTGCGTGCTGCCGACCGCGATCGTACCGATGTTGAGCTGGCCGGGCTTAGCGCGAGCGGCGGTGAGAACGTCGCCGAGCGTCTTATAAGGCTGGTCGGCAGCGGTGACAAAAATGAAGTCGAAGAAGCTGATGGTCGACACCGGGCGGAACTGCTTCACCGGATCGAACGGCAGTTGCTTGAACAGGCCGACGCTGATGGCGGTGCCGTTGGAGAACAGAGTGACCGTGTTGCCATCGGGCGCCGAGGAAGCGACCGAGCGCCCCGCGGTGATGCCGCCGGCCGCCGGCTGGTTTTCGATGAAGAGGCGCTGGCCGAGCTTTTCGCTGATCTTCTCGGCGGCGATACGCGCCGTGATGTCGCCGACGCCGCCGGCGCCGAAGGGCACGACGAACTTGATCGGGTCGTTCGGCCATTTGGCCTGAGCGAAGCTCACGCCGGGCAATACCGCCGTTGCGGCGGCGGTGCCGAGCGCCTGGAGCGTGGAGCGGCGGGTCAGGCCAAGATGATTTGCCATCAAAACAATCCTTTACGGGTGGGAGATGTTGAATTTGCGTGCATCCTGCATGGAATCGACGCAGCTTCAAGCATGGCTATTGGAACAAGATGTCTCAGGTTTCATGGTCTCTTTCGCTGTCGTGCCAGCGGCCCAGTAACAATCGGGAGAGACCGGAGAAGAAGAGAAAGATGGCGATGCCAGTCACCGAAATGAGGACGAGGGCAGCGAACATGCGCGGGATATTCAGGCGGTAGCCTGCCTCGGCAATACGGAAGGCCAGGCCGGTGCCTTGACCGGCGGAACCGGCCGCGATTTCGGCGACGATGGCACCGATCAACGCCAGGCCACCGCCGATCTTCAGCCCGCCGAGAAAGTACGGCAGGGCCGACGGCAGGCGTAGCAAGGTCAATTGCCGCCAGCGCGAGGCGCGGTAGAGCTGGAACAGTTCAACCAGGCTGCGATCGGCGGAGGCCAATCCGATGACCGTATTGGAGAGGATGGGGAAGAAAGCGACGATGAAGGCGCAGGCTAGCACGGCATTCTGCGCGTCGAGATAGACGAGCAGCAGGGGGGCGATGGCCACGATGGGTGTCACCTGCAAGATAACGGCGAAGGGGAAGAACGAGCGCTCCACCCATTTCCATTGCGAAAATAGTACCGCAAGCAAGACACCGCCCGCGATGGCAAGCAGGAGTGCTGAAAAGGTGATCTTCACCGTGACCCAAAGCGAGCCCGAGAGCAGCGGCCAGTCCTTGATGATGGTCTGGGCGATCAGGCTCGGGGCTGGCAGCAGATAGGGCTGGATGTCGTTGAGACGAACGACCGCTTCCCACAGGCCGATGGCGCCCAGGAAGACCAGAATCGGCAAAGCGATATCCATGAGAGAGCGCGTTGCAGCCCGCCGGCGCGGTTCGCTCATGCGGCCTGATCCGTCATGGCGCGTTGCAGGGCTTGCGAGACGACACGGCAATGCTCGGCATAGGCCGGGCTCAATCGGAAGTTCTCGTCGCGCGGCAGCGGCTCAGGAATATCGATCTCGGCGATCACGCGGCCTGGCCTCGCCGAGAAGACCGCGATCCGGCTCGACAGATAGACGCTCTCGAACACCGAATGGGTGACGAAGACGACCGTGGTGCCAAGCTCGGTCTTCAGGCGCAACAGATCGTTGTTGAGCTTGAAGCGGGTGATCTCATCGAGCGCGGCGAACGGTTCGTCGAGCAGCAGGAGTGGCGGATGCGTTACCAAAGCGCGGGCGATCGACGCCCGCATTTTCATGCCACCGGAAAGCTCACGCGGATAGACGTGAGCGACATCGCCGAGACCCACAAGCGCTAGTGCTTGTTCGATTTCTTTCGTCGCCGTCTTACGCGACTGATTGCGCAAGCGCAGCGGCAGCCAGACATTGTCGAACACGCTGGCCCAGGGCATCAGCGTCGGTTCCTGAAACACGAAGCCGATTTCAGGGGTGGCGCCGGCTTTCCAGCTGACTGTGCCTTCCGACGGCGGCATCAGCCCAGCGAGCAGGCGTAGCGCCGTTGATTTGCCGCAGCCGGAAGGGCCGAGCAGGGTCAGGAATTCACCATCGCCAATGTTCAGATCGAGGCTACGCAGAGCCAATGTTCCGTTGGCGAAGGTTTTGCTGACGCCACTGAGACGGGCGAGCATGGTCATCGTCAGTTCTTCGGCCGCAGGTCGAGCCCGACTTTCTTGTTCACGAATTGCAGCGTGTAGGACTTGCGATAATCGAGATCGGCCTTGAAGACTTTCGCCTTTGCCATCTTGTCGAAGAAGCTCTTCATGCGCGCTTCGGTCATGGCGCCGATGCCGAGCGTCAGAGAATCTCCGGAATCGACGATGCCGAACTCCTTCATCTTGGCGATGGAGAAGGCGATCTGCTCGTCGGTCATCTCCGGATTTTCGCGCTTGATGAGTTCGTTGGCCTTGCTGTTGTCGCCGTACATATAATTGTACCAGCCGATGATCGAGGCATCGACGAAGCGCTGCACGAGATCGGGATTCTTGGCGACGAGATCTTTGCGGGTCTCGATCAAGGTCGAATAGCTGTCGAAGCCATAGTCCGCCAGAAGGAAGAGATTGGGTTTGAACTTGCCGACCTGTTCGATGGCGAAGGGCTCGGACGTGACATAGCCCTGCTGGGCTGACTTCTTGTCGGCGATAAAGGGCGCTGGGTTGAAGTTGTAGGGCTTTACGTTCTCGTCCTTGAACCCGTATTCCTGCTTCATCCATTGGAAGATGTTCACCAGCGTTTCCTTGCCGATGAAAACGGAGGCGCGGTTGAGGTCGCTGAATTTGTCGAAGCCTTGGCCCGGATGCGACATGAAGACGATCGGGTCTTTCTGGAACATTGAGGCGACGACGACGATCGGGAGATTTTCCTCGACCGCCGTGAAAGGCGGAATCATGTTGGCCGCCATGTAAAAATCGACCTTACCGGCGACGAGCAGCAGACGATTGTTGGCCTGCGGCCCGCCGGGCAGAATTTTCACGTCGAGGCCGTACTTCGCATAGGTGCCGTCGACGAGCGCCTGGTAGTGGCCGCCATGTTCGGCTTCCGCCAGCCAGTTGGTGGCGAAGGTCACCTTGTCGAGGGCCGAGGCCTGGGTGCTGGCCAGCGCGGCGGCAGCCGTGAGAACGAAAGTGGTGAGTGCAAAGCGTTTCATGCTGTCTCCTGCCGGCCGATGCGGGCCCTCTGAGTGGAAGTCCGTGCATCTTTCGCCAGTCCGGCGGCCAAGTGCAAGGCCGCCGGTGCCGCAGGAGGCTGAAAGGGGCTGAAAAACCAGCCCTATTCAGCGCTCAGAAATTGTAGATCTTCCAGGAATAGGCCCAGGTCTCGGTCAGGCGACGGCGGCCGGCCTGCAGGTAGCAGGTCATCGTCGTCGTATCGTCGGCGCTCACTTCCAGGTCGAGCATGACGCGGAAGCCCTTGATCGCCGGATTGGGCACCAGGAATTTACGGAACACCTTGCCGTTGACCGCGTCGGCGACGATTTCGACGGCGTTGGGCTGGTTGAGATAGTAGGCCAGATCGCCCTGGTTGAAATCGACCATGAAGCGACGGGTGTTGTGGCCGACGGCTTCCGCCGAGCCCAGTGCATAGGCAGGCGCGGTAAACGTGTTCAGCACCTTGCCGAGCGGGTTGAGCTCAAGCCCGTCGTGCATGGAGCGCATGCGATAGGCGAAGTTGAACTGTTTGCCGGCCTCGATCGGGGCGTTCGGGATGAAGGCGGTGATGATATTGTCGAAGGTCTCGTCCTTGGTGGCGAGTTCGATTAGTTCGATACGGCCCTCGCCCCAATTGCCCTTCGGCTCGATCCAGTAGCTCGGTCGCTCCTCGTAGTTCAGCTCGATGTCCTGGTAATGCGCGAAGTTGCGGTCGCGCTGCATCAGGCCAAAGCCTTTGACGTTGGTGACCGGGAAATTGTGCACCTCCTGGACCAGCGGATTGTGGATCGGCCGCCAGATCCATTCGTCCTTGTCGGTGCGGATCTGCAGGCCGTCCGAATCGTGCAGTTCGGCGCGGAACTCGTCGTATTTGTTGCGGTCGTTGAGGTGGCGGTCGTTCTCGCCGAGGAAGAACATCGAGGTCAGGGGCGCCAGGCCCACTCGGTCGATCGGCTTGCGCGGGAACAGATTGGCCTCGACGTCGACGGGTGTCTCGGGGCCGGGGGTAAAGATGAACTTGTAGGCGCCAGCCACCGATGGGCTGTCGAGCAAGGCGTAGATCGTCAGCCGGTCCGTATTGGCGTCGGGGGTGTCGATCCAGAACTCACGGAAAACCGGGAACTCCTCTTTATTGTCGAGGAGGCCGGTACCGATGCTCAGCCCGCGGGAGGAGAGGCCATATTTCTGGCCGCGGCCGAGCCAGCGGAAATAGCTGGCGCCGATGAATGAGAGCAGCTCGTCGCTGCCGCGCGGGTCGTTCAGCGGGAAATGGATGCGGAAGCCGGCGAAGCCGAGGTTGACCGGCAGCGGCTTATCGAACTTGGCGCGGCCATAGTCGAACAGGTTGGCGGTGTAGGGAATCGGCGTGGCGACGCCATCGCGGACCGTATTGATGGTTACTGGCCGCAGGAACAGATGGCCGAGGTGGAAGAGCTGGAGGCGGAAGCGGCCGCCGGTGGAACCCAGCAGCGAGCGATCGGAGCGGAAGCGGATTTCCCGCCAAGCGTCGAAGTCGAGCTTGGTCAATTGCTCGGGCAGGGGCGTGACGGTGTCGTCATAGGGGGCGGCCGAGACCTCCCTGGCGCGCTTGATGACATCCTCGAAGCCGAAGGCTGGCTGGCCGGCCGGGGGATTGGCTTGTGGCTGCGGCGCAGGTGGTTTTTGCGTGGACTGGGCGCTGGCAGTGGCCGGAATCGCTGCCGCGGCGACTGCCATTCCGGCGACGATGGTACGGCGTGTCACTTCGGTCATGGCGCTCCCTTCAACGGGCTTTCTGGAGATGTATCGTCGCGAGAAGAGATGCCAGTAAAACGGTTTTGAAATGGCGGCAAGGTGTAGTTCTGCGGCTGCCGGCGTGGACGTATTGCCTCAGTTGGCAAAAAAAGTTGCAGATTACGAAAATATCACTTGAACCCAGCGCGATGATGCGTATTTTCCGCCTTGCCCAAATCGCACGTGCCTGTGGTCGTGTGTCGGTTGGCGGGGTCCGGACAAGAGGCCGGTTAACCGTCAGTAAAAACCGGCAGCCGGAGGCGAACCGGCGAACCCCGCCAAACGGGGGACGCGACTTAAAGCAACGACGGACCGGGCTTTTTCGTCTCTGCCAGACTCCAAACCTGGCTTACCGAAGAGGCTAGTCTTTCTTGCCGGGCGTGCGGAACGGGGTTTCCCATTCCAAACGAAGGCTTCCCAGACCACCCAAGGTCCATGGACATGTCCATGGCCGCAAGTGGCGCAAGAGCCAACGGCGCAGCACCCGACCGGGTGTGGTTTCGCAAGGACGCAAGTCCTGCAAGCTGCTCACGGTCCCGGTTGATGCACACACGAACCTGCCGTGTCTCCACAGCGCGGCGGCCAATGTGCGCGTCCAACCACCCGATGTTTGATGGTTTGCGCGGCCGAGGTCGCGCCATTGGAAGGGATGCCGCGATGACCGATCGCATTCAGGAATTCTTCCGTGCTCGCCGCGCCGAAGGCCGCGACACTGGACCTTGCCTTGTCGTCGACCTCGAGGTCGTGCGCGACAACTACAACGCCTTTGCCCGGGCGCTGCCGGATACGCGCGTCTTCTACGCCGTGAAGGCGAACCCGCAGCCGGCCGTGCTCGACTTGCTCGCCAAGCTGGGCTCCTGCTTCGACACCGCTTCGGTGGTCGAGATTCAGCAGGTGCTCGCCACCGGCTGCACGCCCGATCGCATCAGCTTCGGCAACACCATCAAGAAGGAGCGCGACATCGCGCGCGCCTACGAGCTCGGCATTCGTCTGTTCGCCGTGGACAGCCAGATCGAGGTCGAGAAGGTGGCGCGCGCCGCTCCGGGTTCGAAGGTGTTCTGTCGCATTCTGTGCGACGGTGCCGGCGCCGAATGGCCGCTGTCACGTAAGTTTGGCTGCGTGCCGGAAATGGCCGTGGGCGTGCTCGAACACGCGCATCGTCTGGGCCTGGCCGCTTATGGCATTTCGTTCCACGTCGGATCGCAGCAGCGCAATCCGAAGATGTGGGACGGCGCGCTGAAGTCCTCGGCCGGTATCTTCCGTGAGCTGGCCGAGCGCGGCATCCACCTGTCGATGGTCAACCTCGGCGGCGGCTTCCCGACGAAATATCTGCGCGATGTGCCGGCGGTGAAGGCCTACGGCCAGTCGATCTTCCGCAGCCTGCGTAAGCATTTCGGCAACCGCATTCCGGAAACGATCATCGAACCGGGTCGCGGCATGGTCGGCAATGCTGGCGTCATCGAGGCGGAAGTCGTTCTGATCTCGAAGAAGTCGGACGACGACAAGGTGAAGTGGGTTTACCTCGACATCGGCAAGTTCAACGGACTGGCCGAGACCATGGATGAGATGATCCGCTATCCGATCCGTACCGACTTCGATGGTGGCGAGATGGAGCCGTGCGTGATCGCGGGCCCGACCTGCGATTCCGTCGATGTGCTCTACGAGAAGGAGCCGTATCTGCTCCCCGTCTCGCTGGAGATTGGCGCGAAAGTGCTGATCGAAGGCACGGGCGCTTACACGACGACCTATTCGGCCGTCGAGTTCAACGGCTTCCCGCCGCTCGAAACCCACGTGATCTAAGCGAAAGATTTTCGCGCCGATCGTTTCCCAGTACCGAACGGCCCCCGCGCAAATGAGAATTTGCCGGGGGTGCGAGGCTCGCCTGATCTCCTCGAGGAGGATCGGATGACCTTGGCTGCTCATGTTGCCCAACCGGCCGTTGCCGGACATCCCCCGGTTGCCGCGGCGTCGCTGCGAGCACTGCCAGACCGCCGCCGCGTCGTGATCCGTGAGGAGCGCGCGGCTGATCTTGATGCACGTGAAGCGCTGCTCGACGCCGCTATGGGCCTTGGCCGGCGGCTGAAGTCGAGCGAGCGTCTGCGTGAAGGCCAAGGCCCGGCGCGCGGTCTGGCGCTCGTCGCCACCGTCGATCGCGAGGTCGTGGGCAGCGTGCGCTTGTGGCACGTGCGTGACGCCGAGGGGCGTCCGGCGCTGCTGCTCGGCCCGCTGGCGGTCAAGGCCAAGGACCGGGCGTTGGGTATCGGCGGCATGCTGATGCGCGAGGCGATCGCCCGCGCCGCCGCGCGCGGCCATGGCGCCATCCTGCTGGTGGGCGATGAGGCCTATTATCAGCGTTTCGGCTTTTCAGCCGCGCTGACGGCCGGGCTCGACATGCCCGGTCCGGTCGATCGGGAGCGTTTCTTGGGGCTTGAATTGAAACCGGGCACCCTGGCCGGCGCGCGCGGTTGCCTCGCCGCGCCGGCATCTGCGAGGGATGTTCGTCGCGCGGCCTAGTTTGAGCCGTCCGTAACTCCCACCCGCACCGTTCCGGCCAATTTTCATTGACCGTGACGGTGCGGTTTGCTTTTTGGCAGCAAATCCGCCTGGCTCCCGTGGGGCCAGCTTCCCGAAGATATGAGCTCGTCATGTGAGCTCGCTATTTCCCAGAAAATTTCAGGAGTCAGACAAATGACGGATTGGCCCGTGCATGGCCGGATTGATGGCGCGATCGTAATGATTGGCTTTGGCTCGATCGGCAGGGGAACCCTGCCGCTGATCGAACGGCATTTTCAGTTCGACAAGTCGAAATTCATCGTCATCGCACCCGACGATGCGGACCGCCGCCTGCTCGACGAGCGGGGCATCAAGTTCCTGCATCAGGCCGTGACCAAGGATAACTACCGTACCCTGCTGGGGCCGCTGCTGCAGGACGCCGGTGGTCAGAGCTTCTGCGTCAACCTATCGGTCGATACCGGCTCGGTCGATATCATGGAGTTCTGCCGTGAGATCGGCGCGCTCTATATCGACACCGTCGTCGAGCCGTGGCCGGGCTTCTATTTCGACAAGGACAAGGGGCCGGAAGCGCGCACCAACTACGCACTGCGCGAAACCCTGCTCGCGGCCAAGCGGCGCAATCCGGGCGGCCCGACCGCGGTTTCGACCTGCGGTGCCAACCCCGGCATGGTGTCTTGGTTCGTCAAGCAGGCGCTGATCAATCTCGCTGCCGATCTCAAGCTCAACATTCCGACGCCGACCTCGCGCGAAGGCTGGGGCAAGATGATGCAGCAGCTCGGCGTCAAGGGCGTTCACATCGCCGAGCGCGATACGCAGCGCGCCAAGACGCCGAAGCCGCCGCGCGTCTTCGTCAACACCTGGTCGGTCGAGGGCTTCGTATCGGAAGGCATGCAGCCGGCTGAGCTCGGCTGGGGCACCCACGAGAAGTGGATGCCGGAGAATGGGCGTACCCATGCGGAAGGTTGTGGCGCAGCGATCTTCTTGCTGCAGCCAGGCGCCAACACGCGCGTGCGTTCGTGGACGCCGACGGCGCAGGCCCAATATGCCTTCCTCGTCACCCACAACGAGTCGATTTCGATCGCCGACTATTTCACGGTGCGCGATGGCGCCGGCAAGCCGGTGTTTCGGCCGACCTGCCACTACGCCTATCATCCGTGCAATGACGCGGTGCTGAGCCTGCACGAAATGTTCGGCCAGGCCGGCAAGGTGCAGGACAAGGTGCACATCCTTGAAGAAGACGAGATCGTCGACGGTATCGACGAACTCGGCGTGCTGCTCTACGGCCACGGCAAGAATGCCTATTGGTATGGTTCGCAGCTCTCGGTCGAGGAGACGCGTCGCATCGCGCCGTACCAGAACGCGACGGGCATGCAGGTGACCTCGGCGGTGCTCGCCGGCATGGTCTGGGCGCTGGAAAATCCGACCGCCGGTATCGTCGAGGCGGACGAAATGGACTATCGCCGCTGCCTCGAAGTGCAACTGCCTTACCTTGGCCCGGTCGTCGGCGTTTACACCGACTGGACGCCGCTGGAGGGCCGCCCGGGCTTCTTCCCGGAGGACATCGACACCAGCGATCCGTGGCAGTTCCGCAACGTGCTGGTGCGCTAAACCCCTTTCCCTGGCGCGGTTCGCCGCGCCAGGGGCTATCTGGGCTACCTCTTGGCCAGACCTGCGGCGCCTGCTATGACACCGCCGCTATGAACAAACCCGCGCAGTTCTTTCTTTGCTGGTGGCGCTCCCTCTAGGGAGCGGCCTGTCGTTCATGCGCGACTGTGCCGCCGTTTTGGCGACACGGATATTACTCTGACGTTCGACATTGCGGCGGCTCCCCTTTTCAGGAGACACCGATGTCCATTCAGCCCACGCCTAACCCTTCAGATAAACCTGTCATCCTCACCGGTGACCGTACCACCGGTGCGCTGCATCTTGGCCATTACGCCGGTTCACTGCGCAATCGTGTCGCCTTGCAGCACAGCCATCGGCAATTCCTGTTGCTCGCCGATGCCCAGGCGCTCACGGATAACGCTAACGATCCCGCCAAGGTGACGCGCAATGTGCTGGAGGTCGCTACCGATTATCTCGCCGCCGGCATCGATCCGCAGGTGACGACGATCTGCGTGCAATCGGCACTGCCGGCGCTGGCGGAGCTGACTATGCTCTATCTCAACTTCGTCACGGTCGCCCGCCTTGAGCGTAACCCGACAGTGAAAGACGAGATCAAGATGCGCGGTTTTGGCCGCGACATTCCGGCGGGCTTTCTCTGTTATCCGGCCGCGCAGGCAGCCGATATCACCGCCTTCAAGGCGACGGTGGTGCCGGTTGGCGAAGATCAATTGCCGATGATCGAGCAGACCAACGAAATCGTGCGCAGGCTCAATCGACAGATGGGGCGGGAGGTGCTGGTTGAAGCAAAAGCCTTGATCCCGCAGGTGGGGCGGTTGCCTGGTGTGGATGGCAAGGCGAAGATGAGCAAGTCGCTCGGCAATGCGATCGTGCTTTCGGCCTCGGACGCCGAGATCGCCGAAGCGGTCAACCGCATGTACACCGATCCCAATCATTTGCGCGTCAGCGATCCCGGTACGGTCGAAGGCAATGTGGTCTTCACCTATCTCGATGCCTTCGATCCGGATGTCGAAGCGGTGGCGGATCTGAAAGCGCAATATCGTCGTGGTGGCCTTGGCGACGTGGCCTTGAAGCGGCGATTGGAACAATTGCTGCGTGATTTGCTGGGGCCGATCCGCGAGCGGCGTGCGGCGCTGGCAAGTGATCCCGATACGGTGATGGACATTCTGAAGGCCGGCGCCGCGCGAGCGCGGCAAGTGACAGCAGCCACGCAGGCAGAGGTGCATGCGGGGCTGGGGCTTTTTACCTGGACCTGATGGGCCGTTAGCTTTGCGATGGCCGCGGCAGAGCGGCTATGGCCGGACGCTGGCGCTGCCTCATGATATTGATGGCGGCAAGCAGCGCGACGGCTGGCGCCAAGGCAAAGACGGCGAAGAGCCAGAAGGCCGCGCTCGACGTGCCGATGACACCACCGGGATCGGTGAGACCCGCGAGATTGGCGACCATGCCGGCGATCGGCGCGCAGAGAGCGGTGGCGACGAGCTGGACGGTCGTGATCGATGCCGAGGCGAGGTCCTTTTCATCCGCCGGTGCCACTTGCAGCACGCGGGTCAGCAAATGCGGCCAGCCGATGCCAACGCCAGCGCCGACCGTCAGCAGGGACAAGGTGATGACCGTCAGCGGAATCCATTCGCCTCTGGTCGGCCAGGGCGACAGGAGGGCCAGCAGGATCATGCCGATCAGCGAGATGAGCGGCGCGAGAAAGATGGCGCGATCGGCGCCCCGGTCGCGCGCGCTTGCGCTGGCGATCGCGCCTGTGGTCCAGCCCGCGGCCATAGCGGCGGTGATATAGCCGGCGGCGAGCGGCTGCTGTCCGTGCAGAACCTGCAGGAAGAGCGGCACGAAAATCTCGGTCACTGTCACGGAGATCGACAGCAAGGCCATCATGGCCAGCACTAGGCCCAGGGACTTGGTCATGTCGAAGGCTCCACGCGGTAGCAACCGTTGCCGAGCGGTCCGTTCCACGATGCCAAACAAGGCCAGGAAGACGAGCGCGACGGCGATGCCAACGCCATTCCAGATGAGTTCTTGCCAGATGCTGCCGAGAGAGACGGCAAAGACCGCGAGGGTGAGCAGGCTCAGTTGCGCGAAGGGAAGGCCGGTGCGTTCGCTTTGCTCGCGATTCTTGCGCGGCAGAACGGTAAAGGCCAGAAATGTGAAGAGTGCGATGATAGGCAGCATCGACCAGAAGGCGGCGCGCCAGGCGCCGATCTCGGCGAAAATACCGCCGACCGCCGGGCCGACCAGGGTTGCGATACCCCACATGCCCGAGACGAGCGCCATGGCGCGCGGCCATTGAGCTTCCTCGAAGACGATACGGATCATTGCGTAGGCGAGGGCGAAGAGGAAGCCGCCACCCAAGCCTTGCACAAAGCGGCCGACCAGCATGACCGGCATGTTGGGCGCCGCCGCACAGACGAGCGTGCCCAGGCCAAAGATCAGCGCGGCGATCGTATAGGCGCCGCGCGGTCCGCTCGCCTGCAACAGCCGGGCTGACAGCGCCGAGCCAAGGATGGAAGCGACGACGAAGAGCGTCGTATTCCAGGCGTAATAATCGAGGCCGCCGATGTCCTTGACGACCGAGGGGAGGATGGTGGTCGCGACATAGACATTGATGGCGTGGAGGCCGACGCCGCCTGCCAGGGCCACGGAGCGGATGCCGTTCTTGCCCGAGAACAAGACGCCCCAGCCGACGTGCTGATCCTTCATCGCAGATTCCTTCGGTCCAACCAGACATCCGTATGCCGGCCTTAGAGGAAGGTTGCAAAAAGACGTCAGTGACTATATATCAAGTTCGTGCTTGGAATATGCCTGATCGGAAAATATGTCAACTATTGACTTGGAAAATGAACGCCTCTCCCTCCGTCCTGTGGCGGACCGGTTGCTTGTGTTGCTCAAAACGCGCGGACCGCAGACCGCTGCCGATCTAGGACTGGCGCTTGGTACGACGGGCGAGAATGCCCGGCAGCAATTGATGAAGCTCTCTGGCGATGGATTGGTCGAGACTGAGGCTGTCGCGCGCGGCGTTGGCCGTCCGTCGCAATTTTGGCGGCTGACGGATCGCGGGCATGCGCGGTTTCCCGACACGCATGCGGAGCTGACCGTCAGCTTGTTGCGCAATCTGCGCGACGTTCTCGGCAAGGACGCACTCGATCGCGTAATCAGCGCCCGTGAAGATGAAACGCGCGCGGCCTATAGCGCGGCGCTTGCCAAAGTGGACGGCCTTGAAGCGCGCATCGCGGCTCTGGTCGCGATCCGAAGCCGGGAAGGCTACATGGCCGAATGGCGCCCGGCGGAAGATGGCGACGGCTGGTTCCTGATCGAAAACCATTGTCCGATCTGCGCGGCCGCGACCGCATGCCAGGATTTTTGCCGGGCCGAACTCAGCATTTTTCAGGAGATGCTGGGGCCGAAGTGCTCGATCGAACGGACCGAGCATATCGTGAAAGGCGCGCGGCGGTGCGCTTATCGCGTTCGCGCGCGCTAACTCCTGTCATCACTCGGCAGGACCGCAAATAAGATAAACGGAAGGCTGCGGCGTGAGGGATTTCGGTGAAGAGCGACATCAAGATCGAGCGGAAAGATCTTTACGCTCCGGCGAAGGGCAAGTTCGCCATTGTCGACGTCCCCGCCTTACAGTTTTTGATGATCGACGGTCAGGGTGATCCCAATTCGGCGCAGAGCTACAAGGCGGCGCTCGAAGCGCTTTATCCCGTCTCCTATGCATTGAAATTTGCCAGTAAGAAAACCCTGGACAAAGACTATGTGGTGCGTCCGCTGGAAGGCCTGTGGTGGGCGGATGATATGAGCGCTTTTCGCGCCAGGGCGAAAGATGTCTGGCGATGGACGATGATGATCGGGCAGCCGGATTGGATTGATCAGGCGATGGTCGCACAGGCGATCGAGGTCCAGCGCAAGAAAGGCGCATCGGAGGCGATTGATCGGCTACGGCTTGAAACGTTTGTGGAAGGACGCTGCGTCCAGACCCTGCATGTCGGTTCCTACGACGATGAAGGACCGGTGCTGCAACGGCTGCACGAGGAATTCTTGCCGGCTAACGGTCTGGCCATGACGGGCAAGCATCACGAGATTTATCTCAGCGATGCGCGCAAGACTGTGCCGGAGAAATTGAAGACGATTCTGCGTCAGCCCGTGCGGTGACGGGCTGACGATCTGGTGAAACCTACGGCCGCTCAGCGCGGCAGCAGGGTCTTACCCATGAGGAACTTGTCGACCGAATGGGCGCACTGGCGACCTTCGCGGATGGCCCAGACGACGAGCGACTGGCCGCGACGCATATCGCCGCAAGCAAAGACCTTCTCCACCGACGACTTGTATTGAAGCGTGTCGGCAGCGACGTTGCCGCGCGCGTCCTTCTTGACGCCGAGGCTGTCGATCATGCCTTCGTGGACGGGCGAAACGAAGCCCATGGCCAGGAGAACAAGATCGGCCTTGAGGTCGAATTCGGTGCCGGCGATCGGCTGGAACTTCGGGTCCACCCGCACGCAGCGTAGCTTCTTCACGACGCCGTGGCCGGTGAACTCGATGGTATTGACGGCGAAGTCACGCTCCGCGCCTTCCTGCTGGGAGGAAGACGTGCGCAGCTTCAGCGGCCAATCCGGCCATACCAGCAGCTTGTTTTCCTTTTCCGGCGGGCGCGGCATGATTTCGATCTGCGTCACCGACAGAGCGCCCTGGCGGATCGACGTGCCGATGCAGTCGGAGCCGGTGTCGCCGCCGCCGATGACGACGACATGCTTACCGCTGGCCAGGATCGGATCGTTGGTGTTCGGCGGCTCGTGTGAAACACGGCGGTTCTGCTGCGGCAGGAAATCCATCGCGAAATGGACGCCACTGAGATCGCGGCCGGGGATCGGCAGGTCGCGCGGCTTTTCCGCGCCGCCAGCCAGCACCACCGCGTCATATTGCGCGGTCAGTTCTTCGATCGGCAGTGTGACACCGACATGGGCGTTGTAATGGAAGGTCACGCCTTCCGCGGTCATCTGCGCGACGCGGCGGTCGATGTAGTGCTTTTCCATCTTGAAGTCGGGAATGCCATAGCGCAGCAGGCCGCCAGCCTTGGCGTGCTTCTCGTAGACATGCACTTCATGACCAGCGCGCGCGAGCTGCTGCGCGGCGGCGAGACCCGAGGGACCCGAGCCGACGACGGCGACCTTCTTGCCGGTCTGCTGCTTGGCCGGTTCCGGCTTGATCCAGCCTTCCTTCCAACCGCGGTCGACGATGGCGCATTCGATCGTCTTGATGGTGACCGGCGTGCTTTCTAGGTTGAGCGTGCAGGATTCCTCGCACGGCGCCGGGCAAACACGGCCCGTCACTTCGGGGAAGTTGTTGGTCGAATGCAGGTTGCGCAGCGCTTCCTGCCACTCGCCCTTATAGGCGAGGTCGTTCCAGTCCGGGATCTGGTTGTTCACCGGACAGCCATTGTGACAATAGGGAATGCCGCAGTTCATGCAGCGTGCCGCCTGATCGCGCGTCGTTTCCTCGGACAGAGGAATGATGAACTCGCGATAGTGGCGGATGCGATCGGACGCAGGCGCGTACTTGCGGTCCTGCCGATCGATCTCGAGAAAACCCGTTACCTTACCCATCGGATTACTCCCCCGCCGCGAGCGCGGCCGCCGGCTGCTGCGCCAACATTTCGTTGAGGGCGCGGCGATATTCGACCGGCATGACCTTGCGGAACTTGCCCTTATAGGCGTCCCAATTATCGAGAATGTCCTGCGCCCGGCTCGAGCCGGTATAGCGCAGGTGGTTGGAAATGAGCTGATGCAGACGCTCCGCATCGAAGCGCGTCATGTCGCTCATCACATCGACCCGGCCGTGGACCTGCAAATCGCCGCCCTGGTGGTGGAGGCGCTGATTAAGCTCCTCTTCCTCGGCGACCGATTCCAGTTCGACCATGGCGAGGTTGCAGCGCTTGGCGAAGTTGTTGTCCTCGTCGAGCACATAGGCGATGCCGCCCGACATGCCGGCCGCGAAATTACGCCCGGTCTGGCCGATGACGACGACGATGCCGCCCGTCATATATTCGCAGCCGTGATCGCCGGTGCCTTCAACGACGGCGATGGCGCCGGAATTGCGGACCGCGAAGCGCTCGCCGGCGACGCCGCGGAAGTAGCATTCGCCCGCGATGGCGCCGTAGAGCACGGTATTGCCGACGATGATCGATTCATGCGGTACGATCTTGGTCGACTGGGCTGACGGATAGATGACGATGCGGCCGCCCGACAGACCCTTGCCGACATAGTCGTTGGCCTGGCCTTCGAGTTCGAGCGTCACGCCGCGCGCCGTCCACGCGCCGAAGCTCTGGCCGGCGGTGCCGTTCAGCTTCACGTGGATGGTGTCGTCAGGCAGGCCCTCGTGGCCGTATTTCTTGGCGATCTCGCCCGACAACATGGCGCCGGTGGTGCGATCGACGTTGCGGATCGTCTCTTCGATAATGACCGGCTTCATCTCGTCGATAGCGCCGCGCGCGGCGGCGATGAGCCGACGATCGAGCACCTTCTCCAGGCCGTGATCCTGATCGATCTGCTTGTAGATGCCATCGCCCCTGACCGCTTCCGGCTTGTGGAAGAGGCGGCTGAAGTCGAGGCCCTTGGTCTTCCAATGGGCATCCACCTTCGAGCGATCGAGCATCTGCATCTGGCCGATCATCTCGTTGAAGGTGCGATACCCCAACGAAGCCATGATCTCGCGCACTTCTTCGGCGATGAAGAAGAAGAAGTTGATCACATGCTCGGGCTGGCCGACGAAGCGCTTACGCAACACCGGGTCCTGGGTGGCGACGCCGACCGGGCAGGTGTTGAGATGGCACTTGCGCATCATGATGCAGCCGGCGGCCACCAGCGGCGCGGTGGCGAAGCCGAATTCGTCGGCGCCAAGCAGGGCGCCCACGATGACGTCGCGGCCGGTGCGCAGACCGCCGTCGACCTGCACCGTGATGCGCGAACGCAGCCGGTTCAAGACGAGGGTCTGATGGGTTTCGGCAAGGCCGATTTCCCACGGGCTGCCGGCATGCTTGATCGAGGTCAGCGGCGAGGCGCCGGTGCCACCTTCATAACCGGAAATCGTCACATGATCGGCGCGGCCCTTGGAGACGCCGGCGGCAACCGTGCCGACGCCGACTTCCGAGACGAGCTTCACCGAGACCTGCGCCGTCGGATTGACGTTCTTCAGATCGTAGATGAGCTGCGCCAGATCTTCGATCGAATAGATGTCATGGTGCGGCGGCGGCGAAATGAGACCAACGCCGGGCGTCGAATGGCGCACCTTGGCGATAACGGCATCGACCTTATGGCCGGGCAACTGGCCGCCTTCGCCAGGCTTGGCGCCCTGGGCCATCTTGATCTGCATCATGTCGGAGTTGACGAGATACTCCGTCGTCACGCCGAAGCGGCCGGATGCCACCTGCTTGATGGCCGAGCGCATGGAATCGCCGTTCGGCAGCGGAGTGAAGCGGTCCACCTCTTCGCCGCCTTCGCCGGTGTTCGACTTGCCGCCGATCCGGTTCATGGCAATGGCGAGCGTCGTGTGCGCCTCGCGCGAGATCGAGCCATAGGACATGGCGCCGGTGGCGAAACGCTTGACGATATCCTTGGCGGATTCCACTTCCTCAAGCGGCACGGGCGTGCGGCCAACTTCTTCCGCCGACTTGACACGGAAGAGACCGCGGATCGTCAGCAGCCGCTCATCCTGTTCGTTGAGCAGCTTGGCATAGGCGCGATATTGATCCTGCGCATTGCCGCGCACCGCATGCTGCAGCAGCGAGACCGATTGCGGCGACCAGGAATGGGCTTCGCCGCGGAAGCGGAACGCATAATCGCCGCCGACATGCAGCATGGTGCGATAGACGGGCGAGTCGCCGAAGGCGTCCGCATGGCGCTTGATGCTCTCCTGGGAGATTTCATCAAGGCCAACGCCACCGATGCGGGTGGCCGTGCCGGTGAAATAGCGGTCGACGAAACGCTGCGACAGGCCGACAGCGTCGAAAATCTGCGCGCCGCAATAGGACTGATAGGTCGAAATGCCCATCTTCGACATGACCTTGAGAAGGCCCTTGCCGATCGACTTGATGAAGCGCTTGACGACTTCGTCCTCATCCACCTCTTCGGGAAAGTCCTCGGCCATGGCGGCGAGGGTTTCGAAGGCGAGATAGGGATTGATCGCTTCGGCGCCATAGCCGGCGAGACAGGCGAAGTGATGCACTTCGCGGGCTTCGCCGGTTTCGACGACGAGACCGACCGACGTGCGCAGGCCCTTGCGGATCAAGTGATGGTGGACGGCGGCCGTCGCCAGCAGGGCCGGGATCGGAATGCGGTCCGGTCCGGTCATGCGGTCAGACAGGATGATGATGTTGTAGACGCCGCGCACGGCATCTTCGGCGCGCTGGCACAGGCGTTCCAGCATCGCTTCCATCGCCTCGGCGCCCCGATCGGCGGCATAGGTGATGTCGAGCGTACGGGTATCGAAGGTCTCTTCGATCATGCCGATGTTGCGGATCTTCTCCAGATCCTCATTGGTGAGGATCGGCTGGCGCACTTCGAGACGCTTGCGCTTCGAGGTGCCTTCAAGATCGAGCAGGTTCGGGCGCGGGCCGATGAAGGACACCAGGCTCATGACGAGCTGTTCGCGGATCGGGTCGATTGGCGGGTTCGTCACCTGCGCGAAGTTCTGCTTGAAATAAGTGTAGAGCAACTTCGACTGGTCCGACATAGCCGAGATCGGCGTGTCGGTGCCCATGGACCCGGTGGCTTCTTCGCCGGTGATCGCCATCGGCGCGAGCAGAATGGCCAGATCTTCCTGGGTGTAGCCGAACGCCTGCTGGCGATCGAGCAGCGACACGTCGGTGCGCGGCGCGCGCGGCTCCATCGGCGCCAAGTCTTCCAGGACGATCTGGGTGCGGTCGAGCCAGGTCTTGTAGGGATGGGCGCCGGCCATGGTCGCCTTCATCTCATCGTCGGAGATGATGGCGTGCTTTTCAAGATCGACGAGCAGCATCTTGCCCGGCTGCAGGCGCCACTTGGTGACGATCTTCTCTTCGGGAATCGGCAACACGCCGACTTCCGACGACATGACCACGAGGCCGTCATCGGTAACGATGTAGCGGGCCGGGCGCAGGCCGTTGCGGTCAAGCGTGGCGCCGATCTGGCGGCCGTCAGTGAAAGCCATGGCGGCGGGGCCGTCCCACGGTTCCATCAGAGCGGCATGATATTCATAGAAGGCGCGGCGGTCTTCGCTCATCAGCGGATTGCCAGCCCAGGCTTCCGGGATCAGCATCATCGCTGCATGGGCCAGCGAATAGCCGCCCTGCACGAGGAATTCGAGCGCATTGTCGAAGCAGGCAGTATCGGACTGGCCCTCGTAGGAGATCGGCCAGAGCTTCGAAATGTTGTTGCCGTAGAGCTTCGATTCAACCGAAGCCTGCCGCGCCGCCATCCAGTTGACGTTGCCGCGCAGGGTGTTGATTTCGCCGTTATGGGCGACCATGCGGTAGGGATGCGCCAGGCGCCAGGACGGAAAAGTATTGGTGGCGAAGCGCTGATGCACCAGCGCCAGGGCGCTGCCGTAACGCGGGTCCTTGAGATCGGTGTAGTAATCGCCGAGCTGCGAGACCAACACCATGCCCTTATAGACAATGGTGCGGCAGGACATCGACACCGCATAAAATTCGGCAGCATCTGCATTGGACAGCGCGATCACGGCGCCCGAGATCACCTTGCGGGCGATATAGAGCTTGCGCTCGAAATCGTCGTCATCGCGCACGCCGGGGCCACGGCCGACGAAGACCTGGCGCATCACCGGTTCGACAGCCTTTACGGCCTCGCCCAGGTCTGAATTGTCGACAGGCACATCGCGCCAGCCGAGCAGGGTCAGACCTTCTTCCTCGATGGAGCGGTTGACGATGGCTTCGATCTCGGCACGCACGCCGGCATTCTGCGGCATGAAGAACTGGCCGATGCCGTAATGCTGGGCCGCCGGCAGTGTGAAGCCGAGCTTGGCGCATTCGGGGCCGAAGAATTCATGCGGAATCTGGGTCAGGATACCGCAGCCGTCGCCGAGCTTCGGATCCGCGCCGACGGCGCCGCGATGGTCGATATTCAGAAGAATCTGCAGGCCCATGGCGACGACGTCGTTGGTCTTGACGTTATCGAGGCGGGCGACGAAGCCAACGCCGCAGGAATCATGTTCCTTCGACGGGTCGTAAAGGCCCTGGGCACGGGGGAGGGCGGGGTCAAAGTACTGGCCGTTCATGGCGCTGCTCCGGAAACTGTGCTGGCCAGATCGCTTATCCAGATCGCTTGACAAATCATCTGTCGCTCACGCGCAGATTGCTTGCTTGTCGGTCACACCTGGAAAAATCTTGCCAAAGTAAATGGGCGAAATCAGAATTAGATCAATTGCAAGGGACGCGCGTTCGCGGTCCCCGACCGGCGGGTTTTCGCCGGACATCGCCGAACCGTTTTCGCCACATACGCCCTATCATCCCCCGCTCCAGACCCGGTGATGCGATTGACATCTCTATTCCCGGCCGCTTGCTGGCCGCCGGTTGCGATACCCATAGATCGGCGCTTCGAGATGGCCGCCTCGCGCCATCCTTTTCGCCAGCAATTTCAAGGACCGATGCCCTCTGGCCTAAATGGTCAGCATAGCTGTCCTATTCAGGGCGCGCGAACATGGCAGATTTACCCCGAGCTTACAAGTGGGGGAAGCCGTTGGCACGGGGATAATTATAGCGCCGCATGGACGCGAAACGGGCAAATTGGCGAGAAACGGGGCAGAGGCAAGCGGCGCCGATTTATGAGGCGTCGCTCTCCGCCTGGCTGCCGACGAGGCGTTGGGGCCGGCGCCGGCGGTCGTGGCCGGGCTGCGTATACCGGGACCGTTTCACTTCATACATATGGTCGTCAGCGCGTTTGATCGTCGCCTCCAGCCGCTCGCCGGGCCGGCTCGTGGCGGCACCGATCGACAGGCTGAGGCGGGGCTCCCCGTAATACTGATTGTTCAGTTCGACGAGGGCATTGATGTCGTCCATCAATTTCTGGCCAACGGTTTCGTCGGCGCCGGGCAGCAGGACGGCGAATTCGTCCCCGCCGATTCGCGCGGCATGGTTGGGCTTCTCGACGAGCTTGCACAGGACTTCTCCCATGCGGGCGAGCAGCGTGTCGCCAGCGGCATGGCCGAGTTGGTCATTGACGATTTTCAAGCCGTCGAGATCCGCCATGATGATGGTAACGGGACTTGGGCCCTTGCGCTCCAGCCGATGCAATTCGTCGACGTAGAAGGAGCGATTGTAGAGCTTGGTCAAAACGTCGTGCTTGCCGAGATATTCGAGATAGGCTTCGGCCTTTTTGCGCGCCGTGATGTCGGTGAGGGCGATCTGCACCAGGGACCAGTCCTTCTCGTGACCGGGCAATACCGAGAATTGCATGTAGAAATGGATCTCGGCTCCGTCGAGAGAATAGTTCAGCACTTCGCGTTGCTGAAAGAGTTTGCCGTCCCAGAGGTCGATCAATTGCTCGCGGAAATTCTGCCGCATGTCGTCGCGGAAGACTTCGTCGAGGCGCTGCAGCAAAACGGCTTTGTTGGGCGCGCCAAAAATCTGCAGGGTCTGCTGATTGATGTCGATGACGCGAATCTCGCTCATGCAGCGTTCGACGAATTCGGGATGTACATCGGTGAAGACGCGGAAATCGGTGATGCCGCGAAAGCGGATTTCTTCCAGAAGTCGGCGAATGGTGCTGAAATCTTCCACCCAAAGCGACACGGGCGAATGGGCGAAGAGGCCACGCGCATAGGCTTCACTGGCGGTCAAAGCACGGCGGGCGGTTTCGCGCTCGGTTACGTCCTCGATGGCGACCAGCACGCGCTGCCAGTCGTTCTCATAACCAGGGAGAATCGAGCCTTTCAATTGAATATCGATACGGCGGCCGGAAAGGGAATAGTTGACGCTCGTGCCGTGGAAATGGCTGTGGCCGTCCCAGAGCTGGGCCAATTCGTCGACATGGGCGTCGAACATATCGTCGCGGAAAACGTGATGGATGTTCGCGGTCAGAGTATCGAGATCGGCGGCCTCGAACAGGCTCAAGGTTTTGCGGTTGACCTTGATGACACGAAGGTGCGCCGAACAGATGCGTATGCGCTCGCGATCCTCGCGGAGATAGGCGCGCAAATCCACGACGCCTTGTGCGCGCAAGCCCTCGAAATGAATCCGCAGTCCGGAATAGTCTTCCAGCCATAGCGAGACGGGTGCGAGATCGAACATTTCCGCATCATCGCCCCGTGGCATGTTGATATTTTCTGCCGTCGGCTCAAGGCGCGACGTAATGCTTCCGGAGGTGATGTGCCAGCTCCCTTTCCAGGCAGGCGGCGGAACGGATGGCGCCCTGCCTGCATAAGGTATTCTAATCTAGCGATTATCCGCCGTGGATGCCACAGAAATCCGTTAAAATCCTTCATAAGACATTGCTCGGACCACGGAATGTGGGGCATGTCAGCAGCCATGCAGACTGTTGAAACATCCTCCCTCGACTTTGCCAGCGACAATGCCAGCGGTGCGTCCAGCAAGGTCCTGGAGGCGCTTGTTGCGGCTAACGATGGAGTAGTGCCGGCCTACGGCGCCGATCCGTTCACCCGTCGCGCCGAGGAGCGGATCAGCGAACTGTTCGAGCGTGACTGCGCGGTTTTCCTCCTGGCGAGCGGCACGGCCGCCAATGCTCTCGCCCTGGCGGCGCTAACACCGCCCTATGGGGCGATCTTCTGTCATGCCCATGCTCATGTGATGGATGACGAATGTGGCGCGCCGGAGTTTTTCTCGGCGGGTGCCAAGCTCATCGGTATTCCCGGGGATGCCGGCAAGATCACGCCGACAGCGCTGGCCGCGAGCTTGGCTGCCTATCCGGCCGGCTTGGTCAAACAGGTGCAGCCAGCGGCTTTGTCGCTCTCTCAAGCCAGCGAGTCCGGGACGCTTTATCAGCCAAATGAAGTAGCCGAATTGGCGGCCCTTGCTCATGGCCACAACGTCCGCGTGCATATGGACGGGGCCCGGTTTGCCAATGCGGTGGTATCCCTGGGCTGCGCGCCAGCCGACATCACATGGCGGGTTGGCGTTGACGTCCTGTCGCTCGGCGCCTCGAAGAACGGGGCTTTCGCCTGCGAGGCCGTCGTCTTCTTCGACAAAGCCTTGGCCACCGACTTTGCCTATCGGCGCAAGCGTGGCGGGCACACTTTATCGAAAGGGCGTTTCCTGGCCGCTCAAATGCTGGCGTGGCTGGATGACGATCATTGGCTCGCCCTGGCGCGTCATTCCAATGGTTGTGCGGCACGGCTGGCTAAGGCATTGCCCGCCATTCCTGGCGTCCGTCTCGCGTGGTCGGTCGAGGCCAATGAAGTGTTCGCCATTTTGCCGCGGGCCGCCGATCTGGCGCTCAAGCAGGCCGGCGCCCGGTATTATCCCTGGTCCGCTGATCGGCTGGCCATCGCCGAAAGACCGGAGTCAAATGAGGTTTTCGTCCGTTTGGTGACCTCTTTCGTCACCCGGGAGGCGGATATCGACCGTTTTGTGGGAATTGTCGCCGCCAATGCGGGAAACTGACGGGAGGCACTATTCCAGACCCAGCAATGCCTCTTAAAAACGCCCCTGACGTCCTATCCTTGCCGCATTCACACTCAAAGTCTGGGGTAGGTTCACTTGTCGATGTTTCGTGCGGCCGTGGTCAGCGGCGCATGGTTGCATCCCCAAAGGAGGCTTGAATGGCCGCTCTGAAGCGAATGCTTTCCCGCACAGCCGTGCTCGGTGGTCTGGCAGCGACGACCGTTCTGGTCGGCGCGGCGGCACCGGCGCAGGCGCAGATCTACGGCTATTGGGGCTATCGCACCTATTCCTATCCGGTCGATCCCTACTATGACGATGCGCCGATCTACGCGCCGCGCTATCGGGCGCCGGCGCTCAACATGCTATCGCCTGGCGAAATTCGCGAGAGCCTGCGTGACGATGGCTATCGCGTCATCGGCCAGATGCAACGCAGCGGGCGCACCTATATCGTCGTGGCGCAGGATCGTCGCGGCCAGCGCTTCCGGCTGGTGGTCGATGGCATCGAAGGCGAGATTGTCCGTTCCGCTCGACTGACGACGACGCCACGCAACGAGGCGCGTGCGAATGACTATCGCGATGCGCCGGCTGCTCCGCCACCGGCGGCGATGCCGCCCCCGCCGCATGTCCTGCCTGGCATTGGGCCGGAATCGCACACGGCTCCGCAAACACGTCCGCCCCGCGCCGCGGCCCGGCCAGAAAGCGAAGGGCCGCGTATGCGCCCTGGCGACAGCAATCCGCCTACAGCTCGTCCGCAAGGACCCTCGCAAGCCGCGCGTCCCGATCCGGCTCGCAGCGACAGCGTTCAGCCGGTGAAGCCCGTGACACCGGCGCTGCCTCAGCCGGAGGTGGCCAAGCCTGAAGCGAGCCCGCCGGAAACCAAGCCGGCGGCCGCGGCACCGCGTGTCGTTTATCCCGGTGGTCCGGTGACGACAGCGCCGGCGACCTCCGAGCCGTCAGCCGCGGCCAATGTGCCGGCCGCGCCGCTCGATGCCCCGCCAGCCAAGCCTGCGACGCCAACGCCGGACGTTCCCGTCGCACCACTGGAGTAGTTTCTCGGGTCACGATGAGACGGCGTTCAGCGCCGCCTCATTCCTGAGCGCATTCTTTCACAAAGCCGTGTAGCACAGGGTTTTGTTCACCTTTTCAGCAAGGTGTTGCACCGCTGCATCGACCTTGGTGCTATAGTCTGCCCCGTTCAGTTCAACATTATCCGGCTTGCCGTTTTTCCTCTTGTGGCTCGCTGGTTACGACGGGGTTGGGGTTATGGTCGGTCTTCTGTCCGGGGCGCAGTCGCGCCGCGCGTTTTTGCAATTGAGTGGCGTTGCCGCAGCGGCTGCCGTCACTACGCCGGCGCTTGCTGCACATGATGTCGTACCTTTCCCGGAGCAGTATCCGGCTGGCACGATGGTGATCTCCCTGCGCCAACGCAGGCTTTTCCTGGTGCTCGGGAACGGTCAAGCGATCCGCTATCCGGTTGCGGTCGGCAAAGCCGGTAAGGCTTGGTCGGGCTGGGCGCATGTGGAAGGCAAGTTCGTCAACCCGGCTTGGGCACCGCCGGCCGTGGTCAAGCGCGACAATCCGAAGCTGCCCGATCTCATTCCTGGCGGCGCTCCCGGCAATCCGATGGGTCCGCGCGCGATCACGCTCGATCGCAGCGAAATCGCCATTCACGGCACGACGCGCACCATGCGCGGCTCGGTTGGCACAGCTGCCTCCTATGGCTGCATCCGCATGTACAATGAAGACGTGATCGACCTGTTCGAACGGGTCAGCGTCGGCATGCCGGTGGTCGCGATCTGATCGACAGGGATTACGCGTTTCAAAACGATAAAAACAATAAAGCCCCATCCGACGATGGGGCTTTTTGTTTTTGGTTTTGGTGCGCGCCTGCTTGAGCCTATTTCGGCGTCGGTCCAGGCGCATACATGTAAGTGCGCGTCGGCGGGATGTCGGTTGGGCTTTTCAGGCGCTTGACCGACAGGGTTTGATAGAGGCCGCAATTGTTGCGTTCGAAGGTGATCGAACAAGCCGCGAGATAGACCAGCCAGGTGCGCGCCGTCGCCTCGCCGACTTCTTTCACCGCCGCATCCCAATTGGCGACAAGCCGATCGTGCCAATGACGGCAGGTTAGCATGTAGTGCTCACGCCAGCATTCGACGTCGCGCACTTCAAAGCCGTTCAGTTCGAGATTGGTGACGGTGCGGCCAATGTAATCGAGTTCGCCGCCGGGAAAGATGTAGCGCGTCAGCGCAGCGAATTCCGGCCGGCGCTTCTTGGTGCGAGCCGCTTCGCTCTTACCCGGACGGGTGATGGCATGGTGCAGGAACAGGCCGCCGGGGCGCAGCGAGCGCGCGGCCGTCTGGTAGTAAATGGGAAAGTTGTCGATGCCGACATGCTCCAGCATGCCGATGGCCGCCACTTTGTCGTAGACGCCCTCGGCATGCGCATAGTCCTTGCACTCGATGCGCACTTGATCCTGTAGGCCGAGCCGTTTGATCTTTTCATTGGCATAGGCGACCTGCTGTTCCGACAGGGTCACGCCATAGGCCTTCACGCCATAATATTTGGCCGCGTGGATCGAGAGGGCGCCCCAGCCGCAGCCCATGTCGAGCAGGGTTTCGCCTGGTTTCAAGCGCAGCTTCTTACAAACCATGTCGAGCTTGTCGAACTGCGACTGGTCGATGGAGTTGTTCCAATCGGTGAAATAAGAGCAGGTGTAGACCATCTCCTTGTCGAGCCACAGTTCGTAGAAGGCGTTCGACACGTCGTAGTGATAGGAGATGTTCTTCTTATTTTCTTTGGCGCTGCCGTCGCTCTGCTTGTCCGAGCCGACGGTTTCCAGAGGCCAAGGGCCGCCGCGCGGCACGAACAGGAATTTCGTCGCCAGCTTGGCGATGTGCATCTTATCGAGCGACTTGATGAAATGTTTTGTGCGCACTTTCGGGCGCTTGGCGACGAGATCGAAAATCGTGCCATTGCGGATGTCGACGCGCGCCGCGGCCCAGAGGTTGGCCATGGTCTCAGGCTTGGGCTTGCGCAGGAGGGCGGCCACCGCGCCTTCGTCGGCGATGGCAACGGCCAGGCCGTCAGCCGGGTAGTCCTGCGGAATGCGGACGCCGTCCCAGAGTTCGATACCAAACTCCAGGCCGAGCTTCTGATGCGCCACCGTCAGGAACTCGCGCAGGAGTTCGAGCCGCTTCTGCTTCTTCTTGTCCATTGAAAACTCCAGGCCGGACGGCCGCAGGGCAGAGGCAGATCAGGACTTCCGCCGATTCCGGGGGCTTACATCCGGCAAAACCCCCGTCAAGTCCAGCACGGAGGCCGTTTGGAGGGTGGAAAGCGCTTTCCGGGCGGGGTCGCGCAGAGCTGCCTTGCGCCCAAATCGCGGGATTCCGCTGATTGGATAGTCGCCTATTCGAGGTTTTGTGGCTAATCCTTGGGCAATAATTTCTTTTGGAAACCCCGTGCCCAAGCCCAGCAAATTACCCATGGCGGCCGTTCTCGTGCTCGCCGCCGGTTTCTTCGCCCTTTTCGTCAATGGCAGCGGCCGCTTGGCCGTCGGGCTGACCTTGCGGCCGATGGTCGAAGATCTGAAGTGGAACCGGGCCGATATCGGCTCAGCCGTTGCCGTGTTCCAGGTGGTTTCGGCCATTGCCATGTTCTTCGCAGGCCGGCTGGCCGACCGGGTGAGCCTGCGGCTCCTGATCAGTTCGGGAGTGGTGGTTTGCGCCTTTGGCATCGGCATGATGGGGTTCGTCAGCGAGCCATGGCACGTGTTGCTGCTGTTCGGCCTGATCTATGGTGTTGGCAATGCAGGCTGTTCGACCCCCACGGTCGGTGTGATGGTGGCGCGTACCTTCCCGGGCAATACGGGCTTTGCCAATGGCTTCGTCACTTCAGGCATGAGCCTTGGACAATTGCTCATTGTCGCGGTCCTGGCGGCAGTCTTGGTGCAGATTGGCTGGCGCTCAGTCTATTTCTGGGTGGCAGCGGCGCATCTGGCCTTGTTGCCGTTGATCTATTTCGCCGTGCCAGCTCATTCCGGCAATGGTTCACTGGCAGCACAGGTGCCGCGCGAAGGGATGAGCCTGCGCGAGGCAGCCCGCACGCGCCGCTTCTGGGTGTTGATTGGCGTGTTCGCCGTTTGTGGCCTCGACGATTTTTTCGTGACCACCCATCTTGTCGCTTACGCGGAAGATAGCGGCGTTAGCCAGCTTTTCGCCGGCAATCTTCTGGCGGTGATGGGACTGGCGGCGCTGATCGGCGTGTTGCTGGCCGGTGCCTTTGGCGACAAGACCGGGCCGGTGATGCCGACGATTGCATCCTTCGTGTTGCGTATTGCCTGTTTCGGCCTGCTTCTGATCGACAGCTCGACGATTTCGATCGCCGTCTTCACCCTGGTCTTTGGATTGACCTTCCTTGTCACCGCTCCGCTTACCGTGCTGTTCGTGCGGGACGCTTTTGGCATGAAACATCTCGGCGCCATCAGCGGTCTGATCACTATGGTGCATCACACGTTTGGCGGCATCGGCGCCTATGCAGGGGCGGTGATCTTCGACGCCAATGGTTCCTATGCGATCGCTTTCGCCATCATGCTGGCCTCCAGCGTTCTGGCGGTGGCTTTGATGCTGATGTACCAGCCGCGGCCGAAGGAAGGCCCTGCGATGGCGTGAAAAAGAAAGGCCCGGTTCTCTAACCGGGCCTTGAAGTCTGTCTTGTTGGCCGTCTATCGCGCGACGACGGCTTCGTAAGCGGGGTCGCCCTTGAGAATGCCGACATCGCGCCCGAAGGCGTTCATGCCCTTGACGAAGTCGGGGCTGATGTCCGTCGAATAATAGGGCAGGTCGCGCTCGACGATACCGGCGATGAGTTCGGCTTGTTCGGCGGGGAAGATTTTCCGGCCGATGTCGGTGGCGAGCGCAATATTCTGCTTCAGCGCCTGATGGGCATCTCCGATCGCCAGCTTGAGCGCCTTGGCCTCATCCGGGCGTTCAGCGAGGAACTTGTCAGTCACCGCAACCGAAGCCATGGTGAAATTGAAAGCGGGCTTGGGGCCGTCACCCCGGCGAATATCGAGCACGATTTTGCCGGCGCCGCTGCGCACTGCTACTTCCGCACCCATGCCATTGGCCCAGAAACCATCGATCAGGCCATCCTGGAGCGCCTTGGCGGCCGTCAGGCCGAAATTGGTGCTGGGCGCGCCGGTGTTGGGCACGGGAGCGATGGTGACATTGTCGCGCTTCTCGTCAATGCCGGCGGCACGCAGCAGGCCGCGCAAGCCGAGATCAACCCATGGCGCCGCGCCGATGGTGCGGCCCTTGACGACGTTGACGTCGCCACGCTCGCAGGGAATGTCGGCACGCATCACCAGGAACCAATACATGCCCTGGCCCTGGGCGCAGAGCAGCTTGACGCCCTGCCATTCCGGAAAGGCGTGCAGAGCCGAATGAGCGGAGCCCGCCACCGCATCGACGGTGCCGTCGCGCAAGGCTTCATAGGCCTTGTTGACCGGGAAGATCAGATCGACCGACGCATCAATGCCACGCGCGGCGAGCATGCCGCCATGAACGGCGGTGACGGCTGGAAAATAGGAGTTCGAAATGAGGTCTGGAACGGCGATCTTCATTCTGCTGCCGCCTTAATCTTTCGGACGCTTTCAATCAGCGATGTCTTCAACAGGAAGGCTCGGTGCGCGGCAGGATCCGCCGCCGTCTTGCGCAGTGCCTCGAAATTAGCTTCGCGGGCCGCCGGATCGCGTTCTTCCAGTCGCTTTTTGTTGGCGATGGTCTGCTGCTGGACATATTCGATATTGGTCGGGCGGCGGATTGCGTCATAGCTTTCGAAAACGCTCTCCGGTCGCTTACCCGCGCGCACATCGGCGAGAAGTTCGGCCAGATGCGTGGCATCGTGAATGCCGCTGTTGAGGCCGAGACCACCGATGGGATTGTTCACGTGGGCTGAATCGCCCGCCAGGAACACACGGCCTTCCCGGAAGCGCACGGCGACGCGTTGATGCACGCGGTAGATGTTGCGGTGGAAGATGTCGTAGCGACCGGTTTTGGGGAAGAATTTCTGCAAGCGTGACTCGCAGGCCTCGTCGCTCATCACTTCTTCATCGGTCTGCCCCGGCAGGGTCGGGAAGACGGCGCGCCAGCGGCCCTTGCCATCATCGCCCGCCACCTTGAACAGATTGGCCCATTCGTCCGGATCAGAGAAATAAGCGCGGAAGGCAACGCCATGTTCGGTGCCGAAATCGAACGGCGTGGTCAGAACCAGGAAGCGCTCGGGGAACGTGTAGCCGTCAAAGGCGATGTTCAAAGCTTTCCGCACCAGGGAGCGTCCGCCATCGGCGCCGACCAGATAGGAGCCTTCAAATCGTTCGCTGCCGTTAGCCCCCGTGACTGTGATGGCGACGCCATCGGCATTGGTCTCGACGCTTTCGACCGGCGTGCCAAACGACACGCTTGCATGCGGATAAGCCGCGAGCTTGTCGATGCACATCTTCACGATCTTGTGCTGCTCGCATTGCACCACATAGGGGCAGGTGGTGTCCTGCGCCAAAATGGCGTGATCGAATTCGGCAACGAGACGGCGCGCCGGACGATCCCAGAACTGGAAGGTGCGTGCGACGAGACCTTGCGTCGTGACTTCTCCGAGCAGGTCGAGTTCGGCGAGCATTTCGAGCGTCGCCGGATGCAAGGTTGACGCCCGCGGAGAGTCGTTGATCTCGGTCTGCGCTTCGAAGACCTTCACTGGTATACCGCGCTTGGCTAGAGCCAGCGCTGTGACGACACCAACCGGTCCGCCACCTGCGATCAGGATGGGACGTTCATCTGTTTTCATGGGACTCACTGCTGTTTCACACCGGCGATTTCAACGGCCTCTTTCCAGATGGCCATGTCTTTGGCGAGCGTCTCGGCGAACTCTGCCGGATGCGCGGCAAGGGGATCGACGCCATAGTCGGCAAGCTGCTTGCGGAACGGCGCATCCTTGATGGCGGCGCTCATCGTATCGGCGATCTTGTCGATGATCGCTTTGGGCGTTCCCGCCGGCGCCATCAGGCCGTTCCAGGTCAGCACGTTGAAGCCGGGATAGCCGGCTTCAGCCACGGTTGGGGCATCGGGGGCAAGTGCCGACCGTTCGGCGCTCGATACGGCAAGCAAGCGCACCGATCCACCGCTGATCTGCGGCAAAGCATCGGACAGATTGGAGAACATCGCCGGGACGTGGCCGGCAACGATGTCGGCAAGCGCCGGCGCATTGCCGCGATAAGGCACATGCGACATCTGCAAGCCAGCGCGCTTCAAGAACAATGCCATCGAGAGATGGTTGAGGCTGCCGACACCGGCCGATCCGTAAGACAATTGGTCGGGCCGCGCTTTGACGTAGGCGACGAATTCGTCGAGCGTCTTGATCGGCAAATCCTTGTTGATGACCAGAGCGAAGGGATTGGTCGCGATATTGCTGATCGGCGCGAAATCTTTTTGGGAATCGTAGCGCACCTTCGACATCGCCGGAACGATCGCCATGACGGGCAGGGCGGCGATGAACAATGTATAGCCATCCGGTGCGGATTTGGCGACGTAATCGGCGGCAACCGCGCCGCCGGCACCGGGGCGGTTCTCAACGTTGAACGCCATGCCATAGGCTTCGGTCATGCGTTGCGCCGCCATGCGCGCGATACCGTCGGTGTTACCGCCCGCCGCGAAGGGGCAAATAATGGTGACCGGCTTTTGCGGCCATGCGGCCTGGGCAAAGGCCTTGGGTACGAGACCAAAAGCAGCAACGCCGGCGGCGGAGCTGAGAACGTTTCTACGGGAGATCATGATCGGACTTCCTAGTTTGTTCAAAGGCCTTGAGCGGCAAGCCAGCTTGTCAAAGTGTCGGCAAGCGCCTGTTCGTTGCCCTCGAAGTAGTGACCCTTCAGGCTTGGCGCATTGGTATTCGGAAGGAGTTTGAACTCGATGCTTTTGACCAGAGAGCCTTCCGAGTGGGCCGCGTCGAGCAGCATGTAAGGTTCGAAAGGCTGGATCAGTGCGTCGGCCTTATCCCGCACCAGCAGCACCGGATAGGGCAGGCGTTTGATCCACTGCGTGCCGTCGGCCATGCTGGTCTTGTCCCAGCGATAGGTGAAGAAGTGCTGCGCCGTCACCGGCACTTCCTGGCCGGTGAAGTAATGCATCTTGACGCTCAGCGGCGTGTCCAACTTGCCTTCGCTGAGCGCCTGCTTGGCCGAGGCGATCAATTGCTGGAAGCTTTCCTCGTTCTGCACAAGGATGTTTCGGGTCTTCCAAGGGAGATTGCCGAATGCGCCGAGCAGCATCACCGCTTTGATGTCGCGATCCCAATTGGTCGCGGCATAGAACTGCACTTGGATGTTGCCGAGGCTGTGACCCTGGATCACCAGTTTCCGATAGCCCAGGGAGCGAGCAGTGTAGACCGCAGCATCGATATCGCGACGGATATCGAAGAAATTTTCCGTGTTGATTTTATCGTCATGCTGCCGCGTATCGATCGCCAAAGCAGCATAGCCTTTGGCGGCGAGACGGCCGCCGAGCGCGCTTTCGGGAGCACGGCGATAGCTGCCGCCGCTGCCATGGATCATCACCACCATCGTGGTGTCGGCGGCCGATTTACCCTGTGGCTGCCACAAGGCACCGTCGATCTTGTTTCCGTCGATGGCTTGAATGGCAAGGAATTTGAGGTCGGTTTTGTCCGCCGGCTTGAAATCGTCGGAGAGACCAGCGGGAGTGGCAACAAATTCGTATCGAATGCTGGCGGCGACAGTCGCCGTTTGCGCAGTCGCTGCCGCAAAAGCACCACCAGCCGAGCTGAGGGCAATGCCGAATAGAACGGCTGATAGGCGCTTCATGTTGGGCTCCTTACGGTTTCGAAACGCTATCTTCGTAGTAGTGGATCTCATAGAGGATGCAGCCGCCGTTCGACTTGAACGGGCCGTGATAGACGGCCGGCGGGCGGCAGGCATAGGTCGGTGCGCCAAAGGCTTCGCCACCGTTGCCATTGGCGTCGTTGCCGACGGTCAGGTCACCAGAGACGAGATAAACCTCTTCCCAATGATCATGGACGAAGGGTGCGGTGGTGAATGCGCCGGGGTCGAAGCGCAGCAGGCGTGTGCGGCTGCCCGTCTTGCGCTCTTCGTCGATGTCGCTCGCCAGAATCTTTTGCTGAATCGAAGATGGATATCCCGGCGGGGAAGCCCAGCCTTCGCTCATGTCGAGGCTAAAGAACTCCTTGTGCGGCTTCGTCATGGGATTACTCCTTTACACCCGATGGATGATATTCTTCCTGAAGGACTCGATATGGGCCCGCATCGCTTGGGTCGCACCGTCGCGGTCGCGTCGTTGCAAGGCATCGGCGATGGCAAGATGTTCATCCTGCACGGAGCGCTGCTGTTCTTGTGCCGTCAACGACAGAAACCAGAAGCGCAGCGAGCGCTCGTGCAGGTTCTGCAATATGGATGCCAAGATCGGATTGCGTGCGGCCGATGCGATCGCCATATGGAATTCGCGATCGAGCAGCATCATCTGATTGGTATCATGGGCCGATGTTGCAGCATCGGTCCGTTCGAGAATGTTGTGGAGGGCGGCCAACTCGTTGGCGTCAATGCGTTCGGCGGCGAGCATGGCGCAGTAGGGCTCGTTGATCAGCCGTACGTCGATAATCTGCGCCACGGTGTCGACGCTGAGCGCGGTGACGATGATGCCCTTGCGCGGCATGATCTCGACCAGGCCGTCCTGCTCGAGGCGTTCGATGGCCTGATGAACCGGCGTACGTCCAATGCCGAGCGCCAGACTGATCTTGGCTTCGTTGAGATAGCCGCCCGGCTTGAATTCGCAGGTGATGATGCGCTGCTTGATGGCGGCATAAGCTTCATCGCGCAGCGGCAATCGTTCTCCCGCCTCGGTGGGCGCTGTGGGAAGCCAAGCTGCTGCGGATGAAGGCGTGTTCACGAGAACCTCACGAAATGACGGGAATGACGTCGATATCGTAGGCCAGTGTCAGGGTGCGCCCAAGCACTGGGTCTTCCAGTTCACATTCAAAACGCGTGGCCGGCCGGATGCCGCCGATCGCCGCCAAGGTGCCGCAGAACATGGCGGTGCCATCGGGCAGCGGTTTACCTTCGTCGCGCAGTTCGACCAGGTTGAGTGGGGTGCGCAGCGCCGTGATCGGGCCCGATTGATAAAGCACGCGCTCACCATCGATGGTGGCGTAGGAGCGCAGCAACAGCCGGTCCCAATGGGCTGCGATCTCGGCCAGGCGCCAGAGGCCGCGGCCGATCGGCTTGTCGCAAATCTGTTTCGAGGCGGCGACGCCGATAGCTTCCAATTCGCGGTCGGTGTGGTCGGAACCAAGCCCGATCCACAGTTCGCCGCCATGGCTGATGCAGACGCACTCGGCTTCGCCGCTGCTGGCCGGCCCCAGAGCTTCGATCTTCGGCGCTTGAGTCAGCCGGGCGGCGGCGCAAGCATAGAAAATCGGCGTACGGGAGGGGCGTTTCACGCCGAGCTGTTCCAGCTCGACGATGTGATGCTCGAGGGCAACCGGATCGCGCCCGGCCCAGCCGGCGATGATCAGGCGAGAAATGGCAACGGAGACCGCGCCGCCGGGAATTTCGAAATTAAAGGTGGTGACATCTGACATGCTTGTGATATTTCACATGTCGATTACAGAGTCAATGGATAGGTGGAGCGAGCTATGTCAGGAACTGGAGCGACGATCGCGGAATTGGCCAAGACTTATCGCCAGGGCGGCCGGGCCGATGCAGTCAAGGCACAGCTCGCTCGGATCGCCGATCCCGCCGGGGAGGGCGCGCGCGCCTTCTTTTCCACCTTTGATGAGCCGGCCGTGGCCCAGGCGCAGGCCTATGATCGCGCGTCGGCTCCAGTGCCGCTTGCCGGCATCACCATTAGTATCAAGGATTTGTTCGACGTTGCCGGACAAGCCACGGCGGCGGGCTCGACATTTTTGCGGAAGGCGCCCCCGGCCAAGCAGGATGCGCCGGTGATCCAGCGGCTGCGCAAGGCGGGTCTCATTCCCATCGGCCGCACGAATATGACCGAATTCGCTTATTCGGGCCTTGGCATTAATCCGCATTTCGGCACGCCGGCCAATCCGTTCGATCGCGCCGCCAAGCGCATTCCTGGCGGATCATCGTCAGGCGCCGCGGTGTCGGTCGCCGACGGCATGGCTGATGTCGGGCTCGGTACGGACACCGGTGGGTCATGCCGCATTCCGGCAGCGCTTTGCGGTCTCGTCGGTTTCAAGCCGACGGCGCATCGCGTGCCGCGTGATGGCGTGCTGCCGCTATCGACCACGCTCGATTCTATCGGGCCGATTGCTCGTTCCGTGGCCTGCTGCGCGACGGTGGACAGCATTCTGGCCGACGATCCAACGCCAGTGCCCGATGTGCCGGTGACAGGGCTGCGTCTCGGCGTGCCATCGGCCTTTGTCTTCGATGATGTGGACGAGGCGACAGCCAAGGCCTTCGAAGCCGCGCTTTCGCGATTGTCGAAGGCGGGCGCCAAGATCGAAACCGTTGATGCTTCGGCCTTGCTCGATATTCCGCAGATCAATCATAAGGGTGGTTTCAGCGCGCGCGAAGCCTATCTTTATCATCGCAAGTGGATTGCCGAACATGGCGCCGAATACGATCCGCGCGTCGTGTCGCGCATCGTCAAGGGCGAAATCCAGTCGGATGAAGATGAACGCATTCTCGTGCGCGAGCGCCAACGTTTGATCGCGGCTGTTTCGCATTTCGATGCCTATGACGCGCTCGTTCTCCCGACGACACCTTTGGTGGCGCCAACCATCGCGGAATTGGCGGATGAAGCCGCCTATACGCGCGTCAATCTGTTGATGCTGCGCAATTGCACTGTCACCAACATGCTTGATCGTTGCGCCATCTCGGTGCCGTGCCATGCTCCAGGCACCGCGCCTGTCGGCTTGATGCTGATGGGCGCACACGATGGCGATCGCCGCTTGTTTGGCGTGGCGCAGGCTGTAGAGAGCGCTCTCAGCTCTTAGTTTGACGCGTTTTGTGGCGTTTGGCTTCGTCAAACTGCAAAATGCTATGAACGTCGCCAGCCGTGAAACACATTGGCGGCGATGATCGCGGCTGAATAGACGCAGATGCAGAGCAGGGTCGGTGTCGACCAGGACAGTCGGGAATCGAGCGGCTGGGCGGCGAAGACCAGTACGGGGCCAAGCGCGCGAATGACCTGACCAGTCAGATGCGGCGTACGGCCAATACCGGCCTGCAATGCGAATAGGGGAATGACAATCAGCGCCACGGCGGCGATAGCGATGGTGGCAAAATCGATGAAGCCATCGACACGCGCCAACCCGCCGCCCTGGCGCGTGTCGTGCCAGGTCATCGCTGCCGCCAGAACGATGGTCAGCAGATAACGCACGGAGGTGATGCTGGCCGAGGTGGCGCCGATATCGTGCAGGCGCTTGGAATAAAGCAAGCTCAGCGTGATCATCGAGCCGCTGACCAACAGCGCGGCCAGGGCGGCGAATTGGCCGGTGAAAGTCTTGCCCTGGGCGCCGGAGGCACCGCTGAGAACGACGATCCAGAGCGCGATCAGCGAAGCCGCCATCACGCCATAGCTCAGCCGCTCCAGCCGATTGGTTGCGCCGGAACCGCCGAGCTTGATGCCGAAGGCGGCAAGGGCCAGCACGGTGAGTGGCGCCATGCCGCTGTGGATCGTGTTGACGATCGCCGGTTCGATCTGGCTGAGCGCGAAGAAGAAGCATGACCAGGCCAGCGCCGTGGTGACGTTCATCGCCACCACGGCAGCCGTGTCCTTGCGCAGGATGGCGATCTGCTGGGGCTCGCGCAGCAGGGTCCACAATCCAAAGCCGAGCGCCGACAGGCCGAAGGCGATCAGCAGCACGGCAAAGAAATCGACGCGCTGGAAAATGAAGCCGAAATAGACGTCGCGCAGCGCCTGGGAGACGGCGAAAACGAGGATGAGGAGAGGACCGGCCAGGGACGGGCTCGCCAGGGTTTTGGGCGTGGTATCGGACTGGGCCTGGCTCGTGGGCGCGCTCATCGTTCCTCCTCGTATGAGGCGCCCGTTTATCCGGGACGTGGCCTTCAAGACACCCGATTGCTGCGATTATCGGGTTTGCGAGCGGAAAATCGCCTGAAAGCAGGGTTATCCTGTAAATCTAAGCTGGTCTTCGACCTTGCCAAATTGGCCAGCTTTCGCGTATTTGGATGGATATGGCCGTTTTGGCCGCGAAAGAGGACGCCCGTGGCGCAGTTTGCCGCCCGAAATACCGCCCCAGCCGGACGCTGTGCGCCGGTCGCGGTCGTGCGCGCCTCGCTTGATGGTCTGCTTCTTCTTAGCCGCCCCTGAGGGCCGGCCGGGCATTGCCTGGGCGCTCAGGGGAGATTTGACGAAGCAATCACACCCTCGGGTTTCGCCAGCGGACCTTCGAGGCCATCAAAAGCAGATCCAGGATCGGTTCCATGTCGAACGATAACAGCAAGTCTCAGTCCTCCACGTCCAATCGCGACCGCGTGCTCATTTTTGACACGACGCTGCGCGACGGCGAGCAGTCACCCGGCGCCACCATGACCTTTGAGGAAAAACTCGAAGTCGCCGATATTCTCGACACCATGGGCGTCGATATTATCGAAGCCGGTTTTCCGATTGCCTCGGAAGGTGATTTCGAAGCCGTCACTGCCATCTCAAAGCGGGTGAAGAATGCCACCGTCGCCGGCCTCGCGCGTGCCGCGCTCAACGATATCGATCGTTGCGCTGAAGCGGTGAAACATGCGCGCCGCGCTCGCATCCACACCTTCATCTCCACCTCGCCGCTGCACATGAAGTACAAGTTGCAGAAAGAGCCGCACGAGGTGCTCGAAATGGTGACGGCGCAAGTGGCGCGCGCCCGCAACTATGTCGAGGATGTGGAATGGTCGGCCGAGGATGGCACGCGTACGGAGATGGATTTCCTGTGCCGCACCGTCGAGGCGGCGATTAAGGCCGGTGCCACGACGATCAATATTCCCGATACGGTCGGCTACACCGTGCCGGAGGAATATGAGCGTATTTTCCGCACCGTGCGCGAGCGCGTGCCGAATTCCGACAAGGCGATCTTCTCGGTCCATTGCCACAACGATCTCGGCCTGGCGGTTGCTAATACGTTGGCGGGTCTCGCCGGCGGCGCGCGGCAGATCGAATGCACGATCAACGGTATTGGCGAGCGTGCCGGCAACGCGGCGCTGGAAGAAGTGGTGATGGCGCTGCGCACCCGCGCCGACGTGCTGCCCTATCACAACCAGATCGAAGCAACGATGCTGACGCGTGCGTCGAAACTGGTCTCGGCTGTCACTTCGTTTCCGGTGCAATACAACAAGGCGATCGTCGGTCGGAATGCGTTTGCCCATGAGAGCGGCATCCACCAGGACGGCATGCTGAAGAATGCACAGACCTACGAGATCATGACACCCGCTTCGGTCGGCGTGTCGAAAACCTCGCTAGTCATGGGCAAGCATTCGGGCCGCAATGCCTTCCGCTCGAAGCTGAAGGAATTGGGCTACGATCTCGGCGACAATGCTTTGAACGACGCCTTCAAGCGTTTCAAGGATCTCGCCGATCGCAAGAAGATCGTCTACGACGAAGATATCGAAGCCTTGGTGGACGATGAGATCGGCCACGCCGGCGAGCGAATCAAGGTCGAGGCGCTGACGGTGATCGCCGGCACCATGGGTCCGCAGACCGCCACGCTGACGCTCGATATCGACGGCAAGCCGGTGACCAAGCAGGCGACCGGCAACGGCCCCGTCGATGCCATTTTCAACGCCATCAAGGCGCTGGTGGCGAACGAGGCGGTGCTGGAACTCTATCAGGTGCAGGCCGTGACCGAAGGCACGGATGCGCAGGCCGAAGTTTCAGTGCGACTCGCCGAAAACGGCCGCTCGGTCACAGCGAAAGGCGCCGATCCGGACACGCTCGTGGCGAGCGCGCGCGCCTATGTGGCGGCGCTCAACAAGCTGATGGTCAAACGTTTGAAGGGCAAACCCGAACCGATGACGGCGCGGTTGAAACCTTAAAATCGGCTCTAGACAGGCCGGGCGGGCTTTGCTACATCCCGCCCGTTCGCGTCGGCCCGACACCGTGGCCGACGCGGTTGTTTTCGATGGGCGCATAGCTCAGTTGGTAGAGCAGCTGACTCTTAATCAGCGGGTCCCAGGTTCGAGCCCTGGTGCGCCCACCATCGAAACTCCCGATTTGAGTAGGGAAAATAAATCGCCGCTGAAAGCGCGCGGGTCGCGAGATCGTGCGTGGTGACCAAATGGTGTTCATTTGAGCGGGAGATGTGAGGAAGTACAGAGTTCGTTGGCAAAGAGTGCCTCGCCTGCGAGCGATGAGATGTTTCGTCCGAAAGATGTTGGTTTGCTCCTTCGCCATCAATCAGGTCCTGTCTCGGTTTGTAGGTTTTCGAGGACAAGCCGCCGTTCACTGATCGCCCGAGCAACCTCAAGACTTTTCGAGAGCTAGCCGAAAATTTTGCAAACGTAAGAGTTCGAATCCTTTCCTGCGCGCCGCTAGCGTTTCAAGATGGAAGCCGCTTTCGCAACTCCAATAGTTAAGAACTGGACAAATGTACTAATCGATTCCGAACCTGCGTTCGTGTAGGCAATTTGCATCGATCCAAATCGTGGAAAGAAGGCTACGCAGTGACAGGCGGAACACTCCTTACGCCTTGCGTTCTGCTTGCTTCTGCAGAGGTCTGTCAGACGGTGCAGTTCACGATGTCAGGCCATATATCTTTGAGCCGCCAGCGCCAGCCGTTTTCTAATTATATATATTGCGCAAGCGAAGCGTGGCATTTCTCATCAAGTCTAATACCAGCGTCTAGAGACGTACCAAAATGGTGTAATCCCAAAGGGCTACCTCTTCTGCTCGGATAGAAATCCCTTTGCTCGCTTAGTCGGGTGATCTTGCAAGCGTAATCTCGTTTCCATTCTAGGTTGAGTGGAGCGTGTTGTGTACCTGAACGCAGAGCTCTCCGCGAAGGAGCTGCAAGAAGCTGCACTGAGGATTAAAGCGCTTCGTCGCGCCGCTACCGAGCACGCCGTTGAAATCGGGCAAGAGCTTCTGCGTGTTAAGGAAAAGCTGCCGCATGGCGTTTTCGTCAAATGGGTAGAAAAGGCATGTGAGTTCAAAATCAGAACCGCGCAGGATCTGATGAAGCTCGCGCGTGAGGTCGAGTCCGATGCGAAGCTTGTGGCGCTTATGGTGCCGTCGACGCTTCGGGTTTATCTTTCCAAAACGACTCCCCCCGCCGTTCGCAATACCATTTTGAAGCGGCTTGAGAGCGGCGAGCGTGTTTCGCGCAGCGAACTCTATTCGCAAATCTCGGATACAAAGCCGAAAGCCGGGGCAGGCGCGGATCGGCGGCCGGCGCGCAAGGAGCTTTCCTCGTCATTTTTGACCGGCCCTGAAACTCCAAAGACTGCCGGAAAAAAATCCAACGATGCGGATGGAGACCGCGCTCGCTTGGTCGCCGAACTGATTCTCCAACGGCTCACTCCGAAGGACTATGAGTTCATCATGGAAGGGATGAATTGGGAGGTTTGGAACCGAGCCTTTGTTTGGATGCGGGCAACGCAAATCCTGGATGCTGAGCGGCTGGACGTGACCATATCCAAAACTCCGCTAACAGATTCCTCGTGAAGCGTCGAATGCCGCAAAGCTATTGAGGATGGAAAGCACCTTTCAAAAAGGGCGTGTTCGCGAATTTGGCCGCGTAGGATCGGAAATCCAATGTCGTTCCACATGGAAGAACTTCATTTGGAAACAACTTACGGCCTGCCGAGCCTGAGCCGTCGGTGGAAGATGGTCGCTGCATGCGTCGTGTCGTCGGTGCTTCTTGGAATGTTCGCCGTTCTGTTGAAGCCGGTCAGCTATACGGCTTCGACGCAGCTCCTGATCTATCTGAGGGAAATTCAACCGGGCCCCGACCTTATCGTGTCGCCGGGGCGTGCCGATCTCACGCAGGTCGAGAACGAAATCGAAATTATTCGCGCACGTGGCACACTCTCCAAAGTCGTCCAATCGCTGAATCTGACCCAAGATCGCGAGTTTGTGCCCGCGATGACGCTGCTCCAGCGGAGTGTGCAGTGGATCATCGGGTCGCTGCAGGCGTCACTCGATGAAAGTCGAAGGGTGCAGGAGGTCGCGGTTGATTCCCTTGCAAGGCATATCACGGTCAAAAGGGTCGGGACGAGCCATACCATTCTGGTCAATGTCACCACCTCGGATCCCAAAAAATCGGAGCATATTGCGAACGGTATCAGTCAAGTGATGCTTCAGGCGCGGGTTAGCGCGGAGCAGGACGGCAACAGGTCGCCGCTGCAACGGGAACGACTGCAAGGACTGGGCCCCAGTGCTTATGTGATGACGCCGGCTCTCGCGCCCGAGAAGCCGAATGGACCGCGAAATATCCTCATCATCCTGGGCGCTGTGGTCGCGGGGCTTGGGATCGGATCGGTGCTGGCTGTGTTCTTGGATTTCACGGACAAGACCATCCGTTGCTCCGCGCAGGTTGAGCACTTTGGCGTGGACTGCATTGGGGCTATTCCTGTTCTCGACGACAAGAGAGTGGCATTTCATTCGGGAAAGCCAGCTGGCCAAAAAGAGTTTTTGCCGGATGCGTTGCTGAACCAGACGCTTCTTCGAGCCGCTGTTGCAATTGAAAGCGCGCGGGCGCGTATCTTCGGCATTGCATCATCGATCGCGGGTGAGGGGTCCTCGACCGTGGCGAGCCATCTTGCGCGAATGGCCGCTTGTAGTCGGAAGAAAGTATTGTTCGTCGAGACCGGTCCGGGCAGTACACCTCGTTTCTTCTCAGTATCAGGATCACCGACGACGACTGGGCGCGTCGATATGCAAGAGCTATCGGCCGGTGCCATCGGTGATCTTGCACCACCCGGTGCCTATAACGGAGACCAGGCCCGGAATTGGACTGCGTATTGCGCTCCGGAATTCTTGGTCGATTACGATTTGATTGTGGTCAATCTTCCGCCGCTCGAACGGGGCGCTGAATTCCGCATGGCCACGCAGAATCTCGATGGCGTCCTCTTGGTTGTTAGGTGGGGAAGCACGCGCATCGAGCAGATCGAGCACGCCTTTACTGTATCGCGCGCCGTACCGTCGGATTTTATCGGGGCGGTCCTGAACATGGTCGATCGTCGGATGATTGGCCAATTTGGAGACAAGCTCTGGGAAGCGGAAGCCGCACTGGTTTACCGACGACGCTCATTCAGCCGTGGAAAGCCCATCGACGCCACATGAAGCGGAAAGGTATTACGATGAACCTGAATCGTTCATGGACAAAGGCCGCCGGATCGATCGCCCTGGTTCTATGCCTGTTTCAGGGCGGAGCGGTTCGTGCGATGTCCGACTATGTCGTTCGTGCCGACGACAAACTCAAGATCAAAATCTTTCAATATCCCGAGTTGAGCGGGGAGCACACTGTCCGCGCCAACGGAACGATTTCCATCGCACCGATCGGAGAGATTGCGGTCGATGGCCTCTCGACGGAAGAGATCGCGAACCGGATTTCCGAGCGCTTCGTGCGTGCGGGCATTTCAGATAAGCCCGGTACGTCGGTCGAAGTTCTTGAAACACGGCCGGTGTATGTCCTGGGCGACGTGCAGAAGCCGGGCGAGTACCGTTTCCGTCCGGGCATGACTATTCTGCAGGTCGTCAGTCTGGCCGGTGGATGGCTGCGGTTCAACGATCCTGGCTTGATGCGGCTTGATCGCGACAGCATCAATATCACAGGCGAGATGCAGACTCTCGTCAGACGATATAATCAGTTGATGGCCCGCCGCGCTCGTCTCAACGCCGAACTGACGATGGCAAGCGACATCCAGTTTCCGCCCGATCTCGTCAGGCAGTCGCAGAACGACGGCGAACTGCAACAGCTGATTCTTGAAGAGCGTTCGCTGCTGAACATTCACGTGGAAGCATTGAAAACCCAAATCGACAGTTTGCAGCAGAATCGCACGCTTTATGAGCGCGAGATCGAGGCGATCTCGCGTCAGATTCAGGCCAATAAGGCCCAATCGGCCAGTGTCGAAAGAGAACTCACCGAGGTTCGCGATCTGGTCAAGCGCGGTCTGTCGACCATACCTCGTCTGTCGGGCCTTGAGCGAATGCTGGCCCAGCTTGAGATGAACGAGCAGGGATTCCAGACGCTCATTCTGCGGTCTCGCCAAAGCATCACGCAGGCCGATCAGAAAATATTCGATCTGAAGAGCGAGCGGAATGCATCTTTGACCGCTGAGGTTCAGAAGGTTCGCATGGACCTTGATGACGTCGGCGTCAAATACGAGACCAATCGGCATCTTCTTTTTGAAGCCAAAGTTACGGTTCCCACGCTCGTTGGAAACACTGACGGCGCCATCGAAACTCGCAGCCTGACGGTCGTGCGGGTTCAGGATGGAAAGGCCCGGACGTTCGATGCTGAAGAGCACACAGAAATTCTGCCGGGAGACGTCATCAGGGTCCAGAGAAGCATTCTTCCGTCAGCCCTGAATGTTCGCGCCTTCTCGGGCCTCAATCCTATTCTGCCGACAGGAATCCAAAAATAGTGAGGCCGATGCTTGGCCTGGGCATCAAGCATTCCAACTCAAGTAAGGTTGTTACGTGCTGGGGGAGATCGGAGATGACTGTATGCGACAATGGCTCTGAAAAAGAGAAGTTCGGCACCGTATCCATTCAACAGCAAATCTTGGGGTTTGAGCCGCAATTGCGTGCTTATGCGATGTCTCTCAGCCGAAGCGCGGACAAGTCCGATGATCTCGTGCAAGAAACTATGTTGCGCGCAATCAGCAAGATTGAGACTTTCCGACCGGGCACGAATCTTGGAGCCTGGCTGACGACAATCCTGCGAAATTGCTATCTTTCCGATCTTCGCCGTCGCCGCAATGAGGTGGAAGACGCGGATGGCTGCTATTCCGAATCGTTGCGCGCGGCACCGGAGCAGGAAGCCGTCCTTGAATACAAAGAATTCTGGACGGCTTTGCGGGAGATTCCGTTCGATCAGCGCGAGGCGCTTCTGTTGGTGGGCGCGGCGGGGCTCTCCTATGAAGATACGGCCATGCTTTGTCGAACAACGACCGGAACGATCAAGAGCCGGATCAACAGAGCGCGCCAGCGGCTTGCTGCCTTGCTTGCCATCGAGAATGCCGCCGAGATCGGGGTTGACAGCCGTATCCGGGCCGTCATGGCGGCCGACCAAAGCTTCGTTTCGGCGCGCCGCTTCTTTTGAGCATGGGCGACGAAGCGGCTAACGTTCACGCAAGCTATTGTGGTGATAGCGGGCAAGTGGCGAGAGCAGATAGCTAATGATCCGCCGCTTGCCGGTTTTGATCTCCGCCGTAACGGCCATGCCGGGTGAGAGATTGAGCTGCTTGTCTTCGATATCCAGTTGCGTGCGATTGAGAGAAATGCGCGCTGAATAGAGAAGCTCCTGACCGCGAGGCTCGCTGCTGCCGCTATCTGCGCCGGAAGCCTTATCGTTCGTATCAAATGTCTTGTTGCGCGCGATTGCATCCTGCGAAACGCTCAGAATGCTTCCTTGAAGCAGGCCGTAACGCGTGAAATTGAACGTATCGATTTTGATTGCTGCCTCCTGGCCGGCATTTACGAAGCCGATGTCCTTGTTGGAGATCATTGCCTCGATCTCCAGTCGGCCTTCCGTCGGCACGATATACATGAGCGTCTGCGCCGGCGTGACGACGCCGCCAATCGTATGGATCGCGAGCTGCTGAACCATGCCATCGACGGGAGCCGTCAGCCTTTGCAGGTTTCTGCGCAGCTCGGTCTTGACGACATCTCTCTTGAGTCCGGCCATCTTCTGCTGAGCCTTGCTCAGTTCGTCGAACAAGGCCCGATCGTACTCAGCTACGGTTTTCGCGCGCGTCTCCTTCAATGCAGCCACTGCGGCATTGGCTTCGACGCCGCGCCGCTCCTGAACGAGAATGTCCTGGCGCTGCCCGACGAGATCCTGCAGCTCGGACAAATAGGTGATCTTGGATCCGAGGCCTTTCTGGAAAAGCTGCTCGCGTATGTCGACCCGTTGCTGGAGAGGCACAATGGTCGATTTGAGCTTCTCGACAGAAGCCATAGTGGTGTCGTAAGCGGCGACACTTTGGGCCAATTGACTGTCGATGGCCGCGAGTTTGGCCTTTTGTTCGCTGCTTTGGCTGATGAGAAGGCCGCGGTAAACTTCGACCAGTTCGCTCGGTGCGTCGGCGGGTGGCGTAAACGCTGGAAGCGGGTTGTCCTTGTTGGAGATCGCCGCCTGCAGCCTTGCGATGTCGAGGCGCGCGGCCATCAAGTCGTTCTGCTGGTTTCTGAATTCGGCATCCGTTGCGGTCGTATCGAGTTCCACCAGAATATCGCCGGCCTTGACGCTTTGGCCGTCTCGGACCTGAATGGCACGTACGACGCCGGTCTCAAAAGGTTGGATCGTTTTGGTCCGATCGCTCGGAACGATTCTTCCAGGAGCGATGGCAACAATGTCTACTGTGCCGATACAGGCCCAGATCAACGCAATGGCGAAGATGGAAATGACGCTCCAGCCGATGGTGCGTCCCAAAGGAGAGGGAGGGGTTTCGACGATTTCGAGCGCTGCTGGCAGAAACGCCAGTTCCTGGGATCGCCGCCGGTTTTCATCGAAGGCTCGTGCCAGAACCGCCCGTTGCAGGCCTTGCGAGCGAACGGCGAGGCTGGTGACGGTGGCGCGGGCATTTGTCCCCCATCGTGGAGCTATTTTGAGAGTGCGACGGAGCGGCCTTGCAATGGCGTTATCGAAACGTCCTATGAGCTTGGCGATTTTGGATGGCTCGGCCAGAAAAAGACGCCCGCTCCATTGAGCTTCGAATTCCGCCCGCGTCATCAGGATCGGCTGCTCGATGTTTGCGACTATAACAACCGCTTTTTCACGATTGGCCTTGCCGAGCAGGAGGAAGCTGCCGTCGCGCAATCCGGCAACGCAAGGGAGCGGCAGATCCGCCAGTTGATCCCAGTCGGCCGAAATAGAGCGGCCCCAGAAGCCATATAGGCGCGCAGCTTGTGCCATGGCGGTGAGACCGAATGCGTCGTCGTCGACCTGACGACGCAAGTCTTTCGTCGTGATGGTTGCGCCGCGCAGTCGTAACAGCATCGCCAGAGCGACAAGCCCGGATTGGGCTTTGGTGGATGGGTTCATCGCCTTGGCCACGTCGCGGCTCTTGCTCTCCAAGGAGCCATCGCGCTGCAGGGCGTCCATCGCTAAGGAATGAGTGGTCATCTGATCGTGTCCCGATGAAGTTCGCGGCTGCGCATTCGGGATGCCGCCAGTGCCTGGTTTGCTGCGAGCGTCGCCAGCGGCGAGGGCTCCGGGGATCCGGATGGATCAACCGTCTGGTCCGCCGCCGGCACGTCCTGGATGTCCGGCGATCCAAACTGCAATGCGTATAGCGAGGCATAGCGACCGCCGGTCCGGATCAGCTTCTCGTGCGTGCCGTCCTCGATCAGCCGGCCGTCCTCGATCGTGACGAGGCGATCGGCCATCCGCAAGGTGGAAAGGCGATGCGCGATGATGAGCACAGTTCGAGAACGGGCGATTTGTGCCATATTCTGCTGAATGATGTGTTCGCTATCGTAGTCCAATGCGCTCGTTGCCTCATCGAAGATCAGGATGCGGGGATTGGTGGCCAGGGCGCGGGCGATGGCGATACGCTGCCGCTGCCCGCCCGATAGACTGCCGCCGCGCTCGCCGACAATCGTGTCGTAGCCTTCAGGCAGCTTGAGAATGAAATCATGTGCGCCGGCAAGTGTCGCGGCCGCAATCACATCTTCAACAGGAAGTGCGGGATCGGCCAAGGCGATATTGTCGCGAATGGAGCGGTTGAACAGAATGGAATCTTGAAGGACAACACCGATCTGACGGCGCAGCCAAGATGGATCGATCTGTGCGACATCCACGCCGTCGACGAGAACCCGGCCGCTTTCCGGCACGTAGAGCCGTTGGACCAGTTTAGCCAGCGTACTTTTGCCGGATCCGGATGGTCCCACGATGCCGATCATTTGGCCGGCTGGAATATTCAGGCTGATGTCGTGCAGAATCTCCGGGCCGTCGACTCTGTAACGGAAAGTGACGTGCTCGAAGGCGATATCGCCGCGGATCTCGGGTAGGGACGTCCGGCTGGTGCTGTAAATCGGCTCGGGCGTCGTGTTGAGAATGTCGCCCAGGCGGGCGATCGATAGCCGGGCCTGATGGAAATCCTGCCAGACTTGCGCGAGCCGCAGCACAGGACCACTGACACGGCCGGCGAGCAGGTTGAAGGCCACCAGTTCGCCCACCGAAAGCTGGCCATCGATGACGAGTTTCGCGCCCACGTACAAGAGCGCGACCGTCACCAGCTTGCTGATGAGTTGAACGGTCTGGCTCGCGACGTTGCCTAGATTCAGGACGCGAAAACTTGCCGCGACATAGGCGGCCAGTTGTTCCTCCCAACGCTGCTGCATCAGGGGTTCGACCGCCATGGCCTTGAGCGTTTCAGCCGCCGTTACGCTCTCGACCAGAAAGGCCTGATTTTCCGCGCCGCGGGCGAATTTTTCGTCAAGATATTTGCGGAATAGCGGCGTCGCGCATGCGGATATGGCGACATAGAGAGGCAGCGACGCGAGGACGATCCAGGTCAAGAGCGGGGAATAGAAAAACAGCGCGATTATGAAGACGACCGTGAAAAACAGATCGATGACGAGCGTCAGTCCCGAACTGGTGAGAAAGTTGCGAATATTCTCGAGTTCTCGCACGCGCGCGACCGAATCACCGACGCGTCGTGCCTGGAAATAGCTGATCGGCAACGCCAACAAATGGCGAAAGAGGCGCGCGCCCAATTCCACGTCGATCCGATTCGTGGTGTGGGAGAACAGATAGGTTCGCAGTGCGCCGAGGATGACTTCAAACAAGGCAATGGCTATGAGCCCGACGGCCAGAACGTCCAATGTGCTCATGCTGTGATGCACGAGTACCTTGTCGATCACAACTTGGAAGAAGAGCGGCGAGGCGAGGCCAAAGAGCTGAAGAAAGAACGACGCGACGAGAACTTCGCCCAAGAGCCAGCGATATTTGTGGATAGCGCCCATAAACCAAGTGATGTCAAAGCGGCGACTTAGATCGGTCAATGTCGCTCGTCTGGTCATCAGTACCAGCCGGCCGTCCCAGGCCGCTTCCAACTCGGCCCGTGACATCATGCTTGGTCGGGGAGCATGGGGCGATTGGACAAGGATTCTGTCTTCGCCGCAGCGCCCCAACAGAAGAAAGCTGCCGTCGCGCATGGCGGCGATCACCGGCAAGGGGGTGCGGGCCAGTCGCTCCCAGTTTGTCGTAATCGTCCGCGCCTTGAGGCCGAGACTTTTAGCGCACCTGATCATTTCCACGACGCCGATGGATCGACCGGGAAATTGATGTTGGATCTGCTCTGGAGAAATGGCGACGCCCTGACTGCGCAGGATGAACATGAGCGCGGTCAAGCCGGCGTCGGGTAGTCGATTGTTGTTGTCGTCGTGTTCTTTCAAACGTCACGTCCCGGGTCGTCGATAGTAAAGTGCGTGCGCGCGGGAAGCTGGTCTCGCGCGCACGACATGGCGAGTATTTTAGGCCCGGCTTAAAGTCAGGCCGTTATACATTTACCTGCCCAATGATTTTGCCAGCGTCTGCGTCGTATCGCCGAACCACTGCTGGGCTGAAGCCCCAGCAAATGTTGCTGCCGTCGTGGCGAAGCTCGATGCCGCATATTGGCTCAAGAGAGCAAGTTGTGGCATCACCGATCCGGTGGTTTGCGGCGAGCTCGCTCCCGCGCCTTGAGAACCGGAATAGCCGAGCGTCATTTGGCCGCCGAGCGCGTCTATGGTCCCGCGCATTTGAGCATTGAGATCAGAGCTCGGCGTTGTTGGCGTATTTGAGGGCACACTGGCGGCAGACGCATCTGCCTGGAGTGTCGCGGGTGCCGCAAGATCGGCTATGGATGAGTTGACCGTGGCCGTCCGTTGATTGGACGATCCCGTGCGGATCGCCAGCGTTCCGGCGGGCTGATGCGGCGCGCCGGACAGATTGACGGCATTGCCGTCTCGATCCGTTACGCCGCTCAGATTGTATCCGGAAACTTCCAGATCGGACGCCCGATCACCAGCCGCCACTTTATAATCGAACTGCAGCGTGTTGGTCCCTGAGCCACTCACGTATTTGGCGGTGCCATTGCTGTTCAGGGACAAGCTCGGCGTTCCGTTGACGGTTACGGCTTCATTGAAGTTGACCGACAGTCGAACGGTGCCGCCTGTGCCAACGACGCCAGTGCCATTGCGGATGCCCGATCCGGTGGCGGAAATCCATTGGATCTTCGGCGCATTCGGATCGACGAATGACTTGGTGTCGACAACCAGCGTGCCTGCCGGCTGCTGCGGAGCCCCCGCGATGTTGACCGCGTTGCCAGCCTGATCCGCGATACCGGACAGATTGTATCCACTAATCGCCAGATCGGCCGTGTTCTGACCGGCGGCGACCTTATAGTCGAACTGCAGGACATCTGTGCCGGATCCGCTGACATATTTGGCGATACCGTTGTCGTTCAGCGACAAAGTCGGCGTGCCGGTAACGTTCACCGCTTCGTTCATTTTGAGTGTCAGGCGAACAGTGTCGCCGACCCCAACGGTGCCGCTGCCATTCGTGATCCCAGGGCCGTTTGTTGACACCCACTGCACGATAGGAGCGGTCGTATCCGTGACGGCCTTGGTATCGACAACCAGCGTGCCCGCCGGTTGCAACGGAGCCCCAGAAGTGTTGACCGCGTTGCCAGCTGTATCCGTGATACCGGATAGGTTGTATCCGCTAATCGCCAGATCGGCGGTGTTCTGACCAGCGGCGACCTTGTAGTCGAACTGCAGGACATCTGTGCCAGAGCCGCTGACATATTTGGCGGTACCGTTGTCGTTCAGCGACAAAGTCGGCGTGCCGGTAACGTTCACCGCTTCGCTCATTTTGAGTGTCAGGCGAACAGTGTCGCCGACCCCAACGGTGCCGCTGCCATTCGTGATTCCAGGGCCGTTTGTCGCAACCCATTGCACGATTGGGGCGGTCGTATCCGTCGCCGACGGGTTGCCTGTCGACGGTGCGGTGCCGCCGCCGGTATCACCCGAGCTTCCCGAGCCTGACGAGCTCTGTCCGCTCACGCCCGCAAGCAAAGGCGTAATCTTCCCCATGTCGTGCCATAACGCGGTCATCGTCGCATCGTCGAAATCATTGGATTGCGCACGAATGGTCGTCGTCCCGCCGGCGACGTCGACGACATAGGCGCCGTACTTCTGCATGGCTGTAAAAACTTCCTGGCCGAGCGGCGAAAGCCCGGCCGGCATCGGCGTGCCCTTGGGAATCGCAAGGAGTTGTCCTTCCTTGACGATGCCGCTTGCGCTGCTGCCGTCGCTGGCGATGGCGCTGCCAACGGCTCCGGGAAGGACGAGCTTGGAATCAACGACAAGCTGCAGCGCGTGATCAATCGATCCATCGGCCGTTTCCGCTTTGACGAGAAGTCCGCCAAGCTGGCTGGAGCCAGCGGCCGTGATGCCGGCACTCAGAAATGGCGATTTGCTGCCCCATCCATCGCCGGTGACGACATTCTCGGCTCCAAATGAAGCCGCCGTTCCCGTCGAAGTGCTTGTTCTTTTGAACTGCCAGAAATTATACGCGACATCGCCATCGATGACGATCAGTTCGCCATCGGTGCCTGCGGCACCGTTCGCGGCGGCTGGCATGTGAACGCTGATGGTGCCGCCGGGATAGCCCCATCCCGGAGGATATGTGACCTGAACGAGGGGATCAGAGGGAGACGCGACATAGACCGCGGGTGAATAGCTGTCCCATGCGACGCTGTAGTTATAGCCGGTGGAAGCGGGCCAATTGAGTTTTGTAAATGTCGCGCTGTCCGAGACAGGTGTATTCCAACTAGAAGACGCAGAAAATGGCGACGTTCCAAGTGAGACCATAATTATAAACCCCGTTTGGTTCTGTGCGAAGGAATGCGGTGAGCGAGATTTGATCGGGATGAATCAAGTCGCAGACCTATGCAGAGATCGGCGAGTATCAACGCTTACTGCGCGCTTTGAGAGCGAGAGACACAACGTCATGCGATCGATGTATCGACTCTGGTCGCGACGGTGGAGCCACATCGTGATGAGAATGTGGCGCGAGCGCGAATTTGTTTGAAGCGAAGATAGAAGTGCACATGCGCGGCAACATATAATGATGTTCGCGAAATTGCAGGCACGCTGAGGTTGTAAGTTTCTATCGATGATCTCGATGCAAACGATTTACGTCAGAACAACTAGACGGCGAAATATGATCGTTACGCACGCGTTGAAGAGAAGGCGATACACGCGCTAGATCTCGTTGCAGCGCTGATATCGTTGGTTGGTCGTAAGCATTCGCCTGAGCCCGTAGATGAGTCACGTTTTCAGCTATATCGACCACATAGGCGCCATATCTCTGGTATGCGCGAAAGACTTTCTGTCCTAGCGGCGACAGTCCTGTTGGCATCGTCTCGTGAGCGGGGATGGCAAGTCGCTGTCCTTCCTGGATCATGCCGTTCGAGTATCGACCATCTCCATTGATCGCTTCGTCGCTGTGGCCCGGCTTCGCAAAACGTGCGTCAATCGAGATTTGCAACGCGTGCGCGATTTCTTCTCGCTTCGTCTCGGCCTCAACCAACAAGCCGGCGAGCTGGCTTGAGCCCGTCGCCACGATGCCCGCGCCGACAAATGGCGATGGGCATCCCCAACCGCTGCCGGTGATGACATTCGTTGTGGCATAGGATTGCGCCGTCGCGGTTTCCGCATCCAGTCGTCTGAACTGCCAGAAGTTGTGAACGGCATCGCCGTCTATCACCAGCAATTCGCCATCGGTCCCTGGGGCTCCGTCGGCGTTGATGGGGATGCGGATCTTGAGAATATTGGCGGGCCGCCCCCAGCTCGTGGGATGTTTGACGGACACGATCGGATCTGAATCGGAGGCCACGTAAACAGCCGGGGAGTAGCTGCTCCAAGCCACGCCAAAGCGGGCCGTGGAAGGCCAATCGAGCGGTTCAAGGATTGCGTTCGGTGGGATCGGCGTGTTCCAGGACGAGCTGGGCGCGAACGGTCGCTCGCCGAGAACGAAAGTATCGTGGGGCGGATGCGAAACATCGCTCGTCATAATGGACGGTTGTCCCACGGACGTGGCAATCGCAAGCGCCAGGGCGGGCAGCGGCAGCGCGCGTATCGTCCTCATCGTTCTGTCCGAACCCAGGCGACCTGCCGGTTGACAAAGAAGCGGATGTACGAGGGAATTCGGCGCAGACAATAGGCCGGGCCTGCCGCCAGCTCATGCAGCGAAATGATCTCTTTCCCGAAGCGCCACCATGCTCCGGCGATCGCGCCCATAAACAAGCCTAACGCGCTTGCGGAAACCAGTAGTGGGCTCGTGATATCGGTTAGCACAAACCAGATCAGGCTCGATCCGAAGGTCAAGATGAGCATCATGGCGAAAAGGGCGAGCGGCGGAACGCAGAGATCGAGCGCGAACGCGAGGCGTTGCAGGCTTCGCTTGGAAATCGCGTGGCCGACAAGCGGAAGAAAGAACTCTCCGATGATCGCGAGATGCCCATGCTCCCAGCGGGTTCGCTGCTCGCGCTTTCCTGTTTCGCCTTTTGGCAGCCGGCTGAGAATGCGTGCGTTCGGGCAGAAAAGCGGTGATTTATCCGCGAGTGCCAATTCGGCTCCGAGTTTCTGATCCTCCGCGAGATGGCCCGTGGCGAGATCAAACTGACGGACTATGTCGAAGGGCAGGGCCATGCCGGAGCCCATCAACTGGCACGGCCATCCAAGATGCAGCGAGCCCAGCGGCCGCACGAAGGTTTTCACCGTCCATGCCAGCCGAGACATCTTGTCGGCGGGGCTCGGCGCTTCGGGCGCCTGCATCGCATAGTGTGCTTGGACCGGATGGCCCGTCGTGCTGCAGTGCTGGACCAGAATCTCCAGTGCGCCGGGCATGACTTCGCAATCCGCATCGATGATGACGACGATCTGTGGTGGATTTGATTGGAGACTTCGTGCGCCGAACGCCAGCGCATAGCCCTTACCCACATGGCTCATGTCCTGACGTATGACCACCGCCGCCCCAGCTTCCGATGCAACCCGCGCCGTGTCGTCGGAGCAATTGTCGGCGATCACGAGCAATTGGCCGGTCGGTGGCAATTGAGAAGTGATCGAGGCGATGACACGCGCGATGATCGCCTCCTCGTTGTGAGCGGGCATGAGGATAGCGAAGCGCGGACAGGGTACGGAGGCGACCGACGCGGACCGCCTGATCGGGAGGAGAGCCGCGCCGATCTGCAGGGTGAGAAAGACCGCAGGAATCATGGTCAGAAAACCAAGGATCAGCAGCGTAAAAGTGATTGCGCCAATCATGGGCTTTCCACCCCCGTTCAAGGTCGTGGGATTGGGCTTTGCAAGTGAAAGGCCCGGGCAACAGCGTTTCGGGAGATCAATCCGAGAAACTGGGAGTTCGTGATCAGATAGCGTCTGAACAGCCGGCGCGGTTCTTGTGCGAGGCGATAAGCCCACTCAAGCCCCGCGCGTTGGATAAACGGCGGGGCGCGCTTTCGCCGTCCCGCAATCACGTCAAAGCTGCCGCCGACACCGATGACGATCCGCGCACCAAGGTTTTTCCACTGCTCGTCGATAAAATATTCCTGCCGCGGCACGCCCATTGCGACGAAGAGAAGATCGGCGCCGCTTTCCGCGATGGCTTTTGCCCGCGCTTCGGCCTGTTCAGGCCCGAAATATCCGTCGGCATAGCCACAGACGCTCAGGCCGCGATGCCTGGCCTGAAGTACGTTGACAGCGACACGAACCGTATCGCGATCTGCGCCGAGAAAATAAACGCCGAAGCCCTCGTCTGCGGCGCGGGCGCAAAGTTGGTCGATAAGATCGATGCCGGCCACGCGCTCCGGCAGCGGCTGCCGCCAAAGGTGCGAGGCCCAGACCAGCGGTTGGCCGTCGGCAACCGTCCATCGCGATGTGTCGACGAAGCGTTGCAGCCGGGGATCCGACCGCATCATCATGAGGATCGCGACATTGACCGTGGACAGAACGCCGCGCTCTCGCGCACGAGTGGCGCGAACGAGCTCTTCCACGGTCTGATGAGCTGAGAGTCGATCGAACCGGCCATTCAGAATCTGGATGGATGGAGTGGCTTTGGTTGCGACAGGAATGGCGATGTCTGATGGCATTGGAATCCCTCGACCGGTGATCTCCAAGCGAAACGAACGGTCGGCCGCGTGCGAGCTGTCGGCGTGCGTGGCCACCGTTCAAAGAGCTAATGGTCGAAGCGGCTGGTTTGTTCGCGCTGAGGCGACTGCTGCCGTGTGAGAGATGATCCGTTGATTGATTCCGCGTCAGCAAAAATGCGCAACCGGTTGCGCTTTTGAGTCGCGATGCGCAGAAAGCGAAGAACCCGCGCCCATTGCTCGCATTAAACCTGTGCGGCGGCCGAGCCTCCACGCTATGGGAGCATTTGACGAAGCAATGTCACTCAACGCGATGTTTCCCCGCGCTCAACCTCTTGCTGGAACGGCGCCGACCCATAGGACGCAGGTCTTTTGGACTGCGGTTGTTGCCGGTCTCGAGGCCATCGTCATCGTCGCCTGCGCTTATGGTGCCTTTCTCGCATATTCGGCATCGGTCTATGGCGTTGTCTTCTTTCGAACCGACTATGCTTTGGCATCCATAGCTATGGGGGCCCTGTATGTTGGCCTCTGCGTCGCCGATAATCAGTATGATCTCTTAGGCCAGGAATGGAATGAACATAGTCGTTCGCGGGGCGGTGCCACGATCGTTCTTTCGTTCGTCATTCTGCTGGCGATCGGATATGCGACTAACAGTCTTGACGGCTATTCGCGCGGCACGTTCTTCGCGCAACTGGTGGCTACATTGTTGGGTCAGATCGCCATCAGAGCGGTTCTCTGGCAGGTCATCGATCATGTTCGTCTGAATGCGCAGTGGCGTCGCGAAAGCATGGCCGTGCTGGTCATGCCGGGCGCACGGGACGTCGGAGATATTCGCGCGCGGCTAGCGATTCGGCAGGAACATGTCGTGCGCTGGATAGATTTCCCGTCGGTGTCCGACCGGATCAATGGGAGTGCCTCTTTGGAGGTACAACTTTCAGAGATAAGGTCCGAGTGCCGGGCTCTGCCTATTGATGCCGTACTCGTTCTGTTTGGCGCGGACAATATGGATGTGGTGTCGCATACCGTGGAGGCATTGTCGGAGCTACCGGTGCGGATTCAGCTCTTGCCCGTCGAGCTGACAGATCTCATGCGACGCAGCCGCGTGGGAAGCTACGGCCATCTCCGAGTGCTCGAATTGTTTTGCGGTCCTTGTTCGCTGCGCGACCGGTTCCTGAAACGCACCTTCGATATCGTCATTGCCACGTCGATGATCCTTGTTTTGTGGCCGCTGTTCGTCGTGGTTGCCATTCTGATCAAGCTCGACTCGAGAGGTCCGGTGCTGTTTCAGCAGGCGCGTCTTGGGTTCAACAACGAGCCCATTCGGGTTCTGAAATTTCGCAGCATGACGACTTTCGACGATGCGCACGATGAATTTCGCCAAGCCGTGCGCAACGATCCGCGCGTGACCGGCATCGGGCGGGTGCTGCGCCAGACCAATATCGATGAATTGCCGCAGCTGCTGAATGTCCTGCGTGGCGAGATGTCGATTGTGGGGCCGCGTCCGCATGCGATCGCCCACAACCGTATGTTCGCCGATCATATCCGCAAGATGTTCCGGCGCCATAACGTCAAACCGGGAATTACCGGCTGGGCTCAAGTCAATGGCCTGCGCGGCGAGACCGATACATTCGATAAAATGCGGAAGCGGATCGAGCATGATCTCTACTATGTCGACAACTGGTCTTTCTTCTTCGATATCAAGATTCTGATCATGACGATCATATCCAGGCGCGCGCATATAAACGCCTATTGAGGAAAGCGCCTATGCGAGTTTGCTACTTCGTATCCGAGTATCCGGCTAACTCCCATACCTTCATTCGGCGGGAGATCGCCGAGCTGGAACGGACCGGCGTTTCGGTTCTGCGTGTTTCGCTGCGCAGCTGCGATCGCCAGCTCGCGGATCCCTATGACATCGAGGAAAAGGCACGCACTCGCTACATTCTTGAGGGCGGGATCGGCAAGTTTGTCGCTGCTTTTGCCAATGCGATGGTGCGAAACCCCGGTGCTATGGCCAGAGCGACCATCGCCGCGATTAGGTTGATGCGGCGTTCGAGTCGTCCGGCGCCACTCCATCTGGTTTATCTGGCGGAAGCGCTCGTCCTGGCGCGGTGGGTGAGGGAAGCGGGTGTCTGGCATATTCATGCGCATTTTGGAACGAATGGCGCGGAAGTCGCCATGCTATGCCATCTTCTGACGGGCATACCTTATAGCTTCACCGTGCATGGACCAGATGAATTCGATCGTCCCGAATATCTCGGCCTGCCAACCAAGGTGAAGCATGCGGCATTCGTTTGCGCCGTCAGCTCGTTCACGCGCAGCCAGCTTTGCCGCTGGATTCCGCCGGATCAGTGGACAAAGATCAAGGTGGTGCGTTGCGGGCTCGATGGCGATTTCCTGGACGCACCGCCTCCTCGCCATGTTCCGCGCTCCCAGCTCGTAACGGTTGGGCGGCTCAGCGAGCAGAAGGGGCAACTGGTTCTGCTCCGTGCTCTCGCCGTTGTGGCGCGCGAGGGCGTGCCTTTCAAATTGACTATGATCGGTGATGGCCCGCTGCGGCACCAGCTGGAGCACAACATCCGTGTCCTGAGATTGGATCAGCATGTCGAGCTCGTTGGCTGGATGAGCAGTGCCCAAGTGCGCGCCGCGATATGTGAGGCGCGGGCACTGGTTCTGCCGAGTTTTGCTGAAGGATTGCCTGTTGTTCTGATGGAGGCCCTGGCGCTCGGCCGTCCGGTCATCACGACCTCTATCGCAGGCATTCCCGAATTGGTCACCGATCAGGTCAGCGGTTGGCTCGTTCCAGCGGGAAGTGTCGATAAGCTCATTGACGCCATCAGACAATGTCTGAATACGCCGGATGCCTTGATACAGATCATGGGCGTGTGGGGGCGTAAACGCGTTCTGGAGCAGCATGACATTGTCTGGGAATGTCGAAAGCTGGCTGCCTTGTTCAAAGCCGAATCGGTGACCCTCGATTGGCTCGAGCCGATCGGGAAGCATCGGTCTTACGAGGCCGGGACCTCCGAGGACCAAGAAGTGATGTCGGACCATGTCATTTCGCTGTGATCGAGAGACTTGGTCGGAGGCGGTGGATGATCGTTTCCGATGCGCAAAAAGCAAATCCGGAGAGCTGAGTGGTTGATGTCTCGGTCATCGTTCCTACTCACAACCGTCGGCGGATTCTGCCGCAGGCGGTCTTTTCAATCTTGGGCCAGCAGAACGTTTCGCTCGAACTCATCGTGGTCAACGATGGTTCGACCGATGAAACGGGTGCTTGGCTTGATCGGTTCGCCGTCACCGACCCCCGGGTCCGGGTCGTGCATCATGCCCAGCCCCGCTTTATCTCGGCCGCGCGGAATGCCGGCGTTGCCGTCGCCACCGGGCATTGGGTTGCCTTTTGCGACGACGACGATCTCTGGGCGCCCGACAAATTGGCCGTGCAGCTTGCCGCGTTGCGTGTCGGTTCGGCGCGTTGGGGATGCACCGGCGTCGCGGTCGTGAATGAAGTACTGGAGGTCGTCGGGCATCACCGTGTCAAAGGGGGAGACGTCCTGGAGGGTTTGCTGGAGAGCAACAGGATTCCCACCGGGTCGTCAGTGATTGCCGAGCTCGACCTCGTTCGGAAAGTGGAGGGCTTCGATCCGAAGCTCCGTGGTTCGGAGGATTGGGATCTGTGGATCAGGCTGGCCCAGCACTCGCCGCTGACCGCCGTGGACCGTCCGCTGATCGCGTATCGGCTGGGCAGACAATCGTTGTCGATGCGGATCGATCCCATGCGGGCGGGCCGTCTGGCGATCGCCGAACGATATGCGACGTTGGCGACGGCTTATGGCGTCAAATCCGACGAGGCGCAGCACGAGCGCTATCTCGCCAAGCAACTGGTAAGAGGGGGGCAACGCTGGCCTGCCGCGTCCATTTTTGCCACGCTCGCGTTTAGGCATGGGCGTTGGCGGGAGCTGCCGCGGGCGGTTGGCGCGCTGATCGCACCGCATATGCTGGATCAAGTGGGCCAGGCGCGCGCAGCTGCCGCGGTGCCTGCGTCGTGGCGTCGCGAAGCTGAACTCTGGCTGCAGCCGATTCGAGACGCGGCCCAGCCTCGCGTCTCGCATTCTTGTCTAGAGGCCGGAATCACGGAGCAGGAAGCGTGACGCTCGGGTCTGGTTCAATCGAGATCGAACATCGCGCGACGCCTCGCGACAGTGCAGCGGAGGCTCGACAGACGGCGTCGGTTCGCTTCGTCAATTATAGAGCCATATGGAGTTTGTTGCGCGCGGTTGTGTTCGGGATTCTTTTGGTCCGGGCATCATCCGATCCGATCTTCAATCTGCTGGGTGGAGAGTCTGCCGCGTCGATGGGGGTCGGCGCCATCTTCAATGTGCTGGCGATCGGGCTCGCAGTCCTATTCCTCGCGATGGAGCCCGTACGGGCACCGTTTCCCGTCTTTGCGATTTGGGGGCCGTTCCTCTTGGTGGCTTTCGGTTCGACGCTCTATGCGCCGGATTTCATGGCTGCCGCGCGTCTCGCTTTTGTTCTGCTTTCCTATTGGGCGTTCTTTGCGATTCCATTCTTCATTCTGCGGTCTTCACTTGATGTCTCCCGATTTATCTTCGTGGTGATCGGATCGTCCATTCCGGTCACACTTTATGCAGTCGTGGATATTGCGCGGGGGCTGTCCGATCTGTCGGAGTTCCGGCTGCAAAGCACGTTCTCGCATCCCAACATCTATGCGTTTTATCTTGTTCTGCTGATGGGGCTCGGGCTCTATGTCTCGTCTTCGCGCATCGTCCGCGTGACAGCGCGTCTTCGCGTGCTCATTATGCTCTACATTCCGGTTCTGGTGGTCCTATTGATGCTCACAAAGACGCGCAGCGCATGGGGCGTGTGCGGGTTTATGTTTCTGGTCTATGCCTTCAAGATCGACCGTCGGTTCCTCGCCGGCTTTCTTCTGATTCCGGTTCTGTTGGTCGCCAATCCCAGCCTTATGGATAGATTGGCCGATGTCACCACGGCAACGGAGGTCGACAGCTTCAGTCAACTCAATGAGAGCACGCGGCTCAACTCCTATGTGTGGCGCCAGGCCTTATGGGAGTCCGCCATTCCGCAAGTGCTGGAGCGGCCGCTCCTGGGGCACGGCCTCGAGTCGTTCAAGCCGTCGACACCGAGCTTTTTCCCATTAGTTGGCCTTCAAGGTATCGACGGTCACAATTTTTATCTGCAGACCAGTTTTGAGATGGGGCTTGCGGGCATTCTGGCGCTCGTCTGGTTGTTCGGCTGGGTGGCCTATCGCTTGATCAGCGGTTACCCGCGAGATCCGCCCGGTATCCTAGTTCTGCTGTGCATTCTGACGTCATATCTGCTCGAGTCCTATTCGGACAACATGCATTTCTATCTGTCCTTCAATTGGTACTTCTGGTTCATGATGGGCACGATCTATGCCTGGATCCGCCAGGAGATCCTGCCGGACGCAACGACGAGCGCGGTGATGGATTAGCCGGCGGCCGACATGTCTGCACCGATTTCGGGCGGTCCAGCAGGGGCAAGCGGACCCCGTTATTCACTGAATGAATTTCACGAGGGCGTTTGCTGCAGGAACGCGGGCGCAGCGCCCGACGTTTCTTCTGTAGATGCCACTGCAGCCGGGAAAAGATCGAGTGAAGGCGGCCTGGGCGCTCATGGTTTGAGCTGACGGCGACGCAGTTTCGATGGCGGAGGTTTCCTTCGTTCATGAGCCTGCAAGCCAGATCCAGCGTTCGAAATGAACCCCAATCCTGATGGAAACCCATGCTGGACAAAAAGCTCCATCGACAGATCGTAGAGAGTCCGGATGGGTTCGATTATCGGATCAATGTGCGACCGCGTCCGTCGTTTGGTCTGGGAAGCCTGCGGAACCGCAAGTGGCTCCTCGCCGCCGGAATTCTGTTGGGGCTGGCGGGCGCGTCATTCTATGTCAGCTCCCGTTCTGCGACATACACCGCGTCCAGCCAGATTCTGGTCTTCATCAGGCAGATCCTGACAGGCCCTGATCTGGCGGTCCTGCCGGGCCGTGCCGATCTTCCGATGGTTCAGAACCAGATTGAGCTGATGCGATCGGGCAATGTGCTGGGGAAGGTAATCGAAGCTCTGCAATTGACCCATGATCCGGAATTCGTCGGCGCTCACCAATCGCTGGAACCGGCGAAAAGCGGCTCCCAGACCTCGTCCTCGTCAATCGAGGAGGACAGGTCCGCCTACGCAGCCACTTTGGACGCGGTGACCCGTAAACTTGGCGTGCGCCAGGTGGGTACGAGCCATATGATTACCGTGAGCTTCCGGGCGTCCGATTCCGAAAAAGCGGCCCGCATAGTCAATAGCGTGATCCGCATCTATCTGCAGGAAAGCACGCGAGCCTCGGATGCGGCCTCGTCCAGGACTCCGACGTTACGCGAGATTTACCAGAACCTTGGCCCGAGTGCTCAAGTGGTTTCCCAGGCCGAGCCGCCGCTCAAAGCGGATGGCCCCCCGGCAGTATTGATCTTCGCCGTTGCGGCATTGCTTGGCTTGCTCGTCAGTGCGGCCTTCGCCCTCTTTCTCGATGCGGTCAATGACACAATTCGTAGTCGGCAACAGATGGAGCACGTCCTTGGATTGGAGTGTCTGGGCATCGTGCGCCGCTTCTCAAACATTGGCGTTCAGCGCGAAGATTTCCCCGCGCGAAGACTGCTCGCATTGAAGAGGCCGCCGTTGCAGCGAGCCGTTGCCATGCTGCAAGATGCCTCATCGCGTGGATTGCGAACGATCGGCCTGACGGCAACCTTGCCGGGTGAGGGGGCAACGACGCTCGCGATCGGCCTGGCGGAGATGGCAACGGTATCGGGAAGGCGCGTTCTGCTGATTGATGCCGTGCCGGAAAATCCTTCGGTGTCGCGCTGGATCGCGGACCTCCCGAGCCTGCCATTGCTTCCGGGGACCAAATCCGAGCACCCGGGGCTTGACCACATCGTCGAGGTTCAGGCCGGTTTGCATGTCTTGCCGCTTGCGGGGCGCCTCGGGGGCGGGAAGCCTCTCATCCTTCCCGACCTGTTGGACGGCATTCTGAATGCGATTGGAAAAAAATACGACCTCGTGATCGTCGACATGCCTTCATTGGTGGAAAGCCCGCAGGTGCGTGCTGCGGCACAGTCACTGGATGGATTTCTGCTCGTCGTGAAATGGGGGAAGACCAAATCCGAGCTGGTTCGGCAGGCCTTCAGGTCCGCCGGCCCGGCGCGCGCAAAATTTATCGGGGCGGTACTTAATGCGGCCGATGAAGAGGCGATGAAACGTTATGGATATGAGCTTTCTATCGAACCCAAAAGCGTAGCGGCGTCCTGAGACTTATCGAATCCAGCCTACGGTCTTGCGAGGGAGAGTGTCATGAAAGTCGTGCTGTTTTGCGGCGGTGCTGGAATGCGGCTGCGGGGCTATGTGGACGATGTTCCCAAGCCCATGGTGCAAATCGGCTCGCGCCCGATCCTCTGGCATCTAATGAAATACTACGCTCATTTCGGCCATAGGGACTTCATTCTCTGCCTTGGTCATAAAGGCTATGCCATCAAGGATTACTTTCTGAAATACGATGAATCGATCTCGAACGATTTCGTGTGGTCGCAGGGCGGCCGAAAGATCGATTTTGTCAATCGCGACAGCGACGACTGGACGATCACTTTCGTGGAAACCGGCTTGCACGCGACGATCGGCGAACGTCTGAAGGCCGTTGAGCCGTATCTGCGGGGCGAGGAATTCTTTCTTGCCAATTACGGCGACGGGCTCAGCGATCTTCATCTGCCGACAATGATCGAAGAGTTGCAGCAGAGCCATGCCGTTGGTTCATTGCTTCTGGTGCAGCCGACGGCAAGCTTCGATATCGTCAAGACATCTCCCGCTGGCGAGATCATCGAGGTGGCCGCTTTAAGCCAATCCGACATCTGGATCAACGGTGGCTTCTTCGTCTTTCGGAATGAGATCTTCGATTATATAGACCATGGCGACGAACTGGTGCGGGAGCCCTTTGCGCGATTGATTCAACGTCGCACATTGTTGGCGCATAAGTGCTCCGGCTTCTGGCAATGCATGGACACGTTCAAGGACAAACAGCGCCTTGAAGAACTTAACGACACCAATCCGCCCTGGAAAGTGTGGAAGAATTGCACTGCTGTTCCGCAGCGCGAGATGGTGAAGGTGGCGTGACCATGCTTCGCTTGAAACTGGATGGCGGTGGGAAGCATCCGTTGCAGATTCTATGCCTCGGCTGCCATTCCGATGACATCGAAATCGGGTGCGGCGGGACGGTTTTGCAACTGGCAACGGAATATCCAGAGGCGGTGTTTCACTGGGTTGTTTTCAGTGCCGGCGGCGTGCGCGCCTCCGAAGCGACAAACGGGGCGAAGCAATTCGTCGATCCCACGCGGATGAAGCGGATCATCGTGAAGGATTTTCAGGACGGCTACATGCCGTTTGTGGGCGCCGACATCAAGAATGTATTCGAAGAGCTGAAGCGCGAAGTGTCGCCGGATATTATCTTCACGCACAATCGCCTGGATTCTCATCAGGATCATCGGCTGATCGCCGAGTTGACGTGGAACACGTTTCGCAGCCACCTGATCTTGGAATATGAAATTCCCAAGTATGACGGCGATCTCGGGCAACCCAGCGTTTTCAAGGCTCTTTCGGCGGATATCTGCGAGCGGAAAGTTACTTTGATTGTTGATACCTTCAAATCGCAGGGTAACAAGCATTGGTTCGATCGCTCGACCTTCCTAGCGCTAATGCGATTGCGCGGCATGGAATGCAATGCGTCGAGCGGATACGCCGAGGCGTTCTACGCTCGCAAATTGGCTCTCTGAATCGAAAATTGAGATTGAGATGCAGGATCTGAAGAGTAGAGCCGTTCGCGCCGGCCTCATCAATGTTGGCTCACGCGTATTCAGTTTCGGCGTTCGAGTTGTGTCGCTCATGATCCTGGGGCGGCTGCTGACCCCGGAGGACTATGGTCTGGTCACCATGGTGACGGCATTTACCGGGGTGCTGAACATGTTTGGTTGCTTTGGCCTGTTTCAGGCCGCCATTCAACGTGATGTTTTGAGCGAAGCCGAGTCGTCATCGTTGTTCTGGCTGAATATGGCGTTCGGCCTGTTGCTGACGATAATCGCGATCGCAGCCTCTCCCCTGGTCGCCACATTCTATAATGAGCCGCGTCTGTTTGCGATCATGGACGTGATTGCCTTGACCTTCATCATCACATCGGCGGGAATTCAGCACGGCGTTCTGCTTCAACGCAGGTTATCATTCGGAACTTCGGCGAAAATCGAAATCAGTTCTTTGCTGATTGCGACGGCTGTATCGATCGCCATGGCTGTGTATGGCTATGGCTATTGGGCGATTGTCTCGATGACCATCACTCAGCCGCTGGCGACGACCATCGGTCTGTGGTTGTCGACGGGTTGGATTCCGGGGCGTCCACGGTTCGCCCCTGGACTTCGCTCCATGTTGCAGTTCGGCTGCGGGACGACGCTAACAGGCTTTCTGTCTTACATCACAGGTAATATCGACAAACTTCTGCTTGGCCGGGTCTGGGGAACGGAAGCAACCGGTCTCTACAGCCGCAGCTTCTATCTGGCCAACTTTCCCTGCGAAAATCTCAACTCGACGATCGGCGAGGTTGCCTTCGCCGCGCTGTCGCGGACCAGAGATGATCCGGATCGTTTCCGGCGCTTCTTCCTCAAGGGTTATTCACTGGTGGTGACCCTGACATTGCCGCTGGCGATGATATGCGGGCTCTTCGCCGACGATCTGATCGCGGTGGCGCTGGGTCCGCAATGGGGTGGCGCGGTTGGAATATTCAGGATTCTTGCGCCGACGATCCTGGTGGTCGCCATTTCCAGCCCGCTGGGATGGCTGCTCAATGCGCTCGGTCTCGTCAGGCGGGGCGTCTATATTGGACTGTTCTCGGCGCCGCTGATGATTACCGGCGTGCTGATCGGGCTGCCTTATGGGCCGCGCGGCGTCGCGGTGGCGTATTCCACTGTGATGGTGCTCAAGGTGATTCCGGTTGTGCTTTGGGCGTTGCATGGCACGGGGCTTCGCGCCCGCGATATCGCCGGCGCGTTGGCCAGCCCGTTAGCTGCGAGCGTGATCGCTGCCGGTATCGCGTTCGGAATACATGCCCTGTATCCGTCGAGTTTGTCTCCGGTGCTGCGCCTGCTGTTGGATGTCGGCATATTTGGCGGGGCCTATGTGATAGCCCTGCTTTTGATTGCGGGCGAGAAGGCGCTGTATCTCGATCTCTTCCGTGCGGCGAGAGCCGCTTCCTCCGCCTGAGGCGGTGCCGGTAAGCGTCGGATCCATCAACGAAAGCCACCATGCGAGACGGGCCGGGCGCTGGAACACGCCCTGTTGGCCGGCATTAATTATATACAAGGTGAAATTCTGGAGGGCATGGCATGCACTTCACTAAGACCGGGGTTCTCGGGGCTATGGTGATTGATCCTGCTCCGCATGCCGACACGCGCGGGCGCTTCATGCGCGCATGGTGCCTGCGGGAGTTCGCCGATCAAGGCATCGTCTTCAATCCGGTCCAGGCGAATATGGGATTCAGCACGAAGCGCGGCACGCTCAGGGGCATGCATTTTCAAGCGCCTCCGGCCAGCGAGGCAAAGCTTGTCCGCTGCACGCGCGGAACGATGTTCGAAGTCGTTTTGGATCTGCGACCCGATTCACCGACTTATCGCGCGTGGCATGGCGTGGAGTTGAGCAGCGACAACGGGCGCATGCTCTATTTTCCAGAAGGCTGCGCGCATGGATACCAGACGCTCGAGGCCGATACTGAGATGCTCTACATGACCTCGGCTTTCTATGCTCCAGCGGCGATTAGGGGCGCGCGCTTCGACGATCCGGCCTTTGGCATCGCATGGCCTTTGGCCCTGAGCGATATCTCCGAGCAGGATCGAAACTGGCCACTCACAGAGCGATGCTTCGATCCTCTCCCGGCAAAGCAATCTTTGATGGCTTGAATGCCTTTGAAGGCATTTTCGAGAAAAGGAACGCGAAATGGCGATCGACACGGTGCTGCGGAAGTATGAGGCGGAAGGCCGGCCGATCCGCGTCGGCATGGTGGGGGCGGGCGCTACCGGCCGTGCCATTGCTCTCCAGCTTGGCACGCCGGCGCCAGGCATACGGCTTGTGGGCATTGCCAACCGGACGCCCAAGCATGCCGAGCGGGCGTTTCGTGAGGCGAATATCCACGGCTGGGGCCGCGTCTCCTCGGCGCGAGACGCTGAACGGGCGATCGCCCATGGCATGCCGGTCTTGACGGACGATGCTTCGGTTCTCACCAGTTGCGAGGCGGTTGACATCATCGTCGAAGTCACCGGCGAGGTCGAGGCCGGCGCGACGGTGGTTCTCGAGGCGATCGCTCATCGCAAACATGTTGTGATGGTCAATGCCGAACTCGATTCTTTGATCGGCCCGATCCTGAACGATTACGCGCGCCGGGCGGGCGTGGTGCTGACCAACACCGATGGTGACGAGCCCGGCGTTGCCATGACGCTTCTGCGCTATCTGCAGACGCTGGGGCTGCGGCCGGTCGCCGCCGGCAACATCAAGGGAATGGTCGATTATTATCGAAATCCCGATACCCAACGCGCTTTCGCTGAAAAGAACGACCAGGATGCCCGGAAGGTCACGTCGTTTGCGGATGCCACGAAGCTGTCGATGGAAACGACTGTGCTGGCCAATGCCACGGGCTTTCGCGCCGGGCGACGCGGCATGTACGGGCCGGCTTGCAAGGACGTACGGGAAATTGCGGAGCGTCTGCCGGCGGCGGCCATGCTTGAAATGGGGCTGGTGGATTATGCGTTGGGCGCGGCGCCCCATACGGGCGCTTTCGTCATCGTCCATGAAGAGTCGCCGCTGAAGAAGGCGCAGTTTGCCTATTACAAGCTCGGCGATGGCCCGTTCTACGTGTTCTATACGCCGTTCCACCTGCCTCATCTTCAGATCGCGTCGACCATTGGGCGCGCGGTTATCTATCACGATGCGACGGTGGCGCCGCTGGCTGGTCCGGTTTGCGAGGTCGTCACGGTGGCAAAACGCGATCTCAAGGCGGGCGAACGTCTCGACGGCATTGGTGGCTTCTGCGCCTATGGACTGATTGAGAACACCGCGGAGGCACGTGCTGCCAATGCGTTGCCAATCGGCTTGTCCGAGAATTGCGTTCTGCGGTGCGACAAAAATAAGGACGCTGTCATTTCATTCGATGACGTCACACTGAAAACCGAAGGTCGGGCGCTTGCGTTCTGGCGGGAGCAGAAAATGCTGTGGCCGGTCAGTGGCGCGCAGGATGCACCGCGGCGCGTCGTCGCCGAAACGATATCGTGACAAAGGCGTCTGCTTCTTCCGGCACGGGACGAGATGAGCCATGCTGAATCCTTCTTTCTGGAAAAATCGCAAGGTATTCGTGACCGGCCACACCGGCTTCAAGGGCAGTTGGCTCTCGCTATGGCTGGAGGCTCTGGGCGCGAATGTAACAGGTTATGCCCTCGACCCGCCGTCCGAGCCGAGCCTCTTTGAGCAGGCGAGGGTGGGCGAATGCGTGCGTTCGATTCGTGGTGACGTTCGGGATTTCGCCCGTCTGAAGTCTGCGCTGGGCGAATCCAATGCCGATGTCGTCATTCATATGGCCGCCCAGTCGGTCGTTCGTCATGGCTACGAGGAGCCAGTCAATACCTATGCGACGAATGTGATGGGTACGGCCCATCTGCTGGAGGCGGTGCGCCAGCTCGGCCGTCCTTGCGTCGTGCTCAATGTGACGAGTGACAAATGCTACGAAAATCGTGAGTGGGTCTGGGGCTATCGCGAGAATGACCCGATGGGAGGTCACGATCCCTATTCTAACTCCAAGGGATGCGCGGAGCTGGTGACGGGTGCCTATCGCGATTCCTACTTTCCGCCAGATATGTTGTCTCGGCATGGTGTCGCTCTGGCGAGTGCCCGCGCGGGAAATGCCATCGGTGGCGGTGACTGGACGGCCAATCAACTGATCCCCGACGTGATCCGCGCCTTTCTGGGCAATCGCCCCTGCCGCATTCGTTCTCCGTCGGCGATAAGGCCGTGGCAGTTCGTTCTGATGCCGCTCCACGGCTACCTGCTGCTCTGTGAGAGGTTGGCGGAGGACGGCGCCCGTTTCGCGGCGGGTTGGAATTTCGGCCCGATGGAGGAGGATGCGCGGCCTGTCTCGTGGATCGCCGATAAGCTCGTGACCTTGTGGGGCGAGGGCGCTTCATGGATGTACGATCGTGGAGCGCATCCCGCCGAAGCGCATGTGCTCCGCCTCGATACATCCAAAGCGAAATCCGATCTCGATTGGCACCCGGTTCTGCAACTGGAGCAAAGCCTGGTTTGGATCGTCGAATGGTATCACGCGTTTCAAGCGCGAGGCGATCTTCAATCCATCACGCGCCGGCAGATCGAGCGCTATGAATATCTTCTGCAAGATCATTGCGGGAGAAATGCTGCGGGGGCGCCTAGGGAAACAGCTGTAAAGGTTCAACTGCTGCCGATGATCGATGGCTAACTCCGCACTCGTGGCGAACAGCGCAAGGAATATGTGCTCATGTCGAACATCGTCATTATCGGTACGGGAATGGCTGGTTTCGGTGCAGCTTACCGACTTCGGAAGGAAGGCATCACGCCGACCATGTATGATAAGAATTCATATCACGGCGGCCATACCACGTCGTTTCGGCACGAATCCGGTTTTGTCTTTGATGTCGGCCCTCATATTTCCTTCACGAAGGACGAACGTATTCAAGAACTGTTCGCCGATTGCGTGGATCAACTCTACGAAACCGTGAACATCAATTTGAACAATTACTGGCGGGGGTATTGGCCTCAGCATCCCGTTCAGCTTCATCTGCACGGCTTGCCGGAAGACGTGGTTGTGAAGGTGATTGCCGATTTTGTGGAGGAGCGGCAAAAGCCCGAACAGCCCATCAGAAATTATGACGACTGGCTGGTGTCCAGTTTCGGTTCAACCTTTGCCGATCTCTTCCCCAAGCAATATACGCGCAAGTATCATCTCACGACGGCCGATAATATGAGCATCGACTGGCTGGGCCCGCGCATCTATCGCCCGAGTTTGGAAGAAGTGCTCCGGGGCGCAATTTCGAAAACGTCGCCCAATATTCATTACATTACGCATTTTCGCTATCCGAAGCAGGGCGGTTTCGTTTCCTATTTGCGGAAATTCCTATCGTTCGGAAACATCAAACTCAATCACGACGTGGTGTCCATCGATCCGAAAATTCGTCAGATCGAATTCTCGAACGGCATGCGCGGGGACTATGATGGGCTGATATCGTCGGTACCTCTGCCGGATCTTATTTCCGCGATCAAGGATGCGCCGCGCGATGTCATGGAAGCTGCGCGGCTGCTTGCCTGCTCGTCTTGCGTTCTCGTCAATATCGGCCTGGATCGCGACACTCTCTCCGATGCGCATATGTCGTATTTCTACGATGAGGACATTTGCTTCACGCGATTGAGCTTTCCCCACATGCTATCCAAGAATAACGTTCCGAACGGCATGGGCAGTATTCAAGCGGAGGTCTATTTTTCCGACAAATACAAGCCTTTCGCGGGGAAACCGGATGACCTAATTGCGCCGGTCATCGCCGATCTTCGTCGATGCGGTCTGCTACGGGAGAACGACCGGATCGTATTCAGCTCGGTCATGTACCTGCCCTACGCCAATATCATCTTCGACCTGGATCGCGCGGCCGCGCTTGAGACGGTTCACGGCTATCTCGACGATATCGGGATCTTCTACTGCGGGCGCTATGGCGACTGGGGATATATGTGGACTGACGAAAGCTTCAAAAGCGGCGAGGCGGCGGCGGAAGCGGCGCTGTCGTCCTTGAGGACTTCTCTTGTTCATCAGCGAGCGCGTTTTGCATGAACGATCAGGTCAACATCGATGCTTTCGCTGCCGTACCCGTCGATCGCTCGTGGTTTGGGCGCCAGAGAAGCTGTGCGAAGCCCGTGGACATTGCGCAGCCCAAGCCGAACCGGATCGCCCTGCTGGCCCATTGCGGCACGGGCAATCTGGGTGACGAAGCCTCAATCGCTGCGGTGCTCGATAACATTACACAGAGATCGCCTGGCGTATCTGTTATGGGTCTGTCGATGGATCCGGCGGATACGACACGCAGGCTTGGAATCCCTTGCTTTGCGATGCGCCAGAGGATTTTCCCATTTCAGCGCGAGTGGTCGTCGGCTCCGCGATTTCCCGATCGAGCAGGGTTTGCCGGCCGGTTGAAGGCGATCGTCAAGAAGACGGGGCCGTTGTTTCATATCGCCAAAGTATTGAGACAAGCACTCATCGTGCGGCCGGTCCAAGTTGTCCGTGAAGTCGGCTTCCTCGCGCGAGCCCTGCTTTTGGTCTGTGAGCTCGATATGCTCATCATATGCGGAGGCGGACAGCTTCTCGATTGGGGAGGGCCATGGGCATTTCCCTATACGCTATTCAAATGGATCGTTCTGGCGAAATGCGCGCGCGTTAAATGCGTTTTCCTCAACAGCGGCGCCGGCCCCTTGGATTCATCGCTGAGCCGCTGGTTCGTTAAGCGCATGCTCAACATGGCCGATTACGTGTCGCTGCGGGACGCCGCATCCGGCGAATTGCTTCGCAAGATTGGATTCCGCGGCAAAATGAAGGTCGTTGCCGATGCCGTTTGGGGATTTCACGTGCCGGATCGGCTGGTGAGCAAGCCGACGGAGCAGTGGACGGAGCTCGTGGTCGGCGTTGCGCCGATGGCATACGGCGATTCCTCGCGACATTGGATTAGCGACGATCGGGCTTACAGGCATTTGATCGCCAGCATGGCCGAATTCTGCTGCTGGATGCTGACGCGTGGATATCGGATCAAGCTTTTCAGCAGCGATATCTGGTTCGATTCTCAAGCTATCTTGGATCTCGATGCAGCTATTCGGCAGAATTGCCCCACGTTGGGATCAGATCGCGTCATGCGTGAAACGATTACAAATACCAGCGATATGTTCGCGGCCCTATCTGGCCTGGATTTCTATGTAACGTGTCGTTTCCATGGCGTGGTCTTTGCGTCGTTGTTGGGAGTGCCAACTCTCGCTTTGGCACCGCATCCCAAGGTTACGACTCTGATGAACGATTTGGGGTTGTCGGATTATTGTGTCGATATCTCTCAGTGCGATGCGGATGATTTAAAATTCAGAGCCGACCGATTGATTGCCAACATGGATGAAATCAAGGCGCGTATCTGCACGAACGCCGCGAAATTCCAATCGCAGCTCAATCTGCAGTTCGATGCCTTGTTCCTGCCCGACACCGACACTCATAGCGGGCGAACGACATGTTCTCGGGAGGGCGCGTGAGATGATTAGACCCAATGAACCTTTGGTTAGTGTTCTGACACCCGTATATAATGGCGGGGAATTCCTGCGTGAATGTGTCGAGAGCGTTTTATCGCAGAGCTATCAGAACTGGGAATATATTATCGTTAACAATGCCAGTACTGACGGGACGCTTGACATAGCTGAAGAATACAGTCGGCGCGACAGCCGTATCCGCATTGTCAGCAATGATTCAGTGCTGCCCATCATCGCCAATCACAATAAAGCTTTTGGTCTTATTTCCTCAGATAGTGTGTATTGCAAAGTGGTTTCGGCCGACGATTGGATCTACCCCGAATGTTTGGAGAAGATGGTTAGCCTTGCCCAATTCAATCCGTCTGTCGGTATGGTTGGTGCCTATCAGCTCAGCGGAGGCCGGGACGTATGGTACGTTCGAAACGTTGGCCTATCCTATTCGCAGGCCATTGTTCCGGGGCGTGATATCTGCCGCGCCCATCTGCTAGGGATGTCGCGCGTATTGGGAAATCCGACATCGCTTCTCTATCGGTCCGATCTGGTGCGCGCCACCAACGACTTCTTTCCAAACTCAACCTATGAAGCAGATATCAGCGCATGCTTGAAGTATCTGCGGTATGCGGACTTTGGCTTCGTGCATCAGATTCTGTCGCACGAGCGCATTCACCATCACAGGGCGACGACGGTCTCCCTTGAAATCAATGCTTATGTTGCGGCGGAGATCGGTGACTGCCAGGCATATGGCGATTGGTATCTGACCAAGCGGGAGTGCGAAGAACGTCTCGGCGAGCTGTTGGATCAGTATTATGCGTACCTCTCCGCCAGCGCCTTCAAGTTCAAGGACAGAAAATTCTGGGCTTATCATGCGGAGCGGTTGCGCGATCTGGGATATCAGTTTGATGGATGGAAGCTCTCCAGAGGCATTGCGGCGAAGGCGCTCGACCTGAGCTTGAATCCGAAGGAAACGGTGCAGATGCTCAATCGGCGTGTTCGATTGTACTACCTGCTCAAAGGCGGACGGACACCGCCGCGCGGGCGCTACTGCTGAGCTCGCTTGTTGGACTGCTCCTGAGGAGCAGCGTTGTCTTGGCGTTCTTATTGGAGCAGCGTGGCTATGAAGCAGGCAGTCGATGCAAATGGTCAGTGCAAAGTATCGCCTAAATGGTTTCTTTGAAATGGAACCGCGCTGTTTTGACCCGCGATGACAGATCACAAAAAAGGGAACTTAGTTTATTGAAGTGATCTCTAATTGTCTTGATGGAAGAAGGAGTTTTTGCTATATTATTAGTAAATTACGTGGATAATTCTGCTTCATTACGACATTTCTGTGATGATGATCTGCAGGTCCGAGAGAAAGGAATGGACCAAGTTTACTGTCGCTAAAAGTCTGTATCGATCACGTATATCTGCGGAATGATTGCTTTATGGAGGGATGAAGCAATCATCTCAAAAAGCAGCTTTGCATAATCATCCATCGTTGTTCGCCTTAAGACGAACGCAAGTCCTGACATACCAAGCGTCCTAAAGAAGGACGTATCCGTATGGCGTAGGAGGGGAAGATGCGTGAGCACAAATCTATTGGAGTTATACTTATTGGGAAATGTTCTCTGATGAGAGAGGGGATTTCCCGAATTTTGCAGGCGCAAAATTTTCGGATTCTTGTCTCGGCCTCTTACGCCACGCAATTGGTCGACAGGATTCGAAATCAGGAATTGCTCTTTCTCATCGTCAATGCCGATGATGATTTCGATCTCGTTATCGCCGAAATCAAGCTTGTGAAGGATCGGCATCCGCAGGCCCGTGTCGCGGTCGTTGCTGATCATCAATGGGCGAACGAGCCAGCTTTAGCTTTCGAAGCCGGTGCCTCCGGCTATCTCGTGAACGCCATTTCATGCGACGTCTTCATCAAGTCCATCGAGCTTGTGATTCTCGGAGAGACCGTCTTTCCGCCGGCGTTCCTAGCAGCGGTAGCGCCCGCCGGCAAAGGCCGGCCGTCCAAGGCAAATCCCGTTGCTGACGAGAGTGAGCAGGCCTCTTCGCACATCCCGCAGGAGGACGCGGGTATACCTTTGTTGTCGCCGCGGGAAATCGCGATCCTACGTTGTTTGGCCGAAGGAGATTCGAACAAGTCCATCGCTCGAAAGATCGGTATTGCCGAGGCCACCGTAAAGGTCCACGTGAAAGCTATTCTGCGTAAAATTAGAGTGCAGAATCGAACGCAGGCCGCAATCTGGAGTATGAGCCATGGGGCTTTGTTGCAGCCGTCCAATAACAACTTTCTACTTTTGCCGGCTCAAGAGAGCAAAAAGGTATTGAAGATTGCCGCCGACCTTCAGCAGGCATGAGCAGCGTCAATTCTCCGGAAGAAAGAAGCGTCCCGGAGCGTTATGCAAAAGTGCAAGCGCTAATCTCTGCCCATCCTTGGGACGGCTGATCTCAGAGGAAACGGCGTTGGGTCGAGAGCCTGGTCTCCAACGTGACTTGCGTTGAACAATCCCGCCGAAAAATCAACAGGCGAGTATCCGAGTGCGCCGATACTGCCGCAAAATGTTCCTTATGGTGTCGCAGCAAAGTAATCGAGGAGCTTGGGGTCAGTGTCAGGGGCGCTCTGGATTTGTTCGAAGCACTGGATCAGCGTGCGACCATGTGAAGGAGCCGATACAGGGTGTGGAGAATTCTGTAGACGAAGAGAGCGGTTTCTCGGCCGACTTTGATGCTGGTGATATTGCTCCGGTTTTCCAACTTGGATTTGGTCGTGGAGATCCGTTTTCGGCTCAGCGCCCAATATTCTGGATTTGCTTCAATCAGACGAAGATCGAGAGCTCGCAAGATTTGTTTTCAGTCCTTCCATGGTTACGCGGCCAGTTGCCGCCGGACCAGCCGTTCCAGCCGATCGTTTAGATTTACTTCGCCGCGCTTTCGACAAGACGGTTGCCGACGAGCAATTCAAACAGCAGATGCTTCAGCTCATCGGTGATGATGTTGATCCGTAGAATCGTGAAGATGTCGCTGCGCCCGGAACGACGAAGCGGCTGTCGCGCGGTGCCGTACGTAAAAGGTCGAGTGCTGCCGAATTCAAAACGATCGTCTTGCGGCCGATCTTGCTGTCGGGAAGGAGCAGGAAGCCTCGGTCGAGGTCTACGTGCGACCATTCCAGTGTCATAATCTCATTCTTGCGGGCGCCCGTAAAATCAACAGTCGAATTGCCAATATGGCTGGGGCGGGAAGCAGAGTCCGTTGGTTCTCAGGCTTGGCACGATGCTTACTCGGTGTGTCGACGGGCGGCTTCCACGGAATGCCGGTGGTTTCGGCTAAGCGATGTGCTTCGCCGATCCTGCCGAGCTCTTCGGCGTTAAGAAATCGCTCGCGTGCCTGCTCACGATATTTCCCGATATCGCGTGCTGGGTTGCAGAGCCTCGTGATGAAGCCACGTTTGCCGGCGAAGCTGTACATGCTCTTCAGGACCACAAGGATCTGGTCGGCTTGGTGGGGTGTGCTGCGCATCTTCAGATGAAGTTCGGATATCTTTTGTGGGGTCACGTGTTCCGCGCTCAGTGATCCAAGCGTCGGGACGACGTGCTTTTCTAGAAGAGATCGATAGCCGCGATACGTACCAGGTTTTCTCTTCGCTTCGACGTGCTGGGTCAGAAACAGTTCGACCAGAGCGCGGACGGTCGCTGCAGCTTTCTGTTTCTCGCGCTCGATGACCGGGTCTTCACCTAGAGCCGCCTGGCTGAGGAGGGCTCGGGCGTTGTTACGAGCGTCTTCGTCTGCTGGAGCCGCGTCTCGATGGCGTTGTCGCGGTAACGAGCGCCATGAAGCGCTCGGCCAATAGCCATCTGTCGTACTCTTCACTCTTGGCGAAGCTAACGTCATTAGATGCTTGTCAGCGAAGCCAACTGTGCGCGGAGCAGGCCACCGAACTTGCCTTCCCACGGGCGGTTCTGATGCCGCGAAAGCTGGACTGCCCGGAGTTCACGCAGAATCGAAGGCCGAATGATGGCATGGGCTTCGAGCGCATGCGTGTCGAGGCTCCGGCGGACGGCAGATGCCGGCATGGCCGTAGCCCATCCGCCCGATTTCACCAGACGAATGGCGGCAGCCATCGAGTCGAGTTCCAGTTTGGGCACCAATGGCAGACCGGCATCGGCGAACTTCCGATCGAGGAGGGCGCGCAAGCCGTGGCGCTGTGATGGCAGGACAAGATTGAGCTTACCGATATCGGCCATCTTGATGGGGCCTGGCGGACAGTCGGATTGTCCGGCGGCGGTTAGAATCGAGAGCGGCTCGACAAACAGCGCTGTTTCCTTGAGCCAGGTGCGCGTGTGCAGGTCTTCGACGATGGCGATGTCGACGATGTTCTCAGCCAGCCAGTCCAGCAGGACGCTGCTGTGCGATTCAACGATCTTGAGTTCGACGTTTGCGAAATCTTTCTGCCACTGTTGAATCGTCGCGGTCATGGCGCGGATGAGAAGACTGTCTTCGTCCAGTCCCGGTAGAACGCCCACGCGCAAGGTCGTGCGGGTGCGTATCGGCTTGGTTGTGGGATTGCGTCCTTCCTGGCGTAGCGCCTCAAGGACTGGAGCATAGACTTCGCGAGCCCGGTGCGCCAAAGCTGTCGGATGAATGCCTTGCGCCGTGCGGTCGAAAAGTGCTCCACCCAGGCTGTGTTCCAGCGCCCGGATCTGCATGCTGACGGCCGGCTGAACGACGTTCAGCTTCGCTGCGACACGCGTGATCGATCCTTCTTCGAAGGCACGCAGAAAGTAACGTAGCTGACGCATTTCGGGGAGGGCCGGCGCGTCAAGCTCCTGTTCCGGCGTTCGCCTGGCTCGGATGATCTGAGCTTTCAGGGCGGTGCAAAAGGCGCGCTGCTCCGCTTCCTGGAGATCGCAGGCCATTGTGATCCGAAGCGGCGGCAGAGCCTTCGTGACGTCGCGCACGAATAGTCGGGGGTGCCGTAGGTTCCGTGGATTGATCGCCAAACGCGGCGCAAGGATACGTCCGCTGTTTTGTACCAGCAGGTCGGCGATCAGTTCGTCCGCATCGCCGGTCTGGTGATGCAGGACATGTTCGCCGCCGATTGGCCAGGTCTTTAAGGCTTCGCGGATGCGGGGCGGCAGGACAGGAAGATTGATGTCGCCTGTCAGAGGCTCGGCGCGTGGTTTCACTCGGCGGTCCTGCATCGGCCCCGCTATGCCGATCAGGAGCCATTGGTCGGAAATCGCCGTCCCATTCGCCGCGAGGTCGATGTCATGATGGATCTGCACTAGGCCGCCATGCGGCGCGGATCCCATTTCCGAGGGAAAATAGGTGATCTTGATCTGCGGCGCTTTATTCGCGAGCGCCCGGCCGGCTTGTCGGCAGGCGCGCGTCAGCAGGCTGGCCGCCGAATAAGGCAATTCCACAAACAGCGGTTTAAAGGGAGCCGTCTCTGCAGCGCGAATGTAGCCGGTGCCATGCGAGGCGGCGTCCAGCAGTGGCGATATCCGCCGATAAAGACGCTGCGCCGATTTCGTCGGACGAAGTCCTACGGGCGTGCGTCCGAAGAGGACATCGTTCAGTTCAGTCTCGAGCAAACGAATTTGCGTGCTCAAAGTCGGCTGCGTGACCTGGCAGGCCACGGCCGCAGCACTCATGCTACGCTGTTCAACCGCCGCGATGAAATACTGAAGTTGGCGAAAATCCATGAATTTCAATCCATAAGACTATAGAATGGTATAGGAAAATCTGATGCATGTCATTCTTAATCCATATTGGTCGACGCGCGCAGCGCTGCTTACTCTGCCGCAGATTTGCCGCTTTTGTTGATGGCGGGTGGATCCGACCAAAAGACTGAAAAATGGCTCCGTCCTAGAAGAAGGGTAAGACGATGAAAGCTCATTTTCCGTGTGTTTCCGCTTCCACTTTGATGGGCGCAGCGGTTCTGGCAATCGGTGCCCTGGCGATTTCGCCAGCGGTCGCCCAAGTCAAAATCGGTTTTCAGGCGCCGTTGACCGGCCCTGCTGCCACCGATGGTGTTTCGGCTAAAGTCGCTTCGGAGTTGGCGATCGAGCGTATCAATGCCAAGGGCGGCATCCTTGGCCAGAAAGCCGAACTCGTCACTTACGACGACCAGGCCAAAACCGAAGATGCGGTGTTCACGGCCAATAAGCTTGTCGGCCAGGATGGTGTGAAGTTCGCGGTTTCGGGCAGCTACTCTGCTTCAGGCCGCGCCGCCGCGCCGATCTTCCAGAACGCCAAAGTGCCCTTCATCTCGGCCTATGGCGTGCATCCAGACATCACCCGCACGGGTAACTATGCCTTCCGGACGGTTCACCTGGGCCAGCCGCAGGGCCGCGCCGCCGCCAAATTCATTGGCGACAATCTCGGCAAGAAGCGCATTTCCGTCATCTCGATGGACAATGACTACGGTCAGGCGACGCTCGAAGGGTTCAAGAGCGCGGTCGACCAGTTCGGCGTGAAGATCCTCGGCGAGTATTCCTATCCGCTGCGCGACCGGCAGTTCGGTTCGATCGTCGCCAGCGTCAAGCGCGACAATCCGGAAGCGGTCTATATCACCGGCTACTTCTTCACCGGCGGCCCGCTGGTGACGCAGCTGCGTGCCGCTGGCATCACCGTTCCGATCATCGGTTCGCAGGCTTTTGATGCGCAGAAGCTCATCGAAATTGCCGGCTCTGCGGTCGAGGGCGTCTATATCGTCGGCGGCCTCAACCGCGATCCTTCGAACGAGGAACTCAAGACCTATCTGGCCGATTTCCAGAAGCGCGCCGGCTATCCTGGCGAGAATGTCGGTGCGACGGTCTATTCGGCAATCGTTCTGATGGCCGATGCGATCAACCGGGCGGGGACGCTCGATCCGGCCAAGGTGCGCGATGCTTTGGCGAATACGAAGGACTTCCCGCATCTTGCCGGCAAACTGGTCAGCTTCAATCCGCTGCGCGAAATCAACATGCCGATGAACGTCAACATCGTGAAGGATGGGCAGTTCCGCCACTTCGCCTGGATCGACGATCTGAAGCTGCTCGCGCCGCCGACCGAATAACGCGACCTGACCTTAAGGCGCATCGGGGTGAGAGTCTCGATGCGCCACCTCACATCTGGATCACATCGTGTATTACGTCGACCTCTTTTTGAATGGTCTGATTTTCGGCAGCATGTATGCGCTGATGGCCATCGGACTGACCTTGGTCTACGGCCTGCTGCGAATTCTGCATATTTCGCATGCCGCCGTTTACGCGTTAGGCGCGTTCATCACCGTCATCGTCGCCAATGCGACGGGAAGCATTGCGCTCGGCATGCTGGTTGCCGTCGTCGTCTCGGCGATTTTCGGCATGGGCGTCTATCGCGTGCTCTATCAGCCCATGCTGCGCTATCCACCCTATGTGGCGATGATCGCCTCGATCGGTCTGCTCATCTTCATGGAAGATGCGTTCCGCATCATTTTCGGCGAACAGGGCCTAACCTTTACCCGCAATCCCTATCCGACGCAGATCCACAATCTGTTCGGCATCACGATCAACACGGTGCAGATTGCCATGATCGTTCTGTCGACGATTTGCCTGGTGGCTTTGGCGTTGTTCACGACGCGCACCCGCATGGGCATTGCCTGGCGGGCCACGGTGTCCAACCCGACGATCGCGACCAGCTTCGGCGTCGATGCCATCAAGGTGCGTTATCTGAATTTCATGATCGGCTCGGCGCTTGCCGCTTTGGCCGGCGGGCTGATCGCGCTGCTCAACAATTTTGTCGAGCCGACCATGGGCTTCGTCGTCAGCTACAAGGCGCTTGCCATCATCGTTCTGGGTGGCCTCGGCAGCATGCGCGGCACGCTGATCGCCGCGCTCGCGCTGGGGCTGGTCGAATCCTTCGGCACGATCTGGGTTGGTTCATACCTCGATCGTGATGCTCTGGCCTTCTTGTTCCTTATTATTGTCCTGATGGTGCGTCCGCAGGGCCTGACCGGGGCGCACGCATGACCCTCTATGCTTACAGTCTTCTGTCCATTCTCGGCATCAATATCATGTTGGCGACGAGTCTCAACTTGATCAGCGGCTTCTGCGGTCAGTTCAGTCTCGGGCACGGTGCTTTCTATGGCGCCGGTGCCTATGCGGCGGCGCTTTGCGCGGTCGCCGGCTATCCGGTGCCGGTGGCTTTGCTGGTCGGCGCGCTGGTCGGCGGCGCCCTTGGCTTTGTCGTCGGCTTTGCTTCGGTGCGGTTGCGCGAGGATTTCCTGGTGGTCACCACCATCGGTGTCAGCTTCCTGTTCGTCGGCTTCGTCCGCAAGCAGAAGTGGCTCGGCGCCGAAATGGGGATCAGCAAAATTCCCGCGAGTGGGCTCGGCCCCGAGGGCAATGCGATCATGATCCTCCTCTTCGCCGCCGCGACGATTGCGCTTTGCCTTTATCTCAACCGCAGCTGGCTTGGTTTCGCTTTCCGTGCGGTGGGTGACGACGAGCAGGCAGCGCGCACCATCGCTATTCCGGTCTCCACCTACAAATTGCTGGCCTTCACCATCGGCACGGCGGTCGCTGGATTGGCGGGTGGCCTCTACACCTATTTCACCCAGTTCATCGTGCCCGATTCCTTCACCTTCATTCTGTCGGTGACATTGATGGCTATGGTGGTCATCGGCGGCCTTGGCTCGACCTGGGGTGTGGTGATCGCGGCGATCATCCTGACGCTGCTGCCGGAGGCATTCCGCTTCATCAACGACTACCGTCTGCTGATTTACGGCGGCGTGCTGATGCTCGTCATGCGTTTTGCGCCTGGCGGCCTTGCTGGCATCGCGACATCGGTCACACGGAGGCTGCGCAAGGCATGACCACGCTCCACGTCGAATCCGTCTCCATCCGCTTCGGTGGTGTTCAGGCGCTGACGGACGTCAATTTCTCGGTCCAGAAGGGCGAGTTTGTCGGCCTGATCGGTCCCAACGGGGCTGGCAAGACGACTCTGCTCAAAATCATCGCCGGCATTCTGACACCGGACACCGGTCGCGTCATGCTGGAGGGTGAGGACGTAACGCGCCTGCCCACCGCCAAGCGTGTGCGCAAAGGACTGGCGATCACCCACCAGATCGTGCGGCCGTTTCGCTCCATGACCACGTTGGACAACACGGCATTGGCCGCCGGCTACAAGATCACGTCCAATCCGCTGACGGCAGCCTTTCATTGGCGGCGCTCGCAGCAATCGGCGCGCGCCGCCGAGATGCTGGCCAAGGTCGGCCTTGCCGGCCTCGAAGATCGTGATGTGAGTGCTTTGCCCTTAGGCAATCTGAAACGCCTGGAAGTGGCGCGCGCCCTGGCGCTCGATCCGTCCATCATCATCCTCGACGAACCTCTGGCAGGGCTCAATCATCGCGAAGCGGAAAGGCAGGCCGATACTCTTGCCGCACTCAACGCGGAAGGACTGACCATTGTTCTTATCGAGCACAACCTGCGCGAACTTGTCCGCGTCTCCAAACGCCTGCTGGTCCTCGATGGCGGTAAAATGATTGCCGATGGCGAACCGGAACACGTGATGTCTGATCCGGCTGTGCGGGAAGCCTATGTGGGAAAGGCCGACGATCATGCTGCGGCTTGAAAATCTGAGCTGCGGGTACGGACCCGTCGTCGCGGTCGAAGACGTGAGCTTCGACCTGCCGGAACGCTCATCCCTGGCGCTGCTCGGGCCGAACGGTGCGGGCAAGACTTCGACCATCATGGCGATCATGGGACACACCACGATTCATGGTGGACGCATTCTGTTTAACGATCAGGACATCACGCGGCTGCCGCCGGTCAAGCGCGTCGATCTGGGTATTGCCCTGGTGCCTGAAGGACGGCGCTTATTTACCGATCTGACGGTTGAGGAAAATCTCACCGTCGGCGGCTACCGCTTGTCCGTGCAACGCGACAAGATCAATCGGCAGCGCGTTTACGACTTGTTTCCGCGCCTGTCCGATCGTCGCAAGCAAACCGCCGGCTCCATGTCGGGTGGCGAACAGCAGATGCTGGCGATGGGCCGCGCTTTAATGACCGAGCCGAAGCTTTTGCTGATTGACGAACTTTCGCTCGGCCTGATGCCGAAAATGGTCGATTTGTGTTTCGATGCGCTGGCAGCCTTGAAACAGGACGGCGTGACGATTTTGCTGGTCGAGCAGAACACGACCCGCGCTCTCGATTTTGCCGAGAATGTCTGCGTGATGACGTCGGGTTCGCTGGCGTTTTCTGGAACTTCCAAACAGGCCAAGGCCGATGAAAACCTCTTCGACGTTTTCATCAGCGCGGCCCATGAGTGAGCAGTGCCATGAGTGATTTCGATCTTGTCGTTACGGGCCGCGTGGTTCTCACCGATCACGTGATTGACCATGGCTATGTGGCGGTTCGCTCCGGTGTCGTCGAGCGGGTCGGCTCTGGGACGCCGCCGCAGGCTCGCGAGCGCTTCGATTTCGGCGACGCCTATGTGCTGCCGGGCGCCATCGACTCGCAGGTTCACTCCCGGTCGCAGAAGAACCAGGAGGATTTCATCTGGTCGACACGCTCGGCGGCCGCCGGCGGCGTCACCACCATCGTTGACATGCCTTACGATGAAGGGTTCCTGGTCTCCTCGGGCGCAAATGTTCGTCGTAAGGCCGAAGAGGCAGGTGTGCAGGCGCGGGTCGATTTCGCCCTTTACGCCACGATCGACCCCGAGGAAGGCGCAAAGCGGATCGATGAAATGGTCGCTGCCGGTGCGGCCTCGTTCAAATTCTCGACCTTCGGCACTGATCCGAAACGGTTCCCGCGCATCCCGCCGCAAACCTTGCACGCCTGTTTCAAGGCGATCAGTCGCCATGGGCTGATCGCCGGCGTTCACAACGAGAACGACGAAATGGTGCGTGCCGCCATCGGGGCGGTGGAAGCCTCGGGGATTCGCGACTATCGCGCGCATGCCCTGTCGCGCCCACCGGCGACGGAAACCCTCGCCATGGCGGAAGTCTATGAACTCGCGGCCGATGCTGGTTGCTCCGGCCATATCGTTCATTGTTCGCTCGGACGTGGCTACGATCTATGCGCCGGCTATCGTGCGCAAGGGTTCGATCATACCATCGAAGCTTGCATTCATTACCTGACGCTCGATGAAGAAAACGATGTGGCGCGGCTCGGCGGCAAGGCGAAGATCAATCCGCCGCTTCGTCCGCGCCGCGAAGTGGAAGCGCTCTGGCGTCATCTCGCTGCCGGCAATGTGACGGTGGTGTCCACCGATCACGTCAGCTGGTCGGAGGATCGCAAGACCAACCCAGACATGCTGAAGAACGCATCCGGCGTGCCGAGCCTCGAAGTTCTCTATGCACTGCTGCTCAAGGGGCTGACCGAACGGCGCCTCGACGTCACCTGGGCAGCTCGCTTGCTGGCCGCCAATCCAGCACGGCTGTTCCGCATCGGTCACCGCAAGGGCGCGCTCGAAGCGGGCCGCGATGCCGATATCACTGTGATGGCCCATCGCCCGGGCCGCTACGATGCGGCGGCGAGTGGTCACAACTTCGTCGGCTGGAGCCCTTATCAAGGCATCGAACTGCCCTATCGCCCAGTGGCGACCTTCCTGCGTGGCAAAGCGATTTTCGATGGCACCAATGTGACGGCGGAGCCGGGAAGCGGTGCCTTCATCCATCCGGTTCTGGCGAACCAGGTGGAGGCAGCGGCTTGATGGGTACATCTCGGTTGCCGGTCGATCAAGACCGTATGTGGAACGATGTGATGGCGCTCGCCGCCATCACCGATCCAGATCGGCCCTATACGCGCCGCTCTTTCTCGCAACGTTTCCTGGAAGGGCGCGATTGGTTGCGGCGCCGTTTCGAGGACGCCGGATTGAGTGTGCGTCTCGATCAGGCCGCCAATTTGATCGGCCGTCTGGAAGGCACGGAGGCGGGTGCCCCGCCGATCATGCTGGGATCGCATTCCGATACCGTGCCGTCGGGCGGACGGTTTGATGGCATCGCCGGCGTCATCGTCGCGCTCGAAATCGTCCGTGCCATGAAGGATGCCGGTTACCGCTCGCGCCATCCCATCGAAGTGGTCGATTTCCTCGCCGAAGAGCCGAGTGAATATGGCATCTCCTGCGTCGGTAGCCGCGCCATGGCCGGTGCGCTCGATGACAAAATGCTCGCCTATACCAATGCAGCGGGCGAAAAGCTGGCTGACGCGATCCGCCGCGTTGGTGGCAATCCGGAGAGGCTGGCTGAGGCCCGCCGATCCGATATCGCCGGCTTTCTGGAGCTGCATATCGAACAGGGTCTTGTGCTGCAGAACAACAAGATTGACCTGGGGCTCGTGACGGCGATTGTCGGCATCACCCGGATTGAAGTGATCTACAAGGGCGAAGCAGACCATGCGGGCGCAACGCCGATGGACTATCGGCATGACGCCAGTCTGGCAGCGGCGCAACTCATTCTCTTCGTCAATCGCGCAGCTAGGGAATTGGCCGAGCAGGGAAAAGGCTATTTCGTCGCTACCACGGGGATCATTGACATTCATCCCAATGCCTCCAACGTCGTGCCGGGGCAGGCACGCCTGGTGTTTGATATCCGCGCCGAGGATTATGCCCTGGTCGCAGATTTCAAGGCGGCGTTGGAGCGTGAAAGTCGTGCGATCGCGCAGCGTGAGAGAGTTGAGCTGGCACGTTATGCCATTCTCTCTGATACTCAGCCGACGGCCTGCGATGCGCATCTGCGCGATCTTCTGGGACGTGGTGCCGAGCGCCATGGCTTTTCGGCGATGACTTTGGCCTCGGGCGCTGGGCACGACGCGGCCTTTGTCGCGAAGATCGCGCCAAGTGCTATGCTGTTCATTCCTTGCCGCGATGGCAAAAGCCACGCGCCGGAGGAGTGGACCGAGCCGGAACAGATCGCGGCCGGAGCTACCGCTATTTTTGAAGCCGTGCGGCTTCTCGACGGACACAACAGCTAACGGAGCCGGATATGGGACGCATTCTGACGGCGCGCGATGTAGATTGCGCAGGCAAGGGCGGTGCGGTGTTTGCGGCGGGCGGTGGCGGCTGGGCCGATCATGGCCGTATGCTTGGCACGGCCGCGGTCAATGCCGGCCAGCCAGAATTGGTGTCCATGGACGAAGTGCCCGATGATGCCTGGATCGCCACCGCCGCGGCCATTGGCGCACCGGCCAGCACCACCGAATGGCAGATGCTCGGCGTCGATTATGTCAAAGCCGTGCAGCTCGTACAGAAGGAACTCGGCGCACCGATCCACGGCCTGATCATCGGTCAGAACGGCAAGTCCAGCACGATGAACGCCTGGCTTCCATCAGCCATTCTCGGCACCAAGGTGATCGATGCGGTCGGCGATATCCGCGCCCATCCCACAGGCGACATGGGATCGATCGGCCTTGCCAATTCGCCGATCCCAATGATTCAGTCGGCGGTGGGCGGCAATCGCAGCAAGAATGCCTATATCGAGCTGGTGGTACGCGGCGCGACGGCCAAGATTTCACCGATCCTGCGCACGGCCTCGGATATGTCGGGTGGGTTCATCGCCTCCTGCCGCAATCCGGTGCCAGCCTCCTATGTGAAGAAACATGCAGCGCTCGGCGGCATTTCCATCGCTTTGGCGTTGGGCGAAGCCATTTTGAAGGCTGAACCTAAGGGCGGGACGGCTGTCGTCGATGCCATCTGTAAGGAAACCAAGGGCGAGATTATCGGCCAGGGCAAGGTGATGAAAAAGGCGGTGACCTACACCAATGAAGCCTTCGACATTGGCACGATCACGATCAACGAGGGCGCCAAGGCGATTACTTTGCACGTGATGAATGAGTATATGGCGGTGGAAGATGCGCAAGGCACGCGCCTCGCCACGTTCCCAGACGTCATCACCACCCTGGACAAGAATGGCGTTCCGGCCAGCGTCGGTGAGATCAGGGAAGGTGACGAACTTCTGGTGCTGCGCATCGCCAAGAACGTCATTCCCCTGTCCTCTAGCGTCACCGATCCGTCTGTCTATCCGATCGTCGAAAAGGCGCTCGGTCTCAATCTGACCGACTATGCTCTGAGCTGAGGTTTTAGAGATGGCGCAGCGTGTATTTTCCGTAACGTCCGGCGACCAACTGCGATGCAAGGGCTGGCGCCAGGAAGCGCTATTGCGCCTCTTGGAGAACGTGCTGGCCGTCGGCGAGGATCCGAACAATCTCGTCGTCTATGCCGCGCTCGGCCGTGCCGCGCGCGACTGGCCTTCGCACGACAAGATCGTCGAGACATTAAAGACGATCGAGGATGGTGAAACCCTGCTCGTGCAATCGGGCAAGCCGATCGGTGTCATCAAGACCCACGCCAAGGCGCCGGTCATCATCATGGCCAATTGCAACATGGTTGGCCAATGGGCCAAGGCCGAGAATTTCTACGAACTGGCGAAGAAAAACCTAATCTGCTGGGGCGGTCTCACCGCCGGTGACTGGCAATATATCGGCTCGCAAGGCGTTATTCAGGGTACCTACGAAATCTTTATGCGCATCGCGGCCAAACATTTCGGCGGCGATCTCGCTGGGCGCTTCGTACTCACCGCCGGCATGGGCGGCATGGGTGGGGCGCAGCCGCTGGCGGGCAAGATGGCTAAGGCGGCGATCCTTTGTGTCGACGTCGACGAATCTCGCATCGACAAGCGCATGACGATTGGTTTTGTCGATGTCAAAGCGAAGACATTGGATGAAGCGCTGGAGATGATCCGCAAGGCCCAGGCAGAAAAGAGGCCACTGTCCGTTGGTTTGTGCGCCAATGCGGCCGATGTCTATCCGGAGATTGCCCGTCGCGGTATCATACCCGATGTGGTGACCGATCAGACCGCCGCGCACGATCTCGTCTATGGCTATGTGCCGGCCGGCCGGACGCTCGACGAAGTGCGGGAACTGCGCAAGGGCGATCCAAAGATCTTGATGGGCGAATCGATCCAGTCGATCGTTCGCCACGTCTCCGCGATGCTGGACTTTCAAAAAAAGGGCGCGGTTGTTTTCGACAACGGCAATCTGATCCGCACTCATGCCAAGAATGGCGGTGTTGAAAACGCATTCGACATTCCGATCTTCACCGAAGCATTCTTGCGTCCACTTTTCGCACGAGCCATTGGTCCGTTCCGCTGGGTGGCGCTCTCGAACGATCCAGACGACATCAAGAAGATCGATGATCTCGTGCTCGAAAAGTTTGGCGACAATCAGATCGTCTCGAACTGGATCAAACTGGCGCGTCAGCATGTGCCGTTCGAGGGGCTGCCGGCGCGCATCGCTTGGCTCGGCCACGGCGAGCGCACCGAACTGGGCCTTGCCGTCAACCAGATGGTGCGCGAGGGCAAGCTGGCGGGACCCATTGCCTTCACCCGCGATCATCTCGATGCCGGCGCCATGGCCCATCCCAATATCATGACGGAGAACATGCGGGACGGCTCCGACGCGATCGCCGACTGGCCATTGCTTAACGCCATGGTGCATTGTGCCTCCCAGGCCGATCTGGTGGCCGTCCATTCCGGTGGCGGCGGCTATTCCGGCTACATGACCAGCGCTGGCGTCACTCTGGTGGCGGACGGGTCTGAGGCCGCCGACGAGCGTCTATCGTTGTCCTTGACCAACGACACGACCACGGGCGTGATGCGCTATGCCGATGCCGGATATGAGGAAGCCTTGGACGAAGCGCGCCAGAAGAACATCCGGCATTTCCGGCTTCCGCCCCAGTAGACACAGGTTAGGACTGATGACCGATCAAAGCATGCGCGGCTTTATGGGCGTTCTCGAACAGACGGGTGAACTGCATCGTGTGAAGCGGTCTGTCGATCCGCGTTTCGAGCTTGGCGCGGTGCTGGCGCTGAAGGATCGCGGCCCAGGCCTGTTGTTCGAAAGGATCAATGGTCATTCCATGCCGGTCGTCGGCAATCTGCTGTCGATGCGCGCCCGTTTTGCTGCCGCACTCGGTGTCGAGCCAAGCGCACTGGACGCGATCTTGCAGAAGGCGCTCGCTTATCCGATCGCGCCGGTCATGGTCGACGAGGGGCCGGTTCAAGAGATCGTGCATCAGGAAAAGATCGATCTTGGGAGACTGCTGCCGGTGCCGACCTGGTTCGAGCGGGAGGCTGCGCCCTATGTCACCGCGGGCGTCATCATCGCCAAGGATCCGGAAACCGGCCGTCGTAATGTCTCCATCGCCCGTCTGCGGCTGGACGGTGGCGGAAAGATCATGGCTGGCATCGCCAAGAACCATCATCTCTATATTCTCGCTGACAAGGCGAAGGCACTTGGCCGCAAGCTCGAAATCGCCGTCGCTATCGGCAATCACACGGCCGTTCTGCTGGGGTCGCAGCTCTATCTCGGTCTCGGTGACGACGAATACGACACGGTTGGCGGTCTGCTTGGCGAAGCCCTGCAATTGGTACGTTGCAAGACGGTCGATCTGGAAGTTCCTGCCCACGCCGAAATCGTGCTGGAAGGGGAGCTTGATCCCAACGATCTGATCGACGAAGGTCCCGTCTCCGAATTTCACGGCTTCTATGTCAATTACGGAGCAGGTATCGGCGGCATCATTCGCTGCGTTACCCACCAGCGCGACGCGATCTATCAGGCTATTCTGCCCGGCTATGCCAGCGAACATTGTTTGCTCGGTGGCGTAGCCATTGGCGCGACCCTCTGCCAGGCATTGCAGCGCATGATTCCGGCGGTGCGCCGCGTCGTCATCACTGAAGGCGGCATGGGCCGTCTGCACGCGGTGATTTCCATGCATCAGCCGCGTCTGGGTGAGGGTGCCCGTGCGGTCATGCTCGCCATGGGCCAGGTCAATCTTTTGAAACTGGTGATCGTCGTCGAGGACGATGTCGATCCGGAAAATGCACGCGAAGTCGAATGGTCGCTCGCTGCGCGTTTCCGCGGCGGAGAGGATCTGATCGTCGTTCCGCACGTCAAGGCGGACCGTTGCGATCCGGTCCATGAAAATCTCACGGTAACAAAAATCGGTATGGTGGCTACCACGCGGCCGGGAGATGGGAGCACCGACAGCCGTTCAGAGTGGGCACGTGCTCCTCGCTCGGTTCTTGATGAAGTTCGCAAAAATCTGACTGAATATTAGCCAAAGCTAGTTTCTATCGACCTGGATGTAAGTAAGCGCGTAAACAGGTCATAGTGAAATCAAATCTTATCCTCGTGCGGAGGCAGCCGGGTTGTCGGTAACAGAGACCAGCCAAAGCGTGCTTCCAAAAAACCCCAGATGCCGCGACGTGCAAAGATCATGGTGATGATGGCGATCGTCCCCAGAACGATCATGTAGACGGGGCCGAGATTGGCCAGGAATTCGCGCAATAAAAAGTAGACGGCGGTGCCGACGATGGCGCCTTCGAGGCGGCCAATTCCGCCGATGACGACGATGAAAATAATGGTCACTGTCCAGTCATTCAGACTGAAACCGCTGGCCGGCGAAATACGCAGCTTTTGTAAAAAGATGAGTGACGACACGGCGCTGACGGCAGCAGCGACGCCGACATAGGTCCAGAATTTCGCCCGCCAGATATCGATACCGAGCGAGGCGGCTGCTGTGGGATTATCGCGCAGGGCTGTCAGCGCGAGCCCCACCTTGGAACGCAGAAGAGCGTATGCACCAAACAGGGTGCCGGTGCCTGCGGCCAACAGCAGCCAGTAGATGATGAACTCGCGCGTCGACCGATCTTCGGCAATGCCTCGTACGACAGCGGCCGGTAGCGACATGCCAGCGCCGCCACCGAGCTGTGGGATCATTGTGAAGACAAGATAGATCGTTTCGGCGGCCACCCAGCTGCCGATGGCGAAATACGCGCCTTCGAGGCGAAACAGTAATGGCGCGAAGAGTGCGGCGGCCAGCGCAGCCAGCACAATGCCAAGCAGAATCGCGACATAGGGTGAGACACCAAGGAATATGGTGGCGGAAAACAGCGTATAGCCGCCAATGCCGACGAAAGCCTGCTGGCCAACCGACAGCAGGCCAGCATAGCCGGCCAGCAGATTCCACAAGAGCGCCAGGGTTAGCAGGCTGTACATTTCGCCGAGCAGACGCAGGCCTGCCCGGTCGGCCCAGAGCGGCGCGGCGGCAAGCCCGATGACTAAGAGCGCAGAGATCGCGATGAATCTGCGCCAATCGGAAGACGGGTGCGACGGTTCGCTCATGGCCTACGGTGCCTTCGGGAATAGGCCACGCGGACGCAGCGCGAGAATGATGAAGAAAACCAGATGGCCGGAGAGGATCTGCATATTCGGCGAAATCTGCGCGCCGAACGACTGCGCTAATCCCAATACGAGGCCGCCGGCAAGAGTGCCGTAAAAACTGCCGAGGCCGCCAATGATGACGGCTTCAAAGCCGTAAATCAGTCGCGCCGGCCCTGAATACGGATCGAAGTTCGAACGCATGGCCAGGAAGACGCTGGCGATGGCAATGGTGGCAAAAGAGATGGCCATGGCCAAAGCATAGATGTGATCGGCACGCACACCGATCGCTGAAGCGATCTGTGGATCGTCAGAGGTGGCACGAAAGGCGCGGCCGATCCGGGTACGGGCGAAGATAAACTCCAACACGATCACGAGGACAACAGCCATCAGCAAAGTGAAGAGCGGCAGCAAACCGATCTGGATCGAACCAAGTGGCAGACTGCTCGTCTGCAAGGAACCCGCGGACAAGCGCATACTGTTGCTGGTGAAAGCCGCGAGCAATGCATTCTGGATAATGACGGCGAGCCCGAATGTCACCAGCAGCGGCGGCAAGACGTCGTCGTCCCCCATGGTGCGGTTGAGCACCCATTTTTGCAGGAGATAGCCGATCACTGCCATGATCGGGATGACGACGAGAAGCGCCACGAGTGGATGCAATCCGGTGGCGCCGATCACCAGATAAGCAATATAGGCTGCTAGAACGATAAAATCGCCGTGCGCGATATTGACGAGGCGCATGACGCCGAAGATCAGCGACAGGCCGATGGCGAAAAGAGTGTACAGGCCGCCCAGAAGAAGACCGCCGATCAGGGTATCGATCACGTTCACGGTTGCTCTCCCACGGTCACTCTCCGAAATAGGTGACGGTGAGGTCGTGCAGCGTCAGCGTTTCCGCCGCGCCATCGAGGACGATGCGGCCTTCGCGGATGCACACGAGATGTCGAGCGATCTTGCGCACGCGAGCGATGTCCTGTTCGACGACGATGGCGCCGACACCGCTGGCGAGAATGGCTGGAAAGGCCGCATAGACCTCGTTGACGACGATCGGTGCGAGGCCGAGCGAAATTTCATCGAAAAGAATAAGGTCGGGATTGGCGATCAGTGCTCGGCCGATAGCCACCATCTGCTGTTGGCCGCCAGAAAGCGACAGCGCCGGCGCATGGCGCTTTTCGGCAAGAATGGGGAACAGCGCATAGATGCGCTCCAGGGTCCAATGGCCTTTGCGCCCATAGTCCCCTGCGATCCGCAGATTCTCCTCGACGCTCAACGAGCGAAACAGGCGACGGCCTTCCGGCACCATGGCGATGCCAAGCGTCGCGAGATCGCTGGTCGGCAGGGCTCCGATGGGCTGGCCGCGAAATCGCACCATATCCTGCTGGCGCGGCAGGAGGCCCATGATGGCACGAAACAAGGTGGTCTTGCCGGCGCCATTGGCACCGACGAGGCCGAGCATTTCGCCTTGTTGCAGATCAAAACTGAGCTCGAACAAGGCTTGGAAATCGCCATAACCCGACGACAGACGATCTATGGAGAGCAGCGGTTCAGCCATGGGCGCTCTCCGCTTCCAGACCGAGATAAATCGAGGAGACTTCCGGGCTCTTCATGATGGTTGCGGGATCGCCTTCGGCGATCTTCTGGCCGAAATCGAGGACGATCACTCGATCGACGATGGAGAGCAGCGCGTGCAACACATGCTCGATCCAGATGATGGTGGTCCCTTCGGAATGGATCTTGCGGATGAGTGCCACCAGTTCTTGGCACTCCGACTCGGTCAGGCCGCCGGCGATCTCGTCGAGCAGAAGCAGGCGCGGCGCCGTCGCGATCGAGCGTGCCAATTCCAAACGCTTGCGGTCGAGCAGGGTGATCTCGCCGGCGCGCAATTGGGCCTTGGGCCACAGGCCCGTGCGCTGCAAAGCCTCGGCTGCGGGCGCGCGTGCCTCCCGCTGCGACAATTTCTGGCCGAAAGCTGCCGCGACCAGCGTGTTCTCGAAAACCGTCATGCCGCCAAAAGGCTGCGGCACCTGGAATGATCGGGTGATGCCCATATGACAACGGCTGCGCGCACTTGCCGTGGTGATATCCTGGCCAAAAAAACTGATGCGTCCCGCATCGGCCCGAATAATGCCAGTGAAGAGATTGAACAGGGTCGTCTTGCCGGCGCCATTCGGCCCGATGATGCCGATGGCTTCGCCGGCACGCACCGTCAGCGATACGTCTTTCGTCACCGACAAAGCGCCATAGGCCTTGCACAGCCCAACGACTTCCAGTGCGATCTCGTCCGACGACATGCCCCCTCCCGGCTCGCCCAAACGCTTTGGCCCAGCGTAAGGCTTGGCCTATCCACCCAGACAGAGCTAAGATAAAGATAGATTATAAGCAATAGAATATATTATTTATTGCCCGTCGCGCCCCACCGTGCCATTGTCCCGGATGTGGGAGCGGGCGATCTTGGGAGGACGCTGTGAGCAAATCCGTCCAGCGGTACGATTATGATGTGATCCAGATCGGCTATGGTCCGGTGAGCAAGGCTTCGGCGCTCTTTCTGGATAGGGCGGGCTGGCGGGTCGGCATTTTCGAGCGCTTCCGGGAAGTATATCCGCTGCCGCGCGCGGTCTGCATCGATCATGAGATTTTTCGCGTTCTGCACGCCGCCGGGCTTGGCGACATTGTCGACCGCGTCACGTCGCCGGCGCCGGTGTATCGCTGGTTCAACGCCGAGTGGAAACAGCTCTTGGCGATCGATTGGACTATGGGCTCGACTTCCGGTGGCACGGAAGTGAATTTCGTCCATCAGCCGAGCTTCGAATGGGCGATGGATGAGGAGATCAAGGCGCGGCCCGGTCTCGACTTGCATTTGCACCACGAGGCGGTGGCGATCGAACAGGATGATGACAAGGTCATCGTCACGGTGCGTGACACGGAGACAGGCGAAACCCGCCAGGTGACGGCGCGTTATGTGATCGGCATTGATGGTGCCAATAGCTTCGTGCGCCAAAGCCTGGGCATCACTCAGCAGGATCTTGGTTTCGAGGCCGACTGGCTAGTGATTGACTTCACGTTAAATAATGGCCTCACGGCACGCGATCTCGGCATTCCTGAATGCGGTCAGTTCTGTAATCCCGTGCGTCCGACCACCATTGTGCCCGGCGGCATTGAGAATGGCCGTGTCTGCCGGCGCTGGGAATTCATGCGCCTGCCGCACGAGACCAAAGAGGAAATGGTCGTCGAAGCGAAGGTCTACAAATTGCTGGAGGACTGGATCAAGCCGGACCAGGGCGAGTTGGTTCGGCACACGCTTTATTCTTTCCGCTCGCTCGTCGCCGACAAATGGCGCGATGGCCGCATTCTGCTGGCCGGCGACGCCGCTCATGTGATGCCGCCCTTCATGGGGCAAGGTATGTGCTCGGGCATGCGCGACGTATGGAACCTGACCTGGAAGCTCGATCGCGTCATGCGCGGTGCAGCGTCCGATACTTTACTTGATAGCTATCAGCCTGAACGGGCGCCGCATGTCACGGATGTGATCAAGACTTCGATCTTCCTGGGTTCCATCATCTGCATGCCCGATGAAAAGCAGGCAGCCGATCGCGATGCCATGTTCCTGAGCGGCAATGCGCCGGAGCCAGCCCCCTTTCCCATGCTCACAGACGGCTTTCTTGAGCGCGATGCAAGAGGCGCTGTCGTTGCGCCCGCTGGTCAGCTCTCGCCACATGGCACCGTGCGCCATCAAGGCCGTACGGAACGGTTCGATCGTTTCGTCGAAACCGGTTTCACCCTGATCCTGTCGAATGGGCTTGTCGCTACCGATCTCGGTGCCGGTGCTTGGACCATTCTGGAAAAGCAGGGTGTGCAGGTGGTTACCATCGCCGATCGCCGCAAGGCGAGCGACACGGAGATTGGTGACACGCAAGGACAGTTCCAGCGTTTCATGGAAGCGCATGGCATCAAAGCCATGCTGGTACGGCCCGATTTCTATCTATTCGGCGGCGCCACCGATACTCAGCGACTGGAAACGATGATTTCCGCTTTCGGGGCGCAGGCGGCGGCCATGAATCTGACTTCGGTGAACCGCAAAGAAATCTCGGCCTGAACGATATTCGGGCCTTCGTTTTTGCCTGACGGAGGGAACAGCATGAGCAGACTAACACGAAGAGTCGTGCTGCGCGGTGGCACGATCGCAACCGCGACACTCGCTATGCCGGCGGTTCTGCGTCCGGCTCTGGCGCAAGCCAAACCGATCAAGATCGGCTTCATCAGTCCGACGACCGGACCGATCGCCGCTTTCGGTGCCTCCGATGACTATGTGCTGGCCGGCGTGCGCAAGGCGATCGCGGGTGGCATCACTATTGGCGGCAAGACCTATCCGGTGCAGATCATCACCCGCGATAGCCAATCCAATCCAAATCGCGCGGCGGAAGTCGCTTCGCAGCTCATCCTCGACGACAAAGTCGATCTGATGCTGGCCTCGAGCACAGCGGACACGACGAACCCCGTGGCTGATCAGTGTGAGCTCAATGAAGTACCCTGTATCACCACTGATACGCCATGGGATGGCCATTTCTTCGGCCGAGGCGGCAATCCGGCGAAGGGATTCAATTGGACCTACCATTTCTTCTGGGGTGCCCAGCAAATCGTCGATTCCTATGCCTCGTTGTGGGACCAACTCTCGACCAACAAGAAGGTCGGCGTGTTGTGGTCGAACGATAGCGACGGCGTGCCGCTCTCCAACGCCAAGACAGGTCTGCCGCCGCTCTTCACCAAGCGCGGCTACGAATTGGTTGATGCCGGTTTCCATCAGCCGCTTTCGGATGACTTCTCAGCCCAGATCGGCAAACTGAAAGACGCTGGCGTCGATATCGTCACCGGCATCTTTTTACCGCCGGATTTCACGACGTTCTGGACGCAGGCGGCCCAGAAGGGTTTTCGGCCGAAGGCCGCAACCGTCGCCAAGGCGCTTCTGTTCCCCAGCTCCGTGGAATCGCTCGGTGCCAACGGTAGTGGCGTTTCGAGCGAAGTCTGGTGGTCGCCCAATCATCCTTATGTCTCCGGCCTCACGGGCGAAAGTTCCAAGGTGTTGGCGGACGGCTATACAGCGGCGACCGGCCGGCAATGGGTGCAGCCGACGGGGTATAAGCACGCTCTGCTCGAAGTGGCGATCGATGTCTTGAAGCGCTGCGGCGATCCGACGAAGCCAACGGCGATCCGCGATGCCATCGTCGCAACAGACTATAAATCAGTTGTCGGGCCGATCAGTTGGAAGAACGGGCCCGTCAAAAACGCTTGTGCAACGCCGCTAGTGGGTGGGCAATGGCTCGCCAAAGGCGACGGAAAATTCGATCTCATTGTTTGCGAGAACAAAACGGCGCCTGAAATACCGGTTCAGGCACCTTTCAAGGCTCTTTGATCGGGACATTCTGTCACCCCTCAGCGGCCTGATGGCTGCCGAGGGGGTCCCAGGCCGACGATGCGCGTTTCATGGGATAGCCAGATTTGCGGTCCGCTCACGTCGCAAGCGGTTTGATGCGAAGTCGGCAAAGCAGGTTTAGTGCACCCGTCTGGTTGTCCATGGCAGCAAGCGGCGTTCGCTGATGAGCAGAAGCTGATTGATGAAGAACCCGATCATGCCGATGACAATCAGCCCGGCGTAAAGGTCCGCGCTGCGATACAGCCGTTGCGCCATGAAGATGTCATAACCGACACCGCGCAACGAAGCCTGCATTTCGGTGACCACCGTCAGGATAAGCGATAGCGCCAGGCCGATTCTCAGGCCCGGAATGATATCGACCAAAGCCGATGGCAGCGAGATGGTGAAGAAGTAACGCAGGCGGCTCATTTCAAGCATGGTGCCGACTTCACGCAATTGTCGCGGAACCGACTGGAAACCGTGGATTGTCGCGAGCAGGGCAGGCCAAAGCGAACCGAAAGCGATGACGACGATCGACATCGTGTCATTGAGGCCAAGGAGGAGAATTGCGACAGGAATGACGGCCGATGCGGGCAGTGGCCGGAGGGCTTCCAAGGTCGGCATGAAGACTTGTTGCGCCAAGCGTGAACTGCCGATGCCCGCGCCGATAAGAATGCCCAGAAGCGAGGCGAGCAACCAGCCTGAGGCCATGCGCGCGATCGTGGCCAGGATGCTCTCGAACAAGGCGCCACTGCCGATTTGCCTGATGATAACCGCGATGGCGTCGGCTGGATCGGCGACGAAGGTGCGATTGACCAGTTCGAAGCGGACGGCCAGATGCCAGAGGGCAAGCATCAGTGCTGTGAAGACCAACATCATCGCCACGCGCATGTGCGTTCCGTCCGTGGCATTAGGCAAGCCTTCCTATTCTGGTGTAATCGAGCAGCTTCGACAGGCCACCGAAGATAGCGCCCAGGATCGCCAGCCAAACGATGAGGGCATACATGAGGTCGGGACGAAAAGTCTGTTGTGCCACGATGAGCGCATAGCCGAGGCCCCGTGGATTGCTCAGAATTTCGACGGTGACGGCCACGACCAAAGCGAAAGCGATCGCCGTGCGCAAGCCGACGACGACACGGGCGAAGACCGCCGGCGCAATGATAGTGCGCAGACGCCGCTGCGGGCTCATCTCCAATACGGAGGCGATTTCCAGTAAGCGGGGATCAATATTGCGGACTGCGGTCAAAGTGGCGATGAAAATCGGCCAGCAGCAGGCATAGGCGACGATGGCGACTTCCATCGACAGACCGAAGCCCAATAATAGCAGGGCCAGTGGCGTAAAAGCGATCGCTGGAATTGAACGCAACATTTCTGTGGTCGGTCGCGCCGCGACTTCGAGACCGGTTCGCAGCCCCAGAAGAATGCCGAGGGCAACGCCGAACACGAAACCCAGCACGAGACCGACGACCGCAGCCTCCAGCGTCTCGCGCGTGGCTTGGATTAGCGAGCCGTCTCTGGCCGCCTCGGCGATGGCCGCGACGATCGCCGTGGGCTGCGAGAATATGCGGGGATCCAAGGTGCCGGTCCGCGTCGCCACTTCCCAACCGAGAAGCAGGCAGATCGGCACGATGGCGGAGAGGGGCGACGGGCGCATCGCGATTGTCATCCAATGCCTAGTCCGGCAGAAAGACGAGTTTTTGGGTGTCGACGTTCGAACGGATCAGGCCGAATTCGCGCGAGACATCAACGAAGAAGCTGAAATCGTCAGGAACGATCTCCACCTTCCAGTTGGGCGTGAAAGACGAGCTGACATTCAGATACTTCTTGCCCATCTCGGAGGCTTCTTCGCGGTTCGTCTTGATCCACGTGGCGCTCTCATTCAGACAGGCCCGGAATGCTCGGATCGCTTCGGGATTCTTGCGCGCCCATGCGCCCGTCGCGGCCCAGAAGGTGATCATCGCACCATCTGCGACCGACGAATAATATTCTACCTCTGCCCGGCGGCCGAGACCTTGTGCGACAAGGCCGGACATCACGGGTTCAACGGTGACGACCCCGTCGAGGGTCTTCGACTTCAGCATTTCCGCCATGCGCGGTAAGGCCACTTCCACGTAGACGACTTTGTTGGCGGGAACTCCACTCGTCGTCAGCCATTTGCGAAAGACCAGATCCGCTACGCTCATGAGGCCTGGCACGCCGATCTTCATCCCTTCGAGCTTGCTGGCAGCATCAACTTTCAGATCAGGCCGAGCCACGATGCTGACACCCTCGTTCCCCTTTGCCATCCAGGACATGCCCGCTATGGCGGCGACATCGAGCCCATTCTCGACCGCTGGCAGGAGAATTGTCGGTGTGCTCATGCCAATCTGGAGCGATCCAGAAAGCAGCGCTGGCGGAATATTCGTCGCGATAGGTACGACGGTCAGTTGCGCATCATATCCGGCCTTGGCGAGACAGCCGCGCTCCTTAGCGACGATGGCCGGCAGGAAATCCAAAGCCGGCGGATAGCCGATCGCGAGCTTCGTGAGGTTTTGCGCCTGAGTCGGTTGCAATGCCGAGGCTAGAGCAACTGCGGCGGTTAGAATCGCGAAACGAGATTTCATACTTCCCCCCTTTCTAGTAAAAATCGCTTGCCCTACGGTGTCGCGGGGCGCATTTCGGACATTCAATGGCCGACGATGAGCTCGTGCAGCAGATGGCGCATGCGCAAGAATTCCGGCTCTTCTCGCGTCGCCAATTGATGGCGCGGCCGCGGCAGATCAATCGTCAGATCGGCGAGCACGCGACCTGGATTTGCGCCGAGCGCGATCACCTTGTCGCCGAGATAGATCGCTTCTTCGAGATCGTGGGTGATGAAGACCACGGTAATTTTTTGCGCTGCGACGATGCTTAACAGCTCGTCTTGTAGCGATTGCCGTGTCAACGCATCGAGTGCGCCGAACGGTTCGTCCATCAGCAAAAGCTTCGGCTTCTGTGCGATACAGCGGGCAATCTGCACGCGCTGCTGCATGCCACCGGAAAGCTCCGAGGGATATTTACTGCTCGCGGCCGAAAGGCCTGTCATCGCCATCAGTCGCGTGACTGTCTCGGCAATTTCCTCCTTGGAGCGTCCTGTCCCTTCGAGACTTAACGCGATGTTGGAGCGTACCGATCGCCATGGCAGCAGGGCGCGGCCATAGTCCTGAAACACCATCGCGCGCTCGCGGGATGGTCCCGTGATGAGTGTTTCATCGAAGAGGATTTCGCCAGTCGTTGGTCGCTGCAACCCGGCAACCTGCCGCAGAAGGGTTGTCTTGCCGCAGCCGGATGCGCCGACTAGGCAAAGGATTTCACCCTTGGCCGCGTTAAAGGAAATATTCTCGAACACCACGTGACGCTTCTCGTCCACACCAAAGGTCATCGCCACGTTGCGAACGCTGACGGCCGGCGGGCGGTTTGGCGTTTCTATGACTTTGTGTTCGCTTCCCCTTGATCCTGCAGCTTTGTGATCGACCGCAATCATCCAAACCCTTCCAATGGCGAAAGTTGGCGGTTTTGACCGCCTCTTTTGCCCGCAGGTTAGTGTGCGGCTGGATTTGGCTCTTGCTTAAAAGCGAGGGCGGTCTTGCTCGTGACCGCTAAGGCCGCCAAAAAGCCGATCTGCTTCGGGGTTCTGGCTGACGGCATACCTACATGATCTACCTGGGTACTTATCTGGGCGCGATCTAAGACCTGTATCTCGACTGAGCAAAGCTTGGCTCTGGCCTTTCTCCAGTCGACGCCCTGACGCAAACTTGTTACGGTTGTCGCGCGATTTCGAGGAAGGGATATGAGTGCTCTCTCATTGACTGCGGAGCCGCCCATTCTGCGGGCCTCCGGGGCTCATTTTCAGAAGCAGATGAACGGGCTTCTCAAGACGCGTTTCGAGTTGACGTCGTCGGCGCGGCGCTCGTTTGATGGAGAGATTGCTCAAAGCTTCGTTTCCGAGCGGTTGCGTCTCGCCGATATCCGTTTCACGCCGCACTATACACGTCTGTTACCGGGCAAAGGGCGCAATCCCGCTCATAATGCGTTTCTAATTTCCTGGCAGATCGAAGGTACCAGCCTGGTCCGACAGGGCGCCCGCGAGGCGCAGATCGGCGCGGGCGAGCTGTTTTTCATCGACACATCCGCTCCCTTCGCCATTGAGACGGACAATATTCGCACGCGCTCGATCTATCTCGACTCGCAACTCTGGCGGGATGTCTTTCCCGAGCGTCATCTCTACACCGCCACACCGATTCACGGCGACAGAGGGATGGGGCGTCTCTGTACTGATCTGGTCTCGCAACTCTTCGCGGCGGCAGCAACCCATCCGGCGGGCCTCGTATCGCGCATGGCGCTCAGCCTCGCCCATCTCGTCGCCGTGACGATGCTGAAGGAGAGGCCTGCACCTGCCGATGCCATGCTCGACAGACAGGGACATATCGGCCGCATTCGCAGCTTTGTCCTCGACAATCTTTCCGATCCGCAATTGGACGTCACTCTCATCAGCCGTCACATCGGCTTGTCGAAGAGACATATCCACCAGCTTTATGCCGCTAACGACATGTCGCTGATGCGCTGGATCTGGTCGGAACGACTGCATCGCGTGGCGCGCGATCTCGCCAATCCGGCACTTAAATTTAAGTCCGTTTCAGCCATCGCTTTCGAATGGGGTTTCAGCGAAGCGGCACATTTCAGCCGTTCGTTCAAGGCACAGTTTGGCAAGAGCCCGACAGATTGGCGCAGCGAAGCGCTGGTGGACCTCGGCCACAAAATCTAAGACAGTCGACAATCGGCGACAATCTTAGATCGGTTCTTCGAGCGACCCGCTGCCTGCTTCCTGCTATCTGCGAAATCGCTATATAGACACATCATCGATCGTCATCGCGACAGCCTGTTTGGCCATCAGTTTGATAAGATGGCGCCGATAGGCGATGGGAAAGGATGGGTCCTCGAGGATCGGCAGATCGTCGATATCGACGCCATCGAGCCCGTCAGGAGTTGCGCCTTTCACGAGCTGCTTCTCGAATGCCATGAGCCTGATCGCGCCATAGGCGCTGCTACCCGTGAGCGTCAGTTGCCAATGCTGACCAAAGCGTGCCGCGAAGACGCCGACAATGGCATAACCCGAGGCGGGATGGCGATGTTTGGTATAGGCGGCGCGATCAGGCAGCGAAAAATCGACTGCTGTGATGATCTCGGCTTCCGTCAGTGCCGTCTCGAACAAGCCGGTGAAGAAGTCGGCGGCCGCGATGGTGCGTTCGGACGTGACGATCTGCGCATCAAGAGCCAGCGCTGCGGCAGGATAATCGGCCGCCGGATCGTTGTTGGCGAGCGATCCGCCCAATGTGCCGCGATTGCGTACATGGCGATCGGCGATGCCGCCCGCTAGGGTCGCCAGAGCCGGTAGCATCTGACGAACCACTGCGGAATTGGCGATGGTGGCGTGGGTTGTACTTGCGCCGATCCGGAGCCGACCCGATCGGGCTTCTATCCCCTGCAAGGCCTCAATCTTTGACAGATCGATGAGGTTTTCCGCATCCAGAAGGCGCGCTTTCATGGACGGTAAGACCGTCATGCCACCAGCAATGAAACGCGGGCTTTCAGCGTCGCGGAAAAGCATTTGGGCTTCGGCCAGCGTCTTCGGGCGATGATAGTGAAACGGATTCATGAGCGTTCTCCCGTAGCCTGAACGGGAACACCCATCCGCTGCGCCGCGTCGAGAATGGCGGCGACGATATTGTTATATCCGGTGCAGCGGCAAATATTGCCATGCAGCTCTTCACGCACCGTCTGCGCGTCGAGGCCTTGCGGGTTAGTCTCGATAATATCGATCGCGGTGATGACGAAGCCGGGTGTACAGTATCCGCATTGCAGGGCATGGTTTTCGCTGAAGGCTGCCTGGACCGGATGCAGTTCCTTGCCTTTGGCGATGCCTTCGATCGTCTCGATGCGCCCGCCCGCGCATTGCATCGCCAGAATGGTGCAAGATTTTACGGTCGCGCCATCAACACGCACGACGCAGGCGCCACATTGTGAGGTGTCGCAGCCGATGTGAGTGCCGGTCAATCCTGCTTGATCGCGCAGCAGATCGACGAGCAACGTTTCTCCAGGAACGTCGAAGCGTTTCGATTGGCCATTGATGGTCAGGTCGATGCGGCTCATGCTGCTATCCTCCGAAAAGTCACGTTAAGCTCTGCGCTCATGCGCTTTTCTCTCTGGCTGCTTGGAGTGCCATCCAGAGTTTCGGTTGGGTGACCGGCATATCGATCGTCCCGACGCCCCTGGCGCGCACCGCATCGAGAACCGCGTTGACGATGGCGACCGGCGTACCGATCGCACCGGATTCGCCAATGCCCTTCACGCCCAACGGATTGGTCGTGCACGGCACTTCAAGCAGGCGGGATGTCACGTCCGGCATGTGATCGGCGCGGGGCAACGCGTAATCCATCAGACTGCCGCTCATGAGCTGGCCCTGCTGGTCGTAGACCATTTCCTCAAAAAGCGCCTGGCCTAATCCTTGCGCGATGCCGCCTTGAATCTGGCCTTCGCAGAGCACGTCGTTCAAGATACGGCCGACATCGTCGAACATGGTCATCGTGTTGATATGGACCGCACCAGTCTCCGGATTCACCTCGACTTCGCAGACCTGGCAGCCGTTCGGATAGTTCGGCGCGCCGCCGGGCTTGCCTGCGGCCGTTCCATCGCCCGCCAAACCGATGCCCAGAGCGTTTGCCGGTCCGGCTGGTAGATAGAACATCTTCGCCACTTCGGTGAGCGGGATGCTCTGATTGCTCTGCGTGGCGCGAAACAGGCCATCCGCGAAAACAATATGGTCTTCCGGCGCCTGTAGCAGAATGGCCGCCATTTTTGCGGCCCGTGCAAGCAGGCGCTCCTTAGCCTGGAGAAGCGCCGAACCACCGAGCATGGAACTGCGCGCGGCGAATGTGCCACGGCCGATCAGCACCTGATCCGTATCGCCTTGGATGTAGCGAATGCGCTCGATAGGAAAGGATAGCCAGTCCGCCACCATCTGCGAGAACACGGTGGCATGGCCCTGGCCGTGCGAATGGGTGCCCGCGATGATGCACAAAGATCCGTCCGGCTCGAAGCGCAACTCCATACGCTCGTTCATAACGCCGGCGATCTCGATATAGGGCGTGATCGACCGCCCCCGCAACAAGCCAGACGCTCTGGAGCGTGCGGCACGCTCGGCGAAACCGTTCCAATCCGCCGCGTGGAGCGTCTGCTCCATCATGTCAGCAAAGCGACCGCTGTCGTAGGTCATGCCAGTGGCGGTGGTGTAGGGCATAGCCTCAGCGGCGATTAGATTGCGGCGGCGCAACTCGGCCGGATCGATGTTCAATTGTGCCGCGGCCGCATCCATCAACCGCTCGATCACGTAGATCGCTTCGGGACGGCCGGCGCCACGATAGACCGACATCGGCGGCATATTGGTGAAGACCGCATGGGTACTGAGGTCGACAGCAGGAATGGCGTAGACGCTCGGGATTAATTGCAACGAGAAATATAGAGGCGGCGTCGCTGTGCCCCAGAAGTAAGCGCCGAGATTGTGCCAGGCGGTGGCGCGAAGGCCGAGCACCCGGCCGTCATTTGCCAAGGCCATTTCCGCTTCGACCGTCTGGCCGCGTCCTTGCGTGTCGGTGAGGAAGGCTTCCGAGCGGGTCGATATCCATTTGACCGGCCGACCGGCGCGCCGCGCCGCCCACAGCACCAAGGCATCTTCCGGATGCATGTGGGATTTCAGACCGAAGCCGCCACCGACATCGGGCGAGACGACGCGCAGGCGGTTCTCGTCGATCTTGAGAACATTGGACGCGATCACCTTGCGGAAGCCGTGCGGATCCTGCGAACTGGTCCACAACGTATAGCGATCTTCCGCCTCGTCGAAGGCGCCAATGCAGCCGCGCGGCTCCAGCGATGTGGGCGCCACGCGCGGCGTCACCATGCGCAGGCGAACCGTATGCACGGCTGCGACGAAAGCCGCTGCCGTCTTCTCCTTATCCCCCATCGGTAACAAGACGGAGAGATTTCCGGTCGGGCAATCGGGCCAGACGCGCGGCGCTTGTGCCGTCAATGCCTGTTCCGGATCGGTCACCGCCTCTAGTGGTTTGTAGTCGATGGCGACGGCCTCGGCGGCGCGGCGCGCGGCCTGAGCTGTCTCGGCAATGACGATGGCGACGCGTTCACCGACGCAGCGCACGCGATCCGAAATCAGGATCGGCCGTAGCGTCGCATGGCCATTGGGACCACCCCATAAGGACGGCATGAAAAAGGGCGGCACGGAACCAAGGCCATCGGCTACAAGATCGGCCCCGGTGAGCGCGGCGATGACGCCCGGCATGGCAATCGCCGCCGTCGTGTCGATGGATTTGATGTCGGCATGAGCATGGGGCGACAGGACCAGCGCCATATAGGCCTGACGCGGGAGCGTGATATCTCCCACATATTTCCCGGCTCCCGTCAGAAAACGGCGATCCTCCAGCCGCCCCTTGAAGGCCTTCGTGGTCATCACTCCCTCCCGATACCTCTCTCAGAATGCTTGGTTCAGTTCGCGCAACGCTGTTTCGACGATCCGCACCTGATCGATCGGCGACGCGCCGGAACGCTCCAGCTCGCCGAGCTTCAGGGAACTGTTGACGACGAGCGCGCAACGTGCCCAGCGCCGCGCCATGAAGGTTGCAAAGGCCTCATCGAGCGTTCTTGCCTGCGCGATGCATTCAGCAAGGACAACGCCATCTTCCATCGCCATGCCGGCACCCGAGGCGAGCTGCGGCGTCGTCGCATGCGCCGCATCGCCGATCAGCAGGGTGCCATCCCGATACCACGGCGACGGCAGAAAGATCGTCTCCAAAGGCCGGGCGACGATATTGGAGTTCGGGCCGAGTTCGGCGCGCGCATCGGCGATCGGACCGCCGAACGGTCCCATCAGCTCGGCAAGGCGAACATGGAGCAGCGCGTCGGGCAGTCGCTGGAATGCCGTCATCGGTTCAAGCAAAAACATATACATAAGATCGGCCGAGACAGGGTTCATGCCGACCTTGCACGGACCGCCAAGGAAATAGGTACGGCGATTGATCTGCTTGTGCTTGATGGTCATCAGGCGCCAACAGACCTGGCCGACATACTGCGGCGCTAGCGCATCGCCGAACAGAGTAGTGCGCGTGGTCGAGAAAATGCCGTCGGCGCCGATAACAAGATCGTAGATGCCGGAGGCGCCATCGGAGAATTGTACGACCTTCGGCGAGCCTGGCGAGATGCTTTTAGCTTGGACACCGAGCGACACTTCCGGTGCTAGCGCCATCAGGCGATCGCGCAGGATGCGATGCAGCGCCGGCCGCAGAATGCCACCAGCACCCGGTATTTCGTTGTCATCGACGCCGGTTTCGATTTCGGCGATGAGACCACCTTGTGGATCCAGTGCAAGAACACCGTCGGCGACAAAACCGTCCTTGAGGATGCTGTCGAGAATGCCGAGCCGTTTCATCACCCGCAAGGTCGGGCCGGTGATGGTGATGCCGGCGCCATAGACTTTCCATTCAGGGTCGATATCGATGAGATGAACGTCAACGCCGATCTCGCGCAGGCAGATCGCCGCCGACATGCCGGCGATGCCGCCACCGATGATCAGAGCTGAGGAAATTGCAGGCATGCCGATTTTATCTCGTCGTTATAGGGCGAACCGGCCGATACCGATGCCGGTGTACCAATCGTTGATGGCGCGATAATAGGTGCGCTCATACTTCGCGCCGTTCGCCGCGCCCAGAGCCGCCAGCCACATGCGAATTTCCTCGCAACCATTGCCGGCCGTGTGAACGAAATCCGTCGCATAGGCTAGCGTGGCATCGATGTCGCCGGATTCCATTAGATCGATGAACCTGCGATCGAATTCCTCGTTCACCATGCCCATGCGAGGCGTAGCGATGTCATGGCTGATGCCGCCAGTCGCCAGGATCGCGATGCGATCGATGCCGTCATAGGCGCGAAGCGCTTCACCCAAATAGCGGCCGAGCTGATAACTGCGGCGCATGGTCGGCATCGGCGGTTGGACGCAATTGATCAGTACCGGCACGATCGGCAGATTGGGATCGAGACCGGAGAGTTCCAGCGGCGTCAATGAGCCATGATCGAGCACCATCTCCATGGAGAAGGAGGGGTCGAAATCGGCTTCGTAGGCCTGTTGTAACAGATAGGCGCCGAGTTTCTGATCGCCCTCGAAGGTGCGGCGTTTGGCATGGAGCCAATGTTCGGCCGGGCTTTCGTAGCTTTCCGCGCAGCCAATGCAGAAGGCGGGAAAGTTGTTGAGGAAGAAATTGTGCAGGTGATCGTTGGACAGAACGATCAGGGCCTGGGGTTTTCCGGCGGCGAAATCCGCACCCATCGTCTTATAGGCATCGAAGACTTCCATGCGTAGCGATGCTGGAATCCGATCCGGAAAATTGAGCATGACTGGCGTGTGGCTGGCCGTATAGATGCCGGTGATCTCAGCCATTGTTATATTCCTTGCGCGTGAGAAGGCTGCGCAATGCGGCAAGCGACACGTCTTCCGGTATTTTCATGCCAATGCAATGGGCGCGCAGCAGATAGGGATTGACGCCGCTGAGATACATTTTAGCCACGTCATTCCCCTTGATACAGCGCACGAGATCGGCGGGCAGGTTGAAGCGCGCCAGATAGGCGTCGGCATCGACCTTGTAGGCTTCCAGATGATCGTCATTGTGATGCAGCTGATAGAGCACCTTATCCATGAGATAGGCGCGGGTGCTGGGTATCAGCTCCTGCCAGTTGGCCATGTTGGTCCTCCACTCAGCGCGCGAATTGCCGGGCTATCCAATCGGTGATCGTCGGCACCGTTTTTGGGCCAAAGCCCATATGTCCACCGGGAAAGAGCCGCACCGATTTCGGGTCGCCATGATCGAGCAGGAGGTCGATGTCGGCATTTGGGCATTGGGTATCGTTGCGGCCGTTGACCAAGAGCAGCGGCGCCGAGCGGCGATCGAGAAGGCCCTGATCAAGCAGGGACAACCGCTTGAAGCCGTCGCGATACTCCGTGTCGTTGGTGGCGCCCAGCATGCGGCAGCGGGTTTCCACCAGCTCCATCAGATAGCTGTCGGGATAGCGGGATTTCTCAATCCAATCTGGCTGGAACATATAGTGTATGCCGCCGCCCCAGTTCACCGCAGCGCGGAAGCGCTCGGGCATCAAATGCGCGAGTTTCGTCGCCCAGTGACCACCAAACGACCGACCGACGATGGCCATGCGGCTTGCATCGAAGCGGCCGCTCTGTTCAACCCAATCGAAGACCGGCAAGAACTGCCGCTCGCCATCCTGCCCAGCTTTGATCGGCGATTCGCCTGTGCCGACATTGTCGAGAGCGACGGTGGCAAAGCCTTGGCGCGCGATATCCTCGGTGAGGATGGTCATCTCCTCCTTCCAGGCATCGACACCGCCCCACATGACGATGACAGGAGGACGTTCGATGTGTCGGGGCATGCGTAGATAGGCAACGATCTCGTTACCTTCGCCGGACCGCCCGAGAAACGGTAGGCGGATGGTCTCGATCAGCGGATCGGCGAGAGCGCCGAAACGTCGGTAAGCACTGGCGGCGCGGCGATAGCTTTCTTCCTTGGCGGGATGATTGGGGCAAGGAAAACGCCCCATGAAATAGAAAGAATAGGCCTGATAGAACAGCCTTGCGGCCTTCGCTTGATCACCTGCTTTCTCGGCTATTTCCGCATCGGCAATATAGTGATCGCCTTGGTTCATCCAGGCCCGTGCCCAGCGCTCGCCGTCCAATCCGTCGAGTTTTTCGATGACGGTTTTCGTCGCCCCGACATCCGTCAGGCCCATTGGATGAATACGTTTGTCCAGCCGATCGAGCATCCATTGCTTGGCATCGGCGAGCGAGCGCGGCCCCATTAATTCGGTGTTCAAGAGCGTTTCTCCACCCCTCATGGGGAAGAGTTTTAGGTTAGGGTGGCAGGGCCCTCTTGCCTAAAAATGCCAGCCTGCTTGACCGGGAGTGAGAGAGGCGAATTTTGACGTGGAGCGGATCACTGTCGGGACACTATGGCTGGGATACGAAGTACCAATAGTCGGTTTTCCGCCTGCCGGTTCAAATCAGCGAGCCATCTTTAAACGCCGCAAACGCGCGATTATGGCCGTCACCGCATGCGGGTCAGATCCATCGGGCGATTGTCGATGATGGCTTCCATGGAGAAAAAGCCTGTTACCGTGGCGAGATCGAAATTGGTGATGAGCTTTTGGTAAAAGGCGTCATAGCCGGCCATGCCTTTCGTGACGACCTTGATTAGATAGTCCCAATCTCCGCCGATCCGATAGAAATCGATAACCTCTGGGAGGCGCTCGACATGCGCACGAAAGCTGTCGGCCCATTCCTTCGAATGATGGCGCGTGCGGATCATCACGAAGACCGTCAGGTCGAGGCCGAGGCCTTTAAGATCGATATTGACCTGGCTGTTGCCGATGATGCCTTGGGCCGTCAGCCTTTGCATCCGCCGCCAACAGGCGTTTTGGGATAGGCCGACTCGCTCGGCGAGATCGCGTTGCGACATCGCTCCGTCTTTTTGCAGCCAAGTCAGGATCTTCAGATCAATAGCGTCTATTTTTTCCATTTTATCGATCATATGACACAATACTGGTCGACAATTCCAAATTTTATGCGACTTTTCAACCCCTTTATGGGTCTATCTTCCGGCGTTCCCGAAGGAGACTTGGAATGCAGGATAAGCGGCCGCCGACCGGATCAGCAGCTTTGCTGGGGGCGTTCAGGCACATGTTGGCGCAGCCAGACCTTATCGGCAGGCTGCAATCAGGCCTGATTGGCAATGACGCTGTGGTTGATGGGCCTTTCGGCGAAAAGCTGCTCGTCTACGCGGACTATGTCGCTTCCGGCCGCGCGCTCCTGCAGATCGAAACCTTCGTTCTCCAGCACGTCCTGCCCTATTACGCCAACAGCCATACGGAAGCCTCCTATTGCGGGGGACGTATGACGCAAATGCGCCGGGAAGCGCGGGGCATCATCGGCGAATGTTGCGGGGCGACTGACGAACATGCGGTGATTTTCGCCGGCTCAGGGGCAACAGCCGGCATCAATCGGCTCGTCACGTTGCTGGGTGTCCATCAGGCGGTGGCCGCAGGCGAGCGGGTGCATGTCATTATCGGCCCCTATGAACACCACTCGAACATCTTGCCTTGGCGTGAAAGTGGCGCGCGGATGACCGAAATCGCCGAGAGCCCCGATGGAGGTCCGGATCTGGACGCGCTTGATGCCGCGCTCCACGATGCGGCGCCAAACGATCTCGTCATTTGCGCCTTCTCCGCCGCTTCCAACGTGACCGGGATCGTCACTGACGTCGCTGCCGTCACGCGTCGGGTCAAGGCGGCGGGTGCCCGAATGGTTTGGGACTATGCGGGAGCTGGTCCCTATCTGCCGATCGCCATGTCGCCGGCTGGTGCTGCGGAGATCGATGCGATCGTCGTTTCGCCGCACAAGTTTATTGGTGGTCCAGGAGCGTCGGGCATCTTGATCGTCCGCCGAGATGCCGTCGTCGTGAAGAAGCCAAGCTGGCCGGGCGGGGGAACCGTGCGTTTTGTGTCGCCTTCGAGCCATGATTACAGCGACAGTCTCGAGGCGCGAGAAGAAGCGGGTACGCCGAACGTCATCGGGGACATTCGCGCTGCGTTGGCTTTCATGGTGAAGGCGGCAATCGGTGATGACGTCATGCGTCAACGAAACACCGAGCTGACCCGGCGAGCCATTGCGGCCTGGCAAGATCAACCTTGTATCGAACTTCTGGGGCCGCTTGATGTGCCCAGACTGCCCATCTTTTCATTCCGCGTACGGGATGGAAAGGAGGGCTTTCTTCATCAGCAACTGGTGACGCGGCTGCTCAGTGATCGCTTCGGCATTCAAGCTCGCGGCGGCTGTGCTTGTGCCGGGCCATATGTCCATCGGCTTTTGTCGATCGACGAGGTGGAATCCGAAAAGCTTCGGCAAGATATCTTAGCTGGCCGCGAAATAGAAAAGCCGGGCTTCATCCGCTTGAATTTCAGCGTTCTCTTGCCCGATGAGAAGGTGGAATTCATCCTCCAGTCCGTTCTCGAACTGGCTCGCAGCGCACCGCAGTATGTGTCGATGTATGCCTGCGACACGCGGCGAGCGATATTCTCGCCGAAAGAAGATGTGCCGCTCGTCAGTTTGGCGTCTTGAGCGAGGAGCTGGAGCAACTTCTTACATTGGCTCTATGATGATGTTTCCGAGTGCGTCGACGCGTGCTTGAAGGTCGGGCTCGACGAAGATGGTCGTATCCTGCTGTTCGAGGATCGCCGGGCCTGACAAGATAGCGCCGACGGGAAGTCGATGGCGCGCATAGACCGTCGCGTCGTGCCACCGGCCATCCACGTAGATCGGACGCTCGCCCTGTTTGGCGTCGTCGATACTGCCACCTGAGGGTGCCAACACGGCCAGATCGAGCTTGGGGCGGCGACCGATCAGGGCGACGTGCAGATTGAGGACGCGGATCGCAATGCCGTCGAGCAGCCGGCCGTAGATTTCACGATACTTTTGCTCGAATGCCTGGCGGATGGCGGTTCGATCGAGGGCGCGGCCTTTTATCCAATGAATCGGGACTGCCACGGTATGCGTCTGGCCGAGATAGAGCATGTCGCAGGCGACATGAATATCGCGGCCCGTGAAGGCCACGTTCGAGCGATCCAATAGGCGTTCGCCGTCTTCGACCATGCGCGCGATCTCGCTATTGAACGCGGAAAGATCGATGTCTTCGAGGGTACGGTTCACTGTCTGCACGAAATCATGACGCATGTCGGCGATGACGCAGCCGAGGGCCGATGTGACGCCAGGGTAGGGGGGGATAAGCGCGGCCTTCAATCCGACTTCCTTGACGAGCGCGCCGGCATGCAAAGCGCCACCGCCGCCGAAGGGCATCAAAGCGAAATCGCGCGGGTTGTGCCCGCGCTCGATTGAGACGAGGCGGATCGCACCGGCCATGCGGCTATTGGCGACGCGAACGATCGCTTCGGCGGCGGCAACCGGATCGAGACCAAGTGGATCGCCGATATGTTTGGCGATGGCTGCTTTTGCGGCTTCGACATCAAGCCGGGCGAGACCGCCGCCGATCGGCCGCTCGGCATTGATGCGGCCGAGCACCACATTGGCATCGGTCAATGTTGGTCGATCGTTGCCCTGGCCATAGCAAACCGGTCCTGGAACGGCACCGGCCGATTCTGGGCCGACTTGCAGCAAGCCGCCGCGATCGACGGAGGCGATGGAGCCACCACCCGCGCCAATGGTCGTGATTTCAATCATTGGCGTGCGCACGACGAGGCCGAAATCGATGGCGGTTTGTGCGGCGAGCGCTGTCTGTCCGCTGGCAATCAACGATACGTCGAAGCTCGTGCCGCCGATATCGCCCGTCACGACATTGGGAAAGCCAGCGGTTTCGGCGATATGGGCGGCAGCGATCACGCCGGCGGCAGGGCCGGAAAGAGCGGTGCGGACAGGGCGGGCCTTGGCCGTTTCGATCGTCATCACGCCGCCATTTGACTGCACGATCAACAACTGGCCGGTAAAGCCTTGCGCGTTGAGGTCCGCTTCCAGGCGATCGAGATAATCCGCCACCACGGGTTGCAGATAGGCATTGAGGACGGTGGTGGAGGTTCGCTCGAACTCGCGAATCTCAGGCAGGATCTCGCTCGATATGTTCACATAGGCGTTCGGCCAGACGCTCTTCAGGGCTTCCGCGGCAATACGTTCATTCTGCCCGTTCGCATATGAATTGATGAAAGTCACCGCTACGGCTTGAGCACCCAAGGCGAGCAGGTCACGGGCGCGAACCTTCACCTCTTCCGGGTCGATGGCTTGATGAACGGTGCCGTCGGCCAACACGCGCTCGGCCACCTCGACCCTTCGCTCGCGTGGGACGACAGGCTCGAACTGGCCCCACAGGCCCCAGGTTTGAGGGCGGTCGCGCCGACGCATCTCCAGCACGTCGCGAAAGCCCTCCGTGGCGATGACGCCGGCCTTGCCACCCTTGCGTTCCAGCAAGGCGTTGGTGCCAACTGTGGTGCCGTGGACGACGGTCGCGACCTGGGACAGGTCATCAGTGCCCTGACGTACACCGTTGAGAAAGCCGATCGCCTCGCGCCCACGCGTGGAAGGCACCTTGCCTATCCAGCTACGCCCGCTGGCTTCGTCGAGGAAGAAAAGATCCGTAAATGTGCCCCCAACGTCGACACCGATGACCAGACGTCCACTCATGCCGCGCCCTTTACGCCATAGACGGCCTGCGCAGCATCTTTGCTCACGTAGCCGTTTTCGATATCCCGCTTCACGGCGGCAGCCGGCCGTTCGCTCACCGGTCCGTAGCCGCCGCCGCCCGGCGTTTCCAGCCGCACGCGTTCGCCTTTGGCCAGTTTGATCCCGACCCATTTGGATGCCATGGGCGGGGTCTCTTCCTCGCCGTCATTGCGTTGAACGGTAAAACGGTTGAGCGCCGCCGCGCCGCCGCCCAGCACGCCCGGCGGGGCGAAACGCCCTCGTTCGCCAAAGAGGAAGACATCAGCCTGCTCCTCAAGGAGCTCGATTTCATAGATGGCGCCGAGGCCGCCTCGGCTGCGACCCGGGCCGCCGCTGTCGGGCCGCAGCGCCCAACGGGTGAACATCACGGGATAGGCCGCTTCAAGAATTTCGACGGGCGGAATTGTCGCCGTTGAAATAGGGGCATTGCCGTGATTGAGGCCGTCGCCGTTGGGGTGGCCGCCATGGCCGCCCCCGAAGAAGGAGAACATCACCCAGCGCCGGCCATCCTTGCGATGCCCGGCCAATGAGAGGGCATTGATCGTTCCGTAGGCGCAACCGTTGACACGATCGGGGCAGGCCTGCGCCAAAGCGACGAATACGGTGTCGATCATGCGCAGGATAGTTTCGGTATAACCGCCAACCGGTTTGGGCGCAGTCGCTGCGAGCAGGGTGCCTTCGGGAATAATGAAACTGATGGGATCAAGCACGCCGGCATTGGCCGGCACATCCTGGAAAATATGTTTCAACGCCACATAGCACGCGGCGATCGTGGTCGAGCGAGCGATGTTGAGCGGTCCGGCGCAGGCTGGCGAGCAGCGTGAGAAGTCGAACGTCATCGTCCCACCCTCGATCTTAAGGTCGAGGGCAAGCTTCAGCGGCTCGTCTTTGATGCCATCGTTGTCGAGAAAGTCTTCCGCCGAATAGGTTCCGTCTTTCAATTCGGCGATATTGGCGCGCATGAGTTGTGCGGCGCGTAGGCGCAGTTGTGTGAGCGCGGCGTCGATGGTGTCGTCGCCATATTCGTCGAGCAAGGCTGAAAGGCGACGCACACCAAGATCGAGCGCATTGATCTGGCCGTTGAGATCGCCATAGGCGCTATTCGGCAGACGCGAGTTGGCGGTGACGATATCGATCACGTCGGTGCGTATCTCGCCTTTGGCGAAGAGTTTGACCGGTGGGATCAACATGCCTTCTTGAAAACATTCGGTCGCGATCGGGTTGTAGTTGCCCGGTACATTGCCGCCGACGTCATGCCAGTGGCCAACGGAGGCGAGCCAGCAAAAAACCTGTCCGTTGCGGAAAAATGGTCGTACCAGTTTGAAATCGGATAGATGCGTGCCCCCATCATAGGGGTCATTGAAAATGTAGACGTCACCATCGGCAAGGTCGCCTTGCCGCTTCGATTTCTCGATGACAGCACGGACGGCGAAAGCCATGGCACCGACGAAGATCGGTAAACCGGCTTTGCCTTGGACCAGAGTGTCGCCAGTGCCCGCGTGATAGAGACCATGGCTGGCGTCGCGTGCTTCCGCGATGATCGGATTGAAAGCGGAGCGGAACAGCGTCGCATCCATTTCGTCCGCGATCTGTTCGAGCCGTCCTTTGAGGACGGCGAGCGTAACAGGATCGAGATCGGTCATTTTAGAACTCCAGCTCATAAGCCCAGATAAGCTTTTTTGAGTTGCGGATTCTCAAGCAGGGCGGCGGCCGGGCCTTCCAGCGTGAAAGCGCCATTTTCCAGCATGTAGGCGCGCGAGGCGATGGCCAGGGATTGCATCACGTTCTGTTCGACAAGCAGGATGCCGAGGCCATCCGCGCAGATACGTTGCACCAGGCCAAACATTTCTTCGACCAAGAGGGGTGACAAGCCAAGCGACGGTTCATCTAGAATCAAAAGTTTCGGCTCGGCCATCAGACCGCGAGCAATGGAGAGCATTTGCTGCTCGCCGCCGGACAATGTGCCGGCGGCCTGGCTGGTTCGCTCCTTCAACCGCGGGAAGATTTCGAAGGCGCGCTCCAAATTCTGCCTGCGGCGCGGGCGTCCACGCCGATAACTTCCTAATTCCAGATTCTCTCGCACGTTGAGATTGGGAAAAATGCGGCGGCCTTCCGGCACATGCACGAGGCCCGCTTCGACCATGGCCGCGGCATCTTGCCCTGTGGTCTCGATACCCTCGAAACGCACGTGGCCGCTCCAAGGCGGCATCAATCCGCTCAGCACGCGGTTGAGTGTGGACTTGCCGGCGCCATTGGCGCCCAAGACGGCGATCACCTCGCCCGAGGCGACATGGAGGCTGAGGCCACGGAGCACTGGCACCACGCCATAGCCAGCTTCCAGCCGGTCCACCTCAAGGAGCATGGCGCGCCTCCAGCCGGCTTTGCACACGCGCCGCAGCACCGTGGCCGAGATAGGCCTCGATCACCTGGGGATCGCTGGCGACTTCGGCGGTGGTGCCTGAAGCGATGATGCGGCCGTTGTTGAGAACGTAGGCGCGTTCCGCGAGGCTGACGACGGCCTGCATCACATGTTCGATCAGCAGAATGGTCACGCCGCTGCCACGGATCGCCTGAATGACCGGTACGATTTCGGATACTTCCGTGGGGTTGAGACCGGCCATCACTTCGTCAAGCAAAAGCAGTTTGGGATCGGTGGCCAGAGCCCGGGCCAGTTCAAGGCGCTTGCGTCCTGCCACGGTCAATGTGGCGGCTGGCTGATCGAGGCGTGGGGCGAGTCCAACCTGTTCGGCTACCTCTTCTGCTCGAGTGAGTGCTTGGCGCCGCGACGCATGGTGGAGATGCGCGCCGACAGCGATGTTCTCGCGTACGGTCAAGGCGCCGAAGGGTTGTACGATTTGGAATGTCCGTACCAGCCCGCGCGCGCAGATGACATGAGGCGGCAGGCCGGTAATATCGCTGCCGATCAATCGCACGCTGCCGGCGTCCGGCCGCACGAAACCGGCGATGGCTGCAAACAAGGTCGTCTTACCGGCGCCGTTGGGGCCGAGCAGTGCGACGATCTCGCCTTCGTTTATGTCAAGCGAAGCGGAGTCCACGGCTCGAATACCGCCAAATCGTTTGCTGAGCTCGCGCACTTCAAGCATGGGTGCTCTCCGGAGAACGGCGAGCCGGGTGGCGCGACAACAGGCCCGTTATACCGTTTGGCAGGAAGCGCAAAGCTAGAATGAGCAAGAGACCGTAAAAGGCGAGGTTGAGTCCCGGGGCGTTGCCGGTGATTTGTTTGGCAGCTTCACCCAGAGCATGCAGAACCACGGCACCAAACAGCGGGCCGAACATCGTTCCCATGCCGCCGATGATGGAGACCAGGAGCGCTTCGATCGACATGGCAGGACCGAACGCCAGATGGCTATCGACGAAGAGGAAATTTTGCACATAGAAGACGCCGACGGTGGCCGCCATCGCGCCAGACAGGGTTATGGCGCACACCTTGGTGCGAATGAGATCGATGCCAAGGGCCTGGGCCGCATCTTCATTTTCGCGGACGGCCATCAGCCGTGCGCCAAAGCGAGAGTTTTCAAGCCACCAAGCGACTAAGGCGCCGATTACCACGAGGACCCAGGCGATGACATAGAAAACTCGCCGGTCCTCGAACTGAAAATTGGCAACTCCCCGCGCTAGTGGGACCAGCATGCCGAAGCCGCTGCCGGTATAGTCAAATGAGGAAATGAGGATGCGGGCGACTTCAGCGAAAGCGAGCGTGACGAGAGCGAAATAGGCGCCGCGCAGCCGATAGCGAAAGACGAGGAGGCCCACCGCGCCGCCGACGATGGCGCCGAGTGCGATGGCGATGGCTCCCGCCGCATAGGCGTTGACGCCATGACGGACTTGCAGGATGGCCGTGCCGAAGGCGCCGATACCGAAAAACAGCGCATGACCGAAAGAGAATTGGCCGCCATAGCCACCCAGCACGTTCCAGGATTGACCGAGAAAGGCATACATCAAGACCAAGAGCCAGAACGATAGCCAAAACTCGGATTGAACCGCAAAGGGCACGCAGAAAAGCAGAGCCAGCAAGACCGCGCCGGCGATTTTGGCGGTCATGCGCGGGCTCCAAACAACCCCATTGGGCGAAACAGCAGGATGAGGATGAAAATGACGAAAATGCCAAGTTGGCCCAGACTTTCGCCAAGGTAGAGCCCGCCGAGGGATTCGACGATGCCAAGCAGAAGTCCGGCGCTGAGCGCGCCGACGAAACTGCCCATGCCGCCAAGGACGACTGTCGTGAAGGCGACCAGCACGAAAGCATAACCGACCTGGGGTGTGACATAGAAAGTCGGCAGTAGAAAGCAGGCGGCCGCAGCCACGGCCGCCGTGCCGATACCAAATGTCATGGCGTAAACATGCTCGACGCGGATACCGACCAGGCGCGCGCCATCTCGTTCGCGTGCCACGGCTCGAATAGCCCGACCGAGATCGGTGAAGGTGATCAAGGCCCAGAGGAGAGCGGCGAAAGCGAGGGCGCCAAAAAAAGCTATGATCTTCGGCAGCGGGATGAAGGCAAAACCCAGATCGATCACCTCAAAGGCATACGAAGTGTCGATCGTCCGTGTGGTTGATGTCCATAGCCAGAGCGCCAGATTGTCGATGATGATGGCAAGGCCCAGAGTGACGAGGAGAATATTTTCGTCACGTCCATGACTTGTCGGCTGGATGACGAAGCGTTGCAGGCCATAACCGAGAACGAAAAAAGCGGGCACCAAGATCAGTACCGCCACATAAGGATCGATGCCAGCCAGGGTATAAAGAAAGAAAGCCGCATAGAGCGCCAGCATCAGCAGGCTGCCATGCGCAAAATTGATGATGTGCAACACGCCATAGATCAGCGTCAGTCCGAGCGCGATGAGGGCGTAAATCGCCCCCGTCGTCACTCCATTCAGCACGGCGGGTAGAAGCAGACTGAAGTTGACCATCATTGAACGCCGCGCGAAACGCCCGATCAGCCGTTTTGCGGGATCGGAAAAACGGTCTTCGCCGAAGCGAATTCGTTGGGGTAGATCACCTCGATATTGCCTTTGAGGATCTGCGTGTTGGCTGGTTGGGCGCCCTCATTCTGGCCGTTGACGAACTTTGTCGGGCCATAAGGCATGATGTGGTCGTTATAAGTCGAGGAGGCCAGCGCGCTGGTGATCTTGGCACGATCAGGCGCCGCCGCACGCTCAAGGGCGTCGGCGAGTACGCGCATGCAGGAGTAATTCAGCATCACTTCATAGGTCAGATCCCAGCCCTTCTCGGCAACTTTCTTCGCAAAGGCCTTCGACAGCTCCTTGGTCGGATTGTACCAGTGGTTGCAGTCCATCATATATTCGGCGGCATCGGGATATTGCTTGGCAAAAGCAACGTTCGATGCGGCGCCACCGAGTAGAGCGTAATTGGCCACTTTCGGCCGCACACGCTGTTGCCGCAGTGTGCGGGCCATCAGGATGAAGTCGTTCTTGTAATTCGACGGTATGATCAGGTCAGGATTGGCCTGCCGGATCTGCAAGGCGATATTGGTGAAATCGCGTTGCGGGGTGGGGTGGCTCAGCGTCTGGAGCACCTGAATGCCAAGCCCGGGCAGCTTTTCGTTGAGAAGTTTCGCCATGCCGGCACCGAAAGCACCGTCTTCATGGACGATGACGGCCGTTTTGGCAGGATTGCCCGCCGCCGCATTGATCTTTTGGAGCGCTTCGAGGGCGAAGGATGTGACCTTGCCGAAGCCTGGTGCGAAACGGAATGTATTTGGTAGGCCGCGCGTCACGATCTGGTCGACGACGCCAACGTCGACCAGATGGGGCAGGTTGTGTTTCGCCGCCGCCTGGGTCGTCGCGAGCGCGATGCCGGATGCATAAGGTCCTTGGATGGCGAGTACGCCGGCCTCGGCAAGCCGATCGACTTCGGCCGCGCCGACTTCGGGTTTCGACTGCGCGTCCGCCAGAATGGCTTCGAGCTTCGCGCCACCCATCGATTTGATGCCGCCGGCGGCGTTGATTTCTTCCAACGCCAGCAGCGCACCCTTGCGGCTTTGTTCGCCCTCATAGGCCAGGCCGCCGGTTACCGGATGCAAAATGCCGATTTTCAAAGTTTGGTTCTGTGCGCGCAGGACGGTCGGCATGGCGACGCTGGCGAGGCCGAGACCGGCCGTGCCCGCCATCATGCGGCGCCGCGTGATCCGAAGGTTGTTGCCTGTGCTTCTGCTCATCGCCTTTTCCCCTTCTGCTTCTGCGTTTTTGATTGCGTCGATCGCGGTTTTGGTTTCTTGCGCTTCACGCCTGTGATTGAGGGCTCGGCCTCGAACCGACCATGGCCGGCAGTCTGGTCGCGGGTTAGCGACATGCGATATTCGAAGCGATCTGGACGATAAAGGATTTCGATATATTGGACCGGCTTATCGTCCGTGTCCTTGACACAGCGCTTCATCAGAAGGAGCGGGGCGCCGACGCCGACTTTGAGGCGAGATGCCGTCAGAGTGTCGGCCAAGGTCGCGGTAATCGATTGTTCGGCCGTGCCGACCACCAAGCCGGCTCGCTCCAAAAGATCGATGAGCGCAGTTCTCTCCAAATCTTTCGCGCCGTAAGCGCGGCCGATCCGTTCGGGAACGTAAGTGGTCGATTGCGACAGCGGGGCGCCGTCGATGCTGCGCACGCGGACTGCCCGTTGCACCAAAGCGCCGGGATCGAGCGTCAAGGGCACGCGGGCGAAATCGGGTGGCTGGACATAGCCGAACTCGATCACGTCGACGGAGGTCTCGCGGCCAATAGCGTTCAGGCTCTCCAGCAGGCCGTCGATACTGGCACTGATGGGCCGGGCGCCGATAAGTGCTGCGGCCTGGCCGGTCACCGTCGTGCCGCGTCCGCGTACCCGCTCGACCAGGCTTTCGGTCGCCAATTCGTCCAAGGCGCGCTTGGCGGTGATGCGGCTGACGCCAAAAGCTTCGGCCAGCTCGTTTTCGCTGGGCAAAACCGATCCGGCCGGGTGGGTGCCGCTGGCGATCCGGTCGCGCAAAATGACGTAAAGCCGGTGATAGAGTGGCATCGGCGAACGCTCGGCGAGAAAAGCCGAAGCGGCGGGAGATGCGATCGACGTGTCCAACTCACGGGGCTTCATACGCACTCCAGGAGAGCTATGATGGAGTGTAGCATGAGAAACGCTTATTGCTATAGCTTTATAGCAACTTTAAACTAGACGTGCTGGCGATTACTGCCTGTCTTTACGCTCGCTCGTCTGCTCGGTCACGACGATGGTCGCCGTCATGCCGGCGCTCAGTGTAATGCCAGGCGGAATTTGGTCGATCGCAATGCGAACGGGAATGCGTTGTGCCAGGCGTACCCAGCTAAACGTCGGATTGACGTTGGCCACCAGATCGCTGCCCAGGGCATTATCACGATCGGTGATGGCGCGCGCCACGCTCTCGACATGGCCACTTATCGCTGGCTCATAGGCCATCAGCCGGATGGACACCTTGTCGCCAGCGCGGATGCGGCGCAGCTTGGTTTCTTCGAAATAGCCGGCGACGTAATAGGAGTCGCTGTCGACGATCGCCAACATCGCACGGCCGGCGGTGGCATAGTCGCCTCGGCTCATCAGGAGATTGGTCACGTAGCCGTTGACCGGCGCGCGGACCTCCGTACGAGCCAGATTGAGTTTGGCAACTCGATAGGAGGCGACGGCCTGGTCGTAAGCGGCCTGCGCCGCGAGTGCCGCGGTGCGCGCCTGGTTTAGGGCTTCGGCCGAAATGGAGGCGGAACTCAGCTTTTCGCGCCGTTCAAGCTCCTCCTGCTTTTGGTCGAGCTGGCTTTTCGCGCCGGCCTGCGCCGCTTCGGCCTCGGAAAGAGCAAGCTGGTAGCGAGCGGGATCGATAGTGAAGAGAACATCGCCGATTTTGATTTCTTGATTGTCCTTGACGCGGATATCGACCACCGCGCCGTTCACGTCGGGCGCTACCATGACGACATTGGCCCGGATGCGACCGTCTCGGGTCCATGGGCTTTCCTCGTATGTGCGCCACAGATACCAGCCCGCGATAACCGCGGCGAGAACGATCACCACAGTGACCGGAACACGGATCCATGAACTGATACCGGGCATGGGGTGATCTCTTGTCGATCTTAAAGTGTCGCGCCGACGAAGACGCTAAGGAGAATGACGTATAGGGCGGTGTTGAACAGCGGCGGATGCCAGACAAAGCGATAGAAGCCAGACGCATCCAGCAGATAACGAATGATGTACCAGACGACGGCGGTGCCCAGGAGATAGCCGACCAGCGGCGGAAAATAGACGCCGTCCAGATTGATTTCCTTGATCATGCCTCGACAGTCCCTGTTGATGCTACGAGGGGCGAGCGTTGCTCCGGTAGACCGAAGAATCCAATATGTTGTCTTAAAGTTGTCTCGATGCCGTAGAGCGCTTCGGCCGTTTGGGTCAGCAAGTCATTTTCTGGCTGGGCCAGGACATTTTTCCGCGCGGCGGCGAGGAGGGAGAGAGGCGATGGCATTTGTCCTTGCCGCGCGGCTTTGTCGAAACAGTTCGCCAGGGCAGTGAGGGCTCTGTCGACAGCTCGGGCAGCCTGCGTCGGCAACAGGAGGCGATTTCGCTTGAGCGCCAGGATATTCAGGCCGATCCTGAGGCTGGCCAGGCCGCCTTGCATGGCGGCTCTCTGATCGGCGATACGCGGATCGAGGCGCATCAGCAACGCATTGATCCGATCGAACATGCGACTTTCGAAATTGGTGCGCGTTTCCGGTATCTGCCGGTTCGCGACCCGCGCTAGATCGGCTCGTGTCCCGCGCATCAGACGCTGTACGATCCAGCCCGATCCCAGTGGGCGCAGAAGCGCCAAAGCCAAAGCGCCAATGCCGATGCCGGCCATATAGCCGAAGAAGTTGTTCAGGAATGCAGCGAAGTCATAACTCATCTGATTCGACACGCTCATCAGGCCGCCACCGATGAAGATCGCCGGGATGATGAAGGGAATGGCGGTCGGAGCGGTCAGGAAGATGCCGCAAATGAGATAGAAGGGCGCCAGCGCGACGACCAGCGCCGGAAAGGTGCTGAGTGGCGGTAACAGGACAAAAAGATAGAAAGCGGCGATGATGGCCCCGACCACGCTAACCTTCAGAAAGGTCAGGGCCGCTGCTGCCGGATCGTCGCGTGCGCCCATGATGGCGCACATGACGCCGGCAAAGGTGACGGCAGCCGGCCCATTTGGCCAGGCGGTTTGAATCCAGAATGCGCTGGCAATCAGGACGGTAACAGTGGAGATGGCGCCGCCGATCAAGGCGAACATCGCATCGCGATAAGGTTGAAAGGATGGCGCTGCACCATCGCCGGGGAGGCGAATATTGGCGGCAATATGGGTTCTGATCCAGACGATCTCCTGCCACATCGCCACGACGTCGTTGAGGCGCAGAAGAATGCTGCGCGTCAGAAAGCTTTGCGGATCACTTCTCAGAGCATGGGCCGGTGGCAGATGGGATTTGATATCGGCGGCCAGGGAGACTTCCAGGTCGGTTTCCCGTTGGGATTGTTCCGGCGTTGCGGCATTGGCTGTTTCGGTGACGTGAGTGACCACGCGCTCCAGCAGCGGGCGAAGTTTTTCCGCCGCTGCCGGCTGGTCGCGCTGCAAGATGGCGAACCGATCATAGACCGCGACGAGCAAAGCGAGCAGCGACAGCAATTTGCCTTGAAACTGGCGAATGGCGGAATCGATCACTCGGATTGCCGGTGTATCGAGCGCCGCGAATATGCGTAGCGAACCGAGCGCGAGGATCGACGATATGATCTGGCGCCGGTCGGCCAGGCCTTTGGTTTCGCCCTCCTGTCCGCGCAGGGCATCGGAAACCCATTGCGCCATCGTCGGGAGCGTGGTGGCGAGGGCTTTGCGCAATGCGTCGCCGGCGCGGCGAGGGAAGACGACGTGGTGCATCAAGGCCGCGCAGGCGATACCGAGGATGATCTCAAGGCAGCGCGCGACGGCAAAGTCAAAGGCGGTCGCGGGCGCCAGTGCCGCGGGAAGGCCGATGATAGCGGCGGAATAGCCAGCCAGCATGCCCGTATAGGCTTGTGGCACGTCACGGAGATAAATGGAGACGAAAGTGCCGGCGCCGATCCAAAGAGCCAGCACCAGACAGAACAGTTCTGGTGCATTGGAAAAAAGTGCCACGAAAACCAGCGACATGATGGCGCCGATCAACGTGCCTAGAACTCGAAAGATGGATTTGGCCAATACCATTCCGGCCAATGGCTGCGAGACGATATAGACCGTCGTCAGCGCCCAGCTTGGTTGGGAGAGATTGAGATGAAAGGCGAGGAACAGGGCCAGCATCGCGGCGACGAACGTTTTGATGGAAAACAGGACGTCGCGCCACGTGAATTGCTGGATGATTTTCAGCATGGTTGGCCGCCGCCTAAGTAGAGCGGCCATGAACAGTGTGTTATGTGAATGAATGCATTCACGTCGATCATATTCCAGTTGGCAAAGCGCAGTATTTCAACCGCCCTTGCGTTTCATAAATTCGTTCGGCTCGCCACTTAGTGTCAGCAACCAATCGATAAAGCGCCGTGTCGGGATCGAGACGGACTTCAGGGTCGGCCAGACGAGGTAAAAGGACGAGCCGGTCTGCACGGGCCGCATGAAGGGGCGCACCAGCCGCCCCGAGGCCAGCTCATCCTGCAATATGTCGATTTGTCCGATTGCGAGCCCGAGACCATCGCGCGCAGCTCCATAGGCGAGCAGCGAGCTTTCAAAGCTCATGCCGGCACTATCTGGCACAGACACTCCGGCCGCGTCCGCCCAGAGGTCCCACTCCCGCCGCCGGTATTTGGCGTGGAGCAGCATGGCTCGGGAGAGATCCGACGGCTTGCGGAAGCCGTCGAAACGTTCCGCATATTCAGGACTGCAGACCACGTCGATCGTTTCGTCGAAGAGTTTGCGGCAGCGTGTTTCGCTCCATGTACCCTGGCCGAGCTGGAAGGCGAGATCGAGATGGGTGCCGCGAAAGTCGAGCGGCTGGACGCTCGTGTCGAGCCGCACGGAATATCCCGGATAGCTGTCGTAGAACCCTTTCAGGCGTGGCAGCAGCCAATAATGCACCAGGGTCGGATAGATCCGCATATGCACGATCGTCTCGCTCTCGTTGTGCAAAACGCGCTGGGTTGCCAGTTCCAGATCATGGAACAGGCCGACGATCTCCCGGCTGAATGAACGACCGACGTCGGTCAGCTTCACCGAGCGGGCCCGGCGTTCGAAGAGTTTGACGCCCAGGTAATTCTCGAGGATCGAAATTTGGCGGCTGATGGCGACCTGGCTGATGCCCATATGGTTCGCGGCGGCCGTGAACGTGTTGTATTGCGCTGCAATAGCAAAGGCCCTGAGCGGGTTCAGCGGCAGGTTCCTGTACTGTTCAGCCATAATTTTTTGTTTCCCATACGAGACTAGAGGCGGCGTTATCGTCCACGCGTTCTTCGGCCAGACTCAACCATAGACCAATCGGGAGCGAGCCGGGGAGCGGATGGATTTCAAACTCACGCAAGAACAGCAGATTTTTTATGATTCCATCAGGAAATTTGCCTTGTCCGAATTGGCCGAGGGTGCGATAGCCCGGGCCAATGCTAAGGAATATCCCTGGGATGTGGCGCGGAAATTTGCCGGAATGGGCTTGCTCGGGATCGCATTTCCCGAAAAGGACGGCGGTGCCGGCGGGTCGTTGGTGGATTCGGTCCTGGCGATCCGTGCGGTGGCCGAGGTCTGTCCCAAGTCCGGCGATGTGATCCAGGCCGGTAATTTCGGTCCGATCCGTACCTTCGTGGAATATGCGACGGCTGAACAGAAGGCGCGGTTCCTGCCGGATATTCTGGCCGGAAAAGCGCTGATCTCGCTGGGCATGTCCGAGCCGGAAGCCGGTTCGGCGGTGACCGAACTGATGACGTCGCTGACCCCGGATGGCGACGGTTGGCGCCTCAACGGCACCAAGATTTTCGGCACCAATAGCGTCGAGGCCGGGGTGTATTTGGTTTATGCGCGTTTTGGCCCTGGCACGAATGGGATCGGCTCGGTTCTGGTCGAACGGGGCATGGAAGGCTTTACGATCGGCAAGGCGTCGGATTTCATGAACGGCGAATCCTGGTCGACGCTCTTCTTCGACAATGTCTTCATTCCGAAGAAAAACGTCCTGCTTGGCGAGGGCGGTTTTAAGAAGCAGATCAGTGGATTCAATGTCGAACGCTTGGGCAATTCGGCGCGCGCCGTGGCGGTCGGTCGTCATGCGTTCAATCTGGCGCGCGAGCATGCTCTGGTGCGCAAGCAGTTTGGTCGCCCCTTGGCGGAGTTCCAGGGTCTGCAGTGGAAATTCGCCGATATGGAGCTGAAGCTGAGCGGTGCGGAACTGTTGCTGATGCGGGCCGCCGTGAATGCGCAGGATGCGCCGAACGGCTTGCCGTCCGCACAGGATACGGCCCTGGCCAAACTCGCTTGCAATGAGGCTGGCTTTTTCGCCGCCAACGAAGCCGTGCAGATCATGGGTGGGCTCGGCTTTTCGGAGGAAAGCACGGCGCAATATTGTCTGCGACGCACGCGTGGATGGATGATCGCCGGTGGCTCGCTCGAAATCCTGCGCAATCGGATTGCCGAAGGTATTTTCGAGCGTCGCTTTGACCAGCGGAGGCGCGGCGACAAGTGACGCGCTACGACGATGCAACACTGCGCAAGGCGCTGATCGCACCAGACAGCGTGGCGCTGGTCGGCGTTTCGGGATCGGCGGGAAAGCTGACCGCGCGGCCGCTGGAGTTTTTGCAACGCAGTGGCTGGCAGGGACAGATTTATCCGGTCAATCCAACACGGAATGAGATCGCCGGACTCAAAGCTTATAAGCGCGTCAGTGATATTCCCGGTGGCGTTGACCACGCCTATATCTTAGTGAATGCCGAGCCGGCGCTCGAAGCGCTGGAGGATTGCGCCAAAGCGGGTGTCAAAGTCGTTTCCATTCTCGCCGATGGTTTCGCCGAGTCTGGCGCGGAAGGCTTGGAGCGGCAAAAGCGCCTGATGCAGATCGCCGAAGCTACCGGTATTCTGATCGTGGGGCCGAATTCGACCGGCGTCGTCGCCACCACCCAGGATTTTATCTGCACGACGAATGCCGCTTTTGGCGCGCGCGATATCGCCAAAGGCCGGCTCGCTGTTCTGTCACAAAGTGGCAGCGTCATCGGCACGATGCTCTCACGCGGACAAGCGCATGGCACGGGCTTTTCTGTCCTGATCTCGACGGGAAACGAAGCCGGTGCCGGTGTCGGTCGTCTGGGCCAGTTGCTGCTGGACGATCCGGAGACCGATGGCTTCATTCTCTTTCTCGAGACCCTTCGCGATCGGGCCGAACTCGTCGATTTTGCCCGTGGCGCCCATGCGAGGGGCAAGCCGATCGTGGCTTATATGATTGGGCGCAGTGCCGAAGGGCAGGCGCTGTCGGTTTCCCATACCGGCGCACTGACTGGCTCGGCACGTTCAGTGTCGGCCTTTTTGCGTTCGATTGGGATTCGCGAGGTCGAAGCCTTCGAAACGCTGATTGCGGCGCCACGTACCTTGTCGCGTGTCACCCCTGTGCCGTCGCGTCCGCACGCGGTGACCGTGGTTTCGACGACTGGGGGCGGCGGTGCCATGGTGGTCGATCAATTGGCGTTGCGCGGCGTTCCCATCGCGGGAATTTCGGAAACATCGCGCGCTTCTTTGTCGGCACAAGGCATTCCGCTCGGACACGGCAAATTGGTGGACGTGACGCTGGCTGGCGCGCGCTACGACGCGATGAAGGCGGTGATTGCTACGCTTTCGGCCGATCCGGACACGGGTATGTTGCTGGTGGTGATTGGATCGTCAGCGCAGTTCAATCCGGAATTGGCGGTGGCGCCGATCGTCGACGCCCGTTCGGAAGCCGGGCCCAATACAGCGCCGATTCTGGCTTTTCCGCTCCCACATGCGCCGGAAAGTCTCGCGATGCTAGATGCTGGCGGCGTGCCGGCCTTCCGCAGCGTCGAAACCTGCGCGGAAACGATCGCTATGTTGTTTGATGCGCCGCCCAAGACAGATACAAGCGTGGATATGACATTGCCGCGATCGGCTGCGAAGCTGATCGATACGCTCGGTGCTGGCATCCAAGATGAGGTTACATCCGCTCGTGTGATGCAGGAACTTGGCGTCACGGCGCCGGCGTCTGTCGTCCTCGATCCGAAGATGTCCTTACCTGAGGACATCCCCGTGCCGTTTCCCGTCGTCGCCAAACTGGTTTCGTCCGATCTGCCGCACAAGACGGAAGCCGGTGCAATCCACGTCGGGATCAAGGATCGGGCCGAGTTGATCGCGGCAATCGCGGCGATGAAGACTGCGGCGCAGGCGCATCGACCCGGCTACCGTCTCGCGGGCATCCTCGTGCAACAGATGTGCACGGGATTGGGGGAAGCGCTCATCGGTATTACGCGTGATCCGGTGGCGGGCCCGATGATCACCGTCGCGATGGGCGGCGTGATGACGGAAATCTATCGCGACAGCGCCGTTCGTCCGGCGCCCGTGGATCTTGCAGCGGCGCGTGCCATGATCGCCGAGGTCAAGGGCTTTGCTTTGCTTTCTGGCTATCGCAATCGGCCAAAGGGCGATCTCGACGCGCTCGCGCATGCTGTCACCGCGGTTTCGCGGCTCGCGAATTCAGGTCGTATCGAAGAAGCGGAAATCAATCCGATCCTTGTGCGGCCCGAGGGGGAGGGCGTCGTCATGCTGGATGCCCTTCTGCATGTGGGAAGGGATTCCTGAAGCGCGCGGCCGGCCCGAAGAAGCGGGCTGGACACATGAACGCGCAGCAGATGGAGGGAGGCGAATATGGTCGTAAAAGATATCCGAGATTTGCTCGGTGGAGGGGTGCTGATCGCCATAGGCATCATGGCCGGTCTGGCGGCCATGAGTTATGGGATTGGCAGCCCGACAGCTGCGGAGCCTGGCTTCTTTCCCGTCATTCTTTCAAGTCTTCTGACGTTGATCGGGCTTGGCGTGGCTGCCTCGAGTTTGGACTTTTCCGGCAAAGCCCCAAAGGGCGAGCCCCTGCGTTTTGATGCCTGGCATTTATGGTGTCTGGTGGTCATCGCTGGAGGCTTTGCTTTGTTCGGCCTGCTGTTGCCACTGGTCGGACTGTTCGTTTCCTGCGCTGTCACCATCACACTGGTGGGCTTTGGCTCGCGCTTGCTGAGCTTGCGGGGAGCCCTCGCGACAGCTTTCATCTTGTCGATCACGGCCGTGGTGCTGTTTCGTTATTTGCTGGACCTTCAGGTGCCGGCCTGGCCCTGGGGAGGCTAGGCCAATGTGGGACAATATTGCTCTCGGTTTCGGTGCGGCCGGAACGCTCGTCAATCTCGGGTATGCGCTGATCGGAGCTCTATTAGGCACGCTGATCGGCGTGCTGCCGGGTCTTGGTCCGCTGGCGACGATCGCGATCCTTCTGCCGTTCACCTATGGATTGGAGCCGCTTTCGGCGCTGATCATGCTGGCGGGAATTTATTATGGCTCAGCCTATGGCGGCTCGACGACTGCCATTCTCATGAGCCTGCCAGGCGAGACCTCGTCGACCGTGACGGTTCTCGATGGCTATCAGATGGCGCGCAAGGGCCGGGCAGGCGTGGCGATCGCGACCGCCGCGATTGGCTCCTTCGTGGCCGGCAGTTTCGGTACGCTGCTTCTTGCCGCTTTCGCCGAACCGCTCACGCGCGTGGCGATCGGGTTTGGTCCGCGAGACTATTTCGCTTTGATGACGCTGGGGCTCATCGGCGCGGTATCGTTAGCATCGGGATCGATGCTGAAAGCGGTGGGCATGGTGGTGCTCGGTCTTCTGCTGGGTCTGGCGGGTACAGACTCCAGCACCGGCACGCAACGGTTCACCCTTGGGCTGGTCCAATTATGGGATGGAATCGATTTTATCGTCCTGGCGGTGGGGCTTTTCGCTTTTGGTGAAATCTATTCGACCTTGGCGAGCCGCGAAGTGCCGGATGCCAAGACGAATCCGATCAACGGGTTGTGGCCGAGCCGGGAAGATTTCAAGCGGATGGCGGCGCCGATCCTGCGCGGCACGGGAATCGGATCGCTTCTGGGCGTGCTGCCTGGCGCCGGCATTTCGATGTCGTCCTTCATTGCCTATAGCGTCGAGAAACGTGTCTCTCGCCATCCGGAAGAATTCGGCAAGGGCGCCATCGAGGGCGTGGCAGGGCCGGAATCGGCTAATAATGCGGCGGCGCAGACAGCGTTCATTCCGACGCTGACCCTGGGTATCCCCGGAAGTCCCGTGATGGCGTTGATTCTCGGTGCCTTGATGATCCACAACATCCAGCCGGGACCGAACGTGATGACCTCACGTCCCGAACTGTTTTGGGGGCTGATTGCATCCATGTGGATCGGCAACTTGATGCTGGTGCTCTTGAACCTGCCGCTGGTGGGCATTTGGGTGAAGCTGCTCAGCGTGCCCTATCGTCTGTTGTTTCCCGGCATCGTGATGTTCAGTTGTATCGGTGTCTATGCCTCCGGTTTTGCTTCGTTCGATCTTTATCTGACGGCCGTTTTCGGCATCTTCGGTGTGCTTCTGAAAATCCTCAAATTCGAGCCGGCACCGCTCGTGTTGGGTTTCGTTCTGGGGCCGATGCTTGAGGAAAGTTTCAACCGGGCGCTCGTTCTGTCTGACGGCTCGTTGATGACCTTCATCAACAGTCCGTTGCCGGCGATCATGCTGGGACTGGCCGTCGTACTGATGCTGCTGATGGTCCTGCCGCGCTTCCGCGCCAATCGTGAGGAAATGTTCGCGGACGAATAGCGAGGAGAGAGCCTTGTACAATGAAGGCGTGGCTTGGCTCGTCCTGGTCGCGCCGTTGCTGTTTAGAGCCATTCAGGACCATGGGATGTATTTCCTCATGACTGCCGGCCTTCTCTTCGCCCGAAAATGTTCTAGGAAAAGGCATGCATAGCACTGTCTCATATTCGGCGTCGGAAAAACCCTGGCTCATTCTGGTGCATGGAATGCTGACCAATGCTCGCCATTGGGCGCTCAACCGCGAGCGCTTGAGCCGTGCGTTCAATTTGGTTTTGATTGACCTGCCGGGCCATGGCCGCAGTGGAACGCCGGCCAATCTCGAGGATATCACCGTGGAGCGGCTTGTAGAACGGTTGGACGAGATACGCCGCGGGCTCGGCGTTGCGCGCTGGTATCTGTGCGGTCAAAGTTTTGGCGCAGGCCTGACGCTGCGTTATGCGCTGGATCATCCTGAGCGCGTGGTTGCTCAAGCCTTCACCAACGCGCGGACCGTCTATCGCGAAGCCGATGCGCCGCGGGAGGTGGAGGCGCGTGCCGAACGTCTGGCGCGGCTGCGCCGCGATGGGGCGCGGGCGCTGCGAGCCGAGCATTTCCATCCGCGCTTTGCTAGGCGCTTTCCGCCCGATCTACGGGAGGCGCTGAGTAGGGATGCCGACCGGATCGATCCGCCAAGCTATATCCGGCTGATCGGGGATATCGCACCGGCATTGTCCCTGAACGGTGTGCCCGGATCCGTCCCAAAAGTGCCCACTTTGCTGGTCAACGGCCGACACGAGAAGGCTTTCCAGGCTTGCCGCGACACGTTGGCTGAGGCTTGGCCGAGCTTGGAGATCGTCGATATCGATGGAGGACACTCGGTCAACATTGAAAATGCAGCGGGATTCGATGCGGCCCTGCTGGGTTTTTTCACCCGGCACCCGGTGTAACCCTTCCCAGCCATAATCAAACGTTTGGCATGGGTGAGAGCAGCCAAGTTGAGACCGCCTAGTGGGCGCTTTAATTTTCACCATCAGAGGAAAGGGGAGGCGGGGCTTTGGATGCCCTGCCGATCAAGGAGGCCCATGAACAAGATCGAGAGGTCGCCGCTTCAGGTGTGGCAAGACCATTTGCGTGCTGAGGAGCTTGCCTATCAATTCAGCCCCGATGCCAACAAGGCGGTTTTCTATCCACGTCTTGTCTGCCCCCATGGCGGCAAAGCGCCACTGGAATGGCGCATCAGCGCCGGACGGGGCACGGTCTATTCGATCTCGCGTGTCTATCCGATCAAGGGTGAGTCTTATCCGGTCGCGTTGATCGATCTGGATGAAGGTTTCCGCATGATGTCGACCGTCGAAGGCGCGACAGGCGAGCCTGAGGAAATCGGCCGTCGTGTGCGTGTCACCTTCCGCGCCGTGGCGGGTGAAGCCGACAAACTGCCGCCGCCTCTCCCAGTCTTCGTTTGGGAGGACGCATGATGACGAATCTCCCGAAGCGTGGCGGCAGCGCCATTGTCGGCGTGGCGGAAAGCGATCTCGGTGTTGTCGCTCCGGGCACGACGCCGCTCGATCTGATGGGGCAGGCGATCCAGAGTGCACTCGCTGACTGCGGACTGACATTGGGCGACGTCGATGGGCTTTTTGCTGCGGCGAGCCAGTTGCGCATGCCGACATTGTCGCTGTGCGAATATCTCGGCATTCAACCGCGCTACATGGACTCAAGTTATATCGGCGGTGCGTCGTTCCAGAGCCTCGCGGCACATGCGGCGCTGGCGCTGGAAGCGGGACTCTGTTCCGTCGCGGTCATTGCCTATGGCTCGACGCAACGAAGCGCACGCGGTTCCTTCGTGCCACAACGCGATATCAACGAATATGACGCGCCCTTCCGACCGCGCCTGCCTGTCACCGGTTATGCCTTGGCGGCGGCCCGTCATATGCATCTTTATGGTACGACCCGCTCCGATCTGGCGGACATCGCGGTGGCGGCCCGCAAGTGGGCGCGGCTCAATCCGCAGGCCTTCGATCGTCGGCCCTTGAGTGTTGACGACGTTCTCAATGCACCGATGGTGAGTTCGCCGCTTGGCGTCAAGGACTGCTGCCTGGTGACGGACGGTGGCGCTGCGGTTGTCATGGTGCGTGCCGATCGGGCGCGGAGCTTTCGCAAGAAACCAGTCTATCTCTTGGGATATGGGGAGGCTCAGGAGCATCACTCGATCTCGCAGATGGCTGATCTGACGGACACGGGTGCGGCCCGCTCCGGCGCGCAGGCCTATGCGATGGCAGGCCTCATGGCGCAAGATATCGACGTAGTGCAGGTCTATGATGCCTTCACCATCACGACGCTTCTGTTTCTCGAAGATCTTGGCTTCTGCCCCAAGGGCGAGGGCGGACGGTTTGTGCAAGGCGGTGCCATTGCGCCGGGTGGCAAGCTGCCAGTCAACACGTCGGGTGGCGGGCTGTCCTATTGCCACCCAGGCATGTTTGGCCTGTTCACCATGGTTGAAGCCGCGCGACAGTTGCGCGGCGAATGCGGTGATCGACAAGTCGTCAACGCACAAACGGCCATTGCTCACGGCAATGGCGGCGTTCTGGCCGGACAGGCGACACTGATCCTTGGTACTTCATCAACACTCTGACGGAACGAAAAGCAAAATGACCGTGAAACTCTTGCAAGGCAAAGTTATCCTCATCACCGGCGCTGGACGTGGTGTTGGCCGCGAGATCGCCCTATGTGCCGCGCGCGAAGGCGCCAAGGTTGTCGTCAATGATCTCGGTGCTTCGCTGAATGGCGAAGGGCGGGATGCGAGCCCGGCCCAGGAAGTCGTCGATCTCATCAAGGCGCAGGGCGGTGAAGCAATTATCAACGGTGACAGCGTTGCCAGCGCCGAGGGCGCGCTGAGCATGGTCAAAGCTGCCGTTTCAAATTTTGGCCGTATCGATGGTGCCGTACACAGTGCCGGCATTCTGCGCGACGTGATCTTTCATCGCATGACGCCAGATGATTTCGAAGCGGTGTTACGCGTGCATCTCTTCGGAGCGTTCAACCTGTCCCATGCCTGTGCACCGCACTTCAAGGCACAAGAAGGTGGCGCCTTCGTTTATATGACGTCGACTTCTGGTCTGATTGGTTCGTTCGGCCAGGCCAATTATGCCGCTGCCAAAATGGGTATCGTCGGTTTGTCCCGCGCGATCTCCTTTGACATGGCAAAATTCAAGGTGCGTTCGAATTGCATCGCGCCGCACGCCTTCAGCCGGATGATTGAAACGATTCCTGGCAAGGACCCTGCAGCGATGGAACGCGAGATGGAAAAGCGCCGCACGAAGACGCGTGCCGATCAGATCGCGCCGCTGGCGGCCTTCCTTTGTTCGGATGCTGCGTCCGGGATCACCGGCCAGATCTTTGGCGCTCGCGGCAACGAAGTTTATCTCTATAGCCAGCCGCGCCCGGTCCGTACCATGCACAAGGACGACGGATGGACAGTCGAAGCACTGGCCGAGCGGCTGCCCAATGCCTGGGCTTCGGCCTTTACGCCGGCGGAGCGCACCCGGGACGTGATCGGCTGGGATCCGATCTGAGGAGAAGAAGCCGATGGCATTGAATGTCGATGCGCTTGAAGACTGGACGTTTCCCCGGCTGGCGCAAGACTATACCGTCAAGGACAGTCTGCTCTATGCGGTCTCGCTCGGCTTCGGCCAAGATCCGATGGATCCCGCACAACTGCCTTTCGTATATGAGCGCGATCTCAAAGCGGTGCCGACCATGGCGGCGATCCTTTGCCATCCAGGCCGTTGGACCGCAGACCCGAAATTGGGCGTGACTCTGAACAAGGTGGTGCATGGCGAGCAGCGCGTGTTCCTGCACAGCTCTTTGGCCCCTGCAGGCGAGCTGTATGCGCGCGCTCGCGTGACTGCGGTTGAGGACAAGGGTGAAAAGGGTGCGGTGATTCATGCGGCGCGCACCATGTTCGATGCGAAGACGCATGAACCGATTGCCTCCGTCCTGCATTCAACCTTCTGTCGGATCGATGGCGGGTTTGGGCGCAGCTTCGGTCCTACGCCAGAGGCGACACCTTGTCCGAACCGTGACCCCGATCTCATCGTCGACGTGGTCACGCGGCCGGAACAAGCCTTGCTCTATCGGTTGAACATCGATCGCAATCCGCTTCATGCCGATCCGGCCTATGCGGCCAGGGCGGGCTTCGATCGACCCATCCTGCATGGTCTCTGCACCTATGGGCTCGCAGTGCGGGCGCTGCTGCCAACGGTGGCGAGCAATGATCCTGCCGCGATCCGTTCCGTCGAATGCCGCTTCTCGCGACCTGTTTTCCCAGGCGAAACGGTGCGCTTTCAAATCTGGAACGAAGGCTCACGCGCCCATTTCCGCGCTCGTGTCGAGGGCCGCGACGTAACGGTACTGGATGCAGGCCGCGCACTTTTAGGCAGGGGGCATGTGAACCCCGATTACGCTTTGCTTGCCGAGGAAACACCATGAGCCTACCCGACAGTTTCCGCGGCCGCTTGCGACTTCCCATCGTCGCTTCGCCCATGTTCCTCGTGTCGGGACATGAATTGGTGATTGCTCAGTGCAAAGCGGGCATTATCGGCTCGTTTCCCTCGCTCAATGCGCGGCCAGAGGCGGAATTGCAGGTCTGGCTGTCGACCATCCAAGAGGCTCTGGCGGCGCATGACGCCAGCCATCCGCGAGCTCCCGCAGCGCCCTATGCAGTGAACATGATCTCAAACAAATCCAACGCGCGCTTCGAGCATGATGCGACGGTTTGCGTTGAAAACAAGGTGCCATTGCTACTGACATCGCTATCACCACCAGGCGATCTGGTTCGTGCGGTGCATGGATACGGCGGATCGGTCTTCCACGATGTAACCACCGTACGCCATGCGGAGAAGGCTCTCGAGCAGGGCGTTGATGGATTGATCCTTGTCTGCAATGGCGCAGGCGGTCATGCGGGCACGGCCAATCCGTTCGCCTTCTATTCGGAGGTACGACGCTTCTACGGCGGTACTATCGTTTTGGCCGGCGCGATCGGTACCGGCGGCAGCATTCATGCGGCGCTTAGCCTCGGTGCCGACTTGGTCTATATGGGCAGCCGCTTCATACCGGCACAAGAAAGCCGCGCGCCCGACGACTATCGAGAGATGATCGTCGAAGCATCGCTGAAGGACGTGGTCTATACACCATTCTTCAGCGGTCTTCCGGCCAATTATCTGCGACAGAGCATTGTCGCCTCCGGGCTCGATCCGGAAGAAGTGGCGAGCGCCAACAAGGACAAAAGCCGCTATCAAGCCGGCGCTCGCACTTCTGCCAAGGCCTGGCGCGATATTCGGGGCGCGGGGCAAGGCATTGGACTGATCGAAAAGGTCCAGCCTTTGGCCGAGATCGCCGATCAACTTGAACGTGAATGGGTTGAGGCACGGGTCGCTGACGACGCTGCACGCGCTGCGCGGGCTGCCTGGTTGCGGCAGGGAGGATACTAATGGGCATTCATCTCGACAAGTCGAACGGCGTCGGTCGTATCACGTTCGAAACGGCAGGGCGCCGCAACGCGCTGTCACCGGAGGAACGCTATGAAATGGCGAATATGCTGCGCGATCTGCGCTTTGATCCTGACGTGCGCGTGGTGTTGTTGCAGGGGGCGGGCGAGGATTTTTGTGCGGGCGCCGATGTCTCTCGCATGGGCAAGGATACGCAGAGCGGCGCGCGTGCCCGCATGCAACGTGGCGTTGGTGGCGTAGCGCGCGAGCTGGCGGCGATGGAAAAGCCTTGCATTGCCGCGGTGCGCGGCGTTGCGGTTGGCTTCGGCTGGTCGGTGGCGCTGGGCTGCGACGTCGTAATTGCCTCGGAGACCGCGCGTTTTTCGATGATTTTCGCCAAGCGTGGACTAGCGCCCGATGGTGGGGCGATTCATTTTCTGATCCGGCATCTTGGTCAGCTGCGTGCTAAGGATCTGGCCTTCTCCGCGCGTATCGTTGGGGCGGCAGAAGCCTATGATCTCGGCCTCGTCAGCCGTGTGGTGGCCAATGACCGCCTCGAGGCAGAGGTTGAGGACTATTGCAAGCAACTTCTCTCCATGCCGACCTTGGCGCTGGGCATGACGCGGCATCTGTTTGAAGTGGCCACCGCCACCGATCTCGACACCTATCTCGATGCCGAGGCTTATACCCAGTCTTTCCTCAACCAGAGCGAAGACTACAAAGAAGCGGTCAAGGCGTTCATGGAAAAGCGCCCCGGCGTTTATCACGGGCGTTGAGACACATGCCGGCCGACACGATCGTTGATTGGAACGAGATGGCGGAAACAGATTTCCGCCGAACGCTGCGCGATTTCATCGAGGCGGAATGTCCGCCAGACCTGCGTGGCTATCCGCACCGCTTTCCGGCTCAAGTTTCCATGCCCTGGTATAAAGCCTTGCATCGACAGTGCTTCATCGCGCCGGGCTGGCCCGTGGAATACGGCGGTATGGGCCTTCGGCCCGAGCGGCATCTGATCTTTATTGAGGAAATGGAGGCAGCGGGAACGCCCTGGCTGCATGATGCGGGTGTACGCAATCTTGGGCCTGCCATCATTGCCTGGGGCAACGAAGCGCAGAAAGCCTTCTATCTGCCCAAAATGCATGCCGGCGAACATATCTGGTGCCAAGGCTATTCCGAGCCATCAGCGGGTTCGGACCTCGCCAGTTTGCAATGCGATGGCCGCTTCGAAGGCGAAAACCTGATCATCAATGGGCAGAAAATCTGGACCACGTCGGCTCATGTCGCCACCCATATCTTCGCTTTGATCCGCACGGATCGTTCGGGGAAGAAGCAGGAGGGGATCAGCTTCGTCCTGATCGACATGAGTTTGCCCGGCATTACCGTGCGGCCAATCGAAAACCTCTCAGGCCATCCGGATTTCTGTGAGGTTTTCTTCGACAATGTGACGGTTGGCGCAACGTGCATCCTCGGCGAGCCAAACAAGGGATGGACCGTGGCGCGTTCGCTTCTCGGTTTTGAACGTATTTGGGCTGGCTCGCCGAAGCGTGCCTTCAAGGTGCTCCTGTCCCTGCGTCAGCAGATGGAAGAGCGTGGGTTGCTAACCAGCGACTATTGGCGCGATCGGTTGGCGCAAGCGATTTTCGATACGCAAGACGCGCAGGACATGTATGCCGGCTTCGCCGATCTGGTGCGCACGGATGGTGCGGTCGGGATCGAAATTTCGGCTTTGAAAATCTGGTCCACGGCCACGTTTCAGCGTCTGTCGGAACTGTTGCTTGAGGTGGCCGGAACCGATGCCACTTTGGCGGGGGAAGGCGCGGCGGATCTGCTGGCGCCTTATTACGAAAGTCGCGCGCCGACGATCTTTGCCGGCACCAACGAGGTTCATCGCAACATCCTGGCGCGTTCCGTGCTGGGCCTTCCGAAATCCGCGTAGGGGGCTGCCATGACGTCGGTCGATGCCGATACCCTTGTTCTCTTGCGTGATGCGGTTGGCAAACACGCGGCACGTACGGCGGATGGCCGCGCTGTTCGGGCACGACGGAGCAGTCTACCGGGCTATACGCCGGCGGAACTGACAATCATGGCCGAGCAGGGTTGGCTTGCCATCGGATTGCCGGAGGCGGCTGGCGGCCTCGGTTTAGGCACGGTGGCTGCCGGGATTGTCGCCGAAGGTCTAGCCGGGTGTTTTAGCGCCGATCCTTTTCACGGATTGTTTCTCGCTGGGCGCGTCCTCGCTCATGCAAAGGCTGATACCGATATGTTGGCAGCGCTTGCCGGAGGCGAGATTTTGCCGGCTCTTGCCTGGCAGGAACAACCGCAGAATTTCCGTTTTCCGTTTTCCCCGATAACGATGCTATCGGCTGACGGCACGTTGAATGGGAAGAAGGCTTATGTTGCTGGTGCTGCCGGTGCCACCCATTTCATCGTCAGCGCAACAAGTTCTTCCGGGCTTGCGCTGGTTCTGACAAAAGCTGACGCATTCGGCCTTTCAATCCATCACGATTTCCGCGCCGATGGCACGCCCATGGGGCAACTTGCCTTGGCTGCCACTCCAGGTGTCATTCTGTGCGAAGGCGAGATTGTGGAGACTGCCCTACGCGCCGCGCTCGATGAGACCTCTGTGCTGATCGCAGCCGAACTCATGGGGCATGTCGATCGTATGATGGCGCTGGTCATCGAGCATTTGAAGACACGGCATCAATTCGGCAAGCCGATCGGCGCGTTTCAAGCGCTGCAACATCGGGCCGTCGACATGTTCGTGCAACAGCGTCTGGCGCGCGCCGTTCTCGACACGACTCTTGCGCGCATCGACGGGCTCAATGATGCCACCACTCGGGGCATGCTTGCGGCGCGTGTGCGCGCACGGCTCAACGACACCGCTCAGTACATCATCCGCGAAAGCATTCAGCTTTTTGGCGCGATGGGCATTACGGATGAAAACGACCTCAGCCTGCATGTAAAGCGCTGTCTCAGCTTGGTTGGCTGGTTGGGCAACAGCGTTGAGCAGCGCGGTTACTACATGGATATGGCCGCTCCTCTAGGGGCAGTGCCAAATGGGAGAGATTGAGATGAACGCACAAACCAATCGCATCGCCAATCCTGGCGGCCTCGATGCGCTGTTTCGGCCGCGCAGCATCGCGGTCATCGGAGCTTCCGATGATTCACGCAAGATTGGTGGCCGCCCCATTCGATACATGCAGGAAGCGCAATCGACTGTGAAGGTCTATCCGGTCAATCCGACGCGCCCTCAGGTGCAGGGATTGAAAGCCTACCCGAGCGCCGCGGCAATTGGCGAACCGGTGGACCAGGCAATTATCGCCGTGCCTGCGCGTCAAGCGGAGGAGGCGGTCGCCGACGCTTGTGCGGCGGGTGTTCGTTCTATCGTCATGTTCACCGCTGGCTTTGCCGAGGCCGGTGAAGAAGGGGCGGCGGCGCAGGCGCGCATTCTCAAGATGATCCGGGACTCGGGCGCGCGGCTTCTAGGTCCGAATGCAATGGGCTCGTTCAACACGGCCGATCGAATTTTTTCGACTTTCTCCACGGCGATGGATCGCGGCACTCCGGCGGTTGGCCGCGTTGGCATGGTCAGCCAGAGCGGCGCGGTGGGTTCTTACTTGCAAAACCTTGTCATCAGCCGTGGCATGGCGATCTCGAAATTCGTCGCGACGGGCAACGAAGCCGATGTTCAAGCTGCTGAATGTCTGGAGTGGATGGCGCAGGATCCTGATACTGATGTTTTGATGCTCTACATGGAGGGCTGCCGCAACGGGCCGGCGCTGGTTCGAGCTTTGCGGACAGCTCGCCGCATGAAAAAGCCGGTCATCGTTTTTAAAGCTGGGCGGACGGAAGCTGGACAAACGGTTGCGGCCTCGCACACGGGGGCGCTCGCGGGCTCCGTGCAGGTATTCGATACGGTGTTGCGGGAAGCTGGTGCCTGGTCCTGCCAGACGCTGACCGAAATGGTTGATGTCACCTATGCATGCGCTCAAGGTCGCTTACCGGTGGACAAGACCCTGGCGATCATCACGGTCTCGGGCGGTGTCGGGGTCATGTCGACCGACGCGGCGATGGAAGCGGGAATGGAACTACCGCCGGTCTCGCAGGCAACTTTGACCGCCATCCAAGCCGAACTGCCGCTGGCCGTTGGGCTTAATCCGGTGGATACGACAGCGCAGACCGTGGGGGATCGCACCATATTGACTCGCACGGTCGAGCGCGTGCTGCGCGACCGGCCTTTCGGTTCGGCCATGTTGTTTTTTTCCAACGTCGGTCGCAATGCGAAGGATATGGCGATTTTGGCGGAGCCCTTGAAAGCTCTGCGAGCCGAATTCTCGCAGATGCAGCTCGCGCTTTGCGTGCAGACGACGCCTGAGTTCAAACAACAGCTTGAAGGTTTGGGTTATCTGATCTTCGAGGACCCGGCCTTTTGTGTGAAAGCGCTTGCGGCCGTTGCCGAGCTTTCGCTGGTGCGCAGGCAGCCTTTAGTGTTGCCGGATGTTCGAGAGATCGAACTCATTTCATTGCGGGAAAGCCCGGATGAGGCGCAATCGAAAGCGATTCTCGCCAAGGCTCGCCTGCCGTTCGCCGAGGAGCGTGTCGCCGCGACTGCCGCCGAAGCGGTTGCTGCCGCCGAAGCGGTCGGTTATCCGGCGGTGATCAAGGTGTTGTCCGCGCAGATTGCGCATAAGTCGGAAGTCGGCGGGGTCGCTCTGAATCTGAAAGATGCAGCGGCGGTGCGCGAGGCTTTTGCCCGGGTCATCGACAATGCAAGGCAGGCTGAACCGGATGCCGACATTCGTGGCGTGACCGTGGCACCCATGATCGCCGGCGGCGTTCAGACCATTATCGGAGCGCATCGAGACTCGACCTTTGGACCCGTGGTGATGTTCGGTCTCGGCGGTATCTATACAGAGATCCTCAAGGATACTGTCCTGCGCTCAGCCCCTGTCACGCGCGATGCGGCGCTCGAGATGATCCGCTCGATCCGGACATTCTCCATTCTTGACGGGGCGCGTGGGCAGGAAAAGGCCGATCTGAATGCGATTGCCGATGCCATCGTGGCCGTGTCGCATTTCATCGCGGCACAGGGCCCTGAGGTCGAGAGCGTCGAGATCAATCCGTTCATCGCGCTGCCCAAGGGCGGCATCGGCGTCGATGCGCTTATCCATGTCGGCAAGCCTTAACGCTCCGCCATAACCTGAAATCACCTATTGGCAATTTCAGATCAGTTGCCCGGTTGGTTCGACCATGTACCAAATCGGGCAACAAGCCCGCTTTTGCGGGTTTAGGCTCAATCGGCTTTGGGAGGAAGAGCTGAGATGGCTTCTGGCTTCAGAAGTACAACGGCAACGGGCCGGCGCCTGTTCCTCAAATCGGCTTTGGCATCAGCTTTGCCATTGACGATGGCTGCATCGTCTGTCGCGAAGGCTCAAGTAGCGCGGCGTACTTATGTGCTGGTTCATGGTGCTTGGCATGGCGGCTGGTGCTGGAAGCCGGTGCGCGAGCGTCTGGAGGCCCAGGGTCATCGTGTTCTCACGCCAACGCTGACTGGGCTGGCGGATCGGTCACATCTCTTGAGCGACCGGATTGTGCTGCAGACCCATATCGACGACATCGTCAATCTCTATCGGTGGGAAGATCTTACCAACGTGGTTCTGGTTGGTCATTCCTATGGCGGCTGGCCGGTTTCGGGCGCCTTGGAGAGCGTACATGATCGCACCGCGGCGGTAGTGTTCGTCGACGCGTTCGTCCCCGAAAATGGTCAAGCGGGGCGCGATCTGACGTCGCCAGGCATTCGCAAGATTCTGGATGAATCGCTGGCCAAGGGCGAGATTGCGCGTCCGGCGCCCGATGCCTCGGTATTCAATCTGGCGAACGCGAAAGACGTTCCTTGGCTGAACGAGCGAATGACGCCGCAGCCAAATGGTGTGGCGGTCGCGCCGATCCAGTTGCGTGGTGGACGTGAGAAGGTTGCCCGCAAGATCTACGTGCGCGGCACCCGTTACGCCAATGCTAGTTTTGATGGCTACCTCGCTCGGGCGCAGCAGACGTCGGGTTGGCAAGCTCATGCCTTGGACTGCGGTCATCACGTCATGCTCGATCAGTCGGAACAGCTGACGGCGATACTAACGGAGGCGTGATCCGCAGGGTCGCGCCGAATGGGAGGGATAAGATGAGGTTTGGATTTAAGGCATTATTGCTGGCGTGCGGGCTGGCCATAGCGTGCGCGGGCTCGGTGCGCGCGGATATTGCTTCACAGTCGACGATCCAGATCGTCGTCCCGTTCAATCCAGGCGGCTCCACCGATCCCTTCGTGCGTTTCCTGGCCGAGGAATTGCAACGCAAGCTTGGAAAGCCTGTCATCGTCGTCAATAAGCCCGGCGCAGGGGGGATCGTCGGTACGGCGGAGGTGGCAAGAGGGCCAGCCAACGGTTCGACGCTGCTCTTTTCCAGCTCATCCTTCCTGACGGGTGCCGCCTACAACCCCAAGGCCGCCTATAATCCGGTCAAGGACTTCAAAACAATCTCGGTGTTGGGCTTCAACGAGTTCATGATCATAGGCTCTCCCGTTGCCGGCGTGAACACGCTCGATGATCTGTTCGCGAAGAACAAGGCGGGGCGCGTGGTCATGTCGACGGCCGGCGTTGGCTCGTCCACTCACTTCGTCGGCCAGATGGTGTCCAAGGAATTGGGGCTGAAGCCGCGCATTCTGCACATGAAGTCTTCTGGCGAGGCGATGCTGGAAGTCATCGCGGGACGGGCCGACTATTATGTAGGCTCAGTTGGGTCCTCGGCGCCTTATCTGAAAGGTGGGCGTGGTAAGGCCGTGCTCTATTTGGGCGAAGGGCGTCGGCCGGAGTTTCCGGACGTACCTTCGGCGGCTGAGAAAGGATTTCCAGAGGTCGAGGCCTCTCAATGGTTCGGCTTCTTTGCGCCGGCGGGCATGAGCGATGCGGATGTCAATATGTTGAACCGGGCCGTGTCCGAGATCATGACATCCGGGCGCGGCAAGCAAGTCGTCGCCGATCAAAGCGTGCGGTTTGAGGATTGGGACGCGAAGCGTTTTCAGGCTTATATGGATCGTGAATTTGCCACTTGGCAAAAACTCTATGCTGCCGGCATGCAATGAAGGTTGGTGGCGCCGAGCCGCTTCGCTCAATCACGACAGGAATGAGAAAGCCAACCGAATCTCGCTTCTAGAAGCGCGGGATTCGGTCGCGTGGCGTCTTTGATCTGTTTTCGTTTTTCACAAGCCACTGACGGCGCTTGCCATTCGCCGCTGCAACTCGATGATGTATTATCGGCGCAGATGATCAGAACCCCTCCCTTGCTCTGGTGAGGAGGGGCTAGATCTCGGCGCCGGGAGCAGGCAGTGAGCTTGAGCACGAGTCTATCTATCAAACTACGCGTCATTCTTTGGTCGGTCATCGCGGTCAGCTCAGCGGTTCTCTTGAGCCTGTATGGCGAGGCCGTGGGAGTTTCGCGCACGATCGGGACTTATGCCTGGGCCGCTTTGATGATTGTTTTGATCGGTCTTTTGCTAGGACCGATCTTGGCGCGCCATGTTGGCGCGAGGAAAACGGTGATTTTCTTTCTCTTATTATTGGCCGCGGCTGCCGGTATATATGCCTATGTATTGGTCATGACGGAGTTTGTTCTCAAACATTGATCAGAAGGTTACTCATGGAGCGACTGTTCTTCGTTCTGCCGGTTGTTGTGATGTGCACATTGGCTGGTGAGGGGGTGGCTGCACCCAGGATCGGTGGCGGTGCCGATGCCCACGGCTGTTATGCCACGGCAGGGTATCTGTGGTGCGCGAGGACGAAGCAGTGCGAGCGGCCTTGGGAGCTGGCGCGCGCTCGTGGCTTTAAAAATTCGATGACGGCATTCCGAAGATTCTGCGGCGCGAGATAGATCAAGCTGCGGTCTTCAGTCCGGCACCTTGCGTTGTCCTCGCGCTTTGAGGCCGGCGACGAACAGATCCACCGCCACTTTGCGGCGGCGTTCCTCAAACTCGGGGTCCAGAGGAATGCCATATAGAACATTGCGCTTGGTGCTGCCGACGATGAGGTCGAGGAAAAGGCCGGCCGCCAGTTCTGGCTCGTCGATATGAATACCGCATCGGTCGGCTGAGCGTTGGAACAGGGCGGCCAGGGCTTGCACGGCTCGCGCCCAGGCTTCCTGATGGGCGAGTTTGGCGAGTTCGGGAAACTGCTTGGCCTGGGCCGCCAGCATCCGTTGCACCAAAGCCGACTGTGGTTTCAAAGAGTGTGCCAGCAGGTGTCGGCTGATCATATGCAGCGTCGCGCAGAGATCCTCGGGATCATGCTCATGCGAGGGCGCGGCGGCTGCGGCCATGGGCGCGAGCCAGGTCTCGATACGCTCCCTCATAACCGCGGTGAAGAGTTCGGACTTGTCACGGTAGCGCGCATAGATGGTCGGCTTGCCGACACCGGCCTTTTCGGCCACGGCGTCGATCGATGTGCCTTCGAACCCTCGCTCCATGAACATGGCGGCCGCGACCTCCAGCAAGCGCGCATCGCGGCGTGCCGCTTCCTCCCGGGTCGGTCGGCCACCGCTGCCTCGTCGAGCCTGCTCGGGGGGCGGTCTGGTCAGTGTCATCTCTTTCATTGGTCTAATCCGTTTCTTTGTGCCGACAGCCTAGTCCATCACAGCCGCGTGGTCACTTCCACCAGCATTCTGTGCTGTGCGCAGCAGCAAGAGCAAGGGCGCAACGGCCAGGGTTAAGAGCATCATCAGTTTGAAATCATCAATATAGCTGATGATGGAGGCTTGCTGCTGCACGAGTTGGTTGAGGGCCGCCCGCCCACCTGCCGTCCACGGGCTCAGATAGTGCAGGATTGTGCTGTTGTGAAACGCCGGATTGGTCGCGGTGATATGGGCGCTGATGGTCGCGTGATTGATTTGGCCGTTACGCACCAGCAGATAGGATAGAACCGATATGCCGATGCTGGAGCCGATATTGCGCGATAGGTTGTAGAGACCGGTGGCGTCGCCGCGCTGCTCCGGCGAGATCGTGGCGAACGTCACGACCGAAAGCGGGACGAACAGAAAGCCTAGGCCAGCGCCTTGCACGAAACCGGTCACGATCACTGTCCATTGCGAGACCGCCGGTGTCCACCCACTCATATCATACATGGCCCAGGCGGTGAGAAGAAGGCCAGTCAGGAGCAAAAGCCTGACGTCGACTTTGCCGACGAGCCGCCCGACCAAGAACATGCAGAACATGGTGCCCAGGCCACGAGGACCCATCACGAGGCCCGCGGTCACGACGGGGTAGCCCATGAGCGTTTGCAAATAGGGCGTCATAAGCGACATCGAGGCGTAATAGGTGAGACCGACGATGAAGATGTAGAGCATGCCCAACGTGAAGTTACGGTCGAGAAAGAGGCGCGGATTGACGAATGAGCCGCTCTTCATCGTAAAAGTATGAACGAGGAAGACGTAGAATGCGGCCGCGCAGATTGTCGCTTCCAGAATGATTTCGAAGGACGAGAACCAGTCGAGTTGCGAGCCGCGATCGAGAAAGACCTGCAAGGCAGCAATGGCGATGCTCAGACTGCCGAAACCGATCCAGTCGAGCTTGGTCTGCGCATTTGCCTTGGTTTCGCTGATGAAGAACCAGACGCCGGCCAGTGCCAGAATGCCGATCGGCAGATTGATATAAAATACCCAGCGCCAGCTTATGTTTTCCGTCAGCCAGCCACCGATCACCGGGCCGAGGACGGGGCCGACCATGACCGAGACGCCGAATAGCGCCATGGCCGAGCCGCGCTCTTCCGCCGAATAGATGTCGAGCAAGATCGATTGCGACAGGGGAACGAGGGCCGCGCCAAAAAAGCCTTGCAGCAGGCGGGCACCGACGATCTGAAACAAAGATTGCGACATGCCGCACAGCATGGAGGCGATGACGAAGCCGGCGATGGCCACCATCAAAACGTATTTGCGGCCGAACCGACTGGCGAGGAAGCCCGACGGCGGGGTCATGATCGCTGCCGCAACGATATAGGAGGTCAACACCCAGTTGATCTGGTCGGCGCTCGCCGACACGCTACCTTGCATATAGGGTAGGGCGACGTTGGCAATTGTCGTGTCCAACGCCTGCATGACCACCGAGAGGATCAAACACGCCGTGATCGCCGCGCGGTTGGCAATGGGCGCGCTGGCGGCGGCGCTAGCCATTGCTCGCTCCTGTGTGGAACCAGCCGGTGAGGAAGCTCGGCAAGCCGCGGCTGTGACCGGTTTCGATGTTAACTTCGACGCTCATGCCCACGCGCAGCGGTGGCGCATCGGCTGGGGTTTCGACGCGGACGCGCATGGGAATGCGCTGGACGACCTTGACCCAGTTGCCGCTGGTGTTTTCGGCCGGCAGCAGAGAGAAGCTCGAGGCCGAAGCCGGGCTGATGCTGTCGACTGTGCCGGTCCAGGTCTTGCCGGGATAGGTATCGACGCCGATTGTCACTTTCTGACCAGGTTCAACATAGGTCAGTTCGGTTTCCTTCGGATTGGCCTGCACCCAGACATGGTCGGTGGAGACGATGTTGAAAGCGGTGGTCGCGGCCGTGAGGTATTGGCCTGGCTGCAGCGCCGGAACATTGGTGACAATGCCATTGTAGGGGGCATGAACGACCGTGTGGGCCAATTCCCGGGCGGCTTCGTCACGCGCGGCTAGCGCATTCTTATAGCTTGGCAATGTTTCGACAGGCGCGTTCGGCGTGTCGTTCAAATTGGCGGAAACGCCAGCGAGTTGCTGCTTTAAGGAAGCGAGCTTCTGCTGTGAAGTCTGCAGCGTATTGCGCGACGCGTCATAGGTCGCGCGCGGCGTAAAACTATTGGTGAGGAGCTGCTGCTGACGATTGAAGTTGGCGGTGTTGAACTCGACGTCCTTCTGCGCCTGCTCCACCTGCGCTTGCAAATCGAGATAATTGGTCTGTTGCGCGCGAAGTGTGTTGCGCGTCATGTCGAGTTGCGCTTGAGCGCGATCGAGCGCCAGTTTGAACTGTTGGTCGTCGAGCTTAAAGAGTACGTCGCCCTTGGCGACCTTTTGATTGTCATGCACAGTCACTTGGCTGACGATGCCCGAGACGTCGGTGGAAAGGCCAACCGTATCGGCCTGCACATAGGCATTATCGGTCGACATCACGGCGCCGCCAGTGACGTAGAAATAACCGCCGGCGACAAGCATCACAGGCAGAAGAGCAAACAAGACGCGCCGCGTCGTCGAGCCTTTGGGCGCTTGTTTCGCTGGGGATTCTTCGGCAGGAGGCGGGGTAGCCGGCATCAAGTCATCGGGCCGCGCCTTGGCTTCTGGCTGCACAACCTCGTCTATTGCCGGCAGATGGGCTGGTTGCGAGGCGCGCAGGTGGCGAACATTGCTGATCTCGGCCGTGGGTTGGTCGTCGGAATCGAGGCCCGTCGTAGACATGGAAAGTCCCTTTATTGCTCTTTCCGTCGATCGTTCAGCAGCCCATGCCAAATCGACCGGCGCCCATCCTGCGAAGGCGTGGACATGGCCCGGTGGCGCAATGACTCGTCTCGTAGAACTATTTTAAAACGATACTGTATCGTTTTGTTTTTTTCAAGGCAGGAGCTAGGCTGTTATAACCCAACAGATAAGGTATATTGGCTATATTTATCAGCGCTTTATGTAGGAAGTATCCGTCCGCTTGACAGATGCCAATCTGATATTTCACTATAATTTCAGATTTGGCTCGGAACGGCAGGGCGCGGAATAGCCACTTCTTAGCTTTGCCAAGACTGTATTCAGGAGCATCGGATGAGTTTCTCGGACCGTGATTTTCGCAACGCCCTCGGTCTGTTCGGCACGGGTGTCGCCATCGTCACCGCGGAGGTTGATGGGACATTGCTGGGCACGACGGTGAGCTCGTTCAATTCGGTGTCCCTGGCGCCGCCTTTGGTTTTGTTCAGCCTGGCGCGCTCTGCCTTGGCGTACGGCCAATGGATCAAGGCTGAAACTTTTGCCGTGACGGTGCTGCGTGAAGAGCAGAACGAATTGTCCAATCGTTTCGCACGCGCGGGCTCCGATAAGTGGGCGGGTTTGACGCCGGCGCGTAGCGATACGGGAACGCCCTATATTGCGGGCGGTCTGGTGAGCTTCTTCTGTGACACCTACGCCATTCACGAGGGCGGCGATCACGACATTGTCGTTGGTCGTGTGACGTCCTTTCGCCGAGACGAAGGGGCGCCACTTCTATTTTTCAGCGGCCGATATCGTCGGCTGCAATCCGATCAGCCGATCGAGACTCCAGCTGATGCAGATCTCTGGCTTCATGGGTGGTGAAATCGCCAGAAGTTATGTCAAACACGTTATTACGCAGCGCTGCCGCGCGCTTCGCGTCGGCGCCGGCGGACTTTAGCCAGAGCTTCATCGGAATTGAGAATGAGCTGCCGCGCGACTTGCCGCGCTGTTTCAAGGGCCTCCGGATCGATGCCTTCAAACAGCGTATCATTCACCATGCGCACCAAAGGCGACACATGCGCAATCGCTTCCTCGCCTTTTGTCGAAAGCGAAACGTGAACGCTACGCCGGTCGGCTGCGTTCTGCCGCTTGAGCAGCAATCCCTTCCGCTCCAGGCGACCCACTTCGGTGGTAACATGGGTTGAAGCGAGGGCCACATGCTCCGCCAGTTCCTTGATCGTGACGCCTTCGGAATTCTGCCGATAGGCGACGCCCATCAGCACGGCGAACTGACTTGCCGTGAGTGACAGATCGTTTCCAAAAGCATCGCGACAGGCGAGTAGGCGGCTGGTGCATTGGACCATTGCATAGATGCTCTCGCGAAAGAGCCTGTCGGAGCCGTTACGCAAATAGTCGCTACGGGAAATTGTGAGCGGCGGCTTGTAGGCTTTGGCGGACATTTCTTCTCATTCCAGCACGGCGCAACCGAATCCGGCGGCAATCGATCATATCCTCGCATAGAGCAAGGTACGTCGTGATCAATGGCTGAGTTCTGGGGAAACGTACAACAGCGATTGACAGCTACAAAATGTAGCTATATTTTGTAGCTATTATGACGCAGCCAAAGCTCAAGAGACGACCGACACGGTCTCTCTTGAGACAGACGCCAACGAACAACAAGCTACATGGAGACGAGACATGAATGCGAACGCCGCCGGGCAGCTTAAAGAGTCGGCCAAGCTCGCCCCCGCCACGCCGCTGCGTAGCGGTGAAAGTTTCCTCTCGGATCTGAAGGCGAGCAAACGTACCATTTTCGTTGAAGGCGAACGCGTCAGCGATCCGGCCAATCATCCGGCTTTCCGCAATGGCGCCCGCACCGTCGCCCGTCTCTTCGATTACGCTGCCGCACCCGAAAATCACGAGCGCATGACCTTCAATTCGCCGGATACCGGCGGTTCGGTTTGGCGTTGCTACCAAATTCCCAAAACCCATGCTGACTTGCGCGCCAAGCGTTTGGCGGCGGAAGGTTGGGCTGAACAGACCTTCGGCTTGATGGGTCGCACGCCCGATCATGTCGCCAACTTCTTCGCTGGATATGCCGCGAAGCCGGCCTTCTTCGCACGCGGAGGTCAGCAATTTGCCGACAATGTGGTGAATTTCTACAAGCATATTCGCGACGAGCACAAATACGTGGCTTATGCGATCGTGCCGCCGCAGATCGATCGCAGCAAGCCGGCGCATCAACAGAGCGATCCGACGCTTTATGCCGGTGTAGTCAAGGAAACCGATGCGGGCATCATCGTTCGTGGCGGCCAACAGCTCGCCACCGGCGCTGTCTTTGCCGACTATCTGCAATTGAGCTGCATTCATCCGCTGCGGGCGGGTGACGAGAATTATGCAATCAGCGTGGCGTTGCCTCTTGATGCACCGGGCGTGAAATTGTTTTCGCGTCGTGCGTTCCCATTGCAGGCGACGAGCGCGGAAGACTATCCACTGACCAGCCGCTTTGATGAGACCGATTGTTTCGTTGTGCTCGATGACGTGTTCATCCCCTGGGAGCGTGTGTTCATATACCGCAACACAGAACTCTGCTTTGCTCAGTGGTGGCAGACACCATCGCATTCGTATGGCAATCATCAGGCGCAAGCGCGCTATGCAACGAAATTGCGTTTCCTGCTGGGGCTTGCCAAGCGCATGAACGAGGCGACGGGCAACGACGCCGCGCCACCGGTTCAAGCGGAGATGGGTGAGCTCGCAGCCTATGCCTCAATCGTCGATCACATGTTGCATTCGCATGAAACCGATGCGCCGATCGATGAAGATGGGATTTTGTGGCCGTCGAAGACAGCACTTTATGCGGTGATGGCGCTGCAATCGCAGATCAATCCGCACATGATCGACATCGTCCGAGAGCTGACTGGTGCGGCGATGATCACGTTGCCGTCTTCCGCGAAGGATTTTGACAATCCGGAAGCGCGCCCGGATCTCGAACGTTACTTCGTTTCGGGCAAGATGAGTGCGCGCGAACGTGTTCGTCTGATGCGATTGGCTTGGGACTTCATTGGTTCCGAATTCGGAAATCGCCATCAGCAATATGAGAAGTTTTATGGTGGCGCATCTTATCTCGTGAAGATGAACATGTTCCGCGCATATGATTTTCCGCGTGCTGGACGTTTGGTTGATGCAGCGCTCGCGCTGCCGAATGACATGTAATGTCGATGCGGGCCTCGTTCATGGCCCGGTCTTTGCTACGGTGGCGATGGCGCGATGATGCTATCGCCGGCGCGATCTGCTTTGGGGCGAGCGGTAAGCGTCGACATATTCTGCAACAATATAAACCAGAGAATGGGGGCGTAGATGAGTGTTGATCATTCGGTTCAGTCCGGTCCGGTGCATGCCGCAGCCGCCCCCATGACCGATGCATCGGACGTGCAACCGACAAAAAAGCGTTGGGCGATCGCCTTCATTCTCTTTCTTGCCGTTCTCTCCGCGTTTTTCGATCGCATCAGCGTCGCGGTTCTCTTCACCAATACCGATTTCCAGAATGCCATGGGTACGGGCTTCAACCCGACTTTGCTTGGTCTTCTGATGACATCCTTCGTCTTTGCCTATGGCTGTTCCGGCGTTCTGCTGAGCTTTGTCGGCGATATCTATGGTTTGCGTCGTTCACTGGCGATCGGGACAGCCTGTTGGGGCGTATTGATGGCGCTCATGGGCGGGGCTGGGTCCTTCACCGCCATGTTGACCTTGCGTATTCTGCTTGGCATCGCGGAAGGTCCGCAGTTCTCCATCACCAATTCGCTGGTGAAACGCTGGTTTCCTCGGCGTGAACAGGCGCGAGCCAATTCGATCTGGATGGTCGGTAGCCCGCTTGGTTCGGCGATCGGCTTTCCATTGATGATCTATTTGGAAACCGTCTATGGCTGGCGCACGGCTTTCATTCTGCTCGCCGCCCTCAATCTTGCGGTGATCTTGCCGCTGGTGCTGTTCGTCTTGCGCGATGGTCCTCCGGCCCAATTGGCGCCGAAGCCAGTGGCTCAGGCCGCACCACAATCTTCCTACCTCTCCCAAATTGGCTTGTTTTGCCGTGACTGGCGCTTTTGGATGCTGGTGATCTTCAATTCGGCGGCGCTGATCTATCTGTGGGGGCTCAACAGTTGGTTGCCGAGCTATCTGGTGCGCGAACGCGGTTTTGATCCTCGTCAGACGAGTTTCTATTCCTTCCTGCCATTCTTCATGATGTTCCTTGGCGAAGTTCTGGCCGCAACCTTATCCGATCGTCTTGGTCGCCGAGCCATTGTCTGCTTCGTCGGCCTCTTCATGGCCGGTGTGTCGATGTATGCGGTCTCGGTTGTTGCCGACGCGCAGACAGCGGCATTGCTGATTGCGGTGAGTGCATTTTTCTGGGGAGCGGCATTGCCGCCGCTCTTCGCACTTTCGCTGCAAATACTGCCGCCGCGCGCCATCGCGGCCGGAGTGGGTATGTTCAATGGCATCGGTAATATTATTGGCGCGCTTTCGCCGCTGGTCATGGGTGCTCTGATCGCTTCGACAGGCGCGTTCGGTGCTGGTTTGATGGTGTTGGTAGGCGCCACGCTTGTCGGTTCCCTGGCAATGCTGCCGTTGGTGCGCCGCTATTGATATGGGTAGGCGCGGTCAATTGATCGCGCCCACCGACTCCATACGATTAAGTAAGAGCTTGCCGGATGGCGCGAGCGACGGGACAGTCGGGCGCCAGGGGACCGTGTGGCAATAGTGGCGGTTGAGCCAGGAAACGCGGTTCGCGACCGCGATGCGATTGCGCTGCGTGGACGATAAAGGGATGGCAGAGATAGACCGTGCCGGCTCTCCCTGTGGCGAGCATCTCTGGCCGATGAGCAGAGGTTGCAAAGCCGTCGCTGGCGAGATCGCGTAGCGTCAATCCTTCGTCTCCGACTGACGCGAGCTGCCGCGCGATATCGCGATGAGAGCCAACGCGAATGCGTGTTGGAGCATCATCGTCGCTCACATCGGAGAACAGGAACAGCATCAACAGCGCGCGCCCCTTCGAGGCGAGATTGACGCGCCAAGACATGAAGTCGGGATTGTCCTCGAAACCGAAGCTCACATCGACATGCCAGCCCGTATCACTGGGATCATTGCGTGAGGGAAACCGGATTGGAAAGGTGCCCATGCTTCGGCAGGGGAGCCAGCGCCCGTCGCCAATAAGCTGATCGAAGGCACGGTGGAGGATGGGCGTGTTGGCAGCCTGAAGAAACGGTTCGGCGCTATACATGCCGAGACGGATGACGGGCTTCGTCCATGTTTCAGGCTTGTCGGGGTCGCATTCCGTGTCGCGCCAAAGAAGTGCTCGGGCTTCTTCGGCTATAGGGCGCGAGAATGCGTCGTCGATGCGGAGGATGCCGGCGGTGATGAATTGTTCAATCTGCGCCTCGGTGAGGGCAGGGGCTGCTTGATCGGTCATGATTTCTTCCTGTTGCGGCGGTCGCTTTGAGCGACGGCAGACATGGGCTCTCGTTTGCGAGCAGGGCTCGCGAGGGGGTCAGCGCAACGGGAAGAAGAATGCGAACATCATGATGGGTTTTCTTTAGCCGGGGGACTCAGCGTGGGCAAATGAAGTCTATCGCGCTACCAATTGCCCTTGGCGTGATTTGCCATTAATCATTGAAATATCTCAATAAAATATTGATCCAATTATTAGTTGACAATTTTTATGTACTAAATAGATTTTACCTCATGCAGATGAGGTGAAGCCATGTCAGGACAAATTCGGCGACCGGAAGAGATTGCAAGCGGCGGTGGGGTGAGGGAGTTCCGCACCGATGTTCTGGTTTTAGGTGGCGGGCCGGCGGGTACCTGGGCGGCGATCAGTGCCGCCCAGCGTGGCGCCAGCGTCATCCTTGCGGACAAGGGATTTTGCGGAACATCGGGCGCAACGGCGCCGTCGGGCACGGGCGTTTGGTATGTGCAGCCGGATCCCGCCAAGCGCGAGGCGGCCATGGCCTCGCGCGAGCTGCTTGGCGGCTATTTGCAGGATCGGCGCTGGATGGCGCGGACGCTCAATCAGACTTTTGAAAATGTCGATCAGCTCGCCCGATGGGGCTATCCCTTCCATGACGATGGCGTCGGGTTTCAACGCTATGGCTCGGTGATGGGGCCGGAATACATGCGCTTGATGCGCAAGCGGACCAAGCAGGCGGGCGTCAAGATTCTCGATCACAGCCCGGCGCTGGAATTGCTGCAGGATGAGGACGGGGCCGTTGTCGGTGCGAGCGGCCTTTTCCAGCAGGCGGGTGAGCGTTGGAATGTGCACGCGGGCGCGGTGATCTTGGCAACTGGCGGTTGTGCCTTCCTCTCCAAGGCGCTCGGCTGCAATGTACTCACCGGCGACGGTTTGTTGATGGGTGCCGAGGTTGGCGCTGAGCTGTCTGGCATGGAATTTTCCAACGCCTATGCCATGTCGCTCGCTGAAGGCTCGGTGACGAAAACACGTTTCTATGATTTCGCTGAATTCACCGATGCCAATGGTGATCCGATTCCGGGCGCGCAGTCGAAAGGCGGACGTTCCGTCATTGCGCGCTGGCTGATGAGCGGGCCGGTCTACGCCAGTCTGATCAACGTCGATCCGGAAACGCAGCAGGCCATGCGCCGCGCTCAACCGAATTTCTTCCTGCCGCTTGATCGTTCCGGTATCAATCCGTTCACCGATCGCTTTTCAGTGACCCTGCGTCTTGAGGGCACCGTGCGCGGTACGGGTGGTCTCCGGCTTGTCGATGAAAGCTGCGCCACGAGCGTTGAGGGCCTCTATGCGGCGGGCGATGCAGCAACGCGCGAGCTGATTTGCGGCGCTTTCACCGGCGGGGGCAGCCACAATGCTGCTTGGGCGATGTCGTCTGGCTATTGGGCAGGCGCGGGAGCGGCGAGCTATGCGCGTACGCGCCGGGTGCTGGCTCAGCCCTCGAAGGTGATTCGGGCCGGCAAAGCGGCACTCATTGAACAGTCACAGCGCGGCTATGATCCTTTGGCCGTGACCCAGGCAGTGCAAGACGAAGTCTTCCCCTATGATCGCAATTATTTCCGTAGCGAACTTGGCCTGAAACATTCGCTCGAACGGCTTGATCGTTTGTGGCGCAAGGTCGAGAGCGCTGACAAGGCCAGCGTTTTGCATGTGGCGCAGTCGCGTCAGGCCGCAGCCATGGTGGCGACCGCGCGCTGGATGTACCGCAGCGCTCTGGAACGTGACGAAAGCCGCGGCATGGCACGTCGTGTCGATCGGCCGCAACAGGATCCGGGGCCACGCTATTACGTTCGTTCAGGCGGTCTTTCCGAAGTGTGGACGCGGCGCGATCTGCAGCAGCCTGAAGCGCGCGTGCTGGAGGCCGCCGAATGATCGAGGTGATCGATAAAGAGCGCTGCACGGGTTGCAATATCTGCGTGCACGCCTGTCCGACGAATGTCTTCGATACGACAGCAGACATTCCAGTAATCGCACGCCAGGGCGACTGCCAAACCTGCTACATGTGCGAAGCCTGGTGTCCCGAGGACGCGCTCTATGTAGCGCCTAACGCGGACAAAGCTGTCTCCGTGGATCTCGCCGCACTCAAGGCCGGAGATGTCATCGGTAGCTACCGGCGCGCTATCGGATGGTCGTGACGTTATCCATTTTACCGTGAACAGAACGCGGACTTTCCTGCGCTCGTTTCTCCCTTTCGAGGTCTGATATGTTCAGCTTATTTCGCAAGTCGTTCGGCCTGGCTCTGATCGCAGCCATCGTTTCCGTTATCTCGGTCAAGGCCGAAACGCCGCCTTCCGTCATTCGTCTCGCCGGGCCGGGCAATGCAGCCGGCCAACCTTATGGCACAAACGTTTTGGGTGTCGTGCGCGCCAGGAAAGCTCTGGAAGAAGAATTCAAAGCGGATGGCGTGAAGATTGAATGGCAGTTCCCGCGCGGCACGGGGCCGGCCATCAATGAAGCTTTCGCGAATGGTCAGCTTGATTTCGCCGCCTATGGCAGTTTACCGAGCATCGTGGGTCGTGGAGCGGGGCTACGGACCAAAGCGATCGCCTCATACGGCGTTTCACCGGTTTATGTGGTCGCGCGTAAGGATGCACCGATTACAACCATCGCTGATCTCAAGGACAAGAAGATATCTCTGCAACGCGGCACGATCTTCGAATGGTCTCTCAATCGCATTCTGTCGACGACGAGCTTGAAGGAGCGGGATCTGCAGATTTTCGATCTACAAACCGCTGACCAGGTTTCGGCCTTCACATCCGGCCACATCGACGCGATTGTCGGCAACAATACCATCCTCGATCTGGTCGACCGCGACTTCGGCAAGGTGATCTATTCGACCAAAGGCACGCGCAATCCGGGCACCAGCTTCGGAGTGTTCGCCGTCAGCGAGGATTTCGCCAAGAAATATCCGGAGACGACCCAACGCGTCGCCACGGCTTTCATTCGTTCTGCGCGGTTCGCATCCGACGATGCCAATCGCAATGAGCTTTACGACATCTGGGCTCTGACCGGTACGCCGCGCACGGCTTTCGTGAAGGATTACGACAAGGATGACTTACGCGAACGCCTGAATCCGCTGCTCGACGAGTATTTTGTTTCCAGCGTCAAGGACGGCGTCGACTTTACGCTCAATGCCAAACTGGTCCGCCGTGGCTTCAAGCCAGAGGATTGGATCGATCGTTCTTATATCGACAAGGCGATCAAGCAGCTTGGCTACGAGGGGTTTTGGTCCGCTTACGATGCGAAGGGCAAACCGGCGAGCTGATTTCGTCTATTCCTGAATTCCATACATTGGTGCGATATGACAATCCTTGCTGATGCAGGCCGTCGTCGATCTTCCTCCGCCTCGCCGTTTCTCGGACACGATGGCTTCGTTCGTATTCGTCATTTCTATAACGGTAACCGCTGGCTCGGCGCCGTGGCGACGGGATTGGTGGTGCCGGCAGTCATTCTTGCACTCTGGTCCCTTGCCGTCCGGCTGGAACTCTTGGCGCCGCAGATTCTGCCGGCGCCGTCCTTGGTCTGGACGACCTTGAGCGATCTCCTGGTGAGCGGCGATCTGCCTTATGAACTTGGCGTCAGCATGCTGCGTTTGGCCGTTGGAATTGCCATTGGTGCGGGACTTGGACTTGCGACTGGCATCGCCTTTGGCTTGTCGCGCCGCGCCGATGCCTATTTCGGTGCGTCGGTGCGGGCGATCTTTCTGGTGCCGTCTCTCGGTTGGCTGCCTTTCTTCATGCTGATGTTCGGAATCGACGAAACATTGAAAGTGGTACTCATTGCCAAGACCTGCTTTCTGCCGCTCATGGTCGGGCCTTACCATGCCATCAGGACCATGCCGCCGAAATATGATGACATTGCCCGCTGCCTCGAGCTGAAGCGATCCGATTACCTCCGTAAAATTCTTCTGCCAGCCTTGCTGCCATCGATTGCCACGGGCATGCGCCAGGCGGTGAGCAAGGGATGGAAGGTTTTGATCCTGGTCGAGATGATTTCGTCGGCCGCAGGCATTGGCTACTTGATGATGTGGGGACGTAAATCCTTCCAGCTTGACGTGGTTTTCGCCACGATCATCGTCATCGGACTGGTGGGCTTGTTGTTTGATCGGGGTATTCTTTGGTTCGAACGCCGCACGGCCCAATGGTCGTTGCACGCGGCGGTGTGAACCATGGCGAAGCAACAGCCTGTTTTGACCCCATCCGCTTGGCGCCCTCTTGTGGTTCCTTTGCTGCTGGTTACGGCTTGGATCGCCTATAGCTTAGTGCGCGATACGGGAGATTCAGCCACCTTCACGTCGCCCAATGCTTTCGCCGTTGCTGTTGCAAAGGACACAGCCAGTGGTTTTCTGCCAGGGGCTATCGCAGCGACTTTGGCGCGGGCGATCGCCGGTTTTCTGATAGGCGCCAGCGCGGGGCTTGCCGTCGGTTTGGCTATCGGTCTTTGGCGGCCGGTTGATCGTCTGTTGTCGCCAACCATCGACAGTGCGCGCCAAGTGGCTCTCTTCGCGTGGATTCCCTTGCTTAGCGCCTGGCTGGGCAATGGCGAGGCGATGAAAGTGAGTTTGATCTCGCTTGGCGCATTTTTTCCAGTCGCGCTGGCGACGGCCGTGGCCTGCGCCAACGTTAGTCGCCCCTATCTTGAAGTTGGCCAAGTTTTGGAATTGTCGCGTCGCCAGGAGGTGAGCAAGATCATTCTGCCCGCCGCGGCACCGGCCATCGTCGCCGGTCTGGAGCTGGGGCTGAACATTGCATGGCTCGGCACGATCGGCGCCGAATATCTGATCGGCACCGGCTATATCAACGGCATGGGCGACGGACTCGGCGCTTATCTCGCGCAGGCGCGGGAATATGCGCGCATGGATCGCATTCTTATTGGCGTGATCGCCCTGGCGCTCGTTGGCTTGGCGCTTGATCGCCTCGTTTCATGGTCATCAAGAAAGGTTTTCCCGTGGCACCGGCAGTAGCTTTTGGCGCAGCAGACGCAGGCGTCGAGATTCACCAGCTTTCGAAGTGGTTTGCAGTGGATGAAAATCGCGTGCAGGCGCTCGATCGGGTGTCGCTCACGGTTCAGGATGGCGAATTCCTCACTCTGCTGGGCCCGAGCGGCTGCGGCAAGTCGACTTTGCTGCGCATGCTTGCTGGGCTCGATGTCCCGGATGAAGGGGATGTGGCGGTTTATGGCGCCCGCGTCGAGAGGCCCTCGCTATCGCGCGGCATCGTCTTTCAGGACCACCGGCTTTTGCCGTGGTTGACGGTGCGCGAGAACATCGCCCTCAGCTTGCATAAGTCAGGATTGTCGCAGCAAGAGCAGAATGCACGTGTTTCCGAACTCATTGCCCTGGTCGGTCTCATGGGGTTTGACAAGGCCAAGCCTTATCAACTTTCCGGCGGCATGTCGCAACGGGCAGCGATTGCTCGCGCTTTGGCGCCACGCCCGCGTATCCTCCTGCTTGACGAGCCGTTGGGGGCCCTTGATTCCCTCACGCGGACGCGTTTGCAGAATGAGTTGATACGCTTATGGGAAGCCGAGCGGATCACCGTCGTCATGGTGACCCACGATGTTGAGGAGGCGGTTTATCTTTCCAGTCGCGTTGTGGTGATGGAGTCACGGCCGGGCCGTATTCAATCGATCATCGATATCGATCTACCTCGTCCACGCAAGCGTACGGATGTGCGCCTGGTAACGTTGCGGGAGCAAATTTTGGCGAGCCTGGAATGACGGTCTCGGATCTTTTGCAGCGCCTGAGCAAAGGCGCGAGAGTCTGGTGGGACAGGCAGGCGCTGCAAGCCGATTGGGAACTGGAACGTCAGATTCGTCTGACCTTTCCGGAAGATGCGGCGGATTACGCCGCATCGCTTAGTTCGTCGGCCACGCGGGCGATCAAGGCTGCACGCTCAGAGCCCGACTTCAATCCTATTCCGCCGCAACAGCTGTCGCCGGCGCCTGTTCCTGGGCGGCTAACCGGCTCAGGACCTGCCGCATCATCAGGCCAGGGCGATCGCTGCGGAAACTGAATTCGCGATAGTCTTCACTTTCCGTGGTGACGATGTCGGAAATCCAGCCCAGAGCGTCGACATCTTCGACATAGGCCGCATGAGAAGCTTCATAGAGAAACTTGCTCGCTTCTTCATCGTCAAGACCGAAATCACGGCTGTTGAACCACCAATAATGCAAGGTGTTCTGCGTTTCCGGTGTGAAGACATGTAGAATGTTGACGCGGAATTCCTCTCGCTCATTGGCGATAGGTTCCGATACGGTGATCTTTGCCAATGCCAGATGGCCAGCCGGACCGAAGAACGAGGCTTCGGATAAGCGATCGACCATGCGCCCTTCGAGCTTCATCGGCACAGCGTAGATGCCGGGCGGTAGCGACTTCTTGAGCTCGCGACGCAGGGAGACGGTGTCTCCATTCTGGCTCACTTCCAGAGGCGAGGTCGCCCATTCCGGCGTGCCAACAGAGCCGGCATGCAGAAAGGTGAAATGAGTCTGATCGAGCAGGTTCTCATGCATCGCGACATAGTTGGAATGCATATGGAACGACCCGGAGACTGTCTTCCAAGTGGGTGCGGAAAGAAAGGAGAAATCCGGAATCAGAGCAGGATCGGCTTGCTCGGCATCCCCCATCCAGATCCACACCAGCGGTGCGCGTTCAACGACGGCGAAGTTGCGGATCTTGATATTGCCGCCCGCATTGGGTGCGCTCGGCACATGCAAGCAGCGGCCGGTACCGTCATAGGTGATGCCGTGATAGCCGCAGACGATCGTGTCGTCTTGAAGCTGGCTTTTAGACAGGGGAAAGGAACGGTGCGGGCAGCGATCGTGGAGAGCCGAGATCGAACCGTCCTTCTTGCGAAAGAACACGACGCGGGTTTCGAGCAGGGTGCGCGGCAGCAGGTTTCGCTCAATTTCATGGGACAAGGCGGCGACATACCAGGCGTTGCGAACGAGAGGCGTGGTGTGATCGGCGTGCTGGCGATGCGAAGCAGCGGCATTGCTCATAATCGGGCTCCCTGACCGAGTAATTGGGATCCCATGTAGATTGAGTTTGGGATCCCGTCAATGCCATTTTTAAATTTTAGAGTGTAATTTTACCCTATTTTGTATCCCAAAACCACCGAGGCGCAGGCTATTTAGCTGTTTTATTGGTTCTTTCAGGCGATTTGCGGTATCCAATTGAGCGGCGACTGCTAAGGTTGTTGAGCCGCCGACATCGGCTTGGGATCCAATCGAGGAACCATGAAACACGAAGCGGATGTATTGCAGCGCCTGCGAGATATGATCTTGCAGGGCGATCTGGCGCCGGGGCAGCGGGTGCCGGAAGCGCATGTGGCGGCTTTGCTCGGTCTTTCGCGCACGCCGGTGCGGCAGGCACTGCCTGTATTGGCGAAGGAAGGCTTGTTGGTGCCCGCTGGCGCGCGAGGCTTTGCCGTGCGGGCCTTCACCAAGGCGGAAATTGCGGAAGGGGTTGATGCGCGCGGCCTTCTGGAAGGTTATGCGGCTCATGTGTTGGCGCAGCGTGGCGTTGATCCTGAAACGCAGGAACGTTTGCGGGATCTGTTGGCGCAAGGCGATGCAATCTTCGCCAAACGCCATCTCGTCGCGGCAGACGAGCGTGCTTATGGCGAGATGAATCGTGCTTTCCATGACACCATTGTAGAGGCCGCGCAGCTGCCGATCGTGAAAGGACTGCTGGAAACGTTAAACCGCATTCCGTTTGCGTCGCCTGAGATGATTGCGTTTGATCGGCTTGGGCTTGAAGAGATGTATGACGCGCTTTGGTATTCTCATCGTCAGCATCATCAGATTGTCGGTGCGATCGTCGCCGGCGAGGGCGCGCGGGCGGAAAATTTGTTCCGTGAACACGTCAACAATCAGATCTACAGCATGTCCCTCCGTGGCGAAGACAATCGTCGTTCGCCAATGGCCAGACCCATGCAACCGCTTGCTGAGACGCGGGTGCCGCGCTCGCGCAAAAGCAAAGTACCGGGACTATGATGGGTTTCGTAGAAATACTGATGTGTCTCTGGGTGTGATCCTGTATGCAACGTTTCCATGTGATGGTGTAATTCCGTCGTCATAAATCCCCGGCATGTGCGGAACGCCAATCACGATAAAAGGGGTGTCGCATGCTGAAAGCAATCTTGGCCAGCGCGTTTCTCGTCGCTGGAACTCTCGTCGTCGGAGCGCAGACCATCGACAATAGTGCATTAGAAAAATCTGATTTTAGGGCTCATGCGCGCACCTTCGGTTTGGTCTACATCCTGCCGCATGCGGTCAACGACAAGTTGGCGACGACGATCGGCGGCATGTTGCGCGAGGATCTGCTGAAGGCGGGTCTGACGACCGAAGCGCTGATGTTCAATATCCCGCATGTTACTGTCGTCCATATCCATAATTCCGATCCGACGACGCCTGAGAAAATGCTGAAAGTATTGCCGTCCCTGCCGGGTCGGATCGATCTGACGCTGAAGACTTTCTATACGACGGAAGCGGCCAAAGACGCTGGTCGGCCGTGGTGGCTTGATCTTGGTATCGTCAAGGAAGGTAAAGGCTACGAGAAGATGATGGCTTTTAACGTGACGGCCACGGCGGCGCTGGCACCGCTGCGTGATGGCCCGTTGCCGCGCGTTACCGGCCCCGTCTATGCCAAAATGGGCGATGCGGCGAAATCTTTGGTCCAGACCATGGGCGTGAGCGGGGTCAACATCATGCAGGATGGCAAGGCGACGTCAGCGCATAATCCGCACAATACGCTTGTCTACAGCATGGCGCCCTTTACGCCGGCTGTTCAGGCCGCGATGAATGAAACGGCGAAGAACTTCAATCAAGTTCTGCCCAATGGTATCGAAACCACATTTGCCACGGTCTCGATCGTCGAGCTTGCTTTTGCCGGTAACGTGCTGCGTGAGATTTATCGTATCGATCTCGACTCCGGCTCGGTGCTGGAAATCGCAACGGGTAAGGCGATGAAGTTGGCTAAAAACTAGCTTCAATACTTCGCGTTCCGACGATGCAGGGAGCCGCCGCCTCGCTTGCGAGGGGGCGGCTTCTTTTTGATATCCCATGCTTTTGTCTGTTGGAGCATGCCTCCCAGGAACTAGCCGAACTTGCTGACAAGCTATAGTCTGACCGGCAACGCAAAAGACGAGAACTCTGGAGGAGCGCCGCAATGTTGAACTTGGATGGCAAAGTTGTGCTGATTTCGGGAACTGCGGGCGGTCAGGGGCGAGCGGCGGCATTGCAGTTCGCCGCAGTGGGTGCCCGCGTTTTGGGATGTGACGTCAAGGCGGCGGAGGCACAGGAAACCGTTGATATGGTGCGAAAGGCCGGCGGCACGATGGAGAGTTTCCATCCGGTCGATGTCTCGGCGCCTGAAGTGGCGAAAAGTTGGATCGATAAGGCAGTCGAGACATGGGGCACGATCGACGTGCTCTATAACAATGCCGGACAGATGCGGGCCAAGGGACCGTTCGCCGAGACCTCAATGGAAGATTGGAATCTTACGCTTCAGTATGAATTGACCATGCCCTTCGTCTGCAGCCGCGCGGCATGGCCGCATTTCGTGCGCCAGCATCAGGGCCTCATCATCAACACGGGCTCGATTTCCGCGCATGTGGAGCTGATGCCCCTGCGGAGCTGCGCACATGGCGCGACCAAAGCCGGATTGCTCGGTCTTACACGCATGCTGGCCGCCGAAGGTGCCGTTCATGGCATTCGTGCGATCAGTTTAAGTCCCGGCGTCGTTCGATCGCCGGCAACGGCGCGTTTCTGGTCTGGTGAAGACCCGCAGCAGACGGCTGTCGGCGAGGCGCTGCTGCGCAAGATTCCGCTGGGACGCGCAGCGTCATGCGAGGAGATCGCCAGCGTTGCCGTCTTTTTAGCCTCTCCAATGGCCACCTATATCAACGGCACGGACATCTTAGTTGATGGCGGTTTGCTTGGCGTTGCCCATCACCCTTATGTGCCGGCAGGTTGAGAGGCTTTCGGCTCTCACCGGATACCGTGGGCTGTGTTCAGCCGTTTCGCTGATAGGCCAGCTGCCTCGAGTTCATCGGTTAGACGTTCGGCGATGGCGGACAGCATTTGCATGCGGCCCAGAGCGGCGCGTACATCGATGGCAAATTCGGGGAATTCGCTTTCGAGATAGGTGATCCATTTCTTGGCAGCAGGGTCGTTACCGCGTTGATGGAGAGCAATGATCCGCGCGATAGCACCGAGCGGTGTTTTGGTGACTGAGGCGCGAAAGGCATGACGCTTGGCTTCAGACCGGTCGCCGCTGTGATAAGCGTTTAGGAAATAATAGAATTCGAGCCAAGCGGCGTGGTTGTCGGCAATGGCGGAGACTTCATTCAGCAGTTTCATACCGGATTCAAAATCGCCGCGCAGGATATAGGCGCTGCCAACGCGGCTGCGGATTTCCATCGAATGAGGGTTGAGCGTCAATGCATGTTTGGCGGCTGCAAAAGCTTCTTCAAATCGGCCGTCGTAGAAACGGGCTAGAAATAGGGCGCGATAGGCTTGCGAAGAATGCTGGTTGAGTTCGACAGCAGTGCTGGCAGCCTGTAAGGCGCTCTCGATGGTGCTTTCGCCCGTGCCGCCGATAACATAGCCTTTGAGATGGCCATCAATCAGCATCGACGCTTTGAGGGCCTGGCCCAGGCTCGATTTGGGGTTGGCGGCGACCGTGCGATTGGCACAATCCAGAACCTGCTGAAAGGTCTTGAGCGATGGCGTATTGAAGTATTGATAGCCGTCGACAATGCAGGCGAAGCCGATGGTGGTCGTATCCGACAGCGGCATGCGTGCATAGCGATCGGTGAACACAATACCGTAGGTCCGCCCGAGGATGCTGGCGACCTTCGAGACGAGGGGACGGCGGACATCACCGGTGAAATCAAATGGTAGATGCGCAAAGGCCTGCGACCAGATCACTTGATCGGTTGCGGTGTGCAGCAGGCGATAATGGATCGCCAATCGTCCTTCCACCTGGCTAGCATGGGCCTCAAGACGATAATCGGTGCGGCGCTGCTGCGCTTCGGAGCCAAAATCATAGACCCGCAGAAAGTCGAATCCAGCCAGAGCGGCGAGTATTTCGACATCCAGTGCTCGTGCTTGAGCAGGTTTGACGAGTCTGCCGTCATACTGCAGAGGCGTAATCGAAATCGACGGCGGTCGCTCCCAGGCCATCGTACCTGTTTCCGCTTCGTCGTCGGCGGGTAAGCGGGAAAGCAGGGGCGGCATCGCGAAACTGGCAATGCCCAGCAGGAGAATTGCGGCCAACGCCACGAAAGCTGACCGAGGATGTTTCCAGCGGTTGCCGATCGTTGGCTGATTTGCCGGCTGCAAAGCGTGAGAGGGAAGAGAGGAGTTTTGCCGGGCAATGAATTGGGGTACGTAAGAGCCCTTCGGAAGTTGGATCTCGATCGGGCTGGCGCCGGGGTTTCGGCTGTAGTGAAGGGTGAGTAGCCGGCGCAGACGGGCGGCTTCCACACGCACCAGAGAGTTGGTTTGCGGATTGAAACTCTCGTTGCGGCCGAAAACGGTGAGAGCGATCGTGTAGGCCTTCAGACGGGCGGAGCGCCCCTCCAACGTTTCGGTCACGATGTAACGCAGGAAACGCGAGAGGCTGTCCGAGGCTGCGAAGACAGGATCGCTCAAAACATAATCGAGCGCGTGAAGGGTGCGCGCTTTATCCCAGCCTGCCTGCGAATCCAAAAACCATCCCCCCTTTGATTTGGCTCCGGAAGGTCGTTCCGGAGTCGTCCAACAGTATCAGAGCCTAGCGTGGCACGATAGTTTTGCTAGAGCTTGGATGACACAATAACATATTGAAACAAAAGGAACTAACTAGTTTCAACGCAGGTTACAACTAGTTATAACCTACCGCCGCTAAACCTCCCGTCCACAAGCTCACCTCCAACCCGCTGGCGAATGGCCGCGGGCCTCCGGTCGCGCGACGCGATCAGACAACAAGCCGGAACGAAGCCCGCGTGGGAGCGGGTGGGGGCCAGAGGAGAGCAAGGTGGATTCATTTAAAAGGGCGCTGGTGGGCAGCGCCGCTACATTCACATGCGTGGTTGCGGGCGCATGTGTTGCCACGGCGGCGGATCTGCCGTCGCGCAAAGCGGCGCCGGTGGAATATGTGCGGGTTTGCGATGCCTATGGGTCGGGCTTCTATTGGATCCCTGGCACCGACACCTGCTTGAAGGTGGGTGGTCGTGTCCGGGTGGATGCCTGGTTCACCCCGGCGAAAAATGCGGTTGTGCATCGTTCGACGGCAGGCGCAGGCATCGCGGCGAACAGTTTCGTGAGCTCGAATGCTGTCGACCAATACGGCTGGTATGCGCGTGGCATTATCAATATGGACGCGCGCACCCAATCAGCCTGGGGCACGGTGCAGACCGTTTTTGCCCTGCGCCTGCAAAGCGCCTCCGGCCTCGCCAACACGCCTCCCGGCTATACGGGCAGTGTGTTCGCGGCAGGCAATGCGAGCAGCGCGACCATCGAGGCCGCTTATATTCGCTTTGCCGGATTTACGATTGGTCAGGCGGCGTCGAATTTCACGTTCTTGCCACCCTTCCAATATCATACGATGTGGACTGCGGGTTTCCCGAACGGCATCCGCCAACTCGCCTATACGGCGACTTTCGGCGGCGGCTTCTCGGCGACGATTGCGCTGGAAAACAGGGCCGAACTCTCCAATGGGCAGCGGCCGAATACGTTGGGTGCCAATCCGTTCACCGCGACGGGAGCTGTCGCCGCAGGCGGCCCACAGCGTTTGCCCGCTATCGTAGCCAATTTGCGGGTTGACCAGCCTTGGGGCTCCGCGATGGTGTCGGGAGCCGTCATTGAGAATACCGCCACCTTTGGCAACGCGCCGTTGGCGGTTGTCGGCAATGCGGGGCCGCTGGTCCGCCGGACCGGTTGGGCCGTCAGCGGCGGTCTGCGCATTAATCTGCCGATGTTGGCTGCTGGAGACAGCATTCAAGCGTGGGCGGCCTATGGTGTCGGCGCACTGAGCTACGTGACCAACTCGGGCATCAATACCAATCCTCCGGTGTCGGGGAGCTTTCTGGGCGGCTTCCTGCGCGCGGATCGCGATCTGACGATGTTCTGCGTCAACGCGGCTTGTTCGGTTGGTGGCGTCGAACAAACCCGCGCGTTCAGCCTTGCGGGTATTTTCACCCACTACTGGACACCGTCGCTGCGTTCACACCTGATTGGTTCCTACGTGCAGATCACGCCAGGCAACGTGGCCCGCTCGACCGCTTGGGCCAACGGCGGCCTGTCGCGCGCGACTGTCTGGAACGTCATGGGCAGCCTTGTCTGGTCGCCGGTTCGTAACTTCGACATTGGTGTCGAGCTGTCTTACGCCCGCTTGAATCAGAGCCTGCCGCTTTCCGTGCCCGTGGGTCTTGGCACCTTAGCCTCGGTGAGCCCGAACAATTGGACCGGGCGTATGCGTGTCCAACGCACGTTCTGATCGACATTCCGGCCGGGCATTTCTGCAATCGCCCGGCCGGTCAGACCTCTCCTCGTGATACCTGGACATCGGCTAGATTGATTAGCCTCCGTCAGTCCGCTCCCTCTGAGCAGCAGATCCGGGACAAACGAGGAAATGGGAGGGACTTCAGCCCCGGCGACAAGCAGCGCCGGGGTTCTTTTTGTCGGCGCATTTCCTGCGCCTTGAAGGTATCTTTGGACGGTCCCCGTTTTACAGGCGGATGCCCGCATTCGAAGCAATCTGCTTCCATCTGACAATATCGGCGGCAATAAACTGATCGAATTCCTTTGGAGAAGAGCCGATCGGCTGCATTCCGAATTGCTCCGCTTTCTTCTTGAATTCGTCTGATTTGACGAATGCGGTGACATCCGCTGCCATTCTTTCCACCAGGGCGGGGGATGTCTGCTTGGGAATGACGAGGCCGAGGATGGAGCTGACTTCGTAACCTGGCAGAGTTTCGCCTATGCAAGGATATTGAGATGCGCTTGGAATGCGCTGCCCATTGATGACACCTAGAATCTTGAGAGCTTTGTCATCGACGTAAGCGCGAACCGAATGCCACAGGTCGAACATCAGCGGTATGCGGCCTGTCAGAACGTCGTTCAGGGCTTCGGTCGCGCCATTATACGGCACATGCTGCAGTTTGATCTGGCCGGCGCGTTGCAAAAGTTCCGCCGCCATATGAGGCGCGGTAGCTATGCCCGGAGTCGCATATGCCAGCGGTTCTGATGCCGCCCGTGCCGTCTTCAAAAGACCAGGAATGTCGCTGGCGGGGAAACTGGGATGGGCGGCAAGAACTAAATAAGATGAAGCGATTTGCGTTAAGCCCCGGAGATCGGTCGCCGTGTCGAAAGGCATTTTATCGCGTACTGCGGGATTGATCATATAGGAACTGGTCACGACACCGATCGTCGTGCCATCTGGCTCAGACTTGGCAACCACGTTGGTGCCGATCATCGAGCCGGCGCCCGCCCGGTTTTCGACGATTGTTCCCGCCGGCCATTTGCTCCGCATTGCATCGGCGACAATTCGTGCCAAGACGTCCGTTGGGCCGCCAGGACCGAAAGGCACGATGAAGCGAATTGTGCGTGAGGGTGGCGCTTCCTGCGCCCATGCAGATGCGGCAATCCCTATTGTGCTCGTTGTTGAAACCCTCAAAAATGTGCGGCGATCAATCATGATCGAACTCCCTCTGTCGCATGTTGATTTTGTTGTCCGTACGGAGTCGGTCCCTCTCAACCGGCTCGCGGCGGTGCTTTTAGAAGCCGCGTTGCGGCGGCCTGCCATCATAGGACCAAGCCTTGATCGGCTTATTCTCCATGATGGCGGTCAATTCTCGCGTGAAGAGACGGCGCAGAATAGCGATGCAGACGTCGGAAGCACCGAGACGTTCCTGGCTTCGATCGGCTATCGCGCCTTGCCCCAGCTGCGCGATGGCGTCTTCGATGAAAACGAAACGGGGATGATCTTTGTAATCTGCCAAGGTTTTCTTTCCGGCGAGCACGGCTTCCGCCACTTCCCGGACTGAGGGCGCCGATTTCACGAATTGGCGGACCCGTTCGCGGGTGGCCCAATAGTCGTCGAGCTGATCCGACGGTACATGGATTTGGCGTGTCGAGAACAAGATGTGATTTTCGTCGTCTGTCGGAACCAGTGTCAGATAACTGTCGCGCCAGCCGCCAATCTCTTTGCCGTTCGGTGAACGCTGGGGCGGGAGAAATATACGCATTGTATTGGGAAAAATGAGATGCGCGGCGCGTTCCGGTCCACCCGAAATGGAGGTGATCCGTGACATGCCATAATCGGTCTCTTGCGCGGAAAGTTTTGGCAATTCCACCGTGCGTTTGAGATCGTCATGCGAGCCGCCGCCGCTATGAACGAAGGCGAGATGGATTTCATCTGCAAAATTCTCGTAGGTCTGGAACCAATTGCACGGGAATTCAGTCACAAGATTCTCGATGATCCCTCCGTCTGAAAAAGGATAGGGCGGGAAAGCCGGTGGATCATCCGGACCGAAATAGCCATAGATCAGGCCGTGGTATTCTCGGGTCGGATGTCCGCCGATACTGATATCCTTATGAGGGCCCGGTGGATTTTCAGCCGGTCGCTCGGTGCATGCGCCAGTGCCGCTATATTTCCAACCGTGATAGAAGCACTGAATTTCTTCGCCGCGCACCCAACCGGTGGACATTTGTGTGCAGCGATGAGCGCAACGATAGCCAACGATATAAGGCGCACCCGATTCACCGCGATAAAGCGTGAATCGCTCGCCCATGATATGGATAGGTTTGGCAGCGCCGATCGCAAGATCGCGCGACGCGTAAACCGGCTGCCAAAAGCGGCGAAGAAATTCACCACCGGGAGTGCCCGGGCCTGCTGAGGCGAAGTCCATCAATCTGGATTTATGACCCAGAGGCCTGCTTGTTCCGCTGTCGCCCTGCGGTTGTCGACTCTCAGCTTGCACCATCCGCTCCCATGTCGGCCTTTTGAATTGGTCGAAGTATAGGGAGAGGAGTGCCCTTGAGAAGCGATAGGGCCTTGCTATTTATCACGCCATTCTTATCAGAATTGTCATATATCTGATGTTGGCTACTCAGCTCCTGGGTCGAGGATTGAGGTGTTAGTTCAGGTGCTCCTAGCGGCTGACTTGAGGTTGTCGATGAAGATTTTTTCAAGCTCTGACAATTTTCGAGAAGCAAGCCGTGCAACGCAGACAGTCGTGGAAGTATCGTTGCCGTCGACCGGCAGTGTTTTGATGTCTCGTGTCGATTGCTCGAACCATTTTGCCAATCGAGACGACATGGCTGTGAGATATTTGCCGCTTTTTAAAAACTCGATGACGTAATGCAATTCCATCGTCTCAACGACGACGGGGTTGAGCTGTCCGGCACTGATACGCAAATTGCGTTCCACGGTCCGTCGCGTCGATGTTTGGACGGGAGTTACGACCCATGGATAGTTGGAAAGTTCTTTCCAGCTGAGTCGTTTGCGGCGTGCCAACGGATGGTTTGCGGCAGAAAGAACTGAGATGTGCTCTTCGTATAGTGGCTCAGCGATGAGATCTTCGCCAAATTGCCTGACGTCAAGGTGAGTGAGGAGTAGGTCGCAACGACCTCGCATCAGATCAACGATAAGCGCATCCGCAAAGTTACTATGGAAATGAACCGCGAGCTTGGGCGCAACAGCCCGGGCTTGATTGGTGGCTTTTGCGAGAATGCGCGGCGAAAAGGCGCCAATGATACCGACATTCAATGATCCTAGATCACCACTGGCGATTGCGTTGAACTCTGCCTCGGCCTTGTCTAATTGGCTTAGAACCTGCTCCGCATGTCGGGCTAGATTCTGCCCCAGTGGCGTGGGTCTAAACTGCCTGGTGGTGCGCTCGAATAGTTTCGCACCCAGCAAGGTCTCTATCTCGGCGAGTGTGCGGGAAACCGCCGATTGCGACGTATAAAGAGTTGTTGCGCAGCGAGCGATGCTGAGTTCTTGGGCCAGGACGCTGATCAGACGTAGATGTTTGATCGTCAGCCGTTGCTTGAAATGCACAGTCATGCCCCTTTGTCGATCATTTGGAGGCCGATCTTTCGGTTTGTGATCGGTATCGTCAAGACGAGTTATACCTTCGCCGTTGACGCCGTGCCGTAAAGCCGTGTTTCATAATCTCGACCCAGTGCGGCGGGCGGGGAACGGTCATGGGTAGGAACATCGTCATTTGCTGCGACGGCACCGGCAATGAGATCGGTAAGACGATGTCGAATGTGTTGAAGCTGTTTCGCATTCTCACCAAGAATGCGAAACAGCGCGTCTACTATAATCCCGGCGTTGGCACGATCGGCCAGCAGAACACCTGGCAGCGTTTCAAACAACAGATGCGAGGTGTTTTCGGTCTGGCGACCGGTTACGGGCTCGATGATGACGTGCTATCGGCTTATCGTTTTCTTTGCACGAATTATGAGAGCGGCGACAGGATCTACCTCTTTGGCTTCAGTCGCGGTGCTTATACGGTTCGAGTTTTGGCAGGGTTCATCAATGTCATTGGTTTGCTGCGCCCCGATCAGATCAATCTCGCACCCTATGCTTTCTCTGCCTATAAGAACTCCAATTCACGCGCGGGCATCGTTGGACCGAATGGCGATGCAAATGACGATGCGCAGGGTGATGTATCGTCTCCCGCTGTCGATCCGGCGCTCGCTGCAGCTTGGCACTTCAGCCGAGTCGCCGGTGGCTACGCGGTGCCGATTGAATTCATCGGCGTATGGGACACGGTAGCCTCGATTATCGTGCCGCGCTGGGAGCGCTTATCACTTGGCTTGCAAGCTCTTCGATACACGCGCACCAATCCGCGCGTGAAGATTTTTCGCCAGGCGATTGCCGTCGACGAGCGCCGACGTATGTTTCGTCTCAACGGCTGGACGAGCCCGCAGGTGTTTCGCCCTAATCCGTTCGATGCAAATTCCGAAGTTGCCCAGGATATCCGTCAGGTTTGGTTTGCTGGGGTCCATGCGGATATCGGTGGGGGCTATCGCGAGATTGAAAGCGGCCTTTCCAAATTTCCGCTGCTATGGATGATCGAGCAGGGCGCTGCAGCAGGCGTCATCGTCAACCGTGCCATGGTCAATCATCTGGTGTTGGGCCGTCCGCGCAAGGGTAGCAACCACGTTTATGTTCCACGATCCGCCACTGGCGTTCTGCACGATTCGATGACCTTGGCATGGCGCTTGCTGGAATACTGGCCGAAGAATGCTCGTTGGCGTGAATGGCCCTTTCGTCAGGTGTTCGCGGGGCTTTATTTTCCACAGGCCGAACCGCGGGCGATTCCCGATGGGGCACTGATCCATCGCTCTGTCCTTGAAAGGCGCCGGCTCATGCCAAGCTATCGCTCGGAAAACTGGAACGAGAACCATGAAATCGAAGAAGATCCTGTTCCTGACACTTTTACGGCGGGAATAGACGAGACTGACGAAACGCCTTGAAGATGCCATGGGAATGCGCTGATTGCGATCCCGAGGAGGCAAAAACGGAATGGCAACACGAGAGCAAAGGCTGGCCGATTTCATTACGGAAGGCACGCCGCCGGATACGGTACCGTGCCAACTGCTCTGTGAGGACCATGTCGGCACTTACATGTTGCCGTTCGTCTGCGTGTTTGTTGAGGGGCGTTGGATCAACGAGAAAACCGGCTTGCCTATCGATGCCAAGGTTGTTGGCTGGCGACCGGCGGCTCGCGGTGCATCTATTGGTTGAAGTTGCTATCGCGTGAGAGCGCCAACCCGGCTGATCGCGGCGGCGAGGCCTTCTAGGGAGAGGGAATAGACCTGGGGCACGCCGTTCTCGGCGCGTGTGACGAAAATCTTCAATGTCGTCCCCATCCGCAATTTATCCGTGGTGGCGGAATCGAGTTGCAGCGATACGAGACAACCCGCAGGCCCACAGTTTCGTGGGCGGAGAGAGCGGCCTATCGGCCGGTCGTCGACCTGCAGGGTCACGCCGGCGTCGGCTATCAGGCCGACGGGGAGCGCGAGAGTGCCTGTTAAAGTGTTGCCGGGAGCAGGAATCAGCTCAAGAGCGAGAAGTCGCTGGCGATTGGGGGCGGTTTGTTGCTGGGAAGCGACACAACGCCGGGGGCCAGTCTGCGAGGAGCAAACCACCTGCCAATTGTCGAAGGTTTCGTTGAGAGATTGGGCCAAAGCCGCGAAAATCGTCGACGACGATTGCGACATCGCCCCTGCGGCCAGCAGTGCGGCAATCGATATGGAACGGATAACGTTTCGTGTTTTTATTTTCATGCGTAGTCCCCCTGGTAGTCTTTTGCCTTCCATTTATAAATTTTTGAATAAAATCGGGAGTTTACGCATTCTCTAGCTTATGATTCGAATATTACTCGAGCTTTAGCTGTTATAGCTACCGTTGTTAAACCAAATGCGCAATCACATGCCCTGGGGATGCGAAGGTATACTTATCGACGCTGTGCGCTATTGTTACGCTCACGTCCGAATCGATCGTAAGCCGAAAATCAAGCTTTGGGGGCAAGGTTGGAAGCGCGCTACCCTTCGATACTATGGCGACTCTGTGTCGTTTCTATGCCTCTTCTGGGGGCGTCCTTTTTGTGGTCGGGCGAGGCGATAGCTACCTGCAGCTCCACGGCTCCGACCAGCGGGACGACGGTGACCTGCGACACGTCGGCGCCCAATCCATCAACCACCCCTGTTCAGGCCGCCGCGGGCAGCAGCAATGTCACGGTCAATGTGCTGTCTGGCGCGCAACTGACGGTGAATGGCGCCAATGCGATCGGTCTGTTTACGTCGAGTATCGCGACGAACAGCGGGACGTTGACGATCACCGGCAATGGCAGCACCGGCATTTACGCCGAAGGCAACGGCAATCAACTGACCAATGCGGCCGGTGGCCTCATTCAGACATCGAGCGCGAATGTCAATGCGATCGCGGTGGTCGGCAACGACAATGTGCTGGTCAACAGCGGCATAATCACCACGCAGAACGGACAGTCGCGTGGTCTTGCCGTGTTGATCCTCAACCCGGGTGACAGCAGCAACGGCAATACGCTGACCAATAACAATTCGATCACGACGCAAGGGACGCAATCGCACGGCATGTACGTGCAGAGTGGCAACGACAGCGTCTTCGTCAATAATGGTACGATCACGACCAACGGCGGTGGTGGGCGTGCCATCTATTCGGCGGGTGCGCGGGCCTCGATCACCAACAACGGCACGCTGTTGACGACGGGTTCGAACGGTGGCGGTTCCGTCAATAACACCGTTTTCATGCAGGGCAATGCGAACCATCTCATCAACAATGGAACGATCGAGGCGCGCGGCGCCAATGCCGATGGTGTGTTTTCCAATACGGCAGGCTCCAATTTCTCGGCGCTGATCGAAAATAATTCAGGTGCGCAGATCATCAGCGCGCTGGGGCCGGCGATCCGCACTCTTAACGGACCGACCACCATCATCAATGCCGGTCTGATCAGCGGCGTGGAATCGATTCATGGTGGCAACGGCAATATCACGTTCCGCTTACAGACCGGCTCGCGCGTCGTGGGCGCCGCAAATGGTGGCACCGGCAATAATGTCGTGGAGCTGGAGGGAACAGGTCGTGTCGACAATCCCTTCACGAACTTTGGCACGATGCGGATGAATGGCAGCGCCTGGACTTGGGCCGGCACGGGTGATTTTCGTGACGTGTTCATCAATTCCGGTGCGCTCACCCTGGAAAGCAATATCACCGGCAATATGACCATCGCGGCCGGAACGCAGCTTCTTGCCGGCAATGGTTTCAATCCGTCGATCGGGCCGGCACCAGGCGCGCCGCCGATTACGGTCACCAACGCCGGCACCATCGATCTGACCAATGGCGGCTCGCCGACCGCCAACAGCCTGACCATCAACGGCAACTATGTCGGACAGGGCGGCAGGCTCAATTTGCGTACCGTTCTGGCCGGTGATGGGGCAGCATCGGATCGACTGATTATTTCCGGCGGCACGGCGTCTGGCTCCACCGGTATCGCCGTGGCCAATTTCAACGGCGGTGGTGCTGCGACGCTGAGCGACGGCATCATGCTGGTGCAGGCGACGAACGGTGGTTCGACGGCGGCGGGCGCCTTCTCGCTGAATGGCGGATCGATCTCCGCCGGTGCGTACGAGTATTACCTCTTCCGGGGTGGCGTATCGGCTGGCAGTGCTCAGAATTGGTATCTGCGCTCGACGCTCGTGTCGCAGCCGCTATCGCCTGACCCTTCGGTCCCGCCGGAGCCGGCCCCTGAGCCGGCGCCAGGCACACCGCCATTGCCGCCAGCGCCGCCGCCTGGCTCGGCGCCTGTTCCTTTGTATCGGCCTGAGGTGGCGCTCTATTCGGCCGTGCCGCAAGTGGCGCAGGAAATGGGCCTCGCCATGGTCAGCACTTTCCATCAGCGCCATGGTGAACAGGCTTTGGTGGGTACCGGCACTGTCACGGGCACGGGACTGACCCTGCCGACCGTATGGGCGCGTGTTTTCGGTGAGCGCACCAATCTGCGCTGGTCGGGAGCGACACTGCCGCAGTTCGACGGTCGGATCAGCGGCTTTCAAACGGGATTGCAGCTTCTGGGCTTCGATCACGGTGGGCACCGTGACGTCTTCGGTGCTTTCGCTGGTTATGCACGGGCTTCGGGCGGCGTGCGGGGTTTTGCGACCGGCTTCGTTGGTCTGCCGGTCGGGCGCCTTGGGCTCGAAATGAGCAGCGTCGGCGCTTATTGGACCCATATCGGTCCCGGTGGCTGGTATGTCGACGGCGTCTTGATGGGTTCGTGGTATAGCGGCGATCAATCGTCCTATCGTGGCGTGGGCGCTCATACGAATGGACGCGGTCTCACAGCGTCCATCGAGACGGGCTACCCCATCGCCTTACCTGGCAATCTGACGCTCGAACCGCAGGCGCAGTTCGTGTGGCAGCGGCTGCAGTTCGATGCAACGCGCGATACCGTGTCCTATATCACCCAAAAGCCGGTCGATGCCGCCATGGGTAGGGTGGGGATGCGTCTGCAGGGGCAATGGAACATCGGGTCCGCCGTGCTCATGCCCTATCTGCGCGTCGGTTTGCGCCATGATTTCCGCGGTACGGATATGCTGGTGTTCGATGGAGTGGATGCCATTCCGACGCGGCGTGGTGGCACCTCGGCGGAGGTTGGCGGTGGCTTTGTCCTGCGCATGAACAAAATGGTCAGCGCCTTCGCGACCGCCGATTATCGGGGTGGTGGCGGCGGCACCTATCGTCGCAGTTACGGCGGCTCAATTGGCCTACGAGTCAGCTGGTAAAGAAAAGGGCGGCCTTGCGGCCGCCCTTCGATCTTCGATGAGGCGCGTGTTCAGCTCTGCGGCAGACGCCCACCAGGGGTGTATTGATCGACCGCGGACGGCAGTACGCTGGACAGGCGTTGCAGGATTTCCTGTTCCGACATGCCTGTTGCTTGGGCGATGGCCTGAAGGACCTCTGGGCCAAGTGCGTTCTGCAGGCTGGGCGTCGAAATTTCTTCGTTCTGGCCGGTGCCGACCCAAGAGTCAGCCACTTTGCCCTGACCATTATTCTTGAACTGCTCAAGCAGTTCGCCGAGGCCACCTGTCAGGAGACCACCGGCGCCTGCGCCGCCGAGACCGGCCAGCAACTTATCGAGGCCCGACAATGGCCCCGCGTTGGTTTGGTCGGGCACGCTTGCTGTCTGGCCCGGAGGGAGGCTTTGCGGTTGCTGGCCAGGAAGCTGACCGGGCGCACCGCCCTTGCCGAGGCTGTTGATGATTTCAGCGATCTTATCGCGGTTTTGATAGCCGGCTACGGCCAGCAGGCCGAGCAAAGCGGTGAGGGAAGGAAAGCCACGGGACGCCATCGTCAAACTCCTTGTTTACGTGCTCAATCTGCTTTGCCGAAAATACAACTCCTGCGCCTGTCACGGCGAAGATCTATCGATCTTCGGCGCATGACATGCAGACATGTCGCTGTCGCGCGACATTTCTGTGACTGTGTCAGGCACGCCGACCGGCGATCATGCCCCACACGAAGAGGACAATAATCGAGCCAACAATGGCGCCGATGAGGCCGGCACCTTGCCCTGCCTGATAATAGCCCATGGCCTGTCCGATGAAGGTGGCGGCAAAGGCGCCGACAATGCCCAGGATGGTGGTCAGGATGAAGCCCTGCGGGTCATTTGGGCCGGGGACGATGAATTTGGCGATCACGCCGGCGATGAAGCCGATGATGATGGTCCAGATAATGCCCATAAGAGACTCCCATTTGGCACCCGGATGCGGCAGGTGCACCGATCACAAGGTGGCATGCTTGCTGCGCGTGCGAAAGTGGCCTGATACCCGATAGCTAAAATGTTGCCGTAAAGGCGAGGCGACAAGCAAGACGACCGAGTGGCCGGAAACAACGTGACATGGTTATTATAGTTCCGAAGCCGTGGGTATGTGACTTTCGTCACGAGTCTGTTGTGGCTTTGTCACGGGTTTTACTGATCGTGTGGCCGGATTTAGCGACCATACCTGTGCGTTTTATTGATCTGGCCGCGAGATAATCCTATCGTCCCTTGCCGCCGCTCGTGGCGCTTGCGATGATGCAATGCCTTTTAAGGAGTAAGACATGGGTATCTTCAGCCGTATCGCTTCCGCCATTTTCGGTTCTCCCGCCAAGGCGGATGAAGCCGCTTCGGCCGCCGGAGGCGCAACCGCCGGCTCGACGACTGTTGCTCAAGCTGGTGGTGCCGCTGCCGGCGCGGCTGCGGCGGCGCCGATGACGCGCGAGCAGGTCGAGGCGCTAATCGCCAAGATCGCGGAAAGCTCTGGCCACTCGAACTACAATTGGAAGCAGTCCATCGTCGACCTGATGAAGCTGCTCAACCTGGATTCCAGCCTCGGCGCGCGCAAGGAGCTGGCACAGGAGCTCGGCTATAAAGGGGCGCTCGATGGCTCGGCCGAAATGAACGTGTGGCTGCACAAGCAGGTGATGGAAAAGTTGATGGCGTCGGGCGGTGTAGTCCCTGACAGCTTGAAGTAAACATCGCTTTTACAGTTCAGCAAATTCGCAGCCGGCGTTTCCAACGCCGGCTGTTTTCGTTCAGGCCGGCAAACGGGCCGCTAATGTTTGCGTCAAGGTGTCAAATTCGGTTGGCCATGACTTACGCCATTGCGCTTTGGTCTCTTCATCAATCCAAGCGCCATCGATGCCGTTGATCATGAAGTGCTTGAGATCGTCGATGGTGAAGCCTAAATGGCTGAACATCAATTCCCAAGCCTCACTTGGGTTGACGTTGTGAAGCGTCGGATCGTCTGTATTCGGATGGATCTTCAGCCCGAGACCCGGCATGCGTCGAATTGGATGCAGTTCCGCCCACTGATCAGGCGGAAGCGTGCGCATGTAATATGAATTGGTGGGCACGACGGTGAAGACGAGAGCACGCGCGGCATAGCGCGCGGCCAACTCGGGATTATCGACGATCGTGTAGCCGTGATCGACGCGATCGACTTCCAACAGGTCAACCGCCGTTTCGACATTGCGCCAGGGCATGCCGAATTCGCCCGCATGGGCAGTCGTTCGGAAGCCGGCCTTGCGAGCGTCGCGATAGGCCTTCCAGAATAATTCAGGCGGGCGATCATTCTCGCGATAATCAATCCCGATGCCAGCGACATGGTCCGAACGGTTCTGTTTCATCCATTCGACGAGCGCCACGGCTTCGTCAGGGTTTGCCTCGCGGTCGATGCTGGGAACAAGTTTTGCTGTAAGGCCGAAGTCCCTGCCGGCATCTTCGATCGCGGTGACGATGGCGTGCTGAGCGTCGGCATAAGGAATGCCAGAAACACGTACGCTGCCGGTTGGATTCCAGAAAAACTCCGCATGGCGCACATTATGGCGCGCGGCATCCTCGAGATATTCATAGGTCAAGCGATGCAAGTCATCTGCTTTGGTCAAAATATACTCATCGAGCGCACGCAGGACACGCAGAACGCCGACCGGCTTTTCGCCCCGCGTATAAAATGCTTCCATTTCTTCGGTCGTGATGGGGATGGCTTTGCGCTTGGCAAGATCGAAAAATGTATCGCGTCTCACCGCGCCAAGTAGATGGCAGTGCAGTTCAACTTTCGGGATCGCTTTGAAAAAAGCGCGATGAGCATCGGTGATGACGATGCCTGTCTGGGCTGGCGGGACATTGCCTGGGCTTCTCATATGCTTCGCTCAACGGTTCGTGGCTTCGACTGCCGCCGTTAGAATGAATACTTGGTCCAATCAATGGACAAATACAACCGTGCAAAGAGATAGGTTTAACGGATATCCATGAGTGGTTGGTTGAGATATTCGATCGTAAGGCGGTGTTCGCAGGCGTCGAAGAGATCGAAGCGATGCAGAAGCTGAGCCGCGCAATTCTGGATCACCCAATGATCTTGCGCGGCGCGTTCGGCCATCCGGCCGATCTCACGTGCGATGTCTTCGGTCACATCGCGTAGCATATCCCCGATATGGCCTTCCAGAATGTGGATAACGGGGCAATCCGGGAGATTGCTGTCGCAGAGCGCCTGAGCGATCTCAGTCTGAGTGGCGTGACAATCGAATTCAGTGACGCTGACTCGGCCGCATCGATCCGCTTGAATGACGAAGGTGAAGCGCTCAAGGTCTCGTTTTGCGGCTGGCGGGATGAGACGTGGGGGATGTTGAGCGCTCAACGCGGCAGATTTGATAGGATTTCGTTCTGGGCCTGCCACTGCCTGCTCTCCGATCATTGCGAAGATTCTCAAGTCGCTAATTTAATTATTGCTTGATTTTGTGTCAACAAAATATCAAGTAATAATTGAATTTAATCAGCGTATGGCACAAATGCCGGTGCAGGGCTGGGCAAGGAATTGCTCAAGGGCGGTATCGATTTCCGGCCGGTCGCTTTCGGGCAGGAGGGATTGCGAGGACTTGAGTTGCGTGGCGATCTTCAGCCGGTCGCGTTGGGCCAAAGCCGGCGCGATCCGAGCCAGGTTCTCGGCTAATGTTTTTGCGAGAGCTGAACGATTGGGCATTCGCAGTCCTGGCAGCGCGATAATTTCATTCACGTTCTGGAGAAATGGAGCATAGGCAACCTTGAACGAGGAGATGCCAAAGCGTTTGACGTCGCTCATCTGCCGATCCTGGATCAGGACGGAAACATCTGTCGCAACCGCCGCCAGAGCACCAACGATCTTTAGTTGTACGATTTGAGCGCGAACGATTTCGTCCTGAAACGTGAGAATATTGCTGGCGAGCGGCGGACGCTCGGCCGAGGCATGAGGAAAGAAGACATAGGCACTGAGAATGCTGCGCTGCTTGGCAAGAATGGTTATCAGGGCTTCGCTGTCTACCGCACCATACGGGGCTTCACCGACGAGAGCCGGATTCCAGAATGCATTAAGGAGTTCAGCATCGGCTGGCGTTCCGAGTGTCGGCATGGTGCCTTCGGCTTGCCGTACCTTGATCCGCTGTTCGAACTTTTCGTAAAGCGCGTCAATCTTCTTGGCCGCATCGGCTGGGACACCAGCGGTAGCAGATGTGCAAAGCAAACATGCTGCGAACCATCCTCTCAAGAGAGGTTGGCTAAGCATTGATGGCAGCAGTCTCATCAGCATCGGCAGCCCGGCAGTTGTGTCAGGATGTCGATGTTAAAACGTGCCAGTGCCGACGAAGTTCCGCCTGACGAATACGCCGCAACGTGCGCACGCTCGAAGCTCACAATTTTTGCGCGACCCTCGGCTGGTCAAGGCAACGCTAGACTTGTTCTATCGTGCCGAAATCGAAGGTCTGACCGTCCGGGTTTTCGCCGATGCGCAGGACTTTATCGCTGACATAGCGATGTGGCGGCACAGGGAGATTATAGGGAGCGGGAACACCGGAGAAGACGCGACCTGCGAGATCGTATTTGGAGCCGTGACACGGGCAGAAATAGCCGTCGTAACCACCCACACTGCCGTCCGGCTTGAATTCGGGCAGACAGCCAAGATGGGTACAGATACCGACCAAGACGAGAAACTCAGGCTTGATCGACCGGTGCCAATTCACCGCATAGGGCGGCTGTTGTAATTGATCGGATTGAGGATCGCGCAGCATGGCGAGAAGCTGAGGGTTTTGCAGGCTTGCGAGTGCCGTCTGCGGGCGGTTGACGATGTAGACAGGCATGCCACGCCATATGGCTCGAATTTGCTGTCCTGGCTCCAGCTGGCTGATATCGATGTCGATGGGCACGCCTGCGGCAATGACGGACGCGTCCGGCTGCATCTGATTGATCATAGGCCAGAGAACGGCCGCTGTTCCGACGCCAGCCATGGCTGCCGTGGCGATATAGAGGAAGTCGCGTCGGTTTGGGGTAACGGATGAATTGAATGACCGGGAGGGATTGGGAAGGGTGGGCGTGTTTTGCATCTGCGTCGCCTCACATCGCCGCCAGACTTGGAAAGGGTTCTAGCGGATTGTTGCGATGCAGACAGTGTGCCGATACTCGGACGAATCTTGGGCAAGATGTACCACATTAAGATTGTTTCATCGGGCAGCCATGAACTGGCAAGCTAATGTCGTTTCCTGGTGCGTTATCGAATTAGAGAACTAGAAATATGACGCGCTGCCGATACGTTCCACATCGAAAGGTGTCGTCTGGTAGATCTCGTTGATCCAGTTTCCAAAGAGGAGATGAGCATGGCTGCGCCAGCGGTTCTTCGGCCGATGCTGTGGGTCGTCATCCGGAAAGTAATTGCTGGGTAGCTGCATGCCATTCTCGATGTCCCGCACATACTCTTCGGCCAAGGAAGTCGAATCGTACTCCACGTGATTGAACATATGCAGAGTGCGATGCCGGTGATCGTCCACCAGACAGAGGCCCGTTTCGTCGCTGTCAGCCAACACGGTGAGGTTGCTGTCAGGCGGGATATCGTTGCTCCGTGTTTCCGTCCAGCGAGATACGGGGACGGAGAAGTCGTCCGAGAAGCCGCGCATGAAGGGCGATGATGGAACGAGATTGCGCTGTCGATAAACACCAAATGCTTTTTGTGGGAGTGCATGTTTCGGCATGCCGTGGAAGTGATGCACGGCGGCTTGGGCGCCCCAGCAGATAGTAAAAGTGCGATGCACGTGCGTTTGCGTCCAATCGAGCACGCGCTGTAGCTCATCCCAATAGCCAACTTCCTCAAACGGCATCCGCTCGACGGGAGCGCCAGTGATGAGAAAGCCGTCGAAACGATCAGACTGCATATCTGCCCATGGGCGGTAGAAAGCACGCATGTGATCGGCCGGCGTATTGCGGGCGATATGGTCGGTCATACGCACCAGGGTTAGTTCGACCTGCAGCGGGGTGGCGGCAAGCAAACGCGCAATCTGCGTTTCAGTACGGATTTTGTTGGGCATCAAATTGAGCAAACCAATCCGCATTGGACGAATATCCTGACGGATCGCGTCTGTTTCGCGCATGACCATGACGCCCTCGGCATTGAGGGTGTCATATGCAGGCAGGTCATCGGGAATTTTGATCGGCATTACCGCGGGCGTCCTTCACTCTGGGGCGAGACAGACGCGGTGGCTGGATCCGTTTGATTGCCGGTTCGGCCACATCCTCCCTTCAGAGAGGCCACCTTGCTCGGTCAGCAGGTTGGCGTTGGGTCTCGCCCCAACTCTTGATGCGTAAATCGTTTTAGCTGGATCGCTGGGATCATTTCAACTGGTCTGTTGCGGGATCTGGGACGTTTCAGTAAAAGACGAGGGTCGAAAAAGGAGAGATCGGTGCGGTTAGCCCGATCCCCACGCGAGTGGGTCCTGGCCGTCGCTTCGGCGTTGAGTCCCAAGACTTTCCCCGCTGGCGCATAGGGTGCCGGCGTATGAAAGGTTAGGACATGCAACAGCAAATTTCGATCATTACCCTTGGTGTCGCTGATCTGGCGCGGTCGAAGCGTTTTTACGGTGAAGGCTTTGGCTGGTCGCCGGCGTTCGAGAACGAAGAGATCCTCTTCTTTCAAATGAATGGCCTAGTGCTTGGCTGTTTCCTCAAGCCGTCGCTAGAGGCGGATATGGGGCGGCCGCTTCTGGCGGCTGCTGGCGCCTATTCGCTGGCTCACAATGTGCAGAGCGAAGCGGCGGTTCTCGCCGTCATGGATCGATTGGTGCAGGCGGGCGGTCGCGTTGTAAGGCCGGCGGACGCGCCGTTTCATGGCGGTTTTCGGGGCTATGTGGCTGATCCTGACGATCATGCCTGGGAGATCGCATTCAATCCGGCCTGGACGATTGACGCGCAGGGGCATGTGACCTTCGGGATTTAGATAAGTCGGCAGGTGAGCGGCCTCCCAACCGCTCACCTGCCTGGTCACGCAATGCTCAGTCGCCGATGCGCGATGCCGTGGAGCCGACTGCCTGGCGGGGAGCTTCCATCAGGACAATCTGGAAGCGGCGTCGGATTCACAATGCGTCGGCGCGACAGCCGACATAACGCAACCAACTTGGTCAACGCCGATGGTCAGGCGTGAGAAAAGGCTGAGAACAATTCGCCGCGTTTGATCCAGGCAATCGCGAGAAATATCAGGGCAGGAACGAGTGCGTGGACGGCATCGCGATCGAGAACCGTCAGATTGGCGGAGGTCGCCCCGACCATAATGGCCGCGGCTAGGATGGCGCCGAATGCGGCCATGCCACGGGTGACGAGCAAAGCAGCAGCGGCCATTTGAATGAGGCCGGTCAGAATGCGAAACCATTGCCCGGCGCCGATCGCGTTAAAGATCTCGATCGTTTGACCGGTGCCATAAAGTTTCGCGATACCGTCGGTGGTCAGCCAAAAAGCCAGGCCAAGTTCGACAAAGCGGAGGGTGATCGTCTTCCAGCGACCGACGGGTGAAGGCGAGGCGACAGGCAATGACATGCGTGTCGCTCCGCTCAGACGCCATCCGCCAAAGCGAAGAGCTGGCTGCGCCGCTCCCAGGCGATGGCCAGAAAGGCGACGGCAATGACCGTCGAGTGGATCATGTCATGGCCGATGGTGAAATTGGCGAGGGTCGCAAAGGCCATGGTGATGGCGCCGAGGAGTGCGCCGAGGCCTACGGTCGCCGGATAGAGCAGGGTTAGTCCGATGACGATCTCGATCGTGCCGGTGAAATAGCGCAGCCATTGGCCGATCCCGATAGCTGCGAACAATTGCACCATGTCGGCGGTGCCGTAGAGCTTGGCTAAGCCTGCGCCCACGAAAAGGAGCGCCAAAGCGATGCCAAGTCCCCAGAAAACAATGTTTTTCCAGCGATAGCGGTAGATAGGTTTTGCGGTGGTGGCCGAGACGGACATGATGACACCCGTGGCACGTTTTTTCTTCGGGGTTGAAAGTGCCAGTCGAAATGTCGATGTTAGTACCTGATTACAAGTAGGATGGATTTTCTGCTGTAGTATGGAAAATATGGTGTAGTATGGAAAAGATGACTACCCAGGCTGATTGCAGTCACGTAGAATGTTTGCGGGAGCCGCCTCCCGAGATCGCGGCTACGCTCGCCGTGCTCGATGGCAAGTGGAAAATGCTGATTCTGTGGCAGCTCTTTCGACGCACCTGCCGCTTCAATGAAATGCGCCGAGCTATCCCGGGCGTCAGTCAGCATATGCTGACAGTGCAATTGCGGGAGCTGGAAAGCGAAGGGATCATCAGCCGCACCGTCTTTCCAGAAGTGCCGCCTCGGGTTGAATATGCTTTGACGGAACATGGGCGCAGTCTTGGACACGTCATGCGTGCGCTCTACGAATGGGGCGAGACCCATCTGGCGCGTGCACCCCTATCGCATCCTGCAAAGGCGGATGCCGTGCAGGCGGAAAACCGGATTTGAGAAGTGGTGGCGCAAGGGCGGCGCCACCACCCCCATTTTAAATGAGTCCTTCGGCTTTCATTACGGTCTGAACGGCAGGTCGTTCCTTCATGCGATCGCGGAAGGCGTCAAGCGTGGCCGGCAATTGCACGCCCACTTTCTGCGCCCAGAGCGTCATGACGAAGAGGTAGCAATCCGCCACGCTCAACTTGTCGCCAAATAGATAGTTTCCCTTAAAATTGTCGGCGAGATATTTGGTGCGCCGTGTGATGTTCTCTGCTGCCTTGGCTTTTTCCTCGTCGCTTCCGCCGCCGAAGAAAGGTTTGAAGTTTTTATGTACTTCGCTGCCGATGAAAGCGAGCGCTTCGAGTAACCGCGTCCGGCCGAGGGATCCTTCAAGCCCGAGCGCGGGCGCTTTACTGGCAACGTAGTCGAGAATAGCGGCATTCTCGGTCAATAACTCACCGTCTCCGAGGACAAGTGCGGGAACATAGCCTTTCGGCGAAATGGTATTGTAATCAGCACCGGAAGCGGTCTTTTTGGCGCGGAGATCGACGCGTTCGCTCTCGAACGGCAGACCAGCTTCTTGGAGGGCAATGTGGTCCGCAAGGCTGCAAGCCCCGGGACTGTAATAGAGTTTCATACCGCGTGCTCCTTCGTTCGGGACGTTGATCACGTTCATCCCGCAGCGGGATTTAGCAGCGGGTGAGTTCGTTGGTCTATCGCTTCACCGCAATTTGAGATCACTCCGACTCTTTAGGGCCTTGCCAAGCCCAACGGACGAGAGCCAGTGTGCTGCCTCCCGTCGCCATGCCAAGCAGATAAACAATGATGATCTGCAGTGCCAATGGAGCAGTGATCCGAAAACCAAGGAAAGACAGGGTGACGTTTTCCAGGTTCTGGAGCGCGAAAATCAAAATGGCGACGACAAGAATGATGATCGTCGCAGTATTTAACCACCGCATGAGCCGCCCCCATCTGTTTTCCATTGCGAGAGAGTTTCCTTATGGGCTGCCTTCGTCAAGAGGGGAAGCTGATCCACGAAGCGCAATGGGGCGGGGGTTGAGCCCCGCTCCGTAGTTCAAATTGAGTTGAAGGCGCTGAGCAACGCCTTGATCGAAGCCGTGGCCACATCGTCATCGATGCCGACTCCAAAGACGTGGCGGTCGTCTGATGTACGACATTCGACATAGGCGACAGCTTGCGCATCCGAGCCGCGTCGCAGCGCATGTTCGTGATAATCGACAATCTCGACGTCCGTCTGCAATCCGTCATTCAACGCTGCCACCGCGCTGGAAACGAGGCCGTTGCCGCGGCCGTTGACTGCGATCTCCCGGCCATCGACACGGATGCAGCCGGTGAAGGCGCGTGATGGGCCACTTCGTTTGCCACTATCTTCGTAGTCTACGAGTTCAAACCGTTGTCGACCTTTCAATCGATAGGCTTCCTCGAACGCGTTCCAGATGTCTACGGCACTCATTTCCTTGCTGGTGCTATCGGCGATGGCCTGCACCTTACGGCTGAAATCCATCTGCAGGCGTCGGGGCAATTGCAGGCCACGATCCTGTTCGAGAATCCAAGCGATGCCACCCTTACCAGACTGGCTGTTGACGCGAATGACGGCCTCATATGTGCCGCCCACATCGGCGGGGTCAAGCGGCAGATAGGGTATTTCCCAATAGCCATCGTTACGCGTTTCATGCGCGGCGAAGCCTTTGCGAATAGCGTCCTGGTGCGATCCAGAAAAGGCGGTGAACACCAGTTCGCCGGCGTACGGGTGGCGCGGATGGACGGGCAGGGCATTGCAATGTTCGACCGTGCGCACGATCGAGAGCATATCGTCGAAACGCAGCTTTGGATCGATGCCCTGAGTGTAGAGATTGAGCGCCAGGGTGACCAGATCGACATTGCCGGTGCGTTCGCCGTTGCCAAACAGACAGCCTTCCACGCGGTCCGCACCAGCAAGTACCGCCAGTTCGGTGGCCGCAACGCCGGTGCCGCGATCATTATGCGGATGTACGCTGATGATCACGCTGTCTCGTCGCGAGATATGCCGACAGAACCATTCGATTTGGTCGGCGTATACATTGGGCATAGCCACTTCGACCGTTGCCGGCAGATTGAGGATCGCCGGATGATCTGGGGTCGGTTGCCAGACATCGAGAACGCGCTCACAAATTTCGAGTGCGAATTCGGGTTCAGTGAAACAAAAAGTCTCAGGCGAATATTCAAATGTCCATCGGGTCTGAGGCTGTTTGACAGCTTCGCGCGCCATGGCCCGCGCGCCCGAAACGGCCAACGCGATGACCTCCGGCTTGTCCATTTGGAAAACAACTCGTCGAAATAACGGTGCGGTTGCATTGTAGAGATGGACGATGGCTTGACGGGCGCCTTGCAATGACTCGAAAGTGCGCGCGATCAGGTCTTCTCGCGATTGCGTCAGAACCTGAACGGCTACGTCCTCGGGAATGAGATTTCCCTCGATCAGATTGCGGACGAAATCAAATTCGGTTTGCGAAGCGGAAGGAAAGCCGACCTCCATCTCCTTAAAGCCGATCTCAAGCAGCATGTGAAAGAAACGCAGCTTTTTCTCGACGTTCATGGGATCGGCGAGGGCCTGATTGCCGTCACGCAGATCGGTCGAGACCCAGCGGGGAGCCGCGGTCATCGTTTTCGATGGCCACTGTCTGTCGGGCAAATGGACTGGCGCGATGAAGGGTCGATATTTTGATTCTGGATTGGTCAACATGATGCAAAGCCGTGTGCGAGTACTCGGGAAGAGCGAATACGGCGCAGATACAGCCGCCGGGCTGCCGTCAGTCCCGACGGCTGCCGATAAGTCGCAGGCTCTTGCAAAGCGCCAAGACCCTCGGGCGATGGCAATGAACGGACGTCAATCCAATGGGAGAAAACATGACAGCACCAGCATAGATAAACCGAACGACGAAAACCCCGCCTTCCTTAGAAGGTCGGGTCTAGAAGTCGAAGGTTTGCCTGGCGCGTGAAAGTCATGATGGCTTCATATGACATTCTGCAAGCTGAAACGCAAGTCGATGTTGCCACGACGGCCAGACAATCAGGTCTCTCCGCGCCGGATATCGCTGCGCAAACGCTTGAGAAATCGTTGATAGTTGGGCTGTTCGCGCAGCAGGCGCCTCCCCAGGTCGGAAAGAAAGTCGACGTCTTGAGCCTGCAAGGTCAGTCGATTGTGCAGGGTAAGAATACGTCGGGCTGTCGCTGGTTCGGTGATGTCGGCCAGGGCAACCCGGATAATCGCAGTGTCGAGATTTTGACAGCGAGCATTGCCTTGACACCGCCATCGTACAATTTCGTCGCGCCAGTTCGGCAGACGCCGACGCAGCATGTCATAACTTTGCAAGCTTGGTATGTTGATCAGTGCGTCGATAGCACTGACGACAGTCTCTTTGGCGTCGGGCGGCTCTTCGGTCTGTGAAATGCCGCCACCAATTCTGGTCGATGCATCAACCACGATAAAGAGCAGGTGCCTGATGCTTCGCGCTTTGGCTTCAGAAAGTGGCGCTGGCGTCGGGCGGTTCATCAGATGCAGGAGGCTTTGCGTGCCAACGCCGTCCACTAGGCCCCCGTCATAGAGCTTGAGATAGTTCAGATCCGTCGCCGAACGATAGCGTTCGACCGATTCGCGATAATATTTCTCGGTTAGTGACGGGCGAGCGTGACGAGGTGTGGCAACTTCTGTTTCGACGGGGCAGGCCGCGTTGTAGTTGCGCAAGGTAATAGGCGCAAACATGATTGGAACGGCGGCCGAAGCGGCAACGGCGTGGGCGAGAGGATAATCGTCGTATTGGCTACAGATTGCGGAGAAGGAGTGACGATCGAAGATAAAGGGGGACCGATTATAGAGATCGGTTGCATGGATGATGAGGTTGGGACGACCTGGGGCGTTTAGTTTACCGAAGGTCGCACCGCGAAAGAGATGGCGATCGAGCCAAGAGGGAAAGCCGGAGAGATCGTTCACACCACCTTGATAACCTCGTAACAGATTGCCTGGCGTGAAGGCGGTATGTAGTTCCGCTTCGATATCTTGACCCAGAAAATTCTGCCGAAAAGCTGGCAGACCGTCGGACCCGTAAAGAGCAAAATGAGCCGCGAGCACGGCTCCCCCGGAGACGCCGGCGACTACGGCGACGTCATCGGCGAGCGTATGTGTTCCGCCGGATGAAGTTTGGTGTGCAAGCTCAGAGAGAACGCCATAGCCGAAGGCAGCTGAGCGGGCGCCGCCACCGGAGAAGGCCAATATGATCGCGGCTTCTCCGTCTGCGGTTGTCGTCCCGGCGGAGCGGTCAGACGTAAGGGAGCCCGTGGTGAGCGAAAGAGGGGCATTAGTTACACGAACGTCTGGCCCCGCGCAGGCCGTGAGGATCAGACCGCAGGCAAAAGGGAACGCGATCGCCTTAAGGTGAGCGAGGCGGCGAAAGAGAGCGAGCAAGCGCAACCATCCTGAATGAACAGATAGATCGATAGCGTCCCAGATGGCGACTCATGGGTTGCGGGAACATGTCTTGAATTGGTTCTTAAGTATTGATTTCAAAAGATAATTTTTTAGATCTCGCAATGTTGACGCAATGTTCGCGCAATGCAGCAGTATCAAAGTGATCGAATCTGAGCGGCTGGCTCAATGTAGGGGCGTAATCAATGCGCGTGTTGCTAGTAGAGGATGAGCCAGAAATGGTGTCCGCATTGCGCGCGGCGCTAACCCGCCATGACATGGTGGTTGATCATGCACCCAATTTGATTGAGGCGGAGGCAAGTCTGGCTGAAGGCGTTCATGATGTGGTTCTGCTCGATCGGCAATTACCCGACGGAGATGGTTTATCGTTGATCCCGACTTTGCGGGCAGGGGGTAATCGGGTGCCGGTTTTGGTCCTCACCGCACGTGGCGATCTGGTGGATCGGGTCGTGGGTCTGGATAGCGGCGCCGACGACTATCTCGGCAAGCCTTTTGCGCTAGAAGAATTGCTAGCTCGTTTGCGGGCGTTGCTACGGCGGCCTGCTCATTTACAATCGGATATTGTGCGTGCCGGCCGTCTGGCGTTTGATTTTGTCCATCGCGAAGCCAGCGTCGATGGCCATCCGCTTGATATGCCCCGTCGCGAGCTTTTGGTTCTCGAAGCTCTTATGCGTCGCACAGGACGTATGGTGGTTCGTAATTTCCTGATGGAAGCGGTGTTCGGGCATGATGACGAGATCCAGTCGAACGCGCTAGACACGCACGTCTCCCGTTTGCGGCGTAAACTTGCCGACGCCAATGCTGGGGTTATCATTAATGGAATTAGGGGGGTCGGCTATCTCTTACGCGAAACATCGACCGAAATATCATGACATTTGCCTGGCGCAGTCCACGCTCTCTCAAATGGCGTCTGGTCATCCGTCTGGTTGTTTTTCAAACGATCATGCTGACCGCGATTGTTATCCTTGCCGTGGGTGCCGTATGGACCACGGTACGGATCATTGATGGTTATGAGGATGGCTCCCTGGATGTATTAAGAGATGCCTTGGTGCGCGATGCGCAAGGGAATCTGGCTTTAAGTTCGACGTCGGACCTTGCCTTGCTGAGAACAGAAGCAAAGGATTTATGGTTTCTGATTCGAGACGAAGCGGGGAATACGCTTGCAGAAGGCGATGTACCGTCTGAATTCGCTCCTCTGGCTCGAAAGCTCGATCACATTGCTCAAGCGCGATTGAGCTGGAAACCGGGTAATTCCGGTCGCCCCGACGGTCTCATCAAATGGACTGAAAGTGTTGCGGGCAAGGTTCAGATCATGACGGGAACGCAGGGGCGTATGTCTTTGAGCCGACTTGTCTCCGGCGTTTCCATCAGTTCTTTATACATTGGTTTGCCGGTGCTCGCCCTTATGACTTTGGCGACCGTTTTGGCGACACCCTTCGTGGTGCGCAAGGCCATGGCGGGCCTCAATCTCGTGGCGGCGCAAGCAGAGCGCGTGGATATAGATCAACGTGGTGTACAGCTCCCGGTCGATCAGGTCCCGAGTGAAATCGAACCGCTGGTCAAGGCAGTCAATGATGCACTGGGAAGACTTGATAAAGGCTATGAACGTCATCAACGTTTTCTAGCTGACGCGGCGCATGAACTACGCACGCCCATTGCCATCCTTAGCACACGCATTGCCTCGCTTCCGGCCAGCTTGCAGAAGGCTCAACTTTTGGAGGATGCGACGCGTCTGTCTGTTTTGACAGGTCAGCTATTGGATTTGCAGAGATTAGGTCAGAAAGCGGACGATTTCGTTCAGCTTGATCTTGCTGCCTTGGTGCAGCGGGTCGTGATCGACTTGGCGCCGTTGGCCTTTGCTGCCGGCTATGAAATCGATTTTCAGGCCCGGGAGGGTCTGATCGATATTCTGGGGGATCAGACGGCGTTGGAGCGAGCTTTGACCAATTTGGTACAAAATGCCATCCAGCACGGAGGGCGGCGCGGAACAATCGTGGTGCGTGTCGGCAAAGCCCTTTCAGGAGAGGGAGAAGTCGAAGTTTGCGACGAAGGTGAAGGGATTCCGCCGGGAGAATCCGAACGGATTTTCGAGCCTTTTCATCGTTTGCGTCACGATGGCAAAGGTGCGGGGCTAGGCCTCAATCTGGTGCGTGAGATCGTACGTTTGCACGGCGGCCGTGTTTCGGCAACGAATGCTGCAAACGGTGGAGCCCGTCTGAACGTCGTTCTGCCATCCGCATTGGAGCGAAAAGGCGCAAGCATTTAACGTATGCGCGCGATCTTGTCAGTCGAGATGCTTGCCATCAGCCAGCAAGTCATGGCGCTAGGGAGCGTTTGTTGCTGGAGACCATGTTTCTGCGTCTGAATTTGCTTATAAAAGGAGAGGGGCCGAAGGTGGTGGCTGCATCGTCAGAACTTCGACTTCGATGCTATGACCGACATGTCTGCGGTTTTGCTGCCGAGTGAAGTCAGTTCGACTAGTCCGTTTTTAAATCGACGGCAATCTTCGACTGGCCTTCGGTGATGCGCTGCGCCCAGTCCTGAAGCTGTTTCATGCTGGAGTCGCCGCTGATCTGTAGTTTGCCCGCGCGGATGGGCTCCCGGACGACAGGACTGATGACGGGGATGCCGTCAATACTGACAGTAATCTGCTTACCGACAAGATCACTCGTCCATACGCCAAAGGCCGTCCGGCTATCTGGGGTCAGCTCGAGATTGAGCACCGGAAGCCCCGTTCCAGGATCGATGGTCGCTTGCGCTTTCGTTACCGACAGAGACAGAGGATCGGCGAAGACTGAGGCCGTTGCGGCTCCGATCCATGCGCCGATGGCGAGGGCGAAGTGAAGCCGCATATTTCGATTTCGGTACATTAGAAGTCCAATGCGGTTTGGGAAAGAGATGGTCTGAGGGGTGCCTACGGAAGCCCCAGCGTGCGGTTCTTGGCGAGCGACCAAGCGCCGGCGCCGACAGCGGCGAGAACGAAGAACCCGCCCGCCATCACCAGATGGTCGAGGAAAGCCGTTCTGTTTCCGAAGTGGACGAGATAGCCTGTCGCTAGACACCAGAGCGCCAGCAGAATGCTCGTGGAACGCAGGGCAAAGCCACCGACAATCGCGAGTCCGCCTATGACCTCACAGATGCCAACGAGATAAGCAAGGACTAATGGCGATGGCAGCCCCATTCTGGCGAGATTGCCGGAAAAGGCGGCGGCGCCGGTCAATTTGAGCGCGCCCCAAATGATAAAGGGGACGCCCAACAGCAGGCGTCCGAGCAACAATCCGGCGTTGTTCATCCAAGGTCTCCGTGGGGTTGGGCTCTCACCGCGCTGTACGTTGGATGGAAGGCGCTTGTGTTCAATTCAAGTCGGAAGCGATTGGCTGCAATCAAGTCACCGTGAGGAGTGGTCCGCTTTTACTGCTGCCGGAAATAGCCAGCTGAAACGAATAGATTTGGTGCGTTGCCAAGCGTGGGACGATAACGGTCGATCCGGCTCGTTCGTTCCAGGGCGCGGGCTGTTCGAGCATTGCGAATTTTGCATGCAGGGGCAGATCAAAATCGTCTTGTGCGGTGCAAAATTTGGACAATATTAGCGGCTATCGAGAATCGGCGCTAACTGTGCGCCAACACCACACCGTCTTTTACCGAACTTGTCCCGTCTCGTGGGTATGCGAGGCGAGAGCTGCTTCTGTCGTTCTCAATTGGACCCTTGGGACCTTTCATGCGCACTCATTTTGCTCGCAACGCTCTGACCCTAGGGCTCCTTTCGGCGATCGGTCCATTCGCGATCGACATGTATCTGCCAGCTTTGCCGACGCTGGGGGCCGATCTGAACGCGAGTACCTTCGGCGTGCAGATGACCTTGATGGCCTATTTCGTCGGCTTCGGCTTTACCCAGATCATTTACGGTCCGGTGTCGGACATGGTCGGCCGCAAGCCACCGCTTTACTTCGGTCTTGGAGTGTTTGCCGTGGCCACGCTGGGTGCAGCATTGGCGACCTCGATTGAATGGCTGATCGCATTCCGCGTCGTTCAAGGCATAGGTGCTGCTGCCGCGATGGTGATTCCGCGGGCCGTTATCCGCGATTTGCATACGGGCGTGGCGGCGGCGCAATTGATGTCGCTTGTCATGTTGGTCTTTAGCGTGTCGCCTATTCTCGCACCGCTGGTCGGCAGCGCTTTGATCGTGCCTTTTGGCTGGCGTGCCGTTTTCTATGCTGTGGCAGTCACAGCGGTAATTGGTCTTGCTCTCGTTGCATTTTCCTTGCCCGAGACACGGCCGCCGAGTGAACGGGTTAAGGGTGGCATTGGTCCGGTGTTGTCGAGTTACGGATCTTTACTACGAGATTGGCACTTCATGAGCCTGACGGTTATCGGTGCGCTCGGTATTTCAAGCTTCATGGTTTTCCTTGCGACATCGTCCTTCATTTATATCGATCACTTCGGTCTGACGCCGATGCTCTACAGCCTGACATTCTCGCTCAATGCCATAGGCTTCATCGGGGCTTCCCAATTCAGCGCTTTGCTAGGCCAACGTTTCGGCATGGGGCGTGTTATTCTAGGTGCTGTCAGTGCATTCGCCGCAATGGCGGTCTTGCATCTTCTGCTGGTTCTAACGGGCATCGACAACGTGGTGGTGCTCATCGTCATGCTGTTTTTGACCTTCGCCTTTCTCGGCTTGGTCATTCCGGCGAGCATGGTGATGTCGCTCGATCCTCATGGTCCGATTGCCGGCATGGCATCGGCTCTTGCTGGTACCTTGCAGATGGTTATTGCGGCAATCGTGATCGTGCTTGTCAGTTTGTTTTTCAATGGCACGGCATTGGCTATGGTGGCGGCGATCGCCCTGTGCGCCTTGGGCACTCTCGCGCTGGCGTGGATGAGCCTTGCTCCCAAAGCGGTGGCGGCACCAGCTGAATGATAGGGTGTGACGACGAACGGGTTATGGCTTGAACTGATCGCCGGGCGTCTTAAGTCGGTTGGTTTTCTGGGCCATTCTATAGTCGGTCGCTTGAACAAATGGCCAGACCGTGAAATCTCCCGCCGCTTCGAGGGCCCTCTGCGCGCGATCATTGCGGGCATGAGTGCGCCAATCAAGCCATAGAAGCAGGATGACGACCGGGACAGCCGCCATCCAGCCAAATTCGAAAAATGCGATCAAGGCGGCGACAATACCCACGGTGATGATGAAGCAGCCGAGGCCGCCCACACCAACGAAGTCGTATGGCGGCCATTGGTAAGGCAGATCACTGTCGGCGAAGAGTGCGAAACGGCTGAATGCTTCGCGACCCTCTGGTTTCAACGCATGGCGCCATGTTAGCGTATGCTCATATCGGTCGTCGTAAAATCGCCAGATCATGCCCTTCAAAGCGGACAGCGCGGGATCTTCAGATCCGTTTGGCCATTGATCTTCGAATTGGTCATTGCTGATTTCGCCGTCGCGGAAGCGGCGGATGAGGTTGGCAGCTAAGTCGCGTGCAGGGCGGTCAATCGGGGCGGTCATCATCCACCGATATAGCTTTCAAGATTGATCTTGTCGCGCTCATGCTGAGGCAGAAGTCTGGTGATGCGCATGAGCGGTCGGCTTGTTATTTTAAACTATACAGTTTACTTTTATCTTGTCAGGTTGGGGAGGGCCTGCCTGACGGTAAAGAATGGAGGGATAAATGCCGGTCACGTTACTCAACGTGTTCATCGTTCCTGAACATAAGGAAGAAGAGTTCCTGCAACATTGGCGCAGGACCACGGAGACTTTTCGCAAGAAAAAGGGCTTTATCGAAACGCATCTGCATCGCAATACGGGCGTCGGCAACCAGACGTTTCAGTTCATCAATATTGCGAAATGGGAAAGCGCGGAAGCCTGGCGGTCCACGCACGATGACTACAAGCCAACCGAATATACAATTGAAGGGGTGCGCGGGCATCCCGCCATATTCGAGTCCATCGTCAATATTCACTACGATGGCGATGAACCTCAGCCGAAGATGGATTGGTCTTGGTAGCCGATGCTTGCTAGCGCCGCTTCAAGGAGGCACCTGTTGCCTTTTTGATCAGACGAATCTTCTCGCGTGGGGAGAGCCGTTGCCAATGGCCAGCACGAACGACGAGATGGACACGTGAGACCCATTCGAGTTTGACGCCGCGAATAGGCGGAGCGTTGTAGCTTTCCAGGTCGAACGTGCCCTTCTTCTGTCCTTGCAGAATGCGCTTGAGATAGCGCTTGCCGTCGGAGGTACGTACCGCAGCTTCCCAGCCAACGATCTCCGTCGTGCTCGAGGGCTCGCCCCAGCAGATGACCACGTCGCCTGCATCATAGCGGGGGAACATGCTGTCACCCTCGACCTGGAGCGCCACGGCCCCCTCAGGCACTGGTACCAACACGTCAATATCGTAAAGCCCGTCCGGTATCTGCTCATAGTCCGGCATGATCTCGGCGCCCGCGCCGACGAGGCCGGCGACCCGCACGATGGTTTTGGATGGGGGCGTGGGATCTTGGCGTGTTTCCACGTCATCCCATGACAGCTCATCGAGGGAGACACCCAAAAATTCCGCGAGTTTCATCACTTTGGGATATTCGGGGGTGGTTTCCCCTTTCTCCCATTGCGAAACCGCCTGCACCGAAACAGCCAATGCTTCGGCAACATCCTTCTGAACAAGGCCGCGATCCTTGCGTAGGCGTCTCAAATGAGCGGAAAAATGACTCGCGTTCATAGATGCGATTGTAAAGCGTAACTTGAAAAAGAAAAGCAAGTTATTCTTGACTTTTGAATCAAGTTCAGCTTGAATGTGGTTATGGACGGGTAGCTACTCGAATCTTTCTCGATAAGGCCCGACCCGCCAAAGGCGGTCCGCCCGACGACCAAACCTAACAGCAACGACAATAGCGACGCGGAAGCGGCGCACGGACCGGCTTTGCCGGCGAGTGGAGGCAGCATGTTTACCCACGATCTGCGCTATGAGGACGCCTATCACGACCCGGGCCGAGCCCGAGCGGGTGATGGCGATCTTGTGACCATCAGCGGCTGGGGCTGCGGCGAAGATATTCGCCCTAGCGACTACCTTTTGATCGCCGATGATGGTCCGGGTCTGCGCTACAAAGTGGTGCGTATTACCAGCCGTTTTGCTCGCGGCTTGTTCTTTTGGACTGCGGCTTGTGTGCCCGCAGGCGTGTCCGAAGCCAATTCTGTGGGAGCTTCTTTGCGCCGGGCGATGCCATGAGTGCGCCAATCAGCGCCCGTTGGAGGGCCGAGGACGATGCTGTTCTACGTTCACTCTGGGCCGAACATGTGCCGACGGCAGATATCGCGATGCGGCTTGGTTGCAGCCGCAATGCAGTGATCGGTCGGGCTAACCGGCTGTCTCTTCCAGCACGCCGGGCGTCGAGCAGGGTCGGTGCGACGCAGGGATCGCACGAGAATGTTAAGACGCGACCACGCATTCCGATCATCATTGCCAAACCACGTCGTGTGGAAGACGTCCTTCTTACTCCGCCAGAGACAGAAGCAAGAGCGGGAACAACACGCTGGGCCGATATGGCGCCAGGCCAATGCCGCAACATCATTGGCGAAGAGGAGTACGTCTTCGATCGTCTGGTTTGTGGCAATGTTGCGGAGCTTGGCTCTTCCTATTGTCCGGCATGCCGATCGCGCATGTGGTGTACGCCCGACCAGGTTTTGGCGCGTCTTAAGCGGACATATCGAGGCGGAGGTGCCGCATGAACGAGTACTTCGGTCTTCGTCCATCCAAACTTCCATTCAAGCGTCCATCCTTCTCCGTGCAACCAGTGATGCGAGACGGGCGATGGATGATGGTGCGTATCGAGAAGAGGGCCATTCCACGCGAAACAAAGCAGGACGCTGAACCTCTCGTTCCGACTTCCATATCCGCTCGACAATCCATCGGGCCTCTCGCGAAGGACGTGATGCATTTATTGCGCACGAGACCAAGCGCACTTTGGAGCAATAAAAGATGATGGATCAGCAAATATCGCAGTCGGGTATGGGGCCAAGCGGAATCGCGGATAGCCCAATATCGCGGCGCTGGCCTGCGCGACGTATTGCCTGGGCAAGCTTTCTTTGCGGCCAAGGGGTTTCTTATGAGGCGATCGCCGCGGACCCTTGGATTTGCTCGTCAACAGCGTCGGTTCGTCGACAACTGAACCGACTTGGCGTGCGAATACGCGATGTTGCCAATGGGGACATTCGTTTCAACGTTTCTCGGCTGACGCTTGGCACATTTGACGCAGCCGCGGCTCGTCGTGGAGTGACCCACACTGAATTGATACGTCGCACTGTCGAGATCCTTGGCCGTGATGCCGCTTTGCTGGACAATGTGCTCGATGATCAAAACTAAGGAGACGATATGCGTACCTATTCTACGATCGAATTGGACGGCCTCCGTGTTAACAGTCTTGAGCGTCCGTATCTTGCGCATAACGAGCCGATTCCGGAATTGTGGACATCTGATCATCTATCGCGTCGGCTTGTCGAAGCGTTCACCGTTTTACGCCGTTTGCCTCGGGTGAAAGGGCCGCGTGCGCCGGGCAATCATGGACCAGCTTATATGCATGATTGGGCTGACCGCTTGGCTCAGGTGGAAGATCCTGAAATTCTGAAGGAACATCAAGCGGAGCAGAATCGTGACCGCTCTCAACCCTCTGCGCTGGACATTCAGCACATGGATCAGTGCAATGAATTTTTACGTGCCTTTCGCGATCAGGATGAACTTGGCGCATTGGTTCTCGCGCGTTGGGCATTGGCGAGCGCTTTTGGTCAGTCCGTCGCTAAAAAAGCCAAAGAGATGGGAATGGCGAAAAGCTCTTTCTATGCCCGTCGGGAGGGTGGATTGAAGACCTGTGCCGCTATGTTGAACCGGCGCGGCATCAGCGTGTTTTAGGGAGGCGCCTTCGGAGGGGGCTTTGTTTGCTGTTGGGGCCGGAGCTAGATTATGCTGGCTACTCGGCCTCAGCTTAATTGGACCGCCGAACCTATGAAAAGCCCGCCCATATCTGCTGAGGTCGCTGCCGTTTTTCGAAATTATCCGCCGTCGATCAGAACGTGTTTGATCGAAGTCCGGCAGTTGATTTTTTCCGTGGCGGCCTCGACGGAAGAAATTGGTCCCCTTTCTGAAACCTTGAAGTGGGGCGAGCCAGCTTATCTCACTGAGGTATCAAAAAGCGGTAGCACTATCCGCCTTGGTCGTATTTCAGGGCAGCCGAATCTGTGTGCCATCTATTTCAATTGCAAAACCACTTTGTTGGACAGCTTTCGCGCCCAGTTTGCTGATGTGCTAACTTTGTCTGGCGATAGGGCGATTATTTTGGATCCTGATCGGGCTCTGCCGCGCGCGCCACTTCAAATATGTCTCTTGATGGCGTTGACCTACCACCGCGCCAAGCAGCTTGCGATCAAGAAGCGAGCGAGGCAGAGGAACGCCCGTTAGCGCCAGAAGTCACCCGCATCTTCATTAGGTGCCGGTTTGTCGCTTCGGCTTGTAGCGATAACACTGAGAACCGAGGCCAGGAGAGCAATGGCGACGCGAAGCCAATGCAAGTTGAGCCACGTATCGAGCAAGGTTGGAACCTGATCGGGTGTTATAGTGCGGGTCAAAAGCTGGCTATTGACAGGAAGATGCCAGGCAAAGGTCACGATGAAGATGGCGACTAGGCAGGCGTAAATCGCAAGCCATAATCCCCGACGCCATGAATCATTCCAATCGTACCAGAGCGACCCTGCGAGGCCGACAAAACTGACGATGACAAAAAGAGGGATCGTACGTCCGACGAGGGGAGCGTTGGCGGAAAACCATTCGAGAAAGGCTGCTGGCGCCATGCTTTGCCAATAGGCGCCAAAGGAAAAGCCAATATGGGCCATGATGCCCGTGAACATGCATATGCCGCCGACGGCCAAGACATTGAAGACAAGACGCGCGGACACGGGATTCTCCTGCTGCGAATCGCGCTGCTGCCGATGGCCAAAATGAGAGCCAAGAAAGTGCAGGAAGCCGCGTTAACCGTCAATGGGTAGCCTTGTCGGAATGCGAATATATTCGCTCTTGCGAAAGCGGCCCCAATAACGGGGAGGGAGGGCCAGTACGGCCGCGCTACCATCAGCCTGGCGGGCAAGCGGTGCCGCTCGGTTAGCTCAGTTCTGTATGTTCGATAAGGCGCTAAGCGATTGTGCCGCTGGCGGTGTCGAGCCTCTTTCAGGCCGTCATTCGGAGCAATAGGGACCGCAGGACTGAAGTCATGACGTTGACGGTGGACCGGGTTGGAATGCTATACGTGCGTGGGTGAGAGGCGAACTGCGCCGGCGTGAATGAAGCCGGTGACGATTGTCGAACCCACCTTTATTTCGCATCCGGTATCCGGTCAGAAGCCCCGTGCAATTGGTCTGCTGGACCGCTGGTGAACCTTGTCATTAAGCCATCGGTTCAACGCGCTTAATACGGCGCCGTGGTTTGCTTTGATTGCTCATGTGCTCGCATCAGATAGATGCGACTGCTCACTTTCTAGAATGCGGTAGAAGCGGAAGCCCCTGCGCCGTAGGGATATCATATCCCATACTGCAAATTTCATCTGAGCAATGTGCCACGGCGAGCCTTCATCCAAACGTTGACGACGGACTGGGTTGGAATGCTATACGTGCGTGGGTGAGAGGCGAGCTGCGCCTCCTGTCCGGCACGGCTGAAAATCAATCAGAGGTGCCCATGAAAGAGGAATGTGCTTCCTGTCGGTTTTGGCGTCGTTTCCGTGAGAGCGATGCCGATGGTTCGTGCCGACGCCGCAGCCCGCAACCATCTTCGCTCATCGCTGAACATATCGCCGATATGCTGGGGCATATTTCTTCGGCGCAATATGCAGCTGCCGGCACGAATACGGACGAGCTGGACGATTACTACCCAGCTCCCAGTGAGAGCAGCTATCAGGCCCAGTGGCCCAGCGTCCATCAATCGGATTGGTGCGGCGATTTTGAAATCGCGCCGCTCAATGCCGGGTAAAAGCACCGCCACCGCATCTGTCCCGTCTCAAAGCCGTGCGCCACTGGATCTGGAGACCAAAAATCTCAGCCCGCTCGATGTCATGTTACGAGCGATGCGCGAAAAGGCCGCTAGCGGCAACTGGGACGCTGCGGCGTCGCTTGCCAAGGATGTTGCACCCTATGTGCATCCGAAGCTGGCATCGTTACGGCCTTCCGAAATTGATAGCGAGTCAATCAAAACTCTGGATTTGAGCCATGCGACGGAGGAACAGCTCGCGGCACTCGAGCAACTCTTCGGGTCGTTCGTCCAGGGCTCTGAAGATAGCGCTACCCTCTCCGACGATTTTGATGAGCGCGGTGAAAGCGGAGAAGACGCGTAGACTAACTGAAAAGCAGCAGAACTATTGGCAGGCTGAAATCGATGTTTGTCGAGCCGACATTCTGCATTGGTTCGATCGCTGGGTTTGGACCTACGATCCACGATTAATAGGGGATCGCGACGGTGCTTACGTGCCATTGAAACTCTGGCCAAAACAGCGTGAGATCGTTGTTTGGATGCTGGCCCAGATCCAAGCGGGACAAGAAGGTCTTGTGGAGAAGAGCCGCGATGTTGGTGCGACTTATCTCTGCGCCGGGGTCGCTCTGCACCAATGGTTGTTCAAACCAGGCTTTAAGGCAACATTCGGATCTCGCAAGGTTGACTATGTCGATCGACGTGACAATCCAGACAGTATTTTCGCCAAGATACGGCTGATGCTGCGCCGTTTGCCACGCGCGATGCTGCCAGACGGCTTCAACTATGTTCGGCACGATACATTCATGCGTTTGGTCAATCCGGCCAATGGCGCTTTGATTTGTGGCGAGGGTGGGGAAGACATGGGGCGCGGTGGGCGCTCCTCGGTCTATTTTCTCGATGAGGCGGCTTTTGTACCCCATGTCGAAGCGGTCGAGCGAGCACTATCCGGCAATAGCGATTGTGTGATCTGGGTTTCGTCAGTGAATGGCATGGGCAATCTATTTGCCCGCAAACGTCATTCGATTCTGAAGCAACATCAGATTGCACGGCTGCATTGGCGCGATGATCCTCGCAAGTCGGAGAGTTGGGCGCAGGCAAAACAGGCAAGTTTTGCCGATCCAGCTGCATGGGCCAGCGAGTACGACATTGATTACGCGGCCTCATTGGAAGGTGCGTGTATTCCTGCTGCCTGGGTGGAGAGCGCGAAGCAGCTCATGCGGCTGGAGCCGAAATTGATGAGCGCTAAAGCCGTTGTGGGCCTTGATGTCGGGGCGGGTAAAGCGAAGTCGGTGGCAGTGACCCGACATGGACCGCTTGTCGCCCCACCTGTTTCGCGAAGCGAGCCGGATACGACTGATACGGCCTTGTGGGCATTGGATATTGCTCGGCAGGCTGACGCGCGTTGTTTAGCCTTTGATGCACCCGGAGTTGGGGCGGGCGTCACATCGGCCTTGATGAAACAAGATGTTTCGAGCCGGCTTATTATCGCCCCGATCAACACGGGCACTGGCCCTTCGAGTCGGCGTTGGCCGGATGGCCGTTTGTCGAGCGATATGTTCGGTAATCTGAAGGCCGAGATTTGGTGGCTGTGTCGTACGGCGTTGCAGCGCACCCATGAGCATGTGACGTTTCTTCGGAGTGGAAAGGGTAGGGCGCACGCGCCGGCCGATCTACTGGCTCTGCCGAGTGGCGATGCGGAATCAGATGCTCTGTGTCTGCAACTCTCATTGGTGAAATGGGAGCGTAACGACAAGGGGCGCATCGTCATCGAGGGCAAGCCGGCACTGCGCCAAAGGGGCATTGCAAGCCCAGATCATGCCGATGCGCTGATGCTAACTTTTGTGGAGCCGGATTCTTACGGCATGTTGGAGGTGCTTTGATCGATGTTTCTTTTTGATCGTCTCAGCAATCTCGTTACCGGCATTGGCACAAGTAAGGATAAGTCAACCGCGCAGACATTTGCTCTTAAGCTATTAGGACGCGACGAACTTGATGCCATGTATCGCTGCGATTGGCTGTCACGCAAAATCGTCGATGTCGTCGCCTTCGACGCGACGCGGGAATGGCGATTGTGGCAGGCTGCACAAAATGAGATCGACCGGATCGAACGAGAGGAGCAGCGGCTCGGTCTGCGTGAAAAGTGTGTCCGTGCTCTGCAGCTGGCAAGGCTTTATGGTGGCTCAGCTATCTATCTCGGGACACGCGACGGTGATGTCGGTCAGCCACTCAATGTCGAACGCTTGAGTCTGGGTGGGCTCACTTATCTGCATGTGCTGACGCCGTTTCAAACGCGTTGCGGCGAAATTGACCGCGATCCGCTGTCGAGCCATTTCGGCGAACCGCTTTATTATGAGATTTTTGATGGACGTGGTCAGACCATACGTGTTCATCCTTCCCGCGTGGTGCGGTTTGTTGGAGCACCCTTTCCGGATCCCTTGTTCCTAACCCCAACGATTGGTTCCCAAAGCTGGGGGGATCCAGTGTTGCAGATCGTTTATGATGCCGTCGCCAATGCTGCTTCGTCGCAACAGCATGTGGCGGCTCTATTGCCGGAATTGAAGATCGATATCGTTAGCGTGCCCAACCTGCAGAATACCTTGGCGACGGAAGAAGGTACGAATCGGCTGGCGGCGCGTTTTTTCAACGCCAATCTTCTAAAGAGCCTGCACAATGTTCTCTTGCTGCAGGGGGGCGATGAGGCGGTTGCAGAACAGTGGCAGCAACGCCAGATCGATTTCACCCAGTTTCCTGAATTGCTGCGGCAGTTTTTGCAAGTTGCGGCTGGAGCCGCCGATATTCCTGTGACGCGTCTTGTGGGCCAGGCGCCGGCCGGCCTCAACGCGACGGGTGATGGTGACATCCGCAATTACTACGATCGTATCGCAGCTCACCAACGGGTTGACTTGGCGCCGCGTCTTGAACGCATCGACCAATGCCTCGTTCGCTCGGCGCTCGGCTCGCGGCCGGCAGATATCTACTACGAATTCGCGCCGCTCTGGCAACTGAGCGCGGTCGAGAAAGCGGATATCGCATTGAAATTGAGTCAGACCGTAACGGGATTGAAGGAAAGTGGACTCGTTCCATCCGCAATCCTCGCCCAAGGTTTGCGCAATCGGTTGATCGAGGACGGTATTTTCCCAGGGATCGAATCTGCATTTGCCGATGCAGAGACCATTGGAAGCTAGTTCGTAGGATTTTCGCATCATGAATCTGACAGACAGAGTCCCGCTCGGCGACGTGCGGGAAACCGCGGACGGCTACCTGGTCGGCGACGCCAGGATCGCGCGCGCCGGCATTCAGATCTATTCCGGCCATGAAGTGGGACGCCCGGCACTCAAGCAGGTACGCGTTTGGCGTCCGGAAGATGAAGTTTTTTCTGCCGCGGCCATGGCGTCGTTCGCGCATCGTCCAGTCACCGATGATCATCCGATCGAGCCGGTGTCGGCGTCGAATTGGAAACGTCATGCGGTGGGGATGACCGGGGATCAGGTGGCCCGGGAGGGGGGCTTCATTCGCGTGCCGATGATCTTGATGGATCAAGGGGCGATCGCCGCCGTGCGAGGCGGCAAGCGCGAACTCTCTTGCGGATATTCTTGCGATCTACGGTTCGAGGCGGGGGCAACGCCTCAGGGCGAGGTTTACGACGCTATCCAGAGCAATATTCGCGGCAATCATCTCGCCATCGTTGCCGCGGGCAGAGCAGGCGCTATCTGCCGATTTGGCGATGAGGATTTAAGACAAGAGGATGAGATGAAATTGCAGAGGGTGGTTCTCGATGGCGTGGCCGTCGATTTGCCTGAAAGCGCGGCTGTTGCCGTGACGGCGCTTCAAGAAGAACTCATGGAAGTACGAAGCGCGTTGGGCCAGCAAAGGCGAGCCCATGATAAGGCGTTGGCGGCGCGCGATGCCGAACTCGAGAAGCTGCGAACAACCGATTTCGATCCGTCGTGTTTGGATGTTCTTGTAACGGAACGGGCTGAGCTGATCCATCGCGCCAGATCCATTGTTCCCGATCTCGACCTTCGCGGCCTCGATGTCCCCGGCATCCGCCGTGCCGTCGTGGCGCACGTGCTGAGTGACAGTGCGCTTTCCGGTCGTTCCGACGATTACATTGAAGCGCGTTTCGATCTCATCGCCGAGCGAAGTGGTGATCCTGTACGTCCCGTCATTTCCAATGGCATCCAAAGTGATGCCTCCACCATCGGCAAGGCCCATCGCGGCATGGTCGATTTTGTCCGGAGCGCCTGGAAGGCGCCCTCGCAGAAGGGAGCGGCCTGATGCCCGCAGTTCAAACCACCTATTCCGCCACGCATGCCGCCACTTTCGAAGGCATGATCGCCAATTCGGAGCCGACGGTGATTGTCTCGAAGATCGCCGAGGATGCGGAAGGCATTGGCTTCGGCAAGGTCTGCGTTCAGGGCGACCAGGACAATACGGTGACCGACGCGGAGGCGGCAAAAAAATTTGTTGGTATCGCGGTACTGGATCCGACGCAGTCCGGGGACGTTTACGCCCAAAATGCCACCGTCGCGGTGCTGCGGAAGGGTGTCATCTGGGTGCAAGCTTCGGTCGCGGTGGCGGTGAACGATCCGGTTTATTTCGTGCCTGGGACTGGCGTGCTCACGAATGTCGCTTCATCCAACACGCAGATCGCTAATGCGAGCTGGGATTCGTCGACCGCTGGCGCCGGGCTGGCCAAGCTCCGCCTCGCCTGAGGCCTTTCGAAAGGACCGTTCATGACCATGCATATTCTTGATGCGCCGCAAAAGGCGCTGGCCTTTCTTGTGGCGCAAGCGGCCTTGATCGAGCCGACCGTGTATGAAACGCGCTATCAGGATATTCAGTATCCCGCGTTGATCCCCGTCGACATCTCTGCGCCGGAATGGATCAACTCCGTCACTTATTTCTCCATGGACGGTGTTGGCAAGGCGGATTGGTTTTCCGGCAAGGCGCAGGATGTCTCGCATGTGGAGTTGACCCGAGAGAAATTCGAGACCACGGTGGCTATGGCTGCCATCGGTTATCGCTACGATCTTGACGAGTTGGGCAAGGCGCAATTGCTTGGCATGGATCTTTCCGCCGATAAGGCCAATCTCGCCCGCCGCGTCGCGGAAGAGAAGATCGAGCAGGTGGCTTTCGCTGGTGATACCGCCAAGGGCTTCACCGGCCTCGTCAATGCCACGACGCCGACGGCAACCACTGCGCCGGCGGATGGTACGGGTTCGGCGACGACCTTTGCGTCTAAGGATCCGGACAAGATTCTGCGCGATATCAATGCGCAGCTCACTGGTATCGCCAGCGGCACGCTGGGTCGTGACATGGCAGATACGCTACTGCTGCCTTATACTGTACTGCTCGATCTTTCGACACGCCGGCTCGACACCGTGAGCCCGACGACGGTTCTCGACTGGATCGAGCGCAACAATATCTATACGCGCTCGAGCGGCCAGCCACTCACCGTGCGCGGCATGTTCAGCTTCCTCGATACGGCAGGCGCCGGGAGCACCAAGCGCATGGTGGCTTATCGCCGCTCGCCCGAGGTCGTGAAATTGCATATGCCCATGCCGTTCCGCTTTCTGCCGGCTTGGCAGGCAGGGCCGATGCTGTTCGAGGTGCCGGGCATTTTCCGTCTCGGCGGCGTCGACATTCGCCGACCGAAATCGGTGCGCTACCTCGACGGAATTTGAGGGCGCGTCATGCTTGTAACGAACCTGCAGAACGGCCCGCGCGGCTTTTACGCGCGGGACGAGTTGGTGTTGTTGGAGCCCGGCGAACAGCGCGAAGTCGCGCCGTCGGCGATGGAGCTTAAGGTTGCTAAGGCAACGGGCTGGTTTCAGTTCGAGACTCAGACATCGGATGTCGCGACGAACGATAACCGGTCCCGGGGCCGTAGAGGCAGCCCTAGCTCTTAGTAGGGCTTGCCGTCAATGCGAAACGCGATCTTTCGGCTGGTATTATCGCAGGAGTTCCTCATGCCGTTGCCTTCCGTCACCGCCGTCGATCTGGCGGCGCGCTATCCGGCTTTTGCCGCCGTCGATCCGGTTCTAGTTACGTTGGTGCTCGATGAAGCTCGTTCGGCCGTCGATGACAGTTGGATTGACGCCGATCAGAAGCCGGCTCTTCTCGCTTATGCGGCGCATCGGTTGGCACTGGAAGGGCATGATGGTGGCTTGGGAGAGAGCGGTCATACCGTGCCCATCGGCGATGAGACGATGAATGTCTCGGGGCCGGTGGAGACGGTAGAGGTCGGTGACACCAAGGTGAAATTCGCCGATGCCAATGGCGCCACGACCCCGGGAGCCGCCGCTATCACCGGCAGCGGCTTCGAGGCGACGGTCTACGGCCGCTATTATCTCGAACTGCTGCGCCGCTCACAGCCGGCGGTGCTGGTCGCATGATTTCGATCACCACCAAAATCCAGCGCCGTGGCGATGCCGACAGGGTGCTGAAGCGGCTGCGAGCGGCGTTGGAAGGACCTTCGACCGTCAAGGTCGGCCTCATCGGTGCACCTCCAGCGGTGACGGAAGCCGCCCAGCGTCTGCATGAGGGCACGGGTGCTGACAATCCGCCGCGGCCGTTCATCAGCAAGGCGATGTTTGATGGCCGGCCGGCACTCAAGGCGCGCCTGCACGAGCAGGGCAGGGCCATTCTGAACGGCCAGGAAACCTTGGCCGACGCTTTGCCCAAACTGGGCGAGGCGGCACAGCAGATGATCCGCGACCGGATCGCCACTGAGAAGGTGCCGGACAGTCCGGCCATGGCAGCGGCCGTGACCTGGAAGGTCGAGCCAGAGGGCGAGCCATGAGCGCCACCGCTTTGTCGGCTCTGGCGCTGCGCTTCTATGCCCGGCCGGCGATGCGCGAGCGGATCGACGGCTCCTGGCAGGGCGGCCGCTGGACGGAGGGCATTCCCTTGCTCGAGCCAATCCGCGTTGTGTTGCAAAGCGTCAATGAAAAAGATCTCTCGCAACTGCCGGAAGGCGAGCGCGCCGAAATCTACCGCGTCATCTGGAGCGAGGCCGAGCTGCGCACGAGCGACGACGGCAGTGCTCGCGCCGCCGACATCGTGATCACCGAACAGGGCGATCGCTACCGCATCATTCAGAGCGTGCCGCGCCGCGAGGGCGGCTTCACCCGCGCCATCGGAGAAAAGGTGGATGACCGAGGACGACGTATCGGCGGCCGTTGAGACCTATCTGATCGCCATCAATGACGAGCGCCGTTTCATCGATCCCCTCTATCAGCCACTTGTCGGCATCGCGCGTGCCTACCAGAGCGCACCGCGCCCCGAAGGCCCCTATGCGCTGGTGACGCCGCTCGGGCTCGTCGACAATGGCGAGGCCGATCATGTCACCTATGGCGAGGCGGTGATCCTGTCCCGCTCCCGTGAGGCGACGGATCCCGAGTTGCAAGAGCAGCCGGTCGTCACCGAGCGGCGCATCCGATCGGTTCTGGCCAAGGTCAGGATCGATGTCTTTGCCGCCAAGGCCGTCGATTATGCGCAGGTTCTGCGCAGCGCGTTCCTCTCCTGCCGCGCCTCGACGGATCTTGGCGGCATCCTGCCGCGCACGGTCGGCACCATCGAATATCAGCCGCAGCTCATCGGCCAGGAGTGGGAAGGCCGTGCCAGTTTCGAGGTCGAACTCGCCGGCCTGACTGGTGAGGCCAATGCCATCGATGTGATCGAAAGCGGCGGTGTCGGCATCGAAGCCGTCGGCTCTTCGCAGCGCACAGCACCATTCACCTACCAGAAGGATTAGCCTATGGCCCGCATTCCCTATAGCCGCGTCGTCGATGTGACGGTGACGCGGGAAGACCGCTTTGCCTCGGCGCAGGGCTTTTCCACCGCGCTGCTGCTAACGTCGACCAGCATCATTGGTCAGCTCGATGCCACCCGCCGCACCAAGCTCTATGCGACGATCGAGGAAGTCGCCGTTGATTGGCTGCCGATCACCGAGGAATACAAGGCGGCGCAACGCTTCTTCCAGGCGCGGGTGCGTCCGCCGGCGTTGAAATTTGGTTATTTCAATCCGGCCGGCCCTTTCGCCGCCGAACTCGACACGCTCTATGCTGCCGATCCCGACTGGTATTGGGGCCTGCATTTAAAGGCATTGAATGACACGGCCAATCAGCGCGCGCTCGCCGATTGGGCCGAGGGCCGCAATGTCATCTTCGGCCTCGATTCCAACGATCCTGACACCGAGACGCCGACGGCTGTACCCGATGCCAGTGCCACGGTGACGATGACCATTGCTTCGCCCGGCGTCATCACCTGGAATGCCCATGGTCTTGCTGCCGGCGATCCGGTGCGTTTGGCGACCACCGGTGCGCTACCGACGGGCCTCACCGCCGGCACGATCTATTACGTGGCGGCGACTCCGGCGCCCGCCGCCAACACATTCTCACTGGCCGCCACAGCCGGTGGCACCGCCATCGCCACCACGGGCACGCAGAGCGGCACGCACACCGCCACCGCGCCGAAATTTGGCGGTTCCATCGCCGAATATTGCGAGAGCAAAAGCTATGACCGCTCGCCGGTGTTCTACCACACCTATCCCGATAGCTATCTGGCTGCCGCCGCCTGGGGCTATGCCGCCGGCCGCAATCTCGACCGTTCGAACTATGCGCTGGCGCGGCGCGGCCGCATCGACAGCGGCCAGGCCTATACGCTGAAGTTCAAGAATCTGCCGGGCGTCACAGCCCTCAACAAATCCTCCGCCGTGGTGCAGGCTATCACCGGCTTCGTGCCTTCGCTGGGCGTGCAGGGCGACGCCGGCCACGCCGCCAATTGCTATGTCAACATCGGCGGGCTCGACATGCTGCTGGAAGGCACGGTGCCGAGCCGCGCTTTCATCGACGAAATTCACGCCACCGACTGGATGCGGGCGCGCATGCAGGAGAGCGTTCTGTCGCTCCTCGCCAATGCGCCGCGCGTGCCGATGACCAATACGGGCGTTGGCTATCTGATCTCGGGAGGTGTGGAGCCGCCGCTGCGCCGCGCTTTCGCTGCTGGCATCATCGCCGACACGGTCGATCCCGCGTCCGGCGATCTGGTGCCGGCCTTCGAGACCGAAGTGGACGACGTTCTGTCGATCCCCGTGGCGCAGCGGCGCAATCGCATCGCACCCGATATCAAAGTGCGCTTCCGCTATGCCGGCGCAGTTCACTTCGCGTCCGTCACCATGACCATGCAGTTTTAACAGGCTGTGGAAAATCCTTGGTGTCATCCCCGACAGCCGCATAGCGGCTGAGCGGGGATCCAGGGCAAGAGGCTAAATGCTGATCGAAACTGCGGCTTGCTGCCGTTACGCAAGGTTTTACCGCTTGCCCCTGGATTCCCGCTCGCGCCTTGGGCGCGTCGGGAATGACACGGAGGTCAACAAGCCAAAATCCAATGAAAGTTTGAGGAGAAGAGGCAATGGCCCAGGATAGCGCGCCGTTCGGCACGTATAGTATGGACAATGTGGCGCTGCATATCGATGGCGCCCGCGTCACCGGCTTTGGCGATGGCGACGATGTGATCAACATCGAGCGCAACACCGATCTTGGCACGCCGCAGATCGGCGCCGATGGCGCCTCGGTTCTGTCGATCTCAGCCGATCGCAGCGCCAAGCTCACCCTGAAACTGCTGCAGACCAGCCCGATGAACCAGTTTCTGCAGAACAAGGTGGCGCGCATGCGCGCTGGCGGCCTCACCGCGCTGACCTTTCCCGTCGGCTTCGTCGACATGTCGAACGGCGAAAGCGGCGGCTGCACTCAGGCTCTCGTCATGCAGGAAGGCATGCCGCAGAAGGGCAAAAACGCGTCCGAGCGCGAATGGGTGCTCTTTTGTCCCTGCTGGGAGCCGGGCAGCGTTGATGTGGTGAGGGGCTGATGGCTGAGAAGCGGATCGGGAAGCACGTCTACAAGTTCGATGAAATCTGCGGCTGGGATGCTTTCGATCTGGCCGATCTCGCCGTCGAAATTCTGGTGCCCTTCGCCGATATTATCGAGTCCATGGTGAAGAACGACAAGGCGTCCGCGCCAGAGGGAGAGGCGGCCTTCGTGCGCGCCTTCTCGCTGGCGATCCGCAATCGCAACACCCCGGCGATACGGCAAATCATGGAACGTCTGCTGGCCGATTGTCGGGTCGATGGCGAGCCGGTGGTGGTGGGCGTGAAACCGGCGACCTTGGACGAGATCATCGCCGTCAGCGCCTTCGCGGCGGAGGTGCAGTTCTCCCGTTTTTTCGCCGCCGGCGCGCTCAACAAAGTGCTTCAGCAGGTGGGGAAAGCCTCCTGACGGCCGATGAAGCGCGCCGGATCGCTCCCAACGCTGCCCATCGCATCATGGCCTGGCGGCCGATCATGGCCGATCCACCACTGTATAGCGTGGCGGATGTGCGGACATTGACGTTGAGCGAAATGCTTGATGCCAATGAAATCCTCGATCTTCGCAATGCTTTGTCTGCCCGGGCGATGGAACGGGCGCAGCGAAAGGGATGACTTGATGACGTGTGAACCTTGCGCACGCGCCCGTCGGGCCTTGGCGGAGGCTGGGCGCCACGCTAAGGCGGGGCAGTTTGGGCAGGCCTTACGGCAAGTTCCAGAGATTGCCGATGCGTTGGTGGAGAAGACGGAGGCTCGGCGAGTGCGAGACCAAATGCGGCAACTGGCCCGCGATAAGCGGTAAGCGAATAGGAGCGGCAGGTGGTTGTTGAAGAACTCGTCGCCAATGTCGGTTTCAAAGTTCAGGGCTTGGGCGAGCTCAGGCAATTTGAAGATGCGTTAAAGTCAGTTGCGAACCTTGCGAAGGGCCTTTCAGGGGCAACGGGTTCAGGTGGATCGAATGCCGGCTTTGCCGGATTGAGCCAAAAGCTCCAGAAAATTGGCGCGGCGCTGGATAAATTCGACGTCGCAGCGATTTCTGGTCTCGCGGGTCGCGTAAGAAACGATATTAGTACAATCAAATCGGCGTCCGGCTCTTGGGCAGGAATTGGCAATATCGCGGGGCAGATCGTCGAAAGATTTGGCCCTGGTGTCGCAGCGGTGGCCCATCTTGTGACTGAGCTAACGCAGGCGGGGATTGAGGCCGCGACCCTGCGTAGTCGGTTGCAGATCAGCGCCCAAGGCAAGGGAACAAGCGCTGCCCAGCTCGATGACCTGTCTCGCATGTACGAGTCGATGGGGCTGACAGCAGCAGATGCCGAGAAGCAGTTTGGGAGTTTCGCGGGCGAGCTAAATCGGAGCCTCGATAATGGCAAGACGCCTGATTTTCTAACAGAATTGGGTGTCAATCCGCAGGTAGGGAATGAGCGGCGCGATACCGCCGAGGTGATGACGGAAGCGCTTTCTGTTCTAGCCAACCGTATCGCTAAGAATCAGGAAGCTTCGGCTCGTCCCCAATCGGCCGGAGAAAGCAAGAGACTTGCGGACGAACGAGACGAGCTTTGGAAGCTGATACGCTCGAAGTTCGGCGATGAAACGCTTGGAATAATGAAAAAAGGCGGAGGGGCTGCTGCTTGGGAGCAAGCCAGGAAAGAAGGAACGTCTCGTCGGCCATCAGAAACAGAAGCGGACAGGGAGCAGAACGCCCGTGTCAGCGCAGCGGCGGCGAAATTGCAGCAACAATTAGGTGCGTTCGCTGACGCATCGCAGAGATTTGCCATAACGATCGCAGACAATCTTCTGCCGCCGATTATCTCTGTTGTTGATAAAGTAACGTCGCTGGCCAGGGCAGTAGGTCTCCTTCCGAAATCTGCCGAGGAATTGCAATCGGAACAGGACGCTCGCAACGCCAAACAGCAACAGCTTGAGCGCCTGGATGGGATGGGCGCTGAGTATTCGGGTACGATCGAGGCTGCTCGACGGCTTCGCGGGTCGGCAGAAGTAGGGGCGGCTGAAGCAGGTCCTGTAGCTAATCTTGCAGACGTGATTGCAAGACGAAAGAACGACATCAATCGGCATAGCGACCCGAATACTCGTGCCCGGCTTGAAGGGCAGCTCTCGGGATTGTACCAGAGCCTGAAGGCGGCGATCGATGCTTTTCTTAAAGTCCGTCCTGACACTGTCCAAAGCTTGAGCCAGGATACACTAGGTAAGAGAGCCGACGTTACAAATAGCGATTTTGCCAACGACCAGCGCACGATACATATCTCTGTGACGGCTAATTTAAACGAAAAGGATATCGCGGCTGTCGTGCAGCGCGCAGTAGTTTCAAGCCAGGCCAGTATTCCCAAAGGATGGATGGTGGCTACTCTTGGCAATGTTGCGTCAGCATAGCCATCTACGCCATATGTTTTAGTTGCGAATTTTCTTTCCTTTTCGATATTGCCGCGATTATTCTTGGATGCTCGAATATGAGGAGCGGACATGCGCGGGTTGATGTGGGGCGTTTCTATCGCAGCGATGGCTTTCAATGGAGTGTCTCAGGCGCAACAATCCTTGCCCAAGGAGGAACTGAGAGTACTGGCAGGCACAATGAAAGCGGCGTCGACGTTCTCATGGGGACAGATGCATAGTTTAACAAGTTGCTTAAAGCAGCCCGCAGAGGTGGACAGGATTGTCTGTCTTAAGCGGGAGATTGGTGCCGAGAAAGCCAAATTCGATTCGATGATGGATGGCGTTGAGAGAATAAGGCCGTTGCAATTGTCTAAGTCGAAGCTGATCAAAGGTGCTGCTGAAGCCGTACTGGTTATTGCCGATGACGTCGTGCTTATTCGGGATCTTCTGGAGATATGCTCTCGGAAGCTGGTCGCGAGGGATCAGCTAACCTGCCTGAGCGAGGTTGACGATATTCAAGGCTCTGCCGTAATTGGTACCCTGCGCATGGCAGATCCTGTCCTGACTATGCTGCAATCTCTAACAGAATGATGGTTGCAGAAGCAGATTGAAGCGGTCCGCATCTAGCCACTGCCATCGGCTCTGTTTGTTGCTTTCCCCGCCGCCATTGCGGCGCCCGAGTGATTATTTGATCCATAAGAGGTTTCCATGCCCTGCGTCATCTTGCGTGACATTGGCGGCGTCGTGGTCGATGTCGTGTTGAAAGAGAGCATCGAAGCGGCCATGGAAGTGCCGGAACATCCGGTCGAGAGCGGTGCCAAGATCGCCGATCATGCCTGGCGGACGCCGACTTCGGCGAGCCTGGAATGTGTCAGTCTCGACGTGATGGGCACCTATGAAGCCCTCTTTGCCGTGATGAAAGAGGCCGAGCCGTTCTCTATCGTCACCGGCTTCACCGTTCTCGACAATATGCTGATCGAAAAGCTGGCGCCCGAGCGCGAGCCGACCACGGGGCAGGTCCTCAAGTTCACCTGTTCCTTGAAGGAGGTGATCCGCGTTTCCTCGCAACGGACCCAGGCAAGCGGTGGTGGCAGCAAACGCAGCGGCACCTCAGGGCCTGGCAGCGATCCGCGTGGTCAGCGCCAAAACAATCGTGGCCAGGTGCAGGCGCTGGATATGACCAGCGCGTCGCAGGCAGGCGCTGGTCCCCCGCGCGCCTTCACCTGATTGAACATCAGAAAGGGTTCATGGTGAGCAGCTACGAGATACCAATCATTGATGTTCCCTACCAACGCCTGAAAACCTTCCTCAACGGCGTCGACGTGGCGCTGTCGTTGAACTGGAACGACTGGCTCGGCCGCTGGTCGCTCGATGTCGAGATCGACGATGAAACCCGCGTTGCTGGTCTGCGCTTGGTGCCGGGCACCGATCTGGTGGCCGGCTTCAATCTTGGCATCGGCCGGCTCGTGCTGGTCGATTGGGCGGGGCGGGGCGGTAATCCTGGTCGGGCGGATCTGCCCTCGGGCACCTTCCGTTTAATTTCGATGGCGTAGCGGCGGGCTGGCCGGCTGTTGCAGGGGCTTTAGCGTCATCCCCGCTCAGCCGCTGCGCGGCCGTCGGGGATGACACTAAAGCCCTTTCAACGATCTGCTAGGGAACATCGCCCGCCTTTCCCACTAACGCGGGGTCTTATGCTCAAATGGAAACGCAAGGTGCGCCTGACGATCTCGGGCGCCGGCGGTGGCGGCGTGTTCGAAGGCTCGCAGGCGCCGGACGATGGCTTCAAGATCGATTTTAGCGTCAAGAAAACCTTAGGGTCAAAGCAGAACAGCGGCACGGTGACGATCTGGAATCTGACCAAATCGAACCGCGAGAAACTGGGCGAGGAATTCAAGAAACTCACCCTTGAAGTCGGCTACGAGGATGGAGGCATGGCCGTTCTGGTGGAGGCCGACATTCGCGATGTCGAGCACGAGAAATCCTCGCCCGACATTTCCTCGCAGATCTCCTTCGGCGACGGTGACAAGGGCGTGAACAAGGGCGCCGTGTCGAAAACCTTCCCCAAGGGCACTAAGCCCAAGGAGGTCATCCAGCACGTGGTCCAGCAGATGCCCGGCGTTGAACTGGGCAAGACCAAGGGGCTCGACGATCTGCCGCCTTATAAGCGGCCGGTCTCCGTCTATGGCTGGGCCTTCCGCGCGCTCGACGGCGTCGGCCGCGAGCAGAAGCTCTATTGGAATATCGACAAGGGCAAGGTGAACATCGTCAAGAACGACGAGCACCTGGGCCAATGCGCTGTGATCTCGAAAGAGACCGGCATGATCGGCGTGCCGCAAGAGACCGACAAGGGCGTGAAGGTGAAAGCCCTGATCGAGCCCGACGTGGCGCCGGGCTTCATGATCAAGGTGGAAAGCAATTTCCTCGACCTGTCGTCCGGCCGCGACAAGCGTCAGTCCGATGCGGGCGGCGGCGAATTCCGCGTTAACGCGGTGACCTTCACCGGTTCGACCCGGGGCGAGGAGTTTTACATGGAAATCGAAGGCAACCGGGTGCAGGGCGGCAAGGTGGTCAAGTAATGGCAGGCTATCAGGGAACCGGCACGCGCTTCGACGAGCATGAAAGCCTCGGTGCGATGATCGAGGCGGAGCGGCGCGAACACAATGGGCCGATGCTAGGCAAGGTCGTCGCTTATGATGCGAAACGGCAGAAGGCGACCATTCAGCCTCTGCTGTCGCAGAGTTTCGACGGCGTGAAACTGCGCGCGCCGGAATTGCAGGAAGTGCCCGTGCAGGTGCCCCGCGCCGGCGGCCTCGTCTTGCACAAACCGCTGAAAGCCGGCGACGAGGTGATGTTGCATTTCGCCGGCCGCTCCATGGACGCCGCCTGGGACGATGGCAGCGATGTTGATCGCCATCCGGGCCGTATGTCCGATCTGTCCGATGCTTATGCGGTGCCGACATCCACCTCCAAGTCAAAGGAGATGGAGAACCTGCCCGCTGATCGCCTGCACATCGGGACCGAGGACGGGCAATCGGGCTTTCAGATGAAGGATGACGGTTCGTTCGACATCAAGAAGGGTGGCGACACGTTCCTCTCGATCTTCGTCGATTTCTTGAAAGCCTATAAGGACCATAAGCACGGTGGCGTGCCGATGGATCCACCGGATATCGAGAGGGCCAACCAGCTCCTCCAGCGGGCTCAAGCCATGAAGGCCTCCTGATATGCAGCGCATCGGCATCGCCATGATCCCGCATAACGATATCGGGCTCGACGCCTCGGGCAATCTCGCAATGGTGCATAACACTGAGGCCGTGGCCCAGCACGCGCGCCAGCGGCTGATGTTCTATAAAGGCGAATATTTTCTCGACACCAATGTGGGTGTCGATTGGCTCGGCATGGTTTTGGGGCAGCAGCCCAGCGCCATTGTGATCGCTGAAGCCATGGCCAAGAAAGCCATTCTCGACACGCCGGGTGTAACCGGCATTCTCGAACTGCAAGCCGATTTCGATCGGCTCAGCCGTGGCGCTTTCTTGCGCCGCTGCCTGATCGAGACCGAATACGACGATACCTCCATTCCGCTCTGAGGTTCCATGACCACCTATGGCGTGACACCCGCCGGCTTCGTCAGGAAGCCCCTGGCGGCGATCCTTGACGACCTCGAAACGCGCGCCGCTTCGCCCGATGTGTTCGGTCCCGGCGTCATCCAGACACCTGAAAGCCCACTGGGTTTGCTCAATGCTCATCTGGCCTCGATCGCGGCCACAGCCTGGGAAATCGCCGAAGCGACCTATCAGAGCCTCGATCCGAGCCAGGCCGAAGGCGCGCGGCTCGACATGCTGGCCAAGCTGCGCATCCTGGCTCGTGCTAGCGGCGAACAGGATGACACGCTCCGGACGGATATGCTCAACGCCGGCCGGGCCAATATCGACATTTCTGACCTGGTGCGGGCTGTCAGAAACACACCGGGGGTGGTCTGGTCACAGGTGTGGGTGAACGACACGGCCTATGTCGACGCCAACGGACAGGACTCGCATTCCATCTCCATCGCGGCTATCGGCGGCGGCGATGATGCCCTGGCGGCAATCTTCCGCGCCTATGTGGCGCCGGGGATCAGCTCGCATGGCAATCATCCCGTGCAGACCGTCGTCGACGGCTTCTGTCAGACGTTCCGCCTGATGCGGCCGACCGAGTTGCGCCTGGGGCTCGATTTGGACATCAGGACCGGTATCGATCGCAACGGCTGCTCGCCGCCGTCCAATGCTCAGATCGCGCAATCGCTGGCCGATTATTTCGCCAGCGCCGACCGGCCGGCGAACGGGGTCGATATCACGATTTCGCTGCTCAACCTGATCGTCGCCCGTCTGTTCGGCAATATCGAGATCGTGTCGGCTCGGGTGACTTTCCCCGACCTCGGCACTGACGTGGCGCTGCCGTACGCGGTGGCCTTCGATCAGATCGCCACCATTGCCGTCGGCGATATCGTTCTCTCGCGGGTCTGATCCATGATCCAGGCGCGCTACGCCTATGGCGAGGACCTCCGGTTCTCAGCGACCATCGATCTGCCCTATGGCTATCTCTGGCGTGCTGTCGCCACGCTGCGCGACGAGGCCGGCGCCGTCGTGGGGCCACTCGACTGCGCGGTGATCGGCGTTGAGCCGGCGGAGATCGTCGTTTCGGCGGCGCCGGCGGCGGTCGCGACCTGGCCCCGGCCGTCGCCCAGCGGAGAACGGACGTTCTATTTCGACTATCAGGTCTATGACGCCGGCGGCGACACCGTGATGTCGTCTGAGACCGTCGCGCTGACGGTGGAGTTCAACACCACCTTCGTCGGCGATATCGTCTTGCGTGAGTTCCAGAACATCCCGACCGAGTACCGGGAAGCGGCAAAGCTACTCAGTTACATGCGTGGCGTGCTGGTTGAGGTTGAGGCGGCGGCGCAAGCCACGGCGCGCATTCCGACATTCTTCGATCTGGATACCGCTGTTGGCGATCAGCTCACGATCATCGGCAAGTGGCTGGGATTCCCGCGGTGCCACTGCATCTGCATTCCAAATCCCGTCTTCGGCTTCGATTGCGGCGGGCCGGATGCCTTTCCAGGCCGGATCGTCGGTTTCTGCGAAGGCGGGAACTGGCTCGGCTGCGATGGCGGCCGCCTCAACGAATATTGCATCGCCGATGATGAGGTCTATCGTGGCTTCCTGAAGGCTAGGCGCTATCAGATGCTCGGCCTCGTCGATCGCGAGAGCCTGATAGCGGCGCTCCGATACGTATGGGGCCCGCGCGCCTACGTGGTGCAGGCCGATCGTGGCCGCGTTGTCGTCGCGTCGGGCCGCCCGCTCGATGTCGACGAGATCGCCCGCAATCAGATCCTCGCGCGCATTCTTCCGGTGGCGCCAGGCATCTGGCTCGGCTTCTGGATCGATCAGCGTCCGATCTTCGGTTTCGGTGAGGGCTGGGCCGGCATGTGTGATCCACCCGACAGCCCGACGAGGGTTTTCGGCTTCGATTGTGGCGGTGACTACGCCTACGACGTCACTGGCTTTTGCGAGCCCGGGAGCACCTGGGCCAATTGTGTTCCGCCGGCCGCTGGCCGGGGCGTCTGGCTCTGCCCAGACGATGCCAAAGCAACCTGCTGAAGGATATTGAGATGAAGCTACCCATTAATCCGTGGGCCTTTGCACCCTCGACCCAGCGTCGGGACCCGACCAGCACGGAAATTGCCAATGGATTTCCTTGTGGCCCTGCTGATCTCCAGCTCTTCAACGAGCTGATGTATCGCAGCTCACTTTCGGCCAAGGAGATAGCCACCGTCATTGCGGGCGAAGGGATCACGCTCGATGAGACGAAGCACAACCAGCTTCAGCTAGCGATGTTCAAGATTGTGCAGCGATACAACGGCTCCCTGGGTCTCCACGTCAACGTGGCAGGCAACGATGCCAATGATGGCCTCACGCCTGCGACGGCCCTGCAGACGATCAATGAGGCACTCGTCCGCTCGCTGGGGTACAAGCAATCGACCATTGTGCTCGGGTCGGATATCACGATCACCGAGGCGCCGATTCCCGTAAATGGCACCAGAATCTCCTTCAACGGTCCCGGTGTTCAACGGAACATCACTTTTGCTTCCTCGTCATGGACGACCGATCCCGATGGAACAAAGCGGACGTTAGGGTTCCTTGGGGCATACGATCTGAATTTCGATCGCATCAACATCATCAATAACGTCACGGAATCCGGACTGACTGCCGTATGTCTTGGATCCGGCGGGTTCGTCTCATTCACGAACGTCAATTACTATGTTGCTTCGCCTAGCGTGCGGCCCATGTTCTGGGGCGGGAATCTTACCGGCATTACCTCCAACAATCTGAATTTCGGCAATACCGATGCCGCCGGCCGGTTTCTCGTTAACGTTCCAGCCGGCGGCGATCCAAACACGATCTGGCCGTGGAGAAGCAACCGGACGTCGATGTGATGCAGACCGTCCGCTTCAAGGCTGGCGACACCTTATCTTTCGTAGGGCAGGTGAATGTCGCCGATGGCGTCCAGTGGGCCGGGCGCGGCAAAATCCGCAAAAGCGATGGCACTCAGGTTGCCGATCTCGACGTCTCCCTCACGGGCGACCTGCAAAAGTGGGTGGTGATCGAGAAGGCAGCGAGTGAAACGGCCTTCTGGCCGAACCCCGCGACGCCCGGTGCCTCCGTCGAGCTGTTCTTTGACTACGAGCTGTACGATCCGCTCGGCGACACGGTGTTGTCGTCCGAAACCGTCCGCGTGATCGTCGAATATGACCCGACAAGAGGATAACGATGGCTGATCTTGCCCCGCAACTCATTGCTGCAATCAAAGGCGACAAGGGCCTCTATCCGGTCAACGGCGGTTACGTTTCGACCGTGGCCTATCGCAAGGACACGATCCTGCGGGACAATGGCAGCCAATGGCGCGCTCTCCAGCTCGTTCCGCCCGGCACGCCGCCAGCGGAAGGCGCCTACTGGACCAAGTTCATTGATGGCACGCCGGTGGCAGACGCCGCGCAGGTCGCGGCCGATCGCGTGCTGTCTCAGGCTGCGGCAGCGACGGCTTCGGCCTCATTGGACAGAGTTTCCGCGCTGGCGCTGCTCGTCGGGGGATATGCGACGTCGACGCAGATCAATGCGCAATCCGCTGCCGCCGTCTCCGGCCTCGCCAACCTCTCGGCCGCCGCGCGCGCGATCCTGCTCGATACCAACACCGTCGCCGCTCATGTCTACGACACCACGCGCGACGATGACCCGGAGTGGACCAGCAAGGTCAACTCGTCCCTGACGACGGCGCCGCTCAACATGGCCACGCGCGGATCGAAAGCGCAGCATCCGCGCCTGATGGTGATCGCCGCGCTCGGCAGCTACCGTCAGATCGTGATCTATGACGCCGACGATCCGACTTGCCCGATGTGGTGGACACTGAACGAAGGCGCCACGAATCTGGTTCTTTCGAACACTGTTCCGCTTGTCACGGCGATCACCGCGCGCAACGGCCTGATCCTAATTGGCGAGACCAATGCGGGAATCCTCGCAATTGATCTTGTACTTGACCGGGCCACAGTGTACCGCCAATCGGCCACGCCGAATTGCGGCGCCTACCAGGGAAATCTGGCTGAAGCAAACAGCGGTAAGGGCCTTCCAGGTACATTGCCACCTTGGTTCGATAATCCATCGTTGGCAATCTTGAACGGCACTGTCAATCACCTCGCCATGACAGTTCTGCCACAGACGGCGCCAAATCCTAATCGGCTGGGCATGCGCAATCCGATTTGTGCATATGCAACCGCCGGCGGCGCGGGCGTCTTGCGAGAAGATGGGGTAAACGTCAGTTCGGCCGCAACGACCGCAATGGGCCGAGTGTCATTTGATCGAAACGGCACCCTGTACGCGACCGCAGCGTCGACGAATAGCACTGTTTGGATTTATGATCCTCCGGCCTATTTGTCGGCGTCTTTTGCCCACGCCTTCCTCCACAATGCGACCACGCCGTCGACGATGGTGGTTACGCCAACCGGTCCTAGCTATGTGCGAGGGGCAGGCAACAAGGTGGCTATCGCCGCCGCAGCGGCCGGACTGACGCTTTTGGGCCGCAATCGCGGCGGCATGACCAATAGCTCTGTAGCCTATATCGACGATTGGCGGAATACCGGCCATCAAGTTGGCGCGAGCAAACTGGCCTACTCGGAGTCAGCCAGGATGCTGTCTGCGCTGCAAAGCAGCGAAATCGTGACGAACGGAAAATTCGATACGAACATCTTGGGGTGGATCGATTACAGCAGCGGCACCGGCTATACGCCACCGGCTTGGGATGCGACCAATGGAGGTCAGCTTCTCTTGAATCGCGTCGACGGAAACAATTGCGCGCGCGTAAGACAAGAACTTGCTACGCCATTGATAGGGCAAACCTACGGGTTCTCCGTGACAGCGCGGATAGCGGGCTGCACGTTCAGGCTCGGTACGGCTATTGCCGGGAACCAGATCATTGAGCAAGCGGTGGCAGCGGGAAGCACAGTCAACATCTATTTCCGTGCGGCGTCTGCGATCACGCACGTGTTGTTTTTCCCGAGCTCCAATGGTGCCACAACGGCGATCGACGACGTCAGCACGAGGGTTGTCATCGCCGATTTTTCGCCAGCAGGAAACCACGGTGAGATTATCGGCACTATTAACCGGGCGCCCGTCGCTGCGGGGGCCGAATTGGCCTGTTGGCAAGACCTGCGGACGAGTGGTGGCAATGCTTCGGTTTCGAACAATTTAGGCGGACTGAACATCGGTACCGGTGATTTCTGCATATCGGTTTGGTATAAGCGCACGAACAGCGCGGCCGCAGAAGCGCTGATGCATTTCACCGATGAGGTCGGCGGTCCATCTGATGATACTGGCACCAACGTGCATTGGCGCCTCTATATCATTTCTTCGGGCATTCCGTTCTTTGGCGGAAGGGCTTCGGGTGGGATATTTGGATATTCAGGTAGTGTGGCCGTGCCGACAGGCGCTTGGCAGCATATTGTCGTTTTGCGACGTGGGGCCAGGGTCGAACTTTACGCGAATGGCGCATTGTTCGCGACGGGAACCCAGGCGGGCAGCCTGTCCAATAGTGGCGCGAAGCTTTTATTGGGCGCGCAGTTCATCAACGGCGTCACCAATTCCAATCGCTTGCTCGGCTCTATGGCGCTACCTCGCCTGTCCATCGGCAGCGCGCCGTCACCTGTTCAGGTCACGGCGATGTACGCCGAAGAAGTGCAGATGTTCAAGCCTAATGCGAAGTGCCTGCTTCAGGGAGGCTCGGGCGTACAAGACATAGCTCATGATCCCGATGTTGATTTGCTCTACGTCGCCAAGTCGGCGGGCGGGACGGATGTGTTCCAGGGACTCGTGAGTAAAGGAACGATTCTCAGCACCACGAGCATCAACAAGTTCTCCAATTCTGGGCTTGGGAATGTGACGATCGGTGGCCCCGGCGTAGGTATGTTCGGTGGTTCTGCTGTCATGCCGGCTGTGACCAATGGTGTCAGTCAGTCTCTCATTGGTGCCGGCCCAGGCTACGTGGATATTCAAGTCTCAGGAACACCGAATGCCACAGGAAATTTCAGTTGGTCTCCGGCGACTATCTCAAACGTCGCTCCTGGGGAGAACTGGACTTTCAGTATGGAGATGCAGTTGATCGCAGGGTCGCTGACGAACTTTCAGTCGCTTGAGCTTCGGGAAGATCGGCGCGATGCCAGCTTCAATACAGTTGGCTCAACCGGGGCTACTCCAATTGCACCGAATGCAACGAATGTTCGTTATTCCTCGACTGCCACCGCCGAAGCCAATACGACGAACATCGCGCTACGCTGGATTGTCAGATACTCCTCGGGTGCACCCGTAAATGCCACGTTCCGCCTCCGGCGACCGCAGATGGAAAAAGCATCTGCGTTCACCATGTACGTAGATGGCATGACGGATTCCAACAATCACAAGCAAGTATCGGCCCACGACGGCCATGTGGTCATCATAACCGCGACTGGCGTCGACGTGATTCTGCCAGCGTTACCATTGCGCAGCGGTGTTCGCGCCCGCCGGGCGGTCGTCGCAAATGATCCGAACGTCGGTAGCTTTAACGGCCGCGTAACGGTCGATGCCACGCCGACCTTCATAGGCGATCCGATTTACGTGCCGGAAGGCGGCAAGGTTGATGCCATTGTCTCGGTGACGGCGGCGGTGCCAGGCGGCACGGCCACGGAACTGCTGACCACGCTGCTGAAGGTGCGCGCCAATCGCGATATCGGCGCGCCGGCGGCGACGGTCTTCTACTCGGTGATCTCGGGCACGCCCAGCCTGCCTGACAGAACCACGGGCACCATGGACCTCATCGTCGCGTCGATGGGCGGCGGATGGATCGGCGTGCGCGCCACGGGCAAGGCGGCGACCACGATCGAGTGGTTCGGGGAACAGCGCCTGACGCGCGCGGCTTAAGGAGCAATCATGGATATTATTGACTTCACCAGCGGCGGCTTGGTCTACCGCTGGACACTGGTTGCTGGACAGCCGCGTTGCGTCGAGGATTGTATTCCGTCATCGGACGCTGGTGCCCTATCGACGCTCCAGCGCAATGCCGCCATCCGCGCCGTCTTGCCGCCGGTGCTCGAGTACGAGGCGGCGCAGGCGCTCGTGAGGCAAGGCGAGCCGGATAACGGTGAGCCTCGGCAAATCCAGGCGATCGATGAGGACGGCCAGCCGGTCATGGTCGCCAATCCGGCCTGGGCACTTCCGCCGCGCACGCGCCTCGTCCTCGACCCGGAGACAAGCGAAGAGACCGAGGAGCCGGAGCCGCGCTGGGTAGCTTATGATGCCGCCTTGGCGCTGATCGCGGCCGCGTCGCCCATTGTCAAAGCATTCGCGCTTTGGCGACAGCTTGAGCCGGCCGAAGGCGGGGATGAGCGCTTGGAATGGCTGGCGGCGGGTCGGCTCGTCGAGGCCGCAATTGACGACGCGGCCGAAACATCGTTGGAGCTCGACCCTCGTCCAGTGCCGCGGGTGGTGCCACTGTGGCGTGCCAAGGCAGTGCTCGCGAACAAGGGCAGGCTGTCGGCCGTTAACACGCTAATGACGGTACAGCCTATGGCGCTTCAGTTTTACTGGTCGAACGGCACGGAGTTGGAGCGGGCGCATCCTCTCCTAGCTGTGCTCGCGGCATCTCCCGATTTCGAGGATTTCACGCCGACAACGATCGACGAAATGTTCCGCGAGACTGAAGCTCTGGGCATCTAAAGAAAAAGCGGCGTTCGCCAGAGATCGAAGCCGAGTGTGATCCCCAACGCCATCTTCATTGGCGTTCGAATCCTAGCCAATTCCGTTCGGCACAGTTTCTCATCCGTAAATCGAAAGCAACACACCATGAGCGTTGAAGCGATTCAGCGCGCACTCGCGCGCGCTGGTTTCGACCCGGGTCCAGTCGATGGGAAGCTTGGCCCGAAGACACTGGCGGCCATCAAGGCCTTCCAGAAGGCGCACGCGCTGCTTGTCGACGGCATCGCCGGCCCGATGACGCAGGCGGCTTTGCTCAACTATGTCGAGTTGACGATGCCGGTTTCGTCGGTTCGGGTTGTGCCAACCGAATGGATGCCAGATGCCATCATGAAGCGCATCATCGTCCATTGGACAGCAGGCGCGTACAAGGCCTCCGCACTCGACAAGTCGCACTACCATGTCTTGATCGAGGACGATGGGCAATTAGTGCACGGTAAACCGTCAATTGCCCTGAACGATGCCAGAGGCGCCAAGGCCGGGTACGCGGCTCACACGCTCAATTGCAACACCGGGTCCATCGGCGTCTCGCTCTGCTGCATGGCTGGCGCGATCGAAAGCCCATTCAAAGCCGGCACGGCGCCGATGACACGCGCCCAATGGGAGAAGCTCCCTCGGGTCATTGCGGACCTCTGCTGGCGCTATGGCATCGCCATCACGCCGCAGACCGTGCTTTCGCATGCGGAGGTCCAGGTCAATCTCGGCATCAAACAGCGTGGAAAATGGGACATCTCGCGCCTGGCGTTCGACCCCTCGACTGTCGGCGCCAAAGCCTGCGGCGATGCGTTGCGTAAGGCTGTTTCTAGTCTCCTTTGAGCCTCCGTGCCGGCGGCTCCGGCATCCACACACAGGTGAGAAATGACACAGGATCAGGTCTTGGCAATTTTGCGACAACTATTGAGTTTCTCCGGTGGGTTTGCTGTGGCGCGCGGGTGGCTCACCAACGAACAAATGACCGCGATCGCTGGCCTGATCCCGCCTTTGGTTGCGGTTTGGTGGGTGTGGCGGAAGGCCAGTCCGGCGGCTCAGATCGCGGCGGTCGCCGCGAATCCGGACGTGAAAAAGATCGTAACGGAACCGGATGTTGCACGGGCTTCGCCATCAAACAAGGTGGTCAGCCAATGAACTCGCTTCCGTATTTTCTTGGCATAAGCATAATGCTCTCTGGTTGTGCTCACGTGCCAACTGTCGATCGCAATTTAGCTGCTGGTGTCGCTGATGCGATTCAGATGACCGATATCGCAGCATCGAAAGCGGACGCGACGCTGGACAAAGTTTGCGCTGGTTACAAGACCGCCGATGCAGCATTTGCTCTTGTCCGTCTTTTTGCGGGCCAACGTATTCCGCAGAGTTATGTCGATGCGCAGGCACAAGCTGTCGTGTTTCTCGATGATCTTTGTGCCCATCGACCAAACGATGCGGCAGGTGTCTTGAAAGCGGCCCAAAAAGCTTATGCGACTATTGTCAGTATCCGAGACCGTTTCTGAGCTTAATGCATGATGGAGGTTGTCATGTCTGGTCAACGCATATTGCATGGTATTTGCGATCATTTCGCTATGCGTCGCTCGGAATGGGTTTTGGCACTTATATTGGTTGGAATCGGCCTGGCGTTTGAATCTTTACCGACGTCAGCGGTGCCGCGGCTGGAAGCGTTTGAAGGATTTATGGCGGCGCGGATCTGGGCTTGGGGCTGTTTGAGTATCGGAGTACTGCGCTTGCTTGCTCTGGCGATCAACGGGACTTTCGCACAAACCTGGTACGGTCAATGGTCGCCGCATGTGAGGGGATCGCTTGCCTTCGTGAGCTGTTATATTTGGACTGCCATTTCCATTGATATGTATAGTGTTGAGATGTCGATCCTCGGCTTAGTCTATCCAGGCTTGCTTGTTCTTGAAATCACCAATGTCAAAGAGGCGTGGCAGGACGCTGGTGAAGTAGATCGGAGCATCGTGGATGCAGCCATTTGATCCCACTATGGTCGAGAAATTGCCATGGTTGATGCAAGCTGTCGTCTATCTGGCAATTTTCATCGCAACTTCTTTGGCTATGTTCTGGGGGTATCATAAGCAACCGACTGGGAAGGAAAAGAAGCATGAAGGCTCCGAGTTTTCGGAGGTCGCTCTCATGCGTGAGGCCGTGGAAGCACTGACGTGTATTGCCCAGCGGTCTGAGAGCTTTGTCAAGCTGATCGATTTGCGAGCGCAGAGCGAGGTCAGGATCGTGGAAGCTGTGGAGGGAATTCTGGCGCATCTACGGGAAGAGGCGAGCTATGAACATGGTTGGCGGGCTGGCGGACGCCGACGAGGATAAGAAGCAGCTGACTGAAAGACTATGAGATATTGCGATCTAAAAAGAGAACCCCGCCATCGGCAATGCCGATGGCGGGGTTCTTTTTGTTGGGCGCTTGGCGTCAGCTTTTAGTAGCTGGCGACAACCGGGCCGGCGGGGCCGCCGAAGCGATAGTTGATACCGGCCCGCACGATGTGACCATTGTTCTTGAATTTAGCAGTCAGGAATTCAGCACCGACCGGGTTGAACTGACCGCCGACCGCGGATCGGCTGCCGAGATCGTAGTACAGATATTCGAGCTTGGCCGACCAGTTATTGGAGATGGCGTATTCGACACCGGCGCCCAAAGTCCACCCAGCGCGAGTGCTGTTGGAGCGAGCCAGGAACTGACGACCGGCACCGGCGAACTCGTTGAGATGAACGCTGTTGCGTACGCCGCCCAAAGCGAGACCGCCAGTGGCATAGATCAGGGCGCGATCGAACGAGACGCCGACGCGGCCGCGAAGTGTGCCCAACCATTCAAGCTTGTTGGTTGCGGAGGTGATAACCGAAGCACAGCCTCCGGCGATGGCACAGGCATTGGCCGAGCCCTTGATATCGGCGCCCTGGAAGTCAACTTCGACACCGTAGACGAAGCTGCCGGACTGGACATTATAGCCAATCTGGGCACCACCGATGAAGCCGTCGCGCTTCGGCGACAGGGAGAACGGTGCCTGGCCAGCGATCTGACCATTGGTGATCAGAGGCGAGCCAGAGATGCTCACACCGCGATCACCGCTGAAACCATATCCAGCATTGAGACCGACATAGAAGCCGCTCCAAGTGAAGATCGGGGCGACATAAACCGGAGCGGGAGGAGCGGCGCGACGCGGAAGATCAGCCGCCAGTGTCGCGCTGGATGCGACTGCGGCGAGCGCCGTACCAATTAGAAGCTTTTTCAACATCAATCAGTCCCCATATCTGCTGTTGACGAAATTAGACCGTTTGAATTGTATCATGTGTGACATATTGACGAAAGTTAGAGCGGCACACGATATGTCTAAAATTCTACAAATGCGTTAAATTATTATTTTCAAGCAGATGCCACGTTAACATCGCTCGATCTTAACGGCGGTGTTGCCCAAGAAGCACACACAAGTTGATTTATTTTGAAGCACTTTGAGCGGCTTCCGAGGTGTCACCGATAGAGGCTTTTTTCTCGCTTTCAGAAGCGTAGCGGACGTTGTTTCGCCCTTCGGCCTTCGCGCGATAGAGAGCAGCGTCTGCATTTTGGACGAGGCTGCTCCAGCCGTTTTTTGTTCGCTGGCCTTGGGCGGCGCCACAACTCACCGTCAGGCGGAGGGGCGTTTCGTCGATCGTTCCGAACAAATGTGTTTGAACAACCAGTCTGATTTTCCGTGCTAACGCCAGCAGATCGGACATGTTTCCGTCATGCACGAGAATAGCAAATTCCTCGCCGCCATAACGCGCAATAAGATCATTCGATCTTAGAGACGTGCGCAAGAGGTTAGCCATTTCGACGAGAACTTGGTCTCCCATCATATGGCCGTGGGTGTCGTTCACCGCCTTAAAATGATCGATATCGAGAAGGATCAGGCCAACGTCGATGCCGGTAAGCTGGCGGTTATCCAGGCCTTGGCCGATCAGATCGAGAAGTCGGCGATTGGCTAAGCCTGTGAGGCTATCTGTTTCAGCCAATTGCTGCAGGCGTTGTGTCAGCGTTTTGCGTTCAACAAGCATGGTTCGCAATCCGCTGATCGCAATGAAAAGCTGAGCCATTTCCCGAGTATGGTGTTTGGGAAACGATACTCTCTCAAGTTTGTCTTCCGCTAGCCGGAAAACTGCTTGCTGTGCTTGGATCAGTGGGCGAAAGACTTGTCGACGAATGATGACGATAATTCCGATCAAGAGCGCAATGATAAGAGATGTTGCCAAGATGGCGATCAGAAGCATCGATAAGGCTTGGTCTCTTGCTCGGGCCGCTTGGAGGACAGCATCTTCAAGATAGCTGGCACGGAGCGTTTCCAATGAGCGCATTGTGGGCACATAACGCGCGGTAAATTCCGGTGATGTGATTGGATAGGTGCCGCGTTCGCCCTCCGCGATCAAAGTATGAATCAAGGCAAATGCGTCTTTGAAGAAATGTTGATCGACGTCCAGTTTATCGTGCTGAAATTGCGATTGGGCCAAGCCGGGCAGGGCGCTGAAAGTCTGCCACAAAGCCGTTATGCGCCCTTCTGTTCGATAAATATCGGCGAGGGTTTGGTTGGGTACAGGGACGCCAGCTGCCATTGGCGTATGCAGGAGTGAACCAAGACGGCCAGCATATTCGCGCATTTCACCAAGGTTTCGGCCGATGATGGCGGGGCCAGCGAGACCAGCGTCTTGTCGAATCATCTGTTCAGCACATTGATCGCGAACCATTCCGAGCCGATCGATAACTGCGAACATGCTGTCCACGGCGTGTTTTATGGCGCTGATGGTGCGGTTCTGATGCGGCGTCGCTGAAACTTGATCAACGGCTTTCCGTCCGGCGATAAGCAAAGCCCGCGTTTCGTCCACGGTTACGGAAGGTATCGCATATTCACCAGACAAAGCCGCGACGTTGGCAAGGGCCCGGTCGCTGCGAGCTCTGATAGCGGCAAGACTTTCTGCTGCTGTCGGATCGCCAGGTGCGACAGACATGCTTGTGTTGGCAGGTCCGCGTTCGGCCGAGATGACGTTGGCTGCCTCGAGGATGAGAATATATGCGCGTAGATGATCGTGATTGCGTTGCGTCTGCGCGTAATCGAAATAACAGCGAGAAACGATCACTATGGCGAGGCAGGTCATGCTGAACAGCGCCAGGCCAATGCCAGTCAGCAATATACGATCCAGACTGCGCAGTTTTTGGCGAGAAGGAAGAGTGAATTGAGAGAGGAACGATCTCTTCGCAGAATGGAAATCAAACTTCATCGGCAATACGCAAAAGGCAGTGAAAGAAATATGCAAACAGGGGTAACCGATATATTCAGTACAAACCCTTTCTGAGTCCGGCGTAATGGTGGTTAACCCCTTCTTTGGTTACCCACTTCCAAACGAGCTTAAGTATTGAATTATTGCCAATGATGCCTTGGACTAGCATCACGACAAAGCCCGCCCCGATGAGAGGGGCGGGCTTTTTTTATGGCTAAATAGTCGGTTGATCGATCGATCTTGCGTCGACGCAATTAATGCGTCGGTTGGGAAATGTTTTTCAAAGTGCTGCCGGCCTTGCTTGCAGCACTCGACAGGGCAATATCACCCAGAGAAAGAATGCCAACCAGACGCTTGTCGCGATTGACGACGGGTAGTCGGCGGATTTGAACGTCGCCCATGTTTTGGCAAATATCTTCGATTTCTTCATCGTCGAAGCAGTATTTGACGTCCTGGGTCATAACATCGCGCACGGGTGTACTCGGGGGCAGTCCCTCGGCGACGGCACGCAGCACAATGTCGCGATCGGTGATCATTCCAACGAGACGATCTTTCTCGCCCACGGGCATGGATCCCGCATCGAGTTTCGTCATTGCCAGTGCCACTTCCTGGATCGATTGATCTGGGCTTACGACGTGAACGTCGCGTGTCATCAATTTGTTGGCTTTCATGTCGCCACTCCTCACTCGGGTGAACGGGAACTTGCGGTTCTGTTCAGAGACGCAGTTGATGGGTCCGACATGTTTTCAATGGATAGAGCTGGCATCGGTTCCGTCTCATCGAAGGAAACTTTGAATGCCAGCGACTACTAGTGTGATGTGGAATATTGCGACGTAGCTGACGAGTTCTTCATGGAAGCAAAGAGTTCGGTGATTGAGCGGATGCTAACATCAATAAGATCGAATTCTTTGCCAAAAATCAGCCAGTCGGTCCAAAGACCGTGCATCATCGCGCCGAAGACGCGAGCGGCGGTTTCGGGGGTCCAGCTTGGTGCCAAAGGCTGCTTGGCATGCGCCATGTGGAAAAGCTTGGCGATGTGGGAGCGCATCTCTCTGTCGGCCTCTTTCTGGCGCCTGAGGGCCAGTGCCATATCTCCGACGTATTCGCAGCGCATGAGCAAAATCGTGTAGACGCGCTGCATGCGCGCGTCGCTTGCGAGCGTGCGCATGCAATCGATGGCTACGTCTTCTAGAAAACGGAGCGGATCTGGGTGCCCTGCGGTGGAGGCATTTAGAATGATGTCTTCCTGGGGCAGGCGGATGCGCTGATGCATAGCCTGGAACAGTTCGATCTTGTCGGCGAAGTGCCAATAGATCGCGCCGCGCGTGACGGCCGCCTCTTCGGCGATACGCTCAAGCGACGTCTGGGTGACGCCATGCTCGAAAAACAGTTTCTCGGCGGCGCCGAGGATTCTGTTTTTAGTTTCTTCGGCTTCGGCCTTGGTACGGCGCGCCATTCAGTCTGCCTCTTTACATACGTTCATGTATGTATATATAATCTGCCACGACTATAAAACCCCCAAAAAACATTTTTGACCGGCGATGCCATGAGCTCGAAAGCTGACGTATTCCGTATTGTCTCCGCACTAACTGTCATGCTTGTGCTGGCAGGCTGTAATAATGCGACGACTCCACCCGCCGCTCCACCGCCGCCCAATGTGTCGGTTACGGAAATCAAGCCGCGCGAAGTGCCGTTGCATTTTCAATATGCCGGGCGCGTGGCTGCTTTCCGCGAAGTGGAGGTTCGGGCGCGGGTTTCTGGCGTGTTGAAGGAAAAGACCTTCGTCGAAGGTTCGACCGTGAAGGCCGGCGATGTGTTGTTCCGGATCGATCCCGTATCCTTCGAGACCGAGGTGGCGCGTGCCAAGGCGCAGCTGATGGATGCGCAAGCGCAGGTTTCACGTACTCAACGCGATGCCGAGCGGGCCAAGATCCTTTATGATCGGCAAGTTGGGACGTTGAAAACACGCGATGACGCGCTGTCGGCTTATGAACAGGCGCAGGCCGCCTTGGCTGGGGCCCAGGCCCAATTGCGTGCCGCCGAGATCAATCTTGGTTACACCACCGTCATGGCGCCGATTTCCGGTGTCACCAGTCTGCGCATTCTGCCGGAGGGCAGTCTCGTGGGCACCGGTCAAAATGACAGCCTGCTGACCCGCATGAGCGAGATCGACAGGGTCTATGTCCACTTTTCGTTTCCTGAAGCCGAATTGGCGGAAATCCGGCGCTTGATTGCAAGTGGCGAGGCTCGGGGCCCCGCTGGAGGCAGGCTTCTGGCGACAATCATGCTCAGCGACGGTACACGCTACGAGCATCAAGGCTATGTCGACTTCACGGACAGCAGCATTGATCTGCAAACGGGTACGGTACGCGGCCGTGCGCTCGTTCCCAATCCCGATCTGAAACTAAGGCCGGGTCAATTCGTCCGCGTTTTGGTCGAAGGGGTGACGCGCAAGGACTCGGTCGTCATTCCGCAGGCGGCCGTGATGCAAGGGCCTCAGGGCCAATTCGTCTATACGATCGATGATAAGAATCTTGCCTCGATCCGTCCGGTTTCGATCGGACGCGACGTGGCTGGTGGCTGGATCGTTGAGCAAGGTCTCAAATCCGGAGATCGTGTGGTGACGGAAGGGATCATCAAAGTGCGGCCCGGTTCGCCGGTCACGGCCACGGTGATGAAGGCCGAGACGAGCGATCCGTCAAAGGTCACGCGCTGATGACCATCAATCCGTTCATCAACCGCCCGGTTTTTGCGGCGGTGATCTCGATTGTTTTCGTGCTCGCGGGCCTTGTTGCCATGCGCGTTCTGGCGGTCGAGCAATATCCGCAGATCGTGCCGCCGCAGGTGGTCGTGCAAGCGACCTATCCTGGCGCGAGTGCCGAAACGGTGGCACAAGTGGTCGCGGCGCCGCTGGAGCAGCAGATCAACGGCGTTGAAAACATGCTGTATATGCAGTCGACCAATTCCAGCGCGGGAACGATGCGACTGACGGTGACGTTCCGAATTGGCACCAATCCGGATCAGGCCACCATCAACGTGAACAATCGCGTGCAGCGCGCCGTCTCGATTCTGCCGGCTGAAGTCACGCGCCAAGGCTTGATCGTCAACAAGCAGTCAAGCTCCATTTTGGCGCTCGTGACCATGTCGGCAACGGATAAGCGTTACGATTCCATCTTTGTCAGCAATTATGCGTTGCTCAATGTTATCGACGAGCTCAAGCGAGTGCCCGGTGTCGGTGACGCCTCGCTCTTCGGTGCCAAGAACTATTCCATGCGTATCTGGCTGAGGCCGGACAAGCTGGCGCAGTACAATTTGACCCCAGGTGATGTGGCCGCTTCCATTCGCGAGCAAAATGCGCAGTTCGCCGCCGGCCGTTTCGGCGAAGAACCGGTGCAGAATGATCTGGCTTTCACTTATTCGGTGAACACCGAAGGCCGCCTTCCGGATGCGAAGGCCTTTGAAGAGATTATCATCCGATCTGACGAGAACGCCGGGACGTTGCGCCTCAAGGACATTGCCCGTCTTGAACTCGGTGCGCAGAACTATGCCTTCAATGCCACGCATAACGGCACGCCCACCGTGCCAATCGGCATTTACTTGCAGCCAGGGGCCAATGCGCTGGGCACGTACGACGCCATTCAAACCCGGATGGCGGAGCTGCAGAAAACCTTTCCGGCAGGCATAGACTATGCAATTCCCTTCGACACGACGCGTTTCGTGCGCGTTTCGATCGAAGAAGTTGTCAAAACCTTCGTTGAGGCGATGGTGCTGGTCATCGTCGTCGTCTTCGTCTTCCTGCAGAACTGGCGCGCGACTCTTATTCCTATTCTGGCGGTGCCGGTCTCGATCATCGGCACGTTTGCCGGCATGTATGCCCTCGGCTTTTCGATCAATCTTCTGACGTTGTTCGGGCTGGTGCTGGCCATCGGCATCGTCGTCGACGATGCGATCGTCGTTCTCGAGAACGTCGAACGCATCATGACTCAAGAAAAGCTGCCGCCAAAGGAAGCAGCGATCAAGGCCATGTCAGAAGTGACAGGTCCCGTCATCGCCATCGTTCTGGTGCTCTGCGCCGTGTTCGTGCCAGTTGCGTTCATGGGCGGTTTGGCGGGCGAAATGTATCGCCAGTTCGCGGTGACGATCGCCATTTCGGTGACGATCTCGGGCATCGTTGCGCTGACGCTGACACCGGCGCTTTGCGCCCTCATTCTCAAACCTGGTCATCATGAGCCGCTGGCGCCGTTTCGTTGGTTCAATCGCGCTTTCGACGCTTTGACGAGCGGCTACACAGCCGGTGTTCGCTTCTTCTTGAAACGCGCCATGCTGGCTTTCCTGCTGTTCGCCATGCTGATTGGTGGAACGGGTTATCTGTTCATGCGCTTGCCCGGTGCACTGGTGCCGGATGAAGATCAGGGCAGTGTTTTCTCGGTGGCGATCCTGCCGTCAGCGGCATCCTTGTCGCGCACGCAAACCGCCATGGATACATTGAACAAGGGTATCATGGACAAGTCGGCGGTTGCCGATGTGATTTCCTTCTCCGGCTTTGATCTTCTGGCCGGGGTGCAGAAGCCAAGTGCTGGCGTTTCCTTCGTGCAATTGAAGGATTGGAAGGAGCGGCCAGGCGCGGCCGACAGCGCCGCAGCATTGGCTCGCAGCTTCTTTGCCTTCAACGGCCCGATCAAGGACGCCAATATTTTGGCGTTCACGCCACCGCCGATCATGGGCATGAGCAATACCGGTGGTTTTGAAGCTTTCGTCCAGGATCGCAGTGGCGGCGGTTCGCAAGCGCTTGCCGCGGCAGCGCAAAAGCTTGTGGAGGCGGCGGCCAAACGGCCGGAGCTGGCCGGCGTGCGCACGACTTTTCTGACTGACGTCCCACAGTATCGTGTATTGCTCGATCGCGAAAAGGCGAAGGCGCTTGGCGTGCCAATCTCGTCGATCTTCGAGACCATGCAGAGCACGTTCGGCAGTCTCTATGTCAACGACTTCACGTTGTTCGGACGCAACTATCAGGTCAATCTGCAAGCGGAATCCAATTTCCGCGAACGGCCGGAAGATTTGAAACAGGTCTTCGTCAGATCGACTTCGGGCAGCATGATTCCAATTGATACGTTGTTGCGTGTCGAACGGATTATTGGCCCGGATCAGGTCGATCGCTTCAATGCTTTCGCATCGGCCAAAGTGATGGGTAATCCGGCGCCGGGTTTCTCATCTGGTCAGGCGATCAATGCCATGCGTGAGATTTCCGGTGAATTGCCGGCTGGTTTCCAGTTGGCTTGGACGGGCTCAGCCTATCAGGAGATCGCGACGGGCGGCACAGGCAGCCAAGCCCTCATCTTCGGCCTCATCATGGTGTTCTTGATTTTGGCCGCGCAGTACGAGCGTTGGTCATTGCCGTTGGCGGTCATTCTCGCGGTGCCCTTCGCCCTTTTCGGGGCGCTGGTCGCCATCTGGCTACGTGGACTGAACAACGATGTCTACTTCCAGATCGGTCTTGTGACCTTGATTGGCTTGGCGTCGAAGAACGCCATTTTGATCGTCGAGTTTGCCGTATTGAAGCGGCAGGAAGGGCTCAGCATCAAGGAGGCGGCGCTTTCAGCCGCGACCTTGCGCTTTCGGCCGATTGTCATGACGTCGCTGGCCTTCATCCTGGGCTGCGTGCCGCTGGCGATCTCTACCGGGGCTGGCGCCGCGAGCCGTCACTCGATTGGTACCGGCGTCATCGGCGGCATGCTGGCGGCGACGTTTATCGCCATCTTCTTTATCCCGCTGTTCTACAGCCTGATCTCGGGACGGGATCGTCCGGCCAAGCAGGCGGAGGGGGAACAAAGTCGGAAGGACGCCATCGCTTAGAGCGCACCGCTTACCTGCAATTGGCCCGCTACCGGATCTCGGTAGCGGGCCATTTTTTCGTTGGAATGAAGGACTTAAGAAAAGCACTGCGGCTCAGGCTGAACCTTGCCCGGCGGCTATTTTGAGGGCTTGGCGGTGATACGTCTTGAGGGGAGATACGGCTTGGATGAACCAATCCGTAAAGGATCTGCGAGATGCTGCTGGTTCCATATGCCCCTCGAAATACAGACCTGGAACCGGGTGCGCATTTGTTCGTTATGCGTCTGAGAGGGCAGGGTCATCGGGAACCAGGCCTGAGGGGAACCGGAGCGTAAGAGCGCGGTCGCAGCATGGACAAGAGGGTCGAGCACAGTGTGGATGGGCGGCTGGAAGCGGGGCATACGCCCGTCAGTTCTCAGACGAATCCTGTCGTCCTCGTCGTCGAAGACGAGCCCTTGCAGCGCATGATGGCGGTCGACATGGTCGAGGATGCGGGCTTCGTGGCGACCGAAGCCGCGGATGCGAGAGAGGCGGAACGCATCCTGGAAAGCCGTCGAGACATTCGGTTGGTTTTCACCGATGTCGACATGCCCAATGGGATGGATGGCATGCAGCTCGCTTCACGTATCCGTGATCGATGGCCGTCGGTCCACATCATCCTCACGTCGGGTCATGTGATGCGGCGTGATGTGCTGCTGCCATCCGGCGCCGTTTTCTTTCCCAAGCCCTATCGGCCAGCCGAAGTCATCGCACAGATCCGGCGCTTCATGACTGAAGACTGAGCGGATTATTGCGTGCTTTCGATGGCCGAACCGTCATCCCCGTTGTCCATCCAGTAAGGGATTGCGCCCGCCAGCGCGGCAACGGCAATAATCGCGGCCAACAGCAGAACCAGGGACCGGGAAAGCCGGAAAGGGCGGGCCGTCCGCTTACGGGAGGAATAGCGCATTGGGCCTCACAGAGGGGCGATCAGCGGCAGTGCGAACCTTTTGTCAGTGTAGCGGCCAATATGGCTTTTTTGAAACGGGTTCTTCAGGCCTTGAGCGCGACCAGAACCGTGCCGCCGGCGATCAGGGCAACGCCAAGCCAGTTGATGGCTGATAGGCGTTCGCCAAGGAAGACGACAGCAAAGACCGCCACGAGCAGCACGCTCATCTTATCGATGGGAGCCACGCGCGCGGCGTCGCCAAGTTGCAGGGCGCGAAAATAGCAGATCCACGAGGCGCCGGTGGCAAGGCCCGACAGGACCAGAAAGGCATAGGTTCGACCGGAAATGGAGGTTGGCGATTGCCAGTTGCCGGTGGCAGCCAGGATGATGGCGAGGACGCCGATGATCACCAGGGTGCGGATGAAGGTGGCGAAGTCGGAATTGATGTTTTGGATGCCGACTTTGGCGAAGATGGCCGTCAGCGCCGCAAAGCCGGCCGACAAAAGGGCCCATATGATCCAGGATGTGTCCGCTTTCATGCCAAGCTCCGCAGGTGGTCGTCGATGGCCGGTTCTAGCGCATTGCCCGTCCGGGCGCGATTGCAGGCTTGGATGGCCTGACCGGCGTTGCGAAATGCTCTAATCTAGGAGGGCAAGGATCAGGAACCTGTGATGCCCGGATCGTTTTCGTCCACGTGGAGAGCCGAGTCTCGACGGCTTGATTTGGAGACCTGTGCGGTCGAATTGGTGACAGCCAAGTCTCTCAACCGTCACCGCTTCTTTTATGAGGGGGATCGGGCGCTGATCGCCATCGGCTTGTCGGGTGAACGGCGCGGCGGCGAGACCAGAACGCGCCACTTTCAGTCGTCCCATCGCGCCCTGGGTGGCTATGTGATGGCCTTGCCGGCGGGTGAACGTCTCGACGGCTGGAGCGAACCGGCAACCCGTTGTTCGTGGCTGATCCTGTATCTGCGGGAAGATTATCAACTGGCCGGCGGCCTCTCTCTCTCAACGCTGCTCAATCGTCCCTACATGCGCACCAATGCCTTCGAATTGGTGTCGCTGGCACGGCGGGCGCAAATGTTCATGGCACGCGGATCGGACTATCTTACGCCCTATCTGCAAAGCCTCGTGACAATGATTCTTCTCGATGAAGACGACGATGCAGCCGCTCCTCCCGATCCGACCGATGGGCCATTGGGCAAGAGCCGGATTGAACGGATCAAGCGCCATGTCGATGCGCAGCCGCCTGGAACGGTGACGGTGAGCGATCTGGCGAGCGAACTCGATATGTCTCCGGACGGGTTCATCCGTGCCTTCCGGCGGACTTATGGCGTCACGCCCCATCAATATTTGCTGACGCGCCGGCTGGCGGCAGCGGGGTCTTTGCTGCGCACCACGGATCACTCCCTGACGCGGATTGCCATGGAAACAGGCTTTGCCAGCTCCAGCCATTTTTCGGCGGCCTTCCGCGCCGAATTTGGCTTGACGCCAAGTCAATATCGTTTAGCGCGGCGGTAAGGCATCTACGGGGTCGTTTTTCCGTAAGTGGCGTCGATTTCGTGAAAGCACGGATGGTTGTTTCCGGCGCAGTCTGCGGCCGGACAATCTGCGTGGAGCAACCCCGTGCCACAATACAATCCTGATCTCCAGCGTGCTGCGAAGGATCGCCCTAATGGCAGCTATGAAAAATATGGTGTGATCGACAATGTCGTTCAGCAGACGCGCTCCGGACCACCAAGCGCTGGCGAAATGGCACTGGCGATGGGGCTTGAACAGGCCTTCCGCGACGGCGCTACCAGTCTGTCAGGACTGGTCGCGCATCTGAACGCCGCAACCGTTGCATCACCCTCCGGCAAACCTTGGGATGAGACCGAACTCGTCCGCTTTCTCGAACAGCATGGAGAGCTGGCGTGAGTGCTTCCGTTTCACCGGACGCGCGGGAAGCGCGCGTCAATCTCGGCTTGCAGCAGCTCTGGTATCCGGTGCTGGCGAGCTGGCAACTGGGTCGCGAGCCGCGCGGCATTCAGCGCCTCGGCCAACATATCGCGGTCTGGCGTGATGATGCTGGTGGTGTTCGTGCGATCGAAGACCGCTGCCCGCACCGTGGCGCGCGGCTGTCGATGGGCTGTTCGCGTGGCGATAAACTGGCCTGTTGGTACCACGGTGTCGAGGTTGATGCGGGGGGCGTCGTCACCGACGTGCCAGCGACCGATCAATCAGCGATGCGTGGCAAGAAGATTCTGAGGTCTTATCGCGCAGAGGAAGCTCATGGCGCTATCTTTCTGTGGTTCGGTGAGGGCGAGCCGCCGCCGTTGCGATTGCCCGAACAGCTGACGTCTGACGAGTTCTCCGGCTTTCTGTGCACGGCGGTCTGGCGCTGCAACTACCGCTATGCCCACGACAATCTGATGGACCTGATGCATGGCGCCTATCTGCATGCCGTTTCTCATTCGATGTCGGGCGGCGAGAAGCAAGCACGGATGGAGGTGGCGGATACGCCAGATGGTTTCCTGTTCCGCAAAACCGATCAGGCCGACCTGAATTTCGATTGGGTGGAGTTCTTGGATCTCGATGCGCACTGGATGCGCACGACGGTTCCTTATGGGCCGGAAGCCGGGCCGGGTGGTCCGTTCTGGATCGTCGGCAATGTGGTGCCGATCGATGAAGAAACCTGCCAGGTGTTCTTTTGGCGGCTGCGGCGGGTGACGGGTTGGCAGCGTGCGGCATGGCGCTTCCTGTATCGCACGCGGCTGGAGCTCAAACACTGGAACGTGCTCGAGCAGGATCGGGAAGTGCTGGAAGGGTTGGTGCCCGCCGCGCGCCAGCACGAAACGCTTTATTCGCACGATGCCGGTCTGGTGCGGCTGCGGCGCTTCCTCAATCAGGCAGCGACACGGGAGCTGGAAAAGATTCCGTAAAATTCATTCTTTTAGCCTGGTTGCGGCCGTTTTTGATTGGCCTCAGGATGGTGGACCCTGGCGTCCACAGTCCTGGGGCCGTTCGCGCATGTGCGGTCACATTATCGCCGCAGCTAGACCGGCTAATCGCGCAGGACGTCAGCAGTGACAGAATGGAGGACCAATGACGAATGTCGATCTCCCCCATAAGGCTCATCTTCTGGTCTGCGATGGCGCCAAAGCCCTGTTCTTGCGCAATGACGGCAGTGCGCTGCGGCCGCAGCTCAGTGTCGAGCGCGAGCTGCGCGGCGATACGGCGCGTACGGGTGCGTTGGCCAGCGATCGGCCTGGGCGGATGAGCACGCCGGCCGGACCAAAGAGCGCCATGGAGCCGACAGATTTGCAGGCCCTCGAAGAGGAAGCGTTCGTGAAAAATGCGGTGGCCGAATTCGAGACCTATTGCCGTGCCCACAAGGTCAAACAAGTCATCATCGCGGCACCGCCGAAATCGCTGGCGGTCATTCGCCAGATCGCATCGAAGGAGCTGATGGATCGTTGCGTGGCGCAAGTGGCGAAGGATTATGTCAGCCATCCGGTATCGGATCTTGCTCGGCTGCTGTCCCGCTGATCGAAAAGGAAAACGAGCTATGACCAACGACGACAAACGTAAGGCTGACAAGGCCGAGGTCGATCAGGAACTGACCGACGAACTGAAGCAGACGTTCCCGGCCAGCGATCCGCCGACCATCACGCGCCAGCCGCTCGATCGGCAGCACGTGGAAAGCGAAAAGCAGGAAAAGAAAAAGAAGAGGGATTAGCGCCGGCGTGCTTCCACCGGTCGAGTAGAAGAAGCCGGGCTTTGCCCGGCTTTGCCGTCCAATGCGCGCAGCCGCATAGTGATGAAGTCAAGGAATTGGCTTGCGGCGGCGCTGAGTGCCCGCCGGCTTGGAAACAGCGCGAAGATATTCGCATCCGGCGGGTTCCAATCGGGCAACACGCGGACCAATTGTCCGTTGCTGAGCTGTTCCTCGCAGCCGGGAAGGGGCAAGGCGACGATGCCGAGGCCGCGAACGGCCGCCGTGTGCAGCGCTGAGAGTTGCGTGCTGGAAAAGCGTGGCTCGAAACGCACGTTTTCGGTCTTGCGGCCCTTCGTCAGCGTCCAACGCCAATCCATCGTCTTGGTGCCGAAACCGAGACAGTCGCATTTCACCAGCGCCTGGGGGCTGGCGATGGGAGGTTGACGCGCCATGCATTCGGGGCTGGCGACCAGGCCGTAGGGCGTCGTGAGCAATCTCTTGGCGGTCAGGTCGGAATCGGGCAGTCCGGTCAAGGCGCCATAGATGATCATGTCGGCGGAGACGGCGCGAGGGTCGAAGATCGCGGTTGTCGCATCGAGATGGAGATGCACTTTCGGCGCGTTCTCCGAAAACTCCACCGCCCATTGTTCGATGAACATATGGCCGAGCATGGGCGGGCAGATGACGTGCAGGGAGCCTGTTGCCTCGGCGGCGTTGCGATCCGCCAGCGCGAAAATGCCGTCGGCCTGTTCGGCCAGCTTGATGCAATGGGCGTAACATTCCTGGCCGAACGCGGTGAGGGCGAAGCGGCGACTGCCGCGGTGCAGGAGCGGTGAGCCAAGTCGCCGCTCGAGCTCGGCGATACGGCGTGCGACCGTCGACTTCGGCTGATGGAGGCGGCGGCTGACGGCCGCGAATCCACCATGATCGACGACGGATTTGAACAGATAGAGGTCGTCCAAGCCGCGCATGATCGGTCCCATTTTTGGTCCAAAATTGTCCCGAAATTAGGCCGATTGGGTCGAAACATCAATGTTACGCTCCCTTCATCAAAGCCGATCTGATGAATTGGGAGCAGCGGGTGGAGCCGACGATCGTTGAAACACCGTTTGGTACGGTGAAGGGAGTGAAGAGCGGCGAGGCCATTGCCTTTCGGCGCGTTCGTTATGCGCCAGCGCCGACGGGGCGCGCGCGGTTTGCCTTGCCGGGGCAGCCTGATACTTGGACTGGTGTTCTGGACTGCACCGCGCCAGGGCCCATTCCACCTCAGAGCCCGTCACGGCTTGCGAAAGTCATGGGCGACTATCCAGCGGCGCAGGACGAGGATTGTCTGCACCTCGACATCTGGGTGCCGGCATCGCGCCCGCAGAAGGCGGCTGTCCTGGTCTTCATCCACGGTGGCGCCTTCATGACCGGAGGCGGTTCGCTGTCCTGTTACGACGGCGCGGCTTTGGCGGCACGCACTGGTGTCATCGTCGCCACCATCACCTATCGTCTCGGCGCCTTGGGCTTCCTGCCGATGGAACCGGGCGCTCCGACCAATCTTGGTCTGCGCGATCAGATTGCGGCTTTGCGCTGGATCCAGCAGGCGATCGCTTCCTTCGGTGGCGATCCAGACTGCGTGACAGTGGCGGGTCAGTCGGCGGGCGCCTATAGCATCGCGGCTTTGATGGCGTCCGGCCAGAAACTGTTCAAACGCGGCATCGTGATGAGCGGTCCGCTCGGGCTTGCGGCGCCGGATGGTGACAAAGTGGCTGTCTTGCGCCGCGCCTTTCTCCAGGCGTTGGGATTGGGCGAGAAAGATAGCGCCAAGCTGCGCGACGTGCCGATCGACCAGATTTTGAAGGCGCAGATCGAACTGTTGCGACGCCCGGCGAGCTCGGCGGGGGATGTCACGCCGCCTTTCGTGCCGATCATCGATGCTGATCTGATGCCACGTGATCCATTGCCGGCGTTGCTCGCAGGTGCCGGCCAGTGGTGCGATCTGATGATCGGCTGGACGCGCGAGGAAATGGCGGCTTTCTACGTCGACGATCCGCGGCCGAAGGCTGAAGTGGACGAGATCGTTCGTGCGGCCTTCAAGCAGCGCTTCGGCGATAAGGGTGCGACCCTCTACCAGCGGCGCTTGAACAGCCGGGCGCCCGCCTCGCCATTGGCGGCACTCGGCGATCTTCGTGCGTCCGATATGTTCATCGGGCCGAGCCTGGCCACGGCTGACGCCCGTCGTCGTCAAGGGCGGGCAGCCTACGTCTACCAATTCGACTGGTCGGCACCGCAGAGCGGCGTCGAGGCTTGCCATTGCATCGATCTGCCTTTCCTGTTCGGCGACTTCGGCCGCTGGGATGCTCGGATGCTGAAAGGTGCGACGCTTGAGGAAATGCAAGCCGTTAGCGCGGCTTTTCAAGATGCGCTGACGCATTTTGCCAAAACAGGCGTTCCCGATGCGGCCGATCGGCCCGCTTGGCCAGTATATGGCGAGGCAGGAAACATAATGCATTTCGACCGGCTGATCGCCGCGACGCCGTACGCGGCGTGAACTGACATTCGCGAGGGGAAGGGGCATCGATGACCGAACAGACAATCGCACATCCCACCGGTGAAGCCGCCTCACAGGCGCAAAAGATTGCGACATTGGCGGTCTGTTTCACCATCGTCACGCTCGATGGTCTCGATACCACTTCCATCGCCTTCGTGGCGCCGGTGTTGTCGCGAGCCTGGAATCTCACGCCAGCCGCGTTCACGCCGGCTTTCGTGGCTACCAGCGTTGGCGCGGTGATCGGCTATATGTTGAGCGGCCCCGTTGCTGCTCGCTGGGGTAAGCGCCAGGCGGCGCTATGGAGCGTGTTGATTTTTGGATTTGGCACGTTGGCGACAGTGTTGGCGCACGACATCGTCACCATTTCGATCATTCGTCTGATCACCGCGATCGGCTTGGGCGGTTGTCTGCCCATCGCGGTGGCCGCCGGCGCCGATATCATGCCGCCGCGGTATAAGGAGACGGCGGCCATGCTGGTCGCGACCGGCCTGTCGGCGGGTTCGGTGATCGGCGGCTTAATTGCTTTGCCGTTGATCCGCGATCATGGCTGGACGTCGATCTTCATCATCGGTGGCATTGCGCCCTTGCTGATCCTGCCGCTGTTCATTTGGGTTTTGCCCAAGGAGGCACAGGGCGCGAAAGCCGGCAATCCGGTGGCAGCGCTGTTCGGTGATGGTCTGGCCACATCGACGATCCTGCTCTGGACGTTCGCCTTTCTGGTCTTCATCGATGCCTATGCGTTGATGTTCTGGATTCCCACCCTGCTGGTCGATTTCGGCTTCGAACCGGCGCTCGCGCCGCTGGCGACCGCGGCCTTCGGTACGGGCGGCCTGGTTGGCAATGTGATCTTGATGCTGCTGGTGGCGCGGTTTGGCATCAAGGCTTTGCTGATCGCCATCTCCGTGTTCGCCATCGCCTGTATCGTCGCTTTGAGCAAAGGCGCGACCCCATCGATGGTCTTGCCTTTGATCGCCGGGCTTGGGGCTGGCTTCATCTGCTGTTGTGTCGGTCAGGCGGCGCTCGCGGTTTCGCTTTATCCATCCGCTTTGCGCACGACCGGTGTCGGTTGGGCTTCGGCCGCCGGCCGCGTCGGGTCGATCTTCGGTCCGGCGCTCGGTGGCTTGATGATGTCGCTTGGCTGGGCGCCGCGCGATATCATTCTGACGGCGATCGTGCCGGCCGTGTTGGCCATTCTGGTCTTGCTGGCGATGCGCGGGCTTATGCGTCCAACGGCTTGACTGCGCGCTACCGTTCGGCCTCTTCGCGTCCAATCTCGGTGAGGCGGAAGACGGAAAGGCCGATGCGCACTTGCGAAATGTCTTCGACAATATAGTCCCAGCGCAGCAAGTCGTCGAAGATGTCGGCGGCCACATAGACCACGGTGCCGTTGATGAGGATGGGCGACCAGTCGGTGGCGCAGACGGAGACGATGTTCTCGTCGAGCATGAGGAAGTTGCCCTCATGGTCGGCGAGTAAACGCAGAACATCGGCGAACGAAAGCAACATCGACGCTCTCCCGTGAGCGGCGTCGCCAGCAGCGTTGTCATGTGCACAGGTCGGTCAGGCGAGGCCACGCTGGCGGGCTGACGCATTCAATCATGGATCGGACATTATGTCGTCTTCACGGCACTTCGGGCCGGTGAGGGTTGGTAGCGCTCCTCCGCTACCACACGCCCTTCACATTCCCGGCTGAATGGCGCATGGGAAGGGGAAGTTCGATCCACCGGAGTTCCCATGGCTCTCGACCCGCAAATCGTCAAGACACTGAAGGGCGTTTCGACCGCGACCATCACAACCGTGATGCTGAAAAAAGGCCTGCGGAATCTTTGGATACGTGGCGCCAAGCCTTTGAAACCCGATCAGGAACGGTTGGTCGGGCCTGCCTTTACCCTGCGCTTCATCCCGGCGCGGGAAGATCTGGCCACCCCCGAATCCTGGGGCAATCCGATTTCCACGCGGACCGCGGTCGAGGCGATGGAGGAGGGCGATATTGCCGTCATCGATGCGCTGGGCGTGACCGATGCGGGCTGCTACGGCGACATCCTTATTGCCCGCATGGCCAAGCGCAAGGTCGCCGCCTTGGTGACCGACGGCGTGGTCCGCGATATCGAAGGTGTCAACGGCACGGGATTGCCGGTCTGGTCGCAGGGGTGGGCGGCGCCGTCCTCAGTGCAGGGGCTGACCTTCGTCAATTGGAACGAGCCGATCGGGTGTGGTGGCGTCGCCATTTTTCCCGGCGACGTGATCGTTGCGGATAAGGATGGGGCGGTGGTCATTCCGAAGGCTTTCGTCGACCACGTCCTCGACACGGGGCCGGAACAGGAGCGGATGGAAGCGTGGATCATGCGCGAGGTCGAACGCGGCGAAAAACTGCCGGGCCTCTATCCGATGAATGCCGAAACCAAGGCGCGCTATGACGCCTGGAAGAAGTCTCAGAACGTTTAGTCTCAAAGGTTTGCTCGATGTCTTTTGATCAAAATGCGCATGGTGTCTACGCGATCGCGGCGACCCCGTTCCATCCCGATGGTCGGCTTGATTTGGCCTCCGTCGACACGATGACCGATTTCTATCTGCGCTGCGGCGTATCGGGATTGACCATTCTCGGCATCATGGGCGAAGCGCCGAAGCTCGATCCCGATGAATCCATGGCGGTGGTGAAGGGCGTTATTGGCCGTGCGGGCGCTGTTCCGGTGATCGTCGGCGTTTCGGCGCCGGGCTTCGCGGCCATGCGGGCCTTGGCGCGGTCTTCGATGGACGCGGGCGCTGCCGGCGTGATGGTCGCCCCGCCGTCGCATTTGCGGACCGACGATCAGATCATCACTTACTATCGCCAGGCGGTGGAGGCGATTGGTGCCGACGTGCCTTTCGTCCTGCAGGACTATCCGCTGCTGCTCAGCGTGGTGATGACGCCCAAGGTCATCCGTCAAATCATCATGGATCATCCCTCCTGCCGCATGCTCAAACACGAGGATTGGCCGGGGCTGGAGAAGATCAGCACGCTGCGCGGCTTCGAAAAGGACGGTTCGATGCGGCGCACGCCGATTCTGTGCGGCAACGGCGGCCTGTTCCTCGATTTCGAAATGGATCGCGGTGCCGATGGCGCGATGACCGGCTATTGCTTCCCGGACATGCTGGTCGACGTGGTGCGCCTGGCCCGCGCCGGCGAGCGCGACAAGGCACACGATCTCTTCGATGTCCATTTGCCACTGGTACGTTACGAACAGCAGCAGGGTGTTGGCCTGGCCGTGCGCAAATATGTGCTGATGAAGCGCGGTGCCATCGCCTCCGACGCCCAGCGCAAGCCCGGCAGCGCGTTGACCGCCCAGGCGCGAGCCGAGGTCGACTATCTGTTGCAGCGGCTGGCTCGCCACGATCCGCGTGCCGCCTTCTGATCGTTTCCATGGCTATTTCGAAGGGCGAATCAGGGGTAGATTCGTCCTCGGAAGGACGCTGACATGAGGACTGAACGCGCAGCGCTGGAACAACCAGCCGTGGCCCGTGACCGCGCGGCGGGCTGGTCTGCGCCCGCGGCAAGCGAAGCCGAGCTGCCGCGATTTTTCGGTCTGGCGCGGGCCGCCTTCGTCGTTTTCTGCGTCGCCGTCGTTTTACGGGTGATGATCGGCGACGGCATTCTCAATCTCGTCGAGCGCTACACCAGCGAGGGCGGCAGCCTGATCGAGAAGATCCATCCCGCCGTCTATGTGATGTTTCTCTGCGGTTTCGTCATCTATGCCTCGGTCGGATTGCGTTTCCTGCCGCAGGAGCGCTCGGAAGTGCGCGCGCTCTTGATGTTGGTCGGGTTTCTCGCCCTGATCGGCGCGATCAACATCCTGGCGGGGCGTGGCTCTTCGGCTGGTTACGTCATCGACAGCTACATCACGACCCTGCTGATCGGCGTCTTGCTCTATGCCATGCCGCATAGTTGGCGTGAGACGGTTGGCTTTCTGGTCATTGGGGCCATCGTCTTCAATTCGGCCTTCATGATGGTGGAGTTTGGCGTAGGGCGCACGCTCGTGCCGGCCGCGTTGGAGGCGGCGGAGTTTCGCCCCGCAGGTTTTCTCGGCACACCGCTGACGGTGGGCGTGCTCAATCTGGCGACAGCGGTTCTGATCATTTCGCTGCCGATCAATTCATTCATCAAGGCTGGCAGCGTGGGCCTTCTGGCTTTGGGTATTCTCATCGCCGGCGCGCGCACGGCCATGTTGGCGACGAGTTTGGTCGTCCCGATTTCGCTGGTCCTTGCAGCCTGGCAGCGCCGCGCTGGCATGAGCCCCGGCGTGACGATGGTGGCGATCCTGCTGGTGGCGATTATCGCCGGGCCGTTGATCTTTATCGTCGCCAACGAACTCGGTTTCTTGGCGCGTTTCCAAGGCGGCTATATCGACGACAGCGCCCAGACGCGCATCGAAATCTATCGCGTGTTCGATTATGTCAGTTGGCGCGAAATCCTGCTTGGTAGCGATCTTCTCGAGCTGAAGCGTATCGTCAACGACAAGCTGGGCATTCAGTTCATCGAAAGTGCGATCGTCTTCTTCGTGTTTGATTTCGGCCTGATCGGCTTCATCATTTTTGCGTCGTTGTTCGGCTGGCTTCTCTATGTGCTGAGCCGGCGCTCGCACATTCTTTTGCCGCTGGCGACACTATGTTTTCTCGGGCTTGCCCTCACCAACAATACGTTGGCGACCAAAGTACCATCGCTTTTTGCGATGCTTGTCATGCTCATCGGCGTTCGGGCTGTCCACCTGCGCGCTGACAGCGGGGAGCTCGGCTGACGGCGGAGAGCTTGGCTTGTCGCCGGAGACCGAAACCAGTTGCGGGCTCAACGCGCCGGTGCGGCTGACGGCATCGTAAGTGGCCGCGATTTTATCGCCATCCGTCACGTTCACATCGGTGACGACGATACAGTCGGAAGCCGCTTCCGCCAACAGCCCGATGAAGGGGTTGGATGTGGCGATGCCAGCGTCGACGACCAGCATGTTGACGTTGGCGCAGAGCCGTTCGAGGCGATCGACCAGTTCGCGCCGGGCGTCACGGGAGACCGGCTTGCCGCCGGACATCGTCGCAGGCAGGAGATGGGGCAGGCCGTTGCGCTTCCACTCGACGCTGTCCTCGATGGACTTGCCTTGATCGAGGCGATCGTAGAGGCCCGGTTGGCCGACGATGCCGCTAAGCTGCGACAGGCCCATGGTCGTGGTATCGCCATCGACGGCGATCACATCGAGCCCTTCCCACGCGAAACTGCTGGCCAGAGCCAGGGCGAATTCGCTGCCGATCTCGGCGTCTTCCACCGAGCAGACGAGAATGATGCGGAGCGGATCGTCGGGCGTGAGCCGCTGAATACGGCCGGCAATTTCGCTCACGGCCGGTGGCGGTGCCAGGGCGCGCTGGAATTTCCGCGTCGCCACATAGCTGTGCACGAACGAGCGGTTGATGTCGGCGAATGCCGGAACGGTCGTGCGAAGAGTTGGCGTCGCGCGCCGCGTTGCGGGACGGGGGCTGGCGGGACCGGCCGCGCCGGAGCGGAAGAAATGGCCCAGCAAAGCGAGGCCAATGCCCAGGGGCAGGCCGGCGATGCCACCGAGAATGGTGAGCACAGGCACGGAAAGACCCGTTGGCGAGACCGGCTCGTTGGCGGGCGAAATGATGCGCGTCTGATTGGGCTGGAAGCCCGATTGTTCGGTGATTTCACGCGCGCGGACGAGGAACTGTTCGTAGACGCGGCGGTTGGCATCGGCGGCACGTTCGAGTTCGCGGATGCCGATGAGCGACTGCCCGGCTTCGGTGGTTTCCTTCCGGGTCCTGTCGAGTTGTACGTTGATCGCCTTTTCGCTGTTGAGCGCTTGGGCGAGTTCGAGCTCCGCTGCCTGTTTGCGGCGGGCCACTTCCTGATCGATGGCGCGCCGGGCTTCGGAAACGCGGGCCGCGGCCGCCACCAGTTCCGGATGCCGTGGGCCAAGACTCTGGCGCAGTTCCTGTTCCTGGCGCTGTGCCTCTGCCAGGCGCAGGCGCAATTGCACGATGGCCGGGGAATCGAGCACTTCGGCTGCGGATTCCTGGGCCGGCCGATTGCCGAGTGTCCGGATCTGGTCGACGCGCGCCCGGGCTCGTGCGGTGCGGGCACGGGCAAGATTGAGCTGTGTGGTGAGTTCGGTGGCGTCCTGATCGAGGGTCAGCTTGCCATTGGCGAACGATAGATTGTTCCTGGCCTTGTAGTCTTCGACCCGCTTTTCGGCGGCTTCCACTTGGGTGCGCAGATCCTTCAAGCGGGCGGCCACTTCCTCGCCGATGCGCTTGGTGATGAGTTGGCGGGTATTGGCTTGTTCGTCGATATAGCCCTCTGCCACCGCTTGCGCGAGGCGCGCCGCCTTCGCCGGGGTGCTGGCGGCAACGGAAATATCGACGACGAAGCTGCGCTCGGAACGTCGGACCGTCAGTGCCCGTTCGAGAACGCTGGCCGCCGTGGCTTCTGGCTCTGCCGAGCCCGCTGGTCTGCCGAGTACCATGGCGCGCAGGCGGCCGAGCAGGCCTGGGCGCGGCACGAAATCCGGATCGTTGGTGAGATGTTCGCGATCGACGACGGCGCGCAGCACCGAATTGGACATGAGAATGCGCATCTGGCTTTCCAGATCCGCATTCAAGGTTTCGGCATTCTCGAAGCGCTGGTTGACGTCGCCTTCGACCACTTTGAGACCGCGCGTATCGATCAGCAGTTGTGTCGTGGCGACGTAACGTTTCTGCGCGGTCAGGCCGTAAATGCCGGCGGCGATGGCGAGAGCCGCGACGCAGAAGGCGATGAGTGTCCAGCGCTGCCGAAGGATGGCGAGCAGTTCACGCAATTCAAAGACCGGAGCAGGCATCGGCGCGGCAACCGCTCGCATGGACGCGCCATTGGCCGGAGTGGCGCGAAACCAATCCTTCGCACCCAGATAGGCCGGCCCGTATCTGTCATCCATGGTCGAAGCCGATGTCCGCGATTATCAAGGAAACGCCAATGGTTACGCGTGCCCAAGGGATGGGTCGTTAATATTCCCGAAAGGTTAATTTTTATTTTTGAATTGCGTCGGCGGCGGGGCGGGCGGCGGTTCCAATTAGCTCGGCCATGACAGTTTCGGCGGCTTCCGCCGAGCGGGGCCAGGAAAAACGGGCGGCATTTTGCCGTCCGGCGGCCGAAAGCCGGCTCCGCAGGGCTTGGTCGGTTACGACAGCGTCGATCGCGTTGGCGAGGCCGCTGACGTCGTCCAGATCGACGAAAAGCGTCCCGTCCGGAGCGACTTCGCGGAAAGCTGGAATGCTGGTGGCGACGACCGGGGTGCCGCGGTCCTGAGCCTCGATCAGGGGCAGACCAAAGCCTTCGTAGCTGGAACAGGACACCAAAGCGCGGGCTCCGGTCAGGATGGCATCGAGTTCCGCGTCGCCAACGGCGCCAAGAGGGGTGATCAGATCGGGAGCCTTGGCCAGGATTTGATCCGGGTCGCGGCCAACGTGATAGGCGGCCACCGGGGTGCCGCGCTGGCGGAGTTGCCGCAGGGCATCGAGCAGCATTCCGGCATTCTTGTTGGGCGAGAGATTGCCGAGCAGGAGCACATAGGGCTGCTGGAGGTTTGGTGGCAGCGGCACTTGCGGGTTGAAATGCGCCATCACGCCGGCGCCGGGCACCAGCCTCGTCTTGTTAGCCGCGCTGGGGTGAAACCGGCGTACGTCATTCTCGGTGTTGCGCGATACGCAGGCGACCGCCGCAGCACCTCGGGTGGCGAGGCCGAAGAACAGGGACCACCACAGGCGATGGCGCCGCTCGTACATGTGCGGCAGGGTCTTCATGTAAAGATCGTGCGCGGTGACGATGGTCGGCACTGGGGCCGGCGGGCACATCGGATTCATCGCATAGACCAGGCTCGCCCCTGTCGTCGCGACGGCTTCGCGCAATATGGCGCGCTGGCGGATGTAGTTGAGCGGCGTCGCTTCCACATGGGGAAACGTCAGAATCCGTTCCAGACGCGATGCGATCGATGCGGGCAATTGTTCGGCGGTGAAAGCGGAAGCCAGTGCGTAACGATAGGTGCCGCGATCGAGCAAAGCTTCGATCAAACCGAAGGCATAGCGGGTGATACCGGTGATCCGGCCCGCCGGTTCGACAAGGTGATTGATGAGAATGAGCCGTCGCGTGTCGGGCTTTGATGGGCTGATGACGGCAGGGCCATTTTCGGCGAGCGACAGCTTCATGGCTGCTGTCCGGCGAACAAGTGCTGCTCCCATGGTGCGGCTATGAAACGGCGCAAATCAAAGCGGACGATGGCGACCAGCAGAGCGAAATAAGCGCCGCCATAGATGATACCGCCAGCGATGAGTTGGAGCCAGGCGTTGTGCGGCAGCAGCGAAAGCGCTGCGGTCACGATGGCTGCGGCGATGACGGCACAGGCCAGGACGCGCAGGATCGATTGCATGGGGATTTTGAACGGCCACAAGGCGCGCGAGACCAGAGCCGAGACCAGAACTGCGGCGCAACTGCCGATCATGAATGAAATGGCGGCGCCGGCGGGGCCATAGAATTTCACCAAAGTGATCGACAAGGCGAGGGTCGCGAGCGACACGCCGGCAAGATAGGCGAGCAGGAGCCAGTTGCGGCCATAGGCGTGGAAAATATTGTCGAAGACCACGTGTTTGATGCCCAATGCCACCGCACCGATGGCAATGGGGCCGATGAGTTGCGCCGCCAGGGCACGATCGAAGCTCGGGAGCACGCATTCGACGATGGGCCGCGCCAGCACGATACAAGCACCGGCCGCGCCGAAACCGAGGATGCAACTGGCAACCAGATAGCCGGCGATCTTGCGGTCGCCTTCGCCGCCACGGTCCTGGGACAGGAGCGCGGGGAAGGCATGCTGATTGAGTGCGAACAGCACGAGGTCGACCGGCTGGCGCGCCACGGCGGTCGCTGCCACATAGAGGCCGACCATGGTGGGGCCAAGCCAGGTTTGCAGAATCAGGCGATCGACCCAGCCGAACTGGAAGGTCAATGCGGTGACGAGAATGGTTGGGATGGCGATGGCTTTGAACGTGCCGGCGGCGAGGTGTTTTGACAGGATCTGATCGAAACTGCCGCCGAGTACCGGCAGAGAGATCAGGATCGAGAGCCCGGCGGCGAAGGAAAAGGCGAGGGCGGTGTGGAAGAAATTGCCCCAGCCGCCGAGAACGGTGCCGAACACCAGAATCAGCATGGCCACGCCACGAATGCTTTCGACGAGGCCGAACAGCCCCTGCCGGTTGAGTGCCTGCAAGAGGGTGAGCACGAGGCGCAGAATGGCGAAATTCACCACATAGACCGAGACGGCCACGCTCAGCTCGAAATCCGGTGCGTCCGGCATGAAGGGCGAGATGACGCAAGCAGCAATGACGCTCAGCAGGGTCGTGCCGATGGCCAGGGTCGTGAAGCTGAAGCGGGTCGTGGGGATCGCTGGGGCGGCGGGCGCGTTTTGGACGGACTGGCGGATGAGCAACAGCCGGAACCAGTTCGCGGCCGTCATTTCGATGATTTCACCCAGCGTGATGACAAGCGCGAACAGGCCGTAATTGTGCAGGCCGATATAGGAGGGCAGCAGAATCAGAACCGCGAGCGTAGCCAGCCGCGAGCTCACGCTGCCGGACAGCGTGAACAGGTATTGAACGCGTTCGATGCGTTCAAACAAACTTTGGCGGCCTGAGGTAAGCGCCATTGTCATGGTCAGCCACGCGGGGCGGGCTTGCCTCCTACATTCGGCAAAGGGGGGCCGGAGCGTGACCGCGCCAGCATGCGCCTGATCATATCCTTCAAGAGCAGGCCAGCGAAGATGGTATTGGTCCTGAGGTAACGTTTCCACATGCGCCGTGGCTCCTGCAGGAGCCGGTAAAGCCATTCGAAGCCGGACTTCTGCCAGACCATGGGCGCGCGCTGGACGAAACCGGCGGCCACATCAAGGGTGCCGCCGATGCCCATGACGAAGGGGACGCTCAGTTCGGCGCGATAAGCGGCCATGAAACGCTCCTTCATCGGCGTCGGCATGGCCAGAAACAGGCAGTCGGGCTTGGCGGCTTTGATCGCATCGACGATTTCGCGTTCCCGGCCCTTGAAATAGCCGTTGTGACGGCCGGCGATCTGCAGGCTGGGGTGGAGGGCTTCGATGCGGCGGCAGGCTTCGGAGAGAACTTCCTCGGTCGCGCCGAGCAGATAGGGGCGGAAGCCCTGCTCCGCGCAGCTCACCATCAGCTGGTCGAAGAGATCGACGCCGGTGACGCGCGGGACGTTGCGATGGCCGGCAAGCCGGAGCGCGAGCGCGATGCCGGCACCGTCAATGCCGATCAGGTCGGCTTGGCGCACGTCGCGATCGAGTTCCTCGTTGGTGCGGGCCGAGACGAGTTTGGCGACGTTCAGCGCCACGTGCTGCATGGGCTTGCGCTCGCGCATGGCCGTCGTTGCGACGTTGATCGTCTCGTCCAGGGTCAGGATATCGACCGGGCAATTGAGAACCGTGGTGCGCATATCCTATTTCTCCATAACTGCGACGCATTCGCCGCAGTATTGGCGTAGGCCAGGAAAGGCGCCGAGCAGAACGTCGTCAGTACCCTTCAGTACACGCAGGCCGGCGCGCACCACCGGATTACCGGTGTGGGCCTGGACGATGCGCTTGCCCATGAACAGAAGCGACATTTGTTCGAGGCGATAGTTGCGGAAACCTTGGCCGAAGCCGGCAATATCGGCCGGCTCAAGAATGACGTCGCCCTTGGCTTCCTCGCCGCGCATGCTGATCTTGCGCAACAGGTCGAGTACGGCGTTGCCGCGCAGCGTCTCGCTGATGATCACTTTGCCGCCGGGCTTCAGCACACGCAGGGTCTCTTCGCGCACGCCGGGATATTTGATGGCGTGGTGCAGCACCTCATGGAAGAGGATGATGTCGAACTCTTCGTCCGCATAAGGCATAGCCGTGGCATTCGCGACCTGGAATTGGCAGGTGTCAGCGACGCCGTTCTCACGTGCGAGCGCATTGCCGGCTTCGACGCCAACGGGAGAGAGGTCGAAGCCGCGCACCTCGGCGCCCTTCAGCGCGAAGAACACGCCATACTGGCCGATGCCGCAGCCGACATCGAGAACCTTCTTGCCCTTGAGATGATCGATATCCATCAGCTCGAATACGCGGCGCGTGCGATGACCACGATCGGGACGGGCGCCCGGTTTGAAACAATAGTCTTCCCATTTCAGCACATGGGCCGGATCGATCCGGTGCGTGCGGAGGCCGAAGGGCATCATGCCGTCATAGACACGGTCATGCTCCTCGCGCTCGATGCGTTCCCACTCTTCGGCGGAAATCGCATAGATATCAGCGGGACTGGTATTCATTTAGATCAACTCCGGTCCCTGGCACTGACCATTTTGGATGATGGGGCGGCGCAGCAGCAGGGGTGCTTTTCCGTTGGGTTCTCGTACAGGCCCATTAACCAGCACAAAACGTGCCGGAATCTCGGGGGGTAGTTTCAGGGAGAGATTGCCCTTGATCGCGGCGATGGTGGCGGGGCCATAGCCCTCAGTCGGCGCGATATAGAGGGTCAGACCTTCGTCCTGGATATAGTGAAGTTGGATAGAGGCGGCGCCACGTACACCACGCTGAATATGGTTGAGGCCGATGATGCGCCGGCCGTTCGGCAGATCGATATATTCGCTGCTGCGGCCATCGATCCCCTCGAAGGCTTGCTGTCCGGTGGCGATCCGCATCAGAACGTCGGGATCGTGATTTGGCACGCGGACGCGGTCGCCCGTGTCGTAACGGACGAAAATCTGACCGTGATCCCACAACGACGTAGCGATGATGCGCGCCAAACCCTCGCCATCGGGGACCAATTCAACGTGGCCGTAGAAAGGCAGGAAGCGGCAGCCCTGGTTGTCGATGTCGGCGGCCGCGACGACACGCTCGGCATGACCATAGTAATTGACGATGCGGGCGCCGAGCATTTCACGCGCCAATTCGCCGGTGGCTGGCGATAGCGTTTCCGAAGAGGCGAAGATGACCGGAATATGCAGGCCGGCATCGATCGGCAGCGCATGTAGCAGCGCACCGAGGGAAGACGGATAGCAGAAGAGAATATCGGGCGCGAAATCATGCAGCGCCTTCACATAAGCGCCGATACTCTCCCGATTGAGATGATGCGCCGAGAACAATCGTTTGCGGCGACCTTCGTCCACCCAGAAGGGCGGCGACATGTCGGCTGGATCTTTGATGGAATCGCCGCGCAGAACGGCGACGCGCGAGAGCGCGCAATCGGCGCCCGCCTCGCGGCACAGCCTGTCGATGGTTGCTTGCTCGAAGACAACGCCAGCGGCCGTTCGCGTCACCTGCATGGGTTGACCGGTGGTGCCGCCGGTGGCTCCGGCAGCGCGGGGCAGAACGCCACGGGTGGCGAAAAGCTTTTCGCGGCCGATGAGTTGCGGCTTGCTCAGGATCGGCCAATCCGTCAGGCGCGTACTTGCCGGCGCTTGTGCATAGCCGGGCAAGGAGCGTGCGCGGGCCAAAATGGCGGCCAGCCGGGTTTCGCTCCAGGTCGCGAGTTCATCCGGCGCAAGGGCCGATACGCGCGCGATGGTGCGGCGCGCATAGTCATAGAGACCCGGCGGACGGCGCAGGAGCCGGTCGGTGAGCGCTGTATGTTTCAGCGTGTCGATAATGCTCATGTCGGTCACGCGATGGCCCGCAAAGCGCGGACGTTATGTTCGAGCAGATAGAAAGCCCACAATTTGTCCGGAATGTTGGTACGGCCGCTGAGATGCCAGTCGATCATTTTATCGAGGGCACCGGGGCGGAAATAGTCACGTTGCCACGTGTTGGCGAGAGCGTCCAGCAACCGCTCCTTCAATGAGGTGCGGAACCAGCGCGACAGCGGCAAGTCGAAGCCGACCTTACGTCGATCGATACACGAGGCAGGGATATGGCGGCGCGCCAGCTTCTTCAGGATGACCTTTTGCGAGAAGCCATTGATCAAATGACGATCTTCGAGGCCGGCGGCGAAATTGGCGACTGTGCGCGTAACGAAAGGCACGCGCGCCTCAACCGAGGCGTGCATGGTGGCGCGATCGGCGGCCGTGAGCATGTCGTCGGGCAAACGATAGCCCTGGTCGAGCAGCAGGGCTTCGCTCAGGGACTTGGCGAAGGGCGCTTCGCCCACGGGAACCGCGAAGAGTTCCGGCGCGAGCCAGGGCTCGACGATCATGCTGGTGCCATGGAAAGCGCAGTCGCCAGTGGCGAGCCGCGCGGCATGGACGAGGCGCGTGCGATGGGGGGCGAGTTTTTCCAGGCCTTGGGCGATGACCGGGAAGTGGCGCGCCGCAGGATTGAGTTTGCGCGCCATGGCGAAGCGCCATTGCTGGTGATAACCGCCAAAAAACTCATCGGCGCCTTCACCGGCCAGCAGAACTTTGTAGCCCGCCTCGCGTGCGAAGCGCGACAGGGCGTAGAGCAGGACGGTGGAGGGATTGGCGACCGCATCGTCCATGATCAGTGGCCAGTCGGCGATCAAGCCGATAAATTCGTCGTCCTCGCAATACATGACGTGATGGCGCAAACCATAGCGCTGCGCCACGGCAGCAGCGTGCTGGCTCTCGTCATAGGTCTTGTCGCGAAAGCCGATGGTGAAGGCGGCGAGATGATTGGTGTGGCGGGCGGCGAAAGCGGTCATCAGGCTTGAATCGATGCCGCCCGAGAGCAGGGCGGCGACAGGCACATCCGAAATCAGATGACGTTTCACCGATGCATCGAGAATATGTTCGAGCTGGTCGAGCAGTTCGGTCTCGGTGCCGCGCACCGGATCGAGGCGGCGCGGTTCCACCCATTTCAGGCTTTCCAGCGTCCAGGTTTCGAGATCGAGCACGAAGGCGTAGCCGGGGGCCACCTCGATCACATCCTTGAAAATGGTGTGCGACGAGCGCATGCCGCGCGAGGTGTAATATTCGACGAGCGAATCCGGATTGATCTCTTTCTTCGACAGCGCCATCAGCGGCGGCAGGGTCGAGGCGAAGGCGAAACGTTCGTCGTCCTTGTAGAAATAAACCGGCTTGATGCCGAATTCGTCGCGGGCGATGACGAGGCGCTTGCCGGTTTGATCGAGATAGCCGAAGGCGAACATGCCTTCCATGCGGTTGAGTGCGGGCAGGCCGCCGGCGCCGAGCGCATGCAGCAGCACTTCCGTATCCGACGTGGTGCGATAGCTGAACGCTGGATCGCGCTGCTCACGGAAATTGTAAATCTCGCCATTGAAGACGATCGCGCCCTGGGCATCCGCCATAGGTTGCGCGCCGCCCGCGAGGTCGATGATGGACAGGCGGGTGTGGATCAGATCGACAGCAACGTCCGGCAATGGACGATAGGTCTCGTGTCCGTGCGCGTCAGGGCCGCGCAGCGCCAGATGTTCGAGAGACAAGCGGATAAATTTGTCGCGTAGCACCGAATCCGGTTTGCGCAGCGCCAATCCCGCAATTCCACACATGCCTATATCCCGTACTCGGCTTCTTTGGCTGAGGCATGGTCGATCGGCGTTGGTAGATACGTCTACCTCCGTCTTTGCGCACACCCTGTTCCAGAGGCCTTGTCCCAAAATGGGACAAGGCGTGATGGCCACGTTTTTTATTCCAAGTGTTGTGCCATACCTCTCATTTACAGAATGCTTCTACGATCTCAGAAAGCAGGCCCTTTCTGGCCCTGATGAGGACTTGGGGCCGATGTTGGAGCGGTTGCGTTGGTATGGCGCGCGTCTGTCGACGATGAGTGTGCCGGAGATCGGCCATCGCGTCGTGGAATTGGGCCGAAAATCTCGATTTCGGGCTGAGAAGCGTGGCTGGAAGGCGATTTCTGGTGATTTTTCTGGCTCTTTTGCCGATCTGAGCGACCTGCGGGCGCGGCTGCGCCAGGTGCCTTTGTCATGCGGAACAGGTTTCGATCCGGCGCTGGCTTTGGGGCGACGCTGGCCGGCTACCCATTTTGAAGGCACGCGCCCGCGCGAGAGCCTATGGTTTTTCGATCCCATATCGGAACGGTCCTGGCCTGGGGCGGAGCAGGCGGCTTTTGACATCGATGTGCGCTCCACCAGCGCCGTCCCGGACGAGCAGCGCCGCTATGGCGACGTCAAATTCGTCTGGGAGCCGGCGCGGCTTCAGGCCTTGCATTGGCTGGCGGTGCGGGCGGCTCATGGTGAGGCCGGCGCTTTCGAAGATGGAATGGCCTGGGTGCGCTCCTGGATGGCGGCCAATCCGCCATGGCGGGGCGTTCATTGGACATCGGGCATCGAGATCGCGCTGCGCATCGTCTCGGTCACTTTGTTGATCGCCAGCGATGCCGCGGCGGCAGCGCGACCCGAATATCGTTCGGAGCTGCTGCGGTTCCTGACGGCCCATGCCAGCTGGCTGGTGCGCTTTCCCTCGCTCTATTCCTCGGCCAACAATCATCGGGTGGCCGAAGGGCTCGGCCTGTTCTTGGCAGGCCTGGTTTTGCCTGGCTCGCAGCAAGCGAGAACCTATGCGCGGGAAGGCCGGCACATTCTGGAGACGGAAGCCGAACTACAGATCCTGCCGGATGGGGTCGGCGCCGAGCAATCGCCGACCTATCAAGGTTTCACCATGGAAATGCTGGCGCTCGCTCAGCTCGTGGCGCGGGCGCTCAGCCGGCCGCTGGCCGGTGTCGACGAGCGGCTGCGGCGCGGTGCGGCTTTCCTGGCCGCCTTGCAGGACGATGCCGGGCATGTGCCGGCGATCGGCGACGACGACGAAGGCCGGGTCGTGACCTGCTCAGGGGTGCCCGAGCCGCTTTATGTGGCTTCGATCGTTCACGCGATGGCCGGCTTGCTGGGAGAAGCGAGTTCGTCGTGCGTGGCGCCGGGCTATTTGCGCGAAGCCCTGTTCGGTGGGCCTGATGCCGTGGCGCGGGCATCGCGCCGGTCGTTCAAGGATTTCGCGGCGGGCGGCTATGTCGTCGTTCGCGACGAAGCGGCTGGTCATCGTTATCATCTGATCTTCGATCGTGGACCGCTCGGCTATTTGTCGCTTGCCGCCCATGGCCACGCCGATGCACTGGCGCTCTGGCTCAATGTCGATGGTCGACCGTTGTTTATCGACGCCGGTACGTGGCTCTATCATTCGGGGCGCGAGACGCGGCATGAGCTGCGACGCTCCCAGGCGCATAATACATTGTCCATACAAGGCCGGTCGCAGAGCGAACCCTCGAGTGCATTCTCGTGGAAAAATATCGCCAAGTCCGAAGTCCTGTTCACCTCGCCGCAAGCCTGGGCTGTGGAGGGCGCGCATGACGGCTATCTGAGTGCCTTTGGCGTGCGTCACGCGCGGCGGATCGCCCGCAACGAGGACGGTTTCGTCATTCAGGATCGCTTGATGGGTGCGCGGACCCCGCTCGCCGCTACGTGGAACTTCCTGCTTGCCGAGCATGTCGAGGCCGAAGTCGTCGATGGGGTCGTGGCATTGTCGCTTGAGGGACGGCGTCTTGCATCGATCCGCGTGCCGACATCGTTAACCGCTCGTGTGGAGCAGGGAACCCATGCGCCCCAATTCGGTGTATTGCGGGAAACGCAACGTATTGTGCTGGCCGGTGACATCGGCGAAGAGGGATGTATGATCGCCGTTTCATTCGCCGCGACTGAGAATTCATGACCGAAACCGGCTCCGTTTCGCAGAAGCGTCTGCTTATCGTCTCGCCCGTTGGCCTCTTTGGGCAGGGCGGAATCGATCGTCTGCTGTTCTATTTTCTCGACGATCTGCGCGAGAGAGGTCAGCCCATGACCTTCGACCTCATTGGCGCGCGCGGTGAGGCAAAGGGCTGGCGCTGGGTGCCGCATTTCGTTTTGGCGCTGTTGCGTTTCAGCTGGTTGCTGGCGACGCGCAGCTATGGCCTCGTTCATATTCACGTCTCGACCGATGGCAGTGCTCTGCGCAAACAGGCGTTCGGGGCCGTGGCGCGGTTACTTGGCGTGCCCTATGTGATTCATTTCCATGGCATGATCAGCGATGAAGCGATCGCGCGGAACCCGCTATGGTTGCGGGCTCTCGGTCGACTGGCGCGTGGTTCCGATAGCGTCATCGTGCTCGGCGAAGCGTTTCGTAAACCGTTCAGGGACGTGCTGCGGGTCGAGAACAGCCGGATCGAAGTGATCTACAATGGCGTGCCGGACATTCGTGCGGATGCGACGATTCCGCGTCTCTATGATGGGGTCTTGTCGCTGTTGTTCTGCGGCGAGATCGGCAATCGCAAGGGCATGGATCTCCTCATCGCGGCCTTGGCGCAACTCAAATCCGACGATTGGGAATGTACGATCGCCGGCAATGGATCGATGCAGCCTTATGAAGCGGCCATTGCCGAAGCCGAAATCAGCGAACGCCTGGATATCAGGGGATGGCTGACCCTGCCGGAAGTGCATCAGCTGATGCAGCAAGCGGACGTGGTCATTCTGCCGTCTCGGGCCGAAGCCTTGCCCCTGTCTCTCATCGAGGGCGCTTGTGCCGGCAACGCCTTGATCGCAACGAAGATTGGCGCGGTCGCGGAAGTGGTTCATGACGGCGTCAACGGCTTCCTGGTGGCGCAGGATTCGACCGCGATCGTTAGTGTGATCAAGCAACTGACGCGGGAGCCGATGACGCTCGCCGGCATGCAGGAACAGTCGCGAAAGCTTTATGAGGAACGCTTCACCGTGCCCGTCTTCGTCAACGCCATCCTGGCGATCTATCGGCGTTACGGGGTGGTTTGAGGCCGCGGCCGCACGGTCAGGCCGAGCGCATTGAGGGTGCCGTCATGCAAGGGCAGGGCATTGCGCCGCTCGACGAGGCCCATCTGCGTGTCATTGATATCCCATAGCGCCCAGCCGAACCCACGGCGTTCCGCGGAGATTCGGATGGAACGCATCCAGGCTTCGCGATCGTAGGCTTTGGCGCCCGGCTGATCCGCCGTTTCCCGCATGATGCCGAATTCGCCAAGATAGATGCGTTCAGGCGTGACGTTGTTTTCGCGCGCCCAAGCCTCGACCTTGCCGAAATCGGTTTTGATGCGTTCTTCGGAGAATCTCGATTTGTCGTATTGTTCGGCGGCCTCGATCGCCTGCTTCTTCAACAGCTCGCGGTCGGCGATCGGCGGATTGGGATCGACGTCGATCTTGGCAGCGATTAGCGCGGCGACCGCCTGAACATTGGTGCGCTCAGCAGGCCACGCGAGGCCGGAGAGATAGCGGAAATAAAGCATGTTGGACTGAGAGGTCACGACGCCCTGGTGGGTGAACACATGCGGGTCGTAGTAATGAAAGGTCCAGAACAGATTGGGGTCGTTGAAACTGGCCGGTTCCAGCGACAGGAGCCCCGTGATGCCACCGCCGGCGGCGCCGGAGAGCACCAGCGGAAGGGCCGGATTGGCCTGGCGGATGGCGCTGTGCATCGCGCCGAGCATGCGCCGCCAGCGCGCTGCGGTGAATCCGTCATAACCGTAGGGCGGTTCGTTCATCACTTCGAGGGCGACGCGGCTTGGATCGAGCTCCCTCATGGCGTCCGCCACTGAGGCCAGAACCGCGACGTAAGCCTTGAACAGGGCGCTGCTCTCGTTGGCGACAATGCGTTCCGGCGCAAAGCGTTCGACCTGCTGAGTGGGATGAAAATCGACGACCACTTGCAGGTCCTCGGCTAGGATCTGTTTGCATCGCTGGAGCAGGATTTGATTGACCTGCCGTAGCTGCGCCGGATCAGCCTGCAAGAAGGGGCCAGGATCGACGGTCAGGCGGATATGATCGAGGCCAGATTGGCGAAAGGCGCGCAGCAGTTCCGGACTGATGTTGAAATGGCTGGCGCCAAAGGGCGGCCAGGCATAGCGCTGCGCATTATTGGGCTCGACATCGGCCCAGTTCATCATCGTATGAATCGATCCGCCTCGGCGCAGGCGCGGCGTAGCCGCCGGGGCCGACGAGACGGGTGTCCCGATGCCGATGAACGGCAAAGTACCAACGCAAGCCGCCCCGGCTGCGGAAGCCAGCAAAACGCGGCGTGACAGGGGCTTCATGTTTCGCATCGGTCCAATTTCCGTATCGGCGACACAGCGAATGTTCCGAACCGGCACAAAGTCGTGCCTTTTTCAGGAATGCTAGCCGCCGCGATCTATGCGGAGCAAGCCGTGGGCCGGTCGGCGTTAACGTTCTATGTTGCCGGCCGATCGGACAAGGCGGTCTTTTGCAGCAAACTCTGGCGGTTGCCACGTTCGAAACGGCTCATCAGCATATAGATCAAGGGGGTCGAATAGAGCGTCAACAGTTGCGAGACGAGCAGGCCGCCAACGATGGCGATCCCCAGCGGCCGGCGCAGTTCTGAGCCCGGGCCATGGCCGAGAGCCAACGGCAGAGCGCCGAGCATGGCGGCCATCGTGGTCATGAGAATGGGGCGGAAACGCTCTCGACAGGCTTCGATGACGGCCTCGGCGGGGGTGAGATCACGCGCGCGGCGAGCGGCGATGGCAAAATCGACCATCATGATACCGTTCTTCTTGACGATGCCGATGAGCATGATGATGGCGATGAAGGCGACGAGGGACAGTTCCGTCTTGGTGACGTTGAGGGCCAACAAAGCGCCTAATCCCGCCGAAGGCAGGGTGGAGATGATGGTCAGCGGATGGATCAGGCTTTCGTAGAGGATGCCCAGCACGATGTAGACGCAGATCAAAGCCGCGACGATGAGCCAGATCTGGCTTTGTTGATTTTCGCGGAAGGCTTTCGCATCGCCGGCGAAATCGGCGGTGATCGTGTCGGGCAGGTGTAGGTCGGCGACCGCTTGGCGCAGCACGCGGGTGCCCTCGTCCAGCGTGACGCCGGAGGCCAGGTCATAGGTGATGGTGATCGCCGGGAAAGGCCCTTGGTGATTGACGGAAAGCGCGGTCTCGCCCCGCTGGATGCTGGCGACCGCCGAGAGCGGCACCTGGGTGTTGTTGGCGCCGGGCACATAGATGCCTGTAATGTCGCTGGGGTCGCGCTGCCGCGTCGGCGTTACCTCCAGGATGACCTTATATTGGTTGCGCTCGGTGTAGATGGTCGCGATCTGGCGCTGGCTGAAGGCATTGGACAAGGCAGCCGTGATGCTCTGAATGTTGACGCCAAGGCGCGAGGCTGCCGTCCGGTCGACGACAATATTTGCTTGCAAGCCACCGTCGTCGCGGTCGCTTTCGACATCGACCAGTTGCGGTGTGCGGCGCAATTTCTCCAGCACTTGTTCGGCAGCGCGATCGAGGGCGGGGAGATCGCTGCTCCATAGTGTAAATTGATAGGTCGAACGTCCTTGCCGCCCGCCCATGCGCACGTCCTGCTGCGCGACGAGAAAGGTTTGCATGCCGACGACACGCGCGAGTTGCGGGCGCAGTCGAGCGATCACCGCTTGCGACGACGCACTGTTTGGCCCACTCGTGCGTACCGAAATGTTCATGCGGCCGGAGCTGACCGAACTGCCGGTGCCGATGAAGGAGGCGACGGCTTCAACAGCGGGATCGGCGCGGATGATATCGGTGACCCGCTGCTGCAAGGCGAGCGTCGCCTCGAAAGACGAATCGTCCGAAGCGCTGGTCCAGCCGGCAAGCAACCCCGTGTCATCCTGCGCGAACCAGCCTTTCGGCGTCGTGCGATAGAGATCGACGGTGAGAACGATCACCGCCAGGAAAATCAACAGTCCGGTGATCGGATAGCCCAGGGCGAAGCGCAAACTGCGCTCGTAAGCCCGCAGGATCCAGGCGAAGAAGTCCTCCATGGCCTGATCGATGCGTCCGCGCTGACCATGCACCGGCGGCATGGTGTGGGCGCAGAGCATCGGAGTGACCGTCAGCGACACGATCATCGAAACGATGATGGCGAAGGTCAGGGTCAGCGAGAATTCGCGGAACAGGCGGCCGGGAATGCCGCCCATGAACAGAAGCGGGATGAAAGCGGCGATCAGAGACACGCTGATCGAGACGATGGTGAAGCCGATCTGTCCGGTGCCGGCGAGCGCGGCCTGAAGGCGGCCCATTCCCGCTTCCATATTGCGATGGATGTTCTCGATCATCACGATCGCATCGTCGACGACGAAGCCGACCGCCACCGTGATCGCCATCAGGGATAGATTATCGACGGAAAAGCCGCAAAACCACATGGCGCCGAATGTGCCGGCCAGCGAGAGCGGCACGGCCACGGCGGCTGCGGCCGTGGAGGATACGCGCCGCAGAAACAGGAAGACCACCATCATCACCAGGCCGATGGAAATGGCTAATGTCATCTGCAAATCGAGGATGGACGCGCGAATGGTGGTCGAGCGATCCGACATGATCGAGAAGTTGACGCCGGCCGGCATCCATTTGCGCAGTTCCGGCAGAACTTCCTTCACGCCCTCGATCGTATCGATGATATTGGCCGTCGCCTCCTTGGTGACATTAATGATGACGGCGGGCTGGCCATTATACCAGCCGGCGGTGCGGCTGTTGCGGACGCCGGGCGTTACGGTGGCGACGTCGCCGACCAGCACCATGCGGCCGTTCTGGGAGCGGATGGGGATACGGGCATATTCGTCGCTCGTCTCGAGCTGACCTGCCATACCCAATGTTTCCGCGCGGCCTTCGCTGTCGAAGGCGCCGAGCGGCGAGGTGACGGAAGCATTGACGATGGCGGTGCGTATATCGTCGAGGGCAATCCCCATGGCGGCGAGGCGGGCGGGATCGGCGCGGACGCGGATCGCCGGCTGTTCGGCGCCGCTGACCGTGACTTCGCCGACACCACGCACCTGCGCGATGCGCTGGGCGACCAATGTGTCGGCGACGTCATAGAGCGCCGACGACGGCAGATTGTTCGAGGTCATCGCTAAAATCAGCACCGGCCGGGACGCCGGGTTGAATTTGCGCATGCGTGGGAAGGCCGGTAGATCGGATGGCAGATTGGTTGCGGCGGCGTTGAGCGCCGCCTGGACATCGCGCGCGGCGCTTTCGATCTTCCGGTTGAGATCGAACTGAATGATGACGTTGGATGAACCAAGCGCGCTGGTCGAGGTGATCTCGCTGACGCCGGCGATCGAGCCGAGGGCACGTTCCAGAGGTGCCGCGACCGAAGAAGCCATGGTTTCAGGATCGGCGCCTGGTCGGCTGGCGGATACGACGACAGTGGGAAATTCGATCGACGGCAGGCTGGCGACCGGCAGAAACGCATAAGCGACGAGGCCGGCGATCATCACGGCAGCCGCGAGCAGCGATGTTCCGATGGGGCGGGCGATGAACAGGGCCGACGGGTTGAGGGAACTCATGGTGCGGCCTCGCCCTTGCGCGCTTCCGCGAGCGCCGTCTCTGCACTGATCTTGCGGCTGCCGCCGAGGCGCAGACGCAGGCGCTCCACCGCCAGATAAACCACGGGTGTGGTGTAAAGCGTCAGCAATTGGCTGAGCAGCAGGCCACCGATGATGGAAACGCCGAGCGGCACGCGCAATTCGCTGCCGATACCCGTGTCGATGGCCAGCGGTATGGCGCCGAGCAAAGCGGCCAAGGTGGTCATCATGATCGGGCGAAAGCGCAGCTTGCAGGCGCGCACGATCGCCTCGGTCGGCGACATCCCTTGTTCGCGCTCGGCCGAGATGGCGAAGTCGATCATCATGATCGCGTTCTTCTTGACGATGCCCATTAGGAGCACGATGCCGATCAAGGCGATCACCGAAAGGTCGTGTCCCATCAGGTTCAGCGCCAGCAAGGCACCGACACCAGCGGACGGGAGGGTCGTCAAAATCGTGAACGGATGGGCCAGGCTCTCGTAGAGCACGCCGAGCACGATGTAGATCGAGATTACCGCGGCAAGGATCAGCCACGGTTGATTGGAGAGCGCGCGCTGGAATTCGGCCGCGTCGGCATGGAAGCTCGCCGAAATATTCGTCGGCAGATCGATGGTGCGTTGGGCGCGTTCCACCGCATTCACCGCATCCCCGAGCGAAGCGCCTGGACGCAGGTTGAAACTGAGGGTGGAGGCCGGGAATTGATCCTGATGGGCGATCAGCAGCGGCGCCGTGGTGCGGACGATGCGGGTGAAGCTGTCGAGCGGCACCTGCACGCCGCCGACACCGGCAACATAAAGGCGTGACAGTGACGAGGGATCGTCCTGATAAGCGGGAGCGGCCTCAAGAATGACGCGATATTGGTTGGCCTGGCCATAGATCGTCGAAATCTGTCGCTGACCGAAAGCACTGTTCAAAGTGTCGGCGATCGACTGGATGGAAATGCCGAGACGGCCGGCTTTTTCCCGGTCGATGTCGACAAAAGCCCGCAAGCCGCCGTCCTGGCTTTCATTGGCGGGGTTGCGGATGATCGGATCGTTGCGCAGTTCGGCAAGCAGGCGCTGGCTCCAGCGGTCGACCTCGACGGGATCGGCGCCGGACAACGTATATTGATATTGCGAACGGCTGCTGCGGGTCGAAATCTGAATGTCCTGAACCGGCTCGAGATAGATATTGGCGCCGGGAACTTCGGTGACGGCGGTGCGCAGGCGCGCGGCGATTTCGGCGGCCGTGCTTGTTCTCTCGTCCTTCGGCCGCAGCACGATGGTCAGCCGGCCGGTGTTTCCTGTGGCGTTTAACGGGCCAATGCCGAGTACCGAGACGACGTCGGCGACGTCTTTGTCATCGCGCAGCCGGCGAGCGACATTGGTCTGCAGGTCGGTCATCTCGCGGAACGAGGCGTCGGGCGCGGCTTCCAGCACGGCGCTGATCAGGCCGGTATCCTGGGTCGGAATGAAGCCCTTGGGCATCACCGCGTAGAGATAGACGGTGAGTGCCAGGGTCGCCAGCGTGATCAGAATAATCAGCGGCTGATGGTGCAGCGCGCGGTCGAGTGTGCGCTCATAGACATTCGCCATCCACTCCAGCGGTGCCTCGACCAGGCGCATGAAAGCGTTGTGCTTTTCGTTATGGCCCTCGGCCCTCAGGAGTTTGGCCGACAACATCGGTGTAATCGTCAGCGAGATGATGGCCGAGACGACGACGGCGATGGTCAGCGTCAAGGCGAATTCGCGGAACATCCGGCCGACGAGGCCGGTCATGAACAGGAGTGGAATGAAGACCGCGATAAGCGAGAAGGTCAGCGATACGACCGTGAAGCCGATCTCGCGGGCGCCGTCGAGAGCGGCGTCGAGCCGGTTCTTGCCCTGTTCGAGATTGCGGACGATGTTTTCGATCATGACGATGGCATCGTCGACGACGAAGCCGGTGCCGATCGTCAGCGCCATCAGGGACAGGTTGTCGAGGCTGAAGCCGGCCAGATACATCACGCCAAAGCTGGCGACGATCGACAGCGGCAGGGTGATGCCAGCGACGATGGTGGCGCGCATCGACCGCAGGAAGAGAAGCACCACCAGCACGACCAGGCTGATGCTCAAGACCAGGGTGAATTGCACTTCGTGAACCGAGGCGCGAATGGTCCTGGTGCGGTCCTGCACCACCGCGATTTCGACACCCGCGGGGATCAGCCGTTGCAGACGCGGCAGTTCTTGGGTGATGCGGTCGGCGGTTTCGATGATATTGGCGCCGGGCTGTTTCTGCACGTCGAGAATGACCGCCTGCCGGCCATTGAACCAGCCGCCGACGCGGACATTTTCCAGTCCATCGACCACCTGGGCGACGTCGCGCAGGATAATCGAGACATTGTTGCGCGAGGCAACGACGATGTTGCGATAAGCCTCTGCGGTGGCGATCTGGTCGTTGGCGGAAATGATCCAGGATTGCGAGGCGCCGTCGAGCGTGCCCTTCGATCCGGCGACATTGGCGTTGGCGATGGCCTGGCGCAGATCATCGATGCCGATCTTATAGGCCGCGAGCCGGGCGAGGTCGGCGCGGATGCGCACCGCCGGGCGCACACCGCCTTGAACGGAAACGAGGCCGACGCCACTGATTTCCGAGAGGCGCGGCAAGATCAGCGTATCGGCGAGATCACTCATCACGCGCAGCTCGACGCTGTCGGATACCAGGGCGATGGAGACGATCGGCGCGTCGGCCGGGTTCACTTTCGAGTAGATCGGCGGATAGGGCAGGGTTCTCGGCAGCAAAGCGGAGGAGGCGGAGATCGCCGCCTGCACGTCCTGCGATGCGGCTTCGATGTCGCGGTCGAGGTCGAACTGCAGGGTGATCTGGCTGTAGCCGAAGGAGGATTGTGACGACATCGACACGAGGGACGGGATCTGCCCGAACAATCGTTCGAGGGGCGCCGTCACGGTCGAGGCCATCGTTTCCGGGTTGGCGCCCGGCAACTGGGTCTTGACGAGGATGGTCGGGAAATCGACCTGCGGCAGTGAGGACACCGGCAGGCGCGTGTAGCCGAGCAGGCCACACAGGAGAATGGCCACGGCCATCAGACCGGTGGCGACCGGGCGCAGAATGAATGGTGCCGATATGTTCATCTCACCATCATGGTGCTGTTGCCCTTAAGGCGTTGCGCTGTGTTGAAACCGTTAGCCGCGGCGGCCGCCGCGACGCCGTTGTTGATTTTGACTCTCCTCAGCTGCCGGTGCCGGCTGCACCTCATCGTCGGCGGTAGCTGAAACTTTCGCCTCGTCGGTCAATCGGCCGAAGCCGGTGATGACGATACGTGCCCCCGGCTCGACACCCTTTTCGATCACCGCCAGCTTTTCGTCCTGCCGGGTAACGGTTACGTCGGTCATTTTCACGGTGCTGTCGTCGCGCAGCACATAGACATAGGCGCCGCGGGGGCCACGCTGAATGGCGGCGGAAGGGGCGACCGTCACGCCGCGCAGCACGTCGATGAAGGCGCGAACGTTGACGAACTGGCCCGGCCAAAGGCGCAGGGTCGGATTGGCGAATTGCGACTTGATGCGCACGGTGCCGGTGGCTTGATCGACCTGATTGTCGATCACTTCCACGGTGCCGGTTTCGATCACCGTCGTATTGTCGGGCTCGAGCGCTTGCAGGACGATCTTGGCACGAGCCTGGGCGGCATTCAGGGCCCGCAACTGCTGCTGCGGCAGATTGAAGAAAATGCTCAGCGGGCGCAGTTGCGTCAGCGTGACGACGCCGGTCTGGTCCGACGAGCGGACGATATTGCCGACGTCGACCAGACGGATACCCGTGCGCCCGTCAACCGGGGCGCGAATGGTCGTGTAATCGAGGGTGATTTTGGCGCTGTCGATGAGAGCCTGGTCGACCCGCACCTGCGCTTCCAGCTGGGCGACGAGGGCGCGTTGCGTGTCGGCTTGCTGTTTCGAGCCGAAATTGGTCTGCGCCAGCCGTGTGTAGCGTTCGAGGTCGAGGCGGGCATTGGCGAGCTGCGCTTCGTCCTGCGCTTTCTTGGCGACGGCCTGATCGTATTGCGCCTGATAGGTGCGCGGATCGATGCGAGCGATCACATCGCCGGCTTTCACATCCTGGCCTTCGCGGAAGGCGATTTCGGTGAGTTGTCCGTCGACCTGCGCCCGCACGGTGACGGTGTTGAGCGCCTGCACGGTGCCGACCGCGTCGGCCGTGACCGGAACATCGTCGGTCTTCACGCGGGTGACGAGGACCGGGATCGGCTGGCCACTCTGGCCGCCCCAACCGCCGCGTCCGCTATTGGCGGCCTGCTGCGCGCGCTGAGGGAGCCAGCCGCCGAGCGGCGACGGCAATTGGATCCAGCGGGTGAAATGGGCGTAGACAAGCACGGCAAGAAGGGCGACCGCGATGACAATCAGCCGTTTCATGGCGTGGCCTCCGCCGGAAGCGAGGCAGGGACGGTGATCGCAGGATCCGCGGCAAGCATGGGATCGACATATTCACGGGTGAAGCCGCCGCCAAGGGCCTGATAGAGGCTGACGATGGCGAGCAGGCGCTGATAGCGTACCAAGGTCAGCGCATCTTGGGCCGAGAACAGATTGGTCTGAGTGTTGAGCAAGATCACGATGTCGATGACGCCTTCGTTCAAACGCTGTTGGCTGATGTCGTAAGCGCGTCGGGCCGCAGTCACCGCCATAGCCTGCAGACGTTCCTGCTCGGCATATTTGCGCACGGCGATCAGGGCGTTTTCGACGTCGGTCAGCGCGCTGACGATAGCCTTGCGATAGTTGGCCAGCAATTCGTTGCGTTGCCCGCGTCGCGCGTCGAGCTGGCCTTGCAGATTGTAGCCATCGAAGATCGGTTGGGTCAGGCTGTCGGCAACCGACAAGGCGAGGGCATCGGCGCGCAGCAAGTTCTTAAGTGCAGCACTGGCAAGGCTGGCGTTGCCCGTCAAAGTGATCGTCGGCAGAAAGGCAGCGCGAGCGGCGACGATATTGGCTTCTCCCGCCAGAAGGCGCGCCTCGGAGGCGGCAATGTCGGGGCGGCGCAGCAGCAATTGGGAGGGCAGCCCGGGCTTCACCTGGGGCAGGGCCAAGGCGCTGAGCCGGCCGCCTTTGACGGTGATGCTTTCGGGCGTGCGGCCGAGCAAAGCCGCAACGACATTCTTCTGCTGTTGGGCCTGGCGCTCCAGCACCGGAATGTTGACGCGCAGATTGGCGAGCACGCTTTCCTGCTGCGCGACGTCCAGCGCCGTGCCGGTGCCGACATCGACCCGGGCGCGAATAGCGTTGAGTACCCGCTCGGCGGCGCGGATATTATCGCGCGCATAAAGCAGACGGTCTTGCGCGACGAGAACCTGGAAATAGGCATTGGCCAAGGTGGCGAGGGTCGTCACGACCAAAGTGTCATAGTCGAAGCGGCTTGCGACCGCGCCGATGCGTCCGGCCTCGGCCAGAGAGGCGTTGCGTCCCCAAAAATCGATCACATAGCTGGCTGAAAGGCCGATGTTGAAATTGCTGTTGTAGTTGGGCGTGAAGGGGCCGGAGGAGGCGCCCAAAGTGCCGGGCGAGCGGCTGCGTGAGGCGCTCTGGCTGGCATTGATCTGCGGATAAAGAGCGGCGCCAGCGATCATCATCTGGGCTTCCGCCTGCGCGAAGCGGGCGAGGGCGGCGCCGAGATCGAGATTGCCGTCCAAAGTCATGGAACCAAGTTCGGTCAGTTCCCTCGAGCCGAAGGCGGCGAGCCAATCCTGGCTGACGGCCTTGGCGGATCGGCCCGGGGCTTCACGATAGCGCCCCGCAAGCTCGGGCCCTGCGGCGCCGATGCGTTCCGAATCGAGCGCACAGCCGGAAACCAAAGATGCCGCCAGCATGATCGTCCCCGCGGGGCGCACGCGCCGTTGGGTCAAGGAACTAATGAATCGCCACACCACGCTAACCTGCCGTCTTGGCCTAACCTGTTGTCTTGGACCGTCTATGCCTGCGTCGAACGCCCTGTTCGATTCCGGGTGCAGCGATTTCATACTTAACGGAAGCGAACATGACGGGAAACTGATCGGAGCTTCGTCCGCCGACAAGTTACAAGTTGGTCATCCACGATCCGATCGATCACATCGCGTCTTCCAGATCACGATTGTGACATTCCCGCCACACGGCACAGGGGATTTTCCGGGGCGCCATGCCCCGGCAAGCCCCTCGGTAAGTCTGCGGTGCGCCCGTAGCGCCGCGTCTGGCTGGAGAATGTCCTTGTTTCGCAGGGGCCTAAATCTCGGATTCTATTTAGAAGAATTATAAAAAGCTTATTTCCAACACATTCTAATTTAGAACAAGAATAAATCCGATCGCATGCCGCTCGATTGACAGTAAATCCTGACTCAAACTAGGTCGAATTACGTCAAAATTACGAAAACCCTAGTGTTTTTGTTTCGATTCTAAAGTCTGGAGGCATGAAAAACGATGAGCGCCCCGTCCATCCCCGTGTCATTACGTCCAATTCCGCAGGTTGCCGGCGTTAAATCCAAGCGGAAAATGGATGTGCCCGCGCGGGCCATGACGGCCGCCGCGATCATTGCCGTCGCGCCCGTTGCGCCGGCGCTTGCGCAAAGCGGAAGCTCGGCCTTGCCGTCCGTCACCGTCGATGCGCCCCAGCAGAAGGCCCGTCCGGCCGCCGTGCGTGCCACTCAGCGCCCGACGCGCGCTGCCGCCGCGCCTCGCCGTCGCGCGGTTCGTGCCGCTACTCCGGCTGCACCGGTCATCGCCGCGCCAAACCCTGCTGGCGCCGGCGTTCCCACGGTTCCCGTTGAGGCCGACGCCAATCCCTACGCCCAGCCCGGCGTGCCCTACAAGGTGAACCGGCTGGCATCGCAGAAATTCGTCGATCCGATCATCAATCAGCCGCGCACCGTCGTCGTGATCCCCAAGGAGGTCATGGAAGACAAGGGCGCCACTTCGCTGCGTGAATTGGTACGCACGACGCCGGGCCTGACGCTGGGCACGGGCGAAGGCGGCAATGCGTTTGGCGACCGTATTTTGATCCGTGGCTTCGATGCCCGTTCCGACATCTTCATCGACGGCGTGCGCGATCCGAGCGTCGGTATCCGCGAAAACTTCAACATCGAGCAGGTTGAAATTCTGAAAGGCCCGAATTCGAGCTTCGCGGGTCGTGGCACCACCGGCGGTGCGATCAACCTGGTGACAAAGAAGGCGACCGACGAAAGCTTCCGTCGCGTCGATGTGACCTTGGGCAACGCGCGCACCAAGCGCGGCACGATCGACATCAATCAAGTGATCACGCCCGAATGGGCTGTGCGCATGAACGTGATGGGCCAGAAGTCCGGCGTCGCCGAGCGTGACCGGGTCGAGGACAATCGTTACGGCGTGGCGCTCTCGACGACTTTCAAGCCGAGCGATCGGCTGAAGTTCGTCGCTGACTACACCTACATCAAGTTTGATGGTCTGCCGGATTGGGGCGTGCCCTATAACCGCACTTTGCTGAAGCCGTGGACGGAATTGGGCGTTCGCCGCAGCAACTACTATGGTCTCGTCAACCGCGACTTCCAGCGTTACGGCACGTCCGCCGGCTCCTTCGCCATGGAAGCCAAGCTAACCGATTGGATCACGCTGAATTCACGCTTCCGGGCGGGCAAGTCGATCCTCGATTATGTGGCGACGCCGCCGGAATCGGTCAACACCACCAATCCGAATCCGCTCTTGTGGACGACCCAAGGCAATCCGAAGAGCCGTTATCAGGTCACGAGTTTCTATACGAACCAGACCGACGTAACGCTCAAGTACAATACCGGCCTGGTGCAGAACACCACGGTCGCTGGCGTTGAATTCTCGCGTGAACGGACATCGCGCGAGAGCTATGTAGGCTTGGCGTCGGAAGCTTTCCCGTCGCCGACGACCGCTAGCGGCTCCTATACGTTCAATCTCTGGAACCCGTTCAACGACGCTGCTTTCCCGAATGAGCCGCGGCGCAACTTCCAGCCGACGGTCATCAATATCGATACCCAGGCGGCGTACCTCATTCATAACGCCAACTATAACGACTTCATCATCTTCAACGGTGGTATCCGCTACGACCATTACAATATCGCGCTGCGTCCGTTCGCGCCGACGCCGGCGAGCCCGTGGTTGAGCCGTTCGGATGGCCTCTTCAACTATAACGCCGGCTTGACCATCAAGCCGCTGCCGAACGCCAGCATCTATGCGGCGATCGCGACCTCATCCAACCCGGTCGGAGCGGATGTCGACGGTGGCGCGTCGGATTACGGCGGGCTCGTCGCCGGCAATGTGGCGGCCGGTCCCGAACGTAACACGGCTATCGAAGTCGGTACCAAGTGGGAGTTCTTCAACCAGAAGCTTCTGGCCACGGCCGCTTTGTTCCAAACCACGAAAGACAATGCGCGCGAGCAGATTGGCACGGTCGTTGTGGGTTCGGGCGCTTACCGCGTGCGCGGTGTCGAATTCGGCCTCAATGGCAAGATCACCGACAATTGGAGTGTCTACGGTGGCTTGGTGTTGATGGACTCGAAGGTGACGAAGACGGCCATCGCCGCGAACGTGGGCCGGCAGCTCGCCAACGTGGCGCATCAGTCCTTCAATCTGATGAGCAAATATCGCATCAACCAGTACTTCGAGGTTGGTGGTCAGGCGACATACACCTCCAAGCAGTATGGTGGAACGCTGGCGGCCACGACCGGCAACGTGCTGCCTTCGTCCTGGCGTTTCGATGCCTTTGCCGATGTGCACATCAACAAGATGTTCGCTCTGAAGTTTGCCGTCTACAATATCTTCAACACGCGCATCTACGATGCCTTCTATCGCAGCAACACGCCGTTCACCTATATGGCGCCGGGCCGCCTGATGACGGTGACCGCGACGATGAAGTTCTGATTTCGATCAGAGCGTCGATCCAGACAGGAACGCCGGGCATAGCCCGGCGTTTTTTTATGGGGCGCGGAGCGCCTGTTCCATATAGGTCCCGATGCGCGACCAGGTGTTGCCGGTGCCTAGCGCATCGCGATAGGAGGCGACGATTTTCGCAGTCAGCGGACTGCTCTTGGCCTTGTTCTCGATGACGGCCGCGGCCTTCTCCCGCGCTTCTTTGATGAAGTCGGCCGGGAAGGGCGTAATTTTCGTGCCGAGCTTGGCGAGTTCGATGATCGCGCCGGCGTTCATCTGTTCGGCTTCGGCAAGGCCGGCTGAATGTTCGGCCGAGCAGGCGGTTTCGATGATGCGTTGTAGATCGGCCGGCAGCTTGGCGAAGGCGGCGAGGGAGATCAGCGCTTCGCCCGCGCCATTCGGCTTATTGAAGCCTGGCATGTAGTAAAAGGGCGCGATGCGGTAGAGGCCGAGGGGCAGATCGTTGGCGGGCGAGAGAATCTCCACCGCGTCGATGGCACCCTTTTCCAGTGCCGTATAAATGTCGCCCGGCGGAATGTTCTGCGGGGTCGCACCCATGGCGGCGTAGACGTCGCCGCCCATGCCGGAGACGCGGATGCGCATGCCTGAGACATCGCGAGGGCTTTCGATCGGTTTGCGGAACCAGCCGCCCATCGAGGGGCCGGTATTGCCGGCGAGCAGGCCACGCACGCCGCGCGGCCGGTAAAGCTCGTCCCAAAGCTGCTGGCCGCCGCGATGTTCGATCCAGGTTTGATGGGCGAGCGGCCCCAGGCCAAATGGCGCGGTGGTGAAGAAGGCGGCGCCGGGCAACGTGCCATCCCAGAAGAACGAAGCGGTATGGCCCATTTCGACGGCGCCGGAAGCAACACCATCGAAAACGCCGAAGGCGGGAACGACGGCGCCGGCTGGAAAGACATCGACGCGCAGCCGGCCGCCGCTCATGGTCGTGATGCGCTCAGCCAATCGATCGGCGGAAACGCCGGGGCCGGGCAGGCCCTTGGTCCAGGAGGTCGCCATGCGCCAGACAATCGGCGTTTGGGCACGGGCAACGGCTGGTGCCGCCAGCGGCAGGACAGCGGTGCCGGCCAAGATACGCCGTCGTGTCGGGTTCATGAGCGCGATCTCCCTTTCGCCCGATGAGGCGTTCCAATCTTGATATCGTGCATGCCCGGCCAGGGCCGGGCATGCAATGGTTTTGTTGTGCGGGCTTTATTGCTTGACGTAGAGCTTGCCGCCGCCTTCGAGGAATTCACGGCTCTTTTCGGCCATGCCCTCCAGCGCCGCCTTCTCATTGCCGAGCATGGCTTCCGCTTCCACGCGCAGATCCTGCGTGATTTTCATCGAGCAGAATTTCGGTCCGCACATGGAGCAGAAGTGTGCCGTCTTATGAGCGTCCTTCGGCAGGGTTTCGTCGTGATAGGTACGCGCGGTATCGGGGTCCAGACCAATATTGAACTGGTCTTCCCAGCGGAATTCGAAACGCGCCTTGCTCATCGCGTCGTCGCGGATCTGCGCCGCTGGATGGCCTTTGGCGAGATCGGCCGCATGGGCGGCGATGCGATAGGTGATCACGCCGGTTTTCACGTCGTCGCGATCGGGCAGGCCGAGATGTTCCTTCGGCGTGACGTAGCAGAGCATGGCCGTGCCGAACCAGCCGATCATCGCCGCGCCGATGCCGGAGGTGATGTGGTCATAGCCCGGCGCGATATCGGTCGTCAGCGGTCCAAGAGTGTAGAAGGGGGCTTCGTGGCACTCCTTGAGCTGCTTCTCCATGTTGATCTTGATCTTATGCATCGGCACATGGCCGGGGCCTTCGATCATCACCTGACAGCCTTTTTCCCAGGCGATCTTGGTGAGTTCGCCAAGAGTTTCCAACTCGCCGAACTGGGCGGCATCGTTGGCATCGGCGATGGAGCCCGGGCGCAAGCCGTCGCCCAGTGAGAACGACACGTCGTATTTGCGCATGAGGTCGCAAATGTCGCCGAAGTGTTCGTAAAGGAAGCTCTCGCGATGGCCGGCGAGGCACCAGCGTGCCATGATCGAGCCGCCGCGTGAAACGATGCCGGTGACGCGCCGGGCGGTCAGCGGCACATATTTGAGACGCACGCCGGCGTGGATGGTGAAATAGTCGACGCCCTGTTCGGCCTGTTCGATCAGCGTGTCCTTGAACACTTCCCAATCGAGCTTCAGTGGATCGCCACCAACTTTTTCCAGCGCCTGATAGATCGGCACGGTGCCGATCGGCACCGGCGAATTGCGGATGATCCAGTCGCGGATGTTGTGGATGTTCCGGCCGGTGGACAGATCCATCACCGTGTCGGCGCCCCAACGGATCGACCACACCATCTTCTCGACTTCCTCGGCCACCGAAGAGGTGACGGCGGAATTGCCGATGTTGGAATTGACCTTCACCAGAAAGTTGCGGCCGATGATCATCGGCTCGAGTTCCTGGTGGTTGATGTTGGCTGGGATGATGGCGCGACCGCGGGCGATTTCGTCGCGGACGAATTCCGGCGTCACGAAGGGCGGAATGGCGGCACCGAAGCTTTCGCCATCGGCAAGCTTTTCCTGCGCGCAAGCCAGCATTTGCTCACGGCCGAGATTCTCGCGATGGGCCACATAGACCATTTCTTCGGTGACGATGCCGGCGCGGGCGAACTCATATTGCGTGACGTATTTGGCGCCTTCGCCGGAAAGTGGCTGGGTGTTCGCCGGGCAGGCCGGCACCAGCTTGTCACCACTCACGCCGCCATTGTCGACATCCAGAACCGCGCGGCCGTGATAGGACAAGAAGCCGCGCCGCTCGATCCACGGCTGACGGATTTTCTTCAAGCCTTTCGACAGGTCGATGCCGGGATCGACCTCGGTATAGGGGCCGGACGCATCATAGACGCGCAGCGCTGGTTCGTTCGGATCCGAGAGGGTGATTTCGCGAAACGGCACATGCACGTCAGGATGGCCCTGGGGCGTGTAATAGACCTTGCGCGAGCCCGTCAGGGAACCGGTGGTGACGGTTTCGGGAATGAGCGAACTGGGTTTGGGCTGAATATTCATGCGGCGTCTCCGTGACGCCGGACCACAAGCGTCTATCGTTCTCGACGAACCCGGAGGAAAGAATAGGCCACGCCCGCAAATAGGCCTTGCCTGCTCGCCGTCCCTCCGCTGGTGCAAACCAGATCAGGTTCTAAGGGTGTGATCTCAGCTGTCGGACGATCCGGCAGCACCCCTGGCTGAGCAAAAGTTAGCGCGAAAGCGGTGGAACGGCAAGTTTGCTTTGAACCGTTCGAAAAACAGCAAAAGCCTTGGTTCGCATGTGATCGACCGGAGGCCGATGGAATTGTTGGACCAATGCGATGGCGGGATTGTGATTTGCCGCCGATTGCGCCGTTGCGATCACGATGTTTCCATGGCCGATACGACGGGCTGTGGCGCGAGGAAGATCCAAAGGTTCATTCCATGAAGAGCATCTTGTTTTCCGGCATGGCGCTGTTTTTCACGGCTGCTTCAGCGATAGCACAGGCGCCGGGCACTTATAATGCGGTTGGAACGATCGAGCGCCTCGATTCGGCTTCGCTTGCGGTGAAGACCGACGCCAATACGGAGACCTTCGCGCTCGCGCCCAGTCTCGTCGTGTTGCAAAACAAAGTCGCGACGTTGAATGATATCAAGCCGAACGATTTTGTCGCCTCGGCGGCCGTCGTGAAGGACGGCAAATTGCATTCGACTGAACTGCGTATTTTTCCGGAAGCGTTGCGTGGCCTTGGCGAAGGGCAGCGGCCGATGAGTGGAGCTTCCGCCGGCCAGACGATGACCAATGCCACGGTCACCGGCGCGGTTCTCGCCAATGGCAGTAACACGCTTAAAGTGCGCTTTCCCGGCGGCGATTCCGAACTCGTGCTTGATCCTGGTGTGCCGGTGACACGGATCGATCAGGTCGAGCGGTCGATGTTGAAACCGGTCTCAAGGTCCGCGTTCAGGCCGTGCGCAATGGCGACGGCATGGTGGCGAACCGCGTGACGCTGATATCGGATTAGCGGTTCAAGGTTTCAGGCGTCCATAGGGCGGCGCCGGGATGTTGAGATGCGCCTGCCGCAATGCTGTCGACCAGCGGTCACGTAAATCGTGGAAATAGGGATCGGTGTTGTCGATGCGAGCGTCGAGCGCCAGTTCGATGGCATCGCGCTTCAGCACCGCCATATCGATCGGCAGGCCGACGCTGAGATTGGAGCGCATGGTCGAATCCATCGAAATGAGGCTGAGCTTGAGGGCGTCGCTGACATTGGTTTCAAAGCTGACGGCGCGATCGAGCACCGGCTTGCCATATTTCAGCTCGCCGATTTGCAGGAAGGGCGTATCGGCGGTCGCCTCGATGAAGTTGCCGGCGGAATAGATCATGAAGAGGCGCAGGCGGCGGTCTTTCATCTGGCCGCCGAATAGGAACGTGGTGCTCGACGAGACATTTTCCTGTTCGAGCATTTCGCCGTTCACCGCGCGGACCCGGCGGACGGCTCGGCCGATCAATTCGGCGGCCGCGAACATGCTGGTGCAATCGAGCAACCGCTCGATCTCTTTGGTTTCCGGATTTTCCATGCCTTCGGTGATGTAATTCACCACCGTCTGGGTCAGCGACAGATTGCCGGCCGTGGACAGCAACATCACCTTTTCGCCGGGCTTCTGAAAAATATGGAGTTTGCGGAAAGTCGAAATGTTGTCGATGCCCGCGTTGGTGCGGGTGTCGGCAATCATCACGAGGCCTTCGCGCACGAGCACGCCGCAGCAATAGGTCATGGGCGAAACCTCCGGTCCGCGAATGCGCCTGCAATTACTGGTTTTGGCTATCGACGACGTTGATGCGTACGTCAAGAGCCTCGCCGTCGCCGCCGGTCTGGGCACCACGCACCGGGGCGGCGCCCAGATGATCCAGGGCGCAGGCGACACGCACATGACTCTCTTCGGGACATTTGCCCAGGGCTGGATCAAACCCGATCCAGCCATAATCCGGAATATAGGCCTCGGCCCAAGCATGGGCGGCGTGCCGCACGCCACTGTCCTCGGGCAAAGCGATATGGCCGCTGACGAAGCGCGCCGGGACGTTCATTTCCCGGGCGCAGGCGATGAAGATGTGGGCGAAATCGGCGGCTACGGCCGCACCGGCGGCATAGGCGCGGGCAGCGGTGGTGACGCCGTGAGTCGGGTCGGTGTCGAAATCGAGCTTTTCATGCAGGGTGTCGAGGAGGGCGTGCAAGCGCGCGTGATCGCTGTCCCCTTCCATGGAGGTCGCCAGAGCCTTCAGGCGTTCGTCGGCGATCGCAAGGGGGGACTGGCGCAGATAGAGTTCCGGCGGAAACCGTTCGATGGCATTGCGGACGAACCCCGACGTGTCGAAGGTCTCCACCTCGCCCTCGGCGCTGACGATGAGCTGGGGGATGGGCCCCATGGCCGTAAACGTGTGAACGAGATTGCCGAAGCCGTCCTCAGAAGCCTTGAGGATGCAGTTGGCATCGATATCGAGCCGCCAGTCGATGACGTGTTGCCCTTCATGATTGCGCGGCGTCATCCGCAGCACTTGAATCACCGAACGTGGCGGCGTTGCATAGGTGTAGACGGTTTCATATTGGATGCGGATGCGCATGGCGGCTCAATGGTGAAGATATTGTTCGGCAATCAGAGCGCCGAGACGGTTGTTGTCTTCGATGAATTTGGTGACGAACTCATGCAGGCCTTGCTGGAAGATGCTTTCCATCGAGGCACTGTCGATGCGACGCAAGATGTTGCGCGCATGGCGCTGGGCAAGGCCCTGCTTGCCATAGGCCTTGCCGAGACTGTCGAGGAAGCGCGTGAGCCCATCATAGCAATAGGCGAGTGAACGCGGCATTTCCTTGCGCAGAATGAGGAGGTCGGCGATGAGCCAAGGTTTGACGCTCTCGCGATAGACCCAGTGATAGGCGGTCTGGGCCGAAACGGCGCGCAGGATCGCCGTCCATTGAAAGTAATCGAGCGAACCGCCGACTTCCTCGGTCTTCGGCAGAAGCACGTTGTACTTCACGTCCATCAGACGCGCCGTGTTGTCGGCGCGCTCGCAATAAAGGCCGATGCGATTGAACCAGTAGGCGTCGTTGCGCAGCATGGTGCGGTAGGACGAGCCATCGAAATCGAGCGAGACGGCTTTGACGAATTCGAGGAAGGGCTGGATGCTGTCGGCGCCCGAATATTCGCCGCCGCGCCGTTTTTCCTCCATGGCCTTGAGTTCGAGCCAACCGGCATTGATCGATTGCCACATTTCCGCTGTTAGCGCGGTGCGGATGGTGCGCGCGTTGATGCGGGCCTGTTCGAGACAACGGCGGATCGACGAGGGATTGGCTTCGTCGAAGGTCAGAAAAAAGACGACGTTGCTCTCCGTCGCCTCTGAGAAACTGGCCTTGAAGCTGTTGAGCGCGCCAACGGCGGCAAGCGCGCTTTCCCATTCGCCGCCCGAGCGGCGATAGTTCTGCGGCAGGGCGGCGAGGCGCGCCGTCACCTCAATGATGCGGGCGGTGAAATCGGCGCGTTCGATATAGCGCGCCAGCCAATAAAGATTTTCTGCGGTCCGAGCGAGCAAAGATCAGGCTCCCTCGTTCGAGTTCGTATCCTCGATGATCCAGGTGTCCTTGGTGCCACCGCCCTGGCTCGAGTTGACGACGAGCGAACCGGCACGCATCGCCACGCGGGTCAAGCCGCCCGGCACCACATGCACGCCATTGGCGCCCGTGAGCACGAAAGGCCTGAGGTCGACGTGACGGGGCGCGATGGAATCGTCGACGAAAGCCGGGCAGGTGGAGAGCGCCAAGGTCGGCTGGGCGATGTAATTGGCTGGATCGGCATCGAGCCGTTTGGCGAATTCATCAATATCGGCGCGCGTGGCGTGCGGGCCGACCAGCATGCCATAACCGCCAGAGCCGTTGACCTCCTTGACGACCAGTTCGTCGAGATGTTCGCGCACATATTTATAGGCGTCGGGCTCGCGGCAGCGCCAAGTCTGGACATTGCCGAGCTTCGCTTCCTGTCCCGTGTAAAATTTCACGATCTCTGGCATGTAGGAATAGATCGCCTTGTCGTCGGCAACGCCGGTGCCGACCGCATTGGTGATGGTGACGTTGCCGGCATAATAAGCGTTCATCAGTCCAGGTACGCCGAGCGCCGAATCCGGATTGAACGAAAGCGGATCGATCCAGTCGTCATCGACCCGCCGATAGATGACGTCGACCCGTTTCGGGCCCTGGGTCGTTTTCATATAGACGACCTCCTCGCGCACCGAGAGATCATGGCCTTCGACCAGTTCGATGCCGAGGCGGTCGGCCAGGAAGGAATGTTCGTAATAGGCGGAATTGTACTGGCCGGGGGTCAGTAGAACCACGGTAGGTTCGCCGCGCGCGGCGGTGGGGGCGACAGAGCGAAGCGCCGCGAGCAAAGCGTCGGCATAATTGTCGACGGGGGCGATGCGATAGGCGGAAAAGAGATCCGGCATCAGCCGCATCATCACTTCGCGGTTCTCCAGCATATAGGAGACGCCCGAGGGGGTGCGTGCATTGTCTTCCAGTACGAAGAATTCGCCCTCGCCGGTGCGCACCAGATCGATGCCGGCGATATGCACCCAGACGTCATGGGGCACGCGCCGTCCCGCCATTTCCGGGCGGAAGTAAGCGTTGCGATAGATGATGTCGGGAGGCAGCACGCCGGCCTTGAGGATTTCTCGGGCGCCATAAATGTCGGACAGGAACATATTGAGCGCGTTGACGCGCTGGACGAGACCGATCTCGAGTGCCGACCATTCCGATTGGCTGACGATGCGCGGAATGATGTCGAAGGGGATGAGACGTTCGGTGTCGTCATTGCCGCCGTAAACGGCGAAGGTGATGCCGATGCGGCGGAACATCAATTCGGCCTGGGCTCGGCGGGTCGCCAGAATATCGGCGGGGGTTTTCTTCAGCCAGTCGGCGACGCCTGCATAAAGCGCGCGAGTCGTCTCGCCATATCCATTCATCTCGTCAAAAAATCTGGTCTTGCTCATGCGCGCTGGAGACCCCCGTGGCCGGTTGGTTCGGCCGGAGCAATCATCGTACCAGCAGCGCGTGAGCGCAATATCCGCAATTTGACCAGTGCGCGGGCGCTCGTGCCCGCGCAATAGCCAGGTCGCCTAGACTAAGAGCAATAGTGCGGCGAGATTATTCGGCGGCCGCGCCGGCCACTTCCGGGCGCCGCGTGCGCCGACGGCGGCGGAATGTGCGCCGGCCCCAGATGATGAGGCCGGTGGTCAGCAGCAGCGCGAAGGCGAGCGACAGAATCAGATTCATGACGCCGCCCCAGATGCCGAAGAAGACGCCTTCGTGGAATGTGCGCGGCAAATTGAGGGGAGCTGGCTTCAATCCTTCCGGCGTCACCAGATAGGTGCGCTGGGTCGTACCGTCGTTGATGCGTGCCATCTGTCGGCCGCCGCGCTCGCGAACGAATTCTAGCCCTGAGAGATCGTGTTGGGCGGCGAGCATGCGCACCGCTTCGCGGATCGGCACCGGCTTGCCGCGGGGCGCGGGATCGGAAAAGGTGACGCCGAGCGCCATGAACAATCCGGAAAGCGCGCTGAGGAAAAGCAACGGCAACAGAGTCCAGGCCGTCATTTTATGCCAGCCTGACATAGTGTTAGCCATGCGCGGCAGGCCCATGAAGATGCCCATGGCGATGATGAACAGCATCGCCACCGTCGACCAGGTCACGACCCAACGTAGGTCGAACAGAAAATGTTCGTGCAGGCTGCGGGAGGATCGGATGATCTGGCTGAGCGCGTTCTGATCGGCCGTTTCGGCGCCCGTTTGCGTATCGATCACGGTGCCGCGCTCGCCCCGGCCGCCGCCCAGCGTGAAGGTGCCCGCATACGTGTCGACGGACAGGGCGCGGACCTTGTTCTCGGGATCGTACTTCTGGATCCAGCCCTCGATCTTCTCCTGGGTGAGCGAGGCGGGTTTGATGGAACCAGCCTGGAGGAGGGGCTGTAGCGACAGCAGCAGGCCGGTCACGATGATGATCGCCAGCGGAATGGCGAAAATCACCGCGATCCAGCGGTGCAGGCGCAACAACAGGGCTTTCGACATCTAAACCTCCAGCTCGATCTTCTTGGATGCCAGAGCGCGGAGGTCCGTGCAAATAACTTATCGGTAATTTTACGCCTGTGTTTCCAGAAGTTTAGAGCTATTCCAAAGTGAGATGCCGAATGCGGATTTCGTCCACGGCGAGAGGCTCGCATCGTGGAAATTGGCTTTCGTTCGCGGATGCGATATGGCAAGCGCCTCCCAGGTCGCCGTCCGGCTCCTTTTCCCGTTCCCTTTCAAGCTTTTGTTATGACCGATCCCGTCAGCCGCCGGCGCACCTTCGCCATCATTTCCCATCCCGACGCCGGTAAGACCACTCTGACCGAGAAATTGCTGCTGTTTGGCGGTGCCATTCAGCTTGCCGGCGAGGTGCGTGCCAAGGCGAACCGGCGGCAGACGCGCTCCGACTGGATGGGCATCGAGCGTGAGCGTGGCATCTCAGTCGTCACGTCGGTGATGACCTTTGAATATGGCGACTGCGTCTTCAACCTGCTTGATACGCCGGGCCATGAAGACTTTTCCGAAGATACCTACCGCACGCTGACGGCCGTGGATTCGGCGGTCATGGTCATCGATGCCGCCAAGGGCATCGAGGATCGCACGCGCAAATTGTTCGAGGTCTGTCGCCTGCGGGACATTCCCATCGTCACCTTCATCAACAAGCTCGACCGCGAAACGCGCGATCCCTTCGATCTGCTCGATGAGATCGAGAAGACCCTGGCGCTCGACGTGGCGCCAATGACCTGGCCGATCGGACGTGGCCGGTCCTTCGCCGGTACCTACGATATTCAGGCGAGCGCCGTGCGGCCGGTCGAAGGCGAGCAGGAACTGCGGCCGGTCAATGGACCGGAAGATCCCTCGATCGCGGAAATGCTGCCGGAACATGAGCGCGAAGCTTTCGCTGAAGAGTTGATGCTGGCGGTCGAAGGACTCAAACCGTTCGACAAGCAGGCTTTTCTCGAAGGGCATCTGACGCCGGTCTATTTCGGTTCGGCGCTGCGCACCTTCGGCGTCAAGGATCTAATCGATGCGATGGCGGCTTTCGCGCCGCCGCCGCGTGGCCAGGAATCGGCGACGCGCCTGGTCGCACCGCGCGAGCCGAAGATGAGCGGCTTCGTCTTCAAGATCCAGGCGAATATGGATCCGAACCATCGCGACCGCATCGCTTTCATGCGGGTGTGTTCGGGCAAGCTGGCGCGTGGGATGAAGGCGAAGATCGTGCGCACCGGCAAACCGATGGCGCTGAATTCGCCGCAATTTTTCTTTGCCCAGGAGCGCGCCATTGCCGATGAGGCCTATGCCGGCGACGTGGTGGGCATTCCCAATCATGGCGTGCTGCGCATCGGCGATACGCTGACCGAGGGCGAGGACATCGTGTTTCGCGGCGTGCCGAGTTTCGCGCCGGAAATTTTGCGCCGCGTTAAAATTGGCGATGCGATGAAGGCGCGCAAACTGCTCGAGGCCTTGCAGCAGATGGCCGAAGAGGGCGTGGTGCAGCTCTTCCTGCCGAACGACGGATCGGGTGCGCTTGTCGGCGTCGTCGGCGCGTTGCAGCTCGACGTGCTGAAAGAGCGGCTGGCTGCCGAATATGGCCTGCCGGTGAGTTTCGAGAACAGCCGGTTCGAATTGTGCCGTTGGATTTCAAGCGACGACCGCGCCGAACTCGACAAATTCGTGCGTGCTTTTCCCTCGTCCATGGCCGCCGATCTCGATGGAGCGCCGGTGTTCATGGCGGCCTCTGCCTGGGCATTGAATTACGAACAGGAAAAATGGCCGAAGATCGCTTTTTCGGACATTAAGGACTATCAGAAGAAGGCTGCATAAGACCGGACGGAGGGGGCATGACTCAAATTTTACCCGTCGTCGTGTGTGGCGGTTCCGGCACGCGCATCTGGCCCCTGTCGCGCGAAAGCCTGCCCAAGCAGTTTCTGCCATTGGTCGGTTCGCAATCGACCTTCAAGACCCTACTGTCGATCCTGGCGTCCAATGCGGCTTTCGCGCCGCCGGTCGTCATCTCCAATCATGATTATCGTTTCCTGGTCGCCGAACAGATGGCCGAGGCAGGGGTAGACGGCGAGATCATTCTCGAAACCGCGCCGCGCGATACCGCCGCCAGCGTCGCGGTTGCTACCGAACTGGCGCTGCGCCGATCGCCGGACACGATCGTCGGCGTTTTCGCCGCCGATCACGCGATCGCCGACGCTGAGGCTTTCGAAACGCTGTGTCGGCGTGCGGCCGCGGCCGCATCGCAGGGCGAACTCGTGGGCCTGGCCGTGAAGCCCGCTTATCCGGCGACGGAATACGGCTACATGCAGCCAACCGGCTCGCTGGCTTCCGGCCTCTCGAAGGTCGGCGCTTTCGTCGAAAAGCCCGATGCGGCGACAGCCGTCCGGCTGATCGAAGAAGGCTATCTGTGGAATTCGGGCGATCTGTTTTTCCGTGCCGATGTGATGGCGCGCGAGATCGCCGCCCATGCGCCGGAACTTGCGGCGGCCGCGCGCGCTTCGCTCGATCAGGCAAAGCCCGATCTGCAGTTTCTGGTTTTGCCCGCCGCGCCGTTCGAGGCGACACTGGCTCAGTCGATCGACACCGCCGTGGTGCGCAAATCCGCACGGGCGGCGATGATTGTCGGCGATTTCGGCTGGGCGGATACGGGCAATTGGCCGGCCGTCCACGCCCTTTCGCCGCGCGATGAACGCGGCAATAGCGTGCGTGGCGATGGTATCGTGCTCGACGCATCGAACGTCTTCATCCGTTCGGAAGAAGGGCTGACGGCGGTGATCGGCGTCGACAATGTTGTGGTGGTTTCAACCGGTGACGCGGTTCTCGTCGCGAATGCCGAACAAGCAGGCAAGATTCGCGATCTCGTCGAGCAGATGAAGCGGGCGGGCCGGCGCGAGCCGCTGGAACACAAGCGCATCTACCGTCCATGGGGCTATTATCAGAGCGTCGACCACGGCGCGCGTCATCAGGTCAAGCGCATCAGCGTCAAACCGGGCGGCAAGCTGTCGTTGCAGAAACATTTCCACCGCGCCGAACATTGGGTGGTGGTCAAAGGTGTCGCCGAAGTGACGCTCGACGGCACGGTATCTCTGTTGAAAGAGAACGAGTCGATCTATCTGCCGATCGGTTGCATCCACCGCCTTGCCAATCCCGGCGAGATCGATCTCGAAATCATCGAAGTGCAGACTGGCGGTTATCTCGGTGAAGACGACATCGTCCGCATCGAGGACATTTATAACCGCAACTGATCGCCGTGATGGCTCTAGCCGGCGTTGGTATAGGCCTTACGCGAGAAGACGGTCAGCAGCATGATCTTGATGTCGAACCAGAGCGACCAATTGTCGATGTAAGTCAGGTCGTGCTCGACGCGCGCCTGCATTTTCTCTTCCGTGTCGGTTTCGCCGCGATAGCCGTTGACCTGCGCCCAGCCGGTGATCCCAGGCTTGACGTTATGGCGGCGGGCATAAAGCGCGATGTTGTGCATGTAGTGCTGATCGTGCGCCATGGCATGCGGGCGCGGGCCGACGAGCGACATGTCGCCCCGCACGACATTGATCAGTTGCGGCAATTCATCGATGTTGCAGCGGCGCAGGATGCGGCCGAGGCGGGTGATCCGTTTGTCGTTGGCGGTCGCCTGCTGAATGGTGCGGCCATTGTCCATGGTCGTCATCGAGCGGAACTTGATGATGTTGAACGGTACCTGGTTGAAACCATAGCGGCGTTGCTGGAACAGGGCCGGGCCTTTTGAATCCAGACGGATCGCCAGGCCGGTAAGCAGTAGCAGCGGGCTCAGCAGAATCAGGGCCAGTGAACCGATGACAATGTCGAAGGCGCGCTTGGTGACGACTTCCAGGGTCGACAGCGGCCGGCGCACCAGATGCAGGGTCGAGATATTGCCGATCCGCTCGATATGAACGTCGCGGAAGCGGTCGAGCACGCGTTCGGGGCCGAGGTGGATCGCAGCGGGCACGCGCAGGAAGGCGCCGATACAGGCTTCGATGGTTTCCTGGTTCGACCAGGGCACGAGGATGAACACCTCTTCCGGGCGGAGCACGCGGGCCGAGGCAGCGGCGAGCGCCAGATCGTCGCGAAGGCTGTCAGGGCCGCGTAGAACCGAGGCGGCGACGACACGCATGCCGATGTCCCAGGGCTTGTAGGTATCGATGAAGCGCTGGATTTCTTCCTCGAAGCCGACGAGATAGATGCGCTTTTGCGCGACGCTGCCGCTGCCCGAGCGGTCGGCGACGATGCGCACCAGTGCCAGGCGCATCAGCAGCACCGAGCCGAGGCCGCCGACGTAGAAGAACAGCATGGCGCCGCGCGAGAATTCAGCGCTGGTTTTGGCCAGGAAGGCCAGCATGATCGTGCTGGCGAAGGCGACGTTCCACAGCACGACGGTGCGGCGCATGTGACTGCGGAAGGTCAGGTAGTTGGGGAACATATATTCGCGCCGCATCATGTTCGGCACGATGAACAGGACCGCCATCATATAGCCCTGGGCGCCGACCGGCTGGAACGCAGGGGCGTGGGGATAGGCGAGGTAGTGATAGACAAACCAGGTGATGATGGCGCTGGCTAGAATGGCCAGGGCATCGCAGGCGGCCGCGACGATCGAGAAAACGATTCGCACCACCGCCGGGGAAACGATGGGCGTGGCCGTGCCGCGCCAGCGGACGAGCGATCCCGCCTTTCGGGGATATGTCACATAATCCTGCGTGGCCACCGATATCTGCCTCAAAATGGTACACCGGCGCCCCGTCCTGACACGATTGGACCTGCTTTCACCGGGTTTGTACGGGAGGCTGCAAAGGCCGCGCCCTGGAGGACTGTCTCGAGGTGAAAAACGGCCGTGTTTCTCTTGACCAGCCGCCGCCAGAAGCGGCATCGTCGGGCGCAATTTCAGCGGTTTGCGCAGGGGTTTCGTGATGGCATCCAGAATCGGAAAATTGGCCGGAAAATTCGCGATCACGGGTGCGGCGCTGGCGCTTCTGGGCGCCGTTCAGCCGACCCTGGCGCGGCCGCAGATGCCGGCCGAATACCGCTATCAGCCCTATACGGGCTCGCTGCCGGCGTGCTGGGACAACAGCGTGCTGGGCACAATCCAGAGCCGTTTCGCGTCCAAAGAATCGGAATACTGGAACTCGGCTTTGCAGATCGTGGCTTACGACCGTATCCACGAGACCGGCTTCCGCTCCAATGGCTCCGACTACATTCCGCGCCGTTACTGCACGGCACGCGCCTATATGAATGACGGGCGTTGGCGCCAAGTGACCTATTGGGTCGGCGAAAACCTGGGCTTCATCGGCTGGGGTTGGGGCGTTGAATGGTGCGTGGCCGGCGTCGACCGCAACTATGCCTATGGACCTGCCTGCCGGGCGGCGCGCCGCTGACACCCATGCCGATCCGATCCCTCCTGATCGTACTGCTGGCGGTCTTCAGTCTGCCGGCGGTGGCGCAATATCGTGGCGGTAACAACGATTGCGTTCTCGATCGCTGCGAGGATCGCCAGGGCAATAGCGATCGCAATCAGGATCGTCGGCAGCCTTCCACGCGCGATGATCGAAGCCAGGACAATAACCGGGGTGGCTGGTTTGGCGGTCCGCGTCGCGATCAGGCGACGACCGTCGCGCCCGGGCGGTTCGATTTCTACGTGCTGGCATTAAGTTGGTCGTCGAGCTTCTGCGCGTCGGGCAATAATGACGATCGCGATCAATGCCAGATCGGCTCGAACCATGGTTTCGTCGTTCACGGCTTATGGCCGCAGTACGAACGCGGCTTCCCATCGGATTGCCCGAGCCCGATCCGCAATCCGCCGGCCAGCGCCATGCGCGATGCGGAGGGCGTATTTCCCGATCTCGGCCTTGCCCGCTACGAATGGCGCAAGCATGGGACTTGCTCGGGCCGTTCGCCGAGCGAATATTTCGCTGACGTTCGGCGAGCCCGCAACAAGGTCGAGATTCCCTCAGAGTTGGAGCAGCCGCGCTCTGCCCAGCGTATGTCGCCGCTCGATATTCAACGCGCTTTCATCGACGCCAATCGTGGCTTGCGGCCCGGCATGATGGCCGTGGCCTGCCAGCGTGGCATGTTGCAGGAAGTGCGCATTTGCCTGAGCAAGGATCTGCGCGATTTCAGGCCATGTCCGGAAGTGACGCGTCAGGCTTGCCGCTCGCAGCAGATCAATGTGCCGCCGGTCCGTTAGCTATCCGCTATGAACTATCGCCACGCTTTCCATGCCGGCAATTTCGCCGATGTGTTCAAACACGCCATCGTCGCGCGCATCCTTCTGTATTTGATGCGCAAGGAAACGCCGCTGCGCTACATCGATACCCATGGTGGCACGGGTCTTTACGACCTGGGCGACGAGCGGGCTGTGCGCACGGGCGAATGGCGCGGTGGCATTGCACGTCTCCTCACAGCCTCGCGGCCGCCCGAAATCGAGGCTTTGCTGGCGGATTGGCTTGCGGTGGTCGGCGATGGTGACAAAGAGGGCCGTCCGGCTGTCTATCCAGGTTCGCCCGCCGTCGCGCAGCGGATGCTGCGCGCACAGGATCGGTTGACCGTTTGCGATCTGCACGATGAGGATGTCCGCACCCTGGCGCGCAAGCTTGGGCGCGATCGTCGGCTGAAGGTCATCGGCATCGACGGCTATACCGCCTTGAAGGCCTATGTCCCGCCGGTCGAACGACGAGGGCTGGTTCTGGTCGATCCGCCCTTCGAGGCCACTGACGAATTCATGCGCATGGGCGATGCCGTCGCCGCAGCTTGGCAGAAATGGCCGACGGGCACCTATGCGCTTTGGTATCCGGTGAAGGATGCCGATGTCGTCGATGATTTTTACGAAGGTTTGGTGGAGGCGGGCGTGACACGCTTGTTGCGGACCGAACTCGATGTCGGTCGCCGCGACGAAACCTCAACGAAGCTGTCGGGGTGTGGCCTGGCGATCATCAATCCGCCGCACACCTTGCCGGCGGAGATCGAAGCTCTGGCGCCATGGTTCGCGCAGGTGATGGCGCAGGGGCGTTCCCGTTGGATATGTCGTTGGGCCGTGGCCGAGACGGCGTAAACACAAAAGAACCGGCGAGTGCGGGTGCCGTCGCCGGTTCTTCGTCGGGCGTTCGCTTCCTAGAAGCGGTAGTTCAGGCCGGCGCGGATGATCGAGCCGCGATAGCCGGAATTGCTGACAATCGGGACCACGCCGCCATTATTGTTGTTGCCGACCTGGGTGTAGAGATATTCGGCTTTGGCGGAGATGTTGCGGTTGATCGCATATTCGACGCCACCGCCGATCACCCAGCCATTGCGCCAGGAGTTGGCCGAGTAGACGGCCGGAACAGTGGTATCGGTGATCGTCGAATTGATGTTGCCGCCCGCGTAACCGCCGGTGATGTAGAGCAGCGTGCGGTCGAAGGCGACGACGCCGGCGCGGGCGCGGATTGTCGCGAAACTGTTCATCTTAGCGCGCATGAAAATCGGCCCGGGCAGGGTGCGGTTGGCGGTCATGCCGGCCCAGCTCATGTCGCCTTCAAGACCGACGACGAACATGTTGTTGACCTGATAGTTATAGCCGAGCGTGCCGCCGACCATACCGCCGCTGGCGGAGCCGAAATCATTCGAGCCGCGGCCGAGACGGCCGAAAGCGCCGCCGCCGGAAAGACCGACGTAGAAACCTGTCCAGGTGAACGCGGGTTGGGTGAAGATGGGGGCCGGCGGTGGGGCGGGTTCAACGCGGCGGGGCAGGTCGGCCGCCAGCGCAGCTCCGCTTATCATCACAAGCGCGACCGCAGCCGTCGCAACCGAATACTTTTTCATTCCGTCTCTCCAATTCCGAATCCGCATCAGGCCCGCTCGCGGCACCGGATGACGATCGTCACTTGGCCTGCGGAATGTGTCGCTGAATCGGTCGTAATCGTGCAGGTTCAGGGAGATTTCGTGCCGGCCCTGCCTCGGATGAGGCCGGCAGGCCTTACATGTGTGGCGCCTGCGGACGGGAAAAATCCCGCCATTGTGAAATCCCGCCCATCTTCGCTGTCGAATTCGCGGCACTTGCCGCTATTGTGGCCCGGTGATGGCAGAAAATGGGAAAGGCGCCGAAGGCGGCTAGATGGTGACAGTGGAGCAGACGAAAGGGGCGGGCGTTGCGCTCGTGACAGGCGCGGCGCGGCGAATCGGCCGGGCTATTTCGAAGCGGCTGGCGCAGGAGGGTTATGCCTTGGCACTGCATGCCTCGGAGCGCTCCTATGCCGAGGCGGAGCTATTGGCTCGTGAGGTCACGCAGGCCGGCGGTCGCGCCCATGTCATCGTGGCCGATCTCATGGAGACGCAGGCGCCGCCTCTAGTCTTCGAGCAAGCGGCGCACACCTTTGGCGGCGTGACGCTGCTGGTGAACAATGCCTCTTTGTTCGAACAGGATACGCCGTCGACTTTCGATGTGGATTTTTTCGATCGGGCGATGGCGGTTAATTTGCGCGCGCCTTGCGCGCTGGCGGCGCTGATGGCGCAGGCTTTGCCTGAGGGCGCGACCGGCGCGATCGTCAACATCGCCGATCAGCGCGTCTGGCGCCTCAATCCGCATTTCTTCAGTTACACCCTGACGAAGGCCGCATTGTGGACGGCGACGCAGACCATGGCTCAAGCCTTCGCGCCGCGCCTGCGCGTCAATGCGGTGGGGCCGGGGCCAGTGTTTCCAAACGTCATGGACGGCACCGATGGTTTCGAGCGTGAGGCCGCCAACATTCCTCTTGAACAGGCGGTCGCCGCGGAAGACGTGGCGGATGCTGTGGCCTATCTGGCGCGGGCGCGCAGCGTGACCGGCCAGATGATCGCCGTTGACGGCGGGCAGCACATCGCCTGGAAAACGCCTGACGTGACCAACGATCTCTAATGTGAGCGCGCGGCTTCCCGCCAGCCGATGCTGCGTTCGGGCGGCAGTGCGCGGCGGCCACGAATTCGTTCAAGGATCAGCGTTTGATCCGCAGCGGAGCCGGCGCTTTCGGCGAAGCTGAGAAACATCTGTTCCAGGAGGTCCTGCTGCGCGTGACTGCCGCCGAGGCGGTGCATGGTGGCCAGCGCCGGGCGCATCAAGTCGACCGCTTCCATCGATCGTCCGTCGGCTCGGGCAAGAATGGCGTTGCACAGCGGCAACGCAACGGTGCGCACGAGCGGCGACAGGTCGCCGACGTTGCGCAACACGAAATCCTCCATCCCCTTGATGAAGTGTACCGCCTCGGCATGATGGCCGGCGCGTGCCAGTGCCAGCACCCAATGGGGCAGGGTGAAAGGATTGCGGCAATCGCCGATGCGCGGCTGCGCTTTCGCCGCGATTTCCTGCCAGCGTTCGCCGATGTCGACACCGTGCCGTTCCAAGCGCCAGAGCGCCGAGGCGGCATTCTGGATGTCGATATAAAGATCGGGCATGGCGGTGGTGGTGATCGAATTGAGATCGCGGAAGCGATCGTCGTAAAGGCTCAACGCCGCATCGAATTCTTCGCGTTCGATGTGATAGAGCGCGCGATGCCACCACAGATGATGCAGGAGATTGTTGCCGCCTTCCCAATGTGGCTCCATCGCCGAGAGAAAGGCGATGCCTTCCGCGCGGCGGCCCTGCATTTCGAAGACATGGGCCAGTGCATGGGTGGCCCACACATCGCTTGCATCAATGGCAATCGCCTCGCGGGCGCAATTCTCGGCGATCAGATAGCTGCCGCATTCCTCATGGGCGAAGGCGCGGCAGGCGAGTACGGTGCCATAGGCGGGAAGTTCGCGGCCGTAATGCGATAAGGTCGTTTCCGCTTGGGCGAACAACAGTTCCGGCCGACCGCACCAGAAGCCTAGCAAATGGTGCATGCGGAAGGCGAGGATGTCGTGCGGCCATTGCGTCGCGATGGCGCTCCAGGCGGCGAGCGTGCGGTCATGCTCGCCTGATATCCAATGGCTGAGTGCCGCCACATGGGCCTGTTCGCGCGGGCTGGTGCGTGGCGCAAGTGTTTGCGCTTTCGCCAGCGACGTGCGGGCGAATTCCACATTGGCCTCGTTGAACGACATCATCGAAAAGGCGCTGCGCAGGACATGCGCCATGCAGAAGTCGGGATCTTCGGCGAGGCAGGATTTCAGCCGTTGCGAGACATTGAAACGGTTGAGGAGATAGCCGTCGATGGTGTGATCGTAGGCGGCAGCGGCCGTGGCCGAAGCGCAGGTGAGTTCGAGACCTTGCGCGTCGCGGAACATCCGCTTAGTCCGCCGTCGGCAACCGCCGGATGGTGAATTCGATGCGGCCGTCCTCCAGCTCACGCCAGAATTCGATCTCGGTCATATAAGCGGCCTTGGGGAAACGGTCGAACCATTCGCGCGCCTTGGCGCGCGCAGCGGGGCGCGGCATGGTGAAGGTCTCGCGGCGCCAGCCGCCAGCGCTTTTCGTCCGTTCGCCTAGCGCCTGGGCGATTTCGCCCGGCGACTTTCGCTGCACCCGCATACTCAACTCCGCGTTCAACGTCGCAAACATAGCGTGCCTCCGCGGTTGTTGCGAGTCGGGGGAAGCGTGCGAAATGGATACGACCGGGGCGTGACGGAGGTTCAGCGGCGCGAATCAGTGATCGATTCGTCGATCAAACGCGCCAAGGTCTCGGGATCCTGCGGAAAACCCGCGCGAATCCAAAGGGCTTGCAGCCGCTTCAATGTGGCGCCGATGGCTGGTCCTGCGTCGATACCGCGCGCCAGAATATCGGCGCCGGTGACCGGCAGGCGGATTTCCGGCGTGTCGCGCAGGAAATGGAAGGCCGATCGCCAAGCTGGATCGTCGGGCGGCGCGGTGCTGGCCGCCTGTGTCAGCAGGAGGCCATCGAGCGCGGCGCGTCGTCCGTGGACATAGAGAAAGGCGCTCAGCTCACCGTGTGGCGGCGGGGCATTGCGTCCGTGCAGGGCGGTGGTCGCAGCGGCCGCCTGAATCAAGCGCAGCTCGTGCTGATTCGACAGTCGGAGCCGTTCGCGCAGGCGTGCTCCGTCCTCCTCCACCAGAACGCAGGCGGCGGCGAGGCGCAGAATGGCGTCTCCCGGCAGGCCATGCGCCTGTTCGATGGTGATGAAGCGCCCCAGCGGTGCCGCATTGACGACACCGGCGACGAGCGGGCCGAGAAGCCCGGCCTGGGTCATATCGGCGACGACATCTGCCGCGCGCCGGGTGAGCAGCAGTTTCAACACTTCGGCTTGGATGCGTTCGCGCGACAAACGTTCCAGGCCATGGCGCTCGGCGATGGCGGCTTCGACAGCCTCCCGGTCCGGCGCCCCTTCGCCATAGGCGGCGTGAAAGCGGAACAGGCGCAAGATGCGCAGATAATCCTCGCGAATGCGCTGACGCGCTTCGCCGATGAAGCGCACATGGCGGGCTGCGATATCCTTCACGCCATCGGTATAGTCGTAGAGTTTGCCTGCGGCATCGACGGATAAAGCATTGATGGTGAAGTCGCGGCGCAGCGCATCGGCGCGGAAATCGCGGCCGAAACGCACCACGGCGTGGCGCCCGTCGGTGGCTATGTCCTCGCGCAGGCTCGTCACCTCGAACGTCGTGCCCTCGATGAGCACGGTGATCGTGCCGTGCTCGATGCCAGTCGGGATCGTGCGCAATCGCGCCGCTTGGCACAGCTCCTGCGTGACGGCCGGCAAGGCGGTCGTCGCGAGATCGACTTCATGCACCGGCTGACCGAGCAGGGCGTTGCGGACCGCACCACCGACAACGCGCGTTTCCTCGCCGTCGCCGTTTAAGGTGTCGAGCAGGAGCCGCAGTTTCGGATCGTTGAGGAAGGCGGCGCCTTCGATCCGACCGTTGACGATCCGCGTGGCGGAGGACGCATTCACGCGTAAAGCCTTTCGTAGAAATTGTAGAGAATGCCGGCCGTGGCGCCCCAGATGTAATGATCGCCGAAGGGGATGGCGTAGAAGGAGCGCATGATGCCTTCGAATTCGCGATGATGCAGATGGCGATTGCCAGGCTCCATCAGGAAGGCGAGGGGCACTTCGAAGGCGGCATCCACTTCATCGGGATTAAGAGTGTAGACGAGGTCTGGCTTGATGATGGCGACCACGGGGATGATGCGATAGCCGGTGCCGGTCTGATAGGGATCGAGATAGCCGACCGGCGAAGCATCGGCCGGTTGCAAGCCGACCTCTTCATAGGCTTCGCGCAGGGCCGTATCGATGGGGGTCGCATCCTCCGGGTCCATGCGCCCGCCCGGAAAGGCTACTTGGCCCGCATGGGCGCGCAGCTTGCTCGTGCGTTGGGTGAGCAGCATGGTCGCGCCCTGGGGATGGGCGACCACGGGCACGAGGACGGCAGCCGGCTTGCCCAGGCCGTCATAGGAAAAGCGTTCGCGGTTGAGATTGTGATCGCCGCGCCGGGGCAAGACGCGGGTGAAGGCGTCCTGCGGCAGTTCGAGACTGAGCTTGTCACGCCCGCGCGTCTCGACCTCCGTCGCTGTAAAGGCGGCGGCCAACGGCTGCGCCTTGTCGATGCGGTCGTCCATCCAGCCTTCGCTCACACCAAACCCTCGATCTCGTCAGCCGGCGCCATGGGAAAGAAGGAACCGGCGGAGGCGATGCCGAACATGGCCCGACCATCGATATCGCGGGTCTCGCCGCGTTCGACAAGATCATAGAAAATCGGCCGGGTGACCAGCGCCCAGAGGTCGCCGCGCACGAGGACATAGGGCTTGATGCCCTCCGAAGGCCCCGGTTCGAAGCGCAGCGGATGGTCCGCGTCGGCGCTGACATGGTCGTCGACATTGGTACGGAAGGTCAGCGCGCCGTCTTTCTCGAGACATTCGACCGCCAGGAAGGGGGCGTCCTCGACCGCGACGGAGACTTTTTCGACCGGCGTGACCAGCATGTGGCCCTCCGGGTCCTTGCGCAGGATCGACGCGAAGAGTTTCACGAGGGGCAGGCGGCCGATCGGCGAATTCTGGTAGAACCAGGTGCCGTCGCGGGCGATGCGCAGGCCGATATCGCCGCAATAGGGCGGGTTCCACAGGTGGACGGGCGGCAGACCGCGTTCGCCGGCCGCGCGGGCTGCCGAGGCCAGATTGTTCAATTCCGCCGCCGTTTCGCCGCCTGTTGTCGCCTTTGCCGCCATATTCCCGCGCGCTTTCAGTGAACACTGCCGAGTGAATCACGGATGATTTGGGTTGTGGATGCCCGATTGGGAGCCAATCTTGCTAGCAGAATATGCCGGGAATTCGATCCGGCGCATTTTCCTGTGGCAAAGGTGGCTGGGCGCCCAAACTGCCGGGATTGTGAAGACCCGGTCATCGACAACCGGCAACGGGCCTCTAAACTGGCCTAAATCTCGTATCCGGCGGACCAGGAACGGTTCGCGCTGCCTGAAGGAGGCACAATGAGTGCGGTGACGGAACAGCAGCCGGTCTCCATCGAGGAGGCAGCGGTTCGGCAGGCTGAGCAGGCGCTGGAGAAGGTTGCCGCCGCCCGCGCCGCCATCGGGACGGTCATTTTCGGTCAGACCCAGGTGGTCGAGGAAACCTTGGTGACCTTGATCGCCGGTGGCCACGGCCTGCTGGTCGGCGTGCCAGGTCTTGCCAAGACCAAATTGGTGGAAACGCTGGGCACGGTTCTCGGCCTCGACGCGCGCCGGGTGCAGTTCACGCCCGATCTGATGCCAGCCGACATTCTGGGCTCCGAAATCATGGAAGAGGCGGCTGACGGCAAGCGTGCCTTCCGCTTCGTGCGCGGACCGATCTTCGCGCAATTGCTGATGGCTGACGAAATCAATCGCGCCAGCCCACGCACCCAGTCGGCGCTTTTGCAGTCGATGCAGGAATATCATGTGACGGTGGCCGGCGAGCGGCATGATCTGCCACGGCCCTTTCATGTGCTGGCGACACAGAACCCGCTGGAACAGGAAGGTACTTATCCTCTGCCGGAAGCGCAGCTCGACCGCTTCTTGATGCAGATCGACGTATCTTATCCCGATCGCGCCGCCGAGCGCCGCATTTTGATCGAGACCACCGGCGAGGCGGAAGCAACACCTCGCGCGGCGATGACCGCCGAGGACCTGATGGCGACGCAGCGCCTGGTGCGCCGTCTGCCGGTTGGCGATCGGGTTGTCGAAGCCATTCTCGATGTCGTGCGCACGGCGCGTCCGGGTGAAGGCGACAAAGAGATCACGCAGCATATCGCCTGGGGGCCTGGCCCGCGTGCTGCTCAGGCGCTGATGCTGGCCTCGCGCGCCCGCGCTTTGGTCGGCGGCCGTTTGGCGCCGTCGCTTGACGATATCAAGGCGCTGGCCGAGCCGGTGCTGAAGCATCGCATGGCGTTGACTTTCGCCGCGCGCGCGGAAGGCGAGACGGTGGCGGGGGTGATCCAGCGTCTCGTGGAAAGGATTGGCTGACGGATGGTCGATGCCCGTCTCCTCGACAAGCAGGAGAGCGCGCTCGGTGCTACGCACAGCCACGACGCGCTATCCCTGGCGCGGCGTCTGCCCAGTCTTGTCGTGGCTGCCAAACAGGTGGCCGCCACGGTCATGCACGGCGTCCATGGGCGCCGTCGGGCCGGTATCGGTGAGACGTTCTGGCAATTCCGTCCCTTCGTCTGGGGTGAATCGACCACGCGGATCGACTGGCGCCGTTCGGCGCGGGACGATCGGATCTATGTGCGCGAACGTGAGTGGGAAGCCGCTCATACGGTGTGGATCTGGATCGATCGTTCGCCATCCATGGCCTATGTCTCGACGCTGGCGGCGCAATCGAAGATCGATCGCGCCGTGGTGCTCGGTCTCGCTGCCGCCGATCTTCTGGTGCGCGGTGGCGAGCGCGTCGGCATTCCAGGCCTCATGCGGCCGGTTGCAGCTCGCAACGTGGTCGATCGGTTCGCCGAAGTGCTGATCGAGGAAGAAAAGCGCGCGAGCTTCGTGCCCACCGAACTGCCGCCGCGCGAAGCGCTGGCGCCGCGTTCGCAGGCCATCGTGATCAGCGATATGCTGTCGGATCCGGCCGAGATCGAAACGACGATCCACGGCATGGCGGCCCGTGGCGCCACGGGCCATGTGGTGATGATCGCCGATCCGGTGGAGGAAACTTTTCCGTTTGCCGGTCATGTCGAATTTCTCGATGTCGACAGTTCCGCGCGATTGCGCGTCGGCGAGGCGCAATCGTTCAAAGCCGATTATGTGGCGCGTCTGGCCGCCCATCGCGATCGGGTGCGGGCCATCTGCACGTCGCGGGGCTGGAGTTTCGCCATCCACCGCACCGATGTGCCGGCGTCGCAGGCGTTGCTCGCGCTGCGGCTGTGTGTTGAAGCAGCGCAGGGAGGCGCTTGATGTTCGGCCTTCCGCTTGCTTTCACCGCGCCGCTGGTTCTGGCTTCGCTCGCGCTGCTGCCGCTGCTCTGGTATTTGCTGCGCATCACGCCGCCACGGCCGAAGCCGATCGCCTTTCCGCCGTTGAAGCTGATCCTCGATCTGCAACCGAAGGAAGACACGCCGGCGCGCACGCCCTGGTGGCTCCTGCTGATGCGTTTGCTGCTGGCCGCCGCCATCATTCTGGCGATGGCGGGGCCGGTGTGGAACCCACGTCCCGTGACCGAGACCGGCAAGGGACCGCTGCTGGTGATCGTCGATGATGGCTGGCCGGCGGCGGTACAATGGAATTTGCGTGTGTCGGCGGCGAGCGAGGCGATTGCCTCGGCCGCGCGCCAGGGTCGCGCGAGCGCCGTTGCCGCCGTTTCGGAAGGGGTGCGCGACATCGCCATCAGCGATCCGGCCAAGGCGACGGAACGGCTGCGCGCGATGAAGCCTGTTCCTTATACGCCGGAGCGGCCGGCGGCTCTCACGGCGGTTCGCAAGTTCCTGACCGCCAATCCGCAGAGTGATGTGCTCTGGATCGCCGATGGCGTTGCTGCCGGCAATGCGCGTGGCTTCGCCGAAGGGCTGATTGATGCGGCCGGCGATACTGCCAGCGTGCGCGTGCTCACCGCTTCGCAAACGCCACTGGCGTTGGGCGGAGCGCAGAACGCGGCGGGGGCGCTTGACGTGCGGATATTGCGCGCCGGCCCCGGCGGCATGGCGCAAGGGCAATTGCGCGCTTACGACCTTAAAGGACTGCCGATCGGTGACACGCGCTTTGCCTTTACCAGCGGCAACAACGAGACCAGCGCGCGCTTCGAACTGCCGGTCGAACTGCGCAATGAAATCGCGCGGATCGAAATCGATCAGGAGCATTCGGCTGGCGCCGTGACCTTGCTCGACTCGCGCGCCAAGCGGCGGCGTGTCGCCATTGTCACGGGTGTCACGGCCGATGTGGCGCAACCGCTGTTGTCGCCCTCTTATTACGTGACGCGGGCACTCGGCCCCTATGCGGACGTGCGCGAGCCGCGTGCGGGCACGCGCGATCCGGTGAGCGCTGCGCTGGAAGATCGTCCGTCGGTGCTGGTCTTGGCCGATGTCGGTGTGGTGAGCGGTCCGGCGCAGGAGAAGCTACGCCAGTTTATCGACGAGGGTGGCGTGCTGCTGCGTTTCGCCGGCAGCCGGCTCGCCGCGTCGACCGATGAATTCGTGCCGGTGCGTTTGCGCCGTGGTGGCCGTGTCCTGGGCGGTTCTCTGTCTTGGGATACGCCGCGCCGGCTGGCGCCGTTCGATCGCGAGTCGCCGTTCTACGGTCTGCCGGTCAGCGAGGAAGTGGCGGTGACGCGGCAAGTGCTGGCCGAACCGGAGGCCGGCCTGCCGGGCAAGACCTGGGCCGCGCTGGAAGACGGTACGCCGATGGTGACGGCGATGCGCAGTGGCAAAGGCATGATGGTTTTGGTGCATGTGACCGCCGACACCACGTGGTCGAACCTGCCGTTGTCGGGTCTCTTCGTCGACATGCTGCGCCGGATCGTCGCCATGTCGGGTGAAAGCGCGACAGGCAGTGAAAGCGGAACGGCTTCAGGAGAAGGACAGGTGAACCGTACCGAGACGGCAGCTCCCACGCGCACGCTCGATGGTTTTGGTGTGCTCGGCACGCCGCCCGTGACGGCCAAGCCCATTCAATTGGATCATGATGGCATTGGCAGTGCCGATCATCCGCCGGGCTTTTACGGCCCCCTGACGGCTTTGATCGCGGTGAATACCCTGTCGCCGCAGGACAAGTTGGAGGCCGCCAATTTCAGCGGCCTGCGGCTTGAGAGCCAGGCCTTGCGGCCGGCCGATCCGATCGATCTGCGGCCGTGGCTGATTGCTTTGGCCTTTGCTCTTTATCTGGCCGATGCTCTGGCTTCGATCTGGCTTGGCGGTGGTATGGCCGCCTGGCGGCGTGGCCGCAAGGTCGGCGGTGCCGCGGTCGCCGGCGGCCTGTTGCTGATGGCTTTCGCCGTGGGGCAGATCGTGCAGAGCCTGCCGGCCTCGGCGCAGGCGCAGTACAGCCCGTCGCCATTTCCGCGCCAGCCCGATTTCCGGTTCCCAGGGCGGGTGCAGGCACCGGCTACCTTGGGTGACATTCATCCCGCTTTGGTCACGCGTCTGGCTTACGCGGTTACGGGCGATGCACGCGTGGATGAGGCGAGCCGCGTTGGTTTGTTGGCTCTGTCGCGTGCCTTGGCGGCACGCACGGCTTTGACGCCGGGCGATCCGATGGCCGTCAATCCGGCCAAGGATGAACTGACCTTCTTCCCGTTGATCTATTGGCCTATCGTCGCTTCGGCGCCGCAGCCCTCGCCCGATGCGGTGGCGCGCATTTCCAACTTCATGAAACAGGGCGGCACGATCGTTTTCGACACGCGTGATGCGATGACGAGCCGGCCGGGCGAGGCGCCGTCGCCGGAGACGCGATGGCTGCGCACGCTGCTCGCCGGCGTCGATGTGCCGGAGCTGGAAGTGGTGCCGCGCGATCACGTGGTGACAAAGACATTTTATCTGCTCGACAATTTCGTCGGCCGCACGACCGTGGGGCAGACATGGATCGAAGCCCTGCCGCCGCCGACGGAAGATCCGGCGCAGCGCCCGGCGCGTGCCGGCGACAGCGTGTCGCCCATCATCATCACGTCGAACGATCTGGCGGCGGCCTGGGCGATCGATACCAGCGGTCAGCCGCTGTATCCGCTCATTCCGGGCACCAATCGGCAGCGGGAAATGGCGATCCGTGGCGGCGTCAATCTCGTCATGTACACGCTGACCGGCAATTATAAATCCGATCAGGTGCATGTGCGCGACCTGCTCGAGCGGCTGGGACACTAACCATGACCCAGTTCAACATCGCCCTTTCGCCTCTCGTGCCGAGCCTCGTTCTGGCATTTCTGGCGCTGGGCGCGATCATCGTCATCGCTTTGAGCTTCTGGGCACGACGCAAGGGCGCGTGGCTGCGTGCGCTCGGCCTTGGATTGATTCTGTTCTCGCTGGCTGATCCGTCGCTCGTGCGCGAGGATCGCGATCCCTTGAAGGATGTGGTTGCGGTCGTTCTCGATCGCAGCGCGAGCCAGTCGATCGGTGAGCGTACGGCGCAGACCGATCAGGCCAAGGAACAGATCGAGAAATCGCTCGCCGCGCTCGGCAATGTCGAAACCCGTGTCGTTGAAGCGGGCGGCGGCGATGCGGATGCCGATGGCACGCGCCTGTTCTCGGCTTTGTCCTCGGCCTTGGCTGATGTGCCACCGGAGCGGGTGGGGGGCGCCTTCATCGTCACCGATGGCGTCGTTCACGATATTCCAGCGCACCCCGATCTGCTCGGCTTCAAGGCGCCAGTGCATGCTTTGATCACCGGCCATGAAGGTGAGCGTGATCGGCGCATCGAACTGGTCGAAGCGCCGCGCTTCGGTCTCGTCGGCAAGGATCAGACGATCACCGCACGCATTCTCGATTCCGCCGATCGCGGCGAGCCGGTCGAACTCGTGGTGCGTCGCGACGGCGCCGAAATTTCGCGGCAGCGCGTACGTACAGGCGCGACCGTGCGCGTCAATGTGCGGGTCGAGCACGGCGGTCCCAATGTGGTCGAGCTGGAAGTGGCCGCTTTGGACGATGAGCTGACGGCTCTCAACAACAAGGCTGTCGTCCTCATCGAAGGCGTGCGCGACAAGCTGAAAGTGCTGCTGGTTTCGGGTGAACCGCATGCGGGCGAGCGCACATGGCGTAATCTCTTGAAGTCGGACGCCAATGTCGATCTCGTCCATTTCACCATTCTGCGGCCGCCGGAAAAGTCGGGCCTTGATGGCACGCCGATTTCGGAACTGTCGCTCATCGCCTTTCCGACAGCCGATCTGTTCGGCCGCAAGATACGCGAATTCGATCTGATCATTTTCGATCGCTATTCGAACCAGACGGTGCTGCCGCCCGTCTATTTCGAGAATATCGTGCGCTTCGTGCGCGAGGGTGGCGCGCTGCTGATCGCCGCCGGGCCGGATTATTCGGGGCGTGACGGTCTGTTCTTCTCGCCATTGGGCAAGATCGCGCCGGCGCGACCGAGCGGCGACGTGATCGAGAAGGCCTTCCGCGCGCAGATCACCACCATGGGGAACCGGCATCCGGTGACGCGCGGCCTGCCGGGCGCCGATCAGACGCCGCCGGCCTGGAGCGAATGGTTCCGTCAGGTCGATGCCGAACCTCTGCGGGGCACGCCGGTGATGTCGGGCATCGACAACAAGCCGTTGCTGCTGCTGTCGCGCGAGGAGAAGGGGCGTGTCGGCCTGTTGCTGAGCGACCAGATCTGGCTGTGGGCGCGTAACTATCAGAACGGCGGGCCGCATCTCGAATTGCTGCGCCGGCTGGCGCACTGGTTGATGAAGGAGCCGGAGCTTGAGGAAGAGGCTTTGCGCGCGACGGCGCGCGGGCGCGAGATCTCCATCGAGCGCCAGAGCCTGAAAGACGCGATCGATCCGGTGACGGTGACGTCTCCATCAGGCAATTCGCAGATCGTCACTTTGAAGGAAGCCGACCCCGGCATCTCGCGCGCGCAGGTGCGCGTCACCGAGCCCGGCCTTTACCGGCTGACGGATGGGGAACTCACGGCGCTGGTCAATGTCGGCGCGGAAAATCCGGTCGAATTCCGCGAAGTGGTTTCGACCTTGGACAAGCTGCGGCCGCTGGTCGAGGCGACGGGCGGCACGGTGCGGCGCATCTCGGCCGGCAGCGGCGATGCGATCAGCCTGCCGCGCTTCACGTCCATGCGTGACAGCCCTCTCTATGGCGGTTCGGATTACGTGGCGATCCGGCGCACGGGCGCCAGCGTCGTCACAGGCATCGGCGTCGCACCGCTCGCCATCGGCTTCCTCGGCCTCCTGGCGCTGCTGGGTAGCGTGCTGGTTGGCTGGCTGTGGGAAAGCCGTCGGCGCGGCGAGGCCTGATCGCCGTAGGTTTCCCCAATTTCAGAGCGATGCCCTTGATCGCGCGGCCGGCGGGCGAAAGTCTTAGAACGCCCGTCTGATCCGGCCACTTAGAGCTTCGAAGGCCCCTGGCCGCAATTCGCAATGGAGCAGGCGAGCCGGATCGACAGGGCCGGGCAGGGTGAGCTTGCCCATGGGCACGGGCTTGAAGCCAAGCCGAGCATAATAGGGCAGGTCGCCGACCAGGATGACGACGCCATGGCCGGCGGCACGGGATGCCTCGATCGAGGCCAAGGCCAGGGCCTCGCCGATGCCGCGCGAGCGATAGGCGGGCTCGACCGTCAGTGGGCCGAGCAGAACCAGCTCCTGTTCGCCGCAGCGCGCCAAGGTCATCAGGTTGGCCCCGATAAGAAGGGAGCCGACATAGGCGACCCGCGAAAGGTTGAAATCGGGCGCCACGCCCTCACGCAGGCGATAGGCGGAGCGCGAGAACCGGCCGGGGCCGAAGACGCGCTCATCGAGCCGTTCGATCAGCGGCAGATCGGCAGGGCGCATGGGCCGCAGATCGAGGGCAGCGAGATCAGGGGGCGGAACGGAGGAGGTAGAGCCGGGGTCGGACATGCGGTTCCCATAGACTATTTCGGTAGGGATCGGAAACCGTCACCAATGCGCGGCCGGTGGCTTGCTTTGGAAAATCTCGTCCAGACGCTCGCGGGTGCCACGGGTGGTTGTTTCGGGCAAGTTGTCGAGCGCGAAAAAGCGCGCTTCGAGGATTTCCGCATCGGCCAGGCGAGGGCCGGTTACGGTGAAATCGCGCACGATATAGAGCAGCACGTGATCCCGGCGTGAGGCGCGGTGGTTGAAGAAAATGCCGTGCAGGGCGGGGGCGCGGTGGATCTGGATATGGCCTTCCTCCAGCAGTTCGCGGCCAAGAGCCTCCAGGGCCGTTTCGCCCGCTTCGACGCCGCCGCCGGGCATGTGCCAGCCGGGAACATAGGAGTGGCGTACCAGGAAAATGCGGCCCTCTCTGTCGATCACCGCGCCACGCACGCCCAAGGTGATCGGGCGGGCGAGCCGAAAATAAAGATGAAAGAGCCGATTTCTCAGGCCGTTAAGGCGATTCTTCAAGAACATGATTCAGGTTTGCCGGGCGAGTTTGTCTCCTCATCCGCCTGAGATTTGCGGCGAGAGCAAGCCCTTGCTTCAGTTTTGAATCAAGGGAGCCCGCCATGTAGCTGCAAAAGCTGTGGCATTGGTCTTATCTTTAAATTAGAATTATTCTAAACTATATAAGTGCGACGGCGTGACGATGTTTCGTCCGGACGGTTGTGGGTTGGAGATTGATTTTGAAATCCTTTGCCGAATTGAGCGAGCGCGAATTGCTTGCGGTGGCGATTTCCTCCGAAGAGGAGGACAGCCGAATCTACATGTCTTTTGCCGAGGATTTACAGGGCCGCTATCCGGCGACGGCTCAGGTTTTCGTCGACATGGCGGAGGAGGAGAATCAGCATCGCCGTCAGCTCCTCGACATCTACGAAAACCGTTTCGGCCAGCACTTGCCGCCGATCCGGCGCGAGGACGTAAAGGGTTTTCTCAAGCGCCGGCCGGTCTGGTTCAGCAAGAACCTGCCGATCGAGACCGTGCGCAAGGAAGCCGAAACGATGGAAGTGCAGGCGTCGCGCTTCTACATGCGCGCCGCCGAGCAGACGACCGACGTTGGCATTCGTAAATTGCTCGGCGATCTGGCGCAGGTCGAGAAGGAGCATCGTCAGACGGCCAGCCGGCTCGAGCGGGCGCATCTCACCGAAGCGGCGGTCGCCAAGGAGGACAATACCAAGCGCCGGATGTTCGTTCTGCAATATGTCCAGCCGGGCCTTGCCGGCCTGATGGACGGATCGGTCTCGACATTGGCGCCGCTGTTCGCGGCCGCCTTCGCGACGCACAGCAATTGGCAGACTTTTCTTGTCGGTCTGGCGGCCTCCATCGGCGCCGGTATCAGCATGGGCTTTGCCGAGGCGCTTTCGGACGATGGCTCGATCACCGGGCGCGGGTCGCCTTGGCTGCGCGGTGGCATTTGCGGCTTGATGACCGCATTGGGCGGTCTCGGCCATACCCTGCCTTATCTGGTGCCCGACAGTTGGCCGAACGCGTTTTGGATCGCCACCGGCATCGCCAGTTTCATCGTCCTGATCGAACTCTGGGTGATCGCCTGGATCAGATCACGGTTCATGGACACGCATTTCCTGCAGGCCGCTTTCCAGGTGGTGCTCGGCGGCGTCATCGTGCTGCTGGTCGGCATATTGATCGGCGGCGCCTGAATTTTCGTTTTGCGAGAATCGGAACGGGGCTTTTGTTCAAGCGGCAAACGAAAACGCCGGCGCGAAGCGCCGGCGTCGTGAATGTCAGCTTCCGATCGCGTCAGTAGCAGACGCGAACCGGGCGGCGGACCGGCCCATAGGGCGACCGCACGATGCGATATTGAACCACGCAGTGCGGGCGCGGGCGCACCATCGGCGGGCGATAGTGCGGCGGACGATGGCCCCAATGCCCGCCGTGCGGCGGCCGCTGCCAGCCCGGGGGACGGCCCGGGAAGCCAGGATTGGTGATCGGCGGCCGGGCAACCGGCGGGCGAACACCAGGGGGGCGAACACCCGGGGGCCGTGCGCCGGGGTGACCCAGGGGCCGCGTGGTGGGGAAACTCTGAGTCGTGGGGCCGCCCTGGGCGAGGGCATCGCCAGCCACGGCAAAACCGCCCGCCAGGAGGGCGGCGCCTACCAGAGCCAGTTTGCGCAATCCGATACCCATTCTGACAACTCCTTGATTCTGCGTCCGGTATACATACCGTACAGAAAGAATGTCGGTCGTCGACTGAATAAGGGTTGAATTCCCCATTCAACTCCGGTTCATATATGTTAATCAGGCGTTTAGAAGATTTCCGCCAGGACGCTGGAACTCCTTCATTCTTCACGCGTTTTGTCTTTTGAACAGGGGCTCACGGGCGATCACGGATCGCCTCACGAAACAAGAGCGCGCACAAGCAGCTTTGGCTGGCAGACAGGAGACGAAGATGACGATAGCAGGATTGGCTGCTGTTCTCCCTCAACGTCGAACCCGGGCGTTGTCGCAAAAGGCGACGGCCGAACCGGCGGTACCACACCACGATTTGGCCACCGCATATGTGATGCGGTTCCTGGGAGCCATGACCGTGGCCATAGTTATCCTGGGTGTTGCCGCGTTCCTGGTTTGAAGACCAGGCGGAAAACAGGGCAGCTCTCACAATCGACGCGCGCTTCGCTTCCGGCGGAGGGCGCGTTGTTTTTTCTGGCAGGAAGAAAGGATCTGACCGGTGCCGGATGAGGGGATTGAACCCCCGACCTTCGGTTTACAAAACCGCTGCTCTACCGCTGAGCTAATCCGGCTGCCGGTGCCGATCAGCTAGCAGCGTGAGGGCGCCGGTGCAATCGGGCCAAGGCAATTTTTCAGGCCAATTCCATCGACCAAATGTGAAACCCTCCGGCTGGTAGCAGCCGGAGGGTCCTTCGCTAAGCGGGCGGAGAGGGCAGTCTAGCCCGCCGGTGCGAAATCAGTAGCAGACACGCACCGGGCGGCGGTAACCGACCACATCACCCCAAGCGTTGTAGATCGGGCGCTGACGCAGTTCGCAGCCATAGCCATAGGCCGGAGCGGCGTAGCTGGATTGCGAGGCAGCGATGGCGCCACCGACGATGGCCGCGCCGAGCAGGCCGACGGCGAGGCCGCCATGGTGATGATGCTTCCAGCCGGCCGAAGCGGGCGTGGAGGAAATGGCGAAGGTCGCGGCCAAAGCGAGGGCGCCAAGGGTGGCGGCGAAGGTCTTCTTCGAAATCGTGTTCATGATGCTCTCCCACAAATCTTGGCGTTGAGATCATTCCCGAGCGCCGATGATTGCAGGATAGGCGGTGTGCGCGAGGGCGGCTGTGCGGCTGCGCACGAGACGAAGGGCGACAAAAAAAGCCCCGCGGTTTCCCGCGGGGCTTCTGTCTTAATATCTCGCGAAGACTATCTGCTGTCGTCGGCGTAGATGTCGCGGTTCTTCGTCTCCGGCAGCAGAAGCAGGCCGATCACGAAAGTCATCAACGCGACGATGATCGGATACCAGAGGCCGGCGAAGATATTGCCGCTGGCTGCCACGATGGCGAAGGCGGTGGGCGGCAGGAAGCCACCGAACCAGCCGTTGCCGATGTGATAGGGCAGCGACATGCCGGAGTAGCGGATGCGGGTCGGGAAGAGTTCGACCAGCAAGGCCGCGATCGGCCCGTAGACCATCGTCACAAAGATGACGAGGATAAACAGAATGCCGATGGCTGTGAGCGAGCGGCTATTGCTGAGTACCTCGCCGACGGACGGTGTCTTGAGGATGGTTGCGTCATTGGGCGCCGGGTAGCCGGCCTTGATGGCCGCGCCGACCAGTTCAGCCGGGACCGACGGTGCATCGGCACCATTGATCGTGGCCTTCAGCGGTGAGCCGGCGGGACCGGGCACAAGATCATAATGGATCGAGCTTGTGGCCAGTGTCCGACGGATCACGTCACACGGCTTGGTGAAGGTGCGCACGCCCACCGGGTCGAAGAGCACACTACACTCGGCCGGATCGGCGGTAAGGGTGAGTTTGACCGTCTCCGTCGCGTTGATCAGCTTGGGATTGGCCGTCTTGGCCAACATGGTGAACAGCGGGAAGTAGGTTAGCGCTGCGATGAGGCAGCCTGCCAGCAGAATCGACTTGCGGCCGATCTTGTCCGACAGCCAGCCGAAGAAGATGAAGAACGGCGTACCGATCAACAGGGAAACCGCGATCAGTAGATTGGCTGTCGTGCCGTCGACCTTCAACGTTTGTGTGAGGAAGAACAGGGCGTAGAACTGGCCCGTGTACCAGACCACGGCCTGACCGGCAGTGCCACCGAGCAGCGCGATGAGCGCGATCTTGGCGTTGTCCCAGCGACCGAAAGCTTCCGTCAGCGGCGCCTTGGAGGCGGTGCCTTCGGCTTTCATCTTCTGGAAGGCCGGCGATTCAGCAAGCTGCAACCGGATCCAGATCGACACGGCGAGCAGCAGGATCGAGACCAGGAACGGAATGCGCCAGCCCCAAGCGTTGAACGCTTCCGGCGACATGCTGAGACGCAGCGTCAGAATAACGATCAGCGACAGGAACAGGCCGACGGTGGCCGTTGTCTGAATCCACGATGTGTAGAAGCCACGGCGATCTTGCGGGGCATGTTCGGCGACGTAAGTAGCCGCGCCGCCATATTCGCCACCAAGGGCCAGACCCTGCAGCAGGCGACAGATGATGAAGGCTGCGGGCGCCAGATAACCGATCGTATCAAAGCCAGGCAGCAGGCCGATGATGAAAGTGGCAATACCCATGATCGTCATGGTGACGAGGAAGGTATATTTGCGGCCGATCAAGTCACCGAGACGGCCGAAGAACAGAGCGCCGAAGGGGCGAACGGCGAAGCCCGCCGCGAAGCCGAACAGCACGAAGATGAATTTCGCGGTGTCGTTGGTGCCGGGCACGAAGGTCGCCGCGATATTCGCCGCAAGCGAACCTGCCAGATAGAAGTCATACCATTCAAAGACCGTACCGGCGGAGGAGGCGACGATGACCTTGCGCTCCTCCTTGGTCATCGGCCGCGCCTTTCCATCGGCCGCGATGCTCGCTGTGCTCATTTTCAGCTCCACTTTTTCGCAGGCGATACTGGCTCGGGTTTCGGCGCAGGTGTCGCGTGCGGGCCCTCCGTTTGAATTTGGTCGCCGGCACGAGCCATGCGGCCTGAAGCGAAGCCGGGACGGCATTGGCGCCCCGGAGCTTCGATTCAATCCGGCCTTATGGTGCCGAACGTCATCTGCTTTACGACTGGGCTGTTGGGAGTCCATGCATCAAGGTTAAATACTTCGTCTAATGCGCGTATATGCGGCCGTGCGGAAAGAGATATTTGTGCCTGCGGCGCAGGGCTTTTTCTTGCTTACTCGACTTTTGTCGAGTGTCGATGGAAGCAGGCCCTATTATTGGGGATGAAAGTAGAGCCTTAGTCTTTGATCGTTCGCCTAAAGTCTAAGGCTCAAGACAACTATCAGTAGTTCGACGGTGGTGTGATCGCGCGATCGTATGGCGTGGATGGCAAAGATTGTTTGGCTTTGTGATGGCCGATCGCGTTAAGATGGCGGTGAGGAGGCCACCTCGCGTCGGAGTTTTTCAATGCGATCCTCTTCTCTCAAGATGGTCCTTGCGGTGGGCGCCTGCGCGACCGCTCTTACGGGCGCCTATCCCATCGCAGTGACGTCGGGAGCCATGGCGGCGCCGGCCCTTGTCGTCGGCCGGCCTGCGCCGGCACCTGTCGTTCAACGACCGATGACGCCTCGACCTAGTCTGCCTGGGCCAGTCACGCGGCCGGGACACCCGCCGCCAGGGATGCAGGGGCAAATTCGCCCACCCCATCATCATCCGGGTTGGTCTGGGCGCCGATTCAGGAACGTGGTTTCCGGCGTGCCGTTTTCCGCCTATGCGATGGGATGGGCGGAGCCGTCGCCGACACAATCCTCTGAGCCGCTCAATGCCATCTATGACGCGCCCTATGGCGGCTATTATCGTCCGCCAACGCCTTGCGTGCCGCCGAGCATCATTATCATTGGCAGCGGCATGAAGGGCGCGGTGACACCGCCGACTGGAAAAGGTGGCTGCACCACGCCGCAGGTGATCTATCAGAAGCGTGCGGATCTGCGACCGGCGGAGCCGCGTCGTAACAAGAAGCGGACCCGTTACTGACGGGCGAGGCTGGCGCGCACCAGGGTGAGCGCCACGGCGCAGGCATTGGAGACATTCAGGCTGCGGATCGCCCCTGGCATGTCGAGCCGCGCGAGGACATCGCAATTCTCGCGCGTGAGGCGGCGAAGCCCTTTGCCTTCGGCACCCAGCGCCAGGGCGAGCGGCGTATGCAGGGGCGTCGCTTCGAGCGAGGCCGGTCCATCGGAATCCAGGCCGACCCGCAAAAACCCTTCGCGGCCGAGATGTTCCATCGCCCGTGCCAGATTGACCACGCTGATGATGGGCACATGTTCGAGGCCGCCGGAAGCCGCCTTCGCGAGAATGCCCGTCATGGCCGGTGAGTGCCGTTCGGTGGTGATCAGCGCTTTGACGCCGAAGGCGGCGGCGGTGCGCAGGATGGCGCCGACATTGTGCGGATCGGTAACCTGATCGAGCACGAGCACGACGCCTTCCGGCACCAGATCGGTGATGTCGAGGGTTTCGAGCGGACGCGCCTCGACCAATATGCCTTGATGCACGGCATCGGGCGGCAGGCGCTGGGCGATCTCCTCAGCCTCGACGACGAGGGGGGAGATTTTGCGGGCCGCCAGTTCCTGTTCGAGGCGCTGGGCCGCGGCCGCTGTGGCATAAACACGGACGATCTTGCGCCGTTCGGCCTTCAGGGTCTCGGCCGCGGCGTGAAATCCGAAAATCTGGACGATGTCGGGATCCGGCCGGTGGCTTGGCTGGTGCGACCGGCTGCCGCGCTCGGCATGGAATCGGCCGGGCCGAGAGGAGTGGGGCCGGCCGTCGGATTGCTGACCGCGCCGGTTTTCCCCGCCCTTTTGCCCACCTTTATTGCCGCTGAAATGTCTAGCCAAAACGCTCTCACCCCGTGAATTCGGTGGGTCTCTTCTCACGGGTGGCTCGGATAGGCAAATGGAGGCGCGCAAGGGGTTGACAGGGGCGGAGCGGCTTTCCATAAGCGGCGCTCACGGAGACGCCCCGTTCGCGGGGCCCGTCCAGCCGGCCCCAAAGCCGGCGCGCCAGTCCCCCGGGACAGGATGGCTCCGGGGGAATGTCCCGAGCGGCAAAGGGGGCGGACTGTAAATCCGCTGGCTATGCCTTCGCAGGTTCGAGTCCTGCTTCCCCCACCATCATCCTTTTCGAGAGCCTGAAAACCACTCTCCAGCTTCGCGTCCTGCGGATCGAAGCGCTATTTCGAATATCTCAGAATGACGTAGAGCCCGAGAGGGTTCGTCAGCGCGTAACGCCAGAAGAGGCGGCGTGGCTCCATGAGCATGCGCCAGAACCATTCGAAGCCGGCCTTCTGCATCCACAGCGGCGCGCGCAAGGTTTTGCCGGCCAGGTGATCGAAAAGTCCGCCCGAGGTTTTGATGAGACCGACATTCGTGAGCTGCGAGGCGAAGTTGTGCACGAAAACCTGCTCTCTTGGAACACCGAGTCCGAGCCATAGGATATCGGGCGCAAGCGCGTCGATTTCCGCGAGTTTAGCTTTCAGCGTGTCGCCGATGAGGTAGCCGTGGCAGTGGCCGGCAATGCGGAGGCCCGGATAACGAGCTCTGACCGTCTCGACGGCCTTCTTGCTTTCCGTTTCGGTCGCTCCAAGAAAATAGAAGCTGACGCCCTCGCTTTCGGCCAGGCTCGCGACATCATGAAAAAGATCCGTCGTCGCGACGCGTTCCGGCAGAGACATGCTGCACAGCCAGCGCGAGGCGATGACGAGCGGTTGCCCGTCCGCCAAAATCTGATCGGCGTCTTGAAAGAGCGCGGCGATTTCCTTGCTCGTATGTGCTCGCGCGATCACCTCGCCGTTGGCTGAGGTGGAATAATAGGGCAGACGACCGGAGCGAGGTCTTCGTCCCATGTCGATCATAAAAGATGCCGCATGCTTGCGATCCATCACCGCGATCGGCATGCCACCCAGCAAGATCGTGGGGAACGAGCCAGCAGAGTCGAGGTCCGCTTGGTCTCGTTGTGCAAATGCATCGGTTGCCACGAATGCCAAAGAGGCCGAGCTTTGCCTGGGGCAAAGCTCGTTAGGTCCGCTGACAACCAGATCCCGTCCGCCAATCTTACGTTGAAAAAGCCGTATGAAATTAACCATTTCAAACGTCCCGCCATATCCAACCTGATTGGTATCATTATCTTTTTTGGCGGAGAGCGGGTGCTCTATCTGTCCGGGTAGTAAACAGTCATGATTACCGGCTTGCTACCGAACTTGCTCAAGAGTGTTTTAAATAACTGGTATCTGGCTCGTTTAAGCATATCAGCCGTAGAGACTTCTGAAGCGCACTTGAAGCGCACAGTAGAGATGCAACAACGCGCTTTGGTGCGATCGTCGCGCGCTGAAGTAACCATGCGAAAGGCTCGCGCTGGTTAATCCGTACATTTGTATCTATCAATTGCGCCAGGAATAGAGCCCCTTCGAACGTGTGCGGTAACCGCGTTCTTTGCCGAAGGATTATTCCATTGGCTGACGATGCAAGTAAGCGAGAAGCTTCGATCGATACGCACGCTGCTGCCAGCCGCGTGCGTGCGTCGCTCATTGCGCTTGCCAAGGACGGTGCATCCGCCACTGTAATCAAACTCGCCAGCGCGGCGCTGTCGTTTGTCTTGTTCGTCGCTGTCGCGATGGTGACAAACGAGCGCCAATTCGGGCTTTATAGCGCCGCGTACGCGGGCGCCAGCCTGGTTTCATTCTTTGCTTCGGTGGGACAGCAGGGGACCGTGCTGCGGTTCTGGCCGCAATATGCCGGAAACAACGATTTGGTTTCCGCCCATGGCATTATGCGACGGGCGATCACCGTTGCCCTGTTCGGTTTGATACTGTTCAGCCTGCTCATTCTGGTGATCGGCCTTCTGCCCATCGCGAGAGATGTTCCCGAGTGGCGCGCGCTTTGTACGGCGACGGCATTTCTTTCCTTTGCTCTTGGCTGGTCGGAATTCACATGCGGTGCTTTCAGGGCGAAAGGCCTTCTCCTTTTTGGCCTCCTGCCGCGCGATGTCATATGGCGCGTCATCTCCATCGTGGCTTTTGGCGCGATCTACCTTTTACATTCCAAGATTGATGCGGTTGCGGCTGTTTATGTCACCGCCGCCTTGCTGATCGTGGCGGTCATTCCCCAGACCTTTCTTCTGCTGCGCGATACCTGGCGCGCCGCTCCAGCCCCGCTTACGATCCAGCAAAAGGCGGATTTCCAACGCGTCACCCTTGGCATTTGGGGCGTGACATCGATTCCGCCGGCCCTGGCGCAAGTGAGCACCTTGCTCGTCGCGGCGATCCTGGGACCGGAAATGGCCGGTGCCGTTTTCGTTGCCGACAGAACCACGCGTCTGGTCGTGCTGGCGCTGAACGGGATCAATCAAGCGCTGGCGCCGCAGATTTCGGGAGCTTTCTACACGGGCGACGTGCCTCACGTGCAGCGCATCACCAGTCTCGCCGCGCTCGGTGGCTTTGTCATCGCCCTTTTCGTGCTCGCCGTCTTCTGGATCTTTGGCGAAGCCATTTTCGCGATCTTCAATCCGGCCTATGCGACGCCAACCATGCATACGACGCTCGTCATCTTTTGCATCGGCGCGACGATTGGCACGGCTTGCGGGCCCACCGAGATTCTATTGCAAATGACTGGCTTGCAGCAGGCGTTGTTCAAATTGCTGGTGACCGTCAATGTCGTGGGACTGTGTGTGACGGCTGCCGCGACCTATGCCTTAGGGCCCGTGGGTGCCGCGATGGGGATTGCCGGCACAGTCATCGTCTGGTGCTTGATCGCCGTATCGATCGCCAAACGGAAGCTCGGCGTCGATCCCTCCATTCTCGGCCTGTTCGGGCTTAAGGATGGATTTTCCGCTCGTCTGTTTTCCAGGGCGCGCACGTGAAAATCGTTCAAGTCCAAACGCAAGCGGAAGCGGCTGGCGCCCAGCGTATCTCCGATATGGTCGGCCATGGCCTGCGGGAACGCGGGCACGACGTCAGAACGGTCTTCATGTATCGGAAGACCCACGCCTTCGATCTCGATCCCTATGCGGACTTCATCTTGCGAGAGGAGCCGCGTGGATCGTTGGGACGCGCACGCGCTGCCTTCGGGCTTGCTCGATATCTCAGTCGATCGCGTCCCGATGCAGTCATTACGTTTCAGCATTATGGCAACATCGTCGGCGCTGTCGCTGCGCGTTGGGCTGGGATCCGAACAGTTGTGGCCAATCAAAGCGGCGCACCGCAGACTATGGGGATATTGGCGTCGATCGACAAAATCCTCGGCTCCGCTGGTTTCTATCAAGCCAATGTTGTCAATTCGGAATGGACCAAGGCGCAGTTCGACAACTATCCTCGGGGTTATCAAAAAATCATCTCGCATATCGATCACGGTGTTCCGGTTTCATCGACCTGCTTCGATAGAGCGACCGCAAGAGCCAAGTTCGGATTGCCACAGGATGCCTGGTTGGTGGTGACGTCGGGTAGGATCGTAAAGTCGAAGAACCATCTCGTTCTGGTGGCGGCTCTCGCATTTCTTCCCGATGTTCATATGGCGCTGGCTGGTGTCGGACCGGAACAAGAGGCGCTTATGGATTTCGCTGGACGACACGGCGTTCTGGACCGGGTGCATCTGGTGGGGGAGGTGCCGCCGGAGCAGATGTTCGAATTTCTGGCGACGGGAGATGCTTATGCCTTTCCATCTCTGACCGAGACGTTCGGTCTCGCCGCTGTGGAAGCCGCGATGGCCGGATTGCCGATCGTGGCCAACAATCTTGACGTGCTTCACGAGGTTCTGACGACCGAAAACGGGCAATCGGCTGCCATATTCGTGGAGGCTAATGCACAAGACATGGCGCGAGGGCTTGCCGAACTGATGGCGAAGCCGCAATTGGCTGCTGCCCTTTCATCGGCGGGTTTGCAACTCAAGCAAAAATATTCGGTCTCGCGGATGTGTGCCGGCTATGAAGCGCTACTTCGAGCCTGAACTTTTGCGCATAGCGCCGATCCCGTCGATGACCTCCAGCCGTCCACTCCGATTCAGGGTGTGGATCTGCGGATAGGGCCAATCGCCTTCCGTCATGATCGGTTGCGGTAGAGACAGGCGCACTTTCTCTTGGTCGAGATGCGTGAGTTCAGCCAGGCCAAGGCCGCTGCCATAGCCAAGCGACCCGTCTTGCAGGGGGAGAATGAGACGCCCGGATCGCGTGCGTACAAAGGCCCCGCCAGGGCGCGCCGTGCGATGATCGATGACGATCGGATTGCGGGGATGTGGTTTCCACGGGCCCTTCAGCTGAGGCGCGTGGAACACAGCAAGCGTATCCGACGTGCTGCCATATCCATCGCGCAGGGTGGCAAACAGCCAGAGGAGACCATTGTGATCGAGCAGGGTGGCGTCGGAGATTTCGCCTTCCAGCAGGATCGTGTCCGGTGTCCAACGATATGGAAATTCAGCGGCCCGGTAGAGCGTCAGCCGTCCGCTGGCGCTGGCCTCCGGCAGCATCCAGATCACACCGTCGCGTTCGAAGACCTGCGGATAGGAGAGATGATGGGGCTCTTCCAGGACGATTTGAGTTTGTTGCGGTGTTCCCAGGGAGTTGAACGGAATGACGGAGATGACTGCCTTGCCTGTCGCGTGCGGATAATCCTCGACGAAGAGGAAGTCCTGGCCCTGCCACTGAAAGGCGAAGGGGTCGGCATAGAAATGATCGGCAGGGCTAGGCAGGATTGACCATCCCGTTCCAAGCTTACTGTCCTCCGCGACATCGGTGGTTACATCGAAACGATAGCCGACGTGCCAGTGCGCATGACGATAGGTGAGACGACGGATGGCTTCCCGTGCCAGCCGGGGTAAGGCATGGGTCATATAAGAGCGTAGGAATGGCGAGGCTTCGCTACGGTCAAAGCCTTCGCCCAGTTGAGCCTGGGCGCTTATCCGATCGTCAAAGAAGTTCTGAACGACGGAGACGGCGAGCGTGACCACGCGCGCGAAGACATCTTCCGCAGCCAGGGCGCTCGATTCCCGTTTGTCGATCATCGGCCGCGCGCGGCCGATGATGCTTGTTCGATCCAGACGGGCCTCGATGATGGGCATGGTTCCTGCCGCAGCCGCCGCAGCGACGGAGCTATCCAGGTCGTGTCCGTTGAACTTGAAAGAGATGGTTGGCGTCTCGGTGGGAGCCACCGATCCCGTGAGATCGAGCCGCAGCTGAGGGCGGCGAGCCCGCAGGGCTTGCTGGATTGGCGCTATCGGCGCAGCCAGGCTGAAGGCTCTTCGGCGGAAGAGGCGCCGTTCCAAGGCTAGGATGGAGGTCGTGGTGACGGGCCAATGTGCGGCCTCGGTCTGATGCTGGACAGCGACATCATGCCCTTCCGCCTGCAGGCGCTCGATGAGAAGCTTTTGCCAGCCACGAGGGGCAATCGGCGGAACGATGACATCAATGGCCGGCATAGCTCCGTCCGCAGCTTGGTGGCCAGGACCCGCGTCGCGGCAAAGTCTACTCTAGGATTGTTTTACCAATGGCTAATGTTCCATCGGTCGGTTCTCGACGGCAAGAATTCGTTAGACAGCAAACTGTATCATGATCAGTCACCAAGGAACGTGTCGCTCCAGAGGTGACCATGGCAGTGCTTGGCAAGATACCGGTTGGTCTGAATTGCCGCTCGATCGCTGAAGCCGATTGGGAGGAAGTCATTAGCTGTCTGTGCCGGGGCTTTCCCCAGCGCGATCGCGTCTACTGGACGCAGGCGCTGTCCCGACAGTCGCAGATGCCGGCGGTGGCCGACTTTCCCCGCTACGGTTTCATCTTGGAGATCGAGGGCAAGGTCGTTGGTGTGGTTCTAACGATCTATGTTCTGCACCAGGGGCCGGAAGGCGAGCACGTTCGCTGCAATCTTTCGAGCTGGTATGTGGACGTCGACTATCGTCCTTACGCCAGCAAAATGATCGCGGTGCTTTTGCGGCAGAGGACCGTGACCTTCATCAATGTTTCGCCGGCGCCCGATACGAGAAAGGTCAACGAAGCGCTCGGCTTTCGTCTCTTTTCCAAAGGGCAATTCGCCTTCCTTCCGGTCCTGAGCTCGATGCGCTCGTCCTATCGCGTTTTGGAGGTCAAGCCTGACTTGCCGGAACTGGCGATGCTGCCTGAGAGCGAGAGGCACATGTTGGCCGAACATGCCGCTTTGGGATGCTGGTCCTTGCTTTGCGTCGACCAGCAAGCGGCCTATCCGTTCGTGTTGATGCCGCGCAAAAGTTGGGGTGGTCTGGTGCCGACGTGCCAGGTCATCTATTGCCGCGATATGGCGGCGCTGAGCCGTTGTGCCGGTACGCTGGGGCGGTTTCTCCTGCGAAAAGGGATATTCATCTCTCTTGTCGATGCCACGGCGGCGGTCCCCAATCTCGTCGGGCGCTATTTTGACGATCGCGGCGTTAAGTATGTCAAAGGCCCAAATCCGCCACCTTTGGGCGATTTGACGTTTACCGAGCTCGTTTTGTTTGGTCCTTGACGGAATACCGAGGTATTCAATCGTAGCCCATGTATCTGAAAACTCTACAATACTTGACCCCTCGCGGGGTTCCATGCTTCAAACCTGTGCGGCTCGTCTCAAGCCACCCGTTATTGCAATAGTTTGGTCAGATTCTTCGGCTAGCGGGACACAGGGCAATTCCACGTTTTGCAGATCGTTTCGATGTCCGTCTTCAAACACCTATTCTCTTACATCCTTCCTCATGGCGTCGGTATTCAATCGAATATTCGTCATTGGTTCTTGAGGCTCCGCGCGCGCCAGACGGTGGCTGTTCCGTTGCGCGCCACGCTGGACTACGACGTCATGACCTTCGTCGCCGAGCGGCAAAAGGTTGCGACGCACGATTTTCTCGGTGCGCTCGCCCGTTCCGAAGGCCTCGCGCATGTCTGGTTTTTGGATGAGGCCGACGCTCTGCTCTTCAAGCAGGAATTCGCCAAATACGATTTGAGCACTGCTGCGGACTATGTGCCTCAGACGGGCAAGCCGATCGACAAGCCGGTGGCTTTCTAAGTCGTTCTGGCCATCCCGTTTTATTTGCCGAAAAACGGGCTATCCTCATATTCAATCATTTAACGTCCTGCATCTACCGTGCAGGCGGACGTCTATCGTCGCGGTGGCAGTTGGGGCGCAGCCTCTGGCCGTAACGGCGCCTTTCCCGTCTAAAATCTCTTCTTAATCCTAGAGAAGTCTGTCGGCCGTCGTATCTAACAATAGCTCTCGCAGCGGTTTAGATCACATGTTCGAGGTCACGATCGAGAATTCGTTCGATTTCCGATCGCAGGACTATGCGCGCCTTTTCGCGAATTCGGCGGCGACGGCGTTTCAGCATCCCATATGGCTCGCCAATCTTTACGATAAGCTCATTGCGCTGAACGATGTCGAGCCGCTCGTCATCGTCGTGCGGATGGGCGCCGATGGTCGTCTCGCCATGGTGCTGCCTCTGGTGAAGCGCCGATACGCCATGCTGAAAATTGTCGGTTTCGCCGACATGGACGTTTCCGACTACATCTCGCCCGTTGTCGATCATGCGACTTTTCAGCGTATCATCGACGATCCGGCTGCGATCGCCGCGATCGGCAATTGCATCAGGCCTTACGATATTCTGCGCATTGGCAAGATCGTCGATCCGCTTCTGCCATTGGAACGTCTGTTTAACGTCAGCGCGCGCGCCAGCATGAATGTGAGCGCCTATGCGAGTAAATTGGAGCCCAACTTCGCGGCCTGGCGAGAGATGCGTCTCAGCCGATCCTATCGGAAGCGATTGGACAAGAAATCGCGACAGCTTCACCGGATGGGCGGCGTATCGTTTTCTTGCGTCGAGACGCCGACCGCCATCCAAACGGTATTCGATGCTTTGAGAATCTATCGAGGGAAGCGTTTCGACGGAAGGCGGGGGCCTGCGGACCTTCTTCAGCTGCCGTCCTATTGCACGTTCTATGCGGCGGTTGCGACGGAAGGGCAGGGCCGTTTCGCGCGCACCTATGCCATTTGGCGGGATGGCCGGCCGATTGCCGGTGCGCTCGGGCTGGCGCATCGAAACGTCTTCCTGGTCATCCTGGTCGGTTTCGATGCAGCGAACTATGCCAGGCAATCGATCGGCAGTTTGCTGTTCGAGAAGATCGCGGAAGATTGCATCAGGCGTGGCGAGGACTATCTCGATTTCACGATCGGCGACGAGCCCTATAAGCGCAAGTTTGGCGGTCGGGCATCGCCGATGTGGCAGGTTCATCAGATCGGCAGTTTCCTGGGTGGCGCGACGCAACTGGTGATCGACAAGCTGCCGATGAGCCGGGCTGTCGCCGGACGCCTGATCCGAAACCGTTCAAAAAGCCGATCAGAGACCGTTTCGTAGGCCATCCTGCTCTCCGGGAGGACTGCGATCCATCTTGTCATGTTAAAGCTTTTGCGCTGGCCCGCGCTCCGCCATTCATTTGATAACGCGTCCGTTTTTCCCTCTTGGGCAGGCGGGTAACCTTAACGAACGGCTAATCTTAGCTCGGTATACTGCGGTAGCCTGAAATCGGGAGTTTGCGCGCGCGTCGGGGAAAACGGATGACATCGGCCAATTCGGACGAGCACGCGCTGCCGCCGCTGTTCGACTTCCATGCGACCTGGCATACCCTCTGGGCGCGCCGCAGGGCCGTGTTGGCGACGATGGGCGTCGTCTTGCTCGCAGCCCTTCTCTATCTCGCCGTGACCAAGCCTCGATATACGGCGACGGCCTCCGTCCTGATCGATCCACGGGATTCACGAGCCACCAACCTGAGCAGTGTCCTGCCGGGGATTGGCGCGGATAGCGCTGCCATCGCCAGCCAGGTTTTCGTCATTGAATCGAGAAACCTGCTGATTGACGTTTTCAAGACCCAAGGCATGGACAGGGACTCCGAATTTGCCGATCGGGGCCTCCTGGCACGCCTGTTCTCGCTCTTCAGCTCCGAGGATAGTTCAGAGGCGGCCTTTAAGCGCTTTCAGGACAAAGTCTCGGTCGAGCGGAAAGGGCTGACCTATGTCGTCAACGTCAACTTTGCATCTGAATCGTCCGACAAAGCGGCCCGGATCGCTAATGCCATCGTCAATCATTACAAGGCGAGCCTGTCGAAGGAGAGAGAGCTTGCCAATAACGATGCGAATACGCTTCTCACAGAAAGAATAGGCAGCCTGCAGAAAAGCGTCAGCGATGCCGATCGTGCGATCGAAGACTTTAAGGTCGAGCATAATATTCTGACCGGCACGGCCGGTGGCACTTTGCAGTCCCAGATCGATCAATTGACGACGCAGCTCATCACCGCGCAGAACGATGTCGACCAGGCGCAGGATAAATACAATCTGGCGCAAGCGGCGGGCACTTCGGTCAACGGTTTGGCGCGGCTCTCGCGGGTCGTTTCGAGCGGCGCCATCGATCGTCTGCGCGACGATTACAACCAGCGCGCGACGGCGCTGGCCAATTCGGCGATGGTCTATGGCCCACGTCATCCTGTCATCGAACGTCAGCAATCCGAATTGGAGCGGGTGAAATGGCTGATGGCCGCCGAGGCTGGAAGAATACAGCAGGAGCGAAAGTCCGAATATAATCTTGCGGTGCAGAACGCCAAGAAACTGCAATCGAAGCTCGATGATTTGCGCAATCAGTCCAAGAGTTCCGACATCGCGCAGGTGCAGCTTCGACAATTGGAAGCCCGGGCACAGGCTGCTCGCGTGGTCTTGGATGATTTTCTGAAGCGGGCGCAGGAGACTTTGCAGATGCAGGGGCTGCAACCTTCCGAGGCGCGGGTCATCGCGACCGCTACGGCGCCGGCGCGTCCGACTTGGCCGAGGCCCTCTTTGATTTTGCCGGCCAGCGCGTTGCTCGGTCTCATTTTTGGGTCTGGGTTCGCCCTGATGCTCGGGCCTCTAAAAAAGAAATGAGGAATTGGAGCGGGCGCCGATGACAGCGAAAGGGCGATCCGCCGGCCAGCCTGTGAATGCTTCTGAGCGAAGGATGTTCTTATCGCGGCGAGACACCTTGCTTGGTGCGTTGGCTCTTTCTGCTTCCGGGCCTGCCGGTGCTGCGTCGGCGCGTCCGATGCCATCGCGCGGGTTCAATCTTCCTGGCTGGGTCGACAAGGCAGACGGGCTTGCACCAGGGCGTGATGTTTTGGAGAAGCTCCGTCAAACCGGCTTTGAGACCATCAGGCTTCCCGTGGATGGCGACCTTATTGTCGCTGACAGCAAGACTTTTCCTCGTCGTCTCCACGAAGCGATTGCCGAGCTGACGAAGCTCGGTTTCGCCGTGATGGTCGATATGCATCCATCCGCCGATCTCCATGGGGCCTTTCAGAAAGACGCAACGGCGGCTGCCGTCAGAGTCGAACAGGCATGGACAATTCTTCGCACCGTTATCGCCGATCTGCCGACAGCGACCGTTTATCCCGAATTGCTGAACGAGCCTCCCATGGAACGGTCGGTTTGGCTGGGATTGCGCGACAGGCTGGCCGAAAACGTGCGGGCGAGATGCCCGCTTCATACGCTGATTTGGGGGCCGGCGCGCTTTCAAGGAACTTGGGAAATTGAAGATACGCCGCCGCTGGCGGATCAAAATCAAATCGCCGCCATTCACTATTACGCGCCTCTGGCGTTCACGCATCAATGCCAGACCTGGGAGAGGTCGCCCTTGGCGCGCGTCTCCAATCTCCCTTTTCCGGCGACGAAGACGCTTCCCCATATTCAACAGCTCATTACCGCGCGCCGCGCGGCGGGAGATCCAGAGGTTGCGGATCTGATTGAAAAAGAGCTGGCGGTTCCCTGGACGACGGAGCGGATTTCTTCGGACTTCAAGGCGCTTCAGCGCTGGTCTGAAAAGGCCGGATGCCCGGTAATGGTGAACGAGTTTGGCGTGCTCAACTTCTGTGTCGATGCCAAAAGTCGAACAACTTGGGTGCGGGCGGTCCGCCAGGCCGCCGAGGCCAACCGGATCGGTTGGACTTACTGGGAGCTCGATCAGGGATTTGGTTTCATTCGCAGCCGCCAGAGCACGGCGGCATTCGATCCATCGATGATCACGGCGCTTTTAGGCAGGTAGAAGCAGCGAGCTAAGGCAGTTCGGCAATGAGCAGCTCAAGTGCAACATCTTCGATTGTGCCAGGTCGGCGCCGCTTGAGTTCGTCTCAAGTTGAAGCGATCGTCGACATATGTATCGCGGTTATCGTCACAACGGCATCGATCGTGACCATCGCGATCTGGCCGCCGTTCGGCATTTTGGCGACATTCGTCCTGACCTTAGTGGTCGTGGTCGTGATGCCGACGAGCGTTCCGGTCATCGTTATTTGCGCTTTTCTCTACCAAAATCTCATCGTTGCCTGGCTGACACCCTATGTCACCAACAACGAGACATTCGATGCCCTCAGGGGCTCCAATTTCGTCATCCTGATGACGGCGTTCGCGCTGTTCTTTTTTGCTTCATTGCAACAGCGGGCTCGCGCGCTCGTCGAATTAAGACCATGGTTTTTTCTCAGCGTCGCGCTTGGTGGTGTGATCTGCTTTTATCTTTTGTTGGGTGCTGTGCGCGGTGATCCGAGAGACGCGGTTGTCTACTTCCGCAATACGATCATTCCGCTCGCATGCTTTTATATCGCTCTGATCGTCGCTGGTCTCTATCGCATCGATCTCAGGAAGAGCTTGCATTGGCTGGCCGCCTTTGCGATCGTTTACGGCTATGCCGAACTGACGTTCACGATGAATTTCCTCGGCCTCTTCCATGGCGACCTTTACATCGAGCGCGGTATCACGCGGCAAATCGAGACGGGCGTATGGGAAAAGGCGCTCAGGGATACGGGCTACGTCTTTCTCGGCCTGCAAGACGTGATGACTGCGAATTTCTTCAACACATCGTTCTTCGGCGATGCCTTGCCGAAAGTCTTTCGCATCGGCGGTCCGAACTTCCATCCGATCAGTTTTGCCTATGCTCTCAGCATCATGTCGGCGTGGCTCCTTTTCCGTGGTCACTGGCTCCTGCCTCTCGCGGCTTTACCGTTGCTGCTCGTCATCGGCTCGAAAGGAGCAATGTTCATGTTGCTCGTGGCGTTGGGCGCGCGTCTCATTTATCGACCGGGCTTGGCCAATTTCACGCTTGCTTCCGTCGTTCTCATCTCCATGGCCTGGTCCTTAGCCGCGGTGCTCTATGGCATGACTTATGGCGACTATCACGTCTTGGGGCTTATCGCGGGCATCCGAGCATTTCTCGCCAATCCCTTCGGACAGGGACTGGGGTTGGGCGGTAATTTGTCGACCACGAGTTTCAATCTGAGCTGGGATCAGGCTCAAGCAGCTGGTGCTGCGTCGCTGCCTGTCGAAAGCGCCGTCGGCGTGATGCTGTATCAGATGGGGATCGGCAGTTTCGTTTTCTTCGGCTTCCTTGCGGCCATAGCTTTCGCTGCGCGGCGGCTATTGCTGACGACAGGAAATCCTGAATTTCTCTTCGTATTTGCCGGCGTGATCACGCTTTCGGCCAATGCGCTTCTGCAAGAAGAAGCATTCTATTCGCCCTTGGCGCTCGGATTCTGTCTCTTGCTCGCGGGTCTGTCGCTGGGGACGTATTACCGTGAAGCTCTGACACGGAGAAGCACTTCGGAGTCCGCGAAAACGTAAGGTCAATGGAGCGCGGGATTTCTCCCGGAGAAGATCCATCGCCTTCTCTTTGCGTGCGGACGCGTTGCTTGCTCGCTCGGCTAAGATGCGTCCGGCGCCCGTCGACTGCTGGAAAGCGTCGGCATGGTGATGGAGGGTAATGTGGGGGCTGCCGTCGCGACGGCCGACTTCTCCGCCGCGCCCATCAGATCGAACCGGCGTTGCAGCCCGACCTGCACTTGGCCGGACCAGAAACTCGGCTGGCCCTGATATTTGGTGTGGCGGGCCGCGACCGTCAGGCTGCCGACCAAATCCATCGGCAGGCGGTAGCCATATTCGACACCGAAGAGATAAGCGGTGGTGACGGCGTCCAGTCCCAGATAGTCGTCCTGCTTCCAGCGGGCGAAGGCGCCGATCGCGCTGGTGGGCGAAAGTTTGTAGGTGCCGCGCAGATCGTAAGCCGTCGACATCACAAGCGCCGAGAAAGGCAGTGTGGTGTCGAGCATGGTGCGCGAGGCGACGGCCTCGAATGAGAAGTCGCCAATCGGCAGTTTGGCCCGACCGGTGTAGAGCACCTTCTGGATGTTGGCGAAATCCCAGGTCGAGGCGAAGCGCGCGTTGAAGTAAGACAGTGATCCTTCCAGGTTCAACGGCCCGAGCTGGCTGTTGAAGAAGAAATTCGGTTGGATGCGATTATGGTTGCGTTGCAGGCCGATATAGTCGAGCCGCGCGTAACGAACATGCGATAGCAGAAGCGAAAGGCCGAACTCGCCGAACTTGGTTTTGACGGCGCCGCCGGTCAGCGAGCTGAAGGTTGCGAACACTTCCGGGTCCGGCAAAAAGCCGCCGAGCGCGAATATGTTTCTTTCGTTCAGCGACGAAATCTTGGTCTCTATGCTGGAGAAGGCCCGGAAATCCTTGGTGTCGTAGTCAGCCCGCAGGCGCGCGAGTGCATTGGTGGATTGGCGAGAGAAACCTGTTTCCGTGTTGGCGCTCATCGTGCCGCGAAGCCCGAAATCGTCCTTGAGCGCGACACGGCCTTCCACCGTCATACTGTGTGCGGACTGCGGCGGGGAAACGGTGGTCGAATAAACATTCGCTCCGGAATCCGCCTTGATCGAAAGCGTTGAATCCGAAGTCGCGCGCAGCATTTCAAAGGACAGTGTCTGACCAGCGAATGGGCTCGCCTGTCCATCCAGGATGTCGATGGGGTTCGTATCGAAGCCGCCGCGCAATCCGATTGTTGCCGCCGCTGTGATATCGGCGCTGTTTTTCTTTTCCTCGGCATTTGCTGGAACGGCTGCGATGACGGCCAAGATTATCAGCCTACGCATGCTTTCCCCAAGCCAGTTATTTCAAATGTTCGCGACCTAAATACTAGTCCTTTAAGGTTAATGATTTATTATTAAAGAGTGTTCCGTTTGAAATTAAAATATAGATCGTATTTAAAATAAAACGCCTCACGAGATGGGGTAATTTGTGGGAGAAATGTTATGAAGATTATAGCATTCGCGACTGCCACTGCTCTTCTCGCTGCGTCTCCGGCTCTGGCTGGCGGTCGAGGTGGTGGTGGGTTGCTCACCGGTGTCATCGGTGGCGTTACCGGCGTTGTTGGTGGCGTTACTTCGGTGGTGTCGGTGGCCAACGTGTCCAACACGCTCAACGGTGTTCGCGTGTTGAACAACTCCCCTATCCTCAATGGTACGACCGTGGCCGTGCCGATCTCGGTCAATCTGTCCAGGAATAACATCCTGACGCGGGGTCTTCTGTCCGGCGGCGGCGGTCACGGTCACGGTTGCGGTTGCAACTGAGTATCTGATTGCCAATGCTTGATAAAAAGGTGTGGGGGGACAACGGGGACGCTGCCCCCCTGCACAAGGAATAACTGAAGTATTAAACGGCGACGAAGAATGCCGAGAAGGCGTTCTCACTGCATCTATACTTATTTTTATTTTGGCCGCTCAGAAGCGGTCAGCCGCCACGACGCTTGGATCTGTCTCACGGTCAGCATCGTCTCGGATCCAGCCGCTGAGAGCGGTGCGCAATTCGCCAGCTTCATAGGTGCGCGTAAATCGATCGAGAGTGCCGACGCGTCGACATGCTTCATGGAAAAATGAGCCTGCCGGCGCACAAGCGTCTTTGTCGTAGTTCGAGCGGCGAAAGAACTCATGCCAGAGGTGCAGGAAAGTCGCGTCTTGCGTGGCTTTGTCGACAGCGTGCCGATAATCGGGCAGCAGAGGCTTCCAGAAATGGTCGAAGACGATTGGGTAAAAATGCCTCACGTCGCGAGCCCGTGCGTCGAGACCATGGATCTTAATCATTTCCGTCAGCAAAGTCGGTCCAATGACACCCCAGAGCTGATCGAGGTCAACGACTGCTTTGGCACGATCGACGAGATCGGCAACGATCCGATGATCTTTCGGAAGTTTCAAAACCGCATTGTTGATCGATGAAGCATCGGATGGTTCGAGTTGCCGACCGAAGACAAAGGCCTCGTCGGAAAAGTCCGGCCTACGGAGACACATGATATCCGTATCGACCCAACAGGATCCGGTTTGTCGGATCATCTCGTAGCGAAACAGATTGGAAAATTTCGCATAGGAGACGCGTCCGTCGGCGATATAGCGGCCGACGAGCGTTTCATCTCGGCAAATCGAGCGCGCGTCTGCGATCTCCACGCCGTGCGGCACGTCGATGTCGGGCGCGTAGCTATAGAGCCGCAGGCGCGCACCGTAATATGGAAAAGAGGCCAGGCAGCTATAGGTCAGGGAGTCGAGCGGCCCGTTCCAGAAAGTCGCAAAATCAGGTGGCCGTAGCCGGGGGAGCCCACGGCTGAAGCTGCGCCAAAAGTGCTTGGCACGTTGAAGGCCATTCGCCCGCGGCGATTGTTGGGACGTCATGATGTGTCGTTTTCCGGCTATTCTGCGCGATGTTTAAAGGCCAGAGGCCTGGTCCGAGCTCAGCCACCCGTGCTCGGCTGGAAGATGGTCAGATGATTGACTTTCAAACTTGGCTGGCCATTGCAGAGGAGGCGGACCTCGACGCCCGACGTTAGCTGATCCAGCTTAAGGTTGAGCGTTAAAAGGGCGGGAATGCCAAGGATCAAATCTGGATCGCGAATGGTTCGCGTTGCGAGAATGATGCGTCCGCGCTGGGCGGCTATCTCGAGCTTTGCAGTCGCGGAGCCACTGAATGTGGCCAGTTTCTCGAGTTCGAAGCCCGCGAAATAGCGGCCGGCCTGTAAATTGATGTAGGGGCCGTAACTCAAAAAGCCATTCTGTCCGAGGCCGATCCGCGAACCGTCGGCCTGGTTTTCACCGATCTCGTGCGGCAACGTACTGGCTGGTTGGTGGTGGTAAAACATTGGCTGTTGAACAAGCATGCGCGAGATGAGCCTGGCGTTGTCCCGCTGAAATCGGGCGTATAGAATCGATCCAAAGAATTTAGGCTTTTTCCCATCAGGCGTATCAACGATTCCGGTTTTACGCTCTTTCGCTGGGCACAAGGGCATTCGCGTCCCATGAATTTCTTACAAAGCCTTTTGGGTGGGCAGCACAGCGCCGATCTTTTGATTGCCCAGGCGCACATTTCGACACGAGTGAATAGTCTTACGGCTGGGTTCAACGCCGAGATTGCTCTTCTCAAGGAAGAAGTCCGCGCATTACGCGAGCAAGTCGCGCGGTCTCAGGCGCTTGCTGCCGAAGCCGAGGCGGTCATTCAAAATCTGAAGGGCGAAATCAGTGCGCTTCAAGCGCCTATGCCGCAATTGCTCAATGCCGCGGCGACGGTGCCTGCCTTGGCCGAACAATTGCTCCGGTTGGACGGTGGCTCAGTCGTGAAATCGACAAAGCCGGCTGCGATCGTCGAAACGGTTTCGGAGCACCTGCGCTCCGCTCAACCTTCGAACGAGAGATAAGCGCTCCGTGCCCCGTCATCGATCGTTCTCCGTCGTGATCTCCACCGATGGTCGCCGAGAGAGTCTTGCGCAGACCTTGGAGAGCCTGCGGCATCTCGACTATCCCAATTTCGAGGTTTGCGTGGTCGCGGGGCCTACGCCCGATGGCACCATGGAGCTTTTGGAGACGTGGCGGGACAAGATAAAAATCTTGTCGTGTCCGGTTCGCAATATCTCGATCTCCCGCAATCTGGGCATAGGTCTTGCCGCCGGTGAGATCGTGGCCTTCATCGACGATGATGCCATTCCAGAAAGTGACTGGCTGACGCGCCTCAACGAAGCCTATCGGGAAGATCATGTGGTGGCTGCCGGTGGATTTGCCTACAATCCGGATGGCATCAGCTACCAATGGCGATTTGGTACGGTCGATCGTCTTGGCCGAGCCGATGCTACGTGGCAAGGCGCGACGCCCGAATTCAACTTCCCGTTCAGTGCCAGCTTCCCGTCTCTTCTCGGGGCCAATAGCTCCGCCCGTCGCGCCGCCGTCATCGAGATTGGCGGGTTCGATGAGACTTACGAATACTATCTTGATGAAACCGATTTATGCTGCCGCTTGGTCGATCGTGGAGGACATGTCGCACAATTGGACGGAGCTTGCGTCCATCACAAATTCCGGCCGAGCCATATACGGAATGAAGCGCGGATCATTAGAGACTGGTATCCGATCATCAAGAGCAAGATTTACTATTCCCTGGTCAACAACCGCGGTCATCATCCGCTCTCGGTCGTTTTCGAGGACGCTCTTTCGTTCATTCGACAGTTTGTCGCTCAGATTGATGGGGCAATCTCGGCAGGGCTGGTCAATGAAGCCGAACGCGTCCGTCTCAATGAACATGTCGAGCGCGCTTGGCGTGATGGCTTGTCAGCCGGTTTGGCCGGACATCGGAGACTGTGGTCGCGCGCCGAGTTCGAAAAGCTTCAAAAGCCATTCTTGTCCTTCAAGACTTTCGAACCCGTTGGTTCTCGTCGCGTGTATTGTTTCGTGTCTGCGGCTGCGGAAAGCGGGCGGGCGGATCGATGGTTCGCTGAGATCGCCTCGGTGCTGTCGAAGCTGGGGCATGAAACGCATATTTTCATCGCTGGTGAAACCACAACGGTGGATTTCGAAAGCGGCGTTTGGGTCCATCGCATCGCTCAGCTTGCAGAGGCGCCTGGCATAGAGCTTCCGGATTTCATTCGAAGCCGTGTGTCAAGCTTGGCGGAAGCTGTGCGTCAGTTGTCGGCACGCAAATCGATCGACGCTGTTTTCGTGCCGCTATGGGGATGGGAAGCTCCAGTGTTGCGTGAGGAAGGTTTTTCCATCGTTGCATTGGCGGACGAGTCCCTTCGTTCCCATGCGGATACTCTTCCGGCGCAAGGTTTTGAAAGCCAAGCCCTGTTCAATGCTCGGCTTCTGGCGCGAGAAGCGAAATGCATTCTGGCGCGACGTCCATCTGTTGCCAATGATCAGGAGTGGCAATCCTTTTCCATCGATCCTGATCGTGTGATCTTTGTTCCAGACGGTATGGCGGGCTGGGATCCTTCGGAAGATTCCAAGTCAATGATCGAAGATGTCGATGCATTCATTCGACAACTCCAAGCCGCGCTGGAAGGACAGGAGATCGCCCGGCCCGCTGCCGTCGCTGTTTGATCTCTAGCGTGGGTAGCAGGCACCGACGGCATGTCATGCATTGGATATGACTAAAGTCACGGGACAGCCCGGGCGTCATGTAATGTTCATGTCAGGTTGCGCTGCCAAGACATCACTCAGGCAAGATTCTGGCGCAAATTGAGTTACTTCGTGAGTGGCGCGGTGCGCGGTTCGATACTTGTCATCGTCAACTTGTACGCGGAGCGGGGATTTTCGCAGATATACAGCGTCGAAAGTACCGTCGTGATTGGCCCCTGATCGGGATTTTCACTTTCGGTTAAAGTGCTGGCTCTATATCTCGCGATGATGATGCTTCACGTGCTCGTCCTAGTGTGATGAGGATCAGCCATGAGAAATCTGAGCGACCAGAAATTGATGTGGCTCTCGGTCGTTGTGATGGGCGGCTTTGCGCTGACCTTTATCTCCATTCTCTACATCTATCCGCTTCAATAACGACCGGCCTTGTCGAGTATTTGAAAGACGTTCGCCGTCAGCGCTTTTCGATCTGTCGCTGCTCGGCTGTCCTGGTCCACAAGGCAATTTCCTGCTCGATCTGCAGCCGCATTTCCTCCGGTGTCGAAGGATCGGGCATCACGCCCAGGCGATTAAGCTGCGCTTCGATCTCGGGCATGGCGAGGACAGCCCGGGTCTCGCGGTTGACGCGATCGACGATCGCGCGTGAGGTTCCCGGCGACATGGTGAAGCCGAGCCACGACATGGCTTCGACGCCAGGCAGCGTCTCGCTCATGGTCGGGATGTCCGGCGCCAGGCCATAGCGCTTGGGCGAGGAGACGGCCAGCGCGCGCATTTCGCCGGAGCGAATGCGTTCGAACGAGGACGTCGCCGTGTCGAACATGGCGTCGATCCGACCGCCCATCAAATCGAGGATCGATGGCGGACTGCCTGGATAGGGGACGGAAACGATCGATATGCCTGCTTCGTGGCTGATCAATTGCGCCAGCAGATAGTGAATGCTGCCGACGGTGTTGGTGCCCCAGGATAGTTTGTCGGGCGCCGCTTTGGCGCGTGCGATAAGATCGGCGAGTCCGGCTTGGTCAGCAGCACCATCGGATAGGCGACGACCTTGGTGACCATCGCGAAGTCCTTCACCGGATCGTAGGGTAGGGACTTGCGCGTGGCGACGGTGCCGGGATGAGAGGCGGTCAGCATCAGCAGCATGTGGCTATTGGCCGGCGCCTTGGCGACCATGTCGTTGGCGACGGTGCCGCCGCCGGCTGGCACGGATTCAACGACAATGCGTTGGCCGAGACGAGGCCCCAGCTTGTCGGCGACGATGCGGCCGACGATATCGGGGCTGGTGCCGGGAATGAAGCCGATGATCATGCGGATGGGCTGGCTTGGCCAATCCTGCGCCAGGGCAGCGTTGCCCTGGGCGATCGATGCGAATGCGAGGCCAATCATTGTGGTTCGCAACAGGCGGAATGCCGAGTGGCGATCGAATGTCATGTTTCCCTCCCCGTATGATGCATTCTATGTCAGATGCGCTTGCCTTAGGGCGCGTTTGTCCGGCTTGCCGAGAGGCGTCAGCGGAATCTGGTCGACGAAGGCCAGCGACTTGGGTGCATGCACCGGCCCTTTATGTTGGCGCACCAGCGCGATCAGATCGGCCGTCGAGACGGTGGCGCCGGCGTGCAGCCGGACGCAGGCGGTGACCGCTTCCCCCCACTTTGGATCGGGAATGCCATAAACGGCCGCGGCAGCGACATCGGGATGCTGGGTCAGCACGTCCTCGATCTCGCGCGGATAGACGTTAAAACCGCCGGAAATGATCATGTCCTTCTTGCGGTCGACGATGAAGTAGTAGCCCTCGCTGTCGCGGTAGCCGACATCGCCGGTGTGCAGCCAGTCGCCCTTGAGCGTTTCGGCTGTTTGTTCGGGTTGCTGCCAATAGCCGCTCATCACCAGCGGTCCACGCACGCAGATTTCGCCGGAATCGCCGGGGGCCACGGGTTGGCCGTCATCACCGAGCAAAGCGACCTGGACGCCAGGATAGGGGCGTCCAGCCGAGCTGAGCCGCGTGTCGTTGCCGCCGACGTGATCGCTTTGGTTGAGCATTAGCACTGTATTGGGGGCTTCGGTCTGGCCGTAAGACTGAATTAAAACCGGCCCAAGCATGTCGATGGCCTCGCGCAGGCGCGCGGGCGCGGCAGGCGCGCCGCTGTAGACCAGTGCGCGAAGGCTGGCGAGATCGCGGGCGCGATGTTTCGCTTTGTCGAGCAGGTCGTAGATCATGGTCGGCACCAGCCAGGTCAGCTCCGCTTGGTACTTTTGGGCGGCACCGACAAAGCTCTCGACGTTGAAGCCCCGCAGCAGGATGGCGCAGCCGCCACGCGCCAGCGTCGGAAACATCAGGGATGCGGCGCCATGGGAAATCGGCGCGGGACAAAGGTAACGCACGCCATCAGGCAAGGGGATGCCGGCGAGCCAGGCCATCGTATTGGTCATCAAGGCGCGATCCGACAGCATCACGCCTTTGGCCCGGCCTGTCGTGCCGCCCGTATAGGCCAGACGGATAATATCTTCGCAGGATGTGCGGGCAGCCAAAGGTTCGATCGCGCACTGGGAGGCTTCCTGCCAGAAACCCGGCACCGCGTCGTCTTCGTCATGCGAATACCAATGCGGAATCTGCGGGCTTTGTGCCCGCAGATCGCTCACGCGTTCGGTATGGTATTTCTCGCCGACAAACAGTTTCGGGCTGCAATCGGCGAGGACGTGTACGTGATCGCTCAGACCGGCGGTGGCATGCAGAGTGACCGAACGCAGCCCGAAGATGTAGGCGGCGGCGATGATAGTGAAAACTTCGGGCCGATTGCCGGAGAGCTGCGCTACGGCGTCACCCGGTTGCAGGCCGCGCTGGCGGAACAGCCCAATGGCTTGGGCGATCTGAGTACCCATGGCGCGATAGGTGATCGAGCGCTCATCCTGAATGAAGGCGATGCGCTCGGGATAGCGCTCGATGCTGTTGACGATGAGTTCGCCCAATGTTCCGGCGCTGCGGATCGTGCCCCAATTCATCGTGTGGCCCTCACGCGCGCGCCAGAATGGTGACGGCGGCGACCGCTTCCTCACCGTCGTAGAAGCCGCCACCGTTTTCGGCGATGGCGATGCGAGCGTTGGGGACTTGGCGTTTGTCCGCCTCGCCACGCAATTGCGTCACCAATTCGTGCAGTTGGATAGCGCCGGTGGCGCCGATCGGATGGCCCTTGCAGATCAGCCCGCCTGAAGTGTTGACGGGCACGCGGCCGCCCAAGCGGGTCTCGCCGCGTTCGGCACATTTGGCGCCATCGCCGATCTCGCACAGGCCTAGATTTTCCACGTGGCGGATTTCGGCAAAGGATGTCGCGTCATGAACTTCCGCGACCGAGATATCGGCAGGCCCGATGCCGGCCTGTTCGTAGGCTTTGCGGGCGGCGATGCGCCCGACATGGTTTTCATAGTCCTCGGGTGCGCGTTTGCGGCCGCTGGCGAGTTGGGTTGCCAGGACCTCGATGGCGCGCGTGCGATCGAACCGATCGAGGGCACTCTCGGCGCAGAGAATGATGGCGCCAGAGCCATCGGAAATCGGCGCGCACATGGCGCGGGTCAGGGGCCAACTCACCATCCGATCGGCGAGCACTTCGTCCGGCGTCATCGGATGGCGATATTGTGCGAGCGGATTGAACTGGGAGACCCAGTGGTTCTTGGCGGCGACAGCCGCGATTTGCTCCGGGCTGGTGCCATAGAGCTTCATGTGATGGCGCGCCATAGCGGCGTAGCTGTCCATGAAGACGCTGTGATCGCCCGTATTGGCCAAAGGCGGCGGCGCGCCGGGCAAATCGGAAGACAGAGCCAGAAGCTGTTTGATCTGGTCGCCGGCAATCTCGCGGTCCATGCCGCCCAGAAATGCCTCGAACATCAATTCGCGCTTTTCCGGATAGTTCATTTTCTCCGTGCCAACCACGAGCGCCACCTCGTAGAGACCGGCGCGGATGGCTGCGTAAGCCTGATTGACGCCGGTGGACGAGCTCGCGCAGGCGTTGTCGCAATTGACGATGGGTATTTCCTCAAAACCCATGGCGCGCAGCGCGCATTGGCCGCGAATACCGTGCTGCCCTTCCATGACGCCCTGGCGTGTATTGGAAAACCAGGCCGCTTCGATCTGATCCTGTCGGGCGCCGGCATCGGCAAGGGCGGCATTCACGGCCAGGGCGGTGAGCTGTTTGACCGATTTGTCGAGATGCTTGCTGAGAGGCGTCATGCCGACGCCGACGATATAAACACGGGTCATGGTTCTATCTGGCCCTCCCAGGCTATCAAAGCCATGTTCCCGTCTCTCGGCGACTTTGGCAACCTGTGCAAGGATCGTTCTTTTTGCGCTGGGGCGGAATTTCCGCTTAATTGCCAGATGTCATCTGTGAAGCGAGTTGGTCGGGGCATAGCGTGTTGGGAATTATTGAGATTTTCACCCGCCGGTTGGTTTTGATTTTAGCCCTTGGACTGAACTGCACGCCGGCGTTCGCGACCGAATCGCAGCTTGATGGCCGGGCTCTGGGCGCCATTTGGGTCCTACCTTTCGCCGGCATGCTGCTGTCGATTGCCCTGATGCCTCTGCTGCTCCCCGTTTTTTGGCATCGTCACTACGGCAAGGTGTCCGCTTTCTGGGCGCTCGCCTTTCTTCTGCCGGCGACTTTTCTGTTTGGAGCGCTCTCGACCGGCCATGAGCTGCTTCATGTGCTGGCGCTCGAATATATTCCGTTCCTCATCCTCGTTGGGGCGCTCTATTGCGTCACGGGGCACATTTACATTCGCGGCAATCTGCACGGATCGCCCGGGTTGAACACCGGCATTCTGGCGCTGGGAACGGGGCTGGCGAGCATCATGGGCACGACGGGAGCGGCCATGCTGCTGATCCGCCCGCTGATCCGCGCCAATGACGATCGCCGCTACAACGTGCATGTGATCATCTTCTTCATTTTCCTCGTCGCCAATATCGGGGGATCGTTGACGCCGCTGGGCGATCCGCCCCTGTTTCTTGGGTTCCTTCAAGGCGTCAGCTTTTCCTGGACGTTCGGTCATCTCCTGGCACCGATGCTGCTGACATCGGCCATTCTGCTGGCGATCTTCTTCGCGCTCGATTTCCATCTGTATCGGAAAGAAGGCCGGCGGCGGCCGGATCCGACGCCTGATGGCAAAGTGTCAATCGAAGGCGCTCGCAATCTGTTGCTGATCCCCGCCATCCTTGTGGTCGTTCTGGCCAGCGGCAGTTTCAAATTGGGCGAGATTCATGTTCTGTCGTTGACTCTGGAGGTTCAAAACATCCTGCGCGATCTGCTGCTGCTGTTGATCGCCTATGTTTCCTTCTCGACCACGCCCCATGGAACGCGTCTGGCCAACGATTTCAATTTCGAACCGGTGATCGAAGTGGCGAAACTGTTCGCCGCCATTTTCATCACCATCGTGCCGGTGATCGCCATGTTGAAAGCCGGCCGGGACGGGGCTCTGGCGTCCGTTATCGCCTTGGTCACGACGCCCGAAGGCCAGCCGATCAACAGCATGTATTTCTGGCTGACGGGGGGCTTGTCGAGCTTTCTCGACAATGCGCCGACCTATCTTGTGTTCTTCAATGCTGCTGGTGGCGACGCGCAGCAGCTCATGGGGCCGTTGGCTTCGACACTCGCGGCGATTTCAGCCGGCGCCGTGTTCATGGGCGCCAATAGTTACATTGGCAACGCCCCCAATTTTCTCGTCAAATCCATCGCCGAAAGCCGCGGCATATCGATGCCGAGTTTCTTCGGCTATATGCTATGGTCGGGCTGCCTGCTGTTGCCGATCTTCGCCCTGTTGACGGTGATCTTCTTTCGTTAGCGACCAGATCACTGCGCCGCGATGCCGGCGGCCTTGATCACGTTGTCCCACTTATCGATTTCACTGTTCCAGAATTTCTGCGCCTCGGCTTCGTTGTAGAAGGTGGCGTCCATGCCCTGCTGATTGACCAGCCGCTGGAAGTCTGGATTTTCCGAAATCGTCTTGAAGCTCTTGTTCAATGTTTCAATGACGTTCTGTGGCGTCTTGGCCGGCGCCATGATGCCGAACCACGAGATGACTTCCGCGTCCTTGACGCCGAGTTCGCCCAAAGTCGGCACGTCGGGGAGGGACCTGTGCCGGGTCGGCGCGGCGACCGCGAGGGGGCGGAGTTTGCCGGCGGCGATATTGGGCAGGGCGGTCGAGAGATTGTCGAACATCATGTCGACCTCGCCATTGACGGTTCCCGCGACACAATCGGCCCAGCCGCGATAGGCGATATGGATGATCGACGTGCCGGTGCGCAGTTTGAACAGTTCGCCCGACAAATGCAGCGTCGTGCCTGTGCCGTTCGAGCCGATGTTCAGCTTGCCGGGATTGGCTTTCGCCTCGGCGATAACTTCGGCAACGCTGTTGGCCTTCAGACGCGGGCCGGCCACCAGCATGTTGGGAACGCTGGCGAAGATGGCGACGGGAATAAGATCTGTGCGTGGGTTGTAGCTCGGTTTTTTCTGCAACGTGGCGGTGATGGTGACGAAAGCGCCGCCAAGCAGCAGCGTGTAGCCATCGGGAGCGGCGCGCGAGACATATTCCGAACCGAGATAGCCACCGGCCCCACCGCGCGATTCTACGATGACCGTCTGTTTGAGCGTTTCCTGCAATCCGGGCTGGATCAGGCGCGCGACGATATCGGTGCTGCCGCCGGGCGGTGCGGGCGAGACGATTTTGATGATCTGATTGGGATATTGAGCCGTGGCCGCCGTTATAGTCGCGGTCAGAACCGTCAGGGCGCAGGCGAAGCGGGATATCGATCGATGCATATATCCGTCCCTCCCAGATGTCGTCAGCTCTACTGGCCGGCGATCTCCAATGCTGTTTTATGGTCTTGCAGAATGGCGGGGATTTCAGCGGGCGCGATGCGTCCGAAGCCGCAATAGGCCGCGATGCCGAAGTCGGGCAGGAATTTGCGGGCTGCTTGGAGGCGCTGGGAGAAGCTGTCCATGCTGTGGATGAGACCGAGGTAAACACGGGCGTCGCCGATATCGAGATCGGCAAGCGGCGCGTAGAACGCATCGTCCGTTCGGTCGAGAGCGGGGATATGAACCCAATCGACGCGCTGGCCTGTGGCTTTGACAGCCGCGTTGACGAGTTCGACCGCGCAACCAAGATCGTCAGGCGCAAAGCGCGGCCAGCCGCCAAACGTGCCGAAGCAGAAGTGAAAGCCGAGTGCCACCGCCTCCGGCAGCCGCTGCGATAGCCGGCCGATCGGTGCCGTATGCGTTTCGATATCGCCTTCGCCAGGATAGCCATCCGGAGGATTGTAGACGGCGGAGACTTCCCAGGCGCAGTCCCATTGGATGGCGAGATCGTCATGGGGAATGGCGGAGAGAATGGCATCGAGCTCGGCGGCGATGGCTTCCTCGTAGCCTGGCCGGATGCGAGCGAGATCGGCGGCTTCGGGAAAAGTCAGCGGCCTGATGACGCTGTTGACCATCGGCATGGAGATTTGAAAACGCACGCCTTGAGGAATGATCCCCTTCTCGCGCAGGGTTTTGAAGACGAAGTAGGAATTCACCGCATCCTTGGCATAGCCGAGGCGATAGCCAGGATTGCCGAAGCGAACCATGTCGACACCCGGCTTGACGCGAAACAGCCATACGTCCTCGCGGCTGCGCGGCATCAATTGTTCGACGCCATTGACCCGTTCGGGACGTTTGATGGTTTCGAGATCGATATGACCGTTGAAGACTTGATAGGAGAGCCGCAGCACCCACGAGCGACGTTCGCCGACCTCACCATCCGGGAGAGCTGCAAGATGTGATCCAAGTGCGCTGCTGCAGTTGCGCATCACATCTTCGACGGTGTCGAACGGAACGCTGCCCACGAGAAGGACATCATGGCCCATCGGCGCTTACTCCCTATGATGTGCCGACTATGTTTGTCAGCCTCTGCTTGCGCGGGAGCCTAGCAGGTTATGTCATGCGCACAATTGGCGGTGGCCCACGCGAGCATGCTTGCGTCGGAGGAATACGCACGCTGCATCAACATGCGTGATGCTGATGGAAGGAACGCTGCTAATGAAAATGCAGCTTCAATTCACTTCTTGCCGGATCGCTTGATCGATTTGATGACGCGCGGCGGCTGGCCGGATTGGACGGCGATGTCGCGGTCCTGCGCCTCGATGATCGCCTTGGCCGGAGCATCGCCATCAAGGCCGCCCACGGCGGAGGCGGGCACGCGCCGGTTGGAACGAATGGCGCCATCTTCGTAGACGACGTCAAACAACACGAATTCGCTCTCGCTCGATTTTTTGTTTTTGCTGGCCAAGGTTGAGCTTCCGAAAACGACGGCTGCGGGAGTTGTGCCGTGCTGGGTCTAAAGGAAGGCGCTCGCGCCGCCCGGCGGTGGTGTAGGCCTCTCCCAGCCCGGGGGCAAGGTGATCCGGTATTCTGTTGTGCGGTTGCGAGAGCTCGTTCGCCGATCTGTGATCGGCTCCAGCGCGAACGGTGAAGCGATGCGCAGCGCACGGGAGGATAAATATTCATATATTTCAGTATCTTGTTTTCTTTTGTGCGCTGCCGTTGTGGATGGCGGAGTTGGCTGGATTGGGACTTGCTGAATCGGCTGGGCAGGCGCATGTATAGGACCATGAGCAATCTCCCTGAACTGAAACTGATCGAGGCGCTGAAACAGGTCGATGCGCACGGTGACGTTGCGCCTCCCCATGTTCAGGACCCGACCACGATGGTGATCCGTCAGCTTGCCGTACAGAACGACCTGATGCGCTGGGACGGCGATCGGGGCCGCTTCGTGCTGACCAGCACGGGCCGCAGCCGGATCAGCAAGCGCGCTCCCGTGACGGGAACCGTGCTGCGCTTCCGGGCGCGCGAGAAAGACGGCTCCTCGGCCCGCCAAAAAGTCTGAGGCCCGGACGGTCTGTCACCTGTTACTGTGAATTGCCAGTCGCGGGACCCAACTGCATAGTGCCTTTGATGCACATGGAGGGTGGGCGTCGATGGGTCAGGTTGTTCTTGCGGCAAAGATCACGCACGTACCATCAATCCTGATTTCCGAGCGGGCGGGGCCATTGTTCGGCCAACGCGCCGAAGCGATCCAATCCTTGCGCGAACTCGGTCAGCGGGCCCGCGCGCGCCAAGTCGATACGTTCGTGATCTTCGACGTGCATTGGATTTCGAATTTCGGCTGTCACATGAATGCCAACGCCCGGCATGTCGGCACCTACACCTCGCATGAGGCGCCGCACATGATTCAGGATATGGCTTACGACTATCCCGGCAATCCGGACCTCGGCGAAGCCATCGCGGCGGAAGCGCAGAAGGATGGGCTCGACGTCATGGCCCATCAGGTGCCGACCTTGCCGCTCGAATACGGCACGATCGTCCCGATGCACTACATGAACGAGGACGGTCATTTCAAAGTAATCTCGGTGGCCGCGCCGATCTTCGCCACCTGGCAGGAGAACCGGAAGTTCGGCATGGCCGTGCGGCGAGCGATCGAGGCGTCGCCCTATCGGGTCGCGGTGCTCGCCAGCGGCTCGCTCTCGCACAAGCTCGTCAGCAACGAACAGGTGGGCGACGACCAGTGGGATGTGGTTGGCAGCGAGTTCAATCGCCAGGTCGATCTGCGCGTGCTCGATCTGTGGCGGGAACGCCGCTATGCCGAATTCTGCCGGATGCTTCCTGATTATTCGACCAAGTGCAACGGCGAGGGGCTGATGGTCGACACGCACATGCTGTTTGGCATGTTGGGGTGGGACAAATATGCCGGCCGGGCCGAAGAATTATGTCCTTATTTTCCGTCCAGCGGCAGCGGCCAGATCACGGTCGAATTTCATCTCGACTGACGAGGGTTAAACGACGGCAATCGCGGTGACGCCGTGGCTTTGCCGGGCGGCGATGCAATTGCGGCCTGCGTGTTTGGCTTCGTACAGGCTGTGGTCGGCGGCTTCGAGCAGTTTGCGCGCGTTCCAATCGGTGTCGGCTCTGCCGGCCGTTGCGACACCGATGCTGATCGTCAGCAGGCCATTGATGCCGTGGCTGTGCAGAACTTCCTGCTGGGCGAGGGTGATGCGGATGCGTTCGGCCACGGCGAGAGCGCCATCGGCATCGGTGTCCGGCAAGATGAGCGCGAATTCTTCGCCGCCATAGCGGGCCGCGACGTCGATCTGGCGCCGTGCTTCGGTTTCGATGATGCGGGCGACGAGCGAGAGCGTGCCGTCGCCGGCAGGATGGCCATAGTGATCGTTGTAGGCCTTGAAGTGATCGATATCGATCAGCAGAAGCGAAAGCGGCGCGCGCTCGCGACGGTGGCGGGCCCATTCCCGTTCGAAAGCGAGATCGAAACTGCGGCGGTTGGCGAGGCCGGTCAGGCTGTCCGTCAGAGAGAGATGTTCGAGTTGGCGTGCTGCTTTTTGCAATGCCAGTTCGGCATTCCGGCGCCGATCGAGTTCGCTGGAGAAACGCAGCAGCAGGATGGTCGCCAGCGTCAGCAACAGGATCATCGCCAGCACGATGATCATGGCACGCCATTTCCAATCGGCGAGAATTTCCGCCTTCGACTCGGAAATGGCGAGAACGATTGGAAGTTTTTCCAGCCGCGCATAAGCGTAGAGACGATCTTCGGCGGGCGATTTGGCTTCGAAAACGCCACGTGTTTCGCGATCGACGATCTGCAACAGATCTTTCACGGGCAGCCCCATCGTCGGATCGGAGGTGCCTGGCGAACGGACCAGCAGCGTCCCATCGGTTCGCACCAGGGAGGCGTTGCCGCGTCGGCCCAGATCGAGCCGATCGAGAAGGGCTTGGAGATAGGAGACGCGCAGAGCACCGGCGACGACGCCACCAAAGCCGCCGTCCGCGCCGGCGAAGCGGCGTGAGAAGACGATCACCCATTCTCCGGTCTGGCGTCGCTTGAACGGCTCGCTGACGTAGAGGCCGACATCATCGCGTTTGGCGTGAACATCGAAGAAGCTACGATCTTGCAGGGTCGTGGTGGCAATTTCCCCTTCACGCAGTCCCAATGTCTCGTCGCGCGAATTCATGATGACGCGGCCGGTGGCATCGATGATGTTGATGCCGCTGAACTGCGGTGCGAAGGCAGAACGGTCGAACAGGATCGCCCGTTGAACGGCGGGCGGATAGCTTGCGACATCGAATTTTTCGAGGCCGAAGACGACGGCATCAAGCGACAGTTCGAAAGAATGAATGATGCTGTCCAGGCTGCTTTCGGCGGTCGAGCGCAGATTGCCCAAATGCAGCTTGGCGCGGTCGATGGCGTCGGCGCGTTCCTGGACGAGGATCAGACCGATCAGCCCGACGAAGCTCGCAAACAGCAAAAGCACCGCTCCGATGAGCAGTGCTGTTTTGCGAAACCTTGAGAGACGTTCCATCGGCAGACCCCAGAAAGGTCAACCTAAAACAATCGCTAGGTCGTTCAGGTTAAATAAAATCAAATACCTAAGAACATCGAAAACGAATTCTTACCACGACCAGGGGGGTCAATTCCGCGAGCTGGTTCCCTGCAAAACCAGGGCCGTAGGCTGCTCGAGCAATTCCTTGATGGTTGAGGCGAAGTCCTTTCGATCCGCTTCCGATAGCGGACTCAGCCCATGCATTTCAAGACCGCGAAGGCCTTCGACTGCCAGCCAGGCGAGAAGGGCGGCCTTGGGGTTTTCCGCATCGGCCAGGAGCTGGCTGTAGGCCTCGTCGATGATGTGGCGGACGGGGGAGAGCAGTTCGCGGTTCTCGCCGAAGGCAGACAGGATCCCCAGGGCCAAATCCTCGGCTTCCGGCTCCCGCATCTCCAAAAGCACGGTAGTGATCACGCGCGCTTCAAGATTTGGCCCAGATTTCAAGGTAGTTCGCAGGTGATCCTTGCGGACTGCGACTTCATCGACGATTCGCTGGATCATGCCCTGGAGCAGGGCAGCCTTGGAGGGGAAATTATACAAAAGACCGCCTTTGCTAATCCCCGCGCGCTGGGCAACAGCGTCGAGGGTGAGGCGGCTGGCGCCGACCTCCCGGATGATCTGGGCGGCGGCATCGAGTATTTTTGTGCGCGAATTGATGCGCTTAGCGGTGGGGATAGCTGACATCGATCTCTTGTGACTTTACCGTCCAGTCGGTATAGGAAGCGCTCGGTGCTGGGTCAATCATGTTCCTGTTCACATCAACGCTACATCTGGAGTTGCGACGGCTATGAAGCGGCGTCTCGTTGTATCCGCGGTTTTCCTTCTCGTCGCGCTGATCTGCGGTGGGCTGATCTGGTTCAACTTCTTCAAGGAGAAGATGATTGCCCAGTTCTTCGCCAATATGCAGCCGCCAGCCCAGGTGGTGTCGGCGGCACCGGTGGAGCGCAGGGCCTGGAATCCCGTGATTCCAGCCATCGGTACGGGTCGCGCCTGGAATGGTGTCGATCTGGCTGTGCAGGTGGCCGGCGTTCTCAAGAAGATCAATTTCAAGCCGAACCAGCGCTACAACCAGGGCGACCTGTTGCTGCAGATCGACGACACGGTCGATCAGGCGGACCTCGCCAATGCGCTGGCCTCGGTGAAGCTATATGAGGCCAATTACGAGCGCTCGAAGACACTGGCCAATCGTGGCTTTGCCTCGGATGCAACCTTGGATCAGGTGGCCTCGCAGCTTGCGACCGCCCGCGCCCAGGAAGCCCGCGCCCGCGCCGTGATCGATCTGAAGGCCCTGAAGGCGCCGTTCCCCGGCGTGATCGGCATTTCGCGCGTCGATGAGGGGCAATATCTGCAGGCGGGTACGAGCGTCGCCACCTTCCAGAACCTCGACTCGATGAGGATCGACTTCACGGTGCCGGAACAATCGGCCGATCAGGTGAAGCTCGGGCAGGAAGTTCGCGTCGGCACCAAGGAAGGCGATCTTCCCTATACGTCGAAGATTATCGGCATCGATCCGAAGGTCGATCCGAAGACGCGGCTCGTTTCGGTTCAGTCTTTAATCGAAGACAACCGCAAGATCGGTATTCTGCCCGGCCAATTCCTGCAGGTCGAAGTGGTGTTGCCGGAACAACCCAATGTTCTGACGGCGCCGCAGACGGCGGTCGTGACCTCTCTCTATGGCGACTATGTCTTTGCCGTGGTTGAAGAGGACAAGAATGGCGAAAAGCGGCTGACGGCGCGGCAGATGTTCGTGAAGACCGGACGGCGTCAGCGCGGCTCGATCGAAATCATCTCTGGCGTCGAACCGGGACAGCAAGTCGTCGTCTCCGGCCAAAACAAGATCCAGTCGGGCGCGTTGATCAAGATCGACAATTCCGTCGACGTGACCAAGTTCAATCCTGACTCTCTGCAGTCGGCAAAGTAGGCCCAGCATGAGCCCGATCGAGCTTTTTATTCGCCGTCCGGTTCTGGCGACGGTCGTCAGCCTTCTGATCCTGCTGCTTGGCGCGCAGGGTCTGAAGAGCGTTCAGATCCGTCAATATCCCGAAATCAAGGAAACGACGGTCACGATCACCACGGCTTACGTGGGCGCCAGCGCCGACCTGATGCAAGGCTTCATCAGCAATCCAATCGCCAAAGCGGTGTCGAGCGCGGAAGGCGTCGACTATGTGACGTCGCTGAGCCGGCTCGGCACCAGCACCGTGTCTGTGCGCATGCGCCTGAACACCGACCCCAATGCGGCGCTGACGGAAGTGATCGCCAAGGTGCAGCAGGTGCGCGCCTTGCTGCCACCCGATGCGCTTGATCCGGTGGTGGTGAAGGGTACGGGCCAGACCTTCGCGTTGATGTATCTGACCTTCGCCTCGACGGAGATGAATCCGGAAGAAGTGTCGGAATATCTGACGCGCGTCGTGCAGCCGCGCTTCGCGACGCTGCAGGGCGTTGGTTCGGCCGATATTCTCGGCGGCCGCGACTTCTCCATGCGTGTCTGGGTGGATCCGGTGCGCTTGGCCTCGCTTGGCGTTACCGCGACCGATGTGGTCTCGGCGATCAATACGAGCAACTTCTTGGCCGCGCCGGGCAAGACCCAAAACGAATATGTCGCCTATGCGCTGCAGATGCAGTCGACTTTCCAGACGCCGGAAGCCTTCGGCGCGCTACCGGTTCGGTCCGACGGCGACAAGGTGATCCGTTTGCGCGACGTGGCGGATGTCAGCCTTGGGCCGCGTAGTATCGACGTGCGCGTCGCCTTCAACGGCAAAGAGGGAACGTTCATCGGCATCGTGCCGGCGCCATCGGCCAACCCGCTCGATGTGGCGAAAGAGGTCACACGCTCGATCAACGAAATCAAGAGCACCCTGCCGAAGGGGATGTCGGTCGAAATCGTCTATGATGCGTCGAGCTTCATTTCGGCTTCGATCTATGAAGTGTTCAAGACCATCGGCGAAGCGGCGCTGATCGTCGTGTTCGTCATTCTGCTGTTCCTGGGGTCGTTCCGCTCGGTTTTGATCCCGATCGTCACCATTCCATTGTCGTTGGTCGGCGTCTGCTTCGTCCTGTTCGTATTGGGCTATTCGATCAACTTGCTGACGCTATTGGCGATGGTGTTGGCGATCGGGCTCGTGGTCGACGACTCGATTGTCGTCGTCGAGAACATCCATCGTCATATCGAGGAAGGGCTCAGTCCGGTCGATGCGGCAATCGTCGGCATGAAAGAAATTTTCGTGCCGATCGTCTCGATGACGATCACGCTGGCGGCGGTCTATGCGCCGATCGGCTTCGTACAGGGTCTCACAGGCTCGCTCTTTCGAGAGTTCGCCTTCACTCTGGCCGGTGCGGTGATCATCTCCGGCATCATTGCCGTCACTTTGTCGCCGATGATGTCGTCGCGGCTGCTCAAGCCACATGGTGCTGGCGGCCAGACCGGCTTTGCTGGCGCGGTGGATCGCTATTTTACCAAGATCGAAAATTGGTATGCGCGGCGCCTCTCTGGCTCGCTGGTCTACCGCTGGGTGACGTTGGCGATGGTCGTGATGCTGTTAGGCACGACGGCCTTCCTGTTCATGAAGACGCCGTCCGAATTGGCGCCGGAAGAAGACCAGGGTGCCTATTTCGGTCTCGCGCTCACGCCGCCCTATGCGACGGTCAATTACACGGCGGCTTTTGCTGAAAAGGTGCTAACGCCGTTCGAGCGCATTCCGGAAATCGATGCGAGCTTCCTGATCTCCGGCATCAACGGCGATGGCGGCGGCTTCATCGGCTATAAGTTGAAAGAGTGGAGCGAGCGCAAGCGCAAGGGACCTGCGATCAAGCAGGACATTCAGACGATGCTGAATGAAAACCCTGGCATCCAGGCGTTCGTCTTCGCGCCACCGTCACTGCCGGGTTCGAGCGGCGGCCTGCCGATCCAATATGTGCTGCGCACCACAAGCGATCCGGCGCAGGCCTATGAAGTGGCCGAGCAGGTGAAAGTGAAGGCGATGGCGACGGGCAAGTTCATCGTCGTGCAAAACTCGGTCACGTATCAGACGCCACGCGCCCGCATCGTCGTCGATCGCGATCGTGCGGCGGCGCTCGGCGTGCAAGTGCGCGAAATCGGCAATACGATCAACGCTCTGGTCGGCAATGTGCTGACCGCGCGCTTCGACCGTGACAATCGCAGCTATGACGTGGTGACCCAGGTCGAGCAGATCGATCGTCTCAATCCGGAATTGCTGGGCTCCTACTACGTCCGCGCAGCCAACGGCACGATGGTGCCGCTGTCGGCGCTGATCACGGTGCAGACAGGCGCGTCACCGGCGGCGATCGAGCAGTTCAACCAGCTCAACTCGGCGACGATCTCGGCCCTGCCACTGCCTGGTTTAACGACCTCCGAAGGCTTGGCGACGTTGCAGAAAATTGCTCGCGAGATCATGCCGACCGGCTTTTATGAGGATTATGCCGGCCAGTCGCGCCTGGAGGTGCAGGAAGGCAGCTCGCTGCTCATCACCTTCGCGCTGGCCATCATCATCATCTATCTGGTGCTGGCGGCGCAGTTTGAGAGCTTCCGGGATCCGTTCATCATCATGATGTCGGTGCCGTTGTCGGTGTTCGGCGCGATGGTCTTCCTCAACCTTGGGCTTGCGACGCTGAACATCTATACGCAGGTCGGCTTGATCACGCTCGTGGGCCTCATCACCAAACACGGCATTCTGCTGGTGGAGTTCGCGAACGAGTTCAAGCACAAGCATCGCGTGTCGAACATGCAGGCGATCCAGGAGGCGGCGCGTGTTCGCCTGCGGCCGATCTTGATGACGACGGCGGCCATGGTGCTGGGCGTCGCGCCGCTGATCTACGCCTCTGGTGCGGGCGCGGCGGCGCGTTTCTCCATGGGTCTGGTGATCGCGGCGGGCATGTCTATCGGCACGATCTTCACGCTGTTCGTGGTGCCGATGTTCTATACGTTCATCGCCCGCGAATTGCCGAAAGAAGAGCTGGACAAGGGCCCCATCGCGGAGCCCACGCCGGCGCACTAAGAGTAAAGGGAGCCGTCAGTCGATTTTAAAGTCTGACGGCTTCCACGGCATTTTCGGATATTTCAGTCCCATATTTTCAAGGGTATCGCGGACGATGGCGGCAATAATGGCATTGCGCGCCCATTTGCGATCGGCAGGGACGACATACCAGGGGGCGTGATCGGTCGAGCAGCGCGCCAGCGCCACTTCATAGGCCGCCTGATAGTCATCCCACAGTCCGCGATCTTCGAGATCGGACGGATTGAACTTCCAGTTCTTCGTCGGATCGTCCAACCGTTCCTGCAGGCGCTCGCCCTGTTCCTTCTTGGAAATATGCAGCATGAACTTCAGGATGGTGGTGTCGCTCTGCACCAGCAGCTTCTCGAAATTGTTGATCTGCTCGTAGCGTTGCTCGATCACGTCTTTCGGCGCCAGCTTGCGCACTTTCCCGACCAGCACGTCCTCATAATGAGAGCGGTTGAAAATGCCGATCGAACCGTGGCGGGGGCATTCGGCATGCACGCGCCACAGAAAGTCGTGTGCCAGTTCGAGTTCGCTCGGCTTTTTGAAGCCATGGACCGACATGCCGAGCGGGCTGGTTTTCGAGAACACGCCGCGGATCGTGCCGTCCTTGCCGCTCGTGTCCATCCCTTGCAGGATGACGAGGAGCGACTTGGTGCCGTCCGAGAACATATGGTCTTGCAGCTTGTCGATGGCGACGACGTCTTCGTCGAAAGCCGCCCGAACGTCCTTTTCCGCCCCGAGAAAATCGACGTCGCGCTGGTTGATTTTCTTGAGTGCCGGCTTGGTGCCGGGTTTGACGCGGATCCGGGCGGCGATCTTGGCGGCGGCTTTCGACATGCTGTCATCCTCCTGCGTCAGGCCGGGTCCCAGCGGTCGTGCGCCTGGGCTTCGCCGACGGCGATCGCCGTCATGTTGACGATGCCACGCACGGTGACCGAGGGCGTCAAGATATGAGCGGGCTTCGCCGCGCCCATCAAGATCGGGCCGACGGGTAAAGCGTCCGCCAAGACTTTCACCAATTGAAAGCCGATGTTGGCGGCCTCTAGCGAGGGGAAGAGCAGGACATTGGCCTCGCCCTTCAGGCGCGAGTTCGGCAGAACGCGGTCGCGGATCGCCTGCGACAGCGCGCTGTCGGCTTGCATTTCGCCGTCTATTTCCAGTTCGGGCGTGTCGTGGCGGATCATGGCGAGGGCTTCGCGCATTTTCACTGCGCCGGCCGAGTTCAGTCCGCCGAAATCGCTATCGGAGAGCAGGGCCATTTTCGGCTTCAGACCGAAGCGCTTCACATGTTCGGCGACCTGGATCGCCATGGCGGCGATGTCGCTTGCCGATGGATTGGCGGTGACATGGGTGTCGGCGAAGAAGAAATGGCCGCGCGAAGTGATGAGCAGCGACAAAGCGGTCATGGCGCGGGCGCCGGGCGCGAGACCGATGATGTCGCGGATCAAGCGCAGACGCGTGTCGAAGCGGCCTTCGAGGCCGCAGAGCATCGCGTCGGCATCGCCACGCTGAACAGCCAGCGCGCCGATGACGGTCATATTGGTGCGCACCATGTTGCGGGCTGCATCGGGGGTGATGCCTTTGCGGCCGGCGATCTGTTGCAAGGTCTGCACATAGTCGCGATACCGATGATCGTCTTCCGGATTGATCAGTTCGAAGTCGCGACCTGCAACAATGGACAAGCCAAAGCGCTTGATGCGGCTTTCGATCACCGATGGACGGCCGACCAGGATCGGTACGGCCATCCGCTCTTCGAGCACCGCTTGGGTGGCACGCAGCACGCGCTCGTCCTCGCCGTCGCAATAGATGATGCGGCGCGGGTCTTCTTTCGCCTGGGCGAAGATCGGCTTCATGATGAAACCGGAACGGAAGACGAAGCGGTTGAGGCTGTCTTCGTAGGCGTTGAAATCGGTGATCGGCTTGCGCGCGACGCCGCTGGCCATGGCCGCCTTGGCGACGGCGGGCGCGATGCGCAGGATCAGGCGGGGATCGAAGGGCGAGGGGATCAGCGAGGCCGAGCCGAACAAAGGCACGGAGCCGCCATAGGCTTTGGCGACGATGTCGGAGGGGGCTTCGCGGGCGAGCTGGGCGATGGCCTCGACGGCGGCGAGCTTCATCTCTTCATTGATCGCCGAGGCTGACACGTCCAGCGCGCCACGGAAGATGTAAGGAAAGCAGAGAACGTTGTTGACCTGATTGGGATAGTCGGAGCGGCCTGTGCAGATCATCGCATCGGGGCGCGCTTCCTTGGCGACCTCCGGCATGATCTCCGGCGTCGGATTGGCGAGCGCCATGATCAGGGGCTTTTCGCCCATGGTTTTGACCATTTCCGGCTTCAACACGCCGGCGGCGGAGAGACCCAAGAAAACGTCGGCGCCAGGAATGACATCGGCGAGGGTGCGCGCCTTGGTGTCCTGCGCATAGATCTCTTTCCAGCGGTCCATAAGGGTGTTGCGGCCCTTGTAGACGACGCCGTCGATGTCGCTGACGAAGATATTGCTGCGCTTGGCGCCCAACGCGACGAGAAGGTTGAGGCAAGCCAGCGCGGCGGCACCCGCGCCGGAGCAGACGATCTTCACGTCGGCGATTTTCTTGCCGGCCAGTTCCAGCGCGTTGCGCACGGCGGCGGCGACGATGATGGCGGTGCCATGCTGGTCGTCATGGAAAACCGGGATCGCCATGCGCGCCCGCAGTTTTTCCTCGACCTCGAAACATTCCGGTCCCTTGATGTCTTCAAGGTTGATGCCGCCGAACGTCGGCTCCAGGGCTGCGACGACGTCGACGAGGCGATCGACATTCTTTTCGGCCACTTCGATGTCGAACACATCGATGCCGGCGAATTTCTTGAACAGGACGGCCTTGCCTTCCATGACGGGCTTGGAAGCGAGCGGGCCGATATCGCCCAGGCCGAGCACGGCCGTGCCGTTGCTGACCACGGCGACGAGATTCTGGCGAGCGGTGAGATTGGCGGCTTCCGCCTCATCGGCGACGATGGCTTCGCAAGCGACGGCAACGCCGGGAGAATAGGCCAGGGCCAGATCGCGCTGGTTGCCCAGGGGCTTGGTGGCTTGAACTTCGAGTTTTCCGGGTTTCGGATAGCGGTGATAGACGAGCGCGCCGGTGCGCAGATCGTCGGAAATGTTGTTCGCCATGGTCTCCTCACGCGCCGCTACCAGCGGCTGCGGAGGCAGTTAAGGCGAGGCGGGCTAAGGGTACAAGGTTTTTCGTCGCTAGATCAGGCGGTGTGACGTTTAAACCATGCTCCCAGGCGGATGGCGGTCAACAGGGACAGGCCATGGACGACAAAACCAATGGCGATCGCGACAAACAGCCACGTCAGCGAGCCTGTCAGATACAGGGCGGCCCAACCGCCGATGATAGCGATTCCGAGACGGAAAAATCCCGCGGCCAGCGGCCACAGCAGTCGGCCGGCGCCCTGGGAGGCGAAATAGAGGCCCATGGCCAAGCCGAAAAATCCGAAGGCTGGGCCGACGATGCGCAGATAGGTCGCGCCTGTCTCGATAACGTGAGGATCGCTGCTGAATTGCGACATCCACGCGTGGGGCCAGATTGCCGCCGTGAGGCCGACGAGTTCGGTGGCCAAAAATGTAATAGCGCCGCCGATATAGGCGATGCGCAGAGCGCGTTCCTTCTGTCCAGCGCCGATGTTGATGCCGACCATGGCGACAAGCGGTGCGCCGAGGCCGAAAGCGAGGGGCACGAGCAAATATTCGAGACGCGCGCCTGTGCCATAGCCTGCGGCGGCGGCAGCGCCGGCCGTGCTGGCGGCGAGTGCCGTCGTCAGCGCGATGATGACATTGGTCTGCAGCGACGTGATCGACGCGACGGCGCCCACCGAGAGAATGTTCTTGAGCATCGGCCAGCGCAAACGCGTCCAGCGGAAGCGGGCGGGGTTGCGACCCGACAGGACATACCAACCGAGAGCTATGACAGCTCCGACATAGTACAATGTGAATGCAAGACCGCCGCCGGCGACGCCAAAGGCGGGAATGGGACCGAAGCCGAAAATCAACGCAGGCGACAATGGCACGAGCACGATGACACCGAGACCCGTCACCATGGCGGGCACCAGCATATTGCCGGTGCCGCGAATGACGCTGGCCAATCCATTGGTGAGCCACAAGAGAATGTTGCCGGCGAAAATGACGTTGGAATAGGCCAGCGCGGCATCGAGTTCGGCACCCGAACCGCCGAGCAGGCGATAGATGTCGCGGCCGAACGACAGCATCGTCACCGTGAAGAACAGGCCGATGGCGCCGTTGATGAACAGGGCATGCAGGACGAGCGCATCGGCATCGTCGCGCCGGCCGGCGCCGAGCGCGCGGGCGATGGCGGAAGAAATGCCGCCGCCCATGGCGCCGCCGGAGATCATCTGGGTCAGCATGACGCCGGGAAAAACCAGGGCCATGCCGGCCAGGGCGTCGGTGCCAAGCTTGGCGATAAACCAGGTTTCGATCAGGCCCGTGGCGGCCTGGGCGATCATGACCACGAGATTGGGAGCGGCCATCGCCAGCAGTGTCGGCAGAATGGGGCCGTGCAGCAGCCGTTGGGTGCGGGCATCCATGGGCCGTGCGCTCGGGCCGGCGGCCGTGATGTCGCGGGGATGGGCGGTCATGCGGACGATCGCTTGTCGACAGGGGGGCGTCTGATCTCGCCGGTCTTCATATTCTTGACGAGATAATGGGGGGCGCGGATCGCTTCGCCGGTCGCCGGGTCGACAAGAATCGGGTCGACCGGTTGGCCGGTCCGTGTATCGATGACGGTCACATTTGGGCCTTCCGGTGCGAAATGGCGATTGCCCCAGGACATCAGGGCGAGAAGGACGGGGCGGAAATCGCGACCGCGCTGGGTCGGCACATATTCATGGCGCGGCGGACGTTCGGAATAGAGCCGCCGCTCCAGCAAGCCGGCCTCGACCAGGGCATTGAGGCGGCGCGTCAACATGTTGGGGGCAATGCCCAGGCTGCGCTGCAAATCGTCGAAACGACGCAAGCCGTTCAGGGTGTCGCGCATGATCAGCATGCTCCACCATTCGCCGACGTGTTCCAGGCCACGGGCGATGGGGCATGACATCCCGGCAAAGCTTTTGTGTTGCATGGAACTTGATACGCCAGTAACTATCATGATGCAAGTAACGAAAGGGTGAGGCCATGTCGAACGGCAAGTCGGACGATCGCGCGCTGTACTATCTGGACGATCTTCAGGCCGGGCAGCATTTCACCACGGGGAGCCATGCGCTCGACGCCGAGCAGATCAAAGCCTTTGCTGCCCAGTTCGATCCTCAGCCCTTTCATCTCGATGAAGAGGCGGCGAAAGACAGCCTGTTTGGCGGCCTGGCGGCCAGCGGCTGGCATACGATGGGCATCACCATGAAGCTGCTGGTCGAATCCGGCGCGCGACTCGCGGGCGGCATCATCGGTGCGGGCGGGGAGGTGACCTGGCCGCGCCCGACACGGCCTGGCGATGTGTTGACCGTCGAAAGCCATGTCGTGGAGGTCACGCCGTCGAAATCGCGCCCCGATCGCGGCATGGTGTTGATGCGCAACGAGACGAAGAACCAGAAAGGCGAGACCGTTCAGGTGATGACGGCGAAACTCATCGTGCCAAGACGGCCACAATAAAGGCGGCCAAAATAGAACCGGCCGAAATAACGGACATATAGTTCACCCTTGACCACTGTCCCATCTGTCCTAGAACGGCGCCAGCAATAGGTGTCGCAAAACTAAGGTCGGAGGAATACGCCGTGGTGGAGAAGGTTCTCGCAGCCGTTAGAACTGCGCCGAGCAAGACCGAGATTCTCGAATATCCGATGCCCGACGTGCCCGTCGATGGCGCGTTGATGAAGATGGAAGTGGCCGGTATCTGCGGCACCGACGTCAAGCTCTATGCTCATCCGCCGACCAAGGCGCCGGTGATCATGGGGCACGAAAACATCGGCTATATCGCCAAGGCCGGTCGCGAATTCACCAAGCGCAAAGGCTTCAAGGAAGGCGATCTGGTTTTCGTCGAACATTATGTCATGTGCGGCAAATGCGAATGGTGCCATCGCGGCGAATATCGCCACTGCGAGAACACCGATTGGCGCAACAATCCCGACAGCATTCGCTATGGCTATACGTCGGCCGAGAAGGCGCCGCATCTGTGGGGCGGTTTCGCGCAATATGTCTATCTGCCGTGGAACTCCGTGGTTCATCACGTGCCCAAGGGCGTGTCGCCGGAGCTGGCCGGCCTTGTGACGCCGATGGCCAATGGCATCGAGTGGTCGTTGTTTGAAGGCGGGGTCGGCTATAATTCGACCGTATTGATTCAGGGGCCTGGTCAGCAGGGCCTCTCCCAGACGGTGATCTGCAAACAGGCCGGCGCCAAGAACATCATCATCACCGGTACGTCGAAGGATGGTGCGCGTCTGGACGTGGCGAAGAAACTCGGCGCCGATCACACGATCGACGTGCAGAAGGAAGATCCGCTCGAAAAGATCATGCAATACACCGAAGGCAAGGGCGTCGACGTGGTGCTCGACTGCACGGCGGGCGCGGGCACCGTGCCGATCCTGCTTGGCATCGAGGCGCTGAAGCGCAAGGCTGGCGTCATGGTCGTGCAGGGCGAAATGCCGGAGTTTCCGAACTTCCCGATCGGCAAGATGACGACAAAATACATCACCCTGCGCAGCGCGCGCGGCCACAGCTACCGCGCTTGCGAATTGGCGCTGGAACAGCTTGCCTCCAAGCGCTTCCCGCTGGAACTGGTGACGACGCACAAGTTCGGCCTGAAGGATGTCGACCTGGCGATCAAATCGGTTGGCAACAAGGAAGGCGGCGTCAAGGATGTCATTCACGCGTCGCTGATGCCGTGGATGTGATCGGCTGACACGATTATCTTCGTCTCGGTCGCCTCGTCTGGGGCGACCGAAACAGCGCTTAAGTCCTGCTTGATTGGGAAGAACCATGTCCGAGCCCGTCACCATTCCGATGCTGCAGCAGATGAAACGCGACGGCAAAAAGAGCATTGGCGTCGTCGCCTGGGACTATCCGACGACGCGCTTCGCCGAACGTGCTGGCGTCGATTTCATCTCGATCGGTGATTCCGTCGGTGCCAATCTTTGGGGCCACAGCAATCCGCTGCAGGTGACGCTCGATGAAATCCTCGTCTGCTGCAAGGCCGTGCGACGTGCCGCGACGCGTGTTCTCGTCTCTTGCGACATGCCCTATGGGCCGTTGCAGGAAGGGATCGATAGCGCGTTGAAGGCGGCGGTGCGCATCGTCAAGGAAGGCGGCGCCGACATGATCAAACTCGATGGCGCGGCCGATTATCCGGAAGCCGTCGAGGCATTGACGCGTGCGGGCATTCCGGTGTTCGCGCAATTCGGCCTGACGCCGCAGACGGCGATGAAGTTCGGCATTCCCTATAGCGCGCAGAATTCCGCTGGCGCGCAGGCGAGCGCGGAAGCCGCCGAACGTCTGGTTGAAGAAGCCAAGATGCTGGAAGATGCCGGCGCGGCTCTGCTCGACTTCACCAATTCAGGCCCGGTTGCCGGCAAAGCCGTGGTGGAGGCGGTGGATATTCCGGTGATCGGTGGGTTCGGCGGTGGGCCGTGGCTCGATGGCCGCGTGCGCCTGGCGCAGACGGTTCTCGGCTACGGCGAGAAATGGCTGACCTCGAAAACCGAGACCTATTTCAACACGGCGCAAGGCACGGTGGATGCTTTCGCGGCGCTCGTCGCCGATGCGAGAGCGGGCAAGCAGATCAAGGGTTGAATGAATGGAGATCGTGGATATCGACGGCATCGCAACGCGTTATCAGGTCATCGGCTCTGGTGATCCGCTGTTGATGTATGCGCCTGGTGGCTTCGATGCGACCTTGGAAAAATGGTCGACCCAGGGTGTCTATGCGAAGATCAAACCAGTCGATCATCTGTCGCGCCACTATTCCTGCATCATCTTCGACCGGCGCGAATGCGGCCAGTCGGGCGGCCGCGTCGAGAAGGTTGGTTTCTCCGATTATGTGCGACAAGGCATCGGCCTGCTCGATCATCTGAAGATCGACAAGGCGCATCTCATGGGCGGTTGCATGGGTTGCTGTCCGGTGGCGGCTTTCGGTGTCATGCATCCCGAGCGTGTGCGCAGCATGGTGCTGTTCTGGCCGGTGGGCGGCGCGAAATACCGTCTGTCGAGCCTGCAGCGTTTCGCCGAGCACTTGGGTTTCGTGCGCGCCAACGGCCTGCAAGCGGTGGTCGATCTGGTGAAGGCCGAGGGCAAGGCGTTCAATGCCGATTCACGCGGCGGTCCTTGGGCCTCCGTGATCAAGCATGATGCCAAATTCGCGGCTGACTATGTGCAGCAGGATGTCGGCCGCTACGCTTTGATCGTCGAGGCTTTCGGCCGCACCATGTATGATCGCGATACGGCGCCCGGTGCCGAGCCGGAGGAGATGCTGGCCTCTCAGGTGCCGGCGCTGGTCGTGCCCGGCAACGATGCCGCGCATGCTACTTCGGCCGCATGGTATTTGCATGAATGCCTGCCGAAGTCGGAATTCTGGAACGTGCCAGTGTCCGAGCAGACCGAAGCGGCGACCAATCCGGTTCTGCTCGATTTTCTCAAGAAGTTTTAAGCCTTCGTCTCCGGCAACCCCAAGGCAGCGAGCGCCGCCTTGGCGACGATGACATCTTCTTCCTGTTTGGCGCCGCCAGCACCGATGCCGCCGATGACCTGACCATCGTAGATGATCGGCAAGCCGCCGGGCATGTTGGTGAAATCGCCATCCATGCGGATTTGCATGCTCAGCACCTGTTCTGGTGCCGCATAGCCGGTCGGCAGTCTCTGCGAGGCGGCTGTCATGGCTTTCTTGGTGGTGGTGCGGGCGGCGAAGAAGCGCGCGCCGTCCATCACCAGATAGCCGAGAATCTGGCAGCTCTGATCGCACACGGCGAGCGCGATCTTGACGCCGATCTCGTCCGCCTTGGCGACGCCGGCGGCGAGCATTTTCATGGTCGCTTCGTGGGTGAGGCGGTGGGTGGGGACGATATCGACCATCAGCCGACGAGCCCCGTGGTGCCTTTGGCGAACAGGTCTTCGACTTTGACCTTTTGCTTGATGATGCCCTGCGTCACCGCATGGTCGATGAGGTTTTCGATGATCTTACGGTTGGGCTCAAGGCCGTAGGGCAGGGGCTCGCCGGTGATGTCGAGGACGCGCTTATGGACCTCGTCGACATCGGTCATCTTGTCGATTTGGCCGGCTTTTAGCTTCTCGACATAGAGCCGTTTCGACTCGGCGAAGGCATTAAAGACATCGCTCGCGAGATCAGGATGCTGTTCCAACAACTCATCCTTGATGACGACGAGATGATTGATCGGATAGTGGCCGCGCTCGCGCAGAGCCTTCAGGCCCGCTTCCAACGCATTGGGAATTAGAGGTTGGACGTCGGGATGTTTAACGTCGACGCCGATCGCCGCGACGAGTTCGCCCGAGATCAGCAGGTCTTCCATCTTCTTGCCGGCTTCGATCGGCACCACATTGGCGGGCGGCACATATTCGGCGACATGCTCGTCGCCGGAGAGAACCCAGGTGATCTTCGACAGGTCGACGCCGTATTCCTCTTGCAGGATGGCGCGGGCCCACACGCCGGTGGTCACCGTATAGCCGCGGTTGACGCCGACCTTCTTGCCTTCGAGATCCTTCGGCGTCTTGATGCCGGCCTTGGTGTTGACGAGGATAGCGCCGTGGTGGAAAGCGCGCACCAGTGGCGTCGCCACGGCGGTCATTTTCTTTCCATGCGCCTTGGCGCAGATATAGGTGGTGATCGCCATCTCGCAGATGTCGAATTCGGAGGCGCGCACCATCCGGCGGAAGCCGGCGATCAGCGGTTCCACTTCGACAAAGTCGAATTCGAAGGTCTTCGGTTTCACCGTACCGTTTTTGACGGCGGTATTGTTGCCTTGCGTGCGGGTGACGGTCTTGAGTTTGGGGCCGCTCATCTGACGTTTCGCTCCATTTATGTGTTTTTGCTGTATCGGCGGTGTTTTATGGGAAACATGGCCTTGGGGAAAGGGGTTCTGGCGGTGGTTTTGCTGCTATGGCGGTTCATGCTAGGACGCCAGCAGACCTGATTTGCATGGAATCCCGATGTCTGAAGAATTTCCCGATCGCCTGTCCACCAATCCGCAGAGCCCGTTCTACAACGAGGCCATTCTGTCGCGTGACGTGGGCATCCGCTTCAACGGCGTCGAGAAGAACAATGTTGAAGAATATTGCATCAGCGAGGGCTGGATCCGTGTTTCCGCCGGCAAGGCCCGCGATCGTTACGGCAATCCGATGACCATCAAGCTGACCGGCAAGGTGGTGCCTTATTATCGCGATGCCAAGCCAGAAGCTTGAGCGCCTTTAGCAGCAGTCGCAGCCGAAACTATCGTGGATGATAAGAGCTTTTTTCATCCAGCGTGGCGGCAGATCGTCTTCGGTCACTTCGATTGCCGGCTTGAAAATCTTGATGTGATGGCGGTCCGCGCCATCGTTCGTCCAAAAGGCGATGACGGTTTCCAGCGGCGGGCAGCCGGGGAGGCCGCAGGCGAGTTCGGCGACGAGGACGGTTTCATCCTCGTCCAGTTGGAAACGCTCGCGGGTCCATTGCTTGATGTGCCGCAGAGCGGAACGCTGCGCCGGGCTTTTGCGCAAAGACATAGCGCCGCCGTGGCCGGTCGGGTCAAAGCCCTGCCATAGCGCCAGCTTCTCTCTGTCTTTGCTTCTGTCTTCGACGAGATCGTCCAAGTTCGTTCTCCGTAGAGAACGTTATGCCTCTTTTTCGGCGAAAAAGCGATTTGACGGACGCGGCAGATCGAGGTTTTCGCGCAGGGTCCTGCCCTCGTATTCCGTGCGGAAAATGCCGCGCCGCTGCAGTTCGGGAACCACGAGGGTGACGAAGTCTTCCAGGCCGCCGGGCAGATAGGGGAACTGTACGGTAAAGCCGTCGGAGCCTTCGGTGACCAGCCATTCTTCCATCTGGTCGGCGATCGTCTTGGCGGTGCCGATGAATTGCAGGCCGGTGTGGCCGCCGATGCGTTGGGCGAGCTGGCGCACGGTCAGGTTCTCGCGGCGGGCGAGCTCGATGGTGCGCTCGCGGCCGCTCTTGCTGGCGTTGGTCTCGGGGATGTCTGGCAACGGGCCATCGAGATCGAAGCCGGAGGCATCATGGCCAAGAGCGATCGAGAGTGAGGCAAGGCCACTGTCGTCATGGACGAGACTGTCGAGCAAAGCGCGTTTGCGCTTGGCCTCGTCGAGCGTCTCGCCGACGACGATGAAAGCTGCGGGGAGGATTTTCATATGGTCGGGTGAGCGGCCGAGTTTCGCCATGCGGCCCTTCACGTCCTTGTAGAAGGCCTGGCCGACGGCGAGGCTCGACTGGGCGGTGAAGACTGCTTCGGCGGTTTCGGCGGCGAGCTGGCGGCCCGGCTCCGAAGAGCCTGCCTGGACGATGACCGGCCAGCCTTGGATCGGCCGGGCGATGTTCAAGGGTCCGCGCACGGACAGGAATTCGCCCTTGTGGTCGAGCACGTGCATCTTGTCGGGATCGAAAAAGACGCCGTTCTCGACATCGCGGACGAAGGCATCGTCGGCCCAGCTGTCCCAAAGACCGGTGACGACGTCGATGAACTCACGAGCGCGGCGATAGCGTGCGCTGTGTTCCATATGTTCATCCATGCCGAAATTCAGCGCCGCGTCCGGGTTTGACGTGGTGACCACGTTCCAGGCGGCGCGCCCGCCGCTGATGTGATCGAGCGAGGCGAAGCGCCGGGCGATATGATAGGGCGCGTCAAAGGTGGTGGAGGCGGTCGCGGCGAGGCCCAAGCGTTCGGTGGCTTGCGAGAGAGCAGACAGGAGCGTGAACGGCTCAAACGATGTCGACGTGTGGCTGCGCTTCAACGCCTTGGCCGGCATGTTCAGCACGGCCATATGGTCGGCCATGAAGAAGGCGTCGAATTTGGCCTGTTCCAATCTTTGCGCCATCTGCTTGATCTTGGCGAAGTTGAAATTGGCATCCGGCCAGCCGCCGGGATAGCGCCAGGCGCCGGTATGGATGCTGGCTGGGCGCATGAAGGCGCCGAGCCGCAGCATTTTCTTATCTGCCATGGGAATTCACCGTGAGAATCTGGAGGTTTGATCATTAGCCAAGCTCCCCAAGGTGAAGCTGTCAATCCAGACTCTGCGGCCGCAGCCGTTGCTGGTGGGCGGCGAGGAGTTTCAAGGTCGATCAAATCATGTTGAAGGGTGCCGATCGGCTGGCTGTCCCGCAGGGCGGGCGAGGCGGCGCATGCTCCTGATGGGAGGGAAGGTGGCGCGTTCCGCCTTGCGGACAATCGGCAAATTCCGCCTTGCGGCTCATCCCGAAAAAGTGCCAGCATACCGGTGAGGGCAAGTCACGCGGGCGTGGCTTGAAAGGGAGAGCGTCGGGAAACCGCTATCTGCGCGGAACGCTCTTATGGGAGAAGCGCATGGTATCAGGAAAATTGTTATTTGCCCTGGCGTCGGTGGCAACGCTCGGGTCCGTGACGACTGCGTCGGCGCAAACCATCAAGATCGGCTGGGTCAATAGCTATTCGGGCTTTCTCGCCCAGGCCGGCGACCAGATGGAAAAGGGCCTGAACCTTTACGTCAAATTACACAGCAAGGACCTGCCGCCCGGGGTCAAGGTGGAGTTCGTCCGCCGCGATGACACTGGAGCGCCGGAGGTCGGCAAGCGGGTTGCGCAGGAATTGATCACCCGCGAACGCGTGCAGATGCTGATGGGTGTCGTCGCCTCGCCAGTCGCGGCGGCCATCGCGCCGCTGACGGCGGAAGCCAAAATCCCGTTCGTCATCACCAATGCGGGTGGCGTCGCCATTCCCCGCATTTCGCCTTATGTGACGCGTTTCTCCTTCACGCTCTGGCAAACCGCCCTGCCGATCGGCACGTGGTCGGTGAAGCAGGGATGGAAACGTGGCTTCTCCGCGGTGGCCGATTTCATTCCTGGCCATGATGCGGAAGGCGCTTTCATCAAGGGCTTTACGGATGCCGGCGGCCAGATGCTGGGCTCGGTCCGCTTCCCGCCCGCCTCGGCCGACTATGCGCCGTTCATGCAACGCATCAAGGATGCCAAGCCTGATGTGGCGTTCGTCTGGGTGCCCGCAGGGCCAGCCGCGACAGCGATTATGAAGGCGATCAAGGATCTCGGTCTGCGCGAGGCGGGGATCAATATCGTTTCGGCGCATGATCTTTTGCCTGACGAGGAACTGCCGAATATCGGTGCCTTCGGCGCTGATATCGTGACCGCCGGCAATTACTCGACCACCGGTGTTCGGCCCGCCAATACGGCGTTTCTGAAAGCCTGGGACGAGGAATACAAGGGCAAGGCCATTCCGAATTTCACCTCGGTGGCCGCGTGGGATGCCGCGCATGCGATCTTTGAGTTGATCAAGACGACCAAGGGCAAGTTCACCGGCGACGAAGCGATGAAATTCTTCGCCGCCTGGAAGGATCCTAACAGCCCGCGTGGTCCGATCTCCATCGATCCGGCGACGCGCGACATGATTCAGGATATCTACATCCGCCGCAGTGAGATGAAGAACGGCAAGCTGGTGAACACGGATATCGAGACCATCAAGGCGGTCAAGGATCCGTGGAAGGAACTCAATCCGCCGAAGTAACTTTCACATGAGCCGGCGGGCCTCTGGAGGCTCGCCGGTTTGCGATCCGCGGACTGGTGCACAGCGTCCCTTGAATGGCTGATATTTTTTCATCGATCATCAGCGTTGGCTTCCATGGCCTCGCTCTGGCCATGGTGCTCTATCTGATCTCCGTCGGCCTTTCGGTCACCATGGGGTTGATGGGGTTCATCAATCTCGCCCATGGCGCTTTTGCCATGCTCGGCGGTTATCTGATGACATGGCTGATGAGCCGCTATGACGTGCCGTTCGGCCTGGCGCTGGCCGGCGCGGTCATCGGCGTGGTGCTGATCAGCGTCATCCTCGAACGCTTGTTGTATCGGCGCTTTTACGGCGGCGATGAGCTCGATCAAGTCCTCATGACCATGGGCCTGATCTTCATCACCATCGCTTCCGTCACCTATATTTGGGGGCCGGTGACGCAGCCGATGCGGCCGCCCGCGGCCCTGAGCGGACAGATCGATCTTGGCTTCCGCTCCTTTCCAACCTATCGAACCTTCCTGATCGTCTGCGGTGCCATTCTCGTCACCTTGCTATGGCTGGCGTTGGAGCGCACGCGCTTTGGCGCGCAGGTCCGCGCCGCCGTCGACAATCTGCGCATGGCGCAAACGATCGGGATCAATACGTCGCGTTTGTTCGCGGCGACGTTCGCGTTGGGGAGTGGCCTTGCGGCGCTCGGTGGCGGCTTGGGCGCGGAAATTCTGCCGATCACGACGTTCTATGCGCTCGAGAACCTGGTCTATTTCCTCATCGTTGTCGCGGTCGGCGGCCTCGGCAGTATTCGCGGGCCCTTCGTGGCGGCCTTGCTGGTCGGCATTTCCGATACGGCCTTCAAATATATCGCGCCCGAATTCGGGGCCTTCTTCATCTATGCGCTGACCATGGTGCTCCTGCTGTGGTTTCCTCGTGGTCTGTTTGGTCGAACCTGATGTCGCACCTCACGCCTTCCGCCGATCGACGCGCAGCCGATATCGCCGCCTTCTCGCGGCGTCATCGCTTTCATTGGTTCGAGGCCTTGCCTTGGCTGATCGCCGTTGCCGCCTACTTCATGTTCCCCAACTATCTGGCGTTGGGATCGCAGATCCTGGCGATCATTCTCTTCGCTTTGTCGGTCGATCTGGTTCTGGGCTATGCCGGCATCGTGACATTGGGTCATGCGGCGTTCTTCGGTGTCGGCGCCTACACGGCGGGTATTCTGGCCGCCAACGGCTGGGGCGAACCGATTAGCGGCCTGCTGGCGGCGGCGGTTGCTGCGGCCTGTATCGGTCTTGCTTCCGGTTGGATCATTCTGCGCACCACGGGGCTGACCTTGCTCATGCAGACCCTCGTGGTCGCGGCCATGCTCTATGAACTGGCCAACAAGGCTTACCGGTTCACCGGCGGCGCCGACGGTCTGCAAGGCATGTCGGTCTGGCCGATCTTCGGCACGTTCCGCTTCGACATGTTCGGCAACACCGCTTACTTCTATTGCCTGGTCGTGTTGTTTTTCGGCTGGCTCGTGGTTCGCAATACGGTCAATTCGTCCTTCGGCCGCTCGCTGACGGGCATCCGTGAAAATGTCGGACGCATGCACGCGATCGGCGCGCCGGTGGCGCAACGCCGGCTGGTCGTCTACGCCCTGTCGGCGGCCCTGGCCGGTATCGCCGGTGCACTGACGGCGCAGACCGCGCAATTCGTCGGTCTCAACGTGCTCAACCTCGAACGTTCTGGCACCATATTGGTGATGCTGATCATCGGCGGCATCGGTCGGCTTTACGGCGCTTTCATCGGTGTGCCGCTTTACATGATCGCACAAGACCGCTTCGCCGAAGCCGATCCGACCTATTGGTATTTCTGGATCGGCCTGGCCATGGTGTTCATCGTCGTATTTCTGCGCGGTGGCATTTTCGGCGTCGTCGAACGGCTTCTGGCGCGGAGCCGCAAACAATGAGCGCAACGGGCCTTCAGACCATTGCGCTGTGCAAGAATTTCGGCGCACTCAAGGTCTCGAATAATATCGACTTTCGGTTGCAGGCCGGCGCGCGTCATGCGCTGATCGGCCCGAACGGCGCGGGCAAGACAACGTTCGTCAATCTCGTCACCGGTGTGCTGCGGCCCTCGTCAGGCCAATTGCTGCTCGATGGTGACGACATTACGGCGCTGCCGCAGGCCCAACGCGTCAAACGCGGCCTGGTGCGCACCTTCCAGATCACAGCGCTGTTCCGCAAGCTCTGCGTTCTCGAAAATGTCGTTCTGGCGATTTCGGAACGGGATGGGATTGGTGGCGATTTCCTGCGGCCGGCAGGCTGGCATCGCGCCGCGATCGAAGAAGCCTACGATATTTTGGAAGTGATGGGGCTTGCGGAAGATGCCCTGCGGCCGATCACCGAACTGGCTTATGGCCGCCAGCGCATGGTCGAGATCGCTCTGGCCTTGGCGCTGAAACCATCGGTCCTGCTGTTGGACGAGCCGGCGGCGGGCGTGCCGGAAAGTGAGAGCGTCACGATCATCGAGGCCATCGAACGTTTGCCGGAGCGGATCGCCGTCCTGTTCATCGAACATGATATGGAACTGGTGTTTCGCGTCGCGCAGCGCATCACCGTTCTGGTGCAGGGCGCGGTCCTGGTCGAGGGCACGCCGGCTGAGATCGCGGCCGATCCACGGGTGCGCGAGGTTTATCTGGGGGAGGGGCGGCATTGAGCGACGCACTTTCCGAGCACGATAAAGGCCTGCATCTGCGCGGGGTCAAAGCCGGCTATGGCGAGACCGTGGTGATCGAGGGGATCGATTTTGATTTAAAGCCAGGCGCGACGCTGGCGGTGCTGGGCCGCAACGGCGTAGGCAAGACGACCTTGCTGGCAACGATCATGGGCCATACGGCGCGCCACGGCGGGCATATTCATTTTGATGGGGCCGACATCTCGACTTATCCCATCTATCGCCGTTCGGCGATCGGTCTGGCGCTAGTGCCGCAGGAGCGCGAGATTTTCCGTTCGCTGACGGTGGAGGAGAATCTCATCGTCGCGGCCCGGCCTGGGCGCTGGACCCTGGCGCGGGTCTATGAGTTCTTTCCGTCCCTTGCCTCACGCCGTCGCAATCGCGGCGATCAATTGTCAGGCGGCGAGCAGCAGATGCTGGCAATCGGCCGAGCGCTGATGGGCAATCCAACCTGTCTGTTGATGGACGAACCGATGGAGGGACTGGCTCCTGTCATCGTCGATGCGGTGCTGGCCGGTCTCGATCGGCTCAAGCGCGAAGACGATCTGGCGATGATCCTGGTCGAGCAGCATGCGCGTCTGGCGCTGGAGTTCGCGCAGGACTGCATCGCGTTGGATCGCGGCCGGATTGTTCATCGTGGGCCGAGCCGCGCTTTGCTCGATGCCCCGCACCTGCTGGCTGATCTGGTCGGCGTCGGCGGCGGCGATCGCAAGGCGTGAACCGGCGGCTTGCGCCGCCGGTTTGTCGAGCGCTCAGCTGTAGCGGGAGAAGTCGTAGCCTTCCTTGGCGGCGATCTCGAGCAGGAAGGGCTTGCCCTTCTGCGTTACCTCGATGGCTTCCTTGATCTTCGGCGCGATCTCCGATGGCTTCTCGACACGATAGGAGGCGACGTTGAGGGATTCCGCCAGCTTCATGTAGTTGCCGCCGATATCGAGCGCGTCATATTTGGCGGCCGACTTCGGCAGCGAGACGCGTTCGCAGGCCATCATGGCGTTGTTGAACACGACCGTCATGATGCCGATATCGTTGCGGGCAGCGGTTTCGATGTCCATGCCGCTCATGCCGAACGAAGCATCGCCCATCACGTTGATGCACAGCTTCTCGGGGGCGGCGAGTTTGGCGCCCATGGCGAGCCCAAGGCCGTAACCGAGCTGCGTTGTCTTGCCCCAGCCGAGATAGCCGAAGGGCTTGGTCGATTCCCACATCGGCAGCAACTGCTCGCGCGGGCTGCCGGCCTCGTGGGTGATGATGACATTGTCGCGATCGGTCGCCTTCATCATCTCGTTGATGACGCGATACTGGTTGATCGGCGTCTCGTCCGAGTTGAGTTGCTTCTCCCAATCGGCACGCCAGGCCTTTTTCGAGGCCGCGATGGTCGCTTTGAGATTTTCCAACCGCGTCGCGTCAGGCTTGGCGCGCTGCCGGCCGATTTCCTCGATCAAAGCCGCGATGATGAGCGCGGCATCGCCGACGAGGCCGAGATCGGCGCGGATATCCTTATTGATATCGCCGGCATCATTGGTGGCATGAATGATTTTCTTGCCGACGGGCAAAGCAGGGCCGAAGGGCGTGCGCGTCAAGCTCGAGCCGATGGCGAACACCACATCGGCGGCGTTCATGCAATCCGCATACATTTTCGGCCGCGAAGCCGTCGATGCGCCAAGCGCCAGCGGATGGCTTTCGGCGATAGCGCTCTTGCCCGGATTGGTGGCGGCGACAGGAGCGGGCAGCAGTTCGGCCAGTTGCGTCAGCAACTCGCCCGCATCGGCATAATGGATGCCCTGACCAGCCCAGATCAGCGGCGACTTGGCGGCGAGCAGCATGCGGGCCGCCGCTTTCACCGCATCCGGATCCGGCGCCGAGCGCAGAATGGGTACCGGTTGATAGTCGATCGTGCCGGTGAACTCGGCGGCGAAAACCTCGTTGGGAATTTCGAGAAGCACCGGCCCCGGTTTGCCCGAACGCATGGCTTGGAACGCGCGGCGCAACAGATCAGGCAATTCTCTGACATCATGGGCGAGTGCCGACCATTTGCTGACGGGCGCGAAGACGTCGGCGGCGCGGAAGGTCGGGCGCGTGTACTGACGATCGAGGCTCGAAGCGGCGGGGATCACCAACACCGGAACATTTTCGGAGAAAGCCTGCGCCATGCCGGGGAATGCATTCTCGATGCCGGGGCCATGCTGGGCGGCGAACACACCATTCTGGCGGCCGCGGCGCACGCGGCTGTAACCGTCGGCCATGGCGACGCCCATCCGTTCCTGGCGACAGAGGATCGGGCGGATATTGATATCAGCGCAGGCTTCGATCAGCGGGTTACGCGGATAGCAGGCGAGGAAATCCGTTCCTTCGCGCTTGAGGATTTCGGCAACGACATCTGCACCATTCATCGGGGCTTCCTACCGGTCATTAAAGTTATGACCGGCAGGGGCGATGATGCAGGCTGAGTTGTCAAGCTGGGCATGCGCGATGGGGTGCGAATATCCAGCTGTTTGCGAAAATGGCAAGGCTCAACTGGCGAGGAGATAGCGGATGGGCCGGCCCATGCTCATCGATTGGGCGGCGGCGATGATGCCGCGCGTGTCGATGCCGAAATGGCGATAGAGCTGGTCGATCGATCCGGTTTGTCCAAACCGATCGACGCCGAGGGCGCGCGTGCGGTGGCCTCTGACCGCGCCCAACCACGCCAGAGTGGCAGGATGCCCATCGAGAACCGTGATGATGGGACAGTGCGACGGCACTTGGGCCAACAGACGTTCGATATGTGACATCGCGCCCATATCGCCATCCTCCCGCGCCTTCGCGGCCTCGGTCCAGCCGGCGTTCAAGCGACAGGGAGAGGTGATGGCGAGAAGCCCGACATCACGCCGGTCTTCCGCCAATCGACCGACGGCGGCGATCGCTTCCGGCGCGACGGTGCCGCAATAGGCGATGACGACTTCGGCATTGGGGCCTGGTTCGCGCATCCAATAGGCGCCTTCGATGATGTCGGCGGTTTTCTGTGCGTCGAGCTTACGGGTCGGCTGTTCGAGCGTGCGTGTCGACAGGCGCAGATAGAGCGCTCCGCCCTTGTCGTCTTGCAGCCAGGTTGGCCGCACGCGTGCCCGCTGATCAGATGTCAGTGCTTCCCACTGGAGATAGTGGAAACCAAACCGCATGATCGTCGACAGTTCGTCAACGAAAGCCGGCTCATAGCTGGCCAGGCCATCCTGGGCCATGCCGATGAGCGGCGTCGAGATCGATTGATGAGCGCCGCCTTCGCCGGCCAGCGTAATTCCCGACGGTGTCGCCACGAGCATGAAGCGCGCATCCTGATAGCAGGCGTAGTTCAGCGCATCGAGGCCGCGCTGAATGAACGGATCGTAGAGCGTGCCGATCGGCATCAAGCGTTCGCCGAACAGCGAATGCGACAGGCCGAAGGCTGAAAGCGCGAGGAACAGGTTCATCTCGGCGATGCCGAGTTCGAGATGTTGGCCCTTCTCGGAGAAATGCCAATTGAATGTCGAGGGAATGCGCTCGGTTCGGAATGTGTCGGCCATTTCCTTATGGGCGAATAGACCGCGCCGATTCACCCAGGGGCCGAGATTGGTCGAGACGGTCACGTCGGGGGAGGTGGTGACGATGCTGGCCGCGAGGGCATCGCTGCCGCGCGCCAATTCATTGAGCAAAAGCCCGAAACCCTGTTGGGTCGACAATTCGGCTTGGGTGAGGGGCGGCAGCACCTCGGGAATGGCGATGGCCGGCGCTGCATGTCGCCGGTTTTTGCCGGCGTTGAAGGGCACATTTTTCAGAAAGCGCGTCAGTGCGGCGGGATCAAGGTCCAGGCCTTCGAACTTGTCCCATTCGTGCCCTTCGCGGATACCGGCTTCGGTTTTGAAGCTCGCCATCTGCGTTGGCGTCAGCATGCCGGCGTGATTGTCCTTGTGGCCGGCGAGCGGCAGGCCAAAGCCCTTGATCGTATAGGCGATGAAAACGGTTGGCCGATCATGGTCAATGCGCTCGAACGCTTCGACGAGACTCGGCAGATCATGGCCGCCGAGATTTGTCATCAAGCGTGCGAGTTCTTCATCGGTACGTCCCTCGATCAGGCGGGTAACGTCGCCTTGATCGCCGATCTCGTCATTGAGGCGCTTTCGCCAGGCGGCACCGCCCTGAAAGGTGAGAGCGGAATAGAGCTGGTTGGGGGCATTTTCGATCCAGGCGCGCAATTTGTCGCCACCTGGCTCGGCGAACGCGGCCTGTTGCAGAACGCCATGACGCAGGACAACGACATCCCAGCCGAAGGCGCGGAAAATGTCTTCGAAACGGGAGAACAAGCCCTCGTGAATGACCGCGTCGAGGCTCTGGCGGTTATAGTCGATCACCCACCAGACGTTGCGCACGTCATGTTTCCAGCCTTCGAGCAGGGCTTCGAAAATATTGCCTTCATCCATTTCGGCGTCGCCAAGCAAGGCGACCATCCGGCCGGGCGGCGTGCTTGGCGCGCCATGGCTGCGCACATAGTCCTGCGCCAGACTGGCAAAGATCGTCTGGGCGACGCCGAGGCCAACAGAACCCGTCGAGAAGTCGACGTCGTCGGTGTCCTTGGTGCGCGAGGGATAGGATTGCGCGCCGCCATAGCCGCGAAAGTTCTCGAGCTTGTCGCGGTCGATCAAGCCGAAGAGATAGTTTAGCGCGTGGAAGGCGGGGCTGGCGTGGGGTTTGACGGCGACGCGATCATGCGGGCGCAGCACCGCGCCATAGAGAGCCGTGAGGATGGCGGCGGAGGAGGCCGACGAAGCCTGATGGCCGCCAACCTTGAGACCGTCTTCGTTGGCTCGCAGGTGATTGGCGTTGTGAATCATCCAGGTCGACAGCCACAGCGCCTTGCGCGCGACGGCATCGAGAAAGGGCAGGCGGCTGTCGGCTTTTTTCGGCATTTAGGCGTTCCTCGCTGAGGAAGCGATGAAACGCCAAACTGAGCGGCAATACTTGCCAAAATAAGCGAGATTTCCATCTTGTTTGATATTTTAATTCATTTATTCTCGATTGAATGGTGGAAAATTCCAAGAAACGCTTAGATGATATCGATCGCAAGATTCTCGCGAATCTGCAGCGCGACGGTCGTCTCACCGTGCAGGATCTGGCGGCGCGCGTCGGGCTGACCCTCTCGCCGTGTTTGCGGCGGGTGCGCATGCTGGAAGAAGCCGGCGTCATCCGAGGCTATTGCGCGGTGGTGGATCAAGCCAGCATCGGCCTACCAATCAGCGTTTTCGTGCAGGTGAAGCTTGAGCGTCAACGTGAGGAGGAGTTGCAGCGCTTCGACCGGGCGCTGGAGCGCTTTCCCGAAGTGGTCGAGGCTTATCTGATGACCGGCGTTTGCGACTACCTGTTGCGCGTGGTGGTCGCGGATCTGCCGGCCTATGAGGCCTTTCTCCGTGACAAGCTGACCCGCGTCGAGGGCGTGCGCTCAATCGAATCGAGCTTCGCGCTGAAACAGGCGAAAAGCACGCTGGCTTTGCCGATGGGGTGATCGTTGCTGGGATCAGTGAGGCGCGTGGGTCAAGCGAAGCTCTTCCTTGGCTTCAACCGGTGCCGCGCGTTTCACTCTCACGCCGAGCAGGCGCAACTCGCCCTCGATCGCGCCTTTCAAAATTTGCAAACGAAACTCCAGGTGCGCATCAGGCTTTGGATTTTGGAAGGAGATATCGACGGCGTAAATGCCATGACGAGGCAGGCGCATGGTCACCGCAGCGAGGACCGAGCCGTTAAAGATATCGAGCAGCGCCATCGTATCGCTACGACATCCGTTGAACTCGATGTGGATCTCGCAATCCCACTGGCCGGCGGGCAGATAGATATAGGGGCCGAAAAAGATCGTTCGGGCGGGACCAGCCAGGAGTTTTGGGCCAGTCAATTGTCGATCTGGAGCATCGCCATCCTGAAACCAGCGAGGGGACCAATGTACGACTTCGAAGGGGCGGCGTTTGGTTAAAGGATCATAACCATGGATGACGCTTTCCAGCGCATCTTGATCCTCACGCGGGAGCGTTTCTCTGAAGTCCGTGGTTGGCTGCCATTGCGGAAAGGTCACTCCCATGAAATCTCGGAGCGTTGTCGTATCGCCGAGCCGCGTCCGAAGGTTTTCGAGCTGCTCGTCGTTAGGCTCGATGCTGAAAAAGTGCATGATGTCCTGAGCAAGCTCCATAACCGACATAGTGTATCGATCGGGCCCGAGGATCAGGTTTCTGCTGGTATTCATCAGTTGTGATATCTGCACGGCAGTATGAGTTGATTGCCGCAAAGTGGTCAGCAAATCTTTGCCAGAATTTACTACGTTGAAAGCAAATATTTCTTCGAAATCATCGACACTTATGACGGTTGGAATGTCTGAATCAATGATCAATTGGATCAGACTCATTTGCGGCGCATCGCTATATAAAAGAACTGATTTCCGTTTTTCCTGAGAAATACTTTTCCATGCGTCGCGCAACTGTTCGACGGTGACAGCATATATTTGCGTCGGCGCGCCGATGGTCTCCGTCGCGATCAGACTAATCAGCTCGCGTATCGCCTGGGATATCGGCGACATCGTGCCGCAAAGGCTCAAGAGCATAGGAATATTATCCTCGTATTCTGCGAATCGCAGAACTATATGATTTTACTCGCATCGGATGCGATGCCGACCAGTTTCCGGTCTCAATTGGCCACGATTTAGCTTGGTAGCTTCATACACCAGTATGTCCGAAATGGGTTCACGAATCGCCTGCTATCTCATTGATATCGCGGCGGTGAACCTGGCCTTAGCATCTTCGGCCGCTGAGATGGAATTTTGCCCTAATTGAAGGTAAAAGAAAGGGTATCAAAACCTTGCGACAACTATTCTGGAGCAATAGCTGTTTGGCGGCGCCGCGTGGTCGCCAAGAGTTGCGGGCTGCCGTTCGCACGCCTCCAAAGAAAGCCGATTGAATGAGCATGAATTTGCCCGATGTTGTTGCCGGCTTTTCGCGGCCAAAGGCGGTGCTTGCGCCCGGTTCGGTCAATCACATCTTAGATAAAGCCGAGCGCCGGGCTCGCTTGATCAAGAAACTCATTTTGGCGGTGATGATCGTTCCGCCGATCTTGGCGGTCTTCTACTACGGTTTGTTTGCGGCGGACCGGTATGTCTCGGAAACCAATATCATCGTTCGAAGCGTCTCCAGCAAGCGCGCGGCCGGCGGGTTGGACATGGTGCTTCAGACGTTTGGTATTTCGCGAGCCGTCGACGACACCAATGCCGTTCAGAACTTCATGCTGTCGCGTGATGCCGTGCGTGCGCTGGAGAGCCGGCTTCCACTGCGAGAAATCTTCTCCAACTCCAATGCCGATATTTTCACGCGGTTTCCACGTTTCTGGCTGTGGAAGAACGATACCTTTGAGCGGCTTTACGAATACTATCTCGATCGCGTGACGGTCATTCAGGATCCGTCGAAAGGTATTACGACGATAAGAGCGGTTGCCTTCCAGCCTGAAGATGGACTGCGCATTACACAAGAATTACTGAAAATCTCCGAGGAAATGGTCAACCGCATGAATGTGCGGGCACAGGCGGATACCGTCAAATCGGCGCAGTTGGCCGTTGATGACGCGGGTAATCGATTGATCGAGGCGCAAAAGGAACTGACCCGATATCGGAATCGCGAACTGATCGTCGATCCATCAAAGTCGTCCCAATCGGTCCTGGATACGATCACGTCGCTTGCGACCGAATATACGCAGACGCAAGCGCAAGTGCAGGAAATGACCAGATTGGCTCCGAACAACCCGGCTATTGCGGCGCGGCAGGCCCGGGCGGATGCCTTGCGAGCGCGTATAGCGGAAGAACGCGAAAAGCTTGCTGGCAGCGATTCGGCGATGGCCAAGAAAATCGAGGGCTACGAACAACTGTCTGCCGCGCGGGATATCGCCGAAAAAGGTTTGGCGACGGCCAGTAACTCACTGGAGACCGCTCGGCAGGAGGCTAGGCGACAGCAAATCTACATCGAACAGATCGTTTCTCCCAATCTGCCGGACCAATCGACCGAACCGGAACGGATACGGATGATCCTGACTTATCTGGTCGTTTCGTGCATGCTGGGCGCAATCTTGTGGTTGCTGAACGCTGGTACGCAGGAGCACGCAAACTAATGTTCTCAGATGTGTTTTCTGCTTTCGACAAGCGCTCTCGAAGGTCCAATTTTCTGACTGGAGCCAAGGTACAAGCTCGCATTGTTTCGGCATTGATGATCCGCGAAGCCGTGGGTCGTTACGGCCATGAAAATCTGGGCTTCTTCTGGGTTATTGGTGAGCCACTGTTGCTGACGACCGGCGTCATGGCACTATGGAGCTTCACCCATGTTTCTCATGATGCGTCGGTCGGTGTCGTGCCCTTTGCATTGACGGGCTATTCGATGTTGACGCTGTGGCGTCAGATCGTTTTCCGCTCCTTGCACGGCATGCGATACGGAGCCGCTCTGACATTTCATGCCAATGTCAAATATCTCGACATTCTGCTGGCGCGTTCATTGTTGGAAACCGTCGGCATTATGGCGGCGTTCGTCGTCGCTTATTTGCCTTTGTATCTCCTCGGCGCTTTGCCGCTGCCTAACGATCCGCTTCTCTTGTTCGGCGGCTGGCTGCTCATGGCATGGTTCTGCGCGGGATTCGGTCTGCTTATTGCGGCCTTGACGGAGCTTAGCGACATTCTGGAACGCTTCATCCATCCGGTGATGTATTTGACGCTACCGCTGACCGGGGCGTTTTACATGGTTGATTGGATGCCGCTGAAGATTCAAAAGTATCTTTTGATGTCTCCACTCGTGCATGGAATCGAAATGTTTCGAGCCGGGGTGTTCCCGCCGAGCGTTGTGACCCACTACGATCCGTATTTCCTGGCCTTGTGCGCCCTGCTGACGACGGGGATTGGTTTTCCGTTGATGCTGTATGCACAACGGCATGTCGAGCTTTGATCCTTATGACTGACACAAAGACCGATACTCCTCTTGTCGTTCGTCAGATTGAACTGCGGCCTTTGGAGTCGCGAGGTTATCTGACGCCTGTCGATGAAGTTTGGGCTGAACCCAAGCCGCAATCATTCTTCCGCCGTCATGCTCTCTTCCTGCTGACCATGGTCGTGCCGGTCTTCCTGGCGTTTGTGTATTTGTTTTTCATCGCATCCGATCGCTATGTTTCGGAAGCGCGCTTTATCGTTCGAACTTCGGCTGGTGGCACTGGGCTTGAAGGGCTGGCGTCCCTGGTTTCAACGCAGGGTATGTCTCGTGCCAACGATGAAACCTTTGCCGTCAACGAATATATCATGTCTCGCGACGCGGCTGATCTTCTGATAGCGAACAACGGATTGCGAGACGTATTAGCGCGACCGGAAGCTGATATTTTCAACCGCTTCCCGAATTTTTTCACACGAGACACCAAAACAAAGCTCTATCGTCAATATGAGCATATGGTCAGCGCCGATATCGAAGGGGCGACCGGTATTAGTACGTTGGAGGTTACGGCTTTTCGCCCCGACGATGCACAGATGATGGCGAAGGCTCTGCTAAAATATGCCGAGGAGCTTATCAATCGACTGAACGAACGCGCGCATCGCGACGCGCTTCGTTATGCCAAGAGCATCGTCGATGATGCCAGAGCGGATTTTACCAAACTTGAGGGCCGTATCTCCGAATGGCGAAATAAATCGGGCACTGTCGACCCTGGCAAAGAATCGCTCGCGGCGCTCGAACAGATCGGCAAAATGACGACGGAATTGGCGGCGATGGAAGCGACGCTGGCTCAGACGATTGCTTTGACGCCGGCCAATCCGTCTATTCCGGCGTTGCGCGAACGGGTGTTGTCAAACCGCAGTGCGATTGATCGGCTCAAGCGCGATGTCGTCGGCAATGATACTTCGGTTGCCAACAAGCTGGCTATGTATGAGCAGTTCGTCGTTGAGCGCGAGATTGCCGCCAAGGCAATGGGCGCTGCGGACTTAAACTATCTGAAGGCTCGCCAAGATGCGGAACGCCAGCAGCTCTATCTGCAAACCATCGTCGAGCCCAATTTGCCCGACCAGTACACTTATCCCCGCCGCCTTCTATATCTTTTGGGAGTGATCGCCGTCTGCGGTCTGATCTTCCTCATCATCCGCTCGATCACTCAGATCGCAATGGAGCATTCGGCGTGAGCATGATTGGACGCGTTCGTGATCGGTTAATGCCGCAGGCTATTCGCCGTGGCATGCGGATGTATGAATGGGCGGAGAGCGAAATTGAAGCCGCCGGCTATGCGATGCGCAAACGTCGCGAGGAACAGGCGCTTGCGTTGAAGCCTAGAGACCGCACGATCAGGCTGACCAATATCGTGAAAGAGTATCACACGCCCATTGGTCTGCGCCGAGTGCTCGACAATGTTAATTTTGAAGTCGCGCCTGGCGAGAAAGTTGCGGTTCTAGGACGCAATGGTGCTGGTAAGTCGACCTTGGTCAAGCTGATCGGTGGCGTTGAGCCGCCGACGTCCGGCGATATTTACAAAGGCCTTTTCATGTCGTGGCCGTTGGCTTTCAGCGGCGGTCTCGAAGGCCATATGACAGGCATCGACAATATTCGGTTCATTGCGCGTGTCTATGATCGACCGGTTCAAGACGTCGTCGAATTCGTCGATAACTTCGCCGAACTGGGCAAGCAATTATTCGTGCCGGTCAAGCACTACTCGTCGGGTATGAGCATGCGCCTGGCGTTCGGATTGACGTTGGCGATCGATTTTGAGTGTTTTTTGATCGACGAAGTTTTGTCGGTTGGTGATCAGCGATTTCATCAGAAATGCTATGATGAATTGTTCGTCAAACGGGCTGATACAGCGATGATTCTGGTAAGCCATGACGTTGCGATCTTAAAAAAATTCTGCGACCGCGCCGTAATTCTCAAAGGTGGGCGCAGCCGCGTTTTCGATGACGTTGATTTCGCGATCAGCATCTACCACACGCTGTAAGCGTGCTGATCAGCTGGCCTCAATGGTGCGCCAGTAGTCGAGCAGATTATCGAGCGTCTGAGCCAACGGAATGATCGGCTTCCATCCGGTCTTCTCGCGCAATTTGCGAGAGCTCCCACTTGCCTTTGGAATGTCGGACGGGCGCAGGCGGTTCGGATCTGTCTGGATATTTAGAGGACAGCGAGCTGCTTGCCGCAGTAAAGCCAAGGCTTCTTCTATCGCAAGAGGAACTTCCGAAGAGACGTTTAGAATCTCGCCAGAGGCAAAGGCCGTGGGATGATCAAGAATGGCGATATAGGCTTCAACGACATCCCGCACATCGAGAAACTCACGTACGGCCGATAAATTGCCGACTTGCAGGACCGCCGGTTGGCGCTCCTGCTCGATAGCGGCGATCTGGGCCGCAAAGGCTGGAAGGACGAATCTCCGGTCTTGTCCTGGGCCGGTATGGTTGAATGGACGAACAGTGATCAGCTTCACTGTCGCAGGCAAGATGTCGAGGAGCGCCATTTCCGCCGCAAGCTTTGAACGGCCATAGGCACTCATCGGGCGCGGCAGCGTGTCTTCCGAGGCCGGGCCGTCACGGAAGCTGGCCCCATAAACCTCCGATGTGCTGACGTTCAGAAAAGTAGCCTCCGGCGCATGGAGCGCGCACGCCACGGCCAGGCTAATGGAGCCACCGAGATTGGCATCCCACGTGGCCGCGGTTTGCTGCAATGACGAGCCGACCGAGGCTTGGGCAGCAAGATGGATAATGAGATCAGGGCGTGTTTGGCCTAGGGCGTGTTCGAGACTGTCACGATCGTCGAGATCGCCGACAACAGGCGTCCAGCCTTGTCGCTCCACCAGATCGGCGGATCGGCGCAGCAGAAACAATTGAGCGTCCGGCCATCGCTGCGCGAGGCGAGGGGTGAGCCATCCACCGACGAAACCAGTTCCGCCGGTGACGAGGATGCGACGGTAACTGACGGCCTGCGGAGCATCTTGGGACATCGATCTAGCCGTCTACAGCCGTGCGCCAACGTTCCAAGTCGGCATCGACCATTTCCTTGATCATCTCTTCGAGAGAGATTTCCGCTGTCCATCGCAGCTTTTGCTGCGCCTTGGCGGGATTGCCGAGAAGAACGTCAACTTCAGCCGGACGATAGAAGGCTGGGTCGATGATCAGGTATTTATCCATGTCGAGCCCGACATGTTCGAAGGCGATTTGGCACATGTCGCGCACGGTTGTGGTGCGACCGGTGGCGACCACATAGTCGTCAGCTTTTTCCTGCTGCAGCATAAGCCACATCGCCCGCACATAGTCGCGTGCGTGGCCCCAATCGCGTTTGGCATCGATATTGCCGAGCCGCAGTTCATGCGCCTTGCCCAGTTTAATTCGAGCGACGCCGTCGGTCACCTTGCGGGTCACGAATTCAGTGCCGCGCAGTGGACTTTCATGGTTGAACAGGATGCCGGATGAGGCGTGGAAGCCAAAGCTCTCGCGATAGTTGACGGTGATCCAGTGGCCATAGAGCTTTGCCACCGCATAGGGGGAGCGCGGATAGAACGGCGTTTTCTCGCTCTGCATTTCCTCTTGAATCAGGCCGAACATTTCGGACGAAGAGGCTTGGTAGAAATGCGCTTCGGGTTTAACGATGCGCATGGCTTCCAACATCGTGGTGACTGCGACACCAGTGATATTGGCGGTTAACACAGGCTGTTGCCATGACGAGGCGACGAAGGACTGCGCAGCGAGGTTGTAGATTTCGTCCGGTTTGACCTGCTGCATGATGCGCACGATGCTCGACAGGTCGGCGAGGTCGCCATCCAGCAGAGTGACCTTGTCGGCGACGCCGAGCCAGCGCAGGCGATGGTCTTCAACACCGCGGTGTGACGAACGGCGAATGACGCCAAAGACCTCGTACCCTTTCCCGAGCAGGAATTGCGACAGGTAAGCACCGTCCTGTCCCGTAATGCCGGTAATAAGTGCGCGTTTAGTCATGGAGAGAGCTGCCTCACTACAATTTCAAAAGCACCGAAAATGCTGGAAGTTCATAACCGATCTCTCGGGGAGGCGGAATATGTCGGATTGCGGCACACCAGGTGTCGGCGAATGAGAGGGGCGGCCCGAGGGAAGTCTTGCACGGGCTGGCGTTCGCAAGTTTCGTTCAATCTGAAATCTGCCTTGTTCGCTACCGCTAAAACCCACAATTTGCCGTCAGGATAGGCTCTAGAACCCTCATCTTAAGTAGGTGCGTTGGTAGACCATAGGCCGGTTTTTGTCTATTTCTGCGCTCGGCATTTTCGACGATTTAGGCGTTGTTTCAGATGTTTGAAGTATATGATGCTTGGCGAAATCTGGTGTTTCGGCTGGGGATCGGCCGGCACGCTGATTTTCGGGGGCGAACGCATTTTGGCGCGTTCAGCAATTTGCAAAAGCGGCGACCTGCTATCGGCTGCATCTTTTACAACATCCAAACGACTACGGCTCCTGGCTGGATCTAGGGTTCTGTGAGTCATTCGCCGGTCGGAAGGTCGCGGCAGAGCGCGCCTATTCGATGGCGCGGGCTGTTTCACCGCAATCGGCGGATGCTCTCTTGGCCCTGGCGCGCCGGCAGGCTGCGATTGGGCGTAAACTCAGCGCCTTCGCGTATTATCGGCGCGCCCTGCTTGCAGCTCCAGCTCTTGAACTGGAAGCCCAGGACCGATCGTTTCTTGGCGATGCCTATCTGGATGAAGCTTTGTCCGTTCAGTCCGGCGATCACAGCGTTTTCCTGGATATCACCGACATTCTGCGTTACCTGCGGCACAATAATCATGGGACGGGAATTCAACGTGTTCTTCTTTCGATGGTTTCAGCTTGGTTTCGGAAGTTCCGTCGTCAGGATGTGACGTTCGTTTTTTGCCGCGAGGGCCAGAGTCAGATTTTTCAGATCGCTGAAGAAGATCTTGCGGCGCTGGTTCAAGCCACCGAGGACCCCGCGGCGACCGTTAAAATCTACCAGCCTTATCTCGACAAGATCTATGCAGAAGCACCGCTCGTGGAATTTAAGCGAAGCGATGCTTTCGTCATCATGGGGGCCTTTTGGATATCGATCGACTATCTGCGATCGTTCGTCGATCTGCGATCACGAGGCGTTCTTATTGGCGCCTATATCTACGATCTCATTCCGGTAACGCATCCTGAATTCGTGAATCAATCCGATTTGAACGGCGTTCTAGATCGGTTTGGCGATGTCTTTTCGCAAGTTGATTTCGTCTGCACGATTTCCGATTTTGTCGCGACAGAGGTGCGGGAGATTCTTCGTGACCGCCTCGGTCGTTCCATTCCCGTCGTTGCTGTACCTCTGGCACATGATCCGCCCCCCGGTGGGGACGGTCAGATTGAAGCGGCGTTCCTGAAGGCCCTGCCGCCCGAATATGTCTTGTGTATGTGTACGATCGAGGGTCGTAAGAACCATCTGCTGCTCTTCGAAGTATGGGCGCGTCTTTTGGCAAAGTACGGCGACGCGACGCCGCCTTTAATCGTCGTTGGCAGATGGGGATGGCGTAGCGAGGCGTTCAAGAAGCGTCTTGAGGAAACACAGTATCTGTCGGGCAAGATCATCGTTCTCGGCAATCTGTCGGATGCGAAGATCGATCATTTGTATCGCCATTGCCTGTTTACCGTTTTTCCGAGCTTTGCCGAAGGCTGGGGCTTGCCGGTGGGCGAGAGCTTGGCTTGTGGAACGCCGTGCATCGCTTCGAATGCGACTTCGATTCCCGAAGTGGGGGGCGATCTCGTTCGCTATATTGATCCTTTCGATCCCGTGGCTGCTTATCCAATCATCGAAAAGCCGCTCATTGATCGACAAGACCTCGCCGATTGGCGGGCAAAGATTGCGTCGACTTTTCGACCTAGGTCTTGGGGCGATGTTGTCGACAATTTCCTTATCCAGGTCGATCATTGTACCCAATCCGCCAAGCCGCAACCCGTGAAAGAGCCCGAAGCGCTTGCTGCGGGAACGACTTATCATTTCGATCGTACTGTCGATGGTTCGGCGAACAATTGGCGAAATCGGTCGCATAAATTTATCTTGCAAGATGGTTGGCACGGCATTGAAAACTGGGGGGTATGGTCTTCAAAACCTGCGGCTCAGCTGTCCATTACGACGACACTTGCTGTTGGCTCTCAGGTGATTGTCCGCTTTCTCATCTTGAGCGCCCCTCCTAAACGAGCGGCGCAGATCAATTTAAAAGACCTCCAAACTGGTGTTGCGGTTCGCGCCTTAGTTCCGGCCGATAAATCGGTTTGGGTGGAGATGACGGCGGTCGTCAATGAAACGCAGAAGCTCGTACTTTGTCTGGAGCGCATCGATGCAAGTTATGCTCAGTCCGATCCAGACCGTTCGCTCTACTTGGGACTATGTGCCTTGGTTTTCGAAGCCAAGTAGGAGAACGAGGCGAGCTTAGGGCCAGATTTGAATCGCGGGGGGTAGCGTATTCATAGTGACGGATATTCTACTGAATGAAGACGTCTCATCTCAAAAAGCATTTGCGGGTATTCGGTAGTCGGCTTGCTCATCATGTTTTCAAAGTCTTCGGCGAAGGCGTTGAGCGTGGCGATGCGCGCTATGAAGCTGGAGATTGGCGTCGTGCCTATCGGGCGTATCGAACGCATTTGTTCTCATATCCATTCGATGAAAAAGTTTGGCTTAAGGCTGCCGACTGCGCCGTTCAGTTGGGAGACTTGGAGGGTGAGCTATTTTGCCTCCGCCAACTTCTTCGTCAAGAATCCGACGATGCCGTCATACTCGTCGCGCTTGGTCGCCGATATGCGCGGCGCAACTATCTTTTGACGGCACGTGCGTGCCTCGCTCGGGCTCGACGCATCGATGCGACGATTCCATTTGAGGCTTTTGAGCGCGAAATGGTACGCGGTCCAGTTGTTGAGATCGGTCGCCGTTTGCTGCTCGATATTACCGATATGTTTGCGTTCTTCCGAACGAATGTTCGAAGGACTGGCATGCAGAGGGTGCAGGCTGAAATATTGACCTCCCTCATCGAGCGGAATGCGGAAGGCGAAATCGCTTTCGTTTTCTTCAGTGACGGCGAGGAGCAATATCGGCTCGCTCGAACTTTATTGGCCTGCGAACTTGTCGATGCATCGAATTCCGATGAAGTTACGATGGAGCATCTGGGCGCCATTCTTGGCCAGATTTATGGAACAGCCGATACGTTGAAGTGCGGGAACGGCGACTTCTATCTCGTGCTCGGCGCATTCTGGTTCGGAAGAGGATATCTATCGCGTCTTAACGATTTGAGGAAAAGCGGTGCGCTGGTTGGGATCAATTTTTTTGATCTCATTCCCTACACACATCCAGAGTATGTAGATGTCGCGACCCAACGCGACTTCACGGAAAAGCTGGAAGAAGCCCTTGCCAGCATCGATTATGCCTGCACCAACTCGACTTTCGTCGCCAATGAATTGCGTGCTCTGCTGGCCTCGCGGGGGCGCGAGGATGTGCCTGTTGGCGCGATTCCTCTCGCACACGACATTCCTGACGCTGGTGGCGAACAGCCCGCACCCGAGGCCTTTGCCCGATCGATTCCGAAAGAGTACGTTCTTTGCGTTGGTACGATCGAGCCTCGTAAGAATCATGCGCTTCTTCTCGAAGTCTGGAAGCGGCTCTATGATCGATACGGAGAGAAGGCGCCGTCACTGCTGATCATCGGTAAGTGGGGGTGGCGCATCGAGTCTTTTCGCGAAAGCCTGGCGGCCGCCGGCAATGTCCATGGCAAGATCGTCGTGTTGGAGGGGCTTTCCGATAGCGAGCTGCGATATCTCTATCGGCATTGCCTGTTTACCGTTTTTCCGAGCTTTGCCGAAGGTTGGGGGCTTCCGGTGGGGGAGAGCCTTTACTTCGGCAAGCCCTGTCTGGCCTCCAATTCGAGTTCGATTCCGGAGGTCGGCGGCGACTTGGTCCGCTATTTCGATCCGAAGAATGTCGATGAAGCTTATCGCGTGATCGATGCGGCCCTTTCGGATCGCGAAGACCTCGCGATCTGGACCGAGGATGTGCGTCGGCGTTTCAAGCCGCGATCCTGGGACCAGGTGACGGATGATTTCATGCAGAACGTCTTCAAGCTGTCCGCCGTTACGCCAGCCAAATAACAAGCCTGGCTCCAGCCTGCCTGGGCTCACTCGACTCTGCTGAAATGTCGTGCCAGTTATGCGTTTCTAGCCGATCGGGGGAAAGAATGCAGAGTGGGGGAGCATTGAACGAGGAGCGTCTGCAATCCTATCTTGAAGAGGCCGTTGGACTGCGCGGTCCTCTGCGGTTTCAATCGATTGCGGGCGGTCAATCCAATCCCACCTATTTTGTCACGGGATCCGAAAAGTCGGTCGTTTTGCGCAAGCAGCCGGATGGGCCTCTATTGCCGTCCGCCCATGCGATCGATCGGGAATATCGTATTCAGAAAGCGCTGGCAGATGCCGGTTTCACCGTTCCGAGCATGCTGCACTTCTGTACCGACCGGGATGTCATCGGCACGCCGTTTTATGTGATGGAGCGGCTTGATGGGCGCGTCATCCATGACTGCCGTTTGATGGAAGTTGCCGCGGACGAGCGTCGGACCATGTATCGATCGGCAGCGGAAACGCTGGCTCGCCTGCATACGATTGATTGGCGCGGTGCCGGCCTCGGTGACTTTGGCCGACCGGAAGGCTATTTCGAGAGGCAGGTCGCGCGCTGGTCGAAACAGTGGCAATTGTCTCGTACACGTGACATTCCTGAAATAGACTTTCTGCAACAATGGTTGCCGACGCACATGCCGGCCGCCGGACCGTCAACCATCGTCCATGGTGACTACCGGATCGGTAATCTCATGTTCCACCGGCATGAGCCCAAAGTGATTGCCGTTCTCGATTGGGAACTGGCGACTTTGGGCGATCCCGCTGCCGACATCGCTCATTTCGGCATGATGTGGTACAGCGCGCCGGACGAATACGGTGGCTTGCTGGGCGAGAATCTGGCTGATCTTCGCTTGCCTGATTTTCAGGAGTTCCTGGCGATCTATGAGGCGGCGGCGCAGCGGAAGGTTGGCTTCGAGCCCTTCCACATGGTCTTCGCCCTGTTCCGCTTTGCCGTAATTTTTGAAGGGGTGGCTGCCCGCGCCAAGGCCGGCAATGCAGCGGCCGAGAATGCTGCCGACGTCGCCCACCTTGCCATCAATTTCGCCAAGCGCGCGGCTGCCTTGGCACGACAGTCTTAATCGCGCGCGAGCTATTTCGAGCGCGCCGCGGCGATCCGATCGGCGATTTTCTGCTGGTATTCGGCAAGCGGCATATAGCCCTCGCAGGAGCGGCAGAACTGTTCGGATTGCCGCGGCGCGCTCGAAGCCGGTTTCGACAGGTCGAGATCGTCGATCCGTGGCTGTGGAATGTACCATTCGGAATCGGCGAAAACCTCGACCCGATTGCCTTCCGGATCGAAGAAATAGACTGACCAGGCATTGCCATGATTGGTCGCGTAGATGCGCCCGACGCCCGGTGCATCCTTGGCCCGGCGCCAGGCCGCCTGGACGTCTTCCAGCGCCGGAACGCGGAAGGAGATTTGGTTGATCTGCGAAAAGGAATCCTTTGGGCGTCCGCCGACCAGAACAAGCTGATGATGCTCGCGGGGATCACCGCTCAGAAAAACAATGGGGTTGCCACGAGCTTCGCCCCGATCGGTGACAATGAAGCCGAGCATCCGCGTGTAAAATTCTTCCATCATCGGAAGGTCCGTGACGTAGATGCCGAGATGGCTGAAGCTCATGCGGCCCGCCGTGGCGGCTGCCTCTTGTTGGGCCAAGGACATCGCTGCCTCCTCCAATTCCCGCTAACCCGATGGGCCAGCGGTAGCGCGGCTTCCGAAATTAGGCAATATCCGCCAATTGACAGCGCCGCTGCCGTTGGCGCAAGAGCCTATCGTACGGTTCAAGACAACGGCCTCGGGCCGCAACGAATGGCGAGGAAACACGATGGCGGATGGCATTATCGTCAAGAAATCAGACGATCTTTTGGAAATCACCCTCAATAATCCGGAGCGGGGCAACGGCCTCTCCGACGAGCAGATCGTTTTTCTGGGAGATACGTTTATCAACGAACACGACAAGGTGCGCCTGATTGTCCTGCGCGCCAATGGCGACGATTTTTGCATTGGTCGTGCCGGGATGGGCACGCGCCCGCAAACGCGCCCCGAGGCTTTGGCCCTGCGCAAGATGAGCGACATCGTGTTTCGCTGCTATGGCGCGGTGCGCGCTTCGAAGGCACCTGTCTTGACCGTGGTGCAGGGGCGGGCACTGGGTTTTGGCTGCGCGCTCGCCTGCGTGTCCGATATGACGATCGCAGCGGAGAATGCGTCCTTCGCCATTCCCGAATTCACTCACAACATTATGCCGACCATGGTCATGTCATCGCTCGTCGATCGCGTGCCCTTGAAGTCCCTGATGTATCTGGTGTGGACGAGCAAGGTGATCTCGGCCCATGAGGCCCAGCGGATCGGCGCCGTCAGCGATGTGGTGGCGCGCGCCGATCTCGAGAATACGGCCAATGCGCTGGTCGAGCGCTTGATGAAAGCGCCGCGGCCAGCGGTTCTCGCGGTCAAGGAATATGCGCATGGCGCAATGACCATCGACACCGCCAAGGCGGTCGATTTCGCGCGCAACATTCACAGCCTGATCAATTCGTCCAGCGAGATGGACGTCAAGAAATAGGCTTGAGATTGGGGACCACCGCGCGATCAACGCGCGGTGGCGCCTCCGTCGATGGGAATGACCTGTCCGGTGATGAAACTGCCGGCACCCGAGGCGAGCAGAAGAGCCAGCCCTTTGATCTCCGATGGATCGGCCATGCGTTTCATCGGCACGGCATCCCCCATGGCTTTGGCGCGTTCGGGCTCGCGAAACAGACGGCCGCCGGCGATATTCGTCATGAACGGTCCGGGCGCGACACCATTCACGTGAATGTTGAAAGGTGCGAGTTCGAGGGCCGCCAGGTGAACCAGATGGACGACCGCCGCTTTTGTGACTGTGTAGGGATAGCCTGACACTTCGGATGTCCGCAGGCCCGAGATGGAAGCGGTGACGATAATCCGGCCGCTGCGCTGGGGTTTCATGATGGCAGCGGCGGCCTGCAGCGTGGCGAAAACGCCGGTCTGATTGACCTTCACCACGTTGTTCCACACGTCGAGATCGATATTCTCGATATAGCCGGCTTCCTCGCTGATCGGGGCGCCGCCGGTAATGCCGGCGTTGGCGACGACGATGTCGAGCTTGCCATAGTGGTTAGCGGCGTTGTTCACCGCCGCGCGAATGGCGGCAGGCTCTCGCACATCGAGCTCGACCGCGGTGGCCTGATGGCCGGCAGCATTGAATTTGGCCAGGGCTCTGTCGAGGCCGGCACGATCCGCATCGGCCAAAGTGACGAGGGCGCCATGCTCGGCAAATCCTTCGGCCATGGCATAGCCGAGGCCGCTGCCGGCACCGGTCACGAAAGCGGTTTTGCCGGTGAGATCGAACAGTTTGCTCATTGGTTTTCCTGAATTTGGTAAACGGGAGAAGGGCGGTTAGTGCGTGACGCTGCCGCCATCGACGACGAGGGTCTGCCCCGTCATGAAATCGCTGTCGGAGGAACACAGGAAAACGAGCGTGCCGGTGAGATCCTGTGGTTTCTGCTCGCGCTTGAAGGCGCGTGAATTCATCGTGGCGCTGGAGCCACCGCCGCTCATGTCGGGATTGGCGATCACGCCTTCGCTCATGGTGAGGCCCGGCGCGATGGCATTGACGTTGATGTTGTGATCGCCGAGTTCGCGGGCAACACAGCGCGTGAAGGCGACGATGGCGCCTTTCGAGGCGACATAGTGGGTGATGCCGGTTTGGCCCTTGAAAACCGTGCCGGAAGCGATGTTGACGATCTTGCCGGATTTCTGCCGCATCATGACGGGCGCTACCGCCTTGGTGAGAAGGAAGGGACCGCGCACGTTCACGGCCATCACGTCATCCCATTCTTTTTCGTCGATATCGAAAAAGGCTTGTCGCTTCAGATTGGCGAAAATGGCGGCATTGTTGACTACGGCGTCGATACGGCCGTGGCGCTTGACGACCTCGTTGACGAGATCCGTGGTGGACTGAGCGGAACTGACGTCGCAAGCGACGAAAGCCGCCCGTCCTTGCGCTGCCTCGATCTCCTGCACCGTGCCGGCGCCGTCCCGTACGTCGGAGACGATGACGATGGCACCCTCGGCGGCAACCGCTTTGCTGAAGGCCGCGCCGATGCCGCGTGCACCACCGGTGATGATAACGACTTTGTCCTGCAAGCGTCCCATGAACGTTTCCTCGATTTTTATCTGCGTTCGATCGGCGCCAAATTAGGCATATGTCTGTCTGATTTCAACGTTTTCTGTCGGTGGTCAACGAATGCGAAAACATGCGGTTGAGGCGGCGGTTGTTCCACCTTGTGGGCCGCTAGACGACTTGGGGGCTGCGTGGCAAGAACCGCCGAGAAGTTTCGATCAAGAGAGCAGAGGGCTTGATCGGCATTCGGGGCGGAAGGGAGAGATTATGAACGCCATCGTCGAGCGGATTGTCGCGCCAATTTCAACTGGAGAGCTGGAAAGACGCTGGAAGCTCGTGCGCGCGGCGATGAAGGCGCACAACATCGATGTTCTGATCATGCAGAACAACAATGATTTCATGGGCGGCTACGTCAAATATCTGACCGATCTTCCGGCAACGAACGGCTATCCCCTGACGGTCATTTTCCCGCGCGACGATGAGATGACGATGATTGGGCAGGGGCCCTTTGGCATGGATCAGGCCATTGCATCGGGCGATCCGCTTTATCGCGGAGTCAAGCGCGTCATGGGCGTGCCGGGGTATGCCAGCGCGTCCTATTGCAAGCATTATGATGCGGAACTGGCGGAGAAGGCGCTGTCCGTCCATACGCGCGCGACGATCGGTCTGGTGGGCACCTCGTCGATGCCTTACGCCTTCGTTGACTATCTTAAGAGCGGCAAGCTCTCCAATTCAGCCTTTGTCGATGCGACCGACCTCGTCGACGAAATCCGCGCGATCAAGAGCGCGGAGGAAATCGCCGTCATGCGGGCGACTTGCGCCATGCAGGATATGCAGATGGACGCCGCCTTCAAGGCGGTCGCGCCGGGCAAAAGAGACATCGAGGTGATGTCGGCTGCCCGTCATGCGGGCACTTGTGTCGGCAGCGAGCAGGGCTGGTATATGAGCGCGTCAGGTCCGGTGGGGACGGCGGCCGTTATGGGGCCGCCGCATCTGCAGAACCGCATCATCCATGCCGGCGATCAGTATACGATCCTGATCGAGAACAGCGGGGCCGGTGGCTACTATACCGAGTTGGGCCGCACCTGCGTGCTCGGCAAAGCCTCGCAAGAGATGAAGGACGAATTCGCCTTCGTGCTCGAAGCACGTCAGCACACGCTTGATCTCTTGAAGCCTGGAGCGTCCTGCAAGGACATTTGGGACGCCCATAATGCATTCATGAAGAAGAACGGGCGGCCGCCGGAGGAACGGCTCTACTGCCATAGCCAGGGCTATGACATGGTGGAGCGGCCGCTGGTGCGCTTCGACGAGACCATGACGATCGAAGCCAACATGGTGGTGTCGGTCCATCCGACTTATGTGACGTCGACCACCTATAGCTGGGCGTGCGACAACTTCCTGATCACGGACCGAGGCGTCGAACGCTTGCACAAGTTTCCGGAGAAGATCACCGAGCTCGGCTGATTATTTGACGAGCAGTTTCTTCATCCGCTCGCGGAAGTTCAGCAGCGCCTTTTCGAGAATAGGGCGCTGCTGGGCAAACCGCTGCTCCGGCACCGGAATCGAGATCGCCACCGGCCGCCCGTAGCTGTCGAGCAGAGCGGTGCCAACAGCATTGATGCCTTCGCCGTGCTCGCCGAGATCATAAGCGAGATGGCTTTTGCGAGCGCGATCCAGTTCGCGCAGCAACGCTTTGCGATCGGCGAGAGCGTAGTTGGCGTGTTCGGCGACGCTGCGGTCGATCAGATCGTTCATGTCCTCTCCGGCGAAGCAGGAAAGAATCGCTTTGCCGTTTGACGTGCAGTGCAGGGGAAAGCGCTCGCCGACGGCCGAGAGCGCGACGAGACGCTGCTTGCCTTGCACCTGATCGACGAACATGGCCGAGGCGCCGGAGAGAACCGAAAGGTCGACGGTCTCGCCGACTTCGTCACCCAGTGCGCGCAAATGCGGAGCAATGATTTCGGTCGTCGTTGAGCCGGCGGTCGCGGCCAGGCGAACGAGGCCGGGGCCAATGCGCACGCCCGTGCCGGCGCTGCTTGTGGAGACGAAACCTTCGGCGGCCAGCGCACCGACGATGCGCTGTACCGTGGAGCGGGCAAGGCTGACGCGTTTGGCGATTTGTCCCAAGCTCAAACCATCAGGCTTGTCTTCGAGCGAGCGCAGCACGTTCGCTGCGCGTGCGATGACTTGAATGCCGCCATGCGAACGTCGCGTCGTCGCTGGGTTTGTTCGGCCAAAAGACACAGTAGGCATCCTGTTCCTCAGTCATATCGCATTGTGGGTTGTCGAGCTCATGTACCGCATAGCGAGCCGATAAATCTTCTTGGATCGCTTGGTGGTCATTGACCGCTATATGATACACTTGTATCGTATTATGAAAATGAGCTAAACGCCAACTGCATTTTTCATTTCGCGCCATTTGGGGCGCCGTGCAGAGAGGGAGGACTGATCGATGTCGATCACGGTTCGCGGCATTAAGTTCGACAGCAATCTCGACAATCCGATGGGCTTGAAGTTTTACAACTTGTCGCATCGCTTCGGATATCAGTCGCCGAACTGGCCGTATTTCGAAGACGTGAAGATCGAGCGCATCCACTACATGGCGAAGTCCGGTGTGCTGTCGCAGCGGATCACGACCAGCATGCACAACACGACGCATATCGATGCGCCGGCGCATGTGGTGGCGGGCACGCCGTTCATCGATGAAGTGCCGCTGCCGCATTTCTTCGGCTCGGGCATCGTCATTTCGCTGCCGAAGAAGCAATGGGAATCGATCACCTATGACGATCTCGAAAAGGCCGCCGGCAAGATCGTGCGCCCGGGCGACGTGGTGATCGTCAACACCGGCTGGCACCACATCTACGAAGACAACGAGGATTATTTCGCGCGTGCGCCGGGCTTCGTTTCCTCGGCCGGTCATTGGTTCGTCGAAAAGAAAGTGAAGGTTGTGGGTCACGATACGCAGGCCAACGACCATCCGCTGGCGACCGCGATTGGCCCGCATCGCAACGGTCCGCTGCTGCCGCATCTCGCCGAAGAGTACAAGGAATGGTCCGGCGGGCGCGATTGGAAGGACGACTTCCCGGAGTGGGAGCCGGTGCATCGCATCCTGTTCAAGAATGGCATTCTCGGCATCGAAAACGTCGGCGGCGATCTCGATGCGGTGACTGGCAAGCGCGTCACCTTCGCCTTCTTCCCGTGGAATTGGGATCGTGGCGACGGCTGCATTATCCGCCTTGTCGCCATCACCGACCCGGGTCAGGCCTATCGTATCGAGAAGGGGGAGGCGTTCTGATGCTGGTCAAGCGCTATCAGGATGCCAAGCCCTATGAGGCGGCCAATCACCGCGAGGTGAAAGGCCTGCGCCTGCAGGGGTTCGAGAAAGGCGGGCCGACCAATCAATGGGTCGGCTTGTCCCACTTCCTTCCTGGTGGTGGCGCCGGGCCGGATTCGACGCCGTTCGAAAAGATCTATGTGGTCATCGAAGGCGAAATGACGGTGATCATCGGCGGGCAGGAGACGGTGTTGAAGAAATTCGACTCCTGCACCATCGCGCCCAATGAGGTGCGCGAGATCGTCAACCGGTCGAACCATGTCTGCGTGATGATGGTCGTCATTCCCTATCCGCCGGGGCACAAGCATGAGTGACTATCTGAAAAATCCGCTGTCGCTCTTTGACGTGAAGGGCAAAGTCGCCGTCATCACCGGTGCGTCCGGCGCCTTCGGAGCGTTGGCCGCGCAGATCTTGGGGAACGCCGGCTGTAAGTTGGTGCTGACCGCCGGCAAGAAAGCCGATCTCGATGCGGTCGCCAAGGACTGCGTCGCGTCCGGCGCCGAAGTCGAGGCGCTGAACGTGCGGCCGTCGAGCGAGGCAGCCTGCGAAGGCATCGTCGCAGCCGCGATCAAGCGCTTCGGCCGGGTCGATATCCTGGTTGTTGCCTCCGGCAAAAACGATGTGGCCAAGATCGTCGACATGGCGCCCGAACGTTTTCTCGACGTCATGGATGCCAATGTCACCCAATCCTGGCTGATGGCGAAGGCCTGTTCCAAGCAGATGCTGGCGCAAGGGCAGGGCGGCAAGATCGTGCTGATGTCCTCGGCGCGAGGATTGCTCGGCCATCCGGCGGGCTACACCGCTTATTGCGCCTCCAAGTCGGCGGTCGATGGCATCACCAAGGCGCTCGGCTGCGAGTTGGGACCGACGGGAATCACCGTCAATGCGATCGCGCCGACGGTGTTCCGCTCGCCGCTGACGGCTTGGATGTTCGAAGACAACGACAATGCCAAAGCGGTGCGCGGAGGCTTTCTCACTCGCGTGCCCAAGGGTCGCCTTGGCGAGCCGGAAGACCTGGCCGGCCCGCTGTTGTTCCTGGCGTCGAAAGCTTCGGATTTCTACACCGGACACATCCTTTACGCCGATGGCGGCTATACGGCGGGGTAACCAATGGCTGCCAGACGGGAGGGGAAACAGAAGATCGCCGTGATTGGTGCCGGCCTCATGGGGCACGGCATCGCTCAGGTGTTCGCGGTCGCCGGGCATGATGTTGCGATCACCGATCCGGTGCCGGCGGCTTTGCAAGCGGCACCGGAAAAGATCGTCCGCAACCTAAAGGACATGCAGCTTGATCCGGCTGCCGTCGCGCATGTGTCGTTGCATATGTCATTGGCGGAGGCGGTTGCGGGCGCCGATGTTGTTTTCGAGGCGGCGCTCGAAAACATGGAGCTGAAGCAGAAGCTCTTCGCCGAGATCGAAGCAGCTGCGCCCGCTCATGCGATTCTGGCTTCAAATACGTCTGTGATGCCGATCACGGCGATCATGACCAATATCCGCGATAAGTCGCGCGCCTTGGGCACTCATTGGTGGAACCCGCCCTATCTGGTGCCGCTGGTCGAAGTGGTGCGCACCGTCGATGTGTCGGATGCCGTCGTGTCGGAGATGATCGCGCTTCTGGCATCGGTCGGCAAAACGCCGGTCGAGGTGAAGAAGGATGTGCCGGGCTTCGTCGGCAACAGGCTGCAACATGCGCTGTGGCGCGAAGCGATTGCCATCATCGAGGAAGGCATTTGTGACGCGGCCATGGTCGATCAGGTGGTGAAGGCGAGTTTCGGCCGCCGCCTGCCAGTGCTGGGGCCGATCGAGAACGCAGATATGGTCGGCACCGATCTTACTTTAGCGATCCACCAGCAGGTCTTGCCCTATATCGACAGCCGGCCGGCGCCATCGCCGCTGCTCGAGCAGAAAGTCAAGAACGGTCAGCTTGGTTTCAAGAGCGGCGAGGGATTCCGCTCATGGAGCGAGGCCGAACAGAATGCGTTGCGCAAGAAAGTGCTCGATCATCTGATGGAGATGGATGCCAAGGAGCGCAGCGCCAAGACTTAATCGCAAGACGTGACGGTGTCACAGGAGGGTGTGATGAGGGAGAGCGATAAGATGATCAAGACAAGCGGTTCGACGCGCCGCCAAGTGGTGCGCGCAGGTGCGGCGGCCCTTGCGGCGCCCGCGATCCTCAGGGTCATTCCGGCTCATGCCCAGAGCCGGACGTTGAAAATCGGTTTCGTTTCGCCGCGCAGCGGCCCACTCGCCGGTTTTGCGGAGGCCGATGATTTCATTCTGTCGCAGGTGCGCCAGGTGATCGGCCAGGGCATCACCAACAATGGCGTGCGCTATCCGGTCGAAATCATCGTCAAGGACAGCCAGTCCAATCCCAACCGCGCCGCTGAAGTCGCGGCCGAACTGATCAATGGCGACAAGGTCGATATCATCACCGCGATTGCGGCGCCCGAGACGACCAATCCCGTGGCTGATCAGGCTGAAGCCAACGAAATCCCCTGTGTGACGACGAATTGTCCTTGGCAGCCTTATTTCTTCGGCCGCAATGGCGATCCGAAGAAAGGCTTCGACTGGACCTATCATTTCTTCTGGGGTCTGGAAGATGTCATCGCCGCCTTCCTGAGCATGTGGGATGGCATGCCGACCAATAAAGTCGTCGGCGGCATTTTCCCCAATGATGCGGATGGCAATGCCTGGGGCGATCCCAAGCTCGGTTTGCCGCCGGCGCTGGCCAAAGCCGGCTACAAACTGATCGACACCGGTCGGTACACGCCGATGTCGAACGATTTCACCGCGCAAATTTCAGCCTATAAGCAAGCGGGCTGCGAGATCGTCACCGGCAACATGATCCCGCCGGATTTCGCGACCTTCTGGGCGCAATGCGCGCAGCAGGGTTTTAAGCCGAAGATCGTGACGATCGGGAAGGCACTGCTGTTCCCCTCGGTGATCAACAGCTTGGGCGATCGTGGCGATGGTCTGTCGACGGAAATCTGGTGGGGCCCCACCCATCCGTTCAAATCGAGCCTCACCGGGCAATCGGCCAAGGAAATGACCGACGCCTATATGGCGGCCACCAAGCGGCCCTGGACGCAGCCTATCGGCTTCACCCATTCGCTGTTCGAGGTGACGCTTGACGTGCTGAAACGCGCCAAGGATCTGAAGAGCCCGAAGTCGATCGTTTCGGCGATTGCCGAGACCAATATCGGCACGATCGTCGGTCCGGTGAAGTGGGGCAATGGGCCGGTGAAGAACGTGACCAAGACGGAATTGGTCGCCGGTCAGTGGATCAAGGGGCCGAATGGCTTTGAACTGGTGATCACCACCAACAAGCCGGCGCCGGATATTCCGGTCGGCGGCAAAATGAAGCCTTTGGTCTGACACGAGCGGTGGCGTCGTCATGACGGCTATTCTCACGCTGGAAAAGCTGAGCAAGCGCTTTGGCGCCGTCACCGTGGCGGACGCTCTCGATCTGACCTTGGTCCCGGGCGAAGCGCTCGGGATCATTGGGCCGAATGGGGCCGGCAAGACATCCTTGTTCAATATGATTGCCGGCGCCATCAAGCCCAACAGCGGCCGCGTTCTGTTCGAGGCGCGCGACATCACGGCGCTGTCGCCGGCGCAGCGCTGCCGCATCGGCATCGGCCGGTCGTTTCAGATTCCGCAGCCGTTCTCGGGGCTGACCGTGTTCGAGAACCTGTGTGTGCCGGGATTTTTCGGCAATACGCGCTCGAATATCGATGTGACGCAGCGCTGCGTCGAGGTTTTGGAATTGACCGGCCTGTTGCCCAAGGCCAACGCGGTGGCCTCGTCGCTGACTTTGCTCGAGCGCAAACGGTTGGAGCTGGCGCGGGCGCTTGCTGGCAATCCAAAACTCTTGCTGCTGGATGAAATTGCCGGTGGCCTCACCCCGCACGAATGCGAGGAACTGGTGGCCGCCATTCTCAAAGTGCGGCAGACCGGCGTGGCCATCATCTGGATCGAGCATGTGGTGCATGCGCTGTTGGCCACCATCGATCGCCTGATGGTGCTGCACCAGGGGCGCAAGCTGATGGACGGCGATCCTAAAACCGTGATGGCAACGCGCGAAGTGCGGGAAATCTATCTTGGGGTCGAGGCGGATGCCTGAGAAGAGATTGCTCGATATCCGGAACCTCGATGCGTTCTACGGAGCCTTCCAGGCTCTGTTTGGCATCAGCCTGCATGCGGAGCGCGGCGAGACGCTGGCGATCATCGGTGCCAATAGCGCCGGCAAATCGACCCTGATGAAAGCCATCGTCGGGCTGGTGACGACCCGCAACGCTGAAATCCGTTTTGCCGGCGGTGAACTCGCCGGCCGGCCGACGCAACAGATCGTGCGCGAGGGTATCGCTTTGGTGCCGGAGGGGCGTCGGTTGTTCCGTTCGCTCTCGGTTGAGGAAAACCTTTTGGTCGGCGGCCATTTGCACCGGTCAGGGCCGTGGTCGCTGATGGCCATCTATGATCTCTTTCCCGTGCTCAGGGAGAAAAGACATCAGCCGTCGACATCTCTCTCGGGCGGTCAGCAGCAGATGGTCGCCATTGGTCGGGCGCTGATGGCCAATCCCGATCTCGTGCTGATCGACGAGTTGAGCCTGGGTCTCGCGCCCATCGTCATTCGCGACATCTATGCGGCCTTGCCGCGCGTCACGGCAGCGGGGACGTCCGCCATCATTGTCGAACAGGATACGTCGCAAGCGCTGGCGGTGGCCAATCGGGTTTATTGCCTGCGCGGCGGGCGCATCACGCTGGAGGGAACGCCGGCTTCCCTGACACGCGATGCCATTTCAGCGGCCTATTTCGGAGTGTGATGATGGAATGGGCCAATGTGATCTTGCAGGGCATTCTTGTTGGCGGGCTTTATGCGCTCTTCGCCACGGGCCTGTCGCTGATCTTCGGCGTCATGCGGCTGGTCAATATCGCCCATGGCGATCTGATCGTGCTCGCAGCCTATGTGGCGCTGTTGTGTGTGACACAGACCTCCATTCATCCGCTTCTGGCGATCTTTTTGGTTGCGCCCGTGATGGCGGTCGCCGGCTACGGCTTGCAGCGGATTTTGTTCAATCGGACGCTTGGCGCCGACCTGTTGCCGCCGCTTCTCGTCAGTTTCGGCCTTTCGGTGATCATCCAGAATGTTCTGCTACAGATTTTTACCGCCGACAGTCGCAAGCTTAGTGCCGGTGCCATCGAGACGGCGACCGTGCCGATCTTTAATGGTCTGGCAGTGGGTGTATTGCCGTTGCTGATGTTCGTCGCCGCCGTCGCCATCATCGCCGCGCTGCAATTCATGTTCTATTCGCTGCCTATAGGCCGGGCGTTGCGCGCCACGTCGGATGATCCGGAAGTGGCGCGGTTGATGGGCTATGACAATCGCCATCTCTTCGGGGTGGCCATGGCGCTCTCGCTGGCGGTCGTCGCGGTTGCGGGTGTCTTTCTCGCCGTGCGTGCCAATTTCGATCCGGCGCTTGGGCCGTCACGACTGATCTATGGCTTCGAGGCCGTCATCATCGGCGGGCTCGGCAATCTGTGGGGCACGCTGGCCGGCGGTGTCATCCTGGGCGTTGCGCAGGCCATCGGCGCCAAGATCGATCCCGGCTGGCAATTGCTCGCCGGCCATCTGGTTTTCCTCGCCGTCCTGGCGTTCCGGCCGGAAGGTCTGTTTCCAAAGGTGGATGGATGAGCGCGCCGTCCTTTCACATCGCCCGCTCGACGCCGGAAAGCCGTTTCGCTCTGGTCATCGGCCTTCTGGCGCTCGTCGCTTTGGTCGCCGGTCCTTACTGGATCGACCGCAATGGCATGCGCATCGTTGGTGAATTCCTGATCTATCTTAGCCTCGCCAGCATGTGGAACTTGCTGGCCGGCTATGCAGGGCTGGTTTCCGTCGGCCAGCAGGCCTATGTCGGCCTTGGTGGCTATTTCCTATTTGCCTGGGCCATCTTGTTCGGGCTGCCACCACTGCTCGCCATTCCGTTCGCAGGCGTAGCCGGCGCCATTGTCGCGCTGCCGGTGTCGCTGCTCGTCTTTCGCTTGAAGGGCGCTTATTTCGCCATCGGCACATGGGTCGTCGCTGAAGTGTTTCTGTTGTTGGCGGCACAGATTTCGGTGCTCGGCGGCGGTTCGGGCATCAGCCTGCCGATCTCGGTGGTGCGCTCTATCGCTGAGAGCCGCGACGGGCGCGACATGGCAGTCTACTGGTCGACGCTTGGCGTCGCCGTGGCGATCCTGATTGGCACCTATCTGTTGCTGCGCACCCGCTGGGGCCTGGCCTTGCAGGCGATCCGCGATGGCGAACTGGCGGCGGAAACATCCGGGGTCAGCGTCGCGACCGCCAAGCGGCTGCTCTATGTGGTGGCGGGGGCGGGCGGTGCGATGATCGGCGCGCTGATCTTCCTCGCCAAACTGCGCATTTCGCCGTCGGCGGCTTTCAGCGTCAACGATTGGACGGCTTTCGTCATCTTCATCACGGTGATCGGCGGCATCGGCCGGATCGAGGGGCCGATCGTCGGCACCTTTGTCTATTTCCTATTGCGCGGTCTCCTGGCCGATCTCGGCCCGACCTATCTCATCATCCTCGGCGCTGTCGCCGTCGGCGTGATGCTATTCGCGCCGAAGGGCCTGTGGGGGCTCGTCGCCGATCGGTTCGGCTGGCAGCTTTTCCCGGTCGGTCGTCGCCTGGTTCTCGATACATCTGCATCTGCCGCAACTTCAAAAGGAGCGTGACATGGCGAAAAAGCCATCCAGTAATAAAGTCATCATCACCTGCGCGGTCACGGGCGGCATTCACACGCCGACCATGTCGGAACATCTGCCGGTCACACCGAACGAGATCGCCGAACAGGCGATCGCCGCAGCGGAGGCGGGCGCTTCCATCCTGCATCTGCATGCGCGCGACCCCAACGATGGCCGGCCGACGCCTGATCCGAAAGTGTTCATGCAGTTTCTGCCGCGCATCAAGCAGAGCACCGATGCGGTGGTGAACATCACCACCGGTGGTGGTTTGCAGATGACGGTGGAGGAACGTCTTGCCGCGCCGCTGCAAGCCTCGCCGGAAATGTGCTCGCTCAACATGGGCTCTATGAACTTCGCCATTCATCCCTTGGCGGATCGCTACAAGAACTGGAAACATCCGTGGGAAGAGGCCTATCTGCGCTCGACCAAGGGCGGCATTTTCCGCAATACGTTCGATGATATCGAGAAGATCTATCGGCTGCTTGGCGAAGGCCATGGCACGAAGTTCGAGCATGAGTGCTATGACGTCGGCCATCTCTACAATCTGGCCTATTGCCTGGATGCCGGCCTGTTCAAGCCGCCGGTGTTCTTGCAACTGATCTTCGGCATTCTCGGCGGCATCGGCACCGATCCCGAAAATCTGATCTTCATGAAACAGACGGCGGATCGGTTGTTTGGCGACGAATATCGCTGGTCGGTTCTGGCGGCGGGCCGCTTCCAGATGCCGTTTGCGACACAAGCGGCGATGATGGGCGGCAATGTGCGTGTCGGCCTGGAAGACTCGCTGTTCATCGGACGTGGCAAGCTCGCCACGTCCAATGCGGAACAGGTGAAGAAGATCCGTCACATTATCGAGGAGCTGGGGTATGAAGTCGCCAGCCCGACAGAGGCGCGCGCCATGCTTGGCCTCAAGGGCGCCGATCAGGTGAAATTCTAGCCTTTACAAGCGGTCCGCGCTGCCATCATCGCGGACCGCTTTGATATAGCGGGCAACAGAGCGGCGCACGGCGCCCTTGCCGTCCTGTTTGATGTCGCGCTCGAAGAAGGCGCCGTAGATGACATCGAAGGCAAAGGGTTCGAGGGCGCGACCGATCCGCTCGACAGAGGGCGCGGAGAGCGGCAGATAGTTGGGATAGCTGCGCATGAAGGCCACATGTTTGTGGTCGGCTGCCACCTGCGCGATATCGCCTGTCGCCAGTGCGCCGCGTCCAGCGCCGCCTTGAGACCAATGCAGCACGGTGCCGCCGGCGAAATGGCCGCCGCAGTGGACCAAGGTCACGCCGTCCGCCAAGGCCAGCGTTTCATCATTCCAAAAGTGGATCGCCGGATCAGGCCGCATCACCCATTGCCGATCCGCCTCATGAAGATGGATCGGTGCGTTGAAGGCGTGGCTCCAATCCACCATCGTCGAATAATAATGCGGATGCGAAACGGCGATGGCCGCGAGGCCGCCCAGACCATTGACGATATCGATCGTCGCTTGGTCGAGCAGGGGCACGCATTCCCACAGAATATTACCGATCGATGTTCGCAGGATGAGGGCGCGTTGGCCGATGGCGAAAACGGGCGCCATCGCAAGGCCGAGCACCCCGTCTTCCAACCGTCGGAAGGCGTTCATGTGGCGTCGGCCGATCGTCTCCATCACGGTCCATTGCTGGCCGGCAAGGGGCACATATTGCCGCTCGTCTTCACAGATGGGGCAGTTGGCGGGTAGCCGGTCGCTGGGCGGAAAGCCGGTGCCGCAGGTGACGCAGATGAAGGACGGCATGGCAGAATCCTGTCGCTGAGCGAAATGATATTGCGATGCCGACATGGATTTCCCAAGCGCCAATCGGCAGGTTAGAAGGCGCCGACGGGTCGACGAACAGACTCAAGAGGAAACCGAACCATGCGACGGCTGAAACTGACGATTGCGACGACCGATTACGATCACTTCAGGGATTTCCGCACCGGCGCGGTGCAGGCCGAGGGCATCGATCACACCTGGCTGACGCTCGGCCACCACGAAGTCTTCGCGCGGTTCACGCTCAATCGGGAATGGGATGTCTCGGAGCTGAGCTTCGCCAAATTCATGACGCAGGTGACGCGCGAAGACAGCGATATCGTCGGTCTGCCGATCATTTGCTCGCGGCTGTTCCGCTTCAGCTCGTTCTACATCAACAAGAAGAGCGGCATCAAAACCGTGCAGGATCTCAAGGGTAAACGGGTGGGCTCACCGGAATGGGCGCATTCGGCCGCCGTCTATATGCGCGGATGGATGCACAACGAGGCCGGGGTGCAACTGCCGGACGTGCATTGGTACCAGGCTGGCGCCAACGCACCGGGCCGGGTGGAGAAAGTGGAACTCAATCTGCCGACGGGGGTGGAAATCACCCGGGTCGCGGATAAGTCGCTCTCCGAAATGCTGGCGTCCGGCGAGATCGACTGCGCCATCATCGCCCGGCCGCCGACCTGTTTCCTGGAGGGCCATCCGGACGTCGAGCGGCTCTATCCGGACTACCTCGGTATGGAGGAGGAGTATTATCAGCGCACCAAGGTGTGGCCGATCATGCACATCATTGCTGTGCAGAAACATATTATCGATGAAAATCCGTGGGTTGCGCGCAATTTGGTGAATGCGTTCGAGGAATCCAAACGGCGCAGCGTCGAGCGGCTGCTTGATCCCGCGGTGTCGCGCTATCCGCTGGCCTGGCTGCCGACCTATGGGCGCAAAATGCGCGACATGTTCGGCGGCGATCCGTTTCCTTTTGGAATCGAAGCCAATCGGCCGACCTTCGAGCAGATGCTGCTCTACACCTATCAGCAAGGGATCGCCCACAAACACGTGAAACCGGAGGATCTATTTCCGAAGGGTGTGATGACCAAGATCGTGGTCTAATGGCGGAAATTGCCCGGGAAAATAGAAAATACAAAAATAAAATGTATTAATATATTTTCCCCTAAACATAGAAGTGAATTGACGTTATAGTCGTCGGCACTTAGATGAATGGAACAATTCCAGACTGTTTCTGGAATATGGTGTTCCTCAGCCTGGGAGCCCTCGACTATGTCAACTCCGAAGCGCGTGCCGCTTCCGGCTATCCTTCTGGCCAACGATCTGCTGGACGGCGATGTCGTTTTCAGCACCGGCGATGGCTGGACGCGCGATCCGTCGGAAGCCGTCATCGCCTACGATGATCCGACCGCCGACAAGCTGGAGGCGCATGCCAAAGCGGCCTTTGCCGCGCAGCAGGTGGTCGATGCCTATCTCGTCGATGTCGCCATCGATGCGCAGGGGCGGCCGACGCCGCGCCACTTCCGCGAACGTTTCAAGACATTGGGGCCGAGCAATCGGCCCGATCTCGGCAAACAGGCCGTCTACCGGGCGCTGTAGCGCCCGCTTGCCCACTGCGTCGATCGCAAGGATTGAAAAATGTACCGCTATGATGAGTTCGATGAACGGTTTGTCCGCGAACGTGTCGCGCAATTTCGCGATCAGGTCGCACGCCGGCTCGACGGATCGCTGAGCGACGATGAATTCAAGCCGCTGCGGCTGAAGAACGGCGTTTATCTGCAGTTGCACGCCTATATGCTGCGGATCGCCGTTCCCTATGGCACGCTGGCTTCGCGTCAGTTGCGCCAGCTCGCGTTGATCGCCGATCGCTACGATCGTGGCTATGGCCATTTCACGACGCGCCAGAACATGCAGTTCAACTGGCCGAAGCTGCGCGATGTGCCCGATATCCTGGGCCTTCTCGCCGATGTCGAGATGCATTGCATCCAGACCTCGGGCAATTGCATTCGCAACGTGACCGCCGACCATTTCGCTGGCGTCGCCGCCGACGAACTGGAAGATCCGCGCCCGACCGCGGAGCTCATTCGCCAGTGGTCGAGCCTGCATCCGGAATTCAGCTATCTGCCGCGCAAGTTCAAGATTGCGGTGACGGGTGCTGAACATGATCGTGCCGCCGTGAAGGTGCATGACATCGGCCTGCGTATTCTCAAACATCCGCAGACCGGCGAGATCGGTTATGAGGTGATTGTCGGTGGTGGCCTTGGCCGCACGCCGCTCATCGGCAAGGTGGTTCGTGATTTCCTGCCGAAGGACGAACTGCTCGCCTATCTCGAAGCCGCGATGCGCGTCTACAATCTCGAAGGCCGTCGCGACAATAAGTATAAGGCGCGCGTGAAGATCCTCGTGCACGAGATTGGCGTTGAGGAATTCCGCAAGCGCGTCGAAGAGGAATATGCCAAGCTCAACGGCCCGTCGATCAATGCCGATCCGGCCGAGGTCGAGCGGATCGCCGCTTATTTCGCGCCGCCGACCTATGAAAAGCTGCCCGGCGATTCCAAGGCTTATGCGGCGCAGCGTGCCACCAATGCGGCGTTCGCGCAATGGGCCGACGCCAGCGTGTTCAAGCATCGCATTCCCGGCTATGCGGCGCTGACCATTTCGCTCAAGACGATCGGCGAAGCGCCCGGCGATATCACGTCGGCGCAGATGCGCGCGGTGGCCGATCTGGCCGAGAAATATTCATTCGACGAGCTTCGCGTCACCCATATGCAGAATGTGGTTCTGCCGCATGTGAAACAGTCGGATCTGTTCGCCATCTGGAATGCGCTGCGCGAGGCAGGTTTGGCGGAAGCCAATGTCGGCCTCGTCACCGACATCATCGCGTGCCCCGGCCTCGATTATTGCGCTTTGGCGACGGCACGCTCCATTCCGATCGCTCAGGCGATTGCCAAGCGCTTCCAGGATCAGCAGCGTCAGCGCGACATTGGGCCGCTCGGCATCAAAATCTCCGGTTGCATCAATGCCTGCGGCCACCATCACGTCGGCAATATCGGCATCCTCGGCCTCGAGAAGAACGGCGTCGAGAACTATCAGATCACCTTGGGTGGCGATGCGACGGAAAACGCCGCCATCGGTGACCGGTTGGGGCCGGGTATCGACGCGGACGAAGTGCCGGATGCGATCGAGCGTTTGGTGGACGTTTATTTGAACCAGCGCCTCAAGGACGAGCCGTTCATTGACACCGTGCGCCGTGTCGGCGTGGCACCGTTCAAGGATGCGTTCCTGGCCAAGGATTCGTCCAAGACCGAGGAGGCCGAACATGCCGTTGCTTGATCGGTCTGGACTGAAGGCGGAGACGTTCGCGCGGGCTGAAAATCTCAGCGATGCGGCCGGTGATGTCATCGTGCCATGGGCCAATGTGCAGGCTGTTTTGGAAGCAGGCGCCGGCAATCATCGTCTTGGGGTTGATATTCCCAACAACATCTCGATCGACGAGATTCTGCCGTTGGTTGACCGGCTCGATCTGATCTCGGTGCCGTTCCCCTCGTTTTCTGACGGGCGCGGGTTCAGCCTTGCCAAGCAATTGCGGGATCGCGGCTATCGCGGTGTCTTGCGCGCCCAAGGCAAGCTGATCACCGATCAGTTCGCTTATGCTTTGGCTTGCGGCTTCGACGAGGTCGAGCCGGCGGACGAGGTGTTTGCCCGCCAGCCGGTTGAACAATGGCTCGCGGCGCTGACGCGCATCACCAACGTCTATCAGCGTGGCTATGACGGCGCGGCCAATATTTTGGACCAGCGCCGCGCCGCGCGGGCGGCCAAGGCCGCCCAAGTAGAGAGCAAGGAGGCGAGCCATGTCTAATTCTCGCATCACTTTGGCCGCGCATCTCGATGAAAGCTTTCGAGCGCTCGACACCGTCGAGCGTCTGCGGCTGCTGTGCGACGAGGTTGGCGGACGGATTGTCTTCACGTCGAGTCTTGGCATCGAGGATCAGGCGTTGACGCATCTGATCCTGGCGAACGATCTGCCGATCGAGGTCGTTACCCTCGATACGGGCCGCTTGTTCACGGAGACCTACAAGGTCTGGACCGAAACCGAAGCGCGTTATGGCCGACGTATCCGCGCGTATTATCCGCGTCACGACGCGCTGGAAGAACTCGTCGCTCGCCAGGGGATCGATGGCTTTTACGATTCGGTAGCGGCACGCCACGCCTGTTGCGATGTGCGCAAGGTCGAGCCCCTGAAGCGGGCGCTCGAAGGTGCGAGCGTGTGGATCACTGGCTTGCGCGCTGGGCAATCGGCTGGCCGCAGCGCGGTTGGCTTCGTGGCCTTCGATAGCGGCCATGGCGTGTTGAAGGCCAATCCTTTGCTCGATTGGGAACGCGAGCGGCTGACCGATTTCATCGCCGAAAATCATGTTCCGGTGAACGCGCTGCATGCGCAAGGGTTTCCGTCGATCGGCTGCGCGCCCTGTACGCGCGCCGTGGCGCCTGGCGAGTCGGAACGCGCGGGGCGCTGGTGGTGGGAAAACGAAGACCAGAAGGAATGCGGTCTTCATGTCGATGAAAGCGGCCGGCTGGTGCGCGCCAAGGCGCCCGCCGTGGCCGAAGGACCATTCAGATGATTCAATTAATGCATTTGCAGAAGCTGGAAGCTGAATCGATTCACATCATCCGCGAAGTCGCGGCTGAATGCGAAAAGCCGGTGATGCTGTATTCGATCGGCAAAGATTCCGCCGTGATGCTGCATCTGGCGATGAAGGCCTTCTATCCCGGCAAGCTGCCGTTTCCGCTGCTGCATGTCGATACCACCTGGAAATTCCGGGAGATGATCGAGTTTCGCGATCAGCGCGCCAAGGAGCTGGGCGTCGACCTGATCGTCCATATCAACGAAGAGGGCGTGAAGGCTGGCGTCAATCCGTTCGATTCCGGCTCGCGTCTGCACACTGATGTGATGAAGACGCAGGGCCTGAAGCAGGCGCTCGATAAGTACGGCTTTGACGCCGCCTTCGGCGGGGCGCGTCGTGACGAGGAGAAGTCGCGCGCCAAGGAACGGGTGTTTTCGCTACGCTCGGCCGAACATCGTTGGGATCCGAAGAACCAGCGTCCGGAACCATGGCGGCTCTATAATACGCGTAAGCGCCCTGGCGAGAGCTTCCGGGTCTTCCCGCTGTCCAATTGGACCGAGGCGGATGTCTGGGCCTATGTGGCGCTGGAGAATATTCCGGTCGTACCGCTCTATTTCGCCAAGGAACGGCCGATCGTGCGCCGCGATGGCGCGCTCATCATGCGCGATGACGAACGCATGAAGCTGCGCCCGGGCGAAGTCGTCGAGAATATGAAGGTCCGCTTCCGCACGCTCGGCTGCTATCCGCTGACGGGCGCTTTCGAAAGCGAAGCGGAAACCCTCGATGAAGTGATCGAAGAGATGCAGTTGTCGCGTTCGTCGGAGCGGCAGGGCCGCATCATCGATCATGACGGCAATGGCTCCATGGAGCAGAAGAAGCAGGAAGGTTATTTCTGATGGACGCGTTGACCGAAGTGCGTCCTCAGGACGACAACAAGGCGCTTTCAGCGGTTCTGGAGCAGCCGGCGCAGAAGTCTCTGCTGCGCTTCATCACCTGCGGATCCGTGGACGATGGCAAGTCGACGCTGATCGGGCGCATTTTGCACGACACCGGCGGCGTGTTCGACGATCAGCTTCAAACTCTGGAAAACGATTCTCGCAAATTTGGCACCCAAGGATCGCGTATCGATTTCGCTCTGCTGGTCGACGGCCTGTCGGCCGAGCGCGAGCAGGGCATTACGATCGACGTCGCCTATCGCTATTTCTCGACGCCGCGCCGTTCTTTCATCGTCGCCGATACGCCGGGCCATGAGCAATATACGCGTAATATGGCGACCGGTGCTTCGACCGCCGAACTGGCCATCATTCTGATCGATGCGCGCAAGGGCGTGTTGCCGCAAACGCGGCGCCATTCCTTTATCGTCTCGATGCTGGGCGTCCGTGAGATCGTCGTCGCGATCAACAAGATGGATCTGGTGGCGTGGAGCCAGGAGGTCTACGACCGGATCGTCGCCGATTATCGCGAGATGGCGAAGCAACTCGGCTTCGTCAACGTCGTGTTCATTCCGGTGTCGGCTTTGGAAGGCGACAATGTCGCCGCTGCCTCGCAGGCGATGCCTTGGTATCGCGGCGTGACGTTGCTCGGCCATCTGGAAACGGTGGTGCCGCGGACCGCAGCCACGCGTGATGACGGTTTTGCCTTTCCGGTGCAGTGGGTCAGCCGGCCCAATCTCGATTTTCGTGGCTTTGCCGGTTGGTTGACGCGCGGACACGTGGCGGCCGGCGACGAGATCGTCGCGCTGCCGAGCGGCCGTCGCAGCCGCGTCCAGCGGATCGTCACCGCCGATGGCGATTTGCCGGTGGCGGTGGCGGGCCAAGCGGTTACGCTGACTTTGGCTGATGAAATCGATGTTTCGCGTGGCGATGTCCTTGTCTCAGCAGCTTACGCGGGCAAGGCACGTTCTGAGGTGAGTGCCAAGCTTTTGTGGATGTCGTCGCGGCCGCTGGCCGATGGTTCGACCTATCTGCTCAAGGTCGGCACCACCACGGCGCAAGCCAAAGTGAATGTCTCGCGCGCCGTCGACATCCATACCTATGAAGAGACGGCGGCCCAGCGTCTCAACATGAACGAGATCGGCATTGCCGAGATCGCCCTCGACCGCCCCATCGTTGCCGACGATTACAGCGCGGATCGCGAACTGGGCGGCTTCATCCTCATCGATCGTTGGACCAATGAGACGATGGCCCTTGGCCTGGTCGATTCCGGGCTTCGCGCGGAAACGGTGGTCGACGGCAGTGAACAGGCGGCGGTCGCTCCTACCTCATGGCTGGCGCGCACTTTCAACGTGCCTCTGCCGCTGCGCAGCCAGAACCGTCGCGATCTGATCCGACGCTCGCTCGTCGCGCACGCGCCGCTGTCCGCCCTCATTGGGGCGGTGGTGTATGGCTTGAGCGGGGCTGCCGGTGTGGCCGTTGGCGTGGCCGTGATCGATGTCGTGGCACGTAGCTTGCTTGCATTTTACGTTGCTGGAGCCGGACAGGAAGTCTCTGATTTAAATGAACTTCCGAGCGGCAACGTGGACGGCGACGGGATTTAGGTGGATTGAAACCATGAGCCAGTGGACGGATATCGCGGAACAGGGCCGGCGCATTGATGCGTTGAGCAGCTTGCCGCTGTTCCACAAACTGCACGGTGCGCCGGTCTTGCTCGCCGGGCAGGGTGAAGCCCTTGTTTGGAAAGCGGAGCTGCTAGCCGCCGCCGGTGCGCATGTGATCGTCGTCACGGATCGGCCGTTCACCGCGCCGGTGCTGGCAGAAAGTGCGCGCGGCCAGATCGAATTGCGCCCGCACGCCTGGTCGGTGGCTGATTTCTCCGGCGTGCGGCTGGCGATTGGCGCTTTCGAGGCGATCGCCGATGCCAAGGCCTTTTCCGATGCGGCACGGGCACGGAACATTCCGGTGAACGTGGTCGATCGTCCGCAGTTTTGCGATTTCCAGTTCGGTGCTTTGGTCAATCGTTCGCCGCTGGTTGTCGCCATTTCGACCGATGGTGCCGCGCCGGTGTTCGCGCAGGCCTTGCGGTCGCGGATCGAGGGTTTGTTGCCGAAAGGCTTCGCCGATTGGGTTGGCACCGCGAAGGCTTGGCGTACGCTGCCGGCCTTGCGCGGGGCGAGCGCCACTCTGCGGCGCAATTTCTGGAGCGCTTATGCGCGGCTTGCATTCGCGCGCCCGCAGGTGGCACCGTCCGAGGAGGATCGGGAGGCGTTGTTGTCTCAGGCTCTCATCGGCGGCAGCAAAGCGGGCAAGGTCAGTCTGGTCGGTGCCGGTCCCGGCAATCCGGAACTGCTGACTTTGAAGGCCGTGCGGTTGCTGCAGGCCGCCGATGTGATCCTCTACGATCATCTGGTTTCGCAAGAGATCCTCGATTTCGCGCGCCGCGAGGCCAAGCGCATGCTGGTTGGCAAGACCGGCTATGGTCCTTCCTGCAAGCAGGACGACATCAATCGAATGATGGTGGCGCTGGCGCGAGAGGGCCGCCATGTGGTGCGGCTGAAGGGTGGCGATCCCGGTATTTTCGGACGGGCCGGCGAAGAAATCGCGGCTTGCCGCGTGGCCGGGATAGCCGTCGAGATCGTGCCTGGCATTACGACGGCGCAGGGTGCGGCGGCGGAGCTTGGGATTTCGCTGACCCATCGCGATCACGCGCAGCGGGTGCAGTTCGTTACCGGCCATGCGCGCAGCGGCGCGCTGCCCGAGTCGATCCGCTGGGAAGCCATTGCGGACGGCGCGGCGACGACGATCGTTTATATGCCGCGCAAGACTTTGGGCGGCTTGCGCGACGCTGCCTTGCAGGCGGGGCTATCGCCGGATACGCCCGCCGCTGCCGTGTTCTCCGCCACACGCGAGAACAGCCATCACGTCATCGCGACGATCGCGACTTTGCCCGAGCAATTGGAAGCCGTGGAGGCTGACGGCCCGGTGATCGTGATGATCGGGTCCGTCCTGAGCGAAGTCGCAGCCCTGGCCGATGATGTGAGCGATGAGAGGCAACGCGCGGCGGGGGCCGCCTAGAAGCGCAATGTGTCATGGGCACAATTCCGCCGCTCGCCCTTGGTATTTTCAAAAGCACGGTTGATGGCGGCTGGCCTTGCTATCCGTAGATTGCCTAGCGGGGAGGGGGTGTCGCGAGATTCTGAGGAACAACCCCATGCAAGGGGTGTTTTCAGCGACATTTTCCTTGTTATGGCCGAGCTATAGCTGGGCGAGAAACGCTTCGATGTCGGCGAAGTAATTCGCCCATGTTGGCGCGACGTAGCGGCGGGCGCGTGCTTTCGCGGCTTGAAGTACTCCTGAATTTTCGTCCGCCAGTTCGAGAATGGCTCTTTGCCAGGCCGGCGCATCCAAGGGCGAAAGCAGCGTCGCGCAATCCTGGGCGATTTCCTGGAAGACTGAGATGTCCGATGCGATAGCCGGCGTTCCGACGGAGAGCGCTTCGACAACCGGCAGGCCATAGCCTTCGCCGAAGGTTGGCATCAGCAAGGCGCGGGCATTGCGCACAAGCTGCTGCAAATGGACTGACGGAACGCCGGAAACCTCCGCCACATGTGTCTTCAGCGCCGGCGCGCGCTCAAGCATGTCGACCACCTGCTCGCATTCCCATCCGCGACCGCCGACGATGAGCAGACGCGGCGCATTAAGATTTTGGGCGACCATCTCGCGCCAGATTTGCAGCAGCAGCAGATGGTTCTTTCGCGGCTCAACGGTGCCAACGATGACGAAATAGGGATGGCCACCGGCGGTCGCCGTCGTGCTTTGCAGGGCGGCGGTTTCAAGGGGCGAGGGAAAGTGCCCGACATGAATAGGCCGTTGCGGCGCGCCCATGCGTGCCAGTTCTTCTTGCAAACGCAACTTGACCGTTTCCGCCGACACGAGAAAGGCGTTGGCGTGATGGGATGCGGTTTGAAGACGCCGCCGAAACAGTTCGAGATTGCCGGCGCGGAAATATTCCGGATAGTCGATCGAGAGCAGATCGTAGATGTAGAAAACTTTCTTTAGGTCCGGACGGCTGTCGAGCCAGCGCAATTTCTCTGGCTTTTCGAGAATGTGCTGGGCGATGTTGAGATAAACCGTGCCCTGCGGCAGCTCGACCGAGGGATTGTGTGCGATGCGGTTTAGGGTCATCAGGGCGGAGCGCTGATGCTTGCGCAGATAGGACTGACGAGGCGGCTCGCCCTGAGGGATGTTCAGCGGGGCCCCGGGCTTGGTCGCCAGCCATTCCGTGAGGGCGCGTAGCGTCGTCTCGTCGCCGGCCCCGGGCTTCTCCTGCCAAAAATGTTCCGCGAGTTCCACGAGGCGGCTGGTCCTGCGCAGGGAATGGCGATGGAACGGGCCAAACAGCCCATAATGCAGCCCGCCGACAACCCTGGCTTGCCGGCCCGGCACGTGTTCCGTGCCGAAATGGCGCGCGAAAGCCAGATCAATGCGATCAATGCCGGTTGGCGTCGGCACCGTGAGGCGCGAAACCAAGTGCGTGATGTCGAAGGTAACGTGAAAGGACGGTGGCAAGGGCGGTCTTTGGCAGGGGGAATCAGAACAATGTCAATAAATAGCCATAGAATCAAGAGATTGGCGACCTGTGATTAGGGCGTATATGGAAGTAAACTATGGTCATCATTTTTGATGGTCGCGAAAGCCATAACTTGCCGGCTTCTCAGGGCATTATCTGGACCGTCCGCTAATCTTTTGGTAACGAAAATTGGCGGAGATGGCCTATCTGTGGCTGCTCCGGCAGTGACTTTCACGTGTTTTAAAAAGGGGTCTGGGTGACGAGTCCAGCCGCGCACATCCAGCGGGCAGAGTCAGGGGATGCTCCCTTCAAGCTGTCCCACGCCCTTCCTTGGCTCCAAGATTATGCGTTTGACGTCTGGTCCAACGCTGGTCGCGATCCCAACGGCGGTTTTTTCGAACGGCTTGACCTGTCAGGTCGCCCGACCATGGAGGCGCGCCGCGTGCGGGTCCAAGCCCGTCAGGTTTTTAGCTTCGCGCAAGCGGGCGACCTGGGCTGGCAAGGCGATTGGCGGAACCAGGTTAATCATGGGCTTGACTATATAGCCCGGTACGGCCTTGATGATCATGGCTATTTGCGTGGCCAGATTGGCGCTGACGGAAGACCGGTTGAAACACCTCCGGATCTCTATGATCAGGCGTTTTACCTGTTGGCACTGGCTCATAGTTTCCGGGTGACGGGTGCGCCGAAATACCGGCGCCTCGCGCTTGATCTGTTGCACAATTTGCGCCGCGATTTCAGTCACTCGTTGGGTGGCTTTCTCGATACGCCGGTCAACCGCGAACGGTTGCGCGCCAATCCGCATATGCATCTGCTCGAAGCCGCTCTGGCTTGGGTTGAGATTAGCGATGCTGAAGTCTGGCGCGAGTTGGCTACGGAAATCGCTGAACTCTGCCAAGATCGGTTGATCGATCGCCGGATCGGGGCGTTGTTGGAATATTTCAACGCGGATTGGTCGCCCGTCGATGTCGGTTCTCTGGCCTATATCGAACCAGGTCATCAGTTCGAGTGGTGCTGGTTGTTGACCCGTTACGAAGGGCTGGTTGGCGAGGTCGATGCCTCAGTTTACCGAACCCTTTTTGAGATTGGCGAGCAAAATGGTGTGTGCCCGCAGCGCGGTGTCGCCATCGATGAGCTGCGGCGTGATCTGACATGGAAGCAGGGGCAGGCTCGCCTTTGGCCTCAGACCGAGCGGCTGAAGGCGGCTGTCGCGCTGGCGCAGATGTCATCGGGCGCCGATCGGAGTATCCATCTGGCGCAGGCACGCGAGGCCGTTGCGGGGCTTGGTCTTTATTTCACCGGGGTCCCGAAAGGGCTTTGGCGTGACAAGCTGTTGCAGGACGGGTCGTTTGTCGATGAGCCGGTTCCAGCCAGCTCGTTCTACCATATCGTCCATGCCATAGCGGAGCTGGCACGCAGCGATCTGGACGTCGGTCGTCAGGGCGCGGAGTCGAAAGCTTCCCTCAAACTGGTGGAGCCTGCCTTCCGCTAGCGTTTGATGGATTAAACGCCGCAAAGACCCCTCAAAACAAAACTTCCAGCCGAAATCGCGTTTCTATGGGAACGCGATTTTCATTAGCGGATATAGGCCGCCAGAGGCGCATGGCCTATTGTGGCCGCCGCTGACAGATTTCGTGGAGATACCCGTGACGAATGCCGCCCAGATTATTCCGGTTATCCTGAGCGGCGGTAGCGGCACGCGGTTATGGCCGCTTTCGACCACGCAAAAGCCCAAGCAATTTCATCGGCTCATCGACGACAACACGATGTTTCAGCAGACGTGTTTGCGGGTATCGCCACAGGTCGATACTCGGTTCGGTAGCCCGGTGGTCATTTGCAATGCGCGCCACGAGGACTATGTCATTGAACAGCTCGAGGAAGCGTCGATTACAACTGGCACGGTGATCACCGAGCCAACGGGGCGCAACAGCGCTCCAGCCATCGCGATTGCCAGCCTGCACGCCCAGGCGAAAGACCCCGAGGCGATCCTGCTTATTCTGCCGTCGGATCACGCCATTCCCGATCCGCAGCAGTTTCGAGACAGCATTTTCCATGGGATTGCCGCGGCACAGCGGGATTTCATCGTGACGCTGGGCATTCGTCCCACCGGCCCCGAGACCGGTTATGGTTATATCAATGCGGGCGAGAAGCTCGATGCGCACGCGGCGAAAGTGAAGCGCTTCGTCGAAAAGCCCGATCGCGAAACGGCGGAAGGCTATCTTGCCGCCGGTGATTATCTCTGGAATGCGGGCATGTTTCTGTTCAAGGCGTCGGCGATGCTGGCCGCCCTGAAGGATCATGCGCCGGATCTTCTCGCGCAAGCGCAAGAGGCTTATGCGGCCGCCAAGCCGAAAGGCCGGCATGTTCGTCTGCCTCTCGACCAGTTCAGCAAGTGCCGGTCGATTTCCATTGACTACGCGGTGATGGAAAAGGCGGCGAATGTTGCTGTGGTTCCGGTCGATTTCGCCTGGAGCGATCTTGGATCCTGGGGATCGATCTGGGAGCAATCGCCCCGCGACGGTGAAAACAACAGCCTGCATGGTGCCGCTGTCGCGTCAGACAGCCGGAACAATCTGATTTTCGCCGAAGGGATTCCCGTCGGCGTCATCGGTGTCGAGGGATTGGTGGTGGTCGCCACGCCGAATGGCGTGCTTGTCGTGCCGCGCGATCGGACCGAGGAAGTTCGTAAAATCGTCGATGCGCTGCTGCCCAACAATTAGGGCACAGACTGGTTTAGTACAAACTGTTCTGCTCAGAACCCTTTATTTTCGACGGATATTGGTAACACTTGATGCGTCGGCCAGGGCGCTGAAAGGCCGTCATCGCAATATTTTGCATCTGCCGCTGTTCACAAAATTACGATTTCACGCGGTTCTTCATTCCGGTTAGTCTCATTCTAGAAAGCGCCGACCAGATCCCTGGCGGCGCGTGATCCAGGGGAGAGACCGGCATGGCGAGGCTGACTGTCAACGGAAAGTCATATACCGCGGACGTTGATCCAGATACGCCGCTTCTGTGGGTCTTGCGCGACTCGCTTGGACTGACCGGCACTAAATATGGCTGCGGCGTTGCCCAATGCGGTGCGTGCACGGTCCATATTGATGGCGAGGCGATGCGCTCGTGCTCCATTCCGGTGAATATGGCCGAGGGCAAAAAAGTCACCACCATCGAAGGTCTCGCCGTCAAGGGCGTGCTGACGAAGGTGCAGAAGGCCTGGCTCGACAATGAAGTTCCGCAATGCGGCTACTGTCAGAGCGGCATGATCATGGCGGTCACGGCTCTGCTGAAGGAAAAGCCGCAGCCCACCGACGCCGATATCGACGCCACGCTCACCAATATCTGTCGCTGCGGCACCTATCAGCAGGTGCGCGAAGCGATCCATGCAGCGGCGAAAGCGTGAGGAGGCGGGCATGAACGAGATGTTGAGATTTGACCGTCGCGCCTTCCTTGTCGGCGCTGCTGCTGCCTCCGGCGGCTTCTCTCTCGGCTTCAGCACCACCGGTGCGGCAGCCGCCGATGCGACACCGGAAGTCAATGCCTGGGTTGTCGTGAAACCGAATGACACCGTGGTCATTCGCATTGCACGTTCGGAGATGGGGCAGGGCTCCCTTACCGGCCTCGCGCAGATGGTGGCCGAAGAATTGGAATGCGACTGGTCGAAGGTGACATGGGAATATCCGACACCGGGCCAGAACACGGCGCGCAAGCGGATATGGGGCAATTACAACTCCACCGGCAGCCAAAGCATTCGCCAATCGCAGGACTATGTGCGCAAGGGCGGTGCGGCGGCGCGCGAAATGCTCATTCAAGCCGCCGCCAACACCTGGAAAGTGCCAGCGGCTGAATGCAGTGCTGCCAATAGCATCATCACCCATCAAAAAAGCGGTCGAAAGACAAGCTTCGGCAAAGTGGCTGCTGCTGCGGCGAAACTCGAACCGCCGAAGGATGTGGTCCTCAAGGATCCGAAGGATTGGAAGCTGATCGGCAAGGGCGTCAAGCGCCTCGATACCTACGACAAGCTCATCGGCAAGCAGATTTATAGTATCGATCTTCGCTTGCCGGGCATGCTCATCGCGACCATCAAAGATTGTCCGGTGAATGGCGGCAAGCTGACATCCTTCGACGCGGACAAAGTGAAGGGCATGCGCGGCGTCAAGGCGGTGCTGCGTGTGTCAGATAGCAGCGTTGCCGTGGTCGCCGATACGTTCTGGAACGCGAAGACGGCGCTCGACGCCTTGCCGATGGTTTGGGACATGGGCGAGAACGCCAAGGTCTCGAGCGCTTCCATCGCGGACATGCTGAAGGAAGGACTTTCGGCCGAGCAAACCTATATCGGCAACAGGCAGGGCGATGCGGCGGGTGCGATTGCCGGCGCTGCCAAGAAGGTGGAGGCCGTCTACTCCTTCCCCTATCAGCATCACGTTACGATGGAGCCGATGAACGCCACGGCGCGTTACACGCCGGAGAAATGCGAGGTCTGGTGTCCGACGCAAAATGGCGAGGGTGCACTGGCGGCGGTGGCGGAAGCCTCGGGTCTGCCGGTCAGCCAATGCGACGTGTACAAGGTTCATCTCGGTGGCGGTTTCGGCCGGCGTGGGCGCACCGACTATGTGACCCAGGCGGTGCGCATCGCCAAACAGATGCCTGGCACGCCGGTGAAACTGATCTGGACGCGCGAAGAAGACATGGCTCATTGCGCCTACCATCCGGTGACGCAATGCAAGCTCACGGCTGGCCTCGATGCGGATGGCAAGATCACGGGCCTGCAGATGCGCATCTCCGGGCAATCGATCCTGGCCTCTCTGCTGCCGCAAGCGCTGCAGAATGGCATGGATCCGATCGTCTTCCAGGGACTGACGCCGAGCAGTCCAGAAGGGCATTTGGGCTATGATATCCCAAATCTCCTGATCGACCATGCGATGCGTAACACGCATATTCTCGCCGGCTTCTGGCGCGGCGTGAACCTCAACCAGAATGCGCTCTATCTTGAATCCTTCATCGACGAACTGGCGAAGGAGGCGGGGCAGGATCCACTGGAGTTCCGGCGCAAGATGTTGAAGCCGAAGCATCGGGCCGTGCTCGATGCCGCGGCGGCCAAGGCCAACTATGGCAATGCGCCGAAAGGCATCTTCCAAGGCGTGGCGCAGATCATGGGCTATGGCAGCTATGTTGCCGCCGTCGCCGATGTTTCGGTCAGCGATGGCGGACAGCTCAAGATCCATCGCATCGTCGGCGCGACGGACTGCGGCTATGCCGTCAATCCAGCGCAGATCGAGCGCCAGATCGCCGGCTCTTTCGTCTATGGCTTGTCGGCCTCGCTGTATGGCGAGATCACCATCAAGGATGGGGCGGTCGAGCAGCAGAATCTCGACAGCTACACGCTGATGCGCATCGATGAAATGCCCAGGGTCGAAAGCGTGATCGTGCCGAGCGGCGGGTTCTGGGGCGGCGTCGGTGAACCGACCATCGCCGTGGCGGCGCCGGCGGTTCTGAATGGCATCGCGCGGGCGACGGGCAAGCGCATTCGCGACATGCCATTGGTGAAGCACAGTTTGAAGAATACGTAAGTTATAGGAGGCAGGCCGATGGTCCGCCTTTTTCGATATGCAAAACTCGGTTTGTCGCTGGCGCTTTTCATGGGCGCCGCGACGGTGATCAGCCAGCCGGTGGCGGCTCAATCCCTCGTGCCGCCGCCGGGCGCTTTGTCTTGCACGGGCTGTCATCCGATCGATCCCAAGGTGAACAGTCCCGTCACCCGCCTTGACGGGCGTGATGCCGAGCAAATCACCGATGCGGTCCTTGCGTTCAAAGCCGGCAAGATGCCGGCGACCGTGATGGACCGCATCGCCAAAGGGTTTACCGACGAGGAAATCCGCGCCATCGCCGCCTGGTATGCGAAGCGGAAGGAATGAGCGACGTATGAAACGCAAGATCGACAGGCGGACTTTTGTCGCGGGCGCGGCGGCTGGTGCGTCAGCTGCGGTGTTGGCGCGCCCGGCCATTGCCCAGGGCGTCAGCGGGAATGTGGTGATCATCGGTGGTGGTTTCGCCGGCTCCACCTGTGCCCGCGTGCTCAGCAGCGTGCCCGGCAATCTGAAAGTGACGTTGATCGAGCCAAACGAAATTTACACGGCTTGTCCCTTCAGCAATCTGGTGATCGCCGGGCTCCGCGATCTTCACCAACAGGAGTTTGGATACGAACAACTGGCCTTTCGCGGCGTCAAAGTGGTCCACGCCAGTGCGTCGGCCGTTGATGCCGATAAAAAGCAGGTGACGCTGTCGGATGGGACGTCGCTTTCTTATGATCGTCTGATCGTTGCTCCCGGTATCGACATTCGCTGGGACGGCTTGCCCGGATATAACGAAGCTGCCGCCAATCTCATGCCTCATGCCTGGAAGGCTGGACCGCAGACGATCCTGCTGCGTCAACAGCTGGAAGCGATGGAGGACGGTGGCGTCGTCGTCATGACCTCGCCCGAAAATCCTTTTCGCTGTCCGCCGGGCCCCTATGAGCGCGCCAGTCTCATCGCAAACTATCTGAAAACCAAGAAGCCGAAATCCAAGCTGCTGCTGCTCGATTCCAAGGATGTGTTCTCCAAGCAGCGTCTCTTCCTGAATGCCTGGAAAGAGCTTTATGGCGATCTGCTGGAATGGGTGTCGCTCTCTTCCGGCGGCAAGGTGACTTCGGTCGATCCGCAGACCATGGTTTTGAAAACCGATTTCGCTACCTATAAAGCGAATGTCGCCAATGTCATTCCGCCGCAGAAGGCCGGACACATCGCCGAATTGGCTGGCGTGACGGATCGCAGCGGTTGGTGCCCGATCGATCCGGTCTCGTTCGAGTCCCGCTTGCGTCCTGGCATTCACGTGGTCGGTGATGCAGCGATTGCGGGCGCCATGCCGAAATCGGCCTTTGCCGCAAATGCGCAAGCGAAAGCCTGTGCTGTCGCGGTGGCGATGATGCTTGCCGATAAGGTGCCTGTTGAACCGCGCCTGATCAACACTTGCTACAGCCTCGTCGCGCCGGACTACGGCATCACCGTTGCCGGTGTTTATAAGCCGACCAACGGTCAGCTTCTCGACATCCCGGGCGCGGGTGGGACGAGCCCGCTTGATGCGTCAGCGGATTTCCGCAAGCAGGAGGCAGTTTACGCATCGGGCTGGTTCAGAACGATTACGGCGGAAGTCTTTGGCTAGGCTTGCAATCATTTTGATGACTGTGCTGGTGATGGTTTCTGGCGCTGCATCGGCACAGGAACCTCTCGTGCCGTTCAAGGTTGAAGGAGATGCAATCCAGCGGTCGCTGACTGGTCAGCCGGGCGATCCCACGGAGGGACGTCGCATTGTCATCAGCCGGCAGACGGGCTTGTGCCTGTTGTGTCATTCGGGGCCGTTCCCGGATGAGCGTTTTCAGGGCACGCTTGCACCCAGTCTGGCGGGGGCCGGGACGCGATGGACGCTTGGCCAATTGCGATTGCGGCTTGTTGACGGGCGGCGCTTGAACCCGGACACGATCATGCCATCCTATTATGTGCTGGATGGCGTGGTTCGCGTGGCGCCGAGTTTCGCCGCCAAGACCATTTTGAACGCGGCGCAGATTGAAGATGTCGTGGCTTTTCTATCCACATTGCGTGATTGAGACCGACAGAATGATGGAGACGCGGCGCATATTCCTGGTTCGCTCGGCGGGGCTCGTGGCCCTGGCCGGTGGCGTTCTCGCGGGTGGCCGGAGCCAGGCGACACCGCAGGCGATGGCGGCGCTGATCGCGGAAATCGCGGCGGGGCGGGAGATCAAGAAAGGCAAGGTGACGCTCGATCTGCCGCCTTTGATCGACAACGGCAATGCAGTGCCGATGACGGTGACGGTCGACAGCCCGATGAGCGAGCGGGATTATGTGAAGACGATTCATGTGGTGAACGAGAAGAATCCGCAGCCGCATGTCATCGTCTGTCATCTCGGCCCGCGCTCTGGCCGCGCCGCTTTCTCGACCCGCATCAAATTGGCCGATGCGCAGACGGTGACGGCCATCGCGGAAATGAGCGATGGCACGCTTTGGATGGATTCCGCCAGTGTCATCGTGACGCTTGCCGCCTGCCTGGAGGATATTCTCTGATGGCCCGCGCGCTCATCAACGTTCCGCAACAGGCCAAGCCCGGCGAGATCATCGAGATCAAGGCGTTGATCTCGCATCCGATGGAAACCGGCTTTCGTGTCGGCCACAATGGCCAGCTCATTCCGCGCGACATCGTGCAGACGTTCATCTGCACCTATGATGGCGAGGAAATCTTCAAGGCCGATTATTCCCCAGCGATTGCGGCCAATCCTTTTATTTCCTTCTTCACGCGGGCGACAAAGAGCGGCGACATCGTTCTCACCTGGCGGGGGGACAATGGCTTCGAAGCGTCCGAAACCGTTCACATCCAGGTCGCATGAAGATCGGTGCCGCCCTTTGCGTTCTTCTACTTTCGGTGATTGCCGTGCACGCTGCGGAGATCGCCACGGCTGATCGCAAATCCGGTTTCGAATTCATGGGGCGCGACACGCAAGCCATGCAGACGGACGATACATCCAATCCAGGCATGCTTAACGTCCTCGATGGCGGAGCGCTGTGGGAGCGGCCGGAGGGCGCGGACAAGAAGGCGTGCGCATCTTGTCATGGCGATGCCAGCCAGCGCATGAAGGGCGTCGCGGCGCGTTATCCAGCTTTCGATGCGACGGCGGGGCAGGTCGTCGATCTTGGGCAGCGGATCAATCTGTGTCGGCGCGATCATCAAAAGGCACCGGAACTGGCTTATGAAAGCCGTGACCTTTTGGCGCTCTCGGCGTTCGTCGCGCGCCAGTCGCGGGGCCAGCCCATCGCGATCGCCGATGATGCGCGCAGCGCCAATGCTTTGATGCAGGGGCGCAAGCTTTTCAACGAACGCATGGGCCAGCTCAATCTGTCCTGCGCTATCTGCCATGACGACAATTGGGGGCAGAAGCTCGGCGGCACGTCGATCCCGCAGGGACATCCGAACGGCTATCCGCTCTATCGCCTCGAATGGCAGGCGATGGGCTCGCTGCAGCGCCGTTTGCGCAACTGCATGATCGGCATGCGCGCCGAACCGTTTTCTTATGGTTCGTCGGAATTCATCGCGCTGGAGCTGTTCCTGATGCAGCGTGCGCAGGGCATGGCGATGGAATCGCCGGCCGTGCGGCCCTAGCCCTCGCTCTTTGTTGCCACTTTACTGAAATAGCTGGGTTTTCTTGGCTGTTTAGAAAACCGCGCTCCGGGGTTGGAACGTCGCGCGTTTTGGTTTAAATAGCATATGATTAGCCAATTAAGCTGCGAGCGATGAACTTCGTCGTGCGGCGGGCGAGGGAAGGGGCAGGGATGGGTCGCGGCCGCAAAGCCATTGCGCGCGGAAATTCTGAGATTGTTGATGTCCAGCGGTCGATGGAATGTCGGCTGTGACGTCAGATCGTGCCTGGAAACACGAGGCTTCTGGCGGAGGCGGAGACGGCGACTTCGCCGGCTGCGTTCTGCAATTCTCCTTCGAACGTGACGATATAGCCCTTGTGGCTGGGCTTCGGCGTTACCGACACCACGCTCCAGCGGATGCGCATGGGCTCATCGGCAAGAACGGCGCGACGAAAGCGATAGGACATGTCCATGCCGAGGCTGGCGGTTCGCTCCGTCACGATGCCGGCCGTGCGGCCGATCATGATGCTCGATGTGTGTGCGCCGCAAGCGATCAACTTGCCGAAGCGGCTTTGCCGCGCGAAGGCCTCGTCGTGATGCAGCGGATTGGTGTCGCCGACCAAGGTGGCGAAGCTGCGGATGCCCGCGGTATCGAAGACGACATCGCTGTCGAACGTCTCGCCCACTGCAAAGGGGCAGGGCCAAACCGCATCGGGCGTCGCAACTTCGGACTCGGACATCGGAAACCTTTTCAAGCTGGGGCAGGCGTGTTGCCCAAATTGGAAGGGGACCAACCTAGCGCCCTGAACGGGCAGGCTCTACTGCTTCCTGGCTTTCAAATACTGTCTAGCTTTAGCTTTGCCGTCAACGGAGGAAACGCATGATTATTGACTGCCACGCCCATGTGAGCGCGCCTACGGCTCTTTGGGCTTATAAGGCCTCGATCCTGTCGCATCGTGGTGCGCACGGACGTGGCAAGGTCGAAGTGACCGACGATGAGATCAAGGCCGCCTATTTCAAAAAGGAAATGGGTCCGGTCGGTCATATCCCGATGATGGAAAAGAACGGCATCGACAAGCAGCTCATCTCGCCGCGGCCGTTCCAGATGATGCACAGCTTCGAGCCGCAACGGATCGTGCATTGGTTCACGGAAGAGACGAACAATATCATCGCCCGCTCCGTTCAGCTGTTCCCGGACAAGTTCTTCGGCGTTTGCGGCCTGCCGCAGTCCGCCGGCGCGGCGATCGAGACGGTGCTGCCGGAGCTCGAGCGTTGCATCACCAAGCTCGGTTTCAAGGGCTGCCTGCTCAATCCCGACCCTTATGAGAATGGTGGCCAGGAAGCACCTGGCCTGGGCGAGCGCTATTGGTATCCGCTCTACGAAAAGCTCTGCGAACTGGATGTGCCCGCGCATATCCACGCGACCGGCTCGAAGTCCGAGCGCACGCCCTACACCCTGCACTTCATCAACGAAGAATCGATCGCGGTTTACAACCTCGCGAAATCCAACGTGTTCAAGGATTTCCCGAAGCTGAAGATCGTCGTTTCGCACGGCGGCGGCGCGATCCCCTATCAGATTGGCCGCTTCATGCGTACGCCTGACTTCCTCGAGGGCATGCGCAATCTCTACTACGACACCGTGCTCTACACGGAAGCCGGATTGCGTCTGCTGATCGAGACGGTGGGTGTCGACCGCTGCATCTATGGCGCCGAATGCCCTGGCGTCGGCTCGGGCCTCAACCCGAAGACCGGCAGCACCTGGGACGATATCGTACCGATCATCAAAAAATTCGACTGGCTGAGCGAGGCTGACAAGAAGACGATTCTGTCGGAAAACGCGACCAAAGTGTTCAAGCTCTAAGCCGCTACCTTCAAAACATCAGCGCCGGCCGGATTTTCCGGCCGGCGTTTTGTTTTTTAAGCGAGGTGGAAGAGCTTTGCCGCGTTGTTCCAGCCGACATCGGCGCGCACGTTTTCGGGCACGGCAACATCGTCCATGAACTTACCGGCGGTCACCCAGTTCTCGAACGGATAGTCGGCCGAGAACATCACACGCGATTGGCCAAGCGCCGCGATGGAGCAGTTCAGCGGCTCTGCCGAATACATGCCCGAGAGCGTGACATACATGTTCTCACGGATGTAATCGGACGGTTCGCGCTTCAACTTCACGCCATAGAGCTTGGCGCGGCTGTCGAGCCGCCACAGCAGGAAGGGCATGGTCTCGCCGAGATGCCCGACGGCCAGAACGGCCTTGGGGAAGCGATCGAACACGCCGCCGAACACCATGCGCAGCACATGGGTGCCGGTTTCGACCGTCCAGCCCCAGGTGGCGCGGCGCAGCGCGTCATAGCCATCGAAGGACTTGTATTGCTCCGGCGGATCGGCCGGATGCAGATAGACGGGCACCTGCAGTTCCTCGGCCTTGGCCCAGAACGGATCGAACTGGCGCTCGTCGAGATAGTGGCCGAGGCTGTGACCGTTGATCAGAGCGCCCTTGAAGCCAAGTTGCTTGACGCAGCGTTCCAGCTCCTTGGCGGCGGCATTGGCATCCTGCAAGGCGATATGCGCGAAAGCGTAGAGACGATCCTTGTTCGGCGCGATCTGTGCCGCCAAATGATCGTTGGCTTCTGAGGCGGTTTTCAAGGCGATCGCCGTATTGGGCTCGACCTGAACGCCAGGCCCCGCGACCGACAGAATCGATTTGCCGATCCCGGCTTCGTCCATTTCACGCAGCCGCATGTCGCCATAGTCGAACAGGCGCGCGCGAATGCGCTCATAGATCTCCTTGGGTACGTCGGCCATCGTGCCTTCCCAATAGGAAGCGAGGCCTGGAACCATGCAATGTTCTTCGAGCGCGATCTTCTTCAAACCCGGTCTCCCTCATGTCGGCCCGTTTAAAATCGGGCGGGATTATGCAGCGGGACCGGCATCTGTCTAGAAGTCCGCCATGCGGTGCAGACGGCGAAAGGGCCAAGCTACCAGGCGCAAATGCGGGTCTGGCTTTCCGTGTTGAACCAGCAGGCGAGGTCTTGTTTGTTGCGTTTGAACTTGCCGGGGAGCGCGACATTGCGCCCAGTGCCGACATTGACGAAGGCCGAGGCGGTGCCGGGTTCTTCCATCACCATAATATAGCGTGGCTTTTTGTTGGCGCTGATTTCGAAACTGCCGTCCTTGTCGGTGGAGCGGAAGTCGCAGTCATAATATCCATCGCTCGTCGTGAAGCAGCGGGCTAATTTTGCTTCCGCGATCGTCGGCAGAAGCAGCAGCGTGACGACCGCGCTCAATCGATAGAGGAGAGGCAAAGACATGAGTTCCCGAACCTCGCTTCGCTGGCTGAAGCGATTGAAATAGGAACTGCCGGGTAAGATCAATAGAGGGGGATTGTGCCGGCGTGGGCTTACGATGAGTGGGACCGATTAAAGCCTGATGAAACCGCGCGGTAGCTGGTGCATGCGCTCGATGCCGGTTTCTGTGATCAACACCATTTCGCCACTTTGTACGCCGGCCTTGCCGTCCGGTGTCACGACGTTGGGTTGCACGACGACCAATTGTCCTGCCGCGAAAGGCTGTTCGGGAATCGGGCCGTTTGAGCGGGACTTGGCACCGAGGATCGGTGGGAAATAGCCCCCGCCGTAGCCATGCAGAATGTCGTCGATCACGGTGAAACCGGCATCCTCGATCACACCGGAGGCCTTGACGACATCGGCGGGGAGCGCGCCGGCGCGCAGGACGCCGGCCATCGCCTCAAAGGCCTTATCCGCCACGGAATAGAGTTCGCGATAAAGAGGCGTCGGCTCTTCATCGATGGTAAACGAGCGCAGAATCTGGCCCGAATGATCCCAGAAGGTGGCAGTGATTTCGGCGAAGACGATATCGCCCTTCTGTAAGCGGCGCGTCGAGCAATATTGTCTCGGCACGGCCACCTGCGGATCGTGCATCGACGTGGTGCCGATATAGTGGATGACCGTTTGGCCACCGAGCCCGACATAGGCACGTTCGATGGCATTGGCGAGCTCGCGTTCGTTGACGCCGGGCCGCGACGTATCGCGCAGGGCCGCCATGCCGAGATCGGAGAAATAAGCGCCGATCCTGAACCAGTCGTGTTCTTCCGCCGATTTGACACGGCGCAGATTGACATAGGCGCGGTTGAGATTGACCAGCGGGCCGAAGCGCGTGCTCAGCGCGGCATGGGCATCGAAGCCCAAGGGACCGATGACGCCGACGCGGCCAGACTTGGCGCCGCGCTTCGTCAGTTCGTCGATGAGATTGGCTGCGGTGTTTTCTCCCGCCCAGCGCATGTCGGTTTGCGGCGCCATGAGGCGCGCCAGTGGCAGATGGTTGAAGTAGTGGATGAAGACCGTGTCGCGCTCACCGGGCGTGAAGATGCCGGCGGCTTCATTGGTGACCATCCATTGAGTCAGCCATTGCACAGCGGACCCGGCGCGGTTGGCGCCATAAAAGATCAGATGATCGACATTGTTCTCGGCCATCACCGCAGTAACTGCCGCGCGACGGCGTTGCATTTCGCCATCCGAGAAGCGGGGATAGTCGGTTTCCAGCAAGGAGCGCAGGCGTTCAGACAGGACAGGCAGCATGGATCGCTATCCCTTGGCTAAAGGCGAGGTGGTGAAATTCAGGTCCGATTGACTGCGCGCCGGACTGTTTTGCTGGCGATGGCGGGAGGCGGGGCCGTGGAGCTGCGCACGACGAGGTCGACAGGCAAAACGATATGCTGTGGCACCGGCCGGCTCGAGAGTTCGCGCATCTGCTCATACAGCAGTTCGGCGGCGACGTAGCCGACCTTGTGTTGTTGAATGCGGATCGTCGTCAATGGCGGATCGATGCGATCGACCATCGGCATATCGTTGAAGCCGGTGACGGAGACGTCCGTTGGGCACACGAGACCACGGCGGCGTAGCGCCGAGATGGCGCCGATGGCGAGACGATCGTTGGAGCAATGCACGGCGGTGAATTCGACGCCGCGCGCCAGCAATTCCTCCATGCAACGTTCGCCCGAGCTTTCGTTGAAGTCGCTGGCGAAAACGATATTGGCGGGATCCGGTTCGATGCCGAGCTCCGGCGCGATCTGCATGAAGGCTTCGTGGCGGCGCTGGCCGGTGGAGATCGTTTGATCGCCGGCGATGGTGCAGATGTGCCGATGGCCCAGGGCCGCAAGATGGGTAAGCATGCGGCGCACGCCATCTTCTTCGTCGCTGGTGACGGAGGGAATCGTTGGATCGTCCATGCGGCGGTTGACGGTGATGACGGGCGTGCCTTGCGTGGCGAGATCGCGAATGCGGCCATCGTCGCGATGCACGCTGGCGATCACCAGTCCGTCGACGCCACGCGCCGCCAGCGCTTCGATCATCGCGGCTTCGCGTTCCATGCCGCCATCGGTGTTGACGAGCACGGTGGCATATCCATGTTCCATCAACGCATCTTCGACGCCGCGAATGATCGGCGGAAAGATCGAATTGGTGATGTCGGGCACGACGACGCCGACAATCTTGGTGCGCGTGGTGCGCAGGCTGTATGCGGCCGTATTGGGGATATAGCCCAAGGCGCGGCTGGCGGCCGCGATCTTACGGACGATGTCCGAGGTGATGAGATGGCGCGTCTCAGGATTGAGCGCGCGCGAAACCGTCGACACATGGACGCCGACACTTTCGGCCACGTCCTTCAGGGTTGCACGCCGGCGTTTCAGCATTTGAATCCTGTCATGGTGTCCCGTCATGCTCGGGGAGACCAGAATAAGCGCGCGTGCAAACGTTTGCCAAGTCCCTTTATTATTTTTGCATTGCACACAAAAAGATACCTATTGACAGGCGAGGAATAGGCATCAAAAATATGCAAACGATTGCACAAGAGATCGCGTTGTCGATCAAGCCAAGCCCGGCGTAGCATCGCCGTGGCGGAGGAGAGGCGGCTATGAACATTGCGAACGCGCTGCGGCCCAATATCCTGAAACCCGAGGATCTGTCGCCGAACTGGCGCTGGGATCGCGCCATCCCGGCCTATGGCCACACCTCGGTCGATTTCGAGCGCCGGGTCGATCATGACCGCCTTCGCAAGTATCGCCTCGGGCGCGCGCGGCAGGCGCTGAAGAATTCCCAATGCGGCGCGCTGCTGCTCTTCGACGTCAATAACATCCGCTATGTCAGCGGCACCAAGATCGGCGAATGGGAGCGTGACAAGCTCTGCCGCTTCGCATTGCTCGCGGGCGACAACGAGCCGATCGTCTGGGATTTCGGCTCCGCCGCCGTTCACCACAAGGTTTATTGCGACTGGCTGCCTGAAGCGAGCTGGCGCGCCGGCATGCTGGGCATGCGCGGCACGGTGCCGCCTTCCGTCGGCTTGATGAAATTCCACGCCGAAGAAGTCATGGACCTGCTGCGCCAGGCCGGTGTCGCCGACATGCAGGTCGGTGTCGATCTGGCCGAAACCGCCATGTTCTTTGAACTGCAGAAAGTCGGCATGAAGGTCGTCGACGGCCAGCAGATCATGCTCGATGCCCGCGAAATCAAGAATATCGACGAGATCGTGCTGTTGAACCAGGCGGCCGCCATGGTCGACGGCGTCTATCACATGATCCATGAGGAGCTGAAGCCGGGCGTGCGCGAGAACGATATCGTCGCGCTGGCCAATAAAATGCTCTACGAAATGGGCTCGGATGACGTGGAGGCGATTAACGCCATTTCCGGCGAACGCTGCAATCCGCATCCGCACAATTTCACCGATCGCATCATTCGTCCGGGCGATCAGGCCTTTTTCGACATCTTGCAGTCCTATCAGGGCTATCGCACGTGCTATTACCGCACCTTCAACGTCGGCCGCGCCAATGATGTGCAGCGCGATGCCTATAAGAAGTGCCGCGAATGGCTCGACAATGCCATCGCGCTGATCAAGCCGGGCGTTTCCACCGATACGGTCGCCAAAGTCTGGCCGAAGGCGGAAGAATTCGGCTTCCCGAACGAGCTGGCGGCCTTCGGTCTGCAATTCGGCCATGGCCTTGGCCTGGCGCTGCACGAGCGTCCGATTATCTCCCGGCTGGTGTCATTGGATAATCCGATGGAAATCAAGACCGGCATGGTCTTCGCGCTCGAGACTTATTGCCCGGCGGCGGACGGCTTCTCGGCCGCCCGGATCGAGGAAGAAGTGGTCGTGACCGATCGGGGCTGCCAGGTGATCAGCCTGTTCCCGGCCGAAGAACTGCCGATCGCCAATCGCTACTGAATACGTCGGGAGGTGCGCCGCATGACTGTCGCAGAAGCCATCGTCAATGACGATATCGGCATCGACAAGCGCCGAGAGCTTTATCGCTCTCAGCTCGAAATTCGTCTGTTCGAGAAACGGGCCTATGACCTTTTTCTGCAGAATCTGGTGAAAGGCACGAGCCATCTATCGCTCGGGCAGGAGGCGATCGCCGCCGGTTTTGCCGGTGCCATGAAGAAAGGCGATCTGTCCTTCTGTACCTATCGCGGCCATGCGCACACCTTGGCGCGGGGCGTGGCGATGGAAAAGGTGCTGGGCGAGCTGATGCAGCGCGACAACGGTTTGATGCGCGGCAAAGGCGGCTCGATGCATCTGACTTCGGCGGAGCATGGCGTGATGGGCTCTTATGCCATCATCGGCGCGCATCTGCCGATCGCCTGCGGCGCCGCCTGGCGGGCGCAATATCTCGGTCAGGACGATGTGACGGTCTGTTTCTTCGGCGATGGCACGACCAATATCGGCGCGTTCCACGAGGCGGTGAATTTCGCCAAGGTGTGGGAGCTGCCTGTCGTCTTCGTCTGCGAAAATAATCTCTATATGGAATATACGCCGATCGGCGATGTCACCGCTGTCGAGCATCCCGCCGCCGATCGTGCCGCGGCCTACGGGCTCGAACGGATTATCGTCGACGGCAATGATGCGGATGCGGTCTATCGCATCGCGCAGACGGCCTTTGCGAAGGCGCGTGCCGGGCAGGGCCCGTCTCTGATCGAATGCATGACGTATCGTCACTCCGGTCATTCGCGCGCCGATCCCGGTGCCTATCGTCCGAAGGGTGAGTTGGAAAAATGGCTCCAACACGACCCGATCAAGCTCTACCGAAAGCGGCTCGGCGAATTCGGTGTGGCCGAAGCGGAGATCGCCGCGATCGATACGGCGGTTGCCAAACAGGTCGATGAGGCGACGGAGGCCTGCAAGGCGGCGGGTCTGCCGCCGGAATCGATCCTTTGCACCGATGTTTATGCCGATGGAGGTTGGGCGTGGCGGAACTGAGCTATCGCGAGGCGGTTGCCCGCGGCATCGCCCAGGAAATGGAGCGCGATGAGCGCGTCGTCTTCCTCGGCGAAGATGTCGCCAAGGCCGGCGGCGTGTTCAAGGCGACCGTGGGGCTCTACGATCGTTTCGGTCCCAAGCGCGTGCGTGACACGCCGATCTCCGAACAGGCCATTCTCGGTGCTGCCATGGGTGCGGCGATGACCGGTCTGCGGCCGATCGCCGAAATCATGTTCTCGGACTTTCTGGCCGTTTGTTACGACTTCATCGCCAATGAATTTCCGAAAGTGCGTTACATGACCAACGGTCAGCTCGGCTGTCCGCTGGTGGTGCGCACCGGCAATGGTGCCGGCTCGCGTTTCGGTGCCCAGCATTCGCAGTCGGTCGAGAACTGGTCGATGATGATTCCGGGGCTGAAGGTGGTGGCGCCATCAAGCCCGGCCGATGTTGTCGGGCTTTTGGCGGCCGCTGTTCGCGATCCCAATCCGGTGATCTTCTATGAGCACAAGTCGCTTTATGCGGTGAAGGGCGAAGTGCCAGATGGCGAGATTCTCGACACGCTCGGCACGGCCAAAATTCTGCGTCCTGGCCGCGATGCGACCATCGTTGCCCTGGCTTTGATGGTGCCGCGTGCCCTGGAGGCGGCGGAAATCCTGGCGCGTGATCACGGCATCGACTGCGAAGTGATTGATGTGCGCTCGCTGGTGCCGCTCGATACGCAGACGATCCTGGGTTCCATCGTCAAGACCGGTCGTCTGTTCACGGTCGAGGAAAATCCACGTCTTCTGGGGTGGGGGGCCGAGATCGCCTCAATTGCGGCCGATGAGACCTTTTATGATCTCGACGGACCGATCGTGCGGATCACGACGCCGCATATTCCGCTGCCGGCGGCCGACAATCTGGAAGATATCGTGCTGCCGACACCGGCGCGCATCGTCGAAAAAATCGTTCGCGCGATGAATTGAAAGCGAGGACCCCATGGATGCGAAACCGATCATGGATGTACCGACCGGCCTGTTCATCGGCGGCAAATTCGTCGATGCGTCCGACGGCGGCCGCTTCGACGTCATCAATCCGGCGACTGAGCAGGTTCTGACTTCTGTTGCCAGTGCCACCGTCGAAGACGGCCTGAAGGCGCTCGATGCGGCGGAAGCGGCTTTCGCCGACTGGGCCAAGCAGACGCCGCGTGCGCGCGCGGAAGTTTTGCGCAAGGCCTATGAACTCATCATCGCCGATCAGGAGCGGTTGGCGCGGATCATTACGCTTGAAAATGGCAAGGCATTGCCGGACGCGCGTGGCGAAATCGCCTATGCGGCGGAATTTTTCCGCTGGTATGCGGAAGAGGCCGTACGCAACATCGGCGAGGTGATGCGGGCGCCGGCGAGCGGTGCGCGTATCCTGGTGCAGCACAAGCCGGTTGGTATTGCTGTGTTGGTGACGCCGTGGAATTTCCCGGCGGCCATGGCGACGCGCAAGATCGGCCCGGCGCTGGCCGCCGGTTGTCCGGTGATCGTCAAACCGGCGTCCGATACGCCGCTCACCATGCTCGCCTTGATGCCCATTCTGGAAAAGGCGGGCGTGCCGGCTGGTATCGTCAACGTGTTGCCGTCGCGTAAATCCGGCCCGCTGGTCGATAAGCTCTTGCATGATCCGCGCGTGCGCATCGTTTCCTTCACCGGGTCCACCGGCGTTGGCCGCACGCTGCTCCATGCCGCGGCCGATAATGTGGTCAATAGTGCCATGGAACTCGGTGGCAATGCGCCGTTCATCGTTTGCGCCGATGCGGATATCGATGCGGCGGTCGAAGGTGCTCTGATCGCCAAGATGCGCAACATGGGCGAGGCCTGCACGGCGGCCAATCGCTTCTATGTTCATCACGACGTCCACGACACGTTCGCGGCGAAACTTGCCGAGCGCATGCGCAAGATGAAGGTCGGCAACGGCCTTGAAGAGGGTGTCGAAGTCGGTGCGCTGGTCAACGCAGAGACGCGCAACAAGGTCGAACATTTTGTCGCCGATGCGGTCGTCAAGGGCGCGGAGATCGTCACGGGCGGCGAGGTGCATCCCGGCAAAGGCTATTTCTATCCGCCGACCGTTCTGGTCGACGTGCCAGATACGGCAGAATGCTTGCGCGACGAAATCTTTGGGCCGGTGGCGGTTTTGCAGCGTTTCACCTCGGAAGACGAAGTGGTGCGCCGCGCCAACGATACCGAATATGGCCTCGTCGCCTATCTCTACACCACCGATCTGAAGCGCGGCCTGGCGCTGAGCGAGCGGCTCGACTTCGGCATGGTTGGCCTCAACCGGGGCCTCGTCTCCGATCCGGCGGCGCCGTTCGGCGGTATGAAGCAATCGGGCATCGGGCGCGAAGGCGCGCACGAAGGTCTGATGGAATTCCTGGAGACGCAATACATCTCCGTTGCCTGGTGATCAGAGAGACAGGGCTGGTTCGATGGACGTTTTGATGCCGCAGTTGGGCGAGACCGTGCGCGAGGGCAAGATCTCGTCGTGGTTCAAGGCGGTCGGCGATCAAGTCGCCGCCGGTGACAATCTGTTCGAAATCGAAACCGACAAGGTGTCGATGGAAGTGGAGGCCATCGAATCCGGCATTCTGTCGGAGATCGTCTATGCCGCCGGCGAAACGGTGCCGGTGGGCGCGACGGTCGCCGTGATCGGCGACGGCGTGGCGACAGGGGCGAGCAAGCGCAGCAAGGCGAAAGCCGAACCGACGCCGCCTGCTAAGAAAGCTGCTCCAGCGCCTGTTCCAGCTCAGGCACCTGCTCCTATAGCCCCGCAAGCGGTTACGACGGGCGACCTTGCTTCGCGTGGCTTCTCGCCGTTCAACGAGGTGTTCACGCCGACGCGCAACTATGGCAAGGCGCAAGTCGTGCCCGGTTTGCGTGCGACACCGCTCGCGCGTCGCCTGATGGCGCAAAATGGGCTCGATGCGGCTCAGGTCGCCGCCCAGGTACGCCAGCGCGGTGGCAGTCGTATCGCGGCTTCCGATGTGCAATCGGCCTTGCAGGCCGGCACCGCAAACGGTTTCGCGCCAGCCACGGCTTTCCCGCCGCTGCCGATCACCGGGCCGCGCGACCGCCAGCCGCTTAACAAGGTTCGCCAGCAGACGGCGAAACATCTGACACGCGCCTGGCAGAGCATTCCGCATGTGCTGCAGACGGTGGAGGCCGATTTCGGAACGGTGAGCGCCGTGCGCGCGGCCCGCAAGCGTGATTTCGAGCAGCAGCACGGCACGAGCCTGAGCTTCCTGCCGTTCATCGCCCGCGCCATCTGTCTGGCGATCCGGCAATGGCCGAAGGTCAATGCCTCGATCGACGGCAACGAGCTTCTGGTGGCGCAGGAGATTAATCTTGGCATCGCTGTCGACCTTGGTCACGAAGGCCTCGTCGTGCCGGTACTGAAAAATGCCGATCGGCTGAACGTGGCTGGCCTTGCGACCGGGATCGCGCGTCTCGTCGAGACGGCGCGTGCCGGCAAGCTGCGGCCGGACGATCTTGAAGGCGGCACCTATTCGATTTCCAACAATGGCAGTTTCGGCACGCTGTTCACAGCGCCGATCATCAATGCGCCGCAGGTCGCCATTCTGTCGACCGATGCGATCCGCAAGCGGCCGGTGGTGGTCGAGACGGACTATGGCGATGCCATCGTCGCGCGTCCCGTCGGCATGCTGGCGCAAAGCTTCGATCACCGGGCTTTTGACGGTGCCTATTCGGCTTCGTTCTTGAACGCGGTGAAGACCATCATCGAAACGCGCGATTGGAGCGCTGATTTTTAGGGGCAAAAATTCCGATGTCAGGAATCCCAATGGAGGGAAATATGGTTGCAAGTAAACATCGTTTGGGCTGGATCGGCATGGGCCGCATGGGAACGCCGATGGCAGAATTACTGCTGAAGGCCGGTCACGATGTGCAATTGTGGAATCGCACCAAGTCCAAGGCTGAACCGCTGGCTGCCAAGGGCGCCAAGCTCGTGGATCAGCCCGCCGATTTGTCCGGCACCGACATTCTGTTCACCATGGTCTCGACGGGCAAGGATCTCGAGCAGGTCTATTTCGGCGAGGGCGGTGTTGCCAGTCGTGGCAAGAACGCGCTGCCGAAGATTTTCGTCGATTGCTCGTCGATCGGCGTGGAAGATTCCGCCAAGATTTCGGCGCGGCTCGGCGAAATGGGTGCGCAGTTTCTGGCGGTGCCGGTTTCCGGCAATGGCAAATGCGTGAAGGCTGGCAAACTGTCGGCCGTGGCGTCCGGCCCGCGCGCCGCCTTCGATGCCGCCAAGCCTTATATCGAGGCTTTCGCGCGTGCCGGCCTGTCCTATGTCGGTGAGGGCGAACTCGCCCGCATCTGCAAGATTGCTCATAACGTCATGCTGGGCGTGGTCATCCAGAACCTGGCCGAGATCACCATTTTGGCGCAGAAACATGGCGTGCCGCGCCATGCCTTTCTCGACTTCATGAATAACAGCGTGATGGGCTCGACCTTCACCCGCTATAAGAGCAACGCCCTCGTCAATCTCGATTGGACGACGACGTTCACCATGGAACTGCTGCGCAAGGACATGGATCTCGGGCTGACGGCGGCGCGCAAATTCGATGTGCCGATGCCGGTGACGGCGGCGACCCGCGAGGCGATTCAATCGCATTTCGGCGTGGCCACTTTGAAGCCCGATCCGAAGGCCTATCTGGATATGGACTTTGCCACGCTTCTGGAGACCCAGGCGCTGGCTTCCGGCGTCGCGCTGAAGAGCGAGGGCGTGCCGGTGCCGACGGGCTTGGAAGTCGACCACTGACTTGCTAGACCTGTCCTGTCGGATCGATAAAGACAGGGCAGGGCAAAGCAAGGGTGGGGAATGTCGCAGCAAGGCGCAAGGCTGGCCACGTGCCGTATTGACGGCACGACCACATGGGGGCTGGTGCGCGACGATGGTTTCGTCAACCTCGGCGCGCGCCTGGAAGACCGCTACAGATCCCTGAAGGACGTGATCGAAGCGGAAGCCTTGCAGAAGGCGGTGGATGCCGGCCTCAAGACATCCGCCGACTATCCCTTGTCAGCCCTCACTTATCTGCCGCCGGTGCCCGCGCCGCAGAAAATCATCTGCATCGGCGTCAACTATCCCGATCGCAACGAGGAATATAAGGACGGCCAGACGGCCGCGACCTATCCCAGCATCTTTCTGCGTTTCCCCAGTTCCTTCGTCGGTCACGGCCAGAATTTGATACGGCCGCCGGAATCCGAACAGCTCGACTACGAGGGCGAGGTGACGCTGGTCATCGGCAAGGCGGGGCGCCGTATCGATCGCGCCAAGGCCTTCGATCATGTCGCCGCAGTGACCTTGTGCAACGAAGGCACGCTGCGCGATTGGCTGCGGCATGCCCGTTTCAATGTCACGCAGGGCAAGAATTTCGACCGTAGCGGCAGCCTTGGCCCTTGGATCGTTCCTTTCTCTGGCGAAGATCAGATCGCCGATATCAGGCTGACGACGCGCGTGAACGGCGAGATACGACAGGACGATCGCACGTCGCGGATGATGTACGATTTTCGCTATCTCATCTCTTATGTGTCGACATTCACCACTTTGGTGCCGGGCGATCTGATCGTCACGGGCACGCCGACGGGCGCGGGTGCGCGCTTCTCGCCGCCGATTTGGCTCAAGCCCGGCGACGTGGTCGAAGTCGAGGCCGAAGGCATCGGCGTCTTGCGCAACGGCATCGAGGATGAAGCGGTGTGAGGGATCGATGATGCTGACGCAGGAGCAAGTCAAATCCGCCGCCGAACGGTTGGAACAGGCGGAAAAAACGCGCCAGCAAATTCGCATGATCAGCCTCGATCACCCCGGCATGGATATGGCCGATGCCTATGCCGTGCAGCAGGCCTGGATCGAGATGAAGAAGGCGCAGGGGCGCACGATCAAGGGACACAAGATCGGCCTGACGTCCAAGGCCATGCAATCGGCTTTGAATATCGACATGCCGGATTCAGGCGTGCTGCTCGACGATATGTTCTTTCAGGATGCCGGCGATATCCCGACGGATCGCTTCATCGCCACGCGCATCGAAGCCGAACTGGCGTTCGTTCTGAAGTCGCGGCTCGCCGGACCTGATTGCACGCTCTACGACGTGATCAACGCGACAGATTTCGTCACCCCGGCGCTGGAAATTCTCGACACCCGCATTCTGCGCGTCGATCCGCAGACCAAGGTGACGCGCACGGTCTTCGATACGATCGCCGACAACGCCGCCAATGCGGGCATCGTTTTGGGTGGCCGGCCGTTCAAGCCGACCGAGGCGGATATGCGCTGGGTCGGCGCGATTGTTTTCAGGAATGCCCAGGTGGAGGAGACGGGCCTCGCGGCAGGCGTGCTGAATCATCCGGCCATGGGCATTGCCTGGCTCGCCAATCGCATGGCCGAGCGGGGCGGGGCGTTGGAAGCTGGCGATGTGGTGCTGGCCGGCTCTTTCATTCGCCCCGTCGAAGCCCGTAAAGGTGATACGTTCCATGCCGATTACGGTCCGTGGGGGACCGTGAGCTGCCATTTCGCTTGAGGATCCCATGCCGTCGATGACCAACACCTTCAAAGCCGCGATCAAAGCGAAACAGGCGCAGATCGGTCTTTGGCAGTCCTTGGCGAGCCCCTATACGACGGAACTCTGCGCAGGCGCCGGCTTTGATTTTCTGGTCATTGACGGTGAGCATTCCCCCAACGACATTCCCTCGATCATGGCGCAGTTGCAGGCGATGAAGGGATCACCGTCGCAAGCCATTGTTAGGCCGCCGGTCGGCGAGACGTCGCTCATCAAACAGGTGCTGGATATTGGCGCGCAGACGGTGCTGGTGCCGATCGTCGAGACGGTCGCGCAAGCACAGCAGCTTGTCGCCGCCGTGCGCTATCCGCCGCTTGGCGTGCGCGGCGTCGCCGGCCTCACCCGTGCCACCTATTTCGGCAAAGTGCCGGACTATCTCAAACGCGCCAATGACGAAGTCTGTTTGCTGGTGCAGGTCGAAACCCGCAAAGGTCTCGACAATCTCAATGAGATCGCGGCGGTCGATGGCGTCGACGGCGTATTCATCGGCCCCGCTGATCTTTCAGCGGCGCTCGGCCATCTCGGCAATCCCACTCATCCCGAAGTGCGTTCGACCATCGAAGACTGCATCAAGCGGATTGCCACCGTGGGTAAGGCGCCGGGCATATTGATGGCCGATGAGGCCTTTGCCCAGCGCTGTCTCGATCTCGGCGCGCTCTTCGTTGCCGTCAACACGGATATTGGCTTGTTCGCGCAGGGCGTCTACGCGACAGCCGCGAAATACAAGCGCGGCTGACTATTCGGTTGAAAACATAGGCGTGCCGTTGCGAGCAGCATCGGTGATCGCCGCGTCGGCTTCCCAGCCCGGTCCGTCGCGCGTCTGCATGGCCTCGATTTCGGCGAGGATGCGCGTCGCGCCGATCCGGTCGGCCTGGAACATCGGTCCGCCCAGCCAATTCGGCCAGCCATAGCCATTGACGAAGACGAGGTCGATGTCGGAAGCGCGTTGGGCGATGCCTTCGCGCAGCACCTGCGCGCCTTCCTTCGCCATGGCGGCGACGAGGCGGATGCGGATGTCTTCCGGCGAGAAGTTGCGCTGCGGCAGGCCGCGCGCCTTGGCGGCCTCATCGATCAGGCCGCGCACGAAGGCATGCTCTTTGCGTTCGCCGTTCTCGTAAGCGTACCAGCCGGCGCCGGTCTTCTGGCCGAAATGGCCGGCTTCGCAAATGCGGTCGGCAATGCTGACATAGCGTTCTTTGGGATCGCGCGTCGGCGCGAGCCGCTTGCGCTGCGCCCAGGAGATGTCGAGGCCGGACATGTCGAACACGCGGAACGGCCCCATCGGCAGGCCGAAGCCTTCCATGGCTTCGTCGATCTGCCGTGGTGTCGCGCCTTCCTCGAGCATATATTCGCACTGGCGGCGATACATCGCGTAGATGCGATTGCCGATGAAGCCCGGGCAGACGCCGGAGACAATCGGCAGTTTGCGCAGCTTCTTGCCGAGCGCGAGCGCTGTTGCCAGAACGGCCGGCCGCGTGCGGGCACAGCGCACCACTTCCAGCAGGCGCATGATGTTGGGCGGCGCAAAGAAATGCATGCCAACGACGCGATCGGGACCCGGCGTCACGTCGGCGATCAATTCGGGATCGAGATAGCTGGTGTTGGTGGCGAGGATCGCCTCCGGCCGCACGATCTTCGCCAGTGTTTGGAACAGCGTGCGCTTGACCTCGAGATCGTCGAAGACGGCTTCAACGATCAGATCGCTTGGCGCCAGCGCTTCCAGCGTGTCGCGTACGTCGATGCGCGACAGGCGCTCGGCGGCGGTGGCTTCGTTCAACCGGCCGGATTTCACCGTGCGAGCATAGATGGCGTCGATGCGTCCCTTGCCGGCGGTGGCGGCTGCCGTATCGCGCTCGGCGACGATCACTTTGTAGCCCGCGTCGGCGAAGGCGACGGCGATGCCGGCCCCCATCGTGCCGGCGCCGGCGATGCCGACTGTCGTCACGGGCAGGGGTGCCACACCGTCGAGGCCATCGACTTTGGTGGCATCACGCTCGGCGAAGAAAATGTGCCGCAGCGCCATACCCTGTTCGGAATGGGTGAGGCGCAGGAAAGCTTCGCGCTCGAGCTTGATGCCGTCGGTCACGGACACGAGCGGTGCGGCGAGGACGAGGTTGGCGGCTTCCTTCGGCGAGATCTGGCCACGGGCCTTGCGGTCGATCTCGGCGAGCTGGCGCTTGGCGGCCTCAGCGTCGAAGGCCGGCACGGCGCGATCGCTGGTTCGGGTGAGCGGTGTGCCGATACGGCTCCTGGCGAGCGCGACGGCCGCCTCAACCACGTCATCCTCAGTCAAAACGTCGACGAGGCCATAGGTCTGGGCTTCCTGCGCGTCGATCATGCGGCCGCTGGAAACGATCTCCATGGCCTTCTCGACGCCGGTGAAGCGCGGCAGGCGCTGCGTGCCGCCAGCGCCCGGTACAAGGCCCAGTTTGACTTCCGGCAGGCCGAGCTTGGCATCCTTGCGCAGCACGCGCGCGTGGGCGGCAAGGGCAATCTCGCAGCCACCGCCAAGTGCTGTGCCATGCACGGCGACGACCACCGGCTTCGGACAGGCTTCGATCGCGGCGGTGACTTCGAACAGAATCGGCAGCATCGGCGCCTTGCCGAATTCTCTGATATCGGCGCCGGCGACAAAGGTGCGGCCAGCGCAGGCGATGAGGATGGCGTCCACGGCGGCGTCGGCGCCGAGGCGTTCAATGGTTTCCTTCAATCCGGCACGCACGGCCTGCGAGGCGGCGTTGACGGGCGGATTGTCGATGGTCGCGATCGCGATGCGGTCGCGCAGGCTCACGGAAACGGGAGAGGTCACTGGCCGGCTCGTGCGATAGCGGCCATCAGATCGCCGGTGCTGCGTTCAAGGGTGGCGCCGGCTGTGTCGATCGTCGCATTGGCGCGGGCGTAGAGTGGTTCGCGATTGGTCAGGATGGCGATCAGCTCCTGCATGGCGGTGCGATCGTTGCGGTCACTGGCTGTCGGTCGCAAATCACCTTGGTCTCGCACGCGTTTCATATGCTCCTCGGGAGTGGTTTTGACCCATATCGTATAGAAGGACGACAACAGGAGTTCGAAGGACAAGGGTTCGGCGACGATGCCGCCGCCGGTGGCGAGGATCATCGGCTCATTGGTGTTGATCAGTTCGCGCAACGCTGCGAGTTCGGCGCGACGATAACCGTCCTGGCTGTAGAGCCGATAGATTTCGGTGATGGTGAGGCCGAGCGAGCGCTCGATCACCTTGTTGAGTTCGACGAATTTCCAACCGAGCTTGCGCGCCACGACTTCGCCGAGCGTGCTCTTGCCGGCGCCACGCAGGCCGATCAAGGCGATGCGATCGGACGGCAGTTTGTCGGCCTGCATGTTGAGCGGCAGGCCTTGGCCGGCGAGGATGGAGCGGGCGCGGGCGACGCGCTCAGGCGCGGCGGTGCGGAGAAGTTCGCGCACGGCGAGCCAGTCGGCCGGCGCGTCCATCACGAGATCTTCCACCGGCATGCCGAGCGTGCGGGCGATCCGGCGCAGCAGGACGATCGACACATTGCCCGTGCCGCCTTCAAGCTGGGCGATATAGCGCTCCGAAATGCCCGACGTCTTGGCCAGCACCTTGCGCGACATGCCGCGAATGGCGCGGATGCGCCGGACGCGCTGGCCGAGATCGTTGAGATAGGTCGCATCCGGCACCGTCGCGACGCTCAAAACGGCGGAAGCGGCCGTCGAGAGCGGCGGCGTTTCCTCTGATTTGCCAGAGGCGTGGGACCGGGTGGGAGCCGGTTTGGGCGGCGCGGAGGAGGGGGACGAGGGAGAGCTCATGTGCTTGGAAAAATAATACATACAGAGTTCCGCAGCAACCGCGGTCTTGATGTATTATAATACATGATGAGGCGTTGCTCCAGGGGATTTGCTCCTGTTGGACCGTTGTTCTTATTGCCTGTTGGATTGTCCGTTCCTGGCTTGAACGTGAATCATTGCCCGCCTATAAGCCGAATTCTGCTCAGGCAGATGCGGGTGTAGCTCAATGGTAGAGCAGCAGCCTTCCAAGCTGAATACGAGGGTTCGATTCCCTTCACCCGCTCCAATGATTTCAATGGCTTATATGTGTCTTACTCGGAATGAGACCGCTCCATTCCAACTAATTTGTTCTTTGCTCCGTCGAATTCGGTCTCCCCTGACGAGGGGCGTGGCGGAGCGCGTTGCAGGCTCAAGATTGCTTAGCCGATAAAGAACGATGGATCACTATACTGCTATCTTTCACGCAGCTCACAGACACAGCGCCAACCACCGGGACGAACTCGAAAAGAGTGAGCTTTGCGGCTGCTTTTATTGTCTGACCACGTTCCCTGCCTCCGCAATTACGGATTGGATTGATGATGAACCGCCAACCGCTCTGTGTCCTCGTTGTGGGATAGACTCGGTGATAGGCTCAGCGTCAGGGTATGCGGTTACGGAACGATCTTTTGTAGGCGCCATGCAAGAATATTGGTTCAAACGGTAACCCACCCACAGCTCTGGCCGATCATGACGTGGGACAGGAATTGTTTTCTTCTTCCGTGGCTTGGCCTGCATTATTGATTGCCGTTGAGGCAATACGGGGACAACGCGCAGCGCAGTGGAACGATTGGAACTCGATATCCGGCTTTTGCGGGTTCTGCGCCTGCTGATCGCGGAAAAAAGCGTGTCGCGGGTGGCCGAGAAATTGGGGCAGACCCAGCCGGCGATCAGTGCGGCGTTGCGGCAGCTCCGCGACATCATCGGCGACAAACTGCTGATCCCCAGCAAATCCGGTCTCATTCCCACTGATCGTGCCCGCCAGATTTCATCCGTCCTCGAAAAGACGCTGCAAAACCTGCAGGACATTTCCGATACTGGCGGAACGGCCAAGCGATCGATCAACATCGTGTCGCAGAACGGGATGGCGCTCGTCTATCTGCCGCGTGTCGTCGATGCCATCCAGAAAGAAGCGCCGGGCCTCACGGTGCGCTTCTATGAGGAAAAATCCGACGCGGCTATCGTCGCGGGGCTGGAAAGCCAGGAGATCGATCTTGTCTTGGGCAACTGGATCTCGGCGGACGATCGGCTGCGCAGCAAACTTCTGATCGATGCTGAAATTGTCTGCATGGTGCGTCGCCAGCATCCGCTTGCCAACAGGGGCGAGGTCGATCTCGAGACCTATCTCACTCAGCTTCACGTGCGCCCGACCGGCAATGCACCGTCGCAGTGGAATCCCATCGATGGCCCCTTGGCTCGCCTGCACAAGTGGCGAAAGATTCCTGTCTCGCTTCCGGAATATTCCTTGGTGCCGCATGTGCTGCTGCGATCGGATCTCGTCTTCACGACAGCACGGCCCTATGCCGACCTGCTGGCGCTGCAAGGGGATTTCGCGATTCTGAAAGCGCCGGAGGAACTGGGCCGCATGCAGCTCTTCATGCTCTGGCATGAAAATGTCGAAGATGCGCCGGCGTCACGCTGGCTGCGCGATATCATCGGGCAGGTTACGACGCCGGATGATGTTCATTGAGGTTTGCGCAAAATAAAACCCGGCAAAGGCGCCGGGTTTTGTGTCGTTCAAATCGTTAAATCTAGCGGTGTCCGAGGGGGCGGCCGGTGAAGGCGCCACGGGACGGCATGGCTGCACCACGTCCGGCCCATCCGCCGCCTCCATGCCATCCGCCACCGCCGCCGCGCCAACCACCACCGCGCCAGCCACCATAGGACCGGCCATAGACGCCATAAGAGCGATAGACCGGGCGGTAGCCGGTATAATAGCCGCCGTAGCCATACCCATATCCATAGCTTGGATAGACCGCGGCCGAGGGGCCGTAATAGCCGTAGCCATATCCATAGTTCGGCCCGGCGGGCGCGCAGCCGGCCAGAGCAAAGCCGCCGATGGCGACGGTGGAAATAACGGCGAGGGATTTGATGAGTGACATGGAGACCTCCGAGGCGAAGGTTCAGTCAAAGCGGGACTGAATTTATGACGACCAGATAAATACCCATGCTTGGTCTATGTCAAAGCAGGGGCGTTCAAGCGTTCGTTATCAACCTTCATTTTTGATGCTGTGGTAGGCGAGCAAGATGGCAGCCGCCGTTGCTCCGCCGATGAACAGGAACGAAAACAGGTAGATCGCAAAGTTCGTTTCGGCCGAGAACTGCATATGCGCCATCCCAACGCGCAAGGTGGCCTTTGAGTTTCTTTTGATCGATCGCCCTCGAACAGTGCCGAAGGTCATGGAGAAATTCATGGAGCTGGCCTGTCGAAAATGCTGGGAAGAATGCGAACTTGGCTAAAAGAGACTTGCGCGCCCGCGCCGATGCGGCAGAATGGCACCATGATTAAGCTCTCGATCTCCGTCGGCGTCATCGCGCTCATGCTGAGTGGGTGCGCTTCCTCTCCTCCGCCGCCGGCGTCCGCGCCGGTCCAAGGACAAGCCAAGCGGATCATGCGCGATGGCGGGCAGCTCGTTCTGCCTGACGGCGCGCGCGTGACGCCTGACGCCAGCGGCGGCTTCAACCTGCCGAACGGCGATCGGGTGAACCGCGACCGCAGCGGTGCCTTGGTCCTTAAGACGGGCGCGCGCTGCCTGCCTGATCCGGCGGGCTATAGCTGCCCCTGATAACTCTTCAGCTTTGGATCGGCGCCGCATAGGCCGGCGCCTGGCGCAGGCGTTCCATGGGGAAGCCTGCGATCTCCTCGCATAGTTTCAGGAGCGCGTCGGACGCGCGATCCATGAGGATTTCGCCGCGCAGCGCATCCGCCGCGGTGGCATCGCCACAAGCGCCTTCGGGACAGAGATCCTGCGCCTGCCAGCCGAAGCCGACCTTGCCTTCCGGCGTCAGCAGGCTATCGGCTTTTTCCAGGTCGACCGAGAGCGGGACGAAGTTCTTCGCATATTCCATCCGCACCAGATCAGGATGAATGGCCAGCATGACGCTGGTTTCGATTTCGCCACCATGAATGCCGTGGGTCCGTTCGTGCTTGTCGAACAGATCGTCCTCCTGCGTGATCCTGCCCCACATCGTGCCGACGGCCAGCATGGTGTGGCGTATCCGCAATTCGCGGCAGACCATTTCGACGAGTTGCGGCTGGCCGCCATGGGCATTGACGATCAACAGGCGCTCGATGCCCGCACGGTGAACGGATGCGCCGATCTCAAGCCACATATTGGCGAGGGTTTCGCGGGTGAAGGTGAGGGTGCCCGGAAAGGCCGTGTGTTCGCGCGACAGCCCGACATTCAGCGCCGGCAAAACCAGAACGGGTGTCGTCTCACTCATCTTGGTGACGGTGCGTTCGACCACCGCATTGATGATGGCGGCATCGACACGCACCGGCAGGTGGGGGCCGTGCTGTTCGACGGCGCCGACCGGGAGGACGGCGACGATGCGGCTCATGTCGAGGCTGGCGAAATCGCGCGTGGACAGATCCCACCACCAGTGCGACGGCAATTTCTGTCCCAAGGGCTTGTTCATGCCATGGCTCCCGCCGCGACGAGGGCTTGCAGATCAGCCTTGGAAATCTTGCCGGTCGGCGTCATCGGCAGTTCCTCGACGATGCGGATGGCGAGCGGCGCGAGGTCGTAGCTGACTTTGCTGGCGATCGCCGCTTTCAGGCTCTCACTGTCAGTGGCGGCGCCGTCGATCAATGTCACGAAGGCTGTCGGTAGTTGGCCGCTGCCGCCGTTGGGCAGACCGATCAACGCGGCCTGGCGCACGCCCGCCTGTTCGCACAAGGCTTCCTCCACATCGCGCGGATACCAGGCGATACCGTCGACAGTGATGAGTTCGGCGCGGCGGCTGCGCAGGGTGATGTAGCCGTCGGCATCGATGACGCCTAGATCGCCGGTGCGCAGCCAGCCATCGCGGGTGGCTTCCGCCGTCTTTTCCGGTTTGCCCCAATAGCCTTTCATGAAGCCGCCGGTCAAAGCGATGTCGCCGATCTCGCCTGTCGGCACTGGCTTGTCATCGGCGCTGAAAATACGAACTTCCTTATCGGGCAGCGGCGGGCCGATACGCACGAGATCGGCGCCCTCGGGCACCAGTTCAGGATAGCCGAGCGCGACGAAGCCACCGAGTTCGCTCTGGCCATAGCTTTCGACGATCGGCAAAGCGAGCTTGTCGCGCCACGCGGCCTTAAGGGTCGGCGGCAGGGGACCGCCGCCGGTGAGCGCCATGCGCAGCTTGCCGGGCGAGCGTCCTCGCTTTTCCGATTCCCGCAACACTTCGTCGAGCAAAGTCGGATTGCCGATCAAAACGGTGGCGGCGGCGGCTTCGATAGCGTCCCAGCCGGTCGCTTGCGTCCACTTGCCCATCACATGGATGCTGGCGCCGGCCGAAAGCGGCGGCAGCAGATTGCCGACGAGCTGATAGGAACTCGACAAAGCCGTTGGTCCGAAAGAAATGTCATGGGCGCGGATTTGCAGACGCTCGGCGATGCAGCGGGTGGCGCGCACCGTCGGCTCATGCGCGAGGCAGGCGCCCTTCGGCTTGCCGGTGGTGCCCGACGTATAGGACAGGTGCGCGATGGCGCTTTCGTCGCATGGATCGGGCGGCGGCGCGAAACCGGCATTCATCAACTCGGGCAGGGACAAGGCGCCGGGCTGCGGACCGTCCATGCAGATGAGTGTTTTGACTGAAGGCACGGCGCGCTGGGCGCGCAGCACCACGTCGTGCAGGTCATGGGTGTAGATGACGACCGAGGGTTCGTGATCGGCCCAGTAATATTCGAGGTCATCAGCGAATTTGACGTTCACCAGCGCGGCGATGGCGCCGATGCGCCAGGCGCCGAGCATGGCGAGAAGATAGTCCATGCCGTTGTGGGCGAAGACGCCGACGCGATCGCCCTTGCGTATGCCGCAATCGTGCAGCAGGCCGGCCATGCGGTCCATCTGCTCGACGGCTTGCGCATAAGTGAGGGATTTGTCGCGATCGACCCAGCGCAGGGCCATTTTGTCGGGGGTGCGTTGAGCGACGTCGCTCAGAAGTCGATGCATCAGCATGGGAATGCGACCTGAATTGAAGCCGGCGCAGAATGGCGCCTTGGCCCTACCTCAAACCGAAACCGGGAGAATGAGCCATATCGCGGCGCCTATAGGCGTTATTAAGCTTTATCTTGACTGTAATCGCCAAGCTTTCAACCCTGCTCTGCAAAGCCTTCGATTGGCGCGGCTGAACGGATTTGCGAGAACAGGGGCAAGAACGAGGACACGCAAGGACCAATGCAATGGGTATCTTAATCAACGGCATATGGAGCGATGAGCGATTGGCGCAGGAGACCGGCAAGTCCGGCGAATTCCTGCGCGCGGACAGTGCGTTTCGCGATCGGATCAGCGCCGATGGTCGCTCGGGCTTCCAGGCCGAGCCGGGGCGCTATCATCTCTATGTGACCTATGGCTGCCCGTGGGCGCATCGCACCTTGATCTATCGTGCCGCGAAGGGGCTCGACGACGCTGTCAGCGTGAGTTGGGGCCTGCCGGACGAGCGCACTTATGGCTGGACGCTGGGTCATCGCCCGCAATGGCCGGAATGCAACGGCGATGAGGTGAACGGCTTCACCTATCTGCATCAGGCCTATGCGGCGGCGAAGCCCGGCTATACCGGCAAGGTGACGGTGCCGACCCTATGGGACAAGCAGACGAAAAAAATCGTCAACAATGAATCCTCGGAAATCATCCGCATGTTCAATACGGAATTCCGTGGCATCGCCGGCAACGAGACGGATTTTTATCCGGAGCATCTGCGCGAAGACATCGATCAGATGAACGCCAAGATCTATGCCAACGTCAACAACGGCGTTTATCGCTGCGGCTTCGCCCAATCGCAGCAGGCCTACGAGCAGGCGTTCGACGATGTGTTTCGCGTGCTCGACGAATTGGAAGCCCTGTTGGACAAGCAGCGCTATCTCTGCGGCACTCAGATCACCGAAGCGGACTGGCGGCTGCTGCCGACGCTCGTGCGTTTCGATGTTGCCTATTTTCCCTTGTTCAAATGCAATCGCCAGCGCATCGCCGACTATCGCAACCTGTCGAACTATATGCGCGAGCTGTGCCAATATCCGGGGATCATGGCGACGGTGAAGCCTCGTCACTATATCGCCAATTATTATTCCATCGGGCGGCTCAACCCGAGCGGCATCATTCCGAAAGGAACGCCGGTCGATTATGCGGCGCCCCATGATCGGGCGCGTCTCCCTGTCTGATCTCAGTTGAAGGATCGTTCATATGGCGGAGCGGAAATCGGCTCTTATCGTTGGCGCGGGCAGTGGGCTCAGCGCCTCTCTGGCGCGGTTGCTGGCGCGTGAAGGCTGGGCTGTTGGTCTGGCCGCGCGTAACGCGGACAAGCTGTCGGCGCTCTGCGCCGAGACCGGCGCGAAAGCATGGAGTTGCAATGCGGTCGATCCGGCGGCGGTCGCCAAATTGTTTGAAGACGTCGAGGCCGCGCTCGGCGCGCCCGACGTGGTTGTCTATAATGCCAGTGCACGGGCGCGTGGGCCAATCGCCGAATTGGCACCTGAGGACGTGCGCCACGCCATTGAGGTCTCGGCCTTCGCCGGCTTCCTCGTCGGACAGCAAGCGGCGCAGCGAATGCTGCTGAAGGGGCAGGGCGCGATTCTGTTCACGGGCGCTTCGGCCAGCGTGAAAGGTTTCCCGCAATCAGCCGCCTTCGCCATGGGCAAATTCGCTTTACGTGGTTTGGCGCAAAGCATGGCGCGCGAACTGGCGCCCAAGGGCATTCACGTGGCGCATTTCGTCATCGACGGCGGCATCGCCCGCGAAGGCCGCGCGCCGCCGTCCGATGCACCCGATGCGCTGCTCGATCCGGATGCGATTGCCGAAACCTATCTGCAGATCATCCGCCAGCCGCGCAGCGCCTGGACATGGGAAGTCGAACTGCGGCCCTGGGTGGAGAAATTCTAGGCCGCTATTCGGGCTTGATGCCGACGCTTTCGATGACGGCTTTCCAGTGCTTGGCGTCGGCGGCGATGAGATCGCGAAATTGTTGCGGCGTGGCGGTTTCACGTTCGCAGCTATTGAGCTTCATGAACTCCGCCGACTTTTCCGTTTCCAGAACACTCTCCACCCCTTGCCTGATTTTGGCCGTGAGATGGGGAGGCATGCCCGATGGCCCGAATATGCCGAACCAGGTGCTGACCGAAAACCCGCGCACCGTTTCCATCATGGTTGGAAGCTCTGGGCGAGCGCTTGCGCGCTGATCGCTGGCCGCGGCGAGAATCGTGACATCGCCGGATTGAGCGAAGGGGGCGATATTGGAATAGTTGATGATGAGTGCGTTGACATCGCCGCGCACAAGGCCTTCGAGCGCGGGAGCGCCGCCACGATAAGGCACATGCACCATTTTGATGCCGGCCCGGCGAATGAAATCCTCCATGCCAAGATGACCGTAAGTGCCAAGGCCTTGTGAGCCATAATTCAACTTGCCCGGCTGGGCTTCGGCGAACTTGAGAAATTCTTCGAGCGTCTTGATTTTCATCGAAGCCTGAACGGCGAGTACGGGGACAGGCCGACAGATCACGGCAATAGGCGTGAAATCATTGATGGTGAAGTTCAGGTCTTTCACCATGAAGGGGGTGGCGGTGAAAGGGGCATCGGCGGTTACGAAAAGCGTGTAACCATCGGCGGGTGATCGAGAAACAGTCAGGGCGGCAATACTCGAATTGCCGCCGACACGATTTTCGACGATGACGGGCTTGCCCCATTTCTCGTAAAGCCCCTGGCCAACAACCCGCGCTATGGCATCGGTCACGCCTCCGGCGGCAACATTGACGATGAGACGGATATTGGCGCTCGGATAGTCTTTCACGCCCTCTTGGGCGAAGCATGACGTTGCCATCATCCCCAGCATCGCAAAGCTCGCGACGAGGCAGGTGCTTCTCATCATACCCTCCCAGGCATCAGTTGCTTCTATATGGCCGACCAGGTGCGCTCAGGCGTGTTGAAACTCTCTTGGTTGCGATGTCGATGCGATGCTCTTGATCGGCGGCAGGCCGAAAATCAGAAGTTCGAGTTGCGTGTCGCTGGTGATCGCCGCCTGTTCGCCCGGATCGATCTGCAAGGCGGAGAAACGCGAAAGGGGTTGATCGTTGCATTCCCCAGCGCCCGACAAAACGACACCGAGCAAACGCGTGTTCCGGGGCTGGAGGTTCCATCGAGCGCCCGATTTCAGAAGGGCGATTTCCGCCCAAGTGCCGCGTTCGGTGAACGCGCCGAGATGTTTGCGCTCCAATCCAGGCCGTTCGGGGTCGCTGATCCAGCGGAAGGACTGCGGATCCATGATGATTGGATCGGCATATCTTGGCCGGGGATATTCGAGTTTGGCGCCGAAGGCGTGTTGCCAGACCGCATCGAGGCCGCCGAGCGTTTTGCCGTCGTGGCGACGATAGAGGACGTCGGTGAATTCTCCGTCGCGGCGCAATTCGTCGCGGCACAAACGCAACCGATCGGGACCGAGATAGCCGTAGCCGGTCGATCCGCCAAATTGCAAGGTTAGATGCAGTCGCTCGCCAGGCTGCGCATCGTCCAACGGATCGTCCTGCGGACCGTACGGCGCGCCTTCCGTGAAATAGCCGAGCTGGCCTTCACGTAGTTTAATACCCTGTCCGACGTTCATGTCGCCGCGAACCGGATAACGGAATTGATCGAAGTTGTGCCGATGGCGTTTGGTCGTGAAATGTTTGTCCTGGCGCGCCAGCATCAGAACGAAATTATCGGCGGCGGTCTCGTCGCCAGTCAGTAGATATTTGAAAGCCAGCGATCCGGTCGGATGATCATGTTGCCAGGCCACGGCATCGCTTGAAACGATTTTCATCCGCTTCTCCCTCTCCCCACGCTTGTAAACTAACACTCGGGGATCGATAATCAGATTATAAGATCGCATCATAAGGCGATTATATTTGGTTATAGGGTGGAGCGATGAAACTGCATCAGCTGGCAGCTCTGGTGATCGCGTCCGAAAGTGGCAGCTTGCGCCAGGCGGCGCAGAAGATGCGTCTGTCGCAACCAGCGCTGAGCCGCAGCATTCGTGAGCTTGAAGCCGAGCTCGGCGTGAAGCTTCTCGATCGCACCGCGCTCGGCGTGGAGGCTACGTCTTATGGAAAAGCCCTGATCCTGCGTAGCAAAATTATCGAAGCGGAGATGCGGCAGGCAAAGGACGATATCGCGCAATTACGCGCGGCGACCCATGGCGACTTACGCATCGGCGCGACGCCCGTCGCGGCATTCAGTCTGCTGCCTCCCGTTCTCGCGCGGATCAAGAAAGCGCGGCCGAAATTGCGGGTCACGGTCAGCGAGGCCATTGGCACAAGTCTTATGGGTCGTCTGCGGCAGGGAGATTTCGATTTCGCTTTTGGCCGTATCTTCGAGGATATCGATCCACACGAATTTGCGACTGAGCCACTTTTCAATGACAGCCTGGTCGTCGTTTCGCGACGCGATCATCCGCTGCTCAAGGCGGGGCGAAAAATTGATTGGGAGAGATGTGAGTGGATTCTGCCTGGCAGTGACAGCCCGGCGCGAACGGCCTTTCAGCGCGCCTTTCATGAGAAGGCAGGGAGGGCGCCGCAATGCACGATGGATAGCGATAGCTTCATGACCATGCTGACGATCATTTCGCAGACCGATTTGCTGGGCGTGGCGCCGCATCAGATTTTTCGTACCACATGGCTGCAACGCGAATTCGCTACGCCTGATCTGGGGCTTAAATTTCCGTCCCAGCCGACGGGCATCATCCGGCGTGCGAAAAGCGCACCGTCGACCGCCGCGCAATATGCCATCAAGGAATTGCGCCATGCAGCGCAGCAGATCAAAACGGCGAAGAGAAACTAGGGTAGGGGTAGCGGCGATGCCGCCGCCACCCTTCCTTCATTCTTAGTGCGCCGTGGTGCCCCACACGTCCTGCGCCACTTCCGCGACGAGTTCGAGCTTCTTCTTCTCGATCTCTTCGGTCAGGCGATTGCCCGGCACGCTGGAGGCGAAGCCGCATTGCGGGCTGAGGCAGAGCTGATCGAGCGCGACATATTTCGAGGCTTCGTCGATGCGCTTCTTCAGGGCGTCCTTCGATTCGAGCGCCGCTTCCTTCGAGCTGATCAGACCGAGTACGAGCTTTTTCTTACCCTTGGGGAAGAAGCGCAGCGGGCCGAAGCCGCCGGCACGTTCGGTGTCATATTCCAGGAAGAAGCCGTCGACTTCGGTGACGTTGAAGAGAGCGTCGGCGACGGAGTCGTAGCCGCCTTCCGCCATCCACATGCTGTTGTGATTGCCGCGGCAGGTGTGCAGCGTCACCGTCAGCTTGTCGTCGCGGCCTGCGATCAGGCCGTTGATGATGCGCGCATAGGTTTCCGGCAGTTTGTCCGGGTCGAGGCCATCGGATTGCATCTGCTTGCGCACGCCGGCATCGCACATGGTGGCGAAGGAGACGTCGTCGAGCTGCAGATAGGTGCAGCCGGCAGCGACGAGATCGGCGACTTCGGCGCGATAGGCCGTGGTCATGTCGGCCCAGAATTCATCCTGGTTCGGATAGGCCGCATCGGCGATCACTTTCTTGCCGCCGCGCATGTGCATGTAGGTCGGCGAGGGGATACAGAATTTCGGTGTCTTGGTCGTCACCGATTGCAAGAACTTGAAATGATCGACCATGATCGGCTTGGAGCGGCCGACCTTGCCGGTGACGGCGATCATCGAGCTGGTGCTCTCGGTTTCGCCGGCCGTTCCCTTGAAGCTGACCGCATAATCGCTCTTGGTCGCTTCGATGCCATCGAAACCGGTGAGGAAATCGACGTGCCAGATGGCGCGGCGGATTTCGCCATCGGTGATGGCGTGCATGCCAGCGGCTTCCTGGAGTTTCACCACATGGCGGATGGCGTCGTCTTCGATGGCACGCAGTGCCTCGGCATCGATCTCGCCGCGGGCTTTTTTGACACGGGCTTCCTTGACCGCCACCGGCCGCAGGAGGCTGCCGACATGATCTGCACGGAATGGGCCTTGGGACATATCGCTTCCTTTGTTTGACGATGTGGGGGTGAGAAGATCAGGGCTTCTGGTTCGGATAGGTGGCGAATTCGATGTGATAGAGTTCGCCGTCCTTGCGCTCGACGCGACGGATATAGATGTTCTGCACCGGCTCGCGGGTCTGGGCGTCGATGGTCAAGGGGCCGCGCGGGCTTTCCCAGGACAGGCCCTTGAACGCTTCGATGAGTTTCGGGCCGGTACTGTCGCCGTTGGTCTTGGCAAGCGCGGCATAGATCGCGTGCATGCCGTCGTAGCCGCCGACGGCGATCACGTTGGGGCGTGTCTCATTGTTGGCCTTGCGGTATTCGGCGACGAATTTCTTGTTCTCGGCTGAGTCATGCGCCGCCGAATAGTTGTAGGACGTGACTGAACCGAGCACGCCGTCGCCCATGGCATTCAGTTGCTCGTCGTCGAAGGCATCGCCCGGACCGACGACCTTGATTTTGGCTTCCGGGAAGCCGCGGTCGAGGACCTGACGCATCACCGAACCGGCGACCGGCGCCGGCACGAAGACCATCAGCGCATCAGGCTTGAGATCCTTGGCGCGTTGCAGGAAGGGCGCGAAATCCGGATTGACCAATGGTGCGCGCAATTGTTCGAGCACCTTTCCGCCTTTCTCCTCGAACTTCGCCTTGAAGGCATTCTGCGCATCGAGGCCCGGGCCATAGTCGGAGACCATGGATACGACGGTCTTGATCCCATTGGCCGCCGCCCATTCGGCGCCGGGTGCCGTCTGTTGCGGCAGGGTGAAGCTGACGCGCACGAAATAGGGAGACGACGCAACGATGGAAGCGGTGCCTGCCACCATGATGACGGCTGGAACCTTGGCCTGCGTGATCAGTGGTCCAACGGCGATGGCCAGCGGCGTCAGGCCGAAGCCGCTGATGACGGCGGCTTTGTCGTTGACGATCAGTTCCTGGGCGAGGCGGCGGGTGACATCGGCGACGCCGGTATCGTCGCGCACGAGCAGTTCGATCTTCTTGCCGGCGACGGTGTTGCCGTTCAACGCCATATAGAGTTTGGCACCGGCAACCATTTGACGGCCGGCCGCTGCTTGCGGGCCGGTCATCGGCGCGATCAGGCCGACCTTCACGACCTCCTGTGCGCGTGCCGTCGCACCGATGGCGAGCAGGCTGGCGGCGGCCAGCACGGGTGCGATGATCTGCTTCATTGTAGCCCCTCGTCTTGGTGATTTCGGATCGATGATGCCGCTCAGTCTTCTTCGAACTGACGGCGCGGCTCGGCGCTGTGGGCGGTCTGATCGCGGGTCAGACGCATGCTGCGCTTCTGCGAATAGATGTGCTCGCGAAACAATGCTTCGGCGCGGCTGCCTTCGCCGTTGTCTATGGCATCGACGATGGCGTGGTGCTGGCGATGGGCATGCCAGAGGGCATCGAACATTTCCGGCAGGCCATGCCGATCGAAGGCGATGGCGGCCGGGGAGGCGAAAGGAATGCGGTCGATGCGCTCCAGCGTGTCGCGCGCGAAGCCGTGTTCGGCGGCATCGGTGATGGAGCGGTGGAATTTCAGATTGACGCGGCTGTAGGTCGCCTCGTCGGCTTCAACCAGATGCCGCTTGGCGAAAATCTCATCGCCCTCGGCGAGGCTGTCGCGCAAGGTGCGCATCAGGGCGCGGGGAGCGCCGCGTTCGGCGACGATGCGGGCGGCAATGCCCTCCAGGGCGCCGCGTACTTCCACGGCCTCGAGAATTTCGAGGGTGGTGAAGGCACGCACCGAATAGCCGCGCGCACCGGCAGGAACGAGCAGGCCTTCCTCAGCCAGAACGGGCAGGGCCTGGCGGACCGGGGTGCGTGACAGGCCGAGCATGTCGGCGACGCCGGCTTCGGCGAGACGTTCGCCGGGCGCGAGCTGCCCTTGCAGAATCATTTCGCGGATTTTCATCACCGCTTGGGACTGCTGCGTCATGGCGCTCCCTCCAGGCCCCATTCCTCAAGTGCCGCGACCCTAGGCAATGGGATCCCATTTTGTCAAATAGGCTCCAAATAGCGCGTGCCACCTGTGGACGAGCCAATGGACGCAGCTTGGTGGGAAGGCTATCACCCAAGGCAAATCGGGAGGATGTCGTGACCCCAGTCTTATCGCTGCCCCGCCTGTTTCTGGCCGCCGGCGCCATTCAGGCCTTGCCGCAAGCCTTGAGCGAGCTCGGCGTCAGCCGGCCGCTGCTGGTCAGCGATCGCAATCTGGCCGCCTGCGGTGTCCTCGGTCAGGTCGAGGGCGCGCTGAAAGGCAAGAGCGGCTATGCCGTCTTCGATGCTATTCCGGAAAATCCAACCTCCGCCGGCGTGCTTGAAGCGCTGGCAGCCTATCGTGAAAACAAATGCGATGGGGTCGTCGCGATCGGCGGCGGCTCGGTGATCGACAGCGGTAAAATGCTGGCTATTTTGGCGGTTCAGGGCGGTACGCCGGACGATTACATGGGCGCGCCCGACAAAGTGAAAGCCGTGGCGCCGCTGATCGTTCTACCGACAACGGCGGGCACGGGCAGCGAAGCTTCGCCGGCTTCGAGCATTCACCCGACCCCCAGCGAGCGCGGCCTTGGCGTCGCCTCTCTTCTGCTGGTGCCAAAAGTGGCGATCTGCGATCCGGACCTCACCTATACCTTGCCGCGGCGGCTGACGGCTGCGACCGGCATGGATGCGCTGTCTCACTGTATCGAAGCGGTGTTCGCGGCGCCGGAAAACCTCATTGCCGAGGCCATGGCCTACAATGGTATCCGGCGGGTGAGCGGATTTTTGCGCCGGGCGGTCGAAAATGGACGGGATCCCGAAGCGCGGCTAGAAATCATGGCCGCTGCCTTCATGGGTGGCGTTGCCATCCACAAGGGATTGGGGCCGGCCCATGCGATCGCCATCGCCTGCGGCGACCAGGACGTCAACCATGGCGTCCTGAGCAACATCGGGGTGGTCGCCAGCCTCGATTTCGTCGCGACTCACGCCCCGGACCGGGCCCGGCGCATGGCGCATGCCATGGGGCTGGCCGATGGCGTCTCCCTGAAAGACGGGGTGATTTCGCTTTCCCAGGACATTGGTCTGCCGCTGACCCTGAGCGCTGCCGGCTATCGGGTGCGCGACCTGGAAGAGGTTGCCCAAGCGGCCCTGGATACCCATTTTAACCGCACTGCGGCCCGTAAACCGACGTTCGACGACTATCGTCAGATGATCGGTGCGGTCATGTAAATGTCGCAGAACGCGCGGATTGCCCGTTTCTCGGTGGTACGGGCTGGGCGGAAATAATCATTTTCCTTGCGATCCGCGCGAAAACTGCCTATCGAACCGCCGCCTTTCCGCCGCGCCCGTATCGACGTGCGCCCCATGGCGGATTCTAACTTTTGGGAACACCGGAAAGTACCATGGCGAAGGAAAAGTTTGAACGGAACAAGCCGCATTGCAACATCGGCACGATCGGTCACGTTGACCACGGCAAGACGTCGCTGACGGCTGCGATCACGAAGTGCCTTGCCGAGACGGGCGGCGCGACGTTCACGGCGTATGACCAGATCGACAAGGCGCCGGAAGAAAAGGCGCGTGGCATCACGATCTCGACGGCGCACGTCGAATACGAGACGCAGAACCGCCACTACGCGCACGTCGATTGCCCCGGCCACGCCGACTATGTGAAGAACATGATCACGGGCGCGGCGCAGATGGACGGCGCGATCCTGGTGGTGTCGGCGGCCGACGGCCCGATGCCGCAGACCCGCGAGCACATCCTGCTGGCGCGCCAGGTCGGCGTTCCCGCGCTGGTGGTGTTCATGAACAAGGTCGACCTGGTCGATGACCCGGAACTGATCGACCTGGTCGAGATGGAAGTGCGCGAACTGCTGTCGAAGTACGACTTCCCGGGCGACGACATTCCGATCACCAAGGGTTCGGCGAAGTGCGCGCTCGACAACACCAACCCGGAAATCGGCCATGACGCCGTTCTGGCGCTGATGAAGACGGTTGACGAATACATCCCGCAGCCGGAGCGTCCGATCGACCAGCCGTTCCTGATGCCGGTGGAAGACGTGTTCTCGATCTCGGGCCGCGGCACGGTGGTGACGGGTCGCGTCGAGCGCGGCATCGTGAAGGTTGGTGAAGAAGTCGAGATCGTCGGCCTGAAGGCGACGGTGAAGACGACGGTGACGGGCGTCGAAATGTTTCGCAAGCTGCTCGACTCGGGGCAGGCTGGCGACAACGTGGGCTGCCTGCTGCGCGGCACGAAGCGCGAAGACGTGGAGCGCGGCCAGGTGCTGTGCAAGCCGGGTTCGGTGAAGCCGCACACGAAGTTCAAGGCAGAAGCCTACATCCTGACGAAGGATGAAGGTGGCCGTCATACGCCGTTCTTCACGAACTACCGTCCGCAGTTCTATTTCCGCACGACGGACGTGACTGGTATCGTAACCCTGCCGGAAGGCACGGAAATGGTGATGCCGGGCGACAACGTGACGATGGACGTGGCGCTGATCGTTCCGATCGCGATGGAAGAGAAGCTGCGCTTCGCCATCCGTGAAGGCGGCCGCACCGTCGGCGCCGGCGTCGTCGCATCCATCGTCGAGTAATTTCGACGCAAGATTGCCGCATTATCGCGGATTAAAGGGGAGCCTCTGGCTCCCCTTTTTGTTTGTTTTGGCGTTGAATGGGGTGGTGAGGGTTGACGGGCAGGAGCTTGCAATGATCGTTTCGACCACCAATGATATTTCCGGTTACAAGGTTGTCCAGCATCTCGGCGTGGTGCGCGGCATCACCGTGCGGTCACGCTCCGTCGTCGGCAATTTTATGGGCGGCGTTCAGTCGATGTTCGGCGGCAAGCTGTCGGTCTATGTGAACCTGGCCGAAACCGCCCGACAGGAGGCCTTCGACCATATGGTCGAACATGCGACCCAAGGCGGCGCCAATGCCATCATCGGCATGCGCTACGATGCCAATGAGATCATGGACGGAATCACCGAAGTGCTGGCCTATGGAACCGCGGTACGGGTGGAACCGATCTGAGGGCGGTTGTGAGGCAATGGCGACTGGGGTAGACATGCCGCTTGTGCAGCGCACACAGTTTTCGATCGCAGGACCGATGCAAACCGATTTCTTCCGCATGCCCGGACAGGACCCGCATAAGGCGCGCGCCCGCGCCATCCTGGCGGCGCATCCCGAGGTGCGTTCTCTATTCGGCCGCAATCCTTGGACGGCGGCGATCACGCTGGGGATCGTCGCCGCGCAGACGGTCATCGCCTGCTATCTCGGCACGTTGGGCCTGTCCTATTGGTGGTTGGCTCTGCTGGTGGCGATCAGCGTCGGCGTGTTCGCCAATCATGCGCTCTATGTGGTGATCCACGACGCGACCCACGAGACGGTTTTCCGCAGTCGTTTCCTCAACCGGGTGGTGTTGGTTGTTGCCGATCTGCCCAATGTGGTGCCGGGCGCCATGGGCTTTCGCGGCTATCACCTGCATCATCATTCCGGCCGTAGCCGCTATGACGGTGATCCCGATCTGCCGAACGAATGGGAAGCGCGGCTGGTGAAGAACATCTGGTGGCGCAAGGCGATCTGGCTGTTCTGCTTTCCCTTCCTGCAGATTTCCCGCGTGCATCGCGTGCCGCCGGTCAATCTGTTCAGTGGCTGGGCCATCGCCAATTACGTCGCCTGTGCCGCCTATGCCGGGGCGATCTGGTATTTTTTTGGCCTCAACGGCGTCGTCTATCTGTTCGCCTGTTTCTGGTTTTCAACCGGCCTGCATCCGCTGGGTGCCCGCTGGATTTCCGAGCATTACACGCTCGACCCCAACCAGGACACGTCGAGCTATTATGGCCCGGTCAACAAAGTGGCGCTGAATATCGGCTACCACAACGAGCACCACGACTTCCCGCGCGTGCCCTGGAATCGCCTGCCGGAACTGCGGGCCATGGCGCCGGAATTTTACGACAATCTGGCCGTCCACACCTCCTGGACCCGGCTTTTCGTCGATTTTCTGTTCGATCCCCGCTACACGCTGTTCGCGCGGGTGGTTCGGACGGCCTGAGCCCGACTGCATTTTCGGCGTTTTTGTCTCTGAAAATACACAAAAGCGCCTGTCGTCCCCGTTGCAATCCTGCGGCGAATACGGCAAGAGAAGCCGCCTGACGGCATACAGGAGTGTAGCTCAACTAGGTTAGAGCGCCGGTCTCCAAAACCGGAGGTTGCGGGTTCGATTCCCTCCACTCCTGCCATCTGTATTTTCTTGCCACATTTTCAAAGTTTTAGGCCGCCTGACTCACGTCTGGCCCTTATCGTTGTTTCGACGGCCGACCGCTGAAGGCGTGATGTGCCGGCAGGGCGGGAAGAGGCGAGGCCGTGCCGCTCCGCCATCCGCTGGCGCGGGGCCGCTCGTAGACACGGTAGGGCCGATAGATCGGGCGGTAGCCGCCATAATAGCCGTAGCGATATTGATAGCGGTGGTTGGGAAAGACCACGGGCGAGGAGCCGTAATAGGCGTAGGCCGGATAATCGCCAGGTCCCACGGGCATGCAGCCGGTTAGCGAAATGGTGCCGGCCACGACCGAGACGACAAGCACGGTGGATTTGATCAGCGGCATGGCGATGTCCTCAAGCCAGTAATTCGGTCCGTCGAGAGGATGATCCCGCGTGATCGTGACGTCCAGTCGATTCAAATCGGCTCAGCGACAAATTGCTTCGTGCTGGCTAGACTGATGCCGTCATCTGCAGGCTCTCGCACGGCGCCTTGATCAGAAGAGGATCAAGATCATGAGTGCAACGCGCATTCCGGCAAAGCTGATTTCGATCTTCCTCTGCTTCGCGTGGCCAGTGCCGATGTCGGGGAGTTTCGCGGCTGGCTCGCCTCACCGGGTCGTCACATGTCCCTATTTGAAGTCGGGATTGCAGTTCGACGTGCCCGCGAAATTCGGCGAGATGCCGGCGATCGACTTCGATTATCCGGCGAAGGCCAGTCAGTTCAGTTTGCGCGATGGCAATTTGTTGTTGGTGGCGATGGATGAATCCGAACCATCCCGCGTGCGGATCGTCATCTCGGCTCAATTGAACAAGACCAAGGGAACCTATGACGGTCAGATCCTCGTCGATATGGGCGGGAACCAGTTGCAGCTCTACAATGGTTCAGTCCATTGCAAAGTGGCGAGCGGGGCCGCAACGCATTAGCTGGACATTCTAGTCCTCGTCATCCTCGTCTTCGTCGTTCATATCGCCGAAGCCTTGCGTGTAAGCGTTACAGCCGGCACGGAAGGCGTCGTAAAACCTGTCGCAGCGATAGGCTTCCGTCACGTGGTTGCGCAGCGCCCAAAAATATCCAGCGGAAAATCCTTCGCTTTCTTCCGGCAGCCATTGGGCGGACGCTGGTTGCGCCGCGCCGATAAGAACCGCGATCAAAGCAGGAGCGAAAATTTTCATCGAGAACCCCTCAGGCACGTTCAGGTGAGAATCCTCATGCGAGAATCTGCACGTAACGATCCGTAGGAGGTCACTGGGGCAGCACGATGTCGCTTTGCTGACCGCAAGCTGACTCTTGTTACATTGTTTGCAGTTTTGAACGCGGCAAAAGAAGTGGTCGGTGAACGCTCAAGGTTAATCGCGAAAGCTGATTTGATTCAGTCTTCCCCACGCACGCGCCGAATGAGCCCTCGCAAGCCGACAAACAGAACAAAGAAAAAAGTCACAAGCAGGCCAAGTATGCCGATGCTTGTGCACACGAACATCAATGCTTCTTCCACTACGACCACTCGAACTCTGCAATGGGCTTGAACCAGGGTGCGCGGTCGCGAATTTAAATCACAGAGCGTCCCGTAATAATGCCCCTCTTGAATTACGGTTTTCTTGGCAAATGTGTGTCCGATCGGGCGGCCGCAGGCCATAAAGCGCGAAAGCCAACAATTTTAGTGATTTCGATTTCCGGGCGTTGAGGGGTTTTGCGGCAGGGTAGGGGTGACTACGGAGTTTCTCCATGAAATCGCTGATCCTGCTCGCGGCTGCCGCTGCCCTCGTGTCCGCCACCGCCGCCGAGGCAAAGGGCATTCGAATCCGCCTGGGTGGCCCGAAGGCCTATGCGACGGCGCCGACGCCCAGGCCGGTGTCCCAAACCATGCCCGCGTCTCGGCCGATGCCCGTGCCGCAGCGCGCCACCTCGTCGGGCGGGGTTATCATCATACCGGGCGCCGGTGTGGGGGCGAGCCGGGCCTCGGCCTCGCCGCTCGATCAGCGTCGGGGACTCCAATCGTCGGACTGGCAGGTGCCAGAGGGGCGCCCGCAGGCGACGCCGGAATGGTTTAAGGCCGCCGCCGCCGAAGCCGCGCGCAGTGCATCGCCTCACGAGCAATCGGCGCCGATGCCGCGTCCGCAGAAGGCGTCTTTCCAATGCCCGCCGGGGCGGCTCGTCGGCGGCTTCTGCGTCTTGAACTGACGGGGCCGGCTTGACCGGTTTGCTCCGTCGCTGAAATCCTTCCGATCTGCCATGATCGACGCAGAGGCGTCGCAACCGCCGTATTTCATCGCGGCGTTCTTGGCGGCAGAAGGAATCGCGCGGGGCGTATGGAAACCTTTGAGTGGATCATCATTCTGCTGCTGGGCGCGGCGCTGCTGACGATGTTGGCGCGTCGGCTGGGCGCGCCTTACCCGACCTTTTTGGCGATCGGCGGGGTGCTGATCGCTTTGGTGCCGGACAGTCCGCAGTGGACGCTTGATCCGCATTTGGCGCTGGCGCTGTTCGTCGCGCCGGTGCTGCTCGATGCCGCCTACGATACGTCCGTGCGCGATCTGCGCGACAACTGGCTGCCGGTCGCCGGGCTGGTGGTGATGGCGGTGGTGCTGACGACGATTTGCGTGGCCCTCACGGTGCGTTGGCTGGTGCCCGGCGTGTCGTGGCCCGTGGCGATCGCGCTGGGTGCGATCGTCGCACCACCGGATGCGGCCGCCGCCGCGGCCATCATGCGCCAGGTTGGCTTGCCGCATCGCCTTTTGAAAATTCTCGAAGGCGAAAGCTTGCTTAATGATGCGAGCGCGCTGCTGATCTACAAATTGGCGTTGATGGCGGTCGTCGCCGGCGGTCTGTCACCCAACAGCTTTACGCCTGTCCTGCTACTCACGCTCTTGGGAAGTGTCGCCGCCGGCTTTCTGTGCACCCTTGTCTTGCGACCGTTGATGGGCCGGCTTGTAGACGTGCCGACGGCCTTGATCGTGCAGTTCGTCACCACGTTTGGCATCTGGATTTTTGCCGAGCGCATTGGCCTCTCCGGCATTCTCACCATCGTCGTCTATGCGATGACGATTGCACGGACCGGCGGCGTGCGCATGCCGGCGCGGCAGCGCGTGCCGGTTTACGCCGTTTGGGAAACGGTCGTTTTCATTCTCAATGCCTTTGCCTTCGTGCTGATCGGCATGCAGTTGCGGCCCATTTGGGAGCGGCTTTCGGCCGATCTGCGCTTTGAATATCTGGTGACGGCGGCGACGGTTCTTCTCGTCACGATTCTCATCCGCTTCGCCTGGGTGATGAGCTACAACAAGCTCATTCGCATGCGCATTGCGCGCCACGGCTTTCATCCGCGCCGGCCGATGGCGCAGCCGACGGTGGGCGGCGCGGTGGCGATTTCCTGGGCCGGCATGCGCGGCATCGTGACTTTGGCCGCGGCTTTCGCGATCCCCGAAACGCTGCCGAACGGCGCGCCGTTTCCCTATCGCGATCTCATCCTTTTGACCGCTTTCGCGGTCGTGCTCGGAACCCTCGTGATTCAAGGGCTGACGCTGAAGCCCTTGATCCGCTGGCTGGGTCTCACGGATGATGATCCGGTGGGGCATGAGGTGAAGCTGGCGCGCACGCAGGCCTATCGCGCGGCCCTTGCCACCATCGAAAAAGATACGACCTTGCACGGCATCATCCTGCGCAAGGAATACAACGCCGCCGTCGAACTCAATGAAAGCGATGGTGCGCTGACGGGCGACACGCCTGGCGGTCCGTTGCGCCGGGAAGCGATCGCCGCCGCGCGCGGCCGTGCCATTGAGCTGCGCCGCCAAGGTGTGATCGGCGACGATGCCTATCACATCCTCGAAGAAGAGTTGGATTGGGCGGAGATGAGCGCTGGCGGGGCTCGCCGAAGCTAGAACAAAGCAAGAGGTTGGAGGCGAGAAAGTTTCCCTTGCATGGGGTTGTTCCTCAGAATCTCGAGCCCCCCCTCCGAACACCTCCAACCAGCGCTGTCGCCGCAGTGGACCCATGTTCAAAATACAAAGGGAGGGCGGCGGAATTATGCTCGTTGCTTTTAACAGGCTGCCAGCGCCGCCGACAGATCGAGCCCTTTGCCTAAAGCATAAACCGTCTGGCTGACCGGCACCGGTTCGTTCAATCGGTCGGCGATCTCGACGATGCAGCCGAGGAGACCGTCGATCTCAAGCCGCCGGCCGGCATCGGCATCTTCCAGCATGGAGGTGCGAAAGTTGCCGAGCTTGGCGGTGATGACGAGCCGTTGGTCGGCCGGCATTTGCGCCGCCATGTCGAGACGACGGCCGACGGCTTCGAACTCGGCCATCATCGCCAGCAACAGTTCGCGCAGGATCGGCGTTTCCAGCAGCGGCGTCGCCGACAGGCGGGTCAGGGCGCTCAGCGGATTGGTGTTGGAGTTGCCCGCCAGCTTCATCCAGATTTCTGAGCGGATGTCGCTGGTGACGGGGCAATGCGCGCCGCCACGCTCGACGATGTCGGCGAAGGTGCGTGTCAGTGGCGAGGTTTCGCGCGCCGCGTCGCCGACGATCAGCCGGTCGATCTTGACGACGCGAATGGTGCCGGGCCGTTCGACACGCGTCGAAGCATGAACGACGCCGCCGATCGGTCGGCAGGGCGCGAAAGCATTGGCGATGGTGCCATCGGGATCGAGGCTGCGCAGCGTCGTGCCGGCCAAGGGGCCACCTTCAAGAAACCACCAGGGCAGGCCGTTCATCGCCGTCATGACCGCCGGACCTTTGGCGAGGACGGGCGCGAGGCTGCGGGCCGCATCGGCCAGCGCATGGGTTTTGACGCTGAAGACGATCAGGTCGGGGGCGGGCAGGTCGGTCGGATTGGCGGACGCGGCCAAGGGGAAAGCCGATGTGGTTTCGCCTTCCTGCAGGATCAGCCCCTGTTGGCGCACCGCATCGAGCGTGGCGCCGCGCGCGAGCAGCGAAACCTCGGCGCCGCCGCGCGCCAGGACGGCGGCCAGCCAGCCGCCGATGGCGCCTGCGCCGACAATCATGATCTTCATGGCGATACTTTCATGAGAAGCGAGAACGCGGATTTACTGGCGGTAGCTCTGGTCGACCTTGTCGATCTGGCGCACGAGCGCGTTGAAGACGTCGACGCCCGCGCCATAGTCGGGATTGAATTGCAGGGAAATCCGCGTGCACTGCTCAAGAACCGGTTCGGAGATGGGAATGAGAGGACCCAGCGATTGCGCCATGACCTGGATGTCGCAGGCACGTTGCAGCGTCCACAGATAGGCGAAGGCCTGCGGCAAGGTCTCGCCCCAGGCGAGCAGGCCGTGGTTGCGCAAGATCATGACGGGCTTGCCGGCAAGACTGGCGAGCATGCGCGGCCCTTCATCGGCGTTGACCGTGATGCCTTCGAAATCGTGATACGCGACCCGGCCGTTAAGCTGGGCCGAATAAAAGTTGGTCATCGACAGGCCGTCCTTGAGGCAGGCGACCGCCAGGCCCGCAGTCGTGTGGGTGTGCATGACGCAATGGGCCGTCTCGATATTGCGGTGAATGGTCGAGTGCGGCGCGAGACCCGCCGGATTGACCGGATAGTTGGAGTCCGAGAGCTTATTGCCGTCGAGATCGATCTTGATCAGGTTCGAGGCCTGCACCTCGGAATAGTGCAGGCCGAACGGGTTGATGAGAAAATGCCGCTCCGGTCCCGGCACGCGCAAAGTGATGTGATTGTAGATCAGCTCGGTCCAGCCCAGATGAGCGAAGATGCGGTAGCAGGCGGCAAGCTGAACGCGGGTCATCCATTCTTCGCGGCTGATGCCTTTCAAGCGTGTCTCGCCATAATCGATGCTGATGTCATGTTGCTTGGCCATGCGCCCTCCGTCGGTCTGGCGGGTTCATGCTTCCACATTTCGCCGTCGATTTCGACGACTGCTTAGGTTGGCGTCTCGCAATCGTGATGAATGTCAGGGGATGACGGCCTCCCGGCATGTTGCATGCTTAGCTTTAGGGGCCACATGATGTTGACGGGGCAGGTGTCGTCTGAGTCTGGCGCCATCAGCCGAGAGAAACGAGGTTGCGACATGACGCTGCCGAGAATCGCCGCCGTTGCCGCGGCCGTGCTTATGGCTGCCGCGCCGGTCCGGGCGGGCGCCATCGAGGGCACGTATCGGGTCGAGGGTAAAAACCCCTCCCAGGGCAGCACCTATACGGGCGAGGCGCAGATCAAGCAGACCGGCCAGACCTTCGCCGTGATCTGGCGGATCGGCCAGTTGCGCCAGATCGGCACGGGCGTGGTGATCGACAATGTGTTTTCGGTAGTGTTTCAGTCGATCATTCCCGGCCGGGCGGCGGGGCGGCCCGGAATCGCCGTGTTTCAGATCGATAATGACCAGATCCGCAGCGGCATCTGGTCGACCCTGGGTGACGACACGACGGGGCAGGAGGTTTGGACCGCGTCCGACCGGCATTGATCCGGGCGGATCGGCTATCGGGTCTCAGAAAAAGCTTGGCGCCGGGCGCAAGTGTCGCTATAAGCCCGCCATTGTGGCGCGCGACCTCCCGGTCCCGCGCCGCGATCATTTTCGGGAGTCGGTGGGCTTCTTCAGAAGTCGGCGACTTCCCGCAGCAGAGTTGAGCAATGGCTAATCCGTTCGAATTTCTTCAGCAGGTGCGCTCGGAAGCGTCCAAGGTCACTTGGCCGACGCGCCGCGAGACGCTGATCACGACGGGTCTCGTGATCCTGCTGGTGGTCGTGTCGAGTTTGTTTTTCGTCGCCGTGGATCAGAGTATCCGTCTGATTCTTGGCTTTATTCTCACTCTTGGCAAGTGAGCGGGATTTAGCCGATGCCGATGCGCTGGTACATCGTTCACGCCTATTCGAACTTCGAGAAGAAGGTCGCCGAATCCATTCGCGAATTCGCCGCTCAGCGTGGCCTCGCGGACAAGTTCGAGGAAATCCTCGTGCCGACCGAGAACGTGGTGGAAGTGCGCCGCGGTCGTAAGGTCAATGCCGAGCGCAAGTTCTTCCCCGGCTATGTCCTGGTGAAGTGCGATCTGACGGACAATGTGTTCCATCTGATCAAGAACACGCCGAAGGTGACAGGCTTCCTGGGCGCCGATAATAAGCCGATGCCGATCTCGGAGGCCGAGGCGGATCGGATCAAGGGACAGGTTCAAGAGGGTGTCGAGCACCCGAAACCGTCGATTTCGTTCGAAGTCGGCGAAACCGTGCGGGTGTCGGACGGTCCGTTCGCCTCCTTCAACGGCATCGTCGAGGAAGTCGACGAAGGCCGCTCGCGGGTCAAGGTCGCGGTGTCGATCTTCGGTCGTGCGACGCCGGTCGAACTGGAATTCGGTCAGGTCGAAAAGGTCTGATCGGAAACTCTGCCCGATCGGGCAGGGGCAAACGTGGCGGATATGCCCGGAGGCCATCCGGGAGTTCATATCAGACCACGGACTTCAACCGTCGGGCGGCCAAGAGATGGCCGTGACGACATCGTGTGGAGACTATTATGGCAAAGAAGATCGCGGGTTACGTGAAGCTTCAGGTGCCGGCCGGGGCGGCCAATCCGTCGCCGCCGATCGGCCCCGCGCTGGGTCAGCGCGGCCTGAACATCATGGAGTTCTGCAAGGCCTTTAACGCAAAGACCGCGCAGCTGGAGAAGGGGACGCCGATTCCGGTCGTCATCACCGCCTACCAGGATCGTTCGTTCACCTTCGAAATGCGGCAGCCGCCGGTCACCTTCTTCCTCAAGAAGGCGGCGAATCTGAAGATGGGCAAAAAGCCTGCTTCCGGTTCCAAGACTCCGGGCCGCGGTTTCGTCGGCAAGGTGACGAAGGCCCAGGTGCGCGAAATCGCCGAGAAGAAGATCGTTGACCTCAACTGTCACACGATCGAATCGGCGATGTCGATGATCGAAGGTTCGGCGCGGGCCATGGGCCTGCAGGTGGTGGAGTAAGACGATGGCTGACGGAAAGCGCATCAAGAAAGCGCGCGACGGTATCGATCGCGTCAAGCTCTATCCCCTCGACGAGGCGATCAAGCTGATCAAGGACCGGGCCACCGCCAAGTTCGACGAAACCGTCGAAATTGCGATGAACCTCGGCGTCGACCCCAAGCATGCCGACCAGATGGTCCGCGGCGTGGTCAATCTGCCGAATGGCACGGGCCGGACGGTCCGCGTGGCGGTGTTCGCCCGTGGCGCCAAGGCTGACGAAGCCAAGGCGGCGGGTGCCGACATCGTCGGCGCCGAAGAGCTGGTCAACACGGTCAACGGCGGCACGATCGATTTCGATCGCTGCATCGCCACCCCGGACATGATGGGCCTGGTCGGCCGTCTCGGTAAGGTGCTGGGCCCGCGCGGCCTGATGCCGAATCCGCGCGTCGGCACGGTGACCATGGACGTTGCCGCCGCCGTCAAGGCGTCGAAGGGTGGCGCGGTCGAATTCCGTGTCGAGAAGGCCGGTATCGTGCAGGGCACGGTCGGCAAGGTCTCGTTCGGTGCCGACAAGCTGTCCGAGAACGTCAAGGCGTTCGTGGACGCGGTCGCGCGTGCCAAGCCGGCGGGTGCCAAGGGCACCTATATTCAACGCGTTGCGGTGTCCTCGACTCAGGGCCCGGGCGTCAAGATCGATCCGGCGACGGTCCAGACGCAGGCTGCGGTCGGCGCCTAAAAGCAGGGAAGCGTTTCGGAAGAAACGCTTTTTTGCCCGATTGTTCGGCCTCGCATCTTTTCCGGCGCTACCCCCTTGTCGTAGCGCCGGATTAGGTCTAGATAGGCGTTTCGGGGCCGATCGCGATTTGCGGCCCCTTTTCAGATTCAGCTTCCGTGCGTTAGCGCCTTTCCAGAGGACAGGTTCGTGCGCGCGGTGGATAGGCCGGCGGATACCAGGCGATGAGCTTGGCATCATGTTCGGCCATGTCCTGTCCGAGACTGCCGGCGCGGTGAGGTTTGCCTAACCGCTTAATTTCACGACGGTTTCCCCGGGTTTCCGGTGAACGGTGAGGCCTGCATAGACGGGGAAGACCGGATTTTTGGGCCGCGTATACGAACGCGGTCGATGGGATTTGGTTCGAACCTTCTGTCCGGTGGCGAGACCATCGCTCCGGGGACAGGCATCAGATGCCGCTGATCCGCATTGCGGGTCGTGCGGTTCGTGCAACCGGCGGGGTTCGCCCCGCCAACCGGAGAGAGCAGAGTGGACAGAGCGGGTAAGAGAGAGCTCGTCGCGGAACTCGGCGATGTCTTCAAGAAGACATCCGTCGTCGTCGTGGCGCACTACTCCGGCCTGACCGTCGCCCAGCTTCAGGATCTGCGTAAGCGGATGCGTGATGCTGGCGCCTCGGTGCAGGTCGCCAAGAACCGCCTCGCCAAGATCGCCCTTGATGGCACTGACGTCGCCTCCATCGGGCCCCTTCTGAAGGGACCGACCCTGATCGCCTATTCGGACGATCCGGTGGCGGCGCCGAAGGTCGCCGTGGCCTTCGCTAAGGATTTCGACAAGCTCGTGATCCTCGGCGGCGCTATGGGAACGACCGCCCTGAACCCGGATGGCGTGAAGTCGCTCGCGACGATGCCGTCCCTGGATGAACTGCGCGCCAAGATCGTTGGGCTCATCAATGCCCCGGCGACGAAGATCGCTCAGCTCTCCACTGCGCCTGCCGCCAAGCTGGCACGCGTGTTCGGGGCCTATGCCAAAAAAGACGCGGCCTAACGAGGCCATCGCCTATTCATCAATGGTTTGAACCAATCTAGTCAAGGAATTGTAATATCATGGCAAATCTCGAAAAGATCGTCGACGACCTGTCGAGCTTGACCGTCCTCGAGGCGGCTGAACTCGCCAAGATGCTCGAAGAGAAGTGGGGCGTCTCGGCCGCTGCGGCCGTGGCCGTTGCCGCTGCTCCGGCTGGTGGTGGCGCCGCTGCCGCTGCTGAAGAGCAGACCGAGTTCACCGTTGTCCTGGCTTCGGCCGGCGACAAGAAGATCGAAGTCATTAAGGAAGTCCGCGCCATCACCGGTCTCGGCCTCAAGGAAGCCAAGGACCTGGTCGAAGGCGCTCCGAAGCCGGTCAAGGAAGGCGTCAGCAAGGACGATGCCGCCAAGCTCAAGGCCCAGCTCGAGAAGGCTGGCGCCAAGGTCGAGCTCAAGTAATTCGACGGGGATCGTCAGGGTGGCCGAGAGGTTTGCCTTCCACGATCTCTTCTGAACGTCGACGGTCCCGGGGCTTGCCGCCGGGGCCGTCAATCCTTTCTGGAAAACGCCTCATTCCCGGCGTATCCGGAGCTAAAAGACCGCTTTAGAGCGGTGATTCCCGGGGTTTCGGCCCCAGCCGTGTGCATCTGGCATACGGGATGTGCGCGGCCTCTCCCTGGCTGCCAACAGACGAGGTACGAGGAGCGATATGGCTCAAGCGTCGGCTCAAGCAACTCAGCAATCCTTCACTGGCCGCAAGCGTATCCGCAAGTTTTTCGGGCACATCCGCGAAGTGGCGGAAATGCCGAACCTGATCGAAGTCCAAAAGGCTTCCTATGACCAGTTCCTCATGGTGGACGAGCCGAAGGGCGGCCGCGCCGATGAGGGCCTGCAGGCCGTGTTCAAGTCGGTGTTCCCGATTTCGGATTTCTCGCAGACCGCGCTTCTGGAGTTCGTGCGTTACGAATTCGAAGCGCCGAAATATGACGTCGATGAGTGCCGCCAGCGGGGCATGACCTTTGCCGCGCCGCTGAAGGTGAAACTGCGCCTGATCGTGTTCGATGTCGATCCCGACACCAACGCGCGTTCCGTCCGCGACATCAAGGAGCAGGACGTTTACATGGGCGACATGCCGTTCATGACCTTGAACGGCACGTTCATCGTCAACGGCACCGAGCGCGTCATCGTCTCGCAGATGCACCGTTCGCCCGGCGTGTTCTTCGATCACGACAAGGGCAAGACCCATTCGTCCGGCAAACTGCTGTTCGCCGCGCGTATCATTCCCTATCGCGGTTCGTGGCTCGACATCGAATTCGACGCCAAGGACATCGTCTATGCGCGTATCGACCGTCGCCGTAAGATTCCGGTGACGTCGCTTCTGTTCGCGCTTGGCATGGACGGCGAGGAAGTGCTGAACACCTTCTACAAGAAGGTGACCTACACGCGCGTCCTCGACAAGAAGACCAAGGAACAGTATTGGCGCGTGCCTTACGATGCCGAGCGCATGAAGGGCGTGAAGGCCACCGTCGACATGATCGATGCGGACACGGGCGAAGTCGTCGTCGAGGCCGGCAAGAAGATCACCGTGCGCGCCGCTCGCCAGCTTGCCGAGAAGGGCGTGAAGGCGCTGCGTCAGCAGGACGAGGATCTGTTCGGTCAGTATCTCGCCGAGGATATCTTCGATCCCAGCACCGGTGAAATTTTCGCCGAAGCCGGCGACGAGATCACCGCCAAGACGCTGCCGCTGCTCATCGAGCATGCCGGCGACGAACTGGTGCTGCTCGACATCGACCACATCAACATCGGTCCCTATATCCGCAACACGCTCGCCGTCGACAAGAACTCGAACCGCGAAGAAGCGCTGTTCGACATCTATCGCGTGATGCGTCCGGGCGAGCCGCCGACCATCGAATCGGCGGAAGCGATGTTCCATTCGCTGTTCTTCGATCCGGAGCGTTACGACCTGTCGGCCGTCGGTCGCGTGAAGATGAACATGCGCATGGACCTCGATGCCGAGGACACCGTGCGTATCCTGCGCAAGGAAGACATCATCGCCGTCGTGCGCGCGCTGGTCGACCTGCGCGATGGTCGCGGCGAAATCGACGACATCGACCATCTCGGCAACCGTCGCGTGCGTTCGGTCGGCGAGCTGATGGAGAATCAGTATCGTCTCGGCCTCTTGCGCATGGAACGCGCCATCAAGGAGCGTATGTCGTCGATCGATATCGACACCGTGATGCCGCAGGACCTGATCAACGCCAAGCCGGCGGCTGCCGCCGTGCGCGAGTTCTTCGGTTCCTCGCAGCTCTCGCAGTTCATGGACCAGACGAACCCGCTGTCGGAAATCACCCACAAGCGCCGTCTCTCGGCGCTTGGCCCGGGCGGTCTGACGCGCGAGCGCGCCGGCTTCGAAGTGCGCGACGTGCATCCGACGCACTATGGCCGTATCTGCCCGATTGAGACGCCGGAAGGCCCGAACATCGGTCTGATCAACTCGCTGGCGACCTTCGCCCGCGTCAACAAGTATGGCTTCATCGAAGCGCCGTATCGCAAGGTGCACGACGGTCACGTGACCGAAGACGTGGCTTATCTGTCGGCGATGGAAGAGCAGAAGCACTACGTCGCGCAGGCCAATGTCGTCGTCGACGGCAAGGGTCAGCTGACGGAAGATCTGATCGTCTGCCGCCACGCGGGTGACGTCATCATGGTGCCGCGCGATCGCGTCGACTACATGGACGTGTCGCCGAAGCAGCTCGTTTCGGTCGCCGCGGCGCTGATCCCGTTCCTTGAGAACGACGACGCCAACCGCGCGCTCATGGGCTCGAACATGCAGCGTCAGGCCGTGCCGCTGGTGCGCACCGACGCGCCGCTGGTCGGCACCGGCATGGAAAGCGTCGTGGCGCGCGACTCGGGCGCCGCGATCGCGGCTCGCCGTACGGGCTTCATCGATCAGATCGATGCGACCCGTATCGTTATCCGCGCGACGGAAGATCTCGATGCGGCTCGTCCCGGCGTCGACATCTACCGCCTGATGAAGTTCCAGCGTTCGAACCAGTCGACCTGTATCAACCAGAAGCCTCTGGTGAAGGTGGGCGACTTCGTGCGCAAGGGCGACATCATCGCCGACGGTCCCTCGACCGATCTCGGCGATCTGGCGCTCGGCCGCAACGTGCTCGTCGCGTTCATGCCGTGGAACGGCTACAACTTCGAAGACTCGATCCTGCTCAACGAACGCATCGTCAAGGACGACGTGTTCACGTCGATCCACATCGACGAATTCGAAGTGATGGCCCGCGACACCAAGCTTGGTCCCGAGGAAATCACCCGCGACATTCCGAACGTTTCGGAAGAAGCGCTGAAGAACCTCGACGAAGCCGGTATCGTCTACATCGGTGCGGAAGTGCAGGCGGGTGACATTCTCGTCGGCAAGATCACGCCGAAGGGCGAAAGCCCGATGACGCCGGAAGAGAAGCTCTTGCGCGCCATCTTCGGCGAGAAGGCTTCGGACGTGCGCGACACCTCGCTGCGGGTGCCGCCGGGCGTCCAGGGCACGATCGTCGAAGTGCGCGTGTTCAACCGCCACGGCGTCGACAAGGACGAGCGTGCGCAGGCGATCGAGCGTGAAGAGATCGAACGTCTCGCCAAGGACCGCGACGACGAACAGGCGATCCTCGACCGTAACGTCTATGGCCGCCTGTCGGAAATGCTGGGTGGCAAGAAGGCGATCAGCGGCCCGAAGGGCTTCAAGAAGGAAAGCGTGCTGACGCGTGAGACCTTCGAGGAGTATCCGCGCTCGCAATGGTGGACGTTCGCCGTCGAAGACGATCACCTGATGGGTGAGATCGAGGCGATGCGCAAGCAGTACGACGAGGCGAAGAAGGGGCTGGAAAGCCGCTTCCTCGACAAGGTCGAGAAGCTGCAGCGCGGTGACGAACTGCCGCCGGGCGTGATGAAGATGGTCAAGGTCTTCGTCGCTGTGAAGCGCAAGATCCAGCCGGGCGACAAGATGGCCGGCCGTCACGGCAACAAGGGTGTCGTGTCCAAGATCGTTCCGACCGAGGACATGCCGTTCCTGCCGGATGGCACTGCTGTCGACATCGTGCTGAACCCACTCGGCGTGCCGAGCCGCATGAACGTCGGTCAGATTCTCGAAACCCATCTGGGTTGGGCTTGCGCCGGTCTCGGCAAGCAGGTCGGCGAGACGGTGAATGCCTATCTTCGCGATGGCAACGTCAAGCCGCTGCGCGACAAGCTCGGCGAGATCTACGGCAAGGATGAGACCGTCAAGTCGCTCGACGACAAGTCGCTGGTCGAACTCGGCCAGAACCTGCGTCGCGGCGTTCCGATCGCCACGCCCGTCTTCGACGGCGCGCGCGAGAAGGACATCGTCGAGATGCTGGGCCAGGCCGGTTTGGCATCGTCGGGGCAGGTGACGCTGTTCGACGGCCGCACCGGCGAGGCTTTCGATCGCCAGGTGACTGTCGGCTACATCTACATGCTGAAGCTGCATCACCTTGTCGACGACAAGATCCATGCCCGTTCGATCGGCCCATACTCGCTCGTCACCCAGCAGCCGCTGGGCGGCAAGGCGCAGTTCGGTGGCCAGCGCTTCGGCGAAATGGAGGTGTGGGCGCTCGAGGCTTACGGCGCGGCTTACACCTTGCAGGAGATGCTGACGGTGAAATCCGACGACGTCGCCGGCCGTACCAAGGTCTACGAGGCGATCGTGCGCGGCGATGACGCGTTCGAAAGCGGCATTCCGGAGAGCTTCAACGTGCTCGTCAAGGAAATGCGCTCGCTCGGCCTCAACGTGGAACTGGCCGCGACGAAGAAGATCGAGGGTTCGACGACGGCGGAAGCCGCGGAATAACGAACCCGAACCGGTGGCGGCCTTGGCCGCCACCTTTCAATACGCAATTTGCTGCGATCGCCGCGAGGTCATGGTGGGTCGCAAGTCAGGAGACAGGCAATGAATCAAGAGGTCATGAATCTCTTCAGTCCGGTCGCTCAGCCGCAGGCTTTCGACCAGATCCAGATTTCTATTGCGAGCCCCGAGAAGATTCTGTCCTGGTCGTTCGGCGAGATCAAGAAGCCGGAGACCATCAACTACCGCACGTTCAAACCGGAGCGTGACGGTCTGTTCTGTGCGCGTATCTTTGGGCCGATCAAGGACTACGAATGCTTGTGCGGCAAGTACAAGCGTATGAAGTACAAGGGCGTCATCTGTGAGAAGTGCGGCGTCGAGGTGACGCTGTCGCGCGTGCGCCGCGAGCGCATGGGCCACATCTCGCTGGCGGCTCCCGTCGCGCACATCTGGTTCCTCAAGTCGCTGCCGTCGCGCATCGGCTTGCTGATGGATATGACGCTCAAGGAACTGGAGCGCATCCTCTATTTCGAATCCTACATCGTTCTTGATGCCGGCCTGACGCCGCTCAAGGATCGCCAGCTCCTGTCCGAAGATGAATATCTGCGGGCGCAGGACGAGTATGGCCAGGATAACTTCACCGCCTCGATTGGCGCCGAAGCCATCCGCTCGATGCTCAAGGGCATGGACCTGGAGAAGATCGCGGCGCAGCTGCGCGTCGAGATCGCCGAAGCGACAACGGAACTGAAGCCGAAGAAGCTCGCCAAGCGCCTGAAGATCATCGAGGCCTTCATGCAGTCCGGCAACAAGCCGGAGTGGATGGTGCTGACGGAAGTGCCGGTCATTCCGCCGGATCTGCGTCCGCTCGTGCCGCTCGATGGCGGTCGCTTCGCCACGTCCGATCTGAACGATCTCTATCGCCGCGTCATCAACCGCAACAATCGCTTGAAGCGGCTGATCGAACTGCGTGCGCCTGACATCATCATCCGCAACGAAAAGCGCATGCTGCAGGAAGCGGTCGATGCGCTGTTCGACAACGGCCGTCGCGGCCGCGTCATCACCGGCGCCAACAAGCGTCCGCTGAAGTCGCTCGCCGACATGTTGAAGGGCAAGCAGGGCCGGTTCCGCCAGAACCTGCTCGGCAAGCGCGTCGACTATTCCGGCCGTTCGGTCATCGTCGTCGGTCCGGAACTCAAGCTGCATCAGTGCGGCTTGCCCAAGAAGATGGCGCTCGAACTGTTCAAGCCGTTCATCTATTCGCGTCTCGATGCGAAAGGCTTCTCGGCGACCGTGAAGCAGGCGAAGAAGCTTGTCGAAAAGGAAAAGCCGGAAGTTTGGGATATCCTCGACGAGGTCATCCGCGAACATCCGGTGCTGCTGAACCGCGCGCCGACCTTGCATCGCTTGGGCATTCAGGCGTTCGAGCCGGTGCTGATTGAAGGCAAGGCGATCCAGCTGCATCCGCTGGTCTGCGCCGCCTTCAACGCCGACTTCGACGGCGACCAGATGGCCGTGCACGTTCCGCTGTCGCTGGAAGCGCAGCTGGAAGCGCGCGTGCTGATGATGTCGACCAACAACATCCTGCATCCGGCCAATGGTCAGCCGATCATCGTGCCCTCGCAGGATATCGTTCTCGGCCTCTACTATCTGACCTTGATGCGCGACGGTGACGTCGGACAGGGCATGATGTTCGGCAACATGGCTGAAATCGAACATGCGCTGGCCACCAAGGCGATCACGCTGCACACCAAGATCAAGGGCCGTGCCTGGACCTTCGATGCCAATGGTCAGCGCGTGTCGAAAGTGTTCGACACGACGCCGGGTCGCATGATCCTCGGCCAGTTGCTGCCCGATCACGTCAAAGTGCCTTTCGACGTCGCCAACAAGCTGATGACGAAGAAAGAGATCTCGGGGATGATCGACACCGTCTACCGCAACTGCGGTCAGAAGGAGACGGTGATCTTCTGCGATCGCATCATGGCGCTGGGCTTCCGCGAAGCGTTCAAGGCGGGCATTTCGTTCGGCAAGGACGACATGGTCGTGCCGGAGACGAAGCCGAAGATCATTGCCGATACGTCGGCTTTGGCGAAGGAGTACGAGCAGCAGTACAACGACGGCCTGATCACCCAGGGTGAGAAGTACAACAAGGTCGTCGATGCCTGGGCGAAGTGCACCGACAAGCTCGCCGAAGAGATGATGGCGCGCATCTCGACCGTCCAAAAGGACGATACGGGTCGCGACAAGCCGATCAACTCGATCTTCATGATGTCGCATTCGGGTGCGCGCGGTTCGCCGCAGCAGATGAAGCAGCTCGCCGCCATGCGCGGTCTGATGGCCAAGCCGTCGGGCGAGATCATCGAAAGCCCGATCATCTCGAACTTCAAGGAAGGTCTGACCGTTCTTGAATACTTCAACTCCACCCACGGCGCCCGTAAGGGTCTGGCCGACACGGCGTTGAAGACGGCGAACTCCGGTTACCTGACCCGTCGTCTCGTCGACGTGGCGCAGGATTCGATCATCACGTCGTTTGATTGCGGTTCGACGAACGGCATTCGCATGCGCGCGATCATCGATGCCGGTCAGATCGTCGCGTCGCTTGCGACGCGTATTCTGGGCCGCACGACCGCCGAGGATCTGAAGGAGCTTGACGGCAAGGTCATCGTGCCGGCCGGCGAGATGATTCAGGAATGGCATATCGATCGTATCAACGCCGCCGGCATTCAGGAGGTGAAGATCCGCTCGGTGCTGACGTGCGAAATGACCAATGGCGTCTGCGGCAAGTGCTACGGACGCGATCTGGCGCGCGGCACGCCCGTCAACATGGGCGAAGCGGTCGGCGTCATCGCGGCGCAGTCGATCGGTGAACCCGGCACGCAGCTCACCATGCGTACGTTCCACATTGGTGGCGCGGCGCAGATCGCCGATCAGTCGTTCATCGAGTCGAACTTCGACGGCACGGTGCGGGTGCGCAACCGGCATCTCGCCCGCAACAGCGATGGCGATTTGATGGTCATGGCGCGTAACGTCGCCATTGCCATCGTCGGCCCGGACGGCACGGAACGCGCCGTCCACCGCGTCCAGTACGGCGCGCGGCTCAAGGTCGACGAGGGCGATACCGTCAAGCGCGGCCAGCGCATTGCCGAGTGGGATCCCTACACCCGTCCGATCCTCACGGAAGTGGATGGCGAAGTCGGCTTCGAAGATCTGGTCGAAGGCATGTCCATGTCGGAAACGGCGGACGAATCGACCGGTATCTCCAAGCGCATGGTCATGGATTGGCGCCTGAACCAACGCTCGTCCACGCTCAAGCCGGCGATCGTGATCAAGGCCAAGGACGGCAAGGTGGCGAAGCTGGCGCGCGGTGGCGACGCCCGTTACGCGCTGCCCGTCGACTCGATCATCGCCGCCGATCCCGGCTCGACGATCAAGGCCGGCGACATCGTGGCTCGTATCTCGCTCGACTCGGCCAAGACCCGCGACATCACCGGCGGTCTGCCGCGTGTTGCGGAATTGTTCGAGGCACGTCGTCCGAAGGATCATGCGATCATCGCGGAGATCTCCGGCACGGTGCAGTTCGGCCGCGACTACAAGAACAAGCAGCGCATCTCGATCGTTCCGACCGAGGAGGGCGCTGAGCCGGTCGAATACCTGATCCCCAAGGGCAAGCACATCCATCTGCAGGATGGCGACGTGGTGGAGAAGGGCGACTACATCGTCGACGGCAACCCGGCGCCGCACGACATTCTGGCGATCAAGGGCGTGGAAGAGCTTGCAGCCTTCCTCGTCAACGAAATCCAGGAGGTCTACCGGCTGCAGGGCGTGATGATCAACGACAAGCACATCGAGGTGATCGTTCGCCAGATGCTGCAGAAGGTCGACATCACCGATGCCGGCGAGACGGACTTCCTGCCGGGCGACCAGGTCGATCGGCTCGAGTTCGACGAAGCCAACGAGAAGGCTGCGGGCGAAGGCAAGAAGGTTGCCACCGGCGTGCCGGTTCTGCTCGGCATCACCAAGGCGAGCCTGCAGACCCGCTCGTTCATCTCGGCCGCCTCCTTCCAGGAGACGACGCGCGTCCTCACCGAGGCCGCTGTCAACGGCAAGATGGATACGCTGGAAGGTCTCAAGGAGAACGTCATCGTCGGCCGACTCATTCCGGCCGGTACGGGCGCTGCGATGACCAAGCTGCGGACGATCGCAACGAATCGTGACGAGATGATTCTGCAGCAGAAGGCGCAGACTTCTGAGGGCGAAACGGCGCAATTGCCGGCTGCCGAATAAGCAGATCGTCGCCGAAAGCTAAGATCAAAGGGCCGCCTCCGGGCGGCCCTTTCATTTGAATCAGGGTGTTAGCAGTTGCAACATCGATCGCCGCGCCGCGGTGAAAACACGAGTCGATTCAATCACTTTTTAGCTTTGAAAGGGGTTGACGGATTCGTCGGTTGAGATTAGTTTCCGCCCACTTTCGACAGGCAGTAGTTTTGCACAGTTAAGAACGCCTCGTTCATAACACATTGAAACTAAACGCTGTTGGCCTCTACCGCGACCTTTAAAGTCACTTCCTGAATCTCGTTTTTCGAGGGGATGGATTCACGAGGCACGATCCGGGTTCTCCTGGATCCTCTGCGGAATGGCGCGCCAGAAGCTCGTGAGAGCTGAAGGCGCGAATTCGTTTTGCGTACGGTTTCGGCCGTGTGGAAGGCGAGATTGAGACCTGAAAAAGCTCTTTCTCGTCAATGTTTTGGTTCAATTTTCGCTTGTCTGGAAAGGCGAAGGATGCCGACGATCAGCCAGTTGATCCGCAAACCGCGGCAACAGAAAGTGTACCGGGAAAAGGCTCGCCATCTGGCGCAGTGCCCGCAGAAGCGTGGCGTGTGCACGCGCGTCTATACGACGACCCCGAAGAAGCCGAACTCCGCCCTGCGCAAAGTCGCCAAGGTGCGTTTGACGAACGGCTTCGAGGTCATCGGTTACATCCCGGGTGAGGGGCATAACCTGCAGGAGCACTCGGTCGTCATGATCCGCGGTGGCCGCGTCAAGGACCTTCCGGGCGTCCGTTATCACATTCTGCGCGGCGTGCTCGACACGCAGGGCGTCAAGGACCGCAAGCAACGCCGTTCGAAGTACGGCGCGAAGCGTCCGAAGTAAGAGGGATTTACGATGTCGCGTCGTCATAGCGCCGAGAAGCGGGAAGTTATCCCGGATGCCAAATTTGGCGATATTGTTCTCGCCAAATTCATGAATTCGATCATGTACGAAGGCAAGAAGTCGGTGGCGGAAGCTATCGTCTACGGCGCCTTCGATCAGATTCAGGCCAAAGCCAAGTCCGATCCGCTCGGCGTGTTCCGTTCGGCGCTCGACAACGTCGCGCCGGCGATCGAAGTGCGCTCGCGCCGCGTCGGTGGTGCCACCTACCAGGTGCCCGTCGAAGTGCGTCCGGAGCGTCGTCAGGCTCTCGCCATCCGCTGGATCATTTCGGCGGCGCGCGATCGCAATGACAAGACGATGGAAGATCGGCTGTCGGCTGAGTTGATGGATGCCGCCAACAACCGCGGTAACGCGGTCAAGAAGCGTGAAGACACGCACCGGATGGCGGAAGCCAACCGCGCCTTCGCTCATTATCGCTGGTAGTTTGTACGGCTCGCGCCGACGAGGACAAGACAATGCCCCGCCAATATCCTCTGGAAGATTACCGTAACTTCGGCATCATGGCCCACATCGATGCTGGTAAGACGACGACGACAGAGCGGATTCTGTACTACACCGGCAAGAGCCATAAGATCGGCGAAGTGCACGATGGCGCTGCGACCATGGATTTCATGGAGCAGGAGCAGGAGCGTGGCATCACGATCACGTCCGCCGCGACGACCGCGATCTGGAACGGCAAGCGTCTAAACATCATCGACACCCCCGGCCACGTCGACTTCACCATCGAAGTCGAGCGTTCGCTGCGCGTGCTCGACGGTGCGGTATGCGTGCTCGACTCCAACCAGGGTGTGGAGCCGCAGACGGAAACCGTCTGGCGCCAGGGCGACAAGTACAAAGTGCCGCGTATCGTCTTCGCCAACAAAATGGACAAGACGGGCGCTGACTTCTTCCGCTGCCTCGAAGACATCAAGGTGCGTCTCGGTGCGCGCCCGATCGCCATCCAGTTGCCGATCGGCGCGGAATCAAATTTCAAGGGCCTCGTTGATCTGGTGCGCATGCGCGCCGTGATCTGGGAAGAAGAGTCCCTCGGCGCCAAGTTCAACGACGTTGAAATTCCGGCTGACCTCGCCGACCAGGCGCAGGAATATCGCACGGCCATGATCGAAGCCGCCGTCGAGCTCGACGATGCGGCCATGGAAGCTTACCTGGAAGGCAAGGAGCCCGATGAGGCGACGCTGAAGGGCTTGCTGCGTAAGGCTGTGATCACCGGCGCTTTCTATCCGGTGCTGTGCGGCTCGGCGTTCAAGAACAAGGGCGTTCAGCCGCTCCTTGACGCAGTTGTCGATTACCTGCCGTCGCCGATCGATCGCGGCGCCATCAAGGGTATCGACTACAAGACCGGCGAAGAGACCGACCGTAAGCCGAGCGATGACCAGCCGTTGTCGGTTCTGGCGTTCAAGATCATGGATGACCCCTATGGCATCCTGACCTTCGCGCGCGTCTATTCGGGCACCCTGAGCAAGGGCCAGGCGCTGCTCAACTCGTCGCGTGACAAGAACGAGCGCGTTGGCCGCATGGTGCTCATGCACGCCAACAACCGCGAGGAAATCGCGGAAGCCTATGCCGGCGACATCGTCGCGCTGGTCGGCCTCAAGGATACGCGTACGGGCGAAACCCTGTGCGATCCCAACAAGGCCGTCATCCTCGAGAAGATGGAATTCCCGGACCCGGTCATCGAACAGGCTGTTGAGCCGAAGACGAAGGCTGACCAGGAAAAGATGACCACGGCGCTCCTCAAGCTCGCCAACGAAGATCCGTCTTTCCGCGTGACCACCGATCAGGAGTCCGGCCAGACGATCATCAAGGGCATGGGCGAACTGCATCTCGACATTAAGGTCGACATTCTCAAGCGCACCCACAAGGTGGAAGTGAATGTCGGCGCGCCGCAGGTGGCCTATCGCGAGAAGGCGACCCGCGACGTCGAATATGACTATACCCACAAGAAGCAGTCGGGCGGTTCCGGTCAGTTCGCGCGCATCAAGTTCGTGCTTGGCCCCAATGAAGTGGGCAAGGGCGCGGAGTTCGAGTCGAAGATCATCGGCGGCGCGGTGCCGAAGGAATTCATCCCGGGTGTCGAAAAGGGCTTCAAGTCCGTTCTCGGCTCCGGCGTGGTTGCGGGCTTCCCGGTCGTCGACGTCAAGATGTCGCTGGTTGACGGCGCCTATCACGACGTTGACTCGTCGGTTCTGGCCTTCGAAATCGCCGCTCGTCAGGGGACGCGCGAAGCGCTGCAGAAGGCAGGCTGCGTGCTGCTCGAGCCGATCATGAAGGTCGAGGTCGTGACGCCGGAAGAACACACCGGTTACGTCATCGGCGATCTCAACTCCCGCCGTGGCCAGATCCAGGGTCAGGACATGCGCGGCAACGCGGTCGTGGTGAATGCCATGGTGCCGCTGGCCAACATGTTCGGTTACGTCTCGAACCTGCGTTCGGGCACGCAAGGCCGCGCCAGCTATACGATGCAGTTTGATCATTACGCGGAAGTGCCGCGTAACGAAGCCGAAAAGATCCAGGCGAAGTACGCCTAATAGAAACAGTCGATAGGTTTTAAGGAGCTCCGCAATGGCGAAGGAAAAGTTTGAACGGAACAAGCCGCATTGCAACATCGGCACGATCGGTCACGTTGACCACGGCAAGACGTCGCTGACGGCTGCGATCACGAAGTGCCTTGCCGAGACGGGCGGCGCGACGTTCACGGCGTATGACCAGATCGACAAGGCGCCGGAAGAAAAGGCGCGTGGCATCACGATCTCGACGGCGCACGTCGAATACGAGACGCAGAACCGCCACTACGCGCACGTCGATTGCCCCGGCCACGCCGACTATGTGAAGAACATGATCACGGGCGCGGCGCAGATGGACGGCGCGATCCTGGTGGTGTCGGCGGCCGACGGCCCGATGCCGCAGACCCGCGAGCACATCCTGCTGGCGCGCCAGGTCGGCGTTCCCGCGCTGGTGGTGTTCATGAACAAGGTCGACCTGGTCGATGACCCGGAACTGATCGACCTGGTCGAGATGGAAGTGCGCGAACTGCTGTCGAAGTACGACTTCCCGGGCGACGACATTCCGATCACCAAGGGTTCGGCGAAGTGTGCGCTCGACAACACCAACCCGGAAATCGGCCATGACGCCGTTCTGGCGCTGATGAAGACGGTCGACGAATACATTCCGCAGCCGGAGCGTCCGATCGACCAGCCGTTCCTGATGCCGGTGGAAGACGTGTTCTCGATCTCGGGCCGCGGCACGGTGGTGACCGGTCGCGTCGAGCGCGGCATCGTGAAGGTTGGTGAAGAAGTCGAGATCGTCGGCCTGAAGGCGACGGTGAAGACGACGGTGACGGGCGTCGAAATGTTCCGCAAGCTGCTCGACTCGGGGCAGGCTGGCGACAACGTGGGCTGCCTGCTGCGCGGTACGAAGCGCGAAGACGTGGAGCGCGGCCAGGTGCTGTGCAAGCCGGGTTCGGTGAAGCCGCACACGAAGTTCAAGGCTGAAGCCTACATCCTGACGAAGGATGAAGGTGGCCGCCATACGCCGTTCTTCACGAACTATCGTCCGCAGTTCTATTTCCGCACGACGGACGTGACGGGTATCGTGACCCTCCCGGAAGGCACGGAAATGGTGATGCCGGGCGATAACGTGACGATGGACGTGGCGCTGATCGTTCCGATCGCGATGGAAGAGAAGCTGCGCTTCGCCATCCGTGAAGGCGGCCGCACCGTCGGCGCCGGCGTCGTCGCATCCATCGTCGAGTAACAAAAGGTTTTCGCCGCGGCGTCGCAAGGCGCCGCGGGGAGTTCCGGGGGCCTATGTCCCGGTTGTTTTGAGAGAAGCGCCGAGACCGACGGCTGCAAGGGAATGAGAAGATGAACGGCCAGAATATCCGCATACGCCTCAAGGCGTTTGACCACCGGATCCTCGATACGTCGACGAAAGAAATCGTCTCGACGGCGAAGCGGACCGGCGCGCAGGTGCGCGGCCCGATTCCGCTGCCGACGCAGATCGAGAAGTTCACGGTGAACCGTTCGCCGCACGTCGACAAGAAGTCGCGCGAACAGTTTGAAATTCGTACCCACAAGCGCGTCCTCGACATTGTCGATCCGACGCCGCAGACGGTCGATGCTTTGATGAAACTCGATCTCGCGGCCGGTGTGGACGTCGAGATCAAGCTCTAAGGTTGAACCGGGCACCTCTTCAAGAAATGTGCCCTTAAGGACGAGAACAATGCGTTCAGGTGTCATTGCACAGAAGGTCGGCATGACCCGCGTCTTCACAGACGCAGGCGAACATGTGCCGGTCACGGTTCTCAAGCTCGACGGCTGCCAGGTCGTTGCGCATCGGACCAAGGATCAGAACGGCTATACCGCCGTGCAGCTCGGTTTCGGCCGTGCGAAGGTGAAGAACGTTCCGAAGGCGGAGCGTGAGCGTTTCGCGCGCGCGCAGGTCGAGCCGAAGATGAAGCTCGCCGAATTCCGCGTGCCGGAAGATCAGCTGATCCCGGTCGGTGCGGAGATCACCGCCGATCATTTCGTTGCCGGCCAGTATGTGGACGTCAGCGGCACGACGATCGGTAAGGGCTTCGCCGGTCCGATGAAGCGTTGGAACTTCGGCGGTCTGCGCGCCACCCACGGCGTGTCCGTCTCGCACCGCTCGCACGGTTCGACCGGTCAGCGCCAGGATCCGGGCAAGACCTTCAAGCAGAAGAAGATGGCCGGTCACCTCGGTGCCGAGCGCGTCACGACGCAGAACCTGCGTGTTGTCCAGACGGACGTCGCCCGCGGCCTCGTGCTCGTGGAAGGCGCCGTTCCGGGCCATGCCGGCGGCTACATCTATGTGCGCGACGCGGTGAAGAAGCCGCTGCCGAAGGATGCGCCGCAGCCGGGCAAGTTCAAACTGCCGGAAGCAGCAGCCCCCAGTGAAGAAAAGAAGGAGGGCTGAGCCGTGAAAATCGACATTCTGTCCATCGACGGCGCTCAGTCGGGCTCGATCGAACTCAACGACGAGATCTTCGGTCTCGAGCCGCGTGCCGATCTGATCGCGCGCATGATCCGCTACCAGCTGGCGGCGCGTCGCGCCGGCACGCATGCGGTGAAGAATCGCGCGGACATCAACCGCACGACCAAGAAGATGTACAAGCAGAAGGGCACGGGCGGCGCTCGTCACGGCTCGATGCGCGTGCCGCAGTTCCGTGGCGGTGGTCGCGCTTTCGGTCCGGTCGTTCGCAGCCATGCGCACGATCTGCCCAAAAAGGTGCGTGCCCTGGCGCTGCGCCATGCTCTGTCGCAGAAGATGCGCGACGGCGGCCTGGTGGTGTGGCAGTCGGCCGATATCACTGAAGCGAAGACCAAGGCGCTTGCCGCTTCCTTCGCCAAGGCCGGCCTCAACTCCGCTCTGATCATCGATGGCGTCGAGCCGCAGCAGAACTTCTGCCTGGCGGCCCGCAACATCCCGAACATCGACGTGCTGCCCGTGCAGGGCATCAACGTCTACGACATTTTCCGCCGTGAGAAGCTCGTGCTGACCAAGGCGGCGATCGAGGCGCTGGAGGCGCGATTCAAATGAGCCAGGCAGCCCGTTTCGCCGATGCTCGTCACTATGACGTAATCGTCTCGCCGGTGATCACCGAAAAGGCGACGATGGCGTCGGAGCAGAACAAGGTGGTCTTCAAGGTCCGCAAGGAAGCCACGAAGACCGAAATCAAGCTCGCGGTTGAGCGTCTCTTCGACGTCAAGGTCGAGAGCGTGAACACCAATGTCCGCAAGGGCAAGAATCGTGTATTCCGCGGCCGCCGCGGCATGCAGGGCGACGTCAAGCGTGCCGTCGTGACCCTCGCCGAGGGTCACCGGATCGACGTGACGACCGGTCTGTGAGCGGAAAAGGATTGGATCGATGGCACTGAAATCATTCAAGCCCGTCACGCCGAGCCTACGCCAGCTCGTGATCGTTGACCGCTCTGACCTGTGGAAGGGCAAGCCGGTCAAGACGCTGACGGAAGGCAAGTCGCAGAAGGGTGGCCGCAACAACCACGGCCGCATCACCGTGCGCTTCCGTGGCGGTGGTCACAAGCAGTCGTACCGTCTGGTCGACTTCAAGCGTCGTAAGCTTGATGTCGCGGCGACGGTCGAGCGTCTGGAATACGACCCGAACCGCACGGCGTTCATCGCGCTGATCAAGTATGCGGACGGCGAGTTGTCCTACATTTTGGCGCCGCAGCGCCTGGCACCGGGCGACACGGTCGTCTCCGGCAACCAGGTCGACGTGAAGCCCGGCAATGCGATGCCGCTGTCGAACATCCCGGTGGGCACGATCGTGCACAACATCGAGATGAAGATCGGCAAGGGTGGCGTTCTGGCTCGTTCGGCCGGCACCTATGCGCAGATCGTCGGTCGCGACCAGGGCATGGTGATCATGCGTCTGAACTCGGGTGAGCAGCGTCTGGTCCACGGCCAGTGCTTCGCCACGATCGGCGCGGTGTCGAACCCCGACCACATGAACATCAACCTCGGTAAGGCGGGTCGTAACCGCTGGCTCGGCCAGCGTCCGCACAACCGTGGTGTCGTCATGAACCCGGTCGACCATCCGCACGGCGGTGGTGAAGGCCGCACCTCGGGTGGTCGCCATCCGGTGACCCCGTGGGGCAAGCCCACCAAGGGCAAGAAGACCCGTTCGAACAAGTCGACGGATAAGTTCATCGTGACCTCGCGTCACAAGAGCAAGAAGAAGGGCTAAGCCATGACGCGTTCGATCTGGAAAGGTCCGTTCGTCGACGGCTATCTGCTCAAGAAGGCAGAAACGTCGCGCGCCTCCGGCCGCTCCGAAGTCATCAAGATCTGGAGCCGTCGCTCCACGATCCTGCCGCAGTTCGTCGGTCTGACGTTCGGCGTCCACAACGGCCACAAGCATATCCCCGTGAACGTCAACGAGGACATGATCGGTCACAAGTTCGGCGAGTTCGCGCCGACCCGTACTTTCCATGGCCACGCCGCCGATAAGAAGGCGAAGAGAGGCTGATATGTCGAAGCCGAAACTGGAACGTAAGCTCGGCGAGAACGAGGCCAAGGCGGTGGCGCGCATGCTGCGCGTCAGCCCGCAGAAGCTGAACCTCGTTGCCCAGCTGATCCGCGGCAAGAAGGTTGAGACGGCGCTCGCCGATCTCGAGTTCTCGCGCAAGCGGATTTCGGGCGAAGTGCGCAAGGCGCTGCAGAGCGCCATTGCCAACGCCGAAAACAATCACTCGCTCGATGTGGACGATCTGGTCGTCGCCGAAGCGCATGTTGGCAAGGCCATGGTCATGAAGCGCTTTCATGCCCGTGCCCGCGGTCGCGCCGGCAGCATCGAAAAGGCCTTCTCGAACCTGACGATCGTGGTTCGCGAAGTTCCGAGCGAAGCGAAGGCCTGAGGAGAGAACGATGGGTCAGAAAGTCAATCCGGTCGGCCTGCGCCTCGGCATCAATCGCACCTGGGATTCGCGTTGGTTCGCGGGCCGGGGCGAGTACGCCAAGCTGCTGCACGAAGACCTCGCCATCCGCGAGACACTGATGAAGGCGCTCAAGCAGGCGGCGGTGTCGAAGATCATTATCGAACGTCCGCACAAGAAGTGCCGCGTCACGATCCACTCGGCTCGTCCGGGCGTCGTGATCGGCAAGAAGGGCGCGGACATCGACAAGATTCGCAAGATGGTGGCGAAGCTGACCGACTCGGAAGTCGTCATCAACATCGTCGAAGTGCGCAAGCCTGAAATCGACGCGACCCTGGTCGCCGATTCGATCGCTCAGCAGCTCGAGCGCCGCGTCGCCTTCCGTCGCGCCATGAAGCGCGCCGTGCAGTCGGCCATGCGTCTGGGTGCCCAGGGCATTCGTATCAACTGCTCGGGCCGTCTCGGCGGCGCCGAAATCGCCCGTCTGGAGTGGTATCGCGAAGGTCGCGTGCCGCTGCACACGCTGCGCGCGGACGTCGACTACGGCGTTGCCACCGCGCACACGGCTTATGGCACGTGCGGCATCAAGGTGTGGATCTTCAAGGGCGAGATCCTCGAGCATGATCCGATGGCGCAGGACAAGCGCCAGAGCGAACTGGATGCCGGTGGTGGTGGCGGCGAACGCCGTCCGCGCCGGGAAGGTCGTGAAGGCCGCGAAGGCCGCCATAACCGCGACGCTGCGTGAGCGCAAAGCGGATACTGAGAGCTTAAGTCATGTTGCAACCCAAGCGCACCAAATTTAGAAAGGCCTTCAAAGGCCGCATCCATGGCAATGCCAAGGGTGGCTTCGAGCTCAACTTCGGCCAATTTGGCTTGAAGGCTCTTGAGCCGGAGCGTATCACCGCGCGTCAGATCGAGGCGGCCCGCCGCGCGATGACCCGCCACATGCGCCGTGCTGGCCGCGTGTGGATCCGCATTTTCCCGGACGTGCCCGTGTCGAAGAAGCCGACCGAAGTGCGCATGGGTAAAGGCAAGGGCGCGCCGGAATTCTGGGCCGCGCGCGTCGCGCCGGGCCGTATCATGTTCGAGATCGACGGCGTGCCCGCCGAGCTCGCTCGTGAAGCGATGACTCTTGCGGCGGCCAAGCTGCCGATCAAGACGCGCTTCGTGCAGCGCATTACCGAGTAAGGGGGACGAGATGAAATCCAACCAACGCGTCTCCGATCTTCGCGCCATGACGGAAGATCAGCTCGTGGACGAAGTGCTGAAGCTGAAGAAGGAGCAGTTCAACCTGCGCTTTCAGCGCGCTACCGGCCAGCTCGACAACACGTCGCGCGTCCGCGTCGTGCGTCGTGACATCGCCCGCGCCAAGACGCTGGCGGCGCAGAAGCGCAGCGGAAAGTAAGGACAAACGAGATGCCGAAGCGAATTCTCCAGGGCGTCGTCGTGAGCGACAAGCAGGCCAAGACGATCGTCGTCAAGGTTGAACGCCGTTTCACGCACCCGCTGCTCAAGAAGACCGTGCGTCGTAGCAAGCACTACCATGCGCACGATGAGAACAAGGCTTACAAGGTTGGCGATACCGTCTCCATCGTGGAGTCGAAGCCGATCTCGAAGCTGAAGCGTTGGACCGTCGTCGAGGCGGAAACCAAGGCTTAAAGAGTGGTCAAGGGAGCCTCGGCTCCCTTCAGGCGTAGTCCGGGGCGGGTAGCCGGTCCGGAAACCGATCTGAGAAGGAAGGCTTGAAGCCATGATTCAGATGCAGACCGCCCTCGATGTGGCGGATAATTCGGGTGCACGACGTGTAATGTGCATCAAGGTGCTCGGCGGCTCGAAACGCCGTTACGCCGGTGTGGGTGACATCATCGTCGTCTCCATCAAGGAAGCCATTCCGCGCGGTCGCGTGAAGAAGGGCGACGTGATGAAGGCCGTTGTCGTGCGCACCGCCAAGGACATCAAGCGCGCCGATGGTTCGGTGATCCGCTTCGATTCCAACGCCGCCGTTCTGATCAACAATCAGAGCGAGCCGGTTGGTACCCGTATCTTCGGACCGGTTCCGCGCGAGCTGCGCGCCAAGAACCACATGAAGATCATTTCGCTCGCGCCGGAGGTGCTGTGATGGCCGCGAAGATCAAGAAGGGCGACAAGGTCGTTCTCCTCACTGGTCGCGACAAGGGCCGTTCGGGCGAGGTCGTGCGCGTGATGCCGACTGAAGAGCGCGCCATCGTGCGCGGCGTCAACATGGTCCGCCGTCACCAGCGCCAGACCCAGACCCAGGAAGGTGGCATCATTTCGAAGGAAGCCTCCGTCCATCTGTCCAACCTCGCCGTGGCTGATCCGAAGGACGGCAAGCCGACGCGCGTGGCGTTCAAGATTCTCGACGACGGCCGCAAGGTTCGTGTCGCCAAGCGTTCCGGAGAAACGATCGATGGCTGAAGCTCCGACCGAAAAGCCCGCCAAGGGCAAGACGAAGCGCGGTGAAGCCGCGGCGCCCGCCAATGTTGCGACCGCTGAGTCGCTGGCGGTGCCGAAGGGCTATACGCCGCGCATGCGCAAGCATTACGACGAAGTCGTGCGCAAGCAGATGATCGAGGAATTCGGCTACAAGAATCCGCTCGAAGTGCCGACGATCGAGAAGATCGTCATCAACATGGGCGTTGGCGATGCCGTCAACGATACCAAGAAGGTGACGACGGCGGCTGGCGATCTGGCGCTCATTTCCGGCCAGAAGCCGGTGGTGACCAAGGCCCGCAAGGCGATCTCGACCTTCAAGGTGCGCGAGAACATGCCGATCGGCGCCAAGGTGACTTTGCGCAAGACGCGTATGTATGAGTTTCTGGACCGTCTGGTGACGATCGCGCTGCCGCGCATTCGTGACTTCCGCGGCCTGAATCCGAAGTCGTTCGACGGCCATGGCAACTATGCCATGGGCATCAAGGAACATCTGGTGTTCCCGGAGATCGACTACGACAAGATCGATTCGGTGATTGGTATGGACGTGATCGTGTGCACGACCGCCAAGACCGACGACGAGGCGCGCGCCCTTCTGCGCGCATTTAACTTCCCGTTCCGGCAGTGAGGCCTGGGAAATCCCTTTCGGGTCTCAAACGCGGAATCAAGAGGTAGGCTCAATGGCAAAGAAGAGCGCAGTACAGAATCAGAAGCGCAAGGAAAAGCTGGTGAAGAAGTTCGCCGGTCGCCGCGCGCGTCTGAAGGAAATCGTGAATGACGAATCCCTCAGCATGGAAGAGCGGTTCGAGGCATCCCTGAAGCTGGCGCAGGTGCCGCGCAATTCGTCGGCGACGCGCTTGCGCAATCGCTGCGAAGTGACGGGCCGTCCGCGCGCGTTCCATCGCAAGATGAAGATGTCGCGTATCGCCGTCCGGGAATTGGGCTCCAAGGGCCTGATCCCTGGCTTGGTCAAGTCAAGCTGGTAAGGGAGCGCGATCATGAATGATCCTTTGGGCGATATGCTCACCCGTATCCGTAACGCGCAGATGCGCCGCAAGAGCTCGGTCAACACGCCGGGTTCGCGCCTGCGCGCCAACGTACTCGAAGTCCTGCGGGACGAAGGCTACATCCGTGGCTATTCGACCACCGATTACGGCAATGGCCGTTCGGAGTTCGAAATCGAGCTGAAGTACTATGAAGGCGAGCCGGTGATCCGTCAGATCCAGCGCGTCTCCAAGCCCGGGCGGCGTGTTTACGCCGCCGTTTCGCAGATGCCCCGCGTCGCCAACGGCCTCGGTATCACCATTGTTTCGACTCCGAAGGGCGTCATGGCCGACCATTCTGCGCGTGAGCAGAATGTCGGCGGTGAAGTGCTCTGCCGGGTCTTCTGAGCGAGGACAGATCATCATGTCTCGTGTCGGCAAGAAGCCCGTCGCCATTCCGTCTGGTGTCACCGCCAAGGTCGATGGCCAGAATGTCGCCGTCAAAGGCGCCAAGGGCGAACTCAAGTTCGCGGTTCCGCAAGAGATCTCCGTCGCCCTCGATGGCGGCGCGATCAAGGTTGACCCGCGTGGTAATTCCAAGCGTGACCGCGCCATGTGGGGCATGTCGCGCGCCATGATCGCCAACCTGGTGACCGGTGTAACCAACGGCTTCGAAAAGAAGCTCGAGATCACCGGCGTCGGTTACAAGGCGGCCGTGGTCGGCAAGAGCCTGCAGCTGTCGCTCGGTTACAGCCACGACATCAACTATCCGATCCCGGCTGGCATCGCGATCGCGACGCCGCGCCCGACGGAAGTGACGATTTCGGGTATCGACCGTCGTCAGGTTGGCCAGGTTGCCGCCGAAATCCGCTCGCTGCGTGGTCCCGAGCCTTATAAGGGCAAGGGCATCAAGTATGCCGGCGAGTTCATCTTCCGCAAGGAAGGCAAGAAGAAGTAAGGAGACGCAGCGATGGCGAACAATGCTACGGCCACCGCCCGCCGCAAGGCGCGCGTCCGCCGCTCAATCCGTGCCCGGGCTTATGGCAAGCCGCGCTTGTCCGTGCACCGCACGTCCAAGCAGATCTATGCGCAGATCATCGACGACGAGAAGGGCGCGACGCTTGTCGCCGCTTCCTCGCTCGAAAAGGATCAGCGCTCGGCTCTGAAGACCGGTGCCAATGTGGATGCCGCCAAGGCGATCGGCAAGCTGATTGCCGAACGCGCCGCCAAGGCCGGCATCAAGGACGTCGTGTTCGATCGCGGCTCCTATATGTATCACGGCCGCGTCAAGGCGCTGGCCGAAGGCGCCCGCGAAGGCGGCCTCAACTTCTAAGTGTTTCCCGCGCTCCACGGCGCGGGCGATCCCAGCGAGCGGTTCAGACCGAACCGCGCAAGTGACGGAAAGAGAATATGGCAAGAGATTCTGAAGGCGGTGGCCGCCGCGATCGCGAAGAGCGCGATAGCGAGTTCGTCGACCGTTTGGTTCACATCAACCGCGTTGCCAAGGTGGTGAAGGGCGGCCGTCGTTTCGGCTTCGCTGCTCTCGTCGTCGTCGGCGACCAGAAGGGCCGCGTCGGTTTCGGCCACGGCAAGGCGCGTGAAGTGCCGGAAGCGATCCGCAAGGCGACGGAAGCCGCCAAGCGCGGTCTCATCCGCGTGCCGCTGCGCGAAGGCCGCACGCTGCATCATGACGTGCGTGGCCGTCACGGTTCGGGCCGCGTGGTCGTGCGCGCCGCTCCGGCTGGTACCGGCATCATCGCCGGCGGTCCGATGCGCGCCGTTTTCGAAACGCTCGGCGTTCATGACGTCGTCGCCAAGTCGCAGGGATCGTCCAATCCCTACAACATGGTGCGCGCCACGTTCGACGCGTTGAAGCACGAGGATTCGCCGCGCACGGTTGCCGCGCGCCGCAACCTCAAGGTTTCGGTGTTGCAGTCGCGCCGCCAGGGCGTCGATGCCGACGCCACTGACGCGTGAGGAGGGCGGTCACATGGCAAAGTCTTCCACCAAGCAAATCACGCTCGAACAGACCAAGAGCCCGATCGGCCGTCCGGCTGAGCAACGCGCGACCTTGAAGGGCCTCGGCCTGAACAAGATCGGTCGCCGTTCCTCGGTTGAGGATACGCCGGCGGTTCGCGGTATGGTCGCAAAAGTTGCGCACCTCGTGCGCGTCGTCGACGGCAAGTAAGGAGTCCGGGCGATGAAACTCAACGACATCAGGGACAATCCCGGTTCCTCTAAGGAACGTACCCGCGTCGGCCGTGGTATCGGCTCCGGCAAGGGTAAGCAGTCGGGCCGCGGCGGCAAGGGCCAGACCGCGCGTTCGGGCGTGCGCATCAAGGGCTTCGAAGGCGGTCAGATGCCGCTGCATCGTCGCCTGCCGAAGCGCGGCTTCAATGCGCCGTTCAGCACCGACTACAACGAGGTCAATCTCGGCCGCGTGCAGCAGGCGATCGAAGCCGGCAAGCTCGACGGCGCCAAGACGGTGACCTTGGAAGCGCTGATCGCGGCGGGCGTTTGCTCGAAGGCGCGTGATGGCGTCAAGTTGCTCGGCAGCGGCGAATTGAAGGCGAAAGTGGCCTTCGAAGTGGCCGCAGCCTCGAAGTCGGCCATCGCCGCCATCGAAAAAGCTGGCGGTAGCGTCAAATTGTTGAACGCAGCCCCGGCCGAAGGCGCTTGATCCGCAGTTTTGCGGGCTTTTCAATCAAGCCCGGAACCGCCATATGAGTTCGGACGGGGCGTAAGGTTGAGGCCTTTCGCCCCGTTCCCGTGTTCTAGGGCAAACTGCGTTTTGATCGAAACGCGATTTTGCCGGGACTGTTGAATTTGACGCGTCTTCATGGCGTTGGCGATTCCGCCAAACTTTGAAAGACAAAACGCATTTCGGCGCCGGTCCGGCGCCATCGGAGCGGAAATATGGCATCGGCAGCCGAGCAGCTCGCAGCCTCCATCAACTTTTCGGCCATCGGCAAAGCCGAGGAACTGAAGAAGCGAATTTGGTTCACCCTCGGCGCGCTGATCGTCTATCGACTCGGCACCTACATTCCGCTGCCGGGTATTGACCCGGTTGCTTTCGAACAGAGCTTCACCGGCCGTCAGCAGGGCGTGCTGGAACTGTTCAACATGTTCGCCGGCGGCGCCGTGCAGCGCATGGCGATCTTCGCCCTCAACATCATGCCTTATATTTCGGCATCCATTATTCTGCAGCTTCTGACGTCGGTGGTGCCGTCCTTCGAAGCGCTGAAGAAGGAAGGCGAGCAGGGCCGCAAGGTCATCAATCAATACACGCGCTACCTGACGGTGGTGCTGGCGATTTTCCAGGCCTGGGGCATTTCCATCGGCCTGCAAGGGCAGGAGGGCGTGGTCGCCAATCCGGGCCTGTTCTTCCAGATTTCGACGGTGATCTCGCTGGTCGGCGGCACCATGTTCCTGATGTGGATCGGTGAGCAGATCACTGCGCGCGGCATCGGCAACGGTTCTTCGCTGATCATCTTCGCGGGCATCGTGGCAGCCTTCCCATCGGCCATCGTTTCGACCTTGGAACTGGGACGGCAGGGCGCTTTGAACACCGGCCTGATCATCTTCGTGATCATCATGTCGCTGTTCGTCACCGCCTTCATCGTGTTCATGGAACGCGCGCAGCGCCGTCTCCTGATCACTTATCCGAAGCGCCAGGTCGGCAACCGCATGTACGAAGGCCAGACCTCGTTCCTGCCGCTGAAGATCAACACCGCCGGCGTCATTCCGCCGATCTTCGCGTCGTCGCTGCTGCTTTTGCCGACGACATTGGCGAATTTCTCGACGCCGGATGCGACCGGCTGGCTGGCGACGATCAATGCTTATTTCGCCCACGGCCGACCGCTCTACATGCTTTGCTACATCGGGCTGATCGTGTTCTTCGCCTTCTTCTATACGGCGGTCGTATTCAACCCGACCGAGACGGCGGATAATCTGAAGAAGCACGGCGGCTTCATCCCCGGCATCCGTCCGGGCGAGCGCACGGCGCAGTATATCGACGAAGTGCTGACGCGCATTACCGTGATCGGTGCTGCCTATCTCGCGGCGATCTGTCTGTTACCAGAAATGCTTATTTCCTACGCAGCGCTGCCGTTCTATTTCGGTGGTACGTCGCTCCTGATTGTCGTCAGCGTGACGATGGATACGGTGGCGCATATCCACGGTCATTTGCAGGCCCAGCAATATGAGGGGCTGGTGAAGAAAGCGAAGCTGCGGGGAAGAAGGCGATGAGATTGATTCTGCTTGGTCCGCCTGGAGCCGGTAAGGGCACGCAGGCTGAGCGGTTGATGAAGAAGCACGGGATACCGCAGCTTTCGACGGGGGACATGCTGCGGGCAGCCGTGAAGGCGGGCACGCCGGTCGGTCTCAAGGCCAAGGCCTTGATGGATGCCGGCAGCCTGGTGCCCGACGACGTGGTGGTCGGCATCATCGCCGATCGGCTGAACGAGGCCGATGCCCATAACGGCTTCATTCTCGACGGCTTTCCGCGCACGGTGGCGCAGGCCGAGGCGCTGGACAAAATGCTGGCGCAAAAGGACATGGCGCTTGATGCCATTGTCGAGCTGAAGGTTGATGAGGCGGCGCTGCTGGCGCGAATCGAGAAGCGGGCACGCGAGACGGTGGCTGCTGGCGGGACGGTACGGGCCGACGACAATGCGGAGGCCTTCAAGATCCGTCTTGATGCCTATCGTCAGCAAACAGCCCCGGTTTCGGCCTATTATGCCAGCCACGGCGCCCTCAAGGCCGTCGACGGCATGGCCGCCATCGACAGCGTGTCGCAGGCGATCGACGAGGCCCTGTCGGCCAGGGCCTAGGGAACGCGCAAACCAGCTTGGCAAAACCCCGTTTTCGGGCTTGACAGGCGGCTTTTTGCGTTGACGAGGGCGCTCATAATCCTTATATGAGCGCCATCATCGAAACCGAATGGTCCGGTGGCCTCTGGCTTGAGGCTGCGGGACTGTTTGCACGTTGGAAATCCCCTGCAAGGGCCGGCCTCCACCGGACGCAGGATCACCCAGCGCCAGCTTCGGCTGGCCGATATGGAGAGAGCAATGGCACGTATTGCCGGTGTAAATATTCCCACGAACAAGCGCGTCGTCATCGCGCTGCAGTACATTCACGGCATTGGCGCGAAGAACGCCGGTGAGATCTGCGAGAAGGTCGGCATTCCGGCCGAGCGTCGCGTGTCGCAACTGACCGACGCGGAAGTGCTGCAGATCCGTGAAACCATCGACCGCGATTACATGGTTGAAGGTGACCTGCGTCGTGAAGTGGCCGTCAACATCAAGCGTCTGATGGACCTTGGTTGCTATCGTGGCCTGCGTCATCGTCGTCAGCTGCCGGTTCGCGGTCAGCGCACGCACACCAACGCCCGCACCCGCAAGGGTAAGGCGAAGCCGATCGCCGGCAAGAAGAAGTAATTTCGTTTGGTGGCGCCTTTTTAAGGCGCCGCTTTTTGCCGGTTCGCGCCGGCCAACAGTGAGCCCTAGCGCCTGGAATGACGGGCGCGCCAGAAGGACAGAGAGTATCAATGGCTAAAGAAGCACAGCGCGTTCGTCGTCGTGAACGCAAGAACATCGCGTCGGGCGTCGCTCACGTGAACTCCACGTTCAACAACACCATGATCACCATCTCGGACGCGCAGGGCAATACGATTGCCTGGTCGTCGGCCGGCACGATGGGCTTCAAGGGCTCGCGTAAGTCGACCCCCTATGCCGCGCAGATGGCGGCGGAAGACGTGGCCCGCAAGGCCTCGGAACACGGCGTTCGCACCGTGGAAGTTGAAGTCTCCGGTCCGGGCTCGGGCCGTGAATCGGCTTTGCGCGCTCTGCAGGCCGCCGGCTTCACCGTCACCTCGATCCGCGACGTGACGCCGATCCCGCACAACGGCTGCCGCCCGCGCAAGCGCCGCCGCGTTTAATTCCGATTTGGCTGCGCCATCGACGGGTGGCGCGGTCTTTATTCCCGACACCGTGAGGCCATGGTCGACGGACCGATATGCCCACGGGCCATAGAAAGGCGCAGTCGTGATTCAGAAGAACTGGCAAGAACTCATCAAGCCGACCAAGCTCGACGTGACGCTTGGCGACGATCCGAAGCGTTTCGCAACGGTCGTGGCCGAGCCGCTGGAGCGTGGTTTCGGTTTGACGCTCGGCAACGCCCTGCGTCGCATTCTGTTGTCGTCGCTCCAGGGCGCTGCGATCAGCTCCGTCCACATCGACGGCGTGCTGCACGAGTTCTCCTCGATCCCCGGCGTGCGCGAGGACGTGACCGACATCGTCCTCAACATCAAGGACATCGCCGTCAAGATGCAGGCCGATGGTCCCAAGCGCATGATCCTGAAGAAGCAGGGTCCGGGCGCTGTGACCGCTGGCGACATCACGCTGACCGGCGACGTGCAGGTGCTCAATCCTGAGCTGGTGATCTGCAACCTCGACGAGGGTGCGGAAATCCGCATGGAATTCACCATCACCGGCGGCAAGGGCTATGTGCCGGCCGATCGCAACCGCGCTGAAGATTCGCCGATCGGCCTCATCCCGGTCGACAGCCTGTTCTCGCCGGTGCGCAAGGTCAGCTATCGCGTCGAGAACACCCGCGAAGGTCAGATCCTCGACTACGACAAGCTGACGATGACGATCGAGACCAACGGCGCCATCAACCCGGAAGATGCCCTGGCTTATGCCGCGCGCATCCTGCAGGACCAGCTCAACGTCTTCGTGAACTTCGACGAACCGAAGCGCGAAGAAGCGGCTCCGTCGATTCCGGAACTGGCGTTCAACCCGGCGCTGCTCAAGAAGGTCGACGAGCTCGAGCTTTCGGTGCGTTCGGCCAACTGTCTCAAGAACGACAACATCGTCTACATCGGCGACCTCATCCAGAAGTCGGAAGGCGAAATGCTGCGGACGCCGAACTTCGGCCGCAAGTCGCTCAACGAGATCAAGGAAGTGCTGGCGCAGATGGGCCTGCATCTCGGCATGGAAGTGCCGGGCTGGCCGCCGGAAAACATCGAAGAGCTGGCGAAGCGCTTCGAGGAACATTACTGAACCGATCCCTCTCCCCGCATAGGGCGGGGAGCATAAGGAACGGCCGACCCTTGGCACGGCGGCCGTAAAAACGAAGGAGTAGAGCCATGTATCACGGACGCGCTAAGCGCCGCTTCAACCGGACGGCCGAACACCGCAAGGCGATGTTCGCCAATATGTGTCAGGCGCTCATCAAGCACGAGCAGATCGTGACCACGCTGCCGAAGGCCAAGGACCTGCGTCCGGTCGTCGAGAAGCTGGTAACGCTCGGCAAGCGCGGCGACCTGCACGCTCGTCGTCAAGCGATCTCGCAGATCAAGGACGTCGATCTCGTCAAGAAGCTCTTCGACGTGCTCGGTCCTCGCTACACGAGCCGCAACGGCGGTTATACGCGCGTCCTGAAGGCTGGCTTCCGCTATGGCGACAATGCCGCGATGGCCGTGATCGAATTCGTCGATCGCGATCCCGATGCGCGCGGCAAGGATTCGGGCCCGGTCGAAAGCGAGCGTGAGAACGCCGCCGCCGCTGCTGCCTGATCTCAGTCGGTATAAGGAATTGAGAGAGCGGCCGCTGGCCGCTCTTTTCTTTTGTGGAGAGCTTCCTTTGGGGAAGCGTCATGCACATCAGGAGCGCGCGGGCGCTTTTGCCCATCCGGTTCACGGTTTCGTCGACGCTTTTGTGATGTTCCGCGCGTTGTGAAGCTTGGATCGCAATGCGATGATCATGGCCGAGAGGGAGCCATGAAGCTTGCGATCGTTGTCCTATCGTTTCTCTTTGCGCAGGTGGTGATGGCACAACCTGTTTCGCCCCAGCGTTTGCACGAGGCTGCGACCCGTGGCGACACCAAGGCGATCGCCGCGGCACTTGAGAGCGGCACGCCGGTCGATGCTGTCGACCGCAGCGGTCAGACAGCCTTGCTGTTGGCTGTGACCGCCGGACAGACGGAAGCTGCACGCTTGCTGTTGCAGCGTGGCGCCAGCGTCAATGCGCAGGCGGTCAATCATGATACGCCGTGGCTGCTGGCGGGCGCCTTGGGGCGCACCGCCATTCTGGAGCTGATGCTGTCGCACAAGCCGGATCTGTCGCTGCGCAACCGCTTCGGCGGCAGCGCGCTGATTCCAGCCTGCGAGCGCGGCCACGTGGAAACCATCCGTCTGCTGACGGCCAGATCGGGCATCGACGTCAATCTCGTCAACAACCTCGGCTGGACCTGCCTGCTCGAGATCGTGATTCTGGGCGATGGCGGGCCCCGGCATGTGGAGGCAACGCGGCTGGTGCTCGCCGCCGGCGCCAACGTCAATCTGGCCGACCGGGATGGGGTGACGCCCTTGGCCCATGCCCGCCGCCGGGGGCAGTCTGCGGTGGCACAACTGCTGGTGGCGGCCGGCGGCAAATAGCCGCCTGTCAGGGGGCCTGACGGAACGTATTTTTGGCTCCCGCGATTGAGCGGGCAGGGGTTCAAACCTATATTTTTCGAATCGATCTTTTGGGAAACCGCTCATGCTGTTGCGTCTTGCTCTCCTCCTTTCGCTGCCATTGCTCGTCCTGCCGGCCCAAGCTCAAACGGCTGCCCAGGCGCCAGCGCGGCAGGTTCCCGAAAGCCGGCAGCAGCTGGTTCTCTCCTATGCGCCGATCGTGAAACGCACGGTGCCGGCGGTTGTGAACGTTTACGCCTCGCGTACCGAGAAGCCGTCGTCCAATCCGCTGTTCGACGATCCGTTCTTCCGCCAGTTCTTCGGGCAGGGCGGCCGGCCGCAAACCCAGCAGTCGCTCGGCTCCGGTGTGATCGTCGATCAGGAAGGTCTGGTCGTCACCAACAACCACGTCATCGAGGGCATGACGGACGTGAAGGTGGCTTTGTCCGACCGTCGTGAGATCGACGCCGAGATCGTGCTGCGCGATCCGCGCACCGACCTGGCGATCCTGCGCCTCAAGAGCGGCAAGGATTTCCCCGCCCTCAACCTGGGCGATTCCGACGCGCTGGAAGTGGGCGACGTGGTGCTGGCCGTCGGTAATCCCTTCGCCGTGGGTCAGACGGTGACGCAAGGCATCGTCTCGGGGCTAGCGCGTACTCAAGTCGGCATCACCGACTATGGCTTCTTCATCCAGACCGACGCGGCGATCAATCCGGGCAATTCCGGCGGCGCGCTGGTCGATATGGAAGGGCGGCTCGTCGGCATCAATTCGGCGATTTATTCGCGCTCCGGCGGTTCGGTCGGCATCGGCTTCGCCATTCCCGTCAACATGGTGAAAGTGGTGCTGGCGACGGCGAAGGGCGGCGGACGGCAGGTGCGCCGCCCGTGGCTTGGCGCCACGCTGCAGAGCGTGTCGCGCGAGATCGCCGAATCTATTGGCCTCGACCGGCCCACGGGTGCGCTCGTCGCCGATGTCATCGGCAAGAGCGCGGCTGAAGCCGCCGGTTTGAAGCGCGGTGACGTGATCGTTTCGCTCGATAACCAGCCGGTGGTCGATCCCGAAAGCCTGGGCTTCCGTCTCGGCACCAAGAGCGTGGGCGGCACCGCCTCTCTGAGCATTCTGCGTGGCGGCAAGCCGCTCGTCCTGCCGCTGAAATTGCAAGTCGCGCCGGAAGATCCGCCGCGCGAAGAGGTCAAGATCGGTACGGGCCGGTCGCCGTTCGTCGGCGCGACGCTGGTCAATTATTCGCCGGCGATCGGCGAGGAATTCTCCGTCCATGGCGTGCGCGAAGGCGTTGTTGTCATCGACGTCGAGGACGGCTCCAACGCGCAATCGCTCGGCCTGCAGAAGGGCGACGTCGTCGTTTCGATCAACGATACGAAAATGCTGCGCACCAAAGATATGCAGAGCGCCACGTCGCAGCGGCGTCTGTTCTGGCAAATCACGATTGGCCGTGGCGGCCAGCTCTTCACCACCGTCATCAACGGCGGCTAAAGTCTTTCACCGTTTCTTGGAAACGGTGAAAGACTTCAGGCTCCTGTTTTGACGCGTTTTCTTTACGCGAACCGGCATCCACTTCGCTCGAAAACGCTATAACAAAAAAAGCCCGGGCCGTGGCCCGGGCTTTGCCGTTCTTGAGGGGATGGGGTTAGGCCGCGCGACGCGCGGGCGTGCTCTTGCCGATGCGGCGCTTGAGCGACGACCAGAGCTTGCGGATCTCTTCCGCCGCTTCGCTGGAGGGATGCAATTCGGTGACGCCGAGACCGAGGCGCGAGGCCTCCTGATAGTCGACGCGCGAAGCGATCATCGGATTGAGCAGGCCGCCCATGGCTTCCAGTGCCTTGGCACCCTGTTCGACACGGGCGCTCTGCTGGGCCGGCGGACATTGATTGAGCAGGAAGGCATATTCCCGGCGCAGCGCCCGCAACTGCTTGCGGGTCGATTCGCTGGCCCACAGGTCGAAGACATTGGGGCGAGCCGGGATGATGCAGATGTCGGCGACTTTCATGGCCGCCTGGGAGGCGGGCGAATCGGTGCCGGGCGTGTCGATGATGACGGTGGTGACGCCGGCCTTTTCCATGGCGGCGACAGCGCTCGCCAGCTTGCCGGGCGTGAATGTGGTGACGCCGATGTTCTTTTCTTCACGAACCTTGGCCCAGCGCGTGAGCGAGGCCTGCGGATCCATGTCGACGACGATGACTGTTTCGCCGGTTTCCGCCGCCGCGACTGCGAGCGAGGAAGCAATGGTACTCTTACCCGAACCGCCCTTTTGGGTGACCAAAGCTATAATTCGCATATTATGTCCCCTGTTTCCTGACATCCCTTATGGCGCTAGGTCCTTGGGAGACGGCGCCCCTCGTTTTCAATCGCGTCCAGTGCGAAGGAAATATGGTTAACTTGATTAAAGAATCTAACTGAAACGTTAACAATTTGTCGCAAAATGAGCCAGCACCGGTCAAGCCATGTCTGATTTATTCGCGCAGCCAACGCCAGAAAGCCTTGCGCCACGGCCACTTGCTGATCGCATGCGGCCGAAGAAGCTGGCCGAGGTCGCGGGTCAAGATCACCTGCTTTCGCCCGATGGCGCGCTTACGCGACTGATTCGCTCGGGTTCGATGGGCTCGCTGATCTTCTGGGGACCACCCGGTACGGGCAAGACGACGGTGGCGCGTTTGCTGGCGCAAGAGACCCATGCGGACTTCGTGCAGATCTCCGCCATCTTCTCCGGCGTCGCCGATTTGAAGAAAGTGTTCGAGGCGGCGCGGCGCTCCCATGGCGCCGGGCGCCCGACCTTGTTGTTCGTCGATGAGATCCATCGCTTCAATCGCGCCCAGCAGGATTCGTTTCTGCCTGTCATGGAAGACGGCACGATCACTTTGATCGGCGCGACGACCGAAAATCCCTCCTTCGAGCTCAACGCGGCGCTGCTGTCGCGCGCCCGGGTGATGACTTTTCGGTCGCTTGACGAAGAAGCGATCGGCAAATTGCTGGTGCGCGCCGAAACGCTGGAAGGCAAATCGCTACCGCTCGATGAAGGCGCGCGCGCCAGCCTCGTGCGCATGGCCGATGGCGATGGCCGCGCCGCGCTCACCTTGGCGGAGGAGATTTGGCGGGCCGCCGGGGAAGGCGAGATTTTCGATACGGAACATCTCGGCGAGATCGTGCAGCGCCGGGCGCCGATCTACGACAAGGGGCAGGAGGGGCACTACAATCTGATCAGCGCCCTGCACAAATGCGTGCGCGGCTCCGATCCCGATGCGGCGCTCTACTATCTGGCGCGCATGCTCGATGCCGGCGAGGATCCCTTGTTCATCGCCCGGCGCGTGGTGCGCATGGCGATCGAGGATATCGGCCTGGCCGATCCGCAGGCTTTGCTCGTCGCCAATGCCGCCAAGGAGGCCTATGACTTTCTTGGCACGCCGGAAGGCGAATTGGCGCTCGCCAATGCGGTGCTCTATGTCGCCTCGGCGCCGAAATCCAACGCCGCCTACATGGCCTGGAACAAGGCCTCGGCACTGGCCAAGAGCTATGGCTCGCTGATGCCGCCTCACACCATCCTGAACGCGCCGACCAAGCTGATGAAGGAAGAGGGCTACGGTGCCGGCTATCGCTACGACCACGACGAGCCCGATGCTTTTTCGGGCCAGAACTACTGGCCGGAAAAGCTCGGCCGCCGCAGCCTCTATGAGCCGGTGGAACGCGGTTTCGAGCGCGAGGTGCGCAAGCGCCTGGAATATTGGGCCAAGCTGCGCCAGGAGCGCGGAGAGTCCTAGAATTGGGCCCCTTGAGGGGTGATGACGGGGCCGGTTCCGCCCTCTATAGAGGGGGCATGACGGGTTTTTTGATCGTATTTTTGGGCGCCGGCATTGGCGGCATGCTCCGGCATGGGGTGAATTTGGGCTGCGCGCGTCTGTGCGGGACCGATTTTCCTTGGGGCACGCTGACCGTCAATGTGGTCGGCTCCTTCATCATGGGTGTATTCGCGGCCTGGCTGGCTTTTCGTGCCGGTGAAAGCTGGACGCCGCATACGCGCCTGTTTCTGGCCACGGGTATCCTTGGCGGGTTTACAACCTTTTCGGCTTTCTCGCTCGACACCATGCTGCTGTGGGAGCGTGGCGCGATCACCGCGGGCGCGCTCTATGTGCTGAGCTCGGTTGTTGTGTCGGTGCTGGCGCTGGCGGCTGGCCTGTCGCTCATCAGGTGGTTGTCATGAGTGCGCAGGGCACGAACACGCAAGGCACGTCGGTCCAGACATTGACCGTGAGTGCCGATGAAGACGGTATGCGGCTGGACCGCTGGTTTCGTCGGCGCTTTCCCGCGCTGTCGCTGGCCCATCTCAACCGCATCGTGCGCAAGGGCGAGGTGCGGGTGGACGGCAAGCGGGCGGAAACGTCCACACGCATCGCTGAAGGCAATGCCATCCGTGTGCCGCCGCTAAAGCTCGAGGCGCCCGCCGCGCCGGCGGTGAAGAAGGTTCGACCGGCCTCGCCCGATGACGTGCGCATGCTGAAAGAGCTTGTCCTGTTCGAGGACAAATATCTGATGGCAATCAACAAGCCCTATGGGCTTGCGGTGCAGGGCGGCTCGGGCACGACGCGGCACATCGACGGCATGTTGATGGCGATGGCGAACGAGAAGGGCGAACGGCCGGTGCTCGTGCATCGCCTCGATCGCGATACCTCAGGCGTTCTGCTCATCGCCAAGTCACGCAAGATCGCCTCTGATCTCGGCGAGATTTTCCGCTCGCGCCAGACGCGCAAAATCTATTGGGCTGTTGTCGAAGGCGTGCCTAAGCCGTTCCAGGGTCGCATCTCACTCTTCCTCGCCAAGGGCGCGGGCATGGGCGACAAGCGCGGCGAACGGGCGCCGACCTCTTCGCGCGTCGACCCGGAGAAGATGCGCGTCGCCAAGCATGGCGAAGAGGACGCCCAGCATTCGGTGACCTTCTATGCGACGGTCGACAAGGTGGCGCCGCGTCTGGCCTGGCTGTCGATGAAGCCGATCACCGGCCGTACGCATCAGTTGCGCGCTCATGCGGAAGCCATCGGTCATCCGATTATCGGTGATCCGAAATATGGGCTCGATCTGAAGAGCAATGATCCGCGTCGCACCGATCCGATGCGCGCCGTTCCAGCGGAGATCGAACGCAAGCTGCATCTGATGGCGCGGCGTCTCGTTCTGCCGCATCCGCGCGGCGGCACGCTCGACGTCACCGCGCCGCTGCCGCCGCATATGCAAAAGACATTCGATCTGTTCGGCTTCGATGTGAAGCAATACGATCCGATCGAAGACGCCCCACAGGAGTAATTCGTGAGCGAATGCCGTCTGCCCCCTCTTACCGAAAGCCAATTCACGCCCGAACAGAAGCAGGCGCATGACGAATTCGTCGCCGAGCGCAAGGTCGGGTTTTCCGGGCCATGGCATGTGTTCGTTCGCTCGCCGGAACTGCTGACGCGCACGCATCGGGTCGGAGAGTTCCTGCGCTATCGCTGCTCGCTGTCGGGCCGGCTCAGCGAATTCACCATTCTCATGGTGGCGCGTCATTGGACGCAGGATTTCGAATGGGGTGCCCATCGCAAACATGCGCTGGCGGCCGGCGTGACCGAGGCAACGGTGGCGGCTATTCGCGATGGCCGGCGGCCGTCACCGCTGACGAACGAAGAAGAGATCATTTGGGATTTCGTTTCCGAACTGCTGGCGACGCGCCGCGTTAGCGATCCGACCTATGATCGCGCCAAGGCGCAATTCGGCGAGACCGGCGTGGTCGAGCTGTGCGGCCTTGTTGGTTACTATTCGCTGCTGGCGATGACGATGAACGTGGCACGGGTCGCGCCGCCTGCGGGCGAAACGCCGCTGCCGCGCTTTCCGGAGTGACGATGGGCGACGATCCCAAAGGTGATTCCAAGGGCGATTCCAAGCGTGATCTTTCGCGCGACCTGCTGCCGTCCGCCGGAGAAAACATCGATCCGGTGGAAATGGCGCGTCGCGATCAGCGCAAGGCTTTGCCGCGCCGTTTCTATAAGAGTGCGGGAACGCGGGAAGACAATGGTCAGTACGCTTTGCTGCTCGATGGCCGGCCGGCGCTGACACCGGCTCGCAATCCGCTGGCCGTGCCAAGCGCGAAACTGGCGCAGCTGCTGGTGGACGAATGGGATGCGCAGCAGGAGGTCATCGACCCCTCCGCCATGCCTGTCACGCGCATCGTCAATTCGGCGCTGGACGGCGTGGCCCGCGATATCGAGGCCGTGCGCGCTGAAGTCGTCAAATATGCGGGCTCCGATCTGCTTTGCTATCGCGCGGGCGAACCGGAAGCGCTGGTGGGCGAACAACGCAAGGCCTGGGATCCGATCATCGGCTGGATGCGCGAAGCGCACGATGCTCCTTTCGTGCTGGCAGAAGGCATCGTGCATGCGGCGCAGCCCGACGAGACGATCGCGGCCGTGCGCAAGGTTGTGAAGGCCGCGACCGGCGAGGGCGCGGCTGCACCTTTGAAGGCGGCGGCGCTGAGTACGGTGACGACCCTGACCGGCTCGGCGCTGCTGGCGCTGGCGCTCGCTTCAGGTAAGCTGACGGCTGACGAAGCCTGGGCGGCGGCGCATGTCGATGAAGATCATCAGGCGCGCGTGTGGGGCGCCGATGCCGAGGCGGTCGAACGCCAGGCGCGGCGTAAAATCGAGATGGATGCGGCGGCCGCTGTTTTGGCGGCACTATCGTAAGCAGATGAGCCGGAGGAACGTTCGTGAAACATATCATTGCTGATCTGGAACAGCGGCGGACCAAGGCGGCTCTTGGCGGTGGCCAGGCGCGTATCGAGGCGCAACACAAGCGCGGCAAGCTGACGGCGCGCGAACGGATCGACCTGCTGCTCGATCACGATTCCTTCGAAGAATTCGACATGTTCGTGCAGCATCGTTCGACCGACTTCGGCATGGACAAGGCCGAGAAGATTCCCGGCGACGGTGTCGTCACCGGCTGGGGCACGGTGAACGGCCGCACGGTCTTCGTCTATGCCAAGGATTTCACCGTGTTCGGCGGCTCCCTGTCGGAGACGCACGCTCAGAAGATCATGAAGATCCAGGATATGGCGCTGAAGAACCGTGCGCCGATCATCGGTCTTTTCGATGCCGGTGGCGCGCGCATTCAAGAAGGCGTGGCGGCGCTCGGTGGCTATGCGGAAGTCTTCCAGCGCAATGTGCTGGCCTCGGGCGTCATTCCCCAGATCTCGGTGATCATGGGGCCATGCGCCGGTGGCGACGTCTATTCGCCGGCGATGACCGACTTCATCTTCATGGTGCGCGATACGAGCTATATGTTCGTCACCGGCCCCGACGTGGTGAAGACCGTCACCAACGAGACGGTGACGGCCGAAGAACTCGGCGGCGCCTCGGTGCATACGACCAAGTCTTCCGTCGCCGATCACGCCTATGACAACGATGTCGAGGCGCTGTTGCAGATGCGCCGGCTGATCGACTTCCTGCCGTCTTCGAACCGCGACGACGTGCCGGAATGGCCGACATTCGATGTGGCCGATCGATTCGACATGTCGCTCGATACGCTGGTGCCCGACAATCCGAACAAGCCCTACGACATTCGCGAGTTGATTTCGAAGGTCGCCGACGAAAGCGATTTCTTCGAAATCCAGGAAGCGCATGCGCGCAATATCGTCACCGGTTTCGGGCGCATCGAAGGGCGCACCGTCGGCTTCGTTGCCAATCAACCGATGGTGTTGGCGGGTGTGCTCGACAGCGATGCCTCGCGCAAGGCGGCGCGCTTCGTGCGTTTCTGCGATGCCTTCAACATTCCCATCGTCACTTTCGTAGACGTGCCGGGCTTCTTGCCGGGGACGGCGCAGGAATATGGCGGCCTGATCAAGCATGGCGCGAAGCTGCTGTTCGCCTATGCGGAAGCGACTGTGCCGAAGGTGACCGTCATCACCCGCAAGGCGTTTGGCGGTGCTTATGACGTGATGGCCTCGAAACATCTGCGCGGCGATTTCAACTATGCCTGGCCGTCGGCGCAGATCGCGGTGATGGGCGCCAAGGGCGCGGTCGAAATCATTTTCCGGGCCGACATCAAGGACGCCGAGAAGATCGCCGCGCGTACCAAGGAATACGAGGATCGCTTCCTGTCACCCTTCGTCGCCGCCGAGCGCGGCTATATCGACGAGGTGATCATGCCGCACGCGACGCGCAAGCGTATCGCGCGGGCGCTCGCCATGCTGCGTCACAAAGATCTGGAAAATCCGTGGAAGAAGCACGACAACATTCCGCTTTAATCGGCGTAATCGCATTTGGCTGATTGGTGTCATTCCCGACAGCCGCATAGCGGCTGAGCAGGAATCCAGAGTAACTGGTAGAATGCTCTCGATACGTTTTACCGCTTGCTCTGGATTCCCGCTCGCGCTTCGCGTCGGGAATGACACGGAGAGTTTCTCCGTACCCCGCTAGAAGCGCATCATCGCGCCGCCGCGCATGGCGAAAATGGCATTCTTGTCGTTATGCCATTCGCCTCTGAGATTGGCGAACAAGCTGTAGGCGCCTTGGCCGCGCCATTCCAGGCCTGCTACGGCGAAGAGGCCGACCGTCGTGCGCGGACCCGTTGGATCGATGTTGACGGCTGAGCCAGCCAGTTGCGCCAGCACGTTCGAGCCGTTGATCCGACGTGAAATGACGCCCAAGGTTTCATAAACGTGCAGCGTGCCGTCGAGATAGCGATAGGTGTGGCTGCCGGTCACCTCGGCGCGGAATTCGCTGGTGCGCGTGCTGCGGCCGCCATAGGCAAGGCCGACGACCGGATCGTTCTCGTTCATGCCGTTCCAGCCCGTCACCGTATAGCGGTAATGGACGGAGGGTCTGATGCTGGTCGTATTGTCGATGGCGATGTCGGCGCCGACGCCAACCTCAGGGCTGAGGAACTTGCCGCTGGTGTGGCCGGTGACATTCGTCTGTCCGTTGGGCAGCAGATTGCTGACGACCGTGCGCGTGCCCTGGCCCGAGGTGATGCCGCCGGTGACCGCTGCCTCGGCGAAGAAAATGTCGTGCGAATAGCGGCCGTAGACGCCGGCGATGCCATAGGTCGCCTGATGCGAAAGCGGATCGCCGGTGTTGGCTTTCGCATTGCCCATGGCACCGCCGACGAAGGCGCCGATGCGCATGGGCGCCATTTCGGCGCTTTCGACACCGATCACCGCGCCGGCATTGGTTGCCGTATAAGCGGCGGTTCGGCTGGTTTCGCTTTGCCGGCGCGCGCCGCCGAACGGCTCGATGTAGAAACCTGTATTGCCTTGCTGGCGATTGACCGGTTGGCTGATGCGGCCAAGAGTAATGTCACGCACCGCATCGGTGACGTCGGTGACGCCGCGATCGGCCATTTGTTGCGTCGTCGTGTCGACCACGACGATGGCATTGCCGACGCGCTGCCACACCGGCGCATTGCTGACATTGATTTGCGCGCCCTGCAACGTATCGAAGGCCAGAACCTGCGAGCGATGGCCGCCGGCATCAAGATTGATCGTATCGCCGCCGCCGCCGATGGCGATGAGGCCGCTGATGCGCGAATTGCGGCCGATGGTCAGCGTGTCGGCCGCGCCGGTGAGTTGAATGGCGGTGCCTGATGTGCCGACGATCGTGCCGTTGTTGTTGATGACCGAGCCCGTAGCCGGCGTCGATGCGACGTTCACCTGAATGCCGGTAGCCCCCGAAATGGAGCCGCTGTTGGTGATGTTGACCGAACCGTTGGCCGCGACACCGGCGGCGGCGCCGGAGACCTGGCCGGTGTTGTTGAGCGTGGCCGTGTTGCCGGCGAAGAAGCCGACGGAGCCAGCACCGTTGGCCAGAACCGCGCCGGTGTTGATCAGTGTCATATTGCCGGCGCCGGCCACGGCGGCTGCGCCGCTGCCGCTGACGGAGATGCGCCCTTTATTGGTCACCGTGCTGTCGCCGGTGCTGTAGACGCCATAGGCGGTGCTGCTGCCCGCGCCGCCGGCTTCGATCACGCCTTCGTTGGTGATCGAGGCGCTGTTGCCGATGGCGACGCCGATCGATGGCGTTGCCGCATTCGTCGAGACGTCGGCGGAAATCTGGCCGGTGTTGGAAATGGTGGCGTTGCGGCCGACGTTCACGGCGACGCCGTTCTTGGCCGCCGAGATCAAACCGTTGTTGGTGATTGCCGCATCGTTGGCGGTGCGGATGCCGGTCGAGCCATCGCCGCTGGCCGAGACCTGGCTGTTGTTGGTGAGCGACAGATTGGTCGCGGAAATCGCCGTGCTGCCGTCGCCTGTCGACAAGATGGCGCCGCCATTGTTGATCGCCGCGGGGCCGTCGACGGCGATGGCGCCTGTGCGGCCGGTCACCGTGCCGTTGTTGGAAAGATTGAAGGGGCCGATGCTGTAGAACGCCGTGCCGGCTTGCCCGTCGATCGTGCCCGTATTCGTGCCGCTGATGCCGAAGGCGCTGATGCCGCCGACGATCCGGGCGCGATTGGTGACTTCGAGATTGCCGGCGGCGCGGATCGCCAGACCCGACGCATTGCCGACGGAAATCGTGCCGTCGTTGACGACTTTGGCATTGCCGGAGGCCGCGCTGGTCACGTCGACGCCGACGTTAAGAGCATCGATGGTGCCGTTGTTCTTCAGATCGACGGACTGCGACTGGGTGCCGATGCGGCCGGTGATGCGGCCGTTGTTTTCCAATTGCAGGGACGAGGATGTGGATATGCCTGACGTTTGTCCCTGGATCAGGCCGTTATTGGTGCCATTGACGGCGCCCTGGCTGGCGATGCCGCTCAAGCCTGCGCCGCGAATGACGCCATTGTTGTTCAAGGTCAACAGACCTTCGCTGGTGACGCCACTGGCATTGCCGGTGATGGACCCATCGTTCATCAACGTGCCTGACGGACCCATCGACACGCCGGCATTGGTGCTGGCGGTGCCGCCGACGACCGTGGTGCCATATTGAATGTGCACGTCGCCGATGAGGCCGGCGTTGTCGACGCCATTGGGACCAATCGCGCCGCTGCATTCCAACGTGCCGTTGCCGGACAGCGTGCAATCGGCCTGGGCCGTGTTCAGCGGCAAAGCAGTGGCCAGCAAAACAGTGGCATAGCCCGCGAGCGGAACCACGCCTTTTCCAAGCCGTCGCTGATCAGCTTTTCCTGAATGCATACCCAATTCCTGATGCCGACACGCCTTCGCCGGCATCCCAAACACTGCGCCTCCCAGAGGCAGCATTGGGGCTTAACGGACTTATAAATCAGGGCCCTTTGCATTGTAGCGATCGTGGATTCAGTTCGTTTACCTAAACAAGACGTTACGATCCCTTGTCAGGCAGCCGCGCGCGATGGAACCCGGGTTATGGAATCGGCAACCAAGCCTGTTGGCCGGCGCTTAACCCTGTGCCGCGAAGCCGTGGCCGCGTTCACCGGATGGCAATGGGCATGACTTAGAGGTTAACGCCATCAAGACGGCGTCATTCAAGAAGCCGCAGGAGCGGGGTTGTGCAAATGGATATGAACAGGACGGGTTTTGGTGAACATCTCGATCGCGGCCGCGCCGCTGTCGTGTCCTTGACCAATGCCAACGAAATCACGACGGAAGACGTGGTGCGGTTGCGCCGCTTGATCTTCTCGCAAACCAGCGTCGGCCGCGACGAAGCCGAAGCTTTGTTTCACCTGGAGCGCTCCGACGCCGCGAAATGTCCGGAATGGACGGCGTTCTTCGTCGAAGCGATCACCGATCATATTGTTTGGCAGGCGCGCCCGACGGGTGTCGTCAACACGCCACAAGCGGAATGGCTGATCCAGCAGGCCGATCAGACGCGCACGCTCAACACGTTCGCGGTTCTGGTCAATGTGTTGGCCGAAGCGCATCGGGTTCCCGCCTGGTTGCCGGCGGCGGTTCGTGGCCGCGCGGGTGCTGGCTGGCAGGGACTGGGAAATGTCCTGGAAGAAGCGGTCCGAAAGGCGGCTTGAACAGCATTTTCGGTAAAATAGACCTATAGACGGCTGTGCCTCCCCCTTTTAGAACAGTCAGGTAGGGTCGGCGCTCTCACTTCGCCGGCCGTCGGGGCCCGAATGTTCAAAAAGATCCTCATCGCCAATCGGGGCGAGATTGCCTGCCGTGTCATCAAAACCGCCCGCCGTATGGGAATTGCCACGGTGGCGGTCTATTCGGACGCCGATCGCGACGCGCTCCATGTGGCGATGGCCGACGAGGCCGTCCACATCGGCCCGGCGCCTGCCGCGGAATCTTATCTCGTCATCGATCGGATCGTGGCCGCCTGTCAGCAGACCGGGGCCGAGGCCGTTCATCCGGGCTATGGCTTTCTTTCCGAGCGTGAAGCTTTTGCCGAGGCGCTGAAGAAGGCTGGCATCACCTTCATCGGACCCAATCCGCGCGCCATCGCGGCGATGGGCGACAAGATCGAGTCGAAGAAATTCGCCAATGCCGCCAAGGTCTCGACCGTGCCGGGCTATCTCGGCGTCATCGATAGCCCGGAACATGCGGTGAAGATCGCCGACGAGATCGGCTATCCGGTGATGATCAAGGCGTCGGCCGGTGGCGGCGGCAAAGGCATGCGCATTGCCCATGCGCGCGATGAAGTGGCGGAAGGGTTCGAGCGCGCCAAGTCCGAAGCGCTGTCGTCCTTTGGTGACGATCGCGTCTTCATCGAAAAGTTCATCGTCAATCCGCGCCATATCGAAATTCAAGTGCTCGGCGACAAGCACGGTAATGTCATCTATCTCGGCGAGCGCGAATGTTCGATCCAGCGCCGCAATCAGAAGGTGATCGAGGAAGCACCTTCGCCGCTGTTGGACGAGGCAACGCGTCGCGCCATGGGCGCGCAGGCGGTGGCTCTCGCTAAAGCGGTCGACTACGATTCCGCCGGCACCGTTGAATTCGTCGCTGGCCAGGATCGCAGCTTCTATTTCCTGGAGATGAACACGCGTCTGCAGGTCGAGCATCCGGTGACCGAACTCATCACCGGCATCGATCTGGTGGAACAGATGATCCGCGTCGCGGCTGGCGAGAAGCTGACCATCCGCCAGAGCGACGTGCATCTGCGGGGATGGGCGGTGGAAAGCCGCGTTTATGCGGAAGATCCGGTGCGCGGCTTCCTGCCGTCAACCGGGCGGCTGGTGAAATATCGCCCGCCGGCGGAAGGCCATTTCGGCAGCGTCACCGTGCGCAACGATACGGGCGTGCAGGAAGGCGGCGAGATTTCGATCTACTACGATCCGATGATCGCCAAACTCGTCACCCACGCGGGCGATCGCGAGACGGCGATCGATGCGCAGGCGCAGGCGCTCGATGCCTTCGTCATCGATGGCATCCGGCACAACATCCCGTTTCTATCCTCGCTGATGCAGCACAAGCGCTGGCGCGAGGGCCGTTTGTCCACGGGCTTCATCGCGGAGGAATATCCGCATGGTTTCGCCATGCCGATGCCGGAAGGCGAAACCCGCTTCGCGCTGACCGCCATCGCGGCTCATGCCGATCATGTCGCCAACGAGCGCAAGCGGCAGATTTCCGGCCAGATGCTGACCCAGAATCCGGTGGTGTTCTTGCGCGAACGTGCCGTCATTCTGCATGGCGAACGTATCAACATCATCGTCGACGAGGCGGACGATGGTTTGCTGGTGCGGATCGACGATGCATCGGCGCGGGCGCTCCGCGTGCAGTCCGACTGGGTGCCGGGTGAACTGGTGTGGCGTGGGATGATCGACGATACGCCGTATGTGGCGCAGGTTCGGCCGGTTCTCAATGGCATGGCTTTGACGTCCCATGGCACCGCCGCGACGATTCACGTCTATACGCGACGCGAAGCGGATCTCGCGGCGATCATGCCAGAAAAGAAACAGGCCGATACGTCGAAAGCTTTGATCTGCCCCATGCCTGGTCTGATGAAGACCTTGTTCGTCACCGAAGGGCAGCAGGTCAGTGCCGGTGAGCCGCTTTGCATCGTCGAGGCGATGAAGATGGAAAACGTGCTGCGGGCCGAACGCGACGTCACCGTGCGCAAGCTGTTGGCCAAGGCCGGCGATTCCCTGGCCGTCGATGCGGTGATCATGGAATTCGCCTGACGGCGATCAACGACGCGTGCGTAAATTGTCTGGCATGGGCCGGTCCGGATTTTCCGTGTCCCAGGCCTGCGCCGCGATGCGCCAGACACCGGCCTCTTTGATCAAGAGCATCATTTCGACGCCGTGGCTGACCTTCTCATCGTTCTCGGTGATCCGACATCCGGCGGCAGCTATAGCGACATTGCCAAAGATGCTGACGTTCACGCCCAAAACCTCTTCGTGAAATGAGCCGAGGCTGGTTTGAGCCAGGCCTTTCATGCGGGTGAGGAAGTCATCGACGTTTTGCGACTTGGCGGGACGGCCTGCGGCGAAGAGCGCGGCGCCCGGAAAGAAATCCTGCGCAAAGGCGCTCCAGTCTCCAGACGTTCCGGGCGTCCACGCCAGGCTGGCGAACTGTCTGGCGATAATGGCTTCGATGGCCTTGCGATCCTCGATCATGGCGGACCCGAATGTTGCCTATGGGTTAAGCAATAGTGAGCGTAGCCCTGGACTGGACGCAAGCGGCGGCGGGCGGTATCGCTGAAGCTTATTGGTGTGAACTTGAGGCCGTTATGCCGCTTTATTTCGCCTATGGCTCGAACATGGATGTGGCTGCCATGCAGCAGCGCTGTCCGCGTTCCCGGCCGGTGGGCCGGGCCATTTTGCCGCGTCATCGTTTCGTGATCATGACCGAGGGCTATGCGTCGGTTCTGCGTGACGGTACGCGCAGCGTGCATGGTGTGCTGTGGGATGTGGCGCTGGGCGACGTGCGGGCGCTCGATGCCTATGAGAGCATCGGCACGGGTCTCTACACGAAGATTTCTCAGCCCGTGTTGCGCGCCGAAGGGGCGTCGGTGCGGGCGCTCGTCTATGTCGGGCGCGGCAAGGGCGGCGGTCGTCCGCTCGATGGCTATATGGAAGCGGTGATGTCGGCCGCGAAATCCTGGCAGCTGCCGGAAAATTATCTGCGCGAACTGTCGGCGCTGACGCCGGGCACGGGGCAGGCGACGAGCCAGGGCTTTGTCCAGCCAACCGTCGCGCCGAAAGTGCGGCCGCGCTTCGCCACGCCGCTCGATCGGCGCTGATCTACACTGTCGGTCCGAACACCGTTTCGAACGTACGGCGCATGACGCTGTCGACCTCCGGCATGGTCACGGGGATGCCGAGATCGACGAGGCTCGTCACGCCGAAATGGGCATTGGAAATGCCGCAAGGCACGATGCCGGCGAAGTGGGACAGGTCGGGTTCGACGTTCAGCGAAATACCATGGAATGTCACCCAGCGGCGCACGCGAATGCCGATGGCGGCGATTTTGTCTTCCGCCATCGCACCGTCGAAACCACGCGGCTTGTCGGGGCGCTGCACCCACACGCCGACGCGATCGGCGCGCCGTTCGCCGCGGATGTTGTAGGCCGCGAGCGTGCCGATGATCCAATCTTCCAGCGCGCAGACATAGGCGCGGACATCCGGCCGGCGGCGGCGCAGATCGAGCATCGCATAGGCAACGCGCTGGCCCGGCCCATGATAAGTGTATTGGCCGCCGCGCCCCGTCCGGTGGACCGGGAAACGGGCATCGAGCAGATCGCCGTCCTTGGCCGATGTCCCGGCCGTATAGAGGGGCGGGTGTTCGACCAGCCAGACGCATTCGCTTGCCGTGCCGGCGGCGATGGCATCGGCCCGCTGTTCCATGAAGGCGACGGCGTCGTCATAGGCGGTGAGCCCGTCGGCGACGATCCATTCGACCGGCGGGGCATTGGCGGGGGCCTGCATCAGATGGGAGAGACTGCCGCGCTCCGGCGCCACAGGGCAGGCGGGAGCATCCAAAACGCTATTTTGCATGGTTCTATTTTGCCACGGATGCCAGCTGTCTGCCAGGAAAGCAATAAGGGCTCTCAGAACCGTGATTTACCCCCAACCTGCGCTTGTCACCCGCCCGTTGATTTGTTAGACGGCTGCCTGTCTCGCGCCCCCGCATCCCGGCGGCGCAGCCACCGGGCCTGGGCCCGGTTTTTCTACCAGCGGCCATGGCGGAATTGGTAGACGCGCTAGCTTGAGGTGCTAGTGGGGAGACCCGTGGAGGTTCGAGTCCTCTTGGCCGCACCAATCAATATTTTGCTTCGGCAAAATATTGATTTTGTTGGTAGATTTTCGTTTGCAGCCCGAGGCGAATTCGGCCAGGGCCAGAGCTGCCGGTTCCCGTAAGAAAAGCGCTCAGCCGGCCGCAGGATACCACCGCCGATCAGGGCAAAGTCCGCTTGATGTTCCAAATCCGGGTCAGTTCCGGATGTTCGGGTTCCAGGCCGTCGGCCGACTCGCCCAAATGTTGCTCGGTCACCCGAACGACAACCTCGTGGCCGTGCTTGATGGCCACGGATGCGGCGGGCAAGGCCGCCTCGAAAGCCGCTTCCTTGCTGACATATTCGCCAGTCGTCTCGCCATCGTGGCGGACGCCCCAGCCATCGGCGTTGCGAACGATATCGTAGAGCGCTCGAGCCATTGTCCCATCTCCCTTGCAAAAGAGTTTCGCAGCCGGCGAGGGCCGGCTAGGGTTCTGCCCTGGCTCAAGTTCAACAGGTGGGGGCCGATAAGGTTCCTGGGCGGCTGACCTAGGATCGCGGCTTGCGCCTTGCAAGAAGCCGACGCGTCGGACAGGCGCGTCGGCTTAGGTTTTGGCCGCCGTTTTTACACGGCTATTGGGTCAGGCGTGTACCGACCATGTTCACGTTGGGATCGCATGTATTCGCGGTGATCGAAAACATGAAATCCTGCGTGAGCCATGCGCTGTTGGAGTCATTCAGATTGCTGGGAGGAGATCCTGCGCTATCTTCCCATCCATAATAAGATGTCGTGGCCGGAGTGCTGCAGGGCGCGATGACTTGGAAGGATTGCTGCTGGGTGAAGACCGTCCGATTGTTGCCGTCCGGGCTGCCGTCGGCTTTCTTGCCGTATTTGACCATATGCATGATGCCGTCCTTCGTATTGGTGGCGAAGGTCCACGACGGCGCTTTTGCGGTCGAGTTCTTGCAGTACAACGGATTATTCCCGCCCGAGCTGGATGCCTTGCTCGTATCGACGATCTGATCGAGAGGGCAGCCGTCCGTATCGACTTCCATGATCAGGTAGGCGTCCTTGTAATTCTTGCCCAGCGTGATGGAGCCGGATGGGCCGGTGAGCGTGCCGACACCATTGCCGGAGTTGCCCTTTGAATAGAACGTGTTGGTCATGGGCCAGGACAGATTGCTCACCTGCGTGGCGGTGAAGGCATAGTTTTGATTGAAGGGTTGATAGATCCATTGCGCGAGATTGTTCGTTTTTCCGGACGCATCGACGACATAGAGGGTCAGACGCTTCCAATACCAGCCTTTGGCTACGCGCATCGTGAAAGTGGCGGTGGTCGGCGTCGGTGTCGGGACGAGAACGGATTGGCTCGTGACGGTGATGTTCACGTTTGAAAGGCCGGCCGCTTTCATGAATTGGGTCGGCACGGAGGCGGTGACCTTGGCCGTAAGGCTGCCGTCGGCATTGGTAACGAGCGTCGGTGTGAGGTTGGACGTATCGCCCAAGACCGTGTGCCCGGTGAGAATAGCCCGGAAGCGGCTGACCAGAACATTGGTTTGCGCGGTGGTTCCGCCGGTCGTTTGCACGGCCGATAAAACGGCGGAGTCCAGCGCATTCTGCAGCAGGCCGCGGCCGTTCAGCGCGACGCTGTAATCAATCGCGCCGCCGACCGTGACGAGCGTCGACAGGGTGACCATCGCCCATGTAGCGGCGACGCTGCCGCGCCGATTTTCGATGAATGATTTGAAAGCACCCGAAAAAGAAAACGCAGAAGACGACATGGCGGAGTTCTCGAATTGCCGATTTGTCTTCAATAATCGGAAACTCCGAAGGATCGGTTTCCCTCATTCCGGAGAATCCGGGGGGGCGTTTTAACCATTTGGAAAACCGGAAAGCATGGCCATATCCTGCCGCTATTGGAGCTTTTGGGGGGCCAAGTCTTTGACATTGCCGGCAACTTAGCGAGCTGATCGGACGCATCTTGTCTTTTGCCGATTCCTCCCTATTCTCGCGGCCATCATGATGCGTCTTTTTCGCTCACTGGTGATGTTCCTCGCACTGCTTGGCCTCTCGGCCGGCGGCATGTGGGATGTTGCCAATGCGCATCAAGGCAAAGTCCATGCGCCCAAGACGCAGAGCATGGACCATCATCATGCTACCAAGGTTGATCACGCCGTCGATCACAGCGGGCATCATCAACATCAGGCGGTTCAGGCCAAATTGTGTCTCGATGCGTCTTCGCCCTGTAGTGGCGATATGCCTGATCATATGGGCGGCATGTGTTGCGCGGCCATGGCTTGTCACATGGCGGTGTTGCCGCAGACCTGCCTGAACACGTCTGCCGTTGCCATCGAGGCCGCCAACTCCCTGCCGCTCGAAACGGATGTCGAGGGCACGATCGGGCCGCGTCTCGAACGTCCGCCAAGATCGCTCGCCGCGTAACGCTGGCGAGGCCCTTGAGCGGGCAGTGATGTCCGTATCTCATTTTCTTCTCGGGTTCGCGCCGGCGATCCCTGCCGCTTGAAATCTTGCGGCAAGGGCACGTTCGACGACACGCGGCAGTGCCGCCGAGGCCGTTTGGCCTAATCCGAGGAAGATGATGAAATTCGCCGTTCTGGGCGCCATCGCTGCCACCCTTGCCGGGTGCGCCGCCTGGCCCAATCTCGACACGGTCCGCGATCCCGCTGATCCCACAGCGAAGGTTCCCCGCCACTCCTATCGATCGGTCATGACCGGCACGGTCGATTATCGACCGGTCCAGCCGAAATCGTGGGTCGACAGCAATCAACGCGTCGCACCCAAGGGCAGGGGGCAATGATGGCCGCCTCCCTGCTTTCCCGGCCGGGCCGACGGTTCGTTCCTGTTCTGCTTGTCGCGCTTGCTCTGGGCGGTTGCGCGACCTTCACGCCCGATGGCGGCATGCAAGCCGTCGCCACCCAAGTCTCGACGACGATCGGTGCCGATGCGGTCAAGATCGCCTCGCAGGATGAGGCGATGCTGGCGACAGGGCGTGTCAAAACGCTGCTCGCCAAGCCGCTGACGGCCAATAGCGCGGTCCAGATCGCTCTGCTCAGCAATCGCGGGCTGCAGGCCGAATATAATGCGCTCGGCCTGTCGGAAGCCGATTTCGTCGAAGCGAGCCTGCCGCCCAATCCGACCGTTGTCTTGGGCCGTACGGTGACGAATGGCGCGCTTGAGATCGAACGGCGTGTCGTCGGTAGCCTCCTGACTTTGCTGACCCAACCGACGCGTCGCGCGATCGGCGAACGGCAATTCGAAGCGGCGCGCTATCGGGCCATTGACGCGACATTCCGCAGCGCTGCCACGGCGCGCAAAGCCTATTATGCGGCGGTCGCCGCGCGGCAAAAGGTGGCCTATCTCGAACAGGCGCGCAGCAGTGCTGATGCCGCCGCTGATCTCATGCGCAGTCTTGGCGAGACAGGCGCGGCCAAGAAACTTGATCAAGCGCGCACGGCCGCCTTTTATGCGGAAGTCTCCAATCAACTGGCGGCGGCGCGTCTGGAAGCAGGCACGACGCGAGAGGCCTTGACGCGCAGCCTTGGCCTGTGGGGCAGCGACATCAATTACAAATTGCCCGGCCAGATGCCGGCTCTGCCAGGGCAGCTTGCTGCAAAACAGCTCACTGAAAGCGAGGCCATTCGCAAGCGCGTCGATCTCATCGCATCGCGTTTCGATCTCGATGCGCTGGCGACGTCGCTGCGTCTCTATGAAGCGACGCGCTATGTCTCGGCCTTCGACTTGGCGGGTTTCTCGAAATTCGAGCGCAGCAAAAACGACGGCATCGTCGAGAAGGCGAGATCTTCCGGCAATGCGCTGGATCTGGCGATCGAAATCCCGATCTTCGATTTCGGCGAGACGACGCGGCGGCGCGCGGCTGAAACCTATATGCAGGCGGTCAATCGCTTCGCCGAACAGGCGGTGAATATTCGCTCCGAGGCGCGTGCCGCCTATCTCACCTATCGCGCCGCCTATGACATCGCACGGGCCTATCGCAACAAGATCGTGCCGCTGCGGCGCACCGTCAACGAGCAATCCCTGCTCGAATACAACGGCATGCTCATCGACGTCTTCGTGTTGTTGACGACGTTTCGCGAGGGCATCGACAGCAATCTGGCGGCAATCACAGCGCAACGGGATTTTTTCATCGCGCGTGTCGATTTCGATGCCGCCATCCAGGGTGGCGGTTCGGGCGCGGGGGCGGGAGCCCGCATCGCCTCAGGCACCAGCGAATAATCGGGAGAAGATCATGTCAGTTTCACGTCGCAATTTTCTCGGTGCCGCTGGTGGCATGACGCTGGCGAGCGCCAGCGCCGTTTCCGGGCGGACGGCCTTCGCCTCGGTGCCGGAAGCGCCGATCATGAAGAGCGCGGAGATGCAACCGCCGCTCATCCCCAAAACCGGGCCTGACTACAATCCGGTGGTGACGCTCAACGGCTGGACCTTGCCATGGCGCATGAACGGCGAATGGAAGGAATTTCATCTCGTCGCCGAACCGGTGCTGCGCGAGTTCGCGCCCGGCATGGTCGGTCACCTATGGGGCTATAACGGCCAGTCGCCAGGGCCGACCATCGAAGCGGTGGAAGGCGACAAGGTGCGGTTGTTCGTCACCAACAAGCTGCCGGAACACACGACGATCCATTGGCACGGCCAGCTTCTGCCCTGCGGCATGGATGGTGTCGGCGGGCTCACGCAGCCGCAAATCCCCGTCGGCAAGACCTTTGTCTACGAGTTCCAGCTGCAGAAGAGCGGGACGTTCATGTATCACCCGCATGCCGACGAAATGGTGCAGATGGCCATGGGCATGATGGGGTTCTTCGTCGTGCATCCGAAGGACCCGGCGTTTCGTCGCGTCGATCGTGATTTCGTCTTCCTGATGGCGGCTTACGACATCGAGCCCGGCACTTATGTGCCGCGCGTGGCGGAGATGACCGACTTCAACATGTGGACGTGGAACACGCGCGTGTTTCCCGGCATCGATCACATCGTTGCCGCCAAAGGCGACAAGGTGCGCATCCGCTTCGGCAATCTCACCATGACCAATCATCCCATCCATATGCATGGCTATGATTTCAAGGTGTCATGCACCGATGGCGGCTGGGTTCCCGAGCAGGCCGCTTGGCCGGAAGTGACTGTTGATTGCGCGGTCGGGCAGATGCGGGCTTTCGATTTCGTCGCCGACAAGCCCGGCGATTGGGCGATCCATTGTCATAAGTCGCATCACACGATGAATGCGATGGGGCATGACGTCAGCAATTTCATCGGCGTCGACAAGAAGAAGGTATCGCAAAAAATCAAGCGGCTGGTGCCCGGCTATATGCCGATGGGCACGGCCGGCATGGCCGACATGGGCGAGATGGAAATGCCGCTGCCGGAAAATACGCTGCCGATGATGACCGGCTGGGCGCAATTCGGCGCAGTCGAAATGGGCGGCATGTTCTCTGTCGTCAAAGTGCGCGAAGGCCTGGCCGCCGGCGATTACAAAGACCCTGGCTGGTACAAACATCCCGAAGGCACGGTCGCGTTTGAATGGAAGGGCGAGGCCAGGAAGGCCGAACGCGCACCGCAGCCGACAATCGACCCATCGACGACCACTGAGGTCAACGTGGTGAAGCCGCGCCCGAATTCGAAACATGGCAACCACTGAAGGAGAGATCCATGGCATTTAAAACTTTGATGGGCGCGCTTGTGGCGCTGCCGTTGGCCGCGACGGCTTTGGCCGATCCGGGCCATTCGCATGGCGATGTCCGCGCTTATGGCGAGCCGGGCAATCCGAAGAAAACTTCACGCACGGTGCAGGTCGTCATGCGCGAAGCGGATGGCAAGATGGAATTCGTGCCAAGCAAGATCGAAATCCGGCGCGGCGAGCAGATCAAATTCGTTTTGAAAAACGATGGCGCGCTCGATCATGAACTCGTCATCGGCACGCTGGAAGAAAATCTCAAACACGCGATCGAGATGCAGAAAAATCCCGACATGGAGCATGACGATCCGAATGCCAAACGGCTGGCGCCGGGCAAGGGCGGCGCCATCGTCTGGCGCTTCACCAAGAAAGGCGAGTTCGATTTTTCATGCCTGATTCCCGGCCACCGGGAAGCAGGCATGTCGGGCACCATTGTCGTGAAGTAGTCGCATCACGAACGAATTTATCGCAAACAGGAGAAGACAATGCGTAGATTGATGACTGCCGCCATGTTCTCGCTCATGGCCACCCTAGCCCTGGCGCAGACCGCTCGCGTCTCGGGCGAGGTAACCAAGATCGACCAGGCGCAGGCCAAGATCACCTTGAAGCACGGCCCGATCAAAAACCTCGACATGGAGGGGATGACGATGGCCTTCGCCGTCGCCGATCCGGCCGCTCTGAAGAAGCTCAAGGTCGGCGACAAAGTGACCTTCGAGGCTGACCGGGTGAACGGCCGCATCACCGTCACTAAGATCGATAAGGCCAAATAGCCCGTCGCGGAGATACTGGCGGAGACCTACGGTCTCCGCCCCATGGCTTTGATCGATCAAATCTTTTTCGGGCAAGGCGGATTGGCTTGCGGCGACGGCCGCCCGGTCATGGAGAATTCGTTTATCCGGCCTCGCCCTGATTCACCTTGATTGCTAAAAATGCGCGTCGTTTACGAGACGTTACCAAGCTGTGATTTATTTAACGCGCATGCGAATTAATTTTGATCAGTTTGGCCTCAAGGCCGTTCTCCCGGTGGCGGCTTTGGCCGCCGCTTTGATGCTTGCCGCTTGCGGCGGTGGTGGCGGCTCGGCCATCCCGTTGCTCGATGGGGCGGGCGAGGGCGGTCGCGCCGGTGCTGGCAACGAACATTTCGTCGGCCTGCATCCGAATAATTTCAGCATCCACGGGATCGATGTTTCCAAATACCAGGGCGACATCGACTGGCAGGCGGTACGCGCTTCGGGTGTCAAATTCGCCTGGATCAAGGCGACCGAAGGCGCCGACCATGCCGATTCTAAGTTCCGGCAGAACTGGGATGGCGCGAAGGCGGCAGGCGTGCCGCGTGGCGCCTATCATTTCGTCTATTGGTGCCGGCCGCACCACGAAGAGATCGGCTGGTTCAAGAGCACCGTGCCTGTCGATCCCGAGGCGTTGCCGCCCGTGCTCGATGTCGAGGCGACGCCGACGTCGCGCACCTGCAAGCGCACGCTCTATAAAGACGAGGTCGTGCGTGAAATGCGCGAGATGCTCGTCGACATGGAGCGGCACTATGGCAAGCGACCGGTGATCTATGTGACGGTCGATTTTTACCAGGCCATTCTGTCGGGTGGCGAGTTCAGCGATTATCCGATGTGGGTGCGTTCGACCAAGCATCCGCCGCACGTGCCCTATGGCAGCCGGCGTTGGGTGTTCTGGCAATATCAATCCGACGGCTATGTGCCCGGTATTCGCGGCAAGGTGGACAAGAACGCTTTCGCGGGCAGTGAATCGCAATGGCGGGCTTGGCTGGCGGGCAAGCCGTATTGATCAATCTTGATGCCCGTCCGGAAGTTTGACGATGCGCTGCCGAAAGGCCGCGCAAAGATGAATACGCAGAGCAAGTTCGGTTTCGATCGCGATCGTTGTCGCATCGGATCGATCACCGAGCTTGCCGGCGATGATCTCCAGAATGTCGTGGGCTTCAAGCGCATTGTGCCATTCGCGCGGCGTGACCATCACGTTTGGCTTTTCTACGTCTGATTTTCGCATGCCGACGCCCCGCAGCCCCTAACCGATCACGTCGACTTCATTGCTGGATAGCGAGCCGATGTCGCGGACATAGGCTTCCCGCGCGGGGGATAGCTAGATGCCTTTCGTCATCTGCGACGAACGGCCTCGACGTTATCAGCGCTTGTGGCTGCCGTCGGCACACAGTGTCGTGCGCGCTGAACAGCCGCGTTCCGCATTGGGTTCGTCATTGCATTGACGCAAGGCTTCGCTGATCGCATCGGACAGTTGCGGCCGCAGCGCGACCATGGAGCCGAAATAAACGCGGCGGCGGTTTTCGGTGCGATAGCTCGCCATCGCCATGCAGCTGGCATCCGCGCCGGCCATCAGGCGGCATTCGGCACGCCGCCCAGCGCGCCGCTGGCATTCACGTGTGGCTTCTTGCTCCGCGTCCTCGCGGCTGGGGCGATTGAACGTCGAGCCATAAGCGCCCCGCGCCGTATAGGCGATGGCGCCCCAGACCGTCGAAAGTTTGGCGCCGTTCAAGCGTCTCCACTGTTCGTCGTTCATCTGGCCGGTGGTCGGCAGGCCGACCGTTTTCTGCCAGTCGCGAATGGCATTCTGGGTCGAGGAATCGAAAACGCCATCACGCCGCGTTACGCGGTAATTGAGATTATAGAGCTTGTTTTGCAGTTCGCGGATCTGTGCCGGATTGGAGAGGTCGAAAGCACGCGCCTGCTGCGGCATGACGGGCGATGGAGCAGGAGCAGGGGGCGGGGCTGCCGCAGCTTTTTCCAGACCTTCGATCCGGACCTTGGCGAGCGGCGCGAAGACGCCGCTGGGAAAGGCTTGCAGATAAGCGCGCAGTTCAGCCGGATTCTTGGAATCCTTGACGCTGTTCCAGAAGGCAATTTCGGCGGCATTCTCAGATGGCGCGGGCGTGGTGGGCGTGCCGCCTTCTTTCGGAGAGGATTGGGCCAAGGCGGCGTGGCCGATTGGAAGGCACAGCAAGAGGCAAAGGGCGGTCCACAAATGCACGCGACGCGTCATGTCATCTTCTCCGATCAGATGCCAAGATGAAGCATTGTCGGGCAAACGACGGGTGCCGTAAAGTTTTTGGCGTAAAGTTTAAAACCAGCGGCGGACCGCCGTGCTGTATTCTCGATAAGCGTCGCCAAATTTTTCAGTCAATTGAACCTCTTCCGCCTCGATGGCGAATTTTTTCATGGCGAACATGACGATCGGGATGGCGAGAAAGAGCCACAGGGAATCGGCGATGAAACCAACGCCCAAAAAGATCAGCGCGGCGCTCAGATAAATCGGATTGCGTGAAAAGCGATAGGGGCCAGCGGTCACCAGCGCACGGGCAGGCTCGTCTGGATTGATCGGCGTGTCCGCCATTTTCAAGGCGAGGGCGGCCCACGCCGCGAGCGCGAGGCTCGCCAGAACGATCAGCCAACCCAGGAAAGCGCCACTCTCGCGCCCGGTACCGGCGCCCAGGAAGCGCATCGGTATGATCAGTTTCAAGATCAACGCGATGACGAGGGTGCCGCCGAAAATCTTGGGTGGCAGCAGGCGCTGGCGTGGCGAGTCATCATTTGGTTGCATGGGTTTCATGGGGCGGGGGCAGTTCAACGGGGGCTGGACGCGTGCCACAATGGCAGTCCGCGCGCGGGCAGACAACCGGTGCGTGGAGGTCGTGGAGGAACGGATGATCGTCAATCAGGGTCCAAGCTTTAATTTCGATCTCGGCGAAACCGCCGACATGATCCGCGCCACCACCCGCGATTTCGCTCAGGACGAAATCGCGCCGCGTGCCGAGGAGATCGATCGCACGAACACGTTCCCACGCGATCTCTGGCCGAAGATGGGCGCGCTCGGCTTGCATGGCATCACGGTCGAAGAAGATTATGGCGGGTCGGGGCTTGGCTATCTCGAACATTGCGTGGCGATGGAGGAGATCAGCCGTGCGTCCGCCAGCGTTGGCCTCAGCTATGGCGCGCACTCCAATCTCTGCGTCAATCAACTACGCCGCAACGGCACGAACGAACAGAAGCAGCGTTACCTCGGCAAGCTGATCTCAGGCGAACATGTCGGCGCGCTCGCCATGTCTGAGCCGGGCGCCGGTTCCGATGTCGTGTCGATGAAGACGCGGGCCGACAAGCGCGGCGATCGCTTCGTTCTCAATGGCAACAAGATGTGGATCACCAACGGGCCGGTGGCGGAAACCTTGATCGTCTATGCCAAGAACGATCCTGCCGCTGGGCCACGCGGCATCACCGCCTTCATCGTCGAAAAGGGGATGAAGGGTTTTGGCACGGCGCAGAAACTCGACAAGCTCGGCATGCGGGGATCCGACACCTGCGAACTGGTGTTCGAGGATTGCGAAGTGCCGGAGGAGAATGTGCTCGGCAGCCTCGGCAAGGGCGTCAACGTTTTGATGTCGGGGCTCGACTATGAGCGTGCCGTTCTGGCGGCGGGGCCGCTCGGCATCATGCAGGCGGCGATGGACGTGGTCATGCCCTATATCCATGACCGCAAGCAGTTCAATCAGCCGATCGGCGAGTTTCAGCTGGTGCAGGGCAAGATCGCCGACATGTATGTCGGCATGAATGCCTGCCGCGCCTATGTCTATGCGGTGGCGAAGGCCTGCGACCGTGGTGAGACGACGCGTGAGGACGCCGCCGGGGCCATTCTCTATGCGGCGGAAAAGGCGACCAAGATCGCGCTCGATGCGATCCAGCTCCTCGGGGGCAATGGCTATATCAACGATTATCCGACCGGGCGGCTGCTGCGCGACGCGAAACTCTACGAAATCGGCGCCGGCACAAGTGAAATCCGCCGGATGCTGATCGGCCGGGAATTGTTCATGAAAACGGGCTAAACCCTGGCCTATTTCGTTACGATTGACCTTTTGCGAAGGGGCCAATACCTCTGCCTCATCCAAGGAGCATGATGATGATCAAGGTCTGGGGCCGCAACAATTCGCTCAACGTCCAGAAGGTGATCCTGACCCTGGAAGAGATCGGCCTGCCTTATGAGCGCACCGATGCGGGCCTGCATTTTGGCGTCGTCAATACGGCGGAATATCGGGCGATCAATCCGAACGGCCGGGTGCCGACCATCGACGACATGGGATTCACCTTGTGGGAGTCCAATGCCATCGTCCGCTATCTGTGCGCGCGCTATTCGGAAGGCAAGCTCTGGCCGCTCGACGCGCGCCGCCGCGCCGATGCCGATCGCTGGATGGACTGGCAGCAGACGACGCTGCTCGATCCGATCAATGCGATTTTCCGGCCATTGGTCCGCAAGGATGTGGAAGCAAAGCCGGGGGTGATCGAAGCCGGGATCAAGACGGCGGAAGGCAATGCGGCCGTGCTCGATGCCTTGCTGGCGGAGCGCCCGTGGGTTTCCGGTGGCACGTTCGGCATGGCCGATTGCGTGATCGCCACCGTCGTTCACCGCTGGATGCACTTGCCGATCGAACGACAGCCGCGCCCGCATCTCGAGCGCTGGTACAAGGCGATCTGCGAGCGGCCGTGGAGCAGCAAGGTGCTGATCCTGCCGCTGAGCTGAGCGGATGTTCTTCTACCTGTCCAAAATATTGTGGTTCTTCGCCGCGCCCTCGAATCTGATGGTGGTGGCGACGGGGCTGGCCTTGGTGGCGCTCTATTTCGGCCGTCGCCGCATCGCCCGTGGCTTGCTTTGGATGGTGGTTGTTTTCGCGGTCTTTTTCGGGCTGGGGCCGGGCGGGCAGATTTTGCTGTCGCCGCTGGAGAACCGCTTTCCGCAACTGCCGGGTGATTTTCCGGCACCCACTGGCTTCATCGTGCTGGGCGGTGGCGTCGATGAAGTGGTGAGCATGGCGCGCAGCTCGGCGGAGCTGTCGGAGGCGGGCACGCGCATGACCGCCTCGGCCGCCTTTGCCTATCGCTATCCCAATGCGCGGATCGTCTTCACCGGCGGTTCCGGGCGCATCCTCGGCGGCGATGTGAGCGAGGCGGACGTGGCGCGGCGCATCTACACCAGCCTCGGCATCGCCCCTGAGCGCATGACCTTCGAGGAGGAATCGCGCAACACCTGGGAAAATGCGGTGTTCACCCGCGATCTCATCAAGCCGAAGCCGGGAGAGGTCTGGGTGCTCGTCACCTCGGCCTATCACATGCCTCGTTCCATGGGCCTGTTCCGCAAGGCGGGTTTTTCGGTGGTGCCGGCGCCCGTCGACTATGCGACGCGTGGCACTTGGTATGATTTCATCCGGCCGTCGGCCGAGACGTCGCTTGGCCTGCGCCGCACCGATCGCGCCGTGCGCGAATATATCGGGCTTGTCGCTTATTACCTGTCGGGCAAGAGCGACGCGCTGTTTCCAGCGCCTTGAGTCCTGGACCGTCGTTGAGCTGATTATTCGCTGCGCGGCAGGCCGAGGCGATAGACGCCCCGAAAATCGTCCGGGTCGGCCGGCTTGCCCTTGCGATAGATCACCAGATCGCCCTTGCGGGCCATGCCGATGGCGGCGGCGCGCACGCGGGTGAGCCAGGAGCGCCAGGCGAGATCGTCGCCACCCTTGGCGGCGGCGATGGATTTGGCGGCATCCGTCGGGCAGATCGTCTTGCCGGGGCCGGCCTCGACGCAAAGGTCGACGATCGCGGCTTCCAGTGTTTTGTTGGGGGCCGAATCTTCGGCGACCATAACCTCGTTCATCCGGGGCCTATGCGGCGCGGAGCGTTTCGCGTCAAGCCGCTTGACGTCGGGTCGTTTGGGAGGCGGTTTACGAGGCATCGGAATCGGACATGTGTTTGGTCGGGTCGATCGCGTCATGCGCTTCGGAGCGATATTGGCGCGACCACATGAAGAACAGCACGACCGCCGTCGTCAGCATCAGCACATAGGGACCAAGGAACCAGCCAAGATAGGCGAGGGCGAAGAAAAAGGCGCGCTGGCCACGGGTGAACTGCCGTGCGGCGGCGATGTTCATGCGGCCGGCATAGGTGGCGATGCGGCGGCGCTCGTCGTCGTTCTCCGATTTGGCCGGCGGCGTGGCGCCGATCAGGATGGCGCAATAGTTGAACAGTCGATAGGCCCAGGCGAATTTGAAAAAGGCATAGCCGAACAGAATCAACAGGCCGACGACCTTGATTTCGAACATGGCGCGGGTCGGCACGAAGCCGAAGGGCAAATCCGTGGCGACGCGCATCATGTCGTCGCCGGAGCGCAGCAGGGCGGCGGTGCCGCCGAGCGCCAGCAGCGAGGTGGAGGCGAAAAAGGCGGTGCCGTTCTGCAAGGTGGCGATGATGGCGGAATCGACGATGCGGACATCTCGGTTGGCCATCTCCTGCATCCAGCGCAGGCGGTAGTAGGACATCTGCGCGTTCAGCGCCGTGCGCGCGTGGGTTCGGAGCATGTGGTGATAAATCACCCAGGCCGCCGCGAAGAGGCAGATGGCGATCAGATCGGCGAGAACGAATCCGGACATGGGGCAAGTCTATAACGCTTGCAAGACGGCGGGAATGTGCCAGTTCCGTCTTTGCGGCTGATTTGGTAAAGGTCGGCGTCAAACGTCGGGTTCAGATGCAGATTCGTCCCCCCATTCCGCAGGATGAGGCGCGCTGGCGCGAGCTTTGGGCCGGCTATGTCGCCTTTTATCGGGGCGACGTGCCGGAGGTGGTCACCGCCGACCTTTGGGCGCAACTGGTGCGCGGCGAGGGGCCCGTGCGCGGGCTTGTCGCGGTGGGAGACGCGGGCCTGGTCGGCTTCGCCACATTTCTGTTCCATCCCTCCACCTGGAGCCTGAAACCGAGCTGCTATCTGGAAGACCTGTTCGTCGACCCGCAGGCGCGCGGTTCAGGGGCCGGCAAGGCGCTGATCCTGGCGGTGGAAACGGTGGCGAAAAAGGCCGGGGCCTTTCGGCTCTATTGGCATACGCAGGAATTCAACGCGCCGGCGCGCTCGCTCTATGACACGCTGGTCAACCGCTCCTCCTTCATCGTTTATCGCAAGGCGCTCTGACTCATGCTGACCCTCGTTATCGGTAACAAGGCCTATTCGTCCTGGTCGCTCCGGCCGTGGATCCTGCTGGCGACCCTGCACATTCCGTTCGAGGAGAAGCAGGTCAATCTTTATGACGAGCCGGGCAAGAAGAAGCTGAAGCGGCTGTCGCCGACGGGCAAAGTGCCGCTGCTGATCGATGGCGAGATCGAGGTTTGGGAATCCGTCGCGATCTTCGAATATCTGGCGGAAAAATATCCGGCCAAGGGCATCTGGCCGAAGACCCGCGCCGCGCGCGCCGAGGCGCGGGCGCTGGTGGCGGAAATGCACGCGGGTTTCATGGCCATGCGCCGGCATCTGCCGACCAATTTTCGCCGCGAGGTGCGTCTACGCGAGTTGATGCCGGAAGTGGTGGCGGATGTGGCGCGGATGGAAGCGGCCTGGGCCGGCGCGCGTCGTAAATTCGGCAAGGGGGGGCCGTTCCTGTTCGGCAAATTCAGCGCGGCGGACGCCATGTTCGCGCCGGTGGTGAACCGCCTGCATATCTATGATGTGAAGGTGAAAAAGGAGACGCGGGCCTATATGGACGCGATCATGGCGCTGCCGGCCTGGCAGGCCTGGATCAAGGATGCTTTCGCCGAAAAGCAAACCCACGAGGTTTATGACGCGATATGATCGCATCCGTCTAAGGGCCGGTTTGCTTCAGGAGCATTTCGCGCCATAGTCGCCGAAACGGCAGACGGGGGCGAGACACGTGGCGGTCCTGAAATCGAACTTCGATCCGGTCGGACCCGATGCCACCGCCAATCGTCAATCCTGGGCGCAACTCGTCGCGCAATTGCAGGAACGCCGCGCCACGGCGGCTCTGGGCGGTCCGGAGCGGGCCCGCCAGCGCCATGTCGATCGCGGCAAGCTGTTGCCGCGCGATCGCGTGCTGGGCCTGATCGATCCCGGCTCGCCCTTTCTGGAAATCGGCGGCCTTGCGGCCTTCGGCATGTATGAGGGCGATATTCATGGCGCTGGCATGATCGCTGGCATCGGTCGCGTCGAGGGGCGCGAGGTGATGATCGTCTGCAACGATGCGACGATCAAAGGCGGCACCTATTATCCGATCACCGTGAAGAAACATCTGCGCGCGCAGGAGATCGCGCAGGAGAACCATCTACCTTGCGTCTATCTGGTCGATTCCGGCGGCGCCAACCTGCCGCATCAGACCGAGGTGTTTCCCGATCGCGAGCATTTCGGCCGCATCTTCTTCAACCAAGCCAATATGTCGTCGCGCGGTCTGGCGCAGGTCGCGGTGGTGATGGGCTCGTGCACGGCGGGTGGCGCCTATGTGCCGGCGATGTCGGATGAGACGATCATCGTCAAAGGGCAGGGCACGATCTTTCTCGCCGGGCCGCCGTTGGTGAAAGCAGCCACCGGCGAAATCGTCTCCGCCGAGGATCTTGGCGGTGCCGACGTGCATACGCGCATCTCCGGCGTCGCCGATCATCTGGCGCAGAACGATGAGCATGCTCTGGCTTTGGCGCGCCGTGCCATCCGCAATCTCAACACGGCCAAGCGCGCGCCGCCGGCTTCGCGGGCACCGTCACCGCCCTTGCATGATGTCGGCGAACTCGATGCCATCGTGCCGACCGACCTGCGCAAACAATATGACATTCGCGAAGTCATCGCGCGCCTCGTCGATGGCTCCGACTTCGATGAATTCAAGGCGCGCTATGGCACCACACTCATCTGCGGCTTTGCCCATATCGAAGGCCTGCCCGTCGGCATCATCGCCAACAACGGCATTCTGTTTTCAGAAAGCGCGCTGAAGGGCGCGCATTTCGTCGAATTGTGCTGCCAGCGCGGCATACCGCTGCTGTTCTTACAAAACATCTCCGGCTTCATGGTGGGGCGCGAATATGAGACCGGCGGCATCGCCAAGGATGGCGCCAAACTGGTGACGGCGGTGGCGTGCGCACGCGTGCCGAAGATCACCGTGATCGTCGGCGGCTCGTTCGGTGCGGGCAATTATGGCATGTGTGGCCGGGCTTATGGGCCACGCTTTCTCTTCACCTGGCCGAATGCGCGCATCAGCGTCATGGGCGGCGAACAGGCGGCCAGCGTGTTGGCGACCGTGCGGCGCGACAATATCGAAGCCGAGGGCAAACAGTGGAGCGTCGCCGAGGAAGAGGCGTTCAAGGCGCCGATCCGCGCCAAATATGAAGAGGAGGGCTCGCCCTATTACGCGACGGCGCGGCTTTGGGACGATGGCATCATCCTGCCTTCGGAGACGCGGCATGTGCTGGCATTGGCGCTGTCGGCCGCATTGAACGCGCCAGCCGAGGCGACGAAGTTCGGCGTGTTCAGGATGTAGGGGGCGAAGCCATGTTCAACTCCGTCCTCATTGCCAATCGTGGCGAAATCGCCTGCCGGATCATTCGCACCGCGCGGCGCCTCGGCATGCGCACCATCGCCGTCTATTCGCAGGCGGACAGAAACGCTTTGCATGTGCGCCTCGCCGATGAAGCGCACGAGATTGGCCCGGCGCCGGCGGCGCAGTCCTATCTGCGCGGCGACGTCATTCTCGACGTGGCGCGCGCCAGCAAGGCGGCCTGTCTGCATCCGGGCTATGGCTTCCTGTCGGAGAATGCCGAGTTCGCCGAAGCCTGTGCGGCCGCGGGTGTCGTGTTCGTCGGGCCGCCACCCAAGGCTATTCGCGCCATGGGCTTGAAGGACGAAGCCAAGGCGCTGATGCGCAAGTCGGGCGTTCCGGTGGTGCCGGGCTATGATGGGGCTGAGCAGACGGCCGATCATCTGGCGGATGAGGCAAAGCGTATCGGCTATCCCGTTCTCATCAAGGCTGTGGCCGGTGGTGGCGGCAAGGGCATGCGCAAGGTGGAGCGTGCGGCGGATTTTGCCGATGCTCTGGCCTCGGCGCAGCGCGAGGCGCAATCCTCCTTCGGCAATCCACGCGTGCTGATCGAAAAATATGTCAGCGCGCCGCGCCATATCGAGATCCAGGTTTTCGCCGACAGTCATGGCCATGCGCTGCATCTGTTCGAGCGTGACTGCACCATGCAGCGCCGGCACCAGAAGGTGATCGAGGAAGCGCCAGCGCCAGGGATGAACGATGAAACCCGCAGCGCCATGGGCGAGGCGGCGGTCGCTGCGGCCCGAGCAGTGGGTTATGTCGGCGCCGGCACGGTGGAATTCATCGCCGACGGATCGCGGCCGCTGTCGCCGGACAGTTTCTGGTTCATGGAGATGAACACGCGGTTGCAGGTGGAGCATCCGGTGACGGAAGCCGTGACCGGCCTCGATCTGGTGGAAATGCAGTTTCGCGTCGCGGCCGGTGGAGCGCTGGGGCTGCAACAGGCCGATATCAGGCTTTCAGGCCATGCGATCGAAACGCGGCTTTATGCGGAAGATCCCAACAGCGGCTTCCTGCCTTCAACAGGACGCATTCTGGCACTCGATCTGCCCGTGGCGGAGGGCGTGCGTGTCGATGCGGGTGTCGCTGCCGGTAATGACGTCACGCCGTTCTATGACCCGATGATCGCCAAGATCATCGCCCATGCGCCGATACGTGCGCAGGCGATCAAACGGCTGGCCGATGCCTTGGCGGCAACGAAAGTCTTTGGTCCGCGATCGAACGCCGGCTTTCTGCATCGACTGGTGACGCGGCCGGAATTCGCCAGCAATAGCTACGACACCGGTTTCATCGAGCGGCATCTTGAAGACCTCGGGGCCGTGCCGCAACCTTTCGACGAAGGCGCCGTGGCCTTCGGCGCGGCTGTTGCGTTGGCGCACGCAGGACAATCGAATGCCAACCGGTTCGCCGATCCGTGGGCTGGTGGCGATGCGTTTCAGCTTGGCGCCGCGCGTCGGCAGAAAATCGCTATTGCCATCGAAGGCGAACGCGCAACGGTTGATGTCGAATGGCGTGCCGGCGAGATGGCGGCGACTTATGCGAGAATGCAGCAAGTTGTGCGCCATGAGAATAGCCGCTGGATCGCGTCCGATCCTCTGCTGAGTGCGCATGCTGATGAGAACGGGGTGTTCGTTTTGCGCGACGGGCGGCAGGTTCACATCGCCTTGTTCGATGCGCTCGATCATGCGGATGAAGCCTCCGGCAGTGATGGCAATATCGTGCGCTCGCCGATGCATGGCAAGCTGGTGACGATCTTCGTCGCGGCCGGCGACGCGGTGGAGAAAGGCCAACGCCTGGCTATTGTCGAGGCCATGAAAATGGAGCATGTGCTGATGGCGCCGGTGGCGGGCCGCGTGGGTCCGATCGGCGTTCATGCCGGCCAGCAGGTGGCGCAAAATGCCGCTCTACTTACAATCGAAACAGAAACGGGAGACGCCTGAATGTCAGATCAGAAAATCGCTTTGGTGACCGGCGGCGGCACCGGCATTGGCCGCGCGGCGGCCCTGGCGCTGGCCGGTATCGGCTATACGCTGGTGGTGGCGGGACGGCGGCAGGAACCGTTGGACGAAGCGGTCGAGGCGATCAAGAAGGCTGGCGGCAAAGCCATTGCGGTGGCGTGCAATGTTGGCGATCCCAAACAGGTCGATGCGCTGTTCGGCAAGATCAAGTCCGAATTCGGCCGTCTCGATCTGCTCTTCAACAATGCCGGCATGGGCGGTGCGCCGTCGCTGCTTGAAGACCTGCCGTTCGAGAGGTGGCAGGACGTGGTCAACGTCAATCTCAACGGCGTGTTCCTGTGCACGCAGGCGGCGTTCCGCATCATGAAGGATCAGAAGCCGCAGGGCGGCCGCATCATCAACAACGGCTCGATCTCGGCGCATACGCCACGCCCGAATTCGATCGCCTATTCGGCGACCAAACATGCGGTGACCGGCATCACCAAGACGGCGGCGCTCGACGGCCGCAAATATGACATAGCTGTCGGTCAGATAGACATCGGCAATGCGGAGAGCAGCATGGCCGACAAGATGAAGAAAGGCGTGCCGCAGCCGGACGGATCGATCCGGCCGGAGGCGACCATGGCGCTTGATCATGTCGGTCGCGCGATCGTCGCCATGGCCAATCTGCCGCTGGAGACCAATGTTTTGTTCATGACCATCAAGGCAACGAAAATGCCGTTCGAGGGCCGCGGATGATCCGCTTCGCTGGTCTCGCAGCCGGCGCGGCCTGTTTGGCTTTGCTGATGGCGACGGGGCAGGCTGCGGCCTGTTCCTGCGCTAAGCAATCGCGCGAACAGGCGGCGCAACAGGCTTCGCTTGTGATCACCGGGCGCGTGCTGAACGTGCGCCGTGACGGCGCCAATAGCTATGCGCGCATCGAAACCGTGCGGATGCTGAAAGGTGCTGCGCCGCCGGTGGTGGAAGTGATGACGCCGGCTTCGTCGGCTGCCTGCGGGTTCAATTTCGAGCGGGGCAAGACATTGGCGATCGCTGCGCAATTGTCCGAACAGCAGTTCCGTACGACGAGCTGCCTGATGAACGCTATCAACAGCCCCGGCGGCAAATAAACCCGGCGCGGGATATTCAAAATCCTGTTGATTCTGCTGGCTAAATCGCCGGGCGGATGTGGGGTCGATGCGCCGCATCCTGAGATCGTGCTGCGCGCGGCTTGTTCCGCGCGGGCAGGGGCGCCAAAATGCTTCCATGGCACTGCATTTGATCAAATTATCGGTGGGCGCGGAGTCGATCCGCGACCATGAAGAATGGGTCCAGCAACGGATGGCCGCCAAGAAAAAAGCTGGCGAGCCGCAGGAACACACGCACCGCACCCGCATGGTGCCCAAGCGCGTCGCGGAATTGCTCGACGGCGGTTCGATGTATTGGGTCATCAAGGGCCAGGTCTCGGCGCGTCAGAAACTCATCGATGTCAGGCCTTTCACCGACGATCAGGGCATCTCGCGCTGTTTCATCGTGATGGAGCCCGATGTCATACCGATCATGCCACGCCCGTGTCGGCCGTTTCAGGGCTGGCGCTATCTCAAGGACAGCGAGAAGCCGGAAGATGTGACGGCTGGCTTTGGCGAACTGGCGCAGATGCCCGAAGAGCTGCGCCGCGAATTGCGCGAACTTGGATTGCTTTAAGAGGGATTGAGGATAGCGGATGCCTGGCCAGCGCCTCGCGCCTTGGGTTATCGATCTTCCGAACGATCTGACAGTGGAACAAGGGTTGCAGCTTGCGCGCGACCGCATCGCCTGGCGCGCGGCCGGGCGGCCCGACCCCGCCGACATGGATGAATGGTCGGATGATGATCAAATCGATTTCTATGTGGCAGGCCGTCACACGCCGGATACGCTCGATCTCAACGCGCTGAAGCTGCGCACCATTCCCGAAGAGATCGCGACGCAAGAGGGGCTGGACTATCTCTTTCTCATGGGCAACCGCATCGAAACCATTCCGGCTGCCTTTGCGCAGACGTTTCGTTGCCTCAGCCTGCATCTCTTCGGCAATCCGTTGCGCAGTGTTCCCGCCGCGCTTTTTCATATGCAGGGCCTGACCGATCTGTATCTCGGGCGCAGCGCCTTGGTGGATTTGCCGCATCTCGATCGTCCGGCAGTCCATCTCAAAATTCTCGGGCTCGATCGCACCGAATGGTTGGATATTCCCGACGGATTTTTGCGCCAGTTTCCCAATCTGCGCACGCTCCTGCTGAACACTTCCTTCCGCGATGCGATCCCGCCCGATGTCTTCGCGCTGTCGGAGCTGATCCAGCTCGATTTCGAAGACAATCCGCTTGAAGTGCTGCCGTCGGAAATCAGTCAATTGCGCAAACTGATGATCCTCAATCTCACGAACTGCCAGTTGAAGAGCCTGCCGAAAAGTCTCGGCTCGCTGACGGTCCTGGAGGAGAAAGCGCGCGGCGGTCCCTTCGGCCTGCGGATCGGGGGCAATCCGTTCAAGGATAAAGAGCTGCGCCGCATCGCCAAACTGAAGAACCCGCAGATGACGATTCAAGCCCTGGAATGGGCGCGGGCTAACGGCGATTAAGCTTTCGCGCGTTCCCGCATCCGCAGGATGAAGGGGATCGAGCCAAAAAACAGGCAGAGCGCGGCGCCGACGCCGGTGACGATGATCATCGGCTTCAAAGTGCCGTCGGCCATGGTGCCGTAGATCTGCGTGAAGATAGCGCCGAGAAAACTCTGCGTGAAAATCGCGACGCCGGCGGCTGTGCCGGCCAGGCGCGGCACGATCTGCATGGCGGCGCTCTGCGCATAGGGCATGGCGATGCCCTGGGCGAAGGGATTGAAGAAGCCGGGCAGGAAAATTGCCAGCGGATGCAGGTAGCCCAGCATCAGCAACGAGAGAATGGCGACGACGGAGGCCGTCAGGATCAGCGAGCCGGCGAGCACCATGATTTCGTGGGGTGCGCGGTTGCCGATGCGGCTGGAAATGAAATTGCCGCAGAAGAAGCCCAAGGGGAAGAGGAAGAAATACAGGCCGAACTCGGTCGAGGGCCGGTGCAGCATGTCTTTCATCACATAGGCGGAGGCGGCGGAAAGGGAAAAGAAGACGGCGGTGCTGAAGCCCGGCTGCAGCACATAGGCGATGAAGCGTGGGTGGGCGAACAGTTCGCGATAATTGCCGAGCATGCTTTGCCCGGCTTCCAGTTTCACGCCCGGCCGCGTTTCCGGCACGAAGAAATAAGTGCCGAGCATGATGATGGCGCCGGAGGCGAAAGAGAAGATCATCACGGCGCGCCAGGTGAAATGATCGAGCAGCAGACCTGCCACGGTCGGCGAGACCATCGGGCCTAAAGTGTAGAACATGGTGAGATAGCTGATCACCTTGACCAGTTTCTCGGGGCCATAGGCATCCCGCGCGATGGCGCGCACCAGGGTGGTGCCGCAGCCGGCGCCGATCGCCTGGACGACGCGGGCAACGATCAGGGTGGTGATGGAATCGGCCAGCATGCCGAGCAGGCTGCCGAGGAGAAAGAGAGCCAGCCCGGAGAGCAGCACCGGCCGGCGGCCGTAACGGTCGGCCAGCGCGCCATAGACCAGATTGGCGAAAGCCATCACCAAGAGTGGCAGGCTGAAGCTGATTTGCGCCAGGGCGTCGGAAATGCCGAAGGCGCTCTTCAGGACCGGGGTGACCGGCAGGAAAAGGTGGATGGCGAAGGGCGTCAGCAGGCCGATGGAGGCAAGCGCCAGCGCAAATATTCGACCCGGTTCAAATCCCATCATCAGCCTCCGCGCGCCTTCTCACACGCGGTTGAACAGCAGGCAATCGATGCGCCCGCATGGCGGCTGTGCACCAATATTTTGTGTCAAGACGCCAACCATTCGTTGACAATCTTAGCCTTATAAACACAACATATGGTGTTCACGGTCCGCAGATTCGTCTGCGGTGAAAAGGGAACCCGGTGTGAATCCGGGGCTGCCCCCGCAGCTGTAAGTGGTGAAGCTTCGTTCGACTATGCCACTGACGCCAAAAGGCGTTGGGAAGGCCGAAGGAAGCAGTGACCCACGAGCCAGAAGACCTGCCGGGAACATGGATCGACCACGGGCGGGGTGCCGCGTTGGCCGTTACGAAGTGCCGAAGGCCTAAAGGTCTCCTCGGTGCGTCGTCGCGCCAGCGTTCATCCCAGATCGAACAGCGGGATTTTCGCATGGGGCAAGCAGCATTCGACTTCGACAAACACGGCCATCTGGTTCCGCTCCCGGAGCCCGTTCAGCGCACCATCCTGCGCGAGACCGTGCGTACGGTTGAGCGTCCGCGTGAACTGCATGCCCCGCCGCCATATCCGCTGGCGCCGAAGCCGAAGCCCGCGGACCTCGCGCTCGATCGTTCGCGAGACGATCTGCTGACCGCTTTCGGCAAGGCGACCCTCGACGACCGCTATTTGATGCCGGGCGAGAGCTATCAGGACATGTTCGCCCGCGTCTCCTGTGCCTACGCCGACGATGTCGCCCATGCGCAGCGTCTCTATGATGCTATGTCGCGTCTGTGGTTCATGCCCTCGACGCCGATCCTGTCGAATGGCGGCACCACCCGCGGCCTGCCGATTTCCTGCTTCCTCAACACCGTTCCCGACTCGCTCGATGGCATCGTCGCCACCTGGAATGAGAACGTGGCGCTGGCTTCGAACGGCGGCGGCATCGGCACCTATTGGGGCCAGGTGCGCTCGATCGGCGAACCGGTGAAGGGCAATGGCGCCACCTCGGGCATCATTCCGTTCATCCATGTGATGGACGGTCTCACCTTGGCGATCAGCCAGGGGTCGCTGCGGCGCGGTTCGGCCGCCGTCTATCTCGACATCCACCATCCGGAGATCGAGGAATTTCTCGAAATCCGCAAATCCTCCGGCGACTTCAATCGCAAGGGGCTCAATCTTCATCACGGCATCAATGTTACCGACGAGTTCATGGAAGCGGTGCAGGCCGGTGCCAAATTCGCGTTGAAGAGCCCGAAGGACGGCAAGGTGATGCGCCATGTGGATGCGCGCCAGCTCTGGCAGCGCATTCTCGAAACGCGCATGCAGACGGGTGAGCCCTATCTGTTGTTCATCGACGCGGTGAACCGCGCCATGCCGAAACATCAGCGCGATCTCGGCCTGAAAGTCTCGACATCCAATCTGTGCAGTGAGATCACGCTGCCGACGGGCCGGGACCATAACGGCGAGGATCGCACGGCGGTGTGCTGCCTGGCTTCGCTCAACATCGAGACCTGGGACCAATGGGGCGACGATCCGGGTTTGGTCGAAGACGTGCTGCGCATGCTCGACAATGTGCTGACCTCGTTCATCGAAAGCGCCCCCGACAGCATGTCGCGGGCCCGCTATTCGGCCTTGCGCGAGCGCTCCGTCGGCCTTGGCGTCATGGGCTTCCACTCCTTCCTGCAGTCGCGGCGTATTCCGATGGAGAGCGCGCTCGCCAAGTCATGGAACCTGCGCATCTTCAAGAAAATTCGCCGCGAGGCGGATTCCGCTTCGGTGCTTCTGGCCAACGAGCGTGGCGCTTGCCCGGACGCGCAGGAGCGCGGCATGCGCGCACGCTTCAGCCACAAGATCGCGATCGCGCCGACGGCCTCGATCAGCATCATCGCCGGCGGCACCAGCGCCTGTATCGAGCCGATCCCGGCCAATATCTATATGCACAAGACGCTGTCGGGCGCCTTTGCCGTGCGCAACATTCATCTTGAAAAGCTGTTCGAGGAAAAGGGCGTTAACACCACCGACACCTGGCAGTCGATCGTCGCGCAAGAAGGTTCGGTGCAGCATCTCGACTTCCTGACCGAGGATGAAAAAGCGGTGTTCCGCACGGCCTTCGAGATCGATCAACGCTGGGTCGTCGATCTGGCCGCCGATCGCGCGCCCTATGTCTGTCAGAGCCAGTCTATCAATCTTTATCTGCCGGCCGATATCGATAAATGGGACCTGCACATGCTGCACTGGACGGCGTGGAAGCGTGGCATGAAGAGCCTGTATTACTGCCGCTCGAAGTCGATCAGCCGCGCCGCGTTTGCCGGCGATGGTCAGCAGAAGGCTGCGTTCACCACCTCCGCCAGAACCGACTACGAGGAGTGCCTAGCATGTCAGTGATCGATCTTGCACCCCGTCTGCTCGATCTCGGCAAGACCGACCCGCGCGACCTGATCGGCACCGGCCAGGTCGGCCTGCTGACGGCGACCGGCACCTATAATGTCGATCGTTATCCTTGGGCCTATGAGTTCTGGAAGCGCCAGCAGCAGACCCATTGGATGGGCGAGGAAGTGCCTTTGGGCGCCGACATCAAGGATTGGGCTTCCGACCGGGTGACGGAAGGCGAGCGCAATCTGCTGACGCAGATTTTCCGCTTCTTCACCCAATCGGACGTGGAGGTCGGCGACAATTATCTGAAGCGCTACATCCCGATCTTCCAGCCGCTGGAAGTGCAAATGATGATGGCGGCCTTCTCCAACATGGAGACCGTGCATATCGACGCTTATGCGCTGCTCTTGAAGACGCTGGGCATGCCGAACACCGAATTCGCTGCCTTCCGCGACTATGCGGCGATGCGCGACAAGGCCGACTACATGCACACGTTCGGCGTCGGCACCGTGTCGGACGTGGCGCGTACGCTTGCCATGTTCGGAGCGTTCACCGAGGGCATGGCGCTGTTCGCCAGTTTCGCCATGCTGCTCAACTTTCCGCGCCACAACAAGATGAATGGCATGGGCCAGATCGTCAGTTGGTCAGTGCGTGACGAGAGCTTGCACTGCGAAGGCGTGATCAAGCTCTATCACGAATGGAATCGCGAAACCGGTGCGGTGACGCCGGCCGTGCGCGACGACATTGTCGATGTGGCGCGCACCATGGTCGGGCTTGAAGAGCGCTTCATCGATCTCGCTTTCGGTCTCGGCGACATCGATGGCATGACCCCGGAAGACATCAAATCCTACGTGCGCTACATCGCCGACTGGCGGTTGTCGCAACTGCACCTGCCCGGCGTCTACGGTTATTACACTGAGACGGCCACCGGCCATAAGCAGATCAAGCCGCATCCGCTGCCCTGGCTCGTCGAAAGCTTGAACGGCGTCGAGCACGCCAATTTCTTCGAACAGCGGGCGACCGAATATTCGAAGGGCGCGACGCGCGGTGCCTGGGACGGCGAAGAGGGCGTGTGGGCGGCCTTCGATCAGCAGGTCAAGCGCGGCGAGGCGGCCCATTAGCGCCATCGGGTTCGACAAAAAGCAAACCCTCGGTTCTGGGAACCGAGGGTTTTTTCATGTCGCGATGACTTCGCTTATCTGACGAAATAATAGCTCAGGGCGCCGCTCGAACCGGCAGCGCTGATCGTCTTGGCCGAACTGGCGAACGTCCAGTTGATCGTGTTCAGGATAAGCTGATTGACCACGATGGTGATATTCTCGGACGAGACGGTCGAGACCGAATTGAAGGTGATGTTGCGGCTCGGCAGATAGATGAGCCCGGTAAAACTATGGCCGGCCGAGCCATTGATGGAGAAGCTCGATTTCGCCAGATTGGCGGGCTCGTACATCAGCAGATTGGCATAGGTGCCGCTGGTCGGTGCGGAGATATTGAGGGCGACGCCGCTATTGATCTGAATGTACGAGTTGGAATCGGCGAAATAGAAGGTGACGCCGGTGCCCTTCACCGTCCAGCCGCTGTTGAGATTCCAGCGCGTATTCTTGAACACGTAGACGCCAGGCTGCAGGTTCAAGGTGCCCGTGCCATTGAAGTTGAAATTGCCGCAATAGACGCCGGGCGACAGGGTGTTGGTGCCGCTGTAATTCTGATTGCTGACCGTGCAGGTGGCGGAAGCCGGGGTGGGCAGGGTGCCGGCGAAAGGGTCGCTGGCGGTCGTGCAGCCGGTCGAGAGCGCGGCGACGGCACCACCGTTCTGGATGACGTTCGTGCCAGCGACGCAGATTTTCGAAACCTGGAAGCTGCTACCCGAATTGAAGATTGCCGCGGGGCTGCCTTTCGAGGCGACGTCGATCTGACAGGTCGGCGCGTTGAGGGTGACGCCGCTGTTGATCAGCAGCGATTGGCTGGACGTCGGGTCGAGCACCAGAATGCAGACATTGTTGGCGGCGGAGCCTCTAGTGGCGACTTTCGAGGCGACCGAAATCGTCAGATTGGCGCGGTTCATGAAGCTCAGAAAGGTGGTGGTGAGCTGAGCTGTCGCCGAGCCTGTGGTCATGCCGCTGGAGTCGCGGCTCCAGGTTCCCGAAATGGCGGAGAGCCGGCTGCCGGCGGCAGCGGCGTTCAGCGAGGCCGTGCCAATCGTGGTGGCATCGCCGCTGCTTTGCGCGACCTGCATTGTCGCGCTGTCGAGCGCATTCTGCAGACTGGCTTGGGCGGCGAGGCTGGAGCTGTATTCGATGGCCACGCCCGTGGCGATCACCAGAGGCACGGCCGCCAGTGCGAAGACAGTGGCAACCGAGGCGGAGCGATCGCGTTTGAAACGGGCCGTCCATGCGGCGAGGGGGCGGAGAAGTCGACCCCCGAGTTTAGTCTTACGCATAGATGGCTGCTCCAGGCCCCGAGTCGAACGGGAGGAGCCTGTTGTGTACGGGAACCTGATAAAGGAGTCGTAAGCGAACGCGCTACAAAGAGCTGAAAAGACATTAATTTTTGGCGGAGGGCGGGCAGCAGGTGGCCGGCCGGCGCAATTCCGAGGAGGCCACTCCTGAATCACGACCGGCCGGCCTGCCCCACGGACCCAGGAGATGCGGCGGACCTGAGCAACCCGTAGGGTGTCTGAAAGCTGCGGCGTCAGACTCATCGCTGACGCAAAGGACGTTATCGTGACAGCCGGGTCGAGCGCAATCGCTCAAAGTTCCCGTCCTCTGTTAAACGACTGTTTACCTAAAGGAATGCGGTTAACGCTCAAGCCTTGAACTTGAGCTTATCGCTCAGGCGGCATCCGCCGTGACGCGGTTCCGGCCCTCGTTTTTGGAGCGATAGAGCGCCCTGTCGGCCCGGCGGAACAGCATGTCGGGATCGGTGTCATCGATGGACAGGGCGAGGCCGATCGAGACGGTGATCGGGATCAGCTTGGCGCCTTCGCCGATGCCGAACATGCTTTCCTCGACCGCGCAGCGGACGCGTTCGGCGATCCGGTGCGCGACGACCATGCCGGTATCGGGCATGATGACCACGAATTCCTCCCCGCCGAGACGGCAGATAAGATCGGCGCTGCGGATGACGTTCTTCACGCGATGAGAGAAGCCCTTGAGGACATCGTCGCCGGCATCATGCCCGTGCGTGTCGTTGACGGCTTTGAAATGGTCGATGTCGAGGATCATGAGCGACAACGGGCGGCTGCGGGCCGTCGCCTGGTCGAGCATCTCAGCCAAGTGCATCTCGAGATAGCGGCGGTTGTAGAGGCCGGTCAGGGCATCGACCAGGGCCAGTTCTATGGAGGCCTGGACATTGTTGTTGAGCGCATCGGTGTAGCGCTTGCGGCGCACCTGGGTGCGCGAACGGGCAATGAGTTCGTTCTGGTCGACCGGGCGACTGATGTAGTCGTTGACGCCGAGATCGAGGCCGCGCAGCACTTTCGTGCGATCGTCGAGATCGGCCACCAGCAGGATCGGCAGATGGCGCGTGCGTTCCAGCGAACGAAGCTGGCTGCACAGGCGCAGACCGTCGAAATCCTTCAGCGACAGGCTGACGACCACCAATTCGAAATTGCCTTCGGCGGCGCGAAAGAGGGCATTCTGCGGCTCGTGCTCGAGTTCCACATAATGGATCTTTTCGAACGAGCGCAGGATGCGTTCCGACGAGCTGGCCCGGTCGTCGACCACGAGGATGCGGGCGGCGGTGCCTTGATCGGCGATGGCGGCCGAGAGGCCGGTGTTGGCGCCCATGCTGGCGGCGGTGCGGGCGCGATTGCGCAATTCGTCGAGGGTGACTTTCAGACGCGCCAGCGAGCGGACGCGCGCGATCAGCGCCACTTCGTCCACCGGTTTGGTGAGGAAGTCGTCGGCGCCCATGTCCAGGCCCTTCACCCGGTCGGCGGGCTGGTCGAGCGCGGTCACCATGATGACGGGAATATGCGCGGTCGCCGGATCGCTCTTCAGGCGGCGGCAGACTTCGAAACCGTCCATTTCGGGCATCATGACATCGAGCAAGACGATGTCGCATTGGCCGCTGGCGCAGAGAGCCAGGGCATCCAGACCGTTGGTGGCCGTGGTGACGTCGAAATACTCGGCCGTCAGCCGGGCTTCCAACAATTTGGTGTTGGCCAGAATGTCATCGACAACGAGAACGCGCGCAGTCATGCCGGGCCCCTTATTTGTCGCCCGTATAGTTGCGGATGGTTTCCAAAAATTTCACGACAGAAATCGGCTTCGACAGATAGGCCTCGCAGCCGCCCTGGCGAATCTTCTCCTCGTCGCCCTTCATGGCGAAGGCCGTGACGGCGATCACAGGGATGTCGCGCAGGGCCTCGTCGTCCTTGATCCACTGCGTCACCTGCAGCCCCGACACTTCCGGGAGCTGGATGTCCATGAGAATCAGGTCTGGATGATGTTTGCGAGCCAATTCAACGGCTTCCACGCCATTGCGGGTCTGAACAGTCTGATAGCCGTGGGCTTCGAGCAGATCGTTGAAGAGCTTCATATTGAGCTCGTTGTCTTCTACGATCAGAACCGTTTTTGCCATGTCGGATGCGTGTCCCCAGGCGCCGGCTCGCCAGATCGCGAGGCTATAAGCACCCTTGTCATCTTGTATCCGATGAACATTTACGAAAAGAGAATCCAACCAACAAATGCCGGGGCAAATGAGTCGCCAAATCAATCACCAAGCTGCAGAATCCTTAGCTATAGAAGCACTTGCTTTCCTGGCGGCGGATGAAGAGCGGTTGTCCCGTTTCCTGGCCTTGAGCGGCATTGACCCCAGCGAAATCAGGCAGGCGGCCGCCGATCCAGGCTTTCTGGCGGCGGTGCTGGACTATTTGGCCGGAGACGAGCGCCTGCTGGTGATGTTCGCCGAGCAGGTGGCGCGCGATCCCGGTGACGTTAACAAGGCCTTAGCGGCGTTGGGCGGCAAGTCGCCGGATTGGAGCTGATCGGCTTGTTGAAGGCCTGAATCCAGATTTCGTCGCATTCATATGATAGTTCTCGAAAATCCCGCATATTTTTGGATACCGTCCTGGTCGTTCGGGCCAGCTTTCGGGCGGTGTGCGGGGTGAAAACGGTTGGTTTGCCAGCCGTCTGCATTGAAAAATCAGACAGCGTGGATTAGCTCCGCGTCGTTGATGCGGTCGAGGAGACCGCGCTTATTGGAGAGCAAGTGAGTAGTTTTTTAGAACCGGATCTGAGACAGCGCCGGAACACGGCCGCTGCAGCGAAAAAAGCGACGCTGGATAAAATTCGTGCTTTAGCCAACGATCCCGCACTTGAGGCGCGCCGCGCTGAACGCGAAGCGATCATCAAAGCCCGTGTGGCACGCGAGGCCGAACGAGAGGCCGTCAAGAAAGCCCGCGAGGCTGAGCTTGCCGCCCAGGCCGCTCGCGATCTCGAACTGGCCAAGCAGGCTGAGGCCAAAGTCAAAGCAGAAGAGGAACAGCTGAAAGCTGAGCTGGAAGCCGCGGATGCCGCGCTGAAGGCCGAGCAGAAGGCCGCTCGCGATCGGCGCTATGCAGAACGCAAGGCCGCCAAGAAAGAACGCCGCAAGGGCTGAAGATAAGGTGCCTTCATGGGCGCCCGAGTCGCCAGCGGGGCTATGAGCCCGGTGCCTCGCACCGGGCTTTTTGTCAGGATTGGGCAGCAAGCCCGTTCTCGCCCCGGAGTGTCGGGGGAAATCTCTCGGGGCGTTCTTGCCGGTTCTTGCTTTGTCCGCCAATGTTTGCGGCACGATGGACAAGATGATCCTGTGCCGAGACTGTCATGCGCGAAGCCCGGCGGGCGGGCGGCGCTGCGCGGCCTGTGGTTCGCCCAGGATTATCAGCCACGACGAACTGGATCAGCTCAGCGTCGCGCATATCGATTGCGATGCTTTTTATGCCGCGATCGAGAAGCGCGACAATCCGGCCTTGCGGGACGAGCCGCTGATCGTTGGCGGCGGCAAGCGCGGCGTGGTCTCCACCTGCTGCTATATCGCGCGCACCTATGGCGTGCGATCGGCGATGCCGATGTTCAAGGCGCTGGCGCTGTGTCCGCAGGCGAAGGTCGTGCGCCCCGACATGCAGAAATATGTCACCGTGGGACATCAGGTGCGCGAGGCGATGTTGGAGCTGACGCCGCTGGTCGAGCCGCTGTCGATCGACGAGGCGTTTCTCGATCTCGGCGGCACCGAGCGCCTGCATCAGGCGAGCGCCGCCGCCGTGCTGGCGCGCTTCGCCAGCCGGATCGAACGGGAGCTGGGCATCACCGTGTCTGTCGGTCTGTCCTATTGCAAATTCCTGGCGAAGATGGCGTCCGATCTCGACAAGCCGCGTGGCTTCGCCGTCATCGGGCAGGCGGAAGCCAAGACGTTTCTGGGCGCGCGGCCCGTGTCCGCCATCTGGGGTGTCGGCAAGGTGGCGCAGGAGCGTTTCGAGCGCGAAGGCCTGCGGATGATCAGCGACATTCAGGCACTCGAGGAAATCGACATGTTCCGCCGCTTCGGCCCGGAGGGGCGGCGGCTGTGGCGTCTTTCGCATGGACTCGACGATCGCGTCGTTTCGCCGGAGCGCGAGCGCAAGAGCGTGTCGGCGGAAACCACATTCGAGGAAGATATTTCCGATCTCACCGTCCTGTCGCAAAAGCTGTTCCTGCTCAGCGAGAAGGTCTCGTCGCGCCTGAAGGCGCAGGGCATTTCCGGCGACAGCCTGACGTTGAAATTGAAGACGGCGGATTTCCGCATTCTGACACGGGCACGCATGTTGTCTGAGCCGACGCAGCTCGCCGGCCGCATTTTCGAGACGGCGCGCGATCTTCTCGCGAAGGAAGGAAATGGCCGGCGCTATCGCTTGATCGGCGTCGGCATTTCAAATCTCGTCGAGGCGGCGCAAGCCGATCATGGCGATCTCGCCGATACGCGCGTCGTACGCGAGAAGGCAACCGAGACAGCCATCGACAGCCTGCGCGAAAAGTTCGGCCGTGCCGCCATCACCAAAGGCATTGTCTTTGGCAAACGTTAGAGGCTTGCGCTATTCTTGCCGCGCCGGGCGCCAGGCGATTGCCCGGTCGAACGTTTGAAAGCCCGGCTGAAGGCGGCCTGAGAAGCATAGCCAAGCCGCTCGGCGACCTTATCGATCGACATGCGATCACGTTCGAGCCACTGCGTGGCAAGGCGCATGCGCAGGTCCGTGGCGTAACGCAAGGGCGGTTGCCCGACGATGGCCTGGAAGCGTTCGGCGAAGACCGAGCGTGAGGTGCCGGCTTCCGTGGCGAGATCGGCCACGGTCCAGTCGCGGTTGGGATTGCGATGAAGCGCCGCGATGGCGCGGCCAAGGCGCGGGTCGTGCAGGGCGACAAACCAGCCGGTGCCGTCGCGGCAGTTGCATTCGATCCAATCGCGCACGATCGAGGCGGCGACCACATCGGCGAGGCGCGCGGTGATGCCAACCGAACCGGCACGCGGCTGACAGGTTTCCCGCTCCATCGCATGGAGCATGGGCCTGATTTCAGGTTGCCGGTTCAGCAAGTCGTCGACTTGCATCACGTCGGGCATCTGATCGATGAGAGGGCGCATGCCGCCGAGATCGAAATCCATGCAGGCGCTGAAGATCAGTGCGTCGCGATGCTGACCGGTCTCGTCTGCGCAGGCCGATGTGACGCTGATGTTTCCGCATAGAGGCTTCGTGGTGAAGCTTTCGACGGGGCGGCTCGGTTCGTTCGGTGCCGAAACCAGATCATGAGGGCCGCCGCGCGGCATGAGCAGGGCGTCGCCGCTGCGCAGAAGGATCGGTTCGCTCCCGTAACCGCGCAGAAACAGGGTGCCGTCCGCCACGAAGTGAAACTGCGCCCGTCCGGCATTGGTATTGAAGTGCAGGCCGAACGGCTTGGTCACCTGTGTGCGCCGATAGGTGACGCCCAGCAGCCGCATGCCCAACATGATCTCGCTCACCAGGTCGTGGGCGGTATTCATCGCATCTCCGGACGAATGATCAATAGTTTGGGATTTTGTGGCATATGTCGTCCGGAATGTCGATCCTATTTATGTTGCAACGCAGTAGCGCAAATAGGAATCGGACGCGACATGAGTGCCAATACCGACATCGATATAGAGCCTTTTATGGCTGTGCCCAAGCCATCCATATGGGCCGGCGTGGTCGCCATGATGCTAGGCGTCACGGCCCTGCTGACGGCAGAATTGCTGCCTGCGAGCATTCTGACGCCCATGGCGCAAGGCTTAGGCGTAAGCACAGGGGTAGCTGGCCAAGCGGTGACGGTGACCGCGTTTGCCGGCTTGATCGGGGCGCTGCTGAGCGCAACGGTGACGCGCCGTTTCAACCGCAAGCCAGTTCTGCTGGCGTTCTCGCTGCTCCTGATCGTGTCGAACCTTCTGGCGGCGGCCGCTCCGAATATCGAACTTTTGCTGGCGGCGCGTATTGTGCTCGGTCTTGCCATCGGCGGCTTCTGGACCATGGCTGCGGCGACAACGATCCGCATGGTGCCCGAAGCGATGGCGGCCCGCGCCATAGCCATCGTCATGAGCGGCATACCGGCGGCGATGATCATCGCCATTCCTGTCGGCGGTTACTTGAGCGATCTCGTCAACTGGCGCGTTATTTTCGCTTTGGCCGCAGCTCTAGGCGCTTTGGTGCTGGTGTTGCAGATGTTGTTTCTGCCGCGTGTCGCACCCAAGGGACATGCCAGTCTCGCGGTGCTCGGCGACATCATTTCGCGGCCTGGCATCGGCTTTGGATTTGCGGCGGCGATCTTGGTCTTCACCGGGCACTTCGGTTATTTCACCTATATCCGCCCTTATCTTGAAACGGTGACCACGGTGAACGTTGGCACGATGGCGACGATTCTGTTCGTCTTCGGCGTCGGCAGCTATGTCGGCACGTTTGTGAGCGGCGCGGCGGTCGAGCGCAGCCTCAAGGGTACGTTGATCGTCGCGGCTTTGGGCATGGGGCTGCTTGGCCTGCTGCTTGCCGCATTCGGCGGTGCGCTCGTTTTCGATACGGCGATGATCGTGATCTGGGGCATTCTCTTTGGCGCCATACCCGTGGCCTTTACCACGTGGATCACCCGCGCGGTGCCGGACGAGACCGAAAGCGCCACCGGGCTGCTCGTTGCCTTGATCTTTGTTGGTATCGCCACTGGTGCCGCCGCCGGTGGAGCGATCTTTGATCTGAACGGCGTGCGCAGTGTGTTTCTGGTGGGCGGTCTTGCTCTGCTGGGCGCAGCCGTGCTGGTGGCGGTGCGCCTGCAAACCAAGGAAGCGTAAAGAACCTTTGTCAGGGGCAGTTCGCTGCCCCTGACAGATCGGGGAGAGGGGTTAAAGGCAGGGGCTCGCCGGCAGCATTTCCAGCTTCGACATTTTGCCCTTCAAGGCGAAGTCGCCGTAGTCGAGCGTAAGGTCGCTGGAAATGCCGTTATCCCACATCTGGAACGCCATTTTATAATTCGGATTGGCGTCGGCCTTGGCATTGTCGAAATAGCTGACGTTGACGCGCCAGCGCGCCATGCCCTTCATCGCCTCGACATCCTTCGTCGGATCGTCGAGCGGATCTTGCGAGCGATGGCCGAAAATATTGAGCGTGTGATAGATTTTATCGCCGCCGTCGGTGCCGTCGTAGATTTTCATTTCCATCGCCGTCTCGCCGGCGCGCGCCGCCGCGATGGAGCGCACCATCTGCATGGTCGGGAAGGTGACTTCCACATCCGCATCGGAGCGTTTGGGCATCGGCTGTTTGACGTTGATCGACAGCGCGCCGTCGTCGGAGCGGGTGGCCTCGCCTTCGTTGGTGCTGACTACCCGATCGCCGATCATATTCTCGATGCGGAAGTTCAGCGTTTTGCCGTCGCCGCTCTCAAACGTGGTGGAGCGCGTATCGGTCATGCGCGGTTCGCCTTCCGACGGGGTGATCTCGGTGATCTGGCGAAACGACACTTCGTAGCCTTTGCAGGCCGAGCCGTTGAATTCGTAGACGATGCGCCCGCGCACGGCGACCGGCGCGGCGCTGCCCGTGCCGCGCAGCAGCGACAATTCGTAAATCGCGCGATGGGGAGACAGACGCACCGGTTCGGCGGCCATGCCGACACTGGCTTGCAACAAAACCGCGGCGCCGGCCAGAGTGGCGAGCTGGGACATGCGGACGGCGCAACGCTGTATCATGAAAAGCCTCTGAGCAGAATCGATGCCGGATAGGCGGCTCTCGTGGCGAAATTAGGGTTTCGGCGGGGGGCTGCAACCGGCATAATCATCAAATCGACGTGCTGTGGGCTGAACGCGGCAGTCGTCCGAAATTTCGTTTTACGAGGTCCGTCCATGTCCACGGTTGAAGGGCGTTTGAAAGCATTGGGAATTGAGCTGCCGTCGCCGGCGGCACCGGTCGCCAATTATGTGCCCTGGACCATCTGCGGCTCGATTTTGACGATTTCCGGCCAATTGCCTTTTGGTGTGGACGGCAAGCTGCCGCCGCAGTTTCTCGGCCGCGTGGCGGGCGAGGTTTCGGAGGAAAATGGCCGGGCCGCCGCCCAGCAATGCGCCGTCAACGTGTTGGCGCAGGTGCGTGCGGCGCTCGGCTCCTTCGAGCGGGTCAAGCAGTGTCAGCGGCTCGGCGGTTTTATTGTCGCCGCACCGAATTTTTTCGCTCTGCCTGTGATCATGAATGGCGCCTCCGATTTGATGGTGGCGGCTCTGGGCGATGCGGGCCGACACGCCCGTTCGACGGTCGGTGTGGCGCAACTGCCGCTCAATGCCGCCGTCGAAGTGGAAGCAACGTTCGAGATCGCGGCCTGAAATGCCGGCGCCCTCCTGGCTCGTCGCGCGCCCGATCGCCCATCGTGGCCTGCACGATCGCACCGCCGGCGTGATCGAGAATTCACTGTCGGCGGCTCGGCGCGCCGTGGCCGGTCACTATGCCGTCGAATGTGACGTGCAACTGACCGCGGACGGTGAGGTCGTCGTCTTCCATGATTTCACGCTCGATCGATTGATCGGTCGGGAAGGCCGCGTGGCTGACATATCTTCGGCTGACCTCACGCAAATGTCTTTGCGTGGCAGCACCGACAAAGTGCCGACGCTCGCGGCTTTGCTTGATGTCATGGGCACCGAGCACACGCTTGTGGTCGAGATCAAAAGTGCGTTCGACGGCGACATGCGCCTGGCCGAGCAGACGGCGCGGGTCGTCGCCCGCCATGGCGGACAAGTGGCCTTGAAGAGTTTCGATCCGCAGGTGATGACGCATCTGCGCGCCAACAAGGATGCGCTCGGCATTGCGCAAGTGCCGCTCGGCATGGTCGCGGAAGCGCACTACGACGATGCGGAGTGGAGTTTTCTGTCCGACACGGACAAACGGACGTTGAGCCAATTTCTGCATTGGGATGCGACGCGGCCGGATTTCCTCTCCTATTACGTCAACGATTTTCCCCATGCGGTGCCGCATCTTCTGCGCCGCGCATTGGGCCTGCCGGTGATGACATGGACGGTGCGCACGCCGGCGCAGAAACAGGCGGCGGCGCAATGGGCCGATCAGATCGTCTTCGAAGGAGATATCGCGTAAAGGTTCAGCGTTCTGCGATCACACAGCGCCGCGCATTTTCGCCAGCCACCATCGCAGACCGACGAAGAGAAACCGCCAATCGCGGAAGAATTCCGGCGGCTTGTGTTCGTAGAGATGGCCGACGAACTGCAAGACCCAGCCGAGGATGAAGAGCGCCGCGGCCCAGATCCAAAGATGGGTGACGAAGGGCGAAAGGCCGAACAGAACGATGGCGACGACGATCATCGGAATGCCGAATGTGTGGCAGATCCGATTGCGGGGATCGCGATGGCTCGTTTCATATTCGGCGATCCATTCGCTCCAGGGGCGACCGAAAAACATGACACCCTCCTCAAGCCATTGTGATCCTAGACTCTCATAGAGGCGACAAGGGGGTCAATGCGGCTTTTGGCGTGGTTCCGGCTTGCGTAAACCCGGCCCGGTACTACATTTCCAGCACTACATTTTGAGCACGGCCCGCCCTGGGCGGGACCGCCCGCCGGTTCTATATTCTTCGCTGATGTCCGAGTCCGCCTTCCAGATTCGAATTGCCCGCGCCATGGCCGATATCGATGCGGCCGGCTGGAACGCGTGTGCCAATCCGCCTGATATCGACTGTGATCCGGCCGATCCGCAGCGGGAACGGTTCAACCCGTTTTTGACCCATGCCTTTCTCAACACGCTGGAGACCTCTGGGTCGGCGACATCGCGCACCGGCTGGTCGCCGGTGCATCTGGTGGTCGAGGACAAGGGTGGGGCGATCCTGGCTTGCGCGCCTTGCTATCTGAAGACCCATTCGCAGGGCGAATATGTCTTCGATTATGCCTGGGCCGATGCTTTCGAGCGGGCCGGCGGTCACTATTATCCCAAGCTGCAAGTCAGCGTGCCGTTCACGCCGGCGCAGGGGCGACGTCTGCTCGTGGCGCCAGGCACCAATGTGGCGGCAGCGCAAGCGGCGCTGGTCGAAGGGTTTCGGGCTTTGCAGGCGCGCACGGGCGCTTCCTCGACCCACATCACCTTTCCGTTGAAGCAGGAGTGGGACGCGCTCGGGCAGAGCGGTTTTCTGCGCCGCACGGGCAAGCAGTTCCATTTCTTCAATCGCGGCTACGATGATTTCGATGGATTTCTGGCGGATCTCGCTTCGCGCAAGCGCAAGAACATTCGCAAGGAGAGGGTGGAAGCCCTGGCGCATGGCATCGAGATCGAATGGGTGACGGGGCGTGACATCACCGAAGCCCATTGGGATGCCTTCTTCGCTTTCTACATGGACACCGGCTCGCGCAAATGGGGCCGGCCTTATCTGACGCGCAGCTATTATTCGCTGGTCGGCGAGGCGATGGCGGATCGGATCTTGCTGGTGATGGCCAAGCGTGAGGGGCGCTATATTGCTGGCGCGATCAACTTCATCGGCGATGACGCGCTTTATGGCCGCAACTGGGGCGCGATCGAAGAGCATCCCTTCCTACATTTCGAGGTCTGCTACTATCAGGCGATCGAATTCGCCATCGCACGCAAGCTGTCGCGTGTTGAGGCCGGCGCACAGGGCGAACATAAGCTGGCGCGTGGTTATGGGCCGGTCGAGACCTATTCGCTGCATATGTTCGAGGATCCACGGCTGGCCCGGGCGGTGGACGGCTTCCTGCAGCAAGAACGGGAAGCGATCAGCCAATCGATCGAAATCTATGGCGAGCACGTGCCGTTTCGCCGCGATCTGGAGCGGGAACTGGAGTGAGCTCGTCGAATAGGGGATATTGGTCCCAGTTGAATCTTAAAGCGAGTTCCTCACATGTCCGACAATCATCCGAGCCAGAGCGCCGATCTGATCAGCGCTAACATCATCGTCAATTTGCCGGTTGATGCACCGGTGCATGAAATATCGGACTTTGCGTTGTACAAAGAAGAAGTGGTGAATGAATTTCGCCACGTTTATTACATGAGTTCAATCGGCGACGAGGATGAGCTTCCCGTTCAGGACGGACTGGATCTCCTGGCCGAGGCGATTGAACGCGCGCGAGATGATCTCACGAAGATTCTGAAGCTTGCAGGCTCCACGGTGACGTTGGATGTCGCTATCTTTCCAAACCCTGGGTTTGCCACGATTTCTTATGCGCTGCCGCCTGCTCTGGCGCGTCAGCTGGTTGAGCTGGGTATTATCTTCAGCGTCATGACGATCATTCCGACGGAAATGTCGGAATGACGCCATCGCTGGATTGAACGATGCCTCGGCGAACTGGCCTCAGTTCAGCAGGAATTCCTGATCGCACATGCGCAGCTCTGCCGGCTTGATCAGCCGGGCATGGGCTATTCTCACCGAATAGAGGCTGCCGTCGAGCTTGGTTGTCCAGAACTCCAGGAAGCGCGTCAGTTCCGGAAAGCGCGGGTGCAGGTCGTAGTCCTGCCAGATATAGCTTTGCAGGATCGCCGGATGGTCCGGCATGCGGTACAGGATTTCCGCCGTCGTCAGACCGTAGCCAGCAAGCTGACGTACAAAATCACGAGATGCCATCAGGTCCTCCGCGATAAGGCCGAGGTGAAGATGATAGGGGCGATTCTGTCACAACAAAGTTAAATATTAATAAAATCCACGTGAAAACAGTTTGTTAGCAGCGCTCTCCCATGAGTGCCAAAAGTCGAATGGCAGCCATTCCCTTGACGGGCGCGAAACGACAGGTTTTTGCTGCGCGCGGAGATGCCAGCATGCCTTACCGTCTTGAATATCAACCCGATAATATCTTCGCGAAGATCCTGCGCGGCGAGATGCCGTGTCATAAGGTCTTCGAGGACGACGTCGCCTTTGCGTTCATGGACATCATGCCGCGCGGCGATGGCCACACCCTGATCATACCCAAGGTCGAAGCGCGCGGTCTGTTGGATATGCCCGTCGCCGCGCTCGGTCCGTTCATGGAGCGGGTGCAGCGTGTCAGCGCGGCCGTTGTGAAGGGGATGGATGCGGAAGGCCTGACTTTGCAGCAGTTCAACGAGACGGCTGGCGGGCAGGTGGTGTTCCATCTGCATTTCCATGTCATCCCGCGCTGGGAAGGCATCCGGTTGCGTCCGCACACGGGCGAGATGGAAAAGCCCGACGTGCTGCGTCAAAACGCCGAGCGCATTCGCGCTGCCCTTTAGCCGGCAAACCACCAGGCCGCGCTGACGATCGCTGCTTCTCCGGCGGCTACGCCGGCGATGACGGATCGGCGGGTGAGGGCGAAGACACCAAGGCCAATGACCATGGCGCCCACGCGCGCCACGAGCGGCACGGTGGCGAGCGCGCCAGATGGCGTCAGCAGAATATTGGCGACGACACCGGCGAGTAGCGCGGTCGCCACAGCGCGCACCCATTCCAGCAGTTCCGATTTCTCGTCGATGCCGTGGCCGACAATGATCGAGAGCATGCGCCAGACCTCGCTCGGCAGGAAGCCGAAGAGGATCAGAGCGAAATAGGGCCACAGGCCGCCGCTCCAGGCCTCGGGCGTCATAGATGGGCTCCGTGTCGGCGGACGCGCTTTTGCCAAAGCCAGGCGGCGGTGCCGCCGACGAGGCCGATGATCATCAGATCAAGTCCCGCACCGACGATGCCTTTGAGCATAGGTGCCAGCACGAAGCCGGAGGACAGAGCAATCCAATCGATCGGCTCGCGCGCGTTGCGCGCCAAAGTGGAGGTAAAGTAGATCGGCGTGATGAACAGGAGGCCGGCGGCGAAGGCATGCGGCAGGGTGGCGGCGAGGGTGTAGCCGATCCATGTGGCCAGCAGGGCGGCGATGACGAGGCTGTGCGCCAGACCCATGAACCAGGGCATGCGACCGTGCGGTGGAATCTGGCGAATGGCTTGAATCGATTCCGCCCAGACCGTCACCGCCACCTGATGCATGGCGTAAAGCAAGGTGAGGCGCGATCCGGCCGATTGGCGCAGCACCGGCAGCAAAGACACGCACATGGGCAGCAAGCGGATCGATGACAATGAGATCGACAAAGCAATCGCGGGCAGGGCGACGCCATTGATCAGCGCGCCGAAATAGATCACCTGCGCCGGTCCGGCCCAGATCGTCACCGTGGACAGCAACGCCACACCAAGGGGAACTCCGGCTTCGCGGGCGAGGCCGCCGATGCCGAGAAAGGTGAAGGCCATCACGAAAATAGGCAGGCGGGCGGCGACCATGATGCCCCGGCGCAGCCAATAGGCCCGGCCTTGGGTTCCTGGGGTTTCGCTCTCCTGTACCGACATACCGTGTTAGGTGCATAAGCGCCGCTTCATGTAAAGTCAGTCCATCGTCAAGCAACAGAGAATGGACGAAGAGGGAGGTTCGCCGATGATTTCCGCACGTATTTTTTCACCGCTCCGAACGTGGATGGTCGCATTCGGTCTCGCGCTGGCTGTGATCGGGGGACATGGCGCCGCTGAGGCGCAATCGACGGCGGAGCTGTTCAGTCGGGCCAACACACAGCAGATGCTGATGCGGATGGAAGTGGCGCTGGCGCGCGTGCAGGCGCGCCGGGGCATCATCCCGAAAGCCGCGGCCGACGAGATCGAGCGGACGGCCAGTATCGATTTTGTTTTGCCGCAACGGGTGGCGGAAGAGCAGCGCCGTGTCGGCCATCCGCTCGTCGCTCTCATCAATGTCTGGGCGAAAGTCACGCAAGGCGATGCGGGCGAATACATTCACTACGGTGCGACGACGCAGGACATTTATGACAGCGTGCAATTGGCGCAATGCCGCGAGGCCGCACGGCTCTTCATCGCCGATCTGCGGCGGGTGGAGGAGGGCCTCCTGAACCTGGCGCAGGAGCATCGCGCCACGCCGATGATTGGCCGCACCGTCGGCCGTCATGCGTTGCCGCTGACGTTTGGCGCGAAAGTCGGGAGCTGGCTCTCCGAGAACCGGCGCAGTATCGAGCGGCTGAAAGGCTGGATCGAACGGTCGAACACGGCGATGCTGTCGGGTGCTGTCGGCAGCTACGCGGCTCTGGGCCCCGATGCCTTCGCCGTTGAGGCGGAGGTTGCCAAGGAGCTTGGCGCCGGCACGCCTTTCACCGCCGACTGGAAGGGCGCACGCGACATGCACGCCGAATATGGCGAGCTGCTGGCGATCGCCGCGCGCTCTCTGGGGCGCATGGGTCAGGAAGTGTTCCTGCTGCTCGGTGATGATTTCAACGAGCTGGAAGAGCCGACGGAAAACGTCGGCTCGTCGACCATGCCGCATAAGGTCAATCCGAGCTATTCGCGCACGGTGGTGCAGATGGCGCGCGTGGTGCCGGCGCAGGCGCAAATCCTGCTCGACTGGATGATGACCATCTATGAGCGTGACCAGATTTCCAATGCCGATACGCTGGGCGATATTTCCATCGCGATGGAACGCTCGACCAAGGCTGCGGCGCGCATGGTCGCGGTGTTGAAAGTTCATCCGGAGAATATGGCCCGCAATATCGATCGTACCCGGGGGCTGATCATGGCCGAGGAGGCGATGTTCATTCTCGGCGAGAAGATCGGCAAGCATACGGCGCATGAGGAAGTGCGGCTGGCGGCGCGGGCCGCCTGGGAGAAGGGTACGAGTTTGATCGAGGAGATCAACGCGCGACCGCAGCTCGCGGGCGTCGCCAAGGACATGAAGCTGGAGGAGCGTCTCGATCCCAAGAAATATATCGGCCTGTCGGCTGAGGCCACTGATCGAACCATCGCCTTCATCAAGCGGGCGCGAGAAACAGACGCGTCGGCGTTGAAGCCGGAGCGAGGCTGAAAACGCAAGTGGCGCAGGCATTTTCTGCCTGCGCCACTGGATTGCTTCGCTACGCTCGCAATGACGGCGTCGCTTTAGCATTTTCGGTTCTGATCTTTGATCAGAACCGAAAAGCTCTAGCTCTTGAGCGGTTCCGGCGGGGTGACGTCGGGCTCGTCGTTATTGGTGGCGCGCTGCTTGGCGCGGCGCACTTCTGGTTCCTCGCGCGGGGTGCGCTTCTTGCGGCCGGCCTCGACCACTTCGCGGTCGGGCTTGGGCAGAACCGGGCCTTCCGGATAGATGAAGGCCAGCTTCTTCTTGCCGTTCTCGTCGTCCTGCACGACGACCTGCACCGTGCCGCCGCCTTTGAGACGGCCGAAGAGCACTTCGTCGGCCAGCGGCGTCTTGATGTGCTGCTGGATGACGCGCCCCATCGGCCGGGCACCCATCGCCTGGTCGTAACCGTTGTCGATGAGCCAGTTGCGGGCTTCGTCGGACAGTTCGATCGTGACGTTGCGGTCGCCGAGCTGGGTCTCGAGCTGGGCGATGAACTTGTCCACCACCTGCGCGATGACACTGCGCGGCAGATGACCGAACTGCACGATCGCGTCGAGACGGTTGCGGAACTCCGGCGCGAACAACCGATTGATCGCTTCCAAATCCTCGCCTTCACGCTTGCTGCTGTTGAAGCCGAAGGCGGCACGTGCCATGTCGGCGGCGCCCGCGTTCGTCGTCATGATCAAGATGACGTTGCGGAAGTCGATCTGCTTGCCATGGTGGTCGGTCAACTTACCGTGATCCATGATCTGCAGCAGGATGTTGAACAGGTCCGGATGGGCCTTTTCGATCTCGTCGAGCAGCAGCACACAGTAGGGATGCTGATCGACCGCGTCGGTCAGCAGGCCGCCCTGGTCGAAGCCGACATAGCCCGGAGGCGCGCCGATCAGACGGCTGACCGTGTGGCGCTCCATATATTCGGACATGTCGAAGCGGACGAGCTCGACGCCAAGGGCGACGGAGAGCTGGCGTGCCACTTCGGTCTTGCCGACGCCGGTGGGGCCCGAGAACAGGTAGCTGCCGATCGGCTTCTCGCCGTCGCGCAGGCCGGCACGGGCCAGCTTGATCGCCGCCGACAAGGCTTCGATCGACTTGTCCTGGCCGTAGACGACGCGCTTCAGCGTCTCTTCCAGATGCTGCAACACTTCCGCATCGTCCTTCGACACGGTCTTGGCCGGGATGCGCGCCATGGTCGCGATGGTGGCTTCCACCTCCTTCGTGCCGATGGTCTTCTTGCGCTTGTTTTCGGGCAGCAGCATCTGGCTCGCGCCGGTTTCGTCGATCACGTCGATCGCCTTGTCCGGCAGCTTGCGGTCATGGATGTAGCGCGCCGACAGTTCGACGGCGGTCTTGATCGCATCGTTGGTGTAACGGACGCGATGGAATTCTTCGAAATAGGGCTTGAGGCCCTTCATGATTTCGATCGAGTCCGGGATCGACGGTTCGTTGACGTCGATCTTCTGGAAGCGACGCACGAGCGCGCGATCCTTCTCGAAATACTGGCGGTATTCCTTGTAGGTGGTCGAGCCGATGCAGCGCAGCGCGCCCTGTGCCAGGGCGGGCTTCAACAGGTTCGACGCATCCATGGCACCGCCCGAGGTGGCGCCAGCACCGATGACGGTGTGGATCTCGTCGATGAAGAGGATGGCGTTCTTGTGCTGCTCGATTTCCTTGATCACCTGCTTGAGGCGTTCTTCGAAATCGCCGCGATAGCGCGTGCCGGCGAGCAGGGTGCCCATGTCGAGCGCGAAGACGGTGGCGCGCGCCAACACCTCAGGCACTTCGCCCTTGATGATCTTGCGGGCCAGACCTTCGGCGATCGCCGTCTTGCCGACGCCGGGATCACCGACGAGCAGCGGATTGTTCTTCTGCCGGCGGCAGAGAATCTGGATCGTGCGCTGCACTTCGGCTTCGCGGCCGATAAGCGGGTCGATACGGCCGTCACGGGCCTTTTTATTGAGGTTGACGCAATAGGCCTCGAGCGCGCCTTCCTTCTTCTTGCTGTCGCCCTGTTCGCGGGCTTCGCCGCGCTCGCGCTGGCCCTCTTCCTCGTCGGCACCGCGCGGCGCCTTGGAGGTGTCGGACATGCCGGGGCGCTTGGCGATCCCGTGGCTGATGTAGTTGACGGCGTCGTAGCGCGTCATGTCCTGCTCCTGCAGGAAGTACGCGGCATGGCTTTCGCGCTCGGCGAAAATGGCAACGAGCACGTTGGCGCCGGTCACTTCCTCGCGACCGGACGACTGCACGTGAATGACAGCACGCTGAATGACGCGCTGGAAGCCGGCGGTCGGCTTGGCTTCATCGCCACGCCCGTTGGTGGCGAGATTGGCGAGCTCGTGATCGATGTAATTGACCAGGCTCTTGCGCAGCGCTTCGAGGTCGACCGAGCAGGCACGCATGACGGCCGAGGCGTCGGAGTCCTCGATCAGGCTGAGCAGCAGATGTTCCAGCGTGGCGTATTCATGACGACGTTCGTTGGCCGTCGCCAGCGCCCGGTGCAACGTCTGTTCGAGATTTCTAGAGAACGACGGCATTGGCGCTCCTTTACTTCTTTTCCATAATGCATTGCAGCGGATGCTGATGCTTGCGGGCAAAATCCATCACTTGCGTGACCTTCGTTTCGGCAACCTCGTAGGTGTAGATGCCGCATTCGCCGACGCCGTGTTGATGGACGTGCAGCATGATGCGGGTTGCCTCATCATTGCTCTTGTTGAAATAGCGGCGCAGCACAGTGACGACGAATTCCATGGGCGTGTAGTCGTCATTGAGCAGCAGCACGCGATACATGCTGGGTTTACGCGTCTGGGTGCGGGTGCGCGTGATGACCGCCGTGCCGGTGCCGTTGTTATTGTTCGCGCCGTTGCCGTTGCTCTTGTCAGCCTCGTCCGAGGCTCGAACCGGCAGGGCTCGAACCGGAGTGGCGCGACCCTGGCCGTAAGCCAGGCCACCAGCGCGCGGGTCGGCGGTTTCGCCGTCGATCACGGAAGCGCGGGTTGCCGATATCTGCCTCGCCGGAAAACGCAAGAAGCCCTCCAAGGGATTCGACCCTGAAAGTCTACCTTCAATCCCAGGGTCGTCTACAACAGTTATTCGATGTTCCACCCGAGTAATGTAGGAGCGATGTAGGAGTTGCGCCAGTGGGGGAGATGTTATCCGCACTATTAAGGTTGCGGTTCACAAATCCGCCCCATTCGCGGTCTTCTCGCCGACGCGAATTGTGCCGCAGCGCGCTCAGGCTGGAACAAGCAGGCTGGAATAAGAATGAAAAAAGGTCCGGCTGATGGCCGGACCTTGACGCAGATATTAACAACTCAAGCACTCATCGCGCCACTCAAGGGCGCGATGTCGACTGCGCTACTACCTTGGTAGTGACGCTTACTTGGCGGAGGCCTGAACCTTGGCGACCGCGGTTTCAACCGGCTTGAAAGCGTCCTTGGCGAGGGCGGTGTAAAGTTCGCCCATCTTCGTCGACTGAGCGACGAAAGACTCGTAAGCGGACTTGGCGTATTCGCTCTGGGCCTGGAACGCAGCGTCAACCGACTTAGCGCTGATGACCTTTTCGAAAGCCGCAGTGGCAGCTTCGAGGGACTTCTTGGAATAATCGGTGACTTCAGCAGCGATCTGCTGGAAACCCTTCGACATCGCCGAGCTGGCGGCCGAGGCGGCTTCGAACTGATCTTTGCCGAACGACTGGAAGTCTTCCACACTCTTGAACATGTTTGCCCCATGAAATTTGGGCCGTCATGCGACGCTGTTCGCGGGCGGCCGGGTTTTGCTGGCGTGCAGCCTCTTATATGTGCAGTGCACAATAAAAGTCAATGGAAAAATGCTGCGGCGCAAAATTTTTCCGCGCCGCCGCCGTTCCAATGCCAAGCTTTGTATTCAAAAGCGCCTCAAATGCGGCCACCGGCATCAGGAAGTGATTAACCGGCGCGTAACCGCATTCCATTACCTTCGCCTTCTGTTGTGCGGCGGCAACACGGCGAGCTGCCTCTAAAAGCGGCGGCGCCGGTAGGTAGTGGGACACTGTGATGGCATTGCGTAGCGTTTTTTTGACGAAGCCAGCTCTTCATCTCGCTATCGGCCTTGGAATTGTGACAATTGCCGGCAGCCTCATTTCGACCGCGGAGGCCAGGCCCCGGCATCGCCGGCACGCCGCCCCCGTATCGACCTATTCGCCGCCTTATGCGGCCATCGTGGTCGATGCCAACAGTGGCCGCGTTCTGCACGCGACGAACGAAAACGCCCTGCGGCATCCTGCCTCGCTCACCAAGGTGATGACGCTCTACATGCTGTTCGAGCAGCTTGAGCGCGGCAAATATCGCCTAGACAGCGAAATTCCGATTTCCGCTTACGCCGCCTCGCGGCCGCCGACCAAGCTTGGCCTTCGCCCGGGCCAGACGATCACCGTCGACAATGCTATCAAGGCGGTCGTGACCCGTTCGGCCAACGACATCGCCACGGCGATCGGCGAGGCGATCGGCGGCGACGAAGAGACCTTTTCCGATCTGATGACCCGCAAGGCGCGGTCGCTGGGCATGACCCGGACCCGTTTCGTCAATGCCTCCGGCCTTCCCGACGATGCGCAGGTGACCACCGCCGCTGACTTGAGCATTCTCGGCCGGGCGATCCAGGAACGCTTCCCGCGCTACTACGGCTATTTCCAGACTCACACTTTCTATTATGGCCGCCAGGCGATCCGGAACCACAACCGTCTTCTCGGGAATGTTGAAGGCGTCGATGGCATCAAGACCGGCTACACCCGGGCGTCCGGCTTCAATCTGCTGACGTCGGTCAAGCGCGATGGCCACCGCATTATCGCCGTGGTGCTCGGCGGCAAGTCGGCCGGGGCCCGCGATCGTGTCATGGCCGGCCTGGTCGAGGATTATATCGACAGCGGTTCGCGCTCGCGGAGCGCGCCGATGATTGCGGAGCGTCCGACCGAGCGTGACTCCGGGGTGATCGCTGTTGCCGCGATGCCGCCGCCGCGTCCTGAGCCGGCTGCCGCACCGTCCGCGCCTGTTTCCATCTTGCCGCCGATGCGCGCCGAAGCGCCGGCGCCGCGTCCGGTCGGTCTCGTTACTGCTGCTTACGCGGCGGAAGAGAAGCCGCGTCCGGCTGTGATTTCTTCCAGCGTCAAGACCGATGAGCGGGTCGCGACGGCGACCATTCGCGGTGGCTCGCCGACCGTGCTCGATGGATCGACGTCGTCGCGTCAGGTTGTCGCTTCCGCGGCAACACCTTCCAACTTGCGCTGGATCGCTGGCCCGCGTGGCGTCGAAACCGATGCGCGGACGAAAGCTGCTTTCGTGGCGCCGGTGAAGCCGAACGATACGAAGGCGGAAACCAAAGTCGCCAAGTTCGCGCCGCCGGCGGCGATCCCCACCGCGCGTGAAACGGCGTCTCGTCCGGTCGCAACGAAGGGTCTGATGATTCAGATCGGCGCGACCGACGATCAGAACAAAGCGCAGGAGTTGCTGAGCCGCGCCAAGGCGCAAGGACGCTCGGTGCTCGGTGCCGCGCAACCGTTCACCGAAAAGGTGCAGCGGGGCAAGGACACGCTGTGGCGCGCACGGTTTGCTGGATTATCCGAAGATGGCGCGGAAGCCGCTTGCAAGACGCTGAAGCGGTCAGGCTTTGCCTGTTTCACCACGCGCAACTGAGATTCACTTAACCATTTTTAGCGTAACGTTGGGTTACGGAGTTTGGGTATGACGGCGGACCAGAACATCCTTGGCCTCATTGACACGAGCCGCAAGGGACGTGGTGCCCCCCTGATCGGGGTGGAGCTTCTTCATCAAGTTGCGATGCGCCCGCGAAACGTCTTCGGCGCTCGCTCCCTTTTGAAGCCCAAGGACTTCGTAGGCTTCATCCTCGGTCATCGCAGCCGGCCGGAGCCCGCCGGTGCTCCGGTTGCCATTAGCGTGAATTGCGTCACGCCAGCCGGGAAACCGGCGATCGAAATACGCTTCAAGTAACCGCGCTCCATCGGGATCGCTTTGCAGGCAGAGGCGAAACAACGCCTCCGCATCGCTGCGTGACAGATCGGCGAGCCGCCGTCCGGCATAGGGGCCGGCTGTCACCGATCCATCGATCGCGCCCGTGTCGTGATCGAGCTGCATGGCGATCGTCGCCGACGTGACGTTCGACGTCTGGTTGGTCGATTGTCCCGCTGTCTTTCCCGACCTGCCGATATTCTTGGCCCAATCGGGCGCCTGCGCCCAACCCATCAGCCATAGACCGACGCCGCCGACGGCAACGCCGACATCCCAGCGGCCGCGCATGATCAGCAGAGCGGCGATCGCCAGGGATCCGAGGCCGCCGATCTGCTTGACGGTTTTCTTGATATCGGCGGGTTTGGCGTTGGCGAAGCTGCGCAGCAACCAGAGACCGCCGAGAATGCCCGCGAGGACGATAAAGACAAAAGGGAGATTCATCGCGGCAGCTTACTTCATCTGTCGCAGAAGCGCTTGGGCGCTCTGGCTGCCTTGGCTGGCGATCTGTTCGAGCGCCTTGCGCCCGCCGGCTGCATAGGCGGCGGCTGCCGCCAGCATTTCGCCGAGACGATGGGGCGCCGAAGCGTCGAAATGCGCATAGGCGCCGCCAGTGAGCCGGGCGATTTCGCGAAAGGTGGCGGCCGACGTCGGCTCGTCGCCTTCGTGGAACATGAAGGCCTTGACGCCCAGCAGGCTGAGTTCGCCGGCAAGCTGGCAGAGTTCGTCGGCATTCTCTTCCATCGCGTCGCCAACATAGATCAGCGCCGCCACGCGTTGGCGGTTGGTCTCTTCGCGGACATGGCGCAGCACTTTGGCGATCTGCGTGTTGCCGCCGGCGACGGAAATTTTCGCCATCAGTTCGGCAAGGCCAACGCCATTGGCGATGAAGCGCGAGGCGCGGCATTCGGCGAAGCCGCGAAAATAGAGCAGTTGCACGTCCAGCCCACCCAAGCTGGAAGCGGTCTGGAACATCCGGCCCTGCAGGCTCTGGGCGAGGTCCCAGGTCGGCTGGCGGCTCATGGTGGCATCGAGCGCGAAGATCAGCCGGCCGCGCTCGGCGTCCGCATGGGCGCTGGGCAGGCGGTTTACCTTATCGAGGAAGGCGTCGACCGTGCCACTGGTCGCGCCGGGAACGACAGGCTTCTGGTCGGAGGAGGCCAAAATCTCATTCTCTCTTGCTGGAAGGCGCCATGCGTTCCTTGAAAGATCGGAAGGCCGTCGCCGAATGACAAGCGTTCAGAATCACCTGTACGGCCGGCCTGCGAAATTGATTCCGATCATCAAGCTAAGGGTATGGAATAGCTTGATAAATTTGCTCTGTGAAGAGAGGGCGCCGAATGTCATCAAGTTGAGACATTGATTCAACATCTTAAAACGGTGATTCAGCTGATGGCCGCAAGGCGGTTGGAATTCTGAATCCGAAACTCTGAGCAAGTTATTGTGAAATAAGCGAATTTCTACTCAGATTGAGGTTGCCCGTGGGGCAAACAAAAACGGGGCGCCAAGCGCCCCGTTTTTCGTTCGAACCGGAAGATCTTACTTGATCTTGGTTTCTTTGAATTCGACGTGCTTCTTCGCAACCGGGTCGTACTTCCGGTAGGAGAGCTTTTCCGTCTTGGTACGGGCGTTCTTCGACGTGACATAGAAGAAACCGGTGTCAGCGGTCGACAGAAGCTTGATCTTGATCGAGGCGGCCTTGGCCATGGCATAAATCCTGAATTTGAATTTGGCCGCAAAATACGGATCGGGAGCCCGAAGTCAAGGAACCGACGGCAAATTCTGGAAAAAGGTCGGTGGGTCAGAGTTCCGTCCGCAACCAGCCTTTGGGACCGACGCGATACCAGGGCGCGGGCAGGTGATGGCCCATGCCGGCCGCGATGCGCCGGTCCAGCTCGCAGAGGACAACGCTGGTGATCAGCGGCAGTTCGAGATCATGGGCCTGGGACAGGGGCACCCAGACCAGTTCCACCAGCTCGCGGTCAGGGCCGATGGCGCCTTCGATGGTCGTGGCGATGTCGCTGGTCTCGGCGGCCAGAAAAACCGTGTCGAAGCGGCGCGCCTGACGCGGCGGCGTCGTGGCGCGGGCGATAAAGTGGATGTTGTCGATCAGGGGATAAAAGCCGTGGCCGGCGAATCGCTGCCATTCGCCAGCGGGCGCGGTTTCAGGGGCGCCCATGTCGGCTGCGCCCAGCACGATGCCGGTTTCCTCGAATGTCTCGCGGATGGCGCCAAGCGCCAGCGCGCGGGGCAGGGAGTGGGATTTCGGGTCGATGCGGGCGAGCCGCTCCTCGACGGGCAGGGGCAGGGCGCCGGCGGCGTTCATCTTCCGGTCGCCAGCCTCGATGCGCCCGCCAGGAAAGACGAATTTCCCCGGCATGAACTTGCTGGCTGGATTGCGACGGCCCATCAGGATCTTGGGTTCCGGGCCGCTGCGGTCGAGCAGCATCAGGGTCGAGGCAAGCCGCGGCTTGACGCCAGTCGGTGGCTGGCGCTGCAGGCGGGACCAAATCTCTTCGTTGAGAACGGCGGTGAGGTCGGAATTGCTATCGAGAATGCGCGTCACATCTGCCCCGGACGTCGGGCCGGCATAGCGGTCCCGAATCCGTGCATTTTGAGCGCCCATTGCAGACCGATCAAGGCACCTTTGACGGAGGGCAGAAGGATCAGGCTGAGCACGACCGACAGGGTGGTCCACATCGCCATGTGAAGCCACATGGAGAGCTCCGGATAGCGCTGGTCGACGACCATGAGCAGACCGACGACGATATGGCCGACGATGACGATGGTCACATAAGGCGGCGCGTCATCGGCGCGATGATGATGCAGTTCCTCACCGCAGTTTGGGCAGGCATCATTGGGCTTGAGATAGGCGCGGAACATTTTGCCTTCGCCACAGTGCGGACAGCGCAGGCGCATGCCGCGCTTCATCGCCAACCACCAATCGCGTGGCGCTTCCAAGGCCGTGTCAAAAGAAACACCCATCTCAGCCTCCTCGGCTCGGTCTTGCATCTGTTCTCGCAATTATCGACCGGACCGTCGTTTATGTGAGGCTTGTGGCTTCTTTCGGGAAGGAGGCTTCTTGTCGCGCCTGGGGGTTGCGTGCGCTTTTGTCGCGCGTGAACCTCTAACGTGACCTTTGCTGAGGATTTCAAAGCGTAAGGCGCCGGCCAAGGGAGCGGCTTCAACCAATTTCACTTCGATGTGATCGCCAAGCCTGAAGGTCTCGCCCGTGCGATTGCCGACGAGCGCATGCAGGTTTTCAACATAGCGATAGTAGTCGGTGCCGATGGTAGCGGCAGGAACGAAGCCATCGGCACCTGTGTCGAGCAGTTTGACGAACAGGCCAGCGCGCGTGACGCCGGAGATGCGTCCTTCGAACGTCGCGCCGATCTGCGTCGACAGGAAACTGGCGATAAGCCGCTCGGTCGTTTCACGCTCGGCCGCCATAGCGCGACGCTCAGCCGCCGAGATGCGTGCAGCGATCTCGGCGAGCTCGTCGGGTTCCATATTTGGCAGGCCATCGGGTCCAAGCTTCAAGGCGCGGATCAAAGCGCGATGGACGATCAGATCGGCATAGCGACGGATGGGCGAGGTGAAATGCGCGTAGCGGCGCAGGTTGAGACCGAAATGGCCGTAGTTTTCCGATGAATATTCGGCCTGCGCTTGCGTGCGCAACACCACTTCGTTGACAGCGTTTTCATGTTCGCTGCCTTTCACCCGCTCCAAAATGCCGTTGAACTGTTGCGGCCGCAGCACCTGGCCCTTGGCGAGTTTGACGCCGATGGTGGCGAGGAATTCGCCCAGGCCATGCATCTTCTCGACGGAGGGTTCGTCATGGGTGCGATAGACGAGCTGTTGTCCTTGCGCTTCCAACGTCTCGGCGGCCGCGACATTGGCGAGGATCATATATTCCTCGATCAGCCGATGCGCTTCGAGCCGCGGCGGAATGATGACGCGATCGATACGGCCGTCAGCCGTCAGCAGCAGTTTGCGCTCGGGCAGGTTGAGATCGAGCGGGCTGCGCTTGGCACGCGCTTCGTCGAGCGCGCGCCAAGCCGCCCAAAGCGGCTTGAGCACCTTTTCGAGCAAAGGCGCGGTGGTGTCATCGGGCGTGCCGTCGATGGCGGCCTGGGCTTGCGGATAAGCGAGCTTGGCGGCCGAGCGCATGAGCACGCGATGAAAGGTATGACGCAGCTTGCGGCCGTCTTTGGCGATGATCATGCGCACCGCTAGAGCGGGGCGGTCTTCCTTCGGACGCAGCGAGCATAGATCGTTGGAGATCCGCTCCGGCAGCATCGGCACGACACGATCGGGGAAGTAGACCGAATTGCCGCGTTCCAAGGCTTCGCGATCGAGCGATGAACCCGGCCGCACATAAGCGGCGACATCGGCGATGGCGACGGTGAGGATGAAGCCGCCGCTGTTGTCGGGATCATCGTCAGCCACCGCATGCACGGCGTCGTCATGATCCTTGGCGTCGGCGGGGTCGATGGTGACGAGCGGCAGTTTGCGCCAATCCTCGCGGCCAGCCAGCGTTGCCGGCTGCGCCGCTTCCGCCTCTTTCAAGGTTTCGGGGCGGAAGACATGCGGAATGCCGTGGGCATGCAGCGCGATGGTGGTGATGGCGCGTTCGTTGTCGATGGCGCCGAGCCGTTCGCGCACGCGTGCCTGCGGCAAACCAAAGCGGCCTTCGCGTCCGGCTTCGACGGCAACGAGATCGCCGTCACGCGCCTCGCCCTGGGCGCCCTCGGGGATCGCCCATTCCTTGCCGCGGGCTTTTTTGTCGACGGGCACCAGCCGGCCGCCACCGCCCGGCAGCGAACGATAGACGCCGATGAGTTGCGCGCGCGAGCGCGACAGCAGTTTGATGACACGGCCGCGATAGGGCGGTGCTTTCTTGCCGGCATCAGGATCGCGCTCGGCGCGGATCAGCGCGCGGTCGCCGACACCCGGCACCGGATCGCCGGGCCGGCGCTTGCGCGGCATGTGAATGGCGATGCGCGGCAGCGGACCTGCTGCCTCATCCCATTCGACCGGCGTGGCGACGAGTTCGCCATCGCTGTCGCGCGTGATGATATCGGCCACGACGACGGAGGGCAGGTGGCCATGCTCGATGATGCGGCCGTGGCGCCGTTCGACCACGCCATCGGACTCAAGCTCCTTGAGCATCTTCTTGAGCGCGATCCGGTCAGAGCCCTTGATGTCGAAGGCGCGGGCGATCTCGCGCTTGCCGATCTTGCCCGACGTGACCTTGCCCGCCTTGGTCGCCGCGTCGTTCTCACGGTGAATGAACGCGATAATGTCCTCGCGTGTCGGCAGGGGGGATTTCTTGTCGGGGTTTTTCGTCAATGCCTATTGGTTTCCATCAGGGCGGGCAGATCGGTCATTTTCCGGTCCGGTGATCCCCATATATAGTAAGGCGCGAATCTTTTCATGGGGTATGGAGAGCAAATTGCGCTCGGTTTTTGACAATCTTTTTCCGCTGGCAGGCCGTGCCCTGATCAGTTTCATCTTCATTCTGGCCGGCTACAACAAGCTGATGGGCTATGCGGGAACGGTGGCCTATATGCAGAAAGCCGGCGTTCCGGGCTATCTGCTGCCGGTCGTCATCGCGGTCGAATTGGGCGGCGGTCTGCTGCTTTTGACCGGGTTTCTAACGCGGATCGTGGCCCTTCTGCTGGCGGGTTTCACGCTGCTGGCGGCCTATTTCTTCCATCGCAATTTCGGCGATGCCGGTCAGTTCGTCCAGTTTCAGAAGAATCTGGCCATTGCCGGTGGCCTGCTGTTCGTCGTGCTCTACGGCGCCGGCCGTTGGTCGCTCGACGCCAAATTGCGCTGAGGTTCCAGAATAAAAGAACCGGCCGCAGCGATGCGGCCGGTTTTCTGTTGGCTTGAAGCGTATTAGCGCGGGCGTGCCGCTCCGGCCCGCCGCAAGGCATCGGCCAGCGCGCCGCCGCCGTTGCTTTCCTTGCCCGAGGAGAAGTTTTTCGCGGAGGGACGTGGACCGCCTTGTGGGCGGTTGGCCGCCGGGCCACCAGCAGGGAGTTCGTCGTCGAGACGCATGGTCAGCGAGATGCGCTTGCGCGGCTTGTCGACCTCCAGCACCTTCACGCGCACGATCTGGCCGGGCTTCACCACATCGCGTGGATCCTTGACGAAGGTTTTCGACAAAGCCGAGATGTGCACCAGTCCATCCTGATGCACGCCGATGTCGACGAAGGCGCCGAAGGCAGCAACATTGGTGACGGCGCCTTCCAGCACCATGCCGGGCTTGAGGTCATCGAGTGTCTCGACGCCTTCCTGGAATTCGGCGGTCTTGAAGGCAGGACGCGGATCGCGGCCGGGCTTTTCCAACTCTTTGAGGATGTCGGAAACGGTCGGCACGCCGAAGGTCTCGTCGGTGAACTTGCGCGGATCGAGGCCGCGCAGGGTCTTGGCATTGCCGACGAGAACCTTGATGTCCGACTTGGTGGCTTCGATGATCCGACGCACCACCGGATAGGCTTCCGGATGCACGCCCGAGGCATCGAGCGGATCGTCGCCACCGAGGATGCGCAGAAAGCCGGCCGACTGTTCGAAAGCTTTCGGGCCGAGGCGCGGCACTTTCTTGATGTCGGCGCGGGTGGCGAAGGGGCCGTTGGCATCGCGATGCATGACGATGTTCTGCGCCAAACCCTCGCCGATGCCCGACACGCGGGCGAGCAGGGGGGCAGAGGCGGTGTTGACGTCAACGCCGACGGCATTAACGCAATCTTCCACCACCGCATCGAGCGAACGCGACAGTTTGAATTCGGCGATGTCGTGCTGATACTGGCCGACGCCGATCGACTTCGGATCGATCTTGACGAGTTCCGCCAGCGGGTCCTGCAGGCGGCGCGCGATGGAGACGGCGCCGCGCAAGGTGACGTCGAGCCCCGGCAGTTCCTGCGAAGCGAACGCCGATGCGGAATAGACCGAGGCGCCGGCTTCCGAGACCACGGCCTTGGTCAGTTTCAGCTCGGGAAACTTGCGCAACATTTCGACAGCAAGCTTCTCGGTTTCGCGCGAGGCCGTGCCATTGCCGATGGCGACGAGGTCGACCTTGTGGCGCATGCAAAGCGCCGCGAGAATGGAGATCGCTTCATCCCAGCGCCGCTGCGGCTCGTGCGGATAGATGTTCGCCGTATCGACCACTTTGCCCGTCGCATCGACCACAGCGACTTTCACGCCGGTGCGGAAGCCCGGATCGAGGCCCATGGTGGCGCGGGTGCCGGCTGGTGCAGCCAGCAAGAGATCGCGCAGATTGCCAGCGAAGACTTTCACCGCGTCGTCTTCGGCCTGCTGCCACAGGCGCAGGCGCAGATCGACGGCGAGGCTCGATGACAGACGGAAGCGCCAGGCGGCCCGCACCGTATCACTCAGCCATTTGTCGCCGGGGCGGCCGCTGGGCTGGATGTTGAAGCGCGCGGCGATCTTGCGTTCGTAGAGGCCCGGTGTCGTCAGGTCCGTGCGGCCGGGCTCGGGATCGAAGGTGAGATCGAGAAACTCTTCTTTCTCGCCGCGAAACAGCGCCATCAGGCGATGCGATGGCATCTTGTCCATCTTCTGCGAGAGATCGAAATAGTCGGAGAATTTGGCGCCGGCTGTTTCCTTGCCGGCTTTCACCTTCGAGACAAGCTGACCTTCGTTCCAGAAGGTCTCTCTGAGGTCGCCGATCAGTTCGGCATTTTCCGAGAAGCGTTCGGTCAGGATGGCCTTGGCGCCATCAAGGGCAGCTTCCACCGTCTCGATGCCTTTGGTGGCGTCAATGAAAGCTTCGGCGACATCGCGCGGCGTGTTCTGCGGCTCGGCGAGCAGCTTGTCGGCCAAGGGCGCGAGGCCGGCTTCGATGGCGATCTGTGCCTTGGTGCGGCGCTTCGGCTTGAAGGGCAGGTAGATGTCTTCGAGGCGGGCCTTGCTGTCGGCTTCGATGATCAGGCGACGCAGCGGGTCGTCGAGCTTGCCCTGGCTGTCGATGCTTTCAAGGATCGCCTTGCGACGATCTTCCATCTCGCGCAGGTAGCGCAGACGTTCGTCCAAGGTACGCAACTGCGTGTCGTCGAGGCCGCCGGTGACTTCCTTGCGGTAGCGGGCGACGAAGGGGACGGTCGCTCCCTCATCGAGCAGTCCGACTGCCGCCGTGACCTGGCTTTCCTTGACCCCGAGTTCTTCAGCAATGCGCGCGTCGATCGATTTCATCTGTCTTCCTGATGCAGGGTTAGGGCAAAGCCTAACCTGATGCATCTAGGGAGAACAGACCGCGTCCGTCAAAGGCTTGACAGACGCGATTCTGTGGAAACGCAGAGCGTTATTTTTTTGCGGCGGCTTTCTTGGCAGCCGCCTTTTTAGCCGGGGCTTTCTTGGCAGCCGCCTTTTTGGCGGGTGCCTTTTTGGCCGCGGCTTTGGGGGTCGGTTCATCGTCGCCGAAGGGGGCTTCGTCGGAGTCCTCGACGGCGACTTTCTTCTTCGTCGTCTTGGCCGCCGCCTTCTTCTCGGTCTTGCCGCCGCTCTTCTTGGCCGCCTTTTTCGGCGCCGGGCCACCCTTCTCGTCGATCAGTTCGATCGCTTCCTCAAGGGTGACGTCCTCCAGAGAGGACGACTTGGGGATCGTCGCATTGACCTTGCCGACGCTCACATAGGGACCGAAGCGGCCCTTGCGCGCGACGATGGTGCCGCCCTGCGGATGTTCGCCGAGCACGCGTCCATCGCCATCGCCTTGGCCCGATTGCTTGGCGGCGATCAGCGCAACAGCTTCTTCCAGCGTCACCTTCTCGGGATCGGAATCCTTCGGCAGGGTGGCGTTGACCTTGCCCCAGCTGACATAGGGGCCATAGCGGCCAGCCTTGACGTTGATGGCGCCACCTTGCGGGTGATCGCCGAGATTGCGCGCCGGCGCGGCATTGCCGAAGCGACCGCGACCGCCACCTTGCTCCTTGGTGACGATGAGATCGATGGCGCGATTGGCGCCGATCTCCAGCACGTCGTCGTCCCGCGTCAGGCTCGCATACATCTTGCCGTGCTGCACGTAAGGCCCGAAGCGGCCGATGCCGGCGACGATGGGCTCGCCACTGGTCGGATGTTTGGCGACTTCGCGCGGCAGTGACAGAAGGCCGAGCGCCTTCTCTAACGTGACCTGGTCTTTCGAGAGGCCACGGGGCAGGGAGGAACGTTTCGGTTTCTCGCCTTCACCTTGCTGCACATAGGGGCCGAAACGCCCGTCGCGCAGGGTGATTTCGTCGCCGGTGACAGGATCGGTGCCGAGCACGCGCACACCGGGGCGCGCCGCATCCTCGCCTTCCCCCTGGTCGCCGTTCGGCGGTGTCAGGGTGCGCGTGTAGCGGCATTCCGGATAGTTCGAGCAACCGATGAAGGCGCCGAACTTGCCGAGCTTCAGCGAGAGCTGGCCATTGCCGCAGGACGGACATCCTCTGGGATCGCCGCCATCGGCCTTGGCCGGGAAGATGTGCGGCCCCAGCAGATCGTTGAGATTGTCGAGCACCTCGGTCGTGCGCAGATCCTTGGTGCCGGCGATGGCGGCGGAGAAATCCTTCCAGAAGTCACGCAGAACCTGCTTCCAGTCGATCTCCGCGTTGGAAATGCGATCGAGCTGTTCTTCCAGGCCAGCGGTGAAATCATATTCCACGTAACGGCTGAAGAAGCTTTCGAGGAAGGCGACGACTAGGCGTCCCTTGTCCTCGGGGATCAAACGCTTCTTGTCGAGGCGGACATATTCGCGGTCGCGCAGCACGGCCAATGTCGAGGCGTAGGTCGAGGGCCGGCCGATGCCGAGCTCTTCCATGCGCTTGACCAGGGTAGCCTCCGAGAAACGCGGCGGCGGCTCGGTGAAGTGCTGGCTGGCTTCGATCTTTTCTTTCGTCGCGGGATCGCCCGCCGTCATCGGCGGCAGGCGGCCACCTTCCTCATCGTCTTCGTCATCCTTGCCTTCTTGATAAAGGGTGAGGAAGCCGTCGAAGCGGACGACTTGGCCGGTGGCGCGCAGGTCGATCTTGCGCGAACCGGCTTCCGCGAGGATTTCGACCGTGGTGCGTTCGAGCTCCGCCGATTCCATCTGGCTGGCGATGGTGCGGTTCCAGATCAGTTCGTAGAGACGCAACTGATCCTTATCGAGCACCTTGGCGAGCTGGCGCGGCAGGCGGGTGAGGTCGGTCGGGCGGATGGCTTCGTGCGCTTCCTGCGCGTTCTTCTGCTTGGTCGCGTATTTGCGCGGTATTTCCGGCACGTATTTCGCGCCGTATTCCTTCTCGATCACCTTGCGGGCAGCGGCGATCGCCTCCGGCGCCACGTCGACGCCGTCGGTACGCATATATGTAATGAGACCGACGGTCTCGCCGCCGAGATCGACGCCCTCATAAAGACGCTGGGCGAGACGCATGGTGATCGCCGGAGCAAAGCCAAGCTTACGCGAAGCTTCCTGCTGCAGGGTCGAGGTGGTGAAGGGCGCCCAAGGGTTACGGCGGGCCGGCTTGGCCTCGACCGATGTGATGGTGAACTTGGCGTTCTCCAGGGCCGCCTTGAAATCCTCGGCTTCCTTACCCGAACCGATGTCGAGACGCTGGATCTTCTTGCCGTCGGCGCCGACGAGACGGGCGATGAACGGCGCGCCATCCTTGGTTTTCAGATGCGCGGCGATCGACCAGTATTCGCGGCTGACGAATTTCTCGATTTCGAGTTCGCGGTCGCAGACCAGACGCAGGGCGACCGATTGCACGCGGCCGGCCGAGCGGGCGCCCGGCAGCTTGCGCCACAGCACCGGCGACAGGTTGAAGCCGACCAGATAGTCGAGGGCGCGGCGCGCCATATAGGCGTCGACCAAAGCTTCATCGACTTTGCGCGGATGGCGCATGGCATCGAGAATGGCGTTCTTGGTGATGGCGTTGAAAACGACGCGCTCGACCGCCTTGTCCTTCAGGACGTGCTTGCCCTTGAGCACTTCCAGCACGTGCCAGGAAATGGCTTCACCTTCGCGGTCAGGGTCGGTCGCGAGAATGACTTTATCGGAGTCTTTGACCGCCTTGGCGATATCGGACAGGCGTTTCGCGGCTTTGCTGTCGACTTCCCAGCGCATGGAAAAGTCGTCCTCGGGATCGACCGAGCCATCCTTGGCCGGCAGATCGCGGACGTGACCGAACGAGGCCAGGACCTCATAGTCCTTGCCCAGATATTTGTTGATCGTCTTGGCCTTTGCCGGCGATTCGACGATGACGACAGCACTCATTGCGGGGAACGCCTCGCAGGCTAAATCATTGAAATATATTGAAAGTATCTATTCGAAGAGGACCGGGCCAAAGACGCCCGGAACCGGTCCGAACAGACATTCGATCGGCCGGGAACATGGTGTAGGGTCCGCCAAGTGTCAAATAGGCCGGCCGGCCAACACCCTATTTGGGGCCGGTTTGGCGGCTTTTTAAGCCCCTCTAATAGATTGATTTTTATGCGGTTTCATATTCCTTCTCAGGGTGGCTTCGATGTTGTCCTGCTAAGGTAATGATTTCGGGGGCCAAAACCCGTCGAAGACGGTGCGCAAGTGCCGCGGATGTCTTGCGGATTCCGCAGCTTGGCCTATAGACCAGCCGATATGACCGCCCGCGCTCCCGTCTTCCCCCATCGGCACCTGCTCGGCATCGAGGGACTTTCCCGGCCGGATATCGAAACTTTGCTCGACATGGCGGAGGAGGCTGTCAAAGTTTCCCGGCAGGTCGAGAAAAAACGAGCGGTGCTCAGCGGCCGCACACTGATCAATCTGTTCTTCGAGGCTTCGACGCGCACCCAGTCGTCGTTCGAGCTTGCCGGCAAGCGGCTCGGCGCCGACGTTATGAATATGTCGGTCGCGACGTCGTCGGTGAACAAGGGCGAGACCCTGATCGATACGGCTGCCACCTTGAACGCGATGCGCCCCGATCTCATCGTCGTGCGCCACCAGCACTCCGGCGCCGTGCAACTCCTGTCGCAAAAGGTGTCATGCTCGGTCATCAACGCGGGAGACGGCAGCCACGAACATCCGACGCAAGCGCTGCTCGATGCTCTGACCATCCGGCGCAACAAGGGCCGGATCGAAGGGCTCACCGTGGCGATCTGCGGCGATGTCGCCCATTCGCGCGTGGCGCGTTCCAACATCATCCTGCTCACGCATCTGGGCGCGCGCGTGCGCGTCGTCGGTCCCTCGACCTTGCTGCCGGCCGGTATCGAGCGCATGGGCGTTGAAGTGCATCGCTCAATGGAAACAGGCATCCGCGATGCCGACATTGTCATGATGCTGAGACTGCAACGTGAGCGTATGCAGGGCGCGTTCATTCCCTCGCTGAAGGAGTTCGCGCGCTTCTATGGTCTCGACGAGGACAAGCTGAAATGGGCCAAGCCCGACGCGCTGGTCATGCATCCGGGGCCGATGAACCGCGGCGTCGAGATCGACTCGGCCGTGGCCGATGGGCCGCGTTCCTTGATCACCGAACAGGTCGAGATGGGTGTTGCCGTGCGCATGGCCGTGCTCGAAGCTCTGTCGCAGAACTTGCCCAATGGCTGACGCTATGACCTCCTCGCCCGTCGCTCTCATCAACGCGCGCCTGCTCGATCCGGCCACCGGCAAGGAGACGCCGGGCGGCGTGATGATCGAAAATGGTTTGATCGTCGACATCGGCGCGAAGGTGACGAAGGCGAATGCCGGCGAACGCACGCAGGTTGTCGATTGCGGCGGTGACATCGTCAGCCCTGGCCTTATCGATATGTGCGCCTTCATCGGCGAGCCGGGCGCGAGCCATCGCGAGACCATCACCACCGCGAGCCGCGCGGCGGCGGCGGGCGGTGTGACGACGATCGTGGCCGCGCCCAACACCAATCCGCCGATCGATGGTTCCGCCAGCGTCGACTATCTGATGCGGCGCGCACGCGACAATGCCAAGGTGCGCGTTCTGCCCTGCGCCGCTCTGACCAAGGGACTTGCTGGCGCCGAGATCGCTGAGATCGGTCTGCTCAAGGAAGCCGGCGCGATCGCCTTTTCCAACGGCCCGACGTCGGTGGTGTCGTCGCAGGTGATGCGGCGCGCCATGATCTATGCGCGTGACTTCGATGCGATCGTTATTCATCGCGCCGAAGATCCGGAACTGGCGCGCATGGGCGTGATGAACGAAGGCGAATTCGCCAGCCGGCTTGGCTTGCCCGGCATTCCGCGCGAGGCGGAAGCGATCATGCTGGATCGCGACATGCGGCTTGTGGCACTGACCTTCGGCGAAGGACAGCAGGGCGGGCACTATCATGCGCAGATGGTGACGACGACCTTGTCGCTTGAGATCATCGCCAAGGCGAAGGCGGCTGGCCTGCCGGTGAGCTGCGCCACCTCGATCAATCACCTGACGCTCAATGAAAGCGACATCGGCCAGTATCGTACCTTCCTGAAACTGTCGCCGCCGCTGCGCGCCGAGGAAGAGCGCGTTGCGCTCGTCGAGGCCTTGGCCGGCGGGCTCATCGACGTGATCATCTCCGACCACAACCCGCAGGACGTTGAAGCCAAGCGCGTGCCGTTCTCGGAAGCCGAATATGGTGCCATCGGTCTGGAGACCATGCTGTCGGCGGGCCTGCGTCTGGTGCGTTCGGGGCAGGTGTCGCTAGGCCGTCTCATCAACGCCATGACGGTGCGGCCGGCTGAAATCCTCGGCCTGCCGCAGGGACGCTTGCAAAAGGGAGCGCCGGCCGATCTGATCCGTTTCGATCCCGACGAGCCCTATGTGGTCGACCCGTCGCGCCTGCAATCGCGTTCGAAGAACACGCCTTTTGACGAAGCCCGCATGGAAGGGGTCGTCAAACTGACGATGGTGGCTGGCACGATCGTGTGATGCGATTGCTCTCTCGATTTGCTCTCTTGGCGAAGCGCGTTAATGTCATCTGCACCCGTTAGGGCCTTGGACCACGAGAAGACATGATCTTTCCGGACTTGCCGCAAAATCTGATCGCGCTTGCCATCGGCTACTTGTTGGGTTCGATCCCGTTTGGGCTGGTGCTGACGAAGCTCGCCGGCACGGAAGATCTGCGCTCGATCGGTTCGGGCAATATCGGCGCGACCAATGTGCTGCGCACCGGCCGCAAGGGTTTGGCGGCGGCGACTTTGCTGCTCGATGCCTTGAAGGGAACGGTCGCGGTCTTGATCGGCGCGCAGCTTGGCGAACATCAGGCCGTGATCGCCGGTCTTGGTGCCTTTCTTGGCCATCTCTATCCAGTCTGGCTCAAGTTCAAGGGCGGCAAGGGCGTCGCGACGTTTCTGGGCTGTGCCCTTGGTCTCGCCTGGCCGGGCGCGCTTGTTTTCGCCGTCGTCTGGCTCGGCGTCGCCGCCGCCACGCGTTATTCGTCGGTCGCCGCACTGGCTGCGAGCTTGGCGACGCCGTTGGCGCTTTGGCTGATGGGCAACGGCGCGGCAACCGAGCTCTTCATCGCTTTGGCCGCTCTGCTGTGGTTCAAACATTGGCCGAATATTTCGCGGCTGATGGAAGGCACCGAAACCAAGATCGGCAGCAAGCCGTGAACGAGCGGCGCGGCGAAAGACCGGTTCGTCTTTCTGACGCGCAGCTTTTGGATTGGCTGCAGCTCGCGCGCAGCGACAATATCGGTCCGCGTACCTTTCAATCGCTCCTTCAACGTTTCGGCAGTGCTTCGGCCGCGCTGAAAGCTCTGCCGCGTCTCATCGCCAAGCAAAATGGTGGCCGTGCCATTCGGCTTGCAGCGCGCGAGGATTGCGAACGCGAATGGGAGGCATTGCGCCGGCAGGGCGGGCAATTCCTGACGCTTGACGATGCCGATTATCCGCAAACCTTGCGCGCCATCGACGCGCCGCCGCCCGTGATCGCGGTGCGCGGGCGTCTCGATGTTCTGGCCCGGCCGATGGTGGCTATCGTCGGTTCGCGCAATGCTTCGGCCTATGGTGCGAAATTCGCGGCGACGGTGGCGCAGGAATTGGGTGAGGCCGGCTTCGTCATTGCTTCCGGACTGGCGCGCGGTATCGATGAGAGCGCGCATCGCGCGTCATTGGCGACGGGCACTGTCGCGGTGCTCGCCGGTGGGCTCGACAAGATCTATCCTTCCGAGAACGTGCCGTTGGCGGAGGCGCTCTGCGAGCGCGGCGCGCTCATTTCGGAAATGCCGATCGGATGGGTGCCGCGTGGCCGCGATTTTCCACGCCGCAACCGCATCGTTTCCGGGCTCGCTTATGGCACGGTGGTTGTGGAAGCCGCGCGTCGCTCTGGCTCGTTGATCACGGCGCGTTATGCCAACGAGCAGGGGCGGGATGTGTTTGCCGTTCCTGGTTCACCGTTCGATCCGCGCGCTGAAGGCACCAACGATCTTTTGCGCCAGGGCGCGACCTTGTGCACGCGCAGCGCCGATGTGATCGAAGCTTTGACGCCCGTGATAGCGAGGGGACCGCAATATCAGAACGGGGCGCCATCAGCCGATGAAGAGGCCGACCTCTTCGATACTGTCGCGCCGCAGGATGAAGTAAACGACGCCATCGCGGTCCAACCCGTCGCGCCTGCCTTCGCGACCTCTGTCGCGCCACAGGATTTCGTCGAACGCTTGCGCGCTTTGCTCGGGCCATCACCGGTGTCGATCGACGATCTCGTGCGCGCCACGGGCCGTCCGGTCGCGGAAGTGCAGGCGGCGATCCTCGAACTTGATCTGCAAGGCGCCATTGGCCGCCAAGGCGGCAATCGCATCACGCTGATGCCATAGGTGTTTTGTCTTCGCTTTGACCGCTACAACCTGAGATTGCGGAAAAATCGCCGCAACTTCTTGTTTGGCGAAGCGTTCAACCTACATTCAGGTTCATGCCGATACGTTCAGGCCCAAATGGTCGGCCGAACGAGCCGACCTCTTTATAAAGGGGATTGCGTCATGTTTTCGAGCAAACCGATGAAGGTTCTGCCGGTCTTGGCCGGCGCAGCCTTCGCTATTGGACTGATCGGTCAGGCTTCGGCCTTGCCGGTGGACTCGTCGTTGCGCAAAGCGGCGGCAGAAGCTTCGCCGCTGATGCAGGACGTTCGCTATGTCGCCAAGAAGAAGCACGTCGCGAAGCGGCATGTGGTGCGCAAGAAAGGCGCGCGCCGCCATGTGCGTCGTGGCGTCGGCCCGGCTGCCGCTTTTGGCGCGGTCGCGGCTGGCATAGGCGCGGCCATCGCGGCTGATCGCTACAACGACAACTATTATTATGGACCGGGCGGCTATGGCTACGGTTATGGCCCGGGCTACTACGACTACGGCTATAATTACGGCTATTACCCGCCGGCCGCTTACTATGGCCCGCGCTATCGTCACAGATACGGTCACCGTCCGGTCTATCCGCGGCCGAACCCGGGTTACCCGGGCCCGATCTATACCGGCCGGCCGCTCGGCGGCGCGACGACGGCGCCAATCGTGCCGCACGGCCCGATTGGGGGCGGTGTCGTTCGCCCGAATCCGGGCTTCGGCGGTGGTGGCATCGTCCGGCCGCAGGGCCTGGGCGGTGGCGGCGGCGGCGGTTTCGTCGGCGGTGGTGCAGCGCCGCTTGGCGGCGCAACGACGATGACCGTGCGTTAAGCCGTCTTCGCTTTCGACAGTAGAACGCTGGCGCCGCGGCCTTCATGGGCCGCGGCGTTTGCTTGCGCCGCTCAGCCCTGGCTGAGGTGCTGCAGTCGGTCGAGCACGCCTTGCAGAATATAAGCCGCAGCCATGCGATCGACGACTTCGGCGCGTTTGGCGCGCGAGACGTCCTGTTCGATCAGTTGGCGCGTGACGGCGGCGGTCGAAAGGCGTTCGTCCTGCAAGACGAACGGCCTCTGATCGAGGGCCGCAAGGCTGCGGACGAAGGCGCGTGTCGATTGGACACGCGGGCCTTCGCTGCCATCCATGTTGAGCGGCAGGCCGATGACGAAGGCGGCGATATCGTAGGTGGTCGCCAGCTCGAGCAGGCGCGCGGCGTCCTTGCTGAATTTGACCCGCCGGATCGTTTCGAGCGGCGTGGCGATGCGCCGTTCCACATCGGAAATCGCCAGGCCGATGGTTTTCGTGCCCAGATCGATGCCCATCAGACGCGATCGCGCGTGCAGACGGGGCAGAAGGGTGTCGGGGGTGACGATTTCGACGGTCATCGGGCCGGCCTATCACGGCCACGCGGGCCTGTCTTGCTGATCCCACGCCGGAATCCGGTCCAAGGAGCATATTCGGGCCGATTCAGCTTAAATTTGCCCGGTGGGTGGCGCAAATGCTATAGCCGCGCAGCTTTCAACCATATGGGGATTTCATGTCGGTCGATCACGCGACCGTGCGGCGTATTGCGCATCTGGCGCGGATCGCCGTCACTGAAGAAGAGGTGCCGCACCTCGCCGGCGAACTTAACGCCATTCTGTCTTTCGTTGCCGAACTCGACAAGGTCGATGTCGCGGGTGTCGAGCCGATGACCTCGGTCATTCCGATGCATATGCGCATGCGCGCCGATGTGGTGACCGATCAGGCTGGCGCCGACGCCGTCGTCGCCAATGCGCCGCGCAGCGAAGAACATTTCTTTGTTGTGCCGAAGGTGGTCGAATGAGCCAGCCGACCGACCTTACCCTCGCCGAAGCCCGCGACGCGCTCACCAAGCGCAGTCTCTCCGCGACGGAACTGACGCAAGCCCATCTCGATGCCATTGCCGGCGCGCGCGCCCTGAATGCGTTCATCGTCGAGACGCCGGAGCAGGCGTTGGCTATGGCGAAGGCCTCCGACGAGAAGATCGCGCGGGGCGATGCGGGCCCGCTCGAAGGCCTGCCGATTGGCGTCAAGGATCTCTATGCCACCAAGGGTGTGCATACCCAGGCGTGCAGTCACATCCTCGACGGCTTCAAGCCCGTCTATGAATCGACGGTCACGGCGCAGCTCTGGCGTGACGGCGCGGTGATGCTCGGCAAGCTCAACATGGATGAGTTCGCCATGGGCTCGTCGAACGAGACCTCTTTCTATGGTCCGGTCGCTTCGCCTTGGTTGCCGCCGAACTGGACGGTGGATCAGGGCAGGGCGGCGCTCGCGGGCGACAAGCAGGGACTGCTCGTGCCCGGCGGTTCGTCGGGTGGCTCGGCGTCCGCGGTGGCGGCGCGCCTGTGCTTGGCCGCTACTGCCTCTGACACGGGCGGTTCGATCCGTCAGCCGGCGGCGTTCACCGGCACGGTTGGTATCAAGCCCACTTATGGCCGGTGCTCGCGCTGGGGCATGGTGGCCTTCGCCTCGTCGCTCGATCAGGCGGGACCGATCGCGCGCTCGGTGCGCGATTGCGCCATCCTGTTGCAGTCGATGGCGGGTTACGACGCCAAGGATTCGACCAGCGCCGATCTGCCGGTGCCCGACTATGAGAAGGCCATTGGTGCTTCCGTGCGCGGCATGCGCATCGGTATCCCGAAGGAATATCGTCTCGACGGTATGCCCGAAGAGATCGAGGCGTTGTGGCAGCAGGGCATTGCCTGGCTGAAGGAAGCCGGCGCCGAAATCGTCGACATCAGTCTGCCGCACACGCGCTATGCGCTGCCGGCTTATTACATCGTCGCGCCGGCGGAAGCCTCGTCCAATCTCGCCCGCTATGACGGCGTGCGTTATGGTCTGCGTGTGCCCGGCAAAGACATCATCGGCATGTACGAGAACACGCGCGCCGAAGGCTTCGGCAAGGAAGTGCGCCGGCGCGTGATGATCGGCACCTATGTACTGTCGGCGGGCTATTACGACGCCTACTACGTCAAGGCGCAGAAGATCCGCACCTTGATCAAGCGCGACTTCGAAACCGTCTTCGCCGATGGTGTCGATGCCATTCTGACGCCGGCGACGCCGTCGGCGGCTTTCGGCATCGGCGAGAAGGGCTCCGCCGATCCGATCGAGATGTACCTGAACGACATCTTCACCGTCACGGTGAACATGGCCGGCCTGCCGGGTATCGCGGTGCCTGCCGGACTGTCGCGCGAAGGCCTGCCGCTCGGTCTGCAACTGATCGGCAAGCCGTTCGAGGAGCAGACGCTGTTCACCTTGGCCGAGGCGATCGAACGGGCGGCGGGCCGCATCAGCCTGCCCGAAACGTGGTGGTCATAAGTAATTTCGGAAGTCAGTCATGAGCGCATCCGCAGCCAAACCATCCAAGCTCGTCAAGGGCGCCACTGGCGATTGGGAAATCGTCGTCGGCATGGAGATCCATGCGCAGGTGAATTCCCGCGCCAAACTGTTCTCCGGTGCCTCCACCGCGTTCGGCGGCGAAGCCAATACCCATGTCTCGCTGGTCGACGCGGCCATGCCGGGCATGTTGCCGGTCATCAACGAGGAATGCGTCAAGCAGGCCGTGCGTACCGGCCTCGGCCTGAAGGCTGAGATCAACCTGCGTTCGGTCTTTGATCGTAAGAATTATTTTTATCCTGATCTGCCGCAAGGCTATCAGATCAGCCAGTACAAGAGCCCCATCGTCGGCGAAGGCGAAGTCATCGTCGATGTATCGCCGACCGAACAAGTCCGCGTCGGCATCGAACGACTGCATCTGGAACAGGATGCCGGCAAGTCGGTGCATGACCAATCACCTGACGCCAGTCTGGTCGATCTCAACCGTTCCGGCGTGGCCTTGATGGAAATCGTTTCAAAACCGGACATCCGCTCGGCGGATGAGGCGCGCGCCTATGTCTCCAAGATGCGCACCATCCTGCGCTACATCGGCACCTGCGATGGCGATATGGAGAAGGGCAATCTGCGCGCCGACGTGAACGTCTCTGTCCGTCGTCCAGGCCAACCGTTCGGCACGCGTTGCGAGATCAAGAACGTCAATTCGATTCGCTTCATCGGCCAGGCCGTGGATGTGGAAGCGCGTCGCCAGATCGAAATTCTGGAAGACGGCGGCAGCATCGTACAGGAGACGCGGCTCTTCGATCCGGCACGCGGCGAAACGCGCTCCATGCGCTCCAAGGAAGAGGCGCACGACTACCGTTATTTCCCCGATCCGGATCTACTGCCGCTCGAATTCGACCAGGCCTTTGTCGATGCGCTGGCCGCGGATTTGCCCGAGCTGCCCGATGCGAAGATCGCCCGCTTTACGAGCGACTATGGCCTGCAGGCTTATGATGCCAACGTGCTCGCCAGCGAGCGGGAGTCGGCTGAATATTTCGAAGCCGTCGCGCGCGGGCGGGACGCCAAGACGGCGGCCAACTGGGTGATCAACGAACTCTTCGGACGGCTGAACCGGGAAGGGATCGAGATCACCGCGTCGCCGGTATCGGCGGAGCAGCTCGGCGCCATCCTCGACCTGCTGGCCGCCTCCACCATCTCCGGCAAGATCGCCAAGGATGTGTTCGAGATCGTCTGGAAAGAAGGCGGCGACCCGCATGCCATCGTCGAAGCACGAGGTATGAAGCAGGTCACCGATACGGGTGCGATCGAGGCGGTGATCGATGCCATCGTCGCCGCCAATGCGGACAAGGTCGCGCAGGTTCAGGCGAAGCCAACGATGCTTGGATGGTTCGTCGGACAGGTCATGAAGCAGAGCGGCGGTAAGGCCAATCCGCAGGTCGTGAACGACCTTCTGAAGAGCAAACTCGGACTCTGAATCGCTCGAATCAAGCTGCCCCGATTCGGGGCAGTTGCGCGATTTTGGGTTTCGAAGGCGATCGCAAGCGCCAAAATTTTCTCTATTCCCAAAATTTTTTTTGAGGTGTTGCCGACGTGTCGGCGACACCTTTCGGCATGGTTACGCGTTGACAGGAAACCATGCGTCGACGTCCCGCGACTCGGTGTCTTTAACCTCGTGCTTGATGTGCCGATGTCGATGTGAAGAACGGCGACGCGATTACGAAGCGCCGCCTTTCGCCGATCATGATCAGCGGGTGGGACGCTTTTCGTCGTCAATTCAGTTTTTCAGGAGAATCAATGAGTTTCTTTATTGAATCGATCAGCTATGCCGCCGATCGATGATCATCGCGCGCGTCGCTTGGACGTTGTGTCCATGTATAACGTGAGTGGGCTGAGAGGGGATGCGGCTCGATGCCGATGGTGGGTTGGTGTTGTTGAATCTTGATCGACGAGTCGATGCCGCGCGTGTGCCTTTGGATGCGTTGGAAGAGGCGTCGCCGAGGCGTCGAAAGGCATCGCAACGCGCTCTCCGGCACACGGATGACTTGCACAACTAGTTAACCTCGCTAACTTATGTCTGCCTGATGCCGACGGAAGCTCGTCGGCTGTCAACTTAGAGGGGACCTCAGATGGCTAAGGCAGCTAAGCGTAAACCGGCCAAGAAGGCCGCGAAGAAAGCAGTGAAGAAGGCGACCGCCAAGAAGAAGGTTGCCAAGAAGAAGACCGCCAAGAAGAAAGCTTCTAAGAAGAAGTAAGGGGCTTTCGGGCGGACCGGCTTAGGCTGGTCAGGCTCGAAGCGCTGACCAGACTTCAGCGGTTCGGAGACATAAGCGAAATGTTTTGGTCGGTCCGTTTGCCAGGTTTTTGCCTTCAAACAGTCTAGACAATTAACAGATCGTTTCGTTCAGGTCTCATCTTCATCTCGTCCCTCGCATGGCAACATGCGGGGGACAATCGTTTTAAGGGGGGCCGTTCGAGGCCTGCCTTTGAGGGGTATCCGGACGGGCGTTCAGCGCTTGTCGCGCCGGTATTGCTCGGCGCAGTCCTGGGCGAAGTCGCGCCAGAGGCGCCCACTTGCTGTTCCATCGAGCTTCATCGCCTGCCAGCGGGCGGCGCAATAGCGCAAAGCTTCGCGGCTGAGCGGCGGACGGTCCGTTTGCGTTTCGGGCTGGGGCGAAGGGGGTGGTTGTTCGGTGGGCGCGACCGGTTGGTCGAGTGTCTGCGGGCGTCGCGGCGGCAGCGGAACTTCGGCGGGCAGTGTGGTGCGGGCGCCTTGGCCGAGCGCAGGCGCCACCGCGAACACGGCAAGCGCTGATCCGATCGACAGGACAAGCGGGCAAATCGCGCTGGGGCGGTACACCAGCCACCGCCGGCTGCTTGCGTTTCCCTTCATGGGTCTTTCAGGGCACAGGATGACGCCACATGCAAGGGCCGAAGGTGTATGGCGGCTTCGTGCGAATATCTTATTCCGCCCAACTTCATGGTTCCATGTGGGCAGCGCCTGCGAAGTGTCTCGGATTGCAGACCTTGGGATTGCAGACCTCTTGCGCCAGTCAAACGCCGGAGTACGATCCTCCGACAAGCGGCTGCAAATCCGCTGTAGGGAGAGCGCCGTATCAAAGCAAACGGAACGCGATGCGCCGGACAATCCCGCGACCGAGAAGGAGGGCGGCGAGATGGTGGCTGATGTGAAGACCGCGAGCATGGCGTCGGACTACCGATGCGATCAGGTCGGCAGCCTGTTGCGACCGCCGCATCTTCTCGATGCCCGCGATGACTTCAAGGCGGGGCGGATCGATCGTGTCGCGCTGCGTGCGGCGGAAGACACGGCCGTGCTGGACGTTTTGCAGGTGCAGAAAGAGGCCGGCATGGCGATCTTCACCGATGGCGAAATGCGACGGGATTCCTGGCAGACCGTATTCAGCGAGGCGGTCGACGGGTTCGAGGAAAAATATCCTCTGCGCGAGTTCAAACGGCCCGATGGCACCGTGGCGCGGCTGCAAATGCACACCAAGGCGATCACCGGCAAAGTGCGGCAGAAGAAGCGTCTGGCCGATGTCGATGCGGCATTTCTGAGCCGGCACGCGCCGGGGCCCTTCAAGATCACCATGCCGAGCCCGGCGATGATCGCGCGGCAAAGCTATCGGCGGGGCGACACCGATAAGGCCTATCCCGACGCCAACGATCTGCGTTCCGATATTGGCGGCATCGTCACCGGCGAGATGAAGGCGCTTGTCGGGGAGGGCTGCGCTTATATCCAGCTCGATGAAGGGTTCACCATCTATGCCGACCCGGCGCGCCTCACGGTGATGACCGAGGAAGGGCTCGATGCCGATCAGGCGCTGGAGGAGGACATCGCCCTGGAGAACGCCTGCTATGACGCGGTGCGCCGGCCAGGCCTCACCCTGGCGATGCATCTGTGCCGGGGCAGCCGTTCCGGCTTCATGCGCGGCAAGGGCGGCTATGACTGGCTGGCCGAGCGGCTGTTCGACCGGTTGCATGTCGATCGCTATCTGCTCGAATACGACAGCGACAAGGTGGGCGGCTTCGAGCCGCTGCGGCATCTGCCCAAGGGCAAGGTGGCGGTGCTGGGGCTGGTCAGCAGCACCAATCCTCGGCTTGAAACCCGCGATGAATTGCTGCGGCGCATCGAAAGCGCCACCCAGCATTGTCCGATCGAACGGCTTGCCATCAGCAGCCAATGCGGTTTCCAGGGCGCGGCGACGCGCGACGGGGCGCATATGAGTTTCGACGATCAGCGCCGCAAGCTGGAGCGGATCGGCGAAGTCGCCCAAGAAGTCTGGGGCTAAACTCAGACGGCGGATCGGCAGAGGGAGGGCTGGTCATGCGCATAAGACGTCTGCACCTATGGGTTGCCGCTGTCGCCTTAACCCTGGCGCCACGTCTGGCGCTGGCGGCCTATCCCGACCACCCGATCAAGGTGATCTGCACCTATGTGGCGGGCGGCGGGGGCGATCTGATGGTGCGCTACTATGCGCGGGCGCTCAGTGAACTGGCGGGCCAGCCGGTCATCGTCGAGAACCGCGTCGGCGCCAACGGCCATGTCGGCAATCAGGCGGCGATGGATGCCAAGCCCGACGGCTATACGCTGCTGATCACCGGCGCGTCCGCCTATGTCGGTAATCCGCTGTTCATGAAGAGCGCCGATTATGATCCGAACACCGCGCTCAAGGCGGTCGCCACCTTGAACGAGCTGGGGCTGGCGCTGGCGGTCAATCCCAAGCTCGACGTTCATTCAGTCGCCGATCTGACCAAGTTCATCAAGGAGAAGAACGGCCGGGCGCGCTATGGCGCGCAGACTTCAAGCGCCATGGTCGCCGCCAGTCTCTTTCTGCAAAAGATCGGCGCGACGGCGACGCAGGTGAACTACAAGAGCGCCGGTGATGCCGCTGCCGACACGACCGCCGGCCTGATCGATTTCTTCTTTCCCGACATCACATTGGCCATGGCGCAGGCCTCGCAGGGGCGGCTGCGCCTGTTGGCGTCGACGCCGGCCAATCCGGTGTCGGCGGCGCCCAATCTGCAAACCATGCAGCAGGCCGGCGTGCCGGATTTTTCCTATTCGGTGATCTGGGCGGCGTGGTTCCCCAAGGACACACCTGATCCGATCGTCAATCAGATGCACGGCTGGCTGACCGAGATCGTCAAACGGCCGGAGACGAAGAAATTCCTGTTCGATGTCGGCGCCGATCAGCGCATCTCGCAAACCCCTGCGGACATGGCGCGGATCATTAAGAGCGAGTTCGAGAACTGGAAGAAGATCGTCGAGGCGGCGAAGATCGAGCGGCAATAGGGGGATCGTGATCGCTTGCCGCAACCTTGGTGTCATACCGGACACGCGCAGCGTGATCCGGTATCCAGGGGCAACTGGCAGGATATCAGGTCGCGGCTTCCCGTAGAGCGTCCTACGAAAGCAAACATTTTTCCCTTTGCCCTGGATCCCGGATCGCCTGCTGCGCAGGCGTCCGGGAAGACACGGACAGCGTGGATACGTTTCTAGGTCACCACGGATTCAAAGAAGCGCGGCGACAGTTCCGGTCCCCACTGCGCCAGGTTTTCTGCCGTTGCTGGATAGTCGCCGGGCGGCACGCTGGCATTGAGCAAGTCGCCGTCGGCGTAGTGTTCGAAAATATGGCCCCAGGGGCTGCGCCAATAGTCGAAGACCTGGCTGCCGAGGAGATGGCGGCCGACGCCCCATTCCTGCTTCCACCCTTTGCCCTGCAGCCAATAGTGGCCGATCTGAACCGCGTCCGGATCCTGCACCTCGAAAGAGACGTGGTGGACGTTGATATCGCCGGGCGCATGCAGGGCGAAGATGGTGTGATGATCGGCCGGCTTATCGCCCCGGTTGCAGCGCATGAACGTGCCTAATGTCACCTTGGGATCGTCAGGCACGTGCAGCCGGTCGGTGACCAGCATGCCGAGCGTGTTGATGAACCAGTCGCGGGCGGCGCTGCCGTCGGTGAATTTCAGCACGCAATGACCCAGCCGAATGATCTTGGCGGATTCGTTCTTCGGCCGTTGCAATTCGAACAGGCGGTTCTTCTCGTAGCCGAAGTTGATCGCCAGTGGATCGCGGATATCGAGCCGTTCGACGGGCTTGATGCCGTGCACCAGGTCGATCCGATAGCCGTCCGGCCCCTGCATGCGCACGCGCTTGCCGCCGCCCGGCGCATCGATGGTTTCGATGGCGGACGAGCCGGGCAGGCGCGCGGCTTCATCGAGTTCCGCTTCCGAGCCCGCCAGCATGCCGACAGCGGCGAAGCCTGGCTCGCCCTTTTCCGTCACGTGGATGTAGGGATAGTCGCCGGCCCCGCGCATATAGAGCCTGTCGGGTTCACGCAGCGTCCGATACATGCCGAAATCGGTCAGAAACTGTTCCATCTTGTCGAGATCGGGCGCCCGATACACGACATAGACGATATCCTGCACCTTGATCATCAGGTGTCCTCCCTGGTGGCCCTGTGGCCTCCCTCGCGGGGCCGTAAGCTTCCACCTTTTTCCCTGGATGTGAAGGCCCATGAATGGCAAAGCATGCCCAGACTGGCGAACGTATCTGGCAAGCGGGCGGCCGGCGGATTTTGCTGGAGGAAACGATATGACGGACCCATTCATCCATCCCGAGAAGCGCAAGCGGTTGGCGTTTCGCGCGCTTTTGGCGAAGGACGGGCTGACCGTGATGCCGGGCGGTTTCAGCCCGATGTATGCCAAGATCGCCGCCAGGGCCGGCTTCGAATGTTTCTTCGTCGCCGGATCGCAGATGTCGGCTTTTCTGCTCGGCGTTCCCGATACGGGCGTGATCGGCCTGCGCGACATTTGCGACCATGCCCGCCATGTCGCGGCGCGTTCGGACATTCCGATCCTGCTCGACGCGGATACCGGCTTCGGCAATGCGGTCAACGTCCATTTCAGCGTGCAGGAGATCGTCCGTGCTGGTGTCGCCGGCATGTCGATCGAGGATCAGGAAGCGCCGAAAAAATCCGGCACCAGCGCTGGCCGCCGGGTGATTTCGAAAGAGGAGATGGTCGGCAAGCTCAAGGCCGCGGTGGCGGCGCGCGATGCCATCGATCCGGATTTCGTCATCTGCGCGCGTTGCGATGCCATCGGCGCGGAAGGATCGAGCCCGCAGGATGCGATCGAGCGCTGCGTCGCTTATGCGCGCGACGGTGGCGCCGATCTCGTCTGGCTCAATTCGGCGAAGTCGCTGGAGCAATTGCAAGAGGTCTGCCAAGCGGTGCCGGCGCCGGTGCTGATGATCTGGGGCGGCCCGCCGCCGGGGCCGGACTTCGCGGACCTGGAGAAGACGGGCCTGCGCATCGCGCTCTATCCGACCTTGGCGGCGTCCGCCGGTATGCAGGCCGCCTGGCACGTGCTGGCCGACTTCAACAAGCGCGGCGTCGCCGCGCTGACCGACTGGCGCAAGAGCATCGCCAGCAATCCGTTCGGTGCGCTCGAGTTCGCCGAGATGACCGGTTACACCGGCGTGCGCGATCTCGAAGCCAAATATCTCCCGCAGGACGCGCAGCGCGACTACGAGAGCACCTACGGCCACGTCTCACCGCTTGGCTTCGGCGACGGGCCGGATAAAGCCAAGAGCTGACGGAGACGCGATCGTAAAGCCTTTAATTTGGCCGTGGAGCGCGTTCGCGTTTATTCGACGGTTAGGCCGAGGCTTTGCACCATGGTGCGCCAGCGGGCAATTTCGCGCCGGAAATAGTCTTCCGCTTCCTGCCGGCTGGCGTTCATCGGGTCGAAACCGATGGCGACCAGTCGCTCGCGGATCGCCGGTTCGCGGATGATGTCGTCGATCTGCTTGTTGAGCGTGTCGATCTCGGCCGATTGGGTCGCGGAGGGGGCGAAGAAGCCGACCCAGGATTGGGCGGTGAAGTCCTTGTAGCCGCTCTCGGAGAAGGTCGGCACTTTGCCGATCACCGCGATGCGCTGCGGCGAGGCCACCGCCAGACCGCGCAACTGGCCGCCGGCGACCTGGGCGGCGAAGCCCGAGAGGGAGGAGACGACGAGAGGCACGTGGCCGCCGAGCACTGCATTGGTGGCATCCGGGCCGCCACGGAACGGCACGTGTTTGGCGTCGGTCTTGGCCAGCTCACGGAAGAAATATTCCGCCGCGATATGGGAGCTGGTGCCGATGCCGGCTGTGGCGAAGGCGATTTCCTTGCCCTTGTTCTGGGCGACGAAATCGCTGAGCGATTGCGCCGAGCCGCTGGGATTGATGGCGAAGACTTCCGGCGTGGTTGCGACGACGGCGATGGTCTTCAATTCGTCGGCGGTAAAGCCCTTGTTGCGGTAGAGCGTCTCGTTGATGGCGAGTGCCGCGGTCGAGACGAGCAGGGTGGCGCCGTCGGGCGCCGCGCCGATCACGGCTTTCGTGGCGATGTTGGCGCCGGCGCCGGGGCGGTTCTCGACGACGACCTTGCGCTGGTGTTTTTCGCCGAGCCGTGTGCCAACCACCCGTGCGATGGAATCGGCCGAACCGCCCGCCGCGAAGCCGACGATCAAAGTGAGGATCGAACCGGGTGCTTGTGTTTGTGCTTGCGCGGTTGTGGTTTGAACACCTGTCATCGCGGCCAAAAGCGTCGCGACAGCGATCAAGCTCGCCTTCCTCATTCCCGTTCCTCCCTGTCGGCTGACGCCGTTAAAGGCAAGCTAGGACGAGGGGACGGCGTGTTGCAAGCATGGCCACGGTGATACGCGTCACGTGAATGTGACCGGTGCCGACGCCAAGGCTGTTCTTATTTGCCGGCGGTGGCCAGGGTGCGGGCGAGGGCCTGTTCGCTGGAGATGTGGCTTGAGATCGAGCGGGCGGCCGAAAGCACGAGATCCTTCAAGCGGCCGGCCATTTCTTCCGCAGCCACCGTGGTGTCGACGGCGGTGACGTTGATCGCGGCGACGATGCGGCCGTTGTTGTCGCGCAACGGCGCGGCGATGGCGCTGATGCCGCGCTCGAAGAAGGACTGGCTCACCGCATAGCCACGATCGCGATCTTCCTTAAGCAGCTTTTTCAGGGCCGGCAGCGTCTTCGGCGTCTGTTCGCTGAAGCGCGGCAGGTTCGGCTCGGGAAAGAGTTCCCGCAATTCCATGTCGTCGAGTTCGCAGATCAGCATGCGGCCCAGAATGGTGCCGTGCACGGGAAAGCGCGTGCCGACCTGTACGCTGCTGGCCAGCGCCGAATGGGCCGGGAAGCGGGCGAGATAGACCACTTCGCGGCGATCGCGCATCACCAGATGAGACGACATGCCGGTATCGTCGCGCAGCTTGCGGAGCGCCGGTTGCGCCACTTCGACGAGATCGAGCGAGGCAAGATAGGCGAAGCCACGGCCGAGCACGGCCGGCCCCAAGCGATATTGCCGATCGTTGATGTCGCGCTGCAGATAGCCCATGGTTTCGAGTGTGTGCAGCAGGCGGAAGACGGTGGCGCGCGACAGGTTGAGTTCGCGGGCGATGTCGGGCGGCGCCAGAACCGGGCGTTCGCGCGAGAACAGGCCGAGGACGGACAACCCTTGCGTCAGCGCCGGGACAATATATTTGCCCTCCGGCATCATGTCAGGGCCGTTCATCATGTCCCTCCAGAAATGAATCGATGGCGGCGTTGAAAGCGTCCGGCATTTCCACATAGACGGCATGGCCGCCATCGGGGATGGCGGTGATCGGCGTGCCGGGCCGGGCCGCGGCAACCCGTTCATTGGCCGCCGCTGGCGTGATCACGTCGGCGGTGCCGTAAACCACCTGCACTGGCATGGTGGCGGGCAGGATGGCGACATCGTCGAGCATATTGCCTTGCGACAGCATGCGCGCCGCCTGGGCGTAGCCCTGCGGATCGACGCTCGCCATCACGTCGACGACCTTGCGAATAGAGGCTTCGCTGGCGTGCGGACCCAGCAGGCGCGGCCCGCGCTTTTCGGCCATGCTGCGCGGGCCAAGGGCCGCCACATCGTCGATGCGGCTGTTCAGCATGCGGGCGCGCTCCTCGGCCGGCAATTTGGCGTGGCCGATGGCGCAGGAGGCGAGCGTGAGGGTGAGAATGCGTTCAGGATATTGCGCGGCGAAACGCGCCGCCATCAGCGAGCCGAGGGAATGGCCGATGACGTGGGCCTTGCCGATCTGCAACCGGTCGAGCAGGCCAGCGAGTGCTTGCGCATAGGCGGAAACCTCGGGCGCTTCTTCGGGCAGGGGCGTGGAGCCGCCATAGCCCGGCGCGTTCCAGGCGACGGTGCGATAGTGCTGGCCGAAATGCGCGAGCTGCGCCGCCCAGGAGGCAGCCGAGGAGCCGATGCCGTGCAGCAGCACCAGCGGCGTGCCGGTGCCGTTTTCCTGCCAGACGATGTTCTCCTGGTTATCCTGCATCGCTCTTACTTCAGTTCATCACAAAGCCGCCGTTCACCGGAACCAACTGGCCGGTGACGAAGCCAGCGCCAGGGCCGAGCAGATAGATCACGGGGCCGGTGACGTCCTCGGGCATCTGCTGGCGCGGGATGGCGCGATTGTTGACGTAGAGATCGTGCCGCTCCTGCGGCACATATTCGGTGGACTCGCTGATGACGATGCCGGGCGCGATGGCATTGACGGAGATACCGTCGGCGCCGAGTTCGCGCGACAGCGAGCGCGTCATCGAGATGATGGCGCCTTTGCTCGCCACGTAATGCAGAAGCTTCGGCGCGCCCCACATGGCGGTGTCGGAGGCGACATTGACGATGCGGCCGCCAAGCGTCGATTTCTTGAGCAGGGGAGCGAGCGCCTTGATGACCAGCCAGACGCCGCGCACGTTGATCGCCATGACGCGATCGAAGGTGGCGATCTCGATCTCGTCATAGGGCACGCCGCCGATGCCGGTGGCGAGCGCTGCATTGTTGACGAGGCCGTCGATGCGGTCGAAGCGCTCGGCCAAAGCCTTGCCGAAGGCCTCGATCGATTGCGGCTGCGACTGATCGTAGGCGATGAAATGGGCGTCGGCGCCGCGCTGGCGCAAGTCGGCGGCGCAGGCTTCGCCCAGCTTCACATCGATGTCGGCGACGATGACGCTCTCAGCGCCTGCGTCGACGCAGGCCTCGGCGAAGGCGCGGCCAAGGCCGCGTCCAGCGCCGGTGACGACGATACGGCGTCCAGTCAGCTCCATTTTAGGCCTCTCCTACGACGCGCGACGGGCGCGGCCGGGCAGCCAATGCAGCACGCGGTTTTCGATCAGCACGATCGCACCATAGAGCAGGATGCCGATGATCGTGAGCATGATGATGGTGACGAAGACCATCGGCGTGTTGCCGGCGCCTTCGCCGAAAGTCAGGAGATAGCCGAGGCCCTGGTTGCCGCCGACGAGTTCGCCGACGAGGACGCCGATGACCGCCAAGGTTGCGGCGATGCGCAGGCCGGCGAAGAACGGCGGCAGCGAGGCCGGGAACTCGATCTTGCGGAAGATCTGCACCTTGCTGGCGTTGAAGGAGCGGGCCAGACGGACGATATCGGGATCGATGGCGCGCACGGCGCCGAGCACATTGATCATGATTGGGAAGAACACGATCAATATGGCCACTAAAATCTTCGGATAGACCGTATAGCCGAACCAGATGACGAAGAGCGGCGCGAAAGCGACTTTCGGCGCGATCTGCAGGGCCAGGATGTAAGGCGAAAGCACGAATTCCGCCGTCGGCGACATGCCGAGGATGAAGCCGACGGCCATGCCGAGGATCATGCCTAAAACGAAACCGACGACGACCTGCATGGCGGTGATGCCCGTGTGATACATCAGGCGGTCACGCGTCAGCATCTTGAGGAATTCTTCCCAGACTTGAGACGCCGGTGGGATGATGAATTGCGGAATGCCCAGCGCGCGCGGGCCCCATTCCCAAGCAGCAAGGGAGATGACTGCCAGTGCGAGACTGGCAAGCACCATGCGCTGCGTGGAAGGATTGCTGAGTTCGCTACCCATCTTTTGATCCCACCGGTCTTTTTGTTACTGCAAGAACTGATTGGTGTAGAGTTCCTTCACCGGCGTCGTCTTCTCGATGATGCCTTCCTTCAGGTAGAAATCCTGAAGCGCCGAGAGGCGCGACTCGTCCATTTCGCCGAGGACCTTCTGGCCGGGATAGACGAGGGTGTTGTAGGACTTGAAGATCTCGGTCAGGTCGGCTTCCTTGCCGGTGAATTCCGGCACGGCCTTGGCGTAATCGACCGCCGCCGCCGCCGGATCATCCATGAGCGCCTTCATGCCCTTGAGGGTGGCGCGCACGATCTTGCGCAGCAGTTCCGGATTCTTCTGGATGGTTTCGTCGGAAGCGACGATGGCCTGGGCCATGCTCTTGAACACGGTGTCGGACGGAATGGCCTCGATGTTCATCTTCGGCGATTCCTTGCGGGCCTGGATGGTCCATTCCGGCGTGCCCGCCATCGCGTCGGACTGGCCGGCGGCGAAGAGCTTCCAGATATTGACCGGGCCGACGGCCTGGGCATTGACGTCGTTCTTGGTCATGCCCTGGGTGGCGAGCATGCCGAGCAGAGCGAAAAAGGTCGTGTCCTGATAGGCGAGAACGGTGATCGTCTTGCCCTTCAGATCCTTGACCGAGTTGATGCCCTTGTCCTTGTTGACGGCGAGCTGCATCAGCGCGCGACCACCGATCACCGCGATCGCCTTCACCGGCACGCCATTGCTGCGCACGATGATCGGCGTATCGCCGATGGCGCCGCCGACGACGGCATTGCCGGCACCGACCTGCTTGGCGACGTCGACGCCACCGCGCGCCACCTGGAAGTTCACGTTGAGGCCTTCAGCGGTGAAATAGCCGCGCTGCTTGGCGACCATCCACGGGCCGAACGCGGGCAGGGAGCCCGGCGCGGGCAGAAGATAGGTGATGTCCTGAAGCGGCGCCTGTGCTTGCGCGCCCTGAATGCCAGCGAAACCGAAGGAGCCGGCCAAGCCGGCGAAAGTCAATGCAAGAAGCTTGCGACGCGAATTCATGACCCTTCTCCTTTTTTGCGTTTTCAATGAACTTCTTCGCCGATGTGCAGAAGACTCATCAGTTGTGCAATATACGGGCCCGTTTTCGGGCTCTTACGGCGTTCCATCGGGTTTTCCCGGCCAGGAATATCGATCACGATTTCTTCGATGATCGTGCCGGGACGCTGGCTCATCACCAGAACACGATCCGACAAAGCGATCGCTTCGACGAGATCGTGGGTGACGAACAAGGTCGTTTTGCCGGTCTCCGCCAGGGTGCGGCCGAGATCTTGCTGCAATACCATTTTGGTCTGCGCATCGAGCGCCGAGAACGGTTCGTCCATCAGCAGCACGGCGGGATCGACGGCAAGCGTGCGGGCCAACGCGGCGCGCTGGCGCATGCCGCCCGAGAGCTGGTGCGGATAGTTTTCGGCGAAATCCGGCAGGCGGCACTTGCGCAGCAGTTCGAGCGAGATCGCCTTGCGTTCCGAGGCCGGGACGCCGCGGATTTCGAGACCGAATTCGACATTCTGGCGGATGGTGCGCCAGGGCAGCAGCAGGTCCTTCTGCAGCATGAAGGCGACATGTTCGTTCGGCTTCGTCACCTTCTCGCCGTCGACGAGCACTTCGCCTTCGCTGGCTGGATCGAGACCCGAGCCCATGTTGAGCAGGGTGCTCTTGCCGCAGCCGGAGGGGCCGATCAGCGAAACCACTTCACCGTCGGCGATCTTGAAGTTGAGGTTCTGAACGGCGGTGATGGCGCCAAAGCGCTTGGCGACGTTGCGGCATTCGAGGCGGATCTGCGCCATCGGTTTCAGCTCCGCTTCTCGGTGATGAACTTGCCGTCGGGCGCGGGCGTGCTGGCGCTCTTCTGGCGACGGGTCTTGCCGTCGATACCGCCGGAGATCGCCCATTCGGCGAACAGGTCAGGGCCAGGCGTGAAGTCGCGGGTCTTCCACTCTTCGGTCAGCACGTCCTCATCGGCATAATATTCGATGAGCGAGCCGGCCGGATTCTGGAAGTACCAGAAGAAGGCCGAGGAGATCGGATGCTTGCCCGGTCCAAGCTGCGTGTCCCAGCCGAGCCGCGACATATGCATGCCGCCGCCGAAGACTTCGTGGATGTCGCGCACGGCGAAGGCGACGTGGTTGAGGCCGGGCTTGCCTTCCGGCGTCTGCAACAGGAACATGTCGTGATGGCCGCCGCGCGGTGCGGTGCGCAGGAAGTGGCCACGACCGGGATAACGATCCGACAGGCAGAAGCCGATGTCTTCGTAGAACTTGGTCGTTTCGTCGAGCTGCTTGGTGAAGAACACCACATGGCCGACTTCGATCGGTGTCGCATGGTCATAGCTGGCGCTCGGTGCATTCACCCGCGAAGCCTTGTCCCAGGTGTTGGTCTGGCCGCCGTGCACCTCGATGGCGCGTTTGCGGCTGACACGCACGCCCAGGGCCAGGCCATTGGGGTCGGTGCAGAACAAGGTGCCGTCGGCTTCGCGGAAGCCCGGCGCGTTGCGCATCTTCTCGCGGCTGGCGGTGATGTCGGCGTCGTTCTCGGCGCTCCAGATCACTTCGCGCACGGTGGGACCGGTTTCGATCGCCGGCGGCAGCGAGGGATCGTCGTGCAGGCGCACGAACACTTCGCAACCGTTGAGAGTTTCGAAATCGAGTGCCGTGTCGGAATCGCGGACGAGCGACAGGCCCCAATCGAGGAAGAAGCGACGGCACAGCGCGATGTCTTCAACGCCATACGTCACGCGGTCGATGCCAGAAATGCTCACGGTCTACTCCAGATGTTCGTGCTGCGGCGAGACGGCGCTGCAGCGCCGCCTCGATCGTCAGGTCAGGCGACCTGTCGGCCGGCTTCAGTCAGGGCGTTGAGCTGCTGAATGGCCTGGTTCTTCATCACGCGGCGCAGACGCACGAGACCCATGTCGTGGGAATAGAGGTTCTCATGCTTGTTGGCGTCGGGATCGCAGGCTTCCAGCATGGTGCGATCCTGTTCGAGCACGTGCCAGTGGCGTGCTTCGAGGCGGTTCTTGTAGAGGAAGCGCCAGGCGTTACGCTGCCAACCGTCGACCTTGCGGCAACGCCAGTGGATGACCACGGCCTTGCTGTCGGAGATCGGCGTGTAGGAGCCGATGATGTGGAAGTTGCCACCCGGGCCGCCGCTCTTGGGATAGGGGATTTCCAGGCGCAGCCACGTCGTGCCGGTCTGGCCATATTCGGTCCAGTCGAAGTTGACGTTGCGCTGGCCTTCCTTCTCGAAGACGAAGCCGTTCTCGGTGTCGCGGATGCGGAAGGCGGCCTGCGTATCGCCGAAGGACATGGAGTGCGACTGCTTATGCAGGAAGGTGCCGTGCATCGGGTCCATCACATTGTCGATGACATAGCGATAGTCGCCGTTCCACTCGGCATAGCACAGGAAGGCGCTGAACTCGGGCGAGCTCAGTTCTTCCGGCAGGACCAGTTCCGGCGGTTCCGGATGCAGTTCGTCGCCGACATAGGCGAAGATGACGCCGGCGCGCTCCTGCAGCGGGAAGGACTTGGTCGCCTTCGAGCCTTCGAGCTTGCTGCCGGGGGCGCCGGGAACAACGACGGCGATGCCGTCCTTGTTCACCTGCACGCCGTGATAGCCGCAAGCGATACGGTCGCCCATGAGGATGCCGCAGGAGAGCGGCACGCCGCGATGCGGGCAGCGGTCTTCAAGCGCATAGGGCGTGCCGTCGAGGCCGCGCCACAAAACCATGCGATAGCCGCAGCGGCGCAGGGACAAGGGCTTTTCGGTAACGAAATGCGTCGGGCAGATCGCATACCACTGGTTGCGAGTGCCGACGGAGAGAAGCTTTTCAACGGCGGTATCGGAAACGGCAGCCATTTCACTCTCCTACTTACGCGCCAAGGCGCTTCATTTCCTGCTGGAACAATTCAGGTGTCCACGGCGAGCCGTTGGGCGAGGGGACGCAATCGTCGTTCAGCGATTTGCAGATGCCGGGCAGGTCGTGAATGCCGGCAGCATAGGCTTTCTCGATGCCGTCACCGAGGAGATTTTCATAATCGGTCGGCTCGTGGTCTCGGGTCTGATGGGGATTCAGATACTGATCCATCATTTGCCTCCTTTACGCACACGTTCTTTGATCATTTCGCGCACCGGCACGAAATCGTAAGCCGGATAGCATTCGGTTGTAAAAACGCCCCAAGCCGAACGTTCCAATTCGACATTGACGAGCGGAATTTTTGATGGCGGCAAGCGCAGGGTGACGATTTGTCCGAAGCCCATGGCGACGACCCAATTGACGACTTCCACGCCTGCCGGCGGAAAGCGTTCCCACCAGTCGGCATCTTTCAACTTCGTCTGCACGGCGTCGAGATTGTTGGATTGATCATGACGGAGAAAGACCGTCATGAGCATCGTTTCCGATGCCGTCTCGCTCGTCGTACCGGGCCCCTCGTTCGCCATGGCATCCCTGCTCGATGACTGTGGAAAGTGTGTTTCATTAGAGAAACATCATTTCATATTTGCAACACGCTAGAACGTCGTGTACAAATTGTCAAAATAAAATTCCGGTGGTTGGCGGAACGAATGCAGTGTCTGGGCCGATGCTTTCGAAACGAGCACGAAGTGATCGCGGGAGCGGCAGAGATCTAGGAGATTGCGTCATGAATCAGCAAATCGAGGCTGAAGCATCACCAATGGTCTCGATGAAAAGACACTGGGAGAGTGGCTCGAATCGTATGTGATGCGTTTCGGACACGAAAGCCGGATCCGGATGAATGAGCTGAGCGATCGGCTGACGAAAACAAAACGCAACAGGTCTGAGCGGTCAGGAGAGGCGAATGGATTTGGGGCTTTCGGGGCGCACTGTTGTCGTAACCGGCGGCACGTCAGGCATTGGTTTGGCATCGGCCGGCCTGTTCCTGAACGAAGGCGCCAAAGTGGCGATCTGTGGCCGCGACGAAGCGCGGTTGGCGGAAGCCTTGGCCGATCTCGAAGCGCGCTTTCCCGGCAAGGTGATGGCGCATCGCTGCGATGTAACCAAGAGGGAAGACGTCGAGGCTTTCGCGGCCGCCGTGCAAAAATGGGTTGGTGGCGCCGACATTCTCATCAACAATGCGGGGCAGGGGCGCATGTCGACCTTCGCCTCGACCACCGATGAGCAGTGGCGGGCCGAGCTCGACCTCAAGTTCTTCAGCCAGATTCATCCGGTGCGGGCGTTCCAGCCGCAGTTGGAGAAGAGCACGGCGGCGGCGATCCTCGCCGTCAATTCGCTGCTCGCCTATCAGCCCGAGCCTTATATGGTTTGCACTTCGGCGGCGCGTGCCGGCGTGCAGAGCCTCGTCAAATCGCTGGCGACCGAATTCGCGCCGCGCATTCGCGTCAATTCCGTCATGCTTGGCCTGATCGATTCCGGCCAGTGGGAGCGGCGTTTCCAGGCGCGCGAGAACAAGGCGCAGACGCGCGACGAATGGATGGTCGAACTGACCAAGACCAAGCACATTCCCTTCGCGCGCCTCGGCCTGCCCGATGAAGTGGCGCGCGCCATTGTTTTTCTCGCCTCACCGGCAGCCAGCTACGTGACCGGTGCTTCCCTTGAAATTTCCGGCGGAATTTCCCGCTACATCTGAGAGGACGCGATGAACATCGCAACCGCGACATCTTCCCTGACGACCCGTGACGAGCCGGTCGGTGATCTGATCGCCCGCACGCTGGCCGAGGCCGGCGTCACGCACGTCTTTGGCGTGATCTCCATCCATAACATGCCGATCCTGGACGCGATCTTCCGCCAGGGCCGCATCACCTTCGTGCCAGCGCGCGGCGAGGCCGGCGCCATGAACATGGCCGATGCCTATGCGCGCGTGTCGCGTTCGGTCGGTGTGGTCATCACCAGCACGGGCACGGCGGCGGGCAATGCCGCCGGCTCGCAGGTCGAGGCGCTGACCGCCGGTTCGCCGGTGCTGCACATCACCACGCAGATCGATACGCCCTGGATGGATCGCGACCGCGCCGCCATTCACGACGTGCCGCGCCAGCCCGACATGCTGAAAGCCGTGTCGAAGGCCTATTTCCGCCTGTGGGACGGCAATGGCGTGGTGCCGGTGGTGCATGCGGCGATTTCGGCGGCCTTGAGCGCGCCGACGGGGCCAGTGAGCCTGGAAATCCCCGTCGACGTGCAACGCATGCCGTCGATCATTCCGCCGCGCATCGGCAAGCCGGTCGTCGTGCGCGTCGAGCCCGATGCCGAACATCTCGACGTGCTGGCCGACATGATCAAGAAGGCCAAGCGGCCGATGCTCTATCTTGGTGGCGGCGCCCGTGGCGCGGAAGCTGCGGCGACGGCTCTGGTCGAGCGCGGTTTCTGTGCCGCGACCAGCACCAATGGCCGCGCCAGCGTGCCGGAAGATCACCCGCGCAATATCGGCGCCTTCAACATGACGCCGCAGGCGCAGGATATCTATGATCGCTGCGACCTGATGATCGTCGTCGGCTCGCGCCTGCGCGGCAACGAGACGCGCAACAACATGCTGCGCCTTGGCAAGCCGCTGATCCAGATCGATGCCGATGCGAGCCAGGGTGGCCGCAATTATCCGGTCGATCTCTTCATTCATGGTGATGCCCGCCTGGCGCTGGAAGGCCTGTTGCAGCGCCTGCCGCAGAAGGTCGGGGGCGACAAGGAATTCGATGCGGCCGTTCTCGCTGCTAGGATCAAGGGCGAAGAGGGCGTGGGACGCGTTCTTGGCGTCTATAAGAAGCTGGCCGACGTGCTGCGCGACCGCGTGCATAGCCAGGCGCTGCCCTTCGTGCGTGACGTGACGATCGGCAATTCCACCTTCGGCAACCGCTATGTCCGTCTTGCGGCGCCGCATCTGGGCGTCCATGCGCTGGGCGGCGGCATCGGCCAGGGCATTGCCATGACGGTGGGCGCGGCGTTCGCGGCCAACGGCAAGAAGACCGTGTCGCTGGTCGGCGACGGCGGTTCGATGGTCAATATCGGCGAACTCGCCACGGTGGTGGAAAACGCCTGCGACACGGTCATCGTGATGATGAACGACAAGGCCTATGGCGTCATCGCCAACATTCAAGATGCGCAATATGGCAATCGTCACGCTTATTGCCACCTGCATACGCCGGACTTCGGCCTGCTGGCCAAGGCCATGGGCCTGCCGCATGTGCGCATCAGCAAGATCGACGATTTCGAGCCGGCCTTCGACAAAGCCTTGGCCGAACGCGGCCCGATCATGCTCGAGGTCGACATGACGGCGATCGGTCCTTATGCGGAAGCCTTCGGCGGTCCGCCGGCGGGTGCCGCGGGTGGTGCGCGCTAATGCGGCTGGCCCTGATCGGATATGGCAGCATCGCCCGGCAGGCGCTTGGCGCCATCGCGGACGATCTGCCGTCGCCGTTGGAGGCCGTGATCTGCCTGGCGCGGGAGAAGGGCGCCAATCGCGCCCGCGACCTGCTCGAGAGCTTTGGCAGCAAATTGGCGCGTCAGCGCCATGTGGTCGGCTCGGCGGCGGAGCTGCGGCAGTTTCAACCGCTGCTGGTGGCTGAGGCGGCTGGCCACGGTGCGCTGAAAATGTATGGCGCCGAAGTGCTGCAAGGCGGCGCCGATCTGATCGTCACATCGGTTGGCGCCTTGGCGGACGGCGAATTGCGCGGACAGCTTGATGCTGCCGCGCAAAGCTCCGGTGCGTCCTATCATTTGTGCCCCGGCGCGGTCGGTGGGCTTGATCTGCTGGCCGCCGCGAAGCTCTCCGGTCTCGACGAGGTGGTCTATACATCGCGCAAGCCCCCCAAGGCCTGGATGGGGACGCCGGCTGAAAAGGCGGTCGATCTGGCGGCGCTGATGTCAGCGCATGTGTTTTATGAAGGCGCGGCGGCGTCTGCGGCGCGGGACTATCCGCAAAACGCCAATGTGGCGGCCACCGTGGCGCTGATCGGCGCCGGCTTTGACGCCACGCGGGTGCGCCTCATCGCCGATCCCACGGTCAGCCGGAATATCCATGAGATTTCCGTGCGTTCGAAGAGCGTCGATTTCGAACTGCGGATCGAGGGGCGGCCGTCGCCGGACAATCCGAAAACCTCGCTCACCACCGGCTATGCGCTGGCCCGGCAGATTCTCGACAACCTGAAATTGAGCCGGCAATAAAACGCCGCCGGAGCTTGCGGGTTCCGGCCACGCAACTCCACCCCACCTTCGTGCGTTGTGAGTGACAGGCGCCTGCGCCTGAACCGTTCACAGTCAACGCAGGAGGATGAAATGGTTGCTCTTGACGAAACCACTTCGCTGATCGCGGCGGGCAAAGTCACCGGCACGCGCGTCTTCAATACCGATGGTGAAGCGCTCGGTGAGATCTATGACATCATGATCGATAAGCAGTCCGGCAAGATTGCTTATGCGGTGATGTCGTTCGGTGGCTTTTTATCGATCGGCGAACGTTACCATCCGCTGCCCTGGAACAGCCTCAAATATGATGTGCGACAGGGTGGCTATGTGGTGGGGCTGACGCGACAAGAGCTCGAAGGCGCGCCGACGTTCGCGCAAACCGAACATCTGGGCTGGGCCGATCATGGGCCGCAGCCAGGTATTCATGGGGCTCACAAAGCCCCGTCGTACTGGCCTTTCTGATCTTTCTCAATCCGCCAATGAAAATGCCGCGGCCTCATCTCGATGCCGCGGCATTTTGTTGAGAAAGCGATCCGGCTATCAGAGCGAGGATTGTTGCGAGGGCCGGTTGGTCGAGAGATCCTTGCGGTCATCTCCGTTATCCGACGTCAAACGCAAGCGCACCGCATAGAGAGCGGCCGCGGCGATGCCGAGGAACAGCAGGCAACCAACGCTGGCCATCCACATGAAATCAGTGAACTCGATAATCATCTGTCTTCCAATTCATCAATTGTGCGACGCGGTAATAAATCTAGCCGTTTAAAAGTCCTTAAATCGGACCGATGACCCATGGGATAAAAATCACTGCACCGCAAAAAGTTGCGCTACTTATGGTTTTTTATGTCTGAATATCACAATATTTCTCAGTAATTTCAGGTGCTTTGATGAGGTGCCTGCCTATATGATAGGCAATCGGCCGTGAGCGATCGATTTCAACGAGATCAGGCCGGCCCGATTTATCATTGGGCCAGGCCGCGCTACGCCGACTTTTTCAGCCGCACCAAAATGGTGTCGAGGTTGGACAGAAACGTTGAGCGGTCGCGTGGGCTGAAAGGCTTGGGGCCACGGGTGACGGCGCCGGCATCGCGCATGTCCTGCATCAGATTGCGGGTGGCCAGAGCCATGCCGATCGAACTGGGCGTGAATTCGCGGCCGTTCGGCGCGAGCACGGTGGCGCCCGCTTTGACGCAGCGGGCGGCCAGCGGCACATCGGCGGTGACGACCACATCGCGCACCGTGGCATGTTCGGCGATCCAATTGTCGGCGGCATCCAGGCCCGAGGGCACGACGATCCGTTCGATCATCGGATCTTTCGGTATCATCATATAGCTGTTCGCGACGACCAGAACGCGCAGCCTGTGCCGCGCGGCAACGCGATAGATTTCGTCTTTCACGGGACAAGCATCCGCATCGATGATGATGCGGGGAAGGGATTCGGGTTCTGACATCGCCAGGCAATGTGCCATTTGGCGACGGCGGATGAAAGCGTGTTGCTCGAGTTGGATTCTGTCCTATTGCACGCCGCCCTTGTTGACCACCGGGCCGGTATAAGCCTCGAAACGTTTACGGAGATCAGTGATCAAGGAGTCGTTCGAGACGAATTGGTTGTAGTCGAGAGCGGCATTCGCTGAGGTCAGCGGTTTGAAGCCCGCGGGCGGTGGCACGTCCGTGCGGGCCGAGAAGACGCCGGAGCGGCGTTGTTGTTCGGGCTGCATGTACCAGTTGAGAAAGAGCTTGGCCGCGTTAGGATGCGGCGCATCCTTGAAAATGCCAGCCGTCAGCGTGAAGACGACGATGGGATGGTCTTGCGGAACGACGAGTTCGATCGGTGCGCCTGTCTGCTTCAAGGCGCTCGTGGTCGAGGTCGTCGCGTCGAACGTGACATGGCGTTCGCCGGAGGCGATGGCTCGGATGACGCCGAGATGGCCTTGGATGAAGCTCGGCTTGTTGGCCATGAAGCGGTCCATGTAGGACCAGCCATATTTCTGGACGATGGTGTAGAAGGCATAGAGCGTGGCGTCGTCGTCAGCCGGATAGCAGGTGATGATTTTGCCTGAGAATTCCGGCTTGAGGAAATCCAGCGCCGATTTAGGGACGTCGCTGCTGGCCACGGCGTTCTTATTATAGGCATAGGCGATGGCATTGACGCGCGCAGTGGTGAAGGCGCCATCGGGGTCCTTGAAGACGGCGGCGATGTTCTCGTGCCCTTCGACCTGGAAATTGAGGAGCAGGTTGCGCTTCTTCCAGGCGACGAAATCCTGGGCCGTCTGGAAGAGAGCCATATCGGCTTCAAGCTTGCCCACCTTGAGCTGCTGTTCGATCTTTTCGTTCAGCACATTGCTGAAGCCGCCGGTGACGCTGACTTTGATGCCGGGAAATTTCTGCTCAAATTCGGCGACGATGCCTTGATAGGGTGCGACAGGACCGCCAGTGTAAAGGGTGAGGGCACCTTCGCTTTTGGCCTTTTCATAAAGGTCGCTGGTCATGTCGGCCTGCGCATTCAGCGTACTGACGGCGATGACAAGGCCAGCAACCGGGATAAGCCCGGCTGCCTTACGCAAGCTGTTCACCATGCTCCCCTCCTAATCGGCCGGCGGCTCTGAGTGAGCCGCCGGCAATTCTCTTACTTTTGCGGCGTGGCTTGCGCCGATCGCTCCGCATCCAGAACCGGCACGATGAGTTGCGACGGATAGTCCTTGCTATGGAAGAACGTATCGGTGCCGTTCTGTCGGGCGCTGTAAGGATGAGTGAAGATCGCGTCCGTCACCGATGAATCGCCGTTGCTGATTTCAAGACGCAGCCGGCTGCCCTTTTTGAAGAGATAGGCCGTGGGCATGACGGCGATCTCAAATTTGTAGACCTTGCCGGGTTCGATCGGCTGCGGGTTCTCGTGGGTGTAGTAAGGCGCGTTTTCGAGCGATTGTTTGGCATCGATGGCGCGATGGGAGGCGAGCAACCATCCTTTGGTGACGATCCGGCTGCGCGGTTGCACGCCACGGCTGCGTTCATCCTCGGCCTGCGCCGACTGATCGGAGATTTTGATAATGAACTGCGTGTCTGGTTGAGTTGAGGCGGCGTAGAGGACGAGCTTGATCGGCCCGGTGATCTCCGTGTCGCGATCGAAGGGTTGCGTCACGAAGGTCAAAACGCGCCGCGCCGGATCTGGCCGCCCATCGGGACCGGGGCCGACGACGCCGTTGCGCCAGCCCGCGTCCGGATAGGTATAGGCGGTTTTTACGCTGTTGCTGTCTGAAGCCTCCGACGTCAGAAGACCATCGTTAAGCGAAGTGACGCTGCCGCTGGAGCCGCCAGCCAGATAATAGCTGCGATAATTGGCGGCTTTCGGCGGCCACGCGTCCGCGGTCTCCATACGATTGCTGTTGACGAGCGCGTATTTCACGGTCGGCTCGTTCTGATAGGCGGTCTGTTGGCCTTTCAGGCACCAGTCGTAGAACGGCAGCAGATATCTTTCGTGGAACTTGATGCTGGCGAATTCGGCGACGGCCTCATTCACGTCGGCGCCGCCCAGAACCAGAAGTTTCTTGGGACCGGCGACGCGCTGAAAGCCGAGAATATTGCCATTCAGATGCAAGTCGACCTTGCCCCAGACGCCGATCGAATAGACGGGGATTTTGACCCGGTGTAGATTTTCCGCCGCTGAGCGCTCGCGCCAGAAGGCATCATAGGTCGGATGGCGCCGCGTGTTCAGCGAATAGTCCCACGGCACTTCTTTGGAAGGGCCAGTTTGCGGTCGCTGATTGTAGTTGCGGACCGTGCTCCACCAAAATTCCGGATAGGCGCCGGGAATGCCACCGGTATAGGCCGATTGCCGATAGGTATCGATATGTCCGTCGTAAGGGGCGATGCAGGCCAGATGCGGCGGCGTCTGAGTGGCCGCGAACCATTGCGAGCGCGCGTAATAGGATTGACCGATGCCGCCAACCTTGCCGTTCGACCAGGGCTGTTTGGCGATCCACTCGGTCACTTCGTAGAGATCGCGCTGTTCGCGGCGGCTTTGATATTGATATTCGCCACCGGAACGGCCGGTGCCGCGCACGTCCATATGCAGATAGGCGTAGCCGTGTTGGTTGTAATAGCCGATGGGACCGAGTTCTTGAATCGGATAGATCGAAACCGCCGGCAGGCCGTCGTTGTCGAAGCGATAGGGCGAAGCGGCGAGCAGGGTGGGGGCAGGGCCAGGGGTTTTCGGCATGTAGAGTGCGGCTGAAATGACGGCGCCGTCGCTCATGCGAATTTGCACGATGCGCGCCGGCGAACGATCAGGCGCAGACTCTTTGGTGGCAGGCTCTTGAGCAGCGGCTTCTTGCGCGAAAGCAAAAACGGGTAGAAGCGACAACAGGCCAATGAAAAATTGGCGCGCATGCGATCCATCGAGACGCATGGTTTCCTCCCTGATTTCAGTTTTGACCGCTCGATTGTAGCGAGAGGCCTTATGGGCCGCGAGGCTTATTTTACACTTATGAGTTTAATTTTATTGATCCGCCTGTGTCGGGTCGCGATGCAACGCCTAAAGCCTTTTTTCCTTCAAATATCTTGCGACATTGGCGGCGGTTTTTTCGATGTGATCGATGATCAACGTTCGCGCTTTCGCCGCGTCGCGCCGCAACACGCAGTCGACGAGCGCCTTATGTTCGGCGACCGTATTGCGCGATTTGCTGCGCACGCTCGCCGACAGGCGGCGATAGCGCTCCGATTGATCGAAATGATTTTCGCAGGCGCTGATCAGCCGCTCGGATTGGCTGGCTGAGATCAAAGCAATGTGAAAGGTCTTGTGGAGATGCGTCCACCGATCGTCGCGTTGCGCCTCGCCGCGATTGATCTGCCGCTCGACCTTCTCCAGCTGATGAAAGGCCGCGACGACACTGGCTTCCCAGGCATCGTCGCCATGTTGGATCGCCAGTTCGAAAGCGGCGGCTTCCTGAATGGTGCGGCAAAGGGTGAGATCGTTCAGATCAACCGATGTCATGGGCGCGGTGCGGAAGCCGCGCCGATCATCGGAGGTGACGAGCCCTTCAGCGACGAGCCGGTTCAGCGCTTCGCGGAGCGGGCTGCTCGAAAATTTATGGACCTTTTGCAGCGCATCGATCTTGAGCTTTTCGCCGGGAGAAATCTCACAGGCGATGATCGATGCTCGCAGCGTTTCGTAAGCCTGAGAGGCGAGGGGGCTGCTGCGCGTGGCGATGTCTGATTTGTCCATGGCGCTTGATTTATGCATAAAATTATGTTTCCTGCAAGAAAAGCTTTATGGGGAGGATTGTCGTTGAAGCTGAAATTGCAGATTGCCGCCGTGGTGATGGCGCTCGTTTCCGGTGTGGCGAAGGCGGATTATCCGGAGCGTGCGATCACGATCATCGTGCCGTTCGCGGCGGGCGGAACGGCCGATCTGTTGCCGCGTCTGGTGGCTGAGAAGCTGCGGTCCGCGCTCGGGCAGGCCATCATCATCGAGAACCGGCCTGGCGCCGGTGGCAATCTTGGCGCTGCTCTCGTCGCCAATGCCAAGCCCGATGGCTACACGCTGCTCTGTGCGCCGCAATTGAACTACAGTGCCGCCGATCTGATCTACAAATCGTTGAATTTCGATCCGCTGAAACTCGAACCCGTCGCGGTGCTGGCGCGCTATCCCAACGTCATCGTCGCGCGCCGCACGTTCGAGCCGAACACGCTGAGCGAACTGATCGCCTATGCCAAGAAGGCGCCGGGCAAGCTCACCTATGCGTCGCAAGGCATCGGCCAAGTGGGACATCTGACGTTCGCCTTGTTGGCAAAGACAGCCGGCATCGAACTGGTGCATGTGCCGTATCGCGGCAGCGCGCCGGCGATCACCGATCTCCTCAGCGGCCAGGTCGATCTGCTCGCCGATAATCTGCTGCCGACGGCTTCTAATATCGATATGGGCAATTTGAAGCTGATCGCGGTCGGCGGAACGCGTCGTGTCGTTGCTTATCCCAATGTGGCGCGGATCTCGGAAACCATTCCAGGCTTCGTCTCCGATACCTGGATGGCCATCTCCGCGCCGAGTGGCACGCCGCCGGAGATCGTCGGCAAATTGTCCAAGCTCATTGCCGAGGCGACCCGCTCGCCGGAATTTCAGGACAAGACGGCGAACCTGCAGACCGAACCGCTGCAGGGAACGCCGGCGGAGATGACTCAATTGATCAAGGCCAGCCGGGATCAGTGGGCGCCGATCATCAAGGAGCAGGGCATTCAGTTGGAATGAGACTGGCGCCCGCGATCGTGCCCCAGCAGTTGAGAAGGTGATCCATGCCCGAGGATGTCAAGAGCAAGAGCGAGTTGTTTCCGGTCGGCGGCGTGCTGCTCGAGCGCCCCTACGCGATCCGTCGTCTCGGCCATTTCGGCCTTGATGTCGACGACATCGATCGTTGCGTCGATTTCTATACACGGATGTTCGGGCTGAAGATTTCGGATCCGATCGATTTCGGCGCTCGCCTGCCTGTTGAACAGCAGGGCAAGGACGGCTCGGGCATTGGCTATTTCATGCGCCATGGCACGGATCATCATTCCTTCGTGCTGTTTCCGCGCCGCGTGCGCCGCATGCTGCTCAAGCATATTCCGCCGCATATGACGATCAACCAGATCACCTGGCAGGTCGGCAGTTTGCGCGAAGTGGTCGATGGTTCGAACTGGCTGAAGGGTTCGGGGATCCGCATCGCGCGCGCGGGCCGCGACAATCCCGGCTCCAACTGGCATGCCTATCCAGTCGATCCGGAAGGGCATATCAACGAAATCTATTATGGCATCGAGCAGATCGGCTGGGACGGGTTCAGCAAGCCGAAGGGCATGCACCGGCGCGATTATCACGACGTGCCGGCTTTGCCGCACCGCTCGGAATTCGCCGAGGTCGAAGAGGGGCTCGCCGCCAAGATTGCGGTCGAGGATGGCCATCGCTTCAAGGAACCGCTGGACGAGACATATGACGTCGGCGGCATCTTGCTCGGCCGGCCGTTCAAGGTGACGAAGATTGGACCGATCCGCATCTTCGTTGAAGATGTGGCGGCCGTCACGGCGTTCTATCGCGAGACGATGGGCTTGCGGTTGACCGAGGAGATCGTCTGGAACGGCCATCGCTGCTCTTTCCTGCGCGCCAATACGGAGCATCATTCGCTGGCGATCTATCCGGCGGCCTTGCGCGAAGAATTGGGGTTGAGCGCACACACGTCGTTGTTCTCCTGCGGTTTCCAGCTTGGCGACTATGCGCAATTGCGCGCAGCAGTTGATTTCATGCAAGGGCAGGGCGTCACCGTACGGAAGCTGCCGCAGGAGCTTTTCCCGGGCGTCGACTACAGCGCCTTCGTCATCGATCCGGACGGACATGCCATCCAGATCTATCATCATATGGAACAGATCGGCTGGGATGGTCGGCCGCGGCCCGCGCATCTGCGCCGCAAGATCGACAACGACAATTGGCCGGAGGCTTTGACGGCGCAAAGTGATAGTTTCAACGGCGAGGTCTATCTCGGTCCCTGGAACTGAGACACGCCGGTGAGCTTGAATGTGGCGCCGTCACGAGCGCCCCGAGCATGGGAGGAAAGAATGACCATATTTGATCCGGCGCGGCGCGCCATGAGCCGGCGCGCCATGTTGCAGCATATGGCGGCGGCTTCGGCCGCTCTCGCCGTTGTTCCAAGCCGCGTCCTGGCGCAAGCGCCGGCCTCGCAGTCCGTGACAACCGCATTGCCAGCGCGTGGCGAATATCTCATCCGCAATGCCCTTGTGCTGACGATGGATGCCAAGCTTGGCGATCTGCCGAAGGGCGACATCCATGTGCGCGATGGCGCCATCGTTGCGGTCGGTCCGTCGTTGCAGGCAGCGGGCGCCACGGTGATCGATGCGACCAATATGATCGCTTTGCCGGGTCTCATCGATACCCATTGGCATATGTGGGGTTCGGTGGCGCGCAACATGGCGGGCGAGGATTCCAAGACCGGTTATTTTTTGTTCGCGCGTGCGGTGGGCGATGTGTTCACGCCCGAGGACAATGCGCGCGGCGTGCGCCTGTCGCTGGCGGAAGCCATCCATTCCGGCATCACCACCGTCCACAATTGGGCGCACAATCTGCCGAAGCCCGAATTCGCCGATGCGGAACTGCAAGCGCATGTCGATTTCGGCGGCCGCGCGCTCTACGGCTACGGCTACGCGGGTGTCGGCATGACCAATCAGCCGATCAATCTCGCCGATCTGCCGCGCGTGCAAAAGCAGTGGTTCGGCGATCGCTCGGGCTTGCTGACGCTGGGCATCGCCTCGCGCGGGCCGGAAAGCAATTCGGCCGAAATCTGCAAACGCGAATGGGATACGGCGCGCCAGCTCGGCCTGCGCATCTCCACCCATATCGGCACGGGCATGGCGCGGGTGAAGCAGAGCCAGGGCGTGAAGGCCTTGGCGGAGGCGGGCCTGCTCGGCCCGGACGTGATCCTCGTCCATGATACGAATTATCTGCCCGAGGATCTCGAGCCGCTGGCCAAGACCGGCACGCATATTTCGATGAGCCCCTATACGGAGATGCGTACCGGCTTCGGCTTCCCACCGATCCAGCCGATGCTGGATAAGGGCATCAACATCTGCCTGTCGGTCGATACCACCGTGCTGGCAGGCAATTGCGATATGTTCGCCATCATGAAGGCGATGCAGAATGTCGCCAATGGCGCCAAGCAGAGCGAGTTTGCGCTTTCGCCGCGGCGCGTGTTGGAGATGGCGACGATCGACGGTGCTCGTGCGCTCGGCATCGAGGATCGCGTCGGCACGCTCACGCCGGGCAAACGGGCCGACATCGTTCTGGTGCGCATGGACGATCTCAACATGGCGCCGTTCACCGACGGTGTGCGTATGATCGTGCAGGCGGCGCAGCCGGCCAATGTCGATACCGTTCTCATCGATGGGCGGATTCTGAAGCGCGGCGGCCGTCTCCAGCATATCGACACGGCCAAGATCATGGCCGATGCTACCGAAACCATGGGCCGCGTACGCGTCGGCGTCGAGAAGGTGTTGGAGCGCAGCGGCGTCAGCGTTGTGCGCTGAGTGTTTAGCTGCGCAAAGGTTGCGCGCCTTTCAGCAGCGCCACGAGCTGGCTCTGCTGGTGCGTGCCGGTCTTGCGGAAGATTTGCGAGAGATAGGCGCGCGACGTCGAGAACTGGATGCCTTGTTCCTTGGCGGCGGTCTGAAGCGATTTGCCTGTTGTCAACGCGGCGGCAAGACGGGCTTCCGCCGGCGTCAGGTCGAACAGGCCCATCAGCAGTTCCGTCGGTGGACCAAGGCCGTTCAGGCGCATTTCCGTCGCCGCGATCAACACGTCGGCACGCGTAAAGATATCGCGCGCTGTGCGTCGCAGCGGCAGCAGATGAACGACCATGGCGGGATGATCTTCTCCCGCCGGAACGGGAATCGAGCGCACCGCCGCATGGGCTTCATCGGAGAGTTCGGCGAGCGCGGTCTGGAGCAAAGCGTCGGCTTTGTTCGTTGCCAGCGACAGGCCGCCATGGGCGCGTGGAATAAAGAGCTTCGGCAGGCGCTCGAGCAGCGCATTGGCGGCGAGCACGCGTCCTCGCGCCGTCAGAACGGCGGCGGGCAGGCCGAGTTTTTCCATCACATCGACGGTACTCTGTGCTTGTTCCAATGCCAGGCGTCCGGCCAGCAGGGCGGCGCGGGCCAGGTGTGGACGCAAGGCGTTCATCGCCTCGATCTCAGGCGGCCGGTAGGATGTCTTTGTTGCCGCTTTCATATGGATGAATGTCACGACGTCGCCGCCCGGTATTGGGATAACCGCGCAAAGCCCGCTTTCCAGGCCCAACGCTCTCAGGCGCACGCGGATGGGGTCCTGTTTGATTTCTTCCTCGGTGAGAAAGTGATCGACCTCCACAAATGCGGCGGGGCGCGCTTCGATCATGCGTTGGGCGCTGTGGCAGGATTTCCACATATCGCCGGTTGTGAACTCGTGGAGAAAAGGCCGCAGGCGTTCGACCGTCCGGCCGCGTGGCGGCAGCCCTTCGCGAAAGGAAAATATCGCGCCGCCGGCTGAATCCGAGAGCCGGTCGGTCGTCTCCAAAACGCTGTCCCAGACGTGCGGGACGAATGCGGCTTCATAAATGTGATCGACAATATCGTACGTCATGAAAATCACCTGCGCCTAAGGCAATGCCGTCCACCAACGACGGATAGCGGCGGGAAACCGCTCAGGGACAATGCGGGTGAAGCTTAGCGGAGCCACTGTCATTTGGTCACCTCCAAATGATAGGGGTTGGCCGATTTCCGTCGTTTTGCGCAATATTTGACCATGAAGAAGGACAAAAGTCGGCCCTCTTTGCTCTTACGGCGAGGGCCGCGCGTGCGATGCCGCCGGTTTTTGCGTCGGCTTGGCTGCCACTGCGGGCTTGGCTGGCTCCTTCTGCGCGACGGGGGCGGGCGGAGGTGGTGCGGGGCCAGATTGGCCAAGGTTAAGCGCGACGCCGAAGAGCTTCCAGCGGCCGGCATCGGGCGCGAACAGCAGTTCGAAATTCACCTGCAACGGCACGGACGGGAAAGACCCCGCCATGCGCATCATGCCATTGGCCTCGATCTGCGGCAGCAGGCTCAGTTGCGGTTCGAGGACGGCGACGCCGGTGAGATCGAAATTCTTGGCCCGCAGATCGGCGAAGATTTCGGCGAGACGTGCCGCCGTATTGGCTTGCTGAAAGCCCGGCGCGCCGAGATCGCGCAGCACGGTGTAATTGCCTGTCAGGTTGGCGTGATGGACGGCCAGAATGGTCGAGCGCACCAGCATCAGCACGCCGTTGCGATCGATCTGCGCTGGTTGTGGTGCTTTCTTGTCGGTGCTTGGCTGAGCGGCAACGGATGTTGCCGCCAGAACGAGCATCAGCAAGGCATAGCGCAGCGTTTTCATCGGACGCGTCACCATGCGAAGGTAATGCCGGCGCGTCCGCCGACACCGCCGCGCGACGTACCGACGCCGATGCCGCCGTGCAGGAAGGAATATTCATTCAAGCGAATAGCGGCTGTGGCGGCGAAACCGTTCTCGCCACGGAACGTACCGAAATTGGCGGAGACGGCGAAGCGCTTGTTGTCGGGCAGGGACGCACCCGCCATGGCGAGCGCGATGGCGGTGCCTTCATAACCTCGGCGCACGTCGCGTTGCAGGTTTGCCACCGAATTGCCCAAGGCACCGACGCGGTTTTCCAGCGCGCCGACACGGCCGTCGAGAATCTGCACCGAGGCGGGATCGAACGACGAGGTGCCGAGATTGCCGGCCTGGTCCGTGGTCACGAAACGCAATGGACCCGTCTGGGCGGCATTGCTGGCCGCCGAACTGACGCCAGCCAGCGTATAGGTGTTGCTGCCGGTGCCGACGGCGATTTGATTGGCGCGCACGGTTGCGGCACCAGCGCCGATGGCGGTCGCGCCCGCATGCAAAGCCTGCGCGCCGCTGCCGACTGCTGTCGCGCTGTCGGCGAGCGCACCGGCGCCCGAGCCAAAAGCCGCTGCGTTCATGCCACTGGCCGTGCTTTCGCGGCCATACGCGGCGCTGTTGTCGCCGCTGGCTGTTGCGCCGTAGCCGACAGCCGAACTCGCGCCGCCGCTGGCCGTCGCCGCCGCGCCCATGGCGGTGGCGAAATTGGCGCGCGCGCCATAGGTGTTGCCCGCCGGATTGCCGGGATCGCTGGTTCCCGTGCCGAAGGCGGCGGCTTGAAAGCCCGTCGCCTGGCTGCCGACGCCATAGGCTGAGCTTTGCAGGCCGCTGGCAACCGTGTGGGCGCCGTAAGCGGAGCTGTTGCCTCCGCTGGCCGTGGCTCCATTGCCAAAGGCGGAATCGGAGAGACCGCTTGCGGTGGCCTGATAGCCGACAGCGGCGCTGTAATCACCGCTTGCGGTGGCGGAGTGGCCGAAGGCGGACGCCGATGCGCCGCTCGCGGTGCTCATCGTGCCATAAGCGGAACCGTTGGTGGCCGTGACGGTGGAGCCCCAGCCGGCGGCGGTGGCGTTGTCGGCGCGGGCGCCGTAGGTGTTTAGCAAAGGACTGGCCGTGTTAGACGTTCCGGTTCCCATGGCCGCCGCGTTGACGGCGGTGGCCATGCTGTCGGCGCCAAACGCGGAAGCATTCTCTCCGGAGGCAGTAGTTAAGTATCCGATTGCCGTGCTGTATTGGCTGCTGGCATTTGCTGATGGGCCAACCGCCGTACTTGCTGACGCTCCAGCTCTGGCAGAGGCGCCGAATGCCGATGCCCCACTGTCGATGGCTGTAGCTTGATTGCCGACGGCTGTCGTCGCGTTGCCATAAGCTCCACCTGAACTACCAGTGCCGACGGCAGTTGCCGAGGAGCCTGAAGCCACCGCATTGGTACCGCAAGCGAGGGATACGGAACCCGTACTTGTCGCTCCATCGGTGGTATAGGTCGCCCCTCCATCGAGTGTGATGCCGCATTCGGCGGCCCTGCCGGTCGATGGCATGATAATAGTGCCGAGCGTTGCAGAAAGGACTACTGACAGCGTAGTCCCCCTCCAGCCGATAACGGAAACTCGATTCATTCAATTCCCCAGCAGAACGTTTCGAGAGAACTTTCGCCGGTGTTCGTCCAAGACGGCTACCGGCATTTGCTAGGGGGCGCGCCAAGTTTCCTCGATTGTTGCAATGCGGAGACAGTATCGAGAACGGTTTGGGACACGCGAGACGGCGAGCCTGCCCTCAGATGTCAGAAGCGTTCGCGATAGGCCTGCGGCGTCACGCTGAGCTGGCGCAGGAAGCTGCGCCGCATGGTTTCTTCCGAACCGAAGCCGCAGCGCTTCGCCGTCTGCGCGACGCTCACGCGTTCTTCCAACATGCGCTGGGCGGCTTCGACGCGGATCTGTTCGATGGCGCGGGCAGGGGTGCGGCCGGTGGCGCTGGCATAATGGCGGGAGAAACTGCGAGCGCTCATATGGGCGCGTGATGCAAGCGTCGGCAGGGAAAGATCGCTGCGCAGGTTCTCGACGATCCAGGCATGCAAACGATCGAAGCGGCCGTCGCTGCCTTGTAGCGCCAAAGTGGTGCTGAACTGCGCCTGGTCGCCCGGTCGCTTGAGGAAGACGACGAGCTGGCGCGCGACGGCGAGCGCCATGTCGCGGCCGAGATCGTCCTCGATCAGTGCTAACGCCAGATCGATGCCGGCCGTGATGCCGGCGGAGGTCCAGATATCGCCGTCACGAATGAAGATCGGATTGGGATCGAGCTTTACGCGCGGAAACAGGCGCGCGAATTCCGCGCAGCGGCGCCAATGGGTAACGGCGCGGCGACCGTCGAGCAGGCCGGTCGCGGCCAGAAGAAAGGCGCCGCTGCACACCGAAGCCATGCGGCGCGTCGTCCGCGCACGGGTCTTGATCCATCGGACCAGAGTGGCGTCCGCGCACGCCGTGTTGACGCCTTGTCCGCCGGGCAGCAGCAGCGTGTCGAAGGGCACGGTGCGAGCGGGCAAGGGTGCCGTTTCAAGCACGAGCCCGGCCGTGGTGCGCACGCGTGGCTCTTGCGCCAACACCAGGGTTTCGTAAGGCCGTTCCTGCTTGGCCGCGCCCGCGATGTCATTGGCGGAGGCAAAAGCCTGCAACGGGCCCGTGATGTCCAGGAGCTGGACATCGGGGAAGGCGAGGATGGCGATGCGGCGTGGTGCGTTTGGCATGAAACGAGGGATTATTGGCAATCTCGCCAAAGCTTGATCGGTTATCCTTCGGGCGTCAAGTCAGCTGCAAGCGAGGAAAGAGCAATGACGACCCGGTTTGGAATTCTTGTCTTCCCCAATGTGCAGCAGCTCGATCTGACCGGGCCTTACGAGGTCTTCTCCGCCGTGCGCGATGCTGAGGTTCACCTCATTTGGAAGGACTTGGCGCCGCTGCGCTCGTCGACGGGATTGATGCTGACGCCGACGGCGACCTTGGAGGACTGCCCGCCGCTGGACGTGCTGTGCGTGCCGGGCGGTGGCGGCGTGAACCCGTTGATGGAAGATGCCGTTGTTCTCGACTTCCTGCGGCGGCGCGCCAGCGAGGTGCGCTATTTGACGTCGGTTTGCACCGGCTCGCTGGTGCTCGGGGCGGCGGGATTGCTTGTGGGACGCAAGGCGACGAGCCATTGGAACGCTCATGATCTCCTGGCGCATTTCGGCGCGATCCCGACGCAGGGCCGTGTCGTGCGCGATGGATCGCTGATCACGGCCGGTGGCGTGACCAGCGGCATCGATTTCGGCCTTGTCATGGTGGCGGAACTGTTTGGCCGCGAGGCGGCCGAGTCGATTCAGCTCGCGATGGAATATGCGCCCGCGCCGCCTTTCCAGGCCGGCACGCCCGATGAAGCGCCACCGGCGATCGTCGCGGCGACGAAGAGCAAGCTCGCGCCGTCGCGCCAAGCGCGTGAGGAAATTGTTGCGCGGGTGATGCGCAGCCGCGTGACGTCGTGAGGCAGCCTTGATCTTGCCACGCTGACGTCCTAGGTAGGCGCCCGTCAACGCAGAGGATGTTCGTAACGATGGATTTCAACCCGACCGCAAAGCCCATTCGCCTTGCCATCGGGGAAATCCATATCCATGCCTGCGTCTATTTCTCTCTCCCATCTCACGCTGTGCGCGCCTGACGGCCGCTCCCTTCTTGCCGACCTCAATTTACGCTTCGGATCCGAACGCACGGGTCTCGTTGGGCGTAATGGTGTCGGCAAGACGACGCTTCTTGCGGCGATCGCCGGCGAGATCGCACCAAGATCCGGCACTATCTCCGTCAATGGGACGCTGGGGCTGTTTCGCCAGACCGTTCAAGCGAATGTTGATGAAACGCTGAGCGATGTCTTCGGCGCGCGGCAGGCGCTTGCCGTGTTACGCCGGGCGGAACGCGGCGACGCGACGGCGGACGAACTGGCCGAGGCCGATTGGACGCTTGAAGCCCGCATGGAGGCCGCGCTTGCCCGCGTTGGTCTCAATATGTCTTCAGAAACGCCTGTGACTGACTTGTCGGGCGGACAGCGCACCCGCGCCAGTCTGGCCGCATTGATTTTCAACGAACCTGATTTCCTGCTCCTCGATGAGCCGACCAACAATCTCGACCGCGCCGGACGCCACGCTCTCTATGAATGGCTGGGCAACTGGCGGGCGGGGGCCATCGTCGTCAGCCATGATCGTGAACTGCTCGACATCATGGATTGCATCGTCGAACTGACGTCCCTCGGCGCGACACGGTATGGCGGCAATTGGCGTTTCTATCGTGAACAGAAGGCACTGCAGGTGGCGGCGGCACGGCATGATCTGGCCGACGCCGAAAAGCAGGCGGCGGATATCGAACGCAAGACGCAGATCGCCGTCGAGCGTCAAGCGCGCCGAGATAGTGCTGGGCGCAAGAAAGGCGCGAAGGGCGGGACGCCTCGGATCGTTCTGGGCGGCCTGAAAGAGCGCAGCGAGAATACCGGCGGCAGTGATGCGCGTCTGGCCGATGCGCGACGCAGCCAAGCGGCGGAGGCCGTGGCGGCGGCGCGCGAACGTCTCGAAGTGCTGCAACCCTTGTCGGTCGTGTTGCCATCGACCGGGTTGCCGAAAGGCAAGGAGCTGTTGCGGCTGCAATCGGTCGAGGCCGGTTATCTTCCGGGCCATCCCGTCATTCGCGATCTGTCGCTGACCCTCACGGGACCGGAGCGTGTTGCCATCACCGGGCCTAACGGCTCCGGCAAGAGCACGTTGCTGGCGCTGGTGACGGGGCAACTCAAGCCGCAAGCCGGCACCGTGCACGTGATGAGCGCCTTCGCCATGCTGGATCAGCGGGTCAGTCTGCTCGACCCATCGGCCTCGATCAGGGACAATTTCCGCCGCCTCAATCCGCAGGCTGACGAGAACGCGTGCCGTGCCGCGCTTGCCCGCTTCATGTTCAGGGCTGATGCCGCGTTGCAGCGCGTTGCAGCGCTCAGTGGCGGTCAGGTGTTACGGGCGGGGCTGGCCTGCGTTCTGGGTGGCGCGATGCCGCCGCCGCTGTTGATCCTCGACGAGCCGACCAATCATCTCGACCTCGACTCCGTCGAGGCGATCGAAGCAGGGCTGCGCGCTTATGACGGCGCGTTGCTGGTCGTCAGCCACGACGAAGCCTTTCTGACCGCGATCGGCATTTCGCGGCGCGTGGCACTCACGGAGACAGCGCCTCGATGATCCGGCATTCGGCGACCGTCCCGACATGGCATTGGCTGACGATGCTGTGGAGTTCTCGGCGCAAGGCCTGCAAGTCGGCGATCTTGCGGTCGATTTCTGTGAGATGCTCCTGGGCTATCGCGTCGACCGCTTCGCAGGGCCGTTGGCGATCGTCGGACAGGTCGAGAAGTGCCCGCACCTGATCGAGCGAGAAGCCGAGGTCTCGGGAGCGGCGGATGAAGCTCAGCCGATTCAAATGTTCTAAGCCGTAAGCACGATAATTGCCCGTGGTGCGTTGCGGCGCGCTCAGGAGGCCGATCCGCTCATAGTAGCGAATGGTCTCGACCTTCGTTCCCGTCCGTCGGCCCAGCTCGCCGATCGCCAGATTTGTGTCCTTCATGGCCTTGACCCTGTAGTTGCTACAGGGTGCATATAGGGGGCCAGATCGAAATCGTCGAGGTGACGTGATGGCCGCCGTAAGTCCCTATAAATTGCGCATCGAGGGCATGGATTGCGCCTCCTGCGCCCTGAAAATCGAAAATGCCATGCGGCGGTTGCCCGGCGTCACGGACATCAACGTCAGCTATTCGGCGGGAACGCTTGCCCTGCAGCTCGATGAGGACCGCACGTCGCAGCGGGTCATCGAGGAGAACGTCAAGGCGCTTGGCTATACCCCGGTTGGCGCGGCGCCGGAGGCGGGAATTCCGCAGAAACGGGAACGACCGGCCTGGTGGCGCGATGCCAAGGGGCAACTCGTCCTGATGACGGGCGCACTGTTCGTCCTGGCTTTCGTCCTGGCCCGCTTTCTGCCGGATTGGGAGCGGTGGCTCTATTCCGCGGCAGCGCTGGCCGGCGTCATGCCCTTTGCCCGGCGCGCCCTGGCTGGAGCCTTGTCCGGCTCGCCCTTCACCATCGAAACGCTGATGACCGTGGCCGCCATTGGCGCGGTGGCGATCGGTGAGGCGGAAGAGGCGGCTGTCGTCATTTTTCTGTTCGCGATCGGCGAATTGTTGGAGACCGTGGCGGCCGGACGAGCGCGGGCGGGGATCGAGGCTCTGATCGATCTCGTGCCGCGCACGGCCAGGCGCCAGCGCAACGACGCGCTCGACGTCGAGGAGATTTCCGTCGAGGCGCTCGCCATCGGTGACGTCGTGGTGGTGCGTCCGGGCGATCGGGTGCCGTCGGATGGAAAGGTGGTCAGCGGTTCATCCGAAGTCGACGAAGCGCCGGTCACGGGCGAGTCCGTTCCCGTGTTCAAGGAGATTGGCGCGAAAGTCTATGCCGGGAGCATCAATGCCAACGGCGAATTGCGCGTCGAGATCACGCATGTCGCGGCCGACAATACGATCGCCCGCATCATTCACCTGGTCGAGGAAGCGCAGGAAGCCAAGGCACCCATGGCGCGGATGATCGATCGCTTCAGCCGCTGGTATACGCCCGGCGCCATGGTGGTCGCGCTTCTCGTCGTCCTCATTCCGCCGCTCGCCTTTGGTGGCGATTGGACCACGTGGATCTATCGCGGCTTGGCCACGTTGCTGATCGCCTGTCCTTGCGCGCTGGTCATTTCCACGCCGGCAGCCATTGCGTCTGGTTTGGCGGCTGCCGCTCGGCAGGGGCTGCTTATCAAAGGCGGTGCCGCCTTGGAGACGCTGGGCAAGGTGACCACGGTCGCTTTCGACAAGACCGGTACGCTGACGCTGGGACGACCACGCGTGACGGATGTCGTTGCCGTGGCTGGCGAGGAGAATGCGGTTCTGGCGCGCGCGGCAGCGGTCGAGCGCAACACCAGCCATCCCCTCGGCATCGCCATCATGGAAGCCGCGCAGGCGCGTGACCTCGAACTGCCGGCGACCTTTGGCGGCGGCATCGCAACCCCTGGCAAGGCCGTGACCGCGCGCTTGAAAGGCGGTTTTGCTTCGGTGGGCTCGCCGCGCTATGCGGCCGAACAGACGGGCCTGGACGCAAAAACCGCCGAGACCATCACCGCGCTGGAGGGCGAAGGCAAGACGGTGGTGGTGCTGCTTTCGGGCAAGACCGTCGAAGGCTTGATCGCGCTGCGCGACGAACCACGCGCCGATGCCGCGGAAGGCGTGAAGCGCCTGACCGACCAGGGCATCAAGGCGATCGTGCTGACCGGCGACAATGCGCGCACGGCCCACGCGATTGCTGGCCAGCTTGGTCTCGAAGCACGCGCCGAGCTTTTGCCGGATGCCAAGCTCGCCGAGATCAGCAAGCTCAAAGAGGCCGGTCCGATCGCCATGGTCGGCGACGGCATCAATGATGCGCCGGCGCTGGCGGCTTCATCGGTCGGCATCGCCATGGGTGGGGGCACGGATGTGGCGCTCGAAACCGCCGATGCGGCGCTTCTGAGAAACCGCGTGACCGGCGTTGCCGAACTGATCGCTCTGTCGCGCGCGACGCTGGGCAATATTTGGCAGAACATCACCATCGCGCTCGGACTCAAGGCGGTTTTCCTGGCGACGACCTTGTTCGGCGTGACCACTTTGTGGATGGCGATCCTCGCCGATACCGGCGCGACGGTTCTGGTGACGGCCAATGCCTTACGCCTGTTGTCGCATCGGGCGCGGGACTAGCGGTCGGCCCTTGCATTGAATTAGTTTGCATGTCATCTAATTGAATGACATGCAAACTAAATGGAATTCGGGATGTCCTCGCAAGACGAGCCGCCGAAGCGGCTCGGTAGTCTGATCGGTCTGGCCGCGCGGCAATGGCGGCGCGCGGTTGATCTGCGATTGCAGCCGTTCGACCTGACGGAAGCAACGTGGATGCCGCTCATCCACCTGGCGCGCTCGAAAGAGCCGATGCGTCAGAAGGATCTTGCGGCAGCGTTAGCGCTCGACAGTTCTTCGGTCGTGCGGGTGCTCAATACGCTGGAAACGGCTGGGCTGATTGAGCGCGGCGAGGACGAGGAAGATCGCCGGGCCAAGGCGATCATCATCACGAGTGCCGGGCGGGCCTTGGCCCGCAAGCTCGTCCGTCTCTCCGAAGATTTGGAGCGGGAATTGCTGGCCGGTTTCGAGCCCAGTGATGTGGCGGCGACAAAACGCCTGTTGGAGCGGATCAGCGATCAATTGCTTCATCTCAATGCCAAAGGGCGCCGCGAATGACGCGCGATGCCGAAAACCAGACGTCTGACACGGGCGTGGTGAAAGGCGCCGTGCATGCGCCGCTCTGGCTTCTCGCGCTCATCACTTTAAGTGGCACGTTGGCCATGCATATTTTCGTGCCGGCCCTGCCGCTCGCCGGGCAGGATCTGCAGGCCGGCGCCAGCGCCATGCAACTCACCCTGAGCGCCTACATCATCGGGCTTTCGATCGGCCAGCTCACCTATGGCCCGATCTCCGATCGTTTTGGTCGCCGGCCGGTTTTGATCGTCGGTATCATTCTCTATTTTATCGCCAGTCTCGCGGCTCTGCTGGCACCGACGGTGCAAGCATTGATCGTGACCCGGTTTTTCCAGGCGCTTGGCGGATGCGCCGGTCTCGTGCTCGGACGCGCGATCGTGCGCGACAGTGTTTCTGGCAGCGATGCGGCGCGGCGATTGTCGTTGATGAACCTGATGGTCATGGCGGGGCCAGGCTTGGCGCCGCTCATCGGCTCTCTACTTGCCGCAGTGACGGGATGGCGGTCGATCTTCGCCGCTTTATGTGTCCTGGGCCTGGTCAATCTCTTTTTGATCTGGCGGCTGCTGCCGGAAACGACGGGCGGGCAGGGGCATGACGTGCGCTCGGTCATGCGCAACTATCGGCAGCTTGTGAGATCGCGCGGCTTCCTTGGTTTTACGATCGGCGGCGGCTGCGCGACCACTTCGATCTATGCTTTCATTGGCGCCGCGCCTTTCATCTTCATCGATCAGCTTCATAGACCGGCGCATGAGGTGGGTGTCTATCTGGCGATCAATATTGTGGGCGCTTGGTTCGGCAGTCTGACCGTGAACCGGTTGGTCGGCGGCGTGCCGATGGGCCGCCTGATGGTGATCGGCAATCTGGTGAGCTGCGTCGGCGCGATCGCTTTTCTGTCCTTTGTCTTGGCCGGTGCGTTGGGCGTGCTGTCGACGGTGATCCCGATGTTGCTTTTAAGTTATGGCGCGGGCGTCGCGGGGCCAACGGCACTGTCGGAGGCGCTTGGCATCAATCCGTCGGTCGCGGGCTCGGCGTCCGGTCTTTATGGCTTCACGCAGATGAGCATCGGCGCCATTTGCGCGGCGCTGAGTGGGGTGGGGGGCAATCCGGCGCTGGCGGTTGGCATTGTTTTGCTGTCAGCTGGGCTGCTGGCGCAATTGTCGTTCTGGCTCGCACAGACGCGTGAGATCTGAACGGAATAGGTCGTGAGCGGAATTATCCTGATCGCTGGAAGGTGATTTGAAGAATCGCCTCCGGCGCGCGAGCTATGGCGTTTCGTCGAAACGCGATTTGCTCGAGTCAGGAGTGCTGGTCATGGCGAACACAAGAGAGCCGAGAATTCACCCTGTTCCGATCCTGGACTTGCGACCAACCCAAATGACGGTCGGCATGCGTGAGGTGAAGGCGAAGCGCAAACGCTGGCGCGAACACGCATCAAAGAAGAAGCAGGAAGAGCTGCTAGGCAAGCACATGATCCCGGTCGTTCTGGGGCCTGATGGGCGCTACTATATTGTCGATCACCATCACCTCTCGCTCTCGCTGCATGATGAAGGCGTCAAGCATATCCTCGTGACCATTATCGGCGATCTTTCCATGGTCGAGAAAGATGCCTTCTGGGGCGTCATGGACAACAAGCGTTGGGCTTATCCTTACGATGCCAAGGGCGAACGCCGGCCGTTTAAGGATCTGCCGAAGTCGGTCGTCGATCTGAAGGACGATCCGTTCCGTAGCCTCGCCGGCGAACTGCGCCGCGCTGGCGGCTTTGCCAAGGACACGACGCCCTTCAGCGAGTTTCTATGGGCGGATTTCCTGCGCCGTCAGATGTCGCGCAAGCTGGTGAACGATAATTTCGATAAAGCGCTCGAGAAAGCACTGGAGGCAGCCAAGAGCCAGAAGGCGATCTATCTGCCCGGTTGGTGCGGGCCGACCACGGACGATTAGCTTGTTTGCAAGGACGTCGGAACCAAAGTCGTAATATGGCGTTCTGAACTGCGCCTAAAATGAAGAGTTGATCTGCCGCCGGCAAGTGATTGCCGGCGTTTTTTATCGATGGATTTTGCCATCGGTCGCGCATGGAACCTTTCGGTATTTGCCCGGGTTTACAAGGCAGGACGACGTGGTCGTCTGGTATGTGGCCCGCGAGAGCAGCGGCCGTATCAACAATTAAAAAGAACGTTAGGAGACACCGCAATGCGTGAATTGCCTCCGATCTACCGCTTTTTTCCTGCCGATCAGTTCAACCATGTGGATCGTCCCGGGATCATGATCTCCGCATCCAATGATGAGAATGCGGCATCGGTCGCTAAAAACCTTCTTCATCTCATTGGCGGCAGCGGTGAGCTTTGGGCCGACAACCAGATGATCCGGCTGTTTCATTCGCCCGAACCGAACGAAGTCATGGAACAGGTCTGGTCCGACGCCAAACACGCTTGGCGCTCCGTCGAGTTGTCGGCCTGAGGGGCCGGTATTCGATTTCAAGCTGACAATCACAACTAACGATATTGGAGGACATCATGGGTCGCGGAATATTGCTCTGGCTATTGGGCGTTCCAATTCCAATCATCATTCTGCTCGCTCTCCTTGGTCGATAAGGAGGGCATCATGAGCGACGTCGTTTCGCAACGGGCCATATCGGCATCGGCAGTGTCTTGGCCGGCAGTCTTCGCAGGGGCCGCCGCCGCGACCGCTTTCGCTTTAGTTCTTCTGACGCTGGGGACTGGACTTGGCCTGTCGGCGGTTTCGCCGTGGGGCGGTTCCGTCAAAGGTTCAACGCTCGGCTATCTGGCCATTGCCTGGTTATTGGCCGTGCAACTCTTCGCGTTTGGCCTCGGCGGCTATATCGCCGGGCGCTTGCGCACGCGGTGGCTGACGGTCGATCGCAATGAATCCTATTTTCGCGATACCGCGCATGGATTGCTGGTGTGGTGTGTCGGCACCATCGTTTCCGCCTGTCTGGCAGCGACGATTCTTTCAAGCGCACTCTCAACGACAGCCTCGACCGCGTCCTCAGCCGTCACGAACGGTGCGCAATATTTTGTCGATGTTTTGCTGCGAAGCGATCAGCAGAGCGGCGATCCGGATGCCGCCCGTAAGGAGATCGGGCTCATCTTCGGCCGTATGCTCGACAATTCCGAAGTCACCGACAACGACCGCAGCTATGCCGCGCAAGTGATCGCCCGGCAGACCGGGATCAGCCAGACCGATGCGGAGCAGCGGCTCTCGCAAACGGCCGATCGTGCCAAGTCCGCTCTGGAGGCGACCCGCAAACTTGCCCTGTATGCGTCGCTCTGGGTTTTCGTGGCTTTGCTGATTGGTGCGTTCTCAGCCAGTTACATGGCGACGGTCGGTGGCGAAGCGCGCGACGAGGTCGATTGATGCCGGGGCGATGATCGCGGCATCTCGCAATCAAGTGGAGTTCCCATGACCGATGACACCAAGAAAAAGTCGCAGAAGCACAAGGAAGATAAAGAGCTGACTGAGGAACTGAAGCAATCGTTCCCGGCCAGCGACCCGCCGACCGTGACGCGTCAGCCAACCGATCAGCGCCACGTGGAGAGCGAGGAAGCGGAAGACAAGAAATCCGAGAAGAAGCCCAAATAGGGACTTGGCCCAAATAGGCTTGGCTCTCTCGGCCTTCGGGGGCACTACCATGCGAATGATCATGATTGTCGTGTTTGTGTTGGCTGCGGGTGTGGCCGGCGCGGAAGAACCTTCGATCAGCAAACCAGCATTGTGGGGCAGCCCGACCGTTGACAATGGAGCTTGTTGCAAAACGCTCGGCGAAGTGCGCGACAATATTGATCGTCTGGATCGAGAGATCGTGCGCTTGATGGCCGAACGGGGCCGCTACGTCCATGAAGCCGCCCGGTTCAAGGAAAATCCGGCGCAGGTCGAGGCACCGGAGCGGGCCGAAGCGGTGGTGCGCAAGGCGATGTCGCTCGCTGAACAGAATGGCCTGTCGCCGAAAGTGGCGGAAGCGGCCTATCGCGCGATGGTGCGCGCCTTTATCGACTATGAGCAGGGCGTCTTCGCCGCTGCGGCGGCTTCCGGTGATGCACCGTGGAAAAAGCGTTGACCGCATTGAGCAATCGGCCTGCGGCACGTCCTTAGGCAGTCATACTGATACGTGTCTACGCACTTAAAATCATAGACATTTCCGATCAATAATTTCGATTTGATCGATTTGACCGCCGGCTCAAACCAGCGCAACATTCGCTCGGTTCTAAACAAGGCCGATGTCGTGCTGAAGCCAGGAGGGTTCAAGAGCGTCATGCCCATCGGATCGATCCGGTGATCATGCTTACACAATGGATCTCTATAGAGGGCGCCGAAGGCCATCGGAGGAGGGCATTCGAAGCCAAGCCCATCGCGGAAGCAGGGATGTGTTTCTGCTTCGCAAGCCGAGACGAAGATCAACGTGTCGCCGTAGTTCAGGCCATGATCGTGACCTGAGTTCTGCGGCGAAGCAGACAAGATATTTTGGTGGAGAGAAACATGGACGCGAAAACCGAAGACAGTGCAGGTAAATGTCCCGTCGCTCATTCCGTCATGGCGCGCATTAATCGGGATTGGTGGCCGAACCAGTTGGACGTTCAGGTTCTCCATCAGAACTCCAGCCTGTCGACCCCGCTGAGCGAAACCTTCGATTACGCCAAGGAATTCAAGACGCTCGATTTGAACGCTGTTATCAAGGATCTGCATGCCCTGATGACGGATTCACAGGAATGGTGGCCGGCGGATTTCGGCCACTATGGCGGTTTCTTCATCCGCATGGCCTGGCATAGCGCCGGCACCTATCGCATTGGCGATGGTCGCGGTGGTGCGGGCTCCGGCACACAGCGTTTCGCGCCGCTCAACAGCTGGCCCGATAACGTCAATCTCGACAAGGCGCGGCGCCTGTTGTGGCCGATCAAGCAGAAATACGGCCAAAAGCTCTCTTGGGCCGATCTCATGATCCTCGCCGGCAATGTCGCGCTGGAATCCATGGGCTTCAAAACTTTCGGCTTCGGCGGCGGCCGTGCCGACGTATGGGAACCGGAGCAGGATATTTACTGGGGTCCGGAAGGTACGTGGCTCGCGGACGAGCGCTATTCCGGCGATCGCGATCTGGCAAACCCGCTCGCCGCCGTGCAGATGGGTTTGATCTACGTCAACCCGGAAGGGCCGAACGGCAATCCCGATCCGATTGCCGCGGCGCGCGACATCCGCGAAACCTTCGCGCGCATGGCCATGGACGATGAGGAGACGGTGGCGCTCATCGCCGGCGGTCATACGTTCGGTAAGACCCACGGTGCCGCCGATCCCGGCAAATATGTCGGGCCGGAGCCGGAAGGGGCGGCGATCGAAGAGCAGGGCCTGGGCTGGAAAAACTCCTATGGGAGCGGCGCGGCCGGCGATGCGATCGGCAGCGGTCTGGAAGTGATCTGGACGAAGACGCCGACGAAATGGAGCAACAACTTCTTCGAGAACCTCTTCGGTTACGAGTGGGAGTTGACCAAGAGCCCGGCGGGCGCCCATCAATGGACGGCGAAGAACGGCGCTGGCGCCGGCACGATCCCGGATGCTTTCGATCCGGCAAAGAAGCATGCGCCGACGATGCTGACCACCGACCTGTCGCTGCGGTTCGATCCGGCCTACGAGAAAATCTCGCGGCGGTTCTTCGAACATCCCGATCAGTTCGCCGATGCGTTCGCGCGCGCCTGGTACAAGCTGACCCACCGCGACATGGGCCCGATCGTGCGCTATCTCGGCCCGCTCGTGCCGAAGGAGAAGCTGATCTGGCAGGATCCGATCCCGGCGCTCGATCATGAGGTGATCAGCGACAAGGACATCGCCGATCTGAAGGCGAAGATCCTGGCGAGCGGCCTCACCGTCTCGCAGCTGGTGTCGGCGGCCTGGGCTTCGGCCTCGACCTTCCGGGGCTCGGACAAGCGCGGCGGCGCCAATGGTGCGCGTGTTCGTCTGGCGCCGCAGAAGGATTGGGCCGTCAACCAGCCGGCAGAGCTTGCCACGGTGCTCCAGAAGCTTGAAGCGATCCAGAAGGCGTTCAATGCGGCCGGCGGCAAGAAGAAGGTTTCGCTCGCCGACCTCATCGTGCTGGGCGGCAGCGCGGCCATCGAAAAGGCCGCCAAGGATGGCGGTCATGCCGTCACCGTGCCGTTCACGCCGGGACGCATGGATGCGACCCAGGAAGATACGGACACGCATTCCTTCGCGCCGCTAGAACCGATCGCCGACGGTTTCCGCAATTATTCGCGCGGTAAGGCGCGTCTGACGCCGGAAGAACTGCTGGTCGATCGGGCGCAGCTTCTGACGCTGACGGCGCCGGAGATGACGGCGCTTGTGGGTGGCCTGCGTGTTCTGGGCACCAATGCCGACAAGTCGGCCCATGGTGTCTTTACCAAGCGTCCGGGGACTTTGACGAATGACTTCTTTGTCAATCTGCTCGAGATGAGCACCAAGTGGGAACCCACCAAGCAAGAGGACGTCTATGAAGGGCGTGATCGCAAGACCAATGCGGCGAAGTGGACCGGCACGCGCGTCGATCTGATCTTTGGATCGCACTCGCAGTTGCGCGCTCTGGCCGAGGTCTATGCGAGCTCCGATGGACAAGAGAAGTTCGTGAAGGATTTCGCCAAGGCGTGGGCGAAAGTCATGAACCTCGATCGCTTCGATCTCACGGCCTGAGCAGAGTCAACGATCGTCGATACATTCCGCCGCCCGCAAGGGCGGCGGTTTTATTTCATCGGTTCTTGAAGAGATGTCATCAATACGACCATGATCCGGGCTTCGCCGGTCGGTTCCATTCACCAGCGGTGGAAGCGCGGTCCATACCAACCGTACGGGCGGTAGAACGGGCGGGGCGCATACCAGCCATAGGGGCGGACCACGGGGACGGGCGCGATCCACGCATTGACGGCGCATCGACCCCAGGGGGTGATGTGCCAGCCGGGGCCGCATTGCCAATCGACCAGCGTGGTCGTTGCGGCGATCTCGGGCTTGGGGCTTATCGGCATGGCGGAAGCCGCCGTTGCCGAAACTGTTGCGATGCCGCCAAAGAGTATCGCGGCGGTCAAGTTCTTAGGATTCATATCGGTCTCCTAAACGTCCATGTCCTCCTAGCCCGGTGAGAAAATTGCGCCGTGCAGCTTAACCAAAGCTGAATGTGAGCGCCGATCGAAACCGATAATTTTGTGCCGTATGCGACATATCTTCTTCTGAGACCGCACGATCTGCCGCTTGCGCTTCAGACGGAGCGTTGGCGCAGTCCGAGCGCGATCAGTCCGGCTGTGAAAATCGCGATCAGCGCTAAGACAATCGCTTCGATGATCGAGACATATCCGATGAAGACGAGGAGCAAGATCGTTACGAGAATGAAATAGGTCACCAAGGGCGCGATGGCCCAAAATCTCCATCCGCGCCACCGGCGCGTGAGCAAGCCGAAAACGGTTTGGAAAGCGGCCAGCCCCGCCATCGGGCTTAAAGCTTGCAGCGCCATGATGCCAAGGTTATCGAGCCCGTTGGGCGAGAACATCACTGTCGTCAGAGCCGACAGGATCAGCCACGTGACGCCGATTCCCAGAATGAAGGCCAGAAAATAGGCAACGAATGGATTGCCGATGGTTCGGCGGATGATGTTCACCGCGTCTCCATGACGATCGAGGTCGCTCATTGCTGCTCCTTCGTCCTTAATCGAAAGGCAGAAACCGGCCGTTCTTGTTGTATTCGAACGCGGGTTCCAGCACGCAATAAAGCGTGCGCCCCTTGACCGCGCCCAGCGGCGCGCACCGTTGGCCCGTCTGCTGGGAACATTCGTTGAGACCGCGCAGCGTATCCATGCCTTCGCAGAAGGGGCCGTCGCAGGGGCGGCTGGTGATTTGTGCGAAATTGGCGATTTCGACGAAATATTGTGTCGTTCTTCCTGTCTTCAGGGCGGTAGCGCTTGTCGCGAATTGACGGTAGGCGCCTTTCACCGCCTCGGGCGTGCCCATGAGGAATTTCTGCGGCGAGGCGTCCAGATAATCGAAGCGTTTTTCATCGGTCACGCATTGTTGCGCCAAGGCGCCGCCAAGCGGAAGCGTTACGCATAATGCGATAGGGAGCATTCTGATGAGTGAGGTCATGGTTTTATTGATCGGGAATTTCGCGGATTGTCCAGACTAAATCCTATTCTCGAATCCAGCGAGCGACATCAATCACGCCATGCGCAGACATGTTTCGATACGCGTGCTAGGCTGGCGCTTATTTCATTTTGGGAGGTTCGTCATGATCGTTGAATTCGTGCGGTTCCGTCATCCGAAAGGCTGGTCGCGAGAGCAGGTGCTGGCGGAAGCGCGCACGACCGTGACGAAATGGCAGGCCAATGAAAAGCTGATCCGCAAGCATTATATCATCGGCGATGACGATATGGCCGGCGCGTTCTACATCTGGCCGTCGCGAGAAGATGCGGAACAGGCACATGATGCCGCGTGGCGCGATGGTGTTATGAAACGATCGGGCGCACCGCCCACCATCACCTATTTTGATTTGCAGATGATCGTCGACAACGCCGACGGATCGGTGCGGGAATTCGCCGCTGACCAAACGCAATGGAAGACATGAAATAGCGAGGCCTTTTAGCGGCGGACGTCGATTAAGGCGATGCCGAGATCGGAACGATAGCGGCGTCGCAAAATCGCAGGGGTCTCCGTGATGACGACTTCGAGCGTCGGACGAACGATACCCTTAAGAAGATGACCGCCGCGCGTCGATCCATCGGAGAGGCCGAGCACGATATGAACGTGAAGGCTCGCCGCGCCATCGTCACCAACGGCAATGTCGCCAACGGCGCTGAGAACTTCACATTGTTCGTCGATTTCGATCTTCTTGTAGCGTTTGGCTGAAAAATCGAACCAGCCCACAGTGGCTTGCTCGAAGGCGCCAATGGCGGTGATCGAGGCGGCGGATAAGCCTGCGTCGCGCGCAAATCCCTGCAATGTCGCGAAAGCGTCTTCCCCGCTGTCGAGCACGGCTATGCGGATTTGCGAAGTTCCTGTGGAATCGATGATCCGGCTTTTCATGATCGAACCGATAGGGTTTGACTGCGTGTCTCAGGCCTTTTTAACCGCAACCCGAGATGTCGCTTGAAGTTCCCTTCAAGCGGGATGGTTCAATTCGGACCATTTCGGAACAATCGATCTCCTGGGGCATTGGCTTAATATCCGCGGCCACGCGGACGGCGAGCGTGGAACCCCCAAGGCACATGACTCGTCGCCTCGTCACCGCCACGTCCAAAGGACGTCGGCGGCGGCGAGGCAGATTTCTAGGGCGGCCGCGGTTTGATATGCCCGCGCAGTTTTTCTCCTTTGTCGCGGGCTCCACGCATTGCGGTTGCAACCATGAGACGAGGGGATGAGCGATGCCGGATATGAAGGAACGGCCTCACAGGGCCAAGGCGGGTTGGCTGGTGCAAAGGCCGACGCCTTATGTGACCGAGCAGGGTGAGCCGATCATCGAGGAATTCCAGGTGGCGATCGATGATAAGGCGCGCGCGGAAGCAGTGATCGCGGAGCGCTTTCCGGAATCCGAACGCGGCCAGATCAAGGCCGTGACACGCCTCAGTTCATGGCTGTTGGCTGGCCAGGGCATTGCCGACGGTCAGGTCGCGCAATGGCAGAAATGATCGCGCCGCAATGGCTTATTGCGAACCTTCGATCCCAGCCTTTCGTACGACATCGCCCCAGCGTGTCAGTTCCGTCTTCACGAACTTTTTCAGGTCGTCCATATCGCGTTGTGGCAGCGGCAACATGCCGGCCTTGCTGATGGCGTCGCCGATCTCAGGCATTTCGAGCACCGCGCGGATATCCGCGCTGATCTTCTCGAGAATGGGTCGGGGCGTGGCGGAGGGGGCAGCGAACATCTGCCAGGAGGCGACATCAAAGCCGGGCAGGGTGTCGTTGATGGGAGGCACGTTGGGCAATACGTCGAGCCGCTTGGCGAGCGACACGCCAAGTGAGCGAACGGCGCCTGATTGCATCTGGCCGAGGCCAGGACCGAGATCCACGAACATCACCGGCACATGGCCGGCCACCACGTCGGTGAGCGAAGGCACGCTGCCGCGATAGGGCACTGGATTCATCTGCACGCCGGTCATGCTCTTGAGCAATTCCATATAGAGATGATGCGGCACGCCATAGCCGGCCGTCGCATAGCTGAGCGGCTGCGGGCTGGCTTTGGCATAGTCGATGAATTCCTTCACCGTCTTGGCCGGCACCGATGGATTGACGACTAGGACGAACGGCGTCGCCGCGGCCATGGCCAGTGGTGTCAGTTCCTTTTCGGGATCGTAGGGCAGGTTCTTGTAGAGGGTGACGTTGACGGTGAATTGCGGACTGGCGCCGAGCAACAAGGTGTAACCGTCCGGTGCGGCGCGCGCGACGGCAGTCGCGCCGATATTGCCGCCGGCGCCTGCGCGGTTCTCGACCACGACGGGCTGCCCCCATTTCGTTTCCAGCTTGGCGCCGACCAGCCGTGCCAGAATATCGCCGCTGCCACCGGCCGCGAACGGCACCACGATGATGACGGCCCTGTTCGGAAAAGTCTGCGCTTGGGTCTGTCCGGTGGTGAAAATCGCGGCCACCAAGATGGCGAAGACGAATGCGGCCAAGTGGCCGATGTCCTTGCGGATCATGTTTCCTCCCAGATGCGGTTTGTTTTTAACTCGCTGTGCGACAATAACCGCGCGCGGAGGAGATGTTCAAGCGGTGTTTGTCTCACCGTTGGCCGACGGGCGGAAAAGCTTGGCGCGATGCTCATTTCTGAACGCCTAGCCGATCAGCGTTGTGTCAGTGCGTTCGGCATCGTAGAGGGGACGCGCTGCAGGTGACCTTTGTCATCTGATCGTTGGGGCTTTCAAATGTACATCGCTCGCATCTTGTTTGCGACATTCGTCGCATTCCTCCATATCATGCCGGCTGCTGCCAAGAATTTCGCGGTTCCTGACAAGAACCCGGCCATCACCCTCACCATTCCCGATAATTGGAAGACCGAGGAAATCGAATACGGCTATTCCGCCAGGCCTTCGGATGAAGCGGTCTTCTTCTCCGTCGAGTTTGCCAGCGCGCGCAACATCGACAAGATGATGGCGAACAATGAAGCCTGGATGAAGGAAAACGAGATCAAGCAAGTGAAGCCCATCAAGGCGGAGATGCCGATCAATGGGATTTCCTCAACCGTTTTCCAATTCCGCACGACCGATGCCAATGGTCCAACGACCGTCGAGTTCATCCTGATGCCTGCCGGCAATGAGCGCGTGATCATGATCACCGTTTGGGGCAATGACGAAGAGCGCGAGAAGCACGGCAAGGCGATCGACGGCATTTTCGGCAGCATCAAGCCGATCAATTGATCTGTTGAAGGAACATTCCAGTCGCGCGGACGTGCGATCAGGAGACAAGGCAAACTGTGTTTCGGCCGAAACGCAGTTTGCTTTAGTTCAGTTGCAGCGCGTGGTGCCTAGTTTATTCGTTCGGCACGTTATGCCGTTGCTGCCTCGCGTCGTACCCAGCTTGTCGGTTCGCCATGTGTTGCCGCGATTGTCGCGCGTGACGCCGAGTTTGTTGGTGCGATAGGTGGTGCCGTCGCTGCTTCGCGTCGTGCCCAGCTTATCGGTTCTCCATGTGTTGCCGCGGTTGTCGCGCGTCACACCGAGCTTGTTGGTGCGGTAGGTGGTGTTGTCGCTACACCGCGTGGTCCCCAGCTTATCCGTTCGACATGTGAACGCCAAAGCAGGCGCCGCCGAAACGACCAAGATCACCAACGCGCCGATCATTCGCATGAATGCCCCCCGTGTCCCCAACCGACGGTCAAGTGTTAGCGTTAAATCATATCGGCGCAAGATATTTGCATCTGGTCGCGCAAGAGAGATCAGGTTTCTATTCGATAGACGGATTGCACCAGCCCAGATGGGAATGCCTTTGTCATCACGTGGATGAGCGGGATGTCGCTATCGACGGAACCGAAGAGCCGGCGGCCTTCGCCAATAAGGACTGGAATCTGCGTCACCACCATATCTGCAATCAAACGCTCGCGAATGAAAGATTGCACGATCTGGCCGCCATCGACATAGACGCGCCGCCAGCCTTCCATCGCCAGCATCTCCATTGCGGCCTTGGGAGTCATGTCCACAAAGCGAACGCGGTCCGTCAGATGGCTCGGCACCGGAGAGGAAGCCAGGGTTTTCGAGAGCACCACCACAGGCCTGTCATAGGGCCAAGGCTCGCTAGCTGCTATTCCTTCGAAGCTGCCGCGCCCCATCACGAGACCGTCAATGTCCTTGATGAAATCCTGATAGCCGTGATTTTCATTGGGATCATCGCGGCTGAGCAGCCAGTCGATAGCCCCATCTTTCCTGGCGATGAAGCCGTCCAGACTGGTGGCGATGAAGACATGCCCGGTAATCATGTTTGACCTCAGGTTGCGGACGGTGATGTTCGATGGGGTCGTAAGACGCGGCACGTAAGCGGACAAATCCGTAATGACCGCAATGGTCGTCCTCACGGATCTCCTCTGGGAGAAATGCGCGGTTTGGCTTCGTGCAGGGATCTGCCAATCCTGCGAAGCTCGAAGAGTGAAGTAGGATGGCGGAGACGGAGGGATTCGAACCCTCGATAGGGCTTTACAACCCTATAACGGTTTAGCAAACCGCCGCCTTCAGCCTCTCGGCCACGTCTCCGGCTTCCGGCGCAATATTTGGCGCGGGACGGATCGGGAGCGCCGATCCGGCGGGGAAGCATATGCCCGAGGGGGCCGGCCTTTGCAAGGCGCAGAAGGCGGGTTGCCGCCGCAAATCGCGCCTTGCGACCGGATTTTCTGGGGGCATCCGGCGAGGGCCGGCCGAGGTTCCATAAATCCTTGATTTTGGACGGCGAAAGCCGGGCGTGGCCGGCTGTGCGGGGCGAGTGACGAAACTCGTTTCCGTAGATCGGCGGCACTTACTCAACGCCAGCGTGCTCAGGTCGCATCGGCCTCGGCGACGAATCGGGCGACGCGGGCGATGGTCGGCGCATCGAGCAGCAGCGGCGCGTGGCCCTGGTTTTCGACCACATGCGCCTGGCAGAGGCCATGGCGTTTTTGCATCTCGGTGACGGTCTCGGCCGAGAGCAGGTCGGAATTGGCGCCGCGCAGCACCAGGGTGGGGATCTGGCGCAGGCCTTCGAACTGTGGCCAGGCCGTCGGCAGCGGCTTTTCCAGATCGATGCTTTCGAGCGTGCGAAAGAGCGCCGTGTCGTAGCGTGGCGTGAGCTTGCCGTTCTTCTCCTCGAAGGTGAGGCGGGCGAAGGCGTCCCAGTCGGCATCGCTGAGGTCGGTGAACTGGGCGCTCATCAGGCTTTTGGCGATGTCGACCGCATCGCTCCAATGGCGCGGATCGGGCAGTTTGCCGATATAGCCGCGCAGCCGCGCCAGGCCCTTCGTCTCGATCACCGGGCCGATGTCGTTGAGCACGGCGCCGTGCAGCAAAGTGGGGCGCATGGCGGCGGTGAGCATGATGTGCAGGCCGCCGCGCGAGGTGCCGACGAAAATGGCGCGCTCGACGCCGGCCGCCGTCAGCATGTCGAGGATGTCGTCGTTCTCGATGCGCAGATCATAGTTCTGCCAGGTCTTGTCGCGTTCGGAGGCGCCGCGGCCGCGATAGTCCAGAGCGACGACACGGCGCGGCTTGCCGGCAGCGCCGCTCGCCAGCGCCAAGGCGAGGCGTTCGAAATCATAAGCCGTGCGGGCAAGGCCCGGCAGGCAGACGACGGGGATTGCTGTCGTCAGGCGCGGGCCGAAATCGAGCAGATGCAAGCGCAGGCCGTCGCGCGCCGTATAGAAGCGGCTTGCGCCGGTGATCGTTTCACTCATGCGGGAGGGAGCCTCGTGAAGACTGCATGTTAGCGCGGGTGGGAACGGCGGCCTAGAGCCTGGCTTCGCGGGCGCGCAAGTCCGTGTCGACCGGGCGGGGCATCGGCGTCGCGCTGTTCAAACGCACCCGATACATGCCGAGGTTTTCGACGACACGCTGCACGTAATTGCGCGTCTCGGTGATCGGAATGCGTTCGACCCAATCGATCGGATCGATGCCGTCCTTACGCGGATCGCCATAGGCGGTGATCCATTCGCGCACGCGTTTGCCGCCGGCATTATAGGCGGCGAAGGTCAGAATAAGCGACTTGTTATAGTCGTCGAGCAGGTCGGCGAGATGGGCGGCGCCGAGCTGCGCGTTGAAGGCGACATCGCCGAGCAGGCGACTTTCATCGAAGTCGACACCGGCGCGTTGCGCGGTGCGCCGCGCCGTCGGCGTCATCATCTGCATCAGTCCCTTGGCGCCGGCATGCGACAGGGCATTGCCCTGGAACGCGCTTTCCTGGCGCGCGATCGAATAGACGATGGGCAGGTCGGCCGAGCGGGCGAGCGGCGTGAAGGCCGGCACGCCGAAGGTCGGGAAGGCGATATCGTCGAGAGCCACGCCGCGCTGCGAAGCCAGTTTGCCGACGATCAAAGTGGCGCGCGCATCGTCGCCGCGCCGCGTCACATCGGCGAGCGCCGCGATCTGCGCTTTGTCTTCCAAGGTGCGCGCCAATTCCATGGTCAGGCGGAAGGCGAGATCCTTTTCGCCGATCGACAGAAACATTTCGACGGCGCGGATCGGCTCGTCGCGGGCCTCGCCCTGCGCGACCGTATCGGCGACACGCACCGGCGGATCGGGCAGGCCGAGGCGGGCGCGGGCCAACTGGCCATAGTAAGTGCTCGATTGTTCGGCGGCGATGGCATAGAGCCGGCCGGCATCTTCCGGCTCGTCGCCCTTCTCGGCAGCACGGGCCTGCCAATAGGCGGCGCGGGCGCGGGAGATCGGCGTTTGCGCGATCTCAAGCGCGGCGGCGAAATGGCCGAGCGCGCGTGTCGGATCGTTGAGGAAGCGCAGCGCGATCCAGCCAGCATGGAATTCAGCTTCGATGCGCGCTTCGCCGGATTCCGCATTGTGTTTGGCGGCGACCTGGAAGGCGGTTTCGGCGTCGCCGGCATCGAGCAGCTTGCGTGCCAGCAGACGGCGCTCGGTCCACCAATCATCGCCGCTGACGACGACGTTGGGATCGTCGGGAATGGAGTCGAGGACGGCGGCGGCTTCCTTGAGCTTGCCGGCGCGGCGGAACTGCTGGAGGCGGGCGAACTGATAGGTTGCGTCACTGCGCAAAGGCTGCGGCACGGCATTCATCAGCTTGTCGGCATTGGCCTCGTTGGCGACCGCATTGCGCGCCTGGGCCAGCTTCACATAAGCGGGCGAGACGAGGGCCGCGACGCGCATCGAGGCGGCGAGCTTCTCCTTGTAGAAGAGGCGATCGGAGCGGAAGCGATGATCCTGTTCGGTGAGCAGCTGGCCGAACTCCTTCTGCAAGGCGTTCTCGGTCCAGGTGCCGATGTCGTCCTGGCGCCAGACCCGCGAGACGAGGGCCGTGGCTTCCTTTACATGTTTCTCGGCGAGCAGCAGTCGCGCCTGCGCGAGGCGGCCGGAGGAGGTGACGGGCTCGTGGTGCGCGAAATAGCGGCGCACGGCGGCAAGGTTCTTGTCGCCGTAAAGTGCGTCCTCGGTGCGTGCGCGCAGGAAAGTCTGTGAACGCCATTGCGGATTGCCATCGGCGAAAGCAGCCAAACGCGCCGGGCCGGCGAGGCGGGCTTGCAGGCGCAGCGCGCTCCATTCGAGCGCCTGGCGGGCGAGCGGATCGATGACGTTTTTCGCGGCCTGGTCGCCCGCTGCCAGATCGCCCTTGCGATAGGCATCGAGGGCGTTGCGGATGGCGGCGCCTTCGGGATGCGGCGGGAAAGCAACGGCGACCGGTGCGGCGGCGGGAACGTCGGTCGTGGGTGCTGTCGGGTTCGTCGCTTCGGGGGCATAGGCGGTCACGGTCGGCGCGGCTGCGGGACCCGGGGCCGGCGCGGTAAGCGCATCGATCGCAGCGACCGCCGAACCGGGCGACAAGGCGCGATGGGCATCGAGATGGGCGCCGAAGCCGACGGCGGGGTCCGGCTGGGTAACGTCTTGGAGGCCGGTGTTCAGCTTGGCAATAATGGAGGCGGGCAGCAGCGGCGCGACCGCACCCGTGCGCCGGCCATCCGACTGCGGCACGATGCCCGTCACCGTCGGCACCAAAGCGAAGATGGCCGCGGGAGCTATGGCATAGAGGGATCGGGATAATCTCAAGCGCAAAGGCGAAGGTTCCTGGGGCAAAAAAATCCGGCCGTTGGTCCTAATCGTGTCGTCCGATGGCAGTCCGCGTCAGGTCAGCGTGCCCGACGGTTCTTTACCAATGCTTAACCACGTAGTGCCGGCCGACGAGCCCGGCAGGGTCCGGCCGGCTCAAAAGCCACCGAAATACGCATCGAAATGCCCCTGGCGTCCGGAATCGAGGCGCCAGGGGCCATCCGCAGCCTCTTTCCACCAAGGAGGCAAAGGGCTATCAATTCAGGTTCAGAGTCGCCTGCGAATGCGGCGACCGTGCGGCGGCCCCCGCCGACCGTACAGCAAGGGAATTCCGGTGATGACCAAGGCCCCGCTCAAGGGATGGATGACAGCTCTCGTGACGCCGTTTCGCGACGGCAAGGTCGACGAGGCCGCCTTCCGTAAACTGGTCGACTGGCAGATCACGGAGGGCATCCATGGCCTCGTGCCGGTGGGCACGACCGGCGAGAGCCCGACCCTGTCCCATGACGAGCACCGCAAGGTCGTCGAAATCTGCATCGCCGAGGCCAAGGGACGGGTGCCGGTGATCGCCGGTGCTGGCTCCAACAACACCGCCGAGGCGGTCGAGCTCGCCCGTCATGCCGAAAAGGCTGGCGCCAGCGCCGTGCTGGTGGTGACGCCCTATTACAACAAGCCGAACCAGGAAGGCATGTACCGCCACTTCAAGGCGGTGAACGATGCGATCGGCCTGCCGATCATCATCTACAACATTCCGCCCCGTTCGGTCGTCGATCTGTCGGTTGAGACGATGGCGCGGCTGTTCGAGCTCAAGAACATCGCCGGCGTGAAGGACGCGACCGGCAATGTCGGCCGCATCTCCATGCAGCGCGCCGCCATGGGGCCGGATTTCATCCAGTTCTCCGGCGACGACATCACGGCGCTGTCGTGCCTGGCCGCCGGCGCGCATGGCTGCATCTCGGTGGTGTCGAACATCGCGCCCAAGCCCTGTTCGCAATTGCAGGAAGCCTGGGATCGCGGCGATGCCAAGCAGGCGCTCGCCATTCAGGATCGGCTGACGCCGCTGCATCTGGCGACCTTCCTGGAAGCCGGTGTCACCGGCGCCAAGCATGGCCTGTCGGTGCTCGGCCGCATGACCGAGGACGTCCGCCTGCCGCTGGTGCCGATGGTCGAGACCAATAAGGCGAAACTGCGCGAGGCCATGGTCCATGCCGGCCTGATCGCCGCCGCCGCGTCGCGGGCCGCCGAATAGGGCTCGCAGGCACGGCTTACGTTCCCTATGTATATCACATAGGCTGGGCCGCGCAGGGTTGCGCGGCCGTTAGGAGTTTGAGTTTTGGCGCAGAAGCCGGAGCCGCGGTTCAAGGTCGCGGCGGAAAACCGCAAGGCGCGGTACGAATTTGAGATCGGCGAAAAACTTGAAGCGGGCCTGGTTCTCACCGGCACCGAAGTGAAATCCTTGCGCACCGGCAAGGCGACGATCGCCGAGAGCTATGTCGGCGTCACCAAGGCCGGCGAAGTGCAGCTCATCAACGCCAACATTCCCGAATATCTGCAGGCCAACCGCTTCAATCATGAGCCGAAGCGGCCGCGCACCTTGCTGCTCAAACAGCGTGAGATCGCCAAACTGGCGCAGGGTATCGAGCGCGAAGGCATGACCATCGTGCCGCTGAAGCTTTACTTCAACGAGCGTGGCCGGGCGAAATTGGAAATCGCTCTGGCGCGCGGCAAGAAGCTGCACGACAAGCGCGAGACCGAGAAGCAGCGCGACTGGGGCCGCGAGAAAGCGCGCCTGCTGCGCGATCGCGGTTAGAGTCTCTCTCTTCACTGCGCGTTGGGTTGCGCGGCCTGCGCGAACGCGTCGGCGGCCAGGAGATCGGCGAGAATGCGCTCGCGTATGGGCTTTGCCATTTCCAGCCGTGCCAATGCACCGGGGATATCGCTGGCGAAGCGCGGGAAGTGTTGCGTCAGATGCGACTTCCACTTGGCGACCAGATGCGCATTCTTGTTGTGGTTGGCCATGATGATGCGCGCGATCAGACCGAGCGGCGTGCGGGTGGTCTGCGTGCGCATCACATAACGCGTGGCGAGTTCGTCATCGTTGGCCATATAGGCATTGAGGAACAGGTAGAACTGCAGCCAATTGGCGGCGTTCTCGGTGCTCGCCAGCACCTCGTTCAATAGATTCTGGCTGAGAACATGCTCGCCACGCAGCGCATAGGCACTGCCGAGGCGGGCTTTGATCTCGGTCGAGAAAGGATTGAGCGATAGCGCGCGTCGCGCCGCCTCGTAGGCGTCGGCGAAACGCCGCTCATGAAAGCGCGAGAGAAAGAGCGCGAGATGCGCGCGGGCCGATTGCGGTGCCAGATCCACCGCTTCGTTGGCGGCGACGGCGGCATGGGTGACGGGTTCGTCGGCTTCGGTTCTATAGCCTTTGATGTAGCCATCGATGAGCATGGTCGCCAGCATGGCATAACCGATACTGGATTTTGGGTCGGCCTTGACCGTGCGCTCCAGGCAGGCAGTGGCATCATCGAAGGACTGTCGTGTTGGCGCGTTGAAATAGCGCGAGCCGTAGACCACGCATTCGAAACCTTTCGAATTGGGGCCGAGATCGGGCGTTTGCCGATAGCGATCGACGAAGATCACGCCGTGCGTGCGCGCAAGCGTGTTGGCGAGATCGGCAACGATCTTGAGCCGGTGATCGGCGGTTAGGTCGCTGGGCAGATGATCGTAGGTTTTGCTCCAGATGATCTGGTTGTCGCCGGCGCGGATCAGACGGAATGAAACGTTGTGACGTTCGCCACCACCGCGTCCGACACCGCCAGCCAGCACATACTCGGTGCCAGGGGCTGCCGTCGCATCGGGGTCGACCTCACGGACGCGGATGATTTCGAAACGGCCGAGCCCCGCCGCCACTTCGCGGGCCAGAGCGCTGGCCTGGAATTGCGATATGCCGCTCTCGGGGGGCAGCTCCAGCTGCGCGACGGCGATCGACGGCGGCTGAGACCAGATCGGCCCGATGGCGATGGGCGTTTCTTCGACATACGATGCTTGGCCGACCCGATAGGCGAGGGCGGCAATGGCGACGAAGAGGGCGACGAGCGTCGCGCCGGCCAGGAGCCATGGCATTCTTGGCGAGCGGGCGATTGGGTGTTCAAGGGGGGACGATTCGACTGCGAGAGCCTCCGTATCCACTGCCGGAGGGGGCGCTGATCCGCTCCGCTCGATGAATTCGGGAACATAGCTGCCGCGATTGACACGAATTTCAATGGGATCGCTGGCACCGGGGCCGGCATAATAGGCGGCGAGCTGCTTGCGCAGCCGGGTCGCTTCGACTCGGACGACGGAATTGGTTTGCGGATCGAACTTCTCGCCGCGCGAAAATACGCTCAGAGCGACGTTATAGCCCTTCAATCGGCTGCCACGATCGGCCAGGGTTTCAGTGACGATGTAGCGCAAAAATGCCGACAGACGATCCGACGTGGCAAACGTTGGATCCTGTAAAATCTTTTCCAGACAATATGTTACCGTGTCTGAACACGGTGTCCTGGGTGTTTCCAAACCTAGTCCCTGATCGTTCTATTTATAATTATGATCGTTCTTTTACGGTCGATGAGCGGGAAGAGAGCAGCCTCCTGAAAAAGTGCCTGGACAACAGGCATCGGTTTTATAGTGGGTTGAAGCATTTCGTGCAAAATTTTTCTCGGTTGCTCGCCTCGCCATAAAGCAGAGCAAAGCAATCTTAAACGTCTCAGGGTAGTTTTGGTCAGTAGCATGCAGCCTGCTGCGATGCACACTCTGGGCCAGGCGGCGGATTTATCTTCCACCAAGCCGTTCCTATTCAATATGTACCTATCTGCGATGCCTATGGCACCGGTTATTACTGGAATCCGACATCGATACTTGCATGAAAGTTGGCGGCCGGACGTACCGTGATGACGAGTTTCGGCCAGCGAAAAAAGTGATGCCGGAGGAGGGCCCGGCAGGCTCTCTTCGGCGTGTGATTATCGGGTTTGGGCGCCGGGTAGCTTACAACGCGCTAGGAAACGGGCCGTGGCGAGTCGTTATTAAGAAATAATCATATATAACAATATATTAGATTGTTTTTCTCAATAATTGAATCCGGCAGATGGTCGGGTGACTCAATTTGTTGCGATTATCAATTGTGGCAATTTTTGCCCGAATTAGAACGCGTTCAAGGTTCGGAAAAGCTTCGATATTGTTATGCTTATCTATCTGTAACAAATGTATTTTCACCGTTACAAACTACTGCGCGCACGCGTGTAGCCTACAGTCGACCGTCACAATCCCGTCAAAGTCTCTCTGGCTGCGACTCGATCTCTCTCAGATCGGGCGGGGCATGACTGTGAATATGCCGACCGACACAGACGGGGGCGTGTCTCAGAGGAGAGCAAGAGTGAAACAATTCAAGATGCTACTGGCGAGCAGCGCGGCAGGTCTCCTGTCCGTCGCGGCGGCCCAGGCGGCGGACCTGCCATCGCGCAAGGCCGCTCCTGTCGAATACGTGCGAGTCTGCGACGCTTACGGCGCGGGCTTCTATTGGATTCCGGGCACCGACACCTGCTTGAAGGTCGGCGGCCGCGTCCGTGTCGACATGTGGTACACCCCGGCGAAGAACGCCGTTGTGCATCGTTCGACGGCGAGCGCCGCCAATCCGGCCAACACGTTCATCTCGTCGAACGGCGTCGACCAGACCGGCTGGTATGCGCGCGGCATCGTCAGCATGGACGCCCGCACGCAGTCCGCTTGGGGCACCGTGCAGACGGTCTTCACGCTGCGCCTGATGTCGGCTTCCGGCCTCGCCAATACCCCTCCGGGCTATACCGGTGGCGTGTTTGCGGCGGGTAACGCCTCGAGCGCGACCATCGAAGCGGCCTACATCCGTTTCGCCGGCTTCACGGTCGGTCAAGCGGCTTCGAACTTCACGTTCCTGCCGCCGTTCCAGTACCACACGATGTTTACCTCGGGCTTCCCGAACGGCATCCGTCAGCTCGCTTATACGGCGACCTTCGGCGGCGGTTTCTCGGCGACCATCGCTCTGGAAAACCGTGCTGAACTGACCAACTCGAACTCGGTCAACACGCTCGGCGCCAACCCGTTCACCGCCACGGCGGCGACCGCTGGCCCGATCGCCCAGCGTCTGCCGGCTCTCGTCGGTAACGTCCGCATCGACCAGTCGTGGGGTTCCGCGATGCTGTCGGCCGCGGTGCTCGAAAACACCGCCACGTTCGGCAACGCCGCTCTCGCGGTTGTCGGCAATGCCGGCCCGCAAGTCCGTAACACGGGCTGGGCTGTCAGCGGCGGTCTGCGCATCAACCTCCCGATGCTCGCCCAGGGCGACAGCATCCAGGGTTGGGTGGCTTACGGCGTCGGCGCGCTCGACTACGTGACCAACTCCGGCATCAACACCAATCCGCCGGTTTCGGGCAACTACATGGGCGGCTTCCTGCGTGCTGACCGTAACGTCACGCTGTATTGCGTGAACGCGGCCTGTACGATTGGTGGTTCGGAGCAGACCAGGGCTTGGTCGGCTGCGGCGATCTTCACCCACTACTGGACCCCGTCGCTGCGTTCGCACCTCATCGGTTCGTATGCCCGCATCATGCGCGGCAACGTTGCCAAGAACACCGCATGGGCCCAGGGCGGTCTGTCGGATGCCACCGTGTGGGGCGTCATGGGCAGCCTGATCTGGTCGCCGGTGCGCAACTTCGACATCGGTGTCGAACTGTCCTACGCCCGCCTGAGCCAGAGCCTGCCGCTCTCGGTCCCGGTTGGCCTCGGCACGCTGGCTCAGGTCAGCCCGAGCAACTGGACGGGTCGTGTTCGCGTCGAGCGCACCTTCTAATCGCATAAGGTTTCGGCCGGGGGGCGCAATACCCCGGCCGGAACGACCGCACTCCGTAAAACCTGGACAATCGGCAAGATTGAAATTGGCCTCCGTTTCAATCCGCTCCCTCTGAGCAACAGATCCGGGATTATGGAGAACCGGGCGGACTTCGGCCCTGGCGCTGAGCGCCGGGGCTTTTTCATTTTCGGGCAGGAGAGTGGCTTTTCCAGCAGGCTTGTTCCCGCCGAATTCCTCTGATTGAAATCGGTGAGGTTCGAAAGGGGATCGCATGCGGGTGAGCCAGGGTTGTTTAGGCGCCGTGACGTGCCTGCTGCTCGTCGGGACCGCCGCTCAGGCAGCGGGACCACAGCCGTCGCGCAAAGCCCCCGCGGCCGAAAGAACCGCGAGCTGCGAAGCCTATGGGCCGGGCTTCGTGCGTGTTCAGGGTTCGGACACCTGCATCAAGGTCGGCGGTCGGGTGCGCGTCGAGGGCTGGTTCACGCCCAGCAAAAACGCGGTGAGCCCGAGCGCGGCGCCCGCCCGGTGATCCGGCAGGTTTAGCCGCTTTGTCCACAGGCAATTGACGTCACGATTCACGGGCGCGCCGCCGTGTCTTGACGGCGGCTTGGCTGTTTTATGACGGCAGGGCAGGTGGCATACGTAGAATCCCCAGCCATCATCTACTTGGCATCGAAGCCGCTGTGGGAACGTCGCGAATGCAAATTGTGACCTCCTGACAACACAATTCGGGAAACGACATGTTCGGCTCCCGAGAACCTCCAATTGCGACGGTTTCGCCACTTTTCAGTCACACTGCCTAGGCTTTGTCACAAACATTGCACAAAGCGGAGGCTTTAAGCTAAAGCTTGGCAGGTAACGCCGGAATCAGAGGCCGGCGTTTTTGTAGTCATGGAGGCTGAATAATGACGCTTACCAAGAGCCTGTTGCTCGGATCATCGGCGGCTCTGCTCGCCGTTGCCGGCGCCCAGGCGGCGGATCTCCCGTCGCGCAAGGCGGCTCCTGTTGAATATGTGCGAGTCTGCGACGCCTATGGCGCGGGCTTCTATTGGATTCCGGGCACCGACACCTGCTTGAAGGTTGGTGGTCGTGTCCGTGTGGACATGTGGTTCACCCCGTCGAAGAATGCGGTTTCGCATCGTTCGACCGGTGGCGGCGCCGGCACGTTCATCTCGTCAAATGCGGTTGACCAGTACGGCTGGTACGCCCGCGGCATCGTCAACATGGACGCCCGCACCCAGTCCGCTTGGGGCACGGTGCAGACCGTGTTCGCGCTGCGTCTGGCGTCGACTTCCGGCCTCGCCACCACGGGTCCGGGCTATTCCGGCGGCGTCTTCGCGGCGGGTAACGCCTCGTCGACGGCCATCGAAGCGGCCTATATCCGTTTCGCCGGTTTCACCGTCGGTCAGGCGGCCTCGAACTTCACGTTCCTGCCGGCTTATCACTACGGCTCGATCTGGAACGCCGGTTTCCCGAACGGCATCCGTCAGCTCGCCTATACGGCGACCTTCGGCGGCGGCTTCTCGGCGACCATCGCCCTGGAAAACCGGGGTGAGCTGACCAACTCGAACGCAGTCAACACGCTCGGCGCCAACCCGTTCACCGCCACGGCGGCGACCGCTGGTCCGATCGCGCAGCGCCTGCCGGCCGTTGTCGCCAACCTGCGTATCGACCAGGGCTGGGGTTCGGCCATGGTGTCGGGCGCGGTGCTTGAAAACACCGCCACGTTCAGCAACGCCAACCTCGCGGTTGTCGGCAATGCCGGCCCGTTGGTCCGTCGCACGGGCTGGGCGGTCAGCGCTGGCCTGAAGGTCAACCTGCCGATGCTCGCCCAAGGCGATCACGTCCAGGTGTGGGCTGCTTATGGTGTCGGCGCGCTCGACTACGTCACGTCGGCTGGCGTGAACTCGAACACGGCGATCGCTGCCAACTATCTCGGCGGCTTCCTGCGCATGGATCGCAACATGACGCTGTTCTGCGTCAATGCGGCCTGCACGGCCGGTGGTTCGGAGCAGACCCGGGCGTTCAACGTGACGGGTATCTTCACCCACTACTGGACCCCGTCGCTGCGTTCGAACTTGATCGGTACGTACACGCAGATCGATCCGGGCAGCGTCACCAAGAACACCGCTTGGGCGAATGGTGGTCTGTCCAAGGCCAACGTGTGGGGCGTCATGGGCAGCCTGATCTGGTCGCCGGTGCGTAACTTCGACATCGGTGTCGAACTGTCCTACGCCCGCCTGAACCAGAACCTGCCGCTGTCGGTTCCGGCTGGCCTTGGCGTTCTCGCCAACGTCAACCCGAACAACTGGTCGGGCCGTATGCGCGTCGAGCGCAGCTTCTAATCAACTGACGTTTCGGCCGGGGGGCGCAATACCCCGGCCGGAATGGCCTGCACGCCCCGAATCCCGGGCGGCTAGATTGAAAACAACCTCCGTTTCAATTCGCTCCCTCTGAGCAGCAGATCCGGATCATGGGGATTTAGGCCTTGGGCCCCGGCGTCGACGACGCCGGGGCTTTTTCGTGCCTTTTCTACACCGGGCAGTTCATCCGATGTTCTTGCCAAGGCTCGGGCAAGCATGGCCGTTAGGGCCGTTGTACTGGGGCCGGCTATCCGGAGGCTGCCAGTTACCCGCTCTGTCCAGTTGTTTTCGAGAATATCGCGACAATCTGGCATTGGTAGAAATACGGTCATACAGTCGAGCTTGTCACATTTGAAGTATTGATGTGAATATTTTGGATGATCTAAGTAATTAAAAGTATTAAATGGTATAAATTCCTTATCGTGTGGCGTTCTGGCCACAATTTCGAATAATAGACCGTTCAAATACTTGTGAAGGGCCGTTTCGGGCAAATAGTGGGCAATATTCGGTTATGTTGATGGCGATCGGAATCGCGGGGGTCAAAGAGGATTCAGGTCTGGGGGATGCGGGCCCGCCGGTTGCTCAGGTTCCAACCGCTTTCCCAAGTGGCCTTGAAAATCAGTGCTTTAAAAGTTTTATGGAGAGAACCGAATGACGCTCACAAAGAGCTTTCTGCTCGGCACCTCGGCGGCGCTGCTCGTCGGCGCCGGGGCGCAGGCCGCAGATTTGCCATCACGCAAAGCCGCGCCTGTCGAATATGTACGGGTCTGCGACGCCTATGGCGCAGGCTTTTATTGGATTCCGGGCACCGACACCTGCTTGAAGGTCGGTGGCCGTATCCGTGTTGATATGTGGTACACGCCGGCGAAGAACGCGGTTTCGCATCGTTCGACTGGCGGTGGCACCGGTACGTTCATCAGCTCGAATGGCGTCGACCAGAACGGCTGGTATGCGCGCGGCGTCGTGAACATGGACGCCCGCACCCAGTCCGCCTGGGGCACGGTGCAGACTGTCTTCTCGCTGCGTCTGGCCGCGGCTTCAGGCCTCGCCAATAGCCCGCCGGGCTATTCGACCGGCGTGTTCTCGGCCGGCAATGCCAACAGTGCGACGATCGAAGCGGCCTACATCCGTTTCGCCGGCTTCACCGTCGGTCAGGCGGCCTCGAACTTCGTGTTCATGCCGGGCTACATCTATCACTCGCCGATGTACGGCGGTTTCCCGAACGGCATCCGCCAGCTCGCTTATACGGCGACCTTCGGCGGTGGTTTCTCGGCGACCCTCGCTTTGGAAAACCGGGGTGAGCTGAACCTGTCGACCTCGGCCAATACGCTCGGTGCCAATCCGTTCACCGCCACAGGCGCGCTGGCCGGTCCGATCGCTCAGCGCTTGCCGGCTCTCGTCGCCAACCTGCGGGTCGATCAGGCCTGGGGCACGGTCATGGTGTCCGGCGTCGTGCTTCAGAACAACGCGACCTTCGCCAATCCGGCGCTCGCGGTGGTCGGTAACGCTGGTCCGTCGTTGAATCGTACCGGCTGGGCGGTGAGCGGTAACGTTCGCATCAACCTGCCGATGCTGGCTCAAGGCGACCACTTCCTGGCCACGGTGGCTTATGGTGTCGGCGCGCTTGACTACGTCACGGGCATCGGCGGCAACGCCAACTTCCTGAACACGGGCAGCTGGCTCGGTGGCTTCCTGCGCGTTGATCGCAACATGACCTTGTACTGCGTGAACGCGGCTTGCACCGTCGGCGGTTCGGAACAGACCAAGGCGTTCAATGCGGTCGCCATGTTCGTCCACTACTGGACCCCGTCGCTGCGTTCGACCTTGATGGGTGCGTATACGCGCATCACGCCGGGCAGCGTCACGCAGAACACGGCTTGGGCGCAGGGTGGCCTGTCGAAGGCTGATCTGTGGCAGGTCGCTGGCCAGTTGATCTGGTCGCCGGTGCGTAACTTCGACATCGGTGTCGAACTCTCCTACGCGAAGCTGAAGCAGTCGCTGCCGCTCTCGGTTCCGGTGGGCCTTGGCACGCTCGCCAACGTCAGCCCGAGCAACTGGACGGGTCGGGTTCGCGTCGAACGGACTTTCTAATCGCATAAGTTTCGGCCGGGGCGCGCAATACCCCGGCCGAAAGGGCCGCGCTTCGTGATACCCGGACATTGGTGAGATTGAGATTCGACCTCCATTTCAGTCCGCTCCCTCTGAGCAGCAGATCTGGGATCACGGAGAAACGGGCCGCTCTAAAGCCCCGGCGTTCAGCCGGGGCTTTTTCATATCTTCTATTGAAGCGCGATCTGATTTTGGAAGCACAGGGGCTCCCCTAAGCCCATTTCAGGCGTAACTGTGGACAATCGTGGCAATTTTGTGTGGCCTTATGACCACACCTCCCGACGATCTTAGCGCGGAATGCGAACAAATCGCCCACGTTCAAAAACCTTCACAAAACCGTTGTGTGGGACCCGTACCCGCGCGGTGTGTGCAGGAGAGACATCCGCGAAGCGGTCCTCCTTGCGCATTGTTCCACTCTGGAGGTTTTGTAATGACATTCACCAAGAGCCTATTGCTCGGTTCATCGGCGGCTCTGCTCGCCGTGGCCGGTGCGCAGGCGGCGGATCTGCCCTCGCGCAAGGCGGCTCCTGTCGAATACGTGCGGGTTTGCGACGCTTACGGCGCAGGCTTCTATTGGATTCCGGGCACCGACACCTGCTTGAAGGTCGGCGGCCGCGTCCGTGTCGATATGTGGTACACCCCGGCGAAGAACGCGGTTTCGCATCGTTCGACCGGCGGCGGCGCTGGCACGTTCATCTCGTCGAACGGCGTTGACCAGTACGGCTGGTACGCTCGCGGCATCGTGCAGATGGACGCGCGCACCCAGTCCGCTTGGGGCACCGTGCAGACGGTCATGAGCCTGCGTCTCCACGCCGGCAGCGGTCTGTCGACCGGCAACTACACCAGCGGCAGCTTTGCTGGCGGCAATGCCAACTCCTCGACCGTTGAAGCCGCCTACATCCGTTTCGCCGGCTTCACCGTCGGTCAGGCGTCGTCGAACTTCACCTTCCTGCCGTCGTTCAACTATCACTCGATGTGGAACTCGTCATTCCCGAGCGGCATCCGCCAGCTCGCTTATACGGCGACCTTCGGTGGTGGCTTCTCGGCGACCATCGCGCTTGAAAACCGTGGCGATCTGCCGATGTCGATGGCCGTCAACACGCTTGGCGCCAATCCGTTCACCGCCACAGCGGCGACCGCTGGCCCGATCGCGCAGCGCCTGCCGGCTCTCGTCGGTAACGTCCGCGTCGACCAGTCGTGGGGTTCCGCGATGTTGTCGGGTGTCGTGCTCGAAAACACGGCGACCTTCGGCAATGCCAACCTCGCGGTTGTCGGCAATGCCGGTCCGCTCGTGCGCAGCACCGGCTGGGCGGTTAGCGGTGGCCTGAAGGTCAACCTGCCGATGATCGCTGCTGGCGACAGCATTCAGGTTTGGGCTGGCTATGGCGTCGGCGCTCTCGACTATGTCGTCGGCCCGGGCATGAACGCTGGTTCGACCGCGACCACGGGTAACTTCCTCGGCGGCTTCCTGCGTTCGGACCGCAACGTCACGCTGTTCTGCGTGAACGCGGCCTGCTCGATCGGTGGTTCGGAACAGACGAAGGCTTGGTCGATCGCCGGCATCTTGACCCACTATTGGACCCCGTCGCTACGTTCGAACCTGTTGGCTTCTTACGCGCGCGTCATGCCGGGCAACGTCACCCGCAACACGGCTTGGGCCAATGGCGGTCTGTCGAATGCCACGGCTTGGAACGTCATGGGCGACATCATCTGGTCGCCGGTGCGTAACTTCGACATCGGTCTGGAACTCTCCTACGCCCGTCTGAACCAGAGCCTGCCTCTGTCGGTTCCGGCTGGTCTCGGCGTTCTCGCCAATGTCAACCCGAGCAACTGGACGGGTCGCGTTCGCGTCGAGCGCACCTTCTAATCGACAAGAGTTTCGGCCGGGGGGCGCAATACCCCGGCCGGACACACCGCACCTTGTGAACCTGGGCAAACCAGTGAGATTGAAATTGGCCTCCGTTTCAATCCGCTCCCTCTGAGCAATAGATCTGGGACTACTAGGATCGAGCGGATCTCAAGCCCCGGCATTTGGCCGGGGCTTTTTCATATATGCTGTTCACGGGGCGAAATATTCGCCGAGTGATGCGAGCGTGAATGAAGAACGTCTTGTTTGTTTGCAGCCAGAACCGACTGCGTAGCCCTACGGCCGAGCAGGTGTTCGCGAATTATCCAAACATCGAAGTGGCGTCAGCCGGCACCAACAATGATGCCGAGACGCCTTTGGATGCCGAATTGGTGCGCTGGGCCGATATCATCTTCGTCATGGAGAAGGCGCATCGCAGCAAACTCCAACGCCGCTTTAAAGCCGATCTGAATCGGGCGCGGGTCATTTGCTTGGATATCCCTGACGACTACGCCTACATGGATCCAAGGCTGGTGCGGATTTTGGAAGAGAAGGTGCCGCGCTTCCTCAAGTAGTCTCTATCAGACCAGGGCGGTACGCACGGCGGCGAAAACCTGCTGAAACATCTTCGGTGTCAGCACACCCGTATTCGTGTTGTAGCGCGAGCAATGATAGCTGTCGTAGAGACGCACGCTGCGTCCGTTCGCCAATCGCAAGTCGTGCTGCGCGCCGTGGCCAAAGGGATGCGCCGACAGTTTGGCGCCGACCGCGCGCAACAAGCTTTCATGGGCAATGCGGCCGAGCGCGACGACGGCTTCGAGACGGTCGTCATCAGCGATGGTGGTGTTAAGAAAACGCCGGCAGGTGTTGATCTCGGCCGGTGTCGGCTTGTTCTGCGGCGGGACGCATCGCACCGCATTGGTGATCCGGCAGTCGATGAGCTTCAAACTATCGTCGGGGCGTTGTTCGTAGACGCCCTCGGCGAAGCCGTAGTCGCACAGCGTGGCGTAAAGCAAATCGCCCGCATAGTCGCCGGTGAAGGGGCGGCCCGTGCGGTTGGCGCCGCGCAGGCCTGGGGCCAGGCCGACGATCAGGAGCCGTGCATCGGCGGGGCCGAAACTTGGCACCGGCGCGTTGTGCCACAGGGGCTCCTTCGCCCGCGCGTCCAGGCGAAATTCCATCAGCCGCGGGCACAGCGGACAATCCCGCCCGGGGCCGGTGCTTGAGGCCGCAGCCGCCGCTCTCGCCATGACAGACGATCAGTTGTCGGGATCGTCCAGCGGATGGCTCGCTGGGCCGACCGGCATCGGCCGACGCTCACCCATCGGCCGCTGCGGGCGCTCGGCCTGTTCGCGGCCCACTTTCTGGGCGAGGGAGAGGAGATCGATGAATTCGTCGGCCTGACGACGCAACTCATCCGCCACCATCGGGGGGTGGGTGGTCACGGTGGACACCACCGAGACACGCACGCCGCGGCGCTGGACGGCCTCGACCAGGGAGCGGAAATCGCCGTCGCCGGAAAACAGGATCATGTGATCGATGAAGCCGGCCATTTCCATGGCGTCGACAGCGAGCTCGATGTCCATGTTGCCCTTGACCTTGCGGCGGCCAAGGGAATCGACGAATTCCTTCGTCGGTTTGGTGACGACCGAAAAGCCGTTGTAATCGAGCCAGTCGATGAGCGGGCGGATCGAGGAATATTCCTGATCCTCGACCAGGGCGGTGTAATAAAACGCGCGGATCAACCGGCCGCGCGTTTGAAATTCTTTCAGCAACTTCTTGTAATCGATATCGAAGCCGAGTGTTTTCGCGGTCGCGTAGAGATTTGCGCCATCAATGAATAGTGCAATCCGTTCGTCGTTTGCCATCGTACTATATCCGCATTTCTCGGAATTATCGAGTAGTTACAGTTACTTAAAAACTTTGGACAGGCGTAAAACACTCGCCTGCAAACATTCGCAGCCAACGTGCAATATGCGGCCTGTGAGACTGCATACACGACATTCGCGGCAATATTTTGCGTCGTATTGGAAGGTATCCTGCCGAGCCGCTTATCCCCATACCATTTGCCGGCACGCCGTAAATTTGTATGTTATTGGCCGCGCGGGTAAATTTCCAACCGACTCCGATGGGCAAGATAATTGCCGCCATGATTACTGCAAGAGAAAATTGATCGCGCCGGTCAAATTTACTCAAGCTTTACGAGAGTACCTCGGCGCTTTAGGGTTGCTTTCGCGGCGCCCAACGTGTACCCGAACCGGAATCTCAGCATTTTTGGCGTTCGTTCGCCCGTTTGGAGGCTCTCATGGCCCGCGTCACCGTCGAAGATTGTATCGACAAGGTTGAAAACCGCTTTGACCTGGTGCTCGTCGCCAGCCATCGCGCCCGCATGATCGCATCTGGCCAGCCGATCACCGTTGATCGCGATCGCGATAAAAACCCGGTCGTGGCGCTGCGCGAAATCGCCGATGGCACGCTGCAGCCCGACGATCTCCGGGAGGATCTGATTCACTCGCTGCAGAAGCATGTCGAGGTGGACGAGCCGGAGGCCGAAGTGGTGCCGGCGCTGGCGCCCGCCGGCGAGCAGAGCGATGCGGCTGGCGACGTCCAGTTCGACCGCATGACCGAAGAAGACCTCTTGCGCGGCCTCGAAGGCCTGGTGCCGCCGGCCGAGACCGAAGAAGACGCCGAATAAGCGTTTTTTCATCGGCTTACGCTGCGCCAAGGCCGTGTTTGGCTTGCCAGCACCGGCAAATGCCCCGATATGTGGTTCAGGCGCGCCTGTGAGCGCGTCTGACTGCTGGCTCGATACCAATGATGAGGCAATACGAACTCGTCGACCGGGTGCGGAAGTATAATCCGCAAGCCGACGAGGATCTGCTTAACCGGGCATATGTCTATGCGATGAAGGCGCATGGTGCGCAGAAGCGCGCGTCCGGCGATCCCTATTTCTCGCATCCGCTCGAAGTTGCCGCCATTCTGACGGGCCTGCGCCTGGACGATGCGACCATTGTCGCGGCGGTTCTGCACGACACTATCGAAGACACAGCCTCGACGCGCGAAGAGATCGATCAGATTTTCGGCGAGGAGATCGGTCGGCTCGTCGATGGCCTGACCAAGCTGAAGCGTCTCGATCTGGTTTCCAAACAGGCGGAGCAGGCGGAGAATTTCCGCCGCATGTTGCTGGCAGTGGCCGACGACATTCGCGTGCTGTTGGTGAAATTGGCTGATCGCCTGCACAACATGCGCACGTTGCAATACGTGCCGCCGGACAAGCGTCGACGCATTGCCCAGGAGACGCTCGACATCTATGCGCCGCTTGCCGGCCGCATGGGTATGCAGGCGATGCGCGACGAGTTGGAGAATCTGTCGTTTCGCACCTTGATGCCGGAAGCCGCCGCCATGATCGACGAGCGGCTTGATGTGCTCAGGCGTTCGAACGGCGAACTGATCAAGCGCATTGAGAAGGAACTCTCCGACGCGCTGAGTGATCGCGGCATCACGGCGGAAGTGAAGGGGCGCGAGAAGACGCCTTATTCGATCTGGCGCAAGATGGAGCGCAAGTCGATCGGCTTCGAACAATTGTCGGATATTTTCGGCTTCCGCGTCATGGTGCCGACGATCGAGGATTGTTACCGCGTCATCGGCGTCGTGCATACGCGCTGGCCAAATGTGCCTGGGCGTTTCAAGGACTATATCTCGACGCCCAAGCAGAACGATTATCGTTCGATCCACACCACCGTGGTCGGCCCCGGCAGCCAGCGTGTCGAGCTGCAAGTGCGCACACGCGAGATGAACGAAGTCGCCGACAACGGCATCGCCGCGCATGCGCTCTACAAGGACGGCCACACGGTCGATACCGAGCGGCTGTCGAGCGAAAGCCGCGCTTACTTGTGGCTGCGGCGCACCATCGATGCGCTCAACCAGGGTGACACGCCGGAAGACTTTCTTGAGCATACCAAGCTCGAACTGTTCCACGACCAGGTGTTCTGCTTCTCGCCGAAAGGCCGATTGATCGCGCTGCCGCGCGGCGCGACGCCGATCGACTTCGCCTATGCTGTTCATACCGACGTCGGCAACCATGCGGTGGGGGCACGCATCAACGGCCATATCGCGCCGCTGCTGTCGGAATTGCAGAACGGCGACGAAGTACAGATCGTGACGGCGGAAGGGCAGACGCCGCCGCCGGCCTGGGAGTCGCTTGTTGTCACCGGCAAAGCGCGCGCCGCCATTCGTCGCGCCACGCGCGATGCGGTGCGTGAGCAATATTCAGGTCTCGGCCGCCAGATCGTCACCCGCGCTTTCGAGCGCAGTGGCAAGACCTATTCGGACGATCGTCTCAAGGCGGCGCTGCCGCGGCTGGCGCGCCAGAGCGTCGAGGACGTTCTGGCGGCGGTCGGCCGTGGCGAGATGTATTCCGGCGATGTGGTGAAAGCGGTCTATCCAGACATCGCGCTCGATCGTCCGGCGGCCCGCAGCACCAAGTCGGCGAAAACCAAGAAGGCGGCCAATGGTGCGACGCCGGCCGCCGCTTCGGTCGAGTCGGCGACGGGCATTCCCATCCGTGGTCTGCGTGGTGATCTGCCGGTGAGTTTCGCGCCCAATGGCGGCGCGGTGCCGGGCGATCGCATCGTCGGCATTCTGACGCCGGGCGAGGGGGTCGTCATCTACCCGATCCAATCGCCGGCGCTGACCCAGTTCGACGACCAGCCGGAACGCTGGCTCGACGTGCGCTGGGATGTGGAGAGTGCTTCGGGCAGCCTGTTCCCCGTCCGCCTCCTTGTTTCGGTCCTCAATGAACCAGGAGCGCTCGGTAATGTCGCCACAGTCATTGGCGAAACTGGCGCCAACATCGATTCCGTCGACATCGCCAAACATTCCGACGATGTGCGGGATCTGATGCTGGATATCGAAGTGCACGACCTGAAACATCTCAATGCGCTGATCGCGCAATTGAAAGCTCAGACCGTCGTCTCGCGCGTCGAGCGGGTGAATGGCTGATGAGCGCGAACGAGGACGAAGCGGAGGCGCCAGCGCCGACGCGCGCGTCCTATCGGCGCGTCCTCACGTTCGTCACCCACTACTGGCTGCGCTGGCCGGGGCTTCTCGCCGGCATTCTCGCGGCGCGTATCGGCTCGACCCTCGTTGACGTGAGCGTGCCGCTGGCATCGGGCCATCTGGTCGATGCCATTGCGTCAGGCACACGCGATAATCCGGCTCCCGTCGTGCACGCGCTGATGATCTTCATCGGGCTTGGTGCGCTGTTCGCCTTGTCGCGGCAAATTGTCGGTTTTCTACTTAATCGGCTGAGCGCCCGTTCGATCACCGCGATCGGCCGCGATGCCTTCGCCAAGGTGCAGCGTTTTTCGTCGGAATGGCACGCCAATTCCTTCGCCGGCTCCACGGTGCGCAAGATCACCCGTGGCATGAGTGCTTACGATACGTTCACTGACACCATCATCTTCGGTCTGCTGCCGGCGCTGATCGTCATGCTCGGCGTCACCGCTGTCTTTACATGGCGCTGGCCGATCCTTGGCCTGATCCTCGCCGCTTCCATCGTGATCTTTCTGACGGTCGTCATCGCCATCTCGCTCGTCTATGTACAGCCGGCCAATGTGGCGGCGCGCGAATGGGATTCGCGCATGAGCGGCGCCTTGGCGGATTCGATCACCTCGAACCAGGCGGTGAAGACCTTCGCCGCCGAAGCACGCGAGGATAAGCTCTTCGCCGATGTCGCGGGCAATTGGGAATGGCGGGCCATCCGGTCCTGGGATCGCGGCGTCGTCAGCGGTGTCGTGCAATCGATCCTGCTGGTGCTCCTGCAAATCGCCATCCTCAGCACCGGCCTGAAATTATGGATCGACGGCCAGGCAACGCCCGGCGACATCACGACGCTGATCACCACCCAAATCCTTCTCAACGGCTATCTCAGAGACATCGGCCAGCATGTGCGCACCATTCAGCGCAACGTCAACGATATGGACGACGTGTTGGAGTTTCGCGAGACGGACGCGCAGATCGCCGATCGGCCGGATGCCAAGCCGCTTGTCATCACGCGCGGCAAGGTCGAATTCGATCATGTTACCTTCGCTTATGCGGGCGCCGGCCGCGCCATATTCCGCGATCTGTCGGTGGTCATCGAGCCGGGCCAGCGCGTCGGTCTCGTCGGCCACTCGGGCGCGGGCAAGTCGACGTTCGTCAAACTGGTGCAACGTCTCTACGATCTGCAAAGCGGTCACATTCTCATCGACGGCCAGGATGTTGCGGACGTGACGCAGGAATCATTGCGCGCCGGCATTGGTCTGGTGCCGCAGGAGCCGCTGCTGTTTCACCGCTCGCTGGCGACCAATATCGCCTATGGCCGTCCGCAGGCGAGCCGGGGCGAGATCGAGCAGGCGGCCAAGCTGGCCCATGTCGATCGTTTCGTCGGCGGGTTGCCGAACGGCTACGAAACCCTGGTCGGCGAACGCGGCATCAAATTGTCCGGTGGCGAACGGCAGCGGGTCGCCATCGCCCGCGCCATCCTGGCGGCCACGCCGGTGCTCATTCTCGACGAGGCAACATCGAGCCTGGACTCGGTGTCGGAACTCTATATCCGTGAAGCCATCGACCGGCTGTCGAAGGGGCGGACCACTCTGGTGATCGCCCATCGGCTGTCGACCATTCAGCGTATGGACCGCATCCTGGTTTTCGACGAGGGAAAAATCGTGGAAGATGGGACGCATGCGGAGCTAATGGCTCGGCCTGATGGCATCTACCGGCAATTGCTGGAGACGCAGATGCGTTCGGGCGAGATCGCGGCGGCGGCGGAATAGACGAGGGCGTGATGGCGCAAGTGCGGCTAGGAGTGAACATTGATCACGTGGCGACGGTGCGCAATGCGCGGGGCGGGGCCTTGCCCGATCCGGTGCGCGCCGCCTTGATCGCCATTGCCGCTGGCGCCGACGGCATCACCGCGCATCTGCGCGAAGACCGGCGGCATATCCGCGACGAGGACATGGCGCGGTTGAAGCGCGAAATCTCGAAACCGCTGAATTTCGAAATGGCGGCGACCGACGACATGGTGGCGATCGCGCTGGCGACGCGTCCGCATGCGTCTTGCCTGGTGCCGGAGAAGCGCAGCGAACGCACGACGGAAGGCGGCCTCGACGTGGTCGGCGGCCATGATCACCTCAAGATCGTCACGACCGAGTTGAAACGGGCCGGCATTCGCGTGTCGCTGTTCATCGAGCCATCGCGCGAGGCGCTAGAAGCCTCGCATTCGATCGGCGCGCCGGTGATTGAATTGCATACGGGCGCCTGGTGCGATGCGCTGGCGCATGGCGAGACCGAGCGGGCCGCCGCCGAATTCGAACGTATCCGCACGGCGGCTGCTTTCACGCGCGAACTCGGCATCGAATGCCATGCCGGCCACGGCCTCGATTTCGACACCGCTCGCACGATCTCGGCGCTGCCGGAGATCGTCGAACTCAACATCGGCCATTTCCTCATCGGCGAGGCGATTTTCGTGGGCCTGGCCGCCGCCATCGCGCAGATGCGCAAGGCGATGCAGGACGGCCGCGCCGCGGGCGAGACCAAGATATGATTCTGGGCATCGGCTCCGACCTCGTCGACATCCGGCGTATCGAGGATACCCTCGAGCGGTTTGGCGAGCGGTTCACGCAACGCTGCTTCACCGATATCGAGCGGGCCCGTTCCGACAAGCGGGCGGAGCGGGCGGCTTCCTATGCCAAGCGCTTCGCCGCCAAGGAGGCCTGCGCCAAGGCTCTGGGCACCGGCATCCGTATGGGCATCGCCTGGAAGGACATGGGGGTGGTCAACATGCCGGGCGGGCGGCCGACCATGGTCCTAGCCGGCAAGTCTGCCATGCGTTTGCAGGAGCTGACCCCGATCGGCCAGACGGCGCTGATCCACGTGACGATCACCGACGATTACCCCTATGCCCAAGCTTTCGTGGTGATCGAGGCCTTCCGGCCTTGAGAATCACCCGTGGAATCAGGTGGCGGCGGTTTATTTCGGTCGTGTGGGGTGTCGCGGATGAGGCCCCCCGGGCGGCTCTCCCACTGTTTCCGGGCCTTTCCATCGCGCCCTACAAGAGCCTGATTTTGGGATCAAATCGCCGTGCATTCGCGGGCGATATCGGGGATTTTGCCAAGGATGAGCCTTGGCGTACCCGGGTTCCAGGACTATACGGACGGATGGTTGGCCGTCCGCTCGTGCTCGGCACAACAGCCCGCGTCAGCGGCGCGAACAGACGGATAGCGGCATGTCGGACCGGAAGGTGGAACGGGTGGCAAAAAAGGCCGAAGGCGGCATAGGCGAGACCATCAAGGTCGTCATCGAAGCCCTTCTTATAGCCATCGTGGTGCGGACGCTGCTGTTCCAGCCGTTCAACATCCCGTCCGGCTCGATGATCCCGACGCTCCTGATCGGCGACTATCTGTTCGTCTCGAAATATTCCTACGGTTATTCCAAGCATTCGCTGCCGTTCAGCCCGGATATCTTCTCGGGCCGCGTGCTCGCCTCCGAGCCGAAGCGGGGCGATGTGGCGGTGTTCAAACTGCCGCGTGACGGCTCGACCGACTATATCAAACGCGTCATCGGCCTGCCGGGCGACCGGGTGCAGATGATCGAAGGCAAGCTCTTCATCAACGGCCAGCTCGCGCCGCGCTCGCCGATCGCCAAGATCCGCACGCGCGATGCCTTCGGCCGCGACAGCGAAGTGCCGACCTATAAGGAAACCCTGCCCAACGGCGTCAGCTATACCGTCATCGAGCGCGATGGCGACACCGGTTTCTACGACAACACCAATGTCTACACGGTGCCGCCGGGCAACTACTTCATGATGGGCGACAACCGCGACAATTCGACGGATTCACGCGTGCCGGCCAATGACGGTGGCGTCGGCTATGTGCCGTTCGAGAATTTCGTCGGCCGCGCCGAAGTGATCTTCTTCTCGGTCGATGAAGGCGAGCCGGCGTGGCAGGTCTGGCGTTGGCCCTGGAGCGTCCGCTGGGATCGCATCTTCACGCCTGTGCGGTGAGCGATGGCGCGAAAAACCCGGCCCGAATTCGGACCGTTAGAAGAGCGCATCGGGCATCAATTCACCAACCGCGATTTACTGGAGGCGGCGCTGACGCATGTCAGCGCGGTGACCACGGCGAAACGGGCGCACTCCTATCAGCGGCTTGAATTTCTCGGCGACCGCGTTTTGGGGCTCGCCGTAGCCGAAATGCTCTACGAGACCTTTCCGAAGGCGACCGAAGGGGAGATGTCGCAGCGTCTCACCGACCTCGTGCGGCGGGAAGCCTGCGCCGACGTGGCGACCCAATGGGGCGCCAGCGACTGGTTGCGGCTGGGCGGCGGCGAGGTGAAGACCGGCGGCTCGCAGAAGAAAGCCATTCTCTCGGACGTCTGCGAATCCATCATCGGCGCTGTGTTTCTGGACGCCGGCTATGACGCGGCGCGCGATCTCGTGCGCCGCAACTGGTCGCAGCGGATGATGGCGCCGAAAAACCCGCTACGCGACCCCAAGACCGTTCTGCAGGAATGGGCGCAGGCGCGCGGCAAGGAGCCGCCGCATTACCGCGAAACCGGCCGTTCCGGTCCCGATCACGCGCCGCACTTTACAATTGCCGTCGAAGTGACAGGCTATTTGCCGGCGGAGGCCGAGGGCACGTCGAAACGGGTGGCCGAACAGGCGGCGGCGCGTGCTTTCATGACCCGCGAAAAAGTTCGCGACCGCAAGGACAAGGTATAAATTGACCACTGAATCGGAAACGCGCTGCGGCTTCGTCGCCCTGATCGGGGCACCGAATGCCGGCAAATCGACGCTGCTCAACACTTTGGTGGGCGCGAAAGTGTCGATCGTCTCGCGCAAGGTGCAGACGACACGGGCGCAGGTGCGCGCCATCGCCGTGCACGACAAGACGCAGATCATCTTCGTCGATACGCCCGGTATTTTTCAGCCCAAGCGCCGGCTCGATCGCGCCATGGTGACGAGCGCCTGGGGCGGCGCCATCGACGCGGATGCGGTGTGCCTGCTGATCGATGCTCGCAAGGGGCTCGATGACGAAGCGCGCGAAATTCTCGCCAAGCTGAAAGACGTGGCGCTGCCGAAAGCTCTCGTGCTCAACAAGATCGACACGGTGGAGAATACGACGCTGCTTGGCCTCGCCAAGGCGGTCAATGAACTATGCGCCTTCGACGAGACGTTCATGGTGTCGGCGCTCAAGGGCTATGGTGTCGATACGATGTTGGCGCGGCTGGCGGGCAAGATGAAGCCCGGGCCGTGGCTGTTTCCCGAAGACCAGATCACCGAAGCGCCGATGCGCGTCTTCGCCGCCGAGATCACCCGCGAAAAGCTGTTCGAGCGGTTGCACGACGAACTGCCCTATAATCTGACCGTCGAGACCGAGCAGTGGAAGGATCTGCCCGATGGTTCGGCGCGCATCGAACAGACGATTTATGTGACGCGCGACGCGCATAAGAAAATCGTCATCGGCGAGGGCGGCCGCACGCTCAAGGCGGTCGGCAGCGCCGCGCGCAAGGACATCGCCGAGGCGGCCGAGCAGAAAGTGCATCTGTTCCTGTTCGTGAAGGTGCGCGAGCGCTGGCTCGACGACCCCGATCGCTATCGCGAAATGGGTCTCGAATTTCCCAAGGAATAATCGTGGGGGAGACGGCTGGGGCAGGGCGCATCGCCAAGGGCACGCCGCAGTATCGGCGCACGTCACTGGCGATTTTTTCCTGCGGCTTTTCGATCTTCGCGCTGCTTTATTGCACGCAGCCGATCCTGCCGTTGTTCGTCGATGAATTTCATGTCTCGCCGGCACAGAGTTCCCTCGCTCTGTCGCTGACGACGATCACGCTGGCCGTGGCCATGGTCTTCGCCAGCTCCTTCGCCGAAGCCTTTGGGCGCAAGCCGTTGATGCTGGGCGCGCTGGTTGCCGCCTCCGTTTTGACGCTGCTATTGTCGGTGGCGACGCAATGGAGCCAGATCCTGTGGTTGCGGGCGCTGGCCGGTGTCGCACTCAGTGGCATGCCGGCCGTGGCGCTCGCTTATCTTGGCGAAGAGATGGAGCCGCAGGCGGTGGCGCCGGCCGTCGGTCTCTACATCGGTGGTGGTGCGCTGGGCGGCATGTCGGGCCGACTTTTCGTCGCCGTACTCGCCGATTATGGTTCCTGGCGCATCGCAATGGCTTTCATCGCCGCGATGGGGCTGGTCTCGGCGGTGATATTTTGGCGGGCTCTGACGCCGTCGCAGCATTTCGTGCCGCGCGGGCTGCATTTCAGCGGTTTGGCCGCCTCGCTGTTCCGGCATTTCCGCAATCCCGGCATGGTGCTTTTGGTTTGCGAGGGCTTTCTGCTGCTCGGTGGCTTCATGGTGCTTTACAATTATGTCGGCTTTCGTCTGCAAGCGCCGCCGTTCAATTTCAGCCAGAGCCTCGCGGGCCTCGTCTTCGCCTGCTATCCGATCGGCAGCCTCGGGTCGGCGACCATGGGCAATCTGGCGGCGCGCTTTGGGCGCGGGCGGGTGCTTGTGGCGTCGATCCTGATCATGATCGCCGGGCTCATCCTGATGACGCCGGATACTCCAGTGACCATTGTCGTTGGCCTCGCCATCATGACCTTCGGTTTTTTCGGTGCGCATGCGATTTGCAGCGGCTATGCGCCGGCGCTGGCCGAGCAAGACAAAGCGCAGGCTTCCTCGCTCTATCTGCTATTCTATTATGTCGGCGGTGGCATCGCCGGTTCGGCGGGTGGTCTGTTCTGGAGCAGTGCCGGCTGGCCGGGCGTAGCGCTGTTTTCCGGCCTGCTGATGACGGGTACGTTAATCGCAGGTGTGTTGCTGGCGCGTCGCGCGCCGTCACAGTGAGGCGCGCATGGAATGGCGCGATGAAGGCATCATCATTGGGTTGCGCAAGCACGGCGAGACCAGCCTCATCGTCGAACTGATGACGCGCGCCCATGGCCGCCACATGGGCATCGTCAAGGGCGGTCGCTCCCGGCGCATGCAGCCGACCTTGCAACAAGGCAACAGCGTGGAGGTGACGTGGCGGGCGCGGCTGGAGGAACATCTCGGCCTGTTCACGCTGGAAGTGGTGAAGGTGCGCGCCGCCGAAATCATGAATTCGCCTCTGGCGCTCGCTGGCATCAATCTAATGGGCGAACTGCTGCGGCTGCTGCCGGAGCGCGATCCGCACGAAACGCTCTACGACATGGCCACCACCATGGCAGATCATTTGGGCGAGCGGGAACTGGGGCCGGCGCTGATGGTGCGCTTCGAACTCGAAGTGCTGTCGGAACTCGGCTTCCGCCTCGATCTGTCAGAATGCGCCGCGACTGGAAGGAACGATGAGCTGATCTATGTTTCGCCCAAGACGGGCCGGGCGGTGAGTGCCGCGGCCGGCGAGCCTTATAAGGATCGACTGCTGCCGCTGCCGGCCTTCCTGAGGGCCCTGTCCTGGCAAGGTGTGCCTGACAAGGCGGAGATCGCCGACGGCTTCAAGTTGACCGGATATTTTCTCGACCGCGACGTGCTGCAGCCGCGCGGCGGGGCCGAGAAACTGGCCCGGCGGAGTTATCTAGCGGCGGCTGGGGTCGTGCTATAGCCATCACGTGAAGCGTTGTCGGGTTGCGGAAGCCTCGGTGTCATCCTGGACGCCTGCGTAGCAGGCGATCGAGGATCCGGAGCGAGTGACGAATGATGCCACAGCGATCGTAGAAACTCCCACACGCCCCTGGTTTCCCGCTCGGCCGCTGCGCGGCCGTCGGGAATGACACCAAGGCTTCGGCTCAATCTATTCGATCACTTCGCGGGGCGTGCCGTCGGCCCATTCCTCGTCGGTGGTGAAGACGATGGTGAGCCAGCGATCGGCCGTATCGCCGCCGATGGCTTCGCTGATTTCGTCGCGGATCCTGTCCCATTCCTCCAGCCGCTTTGCCGGCCAGCCTGTCGGCACGATGAAATAGAGTTCGATCTGCCGGCCGCGCCCGACCCGGGCGACATAGGAGCGGTAGGAGAGAAAGCCGTAGCGGGCGACGATGACCTCGGCGACTTCATCGACATGCTGCTTGAGTTCGGCGGGGGTGACGAGAAGGATGTCGGCCAGCGCCCGGCGCACCGTGCCGAAGGGAATGGGGATCACCACAAGGCAGACGACGGCGAGGATCGCCGGGTCGACATAAGGCGACATCCATTGCAGGCGCGTGCCCTGGATGAAATAGCCGAAGATGAAGGCGACGAGCAGGGCGGCGGTGAGGGCCGCCGACATCACCCAGGCCTTGGCGTCCATGGCGAGAAAATCGGAGCGGATGGCCTTGTTCGCTTTCATGCCATAGAGGGCCATGCCGATGGACAGGGCCACCGTGACCACCGCATAGACGATGGCGAGGTCGAAGTTCAGCACGCGCCCGCCTGACATCAAACTGCCGATGGCGTTGATCAGTGCATAAATCGAGGCGCCGATCAGCAAGGTGCCGTTGAGGCCCAGCACCATAGGTTCGAGATGCCAGAAGCCCATGGTGAAATTGGCGACGAGCTTGCTCTTCGTCGGGCCGCCTGCCGTCGAGGCGGCGATGAGATTGGTGACCAGCAGGGAGAGCACCGTCATGCTGGCGTCGGTGAGGGCGTAAAGGCCGTCGAAGACGATCGAGAACGAGCCCGACAGCAGGCCGAACAGAATGCCGAACCCCGCCAGGACGAAGGTCATGATGATGGAAAAGCGCAGGACGCCTTGTTCTGTGGTCATCGTGCCGTCCTCGCCGCGCTCTCCGCTCTTCCAGGATAGTTATCTTGCAGGACAGTTATAGGTCGAACCGTGACGGAGGCGTTACGGCCTTTCGTCCTAGAGCAAATCACGTTTCGATAGAAACGTGATTTTGCTTAGATTCTCTTATTTGGACGCGTCTTCATGGCGCTCGACTAAGTCGAGCTGTGAAACGCTATAAAGCGCGATTTTGCCTCCGGCGATCGCTGCGCCGGAATCGGGTGGTTTTCGTCTGAACGGGTGCCCAGATAGGCGTGATGGAGGCCAGCTCCGTGGCCGGCCTGCAAACCGAGTGATCCGGGAATGTTTTTGAAGAAGCGAACGATTTCGCAACCTTTTGGCGGCCATGATGGGTTTCGGCTAAATATTTCGCCGCCTCCCCATAATATAAACGATTGGTATCGATGTATATTCGATACGATAGGTATCTATTCTCCGCTCACCGCTGAACGGAGGCTGTCGCATGGCTGATTGCTCCGTGGAGAAGCGCGTTGCCGCTGTCGATTGGGTGGCCGCTGCCGCCGATCTCGACGCGCAGGGCTGGACGATCCTGCCGAAACTGCTGCGCGACGAGGAATGCGATGGCATCGCCAGACTCTATGGCGGCGGCGATCAGACGTTCCGCAGCCGGGTCATCATGGCGCGGCATGGGTTCGGCCAGGGCGAATATCGCTATTTTGCCTATCCCTTGCCGACGCTGATCCAGGATTTGCGCACGGCGGTCTATCCGCATCTCGCACCGGTCGCCAACGCGTGGCATGCGCGCATGGGCATGCCGGTGCGCTTTCCGCAGGATCATGCCGCTTTTCTGGAGCGCTGCCACCAGGCCGGGCAGAGGCGGCCGACGCCTTTGCTGCTTCAGTATGGGCCTGGCGACTACAATTGCCTGCATCAAGATCTTTACGGCGAGCATGTGTTTCCGCTGCAGCTCGTGGTGCTGCTCTCCCAGCCGGGTGCCGATTTCGAGGGTGGCGAATTCGTGCTCACCGAGCAGCGCCCGCGCATGCAGACGCGGCCCGCCGTGGTGCCGCTGAAAAAGGGCGACGCGGCGATTTTCGCGGTCAACAGTCGCCCGCACAAAGGCACGCGCGGCGATTATCGCGTCGCCTTGCGTCATGGCGTCAGCAAGTTGCGCCAGGGCCACCGCCATACGCTGGGCGTGATCTTTCATGATGCGACGTGACAATGCGTGATCTTTTCGCTACCGACCTCTTTGAGGCGGCGCCGCAGGACATCTCGCTTGGGCCTGGTGCCATGTGGCTCGCGGGGTTTGCCCGTGGCGAAACAGAGAGCCTGTTGCAAGACGTTGCTGAGATCGCGCGGGCCGCGCCCTTCCGGCATCTCGTCACGCCGGGCGGCTGGACAATGTCGGTGGCGATGACCAATTGCGGCGCGCTCGGCTGGGTCAGCGATCGCAGCGGTTATCGTTATGATCCGCGCGATCCTGGGTCAGGTCATTCCTGGCCAGCGATGCCATCGTCTTTTCTCGATCTGGCGCAGCGTGCGGCCGCGCGGGCGGGCTTTGCGGATTTTGCGCCCGATGCCTGCCTGATCAATCGCTATGTGCCGGGGGCACGGCTGACTTTGCATCAGGATCGCAACGAGCGCGGTCTCGCGGCACCGATCGTGTCCGTGTCGCTTGGCTTGCCGGCGACTTTTCTATGGGGCGGTCTCACCCGTGCCGACAAGACACGGCGTCTCCGCCTCGTGCATGGCGACGTGGTGGTGTGGGGCGGGCCGGCGCGCATGACGTTTCATGGCGTCGACACCTTGCGTGACGGCGATCATCCGATGACCGGTGCGATCCGCTACAATCTGACGTTCCGGCAGGCCGGTTAAATCAGCCTGCCACCAGTGCGCGCTTGGCGACTTCGACGAGATAGCCGGAGGCACGTGGCAGAATGGCGTCGTTGAAGTCGTAATGCGGGCTGTGCAATTCGCGCCCGCCGTCGGTGGGGCCATTGCCAATCCACACGAAGGCGCCAGGCACTTCGTTCAGGAAGCAGGAAAAATCCTCGCCGGTCATGGCCGGCGGGATGTCGCGGCGCAGGTCGCCGCCAGCAATGGCGGCCGCGGCGGCGAGCTCGGCTTCTGCCGCGTGATTGATGGTCGGCGGAATGATACGGCGGAACTCCAGTTGCCCCGCTACGTCGAAGGTCGCGCCGATGCCGTGCACGATGCGCTGCAAGGCGCTCTCGATGATGTCGCCATCCTCCTGACGCAACCAGCGGGCCGTGCCGCGCAGGATGGCACTGGCTGGAACCTGATTCATCGCCGTGCCGGCTTCCATCTTGGTGACGGAGATGACGCCTCCGCCGGCCACCGGATCGAGATTGCGCGACACCACCGATTGCACGGCGACGATGGCATGGCCGGCGGCGATCACCGGATCGCGGGTAAGGTGGGGCAAAGCGGCATGGCCGCCATGGCCATCGAAATGGATATCGAAGCGGGCGCCGGCCGCCATCACGGGACCGTCATGCACGGCGATCGTGCCGGCCGGCAAGCCCGGCCAATTGTGCCAGCCGAAAATACGTTCCATCGGGAAGCGCTGGAACAACCCGTCCTTGATCATGGACTTTGCGCCGCCGGCGCCTTCTTCCGCCGGCTGAAACACCAGATGCACGGTGCCCGACCAATCGGGATCGTCTTGCAGCAGCGCTGCAGCGCCGAGCAGGGCGACGGTGTGACCGTCATGGCCGCAGGCATGCATCACGCCGGCGTTGCGCGAGCGCCAGGGCAAATCCTTGGTTGCCTCTTCGATCGGCAGCGCGTCCATGTCGGCGCGCAGGCCGACGGATCGATTGCCATCGCGCCGCAAAGTGGCGACGACACCATGGCCGCCGATGCCTTCGACGATGTCTTCCACGCCGAGCTGTTTGAGTTTTTCGACGACAAAGCCTGCCGTCTCGCCCTCATGCAGGGAAAGCCCGGGGTGGGCGTGCAGATGGCGACGCCAAGCGGTGAGTGTGTCGACCAAGGATGCGTCCATCGCCGGATGGTGCGCAGCTTTTGCACGCTTGGCAAGGACAGCTTGCCAAGGGCGGTAGGCGGTCATCAGAACGCTTCAGCAAAGGCCAATGTTCGCCGCGCTCCGCGCAAGGCGCGCACGCGATCGACGGCTTGATTGTTCGGGAAGGTTGTTAGCGTGGGCAGACCTGCTGCACGACCGTGCCGGAAATGCCGTAGCCTTCGTCAAGCTGCACTTCGACCTGGCGGCAGTCGCTGTTCTCGCGCGCTTTGAGCTGCGCCGAAGGCGGCGTCAAGGCGATCAGCGTGAAGCTGGCGAGAAGGGCGAGGCTGAGCGTGAAAGTGACGAAGCGGGTCATGGTCATGCCTGTGGCGACGAACAGCTTTGATCCAGTGGTGTGAAACTAGCCCTCGTGCGACCGGAGCGATGTGTCGAATCGCACGGTGCCGGGGGAGGCCGTGTAACCTCCCGCTGCAGCGGTATCTAGTGCAAGTCTGCAACAGTTTGGCGTCGCTTTTGATGATATTGTTTTCATTGTATTTTTCCTTAAATTTTTAATCCACAGCGGCGAGAATTCGAGCCCGTTCCGTCTGGGTGGCGGCGCGATGGTCGCGGGCGATCAGAGTATAGACGGTCGGCAGCACGAACAGCGTGAAGAGCGTGCCAATGAGCATGCCGGTCGAAACCGTGATGCCGATGGCAAAGCGGCTCGCGGCGCCGGCGCCGCTGGCGAGAATAAGCGGTACGAGGCCGGCGACCATGGCCGCCGTGGTCATGAGGATCGGCCGCAGGCGCACGGCGGCCGAGCGCAGGATGGCGGCGCGTCGGTCGAGCCCTTCGTCGCGTTGCAGATCGTTGGCGAAGGAGACCATCAGAATGCCGTGCTTGGAAATCAGTCCGATCAATGTGACGAGGCCAATCTGCGTGTAGATGTTGAGCGTCGCAAATCCGAGATAGAGCGGGATGAGCGCGCCGCAGACCGATAGCGGCACGGAGACAAGAATGACGAGAGGATCGCGCAGGCTCTCGAACTGAGCGGCGAGCACCAGGAAAATGACGACGAGCGCGAAGATGAAGGTGAGGGTGAGACGATCGCCTTCCAGCACATATTGGCGGGACTCGCCGAGCCAATCGATCGAATAGCCTGCGGGTAGAGGCTGTTTCTGCAAAAAGGCCACCGCATCACCCATGGTGACGCCAGGCAGCGGCACGGCGGAAAAGGTCACCGCGTTCATCTGGTTGAACTGGCTTAGCCGGTTGGCCTGGCTGCCCGATGTCACCGCGACGACGGTGGACAGGGGGATCAATTGCCCCGAGCCGGTTTTGACATAGTAGCGCCCTAAGGTTTCCGGCGACAGCCGGTCGGCGCGCGCCACCTGGGTGATGACATCGTAAGAGCGGCCGCTGAGATTGAAGCGGTTGACGTAATTTTCGCCGACGAGAACAGCCAATGTGTCGGCGATGTCCTTCATGGTCACGCCAAGCGTATTGGCCTTGCCGCGATCGATGCGGATCTGCACGGAGCGGCTGTCGAAGGTGAGATTGCTGTCGACGACCGCGAACAGGCCGCTCTTCATCGCATCGGCCTTCAGTGTTTCCATCGTCTTGTAAATGTCAGTGAAGTCGGCGGGCGCGCGCAACGCCATCTGCACCGGCAGGCCGGAACTGGAAGCAGGCAGGGGGGGCAGCAGGAAGGTGAAAATGCTTTCGCCTTCGATCGCATTGACGCCAGCCTGGATGAGCCCCTGCAAGGTGGCGACATCGCGCTTGCGCTTCGCCCAGTCGACCAGATTGACGCCGGCGAAACCGGCATTGGGGCCATCGGTGCCGTTGATGATGAAGCTCATCTCCGCTTCCGGCAAAGTGCGAAACACCTGTTCGATCTGCGGCGCGTAACGTTCGGTGTAATCGAGATTGGCATATTGCGGGCCTTTGACCACGGCCATGATCGAGCCCTGGTCTTCCGGTGGGGCCAGTTCGCGCTTGGCGCCCGAGAACAGAAAGACGAGACCGAGCATCACGCCAGCGGCAAAGAGCAGTACGGCGGGCGATGAGGCGAGGGTGGCGCCAAGGGCCCCTTCATAGGCGCGGGTGACCCGCGCGAAGACATGTTCGATCGCTTTGGCGAAACGGCCTTCCGACACATTGGAGCTGAGGAGCAGGGAGCCCATCATCGGCGACAAGGTCAGGGCGACGATCCCCGACACGACCACCGAGCCCGCGAGGGTGAAGGCGAATTCGCGGAACAGCGCGCCGGTGAGCCCGCCCATGAGGCCGATCGGCGCATAGACCGCGACGAGGGTGATGGTCATGGTGATGACAGGCGTGGCGATCTCGCGTGCGCCCATCAAGGCGGCGCGCGCCGGTGGCGCCCCTTCCTCGATATGGCGATGAATGTTCTCGACGACGACGATGGCATCATCGACCACCAGGCCGATCGCCAGCACCATGGCGAGCAAGGTGAGGAGATTGAGCGAGAAACCGGCGGCCAGCATCAGCGCCGCCGATCCGACTAAGGCCAGCGGGATGACGACGACCGGAATGATCACGGCGCGCAGCGAGCCGAGAAACAGGAAGATCACCACCACGACGATGGCAATCGCCTCGATGAGCGTCTTGCGCACTTCGTCGATCGATTCCGTGACGAAGCGGGCGACGTCGAAATTATTGGCGATTTCGAGATCGCCCGGCTTGCTGCGCTCCATCGCCGGGATGAGATCGGTGACGCCGCGCACGATATCGATCGGATTGCCCGATGGCGTGGCGTTGACGGCGATATAGACGGCACGGCGGCCGTTCATCATCGCGCTGGATTCATAATTCTGGCCGCCGATGTCGATGGTCGCGACATCGCCCAGCCGCACCAGCCCGCGTCCGTCGGCACCGGCCTTCACCACCATGCCGCGGAAGGCGTCGACGCTGACCAAATCGGTATCGGCAGCGATATTGGCTATTGTGAGCGAGCCTTTCACCTGGCCTGGGGCGGCCTGCACATTGTTGGCGCGAATAGCGGTTGCCGCGTCGGCGGCGGAGAGGCCATGGGCAGCCAGGCGCGTCGGATCGAGCCAGACGCGCATGGCGAGATTCTGCCCGCCGAGAACATCGGCGGAGGCGACGCCGGGCACGGTCGTCACCAAAGGCTGGGCGACGCGCACGACGAAATCGGTGATTTCGGGGATGGAGAGGCGATCGCTGGCGAAAGCCAGATAGATCACCGCCGTCGGTTCATCGGTCAGTTTGGTGATGACCGGATCGTAGCTCTCGGCCGGCAGCTTGTAGCGAACCTGCTGCACCTTCGCCATTACCTCGGTCATGGCGCGATCGGCATTGGCGTTGAGGCGCAGGCGCGCCTTGACGACACTGCGCCCTTGCGAGGAGACGGAGGTGAGATATTCGATCCCGTCGGCAGTGGCAATCGACTGCGCGATCGGCGTCGTCACGAAGCCTTGCATGAGGTCCTGTGAGGCGCCTGGATAGAGGGTTTCGACGCTGATCGTCGCGCTCTCAAGCACCGGATATTGGCGCACGGGCAGGGAGAAGAGCGCGCGGGCGCCGATCAGCAGGATCAGCAGGCTGACGACGAGCGACAGCACCGGGCGGCGTACGAAAATATCGGTGAAGCGGGCGCCCTGCTTGTCGCGGCTGGCAGTCTGGCTCATTGCAGGCTCCCGCCGCGCGACGTTGCCCGGACGGTCTTCTGGTTCCGCATCAGCACTTTCGCGCCGGGCATGATGCGCAACTGGCCTGATGTGATCACCACATCGCCGGCAGCAAGCCCTTCGACGATGGTGATACGCTCGCCGACCTGACGACCCGTCTGAACCTGCCGGTGTTCGGCAGTTCCAACGTTGCCCTGGATGTCACGCACCAGCACGACGCTCGGCCCGGCGGCAGAGGTGAGAACAGCAGTGTCGGGCACAGTGGGCAGTTGCGGTTCAGACGAGAGAACAAGTTCGGTCTGCACATACATGCCGGGGCGCAGCAGGCGGTCGGGGTTGGCCAAGGTCGCCTGCAAGGTGACGTTGCGCGTATCATTGCCGATCTGCGGTTCGATGGCGGTGACGCGCGCCGTGAAAATCTTGTCTGGGAAAACGTCGGTCTTCACCTCGACGGTCTGCCCCAAGCGCAATTTGCTGAGCGTCTGCTGCGGCAGAGCAAAGTTGACGTGGATTTCCGACAGATCAGTCAAAGTGGCGATGGGATCGCCGGCATTAAGGTATTGGCCGACGTTGATACGCCGCAGGCCGAGTTCGCCGGCAAAGGGCGCGCGCACGGCCTTCTGGGCAATCAAAGCCTGGATGCGCTGGATATCGGCGGAGGCTTGTTCGAATTCGGACTTACGCTGATCGAGGGTGACGCGTGTCTGCGCGCCGGTGGGCACCAGGCTTTCCGAACGCCCGAGCTGCGATTGCGCGAATTTCGCCTTGGCCTGCAGGCTCACGAGATCGGCGCGTTCGGGCGCATCGAACAATTGCACGAGCGGATCGCCTTCGCGCACGCTTGCCCCCGGTGTGAAGGCGATGCGGACGACGCGGCCGGCGATCTCGGGCGCCAGCGTGACCTGACGCACGGCTTCCAGACTACCGACCGAGAGCAGGCGGACGGGTTCGGGATCGGCCTCGACGACCGCCGTGGCAACTGGCATCGGCGCGGGCGTGGCGGTTGCCGTGGCGCTGGCAGCCAGGGATTCCCTGGTCTGCTTCCAGAGGAAAAGCCCGCCAAAGGCCAGAAGAAGGAGGGCCGTCACCACTATCAATCGCCGGATCATCGCCAATCTCTATTTTCCAAATATTTTCTTGGATAATAGGAGGGGCGGCTAATATGTCAATAAATAACTTGGAATAATGGTCGGGCACGCGCTCTCTTCATGGGGAAGCACGCCGCTTGTATAATCATGCTCAAGCTTGGACGGAGGCGTTGCCTACACAAGGATCTAAGGCTCTCAACTGATGGCGTATTCATTGCCTTTTGATGAGTACGATATGGTAGCAGAGGATTCGTAACAGCACCGTTCACCGAGCGAGGCACAATTGGTGGCAACGAAGAAACGTCGGGCGGCCGATCGCGACGGGGCGTCGCCGTCGCGGCTCAGCAACCTGTCCTATCAAATTCTGGGCGTGCTGCTGCGTGAGCCGCGCTCGGGATATGACATCGTCAAGGAGCTGCACAGTTTCCGGCCAGCCAAGACCAGCCAAGTCTATCCGACTCTGGCGGAACTGGAGGAGGAAGGGTTCGTCACCTCCGTCGACGTCGATCAGAAGGGCCGGCCGAACAAGCGCGTCTATTCGGTGACGGAAACGGGCAAGGCGATCCTGCTGAGCTGGGTCGGCAGCGAGCCCGAGCCGCCGACACAGCGCGATGATTTCCTCACCATGATCTATTCGTCATGGATGAAGAAGCCGACCGAGGTCGTCGCCATGTTCGAGCGCCGGCTGGTCTATTTCGACAAGCTGGTCGAGAGTTTCGAGCGCTCGGCAGCGGAGCTGCGCGCCGATTTCCCGCAAGAAATCCAGGACATGTCGAACTGGCATTTCTCGCGCTACCTCCTGGTGCTGCGCCGCCTCGAAAGCAATCGCCATGAGGCCAACTGGTGCCGCTCGGTGATCGTCATGCTGCGCGAGAGGATGAAGGACTGAGGCTTTAAGCGCTCAGCCAGCGCCGCAGTTCGGCCGCGGCTGCCGTCGGTCTTTCCATCGGCAGCAAGTGGCCGGCACGCGGGATGACGACGACGCGGGCTTCTGGCGCGGCGGAAGCCGTGCGCTGCATCTCGGCCAGCGGCACCAGCGTGTCGCTTTCGCCCGCCATCACCAGCATTTCACGTTGCAGCTTGGCGAGGAGATGATAGCGCGCCGGTCGATCAAGCGCCGCGCGGCTGTGGGCGATGTAACGTTCGGCGCCATAATCCTTCACCATCGCGTCGCGCCGCGTCATCAGATCGGCATTGGCCAGACTGTCGGCGTGAAAGGCCGAATTGGCATTGGCTTTCACCATGGCCTCGTAGTCGCCAGCTTGCGCCCGTGCGATGGCGGCCTCGCGGGCGCCGCGTCGCTCCGGCTTGTCGGCGCCGGGGCCTGAGCCGATGAAGGCGAGCCGTTCGATCCGCTCGGGCGCTTGTTCAAGCATGGCGGCGGCGACATAGCCGCCGAACGAGAAGGCGCAAAGGTTGAAGCGCTCCGGGCAGTGGGCCAGCACATCGGCGGCGATGGCATCGAGCGTGTCGAGCGGCGGATATTCCATCGCGATCACATCGGCATCGTCGGCGAGCAGTCGCCCCATGTCCGCGAAAACCGCGCGCGTGTTGTTGAGACCAGGCAGAAGGACGAGGGACGGTTTGGACACAGGCGGATCCTCAGACATTGATGAACGTTCACTCGGCGAGCTGGATATCGCCGTCCTTGATGAGCTTGTCGAAGCGCTTGATATTGGCCTTCACCGTGCTGCGAAATTCTTCGCCGGTCGTGCCACGCACCGTATAGCCGATATTGGTGTAGACCTTGCTGACGTCGGGATCCTTGATGGCTTCGCGCATCGCCGCTTCGAGTTTATGGGCGATGGGCGCCGGCACGCCTGAAGGCACGACATAGCCGACCCAGCCTTCGGTGACGAGATCGACGCCCTGTTCGCGCAGGGTTGGGATGTCGGGCAGGGAGGCGCTGCGCTCGTTGCCCGTGACGGCGAGCGGCACGGTCTTGCCGGAGGTGATATAGGCGCGACCGGCGGCGGCGCTGGTCAGCAGAAATTGAATCTGGCCGCCGGCAAGATCGTTCAAGGCATTGCTGTCACCCTTGTAGACGACATGCACCGTATCGATGCCGAGTTCCTTGCCGAGGATGACGCTGTAGAAATGATAGGACGTGCCGGCGCCGAGCGTGCCGTAGTTGAATTTGCCGGGATTGGCACGGGCATTGGCGGTAAAATCCTTCAGCGTCTTTCCTGCTTCCGCATTGGCCATCAAAAGCATGAAGGTGTCGACCGCGATGGTCAGCGGCGTGAATTCTTTTAGGGGATCGATGCCGTAGCTCTTGTCGGTCAGTGGCAGCGAGACCATGGTGGCCGGGACGACCGTGCCGATGGTGTGGCCATCGTGCGGCGCTTTCAGCATAGCTTGCAGGCCGACTTTACCGCCGGCACCTGGCTGGTTGATGACGATGACGGGCTTGCCGAGGATTTTGCTGAGTTGGGTCGCCATTGGCCGTGTCACCACGTCGGTCAATCCGCCGGGTGGATAAGGCACGATGACGGTCAGCGTTTTCGTTGGCCAGGCTTCGTCGGCCTTGGCGAGGGCAGGCATGGCCGCGACAATCGCGGCTCCGATCAATGGCAATAGGCGGCGTAGCATCATGACAAGTCCCTCCCAGCGATTGTGTAAGCCGCCTTGATCGGCGGTCTTCTTTTTCTCCCCTCATACCTCTGCGGTTGTCCGCACCGGCGTGTTTTCCGGCTTAGCCATGTTCGTCTCGATCCAGCCGATCACGTCGTTCGTGGACGCGACATCGCCGAACAGAGCGTAGAAAGTGCCGAGCGTCGCGTTATGGGCGTCGTCGTCATAGGTGGCATTGGCATCGCTCACCATGATGGTCTTGAAATTCAGCATGGCGGCATCGCGGGCCGACGACTCACAGCAGACATTGGTGACGGTGCCGACGATGATCACCGTGTTGTAACCGCCGGCGCGCAGCCGCGCGGGCAGATTGGAGGCGCCGTCGATAAAGGCGCTGAAGCGGGTCTTCTCAACGCAATCATCTTCAGGGCGGACGTCGAGGCCGGCATAAAGCGCGTGGCCTGGCGATCCGGGCTTTTGCGTTTCGAGCGACAGGGCCGTCGCCTCGGGCAGGTTCATGGCGAACCAGTTCGACCAGGATTCGACGGTCTCGGGCGTAAACGTGTTTTGGATCCAGAACACTTTGCCGCCACCGCCACGCACCGTCGTGGCCAAGCGGTTGACGTTGTCGACGATCGAGAGCGCCGTGGGGATCAGCGAGACAGCGTGTTCCTTCACCATGAAGGCATTCTGCAGGTCGATGACGACCAGCGCGGTCTTCTTCGGATCGAGATCGGCATGGGGATGCTCGGCCTTGCGCCGGCGCATCGCGCTCTTGTGAGCCCAGGCGGGGAGATTGGTCTTGTTCATCGTATCGCCTCCCGGATGTTTCAGGTCGCCAGCGGGTAACGCCAGCGCCAGATGATTGGTGTCGCGACAATGGCGACCAGCGCAAAGAAAGCTACATAATGGGCCGGGGTGATCGGAACGATCGGCGCCAGTGCACCAAGGATGACCGGCGAGAAGCCACCGACGATGGCCGCCGCCAGATTGTAGCCGACGGCAATGCCGGTATAGCGAACAGGTGCGGGGAAGCTGCGGATCATCACCACGTAAAGCATGGTTTGAAAGCCGATCAGCAGGCCGAAGAAGAAAAAGTAGGTGGCGGTCGTCGCCAGGGAATTCGAGACGTTCAGATAAAAGGCATAGACGGCGACGATGGCCGCCGCGGCGACACTCATGATCGTGCGCACGGCGCCAAAACGATCGACCAGAAGGCCGCAGACGAATGTGCCGATGGCGAGACCGGCGGACGCCCAGGGTGCCGCGTCATGAATGACATGGCGGTCGATATGCATGAAGGTCTGCAGATAGGTGACCGGATAGAGCAGGCCGCCGGCGACGATGGCGGCCGGGACCGTCGCGACGACAAAACAGCCGAGCGTTTCCCTGGGATAAAAGCGCAACAGATCCCTCAGCGGCATGGTGCTGGCTTTTTCCTTGTGCCGGCGCATTTCCTCGAACACCGGCGTCTCGCGCACGTAGCGCCGCAGATAGGCGGAGATCAGGCCGAAGATGCCGCCGAGGATGAAGGGCAAGCGCCAGCCATAGGAAAGCTGGTCCTGCATGGGCAAGGCGATGATCAAAGCGACGAAGCCGGAGGCGAGAATGCCGCCGATGGCGAGCCCCGAGCCCATCAGGCCGCAGGCGACGCCAAGCCGGCGTTCATGCAGATGTTCCGACATGAACACCAAGGCGCCGGGAATCTCGCCGCCGATGGCGATGCCTTGAAACAACCGGCAGAAGAGCAGCAGAAGCGGCGCGAGGACGCCAACCTGCGCATAGGTCGGCAGAACGCCGATGAGAAAGGTCGGCACGGCCATCAGAATGAGGCTGACGGCAAACAACCGTTTGCGGCCGAAGAGATCGCCAAGCACCGCCAGGATGATGCCGCCGATCGGGCGGACGAAATAGCCGACCGAGAAAATCGCCAGCACCTGGAGTTGCGCCATCCACGGCGGCATGTCGGCGGGGAAGAACAGGCGGCTCAAGATCGGCGTCAGATAGATAAAGACGACGAACTCGTAATATTCGAGCATGCCGCCCAAGGTCGCCAGACCCATGACCCGGACCTGTTCGCGACTGAGATCGTGTTGCAGTCGGGTGTCTTCGTCGCCGGCCGCCAAATCCGTGCTCATGGCCATCCTCCCGCGTGCTTGTCGATCAGATCGTGGTGGAACGGCTTTCGGTGGTGATGCGGTCGCCTTCCACCCAGCAGGCATGCGTGCCGGCGGAAATGCGGTGGGGCAGGATGATGCGGGCGATCGGCTCGGCGGCGATATTGGCCGCATCGAGAATGAGGCATTCCGACTGATTGGCCTTCATGTCGGTGATATAGGTCAAGAGATAGCCGTCGTCCTCGCTCTTGGCATTGAGACGGCGGGCGATTTGCGGTTCGCTGCCATAGCGCCCTTCGCCGAACTCCATCCGCTCCGTGGTGTCGCGGACGAGATCGTAACGCTTGAGGCCGCGGAACAGCCACTCGCCGGGCTGATACAGAACGTTATAGCTGAACCGATAGGGACGGCCGACATAGTCGTTGCTGCACACCGGGAATTCGGTGATCTCGTCGTCGATCTGATGTTCGGTGGTCTGGCCCGTGCGCAGATTGAAGCGCCAGCGATACATCAAGGTCGGGTTGTTGTGCTTGTCGAGATGGGCGCGGATGCGTTCATACTGCTCTTGTTTGGTGCCGCCTTCGCCGACACGCGGCTTATGCGGATTGTTCTGGATGCAGCCATCCATGACCACTTCGTCGCCATCTTCATAGCAATTGGTCAGATGCAGGATGAAACAGGGCTTGGCCTCGAACCAGCGCACCTGGGCATTGTCGCCACGCCGTGGGATGACGCCGAAGCGGGCCGGAATATCGCGGTGGAAGGCCAGTTTGCGCTGCCCTTTCTTCAACAGTTCGTGGTCGAAGAAGAAAGGCAGATCGTGCAGGACCGTGTAGTTCTTGGTGATGCCGAGATCGTGCGGCCAGCGTGGCCCGGGCAGTTCGATTGGCACGTAGTGGACGAGTTGATTGTTGCGGTCGATGACACCGTAATTCATGAACGGCGCCACTTCCGGGTAGTTGAAGAACATCATCTCCCCGGTTTCCCAGTCCACTTTGTAGTGCGAGGCGAGGCCATGCACGACCTTGCGTGCCCAAGATGGATCGGCACCCAAGGTTTCCAGTGTCACCGGATCGAGGCGCCAGGGCTCGCTGCCCTGTGACATGGAAGCGATGAGCTTGCCGGCGTGGCAGATCACATCCGTGCCGGCATTGTCCTTCATGGCGCCCATGGAGCCCCAGCCGCGGCGCTCGTAAAGCTGCGGCGCGAGAATACCGGGCCAGAGCGATTTGCCGGCGCCCTGTTCGGCAAGGAAACCGGTGGTGCGTACGAAGCGGTTGCGATAGGTCGCCTTGCCGTCCTCGAAATGCATGGCGTGCAGCATGCCGTCCCCATCATAGGGGTGATACATGCCAATCGATTCATGCACCTGATTGTGGGTGTTGCGCACATAGATACCATTGAGATCGCGCGGGATCTCGCCGATCACTTTCAGCTCGGGCGTGCTGGCCGTATATTCCTTGTCGTTGGGCGTGAATGGCCCGTTGAGAAAGGGATGATCGTTGTCATCAGCGATGGTGAGCTTGATCTGATTGACGATCTCAAGCATGGGCGCTTTCCTTGGCTTTGGCGACGCGGCGCTGAATGAAGTCGAACAGCACGCGGTTGAATTCGGGCTGGTTCTCGGCCCAGCCGTAATGTCCGGCGCCGGCGATGACGGCGAATTCGGCGTTGGGCACCAGAGCGGCCGCGGCCTTCATGCCTTCCGGCCGGCCGACGCTGTCGCATTCGCCGGCGACGAGCAGGGTGGGCACGCGCAATTGCTTGAGGGTTTCGCGGCCATCGTAAGCCATGATGGCGAGGATCGAGGCGCGGAACGTGTCGGCCTTGGTGGAGCCGGCGACCTCGGCGACGAGATCGACCATCGGTCCGCTCGCCTTCGGGCCGAACATGGATTTGATCAGCGGCATGGCGGATTCCGCCAAGGTCTTGCCCTGGTCGAGGGGCGCCAGCCGCTTGGCGACATACTCCTTCTGATCCTCGGCGCTGCGCGTGGCGAACGAGCCGACGGTGGCCGAAACGATCACGCCATGCACGAGATCGGGAAAGAGCAGAGCGGCGCGCGGCGCGATGATGCCGCCGAGGCTGTGCCCGAACAGGATATTGGTGCGCCCCGCCGTTGCCTTCAGCAACAGACCGAAGCTGCGGGCCAGATAATCGATGCTGTAGTCGCCCGCCGGCAGGTCGGGCAGGGCGCTGAGGCCATAGCCTGGCGCATCCCATGCCACCACGCGATAGCCGGCGCGGACCAGTTCGGCGATCTCATAGCGCCAGTAATCCTTGGAGCCATAGCCGCCATGCAGGAGATAGACCGTGATATCGCCGTCACCGGTGATGGAATGATCGGGAAGCCGTTCTTTTTGGGCCATTGTCGTCCCCCTGTCGCCGGGTGCTGACGCTTGTCTTGCCGAGGTCCCTGGACGCAGATGAGCGTGCATAACGAACATTCTTTCATATGTCAAATATTATATATATAAGCTAGGGTGTCAGATGGCGGAACGGATCATGCGGCGAGATGTGACTTTTCAGTCCGAGGGCGATCGGATCAGCGCCTGGTTCTATGAACCGGCGAAAACAGGCACGGGGCCGGCGCCAGGCATCGTGATGGCACACGGGTTTGGGGCGACGAAAACCATGCGCCTCGACAGTTTCGCCACGCGCTTCGCGGCCGCTGGCTTCGCGGTCGTCGTCTTTGATTACCGGCGTCTTGGTGAAAGCGGTGGTGTGCCGCGTCAGGAAATCGATCCGGCGACGCAGATCGAGGATTATCGCAACGCCATCACCTGGCTATCGGATCAGCCTGGTGTCGATGCCGGGCGCATCGGCATCTGGGGCACCAGCTATAGCGGCGGCCATGTGCTCGTCGTTGGCGCGACCGATGCACGGGTGAAATGCGTTGTTGCGCAGGTGCCGACCATCAGCGGTTTTGCGGTCGGCAAGCGCCGCTTCGGCACGGCGGACGTCTTGGCGAAACTCAATGCCGATCTCCACGCCGATCGTCTCGCACGGCTCAACGGCGGTGCGCCGGAAGTGCGTCCGCTCGTGGCCGCCACGCCAGATGATGTGGGCGCGATCTATTCAGCACCCGATGCGGTGCAATGGTATGTAGAGGCGGGGGTCGGTGGCGGTTGGGTCAATCAGGCGACCTTGCGCTCCGTGGAATATTCGCGCGCTTACGAGCCCGGCGCTTATGTCTCGTTCATCAGTCCACGGCCGCTGTTGATGATCGTCGCGCGCGAGGATTTCGTCACGCCGACCGATCTGGCGCTGTCGGCTTTCGAGACGGCGCGCGAACCGAAGAAACTCGTGTTGGTTCCCGGCGGTCATTTCGAACCCTATGGCGCGGCGCTGCCGCAGGCCGCCGGTGCGGCGCTCGATTGGTTCGTCGAACATTTGTAACCTTGAAATGGAGATCGCATGGCTGTGGACCTTTTTGATCTGACCGGGCAGACCGCGCTTGTCACCGGAAGTGCTTCCGGCATCGGCAGTGCCATCGCGCGTCTTCTTGCGCAGGCTGGTGCCGATATCGTCGTGCATGGTTTCGATCAGGCGCAGGCAAGCAGTGCGCTCGTCGAGGAGATCAAGGCCATGGGGCGCCGAGCGATCGCCGTCGATGGCGATCTGACCGATGCGCGTAAGGTCGCCAGCCTTGCCGACACGATCGGCACGCAGATGGGCGGTCTTGCGATCCTGGTAAACTGTGCCGGCGGCTCGCCGCGCAAGGCCATGTTCGCGACCATGGAGGAAAGTGCCTGGGATCATGTCATCGACAAGAATCTGAAATCGATGTTTCTGACGACGCAGGCGATGCTGCCGCTGTTGAAAGCGCAGCCGGGCGCCCGCATCGTCAACGTCACATCTTGCGTGACACGTTCGGGCGGCGTTCCCGGCGGCGGCGCCTATGCGACGGCCAAGGGCGGCGTCGATGTGTTGACGCGGGCGCTCGCCAAGGAGCTGGCGGGCGATGGCATTCGTGTGAATGGGGTGGCGCCGGGATTGGTCGACAGTCCGTTCCACGACAGCGACCCGAAGGCAAAATACCCGCATCTGATCGGCCGTATTCCACTCGGCCGCATCGGTGAGCCCGAGGATATCGCCGGGCCGGTGTTGTTTCTCGTCTCGAAAGCCGCACGCTATGTCACCGCCGAGATCATCGAGGTGAGCGGCGGGACGCGGTTGACGTGATCGAATGCAAAAGGGGCGGTGGATTGCGCCACCGCCCCTTCACGTCTTCTGCACTAGAGAGGCGTTACGCCTTCGCCAATTTGTCCTGTGTCTTGGTGTCGAAGTCGCTGGCGTCGTGGCGTTCGTGCAATTGGGTTTCCGGCTCGCCGCTGGTGCGATTGACCATGCGGCCGCGCTTCACGGCTGGACGTGCGTAGACCTGATCGGCCCAGCGTTGCAGGTTCTTGTAGTCCTGCACGGCGAGGAATTCGCCAGCGCCGTAGTTCCAGCCCTTGGCCAGGCCGCCGTACCAAGGCCAGATCGCCATATCGGCGACGGTATATTCGCTGCCGGCGATATATTCGGTGTTCGCCAACTGCCGGTCGAGCACGTCGAGCTGGCGTTTGGTTTCCATCGCATAACGGTCGATCGCATATTCGATCTTGATCGGCGCATAGGCGTAGAAATGTCCCAGGCCGCCGCCGACGAAAGGCGCGCTGCCCATCTGCCAGAAGAGCCAGGAGAGGGTTTCGGCGCGGGCCGGCTGTTCGGTCGGCAGGAAGGCGCCGAATTTCTCGGCGAGATGGACGAGGATCGCGCCGGATTCGAACACGCGGATCGGCGTCTTGCCGCTGCGATCGACCAAAGCCGGAATCTTCGAATTCGGATTGACGTCGACAAAGCCGCTGCCGAACTGATCGCCTTCGCCGATCTTGATCAGCCACGCATCATACTCAGCGCCTTTATGGCCAGCGGCCAGCAGCTCTTCGAGCATGATCGTCACTTTCACCCCATTGGGGGTGCCGAGCGAATAAAGCTGGAGGGGATGTTTGCCGATCGGCAATTCCTTCTCGTGGGTTGGTCCGGCGATGGGGCGGTTGATGTTGGCGAATTGCCCGCCGTTGCCTTTGTTCCAGGTCCAAACTTTCGGGGGTGTGTATTCGGCTGTCTCGGCCATGATCGGCTCCGCTAAAGGCATGGATGGCCGATAATCTGGGGGCTCCCCGCGTCAATGGCAATCGGAGAGATCAACATTTCGAAAGGCGAATGGAATCAGCTTTTCAAGCGATGAGTCAGGCGCCGAGTTCGTTCGATCGTTGATCGTAGCTCTGCTGCGCGATGAGCACGGCGTCGAAATTGTTCTCCGCCCACAGGCGCAGACTGTCGACCGCTTGCGCCAGAGTGCGCCCTAGCGGAGTGATCGCATATTCGACGGTGACGGGAACGGTGGCGATGGCGGTGCGGGTGACGAGGCCGTCGCGCTCCAAGCTCTTCAGGGTATGCGACGCCATCTTCTGCGATAGTCCGTCGATTTCGCGGCGGAGCTGATTAAAGCGTTGCGGTCCATGGTCGAGCAGGCCGAGGATCAACACCGCCCATTTGTCGGCGATCCGGTCGAGCACCATCCGGGTCGGACAGATGGCCGAATAGGGATTGGGCGGCAGAGTGCCGTGAGGGGCGGTTTCGGACAGGTGACTTGAGCGCATAGCGGTGCCTTCTTTACAGCAAGATATCCATAGCGCATCTGGTATCCATTGGAAACTAATAGAAGGATCCTCCCATGAAAATCGCTCTCATCGGCGCCACCGGCAATGCCGGCTCGCGCATTCTCGCCGAACTTTCCCAACGTGGTCATCAGGTTACGGCCATCGTCCGCAAGCCCGAGGCGGTGCCGGCGCTGCCCGGCGTCACCGCAGTGAAGGGCGATGTCCATGACCAGGCCGGCCTTGCCAACCTGCTGGCCGGCCATGATGCGGTGATCTCTTCGGCCCATTTTACTGCCAGCGACCCGAACAAGCTGATCGAAGCCGTGCGCGCCTCGGGCGTGAAGCGCTATCTGGTGGTCGGCGGCGCCGGCAGCCTGGAGGTGGCGCCGGGCGTGAAACTCATTGATACGCCTGAATTTCCGGCGATTTATAAAGCCGAGGCCTCGGGCGGCAATGTCTTCCTCGACATTCTGCGCGACGAGAAGGCGCTCGATTGGACGTTCCTGTCGCCGTCGGCGCTGTTTGTGGCCGGCGAGCGGACCGGCAAGTTCCGTCTCGGCAAGGACGCGTTGCTCACCAACGATAAGGGCAGCAGCATTTCCTTCGAAGATTATGCCATCGCCTTGGCCGATGAGCTTGAATCGCCAAGACATTCCCGCCAGCGGTTCACCGTCGGCTATTGATCGATAAAAGGCGGATCGGGGTGGGAAAAGGCCGGGTTTCCCCACCCAAACCTTGCCCCGACTCGCCCTTTTCTTTACCCGTGCGGCCATGAGCAAAAATGTGACTCCGCCGGGCGCGTCGGGTGGTTCCGGCGCCGATATTGTTTCGCTGAAGGATGCGCTCGAGGAGCGCTATCTGGCCTATGCGCTCTCCACCATCATGGGGCGCGCACTGCCGGATGCGCGCGACGGCCTGAAGCCGGTGCATCGCCGCATTCTGTACGGCATGCAGATACTGAAGCTCGATCCCGGCACCGCCTTCAAGAAATGCGCAAAGATCGTCGGCGACGTGATGGGTTCGTTCCATCCGCACGGCGACCAGGCGATCTATGATGCGCTCGTGCGTCTCGCCCAGGATTTCTCCTCGCGCTATCCTTTGATCGAAGGGCAGGGCAATTTCGGCAACGTCGACGGCGACAGTCCGGCCGCCTATCGCTACACCGAAGCGCGCATGACCGAAGTGGCGCGCATGCTGCTTGAAGGCATCGACGAAGATGCCATCGACTTCCGAGAGAATTATTCGGGCGACCAGAAAGAGCCGATCGTTCTGCCGGCGGCTTTCCCCAATCTGCTCGCCAATGGCGCGCAGGGCATCGCGGTCGGCATGGCCACGTCGATCCCGCCGCATAACATCGGCGAATTGTGCGATGCCGCCCTTTATCTGGTGAACCATCCGAAGGCCAATTCGGATCAGCTCAGCGCTTTCGTGCAAGGGCCGGATTTTCCGACGGGCGGCATTATCGTCGATACGCCGGAACAGATTCAGGAAGCCTATCGCAGCGGCCGCGGCTCGTTCCGCATCCGCTCGCGCTGGAGCAAGGAAGAGGGCGCGCGCGGCACCTGGAATATCGTCGTCACCGAAATTCCGTACATGGTGCAGAAGAGCCGGCTCATCGAAAAGCTGGCCGAGCTGATCAACGACAAGAAACTGCCGCTCGTTGCCGACATTCGCGATGAATCGGCCGAGGATGTGCGCATCGTCATCGAGCCGCGCTCCCGCACGGTCGATCCTGCCGTGATGATGGAAACGCTGTTCCGGCTGACCGAGCTGGAGAGCCGTTTCCCGCTCAACATGAACGTGCTGGTCGACGGCGTGATCCCGAAAGTGGTGTCGCTGTCGGAAGCGTTGAAGCAATGGCTCGATCACCGCCGCACCGTGCTGGTGCGGCGCTCGCGCTACCGCCTTGGCCAGATCGATCATCGGTTGGAAGTCCTGGCCGGCATGATTATAGTCTATCTCAACCTCGACGAGGTGATCCGTATCATCCGCGAGGAAGACGAGCCGAAGGAAGCGTTGAAGACGCGTTTCGAACTCTCCGATGTGCAGGCCAACTATATTCTCGACACGCGGCTGCGCTCTTTGCGCCGCCTGGAAGAGATGCAGCTCAAGAAAGAACATGAAGAGCTGACGGCGGAGAAGGGCGGCATCGAGGAACTGTTGGCCGACGAGGCCAAGCAGTGGAAGGCCGTCACCTGGCAGATCCGCGAGATGAAGAAGAAGTTTGCGGCCGACGCTAAGCTTGGCAAGCGTCGCACGACCTTCGAGACGCCGCCGGCCACCGCCGACATCGACCTGACCGAAGCGCTGATCGAGCGCGAGCCGGTGACCGTCGTGCTCTCCGAAAAGGGCTGGGTGCGCACCCTGCGCGGGCATCAGGCCGATCTGTCGTCGCTCGCCTTCAAGGGCGACGATTATCTCAAGACCGCTTTCTTCACCGAGACGACGCAGAAGATCCTGTTGCTTGCCACCAACGGCAAGGTGTTCACGCTCGATGCGTCGAAACTCCCGGGTGGGCGTGGCTTCGGCGAACCGGTGCGCCTGATGGTCGATATCGAGGAAGGCGCCGACGTGACGGCGCTCTTCCCCTATACGGCCGGCACGAAAATGCTGGTGGCTTCTTCCGACGGACGCGGTTTCGTCGCGCCGCAGGACGAGATGATCGGCAATACCCGCAAGGGCAAGTCGCTGCTCAATGTCGATGCGGGCGAAAAGGCCGTCGTCATCGTTGAGGCGGTGGGCGATCATGTCGCCACCATCGGCGAAAATCGCAAGATGCTCGTCTTCAAGCTCGACGAAGTGCCGGAGATGGCGCGCGGCAAGGGCGTGCGCCTGCAGCGCTACAAGGACGGTGGCATCGCCGATGCGAAAGTGTTCAAACTGTCGGAAGGGTTGACCTGGAAGGACAGCGCCGGCCGCACCTTCACCGTCGAGCGTGGCGAGCTGAAGGATTGGATCGGTGCCCGTGCTGAAGCGGGGCGCCTGCCGCCGAAGGGCTTCCCGAAGACCAACAAGTTTGGATAAGTGCAAGGCCGCTGTGATACACAGCGGCCTTTTTCACGTCTGCTGATAGGTGCTCTTCACGCGGTCGAAGCGCCGCGCGGCGAGATCGTCTTCGTGCAACAGCAGAAACGTGTTGCCGTCGCCGGCCATGTCGTGGGGCATCATCCGCGTGCCGCTGTAGAACTCGGCGCCCCAGGAGAAGAGATGACGCCAGGGCGTGAGGCCGGGCCAGGCGATTTCGCTGCCGTCGATTTCCTCTTCCGCATTGCCTTGAATGTCGGAGGGCCAGCCGCCGAGGCGGTCGCCGAAATTGGCCGTGACGGTATCGTCGCCGGCAACGAGATCGGCGCTTGGATGAAAGGCGAATTTGTGCGCGCCTTCCTGGAACCAATCCCAGATCTTGTTCCATTTGGCGCTGCCGCGCGCGAAAGCATATTTCCAATGGTGCGGCACGGTCAGCGCCGAGAAGGGGAAGAGCACTTCGGCTTGGGTCAGGCGTTCCCATTGCCAACTGCCGTCCTTGCGTTCGGCGCCCTGGCCGAAGCGGTCTGAATAATCGACGAGCCGATGCGGCCACTCGCGACGTTCCAGCGTGGTGATGTCAGGATGCCAGTGAACGGAGAGCTGGTCGCCGGTGATATCGTTGAAGATGCTGATGAGGCCGGTGTCGGGAAAATCCGGCGGGAAGCCGGCTTCGTGGACGAGCGTCGACAGATTGATCTGCGCGACGAAGGCTAATGGCATCGGCACGTACATATAGGCGGCCATGCCTTTGTGGCGAGCCACGACGCCGTCGAGATGTTCGGGCGGAATGTGCGTGTCGGGATGATCGCGCTGCAATTGTTCGAGCCCGTCACGAATGGTCGCGCCGCGCTGGTGCAGCGCCTCGGCCCGTTTCGCCGCATCGGGAAAGGCCGCGCGTTCGGGCCAGGCGAAATCCTTGGGCAGGTCGGGATTGCCGCCGATCTTGCTGAGGCCGACGGGCAGAGGGTCGTCGAGCTGCTGCTGGCGCACGAACAGGATCGACGGACGAACGGTCGCGGCGATGTCGCGGCTTTCGGCGCCGAGACCGGCGGCCCAAAGCGATTGTTCCAGATCGTGTGTCGAGCGAAAGGCAGGCATGACCGAGGCGTTATGGACGATTTCGTGCCGTGGAGAAACCGGCCACTAGCCAGATGTTCACATGTTCCGCTTCCGGTATCGTCATCTAAGGTGCTGAAATCCGAAGGGAATGGCGTTAACCATTCGCAGGAGCCTTGATCGTGGCGATGAGCGCCGCGCCGGGCTCTTTGTCATACTCTTACTTGATCTTTGGTGTCTTGATGCAGCGATGGAGATCGTCAACCTGCGCGTCGTTGAGCACGCGGCGCGGCAGCATGTGGAAGATGCGCGACGAATGATAGAAGAGGATCATGTGGCGATCCTCGGCCCATCGGAACAGATCGCCCCAGGGCAGGGCGGCGCGTCCCTGCTGGTTCTGCACGTCGATACCGTCCTCCGACCAGCTCAGGGTGAGCGGGTATTGGAAGCCTTTTTGTTCCCGAAAAACTTTGCGGGTCTGCCGCGGCATGGTGAAGAAATAGGCGACAAACATGCTGGCGGCGCCAACCCAAAACGCACCATGAACGATGATGCCAATCAGTTCGGGCGGCGGCCGATGCCGGGTCATGATGACAAAGCCGAGATAGGCGAGGGTGACGCAAATGGAGAAGACTAGAAAAAGCGGTCTTCGATATTGTTTGCGCACATGAAGCTTGTTCGCGGTGACATAGTCTTCCGGATCAAGTTGAAACGTGACGCTGCGGTTTTGCGCCTGGGGCGGTGCGGTGATCGGTTCGGTCATGGAAATGGCTGTGCCTTAAAGAAAAATCGTTATGCGGGCTGAAATGCCATCGCCCAAAACGGCTTTGATGACATGCATCAAAGCCTGGCAACCGTGCGATCGCCAGGCGATGCCGGAAGGCTTCGTAGCAGGTCGTCATTCCTCAAGCGTGAAGCCGACACGTAACGTCACCTGATAGTGGGCGACCTTGTCGTTATCGATGAAGCCACGCGTGTTGGTCACTTCGAACCAGCGCATGTTACGCACGGTCTTGCCGGCGCGCGCGATGGCGTTCTCGATCGCCTCCTCGATTGAATCTTCCGAAGAGCCAACGAGTTCGAGAATTTTGTAGACATGATCTTTCATGCTCATTCTCCCCAGTTGGTTGCGCGATCGAGCGCGCCGGCTGTCCGGCGCGAGGATTATACGATGTCGAGCGGGGCGAGGCTAAGGATTTTGATTCAAGGCCGTGGACTGGCCTTGCGATCGAAAATACCGGCGAATGTGGCGATTGCCGCTTCGGATTCGGCGCGGTCGGCCGTCTCATTGTCAATGCCATAGCCCCACATGTCATTCTCGCCAGCCTGTTGGACGACGATGCCATCGGGACGCGGAAGCGCCACGACGTTCCTATAGTAAACGCCGTAACGTGCCTCGGGTTGCGCCGGCAGCCAGGCGATCTGGCCGCGCACTGGAATGATGCTCTCGTCCTTCCATAAAGCCCGCGCGCCATAGCCGGTGCAGTTGACAATGACGGATTGCTTCAGGCGCGCGAGATCGGCCGGCGTGTTGAACGTCATGGTTTCGATCTGACCGCCCTCGCGCAAAAAATCTTCGAGCAGCAAGCGCGACAGTTCGGTGACGTTGAACTGCATGCTGGTGCCGTGCCTGACGTAGTTCACCGGGAAGGGATGAGCCCCCGGTGCCAGCAGACGAAACGGTGGCGTGATATCGGCGAGCTGCTTCTTCTCATATTCGGCGAAATGAATGGCGCCGATGGCTCGCGGCTTCGGCGCATCGTCGGAGAGTGCATAGCGATCGGTCCAGGCGACAGGTTCGCCCGGCAAGCCCAGCAAGGTCTGATAGGTCGCATAGGATGTGCGCGCCATGTCCTCCCATAAAGCGGGGAAGGTCGGTGCCACTTTGTCGGCATCGGCGATGCGCGAGTCCGGCGACCATGTGCCGGTGGCGCGAAACGAACGGGTCTGTGGCGGCCGCTCCTTGGCATAGATGGTGACCTTCGCGCCGGCACGCCGCAGCAACAGCGCGGATGTCAGGCCAAGCGCGCCGCAACCAATGACGGCGATGTCGCGCTTGCCGCCTTCCAGTGCATAACGGGCGGCGATCGTGCTCGATCCCCAGGAGAGCGACCAGCCGCTGCCGCCGTGACCATAGTTATGCACGACCCGCTTGTGGCCGACGGTCTCGACTTCGAGCCGTGGCCCGGCGGCCCGGAATGGGCGCATGCAGACGGTGATGCGCGTGATGCGGTCGGCGCTGAGCTTGATCGGCGCGAGCGGCGGCACGACAAAGCGCGGCATCTCGTCGGTCATGATCGGCTTTTGGCTCACGTCCTCGGCGAAGGCGTGGCTGGCAACGGTGGCGCCAAGACCGGTCAGGCCGAGCATGAAGGCCCGGCGGTTGTTCGTCATCTGGTTCATCTTTGTCTCGGGATGGCGAGTAAGAGGCGCCGATCTTGATTATAAAGACGGCAAGATTGCGGGCTGTCCTACGTTACCCACATCTAGCCGAGCAGCCCGCTCGTATAAACGGCGAGCGCAAAGCAGGCGGCGGCGATCGCCAGTATGAACCAGTAGAAGCCGGTCGAATGTTCCAAGGTGGCGTTCGACGGATTAGCCGGATCGTAGTGGACGTCGAGGACCTTGCCGACTGGATAGCGGGCAGTCGTCTTCTCGGCAGATTTACGTGAGCCAGACGTAGTGATGCCGTAGTTGATCTGGCGGCCGTGATAGTCGTGCCCATTGACCTGATAAACATATTCGACCGCCGGCGTATAGCGGGTGCGCGAATGTCCCTCTGGCGCATTGTTGACGGTCTTCACTTCGCTGACGACGATACGGCCTTGTACCGTGGGCCAATTGGCGGCGATGCGTGAGGCGCGTCGGCCGGTGATAGAGATCAGGAGCAGAAGCAAGCCGAAGCAGGTGGCAAAGACCGTCAGGGGCGGATTGCCCTTTGGCAGATACTGCCCGAGAAGGCTCGTCGCGTTGGTGACGAGATACCAAACGACAATGCCAAACAGGATGAGCGCGGCAAGCCCGATCAGGCAGCCTTTGCCGAGGCCGGCCGGCGGATCGCGTTCCAGCACGCAGTCCTTGGGATCTTTAGGATTGTAAAACACTTTGACAGTGGCGCCGACCGGATAGCGCTGCAAAGTCGCTTCGGTATTGGCGCCGCCCGTGTCGTCGCCGAGGCTGATCCGCTGGCCGGTCCATTTGCGGCCCAGCGCGGTGAATTCATATGCAATAGCGGGCTCGTTGTGGACTTGAACCGTGTCGCTGGTGCCCTGGCTACGGCGCGCCCTGATGGCGGAGCGAGTGACACGGCCCATGGCGCTTGGCCAGTGCGCTGCCTTGCGCACCGCGATCAGCTTGACTGCCAGAGCCAGCACGAGGAGCAAGACCATCGGCGCGAAGATCAGGCTGATCCAGAAGTAGTCCGAGCTGGGCAAGGCGTCGCGCCAGCTATCACTGATGGCATCCATCAGATTGAAGCCAATGAAGAAGGTGGCGATGGTGCCGACGAAGACGGCGATGGCCCAGGCGGGCGGTTCCGACTTGCTGCTGATGCCTGTGGCGGGCGCGTTGTTGTCGTCCTCGCTCTTCCAGTCGCAAGCGCGATGCCAGGACGGATCGCGACGCAGATAGAGGCCGAGAATGTCTTTCAGTTGCGCCGCGTCGACCGTGTCGGCCGAGCGCCAGCTCTGGTCCTTGCGTTCGCAGTGGAGGCGGAAGGCACGATCTTCTGGGAAGGCTTCGATGTAAGTGCCGTCATCGGCTTCGAGATTGATATACCAGCCGGCGGGATAAGGGGCGGCGTCGATCGCAGCCGCGATATCGTTGAGCGTGGGTTTGGCGATGATGCGATCGTTGACGTTCAGTTCCACGGCCCAGCTCCATGGTTATCCATGGTCAGCCTAGACCTGTCTTCTTGTCGACGAATGTGCGCGGACGCACCGAGAGGTTCAGTCGAACACTTCCCAGCCGTCCATGCCGAGCCGTTCCTGCGGCAGAAAGCGGGCCTTGTAGGCCATCTTGCGCGAGCCATCGACCCAATAGCCGAGATAGAGATGGGGCAGGCCGAGGCGACGCGTGCGCTCGACGTGGTCGAGGATCATGAACGTGCCGAGCGAGCGGTTGGCTTCGTCGGTATCGTAAAATGAATAGACCATCGACAAGCCATCGGAGAGCACGTCGGTCAGGCAGACGGCGACGAGCGGGCCGGTGCCGCGACCATTGATGGAGCTGTCGGGACCACGGCGGCGATATTCGACCAGCCGGGTTTCGACATGGGTGTCCTCGATCATCATCGTGTAGTCGAGCACGTTCATGTCGGCCATGCCGCCATCGCCATGGCGCGCGTCGAGATAGCCGCGGAACAGTGAATATTGTTCCGAGGTCGGCCGGGCGGGCAGAGAGGCGCCGATGAGGTCGCTGTTGGCGTCGAGCACACGGCGCATGTTGCGGGTCGGCTGAAATTCGTCGACGCGGACGCGCACGGAGACACAAGCTCGGCAGTCTTCGCAGGCGGGGCGATAGGCGATTGTCTGCGAGCGACGGAAGCCGCTTTCGGTCAGGGCATTGTTGAGGGCCACCGCCTTGCGGCCAACCAGATGGGTGAACACCTTCCGCTCCTCCCGCCCGGGCAGATAAGGGCAGGGCGAAGGGGAGGTGAGGTAGAATTGCGGGGCGTCGCGCGGTTCGCTCGTCACGCTCCGAAGACTCCGACGTTCATCATTTGCCATGAGGTTAGCAAAAAGGCCTGCGAAAGCCAGAACATCTTGGCCGTGGACACTAGATATTGAGCGAAAATGGCCTCCCCTTACCGCATGAGGGCATAAGGACCGCCGCGTTCGACGGCAGCGAGATAGGCCGGGCGGGCGTGGATGCGCTTGAGATAAGCAGCGGTTTTCGGCCGGGCCTTGCCGTCGCCCCGGCTGGCTGCCGCCTCGACCGGAAAGCTCATCTGGATGTCGGCGGCGGTGAAGGCATCGCCGGCGAACCATTCGGATTGACCGAGCGCCTGTTCCCAATAATCCGCGTGCTGGCCGATCTGCGGATCGACGAAGCCAGCGATGGCGCCCTCGCCACCGGGAACCCGCGATAGAACCAGTTTCATCAAAAGCGGCGGCATGGCGGAGCCTTCGGCGTAATGCATCCACATGCGATAGCGGTGTCGCTCAGGCGTGCCCGCCGGCGGGATCAGCCGGCCGTTGCCGTAGGTGTCGACCAGATATTCGAGAATGGCGCCGGATTCGGCGAAGGTCTGGCCATCGTCGGTGATGACGGGCGATTTGCCGAGCGGATGGATGGCGCGCAGGGCCGGTGGCGCCAGCATGGTTTTGGGGTCGCGCTCGTAGCGGACGATCTCGTAGGGGACGGCGAGTTCTTCCAGCAGCCAGAGCACCCGCTGCGAGCGGGAATTATTGAGGTGATGAACCGTGATCATGAGGATCCTGAAGGGCTGGAGGGCTTGAATCTGAATGTAAATAGAATTAACATTCAAAAATCAAAGAAGCAACTGCGGGCCGGCCGGCTTCGCTGCCATCGCGGACACCGGGACTTAGGTTACGGCTGAGCGTGGCGAAACTGGAGAAAAACCATGTCGCTTGCGCCATTGCTGGCCGCGCCGCTTGCCATTCAAATTCACGCCTTCGCGGCGATGAGCGCTTTCGCGCTGGGCCTGGTGCAGTTCGCGGCGCCCAAAGGCACGCTGCCGCATCGAACCATCGGCTGGCTCTGGGTGGGTTTGATGCTGGCGGTGGCGCTGTCATCGTTCTGGATTCATGAGCTGCGTCTGTTCGGACCGTGGAGCCCGATCCACTTCCTATCGATCTTCACCTTGGTGACGCTGCCGCTCGCGGTCTATGCGGCGCATAAGCATAAAGTGGCCACGCATCAGCGGGCGATGACCGCGATATTCCTGGGTGCGCTGGTCATCGCCGGCCTGTTCACCTTCATTCCCGGGCGTTTGATGGCGCGGGTCGTCTTTGGTGGTTAAGCGGGGCAGCGCTGCTCAGCTTGCTGCTTGGCATCGTCGGCCGTGCGCTGCGGTGCTTTGAGCCCAAGAAATATCAGAAGCGCGCTGCCCAATAAGAGAACGACAGCCAAGGCGAGAGACAGCAGCATGCCGCGCATGAAAGCCGCTTCGGCGATATCGCGAACGAGATAGCCGCAGACCGCCACCCCCAACATGCCGCCGATTTGCCGGGCGGTGTTGAGAACGCCCGAGGCCAGGCCGGCGCGCGAGGGGTCCACGGCCGAGAGCGTCACGTTGGTGATGGTCGGGACGACCAGGGCGAGGCCGCCGGCCGCCATCAGCATCGGCACGATGAGCATCGCATAGGAGCCGGTGGTCACAGCTGCAAGAAGCAGCAGATAACCGCTGGCCGCCAACACTTTTCCCAGCACCATCAGGCGCCGCGCACCCAGTCGTGTGATCAGGAGGCCGCTGGCGATATTGGCGACCATGAGGACAATGGTCATCGGCAGAAAGGCCAGGCCGGTCTCTTGCGGCGAGAATTTCTGCTGTCCTTGGAAGTACAGACTGAACACGAAGATCAGCCCGTAATAGGCGAAATTCAGCAGCGCGCCGCTGATGGAGGCGATGGTGAAGGTGCGCGACTGAAAGAGCGGGAGAGGCAACATCGGTGCCGTGGTCCTGGCTTCGATCGCGAGGAAAGCCGCCGTGGCGACGATGGCGACCGACGCCGCGATGAGGATCGCCGGATGCGTCCAGCCGAGTTGACCGGCCTCGATGAGCGCCAGGGCCAAAGCGGCGAGCCCAACGACGGCGATCACTTGGCCGGGCCAGTCGAGGGATCGCTTTGCGTTGACGGGACTTGGCGGTGCGTAGCGCAAGGTGATCGCCACGCCGATCAAGCCGATCGGCAGATTGATGAGAAAGATGCTGCGCCAACCGAAATGGGCGACGAGAAAGCCGCCGACGACCGGTCCGGCCGCGAGCGCCATGCCGCCGATGGCGCTCCACCAGCCGATGGCGCGATGGCGGGCCGCCTCAACCGGGAAGGCCTGCTGCACAAGCGACAGCGAATTGGGAATGAGCAGCGCCGCGCCGGCCCCTTGAATGAGACGCGCCACCACCAGCGTCAACAATGTGGGGGCGAGGCCGCAGGCGATCGAAGCCGCCGTGAACAGAACGAAGCCGATGAGGAAAACTTTGCGTGCGCCGAAGCGGTCGCCGAGCGTGCCGCCGGTGAGCAGGAGAGCGGCGAAGATCAGCGTGTAAGCATTCACCACCCATTCGAGGCCGGCGACGTTGGTTGCGAAATCGGACTGGAAGGCATCAAGCGCGACATTGACGACGCTGACGTCGAGGACAACGACGACGAAACCGAGCGCGGCGCCGATGAGCGTCAGGCGCGGGCGAGATTGAGACGGGGACATCGAGACAAATCCGAATGACACAGGGGGTTGCCTCGAAATAGGTCCGTGCGGTCCCTGCGAAAATTCGGTATATCTGCGACTGATCCTTGAGATTTCGCACAGATGGGTCGATTGGCGAATGGTCGATTGGCAAATAATCGATTGGGAAGACATCCGGCATTTCCTCGCCGTGGCGCAGAGCGGGACGCTGTCCGGCGCCGCCCGCAGCCTGAAGGTCGATCATGCGACCGTCAGCCGGCGGCTGACCGCCCTTGAAGCGGCGCTCGATGTCCGGCTCGTCGATCGCCTGCCGCGATCCTGTCGGCTCACCATGGTCGGCAGACAGGTGTTCGAACGCGCCATGGAGATGGAAGCCGGCGCCCATGGCATCGCCCGATTGGCCAAGGCGGCCCATGCGCCGCTGGTCGATAAAGTAGCGCTCAGTGCCGCGCCGGTCCTAGTCACGCATTTGCTGGCGGAGCATCTGACGCGCTTCCGCGCGGAATATCCGGATATTCGTCTGTCGCTCTCGTCGGAAGGCCAACGGATTTCGCTGAGCCGCCGGGAAGCCGATGTGGTGCTCCGGATGGCGCGGCCGGACGAGGCGAGCAGCGTGGCGCGCAAAATCGGGACAATGGCCTTCGGCCTCTATGCGCACCGAACTTACGTTCATCTGGCGACGCCGGCGAAGTGGCAATTCATCGCCTTTGATGAAAGCTTCGCCGATATGCCGCAACAGCTGTGGCTGCTGGGCCTCGCCGGCAAGCGGCCGGTAGCCTGCGAATTGAATCTGATCAGCGAACATCTCATTGCCGCGCGGGCGGGCGCCGGCGTGGCGGGGCTGCCTTGCTTTCTTGGTGAGCGCGAACGCGATCTCGTGCGCATCGACCAAGATGTCCCGCCGTTCTCGCGCGACATCTGGCTCGCGGTTCACCGCGACCTACGCAAGGCCCCAGCGGTGCGCGCGGTGATGGATTTCGTCACCGGCGCCGTTTCGGACAATCGCGACTTGTCGTTACGTGCTAATCGCGCCGGCGCGTGATGATCACGTCGGACAAGATGTCGTGCAGACAGCGCTTGTTGCGGGTGAACAGACAGACCAGCAGCGAGAACGGCGTCAGGATCGTGAAGCTCAGATAGAACATCACCGCATGGGCGGCGGCATTGATGAACGGCACCGGATGGCCGTCGGTGAGGCTCGCTTCAAGATCCATGAAGCGCATACCGGGCGTGCCGTGGCGCCAACCCGAAACCGTCAGGCCGTTGTAGAAAAAGGCGACCAGCGGAAACAGGAAGGGGATCGGCAGCCAGGCGAGGCCAAAGGTGACGACACCCAGGACGCCCAGCACCATGAAGGCGATGGTGACCAGAATGGTGACGAGGATCAGGTCAAGACAGACCGCGATCACCCGGCGCGTCCGCACGCCCTCAAGGGCTGCGGCCGGCAGATCGTTTTCCAGGATCACCGGAGACGGGGAGTTTTGGCCGGAATAGCTCATCTTGGTCCTCTCGAGGCGGCGCAAACCGCGACGCCTATCATTTGGGGAACGCCGGGCGGCGCGCAAGGTTCAAACGCCGCCAGCGTGCCCCAAGAGTCTGATTTATTGTGAGGGAGGAGCAATTTCAGGGATTTTTGCCGGTTACTGACCTTTTTGCTCCCGATTGGCGCCGTCCCAGGCGAGGATCACGTCCTTCATCGCGTCCGTGAAAATGGCGACGCCGCGGCCGCCGAAATGGCAGCCGTCCATGCGGTCCTCCGCCGAGATCAGGCGATCCGTATCGACGCCGGCGTAAATGCCCTTGGTCGGATCGGGCATCTGATCCAAGGCGATGCCGACCGGATTTTCGCGGACCCATGGACTGTCCGGTTCGCAAAAGGTGGCACGTGTGACGAAAATCGGCGCGCGCAGACCTTTGCCGCGCAGGCCGTCGACCAGTCCGAGAAAGCGTTGGCGATAGGCGGCCGTGTCCGTGCCTTGACTGCGATCCTCTTCGCCTTGAACCCAGACGATGTGCGTGGGTTGGTAGGTCGGTGTCAGTTTGTCCAACTGCTGCATCAGCATGGCGAAAAGATTGCCGCCGGGCGCCCAGCGCTCGACCTTGGTGCCGCCAATCGCCAAGGGCACGATGACCACCTTGTCGTAGGCACCGGCTTCGATGAGCTTGTTGGCCAAGGTCGTCCAGCTCTCGCCGCGCTCGCCGCTGGTGCCGAGCAGGGGCGATTCCGCAATCTGGCATTTGCCTTCGAACCACGAAACGATGTTGGCGCCATGGTGCGATTTTCCGCGTTCGCCGGCCTCGTTGGAGGCATTCGATTGACCGATCGCGAGGATGACGGCTGTGCGCGGGCCGGCGGCAGGACAGGCCACATCGGATTTATGGGGATAGGCGACAAGCCTGCCCAAGTTGTCGATCTCGATGCGCCGCTCGGCGGGCGTCCGCCATTCGGCTTCGAAACGCCGGATGGGATTGGCCGGCCACTGTCCCTGATGATCGCGTACCGCGCCGTAAAGGAAGGCGAGGACGACGACCAGCGCAACGACTGCAAAACGCACAAATTTCGCGATCATCGGAATCCCCGGTTCGCGTTTTCTCATAGACGTATAGGGACATTGCGACCGGACGCGAAATGTCGACTTGAGCGCGGCTGCATTGACATTATATATTAAGTCTATAGTTTAAATATATTATATTCGAGCAGGACGTCCCCATGTTTCCAACGATAAACGGTCGGCAAGCCGATCATCCGGTCAGCGGTATTTTCCTCGAACGCTGGTCGCCACGTGCCTTTGCTCCCGAGGCCATTCCGGACGACGTGTTGCACACCATTTTCGAAGCTTCGCGCTGGGCGCCCTCGGCGACGAACATTCAGCCGTGGCACATTCTGTTCGCGCGTCAGGACACGCCGGACTTCGCGCGCTTTCTCGAGGTCATCTATCCTCGCAATGCGCGCTGGGCGGAACGCGCCTCGGTGCTGGCTTTCATTTTGTCCAAGAAAGAGCGGATCGTTCAGGGCGAAAGTGTCCCATCGCTCAACCGCAATCATGCTTTCTATGCCGGTGCCGCCTGGGCTTATCTGGCGTTGCAATCGAGCATTCTTGGCTGGGTCGCGCACGCGATCGGCGGTTTCGATCAGGACGCCGCACGGCAAAAACTCGACATATCCGACGACTATCATATCAATATCGCGGTCGCGATCGGCAGGCAGGGCGACAAGACGATGCTGCCGCCCGACCTGCAAGCCCGCGAAGCGCCCACGACGCGGCATCCGATCAGCCATTTCGTCAGCGAAGGCGTGTTCAGAAAGCCCTGAGCTTGGCCCATGGGTTGCTTCGGCTCGGTTGCAACGACGGCCGAGGCGCTGTCCATCAAGAAGAACCATGAAAGGTTGCAACCGTGGAATTCGGAATCTTCTCAAACGGCTTTCGCCCGCATTCAACGGCGGCCGAAAGCTATGCCGAAGACATTCGTGAGATCGTGCTGGCGGATGAGCTCGGTTTTCGCGATGCCTATATCAGCGAACATCATGGCGAGCCGCCGCATATCGGCAAGGTCGATACCATTCCCGTGCCCGATCTGCTGATCTGCAAGGCCGCCGGATTGACGCGCAACATCCGCATGGGATCGGCGGTGAAGCTCATTCATCTACAGCATCCGGTCGATGTCGCCATCCAGGCGGCGGTGACCGATCATCTGCTGGGGCCAGGTCTGTTGGGGGCTGGCCGTTATATCTTCGGCTTTGGCACCGGCTTTTCGGCGCCGCGATTTTCCGAGGAGCGCGGGTTGTCGTTCGACGATCGGCAGGCGCGGCTCATGGAATCGCTGCAGATCATTCAGCAGTGCTGGCAGACCGAACAACCGTTCGATGTCGACGGCCGATTTTGGAAGGGCAAGGGTATTCTCGCCTTGCCGAAACCCCTAGCTGCGCAAGGTCCACCCATGGCGACCGCGACCCACAGCGATGCGATGCTGAAAATTGCTGGCGAACACGGCTACACGCTGCTGTTTGCTTTTCTCGATCAGCCGCAGCTCATCAACGCGCGCGTCGAGAAATATAATGATTTCGCCGCGGCGGCTGGGCGGCCACGGTCTCGCAAGAATGTCACTGTATCGCGCCTGGTCTACATTGCCGACAGTCGCGAACAGGCGATCGAGGATCTGCGTGACGCGGTGGCCTATGAAGTGGGCGTGCAGGCGCAGCGCGGTTTCCTGGCGATGTTGAAACGCAACTACAATATCGACGTTCCCAACGATCGCAGCGCCATCGACGTTCTCGCGGGCAGCGGCTTGTATGTGCTGGGAACGGCCGAAGAAGTGACCCGGCAGCTCGAAGATTTCTATCATCAGTGCGGCGGCTTCGGCACCTTGCTCATCGTTGCTGGAAAGTCCTGGGCGAATTCGGAAAAACGCGCACGGTCGATGCGCGCTTTCATGCAGGATGTGGCGCCGAAACTCCGTCTATTGGATGACGCCCAGACGCAACTCGCCACGGCGGAATGATCGAAAAGAGAATGCCTAAGCGCGTGCAAACGACGCGCTTAGGCCGGCCGCCTATTCGATACGGAACTGTTTGGCGGGCGCTTCCCACTGTTCGAACGCCGCCTTCTGAATGTCGCTCAACTCCTGTGGTGTAGAGCCGACGAGGTCGAAACCGAGACGGCCGAAAGAATTCTGCGCTTCAGGAGATTTCACCGCCGCCGCGACCAGCGCCGAATATTTCTGGATGATCTCATCAGGCGTGCCTTGCGGGGCATAGAGCGAATACCAGCCGTCACCCGTGAGCTTGTATCCAAGCTCGCTGAACGTGGGAACGTCGGGCAGGAGGGTGGAGCGCTTTGTACCTGATGTCGCGACAATGCGGATTTTATTGCCCTCGTGCAGCGCCACGGCATCGGATGTCGGTGTCACGCCGAGGGCGACCTGCCCGGCGGCCACATCGTTGAGAATAGGCATGCTGCCGCGATAGGGCACATGGCGAATATCGAGCTTGGCCTGTTCGCCAAACAGGATGCCGAGAAACTGCGGGATGCCGCCATTGCCCGGCGAGCCGAAAGCCCCATTCTTGGGATGTTGCCGCAGCCAGACCACCGCATCCGGCAATTCTTTCGCTGATGTCAGCGGACCGGTCGACAGTGCGTATTCAAAACGGGCGACCAGCGAGATCGGTTTGAGATCGGTCAGCGGATTGTATTGCAGGTCGGGATAGATGGTGGGGTGGATGACGATCGGCGCGATCGGGCTGAACAGCAGGGTCCGGCCGTCGGCGGCCGCGGTGATGCCGGCACGCACGCCGATGCGGCCATCGGCGCCGACGCGGTTTTCGACGATGACCTGTTCGCCACTGTCCTTGCGGACAGCTTCCGCGATGAGCCGCGCGAGGCCATCGCCGCCACCGCCCGGCGCGAAGGGGAAAATGATGCGTATCGGCTGCGCGATCTGGGCTTGGGCCGCGCCGGCAAGGGTCAGCGAGAAGGCGGCAACGAGGGCCTTAAGCCCTGTCTTGAATGTCGTTGTCATCGGATGCTCCATTAATATATAATTTCTATAGAGATTATATATTTTAAGGCGAGTCAATCCAGTTAGCCGCTCGGTGGCTCGCATTTCCGCGGCGATTGCACTTCGATCACCTTGGCTGTGTTATCGCCGGAGTGGATTCGCACGATCCGGAGAAAATGCCAGATGAAGCGTCACCTCAGGCGGGCCGTCATTGCCGCTTCCCTATCGGCCGCTGCCGTTTTGCCGGCCTCCGCCCAAGGGCTTCCGCCAGGCTTTGCACGGGTTGCCGATGTAGTGCCGGGCATTTTGCAGGACGTGCGTTATGCCGGCAGCGACAATTTCTATGGCCGGCCGGTGCCTGGCTATGGTGCGGCCGAGTGCTGGCTGCTGAAGCCAGTGGCCGAAGCGCTGGGCAAGGTGGAGGCTGATGCGCGGGCGCGCGGTCTGCGGCTCGTGCTGTGGGATTGCTATCGGCCGCAGCGGGCGACGGATGCTTTCGTGCGCTGGGCGGCCGATCCCAACGATCAGGCGACCAAGGCGCGCTATTATCCCAACATCGACAAGAGTGCGTTGTTTGCGGCGGGCTATATCGCCAAGAACTCTTCGCATTCGACCGGCACGGCCGTCGACCTCGGCCTGGCGATGGCCGATGGGCGCGTGCTCGACTTCGGTTCGTCCTATGATCTTTCAGATCCGATGTCGTCGACCGCGTCCACTGCCGTGTCGGCGGCGGCGCGCAGCAATCGCGCCGTGTTGCGCTCGCTCATGGAGGCGCGCGGCTTCAAGAACTATCACCGCGAATGGTGGCACTATTCCTACCCGCCCGCCGGCCGGCAGCCGGCGCATGATGTGCCGATCACGGCGGGGCGCTAGATCATCGGTCGAGAACGGTCGGCGTGCTGCCGTCGGAAATGAATGACGCGCGATATTGACCGGTCTGCGCGGTGGCTTCGCACTCCACCGTGGCTCTGCCTGCATAAGGGTTGGTGAAGCGGCAGGAGCCGACGGCTTGCAGCCGTCGCGTATTGCCCTTGTTGCCGAAAACGATGAGGTCGACGGGCTGCACGACGGCATCCTCGCCTTGCTTGACCTGATGTTTCCCCATGCCGCTGAAGGTGATGATCTGCTTGTCGCGGCTGACGAAATAAAGGCCCGAACGACCATCAGGGTAGGACGTGTTCATCAGCGTATCGTGGCACGGACCGCTTTTCAGCCCGGGGCCGGAAAGATGCTGGCAAGTGCCTTTCAGGGTCAGCAGCTTGGTTTGCGCGGCCGCCGGAAAGGCAACACCTGTGGCAAGGCTCAGAACAATCAAAGAAAATAAATTTCGCATGATCAAAAATCCCCGGAAGATAACGATCCGGACGCGCAAATGTTCCCGCAGGTTCCATGACGCGCGACATGCTCCTGTCACACAGGCGACGCGCGAGCGTCACGCGACTCGCATAACCGGCTCGCACAATGAGCGGGGCGCATGCTCCGTCAGTTCGGGAGCCAGCCCTTGTCCGATGTCGCCGCCGCGGTTCGCCGCCACACCACGAGCAATCTCAAACAGGCCGTGCATAAAAACGGCACGTTGTCGCGCGAAGGGGCGATGGAACGGCTGTTCACCTTCGCCTTTCGCGGCCTGGTCTATCCGCAGATCTGGGAAGATCCGGTGGTCGACATGGACGCGCTGGCGATCCGCCCAACCGATCATGTGGTGACGATCGCCTCGGGCGGCTGCAATGTGATGAGCTATCTGGTGGCTGGGCCTGCCAAGATCACCGCGCTCGATCTCAATGGCGCTCATATCGCGCTCAACCGGCTGAAGTTGACGGCGGTGCGTACGCTGCCGGGCCATAAGGAATTCTATCGCTTCTTCGGTTGCGCCGATCGTCGTGACAATGTCGGTCTCTATGAACAGCATATTCGATCGGAACTGGACGAGACTTCGCAGCGCTATTGGGAAAAGCGCGGCCTGTCCGGCCGTCGCCGCATCGGCGCCTTCTCGCGCGGTTTCTATCGCACGGGGCTGCTCGGCTCCTTCATCGGCGCGGCCCATTTGGTGGCGCGTCTGCACGGCTGCGATCCCAAGCGCATTTTGAAAGCCACCTCGCGCGAGGAACAGCGTGCGCTGTTCGAGAAACATTACGCGCCCGTCTTCGACAGCTTCCTGTTGCGCCGCATCGTCGCCAATCCAGCGTCGCTTTACGGGCTTGGCATTCCGCCGGCGCAATATCGCGCGCTCGCTGGCGATGAAGGCATGCCTATTGTCTTGAAGAAGCGGCTCGAGACTTTGTGCTGCGACTTCGACATCGCCGACAATTACTTTGCCTGGCAGGCCTTCGGCCGTCGCTACGACACCGGCAGCAATCCGAGCTTGCCGCCTTATCTGCAGCAGCGCCACTTCGAAACCGTGCGGGCTCGGGCGAGCCGTGTCGACGTGCGCCATCAATCGATGACGCGCTTCCTGCACACGAGCCCCGGCGCCAGCGCCGATTGCTATGTGCTGCTCGATGCGCAGGATTGGATGAGCGACGTCGACCTCACCGAATTGTGGGAGGAGATCACCCGCACGGCGCGGCCGGGCGCACGCGTCATCTTCCGCACCGCCGCCGACGAGCGTTTGCTGCCAGGGCGCATTCCCGACCGCATCCTGTCGCGTTGGACCTATGAGGAGAGCCGCAGCCGCGTGCTTGGTGCCCGCGATCGCTCGTCGATCTATGGCGCGTTCCATCTCTACACCTTGCGGGGTGCGTGAGATGTCCGGCGCCGCCGAACATATGGATCGCATCTATCGGTGGCAGGCGCCGATCTACGATCTGACGCGCAAGCCTTATCTGCTCGGCCGCGACAGGCTGATTGCAGCACTCGATCCGCCGCCCGGTGGAACGGTGCTGGAGATCGGCTGCGGCACGGGGCGCAATCTCATTGCCGCGGCGCGGCGTTGGCCGCGCGCGCGTTTCTATGGCTTCGACATTTCGTCGGTGATGCTGGCCAATGCGCGCCGCGCCGTTCGCGATGCGGGCCTCGACAAGCGCATCATGCTGGCGCCGGCCGATGCGGCTTTGTTCGATCCGCAGCAGGTGTTCGGGCGCGGCAGTTTCGATCGCGTTTTCATGTCCTATACGCTGTCGATGATCCCGCCGTGGCGGGAAGCCTTGGCGCGCGGCTGTGACGTGCTGTCGCCGGACGGCGAATTGTTCGTTGCCGATTTCGGCGATCAAGCTCATCTGCCCAAGGCCTTTCGGGCGATGCTTTATCGCTGGCTGGCCGCCTTTTCGGTCACGCCGCGTCTTGATCTCGAAGAGGAGCTTGGCCGGCAGGCCGAGGCGCGCGGGCGCGTTTCGAAGTTCGAACGGCCTTATCGCGGCTATGCCTTCCTGGGACATATTGGCCCAGGGGTCTGATGCAACCAAATGAATAAGCAGGCCGTTGCCTTCCTGGATTGTTTTTCGGGAAGACTGTCATGCGCTTTCTCATCGGCCTTATTTTTGGCATTGCTCTCACCATCGGCGTGGCCTGGGTCATCGATCACACGGGCTCCGGCGGCCCGGAAAGCCGCCTCGTCAATTGGGATCAGTTCGAGAAGACCGTCGATGGCGTCCGCCAGAGCGTGCGGCGCCTGGCGGAGTGAAGGATAATCTGGCTCCGACCAATTGCTTCCGGTCTTTCCCGCGCGCCATAATGGCCGTGTAAGCGACGAGGCGCACCATGGGTTGGTCGGTCATGATCGGGCGCATTGCCGGAACGGCGGTGCGCATTCACATCACATTCCTGCTGTTTCTTCTGTGGATCGGTTTCGCCTCCTGGCGTACCGGCGGTTCGGACGCCGCGTGGAACGGCGTCGCCTTCATGGTGCTGCTGTTTGCCTGCGTGCTGGCGCATGAATTCGGCCACATCTTCATGGCGCGCCGTTTCGGCATCGCCACGCCCGATGTGACCCTGCTGCCGATCGGTGGCGTGGCGCAGCTTGAGCGCATGCCCGAAAAGCCGATGGAACAGCTTTGGGTGGCCATCGCCGGGCCGGCTGTGAACGTGGTCATCGCTTTGGTGTTGATCTTCGCTTTGGGCGCGACGACCGATGTGCAGCAATTGGCGCAGATCGAGGACGGGCGGCACAATCTCATCGCGCGGCTCGCCAGCGCCAATTTATTCTTGGCCATCTTCAATCTCATCCCCGCCTTTCCGATGGACGGCGGGCGCGTGCTCAATGCCATTCTCGCCATGCGTATGGACCCGCGCCGCGCCGTGCAGATTTCGGCGCGCATCGGCCAGGGCTTTGCCTTGCTGCTGGGCTTCCTGGGCCTGTTCGGCAATCCGCTGCTCGTCTTCATCGCCATCTTCATTTATATGGCCGCCGCCGCCGAGGCGCAGGGCAGCACGTTGCAGAGCACGACGTCAGGCCTTTCTGTTTCCGATGCGATGGAGACGAAGTTTCTCACCATTCCGGTCGAAGCTGATCTCGCGCACGCGGTCGAAACGCTGCTGGCCTCATCGCAGCATGAGTTTCCGGTGGTCGATGCTTTCGGCAAGCCGATCGGTGTTTTGACCCGCGACGATCTGCTGTCGGCCTTGAAAACCAAGACGCCGGATGCGCCGGTGAGCGAAGCGGTCAATGCCGGTGCGCCAAGCGTTCACCCGCGCGACAGTCTCGACAGCGCCTTGCGCACGCTCAATGCAACCGGCGCGCCGGCGATCAGCGTTATCGACGAGCAGGGCCGTGCAGTGGGCATGCTGACGACACAGAACGTTCTGGAAATGATGATGGTGCGCAACGCACGGCCGGAATGGAATTTCGAAGAAGTGCGGCTTTCGTTCCCCTTAAGCCGATCACTTTAGAGTGACAGCCTTCCGCTGATCTACGGAGGTGATCCCACCGTTATGGATTCGGTCACACCGGCCATCCTTGAGGAGGGAGCACTCGTTATGAAGACAATCTCCAAACTCGCGTTCGCCGCCGCCTTTCTGAGTTCAGCTTCGCTGTTCACGCCGATGGCCTCGGCCGCACCGTTCAGTCCGACACCGCTCGCGACCCAGGGCGATGTCGAAATCGTTCCCGCTGCCATGACGCGCCGTGAGCGTATGATGCATCGCCGTGCCATGAAGAAGCATCATACGATGCGCGGTCATCGGTCGATGCGGCGCGCACCCATGCGTGGCCATCGCACGATGGGTCGCAAAGACATGACGAATTCCGATGCGGGCGCGCCCATGACCTCACCCCGCGCGCCGACGAGCCAACGCGGCCCGATGACCCCGCCGAAGGATATGTCCACGTCCGATGCCGGTGCGCGTAACAACTCGCGGGCGCCTGCAAGTGTGCCTGGCCCTCGGACGCCGCCGAAAAATATGTCGACGACTGACTCGCCCCGATAAGTTGGATACTGGGCCTATCACCTGGTTCCCGGATCACGCTGCGCGTGTCCGGGAATACACAAAGGTCCGGGCTCAAGAGTCGGGCTTACAACCCCTTCGCCAACTTCTCCGCCACAAAAGGCGCGAAGTATGTCAGCACGCCTTTCGCGCCGGCGCGTTTGAAGGCGATGAGACTTTCGGCCATGGCTTTCTCGTGGTCGAGCCAGCCGCGTTCCACCGCCGCCATGATCATCGAATATTCGCCGGACACTTGATAGGCATAGGTCGGCACGCCGAACGTGTCGTGGACGCGGCGGATGATGTCGAGATAGGGCAGGCCGGGTTTCACCATCACCATGTCGGCGCCTTCGTCGAGATCGAGTTCGACTTCGCGCAAGGCTTCGTCTGAATTGGCGGGATCGAGTTGATAGGTGCGCTTGTCGCCCTTCAGCAGGCCGCCAGAGCCGACCGCGTCGCGGAATGGGCCGTAGAAGGCCGAAGCGTATTTAGCCGCATAGGCCATGATCTGCACGTGCTGGAAATTTTCCGCATCGAGACCCCGGCGGATGGCGCCGACGCGTCCGTCCATCATGTCGGAGGGCGCGATGATGTCGGCGCCGGCGCGCGCTTGCGTCAGCGCCTGGCCGACGAGCACTTCGACGGTTTCGTCGTTGAGGATTTCATCGCCGCGCATCAGGCCGTCCTGGCCGTGGCTGGTGTAGGGATCAAGTGCGACGTCGGTGAGCAGGCCGATGTCGGGAACCGACTTCTTGATGGCGCGGCAGGCGCGGCAGATCAGATTGTCGTCGTTCAGGGCCTCGCTGCCGTCCTCGTTGCGCAGTTTCGGGTCCGTATAGGGAAAGAGGGCGATGGCGGGGATGCCGAGTTTCGCCGCCCGTTCGGCCTCGCGCACGGCCTCATCCACGGAATAACGCTCGACGAGCGGCATGGAATCCACAGGAATCCGCTGGCGGGACCCGTCGACGATGAAAATCGGCCAGATCAGGTCGTCGACCGTGACGACGTTCTCGCGGGTCAGCCGGCGGGTCCAGTCGGTGCGGCGCAGGCGGCGGGGGCGGTGCGTCAGATCGAGGCGGGGTGCGTCCTGGCCGACTTTGCTGACGGGGGCTTTCCGGCCTGTTTTCGACGCCATTTCATGCTCCTTGCCGGTTCCCGGCCATTCGCCGCCATTGCGCGGCCATTTTCCCGTTGGAAATCGCTTGGGGAAATCGCTGCATTAACCGCAGGCAATATCATGTTGCCCAGGTTGGCAAAACCGACGCGTTGACGCGGGGAACCGTCGGTTCTATCCGGAAATCCCCCCTCCGCACCGATTCATATGGTGCGTCCGGAGCTTGCGCATGCCGATCGTCCAGGCGGACCGATCAGACCCATTCGACGACCGCGAGGCCATTCAGGTTGGGCCGGAGGCGGAGCGCCGCCGCCGTGCCTCGCTGCGCTGGGCCATCATGCTGGTGGTTTACATGCGGGCCCTGGCGGCCCTGTGGATGATCCTCGGCCTCGTTAACTGGATGAAGTTACTTTTCCCGGCCGGAGGCCCGCCAAACCTTCCTGAAAGCCTAAATACGACGATCGCCGTTCTGGCGGTTGTGCAGGTGGTGGCCGCCGCCGGGCTCTGGTTGGCTAATCCCTGGGGCGGGGTTTTGTGGCTGGTGGTGGCTTTGGGGGAGGCGCTGGCGGCACTCTTCGTGCCCGATTTCCCCAACGGCGGAGGCCTGCTGATGGCCCTCTATGCGCCGCTTATTTTAGTCTATTTCCTACTGACTTATCTGGCTTCTCGGGAAACCGAGGCGCGTTACGGAGGCCGTCCGAGACCGCTTATGAGACGCTTCAAACGCTCGGGAAGTTAGGTAATTTTTACTCAAAAAACAGGCGGTTAGTTAAGCATCGCAAAAGCCCAAAGGGTAAATCTGGGATTCATTCTGTTATTTAAACTCGTCTTCATTCGCTCAACCTATGTTCCTTACCAACGAGCCGGCAGAGACCGGCCGGGCAAGGTGTTAACGGGGTGATGAAAATGAGTACGGCTTTGAAGTCTGAACAGTCCCAGAACCGGGCCGAGCGCACTGCGCAGGTGCGCCCCGCCTATCTGGAATCCCTGACGCTGGTGGAGCGGCTGCATCGTCGCCTGCTCGATGTGATCAAGGATGAATTCGACCGTCGTGGCCGCAGCGACATCAACGCGGTGCAGGCGCTGCTGCTCTATAACATTGGCGGCAGCGAACTGACGGCGGGCGAGCTGCGCACACGCGGCTACTATCTCGGCTCCAACGTCTCCTACAACGTCAAGAAACTGGTCGAGATGAACTATCTGCACCACGCCCGGTCTCGCGTGGATCGCCGCTCGGTGCGCATCAGCCTCACCGACAAGGGCAAGGAAGTGCACGACGTCGTCGCCGCGCTCTATGAAAAGCATGTCCTGACGGTCGAGCAGATCGGCGGCATTCAGGCGGAAGATTTCGTCCGTATGAACCAGGCCCTGGTGCGTCTCGAGCGCTTCTGGACCGACCAGATCCGTTATCGCCTGTAGGATTGTTAGAAACGAGCGTTTTCTTGTGCTCCCGCGGGAAGGTACAAGAAGTATCTAGTTTTGAAAAGCATCTGGCAGGCAGGTGGCTGCTTACCGGATGCTTTCTCTTATGTAACTATATTAGCAGCTCGATAAAGCGTCGGATGTGTGGGTAACGCTACCGGAGGCCTTTTCTCTGGAATACGCCCGTACGAAAATGACTGAATCTGACGTTTTAGGGAGAGGGCCGTGACGGCCGGAAATCGTATTTACCAATCCACCGCCGTATTCGGCATAAGCAGCCGCATATTGGAGCTGTCTTATGTCGATCGCGGTGAGCTCGACAAGGAGCTTCAACGTCTCCTGCAACGACCGACGCACATCGCCCTAAAGGGCGAGTCCAAGTGCGGCAAAAGCTGGCTGCGGCAGAGGAACATTCCGAATGCGATAACGGTTCAGTGTCGTCTCAATAGGACGGTGCTTGATCTCTACGTTGACGCTCTAAGCCAACTGGGTATCCGGCTTACGCTGGAAACTGCAAATCGCACCGGTATTAAAGGAACGGTCGAGGGGACCGCTGAGGGTGGCTGGAGCATTCTTGCCAAGGTGACGGCCAAGGTAGGCGGCACTGTTGAGAAGGAACGCACAGAGAAGACGAAGCCCGTAGGTCAGGACATCAACGACCTTCGTTTTATCGCCGACATTATTCGAGAGAGCGGTCGGCGGCTTGTCATTGAGGATTATCATTACCTCTCACAACACGAACGGGCGGCGTTTGCTTTCGATCTCAAAGCACTCTGGGACTATGAGTGCTTCGTCGTTATTATCGGCATATGGCCCGAAAACAATATGCTACTGGCTCTGAATCCTGATCTGTCGGGCAGGGTTACGGAAGTCTCGATCTACTGGAGCTCGGAAGACCTCTACAAAATCATCCTTCAGGGAACGAAGGCATTGAACATTGAGGTCTCAAGGCCAATCGCGAAGCGATTGGTAGAGGACTCGTTCGGCACGGCAGGGGTCCTGCAGGCGCTGATGCTCAAAATGCTGGATGAGCAAGGTATAGAAGAAACCGGCGATCAGCTTCGTGTATTGGACGAGATGAAGGCCTATGAACACGCCGCCTGGTCCTATGCGGATCAGTTGAATGCTGTCTATCAGAGCTTCGCCTCGCGTGTTGCTCGAGGCATTCGAGCCCGGCCTAATAGTACGGGCATCTATGCCCATTCATTGGCAGTTATTTTGGACGCTGATGATGAAACTTTGCTTAAGGGTATGCATTTGAACGATATCTATTCCCAGGCGAGCGAGCGGGAGCCGCGAGTGCAGAAGGGCAATCTGAGGCAGGCGTTAGATAAGATGGATGAGCTACAGATTGATGATGACGGGCGCGGTCTGGTTCTCACTTATGATGGCAATTCCGGTCTAATGGTCGTTGTGGACAAACAACTGCTTTTCTACCGAAAGTATGCGAGCGTTCACTGGCCTTGGGAACAAATGGTGGCAAGCAACGACGAAAAAGAGACGCTGACTTTCGGCGGCGAAAAGTGAAGATCCGCTTCGTCGAATGATCTGGTAAAATGAGCCACGGAAGACTTGAAATAAACAAGTAAAGTCAAATAATTATGCTTCGTTTGTAGTTCTTCACTGAGTCCCTTGAAAGCAGCCCGGTGAGGGGCTGTTTTTGCTTGTGGGGAGGTCACCAGTGCCCGCTTGGATTTCGCTTACGCATGTCCGACGATGCAAGCGAATGCGAGGGGTTGAGATTCATGCTGCCGAATTGGCTCGTTCGTTTCTGGTCTTCGTTCTCGATGACCGGACTGTTACTGGCGACATTGTTCTTCGCGGCGTCCCTCACGCCGACCCTGATCCCCCGCAACTATCTCACGCAAGGCGTGCTCTCCGGTGTGGCCGCTGCTGCCGGCTATGGCCTCGGCTTTTTTCTGCGTTGGCTCTGGCGCTATCTGGAACTGCCGGAGTTCAGGGCGCGCACCCAGTTCATCTCGAAAATCATCGCCTCGGTCGTCTGCGGTCTCATCGGCCTCGCTTTTCTATGGCAGGCGGCCGAGTGGCAGAATTCGATCCGCCGGCTGATGCATCTCGATCCGGTGGATACGGCCCACCCCTTCGAGGTCGGTGCCATTGCGCTGCTCACCTTCATCATCGTGATCGCGCTGGCGCGGTTGTTCAATCTTTTGCTCTATTTCATTTCCGGCCAGCTCAATCGCTTTGTGCCCAAGCGCATTTCCTATGTGGTGGGCACGGCGATCGCGGTTCTGCTGTTCTGGTCGGCGGCCAATGGCGTCATCTTCCGCTATGGCCTGCGCGTGCTCGACAGCTCCTTCCAGCGGCTCGATGCGCTGATGCCGCCCGACATGCAGGCTCCGACCGATCCGACGAAGACCGGCAGCGCTGCCTCTTTGGTGCGCTGGCAGGATCTCGGCCGTATGGGCCGCTCCTATATCGCGACGGGGCCGAGCGCCGCCGATATCAACGCTTTCACCAAGGAGCCGGCGAAACAGCCGGTGCGGGTTTATGTCGGGCTTGAATCAGGCTCGACGCCGCAGGAGCGGGCGCGGCTGGCGCTGGAGGAATTGAAGCGGGCAGGCGGCTTCAATCGCAAGACCCTCGTCATCATCACGCCCACCGGCACCGGCTGGGTCGATGAACAGGCGATCGATCCGATCGAATATTTGCACCATGGCGATATCGCCAGCGTCGCCACGCAATATTCCTATCTCGCGAGCTGGATGTCGCTTCTGGTCGAGCCCGGCTATGGCGCCGAACAGTCGCGCGCTCTGTTCAGCGAAATCTATGGCTATTGGCGCAACCTGCCGCGCGATGGGCGGCCGAAGCTTTATCTGTTCGGACTGAGTCTGGGCTCGCTCTCGACCGAACTCTCGAACGACCTGTTCGAAGTTTTGGGCGAGCCCTATCAGGGCGAACTTCTGGCTGGGCCGCCCTTCGCCAGCCGCATCTGGCGCTCGATCACCAATCGCCGCAATCCCGGCACGCCCGAATGGCTGCCGCAATTCCGCGACGGCTCCTATGTGCGCTTCACCGCGCAGGAGAATGCGCTGGAAATCCAGGATGCGCATTGGGGGCCGTTGCGCGTCGTCTATCTGCAATATGCCAGCGACCCGATCGTCTTCTTCGAGCCACGTTCATTCTACCGCCAACCCGATTGGATGAAGACACCGCGCGGCCCCGATGTCTCGCCCGATCTGCGCTGGTATCCGGTCGTCACCTTCCTGCAACTGGCGCTCGATCTCGCGGTGGCGACGACCGCGCCTATTGGATTCGGCCATGTCTATGCGGCGGAGAATTATATCGATGCGTGGAAGGAAGTGGCCAATATCGATTACTGGTCGCCGGTGGAGACGGATCGGTTGAAGGAGCTTTTCATCGCGAAGCGGGCGGGGAAGAAGTGACGGGATAACCGTCATTGCGAGGAGCACAGCGACGAAGCAATCCAGGGGCGTGTGGTAGGGCCCGTAGCACAGACATATCGGCATCGATGATCGAGCCTCCTGGATTGCTTCGCTGCGCTCGCAATGACAGTTATCTTGCTACCTCCGCTTCACCTCATGGGGCGTCTTCCCAAACGCCGCCTTGAACGCGCGGCTGAAGTGGGAGAGGTCGCTGAAGCCATAGGTCAGCGCCGCATCCGTCACCTGCTGCACCTGGCCTTCGCTCAGCGCGCGATAGCTCAAAGTCAGACGCTGCTGCCAGAGCCAGCGGATCGGTGTCGTCGCTTCCGCCGCGAACAGGCGGTTCAGGGTGCGGGGCGCCATGTTCTGGGCTTGCGCGATCGTTTCCAGATCGAGATCGGGATCGTGCAGGTTCGCGCGGATAAAGGCTTTCACCCGTTCGAGGCGCGGGTCGCCGCGTGACGTCTCGGCGACGAGTTCGCTTTCCAATGTGGTGGCGAACATGTCGAGCGCCGACTGGCTCAGTCGGTCGACCACCGTGTCGGCGACATCGTCGAGTTCGGTCATCCGGCGAATGAGAGTGCCGCAAAGAACACCGAGCTTCGATGAGTGTGGAACAGCGCGCGCCGCCAAGGTCGCAGCTTCGGGTAGGCGCGCGGTGAGCAGGGGCCTTGGGATCGACACCATTATCGCGCGGGCACGTGGCCCGAATTCCAAAGCGAACGGCTGCGATTGGTCGTGCAGCACCATGTCGCCTGGGTGCAGCGGCGCCTCGCGGCCGCACTGGCTCAAAATGGTTTCGCCGCCGAGCGACAGCCACAGCATGAAATAGTCGCGTGGGTCCTTGCGGATATCTTGCGGGCTGCGGGTAACGTGGATGCGCTCGCCGTCGCGCGTCGCCGACCAGATGTCGTTGATGTGGAGTGCGCCGAACCGGCGGATGGCGACGCGCGCGCGAAAGGCCTGCGGCGCGCGGCGGCATTCGGTGCGCGAGAAATCGCGGCAGGTCACCTGATGCCAGTGATCGAAACCATCGCCGGGCCGAACGGCGGTGACATCCAGGATGGGAGCCGACATGGGCGTTCTCCGACGCGTGAACGGGGCGCATTAAGCCCCCGATGTCAGGCTCTGGCAAGATTCCGGCCAAGCTTTCCAAAGATCGCGATCTTTGGCACGCAGAGGCCAAAAGCTGGCCACGGCAGGCAAGCGCGCTGGCGGTGCGCGGTGCTAGGCAGGAACATCAGAGCGGGAGGTTTTCATGCCATATCAAGTCAGCAGCATCGATCCGGCCAAGACGGTTTGCATCGTCGTCGACATGCAGAACGATTTCGTCGCCAATGGCGCCAAACTGCAATCGAAACAGGCCCATGACATGGTGCCGAAACTGGCGCAGACGTTGAAGGCCTATCGCGAGAAGGGCATCCGCATCATCTATACGGCGCATGTGCATCGCAAGGACGGCAGCGACATGGGCCTCTACGACGATCTCTATGGGCCGATCGCCGACCGCTCCTCGCTGGTCGACGGCTCCACCGGCGCGGAGATTTACAACGATCTGGCACCGGCGGCGGGCGAGCACATCATCAAGAAACACCGCTACAGCGGTTTCTTTGGCACCGATCTCGACATCATCCTGCGCGAATGGGGCATCGAGACCGTCATCGTCACCGGCACGACGACGGAAAACTGCTGCCACGCGACGGCGCGCGACGCCATGTTCCACAATTACAAAGTGGTCTTCCTGTCCGACTGCACCGGCACGTTCGATTATCCCGATGTCGGGCAGGGCGCGATGGCGGCTGCCGACGTGCATCGTGCGACGTTGACCATCCTTGCCTTCTCCACCGCTCATGTGATGACGGCGGACGAATGTCTGGCCCGGGTCGAGGGCGCGCCGGTGCCGCTGCGCAAAGCCGGCTGATTTGTGCGGGTGAGATGTGAACGAGTTATGCGATTTGCGAGTGGCTATGTTAGTGTCTGCGACATGCATGGCTTTCGCAATCAGGCCCGACATTGAGCACACCGACCAAGGGTAAACCCGCCGCACGGCGTTCGGTGAGCGCGACCTCGCTCACCACCAAAACCGATAAAGGCAGCGTGCAATCGGCCGAGGTCGGCCTCAATCTGCTCGTCACCCTGGCCGAGAATGGCGGCGACCTGACCTTGTCGGCGCTATCAGCGCACGCGCAGATGGCGCCGGCCAAGGCGCATCGTTATCTCGTCAGCCTCGTGCGCGCCGGTTTCGTCGAGCAGGACGCACGCTCCGAGCGTTATACGCTGGGGCCGCAAGCGATCCGCGTCGGGCTGGTGGCGATCGGCCGTCTCGACATGATGGAGGAGGCGACCAATGCGCTCTATCGGCTGCGCGACCGCATCGACGAGACCGTTCTGCTCGCCGTGTGGGGCGCCCATGGTGCGACGGTGGTGCGGCGTGTCGATGCCAGCCGGCCGGTGACAGTCAATGCGCGGGTCGGATCGGTGCTGCCGCTGTTGCGCTCGGCGACCGGATTGGTGTTCGGCGCCTTCCTGCCTAGGGACACGGTGGAGCCGGTGCTGACAACCGAACTGGCACGGGCGCGGGAAGGCTCGCCGCCGGCGTTGGCGACCACCGAACAGGCGGCTTATCGCCTGTTCGAGGGCGTGCACCAGCGCGGCATCGGCTTCGTCGATGGCGCAAGATTGATCGGCATTCAGTCGTTCAGCGCGCCGGTCTTCAATGCCGAGGGCGATCTCGCCTGTGCGCTGACGACGCTTGGCCCCACAGGCAGTTTCGACGATCGCCCCGATGGCCCGACCGCGCTTGCCGTGCTCGACGTGGCGCGCGATCTGTCGGTGAGGCTCGGCAGCTTCAAGGTGTGAAGCGGCCGGGTTTTACGCCCGACCGGTGGGGAATGGGCTCCAGTCGCACATTTCCATCATGGTGCGCGACATCTCTTCGAACAGACCGGCGCGGATGCGGGCGCCCTCCGGTGTGTCGGCGAGATTGGTCTGCTCCAGCGGATCAGTGCTGAGATCGTAGAGTTCGACGAGCGGCAGCTTGTCGTAAATGCTCATGCGATGGCGCTGGGTGACGATGGAGCGCGTGCGCAACGGGCCATCGAAGCAGGGAAAGGCTTCGTGCCCGTCTTCCTCGATCAACACCGCCTTGCGCCAATCGGCTTTCGGATCGTGCAGCAGCGGCCGCAGGCTGCGGCCTTGCATGCCGTGGAAGGGTGCAAGTCCCGCCGTGTCGAGGAAGGAGGGCGCCAGATCGATGGTGCTGGTCAGTGCATCGATGGCCGTGCCGCCGTTCTTTTCGCCGGGATCGCACCAGATCAGCGGCACGCGCACCAGGCCATCGTAGTGCAGCGATGATTTCAGCATCAGGCCATGGTCGCCCATGAAGTCGCCGTGGTCGCTGGTGAAGATGATGGTGGTGGTGTCGGCGAGACCAAGCCGCTCCAAGGTGGTGACGATGGCGCCGACCGCATCGTCGATCATGGTGATCATGCCATAGGTCAAGGCGATGGCCTGGCGGGTTTCCTCGACATCGACGACGAACGGCACCGTGCCCAAGGTCTTGGCCTTGCCGGCTTTCCGCAATTCGCGCAGGCGCGTGATGATGGGATGATCGGCCGGGTGGCCTGAGATCGGCGACAGCGGCACGTTCGCGGGATCGTACATGTCCCAGTAGTGGCCCGGCGGCGTGAACGGGTGATGCGGATCGGGAAAGGAGCAGTGCAGGAAGAACGGCGAATCGCTTTGCGCCAGGCTTTCGAGGCGGGCGACGGTGCGTTCTTGAATATAGCGCGTTGGATAAAACTCTTCGGGCACGCTCGTGCGATAGGCCTGCGGCACCGTATAACGATCGTCGGGCAAGGCGTTGGCGGGGCCGCGCGCCGCGTCGGCATTGGGCAGGCGCTGTTTCAGCCAGCCGTCATAGTCGCCATGCACCATGTCGCCGTGCATCGTGCACAGTTCGATTTCATCGAAGCCGTAGTAGGGACCGAAAATGGGCTGCGGGTCGCTCTGCCAGCGCTTCAGGCTCTCTTCGTTATAGTTGCCATCGCTCCACATCGCCTTTTCGGTTTCGCTTAATGCGGCGGGCGGTGGTGTAAGCGCGGGATTGGCTTGTGGCGCCACGGTTGCGGGCGGCAGGCCGGTCATGTTCTGCAGATGCGACTTGCCGACGAGCCCGGTGCGATAGCCGGAAGCGCGCAGCAGGTCGCCAAAAGTATTGCTGCGCAACGCCAGTGGCACGCCGTTGCAATGCAGGCCGTGCACCGAAGGCATGCGGCCGGTCATCATCGTGGCGCGGTTGGGCATGCAGATCGGCGAGGCGACATAATTGCGCGTGAAACGCCGTCCGCGCGCCGCCAACGCATCGATATGCGGCGTGGCGATCACCGGATTGCCGTAGCAGCCGAGATGATCGACACGATGCTGATCGGTGGTGATGAACAGGATGTTCTTGCGGTGGGCGGGCATGGTCGGCCTTACTGCTTGATCTGCGGCAGGCGTTCGATCTTCTTCGCCCATTCGTCCATGTCGTGGCGGACATAGGCGGCGCTGTCGGCGACCGAGAGGGATTGCGGCGCCAGGGAATGCACTTTCAGACTGTCGGCGAAGCCCGGCGAGGCGGTGGCGCGGTTGATGGCGCCGTTGAGCTTGTCGATGATCTCCTGCGGCGTGCCGGAGCGGGCGAAAACGCCGAACCAGTAATAGCCGGTGTCGAGATCGACGCCGCCTTCGCGGAAGGTCGGCACATTGGGCAGGACATCGCAGCGCTTGGCGGTGGACACGCCGAGGGCGCGCACGGTGCCCGCTTCAATGGCGCCGACGGCGGAGACGGCCGACACGAACAGGGCGTCGAGATGGCCGCTGATCACGTCTTGAAAGGCCGGGCCCGAGCCACTGTAGGGCACTTTCTGCATCTTCGCGCCGGCGCTCGCCTGAAACTCGATGGCGACGGTTTCGGCCGGCGTGCCGAGGCCCGAGCCGCCATACATGATCTCGCCGCTCTTGCTGCGGGCAAGCGTGACGAAATCCTTCAGCGTGGCGGCGGAAAATTTCGGATTGACGACGAGCACGTTGCAGCCGCCGGAAGCGAAGATGGCGGCGGGCACGAAGTCGGTCGCCGGATTGTAGGGAATGTTTTTTTGAATGTGCGGGTTGATCGACATCGGGCCTTCGCCAGCCATCAAGAGCGTGTAGCCATCGCTCGCTCCGCCTTTGACTGATGTCGCGGCGAGGGTGCCGCCGCCGCCGACCTTGTTTTCGATGAGAACGCGCTCGCCGATTTCCTTGCCGAACGGTTCGGCCAACAGGCGCGCCGCCGTGTCGGCTGGGCCGCCGGCCGCATAGGGCACCACGAGAATGATCGGCTTGCGCGGATAATCCTGCGCCGCCGCGGCGGAGACGAAGCCGGCGAGGCCGAGGCACAGCGAAAACGAGCGTTGGAATTTCATGGCGTCATTCCCTCCCTGGACCAGACGACGTGCGGCGTCTGTTGACTTCCGGATAAAATCGTAATTGATTACGTATATCGTAAATTGACCTCTGTCCAGTCCGGCCGAAAATGGCCGGCAGGCGAGGGTGGGAACGCCAGTCGGGAAGGATCGCCATGACGAAAACTGCCACGGCCTCTTGTCCGTTTTCCGGGGCGAGCACGGAGACATCGCCGACCGGCTGTCCGGTGTCCCATCACGCTGCCGCTTTCGATGCCTTCGAGGGGCCATATCAGGTCGATCCGGCGGAGGCGCTGCGCTGGGCGCAGGAGAGCGAACCCGTCTTCTACAGTCCGAAGCTCGGCTACTGGGTGGTGACGCGCTATCAGGACGTGAAGGACATCTTTCGCGACAACATTCTGTTCTCGCCGTCGATCGTGCTGGAGAAGATCACGCCCGCGCCGCCGGAGGCGCAGACCATCCTGTCGCAATATGGCTATGCCATGGACCGGACGATGGTGAACGAGGATGAGCCGGCGCATATGCAGCGCCGCCGTCTGCTCATCGAATCTTTCGCGCCGGACGAATTGAAAAAGCAGGAAGCGGATATTCGTCGCCTGACCCGCGACTATATGGATCGCTTCATCGACAAGGGGCGGGCCGATCTCGTCGACGACATCTTCCGCGAAATACCCCTGACGGTCGCGCTGCATTTCCTCGGTGTGCCGCAGGACGGCATCGACGAGCTGAGGCAGTTTTCCGTCGCGCACACGGTCAACACCTGGGGCCGGCCGACACGCGAGGAGCAATTGGGCGTCGCCGATACGGTCGGCCGTTTCTGGCAGGCGGCCAATCGCATTCTCGACGAGATGATGCGCGATCCCTCGGGTACGGGCTGGATGCATTTCTCCATCCGCCAGCACCACAAACATCCCGATGTGGTGACGGAATCCTATCTGCGCTCGATGATGATGGCGATCCTCGTCGCGGCGCATGAAACCACGTCCTATGCCGCGACCAATGCCTTTCGCCTGTTGCTGTCGGATCGTAATGCCTGGAACGAGCTGTGCGAAAATCCGGACCTCATTCCCAATGCGGTGGAGGAATGCCTGCGCCGCGCCGGTTCCATCGTCGCCTGGCGTCGCCTGGTCACGGCGGACACGAGTGTCGGCGGCGTCGACATTCCGAAGGGGTCGAAACTGCTCATCGTCATGGCCTCGGCCAATCATGACGAGCGGCAGTTCGAAAACCCCTTCAGTCTCGATCTGCATCGCGGCAATGCGATTGATCATCTCTCCTTCGGCTATGGCAGCCATCAATGCATGGGCAAGAACATCGCCCGCATGGAAATCCGCATCTTCCTCGAAGAGTTCATCAAGCGGCTGCCGCACATGCGGATGGAGCCGCAGACATTCGAATTTCTGCCGAACACGTCTTTCCGTGGTCCCAAACATCTGTGGGTGACCTGGGATCCCAAGGAAAATCCGGAACGCCGCGATCCATCGCTGCTGGGCAGGTATCAGGATTTCAAGATCGGCGCACCGTCGAAGCGCGAGATCGCGCGGCCCTTGCGTGTCAAACAGATTCATCGCGAGACGGATCAGGTGGTACGGCTGGTTCTGGAAGATCCGCATGGCCGTGACCTGCCGAACTGGACCGCCGGTTCTCATATCGACGTGGTCGTCGATGGCCTCGATCGGCAATATTCGCTGTGCGGCGATCCGGCGTCTCGAACTTATGAGATCGCCGTGTTGCGCGAGGATGGCGGACGCGGCGGTTCGAAGTTCATCCACGAGCAGGTCAAGGAAGGCATGATCCTGCGTACGCGTGGGCCATCGAACCGCTTTCGTCTCGATGAAGCGGCTGAAGGTGTCGTGCTGATCGCGGCGGGTATCGGCATTACGCCTATCATCGCGATGGCCGACCGTTTGAAGGCACTCGGTAAACCTTATGAACTTCACTACGCTGGGCGTTCGCCTGATGACATGGCTCTGGCCGAGCGTGTCATGCGCGACCACGGCGCGCACCTGCATCTGCATTGTAAGTCGCAGGGGCACCGGCTCGATCTGGCTGATGTCATGAACGCTCTGGCGCCGGGTTGGCAGGTCTATGCCTGCGGCCCCGAGCGTCTGCTGAGCGAGATCGAGGCGCTGGCCGAAGGCTGGCCTGATGGTCGCTTGCATGTGGAACATTTCAGCGGGTCAGGTCTGTTGCTTGATCCGTCGAAGGAAATCTCTTTCGAAGTCGAGTTGCGCGATTCCGGCCGCACGCTGCAGGTGGCGCCGGATCAAACCCTGTTGCGCGCGCTGCATGCGGCGGGTGTCGATGTCGCCTGCGATTGCGAGGAGGGTCTGTGCGGCTCGTGCGAAGTCGGCGTCATCGAGGGCGATGTCGATCATCGCGACATGGTGCTGACGCGGGCCGAGCGGACGGAGAATCGCCGCATGATGGCCTGTTGCTCGCGAGCACGACAGGGCAAGCTGACTTTGTCGCTGTAGAGCGACGATCTATGCCTTTGAAATGTTAGCGTAACTGTTTTGTCTTCGCGATGTCGCTTCGGCTGCGCATTGCAACGCCAGTGTCAGGACTGATAGGTTTGACACGAAGCCGTGCGCAGCAACCGCGCGGCAGGATGAAGGCGAAATAGAGCAGTATGGGTATTTTACCGGCGGTTCCTCGATCGAGTGAAGCAGCTCCGCCGGAACCTTTCACCATCGATGCCACGATTGCGCTAGAAGACCGCATTGCCGCGGCGCTTTTTCTCTATCGCGATCTCTTTGCCAGCGCGCGTCGCCGCTGGTTGATGGTGCTGGCTTGGATCGTCATCGTCCTGCTCCTCGTGATCGGATTTCAAGCATGGGGTGCAAGCGGCAAGGACGACTTGCAGGCCTTCGCTAAACGCTTCTTCTCGGATCTGACCGGCATTCCCGGTTTGCCGCTGCCGCTTATCCTGGTGCCGGCGGCGATCTATTATTTTCTTCAACCTGTTATCGTTCGCCGCCGGTTGCGGCTTTGGTATCGCGACGAAAAGCTCGATCAGCCTTTCATCGGGCAATATCGCTTCGAGGCCGGTGGTCTTGTTTCAGCGGCCGCCGATCACACCAGTGCGATCGCTTGCCGGCGCCTTGGCGGCATTGAGGAAACCGCTGGTCATGTCTTCGTGCAACTCAAAGACATTGAGGACGTGATCGTTTTGCCGAAGCCGCAGCTCTCGCCGGATCAGGTGGAGAAACTCAAGACTTGGGCATCGTTCTGTCATGTCGATGGTCTGGGCTCGGCGTTGCCGGCGCCTGAAAGTGAGGCATCCGGCGAGCCGAACCTGACGATCCGTTTCGTGCCGACGGAAACCGATCGCGCCGCGACGCTGACGTGGCAACAGGAGCGACCTGGAATGCGCCGGCGGCGCTGGCGCGGCTTCGCGACGGCCTTCCTCGTCACCGCAGCGATTCCGCCGCTGGTAGTTATTTTTGCGTGGCTGTTCGATCCGCAGCGCGTCCCGTTTCGTTATACTTGGCCGCTCTTTGCCGAAATGCTGGTGACCGATCTCTGGAAATGGATTCTCGGCTTTTGGGCGATCATCGGCGTGATCATCCTGCTTCATCCCTGGATGCGACGGTCGCATGCCCGCCAGCTCAGCCGGCAGTTGCACAAGCGCCTGCGATATTACGAGACGGAATTCCGTTTCTATGCCGATCATCTCGACACGATTCAGGACGGGTTGCACAATCGTTTTCGCTGGGCCGCGTTCGATGGCTTTGAGCGCAAAGACGATTATTTTCTGTTGCGCCAGCGTTTGGGTGAACCGTTGACGGTGCCGATGCGTGCTCTGGATGGCGATCGATTGGCGATTTTCGAACGGCTGGTTGAGGACCGCATCACGGCAGGCGGTCATAAGGTAGGGGAAATGGCATGAGGACTCTCGCCCTTGTCGTCGTTCGTGCCATCGCAGGTGTTTTGCTTGTCTTGCCGACGGCCCACGCTGAGAGTGTATCGTTGCCTTATGATATGATGATCGATCTGCCGGAAGGCTGGCGCGTCGATGGCCCCGAGCAAGGCAAGGTCGGCACCGATGGACTGCTGCGCGTGCAATTGATTTGCGATACCGAGGCCTGTGAGAAGACCCAGGAAACCTGTACGGTGCTCATGCGGCGCAAGCCGATCGAAGGCGCCGATGACGTGGCCAAAGTGCGGGCGCTCTATGACTCGCCTTTCCAGCGCTATTTCCGCTTGCGCGCCGTGCTGCGGAACACGAGCCTTGATGCCGAGATCTTGAAACCGCTGGAGCTCGTCCGGATCGGCGATCGGGACTGGTATCGCGTCGAGACCGATGCGCGCCACAATCGCAAATCCGGCCTCTTCGCCGAAACCGTCGTGAACGGTCTCTATGTCGGCGCCATTTGCAAATCCTGCGAGACAGGAATGGTTCGTCATCAGGACGGGCAGCGGATTTTGACGAGCCTGAAACTGCGGGCCTTGAAAGCCGCCGGCGTGCACTGAACAGAAGAGGCTGATCGCCGCACGTCTGGCATCAACTCTGCAATAAAACTGTCACATGCGACCGGTACGGGGGACAAACTCTGTCTCCTACCGGAGTTTCTTATGCGTCGCTCAGTTCTCACTCTGGGGGCGCTGTGCGCCCTTGCGCAAGCCGCCGTAGCCGCCGATCGCCCGCACAATATCGTCCTCTTCGTCGCCGATGGCCTGCGACCCGGCATGGTGAACGAGAACACCGCTCCGGCCATCGCCGCTTTGTGGAAGCAGGGCGTGCATTTCACCAATACGCATTCGATGTTTCCGACATTCACCACCGCCAATGCCTCGGCCATGGCGACCGGTCACAAGCTCGGCGACACTGGCGATTTCAGCAATACGATCGATGCCGGCTTCCAGGTGCCGGGCGCGGGCAACAGCCTGACGCCGTTCCTGGAGAGCGATCCGGTGTTGGCGGATGTCGATGAACATTTCGCCGGCGATTACCTTAATCAAGAAACCGTGATGAAGGCGGCGCGTCAGGCCGGCATCAGCACGGCGACGGTGGGCAAGCTCGGCCCCGCCTTGATCTTCGATCACACTGAACGGTCCGGCGGGCAGACCGTCACCATCGACGATATGACCGGCCGCGCCGGTGGCGTGCCGTTGAGCGCCGAGGTTCAGCAGCGGTTGAAGGCGACCGGCCTTGCGCTCGAAGCGCCGGGGCGTGGCGACAATGGCCAGGTCGGCGATATGCAGAAGCCCGGCACCTTGCAGGCTAATGTCACGCAGCAGGACTACTTCCTCAATGCAGCGACGAAAGTGGTGCTGCCGCTTTTCAAGGAGCGAGCCAAGCCGTTCATGCTGGTGTTCTGGTCGCGCGATCCCGACGGCACCCAGCACAATCAGGGCGATAGCCTCAACCGTCTGATCCCCGGCATCAATGGCCCGACGTCGCTCGCCGCCATCCGCAATGCCGATCACGATCTGGCCGAACTGCTGGCGACGCTGAAAGCGCTCGGCCTCGAAGAAACAACCGATGTGATCATCACGGCGGATCACGGCTTCTCCACCATTTCAAAGGAGAGTGCGACGAGCTTTGCCGCGGCGCAGGGCTATAAGGACGTGCTCCCCAACTTCCTGCCGATCGGCTTCCTGGCGATCGATCTCGCTCACGGCCTCGACATGCCGCTGCTCGACCCCGATGCGAAATATGCGTCGATCGCGGCAGGCGCCCATCCTTCGAAGGGCAATGCCCTGATCGGCGGCGATCAGGCGCATCCTAAGGTGGTGGTCGCGGCGAATGGCGGTTCGGATCTCGTCTATATCCCTGATGGCGATTGCAATCTGGCGCGCCAGGTCGTCGATATTCTCTCGGCGCAGGATTATGTCAGCGGCCTGTTCGTCTCCGACGATCTCGGTCCCATTCCCGGCACCCTGCCGATTTCCGCCATCGACCTGAAAGGCTCGGCGGTCACGCCGATCCCCTCCATCGTCGTCAACTTTCGCAGTTTCTCGACCGGTTGCGCCGACCCGCTGACCTGCGGCGTCGAAGTGGCCGATACGGTGCTGCAACAGGGGCAGGGCATGCACGGCAGTTTCAGCCGTGCCGATACGGCTGTTATCGGCGGCGCCCTGGGCCCGGATTTCCGCAAGGCTTTCGTCGATCCGGCTCCGGTCAGCAATGCGGATATCGGTAAGACCATGGCGCGCATTCTGGGGCTGCGCATCAAGGATGTCGGCAAGCTCGTCGGTCGCGTCACCAGCGAGGCGATGCCGAACGGTGCCATGCCGAAGTGGCAGTCGACCGTCCAGGTTTCGGCGCCGGACGCCCGTGGCCAGATCACGAAAGTGGCGATGCAGGTGGTGGGCACGACCCGCTATTTCGATGCCGCTGGCTACCCAGGCCGCACGCTGGGCCTGCTGGATCAACCGCTTAGCCGGCGCTGAGGGGAGGCGGGAGCAGGATTTGCTGCTGCAGTTTTGTGACAAACGGCACATCTTTTTGCCCTCCTGTCATGCTCTGTCTCTCCCTCAAGATAAGGGAGTGGTGCATGACCCGAAGTGACGATCTCAACCGGATCGCCGACCGCCTCTGGGAGGCCGGCGGCGACGACCGCAAATATGCAGGCGTTGCCCGCGATGCCGCCGAAAAGCTGGCGCGCGACCGCTGCGACGTATGGCTCGCCGTGAAGGTGGACGTGCTGGTGCGCCGGCTCTGCGCCCAGGGCAAGATGGAAGAGGGGCAGGCGTTGGCCGAGGCCGCTTTCATTCTGCGTGCCGAGAAGATGCGGGGCGATCACGCGCAGGCTGCCTGATATCGCCAGCCGCGAAAGCTTTTATTTCACGTGGTTTTTTCGCGCTTATTTGAATTCAAGACGAGCGATGACTGTCATCAGATTTCCAACTTTTTAGTGGATGGTCCCTGCAACGCGCACTTGTGTTGCGCGTTATGGGAACAGGGATCGCCAGGGCTGGCCATCAAGAGCCACATCCAAAACCGGCAGAACGCGTCACGGAGAGGCGGAGGCTCATATGAACGACCGCATTACCCGACTGGTGCAATTGTCGCAGCGTCTGACCTCGGCCGAAGAAAATTTCGCGGCGGAAGCTGAGGCCGTCCGGGCCGCCGCCAACCGTTTGGCCGAGGGGCAGGGCGACGCCCGGCAAGAAGACGCCCAACTTGCTGGCGTCATGGATCATCTTTTCAAACATATGCGGGCTCGGGCGCGGCTCGACGACGGCCAGCTCCTGGCCGAGACGTCGCTGTTGCTGCGCCGCCGGGGTGCTTCCAAAGCCGGCTCGGTTTCGGAAGCGGCTTAAGACCATCGCGCCTTTCAAAAATGCCTGGATGGGTCAGGTGAAACTGACTATCCTGGGCCTTTCCTGTGTGACATTGATCACACCGTTGATCTTTAACGGTCTTTCACAAGCTTGTGTTCCGCATATGCGGCGCGGCCGCCCTAATTTGGCCCGACTGTTCGTTCCTTTTTAAGCATATCAGGGTACATCACCGTTGTTCGCGGCGGTTTTGCAGGTCGCCGGAGTGTTGAACGCACGGCAGACGTACCGATACGAGGTTCAGTTCCCGTGTAATCGCGCCCGCTTTTCGCGAGCGTTTTTTATAACGGTGATTCAGGTTTCTGGAGCAAGGCTTTGGGTGACAACATGAAATCAATTTCGCGGCGCGCCTTCAATTTGGGCTTCACAGGCGCGGCGCTGGGGCTCCCCCTGGCTTCCGCCTTCGCGGCTTCCGATGGTTTCGATACGGGCCAGGCCGAATGGCAGCAGAAATTCGACGGCGATGCGCGTCTGCGCGTGCCGCGTTCGGAGACCCCGTTGCTGTCTCAGCAGACGATTTCCGGCACCGAACAGGCCATCGCCCAGTACCAGCAGCTTGCCTCGCGCGGTGGCTGGCAGACGGTGCCGTCCAATGCCACGCTTAAGATTGGTTCACGTGGCCCGGCTGTCGTGGCCCTGCGTCAGCGCCTGATCATCACCGGCGACCTTGATCAGCAGGCCGGCGCTTCCCCGGTGTTCGACTCCTATGTGGAAGCCGGCGTGCGTCGCTTCCAGGCGCGCCATGGCATCGGCCAGACCGGCGTCGTCGCCAAGCAGACGTTCACCGAAATGAACGTGCCGATCCAGACCCGTATTCGTCAGCTCGAGATCAATCTGGTGCGTTTGCGCGCCTTCTCCGGCAATCTCGGCAGCCGCTTCGTCACCCTCAACATTCCGGCCGCCGCTGTCGAGACGGTTGAGAACGGTCAGATCGCGACCCATCACCAGGCTGGTGTCGGCAAGATCGATCGTCAGTCGCCGGTCATGCAGGCGCGGGCGCTGTCGGTGAACTTCAACCCGTTCTGGACGGTTCCTGCCTCGATCATCCGCAAGGATCTGATCCCCAAGATGCAGCAGGATCCGAACTATCTGACCGAGAACAAGATCCGCATCTTCACCCGCCAGGGCCAGGAACTGCAGCCCTCGCAGGTCAACTGGAACTCCAACGAAGCCACCAACTACATGTTCCGCCAGGATCCGGGCGGCGAAATCAATTCGCTCGGCTTCGTGCGCATCGATATCGCCAATCCGCATGGCGTCTACATGCACGACACGCCGGCCAAGGGCATTTTCGGCGACGACTATCGCTTCGTCTCCTCGGGCTGCGTGCGCGTGCAGAACGTGCGCGACTATGTTGCCTGGCTGCTCAAGGACAACCCGGGTTGGGATCGCGACAAGATCGACGAGGCGATCCGTTCCGGTCAGCGCATCGACGTGCGCCTGACGCCAGCCGTCAACGTCTATTGGGTCTATGTCACCGCCTGGGCGAATGAGAATCTCGTTCAGTTCCGCGACGACATCTATCGCCGCGACGGTTTCGGTGGTGGCGCCGTGGCGCAGAGCGCCCCGATCAGCAATGCCAATGCGGCTGATGAGGATCTGCTGCCGCCGATCCGCTGAGCTATCCTTGATTTGAAACCACGAAGCCCCGGACCGAGAGGTCCGGGGCTTTTTGTTCGCGCGTTCTCGCGGCTCATAAAAATCGCATGACGATCGTATTATTACGTCCGTAAATTCATTGCGAAGCCCTTGCGGGTTGAATAGGCTGATGGCCTGCTTCCCTGAGGATATGCCATTGCTCGCAAGATCAGCGCGCATCGCCATAGGAGCTCTACCCCTCGCGGGATGCAGTGCCGTGCTCGATCCGCAGGGGCCTGTCGGCGCCGCCGAAAAGCTGATCCTCTACAACGCGCTTGCGATCATGCTGGTGATCGTCGTGCCGACGATTCTGGCGACGCTGGCCTTCGCCTGGTGGTTCCGCGCTTCCAATAGCCGCGCGCAATATCGTCCGTATTGGGCCTTCTCCGGCACGTTGGAGCTGATCGTCTGGGCCATCCCGGCCTTGGTCGTGATCTTTCTTGGCGGCATCGCCTGGTTCGGCTCGCATGCGCTCGATCCCTATCGCCCGCTATCGTCGAAGGAGAAGCCGGTCGAAATCGAAGTGGTGTCGCTCGATTGGAAATGGCTTTTCATCTATCCAGACGATGGCGTCGCGAGCGTCAACCAACTGGTTGTTCCGGTCGGCAAGCCGATCCATTTTCGCCTGACGTCTTCCGGCGTGATGAACAGCTTCTTCGTGCCGCAGCTCGGCAGCCAGATCTACACGATGGCCGGCATGACCTCGCAGCTTCATCTGCAAGCCGACCGCGCGGGAACCTATGAAGGTCTGTCGGCACAGTTCAGCGGCGAGGGCTTTGCCGGCATGCGGTTCGAAACGCGCGCCGTGGCGCCCGATGATTATGCGGCGTGGATCGCCAGCACGAAAGCGAGCGGGCCTCGCCTCGATCAAGCCGCTTACGCCGATTTGGCAAAGCCCAGCAAGAACGTTGCGCCCGGCACCTACAGTACCGTTGAGCCCGGTCTCTTCGACAAGATCGTTGCAGGTTCCGCATCTGTTGCGGAGAGCAGTATGGGGCACGGGGCTTCCCGATCGATGGAAAGGAAGCCGTGATGCTGGGCAAGCTCAGTTGGTCATCCATTCCACTCGATCAGCCGATCCCGATGCTGGCGTCCCTGGCGGTGGTCGTCGTCATTCTGGCCGTGCTGGGATGGATCACCGTCAAAGGCCATTGGCCTTATCTGTGGCATGAGTGGATCACCTCGGTCGATCATAAGCGGATCGGCGTCATGTATTGCTTGCTGGCGCTGGTGATGCTGCTGCGCGGGTTCATCGATGCGCTGATGATGCGCTCGCAGCAGGCCGTCGCCTATGCCTCGCAAGGCTATCTGCCGGCGGATCATTTCAATCAGATATTCTCCGCCCATGGCACGATCATGATTTTTCTGGTCGCCATGCCCTTTATCATCGGGCTCATGAATTTCGCCGTTCCCTTGCAGCTCGGCGTCCGCGACGTGGCATTTCCCACTTTCAATTCGGTCAGCTTTTGGCTGACGGCCTCGGCGGCGCTGCTCGTCAACATGTCATTGTTGATCGGCGAGTTCGCGCAGGCCGGCTGGCTCGTTTATCCGCCATTATCTGAGCTGAAATTCTCGCCGGGCGTCGGCGTCGATTACTATCTCTGGGCCATTCAAATATCAGGCGTCGGAACGCTTCTGACCGGGATCAACTTCGTCACCACGATCCTGAAAGTGCGCGCGCCGGGCATGACCTTGACGCGTATGCCGATCTTCTGCTGGACGGCGCTCGCCGCGAGCCTGCTCATCGTCGCTGCATTTCCCATTCTGACCGCAACGCTCGGCATGTTGCTGCTCGATCGCTACCTCGGCTTCCACTTTTTCACGGTGGAAGCCGGCGGCAATCCGATGATGTATATCAACCTCATCTGGGCCTGGGGACATCCGGAAGTCTATATCCTCATTCTACCGGCCTTCGGCGTTTTTTCCGAAGTGGTTTCGACCTTCTCCGGCAAGCCGCTTTTTGGCTATCGCTCGATGATCGCCGCGACGATGGCGATCTGCGTGCTCTCCTTCATGGTGTGGTTGCATCACTTTTTCACCATGGGCGCGGGCGCCAACGTCAACGGCTTCTTCGGCGTTGCCACGATGATCATCGCCGTGCCCACGGGCGTGAAGATTTTCAATTGGCTGTTCACCATGTGGGGCGGCCGGCTTCGCTTCTACACGCCGCTTCTGTGGACGATTGCCTTCATGGTGACGTTCACGATCGGCGGCATGACCGGCGTGCTTCTGTCCATTCCGCCCGCCGATTTCGTGCTGCACAATTCGCTGTTTCTCGTTGCGCATTTTCACAATGTGCTGATCGGCGGCATGCTGTTTGGCTGTTTCGCCGGCTATACCTATTGGTTTCCGAAAGCGTTTGGCTTCAAGCTCGATGAGCGTTGGGGGAAGGCGGCCTTCTGGTTATGGGTCGTCGGCTTCTATGTGGCGTTCATGCCGCTCTATGTCCTCGGCCTCGAGGGCATGACGCGGCGCATGCAGAGCTATGATGTCGCGGGCTGGCAACCGTGGCTGATCGTGGCCGCCGGTGGTGCGCTGTTCATTCTATGCGGCATCCTCTGCCAGATCGGTCAGCTCGTTTACTCGATCAAGCACCGCGCTGCTTTGCGTGACACCACCGGCGATCCCTGGGACGGGCGGACGCTGGAATGGATCACGGCCTCGCCGCCGCCGGCCTATAATTTCGCCGTGCTGCCCAATGTGACGGAGGAAGAGGCTTACTGGGGGATCAAGCAAGTCGCGCTCGAACAGCATCGGCTCACCGATCTGCCCGCCTATACGGCCATCGAATTGCCGCGCAACAGTCCGACCGGCTTCGTGGCCTCCTTCTTCGCCGTGGTCACCGGCTTCGCTTTGATCTGGCACATTTGGTGGATGGTTCTGGCCGGTCTTCTGGGGGCGTTCGCTGTCTTCGTCGTCTTCGCCTGGCGTGACCGGTCGGAATACGAACTGCCGGCCGAGGAGGTGGCGCGGAGCGATCATGAGCGGCGCCAGGCGCGCGTCGCCATGGTCGAGGGCCGCGAACCGGGTATTACGCCGATCGCGCCTCCGGATGAAAGGGAGCGCGACCCCAATCAGCTGAGCCTGTGGCCCGGCGCCAACGAGGACTACAGAGGGCCGGCGTCAAAGCGGATCATCAGCGCCTATGGCTTCTGGATTTTCCTGCTGTCCGATTTTGTCATGTTCTCGGGATTCTATGCCGCCTATGCGGTGTTGTCGCACGCAACTGCCGGAGGGCCAGGCCCGAAGGATCTCTTCGACTTGAGGATCGTAGCGTTCGAAACGGCCTTTCTTCTGCTGTCGAGCTTTGCCTGCGGTATGGCGACGATCGCCAGCAATGTCCGCAATATGCTTTGGACGCAGGTTTTCTATCTCATCACCGGTCTGCTTGGCTTGGGCTTTCTCTATCTCGAATTCAGCGAGTTCGCGCACATGTTGGCGCAGGGCAATGGGCCGAGCCGCAGCGCGTTCCTGTCGTCTTTCTTCGCGCTCGTCGGGCTGCACGGCGCCCATGTGACCGTCGGCCTGTTGTGGCTGGGCACGATGATGGCGCAGTTCTGGGCCAAGGGATTCAGGCCTGACATCATGCGGCGGGGCCTGAGCTTCGCGCTGTTCTGGCATGCGCTCGACATCATCTGGGTTGGCATTTTCACCAATGTCTATCTTCTGGGAACAAGCCCATGAGCCATCATCACGATCATGCCGATTGGCACACGGATACGGCGCCTGGCGATCAGGAAGGCGACCATCGTGACGTTGCGGGCGCCGTCCGCAATTATCTGATTGGTTTCGTTCTAGCGGCCGGCCTGACCGTTGCTTCATTCTGGGTCGCGAGCGGAACGAGCTTTCTCTATACGCCCGGCGTGCCGATGGCGTTGGCGGCGCTCGCCATCGGCCAGATGGGCGTGCATCTGGCGTTCTTCCTGCACATCACGACCGGCCCCGACAACACCAACAACGTCATCGCGCTGGCTTTCGGCGTTCTCATCGTCGGTATCGTCATCGCCGGCTCGCTGTGGATCATGTATCACCTCAACGCCAACATGATGGTGCCGGGCAATCTCATGGACATGCGCATGCAGCCGGGATTGTGAAGGCTAGCAGCCGCGGCAAATGTCCTGAATCTTTTTAAGCGTATGGTCGCCGCTATTGATCAGCTTGTGATAGGCGCGGTCCTCTTCGCGCCGGGCCGCGCTTGTCTGCGTTGGTTCCTGCATGACAGGCAAAGCATTGACGGTGAAGATGCGGGCCCCGGCCTTTTGCGCTTCGGCTTCGAAATCCTTGAACGGTTGCGAGGCGCGCCAACCGTCGGCTTCCTGAGTGGTGTTGAAGGCGATCAGGAAGAATGTCGTCGGCGGTACGCCATCCACCGCGCTGGGACTCGTATCATGGGAGACGAGCCGGCCGTTGAAGGCGGGCAGGCTGTCGGTCAGTTTCGTGGTCAGGCCGGGAAGGGCGGCGGCATCCGTCGCGGTCGTCATCTCGATGGCGGCATAGGTGCTGATGGCGATGGCGGAGCGGCGTCGTTCGCCGGGGACGTGCAGGCCATGGTGACCATAAACGCCATGAAGGCCGCCATAGGCGCCGTGAAAGCCACCGCCCATATGCCCGCCACCTCGGGCCTCCGCGAGCGAAGGACAAAGTACGAGAGGCATGAGAAGGAGAAATGAGACAGGTCTCAACATGATCATTCTCCGGTCGCTCCATGACCTGAATATCAAAGGCTAACATAGGATTGGAGCAAGACTGCGGGGGGCGCGAAAATCCCGATCACGTTATGCGTGACCCTGACAATCTGTGACCTCGAAGGCATTGGGCCTGGGCCTTTGGGTCAATGCGCTAGGGGCATGGCTCATCTTCGGTGAGCGGCCTTCTCAGTTCAAATACGCCCGGCGCAAAATTGCTCCTATCGATGCGGTAGACACGTCGTGAGTCGACGTGCCGACATTTTGCGCGGGAGGATCCCGATGCCCAAGGCCATCCGTTGGCTGCTTATACTTCCTTATATCGGCTTGCTGTGGGTGCCGTTCTACAATCGGCACGATCCCGTGCTGTTCGGCTTTCCCTTCTTCTATTGGTATCAGCTCGCTTGGGTTCCGCTTTCGGCGCTCCTGACGTGGATCGTCTACAGGAGCATGAACCATGACGACTGACGTCGATACCACCGCTCTGGCGGTCTTCGTTTTCTTCTTTCTGCTCGTCACCGTCATGGGGTTCGTTGCTGCCCGCTGGCGTCGGCCTCAAACCTTGGCGCGTATCGACGAATGGGGATTGGGCGGCCGCTCCTTCGGCACCTGGATCACCTGGTTCCTCGTCGGCGGTGATTTCTATACCGCCTATACGGTGATCGCCGTGCCGGCGCTCGTCTACGTAGTAGGTGCTTATGGCTTCTTCGCCTTGCCCTATACGATCATCGTCTATCCCTTTGTCTTTCTCGTCATGCCGGTTCTGTGGAAACGGGCACGGGACAGGAACTACATCACCGCGGCCGATGTGGTGCATGGACAATATGGTTCGCGAGCGCTGGAACTCGCCGTCGCCGCCACCGGCGTGATCGCCACCATGCCCTATATCGCCTTGCAGCTCGTCGGCATGACGGCGGCGTTGAAGGCATTGGGTCTGCATGGCGAAATTCCGCTGGCGCTCGCCTTCATCGTGCTGGCGCTCTACACCTATTCGGCGGGTCTGCGCGCGCCGGCTCTGATCGCTTTCGTCAAGGACATCATGATCTATATCGCGGTGATCGCCGCGGTGCTGCTGATCCCGTCGCGGCTCGGTGGTTACGCCCATGTGTTCGAGGCGGCCGATGCGGCCTTCAAGGCCAAAGGGTCGGGAAGCCTGTTGCTCGAGGGCAATCAGTATGTCGCCTATGCAACTCTGGCGCTGGGTTCTGCGCTGGCGGCCTTCATGTATCCGCATACGTTGACGGGTATCTTTGCCTCGAAGAGCGGCGACACCATTCGCAAGAATGCGGTGCTGCTGCCGGCCTATACGCTGTTGCTCGGCCTGTTGGCCTTGCTCGGCTACATGGGCCATGCGGCAGGCTTGAAACTGTCGAGCCCCAATGACGTGGTGCCGGAACTGTTCAAGACGCTGTTTCCGAGCTGGTTCGCGGGCTTTGCTTTCGCGGCCATCGCCATTGGTGCTTTGGTGCCGGCGGCGGTGATGAGCATTGGTGCGGCCAATCTGTTCACGCGCAACTTCTGGAAGGCCTATGTCAATCCGGCGGTGAGCGAGGCAGGTGAGGCGCAGGTGGCGAAGGTGACGTCGCTGCTTATCAAGATCGGTGCGCTGCTGGTCATCCTGTTCCTGCCGACGCAGTTCGCGCTCGATCTGCAATTGCTTGGCGGTGTGTGGATCCTGCAGACGTTGCCGGCGCTGGTGTTCGGCCTCTATTCCAATTGGTTCCGTGCGCCGAGCCTGCTGGCCGGCTGGTTCGTCGGCTTTTTCGGCGGCACGTATCTCGCGTGGGATGCCGGCTTGAAACCGCTGCATGCGGTGAGCCTCGGCGGTGCGCCAGTGACGGTCTATATCGGACTGTTGGCGCTGGCAGCGAATATCGTCGTTGCCTGCGTGCTGAACGTGTTGCTGCCGGCACGACAGGCGGCCAAGGCGTAAACGCCTTGGCCGAGGTGGTTACTCCGCCGGCTCGCAAACGGCGGAGGCCACATCGCACTGGGTTTCGTTGCCGCCCAGGATGCGTTGGCCGAGCAGAACCGTCGTCAGCGCGATGAGGCTGGCGGCGACCGACACCCAAAAGCCGTTCTGCGCGCCGAACGTGTCGACCACATAGCCTGTGACGAAGGCGCCGAGCGCCATGCCGATGCCGATGCCGGTCATCACCCAGGTGATGCCTTCGGTAAGGAGGGCAGGCGGCACGCGCCGCTCGATCAGACCAAACGAGGTGATGAAGGTCGGCGAGACCGCGACACCGCTGACGAAAAGTGCCAACGCCAGCAGCGGCACCGTGTCGGCGACGAGCAGCGGCAAAGTCGTCACGACGATGACGGTGACGGCGACCGCCAATTGCCGTTGCAGCGGCGCGCGCAGGTTCAACGCGCCGACGATGATGCCGACGAGGAAGGAACCGACCGCATAGACGCCGATGGCGAGGCTCGCCGCGCCCGGCTGGCCCAATTGCTTGGTGAGGGCGACCGTCGTCACTTCGGCCGTGGCGAAAATCGCGCCGATGAAGATCAAGGCGAAGGTGATGATCTGCACCGGCCGCAACAGAATGGCCGATTGCCGCCCACCGTGTTCGAGCGGCCGCACTTTCGGTTCAGTCGAACGCTGCAGAATGAAGGCGGCAGAGCCGATGGCCAGGCAGAGGGTGGAGACGAGCACGCCGGCTTCCGGAAAGAGCGACACGCTCAAGCCGACCGACAGCGATGCGCCGGCGATATAGACGAGTTCGTCGGCCACCGATTCAAAGGCGAAGGCGGTGTTGAGTTCGGGGCGGCCGCGGAAAATCTCGGTCCAGCGCGCCCGCACCATGGCCGGCATGCTGGGCATGGTGGCGGCAAAGAGCGCGGCGACGAAGAGGGTCCAGGTGGGCCAGCGCAGGTGGGTGGCCAGCATCAGGGTAGTGAAGGCGAGGACGGAGATGAGGGTTGCCGGCACCAAGAGCCGCGTCTGGCCGTAGCGGTCGACCAGGCGCGAAATCTGCGGCGCAATCAAGGCGTTGGTCAGTGCAAAGGTGGCTGAGACGGCGCCCGCCAGCCAATATTCGCCGTGGGTCTGGGAGAGCATGGCGACGATGCCGATGGCTTCCATGGCGATGGGCAGACGGGCGACGAAACCGGCGGCGGCAAAGCCCTTGGCGCCCGGCGCGCGGAAGATTTCGGCATAGGGATTGGGCATAGCCCTGGCTCCTTGGCTTCCAGAACTCTTGCAAGAGCCCTTGGAAAATTTACATACGTTGCGTATGTTAGTGAGATAATAACATACGTCGCGTATGTCAACTGCTTGCGACGAGCCTGTGACTGGAGCTGACATGGCGCATAAACCGCGCAAGGAAATGATCGCCGAAACGCGCGCCAAACTGATTGCGGCGGCCCGCAAGGCCTTTGCAGAAAAAGGTTATGCTGAAGCCTCGATGGACGATTTCACGGCCGAGGCGGGGCTGACGCGCGGCGCGCTCTATCATCATTTCGGCGACAAGAAGGGCCTGTTCGCCGCCGTGGTCATGCAGATCGACGGCGAAATGAACGAGCAGCTCCATGCCATTTCGGCCAAGGCACCCTCGCGCTGGCAGGGTTTTCTCGATGAAAACCTCGGCTATCTCGAAATGGCGTTGGACCCGGAAATTCAGCGCATCGTTCTGCGCGATGGGCCGGCGGTACTGGGCGATCCGTCGCTCTGGCCGGAGACGATGGGCTGTATCACCACAATCACGGCCAGCGTCGAGCGCCTGAAGGACGAGGGCGTGGTTGCCGATGTCGATGCGGAGGCGGTGGCCCGGCTGATCTGCGGCGCCTCGACCTATGCGGCAAGCTGGATCGGCAATGCCGAGGATCCGCAAGCGGCCTTGGCGAGCGCCATTCCCGCGTTCAAGGCGCTGATGGAAGGGCTGTTGCCCCGCGCTTGAACGTGCTCAGTCGTTTGCCGTTGGCCATGCGCCGCCGTTATCGCGGCGGATTTCCTGACGATGGAGGGATTCCGGCGGGAAGATCGATTGCCGCTCGTCATCCCGTGGCCGGAAGGCCCAGTAAAGAGCACCGCCGATAACGATCAAACCGCCGATCAGACCAAGCAGGATCAAAAGCCAACTGAACATAGGTCGGTTCTTTCGGTGCTTGTCTCATCTTCGATGTTGAAGAATAGCACGGATTGGCACTGCACGGCACGCTCATTGGAACGCCGATGAACGTCATCAGGTAGAGCCGCAAATTCTTGCAAAGATTTCGATTGACGCTGCTGCGACCGCCAGGGCTCACTCGGGTTTCCGGTGCGACTAACTTGCCCTTGAAGCTTGCGCACTTGGTTCGTCTAACATCCATGTTGGGGAGGATGGATATTGCCCACGAAGCGCGTGCTGATCCGTTGCGGTTGGTTGGTGACGCTCGATCCAGATATCGGCGACTTCCGTTCTGGCGAATTGCTGCTTGCGGGTGACCGTATCGAAGCCGCTGGTCGCAATCTTGGCGCGACGGCGGATGAGATCATCGATGCGTCCGATAAGATCGTGATGCCGGGCCTCGTCAATGCGCATATGCACACTTGGGAGACGGCGCTGCGCGGCATCGGCGCCGAATGGATGACGCCTGATTATCTGCGTACCATCCATCTCAATCTCGCTACCCGCTACAAGCCTGAAGACAATTATCTCGGCAATCTCGTCGGTGCGCTTGGCCAGATCGATGCGGGTGTGACGACCCTGGTCGACTGGTGTCACAACATCACCAGCCTCGACATGGCCGAGCGTGCGGTGGATGGCCTGATCGACAGCGGCATCCGCGCGGTGTTTGCCCATGGCACGGCGAAACCGCCGACCAAGGAAGGCGCGGTGCCCTTCACGCATCTGCCGCATCCACGCGAGCGCATCGAAGCGCTGCGCAAAGGCCGGCTCACCAGCGACGACAACCTTGTCACGCTGGCGATGGCGATCCTGGGGCCAGACTGGGGCGCGTGGGAGGTCGTCGAGCAGGATATCCGCATGGCGCGTGAATTCGGTCTCGTCTCGTCCTCGCATACGCGGCGGCGCGAGGATTGCGTGGTGCCGGATGGCTATCACCGCATGGCAAAAGCGGGTCTACTCGGACCCGACCACAATCTTGTTCACGGCACCAGCTACGACCGACACGATATCCAGGTCATCGTGGACAACGGTGCCTCGCTGACTTCGACCGTGCTGGTCGAACTGCATCACCACATCGGCGATCCGCAAGTCGCGGCATTCCGCGAGGCTGGTGGCTTGCCTTCGCTTGGGATCGATGTCGAGCCGTTCACCTCGGGGCATATGTTTCGCGAAATGCAGGCGGGATTGTTGCACACGCGCGGCCGCGAGATCCGCAACAATGCGCTGCGGGGCAATTCGCCGTTCAAACAGATGCCGGTGCGTTCGCGCGAGGCGTTGGAATGGGCAACCATCGGCGGTGCCAAAGCTTTCCGGATGGACGATAAGATCGGCACGCTGTCGCCCGGCAAGAAGGCCGACGTCGTCATGCTGCGCGCCAATGACATCAATATGGTCCCGATCCACGATCCGATTTATTCGATCGTCGAGATTGCCGGGGCAGGGAATGTCGATACCGTTCTTATCGACGGCATCGTGCGCAAGCAGAACGGCAAGCTCGCCTTCCCAGCCGACGTGCTGGCGCGACGCGTCGATGAGCTGACGGAATCCGGGGCGCGGATCATGCGCGAAGGTGGCTATCAAGTGACTGGAGCACTGCAATAGGGGAGGCGATCATGACGCAACTCACACGCCGTGCCGTCGTCGGCGGGTTGTCCGCCGTCGCGGCTGCGCCTGCACTCGCACAAAGCGGCCGGCCGATCACCGTGCTGCATGGTTTCACGGCGGGGGCGAATGTCGATCTCGTTGCGCGTCTCATCGCCGATCAACTGGGCCGGAAGCTCAATCAATCAATCGTGGTCGAACCACGCCCAGGCGCCGGCGGCACGATCTCGGCAGCGGCGGTGGCGCGCGCCGCGCCCGATGGCACCACGTTGACGGTGTTGCCCGGCGGCCATGCGGTTTCGGCGGCGATCTATAAGCAATTGCCCTATAACACCGCCGAGGATTTCAGTTTCATCAGCATGCTCACGGACTTTCCGTTCATTCTGGTGACCCATCCCAACCATCCGGCGAAGACCGTCGCTGACGTGATCCGCATGGCGCAAGCCGATCCCGGCAAGCTGATCTGCGCCACCGCCGGCAACGGCACGGGCATGCATCTCGCTCTGGAATTGTTCATCTCGATGGGGAAAGTGAAGATCCAGCACGTGCCCTATCGCGGCTCGCCGCAGGCCATCACCGATCTGATGGCGGAACGCTTCGACTTCCAGATGGATACGCCGACCGCGCTGCTGCCTTTTATCAACGACGGGAAATTGCGTGCCATTGGCGTGACGGGTCCGCGGCGGTTCTTCGCACTCCCCAATTCACCGACCATCGCGGAGGCGGCCGTGCCGGATTATTCGGTTACCTCCTGGCTGGGATTGGCCGGTCCCCCGGGTTTGCCGGCGCCGCTTGTGGCCAAGCTCAATGCCGACATCAAGGCGATCCTGGCGGATCCGGCGGTGGTCGAGCGGCTACAGAGCTTTGGCAGCGAAGCCATGGCGACGACCCCGGAGGGCTTCAAAGCCCGCGTCGCTGACGACGTCGCCAAATGGACCAAGGTCGTCGCCGAGGCCAACATCCAGCGGATTTAAGCGATCCTGAGAGTATGCTGGCGATTTGTCGCGCCTCGTTTCTGAAGCGAGGAGTGAGCGCCGCCGGAAAAATGAGGCCATTCAGTTATGTGTGGGCGTTATTGCGCTCCCTGACACCATGTATGGTGGCAAGCCAACCTGAGATGGGCAGGTCCGCCTACTGAAGGCCCGATTTGGTACGGTATCAGGCACCCTCAACCAGGTGCCCCATTCCTGCCTGTTCAACCGCTGATGTGACACTATATCTGGACGCGGACGGCCATTTTCTCTATTGGCTGGGCGGACCCAGGATCGAATCCGCGCCAGACGTGGGATCAGGAAAAAATCAGATGAGCCAGTCGTCAGCAGCCGTGGCCGGTCAGGCTAGGTCGAACTCCTTCTTTTCCGCCGGGCTTGCCGAAGCCGACCCCGAAATCGCCCGGGCCGTCGAACTCGAATTGGGGCGCCAGCGCGATGAAATCGAGCTGATTGCTTCGGAAAACATCGTTTCCCGCGCCGTCCTCGAGGCGCAAGGCTCGGTGATGACCAACAAATACGCCGAAGGCTATCCGGGCCGGCGCTACTATGGCGGCTGCCAGTTCGTCGATATCGCCGAATCCCTGGCCATCGAGCGCGTGACGCGCCTGTTCGGCTGCCGCTACGCCAACGTGCAGGCCAATTCCGGCTCGCAGGCCAACCAGGCCGTCTTCCTGGCGCTGCTGCAGCCGGGCGACACGTTCCTCGGCCTCGACCTGGCCGCCGGCGGCCATCTCACCCACGGTTCGCCGGTCAACATGTCCGGCCGCTGGTTCAAGCCGGTGCCCTATGGCGTCGATCGTGAGACCCACCGCATCGACATGGATGAGGTGGCCAAGATCGCCCGTCAGCACAAGCCGAAGCTGATCATCGCCGGCGGCTCGGCCTATGCGCGCCATTGGGATTTCGCCAAGTTCCGCGAGATCGCCGATGAAGTCGGCGCGGTCTTCATGGTCGACATGGCGCATTTCGCGGGCCTCGTGGCCGGCGGCGCGCATCCTTCGCCATTCCCGCATGCGCATGTGGTGACTTCGACCACCCACAAGACTTTGCGCGGCCCGCGCGGCGGTTTGATCCTGACCAATGACGAGGACATCGCCAAGAAGATCAATTCGGCGATTTTCCCCGGCTTGCAGGGTGGCCCGCTGATGCATGTCATCGCCGCCAAGGCGGTGTCTTTCGGCGAGGCGCTGCGGCCTGACTTCGCGCTCTATGCGCAGCAGGTCGTCACCAATGCCAAGGCCATGGGCGATGCGATCAAGAGCGGTGGCTATGATCTCGTCACCGGCGGCACCGACAATCATCTGCTGCTGCTCGATCTGCGCTCACGCAAGCTGACGGGCAAGGCCGTTGAGGCGGCGCTGGGGCGTGCCCATATCACCTGCAACAAGAACGGCGTGCCGTTCGATCCGGAAAAGCCGTTCGTCACATCCGGCGTGCGGTTGGGGTCGCCGGCGGCCACGTCGCGTGGCTTCGGTGCGCAGGAATTCCGCCAGGTTGGCGATCTGATCGTCGAGATCCTGAACGGTCTCGTCGCCAATGGCGAAGCCAACAATGGTGCGGTCGAGGCCGGCGTGAAGGGCCGCGTCAGCGATCTGACCAAGCGGTTCCCGATCTACGGCTGAGGCCGGCTGAAAAGGAGACAGGATGCGCTGTCCGTATTGCGGCACGCTCGATACGCAGGTGAAGGACTCCAGGCCGACGGATGACTCGTCGGCCATCCGTCGCCGTCGTGTCTGTCCCGATTGCAACGGCCGCTTCACCACGTTCGAGCGCGTGCAATTGCGCGAGCTCACCGTGCTCAAGAAGTCGGGCCGGCGCGTGCCGTTCGATCGAGATAAGCTCGCCCGTTCGTTCGAGACGGCTTTGCGCAAGCGGCCGGTGGCGCCCGAGCGTGTTGAGCGCATGGTCAATGGCATCGTGCGCCAGCTTGAAAGCTCGGGCGAGTCCGAGATCGACAGCGGCAAGATTGGCGAACTGGTGATGGAGGGGCTCAAATCTCTCGATAGCGTCGCTTATGTGCGCTTCGCCTCGGTCTATCGCAATTTCCGCGAAGCGCGCGACTTCGGCACGCTCATCGACGAGTTGAACGAAGCAGGCCCGGACGACACGCTCAAGCCCGTGGCGAGCGGTGAGTGAACATGCTGACGGCCGCACAGCCGCAGGATGTGGCTGCCGATCGCGACGAACGTCTGATGGCGGCGACCATTGCGCTGGGCCGGCGGCAACTTGGTCTGACCGCGCCTAATCCGGCGGTTGGTGCCCTGGTGGTGCGTGACGGCGTGATCGTCGGGCGCGGCGCGACGCGCAAAGGCGGGCGTCCGCATGCCGAGACCGAAGCCCTCGCGCAGGCAGGGGAGCTGGCGCGTGGCGCCACACTCTATGTCAGCCTTGAACCCTGCGCCCATTTCGGTGTGACACCGCCGTGTGCACAAGCAACCATCACGGCTGGTATCGCCCGCGTCGTTTCGGCGCTCGAAGATCCTGATCCGCGCGTCGCCGGGCAAGGGCATCGCATGATGCGCGAGGCTGGCGTCGACGTGGTCATCGGTGTTGGTGCGGCGCAGGCCCGTCGTGCCCATCTCGGACATATCCTGCGTGTCACGGAAGGCCGCCCGCAGGTGACGTTGAAATTGGCGGAAACCGCCGATGGTTTTGCCGCCGGCGGCCCGCACGATCGGCGCCTGCACATTACCGGCATCGCCGCCAACAATTACGTGCAAATGCTGCGGGCCACTCATGATGCGATCATGGTCGGCATCGGCACGGTTTTGGCCGACGATCCGTTGCTCACCGTGCGCCTGCCGGGCCTCGACGATCGCCTGCCGCTGCGGGTTGTCCTCGACTCGAACCTGCAACTGCCCTTGCGCTCGCGGCTGGTGACCACGGCGGCGGAAGCGCCGGTCTTGGTGATTTGTGCCGTCGATGCGGATGCGGCGGCCGAAGCGGCCTTGGTGCAGGCTGGAGTCTCGGTCGCGCGCGTGGCGCGTGACGACGACGGCCATCTCGACCTTACGGCGGCGCTGCACATTCTGGCCGGCCGGGGCGTGACCCGGGTGTTCAGCGAGGGCGGACCGCAGGTGGCGGGGCGGCTCATCGGTCTGGGCCTGGCCGATGAGTGCATTTTGCTGACCGCGCCCAAACCGTTCGCCCGCGAGGGTGTTGCCTCGTTGAGCGAAACAGCCCGGAGTGAACTGGAAGACGGCCGGCACTATCGCTTGGTCGAGGATGGCTTTTCCGGCGTCGATCGGCTGCGCCGCTACGAGCATATTTCGTAAGCCTCCACAGCGGCTTCTGGCCGCGCTTGCGCCAAGTGGCTCCGGTCTTTAAGGAAACTCTCTCGTAAGTTCGTGCTAGGCTGCGCCGCTGGGTGCCGCCGGCACAAGACCTGATTTCAAGAGTTTACCATGGCCGAACCCCGCCGCTCCACGTCGCAGCCGCTGCCGCGCGCCGATGGAGCCCGTTTTCTCATCGTCGAAGCGCGTTATTACGACGCGATCGGCGACATGCTGCTGAATGGTGCCAAGGCGGCGCTGCAGGCGGCCGGGGCAAGCTGGGATATTATCGGCGTGCCCGGTTCGCTGGAAATTCCGGCGGCCGTGCGCATCGCCACGGCGGGTGGCGCCTATGCCGGCGCTCTGGCACTGGGCTGCGTCATTCGCGGCGAGACCTATCATTTCGAGATCGTGGCCAATGAAAGCTCGCGCGGGCTGATGGATCTGTCAGTGGCGCAGCAACTGCCGATCGGGAACGGCATTCTCACGGTCGAGAACGAAGAACAGGCGATCGTTCGTGCCGATCCGAAACAGGGCGACAAGGGCGGTGATGCGGCGCGCGCGGCACTCTCGCTCTATCAGCTCAAACGCAGTGCGGTGCGCTCATGACCGTTCGTCGTCAACGCGCCGCCGCGCGCCTCGCCTCTGTCCAGGCGCTCTACCAGATGGAAGTCACCGGCAAGGGGCTCAATGAAATCCTCGCCGAGTTCGAGGCGTTCTGGATCGGCGGCGAGATCGAAGGCGTTCAGTACGAGGAAGCGGATGTCGATCTGTTTCGCGACATCGTGCAGGGCGTGCTGAAGGATCAGCGGGCCATCGACCAGGCGGCCGACAAAGTGTTGCAGGAAGGCTGGCCGTTGCGTCGCATCGAAGCGGTGTTGCGGGCGGTGCTGCGCGCAGGCGTCTATGAGTTGAAGAGCCGCGCCGATGTGCCGGCCCGGGTGATCATCACCGAATATGTCGATGTCGCCGCTGCCTTTCTCGCCGACAATGAAGTCGGCATGACCAATGCCGTGCTCGACCGACTGGCACGGCAGTTGCGCGCCGACGAGTTTTTGACGCGCGCCTAGGAGTCCATCAAACTGCCAAGCGCCATGGAGGAGGAGAGATTGGCTGCCGATTTTTCGGAAGACGATCTGATCGCGAGCCTGCTCGCGCCTCTCGCCGGCCGTGCCGGCCTTGGGCTGCGTGACGATGCGGCCTTGATCGATCTGCCTGAGGGCATGCAGGTGGTCGCTACCAAGGATGCTTTGGTGGCGGGCGTGCATTTCTTCGCCGACGATGCGCCAGACGATATTGCCCGCAAGGCGCTGCGGGTGAATGTGTCCGATCTCGCGGCCAAGGGCTCCGACCCGCTCGGCTTTCTCCTGTCGATCGCCCTGACCGAGGACATCGACCGCCAGTGGCTGACGGCTTTCGTGCAAGGGCTGCGCGAGGACGCGACGCTCTATCATTGCCCCCTCATCGGCGGCGATACGGTGCGCACGAGCGGTCCCCTCGTCATTTCCGTGACCGCGCTTGGCACCGTGCCGCGCGGCCGCATGGCGTTGCGTACCGGCGCCAAGGTCGGTGACATCATCTATGTGAGCGGGACGATTGGGGATTCGACGCTCGGCCTGCGCCTGCGCCTGAAAGGCGAGCGCGATACGGGATGGGCTGGGCGTTTGAGCGTCGCGGCGCAGGCGCATCTGCTGCGCCGCTATCTGCTGCCGGCGCCGCGCCTGGCTTTGGCGCATGTGGTGCGAGCCTATGCGCATGGCGCCATGGATGTCAGCGATGGTCTCGCCGGCGATCTGGCGAAAATGCTGCGGGTGTCCAACGCTGGCGGCGAGGTGCGCCTGACCGACGTGCCGTTGTCGCCAGCCGCGCGCGAGGCGGTGGCGCTCGATAGTGGGTTGCTCGATATCGCCGTCACCGGCGGCGACGATTACGAAATTCTCTGCACGGTGGCGCCGCAGAATGCAGCGGCTTTCGAACAGGCGGCGAAGGGCACGGGCGTGCCGGTGACAGCCATCGGTATCGTGACAGGCGAGGCGGACGGCTTGCCGCGTTTCATCGATGCGACGGGAACCGTGCGGACCTTTGAGAAGGGCTCTTACAGCCACTTCTAAAGCGGCAGGGCATTCGTCTCCTTCAGCGTCGCCAGCACGATGGCGGTCTTCACATGCTGTACGGAGTCGTGCGGCAACAGCACGTCGTTGACGAATTGCGATAAGGCTTTCAGGTCGCGGGTGACGACCTTGAGGATGTAGTCCATCTCGCCGGTGAGCGCGTGCGCCTCCTGCACCTCGGGCAGGCGCGAGACGAGTTCGGCGAAGCGCTGCGCATTGTCGCGATTATGGGTCGCCAAGGTCACCGTGATCATGTTGACCAGGCCGAAGCCGAGACGATCGCGATTAAGGATGGCGCGGTAGCCGTCGATAAAACCGTCTTCCTCGAGCCGCTGGCGCCGGCGTGAACATTGCGAGGCCGAGAGGTTCACGCGTTCGGCGAGGTCGTTGTTGGTGAGGCGCGAGTCGGCCTGGAGCGCTGCCAGAATCTTGCGGTCGAATTCATCGACATGCTCATTTTCATTCATAAAAATGGCCTTTAGCGCATGAAATATGCGTAAATTTCTCATTATGGGCGTCAGAATGCAAGCTCAATGCGTGTTTTTCGGCGTAAATTTGCATTTAACCACTGCTCGACAGGAGGATGTTCATGGGACCGTTTCCGCACAATGCGCCGCCCGCTGCCATCAGCGCTGAGAATCCGGCCGGAACCGACGGTTTCGAATTCGTCGAATTCGCGCATCCCGAGCCCGAGAAGCTGGAGACCCTGTTCGCCCGTATGGGCTATGCGGCCGTGGCCAAGCACAAGACCAAGAACATCACGGTCTGGCGCCAGGGCGACATCAACTATGTAATCAATGCCGAGCCCGGTTCGCATGCGATGAAGTTCGCTGGCGAACACGGCCCGTGCGCTTCGGCCATGGCCTGGCGCGTGGTCGACGCCAAACACGCTTTCGATCATGCGGTGAAGCAGGGCGCGACGCCTTATGAAGGCCAGGACAAGGCACTCGACGTTCCGGCGATCGTCGGCATCGGTGGATCGCTGCTCTATTTCATCGAAAAATATGGCGCCAAGGGCTCTGCCTATGAAGCCGAGTTCGACTGGCTGGGCGCGCGCGATCCACGCCCCACAGGCGTCGGCTTCTATTATCTCGACCATCTCACCCACAATGTCTTTCGCGGCAATATGGATACGTGGTGGGATTTCTATCGCGAGAAATTTGGCTTCAAGCAGATCCACTATTTCGACATCGACGGGCGCATCACCGGCCTCGTGTCGCGCGCCATCACATCGCCCTGCGGCAAGATCCGCATTCCGCTGAACGAGTCGAAGGACGAGACCAGCCAGATCGTCGAATTCCTGAAGAAGTATAAGGGCGAAGGTATCCAGCATATCGCCGTCGGCACCGACGGCATCTATGACGCGACCGACAAGCTCGCCGACAACGGCCTGAAATTCATGCCCGGTCCGCCCGACACCTATTATGAAAAGTCACACGATCGCGTGCATGGCCATGACGAGCCGATGGATCGGATGAAGAAGCACGGCATCCTTATCGACGGCGAAGGCGTGGTCGATGGCGGCACGACGCGCATCTTGTTGCAGATTTTCTCGAAGACGGTGATCGGACCGATCTTCTTCGAGTTCATCCAGCGCAAGGGCGATGAAGGTTTCGGCGAAGGCAATTTCCGCGCGCTGTTTGAATCGATCGAGGAAGATCAGATCCGGCGCGGCGTGCTGAAGGGCGATAAGGCGGCCTGATTTTCAACTGGGAGCCTTCGCCAACTCATGATGGCGGATGACTTCCTTGATGACGAAAGCAAGAAACTTCTCCGCGAAATCGGGATCGAGATGCGCACCTTGGGCCAGGGCGCGCAATCTCTCGATTTGCAGCTTCTCGCGATTGGGATCCGATGACGGCAATTGCAGCCGGGCCTTCAATTCGCCCACGCGCTGCGTGCATTTGAAGCGTTCCGCAAGGATATGAATCAACGCCGCATCGAGATTGTCGATGCTGTCACGCAAGGTCTTCAATTCAGCCGGCGTATCCGTCATCGCACACTCCAATCAGAACAATCGCATCACGTCTTGCGCCGCCGCCTTCGGATCGTCGGCACCGACAATGGCCGAGACGATGGCGAGGCCGTTGGCGCCGGCCTTCAGTACATCGGCGGAATTGCTCGCCTTGAGGCCGCCAATGGCCATGACGGGTTGTTGCGTGAGTGCGCGCAAGGCGGCGAAGCCTTCGACGCCGAGTGGCGTCGAGGCGTCGGCCTTCGTCGTTTGCGCATAGAGCGGGCCGATGCCGAGATAGTCGGCCTGTTTCGCATCCTCGCGCTCGATCTGCGTGCGATTGGTGATCGACAGGCCGATGATTTTTTGCGGGCCGATGAGCTGGCGCACCAGGGCCACCGGCATATCGGTCTGGCCGACATGGACGCCCTCCGCATCGACGGCGAGCGCAATATCGACGCGGTCGTTGATGATCAGCGGGACGCGCCGGGGCTGCAATAGCGCTTTCAGGGCGTGCGCTTCTTCAAGGAACTGACGCGTGGTGGCGTTCTTCTCACGCAATTGCACCATGGTGACGCCGCCGCCAACAGCAGCGCCGACCACATCGACGAGGCTGCGGCCGCGCGACAGATCACGATCGGTGACGAGGCAGAGGCGCCAGATTTTCGGATCGAAACTCATGCGATAACTTTCAAACGGGCGGTGATATCGGCGGCGGTGATGGCATCCAGCGCATCCAGGAAGGCGACACGGAAGCTGCCGGGACGGTTGGCCGCCTCCGCGGCCATGTCGCCGGCGACGCCATAGACGGCAAGAGCCGCGACGGCGGCCTCAAGCGGCGGCGCGATCGCCATGAAGGCGCCCATGACGCTCGACAGCGAACAGCCGAGCGCGGTGACACGGGTCATCAGCGGCGAACCATTGGCGAGCCGCACGATCTGCTTGCCATCGGTGGCGAGGTCGATCTCGCCGGTGGCAACGACGACGCAGCCGGCGCGCCGGGCGAGTTCGATGCAAAGCTGTTCGGCCTCGCTGGTCGTATTGGCACTGTCGACGCCGCGCGGGGCGGCGCTGGCGGTCGTGAGACCCGCGAGGCGGGCGACCGCCATCACTTCCGAGGCATTGCCACGCAGGATGGTCGGGCGGTTCTCCATCAGTTCCGTCGCGACATCGTTGCGATAGTCGGTGGCGCCGACGCCAACGGGATCGAACAACCAGGGCCGGCCGAGCTGGCGTGCCGCCGTCGTCGCGACCTGGGCCGCGTGGGCGGTGTCGGCCGATAAGGTGCCGATGTTGATGACGAGCGCACCGGCGAGTGCCACGAATTGCGGCGATTCTTCAGGAGCATGGACCATGGCCGGCGAGGCGCCGACGGCCAGCAGGGCGTTGGCGGCGATGTCCATGGACACGTAGTTGGTGATGTTCTGGACCAGGGGGCGGGCGGCCCGCATCTGGTCGAGCAGGGCACCGCAGCGCGCGGCGATGGCCCGGGCGTCAATATCCAAGGGAACCTACCTCCTGAGAATCCTCACACAGGTCTTTGCTGTAGTTCATATCATTGCCGGCTGCGGTCTGTAAAACTCTTCAAAATCAGTGATCTAGCGCTTTGGGAGCTTGGCAATCCGCTCCTCAAGGTCCTAAGGTGTCGCCGCGTTTTTTGCAAAGACCGGCTCGCATAATGACAACAACAGCGGCGGCTGCGGCCGACATCGACGATCGCACGGCCAAGAGCGCCATTCTGAGATTGGCCGTGGCGCAGGCCCTGGCGGGCGCCAATTCAACCGTGGTGATGACGACGGGCGGCATCGTGGGCTCGATGCTGGCGCCGCGCGCCGATTTTGCCACCTTGCCCGTGACCACTTTCGTCATCGGCACGGCGCTGGCGACGATTCCGGCCGGATGGATCGCGCGGCACTATGGCCGGCGGGCGTCGTTCATCGCGGGTTCCGCGTGCGGCGTGCTCATCGGCCTCATCGCGGCACTGGCGATCTATCTTGGTTCCTTCGCGCTGTTTTGCTTCGGCACATTTATCGGTGGCGCTTATCAGGCAGTGGCCCATTCCTTCCGCTTCGCGGCGACCGATGTGGCGAGCCCGTCGCTGCGTCCCAAGGCGATCTCCTGGGTGATGACGGGAGGCGTTTTTTCAGGCGTGCTCGGGCCGCAACTCGTCAACATCACCATGGATTGGGCGACGCCCTATCTGTTCCTGGCCAGTTTCATCGGTCAGTCGGTCGTTGCTTTGTTGTGCATGGGCATTCTCAGCACCATCGATATCCCAAGGCCGGCCGCCGCGGTGGCTCGGGCCGCCGGGCGACCGCTCAAGGAAATCGCCTTGCAGCCGCGGTTCATCACGGCGGCGGCCTGCGGCATGGTCGCCTATGCGCTGATGAATCTGGTGATGACCTCGGCGCCGTTGGCGATGAAAATGTGTGGCCTGCCGCTGTCGGATGCGAACTGGGGCATTCAGTGGCATGTGCTGGGCATGTTCGCGCCGAGCTTCTTCACCGGCAGTCTCATCGCCCGTTACGGTGCGCCGCAGGTGGTGACGGTGGGGTTCGTGTTCACCATCATCGCGGCGATTGCCGGCCTGCTCGGCATCACCGTTGCGCATTTCTGGGTCGGTTTGATCTTTCTTGGCGTCGGTTGGAATTTCAGCTTCGTCGGCGCTTCGGCCATGGTGGTCGAGACCCATCGGCCGGAAGAGCGCAACAAGGTGCAGTCGTTCAACGACTTCCTTGTCTTCGGCTTTATGGCCATTGCCTCGTTCTCATCGGGCCAGATGCTGGCCCATTCGGGATGGGCGCTGGTCAATTGGGTGGTGTTTCCGCCGATCGTGGCCGCACTGCTTCTGTTGATCGCCACCGGCGCGTTTAAGCGCCGGGAGCGCGCGGCTTGATGGCTATTGTTCGCCTTTCGCACCGGTGAGCTTGATCAGCCGCTCCATGCGCTGCATGTCGGCGGCGATCAATGTGCTGAAAGCTTGAGGCGTTGAGAAGATCGGCGTCATGGCGCGCGCGGTGACGTATTTGTCGCGCACGGCCGGATCGGCGAAGAGATCAGCGACGTCCTTGGCGATTTTTTCCGGCAGGCCGGCGGGCGATCCGCCGGTCATGAAAAGACCGAACCAGGAAACGCCTGGATCGATCTCGCCGAGGCCGGCCTCCGCCAATGTCATCACCTGCGGCAGTTCCGGCAGGCGTTTGTCGCCGACGACGGCCAGGGGCTTGATGCGTCCGGCCTGCATCTGCGGCTGCGCCAGGGCGGTGCCCACGAGCGTCAATTGCACTTCGCCGCCAGCCGTTGCGGCGACGGCGGGAATGATGCCCTTGTAGGGCGCCTGGGCGATGGTGGCGCCTGTCGTCTTGTTGAGACCTTCGAAGAACAAATGCGGCAGGCTGCCGGCTCCATAGGACGCATAATTAAGCTTGCTTGAATCCTTGCGCGCTTGCTCCACCAGCTCCTTGATCGAAGCCGCCGGAACGCTGGTGTTCGTCACCACCATTTGCGGCAGGCTGACGAGCTGGCTGATCGGTGTCAGTTCGCGACTTACATCATAGGGCAGGCTGGCGAAAAGGAAGGGATTGCTGGTGATCGTCGACTCGCTGGTCAGGAGCAGCGTGTGTCCATCGGGTGGTGCTTTGGCGACCTGCGTGGTGCCAAGAAAGGTTGAGGCGCCAGGCTTGTTTTCGACAATGACCGACTGCCCCCATTTGGGCGACAAACCTTCGGCGATGGCGCGGGCGAATGCATCAATGCCGCCGCCGGGCGCGTAAGGTACGATGATGCGGACCAGTTTGGTCGGATAGGTCTGCGCCGCCGTCAGGCTCGATGACGCCAGAACGACGAAAGTGGAAAGCCATAATTTTCGCAGGATCATTCATTCCCTCCCTGGGATAAATTCATGCGCGGGATGCGCGCTCTCTTAATTGGGTGATGCTGTCGGTGGCCTCGCGGACGATCCTTTCTTGATCGAGCGCCGTGAATTCTCCCTTGCGGCGCAAAATGCGCCCATCGACCATGACGGTGTCGATATTGGCGGGTTGCGCCGAATAGACGAGCGCGAAATAGGGATCGATGACAGGCGCCATGTTGACGTCGCCGGTGCGCACGAGAATGAGATCGGCGCGCTTGCCGGGTGTCAGCGAACCGATCCTGTCGGCGAGGCCGAGGTCGCGCGCGCCGTCGATGGTGGCAAGCGCCAGCAGTCGTTTTGGTGTCAGCGGTTTGGTGGTGCCGAAACGTTGCTTGTGCGACCATAGCAAGGCGCGCATGCAGGCGAAGAAGTCGGCATTGGCGGATGCCGCCGAAGAGTCGACCGATAGGCTTTGCTGGATGCCGTCTTCTTCCAATTCCTGAAACTGGATCTCGCCGCGCGTCGCTTGGGCATAGTGCATTTCGATGACGGGCGAGCAGGAGAAGCGGGTGCCCGTTTCAGCCACGCGTTTTCGTTCCTGTATCGACAGGCCTTGCGGGTGGACGAGCTGCACGTCCTTGCCAAGCAGGCCGTTGTCGTCGAGGACGGAGACCACGCCGGGTCGCGCGTGCATGGTGATCGGCAGGCCCAGCGCGCGGATGGCGTCATATTCGCCGCGCAGAATATCGACGGGTACGATGCCCCGTGGATTGGCAACGGGTGTGCGAACCGCCGCGCCGAGGGAAAGAAGGCCATTTTCGTCCGACCAGTCTCGCGCCACGCGCGCGAGATCGGCGGTGTTCATCGGCGCCGTCAGCGCCAGGTCCTGTCCCCATCCATAGGAGAAATGCGCGCGCAGGCCCGTCGAACACAGCGCCTGGATTTCCGCATCGGCATGAGCAGGCGTGCGGATGTTGTGCGACCAGTCATGCACGGTGGTGATGCCGGACACCAAGGCTTCGGCGAGACCAAGGCGGACGGAGCGACGCGCATCTTCCGGCGTACAGAGTGGCCCGAGGCGGAGCGTGACCGGGAAATAGCCGTCGGCCTTGTCGTCGGCCCGCACGAGCGCGCGTAGCGCGCTGTTCCACAAATGCCAGTGCGTATCGACGAAGCCGGGCAGGGCGATCATGCCGTCGGCGTCGATCCGTTCGGCGCCTGGGGCCTCGAGCTTGTCGCCGATGGCGACGATCACGCCATCGCGGATGCGGATATCGCCCTTGGGCAGGTCGGCGATGGCGTCATCCATCGTCAAGACATGGGCGCCGCGCAGAAGGTATTCGCCGCGCATGGGCAGGCGTTCGCTTTGGTCGCGGGCCGGTGCGGCCCCTGCCGCATCAGCGGGCGCGTGCAAGGCCCATTGGCCGTGACATGAGCAAATCAGCCGCGCTCTCATGATCGCATGTTCCGGCGTCTTTCTTCGACAAGACTTTCCGGCCCACATTGTCCCCTGACGGCCGCCGCTCAAGGATTTTGTACGGAACAACTTATCGGGAATCCGAATAAATGGGGCTGTGTGCGCGGCGAGGTTGAATCCGGTGAGGTGGGTTCTCTAAACTTCGGCGCGGTGGGAGGCGTAGGTGAACGTAACGCTTAGACAAGTCCGGGCCTTCTTAGAGATCGCCAGTCTCAGGAGCTTCACGCGCGCCAGCGAACGGTTGAACGTGCCGCAATCGTCGCTGTCGGTTCTCATCAGTGAACTCGAAGCCGAGCTGCAAACCCGTCTTCTCAAGCGCACGACGCGCATGGTCGCTCTGACCGAGGCGGGCCGCGAGTTTCTTCCTTATGCCGAACGTCTTTTGATGGTGCTGGACGAGGGCATAGAGGCGGCGCGCGAGGTCGACTTGCGCCGCAGGGGGCAAATCAACGTCATCGCTTCGCCGCTGGTGGCCGTCGCGCTGCTGCCGTCGGCCATCGCCCGGTTCCAGGACGCTTATCCAGGAATCCATGTCACGGTGACGGAGTTTCCGCCCCATCAGATTGCAACGCATGTCGCCCAATCGCTGTGCGATTGCGGCTTTGGCGTTTTCGATGCGCAGGACGATGGGCTGATCTCGGCGCCCATCATCCAGGGGCATTTGATGCTGCTTTGCTCGCCGTCCCACCCGCTGGCCGCCCAGAAAAAGGTGGGCTGGAAGGATCTGGCCGGTCATCCTCTGATTGCCGTTCGCCAGGACAATGCAGCCCGCCGGAGATTGGATCGCCAGTTCGAGCTTGCCGGGCTTGCCGTCAAACCGCGCTTCGAAGTGCGCAATATGGTGACCATTCTTGGCATGGTCGCCGCGAACCTTGGCATATCGATCTGGCCGTCTTGGGCTTCACCTCTGGCGAAATCGTTTCAGCTTGAGCTGCGCCCATTGGTGCAACCGCAAGCGCATCATATCGTGTCGGTGATTACCTCGAAGGACAGGTCGCTCTCGCCCGCCGCCGTCGCTTTCATCGAAACGGTCAGGGCGCATGCGCAGGCGCTCTAACTCTGGGGTTCGATATTATTCTGTAAATATCTGTATTTTAAAGGGCTTTATTCTGTTTGTCGTGTTGCGCCGTTGTCTGCGGTGGGCCGGAATCCGCAGCAAGATTGGATGGGTTCCAAAACGTGGTTCCCATTCCTGTTTGCCAGAAAGCAGTGAACAAGCGGCGGTTCTCCACCTTCACCATTGCCTATCATTGCCGTTAGGGCATCTTTCTGGCATAGGCGATTGGGGTTGGCGGCCACCATGCTGACATAATTACGATAGGCCGCACGAATGGGCGGGCGTTTTCTGTCCGCCTCGTGAATGGAGAGGGCGGAGCTAAATGAGTCCAATTCTATGGATTATTATCGGCGGCCTGTTGTCCGTCGTGTATGGCGTTGTCACCGTTTCCGCATTGATGAAGGCCGATGCTGGCTCGCAGCGCATGCAGGAAATCTCTGGTGCGGTTGCTGAAGGCGCGCAGGCCTATCTGAAGCGCCAATATCTGTCGATTTCCATCGTCGGCATCGTCATCTTTCTCGCCCTCGGCTATTGGCTTGGCTGGCTGGTCGGCATTGGCTTCCTCATCGGTGCCGTGCTGTCGGGTGCCGCCGGCTTTATCGGCATGAACGTGTCGGTGCGTGCCAACGTGCGTACGGCCCAGGCGGCGACCAAGTCGCTGGCCGGCGGTCTCGACGTCGCCTTCAAGGCGGGCGCGGTGACCGGCATGCTTGTCGCCGGCCTCGCGTTGCTCGGCGTCTCCGTCTACTATTGGATTCTGACCGGTCCGCTTGGCCATGCGGTCGCTGATCGTGTCGTCATCGATTCCCTGGTGGCGCTCGGTTTTGGCGCCTCGCTCATCTCGATCTTCGCCCGTCTTGGCGGTGGTATCTTCACCAAGGGTGCCGACGTCGGCGCCGACCTCGTCGGTAAGGTCGAAGCGGGCATTCCGGAAGACGATCCGCGCAACCCGGCGACCATCGCCGACAACGTCGGTGACAATGTCGGCGACTGCGCCGGCATGGCCGCCGACTTGTTCGAGACCTATGCGGTGACCGTGGTTGCCACCATGGTGCTGGCGGCGATCTTCTTCGCCAAGCAGGCGGGCCTCAACGCGGCGCTGCTCTATCCGCTGGCGATCTGCGCCACCTGTATCGTCACCTCGATCATCGGCACCTATTTCGTCAAGCTCGGTGCCAACAATTCGATCATGGGGGCGCTCTACAAGGGCCTCATCGTGACCGGCGTGCTGTCGATCGGAGGTCTCGCGCTGGCGACCCATTGGCTCGTCGGCTGGGGCGAACTCGGCAAGGTCGGTACTTTGTCGGTCACCGGCACGAACCTGTTCCTCTGCGGTCTAGTCGGCCTGGTGGTGACGGGCCTCATCGTCTGGATCACCGAATACTATACCGGCACGGGCAAGCGTCCGGTCGTGTCGATCGCCCAGTCGTCGGTGACCGGTCACGGCACCAACGTCATCCAGGGGCTCGCGGTGTCACTGGAATCGACGGCGCTGCCGGCGATGGTCATCGTCGGTGGCATCATCGCCACCTATCAGCTCGCCGGTCTCTTCGGCACGGCGATCGCCGTCACCACCATGCTCGGCCTCGCCGGCATGATCGTGGCGCTCGACGCCTTCGGCCCAGTCACCGACAATGCCGGCGGCATTGCCGAAATGGCCGGCCTGCCGAAGGAAGTGCGGCAGTCGACCGATGCGCTCGATGCGGTCGGCAACACCACCAAAGCGGTCACCAAGGGCTATGCCATCGGTTCGGCGGGTCTTGGCGCGCTGGTGCTGTTCGCTGCCTATACGAACGATCTGCAAGCCTTCATCAGCGAGGGCAGGCCATACTTCAAGGATGTCGGCGCGGTCTCCTTCGACCTGTCGAACCCCTATGTCGTCGCCGGTCTGATTTTCGGCGGCCTGATCCCATATCTGTTCGGTGGCATCGCCATGACGGCAGTGGGCCGCGCGGCGGGTTCGGTCGTCGAGGAAGTACGGCGGCAGTTCAAGGAAATGCCCGGCATCATGCAGGGCACGCAGCGTCCCGACTATGGCCGCGCCGTCGACATGCTGACCAAGGCAGCGATCAAGGAAATGATCATTCCGTCGCTGCTGCCGGTGCTGGCGCCACTCGTCGCTTACTTTGGCGTGCTGTGGATCTCCGGCTCCAAGGCCAATGCCTTCGCGGCCCTCGGCGCCTCGTTGCTCGGCGTCATCGTCAACGGCCTCTTCGTCGCCATTTCGATGACCTCGGGTGGTGGCGCTTGGGACAATGCCAAGAAGAGCTTCGAGGATGGCTTCATCGACAAGGATGGCGTGAAGCATCTCAAGGGCAGCGAAGCCCATAAGGCTTCCGTCACGGGCGACACCGTCGGCGACCCCTACAAGGACACGGCGGGTCCCGCCGTCAATCCGGCGATCAAGATCACCAATATCGTCGCGCTGCTGCTGCTCGCCATCCTGGCGCACGGATAACGTACGAAACGGGTGCGAAACGCACGGAAAGGCGGGGGCGACCCCGCCTTTTTCTTTGGTTATTCAAAGATTAACAGGGCGACTCTCAGGTTCATAAAGCTGTGCTCCAGGCAGTCTAGTTTTGCTTCCGTAACTCCACGGAGGCGGGCTATGACGAATATTACGATGCCGGGAGGCATTACGACGGAACAGCCGGAAGGAAAGCGGCCGTCGCTCGATACGGGGATCAATCCGCTGACGCTGCTCATTCTGTTCAGTGTCATCGCGGTTGGCCTTTTCTATGTGGCTTGGAGCATCCGCACCGACGTCATCGACGCGGGCGTGCCGGCGACCACCTGGGCGCCGTTCCTGTTGCTCGGCGTGGCGCTTTTGATCGCGCTCGGCTTTGAATTCGTCAACGGCTTCCACGATACCGCCAACGCGGTGGCGACGGTGATCTACACCCATTCGCTACCAGCCAATTTCGCGGTCATGTGGTCGGGCTTCTTCAACTTCCTCGGCGTGTTGATGTCGACGGGCGCGGTGGCCTTCGGCATCGTCTCGCTGCTGCCGGTCGAATTGATCCTGCAGGTCGGCAGCAGTGCCGGCTTTGCCATGGTGTTCGCGCTGCTCGTCGCTGCCATCGCCTGGAACCTTGGCACCTGGTGGCTCGGCCTGCCGGCCTCGTCCTCGCATACGCTGATCGGCTCGATCATCGGTGTCGGCGTCGCCAATGCGATGATGCGCGGGCGCGATGGCACCTCCGGTGTCGATTGGTCGAAGGCGACGGAGATCGGCTATGCGCTGCTGCTGTCGCCGCTGGTTGGCTTCGGTCTTGCCGCGGCATTGTTCCTGGCCATGAAGGTGCTCATCAAGAACAAGGCCCTTTACGAAGCGCCGAAGGGCAATCAGCCGCCGCCGTGGTGGATCCGTGGCCTGCTGATCTTCACCTGCACTGGCGTGTCCTTCGCCCATGGCTCGAACGATGGCCAGAAGGGCATGGGCCTGATCATGCTGATCCTGATCGGCACGGTGCCGACGGCCTATGCGTTGAACCGCTCGTTGCCGGAACACGAACTGACGGCCTTCCACAGCCGTTCGGAAGCGGCGGCGAAACTGGTGCAGGAGAAGGGCTTCGGCCATGCGATCATCGGCGATCCGCGTCCGGCGGTGACCGCCTATGTCTCCCAGCATAAGATCAGCGAAGGTACTTATCCGTCGCTGGCCGTGCTGCTGACGGACATTTCCAAGCAGATCAACGACCACGGCACGATGAACAAGATTCCGGCGGCAGCCGTCGGCAATACGCGTAACGACATGTATCTGGCGTCCGAGGCGATCCGCTTCCTGATGAAGGATAAGGAAAACGACCTCAACGCTGGCGATGTTAAAGTCCTCAAGGAGTACAAGGACTCGCTCGACGCGGCAACGCGGTTCATCCCGACCTGGGTGAAAGTGGCGGTCGCCATCGCGCTGGGTCTTGGGACGATGATCGGCTGGAAGCGGATCGTCGTCACCGTCGGCGAAAAAATCGGCAAGACGCATCTGACTTACGCGCAGGGTGCTTCGGCCGAACTGGTGGCGATGGCTACGATTTTCGCCGCCGACAACTACGGCCTGCCGGTGTCGACAACTCACGTGTTGTCATCGGGTGTCGCGGGGACGATGGCGGCGAATAAGTCTGGGTTGCAGATGTCGACCGTGCGCAATCTGGTGCTGGCTTGGGTGTTGACCCTGCCGGCGGCGATCCTGCTCTCGGCGTCGCTGTACTATCTCTTCTCGCACATCTTCTAGTCGACATGTCGGCGCGAGCGGTTCAGCCGTCCGCGCCGGCGTTCTCCCATGCACGACAAGATCTCCACTCCCGATCGCGAAGCAGTGGTTTTCGCCTATCGTTTCGACGAGAGCGGCCGCGCCAATGCGCTGACTGGCTGCACCGCCGCCGAACTGTCCTCGTCGGCGCGCGGTTTCATCTGGGTTCACCTTAATCTCGCCGATGTGCGGGCGCGACAATTCCTCTCCGATCTGGAGGACGTGCCGGCGGCTGCCTTGCAGGCGATGCTGCGCTCCAGCGATCACCAGCAGATGCACCACGAGGCGGGCGTGCTGTGGGGCGTCTTTCCCGATCTCGCCCAGGATTTCGATGGCGTCCGGGACGATTTCGCCCATTTGCGCTTCCTCCTGTCCGACCGCTGGTTGGTGAGCGGCCGCCATCATGCCGCCCATGCGATCGAGACCCTGCGTCGGGCGATCGAGGCGGGGGCCAGCGTCGATGCGCCGGTCACCTTGTTCGAGACCCTGGCCGATCATATCGCCGACGGGCTCGATGGAGCCGTGACGCGGATGGCTGACGAGCTGGACGCATGCGAGGATCGCATCCTCGCCGACGACAGTTCCAAGGAGGCGCGGGCGCTCGGCCTCTTGCGCCGCCAAGGGGTGCGGATCGAGCGCAAGCTCGCCGGCGTCCATTCGATCCTGCGTCGTCTCGAGGGCGCGCGGCCCGAGAGCCTCAGTTCCGCCGTCCATGCGGCGGTGATCCGCGTCAGCCACCGTTTCGAGACCCTGCATCACGAATCCCATGCGCTGGTGGAGCGGACGCGGCTCTTGCAGGACGAGGTGTCGAACCAGCTCCAGAGTTCGGCCAATGCCCATCTCTATGTGCTGACCATCCTCAATTCGGTGCTGGCGCCAGCCGTGCTGGTGACCGGCTTTTTCGGCATGAACACCGCCGACCTGCCATTCAAGGATGATCCGGGCGGCACCTGGTATGGATTGGCGCTCTGCGTCGTGGCGGCGGGGCTGACGCTGTGGTTCATGCGCCGTCGTGGAGCTATCGGCGCGCGGAAAAGTTAGATTTTGAAATGGGTTGTGCCGGTGAGATCAGATTCTGATTCAGGTCGTTAGGGCAATAAATGAAAAGGGCGCGATCGTCTCGCGCCCTGAAATCCTCAGAACCCTTGCTTGAGGCTGAAGCGCAATCCGCCGGCTTGTAGGCCGCCTTGGTTGCCTATGCCCAGCGCCATGCCGATCTGATATTCGATGCCGATCGCCAGCAGATAGTCGTCCTCGAATTTCAAGCCCAGTGAGGCGTTGACGGCGTTGGTGGCCTGGCTCAAGCCGCTGACCGCATACATTTGGCCGCCGGGCTGGTCCGCGTAGTTCAGGATCTGGTTATAGCCGCCGCCGAAGGCATGGCGGTATTCCACCCTGACTTGCGGCGAGAGGCGGCCATAATCCGTCTCGAACGTGTAGGAGAGGCGCGCGCCGATCACGCCTGTCAGATTGTTCGATTTCATGGCGCCGTAACTCAGCGCCCAGATGTCCGAACCGTATTCCGAATAAGCGCCGAAGTTCATCAGCGTCGCGCCGAGCCGTCCGTAGGACGCCAGTTTCAGCGCGCCCCACTTCTGCTCGTAGGTCAGCGACAGCGAGCCGTAGAACACGTCGGCGCTGCGGCTGCCGCCCAAATACACGCCACCCGGTGTTGAAAAGCGGGTCGACGTGAAGGAGCCACGACCATAGCCTAGCAGCACGTCCAAGAAAGTCTGCGGCATCAGCTTCAGGCTGCCGTAGGCGGTGGCACTGAAGAATCTGGCTTGGTTGTGCGTTCCGTCGAATCCCACGCGCGTGCTGTCGCCGCCATATCCGAAGGCAACGCCCGCCTTGAAGCCGTCGAAAAGGCGCGTGTCGATACCGATGGTCACGCCGCTGGTGGCGAAGCGGTTGCCGGTCTGAAACACGCCGCCGCCCAAGGTGGTATAGTTCTGCGATCCCCACGTGACATTGCCGGCGGTCCAGATGTTGAAACGCGAGCTGCCAGCAGAAGAGGACGAAGTCTTTCTGGGATTGTCGTCGAATGAAGAGAGATAGCGCCTGTTCTGGCCGCCTAAGCCGTCGCGGCCTGTTCCGGTTCTTCCTACGCCACCTCTGGTGGGGTCTGGGTCATTCGTCCAGAGCCTGCGCAGCTCTTGCAGCGCTTGCTGGTCGCGGCCGAGTTGGGGCTCGGTGGCGGCAAAGGACATGCCCATCGAGATGGGTTCCTGTTCGTCCTCGTGGAGCTGGTCGAGCCGGCGCTCGACATTGCTCATTTGCGATTGCGCCATGCGTTGGGCCGAGGCCACTTGCGCGTTGACGAGGCCGGCGACCGAGGGATCCTGCGAGGGGTCGGGCCGTGCCGCGACGCCGATGGACACCGTTGCCGCCGCCGATGTGCCGCCAGGACCCGTCGCCTTATAGGTGAAGGAATCGGGGCCCGAGTAACCGCGCGCCGGAACATAGGTGACCGTCGAGCCTGACAACACCGCCGTTCCTTTGGTGGGCGCCGAGGCCAGAACGTAGCTGGTGACAACGCCGGTCGTGTGCGCGGCGAGGTCGATGGCGAAGCCGGGGCTGAGATAGGGCACCGCGACCGAGAAGCTGGAGGCGACCGGCGAGGGCGGCGATACGGTGATGGTCACGACAGCCGTCGTGACGCTGGCATAGGCACCATTGCCCGAATAGGTCGCCTGGAGCTTATGTGCTCCCGTGGCGAGGCTCGATGTGACGAATGTCGCGACGCCGCCCGACACCGGGGATGAACCCAGCGTGGCGGCGCCGTCTTTGAATGCGACGGTGCCGGTAATGGGCGCGGCGCCGGGGCCTGCGCCTGGAATGGTGATCGTCGCGGTCATCGTCAGCGGCGATCCGAACACCACGAAGTTCGGCGTGGCCGTGAGCGCGATCGACACGGTGCCGACGGCGATGACGAAGGACTGCTGCACCTGCGTGGCCGCCGCATAATTGGCGTTGCCCGGCTGGTTCGCGTTGATCGTGCAGGTGCCGACATTGTTGAAGCTCACCACGCCGCCGGCGATCGCGCAAACCGCCGCGCTCGACGGATCGATGGTCAGCGCCACCGGCAGGTTCGAGGTTGCGCTGGCGGTCGGTGTGTAAGTGCCGGCGACCATGGGGGAGGCGGGCGGCGACGTCGTGAAGGCGATCGTGTTGACGCCGGCCGTGACGTTGAAGGTCTGCGTGACGGGCGTTGCCGCCGCGTAATTGCCTGTCGCTCCCTGCGAAGCCGTGATCGAACAGGTGCCCGCCGCCACGAAGGTGATCGCTCCAGCCGACGTCACCGTACAGACCGGCGCCGAATTCGACGCGTAGGTCGGCGTAACGCCGGAGGTGGCGGTGGCGTTCAGCGTCGGTGGCGGCGAGGTGAAGGGCGTGTCCGCCGGCTTGTTGAAGGTGATCGTATTGACGCCGGCCGTGACGTTGAACGTCTGTGTAACGGGCGTTGCCGCGCCATAATTGCCGGTCGCTCCCTGCGAAGCGGTGATCGAACAGACTCCCGCCGAGACGAAGGTGATCGCTCCAGCCGATGTCACCGTGCAGACCGGTCCCGAATTCGACGTATAGGTCGGAGCGACGCCTGATGTGGCCGTGGCGTTCAGCGTCGGTGGCGGAGAGGTGAAGGCGGTGTCCGCCGGCTTGTTGAAGGTGATCGTGTTGACGCCGGCCGTGACGTTGAACGTCTGCGTGACGGGCGTTGCCGCTCCGTAATTGCCGGTGGCTCCCTGCGAGGCGGTGATCGAACAGACACCCGCCGAGACGAAGGTGATCGCGCCAGCCGATGTCACCGTACACACAGGCCCCGAATTTGACGTGTAGGTCGGGGCGACGCCGGAGGTGGCCGTGGCGTTAAGCACCGGTGGCGGTGAGGTGAAGGGCGTGTCTGCCGGCTTGTTAAAGGTGATCGTGTTGACGCCGGCTGTGACATTGAATGTCTGCGTGACGGGCGTCGCCGCCGCGTAATTGCCTGTCGCTCCCTGCGAAGCGGTGATCGAACAGACACCCGCCGAGATGAAGGTAATCACGCCCGCCGATGTTACCGTACAGACCGGCCCCGAATTCGACGCATAGGTCGGCGCGACGCCGGAGGTGGCGGTGGCGTTCAATGTCGGTGGTGTCGAGGTGAAGGGTGTGTCCGGCGGCTTGTTGAAGGTGATCGTGTTCCCGGCGGCATTCACGGTCTGCGTCAGAGCCGCACTCGAACTGGTGTTGAAATTTGCATCGCCATTATAGGTCACAGTGACCGAGTGAGGACCCAAGGCCAGAGTGGATGTCGAGAACGTCGCCGACCCGCCGCTCAACGGCACGGTCACGGGCGCTCCCGAGGCGCCATTGAATGTCATGGTGCCGGTCGGTGTTCCTGTAGCGGGTGCAACAGCGGCTACCGTTGCAGTGAATGTGACATTCTGGCCGAACGTGCTCGGATTGGTCGCGGAACTGATCGCCGAGGTTGTACCGCCCTTGTTGACGGTCTGCGTCAGGCCCGCGCTGGTGCTGGAATTGAAGTTGCTGTCCCCGGCATAGCTGGCGGTGATCGTGTGGCTGCCGCTGGTCAACGTCGATGATGTGAAGGTTGCTTGGCCGCTGCCGTTGATGGCGACGGGCGCTTGGTTCACGCCATCGACATTGAACGTGACATTGCCGGTCGGCGTTCCCGTGGCGGGCGCGACCGCGGTGACGGTTGCGGTGAACGTAACGCCCTGGCCGGATATGCTCGGATTGGTTCCGGAGGTAACCGCCGTGGTCGTGCCGCCTTTATTGACGGTCTGTGTGAGGCCGGCGCTGGTGCTGGCATTGAAACTGCTGTCGCCGGCATAGCTGGCCGTGATGGTATGGCTGCCACCGGCCAAAGTCGATGATGAGAAAGTCGCTTGGCCGCTGCCGTTCAACGCGACGGGCGCTTGGTTCACGCCATCGACATTGAAAGTGACGTTGCCTGTCGGCGTGCCGGTGGCGGGCGAGACCGCGGCAACGGTGGCGGTGAACGTGACGTTCTGCCCGGACGTACTCGGATTGGTTCCGGACGTAACCGTCGTCGTCGTGCCGCCCTTGTTGACGGTCTGTGTCAGGCCGGGGCTGGTGCTGGTGTTGAAGCTGCTGTCGCCGGCATAGCTGGCCGTGATGGTGTGGCTGCCGCCGGCTAAGGTCGATGACGTGAAGGTTGCCTGGCCGCTGCCGTTGAGCGCGACGGGCGCCTGGTTCACGCCATCGACATTGAAGGTGACATTGCCGGTAGGTGTTCCAGTGGCGGGGGCAACCGCGGCGACGGTTGCGGTGAACGTCACCGGTTGGCCGGATGTGCTCGGATTGGTTCCGGAAGAAACCGCGGTGGTCGTGCCGCCTTTGTTGACGGTTTGCGTGAGGCTGCCGCTGACGCTCGAACTGAAACTCGAGTCGCCGGTATAGCTGGCGGTGATCGTGTGGCTGCCACCGGCCAAGGTGGACGAAGTGAACGTCGCCTGGCCGCTGCCGTTGAGCGCGACGGTCGCCTGGTTCGCGCCGTCGACAGTGAAGGTGACATTGCCCGTCGGTGTGCCAGTGGCGGGGGCAACCGCGCTCACCGTCGCCGTGAACGTCACCGGTTGACCAAAGGTGCTTGGATTGGAGGAGGTCGCGACCGCTGTCGTGGTCGAACCCTGGGTCACCGTCAAACTGGCCGTGTTGGAGGTCGTGCCGTTGCCACCCTCGGTCGATCCGACAACGCCGGTCGTGTTGCTTTTCACTCCGACGGATGTCGCCTTCACGTTGACGCTTATCGTGCAGGACGCGGAAGCGGCGAGCGTTCCGCCACTCAGGCTGATCGATCCACTGCCGGCGGTGGCGCTCAGCGTGCCGCCGCAAGAACCCGATGCGCCATTCGGTGTGGCGACGATGAGGCCGGAGGGCAGGTTATTGCTGAAGGTGATTCCCGTCAGGCTTGCCGCCGCGTTTGGATTATTGATCGTGAAGCTCAACGATGTCGAGCCGCCTACGGGGATCGAGCCGGTGCCGAAGGCGATGGAGATCGTCGGTGGCGACGTCGGCGTTACATAGGTGTATCTGTCGGCGGCCGAGGTTGCCGAGGTGCTGCCGCCTGCGGTGACCGTGACATCGACGGTCCCCGCCGCCCCGGCGGGCGCGGTCGCGCTGATCTGGGTGGGGCTGACGACCGTGAAACCGGTCGCGTTGGTTGCGCCGAACCTGACCGCGGTGACACCGACGAAATTCGTGCCGGTGATAACAACCGAAGTGCCGCCGCCGGTCGGGCCGGAGGTCGGAGAAATGCTCGTAACGGTTGGACCGTTGGTGCCAACGTTGGTGAACGAGATTGGATAGGCGGTGTCGATCTGGTTGAAATGACAGGCGCCCGCGGTGTTGTCGTTCGTCGATCCATAATACACATTCATCGTCGTCGAGGATGAGGACCCGACGGCGAGGAGGGTGAAGTCGTAAAAGTTATAAAAATATCCGGGTGGCGCGCAGAGATTGCCGTTGTTGTTGCCGAAGCCGTTGGCGGCGTCGTTTTGCGGTGTAACCCTGAATTGCGCCCCCGATGCCGTCGTGATGACCTGGGGAGCCGATGTCGAGGATGAGTTCACGTAGGGTGAATTCATCGGGTAGAGCTGATTGCTGTCGCCCGAACTAACGCTGTACAAGCCGCTGAGAATGGCTGGTCCGCAGCTTGAAACATCAAGCCGCACGGTGCCGCCAACTGGAACCCCGGAGAAGTTGAGGCTGTTCTGGCAGGCGGCCTGCGCCAGCGAAGATCCGAACAAGCCGATGGTCAGCGTCAGAGCAATGGTGGCCGCGACGCGCCGAAGCGAGGCAGCCGATGACACTTTCCGCCCGGCGCACTGGTTTGCGCCGGACAAAATTGTCCGGAAAAGCGTCAAAGCAGCCCCCGCCACTAGCCCCACATGAAATCGGTCGCCGAAGAGCGTCCGTAAAACACGCGTTAACGAAGTTGATCATGGCCGTGTGACAACGGCAATTCGGGAATGGGAAATTAACGCCTTATTTCAACGATTAAGTCCCATAGTTGCAATCGTGCAACTAGCTTATCTGCGCATCGTATTGCGATCTAAGATTTTCCGGCGTTGGTTATTTCGGCGCTTTGCGGGAAAGCTGAATCCCTGGAATCGCTTGCTTGGGTTTCTACACGTTCAGATTCAGATTGAGGTTCGCGGGCGCAAAGAAAAAGGCGCGGACTGGCCGCGCCTTTGAAGGATTAGGCTTCGGCAGATCTTAGCTGAAGCGCAGCAGGTTCTGCATCATGTTACGCAGGAACGACGATTCTGCGCCTGCCGTCGGGGTGGTGCGGGTGTTGAAATCGATGATCTGGCCGTCTTCCAAGCCATAGTTGGCGATGCGCTGGACGCGCTTGTTCTTGTCGAAATAGACCGCGAAAATGCGCTGGTCGGTGACCTTCTGCTGCATGAAGGCGACCGGCCGCTCGACCTTCTGGCTGATGTAGTACCAGGCGTCGCCACCGATGGTGGAGGTGGTGGAGGGGGTGCCGAGCAACACCAGGGTCTGTTCAGCCGAGCTGCCCATCTTCACCTGGTTCATGGTGTTTTCGTTGATCACGTAGCCGCGGTAGACGTCGCCGTCATACCCGAGGCAGCCGCCAAGCGACACCGCGAGGGCCGCTGCCAGCGCCAGGCCTACCGATCTTGTCCCGACCTTGAACTTCATTTTCTCAATCCCCTCTGCGCCCGCCGATCCGCCGCCGGAGCGCGCGCAACTGCCGCATCTGCGTGATTTTTCTTGCATCAGCGACCGGCGATGCCTAACCCCCGGAGGCGCTAAATGCAAGAAATGCATTTACCTTGATATCGACTTGGCGCCCGGAGTTTGGCGAGGCCAAATCCCGAAACGCACCGGTGCAGACAGAAAAAGCCCATGGCATTCAGCTTGTTCCGCCGCTCCCGCAACCGGCCAGTGATCGAACGCCTTCAGGGCGAGATCATGGCGGCTTCGCGTCAGCCGGCGTTTTTCCTCGATTATGGGATCTACGACACGGTGGCGGGCCGTTTTGAGCTGCTCGCTCTACATACCGGGCTCGCCGTTTGGCGGATCGAGACCTTACCGGCGCCCGGGCCGGATCTGGCGCAGGATCTCACCGATGCCGTGTTCCATAATATAGACACGGCCTTGCGTGAGATTGGCATCGGCGATGCTTCCATGTCGAAACGAATGAAATCCATGGCCCAGGGCTATCTCGGGCGCACCTTGGCCTATCGGGAAGCGCTGCAAGGCGGCGATACGGCGGCGCTGGCCCTGGCTTTGGCCCGCAACGTCTATGGCGACGAGGGGCGGGCAGGGGATTCCGCCTGCCTGCGCCTGGCGCGCTATACCCAGCGCCTCAATGCCGCCTATAGCGGGCTCGACATGGACCGGGCATGGTCGTCGCCGCTTCCGGTGGTCGACGCCGCCACGGTGACCTGATTTCCTCTCTCTGATCCTGATCGCATTTTTTGGGGACTCCCATGACCAAGGACACCCACACCGCGCCGGCTTTTTCCCGTCCGACGCTCGTGACCGATCTGTTGCGCGATACCACGCGCCGTTTCGACATCGAGGCCGATGCGGCCGAACGGGCGGCGCTGGCCGCGCTCAATGGGCTAGAAGACATCGCCAGCCTCAAGGCATCCTTCCAGGCGGTGAAGGCCGGCAAATTCATCCGCATCACCGGCGAGCTCAAGAGCCGGTTGACCCAGCAGTGCGTCGTCACCCTCGATCCATTCGAGAGCGAGATTTCCGAGGATATCGACGCCCGCTTTTTCGAGGAGCCGACAGGGCCGGCGATGCGCGCTGCCAAGGCGGCCAAGAAGGGCGAGAAGGACGAACGACGGGCCGCGCCCGCCGCCGAGCCGATGTCCATGGACGAGGACGAAGGGGAAGCGATCGTCGACGGCAAGATCGATCTGGGGGCGCTGGCGGCGGAGTTCCTGACCCTGGCGCTCGACCCCTATCCGCGCAAACCTGGGGTGAGTTTCGAGGCGATCACCGAGGACGATGAGGAGGAATCACCGTTTTCCGTCCTCGGTGGGCTCAAGAACGGGCCGAATGGAAAAAAACCGTAAGATTTCTTGTCGATGCGCGGATCGCTTCGGGATTGCCTTCCCGATGCAAACGGCTATTGTCCGCGCCTGAATTTGGCCCGCCGGTTTGGTCGTGCAGGGCGGGAGCGTTTACTGGATGGCGAAACCGGTCAGGATTTCTCTGGACGGTATGGGTGGCGATCACGGACCCTCTGTCGTCGTCGAAGGCGCGGCTTTGGCGCATGAGCGCCGACCTGATACCGAATTCCTCATTTATGGCGACGAAGCGCAGATCGCGCCGCTGCTCGCCAAGCAGCCGAAACTGGCCGCCCATACGAAGCTGGTCCACTCGGCGGTGGCCGTGCGGATGGATGACAAGCCAAGCCAGGCGCTGCGCCGCGGCCGGCGCGTCTCTTCCATGTGGATGGCGATCGACGCGGTGAAGCGCGGCGAGGCGGATGTCGCCGTCTCGGCTGGCAATACCGGCGCGCTGATGGCGATGGCGAAAGTCTGCCTGCACACGATGGCGCAGATCGATCGCCCGGCGCTGGCGGCGCTGTGGCCGACGGTGCGCGGCGAATCGGTGGTGCTCGATCTCGGCGCCTCGATCGGTGCCGATGCGCAGCATCTCGTCGATCTCGCGGTGATGGGCGCGGCGATGGCGCGCATCGTGCTCGACATCGAGAAGCCGACCGTCGGCTTGCTCAATGTCGGTGTCGAGGAAATCAAGGGCATCGAAGAGGTCAAGGCGGCTAACCGCATTTTGCGCACCGTCGACCTGCCGCATCTGAGCTATCACGGTTTCGTCGAAGGCGACGACTTGGGCGCCGGCACCACCGACGTGGTGGTGACCGAGGGTTTTACCGGTAATATCGCGCTCAAGACTGCCGAAGGCACGGCACGGCAGATCGCGCGCTATCTGCGCGAGGCGATGGGCGCGAGCCTGATGTCGAAGATCGGCTATCTGTTCGCCCGTCACGCCTTCTCGGCGCTGCGCGAGAAAATGGATCCGCGGCGCGTCAATGGCGGTGTCTTCCTCGGTCTCGATGGATTGGTCATCAAGAGCCATGGCTCCACGGATGGATTGGGCTACTGCGGCGCCGTCGAAATCGCTTATGACGTCGTGCGTCATGATTTGATGAGCCGCATTCGCGATCTCGTTTCGCTGTCGCAGGATCTGCGCACCGCCGAAACGCGGTCAGCGGTTGCTGAAACTGAAGCGCCCGTCGCCAGCGACGACGCAACTCTTTAGTCGGATAAAATGGTCGAAACTTCGCACAAAACTTGGCGTTCCGTTGTCGAAGGCATTGGTGCCTTCCTGCCCGAGCGCGTGATGACAAACGCTGATCTGGAGAAGATCGTCGATACGACGAGCGATTGGATCGTGCAGCGCACAGGCATCCACGAGCGGCATATGGCGGCTGACGGCGAGACCACGTCGGTATTGGCGACCAAGGCCGCGCACAAGGCGATGATGGCGGCCGGCTGCACGGCCGATGATATCGATCTCGTCGTTGTCGCGACGTCGACGCCCGATTACACGTTTCCCGCGACGGCAACGCAGGTGCAAGCCGCGCTCGGCATCACGCGTGGCGCCGCGTTCGATCTGCAGGCCGTGTGTTCGGGTTTCGTCTATGCGGTCAGCGTCGCCGACAAATTCCTGACCACTGGTGCGAGCGAACGCGCGCTCGTCATCGGCGCGGAAACGTTTTCGCGTCTGCTCGATTGGAACGATCGCACCACCTGCGTGCTCTTTGGCGACGGCGCGGGTGCTATCGTGCTGGGTCGTCAGCAGGGCGGCGGCACGACGGAAGATCGCGGCGTCTTGACCTCGCATCTGCGCTCGGACGGCCGGCATCGTGCGAAGCTTTATGTCGACGGTGGGCCTTCATCGACGGGCACGGTCGGTCATTTGCGGATGGCGGGTCGCGAAGTTTTCCGTCATGCGGTCGGCATGGTGGCCGACGTGATGGACGATGCGTTCAAAGCGACGGGTCTCACCGCCGAGCAACTCAACTGGTTCGTGCCGCATCAGGCCAATGAGAGAATCATCGACGCTTCGGCCGACAAGATGGGCATTGCGCGCGAGAAGATCATCAAGACGGTTTCTCTGCACGGCAACACCTCCGCTGCCTCCATTCCGCTGGCGCTGAATGCTGGGGTGAGCGATGGACGCATCAAGCCCGGTGACCTGGTTATGATCGAGGCCATGGGTGGCGGCTTTACCTGGGGTTCCGCCATAATTCGCTGGTAAGTCACTGTATACATTTTCAGTTTGGATGTTACGCTCTTGACATTGGGGTGATTCTTTTAGAGACCGTAGTTTGTTTTTGATAAATTTTTTTGGATGTTTCGATGACCAACAGCAATGGAAAGAGCCCGACCAATATTACCCGGGCCGATCTCGCCGAAGCTGTCTATCGGCGTGTCGGACTTTCTCGGGTGGAGTCGGCTGAGCTGGTGGAACTCGTGATCAATGAGATTTGCGACGAGCTGGTGCGCGGCAACAATGTGAAGTTGTCGTCCTTCGGTTCGTTCCTCGTACGCTCGAAAGGCCAGCGGATCGGCCGCAATCCAAAGACGGGTGTCGAAGTTCCAATCACGCCGCGGCAGGTGATGGTGTTCAAGCCGTCGAATATCCTGAAGGCGCGCGTCAACGGCGAGACCGTCGCGGACGAGGAAGAATAAAACGGTATACCGTTTGCGGCGACTTGAGTTGCAAACTGTCGCGAATCGTCTTCGCGCGTTAAACTGACGGCCTCGTTTTCCGACGCGACGGGTTTCGGCGATGGACAAACAGGCGGACGCATTTCGAACCATCAGCGAGGCGGCGGATACGCTCGGATTGCCGCAGCATGTTCTGCGCTTCTGGGAGACGCGTTTTCCGCAGATCAAGCCGCTGAAGCGCGGCGGCGGCCGGCGCTATTATAGGCCCGACGACGTGCTGCTACTGGCGGCCATTCAACGGCTGCTCTACGACGACGGCTATACGATCAAGGGCGTCCAGCGGATTTTGAAGGAGCAGGGCGCCAAGGCGGTGATCGCGTTGGGCCAGCAAGAAGGCGGCGCCAGGGAAGGGCATATCCCACAGGCCATGCCGGCTCCCGTGGGACGGGTGCACCCTGACATTCTCGACGATGATGATGACGCGGACGAGCCACAGGCCTATCTGCCGCCTCCCCAGGCGCCACAGCCTGCTCGGCCAGCCGGCCCGCCGGGGGCTTCGCTTCAGGATCTTCGGGCGCTGCTGACCGTGATCGACGGCTGTATCGGCGTTCTGGAAGCGGCTGAGGGCTAGGCTCCTTGTTTTGAAGCGGTTTCTTTACGCGAAACCGCTTTGGAGACTTCGACCAACACATATTGTTGGGATCGTCCGTCTCGCTGTTGCGACCGCCCAACCCTTTGTCTATAGGTGGCGCCGTCGGAGTGTAGCGCAGCCTGGTTAGCGCACCTGTCTGGGGGACAGGGGGTCGTGGGTTCGAATCCCGCCACTCCGACCACTTACCCCCTTAAATCGTCGCCTCTCTCGTTGCGCCTCTGGAGCAACTTCGACTGGCTTTCAAAGGTTCTCCCGGATCGCGTCCTGCAATTTCTGGAACATATTCTGAATTTGCACGGCCAGCGGTGGCTTCCCATTCTGCCGGCCCCATGCCTCAACGGCGAAACGCAACGTTCCAGCAGACATCATGGCCGTAAACCGCCAGCGATCGCGCTTGGCATCGTCGGGCCAGACTTCGCACAAGCCATCGAATATCGCCTGCTCCAGCCGCAGGAACTTGCCTTGGTTGCGGGCGCGCAACCCAGCGCTTTCCCGCATGATCCGCGCGGTCGTCACGATCTCGCTTTCGCGCAAGGCCACGAGTTTTGAAAGCGCGGCAGCCACGACTTCGAGCGGCGTTCCGAGGGAAGCGCACTCACCCACCAAGTCTTTGAGTTCGCTTACGAAGCCATCCACATAGGCGGTTAGAATCTCGTCCTTGCTGTCGAAGTAAGAGAAGAAGGTTCGGCGCGAGATTCCCGCCGCCTCGGCAATATCGTCGAGTGTCGTTGCCTCATATCCCTTGGCGACGAACAGCTTGAGGCCGACATCCAAAATGCGCCGGCGCGTCTCCACACGCTTTCGCTCCCGCAAACCCGCCGGTTTGGCCGCCGTTTCATTCATCGACGGTCTCTCCAAATTGCACCTCGTGCAAAATTATTTCGTGGCGGTGAGCGATATTCATTGATTATTTTTGCACTCAGTGTAATTTTCTATTCAGCCCGGTGGGTGTGGGGATTTCTCTCGTCAACTCTCTGTAAAAGAAGGAATTACCTATGCCCGCTCCGCTTGGGTGGTCCGCGCCTGCCTGCATGTTGGCCAGCGCGACCATGTTGTCGGCTTGCGTTCAAGCACCGCTCGTGCAGGGGAGCGCACTCTCCTCTTACAATGATCTCGCACCGTCCGACGGCATAATCACCAAGTCGCGTCTGCGTGTAAACCAAGCGCAAGTTCTGGCGGCAAAAACCATAAATATTGCCCCGACAGGCTTTGCGCCAACCTCGGCGCCAAAACTAACAGCGGAACAGCGCGCCTTGGTAACCAACGCGCTCAACCGGGCGATGTGCGTGAGCCTTAGTGACCGGTTCGAAGTCGTGAGCAGCGACCAGCCGGCGGATCTGACGGTCAGAGCTGTCGTCACGCAGGCCGTCGAGACCGATGAGGTCGCCGCCGGCGTGTCTGCCGCGGCCTCGATTGGCACGAGATTCATTCCATCTCCGGTGCCGATCATCGTGCCCCGACTCCCGATCGGTCTCGGCAAGCTGTCCATCGAAGCGGAGGCGGTTGATCCGGTTGGCAAGCAACAGGCGGCCATGATTTGGGGAAGGGGCGCGCAGGCGTTCCTCAGCTCTCCGAAGATGTCGAAGGCGGGTGACGCCTATGATCTGGCGGCCGCGTTCGGGGATGATTTCGCGACGCTGCTGGTCAAAGGCAAGAGCCCGTTTGAAGGGTTTGATCCCTCTGGCAGCATACCTTCATTTCAAAAGATCAATTCGACGTTGGGATTGGCGCCAAAGTATGCCGTATGCGAAAGATATGGCCGTGCCCCAGGCATTATTGGATTTGCCGGTGGCAAGCTCGGTTTACCGCCGGAGTGGACGGACAACGGCGGAAAGTAAGCGGTCTACGGGTCGTCGTGGTCACGTCACCGTGCCGCGGCTTGGTCGTGCACGGCGCGATCGGCCTCGATCTCTTGGAGATGATCCGCCACCCACGTCGCGAGCTGGATCACCGGCACGGAGAGGGAACGGCCGCGCTCGGTCAGGCTATATTCGACCTGCGGCGGCACGGTCGGAAAGACCTTGCGCTGTACCATTCCGTCCCGCTCCAAGGCCTTCAGAGTGCGGGTGAGCATTTGCTGAGAGATGCCACCGATCAGCCGTTTCAGCTCGTTGAAACGGCGCGGTTGTTCCAAGAGCATGGTGATCGTCAGGATCGTCCATTTATCCCCGATCCGTCCGAGGATTTCCTTGATCGGTCCGCAGCCCGGATTTGTGCCGAGATCTGTCGGGAGAGGGGTGGGCAGATCCATGTGACCAGGCCTCAAAAATATGCGTTCTTGTGAGGATAGGCAGTCTATCTCAAATAGCTGGTCAGTAAAACATACCACCTAGGAGCTGGTAATGACTGACCGAAAGCATATCCTCCTCGTCACCTCGAGCCCGCGCGGCGCCGAAGGCCTTTCCACCCGCTTCGCGCTCGAAATCGCCGAAGGGCTGAAACTCCGTTCCGGCGGCGCGCTTACCGCGCGCGATCTTGCATCGGAGCCGCTGCCGCACATCACGCCGGCCTATATCGAGGGCCGCATGGTTCCGCTGGAAAGCCGCACGCCGGAACAGGCTCAAGCCGTCGGGCTCGCTGAAGAGCTGGTCAACGAGATCAAGAGCGCCGACGCGATCGTCATCGGTTCCGGCATGATCAACTTCGGTCTGTCATCGCAGCTCAAGGCCTGGTTCGATCATATCACGTGGCCGGGGATGACCTTCAAATACGACGAGAACGGTCCGTCTGGCTTATTGTTGGGCAAAAAGGTTTATCTCGTCACGGCCAGCGGAGGCGTCTTCTCGCAAGGTCCATATGCGCCCTTCGATTTCCAGACTGGTTATCTCACCCACCTGCTTGCCTTCATCGGGTTGACCGATGTCGAGATCGTGCGCGTCGAAGGCACCGTGTTTGGTCCGGATGCGGCAAAGGCTGCCATTGCCGCGACGCAGGTGCAGGTTCAGGCCGCGCTCGACCGCGCCGCCTGATTTCGTTTGCTCCTCGATGCTTTGATGGTCGAAGAAGCTGCGTCGTAGCGGGTTTAACTTACTGCTGCGGCGCAGTCGTTTTATCGCTTCAACTCGATGGAATGCCGGGGTACGGTCCAGCAAAAAGCTGGCGGCTTACTCTCCGCTGCAATATACCCTGACGGGTATACATCCCGCTGCGCGCTACATCCTGGAAAGCGCTTGGGGCAGGGCTCGGCCCTGGCTGAAATTTCTGCCCCATTTCTGCCCAAGCCAGGGCGAACCCCGACAATTTCAGTCAGGCTTTTCGCGTACCACCTGTACACAAAATCGTTGCAGGACTGGCGCTTCTCGCTTCACACCTCGTACAAATCACAGTTGAGCTCGTGACTTAGCTATTGTAGGATTTGTCACGTTCGGCTGAGGAAATCGCTGAAACCACTGGCGCACAATGCATAGGGGAGCGGTGCCGCCAGTTCAGGGATCACGCAACCGAACCAATGTGAAGAAAAGACTCGCTTCAGAGCATCCGGCTCAGCAGGGCCGCAATAACAATAAAAAAATCGAATTCGTTCGAGTGGAAGGGCAATGACAATGAACACAGCCGTGAACACCGCTGGAAAATCCAAGCGTGGCTTTGCGTCCATGAGCTTGGAAAAACGCCAAGAGATCGCTCGTATGGGCGGCCTTTCGGTGAAACCTGAGAATCGCGCTTTCTCAAAAGACAAGAAGCTGGCGGTTAAGGCGGGGCGCAAGGGTGGCTCCTCCGTTGGCCCGCAGAACCGCGCCTTCACGCGCGATCCTGCACTGGCTTCAGCCGCTGGACGTAAGGGTGGTTTGGCGCGGGCGGCGGATAACGAATAGCGCCGACCGAACGGCGCTTTCGCCACGCATGACGCTTCGCGGCTTTTAAAGACGCGCGATCGGCCCCTGCGTTCGTGACGCGCCATTTGTCGTGAATGGATCTGATCGCCCATGCGCCGCTTGCGTGTGGGCGATTTCGTGCGTTCGTTCATCTCGTGGGCGCGGGTTGAGCAGCTTGTCCGTTTGAACGATCATCGCTATCGCTTCATCGAACAGGGGACCGCATTTCGTGACGGGCACGCTGACATCTTCACCTTTCTGGACATTCTCATTGCGCTTCTATCGCCTCGACGGCGTGGCGCCGGCCTGCCTTGCTTTGCAGGACGAGCGAGGGGTCGATGTGAACGTGCTGCTCTTTCTTCTCTTCATCGCAACTCAAGGGCGCGGTCTGACCCAAGCCGACGTGGCTGAGATCGACGCGGCGATGGAAGACTGGCGGCGCGAGGCCGTCGTTCCGTTGCGCGCGGTTCGTCGCTTCCTGCGCGCGCCCCCGGCGGCCATCGATGCCGCCCAGGCGGCAGCGCTGCGCGAGCGGATCAAGGCTGTCGAGCTTGAGGCGGAGCGGCTGGAACAGGAAGCGCTGTATGCCCTACGGCCGATGGCAGATTGGGGCCAGGCCGGCGGCAAGGCCGCCGCTGTCGATAATGTCGCCGCCTATGCAGCGCATCTCCAGGTTTCTTTCCCGCCGGCGCCAATTCAGGTGCTTTTGGATCGCCTGGCCAGTCTTCCGACCACGTGAGCTTGACGGGGAGCGTCCAAGCAGGCACTTCGGAGCCAATCAAGGAGTGAAACGTGGCAAGCGGAGACAGGCAGCGGATTATCGTCGGCATCAGCGGCGCTTCGGGCATCGTCTATGGGGTGCGCATGCTGGAAGTGCTGCGCAAGGCCGGGGTCGAAACTCATCTGGTGATGACCAAGGCAGCGGAAATGACGCTCGGCTATGAGTCCGAACTGAAGGCCAAGGACGTGCGCGACATGGCTGATGTCGCCTATCCGATCGCCGACATCGGCGCCTCGATCTCGTCGGGCTCTTTTCGCACCATGGGCATGGTGATCATTCCCTGTTCGATCCGCACCATGAGCGAGATCGCCACGGGCGTGACCTCGACGCTGATCAGCCGTGCGGCCGACGTGGTGCTGAAGGAACGGCGTCGGCTGGTGCTGGCGGTGCGCGAGACGCCGCTGCACTCGGGCCATTTGCGCACCATGCTGCAACTGTCGGACATGGGCGCGATCATCTCGCCGTTGATGCCGGCTTTCTACAACAAGCCGCAGTCGGTCGAGGATATCATCGACCACAGCGTCGGCCGGATCGTCGATCTCTTCGGTCTCGATGCCGGTATCGTCAAACGCTGGAAAGGCGACGGCGATAAGCCTTGACGATAATCGAGCTCACCTGCGCCGACGCGCGTGCCAGCATTGCGCCGCTGGGCGCCGAACTGCGGACGTGGCGGGCGGGTGGCCGTGATCTGATCTGGACGCCGGATCCGGCGATCTGGAATGCGACCGCGCCACTGCTGTTTCCGATCGTCGGCTGGGCGCGCGACGGGCAGATCCGCGTTGGCGATCGGGGTTATGCGATCGGCGTTCATGGCTTCGCCGCTGCGTCGTTGTTCACCATCGAAGCGCAGCAAGCGGACGAGGTGACGCTGGCTTTGCGTGATGATGCGCGGACTGCAAGCCGCTATCCCTTTGGGTTCCAATTTCGCATCACCTATCGCCTGTCACGCACGGCTCTGCGGATCGATCTGGAGATCGCCAATACGGGCGCGGCGATGATGCCTTATGCCTGCGGACTGCATCCGGGCTTTCGCTGGCCTTTCGCTGGCGGCGATCCGAAAGATTATCTGATCCGCTTTGCCGAAGCTGAAGTGCCGGAGGTGCCTGTCATTGCGCCAGGCGGGCTTTTCAGCGCATGCCGGCGCGCGATTCCGCTTGCAGGCCGCGATCTGCCGCTGGCGGCGGACCTCTTCGCCGCCGAGGCGCTGTGTTTCCTCGACGCCAACAGCCACGCGCTTGATTTCATCGCGCCGGATGGCGAGCATCTTTCGATCGCCACCGAGGGCTTTCCTCATTGGGCCTTATGGGCGCGGCCCGGCGCGCCGTTTCTGTCGATCGAATCGTGGAGCGGTCATGGCGACCCGGAAGGGTTTGACGGCGAACTCGTGGATAAGCCCTCGATGATTCTGTTGCAGCCGAGTGCGAGGCGTCGTCATGGTGCCACCTATGCTTGGCATCCGGCACTGGGCACCGCGCCGTATTGACGCGGCGGCGGTGGGCTCGATCACGTGTGGACGCGCATCAGCTCATATTCCAAGACCTTATCGGAATCGTGGGATTCGCCCACAAAATGTGGGTTCGCCGTATCTGATCCGAGGCCCGGCGCGGGACGTCGATAGCCCTTGGCATTGGCCGCCATCTCTGCGAAGAGGGCGCGTCCAGATTTCACCGCCCCTGAAGCTGAGGCCGCCGCCATGTCCGAAACTTTGTCGTCCAACGCTCCTTCCGCCGCGTCCAAGCCTGCGTTCATCATCGACGGCAAGGCTGTGTCGCAGCGCGTGCTGCAGGAGGTCGCGGCCGAGACCGCGCAACGCGGTCTGAAGCCGGGATTGGCAGTCGTGCTGGTCGGTGAGGATTCGGCGAGCCAGGTCTATGTGAAGTCGAAGGGCAAGGCGGCCGAGAGCTGCGGGTTCCATTCGGTGCAGCACACCTTGCCGGCCGACACGAGCGAAGCCGATCTTCTGGGCTTGGTCGCGGCGCTCAATGCCGATCCCGCCATTCACGGCATTCTCGTGCAATTGCCGCTGCCGGCGCATATCAACGCCACGCGCGTGCTCGAATTGATTCTGCCGGCCAAGGATGTCGATGGGTTCCATCCGGTCAACGCCGGTCTGTTGTCGATCGGTGATGCCGCACGCGCGCTGGTGCCGTGCACGCCGGCAGGTTCCATGGTGCTCATCGATGAGGCGGTGAAGGCGCTGGGTGTGCGTCTGGCGGGCCTCGACGCGGTCGTCGTCGGCCGTTCCAACATCGTCGGCAAGCCGATGGCGCAACTGCTGCTGGCGCAGAACTGCACGGTGACGATCGCGCACTCTCGTACGCGCGATCTGGCCGCGACGGTGGCGCGTGCCGACGTTCTGGTGGCCGCCGTCGGCCGGCCGGAGATGATCGAGGGCGAATGGATCAAGCCGGGCGCCATCGTCATCGACGTCGGCATTAACCGTGTGCCGGGGGAAGGGCTGACCAAGGACGGCAAGCCGAAGACGCGGCTCGTCGGCGACGTCGCCTATGCGGCCGCGGCGGCGCGCGCCGGCGCGATCACCCCCGTGCCGGGCGGCGTCGGCCCCATGACCATTGCGATGCTGATGCGCAACACCCTGACGGCGGCGACGCGCGCCGCCTCGTAACCGGCATGTGTTAAGCCGCACGCCGCGAGGGCGGGCGGGGCGGCAGTATAGGGTAGCCCCGCTGGCGGTTCGTGCTAGATTGCCGGAAAACGTGTGTGTTGGGGCCTCGAGCAGAACGCGTTTCGACCGAAATGCGATTTTGCCTTCGATCTTTGTTTTGATGCGTCTTGCAGCGTTCGGCGATTTCGCCGGGCCGCAAAACGCGTAGCAGCGGCAGGGACCCGTTATGCAGACTTTGGCGCGCATACCTTTCTTCAAGGACACGTCGGACATCGATCTGACGGCCTTCGACCGGCGGTGCACTTGGAAGCGGTACGATCAGAACGAGATCGTCGTCGACTTCGAGGACCGTTCGTCCGACGTCTATTTCATCCTCTCGGGCGATGTGCGTGTCTTGATCCGCACGGCCGCGGGCAAGGAAGTGATCCTGGCGGAAATGAAGGCGGGGCAGTTCTTCGGCGAGATGTCGGCGATTGACACCGTCGCGCGCTCCGCCAATGTGACGGCGCTGACGCGCAGCGAACTGTGCATCATGCCGGCGGCGGTGTTCCGAGAACTGTTGTTCAGTTCCCGCTCGATTTGTGAGAAGGTGCTGCGTCTGCTCACCGGCCGCATCCGCGAAAGCAATGCGCGCCTCACGGAATATTCGGTCTTCGACCTCAAACACAGGCTCTATGCTGAATTGCTGCGTATCTCCGCTCCGCGCACCGGCCATGACGGCCAGCGTATCGTCAGCCCGCCGCCGTTCCATCATGTGCTCGCCGCCCGCATCGGCTGCCGGCGCGAACAGATAACGCGGGAATTGTCGGCCCTCGACAACGAACATCTGGTCGAGAAGTCGCGCGGAGGTCTCGTCCTCCTCAAACCCAAGGTTCTTGAGGCGCGCCTCGCCGAAGCCATGCGCAACGAAGGCTGACCTGCATTATCATGCAGCAGTCTCTCGTCCGCATCGACGGCGTCAGCAAACATTTCGGAGATACTACCGCCGTCGATAACGTGTCGCTGGACATCGGCGCCGGTGAGTTCTTTGCGCTTCTCGGCCCCTCAGGCTGCGGCAAGACCACGCTGATGCGTCTGGTCGCCGGCTTCGAGACGCCCGATAGCGGCAGTATCGTAATCGACGGTATCGATATGGCTGGCGTGCCGCCCAATCGGCGGCCGGTCAATATGATGTTCCAGTCTTATGCGCTGTTTCCGCATATGAGCGTCGCCGCCAATATCGGCTTCGGGCTCAAGCAGGCGGGCATGGGCAAGGCGGACATCGCGGCGCGCGTGGCCGATCTCTTGAAACTCGTGCAGCTCGAAAAGCTCGGGCAGCGCAAGCCCGACCAGCTTTCCGGCGGTCAGCGTCAGCGCGTGGCTTTGGCGCGTGCCATCGCACGCCGGCCGAAACTGTTGCTGCTCGATGAGCCGTTGGCGGCGCTCGATCGCAAGCTGCGCGAGGAAACCCAGTTCGAGCTGATGCAATTGCAGCGCGATCTGAAAATCGCCTTCATGGTCGTCACCCACGACCAGGACGAAGCCATGGCTATGGCGCAGCGCATCGCGGTGATGCGGGCCGGGCAGATCGAGCAATTGGGCGGCGCGCGCGAGATCTACGAGACACCGGCAACGACGTTCGTGGCGCAGTTCATCGGCGAGATCAATCTGTTCGCGGCGACTGTCGAGCGCGGCCAGGTGATGCGCTGTGCGGCGCCTGCTTTCACCTGTCGCTTGCCGGAGCCGATGGCCGAGGGCACGGCCGTGTCGCTCGCCGTGCGGCCGGAGCGCATCCGGCTGACGCGGGGAGAGCCACAAGGCGGTGAGATCGCTTTGTCCGGTCAGGTGATGGACAGTGTTTATCTCGGCGACGTGAAAGTCTGGCGCGTGCGCACGGATGATGGCGGCCTTCTGCGCGTCAGCGCCGTCAATAGCGGTAACGGGACGGACGACATTCAACGCGGCGAGCGGGTGCATCTCGCGTTCGCCGAAAGCGATATTAGGATTTTGCCACGATGAGCGCGGGCAAGCCGCATCGGCGCAAGCTCGGCACGGGGCAGCGTGTGCTGCTGGCCGTGCCGTTCCTGTGGCTGTTGCTGTTCTTCGCCGCGCCTTTCCTGTTCGTCGCGAAAATCTCGCTGTCGCAGGCGGTGGCGCAACGGCCGCCTTATGAGCCCGTCTTTGCCTGGAGCGAGGGCTGGAATGTCTTTGTCGAGAAACTCGGCCAGTTGTCGCTCTCAGCCTATGGCCTGCTGTTCGAGGACGATCTCTATCTCGCCTCCTATCTTGGATCGCTGAAACTGGCGGCTTTGGCGACGCTCATCGGTTTGTGCGTTGCCTATCCTGTCGCCCTGGCGATGACGCGGGCGCCGCGTTCCTGGCGGCCAGCCTTGATCGTGCTCGCCATCGCACCGTTCTGGACCAGCTTCCTCATTCGCGTCTATGCCTGGATCGTCATCCTCAAGGATGAGGGCCTGCTCAATCATCTGCTGTTGTCGCTGCGGCTGATCGATCAGCCCTTGCAGATCTATGCGACGGACTGGGCGGTGCTGATCGGCATCGTCTATTCCTACATGCCTTTCCTGATCCTGCCCATCTACAATGCCATCGACCGGCAGGAGCCGCAGCTCGTCGAAGCGGCGCGCGATCTGGGCGCGAGTGGCCTGTCGGCCTTCTGGCGCGTCACCTTTCCCTTGTCCTTGCCGGGTGTCTTCGCCGGTGCGCTCTTGATGTTCATTCCGGCGGTTGGCGAATTCGTCGTGCCCGATCTGCTCGGCGGTTCCGATACGCTGATGATCGGCCGGACCTTGTGGAACGAATTCTTCGCCAATCGCGACTGGCCGACGGCGTCTGCCGTCGCGGTGATCATGCTGCTGGTGCTGCTCGTGCCGCTCCTGCTCTACGAACGCAATGAAATGCGGATTTCGGAGACGCGGCGATGACCGGCACCTTACGCAAGCGCGACGTGGCGATCCTGCTCATCGGTTTCGCCTTCCTCTATGTGCCGATTGCGCTGGTGGTCATCTACAGCTTCAATGCTTCGAAGCTCGTCACCGTCTGGGGCGGCTGGTCGACGCGCTGGTATGGCGCGCTTCTGGACAATGCGCAGGTGCTCGATGCCGCCTGGCTCAGTCTGAAGGTGGCTTTTCTCTCCGGTGTCTTTTCGACCATTCTTGGCACGATGGCGGCCATCGTCATGTCGCGCTATGGGCGGTTTCGCGGCCGGCTGGTTTTTTCGTCGCTGATCTACGCGCCGCTGGTCATGCCGGAAGTGATCATGGGCCTGTCGTTGCTCCTGCTGTTCGTGGCGCTCGACATGGACCGGGGTTTCTGGACTCTGTTGATCGCGCATACGACGTTCGGCCTGTGTTTCGTCACCATCGTGGTCAATGCGAAACTGGCGGGCTTCGATCGCAGTCTGGAGGAGGCGGCGCGCGATCTTGGTGCGTCACCCATCGGGGCGTTCTTTCAGGTGACCCTGCCGATCATCGCGCCATCGGTCATCGCCGGCTTTCTGCTCGCCTTCACGATTTCGCTCGATGATTTCGTCATCGCCAGCTTCACCACAGGGCCGGGGGCGACAACCCTGCCGATGCGGATCTACAGCCAAGTTCGGCTGGGCGTGACGCCAGAGATCAATGCGATTTCCACCCTGATGATTGGCACGGTGCTGGCGCTGGTGCTGTTCGGTTTTGCCTTGAGTCGGGCTTTCCGAGGTGGTGGCGGGGCCGTCGGACGCGCTTGAAAGGCGCCTTCGGTCGCTATATTCTGCAAAATATATCGATCCGCTCCCGTGCTGCGCGCCCTGGGAGCGTTCGGGAACGTGGGTTCCCGAAGCGATCGTTCTCCCTGCTTTTCCCTTTCAGGAGGACACCTTTGCGCGCGCATATCCGGACGTTTCTGACTGCCTTCGCCATTGGCTTCACGGCCCTTTCCGCGCCGGTACGCGCGCAGGAACCGTTGGTCGTTTTCGCCGCCGCCAGCCTCAAGGATGCGCTGGATGACGCGGCCAAGACGTTCAAAGGCGCCGGCGGCGTCGATGTGAAGTTCAGCTATGCCGGCTCGCTGGCTCTGGCGCGCCAGCTCGAGCAGGGCGCCCCGGCCGATATTTTCGCCTCCGCCGACCAGGAGTCGATGAACTACGCGGCGAGCAAGAACAGCATCAGGCCGGACAGCCGCTTCGATCTGCTGCAGAACAAGCTCGTCGTCATCGCGTCGAAGAACAGCAAGGTGCAGTCGCTGGCGTTCACGCCGGATGCGTTCAAGACGGCGCTCGGCAGTGGCCGCCTGTCGACCGGCGAGGTCAATACGGTGCCGGTGGGGCGCTACGCCAAATCGGCGCTCGAGAAGCTCGGCCTGTGGCGCGATATCGAGCCGCGTCTTGCCATGTCCGATAACGTGCGCGCGGCGATGAGCTTCGTCGCCCGTGACGAGGCGCCGCTCGGCATCGTCTATGCCACCGATGCGGCGGCTGATGCGAATGTGAAAGTGATCGCCACGTTCCCGGCCGACTCGCATGCGCCGATTATCTATCCCTTCGCCTTGACCGCCACGAGCAAGAACCCGGCAGCGGCCAAATTCCTGGACTTCCTGCGCTCGGATGCGGCCAAGCCGAGTTTCGAAAAGCAGGGTTTTACCGTTCTCAAAAAATAAGCGGAGAGTGTCATGAAGATCAGCGCGCGTAACGTTCTCAAGGGCACCATTGTGGAAGTCACGAAAGGCGCCACGACGTCTCATGTGAAGATCGACGTCAACGGCGCGATCGTCACAGCCTCCATCACCAATGAAGCGGTCGATTCCTTGAAGCTGGAAAAAGGCAAGAACGCTTATGCGGTGGTGAAGGCCTCCGACGTCATGGTCGCGGTCGACTGACGCCGATGCGGCTGCGCGCTCTGGCACTGACGATCGTGGCGGCGCTTGTCGTCGCCACGACGGTTCATGCGGCGGAGTTCACCGATTCCGCCGGACGCAAGGTCAATCTCCCCGAGAAGGTCGGCCGCCTTCTGCCGGCTGGGCCGCCGGCCGATGTGCTGCTGTATGCGCTGGCGCCCAATCTGTTGGTCGGCCTGGTGGAGCCGTGGAACGGCGATGCCAAACAGGCCGTGCCACAACGTTTCCAGGCACTGCCGGGCGTACCGCGCCTGACGTCGCACAATCTCAGTTCCGACGATCTCGAAAAGCTGCGGCAGCTCAAGGCCGATCTTGTCGTCGATTATGGCGACATCAATCCGAATTACGTGGCCCTGGCGGACCGCATTCAGGCGTCGCTTGGCGTGCCTTATGTCCTGATCGACGGCAGGTTGCGGGAAGCGCCGCAGGTGCTGCGCCGGCTCGGCGATGCGATCGGGCGGCCAGAACGCGGGCAGGAACTGGCGGGCGCGGTGCAAAGCGCGCTCGCGCTGATCGATGGCGCCGGCACCGCCGCGCCGGACCAGCGCGTGCCGTTCTACTATGCCCGTGGTGCCGATGGGTTGCAGGGCGTACGTGCGGGTTCCAGCGTCGGCGAGGCGATCGAGCTTGCCGGCGGCCGCAACGTGGTGCCGTCGGCGCGTGGCGCTTTCGTCGGCATGAGTGCGGCTGAGGTGGCGAAACTGTCGCCGAAGTTCGTCATTGTCGGGGAGGCGGCAGCGATCCAACCGGGCAGTCCATTGCGTCAAGCGCTTCCAGATGGCACGCGTTTCGTCGTCGATCGCGGTGCGCCTTATGGCATCATCGAAAAGCCGCCATCGCTGAACCGTATTCTGGGTGCGCTGGCTGTCGCGGCGCTGATCCATCCCGATCGCGCCGAGGCCTTCCATGCGGCGGCCGCGCGTCTGGCGACGGTGATGTTCGGCGACAGCGCAAAGTTTCAGAGCCTGGGCGACTAATTCCTGCGTGCTCTGGCGATCTGGCGGATCATGCTGCCGGTCGCCAGAAGCATTTCCACGATGAAGGCCCAGAGCGATACGGAGAGGCACAGCAGGCCCATGCCGAAATTCCAATAGAGCCAGTCTTCCTTGATCGCGCGTTCGATTTGGCCGACGAACAGGCCGAGAATGGCGGCGCAGACGAAGACGCCGGTCAGCGCGCCGAAGATGACGGCAATTTCCAGCGCGATGGTTCTGCGCCGCAGAACGCGCAGTTGCGCATTGCGAACGTCACGCGTCACGCCGTCACTGTCCATCTCGTCGACGATGGCATTGATGCGATCAGAAACCCGCGCCAGCCGCGACGCGAACACGTTCAAGAATCCAGCGGTGCCGGCCAGAAGGAAAACCGGCGTCAGCGCCGATTGAATCGTTTTCACGATGCCGTCGACATCGGGCATGGCAAGCTCGCTCATTGATCAGCCTTCCGAGGCATGGCTCCATACGAGTCGTGCGCATCATTCGCCGTCCCGGAAGACTTGGCAAACGGACAACGTGCTTTAGCGGTTTGAGGTGAAAGCCGGTGGCAGGGGTTCCGGCAGGTCCGGTGGCCTGATCACCGCGCGCAACAGGCCGGCGGCGGCTTCCGATCGGCGGATCAGGCTGTCGGTGTCGATGGAGAAGGCGGGCGCCTCCCAAGGACCCTGAACGTTGAAGTTCAGCTGCATCGGCGCGGTCGGATTGGCCGGCATGGCTTCCGGCCGGCGCGGCGGCGAGACGCCGACATCGAGGCGCAGTGTCTGGTCTGCTCCGTTGATGGCGCCGGAAACATTGATCGATGCGCCAGGGCCGTTGATCTGGCCGCGCTCCAGCGACAAGGTACCTCTGTTGATGGTGCCGCTGAATTCGGCCGCGGTGAAGCCGGTGCTGCCGGCGCGCACTTCGCCCGGCACGGACAGCGGCCGCTTTTCCGACCGGCGCAAGGCCTGTTCCGCATCAAGGCCGGCGAGTTCGCCGTTTCTGGCCGAGAGCCTCAGTTGACCCGACAGGCTTTCTATATGTTCGCCGACGCTGTCGCCCCGGCTTTGCAGATTGATTTCGCCGGTGACGATGCCGGTCAGGCGCGGATGGCGGACGACATCTTTCAACATGGCGCCGGCGTCGACATTGCTGAGCGCCAACGTGCCCTTGAAGTCGCCGTCGTCGCCGATCGGCGTCACCGTCATCTGCCCCTTCATGCGTCCGCCATAGGCCTGGGCACCGGCCAGCAGCACTTCCAGTTTGCCATCGTTGGCGAGGACGGAAAGACCGGCGGCGGTCATCGTCAACTTGCCGAGAATGGCGCGTTGCGCCGAGAGGCGCAGATCCATGTCGGTGCGGCCGAGCGCTGCCAGAGACAGCGGCTCGCGGCTCCACTGCCGCTCGTTGCGCAGCGTCGGGATGAGTTCTGTGCTGGGCAGCATCAGCGATGGCGTGGCGAGTGTCGCTGAGATCAGTGGGCGCTCGCCTTCAAGACGCACGCCGACGGAACCGCGAAAGACATTGGCATCAAGCGTGATGCTGGCATCCGACAGCGCGAGCGCCTGTTGCGTGATACGCAAGGTGCCGTTGGCGGAGACGGTCGCCAAAGGACCGGGCAGAGCGGGCGCGAAATTCAACACCTGCATCAAGGCGCGCGGCTTGGCGGCGGTGCCGGCGAAGTGGCCATCGAATTGCCAGCGCGAGCCGCCTTGCAGGATGCCGTCGAAGGCCGCGTCGGCAATCGTCGAACGCAGTTTGGCGGTGAAAGGTGTGGCGCCTTTGTCGAAGAGATCGGAGAGGTGGGCGAACAGGACTTCGGCCTCGCCGTTCACCTCGTTCCAGAAGAAGCGGCCGGCGAAGGAGAGCGGGCCGGGCAGGCCGCGCGGATCGAGAATGCCATCGACCTGGGAAATCTGAACTGGCGGGCGCCCGTCGATTTGCAGGTCGAGCGAGCCGCCGGCGATGGTGAGGGGCCCAAGCTTCGACAGTTCGCCAAGCAATTGCGCAGAGGGGCGTGTCAGGCTGCTGGTTGCGGTGTGCAGTGAGAGCTGCGGCCCGATCAAGGTCAGCCGTTCGAGTTCGATGCGTCCGCCGAGCAGCGGTAGCAGGCGGATGTTGCCGCGCACGAACGGCGTATGCAGCGCCATGGACGGTTGCGTGCCGATGGCGACATTTTCGGCCCGGATCTGCGGGCGGGGTAGGAGCGAGAAGGACAGTCGCCCCTTGATGTCGGTGTCGAGCCCGCTGACCTGACGCACTTGCTGGGCGATCTGCCGGCGCATCGCCGTCTCAAAGGCGCTGATGGGAAAAAACGCCCCGGCCGCCCCAAGCAGCAGCAGCAGGCCAATTCCCCATTTCAGGCTTCGGTTCATCGCGGACGGTTGATTAGGCAAAGGAATGGTTCGGGTGAGGGCGCGCAAATGGTAGATGCCATTGGCTACCGCCATCATGACCTGATCAGCTTAGAAAAGAAAAGTTGAGCAAATCCATGGCGGCGAAGGGAATTTTCCAGGCCATCCCCAAGCAAATGGGGTGCCAGGGGCCCGGCAAAGGATGGTTTAGCGGCTGTAGAAGGCTTGCGGGCCGATCATCCGGACGGGTCCACGGCCGTCCCGGGCTTGCGCCGGCTGGCGCAGGAGCGATGGAAATGGCGAGGGCGCGGTAGCCGGCGTCAGGTCGGCGCGGGTCCGGTTCGGCCCCGCCTGCAGGACGGCGGGGCTGCGTTTGACGATCCCCGAGGCCCGTTCCAGGGCGACGAGGACGGCACGGGAGGTGACGGGCAGACGGCCCGCCTCGTGCAGGCTAGCGAAATCGCGGGGACGATAGGGCCAACGCTCCGACCCCTTGAAAATGCGGAAGCCGGTGTCGGTCATCACCGGATCGCCGCGCCGCAGGGTGCGGTCGCGGTAGATGTCGGCTCTCTGCAAACCGGGCAGGCCGTCGGTCCGGCAGGTGCAGGTGTTGTCGCGGGCGGAGGCATAGCGGCCGGCCACGGGCAGGGTGCGATAGGTGCGGCCTGTGCGGGCCGCAACCGCATCCTCGATCTTCTCCGAGCGGCTGTAGTAGACGCGCGTCGGCGCGTTGGGACACAGGCTGTTGCAATCGGCTTCGAGCTGCGCCGGTCCCAAAGCCTGATTGCTGGCGGGGAAATGAAAGCCGTCACAGAGCCGCACGCACATGGCCACGGTCTTCGAATGGACGACGGGAACGACGGCCGGTGCGGTCTGGCGCGTTGCCGTCGGTTGACGCTGTGGTTGCAGCCGTTGCGGTTGCAGCCGGGTCTCTGGTGCCAAACCGGTGAGATTGTCCAGCGGGCCAGGAAGACCGGCGCGCAAATTCCGTGGCAGGCTGGAGAGAACGGAAGGCTGCGCTGGCGCATAGGCGCTGACGTAAACGGGTTGCACGCGCGCAGGGGCATGGCGGGCACGTTCCGCCCGCCAATAGGCGGCGGTGCTTTCGTCGCTTTGCGCGAAGGTGCGCAGCGACGGACCGAAGAGAACGGCGGTGACGGTAACGAGGCAGGCGGCGGCGCCGAAGGCGATCCAAGTACGACGCGGAATGTTGCGACGGGGAGCGCGGCGTGGCGCCGGCTGATCGCTGGCGGTGGAATTTGCAACGCGCGACATCAGCCACTCCATCAGGACGCGGGAAACTCTCGGATAATCAGTGGCCTCTATGTCGTATGGTTACTCAAAGATGAACGATGTGGCAAGCGTCCATCGGCTTTCGCCGTTCAGCTTTCACCGATCCCGTCGACGAGAATGAGATGACGGGTCAAAGCTTCGTCGCGAACGGCGAGGGCATCGGCATATTCGGGCGAGCGGTACCAAAGCCTGGCCTGTTCGGTGGCGGGAAATTCGACGACGACGATCGTGCGCGGCATCCACTGACCTTCCAAAGGTTCAATCGGGCCGCCGCGCACCAGATAGCGGCCACCGTACTGAGCAATCGAGGCGGCGGCGCGCGTCCGATAGGTTTCGAAGGCTGCGGCATCCTTGGCGGTCACGTCGGAGATCAGATAGGCGGGCATTGGAGCCTCGAAGACAGTGAAAATGAAAGGGCCCGCGCGCTAGCACGGGCCCCAAATGTCTCACTTCGCCGTGGCGTTTATTCGGCGGCGTGGCGAACCGGAACCGGTTCGAGGTCGGGTTCGGCCTCGACCTGTTGCGTGGCGCCGCCGGAAATGTAGCTGTCGACCTTGTCGAGGTAATAGTAGATCACCGGCGTGATGTAGAGCGTCAGCAATTGCGACACGCACAGGCCGCCGACGATGGCGATGCCGAGTGGCTGGCGTAGTTCGGCGCCGGCACCCGCGCCAATGGCGATCGGGATGGCGCCGAAGATTGCGGCCAAGGTCGTCATCATGATCGGGCGGAAACGGATCAGCGCGGCTTCGCGGATCGCGGGCAGGGCGTCGACGCCGTCGCGCCGTCGCTCAAGCGCGAAGTCGACCATCATGATGGCGTTCTTCTTGACGATGCCGACAAGCAGCAGCACGCCGATGATGGCAATGACCGACAAATCCATGCCGAACAGATGCAGCGCCAGCAGCGCGCCGATGCCGGCGGAGGGCAGGCCCGACAGAATGGTGATCGGGTGGATGTAGCTCTCGTAGAGCACCCCGAGCAGAATATAGATAGTCAGAATGGCGGCGATGATCAGCGGCACCTGACCCTTTTGCGCCTCCTCGAACAGAGCGGCAGCGCCCGAGAAATTGGTCGAGATGGTCGCCGGCAGTTCGATTTCCTTGGCGACGCGGCGGATTGCCTCGTTGGCCTCCGACAAGGCGACACCCGGCGCGACATTGTAGGACAGCGTCACGGCCGGTTGCAGCGACTGACGGTTGATGGTGAGCGGGCCGACAGACCGGCGGATCGTTGCCACCTGGTCGAGCGGAACAATCGGGAAGTTGAAGATATTGGCGGTCGGGGCGGGCGTCGCGGACGTTGTCGAGCTGCTGCTGGAGCCGGCGCCTGTCGTCGGTGCGACAGGTGCCACGACCGTGCCGCCGGCGCCTGGTTGGGCGCGGATGTAGATGCGGCTGAGAGCCGACGGGTCGTCCTGGAAGCGGCGGTTGGCGAGCAGGATGACCTGATAGTCGGCGATCTGGGTGAAGATCGTCGATATCTGGCGGGCACCGTAGGTGTTGAACAGAGCTGTGCGGATCTGGTCGGCGGTCAGGCCATAGGCGGCCGCCTTCTCGCGGTCGATATCGACGTTGAGTTCTGGATTGCGGATCTGCAGATCGCTCGTCACGTCGCGCAGGCTGGACAGTTCGCGCATGCGGTCGAGCATTTCGGGGCCCTTGGCATAGAGGGCCTTGAGGTCACCCGATTGCAGGGTGAATTGATATTGCCCGCGCGACTGGCGGCCGCCGGACAGGTTCATGTTCTGCACCGGGTTGAACACGGTGTTGATGCCGGGCACGGCGGCAGTGGAGCGGCGCAGCCGGGCGATGACGTCTTGAATATTGCCACGCTCCGCCTTCGGTTTCAGCGCGACGAAAACGCTGCCCTGGTTGGCGGCGCCGAGGAAGCCGACGTTCGAGGCGACATATTCGACCGCCGGGTCCTTCAGGACGATGTCGACCACTTTCTGGTTGAGATTGGATTGCAGCGGAAAAGCGGTGTCGGGCGAGACTTCTGTCGAGCCGGACAGGAAGCCCGTGTCCTCGGTCGGGAAGAAGCCCTTCGGCATCCAGATGAACATGGCGATGCTGACGCCGATGGTCAGGAAGGTGATGCCGAGCATCAGCAGGCGTGCGCGCAGCACCGCGTCGAGCGTGATGCGGTAGAGCGAATTCATGCCGTCGATGAACCAGTCGACGCTGCGCGTGAAGGCATTCGGCTTGGCGTGATGGTCGATCGGCTTGAGGATGCGGGCGCAGAGCATGGGCGTCAACGTCAGCGACACGAAGCCCGAAACCAGAATGGAACAGGAGATCACCACCGCGAATTCGCGGAACACGCGCCCGACCACGCCGCCCATCAGCAGCACCGGAATGAACACGGCGACGAGCGAGAAGGTGATCGACAGAATGGTGAAGCCGATTTCGCGCGAGCCCTTCAGCGCCGCTTCGAAGGGACGCATGCCCTCTTCCATATGGCGCATGATGTTTTCGAGCATGACGATGGCGTCGTCGACGACGAAGCCGACGGCGAGCGTGATCGCCAGCAGCGATATGTTGTCGATCGAATAACCGAACATATACATGAAGGCGCAGGTGCCGATCAGCGACACGGGCAAAGCGAGCGCCGGAATGATCGTCGCAGTCATCGTCTTCAAGAAGAGGAAGATGACCAGCACCACCAGGGCGACGGACAGAAGCAGGGTGAACTGCACGTCGTGGACGGATTCGCGGATCGATTCCGAGCGGTCCAGCAATACGCGCGCTTCGACCGAAGGCGGCAATTGCGCCTGCATCTGCGGAAGCTTTTCCTTGATCGCGTCGACGACCGCGACCGTATTGGCGTCCGACTGGCGGAAGATCGCCAACTGGATCGAACGGTCGTTGCCGAACCAGGCGGCGGTGCGGTCGTTCTCGACCGAGTCATAGACATTGGCGATTTCGGACAGGCGCACCGGCGAGCCGTTACGCCAGGCGACGACAATGTCTTTATAGCCGGCGGCCTTTTCGATCTGGCCCGTGGCTTTCAGCACCGCATCCTTGTTCTCGCCGCGCAGACCGCCGACAGGGGCCGAGGAATTGGCAGCGGCGACGGCGGTGCGGATTTCGTTCAGGGTCAGGCCGCGCGCCGCGGCGGCATCGGGATCGGCCTCGATGCGGACGGCGAATTTCTGCTGGCCGAAAATCAGCACCTGGGCGACGCCCGGGATTTGCGAGATCTGCTGGGCGAAGGTGAATTCGGCGTAGTCGTTGGTTGCCGATAGCGGCAGCACCGGCGACTTGAGGCTGAGGAACAGGACCGGCGCGTCAGCCGGATTAACCTTGCGGAAGCTCGGCGGTGCCGGCAGTTCCGGCGGCAGGCGCCGCAAAGTGCCCGAGATTTGCGACTGCACGTCAAGGGCCGCGCCGTCGATGTTTCGGTCGAGATCGAACTGGATGATGATGTTCGTCTGGCCGTTCGACGACCGCGAGGTCATCTGGGTGATGCCGGGGATGGTGGCGAAGGCGCGTTCGAGCGGTGCGGCGATCGAGGACGCCATGGTCTCCGGATTGGCGCCGGGCAGGGTGGCGGAGACGCTGATCGTCGGGAAGTCGACTCGGGGCAGGGCGGCCACCGGCAGTTTCGAATAACCGAAAAGGCCGAAGACGATGAACGACATCATCAGCAATGTCGTCATCACGGGACGGCGAATACATAGCTCCGAGATGTTCATCACCCGACCTTCCAGCCCTTTAGTCCAGCCGCCCGTTACTCAACTATCCGTTTTGCCCGTGTCATTGCGGATGACGACGCGCGCGCCATTGGCCAAAGCCAATGCGCCTTCGACCACGACGGTCTCGTCGCCCTTCAAACCTTCCGAAATGATGTCGCGGCCATCCTGCGTTCGCGCCACTTTGACCGTGCGCAGGCGTGCCACGCCGTTTTCCACCACATAGACGAAATTGCCTTCCTGGCCCGATTGGGTGGCTTCGCGCGGAATGCTCACCACGTCCTGCTCGATACGCAGAACGATGCGCAGATTGCACAATTGCCCAGGCCAAAGTCCTTCGTCGGCATTGTCGAAGACGGCGCGCACACTGACGGTGCCGGTCGCCGGATCGATCATGTTGTCGACGAAAGCGATCTTGCCCTTGATGGTGCGTTGCGAGCCTTGCGGCGTCGCCTGCACTTCGGCGCCAGGGGCCCCGATGGAATCGCGCAGATCCGGCAGCAGATATTGAGCGAGCGAGAAGGCGACGTAGATCGGCGCCGTCTGGACGATGGTGGCGAGCGTACCGGTGGCGGTGTTGTCGCCGGAGCGCACGATATTGCCCGCCTTGGCGCTGATCATGCCGACCCGTCCGGTGATCGGCGCTGCGATCGTGTACCAGCCGAGCTGCACTTTCAGGTTTTCGATTTGTGCCTTGTCGCCGGCGATATTGGCGGTGGCGGTTGCCGCCGCCGTGCGGGCGTTGTCGAGATTGATCTTGGTGCCGGCGTTCTTCGACAGAAGTTCGGCGTAGCGGGCGACATCGCGATTGGCCTGTTCGAGGGCGGCGACATCGCGGGCAAGGGTGGCTTCGGCCTGTTTGATCTGCGCTTCGACCTGACGGGAGTCGAGCTGCGCGATGACCGTACCGGCCTGGACGAGGCTGCCTTCGGCAACGCCGATCTTGTCGACCTGGGCATCGACGCGGGTCTTCAGCGCCACTGTGGCCATCGGTTGGGCAGTGCCCAGCGAATTGATCACCAGCGGCATGGAGCCGCGCGAGGCCTTGCCCGTGACCACGGGAACGGCCGGCCGGCCGCCGGGAGACCCGGCTGGCGCGTTCGGCGCGGCGGCCGGAGCTTGCGCCTGGGCCTGGCCGATGGCGCCGCCATTGGCGTTTGGCGTGTAGGCCGGCAAAATTCCGACAAGAATGGACGGCAGATAGGCGCGTGCGGCATTGCCGCGATCACCCGCCCCCGGGAAGATCGTGTTGGCGGCGCCCGGCCAGATGACCGCGGACGCGATCACGGCGACGGCCACACCGGTGAGCGTCGTCGCGACGCTGGGCCTTTTCATAGAACGTAGTCTCCCTCCGGCGGACGTTTGCCGTCTCGCCCATGTCTGAAGTTTCACTCCCCCGTTCGCTCATTATATCACGGCGGGGGCGAATGCACCTAGATTACATAAAGTTGAGGATGCTTCGAGTTACGATAAGGCAATGTTCGCGCCAGCCCTGCTCAACGGCGGTGGAAAAGCCCGCAAAACCCCGTAACCAGCCAGCCGAGGATCATCAGCATGCCGCCGGCGGGCGCCGCCATGGGGAAAGCCCGCACGCCAGCCAGTGCCCGCAGGGCCAGATCGCCCGAAAACAGCACAGTTCCGAGCAAAAGTGTGCCGCCGCCGGCCAGCAGCAGGAGCGGCGAAGCGCCCCCCAGCGCCAGGGCCAGCAGCGCGGCGGCGTGGAAAAGCAGCATATTGGAAGCCGGATTGAGCAGTTCCGGCGCGCCCGCGTGAGTCGCGGCGGCGGCCAAAGCCACGCCAGCCGCGCCCATCAGGCCGGCAAGCAGGACGAAAAAGCGGCTGGATGACGCCATTGTTATTTCCCTGGAATGAGCAAAGACCGATTGGGGCGGCGGCCTCAATCTTGAATCAAGATTTCCGGCGCAGGGTAGCGGCGTTACGCTGACTGGCCGCCTTGTTTGGATTTATATGCATATCTTCATCCTCGCCGATCACGCCTATATCAATGGCGGCCAATCGAAAGTCGCCATCGAAAGCGCGCTCGGGCTTGCGGCGCGTGGCCGCAAGGTGACCTATTTCGCAGCCGTCGGGCCGGTCGACCCGCGCCTGGAGCAGGCCGGCATCGCGGTCATCTGCCTCGATCAGTTCGACATCGATACGACGCCCTCGAAGCTCGGTTTCCTCAGCCAGATCATCTGGAACCGGCCGGCGGAGCGGCGGCTGGAAGCGGCTCTGGCGGGGCTCGACCGGCATGAAACCGTGGTGCATGTCCACGCTTGGCCGAAGGCGCTTTCCCCCTCGATCGGCGCGGCGTTGAAGCGGGCCGGGCTGCCTTGCGTCTACACCATGCACGAATTCTTCCTGGTGTGCCCGAACGGCGGCTTTTACGACTATCCCAGAGCCGTGACCTGCCATCGGGTGCCGCTGTCGCTGTCTTGCATCGCCACCAATTGCGACTCCCGTAATTACGCCCGCAAACTGGTGCGGGTTGGCCGGCAAGTGGTGCTCGATCACAGTGGCCTGAAAGAGGCCATCGGCCACGTCATCACCATCAGCGCCCTGCAAGACGAGGTGTCGCGGCCCTATATGCCCAAGCATCCGGTCTATCACCGCGTCGACAATCCAATCGAAGCGCAGGATCTGGGCCCTAAGGACAAACCGGGCACGGGCTTTCTCTATGCCGGCCGGCTGTCGCGGGAGAAGGGGATCGAGCATTTCTGCGCCGCCGCGGACCTTGCGGGCATAGCGCCTGATATAGCCGGTGACGGGCCGCTGATGGATGAACTCAAGGCGCGCTATCCGAAGGCGAACTTTCTCGGTTGGCAAAAGTCTGATGCGGTGCGCGCTCACATGCGCGCGGCGCGCGCGCTGGTGTTTCCCTCGGTCTGGTACGAAGGCCAGCCGCTGACCGTCTATGAAGCCTTGGCGCTGGGCACGCCGGTCATTGTTTCGGACGTCTGCGCCGGCCGCGAGGCGGTGGAGGATGGCGTCAACGGCCTGTGGTTCAAGTCCGGCGATGCGCAGTCTTTGGCCCAGGCGCTGCGGCGTTTGAGCGATGACGGCGAAGCGGCGCGCATGTCGCGCGCCGCCTATGAGCGCTATTGGGCGCGGCCGTTGACGTTAGACCGACATCTCGACGCCATCGAGGCGATCTACCGGCAGGCGCTGGCCGGCTAATCGCGGCCCGCTTCCACCAGTTTGTCGGCGAGACCGACCGGATTGGTGAAGAGCACTTCGTGACTGCCCGGCATCTGCACCAGCCGGTAGAGACCGAGACGGCTCGACATGCGGGGGTGCCATCCCCACTCGCCGGGGGGAAGTGCGATATCCTCGGTGCAGTTCAGATAGCTCTTGGGGATTTTCGTTTCGTAGAAGCGTTTCAGATCGAGTTTGTCGATCAGCGGCTGATAGGGTTCCGACGACAATGTCTCGTAGGCCGATTTGGCCAGGGCTTCATCGGCGTCGTTCATGAAGGCTTCGCGCCAGATCGGAAACGGCATGGTGACCGTGCGATCGGCCGAGGCGTCCGAGAGCTGCTTGAACAGCGCGCGATAATGCGGTGGGGTCTCATCGTCGAGGCTGTTGCCGGGCAGGGGCACGAAGGCGTTCCAGAACACCAGCCGGCGAATGCGATCAGGAATTTCTTCCGCCAGTCGGGAGATGATCGTGCCGCCGTAGGAATGGCCGGCGAGAACGAAGTCCTTCAGGTCCGCCTTGGTGATCTGGTTGACCAGATCGGCGATCTGCTGGGCGTGGGTGACGTTTTTGTCGACCCCTTTGCCGGGGCCGAGCACGGTTGGCGCCGTGACCTTGTGGCCGAGTTGTTCGAGCCGCTTGGCGACCGGCGCCCAATGTTCCCCCGTGTGCCAAGCGCCGTGAATCAAAACGAAATGTGTCATGGATTGTCTCCCTCTCCGATCCCGGCTCTAGCATGATCGCGGTCGGGCGGCTTGGACAGAGGCGCCGGTGGTTTTGGACGCAGGCGCCGGACCCTTGCGCCGACCCTTGCGCCGGACCCTTGCCTTTGCCCGTCGCGCCGACCGGGCTAAGCTGTCGCCGCCGTGGCGGATGAGGGAGATCGTCATGCGGGTTTGGTCGACTGACGATGTCGCGGGGAGGGAGCGTTTCTCTTTCTGGAACGATGCGGTTTGCGACGCCTTCCTGAAGGTGCGGACGGAATGTGACGAGCCCGAAGGTTTTCAGGGGCGCATCAGCAGTGTCGCGGCGGGTCCCTTGCTCGTCAATCATGTGACGTCGCAGACCCATGTGGTGCGTCGCAGCCGCGCTTCGGTGAGCGCCGACAACAGCGACCATTTCCACGTCAATCTGCACATGGATGGCGTTTGCGTTCTGACCCAAGGCGACAGGCAGCAGCAGCCTGGGATCGGCGATTGCCTGTTCTTCGACAGCACGCGACCGTTCGATCTGAATTTTCCGACGGCGATGTCGCTCACCAGTTTCATCGTGCCGCGCGCGATGATCCTGGCGCGCGCGGCCGATGCGGTTGACGCCGTGGCCCTGCCGCTGTCGCGCAGCGGGGCGGGGACCTTGTTCACCGCCTTCGCCAGGACATTGGCCGCGACGGCGGATCGACTGAGCCCGGCGGAGGCGGCGCAGGCCAGTGAAATCTTTGTCGATCTGCTGGCCTTGGCGCTCGGTGCGACACGCGGCGAAGGCGTGCGCGATAGCGTGCAGCAGGCGCGTTTTCAGCACGTCTGTCAGCACATCCGCGCTCGCCTTTCGGATCCCGCATTGTCCCTGAACGACGTGGCGCAGGCAGTAGGCTTGGCGCCGCGCACGCTACAGACTTTATTCCGCGCCGAGGGCACAACGTTCAGCGACTATGTGCTGGAACAGCGGTTGCAGCTGGCCTATCGGCAACTGGCGGCGGGGTATCGCCGTTCGTTGACCGAACTCGCCTATTCGGTCGGCTTCGGTGATCTGTCCTATTTCAGCCGCGCCTTTCGTCGTCGCTTCGGTGTGACGGCGCGGGAGCGGCGGACCATGATGTAAGAGTTGTGATCGTTTGGAGGTTCCATGTCAGCTCAGTGCCGTCACACCGACAGCATCAAGGTCGTCACGCCCAGCGCCTTGGGCTGCGAGGAATGTTTGAAGACCGGAAGCTGGTGGGTGCATCTGCGTGTGTGCCGCGCCTGCGGCCATGTCGGCTGCTGCGACCAGTCGCCGAACAAACATGCGACCGGCCATTTCAAGGCCACCGGCCATCCGATCATCGAAGGCTATGATCCGCCGGAAGGCTGGGGTTGGTGCTATGTCGACGAGACCTTCATCGATCTGCCGGACCAGACCCCGCAGAACGGGAAAATCCCGCGCTATTTTTGATCAGGCCGTGACCGACGAGGAAGACTTGATCGCTTTGCGAGACGAACCTTCTCCCGCGATCCAGCGGCGCATGGGCATTTCGAACTTGCGGTGGATGATCATCGCGGCCCATACGACAAAGACATAGGTTATCACTGCGATCATTGCGGCTGCCGGAGTGCCAAGGCCAATTTTGCTGCGAACGACGACGAGGATCGGAATGCTGATCAGAGGGTGGATCATATAAATCCCGTAGGACGCATCGCCCAATGCGCCCATGCGTGTTCCTCCCATGACGGTTGGGCCGCTATTTTCGGCAAGAACCGCCGCCGCGACCGTCAGGGCAAATAGTGCAAGGGCGACGACATGCAGCGCGTCGACCATCAAACAGGCCAGAGCCACCAAGAATATGACATGGACCGCCGTCCATGGAACGACGAGGCGAGAGCCTAATCGCGGCACGTAGATGGCGATGAGTATGCCGGCATAGAAGCTGGGCACCGCGCGCAGCATGCCGAAATCGTAACTGGCTTCCGCCCAGCCGCCGATTCCGCCAGCTCGCCGCGACAGTTCCAATGCCATGATGAAGGCGGCGACAAGTCCCAGGCTCGCGAGGGGCGGCAGGCGCCGGGCCGGCCATGCCAGCAGGGGGAAGACGAGGTAAAGGAACCATTCGGCGCTGATGGACCATGAGACCACGTTGAAGGATGGTCCCGACAGAAACCCCCAGGCCTGAACGAGCAGGATATTGGCCGGCAGCGCCGACCATCGGAAAAAGTCCGCATGGTTCGCTTGCGCGAGGCCGAGCGCCATGATGATAGCGAGGCCTACATAGGCGAGCAATGTTACCGCATGCAGCGGATAGAGGCGGGCAAAGCGTCGCCGCATGAACGTCGCGTATTGGGGCAGGGTGCCGACGCGGTCGATATAGCTCGTGGCGATCACGAAGCCGCTGAGGACGAAAAAGAAATCAACGAGAGCGTAGAGTTTTTTCACCGCGGGTAGATAGGCCTCTATGCCGAGGCCAAAATCCAGATTGTAATGATAGAGTACGACGAGGCTCGCGGCGATGAAGCGATAGCCGTCGAGCGCGCGATAGCGGCTGTGCTCGAACTGCGGTTTGCTTCTGTCCTCGGCGAATGAGCGATCCATATCTGTCATCCACGAATCTCTACCGCACGGGAGGGGCTTCTGGCCGGATCAGGGATCGCCGTTGCTGCCATTTCCAGCGCACACGTGCGGCCTCCAGGCCCCAGACCGTGCCAAAGCTGAGAAAAACCCAGCGCCAGTGATCGATATCGATCTGGAAACCTTGCAGCAGCAGAACCATGAGCGCCGGCCAACAGACGTGAGAAATGCTGCGATAGGGCGATTTCACGATCATCAAGCGAAAGCCGATGAAGAAGGTCGAAGCCACTAGGATTAGCCACGCAAAGCCGCCGGCCCAGCCATAGGCCGAGAAGGCGTTGATGTAGGAATTGTGTGGCTCAAGGAAAAAGACCAGGCGGAAGCGCAAAGGGCCGAAACCGTTAGGCAGTTCCAGCAGCATCGGCAGGGAACGAAGCTGGTTGCCGAACCGGCCGGTGAGGCCCTCGTCATAATCTTGCGTGACCGTGGCACGCTGCAGGAACAGTTCGCGTGCCGTATCGATCGACAGAATGACGATTACGGCAATGACGATGATCGCGATCGCGGTTGCCGCCCACAACAACATGCGCCGTCGCATCGCGACCTCTTCGGCCGTGAGGAAGGTCGCGACGAACATGGTGAGCAAAGCGACGGCGGAGGCGGCCCAGGAGCCGCGCGAGAACGACAGGAAGACGCCGGCGGCGATGATGCCGAAGCCGAGCATGACCAGGAATGTGTTGCGCATGCGGCCGGTGATCATGCCGTGGCCGAGATAGACAAGGCCGAGGATCATGTAGGAGCCGAACACGTTCGGATCCTTGAACGTGCCACTGACGCGGCCCTCGTACATGGTCGTATATTCGGCGAGACCAAACAGGCCGAGGTAGCCGAGAATGCCAAGAGAGGCACTGATCAGACAGCCGAACGTGAAGGCTTTTAGGGCGAGTTCAAGCCGCTCCTCGGTCTCTTCCGAAAAGAACATGGCAAAGAAAATGCCCATGATGACCAGATAGAGCGACTGGAACTGGAACAGTCTGGGTTCCGGCTCGTCCCAATGGGGCATCAGCGCGACGAAACCGGCGATGTCGTAGATGATCCAGAGAAAGATCATCGGCATCAAGACGACATTGAGCCGGAAACCGCGCAGCAGCCAGAGTGGCAGCACGATGAATGACAGATAGTCGAACGGCGAGGGCTCGATGATGGAAATGCTGCCGGCGGCGACGAAGAGCGCGAAGACGACGCGCAAGATCTTTTCGAGATCGACCTTGCGTCGCGTGGTCGGCGGTGTGGTGCCGGCGCTTTGTGGGTAGGTCGCGGTATCGCTCATCGGGCCGCGGCCTCCGGTTTGATCGTGACCTTGCGGCGCATCAGCACGCGGTCGGACGTATGGGAACAGCCATCGACGCGCATCGAGGCATAGTAGAGCCAGGCTTCCTCGCCGACATCCTCGAAATTGCGCGTCTGCGCCTGTTCGTCAAGAAGCGAGGGATAGGAATTGAGGCGGCCGGCGCCGCAAGCGTTATCGAACAAGGTCTTGGTGGCGAAGAGCAGGCGCGGCTCGCTCCAGGCGATCAGATCGCGCGAGGTGACGTAATAGAAGCCGGGCACCGGATAGCTCTTGTCGTCCTTCCAGGCCTGAACGACGGCGATCCACGTGCCGCTTGAGCGTTGGCGCACGATGGCACCTGGCGCGACCGGGAAGGGGGCGATCGGCCGGCATTCGGCGGGCGCCGGCTGTTTCGGACCATAGGGATCGGCATAGCGAATGGTGAAACCTTTGCCGTCATAGGCGCGCCAAGTGCCGGCTTTCAGCGGTTCGGCGCTGCGAAAGAGACAGGCGCCATAGCGCTGTCCGGCCCAGCCGGTGGTGTTGCTGAGAAAATAGTGGTTGCCGTTGAAGGCGACGATATTCGAAGGATTGAAGAAGCCGCGATGGCGACCTTGCTCCACATCCTGGCGGAATGGCGCTGAGGCGATCACCGGTGGCGTCTGTTTGGCGAAGGTCGCACCGCCATCGTGGGAGACAGCGCCGATCAGCGTGTTGAACCAGCAGCCGAGTGCCGCCTTATCTTTCGGCACGTCGCATTGGCCGTTGCGGTCGCCATGGAATTCGTGATGGACCACGGCGGCGATGTCCTTGCCGTTGTCGGTCCATGTGGCGGCGATCCAGCTCTGATGATCGTAGGCGGCGGGATTGGCGCTGAACGAGGCCTTGAAGGCGACTTTGCAATCGAGCTTGAGGTGGGAGAGGTCCTGGCCGCGCAGCGGACGGTTGACGTCGTGCAAAGCGAACATCACGAGCTTGTTGTCGGCATCGCGAAAGACGCGGGCATTGACGTCCGGCACGTCATGGCCGTCGCAGGCATCGCGCTTGGGATCGAACATCACCTGCGTGTCGTCGGCCAAGGTCAGCTTGAGCCGTGGCGCATCGGCCCATGCCGGCAGACCGGCACCGATCGCCGCCATCATGGCAAAGGCCCGGATTTCGCGCGCTCGCGGGCTCAATAGGCGTTCTCCGCCTTCAGCAGAGCGAAGGGCGTGACCGCGAGGATGTACATGTCGAACAGGATCGACCAGTTCTCGATGTAGAACAGATCATATTCGACGCGGCGCTGGATCTTTTCCTGGGTATCAGTTTCGCCGCGCAGGCCATTCACCTGCGCCCAGCCGGTGATGCCCGGCCGCATGCGGTGACGGGCGAAATAACCGTCGACCACCTTTTCATATTCGCGGTCGGCCGCCTTGGCGGTGACCGCATGGGGGCGGGGACCGACGAGGGACAGGTTGCCCTTGAGCACGACGTTGAACAGTTGCGGCAGTTCGTCGAGGGAGGTGCGGCGGATGAAACGGCCGACGCGGGTGACGCGGGGGTCGCCGCGTGTCACCATTTTCTTCATCGTCGGGTCGAGCTGGTCCGAATACATCGAACGGAACTTGAACACTTCGATGAGTTCGTTGTTGAAGCCATAGCGCTGCTGGCGGAACAGCACCGCGCCGCGCGAGTCGAGCTTGATGGCGATGGCTATGGCCAGCATCACCGGCGACAGAAGGAGGAGGCACAGGGCGCCGACAATCCGGTCGAAAGCCGATTTCAGCACCAGGTCCCAATCGACGATCGGCCGGTCGAAGACGTCGAGCACGGGCACATCGCCGATCCACGAATAGGAGCGGGGGCGCAGCCGCAATTTGCTGGCATGGGCGGCCAGGCGAATGTCGATCGGCAGCACCCAAAGCTTGCGCAGCATCTGCAGGACGCGCTGTTCGGCGGTGATCGGCAGGGACAAGATGACGAGATCGACCTTGGCGTGACGGGCGAATTCGGGCAGGTCGTCGACGGTGCCGAGCTTCGGATAGCCGGCCACCACGTCGGGCGTGCGGTCGTCGGCGCGATCGTCGAAGACGCCGTAAATGCGTAGGCCCGTATCCCGCTGCTGGGACAGGGCGGTCAGCAGTTCGGCGCCGGCCTCGCCGCCGCCGACGATGACGGTGCGGCGGTCGAGCTGCCCGCGCCGGGTCAGCCAGCGCACGCCGACGGCGACGAGGATGCGGCCGGCGATCAGCAAAGCCAGACCGAGGGCGAAGAAGCCGGCGGCCCAGACGCGCGAAAAGGCGCCTTCGAGCTTGAACAGGAAGGTGACTGACAAAGCCGCGAGAAAGACCAGGATCCAGGCGCAGGCGAGGCGCAGGCCCCGGCCGATCGGCGCGCGGAAGGCGGTGATCGTATTCAGTTCGAAGGCCTGAAACAGGATCATGGCGAAAAAGGCCACGGTCGGGATGGCGGCGACGTAATAGCTTTCGAGGCCGCGCACCGGCTGCACATAGACGGCATGGACGGCGAAGCCGGCGATGCAGATCAACAGGAAATCGAACAGGCGCACGAGGCCGATGAGGACGATGGGCGACCAGGCCGGCCGCGTGTCGCCGCCGGCCAGGGTCTCGGCGAGCCGCGCCATGCGGACGCGACGCTCCTCCTGCTGCGCCTGCTGTTCAGGCGTCAGCGGGGGCGTCTGTTCAACCCGTTTCATATCGTCGACGGTGAACGTGTTCATGACCGGTCGGTTCAACTGTTCTGCGGTACGATATTAGAACGCCAAGGCCGTGGTTCGGCCATTATCTCCCATGCTGGGCAATTTTCTGGCCAAAGCGGCCCGGTAACCTTCAATCACCGCGTCGACCATTTGATGAATGGTGAATCGCGAGGCGACGTAGTCGGCCAGCAGGCCGGCTTCCCGGGCGATGGCGCCATCCGATTTGCCCGCCTGATCGATCATGGCCGAGGCGAGGGTGGAGGGCTCGTTGCTGGGAATCAGCCGGCCGGCATAGGGGCCGAAAATTTCCGGAATGCCGCCGACCGAGGTCGAAATCATCGGCAGGCGGGCGGCGGCGGCCTCGAGCACGATATAGGGCAGCGATTCGGCGCGCGAGGGCACAATCAGGGTGTGGCCGAGGCGGAAGGCCTCGCGTGCCGGCATGGGGCCGGGGAAGGTGACGCGCCCGTTGAGCCCGTTGCGCAGCGCCTGCGCCTGCAACTCTTCCTTGTCCGGACCAGAACCGACGAGCACGGTGCGGATGCGCCGGTGGGTGCGCAGTTCAAACTCCAAATGGGCGTCGAGCAGGGTGTCGATGCCCTTCGCCGAGCGCAGTTCGCCGACATACAGAAAGTCGGCCGCATCGGCATTGGCGGTCACGGGCACAAATTCCGCTTCGCTGATTCCATTGGGAATCACCCGGGTGAAGGCGCCCGGCGCATGGACGTAGCGGATGAAGCAGCTCTGGATGAAGCCGCTTTCGAACAGGAAAATGTCGGTGGACCGGGCCAATACCGATTCTGTCGCCATATAGATTCGGTGCAGCTGGCTGCCGGGGCGGTAATTGAAACTGCCGCCATGGGGCGTGTAGGCGCGAATAGCGGGCGCGGCGCCCGGCAGAAATCCGGGCAGGCGCGCATAAAGGCCGCCCTTGGAGCCGTGACCGTGAATCACATCCGGCTGCAAGTGCCGCATCAATTTACGGATTCGCGCCAGATTTCCGAGGTCGGTGGGGTGCGGATTGCGCCGCATCGGCAGGCGAACAAGGCCAAGGTCAAGACTCGGGGCGAGTTCCGCGAGCACCGAATCGGTCCGGTCGCCGCCGGTCAGAGAATCGCAGATGATGCCGACGTGATGGCCGCGCTCGATCTGCGCCCGGGCCAGATCCAGAACATGACGGAACAGGCCGCCGAGCGGGGCACGGAAGACGTGGATTATTTTGAGACGGTCATCCGAGGGCGGCGCTTCCAACATGACACATGCCTTTAGCGCCCTGTCCTAGAAGAAGCGCTCCCGGACTGTGATCGTGTCGCCAGGCAGGACCGGATAGGTCAGCGGCACCGATCCCGTGACGGGAGCGCCGTTGATGACTCGCGTCAGATCGGCGCTCGATCTCGACGCGCGTGGCCCGAAACCACCGGCCACCGCGACGGCATTTTGTACCGTCATGCCGTTAATGAATGGGTACTGGCCGGCGGTGATCACTTCACCGAGGATGAAGAAGGGCCGGTAAGCCTCGACTTCGACGGAGACTTTCGGCTCGCGCAGGTAGCCGCCGCGCAGCTTGCCTTCGATGATGCGTTCAAGCTGGGTGGTGGAGTGGCCGAAGGCATCGATAGGGCCGATCAGCGGCATGGAAATACGGCCGGCTCCGTCGACGGCATAGGAATTCGAGAGCGAATCCTGGCCGAAAACGATGATGCGGAGACGATCGCCGGAGGCCAGCAGGTAGGGTGCCGCCGCGTTCGCCTCGAGGAGCTCGTTTTGATAATGGGTCCTGGCACAGCCCTGCAACGCGATCGCCGCGAGGGCCAGGGCCGCGATGAACGAACGCCGTATCATGCTGCAACCACACGAGACTTTTCCCCCCGGCCATCGGCGGGATCACGTCTTAAGTCTTAGGGTGGTATGGTTAATAAAGCCTAAGCAACTCAGCGCCGTGGGATTGGCGGATTAACCAGCCCTCAACCATAAGGCGCTCTAATCCGCCCAGTTTCCGAAAGGGCGTTTCATGAGTTCCCAGGCGACCGATTCTAACGATCAAAGATACGACGGCCGCACGCTGGACCTCGATCTGCCGGGCATCTGGCGGACGGTCTGGCGCAGGCGCAATGTTGTCTTGGGAACGACGGCTCTTTGCTTTGCGCTCGCCACCGCTTTCGTGCTCGTCGTCAAGCCGCGCTACACCGGCGAAGCCAAGGTGCTGATCGAGAATCAGGAAAACTATTTCACGCGACCGGAGCGGGTGCAGACTGAGTCGTCGGGCCAGGCCCCCGATCAGGAAGCGGTCGCCAGCCAGGTGCAGGTGGTGACGTCGCGCGATCTCGGCCGCGAAGCAATCCGTGCGCTGGGACTGCGGGGCAATTCCTATTACGATCCGCTGGCTGGCGGCAGCCTGCTTGGCAATCTTCTGTCGCTGCTCGGTTTCAGCCGCACGCCGGCCAATCCGGAAGATCGCATTCTCGACAATTACTTCGATGCGCTGGCGGTGTTCCCGGTGCCGAAGTCGCGCGTGTTGCAGATCGAATTCAAGGCGCCCGATCCCGATCTCGCCGCCAAGGGCGCCAATACGATCGCCGATCTTTATATCGACATGCAGTCGCAGGCGAAGCGTGAGCGCGCCAAGGCGGCGGCGGAATCGCTTGGTACGTTGGTCGGCGAACTGCGCAAACAGGTGGCGCAGTCGGAAGCCAAGCTCGAAGCTTTCCGCGCCTCGACCGGCCTGATGCTCGGCGCCAATAACATGACGCTGCCGACGCAGGCTTTGTCCGACATCAACGGCCAGCTCGCCACGGCCCGTTCGGCGCAGGCTGAGGCGCAGGCCAAGGCGAAACTGCTGCGCGACGCCATTCGCAGCGGTCGCCTCACCGATATGCCCGACATCGCCAAGGATGATCTGATCCGCCGCATTTCCGAACAGCGGATCAATCTGCGGGCTCAACTGGCGCTGGAATCGCGCACGCTGGGGCCGCAGCATCCGCGCATCAAGGATTTGATGGCGCAGCTTGCAACCCTCGACGCCGATCTACGCACGGCCGCCGAACGCTCGGCGCGTGCTTTGGAGAACGATGCCAAGATCGCCGGCGCGCGCGTCGACAATCTTATCGCGGCCGTCGATCAGCAGCGTCGCACTGTCGGCAATGCCAGCGGTGACGAAGTGAGGCTGCGCGAACTCGAACGCGATGTGAAGCTGCAAAAGGATCAGCTCGAATCCAACATCACCAAATATCAGGAAGCGACGGCGCGCCAGGAATCGGCCTCGACACCCGGCGATGCGCGCGTGATTTCGCGTGCCGTGGCGCCGCAACTGCCGTCGTTCCCGAAAAAGCTGCCGATCATCGTGATGGCGACGCTGGCAGGTCTTGTCCTGTCGATCGGCGCTGTCCTGATGCGCGAATTCCTGACCGGCAACAGCTTCGTGCCGAATGGCCCGGAGGGCACCTATGCGCCGCCGTCGCCACGGCATGATCCCGATCCGCGCCCGGGCCGCACGATAGATGTCGCCGATGCGGCGCCTGCCGATCGCCCCGTGACGCCTGACGTGCGCGTCGAGCCGCGGCCCGATCCGCGTACGACTCGCAGCCTGTTTGCCTTGCCGGTCTTGGCTTCTTTGCTCGCCGGCTGGCGCAAGAGCAAAATCGAGGACGCCAAGCCCGAACCGGAATCCGAATCCGACATGCCTGCGGTGCCCGAATCCGTGCCCATGCCGTTGGCGGAACCTGTGGCTGAAGCGGACGCGCCAAGCGATGTGCCAGCTGATCCGCGCCTGTCGGTTGCCACCGTCGCGCGTCGTCTGCTCGACACGGCCGAGATCGAATATGCCACGCGGATCATGACGGTGCCGACCGATGCGACGCTCGACAGCCGCGAGACGGCCTATCCGTTGGCGCGTGAACTCGCCAGCGAAGCCCGCACGATTCTGCTCGACTTCCGGCGTTCGCCGTTGCGCGAACATCGGGAAGGCCTGTCGGATCTGTTGACCGGCGATGCCTCCTTCGAAGAGGTGATCCATCGCGATCGCGGCTCGCGCCTGCATGTGCTCGAAGCGGGCGAGGGCAGCGTGCCGATCGGCGAGGATCTCGAAGCGATCATCGACGCTTTGTCGCAGACCTATGAATTCCTCGTTCTGTCGATGCCGCCGGTGGCGGATGATGGAATCACCAAGGGGCTGGCGCCGGCGGCCGATTGCGTCTGCGTGGTTTCACCAACGATGGGACTGGCGGCAACGGCGCTGGGCGAATCGCTGGTCGAAGCTGGCGCGGGTGAAGCCGTCGTCATGCAGACGCCCGCTGCCCCTGAGATGCCCCGGCCGAGCCGTCGCCCGGTGGTCAGCGACGCCGCCTGATTAATTTCGACGTAGAAAGCTGAGGCGGGCGCGCAGGCGCTTCGCCATCGGCCAGGCCCAGGTGCTTTGCTTGATCAGGCGCTTGGCGCGGCGGCGGGTCTTTTCCATCATCACGAAAGCCTTGCCCGCGCCGCTTTGGCCGATCAGCGTGTCGAACAGCGGCTCGGCCTCATTGCACCAGGTGTTCTTGTAGCGGCCTTCGCCGATGCCAAGATCGAAGCGCGTCAGGCCTTCCTGGCATTTGGCTTCGATCAACCGTTGTAGCAGCAGATCGCCGGGGCTGAAACGGGCGATCATCGGGTCCATGTCGAAGGAATTGATCATGCCGTGGAAGCGGCCGCGATGGATGCCGCCGCCGTAGATGGCGATGATGCGGGTGCCCATTGCCAGCGTATGCAGTTCGATCGCCGGCACTTCTCCGTCGCGCGGCAGGCAGGAGCGGCGAAAATAAGCGAGGGCGACATCGTTGCGCATGTCGGAGGTGATGTTCATCTGCGCGAAGCGTTCACGCTTCTGCGCCAGATAGGCGTCGATCGTCGTCTCGATCTCTTCGGCGGTCGTGGCCTTGTGATAGGCGACGGGGCCTTGTTCTTCGAGTTTGCGCGCCTTGCCGCGCAGCTTCTTGCGCGCATCGGCCGATAGCCGCTCCTTGGCGAGCGCTTCGAAATCGGCGGTGAGGGCGGTCGAATAGCAAAAGCTCGGACTGTCCTGGCGGCTGAGCGCGGCAAAGGGATTGGGACGGCCTTCCCAGGAGAGCGGCTGGTTGGCCAGCACATAGGCGTCCGGCTTGAAGGCGCTGGCCTGGGCCACCTGCATCAGAATGGCCACAAGGATATTGCGCGGCGGTTCGCTGCCCGGCCGATACAGGCCGAGATTGGCGTTGGAATCGCGACCGCCGAGGAATTGCGCCAGCCGCAGCCCGCCCGCCGTCTGGATGCCGAAGGGCAGCAGCATCTGCGGCGCGCCGCTGCTCGGGTCGCGGGTGAGGATCAACAGCGGGCGGATGCCGGCGGCCGGGCAGACGGTCTCGATCCACGGCAGCAACCAGCGCCGTGTCTGATACACGGAAGCCGGCGCGATCGCCTCCAGTTCGGCCCAGGCGTCGATGACGCCGGCCGGATCGTCGTGAATCTCGATACGAGGAAGTATGCTCACGCTCTCGGCCATGGTTGCGCGACAAGGGCGTCGCGACGATTTGTTCGTAACTGCCGTCTATGATGGACTGTTAAAATAGCCTGCAATTGTCAATGCGGACTTATCCGAGGTTGTGAATCTGCCATGCGCGCGAGCGTCAAGGAAAAGGCCATCGCGGCCGGTTTCGCGGTATTCCGGGCCACGGGACTGCACCGGGCGGCGCGCTTTGCCCGTGGCGCCGGCGTAATCCTGATGTTCCACCACGTGCGGCCGTGGGCGGGAACAGGCTTCGCGCCGAACCGGCTTTTGGAGATTACGCCGGACTTTCTCGAAACGGTGATCGACACATTGCGGGGCGAGGGGTTCGAGATCGTCAGCCTCGATCAGGCGGTCGAACGGTTGGGGCAGGGCGGGGAGAAGCCCTTCGCCGTGCTGACCTTCGACGACGGCTATAAGGACAATCTTGAATATGCCCTGCCGATCCTGCGCCGCCATCAGGCGCCGTTCACCCTCTATGTGACGACTGGCTTCGCCGACCGCACGGCACGGCTCTGGTGGGTGGAGCTGGAAGAGGCGATCCGTGCCCTCGAGAGGATCGACGTCGAGATCGGCGGCACGCGGCTTGCGCTCGACTGTCGCAACGACGCGGAAAAGGCCGAAGCTTTCCGCGCGCTCTATTGGCCGTTGCGCGCCGGTTCCGAACAGGATTTGCTTGATCGCATTGCCGCTCTTGCGCGACAGGCTGGTGTCGAACCGGCGAAACTCGTCGAGCGGTTGTGCCTGGATTGGGATGGCCTGCGCCAGATCGCGCGCGACCCGCTGTGCACCATCGGCGTGCATACGCTGACCCATCCGATGCTCGCCAAGCACGACGAGGCTTTCGCGCGGCGCGAATTGGCGGAGAGCCGCGCGATCATCGAACGCGAGATCGGCCAGCCGGCGCGACATCTGGCGTTTCCCGTCGGCGATCCGACCTCGGCGGGACCGCGCGAGTTCGCGCTGGCGAGGGAACTGGGCTTTGCCAGCGCGGTGACGACGCGGCCTGGCATGGTGTTTCCCGAACATGCGCAGCATCTGACCGCATTGCCGCGCCTTTCCGTCAACGGTCATTGGCAGGACCGGACCTTTCTCGAAGTGCTGCTGTCGGGCGCTCCCTTCGCCCTGTGGAACCGGGGCCGCCGGGTGAACGCAGCTTAGCTGTAGCCTTCACCTGGTGCCGCGACTACGATCCCTCGACGCGGAATCGGGGAACGGTGAATGACGGAACAGGGGCGAACGGCTGAACGATCCTGGCGACCCTTGGCGGTCATCGCCGGCGTGTTGATCGTTTATGCGCTGGGCAGCAAAATTCCGTTGCCGGGTCTTGACGCCGAGAGGCTTGTAGCCGCTGGAGCGAGCCAGGGACCGGCCGCCCGTTTCTCGGTCATGGCGCTTGGCCTGACGCCGCTTTTGACGGTTCTGGTTTTTATCGAGTTCGCCAGGCTGTTGATCCCGCAATTTCGGCAATGGCAATCGGCTTCGTTCGCCAACGCCGTCTGGGTCGGCCGTATCGTCACTATTTGCGCCATCGTTCTTGCCGCACTTCAGGGCTTTGGCGTTGTCGCGGCCTTGACGCGCATCGGGGTCGTGGAGGCGGATAATGCCACCATTCTTGCGGATGTCGCCGCCTTGGTCGGCGGTACGCTGGTGTTGATCTGGCTTGCCGATCGGATCGTGTTGCCTGGCGTTGGCAATGGATTCTGGCTGCTCTGGATCGCACCGTTTCTTGCGGGGCTCGCGACGCAGATCGCGATTGCGATCGCGGCTATGCAGACGGGCGCGGTGACTGGCTCGGCTGTTCTTATCAGTGCCGCTTACCTGCTCATCGCCAGTGCTGCCGTGGTTGTGGTCAATATCATCATCGCGCGTGGCGAATCCGGACAAGACTCAACGTCCGAATTGGGCGGCCCGAAAGGCATTGCGATGCGCGCGCTGATCTGGTCGCCGCTTCTGGCGAATGTGGCCGCGGGCTATATCGCGGCCTTGTTCTACGTGGTTTTTGCGTGGTCGACGCCGGCGCTTCTTTTGACGCGACTGATCCTTTTCATTCCTTTGATCGTTCTCTTCGTTCTCGCCTATGCGCGCCAGACGAACGGGCAAGGCGCGGTTCCTTGGTCGCTTCTGGCCTTGCTGCAACTGGTCGTCTGTGTCGTGGGCGAGTGGCTCACCATGGGCCTTGGCCTGCCGTGGCGGCTGGACGGTGCGCTGCTGATCGTCACCGTGACGGTACTGACGTCGCTGTTGCGTCTCTTGCCTGTGTCTCGCGGAGCGCCGGCTACAGCGAGCGCTTAAAATAGTGCGCGATTTCGCCGACGATGCCGCGGCGGAAGGTGAGCACGCAGATCACGAAGATGGCGCCCTGCATCACGATCACCCATTGGCCGAATTGGGCGAGATATTGCTGCATGGTGATGATGATGAAGGCGCCGACGATCGGACCGAAGATGGTGCCGAGGCCGCCGAGCAAAGTCATCAAGACCACTTCGCCCGACATCGACCAGTGCACGTCGGTTAGGCCCGCGTTCTGCGCGACCAGCACTTTCATGGACCCGGCGAGGCCGGCGAGCGCGCCGGACAGAATGTAGGCCATGAGCTTGTATTGATCGGCGCGGTAGCCCAGCGAGATCGCCCGCTGTTCGTTCTCGCGGATCGATTTCAAGATCTCGCCGAATGGCGAATTGATGATGCGGAAGATGAGCAGGAAGGCGAGCAGGAAAACGATCAGGACGAAATAATAGAGCGTGAGCGGGCGGGAGAGATCGATGAAGCCGAACAGCCGGCCCTGCGGCACGCCCTGGATGCCGTCTTCGCCATGGGTGAACGGTGTTTGCAGATAAATGAAATAGAGGAGCTGCGACAGCGCCAAGGTGATCATGGCGAAATAGATGCCCTGTCGGCGAATGGCGATGAGGCCGGTCAGCACCGCGAGTGCGGCGGAGGCGGCGACGCCCAGGAGAATGCCCAGCGCCGGCTCAAAACCCCAGACCTTCAAGGCATGAGCGGTGACATAACCGGCCGTGCCCAGGAACATGGCATGGCCGAACGACAAAAGGCCGCCATAGCCGATCAGCAGATTGAAGGCGCAGGCGAATAAGGCAAAGCACAGGGCCTGCATGACGAAATAGGGATAAAGCCCGGTGAAGGGCACGATGGCCAAGACGACGGCCATGATGATGAAGACGATGCTTTCGTCGCGGGTGTTGTTGGCCGGATTGGTGCTTGCGGTGATCGATGTCATGTCAGTTGGCCCGTCCCGTCAGTCCCGTCGGCTTCACCAGCAGCACCAGCACCATCAAAACGAAGACGACGGTGTTGGAGGCTTCGGGGTAGAAATATTTGGTCAGTCCTTCGATCACGCCCAGCGCGAAGCCGGTGATGATCGATCCCATGATCGAGCCCATGCCGCCGATCACCACCACGGCGAAGACGACGATGATCAGATCGGCGCCCATCAGCGGCCGCACCTGATTGATCGGGGCGGAGAGTACGCCGGCCAGCGCGGCGAGGCCGACGCCGAGGCCGTAGGTGAGGGTGATCATCCGCGGCACGTTGATGCCGAAGGCCTGCACCAGAGTGGGATTTTCCGTCGCTGCGCGCAGATAGGCGCCGAGCCTTGTCCGCTCGATCAGAAACCAGGTGGCGAAACAGACGATGATGGAGAAGATCACCACCCAGCCGCGATAGATGGGCAGGAACATGAAGCCGAGATTGATGCCGCCACGCAACTGTTCGGGGATGGCATAGGGCAGGCCGGAGGAACCGAAGTAATTCTGGAACAGGCCTTGGATAATGAGCGCGAGGCCGAAGGTCAGCAGCAGCCCATAGAGATGATCGAGCCCTTGCAGGCGATGCAACATGGTGCGTTCGAGCACGATGCCGAACAGGCCGATGACGATGGGCGCGAGCAATAGCGACCACCAATAGCCCAGCCCCGCATATTCGAGGAAGAAATAGGCGACGAAAGCGCCCATCATATAGAGCGCGCCGTGAGCGAAATTGATGATGTTGAGCATGCCGAAGATGACGGCCAGCCCCAGGCTCAAAAGCGCATAGAAGGAGCCGTTGATCAGACCCACCAAAAGTTGGGCGTATAGGGCTTGCATCGCGATCGATCTCTCGGGCTCTCAATGAATCGGAGTGCGAGGAGGCCCGACGGTGGGTGCCGCCGGGCCGCCGATATTATTTCTTCAGGAGAGCGCAGGTGCTTTCCGACAGCGGCGTGAACGCCTGTTCGGCCGGAATGGTGGAGACGAGTTTGTAATAGTCCCACGGGCCCTTTGATTCCGACGGCTTCTTCACTTCGAAGAGATAAGCGGGATGGATCTTGCGGCCATTCGCTTCGATCTTGCCCTTGCCGAACAGCGGATCGTCGGTCGGCATTTCCTTCATCTTGGCGACGATCTTGGCGCCGTCATGGCTGTTGCCGCCCATGGCTTCCAGGGCCTTGAGATAGTGCAGCACGCCCGCATAGACGCCGGCATGAACCATGGTAGGCATTTGCTTGTTGCGCATGCGCTCCTGGAATTTCTTGGCGAAGGCGCGGGTCTGATCGTTGGTGTCCCAGTAGAAGGATTCGGTGAAGTTCAGACCTTGCGCCACGTTCAGGCCGAGCGAATGAACGTCGCTGAGAAAGAGCAGGAGCGCGGCGAGTTTCTGGCCGCCGCTGACGATGCCGAATTCGGCCGCTTGCTTGATCGTATTGGTGGTATCGCCGCCGGCATTGGCGAGGCCAATGATTTTGGCCTTGGAGGCCTGGGCCTGAAGCAGGAAGGAAGAGAAGTCCGACGAATTCAGCGGGTGCTTGACGCTACCAACCACCTTGCCGCCACCGGCTTTCACCACGGCGGTGGTGTCGCGTTCCAATGCCGCGCCGAAGGCATAGTCGGCGGTGATAAAGAACCAGCTATCGCCGCCGGCTTTCACCAGCGCGCCGCCGGTGCCGTGCGCCAGCATATAGGTGTCGTAGGTCCAGTGCACCGTATTGGGCGAGCACTGCGAATTGGTCAGATCGGACGCGGCGGCGCCGGAGTTGATGTAAACGCCGTTCTTCTCGCGCACGATATTGTTGACGGCCAGCGCTACGCCGGAATTGGGCACGTCGACGATGATGTCGACCTTCTCGACGTCGAACCATTGGCGCGCGATGTTGCTGCCGATGTCGGGCTTGTTCTGATGATCGGCCGAGATGATGTCGATCTTCCAGCCCTTCTGCGTCAGGCCGGAATCCTCAACCGCCATCTGAGCGGCGAGTGTCGAGCCGGGGCCGCCGAGATCGGCATAGAGGCCGGATTGGTCGCTGAGCGCGCCGATCTTGACGGTCTTGTCCTGAGCCAGCGCGGCGCTGCCGGCGCAGGCGAGGGCGGTCGTGAAAAGCAAGGCTGAAAATGCTTTGATCATGGTCTACTCCTTCAACCACTCCCAGAAGCCCGTCCGCTCTCCGTCTTTTAGACGCCGAGATAGACGTGCAATTTCTCCATATTGTCTTGCAGCTTGGCGTTGCTGAAATGGTCGATCACCTTGCCGTGCTCGACGACATAGAAGCGATCGGCGACGGTCGAGGCCCAGCGGAAATTCTGTTCGACCAGCAGGATGGTGAAACCCTGCGACTTGAGCCGCGCGATGGTGTTGCCGATCTGCTGGATGATGACCGGTGCCAGACCTTCGGTCGGCTCATCGAGCATCAAGAAGCGCGCGCCGGTGCGCAGGATGCGCGCGATCGCCAGCATTTGCTGTTCGCCGCCGGACAGTTTCGTGCCCTGGCTATTCAGCCGTTCTTTCAAATTAGGGAAGAGTTCGAAAATCTGATCGAGCGAGAGTCCGCCCGGTTGCACCATCGGCGGCAGCATGAGGTTTTCGCGCACGTCGAGGCTGGCGAAAATGCCGCGTTCCTCCGGGCAGATCGCAATGCCCTGCCGGGCGATCTTGTCGGAAGAGGTGCGAACGATATCCTTGCCACGGAAGAGGACGGAGCCCGTGCGCTTGCCGATGATCCCCATGATCGACTTCAAGGTCGTGGTCTTGCCGGCACCGTTGCGCCCGAGCAGGGTCACCACCTCGCCCTCGCGCACGTCGAAATCGATGCCGTGCAGCACATGGGATTCGCCATACCAGGCTTCGAGATTGCGCACGGACAAAACGAGATTGGCGCTGTCGGTCGCATCCGGCGTGGAAATGGGTGTCGCGGTCTCAAGCATGGCCGGCTCCCAGATAGGCTTCCTTGACGCGTTCGTCCTTGGTCAATTCGGCATAATTGCCTTCCGCTAGCACGCGGCCGCGCGCCAGAACGGTGATCCGGTCGGAAAGATTGGCGACGACGCTGAGATTATGTTCGACCATGACGATCGTATATTTGGCGGAGATGCGTTTGATGAGCGCGGCTATTTTGTCGATGTCCTCATGGCCCATGCCGGCCATGGGTTCGTCGAGCAACATCATCTCGGGATCGAGCGCCAGCGTCGTGGCGATCTCCAACGCGCGTTTGCGGCCGTAGGACATTTCCACCGCCTGCGTCTCGGCGAAGGCGCTCAAGCCGACGTCGTTGAGCAGTTCCTTGGCGCGATCGTTGAAGCGGTTCAGCACGCTCTTCGAGCGCCAGAAGTCGAACGAGCTGCCGTGCTGGCGCTGCAATGCGACACGCACGTTCTCGAGCGCGGTGAGGTGAGGGAAGACGGCTGAGATCTGGAAGGAACGAACGAGGCCGAGGCGGGCGACATCGGCGGGTTTCATCGCGGTGATGTCCTGGCCCTTATAGAGAATCTGGCCACGCGTCGGGGTGAGGAACTTGGTCAGCAGATTGAAGCAGGTGGTTTTGCCGGCGCCGTTGGGGCCGATCAGGGCGTGAACGCTGCCTCGCTTGATGCGCAGGTTCACGTCATGAACCGCGACGAAACCAGCAAACTCTTTGGTCAGCCCCTGGGTTTCAAGAATGTAGTCTTGTGCCAATCACATCTCTCCCAACCACCGTTGGTAACGGAGAGGCAACGTCATCGCGGCATCGCTTGTGCTTCCCCAGCACGCTCGATGTCGGTTGCTGCTAACGCTGCCCTTCAGGTCCCATTCGGCCGCAACACCATCTGGCAATAGTCGTTCTATTTGAATGGTCTGCCCGTGAGACCGATGCCTGCGCCATCGGCGCTCCGGGCTTCGCTCCTGCCCCAGTTGGAAAACCGCGACAGTGTGGATGACGAAACTATTCAGTGCAAGACACCTCCGTGGTTCCCTCCGAGTTCCCGACCCAGCCGGCACAACGACATGCCTGACTTGGTAGGACGGTCTTTCACAGCCTGCGAATTGGCAAATAGTCTCATTGAACCTGACAGTGCTTTTCGGTCGGATCGTTCGTTGGTTCCCATCGGGCTGTCGGCGGCTCTGAGGAATTGAGGAGGGCACTATGACCGGAAAATTTTTATCGGCTGTCGCCGCCTGTAGCCTGTTGCTGGGCGGTTCCGCCTGGGCGCAAGGCGTCAAAATAGGCATCCTGAACGACCAGTCCGGCGTCTATGCCGATTATGGTGGCAAATGGTCGGTGGAAGCCGCTCGCATGGCGATCGAGGATTTCGGCGGCTCGGTTCTGGGGCAGAAGGTGGAACTCGTCACCGCCGACCATCAGAACAAGCCGGACCTGGCCGTCAGCATCGCCCGCAAGTGGTATGACGTCGATGGCGTCGACATGATCACTGAATTGACCACGTCCTCGGTGGCTTTGGCGGTTCAGGATTTGACCAAGCAGATGAAGAAGATCGACATCGTGATCGGTGCGGCGACCTCGCGCATCAGTGGCGATGCCTGTTCTCCCTATGGGTTTCACTGGTCGTTCGACACCCGCTCATTGGCGGTAGGCACTGGCGGTGCTTTGACCGAGCAGGGCGGCAATACCTGGTATTTCCTGACCGCCGACTATGCCTTCGGTTATTCGCTGGAAGAAGACACGTCGGCGATCGTCAAGGCCAAGGGCGGCAAGGTGTTGGGCGCGGTGCGCCATCCGTTGAATTCGTCCGATTTCTCGTCCTTCCTGTTGCAGGCGCAAAGTTCGAAGGCGAAGGTCATCGGGCTCGCCAATGCTGGTCTTGATACGATCAATTCGATCAAGCAGGCGTCGGAATTCGGCATCGTCGCCGGCGGCCAGAAAATGGCAGGCTTGCTGATGACCCTGGCGGAAGTGCATGGCCTCGGCTTGCAGGCGGCGCAAGGCCTGGTGCTGACCGAATCCTATTATTGGGATCGCGACGACAGATCACGCGCCTTCGCCGAACGCTATTTCAAGCGCACTGGCCGGATGCCCAGCATGATCCAGGCCGGCACCTATTCGGCGACCCTGCAATATTTGAAGGCGGTCAAGGCGGCCAACAGCAAGGACAGCGATACGGTGGCCAAGAAGCTGCGCGAAATGCCTGTCGACGATGACGTGTTTAACGGCGGCAAGGTGCTGGCGAACGGCCGCATGGTGCATGACGTCTATCTGTTCGAGGTCAAGAAGCCGTCCGAGTCGAAGCGGCCGTGGGATTATTACAAGCTGCTCGCCACGGTGCCGGGCAATCAGGCCTATCCGAGCGCGGCGGAAAGCGGGTGCCCGCTGACCAAGTGAGCGCGCGGTTTTCGAAGCAAGAAAGCCCGGTTTGACCGGGCTTTTTTATGAGCATTACGCGGCGCGTTTCTCTTCCTCGGGCCGTTCCCATTCTTCGCGATGGTCATAGACCCAGGCAAAGCTCGGCGCGAAACGCAGGAAGAGCGGCATCAGCAAACTCTGGATGAAGCTGATCACCGGGCCATGCCGTTTGCTGTTGCCGCTGTGGCGGCCGAAGGCGATCACCTTTTCGGTGCGCTCGCGGCGCTTTTCGACAAATGTCGCGAAGGCCATCTCTGCGGTCGGCGCATCGCGCAGCTCGCGCGCCATGACGAGGGCATCTTCCAGCGCCATCGAGACACCTTGGCCCGAATGCGGGCTAACCGCATGGGCGGCATCGCCGATCAAGGCAACCCGGCCCGATGACCAGGCCGGCAGCGAGGGCATGTCGAAAATATCGAGCGGCGGGATTACCCGGGTGGTCTTGGTGAGCATGGCGCGGATTTCCGGCGACCAATCGTTGCCTGCCGCCAGCAATGCTTGCTTGCCCGCATCACCCATCAACGCGGCGCGGCTTGCGGCATCGAGCGGCTTGTCGCGGGCAAGCGCATACCACCAGAAGGCGCCGTCGGCGGTGCCGCGGTCGCCGAAGGCATAGCCGATGAAGGCCTTGGTGCCATAGATGAGATGCATCACATGTTCGCCGTTGGGCTCGACATTCGGCACGGCGCTGTTGGGTAGAAAACCGCCGGCGCCGACGAGGCCGGTAAAGGCAGGCTCCGGCGCGTCGGGCAGAATGCAGCGGCGCACGCGTGAGCGGATGCCGTCGGCGCCAATCAGAATGTCGCCTTGCGCCTCGCTTCCATCTTCGAACGTGGCGTTTACGCGCGTGCCGTCGTCGTCGATCGCGGCGAGGCGTTTGCCGTAATGAACGGCGATGCCGCGCGCGGCGGCGGCTTCCAGCAGCATTGCGTGAAAGACCGCGCGGGACAACGCGATGGCCGGGCGTCCGGCGCCGGCGGTCTGGCCATAGGCCATGGTGCCGAGCAGGCGGCCCTTGGGCGTGTGAAAGGCCATGCTCGTGATGGGCGTGCCGGCGGCGGCGACCTGGTCGGCAAGCCCGATCTGGGCCAGTATGTTCATGCCGTTGGGGGCAATGCAGATGGCGCCGCCGATATCGGCCAATTCGGGATGGGCTTCATAGATCGCCGACCGAATGCCGGCCTTGTCCAGGAATAGGGCCAGCGCCGGTCCGGCGATGCCGCCGCCGACGATCAAGACATGGCGAGAGGGTAAAGTGTTGCGAAACGAGGACATTTTGGAGCTCCGAGGCAACCGCTGGCGGTTTTGGAGTGGACAAGGTATGCTGAATATCTTATAGTTAGATAATCAAACTATCAGAATGTCAAGCAAAATGCGCGCGGAAACCATTCAAGCTATCGGCATGGCGATGGAGTTGTTTCAGGAGGCGACGGATGCCTTCGACGACACGGCGGCCGCTGCGCTCGGCCTCAATCGAACCGATCTCAAATGCGTCAACATCATCGTCCGGCACGGGCCGGTCGCGGCGGGTGATATCGCCAAACTCACCGGGCTGACGCGCGGCGCCATGACCACCGCGCTCGACCGGATCGAACGCGCCGGTTATGCCCGCCGTAAACCCGACCCGGCCGACCGGCGCGGCGTGCTGATGGAGCTGACCGAGAAAGGGCGCACGGCGCTCGATGCGATCTGGGGCGTCTACATCCGCGAAGCCGATCAGTTCTTCGCCGATTATTCGGAGGCGGAATTGCAGACGATCCGCCGCTTTCTCGAACAGGGCCGCCAGGTTCAAGACGCCAATCGCGAACGGGTCGGTAAGCTGCGGTTCGAGGCTTAGGTTTGTTGTGGCCGTCCAAGCGCGGCATTTGATGCATTGTCGTCAGAAGCCGGCATTAGCGTGCACGCAAGCGACACAGGAGCGAAACATGCGATTGGTTCTCTTCGTCGGCCTTTTGCTGGGTTTCATCTCGATGGCCGCCGCCAGGCCGGCGGATTGTCTGCTTGAGGTGCAGGGCCGGCGCGTTATCGACGGCACCTGTGACTTCTCCCCTCAGTCGGATGGTTCGTTTCAAATTTCGGCCAAGCGCGGGCAGCGCATCGAATGGTTTGCGCAGGTGCAAGTTGAAGGGCGGCAAGTTGAAGGGAGGAATGTTGCGCAAGGCTATTGGAACGGCGAGGCCGGCGCGCGCCACGCCCATTACAATCTCGGACAATTGCAGGCATCCGGCGCGTGCTGGAGCAATGCGACGGCGCGCATCTGCGCGTGGAAAGTTGGCGAACGGCGCAACCCGCCATCAGTCGAGCGAGCGCCGGTGAGCTTCCCGAAGGGAACGATTTATGCCGATGCACGCGACAGCTTACAGGCGCTGGGCTGGAAGCCAGCGCCGCCCGAGAAGCCTGAGACCTGCTTGGGTGATGATGGCCGCTGCAAGGGCCGGCCTGAAACCTGGGCCTGTTCAGGCACCGGGCTTGGGCATTGTCTCTATGTCTGGCGACGCGGCGATACGTTGGTGGAGATCGTGACGCAAGGCGAAGAGGTGAGCCAGCAACAGGTGACATCCGTCCGCTGCCGGGCGGAATGTTGATGCTCAAGCGCCTTTCTCGTAAACGCCTTTCTCGATCGGCTTGGTCAAACCAAGATCAACCGTGCTTCTCGAGATAAGTGGCGATCTTGTTTTTAATGTCGGCGATTGGCCCATGGAGGTGCCCATTGCGCTCCAGGATGTCGATCATCTGGAAGCGCTGATAGGGGTTCTCTGAATCGATAGCCTCTCCCAAGCGGCTGTAATGGGAGCGAATAAGCTTTTCCTTCGTTGCGATGAGCACCGCCCAATCAGCCTCATTCCACCGATCGCGCCTGAATTTGCGCATGTTCAGGGAGGCGGCATTCTGTGCTGTTCGACGGATGTAAGACGGCAATGGATTGTCGTGCATCGTCAGCCCTCGTCGCCGGGCACGTTAGCAATCCAATGTTGCGAGCGGAAGGGCTTTGAGCTGCGAACCAAATACTGTATACAGCCGGCGCCTTTTTGGGAGGAAAGGGAGCTTCAGTATGAGTTTGACGGCTTGGGTTTTATTCGTCGCTGTATTGATTGCCGCCTATACGATGTTGTTCGAAAGTGGCAGCCGTTCCGCAAAATATAATGCCGTGGTCATCGAAACCACGGCTCAGTAATCCACTGATAGTTGAGGCAGAAGCACGAGGCGGCGCCTGGTCGCCTCAGGGCTCTTTCACTCGCCGCCGCCTTCCATCCATTTGATGAAGGGGAACATCGGGATGATCCAGCCGATGCCGAGCAGGGCGTAGCCGAAGCCGCGTACCACCGCGTGCGCTTCCTGGAAGATGCGTGCCTGCGCCAGCGCCATGACGACGAGGGCGTAGACGACCACGAAGGCCAAGACCACCGCCGCGCCGATCAGTTTCCGCGTCCGCCGTTTCATGATCCACTGCTGTCCAATTGAGGTGCGACGTGACGTCCGTGGACGCCCGCGTGCCAAGGGCTTATCTCTCCGGGCGCTTTAAAGCAAAACGCGTCTTGATAGAAATGCATTTTGCTCTTTCGTATGTCTTTGTTTTGATGCGTCTTTGCAATGGCCAGCCGGCCCATGCGGCAAAACGCACCCAGCGCGGAATTCAGCCATGACCTCTCAGACGGTCGTCTCATCCGTCCATCCCGCCGCAGACGTGTCGGGCGGCACCACCGCCATGCGGATATGGCTGTGGGGCGTGGCGTTGCTGGTGTTCGCCATGGTGATTGTCGGCGGCGCGACGCGGCTCACCGAGTCCGGTCTGTCGATCACCGAATGGAAGCCGGTGCTCGGCGCTATTCCGCCGCTGTCAGAAGCGGCCTGGCTGGCGGAATTCGAGCGATACAAACAGATTCCGCAATATTCTCAGATGTTTCCCACGATGGCTCTGAGCGATTTCAAGTTCATCTACTATTGGGAGTGGTCGCACCGGCTGCTCGGCCGCCTGATCGGCATCGCTTTCGCGCTGCCGCTTCTCTGGTTCTGGCTGCGCGGGCAGGTGAAGGGCAAGCTGCGCTGGCAACTCCCGGCGGTGCTGGCGCTCGGCGGTTTGCAAGGGGCGGTCGGCTGGTGGATGGTGGCTTCGGGCCTCGCGGGCCGCACGGAAGTGGCGCCGGAACGGCTGATGATCCACCTGATCCTCGCCTCGATCACCCTCGTGGCGCTTGTCGCCATTGCCGTCGGCCTGACGGGCAGGAGCGATCGGGACGCGGCGGCCTGGGCCAAGCGTGGGGCTCTCATCCTGCTGGTCGCGGTTCTGTTGCAGATCGCGCTCGGCGCGCTGGTGGCCGGTTCGCGGGCCGGGTTGTCCTACAACAGCTGGCCATTGATGGACGGCTCCTTCGTGCCGAACTTCATGTTCCGCACCGATCTTGAACCGACCTGGCGCAATTTCTTCGAGAACGTCACCATCGTGCAGTTCCAACACCGCATGTGGGCCTATGCGCTGCTCGCCATCGCGCTCTGGCATGCCTTTAGCCTACGCGCCACGCTCGCCGCCGGCCGCGCCTGGCTGTTGCTGGGCATGGTCATCGTCCAGGCGGGATTGGGCATCGCCACTCTGCTGCTGGTGTTTCCAGAAGGCCGTATCCCCATCGGCTGGGCGCTGGCGCATCAGGGCTTCGCCATGTGCGTGCTGATCGTCGCCACGGTGCATTGGCGGCGGCTGGCAGTGGCGAAATCTTGAATTGCCAGAGTCGTTTAGCGGCTCGCGTTGAGATTTTGATTCAATCGGCGCGCTGCAGCTCGTTGCGATAAGCGGCGATACGATCCAGCAGTTTATCTGGCTTCTGGCCGATCATCGACGTGTTGACGGTGATTGCCGGCGGCTTTGGCTTGCGGATGCCGCCCGTGTCGACGGCCGTGCCGGCGATGGTGAGGTTGGACTTCATCACGCTGACATTGCCGATCTCCTGCCAGGGGATCGTCATCTGCTTGAGGCCGACGCCCTTGCTGAAACCGGTAATGCCCTGCGCCGACAGGGTGAGCGGCGACAAACCGCTGAGCCAGCGCCGCAGAAAAATGCCGCCGCCGAAAGCCGTCACCGCGGCCAGCAGAGCCCAGAAGCCGACGCGCACCGACACCGGAAAGTCGTGCATCAGCTCGCCGAACCAGGCATGGCGACCGTGCGGATGATCATAGAAATGCGGGTTGAGCGATAGCCAGGCCATCCAGGCGAAACCGCCGGCGAGAACCAGAAACAGTAAAAGCCAAAGGGACATACGAAAAGGTTTGAAAGGGAAATGGAGGGCTTCGTTCATTTTTCCTGCTTGCTGGAATGGGGCGCTTCACACGACCGGCACGCCGATCACATAAGGGTGGATGGCGACCATCGCTCCGGCGGCGATCGTGCCGGCGATGACGGCGATGGCGTCGCCCTTGGTGAAACTGGCGCTGGCCGGCGCGCCGAGGTCGCCACGCTTCTTCACGGCGATGCGATCCCATACCGCCCAGGCAAGCAGCGAGCCGAACAGGAGGATGCCGCCGAGATCGCCGTTGGCGAGCAGATGCGCGAAAGCCCAGATCTTGATGGCGACGAGCATCGGGTGATGCAGCCAGCCCTTGATCTTGCCCGGTGGTGCATAGGTCGCGACGATGGCGATGAAGGCGAGCCAGACGAGCGGGATCGCCAGATGCCGCGTCCAGGTCGGCGGATCCCACACGGGGATATAGCCGGCGGCGCGATAGCTGCCGAAACCGTAGACCATGAGGATCAGGCCGACAGCCGAGACAAGGGAGTAGAGGCCCTTGTAGCCATTCTCGCCAAAGCGGGCGATGAGCCCGGCGCGGGTTTCGCGCAGGGTCGTCAGCGTGTGGGCGCCCAGGAAGATGATGAGGCCGAGGATCAGGATTGCCATGTCATCACCTATGGTTGGTTCTAGCGTGGAAGAAGCAGGCTTTGCATCGCGGTTGGCGGGATCGATGTCCGGCCGACGAAGGGCCGATCATGCGCCAGGATAACGAAATAGGCTGACGATGCGACCAGAACATAAATATGCGCGGCGGCAACCTGCATGCGGAAGGCGTGACTGTTGCAGACAATGATGGCGAGAAGTGTGGAGGTCGATATCAGCCACATGGCGATCCATTGTGCCCATGTGATGCCGGCGTTGGAGGCGGCGAGGCGGGCCAGGCGGGCGTGGCGGATATCGAGAAGCTGGTTAAGCAACGGTGTGTACGTCGCCAAACCGGCAAGTGATGCATGCTGCTGTGACAGAAATCCGATCGCGTTTAGCAGATGCTTTTCCGACTGATCGAATACCGCATCGTCGAGCGGCCTGGCATTGGCCATGGCGGGCCAATCGATCGCGACGACATCCTTCAGATAGGCTTGCAAGTCGCCTTTGAGCTTCGACTGCACATCATTGGGGAGGCTGACCAGAAGAACCATTGCGTTCTCGATTGAGTCCGCCTCGCGTTGCAGGCGTTGCGCGCTGAAAGTGCGTCATTCCATATTCCGGCCGCGGAAAACGCGACGATCAAAGCGAAGAGACCGCCACAGGCATTGATCAGGGAATCCCGGATCGGCAGGGGTTCGCCAATGTCGTATCCGAGGCGCGGAATGAGGAAGCGAACGAGGGCGATCAAAATCCCGCAGATAATGATGCTGATCGCCAGAACGACGAAAAACATCACGGTCAACGGCAACTGATGAAAAGCGACGAACATGCGAGACCTATGGTGATTTTCGACGCCTGTCGCCGGTTCGTCTTCTTGAGATCGCTGGCGATTGCCGGATCAACCGGCAATCGCCCTGTTGTGCCGGACTTTAGGTCGCGGCAAGGCCCTGTTCAAGGTCGGCGATGATGTCGGCTACGTCCTCGATGCCGATCGACAGACGCACGACGTCCGGTCCAGCGCCGGCGGCGACCTTCTGATCGTCGCTCAATTGGCGATGGGTCGTGGAGGCCGGATGGATGACCAGCGATCGCGTGTCGCCGACATTGGCGAGATGCGAGAAGAGCTGCAGGTTTTTCACCAGCGCGATGCCGGCGTCATAGCCGCCCTTGAGGCCGAAGGTGAACACGGCGCCCGCGCCCTTGGGGCAATATTTCTGCGCCAGGTTGTAATAGCGGTCGCCCTTGAGGCCGGGATAGGAGACCCATTTCACCGCCGGATGGCTGGAGAGAAACTCGGCCACCTTTTGCGCATTGTCGGAATGGCGCTGCATGCGCAGCGGCAAGGTTTCGATGCCGGTCAGCACCATGAAGGCATTGAATGGCGACAGGGCAGGGCCGAGATCGCGCAGGCTGAGCACGCGGCATGCGATGGCGAAGGCGAAATTGCCGAACGTCTCGCCCAGAGTCATGCCGTTATATTCCGGGCGCGGCGCCGAGATCATCGGATAGCGCTTGTCGGCCAGCCAATCGAACGTGCCGCCATCGACGATCACGCCGGCAATGGAATTGCCGTGGCCGCCCATGAATTTCGTCGCCGAATGGATGACGATATCGGCGCCATGTTCGAAGGGACGGAGCAGATAGGGGGTCGCCAGCGTGTTGTCGACGATCAGCGGCACGCGGGCGCGCTTGGCGATCTTGGAAATCGCTTCGATGTCGACAATGACGCCGCCGGGATTGGCGATGGATTCAATGAAGATCGCCTTGGTGCGCGGGCTGACGGCGGCTTCGAACGAGGCGAGATCATCGGGATCGGCCCATTTGACGTTCCAGCCGAAGTTTTTCCACGAATGGTTGAACTGGTTGATCGAGCCGCCGTAGAGTTTGTTGGCGGCGATCACTTCGTCGCCCGGCTGCATCAGCGCATGAAAGGCGAGGAATTCGGCGGCGTGCCCCGAGGCGACCGCGAGTGCCGCCGTGCCGCCTTCCAGCGCCGCGACGCGCTCTTCCAGCACCGCATTGGTCGGGTTGGTGATGCGCGTATAGATATTGCCGAACGCCTGTAGGCCGAACAGCGAGGCGGCGTGATCGACATCGTCGAAGACGAAAGACGTCGTCTGATAGATTGGTGTCGCGCGGGCGCCGGTGGCCGGATCGGGTTGGGCACCGGCATGGACGGCGAGGGTGGAGAAACCAGGGGCAGGCGTATCGGTCATGGCACCTCGCGTGGATTTCATAAAACGGGACGATTTGTTCTTTTTATAGAACGGATGGCGCGCGTCAATCGCCATCCGGCTCGGCCTGTGCAGATCCTGTAAACGCCGCCCACCTTAGCCGGCGGCCATGACGGGCGGAAGGCGGAGGCTCCCGATGCAAAGGTTTGCACCCTCTTGACCGCGCAACAGGGACGAGAGAGACCGCCATGACGCGCTTGACGCGTCTTTGCGGTTTTGACGATGTCAAACCGCAAAACGCTATGGGGCAAATCGAGGAGGGTCGATTGACGGACGGCAAAGGCACGATCGTACTGGTGCACGGCGCGTGGTTCGGCGGCTGGGTGTGGCGCGACGTGGCGCGCCTGCTGCGTGCGGAAGGTTTTGACGTCACCACGCCGACGATGAGCGGGCTTGGCGAGCGTCGCCATCAGCTTACGTCCGAGATCGATCTGTCGACCCATACCGACGACATCGTCAATCACATCGAAATGGAAGACTTGCGCGACGTGACCTTGGTCGGCTGGAGCTATGGCGGCATGGTCGCCAATGGCGTTTTGACGCGCGTCAAGGACCGCATCCGCACATTGGTCTATTTCGACGCCTTCGATCCGAAGGATGGGGAGTCGCTCGCCGATCTTGTCAACGCTCAGCCTGTGCGCGACATGGCGCTGGCCGGCCAGCCCGTGCCGCCGCCCGATCTGGCGCAGCGGTGGAACGTCACCGACGAAACCCTTCTCGCCCTGTGCGCTGATCGCGTCGGACCGCATCCGGCAAAAACCATGACGGAGCCGGTGAAAGGGTTTCGCGAACGCCCGCAAGGGGTGAACTATGCCTATGTCTGGTGCGGGGCCAATCCGGCCTCGTCCTTCGCGAAATTCTACGAGCGCGCCAGCAAAGATCCGCAGTTCGCCTTCGTCGAGCGCCTGCCGCATGACCATGTGGTGGCGCTCACCGATCCGCAGGTCTCAGCCGATGTGATCGCCAAGGCGGCGCGTCTCTGACGACGTTTTAGAATACGAGGAATGCAAAGGAGTGGATGTGGAAATGGATCAGGATGTGCTCGACCGTATCGCCGTGCGCCAGCTTGTCGATAATTGGGTGCTGTGGCGCGATGCCGGTTATTGGGAGAAGTTCCGCACGGTCTGGCATCCGGATGGCAAGATGTTCGCCACTTGGACGCAAGGCACCGGCGATGAATTCATCGCCATGAACAAGAAGGCCTGGGCCGCCGGCGTCAGCATTCTGCATTCGCAGGGCGCGCATACATCGGAGATCCGTGGTAATCGTGCGATCGCCGAAACCAAGATGCACATTTCCCAACGCGACACGGTGCACGACATTCTCGTCGACGTGGTCTGCGTCGGCCGCTTCTACGATTTCCTGGAGAAGCGCGACGGCAAATGGGGTTTCGTGCTGCGCCAGCCGATCTACGAGAAGGATCGCATGGATCCGGTGCGCGCCGGCGAGAAAGTGCCGCTCGACGAAAAACTGCTCAACTCCTTCCCCGAGGGCTATCGCCATCTCGCCTATATCCAGTCGAAGATCGGCTTCCCGGTGAAGACCAACATGCCGGGGCTGAAGGGCGAGCGCGTCGAGGCGCTTTATGCGGCGGGGGAAGAATGGCTGGCCGGCAAGCCGCTATCTTGGGGCCACGATTGATTGGGGCCACGACTAATCAGAACACGAAAGAGATCACGTTTCTTTGAGGGGATAGTATGCGCGAACTCGACGAAAACAGCATTACGCCGGCGGTGATTGAGCGCTTCGCCAATGCGCCCAATGCGCGGGTGAAAGAGGTGTGCACCTCGCTGGTGAAACACCTGCACGACTTCGTGCGCGACGTGCGCCCGACGGAGGAAGAGTGGGGTTTCGCCATCGACTTCCTGACGCGCACGGGCCAGATCTGTGACGACGTGCGGCAGGAATTCGTGTTGCTCTCCGATACGCTTGGTGTGTCGACCCTGGTCGATTCCATCAACCATCCGGTGCATGGCGACATCACCCAGTCGACGGTTCTGGGACCGTTCTGGACGGCGCAGATGCCCGACTGCAAGATGGGCGACGACATCCACGGCAATATGAAGGGCGAGCCGGCCTATATCTACGGCACCTTGCGTTCCGAAGATGGCACGCCGCTCGCCAATGCGCAGATGGACGTGTGGCATTCCGACGACGACGGTTTCTATGACGTGCAGCAGATGGAAAAGCTGGGCGGGCCGGGCGGTCGCGGTCGTTTCAAGACCGACAGCGAAGGCCGCTATTTCTTCTGGTCGATCAAGCCGACCTGCTATCCGGTGCCGACCGATGGTCCTGTCGGTGAAATGCTGCGCGCGCAGGGCCGTCATCCGATGCGTCCGGCGCATCTGCATTTCATTTTCACGGCCGCAGGCCATCGCCGGCTGGTGACGCATATCTTCGACCCGACCGACAAATACATCGATTCCGATGCGGTGTTCGGCGTCAAGGAATCGTTGATCCGCGAATATAAGGAACATCCGCCGGGCAAGGCGCCCGACGGCAAAGTGATGAACGAGCCGTTCGTCACCATCACCTATGATTTCGTGATGGCGAAGGAAGACAAGAAGGCGGCGTGAGCCAAGCGCCTGGTGTGATACCGGACACGCCAACGGCGTGATCCGGTACCCAGGGGCAACCGCTTCTGTATAGATCATTTTATCACACGCTCCTGGATCCCCGATCACCTGCTGCGCAGGTGTTGGGATGACACCAAGAGTGTCATGTTGCTTTACTTGATATCGATCTTCGCCACTTCCGCCACCTTGTTCCAGGCGACGATGGCTTCGTCGAGTTTCTTCGTCATAAAGGCCGCATCGCCTTTCACCGGCACGCCGCCGTTGTTGAGCAGGAAGTCGGCATAGGCTTTTGAGCCCGCCGCCTGCATGAACCAGTTGGCCAGTTTGTCGAGGATTGGCTTCGGCGTACCTGTCGGTGCCCACATGGCCCAGATCGGCGTCGTGTCGGAGGTGCGATAGCCGAGCGAGTCCATGGTCGGCACGTTCGGCATGGCAGGATTGGCGGCGGCCGTCGTCACCGCGAGCAGTTTCACCTTGCCTTGCCGCTCCTGGCCGCTGGCATAGAGCGTGTCGACGAAGACGAAATCGAGCTGGCCGGCGGATAGATCGCGCACCGCATCGGGCGTGATTTTGTAGGCGACGGGCGTCATGTCGAGGCTGGCACCGGAGGTATAGGCGACGGAGGCGGCGAGCCCGACGGTGGTCGCCCAGCCATAGGTGGCGCGTTTGCCCTTGGCTTTGAGATATTGAGTCAGCTCGGCGACATTTTTCGAGGGATTGTCCGGGCCGATCGCCAGAGCGAAACCGTTTTCGTGCAGAGCGGCTATTGGTACCAGTTCCTTCTTCACGTCGAAGGGCACGGGCTTGTAGAGCGCCGCATTGCCGGCCGTGGTGGCGGTGGAGGCGAGCAGCAGGGTGTAGCCGTCGGGCTTGGCCTTGGCGCCGGCATCAACCGCGATATTGCCGGAGGCGCCGGGCCGGTTGTCGACGATGAAAGTGGCGCCGTTGGTGATCTGGCGAAGCTGTTCGAGCAGGAAGCGGGCCGGTATGTCGGCGCCCGATCCAGCGGCGAAACCAAGCATGATGCGCACGGGCTTGTCGGGATAATTGTCTTGCGCCTGCGCCGACGTCATTTGTGCTGTCAGGCCGGCGGCCATGGCCGTAACAACCGCCACGATGCGTGCAAATCTCATTGTCCCCTCCCAGGATTTTAGGAAGGATCACAGGCTTCCTGCCATCGGTCAACCGGAAAACCATCTGGGCGCTTGTCCATCGCCGATCCGTGCAGAACAATCGCCGATCAGGGTAGGACGACGAGCCGGAGAGGGCGATGGCGAACCTCAGTTTCGTGACAGGCGCAACCGATGGGCCGCTGATCGAGGACACGATCGGGCGCTATTTCGACGAGGTCTGTGCCCGCCATGCCGATCGCGAAGCTCTGGTCTCGCGCCATCAGAACATCCGGCTCACCTATGGCGAGCTGCGCGCCAAGGCCGATGCGCTGGCCTGTTCGTTCATGCGCCTGGGCTTTGCCAAAGGCGATCGGCTGGCGATCTGGTCTCAGAACAATGTCGAATGGGCGCTGACGCAGTTCGCGACGGCAAAAGCCGGGCTCATTCTGGTCAACATCAATCCGGCGTATCGCCGGGCTGAACTCGACTATGCGATCAACAAGGTTGGCTGTCGCGGCATCGTCTTGGCTTCGTCTTTCAAGACGAGCGACTATCTGGCGATGTTGGGCGATCTTGCGCCGGAACTGGCGCAATGCGCTGCGGGTGCTTTGAAGGCCGCCCGGTTTCCCAGCCTCAAATGGGTGTTTCGTCTCGGCGCCACGCGCACGCCCGGCATGGCAAACTTCGACGATCTGCTTATCGCACCAAGCGAGGCCGAGCTGGCGGCGCTTCAGGCGCGTGGCCTGGAGCTGTCAGCGCATGAGCCGATCAACATTCAATTCACCTCCGGCACGACGGGCGCGCCGAAGGGTGCGACCCTGAGCCATCGCAACATCCTCAACAATGGTCGCTTCGTCGGCGATGCGATCCGTCTCGTTCCCGGCGATCGCCTGTGCATTCCCGTGCCGCTCTACCATTGCTTCGGCATGGTGATGGGCAATCTCGGTTGCCTCACCCATGGCGCGACCATGATCTATCCGGCGGAGGCGTTCGAGCCGCGTGCCGTTCTCGAGACGGTGGCGCAAGAACGCTGCACGGCGCTTTACGGCGTTCCCACCATGTTCATCGGCGTGCTCGATCATCCGGATTTCGCCACGTTCGATGTCTCCAGTCTGCGCACGGGGATCATGGCGGGCAGTCCTTGCCCGATCGAGGTGATGAAACGCGTCATCAACGAACTGCACATGCCGCAGGTGACTATCGCTTACGGCATGACAGAGACATCGCCCGTCTCTTTTCAGAGCGGCGTCGACGATCCGCTGGAGCGGCGCGTCTCCACCGTCGGGCGCATCCAGCCGTATGGGGAGGTCAAGATCGTCGATGTGGACGGCAACACCGTGCAGCGCGGCGTCTCGGGCGAATTATGCGCGCGCGGCTATCTGGTCATGCGGGGCTATTGGGACGATGCCGAGCAGACCGCCAAGGCGATCGATAGCGATGGTTGGATGCACAGCGGCGACCTCGCCGTCATCGACGAGGAGGGTTATTGTAACATTGTCGGGCGCATCAAGGATCTGGTGATCCGCGGCGGCGAGAACATTTATCCGCGCGAGATCGAGGAATTTCTCTATCGCCATCCCAAGATCAGGGATGTGCAGGTGATCGGCGTTCCCGACCACAAATATGGCGAGGAGCTTTGTGCGTGGATCATCGTGCGCGATGGCGTCACGTTGAGCGACCAGGAGGTGCGCGACTTCTGCCAGGGGCAGATCGCTCACTATAAGATCCCACGCTATGTGCGCTTCGTCGACGCCTTTCCGATGACGGTCACCGGCAAGGTGCAGAAGTTCATCATGCGCGAGCAGATGAAGAAGGAACTCGGCTTGGCGGAGAACCAAACGGCATAAAGCCCGATCCTGTGGACCGGGCTTTATGGATTACTTCTTGGCTTTGGCCTTCTTGGCCCGCTCGATCGCCTCGACGATGAGCTTGCGGGCGGCGTCCGCATCGCCCCAGCCTTTGGTCTTCACCCATTTGCCGGGTTCAAGATCTTTGTAGTGCAGGAAGAAGTGCTCGATCTGCTGCAGGGTGATCTCCGGCAGGTCGGTGTAGTTCTTCACGCCCTTGTAGCGCTGGGTCAGCTTGTCGGAGGGCACGGCGATGATCTTTTCGTCGCCGCCGGCCTCGTCTTCCATCATCAGCACGCCGACGACGCGGCAGCTCATCACGGCACCGGGCACGATGGCGCGGGTGTTGGCGACGATCACGTCGCAGGGGTCGCCGTCTTCCGACAGGGTGTGAGGGATGAAGCCATAATTCCCCGGATAGCGCATGGCGGTATAGAGGAAGCGGTCGACCACGAGGGCGCCGGAGTCCTTATCCATTTCATATTTGATCGGTTCGCCGCCGATGGGGACCTCGATGACCACATTGACGTCGTGGGGCGGATTTTTGCCGATGGCGATGGCTTCTAGATTCATAATGCTTCCATATGCAGGACCCGTGCCCAAAACGCGATGTGTTCCGGGCGCGGGCCATCGTTATGTCGCCGTTATACCCGGCGCCAGGCCGGGGACGACGGCGACGTTAGTCGAAGGCAATCAAGGCAAGGGATCAAGGGTTGCCGTTCATCTTGATGAGCTGATCCTCGAGCTTGCCGAGGGTCTTCATGGTGGCGAGGGCTTCGGCGACCGAGCAGTTCGGCGTGCGCTTTTCCTGGATCGCGGCGATGAATTCGCGGTCCTGGTTCTCGAAACCGTTCATCGAGGGCGCGACGCCGGCCAGGTCGATCTTCTTGCCGAAGCCGTCGGTCAGGTCGTCGTAGAAGGAGACCCAGGTGCCCTTGTCGCACATATAGCGGTAGGGCGAGCCGATCGGGCCTTCGTCGTTGAAGGAGAGCGACAGCACGCAGACCGAGCCCTTCGGCGTCTTCATGATGATGCCCATGTCCATGGCGATCTTCAGTTCCGGATGGTACGGGCCCTGAACCGCATAGGCTTCCGAGACCTGTTCGCCGGTCTGGTAGGAGAACAGATCGACGGTGTGGCAGGCGTGGTGCCACAAGAGATGGTCGACCCAGGAGCGGGCCTGGCCGAGCGCGTTCATGTTGGTGCGGCGGAAGAAGTGGGTGTGCGCCTGCATCTGCTGCAGGAAGACGCCTTCCTCGCGCAGCTTCTTATGCATCAGCTGATGGCTGGGATTGAAGCGGCGGACGTGGCCGGCCATGGCGGTGACGCCGGTTTCCTTCTGGACGCGGACGATGCGTTCGGCGTCGGCGACGGAATCGCACATCGGGATTTCGATCAGCACGTGCTTGCCGGCGCGCATGGCGGTCTCGGCCTGGTCGGCATGGATCTGGGTCGGGCCGGTGATGATGACGGCGTCGACGTCCTTGCGGTTCACCGCCTCTTCGAACGAGGTGAGGGCGGTCGGCACATTATATTCTCCGGCGACCTTGTCGGCGCCTTCCTGGGTCCGGCTCTGCAGCACCGTCACGTCCGAACCTTCGATCGCCTTGATGGCTTTCAGGTGAGCGACAGCCATTGCGCCGTTGCCGCTAATGCAAAACCTCATTGTCATTTCCTCGCTTCAACAGGGGGCCGTGACGGGAAAACCGGTCGTAACCTGCGAAAAGTCCAAGTTTTCGGTCAAGCTTACCGTCCGGCCGGAGATACAGGCGGGCGGATAGCATGGCGGGGCCGAAATAGGAATGCCGGTTCGGCGCGGTGCTTGTCGCGGCTGCTTGTTCGTTGAAATCGTTCGTATTGTTTCGGCTTAGGTATCGGTCCTTTAACTTTAGTTCCCTTAGAAATAGGACATGCCGGACGCATGGTCCGGGAGCATGAAGGGCCGGGGTCGTGGCGCTAGCACAGGGTGCAAAACAATTCGGCAATCGCAGGCCAGGGGGCGCCGTCGCGCCGCGCCAGGCCGGCAAAAGCAGTAGCGGCGCACGGATCGGCGCCAGCATGACCGAGGTCTTCGAGGAACAAAATCGCAGCCGACTGTTCATTTTCGGCGGGGCCGCCGTGGCGCTGCTGCTGGTCGGCTGGACCTATCTGACCCTGTTTTCGACCCAGTCGATCGAGAACAAGGTGCTGACCAGCCCAGAGCAATGTGCCTCCTTTGGCTCGGTCGGCATCGACGAATGTCGCGAGCTTTGGCGGCAGGGGCTCGTCCAGCATGCCAATACGGCGCCGGTCTATGAGACGGCCGCGGCTTGCGAGCGCAATCATGGGCAGGGGCGCTGTGTCGCCGCCTCCCGTTCGACCATCGCCGACCGGCAGGGCAAGTTCATTCCGGGCATGGTGGCGATCATGCCGGTTAACTCTTCGCACGGCTGGACGGTGACGCCGCTTTATCGCGATCCGGGCGACGGTCCGGAACAATGGCGTCAGGTTATTTCCTGAAATCGTCAATTATATTAGCCGGATAATTCCTCTTTCTGAGGTGTCGAGCGAGGCTTTGGGGGCTTGTCTCATGCAATGCATGAGCAGGCTCCGCGTTCGGATTTTGAGGTTTTGTTTACCATATTCGTTGACGCTCTTCGCATGCGAGTCCCGCGCGTAAATGCGCCGGCCGCCATTGGAAGACGAGATGAGCCTGTTCAGTCAGCAAGTTCGCTATTTGCGCTCCCGTTTCGGCGCTCCGGCGCTGCGCGCCTTGCCAGCCCCGGCGGCTGGAGCCGCCCCCGTCGAGGTCAAAGTGGCGGAGGCTTCGGCCGAACCCACCGCCGAACGTCGCAAATCGGTCCTGGCGCACCCCTCGATGGGCGCGCTTCTGATCGCGCTGGGCGCGGTGGTCGGCGCCAAATTCCTGGCTTCGACCGACCGGCCGGAGGTTGTGCGCGAAGCGCCCACCATCGCGGCGCCGACGCAGGCCTATAAAATGCAGGTCGCCCAGACCGGAGCGACGCCACCGATCCAGCAGAAGCCGCGGATGGAAACCGTCGCCGGCCCAGTGGGCGCGACGGCGATGACGGCACCTGGACCGGTCCAGACCGCGAGTAACGTGTATTTTCCGGAACCGAAGGCGGTGAAATCGGTCATGACCGATTCGCGCGGTCGCATCGTCGATCAGACGCCGACGGGAACTGTCCGTCCGGCTCCCGCGGCACCTGCGGCCACGCCCAGTGTGGCGGCCGTGGCCGCGCCCGCGCCGGCGACCCCCAAGCCGGAAGCGGCCAAGGTGGTGGCGCGGGCCGAGGCGGTTAGCCCGGTAAGTTCGAGTGCTGCTTCCCCCACCACGCCAGGGGCTCAGGGTGTGCGGGTACCGATGCCGCCGGATGCGCCTCTGAACATGAGTTATGTCAGTGTCGTCGAGAAGTCGCCGGCGGCGCTGCCGCAGCAGGTGGCGGCTGCCACTCCCGAACAACGCGCTCCGGCCAATGTGGTCGAAAGCGCCCGGTTTGGCCGTTCCGGCGGGGTTTCGATCCAGCTTGCGGCCGCCAGCACCGAAGATGAGGCCCGTGCCCTGGCCGACAAGCTTCAGCATCGCTTTGCCTACGAGCTGGATGGCCGCCTGCTGGAGATCATCCCGGCCAAGCCACGTGATCGGATCGTCTACCGGCTGCGGTTGACGGAAATCTCCCGCGACGAGGCCGATGCCATCTGCGCTTCGCTACGGGCGAACCGGGCCGGCTGTTTCGTCGCGCGGGACTGACGCTCCCGAGGGTTGCGATTGGCAGCCCTCCGGCTTAGGTCTCCGGTCAAAGCAAATCGCGTTTCGAGAGAAACGCGAACCGGAGTGATCATGCAGGCGAACAGCGAAGTACGGATCGGCACAGGCGCGAAGTCGGTGGTTTTCGGCAACCAGCGTCCGTTGTCCTTCATCGCCGGGCCCTGCGCGCTGGAGAGCCGCGACCATGCTCTGCGCATGGCAGGCGCCCTGCGTGAGATCGCCGACCGGCTCGGTGTCGGCATCGTCTACAAGTCTTCTTTCGACAAGGCGAACCGCACCTCGTCGTCGAGCAAGCGCGGCATGGGCATTCACGAGTCCTTGCCGATCTTCGCCGAGATCAAGGAGCGTTTCGGCTTTCCCATTCTCACCGACGTTCACGAGAACGAGCAGTGCGCCATCGTCGCGCCGGTCGTCGACGTGTTGCAGATCCCGGCATTCCTGTGCCGGCAGACCGATCTTCTGCTGGCGGCGGCGAAGACTGGCCTGGCGGTGAACGTCAAGAAAGGCCAATTCCTGGCACCGTGGGACATGAAGAATGTCGCCGCCAAAATCACCAGCGCCGGCAATCCCAACGTGCTCGTCACCGAGCGCGGCGCGAGCTTCGGCTACAACACCTTGGTGTCTGACATGCGCTCGCTGCCGATCATGGCTGAGCAGACCGGTGCGCCGGTGATTTTCGATGCCACCCATTCGGTGCAGCAGCCGGGCGGGCAGGGCACGACATCGGGCGGCGAGCGTCAATTCGTGCCGGTGCTCGCCAAGGCAGCCGTGGCGGTCGGTGTCGCGGGTGTCTTCATCGAAACCCACGACGATCCGGCCAATGCCTTTTCCGACGGACCCAACCAAGTGCCGCTCGGCGAGCTGGAAGGCTTGCTCAAGCGGCTGATCGCCTTCGATCAACTGGCGAAGTCCTAAAGTCTTTGACGCGTTTTCTTTACGCGAACCGGAATCCACTTCGCTCGAAAACGCTTTCATCACGCTCTCAAGCGGCTCAACCGACGATCGAAAAAATACCTTCGATCTCGATCGCCATGCCGTGCGGCAGCGACGGCACGCCGATGGCCGAGCGCGCATGCCGGCCTCTTTCGCCGAACACTTCAGCCATCAGATCGGACATGCCGTTGGCGACCGTCGGATGTTCCGTGAAGTCGGGCGTCGCGTTAACGAGGCAGAGCATTTTCACCACCTGATCGACGCGGTCGAGCGAGCCCAGCGCCTGTCGCACAGTCGCGATCACAGTGAGGCCGCACAGCCGCGCGGCAGCGATGCCTTGCTCGATGGAAAGATCCTGACCGAGCTTGCCGGCCACCAGATGTCCTTCGGGGGCGCGCGGACCCTGGCCGGCGAGATAGAGCATATTGCCGCAGATCTTGTATTGGACATAGGACGCGAGTGGCGCACGCACTTCCGGTAAAACGATGCCGAGTTCGATCAGTCGGGCTTCAGCACTCATGTAAAATTTCCCAATTGCGATTGTTGAGCGTCAGCAAATTGCGGGCCATCGGTGCGATGTTCAAGCGATCAAGTTTCCACGAGATCGCCAGGGGTCGCGGCACGTCTGTCTTCTTCCATCAAGGGACGGCGGCCGCCAATGCAGGCATCCTTGGGGCGAGAGGATTTCGGGGCGAGGGGATTTCACGAAAAAGGGCCGCTCTTGAAGGGACAAGAGCGGCCCTAAGGTTTCCGACAGGGATGACATCCACCAGCGGAGGAATACTAGTATATTTACGGGTGTAAATTCACACAAGATAGAAAGTATCGCAAGCCGCCGGATCAAATAAAAAACCGCCCGTCCCGGTAGGTTAGACACGAGGGACGGGCGGCCGTGACAATGCTTACTGTACTCAGAAGGTACCCAAATACGCCGGGTACAGGGGGAGTCTCCCCTTCAAAGTTTAATGAAAGTTGAGTCTTCGGCCGTTCCGCCGGCGCAAGGATCTCCGCAAATCGCGGCCAATCGGCCCAAGCGCCTCAGCCGGCAGCGGAATTCTGCGCGGCGTTGCGGCGCGAAGCCGTCGGGAAAAATGCATAGACGCTTACAAGCGCGACGGCTGCAACATGAACTTGGTTGTATCGGTCTTGACGGGAGTACTGCGCTTTCATCGCCCGACGGCTGGACTCTGGCGTAAATGTAGCCTATGCTACATTTTAGTGTTCAGGCTATGTCAGGAGACGGTGATGGCGGCGCAGAAGGCGGTGGAGGCAACGTGGCGGGTGCATCTCGCTGGCCGGTTCAGGCAGGAAGAAACGGAATCCTTCGCCAAGGCCTGCGGCGCCTTTGAAAGCGGTTATGCGGGCACGCTGTATTTCGCCTTCCGCGATGCGACCGAGGCGCGCCGTTTCGCCGCCTATAGCGAGCGCCACAATCCCAAGACGGCGGTCATCGTCGTCAACGTGTGAGATTTTAAGCAGCGCGTCCGGCGCGGAAGGCGCGCTCCATCTCTTGCGTGCGCACGGTGTTGCGTTGATCGACGAAGCGGCAGACGAGATCGCTGAATGCCTCGCGCGCTCCTGGCTGGGTCAGCATATGGTCGGCGCCGCGCAGAATATGTTTCGAGACGCTGGGTAGGGCCGCTGCATTGATGCCGTCGCCTTCGAGATAGGCGCTCATGTGGCGTTCGAGTTCGGCGAGGCCTGCGTCATTCTCGCTGTAGACGAGCAGGATTTTGGTGCCGCGTCCGGCGATGGCATGGAAAGCCGCTTCGACCGGGTTCTGCTGCGCCAGCACGCTGTTGGCCTTGGCGGAAAGCGACATCAACGCTTCCAACGTGCCACGCGCCAAGCTCTTGGCGATGGGAAAGAGGCGCGCCATCAGTTTGGCCGCTTCGCTCGCCGCCTGTTCGTCGCTGTCGAGCGCTGACATCTTCGTTTGCATTTCCCGCGCCTTGGACCTCTGCCAGGCCGAGAGTTTCATCGCATGGGTGGCGCTCCACGCGAACGAGACCTGATTGAGGAGCACGAGCCGATCGATGCGGGGATCGACGAGCGCCGTGCGGAAGGCGTGATAGGCGCCGCTACAGGCTCCGGCGATGGAGATTTCGGAAAAGCCACGTTCCTTCAGCCAGTCGATGACGGCGGAGATGCGTGTCGAAAGATCCTGGGAAATGACCGCGACGGTCGAAGGACCGCCAGGCCAGGCGCTGTCAGCAAGGCCCGGCAGATCGATGCGCAGCGACGACGTGCCGAAGCGCGCCAGTTTGCGGGCGAGATCGACATGCATGCGGCCCCAGCCGCTGCGCGGAATGCCGCCGGCATTGCAAAGGACAATGACGTTGCGACGTTTCTCGCCACCGGCCGGCCGGCAGAAAATGCCGTTGATCGGTCCATCGCCGCCAATGTGCACGGGGGTTTCGACAAAGTCCGGGCCGTTCAGCGGCAGGCAGGGCGGTGCGGCGGGATCATGATCGCGCAAGCTGTTGCCCTGTGCCAGACGCTCAGCCAGCGAAGCCAATGTGGCAAGCGGCGGTTCGCTGGCGGTGACGTCGCACATCATCGCGCCATAGCCCGTGAACGGCAGAACTTCGACCTTGCCACCGATGCGCTCAGCTACGGTTTCGGCTTCCTGCGTCTGTTCGCGCGACAGGATCAGCACCGAGGCGGACAGCGTATCGGACGACGGCCAGGCGAGCGTCTTTATGGCCGCCGCCGTTTCGCCGGTCATGCGATAGCCGGCGAGGGCGATCTCGTTATCGTCGATGGACCGCGCTTCGGTCTCGCCCAAGGGCGGCGCGATCATCGCCGAAAAAGCTTGCGCTTCGCGCAACCAGGCTTTGCCGCTGAGCGGCGGCGCGATCAGCGTCAATCGACTGAGATCTTCGATGGCCGGTGCGGCCTTCGCTGCAAGCAGCGCGCCGAGGCGCAGACCGACAAGCGACACGTCGCTGACGTGAGCGTTGACTTTCAGCCAGTCGGCTGCGGCACGAATATTGGCGATCCAGGTTTCGACCTGTTGCGGATGCAGGGGGCCGCCGAGCGCGTCGCCGGTGCCGAAATAATCGAAGCGCAGCACGTTGATGCCGCGTGCTGCCAGGTCATGCGCCAAAAGGACGAGCGACTTGCGCGCGCAGATCTCCTCGAAGCCGAAGCTTGAGCAGATGACGACGCCACGCGTGCCGCGCGCCGGATGAAAACTACCCGAACATCCCTCGAAACTGACCGGAACCATGCCACCCTCGCGCCATTTCCTGGCTTTGGTTCAGCATGGCGCCGGCGAGGTTAGGGGCTGGTGAATCGAATGGATCGAAACACGATCTTGGTTATCCGATCCTCAACCACGACCTCGGTAGTTTGGCACGTTCTGGTCTGGCGCCCAGGTGCCGGAAGGGAGTTTGCCGGTCTGCCAGAAGACGTCGATGGGAATGCCGCCGCGCGGATACCAATAGCCGCCGATGCGCAGCCAACGCGGCTTGATCAAGCCGGCGATGTCCTTGCCGATGCGCACGGTGCAATCCTCGTGAAAGGCGCCGTGATTGCGGAAACTGCCGAGATAGAACTTCAGCGATTTGGATTCGACCAGCCAAGGGCCGGGCACGAAATCGATGACCAGATGGGCGAAGTCGGGCTGGCCGGTGACCGGGCAGAGCGAAGTGAATTCCGGCGCGGTGAAACGCGTCACGTAGACCTCGCCGGCCTGCGGATTGGGGACCCGTTCCAGAATGGCCGCATCGGGATGGTCGGGCATGGTGGCGGGGCGGCCGAGCAAGCCGAGGGACAGCAGTTCGGAGGCGCTTTTGCGCGCCGGGCGTTTGGTCGTTTTGGCCATAAAGGTCACCGGACAGAGAAATTTGGCCTTGAGTAGGCCGCCGGGCGCAAATCCGCAATGCCGCCTGGAAATGGCTCTGCTCTTGCCCGGTGATCAGACTTGCGGCCTACTGTGCTCAAGACCAGGGCGGAAAGCCTGGGGGCGAAAGCAAATTGGACGCGTCTTTGCGTTTGACGTCGTCAAACAGCAAAACGCTATGGGGGAGGATAGCTTGATCAATCGTCGCGACGTGATTGTCGGCGCGGGCGCCGCCGCGCTTTCGACCGCCGGTGTGCCGGCATTGGCCCAGGGGTGGCCGGACAAACCACTGCATGTCTATATCGGCTTTGCCGCCGGCAGCGGCGCCGACATTCTCTGTCGCTGGTTCACCTCCAAAATGCAGGAACTCAGCGGCCAGACGGTGGTGATGGAAAATCGGCCCGGCGCTGTCGGCTCGATCGCCATCAACGTGGCGGCCAAGTCCAAGCCCGATGGCACCAACATCCTGTTCACCGGCAATACTCTGATCGCCGGCGGCCGGCATCTTCTGAAGGATTTCTCTGTCGACTATCGCAAGGACCTCGACTGCGTCTGCGGACTGGTCGAGACGCCGTTCGTGCTCGTCGTTGGCACCAAGTCCAAAGCCAACAGCGCCAAGGAATTGTTGGACCTGCTGAAATCCAAGCCGCAGAACCGCTACGGCTACACCAATCCGGCGGCGATGGTCGCGGGCTTTGCCCTGAAGGCCTATGCGGGCGTGCAGGCCGAAGCCATTTCCTATCGCACCACCGCCGATGCGGTCGGCGATCTGGAGAGCGCCACTCTCGATTACATGATCATGGATGGCACTTATGCCGCCGGCCAGCTCAAGGCGGGGCGCCTGCGCATTCTCGGCGCCACCATGGAAAAGCGCATCAACGTGCTGCCCGACGTGCCGACCATGCAGGAGCAGGGGATACCCGATTTCTTCTTCAGCCCCTGGTGGGCGGTCTGGTTGCCCAAGGGATCGCCGCAGGAGGCCAATGCCAAGCTTGGCGAACTGGTGCAGCGGATCTGCAAAATGCCGGAAACCGTCAAGTTCCTTGGCGACATGGTGGCTATGCCGGTCATCGGCGATGCCGAATACGTGCTCTCCAAGCTCGATGCCGACAAGGCGCGCTGGGACAAATTGGCGACGGCGGCGGGATTGACGCCTCAATAATGTCAAGGAGCCTTCAAAATCCCGTCAGACCCTTGTTTTCAGGGGAAAATACGCTTGCGCGGGGTACGACCCTCTGCTTTATGACCCCATTCGCCCGGGCGGCGGCTACCGCATCGGGTGTGAGAGGAGAAAAGAAATGGATCGTAGGGACGTCATCAAGGGGATGGGCGCCGGCGCTTTGACGCTGACGGTGCCCGCGGGGGCCTTCGCGCAGGCGGAGAATTATCCGGCGCAGCCGATGCACATCTATATCGGCTTTCCGGCCGGCAGCGGTGCCGACATTCTCGGCCGCTATTTCACCAACAGACTGAGCCAGATCACCGGCAAGACGATCGTCGTCGAGAACCGGCCGGGCGCCAACAGCAACATCGCGCTCGGTCTCGTCGCTAAAGCGAAGCCCGATGGTTACTCGATCCTGTTCTCGGCCAATTCGAACATGGCGGGTTCGCGCTATCTGTTCAAATCGCTGCCCTTCGACACGGTGCAGGATTTCGTGCCCGCCGGCACGTTCGCGCAGATCGTTTTCGTCGTCGTCGTGGCGCCGGATTCCAAGATCAATTCGATCGCCGATCTCACGGCGTTCCTGAAGACGACCGATCGCGCCAAGTACGGCTACACCAATCAGATGGGTATCCTGTGCGCCGAGCTCTATAAGTCGATGACGAATTCGAAGGCCGAGGGCGTTTCCTATCGCACGGCGCCGGAAGCATTGCCTGACGTCACCAACGGCACGCTCGATTTCATGATCATGGACGGCACCTTTGCCGCTGCGCAGGTTCGCGCTGGCCGTTTGAAGTGCATCGCGGTCACCACCGGTCATCGCAGCGATTCCTTCCCCGGCGTCCAGACCATGCAGGAAGCCGGCTTGAAGAATTTCGACCTGTCGCCGTGGTGGGGCGCTTATTTCCCCAAGGGTACGCCGCAGCCGATCGTCGACAAATTCTCGGCTTGGATTCTGCAGATCGCCAAAGAGCCCGAGACCGCGAAGTTCCTGGAGTCGGTCGGTGCCGTTCCGCATCACGACACGCCGAAGGAAGCCAATGCGCGCCTCCTGGCTGACATCGAACTGTGGGGCCCGATCTTCAAGGCGGCAAACATTCAGCCGCAATGATTTGAACGCTTGTTCTTTTTAATTTCCGACCCGCCGGATTTTTCCGGCGGGTTTTTCATGACGTTTTGCAACTTGATAAAATCAACAACGAGAAGGGTTTGATTCAACGCAACATCATGCAGCGATCTCAGAAGCATTCGAGTTCCATCACATCAATGTGTTTCGGGTTTATTTGCGACGGAAATCAACTTCATCCATTGGGGTGACGTGTGGTGCGCGCAATTTTGGAGATGGAATGTTGAATAATCTGAATGCCGTCAGCCCTTATTTGCTGAGTGTTTTGCGTATTGTTTTCGCGCTGGTTCTTTTCAGCTTTGGAACGCAGAAGATTTTGGGCTTTCCTTTCGCCGCGCGCGTGCCTGAAGCTTTCTCGCTGTCTTGGATTGCCGGCGTGTTCGAACTGGTGGTCGGTTTCTTTCTGTTGATTGGATTTCTCAGCCGTCCCGCAGCCTTCATTCTTTCGGGGCTGATGGCTTGCGCTTATTTCATCGGCCATGCGCCCAACAGCTTCTTTCCGTCGCAAAATGGCGGCGTGGCGGCCATTCTGTTCTGCTTCGGCTTCCTCTATCTCGTGGCGGCCGGCCCTGGTCCTCTGAGCATCGATGCCTGGAGAAAAGCAAAGGCGTGATCCAAGCTATCGTGTGTTGCAATCGTCAGCCCGCCGGATTTCCCGGCGGGCTTTTTGCTCTATAACTGTTGCTCATATCGGCGTAGGCCTTTGAGGAGCGACGGTGTCGTGCGGTTGATTTTCATCTATGGCGAGCCGGCTGTCGGCAAGCTCACGGTGGCGCGTGCGCTGGTACAGCGAACCGGGCTGCCTCTGTTCCACAATCATCTCATCGTCGATGCTGTAGCAGCGGTCTTTCCCTTCGGGTCGGAAGAGTTCGTTCGGTTGCGGGAACGGTTCTGGCTCGAGACCATCGAAGCGGCTGCGCGTTCAGGGCGCTCGCTCATCTTCACCTTCAATCCGGAATCGAGCGTTGCGCCCGACTTGCCGCGACGGATCGCGGAACGTGTGAAGGCTGCTGGCGGGCAGGTGGTCTTCGTGGCCTTGACCGCGCCGCCCGACACTCTGGAGCAGCGGCTTGTCGCTGCCAGCCGCGCTGAATTCGGCAAGCTGCGATCGCTCGAACTCTTCCGTCAGCTTAAAGCGGATTTCGCCGCGTCGATGGCAGCGATGCCCAAGGCGGATGTGACGATCGATACCAGTGAAACCGCGCCGGAGGCCGCGGCTGCGACGATCGCAGAGACGGCCGATCGGCTGTCCAAACCGTGATTTAGGCGTGTTTGGAAATCTTACCTATGCAACGATCAGCAGATCCTGGACGGCGCGGACACCCGCAACGGACCAAGCGGCGCGTTCGACCGCAGCGCGCTCGGCATAGTTGTGAACCGTTCCTTCGAGCGTTACCTTGTCGTCATTGACGCGGACCTTGATGGCCGATGCTTCGATTTCCGCACTGCGCTGTAAAGCGTCGATAATGCTCTTTTTTACGTCGCTTGTATTCGCATGCAGCTTGATATGAATTCCGTTGGTGACACCGACTACGCCTGCCATGCGATTGACGGCATTCTCTGCTGCTTGACGCTCATAATGCCAATCGACATCACCCGTAAGGGTAATCCATCCCTTCTGGACTGTGGCTCGAACTGTTTTGGGTATGAGAGAATTCCAGGCAATAACATTCGCGACCCGCACGGCCAGTTGCTCATCGGGCGTCAAATCGTTGGGATTCGAATGCACCTCTAGCGCCTGGACGACAGCTTTTACACCTTGCACGCGCAAGGTCGCTTTCTCGGCGGCGATCTTTTCCGGATAGGAGCGAACGTGTCCGCTGAGGGTCACTATTCCGTTGGCCGTTGTCACGGCAATATTTTCAGCTTTGACGCTTGGTTCAAAACCGAGCTCGTCGATGACCGATTGACGAAGACCTTTGTTATCCATGGCCGACCTCCACAGTTGAACAAAGATAATTGTAGCGTCCTTCCGATGCGCCTCATTGACCTAACGCAAAGGCGTCGCCGCGAAGTGATTTCGCCATCTATAAGCGGAGATCATGCGGTGCCGAAACTTGCTTCTCGTCCTCCGGCGATCCCATATACATGCCCGACATCGGCTCGATCCAGCAGAGATGATCGTGAACCTCATGAACGCCGGTTACATTCTCCGTTGCGACGATGGCCGCTTGTCGACAGCGGTCATCCGTTATGCTGCCATAGAGGTGGACGACACCATTTCGCACGGACAAATTGAGTCCTATCGGTCGCCAATCCTTGCCCTCCATTGCCATGACGATATTATTCCCAATCGCGATGTCGTTCGTATTCGTTGCGGGAATATCTCGCGCAAGATTGGCGACAGCTTGCAGCAGATTTGAACGTGTTACGATGCCGATGACTTGATTTCCCCTGACGACGGGCAATCGCTTGACGTGTTTGCTTTCCATCAGGCGAACGATTTCTTCCAGCTCCGTATCCTCGCTGATCGTATAGGGATCGTCCGTCATAATTTCGGAGATTTTACGTCCTTGCTCGTGGACAAAATCCGAAGCTGCTCGCCCGCCGCCGAGAAAGAATTGCAGCCAACGGCTATGCTTTCGTTGCGTCCCGATTTCCGCGCGACGTAGAAAATCGCCTTCCGAAACAATGCCGATCAGTTGTCCATCAGCTTTGATGACCGGAAGGCCGCTGATGTGCTTATCCAGCATTAGCTTGGCAGCTTCCATGATCGGCGTATCGGGGCCAACCGTAATGACACCATGGGTCATGATTTGTTGCGCACGCATCGCCGTAACTCCTTTGCACTTAGTCGCTATAGAGTACGCGCCAGGCCGGCATTGGGTTTGATCTGTATCAAGCCTGTCGTGATGTCAGGGCAGGAACATTCTGATGGCGGACAGGCCCATGATCGCTACGCCGATCCAGCCGAGAATGCGGGTGCAATAGCCAGCCGTATAGGCGCCCATGACCGATCTCTTTGACACGAGAAGAATAACCACGATCATCAATGGGACAGCGACAATTCCGTTGATGATTGCTGCCCAGAAAAGGGCTTTCATCGGGCTTATCGGGGAATATTGAATTGCCAGGGCTGCAAGAACGCTGAGTGCGATTACGCCATAGAAGCCACGCGCGTCACTGGCGCGTTTGTCCAGGCCCCAGTCCCAGTTCATTGCTTCCGCGACGGCATAAGCCGCCGATCCAGCAAGGACAGGTACGCCGATCAATCCAACGCCAAGGATGCCCAAGGCAAAAACGATAAAAGCGAAGTCGCCAGCGATCGGCTTGAGTGCGCTGGCGGCTTGGGCTGCGGTTTCGATGTTGGTGATGCCTTGCGCATAAAGGGTGACGGCTGTCGCCAGAATGATGAAGTACGCAGTCAGGTCGGAATATAACATTCCGCTCCACGTGTCCCATTGGATACGGAGAAGTTCCTTGCCCGCGCTTTGCGTGTCGTTGAGCAAGGGTTGGCTGTTGGTCACTTTCATTTCTTCGATTTCTTCTGATGCCTGCCAGAAGAACAGATAGGGACTGATCGTCGTACCAAATATACCGACGATCATTGCCGCGGCATTGGCATCCAGATTGAAGGTCGGCCAGACGGTTCTTCGCCATACTTCCTCCCAAGGCACATGAACCGCGAAAAGAACCGCCACATATGCCAGCAGAGAAAGCGTCAGCCATTTCAGAAAGAAGACGTAGCGGTGGTAGGGGATGAATATCTGCAGGAGCAGGGTCGCGATCACGAAGAAGGGCGTTGCCACGTTGCGGCTGAGGGGCGTTACCAACTCCGCCACTTCGCCCATAGCGGCGATGTCCGCAGCGATATTGAGCGTATTGGCAATCAACAGCAGTGCGACCACGATACGCAGTACGATCGGTGGAAAGGCCGTCTTGATATTGGCCGCAAGCCCTTGTCCGGTCACGCGGCCGATGCGCGCGCACATGGACTGAATAGCCGCCATGAGAGGAAATGCCAGCGGCATGGTCCAAAGCATGTTGAAGCCGAATTGCGCGCCGGCTTGCGAATAGGTGGCGATCCCGCTCGGATCGTCATCGGCCACTCCGGTAATAAGACCGGGCCCGACCCTGGAAAGGGGATGCTCGCGGAATTGTTCCCAAAAGGTCGGGATCGGAGTTTTTAGCTCGGAAGGATCATTCGGCGGCGATGACATGGGAGGCCTCGGGTCTTCCAGGTTCTGCATGAGGCACTCGCACGGCCACAATCCTTGGCATTTGAGCAAGATCAATGCGGTGGTGACCGGAACCCGACTGGGACGAGGAGTCGAAAGGGACCTCTAGATTAGAACGTATACAATGTAGAAGCGTTTTTAGTATCAATTATTTGTGCCGGTGCTTCTCTGGGCGTTGCTGAGGGGCTGGGGCGGCGTTATCACGGCGCATTCGGCGCCGATCGTGCGGCGCCGCGGCCAGTATGATGACTATGAACGAAGAGATCGATACGCGTCGGCATATGCCGTTGGGGCTGGCCCGGCGTGGCTATCGCGGCGTCATTCAACACCTGGACACGACGGATGTCGGGTCGGCGCTCTCGGGCCTCGAGCTCGAAAGCCGGCTGCTCGAACTGGGTTTCGTCGAAGGCGCCAAGGTGGAAATTCTGCATGAGGGGATCGTTGGACGCGATCCCATCGCCGTTCGCGTCGACAATGTCACGATCGCCGTGCGTCGGCGGGAAGCCATGGCCATCATCGTTTCAGATCTGAATGGATTGTGAGCCATGGAACCGCCGTTGATGCATCTGGCCCTGGTGGGCACGCCGAACAGCGGCAAGACATCTTTGTTCAATGCGCTGACGGGCAGCCGGCAGAAGGTCGCCAATTATCCTGGCGTGACGGTGGAGCGCAAAGAGGGCTCGTTCGTCACCCCGACGGGCCAGCAGGTGTCGCTGGTCGATCTGCCGGGCACCTATTCGCTGCGTGGCCGCAGCCCTGACGAAGAGATCACCCGCGATTTCGTGCTTGGCCGGGTGAACGGCGAGTCACTGCCGGATCTCGTGTTGTGCGTGGCCGACTCCACCAATCTGCGTCTGACCATCCGGCTGCTGCTGGAACTGAAGAGTGCGGGCCGGCCGTTGGCGCTCGTGCTGAACATGTTCGACATCGCGACGCGCCGGGGCGTGTCGGTGAACGTGCCGCTGTTGTCGGAAATGCTCGGCGTGCCGGTCGTCACCTCGATCGCCATCCGCAAGGGCGGCACGGCTGATCTGCTGCGGCTGACCGACGATCTGTTGGCGCAGCAAGTGGGAGCGGGAGCACGCGAGAGCGCCTGGGAACCGCAGTCGGTCGCGCAATTGCGCGCGCTGCAACGCGATGCCGACCGCATCATCGCCGCGACCATCAGTCAGCCGGCGCGACCTGACACCTGGACCGCGCGCATCGACGCCGTCGTGCTGCATCCGGTCGCGGGTCTGCTGATCCTTGCCCTGATCCTGTTCGTGATGTTCCAGGCGGTGTTCGCCTGGGCGCAGCCGTTGATGGAATTGCTATCGTCGAGTTTCGATGCGCTCGGACAATTCATTCAGGAGACATTGCCGCAGGGCCTGTTGCAGAGCTTCTTGCAGAACGGTGTGATCTCCGGCGTCGGCAGCGTCATCGTGTTCCTGCCGCAGATCATCATCATCTTCCTGTTCATCCTGCTCCTGGAAGATTTCGGCTATATGGCGCGCGCTGCCTTTCTGATGGATCGCATCATGGGCGGCGCCGGACTGCATGGCCGCGCCTTCATTCCGCTGCTGTCGAGTTTTGCTTGCGCCATTCCTGGCATCATGGCGACGCGGGTGATCGACAATCGCCGCGATCGGCTGACGACCATATTGATCGCGCCTTTGATGACCTGTTCGGCGCGCATTCCGGTCTATACGCTGATCATCTCGGCGTTCATCCCGGCGAAGATGATCTGGGGCTGGATCAATCTGCAAGGGCTGGTGATGTTCGGCCTCTACGCGGCGGGGATCGCGAGCGCGCTCTGCGTGTCGTTCCTGGTCAAATTCTTCATGCTGCGCGATTACGCGCCGGCGCCGTTCATGCTGGAACTGCCCGATTATAAGATGCCGCGCCTGCGCAGCATTTTGATCGGCGTCTACACGCGCGCCAAAGCGTTTCTGCAACGCGCCGGCACGACCATCTTCGCGATGATGGTTCTGATCTGGTTCCTGGCCTCGTTTCCGCAGCCGCCGGTGGGCGTCACGGAGCCCGCGATCGACTACAGCCTGGCGGCAATGATCGGCAAGGCGATCGAGCCGCTGCTTGCGCCAATCGGCTTCAACTGGCAGATCGCCGTCGCGCTGATCCCCGGCATGGCGGCGCGCGAAGTGGCCGTTGCCGCGCTTGGCACGGTCTATGCGATCGAGGGCGGCAAGGAGGCGGCCGAACAGATCGGCCAAGTTCTGTCGACGCAATGGAGCCTGGCGACAGCACTCTCGCTGCTCGCCTGGTATATTTTCGCGCCGCAATGCGCCTCGACCCTGGCGGTCATTCGCCGCGAGACCGGCGGCTGGAAATGGATGGCGATCACCTTCTTCTACATGTTGGTGCTCGCCTATGTGGCGAGTTTGATCGTCTACAATATTGCGGTGAGGCTTGGCGCGGGCTGACCGATTTCATGGTTTGTTCTCGCCTTGCCGCTACGTTTTGATAACCGTGTTGAGCGGGAAACAGCCCCAATCGGGCCGTTTTGCCGTTGGGGCCGGCCGCCGATCGCCTCGGGACCGATGACAGTCATATTCCCTTAAGGTTGATCGGCTGAGCTTGGCGATCTACCTTTGAGACTGTCGACTTCGTGTCCGCGTTGCGTAGGAGTTCGTCGTGGCTGCACCCGCTCGTCCCTATTGGAAGGGCTATCTTCAGCTCTCGCTCGTTTCGTGCCCGATTTCGCTCTACACGGCGGCTTCGTCGTCGGAGCGGGTAGCGTTCCGGCAGATCAACAAGCAGACCGGCAACCGGCTGCGCCAGCAGCTCATCGATGAAGTGACGCAGAAGCCCGTCAGCGCCGAAGACAAGGGCCGGGGCTATGAATATGCCAAGGGCGTCTATCTTCAGGTCGAGGATGAGGAGCTTGAGGCGATCGCCATCGAAAGCAGTCACATGATCGGCGTCGATCGCTTCGTGCCGCGTGCGCAGATCGACGAGCGTTATCTCGACAGTCCCTATTACATCGTGCCCAACGACAAAGTGGGGCAGGAGGCTTTTGCGGTGATCCGCGAGGCCATGCGCGTCAAGGATATGGTGGCGCTTGGGCGCGTGGTTCTCGCCAAGCGCGAACGGATCATCATGTTGCAGCCGTGGGGCAAAGGCATTTTGGGCGAGACCCTGCGCTACGACTATGAGATCCGCAACGCCGACGAATATTTCGACGACATCTCCGACATCAAGATCAAGAAGGAGATGCTCGATCTGGCGCAGCATATCGTGGCGTCGAAGACGGGCGATTTCAACCCGAAGGACTTTCGCGACGAGTATGAAGAAGCTGTCGTCGAAATGCTGAAGAAGAAACAGGCTGGCGCGCCGATCCCGAAGGATCGCCCGGCCTCGGCGCCGAACAATGTCATCGATCTGATGCAGGCCTTGCGGCGCAGCCTCGGTCAGTCGGAAAAGGAAAGCGCGAAAGCGGAGGCGGCGAAGCCCGCGGCCAAGAAGGCGCCGGCGAAGAAGGCCGGCAAGCGGAGCAAGGCGGCCCCCGGCCAGCGCGAGTTGCTGCTGCCGATCGCCGGCAGCGGCAAAGGCAAGGCGGCTGCTGCTGAAAGCGCGGCGGAGCCTAAGAAAGCCCCCGCCAAGCCGGCAACAACGCGGCGCAAGGCCAGCTAGGTCCCGCAGTCTCGGATCATCCCCCAACGGTCGCGATGCGTGCGTCGGGAATGACATTGAGGTGTTCTGACCACTTTGGAACTCATCGTATCGCCATCGGTTTGAACCATAAGGATCACCGATGAGAGAGATACATGACGTTCACAAATGGCATGCCACCGGACGAGCCGGGTCAACCGAAACCTCCTGCGCCACCTCCGCAACCGCCGCAGGAGGTTCCGCCGATGACGCCGGTTCCATCGCCCATTGAGAAGCCACTGACGGATCCCGATCGCATCCAGCCCGGACGGCGCGAGCCCGATACGGAACCGCCATCGCCGCCCGTGCAACCCCCACCAGCACCGCCGGAACAACCGCCGCCCACTGCAACCTAACCGAGTAAACGCGCCGGGAACCCATCCTGACGCGCGACGTTAGCTTCGTGCCGGGGCGCTCAACCGCAGACATATGGTCTGCGGCAACGTGAGAGAACGACCATGAATACGAAGCATCTAATGGCAACAGTTGTCGTAGCGGCGCTTGCCTTTCCTGTCGTTGCCAATGCGCAAGGCGTTGTTGGCGGCGCGGAAAGTGGTGCCCGTCAAGGCGATAGAGCCGCAGGCCCTGTGGGTGCGGTTGTCGGTGGTGTGGTCGGCGGCGTTGCAGGTGGTGTCGCCGGCTTGATCAATGGCGATCAGCGTCCGCGCTTCCGCGAATATGTGGTCACGCAAAGGCGGCCGTCTTATGTCTATCGCGAGGAGTTACGCGATGGCGTCGTATTGCCTTCCGAAGGCATCGAATATTACGACGTGCCGCCTGAATATGGCGTGCGGGACTATCGCTACACCGTCGTGAACGATCACGTCGTCCTCGTCGATCCGCGCACCCGCCGGGTGGTGGAGATCATCGACTAAACAGCTCGGATGTTAATTGCAGCGGACGGCACATGTGGCCGTCCGCTTATTGCTGCAGAAAATCGATGATCTCAGTAAGCGTGGCGTCCCGTCCGCGCTCCGGCCGGTCGAGCAGCACATAATGTGTGGTGTTCTTGGGTTCCCAACGGCGGACGTCTTCGGCATTGACCAGATCGCGCTGCAATTCATCCACATCCTCAAGACGCGAAAAATAATCCAGCTCGCCTCGGATGATCAGGACTTTGCAAAAAACCTGATTGGCGTGAACGAGCTTTTCGCCGATGCCGATATAGAAACTGTCTTCCAACATGCCGTTGGGGCTGCGGAACGTGGGGGGATCGCGGCTCAATGTGGTGGGGTCGCCATCGCTGAGGGCTTGCACGAAAGCCTTGGCGACGGCTGGATCGCGCCAGTCGTCTTTGTTGGCGATCGGGATGGACGTGTCCCATTTCTCAAGCAGATGATCGAGCGTGTTGAAATTATAGCCGCCGAATTTTTCCGCGTGGAAGCGCCGGGGATTGACGGGATCGGCGAGTTGCGCCCCGCGATAACGCGCGTGTTCGGACGAGCCGCCGTAGAGCGGGTTATATAGAATAAGATGACTGACCTTTTCCGGCCATAGCGCGGCATACATCAGAATAAGCGTCGCGCCGACGCCCCAACCGAGCAGAGCGACTTTCTCAACACCGCAGGTGTCGCGCATGGCATTGACCGTGGCGTCGACGTCGCGGGTGATTTCAAGGCAGCGTGCCAGGGGGCGCGAGGCGCTGGGCGGCTGCGCCATGGCGGCTGGGCGATCGGAACGGCCGAACCCGCGCGCATCGGGAATGAAACTGTCATGCCCGGCACGGGCCAGGGCCTCGGCCACCGAGCCGTTTTCGACGGGAAGATCGAACTCGCTGATCCCCGGCACGCGCGTGCCATGCATCAGCAGGATCGGCGTACCTTTGGGTTCCTCGCCACGGACTTCACGCACCGCGATCGTGACCTGATCGATTGTCTTTACCGTGATGTCTCGACGATGGATGCGCGTCACCGGGATCCTCTTGTTGTGATCAGCTGAAAAAGAGTTTGAGCGCGGTCAGGTCCATGGCGCGCCGGACTGTTTCATCGGGGAAATGGGCGGCGTAGCGTTCGAGGGTTTGGGCATAGGTCACCTTGTCCTCGAAGGCGGCGAACGGCCAATCGCTGCCCCACAGCAGGCGTTCGGGGCCGGCGTGTTGGAGCAGGGTGGACGCAAACAGCGGGCAATCCTGCGCAGGCTCGATGCGGAAGGCGGCGGAGACCTTCACCCAGGTGTTGCCGCTCTCCAGCGACCGCAGGACGGCCTGAAAGCCCGCCGAATTGATGCCTTCGCCTGGGGTTGGCCGGCCGAAATGATCGATGACGAGTTTTGCGCCCGAAGCTTCGATCTTGGCGATGTGATCGGGCAGGCGGGCGCCTTCGTCATGCAGTTGAATATGCCAGTCGAGGTCGGCGACGCGGCGCATCAGCCGGCGATATTCGTAGCTCGCCAAATCAGGTGGCGTCTTGACGTTGCGGAACTGAAAACGAATGCCGACGACGCCGTCCTCCTTCATCCGCCGCATGGCATAGAGATCGATGTCTGGCGAAACGTTCACCGTGGTGCGCAGGCGCTTGTAGCGGCGCACGGCCTCCAGCTGATAGTCGTTATAGTCGCCATAGATGCTGGCGGCGGCGAGCACGGCGAAATGCACGCCATGGCGATCGAGCGTCGCGATATAGTCTTCGATGGGCGCATCGGCTGGCGGGATATGCCAGGCCGTGGCGCTCACCGGCATCGATCTCGTATAGACATGCGCGTGGCAATCGACGAAGGGCTGTGCAACCGTCATGGCGGATTCCATTTATGGGCGGGCCGAGCAAAATCACGTTTCTACCGAAACGTGATTTGCTCTAGACAATCATGGATCGGCGAGTTCCTTGCTGATTAGCCATTTCGATATCTGTTCGGCAATCTCGCGATTGTTCTTATCCATCATCATCATGTGGGAATTGCCCGTGATGCCGATTTTCGGGAGGTCGATGAGATCGACGCTGCCGCCAGCTGCCTTGATCGCATCGAAATAGGCGAAGTCGCTTTTGCGATAGGCGACCCAGCGTGAATCCTGCTCGATATAGTCGCCGAAGACGCCGAGGATCGGGATTGATTTCAGGAGCGGCGCCTTGTCGATATTGCCGGCGCTCGCCGCCTCGACGGAAACGATCCCCTTGATCTTATCAGGCCGCGCTTCGGCCGCCTTAAAGCCGAAGACACCGCCCTGGCTGTGGGTCAGGAGAACACAGGGGCAGACCTTGTCGATCAAGGCGACGTAAGCGGCCAGAACGGCATCGTCGGTCGAGAGCCAGCGCGGCACGATCTGCTTGGTGAAGGCATCGAAGGCTTCGATCGGGAACTGGTTGCCGGGCAGCAGTTTGCGCTTGGCCGGGTCGGCATCGAAAGAGCCGGCGCCGGGGCCGATGCGGAAGCGCTCCCACGGATCGGTCTGGGTCAAGAAGACGGGTTGCGATTTCCAGATGTCGGGGGAGGCGAAGCTGGAGCGGCCGCGCTCCACGGCATCACTGACATAAACGTCCCAGCCCTTGCGGATGAACATGTCGCGCCAGCCTTCGCGGCCGTCGGGGGTCGTCTCATAGGTGACGCCGGTGAGGCCGCCGCCGTGCCACATCAGCAACGGCCATTTGCCCTTGCGGTTCTGCACCAGGAAATATTGCACATACATCTGCTCGACCGGGTAGCGGCCGTTCGGGTCGAGCTTGGAGGTCGGGCCGCCGGGAACGCGAACGATGTCCTGCACGGGCAGGCCGGAAAGTTCGGCGATCCGCCCGCCAACATGGAAGGAGCCCATGTCGCGCAGGGCGATGGGATCGGCGGCATAAGACGCCGTATGGGCGGCTGTGCCTGCGAGGCACAGCATCGTTGCCAAAAATGCGTTGCGCAGCTTCATGTCGAGCCTCTTACGTCTGAGGTGGTTATGGGCCGAAGGCGCTGCCGAGCGCCTTGATAACTTCCGGCGGCGCGGCATAGAGGCGCTGCACATAGGCACGCATGTCGGCGCCCGACATGCCGGAAACATCGATGCGCATCTTGTCGGCGTCGGCCTTCAATTCGGGGCTGGCCAGCGCGTCGAGAAACGCCTTCTGCAGAATCTCTAGCCGGTCGGCGGGCACTTCAGGAGGCGCGACATAGGGGCGGCTCAGATCGTTCTGCGCGTAGAGAATGGTCAGAACCTGACGCTGGATATCGGTCTTGGCGAGCGCGGACATGAGGGGCACGCCGGCGGCGTTCAATTCGGGGTCGCCCTTCATGTCTTCCTGCACGAAGATGCGCGCGAAGCTCTTGCCGGTCAGGAGGTCCGGATATTGCACCTTGAGCGTCGACCAGCCGATGCCGCAGATGCCCTGAACCTCGTTCTTTTCGATGGCACCGCCGACTTCGCGCGTGCCTTGATAGCCGGGGATGAGCTTGAATTTCACGCCGAGCAGATTGCGTTCGACGGTGGGGAAATCGACCACCTGGCTGCCACGGGTGGTGCCGCCAATGGTCAATTCCTGGGTCAGCAGGTCTTCGATCGTCTTCACGCTGGCATCGTTGCGTAGCATGCAGACGGAGGCTTCCACTTTGGCGTTGCCGATGAAGCTGAACTTGCTGGCATCGAGCGCATTGGCGCCGGGTGCCAGCAGCGCATCGATGAGAACGCTGGGAAAGAACGTGCCGATCGTCGTGCCGTCCTTGGGCGCGCGGAGCATCAAATGTCGGGCCACGATCTGGCCGCCGGCGCCGGGCATGTTCGAGACGACGACATTGGCGGCGCCAGGAATGCGCGCGGTGAGATGGCGCGCCAGAAGACGGGCATAAGTATCGAGCCCACCGCCAGCGGCCGCGCCCACAGCGATGGTGATCGTCTTGCCTTGGAAGAACTGGCTCGCCGGCTGTGCCGAGGCTGAAACCGCCGTGAGGGTGACGAGAAGGCCCGTGCCGAGTGCCGTCCGGATGGTGCTGGCGAGCAGCTTCATATGGATCTCCCTCATTCCATTCGGCCCTATAATTTCAGCTATCGACTCTGAGCCATAGGAAAGAAGATTGCGCCAAGATGCGCTGAAACGCTTATCAAAAGCACTATTTTCGATATAAAAAATACGCCATAAAAATTTGATTGGACGATCTTTTGGGACGTATTCCAGACCTTCGCCGTTTGCGCGCTTTTCATGAAGTGGCCCGTTCGGGATCGCTCGTCATGGCGGCTGCAAGTTTGCGTGCGAGCCAACCGGCGATGACCTATCTGATCAATCAGCTCGAAGCCGATCTTGGCATCAAGCTGGTCGTGCGCGGTACGACAGGCACAATATTGACCGAGGTCGGTTCCATCTTCGCTAAGCGCACGGAACGCTGCCTGGAAAAGATCGGCGAGGCCGTCGAAAGCCTGCTCGCGGATGGCACGTCTGCGCGACGCAGGCAGGCCCTCGTGTCGCGGATGAATGGCACGCAATATCGCGCCGTCCTGGCGCTCTGGCATGAAGGCGACAGTCTGGCGGCGAGCCGGTTGCTTGACGTATCGCAGCAATCCCTGCTGCGGCCCGTGCGCGAATTGGAGAAGCTGTTCGCCAGCAAATTGGTCCGGCCGCTTGGTGGCCGGGTTATCTTCACCGATGCGGGACATGAGTTCGCGCGCCATCTGGTGTTGGCGGGACAGGAAATTGCATCGGCGCTGGAGGAGATCGGGCGCGGGGCGGCGGGCCAGCGGAATTTGCGGATCGGCGCACTCGTTCTGTCGCCACGGCTCATCCTGGCCGAAGCGCTCGATGAAGCGTTGCGCTTCGCACCGCGGCAGACGGTCGAGATCGTCGAAGGCTCCTATGAGGAGCTGGTGGTGCGGCTGCGCAACGGCTCCATCGATGTCATTTTCGGCGCCTTGCGCGCGCCGCCGCCCTTCGATGATCTTATCGAAGCGCCCTTGCAGAAAGATCCCTATATTGTCGTCTGCCGTCGCGGTCATCCGCTCGCTCTATCGAAGCGGATCAAAGCGAAAGACTTGTCGGAGTATGATTTCATATTCCCGACGGAAGGTTTGCGCCGCGAAGTGCTGGACGCGCTCGTGCAACGCTGGAAGCTGTCGCCACCATCCCAGGTCTACAGCAATTGGCTGCCGACGGTGGTCGCCATGGTGCGCTCCAGCGATCGGCTCGCGGTCTTGTCACGCTGGCATATCGAATCCGACGAGTCTGCCGATCTGCAGGCACTGGACGGTCTGCCGGTGCCGCATGAGCCGCGTTATGTCGGCCTGACGAGCCGGGCGTCGTGGCTGCCGACGCCGTTTCAGAAGCATTTCATGGATGTGCTGGCGCAGGTCGTGCGGACCCGCGCTGCGTAGGCTTTACGTTGCCAGAATGCTGGCGCGGCCGAAGCCATATTGATCAAGCGGCACGACGCGGCAGGGATCGCCCTTCTTGGCCGGCGGCGCATGGGGCAGGCGGACGATCAGGCCCTGGGCTTCGGCGAGAATGCCGAGCATGGACGAGTCTTGCCGCTTGAACGACGTGGCGACGGGCAGGCCGTCGCTGTCGTGACGCAGGCGGGCGCGCAGATAGTCCTGGCGCACGTCATTGGCCGGCACGTCTTCGCCGAGTACAGCGGCGATGGTGGGATCATGTCCAGCGGCGCTGTCGCCGCAAAGTGCGCGGATCATCGGCAGAACGAAGAGCACGCAGCAGACGATGGCGGAGACCGGATTGCCGGGCAGGCCGGCAATTAGCATGTCGTCGATGCGGCCATGCATGAAAGGCTTGCCGGGGCGCATGGCGATGCGCCAGAAGCCGAGTTCCATGCCCTCGCGCTTCAATGCCGATTGCACCAGATCATGGTCGCCAACCGAGGCGCCGCCCAGGGTAACGAGCACATCGGCCTTGGCGTCGCGAGCGCGGCGGATGGCGGCTTCGAGCGCGGTGAAATTATCACCGGCGATGCCGAGATCGAGCACATCGGCGCCGGCTTGGCGCAGATAGGCGCCGACGGCGAAATTGTTGGAGGCGATGATCTGGTCGGGGCCGGGGGCGCTGCCTGGCGGCAGCAGTTCATCGCCGGTCGCCAGAATGGCGACGAGCGGCTTGCGCACGACATCGAGCGTCGCATGGTTCATGGCGGCGGCGAGCGCCAGTTCGGCTGGGCCCATCAGGCGGCCGGCTTCGAGCAGCACGTCGCCTTCCTTGAAGTCGAGGCCGGCGCCGCGGACGTGGCGGCCGAGCGGCTCGCTGAATTTCGCGGTGATGATATCGCCATTGGCTTCCGCATCCTCCTGGATGAGGATGGTGTCGGCACCTTCAGGCACGCGCGCGCCGGTGAAGATGCGCACGGTTTCGCCGGGGGCGATGGCACCGTCGAAGCCGTGGCCGGCGGAGCTGGTGCCGATCAGTTTCAGCTTCGAGGGGATGGTGGCGATGTCGGCGGCGCGCACCGCATAGCCGTCCATGGCGGACAGATTGGCCGGCGGCTGGGTGCGGCGCGCGGCGAGGGGATGAACGAGCCGGCGGCCGTGCGCCTGCGCCAGCGGAACCGTTTCGCTGAGACGCGGCCGTTCCGCGCTCGCCAGCAAACGCCTCAGCGCTTCGTCGACCGACAGCATCGGTTCCTTTGCCACTTTACGCCTCGCGTTTCCAATCGCCGGATTTGCCGCCGGATTTCTCGACCATGCCGATGCCTTCGATGCGCATGAAGCGATCGACGGCCTTCACCATATCATAGACGGTGAGACAGGCGACGCTGACGGCGGTCAACGCTTCCATTTCGACGCCGGTCTGGCCGCTGACTTTCGCCGTGGCGCGCACGCGTACACCGGGCAGGCTTTCGTCAACCGTCAGATCGACCTTGATACTGGTGAGATTCAGCGGGTGACAGAGCGGGATCAGTTCATGGGTGCGCTTGGCCGCCATGATGCCGGCGATGCGCGCGGTGCCGAGCACGTCGCCTTTCTTGGCGTCGCCGGCGATAACCAAGGCCAGGGTTTCCGGCTTCATCACGACGCGGCCTTCGGCGACAGCGACGCGGTGTGTCGCGTCTTTATCGGACACATCGACCATATGCGCCTCGCCGGAGGCGCCGATATGGGTGAGCTTGCTCATGCCGGCCGGCGCTTCGCCATGGTCTTGGCGAGCACGGCCTCGCCATGCAGCAGGTCGTGGGTGGCCTTGCTGACATCGGCATGGCGCATCAGGCTTTCGCCGACCAGGAAGGCGTTGATGCCGGCATGGCTCAGGCGCACGCAGTCTTCGTGCGAGCCAATGCCGCTTTCGCCGACGATGATGCGATCCTTCGGCACGGACGGCGCCAGCTTCTCGCTGACTTCAAGCGACGTCTTGAAACTATGCAGATCGCGGTTGTTGATGCCGATGAGGCGCGTTTCCAGCGGCAAGGCACGGCGCAGCTCTTCCTCGCTGTGCACTTCGATCAGGACGTCGAGATGCAGATCATGGGCCGCCTTGTTAAGGGCCTTGGCGGTTTCGTCGTCGACGCTGGCCATGATGATCAGGATGCAATCGGCGCCCCAGGCGCGCGCTTCATAGACCTGATAGGGATCGTAGAGGAAATCCTTGCGCAGCGCCGGCAGCAGCGTCGCGTCACGCGCGGCTGTGAGGAATTCCGGCTTGCCTTGGAAGGAGGGTTCGTCGGTGAGCACCGAGAGACAGGCGGCGCCGCCATGCTCGTAGGCCTTGGCGAGCTTCGGCGGATCGAAATCGGCGCGGATGAGGCCCTTCGACGGGCTCGCCTTCTTCACCTCGGCGATGAGGCCGAAATCACCTGCGCTGATCTTGCTTTCAAGTGCATGGACGAAGCCGCGCGTCGGCGAGCGCTGCTCGATGATCCGCTCCAGGGCGGGCAGCGGCATGCGGACCTTTGCCTCGGCGATTTCGCGGCGCTTGTAGGCTTCGATCTTCTGCAGAATGTCGGACATTCGCTCGCTTCCTGCTCCCACTATACCGGACGATTGGTCACTTCGATCAGTTTGGCAAGCGTAGCCTTCGCCCTGCCATCGGCGATGGCCTTGCTGGCGATGGCGACGCCTTCCTTGAGTTCCTTGGCCTTTCCGGCAACGATCAGGGCGGCCGCCGCGTTCATCAGCGCGATGTCGCGATAGGCCGAGGCCTTGCCGTCGAGCACGTCGCGCAGCGCCTGCGCATTGTGTTCGGGATCGCCACCCTTGAGATCGGCAGGGTTGGCGCGCTGCAAGCCGGCATCCTCGGGCGCGATGTCGAAGCTTTCGATCTTGCCGTTGGCGAGCGCTACGACGCGGGTCGGGCCGGTGGTGGTGATCTCGTCGAGACCATCGGAGCCGTGGACGAACCAGGCATTGTCGGAGCCGAGATTGCGCAGCACTTCGGCCATCGGCTTCAAGAGGTCGACGGAGAAGGCGCCGACGAGCTGGCGCTTGACCGAAGCCGGGTTGGAGAGCGGTCCGAGAATATTGAAGATGGTGCGGGTGCCGAGTTCGACGCGCACCGGCGCGACATGGCGCGTGGCGGCGTGGTGGCTCGGCGCCATCATGAAGCCGATGCCAACGCTCAGCAAAGAGGCTTCGATCTGTTCCGGCTTTTGGCCGACGGCGACACCGAGGGCTCCCAGCACATCGCTGGCGCCCGAGCGGGAGGAGAGGGCGCGGTTGCCATGCTTGGCGACGGGCACGCCGCAGGAGGCGACGATGAGCGAAGCCAGCGTCGAGACATTGTAGGAGCCCGAGCCGTCGCCGCCGGTGCCGACGATGTCGATGGCGCCGTCGGGCGCGCTCACGCGCAGCATCTTGCTGCGCATCGCCGCCGTCGCGCCGGTGAATTCATCGACCGTCTCGCCGCGCACGCGCAAAGCCATCAGGAATGCGCCCATCTGCGCCGGCGTGACTTCGCCCGACAGCAGATTGTCGAAGGCAGCCTCGGCTTCCGGCCTTGTCAGGCTGGCGCCCGCGGCCACTTTGGCGAGGATCGGCTTGAAGGACTCCATTCACGCAGCTCCGCTTGTCCGTTTCGTCGCGGCTCCATTGGCCGCGCGGCGCGCATTCCAGTCGTGCGCCATGTCGAGAAAATTCTTCAAGATGAGATGACCATGATCCGAGAGAATGCTCTCCGGATGAAACTGGACGCCGTGGACCGGCAAGCTGCGGTGTTGCAGCGCCATGATCAGATTGTCGGTCCAGGCGGTGGCTTCGAGAACGTCGGGCAAAGTGTCGGCCTGCACTACCAGCGAATGATAGCGCGTCGCCTGGAACGGTCCGTTGATGCCGCGAAACAGGCCGGCCCCGCCATGGGTGACTTGCGACAGCTTGCCATGGATGGGGATCGGCGCACGCACCACGTCGCCGCCGAAGGCTTCGCCGATGCTCTGATGGCCGAGACAGACGCCGAGCAGCGGCACGGTTTGCGCGGCCGCTGCCACGAGATCGAGGCAGATGCCGGCCTCGCGCGGCGTGCAGGGGCCAGGCGACAGGACGATTGCGTCGGGCTGGGTGGCCATCACCGCGGCGACGGACACCTGATCGTTGCGATGAACGGTCACGGACGCGCCGAGAGAGCCCAGATAATGCACCAGGTTCCAGGTGAAACTGTCGTAATTGTCGATCAGCGTGACGGAAGGCATGTCGGCCCCTGTTTCCGGCGTTCTTTTCGACTTTGGCAGGGGCAAGGTCAAGCCGGCCGTTTGAAATGCCAATCTGGCCAATTTGGGCGCGGGCAGGGTGGTTTAGCCGTCATTCTCCTGTGATCTGGCTGTCGCCGGCCCGTCGCCGCCCCGTCAATCGGCTGTCAGCGAATCGGCGCATGCCACCGCCATGTTCGACCGGACCGGATTTCTCGTGGCGACGCGGCGCGACCTCCTCCTTTCGAGCGCGGCCTTGGCCAGCGCATCGGCCCTGTCTGGGGCGGCGCGTGCTGCGGCGCCGGCCCAAATGGCGGTGGCCGGCAATTGGGCGAGCGGGCGGGTGCTCGACGGCGATCGCGACATGGGTCTGGCCGGCGTTTGGGTCTCGAACGGGGTCGATATCGTCGCCACGGACGCGGATGGCCGTTATGTGCTGCCCGAGGCCGACGACGGCACGCTCTTCGTCATCGAGCCGGCGCATTATCAGGTGGCGCGCGACCCCATCACCGGCCTGCCGCAACATTACCGTCCTTATGGCGCTCCCGGCGGGCGGACCGATTTCAGGCTGCGCGCCTGGGAGGAGCCGCAGCGCTTCGATGTCGCCTTGTTCGCCGATCCGCAGCCGGAGAGCCATCGCCATATCGATCACATCCGCGACGGCGCGGTGCGCGATGCCGCGCGGCATCGTCCGGCGTTCGGCCTGACGCTCGGCGATATCTGCGGCGACAATCTGAGCCTGCTCGACCGCCTGAACCGCACCATCGGGCAGGTGGGCGTGACGTGGTGGAATGCCGGCGGCAATCACGATCTCGACTACGAGGCGACGACGGCGGTTGGCGCGCGCCGCACGTTCCGGCAGAAATATGGGCCGAGCCACTACGCCTTTCACTATGGCCCGGCGCTGTTCGTGGTTCTCGACAATGTCGAATACGAGGGCGCGCGGCCTGACGGTTCGGCCGGCGGTTATCGTGGGGCGATCGGCTCCCGGCAGCTCGCCTTCGTGCGCAACCTTCTGCAGCATTGGCCGCGCGAACGGCTCGTTGTCTTCTGCATGCATATTCCTCTGGCCACAGCCTGGAACCCGCTGAGCATTCGCGACAACACGGCCGACGCGCAGGATCTGCTGCGCCTGTTCGATGGCCGCAATGCCGTGAGTTTTTCCGGCCATATGCACACCACCGAGCACGGCTATTTGCCGCAAGCCTCGGGCGCGCCGCATCACCATCACGTGCTGGCGGCGGTGTCGGGCTCGTGGTGGAGCGGGCCGAACGATTTTCGCGGTACGCCGCTCGCCATGGGCTGCGACGGTTGCCCTGCCGGCTATCATCGGCTGTCGATCAGCGAGACCGATTATTCCACGACGTTTCATGCGCCGGCCGCCGAAGAGCGGTTGCGCATTCATGCCAAGCTCGCGGACGATTATGTCGATGTCTTTGCCAATCTGTTCGACGGTGGCCCGCGTTCAACGATGATGGCGATCACGGGCGCGACGCGCGTCGAGATGACCAAGGTACGCCGCGCCGATCCCTTCGTCGAAGTCTTGTTCGCGGATCCGCAGGTCGATAAGCATTCCTGGGTCAAAGCCGAGCCGTGCGAACATCTGTGGCACGCACGATTGCCGTTTAATGCTGGTCTTGCACCGCAGCGCATCGACGTCGAAGCGAGAGACGAATATGGCCGGCGCGTCGACGATATGGTGTTCGTCGAGCGTGTGATGCCGGAAGCGGCTGTCTCGCACGGGTAATCTTGGTGTCATCCCGGACACGCGCAGCGTGATCCGGGACCCAGGGGCGTGTGGTAGAATCCAAATTATCTGAGCGGGTCTGTGCAGCGTTCAACGCCGAGCGCGTTGCCCCTGGTTCCCGGATCGCCTGCGGCGTCCGGGATGACACCAAGGGCTCGCCTTACTGCCCACGCCTTGCATTCGTCGCGAAACGTACGGCTTCTTCCGCCGCGCGGAACAAGGCCTGTGCCTTGTTGATGCATTCGCGGTGTTCGCTCGCCGCCACCGAGTCATAGACGATGCCGGCGCCGGATTGCGCGTGCATCTGGCCATCCTTGATGACGGCCGTGCGCAGCACGATGCAGGTATCCATTTCGCCCGACGCGCCGAAATAGCCGATGCAGCCGGCATAGATGCCGCGCTTGTCGACTTCCAGCTCGTCGATGATTTCCATGGCGCGCACCTTTGGCGCGCCCGACACCGTGCCGGCCGGGAAGCCGGCGGACAAAGCCGTGATGTTATCGTGCTGCGGGTCGAGCTTACCCTCGACATTGGACACGATGTGCATGACGTGGCTGTAGCGCTCGACGAAGAAGCGGTCGGTCACTTCGACGGTGCCGATCTGCGAGACGCGGCCGACATCGTTGCGGCCGAGATCGAGCAGCATGAGATGTTCGGCGCGTTCCTTGGGATCGGCCAAGAGTTCCTGTGCCAGAGCTTCATCCTCGGCCGGCGTCTTGCCGCGCCAGCGCGTGCCGGCGATCGGACGGATTGTTACCTTGCCGTCGCGCACGCGCACCAGGATTTCCGGGCTCGAACAGACGATCTGGAAGCCGCCGAAATCGAGATAGCAAAGGAACGGCGCCGGATTGACGCGGCGTAGCGCGCGATAAAGCGAAAAGGCCGGCAGTTCGAATGGGCCGGTGAAACGCTGCGACAGCACCACCTGAAAGATGTCGCCGGCGCGGATATATTCCTTGGCGCGCTCGACCATTTCCAGATAGCGCGCTTCCGGCGTGTTGGACGTGGCGGGCTGCGCCAGGAGATGCGGATCGGCAGCGGGCGGCGCATGGGCGAGGGGCGCTTCGAGAAGCGCGACGACGCTGTCGAGGCGCGTCTGGGCGCTCTCCCAGGCGGCGCGGGCATTGACGCCCGGTTGCGGGCGCACCGGCGTGACGATGGAGATTTCGTCGCGCACTGTGTCAAACACCACCATCAGGGTGGGGCGGATCATCACCGCATCGGGCACGCCGATCGGATCGGGCTTGGCCGGCGCCAGCCGCTCCATCTGTCGCACCATGTCGTAGCCGAGATAGCCGAACACGCCGGCAGCCATCGGCGGCAAATCGCCTGGCAGGTCGATCTGCGATTCCGCGATCAGCGCGCGCAGGCCGTCGAGCGGCTTCTGCGGCATCGGTTCGAAGCGGTCGCGATCGGCAAGCGCGCGGCGGTTGATTTCGCAGGCTTCGCCCTGGGCACGCCAGATGATGTCGGGATCGAGGCCGATCATCGAATAGCGGCCGCGCGAGGCGCCGCCTTCGACGGATTCGAGCAGGAAGACATTGCCGTCGCGGCCGGCCGTCAGCTTGAGGAAGGCCGAGACCGGCGTTTCCAGGTCGGCGATCAACGTGGTCGCGACCAGAACGCTTTTTCCAGCGCCAAACGCTTGCGCGAAATCCTCGTAGGTGATCGCCGACATGAATGTGCCGCTTAGTTGTTGTCGCCGCCGCCGACCGCCATGCGAACAGCCGCTTCGTTGATGGAAACGCCCATGTCGCTTTGCAGCCGCGTCACATATTGCGCCAGGATGTCTTCGGCGAGCGCCGGCTTCAGCCTGTCCTCGACGGCCTTGAGGTTTTCGTCGTCGGCATCGAGCGGGGGCGTTACGGAATCGACCACCTTGAAGATGACGCGATCGAGACCGTCGGCGACCGAGGCGATGGCGCCGTTGGCGACGGAGAAGACGCGCGCGACCACGGCCGGCGACAGTTTCTCGGAGCCGGTGCGCTTCACGTCATTGGCGAGTTCGTCCTTGACGCCGAGTTCCTTGGCCGCGTCCTCGAAGGAGGTGCCGCCTTGCAGGCGCTTGACGATCTCGCCGGCCTTTTCCTGCAGGATGCGGACGATTTCGTCCTCGCGCCAGCTCTTGGTCACCTGTTCCCGCACTTCGGCGAGCGTGCGCTCGCGTGCCGGGTCGATCGCCTTCACCTCGAACCAAATATAGCCGTTGTCCTTGGTGGTGAGCACGTCGTTGTCCATGCCGATGTCGGAGGCAAAGACGGCGCGCAGCACCTGATCGCGCTCGGGGATATCGGCGATCGGCTGGCCGTCGCGGCCACGGCCGTTGGCATCGGCGGCATCGACGGTAATAGCCTTCAGCTTCAACGCCTGGGCGGCGTCGGCGATGGATTTGCCGGACGTGCGCTCATCCTCGATCTTGTCGCGCAGGCTCGAGACTTCGTCGCGGGCGCGGTTGGCGGCGAGCTGGTTCTTCACTTCCTCGGCCACTTCGGCGAAAGGCTTCACCGCCTGGGCGTTGATCTTGACGACGCGCACGAGCACGGCGCCAAAATCGCCCTTGATCGGCGCGCTCACGCCGCCTTCCGGCAGCGCATAGGCGGCCTTGCCGACGGCCGGGTCGACGAAATCGCGCAGCGTCAGGGTGCCGAGCGCGATGTCCTTGTCGGAGAGTTTACGCTCCTGGGCGATCGCATCGAAGGTCGCGCCGGCCTTGATCTTGTCGCTGGCTTCCTGTGCCGCCTTCTCGTCGGGGAAGACGATCTGCTGCACTTCGCGCGTCTCGGTGGTGGTGTAGCGTTCGCCCTTGATGCGGTCGTAATAGGCGGTCGCATCGGCGTCGGAAATTTTCGACGCATCGGCGACGCTTGCCGGGGTGATCGCCAGCACGGTGAAGGAGCGATATTCGGGTGCGCGGAAAGCGAGCTTGCGCGCGTCATAGAAGCTCTGCAGCTGCTCGTCGGTCGGCGCCTTGATTTCGCCGGCGGCTTTTTCCGGCAGCCGGAAGTATTCGACGCTGCGCGTTTCGGCGCGATAGCGATGGATGGCTTCGCGCATCGCCTGCGGCAGTTTCAGATTGGCGGTCAGGGAGTCGGCGATCTGCTGGCGCAGATAGACGCGGGCCTGTTCCTGGATGAAGCGCTGCTCGTTGGGATAGCCGGCCTCACGCAGGGCGTCGTTGAAGCGGGCGCGATCGAACTTGCCGGTCGGGCCGAGGAAGTTCGGGTCGCCGACGATCGAGGCGGCGATATCGCTGTCGGCGAGCGCCAAGCCCATGGTCTTGGCTTTCTGGTCGAGCGCCGCTTCGGCGATCAGGCGTTGCAGCACGAGACGGTCGAGCCCGGCGGCGCGGGCCTGGTCGCTGGTGATCGACTGGCGCGTCTGGCGTTGCAGATTGGTGAGCTGGGTCTGATAGGCGGCACGATAGGCCTCCAGGCTGATCTCCTGATCACCGACCTTGGCGACGCGGTTCTGGCCGAATCCCTTGAAAATGTCGGCAATGCCCCAAATGGCGAAGCTGATGATCAGAATGCCGAACATCAACGTCATAATGGCTTTGCCGACCCAATTCTGGGTCATCCGCCGCATACCTTCGAGCATTGTCACCCTTCCAGACCAACGGGCGCCGCTCTCCTGTGCGACGCCAGAGCGTTTTGCAAAGCGCAAAGACGCGTCCAAACAAAGACCGAGGGCAAATCACGTTTCTGGCGAAGGTGATTTGCTTCGGGGCAGCGGTTCACATACCTGCCCCGGCGCGCTTTGCATAGCTTGGAGGCTCTGCTAACCCCGGCTGATAAAAGGGAATTGAGTGCGATCGGGAGTGTCAATGCGCCACAGCCGCCGCCCGCTTGTCGCGGGAAACTGGAAAATGAACGGTCTGCGGGCGTCCCTGGCCGAAATCGCTGCCATTGCAACGGGTTCCGAGACGGCCGGAGCCGAGCTGCTGATCTGCCCGCCGGCCACCCTGGTGGCGGCGGCCGTGGCGCAGACGGCCGGGGCGCCTTTGAGAATCGGCGGGCAGGACTGTCATTGGGCGGCCTCCGGCGCCCATACGGGCGACATTTCCGCCGAAATGTTACGGGACGCGGGCGCCGACCATGTGATCGTCGGCCATTCCGAGCGCCGCGCCGACCATGGCGAAAGCGATGCCGTGGTGAAAGCGAAGGCCGAAGCGGCGCTGCGGGCGGGCCTCACGGCCATCGTCTGCGTCGGCGAGACCCAGGCCCAACGCGAAACCGGCAAGACGCTGGAGGTGGTGGGAACGCAGCTCGCAGGCTCGCTGCCTCAAGGCGCGAGTGCCGCCAATCTCGTCATCGCCTACGAGCCGGTCTGGGCTATTGGCAGCGGCCTGACGCCGACGCCGCAGGATGTGGCCGAGGTGCATGGCTTCATTCGCGAGCGGCTGATCGCGGCGCTGCGCGAGCAGGGGGAGGCCGTGCGCATTCTCTACGGCGGTTCGGTGAAGCCGGCGAACGCCGCCGAACTGATGGCGGTGAAGAATGTCGATGGCGCGCTCATCGGCGGCGCCAGTCTGCTGGCAAAGGATTTCTTGGCGATCGCGGGTGTGTATCGCTGAGGGACGATGGCATTTTTACGCGTGGCTTGAATGGAGAAAAGCCCATGTTGGCGCCCATCGTCGGCAATCCGGTCGTACAGGTGAAGGCGCCGGCCTTGCTCAATCCACGCTATGCGGCAGCGGGCATCGATCTCGAAGTGGTCCCTATCGAACTGCCGTTGGATGGTTTCGATGCGGGCTTCTCGGCTCTGCTGAACCGCCCTGATGTCGCCGGCGTGATCGTCACGGTTCCCTTCAAGGCGCAGGCGATCAAACATTGCCAGAGCCTCGACGCGCAGGCTGAAATCGCTGGCGCGGCCAATCTTATCACGCGCGATGACAGCGGCCATTGGCGTGGTGCGATGACCGATGGCGTTGGTATGGTGCGGGCGATGCGCAAAGCCGGCTTCGATCCGAAAGGCCGTCGCGGTTTCATGGCCGGGGCCGGCGGCGCGGGGAAAGGGATCGCGGCGGCTCTTTCGGCCGCAGGCATTGCCGCGCTCGATATTTTCGATCCGGCTTATGAGAAAGCTATCGATCTTGCGGTTCGCACCGGAACGATGGCCTTGCGCCGGCCGCCTGGCACGCTTGGCGACTATGATCTCTTGATCAATGCGACGGCGCTGGGATTGAATGAGAACGATCCATCGCCGTTCGATCTCGCGCAGGCGAATGCCGATGCCTTCGTCGCCGATGTGATCGCCGAGCCTTCGCCGTCTCGCTTGCAACAGCGCGCTGCCACACGGGGGCTTCGCAACATTGGCGGCATGGATATGCTGTCGGGACAGCTCGATTTGCTGTTCGAGGGATTGGCCGCGTCGCTCTTCAACACGCGCAAGATGGGGCGACCGTTGTCGCGATGAATTGTCCGACTTTCCGCGGCGATTAACGTTCGCCGTAGGCCTTCGGCCAGTCTGGGTCCTGAAGAAGTTCGGAAAACTGACGGAAAGTTGTGTTGTCGATGACGCCGGACGCCAGATGTTGCGAGACTTCGCGGGCATCGATCTCATAGAGGCTTCGTGTGTCCAGAAGCGCGGATGCCACTTGCAGCATTGTCTCGTATTGGTCGCAGGCATGCTGAAATACTTCAGGTGATTCCGAAATGGCGAACTCGGTCACCGACAGCGCCAAGAGGAGTGGCATCGCGTAATAATAGTCCAGGTGCGGCGGCTGCAAACTTTCCTCGTCGCCATAGTTGAGAAACATCTCCTTGGCCGTATCTAAATCCGTCGGCGATGGAGGCTGTTTTTGTAAGAATAGGTTGCAGACTTGCATGCAGCGCTTCGCCTCGTCATCCTGAGAGTGCGCGATGAGGAGCGAAGCTCTCTGCAACAGGATTTTCAAGAAATCGAGTTCGGACAGGCCAATCTCTTTGTCGAGAGAGGCATGGAGCTGCTGGTAGTTGCGAACACTTTCCATCTGCGAAATCCTTGTTTCCGCGTCATATGACACGTCAACACGCGCAAAATCATGTCGCCGTCGTCGCGGTTTAAGGATCGCGGTGGCGAAGGGCGTTGACGATCACCGTGAACGCCGGTGAGTTCTGGCGGCGGCTTGGATAATAAAGATGATAGCCGGTGAATTTCGGCGAGAATTCATCGAGCACCAATCGCAGCCGCCCGGCGGCGATGTGATCGGCGACAAGGTTTTCGGGTAGATAAGCGATGCCGTAACCAGCAAGAGCAGCGTCGATCATCGGGTAAGTCGTATTGAAAGTGAGCTGGCCATCGACGCGCACGCGCAGATCCTGGCCGTTTTTCTGAAACTCCCAGGCATAGAGTCCGCCGCTCGTCGTTAATCGCAGGCTCATGCAATTATGTCCGATGAGATCCTGCGGCTCCTGGGGGATGGAGCGATCGGCGAAATAGGCGGGCGAGCCGACGGCGACAAGGCGCCAGTCCGGCCCGATGCGCACCGCGATCATGTCCTTCTCCAGGCTTTCGCCCAGGCGGACACCGGCATCGAACCGATCTTCGACGATGTTGCGTAGGCCGTTATCCCGGCTCAATTCCAGTTTGATGTCGGGATAGTCGGCGAGGACGGGCCGCAGTTTCGGCCATACCAGGGTTTCGAAGGCATGATCGGACACGGTGATGCGCACGGTGCCGGACGGTTTGTCTCGAAAGGCCATCAAAGCGGCGATGTCGGTCTCGATGTCGGCGATGCGCGGCGACAGCGACAGGCGCAGCCGCTCGCCGGCCTCGGTCGTCGCGACATTGCGGGTGGTGCGCGTCAACAGCCGCAGGCCCATTCGAGTTTCCAGCCGCTTGATCGTGTGGCTGAGCGTCGATTGCGTCACGCCCAGTTTGGCGGCTGCGCGGGTGAAGCTGCACTCGTCGGCGACGGCCAGGAACCAAAGCAAATCGTTGAAGTTTTCCCGCGCCATGCCGTCACCTTTAAAGCTGATGCCGGTCATTATTTATGGCTTGGATCGATAAGTCCAAATCAATTATTCGTTCTAATCCCATGATGGGCCCGGGACTATCTCGGTCGCGCAAGGCTGTCCGGCGCGGGCGGCCATTTTTCTGGCGCGACGGACCTCATGGACACGATTTACGACGACACACTCACCGCTTCCCGCGCGGCCTCGCGGGCGGCTTGGAGCGCTATTCTTTCCATGGCGCTCTGCGTCGCCGTGCTCATTGCCTCGGAGTTCATGCCCGTCAGCCTGTTGACGCCGATCGCCGGCGATCTTGGCATCACCGAAGGGCGGGCCGGACAGGCGATTTCGATCTCCGGAATTTTCGCGGTTGTCACCAGCCTGTTCATCGCCGGTCTCACCCGGCGCCTCGATCGCAAGATCGTCTTGGCGTCTTTCTCGATCCTGCTCGTCGTCTCGGGCGCGGTGGTGACATTCGCGCCCAACTATGCGGTGCTGATGATCGGCCGTGCTCTGCTCGGTGTTGCCATCGGCGGTTTCTGGTCGATGTCGACGGCCATCGTCATGCGCCTGGTGCCGGAGGAGGCGGTGCCCAAGGGACTGGCGATGATCAACGCCGGCAACGCCATCGCAGCCACCGTGTCGGCGCCGCTGGGCAGTCTGCTCGGCGCCTATATCGGCTGGCGCGGCGCTTTCTTCCTTGTCGTGCCGCTGGCTCTGCTCGCCTTGGTCTGGCAGTGGCTCAGCCTGCCTGCGCTGCCGCCGCGCCGTACAGGCTCGGGCAATGTTTTCAAGCTGCTGTTGCGTTCGCAGGTGGCGCTCGGCATGGCGGCGATGTTCATGTTCTTCATGGGCCAGTTCGCGCTGTTCACCTATTTGCGGCCGTTCCTCGAAAACGTGACCGGCGTTAGCGTTTCGAGCCTGTCGGCGATCCTGCTGCTGATGGGCCTGGCTGGCGTCGCCGGCACCTGGGTCGTCGGCCTGCTGCTGCGGGCGCGTCTCTACAGCATCGTCATCGCCATCCCCTTGGCCATGACCCTTCTGGCCGTGGCGCTGATCGTTTGGGGCGCGATGCCGGTCGCTACCGCCGCCGTGCTGATCGGCTGGGGCTTTTTCGCGACGGCGGCGCCGGTGGGATGGGGCACGTGGCTCAGCCGGGTTCTGCGCGATGACGCGGAGGCGGGCGGTGGCCTTCAGGTCGCGGTCATCCAATTCGCCATCACCTTGGGCGCGGCGATCGGCGGCCTCCTGTTCGATGCGGTGGGCTGGTGGAGCCCGTTCGCCATGGCCGCCGTTCTACTGGTGGGCGCGGCGCTGTTCGCGGCCGCCGCGGCGGTGGACCATCAACGCGGGCTGAGATCCTTGAGATAAGCGCACAGCATATCGGCCACGGCGTCGGCATAGGTTTCGATGTCTTCGGCCGCGCGTGGGCTTGAGGAGAATTGCTTGCCCACTGCGCTCAATGTGGTGGTGATCACATCGGCGACGAGAATGCGTTTGGCGTCCGGCGTGTCGGGCAGGGCTTCGCGCATGAAATCTTGCATCGTGCGCGCGCCTCTCTCTTTCGCCTCGCGCGCTTCGGGCGCGTCGCGATAGAGCGGCGCGGCATCGTCGAGTGCGCCGCGTATGGCGGCCTCCTCGCATTCCGAGCGGATGAAGGCATGCACCAAGGCGCGCAGCCGCGCCGGCGGCGGCTTGCTTGTGTCTTCCAGGATCGCGCGCAGCAGGTCGCTGGTCTGGCGCCATTCGTCGCTTTGCAGGCGGAACAGGATCGCCGCCTTGTTGGGAAAATATTGGTAGAGCGAGCCGACGCTGACGCCGGCTTTCTCAGCCACGCGAGTGGTGGTGAAGCGCTGCGCGCCCTCGCTCGTCAAAACCTGAACAGCCGCTTCCAGAACGGCGGAGATGAGGTCGGTGGAGCGCGCCTGCTTGGGCGATTTTCGCGAGGAAATAGAGGTGCTTGGGCGATCGGTCATGAGGCGGGCACGGTAATGCGAATGGAAAACCTGAAGGATTATTCGTATTTTCCGGATCGACGCAAGGCCCTGTTCGGCCCGTACCGGAGACTTCGAAATGACCACCCTGACCACCACGCCGCTGGCCCCGCTGCTCGACCGGCTGTTCAGCGAAGCTGACGCCACGCAGCCGGCGATGAGCGCTTTCGTGAGCGACCTTTCGTCCGAGGAGCGGGCGCGCCTCATGCGCAGCAAAACCGACTATCTCGATCTCTACGGCCGGCTGAAAGATCTGCCGCTGCCGGTGTCGCGCGAGACGGGTGCGCTGCTGTACATGCTGGCCCGTGGCGCGCGGGCGCGTTCGATCGTCGAATTCGGCACGTCGTTTGGTATTTCGACTCTGCATCTGGCGGCGGCGCTGCGTGACAATGGTGGCGGTCGCCTGATCACCAGTGAATTCGAACCCTCGAAGATCGCCCGTGCCCGCGACAATCTCACCGCCGGCGGCCTCATCGATCTCGTCGAAATTCGCGAAGGCGATGCGCTGCAGACGCTGAGCTTCGATCTGCCCGAGACGATCGACCTTCTGCTGCTCGATGGCGCCAAAGCGCTTTATCCCGATGTCTTGAGCCTGGTGGAAAGCCGTCTCAAGCCCGGGGCCTTCATCGTCGCCGATAATGCCGACTATTGCCCCGATTATCTCAAGCGCGTGCGTGCGCCATCAGGCGGCTACATGTCGACGGCCTTCGGCGAGGACGTGGAGCTGTCGATGCGGCTTGCCTGATCTCGTCTCTTAAACTCACCGCTGCCCGGCAGCCGTAAGCGTTCACGTCAACCAACGCATTGACCGACCTCGTTCGGCAGTGCGTTGGCTTATCCGGCGCACTCCATCGAGGATCTTTTTGGAGTGCAGACATGTCTGCGATTGTTCAGCCCAATCTTGCTTATCGTCACGTTCTCGTTCTGACAGGGGCATTGTTTCTCTCTTATCTTGCGGTGGCGATGTCGCTGCCGGCTGTGTCGCTCTTCGTCGTCAACGATCTCAATCTGAGCAATGCCTATGGCGGCTTGGCCGTCGGTATTGCCTTTCTGTCGACGATCATCACGCGCGGCCAGGCCGGCGCGTTCACCGATAAACTCGGCGGTAAGCTCGTCATGCAACGCGGCCTCGTTCTCTATGCGGTCGCAGGCCTGATCTGCCTGCTCGCCGGCTTGCCGCAACTGCCCGTCACTGGACGTTATGCCGTGCTGATCGTCGGGCGTCTGCTGCTGGGCTTAGGCGAAAGTTTCGCCATGGTGGCCATGGTCGGTTGGGCAATCGGCCTCATGGGCCATGGGCGCTCCGGCCAGGTGCTCTCGCTCGTCGGCATGGGCATGTATGGCGCTTTCGCCGCCGGTGGTCCGCTGGGCCTGGCCTTGCTCGACCACATCGGCTTTGCCGGTTTGATGATGGTGTGCACGGCCTTGCCCCTGGTCGGGCTGATCGGCATCCATTGGTTGCCGGCGGTGGCGCCGCAGGCGGGTCAGCGCGAACCGTTCTGGCGGATCATCGGCCGCATCTGGCGTGCCGGTGCCGCCGTCAGCCTGCAAGGCGTCGGCTTCGCGGCACTGGGCGCTTTCTTCGCGCTCTATGTGATGAGCCATGGCTGGCCCTATGCCGGGCTCGGCCTCACCTTCTTCGGTGTCGGTTTCGTCGGCATGCGCTTGCTCTGCGGCCACTTGCCCGATCGCATCGGCGGCACCCGCGTCGCCGCCGTCTCGCTCGCGGTGGAAGCCTGCGGCCAGTATCTGCTCTGGCTGGCGCCCGGGCCGGAGCTGGCGCTCGTCGGTGCTTTGCTGACTGGGCTTGGTTGTTCGATGGTGTTTCCGTCGATGGGCTCGGAAGTCGTCAAGCAAGTGCCGCCGCATCTGCGCGGCACGGCGGTCGGCGGCTTCGCCGCCTTCCAGGATCTCGCCTATGGCGCGACCGGGCCGGTGGTGGGCGTGCTGGCGGATTATTCCGGCTATTCGAGCGTGTTCCTGATCGGCGGTCTGGCGGCGACACTGGGCGTGTGGTTGGCGCTGGGGGTGCGCAGATCGATGGCGCAGCCGCAACAGGCCTGACGCCAGAGGGGCAACACCACGCATGAGCCTTTGCAAGATCACGTTTCGGAAGAAACGTGATTTTGCTTAAGCGCGTTTGCGCTCCCAATTCAGAGCGGCAATGCGCTGATCGGCGGCGAAAGCGTCGCGCGGAAATTCCAGCGCCTGTTGCGGAAACTCGCACAGGGCTTGGACGCCCGACGTGTTCAGGCGAATTCGCCATGTCTGGCGGCTGACCGGAGCGGCTTGAGAAAATGTCCGGCACGTCAGGATCGCCAGATTGTGCCCTCGGGCGGGGTCGCGCACCGACTGGTAGCGGATGACATCGGCATCGGCTGTTCTGGCGGCATCGGCGAAAGCCTGGCAGCCTGCGTAATCGATGGGATCGGTCCAGATCGCGGCGTCGGCCGCCAGGGGCGCGCTGGTCAGATCGAGAAGACGGGCCGTGGAGATGCCGGCGGAAAACGCGGTGTATTCGGCGGCGTTGGAGGGCCAGGGCGTGGCGGGGGACTCGGCGAAGAACAACAGCCGGTAGAAAGCCATTTCGGCCACGGCCGTCGGGGCGCTCTCCGAAGCATAATAAAGACCGGGCGTGCGCCCGGCGCGCCGGAAGCGCGAGCCGCGTGGGTAGGGGGCGCCGTAGCGGAAGGGCGTTGCCAGCAGGAAGTCGAGGTGCCGGCAGTCCAGGGGGATCGCCGGCTTGGTTGCTTCGATCAAATCCTCAAGCAGAGCCTGCTCGGCGAGCGTATCGGTCAGCTTCAGCGTGGAGACGCGGTGCTGCGCCTCGACGAGCCGCCAGCACACACCCTCGAAGCTGCGAAACTCAGACGAGAGCGCGACGCGCGTCCAGATAGCCGATGACATCGATGAGTCCGCTGATGGTTTGCACTTTCTCGATCGGCCGGGCGTCGAGGGCGGTGTTGGGATTGGTCAGCCAGCGCGCGGCCACCTGCGTGTCGCCGCCAACGATGGAATCGAGCGAGCGAAACAGGCGCACGAAAAGGACGGCCAGCTCGAAGGGCTTCGTGCCCGGCTCAAGCCCAAACTCGCCGCGCTTCATGCGCGACACCGTCGCCTCGCTGACACCGATGACAAGCGCCAGGATGCGGGCGGTGACATCCAACTGATCCGCCGCCCGGACAACGGCCCGCGTGATGACGCCACCGGCTTCCGGGGTCGCGGTGGGCGAGAGGCCAGGGGTGGGCATGGCAAATCCTTTCTTTGGAAAGAATATGCTAATTAAATACCTAAGGAAAGGAAAATCATGTGGGCGCTTGAGGCGACCTCTTGCTACCAAACGGCGTCATTGCGGGAACATTGAGTTGATTTTACTGCGGAATTTATGCCTGGAGCCTGGATATTCTTGTGATCCCTTGGCCGGGTGCCTTGCCGGGGCTTGGGGTGCTCGATGGTGGTTTCCGGCCATTGGGCTCGGAAGTCGTCAAGCAAGGCGCCGCTGCGGCTGCGTGGCACAGCGGCGGCCGCCTTCCAGAATCTCGCTAATGGGGCGATGGGCCGGTGATCGGTGTGCTGGCGGATTGCTTAGGTTATCCGATCACCGGCTGTGAGGCTCGGGGTATGGATGGCGGTGAGTGTGCATCGACGCCGCCGTACAGCCGCAAGAGGCATGACATGAAAAAGGGCGGCCTGATAAGGCTGCCCTTGTCCTTCCGGGTTATGGTCCGCAGGCACATCCCTCTGTCACGTCGGGCCGCTACGCAGAGGTCGTGGCGGTGCGAGCAGGGTCTGCAAGTTGGGGAACAGCAGTCATCGCGGCAACTCGGCCAGGCTTCATGTCAATGGCGACAGGTCCCGATCTCGTGAAACGGATATGAAAGTTCATCTCGGATCCGAAGGTGAGAGACGGCCAATCATCCGGAGATGCTTGATCATGTCGACCATAAATGTCTTTAGGATAGGCTGTAGATTTCACAAATAAATAGTTGAGCTCTTGCTTGCAGACAATACCACTATAACGTCCGAGCATTTTCGAAACTAGTGAATCCTGACGTGGAATAGAAGATCTCCACTCTTCAGGCGCATGCTTGTCGATGTCGACGAAGAGGTCAGCGGCATCAGAGGCTGATCCCATAAGAAATAGGAACTGAGCATGCAGGTGACGAGATTCAAAGTTATGATCACCTTTGCTGTAGCTGCGAGCCAAATGCCCTTTAATAAGGTTGCGATCTCCTCCGGTAGATAGAAGTAGCTTAGACACCTCAAAGTGTAATTGCTTGTCGTCTGGAAGTCGCTCTAGTGCCGATGTGAATATCTGTCCAGCTTTCTCTGTTCTGCCACGTGATGCGTAGGCATTAGCAAGTCGGATGGCGACTCCTGAACCCTTAGCGCCAAGTGCGAAAGCACGCTCCAACGCATGCAACGCTCGGTCGGGTTGATCCAAAACCTCATGGAAACGCGCTTCGACTTGTTGGAGCTCTGGACTTTCAGGAACGATCTGGCGTGAACGTGCAAGCTGATCTTCGGCCAATTTCACTTGAGTAGCGAAATAGGCAACATCGTGCTCTTTACTTGCGTCGTTCAAGCTTTCGCTCAGAGTCTCTATCTCATCGATCAGCAACTTGCAGCGACTTGTTGTGACAATTGAGTTCTTTGGTGAGCCCATCTCGTCAAGGCGTTCGCGTGCTTGCTGTCGGTATTGCGCTTTAAGTGCTGGGTTTTGTTCCCCATGTGCTCGTCGCCGAGCTACCTCGACTTGAGTATGGATGATCGAACTCGACTTTGGAGAGAGTTCTCGGGCACGTCGAGCGAGATTCTCTGCTTCTACAAGCGATCCACGACGGTGATGCATTTCGAAGATTGCCCAGTGTTGTAAGATATGAGCTTGTTGAGGAAGCGCCGTAACTGCTGCTCTATAAATTGCTCGTCCAGCATCGACGTCTGATAAATCCTCACTTAATTTGCGACCACGTACAATATCTTGGAGCACTTGGTTATCGGTTGAATAACCGGGATCAAGCCCGTTGATAATGCGGGTAAGCTGAGTGACTTTTTCCTCGTCAGTTGAGCAAGCGCTTCTAAATACGAATTGTGCAACGCGCGAATGGCGAGCTCGATACTGGTAATCTCCGGTGTAAGGATCTCGTAGTGTCATGACTACGTTCTCCAGTGGAGCGAAGAAATCGCGCTCATAGTCCTCGAAACGAATACCGGATATGCGCGATATCGTGCCAGCTCGCACTGGCACGGCAAATTGGTTCATGGTGGCTATGTCGAGGTAAAGGCGCTGCGCTTGTCCTGGAACAATTCGTTGATATTCTTCGAAGACGATTTCTTCGAACCGTTTGCCCTGTGTCGCCTCGTGCAAGGCGACAAGTAGCTGGCGTTCAGCCCGCTGCTGAAAAGCCTGCACTTGTTCGGCTCGCGTCATGTCGGCTAGCAATCCTAACGACTTGTGTCGCTCCAATAGATCAATAAGACGCTCGATCTCGCTGGTAGAAAGGTTTGCGATACGTAATTCAGTTGGAGCGAATGGTTTAAGAGGTGCACAGTAGATATTCCACTCGCTATCACGCTCGGCGCCTACTATGGTGAGTGGTACTTTATGGGTTTTTGCTAGGTTAAGCGCGGTTACGATCTGGTCTGCATATAGAGCGATACGGTCGACGAATAGGAAAATGCGCCGCCCGGTAAGTTCGTAGAGCTCGATCAAGCGTTCGCCAGCAAGTTTTCCACCCGGCTCCAACCAGAGCGTTAGAGCGTCAAAAACTGTGGCCGAATCCCAGGCTGCCCGTTTAAGAGCGATCGTTTTGCCGGCACCTCCTGGCCCACGTAGGACGAAAAGACGGGCATCAGTGGAACTAGGTGCTTCGTCCGTGACAGCTTTGAATACGAGGTCGCCGGTTAGCCTACGTTCGGCATCGAGACGCTGGATGATGGCGCCCCAACCAGTGTCGAAACCTTCGTAGAACTTCTTTGGATCCTGGCTAGAGTGCGGCAGATCTTGGTGTAAAAATGTAAAGTCTCGTTCTAATGCTGATCGGAGCTGCGGTGTTTCGGACGATTGGACTCTATAAAGGTGTCGTATCGGTAATTCTTTGACTTCTGTGGTGACAGAAAGGGAACGAAGAGGAGGGGCAAAGGCATGGTCAAGCGCCTTCATGAACTCGCCGAAACGGGCGTTGATGACGCTCACGTTCATACTCCCCCAGTAAGCAATTTCGTGCTCGGGGAGATTGGGGACGACAAGGTAGTATCGGGGGCGATTACCCAGTCCGACAAAGCGATGTACTAGTTTGCGAATATGGCCGTCGGCCATTCGATACCCGCAAAAGACAATAGGGCTCTCTCGCGCTCGATCTTCTAAGCGAGCAAAGAGGCGTGAGCGGCCGTTCATGTAGCGGTCATAATGTTCATGCGAAAGGACGGGTGGTAGCGCAGGATCATGAAATTGTTCAAGGCACCCGTGAAGTTTTAGGTACTCCACGGGAGCAGTTACAGCCTGCATTCGCTGCTCAACGGGTTCGGTATCGCGAACGAATGTGACTAGGTTCTGTAAACGGCTATTTGTTGCCGCGTAGGCGCGCTCAAGAAGCAAGTCGTAGTTAGTAGTTGCGATAGTTCGCCAGCGAAATGTAGGCAGTAATTTGTGCGCATCAGAAGGCTCGTAGTGCGCTAGCAGTGTTCGTAGATAATCAAAGACAACACTGCCTCCGTGTGCCTGTATAGCCATCTCAGCAACGGACATGAGGTCGTAACCGTCCATCTCTGATTTGAAAAAGTGTTTAGCTATTGCCGCTCGTATAGCATTTCCTGACGGCGCTCCCGCTTCCATTGATGCGCCTGCACCCAAGAACAGAATCACTCGTTGCTGCTGCATGGATGCAATCAGGGTGTTCGGAATTAGGTTGAGCGAGGTGTCCGCGTTCATATGATTTTGCCCCCTCATATTGCTCTTGTTGGTTTATCGCGTTGTCGCGACTTGATTATTATTTCTAAGCTTCAGCTTTGGGTATTGCCTCTTGTTCTGAGTATTGGATCACGCCGTTCGCTGTATGGCTATGAGCTAGAAGGCGGAAATATTTGCTTTGCTCAACCAAAAACAGTGACAAGCTTGCTGGCTCGTCACTGTTTGGGTCTTTGTTAGATGCCATCTCTCATGTAATGGCACGTTATATTAGGGCTAGCGCAAAATTGCAGTGATAATTCGCCCCTTACGAACACCCCGTCGTTGAGCCACACGTGTCGCACTTCAAACACGTCCCGTTCCGCACCAGCGTGAAGTTCTGGCACTCGGGGCAGGCTTCGCCGACGTAGCCTTTCATGCGCGCTTCGGCGCGACGGTCGGCGACCGAGGGGGCGGTGGCTGTGGTGCTCGACGCAGCCGGCGCTTGCCAGTTCAGCGTTTCGATCACTTCAGCGGTGTCGCGCAGCGCGGTCGTGGCTTCCGCGTTGTGGGCGCGGGCGGCGGGCTGGTCGGCGTAGTCGTCCTTGCCAGTGCCGGTCTTCACTAGCATCAGGCGGTCCTGCTTGCCGCGCACGAAGCCCGAGGAGACGAGCGGTGCCGCCTGATTGCGGCCCTGGTCTTCGCCGCCGCCGATGACGGTCGAGCCGATGTCGGAGGGTTCGACATGGGCGAGATCGTTGCGGTTCAGGTAGGAAATGGCGAGTTCGCGGAACACGTAGTCGAGGATCGACGTGGCGTTCTTGATCGCGTCATTGCCCTGCACGAAGCCTGCCGGTTCGAAGCGGGTGAAGGTGAAGGCGTCGACATATTCCTCCAGCGGCACGCCATATTGCAGGCCGACCGAGATGGCGATGGCGAAGTTGTTCATCAGCGAGCGGAAGGCGGCGCCTTCCTTGTGCATGTCGATGAAGATTTCGCCGATGCGGCCATCGGCATATTCGCCGGTGCGCAGGTAGACCTTGTGGCCGCCGACAACGGCTTTCTGGGTGTAGCCCTTGCGGCGATCGGGCAGGCGTTCGCGCTCGCGGGTGCGCTCGACCCGCTCGACGATACGCTCGACGATCTTCTCGGCCACCTGCGCGGCGCGGGCGGCGTTCGGCAGCTGCACGAGCTGCTCGACCGCATCCTCTTCGTCGTCGCTATCGTCGGCGATGAGCTGCGAGTTGAGCGGCTGCGACAGTTTCGAGCCATCGCGGTAGAGCGCATTGGCCTTGAGGCCGAGGCGCCACGACAGCATGTAGGACTCTTTGCAATCCTCCACCGTCGCATCGTTCGGCATGTTGATCGTCTTGGAGATGGCGCCCGTGATGAAGGGCTGCGCCGCCGCCATCATGCGGATGTGGCTTTCCACCGACAGGTAACGCTTGCCGGTGCGGCCGCACGGATTGGCGCAGTCGAACACGTTGTAGTGCTCGGTCTTCAGGAAGGGCGCGCCTTCCAACGTCATGGCGCCGCACACGTGCGTGTTGCAGGCCTCGATCTCGGCGCGCGAGAAGCCGAGGAACGCCAGCAGTTCGAACGACGGATCGTCGAGCTTTTCCGCCGGCACTTTCAGCGCGCCTACGAGGAAGTCGGCTCCCAAGGTCCACTTGTTGAAGACGAACTTGATGTCGAAAGCGCCTTTCAGCGACTTCGCCAGCACGTCGAGCTTTTCGTCGGTGAAGCCGCGCGCCTTCAACGTCGCATTGTTGATGGCGGGTGCCTGGGCGAGCGAAGCATGGCCCACGGCATAGGCTTCGATCTCGGCGATCTGCGAGGGCGAGTAGCCGAGCACGCGCAGAGCTTCCGGCACGGCGCGGTTGATGATCTTGAAATAGCCGCCGCCGGCGAGCTTCTTGAATTTCACGAGTGCGAAGTCAGGCTCGATGCCGGTGGTGTCGCAATCCATGACCAGGCCGATCGTGCCGGTGGGCGCGACGACGGTGGTCTGGGCGTTGCGATAGCCGTGCTGTTCGCCCTTGGCGAGTGCACGATCCCAGGCGGACTTGGCGCTGTGCGAGAGCGCGCTCCAGTTGGTGCCGAGCTTGATCAGCGAGGCATGGTCGAGGGGCACGGGCGCGACGGCGACAGTCTCGTAGCCAGCCGCTTCGCCGTGGGCGGCGCGGCGATGGTTGCGGATGACGCGCAGCATGTGGTCGGCATTCGGCTTGTGGCCGGGGAAGGTGCCAAGCTCCTTGGCCATTTCGGCCGAGGTTTCGTAGCAGACGCCGGTCATGATGGCCGAGAGCGCACCGACGATGGCGCGGCCTTCGTCGCTGTCATAGCCGAGGCCCGACGACATCAGGAGGCCGCCGACATTGGCATAGCCGAGGCCGAGCGTGCGGTAGTCGTAGGAGAGGCGGGCGATTTCCTTGGACGGGAACTGCGCCATCATCACCGCGATTTCGAGCACGATGGTCCACAGGCGCACGGTGTGTTCGTAGCCGGCAACATCGAACGCGCCGGTCTCCGGGTTGCGGAACTGCAGCAGGTTCAGCGAGGCGAGGTTACAGGCCGTGTCGTCGAGGAACATATATTCGGAGCAGGGGTTCGACGCGATGATCGGACCCGAGGCCGGGCAGGTGTGCCAGTCGTTGATGGTGGTGTGATATTGAATGCCCGGATCGGCGGAGGCCCAGGCGGCATAGCCGATCTTCTCCCACAGGTCTTTCGCCTTGAGGGTCTTGTGCAGCTTGCCGTCGGTGCGGCGCGTCAGGTTCCAGTCGCCGTCCTTCTCGACCGCGCGCAGGAATTCGTCGGTGACGCGAACCGAATTGTTCGAGTTCTGGCCGGCGACCGTCAGATAGGCTTCCGAATCCCAATCGGTGTCATAGGTGTCGAAGGCGATGTCGGTATAGCCCTGACGCGCGAACTGGATGACGCGCTTGATATAGCTGTCGGGCACGGCGTCGCGGCGGGCTAACTTCACCGCCTTCTTCAGCGCCGGGTTCTTTTCGGGGTTGAAGCAATCATCGCCCGGGCCTTCGCAGTTGACGCAGGCCTTCATGACCGCGGTCATGTGCTTCTTGACGATTTTCGAGCCGGTGACGAGGGAAGCGACCTTCTCCTCTTCCTTCACCTTCCAGTCGATATAGGCTTCGATATCCGGATGGTCGGCATCGACGACGACCATCTTGGCGGCGCGGCGGGTCGTGCCGCCCGACTTGATGGCGCCGGCGGCGCGATCACCGATCTTGAGGAAGCTCATCAGGCCGGAGGACTTGCCGCCGCCCGACAGTTTCTCGTTCTCGCCGCGCAGGCGCGAGAAGTTCGAGCCGGTGCCCGAGCCATATTTGAACAGGCGCGCTTCACGCACCCAAAGATCCATGATGCCGCCTTCGTTGACGAGATCGTCGGCGACGGACTGGATGAAGCAGGCGTGGGGCTGGGGATGTTCGTAGGCGCTCTTCGACTTGGTGAGCTTGCCGGTGAATGGGTCGACATAGTGATGGCCCTGGCCCGGGCCGTCGATGCCGTAGGCCCAGTGCAGACCGGTGTTGAACCATTGCGGCGAATTCGGCGCGGCCATCTGGCTCGCCAGCATGAAGCGCATTTCGTCGAAGAATGCCTGCGCGTCGTCTTCGCTGTCGAAATATTTGCCCTTCCAGCCCCAATAGGTCCAGGTGCCGGCGAGACGGTCGAAGACCTGGGTCGAGGTCATTTCGCCGCCGTAGCGGGCGTCCTTCGGCAGATCGGCGAGGGCTTCTTCGTCGGCGACCGAGCGCCACAGGAACGAGGGGACGTCGTTCTCTTCAACCTTCTTCAGGCGGGCGGGGACCCCGGCCTTGCGGAAATACTTTTGCGCGATGACGTCGCACGCGACCTGGCTCCAATCGGCGGGTACGTCAATACCGTCGAGCGAGAAGACGACCGAGCCATCCGGGTTGCGGATTTCACTCTTGGCCTTGCGGAATTCAATGTCCGCATATGGCGACTGATGGGCTTTGGTGTAACGACGTTCGATCCGCATTTTAGTCCCCCGGTATGCGCGGGCAAAACACGCCCGCTGAGGCCACGCCTGGCCCCTGTGTTCTGTCTGACTTGGTCCCCGAAACTCGCGGGCCGCTCAACGGTCCCGTCTGTACGCAACGGATCAGGCTTCCTGGCGCTTCAAGGCGTCCGTGTCGTGCGATCCATTGAACAGAAAAATGCGCCTCTGTCGTGGCAACGTCAAGGATTAGTGGTGGGGTTGACGGCTTAACCCAAAATGTAGTGGGGCGCCTGTGAAGAGCGGGGATTCGTCCCGGCCACAGCCCAAGTCTCTGACGAGTCGCGAAATTCTGCAATGGGCCAATGCCGGTCCTGTGGGAGAATCAGTCGGTCACACTGGTTACGATCGATTCACCATCCTGTTGATCGTCCCCATCAACCACAGGTTGGTGACAGGCTGTGTCACGAGCCGCGCTCGGGGTGGATTGGGAGCGGTTTCGGAGAGGTGTCGGAAATTCAAAACCTTGGCCGAGAATCGTACGGCCAAGGTAGCTGCGCGGTCGGGTGGGGCTGTGGAGACGGTTCATCCGGAGAAAGAAAAAATTTTACGGATCGATCGGTGCGCCCAGCTCCTCGGCGTTGCGGGCCGGGCGCAGGCCTTCCGGCCATACCAGTAGGCCATCGAGATAGTCGTGCACGACCTGGCCCATCCCCAGGGTGAGATCGGCGAGGATGTGAGTGGCCGAGAGCACTTCGAGCACCGGCAGATCGGCCACCGGCGCCAAGGCGTGGGCGTGCAGGTCGAGGGCGGCCGGGCCGTTCCAGGCGCCTTTCAGCACCACGTCCTGCAGGTCGAAGCTGACTAGTTCGCAGATGCGCGTGCTGCCGTCGACGTGCGGGATGATCTTGAGGAGATAGTTCGGCAAGGCGAGGGATTGTTCGATGGCGCCAAGGTCGGCCTCCACATGCTTGAAACCCATGGTGCCGGTGGCGACCCGCACCGGGCCGTAGTCGAGGGTGCCAACCAGGGTGTCGCGATGCACGGCGAGGGTGGGGTGGGCGTATTTCTTAGGGAAGCCCCAGATCTCGCGGCCGCCGAAGATCGGCGGACCGTCATTGAGATACATGGCGTGGGTGTAATGGCCGGCCTTGCCCTCGAAACGGACCGGAATGACCTGGCCGGCCTCGGTGTAATCGCCGAAGCCGGTGGAGTCGGGCATGCGGATGAATTCGAATTTGACGACCGGCTCGGCCATTTCGAGCGGTTCGGGGATGACGGCGCGCAGTTTTTCCGGATCGGTCCGATAGGTGATGATCAGGTATTCGCGATTCACAAAGCGATAGGGGCCTTTCGGGAAAGCCGGATTTGTCAGGGGCATGGAATAGGCATTCTTTCTCACGTCGCTGGCTTTCATGACCGTCTCCGTCGTTGCGGGCCTCCTTTCTGCCCAGAGCTGTGTGGCAGTTGTTCCATTGCCCGGGCCCAGGGTGAGGTGGAAGAAGCCGCTCAAGGAAATGAAAATGTCGACGTTCAACGCCAAAGCGGAGGACGTCGACAGCAAGCCAACGTTTCGAGAGGCGTTCAAGAAACGGCGTTGCATCATCCCAGCGTCAGGCTTTTTCGAATGGACCAGGCCGAAGGCCGACCGGACACCGCATTCGCTCCGTTCATTATTTTCTCGAAACGAAACGTTTCCTCAGCACCAGGAAAATCGTCCGATCCTGTTCCATGTGGATCGGGATGATGGGCGTTACAAAATTCGAGGATTTTGAAGCCGCATCATGCCGCAGCGGGCCTAACAATTGAGATAGCTCAATGAGAGAGATGGCCACGCCATGAGAAGCTGAAATCTGCGGCTCCTATCCCGCCGCATTGACGCCTCCCCAAAGGCGTTTCCTCCCAAGACTTGCCCCGTCTCCGGTTTACCGGGGCGGGGCCTTTTTCTTTTAAAGGAAGTTCGAATAATAGAGATCGACCCCGATGGAGTGGAAGGAGCGATAGCCGCGTTCATTGAGAAAATTGTCGATGCGTTGCTTGTTTTCGTCAGAGGCATCATTGTCGGGCAAGCACTCGATTTGAATCGCGCAGCGATTTTCATTCAGCAATTTTTCCATGCCGAGCAGCACGTCGAAATCCCAACCCTCGACATCTATTTTCGCGATGATCGTATATCCCTTTAAATGCAAAATCGAATCGAGCGCCTTTGATTTGATGCGCACAGATTGGTGAATTTCACTGTGGTCATCGCGAAGCATTCCAACACCACCACGGTTTCCAGTCGGATGCTTCCACGACGGAAGAAATTGCACTTCATCGTCTTTGGACGCCACGGCAAAGTTGTGAGCCTGCACTTTCATATCTGGATCATTGAGAAGCAAATTTGCCTGTAGCTGGCGAAAGTTCAGTGTATCGGCCTCGAACGCGTGAATCTCGTCAAAGGCGGCCGTGCGGGCCATATGAACGGAGTAAAGACCAAAATACGCGCCGATATCCAAGAATGCGAGACGTGAGCCGTCGTTGGGACACTTCATCAGCAATTGCTTGAGGAAGAATATTTGATTTGCTTCCCATGTGCCGTGTTCGATGATGTAGCGGTCGACATAGCTATCGCGATCAAGAGCCAAGCGAAGCCCTTCTCGCTTGTAGAGGTCGAAATAGCTACCGGCGGAGGGCATGTTTTGGATAAGTGAATGATGGGCTGCAATATCAGATCGCTCAAGTTCAATATGAGTTATCCGGATTTTTGATCCTGCTGCGGCATGAACGCGGAATTCGATGTTGGGCAGAGATAGCTTTGTCGAGACGGTCAGGCGTCCCAGCAGCCCAGCGCCACGTTTTAATTGACCTCTTCCAACAATCATAAAACCAGCGTCGGCGCTCACATCAAAAGATGAAACGCCTTTTGGCCCCGGCCTGTATTCGCCAAAGAATGCGACCGTCCATGACCCGGCGGGAAGCTCGATATATGGGCCCCAGAGGATTGTGCTCTCTTCGTCGACAACGAAGCCATTTTCGATCTTGGAAATGTCCTGCGAGGAGTGAAAGCCATCCGCAAGACTGAGAACTATCTTCGTTTCAAGTTTCATATTTTGTTCGGCCCCCGCCGTTTCGATTGGACCCTACAGCCGTTAGAGTCTTGGCGCTACTGTGAAAGTAATTGTTTTGACACAGAAAACACGCCTAATTGCTCGTTAGGGGCCGTTATTAAGGATATCGATGTCGACCCATCGTTGCCCGTTCAAATCGCAGTAGCTGTGCCGCCGTTGGGCGAAATATCATGATCGGATGCCATGCATGGCCCGGCCATCATCCCTCACGCCAGATAATCATGGACGACCTTGCCCAGGCCCAGGGTGAGATCGGCGACGAGATGGGTGGCCGATAGCACTTCCAGCACTGGCAGCTCCGAGACTGGCGCCAGGGCATGGGCGAAGAGTTCGAGGGCGGCCGGACCATGCCAGGCGCCTTTCACGGCCACATCAAGAAGATCGAAGGTCACCAGCTCGCAGATGCGCGGCGTGGCATCGACATGGGGGATGATCTTGAGGAGGTAATTGGGCACGAGCAGCGATTTGCGGACATCCTCGGTGTCGGCGGTGGTGTGTTTGTAGCCCATCGTGCCGGTGGCGATCCGCACCGGGCCGTAGTCGAGGGTGCCGACGAGGGTGTCGCGGTGCACGGCGAGGGTGGGCTGGGCATATTTCTTGGGGAAGCCCCAGAGTTCGCGACCGCCGAAAATCGGCGGCCCGTCATTGAGGTACATGGCGTGGGTGTAGTTTCCCGGCTTGCCGTTGAAGCGCACCGGAATGACCTGGCCGGATTCGGTGTAGCTGCCGAAGCCTGTCGAATCGGGCATGCGGATGAACTCGAACTTGACGATCGGGTCGGCCATATCGAGCGGCTCGGGGATGACGGCCCGCAGACGGTCCGGATCGGTTCGGTAAGCGATAATGAGGAATTCGTGATTGAAGAACCGGTAGGGCCCTTTGGGGAAGGCCGGGCTCGTCAGGGGCATGGAATAGGCGTTTTTCCTGATGTCGTTGGCTTTCATCTGCGCCTCTTGGCCGGGTAAAATCCCTCGGATCCCTTTGTGCCGCGTCATTTGGGACAAATTTGGAGCCGATTTGGGCGGCGCGGCGATCCTATTGGCGATAATATTCCTGTGAGGGCCGGGGGAATGGCGGCGGATCGCCGCTTTCGGGCCGGCGCGGCGGGACATCGTCGCTGGACATCGCGCTTGGGCATCGCCATAGTCCGCGCCAAATCAGCACCAAATTCTCTTGGATTCAGCCGATGAAGTGGCTTCTGCAATTTTTCACCTGGTGGCATGGGCAGACGCTCAACACCAAGTTCAACACCTGGCGGACGGGCGAACTCGTCGGCGAGGACGAATTCGGCAACAAATATTATCGGACCAAGGGTGGCCGGCTCGATCCGGCGCTCGGTTTCGAGCGGCGTTGGGTCATTTATCCTCATATCAGCGAGGCCTCGAATGTGCCGTCGGGCTGGTATGGCTGGCTGCACCACACCGTGAAAGAGCCGCCGACCCGCGAAACCTACAAGCCGCGCGACTGGCAGCTGCCCCATAAGCCCAACATGACCGGCACGCCGGAAGCCTATCGTCCGCCGGGCTCGACCTTGAGCACGGGTATACGTCCGCCGGCCACCGGCGACTACAAGGCCTGGACGCCGGGTACCTAGCGCCTGACGCCTGAACGCCATACCGTTGCTGCAATTTGCGGCGAATCGTGGCTTGTGTTCACAGGGCGCCCCCAGGCAGCGCCGGCGGAAGCGATATGAGACGTAGGCCCATCAAGATCGAAAGTGCAGCGGCGGTCCTTCTGGCCGGCGCTTTGACGGCTTTGGCCGCTTCCCCCGCCGCGGCTGACCGGATCAAGCATCCGACCGCTGTTTTCGCCGGTCTCGACAAGATCACCGGCCGGATCATTTCCTTCGACGTGGCGATCGACGAGACGGTGCAGTTCGGCACCCTGCAGATCACGCCGCGCGCCTGCTACACGCGGCCGGCGACGGAAGCGCCGCTGACCGACGGTTTCGTCGAGGCGGAAGAGATGATCACGCCGTCGGAAACCAAGAAACTCTTCGCCGGCTGGATGTTCGCCGCGAGCCCCGGCCTGCATGGCATCGAACATCCCGTCTACGACGCCTGGCTGACCGACTGCAAAGGCGGCAAGGAAGTCATTCCCGATCCGACGCCCGCCAAGCTCGACGATCCAGGCGGGACGATCGCACCGCCGCCGCCCAAGCCCGGCACGCAGCCGCGGCCGCGCCGTCGCGACAATCCGCCGGCGCGCGAAGTGCGCCCGAGCCTGCCGCCGGGGCAGGAGACTTTGTCGGAACCGCAGGTTCTGGCGCCGCCGCGTCCTTCGCGCAGCGGACCGCCGGGCCTCGTGCCGCCAGGCGATATCCCCTTCGACAACCGTCGCTAATTGTCTCGACTTCTGGCTTGAATTCGCGCCTCGGCTGAAAAAAATTGCCCCGCGGTGTCACAGCGGGCCCCGTGGAACTCGTCATGTCTTTACGAACCGTCGGACCAGTCGACGGGACGAAAGGAGTGACCCATGCTTTGTAACATCCTGATCATCGGCGGTGGCTTTGCCGGCTTCTGGGCGGCGGTGGCGGCCCGGCGCGTCGCCGGTTCGCGAGCGCAAGTGGCGCTCGTGTCACCGCGGCCTCTGCTCGAAATCCGGCCGCGCCTCTATGAAGCGCATCCGGAGACATTGGCGGTCGACTTTCGGCCACATCTGGAAAAGCTTGAGATTGATTTCGTGCGTGGCGCGGCGGAAGCGCTCGACCCGGCGGCCAAAGCTGTGACGCTCGCCGCCGGCGATCAGATCGCCTATGACCGCTTGGTGGTGGCGACCGGCAGCCGCATGCGTCGGCCTCCTGTGCCAGGGGCCGAAGCGGCCTTCTCGGTGGATACGCAAGCCGAGGCGATTGCCTTCGACCGGCGCCTGAAGGATATCGCCCAAGCAACTGAAGAGCCGACCATCGCTGTCATCGGCGCCGGTTTCACGGGTCTCGAACTGGCGCTCGAATTGCGCGACCGGCTGCTGGCGCATGGCGCCCATCGGGCGGCCGTGCGGCTGCGCATCGTTTTGATCGATCGCGCCGAAACCATCGGACCGGAACTTGGCCCCGGTCCACGACCGGCGATCGAGCGGGCATTGGCGCAGGATGGCATCGAATTGCGCCTTGGCGCCGTCGTGCAAGCGTTGCAGGCGGACCGCGTCAGTTTTGCCGACGGCACGGTTCTCGCTGCCGATGCGGTGGTGCTGGCAACCGGCATGGTTGCCGCGCCCTTCGCGGCGCAGATTCCCGGCGCGCGCGATGCGCTTGGCCGAACGATTGTCGATGCGTCTTTGCGGGCGCCGGGCGCGCCGGACGTTTTCGTGGCGGGCGATGCCGCCGCCGCCGATACGGGCGATGGCCATTGGACCTTGCAGTCGTGCCAACACGCCGGGCAGCTCGGCCGCGTCGCCGGCGAAAACGCCGCGCGAGATCTGCTGGGTGAGCCGACCGTGCCTTACTCGCAACTGCGCTACCTGACCTGTCTCGATCTTGGTCGCGCCGGCGCGCTCGTCACCCAGGGGTGGGAGCGGCGGATCGACAAGATGGGCGAGGAGGGCAAGGCGTTGAAGCGGATGATCAACACGAAGGTGATCTATCCGCCGGCCGATGGTTCGATCGAAGCTTTGCTCGCCAGCTCCAGCATCGATCTCGCCGCTCGAACCCGCCAGATGGACGCTCCGAAGGCGCCTGAGCCGGTTCAAGGCGGAGCGGCCTGATGACGTCTGCATCGAGCCAGAGCGCAGCGGCCGCCTTTGATCCGCTGCGCCCTGATCTCATCCGTGTCGCCTATCGGATGCTTGGCTCAGTCGCCGATGCCGAAGACGTCGTGCAAGACGCTTTTCTGCGCTGGCTCGGTGTGGATCGTGAAGCGGTGCGCGAACCGGCGGCCTTTCTGCGCCGGATCGTGACGCGCCTGTGCCTCGACCGGCTCAAGTCGGCCAGGCATGGGCGCGAGACCTATGTCGGTCTCTGGTTGCCCGAGCCGGTCGTAGAGCCCGAGGAGAGCGGATTGGACGATGTCACCTTGCCGCTGCTGCTGGCGCTGGAGCGTCTGTCGCCGCTGGAGCGCGCTGCCTTTCTTCTGCACGACGTGTTCGGCCTCGACTTCGAAGAGGTCGAAAAAACGATCGGCCGGGAAGCGGCGGCCTGCCGGCAACTCGCCAGTCGTGCCCGCGCCCATGTGCGCGCCGATCGTCCGCGTTATCCCATGCCGAAGGAACGGGGTTTTGAGATCGCCGAGGCTTTTTTCGCCGCCTCTCGCAACGGCGACACGGAAAGACTGCGCGCGCTGCTTGCCGCCGATGTCACCATCTACGCCGATGGCGGCGGCAAGGCGCCGACGCGTCGGGCGCCGGTTATCGGGTTCGACAATGTCACCCGGTTCTTCGCGGCTGTCTTCGCCGTGACCAAATCCCGGCTCGTGCAGTATGGCCTGATCAATGGCTTGCCGGGCTTCGTCACCATCGAGCCTGGCGATGTTCTGCAAACGACGGCTTTGGAGATCGTGGACGGCCGTGTCGTCGCTATCTATGCCGTGCGCAATCCCGAAAAACTCAAGCACGTTGCCAGTGCTTTGCATTGACTGTCAGCGATCGAGAACGGCGAGAACCTCGCGCCCGGACACCGTTTGCCCCTTCGGCCAGCAATAGAACTGGGCCGGGCGGCCGATCGCCTCATCGAGGCGGGCGTGATAATCGGCGCGCGGAATTTCGACGGCGCCGAGCGTGATCAGATGCGGCGTGACGAATTGCGTGTCGAGCAGTTCGAAGCCGCCCTTGTTGAGCCGCGCCACCAGATGCACCAGCGCCACTTTCGACGCGTCGGTCTCGCGGTGAAACATGCTCTCGCCGAAGAAGGCTCCGCCGATGCTGACGCCATACAGTCCGCCGACGAGATCGCCGGTGGCACTATAGGCTTCGACCGTATGCACGTGACCCTGATCGAAGAGATCGCGATAGAGCTTGCGGATGCGCGTGTTGATCCAGGTGCTCGGACGGGCGAGGCCCATGCCGGCGCCGGAACATCCATCGATCACCGCGTCGAAGTCGCGATCGATCTGGATGTCGAAACGATCCGAACGTACCACTTTGGCGAGCGAGCGTGAGATGGCGAGGCCGTCGAGCGGGAAGATGCCGCGCTGCTCCGGATCGACCCAGAAAATCGACGGATCGTCGGCGCTCTCGGCCATGGGGAACATGCCGACCGAATAGGCGCGCAGCAAAAGCTGCGGCGTGATCTCAAAAACCTGACCGGCTTCGCTCATGACGTCTCACTCATGCGCAAAGGGTGGGTTCGCCCTTCGTCATCGTCAAGTGGCCCGCCGGCCAATCCCCGCCGGTTTACGGCTGTGAGGCATGACCTTTGCTGGGCAGCATTGCGATGTTTGCTCATCTCCCGCCGTAAAGAGGCGATAAAATGCAGGCCTAGATCAAATCGGCCCCATCGAAATACGATTTTTCGGAAGAATGGGCCGTAGCAAGGAGCAGCGCAGTTCCATGACAAACGTCTCATCTTCAATTCATCAGACAGCGGCCGGCGGCTATGCGGTGGGTGCCGATTTCTATACGAAGGGGCGGCCGGATTATCCAGGCGAAGTGTCGGAGTGGTTGCGCGATACCCTTGGCTTGCAGTCGGGGCGGGTGGTGGTCGACCTGGGCGCGGGCTCCGGCAAGTTCACCGGCTATCTGGTACGCACCGGCGCTTCGGTGATCGCGGTGGAACCCGTGCCGCAGATGCTGGAAAAGCTGGCGCAGGCATGGCCCGATGTTATCAGCCACCTTGGCACAGCCGACGCCATTCCGCTTCCCGATGGATTGGTGGATGCGGTGGTCTGCGCGCAGGCGTTCCACTGGTTTGCGCATGCTGGCGCCCTGAGCGAGATGTGTCGCGTCCTGAAGCCGGGTGGCCGCCTCGGATTGATTTGGAACATGCGCGACACATCGGTTGGCTGGGTCAAGCAACTCAACGCGATCGTCGATCGCTACGAAGGCGATACGCCGCGTTATGCCAATGGCGATTGGAAGAAAGCCTTTCCGTATGCGGGCTTCGGGCCGATGCAGACGGAGCATTTTCGCTATGGTCATACAGGCGCGCCGGAAGACGTCATCGTCAACCGGGTGCGTTCGACAAGTTTCATCGCCGCTTTGCCGGCAGACGAAGAAACCAAAGTGGTGGCCGAAGTGCGCGCCTTGATCGAGGCGACGCCGGAGTTGCACGGCCGCGATATCGTGACGACACCTTATGTCACCGATGCCTACAGCATGGTCAAAGTCGCGGGCTGATCAGTGCGAATTTTTGCATCGTCGAAACGTTGCATCTTGTAGCGAATGAGCAGGCAATAGCAGTGGGCCTGTTCTTCTCTCAGGAAATACGAGCGTGAAACCGCCCATCACAACGCGTTGAATGGTGGGCGCGGCGACGATCTTGTGATGCGTGCCGCGAGAATTGGTTGACAGCCTGGAAACCAATCGTCAGTCTCGTGTCTTACAACGAATAGAACCCGCTCTGGGGAGGTCCGATGATTGAAGCGCCGCGTCGCTCGCGCGTTTTTGGTGTTGGAGCGCTGTTGTGACGGGCGCGACGGTTGGGAGTATCACCCTCGGCCGGCAAGCTCCTCTCGGCCTGACAAAGCAACGGCCACCGTCGCGCTTCACGCGCCTGTTCAGTCTGGAATATCTCATCATGGGCGGCGCGATCGTCGCCCTGTTCGTACTCGTGGTATTGCCGCTCTGCTTCTTGCTGATCGGAAGTATCTGGGGTGAGAATGGCTTCACCCTCGAATATTTCGCCGAGGCTTTCTCTGGCCGGCTTTATGTTCAGGCACTCCTCAACTCGTTGATTTTGGGCGCTTGGACGGGATTGTTCAGCCTGCTGCTCGGACTGCCGCTGGCCTGGGCGGTGGCGCGCACGAACATACCGGGCAAGCCGCTCATCACCCTGACCGCCAATCTCTCCTATCTCTCGCCGCCGTTCCTGACCGCGATCGCCTTCGTCAATCTGTTCGGCCCCAACGCCGGCCTGATCAACGCCTTTTCTCGCGACGTCCTCGGTCTGCCTTGGCTCGGCTTCAATATTTTCTCCATGTCGGGCCTCGTTTTGGTCACGGTGCTGCACACTTTTCCTTACGTCTATCTGCTTGCCTCCAGCGCGCTCCAGTCGGTCGATGCGTCCTATGAGGAGGCCGCACAAATTTTAGGGGCCAGCAAATGGCGCACCGCGCTGGTAATCACGACGCCGCTGGTGATGCCGGCAATTCTGTCGGGCGTTCTCCTGGCCTTCGTGAATGCCATCGCCTTGTTCGGCTCGCAGGCGATCATCGGCCTGCCTGGCCGCATCGTAACCTTGCCAACGCGCATCTATTCGCTGTTCGACTATCCGCCGCAATACGGGCTGGCCTCGGCTTTGTCGTTGCTCTTCGTCTTCATCACGATCGCCGCGCTTTATCTGCAACGCGCCTATCTGGCCAAGCGCTCCTTCGTGACGCTGGGCGGCAAAGGCGCGCGGCCACAACTGATGGACCTGGGTTGGGTCAAATGGCCGCTTTTTGGCTTTTGCGTCTTGGTCTTTTTCATCGCGATCGCGTTGCCCTACATGACCTTGATCGCGGTTTCGCTTTCGAAGTCCTGGGGGCTTGCTTTCTGGCAGGGACTGACGCTCGAACATTACCGCTTCGTGCTGTTTGACTATGATGTCACACAGCGCGCCATCCGCAATTCGCTCGGGCTAGCGACCATCGCCGCCACCGTTGCCGTTTTTCTCGGCGCGATCATCGGCTGGATCGATATTCGTACGCATCTGCCTGGCCGTAAATTCCTCGACTATGCCGCCTTGGTGCCGCTCGGCTTGCCGGGGATCGTCATGGCGGTCGCGCTGATCCAGTTTTGGCTGTCGATGCCTATCGCGCTCTACGGCACCTTGGCGATCCTGCTGCTTGCCTATGTCGGCCGCTATATTCCCCTGGGCGTGCGCGCCGCCAACACGTCGCTGCGCCAGATCGATCCGACGCTCGAGGAAAGCGCCCGTATCCTCGGCGCGAGCTGGGGCCATACGCTCAAGGAGATCACCTTGCCGCTGATGCGGCCCGGTCTGTTTGCCGGTTGGCTGCTCGTCTTCGTGCCGGTCATCCAGGAACTCAGCGCCTCGATCCTGCTGTTCTCGTCGAGTTCGATGACGTTGGCGGTGGCGATCTATAACCTCTACGAAACAGGCTATACCGAGCCTGTCGCGGCGCTCGCCATGATCAATATGGCGATCATCGTCGTGGCCATCGCGCTGGCGCGCAAGATCGCCGGCGGCGGCATCGGCAAAGAGCCCGATAAAAACCTCACTGCGCAGGGAGGAACCGCCTGATGGCCGGTATCACGATCTCGTCGCTCTCCAAAAGCTATGGTGGGCGTCATCTGCGGTTGACGGCCGTGCAGGACCTCAACCTGTCGATCCAGGACAATCAGTTTATCACGCTGCTTGGTCCCTCGGGCTGCGGCAAGACCACGACGCTGCGGCTGATCGCAGGCTATGTCACGCCCGATACCGGTTCCATCCATGTCGGTGACAGGTTGGTCTCGTCGCCATCCGGCGTGGTCTCGCCCGAACGGCGCGGCATGGGCATGGTCTTTCAGAACTATGCGGTCTGGCCGCACAAGACCGTCTACGAGAACATTGCCTTCGGCTTGAAGCTCCGGAAGCTCTCCTCGACACAAGTCCGCGACAAGGTCGAGGCGGCGCTCGCTTTGGTCAATCTGAAGGGGCTTGCGGAGCGCTTCCCCAACGAGCTGTCCGGCGGTCAGCAGCAGCGCGTCGCGCTGGCGCGCTCGCTCGTGGTCGAGCCCGACATTCTGTTGTTGGACGAACCTCTTTCCAACCTCGACGCCAAGTTGCGGGAAAAGATGCGCGGCGAACTCAAGCAATTGCAGCGACGCACGGGCATCACCTTCATCTATGTCACCCATGATCAGGCCGAGGCCTTGGCCCTTTCGGACCAGATCGCGGTGATGCATGCCGGGCGGTTGCAGCAATTCGGCTCGCCGTTCGATGTCTATACCACGCCGGCGAACCGCGTCGTCGCCGACTTCATGGGGCTCGTGAATTTGGTTCCAGGCCGCATCCGGGCGATCAGTGGCAATACGGCTCAAGTCGAGGCCGATGGTGGGTTGGTTTTGCTCGCGTCATGCCCGGCCGAAATGGCGGTGGGCATGGAGATCGACATCGCGATCCGCCCCGAGAATATTCGATTGAGCGCCACACCCGAAGCCTTGGCCGGTGTCGTCAGCGAGCGAACCTTCCTTGGCAATCTGTGTGAATATGTCGTGGTCGCTCCTGGCGGGCAGGCACTGCGCGTTCAGACCCATCCCTTGCAGCAATTTTCTGTCGGCCAAAGCGTCGGCATCATCATCGATCCAAGCCAGTGCAGCCTGTTCGCGCGCGAGCCGGATGCCGTTGCATCGGCCGCGTGAAACCATCAGAGACGGAGACAGACATGAATCAACATGCAACCGTGCAAGGCGCCATCAAGAGCGAGGAGCACTGGACCAAGAAAGGCGATGTCGATCTCTTTCTATTTGAAAAGTATGTGAACCAACCCAGCGACGACAAAGGCACGATCCTGTTCGTGCACGGTTCGTCGATGGCCTCGCAACCGACTTTCGATCTCCATGTTCCCGGCCGACCGGATTCTTCCGTCATGGAATGGTTCGCCAAGCAGGGCTACGACACCTGGTGCGTCGATATGGAGGGCTATGGCCGTTCGACCAAGACCCGCGACATCACCAGCAATATCGCTGACGGCGCCGACGATCTGGCGGCAGCTTCCGAATATATCATGAAGCTGCGCGGCAACCGTCCTTTCCTGGTCTATGGGATTTCTTCGGGCGCGCTGCGGGCCGCGAGCTTCGCCGAGCGTCATCCCGAGCGGGTGCGCCGGCTGGCGCTCGACGCGTTCGTGTGGACCGGCGAGGGGAGCCCGACGCTGGAGGAGCGCAAGAAGAAGCTGCCGCAGTTCCAGGCGATGAAACGCCGGCCGATCGACCGGGCTTTCGTGCATTCGATCTTCGAGCGCGATCATCCGGGAACGGCCGATCACGCGACGATCGAGGCCTTCGCCGACGCGATCCTGGCGCTCGACGATTCCATGCCGACCGGCACCTATGTCGACATGTGCTCGCGCCTGCCGTTGACCGATCCGGCCAAGATCACAGTGCCTACGATCATCATGCGCGGCGAATATGACGGCATCGCCAGTTTCGAGGATCTGATGGCTTTCTATGAGCGGCTGCCGAATGCCGACAAGCAGTTCATCGTCATGCCCGGCATCTCGCATGCTTCGTTTCAGCAGAAAAACTACAAGCTGGTCTATCACATCCTGAGAAGTTTCTTCGAACAACCGGAGCCGCTCTATCGCGGCGAATGAACTGGCAAGAAATGGCCGGCTGCGTGCTGGAGAGGGCCGCAGAGGCTTTCTGACTGCAAGGGAACGGATATCAACGAACCAGGGAGGATCGCATGCGCAGACTGGCTTACACGATCGCGATGGGCACGGTGATGTCGCTGGGCGCGGTCAGCGTCACGCTCGCGCAGGACAGGGCCGACCTGGAGGCCGCCAAAAAGGAAGGCAAGGTCGTCTGGTATACGTCGACTCCGGTCGAGACCGGCCAGAAGATCGCGAAAATGTTCGAGGCGAAATACGGCGTCAAGGTCGAGATCTTCCGTTCGGGCGGCTCGGCGATCCTGCGCCGTTTCCTGCAGGAGGCGCAGGCCAAGCGCGTCAACGCCGATCTCCTCACGACATCGGATCCCGCAGCTGCGGCGGAGCTGGGCGACCAGGGCATGTTCGTCCCTTTCAAGCCGGTCAATTTCGATAAGATTCCCGACAGCGCGAAGGCTGCCGATGGCTCGTTCATCGCGCAACGGCTCAATATCATCACGATCTATGTGCGCAGCGACAAGATGCCGGCGGCGATGGCGCCACGCACTTGGGATGCCTTGCTCGATCCCAAATACAAGGGGATGCAGGTCATGACCGATCCGTCCTTCACGTCGCTTCAACTGACGGTGGTTGGCATGAACGCGAAGGAGAAGGGCTGGGGATATTATGAGAAGCTGCGCCAGAACGACATTATGATCGTGCAGAGCAACCAGCAGGTTTCCGACATGATCAAGCGCGGTGAACGCGTCATCGCCGCCGGCGCGCTTGATTCCTATGCGGCGGAGGATCGCCGGGACGGCCATCCGATCGAGACGATCTATCCGACCGACGGCACCTATGTGATCCCGTCTCCGACCTCGGTGGTCAAGGGCTCGCCCAATCCGAATGCCGGCAAGCTCCTGGCCGAATTCATGATCAGCGACGAGGTTCAGAAAATCTTCCCCGAAGAGGGCGCCTATTCGGCGCGCATCGACATGCCGCCACCAGCTGGCAGTCCCGCCGTCAAGGACATCAAGGTGATCGGCGTCGATTACGCCTTTCTGCGCAAGCAGGGACCGGCCGTGAAGAAGAAGTTCAATGAGATCTTTCAATAGGGCGGAGCGCGATGGCACGCTGAAAGATCGGCTTCGCGTCTTTATGCCTTGATCAGCGCGTAATAGGCGAAGAGCAGGATCGGCAGAGCCAGCGCGAGCCAGGATAGTACGTCCCAAAAACCGTCGCCAAGCAGGGCCGAGAGCAAGCCGAAGATGACCACGCCGCCGACGACAGCCGGCGCGCCGAAGATGCGCTTGAGCGGCCAACGCTTAGGCAAGGACGTCATCGGTTGCGCCTTTTTGGGTGAGCTGGAACTCCGAAGGGTGGGCATTTCCGTGGGAACGGCGAAGGCGCGCGAGCCATAGATAGAGCCCACTGCACAAAACGACGATCGCGCCTAGGTCGAGAAGCGCCCAGAGGATTTTCAGTGGCATGCCGCCGTAGTCGCCGAAATGCAGCGGCTTGGAAATGAACAGCGCCTGCGCATACCAGGGCAGGCTGCGCATGTCGGTGATCGAGCCGTCTTCCGCATTGATTAGGACCGGTATGATCAGTTTCGAGGTGAGGGGCTGATTGCCGCTGAGAAAGACATCATAGTGATGGGGGCCGGCCATCATGGTGCCGGGCATGGCGACGGTGGCAACGGTCATGCCGGGCGCGGCCGCGAGCGCGGTCTCGATGGCCGATTGCGCTGAGATGATTTTCGAAGGCGCGGGTGCGTTGCGCCAGGGGCCGAGCATGTCGGCGAGCTCGGTCGCCATCCAATGATTGGCGATCTGCTCCGAGAATGTGTTGATGATGCCGGTCAGGCCGACGGCCAGGAGCCAAACGGTCAGCAGAATACCGCTGAGATTGTGCAGATCGAGCCAATAGACCCTTCGGCTGGTCTTGCGCACGGTTCCGAAATCGAGACGCCGCATGAACGGCGCATAGACGACGACGCCCGAAACGATCGAGGCGACGAAACACAGGCCGATGACGGCCAGGATCCACATGCCCACGTCGTCGAGCAGAAGTTCGGCGTGGAGATCCCGGAGGAATTGCATCGGCGGGCTGCGGATGCGGTCGCCCGTGCGCATGACCGCGCCGGTGCGGGCATCGACGGTGACGATCGCCGTCAGCTTGCGGGACTCCACCGAAGTGGCCATCTCCATGTTCCACAGCGGTTCATCACGCACCGCCGTGGCGAAGCGGACGGTTTCGCCAGGGCGGGCCTGGCGCGCGATCTCGATCAAGCGGTCAAGCGGCAGGTGCGGCGTCGTTGCCGCCGCGGACGTATCAGGGATCGCGCGCTGGCCGAAAGCCCGGTCGATGTCCTCGTGAAAGATCAACGGCAATCCGGTCACGCATAGGAGCAGCAGGAAGAGCATGGAGACCAGGCTCGTCCAGGTGTGCACGCGGATCCAGATGCGAAGCGATTTCGAGGTCATGGATCTACCATGTCATGCGCAGGCTCGCAGTCACGACGCGGCCTGTACCATAGAAACAGGCGCTGAGGGTTTGGCAGGTCGAAACATAGGCGCGATTGAAAATGTTCTGCGCGTTGATGGCGACCGTCGCTCCTTTCAAGGTCGGGCTCAAGTTCGCCAGATCATAGCGCAGCGCCGCATCGACCAAGGCATAGTCGGGAATGGCGAGCGTGTTGGCCGCATCGCCATAGGATTTGCCGGTGTAGCGAACGCCGGCGCCGAGGCTCAGACCGCGCGCCGCGCCGTCCTGGAACGTATAGTCCGCCCACAAGGCCGCCTGGTGACGTGGCACATTAATGAGTTGCCGACCGAGTTGCGCTGCGGTGTTAGACTTCGTCACTTTGGTGTCGGTGTAGGTATAAGACGCGATGAGTTTGAGGCCTTCGGTAAGCGAAGCCGTGGCTTCCAATTCCAAGCCTTTCGACCGGGCTTCGCCCGTCTGGACTTGAGGGGCACCCGGTATGCCGGAGGGATTGGACGTGAGAACGTTCTGTTGCGTGATGTCGAAGACGGCGGCCGTCAGCATTACATTGGTGCCGACGGGTTGATATTTGACGCCGGCCTCGATCTGTTCGCCCGTGGTCGGGCGAGACGGGCCGGTGGTCGTGACGGCGATCGTCGGTTGAAAAGACCGCGCATAGGCCACATAGGGCGACAGGCCGAAATCAAAAACATAGTTCAAACCGGCACGGCCGGAAAAAGCCGAGTCGCTTTGATTGAGCTTGGTGCCCTTGATGTAATCGCGGGTTTCCGTCGAAACCCAGTCATGCCGGCCGCTCAACGTCAGACGCCAGCGATCGAACGCGATCTGATCCTGAACATAGAGGCCAAGCTGGTCCTGAACCTGTCCCGTATAGGTGGTCAATGGCGGCGGCGTGACCGGTTGGCCATAAACCGTGTTGAAGATGTTGATGGACGGGGCGGGGCCGAAATATTGTTTGAAGATGCTCGTCGAGTGCCGGTAGTCGAGCCCGAACAGAGCCGTATGCGCCAGCGGCCCGGTGTTGAAATGCGCTTCCGCCTGGTTGTCGACCGTGAACGCATCGGCCTTTTCCGGCACCCGGAAAGCGAAACGATTGAGCGTGTACATATTGGCGGCGAGGCCGGCCTGTCCGATGACCGCCTTGATATTGGTATCGATGGCCGCATAACGCAGATTTTGGCGCAGCGTCAAAGCGTCGTTGACGCGATGTTCGAGCTGATAGCCCGCCCAATATTGCGTGCGGCCGTAGTGATCGAAGTTGGGTTCGCCGACGAATTTGTCGATCGGAATCTTGCCATAGGGATTGGGATAGAGGGTGCCGCGCGCCGGTAGGAATTGAATGGCGACGCCGGTGTCGTCGCGCTGGAAGGAGCCAAGCACCGTCAGGGTCGTGTCGGCATTCGGCCGCCAGGTGAAGGATGGCGAGATCACGCCACGGAAATCATCGACATGGTCGATCTGCGTGCCGCCGGCATGCACCAGTCCGGTGACGCGATAGAGAAATTCGCCGGTGGGGCCGACAGGGCCGCCGACGTCGAAGGCGGCCTGGCCGCGACCAAAGGTATCCGCTTGAAATTCGACGGTGCGGATGGGGGTGGATGGCGGCAGCAGGCTGACGAGGTTGATCAAGCCGCCGGGCGCGATTTGGCCGTAGAGCGAGGACGAGGGGCCTTTCAGCACTTCGACCCGTTCCAGCATGAAGGGATCGACCTTTGGTCGCCCGAACAGGCCGGTGCCGTAGGGCAATTGCATGCCGTCGAGATAAAGAACGGGCTCGAAACCGCGAATACGGATCGTCTCGAAGCGCACATCGTTCGGATTGGAATTGACAGAGACGCCAGCCGTGTAGCGCAGAGCCTCGACCACCGTCCGGGCGTTCTGGTCGCGCATCTGATCGCGCCCGACCACCGAGATCGCCTGCGGCGTTTCCAGCAGGGGCGTATTGGTCTTGGTGCCGGCCAGGCTACGGCCGGCGACATAGCCGTTGATCGGGCCGTTGCCCTGCTCGATGGTGGTCGCGTTGCGGGAGGGGACGGCGGGGACCGGCGTTGCGGCCTGAACAACAGGGCGAGGGCGCGTGCGTTCACCGGCATTGGCGCGCCGGACGGCCCGCGGTCGTGAAACGTTCGCCTGCTGCGTGTGCCGCGCGGCGCGCGGTGCGATCCGTCTTTGCGCCGGGGCATCGACGGTGACCGCGGGCAAACTGCTGGCACCGTTGGTCGTCTGCGCGGAAACCTGATCGATGCCGAAGGCGAGCGTGGCATAAGCCGTTGTGAGCATGAGGATGCCCTGCATTCGGAACGTCGACGTCATCAAATTCTCCCGCTGAGATACGGATCACGGCTAGCGGGGCATCGCCAATTTGGTCAAACGCGGCGCTTTGCATATCCTGCGGATACAAGTCACATCCTGCGCGCATCGACGCTTCTACCGTCAAATAGTTCCCCTGCGTGACGGCAAAGACACAGAATATATTTAGACAATTTAAAAAATATGCTTCCGCCGCAGGGACATTTTGTATTTCGCTCGCCAGTTTGTAGTATTTCGCCATCCAATTTGTATTGATGGCAACATGACACCGCGCCGCTCCGTGCCGAAATCGTCCGATGGGACCTCCGCCAGAGGACACGGGAGCGCCCCTGTCGAGAGCACGACGACCGGGCCGCGCGCCAACGGCGCGTTCCGCCGCACGCGAGGCCCATCGGCCCAGACCGTCAGCGGACAAAGCGAACACAGCGTTGAATTGCTGCTGACAAACCAGAGCGGCGACGTGCGGTTGAAGTACGCGACATATCCGGCAAAGGAAGGTGAGTTCGCGAAGCTTTCCGATACATGGATTCATCTGTGCCGTGATGGCGGCGGCCATCTTTATAGAACGACAGATGGCAACAAGCTCGATGGACAAATGCGGCCGGGCGTTGTCGCGCTGGCCGGTCCCGATGCGCGCGTCGTCGGTGCCTGGCCGTCGATGAGCCTCTTGAGCCTGGGGATATCGGCCGACAAGCTCGGCGCCATCATGGCCGATCTGCGTCGGCAAGGCAGCGTCGGTTCGATCGATTACTCGCGCTTCTATCAAGATCCGTTGCTTGAGCAGCTGCTGATCGCCATCGCGGCCGAAGCGGAAACGCATGCGCTGTCGACGCTTTTCATCGAACACGCCTTGACACTGCTGGTGCTACGGCTCACCGCGATGCCGCCGAAAAATGCCGAGGGTGCGTTGTCATCGCGGCAGTTGAATCATGTTTGCGATTTCATCGCCGAACATCTGTCGGATGACATCTCCCTGCCGGCTTTGGCCTCCATCACGGGGTTGAGTACGGCCGAATTCAGCCGGCGCTTCAAGACGAGCACCGGCGAGGCGCCCTATGCCTATGTTACGCATCAACGTATCAGACACGCCATGTGGCTTCTGCGCGATGCATCGGTCAGTATCGACAGCATCGCCAAGCGCGTTGGCTATCTGAATGGAAGCCAGTTCGCCCGCGCCTTCCAAAGAGTGGTGGGGCGCTCTCCGACGCGCTGGCGCCGAGGCGATGCCGCGAATTCCTGATGTGCTTCCGCGTTTTTTCTTTCAGTGCCGGTTCGTCGCGTCGTCGAAGCGCAGCACATTGCCGAACGGATCGGTGAGGTTCATGTCCTTGGCGGTCGGGCTTGGCCGCGCGAACCGGGCCTTCTTGGCGTGCAGTTCCGCCGCGAGAGCTGGAATATCGTGCCCGCGGATATAGACGGCGCTGCCGGGCGTGCCGTCGCCGTAATGTTCGCTCAGATGCAGTTTTATGCCGGAGCGCGACACCTGTATGTAGAGCGGCGCATTATCATCGAAGCGATGTTCCCAATCGATCTGGAAGCCAAGGAAGTCGACGTAGAATTCCTTGGCTTTCGCGATGTCGTAGATGCGCAGAATGGGAATGGCGGCGTCGAGTTCTAGACGAGACATGGTGTGATCCTCTGCTCGTTTGCGACCCGACGCTCTTTTAACGGGAGGTATCCATCCCGCCGGTCGCCAGAAATTTTTCCAGCCAGTGAATGTCGTATTCGCCGTTCTGCATGTCGGCGTTGCGCACCAAAGTGCGGAACAGCGGCAGCGTCGTCTCGACACCATCGACGATGAATTCGTCGAGCGCGCGGCGCAGGCGCAGCAGCGCTTCGTTGCGGCTGCGGCCGTGGACGATCAGCTTGCCGACCAGCGAGTCATAATAGGGCGGGATCGAATAGCCCTGGTAGACGGCTGAATCGACGCGCACGCCCAGGCCGCCCGGCGGATGGAAATAGCTGATGCGGCCGGGCGAGGGGCGGAACGTCGCGTGATGTTCGGCATTGATGCGACATTCGATGGCGTGGCCGGAAATGCGCACGTCGTCCTGGGTGATCGTCAGCGGCGCGCCGGCGGCGATCTTGATCTGCTCGTTGACGAGGTCGATGCCGGTGATCATTTCGGTCACCGGATGCTCGACCTGAATGCGCGTGTTCATTTCGATGAAATAGAACTCGCCGTCCTCGTAGAGGAATTCGATCGTGCCGACGCCGAGATAGGCCATCTCGCGCATCGCCTTGGCGACGATCTCGCCGATCTTTTCACGCTCCTCGACATTGAGCGCGGGCGAGGGGCCTTCTTCCCACACCTTCTGGTGGCGGCGCTGCAAGGAGCAGTCGCGCTCGCCCAGATGAATGGCATTGCCCTGGCCGTCGCCGAGCACCTGGATTTCGATGTGACGCGGCTTCTCGAGATATTTTTCCAGATAGACCGCGTCGTCGCCGAAGGCGGCCTTGGCTTCGGTGCGCGCGGTTGCCAGCGCATCGACGAGATCGTCTTCGGTGCGCGCCACTTTCATGCCGCGACCGCCGCCGCCGGCCGCCGCTTTAACGAGCACGGGGAAGCCGATCTCCTTGGCGACTTTCATCGCCTCGACATCGTCGGTGACGCCGCCTTCGGAGCCGGGCACGCAGGGAATGCCGAGACGGCGCGCCGTCTTCTTGGCTTCGATCTTGTCGCCCATGGTGCGGATATGTTCCGCCTTGGGGCCGATGAAGGTGATGCCGTGATCGGCGCAGATGTCGGCGAAGCGGGCGTTCTCCGACAGGAAGCCATAGCCCGGATGCAGCGCATCGGCGCCGGTGATCTCGCAGGCGGCGAGCAGGGCCGGGATATTGAGATAGCTGTCGCGGGCGGTCGGCGGGCCGATGCACACCGATTCATCGGCCAGCTTGACGTGCATGGCATCGGCATCGGCGGTGGAGTGAACCGCGACCGTGGCGATCCCGAGTTCCTTCGCCGCGCGCAGAATGCGCAGGGCGATCTCGCCACGGTTGGCAATGAGAATCTTGTCGAACATCGGCTGGGCCGCCTGTCTATTCGATCACGAGCAGCGGCGCGCCATATTCGACCGGCTGGCCGTCGTCGACGAAGAGCGCCGTGATCGTGCCGGCGCGCGGCGCGACGATTTCGTTGAAAGTCTTCATCGCCTCGACGAGGAGGATCTTCTCGCCTTCCTTCACGACGCTGCCGATCTCGACGAAGGGCTTTGAATCGGGGCTCGGGCGGCGATAGGCGGTGCCGACCATCGGCGACTTCACGGTGCCGGGATGTTCGACGGGGGCCGAAGCCGGGGTCGCTGCGGCGGGCGTGGCGATCGGGGTGGGCGGCGGCGCGACGACGGCGGCCGGAGCGGCGGCGATCACGGTCGCCGGCTGGCGCGAAACGCGCACGCGCATGTCGTTATGTTCCACCTCGATCTCCGACAGATCGAGACGCCCCAGGATCGCGCCCAGTTCCTCGACCAGCGAGGTATCGAACCGGGGTTTGTCGTCTTCGGGCTTCTTGGTCATGCAGTGTTAGCTCTTCTTCTTTGCCGCGAGCGCCACCAGCGCGTCGACGGCCAGGTCATAGGACAGGGATCCAAACCCAAGGATGACGCCCCCTGCCACCGGCGAAATCAGCGAGCGGTGGCGGAAGCTTTCCCGGGCATGGACGTTGGAGAGATGAACCTCGATCACGCTGGCGCCGGAACCGGAAATGGCATCGCGCAGCGCGACGGAGGTGTGGGTATAGGCGCCGGCGTTGAGAATGACGCCCGCGCCGGCGCGGCCGGCTTCCTGGATCCAGTCGACCAGATCGCCCTCATGGTTCGACTGGCGGCATTCCAACGTCAGGCCGAGCGCCTTGGCCTTGGCGACAAGCCGGGCCTCGATGTCGGCGAGGGTTTCCGAGCCATAGATCTGCGGCTCGCGCGTGCCGAGCAGATTGAGATTGGGTCCGTTGAGGACATGGATGGCTTGCATCGGCGGCTCGGCAGACGGCTCGATAATCGGAGGAAACGTATGCGGGAGCACGCCCGCCGGGGTGCCTCATAGCCCGGTTATCCTTGGGATGGAAGGGTTTGCAGGGGCGGGACCGGCTTTGCGCACCGAAAGGCGGGCAGGGATTCTGGTTGTCTGAGAACAAAAGAGAACAAAAAAGAACAAAACATGAAAATTCTTCGTGCAATGGGATCGTGCTTCTGGCAGCATCGCCCTCGATCACCGCATGGGCGGCGACAGGTTGGGAGTTGGCGATGGTGACGAAGACGATCGTTCTGGCTGTGGGATTGGCGCTGGTGGCGGGCGTGGCGGTGGCCAAGGAAACCGTGGTGCGGCGCTCGACCGATGCCGGCAAGGCGGTTGATGTGTGGAGCCATTCGTCGATGCGGCCGGATTGCTCGACCAAGGCGCCGGTGGTGACCATCGTGCAGCAACCGGGCAATGGCACGGTGAGCGTCAACGAGGGACCGCGTTTCCTCTCCGGCAATCGCGGTGATTTCGCCAAGTGCAACGGTCAGACCGGCTTTGGCAGCCATATCGTCTATCAGCCTAAGGCAGGTTTCGAAGGGCAGGATCGATTGCGCTACACCGTGCGTTTTGACTCAGGCACGGAGCTGACGGTGAGTGCGCAGGTGCGTGTCGGCACGGTGCCACGCAACGACGAGGGGTGGCATCCGGCGAGCACCGCCGACAATGCGACGGCGACGCCGCAGCAGGCGGCGGCGCGCTAGCCTACCGCTCCAAGTCACTGGTCACTGAGAGGAGAGGCCGATGATTGGTTACACAATGGTCGGAACCAAGGACTTGGAGAAATCTCTGCGTTTCTATGATCCGCTGTTCGCTGAAATGGGCTTGGATCAATGTTGGCGGGACGAGCAGTCGGCCTCCTGGGGAGACAAGTCCGACGAGACCGTCCCGCGTTTCTTCACCGGCTATCCGTTCGACGGCAGGGACGCGAGCGTCGGCAATGGCGGTATGACGGCCTTTCTGGCGGCCGATGCCGCTACCATCGATCGCCTGCATGCGCTGGCGATGCGCAATGGTGGCTCCGATGAAGGCAAGCCAGCGTTCCGGCCGCAATATAGCGAGACGTTCTACGCCGCCTATGTGCGAGATCCGGATGGCAACAAGCTGGCTTTCGTTTGTTATGAGGCGAAATGAAAATCCCCGGAGCGGGGCTCCGGGGATTTCAAATTCGCGCTGGGTTTAATCCGCAGTCGATCAGATGCAATCGGTCTTGCCGCATTTGCGCAGGTTGCTGATCTTGTCCTGCAGCTTTTCGGCACCGACGGCACCGACGACGATTTCGCTGCCGACGATGTAGGACGGCGTGCCGTTGAGGCCGAGGGTCTCGGCGATGTTCATGACTTCGCCGAGGCCGGCGCGGACGTCCGCGCTCGCCATGTCGGCTTGCAGCCTGTCGAGATTGGCGCCGGCTTCTTCGGCGACGGCAAGCGCCTGCGCCTTGCCGACCGGACCGCGGCTGCCACCGAGAAGCTTCTGGTGGAACTCCCAGTATTTCGCGGGATCGATCTGTTTCTTCAGCGCCATCGCCACCTGGGCAGCCTCGACAGAGCCCGGGCCGAGAACCGGAAATTCTTTAAGGATAACACGTAGATCGGGATTATCTTTCATCAGTTGCGAGAGGTCGTTGAGGGCGCGTTTGCAATAGCCGCAATTGTAATCGAAGAATTCCACCAGCTGGATCTTGCCGTCCGGATTGCCCAGCACGGTCTGATATTTCGACTGGAAAATCTGCGGGCTGAGCTTGGCGACCGACTCCTGCTTGCGGGTCTCTTCCTGCGCCTGGGTGTGGCGCTCCATCTCCTCCAGCGCCAGGCGCATGACGTCCGGGTTTTTCAGCAGATAGTCCTTGATGATGGCCTCGACCTGCGCCCGCTCGGTCGTCGGCGTGACGACGGCGGGGCTGCGGGCGAGAATGCCGACGCCGAAGGCAAGCAGGGCGACCACCGCGAAGGCGGCGATCTTACCGGCGGTCGAATCGAGAAAACGCATGTCCACATCCAGAAAGAGGGTATTTGGTCTCAATCTATAGGCCGAAAGCGGCTGAATCGCGAACGCGAACGGGACACTTTGGTGTGAACGGCCACAATTGCGGATGTTACCGCGCCCTCAATCCTTCGGCGGGCGATATTCGAGGATGTCGTCGGCCTTCAGCCAGCCCGGGGAATTTTCCTTGAACTGCCGTTTGGCCCGGTCGGCCTGGGTGCGGGCCTCGACGAATTTGCCGACCAGGAACAGGCCCTGGGCGGCGCTCAGCATGGCATTGGCCTGATCGCCCTTGCGCTCATAAGCCATGGAGAGGAATTGGAAGGCGTCGGCGTTGTCGTCTTCTTCCTGGGTGACGCGGGTGAGAACCTTGATCGCGTCATTGGCATAGGTCGGATTGTTGGTCGCCACATAGGCGTGGCCGAGCATGACGCGGATCGGCACGCCGCGCGGCGCCAATGCGGCGGCTTTGCGCAGCGGCTCGATGGCCTGGCCGGCACGCCCGGCTTCGAGCAGGGTCTGGCCTTTCAACTCGTGAAAGTAAGCATTGTTCGGCTGGGTCGCGATCAAAGCGTCGATCTGCGATAGCGCATCGGGCAGGCGGCCGTTGCGATAAGCGGCGACGGCGCGGGCATAGCGGGCGGCGAGCGACGTGTCGCTCAATGGATAGCGCCGGCCGGTCTCGGCCGTATTGCCGATGAAGGCGATGACCTTGGCGCGCACCAGATCATGCCGTGCCTGCAGGGCGGGATTTTCCGGCTTGTTGAAGTTGGGGCTGCGGCGCGATTGTTCCTGCAAATTGGAGATGCGCTCGGCCGGCAGCGGATGCGACAGCAGATAGGGATCGATCGCCTGCGACTTGAACAGCATTTCGTTTTGAAAGCGCTCAAGGGTCGTCAGCAGGCCTTTCGGCGATTGGCCGGTGGCGTTGAGATATTTGACGGCGGCGATATCGGCGGCCTGTTCCTCGCCGCGCTGATAGGAGAGCAGGGCGCGTCGCACCATTTCCTGGGGGCCGAGAATGGCGCCCATGGCGCCACCGGAGTCGACGCCGACCTGGCGGCTGCGCGCCGTGCCGACCACAGCGCCGGCGCCGAGCAGCATGCCGGCCACCGCATAGATTTGCGCATTAGCCAGTTCGAGGCGCTGGCGCACCAGATGGCCGCCGGCGATATGGCCGGTTTCATGGGCGATGATGCCGATGATTTCGCTTGGCGTCTTGGCTTCCATCAAGGTGCCGAGATTGATGAAAATCTTGCGGCCGTTGGCGACGAAGGCGTTGAAGGCGCGATCCTGCACCAGGATGATCCGCGTCGCGCCAGCATTGACGCCGGCCGCCTTGAAAATCGGCGTGGCGTAGTCGCGCATCAATTGCTCGGTTTCCGCGTCGCGCACGATGATCTGGCTGGAACTTTGCGCTTGCGCCGGCCGGCTGACCGTCTGGCCTGCCATGATCAAGGCGCAGGCGATCAGCGCTAGGCGCTTCGCGCGATACGCGCTAGGGCTGCGCCGCGCGGATGATTTCGATGGATTTAGCGTCGGCACGTCCGGATTTGGGTGGTCCGGCAGGCGGGTCATTGGCAACTCTTGAGCAATTCTGGGGCGTATTCGGTTCAGCTAAGGCAGGCAGTATGGCGATAGAACGGCGGCAGGGACAAGAGCGGGCGCGCAACGAGGCGGCGTTGCGCAGCCGGGTGGCACCCTTCCTGGCGATGGAAGTGTTCAAGGAGGCTGCGACGCTCGAAAGCGCCGGGCGGCGCATCATCCGGATGGAGACCGGCGAGCCATCGGCGCCGGCGCCGCGCGTCGTGCGCGAAGCGGCGATCCGAGCGCTGGAAAACGGCCGCATCGGCTATACGCAATCGCTCGGTCTGCCATCGCTGCGCGCCCGCATCGCCCAGCACTACCAGGAGACCTATGGCGTTCACGTGCCCATGGAACGGGTGGCGGTGACGACCGGCTCTTCCGGCGGTTTCATTCTGGCGTTTCTGTCATTGTTCGATGCCGGCGCCCGCGTGGCCGTCGCGGCGCCGGGCTATCCGGCCTATCGCAATATTCTCGAAGCCATCGACGTGGAGGTGGTGACGCTCGAAACCATGGCGCGCGACCGTCATGCGGTGACGGCCGCCATGATCGAGGCAGCCCATGCGCAGCGGCCGCTCGATGGCGTGTTGTTGATGAGCCCGGCCAATCCGACCGGGACGATGATGAGCGATGAAACCCTGGCCGAGATCAGCGCCACCTGCCAGCGGCTCGGCATCGCTTTCGTCTCCGATGAAATCTATCACGGCCTGACCTATGAACGTCCGGCGCAGACGGCGCTCGCCTTCGGCGATCAGGCCATCATCGTCAATTCCTTTTCCAAATATTATTGCATGACCGGCTGGCGCATCGGCTGGCTGGTGCTGCCGGACTGGCTGATCCGCTCGGTCGAGCGGCTGTCGCAGAGTTTTGCGATTTCGCCGCCGACCTTGAGTCAGATCGCCGCGGAGAAAGCCTTCGATGCGATCGGCGATCTCGAAACCGTCAAGGCCGGCTATGCTCGCAATCGTGCCTTGCTGATCCAGGAATTGCCGCGCATCGGCCTGGGCGATTTTCACCCCGCCGACGGTGCTTTCTATCTCTATTGCAACGTCAGCCGCTTCACCAATGACTCGCTCGATTTCTGCAAGCGCATGCTCGACGAAGCGGGCGTGGCGGCGACGCCGGGCGTCGATTTCGATCGTGAACACGGATCGAGCGCGGTGCGCTTTTCCTTCGCCGGCTCGTATGACGACATCGTCGAAGCGTTGGAGCGCTTGCAGCGTTGGCTGCCGAAAGCCTGAAACGACAAAGCCGGGCAGAAGCCCGGCTTTGCTGATTAGTTGATTGAAGCGACTTGCCCTAGCTGCCGCTCAAGGTCGACTTGGCGCGCTGCCACCAACCACCGCGCTTCTGTTGCGGGGCGGGGGCCTCGGGCAGCAATTCGACTTCGCGATGCACCGACTTGGCTTCTTCCGACGCAGTCGCTTCGGCGGCGACTTCCTTCACGGCGATCGGCGCTGACGGCTGTTCCGCCTCGTGATGGGCGTGCACCGGTTCTGTCGGCGCCAGCGAAGCCGGCGTGACATCATGCACGGTTTCGAGATGCGACACCTCGGCCTCGTCGGCGGACGCAGCATAAGGCGCGAATTCGGGCTCGGGCTGGCCGTCGTCGGTTTTCACCCACGCGCCTTCCTGGGCGCGGCGCGGTTCATATTCGTCGCCGTCGCTGTTGCGCGGCAGGCCATAGGGGCCGCGACGATTGTTCCGGCGCGTCCGCCGGCGTCCACGTCCCTCACGATTCTCGCGGCCTTCCCGCTCCTCGCCGTTGACCGTCTCGCCATTCTCGTCGGTGGCTTCGACCTCCGCTTCACCGTTGAACGGTGCTTCGAGGCCGGCGGCGACCGCCAGGGCATCGTCGGATGGCTGCGGCGCGGACGGATCGATGCCGGAGGATTCGCGGTTGCGGCCACGACGACGGCGACGACGGCGGCGACCGCCTTCCTGTTCGCCGTCCGAACGGGCTTCCTGGCTCTCGTTCTGCTCTTCGCTCTCGTCTTCTTCGGCCTCGTCGCCTTCTTCCACATCATAGGGCGAGATGGAATCGACACGCACCAGTGGACGCGGCGCGGCAGGCACGGGCGTTGCCGTCGCCGGCTCGCCGCGTTCGAGCGAATGATAGACCGAGCCCGACAGGGTGTCGTCGGCAAGCACGGTGATGGCGACGCCGAAACGCTCTTCCAGCTCTCTGAGATGGGCGCGCTTCTGGTTGAGGATGTAGAGGGCGACGACGCTGCGCGTCTTCACCGTCATATTGTGGGTGGCGTTGCGGATCAGCGCATCTTCCAGAACGCGCAGCACGTGCAGGGCGATCGACGAGGTCGAACGCACCGTGCCGGCGCCGGCGCAATGCGGGCAGACCACGCTGGAGCCTTCGAGCACGCCAGGGCGCATGCGCTGGCGCGACATTTCCAACAGGCCGAAATGCGAGATGCGGCCAACCTGGATGCGGGCACGGTCGGCCTTCAGCGCTTCCTTCAGACGTCGTTCGACGGTGCGATTGTTTCGGTGTTCCTCCATGTCGATGAAATCGACGACGATGAGGCCCGCGAGATCGCGCAGACGCAGCTGCCGCGCCACTTCGTCGGCCGCTTCGATATTGGTGCGAAGCGCCGTGTCCTCGATATTGTGCTCGCGAGTGGAGCGGCCCGAGTTCACGTCGATGGCGACGAGCGCCTCGGTCGAATTGATAACGATATAGCCGCCCGACTTCAGGGTGACCTGGGTCGAGAACATGCCGTCGAGCTGCTGCTCGACGCTGTATTTGGCGAAGAGGGGCTGCGGCTCGTTCCACAGGCGCACGTTGCGCACATGGCTTGGCATCAGCATGCCCATGAAGCTGCGCGCTTCCTCGAAGCCGGCATCACCCGAGACGGTGATGTCGTCGATGTCCTTGTTAAAGAGGTCGCGGATCGAGCGCTTGATCAGCGAGCCTTCTTCGTAGACGAGGCTGGGGGCCGTGGATTCGAGCGTCAATTCGCGCACCGATTCCCACATGCGCAGCAGATATTCGAAGTCGCGCCGCACTTCCTGCTTGGTGCGCGAGGCGCCGGCGGTGCGCAGGATCACGCCCATGCCTTCCGGCACGTCGAGTTCCTGGGCGATTTCCTTGAGGCGCTTGCGATCCTCGCCATCGGTGATCTTGCGGGAAATGCCGCCGCCACGCGCCGTGTTCGGCATCAGCACCGAATAGCGGCCGGCGAGCGACAGATAGGTGGTCAGGGCCGCGCCCTTGTTGCCGCGCTCTTCCTTGACGACCTGGACGAGCAGGACCTGGCGGCGGCGGATGACTTCCTGAATCTTGTATTGGCGACGGCTGCGCGCGGCACGGCGCGGCATCTCCTCTAGCGCGTCGCCGCCGAGCATTTCGACATGCTCTTCTTCTTCGTCCTCGCCGGCGCCGTCCTCGTCGTCCTCATCCTCGTCGTCGGAGGTGGCTTCGGCATGGTCGCCGTTGTGCTCTTCGCCGTCTTGGTTGTCTTCGGATTGGCTTTCCTCGACTTGGCCTTCGTCGCTTTGGCGCGCTTCGACCGGTTCGACCTCATGCGAGGCTTCGACGGCGACAGGCTCATCGGTTTCGGCCGGTTGCAGGGCTTCGATCGGTTCGGGAGGCGTGGCGTCCGAGCCCTCGATCAGGCGCGCCGGCTCTTCGGCCGCAGAAGCCGCTTCGGCGACCGGCACGGCCTGATGCTCGTCCTCGCCGTGATGGGGCAGGAAATCCGCGTCGGGCTGTTCGGCCGGAATGTCGAGAGCAGGCTCGCCATTCTCACCGTTGATTTGCTCGCCGTCTTGAAGTTCGCCGTCCTGCAATTCGCCGGAAACGGTCTCGTCGCCATGGGCGGCGCGACGTTCGGAGCGATCGCGGCCGCGCCGGTTGCGGCGGCTGCGGCGGTTGGAGCGGGGCTCTTCCTCTTCCTCTTCACTGTGCTGGCGGGCTTCCTCTTCGAGGAGCGCCTGCCGATCAGCGACGGGGATCTGATAATAATCCGGATGGATTTCCGAGAAGGCGAGGAATCCATGGCGGTTGCCGCCATATTCGACAAAGGCCGCCTGAAGGGACGGTTCGACCCGTGTCACCTTGGCGAGATAGATATTGCCTCTGAGCGGTTTCTTATTGGCTGCCTCGAAATCGAAATCCTCAATGCGGTTACCGCGCAGCACCACAACCCGGGTCTCCTCCGGGTGCGATGCATCTATAAGCATCTTGTTGGCCATAGGGGTCTCTTGTGACTCTGTCTTGATGGGCCCGCGACGGCGGCGACGCGGAAAATCCGCGTGCTGATGCGCGCTCCGCCGTGAGGCGGGGCGAGGGCGTCGGAGCCGGATGGATGGAAAAAGCTGTTAATGTCGGGACAAGGTCGATCGCGTTCCGCAGCGAAGCCGGCATTGGCCGGTCGGTAACGGGACGGAGCGAATTCATGGGGGAGGGAGCGGCGCGTCTATCGACGCGACCGGGATCGCCTCTCCGGGGAAAGGTCGTTGCCTGGATGTTTCGTCTGCGCTGTCCGGGCCTGTCGCCCTTCGCGTGACGGATCATTGCCTACTCACCTGTGCACATCAGCGTGCGCCGGCGCCGGATGGGCCGGAATGCCTGACCGCGGGCCACATGACCATTCAGGTGGCGGCCGCGCCGGAGTTGAAACCGTCTGATGCAAACCCCGTAAAACTCGGGAGGCACTTCGACTGGACCGCGACGCCCCTCCTGGGTGCGCCGTCAGGCTGGCCCGCGTCCGGCAGGCATTTGATACATATGACGGTTGTGAGAGTCTGACAAGTTTCCTGACGACTGTGGCGAAAGAGCCACAGAGTTTGGTAACCGCGTGCGCGCTCGTTACCGGGCGTTAACCCCTGCGCGACTATGGCTTACAAGAGATTAAGACCGGTCACACTTGGCGGATTCCGGGCCAAATGCGCTCCAGCACTGCATTTTTTCATGAAGGTTCCCGTCGGACCAGCCGGTCCGCGGTCCTGGCGTTGACCCTGTTCGCGGGCTGTCTCTATCCGGCGGCTGGGCAGCAGGGGACGGAAACACCTCGCAATATCTCTACAGCCACGATCAAGCCTAGTGGAACGCCGATCGTCACGGCGGCGCGGATCGTGCGTCAGGACGACCTGACACGGTTGGTTTTCGACATTTCCGAGCCGGTTACGCCCCGGGCCTTCGTCATGAGCGGGCCAAACCGGGTGATTCTCGATCTTCCGGAGGTGGCTTTTCAGATCGATCCGTCGGCCGGACAACTCAAAACCAGTCGCGGCCGGCCCGGCAGCCATGGCCTTGTTTCGTCTTTCCGGTTTGGCCGGCTGGCGGCGGGCAAGGCGCGGGTGATCATCGATTTGACCGATCCAGCGCGAATCGTGCGGGCCGAAACAGAGGCTTATGACGAAGGCGGCCAGCGGTTGGTGGTCGAATTGGCGCGCACCGACGCGGACAGTTTCGCCCAGGCGGCGCGCGAATCGGTGCAGGACGTGGCGGCGCCGCAGCCGTTGCGCGTCGAAACCGATGCCTCCAAACAGATTGCTGCCGGCACCAAGCCGGTGGTGGTGATCGATCCGGGGCATGGCGGCATCGACACCGGCGCCATCCGGCCGGGCGTGCCCATCGAAAAAGACCTGGTCCTCGACTTCTCGCGCACGCTCGCCGAGCAATTACGTAAGACCGAGCGTTATCAGGTGGTTCTGACCCGCGACGAGGATATTTTCGTGCCGCTCGGCGAGCGCGTGCGCATCGCCCAGATGGCGCAGGCACAGCTTTTGGTTTCCGTGCATGCCGATACGATGCGGGCGCCGGGCGTTTCCGGCGCCACCGTCTATACGGTTTCTGAAAGGGCATCAGACCGTTACGCGGCGAAGCTCGCGGAACAGGAGAACCTGGCCGATCAGATCGCGGGCTTTGACGTCAAAGGCGACGAAACCAGCGGCGTCACCGACATTCTGTTCGATCTGACGCGGCGCGAGACACGCGCCTATAGCCACCTGTTTGCCCGCACCTTGATGTCGGTGTGGAAGGAGGCGGGCAATCTCAATAAGAATCCGATGCGTTCGGCCGGTTTTCATGTGCTGAAAGCCCCGGATGTGCCGTCGGTTCTGCTCGAAATCGGCTATCTGTCGAGCGCCCATGACGCGGCGCAGATGCGCACGCCGGAGTGGCGGGAAAAGGCGGCCAGTGCGGTCGCGCGCTCGATCGATTCGTTTTTCGAGCCACGCTTGCGCGGCCGCACCGCCAGTGCCGTCCCGCAGGCGGAACAGGATGCTGCGACAGCGCCCGTTGCAGCGGCCGATAAGTGATGTAATAAGCGGTATTGTATTGCGTTTGCCCTTTTGTTTTTTGCGGCCTCGCCGCCAAATGAACACAAAATGACGCGAGTGGTCTTGCAGCGGGTGGTCTCGCGGATGACCTTTGGCCGAGAAGGCCTTGTTTGAGTTAAGGTCTTAGTGAAGGCATAGAGTCCCGCTGGCCCGGCGAAGCCGGCTGATTTCCGAAAGCGGTTGCGGAGCGACGATCAGGATGCGCGGTATTGGCAGGTTTTTCGGGTTTCTGTTTGCCACCGGCGCGATTCTATTCGTGCTGGGCGCGGCTGCGGCAGGCATGTTGATCTGGGGGTACGAGAAGGACCTGCCGGACTACACCCAGCTCCGTAACTACGAACCCCCGGTGATGACCCGCGTGCATGCGGGCGACGGCAGTATCTTGGCCGAATATTCGCGCGAGCGCCGTCTGTTCCTGCCGATCCAGGCGATCCCGCCGCTGGTCAAGAATGCTTTCATCGCGGCGGAAGACAAGAATTTCTACAGCCACTCCGGTATCGATCCGGAAGGCATCGTCCGCGCGGCCGTGATCCTGATCCAGGGCAATCGCAGCGTGCAGGGCGCCTCGACCATCACGCAGCAGGTCGCCAAGAACTTCCTTTTGACCAACGAGCGCACGTTCGAGCGTAAGATTCGCGAAATGCTGCTCTCGTTCCGGATCGAGGCGGCTTATTCGAAGGACAAGATCCTCGAACTCTATCTCAACCAGATCTATCTCGGCCTGGGTAACTACGGCGTCGCCGCCGCGGCGCTGAACTACTATGGCAAGTCGGTCAACGAGCTGACGCTGTCGGAAGCGGCTTACCTCGCGGCGCTGCCGAAGGCGCCGAGCACGCTGCACCCGTTCCGCAATCGTGACGCCGCGATCGCGCGCCGCAACTACGTGCTCGACCGTATGGCCGCCGACGGCATGGTGAAGCCGGCCGATGCGGAGAAGGCGCGCAAGGAGCCGCTCAACGTCAATCCGCGCTTCCTGTCGCCGAATCATTATGTCGCCGGCTTCTTCGCCGAAGACGTGCGGCGCGAGCTGCTCGACCGCTACGGCGAAAAGAAACTCTACGAGGGCGGCCTCTCGGTCCGCACCACGCTCGACCCGCAGATGCAGGTGCAGGCGCGTAAAGCCCTGACCGACGGTCTGGTGCGTTTCGACGAAGCCCAGGGCTATCGTGGCGCCATGCGCGTCATCAGCGTCAATACGGGCGACTGGGGTCCGGCGCTGGCCGAAATTCCGGCGCTGGGTGATATCAAGCCGTGGCGTCTAGCCGTCGTGCTCGACGTGTCGGATGGTTCGGCCCGCATCGGCCTGCAGCCGCCGCGCGAATCTTCGGGCGAAGTCAGCCGGACCCGGGAGACGGGTTTGATCACCGCCGACGGCGTAAAGTGGACGCGCCGCAGCAGCGTGCGCGCCGCGCTGTCGCCGGGCGACGTGATTTATGCCGAGCCGATGAGCGATCGTCCGGGGCAGTTCCGTCTGCGCCAGATCCCGGACGTGTCCGGCGCCATGGTGGCCATGGACCCCTATACGGGCCGCGTGCTCGCCATGGTGGGCGGCTTCTCCTACGATCAGTCGGAGTTCAACCGCGCTTCGCAGGCCTATCGTCAGCCCGGCTCGTCGTTCAAACCGTTCGTCTATTCGACCGCACTCGACAACGGCTATACGCCGTCGTCGATCATCCAGGACGCGCCGATCGAAATCGATCAGGGCAATGGTGAAGTGTGGCGGCCGGAAAACTATGGCGGCTCGACCAACTACGGCCCGCATACGCTGCGCTACGGCATCGAACATTCGCGCAACCTGATGACCGTGCGTCTGGCGCGCGATGTCGGCATGCCGCTGATCGCCGAATACGCCAAGCGTTTCGGCGTCTATGACGACATGCTGCCGGTGCTCGCCATGTCGCTGGGCGCCGGTGAAACCACCGTGCTGCGCATGGTCACCGCCTATTCGATGTTCGCCAACGGCGGCAAGCGCATCCGCGCGTCGTTGATCGACCGCATTCAGGATCGCTGGGGCCGCACGATCTATCGTCACGACCAGCGCGTCTGCCAGGGCTGCGATGCCGATGGCTGGGACAACCAGCCGGAGCCGCGCCTGATCGACAAGCGCGAGCAGGTACTCGATCCGCTGACCGCCTATCAGATCACCTCGATGATGGAAGGCGTCGTGCAGCGCGGCACCGCGCAAATCCTCAAGGCCCTCGGCCGTCGCTTCGCCGGCAAGACCGGCACGACCAACGATGCCAAGGACGTGTGGTTCGTCGGCTTCTCGCCGGATCTCGCGGTGGGCGTCTACATGGGTTACGACCGGCCGCGTTCGCTCGGCAATTCGGCGACCGCCGGCCAGTATGCGGTGCCGATCTTCCGGGACTTCATGGCGCAGGCGCTCAAGGGCAAGCCGGACATTCCGTTCCGCGTGCCGCCGGGCATCAAGCTGATCTCCATCGATCCGCGCTCGGGCCTGCGTTCGTCGGGCGCCGGCTCGATCCTCGAAGGCTTCAAGCCGGGCACGGCCCCGCCGGACTATATCGCCGGCGATGGCATCTCGCGCGCCTCGACCTCGCCGGCTTCCGACCGGTCGATCGGCTCGGGCACGGGCGGCCTTTACTGATAAGCCACGGACCGACGGTTTGAACGCCGCCGGTTTACACTTGCGGCGGTCGTCGATATGACGACCGCAGTTTTTCACTCGTGATTTGAGAGAGCACTTTCATGCGCGCGGAGGCGGAAGCCCTCGTTGAACAGATCAAGCAGTCGGTGGGACTGCTGAGGAGGCATCTTTGACGTCGAGACAGCCACGCGCCGCCTCGCGGAACTGAATGCCAAGGTTGAAGACCCGTCGCTCTGGAACGATCCGGACGGGGCGCAGAAGATCATGCGCGAACGCACCGAACTCGAGGAGCGCCTGAACGCGCTGTCGCGGTTCGAACGCGATCTCGAGGATGCGATCACGCTCGTCGAGCTGGGCGAATCCGAAAATGACGCCGGCACCGAGAAAGAGGGCATCGCCAGCCTGAAGGCGCTGCTGGTGGAGGCCGAACGGCGGCAGATCGAAACCTTGCTGTCGGGCGAGGCCGATGCCAACGACAGCTATCTCGAAATCCATTCAGGCGCGGGTGGCACGGAGAGCTGCGACTGGGCGCGCATGCTGTTGCGCATGTACACGCGCTGGGCCGAGCGGCGGAAGTACAAGGTCGAGCTGATCGAAGAGACGCCGGGCGACGAGGCCGGCATCAAGTCGGCGACCTTGCTGATCAAGGGCCACAATGCGCACGGCTGGCTGAAGACGGAATCGGGCGTGCATCGCCTGGTGCGGATTTCGCCGTTCGATTCCAACGCGCGCCGGCACACGAGCTTTGCCTCCGCCTGGGTCTATCCGGTTATCGACGACAAGATCGACATCCAGGTGAACGAAAGCGATTGCCGTATCGACACCTATCGTTCGTCGGGCGCCGGCGGTCAGCACGTCAACACGACCGACTCGGCGGTGCGCATCACGCATATTCCGACGGGCATTGTCGTGGCCTGTCAGATGGAACGTTCGCAGCACAAGAACCGCGCCACGGCCTGGAACATGCTGCGCGCGCGCCTCTATGAGCGCGAGCTGGAAATCCGCGAAGCCGCTGCCAATGCGCAGGAATCGGCCAAGACCGATATCGGCTGGGGCCATCAGATCCGCAGCTATGTGTTGCAGCCCTATCAGATGGTGAAGGACCTGCGCACCGGCCATGTCTCGGGCACGCCCGACGACGTACTCGACGGCGACCTCGATGATTTCATGGAAGCCTCATTGGCGCAGCGCGTCTATGGCGGCGGTCCGGACGAAGTGGCCGACGTCGACTAATCTGATCCATGAAGATGCTTGAAGCGGCACCGCGAATTTCGCGGTGCCGCTTTCGTTTCTCAACATCCCTTCTATCGCAACGCGATTTAGATTGCAGCGTTGACGCTGGTCCGCGATTGTGCGGAAATCCTCTTGAGCCATTTCGGTTGGGAGGATCGAATGTTGGCAAAATCCATTTTTCCAAAGCATCTGTTGTTTTGCGGCGCTTGTGTCGCCGCGCTGATGTCGCAGAGCGCTCAAGCGCAAGTCTCCGACGACATCGTGAAGATCGGCGTGTTGACCGACATGACGGGACCGTCGGCCAGCGCGAATGGTCCGGGCTCGGCGGCCGCCGCGCAGATGGCCATCGACGATTTTGGCGGCAAGGTACTCGGCAAGCCGATCGCCCTCATCACCGGCGACACCCAGAACAAGCCTGATATCGGCGCCGGCATCGCGCGGCGTTGGTACGATACCGAACAGGTCGATCTGATCCTTGATGTGCCGGTCTCGGCGGTCGGGCTGGCGGTACAGAACATCGCCAACGACAAGAAGAAGCTCTTCATCACGCATGCGACGGGCACAGCGGATTTTCATGGCAAGTTCTGCTCGCCTTACGCGATCCAATGGGTCTTCGACACGCATGCGCTGGCCGTCGGCACGGCGCAGGAAGTGGTCAAGCGCGGCGGCGACAGCTGGTTCTTCATCACCGACGATTATGCTTTCGGCCATTCGCTGGAACGTGACGCATCCGAGGTGATCGTCAAGAACGGCGGCAAGGTTTTAGGATCCGTTCGTCCGCCGTTCGCCACTTCCGATCCGTCATCCTTCATCTTGCAGGCGCAGGCGTCCAAGGCGAAAATCATCGGCATTGCCGGCGGGCCGCCCAACAACATCAACGAGATCAAGGCGGCGAGCGAGTTTGGCGTTTTCCAGGGCGGGCAATCCCTCGCCGGTCTGCTGGTCTTGATCACCGATGTTCATGCGCTCGGCCTTCAAGCGGCGCAGGGGCTGTTGCTGACGACATCGTTCTACTGGGACATGGACGACAAGACGCGGGAATGGTCGAAGCGTTATTTCGCCAAGATGAAGCAGATGCCGACCATGTGGCAGGCCGGTGTCTATTCGGCCACCATGCACTATCTCAACGCCGTGAAGGCCACGGGCTCCGATGAGGCGTTGAAGGTCACGGCGAAGATGCGCGAGACACCCATCGAGGATGCCTTCGCGCGTAACGGCAAGCTGCGCGCTGACAATCTCATGGTGCACGATCTCGTGCTGGTGCAGGTGAAGTCGCCAGCCGAAAGCAAATACCCATGGGATTATTATAAGGTGCTGACATCCATTCCGGGCGAGCAGGCTTTCGGGCCGCCCAATCCGGAATGCGCCTTGGTGCGTTGATACAAGCTCGTCTTCGTCACGCCTTGCTGTCGCGCGAGGCGATCCACACGCCGGCGAGAATCAAAGCGCAGCCGACGATGTGGAACCAGCGCAGATGTTCGCCGAGAATGCTCGTCGCCAGCACTGCGCCGTAGAAAGGGATGAGGTGCAGGAAGACGGCGGCGCGCGAAGCGCCGATCGCCTCCTGGCCACGGTTCCAGAAAACGTAAGCCAGCGTGCCGGAGAACAGCGTGACATAGGCCATCACGCTGAAGGTCAGCCAGGTGAATTGAATCTCCAGGCCGCGCACATGTTCCCAGATGGCGAAGGGCGCCATCGAGAGACCGCCAAGCAATGCGACGCAGAAGACGAAGGTCATCGGATGCACGGGCGGGCGCAGGCGCAGGCACGTGCAATAGGCGGCCCAAATGCCCATGTTCGCCACCAGGATGACGTCGCCCCAATTGAACTCGACCGATTGCAGCACGTCGAGACTGCCGCGGCTGACGATGAGCATCACGCCGATGAAAGAGACGACGATGCCGGCGTAATTGATGGCGGCCAGGCGGTCGCGGAACAAGACAGCGCCGGCGGCGGCGATCATCGGCGGCGCGAAGGAGTTGAAGATCGAGGCGTTGAGCGCCGATGTGTAATTGAGCGCCACATATTGCAGGGTCGAGAACACGCCGCCGCCAAATACGCACAGCGGCACGACAACTTTCCAGCTCTTCTTGAGCATCGGCAAATCGGCGATGACTTGCTTGCGCACGAAGGGCCACAGGATCAGGGCGCCGAGCAGCCAGCGGCCGCTGGACATCGTCACCGGCGGAATATGGCCGGCGCCGGCTTTGCCGGCGATGTGATTGCCGCTCCAGAACAGGCCCGCGATCGCCAAATACAGATAGGGGCTCGTGATGATGCGCCACCACAGGCTGGGCGCAGCAACGTCTGGCGAAGGATCGGTCTGGGCGGTCATGGCATCTCCTCGCCCGATCCATGCGTGGTTTTTAGGCAGGGAGCAATGAGGCTGATCGCAGGGCGGGGTTTACCGCAGAGCAGGACCCTTCAACGGCGCTCAGTGTCACCGTTGTGCAAAGAATTGCGCCCCGGCCTTGAGGAAACGAACGGGATCGACAGGTTCGTCGTCGATGCGCACTTCATAATGGAGATGCGCGCCGGTCGAGCGGCCGGTGGAGCCGAGCCGGCCGACGACGGCGCCCGCGGCCACTTGCTGGCCTTCGGACACGAGGATCGCCGACATATGGGCGTAGCGGGTCGTCACCCCATGGCCGTGATCGACCTCGACCATATTGCCGTAACCGCCGGTCCAGGTGGCATTGGTGACTTTGCCGGCGGCGGTGGCGACCACGGGCGCGCCATAGGGCTGGCGCAGATCGACGCCGGTGTGCATGGCAGCGCGGCCGAGAAAGGGATCGCTGCGGGCGCCGAAATTGGAGGTGACGTCTGTGACGGAGGCCAACGGCTTGCGCAGCGGAATATAGGGCAGGGCTTGGCGCAGGCGTTCGGCGAGCAGGATTTGATCTTGCAGGCGGGTGACTTCGCGTTCAAAGGGCGAGCCGTTGCCATCGGCCTTCAACGGCACGAAGGGGCCACCGACGGCGGAGGATTCGTTAGCGGCCGTTTTCCGTGGCGGGGCAAAGCGATCGAGCGAGACGCCGGCCGAGGTGAGGGCGCTGCGCAACTGCGTCGTCTTGCGCTGCGCCGTCGAGGCGATCTGGCCGACGGAGCGGATTTGCAGATGCTCGACCCGATCGAGCTTGGCGGTGATTTCGGCGAGATGCAGCGCCAAGGGGACGGCCGAACGGTCGCTCGGGCGCAGAGTGTCGGAAGCATCGGAGGTCTTGCCGGAACGCAGCGGCGGCGTGTCCTCGGCGATGGGTTCGGGTCTAGGCTTCTGCGGTGCGATGGACCGCTCGAGGGCTTGCAGGGCCGGCGCATCACGGGTTTCGAGTGGCGCGAAAGCCGGCGCCTGAACGAAGCCGCCGCCGACGGCCTGCCGGTTTCGGCCATTCGTCGAGCGACCGATCGACGGCAGCGGCAGGCTGGCGGTGGCGCTCGCTTCGATGCCGGCGCTTTCGGCCAGGTTGGCGACGACCACGGCGCGGTTTTCGAGCTGGGACTGGCGAGCGACGAGTTCGTGCACGCGATTTTCGATCGAGTCCTGATCGAGCAATTGCCGCGAAGCCATCCTGTCGACATGGGCACGCATGGCGGCCAGCCGATCTTCATAAGCCGCCTGCATTTCAGCCTGGCGGGTCATCAGCGCCTGCAACATGCGGTCATGGAAGATGGAATAGGCGGCGGAGCCGATGGTCAGGACGGCAACCAGCGGGACGATGCCGCCGACGAAATAGAGAGTCCACGGTCGCACGGCGACGCATTTGATGTCGTCTCCGCGCGCTAGCGTCAGGAAGTAGCGGGAGGAGAGACGCGGCTTGAGCGGGGCAGTCTTAGGAGCCGTCTTGGGGAACGTTTCGCGCAAAGACATCAACCAAACTCCGGCGCCCAACAAGGCGCGATCAGCGAGTTTGATTAGACATTGTTAGGGTTAATTTTTGAGAAACGGGCCGAAAACAAGGGATTAGCCAGGCGGCGTTAAGCCGCCAGGTGGGTGAACAGGATGTTGCCGCCGATGGCGATCAGGCCGAAGCCGCCCAGACGCTCCGCCCAGGCACCAGCGCGACGACCGATTTCGCGGCCGAGATGCAGACCGATCCAGGTCATGGCAAAGGTGACGAAGCCAATGGCGAGCAGGGTCAACGCGATATTGGTCTCAACCAAGGCCAAGGTGACGCCAACGGCGGTGGCATCGACGCTGGTGCCGAGCGCCGTGGCGAAGACGGCGGCGACCGACAGGGGAACGGCGACATTGGTCGGGGATTCGGGCTTGAAGCTTATCCAGATCATGCGCAGGCCCAGGAAGCCGAGAATGGCGAAGGCGATCCAGTGGTCGAAGCTTTCGATGGTGCCGGCGAACTGGCGGCCAAGCAGATAGCCGATGAGCGGCGCCAGAGCTTCCAGCACGCCGAAGCTCGCGGCGATGCCGGTGGTGCGCACAATCGACATTTTCGGCGCGCGCGCGCCGTTGGCGACGGAGGCGGCGAAAGCGTCCGTGGAGAGGCTGAAAGCGAGGAGGGCTGTCTGCAACATGATGCGTCGAGACCTAAGCCTCGAACGCAAAATAAGCAAGTAAAAACAAATAGATGAAGCGCTTACTGCATGTTGTAGCGAGGGCTACGCATTCGTGCCAAATCTGCGGGAAGGCCGCTCTCAGCCGAGCCCCTTGGCGGCGGTTAGCACCTCCTTGGCGTGACCATCCACTTTCACTTTCCGCCAGATGCGCGCGATCTTGCCCTTACTATCAATCAAAAAGGTGGAGCGTTCGACGCCCATATATTTGCGGCCATACATGCTCTTTTCCGTCCACACGCCGTAGGCTTCGAGCATGGTCTTGTCCTCGTCGGACAGCAACGCAATGCCAAGATCATGCTTGGCCTTGAACTTGTCGTGGCTTTTCACCGAATCGGGGGACACGCCGATGACCTCGGCGCCGACCTTGGTGAAGTCCTTCTTCATGCCGGAGAAATCGATCGCCTCGCGGGTGCAGCCGCTGGTGTCGTCCTTGGGGTAGAAATAGAGCACGATCTTCTTGCCGGCGAGGGACTTGAGCGAGACCTTGCCGCCACCGTCGCTGGCCAGGTTGAAAGCCGGGGCTTTGTCGCCCTCCTGTAATGCTGCTGTCATTTCGCCATCCTTTCGCTCAACTGACCTTGCACATGGGCAGGAAGCTACCGAACCCCTTGTGTCAGGTCCATGCCAGACAAATGCACGATCAGGGTTCGAATCGTGGCGAATTCCTTTATCTTCGCAGTAAGCCGCAACCGAGAGACGAGACCTATTGTCTGAACAGGCGACCACCGCCACTGCCAGCGATGTCGCTCCTGCGAACCCGGTGCGTTGCGCGCGGCCGAGCCTGGCGCGGCGCTGCGTGGTGTTCTGCGCCGGTTTGGTCACGCTGCTCGTCGTCCTCGTTCTGGGGGCGGGCGGCTATTTCTATTGGCGGTTGAGCCAGGGGCCGATCCAGGTCGAATGGCTGGCCGGGCGCATTCAAGACGAGATGAATGCGCGGCTGCCGGCGGGTTATGCCGTCGCGCTCGGCAATACGGTGATCGAGAGCAGCGACACCGGGCCGGTTCTTTCGGTCGATCGCCTCGAACTACGCGGGCCCGATGGCGGCCTGACGGTGAGCGCGCCGCGCGCCACCGTGTCGATCGATCCGCTGCGGCTGGCCAGTGGCGAAGCGCGGCCGCGCCGTCTCGATCTCTATGATCTCAATCTGCGCCTCGCCGTTCTGGGCGATGGCACGGTGGCGCTGTCGGCCGGCGAAAAGGAAATCGTCTTGCCGGCCAAACCGCCGGCCATGGACGATCCGGCTTTGACGACGCCCCAGGCGCGTCTGGTTTCGGTCGTCGCGCATATCATCGCGGCGGCGACGGCCGGTGCCTCGCCGTTGGGCGATCTCGAACATGCCGGCATCGTCGGCGGTCACATGGTCTTCGAAGATCAGCGCACCGGATTGAAGAACCGATTCAACAATCTGTCCTTGTCCTTTGATAAGTCGATTGAAGGCGCCGATTTGCAAGTCAGCGCCGAAGATGGGGCGCGGCAGCGCGAAGTGCGTATCAAGGCCGCCGGCTTTAATGGCGACGGGGTCGATGGCGCGGCGCGCCTGGACATGGCGATGCGCGATATCTCGCTCGATGACATCGCTCTGGCCGCGGGCCTGCGCGATCTGCCTTTCGATTTCGACATGCCGCTTTCCGGCAAGGCGCGGTTTGCCATCGGCAAGGATGGCGCGCTTTACGAAGCGACGGGCGAATATCAGACCGGCGCCGGCTTCTTCGTTCTGCAGCACCCCGATCACGAACCGATCCCGGTGAGCGCGATCAACGGCTCCTTCGCCTGGCAGCCGGATCAACAAACCTTCGCTTTGACGGGCACGCGCTTCCTTGCCGGCGGCACCCAACTGGGTTTTTCGGGGACGGTCGTCCCGCCCAAGCCCGGCGAAGACGCCTGGCGGGCTAATGTCGACATCGCGCCCGGACAATTCGGTCCCGAGCGGCCGAAGGAAACCGACATCGTCATCGAACGAGGCCAGTTGGCGCTCACCGTGAACCCGGCCGCGCAGACATGGTCGATCGATCAGTTCAATGTCTCGGGACCGGCGCTTTCGATGGTGCTCAGCGCCCGAGGCGGCTGGCGGGAAGGCGAGCACCGGCTGGCGCTCTCCGCCGATATGCAGAAGACGCCGGTGCGCACCGTCATGCGGCTGTGGCCGACGTTCGCGGCGCCGGAAACGCGCACGTTTCTGCTGCAACATTTGATCGGCGGTCAGCTCGACACCGGTTCGGTCCGCATCGATCTCGATCCGGCGGCGATGGCGGCGTTGCGCGAGGGGCATCCGGTGCCCGAACAGGCTTTGAACGTCGAGTTCACCGTCTCCGATGGCGTGTTCGATTATCTGACCGGTGCGCCGCCGTTGTCGCGCCTCGTGGGGAGCGGTCGCGTTACGGGCAAGAGCACGTCGTTCACCGCCAACCAGGGGCAGGTCGATCTGGCGCAGGGGCGCAAGCTCACGCTCAATTCGGCGAAGTTCGAAATTCCCGATCAGACCAAGTGGGTCTTCCCCGCTTCGGTGAACCTGCAATATAGCGGCACGGTCGATGCGGTGATGGATTTCATTTCGCGCGATGCGCTGAAATCCTACGGCGGTGTGCCGATCGATCCCGCCACCATCAAGGGACAGGTCGATGGCAAAGCGGTGATCGACATGCGCCTCGGGCACGAGGCGCCGGGTGGCGACCCTGAAATTCGCGTCTGGCAACAGGTCAGCAATCTCACCATCGATAAATTCGTCGGCAAGGAGCGGCTGGACCAAGGCACGCTGACGGTCACCGCCGACAGCAAGGGCATGACGGCTTCCGGACAAGGCCGCCTGTTTGGCACGACGGCCAAGATCGACATGCGCCAGGCCAATCGCGGGCCGGCGGAAGCGACGGTGTCCTTCGTGCTCGATGACGCCGCCCGGGCCAAGCAAGGATGGTCCACCGATGCCTATCTCTCGGGGCCGGTGGGCGTACGTTTGACCGCCTTGCTCGGCCAGAGCGACAAGCAGCGCGGCAGCGTCGAACTCGACCTGCAGAAGACCGCGATCAATCTGCCGATCCCCGGTGTCGGCAAGCCGGCGGGGCGGGCGTCCAAGGCGACTTTCACGCTCACGGGCGATCAGGACAAGATTCAACTGCAACAAGTCGCCTTCGACGGCGGCACGTTCTCGGCGCAAGGGCAGATCGATCTCGATGGCGGCGGTAGCTTCCAGGGCGCCCGCCTGAGCCAGATCAAGCTTTCGCCCGGCGATGACATGCGCGCCGACATTCAGCTTAGCGATGACGGTCTCAAGATCGTCGCACGGGGCAATGTCTTCGACGCGCGGCCCTTGTTGCAGCAGGCCAACGAAGGGCAGGGGCGCAGCAGCGGCGGCGTCGATCTCGATCTTAAGGCGGGGCTGGTGACGGGCTACAACGGTCAGTCGCTCGCCAATGTCGATCTGCGCCTGATCCGCAAAGGCATGACGCTGCGCGATCTCAAGATGACGGCCCGCTCCGGCCGCGCGCCGGTGACGGTCGGCATGAGCCGCGAGGACGGCGAACCGCAAGTGACGGTGCGGACCAATGACGGCGGCTCGCTGCTGTCCTTCTTCGACTACTACAAACGCATGGAGGGCGGCCAGCTCACGCTCGTCACGCAAGGTTTTGGCGAAAACGTCAGCGGGGCGCTGTCGGTGCGCGATTTCGTTTTGCGTAACGAGCCGGCTCTTGGTCGTCTGTTGCAGGAAGGCGTTTCGCAGCGTGGCGAGGAACGGGCCGCGCAGCTCGATGCGAGCGCCGTCGGCTTCAATCGCCTCGCCGTCACCTTCCGCAAGAACGACGGGCGGTTCGACATTCGCGAAGCGATTATCAACGGCCCGTCGATCGGCATGACGCTTGAAGGCATGATCGACTATCCGCGTAATCGCGTGAACATGAGCGGCACCTTCGTGCCGGCCTATGGCGTCAACAATCTGTTCTCGAAAGTGCCGCTGTTCGGACCGATCTTGGGGGGCGGCACGAACGAAGGTCTGTTCGGCGTCAACTTCCGTGTGTCTGGGCCAGCGAGTGCGCCGACCCTCAACATCAATCCGCTGTCGGCGATCGCGCCCGGATTCATCCGCAAGATCTTCGGCGCCATCGACGGAGCGCAAACGCCAGCGCCGCCCGCCAGCGTGCCGCAACGTTCGCGTCAGCCCTCCATGCCGATGTCGATCACGCCGGGGCAGTAGAAAAGCACGCATCGCGCATGCTGAGCCTGGGTCCCGGATCAGTTGCTGCGCAACTGTCCGGGATGACACCGAGGCTTCGGTGCGTTCTGCTAGACGCTACTCCGGCCGCAGCAGGACGTGCTTCTTCTTGCCGAGCGACAGTTTGACCGCGCCGTTGACGAGTTGATCGCGCGACAGGACCGCGCGTTCATCGCTGACGGCGATGTCGTTGACGCGCAGGCCGCCCGCCTTGATCTGGCGCCGCGCTTCGCCGGTGGAAGCGACGAGACCGGCCTTCACGAAAGCCGTCAGCGCGCCAACGCCCGCGTCGAACTCCGCCGCAGAGATCGCGACCGTCGGCAACGTGTCGGCGGCGACGCCTTCCTCGAAGGTCTTGCGCGCCGTCTCGGCCGCCTGTTCGGCTGCGTCGCGGCCGTGCATCAAGGCGGTCGCTTCGTTGGCGAGGATTTTCTTGGCCTCGTTGATCTCGGCGCCGCCGAGTTTTTCCAGGCGCGCGATCTCATCGAGCGGCAGCTCGGTGAACAGGCGCATGAAGCGGCCGACGTCGCCGTCCTCGGTGTTGCGCCAGTATTGCCAGTAGTCATAGGGGCTCAGCATGTCGCCATTGAGCCAGACGGCGCCGGAAGCGGTCTTGCCCATTTTTGCGCCCGACGACGTGGTCAAGAGCGGCGCTGTGAGCGCGTAGAGTTGCGGCGTGCCCATGCGGCGGCCGAGATCGATGCCGGTGACGATATTGCCCCACTGGTCCGAGCCGCCCATCTGCAGGATGCAGCCGTAGCGCCGGTTCAGTTCGACGAAGTCGTAGGCTTGCAGGCACATGTAGTTGAATTCGATGAACGACAGTTCCTGGTCGCGCTCGAGGCGCATGGCGACGGAGTCCATCGACAGCATGCGGTTGACCGAGAAGTGGCGGCCGACATCGCGCAGGAAGTCGATGTAATTGAGCGCCGTCAGCCATTCCGCATTGTCGGACATGTAGGCGTCGGTCTTGCCCTCGCCGAAGGTCAGGAAACGGGAGAAGGTCTTGCGGATCTCCGCTTTGTTGGCGTCGATCGTCTCGATCGGCAGGAGCTTGCGGCTCTCGTCCTTGCCCGAGGGGTCGCCGACGCGGGTGGTGCCACCGCCCATCAAGGGGATCGGCTTGCCGGCGCCGGTCTTTTGCAGCCAGTGCATCATCATCGTCGGCAGCAGATGGCCGATGTGCAGGGACGGGGCGGTGCAGTCGTAGCCGACATAGGTGACGAGTTCGCCTGCCTTCGCTTTTTCGTCGACACCCGCGAAATCCGAGCACTGGTGCACGTAGCCGCGCTCCAGCAGAACGGAGAGAAAATCGGATTTCGGGCGGAATTCGGCGGACATGGGAACCTCTTTGGCGCTGACTTTCGAAGATAAGCGCGCGAATGCGGGTGTTTAGGGGGCAAAAGCCGGAAGTGCAACGATATTAGCGCGCGTCAGGCCGGCGTGGGAGCAGGAGTTGATGCGGGTGTTGGCGCGGGATTCGGCGTCTGAACCGCAGGCTGATCCCGGTCGGCGGCAAGGTGTCGTTTTGAGGGGCCGGCGAGGCCCTCGCCGGCATCGGGCGGCAGCCGCAGGTAGATCACGATCGACAACAGCATCAGCACACCCAACCCCAGGAAGGCGGGTGCGAAAATATCCGGGGTGAGGGCGCTTTCGCCACGGGCGAACTGGGTCATTTCCACGAAGATGGCGCCCAGCGCGATGCCGCCAGAGGCGGCGATCTGCTGGGTGGTGGCGTTGATGCCGGTGGCATTGCTCATGCGGGCGCTGTCGACGTCGGAGAAAACTAGGCCGTTGAGCGTGGTGAACTGCAGAGATCGGAAGAAACCGCCGACGAGGAAAATCGACAGCAAGATCACATGCGGCGTCGCCGGGGTGAACAGCGCGTTGACGGCGAATGTCGCGGCGCAGACGATGCCGTTGACGATGAGCGTGTTGCGGAAGCCGAAGGTGCGCAGCACCCAGCCCGAGGCGACCTTCATGAACAGGGCGCCGATAGCACTGACGAAGGTCAGCAGGCCGGAATGAAACGGCGACAGGCCAAAGCCCAGTTGCAGCATCAGCGGCAGGAGGAAGGGCACCGCGCCCATGCAAAGGCGGAAAATTGTGCCGCCGAGGATGGCGCGACGAAACGTGACCAGTTGGAACAGGCTAAGGTCGAGCAGTGGATTGGGATGGGTGCGGGCGTGGCGGACATAAAGGCCAAGAAAGCCCAGGCCGGCCAGCACCAGCAGGATGTTGGGGCCGGCGGAGATGAAATGGCCGCCGGCGAGCGAGAAGCCGAAGACGACACCGGTGAAGCCCAATCCGGTGAGAATGAAGCCCTTGAAGTCGAAATCGCCAGGCTTCTCCTCGCGCACGTCGGGGATGTACTTCGTCACCAGGATCGCCCCGAGGATGGCGATGGGAACGTTGATGAAGAAAATCCAACGCCAGTGGAAATAAGTGGAGATGAAGCCGCCGACAGGCGGGCCGAGCATCGGCCCCACCATGGCGGGAAAAGTTAGCCAGGTGAACGCCTCGATCATCTGTGAGCGCGGCACCGAGCGCAGCACGATGAGCCGTCCCACAGGCGTCATCATCGAGCCGCCGATCCCCTGGATGACGCGGCAGACGACCAATTGCTCCAGCGATTGCGACAGCCCCGACAGGATCGAACCGGCGATGAAGATGACGAGCGCGATGCGGAAGACGTTGCGGGCGCCGAAACGATCGGCAACCCAGCCGCTGGCTGGAATGAACACCGCCAGCGACAGCATGTAGGAGGTCATCGCCAGCTTCAGGGACAGCGGGCTGGTGCCCAGATCGGCGGCGATCAGCGGTAGGGACGTTGAGATGACCGTGCTGTCGAGATTCTCCATGAGCAGCGCCGAGGCCACGATAAGCGCGGTGAGTAGGCTGCGGTCCAAAACGGAGAATCCTTGATGTCGGCGCTGTAATGCGCCGGCACATTAGACCGCTGCGCTGCCCACGTCCAAAGCGTTAACCGCGTATCACGACGGCGAGAACTGCGGTTTTTGCAGAGGTCGGGGTGGCGGTGCCTCGGTCGTTTCGCGCTTGGGCTTGGCACGGCGCTCCTGCGCCAGGACGAGCATGACTGTGTCCTGCAATTGTTTAAGGTTGAACGGTTTGCACAGGAAGTCGCTGGCGCCCGCCGCGATGGCCGTCTGCCAGTAGTCGAGCGACATGTTGGCGGTCATCATGATGAAGGGTTTGCGGGCCAGGACCCGATCGGCGCGCACCGAGCGCAACAGGTCGATGCCCATGGCCGGCTCCATGTTCCAGTCCGAGATGACGAGGTCGACCCGGGACTTGGTTAATATATCCCAGGCCATTTCCACGTCGGAGGCCAGGGAGATGCGCTTAAAGCCCATTCGCCGGAGCATGAAAGCCATGACTTCGCGGAAGCTTGAATCGTCTTCGACGACAAGCGCAACCATTGATTTCGTTATCATTACTGCCACTTTTCGCGGGGTGGATAGTCCGAATCGCGAGAACGACGCAACTGCGATTGACCGGCAGGTTTGCCGATTCAGGTAAATCGCACCTTGCTCAATTCATTAAGATTTTAGCGAATTCGCCGGTCTTTTGTGGATGGGGCCGGCTTTTCAAAACCGTGGGTACTAGGGTGTGAAGCTTGGCGGTTTTTACCCGGACGCCGGCGCCGCCGACGTCCGGTCGAGGGCTGCCTATTTCGTCATCACCACGTTCAGAATGGCCGTCTGGCCTTTCTTGGTGGCGGCAAGCGCATCGGCGAAGCCTTTCTTCAATTCATCCGGCGTCGAGACTTTGGCGCCGAAGAAGCCGTAGTGGCTGCCGAGTTCGTGATATTCCGGGCCGGCAATATGGACGCCGTGGTGATGAGTGGTCGAGGCCGCCGCGCCGCCTTCGTAATAGATCACGTGGCCTTTGCGCATGGCTTCGTATTTGGCGTTGTTGCAGACGACGATGATAACGGGCAGGCCGTAGGTCTTGGAGGCGCCAAGCGCCTGGATGACGGGATTGTAGAGAAAGGAGCCGTCGCCGACGAAGAGCACCACTGGTCGGTCGGGCGCCGCGAGCTTGACGCCGAGCGCCGCGCCGATGCCCTGGCCCAAGGCGCCGCCGGTGACGCGAAAGAAGCTCTGCGGCTGGTTGAAGTTGAGATGCGAGCGCATCAGCGGCATGTGCGTGATCGTTTCGTCGCAGACGATCGTGTCGTCGGGCAGGGCGCTGTTGGCGACGGCCGCGACGGCGACGGCATCGAGCGTGCCTGACGTCAGCGACTTGTCTTCCGCCGTCTTCAAGGCCGCGAGCAGTTTCTCGTGGTCACCGGTCCAGCGTTTGCGGCGTTCGTCGATGGCGGCACCCTGAAGGGATTTCGTGGCCTCGACCAGAGCGCGCAGCGCCAGTGCTGTGTCGCCTTCGAGATAGTGATCGGCGAAGAGCACTTGATAGGCGAGGTGGGCTTTCAGCGGATTGTCGCTGATGGCGACGATACGGCCTTTGCCGGGGCGCTTGGTCGGCGGATACCAGGGCGCCTTGCCGGCGACGACGAGAATGAGATCGGCATCGTCGAGCAGGCCGAGCGTGCCATAACCCATCCACATCGGATTGGATTTGGGGAAATTGGTGTAGGTGCTGCCGCGGCCCGAGATCACCGGAATGGCGAGGTGGGTGGCGAGGTCGACAAGCGCGCGAAAGGCGTTGGGATCGCGGCCCGATGTTTCGGTGACGATGACGGGGTTTTTCGCCTTGGCGATGAGATCGGCGACCTCTTTCACATCCTGCGCCAGCGGCTGCGTCTTCGGAGCCGGCGGCACCGGCTTGAGATCGTCCGGCTTCTGCCACTCGTGCAACATCGCTTCGAGCGCGCAGTTGAGATAGACCGGCCCTTGCGGCACGCGCTGCGCCATTTCACCGGCGCGGGTGATCGTGTGATAGACGGTGGCGTGGCTGGTGATCTGTGTCGACCATTTGACCAGCGGCGCTACATAGCGCTGCGTGCCGCCTTCGCTGACGCCGCCATACCATTGCGGTTCGACCTCGACGTTCGGATCGGCGCCGAAGGTGAAGGATTCACCCGACATCACCACCATCGGCATTTCCGCCTTGGTCGCCGACAGCATGGCCATCGAACCATGCATGAGGCCGACACCGGCGTGGATCAGCACGGCCTGCATGCGGCCGGTGACGGCGGTGTAGCCGAGCGCCATGTCGATGGCGACGGTCTCATGCCAGCAGTCGATGAATTTCGGTCCGGCATTCTTCTCGACCGTCTGGCGCGACATCGCCTCCCAGACCGGGCTCCATTCGGAGCCGGGGGAGGACATGATGTAATCGACACCGAGATTGCGAAAAGCCTCGACAATGGCCTCGCCGCCGTCCTGATAATTTTTCATCTTGTCCTCCCTATGTTGGTTCAGTGCTTTTTATGGGCACCTATCAAGCTGGCCGCCGCATCGAGATCGGCCTGTTCGCGGGTGCGCAGGCTTGGCAAACCGACGAGGCCGGTGAAGGCATCGAAGGTCACCATGCGATCCTGCTGGCTTTTGCTGGTGCCCTCGGCTGCCAAGGCGCGCATGAAATCCTGCAAGGTGCGGGTGACGGCCAGGAGCGCCGAGACCGGCCAGATGGCGGCGCTGAAACCGATGTCCTGCAATTCGCGCGTGGTGAGTTCCGGCGTCATGCCGAAGTCGACCATATTGGCGAGATGCCTGCCTTCGACCTCGCCGCAGATGCGGCGCATCTGCGCCAGGGTGCGTGGCGCCTCGATGAAGAGCAGGTCGGCGCCGGCTTCGCGGAACAGATTGGCGCGGTCGATTGCCGCTTCTATGCCTTCGACCGCGATGGCATCGGTGCGCGCCAGAATGATGAAGTCGCCATCCTCGCGCGCGTCGACGGCGGCTTTCACCTTGGCGACCATATCCTCCACGGGAATGATCGCCTTGCCCGGCGTGTGGCCGCAACGCTTCGGAAACACCTGATCCTCGATCAGAATGCCGCCGGCACCGGCGCGCTCGAACAGTTTCACGGTGCGCCGCACATTGGTGACATTGCCAAAACCGGTGTCGGCATCGGCGAGAATGGGGATCGACACCGCATCGCAGATGCGCGCCGTGTGGTCGGCCATTTCGGTCAGCGACAATTGCGAGGAGTCGGGCTCGGCCAAAGTGGCGCCGGTGGCGGCGAAACCGCCGAGAAAGGCCGCTCGGTGTCCGGCCTGTTCGGCAATGCGCGCCGACAGAGCATCGTAGACACCCGGCATCGCGCAAATGTCAGGCGCATCGATCAAGGTTCGCAATTGTTTGGTCGGCTTCATCAATGTTTCCTGCCCTTTACTGTCGGCGCCAGGGTTACAGGTTTACGTCAGATATGTCCTGTCGATTTTGCCCGTCGCATCGACATACCAGCGTTCGCTTGTGGTCATGGGTTTGCCCGTAAGGCGAGCCTGCATCCAGTCGGCGATCAAGGTCGTCGCGAACGGTCCGAGCGTCGCGGACGGCACCGTGCCGATGGCGTGACGGGAATCCTGGTAGATGACGAGTTGGCGCGGGCCGCGTACTTGGCTCATCATGTCCTCGACGAAATGCAGCGGGCTCAGTTCGTCGGATTCTCCGGTGAGGCAGAGCAGGGGCGCTTCGATCTTCTCGGCATGGCCGCGCCACGTCAGGCTTTGCGCGAAGCGATCGAACGCGGCTTCGTCGGTGTAATTGGCCATGAACATGAAGCGCATTTTGAACGTCGGCGAGGCCTCTTCGAAAATCGTATGGCAGCCGGGTTCGAGGCAGGGCGCATTGAGGGCGATGGCCTTGATGCGCGGTTCGTTGGCGCCGGCGAGCGTCGAAAAGAACGTGCCGAAACTGGTGCCGGACAGACCGATCCTGTTGCCGTCGATCTCCGGCCGCATGGTCAGCCAGTCGACGCAGGCGGTGCCGGTGGCGGCCCAGGCTTCCGGCGTGACGTAGATGCCGAGCAGCGGGCTTTCATATTGGCCGGGACCGTCGATGGCGAGAACGGCGATGCCGCGATTGAGCCAGCGGTCGCCGTAAAGCGAAACGCCGCATTCCTTGAAACTGTCCATGCCGGGCACGGAGATGATCGCCGGTACGGCGCCGCCCGCATAGCCATAGGGCAGATGCAGCCACGCCGGCAGTTTCTTGTCGCCGAGCGGAATCCAGACTTCTTCGACCTGATGATCGGCGAGATCGGCGTATTTGCGATAGCAGGCGCGCTTGGATGCATTGTAGCGCAGGTTGGTGGCGTCGGCTGCGTCGATCGGCCATTGCGCCGCGCCCCAATGGATGGCGGCGATGAAATAATTATCGCGGGCGGTGACGAGTTCGCCAGCGGCTTCAGCCGCTTCCGCGCGGGCCTGCCGCCGTTTCGCCAAGGCCTCGAAGGCGGGCGCCGCATCGGCATATTTACGGATGCGCAGACGCGCGGCGGCGAAATCCGCATTGGCCTCCGGGCCGCAGGGCGCGGACAGATAAATCGAGCGCGGCTGATCCCAATCGATGCCGTTGGCCTGAATGATGTTGTCGAGCAGCCAGCGCTGTTCGGTCCAGCGTTTGGTCGAGGGATGGCCGGCGGCCGCCGGTGTATCGGCATGGACAGCGAGAAGCGTGTCAGATCCCTGATTCCGGCCCATTTTTCCTCCCGTTTTTATCGCCCGCCAAAGGCGACCTTGGGGAATTGATACCGCCTTCCGGTCGGGCCGTCATCCACCGTCGATTTACGTCATGTCCGGCTCGATTTTGGTGATCCGGACCTTGCCGATGCTGCGTTTGTCGAGCGACAGGATTTCGAACCGCAATCCGGCTGCATCCAGCACCTGGCCGACGGACGGCAGGTGACCAAGCTGCGTCAGGATATAACCGCCCAGTGTCGAATAGCGATTGGCGTCGTCGACGAGATCGCGGCCGATGGCACCGCTCAACTGGCGGATGTCGATGAAGCCATCGACGTGCCAAGATCCGTCGTCCACGCGTTCCAACGCCGCCGCTTCCTCGTCGATATCGGGGAACTCGCCGGCAATGGCTTCGAGAACGTCGGTCGGTGTTACGATGCCGACCAGCGATCCATGCTCGTCGACGACCATGGCCGTCTGAACCGGCGACCTGCGCAATTGTTCGATGATTTTCAGGACATCGGTCGTCTCATGAACGATCATGGGTTGGCGCGTGAAACGCGCCCAATCGATCGTCTGTCCGGCGATTAGGGCATCCAACAGTTCGCGCGTGATGGCAACGCCCATGAATTCGTCGACATCGCCACGGGCGATGACGACTTTGCTATGGGTCAGCTTGCGAATGGCCGCGTGCAATTCGTCAGGGTTCTTATCCAGATCGAGCCATTCGATTTCGTTGCGTGGCGACATGATCGAGCTCACGGGACGTTCGCTTAAGTCGAGCACGCCTCGGATCATCTCCTGTTCCTCGGGCTTGAAAATCGCGCCCTGCGCCGCGTGCTCGGCGATGACGTCGACGGTTTCGCCCAGGGAGCCTTCGCCCGCCCGGCCGCCGAGCATGCGCAGAACCGCTTCCGACATCCGATCGCGCAGATCGCCGGTCGTGATGGTGCGCTCGCGGTTGCGGCGTCCCAACTGATTGGCCGCCTCGATGAGAACCGAGAAGCCGATGGCGGCGTAGAGATAGCCCTTCGGAATATGAAAGCCGAAGCCTTCGACCACCAGGCTGAAGCCGATCATCAGCAGGAAGCCGAGACAGAGAATGACGACGGTTGGATGTTTCGCCACGAAAGCCATCAGCGGCCGCGAGGCGGCCATCATGACGACCATGGCCACACAGACGGCGGTGACCATCACCCAGAGCTGATCGACCATGCCGACGGCGGTGATGACGCTGTCGAGCGAGAACACCGCATCGAGGATGACGATCTGGACGATCACCTGCCAAAACAGCGCGTGAACGACATTTCCCGTCTTTGGTTTATGCGCGCCTTCGAGCCGCTCGTGCAGCTCCATCGTTCCCTTCGCCAGCAGAAAAATACCGCCAAAGATCAAGATGAGATCGCGGCCGGAAAAAGAAAAATCGGCGACCGAGAACAACGGTCGTGTCAATGTCACGATCCAGGAAATCGAGAATAGCAGCGCGATCCGCATGATGAGCGCCAGCGACAGGCCAATGACACGCGCCTTGTTGCGCTGATGCGGCGGCAGCTTGTCCGCCAGGATCGCGATGAAAACGAGATTGTCTATGCCAAGGACGACTTCCAGGACAACAAGCGTGAGCAGGCCGATCCAGATGTTTGGATCTGCGAGGAATTCCATGGATTGGATCCTGTTGCGGGATAAAGGGAGAGGGTGAACGCTCTCAGGCGAGAAGCGCATTCAATGCGATGGATAGCGCGCACGTGATTGAACAGGCTCTGCCACGGCAAAGCCCGCGTAGGTCGGCCAGAACTTTCGCTGGTACTATCGCCTTCGTCCGGCATGAGATTTCGGATTATGTCTCGGCGCGCGGCAACATGATGCGCTGACGCTATCATATCTTTTCCCGACAGAAAAGATCGCGGCCGGAAGACGAATGTTCCACTGTCGTGCGCGCCGGGAATTATGGCGCAATTGCGCTGGCCGATGTGCTTTGCGTTGATTGACGGGGATATTCGAGCTGCATGGCCACGAAACTGGCGGTGGGTGCGCCGTAACGGTGTTCGATATGAGATAGCGTTCGGTCGAGGTTCTGCATCGGTCGCAGGTGATCAACGGCGGCAAGCCCGCGTTCCGACGGCCAGTTCGTCACAATTTTGTCAGGTAGAATGCGCAGGCCGTTGCGGCTCTCGCGAGCATCCGGAGAAGCCGCGTAGGTGAAGGCCTGCGAGCGATAGGTGCGCGACCAGGCATCCGTGACAAGCGCCAGCGAGACTTCGTCGATACCGTCTGTGAGTTCCAGCCCCAGGTCCTCGCGGTTCCAGAAGGCGAGGGTGTTGCCGATTGCGGTGAGCGCGAAAGGCCGTGTGAATTTGAATGCGTCGCTGTCGTGACGTGCGTCCCACGCAGCGAGGCCGAGGTCTTGCGCGACAGTCTCGGCTTTCGCGCGGCCGGCGATGGCTTCGATCAATGTCAGCATCATCGGCATGGAGGCGGTGATGCCGGTTGTCGTTGCAACGCCGTTGTCGATCACCAGTCGCCGGTTGGCGACGTAAGTGATGCTGGGATGTTTGCTGCGCAGTTCTTTCAGATAATACCAGTGCGTCGTCGCGCGCTTGCCGTCGAGCAGACCGGCGCTGGCGATGACCTTGGCGCCGGCACAGACGCTGACGATGATGGCGCCTTTGTCCGCCTGGCTCTTGAGCCAGTGCATGACGGCGGGATCGTCATCGCGATACATGGCGGGAACGATGACGTAATCCGCGCCGCTGGAATGGCGCGTATCGAAATCCGCGATCGTCGCCTGCGGTTCGACTTTGAGGCTGGGATACAGCGTCATCGGCCCGGGCTTGGTGGCGAGCGCCACCACGTCGGCGACATCGGCGCGCTTCAAAATGCCGTAGGGCATCAGATAGTCGGTGACCTCGGTGCCCTCGTTGACGCCGACGATGGCGATGAGCGGGCGAGGGCGCCTGGGTTTCAGCGCGGCGATCATGGCGTCCGTCTCTGCCTGGGCGATCGGCGGGGGAGCGATTGCGGCTGGCGCGGATGGCAGGGAGAGCAGCCACGCGCCGCCGCCGAGGGCGGCGAGGATCACGAGGCCCAGTCCACTGCCTATAAGCCACTTGCGCATTCCGTTCCCCGTCACAGGTTGTCGCGCGATTTCCAGAGAAAGTGTCGGAGATTGGCCACACAATCCCGGAGTTTTTATAACTATCTGAATAATATAGACTACTTAGCGTTCTGCCGGCCTGTTTCGTCAATCCCTCCCGTCAGCCACGGCCATGTTGTTGTGGTCTTGAAACGATCGCACGCGATATTTAGTTGCGCCTCGTCGCATGCATGCTATGAGCCGCTGCCAACCCTGTTCCCCATGATCAAGCGGAAACGAGTCGCCCGGCGGTCTCGTACCCGTTTCGTATCCGAAACATATTCCAGGAGTTTGGCAGATGGCCATCATTGAACGTCCGACCTTCGAAACCGCGCTGACGTTCGACGACGTTCTGCTGAAGCCCGGCCATTCGGAAGTGATGCCTTCGGGCGTCGATCTCAGCACCCGGCTGACGCGTTCCATCAGCCTCAACCTGCCGATCATCTCCTCCGCCATGGACACGGTGACGGAAGCGCGCCTCGCCATCGCCATGGCCCAGGCCGGCGGCATCGGCGTCATCCATCGCAATCTCGATCCGGAAGCCCAGGCCGAGGAAGTGCGGCGCGTGAAGCGTTACGAGAGCGGCACCGTCATCAACCCGATCACGGTCTATCCCGATCAGTCGCTGGCCGATGCGCTGGAACTGATGAAGATGAATGCGATCTCCGGCATTCCGGTGGTCGAGCGCGGCAACGCGGGCAAGCCGTCGAAACTGGTCGGCATTCTCACCCATCGCGACGTGCGCTTTGCCGCCGATCCGGCGCAGCCGGTGTCCGAACTGATGACCAAGAAAGTCGTCACGGTGCGCGAAGGCGTGACGCAGGACGAAGCGCGCCGCCTGCTGCATCAACACCGCATCGAAAAGCTCGTCGTCGTCGACGATGAAGGGCGCTGCGTCGGCCTGATGACCGTCAAGGACATCGAGAAGGCGACCCTGCATCCCAACGCCTGCAAGGACGAGCAGGGGCGCCTGCGCGTCGCCGCCGCCTCCACCATCGGCGACAAGGGCTATGAGCGGGCGATGTTGCTCATCGATGCCGGCGTCGACTGCGTCGTCGTCGACACGGCGCACGGTCATTCGCAGAACGTGCTCGATCAGGTGACGCGCATCAAGCGCGTGTCCAACAAGGTCGCCATCATCGCCGGCAATGTGGCGACGGCTGAGGGAACCAAGGCTTTGATCGATGCGGGCGCCGATGCGATCAAGGTCGGCATCGGCCCGGGCTCGATCTGCACGACGCGCATCGTCGCCGGTGTCGGCGTGCCGCAGCTTACCGCCATTCTCGAATCCGCCGAAGAAGCCCGCAAGAAGGACATTCCGGTCATCGGCGACGGCGGCATCAAATTCTCCGGCGATCTCGCCAAGGCGATCGCGGCCGGCGCCGAATGCGTGATGATCGGTTCGCTGCTCGCCGGCACTGATGAGAGCCCCGGCGAAGTGTTCCTCTATCAGGGCCGCTCGTTCAAATCCTATCGCGGCATGGGTTCGGTGGGCGCGATGGCGCGCGGCTCGGCCGACCGCTACTTCCAGCAGGACATCAAGGACACGCTGAAACTGGTGCCGGAAGGCATTGAGGGCCAGGTGCCTTACAAGGGGCCGGTCGGCGCGGTCGTGCATCAGCTCGCCGGCGGTTTGCGCGCGGCCATGGGCTATGTCGGCGCGCCCAGCATCACCGAATTCCAGAAGCGCGCGCGCTTCGTGCGCATCTCCAGCGCCGGCCTGCGCGAAAGCCACGTGCATGACGTGTCGATCGTGCGCGAGAGCCCGAACTATCCGATGGGTGGCGGCTAGTTAAAGCCGCAAGCTTCGTGTCATTCCGGACGCGCTGAAAGCGCGATCCGGGAACCAGGAGCGTGTGGTAGAGTTCTGCAACATGACAGCCGTTGCCCCTGGTTCCCGGATCAGTTGCTGCGCAACTGTCCGGGATGACACGAAGGCTTGCGGCGAAGACGATTGAGCCTCTAACATCCCGCCTCGATCACCAGCGGAGGTGCGCTCATGTCGGTCCAGGCCATTCTGCTTCCCGTCTTCGCCTATGTCCTGCTGGTGCTGATCGTGTTGATCGAACTGGGGCGGCGACGCGGGCAGGCCGTGAAGGCGGGCGAGGTCGGCCAGGATCCGTCGCTGCGCGAAAATGCCTGGCCCAATTACGTCACCCAGGTGTCGAACGATTTTCGCAATCAGTTCGAGATTCCCGTGCTGTTCCTGGCGCTGGTGGCCTTCGCCATGTTCACGCGCAAGGCCGACCTGCTGTTCGTCGTCCTGTCCTGGGTGTTCGTCGTCTCGCGCTATGTCCACGCGTTCATTCACACCACGTCCAACAGGCTGAACTGGCGCCTGTCGGCCTATTTCATCGGCGTTATCGTGCTGATGGCCATGTGGATCATCTTCGCCGTGCAGATTCTGTTCGCGGTTTAGCTGGACTTTTGGGCTGGGATCACCACAACAGGCCCCATGACACCCGCAGCCCGCATCGCCGCCGCCATCGAAGTTCTCGGTGACATCGAAACCCGCCGCCGCCCCGCCGCCGAAGCCCTGAAGGATTGGGGCCTCGGCCACCGTTTCGCCGGCTCGAAGGACCGCTCGGCCATCGCCAGCCTGGTCTATGACGCGCTACGGGTACGGGCATCCGCCGCCTGGATCATGGGGGAGGACACACCTCGCGCCATCATGCTTGGCGCCTTGAAGCGTGGGCGGGGCATGGAGACGCAGGCGATCGCCGCGCTCTGCGGCGCCGGCCCGCATGCGCCGCCGGAATTGACCGATGCCGAGCGCCAGCGCCTCGACGCCGACGATCTCACCGGCGCGCCCGACCATGTACAGGGCGATTATCCGGAATGGCTGGCCGAAGCCTTTCAAGCCGCCTTCGGCGACAGAGCCGTGGCCGAGGGGCGGGCGCTGGCCGAGCGTGCGCCTGTGGACCTGCGCGCCAATCTGCTGAAGATCACGCGCGACAAGGCACTCGCCACGCTCGCCCATCTCAACGCGCAAGCCACGACGCTCTCGCCCTGGGGGCTTCGTATTGCCGTTGGCGCCGACGGGCGCGGCCCGGCGCTCTCGGCCGAGCCCGCCTATGCCAAGGGGCAGGTGGAGGTGCAGGACGAGGCCTCGCAACTTGCCGCGCTCATCGCCGGCGCCAAGCCCGGCTGGCAGGTGCTGGATCTCTGCGCCGGGGCCGGCGGCAAATCCCTGGCGCTCGCCGCCATGATGGAGAACAAGGGCCAGGTCTTCGCCACCGACAGCGACGGGCGTCGGCTGATGCCGATTTACGACCGGCTGGAACGGGCCGGCGCACGCAACGTGCAGGTGCGTGCGCCCAAGGCCGGCAAGATCGATCTCGCCGATCTCGAAGAGCGCTGCGATCTCGTTTTCGTCGATGCGCCCTGCACGGGCACGGGCACCTGGCGGCGCAACCCGGATGCCAAATGGCGCACGCGCCCCGGCGCGCTGGAACAGCGCCAGAAGCAGCAGGACGAAGTGCTGCAACAGGCGGCACGCTATGTGAAAGCCGGCGGCCGGCTCGTCTATGTGACGTGCTCGGTGCTGCGCGAGGAGAACGAGGCGCGCGTCGCCAATTTCCTGGAAAACTCCGACGGCTTCCTGCCGCTCGATGCGGCGCATATAGCGCGTGGTGTCGGCATCGAGGCTTTGGCGGAGCATGCCTCGCCGCATGGCGCGGGCCTGCGGCTGTCGCCGGCGAGCGCCGGTACGGATGGATTTTATATAGCGGTTATGCTGCGCGTGTGACTGGCCGCAGGCTGGCCTTGCACCAGCGGCCGGGGCGGCCGCCGTTCTGGCAGGCGATGTTGAGCAGCAGAAAGGCTTCGCGCTGCATCGCCCGGAAGCCGAATTCGGCGGCGCGGCTGCTGCGCAGATCGTGCAGCTGAAAATCCCACTGCGCGAGCTGAGCGTCGAGCGACGCCAGCGCAAAGGCGATGGCGCCCGGGCGCTTTTCGAACAGGCTTTCGGTGACGAACACGCGCCCCGAGGCCATGCCGAAGCCGCCGGCGATAAGATCGCCGGCCTGATCGCGCACGGCGAAGCAATGGGCAAAGCCCTGGTCGAACAGATTGGCGAACACCTGCAAGGCGGCCGGGCTCAGGCCGAAGCCTTCGCCATCGCGCGTGGTGGCGGCGGCGCAGGCGGCGGCCACTTGCTCAAAATTCTGGTCGAGTTCGAAGACGAAACCGGCGGCAGGCACGGCCTTGGTGGCGGCGGGTTTGCGCACCATGCGTGCCTGCGGCGACCACCAGGTGGCCTTGCCCAAAATCCAGCGCGGAAAGAAGCCGACCGCATAGCCCCCGGCAATGGCCATGGGGGTAACATCGTCGATGACGCCGGCGATGCCGTCGGGCCGGCGGCGCACCTCTTCCAGCGCCGGCAGGCCGGTATGGCTGAGAAAGGGGGCGCGCAGGAAGAAATCGGCCGTCTGGGGCAGGTCGCGGATATGGCGCAGGAGATAGCCGATATCGGCGCCGATCCTCGTAAAACGCGCGAAAACCGTCTCGCGGAACATCCGCTCGCGGTATTTGCGCCGCTCCGTGCGGGTCATGTCGGTGCCCCAGTCGGATCCATCCGAAAAGAGTGTCCCAAACTGCGCGATTCGATAATTCAGCATAACCTGTCCCTGCCGGTTCGGCACATTCCGTCCCGGTCGCATCCAGGGCATAGCCGGCAGGGCGTTGCGGCGGGCGTAAGCAAATCGTTCAAAACCCGGTTAAAACCGGTTCACCATGCCGTCTGCGGCGGCCTTTATCGGCATGTCGCCGTTGCACCTTTGAGGGGGGTGCCGTAATCGATTTCCTTAGCCGGAGACCCGACATTTCATGACCGCCGCCCCCAACGACACCCAAGACGACCGCCACTTGGACATCATCGCCAACCACGACAAAGTGCTGATCATCGACTTCGGCTCGCAGGTGACGCAGCTCATCGCGCGGCGCGTCCGCGAGGCTGGGGTTTATTGCGAGCTGGCGCCGTTCCAGAATGCCGAAGCCGCTTTTAAAGAGCTGAATCCAAAGGCGGTTATCCTCTCGGGCGGCCCGTGCTCGGTGACCGACGAGGGCTCGCCCCGGGCTCCCCAGGCCGTCTTCGACGCCGGCATTCCGATCCTCTCCATCTGCTATGGCCAGCAGACCACGGCCGTGCAGCTTGGCGGCCAAGTCGAGGGCGGGCACGCGGCCGAGTTCGGCCGGGCCGATATCGAGATCAAGGAAAAGAGCGCTCTGTTCGACGGCCTGTGGGAAATCGGCCGCCGTTACCCGGTGTGGATGAGCCACGGCGATCGCGTGACGCGGTTACCGGAAGGTTTCTCCGTAAAAGCCGTCAGCGAGAACGCGCCCTTCGCCATCGCCACCGACGAGACGCGCCGCATCTACACCACCATGTTCCACCCGGAAGTGGTGCACACGCCCGACGGCGCCAAACTGATCGCCAACTTCGTCCATAAGATCGCCGGGCTGAAGAGCGACTGGACCATGGCCGCCTTCCGCGGCGAGGCCGTGAAATCGATCCGCGCGCAGGTGGGCGAGGGCCGGGTGCTCTGCGGTCTCTCGGGCGGCGTCGACTCTTCGGTGGCCGCCGTGCTGATCCATGAGGCGATCGGCGACCGGCTCACCTGCGTCTTCGTCGACCATGGCCTGATGCGCCAGGGCGAGGCCGAGCAGGTGGTGAGCCTGTTCCGCGACCATTACAACATCCCGCTCGTCCATGTGGACGCGAGTGCCATGTTCCTGGGCGCGCTCGACGGCGTCACCGATCCGGAAGTGAAGCGCAAGACGATAGGCAAACTGTTCATCGACGTGTTCGACGCCGAAGCCAAGAAGATTGCCGCCGACGGGCGCGGCGCGCCGCAATTCCTGGCGCAGGGCACGCTCTATCCGGACGTGATCGAAAGCGTCTCCTTCACCGGCGGACCCTCGGTGACGATCAAGAGCCACCACAATGTCGGCGGCCTGCCCGAACGCATGAACATGAAGCTGGTCGAGCCGCTGCGCGAACTGTTCAAGGACGAAGTGCGCGCGCTCGGCCGCGAGCTTGGCCTGACGAAAGCCTTCGTCGACCGCCACCCCTTCCCAGGCCCCGGCCTCGCCATCCGCATCCCCGGCGCGATCACGCGCGAAAAACTCGACATCCTCAGAAAGGCCGACGCGATCTACCTCGACGAAATCCGCAAAAGCGGCCTCTACGACAAGATCTGGCAAGCCTTCGCCGTGCTGCTGCCGGTGCGCACCGTGGGCGTGATGGGCGACGGGCGCACCTACGACCACGTCTGCGCGCTGCGCGCCGTGACGTCGGTCGACGGCATGACGGCGGATTTCTTCCCCTTCGACATGAACGTGCTGGGCCGCTGCGCCACGCGCATCATCAACGAGGTGAAGGGGATTAACCGGGTGGTCTATGACGTGACGTCGAAGCCGCCGGGGACGATTGAGTGGGAGTGAGGGGGAGTCTTTCCCAAGCCTTAGAGGCTATCTGTTGGGGTTCAAGATTCCAGACGCAATATCCGGACCCACACCATCTAGGTGGTACCATCTGTGTTGCTATTGTGTAGTCGTCGGAACGGTTTAAAATCTTCTCAAAATAAAACTGAGGGGGCACCTGATGGCCGACGAAATGGAAATCTTGGAGGATGAATCTCCCATTCCATCTACAGAAGAAGAGTCTGCACTAGCCGATAAACTTGCGACTTTGAAAGAACGATGTGGCAAGGCAAATATAGAATTTGCGGTGCACAGCAATGAAGATGGGACCCTTTACGCAACAATATTTATGCCTGCCGGACGTGCTAAGCGCAAATTGAATGTCTTCCGGGAAAATAGGGCAACCTCACTCCTTTCTATTCCATTTGAGAAATACCGCTTCCTCTCTGGATATGAAGCGATTTGTTGCTATGAAGAGAGCTATATCGAAGCGGGGCTGGAGAACTCGCGATTTTTTCCGCAGAATAATCTCCACAGATTGCTCGAATGGAATACCGCTGAAACCTCGAGCGGGCTAAAGGCGATCCAACTTCTTCCATCGGAGGCATTACCTGGTCGCCCCTTGATTGAGCTTGGGCCCTGCTCTCCAGAATTTATTGCGCTCGGTGGGGGGCGCTCGTTTATGACACCTATTGGCGGGCGGCCTCGGATGACTTTAAAGTTGAAGGGTATAAAAGCCACTCAACACGATCAAGCATTAGCAGAGCTTCGCTCATACGCGGACAGCCTCTTTTTTCAAATCGATATGATATATGGATTCACGTTTATGTTGGAACGTGAAAGTCGATTGCGTTATCTATCGCGACGTCAACGAGAAGCTGGCCTTCAATTAGGTTATCCGACGGCTCGCTATAATAGTGAGGCAATGTCGCTGTACTGGTACGCTAAAACCGCGCGTGACATGCCTCTCCTTCGATTCCTGGCATTCTATCAGTCGATAGAGTTTTACTTTCCGCGATATTCGCAAACTGAAGCCAGGAAGCGGCTAAGTGCGATGATTAAGAATCCAGCGTTTCGACCATATAGAGACGATGATCTTGATAGATTGATCTCAACAATTAGGGGAGGAGAAAATGGTGGGGCAGGAAGTGAGCGAACTCAACTTCGTGCCGTGATTAATGAATGCATCAGTGTTAATGATACGCGCGAGTATTTGATGAGCTCAACGGACCGGGAAGGTCATTACTCCGGAAAAGCATCAAAAACAAAATATCATAAAATACCGATCGCGAATAAAAATGCGGATTTGCGAAATGATGTGGCTGATAGGATCTATGATATCCGATGCAAAATTGTTCATACCAAGAACGAGCATGCTGATGGCGAGTTTCCAATGATCCTTCCATTTTCAGAAGACGCAGATTACCTTCTTCACGACATCGACTTGGTTGAGTTTGTAGCGAGGAGTGTACTTGTCGCTTCGAGTGACGAGTTGAACTAACACACTCGACGTAAGCTACTAGCTGGCGTAGCTGCAATCCTTCGTCTTGATGCCGCGAAACTCGACAGCGCGTGGGTGGTGGCGGTGCTGAGTTGTTTGCTGGCGTAGCTTCAGCAGCCCAGAGCGCGTTCGCATGCAATCCTAGCGTGGCGATTATTTTTTCATTAAGTTTGCTCAGCTGCCAATTGCTCGATGAGTTGAGTTCAGCGGTTGGAGGGATGGGGTAGGGCCTACAACATGTAGCGTTCCCTGTACTCGGTCTATATCCATAGTTACAATCTCGATGTAGTTGGACAGTGTTTTTCTGAGCAGGGTAGCCCGCTCAAGTGGGACCATCGGACCTAGCAGGAGGCGAGAGGGCGGTGACGGTAGATCGAAGTACTGGCTGTTAGTGATGATCCGGTACTCCTCCTCATACGCCCATTCCTCTCCCTTGCTATTGAATAGGTGTCTCATGTCGTCCAGAGTCTCCTCCTTCTCCGAGAAAATAGACGAGAATGGCGAGTAAACTACTTCTGTAAGATCGGGGTAGCCGTCGGGAACATCGACCTCGATGGCAACGCCTTTGTGACCGTCAGCATAATGCGACCACAATAGAAAGTTTGTTGGAGTCGCTGAAAGAGATGCAATTCGAAATCCATTCCGTGCTTGCTCGATACGGTTGACCATGCCGGATTCGATTTTGTGGTTCTTGCTGCCTAGATAAATCTCGTATCTGCCTTCGAGAGGGTCATTCAGAGCCGACCAATGTGCGCAGTACAAGCGCTGGTTTAAGACTACGTCGAGAATCTGCCAAAGATTGGTGAGTGATTTGTACTTGTAGAGCTTCATGCCTCGGTTCCGGTCAATCACATCTATTGTCGCGCTTAGGCTGCCGTGACCGTATTGCTAGCAGGCGAAGATTGCACCCGACGCTTCCTTGGTGAGAATGCAAAGGTCAAAGAGCATCTGGGTGCATTGAATTTGAGTTCCCGGTGTGGAACAACTAAAAATTGCAAATCCGCCTGTCGTAAGCCGCGAGCACCCCGTGCAGGAAATCGAAATAGAGGTCGAGAACGATCATATCGAACGGCTGACCACAGCAAAGCCTATTCTCGCTTTATCCGAGCTGATCTGGAACGGCTATGATGCCGACGCGCGTACTGTTAGGGTTGAGTTTGAAGAGGGTGAGCTAACCAAGCTCGGATTGATCCGCATTCAAGACGATGGTGATGGCATCCCGATCGAAGAAGCGGACGGCTACTTTAAGTCCTTGGGTGGCTCCTGGAAGAAAAAGGGCGCTAAGACAAAAGGTGGCCGCTTTATTCACGGCGAGAAAGGCCAAGGGCGCTTCAAAGCGTTCTCACTCGGTGAGAACGTTACGTGGATTTCCAGCGCAAAAGGTAAGCGTTTTTCTATTACCGGGCAGATATCAAATCTCAAGACCTTCAAAATCTCTGAAGTTTTGTCGACGACGTCGAAGGGCTGCACTGTCGAGATATCCGATGTGCAGAAGGATTTTCGAATCCGAGGCGCTGATGGCTTTGGGGATCAGATACGCGATGTCTTTGCGCTACAGTTGTATGAGGATCCCAATTTCGAGATCGTTTACGACGACGAAATAATTGATGCTCGCGAAGCTATTCGGAGCGTAACGCCCTATCCAATTAGCGCAACCATCGCTGACGGCTCGGAGATTAACGCGACGCTCGAAATCGTCGAATGGAAAAGGAAGATCGAGCGAAAGTTGCTACTTTGCCTGCCGGGGCGATTTAATTTTCACTCGATGTCACCCGGTATTCAAGCGCGAGGCTTCGATTTTACTGCTTATCTCACAGCCGATTTTTTCCAAGAGATGGCCAACGAGAATCGCGAAAGCTTAGTGGAGCTTGATCCATCCGCGATTACTTTGATAGAGGCCGCCAAAGCGAAATTGCGTGCGCACTTTCGGCAGAAAGAGAGTGAGCGATCGCGCAGTAAAATCCAAGAATGGAAAGACGCGAAGATCTATCCTTACGAAGGCGTGACATCAAACCCGATCCAACGCAACGAGCGGCAGGTGTTCGACGTAGTTGCTCTTAACTTAGCGGACTATAGCAACGACTTCGAGAAGGCTCCCCCTAAGCAACAAAAATTCATTCTCCAATTAATCAAAGCCACCATCGAGACAGGTACATCGACCCTTCCTACAATCCTTGAGAAGGTTATCGATCTACCGAAGGCGAAGCAGGATGAGCTTGCGGAGCTATTACGCAAGACGACGCTGACGGCAGTTATCAATGCGGCGAAGGCCGTGACCGATAGGCTCGACTTTCTCAAAGCACTTCAAATCCTCATCTTCGATGCAAAGTCGAAAAAGCAACTGCTGGAACGCTCGCAGCTTCATCGAATACTTGCTCAGGAGACTTGGATTTTTGGAGAGGAATTCAACCTGCTCAACGATGACGAAGACCTGACCTCTGTGCTGCGAAGCCATCTCAAGATTTTAGGTCGCACGGACTTATCACCGGAGCCGGTCTTCGACACTGATGGGAATGCTGGTATCGTTGATCTGATGCTGTCTCGTCGTGTTCCTACTGCTACAGATCATGAGCGCAAGCACCTTGTCGTCGAGCTAAAGCGTCCCAGCCAGCCGATAAATGAGGAAGTGCTTTTACAGATTAAAAAATATGCAAAAGCGGTGGCTTCGGATGATCGTTTCGTAGAATCAGGAGTGGTGTGGGATTTTCTTGCCGTATCGAACGGCTTTACGGCTGATGCCGAGATGGATGCTCGTCAAACCGGAAAGCCGCGAGGCCTTGTCGCTGAATACGATGAGCCCACTAAAATACGTGTTTGGGCTAAGACTTGGGGGCAGATAATTCAAGAGGCAGAAGGTCGACTGACTTTCTATAGGCGCCGCTTAGAATATCAGGCGAATGATGCTGAGGCCCTGAAGTATCTTAGAACGATCAACGCCAGCTATCTCAGTGACGAGGTGAAGGCGAAAATCGAAGCTCTCGAAAAGGAAGAGTCTGCATAGCCAGTTTTTTCCCCGTTTCTCCTTTAAGTCGCTTGGGGTGCCGCTCTGAGCTTTGCTCTCGGCGGATGTGCTTTAATCGCCAGAGTGGTCGCAATCTTGATAGAAGCAGGCGCGGCACCATCTCCACTCCCACCAATCCTGGGCGTGCTTGGGTCGCTCGTCAGTGGCGAGGGGCGGGCTGCTAGAGCGGTTGCTGTTGTGTCGCCGCCGGCGGCGAGACCGTCGATGTTGAGCTGGATGACCTCCCGGCCTCGAAACAGATCCCGCAAGGTGTCGCGGGTTGTGCGATCGGCATCCTTGTCGCTAAACTCCGGGCGAGGACGGCGCCATTGCAGACGTAGAAATTGATGTATCCGGCCGCGAATTCCTTGTTCTCATATGTGTTGCGCACGCGGGAGGGGCCCGGCAACACCACCCCTTCAATGTGCGTCCGCTGGCATCGGTGGACCGCCTCAGGATGTCCAGATGCCGTTGTGTCACGGCGTGGTCAAAGGAGGATGGATCCTCATCCGGTCCGGCGACAACCATGCGCTTTATTGCGAACAGATCGTCAGGATCGGCCGGATCTCCATTGTGCCGTGGGCGGCGCCGGGGCAGCGGGCCGCCCAGGCAATCGCCGCGTCGAGATCGGGCGCTTCGATCAGGTAATAGCCGCCGAGCTGCTCCTTGATCTCGACATAGGGGCCGTCGAGAACGTGCGTCTTGCCTTGGGCGATACGCACGGTCGTGGCTGATGCGACCGGCTGCAAGCGGTTGCTGCCGATGAGGGCGCCGGCTTTTTCCAGCGCTTGCGTATAGGCGGTGTAGGCCGCGAGCGTCTGCTCGGCCTGGTCCTTCGGCAAGGCGGCGAAGGCGGCTTCGTTGGCATGGATCAAAAGCATGAATTGCATGCAGGTCTCCTCATCTCCAAGTCTCTTAATCTCATGGTCTCCTCATCATTGCTGCAGGATCGACTCTATTATTGCAGGATTGCTTTGGCGCTCGGGCGGGCGCTGACGCGTTGGAACCACTGGGTGAGTTTGCTCTTGCCGGCGAGGATCGTCTCCCCCTCAGGCGTCAGGCGCAGCCAGTCGAAGTGCGGCAGGAGGCGGAGGTCGGCGAGGCTCAGGGTTTTGCCGGTGAGGTAGGGCGCGGCGATCAGGGCTTCGAGGGCAGCGGCGCAGTTGCGCGCCAGCGGCACGGCCGCTTCGACCCGTTTCGTGTCGGTTGGGCGGCCAAAGAAGCTGGGCGCGATCAGCCGCTCGAAGCCGATATTGCTGATCCAGGAGGGGGCCAGGTAGCAATCGATGATGCCGATGATCTGGGTCATACGCGCCGCCTCTCGCGCATCCGCCGGCTGGAGCGCGGGACCGGGAAAGGCCAGGTCCACATAGCGCAGGATGGCCTGGGTTTCGTAGACGTGGAAGCCGTCGTGATCGAGCACGGGCACTTTGCCGAAGGGGTTGCGCGCCAAATGCTCGGGCGCCTTCCAGGCCGGCGGCATCAGGCTGACCAGTTCGTAGTCCACGCCTTTCTCGGTCAGGCCCAGCATGGCGCCGCGGACGTTGGGGCTGCTCGACATCCCATAGAGTTTGACACCCATCTCGATCTCCTTTGTGAAGCGCCTTTGCGTGAACCGCCTGTGAAAGCGGCCCATGGCGCCGCCACTACGGTGTCGTGCGGGCGAGCGGGATTTCGACATGTGGGGTGAGAAAATTTGCGCAGTGGCGGCGGGGAAATGGGACCAACGCTTTGGCTGCCGATCCGTTTGGATGGCATAGGCGAATAGAACAAAATAAGAACAAAAATTTGCCACCCTCGTTTCGTAATTTCGCGACCGGAGCGATTTCGGGCGCAGGGGCATGGGTTTGCATGGGTTTGCGTGAGGTCAGCAGGTCGGAACGAGGGTTTGGGGCGGGCCGGAGGCGCGATGCGTTCGCGGGGCCTCGTCGCGCGCGTGGTCTTCTCTGGGGAGCGGGAGGGGGTGTCAGGCAAAATCGAGGAACAACCCCATGCAAGGGGCATTTCCGATGTCATCGGCCGTCGGCGGCGGGGGCTCAGTTCTGCGTGGCGAGCCATGGCGGCTCGCTCAAATTGACAAAATCTTGTCTATAAGACAGATTCTGTCAAAAGGCTGTGGCAAGCGGTGCGGGCCAAGACAATCAGCCAGGACAATCAGCCAAGAAAACCGGCAAGGAAATCGGCAAGGAAATCGGAATGAGCAAGAACACGCGCATCTCGGGTGGGGTGCCGCGCGGGCGTTCCAGCAGGGCGAAAGATCCGGTCGATACCGATACCGCGCCTGCCGTCGAGCCCCTGATGCCGCGGACCGCCAAGGGCGATGCGCTCGATGCGCTGATCTACGCGATCTTCAAGGTGAACGGCTGCCTGATCCGGGGCGGCGAGGCGCTGTCGAAGGACCTCAACCTGAACGCGACCCGCTGGCAGATTTTGGGCGCGATCGACACGCAGCCGCGCACGGTGGCGCAGATCGCGCGGCATTTCGAACTCACCCGGCAGGGCGTGCTCTGGGCGGTTCGGATCATGGTCAGCGATGGGCTGGTCGAGCTGATCCGCAATCCCGAGCATCGCCGCGCCAAGCTGGTGCAGCCCACGCCGCACGGGCGGGCGCTGTTCAACGCCGTCTCGCGGCGGCAGCGCAAATGGGCGAGCGATCTGGCCGAGCCCTTCGAAATTCCCGAGATGCAGGCGGCCGCCGGGCTGTTGCTGAAACTCGCCACGGCGTTCGCGCCGGAGCCCGAGGCGGACTGACGCCGCCTCTAAGCTAACCCATTGACAGTTTGTGAGATACGGCGCCTTCGCGCCGGGCGGCGAAGGCTTGCCGTCGCGCTAATTGACAAGCAGAATTCATCATGACAAGGTTTTGTCAATAAGCGGCTGCGGGAGGTCGGATCAGTCGCGATCAGGGGCGCGGGCAGGCGGTCGCGCCATCCCGGTGAGAGGGAGCCGGCAGAGCGATGAAACTCCACCAGATCCGCGACGTCCTCGCCGTGCACGAGCGCGGCAGCATCCGCGCGGCGGCACGGCATATCGGCATCGCCCAGCCGGCGGTGTCGCGCAGCATCCGCGAACTCGAACATGATCTGGGCGTGACGCTGTTCGAACGCTGCGCGCGCGGCGTCGCGCTGACGCCGATGGGCGAGCTGTTCGTGCGGCGCGCGGCCGCCGCTCACAACGAACTGCGGCAGGCGCGCGACGAGATCAATCAGCGCAAGGGCGTGACCACCGGCCTGGTGCGTGTCGGCCTTTCGACCGCTTCGCACCTGGCGCTTCTGCCGACCGCGCTCGACCGATTTCGCGCGCAGTTCCCCAATGTCACGCTCAAAATCCAGGAAGGCTTGTTCCCCGCCGTCGAGAACGCACTCATGGAGGGCGCGCTCGATTTCTATGCGGGCCCGCTCGCCGAGACGCCGCCGCCGCAGGCGTTCCTGGTCGAACGGCTGTTCGACAATGGCCGCCGCGTGTTCTGCCGCAAGGGACATCGATTGGCGAACGCGCGATCGCTCGCCGAGCTTGGCGATGCGGAATGGATATCGACCACGCTGACGTCGCAGGATCGTGCCGAATTGCTGCCGCTGTTCGCGGCGCTCGATCTGCCGCAACCGCGCATCGTGCTGCATGCCGCATCGGCGCTCAGCATGGTGCTGGCGGCGGCCTATTCGGATCTGCTCGTGCTGCTGCCCGAACAGTGGCTGGACTCGCCGTTGACGCGCGATCTGCTGGCCTGTGTGCCGGTGCGCGAGGCGCTGCCGGGCGCGCCGATCTACATCGTCCATCGCGCGCGCTTGCCGCTGACGCCAGCCGCGGAATTTTTGTCCGACATGTTGCGCCGTTCGGCAGCCAACCGCCCAGCCTTCGCGGAGGAGCGGGCATGAGGCTTGACATGAGCCCGCGGGATACTTGCGCGGCATCGCCCAGATGCTTTTGCCATCGTTCTGCACACCTGCCGACGTGATATTGCAGCCGCCAATGGAGGCCGTTCGGCCAAGCACAGAATAACCGGGAGAGAGACATGCAGGTGCTGACGCACGCGAGCCGACCATGACCGGCACGGCGTTTCGGGCGCTCGCGAAGGCCTCGCAATTCTCCGAAGGCGCGATGATCGCTGTCGCCGGCGGGCACGGTGCCGATGTGCTGCTCGCACGCGTCGAGGGCGAATGGTTCGCGGTCAGCAATCTCTGTTCGCATCTGCGGGCGGAGCTGCATCGCGGCACGCTTAGTGGTCACCGCCTTGCCTGTCCGCTGCACGGCGGCGCCTTCGATATTCGCAACGGCGCGCCGATCGCGGGTCCGGTGTGCCGGCCGATCGAGACTTATCCCGTGCGGTTGCGTGGGGATGCCGTCGAAGTCGCGGTGCCCGAACAGGCGGCCCAACAACCTGGATTTGAATGGTGAGCGCTTCGCCGCCATCCGTTGCAAGAACCCGTTGCAAGAACGCGTTGTAAACAAGAGGGACAGTCTATGAACCACCCGATCAATCGGCAGACCACGCTCTATCCGCATGTGCCGGCGGACTCGCTCGCAGCCAAGCGTCCGGACGTGGACAACAGCGGCGTGGCGATCACCGGCAAGCGCTATTACCGCAAGGATATCTTCGAGCAGGAATGGGATCGTATCTGGACACGCACCTGGCATCTCGCCGGTCCGCTGTGCGATCTCAAGCAGCCGGGCGATTTCTTCACCTACGACTTCATGCACGAAAGCTTCCTGATCACGATGCAGGCGGATCGCTCGGTCAAGGCTTTCTACAATGTCTGCCCGCACCGCGGGAACCGGCTGGTCTATACCGAACATGGGTCGATGGAGGCGTTCACCTGCCTCTATCATGCCTGGGTGTTCGCCAATGACGGCCGCCGGCTTGCGATCAAGGATCCGGAGAGCTTCGAGAGCGTCGACACCTCGCATGCCGCCTGCCTGAGCGCGCTGCGTTGCGAGGTGCATGCCGGGCTGGTGTGGATCAACATGGACGACCGCGCGCCCCCGGTGAAGGAAGCGCTCGGCCTGCCCGAAGGGCTCCTCGAAATGTACCGGCTCGACGAGATGGTTACGGTCAGCCGGCAGGTGCAGGAGGTGACCGGCAACTGGAAGCTGGCGCTCGAGAACGTGATCGAGGGCTATCATTTTGACGTGGTGCACGAGCCGTTCCGGATGCCGGAATTCGTGAATCCGCTGGCGATCCAATATGATCTTCACCGTAACGGCGCGAGCAGCTGGTTCGCGCCGTTCGGTCAACCGACCTTCAAGGGCGAGCAGACCGCGCTCAACGAGTCGCTCAAGGGCTTCCTGCGCAATGCCGGTGTCGATCCCGAAACCTTCAAGGGCACGGCGCAGGATGTGCGGCCCACCGTTCAGAAGCTGAAGCGCGATCATGCCGTGCGGGCCGGCTTCGATGTTTCGGGCTTCATCGACGAGCAATTCACCGATGCCTGGGGCGTCAGCGCTTTTCCCAACACGCTGCTGGCGATGAATTTCGAGGTCGTGCTGCTGCAGCGGCTGCAGCCGCATCCCAAGGATCCCGAGCGTTATTTCATGACGCCGATCGTGCTGTATCGGCCGGGCTCTGTCTCGGGCACGGGGCTGCCGCCTTATCTGAGCGTGCCGGGGATGGATCTCGATCCCAAGAGCATTCCGGCGACCCGCCGCTACAGGATCGAGGACGGCTTCAAGCTCGGGCCGCTGATCGAGCAGGACGTCGACATCATCGAGAAGACCATGCTCGGCGTGAAGTCGCGCGGCTTCAAGGGGCCGATCTGGGGCGAGCAGGAACAGCGCCTGCGCCACTTCCATGCCGAGTACGACCGCTACATGAACGGCGACAAATAAGACGCTTCAGAGGCGAGGGGAGGGACAGGATGAGCAGCGTAGCGGCCGTCGATATCGCAAAATCGCTGGAAACGCGCCGCTTCGGCTGGTGGCACGCCAAGATCATGTTTCTCTGCTTCCTCATGCTTCTGGTCGAGGGGATGGATTATAATGCGCTCGCGGTGACCGCGCCGTCGCTGATCCGCGATTGGCAGGTGTCGAAGCGCGACATCGGCATCGCCTTCGCGATCAGCAACCTCGCGGTGCTGATCGGAACGCTGGTGTTCAGCGCGATTGGCGATCGCTACGGGCGGCGGGCCGGCATCATCTGGGGCGTGCTGTTGTACAGCGTGCCGAGCCTGATGATCGCCTTCGCCGATTCACTGTGGCAGCTCTATGCGCTGCGCTTCGTCGCCGGCCTCGGCATGGGCGGGGTGATGCCCAATGCCATCGCGCTGTTGACCGAAGTCGCGCCGAACGGCATGAAATCGCGGTTCGTGATGCTGCCGTTCATCGGCATCGGTCTCGGCGCGGCGGCGATCGGCGGTGTCGCGGCGATGTTCATCCCTGCCTTCGGCTGGCCGCCTGTCTTTCTGATCCCGGGCATATCGGGATTGATCGTGTGCGTCGCCCTTATGATCTGGCTGCCGGAATCGGCGCGTTTCCTGTCGGCCCAGCGCACGGCTTCAGGAGAGCCGGAAAAGGCGTCGGCCGCGACCGGTGCGTCTGGCGCCGAACCGGCGACATCGGCACGCAAGGGGATCGGCCTGTTGCTGCGGCGCGAGCATGCCGGTGTGAACGCCTTGCTGTGGCTGTGCTTCCTGTTTGAATCGCTCACCTTCATCATCCTGGTGAGCTGGTTGCCGGTCATTCTGGAAATGGCGGGTTTGTCGCCGACCGAGGCGTCGCTGACCTTCGCTTATGTCGGCCTGGCGAACTTGATCTCGCAATTGCTGATCGCGCTGTTGCTCGACCGCTTTCATTTCGGCGCGCTACTCGCCGCCACCCTGATCACCATCGTCTGTTTCGTCGGGTTCAGCATGCTCGGGCTCGGCAAAGGCAATCTGATGCTGGTGACCGTGCTGCTGGTGGCTGCATCGGGCGCCACGCACAGTGCGCTCAACGGTCTGGTCGGCAACTTTTATCCGACCAGCATTCGAGCGACCGCTGTGGGCATCGCCACGGGCTTCGGACGCGTGGCGTTCATTGTCGGCCCGTTGCTGGCCGCCTATCTGCTTGCCTTGTCGTTGCCGGTCCAGCAGATGACGCTGCTGATCATGAGCCCCTATGTGCCGGTCGCTTTAATCTGCTTGCTGCTCGCCCGGCTTTACATCGGCAAGGTCGCCGAGGCCCGGCGTCTCGAAGCGGATGCGAAGTCCGAGCCGGTCTGATCGATGTTCAAAGACTATCAGACCGGCAGCCCGTTCTGCTTTCGCAAGCTTTTGTCGAATGCGGATGCCGGGACGAAACGGCGCAGGAAACTGATCTGGCGCGACTGTTTGCCGGCCGCGTAGCGCAGCTTCGGTGCCGCGTCGGTGGCCGCCCTCACGACAGTGTCGGCAACCACCTGCGGGGCGTCGCCGGTCTCGACCCATTGCCGCATCAGCCGCTCCATGCGCACACGTTCGGCGGCATAGGCCGGCAGCGGTGTGTCGGCCCGCGTCAGGTTCTCTTGGAAGGCAGTGCGCGTCACGCCGGGTTCGACCAGCACCACGCGGATGCCATAGGGGCGCATCTCATGGTCCAGCGATTCTGAATAGCCCTCGACGGCATGCTTGGTCGAGGCATAGAAGGCGTTGAAGGGCGACGGGATCAGGCCGAGGATCGAGCTCATATTGATGATCCTGCCGCTCTTCTGGCGGCGCATGATCGGCAGCACCGCATTGACGACGCGCGCGACGCCGAAGAGGTTCACGTCGAACACTCTCTGCGCCTGGGCGATCGAGGATTCTTCCGCCGCGCCGATCAGGCCGACGCCGGCATTGTTGACGAGCAGGTCGATGCGTCCGGCCTCGGCCAGCACGTTATCCACCAGCTTTGCTACCGACGCATCATCGGTCACGTCGCAGGTTAGCATGGTCACGCCATCGGATCGTTGAGCGGCCGCGCGACGGCTGGTTCCGAACACGCGAAAGCCGGCGTTCTGGAGGGCTTTGGCCGTTGCGTGCCCGATGCCGGAGGATGCGCCTGTCACCAGGGCGACGCCGAGATTGGTCGTGGTCATTGGGGCGCGCCTTGTTGGTTATGGTCGGCGCAAGTTCCCTTCAGCACATGTTGTGCGGCCGCTTGCAGGAACTGCCTCGACAGTCGGTCGTCGTTGACCGCGCGCGCCAGAACAACCGCGCCGACCATGGTCGAGAGAATGGCCATGGCCTTGCCTGGTTCCTGGTCCGTCGCCCCGCCAATCCAGGGGGCGAGCATTTCGAGATATTCCCTGATCCCGGCTTCGAACGACGCTTTCACGTCGGCGCCTTGTCGCGCGGCATCCGAGCCCAGCGCCACGACCGGGCATCCGTCCAGCCTTTCGCCGAGATGCTCCATGCTGAGGTAGAACGCGATCACCGCTCGCAACGGATCATTCGGATCGGCCTTAGCCGCGGCTGACCAGCGGTGGGAGGCGCTCTCTAGCGCCCGCCTGGAGGCCTGCGCCGCCAGGTCCTCCTTCGAGGCGAACTGCTTATAGAACGCTCCTTGGGTGAGGCCGGCATTTTCCATCAGGTCCTTCAGGCCGATGCCGTCAAAGCCGTGCTCCCGAAAAAGACGGCTGGCCACGTCGATCACCTTTTGCCGGTTTTCCTCAGCCTGAATGCGACTGACCCGCATTTTTGGTCTCCACAATTAGATTGCATTCATAATCTATATCAGTTATAGAGGTCGAGTGCAATCTAATTTTCTAAGGCAATGGGCATGAAAAAGCGACCCGTTATTGTGCTGGGGGCCATCCTGATCGCCGTGTCGGGTGCTGCCGCATTCGTCACGATTTCCCTCCGCACGCAGGCCGCCGCCGTGGCTGATCCCAGGCTGGAACCGCCGATCGTCAGACTGGCGACGGCCGCGCGGGTGACCGGATCCGAACGTGGTTTTACCGGCATCATCGGCGCGAGGGTGCAGAGCAATCTCGGCTTTCGCGTCGCCGGTAAAATCGTGGAGCGGCTTGTAAACGTTGGACAACAGGTCAAAGCCGGTCAGCCTCTGATACGGATCGACGAAACCGATCTGCGCCTGGCGCTGACAGCGAAGCGCAACGCCGTTGCCGCGGCGCGTGCTTCTTTCGTTCAGACGGGCGCCGATGAGCGGCGATACGCCAATCTGGTCAGCAATGGATGGACGTCTCGCCAGCGCTACGAGCAGGCGAAGGCCGCGTCGGATACGGCCGCGGCGCAACTGGCCGCCGCTGAAGCTGATGCGCGGGTTGCCGAGAACGAAGCGGCTTATTCCCTCCTGGTGGCGGACGCCGATGGAACGGTGGTCGAAACGCTTGGCGAGCCTGGGCAGGTCGTCTCCGCTGGTCAGACCGTGGTTCGTCTTGCCCAGGCCGGCCCGCGTGAAGCGGTGGTTGCGCTTCCCGAAACGATCCGGCCGGCGATCGGCTCGGTGGCCGAAGCCAACATCTATGGGGCCGATGGGCGCCGCTACACAGCGCATCTGCGGCAGTTGTCGGATTCCGCCGATGCCCAGACGCGCACCTATGAGGCCCGCTACGTGCTCGACGGCGAGGCGGCGACAGCTCCGCTTGGCGCGACGGTGACCATTCGACTTGTAAACCAGGCGACCAAACCGGAAGTCCAAGTGCCTTTGGGAGCCGTCCTGGATGATGGCCGCAAGACCGGCGTTTGGATCTTCGATAATGCCACTTCGACGGTACACTTTCGACCCGTCGGACTGGTGCGTGTGACCAGCGAAGCTGCCGTGATCTCGGGGTTGAATTCAGGGGATTCGGTCGTCTCCCTCGGCGCTCATCTCCTGCAGGACGGCGCTCGCGTCAGGACCGCCTCCGAGAACAGGGGCTCCTGATGAGCTTCAATCTTTCCGCGATCGCCGTTCGCGAACGGGCCGTCACTCTGTTCTTCATCGTGTTGTTGGCTACCGCCGGCGCTTACGCCTTCCTCATGCTCGGGCGGGCGGAGGATCCATCCTTCACCATCAAGACCCTGACGGTGACGACAGCATGGCCAGGCGCGACGGCGCGCGAGATGCAGGATCTTGTCGCCGAGCCGTTGGAGAAGCGGATTCAGGAACTGACCTGGTACGACCGGGTGGAGACGACCACGCGGCCAGGTTATGCCTATATGACGGTTACGCTGAAGGACAGCACACCGCCATCCGTCGTGCAGGAGGAGTTCTATCAGGCACGCAAGAAGCTCGGGGATGAAGCGCGCAACCTGCCGTCTGGCGTGCTCGGCCCTTTCGTCAACGACGAATATTCGGATGTGAGCTTCGCCCTTTATGCCCTGAAGGCGAAGGGCATGCCGATGCGAGAACTCGCACGGCAAGCCGAGACGATCCGCCAGGATCTGCTGCACGTGCCCGGCGTCAAGAAGATCAACATTCTCGGTGAACGTCCCGAACAGATATTCGTCGAATTTTCCTATGCGAAGCTGGCAACCCTCGGCGTCTCGGCACAAGATATCGTCGCTGCCTTGCAGCGGCAAAACACAGTTACGCCGGCAGGTTCGATCGATACGCAGGGCCCGCGGGTCTTCATTCGGGTCGACGGCGCCTACGACAGTGTGCAGGCGATCGCCGACACGCCGATCGTCGCCGCGGGGCGGACGCTGAAACTCTCCGACGTCGCGGACGTTAAACGCGGCTACGAAGATCCTCCTACCTATATCATTCGGCATCAGGGTGAGCCGACCATCATGCTCGCCGCCGTGATGCAGGAGGGCTGGAACGGCCTCGAACTTGGCAAAGCGCTTGAGGAGAGGTCCGCAGCCATCGCACGGCGGCTGCCGCTTGGGATGACGTTGGCCAAGGTCAGCGACCAGGCCGTCAACATCGAGGAAGCAGTCGGCGAATTCATGCTGAAATTCGCAATGGCGCTCGCCGTTGTGTTGTTCGTCAGCCTGGTCAGCCTTGGTTGGCGCGTCGGCATCGTCGTCGCTTTGGCCGTGCCGCTGACGCTCGCCGTCGTGTTCCTCATCATGCTGGAAACGGGCCGGTTCTTCGATCGCATCACGCTCGGCGCTCTCATTCTAGCGCTTGGCCTTCTGGTGGACGACGCCATCATCGCCATCGAGGTGATGGTGGTGAAGATGGAAGAGGGCATGGACCGCATCAAGGCTGCCGCCTATGCGTGGAGCCATACAGCAGCGCCGATGCTATCCGGCACGCTGGTGACAATCATCGGGCTCATGCCGGTTGGCTTTGCCAGATCATCCGCCGGCGAATACGCCGGCAACATCTTCTGGGTCGTGGGCTTTGCTCTCATCGTCTCCTGGATCGTCGCGGTGGTCTTCACGCCTTATCTCGGCGTCAAGATGCTGCCCGCGATCAAACCGATCGAAGGCGGCACCCACGCGATATACGACACACCGAACTACCGGCGCTTGCGCCGGCTTATCAAACTCGCCGTGCGCCACAAGTTCGTGACATGTGCCGTGGTAGGAGCCGCACTTATTCTTTCCGGCGTCGGAATGCGAGCGGTAAAACAGCAATTTTTTCCGACATCCGACCGTCCGGAGGTTCTGGTCGAGGTTCGTCTGCCGGAAGGCACCAGCATTGGGACGACGACCGCCACGGTCGAGAAGCTCGAACATTGGCTGGCCAATCAGCCCGAGGCTAAGATCGTCACGAGCTATATCGGTCAGGGCGCGCCTCGCTTCTTCTTCGCGATGGCGCCGGAACTGCCTGATCCTGCCTTTGCCAAGATCGTCGTGCTGACGCCAGACGCGGCAACGCGCGAGGTCTTGAAGCATCGGCTGCGAGAAGCGTTGGCACAGGGGCTTACACCCGAGGCCAATGTGCGCGTCACTCAGTTGGTGTTTGGACCCTACACGCCATTCCCTGTCGAGTTCCGGGTCATGGGGCCTGATCCATCGCAACTCTACAGTATTTCCCAGAAGGCCCTCGATATCATGCGGGGCGTCGCGGACGTGCGGCAGGCCAACCGCGATTGGGGTGATCGCACGCCCGTGCTGCGCTTCGTCCCGGATCAGGATCGATTGAACCTCATCGGCCTGTCACCAGCGCAGGTGGGGCAACAGCTTCAGTTCCTCCTCACCGGCATTGCCGTCACGCAGGTCCGCGAGGATATCCGCAATGTCCCCGTCGTGGCCCGTAGCGCTGGCGGCGAGCGGCTGGACCCGACGCGCTTGGCGGATTTCTCGCTGATGAGCCGGGATGGCCGGCAGATTCCGCTCGACCAGATCGGCCATTCGGAAATCCGTCTGGAAGAACCGATCCTGAAGCGCCGCGATCGCACGCCCGTCATCACGATCCGCTCGGACATCAATGAGGCGACCCAGCCGCCAGAAGTTTCCAAGCAGATCATGACGGCTCTGCAACCGCTGATCGCCTCCCTTCCGGCAGGCTACCGTATCGAGTTGGGCGGTTCGATCGAAGAGGCGGAAAAAGCCAACACTGCGCTGGGTAAGATCTTTCCGGCGATGATCGCCGCCATGCTGATCGTCATCATGCTGCAGGTGCGATCCTTTTCGACGATGGCGATGGTCATGTTGACGGCCCCGCTCGGGCTCGTCGGCGCCGTGCCGATGTTGCTTGCCTTCAATCAGCCCTTCGGCTTCAACGCGATTCTAGGCTTGATCGGACTGGCCGGCATCCTGATGCGCAATACGCTGATCCTGACCGAACAGATCAAGGAGAACCGTGCGGCGGGTCTTGACGATTATCACGCCGTCATCGAGGCCACGGTGCAACGCACGCGGCCGGTAATCCTCACCGCGCTTGCCGCGGTGTTGGCCTTCATCCCCCTCACGCATTCGGTCTTCTGGGGATCGATGGCTTATACGCTGATCGGTGGCACAGCGGTCGGCACGGTGATGATCCTGCTCTTCCTTCCTGCGCTTTACGCTGCATGGTTTCGGATCAGGCCGCCTGTGGACGAGAACCATGAGGCTGCGATGGAGCAACCGGAATTGCGCGCAGCCATGGCGGCGGAGTAGGCGGGTGCTACGTCATCTATCGTGATGTCGAGGCTTGGCGGGAGTTCGTCTACTTACCGCGCAAATCGGCCGCCTCGATGATCGGTGTCCATTTCTGGATGTCAGCCTTGAGATAAGCGACCAGTTCCGGCGGCGTGCTGAATTGCAGATCGAGGCCCTGGACGGCGAGGTGATGGGTCAGGCAGCCGAGCCGATGGCGACGCCGGAGCTTGCGGGCACGGCCTTTTCCCGCTCTTTCATCTTCGCGGCGATCTCTTTCAACGCTTCGGGCGTGATCAAGGTGAGCTGGCCGCGCGCGACAAGATCGGCGAGTGGCGCCGGGCGGCCGAGCAGATAGCCTTGCGCCTCATCGCAACCTTCGTTGGAGAGTAGGGCGAGCTGGCCGTCGGTTTCGATACCTTCGGCGAGGACCGAAATGTCGAGGCTTTTGCCGAGCGCCATGACGGCGCGCACGATGGCCTTGGCCTGTCGGCTCGACTCGACTTCGCTGATGAAGGAGCGGTCGAGTTTGATCTTGTCGAAGGAGAAGGTGCGCAGCGTGTCGAGCGAGGAATAGCCGGTGCCGAAATCGTCGAGCGCGATGGCGACACCGAGCGCCTTGATCTGATGCAGCATATGCACCGCGCGGTTCTTGTCGCTGAAGATGGTCGACTCGGTCAGTTCCAGTTCGAGGCGATCGGGCGACAGGCCGGTTTCGGCCAGCACGTCGCCCACCAGTTTCGGCAGGTCGGCATGGGTGAATTGCGCCGGCGAAATGTTGACCGCGATCTTGTAAGGCTCGGCCCAGGCGGCGGCGTGCGCACAAGCGGTGCGCAGCACCCATTCGCCGATCTGCAGGATGAGGCCGTTGTCCTCGGCGATCGGAATGAATTCGGCCGGCGAAATGTCGCCGCGCTTAGGGTGTTTCCAGCGCGCCAGCGCCTCGAAGCCGAGGATCTGGCCGGTGGGGATCGAGGTCTGCACCTGATAGTGGAGGCTGAGCTGGCCGGTCTTGATCGCCTTGTGCAGATCGTCGGCCAGGGCGCGCCGCGCCCGCGCGGTCTCGTCCATCGACTGATCGTAGAAGCAGATCACTTTGCCGAGGTCCGCCTTGGCGCGATACATGGCAAGATCGGCATTGTTGATCAGCGCCGCCTGGTCGGCCGCGTTGTCAGGATAAAGCGCCACGCCGATGCTGGCGCCGGCGACGACCTGATAGCCGTCGATGGAGATGGCTTCGAACAAAGCCGTCTGCAGCCGCGCGAGGAAATGGGTGAGGGTGCCGTCGCTGCGGATGCGCTGCACGGCGGCGAACTCATCGCCGCCAAGCCGGGCGACGAACTCGCCCTCGCGCAACAGATCGTTCATCCGCTGGCCGAGGATCTTGAGTACCTGATCGCCGGTGCTGTGGCCGCGCTGGTCGTTGATGTCCTTGAAGCGGTTGAGGTCGATGCCGATCAGCGCCAGTTTGCCGCCGGCGCGGTCAATATGCTCGATCTCCTGTTCGAGCCTGGTGTTGAAACTCACCCGGTTGGGCATGTTGGTCAGGCTGTCGACCATGGCCAATTGGCGCAGGCGTTCGTAGGATTCCGCCCGCAGGCTGTCGTCGATGAAATAGCTGGTGATGCCGGCGCCGAGAATGACGATGGCGACGCCGGCAATGGCGAGCGCCAAGGCCTGCATGGCATCGGGATTGGAATAGTCGCCTTCGATCAGCAGTGGATAGACCTGGAAGGCAGTCATCGCCGTGAAATGCAGGCTGACGATGGCGATCACCAGAATGCCGGCGGCGAGAAACTGGCCGCTCGGTGTGATCCTGTTCATGGCGACGCGCAGCGCCAGGCTGGCGAAGACGACCGACAGAACGATGGAAACGATCAGATAGGGCATGTTCCAGGAAACGAGGCCCTGTACGCGATAGCCCATCATGCCGGTGTAATGCATGGCGACGATGGCAAGGCCGATGAGGGCGCCGCCCAAAGTGGGCGCGGCTCTGACGACAGTGCTGGTCGAGACGACGAGGCCGATGGCGCCGCCAATGATGGCGACGAGCAAAGAGATGATTGTCAGAACCGGATCGAAGCCGATGGGCACGCCCGGATCGAAGCCGAGCATGGCAATGAAATGCGTGCACCAGATGGTCGCGCCGAGCGAGACGGCGGTGAGCACATGCCAGCCCAGCCGCTGCTTGCCGCTCGAAGTGGCCGCGCGGTGAAACAGACGGATCATCACCCACGAGCCGACGACGCAGATGGCGGCGGCAATGAGAACCAGCCAGACGTTATGGCTTTCGGTGATGCATGAAAGAACAGTCATCATGCGAGGATCACGCTTATTGAGTTTTGTTGAGCCAAGCGGTTCCGGCTGACATGCCAGGTGGTCTCAAAATCTGAGCAAGGCGACACTGACATCAAGAGATTGGCCGCACCCCCGCGTGATATGTGACACGGAATCCCTTAATATCCCATTGCGATTGCTGTTCTAATTGCGATGAGCGCGCTGGGTGAGCGAGTGGTTAATGAATGTTAACCGTGGGGCCGGTCACGATGTCTTGCCGAACACCGCGCGCAGTTCGTCTTTGGCGTCGTCGAGCGTCTTTCTTTGCGTCTTCGACAGGTTCTTGCCGGCGCGGTTGATGTAGAAGGTCAGCATCGACATGGCGGAGCGATAAGGGTTCGCCTTGCGGCGGTGGCTGCGCTCGGCCGATCGTTTTAGCGAAACCGCAATGGCGTGCGGGTCTTTCGATGCGAAAATGTCCTTCTTCAGATCAAGCGCATCGCTGGTTTCGGTCACCGCGGCGGACCATTTCCTCTGGGCCATCTTTGCCTCCGCTGTTGCCTGGTCAACGGCGGGAATGGGCGATCGTTCCATGGCAAAACCGGCGACAGAGCAGGGTCCGTCGCCGGGTGCAATTTATCCTTGTGGCATGCGTTCGAAAGCCTGCAAGGCGGGATCGACCCTGTCCCAGGCCTGCGCTCTGAGCGTGTAGGTAATCGCCTGCGGCTTGAACTGGCCTGGGTCGTCGAGGCTGGCCGCGTTGATGGCCACGAACGGCATGGCGGCGAAGGTCAGATAGACCGGCGTGCCGCAGGTCGGGCAGAAAGCCTGGAACTTGTCGTGTCCACTATCGGCCGTCATCCGCCAGGTCTTGGCTTCTCCGGTGACCGTCACACCGGTGCGGTCGGGGAAGGTTAGGTATGAGCCATGGCCGGTGCCGCTGCGCTGCTGGCAATCCTGGCATTGGCAATGGTTCTGGAAAATCGGCGCGCTGCGGGTTTCATAGCGCAGCGCGCCGCAGGCGCAGCCGCCGGAATAGCGCTTGGTCATGGCCATCTCCTGGCTATTTCGTCGCGCGGGGCCGACGCACCACCCGCACCTTGCCGGTGGTGCCGCCGCCGCAGAAAAAGCGTCCCTCGCCATCGGATTCGAGGCCCGACATGCCTATGGCTTCCGGCAAATCGATCTGTTCGAGCATGTTGCCGCTCTTGGGATCGATGCGGCACAGCGCGCATTCGTCGCCTTCCCATGTGCCGTGCCAGAGTTCGCTGTCGACCCAGGTGACGCCGGTGACGAAGCGGCTGGTTTCGATGGTGCGCCGAATGGCGCCGGTCTCGGGATCGATCTCGTGAATCTTCCTGTCGCGATATTGACCGACCCAGAGCGAGCCTTCCGCCCAGGTGAGGCCGGAGTCATTGCCGCCGCCGGGTGCCGGAATGGTGGCGAGCACTTCGCCGGTTTGCGGATCGACCTTCTGAATGTGGCTTTCGGCGATCTGAAACAAGTGCCGGCCGTCGAAGGCGGTGCCGGCATGGGCGGGGATGGCGAACGTGCGCACCGTCTTGCCGCTGTCGGGATCGATCGCGTTCAACGCATCGCCCAAGGCGATCCAGACGTGACGGCCATCGAAGGATACGCCATGCACTTTGTCGAAGCCGGGAAAAGGCCCGTATTCGCGGAGGATTTCGGCGGCTGATCTTTTCATGAGTGATCCTGGGCTGTTTGCTTCCAATCGTCTCGGAACCAGCTCCAGCTCCCGTGTTCGTGTTGACTTGAGGCGAAGGACAATCCTTCGCTGGATCTGTTTTAGTCGCCGGGCAATGGGGCCGGGAGTAACAAGGTTGTCGTGAAACCAGGCACTGGCGGTGTGAGCCAACGGCGGGCGCGGCCACGTCCGAAGGATTGCACTTTGTCCGTCGATGCCAAGGCATCGAGCGCGCGTTGCACATTGCGCTGGCTGACGCCAAGCGCCAATGCGAGTGCGGAGCTCGACCAGGATTCGCCATCGGCAAGGAAAGCCAGCACGGCGGCATGGGTTTCCTCGACAGGTCGCGCCAGGATGACGACCCTCTGGTGATGTCGTGTCTGCAATTTGAAACCACGTGTCGTGGCGCTGACATCGGCGAGCGGTTTGAGCAGGCGGCGCAGCCGGCCGATCTCGACACGCAGGCGGGCGCGATGCGATTCATCCGCCTCCTTGCCCCGGAAGGCTTCGGCGACGAGCGCATCGCGCGATACGTCCGCCGGCCAGGCTGCGGCCAGAGTACGGGCGAGCGCGAAGAGGACCGGACGTGTGGCGAGCGAGACGATGGTGCGGCCGCTGCGCACCGCATGGCGGCAGGCGTCGATAACAAGCGCCTGCGAGGCAAAGAGTGTTTCGACATCGTCGAGCAAGAGCGGGCGTTCCTCGCCGTCGGCGATCAATCGCGCGGCGGGCGCATTCAACAGCCGTGTGGCGCTTTCAATCTCCGCTGTTAGAGCCGGAATATGCGCGCGTCGCGCTGCCTGTTCGGCATGGGTGAGGGCTGTGCGTGCCGCTTTGGTGTTGAGCCGCCGCATGGCGATGCCGGCGGCGACCAGTTCATAGGTGGCGCGCAGCGCCGGCTGCAAGGGCTTGGGGTCGAGATCATCAAGTGCCCGTTCGGCCTCGTCCAGCCGGCCGATGAGCAGCAGTCGGCGCAGGCTCAGGAGACGGGCATGGGCGGCATTAATAGGGTCGTCATGCGCTTCGAGCGTGGCGTGCGCGGTATCGAGCGCCTTGATGGGCCAGGAGAGGTCGCGTGCTGCGAGCGCGATCTCCGCCTCGGCGACGATGCAGCGGGCGCGCGCCATGGCCTCGCGTGGGCCGAAAGCGCGGGCAGCCCGGCGCACCAATGCCTTGGCGCGGGTGAGGTCGCCGAGTTGCGCCATGGCGATGCCGCGCAGCGCCAGCGCCGGCGCGTCCTCGCGCAACGCCACGCGTTTGAGCGCGCCAAGGGGATCGCCGGCGGCGAGAGCCCGCGCGGCCGCCGTGATCAGCGAATCCATTCAGGTTCCACTCCAAAGGGAACTCGCCAAAAAGAGACTTGCCGCAGAAATCCCGCCAAACTTGTCACTCCCACCGATCGCCGCTTCGGGACCACCTTCTCAGGACGCTGGTTCAAGCGCCAGCAGGGTTCCTGACAAGAGGAGACAGTGATGACGACACGCAGAACCGGAACACGTCAAGAGTGGCTAAAGGCGCGGGTGGATTTGCTGGAAGCCGAAAAGGAACATTCGCGGCAGGGCGATGCGCTGGCCCGACGCCGGCAGGAACTGCCTTGGGTGCGCCTCGACAAGGACTATCGTTTCGAGACGGATGCCGGCAGCGCTTCGCTGGCGGATCTGTTTCAGGGGCGCTCGCAACTGCTTGTCTATCACTTCATGTTCGGGCCCGATTACAAAGCCGGATGCCCGTCCTGTTCGGCGATCGCCGACGGATTTAATGGCATTGCCGTGCATCTTGCCAACCATGACGTGATGCTCTGGGCCGTGTCGCGGGCGCCGCTCGCCAAGTTGCAGGATTACAAGCATCGCATGGGTTGGACGTTCCCCTGGGCTTCGTCGTCCGACACCAGTTTCAATTTCGATTTCGATGTCTCCTTCACCGAAGCGCAGCAACAGAAAGGCATCGAGTATAATTATCGGCGCAACTCGATCCGGGAATGGCGCAATGTCGGCGGTGCCGAGGCTCAATTCGCCGCCATGTGTGGCACAGATGTGCCGACCTATCATCGAGAACAGCCGGGCCTGAGTGCTTTCGTGCTGGAAGATGGTGTCGTCTACCACACCTATTCCGCTTATGCGCGGGGCGTCGACGGCGTGTGGAGCATGTATTCCTGGCTCGATCGGGCACCTAAAGGGCGTAACGAGCCGGGGGTGTGGTGGCGGCGCCACGACGAATATGCCCCGGCCTGAGGCTGAGATGGTCCTCGTTCGTTGCCATGACGAGAAGGACCGCGATTCACCGTCGTCCCGATGGATCTTCTTTGCTGCCTTGGCACTGCTGTTTCTCGCCAATGCCGCCTTGATGGTCGTCTGGTGCTCGTCGATGTCCGGCATGGGTGTCGTGCCCATGCCGGGCAATTGGACGGTGTCAATGATTTGGATGCCAATGTGCGGTCAGACGTGGTTCGACGCGGCTGCGGCCTTCGTCGCCATGTGGACCGTGATGATGGCGGTGATGATGCAGCCATCGTTGGCTTTGACGCTGTGGCGATCACGGATCACGGGTGCGATCGATTTGAGTCTACTGAGCCTGGGTTATCTGTTCGTCTGGGTTGTGCTCGGATTAGCAGTTTTCGCAACCGGTGCGGTCCTGCTTCAGGTCGCGATGCGTCAGCCGTCCCTGGCGCACCTGGTGCCGGTCGCGGCCGGTGTGCTTGTCCTGTTGGCGGGAACCTTTCAGTTCAGCTTCTGGAAAGCCCGTCATCTGACCCATTGTCGTCAGATGGTGTTGCAGAATGGGATGGCCTTTCGACAGGGTTTGCGCCTCGGTCTACATTGCGGTTGCAACTGCGCCGGCTTGACGGTGCTTCTCCTTGTCTTCGGCATGATGGATCTACGGATCATGGCCGTCGGAACGGTTGCCGCCACCGTTGAACGTATCACCCGATCGGGCATAACGGCCGCCCACGTGATCGGCGCGCTCGCCATTGGCGTTGGCGTGCTGATGATCGCGCGGGCGGTGGTGGGATCGCTGTCGCTTTAGGCCGCTTTGGCGCGGTAGCGTTCGGCGGCGTGGCTTTGCGCGAGGTTCGGCAACATAGCCTGGCGGGCCGCCTCGAACGCGGTCCACTGATCGGCATTGGGCAGCGGCGGGATAGTGATGAGTTCGTGGCGGTCGAAACCGACCAGCGCGGCATCCACCAGTTCATCTGCGTCCATGACGCCAACAAGCGTATTCACATCGCGGCCGGAGCGTTCCCAGATTTCGGTGCGGGTGGCAGCGGGCAGAACGGCCTGCACATAAACACCCTTGGGGCCGAGTTCGAGATGGAGGCCCTGGGTGAGAAACAGCACGAAAGCCTTGGTCGCGCCGTAGACGGTAAGATTGAGTTCAGGGGCGAGCGCGACGACCGAGGTGATATTGATGATAGCGCCTTCGCCTGCCTGGGCGAAACGCGGCGCGACCGCATTGGCGAGCCGGGTAAGGGCCGTCACGTTCAACCCGATCAGCTTCGCCAGCTCATCGCCGCTCTGTTGCAGAAAATTGCCGGGCGCGGCAACGCCGGCATTGTTGACGAGGATGCCAATGCGCTGGTCCTCGCGCAGGCGCGTTTCGACCTTGGCGAGATCGACGTCTTTGGTCAGATCGGCTTGCAGAATATCGATTTTGACACCGGCCTCGGTGCGCAGGCGCTTGGCCAGCTCTTCCATACGGGCGGCATCGCGAGCCACCAAAACGAGATCATGGCCGCGACGGGCAAAACGGTCGGCATAAATGGCGCCCAGGCCCGTGGAGGCGCCTGTGACGAGAACGGCTGGCTTCTGGCTCATGGATAAGCTCCTGCTTGCTTTATTGATGATGATCATCATATAAAATAAACATGATAATTATCATGTTTGGAGTCAAGGGGTGATCAGGCCGAAAGCTGGAGAGAAAAATGAAAGTCAGTCGTGAACAGGTGGCGGAAAACCGGCGGATCATTTTGGATGTCGCGGGCCGGCTGTTTCGGGAGCGTGGCTTTGAAGCCGTAACCGTCGCCGAAATCATGCAGGCGGCCGGGCTGACCCATGGTGGCTTCTACGGTTATTTCACCTCCAAGGACGATCTCATCGCCCAAGCCCTCACCGAGGCTCTGGCGAATTCCACCATTCGTGCCGATGATCTCGCCGGCTATGCGGCCAGCTATTTGTCGCCGGACCATCGCGACGATCGTGCCCGGGGCTGCGCGACGGCGGCCTTGGCCGCCGATACGATCCATCAAAAAGACAGCGCCCGCAGTGTGATGACGCAGGCGCTGGAACAGCAGATCGCGCGCTTGAGCCGCATCGCGCCTGGCCGCACGGCGGCCCAGAAGCGCAGCGCCGCCGTCGTCAGTTGGTCGACGATGGTCGGCGCACTCATCCTGGCACGGGCTAGCGACGACCCTGCCTTGTCCGACGAAATCCTCACCGACACGCGAGCCTGGCTCGCGGCCCAAAGCGGGGCACAAGGCGAAGCGCACATACCGCGCAAGGGCCGCAAGAAAACGGCCGGCGCGCGATAACGATCGTTGTCACGCGGTTGGCGCGACGAGGGACTTGCCGACGTTTTGGATTTCGCCCGACAGAAAATCGGGAAGCGCGTTGAACGTCAGCGGGCCACGGCCGGATAGCACCGCTGTACGGAGTTGCGCGAGAGCATCGGTCGTTGCCGCCAATTCGGGCTGCGCGAGCGGCGGCTTGCCGGCCTTGCCTTGTTCGGCGGCCTGTTCGATGGCCCAGCAGGCAGCCAGCGTTCGATAGGCGAGGCGTTGTGTGGCAACGACGGTCGGCCACAGATCTTCCGCGGCGTCCTGCTGGCGGGATAGGCCGCCCATTTCCGTCTCGGTCGATGTCACCAAGACGAAGACTTCGTGCTGGAGCGTGCTGCGGGCGCGCCGCGCGGCCGGCGTCGTCACTTGGCCGGTGGCGATATGTCGAAGGACGTCCTGCAGCACTTTCAAGGTTTCAGCGATCTCCTGGCGAAGGGAGGCGGCGGGGCTGCGCGGAGCCGTGAGGGCATGGACGATGAGGGCGATCAAACAGCCAACGAGCGTATCGATGCCGCGCGCCCACAGCAGATGACTGTCGTCTGCCATGGGGCGGCCGCCGGAGGCGATCAAAAGCGCGATCGCGGTGATGAAGACCACGGCCAGGGCATAGTTGCGCGTGACCGTGACTTCGATGGTGTATTGCAACAGCATCATGGTCGCCACGAGCCAGAGGCCCGTCGGATGCAGCGTGAGAATGGCGGCGGCGAGGCACAGACCGACCAACGTGCCGGTCATGCGTTCGAGGCCACGCTGCAACGTGCGCACCCAGTCCAATCCCTGATGCAGCATCAGGACGGCGGAGGCCATCACCCAGTAAGCATGTTCGAGACTGAAGGCGGCGCCGACGACACCGGACACCGCGACGGCAAGGCCGACGCGCAGGGCGCTGCGCATGGCGGGCGAGCGGAGATTGAGATTTTCACGCAGCAAGCCCTTGAGACCGGGACGGCCGAGGGGCACTTGCGGCGGCTCGGTGCGTTCGCGATCGGCGCGCAAGGATCTGGCGGCCGCTCCGATCTCGCGGGCGCGGCCCGCGACAGCATCGAGCTTTTCTCTCGGCTGGGCGGCGGCATTGATGCAGGTGGCGAACAGCAGATGCAGTTCGCGGTTCAAGTCCCGCAGGCGGGCCAAAGCGCCATTGGGGCGCGGCTTGGGCGGCTGCAAACTGACGAGCACGGCCCAGGCTTCATGCAGTGCGAAGGCCGCGCCATGACGGGCGTTGTCTTGTCCGGCGGTGCCGGTCGCTTCGGCGAAGAGGGCTACGGCCTTGGCGGCGTTGGCGACGGCGGCTTTCTCCGGTCCGCGCGGCGAAAACAGAGCGCCGGCCATGTGCAGGATCCACGACAGGGCGCCACCCGCCAGCACCAGCAGGCCGATCTGCCAGACGGCGATATGGGGCGCCGGCAAAGCCGTGCCGGCGGCGCAGGCCAGCACGAACATATAGGCGCCAGGCGGGCCGATCCGGAAAGCGTTGCAGATGAAGGTGGCGGCGATCGAGAGCATCACGACCAAGGGCACGACGAGCCAAGGCTCGGCCTGCGCCCAGGCGCCGAGACTGACGACGAGGCTGAAAGCCACCGCGATCCACGCCACGACGGCCGCGCGGTTCTGATAGGGACGGTCGGTCGCATAGAGTGCGGTGAAAGCGCCGATCGTGGCGAGCATGCCAGCCGGCACATCGCCGGCGAGCCAGCCTGCGGCTACCGGCAGGCCCATGCTCAGGGCCGCGCGCAACGCCGCCGGCCAACGAGGCGGGGAAGGGCGCAGCTTGAAGAGGGCGCCCATGCGAAGGGCGGACTTTGGCGGCGGTGGCGTATCCGGCAAAGCGGAAGCAGGGGGACTCATAGGCGCATCGTAAGGAGCGTCGCGCTGCTTGCAAGGCAGGCTGCGCCTATGGTCCCGCTTGGGCTACCACACGCCCGGCACCAGCCGATATTTCACCCGCCGCCGATATGTATCGTAGTCGGTGAATTGATGGCGCAAAGTTTCCTCTTCTCCAACGGACCGCCAGGCGAGGGCCAGGCTGAGCAGAGCGGAAATCCACAGGCCGCGCCAGGAGCCGAGGAGAAGCGGCAGGCCGATGAACAGCAGCAGCGCGCTCGTATACATCGGATGGCGGACCAAGGCATAAGGGCCGGTGTCGATGACTTTCTGCCCTTCTTGAATCTTCACCACCGGTGCGGCGAACGTGTTGGCATTGAACGTCCAGGCGCAGCCGGCGAATTCCAGCACGATGAGCAGCGCGCCGAAAACCTGCAGCCAGACAGGGACGGCCGAAAAGCCCGTGCGTGCCGCATCCCACGACATAAAGCCGAGCCAGCCGAAGAAGAGGACCATGAACACGCCGAGGAAGATCTTATCCCAGCCCGCTTGACCGCGTTGGATCGGCGAACCCATGCGTTCGCGCAGCAGTTCGGGGCTGCGCTTCGACAGCCACAGAACCATCGCTAGCCCGCCGCCCGCAAACAGCACCAACATCACCCAGGCACCGGGATAAGCGAATGTACCGGCGGGCCAGAACAACAGCGCTGCCATGAAGATCGTCCAGACGATCAATTGCAAGAGATAACGCAACATGGATCGCTCCTTTCAGTCTTCGCGTGGATCGGCGATCCATCCGACATACGTCAGATAGAGGCCGATCAGCGTCAGGAGGCCGAAGCCGAGGCGCAACAGAGTCTGATGCGGCATCATCGTTTCAGCGCCGCGGACGATGAGATTGGGCGCGATGAGCAGGACAGCGCCGCGCAGGGCCAGAAACCAGCCGAAAAGCGACACTAGAACCGCGGCCAGCGTGCGCCAATATTGATGAAAGGCGATGATGATCAGGCCTGATAGCAACAGCATGGCGCCGGTGATCCAGACCATCGCTTCATTGGCGAAGAAGTCTTGGAATGTCTCGGTCATGGTTGGGATGCGATAGATGATCAAGGCCGTCACTATGGTCAGAAAGGGGCCAAGAACTCTCGCGAAGGCACGGGTGCGCGCGTGAGGTGAAACGGATTGGACCATGATGGCCTCCAATGTCGGCGGCCCGGCTGCTGGAGCGAGGCGAAGTCCAAGCGCGGGCTGAACGCGCGGGCGCAGTGGACATTCCGATAGTATTTAGTATATTCGATATATGCCGAATATGTCAAACGTAGAGCCGGATCAACGACGTTTCATCGACGGGATCGCCCGCCTGTTCGTGCCGTGGGGCGTGCCGCAGACGGCGGCCAGTCTCTATGGCTATCTGCTGCTGTGCCCGCAGCCGGTTGACCTCGACGAAATCGCGCGCGATCTGGAAATCAGCAAGAGCAGCGCCAGCGTCGCTGCGCGGCTCCTCGAGCAATATACACTGGCGCATCGTCTGCGCGTGCGCGGCAGCAAGCGCATCCTCTATGAGGTCTCGGAGAATTACGAGGAGATGCTCACCCAGCAGAACCGCCTGCTGGAGGCGCTGGCCAATCAGCTGCTGGCGGGTGCGCAGATAAGCCGGTCGAAGAAGATCAAGCAGCGCCTGAAGGAAATCGCCGCATTCAATTTGGCGGCGCGTGACGCGATGACCGAGATGTTACAAGCGATGCGTGCCAAACGCGGCGGATAAAGGGAGGGATGTTGCGTCGTCCGCTCCTTGGCGTTACATGTCCCTCGTCGAAAAGGACCAGGAGCGGCATTGGTAAGCCCGCTTCCTTCCGGAAGGAGGCTCCGTTCACCATAGAGGTGAACCCGCGACAAGCATCCGGCGCGGTCGCGTCGGTGGCTTGGCGCGCTTGAGCTGATTCTTTGGCGTTTTCATGCTGCCGCAGGCTGCGCTTTCCAAAAGAAGGAAAGTCACATGCCCATCATCAAAGCCAATACCGGTATTGTCACCCAGATCAACGTTTTCGACGTTCCGCCAGGCGGTCAGCAGGCGCTCATCGATCTCTTGAGCGAAGCCGCTCGGTTTGCCTGCGAAACACCGGGCTGGCTTTCCGCCAGTCTGCACAAGAGCCGCGATGGAACGCGGGTCGTCAACTATGCGCAGAGTGAAAATATGGATGCGGCCCTGGCCGTGATCAATCGGTTGCGAGAGGCCGGGTTTCTGGATCGAAACAAGATGTTGGGGGAGGCGCGCCCCGGGCTTTACGATGTTGTCTTCACGCTTGAGCGTTGAAGGGGAGGGCGCCGGGCAAATTGCATTGCCCGGCGCCCAAATCCTCAGTTGAGCCGAATGTTGTTCTTCTGAATGACGTCGCTCCATTTGCGACCTTCATTTTCCAGGAAGCGCCCGAAAGCCTCTGGCGGCTCGTCGACCGGCACAAGCGACTGAGCGTCGAGCCACGATTTCAGATCGGGCGTCTTCAAGGCGGCGCGAACGGAGGTGTTGAGCTTTTCGACGATCGGGCGGGGCGTATTGGCCGGCGCCAACATGCCGACCCAGGATTGCACCTCGAAGCCCGGATAAGTCGTGGCGATGGTCGGCACGTCAGGCAGGACCGGAATGCGCTGCGCCGTGGTGACGGCAAGCGCCTTCAGCTTGCCGGCGCGAATATGTTCCAGCACCGATGGCACGCTGACGAACATCACCTGCACCTGACCGGCGACGATATCGGCGATGGCCGGCGCGCCGCCGCGATAGGGCACATGGGTGATCTTGATGCCGGCCATGGTGTTGAACAGTTCTGCGGTGAGTTGATTGGAGCTGCCGATGCCGGTCGAGGCATAGTTCAGAGCATCGGGCTTGGCTTTCGCCAGTGCGACCAGTTCAGCCACCGTATTGGCGGGAACCGATGGATGCACGACCAGCGCCAGCGGCGACGTCGCGATCAAGGCGACCGGTGCCAGATCCTTATGCGGATTGTAGGACAGTTTATAGAGCTGGTCGCTGACCGCATGGGTGTCGAACGTAGTCAGCAGCGTATAACCGTCGGGCGCGGCCCGGACGACCTCGACCGTGCCGACGGTGCCACCAGCGCCGCCCTTGTTCTCGATGAGAAACTGCTGGTTGAACGCGGTCGACAGCCGGGCGGTGAGCGCGCGGGTGGTGTTGTCGACGATGCCGCCTGCAGGGAAGGGCACGATCACGCGGATCATCCGGTCCGGATAGGTCTGCGCCGCAGCGGCCTGCGGCAGAAGGGCGGCGCCCAGGCCCGTCAAGGCGAGGGCAGTGGCGCGGCGGCGTGTGATGGAAAATTTATGAGACACGGGCTTCAACCTTCAAGAATGGCGACCGCGCGGCACCAGGCCGCCGATCCGTTTTTGATTTTGATGGGGAAACAGCTCACGGTGAAACCGTGCGGCGGCAGCTGATCCAGATTGGTCAGTTTTTCCATCTGGAAATAGCCGATGTCGCGGCCGGCCTTGTGGCCTTCCCAGATGATCGCCGGATCATGATCGCGCCGATAGCGCTCGACCACGAATTTGAAAGCCGGATCCCAGCTATAGGAGTCCGTGCCGACCACGCGCACGCCGCGTTCCGTGAGCCATAAGGTTGCGTCGCGACCAAAGCCGCAGGCGCTCTCCCAATAGTCTTCCAGGCCTTGGCGGGCGCCGGCGCGGGTGTTTGCCAGAACGATGTCGAGCGGTTGCAGGGCATAGTCGATGCGCTTGAGTTCCGTCTCGATATCCGAAGGCGTCACCACATAGCCGGCATCGAAGTGGCGGAAGTCCAGCTTGACGCCGGGGCGCTGACACCAGTCAAGCGGCACTTCGTCGATGCCGGGCGCTGGCCGGCCGCCGGCCACAAGGGCGTGATCGGTCGTGGGGTGGTAATGCCACGGCGCATCCATATGCGTGCCGGCATGGGTCGACAGTTCCATCTGTTCGACCGCCCAGGCCTTGCCTTCCGGCAGGTCCTGCGGGCCGATCCCGTCGAAGAGTTTCGAAAACAGATCGAACGACTGGTCGTGGTCGACATATTGGATTTTCGGCCGATGGTGCGGTGGCGAGGTCGGCTTGTCTTCGAGAGTGACGGAAAGATCGATAAAGCGGCGTGCCATCTGTTCAGCCATATCTGTTCAGTCATGTCGTTGAAATGGGAGCCGGCTGGAATCAAGGCCGGTGCGAAAGCGGTTCGTGGCCGCCGCGCGCTCAAGCCCATCCCCCGCGTGTCCCCGTGTTGGATTGCTTATTCATTCATGACGTTATTGTTGTCAACGGCGCATTGAATGCGCGCTTTGCGAAAAGGAGAATTCGGAAACAAATAGGTGCTATGCTGCGCCGATGTCGCAGGAGAGCCATCATGTTGCCCGCGCAGCGAAATTAATATCCGATCCCGTTCCGAAATCGTCTTTTCCGTTCCTCGCGGGTTGATTTGATGACAAGCGCCGAAGTCGAGAAGCCGCTTCCCGCCGAACAGGCTTTTCCGCCATTCGCGCCGCCGATCGCGCCGCGCAATGCCTTGCGAGAGGCGATCACCGCGCATACGCGCACCCCCGAGGCCGATTGTCTCGCGCCGCTTCTTCCGCGCGCCACTTTCGATGCCGGGACGCGGGCGGCGATCGCCGAGCTGGCGCGCCGACTGGTCGTCGCGCTGCGTGGCAAGCCAAAGGCCTTCAGTGTCGGCGAATTGATCCAGGAATATTCGTTGTCGAGCGAGGAGGGTGTCGCCCTGATGTGCTTGGCCGAAGCCTTGTTGCGCATCCCCGATGACGAAACGCGCGATGCGCTGATCCGCGATAAGATTTCGACCGGCGACTGGCACGCCCATCTCGGCCACAATCGTTCGCTGTTCGTCAATGCGGCAACCTGGGGGCTTCTCGTCACCGGCAGGCTGACCGCCACCGTCAATGCCACGGGTCTGTCGGCATCGCTGAGACGCTTGATTCATCGTCTCGGCGAGCCGGTCATCCGGGGCGGCGTCGATGTGGCGATGAAGATGATGGGCGAGCAGTTCGTTATCGGCGAAACCATCGAGGCCGCGCTGCATCGGGCACGCCAGCAGGAAAGTGCAGGCTTTCAATATTCCTATGACATGCTGGGCGAAGCGGCCCTGACGGCGGCCGATGCCGCACGCTATTTCAAGAGTTACGAGCAGGCCATCCACGCCATCGGCAAGGCTGCCGTCCACCGTGGCGTCTATGCCGGGCCGGGTATTTCGATCAAGCTTTCGGCGCTGCATCCACGCTATCAACGTTCGCAGGCCGCGCGGATGATGCGGGAGCTGTTGCCGCGCGTGAAGGCGTTGGCGGTGCTGGCGAAGAGTTATGACATCGGTCTCAATATCGATGCCGAGGAGGCCGATCGGCTGGAGCTGTCGCTCGACCTGCTTGAAAGGCTCGCGATCGATGCCGAGCTTGGAGGCTGGAACGGCCTGGGTTTCGTTGTGCAGGCCTATGGCAAGCGTTGCCCTTACGTCATCGACTTCGTCATCGATCTGGCGCGGCGCAGCCATCGCCGCATCATGGTGCGTCTGGTCAAGGGCGCCTATTGGGACGCGGAGATCAAGCGCGCGCAGGTGGATGGGCTCGAAGACTTTCCGGTCTTTACCCGCAAGGCCCATACGGACATTTCCTATATCGCCTGCGCCCGTAAACTTTTGGATGCGGTCGATCTGGTCTTTCCGCAATTCGCCACCCACAATGCACAGACATTGGCGACGATCTTTCATCTGGCGGGCCCAGATTTTCACATCGGCAAATATGAATTCCAGTGCCTGCACGGCATGGGCGAGCCGCTCTATTCGGAGATCGTCGGGCCGGACAAATTGAACCGCCCCTGCCGCATCTATGCGCCGGTGGGAACGCACGAGACCCTGCTGGCCTATCTCGTGCGCCGCTTGCTGGAGAATGGCGCCAATTCGTCTTTCGTCCATCAAATCTACGACGAGCATGTGGCAATCGAGGATTTGATCCGCGATCCGGTCGCCATCGTGCAAAACGAAGAAAGGCCAGGCGAGGGGCATCCGGCTATCGCGCTGCCGCCCGATCTCTATGGAAAGACGCGCCGCAATTCATACGGCCTCGATCTGGCGAACGAGGATGTCCTGGCATCGCTTTCGGATGCCTTGCGAGTGAGCCGACAGACCCGTTGGGACGCTCGTCCTTTGCTGGTGCGGGATGTCGTCGCCGAGACGGCTCGGCCCATCCTCAATCCTGGCAATCGGGCGGATCACGTGGGCTGGATCATTGATGCTCTGGAGGAAGACGCGCGGCTGGCGGTGAAATCCGCGGTTGAGAGTACATGGCCGTCGGTGCCCTTGGCGCAGCGGGCCTTATGTCTTCGGCGCGGCGCCGATCTCTTGGAAGAACGGCGCCTGGAGTTGGTACCGCTGATCATGCGCGAGGCGGGAAAATCGGCGGCCAATGCGGTGTCGGAAGTGCGCGAGGCGGTTGATTTCCTGCGCTATTACGCGGTGCAGGCTGAGGCGACCTTGCCGGCGCAGAGCCAGCCGCTCGGGCCGGTGGTCTGCATCAGTCCATGGAATTTCCCGCTTTCCATTTTTACCGGCCAGATCGCGGCGGCTCTCGTCGCTGGCAATCCGGTGCTGGCGAAGCCGGCCGAAGAAACGCCTTTGATCGCCGCGGCCTGTGTTGGGCTCTTGCATCAGGCGGGGGTGAGCCGGGACGGGCTGCAATTCGTTCCAGGCGATGGCGCTATCGGCGCGGCCCTCGTGGCGGCGCCACAGGTCGCCGGTGTCGTCTTCACCGGCTCGACCGAGGTCGCCAAGCTCATCCAGGCGCAGTTGGCCAGCCGGCTTTCGCCGGAAGGCCGCATCATTCCATTGATCGCCGAGACCGGCGGCCAAAATGCGATGATCGTCGATTCCTCGGCTCTACCGGAACAGGTCGTCGCCGATGTTCTGTCATCGGCTTTCGACAGCGCCGGACAGCGTTGCTCGGCGCTGCGCGTGCTCTGCTTGCAGAACGACGTGGCCGAGAAAACGGTGGACATGCTGCATGGCGCTTTGCAGGAGCTCGATGTCGGCACGACCGAGCGGCTTGCCAGCGATGTCGGTCCCGTCATCACGGAGGATGCCGCGCAGACGATCGGCAACCACATCATTCGCATGGGCGCGCGTGGTCACGAGGTCCGTCAGGCTGGGCTTGATCCTTCGACCGAAAATGGAACCTATGTGTCGCCGACGGTCATCGAGATCGATGACATCGAGGAATTGCAGCGCGAGGTGTTCGGCCCGGTGCTGCATGTCATGCGCTATCATCGCGACGACCTCGATGCGCTGATCAAGCGGATCAACGAGACGGGATATGGGCTGACGTTCGGCTTGCACACGCGCATCGATGACACGGTTTCCCATGTGTCGGAGCGTGTCGAGGCCGGCAATATTTACGTCAACCGCAACATCATTGGCGCGGTGGTTGGCGTGCAGCCCTTCGGCGGGCGAGGATTGTCGGGTACGGGGCCAAAGGCTGGCGGCCCTCTTTATCTGCATCGTTTGGTTTCTCAAGCTGGCGCGCTACCGAAACCTGAAACGGCATTACCTAACGAGGTTTTGCATCAATTCGTCTCTTGGCTCGAACGCATGAGATTGATCCGTGCCGCTCGGATCGTCGGAGATTTCGCGGACAGATCACCTTTGGGTTTCACGCAATCGTTGAAGGGGCCGGTCGGCGAAAGCAATCTTTACAGTTTGCGGTCGCGCGGCCGCGTTTTGATCGTTCCCCAGACTGAGATGGGTTTACTGTGTCAGATCGGTGCGGTGCTGGCGACGGGCAATGATGCGGTCATCGATAGGCGGGAGGACCTGCAAGAGAAGCTTGCGAATTTGCCGGCGGCGGTTGCCCGCCGCTTGTCCTGGTCGAGCAAATGGCAGAACGACGGACCATTCGCGGCTGCCTTGATCGAGAGCGAAGCGGAAATGGTGCGCGCTATCCACACGAAGATCGCTGCTTTGTCTGGCCCGATCCCCATCGTTCAGGCGGCGACGTCGGAAGCGATTCAGGCAGGCCCGAATGCCTATTGCCTGCATTGGCTGGTCGAGGAGACGGCCACCTCGATCAACACGGCAGCCGCAGGCGGCAATGCCAGTTTGATGGCGATGAGTTAGGTCGGTTACTTCGCCGGTTTGGACGGTTTCAATCCGATCGCCTGTCGGCAGAAGGCGAGCGTCGTCGCAATGAGGGTCTTGCGGCTCATCTTGGAATTGTTCGAAACGGTATCGTCAACCGCGCCGTGCAGCGCATAGAACAGCATGGTCGCGGTCAATCGCCCATCCTTCACCGCCCAGGCGCCCTTCCGGGCACCATCCTGCAGCAAAGTGGAAAGCTGCAGGATGATGGGATTGTCGTGCTGGATGCGATGATGAATCGGCACGGATTCATGAAAGACCAGATCGTGCAGCGGCACTTGATCGAAATAGCCGCGCATGGCCGCTTCGATCCAGGCATCGAACCGCTGATCCCACTCTTCAGGCGCAAAAGGTTTAAGCGCATCCTCGAGGCTTTGACGGAAATCCTCGATGAAGCGAGCCTGCAATGCCAGAAGCACATCGTCCTTGGTCTTGAAATGCAGGTAGAAGGTGCCTTTGGCAACGTCGGCGACCTTGACGATCTCATCGACGCTGGCGGCCGAAAATCCCTTTTCGAGGAAGAGCGCCTGGGCGGCATCCATCAGCTCTTCGCGGCGTATTTCCGCGGGCTTCGTGCGCGGCCGTTTGGCGGTGATTTCGGTCATCGTTCAGGCTGATCCGCATTGCGTTTGCGACGGATTCAAAACTAACGCAGATCAGCCTGAATTGAAAGGTTTAAACGATATCCTGCGATCACCACTACGCGAACGTTTCCACCGACGTGATCAAGCGCGCATAGGAGCCGCCTTTCTGCACGAGATCGGCGTGCTGTCCATCTTCGGCGATACGACCATTCTCCAGCACGAGAATGCGATCGGCGCTGCGGATGGTCGACAGCCGATGGGCGATGACGATGACCGTTCGGTCGCGGCGAATATCGTCCATCGCCTTCTGCAAAGCCTTCTCGTTCTCGCTGTCGAGGCTCGAAGAGGCTTCGTCCAGGAGAAGGATGGGCGCATCGAGCAGAAGCGCACGCGCAATGGCGATGCGCTGGCGCTGGCCGCCGGAGAGACGCGCGCCGCGTTCGCCGCAGACCGTATCGTAACCTTGTGGCAGTTCGGCGATGAAATCATGCGCCTGAGCCAAGCGGGCCGCACGTTCGACCGCGAGAGGAGAAGCATTCGGCATGCCCAAGCGGATATTGTCGGCGATGGTCTCGTTGAAGAGATGGATGTCTTGCGGCACATAGGCGACGAGCTTGCGCAGGGCACCGATTGGCCGATCGCGAATATCGCATTCGCCAATAGCGATACGTCCATCGTCCACGTCCCAAAATCGCAGCAACAGATTGCTGCACGTGCTTTTGCCGGCGCCCGAGCGGCCGACCAGAGCTACAGTCTCGCCGGGGCGGACGGTGAAACTGACGCCGTTCAGCACGGTGCCGCGCTCCTTATGGCCATAGCCAAAGCGCACCTGCTCGAAACGAACGGTCGTATCGGGCGCGGGGCCTTCGCGGCCGGTGTCGAGAACGGCCGGCTGCTGATGAAAGATGGTCAAGATGCGCTGCGCACCCGCTCGGAGCTCGCCGAGCTTGCGGGCAGTTTGCGTGACTTCGATGATCGGGCTCAGCGCCGCGCCAGCGAGAACGATGAGCAGCGGGAAATGGGCGCGATCGAGTGCGCCGCGTCCCACGAGCATCAAGCCGACGATGGCGGCGGTCAAAACGGCAAGCGCCACGAGAATGTCGATGGCCGCATGTTCGAGGCCGGCCCGTGAGCCATAGCGCTTTTGCGCAGCGGCGAGGTGGCGCGTCTGCCCGATGAGCCCATCGAGCATGTCGCGCGTGCGGCCGAAGATCGCCAGTTCGCGCTGCCCCTGGATCATCTCCACGGTCTGGGCATTGAGGGCGCCGAGTTCATGCATGACCTGGCGCCCCTGTTCGCCGGCGCGGCGGGCGAGCCAGAAGGGCACCGAAGCGACGAGCGGCAGGAAGGGCAGCAGCGCCAGGGCGGCAAGTGGCGAAAGCAGGAAGATGACGATCAGCGCTCCCAGCGGCACGACAACGGCGCCGACATAATCGGCGACGGTGTGCGCATAGAAATGCTCCATCAGTTCCGCGTCGGCGGTGGCGACGGAAGCCAGTTCACCGGTGCGCTGTCCCAGGACATAGCCGGGCGCGGCCCGCTCCAACCCATCGTAGATGCCCACTTGCAATGTCTCGATCAGAGCGAAAGCGAGGTCGTGCGAAATATAGGCCTGCCACCAGCGGGCGATGGCGGCGAGGAGGGCGACGAGGCCGAGTGCGATGAAACCGGGAATGAGGCTCGCAGGCGCGGCACCCGTCACGGCCTTGCCGACGAGCCAGGCGCCGATGGCGAGGCTCGCTAACGTGCCGGCCTGCGCGAGAATGCCCGACAGAATGGTCAGGGCCAGCACGAGGCGGCGGCTCTTCAGCAAGGGAATGAGGCCGAAAATGCCGGCGGATTTCGACGCGCTGGAGGGCGAAGGCAGGGTTGCGTCGGTCATGCTGCTTCTCCTTGCGCGGCCATCAGGCGGGAATAGATCTGGCCGTTCTGTTCGAGGCTTTGATGATTGCCTTCCTCGACGATGCGGCCGTTTTCGAGCACCAGAATGCGATCGGCCTTGCGAATGGTGGACAGGCGATGGGCGATCACCAAAGTGGTGCGCCGCCCGACCAGCGCATCGAGCGCATCCTGGATGGCGCTTTCGCTGCGCGGATCGACGTTGGACGTCGCTTCATCGAGAATCAGGATCGGCGCGTTCTTCAGAAGGGCGCGGGCGATGGAAAGCCGCTGGCGCTGGCCACCGGAGAGGTGGGCACCGCGCTCGCCGATTTCCGTCGCATAGCCTTGTGGTAGGTTGAAGATGAACTCGTCGATATGGGCGGCGATCGCGGCGGCGTGGATTTCATCCTTCGTCGCGTCCGGCTTGGCGATGCGCAGATTGTCCTCGATCGTGCCGTGGAACAGATAGGTGTCCTGCGAGACGACGCTGACCAGCGAACGCAGGTTTTCGAGCGAGAGATCGCGGATGTTAGTGCCACCGATGCGGATATGGCCGGAGGTCGGATCGAAGAAGCGCAACAGCAGGGAGATCACCGTCGATTTGCCCGCGCCCGAGGGGCCGACCAGAGCGACGAATTCTTTCTCCCTGATGGCGAAGGAGACCGACGACAAAGCCTTGGCGTCGTTCGCCGCGTAAGCGAAGCTCACATCGTCGAAGGCGATGTCATGCGCTATGGGTTTGGTCGCGCTCGTTGCCGGTTCCAGGATGTTGGGCTGCAAGGCGAGGAAGTCCGACACGGAGGCGGCCGCGCCGCTGGCCGCCCAGGCGGTGTGAAACTCCTTTTCCAGCCGGTCGAGCGGGCGGAAGGCTTCGCGCATGAGGAATAAGGTCGTGAACAAAGCGACAGGCGCGAGCATGCCCGCGGCGGTGCGCCAACTGTTGAAGGACAAGACCAGGGCCATGCCGATCAAGGTGATGAAGCCGGTCAGGCCTGTCCGCATCAAGGTGACGGCCAGAGTGTTCATGGCTTCCTCGCGCAGATTGCCGGCGCGCAGCGCCAATTCCTTGCGTCGCGCGGCGGTGGCGTCGAACGCCTTGAGGGTGACGATGCCTTGCAGGCTGTCGAGCAGATAGGCACCGAACGCGCCCATGGCCGCAAAGACGCCTGAGCTTTTAGGCATGCGCCAGCGCAGCCACAGCCGATCCGCAATCGGGAAGGCGACGACGAAGACGCCGAGCAACAAGGCGGAGGGCCAATCGATCCAGGCAAGGACGGCCAGCACGCCGGCGCAGCCGAGGATGGCGATGAAGATCGCCGGCATATAGCGACTGTAATAGCTTTCCAGGGCTTCGACGCCGGCCACGAGCACGGCCTGCAGATCGCCGGTCTGCTGGCGCAAGGTGACGCCAGGGCCAAGAGCCGAAAGATGCGCGAGCAGGCGGGCGCGCAAATGTTCCTTGGTTTGTTGCGCCGTGGTCTGAGCCGCCATTTCGGCGCACCACAGCAGGAAGCCGCGCAGGAGGACGATGCCGGCAAAGGCGATGATCCAGCGTGTCACGTCGGCCATCGCGGCGCCGGCGAAGAGGGCGGCCAGCGCCTGCGCCAGGAAGAGGCCTTGCAGCACATAGCAAGCGGTGATCAGCAGGCCGATGGCGGTGCTGATGGCGACGCGGGTTTTGAGCGGTCCGGCCAGCGCCAACAATTGTCCATTCATCGCAGACTCCTTTGGGTCTCGTTGGTCCAAATATGACTGACTATCAGTCATAGTCAATCCATCTCCGTATACTTAGGGATTGACCTTAGTATTTTTCCACGCTACCTGACCACCCTGAGAGGAGGCGCCGTCGCGATCGGGCGCGGATCAATCGAAGGGGAATTGCAGGTGATGATGCAGGGCATGTCCGCTGAGCCGGCGCTGATCGACGGCATCTTTCGCGCTTTGGCCGATCCGACCCGACGCGATGTCGTCGAGCGGTTGAGCGCCAAACCTTCATCGGTCAGCGAACTGGCGGCTTCCTACGATATGGCGCTGCCGTCCTTCGTCGAACATTTGAAAATGCTCGAAGGGGCGGGGCTCGTACGCTCCGCCAAGGTCGGCCGGGTGCGCACTTATGCGCTCGTGCCCGAACAATTCGACATTCCGCGAGATTGGCTCAGCCGCCAACGCTCCATGTGGGAGGGCCGGCTCAATCGCCTCGACGCTTATCTCTTGTCACTCAAAAAGAAGGAGAAGCCTGAATGATGCTGCCTTTGGGAAAGCCTGATCCGATGTTGGATCTCGTGTTGGAACGGGAAATCGATGTGCCCGTCGAATGGGTCTGGCAAGCCTGGACCGATCCGGAAAGCATCAAGCATTGGTTTGTTCCAAAACCCTGGACGGTCACGGAATGTGAAGTCGATCTGCGTGTCGGCGGGGGCTTTCGTTCGGTGATGCGTTCGCCCGAGGGGCAGGAATTTCCGAACCTCGGCTGCTATCTGGAGATCGTGCCGATGAAGCGGCTGATTTTCACCGATACGCTGCTGCCTGGTTTCCGTCCCGCGCCAAAACCCTTCTTCACCGCCGGCCTGTTCCTCGAACCGAACGGCAAGGGCACGCGTTACACGGCGATTGCCGTTCACGGCGACGCCGCCAGCCGCAAGACCCATGAGGACATGGGCTTTTATGACGGCTGGTCGACCGTGGTCGATCAGATGGTGGCGCATATCAAGGCGACACACTGATCTCTTCCGGCCGCGGGTATCAGGAGACCTCCTGGCCCGCGGCCGATGATGGTTGCGAATAATTTCTCGCCCCATGTCGGAATGGCCTAGGTTGGCGCGTCCTTGGTTTAGTCTCTTGGAACCTGAGGATAGCCGGATATGAGCTCTTATCGTTGGGTGATCGTTGGCGCAGGCGCGTTGATGACCTGTGTCGCGCTTGGCGCGATGTTTTCGCTGGCCATTTTTCTCGAACCGGTTGCAACCGACACCCATTGGTCGCGCGCCGGCATCTCCAGTGCCATGACGTTGAATTTCCTGGTCATGGGCTTTGGCGGCTTTGCGTGGGGCGCGATGACCGATCGGTTCGGTCCGCGTCTCGTCGTCTTGAGCGGCGCGGTGCTGCTCGGCCTGGCGCTGGTTCTGGCGAGCCGGGCGGAAACGCTGACCACGTTCCAGTTGATCTACGGCATTCTGGTCGGCGCCGCCGCCAGTGCCTTCTTCGCGCCGATGATCGCCACTACCACCGGCTGGTTCGAGACCAATCGCAGCCTGGCGGTTTCGCTGGTCTCAGCCGGCATGGGCGTGGCGCCGATGACGATCTCGCCCTTCGCGCGTTGGCTCATCTCGGCTTACGACTGGCGCACGGCGATGTTCGTTATCGGCGTGTTGGCTTGGGTGCTTCTGATCCCGGCTGCTGCTCTGGTGCGCCGGCCGCCGCCTGCTGCCGCTCCGGGTGGATCGCAAGCGGTTAGCAATGGCATGTCGGTGAAAGACGCCTTGCGTTCGCAACAATTCTGGATCTTGGGGCTGACGTTCTTTGCCTGCTGCGCTGCTCATGCCGGGCCGATCTTCCACATGGTCAGTTATGCGACGCTCTGCGGCATCGCGCCGATGGCGGCTGTCAGTATTTACAGCGTTGAAGGCTTGGCGGGTCTGTTTGGACGCGTCCTGTTCGGCGTGCTCGCCGATCGGGTTGGTGTCAAACGCGTGCTGTTGACCGGGCTTGCGCTTCAGGCCGTAGCCATCGCCGCCTATCTGTTCGTCAGCCGGCTTGGGGAATTCTATCTGCTCGCCGCCGTTTTCGGCACGATCTACGGCGGGGTGATGCCGCTCTATGCGGTGCTGGCGCGGGAATATTTCGGCCAGCAGATCATCGGCACGGTGTTTGGCGCGGCCACCCTGTTGTCGAGCATCGGCATGGCGTTTGGTCCCGTGGCCGGCGGTCTCATCTTCGATGCATACGCCAGCTATATGTGGCTCTACATCGGCTCGGCTCTCGTCGGTCTGGGAGCCGTTGGCATTGGCCTGGCCTTTCCGCCGATCGTGCGGCGGCAGTTGCAGCCGGCGTGACACGTTCGGTGTCATCCCGGCGCCGTGCGCGATCCGGGATGACACCGAGCCTCAGAAGTTAATCTCGGCGAGGAACCGCACGATCTTCGGTCCGGCGAAGCCGCCGAAACTGGTGTCGTCGACGGGATCGGTGACGAAGAAATGGCCGGCGCCGGGCACGACCACGGTGCGGACGTAGAAACCCGCTTGTTTCAACGCCAAAAGAAAAGCCGTCGATTGAGTTGCGGGATCGACGATATCGTCGTCAGTGCCGTGGATCAGCAGGAAGCGGATGCCGTTCTTGTCGACCGTGGCATAGTTGATCGGCGAGGAGTCGAAGAAGACTTTTCGGTTGGCATAGGGCGCGGCGCCGAGAAATTTCTCGGCGATGTTGTCGCGTGGGCGGGTGACGAGATCGTGCTGCCACTGCGCCTGCATGTCATAGACGCCGTAAAAACCCACGACCGCCTTGACCTTGCTGGAGACGGAGGCGTTGGGATCGGAGCGATACTCGCTCGAATAGAGCGGTTCCTCGCCGGCCAGCGCGACAAGAGCGGAAAGATGGCCGCCGGCGCTATCGCCGATCAAGCCGATGCGATCAGGATCGATGCCGAGGCTTGCCGCATTGGCGCGGACATATTGAATGGCGGCCTTGGTGTCGTAGATCGCGCCGGGATAGCTCCGCACCTGCGGCTTGTTGAGCCGGTATTCGATGGCAAAGACCGCATAACCGTTCTTTGCCAGATAAGGGCCAAGATTCTGATAGATCTTGCGGTCGCCGACCTGCCAGCCGCCGCCATGAACGGCGACCAGGATCGGCGCTTTCTGAACGCCTTGCGGCATATAGAGATCGCCGATGAGTTTCACCTGATCATGTTCGGCGAAGGTGATGTCGTTGCGGGTGGTGACAGTCGATTGCGCTTGTGCTGCAACGGTGTAAGCGGAAGCGACGATGGCAACAGCCAGGGGCAAAATGCGCCACGATCTGAACATGAAAGCCTCCCTGAGATGTCAAGCCAAGCGATTATTGATCGCCAGTGGACTTGACTCTTTTATCTTAAGGTCAATTATCTTAATCTCAAGATAGTTACTCATAGACTTTGCGGTTATAGACTTAAGGAGAGGGCATATGGGCTCCGATGTCTCGTTCAAAGCGGTTGCCGACGAATTCGAGGCGGCGTGGAACGACCCGCGTCACAGCCGCTTCGAGCTGCCGGCGATCGCGGTCAACAGCAAGCTGCGCGAGAAATATACCGTGGCGCCATCGGTGCGGATGTCGCGCGCCAAGCTCTGGGACATGGAGCGTCAGAAGGCCTGGGATCCCGCGAGCTTCATTCCTTATGTGGTGTCGACGGGGAAGTCCTGGGGACGTCACACCTTGAAGGATGGCACGGACCGTTTCTTCCGCTCGTCCGAACAGGTCGGCTGGATCGATCCCAACGTGCGCGGCACGGTGCTGGAAGAGGTGCTGATCGACAACGATACGCAGCGGATTTTCTTCATGGGCCGCGCTGCGTTTCCCGATGCGGCGGGCCAGCTTCTAAAAGCGGGCGACTTTCAGCCGCTCTTCCATGTCGAACATGCGGCCGCCGGCGACGACAATGACCCGCTGAATCTCTGGCGCATCGTCGTTCTCACCGAGACCTATGACGAGCGCTATACCGAGCCCTTCAAGGACATGGTGCGCCAGGGCTGGCTGCCGGGCTTCGTCGAAATCTACATCGAACGCGAGTTCAACTGTAAGCTGACACGCAAGGCGGCTTGATCGCCTTCTTTTAGAGGACCAGTTTGCTGCCGGCGATCTTGACGCGCGGCAGGCTTTCCAGATCGACAGTGTCCAGGCAGCGCACGTTGATCGCCCAGCCTTTGAAGGGTTTTATTCCCGCCGCGCGTTCGGCCGCTGTTGGCGCACTCGGTTTGCGGAACGGCAGGATGCCGCAAGTCTTGCAAAAATAGTCTTCCGCCGTTTCCGTTCCCCAGCGATAGACCGTCATGTTTTCGGGCGGGGTTAATAGGCGTAGGGCCGTCTCCGGCACGCGGAAGGTCAGCGCGCCGCGTCGTCGGCAGACCGAGCAGTCGCAGATGCGCACGTGGTCGATTTCGGCTTCGACCTCGAAGCGAACCGCGCCGCAGTGACAGGAGCCGTGATGAATCGCCATCCTCTCAGTATAGCGCGGGCGCCCGCAATCGATCAGGTGGGCTGGGGCAGGCGCGCGATGACTTTAATCTCGAAATCGAAGCCCGCCAGCCAGTTCACGCCCACTGCTGTCCAATTCGGGTAGGGCGCGTCGCCGATTGCCTTCAATCGAATGGCGGTCACCGTCTCCCATTGCTTGGCTGGGTCGGTGTGGAAGCTGGTAACGTCAACGACATCGTCGAACGTGCAGCCGGCCGCCTTGAGCACGGCGTTTAGATTGTCGAAAGCGAGTTGGACCTGCTTTTCGAAGATCGGCTCCGGCGATCCGTCTTCGCGGCTGCCAACCTGACCTGATACGAACAGTAAGTCGCCCGAGCGAATGGCCGCCGAATAGCGGTTGATTTCATAGAGCGCCTGGCGGCCGGCGGGAAAGATCGCTTCGCGTTTGGCCAATTTTTCATTCCTTTTCAAATGAGTAATTTGACCCGCTTCAAGCTGCAAAAGGCTTGGCTTCAGGTCCTCTGCGCCGTCGGCATATCGGTACGTACGCAGCGTACGTCAATAGATATACGTGGCGTATGTAATTTTCGATGCCGTGAGGCTTGCGCTAAGTTCTTTGTTTGTTCTATTTCATGCACAGGGGACCTGCACGCGGCGTGGAGTAGGCGTCATGCAGGGCGCATTCGATTTCTATCGCGATCTTCCGGGCCGGCCGAAACATCCGGAGCGGATGTTTTTCGCTTTGTTTCCGGATGGCGAGACGGCGATTTTAGCCGAACGGTGCGGGCAGCTCTTTCGCAGCCAGCACAGTCTGCCGGGGCAGCCGCTTCTGACGGAGCGGTTGCATATCTCCTTGCAGATGGTTGGCGACTATAAGCGGCTGCGTGGCAAGTTTCTATTCGCGGCGCGGCAGGCAGCTCAAGCGATTGTGATGCGCCCGTTCGAGGTGACGCTGTCGGGCATTTCGACGTTTGACGAGACGCGTCCCGACTGGCATCCGCTGGTGTTGCTGGCCGAGGGCCATGCGTTGCGCGACTTGCAGCGACGTTTGGGTGTGGCGATGAACGGGATCGGCTTGCATTCAGCCGATGACTTTACCCCGCATATGACGCTTTCTTATGGTCCAAACACGATCCGACCGCGCGAAATCGAGCCGATCCGTTTCGTGGTGAGAGAGTTCTGCCTCGTTCACAACGAACGCTGGCTCGGTCGGCTCGGCACTTATCATCTGCTTGAGCGTTGGCCTTTGATGGCATCCGCAAATTTCACGGGTTAAACGCCGGCCTTCAGCATCGCCTTGGCATTGACCTCGTGACAGGCCCAGGGATAGAAGAAGCGGCCCGAAACGAGAGCTGGTCGGATGGTTAGCCCGGCCGCTTCCAAGAGGAAGCATTCTCGACCTAGCGGATCCAGGACAGGGCATCGCTTATGCCGATGCATCCGCTTCTCTTGTCAAAGCTGACCCTATGAACGTTCAAGACAATAACGACCTTCGCCCGGACGAGAGGCTCGGCCGTAGCGAAAAGCAGGCGATCGTGATTGGCGTTCTCGTCGTCATGCTGTTGGCGGCGATCGATCAGACCATCGTCACGCCAGCCATGCCAACCATCGGCAGTGCGCTTGGCGATAGCGAATATCTGCCCTGGATCATCACCGCCTATCTGTTGACCGCCACCGCTTCGGCGCCGCTCTATGGCAAGATCTCAGACAGCTACGGCCGACGGCCGGTGATCGCCGCGGCGGTCGTCATCTTTCTCCTGGGTTCGGTGATCTCCGCGCTTTCGCCGACGATGCTCATTCTGATCGTCGGTCGTGCCGTGCAGGGCTTGGGCGGCGGTGGCCTGCTGGTTCTGGCGCAAACCGTCATTGGCGACACGGTGCCGCCACGCGAACGAGCCGCGTATGCCGGCTATATTTCGGCGACCTGGGCAATCGCCAGCCTGGCCGGCCCGCTGCTCGGCGGCTTCTTCGCCGAGCGTTGGCATTGGTCGCTGATCTTCTGGGTCAATATTCCGCTGGGCATCGGCGCTCTATTCATTCTCGCCGGTCCTCTTAAAAAGCTCGCCGTGCCGACGCATCGCCATCGTCTCGATTTCGTCGGCGGTCTGCTCACGCTGGCCGCCACGACAACCTTGATGCTGGCGCTGACCTGGGGCGGCGGCATTTATCCGTGGCTTTCGCCTGTCATTCTGTCTCTGCTCGGCGCGTCGTTCGTTCTCTGGCTGCTGTTCGTGTTCTGGCTCAATCGGGTGGAAGAACCGCTGATCCCGCTCGAAGTGCTGCGCAACCCCATCGTCGCGGCCGCCACATTGGCCTGTTTCTTCGGCATGGGCGGCAGCCTGGCCGTCGCCGTTTATGTGCCGATTTATTTGCAGTCGCATCTCGGTCTGTCGGTGGCGGCGTCCGGCGTGGCGCTGGTCGCCTACATTATGGGGACGACCGTCGGCAGCGCCGTCATCGGCAAAATGGTGGCGCATGTGCCGCGCTATAAATATCTCGCTGTCGGCGGTTACGCGCTTGCTGCCGTCTGCCTGACCGTGCTGGCGCTGCAATCCACCACGGCCTCGCTGCTGCTGACGGAAACGCTTCTCTTCGTTGCCGGCTTCGGCATGGGCTCGATGTTCCCGATCGGCACCGTCACAGTTCAGAACGCCGTCGACTACCGCCATCTGGGGGTCGCCACAGCCGTGTTGAGTTTCATGCGCAATCTGGGCAGTGCGCTTGGCGTGGCCGCAGTCGGGGCTATCGCATTGGCGAGCGGCCTGCCGGGCTTGCGCGAGGGCGCCACGGACAATGCTGCTGTGGAACTCGCGACTGCAAGCGCGTTCCGCGACATCTTCCTGGCCGGTGCGGTCATCTCGGCGCTGGCGGCGCTCTGCTTCCTCGCCCTGAAGGAAATTCCGCTGCGCGCGACCGTGAAGGGCGAGTAGCGCTTAGGAGGAATATTCCGGCCGGGTCGGGGTGAAGACGTCGAGATTCATCACCGGCTCGTCGCCGATCACTTCGCCCCAATGTTCGACATTCGGCGGCACGACGAGAACGCTGCCGGGCCCGAGGATATGTTCCTCGCCGCCGACGACGAATTTGATCTTGCCGCTGATGATATAGGCGATCTGTTCGTGCGGATGCGAGTGCGGCCGCGGTTCATGGCCGGGCATTAGCCGATTGATGGCGATGGTGGCGCCGGTGCCGGAAAAGCCCTTGCGGTCGACGCCCGTGCGCACATGCGTCCAGTCCGTCTTGCTCCAGTCGATCTTGGCGATGTCCATGGCATATCCTTTCTTCAAGTCTCGTGGATCATATCACTTACTGGCGCCGACGATGCCGCCGGGGCGCAGAAACAGGAAAATCAACAGCATCGACAGGGCCGCGACATTTTTCAGCCCGGAACCGAACCCGGCGATGGCGGCGGCTTGTACGACGCCCAGCAACAGGCCGCCGAGAAAGGCGCCGGAGGGTTTGCCGAAACCGCCGACGATGGCGGCTATGAAGCCGGAGATGGCGAAGGGCACGCCGACATTGAAGGCAGTATATTGCGTCGGCGTGATCAAGACGCCGGCGAGCGCGCCAAGGCCGGCGCTGAGCGCGAAAGAGAGCGCCAGCATGCGCTTGACCGGAATGCCTTGCAGCGCCGCCGCTTCACGGTCGATGGCGCAGGCGCGCATCGCCTTGCCGGTCTTGGTCTTCTGAAAGAAGACGGCGAGGCCGGCGACGATCAGGCAGGAGGTGACGAGAATCCAGATCAGTTGCAGGCTCACCGCGACGCCGCCGAATTTCAACGGCGGCAGATCGGTGAAAACGGGCAGGGTGCGGGGCTGGTCGCCGACGGCCAGCAAAGTCGCGCGCTCGACGACGATCTGCGCCGCCAGTGTCGCCAGGATCATGACGAACATAGTGGCGTTGCGGTCCCACAAGGGACGCACGACGACCCGTTCCAGCACCGTGCCTGAAATCGCCACTAAAAGAATGGCGATGATGGCGGCGATGGGAAGCGGTAGGCCCAACCGGGTCAGCGCCACTTGCGTGATCATGCCGCCCAGCATGACGAAAGCGCCCTGGGCGAAATTGACGATGCCGCTGGCGTTGTAGATGACGCAGAAACCGATGCCGATCAGGCCGTAGATGCAGCCGGTGCCGAGACCGCTGACCAGGACTTGCGCGAAGTAAGTAAAGTCAGACATCGGCAATCTCCACGCCACCGAGATAGGCTTCGAGAACCGCCGGATGCGCCCGCACTTCCGCCGGCGTGCCTTCGGCGATCTTGCGGCCGAAATCGAGCACGATCACCCGATCGGCCACGGACATGACGAGCGACATATCGTGTTCGATGAGGAGAACGGTGACGCCGCTGGCGGCGATCTGCCGGATCATCGCGGCAAGATGTTTGGATTCATTGGCATCGAGTCCGGCGGCCGGCTCATCCAGCAGGATCAGGCGCGGTTGCGCCGCCAGGGCACGCACCAGTTCGAGCAGGCGTTGCTGGCCGTAGGACAGAATTTTGGCCGGCCGGTCGGCGAGGTGCGACAGCCGGGCCAGATCGAGCAGTTCGCGCGCCTTAGCTTCGACCTGCGCTTCTTCCGCACGTGTCGCGCGCGGCCGCAGCACGGCGGCGAGCAGGCCGCTCGATGTGTGCAAGTGCTGGCCGACTTTCACATTGTCGAGCACGCTCATTTCGGGAAAGAGCTGCACGAGCTGGAAGGTGCGCACCAGGCCGCGCGCGGCGAGCTTGTCGGGCGTCAGTCCGACGATATTGTCATCCTCGAAACGGATGGTGCCTTCGGTCGGCGGCAGAAAGCCGGAGATGAGGCTGAACAGGGTCGTCTTGCCGGCGCCGTTCGGGCCGATGACCGCCGTTACGCCGTCGACGGGAACATCGAAACTGACCTCGCCGACAGCGACGAGGCCGCCGAAGCGCTTGGTCAGATTGTTGATCGACAGGCGCGTGATCATGACGCGCTCCCGGTTCGTTCGCGGCGCTCGAAGAAAGCGGCGAGGCCGCGTGGGGCATAGATGAGCAGAAGGATGAGGGCCGTTCCATAGAACAGGTCTTGATAGTCCTTGAAGCCGCGCAGCACTTCCGGCAGCAGGCTGATCAGGAGCGCACCGATCAGAGGGCCGGCGATGCTGCCGATGCCGCCGACATAGAGCATGGTGAAGCCGAGGATGACCATGTGCAGCCCGAAGACTTCCGGGCTGACATAGCCGACCACATGCACGAACAATGCGCCGGCTAGCGCGGCGAAGGCGGCGGCGGTGAGGAAAGCGATCAGTTTGGTGCGCGATACGTTGATGCCCAGCGCCAGCGCCGCATTCTCCGAAGCGCCCAGCGCCAGAAAAGCGCGGCCCATGCGCGAGGATTTGATGCGTGCGGCGATGAAGACCGCAAGCAGCGCGACGATGGAAAGGATCGCGAGCTGGCCGCGATCGGAAATGATCTCATAGGAGCCGATGCCCAAAGGCGGAATGCCGGAGATGCCGAGATAGCCTTGCGTCATCGACTGCCATTCGACGGCGATTTCATAGGTGATGAGACCGATGGCCAGGGTCGCCATGGCGAGATAGTGGCCTTTGAGGCGCAGGGTCGGATAGCCGATGATTAAAGCGATCACGACGGCCAGTACGATGCCGGCGATCATCGCGGGCAACACGGGCCAGTTGTAGGTGGTCGTCAAAATGGCCGATGCATAACCGCCAAGCCCGGCGAAGGCGTTCTGGCCGAAGGAGACCTGATTGGCAAAACCCATGAACAGGTTCAACCCGGTGACGAAGACCACATAGACGAGGGCGAAGGCGATGACCGTCGCGACATAGCCGCCGACGATGAAGGCATAGCCGACGATGGCGGCCGAGACCGCCCAAGGCAGAAGCTGCAAAGGCCAAGCGCGGAGCAGCAGGCCGGCGCGCTCAGTGGAAGTAGTATTTGGCAAGGTCATCATGCGAGCTCAGGTCACGGGGATCGAGACAGGCCACGATGCGGCCGAGGACGAGCACATAGGCGCGCTGCGCCAGCTTTAGCGCCGCCGGTGCCTTCTGCTCGACGAGCAGGATCGGCAGGCCTTCGTCGCGAAGAAGCGCCAGCTTTTCCATGATCTCGGCGATGACGCGCGGCGCGAGGCCAAGCGAGGGTTCGTCGAGCAGAAGAATTTTCGGATCGCTCATCAGAGCGCGGCCGATGGCCAGCATCTGCTGTTCGCCTCCCGACATAGAGCCGGCGGTTTGCGACAGACGCTCGCCAAGACGGGGAAAGAGCGCCAGCACGCGGGCGAGCCGACGCCCATATTCCGCCTTGTCGCCGCGCAGGCGATAGGCGCCGAGCTGGAGATTTTCGGAGACGGTCATCGGTCCGAAAATGCCGCGTCCTTCGGGCACGAGGACGACGCCGCGCGAACTGACCGCCACCGGGTCCTGCCGGGGCAGGGGCTCGCCATGAAAACTGGCCGTGCCAGTGGTCGAAGCGAGCCCGAGAATGGCGCGCAGCAGGGTCGATTTGCCGGCCCCGTTGGGGCCGAGCACGGCGACAAGCTCTCCGGCGCAGACATGAATGTCGGCGGCGGAGAGCGCCTGCACATGACCGTAGCGTGCGGTCAGTGCCTGCGTCTCCAATATCCGCGCGGGAGCGGCTGTCATTCCACGACCTTGGGCTTGCCGTTGGCAATGGTGGCGATGAAGAACGGATTGACCGTGAGGCCCTGGTGCACGGTGGCGCTCATATTGTAGACGCCCGTCGTGCCTTGGAAGCCGGTCAATTGTTCCAATGCGTCGCGGACCGCCGGACCGTCGAAGGACTTCGCCTTCTCGATGGCGGCGACCGTCAGCATCACGCCGTCCCAGCCGCGCGAGGCCCAGTTCGGATCGCGGTCCGTGAACTTGGCGTGCCAGGGCTTGAGGAAGCGGCCGATCTCGGTTTTCAGCGCGCCATCGGGCAGGGCGTCAAAGACCTGCGACGGCGAGGCGACGAAGAAGAACTTGTCGCCGAGCACATCGGCCACCGGCTTGAAGACGGCGATGTCCTCAAGGCTCGTCAGCAGCAGCAGGTTGGAGCCGAGCTGCTTGATGTTCTTGGCGGCGGTCAACGTGGTGCCGCCGAGGCCGATCTTCAGGATTGCGCCGGCGCCCGCCGCCTGCATCTTGGCGATCTGCACGGAAAGGTCCGCATCGTCTTGCTTGTATTGCTCGACGCCGACGACCTCGATGCCATATTCGGCCGCCGCTTTCTCCGCGACGCCCTTCTGCAGATTGGCATAGGGAGTGGGGTCGTGCAGCACGCCGACCTTGCGGATGTTGGTCTTATTCTTGAGATATTCATAGCGCTTGGTGATTTCGAACCCGGCCGGCGGCAGGGTCGAGAACGCCCATTTCACCTGGTCGGGCTGCTGCGGCAGGATGGAGCAGAGCACCATCGGCACTTGCGCGCGCACGACCAGGCCAGCGGCGGCGAAATTGCCGGCGGAGACGCAGCCCGAGATGAAGATGTTGACTTTGTCGGAGGTCAGCATCTTGCGATAGACCGTCACCGCTTCCTGCGGTTCGGAACGATTGTCCTCGACGATCACTTCCAGCTTGCGGCCATTAACGCCGCCTTTGGCATTGATGGCGGCGGCGGCCAGCTCGACGCCATCGCGCCAGGCGCGGTCGACGGTTGCCGCATAGCCGGTGAGGCCGGCGGAAATGCCGATCTTATAGGTCTCCTGCGCGTTGGCGGCCGAAGCGGTGAGGACGGCAGCAAAGCCGGCGGCAGCAAAAGCCGCGTAATGTCTCCCTTGCATATTCTTTCTCCCTCTCCTGTTTATGCGTAGATCAGTCATTGCATCAGTAGTTGGACGATCCGAAACCGCCCCCTCCGGGCGTTTCCAAAAGCACGACATCTTCCGGCTGCATGGTCAACTTACGCGGCTCGCTGACGTCGCGGCCGTTGACCTGAAACACGCCTTTCTGGCCGGCCGCGCCGCCACCGATGCCGTCGGGGCCCTGGCCAAGCCGGCTCGGCACGGCGTTGAGCAGCCATGGCGCGTCGGTGAGCAGGCGGAACTGGATGATCTGGCCGTCGCCGCCGGCCGTGCGGCCCTGGCCGCCGGAACCGCGGCGCAGTTCCTTGCGGTCGAAAACAATCGGCATGGCCGCTTCGAGGATTTCGATCGGCACGGCCGCGACACCCGTGGGATAGCAGGTGGCGCTGGGGCCGGGCTTGGTGGCGCGCGCGCCCATGCCGCCGGAATAGTTAAACATGGAGGAGGTGAAGGCGTTGCCGTCGGCCTTCTTGCCCTGGATCTGCATGGTCCATACCGCGCCGGAGCCTTCCGCCAGCACGCGCTCGGGCATCACCTGATAGAGCGCCTTGAGGATCGGCATCGGCACATACATGCCGACGACATGACGAGCATTGACGGGCGCCGGATAGCGGCAGTTCACGATCGAGCCTTCCGGCGCCTTGATCTCGATGGGCGCCAGGCTGCCGGTGTTGTTGGGCAGTTCCGGGTTGAGACAACTGCGGATGGCGAAGGTCGAATAGGCGTGGGTGTAGTTCAGCACCACGTTGATGCCGGTCGAGGTCTGCATCGAGGAGCCGTCGAAATCGACGGTGATGCTGCCCTTGTCCGTGTCGACGGTGAGCGCGGTTTTCAGGGTGATGATCTCGCCACCCGGCACGTCGAATTGGCTTTCGCCATGATAGACGCCGGGTTTGAGCTTGCGGATCGCCGCGCGCGTGGCTTCCTCGGAACGGGCGATGATTTCATCCGACAGAGTTTCGATGTCTTCGAGGCCGTGGCGGCGGCATAGCGCGATGAGATGATCAGCGGCGGCATGGCCGCTCGACACCTGGGCGGCAAGATCGCCGAACACGGCATCGGGTGTGCGCACGTTGCGGCCGATCATGGCGTGCAGCACCGCATTGGGCACGCCGCGTTCGTAGAATTTAAGCGGCGGGATCCACAGGCCTTCTTCGTGCACATCGCGCGCGCCAGCGCCGATGCCATAGCCGCCGATATCGGTGTGGTGGATGGTCGAACCGATATAGGCGAGAATCTTGTCGCCGTCGTAAATCGGCGTCAGCAGCGTGATGTCGAAGAAATGGCCGGCCGAGAGCCAGGGATCGTTGGTGATCAGAACGTCGCCTGGCTCGCATTTGCCATCGAACAGTTTGACCAGATGGGCGCCGGCGAAGGCGAGCGAATTGATATGGCCGGGTGTGCCCGTGTTGGCTTGCGCGACCATCCGGCCGCGCCGGTCGAACAGAGCGCAGGCGAGATCGCCCGCTTCGCGTACGATCGGGCTGAAGGCGATGCGTTGCAGGGCCTTGGAGCGCTCGGTGACGATGCCGATGAGATTAGACCACAGGATTTCGAGTTCAACGGGATCCATGACGTTATCCTTTTGTGGCGACGATGCAGCCGTAGCTGTCGATGACGGCGCTCCAACCCGGCGGCAAAGCCGTCGTCGTCTCGCGTTCCTCGATGATGGCGGGACCTTCAGTTTTCTGGCCGACGGCGAGATCGGCGCGGGCGTAAACCGCGACCTGCTGATTGTCTTCCCAAGCATGGACCGTGCGATGGCGCTTGGGCGCGGCCGCCTTGCTGGCCGCATTGGCTGGAGCTTTGAAGGGAACGAGTGGTCCCCGCGCGGTCACGCGCCAGGTGACGATCTCGATGCCGACGTGGGACGGGGTGACGCCGTAAAGCGTGCGATAGGCGGTCTCGAAGCGGCTGGCGATACCAGAAATATCGTGATTGCTGCGCGGATCTGCTTCGAACGTGACGGGCACCTCATGCTGCTGGCCGACATAGCGCATGTCGGCGCCGAATTCGAAGCGCACGTCCTGCGGCGCGCAGCCGGCTTCGGCCAAAGCTTCGGTCGCTTCCTTCGTCAATTCGCCGAGGATGCGGTTGACGCGATCCCAATCGAGATCGTTGAGACGGCCGAGGTCGCTACGCACCAGATCGAGGCGCACCGGCGTCACCAAAGTGCCGAAGGCCGACAGCACGCTCGACTGCGGCGGCACGATCACCGAAGCGCTTTGCAGGAGCGCGGCGACGCCGCAGGCATGCAAGGGGCCGGCGCCACCAAAGGCAAAGAGCGGCAGGCCGCGATAGTCGATGCCGCGATCGGTGGCATGGGCGCGGGCGGCCGAAGCCATGGCCTCGGTGACGACGCGGTAGATGCCGCGCGCGGCTTCGACGGGCGACAGTTTGAGCTCGCCCGCCAGCCGATCGAAAGCTTTCTGCATGGCGGGGCGGTCGAGCTTCATGTCGCCGCCGAGGAAATTATCGGCGTCGATCAGGCCGAGCATCAGATCGGCGTCGGTAACGGTGGGGTTGGCGCCGCCACGGCCATAGCAGGCTGGCCCCGGCATGGAGCCGGCGCTTTCCGGGCCGACCTTCAACAGGCCGAGATCGTCGACATGGGCGATCGAGCCGCCACCGGCGCCGATCTCGATCATGTCGATCGACGGCACCGTCACCGGCAGGCCGCTGCCATCCTTGAAGCGATAGCGACGGTCGACTTCGAACAGGCCGGTGACGAGAGGCACGCGGTTTTCGATGAGGCAAGCCTTGGCAGTGGTGCCGCCCATGTCGAAGGACATCAGCCGATCGATCTTGAGCAGTTCGGCATAATGGCAGGCGGCGAGCGCGCCGGCGGCTGGGCCGCTTTCGATCATCCGCACCGGATTGCGGCCGGCGGTTTCGGCGCCGACGACGCCGCCCGATGAGAGCATGATCAAAGGCGTGTTGGCGAAGCCTTCGGTTTCCAGCCGCTCGCTCAGCCGTTTCAGATAGGGCTGGGAGATCGGCATCGTATAGGCGTTGACCGTGGTGGTGGAGGCGCGGGGATATTCGCGGATTTGCGGCGCCACGTCCGACGAAGTGCAGATGAAGAGATCGGGCAGGGCCTGGCGGAGCGCTGTGGCGACTTGCCGCTCGTTCTCCGGATTGGCGAAGCTGTTGAGGAAGCAGATGGCGACGGCCTTGGCGCCGCTGGCTTTCAACTGGCTGACGAGGCTGGCGATGTCCTTTTCCGCAGGCTTCGCCATGATACGGCCATCGGCCAGAGTGCGCTCGGCGATGGAAAAGGTGAGTTCCTGGGGCACCAGGGGTTCGGGAAATTCGATCTGCGGATCGTACATTTCGTAGCGGTGCTCGTTGCGGATGAAGAGCACGTCGCGAAAGCCTTCCGTCGTCACCATGGCGGTCGGCTGGCCTTTGCGCTCAATCAGCGCATTGGTGACGACCGTGGTGGCATGGACGACGACGCCGTCGACATTGTTGGGGTCGATGGCCGCCTTGGACAGCACCGAATGGACGCCGTGGAAAAAACCTTCCAGCAGGTCGTGATGGGTGGTGAGCGTCTTGTCGACCGTCAACGCGCCGGCATCGTTACGTAAAACGATATCCGTGAAGGTTCCGCCGATATCGACAGCGAGCGAATAGGTCATGGCGTTACGATCTCCAACCTAATGTTCCAGAAATGCGGGCGGCGGTCTCGAGTGTCGCGGTGATCTGCGCGGGATCAGGTGTCGCTGGAATGAACTGTTTGGCGCCGACGATGGCGATGGAGGCGACGAGCGTGCCGTGATGGTTGCGCACGGGCGCCGCCAATGTGTTGACGCCGCTGATCACCTCGTCCGGCGCGGTCGCCCAGCCACGGGCGCGGGCTTCCTTGACGTCGCGGGCGAGTTTTTTCGGATCGGTGATTGTATCCGGCGTCCAGGATTGCAGCGGCGCACTCGTTATGTGATCGAGCAGATGGTCGGGGCCGAAGGCGAGCCAGACCTTGCCGTGCGCGCTGGCGTGCAGCGCCATGCGCGTGCCGGGGCGGGTGGCGAATTCGATGACGGTTCGCCCTTGCATCAGTTCGAGAACGACGACTTCGTCATCGATCAACGTGCAGATGGTCACCGCCTGGCCGGTGGCATCGCGCAAGGCGAGCAGTTCGGGGCGCGCTGTCGTGACGATGTCGAAGCGGCTGCGCGAAGCTTCGCCCAGCACCATCATTTTCACGCCGATGTCATAGCTGCCGGTGGCTGGATCGTGGCGCACGAAACCGTGGCGCAGCAGCGTTTGCAGATGGCGATAGACGGTGGATTTGGACGCGTCGAAGGCGGCGGCGATGGCGCCAAGCGGTGTCGGGCCGCTCTGATAGGCGAGGTGTTCGACAATCCGCAGCGCGAGATCGAGCGTGCTCGTCCCCGGCTCGGTGTTGACACTTTCCGCCTTGCCCATGCGGTTCCCTCGTGGCGCTCAGTCGTTTCATTATTCAAAACGACGTTTTATTATTCGGATCATGCGCCGTCGTTTTGGATTTCGTCAAGAGGGGCTTGGCGTGTTTGCGGTGCGAAAATAAAAAGCCGCCCACAATTGAGGACGGCTTTTGTCTTCTTGCGGTGAGTGTCGCGTCAGACGAGAGCGATCTTTCCCGTTGCTAGATCATACTGTGCGCCAACCACTTTTATCTTCTTCGCCTGCACGAGATCGGCAAGGATAGGCTTGGCTGTCTCAAGGCGGCGGACACCATTGCGAATATTTTGGGTGATGGACGCTGCGAGCAGGTTGGCTGGTTTCTCTTTCTGCGCTGCAGCGACGGCTGGTTTGATGTCGCGCACCAATTGCTGCAAATGGCCGGGCAGGGTGGCGCCATCGTTGAGCACCTTGATGGCCGCGTCGACCGCGCCGCAGTTGGAATGCCCAAGCACCATGATCAGCGGCGTGTTGAGAATCTTCACCGCGTATTCGAGGCTGGCGAGACCATCGTCATTGACGAAATTGCCGGCGAGACGAACGACGAAGAGATCACCGGGCGCTTGATCGAAAGCAAGCTCTGGCGCGACGCGCGAGTCGGCGCAGCTCAGGATCGCGGCGATCGGATGTTGCGCCGTGGCGCGCGCAGCGCGGCCGACCGAATAATCCTGATTGGCCGATGTATTGGCCGTGTAGCGCGCATTGCCATCCATGATGCGCTTCAAGGCCTCATCGGGCGAGATGGTATTTTGCGGTGCTGCGTTCTGCGCCGAGGCGCTCCTGAGCGGCGCGAGGGTGGCCGTGGCGAGCGCCGCGCTTCCCCGCAACAGATGGCGGCGGGACAAGCTCAGTTCATGGCCCAAGCCTTTTAAAGAACAGCGATCGCACATACAGAGCCCCCTATGAAAGAATGCGCTCCCTGATCAGAGGAGCCGTTGAAGAATACTTGAGCGTAGTTGTTTTTATTTTTCCGGGGGATGCAAGCCTAAGACTCACCGGTTGGAGGTGTGCGCGAAACGCCAAAATTGAGTTGACGTACATACTCGTCGAAAAGCCCGCCGAGCGGCTTGAGGCGTTGATGGGGTGTCGTCGAGCGTTCGCTGCGCGCTTGATTGGGCGTCAGGGAAAAGCGCGTCCGAAAAGCGCGGTGGAATTGCGTGGAGCTGGAAAAACCGAACCTATGGGCGATCTCGGTCACCGAACGGCTTTTCCCATCGGACGAAGCCAAAGCGTGAAACGCCGCATCGAGCCGCTTTTCGCGGATGACAGTGGCGACGCCGCCTTCAGTCTCGAACATGCGATAGAGGTGGGCGCGCGAGACCTGGAAACGCTGCATGAGCAGGGCGGGTCCAAGGGCGGGATCGGCGAGATGAGTGTCGATAAAGTGGAGAAGGCGGTGGCGCAGGACATGAGCCAGAGCTGGATCCTGCTGTGGCGGCGTCTGGCGCGCCAGGCATGCGCCGATGAGGTTTATAGCGGCGTCCTCGATGGCTTGCGTGTCCTGTCCATCGTTGGCTTTTGCAAGCGTCGCGAAACTGATCATGAAGTCAGTCAGAAATCGCGTCGTGGGCTCGTCTTTTTTGAGAAGGAGGCCATGCAGGTCGCGTCCGCCGGTCACTTTATCGACCGGGTTTCGCGGAAGCATGAGTGACAATACGGAACCGTTTCCGCCTTCGCCCTGGAAGGGACGACTGAGATCGAAGACGCAGATATCGCCGGCGGCGACCAGAATTGTGCGATCCTCGCAAGCGCCGTTGTGATCGCCGGCCAGCAGCAGGCGAATGAAATACTGGTCCATTCCGCCGAGCACATGGCGGCGGTCGCGTCGATATTGTTGTTGCCCATGTCGTGAGGCCATTACGACCGTTCGGCCGAACAGATGTGTCTGCAGCGACAGTTCGAGAGACCCGGGGGCGTCGGCCAGCAATGTGGGTTCAAAGAATGGGCGAGAGATTTCGCGGCACATGTCTGTGCGCAGATCGGGGGCGACCATATCGGTCGACAAAATCAGTCCGTCCGCTGCCACCGAACCGTTTCCCCAGCCATTGAACGTGTTCGTATCGGTCTACGATGCAACGTCCTATTGCCAAGCTAATTTGTCAAGTCCTTCAATATGGTTGACGGCCCGTAAAAGACGCTGAGCATGGGTTCACCACATCTCTGTTTGAGACATCACGCCACTAAAAATGAGACGTGGCGTTACGTTCAATCACGCACCGATGTGCGAGCATCGATTCACTGGCAGCACTGATTCACGACGCGTGAGCGCTCTGTGAACGAATGACTTTGATTCCGCTGAGCCGGGGGGCACAGGCACCATGATTTTTACTTTCGCTTCTTCGCGCGCTTTTACGGCTTTGATTTTTGCGGGTTTGGCGACATTCACCGTGGCAGCGCCCAGCCGGGCCGCCGACGTGCCGGAGCCGAAGAAGACGCTGATGCCGACTTTCGTCGCGCAGAAGGACTGGTCACTCACCGTCACGCCTTATCTTTGGGCTGCTTCACTGAACGGCAATGCGGCGGTGCTCGGCATTCGGCGCCATGTCGACGTGCCGTTTCGCGATACGCTGAAAGATCTCGACTTCGGCTTCATGGGCAATGTCGAGTATCGCCAAGGGCCGGCGGGCGCTTATCTCGACGCTCAGTATGTCAAGGTCTCCAATAACGCCCATGTCGGCCCGTTCAAGATCGGCGTCGGCATGCGTTCGGCGCTGGTGAACGTCGGCTTCTTCTACCGTGTCTACGAGGCTGGGCTCGGCGGCAATACGGTGTTTGGCACACCGCGTGTTTTCGCCATCGAGCCGACCGCCGGCATGCGCTGGACCAGCATGATGGCGCGGGTTCATCTTGGCCTATTCCATGTTTCCGAGCGACAGAGCTGGGTCGATCCCTTCGTCGGCGCGCGCTTGAGCTACGATCTGACGGACCGCTGGAACCTGTTCGTTGAAAGCGATGTTGGCGGTTTCGGTGCCGGCTCGCGCCTCAGCGTCAATGCACAGGCCGTTCTCGGCTATCGCCTGCTGCTCGCGGGCTATCAGACGACGCTTCGCGTTGGCTATCGCGTGTTGAAACAGGATTATCGCGATGGTGGCTTCCTATGGAACGTTACCCAACACGGCCCGCTGATCGGCGCCTCGATCCGGTTCTGACGAAAACATTTCGTTCGTATTCGACGCGGTTATGACGCGTAACCTCATGGAGGTGTTCTATGTGCTTGGCTTGTAACCCCGGCCAGATGGCCTTTATCCGCAGTGCCGGTTCGCGCCGTGACTTCCTGAAATACATGGGTGCCGCCACCGCATCGGCCTTCGTCGCCTCTGCGGTCGAGCCCGCCCTGGCTCAGCCCGCATCAGGCCCCGCCGATGTCATTTTCCGTGGCGGACCGATCCTCACCATCAATGGCAAGGCGCCGCGCGCCGAGGCCATCGCCATTCGTGGCAACAAGATCGTCGCGGTCGGCAAGGCCGAAGACATCCAGGGGCTCAACGGCGCGAAGACACGCGTGGTCGATCTCAAGGGGCGCACTCTTATGCCGGGGTTGATCGACCCGCACATGCATTTCGTCTTTACCGTCTTCGAGGATTGGATCGACGTCAGCCCGATAACCACGCCGGATTACGCAACGGTGTTGGCGAAACTCAAGGCTGGCGTGGCTAAAGCCAAGGAGGGCGAGTGGGTTCGCGCGCAGCAGTTCGATTCCAGCATCACGCGGGATGCACACATTCCAACGCTGGCTGAACTCGACGAGATTTCGCCGAAGAATCCCTTCTTCATGCAGGAAAGCAATGGCCATATCGCCTATGCCAACAGTCTTGCCTTCAAGGCCGTCGGTATCACGCGCGATACGCCCAATCCGTCGGGCGCGCGGTTCGTGCGCGACGCGAACGGAAATCTGACCGGGCGGCTTGAGGAAATGGCGGCGCAGGAGGTGTTCATCAAGGCGATGCCGTCGCCAAGCGCTGCCGAAATGGCTGGACGCACGAAGGGCCTGATTGAGCGCTGCGCTTCGGTGGGTTGCACAATGGTGCACGACAATGGCGTTGGCCTGATGGCCGGCATGCAGGATCTGGCGTTGCTCGATGCGGTGGCGGGCAATGCCAATTCGCCGTTGCGCTATCGCGGCATGCTGATCTCGACCTTGATGGACGAGTGGGAGAAGCAGGGCATCAAGCCGGGGCGCGGCAATGATTTCTTCCGCGTCGATGGTATCAAGGCCTGGGCCGACGGTTCGAACCAGGCGCAAACCGGATATCAGCGCGAGAACTATCTCGGCACGAACGCGCGCGGCGCGCTGAATTACACCCTGGCCGAGGTGACAGAGGTCATTCGTCGCTCGCATGCAGGTGGTTGGCAGGTCGGCGTGCATGCTAATGGCGACGCGGCGATCGATATGACCATCGATGCCTACGAAGCGGTGCTCGGCGCCAATCCGAACAACGATCTGCGCCACCGCATCGAACATTGCAGCATGCTCCATCCTGAACAAATGGCCCGCATGAAGAAGCTCGGCCTGTCGCCGTCCTTCCTGACCGGTCATATTCGCTGGTGGGGCAAGGCATTCCGCGATCGGCTGCTGGGGCCGGAGCGGGCGCGTTTCTACGATCCCTGCGCCACCGCGCTGGCGGCGGGTCTGAGGATTTCATTCCACTCGGATTGGAACGTCACGCCGATCGAGCCGTTGCGCTGCGTCGACGATGCGGTGAACCGCATCATGAACGAAGGCGGCGACGTGTTCTTTCCCGACGAGCGTATTCCTGTCGAAGCCGCCTTGCGCGGCGTGACGATCGATGCCGCCTGGCAATGCCATATGGACGACAAGATCGGTACGCTCGAAACGGGCAAGCTGGCGGATTTCGCCATTCTCGAGCAGGATCCGACCGCACCGGGCGCCCAGATCAGCAAGATCAAGGTCAGCGAGACCTGGATGGACGGCGTTCAGCGCCACGGGGTGTGAGGCCGATCAGTGTCAGCCGGGAGACCAGGCTGACACCTTCGATGGCTAGGGGCTATTGACCGCTGCCGGCGCACGCGACGGCACAGCCTGTCGACTGGGCGCGAATTGGTCGATATAGCCGCGGGTCAGTGGCACCACATCATTGCGATGGCTGAGCTGAATCTGGAAGACCATCAGCTCCTGCCAGCGGAAGGCGGCTTCCGAGGCCGCGAGATAGAATTCCCACATGCGGCAGAAGCGTTCGTCGTAGATTTCCTTGGCGCGGTCGCGATGCGCTTGGAAGCGCTCCTGCCAGGCCTTCAGCGTGTCGGCATAGTGAAAGCGCAGGATTTCGATGTCGTTGACCATCAAGCCGGCGCTTTCGATCGCCGGCAGGACTTCCGACAGCGACGGAATATAACCGCCCGGGAAGATATATTTGCGGATGAAAGCGCCGGTGGCGATCGGCGGTCCGTTGCGGCCGATCGAATGCAGCACCATGATGCCATCCTTCTTGAGCAGTTTCGCCGACTGCTCGAAGAAGGTGCGGAAGTGATTGACGCCGACATGTTCGAACATGCCGACCGAGATGATCCGGTCGAAAGGTTCCTTGAGATCGCGATAGTCGGTGAGTTCGAAGCGTACGCGCGTGTCGAGGCCGGCTGCGCGAGCGCGTTCCTGCGCTACCCCATGCTGTTCCGTTGAGAGGGTGATGCCGAGCACATCGGCCTCACATTGGCGGGCCAGATAGAGACCTAGACCGCCCCAGCCAGAACCGATGTCGAGCACGCGCTGGCCGGGCTTGACCAGCAGTTTGGCGGCGAGATGGCGCTTCTTGGCGAGCTGGGCTTCCTCCAACGTCATGTCGGGGCGTTCGAAATAGGCGCAGGAATATTGCATGTCCTCATCGAGGAAGAGTTTGTAAAGCTCGCCTGAGAGATCGTAATGCCTATGCACATTCTCTTTCGAGCGGCCTGCCGTGTTGAGCTGTTGCAGGCGTTTGAAAAGATTGCGCGTGCCCTCGATGATGCGCGTCAGCACATTGCCGTGAATGCTGAGGCCGATGTTGTTGTAGACGACCGACAGGAGCCGAAGGACATCGCCTTCCAGGAAATCGACCTCGCCGCTCATGTAGGATTCGGGGAAAGCGAGCATGGGGTCGCGGGTGATCGCCCATTCCGCATGGCTGGTGTGAATGACGATATGGGCGGGCGGGCCGCTGCCGTCACCGAATCTGTTCACCTTGCCATCCGGGTCGGTGATCAGGAGATTTCCGTTTCGTATTACCCGTTCGAGCGTGCGCTGCAATAGAGTGTTCATGGCAACAACCGTCGTTATCGGCAGTACCGCCTATTGTGGTCCGGCATCTAATTAACGACAGTTTTACCCGCAGGGCCAGACCGGAGGCGAGGGGCTGGCCCGCCATGCCGGCATGGCTTTTGAGATTAGACTTAAGGCGCAGCCCGCAGGTCGTGAGTTGGCCGGCACAGATCGGCGATACAGGGCGAGACGAACAGATGGCCCCGCCAGGCGCCGGCAATCGTGCGTGTTGCAACCACAGCCCACATGATAGCGAGGACGAGCGTGAGCAAACTGCCCGCGATACCGAAGAACGAAAGATTCAACGTCGTGCCCAGTTTAAAGGTTGCAACCGCGTAGACGCCGATCGGGAAGGTGTAGCCCCACCAGCCGAGATTGAACGGAATCCCGGAGCGCAGGTAGCGGCGTGTGATCAAGGCGGCAAGGAAGAGCCACCACAAGCCAAAGCCCCACAAGGCAAGACCCGCAACCGTGCCGATGCCTTGAGCAACCTGGCCCGCGCCAGCCATGTCATGGGCGGCGAAGATCGCGGGCGCATCCGTGCCTAGAACGAGGAGGCCGAGCGCGCCGGTGCCAATGGGGCCAAGCGCCAGCCAACTCGAAGCGGCCATGCTCTCGTGCGGCAGTTTATGCAGCGCCATGCGCAGCATGAGGATGGCGAGGATGGAGAAAGCGGCGGGCACTGAATAGGCCCACAATACATAGCTGGTGACGAGCGTGGCATATTGCGCATTCGGATCGGCCAGGTGGGGCGCCAGGAGGCCGCCGCTGACGGCAGCCACTTCGGCCGCCACCACGGGCAGAAGCCAGATCGCGGTCATCTGGTCGATGCGATGTTCCTGGCGCGTGAACATCAGATAGGGGATCAGCACGCCGCAGAGGATCGACAAGACGCAATCAAGCCACCACAGCACTTCGGCAATGCCGACGGCGACCATGCCGAAGCGTGGAATGCCGAAGGTGAGAAAGCCGTTGACGATGGTGGCAAGACCCATCGGGATGGTGCCGATGAACATCGACACGGAATTGTGCCCGAAGATGCGCTTGGCCTCATGGCCGAACAACAGCCAGCGCGCGCCGTAAAGCACGCTGAACAGCAGGAACAACACGATGTTGGCGAGCCATAGGATTTCGCTGAGACTCTGCAGCGATGGGCCGATACGGGGCACCTGCGGCAGGGCCAAAGCCAGAATGCCGGTGCCCATGGTGGCGGCGAACCAATTAGGCGTGAACTGACGGACGACCTCGCGCGGATGATCGAGGGCGGCCAAGGGGCTCAGGCCGTTCAGCACGCGGATGAGGCGCGCGGGCGTTTGCGTCTGGGGCGCCATCAGTCGTTCTCCTTGATCAGGTCGAGCAGGGCTTGGGCGGCGCGGCTGCTGTAGCGTTCCTTGTGGCGCAGGCCGAAGAAGGGGCGGCGCGGCAGATCCAGTTTCAGTTCCGTCAGCATGCCGGCGCGCACGGCCCGCAGAACAACGAGCGAGGACAAGGCGGCGATGCCGGCGCCGGCCTCGACGGCGGTGCGCACGGCCTCATTGGAGGGCAGGGTGAGCGCGATGTCGAGCTTGCCTGGGTCGACGCCGCGCGCCCGCAACACGTCCTCGAAGCTCGATCGCGTGCCGGAGCCTTGCTCGCGCATGATCCAGCGCGCCCGTTGCAGCCAGGCCTTGTCGATGGCGCGCGCCGACGTGCCGGGCGCCGCGACCAGGGTCATCTGATCCTGCGCCACTTCCCAACTGACGAGCGCCGGCTCGTCGATCGGCCCTTCGACGAAGCCGAGTTCCGCTGCTCCATCCCGGACGCGCTCGGCGGCGCCGCCGGTGTTGGCGATATCGAGATCGATCATTACGTCGGGATAGCGCTGCCGGAAAGCGGCGAGATGGCGGGGCAGCCAATAGCCGGCGATGGTCTGGCTGGCGACGAGTTTCAAGGTGCCGCGTTTCAAGCCGCCGAATTCCGCCAAAGCCAGTTCGGCGCTGGCGGCGCGGCCGAGGACGGCGCGGGCTTCCTCCAAGAACAGCCGTCCGGGCTCGGTCAGTTCGATACGGCGGCCGACCCGATGAAAGAGGGCGATGCCGTGCTGGGCTTCCAAAGCGGCGATCGCGGCGCTGGCGGCGGACTGGGTGACATTCAGGGCCTGGGCGGCCTTGGTCATATGCTCGCGCTCGGCGACACCAACGAAAATCCGCAATTGCTCAAGGGTCATATGGGTCTCCGCCGGCTTCATGCGCCGATCTAATCAATCCGTCTAACGGATTATTTTTATCATAATGATCTATTTTTGCGATTGATTATTATGCTCGTTGGCTCAGGCGGCTCACGGCCAAGCATGCTAAAGCATCGGTGACGTTCGCGGGCATAACCAAGGAGACCACCGATGGCGCGACTGAGGCATTTCGCGATCAGCGTGAAGGATCTGGAAGCGTCGGCACGCTTCTATTCGCAGGTTTTCGAACTCAAGGAAGTCGGCCGCGAGAGTAACGAGATCGGCTCGGGCGTTTATCTGAGCGACGGCGTGGTCAATCTGGCGCTGTTGAGCTTCAATGGCGAGCGCGGCTCCGGCCTGAAAGACGCCAAGAGCTTCGCCGGTCCGCACCATTTCGGTTTCCAGGTCGATGATCTCGCCGACGCGCAACAGCGTATCGAAGCGGCCGGCGGTACATTCTTCTTCGATTTCGGCGAAGAGCAGAAGGGTAACTTCGAACGCAAGTTCAAGGATCCCGACGGCGTCATCTTCGACATTTCCGAACACGGCTGGGTCGGGACCGACGGTTTCTCCTTCGCTCAAAAGAGCTGACGTTTGGTTGGGAGACAGGGGTGAGCGAAGCGACGGAGGGCGGTTCGACGAAAGGGCGCCGCCGCGAGGCAGTCAGGACTTTCCTGATCGGCGACCGCACGCCGATGTGGTTTTCCCTCTTCGTGCTGCTGCTGGGAGCGGGCGGCACCTATTTCCTGGCGCCGCGGGTGAATGCCCAGTTCGAAGAGCAGAAAATCAAATCCGACTTCGTCATCAGGAACTATGGCGACTTGCGGACGAAAATGAAGGAGTTCCAGGGCCTCTATGCCGTCGTGACGCAAAGGCTCGCGGCCGGAGATGACATTCGCGCCGATGTCTTTAAATTGCAGGAGCTGACGGCACGGATCAGCGCCCAAAACCTTTCGCTTCTGCCCATGTTCAATACCGAGGCGGGCCCCAAGGCGGCTTCTGAATTGAACGCGGCGCTGAATGCCATGATCCAGGTGATCTTCGCCAACGCCGGCAAAAAAATCGATAGCGACACCGAAGTTGCAGCCTACCAGGCCGAGGTCGCCGCAGCGACGCAGAAAATGGTGCCGCCCTTGCTCGAACTTTATATCCGCATTGGCGATGTCGGCCGTTTGCGGCCAATCGAGAAAAATCAACAGCTCGCCAAGCCCTGACATCTCGTGATCCGAACAGGTCTTTTCACCCTCATTGGAACCGTAGCGCCTCTGGCATAGACTGGCCGCGAGACTCACGGGGAACGAACGACGTGGCCGGTTTGCGCATTCTGCTGGTGGAGGACAATTCCGAGCTTGCCGCGTTGGTCATGTCCGGCCTGCGATCCTCCGGCTTTTTGGCCGATCATATGGCCAGCGCCGCCGATGGCCGCCATGCGCTGCGCCTTGGTCAATATTCGTTGTTGATCCTCGATCTTGGCCTGCCGGATGCCGATGGCCTGACCCTGCTGCGCGAATTGCGCCAGGCCAATGATGCCGTGCCGGTGCTGATTCTCACCGCGCGTTCCGGTGTCTCCGATCGGGTCGAGGGGCTGCGGGCGGGGGCTGACGACTATCTCGCCAAACCCTTCGCCTTCGAGGAATTGCTCGCCCGCATCGAGGCGCTGCAGCGGCGGCCACGGCAGCTCGCCGATACGATGCTGTCCATCGCCAATCTCAAACTCGACGTGCCCAATCGCCAAGCCTTCGTCGATCAGGCGCCGATCACTCTCAATGCGCGCGAAATCTCGGTGCTCGAATTGCTGCTCCGGCGCAAGGGGCGGGTGGTGCCGAAGCAGGTTTTCGAGGACCAGCTTTTCGGTCTGTCGGGCGACGGGTCGCCCAATGCGGTCGAGGTCTATGTCTATCGGCTGCGCAAGCAGCTCGTCGACCATGGCGCCACGGTGAAAGTGCATACGGTGCGCGGAGTGGGCTATCTCATTTCCGAGGCCAACGCGTGATACGCCGTATAGGCCGCAATTCGATTGTCGCGCGTATCGTCTGGCTGCACATTCTGGTGGTCGGCAGCGTCTCGATCTTCATGCCGGTGGCGCTATATTTTCTGCTGGCGTCGGAGACCAATGAGATCCAGCGCCAATTCATCACCAGCCAGGTCAATCAGATCGGCAAATATCTCACGCGCGATGAAAATGGGGCTTGGCACCTGGATTTGCCGGAGGGCATCCAGGACATTTATTCCGAGGCTTACGGACGCTATCGCTATGCAGTCCTCAATGCGCAGGGGAAAGTGCTCTTCTCCTCGCTGGCCGACAAGTCCGCCGTCTTTCCCGATGGCCAATTGACTGATGATACGCAATATCTCGAGCGCCGCGACAGCGGCCTGACGGTTCAAGGTGCGCGTATCCCTGAGACGATCGACGGCGAGCCCTTCTGGGTCGAGGTGGGCGAGGACCTGTCCCACCGCGACGTCATCATCGACGATATTCTGGGCCGCTTTCTGCAACGCGTGGCTTGGGTGACGCTGCCGCTGTTGCTGCTCCTGCTCGGCCTCGACATCGCCATCGTGCGCACCGTTTTCCGGCCGGTCATCCGGGCTTCGGAGGAGGCGGAAGCCATCCGTCCGTCGCAGCCTGGCGTGCGTCTGCCAAGCGCCGAACTGCCCGGCGAAATCCGGCCGCTGGTTCTGGCGATCAACAATGCGCTGGAGCGTCTGGAAGCCGGCTACCGGCAACAGCATGAATTCGCGGCGGACGCGGCGCATGAACTGCGCACGCCCTTGGCGATCTTGCGCACGCGCATCGATACGATGGCCGATCGCGAAGCGTCACGGCAATTGCGCAGTGACGTGGAGCGCATGTCGCACACGGTCAATCAGCTTCTTGAAATGGCGGAATCGGAGATTTTTGTCGTCGGTCCTGAAGAGCAGGCTGATCTACATGCAATCGCCGTCGACGTGGTTTCCTTTCTGGCGCCGTTGATTTTTGGCGAGGGACGGTCGGTGTCCGTCTCGGGGGTGGATGGCCCGGTGCCGGTGAATGGCAATGTGGAGATGATCGCGCGGGCCCTGCGCAATCTCGTCGAGAATGCCGCGAAATATTCGCCGGAGGGCAGCGAAATCGAAGTCATCGTCGATCAGGCTGGGGCGCTGCGCATCACCGACGAAGGCGCCGGCATCAGCGATGACGACAAGCAGCTGCTGTTCCAACGCTTCTGGCGGCGCGACCGGCGTCGTGGCACCAACAGCGTCGGTCTGGGCCTTGCCATCGTGCAGCGGATCATGGCGGCGCATAATGGCGAGATCGAAGTCCATCGCCGCGCGCCGCGTGGCACGGAATTCGTGCTGCGCTTCAGGCCCTTCGCGCCGGATGCTCAAGACGACAGCGCCGGAACGGTGTGACCCTCAGCTCGCCTTGTAACGGCGATAACCATCGGCGCGCAATTCGCAGGCCGGGCAGGTGCCGCAGCCGAAACCCCAGGGGTGGCGCATGCCGCGTTCGCCGAGATAGCAGGTGTGGCTTTCCTCGAGGATGAGGTCGACCAGTGCCTGACCGCCGAGCCGTTCGGCGAGGCGCCAGGTTTCGGCCTTGTCGATCCACATCAGCGGCGTCTCCAGCACGAAGCGTTTGTCCATGCCGAGGTTGAGAGCGACCTGCAGCGCCTTGATCGTGTCGTCGCGGCAGTCGGGATAGCCGCTATAGTCGGTCTCGCACATGCCGCCGACGACATGTTTGAGGCCGCGTCGATAGGCCAATGTGGTGGCGAAGGTGAGGAACACCAGATTGCGGCCGGGCACGAAGGTGTTGGGCAGGCCAGCCTCGGTCATTTCGATGCCGACGTCGCGGGTCAGAGCGGTGTCGGAAATCTGGCCGAGCACCGCAAGGTCAATGGTGTGGTCTTCCCCGAGCCGCTGTGCCCAACGCGGATTGAGCGCGGCCAGCCCTTTGCGAATGCTGTCGCGGCAATCGAGTTCGATGCGATGGCGTTGGCCGTAGTCGAAACCGATGGTTTCGACCCGGTCGAAGCGATCGAGTGCCCAGGCGAGGCAGGTGGCTGAGTCCTGTCCACCCGAGAACAGGACGAGGGCACCGGTGTTCAAATCTGTCTCCTTCACGCTTCGCTTTTCGCCGGCGCTCTGCCGACGGTGAAGTGATAGACGATGAGGAGCAGGAACAGAACGCCAAAGGCGGAGAGGCCGAGCGACCAGTGGATGCCGATCCAGGCGCCGAGCAGGCCGACCGATATGCCGCTGAAAGCGCGCATGCCGAGCCCCGCCATATTGTAGAGGCCGACGACCCGGCCACGGCTCTCCGGCGGCGCGTTCAACTGCACCAAGGCTTGTGCGATGGTGTTGAACGACAATTCGCAGAAGCCAGCCACCATCAGCAGGGCGATCGCGAGGGCGAAGCTGCCTGAGGTCGCGAAGCCCAGCAGCGCGCAGGCCCAGACCCCGGCCAGGATCATCGCGGCCTTGGCGGTGGAGCGGATGACGTTCCAGCCTTCCAGCAGAATGCCGGCCAGCACCGCGCCGGCGGCATCGGCCGCTAACAATAGGCTGTAGGAAATGCCGGGATCGCCATGGCCGAGATCTTGGGCGAAGCCCGGCATCTGAGCGCTATAGGCATTGCCGACCAGGAAGGAGGTGAGGCCAGCCAGCAAGGTCATCGAAGTCAAAACCGTGTTCGGCCTGATGTCGCGCATGGTCTGGATGATGTCGGCGAAACCGCGCACGGCGCGCGCCAGGGGCTGCGCCGCCTTGCCCGGTGCCCAGAACAGCCACAGCAGCATCGGCAGGTAGAACAGGGTGTTCAGCATGATGCCCTTGATGGGCCCGAGCGTATACATGATCAGGCCGCCGACGGCGGGGCCGACTAAAACGCCGAGATAGCGCGCCATGGCATTGAGGCGCACCGCCGATTGCAGATCGTTGGGGCCGACCATGTCGTATAGCAGGAGCTGGTTCGGCGTCTGCCACAGCACACCGGCGCAGCCATGGATGATCAGGATCAGCATGGCGCTCCACATCGTCAGCGTGTCGGTGACGAAAAAGAAGGCCCAGCCGGCCGAGGCGATAATGAACAAGAGCATGCCGCATTGAATGATGCGGCGCCGGTCGTAACGATCGGCGAGGCCGCCGACGGAAACTGAGAATAAGAGGAACGGTAGCCAGTGCGACAGGATGGCGAAGCCGCCGAGCGCGGGCGAATGGAATTTTTGATAGATGAACCAGTAGCTGATCACGTGCTCGATATTGTCCGCCATCATGGCGATGACATAGGAGCCGAATTGCAGGCGGTAGGCGGGGTGCCGCATGGCGGCGAAGGAGGTCTTGGGCAGACCGGTTTTGACAGGGGCAGTCACGTCACTTTTCCAATTGGGATGCGGCCGCATAGCATGGATGCGACGCCGGGTTTTTGACCTTGTACATGACTGTACACTTGATCGTGTACATTCCTGTTAGCAATCGCCGCGCCATTTAAGACCCCTGGCTGTCCCGCGCTTCGATACGGCTGAGTTCGGCATATTCGGCGGCGAGGAAGTCCATCAGGGCGCGCACCGAGGGTAGAAGGCCGCGTCGGGATGGGAAAGCAGCGTGGATGATGCCGGTGCGCGGTGCCCAACCCGGCAGAATATCAACCAACCGGCCGGCTTTCAGATCGTCATGTACGACCAGGGTTGGAAATTGGCAGACGCCGATGCCGGCGAGGGCTGCTTCGCGCAGCGCCACCATGTCCTCGGTCAAAAGCCGGGGCCGATGCGGGATTTTCGCCGTCGCGCCCTCGGGGCCGTCGAGGCACCACTCGTGCTCGCTGTTCGCCGGCCCCCAGGCAAGGCTCGGCAGGGTGGCGAGGTCGGCCGGGACCAGCGGGTGTGTGAAGTCTTTGACGAGGGCAGGGCTCGCCACCAGCCTTTGGGTGCTGTCGGCGAGTTTGCGGATGACCAGATCGCTATCGTCGAGTGGCGGAAAGCGCACGCGAATGGCCATATCGAAGCCTTCGCCGATGACATCGACCCGGCGGTTGGTGCTGTCCAGCATGATCTCGACATACGGGCAGGCGGCCATGAAGCGGGCGATCATCGCGCCGACCTGAAAGTAGATCACGGACGAGGGGCAACTCACGCGCACCAGGCCGCGCGGTTCGCCATGCATGCGCTGGACAGCCTCGGTGGCAGCTTCCGCCTCCACCACCATGGCGAGGCAATGGCGATAGAATTCGCGGCCTACGTCGGTGACGGTGAATTGCCGGGTCGATCGCTGGATGAGGCGGACGCCCAGGCTTTCCTCCAGCAGGCCGATGCGCCGGCTGAGCCGCGAACGCGGCATGCCGAGCTTCCGCGCGGCGGCGGAAAAGCCTTTTTGCTCAACCACATCGACGAAGAGCCTGAAGTCGTTCAGATCCTGCATGGATTGTCCTATTCTCAGGACAGTCTAGCGCAAAATCGCCCTCTACAGGATTTTTGGTGCGGATTTATCTCTTTGCCAACACCGGCGCTGGCACGCGCCGCGACAAGGAGAGTGAGATGAAAAAAGTTCTCGGAACCTACAGCAGCCCGCGGCCGCACTGGGTCGGCGACGGCTTTCCCGTTCGCTCGCTGTTTTCCCATGCCAGCCACGGCCAGCATATCAGCCCGTTCCTGCTGCTCGACTATGCGGGTCCGGCCGATTTCACGCCGGCCAAGACGCCGCGCGGCGTCGGCACCCACCCGCATCGCGGCTTTGAGACCGTCACCATCGTCTACAAAGGCGAGGTGGAGCATCGGGACTCGACAGGCCGGGGCGGTGTGATCGGACCGGGCGACGTGCAGTGGATGACGGCGGCTGGCGGCATTCTGCACGAGGAATTCCATTCCAAGGCGTTCACCGCCAAGGGCGGGACGATGCAGATGGTGCAGCTCTGGGTCAATTTGCCGAAGAAGGACAAGAATGCCGAGCCCGGCTATCAGAGCATTCTCGACGCCGATATTCCCGCCGTCGGTCTGCCCGAGGATGCCGGCACCTTGCGGGTAATCGCGGGTGAGTTCGACGGCAAGCGCGGTCCGGCCCGCACGTTCACGCCCATTGAGGTGTGGGATGTGGCACTGAAGTCCGGTGCGATGGCCCGCCTGCCGGTGCCCGAGGGCCACACCGCCGCCGTGGTCGTGCTGGAAGGCACGGTCGAGGTGAACGGCGAGGCCATCGCGCGTGAGGCCGAGTTCGTTCTGCTCGATCAGAAGGGCAGCGAAGTAACGATCGAGGCCAATGGCAATGTCCGCCTGCTTGTGTTGGCGGGTGAGCCGATCGACGAGCCAGTGGTCATGCACGGCCCGTTCGTGATGAACAGCAAGGAGGAGATCGTGCAGGCGATCACCGACTTCCAGAGTGGCCGCTTCGGTGCCATTCCGGCCTAAAATGAAAGGGCCGCCGCTCGGATGAGTGGCGGCCCTTTTTTCTAAGGGTCGATGAATTTCTTCACGTCGACGGCGGGTGGCCGCGACGAGAGATAGGCGTGGATCGCCTGCAAATCCTGATCGGGGAGAACCTGCTCGCGGAACGGCGGCATCTGCCGCGAACTGCTTCTGACGAAAGCCGAGAAAGCTTCGTACGGTAGCGGCTCCGGAGCGAGTTTCGGGCCGGCCGAAGTGCCTTGGCCTTCGGTTCCGTGGCATTGCCAGCAGCCATATTTCAGAAACTGCGCATGGCCGGTGTCATCAGCCGCAGTGGCTTGCAAAGACGAGCCGACGAGGACGGCAAAGCTGAGGGACGCGAATTGCAAAAAACTTCTGGTCATCACGTTACCTCGGCTGGCACACGACATCGACGAGCGCGGGCTCGCCACCTTTGACGACTTCAACGGCACGCTTGAGCGCTGGTGCCAGATCTTTCGGGTCGGTGATCGGCCCGGCCGACCACATGCCGAGCGACGACGCCAGTTTGGCGTAGTCGATGTTGGGGTTTTCGATGCCGGTGCCGACGGGCACGGAGCCACCACCGAGATTGGCAACGCGATCATGCCGGTTGGACATACGTTGCACGTGCATCACCTCCTGATGATAGCCACGGTTGTTGTGCATCACGTTCAACATCGGAATCTTGTGATGCGCGGCGGTCCACAACACACCGGGCGCATACATCAGGTCGCCGTCCGATTGGATGTTGAGCGAGAAACGGCCGAAGGCCCGGTTGGCAAGCGCCGCGCCCACAGCGGCCGGTGCGCCATAGCCAACACCGTATCCGCCCGAAGCGCCGATGAATTGATAATATTTGTCGAAGGGCCAGAGCCGGGTCGGCCAGGAGCTATGGAAGGAATCGCGGCTGACCATGGACCAGTCTTCGCCCTTGATCTGATTCCAGATTTCGGCGCAGAGCCGAGCTGTGCTGATCGGCTGGGCGTCCCAGGCGATGCCAGCCGCGGCGATCGAACGGGCGCGGTTTTCCGCCCAGGCCTTTTTGTGGCGTTCGGCACGCTGGCTGAGCGCATCTTTCTTGCCCGCTGGCAGAGCCGATTTGACATATTCGATGAGCAGGGGAAGCGACGCCTCGGCATCGCCAGCCATGCCGATGTCGACCGGCTGGAAACGCTGGAAATCCTGGAAGTTGGATTTGCTGAGCAGTTCCGTCGCGGAAATCGAAATCAGTTTGGCCGATGGTTTGGTCCCACGCTCCTGTATGCCGTGGCCGTGATTTTCCTCGTTATCGATATAGCCGTTGACCGTGCCCCAGAAGTCCGACAGCTCCAGGCCGAGGACCACGTCGGCTTGTGACACCAAGGCGCGGCCGCGGGACGACTGATTGAGATAATGATTGGTCGCGATATTGAGCCGGCCGAGCTGATCGACCACCGGCGCTTGTAAGGTTTCAGCCAATTCGGTGACGAGGCGCATGCCGGCTGGCGTGCGGGCCGCGCGGTCGGCGATGATCACGGGATTTTCCGCCTCGGCGAGCAGTTTGGCTGCTTCGCGCAGCGCCGCCGCATCGGCCTGCGGTGGGGCGCTGGCCACATATTTCGGGATTTGTAGCTTCTCGCCCTTCGGATAAGGCACTTCCTGCAAGCCCGCATCGAGAGAAATCGCCACCGGTTCGTAAGGCGGCGTCATCGCGATGCGATAGGCGCGGACCATCGATTGCGCGAAGTGATTCAACGAAACCGGCTGGTCATCCCATTTGGTGAAATCGCGGATGATGGCATTGGGGTCCTGCGCCGCATGAAACGTTGGCACGCCGGGTGGACGCGTCGCGGCATCGAGATGATTGCCGCCGATGACGATGATGGGAACGCGATCGCACCAGGCGTTGAAAATCCCCATCGTGGCATGCTGCAATCCGACCGTCCCGTGCACCAAAACGGGGATCGGCTTGCCGGTGATCTTGAAATAGCCGTGCGCCATGCCGATCGCCGACTCTTCATGCATGCAAGTCAGCATCTCCGGCATTTTGTTGCCGCCGTAGTTGATCAGCGACTCATGAAAACTGCGAACGCTCGAGGCCGGATTGGTCAGTAGGTAGTCGAAGTTGAGGGACTTCATGACATCGACCATGAAGTCGGAGCCGGGCTTGCGGCTTTCTTCCGGTGCGTTCGGCACCTGTCCCACTTCGGCGGCGGCGACCTGGGCATTCGGCGGCAGGGCGCTGGGCTTAGGGGGAGGGAGGTCGAGATGTTCGGCCGGTCCCGCCGCATTGGCGACTTGCGCGCCGGCCACCGTTCCGGTCGCTCCGGCAGCAACGACAGTTTTCAAGAAGACACGACGCGAACTGCCCCGAGTATTGGCCATGCAAGCCTCCCTTGGTTCGGATCATCCCATCACTACGCACCGTAATTGTGCGTCAGTATATTTGTGAGCAGGGTGATCCGAATAGGGTTCGGGATCAAGCGGGAAAAGACGCGCTTAAGCTGCAATATTTTGCAGTTCTTGAACGCACATCACATCGATCGAAAAACGACGCGATGTGGCGAGCTGTATCGTGCTGAATGTGAACGGATTGCCTAAAGGTCGACTTTCTCGAACCGACCGGCGCCTTGCGGCGGGCGATGGGCGATGAAGATGAATGTTGTGTGTGGAAGCGTCGCGCGCAGGTTCTGCAAGAGCGTGGTTTCGCTCTCTTGATCGAGCGCGCTGGTAGCTTCGTCGAGGAAAGCCCAATCCGGTTGTTGCAGAATCAATCGGGCGAGCGCCAGCCGTTGGCGTTCGCCGCCGGACAGGCCGCGCCGCGCTTCCTCCCAGGCCGTGCCTTCCAACGTGCTCAGTCGCTCGAGGCCGACGAGTTTCAGGGCTTCCAGGAAATGGTCTTCGGCGAAGTCGCTCGGATCGAGCGGATAGGCCAGAGCGGCGCGCAGGCTGCCGAGCGGCAGATAGGCTTGCTGCGGCATGAAAGCGATGTCGGCTTCTGGCTTGTCGATGCGGCCTTGCGCATGCGGCCACAAGCCGGCGATCGCTTTCGTTAATGTGCTTTTGCCGCGACCGGACGGGCCCGACAGCCAATAGGACGTACCGGCTTTCAGGTCGAGCCGTTCGAACGGCGCCAGCGTTTTGCCCGATGGTGTCGAGAGGCGCACATCATCGATCGTCAAACGATTGTCCGAGGCCGTGACGATCTGCGGCTGCGCCACCTGCCGGCCGGCATTCTCCGCCGCATCGAGAAAGAAGGCGAGACGATTGGCGGCCGCCGCCAGTTCCGCCAGATCACGATAGGAAAAGATGAACCAGGACAGCGTGGTGACGACATTGGAGAAGGCGGAGCTGATCTGCATCAAGCCGCCGAAGGTGATCTTGCCGGCGAGAAAGGCGGGCAGTGCCAGGAAGAGGGGAATGCGCAGCACCGTTTGCATATAGGGCCGGGTGAAACAGCCGAGAATGAGATCGCGCCGCGCCAGCAGACGCCAATTGTCGAGTACGGCGCGAAAACGATCGCGCAACAGGCGACGCTCAGCCTCCTCGCCATTGGCCAGCGCCACCGCTTCGACATGTTCGCGAAAGCGCGACAGCGCGAAACGGAAATCGCCCTCGCGGCGCTGCTGCTCGAAATTGATGTTCTTGAGCGGTGCGCCGAGCAGATGAGTGGCCGTACTGGCGATCACCACATAGATCGGTGCCGCCCAGACCATGTAACGCGGGATTTCAATGCTCAGCCCGAACAGCGAAAAGGAAAGCGGAAAGGTCGACAGGCCCCAGACGATGCTGACATACCAGACGATCGCGACGATATTGACCATCAGTTCGACAGCTTCGCCGGTGAGCTTGTCGACATAGATGCGGCAATCTTCGGCGATGCGCTGATCGGGATTGTCGATGCCGCCATCCTTGCGGTCGCGCAGATGCCAATAGGCCTTGCCGGCGAGCCAGCGGTCGAGCACCGCCTCGGTCAATGTCCGCCGCCAGCGGATGATCAGCATTTTACGGAGATAAGTGGCCGTCAAGAACATGGCGGCGCTGGCGCCGATCAGGCAGAAGAACACGCCGATCTGCCAGATCGCGGTGTCGACATCGAGCTTTTGCAAGGCGTTGTAGAAGACGGCGGTCCAGCCGATGATCTGCACCGTGATCCAGATACCGCCCAGACCGAGCACGAACAGGATGAAGACATAGAGGAGGCCGATCCGGCCGCCTTCGCCGGCGATGCAAAGGCGGGTGAGGCGGATGAACTGGCTGGCGAGAGTGCTCATGCACTGGCCCTCGGCGTGACAGGCCGTCGGTCGGCGGGCGGTTCCGGATAGGCGAGGCGGAAGAGGCCGTCGGCAAGGCCGGAGAGGGCGTTCACATCATGGCTGTCGTTGTCGGTCGGCAACAAAATGCCGATGCGATTGAGGCCGAGATCGCGCAATTGATAGGGCGTGCCATGGCCATATTCGAGATGGCCGCGCCCGATGATGCCGACGACAAGGGGATCGTCCGGCTGCCCTTCCAGGCAATCGGCGACGGCACAGGCGAAGGAGCGGTCCCAGACCTGTTGCGCCCGCACGAAACGGTCGAACCGTTCCGGCGCGGCGAAGGAGGCATCGCGGGCGGTAACGCCAGCCATCAATCCCAGCAGATAGTCGCGATAGGCCTGCGTCGCCGGGGCCGAAGGTGTGACGCTGTCGCGTTCCTCGACGGGGATGGCTTCCCAGCCGAGTTGGCCGACGCGGGTCACCAGCGAGCGCGTGCAATTCAACGCCCGCATCGGCACGCTCTGCTGCCGGCAGAAATAAAACAGCGGCAGGTAGATGGCGGGGTCAAAGCCCCACACCTTCGCCCATTCGCTGCGTTCGATGAATTCTTCAGTCGTCAGCTCCTGCGCCACCCAGGCATCGAGCACGGGCTGCACGCGGCGCGGAAACATTTCGAAACCAACGACCATGCGCGGACGAAGCAGATGCAGGCAGGTCAAGACCTGCAGCTGCCAGCGGTGAATCTCGGCGATATCGTGGGTTTCGCCCAGCAAGACGACCTGTTGCGCGGCCATGCGCGCCATCAATTCGCCAGGGGCGATCTCGTGACGGGTTTGTGGGTCGATCCAGCGGGCGCGACGGTGCGGGATCGATGGAGGTGTCGCTTCAACCATGATGGACAGCTTCCGTCAGCTGCGCGAAAGCTTGCGGCGCGGCGCGCAGCACGAGGCCGGTTAGTGCGCCATCGGCCGTTTCGGCATGCAGTTCGACTTTCTGCGTGTCACCGAGCTTGCGCCAGCGCGCGACCGCGCCGGCCATCAGATGCAGATGGAAATCCTTGGTCATCACATTGATGAAGCCCATGGCCGGTTTCGGTTCGGGCACCTCGCCGGTCCACGCCTGGACGAGACCCGCGCGACGCATTTCGATGGTGACGGGCTCGCCGCTTTCGTGCGCTGCCTGGAAGGTGACGATGGCCAGATCGTCTGCCGGCACGTCCTGCGCCGACGACGAGGGTTTTCTTTCGGGTGGGGTAACGGGACGACCGGGGCTGAAGGGCGCCAAAGCCTTGTCGAAAAGTTCGGGGCCGTCGAGTGCGTGCAGGCTGAACAATGTGATGCCTTGACGGTCCTGCATTTCGAGCTTCGGCAAGATGCGCTCGCGCATTCTTCCGGAGCGATCGGCGATGACCGTTGCGATCTGGGAAAGATCGATCTGGCTATCGTGGCACGGTCCCGATAGCCGCGCCGTTCCGTTGTCGATGGTGACGGCCTCGATTTCGCCGATCCTCTCATGGGTAGTGCCGCCGGCTTGTGTGCCGAGCATGATGCGTCCCATCCGGGGCAGAAGGGCGAGAATGGTTTCTGCCGCAACGTCGAGGATTTCGCGGTCGGCGGTTTGATCTGACATAAGGCAACTCCTGAACGCGTGAACGGTGCCGGGCGCGCGGCCGGCACCGTTCACAGACGTGGTTTCTCAAAAATCGATCGTCGCGCCGATCTTGAACGTGCGGCCCGGTGCGGTCTGCAGTTCAAGCGGATTGACGGCGCGTACGCTGGCTGAGGGCGCGATGTCGTAGCGGAACACGTTCGAGAAATAACGCCGGTCGAACATGTTCTGGATGCCGGCACGCAAGGTCACGTTCGGGAGCGGCTTCCAGTTGAGATAGGCGTCGAATACGCTGTAGCCCGGCGGCTTGAACGTGGTCGGCGTCGCGGCGCGCGCGACACCTGCCGCGAACGTACCGATGAACTCGGCTTCGAGACCATGTTCGGGCATCTGATATTTGAGGCCGGTGACGGCCGTCAGCGGGCTGATATCGCTGTAGGCAGTTTGCACCGCGCCGGGCGTGGCACGCTGATTGCCGTATTGATAACTGACCGAGAGATTGGCCAGCCAACGTTCGTGGAAGCGCCATTCGGCCGACGCTTCGACACCGGAAATGGTCACCGAGGACAGATTGCGCGAGGTAAGCTCCGTCGCGTTGATCTGATACAGCTCCTGGATGAAGTCCTTGTAGCGGGTGTGGAAGACGCCGATCGAGAACCAGCCCTGGGCGAACTTGCCGCGAATGCCCGCCTCATAGGATTGCGCCTGTTCCGGCCGTAGGTCCGGATTGGGAATAAGGTTCTGATTGCCGAAAGGCAGAGAGGTGAAAAGCTGTTGCGCCGTCGGCATTTTGAAACCTTCGGAATAACGCGCGTAGACCGAATAGGTGTCGTTCAGCTTGAACATGGTGCTGAGCTGCGGCACGAAGCGATGGGCGGCGAGATCGCGCGGCTGCCTGCCAGGAATATAGACATAGCCTGGACCTGGCTTGGGGTTGATCTCGTAATTGGCGTAGCGAATGCCCGGCGTCACCGTCCAGCGATCGCTGAACAGTTCGATCTCGTCCTGCAGGAAGAAATCGTAACGCTTGGTGGTGGAGTTGGCGAAGTTGAAGCCACCGGCGATGGTCGTCGTCAGCACATTGGTTGTAAGATTGCGAATGTCATCGCGCCGATTGTAGTCGGCCTGCATGAGATCGCCCTGGAAACCATAGGTCAGCTTGTGCCGGCTTGGTCCCAGAACGAAAGTCGATTTGGCCTGGATGTCGAGCTGCGTGAACTTTTCGAGGTAGCTCAGATAGCCATGGGTGTAGCGAAGCTGGCCGTTGGCGAGCTGCTGCACGCGATCGCTGATGAACTGGCGCTGCTGTGCGGAATGCGACACCTGCCAGCGGAGGCTGTCCAGATAGGGCGCGCCGACATTCCACTCGTGTTCGAGCGAGATGGTTTTGCGCGTCATCACCTGATTGCGCAGATATGGCCCATTGCGGATGCCGAGGCTGACGACGTTATAGTCGTAGATCTGATTGACCGTGCCGTCGCGATCGTACCATTCGCCCGAGAGCTTGAGTTCATGATCGGTGGTTGGCCGGTAGACGAGTTTGGCGAAGCCGTTCAGGGTCGATTGCGACACCGGGTTCAGCTGATTGCAGGGCAGGTAGCGCAGAGACGGAACCGGGCAGCCGTAGATGCCGCCGTCAGCGCGAGCCTGGCTCAGCCGCGCTTCGTTGTTGCTGCGGTGGCTGATGCCGACGAGGGCTTCGAGCGAGGGATTGATGCGCACCGCCGTGATAGCGGTCTTGACGAAGGACCGGTCGAAACTGTCGAAGGCTGTATCGAGCTTGCCGCCGTAGGATTTGGTGGGGTCGCGCAACAGGTCGGATGGGTCGAGCGTGCGATAGGAGACGATGCCGCCCAAAGCGTCGGCGCCCCACAGCACCGTGCCCGGGCCGCGCAGGATTTCGACGCTTTTCATGAAGGGCATGCCGACGAAGTCGCGCGTGCCGTCGGTGATGCGCTCGATGACGCGCACGCCATCCACCCGCATCTGCACCCGGTTGCCGCCGACACCACGGATAGTGAAGCCGCCGAAATTGCCGAACGGATCGGTACCCGACGTTTGCCGGTTGACGCTGACGCCCGGCTGGTAGCGCACGAGATCCTGCATGTCGCGGATGCCGTGATCCTCGATCTCCTGACGGGTGATAACGCTTACCGTGGCCGGTACATCGAGGACCTGTTGCGGACTGCGGGTTGCGGTCACCGTGATCTGGTCGAGGTCGATGGCCGATTCAGGCGTCGCCTTTGTGGATTGTTGGGCAGCCGCGTCCTGTGTGAAAGCAGATGCCGCGGTCAGTATAATGACCGGTATTTTCCATTTAGAATTCATAAAAGTGCCCCCATTCTTTGGTGGGGCGCCTTAGATTAACAATATAGTTCGGATCAAGTAGAATATATCGACGGCATATACTATATATTTTGAATATATATAGATTATAATTCTTACAGGAATAGCTTGGCGGTATTTCTGAAAAGAGTCAGAGGCTTCTCCAGGCTGGCGCGACATTTTGGGCTGACGAGGGCCTTAGACCGCTATTCTCGGCCTCTTTGCTTATAGACTACCCAAGCCTACCGTAGAATCACGGGTTTTACTGGTCGCCATCGATCCGGTCCGTAGCGCGTGCCTGCTTCAATCAGTGCTGCGTGGAAAGGCAATTGTGACGGATAAAACTTATAATATTTAAAAAATACATTTGTTGCGCCGAGGAAATACTTGGCTATAGACGGATCGATGCCGGCCTTCGCGTGAATTCGCTCGCCGCCCATCGAATGAGACCGCCATGGACAGCTACGCTTTTGGACAGCCAGCAGATGGGCAGAACATCTGGGGCATGCGCTTGCGCTGGGCGACCGCCGGCCTGCTGGTGACCCTGGCTCACGGTGCCGTGGTTTGGTTGGCCGTGAGCTGGCGGCCGGCACCGGCGGAAGCCGCCGAACCGGCGCAAGGCATGGTCATCGAACTGGCCGCTTGGGCGGTTGATCCCGAGCTGGCCGAAGTCGATATCCCGCCGTCGCCGGACATGGTGAAAACCGAACCGACACCGCCCGAAGAGACGTCTCAGCCTGAAGTGGCTGAGCCGCAGGTGCCTGAACAGGCGGCTCCGGAACAGGCTGTGGTCGCGCCATTGCCCAAGGTCGAAGACAGCGACGTGGTGATGGAAACGCCCAAGCCCAAAATTGAACCCAAGGTCGAACCCAAGCCCACACCGAAGGTCGTGCCGAAGCCGGTGCGCGAGGTGAAGCCGAAGGAACCGAAGCGCGAAGTGCGGCATGCCAGGACCGATACACATAAGCCCGAGCGGGTGGCGCCGCCACGCGCCGCTGCTGCCTCGCGTCTTTCAGCGCAAACCGGTGCCGCAGCGCCGGTGGCGGCTTCGGCGCCGGTTTCGGGAGCATCGATGGCATCCTGGCGCGGCAGCCTGATCGCGCATCTCAATCGCTACAAGCGCTTTCCGGCGGGCGCGAATAGCGCCGGCTCCGCTTCCGTCGCCTTCACCATCGATCGGTCGGGACGCGTATTGTCGTCGAGCCTGGTGCGCAGTTCTGGCGATGCGGCGCTGGATGGCGAGGCCGTGGCGATGATGCGGCGGGCGAGCCCGGTGCCACAGCCCCCCGATAACGTTGGCGGCCGGACGATTTCGCTCGCCGTGCCGATCCGTTTCAATCGATAAGCTAGTATCGATAGGCAGCGTGCCGCTGCCGATGTTTCGTTGCGCTCACGCAGCTTGCCCCGACGATGCGGACTTGCCGTCGATCACTTGCCATCGGTCACTTGCCATCGATTACTTGCAACACCTCGAACCCCTCGAACTGCGACGACCCGATCGTCATCGGTTGCTGTTCGGATTTCTGATCGCTTCCCGTCTTGCTCGCCGCGGCTTTATGGGCGGAGGCGAACTGCGGCGACTTCGTCCAGGCCTCAAAGGCGTCGCGCGACGCCCACAGCGTGTAGGAAGAAAACAGGATGTGATCTTCACGCTGCGGTCCACGCAGCATGTGGAACGACAGGAAGCCTGGAACTTCCGGCAGTCGCGTTTCGCGCTTCAGCCACATCTGTTCGAAGGCCGTCGCCGCCTCGGGACGCACTTGGAAACGGTTCATGGCGACATACATGGCGCAACCTCTTCGCTGTTGATCTGCCGGCGAACGAACACCGGGCGATAGCAAAGGTCAACGGCGGGAGGCCTAGATTTGGTTTCCTAAAATCTGATGTCGCGTTTTCATCCAAGCGCGAACTCCCGCGACATTTGTGCGGGATCGCAAGCCTCACGCGATCCGCCGCTGCTTCTCCGGCGGGTGTTGAGACGCGGTTTTGCGGCCCGCCAGCCGATAGGCGACGCGCCGGTCCTCGCCAGGAAAATAACAGCGTTCAAGCGCGCCGATGGTCATCAGGTCGATCAGCGCCTGCAAGGCGTCAAGACCCATCGGCGTTTCGTCGACGACCGCGTCGGTGGCGCTTTTGAGAACCAGTCGCGGTAGCGTGGGATGCGGGATTTCCTCGATATAGTGGCTGGGATCGTCGGCCAACTGATTGAGGAGATCTTCGTGTCGCGAGGCGAGGTGGGGCAAATCGTGGTCAAGATGAATGGTCATTGGTGTTAAACTATCGCGCCCTTGAGCGGTTTATCGTTGAACAATCAATTCGGAAGATTTGAAATCAATAACGCTAAAGAAAGATCGCCGAGATCGTTACAATTTGAACGATCTCGGCAATGGATGTGGATAGCTTGGCAGTTCTCTGGAACGTTCGTGTGCCTTAACGCAGTGGCGGCGCGTAGAGAATGCCGCCGTTCGACCACAACTGGTTCAAGCCGCGCGGAATGCCGAGTTTGGACGCCGCGCCGACATTTCGTTCGAACATCTCGCCGTAATTGCCGACGGCGCGCACCGCGCGCACTGCCCAATCGGGCTCCAGTTTCAATTGCGCTCCGAAACCGCCTTCGGCACCGGTGAAGCGGCGCACGTCCGGTTTGGTCGATTTCAACGCTTCGTCGAGCGTGGCCGTGCCGATGCCGAGATCCTCGGCGTTAATGAGGGCGAAGTTCGTCCATTTGATCAGGTTGAACCAAGCGACGTCGTCGCCACGCACCGCCGGACCGAGCGGTTCCTTCGAGACGACGTCGGGCAGCACGACGGCGCCGCCGGGTTGCGACAGTTTCAGGCGCTCGCCATAAAGCGCCGACTGGTCGGCGGTGAAGACGTCGCAATCGCCCTTTTCAAGCGCCTTGATCGCATCGCCTGGCGAAGCGACGAGCACTTCGCGATAGGTCATGGAATTGGCTTTGAAGAAGTCGCCGAGATTGGCGCGCGTGGTGGTGCCATCCTGCACGCACACCGAGGTGTCGTTAAGTTCGAGGGCCGAGATCACTTGTGGTTTGCGGGCGACGAGGAAACCCTGGCCATCGTGATAGGTGATGCCGGCGAACAGCAGGCCGAGACCCGCTTCGCGCTCGAAGGTCCATGACGAATTGCGCGACAGCACGTCGATGCGTTTGGCGCGCAGAGCCTCGAAACGATCGGCGGCATTGAGCGGAACATAGGTGACCTTCGAGGGATCGTTGAAGATCGCAGCGGCGATGGCGCGACAGAAGTCAACGTCGAAGCCGCGCCATTGACCCTTGTCGTCGCGCTCGGAAAAACCGCCAAGGCCGGTGCTGACGCCGCACGAGAGCGTGCCGCGCTGTTTGACGTCATCCAGGGTTCCGGCATGAACGGGCAAGGTCGTGGTGAGTGCGAGCCCCAGCGCCAGGCCTGTGGTGCGAATTGGATCGAGCATGGATTGTCCTTGCGATCGGATTAGAGCTGCGCCGAATGGCGGATGACGACTTTCGCGCCGACATTGGTGCGAGAGAAGAGATCGATCACGTCGCCATTGGCGAGACGGAAACAGCCCGATGAAATCGATTGGCCTATCGTCTCCGGCTGGTTGGTGCCGTGGATGCGATAGACGGTCGAGCCAAGATACATGGCGCGTGCGCCCATCGGATTGCCAGGGCCACCGGCCATGAAGCGGGGCAGATAGGGCTGGCGCGTGATCATTTCCGGCGGCGGCGTCCAGTCGGGCCATTCGGCCTTGCGGCTGACTTTGACCAACCCAGACCATTGGAAGCCTTCGCGGCCGACGCCGATGCCGTAGCGCAAGGCGCGGTTGTTGCCGAGCACGTAATAGAGAAAGCGCTCGGACGTGTGGATGACCAGCGTGCCCGGCGGATCATTGGAGCGGAAGAAAACCAGCTGTCGCGCATAGGGGCCATCACGGATAATGGTTTCCTCGGTGGAGATGCGGCCGGGCTCGTCGCCGACGTTCATGGTCTCGCGTTGTGCCGCGGCGGAAGCCGCCTGTGCCTGCGCCAATGAGGGCGCGAGCAAAGCCACCGTGGCTACCATCGCGGCGGCCAACCAGGGACGCATCGAACTGCGCGTTGAAGTCGTGTCTTGCGTGGTCATCCCAGCTTCTCTCTCAGCACCGCACATAGATGAAGGTTCCGTAACGCGTATTGGCATCCGGATCGACGAAACGCATGATCATCTCCTTATCGGTCATGGAGACGATCTCGCGATCCTGCGGATCGCCCGGTGGCGTGGCGAAGCCGAGATAGGTCTTGCCATCGCGCGCGCGTTTCAACGCGAGTTCATATTGCTGCGAATCGTCAGCGACATGCATCATCACGCCATCGGTCGGCCCCTTGGCGATGACATAGGGCTGGCGGCACTGGCGCGCGATGCGCTCGGTGCGCGCGCGGTCCTTCTCTTCGCGATAAGAGGCCATGCCCCATTTGCCGATCAGCCTGTCGGCCGGCAGCGTTTCGTAGGAACCTGAGGCCGGCGAGCGCGACGCCGTCGGTGTCAGGTTTTCGACTGTCGCACAGGCAGACAAACCGAGAGCCATCGCCACACAGGCGAGCTTTTCGACGCGATGCTTCATGTGACGTATTTCCTCCGATGTCGCAAAGAGTAAGATAAGGCTCTGCTTATGTCTAGCTACGCTTCCTCGCCGAAGCGTTGACCGCGTCGGATGGTAAAGGTTATGCACGCGGGCAAGTGCCATCGAGCACGTCGTGGGAGAGGAAGAAGACCATGGAGTTTCGGACGGTTGGCCGATCGGGCTTGCGTGTTTCAACGCTGGGTATCGGCTGTAATAATTTCGGCGGCCGTCTCGATGAGGAGGCTTCGCGAAAGGTCATTCATGCCGCGCTCGATGCGGGCGTTAATTTCTTCGATACGGCTGACGTCTATCCGATGAATCGCTCGGGCGCCTCCGAGGAAATATTGGGCCGCGCGCTTGGGGCGCGTCGCGCCGATACGGTTATCGCCACGAAATTCGGCCTGCCTCTTGATCGCAGCAGCCATCACTCCAACGGCTCGCGCCGCTACATGATCTCGGCAGTGGAAGCGAGCCTGAAACGTCTCGGTACGGATTGGATCGATCTCTACCAATTGCATTTCCCCGATCACGTGACGCCGATCGAGGAAACCTTGCGCGGGCTCGACGATCTCGTGCGTCAAGGCAAGGTGCGCTACATCGGCATGTCCAACATGCCGACCTGGCAGCTTGTCGATGCTTTGCATGCTTCCGACAAGCTCAATGCCGAGCGTTTCATTTCGAGCCAGAACCAATACAGCCTGCTGGCGCGTGACGTTGAGGCCGAGCTGCTGCCGGCACTGGAACATCATGGACTTGGCTTGTTACCGTTTTTCCCGCTGGCCAGCGGTTTCCTCTCCGGCAAATATCGCCGCAACATGCCGCTGCCGGAGGGCCGCTTAACCAAGAGCGAAATGCTCGCCGATATTTTCCTGCGCGATCGCAATTACGAGATCGTCGAACGGCTCGACGAATTCTGTACGGCGCGTGGCATCACCATGCTGCAATTGGCCTTCCGCTGGCTGTTGTCGCGCCGGGCGGTGCCGAGCGTCATCGCCGGTGCTTCGACAGCCGAGCAGGTGTTGCAGAACGTCGATGCGGTCAATGGACAGTTGGGCGATGACGATGTGGCCGAGATCGAACGGCTCGCCGGCAATGCGCCGAGCCTGTTCTGGGTGCATTAGGCGGGTCGTCTCGACCGGCATAAGATAAGCAGGAGAACACCTGCCAGCAAGGCGATGGCGGCCGCGGCTTGCGACAGATAGAGCGCGCCGCTGTTGCCGAAGCGTTCGATGACGAAGGCATAGGCGACAGGCGCGACAGCCGAAAGAATGAAGCTTGGCGCGATCAGCCGGCCAACCAGCGTGCCATAGCTGCGCGGATCGAACAGGACGAGGGGCATGGTGCCGCGTGTGATGGTGAGGAGGCCGTTGCCGGCGCCATAGAGAGAGGCGAAGACGATGGCCGCGATGAGAGACGTGCCGGAGAACAAGCCGGCGGCGAACGCGATCGGCAGCGCCAGCGTTGCCAGCACATTGAGTTTAAGAGGATCGATCCGATCGCCGAACAGGACTTCGCAGAAGCGCGAAAGAGATTGCCCGACGCCGCGCAATGTGGCGACCCAGACGGCGGTGGCCGCGGTCAGTCCGACGCCGGTGAGGACGCCGACCATATGCGCCGACATGCCGGCGTTCAGAAAATTGGCCATGCTGGCGATCACCGCATAGAGCCCGCCCAAAATCATGACGTCGCGCGAACCCTTCGCCAGCGGCGGCGAAGAGGTAACGGTTTGGGGCGTATCGACAGGCTTGGCGCGGCCGGCGGGGATCGTCAGATAAAGCGGAATGGTCAGCAAAGCGAAGCCAGCGTAGGCGATGACCGCGCCGCGCCAGCCGAATTGTTCGGCCAGCGTATGGCCTATGGGCCAAAGCACGGTCGAGGCGAGACCGCCGAGAAGCGTAATTTGCGAGATCGGCCGGCGCGCCTGTTGGCCACCGATCCGCGCCAGAGCCGCGAAAGCTGCGTCATAGAGTGTCAGCCGCATGGCGAGGCCGAGGCAGATCCAGGCGGCGTAATAGCTGATGAGCCCGCTGCTCAGCGCCAGTCCCAGGCAACCGAGGGCATTGAGGAGAGCGCCGACGATCATCACCGGCCGGCCGCCGTGCCGGTCAATGAGCCGGCCGATGACGGAAGAGGTGAGGCCCATCACCAATAGCGCGGCGGCGAAGCCGCCATAGACGATCTCGCTGCTCCAGCCGAAGTCGGCGGCGATGAGGCCACCGAAGACGCCGATGAGATAATAGGAGATGCCCCAGGCGACGAGCTGGGAGATCGCCAGGCAGAGGACGGTCTTGCGCGCGATCATCGCGGCTTATTCCGGCTTGGTGCGGTCGCCTTCACCGAGCGCGCGCTGCATCAGCACTGTGTCGACCCATTGGCCGAGCTTGAAGCCGACCGACACGGACGTGCCCGTGTGCTCGAAACCGAACCGGCGATGCAAAGCGATGGAGCCGGCATTGCCGCTGTTGCCGATGACCGCCAGCATCTGCCGCCAGGGGCCGCGCTCGCAGCGGGCGATGAGTTCACCCAGCAGGGCCGAACCGATGCCGCGTCCGTCGAGACCATGGGCGATGTAGATCGAGTCCTCGACCGTATAGCGGTAGGCGGGGCGAGGACGGTAGGTGGCGCCATAACAATAGCCGGCCACTTGGCCGTCGCGTTCGGCGACAAGATAGGGAAGCCCGGAGTCCAGGACGGCGGCACGGCGGCGCAACATCTCGTCGACAGTCGGCGGCACTTCCTCGAACGTGGCGAGCCCATGCAGGACGTGATGGGCGTAGATCCTTTGGACCGCGCTCATGTCCGCTTTCTGGGCATCGCGGACGAGCGGGCGAGTTTTCGCGGCATTTTCCGTCAAGTCGTCGTTTTCCATCTTGTATCGATCTCAAATCCAAGAATCCACCAGCCGGCGGAGCAAGTTAGCGCCGGATCATGACCCAGGTTGAAGCATAAAAGAAGCTTTGGCTGATTATACGGATCATGAGAAAATCTTTGAATGCAAAGTCTCAATCTCACCACGCTCGCAACCTTCGTCACCGTAATCGAACACGGCAGTTTTTCGGCCGCCGCCGAGCGGCTCGGTCTCAGCCAACCGGCGGTGAGCCTGCAAATCCGGCAATTGGAACAAAGATTGGGAACGGCGCTGGTCGAGCGCGTCGGGCGCAAGGCGCGGCCGACGGCGGCCGGGGCCGAACTGTTGGCCCATGCCGGCCAGATTGAGGCCGCTGTGTCCTCCGCTGTCGAGGCGGTGGGACGCCATGCCAGCGGCAGCTTGGGACGGGTGCGCCTCGGCACCGGGGCCACGGCCTGCATCTTCTTGCTGCCGCCACTGCTCGGGGCGCTGCGGCAGAAACATCCGGGCCTCGAAATCACTGTCGCCACGGGCAATACGGCGGAGATCGTCAAAGCGGTCGAGGACAATCTGCTCGACATTGCTTTGGTGACCCTGCCGGCGTCCGGCCGCATGCTGGAGATCACGCCGGTGATGGACGATGCGTTTGTCGCCATCGCGCCGCGCAGCACGGCTTTGCCGGAGAAAGTGACGGCGGCGGCGATGGCGACCTTGCCACTGCTGTTGTTCGAGCCTGGCGGCAATACGCGGCTGATTGTCGATCGCTGGTTCGCCAAAAGCGGCGTGACATTAAATCCGGTGATGTCGCTTGGCAGTGTCGAAGCCATCAAGGCGATGGTGGGAGCTGGCCTTGGCTGCGCCATCCTGCCTGAGATGGCGGTGCCCAAGGAAAAGCGATCGGACCTGGATATCCGACCGCTTTCGCCGCGTCTTCATCGGCAATTGGCCGTGGTGGTTCGTCGCGACAAGCGCCTCAACCGGGGCCTGAAGGCCGCGCTTGAGGCGCTGCTGGCGATCACCTCTCACTCGCCGGGGCAAACAACGGCGGGTGCGCGGTAGCTCTTGCGGCGTTCCAGCCGCAGGGCCAGCAGGGCGACGGCGAGCGCCAGCAGCGGCACGAAGCCCGCGACCAAAGTCACCGAGCCCAGGCCCGGACCGCGATCGATGACGAAGCCGCCGAGCCAGGCCCCGATGGCATTGCCGAGATTGAAGGCGGCGATGTTGAAGCCCGAGGCCAGGCTCTGGCCGGCACCTTCGGCCTTTTCCAGCACCCAGGTTTGCAGCGGCGGCACTGTGGCGAAACCGGCGGCGCCGAGCAGGCCGATGGCGATCACCGTCAGCACCTGATTGTGCAGGGTGAAGCTCATGGCGATCAGTACGACCGACAAGGCGAGCAGGCTGCCGAGCAGCGCCGGCACCAGACGCTTGTCAGCCAAGCGACCGCCCAGCAGATTGCCGACGATCAGGCCGCCGCCGAAGACCAAAAGGATCGGCGACACCGCCGCATCGGAAAAGCCGGTGATGCGGGTGAGGATCGGTGCGATATAGGTGAATGCCGCGAATACGCCGATCCACGACAGCACGGTGGTCAACAGGCCGAGCAGAACCGGCACGCGACCGAGCACGGCGAGGAGATTTTCCGAACCTGCCTCTTCGCTGGCCGGCTTCTTCTCATCCTGCGGCACGAACAGCGCGATTACCGCCCAGGCGATGACGCCGACGAGGGAGACGGCCCAGAAGGTCGAGCGCCAGCCGAAATGCTGGCCGAGCCAGGTGCCGAAGGGCACGCCCAGAATATTGGCGACAGTCAGGCCGGTGAACATGATGGCGATGGCCGAGGCCTTGCGGTCCTGTGGGACGAGGCCGGTGGCGACGACCGAACCGATACCGAAGAACGAGGCGTGGGCGAAGGCTGTGAGAACGCGCGCCGCCATCAGGCTCCAGTAGCCGGGCGCCAGCGCACAGGCGATGTTGCCGATGGTGAAGACCACCATCAAAGCCATGAGCAGGGACTTGTGGGTCATCCGGCCGGTGATGGCGCCGAGGATCGGCGCGCCGACCACGACACCCAGCGCATAGCCGGAGATCAGCAGGCCGGCGGCGGAAATCGAGACATGGAGGTCGGCGCTCACGTCGAGCAGCAGGCCCATGATGACGAATTCGGTGACGCCGATGCCAAAGGCACCGGCGGTGAGGGCATAGAGAGCGATAGGCATGGCTTTTCCCGAATCTGAGGCGGGTTGAGCTTCACAAATAGGGGCGGGGTGCCTGTGAACCAGTCTTGATTTCGGCACAGTTTTTGTGAATTGAATTCACAATGGCTCGACCCGATATCAATCGCTCCGGCGAGATCGAAGTTTTTGTCCGCGTCGTCGAGGCGGAAAGCTTTTCGGCGGCGGCGCGCAGCCTGCGCATGACGCCCTCGGCGGTGAGCAAGCTGATCGCCCGGCTGGAAGACCGGCTCGGCGCCCGCCTGATCCGCCGCTCGACCCGTAAATTGCAGGTGACGCCTGAGGGATCGGCTTTCTACGAAAGCGGCCTGCGCATCCTCGCCGACATTTCAGCGGCCGAGCGTGAGGCCTCGCTCGGTGCCACGCCGCGCGGCCGCCTGCGCATCAATTGCCTGGTGCCGTTCGGCCAGCACTATCTTATTCCCCTGATCCCGCGCTTCCTCGAGCAAAATCCCGAGATCACTGTGGAGCTGACGCTCACCGACAAGGTGGTCGACCTGATGGAGGAGCGCGCCGACCTCGCCATCCGCGCCGGCCAGCTCACGTCGCCAGGCCTCATCGCCCGCCGCCTGGGCCAGAGCCGCATGGTGATGGTGGCGTCGCCGGCCTACGTGGAAGCGCACGGCGTTCCGAAGACGCCGGCTGATCTTAGCGATCATCATCTGCTTGGCTTCTGCTTCCGCCGCACCAGCGAAGGCTGGCCGTTCCGCGACAGCAAGGGCAAGATCGTCAATGTGGTGCCCGAGGGATCGCTCGTCAGCGATGGCGAGCAGATGCGGCTGATGCTTTTGGCCGGCGCCGGCATCGGCCGCCTGTCATGCTGGCACTCCGCGCCCGACATCGCGGCTGGAAGATTGGTGCCGTTGCTGGAAGACTTTAATCCCGGCGACGAGGAGGCGGTGCACGCCGTTTACGTCGGCCAAGGCAAACACCTGCCGGCGCGCGTGCGGGCGTTTTTGGATTTTCTGGTGGCCAATGTGAAGATGCCCCAGAGGTGGGATTGAGAAACTTTGGCGGCTGCAATGGCGCGCGATACCTCAGGGCGACCTAATTCGGTGGTGTTGGATCTGCCCCTCTGCATAGGTTGAGATCGATATGGGCGGATGGTAGCTAGCCCCAGATTTCGGCTCTCATAAAGCGATTAGTCTTTAAGCCTTAAAAGTACACCGCTCATATAGGGTATGGACAGGAGATACCCGTAATTTAGAGACCAGGTATTGCCGTCATGGGCTATTCCAGTCGGATAAAGCCCTAGTTGTTCTAGGTCTCTGGTGAATTGGGCTGCGTCAAAACCGGCAGAGCGTATTTGTCCGGGCGCCCATTCCATAATGATCTGAATTTTCGGATTGGCTTTTAGCGTTTCACCGATCCCGGCGAAGGCAAGGGGTTCTGCTCCTTCGACATCGATTTTCACATGATCGATCCGACCCGACATGCGATCGAGCAGACTATCAATCCGGTAAGACGGAACAGAGAATTCGACCGACGGGGCCTCGCCCATGCGTTCGAGCTTCTCAGTTGGCTCGACGATGATGCTGGTGTTGCCCGGCCGCGTGTCACGCCGGTGGAGCGTAAGCGAGCCATCTTGATTTGAGATCGCCCCGCAAATGGCCTCCGCTCGACCTTCTAAGAAATTGATATAGATATTGTCCCTCATGAGGGCAAAGGTTTCTGGGTCTGGCTCAATGCCGATCGTGTGTCCCTCTGTTGCCAAGCGAGCCATTAGCGCGGTGAAAAAGCCGAAATTCGCGCCGATATCGACGCAATGATCAGTCTTTTTGACATGGGTAATGAAATAGTCGGCTATCTCGGGCTCATGCTCGCCATGAGTAATGAGATGAGGAGCGATAAGCCGATCACTGCCGGGAACGAGGTAGGAAAGGCTGAAGTCTTGGAACGTCGCTTTGCTGAGTACGCGACCATTGCCGACGTAAGTTGCCCTGCCGCCATGCTCCATGGCCTCGATACGTGCAAGTTTTTGCTGAAGCGAACTGACCTGCTTAGACAGGGAGTGGATTGAGTTCTTGATATCGAGCAAGGCGTCGGCCTGCTCCTGTTCGCCAAATAGCTTCGACAATTTCATTTCGAACTGATCCCCCCCAATTTGGAAGAAATCAAATCTGCTGCAATGTGGCAAGCGGAAGCGTTTATGAATGCCGCATCGCCGCGGCTCTGACATTTCGACGTTTGATGGCGATCACTGAATCTCAATCTTCCCAATCCGCACCGCATCCTTCCAGGCACCGAGCGCCCTTTCGAAGCTCGCCTTGTAGTCCGCCGTATTCAGAGGAAGCGGCGTGGCGCCCTGATCGGCGAGAAATTTCTTGGTGTCGGGCATGTTGGTGATGTCCAAGGTCCAACGCTCGAGCTGGCGCAGGATTTCGGGCGGCGTGCCGGTGGGCGCCCAGACACCCCAAACGGCGACGATATCGCCGGTCTTCGCGCCGGTGGTTTCCTTCAACGTCGGCACATCGGGCAGGGTGGGCGACCGCTCGTTCGACGAAATGGCGAGCATTTTGATGCGGCCCTGTCGCGCCTGGCCGGTGGCGTAGACGACATCGGCGAAGGCGAAGTCGATCTGCCGGCCTGTGACATCCTGCACCGCATTGGCGGTCGCCTTGTAGCCGACATAGGTGGCTTCCGCGCCGATGGCGTTGAGATAAAGCGCCGATGAGGCCACGCCGCTGCCGGTCGCCGCGCCATAGGTGGCGTGGGCGCCTTTCTTCTTGATGAAGGCGGTGAGGTCGGCGACCGAATTGATGCCGGCATCGGGCGCCACGACCATGACAAAGGGCGTTTCCGCGAAGCCGACGATGGGCACGATGTCCTTCTGGACGTCGATTGGCATTTTGCGGAACAAAGCGGCATTGCCGGCCGTGCCGACGGTGGCGGAGAACAGCAGCGTCAGGCCATCGGGCTTGGCGTGCCCGGCGGCATCGAGCGACAGATTGCCCGCCGCGCCGACCCGGTTCTCGACGAGGAACGTGCCCCCCGAAAGCTGGCCAAGTTTCTCCGCATACCAGCGCGCCATGATGTCGGCACCGCCGCCGGCCGCGAAGCCGAGCATAATGCGTACCGGCCGATCCGGATAAGCGGCTGCTGCAGGTGCAGCCTGGGCGAGGAGGATAGCGGTGGAGAGGCAGGCGGCTGCGATACGCGCGAACATGGCGTTTCCTCTGGTGCGTCTGGCCGTCTGGCGCGGCTATGACGGAAGAATGACATCCGCACGGTCACGGACGCAAGAGCGCGGCATTCGTTTATTGGGCTGACCCAGGCGGCCCACGCAGACAACGCTGGCGATATTTGTCAACGTCGTAGGAGGAGATCAATCTCCTCGTCGTCTGCCCCGTAACCTTCACTTGGTCAGCGAACTGAAATCCATGCGATCCCGTCAGAATGCGAAACGCCAAGCAGGAGGCGCCCGGCACAAGACGATCCGCAAAAGAGCTTGGTGCGATCATGACGAGTTGTGTCCCGTCGTTGGTCTGCAACTTTATCTCGGGAACGAGACGTTGGTTCTTTCCAATCCCCTGTGGGGTCACACCTTCAACGAATGATATCGTTGACCTTTCCATTTTGGATGACAGCAAGTCGCTAAAATATTGATATTCCAGAACTAGGAAGACCGTACAGCCAAGTGCGAAAAGAGCGACGGCAAACCGTCCGTATATTGTCTTGGCTTTCACGACATAGGCGGCTACGAGCGCCACGCAAATGCCGAGTATGAGAGGTGGTCCGGCGTCCCTGGAGGTTGAGAGCAGCAAGGGCGATCCGGATAATGACCATATCAATGGCCGAACGCAGAAGAATAGAAGACCAGTGCCAAATAGACTGCCGACAAGTGGAGCGAGCCCTTCCGCTGAAATGTCAGGGGAAGACTTGTCTGGTGCCCGAGAATAATCCCCCGTCCATTGCCGGCTATCGAAACGGGGAGGATCATGCATTTTATTTGTCAGGTGCTATCGCCGCTTGAATGTAGGCACCATCAGTCTATCGGCCAATCTTTGCCAATCTCTGAAATTTATACTTCCATTCTCAACCTATCCCTCAAATCCCCCATCAACCTCGGCAAGTCCGCGAGTCTTCGCCCCGCGCCAAACAGATAATAATCCGGCCGCTTCACCAGAACGTCGGCCCCATATTCATCCATCAAACGCAGGATGCGACCGTCGAGATCGATGCATTGCCTCGGGCCTGCGTTGCGGGCGCTCGCCATCTCGACGGTGCGGCCGCCGAGGGATGCCCAGAACTCTTGGTCATCCTCGCTCAGCACGCTTGCGGCATCGCCGCCGCGTGTGAGGATGAGAAAGCCGCGTCCCGCCACGTCGTCGAACAGGCCTTCGTGGGCGCCGATGCGCACGCGCCCCTGCGGGAAGGCATCGCCACGGCCCAGGGTGTCGCGATGTTCGCCGGCGATGACGCCCGAGGAATAGCCGGGCACGCGAAAGGCGATGAGGGCTTTGTCAAACGTGCCGGCGTCCTTCTGCGCTTGCAGCGCCATCAGTTGCGCATCGCGGGCACGCACCTTGTCGGGATCGCGTTCGTTGACGTTGAAGCCGACCTTCATGCTTTCGATCACGGTGGCACGGGCCGGTGGTTCGCGCTCGATGACATAATTGTCGAGAAAGCTTTGCGGTGCCGAGCCGCGCAGCACCAGGTCGAGCTTCCAGCAGAGATTGAACGAGTCGCGGAAGCCGGAGCACAGGCCCTGGGCGAGGAATGGCGGCATCAGATGCACCGCATCGCCGACCATGAAAATGCGGCCGTCTTGCCAGCGCGTGGCGAGGCGCGACTGGAATTGATAGGAGGCGACGCGGATCAGCTCGAACTCGTCCGGCGTGGCGCCTTCCGGCCGGGCGAGCCTCTGCCAGACATTCTCCGGTTTCATGGCTTCCGTGCGCGATTCGCCGGGAAAGATCATGAACGACCAGCGCCGATGCTGCGGTCCCATCTGCATGGTCATGCCGGGCTGCTGCGGATCGCAGAACTGGCGCAGATGCGGCAGGCCGGGCCGGTCGCTCTTGGCCTTGGCGTCGATCACCAGCCAGTCCTGATCGAAGCCAAGATCTTCCCAGCCGACGTTCAAGCTTTGGCGCACGAAACTGTTGCCGCCGTCGGCGCCGATCAGAAAACGCGCTTCGATGTCGCGCGTGCCCCCGTCCTGTTCGACGGTGATGCGGACCTTGTCCGGCGTCTGCGTGATCGCGGTTGCCGTCGCGCCCAGATGAAGGTCGATGTTGGGCAATCGGCGTGCCTCGACATCGAGCTCCTTTTCGAACGCCGGCTGATAGATCGAGGTGAACTCCGGCCAGCCATGGGTGGCATAGGGTTCGACATCGTTGGACAGCAGCACGCGGCCGTCGTGGGCCAGTTCATAGTTCGGCAGAAAGCGGGTGGCGGGTGCGACCCGATCGGCGATGCCGATCTCCTGAAACATGCGCAGGATGTCGTCGTGGACGATTCCGACGCGCGGCAGATTGTAGAGCGAGGCATAACGCTCGATCACCGCGACGCGATGGCCGGCACGGCCCAGCAGAATCGCGGCCATCATGCCGCTTGGGCCATAGCCGATAATCGCGACGTCATAGATCGCCGATTGGACCGTCCCTTGGGGCGCCATGATATTCCTCCCGCCGACGCCTTTCCTGGCATCTGGTGGGGTTATGGTAATAACTATTTGGAACGCCGGCTATAGGCTTCGGGGGCTAATAGCTAGGCTAGCTCCCATCTCAGCCATCGAGCCGGCAGGCCTCATGACTTCCCTCGGTTCACACCAAAAAATCCCAACAGCTTGTCGAGCGTGCGTTGCTTCTCAATGATCAGAAGAAACGATGTGCTGGCGTAACCGCCGATGTCGAGCTTCAAATGTCGCACGCCTGGCTGCATGTAGGGTTCGGTGTCACATGCCAGATCGAAGGGATGGTTCCCGGTATCGAAATCGAGGCGGGACAGCCGCAAGCCACGCGCCTTTAGAGTTTGCGCCAGTTCAATAAAGTCTTTGCGTCGATAGATGACGCTTGGTCCCGTCATTATTGTGTCGCTGTCGGATTTGACGTTCATTTCGGTTGTATGGACCGCAATACCGCCCGGACGCAGATAGCGTGTCGAGTTTAGAACGAAATCGATGCCATGCTGCAGCGATCCCAAATGTTCGAAGGCGCAAGAACTCCATAAAAAATCGAATTGCCCAGAAATTTCTTTCAGTGCTCGCATGTCGGCAGGTTGAAAAGCGACGCGTGCGTCGAACGCGTCCTGCGCGACCAGGGGCGGATATAACAAGGCATTTTTCGAGGCTGCATGCTGATTTGTATCGAGCCAGCCGCTAACCGAAGCTTCTGCCGCCAAATCCGTCGCCAGGACGTCACATCCACGGCTGGCAAAATAGGATGTAAGGGGCTCCGTACCGACGGCAAAACCGAGGCCACGCATGCCGGGTCCTAGTTTGCCGCGTTCCTCCAATGCCTGAGCGATGACGCACCATTCCCAAAATTTGCGATTAACGAATTCGACTTGCGCGGCGGAATGGTCGTGGAAGATTTCGCGAATCTTCAGCTTGTCTTCCTGAGTCCGATACCAAGCTTGAGCAAAATCCTCGTATTTACACGCCATGGAGTTTAGCACGTTATCTCCTCACTTATCCGGTCCGGCTACAGTCGCTCTTATTCCAATGGACTCCTCATTTCGAGTGCGTGAGCGAAATTTTCCAATCCCACCAAACGCTCGTCGTCGGCTAAGCGACCACCTATCAAATGGCGCATTCCGGTCCGATCCGCACTGGGCACATGCTTGGGGATGCGACTAAGGCCGGTCTACGATGAATGTTTCATGCCCGTTCGACGGCAATGACGAAATCGTGGAGTTCCTCGGGAATGGCTTTCCGGGCTTCGTCGATCACTTCGGAGATGAGGCGTAGGAGATCGGCATCCTGGTTCACCACGCCCACGGTGGAGGCCAAGGTATCGCCGTTCATCATCACCGTTACTTTCGTGGGCATCCGAACTCTCCCTGACACAGTGGAACCACAGTCATGCGCCGTGTGCTTTCTATTAGAAGCCGAAGATGCAGGTGACATTAAGGACGTAATGGGCGAATGCGACAGATCTGATGATGATCGGATCATTTGGCGGGAGGGAACATGGAAATTGCCATCGATCGCGTTGAGCGTGCACCCACTCACGGCGGGAACGGGCAGGTCGATGCCAAGCGTGTGCTGATTTCGACGACGGATTTTGCTGCCATTTCACCGTTTCTGCGCTTCTCGGAAGATTGGTTTCAAGCACCGGGCGGTTTCGACACCCATCCGCATCGCGGCATGCAGACGGTTACGCTGGTGCTTGAAGGCGCCTTGCATCACCGTGACCATACGGGCGGGGAGGGCGTGCTGCGCGCCGGCGACGTGCAGTGGATGACCGCTGGCCGAGGGGTTCTACACAGCGAGAAGCCCTGGGGAACGGATCCAGTCCACACGCTCCAGCTCTGGCTCAACCTGCCGTCCCGTCTCAAGATGTTGCCCGCGCGCTACACCGACCAACCTTTTAGTGGTGTGCCTGTGCATCGCGGGCCTGGAGTCGAGGTCAAGGTTTTCGCCGGTCGGGCGGGTGAGGTGCAGCATCAGCACGGCAGCGATTGGCCGCTGATCTTCCTCGATATCCAGCTTGATCGTGGAGCGACTTATCGTGCCGAGGTGCCGGCATCCTGGCGCGGATTCCTTTATGTCGTGGATGGAGAAGGCTCGGCAGGAAGTAATGAAATCAACGTCATGGCGCCCGATATGGCGTGGTTCGAGCCGTCGTCCGAGGCACGCGAGGCAGTCGCCAACATGACCATAACAGCGTCGAGTTCCCTCCGAATCCTGCTGTTCGCCGGCCCGCCGATCGATGAACCGGTGGTCGCCTATGGCCCGTTTGTGATGACCACGGCCGAGGAAATTCAGCGCGCTTTTGATGACTTTCGGCATAATCGTCTGACAGACGGTTGATTTGACTGCGAACCGACGCTTGAGCATATAGAGCGCAGTTGTTGCGTTGCGTGATTGAGTGGGCCGGGGGACCAACTTTGCACTGCGCGGTGAGGCAGGCGCTTCCGCCGGTTCATTTGATATTGAGTGAGGCTATTGAAATGCGGATTGATAGACGGGCTTTTGTGATTGGCGCGCCGCTGGCGGTTGCTGGCTGTGCCTCTCAGAGAGAGATGATCGTCGCTCAACCAGGTCCGACCATCGATCCCTATTATCGCGCGATGTACGACGAGCTGCCGGACGAAAAACATCCGGTGGATGCCGTCGATCTGACCCAGATCGACGAGCGCTTCTTGCGCCGCGAAGTCAGCTTCTCTACGAGCGAGCCGGCCGGCACGGTGATCGTGGATCCGAATGCGCGCTATGCCTATCTGGTGCTTGGCGGTGGCAAGGCCATTCGCTACGGCGTGGGCGTCGGCAAGACGGAAGCCTTCAATTTTAACGGTGCCGCCATCATCGGTCGTAAGGCTGAATGGCCGCATTGGACGCCGACCGCCAAAATGGTTGCCCGCGAGCCGGAACGCTATGGCCCGGTGGCTGCCGGCATGCAGGGTGGCGAGGACAATCCGCTCGGCGCCCGTGCGCTCTATCTCTATCGCAACGGTAGCGACACCTTCTATCGCCTGCACGGCACCACGGAGCCCTACAGCATTGGCACCATGGTTTCATCGGGTTGTATCCGTTTCCTCAACCAGGACATCATCGATCTCTACAACCGTGTTCCGGTGGGGTCGCGGGTGATCGTCCGGCCGGCCCGGGCCACCGCTGCGGCGTGATGGCGCCCGCATGACTGGCCCATCCGTGGTATAGGCTGGCGTCGCCTCATCGCGCGACGCCACATCGTTGAGTCGGCCTGTCGGTAAGCCATGCCCCAATTCCAGACCACGCGGCGGGTTCGCCATTCCGCCGCCGACATGTTCGCCCTCGTCGCCGATGTGGAGAAATATCCGCTGTTCCTGCCCATGTGCACGGGGCTGCGGATCCGACGGCGGCAGACCGACGCCCAGGGCAATGACGTGCTGATCGCCGAGATGTCGGTCGGCTACAAGGCGATCCGCGAATCCTTTACCAGCAAGGTGACGCTCGATCGGCCGGGCCAGCGCATCGTCGTCGAGTATATCGACGGCCCCTTCAGCCGCCTAGAAAACGTCTGGACGTTTCGCGACGCGGCGGCCGATGGCAGCACCTCCGACGTCGATTTCTCGATCGACTATGAATTCCGCAGCCGCATGCTCGGCATCGTGATGGGTGGTCTTTTCGACACCGCTTTCCGCCGTTTCGCAGAAGCCTTCGAGCGCCGCGCCGATCTTGTGTACGGCGTCGCCTCGCGCCGTTCCGCGCCGGCGACTTAGACTTTACCTAGAATCTCCTATTGCGACGGTGCCTTCCACTTGCTCGCGTCTTCGCGAGTCGGCAGCTTAGGGCACGGTCCCGTTACGCTGTGCGGGATGGGAGGAGAAATGATGATTGTTGCCGATGGCGACGGAAGGTCGCGCTGAATGGCGGTCGATCTGAAATCACTGCGTCTGTTCGTTGCTGTGGCCGACCTGGGTAGTATCAGTGAAGGGGCCAAGCGCTGTCATCTGGCCCTGGCCGCGGCGAGCAAGCGTATTACCGATCTCGAGGAACGCACGCGTTTGCCGCTGTTCGTGCGCCACGCGCGCGGTGTCGTGCTGACGCCCGCCGGCCATTCGCTGCTGGCACATGCACGCACCGTGCTCTCGGCCATGGACAAACTTGGCGCCGAACTTGACGATTTCCAGCGCGGCGTGGCTGGTGTGGTGCGTGTGAGCGCCAATGCCTCGTCCATCGCGCAGTTCCTGCCCGTGCCGATCGGTTCGTTCCTGCGCACGCATCCGATGCTGCGGGTCGACTTGCAGGAGCGCTCCAGCGCCGAGGTGGTGAAAGCCGTGCAGGGCGGTCTCGCCGATATCGGCGTGTTCGAGGCCGGTACGCCGGCACCAGACCTCGACTGCCTACCCTTCGCGCGCGACGAACTCGCCGTCGTGGTCGCGGCTAGCCATCCGCTGGCACGCCGGCGCCGCGTTGGACTGGAGGAGGTGTTGAACTGCGAACATGTGATCGTGCGCGAGGGAACGGCCGTTCATCGCGCGTTGCAGGCGGCCGCGCAGGAGGCGCAACGCCCGCTGCAGGTGCGCATGCAGGTCGGCAGTTTCGAGATGGTTTGTCGTATGGTCGAGCAGGGGGTGGGGATCGGCGTGGTGCCGCGCGCGGTCGTTCAGCAGGAGCCTGCATCGGCCAAGCTGCGCTGTCTCGCGCTCGATGCGCCTTGGGCTTCGCGCCAGCATGTGCTGGGCGTGCGATGGCTCAACGGGCTGTCGGTCGCCGCGAGCGCGCTGTTGCAACACCTGCGCGCCGCGATGGCGTGAGGCGCTGAGCCTTCGTCTCCCGCGAAACCTGACGCCCGTCAGAAACGAATTGTTCCCCGCTTGGTGGCGCACCACACTCGCGACATCTGGAGAGGGGAAACGCTTTGAAGATTGTTCGTGTCGGCGCCACGCCGCTCAACGTGCCTGTCGTCATCGATTTGCTTGGCTTACATAAGGAAACCACGCTTTCGCTGTGCCTGACCGAGATCGAGACCGACACGGGTCTTATTGGTCACGGCATGACCGCCATCACCGAAGAAGAAGTCATCGCCACCGCCGTGCGCGAAGTCGCGGGGCCGGCCTTGATCGGCGAGGACCCGCTGGCCACCGAGCGGCTGTGGAACAAACTTTATTGGCTGCTGTCGCCGCGCGGCCAGACGGGCTATGCCAGCCACGCGATTGCAGCACTTGATATTGCGCTGTGGGACCTCAATGCCAAATCGCTTGGTTTGCCGCTGTGGCGCCTGCTGGGCGGCGCTCGCGCGCGCGTGCCGGTTTACGCGACGTTCGGTTTCGGTTTCTTCGAGCGTGATCAGCTCGCCGAGGCGGCGAAGCTGTTTGTATCGCGGGGTTTTCGACGGTTGAAGATGACGGTCGGCGACCATGCGCTGGCGCGGCGCGACGAACCGCGACCGATCGACAAGGTCATCGCTGAGGATGTGCGCCGTGTTGCCGCTGTGCGCGAAGCCGTGGGCCCGGACGTCAATCTCTATGTCGACGCCAATTGCGGCCTCGACCTGTTCCATGCGACCGAACTCGCGCAGCGTATCGAACCCTATGGAATCACGTTCTTCGAGGAGCCGCTGACGCAAAACGACGTGCGCCAAATGGCCGAGCTGCGTCGGCGCACGCGCATTCCATTGGCCTGCGGCCAGAACGAAGGTTTGGCTTTCCGTTTCCGCGATCTGCTCGTGCATCAAGCCGCCGACGTCTTGCAACCCAATGTCGCGATCACCGGCGGTTACTCACAATGTCTGAAGATCGCCGGCATGGCCCAGGCTTTCAACGTGCCGATCGACAACGGTGGTGCCTGGCCTTTCCACAACATGCATCTGCATGCGGGCGTCGCGAACGGCGGCCTCGTCGAATATCACTATGTGGCGGTCGCGCTGCTGCGCCAGATCTATGATGGCCTGCCGGAACCCGAGGATGGCTGGCTGACCTTGCCCGAAACACCGGGCCTCGGCTTCGAACCGAACGTCGAGCGCGTGAAGGACATCGCGCGCCGTCCCTTGTCGGGTGGAAAGGGCAAAGCATGAAAACCTCTGCTTCACTCCTTCATCATGTGATGCGTCGCCGTACGCTGTTGGCTTTCGCATTCGCGACGGGCGCCGCTTTCGCTGTGCCATCGCTTGGTCAGGCTCAAAGCGATTATCCCAATCGCCCGCTGCGCCTGCTGGTCGGTTATTCGGCCGGCGGTGGCGTGGATCTGGCGGCGCGCTTGCTGGCCGCCCGTCTGTCCACGGCGCTGGGCCAGCAGATCGTGGTCGAGAACCGCGTCGGTGCCTCAGGTCAGATCGCGGCGGACGCCGTGGCCAAAGCCCCGCCCGATGGTTACACGCTGATGATGGGCGAAAGCGCCATGCTGATCGCCAAAATATTGCAGCCCAAGACCGCGCTTGATCCGCTGACCAGCTTCAGTCCCGTGGCGAGTGTCTTCGTCTCGCCGTTGGTCATCATTTCCGGCAACGCCTTTCCAGCCAAGACGCCGGCGGAACTCGTGCAGCATCTGAAGGCCAATCCGGGTCGCTATTCCTATGCGTCTTCGGGCGTGGGCACGGTGCAGCATCTGGGCTTCGAAGTCCTCAAAGCGGCGACCGGCGCCGTCGTCGTGCATGTGCCTTATCGCGGCGCGGCCCAGATCGTCACCGATGTCGCCAGTGGGCAGGTGCCGTTGGGCGTTGTCAGCGTGACGTCCGCGGTCGCCCAGGCCAAGGCCGGCGAGCTGCGCGCGCTGGCGCTTATGAATCCCGGACGCGTCGAAGGGGCGGAAAGCGTCGCGCCGCTCGCGGATGCTCTGCCCGGCTTCAACGTGGCGCCGCGTCTGTTTGTGCTTGCACCCAACGGCACGCCGGCTGATGTGGTGGGCAAACTCTCCGCCGCGATCAAGACCGTGCTAGATCAGCCAGAAATGGCGACCGCCGCAACGGCCCAGGGTACGGCGACCGCTTATCTTGCTTCCGATGCGCTCGGCAAAGAAATGATCGCGGAGACCGCGCGCTGGCGCCGGATCGTCGCGGAACAGCGCATTGCAGTGGAGGCCAACTGACCAGGCGATGCGATCGCTTTAGCCTCATCGTCTTAGAACATACGACAGGGTCCCTTATCCTCGTGACGAAATAATCGTGCGGGTCGCGATTGTTATCTTGCCTACGCGCGCAAGAAGCGGCAGCTTAAGCGCAATGGCGCCGACAGCAGCGCCGACGCGGGGGAGGAAGACGATGGTCCGCAAGGGAGGGGCCGTACTGGGCCTGTTGACGGCCCTCATTATGTTGGGCGTGCAGGTTCCGGGACTGGCCGTCGCGCAACAGAGTTATCCTTCGCGGCCCATCCATATTCTGCTTGGCTTTGCGGCCGGCAGCGGCGCCGACATCGGCGCGCGTTTCGTCTCGTCCGAATTGCAGAAGCGCGCCGGCCAGCCGGTCATCATCGAAAACAGGCCCGGGGCCGGCAGCAATATCGCCATCGGACTGGCGGCGAAGGCCAAGCCCGACGGCTATACCTTGCTGCTTGCGGCGAGTTCCGCCATGGCGGGCAGCCGTTTTCTCTATCGCGATTTCAAGATCGAGACCGACAAAGAGTTCGAACCGATAGCCGTTCTCTTCGATGCGGCCTTCGTCATCACCGTCGCGCCGGACTCGCCCTTGCAAAGCGTCGCCGCATTGACCGAGCGGCTGAAGGGCAAGACGCGCAACCGTTATGGTTACACCAATCAGACGGGCCAGCTCGCCGCTGCTTACTATCTCGCCCAGGTAGGCGCGAGTGCCGAGCCGGTTTCCTATCGCACCGCCGCCGATGCGGTGGCCGACGTGGCGAGCGGCACGCTGGAGTTCATGGTGCTCGACGGCGGGTTCGCCGCCGGTGCCGTGCGCAACAACAAGATCAAGGCTCTGGCGGTGACGACGGCGGAGCGTTCGGTGAGCCTGCCGCAAATTCCGACCATGGCGGAGGCGGGCGTCAAGGATTTCGTCTTTGCTCCGTTTTGGGCGGTCTACGCGCCGCGCGGTACGCCGGGCGATATCGTCAAGACACTGCAAGGCTGGTTGCGCGAGATCTATACGTCCGACGCGGCGCGCCAGCATCATGCGATCACCGGGAGCAATGTGCGCTTTCAAGACGACACGGCTTTGCGTCAGCGTTTGCGTGTTGAGGTTGAAGATTGGGCCAAGGCGGTCAAAGCCGCCGGGATCGAGCCGCAATAAGCGGCCATTTGGGAGGAAGACATGGATCGACGGCATGTTCTAGGACTGCTCGGCGCTGCGCCGATCGCTTATGCAACGACGGGCTTTGAGAGCGTTCGTGCCGAAAGCGATTATCCAACACAACCGATCAAGGCTTTGGTTGGTTTCGCGGCCGGGAGCGGCGCCGACATTCTGGCGCGCTTCTACAGCAAGAAACTGTCGGACTTGTGCGGCAGGCCGGTGCTGATCGAAAACCGACCTGGAGCCACGAGCAATATCGCTCTTTCGCTCGCCGCCAATGCCAAGCCCGACGGCTATACGATCGTCTATTCGGCGAATTCGAACATGGCCGGCAATCCGTTCATGTTCAAGGATCTCTCCTTCGACGTTGAGAAGGATTTCACGCCGCTGGCGCTGCTGTCGCAGACGACTTTCTTTCTGGTGGTGGCGCCCAACTCACCGTTCAACACTGTCGAGCAACTGACCAAACATCTGCTCGGCCAGCAGGAGAAGAACAAATACGGTTATACGAACCAAACGGCTCATATCGGCACCGAATATTATATGTCGCTGACGGGCATCAAAGCCGTTCCGGTGGCTTATCGCACCGCCGTGGATGCGATGGGCGATCTGGCCAATGGCGGCATCGATTTCATGATCATCGACGGTACGTTTGGATCGGGGCAGGTGAAGGCGGGCAAATTGAAACCGCTGGCGGTGACGGCGGTGACGCGCCATCCAACCTTTCCCAACGTTCCGACGATGGCGGAGGCGGGCGTGAAGGATTTTGAATTTACTTCGTGGTGGGCGGCCTGGGCGCCGAAAGATACGCCGCGCGAGATCGTCGACAAGCTCGAAGGCTGGTTCGGCAAGATCATGGCGCAGGACGAGACGCGGGCATTTCTCGAGCCCAATGCCGGCACGCCACTGAAGGGCGGATCCAAGGAGGCGCGCGAGAAGCAGCGCGTTGAAATCCAGAAATGGAAACGCGCTACCGAGGCGGCCGGCATCAAGCCGCTATGATTTTTATTCGGCCAGCTCTCGCATGACCTTGATCAGATCGGATTTGCCTTCGAAACCGATGCCGGGCAAATCCGGCATGGTGATATGGCCATTTTCGACCTTCACGCCATCGGGGAAGCCGCCATAGGGCTGGAATAGATCCGGATAGCTTTCATTGCCGCCGAGACCGAGGCCGGCGGCGATGTTGAGCGACATCTGATGGCCGCCATGGGGAATGCAACGCGATGGCGACCAGCCGAACTGGCGCAGCACGTCGAGCGTACGAAGATATTCGACCAGGCCATAGGAGAGGGCGCAATCGAATTGCAGGTAGTCGCGATCGGCGCGCATGCCGCTATAGCGGAGCAGGTTGCGGGCGTCCTGATGGGAAAACAGATTCTCGCCGGTTGCCATCGGCGCGTCGTAAAACTCCGAGATGGCGGCTTGTAGCGCATAGTCGAGAGGATCGCCGATTTCTTCGTACCAGAAGAGCGGATAGTCGCGCAGCATCTTGGCATAGGCGATGCCGGTCTCCAGATCGAAACGGCCGTTGGCATCGACGGCGAGCTGGGCTTGCGTCCCAATCTCTTTCAAGACCGCTTCGATCCGTGCCCGATCCTCATCGATCGGCGCGCCGCCGATCTTCATTTTGACGACGGTGTAGCCGCGATCGACATAGCTGCGCATTTCGGCTTGCAAGGCGCTGTTGTCCTTGCCCGGATAGTAGTAACCGCCGGCGGCATAGACGAAGACTTTCGGATTGGCTTCCTTGCCCTTCATGTCGGCGAGCAGCCGGAACAGCGGCTTGCCTTCGATCTTGGCGACCGCATCCCAGATCGCCATGTCGAGCGTGCCGACGGCGACCGAGCGTTCGCCATGGCCGCCCGGCTTTTCGTTGGTCATCATCGTCGCCCAGATCTTGAACGGATCGAGATTGGTCCCGGTATCGTTCAGCAGGCTTTCGGGGGCGGCTTGCAGGATGCGATCCTTGAAGCGCTCACGGATGAGGCCGCCCTGGCCATAGCGGCCGTTGGAGTTGAAGCCATAGCCGACGACCCGGCGACCGTCGCGCACGACATCGGTGACGACGGCCACCAGGCTCGCGGTCATTTTACTGAAGTCGATATAGGCGTTGCGAATGGGCGAGGCGATCGGCTTCGTCACTTCGCACACATCAACGATACGCATGTTCATCCCCCGGTGGCCTGGCTTGGCGAATGACCAATCCATGGGGGAGGCTGGGTTCCAAGTCCAATGCCGGTCCGGGCTATTTTGATGCCGTTTTGGCATAGATGATTGTGCTATCAAGCTGTATAAAGGCCCAGAAACTCACCTTGATCTTGCCCAATGAACACTACCAGCTTGGACAGTACGTGGTTCGCCGACCTTCAGGCGCTGGCCGAAACCCTGAACTTTTCGAGGGCGGCCGAGCGGCGGAACGTGACGCAGCCGGCGTTCGGCCGGCGCATCAAGGCACTGGAAGCCTGGTGCGGGATGGATCTCGTCGATCGCACGACCCACAGGCTCAGCTTCACGCCCGCCGGCGCGATCATGCTGGAGGTGGCGAAGGACGTGACCCGCCGGCTGGAGCGGGGACGAACTGAGCTCGAACATCTGCGCGCCAGCACCGCGACTTTGACCTTCGCGGCGACCCACGCGCTGTCTTTCATCTTCTTTCCTGAGTGGGTTCGTCAGCTCGGCGGCGATGCGCTGACCATGCCGATGCGCTTACTGTCCGACAATATGAATGAGTGCGAAAGATTGATGGTCGAAGGGCGGGCGCAGTTTTTGCTCTGCCATTACCATCCCGACAGCGTGATCAGTCTCGATCCATCCCATTTCCTGCATATCGAATTGGCGACGGATCGGCTCGTTCCGGTTACAGGCAGGAGCGAAGCGGGGTTGCCGCTTTATCAACTTCCGGGTTCGCGTGAGGCGCCGGTTCCACACCTCGCCTTTGAAGAGAAGTCAGGCATGGGCCGTATTCTGGCGTCCCATCTGTTTCGGCGCACTGATCAACTGCATTTGGCGACGGTTTTTACCTCCCATCTCGCCATGGTGTTGAAAGCGCTCGCCACCGACGGCAAGGGCGTGGCCTGGATTCCGCAAAGCCTGGCGCGTGACGAGTTGGGCAAGAATGGCCGGTTGAACCTAGCTGGCGCGGATCAATGGGCGGTGCCGGTCAAGATCGCGCTCTTTCGTCCGCGTGCCCGCATGGCTGATGTTGCAGAGGCTTTTTGGGCGCAGGTGCAGAAAAGCCATCGCGGCCTTTAGCTGGCTGCGGGCGCCGCGTAGCCCAGTGCCTGGGATAGAAGTTCGGCGGCCGAGAGCAGTTGCGGCACGATCTTGTCGTCGATCTCGCTCTGATCGGTCAGCGTCGAAGCGGCCGAAACATTGATCGAGGCAATGATATTGCCGCTGACATCGCGCAGGGCCGCGGCGGCGCTGGCGACACCGGCCTGAAAGCCACCGATGTGGACGACATAACCGCGCGCGCGGTCTTGCCGCAGTTGTTCAAGCAGTGTCGGCAGATCCGAGATGGTTCTCGGTCCCGCCGCATTGAGCGGGGTTTCGCGATAAAGCGCGATGACCTCGTCTTCGCTCATATGTGCGAGTAAGATGCGGCCCATGGTGGTGGCATAGGCTGGAAGGCGGCTACCGACATGCACGATGCTCGCAAGCCCTTGCCGGGTCGGCACACGCAACAGATAGACGACATCCTTGCCCTCGAGCACGCCGAGATGGGCCGACCAGCCCGTGCGGTCGCGCAGGACTTCCAGATGCGGCAGCGCCACCTGCACGAGATCGCGCGAGGCCAGATAGCCATAGCCGAGCCGCAGCACGGAAGGGCCGAGCGTGTAGCTGCGGGTTTCGGGCTGATGGTTGAGGAAGCCGAGTTCGGTCAAGGTATAAGCGATGCGGAACACCGCCGAACGGGTGACACCGACTGCATCGGCCAGTTCGCGCAGGGTCAGCCGTGGCCGCTCCGGCGAAAAAGCCAGCAGAACGGCCAGGCCGCGCACCAGGCCCGGCACGATATAGCGGTCGGTTTGTTCGCTCAGCAGCCGAGTGAGATCGGCGGCATCATCGAGGTGTTTGCCCATAAAACGCTATATCGCATATAAAACGATTTTTGGGTAGAGGTCATTCAGCATCAGCGGAGACACCAATGAACATCATGGTCCCGAACCCCAGCTCGCTCGAAGCCGAATTGCAGCGCAACGTCGGCCGGCATGTCGCCAAAGTGTTCGACTGGGATGCCTTTCCCAGCAACAGCGGCTTTCCCGATCTGTTGCGGGCGCAGATGCGCTACATCGGCGCCGGCGGCTCGCCGAAGGTCGGCGACACGTCGACGCTAAAGCCCGAACATTTCACCGTCAGCCTCATCTATAAGCCGGTCGGCAAATATGCCGCCTGCCATGCGCACGAGATCGAAGAGAGTTTCCTGATACTCGACGGCGTGCTGACCGTCGGCTGGGAACGCGATGGCGAAGTGGTCGAAGTTCGCCTTGGCCCGAAGGACATGATCCTCAACGCACGCGATGTCGGCCATGGTTTCCGCAACGACGGTGTCGAGCCGGTGCTGATGTCGATCAGCGTCGATGTCGGCAAGCCGCTGCCGCCGCGCTATCTCTATCACCCGAAGAACACGGCGCCGGAACTGGCGCGCAGCTTCGGCGCGGCGCCGGGCAAGACCTTGCCGTTCGATGTGGCCGGTTCGCATCCGCTGCAGAAGCAGATGGCGCAATATGTCATCCGCTACAGCGAACAGCCGACGCAGTGGGATCCGGCCGGTTTTACTCGCAAGGTTTATGTCGGGCCGGGCGGCGTTCAGTCTGACACCTGCCGCAAGGAAATGCTCGGCATTCCGGTCGGCGTTGGCGTGAAGCCCTACGCGCGCGACGTGGAAGACGCGTTCCTTGTGGTCGACGGCAGCCTGACGGTCGGTTGGGAAGAGAATGGCGTGAAGACCGAGGTGGAACTCGGACCGCGTGATCTCGTCCTCAATCCGGCGGGCCGGCGCCACTGGTTCCGCAACAACAGCGCCGGACCATGCAACGTCTGGTCGGTGATCGGCACCGAAAAGCCCGAGACGGTCGTTTTCGAACGCGCCTGATCATTTGAAGCCCGGCCGAAATTCAGCCGGGCTTTTTCGTCACAAGACGATGGTCTCGCCGATCCTGCGCGAAAGCCTCTGCATCATCGTCAGCGGAGAGTGTGGCGCGATCCATCGTTTAGCGTGACGCGGCCACGGCTCCCGCCTGCCGCTCGAGCAGGTTGAACGCGAAGTCGACGGCGGCGAGACGGATGGCTCTGCGGCTCAGTTCGCCGAAGCGTTGCTCGGAGTGAATGGTTTCGCCATTGCGGCGGGCCGCGGCGAAATGAACGAGGCCGACAGGCTTTTCGGCCGTGCCGCCGCCAGGGCCGGCGACGCCCGTGACGGCAACGGAGATGTCGGCTTTCGAATGAGCGAGGGCGCCTTCCGCCATGGCGATGGCGACAGGCTTGCTGACCGCGCCGTGCTTGGTGATCAGATCGACTGATACGCCGATCATCTCGTTCTTGCCGGCGTTGGAATACGTGACGAAGCCGCGTTCGACCACGTCGGAGGAGCCCGGGATTTCGGTGAGCAGTCCGGCGATCAGTCCGCCGGTGCAGGATTCAGCCGTGACCAATTGCAACTTGAGAGCACGGAACGTGTCGAGCAGGGCGGCTGCCCGTTCCATGCGCTTCTGTGAAAACGGCTGTTCCGACATGTAGGCTCCTCATCAAAGCGTTGAAAAGCTTTAGCAGAGCCTGCCAATGATGGAAATTATGGGGCCTATCGGACCGCGAAATCGAGCCGTTCGCACTGAAAATTAGCGCCACAGAGATGATAGTCGATGCAATGTCCGGCCTCGACCGTGATCGCGGCATCGACGCGACCGGCGGCGGTGAACAGCGCCGCAAAGCCATCGATCATGGATTGGTCTAACAGCCAAAGTTTCTCGCGCTCGCCCTGTCGATAATGGACCGGTACGCGAACCTTGGGAGCCAGAAGCGGCAGACGTTGCTGCCACCCTCCGGTGATATCTGTCAGTTCCGACCGGGGAACCGTCGTATTGGCGATGTGACTGGCTATCGGCATATCGGCGGCGAAAGTGCCCTCCGGGCCGAACATCACCTGATCCTTCATCGGCGTCGGTAGTTCGACGAAATACTGCTGCGGCAGATGCGCATAGTTTTCCGCGTGATCCGGCGGTGTTTTGAGGCCGACACCTGAAATAGCAATCCCGGTCAATGTCCACGATGGTTGGAGCGCAGCCATCGTCACCGTGATCGCGCCGCCAATGGAATGCCCGATAAGGAACACGGGGGCATCCGGTCGGCCAAGATCGCTCAGTAACTCGGGAACGCAGAAATTGAGATATTCGGCGTTCTTGTGAATGAGATCGGGCGCGTCATCGAGTGGCGTCGAGTGGCCATAGCCCGGTCGATCGACGGCGATGATGTCGAAGCCCTTGGCGAGCGCTTGATCGAGAAGGGAATAGTTCGGAACGTCGAAATAAGCGCTTGTATAGGTGCCACCGTGGATGGCGATTACGACCGGCCGCGATGCGGCCTCCGGCTTTGTCGACCGTGCGCGACGTCCAGCGAGCATGGTTCCAGTCTTCGTCGATATTTCGAAGAGTTGCACCGGGCTGTTCACGTTCAATCCTCCCATGATCGAATGAGAGGCGAGGGTATCAGGGCGATATTCGCGAGGAAGATGTCAGTTTTTTCCAACTGATGCCGTTCCAGTATCGCTGCTATTGATATCAGTTCTGCATCAACGCTGACGTTCTTTGCATTATACAAAATAATTTTCCGACCCATAAATGTCGCCAACACAGGCGGCGCGAAGCTGTTCGTCGGCGATGTTGCGAAACGAGGGGGAAATAATGGTCGGGACATTAACCTCGCGGCGTCACTTCATGATCAAAACGGCGGCTCTGACCATGATCGGAGGGAGCATCGCCTCGCCTGTCATGGCCGAGCAAACCTCTACCGCGCCGGGACGGACACTTCCGAAAGGCGGCAAGGGCTGGCGCGCGGAGGGGCTGCATGCGGGCGAAAAGCGCCTCTATGAAATGCCAACGACGGAGATGGTCATCATCTCGGATGGCGACGTCGTCTACGAATACGGCAATCCCAACAACGTCAGTTATCTGGCATCCTGCCGAAAGAGCATCCTGTCGATGCTGTTTGGGAAATATGTCGCCAATGGCACGATCAATCTCGACAAGACACTGGCTCAGCTCAACATCCAGGACAATGAGAAGCTCACCGAAACCGAACAGCAGGCGAAGGTGCGAGACCTGCTGATTTCCAGTTCAGGTGTCTATCATCCAGCGGGCAGTCCCGGTGGCGACGATAATAATCCCGAACGCGGCACCCATAAGCCCGGCACGTTCTTTCAGTACAACAATTGGGACTTCAACGTTCTCGGCGCCATTTTCGAGAAAGAAACCGGACGCACCGTCTTCGAGGCGCTTGAGAAGGACTTTGTCATTCCGCTTGGCCTGCAGGATTACGATCCGAAGCGCCAGCGCATGCTGGGCTATGGCGATCGCTCGCGTTACCTCGCGTATCACTTGTTCCTGTCACCGCGCGATATGGCGCGACTTGGCCAGCTCATGGTGCAAGACGGACAATGGAACGGGAAGCAGATTGTTCCCGCGGATTGGGTTCGCGAAAGCACCAAATTGCACGTGGCGCCTGCCGCCACGAAGATGAACGTCGGCTATGGCTATCTTTGGTGGATACCGCAAAACAAAGCGGAGGCGTGGCAGGGTTCCTATTGCGCCTTTGGCCATTTCGGCCAGCACATCCTTTGCCTGCCGGCCATCAAGACGGTGATCATCCATCGTCGGGCTATTTCGGATCAGTTCGCTATGGCGCGGAACAGCGGCGAAACCCTCTTTCAGCCGCCCAGCGTGGCGCACAGCAAATTCCTCGACGTTGCCGATACATTCGTGCAGGCGCGAGGCTAACGCGGCGTCCGATATCAAGCAGGCAAGCGAATGGTCGCCGAGGCCTGCGCGGCGATGCCCTCACGGCGGCCGGTGAAGCCCAGTTGTTCGGTGGTCGTTGCCTTCACCGATACGCGGTCGATCTCCAGGCTGCATATCTCGGCGATGGAACGGCGGAGGGCGTCGCGATGCGGACCGATCTTCGGCGCTTCGCAAATGATCGTTCCGTCGAGATGGGCGATCATGCCGCCGCGCTTGCGCACCAGGCTGACCGCATGTTCGAGGAAGATGCGCGAGGCAGCGCCGCGCCATTGCGGATCGGACGGCGGGAAGTGCGAGCCGATGTCGCCATCGGCCAAAGCGCCGAGCAGGGCATCGGTCAAAGCGTGCAACAGCACGTCGGCATCGGAGTGGCCGGTCAGCCCTTGGCTGTGTGGAATGGCGAGGCCGCCGAGGGTGACATGGTCGCCCGGGCCAAAGGCGTGAACGTCAAAACCGGTGCCGGTGCGGATGTCGGGCAGGGTGGCGAGCAGGCGGGTTTCAGCCAGGATGAAATCCTCTTTGGTGGTGAGCTTGATGTTGGCGGGGTCGCCGGGGAAGGTCGAAACTTCGTGGCCGGCCCAGAGCGCCACGGCGGCGTCGTCGGCGAGGTCAGTGATGCCAGCGGCTGCTGCTTTGAGGTGAGCGGCACGGATGAGCTCGAGTTCGAACACCTGGGGAGTCTGGACCGCACGGACGGTTGCCCGGTCGATGGAAGCGGTAATCTGACCGTTGGCGTCGACGCTGCGAAGGGCATCAGAGAAGGCCAAAGCAGGTATTGCAGCACCGCTTTTTTCAGCTGAAGCGATAGATGAAGATATTAATCTAAGATCTAAAAATGGCCGCGCAATATCATGAATAAAAACAATTATCTTGGATTCATTTTCTTCATCTATTGCTTTAAGTCCAGCCAGGACGCTTTGCTGGCGCGTGGCGCCGCCGGCGACGGGCGTGCTTAGGTGTTTGGCGTGTGACAGGCGCGCGGCGGCTTCGAACAGAGCCGCGTCGTCAGGATGGATGACCGGGTAGATTGTGGCGTCCGGCAGGGTGTCGGCCAGCGCGTTGAGGGTGCGGGTGGCGACGGGCAGGCCGGCCAGCGGCAGGTATTGTTTAGGCAGATCGAAGCCGGCGCGCGTGCCGCGCCCCGCCGCCACCAGAACCACTGCCGCTTTTGTCGCCATCGTCAGGTCACCTCGAATTGTCGGTCTGCGGTGTTTAACCGCTGTCGTCAATGAAGATTGTCGCTTGGTCAGGACGGCTGACTTGGTTATAATGTGGGCATGAACATTGATGCACAAAATTTGTGCAGCCCCTCCTTTCACGTCGGAAGCCTGCTTCTCGGCGGCCGCGCGCTGCTCGCGCCCATGTCCGGTGTCACGGATGTGGGGATGCGGCGCGTTGCCATGCGCTTTGGTGCCAGCGCTGTCGTTTCCGAAATGGTCGCCTCCGACGACTATGTGCGGGGCGACGAGGAAAGCCGTCTGCGCGCCGAGGGTGAGGGGGTGAAGCCTCACATCGTCCAGATCGCCGGATGCCAGCCCTATTGGATGGGCGAGGCAGCGCGGCTGGCCGAGGCCTCGGGCGCCGAGGCCGTCGACATCAACATGGGTTGCCCGGCCAAGCGGGTCACCGGCGGCTATGCCGGTTCGGCTCTTATGCGCGATCTCGATCTGGCTCTCGCTTTGGTCGAGGCGACGGTCGGCGCCGTGACCATTCCCGTCACCTTGAAGATGCGTTTGGGATGGGATGCCGACAGTCTGAACGCGCCGGAACTCGCCCGTCGCGCCGAGGCTGCCGGGGTGAAATTGATCACGGTGCACGGCCGCACCCGTCAGCAATTCTATAAGGGCCGCGCCGATTGGTCGGCCATCGCCCGCGTGCGCGAGGCCATTTCAGTGCCGCTCGTCGCCAATGGCGATTGCGAGGATCTGGCTGATGCGCGCGCGATGCTGGCGGCTTCCGGCGCCGATGCGATCATGATCGGCCGCAGTGCCGTCGGTCGTCCGTGGCTGGTCGGCGAAATCGCGGCGGGCCTGGCTGGCCGGGAGCCGCCTATGATCTCGGCCGAGGCGAAGGCCGCCGCGGCGGTGGAGCATCTGCAGACCTTGCTGGCGACCATGGGCTCATCGACCGGGTTGCGCCATGCCCGCAAACACCTTTCGGCCTATGCCCAGCACGCCGGCGCGCCCGAAGCGCTGCGGCTGCAACTGGTGACGACCGACAATGCCGCCGAGGCGGAAGAGCTTTTGTCGCGTGCGTTCGAGACGCCTCTCGTCGCTGCGGCTGCGTGAATGACGACCCTACGGATGAGCGATGGACGATAATATGATGGCCGATAGGGGATCGGGGCGGGCTGGGGCCTTCTCCGAACTGATCCTGAATGCCTTGCCTTACCCGGTGCTGTGCATCAACCGGGCGGGCCAGGTGCTCGACCTCAACAATGCCGCCGAACAGTTCTTCGAGCTGGGCGCGTCGCACCTCTTGCGCAGCAAGATCGCCGATCTGTTGCCGCCGCGCTCGCCGGTTCTGGCTTTGATTGACGACGTGCGTCGGCGCGGTTCAGTCGTGAACGAATATCGGGTCGAGATCGGGAACCCGCGCCTGGGGAATGAGCGGATTGTCGATATTCACGCCGGTCCGCTGAGCGATGATGATGAAAAAATAGTCATTATGCTGCAAGAACGGACAATCGCCGACAAGATGGACCGTCAGATGACCCATCGCGGCGCTGCCCGATCGATCACGGCATTGGGCGCTATGCTCGCCCACGAGATCAAAAACCCTCTTTCGGGCATCCGCGGCGCAGCGCAGCTCCTGGAAGCCGATCTGGAAGACCAGGATAGGGCGCTGACCCGGCTGATCTGCGACGAAACCGACCGGATCGTGAAGCTCGTCGACCGGATGGAAGCGTTTTCAGACGGCCGGCCGATCGAGCGGGACGCCGTCAATATTCATATGGTCTTCGATCACGTGAAACAGGTGGCGCAGGCTGGTTTTGCCCGTCACATCCGCTTTGTCGAGACGTTCGATCCTTCGCTGCCACCGGTTTTCGCCAATCGCGATCAATTGATCCAGGTTTTCCTGAATCTGGTGAAGAATGCCGCCGAAGCGATTGGCGAAAACGCCATCGATGGCGAGATCGAGCTGATGTCGGCTTATCGACCGGGGGTGCGCATCCGTGGCCAGGGCGCCGGGACGAGCGTGGCGCTGCCGCTGGAATTCTGCGTCCGGGACAATGGTCCTGGAATCGCTCCGGAAATTTCCGAACACCTGTTTGATCCGTTCGTGACCAACAAGGCCTCGGGAACTGGCCTCGGTCTTGCACTGGTAGCGAAAATCGTTCGGGATCACGGCGGGATCGTCGAATGCGATCCGCAGCCGCGCCGGACGACCTTCAGAGTCCTGATGCCAGTGTATGTGCAGCAGGACGGGCGACAATCCGAGCCTTAGTTGCGGGGCCCGGACTTATGAGGACAAGGCCTTCATGGCGACCGGGAATATCCTTGTAGCAGACGACGACACCGCCATCCGGACGGTGTTGAGCCAGGCCCTTTCGCGCGCCGGATATGAGGTGCGGGTGACGGGCAACGCGTCGACGTTATGGCGCTGGGTGCAGGCGGGCGAGGGCGATCTCGTCATCACCGACGTGGTGATGCCAGACGAGAACGCTTTCGATCTTTTACCGCGCATCAAGAAGATGCGCCCCGAACTGCCAATCATCGTGATGAGCGCGCAGAACACGTTCATGACCGCGATCCGCGCCTCCGAACGTGGTGCTTATGACTATCTGCCCAAGCCTTTCGATCTGAAAGATCTCGTTGCCATCGTCGGCCGGGCGATGAACGAGCCGAAGGCGAAGCCGACGCGCGAGGCGCCGGAAGAGATGGAAGGCATGCCGCTGGTGGGCCGCTCGCCCGCCATGCAGGAAATCTATCGCACCCTGGCGCGTCTGATGCAGACGGACCTGACGGTGATGATCAACGGTGAGTCCGGCACCGGCAAGGAACTGGTGGCGCGAGCGCTGCACGACTATGGCAAACGTCGCAACGGACCGTTCGTCGCCATCAATATGGCGGCGATCCCTCGTGATCTGATCGAAAGCGAATTGTTCGGTCACGAGCGCGGGGCGTTCACCGGCGCCAATGCCCGGTCTGTCGGGCGTTTCGAACAGGCCGAAGGTGGGACGCTGTTTCTCGACGAAATTGGCGACATGCCGATGGAAGCGCAGACGCGCTTGCTGCGTGTCTTGCAGCAGGGCGAATATACGACGGTGGGCGGACGCACGCCGATCAAGACCAATGTCCGCATCGTCGCAGCCACCAACAAAGACCTGCGCGTGCTCATTCAGCAGGGCTTGTTCCGCGAGGATCTGTTCTTCCGCCTTAACGTGGTGCCGCTGCGTCTGCCGCCGTTGCGCGAGCGGTCCGAGGACATCCCCGATCTTGTCCGGCACTTCTTCAAGCTCGCGGCCGCGCAGGGGCTGCCGCTGAAATCGGTGGATAATGCGGCCATCGAACGGCTGAAGCGGCATCGTTGGCCGGGCAATATCCGCGAACTGGAAAATCTGATCCGCCGCCTCACCGCGCTTTATCCGCAGGAAGTGATCGGCGAGCAGCTGGTCGAGGCGGAACTTGCCGTCGACGCGGTGCCGATGGAGCGGGGCGCTCCGGCCAATTCGGCCGCGCCAGCGCCGGCCTCCGCGCCCGACCGGGAACCGGAGCGTGGTCAGCGTCTGTCGATCGCCGCCGAACATTATCTGGCCGATCTGTTCAAGCAGCATGGCGACAACCTGCCGCCGGCGGGGCTCTATCATCGGATTCTGCGCGAAATCGAGGTGCCGCTGCTGACGGCTGCGCTCGCCGCCACCCGCGGCAACCAGATTAAGGCCGCCGATCTCCTCGGCCTCAATCGCAATACCTTGCGCAAGAAAATCCGCGATCTCGATATCCGGTTGCTGCGCGCCTCGCGGTAGTAAAGCAACAATCCGTGGAAATGCGGGGGCGGCCTGATTTGGTCGCCCCAAAGCCCTGATTTTGTCGCAATCCAGCAACACCGTTGCATTATTGCAACGAGCGCGATTTGATCGGCTCGTTGGAAGGCTGTGATTCTCCGTCGCCAGCTCCCCGCCGGCGAACTGCCTTGAGATTTTGCTGATTAATGACGGTGCAGCGGGAAACAGAACAGGTGATTGGCCCCGAGCGCCACGATCGACGGATCGTGAGCCGGCTCGGCGCCGTGGCGGTGTCGCTGGCGCTGATCTGCGCCCTGGCGACCCTGCTGATTTTCGCCGATTACACGCCGATTTCGCCGACGAACGAGGTGGTCGTCACGCTGCTTTTGACCAATGCGGCGTTGGTTTTTATCCTCATTCTGCTGCTGTTGGCCGAATTCTGGCGGCTGATCGCCGCCCGGCGCGCCCAGGCGGCCGGTTCCGGCGTCCACATTCGCATGGTCGCGCTGTTTTCCTGCATCGCCGCCTTTCCGGCGATTCTGATCGCCTTCGTCGGTTCGGTGACCTTGGATCGGACGCTCAATCCGGCCTTCCTCCAGGATGTGCGCGGCTTCATCCAGAACACGTCGGAAGTGGCGCGAGTGTTCCGGGAGGCGCAGTGTCGTTCGCTGCTTCAGGAAGCCAGTCTGACGGCGAGCGATCTCGACCGGGTCAATCCGCTCTACCAGAGCAACAAGGCGCTGTTTCACGACTTCTTCTCGGCGCGGGCCCGCACGCTGGGGTTCTCGACGGCGGTGATGATGCGGCGGGACGGCACCGTGACCGAATATGGCACCGCGCCGGATTCCCGCGTCGTGACGCCCGAGCCGACCGATTTCGACGACGCCGCCAAAGACGAGCCGCTCTGCCTGATCCTCGACGAAGGCAAGACCTTCGTGGCGCTGCGCAAGATGGAGAGCTTTCCCGACAGCTTCATCTACGTGGCGCGTGGCATCGATCCGCTGGCCAATGAATTCCCGGCGCAGGCGAACAATCTGAACACGCTCTACAACGCCTACGACGGCCATCGCCGCAATATTCAGATCGCTTTCGCCGCCATGTTTGTCACGGTGGCCTTGATCACGCTGTTATCCGCCACATGGCTCGGCCTGTCCTTCGCCAATCGGCTGGTGATGCCGATCCGCAGGCTGATCACCGCCACCGACCAGGTGTCGGAAGGCAATCTTTATGTCCAGGTGCCGGTCAATTCGCGCGATGGCGACCTCGGCCATTTGGGCGAAACCTTCAATAAGATGACGTCTGAACTGAGGTTGCAGCAGAACAGTCTCATCGCCGCCAGCAAGCTGAACGACGAACGGCGCGTCTTCACCGAGGCGGTGTTATCAGGCGTTCCGGCTGGCGTCATCGGTGTCGATGCAAGCGGAAATATCCTGGTGCTGAACTCCTATGCCATGCGCTTCATCGGCGATGGCCAGGAGGGTGACACCGCTGAGATTGTCGGCCAGCCGATCGCTCAGGTCGTTCCCGAGTTGGCCGATCTGGTGAACGCGGCGCTGAACAGTCCGCTGCGCAATTATCAAGGCCAGATCGCGATCAGCCGGCGCGGTCGCGAGCGCACGATCAACGTGCGTGTGACCTCGGAACAGAAGCAGGAAGGTGGCGGCAATCACGTCATCACGCTCGACGACATTACCGATCTGGTGACGGCGCAACGCACGTCCGCCTGGGCCGATGTGGCGCGTCGCATCGCGCACGAGATCAAGAATCCGCTGACCCCCATTCAGCTTTCGGCGGAACGTCTGCAACGCAAATATGGCAAGGTGATCGTCGAGGATCGCGCCGTGTTCGATCAATGCACAGCGACGATCGTCCGTCAGGTCGACGACATCAAGCGCATGGTCGATGAGTTTTCATCCTTCGCCCGCATGCCGAAGGCACGCTTGCAAGTGGACGATCTTGGCGAATGCGTGCGCCAGGTTCTTTTCCTGATGCGCGTCGGCAACCCCGACGTGGATTTGGTCGAGGAACTGCCAGCCCAACCGCTGAACGTGCATTTCGATCGCCGGCTGCTGTCGCAAGCACTGACCAATATCGTCAAGAATGCCACCGAAGGCATTGCCGCGATGGAAGAGAACAAGCCGGAGAAGCCGCGCATTCTCATTCGCCTGATGCGCGATGCCGACGATGTCATTTCCATCGACGTGATCGACAACGGCAAGGGCTTCCCGCGCGAGAATCGCCAGCGGCTGCTGGAGCCCTATATGACGACGCGCGCCGAAGGCACTGGCCTCGGCTTGCCGATCGTCGGCAAGATCATGGAAGACCATGGCGGCGGCATCGAATTGCTCGATGCGCCCGATGGCCCGGGCGCCTGGGTGCGCCTGTATTTCCGTGAAGGGGAGGCTGCGGCGAAATCAGAAGACTCAGGCGCGACGCGTGAAAAGACTCAGGCCGCACCATGACACAGCATTTTCAAAACGAACGGAACGATTATGCCCGCTGACATTTTGATCGTCGATGACGAGGCCGACATCCGTGAAGGTGTGTCCGGCATCCTGGAAGACGAAGGACATGGCACGCGCTCGGCCCGTAATTCTGATGAGGCGCTCGAGGCTATCGAAGCGCGCCGGCCGCAGCTTATTTTTCTGGATATCTGGATGCAGGGATCGCGCCTGGATGGCCTGCAATTGCTGCAGGTGATCAAGGAGCAGCATCCGAGTTTGCCGGTGGTGATGATTTCCGGCCACGGCAATATCGAGACCGCCGTGTCGGCGATCAAGCTCGGGGCTTACGATTTCATCGAGAAGCCATTCAAGGCCGATCGGCTGGTGCTGATCGCCGATCGCGCGCTGGAGAATTCGCGTCTGAAGCGCGAGTTGACGGACTTGCGGGCGCGCGCTGGCGCCACCAACCGGGTCGTCGGCAAGTCGTCGGTGATGAATCAACTGCGTCAGCAGATCGAGCGGGTCGCCGCCGCCAATTCCCGTATTCTCGTCACCGGTTCACCTGGGACGGGCAAGGAACTTGCCGCCCGCGTCATCCATGAAGCGTCCAATCGTTCGTCGGGACCGTTCGTCGCCATCAATGCCGCCAATATCATGCCGGATTCGATGGAAACGGAATTGTTCGGCATCGAGGGGGGCGATGGCCGCAGCCGCAAGATCGGTGCCTTGGAAGAAGCGCATGGCGGCACGCTCTATATCGACGAGATTGGCGACATGCCGCGCGAGACCCAGGGTAAAATCTTGCGCGTGCTGATCGACCAGAATTTTCAGCGTGTCGGCGGCTCCACCCGCGTCCATGTGGATGTGCGTATCGTGTCCTCGACGAGCCGTGATCTGAGCCTCGCCATCGCCCAGGGGGCGTTCCGCGAGGATCTGTTCCACCGGCTGGCGGTGGTGCCGCTGCGGGTGCCCTCGCTCAGCGAACGGCGCGAAGACATCGGCGAACTGGTCGAGTATTTTCTCGAGCAATTGGCCATTACCACGGGCATGCCGCGCCGGCGGATCGGGGCCGACGCCATGGCCATTCTCCAGTCTCATGACTGGCCGGGGAATATCCGGCAGCTCCGCAACAATGTGGAGCGGCTGATGATCCTGGCCACCGGCCGGCCGGAGGACGAGATCACCGCCGACATGCTGCCGGCCGAGATCGGCGCGCTGGTGCCGTCGACCCCGAACGGGGCGGGCGGCGAGAAGCTGATGGGCTTGCCGCTGCGCGATGCACGCGAGGTGTTCGAACGCGAATATCTGGTGGCGCAGATCAACCGTTTCGGCGGCAACATTTCACGCACAGCAGAGTTCATAGGGATGGAGCGCTCGGCGCTACACCGTAAATTGAAATCATTGGCAATCGAATGATGGTTAAGCTGTATACCAAGTGGCTGAAATAACAGGATTGCATCCAGAAACAATCATCGGGCACAGCTGCGGAAAATGCTTTTGGTGGAGCTTTTTCGGCGGGAATTCCGTCCAAAGAGAACTTGCGTTGTGAAACGGGCTGGGCCTTAACTCGAACATACGGGGAATGGCGTCGACACGATTCAGCGGTTGATCGTGGGGCGACATATCATGAAAGAGCAGGAGCGAAGGATATACAATGGCGGGAGAACGCGCACAAAACCTGCAAGACACGTTCCTAAACTATGTCCGGAAGAACAAAGTGCCGTTGACGATTTTCCTGGTCAACGGTGTGAAACTTCAGGGGGTCGTCAGCTGGTTCGATAATTTCTGCCTGCTGCTGCGCCGCGATGGCCATTCGCAGCTGGTCTACAAGCATGCGATTTCGACCATCATGCCCGGCGCGCCGATCCAGATGTTCGAGCAGGGCGAGGAAGGGGGCGGTTAGTCCTGAAGCGAGTTCAGTCCGAGTTACAGAGGGTCACGTTCGGCTCCAATACGAACGCCGAGACCAAGCACCGAGATCCCGACGCGCCGACCCGCGCTCTGGTGATCGGCCCCTATCTGAACGAGCGGAAAGTCGCCTTCGATCCGGCGACCGGCGTGCGGCCGCCTTCAGGGCGGTCGCCGGCGGCGCGTCTTGACGAGGCGGCGGGTCTTGCGCGCGCCATCGACCTTGACGTGGTCGCGGCCGAGATCGCCATGCTGTCGAAGCTGCGCCCAGCTACCTATATCGGTCTCGGCAAGGTCGAGGAATTCGCGGCTCTGGTCAAAGACCAGGATGTCGAGATCGTCATCGTCGATTGCGCCTTGTCGCCGGTGCAGCAGCGCAACCTCGAAAAAGAATTGCATGCCAAGGTCATCGACCGAACGGGTCTGATCCTCGAAATCTTTGGCCGCCGGGCCCGCACGCGCGAAGGTGCGCTGCAGGTGGAGCTGGCGCATCTTGCCTATCAACGCTCGCGCCTGGTGCGCTCCTGGACCCACTTGGAACGGCAGCGCGGCGGCTTCGGCTTTCTCGGCGGTCCTGGCGAAACCCAGATCGAGGCCGACCGTCGGCTCATCCAGGAACGCATCCTCAAGATCGAACGCGATCTGGAAGGCGTGAAGAAGACGCGCGGCCTGCATCGCGCCAAGCGCCAGGCCGTGCCTTACCCGGTGGTGGCGCTGGTCGGCTATACCAATGCCGGCAAGTCGACCCTGTTCAATCGCCTGACGCGGGCCGAAGTGCTCGCCAAGGACATGCTGTTTGCGACGCTCGATCCGACCTTGCGGGCGGTCGCCCTGCCGCATGGCGAAAAGATCATGCTGTCCGACACGGTCGGTTTCATTTCCGATCTGCCGACGCAGCTCGTCACCGCCTTCCGCGCCACGCTCGAAGAAGTGGTGGAAGCCGATCTGGTGTTGCATGTGCGCGACCTTTCCCACGAGGATACGGAAGCGCAGAGCGGCGACGTGGAACAGGTGTTGCGCGATCTGGGCATCGATCCCAATAACGGCCATTTCGTCGAGGTCTGGAACAAGATCGACCTGCTCGATCCTTCGCAAGCGGAGGCTTTGCGCACCAGCGTGTCGCGCCGTCCCGTGGAGGAGCGGCCCTTCGTGGTCTCAGCTCTGACGGGGGAAGGGGTCGAGGACTTATTGAATGGCATCGAGGCGCGGCTGTCGCGCGATCATGTCACCTTCGAATTGCGTCTTGGGCTGCAGGAACAGGATCAACTCGGCTGGATCTACGACAACATGCAGGTGCTGTCGCGCGACACCGACGAGGACGGTAACGTGCATTTCAAATTGCGCGTGGCGCCCGACATGATCGAGCGATTAGAGCGGCGTTTGCCGCAGGCGCGCCGTGTGACCGAACGGCGAAGCCGCCGTCGACCGGCCGCCGAATAATTCACTCCATCCGCGCCCGAAACAGGACGGCCGAAGCGGTCAATGTCACCGAGGCGATGATGACCAGTGGCCAGGTGTTGGACAGGACATCCAGGGCCGGCATGGCCTTGAGGAAAACGCCTTCGCTGACGATGAGGAAATGCTTGGGCGGATTGGCCTGCGCCAAGATCTGCAGCCAGCCCGGCATGTTGTCGACAGGGCTGGCATAGCCCGACAGCAAAGTGGCTGGCACCGTCACCAGGAACACGCCCAGAAAAGCCTGTTGCTGCGTCTGCGCCAAGGACGAGACCAGCATGCCGACGCCGACGAGCGCCAGCAGATAAAAGGTCAGCGCCAGATAGAACAATGGGACCGAGCCTGTCAGCGGCACGCCGAAGGCAAACGGGATCAAGATCAGATAGAGCGAGGCGTTGAACAGGCCGACCAGAAAAGGCGGCACCATTTTGCCGATCAGGATTTCATGGACGCGCAATGGCGAGACCATGAGCTGATCGAACGTACCCAGTTCACGTTCGCGCGCCACTGAGAGCGCCGTAATGCCAAGGCCGGAGACGGTGCTGATGATGACGATCAGCGCCGGCATGGTGAACCACAGATAATCGAGATTTGGATTGAACCAGTTGGTGAGGACCGACAGCGAGCGCGGGCTGGCTGAGGCCGGCGCCAAAGATGCGCCCATTTCACCGACAATGCGCTCGATATAGCCGGAGACGATCTGCGCGGCATTGGAGCGACGACCGTCGAAAACCGCTTGAATGGTGGCTGGGCGGCCGGCTTCGATATCGGCGCTGAACCGCTGGTCGATGGAGACGGCGACAATGACCCGCTGATTGTCGATGGCGCTGCGTAGCTCCTCCGGCGAACGGATCCAGACGAGGCCGCGAATATTGGGGCTGCCGGCCAGCCGTTGCACGAATTCCGTGCTCCATGCGCCGCTGTCGCGATTGTAGACGCCAACGTCGATGTTCTTGACTTCCAGCGTGGTGGCGAAGCCTAGAACGAACAATTGCACCAGCGGTGGCACCACCAGAATGACACGGGCCCTGGGATCGCGCAGGATCGCCCACATCTCCTTCACGATAAGCGCATAAATGCGGCCCCACACTAAGCAATCCTCCGGCGGGTCGCGCGGATGGCGAGCAGGAAGAAGAAAGCTCCGAAGCCAAGCAGGACCGCGATATTGCGCAGGAACAGCCCCCAGAGATCGCCGACCGCGAACACCGTTTGCAAGGGCGGAATGACATAGCGCGCCGGCACCACATAGGTGATGAGTTGGATGATGCGCGGCATGGACGTGATTTCAAACAGGAAGCCCGACAGCAGCATGGCCGGCAGGAAAGCCGAGAGGAGCGCGACCTGACTGGCGACGAACTGGTTCTTGGTGACGGCGGAGATGAGCAGCCCTTGGCCGAGTGCCGGCACCAGAAAGGCCGAAGCGATGGCAAGCAGGGCCAGAGCCGAACCGAGAAACGGCACGCCGAAAACGAAGATCGCGATCAGCGTGCAGATGGTCATCGAGCACAGGCCGAGGATGAAATAGGGGATGACCTTGGTGGCTAGAAATTCGGCCATGCCGATGGGTGTTGCCAGCAGAGCTTCCATGGTGCCGCGCTCCCATTCGCGCGCGACGACCAGGGCCGTCAGCAGCGTGCCGATCATCGTCATGACGATGGCGATCGAGCCGGGCACCAGGAAATAGCGGCTGGTCAATTCCGGGTTGAACCAGAAACGTTGGGCGAGGCTGATGGGCGGCAGCGGCTGCACGCCCCGTTCGTCGGCAAGGCCCGCCGCCCAACTGGCGCGAATGCCCTCGGCATAAGCGGCGACGAAGCCCGCCGTATTTGGCATCGAGCCATCGGTGATGACCTGGATTGAAGCTGGATCGCCGCGACTGTCGAGGCGGCGGCCAAAGTCGGGCGGAATGACGATGATGCCGCGAATGTTGCCGGCGACAAGATCGGCCTTCAGCGAAGCGACATCGCGGCTGCCTGTGACTTCGAACCAGCCGGAACGTTCATAAGCCGTGGCGAGGCTACGGGCCTGGGCGCTCGTATCCTGCAAGGCAAGACCGATCTTGACCCGCGCGGTATCGAGCGAGACGCCGTAGCCGAAGAGGAACAGCAGGATCATCGGCAGGACGAAAGCGATGAGAAAGGTCGAGGGATCGCGTACGATCTGCAATGTTTCCTTGACGAGGAGCGCGGTGAAGCGTTGCCGGTTGAAGGCGCTCATCAGGCGGCCTCCCGTTGCTTGTCGGACTCTTCGATCAAGGTGATGAAGGCGTCTTCCAGGGTCGGATCGTCAAGTCCGGCTTTCGCCGCCGCCTGCGTCTTGAGGTCGTCGGGCGTGCCGATGGCGATTTCCTCGCCGCGATAGATCAGCGCGATACGGTCGCAATATTCCGCCTCGTCCATGAAATGGGTGGTGACGAGCACGGTCACGCCATGTTCGACGAGGCCGTTGATGTGGGTCCAGAATTCGCGCCGCACGATGGGGTCGACGCCCGATGTCGGCTCGTCGAGAAACAGGACCGGCGGCTGATGCATGACGGCGCAGGCCAGCGCCAACCGCTGTTTGAAACCTAACGGCATGGTGCCGCTGTTGACGGAGAGATAGTCCTTGAGATGAAAAATCTCGACGACGCGTCCGATGGCTTCGCGCTGCCGCGTGCCAGTGAGACCATAGACGCCGGAAAAGAAATTGAGGTTCTGCTGGACGCTGAGATCGCCGTAGAGCGAGAATTTTTGCGCCATATAGCCAAGCGACTGGCGGGCCTCGGCGCGCGCCTTGCGCAGATCATGGCCCGCGACTTGGCCACCGCCGGAGGTTGGCGTCAGCAGGCCGCAGAGCATTTTGAACGTGGTCGACTTGCCGGCGCCGTTGGGGCCGAGCAAACCGAAGATCTGGCCGCGCGGCACCGAAAAGCTGATATTGCTGGCGGCGGTGAAAGCGCCGAACTGTTTGGTCAGGCGTTCGGCGACGATTGCCGGTTCCTGCGTCTGAGGAATGCTGCGATAGGCCTGGGCCAGTGCGCTGGTGCCCGGCGGCCCACCGCCTAAAATATCGACGAAAGCATCTTCGAAACGTGGCGCCGTCGCTTCGATCCGGCAATCCGCAGGGGCGCCGATGGCCGCAGGCCTAGGCGCGCCGACATCGGGCTTCATCACCAGGCGCAGCGATGCGCCCTGGATCGTGCCGTCGGTGACATCCTTGTCGTTGAGTGCGCGCTCCAGCAGCTTGCGGCGCCCGTCGGCACCGGCGAAGACGCGATAGACGCGCCCTTCGATGCGGCCGGTGAGGCGCGCCGGCTCGCCCGCATAGAGCAGCTTGCCTTCATTGAGCAGAAACACCGTGTCGCATTTCTCGGCTTCATCGAGATAGGCGGTCGACCAGAGCACGCCGATGCCTTCGCCGGCGAGATTGCGCACCATGGCCCAGAGCTCGCGTCGCGAGACCGGATCGACGCCAACGCCGGGTTCATCAAGCAGCAGCAGTTTTGGCGCCTTCACCATGGCGCAGGCGAGACCGAGCTTCTGCTTCATGCCACCCGAGAGCTTGCCGGCAAGCCGCGTGCGGAACCGCTCGAGATCGGTGAAAGCGAGCAGTTCGCGAAAACGGGCGTCTCTTTCGCTCGCCGGCAATCCTCTGAGATTGGCATAGAGCGAGAGGTTTTCGATGACGCTCAAATCCTCGTAGAGGCCGAAGCGCTGCGGCATATAGCCGATGGCGGCATGGTCGGCATCGACGGCTGGCAGGTTCTGCACGTCGACCGTGCCGCCATCGGGATCGAGCAGGCCGGCAAGCAGGCGGATCAATGTCGTCTTGCCGGCGCCATCGGGACCGACGAGGCCGGTCATGCGGCCGGCGACGATGTCGATGGAAACAGCGTCGAGGGCAGGAGGTCCATCCTTGGCGAAGCGCTTGGTGACTTCATGGGCCGTGGCGACGGGGCCGTCCATGTTACCGACCTCCATCTCACCGACCTCCCGGCCGCGCGTCCGGGATGGTGACGGTGACGGGCTGGCCTTGGCGCAGGGCATCGTCGGGATCGGTAACGATGATGCGCAGGCGGTAGACAAGATCGGTGCGCAGGCTTTCCGTCTGCACCGATTTCGGTGTGAATTCCGCCGTCGGCGAGATGAAGCCGATGGTGCCGCGATAGAGTTTTGGATTGCCGTCGCTTTTCACCCGCGCCTCCATGCCGGGCGAGATGCGGCCGAGATCGGGTTCCGACACATAGGCGCGCACACGCAGTGGCCGATCGATGGTGAGGGTGAAGACGGATTCGCCGGTTTGAACGATGGCACCAGGTTCGCGCGCCCGCGTCAGGATCGTCCCCGAGGATGGAGCCTTGAGCGTCGTATCGGCGAGGTCGGTCTGCGCCTTGTCGCGTTGCGCGACGGCGGCGGCATATTGCGCTTCCGCCGAAGCGACATCTTCCTTGCGGAAGCCGGCGCGCATCAGCGACAGCGATTGCTCGGCGGCGGCCAGGCGCGCCTGATCGGCCTTGAACTGCGCTTCGGAGAGATCGTACTGCGCCTGGCTGACCGTGCCGGTCTTGAAGAGCTGCGAGCGGCGCTCGAAATCCTGGCGGGTCTGCACCAGCGAAGCGCGTCGTTCGGCGACGCTCGCTTCAGCCTGGGCGATGTCCTGCGGCCGATTGCCGGCGCGGCGCTTGTCGCGTTCGGCACCGGCGACATCGACCTGCGCTTGCGCGGCATTCAGCGCATCGGTCAGCGGCTTGGGATCGAGTTGCGCCAGAACGGTTCCCGCTTCCACATGCGCGCCTTCCTCCACCGGCATGGCGGCAATGCGGCCGGGCACGCGGAAGCCGAGATCGACGGAACGGATATCGACATTGCCGTAGAGGGCGAGGGGCCCTCCAACCTGGGGCGCCAAGAGGCCGAAGCCATGGGTGATGTAAGCGGCGATGGCCAGCGCCGCGAGCAGCACGAGGATGATGAGCCGTGTTCTCATGGCAAGGTCCTCATGGCAGGTCTTCGATGTTGTTGGAGAGGATTGCCCGGCAGTGGGCATGAACCGCGCGGCGGATTTTTGCGGCGTGAACGGGATCAATGTCGTCCCATTCCATGAAACGCAGCGCGGTGGCGCGCGCGACGCGGAAGACAACGATCTGACCGAGAATGCTGACCACCTTGAGACGCGCGTCTTCTCGGCTCCAGCGGCCATTGCCGTAGTGCTCGACAAGCGCGATTACACGGCCGGCGACCCGATCGAAGATGTGCCGATAGAGAATTTGAAAGGCTTCGGTCGGCTCCATCTGCTCGCGCACGATGAAACGCGCCCAGGCCGCGCTCTGCGGATTGAGCATGAGGCCGAGCATACCGTCGACCACGGTGAGGATATGGGGGAGGGCTTCTTCGGGCTTGATCTTGTCGATCGAGGGAAGGAGAGCGAGGGCCGGACCCAGACCGCTTTCGATCTTTTCGGCAATGTGCCGGGCGGTGGCGAGATAGAGCCCTTCCTTGCCGCCATAGTGATAGGTGATCGACGACATGGCCGTGTCCGCCGCCGCGGCCAGAGCGCGGGTGCTGACGCCTTCGAGGCCCTTACGCCCGAAAAGGTCGACGGCCGTCTCCAGCAAGCGATCGTTGGTCGGGGCAGACAGGGGTTCTGACTTTTGGGGCTTCTTGCTCATGCCTGATGATTAATTCGTTCGAACGAACTAGTCAATGAATATGTCAGTTCCACACCTTGGAGCGGCGGCTTGCGGGAATATAAAATATTGTTATTACGATGGAATAAGAGATTTCTCAGGCCGCCGGAGCGCAAGTAGAGGGGCGAGCGATGGCGGTGGCTGATCGGCGTTTCCTCGCCGTGCCGATGCACGGAGCGTCATGAGGCCTGTTCCAGGCACTTCTCGTTCAAGCGCGTTCCAGCAGGCTCAGGACGAGCGTCACGCAGGCGGAAAAGGCAAGCAGTGATGCCAAGGGGATAACGATCGCTGTCCGGCGGAAGCCTTTGGCATTCAGCCCCATTGCAACAAAGGGAGCGAGCAGAACCATCGGAATGCCGGCGTAAAAGGACGCTTGATAGAGCAGCATGGCCCGATGTTTCGTCTGCGGGTCGGTGGGCCATTGCGCGAAGCCAAGCGCGAAAGGCGACATGTACCAGAGAAAACCGAAGACTATTCCAATGGCGATCATGGCGGCGATGTAGAGGCCGAACCAGAAACGGCCGGTTTGATCGATGGACTTGATCTTATGGCTCACGAGCCCGCCCGCTCGGCCGCCTTGGCTGCATTCCAGAGCGCATCCATTTCTTCGAGCGTGGCATCGGTGGGCTTGCGCCCCTGATCGCGCAAGGCGGCTTCGATGAAGGCGAAGCGGCGGGCGAATTTGGCGTTGGTCGTGCGCAACGACGCTTCCGGATCGGCATCGGCGTGGCGAGCCAGGTTGACGACGGCGAACAGGAGATCGCCGATCTCGGCTGCGACGGCGGACGCATCGCCAGCATCAAGCTCGGCGTCGATCTCGTCGCATTCCTCTCTGATCTTCGCGAGCACCTGACGTGCGTCGTTCCAATCGAAGCCGACGGCGCCAGCCTTCTGTTGCAATTTGAGCGCGCGGGTCAGCGCGGGCAGGGGTGTCGGCACGCCGTCGAGAACGCTGGCCGGTTTGTCGTCCGCCGCGAGACCAGCGACGGCACGCTCGCGCACGCGCAGAGCTTTTTCCTCGGCCTTGATCTCGGACCAAAGTTTTTTGACCGCATCCGGCGGAAGGTCGCGCGCGGCGCCGAAGACGTGCGGATGGCGGCGGATCATTTTAGCGGTGATGGCTTCGACCACGGCGGGAAAGTCGAAGGCGCCGCGTTCCTCGGCCATGCGGGCGTGGAACACCACCTGCAGCAACAGGTCGCCGAGTTCGTCCTTCAAATCGGCGAGGTCGCCTCGTTCGATCGCGTCGGCGACTTCATAGGCTTCTTCGATCGTATAAGGCGCGATCGAGGCGAAGTCCTGTTCGAGATCCCAAGGGCAACCGCCATCGGGACTGCGGAGCTGCGCCATGATGGCGAGAAGATCGGCGATATCACGCGAGGGTTTCATGCGAGGCGCTTGTGCTTTGACCGTGCGCTCTTCTCAAAGCAAAACGCGCCGCAGGGCAAGTGCGGCGCGTTGAATTTAATTGAAGCCTCAAGCGATCAGGCGAGACCGATCGACACAGCTTCACGGCCCTTCGGCGTTTCGACCACACGCATGGTCACCGCCTGGCCTTCGACCAGTTGGGTGATGCCGGCCGGACGCAGGGTCGAGATGTGCACGAACACATCCTTGCCGCCGTCATCGCTGGCGACGAAGCCGAAGCCCTTGGTCATGTCGAACCACTTGACCTTGCCGCCGAGTTCCACGGCCGTCGACGGATCGGGACCACGGCGTTGACCGCCGAAGCCACCACCACCGCCGCCACGGTCTCCGCCACCGCCACGCGGACCGTCGAACGAACGGGCCGGACGCGGGGACGTGTCTGCGGTTGACAGGTCGACCTCGAGCACGCGGGTCACCTGCATGCCCTTGGCGCCTTGCGCGGTCGTGACCTTCAGCTTGGCGCCCGGAGGCACGGTCTCATAACCGGCAGCCTGGAGCTGGCCGATATGCAGGAACGCATCGCCGGACCCGTTGCCGAGCTCGACGAAACCAAAGCCTTTGTCGCCCTTGAACCATTTCACAGTGGCGTCGACTGTCGGGGGAGCTACGCCACCGAAGTCCGGGGGCGGGAACGGCGAGCCGCCGCCGAACTGTGATCTCGGCTGACGCATCGGCGGAAAATCCATCGGTCCGTCATCGTCAAAGCCCCGCCGCCTGGGTCTAAAATCCTTACCTTTGCTCATCGTGTTCTCGTCAGTCTCCGCCAAACAGGCCGCCAGCCTGTGATTTCGTAAGCGCGCGAGCCGACGCTCGGTCGAAACGGGTGTTTCGAACCGCTGGTTCTGCATCATGCGGGTCAATTGCGTGACCGCGAAAATGTGTTGTCAAAACCGGACCTGCCGCGCCTACGAAACATGAGTGTAGCAGGCCCCTTTGAATTCCGCCATCTGTCCACAATAATTATTTTGCTCTACGGGGTTCCGCGACACAAAATATTCGCATTCCGGGGAATGTCTTCGACGAACGATGCAAGGCCATCTGATACGGGCGTCGGTGCAAAAGCGCGTGTTTACGGTGCAATCCTCGTCGTTTTATGGCGCGGCACGGCGGGCGGGCTCAAGTGAGGACGCTCGGCCGAACTCAGTTCGTTGCCTAACAATGCAGGTCGCCGTTGGGGCCTAACATTCTCTTGTCATTGACTTGGCCCTATGGCGCCGAATCAAACCCGGTGCAAAGCTGTTAAGTCATTGGGCGGGCCCAATATATTGAAAAATCGTGGATTTTGACCGTTGGAATTCTTATAAGCTAAATATATGGGTTATTGATTTTATGAGTTTGGTGAGCTAGCAGACCGGGGCGCCTTACAGGGAGGAGCCCTAATGAAATTCGTTCACGCCGTTTGTGCTGTTGTCTTATCCGCCGCCGTCTGCCTGCCGACCCAGGCGCAGAATTTTCCCGATCGCCCGATCAAGCTGGTGGTGCCGTTCGCGGCTGGCGGCGTGGTCGATATTTCTGGACGTATGATCGCCAAATCCTTGGCTTCGCAGCTCGGCAAGCCGGTCGTGGTGGAAAACAAGCCCGGCGGCTTTGGCATGATCGCGGCGGAAAGCGTCGCGAAAGCCACGCCCGATGGCTACACGCTGCTCATCGATGCGCAGGGGCTCGTCATGAATCCGAGCCTGCGCAAGGCGCCCTATGATCCCTTGGCCGATCTCGAACCGGTCGGGCAGATCATGAGCATGCCCTTCACCGTTGGCGTGAATCCGAAGCTCGGGTTGAACAGCCTGCAAGACCTGGTTGCCTATGCCAAGAAGAACCCGGGCAAGCTCAACGCGGCGTCGTCAGGCACGTCTTCCCAGCTCGCGGTGGCGCTGTTCGGCCTGAAAACCGGCATCGATTTCCAGGTGATCTCCTATCAAGGCGCGGCGCCGGCCGCGACGGCGGTGATCAGCGGCGAAAGCGACTTCATCGTTCTGGACCTGGCCAATCTCTCCCAACACATCACATCGGGTGGCGTGAAAGGATTGGCCGTCACCGGCGATACGCGCGTCGAAGGCTTCCCGGATATTCCGACCGTGACCGAACTGGGCATGCCGGACTTCGACATCACCAGCTGGTTCGCCGTGTTCCGCCCGAAGAAGGTGCCGGCTGACGTAGCCGCTCTTCTCGAAAAGGCTTTCACCAACGCCGTGCAATCGGAAGAGATGCAGCGCTACATTCGCGAGCGGAGCGCCCGGCCGAGCAAATTGGACCGCGCAAAATTCTCCGAAGCCTATGCCAACGAGGTCGCCCTGTGGGCGCGTGTCGTGCGCGAGGCGAACATCAAGGCGGATTGATCCGCCTTCGCCATCCCAAGATCACCAAGAGCTGCTCGCAACCGGGCAGGGCTGCCGGGGAGCGAGCCGATCATGTCAAATATTCTCACGCGCGCCTTGCGCACCACCGACGGTCAATCGGGACTGGTCTTCATGGCCGTCGGCTCGATCGCCGTCGTCGGCGCATGGCAATATCCAATCGGGACGCTCGCCCGTATGGGGCCGGGTTTTTTCCCACTGTGTCTCGGCGTGATGCTGATCGCCGTCGGATTGATCAGTCTGTTTGGATCGCTCCGCTCGGACGACGTGATCGCCGAGCCAGTTTCGGTTCGCGCGCTGATCGTGATCACGCTGGCCGTCGTGGTGTCGGCGCTGCTGCTGCTCAAGGCGGGGCTCCTGGTCGCCATTCCCGCGCTGGTCATCATCTCCGCTTTCGCCTCCTCCAGCGTGAAATGGCTGCCCTTGCTGGTCACGACCGTGGTGCTGACGGCGCTTGCCTATGGCGTGTTCGTTTGGGGGCTGAATATGCAAATCCCGCTCGTGTGGTGGTGAGACATGGACATTCTCGCCAATCTCGAACTTGGTTTCGGCGTCTCCCTCAGCCTTGGCAATCTCTTCTATTGCTTCGTCGGCGTTCTGTTGGGCACGGCGATCGGCGTATTGCCTGGTCTTGGGCCCATGGCGACGATCGCCATGCTGCTGCCGATGACCTATGCGCTCGATCCGATCACCGCACTCATCATGCTGGCTGGCATTTATTATGGCGCCCAGTATGGCGGATCGACCACCGCCATACTGATCAATCTGCCGGGCGAGGCCTCGGCGGTGGTGACCGCCATCGACGGCCATAAAATGGCACAACAAGGCAGGGCGGGTGTCGCGCTGGCCGTGGCAGCTCTGGCCTCGCTTTTTGCCGGCACGATTTCAACCGGCGTCATCGCCGGTTTTTCGCCCATCCTCGCGTCGCTCGCCTTGTCGTTCCGCTCGCCTGAATATTTCTCGCTGATGATTTTGGGGCTGATCGCCGCCGTCATCCTGGCGCATGGGCCAATCCTGCGCGCCGTGGCCATGGTGCTGATCGGCCTGCTGCTCGGCTGTATCGGCGTTGACGTGAATTCCGGTGTGGCGCGTTTCACCTTCGGTGCTCTGGAACTGAGTTCGGGCATCGATTTCGTCGCCATTTCCATGGGCATTTTTGCTTTCGCTGAGATCATCGCCCATGTCCGCGACAAGACCAGGGGAAGCCCTAAACTCTATGAGGTGACCAGCCTGTGGCCGACCCGACAGGACGTGAAGCGTTCCGCGCCGGCGGCCGTACGCGGCACGTTGTTGGGATCGCTCCTCGGGCTGATGCCGGGCGGCGGAGCGACGTTGGCCTCTTTCTCCGCCTATTCGGTGGAGAAACGCGCGTCCAAGCGACCGCAGGAGTTCGGGCAGGGCGCCATCGAGGGCGTGGCCGGCCCGGAAGCGGCCAACAATGCCGCCGCGCAGACCTCGTTCATTCCAATGCTCACCTTGGGCATCCCGGCCAATGGCGTGATGGCGCTGATGATGGGCGCCATGATGATCCACAATATCGCGCCGGGGCCGCAGATCCTGACCCAGAACACGCAATTGTTCTGGGCGCTTGTCACCTCTATGTGGATCGGCAATTTCATGCTGATCGTGCTCAACCTGCCGATGGTGGGGCTGTGGGTGAAGCTGATCTCCATCCCCTATCGTTATCTCTATCCGGCCATTTTGGTCTTCTGCGTCATCGGCATTTTCAGCATCGACAACCAGACGTTCCAGATTTTCGTCGCCGCCGGGCTTGGGGTGGCCGGCTATTTCCTCGCGCGGTTGAAATGCGAGATGGCGCCGCTGCTGCTTGGCTTCGTTCTGGGCCCGATGCTGGAAGAAAACTTCCGCCGCTCGATGCAGATTTCGCGTGGCAGTTTGAGCATATTCGTCACCCAGCCGATTTCCGCCTGCGTGCTGGCCGTGGCACTCGTGCTGCTGATCGTTGTCCTGTCGCCCCGGATGCGCCGCAAGCGGGAGGATGTTTTCGCCGAATCCTGATCGTATAAAGGCTTCGTGGATCTTAGACCTCGGAGCCTCGTCATCGACGCCAATCTGCCGCCACAGGCGCTGGATTTCATTCAGACGCATTTTCCGGTGCTGCCGGTGCCAACCGTGCCGGAGATCAGACTGCATAAGGCTGGGCCAAAAAGCGGTCTGTGGCGTCTCGCCGAGATGGACCCGCAGTTTGGCACGCCCTATTGGGCGCATCACTGGGGCGGGGGCCTGGCGCTGGCGCGCTACATCCTCGATCATCCCGAAACCGTCGCTGGCCGCGCCGTGCTGGATCTGGGGGCTGGATCGGGCCTCGTCGGAATCGCGGCGGCCAGGGCTGGCGCACGAACAGTGACCTGCGCCGACACGGACGCCTATGCCGTAGCGATGGTGCGGTTGAACGCCGCCATCAACGGCGTGCGCATTGCCGCCGTCCTGGGAGATCTGACGGCCGGCGCGCCGCCAGAGGTCGAGACCGTTCTTGTCGGCGATCTTTTCTACGAGCGTGACCTGGCGCGGCGCGTCACGGTCTTTCTCGATCGCTGCCTGGCCGCCGATATCGACGTGCTGATCGGCGATCCCTGGCGGGCCTTTCTGCCGCAGAAGCGGTTGCGTCTCGTAGCGGAATATCTAGGACCGGATTTCGGCGATGGCGGTGGCACCGCGCATCGCAGCAATGCGGTGTTCGCCTTCACGGCCGAAGCGCGCGACCTTACTCGATGAAACGGCCGCGCAGTTCTTCGAACTTCTGGGTCTGATCGGCCAAGAGCTCGCGGTTTTCATCCCGGCCCATGAAGACTTTGAACATCACATGGCCATCGATGTTCAAAAACTGGACCGACAGCGAACGCCGTCCGAAGAAAAGCCGGTCGACGAACGCGATGGCTTTGCAACGATCGGCACGAATGTGCCCGCTGATGGGCGATTGGCCATGGACATTGAAATAGCCGCGGCCGCTGCTGCCGGGGGGCAGGGTGCCTTTCGTCTCGAAGACGCCATCGGCGGAATGGACGATGAAGACGATCGGGCCGAATGTGGTGAGATGCGACCACACATCCTCGAAACCATCGCCCGGGGCGAACGCGACTTGCTCCTTCGGCAAGGCCTCCAGGACAGTCCGCATGGTGACGCCGCACGTTTCCGCAACGCTCTCAAGAACACCATCCGGCCGGGCCGCGATGGCCTCTTTGACGCGCCGCGTCTGCTCTTCAGCGATCGATAGAGACAGCACGGTCATCGCACGGTCTCGGGTTGCTTCGGCGCGTGGGCTTCCAATTGCTGGATGACATCGAAGCCTTCGAATTCCGGATGGCCGATGATCGTCGGCTGGCTGTTGCCCGCCCGCTTGTGGGAGGCCGCGAACTGGGCGGATTGCACCCAGGCGTCGAAATGCTGCCGCGTCCGCCACAGCGTATAAGACGAGAACAGGACGTGGTCCGGCTTCTCAGCGCCACGCAGGAGCTGAAACGTCATGAAGCCTTCCATCTCGTGCAGGTAGGATTCCCGCTTGAGCCACGTCGCTTCAAAGTCGTTCGCGCGCTCTGGAATGACGCGGAATCTGTTCATGGCAACGAACATGTTTTTCTCCCTTGTTTGTCTTACCAGCGGACAGTCGCGTTGAGCGCGAATGTGCGGCCCGGCGCGCGGTAGAGTTCGAGGATGGGGTTGGTTGCCAGCAATCCACGAACGTCCTGCGCCACGAAATATCTCTGGTTGAAGATATTGTAGACGTTGAAGTTGAACGAGATATTCGGCGTCGGATTGTAGAATAGCGTGAAGTCGGTAGTGGTCCAACCCTGCGGCTTGTAGATCGCTGCCGCACTTACCCGGTTCTTGGCGCCGGCGAAACGTTGGCGAACCTCGGCTCCCCAAAGTGTCGAAGGCTCGTAGCGGACGCCGACAAGACCGGTGATCGGATCGACGGAGTCGATCGGCATGCCGGTGGAGGTGTCGCGACCCTGCTGGAATGCCACATTGGCGAACAGCGACCAATCGGTCGAGACCTTCAACGTCCCCTTGCCCTCGAAGCCCCAAATGGTGACGCGCGGCAGGTTCTTATACTGGAACTGCTGCAGGCCGCCTGGCGAGACGCCGAGCAAGACGGATTCGATGAAGTTCTGATAGACGTTGTAGAAGGCGTTGACCTGGAAGCTCGATCCATTGTCGAAGCGGCCGCGCAGACCAGCCTCGAACCCGTCGCTGGTTTCGGGTTTCAGCGAGAAGTTCGGCAAGATCTGATAGCCGAAGGCCGGGTTCGAATAGGCGAAGTTCGCGTTGTCATAAGGCGGCGCACGGAAACCGCGCGCATACTGGCCATAGAGCCGGTACTGATCCGTCAGATCATAGGTGAGGCCGAACTTCGGCGAGAGCGCGACTGTGTTGAGCCTATCGACCTTGAAGTTCGCTAGGTTGGAATTGGCGAAAGCCTGATCCGGTTTCGGCGTCAACTTCAAATAGTCGGCGCGCAAAGCCGGAATGAAGCGCCAGCGGCCCCAAGAGATGGTGTCCTGGAGATAGGCTGCCATCTGCAATGTTTCCGTGTCAGGAAAATTCTTGTTCGGAAACATTTCGAGGCCGACAAAGCGCGTCGTCGTACCGGTGAGGAGGTTGGTCTCCGTGCGGTCGCGGGGGCGGGCGGTCGTCGTATAGTCGATGGAGGCGCCGTAGATGAACTTGTGGTTCCAGTCGCCCCAGTTGCGCTGCGCCTCCAGCTGCACTTCGGCGCCGTAAATCTTCTGTTTGAAGTCGAAGTCCGAGAAGCGGTAGCGGTTCGGGATCAGTGATGGCGCGCCGGTGACGCGACCCTGGCGCGTCAGCTCCTGACGATCGACCTCGGTGTAATAGGCCATGGTCTTCACGTGGTCAGCGATGGCCCAGGAGACGGGCAGCGACCAGTCGAAGCTGATGCGCGGACGGATGGTGCGATCCTCGCCGCGCGATCCCAAGACCGCCGAGCTGAGTTCGGTGAGAAGATTGGTGTCGAGCGTTTTATGGGTCAGTTCGGCCGTCAGGCGGAACCGTCCCCATTCGCCCGCGTCATAGATCATCTTTCCGAGCACGCTATGGGCCGTGTAGTTCTGCGGATTGGCCTTGCGATAGGTGTTCGGTGTGACCTCGTGGCCGTTGCGATGGGTGTAGATCAGCAAGGTTTCGAGTTGGCCGACCTTGCCTGCGCCGGTCACGGTCTGAGCGAATGAGCGATCGGTCGAGTCATAAGCCACTTTGCCGCTGACGAACCAATTGCGTTGGTTGAACGACAAATAGTCGGCCGGGTCTTTCGTCACATAGGAGACAACGCCGCCGAGAGCGTCGCTGCCATAGAGCGCGGAAGCGGGACCGCGGATGATTTCCACCTGCTTGAGCGTGTCGAAATCGACGAAGTCGCGCGTATAGGTGCCGGCGCCATAGTTGGAGCTTGGAAAGTCGGGAATCTTGATGCCGTCGACCTGCAGGCGAACACGGTTTTCGCCGATGCCGCGAATGACATAGTTCGTCGAACCGGTTCGCGACGGCTGGTTGCCGACGGAAACGCCCGGTTCGTCGCGCACGAGATCGCGCGGCGACTGAATGTTCTTCTGATCCAATTCGGTGCGTTCGCGAACCGACACGGTGGCCGGCGTATCATAGATCTTGGTTGGACCGCGTTCCGCCGAGACGGTGATCTCGTCGAGTTCGGTGAGCGGTGCTCCAGTGTTTTGCGATTGTGCCGCGACCGATGTCGCGGACAGACAGGTCGCCACGGCCACGAGCCATTTTCCCGTCTCTCTCTTCATACCTCTAGCCCCTTGCCGGAACAGCGAGCAGCGCATTGCCCGCGAAATGTCAGCCTTGGGCCTCAAGATCAGAACAAGTATTTTGAGTCAATAAATCCTGAAAACATTGAATTTATACGAATTATAAGAAGCATTATATTTGATTTCAATAATTCTAAACTGATAAAGCCGGCTGGTATTCTTGGCTTGAATTTTCTAAGGAACGGAGAGGGTGACGACGGGGATTTGCGGACAGGACCTATGAAGCTCGGTGCAATCAAAGGCGCGCTTGCGTCCCTCGTATTTCTGAACGCCGGTATGCTTGCTCATGCCGAGCGGCCAACGCGGCTTGTTTCGCTTGGCAGTTCGAACACGGAGATCATCTACGCGCTCGAAGCTGCTGATGCGGTGGTGGGTGTCGATTCCACCAGCCTCCTGCCGCCGCAAGCGCTCGCGACCAAGGCCAATGTCGGCTATCTCAGGGCTCTGTCGGCTGAGGGCTTGATGGCGCTTCGTCCCGACGTGGTGTTGACCTCGGCGGGGGCGGGGCCGCCGGAGGTTTTGGAAAACCTGCGCCGGGCCGGCATCAAGATCGTTAATTTGGACGATGTCGCGAGTGCCGAGTCGCTGCTCCACAGGATCGACGCCATCGGACAACTGGTCGAACGGGAGAGTGCGGCGCAGCGTCTGCATGCGGATGTCGCCCAGCGCTTCGACAGCCTGACGGCGAGTGTCGCGAAAATTGCCAATCGCAAGCGGGTTCTTCTCGTTCTGGGCATGCAGAGCGGGCGGGCCATGGTGGCCGGCCAGAAGACCGCCGCCGATGCGATGATCAATCTCGCCGGTGCGGTGAATGCCGGGAGCGGCATGGATGGGTATAAGCCGATGAGCGACGAAGCCATCGTCGCTGCCGCGCCCGATGTGATCATCTGGGTGCACCGGCCCGGCGAAGACGTAGTGAAGGATGTCTTCGCGCTGCCGGCTTTCGCCACCACGCCAGCGGCTGCGACCAAAGCCATTGTGCACATGGACGCGGTTTACCTGCTGGGATTTGGCCCGAGCGCGCCCGACGCGGCGAAGGATTTGATGCGGCAGATCTATGGGGACGGGGCAGTTGCGAAATGACGGCCTATGCCGCCGTGACTGAAATCGCGCCTCTTCATCAACGACGTACCCGCCTCGTCACTTATGCCGGTGTGCTCGCGGCGGTACTCCTGATTTTCTCGGTGGTGGTGGCATTGGCGACGGGACCCGTCGCCATCCCCGTCGGCAGACTGCTGACGCTCGCGGTCTCCTGGATGACGGGCGAAACCGATGCGTCCATGGCGCGCGACTGGCTCGTGCTGATGAACATCCGCCTGCCGCGCGTCCTGCTCGGCCTTTTGCTGGGCGGCGGCTTGTCCGTGGCAGGCGCTATCATGCAGGGGCTTTTCCGCAATCCGCTCGCTGATCCCGCCATTGTCGGCGTGTCCAGCGGCGCGGCTTTCGCGGCGGCCGCGACGATCGTTCTGGGCGATCGCTTGCTGCCGCTTTCACCTATGATGATGCAGGGCTTCGTTCTGCCCTTCGCCGCTTTCCTTGGCAGTCTTCTTGTCGCCGCCGCGCTCTATGTCATATCGACCCGCGACGGGCAGACGTCGACGACGACCATGTTGCTGGCCGGCATTGCGGTTTCGGCCCTGGCTGCGTCGGGGATCGGCCTACTGATTTACATCAGCGACGATCGCCAGCTCCGCGACATTACCTTCTGGACGATGGGCAGTCTGGGCGGCGCCAATTGGTGGAAAGTGTCGATCGCCGTCCCGGTCATGATCCTCCTGCTCGTCGCCTCGAAATTCCTTGCCAGCGGCTTGAACGCGCTCGCTCTGGGCGAGGCTGCCGCTTTCCACATGGGTCACCGCGTTCAATTGATCAAAGTGGTGTCGATTGTGCTGATCGGTCTTGCGACGGGGGTCGGCGTCGCCGCAGCGGGCGTGATCAGCTTCGTCGGCATTGTCGTGCCGCATCTGGTGCGATTGGCGATCGGTCCCGACTACCGCAGCCTGCTGCCGATTTCGGCGCTGCTCGGCGCCAGTCTGCTGGTCGCGGCCGATGCTTGCGCGCGGACGATCGTCGCGCCGGCGGATCTGCCCATCGGTATTCTCACCGCTTTGGTGGGCGCGCCCTTCTTCCTCTGGCTGCTTCTGCGCCGCGAAAGAGCGATCTGACCATGATCATCGAGGCAGAACGGCTCTGCTACGCGGTGCGCGGCAAGACGATCGTCGAAAACGTTTCTTTGTCGATCGACCGGGGCGAACTGGTCGTCGTTCTCGGCCCCAACGGAGCGGGAAAAACCACGCTGCTGCGAATGTTGACGGGCGAATATAAGCCGACGTTCGGTGTGGCCCGTCTGTTAGGCACTTCGATTGGCGATTTCGCGCCGATCGAACTGGCGCGCCGGCGCTCGGTGATGACCCAGGCCTCACACCTCATGTTTCCCTATAGCGTTTTGGAGGTCATCGGTTTCGGTCTTCATGCGGCCAATCAACTGGCGCCGCAAACCGCGACGGCCGTTGAGCGGGCGATCGATCTCGCCGACGTGCGCCATCTGATCGACAGAAACTATCAGACCCTGTCGGGCGGCGAACAACAGCGCGTGCAGTTTGCCCGGGCGGTCTGTCAGATCATCGCCTGCCGGGAGGAGGGGATCGGGCAGGTGCTCTTGCTGGACGAGCCCACGTCGAACCTCGACCTCAAACATCAGATCATGGTCATGAGCGCCGCCCGCGCGCTGTGTCGCGAAGGGGTGGCCGTATGTGCTGTACTGCACGACGTCAATCTGGCGGCCGCCTGCGCCGATAAAATCGTCATGATGAAAAATGGACGGGTACAACAGAGTGCACGCCCGGCCGAAGCCATCACGCCGGCAACGATGCGGGAGACATTCGATATCGACCTGACGGTTCTTCAATCCGAGGCGAACGCGCGCCCTTATATCGTGCCGGACTATGGCTCGATCGGCCGGTTTGAGTTGGGCTGACCGACTTCGACCGGTTTTAAGCGGCCAGGCGCTCGCGCAGATGGGCAGGGCGAACCCTTTCGGAGGATCGCGACACTTGATACTCCCTTGGCGGGGCTTCGTGGCGGATCTTCCGGTGCGGCAAGGGGTAGGGGCGATCTGACGATGAAAGAGGGCGCAGACGAGTTCGAGGCCGCCAAACTGCGGCCGATGCACTATTTTACGATCGCGGCTTGTGCTTTTGGCTTCAGCTTCGATATGGCGGAGTTCGCCATCGGCGCCATCATGTCGACGATCTTTGCGGCGCCGCCTTATTCGGTAGAGCCGGGTAAGCTGTCTTGGCTTCTGTCGTCGGTTTTCATCGGTGCGATTTTCGGCGCCGCTTTTTCCGGCTGGCTTGCTGACAGATACGGTCGCCGTCGGGTCTTGCTGCTGATCCTCGGCGTCATCGTGATCACCTCGGGGCTGGCGGCGGTCAGCCCGAATATCGAAGCTCTCATCGTCATACGCCTGCTCTCCGGCCTGGCGCTCGGCGCCTATCCGCCACTCATGACGACCTATCTGGCCGACGTTCTTCCCGCGCATGCGCGGGGACCCGCCATGATGACGACAGTCGCCGTTGCTGCTCTTGGGCCATTTGCCATGACTTTTGCCATCTCCTGGCTGGCGCCCCTTCAACCCCTTGGCATTGAAGCCTGGCGTTGGGCCTTTATCATCGGCGTCGTGGTTGGCATCCCTTGCCTTTCCATGTTCGTGAAGCTGGTGGAGTCGCCGCGCTGGCTTGCCGCGAATGGCCGAATGGACGAGGCGAGGGCGGCTCTTCGCGTCCTCGATCCGGCGGCAGTCGATGCGCCGCAGGACACCTCCACCGTTCAATCGGTTTCCGTGCCTCCCGCACAAGGGCAAGACCTGATGGTGCGGCGGCTGGTCTTCCTGGTGCTGCTGTTTTTCTTCACGCCCTGGTCGACCCTTGGCTTTCCGCTGCTGTTGGGCGTGGTTCTGGTGGAAAAGGGATTTACGGTCGAAAAGTCGCTGCTCTTCGTCGGCCTGTCGAATCTGGGCCCGGTGCTGGGCGCATTGGCGGTTGGCTTTGGGGTCGACAAGGTCGAACGTAAGACTGTCCTGGTTTTGTGTGCCTTGCTGCTGATGGCTCTGGGCCTGCTCTTCGGGATGCAGAACAATGCGGGCGTTCTCGTTTCCGCCGGCATCGCCTTCAATCTTCTGAGCGCCATCTTCGTCCCGGTTCTGGTTCTCTACGCGGCGGAGATCGTGCCGACGGCTCAGCGGGCACGCGCCACGTCATGGGCGTGGGCGGCGAGGGGCATCGGCGCCTCGTTGGCACCGCTGCTGTTGGTGCCTCTGCTCAAGACATGGGGCTCGCTGACCATGTTCTCGGTCATTTCAGCCACCCTGGTCGGCTTCATCCTGCTGCTTCTTCTGGGGCCGCGCGGCGCGGCGGGACAGGCGATACGGTAGGCGCCCAAACGGTTCCTCAGTCGGCTATCGACCGAATGACCCGGGCGGGATTGCCGCCCACGAGGGTATTCGGCGGCACGTTTTTGGTGACGACCGAACCGGCCGCGACGACCGAATTTTCGCCCACAGTGACGCCGCCGATGATGATCGCGCCGGCGGCGATCCAGACGTTTCGCTCGATCGCGATCGGTTTGGCCGTTACCCCGGCGCGGCGCTTTGAAGGCTCGATCGGATGGCCGCTCGTGATCAGGCTCACGTTCGGACCGATCATCACATCGTCGGCGATATCGAGGCCGCCGAGGTCATAGAAGGTGCAGTTCTGATTGACGAAGACATTCCGGCCCACGGAGATGTCCGGGCCGCCGGTGGTGTAAAATGGCGGGATCAGCAGAAAGCTGTCGTCCACCTTTTTGCCGATGAGTTCGCTGAACAAGGCACGGACTTCATCGGCATCGTTATACGTCAGGCGGTTGAGCGCGGCGGTGATCGTCATCGCGCGTTTGACGTTCGCCGCCATGGCCGCTGACTCCGGCGTTTGCCTGCGGATTATCGTTGCGCGGTCGTCATGCGCCATTCGTCATTCCTTCCGGTACCGGTCGAGCGAACGCCGAAGAAGGAGCTCAAAGGGCGACTCGCGGACTGTAACGCTAGGCGGAAGGAGGGCCGAAAATCCATCCGGGGCAGCCTGCAAAACTGGACCAAGATGATTCGCATAATCTATATTATGGAACTAAAATGCAGCCTTCGAAACCCTTCAATTTGTCTGCAAACTCCATGGGTTAGCGCCGTTACTTGAGATATCGTTTGATCTGGGCAGCCGGCCCCTTTGCGGAAACCGGCCGCGCAACCATCAATCGTTCTAGTTCGTCCCAAACCATTTGCTTTCGAGCGACTTGAGGAAGCCGTCACTGCTCATGTCGCTGAGCAGCTTGTTGATCTCGGCCATCAGATTGGTATCGGCCGGACGGGTGTTGATGCCGATGTCGCGCGCGTCCCAGACGTTGGACAGTTTGAGGCCGGCACGATTGCTGCGCGCCAGGTTGTAACGCAGTACCGGCATCGTGTTCACGACCACCTGGACGCGGCCGATTTCCAGGTCCCGCAAGGCTAATGGGAATTCCGGATAAGTCTTCAGTTCCTTGACCTTGTCGGCATAGGAATCCCGGGTGAATTTCTCGCCGGCGGTGCCGGTCTGCAGACCGACGATTTTGCCTGTGAGATCGTCGGGATTGGCGACAGTCACGTCGGCGCGATAGGCAGCAGCGATACCGGTCTGGTAATAGGCGCGGGAGAAGGCAATGCGCTGCTCGCGCTCGGGCGTCCGGGTCAGAGCCGATATGATCACGTCGGTGCGGCCAGACGTTAGGCCTGGGATGAGCCCGGCGAAATCGGACACAATCCATTCGGCGCGGACCCCAAGGCGTTTGGCGATTTCCTCGCCCAAATCGCGATCGAAACCGGTGAGCTGGCTATTCTCCATGAATTCGAAAGGCGGGAAGGCGCCGCCATTGCCAATAACGATCGTTCCCTTGGCGCGAATCTTGGCGAGCGTGTCGCTGCCCTGCGCCAGTACGGGTTTAGCGGCCAGCATGGCCAAGCCGCCGGCAAGCATGGTCAAGCCGCCGACGAGCAGAACCGCGCGTCGCGAATAGGCAATCATCGATCTCATCATCATCTCCTTAAGTCATTTCGTGTTTCAGGCACCAAGGCTGCGGGTGAGAAATTCGCGCGTCCTTGGATTGGTGGGCATGGTCAGGATGTCGTTCGGCGGCCCCTGCTCCACGACGACGCCTTGATCCATGAAGACGATGCGGTCTGCGACATCTCTCGCGAAGCCGATCTCATGGGTCACGACGACCATGGTCATGCCTTCGTCGGCGAGGTGGCGCATTACGCCCAACACTTCGCCGACGAGCTCCGGGTCCAAGGCCGACGTAGCCTCATCAAACAGCATGGCTTCCGGCTGCATGGCCAAAGCGCGGGCTATGGCAACGCGCTGCTGCTGGCCGCCCGACAACTGGCTTGGAAAGGCATCGGCTTTGTGCGCGAGGCCGACCTTGCTCAAAAGCGCGCGGGCACGTTCGATCGCGTTGTTCCGTTCTTCGCCCAACACCTGGATGGGTGCCACGGTGATGTTGTCGAGCACCGTCATGTGCGGAAACAGATTGAACTGCTGGAACACCATGCCAATGCGTTGGCGCAGCTTCGTCATCGCCCGTTCGGACACGCGAGCCCGTCCGCCACCGCTTTCACGCCCCCAGCCCACATATTCGGAACAAAAAACAATCTCGCCGGAATCGAAAGCTTCCAGGCCGTTGATGCAGTGAAGCAGCGTCGACTTGCCGGAGCCGGACGGGCCGATGACGCAGACGACCTCGCCACGCTGGACGTCGAGATCGATGCCGCGCAGCACTTCGTTGGAGCCGTAGCTCTTGTAGAGGTTTCTGATCTTGATGGGGGTGTCGGTCATGGGATTTGTACGTTCCTTTCCCGCATGAGGAACTCGCCATCGGCCATGACATGCACGAGATCAGCCTCACGGGCCGCGAGCACGATGTTGGAGGCGAGATTGCCCCGTGCGTTGACGAAGGCCGAGGCGGTGAGGTCGAAGGCGATAAGATCGGCGGAGGCCCCTGCTTCCAGTTTGGCGTGGCCGGTTGCCATGCGCAGCACTTGTTCGGGCGTCAGCCATTCGCTGGAGGGCATGGCTGCACGTGGCGCCAACAAGGCGAACTTCGCCGCCTCCAGCATGCTCTGGCTGTCGTTGCTGCCGGCGCCATCGGTCGAGAGGCGGACGTCGACGTTCTGCTTCAGCGCGCGAGCGATCGGTGCGACTCCGGACCCCAGGCGCAGGTTGGCAATCGGGCTATGAATGATCCGCGCACCACGAGCCGCGATCCGCGCGATATCGTCGTCGTCGATATGCACCGAATGCACTAGCTCGACATTCAGTCCGAGCACGCCGATGCGATCAAGATGGGCGACCGCGCTTTCGCCGTAGAGTTCACGGCATGTACGAGCGTCCTCGTGGCTTTCGCAATTGTGCATATGCAGGGACAAGCCGCGCGCTCTAGCAAACGCAGCGGTCTCGATCAGCAGTTCATCCGTCACGCGCTGCGGCGCGGACGGGCCCGGCAGGATGGCGACGGGCAGATCGTCGTCGAGCAGGGCCTCCGTTAGTGCCAGGACCTCATGGGTGGTTTGACCGCCGCTAGCCGGAGCCCGATCGCGAATGTTGATCGCGACACGTGCCTTCAGCTTCGTTTGTGCCCAAGTCCGGGCGGCGGCGCGTATGGCGTCCCGCCGCAACGGAACCTGACGAAGATGGTCGGTAACCGAAACGCCTCCGCCCCGCACGATGTCCTTGGCGCAGAGGCGAATAGCGCGGGCAATCTCGCTATCGTCCAGACTGTCGCGGCCCTCGCCATAGGCATGCCCGAGCCATTCGTTCAGCTCGGCCATCGGCGCAAGACCGCGACCGAGCATTTCCGGCGAATGGGTATGGGCATTGTCGAAGCCGGGCATCAGCAGAAGCGATGAGGCATCGACGACATGCGTGTCGTCGGGACGGGAAAGGTTGCTTCCGATCGTCGAAATTCTTCCGTCCGATATCAGAACGTCCTGCCTCTGGCGGGCCTGCCAATCATCGCGCCCCAGTAACAGCGTGGCGTTTGTGAAGATGGTTCTCATCGTTGGCTCCGCTTGATGCCTTGTTCGAGGTAGGCATTGAGGGCGACGAGCGGCAACGTGAGGCAGAGATAGACGAGCGCGACGCCGGCAAAAGGACTGAAGGTGTTGGCCTTCCAGGTCATGATGTCGGTGCCGGCGCGCAGCAGATCGGGAATGGCGATGACGGAAACCAGTGCCGTGTTTTTGAGAAGCGTAATGGCTTCATTGGTCAATGGCGGCAGCACTCGGCGAAAGGCTTGCGGCAGCACGACCAGGCGCATGGATTGCACCCATGACATGCCCAGTGATTTGGCCGCGCGGATTTGTCCTCGATCGATGCTTTCGATGCCGGCGCGCATGATCTCCGTGACGAAGGCACCGGTGGTGATCGCCATCGCAATGATCGCTACCGTGACCGCGCTCAACAGGATGCCGATCGATGGTAGGCCGTAGTAGAGAAACAGCAGCGTCACGAGCAAAGGAAGGCTGCGCATCAAAGTGGTCCAGCCTGTGACGAGCCATACGAGGGGTGGGAACGCGGTTGCATGCAGCAATGCAAGGCTCACGCCAATGATGAGGCCGAAAACGGCGGCGGCGGCGGCAAGGGCCACCGTCGTTCGTGCGCCATGGAGGAGACTCGGCAAGGAGTCGACGAAAAGGTGCCATTCGAAATCCATTTAGACCTCGAAACGCATGGTGACGCCGAACTCTTTGTCCAAGGCGCAGTTGATGTGATCGACTTCGTTGGTGTCGGACAGTTCGAGATTGATGAAATCGACGTCCACGCCTTTGAAGAACGGACCGGCGTGCCAGCAGCCTTTGTGCAATTTGATGGCGTGGTCGCCTGGGATTTTGAAGGCCTGAATCATCGACGGATCGGGCATTAAGCTGCTATCGGAAGATTCGATGGGCGGTGCGACGGCGATCAACCATTCCCGTCCGCCCAGAGCGGCCAGGCATTGTGTGACCTCGGCATGGCGCGTGATGCGTTTGAAGCTTAGATCCCGGGGCTCCAGACGCATAATGTAGAGACGGGGTATGCCGCCGCCGAGATCCAGGCGCGCATCCTGCGGTCCAAAGAGGACACCATCTGCCGTGGGAAGAATGAGATCGCCGAAAGGCGCGAAGGCTTCGGCCGTGATGGTCTGCGGGCGTAATGTCCGTTCGGATGTCATTTGGAAATCCTCGTTTCGACGGGGCGCTCAAAGTGCTTGATCGACATGAATTGCTGCCAGTCGGCTTCGGTCTGATCGAGTGAGAGCGTTTGGATGATGTGGCGAATGACGCGCGGCCCCACGTATTTGAGCGCGGAATTGCTGGCGGCAACCGGGCCCAGGCTGAGGGTCGCGGGGCGGGCGAGAAAGCAGATTCGCTGGAGGTAGGGCGCTGCGCCCTGCTCTCTTTCCGTGAATTCGCCGTGCCGGCCGAGATAGGGAAAGCTCGAAAGGATGCCGTGCCGCAGATCGGCAGGCGGCGTGAAGCGATCCTGCCAAAGGGCGATCTGCGGGCGCAATTCATCAAGCTCTTGCCGCAGATCGAGATCAACGCTGATGCCGGTGCCAGCCACGACGAAATCGAATTCGAAGGTGCGATCGCCGGATCGGACTTCGATCGCCTTGTTTTGCGTGCGGCAAGTGTCCCAAGGGGTGCCCGCATGCATGCGGAAAGTCGGGAAAGACACGGCGCGCTCGAACGTCGGCAAAGGCGGCGGCTGGCCGATCGTATAGAGACGATGCATGTAGCGCCATTTCAGCTCGTCGGAGAACGCACCGAAGCTTGAGAGGAAGCCGGAGGATTCCATCCAGCGGCGCGGGTTTTCCTGCGGCAGCCCTTCGCGCCGGAAACACAGATCGACCGATGCGGCTCCCGCTTCCAAAGCGGCAATCGCCGTATCGAAGGCGGAGGCGCCGGCGCCGAGAATGCCGATACGTTTTCCAGCCAGCGGTGCGAAGTCGATCGTATCGTTGGTATGGGCGAATTGCTTTGGTGGAACTGCGTTGGCGATCAGTGGCGGAACGATGTGCCCTCCCCCGCCTTCGGAGCCTGTCGCCAGGACAACCGTCCGCGCATAGACCTCGCGGCTTCCCGCGGCCGTGGCGAACAGCAGACGAAACAATCCGCCATCTCGGGGCGAGATCGCCTGCAGGTTATGGTCATTGCGGACGTCCAGGCCCATCGCCTGCCGATACCAGACAAGATATTCCATCCAGGCGGTGCGCGGGATGCGGCCAAGGGAGTCCCAGCCCTCCTGCCCGTTGCGCGCGATCCACCAGGCGCGGAAGCCAAGCGACGGCAAACCGAGTTCGGTTCCGGTGACGAACTTTGGGGTGCGCAGCGTTTGCATGCGCGCGAAGGTGAGCCAAGGGCCTTCGAACCCGGCGGTGGCGCGGTCGAACAGAGCGACACGGCCGACGCATTCCCGCTTAAGGCCGGCGGCAATGGTCAGCCCCATCTGCCCCGCGCCAATCACCGCACAGTCGAGAGCGGGTTGGCCATCGGGGCCCGCGACGGGGCGAACCCAATCTATATCGGGATAGGAGGTAGCAACGAGGTCGTCATTCAGCCGCACGTCAAGTGCGGACGAGCTATGAAATTTCATGAAGGTCTTTCAGACGGCTTATGAACGTAAATTTGGGCGAACGAGAAAAGGCCGCTGCCCGTCGGGGCGCAGCCTTGTTTCAGTCAAGCCGTTCGTCGCCACCGCCCACGAGCGCGCGCAAGCCCATGCGCACGCGGAGGGCGACCCGCGCGGCGCAGACAAGGCGTGCTGTTAGAAAGTCCCGTCATCATCTCGCCATTTGAACTGGCATTTCGAAGCAACTCGCGTGCCATCCGGTGCCGACGCATGCCGAGCAGGCAAATCTGGCGTAGACGAAGCGGCATGACGCTACATCCAAGGCAGAAGCCACCTCCGCTGCGGACAGAATGAGCAGCTTTTGCCGGGAAAGCATGCACAAGGCATCATTGGCTTTGGACTATGCAGCCGGCACGCGATCGTCCTTGGTAAGGCCCGCAGCATAACCATAGGATCGCTTGAACATCTCCGAAATGTGTTCCGCGGCCGTGCAGACGGCGAAGCGCTGCGGATTGTCCTCGCTGATGCAGGTGGGCATTGGCTCGATCACCGCATCCGGATTGGGCGAATAGAAGGTCGCGATCGAATAGCGGTCGCGCCCGCTTATATTATTGTTCACGCGATGCAGATTGGAACTGTAGATCCCATTGCTCCAGCGCGCCATGAGGTCGCCGAGGTTGACGACGAAGGTTCCAGGGATAGGCTTGGCGATCAGCCATTCGCCGGCCGTGTTGCGCACTTCCAGGCCACCGACATCATCCTGGGCTAAAATCGTGATGCCACCCCAGTCCGTATGGGCGCCGGCGCCAATTTGGTTGAACTGCGCATCGCCGGGCTGCGGCGGATATTTGATCAGCCGTACGGTGCTGACGGGCGCTTGATAGTACTCCTCGAACCAGCTTTCTTCCAAGGAAAGCGATAGCGCGAGCAGCGAGAGGATGCGGTTGCCGAGCTGCTGCATGGCCCTTTGATAGTCAAGCAGTATGGGCCGCATCTCTGGCAGTTCCATCGGCCACTGGTTGTGGCCAAAGCCGCGAATACGCCGCTGCGACATCGGATGGTCGGCCGGCAGGTCAACCATGCAGTAGAAACTTTCCTTGAGATCCGGCGGAGCCACTGTGGCTTTCGCGTCCTGGCTGTCGAGCTTCTGCGCGCCGACCGGCTCATAACCGGCCGTTGATGGAACGTTGCGCATGTCGAGGGTCATTTTTGCGGGCAACGGCAGATCGAAGAAGCGCTGAGACATGGCGAACTGCGCCGCGACCAGTTCGTCGGCAACGCCATGGTGGCTGACATAGAAGAAACCCGTGTCCCGGCACGCCCGATGAATGGCCTCGGAAGCCGTTAGCGCGTCCGTGCTGAGATCGATGACCGGAATGAATTCGGCAGCTTTCGGCGGCGTATAGAGCAGCATTTGTTCCTCGTTAGCTGGCGCTGAGAATGCCCCGCTCCTCAAAGCGGCGGCGCACGCGTGCCACCGCTTCGGCGAAACGATCGTCCTGGTGGATTTCATTCCATTTGCGCGGGCGCGGCAGGTCGATCTTGATTTCGAGATCGATGCGGCCTGGACGCGGCGACATCACGACAACGCGATCGGCCAGAAAGACCGCTTCGTCGATGCCATGGGTGATGAAGAGCACGGTGTTCTTCAGCCGCAACCATAGGCTTTGCAGATCCATGATCATCTGCTCGCGGGTCAAGGCATCGAGGGCGCCGAATGGCTCGTCCATGAGCAGCAGGCCCGGCTCTTGAATGATGGCCCGGCAGATGGCGACGCGCTGGCGCATGCCGCCGGACAACTCTCCCGGAAACCGCTGTCCGAAGCCGGCGAGGCCGACCTGGGCGAGCAGGCTCTCGGCGCGTTCGCGATAACTCTCGACATTGAGACGCTTGATCGCGAGAGGCAGTAGAACGTTGTCTATCACCGTACGCCAAGGCAGCAGATAGTCGCTCTGGAACACAACGCTGGTGCGCGGGTTCGGCCCATCCAAGGATTTGTCATCGATCAGGATGGAACCCTGGGTCGGCTTCTCGATCCCGGCGACCATGGACAAGAGCGTGCTCTTGCCGCAGCCGCTTGGGCCGACCACAGCGACGAATTCGCCAGGGGCGATCGTCATGCTGGTGCCCTGAAGTGCAATGACTTCGTCTTCGTCGCGGGTCTCGAAAATCTTCAACACCTGATCGATACGCACCAATCCCATTGCCTAGCGCGGACGACAGATCGGCCTGCAAGACGTGCGCGTTCATGGCTGGGCTCCGTGCTGGGTGTTGATTCTCTTTTCGACGAAGAGGATGATGGAATAGAGGCCGACGCCCAGGAGGGCGATGACGAAGACGGCGGCGAAATTCAGCGTCACGTCGAAATTGGCATTGGCCTGGAGCTGGAGATAGCCGAGGCCCCTCTCCGCGGCGACATATTCGCCAAGAACGGCGCCGATGACAGCCAGGGACAGGGCCACTTTGAAGCTGCCGAAAATGCTGGGCAGCGCTGCCGGCAGGCGAACTTTCAGAAACACCTGCGCTTCGCTGGCGCCCATCGACTTGACCAGATTGGCATAGCCGCGATCGAGGCTTTTCAGGCCGACGACGGTGGCGACGACGATCGGAAAGAAGGAGATCAGGAACGACAGGAACAGTTTGGGGCCCCAGTCGTAACCCAGATAGAGAATGACCAGCGGTGCCAAAGCCACTTTCGGGACGGTCTGCATGGCCACCAGCAGCGGATAGACGGCGCGCTCGACAATGCGTGAATAGAACACGGCCAGTGCCGTCAGAATGCCGACGGTGGCGGCGCAGAGAAAGCCGGCCACTACTTCGGCGGCGGTAACCCAGCCATGCGACAGCAGAAGCCTGTAGTCGGTGACGGTGCGTTTGAGAATGTCGAAGGGCGTCGGTAAAACGAATTGGCTGACGTTGAACAGCGGCACTGCGACTTGCCAGGCGAGAAGCAAGGCCAGGGCAAGCGCCGGCGCGGCCAGATTCTCGATCATAGAGCGCAGCCGCTTGCGGCGGATGCGTTCGCGCTTGCGCAGGTCCGCGTCGGACATGGAAGGTGGGATGTGGATGGCGCTGACGGCCTGGACTTCGCTCATGACCTTCATTTCTCGACTAAGGCATTGGTGTAATAGGTTGGCAGGGGCTTGATCTCGTCGAGTTCCCCACCCTCTTTCAGAATGTCCAGGGCATCGGTGATCCAGGCCGCTTCCATCCAACCGGCTTTGCGGCCGGCGACGACGGGGATGGCATTCAGGGTTTCGGTCACCTGCCGGTTGATGACCTCGACTGGCGGCGAGCCGGACCATTCCTTCTTCAGCACGGCCGCTGCTTTCTCCGGATCCTTGCGGGTGGCGTCAACGCCTGCGGCGATGGCGTTGATGAAGCGCGCGATGGCTTCGGGCTTCTGCTGAATGCCGGCATCGGAGACGACGACCGAAAGACCGGGCAACGCCAGCCCGTATTTGGTGACGTCAAGCACCACCAGCTTCTCTTTGACGATCGGCTCCAGCAGCGGCAGGTCGACGTTCAGATAGGTGCCGATGACGTCGATCTGCTTGGCGACGAACTGGGTGTTGCGAACCTGCGGATTGACCGTGACCTTGGTGATCTTCTCGCAATCGATACCGGTTTTCTTGCAGAACACGGGCAGATAGGACGCCAGCGTGTCGCCGACCGAAACCGCGAATTTCTTGCCCTCCAGGTCTTTCGGTTCGCGCACGGCGCTATGCGCCTGGCTGACGAAGCCGAGCGGCGCTTTGGGATGATAGAGCGCGGCGATCTTGATCGGCATACCCTTCGAAATCGCGGTGAGGGCGAAGGCTGCCGGCATGATCACGGCATCTTCTTGGCCTTGCAGCATCGCGGTCAGCGCCGCTGGAGCCCCTGCCCCCTCTCCCATGGCGACATCGAGGCCGGCTTTATCGAAGGCGCCGATCTCCTTGGCCATGTAGAGCGGCGCATATTCGCCCTTTAGCTTCCAGGAGAAGCGCACTTTGAAGCTCTCGGCCGCCGAAGCCGCCGCGGTGAAGCCGAATGCCGTCATGCCGGCAATCAGGAGAGCGCGGGTGAAACCTGTCGTCATGAAGCGGGTCCCTTCTTTCTTGTTGTTGTGCGTTTTCATGCCAGTACCGTTTGGGCTTCGAACATTTTTCCGGGGTTCATCAGATTGTGGGGATCGGCGATGCGTTTGAATTCGGGTTGTGGCGCGTCGGTCCGTTTCCAGCCCGCGCCGTCCAGCCGATAGGTGTGCGGGTTCGAGATCTGCCCGCCTATGGCTTCGATCTCTTCCATGAGGGCTTGCAGGCGGGTGGGATCGCGATAGCGCACCAGCGGCAGGCTCGAGACGAAGACCCGGCCGAAGCGGCGCTGGAATTCGAGATGCAGAACGAGTTCGTCGGGATATTGGTCTTTCAGGTTCTTGATGATGCGCAGTTCCTCGTGAGCCGGATAACGCACCTGCAGATAGGTGAAGTCACGGTCGACGCGCATGGCACGCAGGGTCGTGTGGTTCCAGGTGTATTCGTAGAGCGGTGTGACTTCGGCATTGGTGCCGAACGCGGCATCATTGGTTTCTGCGACCGTGCGCCGGAAAGAGACCGTGCCGCCGAAATCGCCCGCCAAGGCGGCCATGGCCTCGAATTGCGGTTCCGCCACCATGACGATGGCCATGGCCTGCCCGGTCGGAACATGCGTGGCCAGCTGATCCATCATGGGTGGGATGCGCTCGTCATGGATCGAAATGAGTTTTTTGGCGATGCCTTCGGCCGCCGCCAGTGCATAACCGAATTCACTTGCCGACATCAGATCGGGGAAGGTGACGATCGTGTCGATCCACGGCTGGCAGGGCGCCAGCGGCATTTCCACTTCGATGATGATGCCGTTCATGCCGTAGGCGTGCAGGACCTTCAGCGCGTCGCGGTTGCGCAGCTCAATAAAGCGCGGGTTTTCCTCGACTGTCAGAACCTGGATGGCAATCACCGCGCCTGGATCGGCGAGTTGGCCCCAGGTGCAGGAACCGATCCCTCCTGCTCCGCCGGCGATGAAACCGGCTATTGTCGCATGCCGGCGCGTCGAGGGGAAAAAACGCAACTCCCATCCCCGATCGCGCAAGGCACGGTCAATCTCGAGGAGGCGCGCGCCGGCCTCGAAACGCCCGACGCCGGGCGCCGCATGAACCACGCGGTCGAAGCGCGTCATGTCGAGGACCACACCGCCCTGCACCGGAACCGCCTGCCCGTAATTGCCGGTGCCGCCGCCGCGCACGGTGACCGGCACTTTATGGCGGGCGCAGGCGCTGGCGATGCGCACCAACTGCTCGCGGGTTTCCGGGATCAGCACCAGATCGGCGTTCTTGCCGTCGAGTTCGCTCTTCAGGATCGGCGAGAACCAGTAATAGTCGCGGCTTTTGGCGCGCAGCAGGCTAGGATTAGCCTTGGGAATGTCAGCGAGCTCTGTTTCCAGATCCTTGAGGCCAGGATAGGTCATGCGATGGCTCGCTTGATGGGAGAAATGTTGGGTGCGGCGGTGACGCCAGCCTCGGTTGCCAGCGTTTTGAGGTTGAAGCGTTTCATGTCGCGCAGCAGTTCGATGGCGCCGGCCACCTGATGTTCGGAGATCGCCTGGCCGATCTCGGCGGTTCCCGCCAGCGCGTTGCCCACGGCGCCTTCGGGATTGAGATCGTGGATCATCCAACCCATGTTATGGCCGCCGTTGTGCCGCAGATATTTGAAGTTCTCCTCAAGCCAAAGCGTCGAGGATTTGAAATCCTGGGCGTTCTGCATGCGAACAAGATCAGGACGGAACCGCAGCATGAGCGACGTCTCGACCATGCCTGCGTGGACGCCGATGCGGCGCTCGGTCTCATTCACCAGCCCGGGCGGGATGCCGAAGCGGTTCCATTGGGTGGTTACGGCCAGCATGGCGGCACGGACGCGCAGCTCGCGCGCGACAATATCCATGATCTGATTGTTGCCGCCGTGCGAGTTGATGATCAGCAGTTTGCGGATGCCAGTCTTGTTCACACACAGGCCGATGTCGGTCCAGGCGTTGATGAGCACGTCTGACGTCAAAGTCAGCGTGCCGAGGCCGAAGGAATGTTCGTTCGACTTGCCGATGGCCTGACGCGGCAGAACCAGGATGGAGAGATCGGTGGGCAGCATCTGGCGCAAGACGCCGAGCATGCCGTCGGCAATCGCGCTATCGGTTGCAACCGGCAGATGCGGTCCATGCTGTTCGGTGGCGGCGATCGGCAGAACCGCGATCGTTTCGGGATCGAGTGTGGCGAAGTCCCGCGTCGTCAGTTCATCCCAATGGAATTGATTGGCCAAAGTCATTCTCCAAACGGCTTCTGACTCAAAGATTGATCGCGTCTCCTGGTCCTGAAAAGCATCGAATTGATCGCGGTGTGGTGCCAAAAAGATCTCACGGGATCAGGCATAAGTTTCTGTGAGCTGCGTCAGCGAGCGCTTCAAATGCTCAACAAAACGGCTGGTTGCGGGATCGATCGTGCCGCGATGACGGGCAATCAATGTCATCGATTGCGTCAGTGTTTCACCGATCGGCAGATAGCGCAGCCGCCCTACAAGACGATCCTCGGCCACGTCGAGCGGATTGAGAAAAGTCACCGCCTGGCCAAGATGCACATATTGCTTCATCAGCTCGATCGAATTGGTTTCGACTATCGGGCGCGGAGTGACAGACACACGGGCCAGAGCCAGATCGACCAAGGCGCGCAGGCTCATGCGCTGTTCGGCGAGGACGAGCGGATAGGTCGCGGCTTCCGAGAGGCGCACCTTTTCCCGCTGCGCCAAGGGATGGCTGGGCGCGACGACGGCGCCGAATGGCACATCGAGACCGAACAGGGTTTTCAGCTTTGCGTTGCGCTGCAAATTGAACCCGAGGCCAAGATCGACATCGCCCGAGATCACCGCATTGGGAATGCCGCCGGCGAAGAGCCCCTGCAAGACAAAGCGAACATACGGATGTTCTTGCGTATACTCGTGAATGATCTTAGCGATGGGACCAGCGGCGAGACCCAGCGTGGTGGCGATCGAGATATGGCCCTGCTTGGTTCCCTTGAGCGCATCCAAGCGGCCACGCGTGCGGTCGTAGCTCTTCAATGTCTCGCGGACATGTTCGATCAAAACTTCGCCGGCGGCCGTCAATCTCAATCGTCTGGGCATGCGTTCAAACAGCGGCTCGCCGAGCTCTTGTTCAAGCGCGATGATCTGCCGATTGATCGCCGTCGAGGCGACATTGAGATTGGCCGCAGCTTTACGGATCGAGCCGCAGCGCGCCACTTCATCCAGATAGGAAAGCATGCGCGCATGCAGCATCGAAATATCCCCTGCTCCCGGGGGGCGAAGGCGGTCGGGAGCCGCCTGCTTTCCAAGCAATCGTCAGGCCAATCGTTGGGCATGGCGCCGAAGGCGGGCGTGATGAAGTTCTAGGCAGATGGCCTAGGTCTCAGGCAGATCGCCCCTGTAAGCGGTGATCTCCACTTCCACTTTGAACTCCGGGCGGGTGAAGCCCGAGACGATCACCAGGGTGGAGGCAAAGTCGCTGCCCTCGACATATTGGTCCCTGACCTTGCCATAGATGGGGAAAAACGCTCGGTCAGTGACATAGGCGTTGAAGCGCATGACGTTGGCGAAGGTCATGCCGGCATCGGCGAGGATGGCTTTCAGATTTTCGAAGCAGAGCACGCATTGCGCCTCGACGTCGTCGGGGATGCTGCCGTTGGGGTGCGCGCCGAGCTGCCCCGAGGAGAGAAGCCACGGGCCCTGCAAGGCGCCGTGACTGTAGCGGGCCAGCGGCTGGGCGATGGTCTGCGGATTGATACCCAGTTTTGTCATGAAGTCCTCCAAGAGGACGCGCCGTTGCGAGAACCGCGCCAACTTCAAGGAACTGGGAAAACCCCGAGGAGATGGAATTGTCGCGTCCGTGATCTTGGACGCGACAGTGTTTCAGAGCTTGCAGTCTTTCGCGTAGACGTCGCCGTAGTCGCTCAGGATTTTTTCCTTGGTCTGGATGATCAGCTTTCCGTCCGCTGCTTTCTCGACCTTGGTGGCGTACCAGTCCTGAACCGGGTGCTGATTGGGGCCAAATTTAAAGGGCCCTCGAATGGATTGGAAATCCGCTTTCAGCATGGCCTGCCGGAACTTCTCGGTGTCGCTCAGGTCGCCGTTGACCCCACGTAGCGCCGCACCGATGGCAAGGGCCGTATCGAAAGATTGGCCGGCATAATAAGTGGGCACGCGATCCGGGCCGAATTTCTTGATCCATTCCGCCATGAAGCGCTTGTTGGCGGGATTATCGAAATCCGTATTCCAATGGGTCGTGGCATTGACGCCGACCGCCGCTTCGCCGATCGATTTCAGGATGACCGCATCGATGGAGGGCGAAGGCACGACCATGGGGATGGTCTGGAGCAATCCGGCCTGCTGATATTGGCGGGTAAAGGTGATGCCGAGGCCGCCCGGATGGAAATGAAAGACCACGTCCGGCTTTGCGGCGCGAATTTGCGCCAGTTCAGCGGCATAGTCGGTTTGATCGAGGCGCGTGTAGATCTCGCCGATGATTTCGCCTTTGAACATGCGCTTGAAGCCGGCGAGCGCGTCCTTGCCGGCCTGGTAGTTGGGCGCCAGGATGAAAGCCCGCTTGTAGCCGAGATTCGTGGCGTTTCTCCCGGCGCTTTCATGCAGTGAATCGTTCTGCCAGGACGTCACGAAATAGTTCTTGTGGCATTCCTTGCCGGCAAAGTTCGACGGCGCGGCATTGGGGCTGACATAGATGGCGCCGGCATCCAGGATGTCGGGAACGGTGGCGACGGCCACGTTCGAGAAGATGATACCGGAAAACAATTTGATGTTTTGGGACTTCAGCAGTCGATCGGCAATCTGGTGGCCCTGCCCAGGTTTAAGGGCATCGTCTTCCACCACCAGTTGAACGGGCACGCCGCCCAACTTGCCCCCTTCCATATCGATCGCCAGTTGGAAGGCGTCTCGCATGTCCTCCCCGACGTAGCCGATGGGGCCGGACAATGTCGTGATGAAGCCGATTTTGACGGGCGCTTGAGCCTGAACGGCACCAGCCCACAATACGCTTCCCAAGATCATGCTGAATACGGCAGATTTTCTCATGGCGCCCTCCTTAAGTCCTTGGCTGCGTGGTGTTTCCTTCCGCTGGCCGGGCGACCGCGCCACTCCGGCCTCTTAAAGAAAAAAGGCTTTTCTAACGTAAGATGATATTATTTTCGAAAATAAATCGCGGTGACGGCTAGATGTCAAGCGGCGCGATGCGCTTCGGTCGTGTCGTTCAAGCTGCGAACATTTAGGGCGATGCGCCCTGCCCGTTTCGTAGACCGGCGGCACAGGCGTTTTGCTTTTTTGCCAAAGCTCGTGCGCTTACATTCGCCCGCCATATCGAATAACAAGCACGGCAGGATTTACGGGCAGATCCTGGCAACCAACTCTGCCAACATGGCAACAAACACGGGAAGAAACAGTGACCCAAACCCTCACCAAACCGACAGCCGCGGCCGCCGCTCCCGCCACCGCCGAGATGACCGCCGAGGCCTTCCTGTCGCGCCTGGCCGAACGCGGCATCGAATATGTGTTCGCCAATGCGGGTACGGATTTCGCGCCGATCATCGAGGCGCTGGCTCGCAAGAACAAGAAATTCCCGCGTTTCGTCACCGTGCCGCATGAAAACGTCGCCATGGCCATGGCCAATGGCTACTACCGCCTCGCCGGCAAGCCGGCCGCCGTCATGGTTCACGTCACCGTCGGCACCGCCAACACGATCTGCGGCCTGATGAACATGGCGCGCGACAACGTTCCGGTGCTGCTGTGCGCCGGCCGTACGCCGATCACCGAGACCGGCCATGAGGCCTCGCGCAATGGTGTGATCCATTGGGGCCAGGAATCCTTCGACCAGGGCGGCATGGTCCGCGAATTCGTCAAATGGGAATATGAGCTGCGCGCCGGCCAGCCGGTTGGCGCACTGGTCGATCGCGCCCTCGACATCGCCATGACCGAGCCGCGCGGCCCGGTCTATATGTGCCTGCCGCGCGAAGTTCTGGCTGATGAGGCGGTGCCGATGCGCCGCGACAACGTCCGCCCGCTCGGCGCCAAGGCCGCCGCGCCGGCCCAGGAAGCCATCGATCAGGCGGCTCAGCTCGTCGCCAAGGCAAAGAGCCCGATGGTCATCACCTCGGCCTTCGTTCGTACGCCGGAAGCCCTGGCGGCGTTGAGCGATTTCGCCGATAAGCTCTCGGTCGCCGTGGCGCAGCCCTCGCCGATCGATCTGAACCTGCAGACCGACCATCCGATGTTCGCCGGCTTCGATCTGCCGGCGTCCTTCAAGGAAGCCGATCTGCTGATCGTGATTGATTCTGGCGTGCCGTGGATCCCCAAGAACATCCAGCCGGCGGCGCATGCCAAGGTCATTCACATGTCGGTTGATCCGCTGGTCAGCCGTCATCCGTTCCGCGAATTCGAATCCGATCTGCTGGTCGCCGGCGATCCGGCGGCGGGCCTGCGCATGCTGTTGCAGGCGGTCGAGAAGATCGGCACGGATAAAGCGGCCGTCGAGGCGCGCCGTAAGGCGGTGATCGCCGCGCGCAAGGAAGCCGTCGCCAAGCGCGAAGCCTTTGCCCTGTCGATGAAGGATCACACGCCGATCCATCCGGCCTGGCTGGCCCATTGCATCAACAAGACCAAGGCCAAGGACGCCATCGTCATGAACGAGCTGGGCACCACCCCGGGCCGGCTCGATTTCGAAGCGCCGCAGACCTTCTTCTCCGTCGGTCTTGCCGGTGGCCTGGGCTCGGGTATCGGCTCGGCGCTCGGCCTCAAGCTCGCGGCGCCGGAGCGTGAAGTCATCGCCACGGTCGGCGACGGCTCCTACATGTTTGGCAATCCGCTGCCGACCCATTTCGTCGGCCGTTCGGAGAAGCTGGCGACCTTGACGATCGTCGCCAACAACCACCAGTGGCTGGCGGTGCGTATGTCGACCCTGGCGGTCTATCCGGATGGCGCGGCCGCCAAGGCGAACGTCATGCCGGTGCAGGACCTGAACCCCTCGCCCGATTTCGAGAAGGTGGTCGAATCTTGTGGCGGCTATGGCGAAAGCGTCAAGGATCCGAGCAAGCTGGAAGACGCCTTGCGGCGTGCGCTGGAAAAGGTGCGCTCGGGTATCCCGGTCGTCCTGAACGTCCACACCCAGCCGGGCACGCGCTGATCCTCAAGGACGACCCGTGCAGGCCTTGCACGGGTCACTGACAGTCTGACAACCGGGCCTTTTTGATCGGGCGCAGCGGGCACGCTGCGCCCGAACTTGCTATACGGGCTGTTTGCTATACGTACTTCCCGCCGGCTAAGACCTTGCCGGAACGGGATAGCGGCGTCGTCTGGGCCATGAGCGGCAAATCAGTGAGCGATTCATCGGGCACGAATTCCTTGCGGGTGTATCAGGAGCTGGCGCAGCAGATCCTGAGCGGCACGCTGCCGCCGGGCCACAAGCTCGAAGAGAAGGTTCTGGCCGAACAGTTCGGCGTGTCGCGCACGCCGGTGCGCGAGGCGCTGCGGGAACTCGGCGCGCGCGGACTGGTCGACTTCACGCCGCGCCGTGGCGGCGTCGTGGCGACGATCGGTATTCCGCAATTGGCCGATATGCTCGAAGCCGAATGCGAGATCGAGGGGCTGTGCGCTCGGCTGGCGGCGCAGCGCATGACCGCGCTCGACAAAGGCAATTTGTTGGAAATCCATCGCCAGGCGATGCAGCTTGGAAATGCGCGATCGGAAGCAACCTATCGTCGGCTCAACAACGAGTTCCATGATCTCATCTGTGAAGGCGCGCGCAACCAGACCGTGGCGACGACCGCGCGCGAATTGCGCGAACGTCTCGCCGCCTTTCGACAGTCGCAATCGAGCACGTTGAAAGAACGCATGGAACGCTCGAACGAAGACCACGAAGCCATCGTGCAAGCGATTCTCGCAGGTCAGCCGGAAGCCGCTTATGAGGCGATGCGCAAGCACAATGCGCGTTTGAGTTCCGACGTGCTACGTCAACTGTCGCGCAAGGCGACAGTGGCTCCGACCAATTAATCAGTGCGATAGGATCATTCCGACGCGTTGCAAAAATTTGCGGCAAAAATTTGCGCGTGCGCAGTTGCCTGTCATCCTCTTGACAACGTCAAGGCTGCGCCAGACGCTACCGACATGCGCTGAAGTTTGGGGGCTTCATGTCGCATCGCATCGGATGAAGATCATCTGACTGCATTATGTTTCGCGAAGCGTGTCATCCTGCAGCTTCGCCAAGAAGAATAAGAAATCACGGAGACGAACATCGGGAGGAAGCGATGAGCTTGCCATGCGCGAAATGGACGAGTGTGTTGTCGATTGCTGCCTGCTTTCTGTTGTCGAATGCCGTCCATGCCAAGGAACAAGCCATCGGTGATCCACCCGAAGCAAAGAACATGGAGCTGGTGGGCTGGAATGATTTGCAGCAACGCTCCGCCTATCAACCGACCGTCTTTCATCAGGGCAATCGCTGGATCGCCTATATCGGCCATCACGGCGGCACCGAAGCCGTGCCACGTCCGGTCAATCCGCTGACGGGTCAGGCCGAATTCAACGGGACTTCTATCATCGATGTCACCGACCCGGCAAAGCCTGTCTATCTCCATCACATACCCGGCCAGGAAGGCTTGGGGGAGAGCGGCGCGGCGCAGATGACGCGGGTGTGCAGCGGCGCGCAATTGCCGAAAGGCGATAAGAACACGATCTATCTGCTGCGCACCTTCGGAAATATCGCGCATGAAATCTGGAATGTGACCGATCCGGCCGCGCCGAAACTGGTCAGCCGTATCGAAGGGCAATTGAAGGATACGCATAAGAGCTGGTGGGAGTGCGACACGGGGATCGCCTATCTCGTCTCAGGCGCACCAGGCTGGCGGACGCGACGCATGACGCAGGTCTACGATCTCAGCGATCCCGCGCATCCGGTGAAAATCCGCGACTTCGGCTTGCCGGGCCAGCAGCCGGGCTCATCCGGTTCCGTGCCCACCGAACTGCATGGACCGATCTCGGCCGGGCCTGACTCCAATCGCGTCTATTTCGGTTACGGCACCAACAAGGGCGGCATCATTCAGATCGTCGATCGCAAGAAGCTCCTAGAAGGCCCAAGCGAGCCGACACCTGAAAATTTGAAAGCACCCGAGATCAGCCAACTCGCGCTGTCGCCACTCATCGGTGCGCATACGGTTCTGCCGTTGTTGAAGATGCCGATCCCCGAATTCAAGAACGACAAGGATGGTCAGACCCGCGACATGGTGATGATCGTTGACGAAAGCCTCGTCAATGAATGTGCCGAGGCGCGGCAGATGGTGTGGTTCGCCGATATCACGGTCGAGGCCCGACCGATGGTCGTCTCCAATTTCACGGTTGACGAGGCTTCCGGCGACTTCTGCCAACGCGGCGGACGCTTCGGCTCGCACTCCTCCAACGAAGCCACGTTCGCGATCTTCAATAAAAAAGTGGTGTTCGTGACCTTCTTCAATGCCGGCGTGCGAGCGATCGACATCCGAGATCCGTTCCGTCCGAAGGAAATCGGCTATTTCATTCCAGCGATCACGCAGGCGACGACGCCGCGCTGCGTCAAGATCAATGGCGCGGATCGCTGCAAGACGGCGATCCAGAGCAATAATGTGGAGATCGATGATCGCGGCTATGTCTATGTGGTCGATCGCGCCAATACCGGCGTCCACATCCTCAAGCTCAGCGATGAAACGCTGAAGTCCATCGGGCAGTAGCCGTGCGGCCGGTAAAGCACATTGGCGTGATGTTTCTCGCCATGCTGCTTCCGGTTGCGTCCATGTCCCATCAAGAGCCAGCCGGTGCATCCACATGGACCGCGATCGACTGGCCGTACCCGCGCGATGGCTGGCCGGCGGGTCATGCCTTCCGCTGTGCGCCGTCATCCTGCGGTGCGCCGGCCGTTCTCACCCTGCGCGTCAAACTCGGCATGTGCAATTGCGATACCGGCGTGCGCGACGATCTGGAAGTCGACGGCTTGTCGGATGTCGATTTGATCAGTTCGACCTTCGTACCGCTGGCGCCCGGGACGCTGTTTCAAGCGGGCGCCCTGCGGGGACGGATGCGCGAATATGAGGCCGTTATCGATGGCGCCAGGAAACGGTTGGTCGGCGTGGTCTTGAGCCGAGGCTGTGACGTGGTCGCCGCAAGCCTCGTCACGCCTGACCGAGATCGCCGGGATTGGACCGGCGATTTCACGCGCCTGCTGCAAAACCTGCCCTAATCCACGCTTCTGAGACGCTCTCAACCCTTTGCTTTTCCGGCAAATGGCATGCCGCTACGTGCGATTTTTCGTGAGACAGTTGACCCGTGCAACAGTCACAGGCCAAACAGGACTCAGACAACAATATGGGAAGGAAATGAAATGCGGATCGCGAAAGCCACCGTCAGCCTGCATCACCTGCCGATGATTTTGCCGCTGGTCGAAAAGCCGGCCGGCGATGGCTTGCGCGTGATCTGCGAAATCGAGACCACGGATGGTCATCGCGGTTTCGGCATGAGCGGGCGCTGGATGGCCCATGGCGTCGCCGCCGCGATCAAGAACGACTTGCTGCCTGTCATCAAGGATATGGACATCCGCGATATCGAGGCGATCCACGGCCGGCTGTGGCCGGAGATCACGCCGCGCGGCATTCGCGCCGGTGCCGGCATGACCGCCCTCTCCTGCCTTGATATGGCGATCTGGGACGCGGTGGGTCGCGCCACTGGCCGCACCGTCGCGCAGATGTTCGGCGGCGCGCGCAAGAAAGTGCCCGTCTATGTCACCTTCGGCTTCGGCGTTTACAGCGAGGATCAGCTCGTACAGCTCGCACGCGAACTCGCCGACCAAGGTTTTGGCTGTCTGAAAGTGCTCGTCGGCGTCGCCAAGGGCGGCGTGGCGGAGGATGCGCGGCGGGTGAAGATCGTGCGCGATGCGGTCGGTGATCGCGTCTCCATCGCGCTCGACGCCAACGAGAGTCTGTCTTTCGATCAGGCGGTGCGCCTGTGCAAGATGCTCGACGACACGGACATTGCCTTCTTCGAGGACCCGGTTCGCGGCAACGACGCGCGCGAGCTGGCGGATTTGCGCCGTATGGGCCGCATTCCCGTGGCGATAGGTCAGTTCGACGGCTATGCGAGCCGCTTCCGGGAATGGATCGAAGCCGGCGCTATCGACATCGTCATGGCCAACAGCATGTATAACGGCGGTTTCACCGAGACGCGCCGAGTGGCGGCGCTATCGCAGATCTACAATCTGCCCCTGTCCGATGCCGGCGGTGGCGGCCTGTTTTCGCTCCACCATGTCGCCGGGTTCCGCAACGGCACGATGCTTGAAATGCATCTCGGCAATGCGCGGCTGGAGCGGGCGCTGTTCACCAATGCGCCGGAACCGGAAAACGGCTTCCTGGCCGTGCCGGAGGGACCTGGCATCGGCTTGGAACTCAATCGCGACCTGATGCGTGATAGTCTGATCAGGGAGGTCTAACGGCCGCCGCATTTTCGGGAAAAGTAGCCTGTCCCGAAATTTGGAGAAGATTCGATGGCGTTGCGTCCGTTGCCGATCATTTGGCAAGCCCTTGATTTGCCAGAGGCCGCGCTTGACCGGATCGCCTTCACCGGGCTCGCCAATCTGCCTTCGGCCTTTCCGGTGACGGAACTGGCGGCGAGTTCCATCGGTGCGGCCTGCCTTGCCATGTCGGAACTGATCGGCACGATGGATGAGGCGCCGCGTGTGGCGGTCGATCGGCGCCTGTCCTCGCTCTGGTTCGGCTTGTCGATCCAGCCGATCGAATGGCCCCTGCCCGCGATCTGGGATCCGTTGGCCGGCGATTATCTGGCGCGTGATCGTTGGATCAAACTGCATACCAATGCGCCGCATCATCGCGCCGCCGCGCTCAAAGTTCTCGACTGCGCGGCGGAACGCGGCGCTGTCGCGGAAGCCGTCAAAACGTGGGGAGCGGGCGAACTCGAAGCGGCGGTGGTGGAGGCCGGGGGATGTGCCGCGGCGCTGCGCCTGCGCACGGAATGGGAGAAGCATCCGCAAGGCGCGGCCGTGGCCGCCGAACCGCTCATCGCCTTCTCCTCGGCGGATGTCGGGGGATTGCGTTGGTCGCCTCAGCCGGGCCGGCCGCTCGCCGGGCTCAAAGTGTTGGACCTGACGCGTGTGCTGGCGGGACCAATCTCGACGCGATTTCTTGCGGGCTATGGCGCCGACGTCCTGCGTATCGATCCGCCTGATTGGGACGAGCCCGGCACCATTCCTGAAGTGACGCTGGGCAAAAGATGCGCGCGTCTCGATCTGCGGAGCGATATGGATCGTCGCCTGTTCGAGCGGCTGTTGGCCCGCGCCAATGTTTTCGTTCACGGTTATCGGCCTGGCGCGCTTGAAGGGCTCGGGTTTGGCCCGGCCGAGCGCCGCAAGCTCAATCGCGACCTCATCGAAGTGTCGCTCGATGCCTATGGCTGGACCGGCCCCTGGAAAGGCCGACGCGGCTTTGACAGCCTGGTGCAGTTCAGCAGCGGCATCGCCGAAGCCGGCATGGCCTGGAAAGGGACCGATCATCCGGTGTCCCTGCCCGTTCAGGCGCTCGACCATGCCACGGGCTATCTGATGGCGGCGGCGGTGATCCGCCAGATCATTGCGCGTCAGAATGGTGAAAAGCTCGCTTCGGCGCGGCTGTCGCTGGCGCGCACGGCGGCATTGTTGGTCAGCCTGCGTGAATTGGCGAGCGAAGCGCATTGGACGGAAGGCGGCATAGCCGACGTGGCGCCTTTCATCGAGACGACGCCTTGGGGCGAGGCCCGGCGCTATCATCCGCCCGCCGATATTGCCGGCGCGCCGATGCGCTGGGAAAGCGGCGCGCAGCAGCTTGGCTCATCGAAGCCGGCGTGGTGACGCAAGCCGTGGCCAGGCCGAAGGGCGGCGTCGTTCTTTTGCATGGGCATGGCCGCACAGGCCGGTCCATGGCGTCGATCGCGGCCGCTTTGCAACGAGACGGCTATTCCACTTTGGCGCCAAGCTATGGCAGCCCGTGGCGATCGATGGTTCATATCGTCGATCATTTGAAGCCGCGCATCGATCGGTTCGCCCGGGAGATCGACGGGCCTCTGCATTTTGTCACCCACTCTCTCGGTGGCCTAGTGGTGCGCGCGTTAATCGCGTCGCACCGGCCGGAGAAATTGGGACGCGTGGTGATGCTGGCGCCGCCCAATCGCGGCAGCGAATTAGCCGATCTACTGTTTCGGCTCCGCCTCGATCATCTGGTGCTTGGACCCGTTGGGCAGCAATTGCGGACGGGGCGCGCCGGGATCGATCAGGATATGCTGGGCCGCGTCGACTATGAACTTGGCATCATCGCCGGCGACCGTCCGCTCGATCCGGTCTTTCCACGCTTTCTGTTACCGCGGCCCAACGATGGCAAGGTGTCGGTTGCCTCGACACGCCTGCGCAATATGCGCGATCATATCGTCTTGCCTGTGTCGCACACATTGATGGTCTATGATCGTCGGGTGATTGCGCAGATCCTCGCTTTCCTGGAAACAGGCTCTTTCAACCGATAGACAGCGGAACTCATGGCACGAACGATCATTGCATTCCTCGCGGCTCCGCTGTGGATCCCTCTTATCTTCGGGATTTATGCCGCCTTCTTTTCGAAGCCACCCGATTTCTTCGGTGAACCGGACCAGTTCATGTGGGTCGTCAGGTCGGTGATCGTCGGATTGATCGTCGGCTATGTGCCAGCGTTCCTGTTGGGACTGCCGGCACATCTGTTTCTTCGCGCACGGCAGTCCGGTCTTCTGGCTTATCTGCTGACCTGGGTTGTTGTCGGTTTCCTGTTTTGGTTTCTGGGCTCTCTTTGCATGGGCCTTGTCGTGACCAAAAGTTTCGATTTCACGCTGCGGGAAGTCGTCGACACTTTGTTGTCTCGCCCCCGCGTACCGCTGTCGGCCTGCATCCTGGGCTTGCTGGTCGGCGCCACTGTGTGGCGCCTGACCAGGCCCAACCTCATTCAGCGCTGACCAGAGCGCGCATGCGTTCGCTGATCTTCGGCGAACGCTGCGCCGCTTTCTCGACGAAGGCTTGCAGCTCTTCGCCAGTCATCGGTTCGATCTCGACATTCTTGCTCTTGGTCGAGGCGATGAAGGCTGGATCGGCGACCATCGCGTCGAAGGCCCGGCGCAGGATTTGCAGCCGGTCGTCGGGGATCTCCGCCGGTGCGGCCAGTGCCTGACCGACGTCGGCATAATGAACCGAATAGGTGAGCAGCTCGCGGTCGTCGGCATTTTTCGCCAGGCTTTCGACCTTTGGCACGTTTTCGTAGCCGGTGAACTTACGGCTGCCCATGGTGGCGAGCACCTTGATCTTGCCGTCGCGCAACCAGTCGGCGTGCTGAGCGACCAAGCCCTCCCAGGCGACGGTCGTCGCGTCGATCTCGCCACGCTCGAGCGCGAGATAAGTCGTACCGGCACCGGAATAGCCGTTCACGATCTTGAACTTGGTGCCGTAGATATCATTGACGAGGAGCGGGTGAATGGATGTCAGCGCGCCCTTGCCCGAGGAGCCCAGCGCCACCTCGCGCTTGCGGACATCGTCGATCGTGTTGATGCCGGCACTGTGCCAGGCGACGAAAGCGCGGGGCAGATCGGCTGCCCGGCCGATGTAGCGGAATTTCGCGGCCTTGAACTTCACTGCCTCGGGCTGGGTGTCCTCCGCCAGTAGACCGGAGATCAGCATGGTGATCACGGTGCCGTCCTTCGGCGCGGCGTTATAGACATAGTTGGCGGCAACGATGCCCCCGGCCCCGACACGATATTCGGTGGTCACCACCGGGTTGCCGGGAATGTGGCGCTGCAGATGTTCGGCGATCAGCAGTCCGTAGAGCGAGGTCGAACCGCCGGGCGCCGTCGGTAGAACGATCTTGATGGTCTTGCCTTTGTAGAAGTCTCCGGTCTGCGCCTGCGCCGTAACGCTTGCCGAAGCGGCCGCAAAGACAATCGTCAGCGCTTTCAGGGCCTGTGCCTGGAAGACCATGTTTCCTCCCCTTGTGCTCAGCCGATGGGACCGAGAATCGCTGTACGATTCCGTTCCCTCGCTGCCTCCATCACGCCCGTGTTCTTTCATTTTGGGAGAACAATCGGACCACGAATCTGTAGCAGAAAAACAACATCCATTTCAAATCGACTGAGATCACGAAGGTGCTTTTCCAGGACGAGATCAGAATAGCGGAAGTATTGAAGAGCCAGCCAAAATCCAAAAATCGAATGAGGGTGAGGCCTTTAAGGCCATAAGCCTTGATTAGATTATCTCTAAAATGTCGTACAAATACCTGTCTTGATTGGGTAGAATCACAGCTACTACATTGTTTTTATTCTAAATATCTTGTTCCGACACATTATTGACTCAATAGCCGCCGGTATTCCAGTCGTTGCTCCGCAGAACCATAAACAAATCAAGATTTACTTCAGTAAATCTGCGGGGAACAAAAGAAAATGAGCGATATACAGCGGGCTGCTTTGGGGGCACTTGCGGCGAAGGACAGTATCAAACTCGCGAAGCCCCTCGATCTTTCGACGTGTGCCATGACGACCGCCGTTCTCCTCGCGGTCGCGCCTTTCGAAACCGCCATGGCGCAACCTGCCGCCGGTCTACCGCCGGTGACGGTCGATGCGCCGCAGCAGCGCGCTCGACCGGCGGCTGCGCGTCCGACACCGCGCGCGGCGCGCAACACGGCCTCTCAGCCGCGCCGGGCTCAACGCGCGACGGCCGCCGCGCCGCGTCCCGTTCCCGCCGCAGGCCCCAGTGCGCAATTGCCGACATTCGTGCAAGGGGCGATCGGCTCCGGCCCTTACAATACTCAGTTCGCCTCGTCGCCCCGGCAGACGGCGCCGCTGCTCAATACGCCGCAGACCGTCAGCGTCATTCCGAACGCCGTGATCCGGGAACAAGGCGCGCGCACCTTGACCGAGGTTTTGCGCAATACGCCGGGCATCAGTTTCGATGCCGGAGAAAACGGCTTCTCGACCTCCACCAACAATTTCAAGCTGCGCGGCTTCGACAGCAGTGGCAGCATCTATGTCGATGGCGCCCGCGACAACGGCAGCTATACGCGCGATACGTTCAACGTCGAGCGCGTCGAGGTGTTCAAGGGCTCGGCCGCAGACAATGGCCGGGGTGGTCTCTCCGGTTATGTCAACATCGTCACCAAGACGCCGCAGTTGATGAATTTCTCGTCCGGCGAAATCGGCCTTGGCTTCGATCAGTACAATTCGAAAGCCCGCAAGCGTGCCTCCGTCGACGCCAACTACGTGATCGCGCCGACCACGGCGCTGCGCGTGAATGGCTTTGTCGAGGACAGCGGTGTGCCGGGTCGCTCGATCGCCGAAAACAAGGCCTGGGGGATCGCACCGTCGATCACCTGGGGGCTGGGCACCGACCTGCGAGCAACCCTGTCTTATGAACATGTGACCCGCGACGACGTGCCGGATTGGGGTGTGCCGGGCGCCAGCATCAAGGGCATGGTGAACTACAATCCTGTGGCGGGAAGCGCCCGGCGCAGCAATTTCTATGGCCTGCGCTCCGATGTCGACAAAGTGCAGAGCGACGCCATCACGGCGCGGCTCGAATACGATCTCGGCAACAGCATGACGCTGAGCAACCAGTTGCGCTGGTCGCGGGTCGATCGTTTCGCCCGCTACACGGTGCCAACCGCTTATGTGCCGGGCACTCAAACCGTGACGGCGCAGACCCAATTCTACGACCGCACGGTGACGACGCTCAGCAACAACACCAATCTGTCTGGGCGTTTCAACACCGGCTGGCTGACACACAATTTCTCGGTCGGTATCGATCTCACGCGTGAGGAATCGGAGGCTCTGCGTTACGGCACCGGTGCAGTTCCGGCCACCAGCGTCTTCTTCCCCAATCCGGATCGCGCTTTCGCGCCGGTTTTGGCGCCGACGGAGCGCAACAAGGTCGAAATCAACAGTGTCGCGGGCTATGCCTACAACACGATCGAATTGGGACCGCGCTGGTCAATCACCGGTGGCCTGCGGGCCGAACAATACAATGCCAAGATTTCGAGCAAAGGCATGACCGGCCTGCCGGCTGGGGCCTTCGACGGCTATAGCGACTCGCACTTCCTGCTCAACGGCAAGCTGGGCGTCGTCTATAAGCCGACGCCGGACGGGACATTCTACGCCTCCGTGGGCGTTGCAACCTTGCCGCCGGGTGCCTTCATGTCCAATCCGGATATCTCGCGGACTGGTGACAATGCCTTCCCAGGCCTGGTCGCAGGCGCCAAGCCGGTGCAGGCTTTGAACTATGAAGTCGGCATCAAATGGGATTTCTTCGACAAGCGCCTGAGTGCCACGGCCGCGCTGTTCCGGATCGAAAAGCATAATGCCGCGATCACCGGTCGCGACATCGGCGAAACGACGACGACCTTGAAGGGCTATGGCCGTCAGGTCGTCCAGGGTGCCGAGTTCAGCGTCGCGGGCAAGATCACCGATGCGTGGAATGTGTTCGGTGGACTGGCGATCATCAATTCGGAGCGCCTGCACAGCGCCTATCTCGACAGCGTGCGTCGCCGCGCCGATCCGGGCGATTACGGTACGCGCATCAGCACGTCCGGCGACGAGTTGGCGTTCACGCCGAATGTCACCGCCAATCTGTGGACCACGTACCGCTTTCCCATCGGTCTGACCGTCGGCGGCGGTTTCCAATATGTCGGCTCGTCCTATCTGGGCCGCCCGGATGACGCGCTGCGCATCATTCCCAACGGCAATTTCGGACGCCTGCCAGCCTATACTGTGGTTCATGCGATGGCGGCCTACGAGATCACCAAGGACATTACGCTGCGTCTGAACGTCGACAATATTTTCGACGAGAAATATGCGGTGTCGTCGAACTGGAACGGAACGCGTGCGGCGCTTGGCGTTCCGCGCACCTTCCGGGCGAGCCTCGCCTTCCGCTTCTGAGGCTCGTATAAGAGACGTGAACCCCGGCTGCCGTGGCAGCCGGGATTTGCTTTTGAAGTGCAACCGCCATGATGACCATCATTCCCGACGTTCTGAGCAAAGCCGAGGCGCGGCAGATCCACGATCTGTTCTTCAAGGCGAATTGGACGGATGGCCGCCATACGGCGGGCCATGTGGCGGCACGGGTCAAGCACAACGATCAACTGGCGCAGGATGATCCGCTCGCCGAACAGGTGGGCAACTTCATTCTCGAACGGCTGGCCGCCAACCCGCGCTTCACGGCCGTAGCCCTGCCCCTGAAAGTTCTGCCGCCGCGCTTCAATCGCTATGCGGGCTCCGGCAGCTATGGCGATCACGTCGATGCGTCGATATTCGGCGTGCCCCAGAGCGGTGTCCGCATTCGCGGCGATCTCTCGGCCACCTTGTTCATCAGCGAGCCGGAGGATTACGACGGCGGCGAACTGTTGATCCAGGGCGAGATGGAGAAGCACAGGATCAAACTGCCGGCTGGCCAGCTGATCCTTTACCCCGCCAATACCATCCATCAGGTTACGCCGGTGACGCGCGGCGCCCGCTTTGCCTCGTTCTTCTGGTTGCAGAGCCTCATCAAGGAAGATTATCGTCGCCGCATGCTGCTCGATCTCGACGAGACGATCCAGGCGTTGAGCGCGGCCGACCCGGAACAGCAGGCGGTGACGCGTCTCACCGGCCTCTATCACAATCTGCTGCGTGACTGGTCGGCGACCTGATGAACGTGCCTCTGCCGAAACTCCAGCAGATCCCGCATGCCGTCGCCAGTGTTCATGACTATGAGCCGCTGGCGCGCGAGCGGATGACCGCTGCGGCCTGGGCTTATCTCAGCGGCGGCGCCGCCGACGAAGAGACCATGAGGGCCAATGAAGCGGCATTCGCGCGCTTCAAACTGCAGCCTCAGGTTTTACAGGATTTGCGCGGCGGCCACACGCAGGTCTCGTTGTTCGGCCAGACCTATCCTTCCCCGCTCTTTCTGGCACCGGTGGCTTTCCAGAAACTGGCGCATGAGCATGGCGAGCTGGAGACCGTTCTTGGTGCCTCCGCCATGCAGGTGGGGATGGTCGTCAGCACGCAAGCCAGCGTGACGCTGGAGGAGATCGCCGCGCAAGCCGCGACGCCGCTCTGGTTTCAGCTCTATCTGCAAGCCGACCGGGATTTTACTGCGCGGCTCATCCAACGGGCGGAGAATGCGGGCTACAAGGCTATTGTGCTGACGGTCGACGCGCCTTTGTCAGGCATTCGCAATCGCGAACAGCGCAGCGGCTTTTCGCTGCCGCCTAGCGTTTCGGCCGTCAACCTGCACGGCATGAGACTGCCTTCGATGCCATCCGTCGATCCATCCGGCCCCCTCGTCTTCGGCAGTCCTTTGCTCGATACCGCTGCGCGCTGGAACGACATCGCCTGGATCAAGGAGCGGACATCCCTGCCCGTTCTTTTGAAAGGCATTCTGACGGACGTGGATGCGGAACGGGCTCTTGCCTATGGGGCCGACGGCATCATCGTCTCCAATCACGGAGGCCGCGTCCTCGATGGTCTGCCGGCCACCATCGACGTTCTTGAAAGCATCACCACCGCCGTTGGCGGGCGCGTGCCGGTGCTGATGGATGGTGGCATCCGCCGGGGCAGCGACATCTTCAAGGCCCTGGCCTTGGGTGCCCAGGCGGTTTTGGTCGGCCGGCCCTTTGCATGGGGATTGGCGGCTGCCGGCGCGGTCGGCGTGTCCCATGTGGCGAAACTCCTGCGCATGGAGCTTGAGGTCACGATGGCGCTGATGGGCTGTCGCGACCTCGCCAATATCACCCGCGTCCATCTCTCTAACTGAGCGCTCGCGGGCTCAATCCACTTTGATGCCTGTGTCTCGCACGATTTTGAACCAGCTCAGATATTCCGCTTCGGCGGCTTCGCGCACCTTGTCGGCTTTCATTTCCGGATCGGGCAGAACGGAATCGAACGTGTCGATGCGGACGGTGAATTCGGCATCTTTGATCGCCTGGGCATAGACCTCGTTCAAACGATCCAGAATGGCCTTGGGCGTGCCGGCCGGCGCGGCGAGATAAAGGGTCGATGCCTTGTCGGCCAGTTGCGGCACACCCAGTTCGCCAATGGCGGGCGTATCCGGCAATTGCTTGATCCGGCTCGGCGCAATGACGGCCAATGGCGTCACCTTGCCGGCCCGTGCCAACGGCAATGAGCCCACCGGCGTATCGATCATCCAGAGGATTTGATTGTTGGCCAGTTCCTGCAAGGCCGGAGCCCCGCCTTTGTAGGCGGCATGCCTTATATCGAGCTTCAAGGCGCGTACGATCTCGGCGCTCCACAGATGCGACGGCGTGCCGGGGCCGGCGGAGCCATAGGAATATCGGCCCGGTTCCTTGCGGACCTTCGCGATAAGATCCTGGAATGAGGTGACGCCGGACTGCGTGGATGTGGTCATGACGCCAGGCGTCGAGGCGATCAGCGAAATGTAGCTGAGCTTCGGCAATTCAGCTTCGCCGGTCTTGGACCGCATGGCTTCGAAGATCGCCAGCGACGAGACGCCGGAGACGAGGATGGTATAGCCATCGGGCGGCGCGCGAACGACGCTTTCGGCGCCCACGGTTCCGCCGGCACCTGGCCGGTTGAGCACGGGCATGGTCTGGCCAAGCAAGGCGCCGAGTTTCGCGGTGACGACTCTGGCGAAGCTATCGACATAGCCGCCGGCGGGAAATGGCACGACCACATTGACGGGCTTGTTGGGATAGGTCTGGGCCATGGCGGGCGCATGCAGAGCGCCCAGTGCTAAGGCCGCCAGGACGAGGGCCCTGCGGCTTAAGTGAATCCTTTTCATCTCTCCCTCCCCTGATCGTTAGCCTTGAAGCGGCACGATCTTGCCGTGACCGCTCTCGTAGCGGGCGAGCATGCGCACGTAATAGGGCCAGAACCGCTCCAGGGTGGCGCGGCTGGCGAGCTTTTCTTCCTTCATTTTGACTTCGTCTTCCGCCGGCAGGATCAGCGGGTAGCCGGTAGCCGCGAGCGTGATCTGCTGGCGGCAGGCTTTTTCCAGCGTGATGCCAAGTGTGCCGGCGACGCCCATGGACTCGCCGCAGAACACGACGCCGTGGTTGTTCATCAGCACCGCTTTACGCGTTCCGAGCGCTGCCACCAGATCGCGGCCGAGCGATTGGGTGTCGATCAGATAGGACGTGCCGCGATAGCGCGGCAGATCGTGGCCGAAATAGCAGCCTTCGTGACCGAGCCCAACGAGGTTTTCGTCCGTGGCGGCGAACAGACAGCCGTAGAAAGGATGCGTGTGGCCGACGACATTGATCTCCGGACGCGCGATCATGATTTCCGTATGGATCGGCCATTCCATATGCACGGTGCCGGTTCCATGCAGCTTACGGCCCTCGAAATCGATCAGGGTGAAATCATCGGGACCTTCGATTTCGGCGAGGCCGACGCCGGCGCGTTTGAGCCAGAGGCCGCGGCCTTCCGGATCGCGCAGCGACAGATGACCGAGGTTCTTGTCCTCATGGCCATAGAGGGCCAGAACGCGGCAACCGACGGCGATTTCGTTCAACTGTTCGGCGAGCTGATCGTCGATCATGTTTCCCTTCATGTCCCCCTCCTGGTTCAAGCTGGCTGCGTGACGACGCCAAGGGCTGGCATGACATGACGGGAGAACAGGTCGATCGAGTGCGACGCGTCCTCGAAGGACATGTCGCCGAAGACGAACTGGCCGACGAGATAGTTGATCCCGGCCTTGTCGATCTTGTTGCTAAGGAATTGCGTCACCGTTTCCGGCGATCCGGCGATGCCGCGCCCCAGTTTCTGCAGGTCGGCGAAATTGTTGGCGCGCTCGCCGAGCATGGGTGAGCGACCATGCAGCCGATAGAGATAGTTGAAGCTCTCGAACCACTTTCTGTAGCTACGATCGGCGACTTCGGCCGCTTTTTCATCGGTGTCCGCGACGACGATGAACATCGACAGGCCGGTGAGTATGTCCTGCGACGGCTCTTCGCCGTGCAGTTTCCGCCACGTTTCCCGATACCGATCGATGCGCGAACGCATTTCCTCAGGCTCGAGAATGCAGACCATGTTCATTTTATATTTGGCGGCGAAATCGGCGTTCTCGAACGACTGAACGCCCATCCACAACGGCGGATAAGGGCGTTGTGCCGGCTGCAGCTCGATTGGTACGTTGTCGGCCTGGCGGTAACGTCCTTGGTAGCTCACCTGCTTTTGCGTCAGGGCCGCGAGCAGGATGTCGAGCGTTTCCTGATAGACCTGCCGCGAGGTCTCCTTGTCCGATGACTCGCCATAATAATGGCTTTCGATCGGCGAAATGCCGCGGCCGAGGCCGACTTGCAGGCGGCCATGGCTCAGGTGATCGAGCATGCAGATTTCTTCGGCGAGCCGCAGCGGATGATAAAGCGGCAACGTGTAAACGAGGCTGCCGATGCGCAGACGCTTCGTCCGCTGGATGACGGAAGACAGATAGACGCTGGGCGAGGCGGCAATACCAAGCGGCGTGAAGTGATGTTCCGCTACATGATAGCCGTGGAAGCCGGAGCGGTCGTAAAGTTCGGTGATCCGCAGGCGCTGTTCATAGAACTCGTCGAGTGGCAAGCCGCTGCGGTCGACATGATCGAAAATGCCAAATTTCACGTTTCGCTCCCGTTGTCGTTCCTGGCCGACGATGGATGCAGGATAGGAAGCGAACGGATGGGAGCAATGGCGTTTTTGAAAATGTCCGATAGCCGGACATCGCTTTGGCTAGAAGCTTGTTATTTCCGGCGCTTTTCCGTGGCGAGCCGGGAGATCATCCGCGCTGTTGCCTTGAGGGGGCGCAGATAGCGTTCAAGCGCGTCGGCCGTCGTCATGGCGGCGGCGATATAGGTGACGCCAATGGAAGCCACGGCTTCGTTGCCGACCAGCACCGGTACGGCGATGGTCGCGTTGGTGTCGAAAATGTCGGGATAGGCAATGCCGGAAAAGACGTTGCGGTGGCGGGTGGCAAAGCCGCGCGTCCGCGTGGCCGAAAGGATACGGGCGATGCGTGTGCGATTGCGGGCGAGATCACCGTCGAAAGATGGCCCCTGTTCGCGGTAGAACCGCAGGATAAGATCGCGCTCTGGCCTTGGACAATGGGCGAGATAGGCGATGCCGAGGGCGGTTCTCAAAATCGGCAGCACGGCGCCGACATTGCCGTAGTCGATGACAAAAGGGCTGTGCCGCCGCGTCGACAGAATGAGCTGCATGGTAAAATTCTGGCAGATGGCCATTTCCGTCGGCCAGACGACTTTGCGCTGCAGTTTTTCCAATTCCGGCGCAGCGATTTCGCCGATCCACTGTTCATCCTTAAAGCCTTCGCTCAAGGCGCGGACGAGACTGGTCAGGCGATAGCGGCCGCTTTCGGCATGGCGAACGACATAGCCCTCCGTCGCCAGGGTTTCGAGGATGCGATAGAGCGCTTGCCGGGAAATGCCGGTCATCGCGCTGAGGCGCAGGACCGTCGTGTCGTTTTCGACATTGAGAGCGCGCAGCACCGCCAGGGCGCGCAACGTTCCTCTCCCATTGTCGCGCAAAGGTTCCCCTCCTCGCTTGTCGACCACCGATCTTACATGTTGAAGGTCAGGGTCATCCCGTCCCAAGCCGGCTCGACGCCGGCCGGAATTTCGCTTTTCAGCCGTTCAAAGTCGAGGTCGGTATTGAGATTGGTGAGAATGGCGCGGCGCGGCTTCATGCGGTCGATCCATTCCAACGCCTCGCCCAGGCTGAAATGGCTCGGATGTGGCCGGTATTGCAGGGCGTCGATGATCCAGATGTCGAGATCTTCGAGGTAGGACAGGCTCTCATCGGGAATATCGACCACGTCAGGCGTATAGGCGACATTCCCGAAGCGGAAACCCAGCGCGTCGATATCGCCATGCCGTAGGCGGAACGGGATGCCAGAGATCGCCCCTCCCGCGCCATTGATCACGCAGGCCCGACCATCCTCGATCGGCTTGAAGTCGAGCAGCGGCGGATATTGGCTGCCGGGCGGTGTCTGGAAAATATAGTCGAAGCGCAGCAGCACCGCGTCGGCGGTGGGTGCGTCCATGTGGATGTCGATGCGGTGACGCATCTTGAGGATCAGCGGCCGCACGTCATCGATGCCGTGGATGTGGTCAGCATGGGCATGGGTGATCAGCACGCCATCGAGATGCTGCACGTCGGCACTGAGCAATTGTTCGCGCAGGTCCGGTGAGGTGTCGACGAGAACGGTGGTGACACCGTCCGGCCCCTCCTGCTCCACCAGAATGGAGCAGCGCCGACGCCGGTTGCGTGGATTGGACCCGTCGCAATTGCCCCAGCCGATGCCGACGCGCGGTACGCCACCGGAGGAGCCGCAACCGAGGATCGTGATCCGCGCCTTCGGCGCCTGAGTGGTCATGCGGCCGAAGGCGCCGCTTCGAGCGGCGGCATTTTCGAGAACAGGCGCAGTACGTTCTGGGTCGTCTGGTCGGCGATTTCGTCGAAGGAGACGCCCTTCACGTCGGCCAGAACGCGGGCCGTGTCCGTCACCCAGGCAGGTTGATTGCGTTTGCCGCGATGGGGCACGGGCGCCAGATAAGGCGCGTCGGTTTCCACCAGCAGCCGATCGAGCGGCACGTCCTTGGCGATGGCGCGCAGTTCATCCGAAGTCTTGAAGGTCAGTACGCCCGAGAACGACACATAGAGCCCGAGTTCGAGCCCGGTCTCGGCCAGGGCGCGCGACGAGGTGAAGCAATGCAGCAGCGCCTTGAACGCGCCCTTGTTCATTTCGTCGCGCAGAATGGCGGCCACGTCATCGTCGGCGTCACGCGCATGGATGACGAGCGGCAGACCGGTGCGCCGCGCCGCGTCGATATGGGTGCGGAAGACGGCGGCGGCGACATCGTGCGGGCTCTTGTCGTAGTGATAGTCGAGCCCCGCCTCGCCGATGCCGATGCATTTCGGATGGCTCGCGAGATCGACGATCTCCTCAACCGTCGTGTTCGGTTCCGCATGGGCGTGATGCGGATGGGTGCCGACGGTGAACCAGACATTGTCGAAACCCTCGGCGATGGCACGATAAGTATCGTGCTTGGCCACCGAGGTCGCGATCGTGATCATGCGGGCAACGCCAGCCTCGCGCGCCCGTTCCATCGTGCCAGGCATGTCCTGGGCGAAGTCGGGGAAATCGAGATGGCAGTGGCTATCGATCAGCAAGGTTTCACGCGGGCGTCGCGCCCGCCTCCGTTTCTACGTAACGCGGGAAGATCGGCGTCGGCGCCGGCAGAACCGTGCCGCCAGAGAGCGCATGCGCTTTACCGATATGGCGCAGCATGCGCGCGTCGGGCGCGACGGCGAGGCTGTCGAGCAATTTGCCGGCCGCTGTCGGGATGACCGGCTGCGCGGCAATGGCGATGTTGCGCAACACCTCCGCCGTCACCCACAGGATCGTGCCCATGCGTTCCGGATTGTCCTTACGACGGGCCCAGGGCTCCTCGCCGGCGAAATAGCGATTGGCGTCGGCGACGACCTTCCAGATTTCCGCCAGCGATGTGTGAAGCGCGAAATCCTTCATCGCTTCGCTGGTCCGCTCGGCGAGCGCCCAGGCGGCGGCGAGAATGGCCTCGTCATTGGCAGTCAGTTCGCCTGGAACCGGCGCCTTGCCATCGCAGTTCTTCGCCACCATCGACAAGGAACGCTGCGCCAGATTGCCAAGATCGTTGGCGAGATCGGCGTTGATGCGGTTGACCAGCGCTTCATGCGAATAGTTGCCGTCCTGCCCGAACGGCACTTCGCGCAGGAAGAAATAGCGGATCTGGTCGACGCCGTAATGCTCGGCCATGGTCAGAGGATCGACCACGTTGCCGACCGACTTGGACATTTTCTCGCCACGGCTGAACAGAAAACCATGCACGACGATCTGCTTCGGCAAAGCGAGTTCAGCCGACATCAGGAAAGCCGGCCAGTAAATGGCATGGAAGCGCGTAATATCCTTGCCGATCACATGGGCGTCGGCCGGCCAGTAGTGCCAGTTCGCCGCGAACGTATCGGGATAACCGCAGGCGGTGAGATAATTGGTCAGCGCATCGACCCACACATACATGACGTGCTTGTCGTCGCCCGGCACCGGCACGCCCCAGTTGAACGTGGTGCGGCTGATCGACAGATCCTGCAGGCCGCGCTTCACGAAGGCGACGATCTCGTTGCGGTATTTCTCCGGCACGATGAAGTCGGGATGAGCCTCGTAATGCGCGAGCAGCTTGTCGGCGTATTTGGACAGCTTGAAGAAATAGCTTTCCTCTTCCACCCATTCGACCGGCGTGCCGTTGGGCGAGAATTTCTGGCCCTCGTCATTGGAGGTGATTTCGCCCTCGTCGAAATAGGCCTCCTCGCGCACCGAATACCAGCCAGCGTATTTCGATAGGTAGATGTCGCCCTTCTTCTGCATCGCCTCCCAGAGGGAACGCGAGGCACGATAGTGGCGCGGTTCGGTGGTGCGGATGACGTGATCGGCGCGCGCATTCAGCACAGTGCCCATTTCGTCGAACTGGGCAGCGGTGCGGTCGGCGAGTTCCTGCGGCTTCAGCCCGTCGCGGGCGGCCGTCTGCTGCATCTTCAGGCCATGCTCGTCCATGCCGGTGACGAAGAACACGTCTTCGCCGGCGATCCGGTGAAACCGGGCGATCGCATCGGTGGCAATGCGCTCATAGGCATGGCCGATGTGCGGCTTGCCATTGGCGTAAGGGATGGCGGTGGTAATGCAGAATTTCGCCGTCATTTTCGTTTCACAAACTCATTTCGCGAGTCACGTTCGCGCGGCCTGCACGGCCGTGGACAGATCGGTAAAGGCGTTCAAGATGAAGGTCCGGCGGTCGAGATTCAGGGCCATCGTCTCGCGCGCCGAGAGCGCGATCTTGTCCCATACCTCCGCCAGCGGCGCAAGGCGGGCACCTTCCGGAGCGCCCTGGCGCACGCGGGCGTCGATCCAGTCGAAAATCGCTGAAATCATGGCCTCAAACTCTTCCGTCGCCTCGCGTCCGGTGAGTTTGTCGGCGAGCCCATGCACGCGCCGCCAGTCGACCGTGGGCAGGTGACCCAACAGCCCGTCGACGGCCTCGATCAAGGTGAGGCTGTCGCCGGAGAGCAGCCGCAGGGTATCGCGAACCGAGCCACCGCTGCGGCGTGCCGCCTCGCTCAGCCGGCGCTGGTCCGTCTCCGCAAAGGTCCCGCTCAGCGAATTCACCGTCTCGATGATGGCTTCGGGCGCCAGTTCGCCGAGATTCAATTTGCGGGTGCGCGAGCGGATGGTCGTGAGCACCTGCGCCGGGCGATGGGAGACGATGAGAAAGAGCGAGCGCGGCGGCGGTTCCTCGATCAGCTTCAAGAGCGCATTGGCACTCGATCCATTGAGATCCTCGGCGCTGTCGACGATGGCAACACGCCAGCCGCCCTCCCCGGACGCGTGATGAAACATGTCGATGACGCGGCGCACGTCGTCGATGCGGATTTCGGTGTAGTGGCGCTTGCCCTTGGGATCATAGGCGCGGCGCAGCACCGTCACATCGGTATGCGATTGCGACTGGATGCGATGCACGGCCGGATTGTTCGGATCGACGGAGAGATCCGTGGCGCGCGTTACGGCCGGCAGGCGTGGATCGCCGTGGGCGAGGATGAATTTGGCGAAACGCCAGGCCAGTGTCGCCTTGCCGATTCCTTCCTTGCCGCCGATCAGCCAGGCGGAGGGCAGCCGGCCACTGCGATAGGCCGACAACAGTTCCTGTTCGGCGGCGCCATGGCCGAAAAGTTCGGTGGCATCGCGCGGATGCGGCGCATTGTGAAAGCGATCGCTTTCGGGCGCGGCTTCACCATCGCCGGCGCGGGTGCTGGGACGTCGGCTCATGGGGCGTCCCCCGTCCTGGCTTTGGCGCCATCGGCAGCACCCGCCTTCTTGCGGATGGTGGGCTCGGACGGCAGCAGCCGCGCTTTGACGAGACGCGGCTTCACCGCGTCCCAGATCGCCGCTTCGACTTCATCGCGTGTGCGCGTCGCATCGATCACGACACAGCGCTCCGGTTCCGCCGCTGCGATGTCGAGAAAACATTGGCGCAAGGCGGTGTGAAAAGCCTCGTTCTCCCCTTCGAACCGGTCGACGGCGGCATCGCCGCGCCGCGCCGTAGCGCGGGCCAGCCCTTCCGTCGCCGGCAGATCGAGGATCAAGGTGAGGTTAGGGCGCGTATCGCCAATGGTGATCCGCTCGAGCCCATCCATGAACCGCTTGTCGAGGTTGCCGAGCGCGCCTTGATAGGCGCGGGTCGAATCCGCGAAGCGATCGCAGACGACGACGTCGCCGCGGGCCAGCGCCGGCCGGATCGTCTGGTCGAGATGGTCGATGCGCGCCGCCGCGAACAACAGGGCTTCGGCCGCCGGGCCCAAAGGCGCGGCCGCGCCGGAGAGGATGACCTGGCGGATTTCCTCGGCCTTGGGCGAACCGCCCGGCTCGCGCGTGGCGATGGCCGCAAGGTCCAGCGCCTGCAGATGGGCCAACAGCCGCTTCACATGGGTGGATTTGCCCCCACCCTCGCCGCCTTCAAAGGTGATGAATAAACCTCGGCGCGGCGCTGGCCGCTTTGCGAACCTGGTACGTTTGGCCATCAGCTCTTGAACACATATTTGCGGATGAGGCCTGAGAACCATTCAAGCCCGGCGTCGAGGGCCTGCTGACGCAAGGTGCCCTTGTCGACGGTTTCGGCTGCTTTCAGCGGCGTGTCGAGAGCCAAAACCTGGCCGCGATAGATTTTTAGCCGCGCCACCTCGTCGCCTTGCCGCACGGGCGGGATCAGCGGGCCGGTGTAGACGATCCGGCCGCTGAGCCGGTCGGTCGAGCCGCGCGGCACCATCACCCGGATCGGCAGGTCGGAGATGAGATCGACGCTGCCCTGCGCCCCGCCATAGACCTTGGCGGTGCCGACCGGTTCGCCGGCCGCGTAGACGTTCTTGTGATCGAAGCCGCGCATGCCCCAGGTCAGCAATTTGCGGGATTCCTCGGCCCGTTCGCGGGCGGTCTTCGCGCCGTTGAGCACCAGGATGAGGCGCTGACCGTTCTCCACCGTCGAACCGACGAGACCGAAGCCGGAATCCTCGATATTGCCGGTCTTCAGGCCATCGGCGCCGATATTCATCGTCAGCAGCGGATTGCGGTTGGTCTGGCGGATCTTGTTCCAGGTGAACTCGGGCTCGCCGAAATATTTGTAGTAGTCCGGATAGGTCTTGATGATGTGCAGGGACAGGCGGGCGAGATCGCGCGCCGTCACCTTCTGCTCCGGATCGAACCGGCCCCAGGCGTTCTTGAAGGTGGAATCGCGCAGGCCGAGTTCCCGCGCCCGCTTGGTCATCAGGGCGGCAAAGGTTTCCTCGCTGCCGGCCATGCCTTCGGCCAGCGCGATCGCCGCATCATTGCCGGATTGGACGATCAAGCCGCGCAGCAGATCTTCGATGCGCACCTGGCTGTTGACCGGCGCGAACATGCTGGACCCGCCTGATGGCGCGCCGCCGCGACGCCAGGCATTTTCGGAAACGACAAAGGTTTCATCGAGGGTGTGACGGCCTTCCTTGAGTTCCTTGAACACCAATTCGGCGGTCATGATTTTGACCAGCGACGCCGGCGACATGAGCTGATCGGCGTTCTTCTCGAACAGGACGCTCTGGGTATCGGCATCCATCAGGATCGCCCAAGTGGCCGACGTCGTGATGGTCTGCGCCCGCGCGCCGGCCGGCACGAAGGCCAATGCGATCGCCAGCAGCGGCGCCGTTAGGCGCACGAGCGGATTGGACGTGAAACGGGCTGTCAGGGCGGACATGAAATCGGGCCATCCGGGCATCGGGCGGACCGCTGATCCGCCCGGACTCTTGCCCGTGAATGTGCGCTCTCAGGCCTTGAAAATCAACGACCCACGCGAGTTTCGCGGCTGATCAGGGACTGCAAGCCACGGGTGTCGACATTGTCGAACGGGTGCCGCTTGATCAGGGTCGAGGTGACTTTCGAGGGCGGCGCGAAGAAGGTCGCGTTGCTCGCGCTCTGGAGCCGCTTGGTCGCGACAATCGGCACGTCGGCGCCCGGGATCGTGCCCAGATCGAAGGGCCGCGACGGCGGCAAGGGCGATGTCGAGGGCAAGGGCGTGCTGTTCTGGGCGGCTTCGGACCGGGGCGACGACGTGGTTACGACCGTGACGGCGCGCGGCGTTTCCTCCGGAACTGGCGCAGGGGCCGGACGGGGCGGCGGCGCATAGGCGACGGGCGTCGGAGCCGGTTCCGCCTGGGCGATCATCGTCGTCGGCGCCATCGTCGGCATGCCCGGCAGGCTCGCCGGACGACCGTCGTCGGTGAGTGTTGCGATCAGGATTTGGTCGTCGGAGCCGCCAAGACCGGCTGGGCCGAGATAGTCCACCTTGACTTGGCCCGTGCCGGCGCGGCGGAAATCGAGAGCATCGGCCACCCGTTTCGACACGTCCATGACGCGGCCGGCGTGGAACGGGCCGCGATCGTTGACGCGCACGATGATGGAACGGCCGTTGCGCGTGTTGGTGACGCGCGCGTAGCTGGGCAGCGGCATGGTCGGATGCGCGGCCGAAACCGAGCTCATATCATAGACTTCGCCATTGGCGGTCTTGCGGCCGTGGAAGGCATCGCCATACCAAGAAGCCATGCCGACCTGGCTTTGTCCGGGCGACATTTCCCGAGGAACGTAGCGCCGGCCGGCGATCGTATAAGCGCGACCGACGAGATATTGGCCACCGCCGCGCGGCACCACTTCACCGTCGCCCACCACGCGGGCGCTGGCGCGACCGTAGCGTCCTTCGGGGAAATATTCCTTGGTGGCACTGCGGCGCACGCCGCCGCCTGACGGCTGTTGGGCGCAACCGGCGATGGTTGCCGCGGCCAGGAGCAAGGCAATGCCTGTTACACATCGTCCGGCAGAACGACGGCCGGAGGTGCCTGCAGGCACAATAAAATCATCGCCGCTCACGCGGTGCTTATCTGTCATCGGGCAGTACGCATCACTCGAAAGCCACAGCGGGCGTGCAAACCAATTGAAGCGAGTCCGGATAGTCCCGGTGACGATGGTAACGCCATCGCGCCATTGGTTCAAATACACCCGAGTGGGTTTATTGCCTGTTGAGGTTACAGAAGATTTAAATCGCAATGCCCCCAAATCCCCTGCGTCTGTCCTCTGCCCGATGGGCCGTCCAATCAAATCTTGGCTTTAGTCTGTATATCCCGCGAATGTCCGGTGAAATAGGACGGAATTGCGGCTCAACGGGTATAACAGGGAGCAGATTCTCATATTTCACTTTATCTTATTCTGATAATTATCTATAAAATATGGCATTAACCTTGTTTTCGGCTCGCTGCATTTTTTCGAACAGATGCCTTGCTCTTGAGCGGGAAAAGCCTGGTTGTCGCCCTGCTCTCCGCTGGATCGGTCCCGATGGCTGATTCCCCGAAAATGGGTCGGGCACACGCCGCAGCCGTCGTCACGCCAAGGGATTTCGCAGGCAAAGTGACCTGTTAGGCAGGCAATGACGTGACACGACCAAAGGGAACCTGTACCAGACCCGCGTCGACTAAGCCTCACACCGCACAACACGGCCGGATTCTTAACCGGCGGCCACGACATTCAAGGGATCGAGGGCGAAGGCTTTCCGGTCAACATGGATTCAACCACGGCTTTCATCATTGTCTCCGTGATGATGCTCGCGAACGGCAGCGTTCTCGGCCTGCTTCACCGCGATCTGCCGGTCAATCTACGACCGGCCGCCTTGAGCTGGCAGGCGGGCACCCTGCTCGTCGCCTTCGGCTGCATCTTTTTCGCCTTCGAATGGCTCATGCCGCTGCCTCTGACGGTGACGGTCGCCAATGCCGCATTCCTGTTCGGCCTTGTTGCCTATGTGTGGGCGGTGCGCCGGTTCTACGGACTGCAACCAAAGCTCGTCGATCTGGTGCCGGTGTTCATCGGAAGCTTCACGGTTTTCTGGTTCTCCGCCATCCATCCGAACACCAAGGTGCGGATCATCGTCGTCGCTTTGGCCTGGATATGGCTCATGGCGGCCGCCGTGCGTGTCCTACTCGCCCATAGGGACACGGCATTGAGCCGGAAAATGCTGACGAGCATTCTGATCGCCGCCATCGGCTTCACGATGGCGCGCATGCTCTTCTACATTTTTCTGCCGATGGAGTTAGATTTCAAGATCACTGACAATTCGAGCTGGATGAATCTGGCGACCCCTTTGTTCATGACCGTCTTGCCGGTGGTCGGCGCTACGGCTTTCGTGTTGATGTGTTCCGACCAGATCCGCCGCCAATGGGAACGGGCCGCCTCGACCGACTATCTGACCGGCCTCGCCAATCGCCGTACGCTGACTGAAACCGGCGCCGGACAGTTCAAACTGGCTGCCGAGCGCAGCCGCAGGCTCGCCGTCGCCGTTCTCGATATTGATGCCTTCAAGGCGATCAACGACACCTACGGTCACGAGTTCGGCGACAAGGCACTGGTCCATGTCGCCGATCGCTTGCAGGCGGGAACCCGGAAGATCGATCTGGTCGCACGGTCCGGCGGTGAGGAATTCGTGGTTCTCCTGAACGATCTCGATCTCAGCGAGGCGGAGGTGGCGGCGGAGCGTTTGCGCCTGTCCGTCGCCGCCGATCCGTTCAATTTCGCGGCAACGACCGTTCCAATCACTGTCTCCGTCGGCGTCGCGGTGCGCCAGCCCGACGATCGCAGTTTCGCCGACATCATGCGGCGCGCCGACAAGGCGCTCTATCGCGCCAAGCAGGAAGGCCGAAACCGGGTCGAACTGGCCGCGTGAGAGCGACTTGGTTGAGCTAGGCTGTGCCGGCTCCGCTTGCAATCCGTTGAACGGTTAGCGGGCGACCTGGTTCATCTGCGATATGAGCTCGTTTGAGTTTCGGCAGGGCTTGTGCCTGCGGGCTGATGCAGCATTCTATCGGGCCAGACACGCCAGAAAGGATGTAAGCGGTGGCGCAGGACGAAGGCTTGGCGGAACTGTTGCGGGAAGATCTGGCAAGCGTGCCGGGCTTGACGGAGAAAGCCATGTTCGGCGGGCGAGCCTGGTTGCTCCATGGCAATCTTCTCTGTGGCGCCCGCGATGACGGCATGCTGGTCCGGCTCGGCAAAGGCCATGACGGTTGGGCGTTGGCGACACCGGACATCGGGCCAATGATCTCGCGCGGCAAGACCATGCATGGCTGGGTGCGCGCCGGTCCCTCCGCCTTCGGGAACGACAAGCTACGGCGAAGGCTGCTGGATGCAGCCCTCGCCTTTGTCAGATCATTGCCGAAGAAATAGCTCCGCTCTAGCCGCCCTTGACGTCGAGCTGGACGTCCACGTTGCCGCGCGTGGCATGCGAATAGGGACAGATTTTCTCGTGCGCTTCGTTGGCGAGCGCCACCAGCTCGGCTTGCGGGAGCGACGGGTCTTCCACATGCAGTTTCACCGCGATGCCGAAACCGCCGCCGTCGCGCGGTCCGATCGAAACCTCGGCGGTGATCTTCGCCTTGGTCGCATCCTTCTTGTGTTGCTTGGCGACGAAATCGAGCGCGCCGCCGAAGCAGGCGGCATAACCGGCGGCAAAGAGATGTTCAGGTGTCGTCGTGCCGGGCTTGCCTGGCCCTCCCATGGCCTTGGGAACGGACAGATCGGCGCTGACGGTGCCGTCCGAAGCTTCGGTATGGCCGTTGCGTCCACCGGTCGCCGTCGCCACCGCCGTGAAAAGAGGCTTGATCGTGTCCATTGCTTACTCCTTGAGAAGGCCCCCAACAGGTCGTATCGGCCCGATTGTGCCCGTCGCTCCATGTGTCCGCAATCCCATGGAATTTCGATGACAAAACCGAGTTTTGGCCGTTAATCGATGGTTTCGAGACGTCCGACGTCGATGGCCTGCATCTCCTGCCTCGAAAGGGCCGATTTCTGGCCGCGACCATATTGGCGCGGCGAGCAGCCCATGACCTTTTTGAAGGCGGTCGAGAAAGCGCTCTCGGATTCGTAACCGAGAGACACGGCGATTCTCGCGACGGGATCACCGGAATGCAGCAACCTGTCCCCCGCCAGCAGCATGCGCCAGCGGATCAGATAGTCCATCGGCGAGGTTCCAACCTTCTGCTTGAATTTTTGGGCGAAGGTGGATCGTGACATGCCGGCACGGTGCGCCAGTTCCTGCAACGTCCAGGGATGGGCGGGGTCGGCATGCATGGCCGTGATCACCGCGCTCATCTGCCGGTCCGCCAAGGCGAAGAGCCAGCCGACACCGCCCTGCCCGCGTTCCGTCAGATGCAATCGCAAAGCCTGGAGCAGGATCATATGGGCGAGGTGCTGGATGACCAGGAATCCGCCGGCCTGCCGGTCATGCATCTCCTGCATCATCCGTTCTACGGACCAGCGCAAGGCGGATTGTTCCGCCGCGCTACAGATGTGCACGATGGGCGGCAACATGCGCAGCAGAATATCGGCATGATCGCCAGCGAGAGCGAAACGGCTGCTGACAAGTAGGAAATCGCCGCCGCCATTGTAGGTGACGATGCTGCCGCTGCGGGCGCCGGAAAAAATCCTAACGGCATCCAAGGGAGGCAAATCGAGGTCCGTCGCCAACCGAAAGGGGCGCCCGCTGGGCAGCAGGAAACAGTCCCCGGTTTCGAGACGCACCGCGTCGCCATCAACTTGCAGCCAGCATCTGCCCGAAACCACGGCACCGCATTTGATGGCGCGTTGCTGGTCGGGAAATTGGACCGACCAGGGACCGGCGGCGTCGAACCCGGCGGAAAGATAGCTGCGCGGCTTCAGCAGCGACAGCACATCTGACAGAGGATCCATGGTCATTTCGGACGATCGCGAAAGTTATGCGGACGTTTCAGCATGGAACGTATTATCTCCCCTCCCTAGCTTGAGGGCAACGGGCTCTGGTGCCCCAAGCGAAGGACAATCCCATGCGTGTATTCGTTACCGGCGCGACCGGTTTCGTCGGTTCCGCCGTCATCCAGGAATTGCTGTCGGCAGGTCATCAGGTTGTCGGGCTCGCCCGCACCGACGCCGCGGCCCGGGCTCTGACGGCTGCTGGCGCGCAGGCCCACCGCGGCGATCTTTACGATCCCGCCAGCCTGCGGGCGGGCGCCGCGGCTTCGGACGGTGTGGTTCATACCGCTTTCAACCATGATTTTCTCGATCGGGATTTCGCGAGGTTCAAGGAGAATTGCGAGACTGAGCGGCATGCTATCGAAGCCCTCGGCTCGGCGCTCGCTGGATCCGATCGTCCGCTGATCGTCACATCGGGGATTGGCGTTCTGCCGTCGGGCCGAACAGTCACCGAGGAAGACGGATCTCCGACAGGTCCGAACGCAAGCCCGCGTGTGGCGACCGAAGAAGCGGCGTCATCGCAGGCCGCGCGGGGCGTGCGTGTCTCGGTCCTTCGTTTGCCACCGTCCGTTCATGGCGACGGCGACCACGGCTTCGTGCCGATCCTCATCGGTATAGCGCGGCAGAAAGGCGCCTCGGTCTATATCGGGGACGGCGGCAATGTCTGGCCGGCGGTCCATCGGCTGGATGCGGCGCGTCTCTATAGGCTGGCGCTGGAGCAAGGCGCAGCCGAAGCCCGCTATCATGCGGTCGCCGAAGAAGGCGTGCCCTTCCGTTACATCGCCGAAGTGATCGGCCGGCGCCTGAATCTTCCGGTTGTCAGCAAGACGCGTGAAGAAGCCGCTGAGCATTTTGGTCGGTTCGCGCATTTTGCGGCGATCGACAACAAGGCTTCGAGCGAGCGTACACGCAAGGCCACGGGATGGCAGCCGATGCAAACGGGCTTGATCGCTGATGTCGATCGAGCCCGTTACTTCGAAGCATGAGTTGCGATCAGACTTCTCGCATTGGAAGCAAACGAATCTGGAACTGGAGATCGTGCAAACGAATTGAACTGATGTCCTCCGATCATTTGGATAGGATCGTTACTGGAGATCAATCATGTCGTTTCGCACATCCATTCTTTCTCTTGCTTTTGCTACCGTCGCCTCCGCTGCCCTCGCGCAAACGGCCGTCGTGAAATCGGAATTCTTTTCCGCGCAACCGACCGACGTTCTCAGCAACAATCTCATCGGTCTGAACATCAACAACCAGCAAAAAGAGAAGATCGGAGAGATCAAGGATTTGATCCTCTCCGATCATCAACTGAGGGGTTACATCGTTTCGGTGGGTGGTTTTCTCGGCCTTGGCGAACGCTACGTTGCCGTGAGCCCGACCTCGATCCAGGTGACCTATGTCGAAAACGACAAGAAGTGGCAGGCGGTCATGAATGCCACGAAGGAAGAGCTGAAATCGGCGCCCGAGTTCAAGTATGAGGGGCGCTGGAAGCGCTAATTATAGCATTCTGAAATAAGAGAGGGGCTGTGTTCGACGACACAGCCCCTCTTCATTATTGCTATACTTTCATCATCATCCGCGGCGCAACATGCGTCCCAGCGCGATGAGGATACAGGCGCCGATAAAACCGGCGATCAGATAGCCGAGCCAACCTGTCAGGATCACGCCGAGCAGGCCTAGCAGAGCATTCGCGAGCGCCGCGCCGACGATGCCCAGAATGATGTTCATGAGGACGCCCTGATTGCTCTTCATGAACATTTCAGCCAGCCATCCCGCCACGCCACCAATGATGATCGCGGCGATCCATCCGACTTGTACTTCATTCATCGTCAATCTCCCCAACTGATGTTCGACACGTTTCTTGTGCGATAAAAAAGGACCTGCGAAGTGCAGGTCCTTTGTGTTTTTCAGATCAGCTTATTTGCCGATCTTGGAGTACCAGGTTTCGATCTCTTTCTCCGCCTGTTCCTTGGTGTAGCCGTAGCGCTCCTGCAGGCGACCGAGAAACTCGGTCTGCTTACCTTGGATGACATCGAGGTCATCATTGGTCAGCTTGCCCCACTGCTGCTGGGCTTTGCCGCGGACCTGGTTCCAATTGCCTTTGATCTGTTCCCAGTTCATGACACATCTCCATTTGTGATCTGTATCAGTTCAACGGCGTAGTACAGATATGGTTCCCACCGATCGCGTTGTCGTTATCGCCAAGGCTAGGCCACGGAAGTCAGTAACGTGCGCGGGAAATGAATAACGAAGCGCGTGCCATTGCCGCCGATCGTGGAAAGCTTGCCGCCCAATTGACTGAGGACTGAATTGATCAGCCGCATGCCCAGGCCACGTCGCCGATTGATGGTGAAATCATCAGGCAGACCGGCGCCATCATCGGCAACGATGAGTTCAAGGCTATGCTCCAGTGCGATGAGGGAGATGGTGATGCGTCCACGCCTGTCATTTGGGAAGGCATGTTTGTAGGAATTGACCACCAGTTCCGTTACGATCAATCCGATCTTGGTGGCATAGTTGGATGGAATTTTGATCGCCGCCACATCGGCCGTTCGAACTTCGACATTGTCAGGTCGATTGCTCGCCAACGCGCCGCAGAGACTTGTCAGGAAAACTTTCATATCGATCTGTTCAAGATTGCCGATACGAAAGAGTTGCTCGTGAACGGACGCTATCGCGAGAACGCGTTGAAGGGCTTCTTCAAGCGCGATCGCGGCAGCAGGTTCTTGCACGTGACGCGCTTGAAATCCAAGCATGCTGGCAACGATCTGGAGCGAATTCTTCACGCGATGATCGACTTCGCGCATGAATACATCATGGCGCGCCAGAAGCTCTTCCTTCTCCGCTAGAAGCCGTTCCGCATTCTGCCTAGCCTCTCGTTCCTCCTCTATGATCTTTCTTAAATTTTCTTCGGTCTCCTCGCGCCGCGATTGCGGGCGCGAATTGAGGTCTCTATTCTTCTCCATCCCACCTGCCCGATCGAAGATGCCGACCTGCGAACTGTCGACAGTATCGATGTGCGTCGTGGCATCAAATTCTTGAGACGGCTGCTGCCGTGGCGCGATCCGATCCATTGCCCATTTCCTTCAACAGACATGACGAGATCGAACCCCTGATTGCAGCAGGTACCGATAGACGAAACCTAGGCGGGCGAAGAGAAATGGAACAGAGCCAAATGCATCAGATTAATCTGATACATTTGCATCAAGACTTGCGTGTCAGGATTTGGGCCGTTTCGACCGGCTGGGATTCTTCTCAGGTGCGCCGACAAAGCCGCGTTCGCGCGCCCAAACCACGGCGGCGGTTCGGCTATGGACGTCAGCTTTGTTGTAGATGCGCGCCACGTGGTTGCGCACCGTGTTGCGCGTCAGCTTCAGCTTCCTGGTGATCTCCGCATCGCTGAGCCCCTGGCACATCAACCCGAGCACTTCGAGTTCGCGCGGGGTCATCGAAGCCAATTCCGTCGACTGAACCTTGGTCCCTCGGCCAGGGCGGCGCAAATTGGCTAGTTTTTCGATGACGGTCCGGCTGAACCAGGAAGTGTCCTTCATCACCGCTTCGATAGCGGCTATCAGCTCGACCTCGGTTTGCTTTCGCTCCGTGATGTCCTGAAAGACGACGAGCAGGCATTCCCGGCCTTGGATGGTCACGGCTTCAGCCGAAACCAGGCAATCCAGGATTTCCTCGTGCTTGGTGAGCGTTTGAATTTCGGCGTTGCGCAGGCTGCCGCTTTTGTCGATATCCCGTTCCAAGCCATGCCGGGACGTTTCTGATGTCCATAAGGGCACCTCCGGCAGGGCTTTTCCGATGACTTCTTCCTCGATGAAGCCAAACACCGAGAAGAAGGCATCGTTCGCGTCGAGGATACGCAGACCATCTAGGGCGGTGAGGACGGTCGGAACCGGTGTCAGGCGGAAGGATCGGGCGAAGCGTTCCTCGCTTTGCCGAAGGGCTTCCTCTGCCTTCCGCCGGGGTTCCAGATCCATGAAGGTGAAAAGCATGCAGGCTTCTTCGCCGATTTCGATGGGCTGTCCGGCTACAATGACTAGTTTCGATCCGCCTTCGGGCAAGCGAATGCTGGCTTCGGTTTGCGGAATGGTGCGTCCGTCACGCAGGGCCGCGATGGCCGTGTCCCTGGTGGTGGCATTCTCCAGGACGTCGATTTCGTAAACCGAACGGCCGATGACATCGTCACGCGTGTAGCCCAACATCTCAAGGAAGCCCTGATTGACCTTGACGTAGCGCAGATCGGCGAGACGACAGATGATGGCTGGCGCGGGATTGGTCCCGAACGTTTTCTCGAAGCGTTCTTCCGCCGTGAAACGCTCGGTCACATCCTCGATCACCAGAACATAGGATTCCGGCTTGCCCTTGCCATCCGTCAGCACAATACCGCGTAGTTGCTGGATGCTGCGCCAATCCTCGCCGTTTTTGTCCGCATTCTTTCTGCTCACTTCGACCACGACATCGTGAAAGACATCCCCCGCCAGCAGTCTGTCGATGGGATATTGGTTATCGGCGAGAAGGTGGTTGTTGCGATATTTTAGTTGAAAGCGCTTGCGATAATCGGCCGGCGTTTCGCCGAGATCAGAAAGGCTATCGACATCGTGGAGAGCAAGCGCCTTGTCATTGGCCCAAACGAGTCCGTCGCTGGGGTCGATCAGCAATATGCCTTCCCCAAGCCCCGAAATGATCTCTTGCAATTGACGACGATCCACCTGCTGCTGCAAAACAGCCTCATCCGGAACCTGGTTTGTCATGACGCGTCTCGTTTGTGCCTACCCTAGTCTTGCAACAAACGAGGGTTATGTGAAACCAATGAAGCGACCCGGATCGAAGTTCCCGTCTTTTTTCGAGCAAACGTGATATCAAAGAAATTGATGATATAAATCAATCGATTGCCCGTCGATGATCAGGCGGCGCTGCGGGTTGCTGGTCCGTCCAAGTTAAACAGACGCCGTCCAATGGCATGAGCCGCATCGAGATGCGAGCGTGCGGAGGCTGACGCGTCCGCCGGCACGAGCAATTCGGACGTTTGGACTGGCGCACCGCAGTAATCGAAAATGCCATGATCGATCTGCGTGCGCATCGCGCCGAAGTACCCGCGCCTGGCATAGGTGCGCAGGCTGGCGCCTCCGATGGCGACCAGATGAATTGGCAGATGGCTCAGCTTCTTTTCGACATGATTGCCGGAGCTATCGTCGTAGGCCCAGCCGTTGGTGAAAACGCGATCGATCCATCCTTTCAGCAGTCCGGGCATCGACCACCAGTAGACGGGATAGACCAGAACCAGCGCATCGGCGCGCGCGATCCTCGCCTGTTCGGCAAGAACGTCAGCCGGCGGTGCCGCTTCCTTGAGATGAGCGGCGATATCGGCGCCCGAAAATCCCGGATTGAACCCCTCGGCTGTCAGATCGGCGATTTCGAACGAATGGGTGGGATCGGCCGCGATCATGCCCGCTGCCACTTCAGCGGCGACGGCATGGGTGAGCGAGTTAGGTCTGGGATGCGAAACGACGATAAGCGCGTGCATGTTCATAACCGGTATGGATTGATCGACCGAAACGATCACTATATACTTTTAGTAAGTTACTATTGGTATATTAAATGTCAAGACCCGTCGCCAAGCAATCCTCCCCACCCTCCCCGCGTCGTCGTTTGACGCGGGACGACCGGCATCGTCAGCTTCTGGACGCATCCTGGCGGCTGATCCGGACGGAAGGCACCGATGCGCTGACACTTGGTCGGTTGGCAGAACAGGCCGGTGTAACCAAGCCGGTCGTCTACGATCACTTTGGTACCCGCGAAGGTCTGCTGGTGGCGCTGTACCAAGATTATGACGTGCGCCAGACCGCGGTCATGGACGGCGCGCTCGCAGGCAGCAAATCGACCTTGAAGGATAAGGCGCGGGTCATTGCATCATCCTATGTCGACTGCGTGTTCCTGCAGGGGCGCGAAATGCCCGGCGTGCTGGCGGCGCTTGCCGGCTCACCGGATCTCGAAAAGATCAAGCGCGCCTACCATATCGCCTTCATTGAGAAGTGTCGCGCGATCCTGGCGCCGTACGCCGGCGCCAATAGCATTGCATCCGCAGCGCTCTGGGCCATGCTGGGTGCGGCCGAAGCTCTTTCTTATGCAGCCGCGTTGAAAGAGATTACGCCAGCGCAAGCCAAGGACGAGCTGTTTGCAACCATCGTGGCCATTGCGGGAAGAAGCAAATCTTCGTCTTCGCAACGTTAAGTGTGATTGTTGTCGGAGCGCCGGAGACCGCTTCGCGGCGACCAGGTTTCAGGGGGCGACAATTTGGCGAACTCCTTCAGAACATCCAATCTGATTTTGATCCGCAAACCAGGCGTGACGCTCACCCAGTTGTCACCGAACGCGTTCTTGATCTCGCAAGCTATGATCGGCTCATAGAGCACGCGATCCTGGCGAAGCTTTCCGATCATGAAGTCGGCAATATCGCTTGTCGTGGTCATGCTGCTACCCTTCCGAATCTCAGGTGGGTACAGACCTGATCGCGTGAAAATTCGCCGCGAGAGAGTGTGAGAAGAACGATATGCTTCCTAACGTTTGCAGCAGCATCCTGTTCCCTATCAATCGCCGCGCCAGAGGCGAGCCATACGGCCGGTGGTAATGGGCCATGCGCGAATTTTCGCGCTTCGCCCTCAATCCGTCCGCTCGTGTTAGGTTGAGCTTATGTCTTCTGATTCTGCTCCTCTGATCGTGCGGATCTCGGCCGCTGTCATTCGTGACGGACAGGGTCGTTTCCTGTTGGTGCGCAAGCGTGGAACGACCGCGTTCATGCAAGCAGGCGGAAAGATCGAAACTGGCGAAACATCCCTCGCCGCCTTGCAGCGTGAACTCATGGAAGAGCTTGGATTGGTGGTCGAGGCAGCCGAAGCGAAATTTCTCGGTTGCTTCGAGGCCGAGGCGGCGAACGAACCTGGGCATAGGGTACAGGCAGATTTGTTCGAACTGTCGCTCGACGGTCCGGTGACGGCTGCCGCCGAGATCGAGGAGTTGATCTGGCTCAGTCCGTCGGCGCCCGCGCTCCCTTCTCTCGCACCGCTGACGCGCGAGCATGTTCTACGGCTACCGCGCCAGACAAACGAGCATTGAAGAAACCCTTTCCTTCAGGCTTTGACGGTCGTGGCAAGGCGCAGGCTGGCGGCAGCGCCGAGCAGCAGGCAAACGCCAGCGAAGCCTGCCAGCGCCGGCCATCCTCCAGCCGACAGGAACATGCCGCCAATGGTGCCACCGATGCTGGAGCCAAGGTAATAGCCGAGCAGATAGAGCGATGAGGCATGGCCCTTGGCCGTTGCCGCCAATCGGCCGATCCAGGAACTCGCCACCGAATGGGCGAAGAAGAAGCCGATCGTCAGCAGCACGATGCCGGCAATGATGGTCCATAGACTGCTGGTCACCGTCAATGCGATCCCGGTCAGCGCGATGGCGAAGCCTATCGGCAGCACGCGGCGATGGCCGATACGATCGGCCAGGATGCCCGCCGTCGAAGAGGCGACGATGCCGAAGAGATAGGCCGTGAAGATGAGGCCGATGGTCGAGGGGGCGAGCGCGTAAGGCTGAGCCATCAAATGGAAGCCGGCATAATTGTAGATGGCGACGAAGGCACCCATGGCCAGAAAGCCGATGGCGAACAGCAACAGCAGTGCGCGATCCGCCAGATGCGCCTGCCAGGCGTGCAGATGATAACGCGGGTAAAACCTACTCTGCCGCGTGAAATTGCGGGACGCCGGCAGGAGGAGGACAAAAGCGATGGCGGCGATCAGACCGGCGATGCCGATGACGAGCATGGCCACATGCCAGGAGAACCAGTCGGCGAGCATGCTGGCCCCGACCCGTCCGGCCATGCCTCCAAGCGCCGAGCCGCCAATGTAAAGGCCCATCGAGAAGCCCAGGTTGCCGCGATCCACTTCCTCCGCCAGATAGGCCATGGCCACGGCCGGCACGCCACCAAGGACAAAGCCCTCCAGAGTCCGGCAGACGAGGAAGAGCGTCCAGTTTGGCATAGCTGCCGCCGCCGCATTGAGCAGCGCGGCGCCGGCGATGGCGGCGAACATCAGGCTCTTGCGGCCAACGCTCTCGGACACGGCGGCCGCGCAGAGAATGGCGATGGCGAGGGATGCGGTCGACAAAGACAAAGCGAGCGAACTCGCCGCCGGGCTGATGCCGAAGTCGTGCGCGAAGATCGGCAACAGGGATTGGGTGCAATAGAGCAGCGAGAACGTGGCGAAGCCCGCCAGGAAGAGCGCGCCGCTGATCCGCCGATAGGCCGCCGTGCCCGGCCGGGCTCCGCCATGCGCGTCGAGCTTCGCCGGCACGCTGGCAGGCTTTTGCCGGTCACGGCGCCGGGGATGGACAGGGACATCGGAAATGTCCGCGCAAGTTGTCTGGCTCGTCATGAAGTCACCTTTTCCAGTGCGGAAATAGGTTTCGATGACGCAATCTGTCCAATATATTAGGCTAGAAATTGTAATTGCTTTTGGAGATACCTGATGGAATTGCGGCACATCCGTTATTTCCTGGCCGTCGCGGAAGAACGCAATTTCACGCGCGCCGCGGCCAAACTCGGCGTCGGCCAGCCGCCGGTGAGCCAGCAGATCAAGGATCTGGAAGAAGAACTCGGCACGGCGCTCTTTCATCGTGTGCCGCACGGTGCGGAGCTGACCCCGGCCGGCGAGGCCTTTCTGGCCGAGGCGCGCGGCATCGTCGCTGGCGCCGAACGGGCGCGGCTCGCCGCGCAACGCGCCCATCGCGGCCAAAGCGGCAAGCTGTCGGTGGGGCTCACCGGTTCGGCTGCTTTCAATCCGATCGTCAATGCGGCGATCCGGCGCTTTCGCCAACGCTGGCCGGATGTCCTCCTGACCCTGGAGGAACTCAACACCATGGGTCTGCTGGAAGGGCTCGAGAGCGGTGAACTGGATACGATCTTCGTGCGTCCGGGGCTCGACGACATCGAGAATGTACGGCTCCATCGTCTGCCGGACGAACCGATGGCGATTGCTTTGCCGGCACGTCATCGGCTGGCGCGTTCACGCAGCCTGGCGCTGAAGGCCCTCGCTCGGGAGCCTTTCATTCTCTTTCCGCCGGCCGCCGGCTTGAGCCTCTCTCATGAGGTCATCCTCGCCTGCCGGTCGAATGGCTTCGATCCGATCGTCGGCCAGGTGGCGCCGCAGATCCCGTCAGCTCTCAGCCTGGTCGCTGCTGAACTCGGCGTTTCGATCGTGCCGGCCTCGATCACACGCGTGCGGGTCGAAGGCGTCACCTACCGACCGATCGCCGGTGAGGCGCCGATCGCCCGCCTGGCGCTCGGCACGCGCCGCGACGGCGGGCAAGTCGTGCTGCAGAATTTCATCCACGCACTGCGCGCTGCGAGTCCAAGCGGCGAGGCGTGACATCGCCGATCTGCGCGGATTTGCCGGCGCAGTAACCGAGACAGGCCATGATGCCGCAGAGCGCCAGGCAGAGGCTGAGCGGAACGAACCAGCCGCCGGAGAAATCGTGCACCAGCCCAAACAACGGCGGCGCGAAGGCGGCGATCGTATAGCCGATGCACTGGGCCATGCCGGACAAAGCGCTCGCCTGGCGCACATCCGCGGCGCGCAGGCTGACGAACGACAAAGCCAGAATGAAGGTCGCGCCCGCGCCAAAGCCAAAGAGAGCAGCCCAGATCCAGGCCAGACGCGGCGCCAGCAGCAGGCCGAGGAGAGACATGGCGATGATGAGCGACGTGCCGAAGGCGAGGCGTCGTTGATCCTTCAGCCGAGGGATCAAAGGCATCAGGACCAGACCCGGCAGAGCGGTGGCGAGCTGCGACACGCCATGCAGCGATCCCGCTGTCTGCGGCGAGTAACCCGCCTCGATCAGGATCGCCGGCAGCCACGTCACGACAACGTAATAGACGAATGAATTGGCGCCGAAGAAGAACGTCACCTGCCAGGCCAGCGGCGAATGCCAGATGCGTCCACCCTGTGGCGGCACGGGCGTATCGGCTGTCGGCGCGCTGCGATCGATGAGCTGCGGCGCCCAGACGATCAAGGCGAGAAGCGGCAGGACAATGAACGAGCCAAGCGCCCCGCTCCACCCCAAAGCGGGAAGGGTTGCGAGCGGCACGACCACGGCGGAGGCCAATGCGGCCGCCACGCCGGCCACCACGGCATAGGTGCCCGTCAGGGTCGCGATGCGATCGGGAAAGTCGCGTTTGAGCAAGGCCGGCAGCAGGACATTGCCGATGGCAATGCCTATGCCGATGAGCGCCGAGCCGGCAAACAGCGCCCAGGTCGGCCCCAGCGAGCGCAGCACGATGCCGATCGCGACCACGACCAGCGCGATGAACAGGCTGCGCTCCAGGCCGCAGGCGCGGGCCAGCAGAACGCCGACGGGCGACGCGAAGGCAAAGGCCAGGAGCGGCAGCGTCGTCAGGATGCCGACATGAAACGTATCGAGCGCGAAGACGTCGCGGATCGTGCCGAGCAACGGCGCGACACCAGTGATGGGCGCGCGCAGGTTGGCCGCGATCAGAAGGATGCCCGCGAGGAGCAGGAGGGGATGGGAAAGGCCAAGAGGCTGTTTGGTCTGCATGACGGCACCGGGAGTGAGCGAAGATGGCCTTCCATAGCCGCTAGCCGCCCTTCCTGAATTACGATATTTTGACAATATATCTTCAAATTCGGCCAAATCCGGGTCGCAGGTGCCAGCCATGAAGCCCTATCGCGTCGCCACCGATGATTTCGATCCCGATACCTCCGACCGCCCGGCCGTCGCCATGCATTTGGATTGGGCGAATTACGAAGTGGAGGTGCCGAGCCACAAACATCGCAAAGGCCAGTTGATCTTGGCGCTGCGTGGCGCCGTCACCTGCATGGCGGCCGGCGGCATCTGGATCGTCCCGCCGCAATGCGGCGTCTGGGTGCCGGGCGGCATTACCCACAGCAACCGCGCCACCACCAATGCGAGGCTTTCCGCTCTCTTTGTCGAGCCGGGCGCCGCCGCCCTGCCCGATCACTGCTGCACGCTATCGATCTCGCCGATGATCCGCGAAATGATCGGACGCCTGGCCGGTTCTTCCATCGATTATGGGCCGGACAGCCACACGGCGCGGCTGGTGCGCGTGCTGCTCGATGAGCTGTCCTTGATGCCGGAAGAACAACTCAATCTGCCCGTGTCGGATCATCCGAAAATCCGCCAGATCGCCAAGGCCCTCACCACGAACCCGGCCGATCGCCGGACCTTGGCCGATTGGGCGACGCGCGTGGCGCTCAGCGAACGATCGCTGACGCGGCTCATGATTCAGGAAACCGGACTGACCTTCGGGCGCTGGCGGCAGCAGTTGCAGCTCATCGTGGCACTGCGTGAACTCGCCGGCGGCGCGGCGGTGCAACAGGTGTCGGACACGCTGGGCTATGAATCCGTCACCGCTTTCATCCTGATGTTCAAGAAGGCGCTGGGCCAGACACCGGCGCGATATTTCGCCAAGCGGCCGATTTGATGGCGGCGCTTCGAACAGATAGCGCCTAATCTAACTTCAAGTCCGCAAGATCTTTTCCATCGTCTTTCCCTTGGCCAATTCGTCGATCAGCTTATCCAGGTAGCGAATTTCTCGCATGATCGGCTCTTCGATGGCTTCAACCCGGATACCGCAGATCACGCCTTTGATCAGGGACCGCGACGGATTCAATCGAGGCGCGTTGGTAAAGAAATCCTCGAAGCCGATTTTCTTTTCCAGTTGGGCTTCCAGAGCTTTCTGACTATAGCCGGTCAGCCAACAGATGATCTCGTCCACCTCAGCTTTGGTACGCCCCTTCTTCTCCGCCTTGGCAATGTAGTGCGGATAAACGCTGGCAACGCTCATTGAATAGATACGATGCTTCGTCATCGAGTCATCCCGAAACTATCGGTTCGACACGTTAGTCCGTTAGCCAAAGCTGGCACCATCGAGAACGATAGGATCGCTAACACGCCAATCAATCGCATGAATGTCTCCGGCTGCTCTGATTTATGATGTCAGCGCAAAATCCTTGCGGCGTCCAGAGATTGGCTTGCGGCGGATCATCCAAAATCCGTTAGATCGCCAAGGCGCCTGGCTAGACACCGACGAAAGTCTGTTGACGCCGTAAGGTGGTCCGCCCTAGACAGAGGCCGCGATGTTCGCGGCGTCGGGCGACGGTGGCGGGTGGCAAGCCTGTCCCTGGTCGAAACGCCAATGTGATCAGTCGCTTGGAAGGGTGGCCGAGTGGTTTAAGGCAGCGGTCTTGAAAACCGCCGTGGGTGCAAGCTCACCGTGAGTTCGAATCTCACCCCTTCCGCCAAACACCGCCGCTTGTCCTCCATGGCTAGATAAAACCTCCCACCCCGGGTAGCGAGCTTTCAGCTCCTGTTCGGTTCCCAGTTCCTTGATAAAATCAGTGAAAATGGGTGCGACGTAACCGACATCCTCCCAGCTGTATCCAGCGCTACCGAACACCTGCTTCTTGACGATGGGCAGGAAATGGACCTGACCGAAGCTGTCGCGGCGAAGATCGATCAGCAGGGTCTCGTTGTTGTCGCGCGATAATGGAAGCAATTGGAGGGATACGCGCGGCCTGACTCCCTCGAAGGCCCCCTACCATTCGCGCCATTCACTGGTGATATCTTCTCCGTCCGTGAGTTTAAATCCCGTGGCTCTGACGACGTCGTCGATCAGCGTGCCAAGCTCGTCGCGCTCCAATGTTTCGATCATCCCGCTTCGCGCATCGATTTCATTGAGGCCGAGAACGAGATCCTTGACCGCGGCGAGAATGTCTTGCGCTCTTGCCGCGCCAGTTGCACGCTTGACCGCATTGATGAAGGTATTCAGCAGCGCTTCGGCTTTTGCGATGTCGGATTCGCTGAACAGCTTATCTCCATCCGCCATGGCTTCTCGCCAACGCGGCGTGGGAATTTCGGCACGAAGGGCTTCGACCCGATCGACATTGCCGGGTATAATCTTGTGCTTGTGCACCGTGGCGCGGCGCTTTTGGGCCTGACGCGCCGTCTTGTCTTGCTGAAGCAGGTAGACGGCCATCAACTGATGGTCGCCATCGTATTTGGCGATCACCTGCAGACGATCGACCGCATAGCTGAAGACGAAGCGCTCTGCTGAATAGTCGGGCAGCGTTGCGCTCTTGTCTTTTCGAAACGGCGCGGTTCCAAGGGCCTTCGCCACATCGTCCGCACCGTCACCGAACTTCAGATGAAAGGGCAGCGTTAAAGAATAAGCGTGCTGTTTGCCGTTGATCCTATCCGGCCCGGTAAAAAATAATTGGGAAACAATCATTTCCTGATCATCAGGCAGGTTTCTTGAGCGTATCTCACCGAATTGGGAGAGGTAAGACTGAACAGGCTCAGCATGCAGACTAAATCCGCTATTTGGGCCGCCAAAACTGCCAACCTCAACGTATTTTCGGAAATCGACGGGGTCTAGCTTTTCATGATCGGTCAGATAAGCCACCACCAGCGGATCGGCGATGCTGCGACCCAGCATGTCGGCATGGTTCATTGTCGGTGCCATTCCAATTGCTTTCCACCGCGTTCGTATTCGCGACCATAGCGTAACGAATTGCCCGCCATCATCATTCACGTTCCGCCGATCGCGCGGTGCGCCGGCTAATCGCGATCGGCATTCACCGCGATGTCGAAGTGCAGCACGTCCTCGCGGGTGCCGAGCTTGCCATAGAGCGCGACGGCCGGCGCATCGGGCGGGTCGGCCTGGACATAGATCACATAGGCGCCGCGCTTGGCGCCTATGTCCTTCAGGGTTTCGATGAGCGCGGTCGCCACGCCCTTGCGGCGATGGGCGGCCGCCACCGCCAGATCGTAGATATAGATTTCGCTGCGCGCCTGTTCGAATTTTGGCAGTTCGTAGGCGGCCAGCCCGCCGATCACAGCGCCATTCTCCAGTGCCGCGAGCGCGATGAAATGCGGGCCGCCGAGCAGCTTTTGCAGATAGGCATGGTCGGGCTGGGCCCGCGTATAGGTGTCGCGTTCATCAAAAGCCTCGCCCATCACGGCGAGGAGACTGCGGAACGGGACAATGTCGGCGGCCGTCAGGTGGCGGACGATGAACGTGCTCATGCGTCCTCCCCGCTAGGCGGCATCGCCCCAGGCCAGCCGTCTCACATGTTCGCGCACGTCCACGGGCCAGGCAGCGGCCTGTTCGGCGAAGCGCTCGCGCTCATTGGCGAAAAAGGCGCGCGAGGCTTCCTCGAAGCCGGGCAGATTGCCGGCCATGGCGGACATGAAGCGATAGGCTGCCTCCTGCGCCGCGCGGGCATCGGTCTCGCCGCCGTCGTTCTTGCGGGCGTCCTCGACGAGCCGGCGCAAGGCTTGTGAGGCCCCGCCCGGCTGCGCCGCCAGCCAGTCCCAATGGCGCGGCAGCAAAGTGACCTCGCGGGCGACGACGCCGAGCTTGGGGCGTCCGCGTCCGCGCGGGGTCTCCGGCGCCGTCTCGGGTGCCGTTGGCGCCGGCTGGGTGAGGCGTGCGGTGATCTCCTCGGGCGAGCCTCTGAGGTCGAGGTCGATCACGCGGCCCGTCAGGTCATCGAAGGTGAGGATGGTTGCCTCGGGGCGCTCAGCGGCAGCCGTTTTGACGGCCAGAGCCACGGTAATCAGATCGCCTCGGACAAGAAGGGTGTGGCCATCGAAGGCACTACATTTCAGGGATGGGGTCGTCTCAGTCATCTCGGTTCATTACCCGGATAAAAATTCTTGAGTCAATATCATCCGGGTGATATTGGCATCCGCTTTCACGAAGCAGGATGTGGAAACCGGGATTTAAGAGATGAAAAACGCCGACAGAAAGGCAGCGGTGGCGGCCTATAAAGAACGCAAGACGATTGCCGGGATTTACGCTGTGTTCTGCCGCCCGACCGGGCAGCGCTGGATCGGCCGCGCGCCCGATCTGTCGACGGTCGAGAACCGCCTCTGGTTCACCTTGCGTCAGCACGCCAATCCGCATCGCAGCCTGCAAGCCGCCTGGGACGCGCACGGTCCAGAGGCTTTCGCAGTTGAGGAATTGGAGCGGTTGGTTGAGGAAGAGGATGTCTATTTACGCGACAGCTTGCTGAAGGAGCGCCAGGAATTTTGGCGTATAAGGCTAGGTTCTGAAAAGATTTAGAGAAAAATCTTTATCTAAAAGATTAGATTAAAATATCTATTTATCTGCTTGATTCATTATCAAGTTTCAAGGAGAGCTGATTGCTCTCCTCGATCGGTCGCCGCCCGCGAACCTGGCGCAGCGCTGTCCCGACCAAGACACGCGCCGCATCGCCCGCAGCGTCCATATAGGTTGGGTCACGCTGCAGCAGGGTCACCGCGAAAGAGCCGTCGAGCAGCAGGAGAACCTGGCGAGCCAGCGGCTCGGCTGAGCCAATGCCCGCCTCGGCGAAGGTGGCGGCCAGCCAGCTTTCGAAGCGCTTCTTGTGAGCCGCCCCGACCTTCAGCGCCGGATGTCCCGGCAGGGAGGCAAGCTCCGCAGAGGTGCGCAGGAAGCCGCACCCTTTCCAGCGCGGATGGCTGGCGGAGTGACCGAGGTTGAGAAAAATGGCCTTCGTCTTGTCGGCCACGGTCCCGTCGGCCGTCTCGAACCAGCGTCGGAACAAGGCCAGATTGGGCTGGTCGCGGGCAGTCAGGTAGGCCTCGATCAGCTCGTCCTTGCTGGTGAAATGATAGTAGAGCGTCCGCTTGGTGACGCCCGCTTTCTCGGCCACCGCGTCCACGCTGACGCGGCCGATCCCTTCCGCGTAAAACAGCCTCTCCGCTGCCGCGATGATTTTGGCTCGTGTAGGGCTCTGATTTTCTTTCATAATTATGTATACCGTCTAGTGAGTATATTATAGCCCGAAAAGGCTGTCCAAAGGGCGAAGTTCCCTCACGAAATCAAAGTCTGGAAATAATGCCTGCGCCCCTTTCACCCACTGAGCGGATCCGGATTGCCTGCCAGGGTGGCGTCCAGCTCGGCGGGCACCTTTGGCGATCGGACGCGACGCCAAGGGGTTTTGTCGTCATCAATCCGGCGACGGGCGTGTTGGCGCGCTACTATCATTTTTACGCCGGCTTCCTGGCCGGCCATGGCTATGACGTGCTGACCTACGATTATCGCGGCATCGGCCAATCCCGCCCCCAGCGGCTGCGCGGTTGCGGCTATCGCTGGCGCGATTGGGGCCAGCTCGATTTCGACGCGGCGATCCGCTTCGCCGCCGAGAAACGGCGCGCCGGCTCTCTCCTCGTGGTCGGTCACAGCGTCGGCGGCTTCCTGCCCGGGCTCGCCGAACACGGTTCGCTGGTCGACCGCATGCTCACCGTCGGCGCCCAATATGCTTATTGGCCCGATTACGCTCCGAAACAGCGGTTGCGCCTGTTTCTGAAATGGCATCTGGCCATGCCTATTCTCACCGCCCTTTGCGGCTACTTTCCCGGCAAGCGGCTCGGCTGGCTGGAAGACCTGCCGGCCGGCGTCGCCAACGAATGGAGTTTCAAGGGACGACGGACGGAAGCGAGCTATCCGGCGGAGACGCGCGCCGATGTGGTCGCCAGCTTCGCCGCCTTCCGCGCGCCTATCCTCGCCGTCGCAGTCACCGACGACGAGCTGGGGACCTTGCCGGCGATCCGCCGCACGCTCGCCTATTACTCAGGCGCTGAGCGGCAGGAGGTGCTGCTGGCGCCCGCCGATCTCAATGTCGAAGCGATCGGCCATTTCGGCCTCTTCCACGCCCGCTTCGCCGACAGCTTTTGGCCGGCGACGCTAAGTTGGTTGAGCGAGGGCATCAATCCGTGGGCAGATCCGGCCGGCCATCAACCGGCCGAACCCGTAGGCGCATAGCCTAGCGCATCAGTCGATCGCCTCGATGCCTTGTGCCCTCGCGCGTTCAACGCCGTCCTTCATCGCCTGCAGCCGCTCCGGCGAATGGCCCTCCCATTCCGTAACCTCTCCCGTGATCCGCAGCGGGTCGCGGGAGCGGTAGGACTGTGTCGGGTTGCCGGGGAACTTCTTGTCCGTCAGGTTGGGGTCGTCGACGATCGGGCCGGTCGGTTCGACGATGTAGATCCTTTGCCGCCCGTCGCCCTCGGCTAGTTCCGCGCCCCAGATGGCAGCGTCCAGCGTGCCGGTGAGATAGACCCACGACGCCGGCTTGCGCGCGCCGAAGTTGGAATTGTAACCGGAGGCGATCAGGTCTCCCGGTTTTAGGTCGGCGCGGGTGCCGTGAAAAAACTGCTGCGGAATCTGAGTGTTGGATGTCATGCGTGGCTGCTCCCTGTGTATGGGGGCGAAGTTCATAGACCGGGACCGGGGGCTTGCCGCAATCCCCCGGGTGAGCTAGACAATAATAGTGGCAGAGGCCGGCTGATTTTCTCGCCTATTCCCTGTCCTTCTTTTCTCCCTGCGCGCTCCCTAGATGAAGAGGATCGGAGGCGCGCATGGGCAAATCCACAACCGACACTGACCTCTGGCGCATCGACGAGCGTTGCATCCAATGCGGCGCAGCGCAGACGGCCTTTCCCGACCTCGTGGCCGAGGGCAAGGATAGATATTTCTTTCATCGCCAACCGGAAGGTGCCGCCGACATCGCCGATGCCTGGCGCGCCGCCCTGCTCTGCCCGGTTAGCGCCGTGCGCGCGCCCGAAGGCCTCGCCATGCCAGCCGGTCTGTTCCCGCAGGAACTGGCGCCGGATCTCTTTCGGCTCGGTTATAACGCCCGCGCCTCCTGGGGTGCGCACAGCTATCTGCTGCGGCGGCCGCAGGGCAATGTGATGATCGACGGCCCGCGCTGGACGCGCCAGATCGTCGAATGGCTGGAAGCGAACGGCGGGCTGAGCGACGTGCTGCTGACCCATAAGGACGATGTCGGCGACAGCGGGCGTTACGCCAAGCATTTCGGCGCCCGCGTCTGGATTCATGGCGATGACCGCGACGGCGCGACCTTCGCCAGCGACCTGATCGAAGGTGAGAAGCCCGTCTCCGTCGCCGGGGACATTCTCGCCATTCCCGTGCCCGGCCACACGCGCGGCAGCGTAATGTTTCTGGCTGGTTCCCTGCTCTTCAGCGGCGACTCCCTTGCCTGGGATCATGACGACAAGCAGCTCGTCGCCTTCCGCAGCGTGTGTTGGTACGACTGGCCCACGCAATTGCGCTCGCTGGCGCGTCTCGCCGCCTATCGTTTCGACCGCGTGCTGCCGGGCCACGGCGGCACGGTGGATGACACGGCGGAGGCGTTGCAGGGGGCCTTGGCCGACATGTTGAAGCGGTATCATGTGCAGGCCGTTTAGTTCCCGCATGCCTCAAACTCATACCAAGGTTTGGGTAGGCGCCCATCCCGTTTCTTCCCACTATCGTCGTGCTGAAGCCTGGGAGGATCGCCATGATCCGGAGTCACCTCGTCGCAAAATCCTTTGGCCTGTCGATCGGGCCGGTACTCGCGCTGCTGGCCTGGTCGGCGCCCGCGTCTGCCGCGCTTGAGAAAGGCGCCTGCACCGTCAAGAAGGAAGCCGATGTGCCCGTCACGATGCGCGACGGCACGGTGCTTCTGGCCGATGTCTATCGGCCGCAGGAGGCGGGCGACTATCCGGTGCTGCTGATGCGCCTGCCCTACAACAAGTCCGACGCGCAATCGGTGGTTTATGCCAAGCCCACGGACTATGCCTCGCAGTGCTACATCGTCGTCATTCAGGACGTGCGCGGCCAATACATGTCCGGCGGCGAATTCTATCCGTTCCGGCATGAAGGCAAGGATGGCTACGACACGGTGGAATGGGCAGCCAAACTGCCAGGTTCGAACGGCAAGGTCGGTATGTACGGCTTTTCCTATGTCGGTGCGACGCAATGGCTAGCCGCCACCGAAAAGCCGCCGCATCTGGTGGCGATCGCGCCCGCCCATACGGCCTCGGACTATTACGACGGCTGGTCCTATGAGGGCGGCGCCTTCTCGCTCGCCTTCAAGAGATCCTGGCCGGTGACGTCGATTGCCGCCTCAGCCATGCGCCGCTTTGGCGATCAGGGCTTGCTCGACAGCATTCAGAAAGGCGTCTCCGATCTGCCGGCGCTCTATCGGGCCAAGCCGCTGATCGATTATCTGCCCGGCACGCGCAACGGCAACCTTGTCGCGCCTTATTATCGCGATTGGGTGGCTCACGACACCTGGGATGCCTATTGGAAGCAATGGAGCATCCGCACGCGTTATCCTAACGTCACCGTGCCGGCGCTGAATTTCGCCGGCTGGTATGACGTGTTCATGCGCGGCGGCGTCGAGAATTTCACCGGCATGCGCGAGAAGGCTGGCTCCGATGTCGCCCGCAAAGGACAGCGGCTGGTGATCGGCCCGTGGGTGCACTTGCCCTGGCTGCGCAAGGTCGGTGAAGTCGATTTCGGCGCCGAAGCCGCCAATCCGATCGACCAGTTGCATCTCGCCTGGTTCGATTACTGGCTGAAGGGCAAGGCCAATGGGGTCGACAGCCAGAAGCCGGTGCGCCTGTTCGTGATGGGCGCCAACAAATGGCGCGAGGCCGACAATTGGCCGGTCGAGGGCACGCGGTTCACGTCCTACTATCTGTCGAGCCGCGGCCAGGCGAATACGCGTTTCGGCAATGGCACGCTCGGCACCGACAAGCCGGATGGCGCGCAGCCGCCGGACCGCTATCGCTACGATCCGGCCAATCCGGTGCCAAGTGCCGGCGGGCATTCCTGCTGCACCAGCGACGTGGCACCGGCCGGCCCTTACGACCAGACCAAGGTCGAGGGCCGCGCCGACGTACTGGTTTATCAGACGCAGCCGTTGACGGCGGACATGGAGGTGACGGGCCCCGTGCAGGTGGTGCTCTATGCCGCCTCCACCGCGCGCGATACCGACTTCACAGCGAAACTCGTCGACGTCCATCCCGACGGCAAGGCCTACAATCTCAGCAACGGCATCATCCGGGCCAGCTCACGCGAGACCTTGGAGCGGCGCATTCCGATCACACCGGGCAAGGTCTACGAATACAAGATCGACCTGTGGCCGACGGCCAATCTGTTCCGCGCTGGCCATCGTATCGCGCTCGAGATCTCCAGCTCGAACTTTCCGCATTACGATGCCAATCCGAACACTGGCGCGAAGCACGGCACGACGACGGCGGTGCGGATCGCCGATCAGACCATCCTGCACGATGCGGCGCATCCCTCGCGCATCGTATTGCCGGTGATGGCGACACCGTTGCAATAAGGACAGGGGCCGCATCAAGCGGCCCTGCCCGATCATTCCGCCGCCACCGTTTGCCGTGTCGCGATCGGCTTCTGCCAAAGCTGAGCGCAGCCAACGCCCGCCAAGGCCAGTCCGCCGCCAATCACGTGGAAGGCACGCACCGGTTCGCCGAGCATGACGATGGCGGCGGCCGCCGTCATCACCGGCAGGAGGTTGAGGAAGATGGCGCAGCGGCTCGGGCCGATCTGCTGCACGCCTCTGATCCACAGGAACGGCAGCACGACCGATGCCAAGGCGCCGGCATAGAGAATAAGCGGTATGGTGTCGGCGTTGAGCTGGCGCTGTGGCACTGGTGTCGCCAGGAATGCCGGAAACATCACAACCATGGTCGAGAGTGCCTGCATATAGGTCGATTGCCAGCCGGGGATTTGCAGGTTCCAGCGTTTCAGCAGCACGCCATAAAGGGCATAGACGAAGGCGGCGATCAGCATCAGCGCATCGCCCAGGTGAACGCCATCGCGCAAAATGGCCGCCGGATCGCCGCCGCTGACGAGATAGGCCAGACCGACGAAGGACAGCACGCCGCCACCGATCATGCCCCAGGTCGGCGTTTCGCCGAGCATCGCGGCGCCAATGGCAACCGTCAGCAGCGGCGTCAGCGCGGTGAAAACCGCCATATTTGTTGCCGTCGTCGTCTCGGCCGCCAGATAGGACAGGCTTTGGAACAGGCACATGGCCAAGAAACCGAGGATGATGAACTGGCCGATGTGCGGCCAGATCGCCGCGCGATTGCGCCAGGCCGGCTGGGCGACGAACAGGCTCAACAGGCCGACCGCCACCACCAGCCGATAGAAGGTGATCGCCTGCGGGCCGATGGCATGGGCCGAGAGCCTTGAGACGATGACATTGCCGGCCCACAGGGCGACGGCGACAAAGGGATAGAGAAAGGCGGCTTTCGAAGAGGTGGATGGGCTGGACATGGCTTGATCCGGGTTGAGGGAGCTTGCCTCTAGTCCTTCCCCATTTGTCCGTCTCACGCTAAAATGACATCATCTAGCGCGAAAGAGACATTTTGGCTGACATCGCCGATCTCACCCGCCGGCATCTCGATTTTCACGCCACGGCGCGGCCGATGGCGGCGATGGAGATCGACTATCCAAATGGCACCTCGACCGGCCTGCATGCCCATCCGCGCGGCCAGCTGCTCTATGCCATCGCTGGCGTGATGATCGTGAGGTCTACTTTCGGCACTTGGGTGGTGCCGCCGAACCGCGCCGTCTGGCTCGTGGCCGACCTCGATCATGACGTTCGTATGGTCGGCGATGTGAAAATCCGCACCCTGTTCATCGACGATCGCCATGTGCCGGGCCTGCCCGAGGAGAGCTGCGTTCTGGCCGTGTCACCGCTGTTGCGCGAACTGATCGTCGCCGCCATGAGCGTGCCCGAGGACTATGCGCCCGACAGCCGCGATGCACGGTTGATGCGGCTCCTGCTCGATGAACTGCGGCAGGAGCCGGTGCTGCCGCTGCATCTGCCGATGCCGCGCGACCTGCGCGTGCGGCTTCTCTGCACGGAACTGGTGGCGCACCCTGACGCGGCGGCGACGGCGCAGGATTGGGCCGATAAATTCGGCGTGACGGCGAAGACCATTCATCGCCTGTTTGTCCAGCAAACCGGCCTCACCTTCGGCCAATGGCGCCAGCAGGCGCGGCTCCTGCACGCGCTCGAACGATTGGCGCGCGGCGACCGCATCATCGACGTGGCACTGGAGAGCGGCTATGCTAGCCAAAGCGCTTTCACGGCGATGTTCCGCAAACATTTCGGCCTGCCGCCGAGCGTGTTTTATCGGTAGCTAAATTATTTGGAGCTACAGGCGGCCGCTTGCGCGCGATCGACGATAACGGCGCGGGCGAGATTCATCCCGAGCGCGATACATAGAACGGCGCAGGCGAGTGCGAGCAGCAGGTTCGTCCCTTTGCGCCACGCCCGGCCGTTGATGACAAGACCAGCACCATAGATGAGCAGCGCCGGCACCGCGAAGAGATAGACGCCGGCTGGGCCGTCGCAGTCGAGCGCGTCGATACCGAGTGTGGCCTGATATTCGTTCGGCGGTGTGATCGCGCCCATCAGCGCCAAAGGCAGCCCCAGTATCAATGCAGCCCAGCCGAGCCACTTCAGTCCACGACCGGATTGTTTCGCGCCATCGTCGTAATCGGGTCGCCCCACTCATACCTCTCCGTCACAAGAGCCGTCCCATATCGGAGAGGTTCTTTCATGACGACATTGAACAACAAAATCGCGATTGTCACCGGTGCCAGTTCGGGCATCGGCCGGGCCGCGGCGGAATTGTTTGCACGCGAAGGCGCGGCCCTCGTGCTCTCGGGACGGCGGCAAGCGGCGCTCGACGAGGTGATCGCACATATTACAGCCGCGGGTGGCCGCGCCGTGGCCGTGGCGGGCGATGTGAGCGACGATGCTCATGCGCGAACATTGGTCGAGACGGCGATCAATCGCTTCGGCGGCCTGGATATCGCGTTCAACAATGCGGGAACCACCGGCATCGCCGCCCCCGTGCCCGATCTTTCGGTAGAGACCTGGCGCGAGACGCTCGACACCAATCTCACCGGCGCCTTCTTTGCGGCTCGCCATCAGATCCCCGCCATGCTGGCGCGCGGCGGCGGTTCGCTTATCTTCACGTCGACCTTCGTCGGCCACACGGTTGGCTTTCCCGGCATGGGCGCCTATGCGGCGAGCAAGGCGGGTCTCGTTGGACTGACACAGGTGATCGCCGCTGAATTTGGCGCGAAAGGCATCCGGGCCAATGCCCTCCTGCCCGGCGGCACTGACACACCCATGGGCCGCGCCGTTTCCAACACGCCGGAAATGCGTGCCTTCGTTGAGGGCCTGCATGCGCTCAAGCGGCTGGCCGAACCACAGGAGATCGCGCAGGCCGCTCTCTTCCTCGCCTCGGACGCATCGAGCTTTGTCACCGGCACAGCCTTGCTGGCGGATGGCGGTGTCTCCATCACTCGCACGTAAGAAGATTAGAGCCCCTTCACGAAGCTCGTGATGGCCGGCACCAATGGCGCCGATAGGGCGAGGTTCGGATCCTTGTAGGTGGCGATATTGCCGGCGCGGTCGGCGGGCGCGGGTTTAAGAATGTGGTTCATGCCATCTATGATGAGCAGTTTCGCATCGGGCCGCGCCTCCGACAGGTGTTTGGCGTCATCGACGAGAACCTGAAAATCGGTACTGCCCTGAATGATCAGGACAGGACCACGCACCTTGCGCAGTTCCGCGACAGGATCGCGCGTCAGCCAGGACATCATGTAGTTCTGCACGCTCGGGCGGTAGATCGACATCAACGCGGCCGGCACATCGGCGACGGGCTTGCCTTGTTTCAATTGTTCGGTGATCCGTCGTGAGGCCTGTTGCAATTCGTCCGGAACCTTGGCCGCCATCAGTTGCCGGTCGATGGTGGCGTCGATCCGCTCACCCGTTCCAGCGATGAGCACGAGCCCCGCGACGGTGGTCCGCTGCGCCGCCAGCGTGGCGATCAAGGCGCCCTCGCTGTGTCCCGCCAGCACGACGCGCGCCACACGGTTCTGTTTGCCCAGAAGTTCGCCCCAGCTCGCCGCGTCGGTGACATAAGTATCGAAGCGCAGATCCTCTTCGCGCAGGCCGGCCACCGCGCTCCCGCCGATGCCGCGTTTATCGACCCTCAGTGAGGCGATGCCCTGATCGGCGAGGCCATGGGCCAGCATTTTCAGACTGTCGTTGCGCACGCCTGGCAGATTGCCATCGCGATCGACGGGACCGGACCCGGCCAAGATCAGAACCGCCGGCACGGACGCTTCGCCATCCGGCAAGGTTAACGTGCCGCGCAGGGCCTCGTTGGTCAGTTCGCGTTCGCTCCAGGCGGAGGCTTGAGAGGCGGTCAGGCTCATGACCAGAATAGAAGCGATGACCAGCACTGATTTCAAGATCAACCTCGCCCTGAAGTTTTGACGCGCTTTCTTCACGCGAACCGGAATCCACTTCGCTCGAAAACGCTTTAGGTGACAGGCGCGATGGACTCTAAATAAAAAGACCCGGCACCGCCAGAGACGGTACCGGGCAAGTTGCACTCGAGGGACGCTCGAGGGAGCTTTAAAATATGCTGTTCAACTGCCGCCGATATTGGCCGCCTTCACGATCCGCTTGATCGTCTCGTAATTGTCGGTGAGGAGCTGAGTGAACTCCGTCGCGCTCATCGTCTTCGGCTCAATGCCTTGAATTTCAATCTTCTCGGCGACGCCGGGCATCTGGATGATCTTGTTCAACATGCCATTGAGCTTGTCGCGCAGCTCAACGGGCATGTTGGCGGGACCGAGCAGGCCGAACCAGGAGGTGAATTCGAAATTCGGCAGGCCGCTTTCATCGACCGTCGGAATATTCGGCAACGAAGGCACGCGTTTCTTCGAGACGACGGCGAGAACCTTGAGGCCTGGATTTTCGATGAAGCCCTGCGAACCTAAGGTCGGCACGATGAGAATTTGCGTGTCGCCGACCACGGTGCTGTTCAACGCTTCCGCCGTGCTCTTGTAGGGCACATGCACGACATTGATTTCAGCGCGATTGGTGAAATAGGCGGAAGCCAGGTGCGTGGCGCTGCCGGCGCCCGCCGAGGCATAATTGAGTTTGCCGGGATTGGCCTTGGCATAGGCGATCAATTCGGCGACCGATTTGGCCGGCACGGCGGAGTTGATCAAGAGCAGATAGGCGCCGGTGCCGACATGGGCGAGCGGCGTGAAATCCTTAATGGGGTCATAGGGCACTTTGCGGTCGATTGCGGGGCCGATCGAATGGCTCGACGCAGCCATCACCATGGTCTTGCCATTGGGCGGCGACTTCGCCACCACCGCACTGCCGACACTGCCACCTGCCCCGGCGCGGTTTTCGACGATGACTGTTTCGCCCAGCAGCGTTTGCAGTTCCGGCGCGATGACGCGCGCCAGCACGTCCTGGCCGCCGCCCGGTGCAAACGGCACGATGATCCGGTAAAGGTCGGCCTGCGCCGCGGCGATCTGCACGCTGGCGCAGAGCGCGAAGAGGCCGCCCAAAAGTCGTGTCGGCAATCTGCCCGCCATGATGTCCTCCCGTCTATGAACTTCTTATGTTGCTTGGGCGCCAAACCCTCCGTTCAGCGCGCCAAGGATGGGTACAGCCGCTCCGCCGTGCGGCGCAGGATCCATTCCTGGTCGTTCGCCGGCAGGAAAGACAAAGCCGCAAGACTTTCTTCGACGATGCGCGACAGCGAGGCGTCGGAGGTCGGATAGTTCGAGCCCCAGGCGATGCGCGAGGCGCCGAAGGTGTCGACGACTTTCTGGAAATACGGTTGGAACGCGCCGCCGCCTTCCGCGATCATGCGGATATTGCGGATGGTTATTTTCAAGGTGACATTGGGATAACGCGCCAGATCGAACAGCGGCTGCGCTGCTGCATAAGGTGCGCCGTCGCGCGCATCGGGCGACGCCAGATGATCGAGGATCACGGTCGCCTTGGGGAAGCGCTCCAGCAAAGTGTGCAGCTGATTGACGGCCTTGAGCTGCATTTGCACGCAGACCGGAATGCCGATCTCTTGCGCGCATTCCCAGGCTGGAAAGGTCTTGGGATCGTCGAGCCAGCCGGCCTGTTCGCGCATGGTGCTACCGGTGGTGAACAGGCGCAGGCCCGAAAGACCTTTGCCGACCCAATGGCGGATTTTCTCCGGCGCGCCGGCGCTCAGCACATCGACGGAAAAGACGCCGGCGAAGCGATCGGGATAAGCGGCGACCGCATCGGCGACGAGCGAATTGTCATAGCCATAGCAGGTCGAAGCCTGCACCAGCGCCGAGCGGGCGACGCCGGCGGCGTCCATCGCGGAGACCATCTGGTCCGGCGTCACCGGCCGGTCGCGCGCCCAGTCCGACAGAACGCCACCGAGCGGGGCGCGCGGATAGCGCGTCTCGTCGGCCGAGATCACGTGCGGATGGATGTCAACGATTTCGATGGCCATTGGGTGTCCTAAAATCTTTCGCAGGCGCTGGCGGCGTCATGCCTGAGCGGTGGAAACCGGTGCGCATGATCTTGGAGCATGCTTCGCCCGCCCCTGATCAAGCTCACGCGTTTCCCCCTTGTTCTCCGTCGCCTTTAGAGCGTCGACCGACATGAAACAAATGGAAGTTTTTGCTCAATTGAACTAATTTTCTCATGAGTGAAAAGCTTGGCCAGAGGCTTTCGGAGCGTGCTTTGAAGATCGATATGCGGGGATTGGAAGCGTTCTTGTGGATCGCGGAACTGGGCACGTTCGGCCGTGCTGCCGCCCACCTCAACATTTCTCAGACCGCCGTCAGCCATCGCTTGAAGAAATTCGAGGAAAGCCTTGGCCTGCCATTGTTCACCCGCTCGACGCGGCAAGTGAGCCTGACGCCAGCTGGCGCCGATCTCCTGCCGACTGGCCGCACTCTGATCGCCGATTTCGAGGCCCAGCTTGAACATTTACGCAAGCGCCATGTGGACACCGCCGAGGAGCTGACCTTGGCCTGCGTGCCGACCCTGGCCATCCACGTGCTGCCGCCGGTCTTCGCCAAGTTCAGCGCCAAGCGGCCGGCGGCACGGGTGCGCCTGTTCGACAAGTCGATCACCGAAATCGGCGATACGATCGCTTCGGGCCTGGCGGAGTTCGGCATCACTTTGCTCGCCGCCAATCACTGGAAGCTCGCCACCGAGCCATTGCTGAAAGACGAATTCGTCTGCGTCTGCCAAGCCAGACATCCGCTGGCGGCCAAGGACGGCGTCACCTGGAGCGATCTCGAACCGCTACCTCTGGTACGTTTCACACCGCACACGGCCAATCGCATCGTTATCGACAATGCGCTGGGCAGCCGCGCCGACCGGCTCAACTGGATGTATGAAGTGCAGCACACGATGACGGCGCAAATGCTTGTCGAAGGCGGCCTTGCCGTCGCCATCCTGCCGAGCCTCGCCACGCAAAAGCTGCCCGCCGGCTTGAAGGCGCTGCGCCTCAGCCATCCACGCATCACCCGCACGGTCGGCATCGTCCGCCGCCGGGACGAGGCGCCATCAGACCTGGCGCGGGTGTTTCATGCGGCGCTGAAGGAGCAGGTGGAGAAGATCAGGAAGTAGCTACGCCGAACGCGCCAGCGGCAACCTCTCCACCACCGGGCTCAGCCCATAATGCGCCCGCAGCGTCGTGCCTTCATATTCTTCCCTAAATAGCCCGCGCTTGCGCAGCAGCGGCACGACTTCCGCCGTGAACAGTTCGAACTGCTTGTAGAGAATGGGCGGCATGACGTTGAAGCCGTCGGCTGCGCCGGAGCGGAACCAGTCCTCAATCGTGTCGGCGATTTCCTCGGGTGTGCCGGCGACGGTGAAATGGCCGCGCGCGCCGGCCAGTTTTTGCAGGAGCTGACGCAGGGTGAGCCCTTCACGCAGGGACACGTCGACATAGCCTTGCGCGCGGCTGCGTGAGGCTTCGACCAGGCTGGGATCGGGGAAATCGCCCTTCGTCAGCGGACGGTCGAGCGGAACGTGGGAGAAATCGTGGCCGCCGAAGCGGGCCTGCAAGCGGGCTAGACCGACTTCCGTGCTGGTGAGCGCATCCAGCTCCTCCCACACGCGTTCGGCCTCGCGCTTGGTCGAGCCCACGGCGGCGCTGATGCCCGGCAGAATGACGATATCCTCAGGGCGGCGTCCATAGGCCGCTGCCCTGCCCTTCACGTCTGAGTAAAAGGTGCGGGCGGAGTCCTTGGTCAGATGGGCGGTGAAAATCGCTTCCGCCCAGCGCGCGGCAAAAGCACGGCCGGTGTCGGATTGGCCGGCCTGCACATAGACGGGACGGCCCTGCGGGCCGGCCGGAACGTTCAAAGGCCCAACCGTCTTATAATGCCGGCCGCGATAGTCGGCGGGGTGGATCAATTGCGGATCTAGATAGCGGCCGCTCTCGCGATCATCGAGAACCGCGTTGGCGGGGAAGCTGCGCCAGAGCGCATCGACCGCTTCGACGAATTCCTCGGCGAGCTTGTAGCGGTCGCCATGGTCGACATCCTGCTCCAGGCCGTAGTTGAGGCCGGCTTGCGGCGCCCAGGAGGTGACGATGTTCCAGCCGGCGCGACCGTTCGATAGATGGTCGAGGGAAGCGTATTGCCGCGCCAAAGTGTAAGGCAGGCTATAGGTGGTGGAGGCGGTGCCGATCAGGCCGATCCGCTTGGTGTGCGCGGCCAGTGCCGACAGTAAGGTGATCGGCTCCAACGAGCCGCTGGCGACAAGGCCGCCGTTGCTCGGCGCCACCAGCGTATCGGCGAGAAAGACCGCATCGAATTTCGCCGCTTCGGCGATGCGCGCCGCGCCCAAATAGAGTTCGAGATCGGTCAAGGACGGCTGCGCGGCGTCGGGATGGCGCCAGGCGCCTTCGTGATGACCGCGCGGCATGAGAAAGAGATTCAGGTGCAACTGGCGTGTCATGGTTCACCTCAAACATTGTCGACTTCGACGCCCAGGCTGCGCAGCAGCGTTTGGCGAAGGGTGGCGAATTCGGGTTGATGGGCGCGGCGCGGATGCGGCAGACCGATGGCATGGTCCTCGGCGATGCGGCCGTCCTTCAGCACCAGGATGCGATCGGACAGCAGCAGCGCCTCATCCACGTCATGCGTGACCAAAATGACCGTCGGCTTCTGCCGCTCGACCAGTTGGAAGAGCAGCGCATGCATGCGCATGCGCGTCAAAGCATCAAGCGCGCCAAAGGGCTCGTCGGCGAGCAGCAAAGCCGGTTCGCGCAGCAGCGAACGGGCTAATGATGCGCGCTGTTTTTGGCCGCCGGACAAGGTCGCGGGCCAGGCTTCCGCCTTGTCGGCGAGACCGACCGCCGCGAGCATATCCAGCGCGGCCGCCTGAGCGTCCGGGCGGCGCAGCCCCAAGGTGATGTTGTCGATGACGCTCATCCACGGTAGCAGCCGCGAATCCTGAAACAGAACGGAGACATTGTCGGGCACGCTGAAATGGCCGTGCGTTTCGGCGTCTTCGTCGAGCCCCGCCAAAGCGCGCAGCAAGGTCGTCTTGCCCGATCCGGATTCGCCCAACAGCGCGACGAAGCGCCCGTGCGGGATTTCCAGCGAAATCCGATCGAGCACGGTCTTGCCCTTAAAGCCGCGCGACAGGTCGCGCAGCACGACCGAGGAAGGAAGGGGCCGATGAAAGGTCATGAGCCCAGAGACCGGCGATAGGAGAGCACGCGGGCTTCGATCAGACGGACTACAGCATCGGAAACGAGGCCCAGAGCCGCATAAATGAGGATGCCGACGACGATGATGTCGGTCTGGCCCCAATCGCGCGCCCGGTTCATCAGATAGCCGATGCCGGTCTGTGTGTTGATCAGTTCCAGCACGACGAGCGCCGTCCAGCAGAGCGCCACCGCCAGGCGCAATGAGACGAAGAAACCCGGCAGCGCGCCGGGCAGCGCCACCTTGCGGATGAATTCGCTGCGCGTGAGGCCGAGCGTGCGCGCCAGTTCGATATGGCCGATATCGATGCCGCGCAACGCCGCATGAGTGTTGATGTAGACGGGCACCAGAACGGCGGTGAAGATCAGGAAAATCTTCATCGCCTCGCCGATGCCCAGCCAGATGATGACGAGCGGAATCAGGGCCAAGGTCGGGATGGCGCGTTTGATCTGGATCAGGCCGTCGATCAGCGCTTCGCCGCTGCGCGTCAAGCCCGAGGCAAGCGCCAGCGCCACGCCGACAACGACACCGAGGAAGAGACCCGTATAGGCTCTAAAGGCGGAGGCCAGGAGATGCGGCAACAGGCTGCCATCGGCCAGCATCTGATAGCCGGTGACGAGAGCGGTCGATGGTGCCGTCAGCGTGCTGGGCGAGATCAGCCCGAGCCGTGATGCGGCCTCCCAGATGGCGATGACGACGATGGGGCCGAGCAGGCGCAGCCCCGCCGGCAGTCGCGCTGGCGTCAGCCGCGTAGCGCGCGTTGGCGCGGGCACGACGAAAGGTTCGCGTCTTTCCGCTTGTGCGGCGGCGTGGATGTATCTGGCCGAGAGGATGTCCGTCATGTCGCCTCCAGGATGTGCGCCATGGGTTCAGCGCGCCGCTGCCAGAACCTGGTCGTAGGTATCGACGAAGGAGCCCGCGGCATCGAAACGCTGTTTGAGCGAGCCCGCCTGATAGAGGATGTCGATCAGCTTCTGATGATGCGGGATCGCCTCGGTTGATGTCTGAAAGACGAGGGGCGACTGGGCGGCGAGGATGGCGGCGGTGTCTTCGGGCGCGATGCGTTGGAAATTGGTGAAGTAGAAACGGCCCCACGCTTCTTCATTCTCGTTGCTCCACTTTCCGGCCCGCACGAAGGCAGCGATGAAACGCGCGATGGCCGCCGATTTCTTCGGATCGGCGAGAACCTCGGGCCGCGCGTAGAAATAGCTCGTGTTCGGCAGAAGCTGACGCTCCTGCGGATCGAGCACCGCCGATGCGCCGACCTGTTTGGTGAGGCGTGTCACGAAGGGCTCTTGCAGCACGGCAACGTCTATCGCGTTCGACCTGATGGCATCCGGCAGATCGGCGATGCGCAGATTGACCGGCGTCACGTCTTTCAAGGTGAGGCCGCCGCGGTTGAGCGCTTCGATCAAGAAGACCTGACGGCCGGACCCTTCGATATAGCTGATGCGCCTGCCCTTCAGATCGGCGAGCTTGTCGATGACGAGGCCGGGACGGCTGGTCAGGCGATATTGCGAGATGTCCCGGGTGAAGGTGGCGACGATAGGCAGAAGCGTGCCGGCGGCCCGGGCCTGAATGGGTGGCGTGTCGCCGACATAGGCGATGTCGAGGGCGCCGGCCCGAATGGCTTCATAGATGGCCGGGCCACCGGCAAAATTCGGCAGCTCGATTTGAAAGCCGAGCTTGTCGCCCTCGGCGCTCGCTTTCAGGAGATTGCGGACCAGCTCGCTTTGATCGGCGACGATCAGTTTGGTCGAGGGATCGAGGGCGTCCTGGGCATGAGTGGGCCTTCCGAACGCGGTCAATGCACCGAAAGCGGCCGCCTGAGCCAGGAAATGGCGCTTGTTCATCGGAAAATCGGTCATGCGGCAGTGGCCTTCGGGCAAATGGCGGTGTGATGAGGAATGATAAGCCTTATTTCTATTTAATCTATAGACTAATAGAAAATAAGCAAGCCAGTCCGTTGTGGACGGCTTTTGAGATCACTTGACCGTCTGGACGGACTCTTCTAATTCACAGACTGACCACTCGGTACAGTCTCATGGCCCGCCCGCTCAAAGTGGAAGACCATTCCGCGCGCCGCCAGGCGATCCTGGAGGCGGCCAAGGCTTGTTTCGCGCGCAAAGGCTTTCACCCGACGACGACGGCAGAGATTTGCAGCGAAGCCGGGATCAGCACCGGCAATCTGTTTCACTATTTCCGCTCGAAAAAAGCGATCATCGCCGCCATCGTTGAACAGCAGGGCGAGGAGGCGAAGCGCCATCTCGCCGGCCTTGCCGACGAGGCCGATCTCTATGAGGCGCTGCACGGGTTCTTCGATTTGGTCCTTGCTATGGCCAGCGAGCGCGATTTCGCCAATCTGGCCTTGGAAGTCGCGGCCGAAGCGAGCCGCGATCCCGATATCGGCGCGCTGGTTCGCCACAACGATGCGCTTGTACGTGAAGGGCTGACGGTGCTGGCGGCGGCGGCGATTGAGCGTCGGCAGATCGGGCCTGGTCTCGATGCCACTCAAGTGGCGCTCGGCATTGCCGCGATGATCGACGGCCTGTTCGCCCGCGTCGCGATCGATCCGAATTTCAGCGTGCAAGGTCAGCGCAACACTTTCGTGCTGATGCTCGAACGTTTTCTGCAACCGAAAGCCAGCCGCGTCTTGTTCGAAACGCCGCTATGCGACGAGGCGCACTAGCCATGCCCGCACCCCTGCCCGATCCACGCATCCTCAATGTCGACGGGCTGCGAGGCTTCGCGCTACTCGGCATTCTGGTGGTCAATATCGCGGCTTTCGCCTCGCCGTTCTACGGTCTCGATATTTCCGATCCGGTCTTTGCCGATGCGCGCGACAAGGCGGTGCGCATCTTTATTTCTCTGTTCTTCGAGACCAAATTCTATCTGCTGTTCTCGTTCCTCTTTGGCTACAGTTTCACTCTGCAGATGGCGGCGGCCGAGCGCGTTGGCCAAGACATCGCGCCACGCATGCTGCGCCGCCTCGCCGGCCTTTGGCTCATCGGCTTGATCCATGCGGTGTTTTTGTTCCGGGGCGACATTCTCACCACCTATGCGGTGCTGGGCGTGATGCTGCTTTATTTGCGTGACGATCAGGACGGGCCTCTTTTCAAACTGGCCGTCGGTTTGATCGTCGCCACCGTTTTACTGTGGACCGGCGTGGCGGTGCTCGATTGGATCGCGCCCGTGCGCGAGGATCCGATCAAGATTTTCGATCAGGCCTATCAGATCCAGTCCGCCTATGCCGGCACTATCCGCGAGGTGATCGGCCAAAACCTCAGTTCCATGTCGTCGGTGTGGATCGTGCTGGCGCTCGTGCAGGCCCCTTGCGCGCTTGCCATGTTCCTCTTCGGTTTTATCGCCGGGCGGCATCAGATGCTGGCGCATCCGCAGCAGCACGCGCCTTTGCTGCGCCGTCTCACCATCCTGGGACTTTTCGTCGGTCTGCCCGGCGCCCTCGTCTATGCCCTGAGCGGTGCTTTTTCGACGGGCACGCCCTGGGCCCTCGCCGGGTTTGCGATCAGCCTTGCCACCGCGCCCTTTCTCACCGGCGCCTATGTGGCGCTCGGCTTGCGCCTCTTCGAAACCTCGATCGGCGCGCGCATCCGCGCAGCTCTGGCGCCGGCCGGCCAGATGGCGCTGACGAACTATCTCATGCAGTCGCTGATTTGCGCGCTGATGTTCTACGGCTACGGCCTCAAACTGATTGGTCAGCTCTCGCCGTTCATCGCCTTCACCATCGCCATCGAAATCTTCGTAGTGCAACTGTTCCTGTCGCGCTGGTGGCTGGCCTACCACGCCTACGGCCCCCTGGAATGGCTGTTGCGGGCGGCCACGCTGCGCGCCTGGCCGCGCTGGTACAAGCCGTCGGCGGCAAGGCAGCGCCGAATGGCGGCTGAACCTTGAGCGCGATGGCAGATTGCGCCGGAACGATGTATGGGATCATGACAAGATACTCGACAGGATGCTTGGAGCCGCACCGGCCACGCATATGAGACCAGGAGATGGCACTCGTCATGGATGAGGCGGAAGATCACCGCGTTCGGGTCGCAGCGGAGCGACGTGCCCGTATGCGGCTTCGGCTGCTACAAGCCGTCCTCGACACATGCGCGATGCAAACGGACGGCGGATTGCCGGGCCTCGATGATGTCGCCGCGCGCGCGGCCGTCTCCAGGGCCACCTTCTACAAATATTTCACCTCCGTCGAACAAGCGGTTGACGAGGTCGGGCGCAACCAGGTGGATGAAATGATCCACACGCTCATGACCTTGTTCGATGGTCCCGAGACGCCCTTCTTTCGCATGACCGTCGCGATCCAGATCTTTCTGCTGCGTGGCGTGCTTGACCCGGCCTGGGCAGCTTTCGCTTCGCGCCCGGACACGCTCGCCTATGACAATATCCTGCTGCGGGGCATCACGACTCATCTCGAAGCTTCGCGTGATGCCGGCATCGTTCATTTTGCCGACATCGAAGCCGCCGCGACGATCGCGATCGGCACCTTGCGGGAAGCGATGAGCCATCTGGCGCGTCACAAGGAGGATGTTCGGCGCGACTATGTGGAGGAAGTGGAGGTGATGATCCTCCGGGCCATCGGCATGGATCTCGACGCCGCACGCAAAGCAGTCCGCGATGCGGTCGTGTTCATCCGTGGCATCGGGCCGGACCGTCTTGCCTGGTGGCGCGATCCTTGGACAACGGGCGGCGAGACGGGTCGCCGCCCTGCTCTGCTCAGACCGGCATGAGCGGTGGCTCGACGCCGGCCATCATCCGTCCGTAAAGTTCATAATTGCTTGCCAGATTGATGAACGGATGGGCGGTGCCGACCTTGACGTCCTGCCAGATGCGGTTTACCGTGTTGCCGATACGCGAGAACGATCCGCCGCTGGCGTCTGCAAGGAGGTCCACGGCCTGCCAAACAAGCTGGTCGGCGAAGGCACTGTCGCGGCAGAGCGCGGCGCGTTGAACCTGCTTCATATATTCGCCGGTCGCGGCGCAGGCGTCGATCTCGCGACACAGCTTTTCCACGATCGTGCACGCGGCATCGATCTTGGCGCTGGCTTCGCCGAGCTGCAAGTGTGTCACCGCCGCTTCGCCAGCCTTGGTGTAGGGTGTCAGCTTGATGTCGCGCTTCGGCAGGGTCCGCAAAAACTCTTCCAGCATGTGCAGGCCCAGGCCGAGTACCGGGAAGGTGAGGATGGCGACCATCAAAGGCGCGAAAGCGCTGCGGTAGAGCGCTTCATTTGGAAATGTCCGCGGCTGCCGGCCTTCGTTGCAGGCGAATAGACCGACGATGTGATCGTCGGGAATGAACACGTTTTCCATGCTGACGTTGGAACTGCCGCTGCCTCGGATGCCGATAGGATCCCAGTCGTTCAGAATGGTGACGTCGCTCATCGGCACGAGCGCGATGCCGGGCCCGATCGGCTCGCCGGCCTCGCTGAACATCGGCACGCCGAGGAGATTCCAATCGGCCTGATAGACGCCCGAGTTGAAGAACCACATGCCTTTGTCGACGACGATTCCGCCATCCACACGGTGGGCCTTGACGGCGCGGTTGGAGAATACGCCCGCAACGCATGCGCCCGGTTTCGCGAAAACCTTGTCCGCGACATGTTTGGGGTAAAGGCCGGCCGCCATCCAGTTGCAGGCGGTGACCAGCGTTACCGCCCAGGCAACGCCGCCGTCGCCACGGCCGAGTTCGGTCACCGTCCGCATCCAGGTCGAGATATCTGCCTGCAAGCCGCCGTAGGCGCGCGGCACCGTCAGCGCATAGACGCCGGCGCGCTTCAGTTTGTCGACCACATGCTCCGGCGGACGGCCGAGGCGGTCCGATTCAGCCTGAGCCGCGCGCAAGTCCGGCACGAAGTCCCTGGCCCATGCGACGACGTCGAATGTCTCCTGAACGGGCAGATCCACAATGGCAGATTCCATCTTCCACCTCCTCTTTTAATAATAGACTTATAATCTACTATTAAATGAGTATGGCAGTTCTGGCGATCCGTCAACCGGTCCAGCAACCGGCCTTCTTCACATCCATTCCGCTAATTATGCTGCATAATCTTGAGTTGGAGGCAGCCTCGCTTTAATAATAGACTATATGAATATTCTTCTTTGAAATTCAGATCCTGTCTGGTAGAGGGTACTTAAGCAACGAGGGGGACGGGAATGGGGAGACGAGGCGAAGCCGGAACCAGTGCGGCTGAAACCGATCGCGCATGGTCCGTGGTGCTGGGCGCGGGGCTTTGCATGTTCTGCGGACAGGCCGCCACCATCCTGTTCACCTTCGGCGTGTTCGCGCCCGAAATCGCCGCCGCCACCGGCTGGTCGCCCACGACGATCGCAGCGGCCATCGGTCCCGCCACGGTCGCCGGTGCGCTCCTCGCCCCACTCGCCGGCCGAGCCGTCGATACATTCGGCGTGCGCCGCATGGCGATGGTCGGTGGCCCTGCCTATGCGCTGGGATTCATCGCACTGGCACTTCTGCCCCATGATCCGGTTCAGTTTGTCGCCCTGCTGGTGCTGGTCGGCGCGCTCGGCTTCGCGGCGACACCCGTCCTGTATGTGCAGCTCGCAACGCGCTGGTTCACGCGGCGGCGTGGCCTTTCGCTGAGCCTGATTTTTGCTTGCACATCATTGGGCGTGGCGTTCTGGCCGCCTTTCGCCGCCAAGCTGATCGATCTCTACGGCTGGCGCACGTCCTACGTGATTTTGGGAACGGCCGCAGGAGCCATCATCCTGCTCTGTGCCCTATTCCTGCTCCGCGATCCCTCCGCGGTCGTGCCCTCGGAGGCTCATGCTGGAGCAGCGGGAATGAGTTTGCCGGAAGCGCTACGCAGCGGCACCTTCTGGGTTGTCACGGCCGTGTTTGTGATCCTCACCGGTGTCCTGGCTGGCATCATGGTGAATCTGCCAGTCATTCTTCGACAACAAGGGATTTCGCCGCTGAGCGCGGCCTCCATCATGACGGTGGTCGGCGCGGCCATGTTCGTCGGCCGTCTGTCCGCCGGCCTCATGCTCGACCGTTGGTTTTCGCCGCTCGTCACCGCCGGCTTCACGCTCTTGCCGATCGTCGGCCTCGCTGCGCTGCTCATCGATCCATCGCCGACCACGCTTTACCTCGCCGCGGTGCTTCTTGGCCTCGGGCTCGGATCGGAAATGGACGCCGCGGCTTATATCGTTTCGCGTGCGTTCGGTGTGCGCTGGTTCGGCACGATCTATGGCGTCATCACGCTCGCCTACGGCTTAAGCAGTGCCATCGGACCAGCGACGGCGGGAGCGGCCCTGTCGAAGGGAGTTTCACCCGGCACGATTTTCGCCGTCGGCTTGGCCCTGCTAGTGCCAACCCTGCTGCTGCTCTTGAGTCTGCGCCGACGACATCTGCCCTTCAGCGTCGATGCCGATACTGCCCCTCTCCCGGAGAAGCGATCATGTCACGCGATCACCTGATTGATCAGACGCCATCGGCCCGCCGCGATTTTCTCATCGCCGCCGCGACGATCGGCGCAGTCGCCGCACCCGCTTACGCTCAGGAGCCACCGCGCGATACCAATACGCTGCGGGGTTTGGACGGCGCCGATGCGGATATTCTGGACAGCCTGCGGATCGCGGACCTGGTTCAGCGTGAGAGAACGGCGCGCGATGCGGGTCAATGGGAAGAGATGGCCGCCAGCTACCATCCGCAATCCATGGTCGACGTGTCCTGGTACCATGGAGACGGCGCGGGATTCGTGGCCGCGAGCCGGCGCAATGCCGCAAGCGGACGGATCAGCCTGCATCAGCTCGGCCCGACCGTCACGAAAGTAGCCGGCACGCGTGCGCTGGCCGAAACGCCATGCCAGCTCCTCAGCTTCGTGCCCGTCGACGGCATCGACGTGTGCATGATCGGCACCGTTCGTCTCTTGTGGCGCGTGCAGAAGCTCGACCGTCGCTGGCTGATCGCAGGATTGCGCATGATCTACATCAGGGACTTGCTGCTTTCTTGCGATCCCAATCGCGTGCCGTCGATCAACGCGGCCGAGCTTGACAGCTATCGCAGATCTTATCGGTTCTTAAGCTATGTGCTGGCGCGATCGCCCAATCGCCCTCGCGACGATCTGCCGGGTATCGACCGACCGGAATTGGTCGAAGCGCTACGAACCGGCGAGAAGCGCTGGCTGGAACAAGCCTGAAACGCGCGCGGTGATCCGAGCTGGCGATACGCCGTCAGGCGTATCGTTTCACGATCGGCCACGCGGCTATTGTCAGCCGGGCAAAAATAGATAGTCTTCTAATCAAACGAAGGGAGTCTCGACCGACGGGGCCCCGCGTTTGACAGAGAGTCCTGGGAGGGAACATGCGCGCTTCATGGATCGCGGCTGGCGTATTGCCTTTGATGCTGCCGATAACGAGCAGCTTCGCTCAGCAAGGCCCGATCAAGATCGGTCTGATCCTGCCCCTCTCCGGCACCTTCGCACCGAATGGCGAAGACACTTTAACGGGCACGCGCATCTACTTCGATTCCATTGGCAATCAGGTGGGCGGACGCAAGATCGAGCTGATCATCGAGGACGAGCAAGGCCGGCCGGACGTAGGCCTGACCAAGGCGCGCAAGCTGGTCGAGAACGACAAGGTGCAGATCCTCGCCGGTTTCGTTTCGACCGCTGTGGCGCTGGCCGTCAACGACTATGCGCGCGAGAAGAAAATTCCCATGGTGCTGTCGGGCGATGCCGGCGCCAACGAGCTGACCATGCCCGGCCCGCTCTATAATCCATACATTGTACGCACATCGCAGAACGGCCGCACGCCGGCGGCGGCCGCAGCGGCTTTCGCCTATAAGAACGGCTGGCGCAAGGTCGCCACCATGACATCGGATTACGCTGGTGGCTTCGATACGATCGGCGGCTTCGCGCAGGCCTTCTGCAAGCTCGGCGGCACGATCGTGCAGGAGCAATATCCGCCCATCAACACCAACGACTACGGCCCCTACGTCACCAATGTCCAATCGGGCGTCGATGGTGTCGTCACCTTCCTGCCTGGTAGTGCCGGGCTGAAATTCGTCAAGCAGTTCGACGAGTTGGGCATGAAAGCGAAATATCCGTTGATGGATATCTTCGGCCAGATCGTCTACGAGCCCTTCCTGCCGCAATTGGGCGATGCGGCGCTCGGCATCTATTCCACCCTGCACTATGCGCCGACGATCAAGACCCCTGAAAACGAGGCTTTCGTCGCCGAATATATGAAGCGCGCCAAGCGTATTCCCAGCGACAACGGTGCCGATGGCTGGGCCGGCGCGCATGCCATCGCCGATGCCGCCAAAGCTGTCGACGGTAAGGTGGAAGATACGGAAAAATTCCTCGCCGCCTTCCGGCCCGACAAATTCGCTTCGCCCAAGGGCAATATCTCCTTCGACAAATATGGCCAGCTCATTCAGTCGATGTATGTGCGCAAGGTCGAAAAGACCGCGGATGGCTATGCCAATGTGGTGGTCGAGAAATTCGACAATGTCGACCAGTTCTGGCCGATGACCGAAGCCGAACTCGAATCCTACAAATACCGCTACAGCGAATTGAAAGGCTCGATGACGAACTGCGCCAAGGTTCTGGAAAAGAAATAGCGCAGCCGCATGATCTGGGTCATCCACACGCTGAACGGCATCTCCTTCGGCATGCTGCTGTTTCTGCTGGCGGCCGGACTGTCGCTGATCTACGGCCTGATGAAGATTTTGAACCTGACGCACGGGTCCTATTATCTCATCGGCGCCTATGTCGGCTCGACCATCATCGCCAAGACCGGCAGTTTCGCTCTGGCGTTGATCGTCGCGCCGCTCGTCGTCGCGCTGTTGGGCGCGGTGATGGAACGCTATTTCCTGCGGCGTTTTCATTTGCAGGAGTTGCCGCAGACCCTACTCACCTTCGGCTTCCTGTTCATTTTCGCCGATCTCATGCTTTGGATCTGGGGCGGCGATCCGATCGTTCTGCCGAAGCCCGCCGCCTTCTCCGGTTCGATTTCGATCGGCGATGCGCGCTATCCGACCTATCGCCTGGCTTTGATCGCCGTCGGTTTGATCGTGGCGCTCATCCTCTGGTGGTTTCAGGAGCGCACACGGCTTGGCGCCATGTTGCGTGCCGGCGTCGACGATGCGGAGATCGCCGGAGCGCTGGGCATTGATGTGTCGCTGCTCTTCACTCTGGTCTTCGCCGTCGGTGCGCTGCTGGCGGCGCTCGGCGGCGTGCTCGGCGGTCCCATTATCGGGGCGCAGCCGGGCGCGGATTTTGAGGTGATGCTGCTCGCCTTTGTCGTGGTCATCGTCGGCGGTCTCGGCAGCTTGCGCGGCGCCTTGATTGGCGGCCTGCTGGTCGGCCTGCTCGATAATTTCGGCAAGATCTTCTTCCCCGAACTCGCCTTGTTCACGATCTTCGTGCCGATGGCGATCATTCTCTCTTTCCGGCCGACAGGCCTGTTCGGGCGTCTGTAATGGCTCGTATCCTCCTTTTCATCGCCCTTGCGGCTGTCGTGTTCGTGGCCCTGCCCTTCGTGGTGCCGTCCTACTACGTCGGCCTTACCACCAAGATCCTGATCTTCGCGCTCTTTGCCATGAGCCTCGATCTTCTGATCGGCTATACCGGCCTGGCCTCGCTTGGCCATGCGGCCTTCTTCGGCATCAGCGCCTATACGATCGCCGTTCTGTCGGTGAAGCTGCGGATGTCGGAATGGATCGCCTTTCCCGCCGGCCTCACAATGGCGATCGCATTGGGTGCGGTGTTCGCGCTTCTCGCCCTGCGGGCACGCGGCAGTTATTTACTAATGATCACGCTGGCTTTGGCGCAGGTGGTGTGGGGGATCGCCTTTGGTTGGCGGACGATGACGGGCGGTGACGACGGCCTGCCGGGCCTGCGCCGGCCGGCTTTCGTGTCCGACGAGACCTCGTTCTATTTCCTGGTGCTGGGTCTGGTCGCCGCCTCGACGGTCGTGCTGGTGGCGCTTATCCGTTCCCCCTTCGGCCTGGCCTTGCAGGGCATTCGCGAAAGCGAAAGCCGTATGCAGGCCTTGGGCTTCAATGTCTGGCGGCATCAATTCGTGGCTTTCGTCATCGCAGCCGCCTTCGCCGGCCTCGCAGGCGCCCTCTATGTCTATTACAACCGCTTCGTCAGCCCCGACTTCCTGCACGTGGTGCGCTCGGCCGAAGTGCTGATCATGGTCATCATCGGTGGCGTCGGCACGCTGCTTGGCCCGGCCATTGGTGCTGCGGCGATCATCCTGCTCGAAGACATCATCTCCTCGCAGACGCAGCACTGGCTGCTGGCGCTCGGCATCATCTACGTGGCGACCACTTTGTTCGCACCGCGTGGTCTGATCGGGCTCTACCGCGAGCGCTTCATGGCGAGGCGTAAACCATGACGGCATACAAAGCTCTCGACGTGCAGAATGTCGCCAAGAATTTCGGCGGCGTGCGCGCTCTTACCGATGTGACATTGGCCATGGCGCCGGGCGAACGGCTGGTGCTCCTTGGCCCCAATGGTGCCGGCAAGACGACGCTGTTTCATTCTATCTCCGGCAATATCATCGCTTCGGCCGGGCGCATCAGCCTGTTCGGCCAGGACATCACCCAACTGGCGCCGGATGCCCGGGCGCGCCTCGGTCTCGCCCGCACCTTTCAGATCACCAATCTGTTTCGGCAGCTCACCGTTTTTCAAAATCTCCAGCTCGCGGTCTGCGGCGCGCAGCAGGTGACGTTCAAATTCATTCGCCCGATGACCCAGTATGCGGATGTGCGCGAGCGTGCCGAGGCCTTGCTGGCGGAATGGAATTTGGTCGATGTGGCCGACACCATCGTCCAGAATCTGTCTTATGGCGAACAGCGCCAGATCGAAGTGGTGATGGCGCTGGCGGGTAATCCGAAAATCCTGCTGCTCGACGAGCCGACATCCGGCCTGTCGCCGGCCGAAACCCATCGCGTCGCCGCCATGGTGCGCGCTTTGCCGCGCGACATGACCATTCTGATGATCGAGCACGATATGGACGTCGCCTTCGAGATCGCCGACCGTATCGCCGTGATGCATCAAGGCCGGATCATCGCCGAGGGCGACGAAGCCACCATTCGTGGCAACAAGCAGGTTAGCGACATTTATCTGGGCGTGGAGTGAGCCATGCTCAAAGTTGAGAACATCTACACCAATTACGGCTCGAGCCAGGTGCTGCAAGACCTGTCGCTGGAGGTGAAGCCCGGCGAGATCGTCGGCATTCTCGGTCGCAATGGCGTCGGCAAGACGACCCTGATGCGCTCCATCATGGGGCTGACGCCGCCCCGCAGCGGCCGCATCTTGTTTGATGGCGCGGATATCACGCGAATGGCGCCGCATCGCATCGCGCGGCTGGGATTGGGATATGTGCCCCAGGGCCGGCGCGTGTTTCCCTCTCTCTCCGTGCGCGAACATCTCCAGGTCACGGCGCGCGAGCGTGAAGCGAGCCCCTGGACTTTCGCCAAGATGATCGAACTCTTTCCCAATCTCGGTCAGAGGCTCGATCAGTCCGGCGCCAAACTAAGCGGCGGCGAACAACAAATGCTGGCGGCAGGCCGCGCGCTCGTCGCCAATCCGACGCTGTTGCTGATGGACGAACCGACGGAAGGGCTGGCGCCTTTGATGGTGCGCGAACTCGGCCGTCTCGTCGGCGCCTTGAAAGACAGCGGCACGGCGGTGTTGCTGGTCGAACAGCAATTGGCCTTCGTGCTGAAATATGCCGACCGCGTTTACATCGTCGCCAAGGGCCAGATTGTTCATCACTGCCTGCCGGCGGAGCTTGCCACCGACAGCGACGTCAAGGCGCGCTATCTCGGCGTGTAGAACAGGTCGGATTTCGATCGCGTTTGACTAATCAAACGGGGCTCTGAGCGCTTTGCCTTGCAACGCCGCCTGACGTAACCTCGTACGTATTCGTATGATGTTTCAAAGGTAAAACACGCTCATGACGAAGATCGTCATTGTCGGCGGCGGGATCGCTGGCGCTTCTCTCGCCATCGCTCTCAAACGCCAATCGGTCGATGTGGTTCTGGTGGAGAAGGATCCGCACTGGACGCCGTCGAGTTCCGGCATTTTTCTTTATGCCAATGGCTTGGAATCCGTCCGGACGCTTGGTGTGCTCGATGCGGTTTTGGAACGCGGTTGGGCCAGCGATGGCCGCAATGTCTATCTGACGGCGGACGGTAGTTTCATCACCGAAACACATTACCCGTCGCGCGATCCCGCGCACGTCCCTCCGATCGTCGGCATCAAACGTTCCGATCTGCACCGGGCGCTCGCGGACGAAGTGCAACGGCTGGGCGTCGACATCAAGCTCGGTCTCACCGTCGACAGTTTCGAAGATCGAGGCCCGCAGGTGATCGCACGGCTTTCCGATGGCAGCGAGATCGCCTGCGACGGATTGATCGGCGCCGACGGCATTCGCTCTTCGATCCGCGAACAGCTCTTTGGCAAGATGACGCCGGAATTTACGGGCTTTGGCACCTGGCGCAGCGTGCACAAGAAGCCGAAGGAGATCGACGTCAAGATCATGATGATGGGCGTCGGCAAGCGCCTCGGCATCATGCCGATCAGCGACGATCAACTTTATATCTTTGCCACCACCAATGAGCCCTCGAAACCGCTCTACGACACTACGCGAATGCATGAAATCATGCGCGAGAAGCTTGCCGAGTTCAAAGGCCCTGCGGCTGCTCTGCTCGACGGACTGATGTCACCCGAGGGCGTGCTCTATACGGCTGTCGAGGAAATGGCGCTGCCTCTGCCCTGGAACAAAGGCCGGGTTCTGATCATCGGTGACGGCGCTCATGCCTGCACACCTTATATGGGACAAGGCGGTGCCATGGCGCTGGAGGATTCTATCCTGCTGGCGCCGCAGATCGCCGCGTCAAGTGATCTCGCTGCGACCTTCACCGCTTTCGGTGCTTCACGACATGAGCGCTGCAGCTTTGTCCGCAAAGTCTCGCGACAGGTGGGCGATGCCGGCGGCAAGGAACTGCCTGACGACGTCGATGCGCGTAACAAACGCTTGCAGACGCAGGGCCAGGCCGATGTCGACTCGTTTTACGCGCGCATGTTCGCGGGCACATGAAAACGCCGCGGATGCTTATCCGCGGCGCTTCGCTTTGAAAAGAGATTAACGGCAGACGCGCACTTGCTTGACGACCACGCGGCCGAACGGACCACGCGTGCGGATCGTGTTGATGCGGCAAACCGGGCGACGGACCGGACGCGCATGGCGATAGTGCGGATGGCCCGGACGATACTGCACGTGATCGATATTGATCTGCGCAGCCGCTGCCGGCATCTGCGACACGGGCATCGCGCTTGCCGAGCCGATGGCGCCCAAGGTCACAGCGCCCAGAACCGAAGCTGCCAAAGTGAGTGCATGAAATTTCATTTTTGAATCTCCTTGGGTTGTTAGAACACGCTCTTCATGGCGCTTCGAACGTGAACAAATTCTGAATGCTCACATTACGATAAATTTAGAATCACTCTGCGGCACAATACGAAGATTTGATGGCGAAATGTGAAGCGCATGGCTGCTTACGGCAAATCGTGCACCTTGGTCCGCACGCGACAAACAAAAACTGCGCGAACGATGTCGCGCAGTGTCGTTTGTCGTCAAATCCAAGCGGTCGTTTTACCAGCCGCGCCGGCGATGCTTATACCAACCGCGCTTGCGACCACGCGTCGCCGCCCAAGCACTGTTGCCGCGTCCCCAGCCGCGCGCATGACCTGGAGGGCCCCAGCCGCCATGTCCGCCGCCCCACTTCTTCACTTCAATCGCGCCATCGGCCGGAAGATCTTCGATTTTCTCTGCAGCCATCGCTTGTGCTCCAACGAGCGTGGCGGTGGCCGATGCGAATGCAGCTAGGATCAGTTGGCGTCTATCCATGAGAGCCTCCTTCAATAAGAACGCATGTCTCAAATGCGTTACTTAACTCTCAGGCGTCTCAGAAGTTGCAGGATTCGGACCAGCAAGCCCGCCTTTGCGCCCAGCGCTTGAAGCCAACGCTGGATTACGAGAGAAGGCACGATTCTGCGGACTGACGGAGGAGCCACCTTTGCGGCCGGCTTTCACCGCCAGTTTCTTGTCTTTCGAGAAGGCACGATTTTCGGGTTTGACGGCCAAGCCACCTTTGCGCGCCACTTCCTGGCGCCGTTCCGGTGTCATGGATGCAAAGCCCCGTTTCGATTTTTCGACTGCTGTCATTGTTGTTGCCCCTCACCCAATTCGAGCTACGACCCAAACCGTCGATAGCCCCTCCCACTGCTGTCGTCACAGATGACAAAATCAATATTCGTTGCCGCAAATACTGCGTAAGCAAGAAATCATGGCAGGGAGCAAATATTGTCAAGGTGCAAGTGAGGGGCGCTATGCCTTTTTAAGACAGTCACTTCGTCAGCAAGTTATTGCAGCGGGCAGCCTCGCCATCATCATCATAATAGTATGAATACGTGCTATATACAGAGCAGGTATAGTACAAGGCTTTGGCAGCGCACGGAAAACCAGTATCGGAAGAATTGGGTCAACGCCGCCTGCGTGAGAACAGCCGCTCTTTCATATCTCAATAGATACATATATCTGTTTTGCAGAAAGGCCTGAGCGACAGGCACTTTGTGCGTGTCGTCCGTCGTGGAACTTAGGTCGAAGGCGGGTATCTAGCGAATCAATATTCCCACTCGACGCCGATGCCGACCGACGTGCGCCCGTCGGCGCCCACTTCGCCGACGCCGCGCACGCGCCGCGTGATATCGACGTTGACGCCGACGGCCGATTGCTCAGGCCTGGCACCTGCCCGCACGCCGATACTGACGTTGTCGGAGATGTAGCGTGATGCGCCGGCGCTGACGCCGCCGCTGGCATCCTCGCGAATGTCGAGCGAATCCACACCAAGTGATTTGCGCAGCTTCTCGAACACATCGAGACCAGGGCCGGCGCCGGAGAATTGCGCCACCGATTGCGCCAGCATCACCGCCTGGAAAGCCGAGAGACTGCCGGACGGTTTGGCGAAGAGAATGCGCGACATCACTTCGTCGGTCGGCATCTGCGGCTGCGATCCGAAAGAGAACGAAGGCGATGCCGCCGGGCCGTCGACCTGAACCTGCAAGGTCGCGTCGCTGGACGTGGTCTCGGCGACGAAATTGATTTCCGGCGTCAGACCGCCCGTGAAAGTCAGGCGGCCCTGGGTGATGTCGATGCGCTTGCCGGCGATGCTGATACGGCCACGGCGCTGATCGAACTGGCCGATGATATTGGGCTTCTGCACGCTGCCGGTGATCCGCAGGTCGCCACCGAATTCCGCATCGATGCCGCGCCCGCGCACGAACAGACGGTTCGGCGCCGAGACGGCGATGTCGAGCATCGCGTCGAAAGCCGATTTCGCTTTGGCGCGGGCCTTGGCCTTTTTCTCCAGCGCCAGGATTTCGCGCACGAATGGGCCAGGGTCGATATGTTTGGCGTTGGGCAGCGGCCGCAGGTTGATCGGCAGCCGCTCCGGCACGGTCACGTCCATGGAGACGATGGTGATCTTGCCGGCAACTTTCGGACGCTGACCGAGCGTGCCGGTGATGTTGAGATCGAAATCGGCCGTGCTCGAAACCGTCTGCGTCGAACTCACCTGCGCGTTGCGGCCGGTGATGTGAATGGTGCCGGGGAAACCGGCGGTGGCGAGATTGATCTTGCCGGAGCCGCTGATCGTACCGCCATTCGGTGTCGTCGCCGACAGTTGCTCGATGTTGAGATCCCGGCCCGAGCCAAGCAGGCGCGCGTTGATGTTTTCCAGCCGCACGCCATTCAGCGGATCGGCGAAGGTGCCGCCGGCGAGCGTCGCGCTGCCGGAGACCTGCGGATCGGACGTCGAACCGGTGGCACGCAGATCGACATTGACCTTGCCGGTCACGCTCTGACCATTGGCGGCCAGCATGGTGTTGGCGGCACTGGCGTCGATGGCGCCACGGATGTTGAGGTCCATGCGGGCAGCGGCATCGATCGGCACGCGGCCGGTGACGTTGAGCGTACCTGCCCTGCCCGCATTGATCTGCGCATTGACCGAAGTCGACGTGCCTTCAAGCCGACCGTTGGCGGCGATGTCGATTGACGACAGACCGGAAGACCGCAGCGAGGGATCGGAGAGTTTGCCGATCTTCACGTTCCAGTCGCCGGCGAGCGAAGACGGCGTGCCGGAAATCCGCGCTTCGCCATCAATCGTACCGCTGGCATTGACGCCAGGCGAAACGAGATTGGCGATCGCCAACGGGATCGAGCGGGCGTTGATGGCGAGATTGAGTTGGCTTCCGGCCCGACCACTGGCCGTCAGACGGCCGCTGTCGGCCGCGATCGCCAATTGTTCGAACGACGCAATGCCGTTCTGCCAGAAGATCGTCGCCGGCGCGGTCAGGCTCAGTCGTCGGCCATTGCTTCTGGCGTTGAGCGAGGTGAGATCGATGCGGGTGCGCTCGCCCGGCGCCACGGTCGCCTTGCCGTCAACGGTGATCCCACGCACTTCGCCGGAGAGATCGAAATTGGTCTGGGACGGCGTGCCGCGTGCCACCACCTGGAAGCGCGGGATAGAGGTGCCGGCGGCCGTCGCGCCCTCCAGACGCGCCGTGGCGTCGATGGAAGGTTTGCGTAGGAGGTCGAGGCCCTTGCCGCGCACATCAAGCAGCGACACGGCAATGTCACCGGCGCGGATGGCGCTGCCATTGGCGTTGATCTCGACCGATTGCGCGCCGTCCTTGCCGATGAGCGTGATATCGGCATTGAGCCGGCCCTGCATGTCGCGCAGCGCGAACGCCGACAGGTCTTCCAAGGATGGCGCGTTGATCTTGATGGTGCCATTGGCAAGGCCCGAGGGCGTGACCGTGGCGTTGCCTGTAATCGCGACGCGGCCGATGGTCAGATCCGATGGCGCGATGGTCCAGCCGGCATCAGCCTTCGACACCTGGACAGCGCCGCGCGCGGCGCGGTTGTCGACGTCGCCATCGAGTTTGAGCGCGACCCGCGCCTGGCCCAGCACGTCCGTGCCATTGAGATCGAGCTGCAGATGCCGGATCGGCCGGCCGGCGGCCGTTGCTTTGTCGAGCGACAGCGTGCCTCTGACATTGGGGCTATTGAGATCGCCGGTCACCTGCGCGTTCAGATTGGCGACACCCGTCAGGCGCTCATCGGCCTTAGAGAGATCGGACAGCGCGGCATCGATCGCCAGCGCAGGTTTCAGCGAGCTGCCGGTTGCCGTCAATTTGGCCGTTACATATTGTCCGGTAACCGCGAGCGCGCTGGCGCCAAAGCCGCGGCTCGAATATTCGAGCGGACCGGAAAGCGTCAGGCGTTCGCCGATCAGTTTGTCGAGCGCCGGCGTGCCGGTGACGAGCTTGTTCAGGCGCCCGTCGATCTTGGCGGCATAGGCATTGGCGTTGGGCCGGGCATCGACATCCATGGCTAGATCGGCGCTGCCGGCCAGATCGCGACCGGCCAGTTTGCTCAAGGGCGTCAGGCTCGGCAGGGCCAGTTGCAACCGCCCCTTGATCTGATCGGTGGTGGCAAGGCCGGCATAAGCGATCGAAGCCGTATTGGTGGCGATGCGCAGATCGTCGAACGTCCAGGCGCTATCGGCGCCAATGCGTCCGCGTCCGCTGAGCTTCACCGGATCGGCCATAAGGCCGGCGAAACGTTCGGGCATCAAAGCGGTGACGCGGCCGTCACCATCGAGCGTGAACTGGCGGCCGTCGCCGGACTTTTCCAAACGTGCTTTCGCCTGCGCGCCGATAGAAGGACCGGCCGTGAAGGTGAGCCCGGCGGAAAAATCATCGAGCTTGCCGTCGCCTTTCAGGTTGAGTTCGACGGGCGGGCTGTTGGGAATTTGCAGGGCACCGGCAACCATGCCGCCGGCCGGCTCGTTGGCTGTCACCGCGACCGACAGCGCTGTCGTCTGCGGCTCGTAATTGAGTTTCGCGCTGATGGCGCCAGGCGCATCGAGGCGCTGGACATTGACTTCGCTGTCGAGCCCGGCCGAAGCGTCGCCGAGCTTGGCACGGCCGTTGATGGTGATGCGCGCCGCCTGCCCTACGATTTCTGGACCGAGATCGATTTCGTTGATGCGGAAGCCGCGGATGTCGACGGCGACAGGCAGATCGGGCAGCAGCGACTTGGGATCGAACGGTTCGGTCTTGGCGGTTGCGGGCGTGGGTTCGCTCACCGGCTTGCGCAGCACTTCGACCTTGCCGGCTTCAAGTCCGTCGACTTCGAGGCGGCCGCGCAGGAGTGCCAGCCGCCGCCAGACCAGGCGTGCCTGATCGAGCTTGAACCAGACGCCGTTGCGATCGGAGATCTCGACATTGCGGATGGTCGCATCCGACGACAGTGGCCCGTCGATCGCGCCGATGGAAATCTTCATGTCGGGCGAAGAGACCATGCGCGAGATGAACGAGGCGAGCATGCCCTTGTCTTCTTCGGCGCCGCTCAAGACCGTATAACCGGCCCAGAGGCCGCCGACCGTGAGTGTCACCACGGAGACGAGAGCGATGGAACGTAGCGGGCGCAGTTTCATCATCAGAACGCCTGTCCCAACCCGACATAGACGCCGAAGCGCGGATCGTCGGGTTTCCGGTTGAGTGGCATGGCGAAATCGATACGGACCGGGCCGATGGCCGTAAAATAGCGCAGACCGAGGCCGGCGGCGACCCGGATGCCGCCCTTGAAGTTGGGCAGCGGAGACGCGAAGGCATTACCGGCATCGACGAAGGGCACGACGCCGATCGTATCGGTGATCTTGATGCGCGCCTCGGCGGAGGCCTCGAACAGGCTACGGCCGCCGATCGGCACGCCAAAGGGCCCAAGCGGGCTCAGATAGCGGTAGCGGAAACCGCGCACCGAGCCGCCGCCGCCGGCAAAGAAGCGACGATTGGCTGGAATATCCGTCAGATCGGACCCGGCGAGCGAGCCGACATTGACGCGGCCGGCGAGAATATAACGGGCGTCTTCATCGAGCGCGTAATAGGCGGTGGCCTGTACCTTCGATTGCAGGAGATTGATGGTCGAACCGAAGGCCTTGGCATAGGGCGAGACAGAGGCGGTGACGCGAATGCCGCGTGTCGGGTTCAGGAGATCGTCGGTCGAGTCATAATTCGCCGCCGCCTGGAAGCCGACGAGCGTGTAATCGGTGGTGCCGAGAATGTCCTGGACGCGCCCGCGTTCCGCATCGATGCCCAGCTGCACGCTGGCGAATTCGGTGAAGCGATGGCGGATCGAAACGGTGCCGCCGGCGGTCATGCTCCAATAGGAATTGGTGCGCTCGCGCTGGATGCCGGTGTCGATCAAAAGATCATTGCGCGTGCCCCACAGCGCCGGCTTGATGAAACTGGCCTTCAGGCGGCCGACGAGATTTTGCGCATCGAAGGTCTGGATGCGACGGAACTGCCGCCCGCCTGTGGGCGCGGCGAAGCCAACTTCCGCATCGATGCGCAAACGCTCAGCGCCACCGAACAGATTGCGGTCCATCCACCAGGCGCGCAGCGATGGTCCATCGAACGTGGAATAGGAGGCCGACGCACCGACCGCATGGCGCTTGCGCTCCGACACGGTGACATTGAGAGGCAGATTGCCCTCGGCATCGAGATGATCGGCCTCGTCGATGCGCACGGAACCGATGGCGTCGATCTTGGAAATCGATTTACGCGTATCGCTGAGGCGGCGCGGATAATAGGGCTCGCCCGGCTGCAAATAGATGAAGGACTGCACGACGCTGGTTGGCACATTCTGCGTGCCTTCGACGGTCACCGGGCCTATGCCGGCCTTTTGCGAGGGATCGATGGTGATCGCGACGTCCATGACATTCTGGCGATGTTCGATGACCGGAGCGATCGACACCATTTTGGCCAGGGGCCGCGATTGCTCGCGCAGATAGTCGACCGCCGAAGCGGCGCCAGCGCGGATATTGCCGGCGGTCGCCTCATCGCCTGCCTTCAAAGGAAAGCCGCGACGATGGATCAGGTCAGCGGCCAACGGCTGATTGGTGCGCGCGTCGAAGACCCGGACTTCGCGCAGATGGAAGAGCGGGCCAAGCGTGACGGCAACGGTGAGAGGCACGAGCTGGCGGCCGCGTTGCGCATCGGCGGCTGCGGCCGCAGAACGATTGTCGCCGTCGACTGCCAGGTTGCGGCCGGCGACACTCATTCGGACATCAGCATTATAATAGCCCGCCGCCCACAGCGCTTCGGCCAGACGCGGATAGTCGGCAGCGGCGCGGCGCACCAGACCGTCGCCGGAGGGCGGCGGATCGCGACGCAAAGCCCAGGTGTTGGAGGCGTCTTTCAGGGTCTGAAGCAGGGTCTTGTCATCGACCCCGGTGATCTGCAGATCGTAAGGCAGGGTTTGCTGGGAGGGTTGCGGCAAGGGCTCCTCGCCCCCGAACAGGCCGAAAAAGTCAAACGCCCTTGCCTGCCCGAATGCTGCAGGTGTGACCAAAACCGCTAACGCCACCGCCCATACGAAACGCAAAACCAAAAACTCCCGGCTTCCCTCTGCCCCCAAAACAGAGGCTGCCGCAAAATCAATCGATCAAATAAATCGGTGCGTGCCCATCCTTACGTGTCACGACTAACAAATCAGAAATTTATCACAATTGTTCCTGGATCGGACCCCAGTTCGGGCCAATAATCGGCCGCATCGTCTCCAAATTCTTCATTCATTTTCACGAGATAATACTTTAAATAACTGTTTTATATCTGAGTTTTTACATTCGTGATCGCGTATCGAATACGGCAGACGAGGGGAAATTTTACAGCGTCTCGGACGTGAAAAACGAACACGACAGCCCGCCAATCACCTGTTGAGCTCATGATTCCTCCCCATGAGTCCTCTACAGGACTCATTGACTCCTGTAGAGGACTGCCTATGGTCCGCGCCGGGAGGTGCCCATGAAGCGATTTCTGTCGATTGCCGCCGCGTTCTTTGTCTCTTTCTCCGCCGCTTCGGCGCAGAGCTATCCCGATCGGGTGGTGCGTCTGGTCGTCCCCTTTCCGGCCGGTGGCAGTTATGACGTGATCGCCCGGCTGGTCGGTGCCGGACTGGGCGAACGCTGGGGCCATCAGGTCGTCATCGACAACAAGGGCGGCGCGGCCGGCGAGATCGGGGCGGCCGCCGTCGCGAGCGCGGCGCCCGACGGCTACACTCTGCTCCTCTTTGGCGACGGCATTCTTATCAACCAGGGCCTGATGAAGAACCGGGCCTTTCATCCGCTGAAGAATTTCACGCCTGTTACGCTTGTGGCGCGTTCACCTCAGGTGCTCGTCGCCAGCCGTGGTCTCAATGTCTCGAGCCTGGCGGAGCTGATCAAGCGCGGTAAGGACGGCAAGACCGATCTGCCGTTCGGCACGGCGGGATCGGGGACACCCGGGCATCTGGCCGCCGAACTCTTGGCTGCGAAGTCAGGCCTGCCGCTGCGTCATGTGCCTTATCGTGGCGGCGCGCCAGCGCTGGCTGATCTCATGGGCAATCACATCGGCCTCGTTGCGACGGGCCTCCCTGCCCTGATCAGCAGCATTCAGGCCGGCAGCATCGTCGCGCTGGCGGTCTCGTCGGAAAAGCGCTCGGCGATTCTGCCTAACGTGCCGACGATGAGCGAGAGCGTGCCGGGTGTCTTCCTTGACACTTGGTACGGCATTCTCGCACCGGCCGGCCTCCCCGATCCCATCGCGCAAAAGATTCATGCCGACGTCAGCGCTGTCATGCGCGCGCCGGAGATGTCCACAAAACTCGCCGATCAGGGTTTTGAATTCGTCGGCGGCGGTCCGGATGAGCTGAAGGGCGTGATGGAGCGCGATCTGCCGCGTTGGCAGGAGGTCATCGACCTCGCCGGGATCAAGCCAGGACAATGAATATGAAGCAGGTCTCTTCTCTTGCCGCCCGGCTGATGTCGGCGCGGGCGGCCGATGGCTGCGAAATCACTTTCGATCTCTATTCGTCTCCCGCACCGGACGCGCCACGCGTCGTTCTGATCCATGCGCTCGCCATGGCTGCACGCCAGTGGGACGAACTCGTGCAGGAATTGCGCGACACCTGTCATCTGTTGACCGTCGACTGCCGTGGGCACGGCCGATCTGAGAAGCGTCCTGGCCCTTACACCGGCGATCTGTTCGCTGATGATCTGGCTTGCGTTCTGGACGCGGCCGGCTGGTCGTCTGCCATTGTGGCCGGTTGTTCGATGGGCGGTTGCGTCGCGCAGGCTTTTGGTCTGCGTCATCCGCCGCGTACCGATGGCCTCGTTCTGATCGACACGACGGCATCTTACGGCGTCGCCGCCATGCCGAAATGGGCCGAGCGGGCGCAACGCGCCGCGACGCAAGGCATGGCAGCCCTGGTCGATTTCCAGCTCGACCGCTGGTTCACCGACGCTTTTCGAGCCGAGCAGCCCGCCGCCGTGCAGCGCTGCCTCGATATTTTTCTCGCCAATGATCCCGCCTGCTATGGCGCCACCTGCGATATGCTGGCAAAGGCCGATTTGCGCGCCCACCTCGACACCATCACCTGTCCGACGGCGGTGATCGTCGGTGAGGAGGATTACGCCACACCGATTGCGATGGCGCAGGATATCTCCGCGCGGATCGCCGGCGCGAAACTCACGATCCTGCCGAAGGCCAGGCATTTCTCGCCGGTCGAGCGCCCCCACGCCATCGCCGACGAGGTGCTGTGGGTGGCTCAGCAACTTTAAGCATCGCATTCTCAAGGGAGGACAGCATGAATATGGATCGTCGCCGCTTTCTGGTCGGAGCGACTGCGCTCGCTACGTCCGCCATGTTACCGGCCCGCGCCGCCACGCGCCGGATATTCGACAGTCATTGCCACATCATCGATCACGCTTTCCCGATCGTTCCCAATCAGGGCTACACGCCACCGCATTTCCCGCTCGACGATTATCTCGGCCAGACGCGGCCGCTCGGTGTGGTCGCGGGCGCGATCGTCTCCGGCTCGTTCCATGGTTTCGATCAGTCCTATCTCAAGGCGACTTTACCGAAACTGGGGAAGTCATGGGTCGGCGTGACCCAGGTGCCCAATGACATTCCGGATGCCGAGATCGCCCAGCTCGCCGACATCGGCGTGCGCGCGCTGCGTTTCAACATGTTCCGTGGCCGGATCGACAGCGTCGACGATCTGATGACGCTCGCGCAACGTGCCCATGCAGCCGGACGTTGGCACGCGGAAATCTATGCCGATGCCGCGGCCCTGCGTCCGCATGTCGATCGGCTGGCAAAACTGCCGCAGATCGTCATCGATCATCTCGGCATGACTGAAGCCGGCTTGCCCGTCGTGCTCGATCTCGTCGCCGCTGGCGCTAAAATCAAGGCGACGGGCTTCGGCCGGGTCAAAATGGACGTGCCGAAAGCGCTTGAACGTATCGCCGCGAAGAGCCCCGACGCGCTCGTCTTCGGCACCGACCTGCCTTCCACCCGCGCGCAACGGCCGTTCCAGCCCGACGACATTGCTTTGGTCGAACGCGTGCTGGGGCCAGAGCTGGCCCAGAAAGCGTTCTGGGATAATGGGCTGGCACTCTATCGCGTGCCCGTCACCGCCGGCTGATTCTGACTGTGTTGGAGGGAACACATGATTTTCGACAAGAAGAGCATCTGCGCCGCGCTGATCGCGGCTTCCGTACCCTTGTTTTCGACGGGAGAACTGTCGGCTCAGGAGCCTCCACCGCTGGCGATCAAGGACTTTGGATCGTTTCATATCGGCGGCCGGGTCGTTGAAATTGCCGGGAAGCCCGTCAAGGAAGTCGCGCTCACACCGCACGGCGCGCCGGCCGTCATCGATCCGAATGGTCGCTACCAGGTGGAGCAGATGTACGTTCAGCATTTCACGCCCGCTGATGAGCGCGGTCGCGTACCACTGTTGATGTGGCACGGTGGTGGCCTCACTGGCGTGACATGGGAAACGACGCCTGATGGACGGCCGGGCTGGCTGCAGGATTTCCTGCGTCGCGGATGGAAGGTTTACAATTCCGACGCAGTGGAACGTGGCCGCTCCGGATGGGCGTCGCCTGACATATTCAAAGGCGATCCGGTTTTCCTGACCGTCGCCAATCCATTCGAGCGCTTTCGTATCGGCGAAGGACCTGGAGCGTGGAACGACGATCCAAGCAAGCGTCGCGTCCATGCCGGCAGCCTGTTCCCTATGAAAGGCTATGAGAATTTTACGCGACAGGTTGTGCCGCGCTGGACGACGACGGACGAGGCCATTTTGAATGCCTACCGCGAACTGGTCGATAAAGTGTGTCCCTGTGTCTTGGTGTTTCATTCCCAAGGCGGACAATTCGGCTTCAAGGTGGCGCAAGAAAAGCCCGACAAGATCAAGGCGCTTGTCGCGGTCGAACCGGCCTCGGTGGGTTACCTCGGTCAGGAAGCAAAGCTCAAAAACATTCCGGTGCTGATGGTCTTCGGCGACTACATTGAAGTGGATCCGCGCTGGAAACGTATGCGCGAGACAGCCGGCCGTTTCGGCGATGCGATTTCAGCCGCCGGTGGAAATGTCGATATCTACGATCTGCCAAAGAGGGGGATTTCCGGAAATTCCCATATGATGATGATGGATAGCAACAGCAGTCAGATCTCTGGCATGGTTGACGCTTGGCTCGCGACCAAGCAACTCAAGCGTTAGGTGAGACGAACGCGATAGCGGAAGCGGTCGGATCGGCCATAGGCGCGCCGCCAATCGATCGGCGTGCCGTTGGTACCGAAGGAGGTGCGCTCGACGACGATCAGCGGATCGCCGGTCTTAACTTCAAGCAGGCGTGCCTTCACCACATCGGCCTGCCCCAGCGACAGCTCGTCTTCGACCGAAGTCACCACTTGGCCGAAGGCACGTTCATAGACCGGGTAAAGCAGCGGGCCGATTTCGTGTTCGTCCATGGTGACGAAGGGCTCGAACAGCGGATGCGGCAGATAGAGGTCTTCGCAGATCACCGGCTTGCCGGCCCAGAGCCGCAGACGCAGCACACGCACCACCTTGGCGCCCTCAGGCAGGCGCAACCCACTGGCGATTTCCGGTGTCGCGTCCATCACCTCGCGCTCGATCAGTCGGCTTTCGGGAACCGTGCGGCCTCCGCCCGTCGAGGCATCCTCGAAGTTGAACCAGCGGAACAGCGAACCGTCGAAGGACGGCCGGCGGACGAAGGTGCCGACCCCCTGCTTGCGCTCCAGCAGGCCTTCACGCACCAAATGTTCGATGGACTTGCGCATGGTGCTGGTGGAGACACCGTACGCTTTGGCAAGTTCCTGCTCGGACGGGATGGCCTCGCCAGAAGCCCATTCGAGGGCAGCGATGCGGGATGCCAGCGCATCGCGCAGCCGGGCATGCATGGGAAGACGATCGTCACTGGGCGGCAGCACTCTCAACTCCAGATGCGCGGCTCCACGGCCGGCGGAATGTCATAACCTGTGGTAGTGCATAGGACTGGCGTAAGACAAGATCGGCTCGAACGGTCGCCGCACGGCTCAGGTTGCAGGTTCTCCTAACTGCGCTATCGCATGAATTAATCTATCTATCTTTTTGATATTTAAATATAATTTATAAATGACTGTCGTTTCGTGGAACGACGGGCGCCTTCTCTCATTGATCGGATGACAGCAACACGATCGGGAGAGCGACCATGACGACCAAGTCGAAGACCGCCCCTGCATCTAGCAAGGCCATTTCCAAACCAACGTCAGGTTGGGCCGTCAGCGTGACGTTTCAGCCCGTGGACGGCGACGGTCCCGTGACGGAGGAGACGTTTTACGCCGCGATTGTCGATCGCGAGGAGGCGGAGAAAGCCGTCGCGCAATTGGCGGGCGCGGCCGACGATGCCACCGTCAAGGCGGACAAGCGCATCAGCGCCGCCGAATTCGAGGACATGGGCTGGCATGCCGGCCAGGTCGAACAATGGGTCGGCCCCAGCCTGGAAGCTCCGGGTTCCTAGTCAGCAATCTAAGGACATCACTTCTTAGGTTTGCGGCCTTGCCGAAAAGCTAGTTTTGGCTTTCGCCCCCGCTTCGCCCGCCGTGTTTCAGACGCGGCCGGCGGCGGAGAAATCTGACGCTCGATCGTTGCGTAGATATTCGCAATCAATCCGGGCAGCTCTGATTTGGGGATGCGGTTGTGGCCGACATAAGCGCAGGCCACGTCTGTGGTGAGACGCAGCAGTCTGTTGCGATCGAGGGTCATACCCCTCGTACGTTGGTAATCGGTCAATGGATCACTTGCACGGTCCAGCATCGTGGCATCGACGCCGGAACAACTCTCCAAGACCTGCATTGACCTGACATCAGGGCGGCGAATGTCAGCGGAGTCAGCTTATGAAGATGCTCTTGGTTGCCACGATGCTCTTTGCAGCATCTGCATCGCATGCCCAAGGCCCCAAGCCGGATACCGCTCCCGGAGGTCCTGCGGCAGGATCGACGGGACAGTTCGGCGCGCCCAATTGGCAGCCAGGCAAAGGCGGAACGGAAGGTGGAACCGCCACGGGCGATTTGACCAATAAGTCGACGTCGCGTCTGTCGAGTGATGATCAGAAAGCCTTGCGTGCGACCATAGCCGCGAAAAAAATTCCGAGCGTCACCCTGTCAGACGTGTTCGCGCGCGGGAAGGATCTGCCCAAAGACATTCAAACCCACGCGATTGATAGCGACGCGCGCTACGGGACACTGCGCTTCGCGCACGTCAACAACCAATTCCTGCTCATCAATAACAGCGGTACCATTGTCGAGGTCATCGACTAGGTTTGCTTCTTGCGGTGATGTTCGCTGGGATAGATGGTGGGCGATGCAGGGATCGAACCTGCGACCCCTCCCGTGTGAAGGGAGTGCTCTCCCGCTGAGCTAATCGCCCGGCGCTTGGCCGAATGCGGGCTATATCCTCCGGGCCACCCGCCAGTGTCAAGGCGATCGACAGGTGTTCCGAAGGCAAATTCAATCAGCTCGCAGAAAATCTCAGGTTTGCCACCGCATCCCAGAGCTGATCGAAGCTGGAAATCACCACATTCGGCTCAAAAGTCTCCACCGGCTGGTCGGTGTAGCCGAAATTAACCGCGACGACGGGCATGCCGGCTGCCTGGGCGGTGCGGATATCGGTTTTCGAATCACCGATCATCACCGCATGGGCGGGATTGCCCCCGGCCCGCTCGATGGTGGCGCGCAGCACGCGCGGATCGGGCTTCATCACCGCCTTGCCATCGATATAGACCGAGTCCTGACCGCAAATCGCCTTGAAACGGTCGGTGATATCGAGCGCTTTCAAGAGCTTCAGCGACGCGTGCTCGACCTTGTTGGTGCAGACCGCGAAGATCCAGCCAGCCGCTTCGAACCGGTCCAGCGCCGCGACCAGCCCGGGAAACAGGTGCGATTCCTGGGCGATGCGCTTCTCGTAGACCTTCAGATAGTCGGCAAACAGCTTTTCCAGCCGGTCCGGATCGAGTTTCCCGCCGCCTGATGCCGCAAAACCATGCTGGAGCAGGACACGGCCGCCGGCACCGACCATTTCGCGGCCGGCCTTGAGGCTGACGGGCGCCATGCCCTCGCGCTCCAAAATGGTGTTGAGCGCGCCGATCAGGTCGCCGGCGGTTTCCGCCAGGGTGCCGTCGAGATCGAAAACGAGGATGGGAGGCTTGGAAGGGGAGCTGGACATGCCTGCCGCCTACCATAGAGGCGCTGCCGACGAAACGCGCATTAAGCCGCGCCGAAAGCGGACGCCTTTTCGGGCAATCGCGGTAAAATTGCCGGAACGATTCGTCGCGGCGGTCCCCTGGCCGCCAGTTAGCCAGTGCGGGATGTTCCTATGGCCAGTTTCAAGCGATTTTCTGCGGTTTTGACCGGTATCGGCCTGTTCGGTGCCCTCGCCCTGCCCGCCGTCGCCGCCAACTATCAGTTCATGGCGTCGCCCGCGACCGGACTTAACCTCATGTATCGGCTGGATAAATTGACCGGCGAGATCGGCGCCTGCCAGTATGGCCTGAAGGAAGGCACGATCGGCACGACGCTCTGCTACCGCTCCGGTGAAGGCGCCGGTGCGCAGACGCCGTCCGAATATGCCCTCGCCGCCTCCCATCACGAGGGGGAAGCCGGCATTTTCCGGGTCGACCTGCGCAGTGGCACCATGTCGATCTGCTATTTGCTGAACGACGCCATCGTCTGCACGCCCCCCGGCAAATAAGCCCATCCGCGACAAGCAATTGTGTCCACGGTCATCGCGGACTTGGGGTTGACCTTGTTCCCCCAAGTCCATAACGACCGGACCTAGCAGTTTGCTTGTTTTCCAAGGTCGTCCGTTTCCCGTGTCTTCCCTCGATAAAGCCAAACGCCTCGCCGCCGAACGTGCCGCGGAATTCGTCCGCGATGGCATGCGGCTTGGCCTTGGCACTGGCTCGACCGCCGCCCATTTCGTCGACTGTATCGGCGAGAAAGTGGCGCAAGGCATGACATTCACCTGCGTGCCGACCTCCGAGGCGACACGCCGGCAGGCGGAAGCCCTGGGCATCACCCTGTCCACCCTCGACGAGACCCCCGAGCTCGATCTCACCGTTGATGGCGCCGACGAATTCGATCCGCAGTTGCGCCTGATCAAGGGCGGCGGCGGTGCGCTTCTGCGCGAGAAGATTGTTGCCTTCGCCTCGCAACGCATGATTGTCATCACCGACACCACCAAGAAAGTCGCGACGCTAGGGCGGTTTCCCCTGCCCGTCGAAGTCGTGCCTTTCGGCCTCGAGGCGACAAGACAGGCACTCGCCGACGTGCTTGCCGATCTGGGCCTCAAGGGCACGATCAGTCTGCGTAAGGCAAAGGACGGCCATGTTTTCGTCACCGACGGAGCCCACAGCATCCTCGATTGTGCCCTGGGTTCCATCCCCGATCCGGAACGCTTGGCCGACCAACTCAAGACCATTCCTGGCGTGGTCGAACACGGGCTGTTCTTGGGCCTCGCCGATGCCGTGATCGTGGCTGGCGAAACCGGACTGGATATCATCGGAAATCCGGGGTCCTGACAGCAACGACCCCTTGCTGGAGTGAAACAACGTGAAATCGATCCGCTCTTCTCTGTTCGTCGCTGCTTTGCTCGCAACCACGCTGGCGCCCGTCGCGCTGCAGGCGCAACAGCCGGCCCCTGCCGCGCCGGCTGCCGCCGAGACCGACAGCTACACGCCGAGCCATCTCGCGCTGGCGCGCCAGGTCGTCCTCACGTCCGGCATCGCCAATACGTTCGACCTCGTCTATCCGCAGCTCGCCGACCAGACGATCGGCATCGTGACGCGCACACGCCCGGAACTGCGGAACGACCTCATCGCCGTACTGAAGCAACTGCAGCCGGAGTTCGAAGGCCGCAAGGAAGAGATCATCAAGGCCACGACCAATGCTTTCGCCGGCGCGATGAGCGAAAAGGATCTGAAGCCCGTCGCCGACTTCTTCGCCTCGGATGCCGGCAAGGCCTATGTTGCCATGCAGCCGAAGGTCATCAACCAGATGGTCGTCGCCATGGACGCCTGGAACCGCCAGCTCTCGACCGACATCATGGTGCGCGTGCGCGAAGAGATGAAGAAGAAGGGCCACCAGCTTTAAGGAGCACGCCGTGGCGCAGTTCGACGTCGATCTTTTCGTCATCGGTGCAGGTTCGGGTGGCGTGCGCGCGTCGCGCATCGCCGGCGGGCATGGTGCCAAGGTTCTGGTGGCGGAAGAGTTCCGTATCGGCGGCACCTGCGTCATTCGCGGCTGTATCCCGAAGAAGCTCTATGTCTATGCGAGCCGCTTCGTCGACGACTATGAAGACGCCGTCGGCTATGGCTGGAGCTTTCCGCAGAAACCGTCCTTTGACTGGACCAAGCTGGTCGCGGCCAAGGAAAAGGAAATCACCCGCCTCTCGGGCCTTTATCAAAAGGGCGTCGAGGGCGTGGGCGGCAGCATCGTGCAGAGCCGCGCCGAGATCGAGGATGAACACACCGTTCGTCTGTTGAACGACGGCCGGAAGATCACCGCCAAATATATTCTGGTCGCCACCGGCGGGTCGCCGACCTTGGTGCCGGAGATCCCCGGCATCGAGCATGCGATTTCCTCGAACGAGGTGTTCGATCTGAAGCATCTGCCGGCGAGCATGCTGATCGTCGGTGGCGGCTTTATCGCCGTCGAATTCGCCAGCGTCTTCACGCGGCTTGGCACCAAGGTGACGCAGGTGATGCGTGCCGATAATGTGCTGCGCGGCTTCGACGAAGACCTGCGCACCGGCCTGCACGAAGGTCTCAATCATGCCGGCGTGACGACACGCTTCGGCGTGCTGCCGAGCAAGATCGGCAAACAGCCGAACGGCCTTCTGTCCGTGACGTTCAGCGACGGCAGCACCGGCGAATTCGAACAGGTGCTGGTAGCCACCGGGCGTCATCCGCATACCAAGGGGCTTGGCCTCGAAAAAGCTGGCGTGCAGCTCGACAAGGTCGGCGCGGTGAAGGTCGATGACTATTCGCGCACCAATATTCCCTCGATCTACGCGGTGGGCGACGTCACCAACCGCATCAATCTGACGCCGGTGGCGGTGCGCGAAGGCCATGCCTTCGCCGACACGGTGTTCGGCGGCAAGGACGTCAAGGTCGATCACAGCAATGTTGCCAGCGCCGTTTTCTCGACGCCGGAAATCGGTACGGTCGGTCTCACGGAAGCGCAGGCGCGCGAAACCTTCGACGTGGTCGACATCTATCGTTCTGCTTTCCGTCCTCTGAAAGCGACCCTCTCCGGGCGCACCGAGCGCATGATGATGAAGATCGTCGTCGACGGCAAAAGCGATCGCGTGCTCGGCGTCCATATCCTCGGCCACGATGCCGGCGAGATGGCGCAACTGCTCGGCATCGCCGTCAAGATGCGCGCCACCAAGGCCGATTTCGATGCCACCATGGCGGTGCATCCGACGGCGGCGGAAGAACTGGTGACCATGCGCACTCGCACGGTCCGCTACGAAAAATAACGGGCGATGGAAGAGCCTAGGGTTCCTCCATCAGGTCCTGATTGATCTTGCGCGCCGCCGCGATCCGATCCGGCGGCGTCGCCATCAGTTTCTCCACATAGGCGGCAAGCTTCTCGCCCGACATCGGCGCCAGGGGCGTATTGCTCTTTTGCGCTTCCGCCAAAAACTCCTTGTCGACAATGGTCTTCTCGAAAGCCTCGCGCAGAACCTGAACGAACGGTTTTGGCACGCCTGGCGGAAAGGCCAAGGCCCGGCCGATGGTGCCGGTCGACGTGTAGATATCGAGGAAGGCCTTTTCATTGGCGTCGCGGCCGAACTCGGTCACCGTCGGCACATTGGGAAAATCGGGAATGCGGTTTTCGGCAATGGCGAAGATCGGCACCAGATCGCCGCTCTTCACGGCCGCCCCTTGCAGGGTCAGCGCGTTGGCTAATGTCACGGCGGCACCGTCGACTTCGCCGCGCTGCATGGCGATGTGAATGTCGGCGGTCCCCTTATAGCCGGCGATGACCTTGAACTTGGTTCCAGCGAAACGGTTCAGCATCAGAGGGCCGAGCGCGAAGGCGGTGTCGCGTCCGGTGGACCCCATGGTGACCTGCTTCTGCCGGACTTCGTCGAGCGAGCGAACGCCGGACTGGCGGCTCATCAGGCCAATGGAATCGGCGTCCGCGAAGCGGCCGATATATTGAAAGTCGCGGGCGTTGAACTTCGACTCCGGCTTCATCAAGGTCTCGAACAGCACTTCGGCATGTACGAGATGGATCATCGAGCCGTCTTTCGGCGCGGCATTGGCGGAATAATTAAGAGCCACGATGCCGCCGGCACCGGGCATGGCCTGCAACACCAGAGGTGGCTGGCCGGGGATGTATTGGCGCATGTGCCGGGTGGCGAGCTGCGCATAAAGACCATAGGTCCCGCCTACGCCTGCACCGATTAGAACCTTGATATCTTTGCCCTTATAGAAAGTCTCCGGCGTCTGCGCGGCGGCTGTGGCCGGCGCCAGCGCCGCCAAAGCCATGGCAAGAGCCACCCCTCTTACGACCATTTTCGCTCCTCCCAGTGCGACGGGTTTTCGCCCGATTCCAGTAGTTTGGGATGGCGCGCCGCGCCCCGCAATGGTCGTATCCCGCCGGGCGCAAAATATCGCCAATCGGTCCGGCCTTGTGTATAAGTCTGACGGTACAGATATGCGCTAGGGCGGCGGGACGAGGGTCCCGGTCCGCCCCTTTGGAGTCAGGCAGATGAGTAGCGAACGCTGGAGCGTCGACAGCTGGAGATCAAAACCGATCCAGCAGGTCCCCGACTACCCGGACAAGACCGTCCTGGGTGACGTGGAGAAGCAGCTCGCCGGGTTTCCGCCGCTCGTTTTTGCAGGTGAGGCGCGCAAGCTCAAACGGGCGTTGAGCAAGGTCGCCAATGGCGAAGCGTTCCTCCTGCAAGGCGGCGATTGCGCCGAGAGCTTTGCCGAACATTCGGCCGACAACATCCGCGACTTCTTCCGCGTCTTCCTGCAGATGGCCGTGGTGATGACCTTCGGCGCGGCCTCGCCCGTGGTCAAGATCGGCCGCGTTGCCGGCCAGTTCGCCAAGCCGCGTTCGGCGCCGACCGAGAAGCAGAACGGCATTGAACTGCCGAGCTATCGCGGCGACATCATCAACGACATCGAGTTCACGACGGCGGGCCGCACGCCCGATCCGAAGCGCCTGCTCGAGGCCTATCGGCAGTCGGCGGCGACGCTCAACCTGCTGCGCGCCTTCGCGACCGGCGGCTACGCCAATCTGGAGAACGCGCATCGCTGGATGCTGGGCTTCATCAAGGACAGCCCGCAGTCGGGCCGCTATCAGGAGTTGGCGGATCGGATCACCGAAACGCTTGGCTTCATGCGCGCCATCGGCCTCGACGCCGAAGCGCATCCGGAGCTGCGTCAGACCGATTTCTACACCTCGCATGAGGCGCTGCTGCTCGGCTTCGAACAGGCGCTGACCCGTGTCGACTCGACCACCGGCGACCCCTATGCCACGTCGGGCCACATGCTGTGGATCGGCGACCGCACGCGCCAGCTCGACCATGCGCATGTGGAATTCTGCCGCGGCGTGAAGAATCCGATCGGCCTGAAATGCGGCCCATCGCTGAAGAGCGACGACCTGTTGCGCCTGATCAAGGTTCTCAACCCCGAGAACGAGGCCGGCCGGTTGACCCTGATCTGTCGCTTCGGCTCGGACAAGATCGCTGATCACCTGCCCCAGCTCATCCGCGCCGTGCAGCGCGAGGGCGCCAAGGTGGTCTGGTCCTGCGATCCGATGCACGGCAATACGATCTCGGCTGGCGGCTACAAGACCCGTCCGTTCGAGCGCATCATGGGCGAGATTCGCTCGTTCTTCGCGGCGCATCAGGCCGAAGGCACCTATGCCGGCGGCATCCATCTGGAGATGACTGGCAAGAACGTCACCGAATGCACCGGTGGCGCGCGCATGATCTCGGAGGCCGAGCTGCACGATCGCTATCACACCCATTGCGATCCGCGCCTCAATGCCGAACAGGCTATCGAGGTTGCCTTCCTGGTGGCCGAGCTGCTGAAAGCGGAACGTGCCGCCTTTCCGCTGCCGCAGGTCAGCGCGGCCGAATAACCGGCCGTAGACGGGGGGCATTGTGCAGCGGATCATCGCCGCGTTCTGGAACTCGTGCGCGGGGCTTAAATATGCCCTGCGCACCGAGCGGGCCGTGCAGCAGGAAACCCTGCTGCTGGTGCTGGCCATTCCGCTGTCGCTCGTCGTCGGCGTGGGCCTTTGGCAACGGCTGCTGCTCGTCGGCATCGTGCTCGCGATGATCGGCGCCGAACTGCTCAACACCTGTATCGAGAAACTCTGCGATCATGTGACGCCGCAGCTTCACCCGCAGATCAAAGCGGTTAAAGACATGGGATCGGCCGGTGTCTTTTGCTTTCAAATTCTGGCCGGGCTCGTCTGGCTCGCGGCGATCGCCGAACGCCTCAGCTTGATTTAGACCAGCCTCATTCAACACAACGACAAACGGGACATTCCGATGCAAGTGACCTTGATGAAGGGTAAGATTCATCGTGCGCGCGTGACCGATGCCGACCTGCACTATGAAGGCTCGATCTCGATCGACAAGAACCTGATCGAAGCGGCCGGCTTTCTCATCAACGAGCGCGTCGACATCTACAATATCGATACAGGCGCGCGCTTCTCCACCTATGTGATCGAAGGCCCGGCGGGCTCGGGCGTGATCGGTCTTAATGGCGCCGCCGCGCGCCTCGCCATGAAGGGTGACAAGGTCATCATCGTCGCTTATGCGCAGTTTGAAGAGACCGAGGCGCAGACATTCAAGCCGCGTGTCGTGCTGGTCGACGATCAGAATCGCCAGATTTAATCTTATCGACGCCTCACCTGCGCCTTGCGGCGCGTGTCCGACGGGTTCTCGCCATAACGATGACGATAGGCCGCCGTGGCGCGGCCGTGATGCAGGAGGCCTGCGGTGAGAGCAAGATCGCCTGCGCCCTGCCCCTGATCGGGATCGCTCAACAGCGTACGCCAACGATTGAGGCGGGCGTCGAGGATGGCTTCGGTCAATGTCTTATTACGGAACTGGCGGAAGCCGGCTTGTAGGGTGCGCAGGCCGACGCCGGCCGCTGCCGCGATGTCGTCCGCGGAGAGCGGCCCGTCGGCGTGGGCTTCCAGATACTCCTCGGCTTTGCGCACATGCGCAGGCGCCGCGGCACTTGCCGGCCGAGCCAGGGCCTGGGCATGGTTATGCGGCTGCGCCGCCAACATCAGGCCGATCAGCGAATCCCGCAATTGGCGGTGCGCCAAGGACCAGCGCTCCGGCGAGCGGCCGGCGCGTTCGCTGAGCGATTGCATCAGCAGAGCCTGAGCTCGCATGGCCGCGCCGGCTGGCGTTTCCACGGCGACATCGACATCGAACTCAACCCGATCGATCGCGCGATCCAGCAGCGCAGTCGCTTGCTGTTCGACCACGTGCCGGTCGATCAGTACGATGAGCTTTTGCGTGCCCTCGCGCCAACGCATCAAGGTCGGCAAGGTCGGCGACAAGAGCGAAGCATGGGTCAGCGACGCTTCCACCATGGATTGACCGCAGCGCACATCGGCACCGCCTATAAGAGGTATCTGCAAGAGAAAGAAACGATCGAGACGGCCGGGATCGATCTCTACGTCGGCGCCATAGGCGACATAGTTGATGGAGAAGCCGTCATGCTGTGCGTTGTTGTGAACGGCACGGAAGTATGGCGCACCACGCTTGGTGGGTGTCAGGCGATGGGCGCAGAAAATCCTGCCGACCTCGGCTTCGGCAGCGCCGGGATCCCTGGTGTCCACCCGCGTATAGCGGGCAAGCGGCACACCGGGAGAAAGATTGTGGCCGACAGCAGCCATGGCCGGTCCGGTCGTCAGCGGGCCTCCCGCCCGCGCTCCTTGAGGCTAATGGAAGCCCCAAGGCCAGGCAAGCAAGGCTCATAGGCAATCCTGCTCAAGATTTCGGCGCGAGATGGACAAAGCTTTCGCCAAATGGATAAAGCGCCCAGCCCAAGCCCTTGCCGAACCGCCTCGCCGGTTCTGTAATCCCTGCATCAGATATGGAGGAGGTTGCGATGAGTCTGGAGAAGGGTATCACCCGCGACGGCGAAGGTTTCGCCAACAAGCAGTGGAACATCCTGGGGCAGACCTATTTCCCCAAGGCCTCCTGCGAATCCACCTTCGCCTTCGAGACCAATAGCGAACCTGGGCAATTCGTGCCGGTCCATATCCATCCGACGCAGGAAGAATTCATCCTGGTGCAGGAAGGCGTCCTCAGCCTGAAGCTTGACGGTGTTTGGCTCGATGCCAAGGCCGGCGATCTGGTGCGCATGCCGCGCGGGGTGCCGCATGGCTATTTCAACAAATCGGATAAGCCGGCCCGCGCCATGTTCTGGGTGTCGCCGGCGCGCAGCCTCGAAGCTTTGTTCGAGAAGCTGCATAATCTCACCGATCCGAATGAAGTGGTGAAGATATCGGCGCAGCACGAAGTCAACTTCCTGCCGCCGGAAGCCAACGACTGACATCCGCGCGGCTTAGCAAAGCCACGCGCTCCCACTCCCTGATCCAAACACGGATGAACGACCATGGTTCACCGAAAGCACGTGTGCGTCATCGGCGCTGGCGTCAGCGGTCTTGCGACCGCGAAAGTCTTCAAGTCACGCGGCCATGAGGTGACGATCCTCGAGCGCAGCGGCGATCTCGGCGGTGTCTGGGAACCGGCCCGCTCCTACCCCGACGTGCAGACGCAAAGTCCGAAGGAGCTTTATCGCTATACCGATAAGGCCATGCCAGCCGATTATCCGGAATGGCCGAAGGGACCACAGGTCCATGCCTATCTCGCAAGCTATGCCGACGACCATGGCCTGAAGCCGCTTATTCGCTATGGCACATCCGTGCAATCGATGGCGCGCCGCGCTTCGGGCGAGCCCGGCTGGACATTGGAGCTGAAAGGCGCCGACGGTACGACGAACCAGGAGGATTTCGATTTCGTCGCCGTCTGCACTGGCCAATTCAGCGAGAAGAAGAAGGCCAACTGGCCGGGGCAAGACGCGTTCTTACAGAATGGCGGCCAAATCCTTCACTCGTCCGACTATACAAATCCAGCTTCCGTCAAAGGCAAACGTGTCGTCGTGCTTGGCGCCTCGAAGTCGGCAACCGATATCGCTGTCAATGCGGTCAATGCCGGCGCTGCGTCCGTGCATTTCGTTTATCGCGAGCCGATGTGGCGCATCCCCTATTTCATCGGCGGCCTGATCAATTTCAAACGCATCCTCTATATCCGCGCGCAAGAGGAAATGTTCCGCGGCTGGAATTTGAGCGGCATGTCGAAGATCAATCATGCCATCGCCAGGCCCTTCATCTGGGCCAATTGGCGGGCGCTCGAGTCGCTACTAAAAATGCAATTGCGGCTGAAGGCTTGCAACATGGTTCCTAGCGAACGGATCGAGGACGGCGTCAATTGTTCGGTGCCGATAGCCACGCCCGGCTTCCATCCGATGGTGGCGGACGGACGGATCAAGGCGATCCGTGGGACGTTCGATCATTTCGAGAAAGATGCCGTCGTTATGACCGGCGGCGAGCGTGTGACCGCCGACATGGCCATTCTGGCAATCGGCTGGGAGCTCGGCATTCCCTTCCTGCCCGACAGCTATCAGAAGAAGCTGGTCGATCCCGATGGCCAGTACCGGCTCTATCGGCTGATCGCCAATCCCGATCTGCCTGACATGGGCTTCGTCGGTTTCAACTCATCCTTCTGCACGGTGCTCAATGCGGAAATGGCGGCGAACTGGCTGGCCCGCTATGCCGATGGCCAGTTGGCGCGGCAGCCGAGCACGGAAGACATGCGCCGCAACATCGAGATGATGCTGCATTGGCGGCGCAACGAGCGGCCAGCCGCTGGCGTCTATGGCGGCTTGTGCGTTGCGCCCTTCCATTTCAAGCATTTCGACGAATTGCTTGATGACATGGGTGCGAAAGTCCGGCGGCGCGGTGCCCTCACCGAGAAGTTCACGCCGCCCGATGCAGATGCCTTTGCGCGCTATCTCGCTTCGGTGCCGGATTATCGGGTCCAATAACGCCCGGAACCGTCGCTTGGTTCCTACGTTCTCATAGCGATGCATCGCGGCCGCGATGCTCGATTTGAGGACGACATGATCGATTATTCCATTTTTGCACCGGCGCGACCGACCCTAGCGGCCCTTTTCATCGCCCTGTTCGCGAATCACGCGATAGCCGCTCCGGTCTGCAGCGTCTCGCAAGCGACGCAGGAGCGCATTCTCAAAACGTTGTGCAGCAATCCCGGTGCGACGCCCAACCCCGCCTGCATCACGCACGATGCGGAAAGCAGCATCGTCGAGGCTATCGCCTATATCACTCTGTTCGAGCGTTGCGGCGACCGCGCTTTCGCCGATCAAGCTGCCCGCGGCCTCAGTCGCGTCTATGCGGCGACAGCGGCGTTGGCGAGTTGCGTCGGTGTCGATCTCGATTCGGAAGCGATGATTGCTTACGGCCGCGCGCGGGCCAAAACCAATTCCAGCAATCTCACCTGCACGGCCAACAGCGAGACCGTACTCAAAGGCTTGCGGCCAAACATCGCCAAATATGCCGATGTCGCCGCCGATCCAAATTCCTTGCTAAGCCTGTACGAGGCGGCTGGTGTGAGCATCGATGCCGCCGGCAAGGTGACAGAGAAATAGGCTACGCCCGCAGCTTGTCTTGCGACAAGCTTTCGACGCGCGCCGCGAAGTCCGGGTCCTGGCGACGCAGGCGCTCGTGATCGACGCGGCCAGTGCGCATCATATAGTCGTAAGCAAAAGCGACCGGTTCCAGATGCATGCGCTCGTCGACGCTCTCATACCAAAGAATGCTTTTCATCGCTGCGTCCTGGAAGGTTCCCGCGCCGCCGCGCCGCTCGCGTTCGAACTGTGCAAAGGTGGCTTGCACGTCTCGACTGTTGGCGCGCAGCGCTTTTGCCAACGCGATCGCGTCTTGCAGCGCGACACGGGTGCCCGAGCCTATCGATGGATGGACTGTCTTCAGCGCATCGCCGATCAGCACCACATTCTCGTGATGCCAATGTTTGCTGGTGACGAATTCCGGCGTGAACCAGAGCGAGCGATTGGAAATCAGGGATTCGCCGCCGAGAAAATCCTTGAAAACCGTCTCGCAAATCGCGCGGCTCTCCTCATCATTTGCCTTGTCGAGCCCGGCGGCACGCCAACTCGCCTCGCTGCATTCGATGACGCAGGTGCCATAGTCCGGCGCGTAACGATAAGCATGGGCGATAAATGTGCCATAGGGCGACGGCTGAAAAACCAGGTTGACGGAGTCGAGCCGCTTCGTCGTGCCGTACCAGATCCATTTGTTGAGCCGCGGTTCCTTGGTCGCCTGAAAGAATTCGTTCAGCGACGTGCGCACCGCGCTGTTGACGCCATCGGCGCCGACGACGAGATCGTAATCGCCGCGTAGATCCGGCGTGGCGATGCGCTTTTCGAAGATGAGCCGCACGCCCTCTTTCCGGGCATTCTCCTGCATCACCTGCAGCAGCTTCACGCGGCTGACGCCCATGAAGGCATTGCCGAGCAGCGGGATCGCCTCGCCTTTGTGGGTCAGGGTGATGTGCGTCTGAAACTCGGCATTCTCGGAAATCCGGCGGCGCAGATCGGAATCGACGTCATCGAGAATGTTGAGGGCGACATCGGCCAGAACGACGCCGAAGCCATAGGTCGCGTGCGCCGGGTTCTGCTCATAAACATCAATTTCATGAGTGGAATCAGCCTGTTTCGCCAGTTTGGCGAAGAGCAGTCCTGCTGGTCCTCCGCCGACCACCGCGATGCGCATATAGCTCTCCTCAACGCTTTCATCATCAGCGTTGATATATTTACATATGCGTTGAAACAATGCAAGCGTCGTCGCTCAGCCGCCCTGGGGGCTACTTGAGAAACGTCGTCAGCACCGCGCCTTCATCATGGATCGTGACGGCGAGAACGGCGGCCGCCTGATCATAGCTGGGGTTTTCGAAGAACTGATGGGTCGTGCCCATGGGCTCGAAAAACACCTGCCCCATCGCATAATCGGCCACCGGCAGGCCGGCATGTTCCGAGCGCACATTTCCTTCCAGCACATAGGCCGTCACGTCGCCGCCGTGGAAATGTGGCGCGCTCAACGCACGCGGCGGCAAGCGGACGAGCTGGGTCGTCACCCACTTTCCCGGCGCGCCGGCCAATGGCTCCGTGCGCAAGGTCGTGACGACGGTCCGGGGCCGCGCCGCGTCCTGCGCCGACGTGCTGCACAGAATGTCGGGCAAGGTGAAGCCGATGGTGTTGCTGGAGCGCCAACCCGCGATCAACAGAAGCATCGACAAAGCACCGGCAAGCAGGAGCGTCATGCTTCCCGTCGCCAGAGGCCGCGTTTCGGCCAGTTTGAGGCTGTCGGCCATCATGCGAGATGCCTTTCTTTCCAGATTATCAGAGCCCTGATATATACGTATCAGCGCTCTGATATTGAGGCAAGGTCACGATGTGGATGGATCGATGAGCAGGAAAGAAGCCAAAAGCCCTCGGAAAACGGCGCAAGAACACCCCGTGAAACGCGCTCTGCCGCGCGCCGGCGAGGGCAAACGCGGTGTTGACGGGCATCTGGCCTATCTGCTGCGGCAGGCACACGCCGCCGTACGCCAAGCGCTCGAAAAGGCACTGGCGGAGACGGGCATCACCCATCCGCAATTCGTCGTTCTAACTTTGGTGCGCGCCTATGGCGATCTGTCAGGCGCCGAGATCGCGCGGCTCGCCGTCATCACGCCGCAAACCGCCAACACCATCACAACCAACCTTGTGCGCCTGGGGGCTCTGGCCCGCCATCCCGACCCTTCCCATGGCAAGGTGCTGCGTCTGTCCTTGACCGAGACAGGACGCAATCTGTTGGCGCGTGCGCGACCTCGCACCGAAGCGGTGGAGCGCGATCTCGCCGCCACTCTGCCCGCTGAATTCGAAGCGCCGCTGCGGCAATGGCTGGTGCGTGTGGCGACGGATCTGGGCGATCCGTCGCGCGACCGCTAGCGATCGTCGTACATACCGCTGTTACTCATCTGCACCAGCATGTTGTACTGATTGACGATGCTCTGAAGGCCGTTGGACATACGGCGCGGATCACCCTTGGTGCGCGCCAACTGTTCGCGCAGCCCACGCAGATCGCCCAGCAACTGACTGGGCGTCGAAGCGAAACTCGAGAGCTTCCCCGGATTGCTGCCTGTGAAAGCCACCATGTCCTTGATGGCGCCGGCATAGTCGTTCAACGCCGCGTCGAAGGCAGACAGGTCGATGGCTTGCCGGCCGCTGCTTGGCAGAACGTCCATCACGCGTCGGATCTTCCACATCACATTGGTGCGCTGCCATTTCGCCAGGCGGCCTTCCTGCTTCTCGATCGCATCGAGCCGTTGCTGGTCGGCTTTGTCTTTCTCGACACGGAAAGCGGCTTCCATGCGTGCCCGCGCCGTCCCGTAGGTCTCGATCGCCGGCAGCAGCTTGGCATGCAGGTCCCTGCCTTGCTCCATCTTGTCGGCTAGATAATCCTTGCGCTGGTAATAGCCGGCTGCCTGGTTGAGCAATGGGCTGATCGCCGTGTTGGCGGCAATGAAGGCCTTCACCGCGGCATCGAGTTCCGGCATGGCCGGCTCGCGTCCGGCTGCGGCGGAAGCCTCAGTCGTCTCTCGCGTCGTGTCGTAGACTTCGTAGAGACCATAGTCGATATAGCGTTCCTTGCCGGTCGGGCCGGTCTTCATATTGACCCAGCTACGATAGCGATTGATCGAATCCTCGACTCGCAATGTCCGGTTCATTAGCGCCACATAGGCATTGAACTTGGAGGTTGCCGCATTCAAAAGCGCTGAAGGATCGGTCACAGCGGCCGCTGTCGTCTGCGCAAGCGCCGGCGGGCCGCCGATAGCCGCAAGGCTGAGCGCGGCCAATAGAAACGCTGCGCCGGTCTGATGGACCTTCATGGGAAACTCCAATGATTTCGTTCTGACAACACTGCATACCGCAAGCCGGGACCGACCGATACGGCTGCGTTCAAGCTTATGAAAAGACATAGAATTAAACGACGTTCCGGCATGTGCGGCAGCGCACAGAACCGGGCGCTCAGTCCTTTTGCGCCAAGCGCTCGATCAGCGCGAGATTCTCGCGAATTTCCTGCGACAGCGCACCAACTGTCGCGGTCTTCTTCGCCGCCGTCGTGCGCCGCACAACCGTCATGGCATTCTCGGCCATCTGCACGGCGATCTCTTCGGGGCGCTGCTCGCGGCTGGGATAAAGCCACCAGGCCGTCCACATGGTCATGCCGATGATCGACAGTGCACTAACGCGACGATCAGTGGCACGGGCTTCGCCGGCCAGTTCCGCCTCTTCGATCAGCCGCATCATCTCGCGCAGGATATGGCGCTTGGCCTCCTTATGGGCGCCAGCCACGGCGTCTGGCAGTTCCGCCTCGCTGCGCTCGACCAAACGAAAATGCGTGTGCGGATCGGACACCCATAACACCAAGCGGCGCACTACTTCGCCGATCTTGGTGAGGGGCGTCAGGTCCTCGCCGTCGACCTCCTGGAAGATCTGCGCCACCGGCAGAGTAACGCCCTGGATCAGCTCCTGCAGGAGCGCATCCTTGTTGGGATAGTAATAGTAGATCGACGAACGGTGCAGGCCAACGGCATCGGCGACGTCCTTCAGGCTCGTAGCGGCGAAACCCTGTTTGGCGAAGAGTGCCGCCGCCTTGTCGAGCACTTCGCTCGCCAGCAATTCACGCCGAGCCCCGCCAGCACCAGGATCAGCTTCGATCGGCACCTCAATGCCACGCGGCTTGGTGGTGCCCTTGGGGGCTTTGTCGGTTCGCGTACGGGCGACAGCCATGTCCATCCCTGTGGCTAGAATCGTAGATCACTTGGCATAGAGCGGAACCTGGGTCGAAACCACAAGCCCACTTTGCTCTTTGTTTTGACATGTCTAATCGGCGTTCAATGCCTTTAGCACCGAAACGCAACCCTCGATGATTTAACGCCGACGTAAATATATCAACGCAACAGTTGAATATCAGACATAAACGTTGTAAACAATCCCCAGAGACATCGATCCAAACGGGAGGACGCTGGTGGGTATCGAGCAAACGGCAGCAGCGGCGCAGGCCCATACGAGCCCTTTCGGTCCGCACTATCCCATGCCCGGTGTCACTTACCGCACACCGGAGGAAGCCAAGCGGCAGATCGCGGCCGGCCATTGGCTCGATTACAATATCGGCGACAGTCTGCGGCGCACGGCGAAGACAAGTCCCGACAAAACCGCCATCGTCGATGCCGAGAGTACGCGGACCTTTGCTGACATCGATGCGCGTTCGGAATCCGTTGCCGCGAGTCTGTTGGTTTTGGGGCTTCGACCGGGCGATTGCGCGCTCTTCCAGGTCGGCACCTGTAATGAATTCTTCGATGCGTTCTATGGCTGTCTGAAAGCCGGCATCGTGCCGGTCTGCACCCTGCCCCAGTATCGCATCGCCGAAATGCGCCACTTCGGCGAACGCGCCAACGCCAAGGCGATCTTCGTTCAAGCCGACGTCAATCCGAATTTCGATCAGGTGGCGTTCGCGCGCGAACTGGCCGAAGTGGTTCCCAGCATGACCCATGTCATCGTCGTGCGCGGTAGCGGCGGCACGCAGTCCCTTGCCGAGATGGCGACCGCTTTCGATATCGAAACCGCCCGCGCGAAGACGGCGCATGTCACGCCCGGCGTTCTCGATGTCGCCGTCTTCCAGCTCTCGGGCGGTTCGACCAATCTGCCAAAAATCATTCCCCGCATGCATGGCGAATATCTCGGCTCCGCCCGTCAGCTCGGCGAATGCTACGAGCTGACCGGCGACGACGTGACCCTGTGGAGCCTGCCGCTGATCCACAACGCCGGCACGATTTTCGCTGTCTTGCCGGTCAGCGTCGATGGCCGCACGCTCATCATGCAGCCGCGTGTCGACATCCCCGAGATGTTGCGCCTGGTCGAACGCCATGGCGTCACCTTCACCGGCAGCATCGGCCCGATCGCGCCGAAACTGCTCGAGGTGAAGGACATCGACCGCAACGCCATTCGCTCGCTACGGCAGTTCTTCTCGCTGACCCGTGCCGAAGCGGTCGAGAACCATGTCGGACTGCCGGTCAGCCAGATGTTCGGTATGACGGAAGGCATGTTGTTTGGCGCCGCGCCTCATCTGTCGACGGCCATTCGTCACCGCACGGTCGGCTATCCGGTGTCGTCCGGCGATGAAGTGCGCTTGCTGGTGCCTGGTGAGGAAACCCAGGTCGCCTTCGGCGAGATCGGCGAACTTTGTTTCCGAGGCCCGACCACGCTCACCGGTTATGTCGGTGATCCCGAAACCACCGCCGCCTCGTTCACGTCGGACGGTTTCTTTCGCACCGGCGATCTGCTGCGCGCGCACGAGATCGAGGGCCGCCTCTGCTATTCCTTCGAGGGCCGCATCAAGGACAATATCAACCGTGGCGGCGAGAAGATCGGCGCCGAAGAGGTCGAAGGCCTGGTCGTCCAGCATCCCGATATTTCCGACGTGCGCGTCGTCGCTATGCCGGATCCGATCTATGGCGAGAAAGTCTGCGCCTTCGTCATCATGCACGAAGGACGGCGCGCCCCTGACGTCGCGACACTTGGCCAGTTTCTCCTCACGCTCGGCGTCGCCAAATACAAGCTGCCGGAACGGGTCGAAATCATCGACGCCTTCCCGCTCACCAAAGTGGGCAAGGCCGACAAGGTGGCGATGCGTGCCATGATCGCCGAGATCGTGGCGCGGGAACAAAAGGCTAAAGGTTAAGCTCGCGGCATCGCGCCGTCTGGCCAAATCACGGCGGACATCCCATATGATGGCTCAAATCCACTTGAGATCACGCCTATGTACGACCGCATGCCCACCCTTTTCCTGTCGCACGGCTCGCCGATGACGGCGCTGCATCACAGCGCCGCGCGCGATTTTCTGGAGCATTACGCGCCGGAACTGCCGCGCCCGAAGGCCATTCTGATCGCCACCGCCCATTTCGAGGCGCGGCTGCCATTTCTGACCGCCGACGAAAAGCCGGAGATGATCTACGACTTCGGTGGCTTTCCGCGGCCGCTCTTTGAAATGGTCTATCCGGCACCCGGCTCGCCCGATATCGCCGTGCGCGCCGCCGAACTGCTGCATGCGGCCGGCTATGACGCCAATCCGGTCACCGGCCGCGGCTTCGATCATGGCACCTGGGTGCCGCTTAAGCTGATGTATCCCGATGCCGATATTCCGGTAGTGCAGATCTCGGTGCAGACACAGAAAGGCGCCGCCCATCATTTGGCACTGGGCGCCGCCTTGCAGCCGCTGCGCGATGAAGGCGTCCTTATCGTCGGTTCCGGCAGCCTCACGCACAATCTCTATGAACTGGCGCGGGGTGGCCGGCAGCTCGACGCACCGATCCAGGATTGGGTGAAGGACTTCGCCGAATGGATCGCGGCCAAGGTCGAAGCCGGCGATGCGCAAGCCATCGCTGATTATCGCACGACGGCGCCCTTCGCGCGCGAAAATCATCCCAGCGAAGAGCACTTCCTACCGCTGCCCTTCGCCATGGGCGCAGGTGGCGGCGCCGGCAAACGCATTCACTCAAGCTATGACTATGGCATTCTGTCGATGGATGCGTATCGCTTCGACTGATTGATGCAGTGCGATGCAGCTAGACTATTGCATGGTTTGAGGGATTCATACTTTGGTCTAGGAGCGACCGAAATACGATCGGTGACCGTTTACGCGCGCGCCATCAATCGCCTAGCTTTTTCTCCGAGCGGTCACCGACCGCGCGATCGAATCCGGCTTCAAGACCGGAGTTTTCGGAGAGACAGGGATGACAAGCAGCGACAATGCTTCTTCACGGGCTGATTCTTCTACAAAAATAGAAACACGCCGCCGCTTCCTAAAGGGAGCTGCCTTTGCCGGCGCGGGTGCCGTCGCCATGCCCAATGTGGTCAAGGCGCAAAGCGTCATCAATATGCGTTGGCAGAGCACTTGGCCGTCTAAGGATATCTTCCACGAATTCGCACTCGACTACGCCAAGAAGGTCAATGACATGACCGGTGGCGAGTTGAAGATCGAAGTCCTGCCCGCCGGTGCCGTCGTGCCGGCTTTCGGCTTGCTCGACGCGGTTTCGAAAGGCACGCTCGACGGCGGCCATGGCGTGCTCGTCTATCACTATGGCAAGAGCACCGCTTTGGCGCTGTGGGGTTCTGGCCCGGCCTTCTCCATGGACGCCAACATGCTGCTCGCCTGGCATAAGTACGGTGGCGGCAAGGAGCTTCTCGAGAAACTCTACGCTTCGGTCGGCGGCAATGTCGTCTCGTTCCTCTATGGACCGATGCCGACGCAGCCGCTCGGCTGGTTCAAGAAGCCAGTGACCAAGTCCGACGATATCAAGGGCTTGAAATACCGCACCGTCGGCATTTCGATTGACGTGTTCCAGGGCCTGGGCGCGGCGGTCAATGCGCTGCCCGGCGGCGAAATCGTCTCGGCCATGGATCGCGGCCTACTCGACGCGGCGGAGTTCAACAACGCCTCGTCGGACCGCGTGCTCGGTTTCCCCGATGTGTCCAAGGTCTGCATGCTGCAGAGCTATCACCAGAACGCCGAACAGTTCGAGGTGATGTTCAACAAGACCAAATACGATGCCCTACCCGACAAGATGAAAGCCATCATCGCCAATGCGACCGATGCGGCCGGACAGGAAATGGCCTGGAAGGCCATCGACCGCTATTCGCGCGACTATGAAGAGATGCAGTCGAAGGACAAGGTGCGTTTCTTCAAGACGCCGGACAGTGTTCTCCAGCGCCAGCTCGACATCTACGACGATGTCATCACCAAGAAGGCGGCGGAAAATCCGCTGTTCAAGGAAATCCTTGAATCGCAATACGCCTTCGCGCGCCGCGCGACGCGCTGGGAACAGGACACGGTGGTGAGCCGCCGCATGGCCTACAACCACTACTTTGGCGCCAAGGCGACGAAGAAGTTCTGATCTTCACATCAAGGATGATCCGTCCGGGGCCTGCGCCCCGGACGGCGCGTCTTACGCTTCGTCAGGACGACGTTCAGCTCAAGACATTTGGCTCAAGATGCGGTGCCCATGACCACACAACGTTTGCTTTACGGTATCGACGCCATCAGCACCTGGGTCGGCAAGGCCGCCGCGTGGCTCATCATCGGATTGACGGCTCTCGTCTGCATCGAAGTGTTCAAACGCTATATCATGAACATGCCGACGGCCTGGATTTTCGACGCCAGCAATATGTTTTATGGCACGCTGTTCATGATGTGCGGCGCCTATACGCTGGCGCAAAACGGCCATGTGCGCGGTGACTTTCTTTACAGTTCCATGCGGCCGCGCACGCAGGCGGCGCTCGATCTTCTCCTCTACTTCGTCTTCTTCCTCCCCGGCATCGCCGCTCTGCTTTATGCGGGCTGGGGCTATGCGGGGGATTCGTGGCGGATCGGCGAACATTCCAACACCACCGCCGACGGACCGCCGGTCTATCACTTCAAAACCATCATTCCGATCGCTGGCACGCTGATCCTATTGCAGGGATTCGCCGAGATGATCCGTTGCGTCATTTGCCTGCGCACCGGTGCCTGGCCCGATCGCCTCAAGGACGTGGCCGAGATCGACGTCGTCGAAGAGCAGCTCGCACACAGCGAATATGTCGACGAGGAGGCCAAGAAACAGGCGATCGCGCAAGCGCAATCCATTGATGAGGCAGCGCGACAGCGCGGCATGGGTGGAAGGGAAACGCTATGATCAGCGATCCCGCCCTCGGCCTTTCCATGCTCGGCCTCATCGTGATCTTTATCCTGATGGGGTTTCCGACGGCCTTCACCTTGATGGGCCTCGGCATGTTCTTCGGCTTCTTCGCCTTTTACAATCCGGCGGAATCCTGGGCCGACAATCGCATCTTCGACCTCATGGTCCAACGCACCTATGGGGCGATGACCAATGATGTCCTGATCTCCATCCCGCTCTTCGTGCTGATGGGCTATGTGATGGAGCGCGGTGCGTTGGTTGATAAGATGTTTTATTCGATCCAGCTCGCCTTCCGCCGCATGCCGGCATCGCTCGCCGTGGCGACGCTGATCGTCTGTACATTCTGGGGCATTGCCAGCGGCCTCGTCGGCGCCGTCGTGGTATTGATGGGCGTTATTGCTTTGCGGCCGATGATCAACGCCGGCTACGACACGCGGCTAGCGACGGGTGTCATCACCGCCGGCGGCACGCTTGGCATTCTCATTCCGCCTTCGGTGATGATCATCGTCTATGCGGCGGTCGCCGGCCAATCGGTGGTGAAACTCTATGCCGCCGCGATGTTTCCCGGCTTCTTCCTAGCCCTGCTCTATCTCGTTTATATCGTCGGCTGGGCGCTGTGGAACCCGAAGATCGCGCCGCAACTGGACGAGGCGGAAAACCGCGTGCCGGTGCGCCCGTGGGTGAGCGCACTGCAAAGTGCCTATACGCCGAAAATCTTCCCTGCTCTTTTGCAAGCCCTGGTCAATCCCGGCCGGGCGCTGGCTATCGAGACCGGTGGCGAGAAGGTCACGTATCGCACGCTCATCGGCAGTCTCGGCTATGCGCTGGTGCCCATAGCTTTGGCGGTCGCCACCATGTGGGGAACATGGTGGTATGTGGTCATCCACCAGCAGCCAGATGCGCCGCCCGCCGCCATCACCGAATTGAGCAAGCCGGCAACGCCCACCGCCACGGTGGATGCGACGGAGGCCCAGCCGGCCGAGGAAATGCCGCAGGAACTCGGCGCGGGTGCGGAAGATCGCCAGGAGCAAAGCGAGCCGGAAGGCTTGCAGCAGATGGGCGACCCGGAACTGCGCAATCAGGCGCAAGTGGCCTACACCGGACCGTCGGCAAGTTTCTACAACTGGTTCTGGGGCACCTGCGCGGCGCTCGCCCTGCTACTGCTCTACTACTATTGGGGCATGGAGGCGGAGCGGTTCGAAGTGCTGCGCATGCTGACCTCGTCAGTCATGCCGCTCGGCCTTCTCACTGTCCTCGTTCTCGCCGTGATCCTGCTCGGCATCACGACGGCAACGGAATCAGCCGCCGTCGGTGCAGCAGGTGCCTTCCTGCTGGCGCTGCAAGCCCGCACGCTCGACTGGAAGCGCACGAAGGAAGCGGTGTTCCTCACCGCCAAGACGACATCGATGGTGTGCTGGCTGTTCGTCGGCTCGGCTTTGTTCTCGGCGGTGTTCGCCCTGCTCGGTGGCCAAGCGCTGCTCGAACAATGGGTGCTGTCGCTGAACCTGACGCCGGTTCAGTTCATGATCCTGTCGCAGGCGATCATCTTCCTGCTCGGCTGGCCGTTGGAATGGACCGAGATCATCGTCATCTTCGTGCCGATCTTCCTGCCGCTGTTGAAGCATTTCAACATCGACCCGCTGCTATGGGGCACGTTGGTCTTCGTCAACCTGCAGGCGGCGTTCCTGTCGCCGCCCGTGGCCATGTCGGCCTTCTATCTGAAGGGCGTGTCGCCGCCGCATGTGACCTTGAACCAGATCTTCGCGGGCATGATGCCTTACATGCTGATCGTGATCATCTGCATGGTCATCATGTACATCTGGCCGGGCATGACCTTGTGGCTGCCGAACTATCTCTACGGCGGTGGCTGATCGAAGGATTGGCGCGCGACTATTTGCCGTTGCGCGCCATCCGCGCCGCTTTCAGCTTGGCGAAATCTTCGCCGGCATGGTGCGAGGAGCGCGTCAGCGGCGTTGCCGAAACGAGCAGGAAGCCCTTCGTCGTGGCGATCGTGTCGTAAGACTTGAACTCGTCCGGCGTGACGAATTTCACGACGCGATGATGCTTGCGGGTGGGCTGCAAATATTGGCCGATGGTGAGGAAGTCGACGTCGGCCGAGCGCAGGTCGTCCATCAGCTGCAACACTTCATGGCGTTCCTCGCCGAGGCCGACCATGATGCCTGACTTGGTGAAGATCGTCGGGTCGATTTCCTTCACCCGCTGCAACAGGCGGATCGAGTGGAAATAGCGCGCGCCGGGCCGCACCGAGAGATATTTCGACGGCACGGTTTCGAGATTGTGGTTGAACACGTCCGGCCGCGCCGCGACCACCACTTCGAGCGCGCCCGGTTTGCGCAGAAAGTCCGGGGTCAGGATTTCGATGGTCGTATTGGGCGAGCGCGCGCGGATCGCCTCGATGGTCAAAGCGAAATGCTTGGCGCCGCCGTCGGCGAGATCGTCACGGTCGACCGAGGTGATCACCACGTGGCTCAGGCCAAGCTTGGCGACGGAATCGGCGATATGCTCCGGCTCGAGCGGATCGAGCGCATTGGGCAGGCCGGTCTTGACGTTGCAGAAGGCGCAGGCGCGGGTGCAGGTGTCACCCATGATCATGAAAGTGGCGTGCTTCTTTTCCCAGCACTCGCCGATATTGGGGCAGCCCGCCTCCTCGCAGACGGTGACGAGGCCATGTTCCTTGACGATGGAACGGGTTTTGGCGAAGGCCGGCGACCCCGGCGCCTTGACCCGGATCCAGTCCGGCTTGCGCAAAACCTCGGTATCGGGCCGATGCGCCTTCTCCGGGTGGCGCGGGGCCGCGCCCTGCCCGGCCTTGCGACGGGGGTCGTTGTTGAGAAGGTCGAGGACGACGGCCATTCACTGCTCCGTGCGCCGGTCTGAAACAGCCGGCAGACGCTTCATTTAGGCCATGAAAGCGGCCACGCCAAGGTTGGCGGGGCCGATTGGAACTGCATGAATTGCAAGGCAGTTAAGCCCTGGCGAATATTTGGGACCGAAATCCTCAGATCTTGTCGATCGGGGTGCGGCCGGGCGGCAGTTGCGAGGGGGCGCTGCGGCCCCGCAGGGCCTGCCAGATGAACAGCAGGATGATCGCGCCGACGGCGGCGGTGATCAGGCGGCTGACGAAGCCCTGAATGGGAATTTCGGCGATTTCGGCCAGACGCGTGCCGACGAAAGAGCCGGCGATGCCGACGATGATATTGGTCAGCAGACCATGGTTCGAACGGGTGACTTTTTCAGCGATCCAGCCAGCGATGGCGCCGATGATCAGCAGCGAGAAAAAGCCGACGCCCGGCGTTCCAAGAACGGGATAAACCTGATCCATCTGTAGACTCCTCGGCAAAGGCCCGCGCTATCGAAGCTAGTCATGCCCCTTAACCATGACAAGTCCAAGAAGCGCTCAGACCCCGTTCGTCCTCAACGAAAGCTCGCTGATGCCACGCCAGACCAACAGGCCGCCGCCGAGAAAGACCATGGCTTCGATGATCAGATCGTGGATGCGCACCGGCATGCGTTCCGTCAGCCATTTGGCGATGAAGGCGCCGGGCACGGCGATCAGACCGATCACCAGCGCCATGGCCCAGGCGGCCGGAGTCATCAGCCCGGTCGATTGGAACATCCCGGTCTTGGCCAGTCCCAGGACAAAGGTAATCGTCGCATCCGTGGCCACCACCGCCCGGCCGCTGAGACCGGCGGCCATCAGAATCGACAAAAGCACGATGCCGGAGCCCGCCGTGCCACCGACCAGCAGACCAAAGCCGGCGCTAGCAAAACCAAGCGAGGTCGAGCGCAGCCGCACGCCCGAGCGTTTGAGAAGGCGCTTGGCCGGCACCAGCAGCATCAGCATGGCGCCGATCAGGGTCGTCGCCCAGGGCCCCGAAAGCTGCGAATAGAAATAGGCGCCAGCCAGGCAGAACGGGAAGGAAATCAGGGTGATGAAGCCGACCAGCCGCCATTGGATCGCCTGGCGGAACACATAAAGACGACTGGCATTGTTGAGGATCGATGCGGCGCCAATCACCGGCACCGTCGCTTCGGCACCAATGGTCGGCACCAGAACCAATGGCAGGATGAGGCCGGTGCCGTATCCGGTGACGCCGCCCATAATGGCTGCCAGACCACCGACGGTGGCGACCAGCAGGAGCTGGAACAGGGTGACGCCGATGATCGGCAAATCAGGATTGGGCGGCATCGCTGGCCGCCTTCTAGGCCTGAGCGACGGCAAAGACCAGTCCGCCAGCGCATTGCCGGTCTGCGCCTGCTCACGACCATGTGCGCGGCGGTGATTTGCCGGATCGCCGGCCGGGAGGCTAACGAAGCCTATGTCTTCGCTGCCCCGCTTCTTCTCCGCACGCCGCTGGCGCCTCGCTTCAGGCTTGGTGCTGTTTGCCTATATTTCGGGGCATCTGATCAATCACACGCTCGGCTTGCTGTCGCTTGAGCGGGCCGAGGCCATGTTGCGGATGAGCATGGCGATCTGGCAGAGCCGGCCGGGCACGATCCTGCTCTATGGTTCGGCCCTGCTGCATTTCTCCCTCGCCTTGCGCTCGATCTACATCCGCCACGACTGGCGCTTTCCCTTTGTCGAGATCGTGCGGTTTTGGGCGGGCTTCAGCTTGCCGCTCCTGCTGATCGGCCATATCGCCGTCACGCGGCTGACCATGGCGCTCTATGACGTGAAGCCGGACTATGCCGGCATCGTCTCGTCGATCGTTGCCGGCGGATCGCAAGAATGGCAGATCGCTTTGCTCGCACCCGGCTGGCTGCATGGCTGCCTTGGCCTGTGGATCAGCCTGCGCCATTTCGCGCTGATGCGGCGGCTGCAACCACTTCTGATCGCCGGCATGGTCGTGTTGCCGATCCTATCGGCAGCGGGCTTCCTGGCGATGAGCCGCGAGGTCGAGGCGATGGGGCTCGTCTCAGCTTTGCGTGATGGGGCACAGGAAGCATTCGCCGTCGAGCGACGCGCTGAACTGACGGCTTGGAAACGCGACATGACGATCGGCTATCTCGCCATCGTCACTCTGGCCCTGCTGCTCGGGCCAATCCGGCGCGGCGTCCTGCGAAGCCGCGCCGTATAGATGGCTACATGTGAATGACGCGGCCGTAGGCGTCGAGCACGCTCTCGTGCATCATTTCCGACAGGGTCGGATGCGGGAAGACCGTGTGCATCAGCTCTTCCTCGGTCGTCTCGCAGTTCATGGCAATGACGAAGCCTTGGATGAGTTCGGTGACTTCTGCGCCGATCATGTGCGCGCCGAGCAGCTTACCGGTCTTGGCGTCGAAAATGGTCTTGACCAGACCTTCCGGTTCGCCCAGCGCAATGGCCTTGCCGTTGCCGATGAAGGGGAAGCGGCCGACCTTGACCGACAGCCCCTGCTCTTTCGCCTTGGCTTCGGTGAGGCCGACGCTCGCCACCTGCGGATGGCAATAAGTACAGCCCGGAATCATCGCCTTGTCCATCGCGTGGACGTGCAGGCCCTTGATGGCTTCGACGCAAAGCGAGCCTTCATGCTCGGCCTTGTGCGCCAACATCGGCGGACCGGCGACGTCGCCGATGGCATAGATGCCGGCAACATTCGTCTTGCCGAGACCGTCGGTGACGACACAGCCGCGCTCGATCTTCACGCCAAGCTTTTCGAGACCAAGATTTTCGACATTGCCGACGACGCCAACGGCGGAGATGAGCCGCTCGGCCTTGATCGTCTGTTTGTTGCCCTTCTCGTCCTCGACGGTGCAGGTAACGTCGTTGGCACCCTTCTCGACCTTGGTGACCTTGGTCGAGGTCATGATCTTGATGCCCTGCTTCTCGAAGCGCTTGCGCGCCAGCGCCGAAATCTCGGCATCCTCGACCGGGAGGATCTGCGGCAGCACTTCGACCACCGTCACATCGACGCCGAAGGTGCGATAGAAGCTGGCGAATTCGATGCCGATGGCGCCCGAGCCCATGACCACGATCGACTTCGGCATGGCCGGCGGCACCATGGCCTCGAAATAGGTCCAGATCAGCTTGCCGTCGGGCTCGATACCGGGCAGCGCGCGCGGACGTGCGCCCGTGGCGACGATGATGTGCTTGGCCTGATACGTACCTTCGCCCAGCGTGCCCTTCGGCGGCGGGACCTGCGGCTGCATCGCCGGCTTCTTGGTCGCTGCGACAGAGACTTCGCCGACCTTGGAAATGTTTGCTTCGCCCCAGATGACATCGATCTTGTTCTTCTTCATCAAGAAGCCGATGCCGTTGTTGAGCTGGGTCGAGACGCCGCGCGAGCGCTTGACGATGGCGGAGGGATCGTAAGTCACCTTGCCATCGATGCTCAAGCCATAGTCCTTGGCATGGGTGGCGTAGTGATAGATCTCGGCCGAACGCAGCAGAGCCTTGGTCGGAATACAGCCCCAATTGAGGCAGATGCCGCCGAGATGTTCGCGCTCGACGATGGCCGTCTTGAAGCCGAGCTGCGCGGCGCGAATGGCGGTGACATAGCCGCCGGGGCCGGAGCCGATCACGATGATGTCGTAGGAATTAGCCATGAAATGTTTCCGTCTGCACGATTGAGCGCGTGTGAAGAGAAGAAGCCGGGGCGTACCCCGGCCGTCCTCACACCAGCATGCTTACCGGGTTCTCGATCAGATCCTTGAACGCCGAAATCAGTTCGGCGCCGAGCGCGCCGTCGACAGCGCGATGATCGGTGGAGAGCGTGACGCTCATCATCGTCGCAACCTTCATCTGACCCTTCTCGACGATCACCCGCTCCTCGCCCGTGCCGACCGCGAGGATCGTCGCATGGGGCGGATTGATGACGGCCGAGAAATTCTTGATGCCGAACATACCAAGATTGGACACCGCCGAGGTGCCGCCCTGGTACTCTTCCGGCTTCAATTTGCGGGCACGGGCGCGAGCCGCATAGTCCTTCATCTCATTGGAGATGGCGGCGAGGCCCTTGGTCTGCACGTTGCGCACGACGGGCGTAATGAGACCACCAGGGATCGACACGGCGACGCCGATATCCGACGTCGTGTGCTTCAGCATGGTGTTTTCGGTGTAGGTGACATTGGCCTCGGGCACGCGCTGCAATGCCATGCCGAGCGCCTTGATGACGAAGTCATTCACCGACACTTTATAGAGCGGCTGCTTCTCCTTGTTCTTCGGCGCAGCAGCATTGATCGCCTCACGCGCCGCCAGCAGCGCGGTCAGATTGCAATCGACCGACAGATAGAAATGCGGGATCGTCTGCTTGGCCTCGACGAGGCGCCGCGCGATGATCTTGCGCATGGAATCGTGCGGCACTTCTTCGAAGCTGCCAGGCGCATACATCTTCTTGATCGTCTCATCCGACATGCCGGGCGCCAACACCGGAGCACCGGGCTTGGCGGCCGCAGGCGCCACTTTGGCGCCGCCACCAGCCTGGGCCGCCTTCACGTCACGCTCGACGATGCGGCCATGCGGGCCTGTGCCGGCGATGGAAGCAAGGTCGAGACCGGCTTCCTTGGCGAGACGCTTAGCAAGCGGCGAAGCGAAGACTTTTTCGCCGGCCGGCTTCGCTGCGGGTGCTGGCGCCGGAGCAGCAGGCGCTGGAGCTGCGGCGGGAGCCGCGGCCGGCTGAGCCATCGGCGCTTCGGGCGCAGCGGCTGGCGCGGGCGCGGCCGCCTTGGGTGCGGGAGCGGCAGCGCCGCCGCTGGCGGCCACGGCCTTCGCATCTTCGCCTTCACCGGCGACGATGGCGATGAGCTGGTTGACCGGCACGTCCTGGGTGCCTTCCGGCACGAGGATCTTGGCGATGACGCCTTCGTCGATCGCCTCGACCTCCATGGTCGCCTTATCGGTTTCGATCTCGGCGATCACGTCGCCGGATTTGATCTTGTCGCCTTCCTTCTTGACCCAGCGGGCGAGGTTGCCCTTTTCCATGGTCGGCGAAAGGGCGGGCATGAGGATGTTGATCGGCATGGCGCGGGCTCCTCAGCGATACAGAACGGCTTTGGCCGCCTGCACGACCTCGGCGACGCTGGGCAGCGCCAGCTTTTCCAGATTGGCCGCGTAAGGCATCGGCACGTCCTTGCCCGTGATACGCACGACCGGCGCATCGAGATAATCGAACGCTTCTTCCATCAGGCGCGCGGCGATTTCGGAACCGACCGAGCTCTGGCGATAGCCTTCCTCGATGGTGATGCAGCGGCCGGTCTTCTTCACAGAAGCTGCCACCGTTTCCATGTCCATCGGGCGGATGGTGCGCAGGTCGACGATCTCGACGTCGATGCCTTCCTTCTCCAGTTCGGCGGCGGCCTTGAGCGCATAGACCATGCCCATCGACCAAGCGACGATGGTCACATCCTTGCCCGGACGCGCGACGCGCGCCTTGCCGATCGGCACGAGATAATCGTCGATCTGCGGCACGTCGAAGCTGTGGCCGTAAAGCAATTCGTTCTCAAGGAAGATCACCGGATTGGGATCGCGGATGGCGCTCTTGAGCAGGCCCTTGGCATCGGCCGCCGTATAAGGCGCGACGACCTTGAGGCCCGGAATGTGCGAATACCAGGAGGCATAGTCCTGGCTGTGCTGAGCAGCGACGCGCGCGGCGGCGCCATTCGGGCCACGGAACACGATCGGCGTGCCCATCTGACCGCCGGACATGTAGAGCGTCTTGGCGGCGGAATTGACGATCTGGTCGATCGCCTGCATGGCGAAGTTGAACGTCATGAATTCGACGATCGGTTTCAGGCCCGAGTAAGCCGCACCGACGGCAAGGCCGGCGAAACCGTGTTCGGTGATCGGCGTGTCGACGACGCGCTTGGCGCCGAATTCCTGCAACAGGCCCTGGGTGACCTTATAGGCGCCCTGATATTCGGCGACTTCTTCGCCCATCACGAAGACATCGCCGTCGCGGCGCATTTCTTCCGCCATGGCATCGCGCAAGGCTTCGCGCACAGTCATGGTCGTCATTGCCGTGCCGGCCGGCACTTCCGGCTCCGGCTGAACGATGGCAGGCGCTGCAACTGGCGCAGCCGCAGGCGCTTCGGCCTTTTTCTCGGCGGCCGGTTCAGCCGCTTTCGGTGCGGGCGCAGGTGCCGTTTTCGGCGCGGCGGCCGAGGCATCCTCGCCTTCGCCTGCGATCACGCCGATCGGCGTGTTGACCGCGACATTGTCGGTGCCATCGGGAACGAGAATCTTGGCGAGCACGCCCTCGTCCACCGCCTCGACCTCCATGGTCGCCTTGTCGGTCTCGATTTCGGCGAGCACATCGCCGGACTTGATCTTGTCACCTTCTTTTTTGACCCAACGGGCGATCTTGCCCTGCTCCATCGTGGGCGACAGGGCCGGCATCAGAATATCGATCGGCATGTGTATCTCTCGGAGAAACGCGAACGCTTAAGGCGTGGCGAAAGGAAGAAAGGGGGAAATCAGCGCAGGATATCGGTCCACAATTCCGACGGATCGGGCTCGGGATCGTTGGTGGCGAATTCCGCCGCCTCAGCGACGATGGCGCGGACGCTGGCGTCGAGCTTCTTGAGTTCGTCCTCGGTCGCCATGTTGGCCTTCAGGACGCGATTGCGGACCTGTTCGATCGGATCGAACTCGTCGCGCATCTTCTGCACTTCTTCCTTGCTGCGATACTTCGCCGGGTCGGACATGGAATGACCACGATAGCGATAGGTCTGCATTTCGAGGATGTAGGGACCATTGCCGTCACGGCACCACTTGATCGCCTTGTCGGCGGCAGCCTTCACCGCGCGCACGTCCATGCCATCGACCTGCTCGCCAGGGATGTTGAAGGAAATGCCGCGACGGGAGAAATCGGTTTGCGCCGAGGCGCGGGTGACCGCGGTGCCCATGGCATAGCGGTTGTTTTCGATGATGTAGACGACGGGCAGCTTCCACAGCTCCGCCATATTGAAGCTCTCGTAGACCTGGCCCTGGTTGGCGGCGCCGTCACCAAAATAGGTCAGCGAGACATTGTCATTGCCGCGATAGCGATTGGCGAACGCGAGGCCGGTGCCGAGCGGGACTTGCGCGGCGACAATGCCGTGGCCGCCGTAGAAATGCTTCTCCTTGGAGAACATGTGCATGGAGCCGCCCTTGCCTTTCGACAAACCGCCACGGCGTCCGGTGAGTTCGGCCATCACGCCCTTCGGGTCCATGTCGCAGGCGAGCATGTGACCGTGATCGCGATAGCCGGTGATAATAGCGTCGCCCTCTTTCGACGACATCTGCACGCCGGTGACGACGGCTTCCTGGCCGATGTAGAGATGGCAGAAGCCACCGATCAATCCCATGCCGTACATCTGGCCCGCCTTCTCTTCGAAGCGGCGGATCAGCAGCATCATTCGGTACGCGTCCAATTCCTGCTGTCGGGTGAATTCGGCGATATTGCTACCGCTGAAGGCGGCGTCGGCGGCGGCAGGTTTACGGGCGGTTTTAGGCCGGGCGGACGATTGTACCGATGCCATGGGCGATCCTCTGGTGCGTTCCCTTTGAGCGGTCGGCGCGTTTGAGCGCTGCACCGCGACTAAAGGCGAAGATAGCGGAGGGAGGATCAGAAAGCGAGGCCCTTCGGAATGAACCTCAATGTATACAATCAACTGATTTCTAGACTAGTTCTCGAATAAACTGAATATCAGTTAATTCGGAGAATAAACCGAATTCCGGTTGATCATTTAGCGTCCGGCTTGAGGAAAACCACCACGTCGTTCTTGTGAACGCGGCCCAACTGCACCCGCGCCTCTTCCTCGAGAATATCACGCTCGACCGCTTCCGCACGCATCATCGAAATGCGCCGTTCAAACTGTTCGCGCTCGGAGCGAAGGCCGGCGTTCTCCAGGATGAGATCCGCCATCACCTTGCGATATTCTTCCTTGGTCTTGAGACCGCGCTCGCCATTGACCGCATGCCAGATGAAATAGCTCGAGACGCTGCCCGACACGGCATAGAGCAGAAGCGGCAGGAGAATGGAGCGCAGGCGGCGGCGAATAACCATGGGCGGGATCATGGCCTCGATACGGTTAGCGAAATCCTAACAGATCCGAAACGCATAGCGCTAAACTGGTGAAATCGCCTGGAATCGTGCAATGTCGCGGTCAAGTCGCGCGGCGAGTTCTGTGATCGACGCGTTTGCTGGGGAGGTTGGGTCATGGACCGGGACAAACTGCATCTTTATCTGCTCAACGCCGGCCACTTCCTCGACCATCTCACCACCCTGGTCTTCGCTACCATCGCCGCCGTGGCGCTGTCACGCGAATGGAACATGGGTTACGCCGAGCTCGTCGCCTATGCGACGCCGGGCTTCGTCGCCTTCGCCGTCTTCTCCTGGCCCGCCGGCTGGCTGGCCGACCGCTGGAGCCGCGAAGGCATGATGGCGGTCTATTTCATCGGCCTGGGCCTTGCCTCGATTCTCACGGGCTTTGCCTGGTCGCCGATCACTATTTCCGCCAGCCTGTTCATTCTCGGCATGTTCGCGGCCATCTACCATCCGGTCGGCCTGGCGCTACTGGTCCAGGGCCGGCAGCGCACCGGCATGCTGATCGCCGTCAACGGCGTGTGGGGCAACTTCGGGGTCGCCAGCGCCGCCCTCTTCGCCGGTTGGTTCATCGACCATGGCGGGTGGCGCTATGCCTTCTACGTGCCTGGGCTGGTGTCGATCGCGCTGGGCATCGTCTATTCGATCGTCATGCGCCGGGAGATCATGGCTCGCAACGCCGCCTCGAAGCCGCAGGCAACGGCCGCCGTGGCCGCGCCGCCGGCGACGCCGGAAATGCGCGCCATCCTGCTGCGCCTCTCGGCCGTGATCTTCTTCACCGCCGCCTTCTCAAGCCTGATCTTCCAATCGACGACCTTCGCTCTGCCGAAGATTTTCGACGAACGGCTGAGCGCCATCATCGGCTCGGCCACCATGCTCGGCTGGCTGACCTTCCTGGTCTTTGCCATTGCCTCGTCGGCGCAACTGCTGACCGGCCTGGCGCTGGATCGCTTCAGCACGCGCAGTGTCTATCTCACCTCGGCCGTGGCGCAGACGCTGTTCTTCGCGCTCATGCCTGGCCTCATCGGCTGGCCGGCCTTGATCGTCGGTCTCGGCTTCACCTTCGCCGCCTTCGGCAGCATTCCGATCAACGACTTCCTCATTGGCCGGCTGGCGAAGAGCGAACTGCGGGCGCAGATTTATGGAGCCCGCTACGTGCTCAGTTTCTCCGTGATGTCGCTGTCCCTGCCGCTGATCGCCTGGGTTCATCTCAATTGGGGCTTCGACCGGCTGTTCCAAATCCTCGCGGTCTGCGCCGGCGCCATCCTGATCTCGGTCACTCTGTTGCCGCGGCAATTGCCGCAAGATGGGCAGAAGCCGGCGCTGGCTGGAGCCTGAGATGACCGCAACCGTTCGTCGGCAGCGCCTGCGCGCGCTCCTTACTGGTGACCGCTGCTATTTTCCGGCCTCGGTCTTCGATGCCCTGTCGGCCCGGATCGCCGAGGATATCGGTTACGAATGCGGCATGTATGCCGGATCGGTCGCCTCCCTCGCGGTGCTTGGCGCCCCCGACATCATCCTGCTCACCTTGAGCGAATTCGCCGAACAGGCGCGCCGTTTCGGCCGCGCCAGCGCCCTGCCCGTCATCGCCGATGCCGATCATGGCTATGGCAATGCGCTCAACGTCATGCGCACCGTCGAGGAACTGGAGCACGCCGGGCTCGCCGCCTTGACGATCGAAGACACGGATCTCCCGCGTCCCTTTGGTGCGCCCAAGCCCCGGCCGCTGCCGCTGGCTGAAGGCATCGGCAAGATGCGCGCAGCCGTGGCGGCGCGACGCGACAGCGCCTTGTGCATCCTTGCTCGCACCGGCGCTTTGGGAATGACCGGCCTCGAAGACGCGCTGGAACGCTTTCGCGCCTATCAAGACACCGGCGTCGATGGCGTTTTTCTAACGGGCGTTTCCTCGATGCAGGAAGTCGACGCTTTCGCCAAGGAAGCACGCCTGCCGATCTTGCTGGGCGGCCTGCCCGCCAAATTACAGGATCGGGAGGAGCTTGCCGCGCGGGGCGTGCGCATTGCTCTGCAAGGTCATCATCCGTTCATGGCCGCACTCTCGGCACTGCGGGCCACCATGCAGGCGCTACGCGACGGCGCACCGCTGCCCGACACATTGCCAAAGGCCGATCTCGATCGTCTCAGTGGCGAGGCCCTATGGCAGGCACGCTCCGACGATTTTCTGGATCGTAAGGGTGACTAAAATCAAAAAGCCCGTCCAATTTGGACGGGCTTTTCCTTCGCGACATAAGTCGTTGCGATAGCTTTAGCTATTGAACGTTCAGATGGCCCGCGATCACGTTGAACTGCCTCTGGATCTGCGTGCCGGTTAACTGCAGCGCGCCGATGATCACGACGGCGATCAGGCCGGCGATCAGGCCGTATTCAATGGCGGTCGCACCAGATTCGTTGCGAACGAACTTCGAGATGAGTTTCACGTGGCAGCTCCTTAGAAAATAACTTCGCCGTGCCGCTCTATCAGCGTTGGGCGTAAGGCGAATATGAGCGCCACCTCTAAAAGGGGTATTAATACGATACCCTCAAACCGCTGCTATCTGACTTGTAAGGCTGTATAAACACAGGCTTTTCGCCCGCCAACATGGACAATAAATCGTTTACTCGGACACCCAATCCACGAAGATCCATTTCCATCCCACTGCAATCTCAATTGAAATCCGCTGCTCTTGTCGAGCCGAAACAGCCAATTGCACGCCTCCCGCTTGGCGCAACGAAGCATTAACGACATTCGAACGCTTACCCGCAGCGACCGCATTCGCCTCCGGTTTCATCGCAAAACCTGAGCAAGAAACGCCTTCGTGCGCTCCTGCACCGGATGGCTAAAGAATCGCTCCGGCACGTTCGCCTCAACGATTTCGCCGCGATCCATGAACACGATCCGGTCGGCGACCTCGCGAGCGAAATTCATTTCATGGGTAACGCAGATCATCGTCATGCCATCCTTGGCGAGACCGATCATCGTATCTAAGACTTCTTTAACCATCTCCGGATCGAGCGCCGAGGTCGGCTCGTCGAACAGCATGATTTTCGGCGACATGCAGAGCGCGCGGGCGATGGCGACGCGCTGCTGCTGGCCACCAGAAAGCTGCAGGGGATATTTGGCGGCCTGTTCGGGAATACGCACCCGCGTCAGATAATGCATGGCGATTTCCTCCGCCTCGGCCTTTGGCATGTGCAGAGACCAGATTGGCGAGAGCGTGCAGTTCTCCAACACGGTCAGATGAGGAAACAGATTGAACTGCTGAAACACCATGCCGACATCGCGGCGCACCGCATCGATACGCTTGATGTCGTCCGTCAGCTCGACGCCATCAACGACGATCTGTCCGCGCTGATGCGCTTCGAGCCGGTTGATGCAACGGATCAGGGTTGATTTGCCAGAACCCGACGGGCCGCAGACAACGATCTTCTCGCCCTGCCCGACATTTAAATTGATGTCCTTGAGTACGTGAAACGTGTCGTACCACTTGTGCACGCCAGACATCATGATGGCGTTGGCGTGGGTCACCTGGCGAGGCCGAAAGTTGGTCTTGGAGATCATGATCTCGAACCTCTAGCGCTTGCGTCCAGCCGCGAGGCGCCGTTCCATCATCAAGGAATAGCGCGACATGGCGAAGCAGAAGATGAAATAAAAGGCGGCGGCGAAAACATAGCCGGTGGTGGAGATCGTTGGACCCGCCCAAGCTGGATCGAGCCGCTGCACATCGACCGCGCGCAGAAAATCAAAAATACCGACGACAGCGACAAGGGTCGTGTCCTTGAACAGAGCGATGAAGGAATTGACGATGCCGGGAATGACCGCCGTCAAGGCCTGCGGCAAGCTGACGAGCAGCATCATGTTGCGCCAATTTAACCCCAGCGCTTGCGCGGCCTCATACTGCCCGCGCGGCACGGCCTCCAGCCCGCCCCGCACCACTTCCGCCATATAGACGGAAGCGAACAGGGCAACGCCGAGCAACGGACGCAACAAGCGATCCGGCGACCAGGCTTCCGGCACGAACAACGGCAACATGGTGTTGGCCATGAACAGAACGGTGATCAAAGGCACGCCGCGCACGACTTCTATCAGCAGGATCGACAGAAAGCGGATCACCGGCAGACGCGAGCGACGACCGAGCGCCAGCAGCACGCCACATGGCAAGGAGAAGACAATGCCGACGGCGGCGACCAAAAGGCTGACGAAGATCCCGCCCCAGAGGTCCGTGCCGACCAATGTCAGGCCAGTGGTCGGCCATAGAATGCCGAGAATCCACCATCCGACGAACAACAGCAGCGGCACCCCAAGCCGCGCGTGACGACTAAAAATGAACCCCAAACCAACCAGGAGAAGGATCGGTATGGCAACCGTCGTGCCGATCACCTGCCAGACATCGCCTTGAATCTGTACCGGCCCAAATCCGATCGTCCAGCCGATCAACGTGCCGATGCTGGCAAGATCGGGAACGGGGAAAGGAAACAGCGTGCGGCCGGTGAGCAGACCAAAAGCCAGCAAGGGATAGACGACAAAGAACAGCACCGCCGCCGTCCCTTTGCCTTTGACGTTGGGCCACAACAGCCAAAGCGCCAGCAAAGCACCCGATCCCAAAACCAGATTGACGCGCCAGATCTGATCGCGCGGATAGGCGCCGTAAGTGAAGAACGACAGTTTGGCGCTGACGTAAGCCCAGCAGGCCCCCGCTCCCGGCTCCCGGCACAAGGCGCCATCGGGCGCTGTCCAGACCGCGTCGATGAACAGAAAGCGGATCAGTTCCGGCAGATACCAGGCGACGAAGGCGACGCTGGCGATGGTCAAAAATGCCGAGAGCGGCGACGAGAACAGATTGGCCCGCATCCAGCCCCAACCGCCACGCATGGAGGCTGGCGGCGGCAGATCAGGCGCGGGAACGAAGGGCCGCGATTGGCCGACGGCGGGTCCACCCATGGCTCATCGCTCCTGCAGCGCGATGCGCCGCGCATAGAGGTTCATGGCGAGCGAGGTCACCAGTGAAATCACCAGATAGACGGCCATCGTAATGCTGACGATCTGCACCGCCGCGCCGGTCTGGTTCAGCACCGTCCCCATGAAAATCTGCACGAGATCGGGATAGCCGATGAAGACGCCGAGCGACGAATTCTTGATCAGATTGAGATATTGATTGGTCAGCGGCGGTACGATGATGCGTAGCGCTTGTGGAATGACCACGAGGCGCAGCACGTCCCCGCGCGACAGGCCGATAGCCTCTCCCGCTTCGGTCTGGCCGCGCGGCACGGCCGTGACGCCAGCGCGAACGATTTCGGCGATGAAAGCCGCCGCGTAAAGCGACAGGCCCAGAACCAAAGCAACGAATTCCGGAATAATGCGAGCGCCGGTAAAGTTGAACCCGCGCAGCTCCGGCAAGGTGAAGGTGACAGGCGTGCCTTGCGAAAAAATCGCGCCGCCCGTCAGCACGATCAGCATGCCGACGAGCACCGGCCACGCATGATAGCGCTGCCCCGTTGTCGCTTGCATGCGGCTGGCCCAGAACTTGAAAATCAGAGCACCGAGCAAAGCCAGAATGGCACCACCCGCCACCCATACAAATCCCGGAGCAAGCTGCGGCTCGGGCAGCACGAGACCGCGGTTGTTGAGAAAGATGCCGCCGGGAAAGACGATGGACTCGCGCGGTCCCGGCAGCGTCTTCAAGACCGCGTTGTACCAGAACAGCAATTGCAGCAGCAGCGGCGTGTTGCGGATGATCTCGACATAGACGCTGGCGAGGCGCGCGACGATCCAATTGTCCGACAGCCGGGCGATGCCGATCATGAAACCGATGATCGTCGCGACGACGATGCTGATCGCCGCGACGACGAGCGTGTTCAACAAACCGACGAGAAAGGCGCGACCATAGGTCGAAGACGCCGATGAGAACGGCACCAGGGTCTGGCTGATGTCGAAGCCCGCCGGCTGGTTCCAGAACGAAAAATCGGTCGGAATATTGCGGGCGCGCATGTTGACGATCGCATTGTCAACCGCGTGCCAGGCGAGCCAGACAATCAGGGCCAGGGTCAGAATTTGCCAGAGCGCGCCACGCCAGCGTGGATCGTTCCACGGCGCTGGCCGTGTCGGGGAGAGCTTATGCCCTTCCGCCATACGGAAAGCGCCTCGCCCGCGTCAGCGGATAGGAGGCGCGTATTGGATGCCGCCCTTGTTCCACAGCCGGTTGTAGCCACGCTCGATCTTCAGGCGCGAGTTTTCGCCGAGATTGCGCGAGAACACTTCTCCGTAGTTGCCGACATGCCGGATGATGCGCGCCGCCCAATCGCTCGACAAGCCCAGCGCCTTGCCGAAATCTCCTTCGGTGCCGAGCAGTCGTTTGATCTCCGGATTGTTGGATTTCGCGCGCTCGTCCACATTGGCTTTGGTGACGCCCAGTTCCTCCGCGTTGAGCATGGCGAAATTCGTCCACTTCACCAGATTGAACCATTGGTCATCGCCCTGGCGGACGGCGGGGCCAAGCGGTTCCTTCGAGATGATCTGCGGCAGCACCATATGCTCGTCCGCATTGGCCATTTTGAGCTTTTCGGCATAGAGGCCGGAGACGTCGGTGGTGAAGGCGTCGCAGCGGCCGGAGTCATAGGCCTTCACGGCTTCGTTCGACGTGGCGAAGGCGACGACTTCGTATTTCATATTGTTGGAGCGGAAGAAGTCGGCGAGGTTGAGCTCGGTCGTCGTGCCCTGCTGCACGCAGATCGAGGCACCGGAAAGTTCCAGCGCCGAATTGACGTTCAGCTTCTTGCGCACCAGAAAGCCCTGGCCGTCGTAATAGTTGACGCCGACCCAGAGCAGGCCCAGCTCCGCCTCGCGCGACAGCGTCCAGGTGCCATTGCGCGCCAGCACATCGACCTCGCCGGACTGCAACGCCGTAAACCGGTCCTTGGCGGTGAGCGGGACGAACTTCACCTTTTCCGGATCGTTGAAAATCGCGGCGGCGATGCCACGGCAGAAATCGACGTCGAGCCCGGTCCACACCCCCTTGTCGTCGGGCATGGAAAAGCCGACGACACCTGGGCCGGTGCCGCAGGACAAGAAACCACGGGTCTTGACCTGTTCGAGTGTCTTGGAGCCCGGCACCTGGGCATGGGCAGCGCCGATCTGGGCGGCGAGCGCTGCACCGGCGGCGGCCGCAATCAGGATGGCACGGACAGACATGGGACGGCTCCTCACCGATAAATGGTTCACTCGCTCAGACGGGATCCCGCGACGCATGCGGCCGCAGTGCAACATGCGGATATCTCATCCGCTTTTAGCAAGACGGGTCAAGCCTATTCTGGATATGTCGCCTGCTCGCTTGACCTTTCCGGCCTCGAAACGGCAAATGCAGTGGAAAACCATAACAATTTCCACCGTAGAAGAACGTTTGGCATGAGCAAGATCAGCAAAGAGACAAAAGCCCGCCTTAAAGCCCGTACCAAACTCGTTTATGCCGGGCGCCAGCCTGAAGAACAGTTCGGTTTCGTCAACACACCGATCTACCGTGGTTCCACCGTGCTCTCGCCGACGGTCGAACATCTCGTCGATCCGAAGAAGCGTTTCAGCTACGGCACCAAAGGCAATCCAACGACGGAAGCGCTCGAAAACGCGTGGAGCGAACTCTCAGGCGCGCACGGCACGGTGCTGGCGCCGAGCGGGCTTGGCGCCATCGCGCTCGCCTTTTCAGCCGTGACAAAATCTGGCGACCACATTCTCGTCACCGATTCCGCTTATCGGCCGACGCGCAATTTCTGCGAACGCTATCTGCGCCGCATGGGCGTCGAGACCACCTATTTCGATCCCTACATTGGCTCCGGCATCGCCGATCTGATCCGCCCCAACACGACGGCCATTCTGACCGAAGCACCGGGCTCGCAGAGCTTCGAGATGCAGGACATTCCGGCGATCTCGGCAATCGCAAAGAAGCGCGGCATCTGCGTCATCATGGACAACACCTGGGCGACGCCTCTGTTCTTTCCGCCGCATGAGCGTGGCGTCGATCTCGCCATTGAAGCTGGCACCAAATATCTCGCCGGCCATTCCGATCTGCTGCTCGGCCTCGTTTCGTCCAATGCGGAATATTGGCCACGGCTGCGCGAGACATTCGACCTCTTCGCCAATTGCGCGGGACCGGAAGATGCCTTCCTGGCGCTGCGCGGCATGCGCACGATGGAACTGCGACTGAAGGAAGCCGAACGCCAGGGCCTCGCCATGGCGCATTGGCTGGCGGCGCGGCCGGAGGTGAAAGAAGTGCTGCATCCAGCGCTGCCGAGCCATCGCGGCCATGACATCTGGAAACGCGATTTCCTGGGCTCTAGCGGCCTGTTCTCGGTGATCCTGCATCCCCATTCCGACGCCGCCGTCGCCGCCATGCTCGATGGGCTCGAACTGTTCGGCATGGGCTATAGCTGGGGCGGCTTCGAGAGCCTGGTCATTCCCTTCGATTGTTCGCCCTATCGTTCGGCGACCCCGTGGAATCCAGGCGGCCCGGCGCTGCGCTTCCAGATCGGCCTCGAGGACGTTTCCGATCTACAGGCTGATCTGGATGCCGGCTTCAGCCGGCTGCGGAAAGCTTCTTAGGCAAGAGACGGGGAACGATCCGGTTCCCCTCTGTTTCGAAAACGATGCGCCGGCGCGCGAACAGCCGGCGCAGGATGAAGGCCGAGGCCAGGCCGATCAGCGCCCCGCCCATCGTGTCCGACAGATAGTGCGATCCGAGCACCAGGCGGGAGATCGCCACCAGCACGGCGACGATGAAAAGCGGCCAGCGCAAACGCGGCGCCAGGAAGCCGATCGCCGCCGCCATGGCGAAGACCGTGATCGTGTGGCCGGACGGGAAGCTGGCGAACTTCGCGTTGAACATGAAGGGATGGAACCCGAAGGGACCAAAGGTGTCGATCAGGAACGGCCGAGGCCGGCCGATCGGCAATTTCATGAGCTGCGATGCCAGCCCCGACACCGCGCAGACCGCGAACAGGTAGAAGGCGCGGCCGGCGACCAAACCGGCGCGGGCGCGGGCAAGGCCGTGTCGGCGTACGTAGAACACGAGCGCGCCGAGACAGGCCAGGATCGTCGTGGCGAACACATAGCCTGATGTGCCGATCCGTGTGATTTTCTCAAAAATCACACGAACTATTGGCTCCAACCCATCCATATATCTGGCAATTTTCGCATCGAACAGCAACGCCACGGCAATCATGGCGACAATCCAAGCGGCCACCAGTCCGTACGCGACCGGCGGCACCGGAGCCAGAGGCTGTCGCGGGCCCTTCCATCGACCGATAAAGGCGCGGGCGGGCAATATCAGACTGCCGGGCTTCGTTCCTGGAGGGAGATCGAGGGGCGTCGCGGTCATCGGCTATTTTTCACCCGGACGGTCACGATCGAGCCCCTTGGCGGCGAGTTCGGCCTCATAGGCGGCGAATTTGGCCGGCGCCTCCGCGCCAAGCTCGGCGAGATAAGCCCATGAAAATAAGCCGGTGTCGTGGCGATCGGAAAAGGTCAGCCGGATGGCGTAATTGCCGACCGGATCGATCTTGGCGATCATCACCTCGCGCTTGCCACCCACCGTCTTGCGTTCGGCCTCGCTATGGCCGCGCACCTCCGCCGAGGGGCTACAGACCCGCAGCAGTTCGGCGCTGAGCGTATAGGAGGCGCCGTCTTCAAAACTCACGGTCAACGCCTTGCGGTCTTGCGACAGGCGGATTTCGGTCGGCCAGATGTCTTTTGCCGCGCTCATGACTGCACCTGTTCGGCCTTGCGGATGCGGAAAACCAGGCTGGCGTCTCGTTGGATCGTCTCGAGCAATTCGTCTCCGGCCTCCCGAACCACATTCGGCACGTCGATCACCGCCAGCGGATCGGTGCACGTGACCTCGATTTCATGGCCCGGCATCAGGCGGCGCAACGCCTTGCGGGTGCGCAGCGCCGGCATCGGGCATTTCAGGCCGCTCAAATCAAGCAGATGCGGGTTCATGCGGCTGACATGGCAGCGCCATGGGCGCCGGTCAACTCAGACCTGTTTGGCGAAGCGCCGCACCAGATCGGCCACGGCGTCGGCATCATCCAGGTCCGCAACCGGCCGGCCGGCGGCCGGCAAAGGCACGTCGGCGGCGATGGCGACCACGTCGGGATCGCTGGGATAGATCGCCGGCTTGCCGTTGGCGGCCCGATAGACCTCGATTTTTGGCCAGGGCGAGCCCTTAAACCCTTCAATCAACACCAGATCGACCGGGCTCAGCCGTGCCAGAAGGTCGGCCAGAGGCACCTCCGGTCCGTCGCTTTCATGCAGGAGCGCCCAGCGCTTGCCGGTGGCAACCAGCACTTCCCCGGCTCCGGCCTGGCGATGGCGCCAGGAATCCTTGCCCGGCGTGTCGAGATCGACATCGTGATGGGCGTGTTTGATCGTCGAAACGGTGAGCCCCTTGGCCCGCAGAGCCGGAATCAGCCGCTCGATCAGCGTCGTCTTGCCCGCCCCGCTCCACCCGGCAAATGCGATTGCTTTCATAATGATGAGGTATCTGGGCACGAGGCGGACGGCAAGCGCACATTCACCCCAGCCCAAGCCCGGCGTCAGTAACGCATCGTTTCGTGGTGCTTGGACTAGTTGGTTACGCTGCTCTGCGCGCCGGCTTGTTGCTTTTCGATCGCACTCGCCGGCGTCTCACCGCATCGCGCTTCAAGCATGCGGCTTTGGCTCGTGTTCTTGTAGCGATTGCCGCTTAACGTCTTCGCATTCGCACCACTGACATGAATAGCGGCCGCCTGCTCCCACGTACCGTCCGGCAACTTATGAAATGCGGCGCAGGGAACATACTTCAAGCCGTCGGGCCAGGACAAAACGGAGAACTCCGTTGCGGCCTGTGAGACCGGTGCCATGACCAAGACGCTCGCTGCACAAGCGGCAGCGGCAAACATGCCTTTCAGCATTTTCTTCTCCAAGGGGGCCAGTCTGAGAGGCCAGGACGCGTGAGGGTGAGACGTGAGAACACCTTATTCATAGCGGTCAAATGCGCGGCAAATTTGGCGGACATCTTAATGAGTTCTTACCGAGCCAGGCAGTCAATTCTCTGACACAAGCTCCCAAGTCGCCGACATCGTGGCCTTCATGGCGACTTCTCCAGGCTGCAACGGGATCGGCACACCTAGCGGATTCGGCGCTGGTACCCGTCGCGGCAAATCGGCATATCCTTCGGGCTCGACCGGCGGCGCACCTTCGTAAACAGCAATCAGACGTCCTAACTTCACGTTCAAGGTCGCGGTATAGGACTCGGCCTGTGTCCGGGCTTTGCGCAGAGCTTCGTTGTTGAGGGCCAGTTGCCGCTCCTCTCGCTTCTCCAGAAGGAAGTCTGTGCCGTCGTATTCGTTCGCGCCTTTGTCGAGCGCCAGCCGCACGAGAGCGCCCGCCTTGTCGATCTCTCGGACCTGAATGCTGAAATGATGTTGCGCGACGAAGCCGCGCGGCTTGCGCGAGATTTCCCGCCGGTCCGGCCCGTATTCGATGTCATAGCTGCGTGCGACACTCGACTGCGTCGTCCGGATGTCGGGATCGGCGATTCCCTGCCCACGCAGGGCCATGAGGACGGCGCTCGCTAGGCGCGAGGTTTCATCGGTCGCTTCTTTTGCGCTCTGACGTTCGATGCTGACGCCCAAACGAATGCGGGCGATATCGGGCTTCTCCCGCGCGATGGCTGTCCCTGTGATCGTGATTTGGGGAAACGTATCTTTCGAGACTGTTGCAATGGTTTGCGCCCTCACCGCGACGGATGTGCAGAACGAAGCCAGCAAGGCCGCCCCTAAAACAGAATGCCTGATCGATGTCATGTCTGAGGTTCCCATGAGACGATCCCCAATGTTCCGATCATTTGTGGCGGCATTCGCACCGTCCGTTCGAGTGGTTGCAAATGTTATCGCCGGTAAAAATCCTTCATTTTTGCGAGAGTTGACGGGAGGATAAAACCACCAGCAAAGTCCTTGCCCATTTGCAATCGCCCGTTCGTTCCTATTTAGGTCGGATCAAGACAACGGCCGTTTCCGACTCTGGAGTCCATCTTGGCCATTACCGAAGCTGATATCCGCGCCGCCCTCGCCAAAGTGGCCCTGCCCGATGGCTCGCCGCTTTCCGCCTCCGACCGGCTGACCAATATCGTTGCCCGCGAGGGCAAGGTGATTTTCGCCATTTCCGTGTCGCCCGAGGAAGCCCGCGCTTTCGAGGACGTGCGCATGGCGGCCGAGCGGGCCGTCACGGCCCTGCCCGGTGTTTCCCAGGTGCTTGTCGGCCTCACCGCCGAGAAGGTGCCGGGCGCCCGGGCGCCCGGCGAGGAAACGCGGTTGCGGCCCTCCAAACCGGCGCCGGCCGCCACGCGCGCCGCCGGCATTCCGGGCGTGCGCCACATCATTGCGGTGGCCTCCGGCAAGGGCGGCGTCGGCAAATCGACCACGGCCTGCAATCTGGCGCTGGGCCTCGCCAAAGGCGGGCTCAAGGTCGGCATGCTCGATGCCGATATCTACGGCCCGTCGCAGCCCAAACTCTTTGGCATCACCGGCAAGCCCGCCATCGACGGCAATCGCAAGATCATTCCGCACGAGAAGTTCGGCATCAAGGTGATGTCGATCGGCTTCCTGGTCGACGAGGCGCAGGCGATGATCTGGCGTGGCCCGATGGTCATGTCGGCCATCGGCCAGATGCTGCGCGATGTCGCCTGGGGCGAACTCGACGTTCTCGTCGTCGACATGCCGCCGGGCACCGGCGACGCACAGCTCACGCTCGCGCAACAGACGCCGCTCGCCGGCGCCGTCATCGTCTCGACACCGCAGGATCTCGCTCTGATCGATGCGCGGCGCGGCGTTGCCATGTTCGAGAAGGTCAATGTGCCGGTGCTCGGGGTGGTCGAGAACATGGCGACCTTCTGTTGTCCGAACTGCGGCCACGTCTCGCCGATCTTCGGCCATGGCGGCGCGCGGCGTGAGGCCGAGAAACTCGGCGTGCCGTTCCTCGGCGAAATCCCGCTGCATATGGATATTCGCGAAACGTCGGACGAAGGCCGACCGGTCGTCGCGACCGCGCCCGATGGGCCGCATGCGCAAGCCTATCTGGCGGTGGCGCAGGCCGTCGCCGGTGCGCTCACCGGCAAGGCCGCCAATCGGACGGCACCACGCATCGTGATCGAATGAGCCCGCCGCCGGTCTGCGCCATGGTGCTGGCCGGCGGACTGGCCCGCCGGATGGGCGGCGAAAAGGCCTTCGCCAAACTGGCCGGCAAACCGCTCATCGCCCATGCGATCGCGCGGCTCACGCCGCAATGCGAGGCGCTGGCGATCAACAGCAATGACGATGCGACGTGGTTCGAGCCTTTTGGCTTGCCCGTTATCGCCGACACCGTGGCTGACTTTCCAGGCCCGCTCGCCGGTATTCTCGCCGCGATGGACTGGTGCGCCACGAGCCATCCGGATACGGCCTATGTACTGACCGCGCCGGTCGATTGTCCTTTCCTGCCCGATGATCTGACCGCGCGGTTCTGGGACGTGCGCCAGGGCATGGACATTATCGTCGCCAACAGCGGCGAACGCCTGCATCCGACAGTGGCGCTGTGGCGCGTCGGCCTGCGCGAGGATTTGCGCGGCCATCTAACGTCAGGCGGTTCGCGCAAGCTGGTGAATTGGATCGATCGTTACAAAAGCAAACGGATCGACTGGCTGGTTGAGCCCTTCGACCCGTTCTTCAATGTCAACACACCGGACGATCTGAACGACGCCATTCTGCGGCTGCGTTAGCCGGGAAAACATCCCAGAAAATGCCCTTGCATGGGGTTGTTCCTCAAAATCCAGCGACACCCCCTCCCCGATAAGCTCCCCGGTACGCACGGCGAAGACTGCGCCGCGACAAACCGGGAGAAGATACCAAGCGAGGGCGGCGGAATTTTGATCTTAGCCCGTGCACGTGCGGATGAATTCGAGCGTGACCTTGGCGAAGTCGTCGTCCTTGCTGCCCATGCTGGCGACCGTCGAGAAATGGTTGTGGCCGTCGAAGCAGCGAACGCGCGGTCCCTTGCCATCGCGCAAAGTCAGCGCGCGCGCCATGTCATAGCCCGGCGTGATCAGATGCAGCGGATCGTATTCGGCGATGGAAACCGCGACCGGCACCTTGCTCTTGGCCACATAGTTGAGCGACGAACGGCGGTCGAACTGGCCCGTGTCGCTGCCGAAATAGGCCAGCACGTTGTCGCGGCTCTCGTCCTTGCGCACTTCATAAGGGCCGCTCGACAGCATGCCGCCGGCAACGATGTCGCCACCGTTGATGTCGGGATCGAACAGGAAGGTCGCCACATGGGCGGCGCCGGCCGAGTGGCCCATGATGACGATCTTGTTCGGATCGCCGCCGAATTCAGCCGCGTGCGCCTTCACCCATTTGACCGCGCTTTCCACATCCTTGGCGGCCAATGGCCATTTGGCTTCCGGCGCCAGGCGATAGTTGGCGACCACGCCGACCATGCCTTCACGCGCGACGCAGCCACCGACATTGCCGTAGAAGACGGGATCGGAACGCTTGTCGCCGCCGACGAAACCGCCGCCGGGAATATAGACGAAGACCGGCTTGCCGCTGCCGCCAGCTTTCCAATAGACGTCGAGCTTCTGGCGCTCGTGATCGCCATAGGGAACGTCGAGCTTCGTCTCGACGCCCTTCATCAAACCCTCGAGAAGCGGCGCATAGAGCTTGCGGATCGTCGCCGCGTTTTCCGGCGCGGCATTCTGCCCGAGCGGCGGAATGGCTTTGCGGATGTCATCAGGCATTGAAGTCATAGACTGAACTCTCCTTGAAATTTTTCTCGGAATTATTCGGCCGCCGCTTTGGTGGGCTGCGGCAGGCGATCCTTGAAATAGGGCAAGACTTCCTTGGCGATGGCGATCTGGTTTTCCTGCACCATCTGGTGCGGCATGGTGCCGAACTGCGTCTTGGTGAGGGAAATGCCGAAGCCGGCCATGTCCTGATATTGCGCGAGCTTTTCACGCACCGTGTTGGGGCTTCCGACAATGACGATGCCACGGGCGATCATGTCTTCGGCCGTCGAACGGCCGGCCATGAAGCTTTTCAGCGCCCGCATGCGCTTGATCGACTCGACGCTCGTATAGCCGGGCGGCGCCATCATCACCGGATCGCGGGTGAGGAATTCATTGGCATAGGCTTCCAGATGCGGGCGCACGTCGCGCAACGCCTTCTCGTCGCTCTCGGCCACATAGATCGCATTCGACCAGGCGAACTGATCGGGCGTCGCCTGATAGCCGAACTTGTCGGCCTCCTCGCGATAGAGCTTGAAGGTCTGCGCCACGGAGGCGATGGGCGCCAAGGTCTGGCAATAGGTGTATCGGTGCTGCGCCGCCCAGCGGATCGTCGACAGGGAACCCGAGGATGGCGTGAAGATCGGCGGATGCGGATCCTGATAGGGCCTGGGCCACGGGTTCACATATTTGAACTTGTAATATTTGCCCTCGAAGGCGAAAGGCCCCGGCCGCGTCCAAGCCTGGATGATCAGGTCATGCGCTTCAAGGAAACGCTCCTGCGATTCCGCCGGGTTCATGCCCATGGTGTGATATTCGACGCCGATGCCGCGCACGAAACCGGCGATGAAGCGGCCACGCGTCAGATTGTCGAGAATGGCGAATTCCTCGGCGATGGTCAGCGGATTGTTCACCAGCGGCAGCGCGCGGCCGAGGATCGCCAGTTTGCCATTCTTGATGCGCCGCGCCAGCGCGCCCGCCAAGACGCCGGGTGTCGGCATCATGCCGTAGGCGGTTTGATGATGCTCATTGACCGCGACGCCATCGAAACCAAGCTCATCGGCGAATTCAAGCTGATCGAGATATTCGTGATAGAGATCGGCGCCCTTTTTTGGATCGTAATAGCTGTTCGGATAGGTCATCCATGACGTGCCAAGGCGCTTGATCGCTTCCAGATCGGCATGGGCATAGGGCATCAGGTGAAAGTTGAAGATTTTCATGCGACGGCCCTCTCTGCGGCGAAAGCCGATACGAGGTTCACGAATTCGGTTGTTTTCTCGATCGGCGGCATATGCCCGCAGGCGGCGATGATTTCCACCTTCGAACCAGGGATGAGACGGCCCCACTCCCGCGCATAGGCTTGCGGCAACAGGCGGTCTTCCGCGCCCCAGACGATCAGGGTCGGCACGTCGATGCGATGCAGCCATTTGCGCAGATGCGGATCGTAACCGCGCGGCTGCCAGGTGGTCTGCGCGATGACGACCTGGTTGTTCAGGCGTATGTCCTCGCTCTCCGGCACCAGCCGGCGGGCGATCTCCGCCTCGCCCAGTTTGGCGTCGTGGAACTGATCGGTGATGGCCTTCTCCTCGGTGCAGAGGAAAGTGTCGAGGGTCGGCACGCCGTCGAGCCACAGGCCTTGCGCGTCGACCAAGGTGAGCGAGGCGATGCGCCGTGTGTCGCGCGTGGCGAGTTCCGCCGCGATCCAGCCGCCCATACCCTGGCCGACAAGATGCACGCCGGTGAGTCCCAGATGGTCGAAGAGATCGAGATAGAAATTGGCATAGTCGGCGATGCGATCGAGCCATTTCGGCTTCGGCTGACCGCCGAAGCCTGGATGTTCTGGCACGATCACGTCAAAACGGCGCGCCAGCTCATCGAGACAGGGGCGCCAGTCATCGGAGGCATCGGTGCCTCGTAGAAATACCAAGGGCGCGCCCTGCCCGGCACGCAAGATCTTGATGCGGCAGTCATCGAGATCGACGAAGCTTTCCACTGGCGACACGTTTCCTCCCCGTGTTCGTTATCACGCGCGCAAACGCGGTTGCCCTTTATAGTCATGCTTGGGCGAATGGTTCAACAGGGGCGGATCACGATCGATGCTGGCTATTTGAAATAGCCAAGAATGATCAGAACCATTGTGACGGTGACCGCGCCGCCGATGCGGGTCGCGATCTGCGCGAACGGCATGAGCTGCATCCGGTTGGCCGCTGTCAGGATCGCCACATCGCCGGTGCCGCCCTGCCCACTGTGGCAGGCGTTCACCACGGCGGTTTCGATCGGATACATGTTCATGAAGCGCCCGACCACGAAACCGCTCGCCACCATGGTCACGACCGTCGCGACGATGGTGACGATATTGGTGAGATGGAACGCCGCCACCAACTTGTCCCACGGCGTCAGTGCCACGCCGATGGCGAACAGCAATGGATAGGTCATGTTGGTGCGCACGAATTCATAGACGACCATGCCGCCCCGCTCCAATTCCGGCGACACCGTACGTGTGAGTTTCGCCAGAACGGCAAAGAAGAGCATCGCCACGGGCGCAGGCAGCCCGAAGAGGTGGAAACACAGAACGCCCAGAAGATAGAGCGTCAGCGCCGTCAGGCCGGCGGCGGCGATGGTTCCGACATCGACATGGCCGACATCGTGTTTCGCTTCCTCGTCTGCGTCCTCGATCCGGAGACCGCTGTCGTCGCCGACATGCGGCTGCAATTGGCCGTTGCCGGTCAGAGAGGGATATTTCTTGCCCACGAAATTGAGGCCGCCAGCCAACAGGATCGCGGTCAAACTGCCGAGCATGACCGGTGGCAACACTTGGGCGAAAATCTCGCCCTGAGCCGCGCCGGTGAGTGCCGCATAGCCAATCGACAAGGGGATGGCGCCTTCGCCGACGCCGCCAGCCATGATCGGCGCCACCACATAGAAGAACGTGTGATGGGCGCCGAGGCCCAGCGCCGTGCCCACCACGGTGCCGACAATCGCCGCCAGGACCGAACCGATCGCCAGCGGCACGAAGACTTTGAGAAAGCCGCGGATCAGCACGTCCCGATCCATGGCGAAAATGCTGCCGACGATGATCGAAGCGATGAAGAGATAAAGAAAATTCGTCGATGCGGTGAAATCGATGATCGACTTCTCCATCTTCGCTGGAATGAGATGATAATAAGCCAAGGCTGAAGGAATGAAGGTGGCGAATATCGCGCCCGCGCCGATGCTGCGCAGAACCGGCAGGCGTTTGCCGATCTCGGCGCAAGTAAAACCGCCGACCACCAGCACGACGATCATCGTCGGACCGTCGGCTTTGATCTCGCCGCTATAGGACAAAGCCGCGATCAGAAGGATCAGCACGATATAGATCGGAACCGGCACGATCCCGACGCGCAGGCTCATCAGCCGCCACCAGCCTTGCGGCCAGAAACGCCGGTCCAAGTCTTGCTTTTGATTTTGGTCCTGTGCTGGATTTTGCGACGGGGCTCGCGATCCGGAAAGACCGGATGACGGCGAGGTCATTTCACCTGCCTCATGCGGTGACATGTTCACCTCCCGTCGCCGCTCAATTCTCTCGAAAACGCGATAGCCGAACCATATTGGCAACAGAATGCGTGCTGCCTGTCAATCGACGACAGGCAGCACGTCGTAACAGGACATATCAGTTCCAGATTAGTCGACGATCTGTCCGACATAGGGTCGGCCCGCCCGCTTGCACCAGTTCTCCCAGGCGCGCTCCCAGGTGTAGGGCGACATGCCCGCCAGGATGCGCTCGACCTCGCCTTCGGTCAGATATTTGATCTGGCCGAGGGTCATGGCCTCGCGGATCAGTTTGGCGTTGAGTTCGAGCTGGATCGCGGTGAACACGCAAAGGCGGATGTTGCGCGTGGCCACCACGCAGCCGTGGCCGCGCATCAGCGCCGTAATGCCATCGCCCAAGGTGCGCACCAGATCGCGCCCCATGGTCATGTCGGCGACAAGAAGATTGGTATCGCCGAACTTGTCGGTTGAATCCCAGATCGGCACGTCTTTGCCGATGGCCGAGCAGATGTGCATGATCGGCTTCATGCGCCAGCCGGTAACGCCATAGGGAATGATGCTTGCCGCATGGCTATGAATGATCGCGTGCACATCCGGCCGTGCTTCGTAGATGGCGCCGTGAATGAACCGTTCGAGATAAGGTTTGCGGCCGCCGGGATTGACCGCCGTGCCGTCGAGATCGAACGTCATGATATCGGCTTCCTCGATGCAATCGGGAGCGCGCGCCCGCGACAGCAGATATTGCTGCGGATTGTCGGGGTTGCGGGCGCTGATATGACCGAAGGAATCGAGAATATTTTCGCGGGCGAGAACGCGATTGGCCGTGACGAGATCCTCGATCACGGCGGCGAGGCCGGCCATCCTATCCTCCCAGGATATTGGTTTAAGAATTATCCTGACCGGTTTCGTCGTTTGTGTCGTCGTCGTCAACCGTGAAATTCGCGCGGACGCGCAGCAGCATGTTTTTGAACTGCTCCCGTTCGGTCGCGGAAAAGCCCGCAAGGGCTTTGGCCGAATTGTCTTCGATCAAGGGCAAAACAACCGCGCGCAGCCGGACGCCCTCGTCGGTCAACTGAATATTGCGTTTGCGGCTGTCGCTCAGATATTGCGTACGCACGATCAAGCCCTGGCTTTCGAGCTGAGCGACCACGCCGACAATGGTCGGGCCGGTGAGACAGCTGCGCCGGGCGATTTCCGATTGGGTGAGGCTATCCTCATCCCACAGAACACGTAGCACCGAGAACAGGCCGTTGCGCAGCCCATGCAGCGCCAGCGTGCGGTCGAATTCACGCGCCACGGCGCGGCGGGCATCCCACAAAAGGAAACCGATCGTCTCGTCGCGCGGCGTGAAAGGAGCGCTTGCGCGAACGGCCGCCCGTTTCCCTCTTTCCTGAGCTTTCGGATTACGTTCCGACATTGCTAACTTCACTATCTTGTCCGTTCTAAAATCTTGCCTGACTGATCGGCTGAAGCGCGGCCACGTGCCCGCACCCAAGGACGCAACGTCCACTCAGTCCGCATGGTTGAAAATCGGCGATTGGAACGCCGCCCACACCATGGGCAGCTCCGGCCATTTGAATGCCTTCCTCCCAGCGCTGATATCAGCGTCATTGTTATTCTGTGATGGTAACAGCGAATGGCGCGTAAAGACAATTGATGAATCAACAAATGGCAGCCGGTCTTTTGCACGCCGCGAGCATATGTTGATAAGCAAAACGCGCGCCCAGTTTGAGCGCGCGTTTCGCTAAATCATTCGTATGCCGAATGGTTATTGCAGGCGTTCCAACGCCGCCTTCAGCTTGTCGATCCGCGACAAAGCCTCTTCGCGGCGTTCGCGGTTCTCCTCAACCACCTCTTCGGGCGCGCGGCGCACGAAATCGGCATTGTTGAGTTTGGCATCGACCCGGCGAACTTCGCCTTCTTCCTTGGCGATCTCTTTCGTCAAACGGGTCTTCTCGGCAGCCAGATCGACAATGCCGGCGAGCGGCAGCGCTGCGACGACGCCACGCACGATCATCTGCGCGGATTCCGGCGGCGGTGCATCGGCGAAGGAAATGTCGGAGAGACGTGCAAGCCGTTTGATGGTCGCATCCCACGCCCCTGCCCGGCGCCGCACTTCCGCATCGACGGCGGCGAGGACGAGCGGCATTTGCGCGCCAGCAGGCACATTCATTTCAGCGCGCACCGAGCGCACTTCCGACACCAGGTCGACGACGAAACCGATTTCGGCTTCGGCCGCTTCATCGCCAGCGATAACGTTGCTCGGCCATTCGGCCAGCGCCAACACGCTCTCGCGCTTCGGTCCTTCCGCACCTTTGATCGCCCACAGCTCTTCGGTGATGAAGGGCATGAACGGATGCAACAGTTTGGCTATTTCGTCGATGACATAGGCCGTGGTGGCGCGGGTTTCCGTCTTGGCTGCACCATCCTCGGCACCCTGCAACACGGGCTTGCCGAGTTCCAGATACCAGTCGCAGAAGATGTTCCAAACGAAGCGATAGACCGAAGCCGCTGCTTCATTGAAGCGATAGGTCTCGATCGCCGTGGTCACTTCGCCGGTGGCGCGGGCCAGTTCGCCGATGATCCACTTGTTCAGTGTCTCGTTCACCGTGGCCGGATCGAAACCGGCGACGCGGGCGCAGCCGTTCATCTCGGCGAAGCGCGAAGCGTTCCACAGCTTGGTCGCGAAATTACGATAGCCTTCGACGCGCTGCGTCGACAGCTTGATGTCGCGCCCCTGCGCGGCCATGGCGGCCAGCGTGAAGCGCAGAGCGTCGGCACCGTAGGTATCGATCAGGTTCAAGGGATCGATGACGTTGCCTTTCGACTTCGACATCTTCGCGCCCTTCTCGTCACGGACGAGCGCATGCATGTAGACGTCGCGGAACGGAATCTCGTCCATGAAATGCAGGCCCATCATCATCATCCGGGCGACCCAGAAGAAGATGATGTCGAAGCCGGTGACGAGCACGCTTGTCGGATAGAAACGCTTGACGAACGTCTCGTCCTCGCCCGGCCAGCCGAGCGTCGAGAACGGCCACAGCGCCGAAGAAAACCATGTGTCGAGCACGTCCTCGTCGCGGGTGAGCAAGGTCTTCCATTGCTCAGGGTCCTGAGCGATCCGGCCGGCTTCGACGTCGTCATAGACTTCGCGCGTCACCGCATCGGCCAGGGCCTGCGTGACCGCGTCTTCCTCGCTCTCGGCGACATAGATGCCACCCCAGGGCGAATACCAGGCCGGGATCTGATGACCCCACCAAAGCTGGCGCGAGATGCACCAGGGCTGGATGTTCTCCAGCCAATCGAAGAACGTTTTCTCCCAGTTCTTCGGAATGAACTGCGTGCGCCCATCACGCACGGCCGCGATCGCCGGCTGCGCCAGGGTCTTGGCATCGACATACCACTGGTCGGTGAGCCAAGGCTCGATGACCACGTTGGAGCGATCGCCATGCGGCACCGCATGAGCGTTGGGCTCGATCGCCGGACACAGGTTGCGCTCCTGCATCATGGCGACGATCAGCTTGCGCGCCTCGAAACGGTCCTTGCCTTCGAGCGCCAGAACCGCATCGAGATCGCTGCTCGCGGGCACGCCTTCGAGGAAGTCAGCATTGTCGCGCAGGATCAGTTTGGCTTCCTGATCGAAGATGTTGATCAGCGGCAGGTTGTGGCGGCGGCCGACCTCGAAGTCGTTGAAGTCATGCGCCGGGGTGATCTTCACCGCGCCCGTGCCCTTCTCGGGATCGGCATAGGTATCGGCGACGACCGGAATGCTGCGGCCCACCAGCGGCAGCACGACGCGACGGCCGATGAAGTGACCGAGCTTGACGTTCTCTGGATGAACCGCGACAGCGGTGTCACCAAGCATGGTCTCGGGACGTGTCGTCGCCACGGTGATGAAGGTGAGCGGATTTTCCGGATCGTAGATCGCGCCTTCGACCGGATAGTTGAAATGCCAGAGGTTGCCCTTGGTCTCGACCTGCACGACCTCGATATCGGAGACGGCCGTGAGCAGTTTCGGGTCCCAATTGACGAGCCGCTTGTCCTTGTAAATCAGGCCCTGGCGGTAGAGCTCGACGAAGACTTTGACGACGGCCTGCGACAGGCCTTCGTCCATGGTGAAGCGTTCGCGGCTCCAATCGCACGACGCGCCGAGGCGCTTGAGCTGGTTGACGATGGCGCCGCCGGACTCAGCCTTCCATTCCCAGACCTTTTCGAGGAAGGCCTCGCGGCCCATGTCGCGGCGGCCCGGCTGCTGACGCTCGGCGAGCTGGCGCTCCACCACCATCTGGGTGGCGATGCCGGCATGGTCGGTGCCCGGCTGCCACAGCACGTCCTTGCCGCGCATGCGCTCGAAACGGGCCAGAATGTCCTGCAGCGTGTTGTTGAGGGCATGCCCCATGTGCAGGGAGCCGGTGACATTGGGCGGCGGGATGACGATCGAAAACGGCGGCGCATCGGCCCGCTCCGGCCGGCCCGCCTTAAAGGCTTGTGCTTCGTCCCAGGCCCGCGCGACGCGGTTTTCCACCGCGCCGGGGTCGAATGTCTTGTCCATCATCTAAAAACGCTGCTCCGGCTTTCGCCCAGATTAAGTCACGAAAGCCGTCAGAAACAGGGCGGTGCCGGTAAAGTCAACTGGAGCGTATCGCAGCGGAAAATGAGGTCAGCGACCGCCGCGCGCCACCCGCTCGATCTCGGTGCGGACCAGCCGTTCGACCAGGGTCGGCAGATTGTCGTCCAGCCACTGTTTCAGCATCGGCCGCAGCAGCTCGCGTGCCAGATTCTCCATCACGTCGGGATCGCGCAGCAGGACCGATTGCGCCAACGACTGGAAGGCCGAGGTGACGCTGGCGTTGGTTTGGGCCGACAGCAGTGGCTGCGGCGCCGGATCGGGGCTGATTTTCCGCGGCTCAGGGCGGGCTTCGGCCCTGAACTCGCTTCTGGCCTCATCCACGGTCCGGACGAATTCCGCCTCGTCACTGACCCGGCGGACACGCGGCGGCGGCACCACGGCTGGTTGTTCTACGATGGAGGAGCGCAGCGGCAGCGCCGCCTCGTCGAGCCAAGCGGCAACGTCCTCGGGGATCTCCGGCTCGGCCGGCACAGGGTCCGGCGCCTTGGCCTGCACCGCTGGCTTTTCGATCGTCGGCTCGGGCCGACGCGCTTCGAGAGGTGGCGGTGTTGGTGCCGGCGGCGGCTCGACCAATGTCGGCCGCGCGGGACGCGGCGTCAGCGGCAGCACCTGATCGTCGGCGATGATGCGCCGGATCGATGCGAGAATTTCTTCCATCGTCGGATCGCTGCCAGCCTTGGACGATGCCGAGGACGGAGCGCTCTGCGGAACTGGAATCGCATTCATGGCCGGCCGCTTCCTTGTCTCAAACCGTTTCATACTGCGCGCAACCTACACGCCGACTCGATCGGACAGCAGCCCACGACGAGGCCGAAACGGTGCAGCCCACAGAATGATTCGTTAAGAGTAGATTGATCCGGTCTTGAAGGGCCGGCAAGCCCCCCGTCACCAAGTCCCTGTTGCAACTGCCGCATCCCCAACGAGGAATGCGGCGTTGACCTTAGCGTCCGTCAGGGATACCGGTGCCGAACCACTTGCCCTTCACCTGCTCGTAGTGAATGCCGGGGTTGTAAGCATTGACCCGCAGACCGAGCGTGGTCGCGGTCAACTGACCGACGGCGGAGACCAGGGCATAGGAATTGACCACGCGATCGCGTTGCGCCGAGATCAGATTGACGCGCGACTGCAGCAGCGCCTGCTGCTGGTTGAGCACTTCGACCGTGGTGCGCTGGCCGACCTTGGCTTCCTCGCGCACACCGTTCAAGGCGATTTCGGCGGCACGAACCGCCGCTTGCGTCGACTGGATGACACGCGCCGAAGCATCCCATTGGCCCCAGGCCGAAATCACATTGGCGCGGATCTGATCGCGTTGCAGATCGGCCTGCAGACGCGCCTGCCCCAGCAATTCCTTCGACTGACGGATCGACGCGTAGCTGAGACCGCCATCATAGAGCGGCATGCTGAGCGAACCGATGACGGAGGCGGTCGTCGCATGCATGCCGACAATGCCCTGCTGTTCATAGGCGCGGCTCAAGGTGCCGGTGACGCCGACCGTCGGCATCAACGCGCCTTCGTTGATCTTCACCGCCAAAGCGGCAGCATCGACATTGTGCAAGGCCGCCTGGATCAGCGGATGTTCGGCCTGCGAGCGGTTGAGCGCGTCGTTCAACGAACGCGGAACCATGCGCTCGAGCGGACGGGCCGGATCGAGGCTCTTGGCATCGATGCCGATGAACTGACGGTAAGCGGCGAGAGAGGTCTGCAAGGTCGCTTGCGAGACGACCGCGTTGGCGCGGCCCTGGGCCAGCGAGGCCTCGGCCTGCGCCACGTCGGTGCGCGTCACTTCACCGACCTTGAAGCGATCCTGCGTCAGACGAAGCTGCTCGGCGAGCACTTCGACGTTGTTGTTGTTCAGATTGAGGATCGCCGTATCGCGCAGCACGTTCATATAGGCGGCGGCGGAATTGGCGAGGAGCAGCTGCTCGCTCTGGCGCAATTGCTCGCGTGACTGCAGCACTTGCGAGTCGGCCTGGCGCACGCCGTTGATGGTGCGGTTGCCGTTCCAAATGTTCTGCGTGACGCTGAGACCGAACGAACCCGGCGTCGTATGCGAATTGATGGCGCGACCAGAAGCGTTGGTGCCGAGATACTGCACGCCGGCCTGGGCCTGGCCGGTGATCGTCGGACGATAGCCGGAAGTCGCCTTCGGCACGTTCTCATCGATGGCGCGCGTCGCCGCGCGCTGCTGATTGAGATCGGGGCTGTTCACATAGGCGCGCGAGAGTGCGCCCGAAATTGTTTCTGCACTGACCGGAACAAGTCCTCCGGACGCCGCAACCATCGACAGCGCCAGCAGCAGGCGCGTCGATACGCCACCTAACACTGGACGCTTCGCCTTGCCGTCACACGAACGTTCGACCGACACAATCAAGACTGACCTCTTTGCCCGAGCGGCAACTTTAACCGCTTCTTTAAGTTTCGCACCGGTAGTTCGTGGCAGATTACGACTTTTAAACAGTCGCGACCCGCCCAGGCGGCTATTTTTTCCTTGTGACGCAAAAATGCGACACAAATCACTCATTTAGAAACTAAAAGCCGCTTTTCGGCGGAAGGCATCCAGCGGCCGGGCCGCGGCATCGAACAGCATCCGGCTGCCGATACGGCCGGAATTCTTCTCAAAAACCGAGGCTTTGCCGCGCCAGCCCGCAGCCCCCTCCGGCAGGACGATGGTATAGAGCCGGCCGCCCTCCGCCAGTTGCTCGAACAGGCCTTCCGGCTCCGCTTCGATGGCGCCATCGATCACGATGACGTCGAAAGGTCCTTGAGCGGCCGCGCCCGCAGCCAAATCGCCGGTCACGGCTTGAATGTTGGCGGCGCCGATTCGCGCGAAATTGGCGGTGGCCGCCTCCGTTAGCGCGGCCTCGTTGTCGAGCGCGACGACGCTGCCGGCAATCCGGCCCGCCAAGGCGGCCGTGTAGCCGGTGCCCGAAGCGACGACGAGCACCTTGTCACTGGGCGAGAGCTCAGCCGCCTGCAACAGACGGGCGACGACCATGGGAGCCGGCATCGCCCGCCCCTGGCTGCCCGGAATGTCCAACATGCGGTCGCTATAGACGACGGCCGAGGCCACACCGGGAGCGAAAATCTCGCGCGGCACGTCGAGCGCCGCGGCCAATACATCGCGATTGGTGATGTCGAACGTGCGCAATTGGCAATCGACCATCGTCTGCCGCAAGGCTTCGATGGTGGGAACAGCCTGATAATCCAGCATTTTCAGCCCGATGAATAAGGGGACGCCAGGTCCGGCGGACCCGGACTCAGTATTCGCCCGACTTATAGAGCCGGGTGGGACGCCCTGTCCATGCACAGGGCGTCAGGATATCCGGCTGATGGCTGCGCCAATATGGCTCAGCCTTGGCCTTTCAGGCGGGCATTGCACTGGCTGTAGTAGCCGCCGCCCTTCTGAATCCACTTCAGGCCGCCGTTGGAATTGTCGACCTTATTGGCATTGTATTGATCGAGGCAGGTCTTCTGGCGCTGCTTGCCTGCCGAAAGCGTCGAATATTTCGGCGAGACAGCGGTCGGAAACAGCGCGGCCGACGCGGGCATAGCGGGCGCATTGGCGGCGGGGGCGCGGGGAGCCGGCGCGGCGGCACTGGCGGTCGGTGCGCGTGAGGCCGGGGCAGCGGCCGTGGGAGCTGGTGCGGCGGCCATGTCCCGGCGGCACGAAGCCAGGAATTGCTGCCAGGTTTGATTGTTGGTGGTGTTGGCGGCCTTGGCGGCCTGCCATTTCTCGCCGCAGACCTTCATCGCATTGGCTTGCGCTTGGGCCGGCAAAGTGGCGCCAAGCGAACCGACGAAGACGGTGGCGGCGACGAAACCAAAACAGCTCACAATTTTCATAACAACCTCCCGTGTCGATGAGACCGGTGCGCGAAAGCTCCTCCTTTTTTTCTGGACCGTCAACGCGCCTTGCAACCTGTCGCGCAACAAAAAAGCCGGGCTTACGCCCGGCTTGAGTTGCCTCTCTCGGAGGTATCAGCGGGAGACCACAAGGGGAGCGGTCGTCTCCACACCGATGTCGACCCACAGGTTCGGATCGGTCTGCGACTGACGCTTCACGAACCTGTAGGGAACTTTGTTCCACGGCTTCACCTCGTCGACGAGATTGTCGAGGATGAACTCGCCCTGGCTGGTCTTCACGGTGAGGACCGCATGGCCCTCGCCCTTCTCATCCTTCACCACCGTCACCAGCAGCCCCTGGCGCGGAAAACCTTCTTCGATCAGCAGACGACGCTTGAGGAGAACGAAATCCTCGCAGTCGCCGACGCCATCGGTCGGATAGTCCCAGCGATCGACGACGCCCCAATGTTCCTGGTCGGTCTTGGCCTTGATGTTGCTGTTCACCCAGGAATTGATGCGCTTCATCAGCTTGGCCGTCTGCGCGGTATAATTCACGTCGGCCGCCGGCACTTCCTTGGTGTTGCACTCACCCGCATAGCGCTTGCAGAAATCGACCCAGCCGTAAGGCACCAAAGTCGAGCTGCCGACCGCGATGAACGTCGACTTGAGCGACTGCGCCCGCGTGGAAGACTGACCGAGAAGATATCCAGCAAATACAATGGCTGTCGCCACCGCAATCTTCGTAATCGACCTGACCATAACACCGCCCCTGTTTTCTTATGGGGCCAGTGTTGCAGGGCGGCTTTTCTGTCGATTGAAATGAAAAGAGCGCTTTTTACGCGAATACGTTCATATTTATTCTGGCGAGCATCAAGTATAACAAAGCCTAAGGAGATTGGGTAAAATTCGACGTAATCATATTATCTACATGATTTTACGATATCTTTTACCTGTTCGGCCGGGCTTCGCCACACATGTTCAAATACGCATAAAACTGCAAGTATTAACGGGCGGGCGGGAAAGCGGCCGAAAACTGGTTAATATGGCCGCCGGAGACCCGTTAATTTCGCAAAAAAGTCGACAGGCTGATGCAGCCTGTCCTCCGTATTTATCGGTCTTGCAACGACGCCCGGCGGGCCCACATCTAAAGGGTCGCCGGATCGTCGGATGGACGCAGCCCCTTTCGCAGGAACGCCTATGCCCGACGTACATCCGTTTCGAGACGCGCCTCATCTGAAGGTCGTCGAGCCCGATCTGTCGCAAATCTTCAGCCCCCTGGCGCCGGAAGACGAGCAGGCGCTCGCCGAGGCCGTCCGTCTGCTCGAATATACGTCGATGACGGCGAGGCTGACCCATGTGCTGGGCAAGCAGATTTCCAGCATCGGCAGCCTGGTTCCGATGCGGGTTCGCAATATCGCCAACAAAGCCGCCGCGATCGCCCTGAAGGGCGCGATGAAGATCGCGCTGAAGAGTCTCGATCAAAAACCGGGATCGGCGAACACGCTCTATCATAAGACGCTGGCGACGGCGTCCGGCGCCGCCGGCGGCGCGCTCGGCATCGCCGCCCTGCCCGTCGAACTGCCGATTTCGACAACGATCATTCTACGCGCCATTGCCGATATCGCCCGCAGCGAAGGCGAAAACCTGAAGGACCCGCAGACGGCGTTGGCCTGTATGGAAGTGTTCGCGCTCGGCGGCCGCTCGGAAGTCGACAACGAAATGGAGAGCGCCTATTTCACCGCCCGCGCCTTCCTGGCGAAGTCGATCAGCGAGGCGGCCAAATATCTGGCTTCGCAAGGCGCGGCGCAGGAAAGCGCGCCGGTTTTCGTCAAACTGATCACCCAGATCGCGGCGCGCTTTGGCGTGGTGGTCACGCAGAAGGCCGCGGCACAGGCCGTGCCCGTGCTCGGTGCCATCGCCGGCGCCAGCATCAATTACGCCTTCGTCGATCACTTCCAAGGCCTGGCGCGCGGCCACTTCACGGTCCGTCGCCTGGAACGCAAATACAGCCCCGAGCAGATCCGGATGGAGTATGATCGGCTGGTCGCGGTGTGGCGCGAGAACCGCGAAGTGGAATAGACGACGGAATTAAGCTCGGTATGGCGCGCACACATCGCCGTGATAAAACGCACATCCTTGCCGGACACGAAGCCCTAAGGCTCCAGTGACGATGCCTGACCTGGAGCGCGATGATGAGAATGAGCTTTGGTGTGCTCGCCCTGCTCGCGGTGGCGGGCCTGCATGCCCAGCCCTCCTCGGCCGCTGAAAGCCGTTATACCAATCTCGGCAACACCGGCTGCAAACTCGATCAAGAGGCGTCGCGCCAGATCAAGCCGCATGAAGATTTCAAGCCGCTGCTCTATCGCTGCAACGGCCTCGGCGAACGTCAGGTGAGCGTCACCTATCACGGCCTGGTGGTACGCACGACGATCGCGCGCAAGGACGGCAAGAGCCTCGATATCCTGACACCGTATGACGCCGGACCGAAGATTGACTGGCGCGGCGAGCGTAAAGCCGCGCCGACGGCCGCCATCTTGCGCCTGTCAGCCAGAGGCGACGACGGCCAGCCGGCTTCGGCCTTGGCCGTGGTCAAACTGGCGCCGGAACAGGACTGCCTTATCGCCGTCATCGAGGTGAAGGCCAATCGCAATGCCAATGAAGCGGCGCGCGAGATCGCCGATGCGGCGGGTTCGGCAAGCTGTGGCGCCCCCCGCGTCATCGGTGCTCCGGGACCTGTCGGGACGGAGATCCTTGGCCTCAACAAGCGCTAATCAGCGCTTGACCAACGCATAGCCCGCTGGTTATACGTCAATCAATAACCAACGAGTTATTGATTGTGATGACGAACGCCCCCGACCTCCTCTTTCGAACCCTCGCCGACCCAACCCGGCGGGCCATTTTCGAGCGGCTGTGCCGCGAGGGCGAACAAACGGTCAGTGCCCTGACGGCCCAAGCCGGCGTCTCGCAACCCGCCGTTTCCAAGCACCTTGGGGTTTTGAAACAGGCCGGCCTGGTGCGCGACCGCCAAGACGGCCGCCTCACCCACTACAGCGCCGACCGCCGCGCCCTCGCCCCGTTGATCGACTGGACCAGCCAGATGACCGGCTTCTGGGAAAGCCGGTTCGATCAACTCGAAGACCTTTTGAAAAGGATGGATCAATGACCGACACCACCGAAATGCTCTCCGTCGTCGTCGAGCGTGAGATTTCTCATCCGCCAGAAAAGCTTTGGCGCGCGCTGACGCAACCGCATCTGATCGAAGAATGGCTGATGAAGAACGACTTCAAACTCGCCATGGGCCATCACTTCAAGCTACGCGGCGAATGGGGCGGCGTTTTGGATTGCGAAGTCCTCGCCATCGAGCCGAACAAGAAACTGGCCTATTCGTGGAACTTCGCCAACGACGATCCGACTTTTGACCTGAAAAGCGTGGTGACGTTCACGCTGACACCAAAGGGGGCCGGAACTCACTTACGCGTGGAACAGTTGGGCTTCCGGCCGGATCAGAAACAGGCGTTTGGCGGCGCCAAAGCGGGCTGGCCGCAATTCCTGGCGAAACTCGAGCAGATTCTGGCGCGACCGGACTGATTGGCCCGCATCGCGCTCAGCATATCTTCAAAGGAGGTTTCCTTGGATTGGAACGTGAGACTTCGGCAGCTTCATCGCTGGCTGTCGATCGCCTTTACATTGGCGGTTATCGCCAACATCGTGGCCATGGTCCGGCAAGAACAGGCGATTTGGATCGGCGTTTTGGCGCTCATTCCGCTGGCCTTGCTCCTGATCACCGGCCTCTACATGTTTGCTCAGCCTTATGCTGCGAAATGGCGTCGCGTGCGACGCGCGTAGGTGGTGGATGGCCAGCAAAACGCCGACGAAAAGCAGGAAGAAGCCGCTCGCGAAGCGGAGCGACGGAAAACCGACGCTCCTCTCCGGCGGCAATCCGCAGATCGCCAAGGGTTATGGCGATGCGCCGGTGCAGTCCTATATCGCGGCGATGCCCGGCTGGAAGCAGGACGTGGGACGCCGGCTCGATGCCCTCATCACCCAGGCCGTGCCTCAGGTGCATAAAGCGGTCAAATGGAACTCGCCGCTATATGGCATCGAGGGCGAAGGCTGGTTCCTCGCCCTTCATTGCTACGCGAAATACGTCAAAGTGGCGTTCTTCCGTGGCGCCTTGCTGACCCCTATTCCGCCTGGTCCCTCCAAGAGCCAGGATACGCGTTACCTCGATGTGTATGAGAACGACGAACTCGACGAAGCGCAGTTCACGGCTTGGGTGAAACAAGCTAGCCAGTTGCCCGGCGAACGGATGTAGAAAGTGACCATCATGAAGACCAGCGCAAAGCCGAAAGAAGCCCCTGCTTCGCAATTGATCGACGCGCGGATCGAAGAATTGGGTGATTGGCGTGGCGCGACATTGGCGCGGGTGCGCGCCATCATCCAAAAGGCCGTTCCCGACGTAGTCGAGGAATGGAAATGGCGCGGCGTGCCGGTGTGGTCGCACGGCGGCATCATCTGCACCGGCGAAACCTACAAGGCCGTGGTGAAACTGACGTTCGCCAAAGGCGCCTCTCTGCCGGATCCCGCGAGCCTGTTCAATTCCAGCCTCGAGGGCAATACGCGGCGCGCCATCGACATTCACGACGGCGAGAAGATCGATGAGAAAGCTCTCAAAGCGCTCGTTCGCGCCGCTGCGGCCTTGAATATGCAGAAGAAATCGAAAAGCGCCTAAAACTAATGGCAGACCGGTCGCGGAATAATCTCCGGCGGCGGCGTCCGTTTTGACTCGTCCAAGGTCATGCGTCCGTCGTCACCCGCGAGCCATTTGAAGATGCGATCATTATAGCTCCGCCATTCTTCACGGCTGACCTTGGCGTCGCCATTGGCATCGACGACCTTGTAGAAACAGCGGGCAATGGACAGGCTGACCGGCTTGGCGGCGGGATTTTCCTTGGTCAACCAGTCAGCATATTCCTGAACCGGAAGCATGCCGTCACCGTTCGCATCGATCTTCGCGAATTCGGCTTCATCGGCCGCCGCATGTTCCTCATAGCTGATCACGCCATCGCCATTCTGATCGATGCGCTGGAAACGCTGTTCCCGCGTCTCAGCCCAGGCCGTGGCGGAGGAGAATGCGAGCACGAGCAGAACGGCAGACAAACAACGGATCAAAGCAACGCTCCACAAATCGCGATCGATCAGACCGGAAACTTTCGTTCCGCCCATTCCGGCACCGCCTCGATCAGACCGCCGAGATTGCCGGAGGTCAGGAACAGAACCGCCGCGTCATCGCCGAGCGTCTTGCCGATCGCCGCGACAGCAGCGGCCTTGTCGTCGATGGCCGCGACCGGATGGCCGGCGGCGGCGATGCGCGCCACGATATCGGACTGGGTCACCTGATCGTGCGTGCCGGCGCCCTGTTCGGCTGGATGCCAGACGAAGGTTTGGGCAGCCCCTTCAAAGACATCGTCATACCAATGCATGGTGCCCCGATTGCGCCAACTGAAGGTATGCGGTTCGAAGACGACGATCAGCCGACGATCGCCGAAATGCTGCTTCATCGCCGCGATGGCGCTCTTGGCCTTGTCGTAGGAAGAGCCGAAGCCTTCGAAAATCGGGATCCGCGTGCGGTCCGACTTGCGGTCGAGCCGGCGTTTGATGCCCTTGAACGTGGCCATGGCGCGGGCGAATTGCTCGCCCGTCAGATAACCCTGCCCGACGAGGAACGCGCCGACGCCGAGCATGTTCTCGATGTTATGCAGGCCGAGCTGGCCAGTTTCGACGTCGGCCACCGCGGTGTCGCCACGCATGATGCGAAAGCGCGTCCGCTCGCCCCAGACGATGTCGCGCACCTGCCAATCGCCCTGGGCGATGCCATAGGTCGTCACGGGGCGCTTCACGCTGGCCAGGAACCGGCCGCTCAACTCGCCGCTGGTCGAGGCCAGAACCGCACCCTTTTCCGGCACCATGCCGATGAGTTGCGTGAAGGGCGCCAGATAGCTCTCCACCGTCGGAAAGACATTGACGTGGTCATGCGCCAGCGGCGTCAGCAGCACATGCGCCGGGTGGTAATGCAGGAATTTCGAGCGATCGTCCGTGTTAGAAGACGGATACTCATCACCTTCGAGCAGGAACAGCTCGCCCTTGCCGACGTGAGCGGCTGTTGGCGGCGACAGCGGCACGGCGCCGATCATGAAGGACGGATCAAGGCCGCTTTCCAGCAGCGCATGGGCCAACAGCGACACGCTCGTCGTCTTGCCGAAGGAACCGGCGGCAACGACGGCCGTCTTGTTCGCCGACAGATGTCCCAGCACTTGCGCGAAGGACATGATGGCGCGGCCGCTATCTTCCGCGGCCCGCACCTCCTCATTGGTGGCGCGCACCAGTTTGGCATTCTTGCCGATGACGATGAGATCGGCATCAATTGGGATATTGGCAGCGGCGTAAGGTGTGCGATAATCGAGGTGCTCGCGACGCAGCACGTCGGAGATCGGCGGATAGACCGCCTCGTCGGAACCCGTAACGGCGAGGCCGGAGTCGCGCAGCAGTTTCGCGGTGGCGCTCATGCCGACGCCGCCGATGCCGATCACATGTGCCTTACGATAGGGAAAACCGTTCAACTGCCGCTCCGCTTCACCGCGCCGAATCGCGCGTGCCGACCATATCCGGCGACCATAGCAGAGCCGATAAAAAGCGATCCGGGCGGGGGCCTGATTCCCCGCCCGGACCTGACCAAATTCGATCGAGGGGACCTCATCTGGCTGACTGAATCATAGCATCCTATTGTGACCCTGCATCAGGCAAAAATGAGTCCGGGAGAAAGAAATTCCGGCGAAAATCCCTCGATTCGAGGCCTTTTGGGTCGATTTTGACCCTCAAATTCCGATTTTGGCTCTCCGTCCGTGGCCGGGCGGTTCCACCCTCTCCGACCGCGTCGCGGCCAGCCGGTGCTACCGGCCAGGGCCTGTCTTCCACCGGGCCCGTCCACCATGCGGGACATGCAGAATTTTTTGTCGGCGGTGTCGGCTATAAGCTCGCGCATTCGTCCTTGGTTCAACACAGGAATGTTCGATGCTCTATGCGATCCTCTGCTACCACTCCGAAGACGTTGTCTGCTCCTGGCCAAAGGAGAAGGACGAACAGATCATGCGCCAATTGAGCGAGGTGAACGAAAAGCTGGCGAAGGCCGGCCGCCTCGGCCCGGTGGCGCGCCTGCTGCCGACGACCGCCGCGACGACGCTGCGCGAGAATGCGCGCGAGGAAAAGCTCGTCATCGACGGTCCCTTCGCCGAAACCAAAGAGCAGTTGCTCGGCTTCTTCGTCATCGAATGCGCCGATCTCGACGAAGCCGTCGACACCGCCAGACAGCTCATGCAGGCCAATGACGGCGCCACCTACGAAATCAGGCCGATCGGCTATTTCATGCCGGGAGTGAAGATCACGTGACGGATCTGACCTGGATCAATGGTGCGCTGACCTCTGCCCGGCCCCAGGCCGTTGCCGCCCTGCTGCGCTATTTTCGCGATCTCGATACGGCCGAGGAAGCTTTCCAGAATGCCTGTCTGCGGGCGCTGAAATCCTGGCCACAGAATGGGCCGCCGCGCGACCCCACCGCCTGGCTCATCATGGTGGCACGCAACACCGCCATCGACGAAGTGCGACGCCGGCGCAAGCAGGAGGCGCTTCCCGACGAAGAGCATATTTCCGACGACAGCGACGCCGAAAGCGACATGGCCGACCGGCTCGACAGCGATCACTACCGCGACGACGTGCTGCGGCTGCTGTTCATCTGCTGCCACCCGGACCTGCCGGCCTCGCAGCAGATCGCGCTGGCGCTGCGCATCGTCAGCGGCCTCAGTGTCAAGCAGATCGCCCGGGCTTTCCTGGTCGGCGAAAGCGCCATGGAACAGCGCATCACCCGCGCCAAGGCGCGCATCGCCAAGGCCGACGTGCCCTTCGAGACGCCGGGCGCCGTCGAGCGCTCCGAACGGCTCGCCGCCGTGGCGGCCATGGTATACCTCGTCTTCAACGAGGGCTATTCGGCCAGCGGCCCGACGGCGCCCGACCGCGAGCCCCTGTGCGACGAAGCGATCCGACTGGCCCGCCTGCTGCTGCGCCTGTTCCAAACGGAACCGGAAATCATGGGTCTGACGGCGCTGCTGCTGTTGCAGCATGCCCGCGCCCCCGCCCGTTTCGATAGCCAAGGCGAGATCATCCTGCTCGAGGATCAAGACCGCTCCCTCTGGAAGCGGGCCTTCATCACCGAAGGACTGGCTCTGATCGACAAGGCCATGCGTCATCGCCGGCCGGGCCCCTATCAGGTGCAAGCGGCCATCGCCGCCCTGCACGCGCGCGCCGCCAAGCCGCAGGATACCAATTGGGCTGGGATCGATGCGCTCTATGCGACCCTGGAACAGATGCAGCCTTCGCCCGTCGTCACGCTCAACCGGGCCGTAGCGGTCTCCAAGGTGCGCGGCCCCGCCGATGCGCTCGCCATGATCGAGCCGTTGGCCGCAAAACTGTCCGGCTATTTCTACTTCTTCGGCCTCAAGGGCGGATTGCTGCTACAGCTCGGGCGCAATCAGGAAGCGCGGGTCGCTTTCAATCAAGCGATCGCGCTCGCCCATACGCCGGCGGAGGCCGCGCATATCCGCATGCATATCGATCGCCTGATCGCGGAGACCGAGGCGAAGCAGAAAGGTCCCGTCGCCTCGCGGGCTTGAACCTTTCCGCCTAAATTTTTTCCGCCGCTGTCGGCATGGCTCTCCTTCATTCGTCCTTAGGTCACAACGGCCGCAGCACTCTCGCTGCGGTCTCGATCACCGAAGGAGGACGTCGTGACAGACGTTGCAGTGACAAGCGAAAACACGAGCAAGGCCCTGCTGTGGACCGGCCGCATCATGAGCGGCCTCGTCGTCGCCTTTCTCATCTTTGACGGCGGCATCAAGCTCGTGCCCATCGCGCCCGTCACCGAAACCATGCAGCAGTTGGGATTCAGCGGCACGGTCGCCCAGGCCCGTGGCCTTGGCATCCTGACGCTCGGCATCGCCCTGCTCTACGCCTTTCCGAAAACCTCGGTGCTCGGCGCCATTCTGCTGACGGGCCTTCTCGGTGGCGCCATGGCGACGCATCTGCGGGTCGACTCGCCGCTGTTCACCCATCTGCTCTTTGGTCTCTATCTCGGCGTGATCGCCTGGGGCGGATTGTGGTTGCGCGATGGACGCCTGCGAAAACTGCTGCCGATCCGTCTTTGAAGTTTTGACGACACCCTGCGTCAGGGGAACTTGATCGCGCATGGCCCTGGGCGGATGCTTCAACCCGTGGCAGAATGAGGCTCCATTTTATTGGAGCCTTTTTCATGCGCGCTGTTCCTTTTATCCTTGCGATTGCGACCGTCACCTTTCCCGTTGCGACCGCGCAGGCGCAGTCCTGCGGCCAGCTCTGGTATCAGCGCAACGCGATCTATGCCGAAGCCGGCTATTGCTTTAAAACGGCGCGGGCGCGTGCCGAATTCGGCGCGAATTGTTTTTCGCCTTACGGACGCCTGACGCCGCGACAACAGGCTCTGGTCAACGCCATTCAGGAGCAGGAAGATTTGCGCGGATGCCCGCGCTAAATCACCGCATTTTCCCGCCAAATTGCGCTCACCTTCGCCATTTAATAGAAGTGGCGGGCCAACCCGAAAATCGAGTGGATGACAAAGCCATGAGCACAACCAAGAAACTACGACAGATCGGCAAATCAGGGATCGAAACGCCAGCCATCGGCCTGGGCTGCATGTCACTGACGGGAACCTACGGCGCGAGTACCGATGAAGCCAGCATCGACGTGATCCGCGCCGCGCTCGACAACGGGATCACCCTGCTTGATTCTTCCGACATGTATGGTGACGGCAAGAATGAGGAATTGATCGCGCAGGCGATCAAGGGCCGGCGCGATCAGGCTGTGATCGCCACCAAGTTCGGCAATCTCGGCGGCCGCGGCGGCAAGTTCGCCGACGGCAAGCCCGAGACCGTCATCAGCTCTTGCGAAGCCAGCCTGAAACGGCTCGGCGTCGAGACCATCGATCTCTATTATCAGCACCGCATCGATCCGGACGTACCGGTGGAGGACACGGTGGGTGCGATGGCGAAACTCGTTCAGCAAGGCAAGGTGCGCGCGCTGGGCTTGAGTGAAGCCAATCCGGAAACGATCCGTCGCGCTCATAAGGTGCATCCGATCTCAGCCGTGCAGAACGAGTTCTCCCTGCTCTATCGCACCGAAGCGGAAGAAACGCGCCAGACGACGAAGGATCTCGGCATCTCCTTCGTCGCCTATTCGCCGCTCGGCCGCAGCCTGTTGACCGCACAAGTTACCGATGCTTCGTCCTTCGGCACTGGCGATGCACGCCTTCGTCATCCGCGTTTCTCGGGAGACAATCTGGCGCGGAATGTCGATCTCGTCGGCCGGCTCAAAACGATTGCGGCGAAGAAGCATTGCACGCCGGGCCAGCTCGCCTTGGCATGGTTGCTGGCGCAAGGCGACGATGTCATCGCCATTCCCGGCACCAAGCGTCGCGAACGCCTGCTCGAAAACATCGGCGCGCTGAATGTGGACTTGAGTGCCGACGATCTCAAACGTACCGCCGAGGCTATTCCAAAAGGCGCGGCCGCCGGTCTGCGTTATCCTGAAGGCCAGATGGGAAGCGTGTTCCTCTAGTTGCTACAACTATACGCCTGCGACCTTCGAACGCGGGCTTCGATACCGGTTCTCACGCGCCGTCACTAGAGCAAATTGCGTTTCGATAGAAACGCAATTTTGCCAGCATCTTTGTTTTGACGCGTCTTTGTGGCGTTTGGCGATTCCGCCAAACTGCAAAACGCTATGGAAGCTCACAAGCGCGTGAGAACACGCTCCAAACGACATTCATGCCGCGATCCTGTCGCATAGTCGCGTCAACTGGCGGGCTGGCTTGAATGCCGATTGGAGATCAAGATGACTAAGACTTTCGTCCTCGCCGCCGGTACCATCGCGGCCACACTCGTGTTCGCGGCGCCGACCTTCGCGCAAACACGGCACACGCATAAGCACAATGAGCGGCATTATCGTGCCATGGTGACGGAGCCGGCCCCGGCTTATGCTCCCTACACGCAGACGCTGTCGCCGCGCGAGTTCGATCCCCAGCGGGCCTATCACGGCCGCGATTCCACGCTGGATTTCAACAATCACTATTATTGATCAATGGCTTGACCGCCCAGCGATCTACACCGCTTCGTGCCGAAACTACTCAATAATTTCAATTAATTACCGCACTGCATTCACGACTATTCACGTCGCCGTGAGAGCCCCTCGAAAAGCGGATTTCGGCACATAAATCTACCCCGGACGCCAATCGACGTCCCCTGCGCTCCGGTGCCAATGCGGGCCGGAGCGCACGCAAGAATAGGTATGGAGAATTATCATGACTCGTTCGTTTGCTCTTGTTGCGGGCGCTTTCGCCGCAGCTATGGCTTTCTCTGGCGCTTCGTTCGCGCAGACCCGTCCGTCCGATGCCACGCTTGACTCGTATGTGGCTCCGCAGGCCCCGGTGGCTGCTCAACCGATTCATCGTTCCGCCAAGGATATCCGCGCGCAGCGCCTGAATGATCTGCATCAGCAGACCACTTTCGCTGGCCAGCCGTTTGCCCCGTCGGCTTCCCAGGATGTCACGCTGAGCGCCAAGGACCGCGCCCTGCAGGCGATCTACAACGATCAGGACAGCACGCTCGACTAATCCGCGCATTCCGTTTGTAAGACGACCAAGCCGCCGTGCTCTGAAGCGCGGCGGTTTTGCTTTGCGCGCGCGCCATCGCTCTCTTCGGTTCACGAACAGTCACGACGCCGTGACGAAGCGATGTAAAATCGAAGACGATCCCTACATCTTATTCATGACGCCGATTGACGTCCTTGTGTTCCGGTGCCGATACGGGCCGCCACACAAGCAAGATGAACTATGGAGATGATTATGACTCGTTCGTTTGCTCTTGTTGCGGGCGCTTTCGCCGCGACCATGGCTTTCTCTGGCGCTTCGTTTGCGCAGAGCCGTCCGTCCGATGCCACGCTTGATTCCTATGTGGCGCCGCAGGCCGCCGTGGCTGCGCAACCCATTCATCGCTCGGCCAAGGATGTCCGTGCGCAGCGCGTGAATGATCTGCGTCAGCAGACCACTTTCGCTGGCCAGCCGTTTGCCCCCTCGGCTCCCCAGAATGTCACGCTGACCTCCAAGGATCGCGCTCTGCAAGCGATCTATAACGATCAGGACAGCACGCTCGACTAATGCCGATGCGTCATTGAGTTTGAGTTTTTAAAGCCGCCGCGTTCCCCCGACGCGGCGGTTTCTTTTTGCGATTTTGCTCCGCGGGGCGTTTGCCATACAACTCATGGATTGGATGGAAACGCTTTTTAATGCCTCAAGATCCCGCCATCGTCTGGTTCCGCAGCGATTTGCGCCTCGGTGACAATCCTGCCCTTGCGGCCGCGATGGCCACGGGTGCCCCCCTCCTCATCGTCTACATTCTGGAAAGCGGCGACGATTTGCGCGCGCGCGGCGGCGCCAGCCATTGGTGGCTGCATCATTCCCTCGACCAGCTGTCGCAGGATTTGGCGGAGCGCGGCGGCCGGCTCGATTTTTTCCAGGGCCGCGCCCTCACCCTCATTCCGCAGCTCGCGGCGGCGTTTGGCGCCTCGCACGTGTTCTGGAACCGCCGTTACGATGCGGCCGGGATCGAAATCGACAAGGCCCTCAAAGCGACGCTCTCTAAAACGGACGTTCATGCGGAAAGCTTCAACGGCCAGCTTCTGCACGAACCGTGGACCGTCGCGACCAAGAGCAACGGTCCCTTCAAGGTATTCACGCCTTATTGGCGGGCCTGCCTCGCCATGCCGGAGCCTGCCGCGCCAAAGCGCGCGCCTGGCAAAATCCAGGCGGCGCCGTGGAAGCGCGCCGCGCCGGAGCGCTGCAAACTTGCCGATCTCGACTTGCTACCCCGAAAGCCGGACTGGGCGGGCGGCCTGCGCGAGACCTGGACACCCGGCGAAGCCGGCGCCCGCGCCAGGCTTTCGACCTTTCTCGACGAAACCCTCGCCGGCTATGCTGATCGGCGCGACCGGCCCGATCAGCCGGCAACATCCCGCTTGTCGCCGCATCTAGCCTTCGGCGAGATTTCTCCACGCCAGATCTGGCATGCCGCCCAACATGCGAGGCAGCGCTCCCCCTCCGTCGGTTCCGATGTGGCGAAATTTCTCTCGGAAATCGGCTGGCGCGAATTCTCCTATCATCTGCTGTTCTATTATCCGGATTTGGCGCGAGAGAATTTCAACGACCGTTTCGACGGCTTCCCCTGGCGCAAATCGGTGAAAGACCTGCGCGCGTGGCGCAAGGGGCTCACCGGCTATCCAATCGTCGACGCCGGCATGCGCGAGCTATGGCAAACCGGCTTCATGCATAACCGCGTCCGCATGATCACGGCCTCTTTCCTCATCAAACATCTGCTGCTCGACTGGCGCGAAGGCGAAGCCTGGTTCTGGGATACGCTGGTGGACGCGGACCCCGCCAACAACGCAGCGAGCTGGCAATGGGTCGCCGGCTCGGGCGCCGATGCGGCGCCCTATTTCCGCATCTTCAATCCGATCCTGCAGGGCGAGAAATTCGATCCACACGGGCGCTATGTGCGCCAGTTCGTGCCAGAGCTAGCCGAGATGCCCGATGCTTATGTCCATAAGCCGTGGACCGCGCCGGCGGAGGTGTTGAAGAAAGCTGACGTCACGCTCGGCAAGACTTATCCAAAGCCGATCGTCGACCATGCCGAGGGGCGTGCGCGCGCGCTGGCCGCCTTCAAGGGTCTGGACTAGCCGCGCTTGCGCTTCTCGTAGGGATTGCTGGTGGTGCGCTTCGAAATGCGGATCGGCACGCCGGGCAGTTCGAAGGTCTCGCGCAATCCGTTGATCAAGAACCGCTCGTAGCTGACTGGCAAGTGGTCGAGCTGATTACCGAAAATGACGAAGTAAGGCGGGCGCGCCTTTGGCTGCGTCATATAGCGGATCTTGATGCGGCGACCGGACACGGCGGGCGGCGGCGTCTGTTCGACAGCGCCTTCCAGCCAGCGGTTGATGCGGCCGGTGGAGATGCGCTTGTTCCAGGTCTCGTGCGTGCGCAGGATCGCCTGCATCAGCTTGTCGATGCCGGTGCCCTCCAAGCCCGAAACCGGCACGACGGCAGCGCCGCGCACCTGCGGTAGCAGGCGATCGGCCTTCTCGCGCAGATCGCGCAGCAGCTTCTGCGGGTCTTCGACGAGATCCCATTTGTTGACGCCGATGACCAGCGCCCGGCCCTCGCGCTCGACGAGGTCGGCTATGGTCAGATCCTGCTTTTCGAACGGGATCGTCGCATCGAGCAGCAGCACCACCACTTCAGCGAATTTCACGGCGCGCAGGGCATCGCCCGCGGCGAGCTTTTCCAGCTTGTCCTGAATGCTCGCCTTGCGGCGCAGGCCCGCCGTATCGAACAGCTTCATCTTGCGCTCGGGCCCATTGCGCGGGGTCCAGGCGAAATCGACGGAAATGGAGTCGCGCGTCACGCCGGCCTCGGGGCCGGTCAACAGACGATCTTCGCCGATGATGCGGTTGATCAGGGTCGATTTGCCGGCGTTGGGACGCCCGACCACAGCGATACGCAGCGGTTTGGTCGGATCGAGTTCGCTGCCGTCTTCCTCGTCACCGAGCACGAGCGGCGCGGCGGCCTCATCGTCATCATCGGCGGGCAGTTCGGTTTGTTCCGGCAGAGCCTCGCGCAGCGCGGCGTAGAGTTCGCCGAAGCCATCGCCATGTTCGGCCGAGAGAGCGACAGGATCGCCAAGGCCAAGCGAGAAGGCCTCGTAGGCGCCGGACTCACCCAGCTTGCCCTCGGCCTTGTTGGCGATGAGCACGATCGGTTTGTCGGCACGGCGCACCAGATCGGCGAAATGCCGGTCGGTTGGCGTGATGCCGGTGCGCGCGTCGATGACGAAGAAGATCGCGTCGGCCGAAGCGATGGCCGCCTCGGTCTGGGCCCGCATGCGTCCGGTCAAGGAATCCGGATCGCTCTGTTCGAGACCTGCGGTGTCGATGATCGAGAAATCGAGGTCACCGAGATGTGCGTCGCCCTCACGCCGGTCGCGGGTCACGCCAGGCCGGTCGTCGACGAGAGCCAGCTTCTTGCCGACAAGTCGATTGAAGAGGGTCGACTTGCCGACATTCGGCCGCCCGATGATGGCGACAGTAAAATGCATGATCGTCTCACCCGGACTTATTGTCCGGCCGTTGCTCCAGAAGCGACAAGGCCGAGCAAGGTCTGGGCACGGTCGCGGGTTGATTGCGGCGTCTGCGGATCGGCGACGACCATGTCGAGCCAACGGCCGGCACCCGGCATATCACCGGCCTTCAGCGCGGCGAGGCCCAGCAGTTCGCGCGCGGTGTGCCGGAACGGGCTCGTCGGCGCGGCCAGCGGCTCGATGCGCTGTTTGATCTCGGCCTGGTCGGCATCGTCGATGCGCAGATAAGCGGCCCGCAGTTTGGCAGCCTGCTGCAACAACGGATCGACGGCAGCGTCGGCGGCGATCGCGTCATAGATCTGCACGGCTTCCTTGGCGTCGCGCGAGCTGATCTCGTCAGCAGCGCGCAGGCGCGCCAACACCTGATAGCCAGGGTTGCTGCTCTTGGCGATGTCGAGGAAAGCGGCTTCCGCTTCCTTCGGCTTGTTCTCACGCACCAGTTGCAGGGCGGCCTGGAACTGCGCGCCGGAGGCTTGCGCCGCCTTCAGGCGCTGCGACTCCCAGATGCGCCAGCCAGCGGTGGCGACGACCACCACCACGGCCACGCCGATGATGACGTTTTGATACTTCTGCCAAAACTTGGCGGCCTGGTCGCGGCGATATTCCTCGTCGACCTCGCGGATAAAATCGGACATGGACTTTCCGGAAAGGGATGCGCCTGACTCAGGGCCAGACATTCTGCCTTGCGGTTAGCACGGAGTCGCGGCGAAGGCGAGGCTCGCAACGTCACGGCCTTGAAATCACGTTGTATCGCGCCAAGCCGCTTTCCAACAGGCAGTCGTGAACAATATTTCATCAATTATATTCTATAATATCAATATGATATGAATTATTTTAAATGCTTTAGATGAGCAGATATCCAACGCTCCGCCAGGCGCCGGAACCGATAGCTTGACGCTGGATCGCCAAGCTACGAGAACGAAAACAGAAAGAGCCGGCGCCATGATCGCCGGCCGTCGGAGGAAAAAATCGACCCGACTGCGAAGACCACGCCCACGCCGGCCGAGCCGGACGTCCCCTGGCGTGTTCAGATTCCGATCTATTTGACAGGCTTTTTTTCCAACAGCCTGAACGATGTCGCAGGCATCGTCTTGCCGCTGTGGCTGCATGGCCAGAATGCCTCGGCGGCGACCGTCGGCCTCGTCATCGGCGCCCGGCACATCCTGCCCTTTTTCTTCGCCATTCACGGCGGCGCCTTGATGGACCGTTTCGGTCCACGCCGGCTGATGGTTTGGTGCTGCCTCCTGAGCATTTTCGCCATCCCGCTGTTTCCGGTCGTCGTTTGGCTGCCGGGGGTGTTTCTGTTGCAAATGCTCAATGGATATGGCTCGGCGATCGGCTGGCTCGGTGCTCAGACCCAGTTCGGCCTGCATATGCGCGGCAGCCATAAGCTGGCGGGCCGTTTCGCCTTCATCCTGCGCATGGGCAGTTTCATTGGGCCGCCAATTGCCGGTCTCGCCTGGGATCATTTCGGCACGTTCGGCGGCTTTACCGTGCTGACGCTCTGGGCGGTCGGCACGTTCGTTTCGGCCTATTTCGCGCCCAACACGTCGGCCCGCGGCAGCGGCGCCCTCGCCCGCAATCTGCGTTTCGCCGATTTCATGCCACGGATTTCGGATTACTCAGCCGCCCTGCGCATGGCGGCGTTGCCGGGCATGACCATCGTGCTGATGGTCACCGTCATCCGCATCGGCGCGAGCAGTGTGCAGGATTCTTTCTATCCGCTCTATCTCACGACGATCGGCTTTTCGGCGACGCAAATCGGCATTCTCGTCACCGTGTCCTCAGCAGTCGCGGCCGCCGGCGCGCTGCTGGTCGGCCCGGTCGTGCGGATCGTGCCGCCGATCTGGACCCTCATCCTGTCGTCCGCGGTTTCGGTGATTTTCGTGGCGGTGACGCCGCTGTTGACCGCCTTTCCGGCGCTCGCAGTCACTTCGGCCCTGCGCGGTCTCGGCATGGGCCTCAGCCAACCGCTGATGTTGTCGATGCTGATCGAGGCGTCGGGACGCAAAGCTCAAGGCATCGGCGCGGCGCTGCGCACCACCGCCAATCGCGCGGCCGCCGCCATCACGCCGACCAGCATGGGCGTCGTCGCCTCGATCAGCACGCTCGCCACGAGCTTTTTCATGGTCGGCGGTGTCATGCTGGTGGGCTTGGCGGTGATCAGCATTTACGTCCGCCGTCGCCCCCATCTCACCTATTAGCCACGTCTTGGAATTGTGATCTGCGCTAGCGACTTCTGGTGGAACGCCCTGCAAAAATCGCGACTTGATGCTATATAATGGAACCCGACAGGATTGCCGGCCCAGGTTTTGGCCGGTCTTGGAGTGAATGCCCATGCCGTCGCAGCCCGAGTGGAGACTTCCCTCCAGCCTGCAGCCCAAAGCGCACGACTATGTTTTCGACCTCGATGACGCCCTGTTATCCGTCGTGGCGCTGACTGCGCGTGTCCCGGAAGAAGCCTTCACGGCGGAGACCCTGGGCACCGAGCGGGTCGGCAATGCGGTGTTGATCAACGATCGCGGCCTGTTTCTGACCATCGGCTATCTGATCACCGAGGCGGAGGAAGTGTGGCTGCGCTCCAACGACGGGCGCACCTTCGCCGGCACGGTGATCGGCTACGATCAGGAGAGCGGCTTTGGCCTAGTGCAGGCGCTGGCGCGGCTCGACCTGCCCCATCTACCGCTTGGCAATTCCGCCTCGGCGCGCGCCGGCGATGCGGTGATCGTCGCGGGTGCCGGCGGACGCGAACATTCGGTCGCTGCTCGCATCGTCGCCAAGCAGGAGTTCGCCGGCTATTGGGAATATGTGCTCGATGAGGCGATTTACACAGCCCCCGCCCATCCCAACTGGGGCGGTACGGCACTCATCAGCGAAACCGGCGAACTGCTCGGCATCGGCTCGCTGCATCTCGAACAAGGTGGCGACAAGGGCGAGCGCGGTCATCTCAACATGATCGTGCCCATCGATCTTCTTAAACCTATTTTGGACGATCTCGTCCGGCTCGGCCGGCGCAGCGTGCCGCCGAGGCCGTGGCTTGGCATCTATGCGGCCGAAATCGAGGACAAAGTGGTGGTCGTCGGCCGCAGCCAGCGCGGACCTGCGCGACGGGCCGAATTGAAAAACGGCGACATCGTCATCGCCATCGGCGGCAAGCCGATCAACTCCCTGGCGCAGCTCTATCGCACCATCTACGCCCAGGGCGATGCCGGCTGCGATATCCCGATGACCTTGCATCGGGACGGCGTGACCTTCGACGTCAGCGTCCGCTCAGGCGACCGCACGCAAATGTTCAAAGCGCCGAAACTGCATTAATTGGCCCTGTGTCATACCGGATCGCCAGCGGCGTCCGGTATGACACGGAGACGGTGGCGCTCAGCGCTCTAACTCAAGCCGGCTGCGATCTTGCGCAGCTCGTCGGGCGTATGCTCGCCGGCGAGCGGCGTTCCCGGCACGAGATATTTGCCCTTGGCCAGACCGCCAACGACGACCGCCTCGAAGCCGATGTCCTTGATCAGGGCGGTCGCCAGCGCGACCGCCTTCTGATCGTCGCCGGCAATCGGCACGCCAAGAGGAGTGCCGCTGCGATGGGCGGCGCGCGGCAGCGCTGCATAGTTGATCGCGTTGAAGGCGCGAACGATGCGTGCGCCTGGCAGAATGCGTGCTGTGGCGAGGCCGGCGCCGCCTTCATCGTTGATCTTCTTCACCAGGTCGGCGCCATCGCGTCCGCCGATCGGGTTGGAGATATCCAACACCAGTTGCTTGGTCGCCAGCCCGCTGCCGAAGTCGCGGCCGATCTGCTCCATCGCCGAATAAGGCACGGCGATGAGTATGACATCGCCGAAGGCCACCGCCTGCGCCGTGGTGCCGGCCTGCGTGTTGGGGCCGGCGGCGGCCACGAGATCCTTCAGTGCATCGGGATCGAGCGCCGAAAACATCACTTGATAGCCGGCCTTGGCGAACAAAGTTCCAAGCGCCCCGCCCTGCCGGCCGGCGCCGATCGTCGCGATCTTGGGTTTGGCACCGTCGGAGGTTTGCGCGAAAGCCGGCGACAGTCCGAGCGTCAGTCCGCCGACACCCAAGGCAAGGAGAGCGCGGCGATCGACGGAAGAAAACGGTGGGTTCATCATGATTGGGTTCCGATCAGGCCCAGCACCGACGACGATGCTAGTCGGCGCTCGGGCGACGGCACAAATCACGATTTCGCCAGATGATTCTGATCGCCGCTCCTTGGAAGTTCCTGCAACGCAGCCTTACGGCACATACTTCCAAGCACCTTTTTCCAGTCTGACCACGACAAACCCACGTTTGTCGGCACCATACACTTGGCCAGATTTAAAATTGTAAATCGAATGCGTTCCCTTCAGATCGACCGTCGAAAAGATAGCGTTCTTCAACGCACTCCGAAATTGAGATGTACCGGGTTTTGCCTGGGCTAATGCCCGTTTGCCAGCATCCTGAATGATCAGCCACGCGTCAAAGGCATAGGCGGAAATCCCGTCCGTCGGCGGCCCGCCGTTGATCTTGCTGTAAGCTTCTCGAAACGCCATCGATATCGATTTGCTGAAATGATCGTCGGGAAGTTGCTCCGCCACGACCACGGGCCCCGTGGACACATTGATGCCTTCAACGGCCCGTCCACCCACTCGCACGAAATCCGGATTGACGAGCGGCGACGTTCCATAGATCGGCCCCTTGTATCCGCGCTCCGCGAGCGCCAACGCGGGCAGTGCACCTTGTGTGCCCGAACCACCCAAAAGAATGCCTTCTGGGCGAGCGGCTAAAACTTTTAGAATTTGCCCCGTAACGGAAGAGTCGCTCCTGGCATATCTCTCGTTCGTCAGAATTTTCAATCCGGCGCCTGCTTCCGCGGCTTTGGCACCATTGTAAACGAGATCACCCCAGGCATCGGAAAAGCCGATATAGCCGACATTCTTGATGCCATCGCGCGCCATGCGGTCCGCGATGACTTCGATCATCAGCGGCGGAGGCTGAATGACACAGATCGACCAATAGTCATCCGGCTCGCGTTTGACCGCCGTTATGGGCGCCAAAGCGATCATCGGCACTTTCAACTCGCTGGCAACAGCCGCTATGGCAATCGAAGAGGGAGAGTTGGAACTGCCCATCAGAACATCGACATTCTCTTCCTCGATCAGTTTACGAGCATTTCGCGCTGCGCTCGTCGGATCGGAACTATCGTCGAGCTGGATAAGCCGAATCTTCTTGTCCCCAATCGTACCCATGTAGGCGGAGGCGGCGGCAACGCCGCGTGCGAGCGGCTGGCCCGTCGATGCCGCAGGTCCGCTGAGCGAGGTCACGAACCCGACCTTGATTTCCGCCTGCGCGGCCGTGCTTGCGAGCAGAAATAAGCCCGCCATCGTTGCAATCTTATTCATGAAATCCCCCCAACGCTCATTTGCGACAAGACCGGCGGCCTACATCCAGCCGGGCCGGTCCTCTCCTTGCGTGACCAGAACGATCGTTTCCGTGAGCGCCGTTTCGATGTGCGGATAACCGGGATCGAGGAAGTAGACGCCGCCGCCTTCCACGCGGATGGTTTCCGAGCCTTGCTGTTCGACCTGCATGCATCCTTCAAGCACCATGACCTGCACCCATTTGGTGTGCGTATGGTGCGGGATTTGTAGTCCTGCAGGCATTTTGAAGAATGCGGATCGCACGCCGTGGTCGCCCTCGAACAGAACCGCTTTCTCCATCGCGGCCCCATGAACGTCGATCTGCTGCCAGTCGAGCCCCCATTTTGAACGGTAGGTCAATCCGCTGCTCATCCTATTCTCCCCTCCGCGGCTGATACCGCGATGTCGCCTCTGGATTGGGAGCTTAGGAAGCAGTCTTCTTATTTTTCAAATTCATGATTAGTATGATGATTATGCACAAGGCGAATTTAAGAGGAATCGACCTGAACTTGCTGGTGGTGTTGCGTGCGCTGCTGACCGAGCGGCACATCACGCGTGCCGCCGAGCATTTGAATATGAGTCAGCCTGCCGTCAGCCACGCCCTCAACCGTCTCAGGCTCCTGTTCAAGGACCCGCTCCTGACGCGATCAGGCAGAGGCATGCAGCTCACGCCGCGCGCGACCGAACTGGCAAGAACCCTCGAGGTCGTCATTTCCAACGTCACGGAGATGTTCGACCGCAATCCATTTGACCCCGCCAAAGCAATCGGACGCGTCCGGATTAGCGCAACGGAAGGCGCCATCAGCGCCGTTCTCCTCGATGCGCTGGCGACCATGTCGATCCGCGCTCCAGGCATCGAGATCGATATCTCAAGCGAGATGACGCGCATTTACGAGCGCTTGCGATCAGGCGAAATCGATGCGGCCTTGGATGTTTTTTTCGATATCCCGCAAGCCGGCTTTTGCGCGCAACCGCTTTTCGCGAATTCTCTTGTCTGCCTCACACGCAAGACGAGCAGCCATGCCGGAAAGAAAGGGATCAGCCTGGCCGAGTATAGCTCAGCCTCTCACGCACAGATCATTGGCGGGACAAATCTCCTCATTGAACAATATCTCAGAGAAGCCGGCATCAAGAGACGAATAAGCCTAAGCCTGCCAAGCTATGCGACCGCCGCCGCCGTTGCTTCCAGGACCAACTTGATCTTGACGCTGCCGGAAATGCTCGCGGAACGCGCCGCAAAGATGTTTCCGCTCGCCATAAAGCGTCTGCCTCTGAAATTGCCGAAAGTGACCTTGGCCCTCATCTGGCACCAGCGCAGCGATGCGGATGTCGTACAGAAATGGGTCCGCCAGCAAATTTTGAGCAAAGGAACCGCTGTCGCCCCTTCAAGGGCCGGGGCGAGGCCTAGCTTATAAGGAAGACTGCGATCTGATCCCGAAGCGCGGCGCGTGCCCTGTGTGCCATCGCACAGCCGCCCTCGGCCCCAGAGCGCATAAGAGCCACACCAAGGCCGAGGCAGTCGGCCGGTAGGAGAGGCTCATGTCCCGCAATCGCATCAACTTCGAAGGTGAAAGCCGCGGATATGCGAATGTCCGTTTTGGCCGCACTGTGATCATTGCCCTGTCGACCCTGCTGGTCGGTGGCGCACTGGTTCTCGCGCAAGGCAATGGCGTGAAGGCCGCCAACGGCACGGCGGTGAAAGTCGCCATGGCGGAAACGGTGGCTCCGGCTCCGGTGGCACCGCAAGTTGCAGCCACACCGATTCAGCCGCGCAAACAGGTTCGGGTCATTCCGCTCTATAATATCCCGGCCGAGCAGCAGACCGAGCGTCGCTGATTTACAGCCGCGTTACACTGTGAAGACGGTGCGCCGGGTGCTGTCATCTTGCGGCCAGGCCTGCTCGACCTCCAACAAGGGCACAGCCTTGGTCGCAATCTGGAAGCCACCGGGCTTGGCTGCCCGCAGCAGCCCGTCGATGCTCCGGATGAAGCGCTCCCTTGGAACGCTTCCGAGCCCGCTGCCCATCAGCTCGATCGCCGATGAACGCAACACCGCGCTTGGCAGTGCGATATCAGAACCGCTCACCGCACCGATCTGAACAAAGCGGATCGGCACGGCCTCGGCGCCCGCCTTGGCTCCGGCGATCAGCAGACATTCGGCACTCTTGCCCCACAGATAGTCGATAACGACATCGATCCCTTCCGCGAACTGTTCCTTGAACCGCGCCTCGAGAACCGTTTCGTCTCCCCCCAGCTGGATCGTTACATCGGCGCCGAGCGCTGCGACCGATCGCAGAGCCTCGACATTGCGGCCCGTCGCGATGACCTTTTTCGCGCCGAGATGTTTGGCGATCTGCACAGCCAGACGGCCAGCCGTTCCGGTGGCGCCGTTGACGAGCACGGTCTCGCCAACCTTCAGCCGCGCCCGTTCCGCATAAGCGGCCCAAGAGGACATGCCGGGATTGGCGATGGCGGCAGCGGTGACGTCGTCGAGATCGTCGGGCACGGCCAAGCAATGGGCGGCGGGCAGCACGACGCGCTCGGCCATGCTGCCGTAAGGCGCCTTCGGCAGGATGAAATAGACCCGGCGTCCATCATCAAGACGGCCTACGCCATCGATGCCGACGACAAAAGGAAACTGGCCCGACGAACTGTAGTGCTGGCCGGAGGCCCGGCTTTTGACAACTTGGCTGATGGCGGCCGCCGTCACCGAGATGCGATTTTCGCCCGCGGTCGGCGTCGGCTCCTGAAAATCTCCGTACACGGGCGTTTGCCCGGCTTTCTGAACGATGGCGGCCTTCATGACGATTTCCTTTCGGGCCATTATGTGCATAATGCACATAATGGAGCGCCTGAATGCCGTCAATCAATAATGTGCAAAATACACATATTCGTGATCAACTACGCCAGCTTCACAGGGCCATTCTTGAAATCATCGGCGTGATGAACAAGCCGCAGCGCGACGAGATACTGATCAAGGCGGCTGGAATTCCGCTCGATCGAGCGTTATTTCCTCTGCTCGTCGGGATCGAGCGGTTCGGGCCTATCGGCGTGGTGGACATGGCTGAAGGTGTCGGGCGCGATTACACGACGGTCAGCCGACAGGTCGCCAAGCTTGAAAGTCTGGGTCTGGTGGAACGTCGCAGCAGCGCTGCGGATCGCCGGGTGCGCGAAGCGGCCATTACGGCAAAAGGCAAGGCGATGACCGATCTCGTCGACACGGCGCGCGATCGGATTCTCGGTGACATCTTTTCAACATGGGACACGCACGACATCGACGAACTGGTGCGGCTCATGCGCAAGTTCGCGGATGCGGTGAAGGATGAACCGGCGAATGGTTCATCGAAGCCAGTCAGTGATTCCGGGTGAGCCGCTTGCGATTGGCGCGGACAGTACGGCGCACCTTGCGCACCACGTCTTCGGTCGAGCCGCCAAAGGCCATGTGAGTAGCCGCCTCAGCGAGAGCGATGCCCTTCTCGCTCACCATGCGGTTGGCCTCGCTCATGGCGGCCGGGCCGCCAAGCGCCAGCTTCGCCAAACGAAGGGCAATCACCTGCTGTGATTCAAACATCAGCATTGCCGAGTCGAAACCCAATTTCGCAAAGGCATTGATCATTGAAAAACCAACCACTTCATGAATTGGCCGGCGCGCTGAACGCCGGCCGGAATATGCGGCGCGAGGGAATATATGTCACACCACGGTCATAACAATAATAATTGACGCGTTTCTGTACCGCATCGCGATAATAAGGCAGACTTATCAACCAGATGTGATGCTGCGATGCAATGTGGGGTGGTAGCCTGCAACCAATGCGCGCAAAGTGGACGGCGGCGTCAACATCTGTGGTTGCATCCCTTTGATCTCCTCGCGCCGATAGCCGCCCGGCGACCATCGCCACGATTGGCCGCCCGCCACCGTATAATCGGCGGATCCATCCCGCAGCATGACACCATCGGGCAGCCTATCGACGGGCCCCGGCACACCATGCAGGCGCTTGTGCTTCTCCCTGCCCTCGCCCGCCAGCCGCTCGCGATGCAAAGCCGCATCCATCTGCGCGACCTTCGGCAAAGCAACGGCGTTACCGTCCGCCCAGGCGGCTTGAAAGCGTTTGGCATCGTCGCGGCGGCAGAAGAAGCACGGGCGATGGCCGGCGGCGAGCGCCGTCGCCTCGTCGAGGAAGAACAGTTCGGTCCAGCTGCGTCGCGCCATCACCGCACGCCGGCGGCCTTTGAATTCACAGACGCAGACAATCCAGGCGTGGGTCGTCCACCGCCGCTTGAGCAGCGTGCGCGTCGTTGGATCATGAATGATGCCGCGATTGCCGGTGAAGGTGCCGCGCTCCGGTATGGCAACGATCTCGCCATCCGGCAGCACGCGGTTTTGCAGCGGCATCAGGCCAGTTTCTCGATCAGCGCCTGAGCCGCAGCCGGATTGCGCTCCTTGTGGCCGCCGATGATATAGATGAACACGTCGGTCGGTGGCGTCTTGGTCTTGGGTAGCGGCGCGATTGGTGTCATGCCTTTGGGAATGTCGCCTGCCGCCCAAGCGCGGGCCGCTTCGGCCCATTTTTCGATGGTCGCGGCGGTGAAGCCGCCCTTCACCTTTTCATCGGTGATGGTGATGCGCGCATAAACGAAATCGGCCGTGCGGTCGGCGATCTGCAAATAGGAATTGCCGGCGGCGCAGACCACGGCGACACCATGCTGGCGCGCCAGTTCGATAAAGTCCGGCGTCGAAAAACTGTCATTGCGCACTTCGATGACGTGACGCAGCGGCTGATCCTCAATGGTCTTCGGCAACAGGGCCAGAAAGGCGCCCATGTCGGCGGCGTCGAATTTCTTCGACGGATGGAATTGCCAATTGACCGGACCGAGCCGGCTTTTCAGTTCGGCGACGCCGCTGCCCAGGAAGCGCGCGACGGAATCGCCGGCCTCCGCCAGCACGCGGCGATTAGTGGAAAAGCGCGTGCCCTTCATCGAGAAGATGAACCCTTCGGGCGTTTCGTTATGCCATTTGATGAAACTGTCGCGCTTTTGCGAACCGTAATAGGTGCCGTTGATCTCGATCGAGGTCAGATGCCGGCTGGCATATTCGAGCTCGCGCTTCTGCGTGAGGCCATCAGGATAAAAGGTGCCGCGCCAGGGCTCGAAGGTCCAACCGCCGACGCCGATCCGGATATTGGCCTTGGCCGCTTTCGCCATCATGCCCTCCTTGTTTTTACATCAACAGCAACAGCCCGCCGATCACTGCCGCATTGCCGAATAGATTGCTCACATGAAAATGCCGTCGCAGCGGATCGGCCACCAGCCAGAAACGATGAAAGATCGCCGAAGCCGCGATGGTGAAGACGATCAGCAGCGCCGCCGCCACCGGCGTGTGCCAATCGAGCGCCAGCATGATCCCGGCGGCGATCTGCACGGCAAATCCGATCCACAGGACCAGCCAGGGAAAGGGAATGCCCGCGTCGATCATGCGGTCCACGTGCTGCTGCTGTTTCCATCCGGCGTTCATGATGCCCGTGCCGACGAATAAGAGAGCGATCAGCAGTTGTCCCACGACCTGCAACACGGTTTTGTCAGCATACATGATAAGGCTCGCTCAATGACCGGCCGAACCTATCCAAGTTCGGGCGCTCCCGCCAGCAAGGCGCGGAAAGCGCCGAAAGCCCGGGATTAAGCAAAGATTTTGCCGTAAACGTCCGGCTTGAACCCCACCGTCAGCTTACCGTCGACGTCGAGCACAGGGCGTTTGATCATCGAGGGCTGCGCCAGCATCAGCGCAATCGCTTTCTTTTCGGTGAGCCCTTCCCGGTCCTTCTCGGGCAATTTGCGGAAGGTTGTGCCGGCCCGGTTGAGCAAGGTCTCCCAGCCGACAACGCCGGACCACTTCTCCAGCGACGCCTTGTCGATGTCGGAAACCTTATAGTCGTGGAACTGATAAGTGACGCCATGGTCGTCGAGCCAGGTGCGCGCCTTCTTCATCGTGTCGCAATTCTTGATCCCGTAGATGGTGATCGCTTTCGCCTTGGCCATGATCGTCTCCTATTGATTCCGACTATGACGCGAGGATCGAAGCTTCGGCAAGGGTTCGCCAGGCTCGCGCATCTGCTCTTCCACATGCGACGCGCGGGCGCAGTCGCATTTCGCCACACCTGCTCGATCCATCTGAAAACAATTGCGATTTTGACCACTGTCGTAATGCGTGCAACAATGTCGCAATTTCGCGGCGCTGTGCGACGTGCTTAGCGTCGCTGCGGTCCCGGCGAATGGCTGGGAAAGACGCGAGCGACACATGTTCGATCATCTCGATCCCGTTCTTCTGGCCCGCATTCAATTCGCCTTCACGGTCAGCTTCCACTTCATCTTTCCCTCTTTCTCCATCGGCCTCGCCAGCTATCTCGCCGTGCTCGAAGGCCTGTGGCTGTGGACCGGAAAGCAGCTCTACTTCGATCTGTTCAAATACTGGCTGAAGATTTTCGCCGTCGTCTTCGGCATGGGCGTCGTGTCCGGCATCGTCATGTCCTATCAGTTTGGCACCAACTGGTCGGTATTCTCCGACAAGGCCGGCGCCGTGATCGGTCCGCTGATGGCCTACGAAGTGTTGACGGCTTTCTTTCTCGAAGCCGGTTTTCTCGGCGTCATGCTGTTTGGCCTCAACCGGGTCGGCAAGAATTTGCACTTCGCCGCGACGGTGATGGTCGCTGTCGGTACATTCATTTCCGCCTTCTGGATTCTCTCCGCCAATAGCTGGATGCAGACGCCGACCGGCCATGAAATCGCCGCCAACGGCCAGTTCGTGCCGGGCCCAAGCTGGTGGGCGATCGTCTTCAACCCGAGTTTTCCCTATCGGCTCACCCATACGGTCATCGCCGCCTATCTGACCACGTCGCTCGTCGTGGGCGGTGTCGGCGCTTGGCATCTGCTGCGGGGCCATAAGGATCCGCGCACGCGCAAAATGTTCTCCATGGCGATGTGGATGGCGGCCATCGTGGCACCGATCCAGATTTTCGTCGGCGACCAGCACGGGCTCAACACGCTGGAACATCAGCCGGTGAAGGTGATGGCCATGGAAGGCCATTACGACAGCCATCCCAACGGCGCGCCGCTCATCCTGTTCGGCATTCCCAACAGTGCCGAGAAGCGCGTCGACTACAAGATCGAGATTCCCAAACTGTCGTCCCTGATTCTCAAACACGATCTCAACGCGCCGCTGGCCGGGCTCGATACGGTGGCGGATGATCGCAAGCCGCCGATCGGCATCGTCTTCTGGTCGTTCCGCATCATGGTGGGCCTGGGCATGCTGATGCTGCTGCTGGGCCTGTGGAGCCTGCTGGCGCGCTGGCGTGGCCGGCTCTACGATTGGCCGCTGCTGCATCGCTTCGCCATCGCCATGGGGCCAGCGGGTTTCGTCGCCGTCATCGCCGGCTGGGTGACGACGGAAGTCGGCCGCCAGCCCTGGACGGTCTATGGCCTCTTGCGCACCGTCGACAGTGCGTCGCCGCTGGCGGCCTCCGCCGTCGCCACGTCGCTCATCGCTTTCGTCATCGTCTATTTCATCGTCTTTGGTCTCGGCGTCCTGTACTTGCTGCGGCTGATGGCGAGCCCGCCCGCCAGTGGCGAAAGCGACCTCGATCACGATCCTTCGCGCGCCGCCGGGCTCACGCCCGCCCCGGCGGTCGCCAGCAAATCCTTCCGGTGAGGTGAGATCATGAGCGCATCTCTCATCGACCTGCCGATGATCTGGGCCGCCATCATCGCTTTCGCGGTCTTCGCCTATGTGGTGATGGACGGGTTCGATCTCGGCATCGGCATTCTCTTTCCCGTTTTCGCCGTCGGCGAGGAACGCGATCAGGCGATGAACTCCATTGCGCCGGTCTGGGACGGCAACGAGACCTGGCTGGTGCTGGGTGGTGGCGGCCTGTTCGCCGCCTTCCCCCTCGCCTTCGCCATCATCATGCCGGCGGTCTATCCCTTGGTGATCGCCATGCTGCTCGGCCTGGTGTTTCGCGGCGTCGCCTTCGAGTTTCGCTTCCGCGATCCAAGCCACCGGCCCTATTGGGATGCGGCCTTCACCATCGGCTCCGTCGTCGCCGCGTTCGCGCAAGGCATGATCCTCGGCGCTCTGCTGCAAGGCATTGCGGTGGAGAACCGCGCCTATGGCGGCGGCTGGCTCGACTGGCTCTCGCCCTTCAGCCTGCTCACCGGCGTCAGCACGGTGATCGGCTATGCGCTGCTCGGTGCCACGTGGCTGATCTGGAAAACCGAAGGACGCGCCCAGGAGCATGCGCGACGGCTGGCCTGGACTTCTTTCATCGGCACGCTGATCGCCATTCTAGCCGTCAGCCTGGCGACGCCGTTTCTGGCCTTCGGTTATTACCAACGCTGGTTCACGTTTCCGAACGTGCTGCTGACCGCACAGGTGCCGCTGCTCACTGCCATCCTGGCCGCCATGTTCTGGCTCGCCATGCGCCGGCAGCACGAGAGCTGGCCATTCTTCCTGGCGCTGGCGCTTTTCCTGATGTGCTTCGCCGGCCTCGGCGTCAGCATGTATCCCTATGTCGTGCCCGACAAGGTGACGATCTGGGATGCGGCCGCACCGCACCGCAGCCAGTCGTTCATGTTGGTCGGCATCGTGATCATCCTGCCGCTCATCCTCGCCTATACGAGCTGGGCCTATTGGGTGTTTCGCGGCAAGGCCGGCACGGAGGGCTATCACTGATGGCCGCGCCCAACATGCAGCCACAGGCGCCGCTGTGGCAGCGGCTCCTGTGGATGGCCGGAATCTGGCTCGCCAGCATCACGGCGCTCGGCATCGTCGCCTACGGCATCCGCTACTGGCTTAAGGGTTAAAGCGGAAGCTTCACGCCTGCTTGCTGCGCGCCGCTAGGCCAAGGCCGATCCAGGCCGCGCCGGCAAATATCAGATCGATGCCGAGGAAAATGCCGAGCGCATAAAGCCCCGACAGCGGCCAGCCCGACAGCAAGATCGCGCCCAAGACCACCGTCAGCACGCCCGACAGGCCGACCCAGATCCAGGGCGATTCGCTTTTCATGTTGAAGGCCAGAATGATGCGCAGCACGCCCGAGACGATCAGGGAAATGCCCAGCATCAACGTCAGCGCCGCCGCCGCGAGCAGCGGGTTGAGATAGCAGATCACGCCCGAGGCGATGTAGAGCAGCCCGAGCAAGAACCAGAGGATGAACTTGCCCCAGCTCTTGAACTGGAACGAGTTGATGATCTCGAAGACGCCGGAGAGGATCATCATGAAGCCGACGATGAGCACGCTCACCACCGTCGCCATGACGACACTGCCGAGGGCAACCACGCCGGCGATGGCATAGACGACGCCCAGCGCAACGATCCAGCCCCATTTGGCTTTCAACAGATCGAAGGGCGCCGGAATGGTGGGTTGCGGGTTCGGACTTGCGGATGAAGCGTCTGTCATGACCAGCCTCCTGATTGAGCGAACGGCGCCACGATGCGCCGAAAGTTCGCCGGAGGCAAATCGCCATGGACTTGCGGCGTTTGATGAAATCACCAAACGCCGCAAAGATGCATCAGAATAAGTGTCTTGGCCTGATCGTTCCGATTACTTCTTCCAGATCGCCGGATCGGCCGTCACGGCGCCTTTGACCAGAACGATTCTCGTCTTGTCGCCGCGAATGCCGAAGTCGTTGTCGTTAATCATCATGAGCGTGCCATCTTCAAGGATGGCCAGGCCTTCGACCTTCTCCGGCGCGTCCTTGAGGTCGCGGAAGGTGTCGAGACGCAGCGTCTTCGTCACCGGCGTCACCGCAAGAGGCCCAAGATCGTTCTGCTGTTCGAGCGTCGGCGAGGTCGCGACATCGTCCCACTTGCTGCCGAGAATATTGGTCGCGCCATCGAGGGTGATCTCGAACAGTTTGGTGGTCTTTTCGGTGCGCTCCAGCACCAGGATACGATCGGTGCCAAGCGCGAGGATTTCCGAAATGCGCGGCTCATTCTGGCGCGGCGACGGATCGAAGCCGAACGACTGCGGATCGGCAAGCTGATAAACCCATTCGCCTACGACTTTGCCGGCTTTGCGGTCGAACTTGAAGAAGCGCGTGTTGCGCGCGCTTTGATAGGCCTTGGCATCCGGGTTAGCGAGCGGGTTCTGCACCATGAAGTAGAGGAAGGCTTCATCCGGCGAGATGGCGATGCCTTCGATGCCACGATTGCCCTGGCGCTTCGACAGGATGGCCGGCAGGTCGGCGACGATCTTGGCTTCGGCGTTCTTGTAGTCCGCAGCTGCATCGACCGGCACATGCCGTTCGAGGATGCGGCCATCGGCGGAGAGATGCGCGATGGACGGACCCATTTCCTCGCCGACCCAGAAGGTGCCATCGGACAGGCGCACGATACCTTCGAGGTCGATGTTGTCGGGATCGTCGGGCAGAACGTTGCCTGCGAGATCCATGCCGGTATCCTTGGACGCCTTCGTCTGCGGATTCAGCAGGCCGGTGATGGTCGCGCCCGATTTCGCCTTACGCAGCGGGATCGTTTCGAGCAGTTTGAACGTGCCCTTGTCGCGATCGAGTTCGAGCTTGTAGATCGACGGGACGTAATCTGGCGTCGGATAGATGCGGCCGTTGGACAACTTACGACAGGCCTGCGCGATCTCATCGCCGAGAATCCCTGGCGCTTCGCCGCAGGTCATGTTGGGGCCGCGATCGCCGATGGTCCACACGACATTCGGCGGGTCGTTGCGATGGCGGAAAGCCCCGGAGCCAACGCCAAGCGTATAGGTGCCCGTCTGGCCGTTGGGCAGCTTCACCGTCTTCCATTCAAACTTCGGATCGTCGGAGGAAAAGATGCGTGACTGGATGGTTTCAGCCGCCGCCTGGCTGCCGAACGCGGCGATCGACAAAGCGACAAGGGACAACGAGGCAAGCAGGGAAAAAGGCCGTTTCATAGTTCGTCTCCAGACAGGTTGGCGCCCCTATGGAGGGCCTCAATGACAGCCGGATGACGGTATTCGCAGTCCGCGTGGCGGACGTGAAATTTCTCCTCAGACCGTACGGTTACGGCCAGCGGCAAGGCCGAACAGGGCCTGGAACAAGGTCACGACCACCACCGCCATCAATGGTACGGTCCAATTGTGCGCGACATCATGCAGAACGCCAAAGGCGACCGGCCCCATCGCCGCCACCAGATAGCCAATCGACTGGGTCATGACCGATAAGGACGCCGCCCGGTAATGGTCTGACGAACGCAAACCGATGAAGGCCAGCGCCAGAACGAAGCAGACGCCACTGCCCAACCCCATCAGCAATATCCACAGATAGGCCAGGCTCGGGATCAAGATCAGCGCGACGAGCGAAGCCGACATCAACAGCGACGCGAAAAACACAAACAGCCGTTGATCCGTAGCCAGTTTCAGGAGCGGTGGAATGCTGATACCGACCACCAGCGAAATGAGCTGGAACAGAGTGATCAGAAAGCCAGCATTCTCCGCCGAATAGCCCGTGTCCTGCAGGATCACCGGAAACCAGCTGATGATGATGTAGAAGGCCATGGACTGCAGGCCCATGAAGGCCGTGATCTTCCAGGCCAGCGACGAGCGCCAGACCGAGGTGCGCGGCACGCGCACGATGTTCTTTTCGCCGGATGTCCGCAAGGCCGGCCGGAGCCAGGCCAGCAAAGCAATGACCGCCGGAATCGCCCACGCCGCCAAAGCGGCGCGCCAGCCTCCTGGCAACCAATCGGCCAACGGCACCGCAAGCCCCGAGGCGATGGCCGAGCTGAGCCCCAGCACCATGGCATAGAGCGTGGTGGTGCTCTGCACGCGGCTCGGATAGTCGCGCTTGATGACGCCGGGGATGAGAACATTGGCCACAGCAATGCCGGCGCCAAGCATGATCGTGCCACCGAACAGCGCTGGCACGGAACCGTACGAGCGCAGCAGCGTGCCGGCGATCAACACCAGCATCGACACCACCAGGGTGCGTTCCAATCCCAACCGCCGCCCGAACTGGGCCAAGGGCGAGAAGCAAGCGAAGGCGAACAACGGCAAGCTGCTCAACAGGCCGGCTGATGTCACGGAAATTCCGGTGCCTTGCCTGATTTCGTCGAGCAACGGCCCCACGCTGGTGAGTGCCGGCCGCAGATTGGCGGCCAGCAACACGAGTGCGAAGATCGGAATTGCGGCGGCCGTATTGTTGTTCTGTTTCATCATGATCCAGCCGTAGGAATACGGGGCACGGCTCGAAAAGCAAATCCCTTTTCCAGCAACGCTCCTGGTTATTCGCTACGGCGATAAAGAGCCCAGTCTATCCCCGAAAGCCCCTGCGGCACGGTCGCCGCCACGCGCTGATAGGACAGATGACACTGTCGTGTCGGTTCAAGCCGTTCGGGGCTATCAGGCTGGAGTTCAAGAATGAACCACTGCGGCCGTCGCTGGCACCATTGATCCGCTGCGATCAATTCGACATGCCGGCCAAGTTTTCCTGCGAAATAATTGACCACGATTTCGGTTCGCGGCTCATGGTTCGTAGCGTAGGTCGCCGGTCCCATTTCGGTCATGCGGGCGACCAAGGGTTCGTAGACACCGCGTCCCTGCTCAAAAAGACGCAGCATGGCCCACCCATTGCTGAGGAGGAGCGCGATGAGAACAATGGCCGCGCCACTCCTTGCAATGCTCCCCTTGGACAGGGCGCGACCGAGCAACTCGCCCACCAAGAGCAACAAGAAAACACCGCTGACGATGAAATAACGCGGAAAGCCCAAATTGGGGAGCCGCATGATGAGTGCAACGATCGGCCACGCGACAATGCCGAGCGAATAGAGCGCTATTCGGCGATCGCGATAGAACCAAACCGCTGTCAGTGCGGCGATTGGAGCAATGCCGACGGCAATCCAATTGTCCCAACTCCCGATCGGATTCAACAATCCCAGAGTGGTCCGCACCAGGCCGCCGAAGCCTAAGACGAAGGAGGTGAAATCAAACGGCGCATAACCTCCCAAGCCGAACCCCAGAAGCCTTATGCTGATGATCATGCCGAAAGCGACGAGCAGGACCGCGATGATGGCAGGTGTGAACACATTCAACGCATCAAAAACCGGACGGACGAATTGGCGTTCCCGCCAGACCATGATGCCAAAGACCCACACGCCGAGGGTGAACACCGAAGCGATCATCGTGAGGTGGGAAAGACAACCGAGAAACACGATCGCGCCGAGCGCCAGGCCTCGACCACCGGAGTCCATCCGCTCCTCGACAATGCGCACGGCCAGCAATGTGAACAGCACGACGCCAATATATCCGCGCGCTTCGGAGCCGAAGTGCACCATTACGTAGCTGATCGTAAATAAGAACCCGGTGACGATCTGCGTTGCGAAGCCCCGCCCCGCCGTTGCCCACACCGCGGCCACTATGCATGCCGTTCCCATCGCGATGGACAGGCCACGCTGGACCACGGCCGGCGCCAGCGGATCGACCAGATAAAGATAGGCCGACGTCAGAAAATGATTGTTGTCGTGATTGATCTTCCAGAAGACCTGATCGATCGAGGTCAACGTCCTGACATGATCGACGCTGACAATCTCGTCGAGCCAAAGATCGCCGCCAGCCAATAGAACGCGCAGAGCCAGTCCCGCCGCGACCAGGAACACCACGGCCGCCACCAGTTGGCCCTGTACGGGTGAAGCGAGCGCGAGGCGCCGTGCAGATAATTCCGTCACAGCCAGTCCCTCTTTCGGCATTCCATGCTTCGATCCGCCCGCCCCGCTATCCTGGCGTGAAATCTAGGGAGAGATCGTTGCGATTTCGTTCGAGGGATCGTTTCCGCCTGAAGCCGGCTGTGGGCGCTTGGCCCAACTTCCTCAAAACCGCCTTGACAATCACTATATGATATCTCAATCATAATAAGATAAGACCACAGGGAGGCCCGGCTCGGGTGAGGTCTGACGTGCCCAAGGACAATTCCGACGCGACTTTCGGCCTGCGCGCCTATCGGCGCATGGCCCGCATCCGCGGTTTCGAACAGCTTTGCATGCAATTCAGCGAGGCCGGACTGGCGGTCGGCTCGATCCATCTGTGCGCGGGCCAGGAGGCCATTCCCGTCGGCACGCTGGAGGCGCTCGGCGACGAGGACCGCATTTCGGCGACCTATCGCGGCCATGGCTGGGCGCTGGAAGTGGGCCTCGATCCCTTCGCCGTGATGAGCGAAATCTGCCATCGCGCCACGGGCATCAACGGCGGCCGCGCCGGCTCGGCCCTGATGATCGCGCCCGATCAGCGTTTCATCGGTGAAAACTCCATCGTCGGCGCCGGCTATCCCATCGCGGCCGGCGTCGCTCTCGCCCAAAAGCTGCAGAAAACAGGCGGTATTTCCGTCGTCAGCATTGGCGACGGCGCCATGAATCAGGGCTCGGCCCATGAAGCGCTGGTTTTCGCCAGCCTGAACAAGCTGCCCGTGCTTTTCATTTGTGAAAACAATGGCTGGGCCGAGATGACGCCGTCGAGCGTCGTCGCGCCCGTGCCGCGTCAAGCCCGCCGGGCCGGCGCCTATGGCATCAAGTCGGCGACTGTCGACGGCGGCGATCCGATCGCCGTGCGCGACAGCGTGGCGATGGCGCGCCAGCAATTGCTCGAGGGCAACGGGCCGATCTTTCTCGAATTCGAGACCGTGCGCCTCTGGGGCCATTACAACAAGGATGGCCAGCATTATCGGCCGAAGGACGAATGGGACGCGACGCAGGCCAAGGACCCGATCGCTTTGCTGCGTCAAAAGCTCATCGAGCAGGACGCGCGTCTGGCGAGTGAGCTTGATGCGATCGACAGCGAGGTGAAACGGGACATCGAGCAGTTGCGGCAAAAGGTTGAAGCCGCGCCCCTGCCCGATCCGGCGACCGCCGCCGAGCACGTGATCGCGCAGAGCCCCAAAGCCGCGCGCGCGGCACGCGGCAGTGCGCCTGTCGAGACGACCTACGGCAATGCCGTGACGACGGCACTGAAACATGAGCTGCAAGAGCGGCCCGAGCTTCTCGTCTATGGCGAGGATGTCGGTGGCGGTGGCGGCATTTTCGGCTGCACGCGCACTTTGCAGAAAACCTTCGGCACGGACCGCGTGTTCGACACGCCGATTTCGGAAAGCGCCATTCTCGGCTCGGCGCTGGGTGCTGCCATGATGGGCATGCGGCCGGTCGTTGAAATCATGTGGGCCGATTTCATGCTGGTGGCGATCGACCAGATCATCAATCAGATGACCAATCTGCGCTATATCACCCAGGGCAAGGCTTCGGCGCCGCTGGTGGTGCGCATGCAACAGGGCACGACACCTGGTTCCTGCGCGCAGCATTCGCAATCGCTCGAAGCCCTGCTGTTCCATATTCCCGGCCTGCGCATCGGCCTGCCCTCAACGGCGCAGGATGCCTACGACATGCTGCGCGCCGCCGTTGCCTGTGACGATCCGACCATCATTATCGAATCCAGGGTCTTCTATCAGCGCAAGGAAATGGCTGTTCTTGAAGGACCAGCGGAGCCGATCGGCGGTCTGCGCCAGCGTCGCGCCGGCAAGGACATCGCTCTGGTGAGCTGGAGCACCGGCATGCCGGTCATCGAAAGCGCCGCCGAGGAACTGGCGAAGCTCGGCATCGACGCGGCGGTGATCGACCTGCGCTGGCTCTCGCCCTTGCCGCAGGATGAGTTGATTGCCGCCGTGCGCGCTGCCGGTGAAACCGCGCTCATCGTCCACGAAGCCAATCTGACGGGTGGCGTTGGTGCCGAACTCGCCTGCCGGCTCCGTGATGCTGGCTTGGCGCGCGTGGCGCGACTGGCGACGCCGGACGTACGCATGCCCGCTTCGCCCGTCTTGCAGGCACAACTGCTGCCCAATGCCGCGAAAGTGGTGGCGCAGGTGAAGGCTCTTTTAGGGAGCGACGGCGCGGTGATGCGGGCTGTCGCGGAATAAGCCGGTGTTGGGAGAGACACAGGCGATGTGAGGCGCGGAAGGGACGCGCAAGAGTGAGGGAGGGAGAAAATGAGCATTACACGACGCCGTATCCTACAGGCTGGCGCAGCGGGCACGTCCCTGTGCTTTGCTCCTTATGTCCATGCGCAGGCGCGGACGAACGTGCGCTATGCGACGCTGAACGCTGGTATCAGCGTGATCTTCGACGAATATCTGAAGGCGAAACGCTTCGACCACAAACACGGTCTCAACATCGAACTCGCCACCGCTTATACCTCGGTGCCAAGCTATTATAGCGATTTCATCGCCGGCAGTTTCGATCTCGCCATCGGCGCCTGGGACAGTTTCAAGGGCATGTCCGACAAAGGTGTGCCGGTGAAACTCGCGTCGATCTTCACCACCGCCGACATCATCAACATCGTCGCCGGCAAGAACGGCCCGCAATCGGCCACGGAACTCAAGGGCCGGCCGCTCGCTGCCGTCGTCGCCACGGGTTCCTACAATATGTGCCGCGCGGTGCTGAAAAACGCCTATGGCGTCGAGCTCGGCAAGGACATGCCGGTGCAGAACGTGCCGAACCCGGTGCAAGCGGTCGCCATGGTGGTTTCCGGCAATGTCGATGCGGCTTTGTCTTGGGAGCCGAATATCATCAGCGCCTTCGAAAAGGTGCCGGACCTCAAGGCTATTTTCAATCTCGGCCGCGAGTATGAAAGCAAGCAGAAGCGTCCGCTGCCCTATTTCGGCCTTGCCGTGCGCAAGGAAGCGATCGCCCGCGATGCCGATCTCGCCAAGCGCGTCGACGCGACCTGCCGCGATCTCGTCGCCGCCATCAATGCCGACCCGTCGGAAATCTACGGCATCGCGGCGCCGAAGCTCGGCCTGAAAGTGGCCGACATGATCAAGGCCCATGAGGCTGGTCGCCTGAAATTCCTCAACCTGTCGATGTTGAACGAAGACGGTCGCGAGGCCATTCGCGCCGCCCAGGCCTACATCGATGAGAAGAATCCGAAAATCAATCCAGACTTCTTCCCGAGCTGACCGTCTCGTTCAAATCATCACGCATAAGAGTGGCCCATGACAATCGAAGTGATGCAGGAAAAACCCGCACTGCCGCGCCTGCCCAAACATGAGCGCTATGCAGGGATCATCACCGCGGTGGCGATCGTCATCCTTCTTCAGATCGCCAGCATGGTGGCGCCGCATTATATCGCGCCGCCGCCAGCCGACATCCTCAGCAGCCTGTGGAACAAGCTGCTGCCGCTCTATGGCGACATGCTGCTCACCCTCGGCCGGCTAGCGCTGGCCTTGGGATGCGCCATGCTCGTCGGCACGGGTCTCGGCCTTGTCATGGGAATGTTTCCGACCGCACGCCCCTATGTGCGCTCGGTCGTGGTGATCGATACGGGCATTCCGGCTCTCTCCTGGATGTTGATTGCGGTGTTCTGGTTCCGCATGCCAGAGCTGCGCATCTTCTTCATCCTGCTAGTCATCGTCATTCCGTTCTATGCCTTGGGCGTGGCCGATGCCATTCGCGCCATGCCCAAGGATCTCCTGGAGATGTGCGAAAGTTTTCGGCCGAACCGCTGGCAGGTGTTGCGCTATCTGATCTTTCCGCATGTCCTGCCCTACATTTTCGCTACCACACGCTCGGTGATCGGCTATGCGACCCGCATGATCATCTTCGCCGAACTGATCGCGGCGACCGCCGGCATCGGGGCGCAGATGGGCTTGGCGCAGGCCAATTTTGACATCGCGACGATCCTGGCCTGGACGATCCTGCTCGTCGGGCTCAATATCGTGCTGCAACAATTGGTGACGTGGGTCGAGCAATATATGCTCAGCTACCGTCAAGCGATCGAGGTGCGCTGATGCAAACCGCCTTGATGAAAACCGCCATGGTGCAAACCGATCTGCCCGCCATCCAATTGCAACAAGTCGGCGTCACCTTTGGCGACGTGGTGGCGATCCAGAACCTGTCCTTCGCGGTGGAGCGCGGCGAAATCGTCTCCTTCCTCGGCCGCACGGGCGCTGGCAAATCGACCGCGCTCAATCTCATTATGGGCAATCTCGCGCCGACGCGCGGCGAGGTGCGCGTGATGGGCATCGATCCGAAGGCCGAATTCCAGCAGTTGCGCCGGGTCATCGCCGTCGGCTTCCAGACCGATCGCCTGATGCCTTGGCGTACGGCGCTCGAAAACGTCGAACTCGGCTTGCAAATCCTGCACGAGGAAAAAACGGCGACCCGCAAGAAGGCGACCGAATGGCTGGCGCGGGTCGGCCTCGAGCGGGCGGCCAATCTTTATCCGCATGAACTGTCCGGCGGTATGCGCCAGCGCGTCAGCCTGGCACGGGCGCTCGCCATCGATCCGGAAATCCTGCTGCTCGACGAATGTTTCAGCCAGCTCGATCATGTGACGTCGCAGGTGCTGCGCGCCGACATCAGCCGTCTTATCCGCGAACTGCGCAAGACCTGCCTGTTCGTCACCCATCGCATCGACGATGCCATCGAAATGGCGGATCGCATTCTCGTGTTCGGCGCGCCAGCCAAACTGCTGCTCGAACACCACCCCACCGAAGCCGACCGCAATGATCCGGCCGCCTTCAAAGTCCTGCATGATCTGATCGCCGAGAAACTCGGCATCGTTGAATAGAGGGGAAACCCAGATGCTCAGCGCACAAGACAACCGCCTCCTGACGGAAACCGGCGAAGGCACGCCGATGGGGCATTTGTTCCGGTTCTTCTGGCAGCCTGCCCTGCTCTCCGAGGAACTGCCCGAGCCCGATTGTCCGCCCCGGCGGGTGAACATCCTCAACACCTATATGATCGCCATCCGCGACTCGTCTGGGCGGGCGCAACTGATCACGCCGGTCTGCCCGCATCGCGGCGCCGACCTGTTTTTCGGCCGCGTCGAGGAAGGTGGCATTCGCTGCGTCTATCACGGCTGGAAATTCGATGCCGATGGGCGCTGCCTTGACGTGCCGACCCTGCCGGACAACGGCCAGCGCCAGAAGATGTGCGAGAAGATCACGCTCGATACCTATCCGACCCGTGAGGCCGGCGGCATGATCTGGGTCTATCTCGGCCCCAAGGAGCAGATGCCGGAATTTCCCGAGCTGGAATTCACGCAACTGCCGCTGAACCACGTCTTCGTGACGAAGAAATATCAGGAGTCGAATTGGGCGCAGGCTTGCGAAGGTGGCCTCGATACAGCGCATTTCTCCTTCCTGCATCTGCCCATCGACAAGAACCGGCAGCAGGCCAAGGGCGCCGAATTCGTCGGTCAGTCCTCGGCCGACGAGCGCCGCCTGCAATGGATCCGCAATGATGGCGCGGTCCGCTTCTCCATCATCTCGCATGAGGCCGGCCTTGTCCTCGGTGGCGCGCGCCATGCCGACCCCGGCGATACCTATTGGCGCGTCAGCCAGTTCCTGATGCCCAATCATGGCCTCGCGCCGAACGCTCTGCCCGGCGAAACCATGCACGGCCAGTGCTGGGTGCCGATCGACGACACCTCGCATTGGATATTCACCTACAGCTGGAATCCCGATCGCCCGCTGGGCGTGGACGAGGTCAAACGTTTCCGCACCGGCGCATCGATCCATTCGGAAGTCGATGAAAACTATATGCCTTTCCGCAACAAGGCGAACGACTTCCTGATCGACCGCGTGGATCAGAAGCACAAGAGCTTTACCGGCATCAAGGGCGTATCGGAGCAGGACGCCGCCATTCAAATCAGCCAGGGGCTGATTGCCGACCGCACCAAGGAGCACCTTAATTCCTCGGACATCGGCGTCGTGCAGTTCCGCCGCTATATTCTCGATGCGGCGCGCGTGCTCGACAATGAAGGCCTGCTGCCGGCCGCCCATTCGCATCCCGAACTCTATCGTCTGCGCTGCGGCAGCCATGTCTGTTCCGACAAGATCCCATTCGAGGACGTGATGGTGGAGCGGTTCGGCAACAAGCTCGGCCTGGCCACGGAACTTCCCCCTCAACCGACCCAGCAGGTCGCGGAGTAAGAGCACATGAATATCGCAGCCACCACCCGCCCCTCGTTCAAGCAGCGTATCGTCTCGGGCGAATTCGTCTGCGGCATCTTTGCCTGCATTCCGACCTTCCAGACGATCGAAATCCTCAGCCACACCAATATCGATTATCTCGCCATCGAAGCCGAACATGCCGCGACCAATATCCCGATCCTACATCAGCAGATCGCGGCCGCCGGCGGGCGCAAGCCGGTTTTGGTGCGCATCAGCTCGGAACACGTCGACACGCTGAAGCCGCTGCTCGATCTCGGCGTCGATGCCATCATGGTGCCGAACGTCCACACGGCCGAACAGGCTCGCCACATCGTCTCGCTCACCCGTTTCGGGCCGGAAGGCCGGCGCGGCATCGGCGGCAGCGTGCGCGCCGCCCAGTGGGGTCTCGACAAGAATTACTATCGCAGCGGTCCCTCGCCGATCGCGGTCACCGTGCAGATCGAGAGCCGCGAAGCTTTGACGAACCTCAAGGACATCTGCGGCGTCGAAGGCGTCGATGCGGTGTTCTTCGGCCCTAACGATCTGGCGGCCCAGCTCGGCTTCCCTGGCCAGCCCAATGCGCCGGAAGTGCGCAAGGCCTTGGAGGACGGCATGCAGCTCGCCCGCCAATGCGGCGTCATGACCGGCTGCCTCGCGGCCGCCGCCGACATCGCCCATTGGCGCAAATTCGGCGGCACGTTCTTCATCAGCGGGGCCGATATCGGCGTGCTGATCCAGGGCACCAATGCCATCGCCGCGACCGTCGCCCAGGGTGCCTGACATGGCCACGACAGACACCAACCGACTGGCGGCGGAATGGGATTGCCAGCGCCTGCTGCTCGCCTTCTATCAGGCGATCGACGAAGCCCGCTTCAAGGACGTCGCCAGCTTTTTCGCGCCTGATGGAGAATGGCACCGGGCCGGCGCCGTCGTGCGCGGGCCGGCCGCCGTGGAGAAAATCTACGAAGGCCGCAGCACCGATACGCGCGCGCGCCACATCATCACCAATCTGGTGACAACGGCGAAGGGCGATGACACAGCCTCCTTCTCGCTCTGCATCACCTTCTATACAGCACCGGGCGGCAAAGACGTGCCCACGGTTCCCGGCCCCACCATGGTGCTGTCGTCCCACGGCGACCTGGTGCGGCTCGATGGAACCTGGCGCATCCGCCGCAAGCAGACGGTCCGCGAATTCATGGTAGCTGCTTAACCATGGACGTGCCGCCAGCCCCATGTCAGTAACAGGATTAAGCGCAACAGACGACTGGTCTTAAACTGATGAAAAACACCGACGAAGAGGCGCTCAATGGTGAGCGCGTGGCCGTGGAAGACGAGGCTGAGGAGCAAGCGCCGAAGCCGCGTGTGCAATCGGTGGCGCGGGCCATGTCGATCCTCTTTGCCGTCGCCCAGAGCCGCGACGGGCTCGGGGTCAGCGAAATCCGTCGCAAAACTGGTCTGCCGCTGCAAGCGACTTATCATCTGCTGCATACGCTGCAATCGCTCGGCCTGCTGCGGCGGGGCCTGGAAAACAAGTTTCTTCTCGGCCTGCGCGTCGGCGATCTGATCGACGGCTTCAACATGCAGTTTTCCTGCCCGGATGAATTGCGCGGGCTGGTCAAGAAGATCGCCGAAAAATCCGGCGAAACCAGCTATGTCTCGGGCTGGCTCGATGGCGATCTCATTACGCTGGCGGTCGAAACCGGCACCAACCCGATCCAGGCCTCGGGTGGCGCTTCGCGCCGGCGCGGCGGCGACATCCATGCCCGCGCCTCCGGCAAGCTGTTGCTGGCCATCGCCTCCGAAGAAGAACGCGAGAAATTCATTCGCGGCTGCAAGTTCCTGCCGCGCACCGCCAATACGATCACCACCGCAGACGCGTTCCGGCGCGAAATCCGCCGCATTCAGTCCGATGGCTATGCGCTCGATGACGAGGAATATGCCGAAGGACTGCGCTGTGTCGCGGTGCCGTTCCGCATCGCGGGCGAAAATTACGCGGTCTGCGTCTCGGCGCCTTCGGAGCGCTTCACCGCGAACTTCGCGCAAATTCTCGAACTGCTGCAATCGCTCAGCCGGTCGATGAAGCTGCCGAGCTTCGCCTGATCCCATCCCCACACGATGAACAAGCCTTTTGGAGAGCGTTCAATGTTGCCGACAAGCATGAAGGTTGCCGAGATCAAACAGCCGGGCGGACCAGAAGTTCTGACCTTGGCGACCCGCCCGGTGCCTCAGCCTGGTCCTGGCGAAATCCTCATTGAAGTGGCGGCCGCAGGGGTCAATCGGCCTGACGTCGTGCAGCGCAGCGGTCATTATCCGCCCCCGCCGGGTGCGTCCGATCTGCCGGGCTTGGAAGCCGCCGGCACGGTTGCAGCCCTGGGCGAAGGCGTGAGCCGCTGGAAAGTCGGTGATGCGGTGACGGCGCTGCTGCCCGGCGGCGGCTATGCGGAATATGTGGTCACGCCAGCCGATCATGCCCTGCCCGTGCCCAAGGGGTTCAGCATGGTGGAGGCCGCGGGCCTGTGCGAGACCTTCTATACGGTGTGGGGCAATCTGTTCATGCGCGGACGGCTGCGTGCCGGCGAGACCGTGCTCATTCATGGCGGCACGTCGGGCATCGGCACGACGGCCATCATGCTGGCGGTTGCCAAAGGCGCTACCGTCTATGCCACCGCCGGCAGCGACGACAAATGCGCCACCTGCGTCAAGCTGGGCGCGACGCGCGCCATCAACTATCGCACCGAAGACTTCGTGCAGGTGATGAAAGACGCGACCGGCGGCAAAGGCGTCGACGTCGTACTCGACATCATCGGCGGCGACTATATCCCGCGCAATCTGCAGGTGTTGGCACAGGAAGGCCGATTGGTGCAGATCGCCTTTCTCGGCGGTGTCCGTTCCGTCACCGTCGATTTCGGGCAAATCATGATGAAGCGCCTCACCGTCACCGGCAGCACGCTGCGGCCGCAGTCGGTGCCGCAAAAAGCGAAGATCGCGGCGGAACTCGCCGAACATGTCTGGCCGTTGCTCAATGCCGGCACGATCCGTCCGCTCGTCGATTCCGTCTATCCCCTGGGCCAGGCGGCGGAAGCACATCGGCGCATGGAATCCTCTGTTCACATCGGCAAGATCATCCTCGATGTGAAAGGCTGATCCCGTCGATAGGTTGACGGCAAATAGTTTGGTTCCTATCGTTATGTCCCGTTGGGAACCTGCTTGATGCCGACCAAGACGACCAAAAAGCGTATGCCGCCAGTTGCCGAGACTGTTTCGCAAACCAATCTCGGCTGGCTTGGCGGCACGATTGGGTTCAACCTTCGCATCGCGCAGGAAGCCTCCGTCAGAACCTATCTTCGCAGCGTCGCCGACACCGGCACGCTGCAATGGCGGTTCGCCATTCTGGCGCTCGTCCACGAAAATCCGGGCATGACGCAAGCGGCACTCGGCAAGGCCATCAAGAGGGATACGTCGAGCCTCACTCCCGCGCTTGATGATCTATGCGAGCGCGGGCTTGTCACGCGTGTCCGCCGGGAGAACGACAGACGCAGCTATGAACTGCGCTTGACCGCGCGCGGCAGGTCAACGATGGAACAGATGAAGGTTAAGGTGCAGGCCCACGAGGAAGAACTGGACCAGCTCATCACCAAGGACCAGCGCGCACGCCTGATCGCCATCCTGCGCCAGATCACGACCGGCCTGTCTGACGAATAGAAGTTGCGCGTTTGGCCGAACGCGTTTTCAGAGATTGGCTTTCTTCAAGACCGGCAACACTTTCTGTCCAAACAGCTCGTGCGCGGTGCTGACTTCCTGCAGCCCGGCCCCCCAATGCAGAATGGCCAGAAAGTTTCTTGCGCCCGAACGCTCGCATTGATCGATGATCCGATCGGCAACCTGGCTCGGCGTGCCGGAAATGAACTCATCGTCACTCACCGAAAAGCCGCCGCTCTGCCGTGGCGCATCGGGAATGTGCGAGAACTTCATTCTCGGATCATTGGCGACAAAGGCTTTATAGCGTTCGGCGGCCGAATGGGACATTTCGTGAGCGGCCGTTTCGGATTCAGCGACGATGACGCGGCGGCGCAATCCCAGATGGTCGCCACCGGCCTTAAATCCAACCGTCTGCGCTTCAGCGAGATAGGCATCGAAGAGTGCCTTCACTTCGTCGGTCGTCGTGAAGCCTGTGCAAATCCTGCTGTGCCGGCGGGCGGCTTTGCGGGCGGAATCAGCGCTAACAACCGTCGCCCATTTCGGCGGTTGCGGCGGTTGCGCCGGGCGCGGCAGAAGCGGGAGATTGTCGTATTTGAAAAATTCGCCGTCGTAGTTGGCGATCCCGGTTTCGAGCGCTGAATCCAGAATCTCGATCGCCTCGTTATACATGCGCCGCGCCTGATCCATGGTCAGACCCACTTGCGCCAGTTCCTGCGGTACGCCGATGGCGGTGCCGATTTCAAGGCGTCCGCCCGAAAGCTGATCGAGAAGGCCGATTTCTTCGACAATGCGCGCGGCCGGATAGTAAGGAACGACCACACCCATGACACCGAGGCGGATGGTCGTGGTCTTCACCGCCGTCGCCGCGATGAGAAGATTGGGAGAAGAGCTGAACGAACTGCCGAAGTGATGTTCGCTGAAGAAAATGCCGTCGAAGCCCAAAGCCTCGTCACGCTGCCAAAGCGAGAGATAGTCTGCAAAATATTGCGGTGTGGATTGGCCGGATGCGGCAGCGGCTTGATCGGTCAACTCCGGGAAAAATTCAAAGACCCAAGTCCGTAACATGCTCTTTAGCTCCCAAACCGAGGCTTCCCGAGCTTTTCAGCGCAACGGATCAGTTCCCGCCAAGTCGAAGCCCTTCATCGATATAGTTTGATATCAAACTGTCTTGAGTCAAATAAAAATTACCCTTTGGTTGGAAATAGATTTGTTCCAAATAGGTTGACTCCAAACTAAATGGCTACGTAGATTCGAGCGCCGCATTCGGCTCAAGCTCGATCAAGTGGAGGGATCGAGCGCACCAGCATCACCACATCAGCACTTTTACTGACGGCCGGCTCTTTGGAGGGAGATCATGTCGAGGACGTTTAAAAGAGGTTTGCTTGTCGCTGTGGCCTTTGCGGTTGGACAGATGTCCACGGCTCTGGCGCAAACTTGGCCAACCAGCCCGCTTCGTCTCGTCGTCAGCTTTCCGGCTGGAGGCGCGGCGGATCAGTTGGCCCGCCTGATTGGTCAGCCGTTGAATGATACGCTCGGCCAACCGCTGGTGATCGAAAACAAAGCCGGTGCCGGCGGCAATGTCGGCGGCGAGTTCGTCGCCCGCGCCGCACCGGATGGCTATACGCTGTTGATGACATCCGGCGGCATGGTTTCAATCAATCCGCATCTCTACGCGAAGATGCCTTTCGATCCGACCACGGAAATCGTTCCTGTCGCCGCTGTTGCCCGCGTACCGCTTTACTTGGTCGTTCGCACCGAAAATCCGGCGAAGGATTTCAACGCATTCCTCGCCGATCTCAAAGCCAATCCCGGCAAGCGCAATTTCGGCTCGCCTGGCGTCGGCAGCTCGCCGCATCTGGGTGCGGAAATGATGCGCAGCATGACCAAGACGGATATCGTGCACGTGCCCTATCGCGGCGCAGCGCCCGCGCTCACCGATCTGCTCGGCGGACAGCTCGACTTTCTCTTCGATCCCGGCATCGCGATCGAACATGTGAAGGCCGGCAAGCTCAGGCTTCTGGCCGTCGGCAGCCCGCAGCGCTCGCCGCAGTTTCCCGATACCCCGACCCTGCACGAACTCGGCCTGACCGATTTTGACGGCGACTCGATCTTCGGCGTCTATGCGCCAGCGAAAACGCCGCCGGAAATCGTGGCGCGTCTGAACACGGAGATTAACAAGTCGCTGGCCAACGCGACCTTGCAGGAGCGCATCAGCGCCATCGGCAACATCCCCTCGCCCATGACGCCGGCGGCTTTCGCGGAAAAGTCGCGCAAGGATTCCGAGCGTTTCGGCGCCATCATCCGGGAACGCGGCATTACTGCTTCGAATTAAGTTGCGGTCGATCCTCGTACGACCAAGGTGGGCCGGCATGAGCGCACGTCCGCTCCTGCCGGCGCTTTGCCGCCGATCCGATCGAGGATCAGTGTTTCCGCCGCCTCGACCATTTCGTCCACCGGCAATTGCACGGCGGTGAGAGACGGCGACAGCAAACGACACCAGACCGGATCTCCATAGCCGATGACGGCCAATTCGCTTGGAATGGTCAAGCCCGCGGCCTGAATGGCGCCCAGGCCACCGATGGTCAGCTCGGAACTGCCGATGATGAGCGCCGTCGGCGCCGGCGACACGGCGAGAAGGCGAGCGACGCTATCGGATCCGAATGTCTGCCGCGGCGAAACCAGCGCCAGATAACGTTCATCGACGGCGAGGCCTGCGGCCACATGCGCTTCCAGATAACCGTTCAGCCGCGCCTGCCCGACGTTGATGTCCTTGCGCGTGCCGACATAGCCGATGCGCTTGTGCCCCTGCGCCAACAGATGTTCGGTGGCCTCCCGCATGGCGCGCGTGTCATCCATGCGCACGATATCGCCCGAGAGCTTGGGCGATTGCCGCACGAATTGCACTGTCGGCACGGGCGCCAGCAGTTTCGCTGTTGTATCCAGCAGTTCCGGCGTCGGCGTGATCAAAACTCCCGCCACGCGCGCTTCCATCAGCGCGCGCACCTGCCGGTATTCGACTTCGGGATGATCGTCCGTATTGACGAGCACCATCTGGAAGCCGGCGCGATTGCAACGCTCGGCCAAGGCGCGCGCCACGGCGCTGTAGAAATCATTGCGGATATCGGGGATCGCCAGCCCGATGAGCGCATTATGGTTGTAGCGCATGGCGCGGGCCGAAGCATTGGCGACATAGCCAAGCCGCAGGGCCGCTTGCCGGACCTGATGCTTGGTCTCCTCCGAAATGTTCGGATTGTCGTTCAGCGCTCGGGAGACGGTCGAATGATCGATCCCAAGGTGAACGGCGATGTCCTTGATCGTGGTCCGCCGCTGATGCATCGCTTTCGACAGCCCTTCCCTCAACGTGCTGCGCGCAGTCTGTATGCAATTTTATGATTAATGCTCTTATGGAGTGGAATTGCGCCGGTAAAGCCCGACTTTGCACAGATGACCCACATTCTAGGCGATCCTACCCACAAAGTGAGCAGTCATCTTCGCCAGCCCCCTCACGACCTTGACAACGCACACGTGTGCATTTCATACCTCATGCAATGCATTTTGCGAAGCATGACGTCCTGGCGCCGCGTGCGCCGGAGAGAAAAGCTGCCGCCAAACCAATGGGCTGGAGATAAAACATGAAGATCGCCGTGGTCGGATGCGGTGCGATGGGATCGATTTACGCCGCCCTGCTGGCCAGCGCCGGTCACGAGGTCATCGCCGTCGATCGCAACGCCGATCAGGTGCGAGCGATCAACGAACGAGGCTTGCACGTGGAAGGCGCCAGCGGCGACCGCACCGTCCGTCTGCGCGCCTTGACCGATATCCCTGAAGAATCCGTGGATCTGGTGATCGTCGCCGTGAAAGCCGGACATGTCGACACGGTGCGCGCGCAGCTTTCGCGTCTACTGGCGCCGCAGACCATCGTGCTGACGATCCAGAATGGGCTTGGCAGCGCCCAAACGGTAGCCGAAGCTGTCGGTGCCGAGCGTCTCGCCGTGGGCATTGCCGGCGGCTTTGGCGCCATCCGGCGTGGTCCAGCCCATGTCTTTCACAACGGCATGGAGACGATCCGCATCGGCGCTTTTGACGGCCTCACCGAAGCCCGTCTTAGCCCCATCATCGATGCCTGGTCGAATGCCGGCTTCAAGACGGAATTTTCCAGCAATATCGTCGCCATGCAGTGGGAGAAGCTGATCTGCAACGTGGCCTACAGCGCCCCTTGCACGCTCACGGGCCTGACGGTCGGCGAAGTGATGGACGATCCTGACATGGGACCGGTCAGCCGGGAGGCGGCAACGGAAGCATGGAACATCGGCCTGGCCAATGGCGTGGCGATCAAGGTGAAAGATCCGGTGCAACACGCTTTGGCCTTCGGCCGCAGCGTACGCCATGCCAAACCGTCGATGCTGCAAGATCATGAGCAGCGGCGGGTCAGCGAGATCGACGTCATCAACGGCGCCGTACCGCGCGAGGCCGCCAAGGTTGGTTTGAGTGCGCCCGTGAACATGGTGCTCACCCATCTCGTCAAGCAACGCGAGCGCGCCTTTGGCGGCCGGGAGTAATGGCGCCATGCGCATCGTTAATATCATCGAACGCAGCGTGCCGCTCGAAGGCGCGATCTCCAACGCGGTGGTCTCCTTCACCGATCACGACGTTTCGCTGGTGGCCGTGGTCAGCGACGTCATCCGCAACGGCCGCCCTGTCATCGGCTTCGGCTTCAATTCGATCGGCCGCTATGCGCAGCGCGGCATCCTGCGCGACCGTATCATCCCTCGCCTCAAGGCAGCCGCTCCGCATGCCCTGCTTGACGCCAGCGGCAAGGCTTTCGATCCGGCGAAAGTGCTCGCTTTGGCTTTGACCAACGAGAAGCCCGGCGGCCATGGCGATCGTGCCGGCGCGATCGCCGCCGTCGAACTGGCCTTCTGGGATCTCAATGCCAAACTGGCCGATGAGCCGGCTTATCTGACGATCGCCCGCGCCGCCGGGCGATCCGAGGTGCAGCAGGCCGTGCCGGTTTATGCTGCTGGCGGCTATTATTATCCGCAAGGCAGCGGCAAGACCCTGACGGACGAATTACTCGGCTATCGCGACCAAGGTTTCGATGCCTTCAAGATCAAGATCGGCGGCGCGCCGATGGCAGCCGATCTGGCGCGGATCGAGGAAGCGCTTGTTATCGCCGGCAGCGGCAAACGCCTGTCGGTGGACGCCAACGGCCGCTTCGACATCGATGCGGCGCTCGCCTATGCCCGCGCCATCGAAGGTTATGATCTGCGCTGGTATGAAGAGGTCGGCGACCCGCTTGACTATGACCTCAACCGTCAGCTCACCGAACTCTATACGCGCCCGGTCGCAACAGGCGAAAACCTGTTCTCGCGGCAGGACGTGAAGAACCTGCTGCTGTTTGGCGGCCAGCGGCCGGGTCACGACATTTTCCAGATGGATGCCGGGCTCAGCTACGGCCTGACCGAATACATGGCCATGCTTGATCTGCTCGAACAATCGGGCTTCGACCGCGCGCAGGCTTTCCCACATGGCGGCCATCTGATCAATCTGCATATCGCGGCAGGGCTTGGCCTCGGTGGCTGTGAAGCCTATCCCGGCGTCTTCCAGCCCTTCGGCGGCTATCCGTCCGCCTGCCCGGTTGGCGACGGCTGCGTGCGGCCGAGCGATGCGCCCGGCTTCGGCCTGGAGCAGAAGCCGGAGATCGCCGCCATCATCAAGACACTCTGCATCTAGATGCTTATTTTGACGCGTTTTCTTTACGCGAACCGCGATCCACTTCGCTTGAAAACGCTATAGCCATTCAGTGCTGCGGCAGCATGGTCATGCCTTCGGGCGCGCGCTTGGTGCGCGTCCATTCCTCCAGATAGCGCCAGGCATTGTCTTCGAGATGTTTGAGCGTTTTCGGATCGAAGGTCTCGCAAGTGATCTCGGTGCGATAGCCGTTCGGGTCGAAGAAATAGATCGACTTGAACAGGCCATGATCGGTGACGCCGACGACCTCGATCCCGGCAGTCTCGAGCCTTTTCTTGTAAGTCAGAACCTCGGCTTCGGTTGGCACCGTCAGGGCTGTGTGCTGGACCCAGCGCGGCGTGTTGGGGTCGAACTGCATCTCCGGCGCCTCCGGCAGTTCGAAGAAGGCGAGATAGGAATTCGGCGCCACCTCGAAGAAAATATGGATGTGCGGGCTGTGTTCGCCGGTCGAGGCCACCGTGTCGGCGGCGACGCCGAAGTGATACCGCAAGCCCAAGAGGCCGCTGTAGAAGTCGACCGTTTCCTTCGCATCCCGGCAGCGAAAAGCGACATGTGAAAAGCAGTTAATGGCCATGATCCCGTCTCCTGGCTTAAGCCGACGCATTGAAAAAAAGCAAACGTGTGCATATTCTAAAAACCAGTCATTGACCTTAATACACACGTGTGCATTATGCCGCAAGCCCAGGTGCAGCGCAGGAGGGAACGCGGTGCAAAGCCAGACTTCAGACATAAACTTGAGTGCACCCGCCCCAGCGGAAACCGCCACCGCTTCGAAGCGCCTGCTGGGCGCCTGCTCCATCGGCACATTCATCGAATGGTACGATTTCTTCGTCTTCGCCTCGGCGGCGGTCGTGGTTTTCGACCAGCAATTCTTCCCAAAATTCGATCCTATGACCGGCGTCTTGCTCGGGCTGATGACCTACAGCATCGGCTTCATCAGCCGTCCGCTCGGCGGCATCGTTTTCGGTTTCATCGGCGATCGCATCGGCCGCAAGCAGGCCCTGGTTTGGAGCCTCATCCTCATGGGCGGCGCGACCTTCGCCGTCGGTCTCGTGCCGAGCTATGCCTCTATCGGCGTATGGGCGCCGGTGTTGCTGGTGCTCTTGCGCATCATTCAGGGCTTGGCGGTCGGCGGTGAAATGGGCGGCGCCATTCTGATGGTCACCGAAAGCCTCGATCCGAAACGGCGCGCCTTCTGGGCCGCCTGGCCCATGACCGGGGCCATGCTCGGCAATGCGGCGGCAGCAGGAATCCTTTCGGTGCTCGTTTATACGATGACGCCAGAAACATTCAGCGCCTGGGGTTGGCGCATCGCCTTCTATCTTTCCGGCGTTCTGATCGTCGTCGGTCTGTGGATGCGCCTCAGCGTCGAGGAATCGCCGGTCTTCAACCGTCTCAAGACCCAACACGCCAAGGCCAAGCCCCCGTCCCTCACCAACGCCTTGCTGCGTTCGCGTTGGCAGATCGTATCGACGCTCGTCATCCGCGCCGGCGAAAATACCTTGTTCTATATCTTCATCACCTTCGGCATCGTCTATCTGACCCGCATCGTCGAAGTGCCGCGCTCAACGGCCCTCAACGCGGTGATGATCGCCTCCATCCTCGAAGCGATCTCCCTCCTGTTTCTCGGCATGCTGTCGGACAGGATCGGGCGCAAGCCGATGATGATCGGCGGCCTGTTGTTGGCGCTCGTCTGGTCGTTTCTCATCTTCCGCATTCTCGACAATGCGACCTTCGCTGCCGCTACATTCGCCATCAGCGTCGGTCTGCTCACCCATGCGGTGATCGCCATGGGTGAAGTACCCTATTTCGTCGAGGCTTTTCCGACCGAGGCGCGTTACACAGGCTTCTCGCTCGGCTATCAGCTTGGATCTGTCGTGTCGGGCGCCGTAGCACCGTTCATCGGCGTGGCCCTGATCGAGAAATACGACTCGACTTTGCCGGTCAGTCTCTATTGCCTCGCTCTCGTCATTCCAGCGTTGATCGCCGCGTTTTTGGCTCCAGAAACCCGCCATACGGATTTGAATGACAGCTAAAATTGAAATCCGGCACAGGTGATGGGCGAATTCATGAGTCTCGCACGCAAGCATTCGCTCCATCTCATCCGATGCGCCGACTGAAGACGATTACTGAACTGTTCGCGTGAAATGAGGTTGGAATTGTTATGAGCGCATCAAGCGGAACAACGGGTGCGATGGCGGATTCGGCAACGCCCCTCGTCGCGGGTTGTTGGTATGTGATCTGCACGACGACAGAGCTTGACGCGCAGAAAATGCTCAGCCGCTGGATTCTCGATCAGAATATTGTCGTGCGCCGTACGGAGAACGGTACCCCTGTCGCCATGGACAATCGATGCCCTCATCGATCCTTTCCCTTATCCAAAGGCTTTCAGTCCGGCGACGAGATTGTTTGCGGTTACCATGGCATGTCGTTCGATTCAGAAGGACAATGCACCCGCCTTCCGGCCGGCGCTGAGATACGCGGAAAAATTGCGCTTCGAACCTATCCTCTTATAGAGCGGGCGCCTCTGATCTGGATCTGGATGGGCGCACCATCGAAGGCAGACCCCTCGCTGCTGCCGGACTATCCGTCACTGACAGAAGCAAGCTGGATAGCCATAAATGGCTATTACCATGTCGCGGCGAACTACGTCGGCCTGCATGAAAATCTGCAAGACCTGTCGCATTTTGAGTATCTTCATAGCAGCAGTATCGGAGTGCCTGATCGCACGCCCTCAAGTTTCGACGCCCGCCTCGAGGACGGTAAAGTGAGATGCGCGCGCCTCTATGCAAATGTTCAACCTCCGCCTCTCTACCAGACCTTGTTGGACCTTGGCCCTCGCATCGATCGAAAAATAAGAGTGGAATTCACATCACCCGCCCTCACGCACGGCGATATGACGATCAGAAATCACAATGAAAAGCCAAACGAGGAAGAACAGGAATATCACACTCGAATTCTGCACTTTTTGACGCCAGAAAGTCAGAACTCGACCCATTACTGGTGGTATTTCATTCGCGATTTCGCGTTGGACAACGGCGAAATTGGCGACCTACTTAAACGCGGAATCCAAGCCGCGTTCGCTGAAGACCAGATGGCGCTGGAATCGATCTCAGAACTGACGCGTCGAGACCCACGCACGACATTTCGCGAGCTCAGTTTCGCGACGGATCAGCCCGGAATTCTCATGCGCCGGACAATCGCGGCCGCCGCCGGTCTGGAGTGACCTGTCGTCAGATATCGATGTCGCAATCCATACGACTTACGACAACAGCTCTTACTTCTTTTTCTGGATGCTGTTGTTGACGCCGGAAGAAGAAATGGACGGTTCCGGCGCACCGCTGGCGAGCGACCATTCCACCTTCTGATCGGCGCCGACGACTCTTAGTTCGGCGGGAGTTGCGAGGACCAGGTTCAGTTTCTGCTCGGCGCCGGAAACATCGACCTTGCCCTTGCCTTCCGTCGGCTGGATCGTCACCGCGACCGTGTTCTTGGCGACTTGAACATTGAGACTCGAAACCGTGCCGCCGGTCACCGCATTGTCGGCTCCCGACACCGACAGATCGGTGCCGCGCTCCAGCGACACCTTATGATCGGCCCCATGCACGGTGATCCGCCCGCACTCTCCCGTCAACGTGATCTTGTTCTCGGCACCATACACGCCGACATCCTGGCCGTTGCAGGGAATGTCGCGACGAATCCCAACCCCCTCGATCTTCAACTCCTCGGCGTGGCTGACATGAGCGAAAACGCAAACCGCGGCCATGGCGAGGAGCGGAGATTTCATGGAAAAAGCCTTTACATGCGGGATCTTACGACTGTCGATCAGGAGCGGAAGCCTGCGCATCCATGGCAAAGCGTTTTTTAGCCCCCGCTTTGCACACACCACGCATTGATCAACGGTCCAAAAAGCCGAAGGTTCCGTTATCCTGCATTTATCTTGTGCCGGCTGCGCCGATGGGAACCCTGCCACACCCTTCGGCGTCTAAGCTCCAGACGCTGGGGGGGAATTTCGTGACGACGAACGGTAATGACCGAACAGAAACCGAGACGATCACGCTACCGTCCAACCCGGTGGTCGTTCTTCTGACCATACTCGTCCTGCTGGCCCTGCTCTGCATCGCCTATTTCGCCGCCGAAATCGTGCTGCCGATCGTTCTGGCTTTCGTGCTCAAATTGCTGTTCCAGCCGGGCATGCGCTTTCTCGAACAATTCAGCGTGCCCCGCAGTCTCGCGGCCCTCTTGCTCATCCTGCTCGTGTTCGGCGCCATCGTCGGGCTCGGCGCGGCCATCTCAGGCCCTGCTGCCGGCTGGGCGGCCAAACTGCCGGAAGGTGTGCCACGGCTGCAGGAACGCTTGAAATTCCTCAACGAGCCGATCAACACGCTGCAAACCTTCCTCAGCCAGATCGATCATTTCGTCGACGGCGCCAGCTCTGGTTCGCAACACAGCACAGGCCTTGCCGCCGGTATCGCGACGCGGCTCTTCACGGGTGGCACGCATTTCGCCTCCAGCTTCTTCCAGACCATTCTGATCCTTTTCTTTTTGCTGGTGTCCGGCAACACCTTCCTTAAACGCACCGTGGAAATCCTGCCGACATTCAAAGACAAACGGCAGGTGGTCGAACTGTCGCTCGACGTCGAGAAGAATATCTCCGCTTACCTGCTCACCATCACGTTGATGAACCTCGCCGTCGGTATCGCGACCGGTATCGCCATCTGGTTCACGGGCCTGGGCGATGCGGTTTTGTGGGGCACGGTTGCTTTCCTGCTCAACTATGTGCCGATCATGGGCCCGTTGTTCGGCGTGGTGATTTTTCTGCTGGCTGGCCTGCTCGTCATCGACCAGCTCTGGCTCGCCCTGCTCCCTGCTATCCTCTATTTCGTCATTCACATCATCGAAGGCGAGATCGTCACGCCGATGCTGCTGGCCAAGCGTTTCACGCTCAATCCCGTGCTGGTGATCATCTCGCTGATCTTCTGGTTCTGGATGTGGGGCGTGCCGGGCGCCATTCTCGCGGTACCCATGCTCGCCATCGTCAAGATCGTCGCCGACGGCATCAAGCCGCTCGCTGCCATCGGCCACTTCCTGAGTGGCGATGAATAGACTGGCGCGCTACCAGCGCAGCACTCTGGGGCCAAGCCAAGCACCCGCGAGGGTCGCCAAAGCGATCGCCCCGCCGTACCAGACGAGCACGAAGGCGACCGCGCTTTCATCGCACGCGACCGAATAGACAAGGGCCGAGAGCGCTCCCGATGCCAGTCCGCAGGCAGCGCCAGCCAGCCGCAGGCGCGTCGGTGCCATCGACCTCATGGCACATATGCTGCCGATCAACACCGGCACGGCCAGCGCCAGGATCAGCCAAGGACAGGTCGCCCACGTCTTACCCATCACGAGCGTCTTCCAAACGGCCGGAGAAGCACCCGCCAGTTCGACGATGGCCAGCAGGGCCATGACGCAGGCCGCTCCGATGGCGATCGCCGCTGGGCCACCGGCGGTGCCGTCCGGGCGGGCCAGTCTGATCATGGAGAAGATGCCGGCAATAGCCAGCGCCACGACGAACCCCTCCTTCAGCCACAGCGACCCTGTCGACAGAGCAGCCCGCATGTCCGGCCGAATGCCCCAAAGCCAAAGCACGGTGAGGGCAGAAACGCCGGCCCCAGCCACGAGAGCGAGACAGATAAACCGGGAAACGGCGCTTCGCGCGGTTGGCGTCAGCTCCGAGGCCAGCCGCTCGATCAAATTTTCCGTTGGGTTTGGCGACATCGGATCAATCATGTGTCTGACCTCTGCCGAAACGCTGGCTTAATTTCTTTAAGGCGCGGTGGACTGTCACCTTCACGGCCGACGGACTGAGGCCGGAGGAAGACGCGACCTCGGCGATCGATCGTCCTTCGACTTTGACAGCCTTGATGAGGCTCTTCTGCAACGGCGACACCGTCTCCAGAACCGTATCCAAATCCTGATGCGCAAACTCGCTCTCGACTCCCGACGATGCGAGCTGCGCCTCGGGTGCATCGTCCAACGTCATCGTCTCCCGCAGCTTGTTGGCGCGCATGTAGTCGATCAATTTGTACCGGGCGATCGCATAGAGCCATGCGGTGAAGGGACGCCCGCTGTCATAGGTCGAACGACGGGTGTGAACAGCGATCAATGTCTCCTGAACAAGATCGTCGATCGCCGCGCGCTCACGTAGCCGGCGTCCGTAGTAGCTCCGCAATTGTCGGGCGACGTCGTCCAACAGCGCTCGATACGCCCGCTCATCTCCTGCCAGACTCTGAACCATCAGTGTCTTCAGTCGCCCTTCGACTTCCTGCACTTCGATGAATTCCTATTCGTCCGACATGGCCAAAAGTTACAGACCCGGCATCGGATTGTCACGATCGGCGAACCGACTCTAGCACGCGAGCGCTCAATCACGAACTCGTGAAAGATAACGACGTAACCTTTCGCAGGGATCTCCGAATGAACGAAGGCGTACCTGAACGGTACGACGTAAAGCTCATGTGGAGAACGTCATGTCTGCAAAAAGCGCAGTGAATTCATTAATTCTCGCCAGCGCCCTCACCACGGCCCTCGCGACAATCGCCGCCGCCGCCCCGTTGTCGAAAGCTGAAGGCGAGGCCGCGATGGCGGCCAAGAAAGAGAAATGCTTCGGCGTCGCTCTGAAAGGCCAGAATGATTGCGCCGCCGGCCCCGGCACCACATGCCAAGGCACATCGACGGTTGATTTCCAAGGCAATGCCTGGAAGTTCGTCAGGGGTGGAACCTGCACGAGCATCCAGCTTCCCAATGGCGGTCATGGCTCCCTGAAGCCCGTCTGATCCGCAGCCTATTGCAAATCTTGGAGAGCGGGGAAAACCCATGGAAGCCATTCATCCGGCTACGGCAAGCTATGCGCCTTTTTCCCGCTTTCCGCACACGACAACGGGGCTCGTCGGCACGAGCTTCAAGCACGAACACCTACCCGACATCATGAAGGAGCGGAATGCCTCTCTGTTCTTCGAGGTCCATGCCGAAAATTACATGGGCCAAGGCGGCCCGCCTCACGACGTGCTGACAACCATTCGCCGCGACCACTCGATCTCGCTTCATGGCGTCTGCATGTCGATCGGCGGCCCGCAACCCCTCGACAAGGCGCACGTCGCCCGTTTCAAACATCTGATCGAGCGATATCAGCCAGCTCTCGTCTCCGAACATCTGGCCTGGTCGACGCACGACACGACCTATTTCAACGATCTGCTGCCCCTGCCCTATACCAAGGACACCCTGGCTCGCGTGTGTGACCACATCGACGAACTGCAAAATGCCATCGGGCGGCGCATTCTCATCGAGAATCCGGCGACTTATGTCGCGTTCAAAGAATCGACGATGAGCGAGACCGATTTCATCGGCAGCTTCGCGGAGCGCACGGGTTGCGGACTTTTGCTCGACATCAACAATGTCTTCGTATCGGCGACCAATCACGGTTTTTCCGCGCTCAGTTATCTGGCGGATTTTCCGCTGTCGCGCGTCGGCCAGATTCATCTGGCGGGCCATAACAAAGAGATCGGCGACGACGGTGGGATCACTTTGATCGACAGCCATGACGAGCCCGTCGATCCCTCGGTTTGGGCCCTTTATGAAACGGTCATTGGACGCTGCGGACCCCTGCCAACGCTCATCGAATGGGACAGCAAACTTCCGACCTGGTCCATCCTGAAGGCGGAGGCCGAGATGGCGCGCGACGTGCTCAATGCCTCGCTTCCACGCCCTGCCATGGAGCTGATGCATGCTCTCTGAAGATTCAATCCACCCACAATCTTACGCTGCTGGATTCTCCGGAGCGCTGCTCGATCCGGCTCAAATGCCGCCCGCGATTCTCAATGATCCGCCCGCGGCTCACCTCAGCCGCCGCTATAATATCTATCGCAACAATGTCATCGTCAGCCTAATCGATGCACTCGCCGCGATCTATCCGGCCGTGCAGCGGATCACCGGTGTGGATTTCTTCAGAGCCATGGCGCGGTTCCACGTCAGGGCCTGCCCGCCAAGATCGCCGCTGCTCTTTGAATATGGACGCGACTTTCCGGTCTTCATCGAGCAGTATGAATATGCTCGACCCCTGCCCTATCTCGCTGACGTCGCGCGGCTCGAACGGGCTTGGCTCGACGCCTATCACGCAGCCGACGTCGAACCTCTCCCGCCGAGCGCCTTCGCATCGCTGCCGCCAGATAAACTCGCTGATATCATCTTAACGCCGCATCCGGCGACACGGATCGTCCGCTCAGACACTTCATCGGTAACTCTTTTCGCCGCCTATCGGACTGAGCGCGATAGCCCCTCATCGCTGCAGGTCGCGGATCGGGAAGACGCCCTCGTCACGCGGCCTGGGCTCGACATCATCGTTCAGTATTTACCGCCGGGACAATCGACGTTCCTGGAAGCGCTTGTTTCGGGGCATCCATTGGGACAAGCCGCCGCCATGGCGTTTGAAGACTCAAGTGCTTTCGATATCGCCATCGGCATCGCCGGCATGATCGAGGCCGGCGCCTTCTGTGCCATTCGTGTGGGAGAGCCCCAATGACCCTTTCGTCTCGAAAGAAAGCTGCGGATGGCGTGGCCTTCTGGAACCACATGCTGCAGACGCTCGCCTTTCCGACATTGACCCTCTTCGTCCTGCGTGTGGCGCTGGCGGTTCCATTCTGGCGATCGGGCATTTTGAAATGGGATGGATTTCTGCAAATCAACGACACCGCAATCACGCTGTTTTCCGACGAATTCATGTTACACCTGCCAGGCGGTCCCTACCCGTTTCCGGCACCGGCGGTCATGGCCTTTCTCTCGGGATGCGCCGAAGTCGTCCTGCCCGTTCTCCTTATTCTCGGTTTAGCCAGCAGAACGGCCGCTCTAGGGCTGTTGATCATGACGCTGATCGTGCAACTCACCGTCCCGGATGGTTGGCCCATTCACATCTCCTGGGCCGCCATGGCCCTGGCGATCATCACTTGGGGCGCGGGGCGAGCTTCACTCGACCATGCCGTATGGTATTTCTTTCATCGATCGACAGTGCGCGACGAATATCCCGCTACGTCTCGATCGCGATCCGGTGCGTAACCGATGAGCGAGACTATCGCGCTCTCAGCGCGCCAGACGTCCAACCATCAACAGCGCCGCGGCGTCTGACGACCATCTGGTCGTAGGTCTCCAAGACAGCATCGGCGAGTTTGCCTGCCGGCGTCTTGGTGCAAGCGTCTCGGACGTTGTTCCAGATTCCATTAGCATCGATATCGGCGTCGATCCTGGCATCGACACGGCTTGCGAGATTGAGCGCCGACCAAAAGCCAAGGATCCATGCGTCTCCTTCCGACTTGTGCGTATCGGACGATTGCCAGTTGGCGCAGCTCTCGGTGCCAATGCCGAAGGCCGTCCAAGACACGACTTCGTTTTCGCCAGCGTCGGCGGTCGGCACGCTCAGAAGAAGGGCGGCAGCAAAGGGAATAAAGCGTTTCATCTATAAATAGGCCCTAAAATATGCAGGAACTCTACTGCACATCGCGGCGATGTAAATGGCCCTTCTATTGCTGCAAAAACTTTCTCCTGAAGCAAAATCCACATGGCATGGAAGGATAATAGAGAAAGCCGACGCACGAAAAACCGGCTGGTTTCGTTTTATGCCTTGATCTGAACTGTTGAATGAAAGCGCCGAGATCGCGGCGGCGACCTCGGCTGGCAGATGGTTAAGGTCAACGAGCCGTCCTACACCGGCTCGTATTTCGCCAATTTCAAAAGCTCGGCATTGCGCGCCACATAGTCTTTCGCGAAGGCGTCGAAGGCGCTCGGCCCTTCGGCGATCGCCTCGAGGCCGATCTGCGCGAGGCGCTTTTCCGAATCGAGCTGGCGCACGGCTTCATTGATCGTCTCGTTGAGTTGCGAGACCAAGGCGGCCGGCAAGGCCTTCGGCCCCCAAACGCCATACCAAGTGGTGTGATCGAAGGCCGGCAGCCCCTGCTCGCTCACGGTGGGAAACTCCGGCGCCAGTGCCGTCCGCTTGGCCGTCGTCACCGCCAGTCCTTTGACTTGCCCCTCCTGCGCCATAGGCAAGAGCGCCAGGACTGGATCGATCATTAGCTGAATATGGCCGGCGGCGACATCGTTCAGGCCTGGCGCGGTTCCGCGATAAGGCACGATAGTCAAGTTCAGGCCAGCGACACGGTTGAAATCGATCGTCGCCAGATGGCCCGCCGCGCCGAGCGCGGAGACGGCGAACATCCATTTGTCCGGCTCCGCGCGCGCCGCCGCGATCATCTCCGGCAGCGAATTGGGCGCCCGCGACGGCGACATCACCATCATCATCGGCGCTTGGCCAACACGCGCGATCGGCGTGAAATCGGTCAGCGGATCGTAGGGGGCGTTCTTCATCACCTGACGCGCCATCACATGGGTCGAAGCCGAAAACAGCAGCGTATAGCCGTCCGTCTCCGCATTGCGCACGGCTCCGCCGCCGATGGCGCCATTGGCGCCGGGCCGGTTCTCGACGACAAGATTGTAGCCGTGGGCCTGGCGCATCTTCTCGGCCAGAAGCCGCGCGAAAACATCGACGCCGCCGCCAGCGGCGAACGGGACGATCAGGCGGATTGGACGGTCCGGATATTTGGTCTGAGCCCGCAGCGGCATGGCGCTCAATGAAGCGCCGAGCAGTGAAAGCGACGAGACCAGAATTTGGCGACGCTGGAACATGGGTCCTCCCTCCCTCAGCTCGCAACGCGAGCAGCATGATCAAGGCGAAATGGCCGGCGCGCCACCTCCGTCGCGCCGGCCATCGGGTCAGGCGGCGGCCGCCACCTTCGACAACAGACCGGCTTGCGCCAGCGCGTCGTGGATTTCCTTTTCCGCACCGGCAGCCAGCGGCACGAGCGGCGAGCGCACGGTGGCATGATCGAGCTTGCCGCGCGCGACAAGGCCGAGCTTGAGAGCGCAGGTGCCTTCCATATGCGAACCGCGATGGTAAACGGCCTTCGTCACCGGCAGCAGGCGATCATGAATGGCGCGGGCGGCGTTGTAGTCGCGCGCCTTGCCGGCGGCGAGGAAATCGACCAGCGGTTCGGGTGCCAGGCTGCCATAGCCAACCAGCATGCCATCGACGTCGAACATGGTCGGCAGCAGCCATTCGTCGTGGCAAGTGAGGATCTGCAGATCCGGGAACTCCTTGCGCAGCACAGGGATTTCCGTGTCCCAACGCTTCATGTCGCGCACGCCATTCTTGGTGGCGACGACACCCGGCTGCGCGGCGATCTCAAGCTGCGTTTGCAGATCGTAGGAGGCCTTGGTGGCATTGGGATATTGGAAGAGGATGCATTGCAGGCCCGAGGCTTCGTGGATCGCCTTATAGCGATCCTGCGGCGCGCCCTTCTGGAAGCCGAAGCGCAGCCAGCCGTGGTTCGGATAGACGAGCGCGCCGATGGCGCCCGCATCCGCCGCCCGCTTGGCTTCCAGCGCGGCAACCTTGGTGCCCTCGCCGGTGATGCCGGCGATGATCGGCACCTGCTTACCGACCGCGTCGACATAGGTGCGGATCAGGTCCACCTGCTCTTCCGAGGTCAGGAACGTGCCTTCACCGGCATGGCCGAGAATGACGAGGCTTTTGACGCCCTTCACCGACACCAGCCAGCGCGCGATCTCCGCATTGGCCTTGTGATCGACCTCGCCGTCGCGGGTAAAAGCAGTGATCGGGGCAGGGTTTAGGCCTCGAAGGTCCATAATAGACATAGTCATCTCCCTGATGATAATATCGTTACCGAGAACGTTCCCAATTCGGACCGAACGATGCCTTCATTGGGCCAGGATCGATGGCGGGAACGTTCCCAGATATAGACGCAGCCGGATTTCGAGTCAATCACCGATTGGGCGGTCCATCGGGCTCGATTCGACCGGCTGCATGCAAGAGGATGCCAGGTGCCTGTAGACCCAGAAATTCTTGAGCGTCAGTCGCGGGTGACATTGCACGACGTGGCGGCGGCCGCTGGCGTCTCCAAGTCGACCGTCTCGCGCATCCTCGATGAACGCCTGCCCCGCTCCGACAGCGAAACCGCCAAGCGCGTGCGCCAGGTCGCGGCCGAACTCGGCTATGTCCGCGACGGCGCGGCGGCGAGCCTGCGGCGCGGCAATACGATGACCATCGGCGTGGTGGTGCCGCGCCTCACCGACACCGTCATGGCGATGCACTACGAGGCCTTGTCGCGCGCCTGCAGCCGCACCGGCCGCTTCGCCATCGTGGCGATCACCGAAGACGAACCGAAGGCCGATCGCACGGCGGCGCAGACCTTACTGCAACGGGGCGTCGATGGCCTGATCCTCTCGACCGCACGCACCGACGATGATTTTCCCCAGGAGCTGACGGCGCGCGGCGTGCCCTTCGTGCTCATTCTGCGCACCGACGGCCGCAGCCTCTCCTCGGTCGTCGACGATCGGCTCGGCGGCTATCTGGCGACGCGGCATCTGCTTGACCTCGGACACCGCCGCATCGGCCTGATCGCAGGCCCCGAATATGCGTCGAGCAGCCAGGGCCGCCTCAAGGGCTATCAGCAGGCATTGGCCGAAGCCGGCGTGTCGATCGACCCATCGCTGATCGTCGGTGCGACCTTCGGCATCGATTCCGGCGCCGAGGCGGCTGAGGCGCTCATGCGTCTGCCTGCCCCGCCGACCGCCATTTTCGCCGTCAACGACAACACAGCCATTGGCGCTTTGTCGAGCCTGCAGCGATTGGGGCTTTCCGTCCCCAATGATGTGTCACTCGTCGGCTATAACGACATTCCCATCGTCAGCCGCCTGCCGACGCCGCTGACCTCGGTGCGCGTGCCCTTCGATCAGATCGCCAATGCTGCCTTGGACCTGCTGACGCACGGACCGACCGGCGAGCACGATCGCATCAAGGTCGCGACGCCAACTCTCATTCCGCGGCGATCGACGGCTCATCCACCGCGTTGAAAGGCGACCGCGAGTACAAAACTCAATTGACCAGAACGGCGTTGCCACAGCTCACGCCCGTTACCCAGGCATCGGCCTCGCCGATATTGATGCCAAGGGCGGTCAACACGCTGTTGAGAATGGTATCGATCGAGCCGGTCGCGCTCGTCAGCGTGCTGGTCACCAGGCTCTGCGTTCCACCCAGGCCCCCAAGTCCAAGAAGATCGAGATTGAGCAACCCGCCAAGGGCTGTGGCTTGCATGTTCAGATTGGTGATCAAACTCGTTATCAGCGACGTGGTGAAATCCGTGGTCGACGTCGATTTGACGGTGCCTGAGGCGATATCGGCATAGCTGAACGTCAGCGGCGTTTCCGTCATATTGCTGATGCTGGCATGGGCACTCCCGGTGACCGTGACGATGCCGACCGCATTGACCAAGGTCGCTGTTCCCGGCGACGGCGGGCTCGTAAAATTGGTCATGTCGGACATGCTGACATTACCGATCCACGCATCGATGATACCGGGCTTGACGCCGAGCGTCACACTGGACGTACTGATGTTGGATGGCGAACAGCTCAGCGCCGTGAGGCGTGCATAGGCGCTGGCAATCGAAATATAGATGGGAACATTGATCAGGGAGGCCTTGCCGGAACCGACGAGGCTCACCGTCAGCAGCAGCCTGGTTTGTGCAGTATAGGCTGTCGAGCCGACCGAGCCGACGGTGATCGCGCTTGTGCTAACAGGACGCGCACCGATGGCGAGTGCCAGATTGACCGAGGAAATCCCAGGCAAACCCAGGCTCAAGGAAGCACTGAGCTGATTGGTGCCTCCGGAAACCTGCGCGATAGAGGAGACGAGATTCAGTGCCGAAATCGTCGCGTTCAGGGGATCGCCTTCGCCCGGAACCCGCGCGCCATAGACACCCAGGGACAAGAGCGACGACAGATTGATCAGATCGTTCGAGCCTTGCTTGGCATTGGCGATTTGCGACAGCGCGGCGATCGCCGCAGCACTGTTGGCGGAATTGGCGCTCGCCGCGCTCACCACCGCTTGCAAAGCGTCAGCGGTATGAACGCTGGCGGACAGGATCTGCGAATAGCTCAATCCAGTCAGATTGAGACGCGTCGCCAATTTATCCGTGAAGCTGAAGAGATCGATCTTGGCGCTGGCGAGAGATTGGTAGTCCATCAGCGACAGCGAAATGCTTGTGCCCAGCAGGCCGCCCAGAACGGCGTTGACGACGCCTCCATTCAGGCTCAACAGCCGCGACCCAACCGTGAAGGATGCTTGCGCATTGGTGGCGGCGATGGCGGAAGATTGCACATTGACCGTGGCAGGTCCCGCGCTGGCGCTTCCGAACAGGCTTAAGATGCGTCCGAAATAAATCGACTGCTGGCTCTGTACGGTGACGCGCGCCGCATTGACGCCCGAAGACGTGTTTGGAACAAAGCGCGCGCTCGGGGTCAACGTCGGATCCGGCGTGTAGGTCCCGGTTTCGACGATGATCCCGGCACTGTCAGGCGTTTGATTACGGGTAAGTGTCGCCAAGGCAGCCGCCGACGCATGGCTCAGATCGCTCGCGGCAGCCAGCGCGGCCAAATCGTTCGCCGTCTGCTGGCGGCGTTTCTGAAAGAACAGCGAACCGAGATCGACGCTGAGCGCGACGAAACCCATCAGCGCGACCAAAGCAATCACCGTCAGGATCGTCGTCGATCCACGGCAATCACGGACGAATGAATGTTTTCGCAGCGGCATGATCCCCACCGTCCGACGGCTGATGGAAATCGCGCTGACAACATACCGAGCTATTGCCATGGCAAGCGCTCCAAGCCGACGATCCGCGGCGCGCAAGCGGGATACCTCGGTATTTAATCGCTCTTTGGTTGAACAAACGTTACCGGGATAAAGGTTTATTTGCTTCTAAATCAATGAATTATTCGATACACGACCAATATCGGGAAGCCACTGACGATCGCTCAGCCCGGTCCCAGCGGTGGTGTGCGGTCGAAGATCAGGGGATGATAAGCGCTGCGGCGCCAGCGATGGCGCGACACGCTCTCTCCGCTTCGCCCATCGCGCACGACCAGGACCGGCGGTACGCCGGCCTCATTGGGCCGGCCTTCGGCGGTGATGCGCCACGTGCGTTGCCAGCGCAGTTTGCCTTCCGAATGCCCCGCCATCGTCAGGCTCGCAAAGATCGGTACGAGCGCCTTGTCCTGACGCAGAAAGAAATGAACGGCCTCGGTCGTCGTGCTGCGCGAAGTCGAGAGATAGCTGTTGCTCAATTTAACCGCGACGACAGGCGCCGCGCCCAGGGGCGTCTGCCGCATGATCTGCCCCGTTGAAGTCCAGAACGGATCGATCTTGACGGCCGATATCTGGCCTGGGCCGGCGACGATCTCGGCGCGCCCGTCCGGCCCGTCGCGCAACAGCAAGGCTATGATAGAGTCGTCGTCCTGATTGAGGATGGCGCAGGCGACGAGCCGTTCCGCACCACTTCCCCAATCGCCCAGAACGACGCGTTCCGGACTGCGACCGAGGTCCGCCGCCAGATCGGGCCGGTTGAGCGCGGTGATCGCCGCCTTGCTGTCGAGCGCCAATGCCGGACGCGCCAAGACGGGTAGAAGCAAGCCGCCCAGCACTGTCCTGCGTGTGAGCATCGCCCCTCCTCCAATCCGACCGTTGATCTTATGTCATTCAGCTGGCGGTCTTTTGTTTGTCGCGTACCAGCTTCGCCCAAGGGTTGAGATCGGCTTCGGCAATCTTGGTCAGCTTGTTGCGGTCGATATGCTGGAAAGGCGCGTCACGACCTTTCACCTGCAAGGTGACGTCGGAGACGTAGCTCCAGGTTCCGTCGCTGTTGAAATCCACCTCGATGCGATAGGCATCGGTGCGAAAGGCCTGTTCGAGAAATGTCGTCGAGCAGATGCCGTAATCGGTTCGTCCGCGCTCGGCCTGTAGGATCAATTTGGTGGCGTCCGGCTCCGCATGCCCGGCCGCGATGGCGATCTGGCCGCGCGGGATCGCCAGGGTTTGCAGGATAAGCTTGGTCGCCGGCTCCCACAGCCAATAGCCCACCTGATCATGGAAGGCGATTTCCTCTTCCCGCGTGTTGATATGGACGTGGTAGCGCAGGCCGTAGAAGAGTTGTGGTCCGTTCGTCTGCGGATCGATCGGCTCCATGACGATGCGCTCATAGTAGTTTTTACGCTCCGGGCCATCGGCCTTGGGATTGACGTCGACGCCGCGCTGCCCTTCCCAGGTTCCTGCCAGCCGACGCAACGGCCCCAGATTGGCCAAGGTGTCGGAATCAATCGGATCCGGCTCGGTGAAAATATCGGCCAACATATCCATTCGGCAGCTCTCTTTTCGCGCGTTGCGCCCCCTCAAGGCGTTTCCCATCATCGCCATTCGATGATCGAGATCAAGTTATTACAAATGAAACCACGGGCCGATGACGGCGTTGGTGCACGGGCGGCGAAAGTCGCGTCTTGGCGCGATGGCGTTCATTTCGATGCACGACGTAAGAGGTCAAACATGAACGGCGTACGGTCTTTTCTGGCCTGCACGATGATCCTCGTTGGGATCGGGATCGCGCAGGCGCAAGATGCAGAGGCGCAACGCTTCGATGCCTGCATGAACGCCGCCGGCGGCGTGTCGTCGGAAATGTTGAAGTGCGGAAAAGAGGAAATCGACCAATGGGATACGCGGCTGAATGCCGCCTACCGCACATTGTCGGAGCACGCACGAGCGAGTGAAAAAACAAAACTGCACGACGAACAGCGCGCGTGGCTGAAGCATCACCTGCGGGAAACTCATCGTTTGGCGGTCGATCCCAACAACGGCTCCGTGGCATTCCTTGATTCTCAAGCTTTCGAACTCGGCGATATCAAGAACCGAACGCTCGAATTGGAGCGTCGCGTGAAGATCAGTCCCTAAGTGCCTGTGCCATCGGCGCGTGGATGGCTTTGCCGATCCGAAAGGTGCTGTCGAGCAAAAATTAACGTTTCAGCAACCATCGAGCGGCAGCCTGTTCATCGGGCCTGCCCGCCAATGTTAGGCCCGTACTGGCAGCAACGGCCCCGCTGACAACTGATCCTGTCAGCGGGGCTTTTTGATCATAGCGTTTTGCCGTTTGGCGTAGCCAAACAGTACAAAGACGCGTCAAAACTGAGGTCTAAGCAAAATCGCGTTTCTGTCGAAACGCAATTTGCTCTAAGGCGTTGGCAGGCGAAGCTGCTCGTCTTCAGGTGTTTCGCGCACCATGCGCAGCTCATACCAAAGCGCATTGAGAATGCCGACGGAGGCCGCCAGTCCAAGGCCGAGAACCCAGGCGAAATACCACATGACCCCGCTCCTTTCTCAATAAGCCGACGAGCCGGCGTTCTCGACGCTCTTCTCGCTGACCTTGCCCCACAGCACGCGGTAAACCCACGCGGTGTAGGCCAGAATGATCGGCAAGAAGATGACCGTCGCCAGCAGCATGTTGCGCAAAGTGGCGCGGCTGGACGAGGCATCGAAGACCGTCAGTGAATGGTTCGGATTGCTGCTCGACGGCAACAGGACCGGGAACATCGCCAGCCCCACGGTGGCGATGATCATCGCGACGCTGAGTTTCGAGGCGATGAAGGTCCACCCTGCCCGTTGACCGCGGAAGCCGAGGGCGGCCACCAGCGGCAAGACGACGCCCAGGACCGGCACGAGCCAGAGGATTGGATGGGCATTGAAATTCGCCAGCCAGGCGCTGGGATCGGCGACGACCGTCTTCCCCAAGGGATTGGAAGGACCATCCCAGGCGATCGGCGACGTCACCCGATATCCGCCCAATAAGCCGCTCCACACCAGCAGGCCGCCGCCAGCAAAGAGTAAAGCCGCCAGCACCGCCGCCTTGGTCCCGAAAGACCGCGCCCGTTCGGCCACGACCCCGTCGGCCTTGAACGCAAGCCAGGCGGCGCCGTGCATGACCAGCATGGCGACCGAGACGAGGCCGCAATAGATCGCCACCGGATTGAGGAGCCCGAACAGCGTGCCCTCATAGATCGGGCGCAGATCGGTAGTGAAGTGGAACGGCACGCCGCGCAGCGTATTGCCGACCGCGACACCGAAAATCAAAGCCGGCACGGCGCTGCCGACGAACAAAGCCCAATCCCAACGTGAGCGCCAACCGGCATCCGGCTTCTTCGAGCGATATTTGAAGCTGACCGGACGCAGGATCAGCGCCATGAGCACCAGGAACATGGCGAGGTAGAAGCCCGAGAAACTGAGCGCATAGAGCGCGGGCCAGGCGGCGAAGATGGCACCGCCGCCGAGAATGAACCAGACTTGGTTGCCTTCCCAAACCGGCCCGATGGTATTGATCGCGACGCGGCGCTCGATATCGGTCTTGGCCACGAAGGGCAGCAGCGCGCCCACCCCCATGTCGAAACCATCCATGGCGGCGAAGCCGATCAGCAGGACGCCAAGCAGCACCCACCAGATCACCCGCAAGGTCGCGTAGTCGAAAAGAAACTCGATCATGTCAGCAGTCCTTTCCGATCATTGAGCCGGCTGCGGCGCGCCGCGCCAACCGGCGGCCAGTTCATCTGGGACATCGCCAATCTCCGGCCCCTTGCGGATCGCCGCCAGCATCAGGCGCACTTCGATCACCGCCAGAATGCCGTAGAGGATGGTGAAGCCGGCGATGGACAGAATGAGATTGTAGACGCCGAGCTCCGAGGTGGCGAGGAAGGTCGGCAGCACGCCTTCGATGATCCAGGGCTGGCGTCCGAACTCGGCGACGAACCACCCCACTTCGATGGCGACCCACGGCAGCGGGATGGCGAGAACCGCCATACGGAAGAGCCAACGCGGCGCCTCTTCTTCCCGCGCCGTGTACCACAGGGAGGTGGCGAAGACCGCGAGCAGCAGGAATGCGCACAACACCATCAGACGGAAGGAGAAGAATAGATAAGGCACTTCTGGAACGGTCGTCCAGGCGGCGTCCTTGATCTGCGCTTCGCTCGCCTGGCGTGGATCGGCGACGAACCGCTTCAACAGCAGCGCATAGCCGAGGTCCGCCTGCGACAGCCCCAAGCTGATGCGCGCGGCGGTGTCATTGCGATCGACCTTGAGTTTCTCCAGCGCATCATAGGCATGCAGACCGTTACGGATGCGGGTCTCTGCCTTAGCGACCAATTGATCGATACCCTCGATCGGCTTGTCGATCGAGCGCGTTCCGATCAGGCCCATGACCCAGGGCACATGAATGCCGAAATGGGTCTTCTTATCCTTGAGGCTCGGCCAGCCGATGATGGTGAAGGAAGCCGGCGGCGGCTCGGTCTCCCACATCGCCTCGATCGCGGCGAGCTTCATCTTCTGGTTGTCGGTGAGCGCATAACCGCTTTCGTCACCGAGCACGATCACCGAAGCCGCCGAAGCCAGGCCGAAAGCCGAGGCGATGACGAAGGAACGTTTGGCGAGCTCGATATGGCGGCCGCGCAGCAAGTACCAGCCGGAGACACCGAGCACGAAGGTGGCACCGCAGACATAGCCGGCCGAGACCGTATGCACGAATTTCGCCTGCGCGACTGGATTGCAAATGACGGCGATGAAATCGGTCACTTCCATGCGCATCGTGTCGGGATTGAAGGCGGCGCCCACCGGATTCTGCATCCAGCCATTAGCGACCAGGATCCACAGCGCCGAGAAATTCGTGCCCAGCGCCATCAGCCATGTGACGATCATATGGGCGCGGGCCGACAATCGGTCCCAGCCGAAGAAGAACAGACCGACGAAGGTTGCCTCCAGAAAGAAGGCCATCAGGCCCTCGATCGCCAGAGGCGCCCCGAACACGTCGCCGACATAGTGCGAATAATAAGCCCAGTTCATACCGAACTGGAATTCCATGGTGATGCCGGTGGCGACGCCAAGCGCGAAATTGATACCGAACAGTACGCCCCAGAATTTGGTCATATCGCGCCAGATTTTGCGGCGCGTCATGACATAGACCGTCTCCATCATCGCCAAAAGGATGGAGAGCCCGAGCGTCAATGGCACGAAAAGAAAATGATAAAGCGCAGTCAGCGCGAACTGAAGCCGCGACAGGTCGACGAGAAGCGGGTCGATCATAGGAACCCCCTAGGAATGATCGCTAGCTACTCCCTGCGCCCCGAATGCGGTTTGATGTGAATCAAACAGATGAATCCAGAGGCAGGCCTACTGTAAGCTAGTATGCTAAGATCGATGTCATCCTCGCAACGCCAGTCCGCGACGGACCCGGCCGTCGTCCACACGATCCTTGAGCGGGCGCGCCAATTCGGCCAGACGCCGCTGCGGCGTGTCCTGGGCTGGCAGATCATGCGCACGAGTTTCCGGCTCGGTTTCGCCGCCGCGACGGCTCTGCTCGTCGGCCGGCTCATCATGGGAGCCCCTGTTTCCACTCCGATTTTGGCGGCTGTCCCGATTTTTCTGCTGCTTGCCGTGGCGGCCGGGCTGATCGCCGAGCGCGCGCAGGCCAAAGCCGAGACGCAGCTCGCGGCATGGCTACGCGACCATGGCGGCGAGCGGCTGCGGGACATGCCCGCTCGCTCCGTTCAATCCCTGCCCGTTGGCGGATTGATCGTCAGCTTGCAACGTCATCCCGACGCGGTCGCCGCTCTCGTCATCGGCCAGAGCGCGGCGCGTTCGATGATGGCCGTCGGTCCGCTGATCGCAGCGGCAACGATCGCCATCGTCTCCTGGCAGGCGGCGTTAACCGTATTGGCGCTGACGCCAATCATGATCATCTTCTTCGTTCTCATCGGCGATACGATCCGCCGGCGTGCTGAGACGCAAGAGAAGGCTTTCAGCCATCTTGCCGGCCAATTCGCCGATCGCATCCGCGCTTTGCCAACGATCATCGCCAATCACGCGATCGCCGGCCAGGAAGTCAAACTGCGCGAGCGGCTCGACGCCTATGCAGGCAAGACGATGGGCGTTCTGAGGGTGGCCTTTCTGAATGCCGGCATCATCGATTTCTTCGCTTCCCTGTCGATCGCCTTTCTTGCGGTCCTGCTCGGGCTCGGCCATCTGAAACTCGCGCAGATACCCGGATTCAGCCATTTCGAACTCTGGCAGAGCCTGTTCATCCTGATGATCGCGCCAGAGTATTTCGCGCCGTTTCGGCGCTTCGCCGAGCAATATCACGTCAAGGCCGAGGGACTGGCCGCGGCCGCCGCCCTCGACCGCCTCCTCGCCACGCAACCGCCTGCCCCGGCCGCGCTGCAAAACGTCGAGCGGATTTTGGGGACGCTCGCGCTGCCAGCCAAGGGTCTCGTCGCGATTTCCGGACCGAGCGGATCGGGTAAATCGACTTTGCTGCGGCGACTGCTCGGCCTTGAAGAGACGCAGCCCCGGCTCATGTCCGCCGTCGTCTGGGTCGCGATCGACAGTTTCATCCCGCCGGGCAAACTCATCGATGCCATCGCCTGGGGCGCCGGCAACGCCTGCCCGACACGTCGTACCCGTGTGGCGAAACAACTCGCCCTGCTCAACGATGCGCTGCTGCCTGAAGGCCTCGAAACCCTTATTGAGGCCGGCGGCGCCAATCTCTCCGGCGGCCAGCGCGTGCGCGTGGCCGTTGCCCGCGCTCTGCTCACCGATCGCACCGTGATCGCCGACGAGCCGACAGCCAAACTCGATAGCCGCTCGGCCGCGCTCGTGCGCAAGGCGCTGCGTGAAGCGGCGGACAGGCGGCTTGTCGTCGTTGCGACTCACGACGAAGAACTGTTGCAGATTGCCGACCAGCGGATCGACGTCGCGACGAACGTGCCATCGGCGGTGGGGGTGGCGATATGAATGCGCCTGTGAGCCCGAACGTCCGTGCGCGCTGGCGCTGGACGCTCATACTTGCCTTCGTGGCGGTGATCTCAGCCCTGCTACTCAGTGGCCTTTCCGCCTGGTTTCTCGGTGCGGTGGCGATCGCAGGGCTCTCGCCGCTGGCCTATACGTTCAACTTCCACATGCCGGCGGCTTTGGTGCGCTTGTTCGCGGTCGGGCGAACCGCCGCCAAATATGGCGAACGGATCGCTGGCCATAGCGTGGCACTTCAGGAGCAACTAACGCGGCGTGTCGAACTGTTCGGCGCTATGGCTTCAGCCCCGAGCGCGGTTCAAACCGGCTGGCAATTCGGCCGACAGGAACATCTCACCGACTATCTCGACGATGTCGAAGATGTCGACTACGGTCGCTTGCGTGTCGATCTGCCGGCGTTGACGGCCGCCGCCGGCGTGCTGCTGTGTCTGATCGCCAGCGTTGTCCTCGTCCCACTCGCCCTCGTCCCCATCCTTCTTCTACTGCTGTTCGTTTTCGTTTCGAGCCGAAGCTTCCTGTGTGGCGGCGCCGACGATCTGGCCGAGGCGCGCTGCCACCGCCGCCAAGGGGCCAGCGAATTCGGCGCGGCGGCGGCTTCCGTCATCGCTCTGCAAGCGGAGAAGCAATGGTCCGCGCGGAGCCGGGACGCACTTGCACGCTTCACGCAGGCCGAAAGCAAGCTACTCGACTTGCGTCTTTCTCAATCCCTCGTCGATGCTACCATCGGCCTGTTCGGCCCCCTGGCGGCGCTGAGCGTCATCGGCGCTGCATGGCTCGCCGGCAAACAGGCCGAAGCGCTGCTGGCACCAGCCTTTCTCGCCTTCGCCTGGCTGGCGCTTGGCGAAACGATCCAGTCCGGCTCCAAAATGTTGACCGCCCAATTGCGACGACAGGCAGCGCGAGAAGAGATCGCGAAATGGACGGGGAAACCAAACGACGGGCCGGCAGCCGATGCACTCACAAGCCGTCACGCAAGCAAGCTTACCGTCACCAAATTGCAACGGCGCGCGCCGAACGGCCGCTTGATCGGCACGCCGTTCAACGCCTGCTTTCGGCAAGGCCACCCCACAGTGCTCGCGGGCGCAAGCGGAAGCGGCAAGACCAGTCTGTTGAAACAGATCGCCGGCTGGATTGGCCATGACGCCATGGCCTACGGCGATCGGGTGCTTTCGCCGCCCGAGCGGCAAGCGATGAGCTTCTTCTGCCTACATGACGCAGCGATCCTCGCCGACACGGTGCGCGCCAACCTGTTTGCTCCGGCCGCTACGGACGATGACCTTTGGCAAGCCCTGAAGGAGATGGAGATCGACGGCCGCATCGAAGCCATAGGCGGATTGGAGGCATGGATCACGCAAGAGATGCTATCGCTTGGGGAAGCGCAACGCCTCAATCTCGCCCGCGCCCTCCTCTGTGACAGGCCAATCGTTCTCCTCGACGAGCCGACCGAACATCTCGACGAGGCACAGGGCCAGCGCGTCCTGACGCGCCTTCTCGCGTGGCTCGGCGACCGTGTCGTCATTCTCTCGAGCCATCGCGTGATGGACGACGGCCTATTCAGCGTCATTCAACTCGACTGAACCGCATCGGGGCTCACTTCCCGGCTCTCATGCTCGCATAAGCGATGCTTGCCGCGAGCGACAAGAAAGCAACGGTCACGCCGATCAGGTAAAATTTGTCCCAGAATGTCCAAGGCATATGCACCTCCCATTCCAAGGAGGTCGTTGCATACGCCATTCTTGTGGCAAAATCAGGTTACCGCGGCTTCATCGCATGATGATGAGCGCGGCCATGAACAGAAGACCGCCGATCCCCACCGCAATCAAAGCCGTAACAACCACACGACGATCGCGTCGCGCTTCAGCCCGATGATTTGGCCGCGCCGTCTCCATCGCAATCGCTTCGCTCATGGCCTCGGCGGGCACCGTCGTTCCGGCGGCCTCCTCGTCGGTTCCCAATGGAACCGCCGCAGGATCGAAGGCTGACACCTTATCCCCTGTGTGGCCGCGTTGAATATGGTTCTGGAGCTGGCTCGCCGTCGAGACTTTACTCCGTTCGGATCTCTGTTGCATCGCACGCTTTCTGCGTGCCGTCTTCAAAGCCAACACGTGCGCTACGGGCTTGTTCCCTCGATCACCGTCCATTGTTTCGTGACACAGAATGATCACCGTTAATTCGCATTCTCCTCGAAATGCATCCGAACATTCTCCACTTCGACCCTCTAACAAGGAACCTCGTTTGAACGAGTATTCTTCTACCCGGAGCGATGGAACTGCGCTCCGATGTCACCCTCGCAATCAAGACCTTACGGCGCGGCGACAGGATCGCGTTACGTAGGACAGAAGGAGGTCTCATGAAGTTGACAACCGAGCGCATCGATCGCGCCTTGAGCCAGATGGAGAGCATGGTCATCCCGAGCGCCACGCCCGTGGAGCAACAGCTCTGTTCCATATTTGGAGACCATACGTTCTTTCTTTCAAATCGCGGCGTTAGCACACTTGAACCAATCGACGCCGAGGCGGCAGAACCTAATCAGGGGCGCGTCATCTGGCTGGCCAAATGGACGGACGAGACGAAAACCATGCTTGTTCCGCATGATCCCGTCAGATCGGACACGATCGTGTCGCTGGACGAGGCGGCCTGAGAGCGGCCGGCACCGGAACGATCACAGTCACGGGTCGTTGCCTCTGAGACTGAGCTTCTCAGCGGCAATGATGCCAATACGCGACGTCCACGCTCCATCACCCCAACGGCCCTCTCCGCCGGTTATGGAAAATCCTTGCCATGGTCCGTCTCGTCGAACCGCGACATTATGCGACGCTCGAGGACTACGAGAGCACCGCTCATCTCAACGGGACGGTCAGCGAACTGCGTCGCGAAGCGAAAACCGTTCTTCCCAGCTTGCAGGACCGCCGCGTGTGGATGGTCAGCAGCACGGAACGCGGCGGCGGTGTTGCGGAATCCCTGCCGCCTTTCCTGACCCTGCTGCGCGCGCTTGGCGTCCAAGCCAGTTGGCTCGTCATGGAGACGGAGGATGCGGATTTCTTTCGGCTGACCAAGCGCCTGCATAATCTCATTCACGGTGAGGGCGACACGACGCTCGGACCGGCCGAACGCGAACTTTATGACAGAGTGAGCCACGAGAATGCCGAGGCCATTCAGCCTTACCTTTCGCCGGGTGATGTCCTCATCGTTCACGATCCGCAACCGATGGGTGCCGGCGCACGCCTCAGAACGAACATGGACATCGCAGCCGTCTGGCGCTGCCATATCGGTCTCGATCAGCAAACGCCGGAGACACAAGCGGCGTGGGATTTTCTCGATCCCTATGCGGCTATCTATGACCATGCGGTGTTCACCGCGTCCGAGTATATTCCAAGCTGCCTGACCGGCCGCGCCGCCATCATCCACCCGGCCATCGATCCACTGAGCCATAAGAATCGTGAACTGTCGGTTCACAAAGTGGTCGGGATACTTGCCAATGGCGCCTGGATCAGACCGCCAGGCGAAATGCTGACGCCGCCTTTTCCGGAAACTACCAAGCGGCTCCAGCGAGATGGAACTTGGGCGCCGGCGACCGAGCCTGAAGATATTGGCCTGCTCTATCGGCCGATCATCACACAGGTTTCACGCTGGGATCGCCTAAAGGGCTTTCTACCGCTGATGCAGGCCTTCGCAATCCTGAAGCAGGATTTCGCTCATCGGATCGGCCTCAGCGAACGGCACCGGCAGACGCTGCAACTGGTCCGTCTGGTCCTCGCCGGCCCCGATCCGAAATCGGTCGACGACGATCCAGAAGGGCTTGAGGTTTTGGGAGAGCTTCGCGCCGCCTACGCGGCCATGGACGCGCCGCTTCAAGACGACATCGCGATCATTTCGATGCCCATGAGTTCGCGAAAATACAATGCCCTGCTCATCAATGTGCTGCAGCGTTGCTCCGACATCGTGGCACAAAACTCCTTGCAGGAGGGCTTTGGCCTCACCGTGACGGAAGCCATGTGGAAACATGCGGCCATCGTGGCTTCGCAGGCCACCGGCATTCGCCAACAGATCCGCACCGGATTGGATGGATGGCTCGTGGCCAATCCCGAGGATCCTAAGGACATCGCCGAAGCACTTGACGCACTCCTGGGTAATCCCTGGAAGCGCGAGGCGTTTGGAAAAAGCGCGCAGCTACGCGTCCACGGCACGTTTCTCGTCTTCGACGAGGTGCGCCACTGGCTCGCCCTGATGGCCGAGGTCGCGAAAGCCCGCTGGCCCCTGAGCCCGTAAGATATTGATATGAAAAGCTCCTCATTAATTTAGCGCGGCCACTCGAATTTTTGTTGGATCTCGTGTCGGATGGCCGAAAGCCCGTTCGTCCTTAGGCTGGCGCCAGATTGGCGGCATCCCCTGTTCCGGTTACGAGGATTAGCACTATGCCCAATACGATACGCTTGCACCGCGTTCTGGCCACCAGCCCGGAGAAGGTCTATCGCGCCTTCATCGAGGCGGACGCACTGGCGAAATGGCTCCCGCCGAACGGCTTTCTCTGCACCGTGCACCATTTGGAAGCGAAGGTCGGCGGGACCTTCAAAATGTCGTTCCGCAACTTCACGACGGCTCAAAGCCATTCGTTTGGCGGCGAATATGTCGAGCTGGTTCCGGGCCAGCGCGTGGTCTACACGGACAAATTCGACGATCCCAACCTGCCGGGCGAGATGCGGGTGACGGTGAAGTTGAAGAAAGTGCTCGTTGGGACCGAGGTCGAAATCGAACAGGCAGGCATTCCCGACGCCATTCCTCCTGAGGCTTGCTATCTCGGCTGGCAGGAATCGCTGCGCAATCTGGCCCGGGTTGTCGAACCTGAGATCAACCAATAGCCTTTGCAGCGGCTGACATTGCGAAGGGCACGTCGCAACGACGTGCCCTTCTTCTTTGCTCCAGACGTTCGATGCTCAACGTCTGGGCGGCGGTGGCGGGGCGCCTCCTGCGTTGGACGTTTGCCCCAACAAGGGCGTGATACGCCGAACGGTGACGCGCCGGTTCGCCCTTTCGTCTCCTTGCGTGTTCACCTTCAGGAATTGCTCGCCATAGCCCTGCGTCGTCAGGTTTTCCGGCGGCACCTTGAGCCTTTCGCTGAGCGTCAACGCCACCGACTCGGCGCGACGGTCGGAAAGGGAGAGATTGTCGATATCCGAACCGACGGCATCGGTATGTCCTTCGATCAGAAAGACCTCGCTCGGATTGCGCTGCACGGCCCGATTGATCGCGTTGGCGATGACGGCAAGCCTGTCGACTTGCCCGGGCGCCACCTCCCAGGAGCCGCTTTCGAACGTCACCGTGTCGATATCGACCCTCGGCATTCTGTCGCGCAAGGGCGCGCTATAGCGGATTTCATCCAACGAATAGGGCCTGTCGATGCGTTCGACCGGCGGCGCAACCAGTGTGTCATAGATCAAGCCTTGATCGGCGCGATCCATCTCCACGATATAACGCTCGCGCGGGATCGAGACATGCGGCGGTGGCATATCGATGAAGAACCCACCTGCCCCGCGCGGGCCACGCCTGGTGTTGTCGATAATGACGATGTCACGACCGCGCTGATCGCGCCGCAGACGGCGGATCAGGCGCCCATCGTCATCGGTGATCGTGACGATCTGCGTGCCATCGGGACGCACCGCGATGGTCGATAGCTCGCCACCGCGCCGTTCGGTTCGCACATCGCGGGCATCGAACCGGAAGCGATCAGCTTCGTTACGTCGAATGATCGTGCGGTCACCCTCCCGGATGATGGTGCGGCCGGGCTCCTGGATGATGGTCCGATTGCCTTGCGTCGTCTCGCGGCGCTGACCACGAAAATCCTGCAACGATTGCCCTCTTCCCGATACGGAATCGACAGAGGGCGCCGGGCGTGGCGACTGCGTATTCTCGGCAGCCGGCGGTGTCGCAGGGTTTCCCGGACGCGGTGTATCGGCACCCTGAGGGCTAGTCGGATTGACCGGTGGATTTCCCAGCGGCTTGGCGCGATCGCCAGTAGGCGGCGTTGTCTGCGGAGTTCCTTGAGGCGCCGCCGGATTGGTCGCACCTGGCGCAGATGGCGCGGGCGCTTGCGGCTCTGGGCCGCGTGTCCCACGTCCACGCCGATCATTGGCGTCACCGGGACCACGCTCCCCGCCCTCTCGGCGTGGAGGCGTGGCCGGTGCGCCGCCTTGTGGCGGCCGAGCCTCCGGCGACGGAGCGGTTTGCGGTGCTGGAGGCTGGGGTGGCGTCGCTTGCGGACGTGTTCCCGGCGCCGGCTTGGGCTGTGCTCCTGGTGTTTGAGCTCCTGGCGTCTGCGGGGTCGCGGGCTCCGGCGCCGCCTGAGGCGACCGCCGGTTTCTCTCACCGGTGGCAGGCGCTTCCGGCGGTTTGGCGGTAGGAGGATGTTCGGCATTGGGTGCGCGCGGCCTATTCGGTTCTGCCGCGGGCGCCCTTGGTTCGGCGGCAGGCGCTTGCGGTGCACGGGGCGCTCTCGGCGCTTCGCCGCTTGGCCGTTCCTGTCGTTCTGGCCGCTCTTGACGTTCTTGTCGTTGCTCAGGAGCTTGTCGCGCGGGTGTATCCGGCCGTTCAGCCGGCGGCTTTGCGATGGGCGGCCTCTCGCCGCCGGGTCCTTCACGTCGCTGGGATGGTTCGGCCTGAGCCATCTTGAGGGGAAGCGCAGCTGCCTCGCCTATAATGAATGAAGGGAGAGCAACCCCTACAAGAAGAAAGAATTTAAGCCGCTTCATCGAAGTCCTTTCCATCGCGATATCAATCGCGCGCGGGTCCGCCATCGCGGTGCCCTGGTCACAACGGAAGCAATCGACGAAACTGCTCTCTGGTTCCCTCCAAGATATCCACATGCGGTGCGAGGAGCCATGAACCCCTCATAACACTCAACTTTTCAGCGCGTGCGGCGGGCAAAATTGATCTACGCAATATCGGCTCATGAAATGTGAAAGTGCTTTGAGGACTTAATGATGGACCAGACTAATCGTCATGATTCTGCCAATTACTTCGTTCTGATGATCCCGCGCAGATCGGCACTCAACGCATCCAAAACAATGCGAATTTTCGGCGGCAGAAAGCTGCGGGATACGTAAGCGAGTGTAACAGTCAGTCCATCAGGACGAAATTGCGGCAGCAAGCGTTTGACTTGCCCGTTTTTGATCTCCTCCTGGAAAAACCATTCGGGCATAAGCGCAATTCCCGCGCCGCTCAGGCAGGCTTGTTTAACGACATCGGCATTGTTCGATTGTAGTCGCCCGGTGACGGCGATCCTACGGCGACCGGATGAGGTCATAAAAGCCCAATCAGAGCCGGCATCGGGATTGAGATAGATGAGACATTGATGAGCGGCCAGAGCCTCCAATGTCGTCGGCTCTCCTGTCTGCTTGAGATACTCCGGGGCTGCAACAACCACGCGCGGAAAATTGCCGACACGCTTGGCGATCATGCTGCCGGAAACCGTTCCGAAGCGGATGGCCATATCGATGCCCTGTTCGACGAGGTCTTCGGCGAGATCGCCCGTGACGATCTCAAGGCGAAGCGCTGGATATTTGGCCAGAATACGGTTCGCGCTCTCGACCAGATAACGTCGCGCGAAAGCCGAAGGGCTGCCTATTTTAACAAGGCCGCTCGGCAGTCCCTTCGCGCTGCCAATTTGCGCTTCGACTTCGGCAAGATCGTCGAGCATGCGCAGAGCGAAAGTCAGGAAGCGGCTGCCTTCCTCCGTCAGGCGCACGCGGCGGGTCGTGCGGCTCAGCAGCCGGACATCGAGACGTGCCTCCAATAACGCGATCTGCTTGCTGATACGCGATTGCGTTACATCAAGCTCCTCGGCGGCGCGAGAAAAGCTGTGTGACTGCGCAACCCGCACAAAGGCACCGACCGCGGCAAGAAAATCCATGGCACACCAAATTCATTCCAACTAGGAATATAAATTAGTTCTCAATTTGCCTTTTTTTGCAAGCCTCCGCTGTTCATTGTCTCAGCATCATCCCAGGAGGCGATACGGACATGCTGACGCTCTATCACCACAACATCTCGGTCTGCGCACAGAAGGTGAGGATCGCGTTCGACGAAAAGCGGCTCGCCTACGAAGGAAAAGAGATCGACCTGATGGCTGGCGAACATCTCGAGCCCGCCTTTCTCGCCATCAATCCCAAGGGCCTCGTTCCCGTCCTTATCCATGATGGTGAGACGATCTGCGAGTCGACTGTCATTCTCGAATATATCGAGGACGTTTTCCCTCAACATCCGCTGCGCCCCGCAGCGCCGGTCGCGCGCGCCAGAATGCGTACATGGACGAAGGTGCCTGACGAAGGTCTCCACATCGCCTGCGCCTCCGTGACTTACGCCTCGGCCTTCGTTCATCAATTGCGCGCCCACCATGACAGAAAGCAATGGGAAGAGCGCATTGCGAAACTGCCGGATCGGTTCAGGGCGGCCCGTCAAAAACAGATCCTCGAGCAGGAATTCGACGCGCCGTTCGTCCGGGATGCAGTGCTGCTCCACGACAAGGTGCTGAAGGACATGGAGACCGTGCTTGGCAGCCAGTCCTGGCTCGCGGGCGACGAGTTCTCGCTCGCCGATGTGGCGATCATTCCTTATGTCACCCGTCTCGAACGGCTCGGCCTCGATGGCATGTGGGCCGATCGACCGCATGTCGCACGCTGGTTCGAGGCCGTACGGGCGCGTCCGAGTTTCGATACCGCAATCACGGCTTTCCGCTCCAACGCTTATGACGACGAACTTAAGAAACATGGGATCAATGTTTGGCCCCTCGTCGAACGTTTGCTGGCCGCATAAGCCAAGCCGCGCCTTCAAGAAAACTGGCAACACGCAAGTGATGAGGAGATCGTTCCATGAAAACATTACGCGTCGGTGCGATGGCTGCACTCCTGGCTTTGGCAGCACCTTTGCCAAGCCACGCGCTTGAAAAGATCAATTTCCTTATCGCCGCCCCTCTGGCTTTGCCCGCCTTCGGCCCGCTGATCATGGCGAAGGAGAATGGCTATTATAAAGACGCCGGATACGAGGTGGAATTCCATACCGCTCGCGGCGGACTGGATATCGCCAAACAGGTCGGGGTTGGAAATGCCGAATTCGGATTGTCACTAGGAGACGCGCCGATCGTCGTTCGCGCCAATGGCATTCCGATCAAGGTCGTAGCGACACTTGGCGGCGGAGCGCTTGGCATTATTGTTGCCCGGAAAGATCGAAATATCGAAAAAATCGAAGACCTTCGCGGCAAAAACATATCCGTCATGTCGTTTCAGGAAGCCAATTTCTATGCGGCGTTAAGCGCATTGGAAAAAGTCGGCATCAGTAAAAGCGACGCGAATATTCAAGCGGTCGGACCTTCCGGGGTGATCGGTTTGGTGCTTGCGGGCGCCGTCGATGCCTGCATTTGCACGCCGGATTGGGAAGTCGCCGTGCAGGACGGCGTCTCTCAAACGACATCGTTTCCCCTCAAGGAACATACGGCAACGACGGCGCAAGCCATCGTCGCATCCGATGAAATGATCGCCAAGAAGCCCGAAATGGTCCGCGCCATCGTTCAGGCCACGTTGAAGGGAATGCAGTTCGTTATGGAGAACCCGGAAGCGGCAACGAAAATCTATATCCGCAGCGTTCCTTCTTTCGATGGGAAGGAGGATGTGGTGCTTCGCATGTTCAAGAATTTTATCGAGCGTACCTATAAAGGGCAGAAGATTATCGGGGAGACCGATCCGGATCTGTTGGCGCAGATCCAGAAAAGCTATGTGGACCTTGGAATCGTTTACAAAGAAGCGCCCGTCGATACATTTTACTCGAATGCATTTGTAAAATGACGATCGGACGCTTCTATCGCTCCGAATTCGCATTATTGGCCATGCAATGCCCTGCTCCTAGGCCGCTTTTCTTCGTCCCGGCTTGCGGCCGGATCGCCGCCGAGGGATCGTCTTCGATGGCTTTCTTCGCCCACTCGCCTTAGCGCCGTCGTGGCCGATACTGCGACGCAAAGCTTCCATCAGATCAACGACATTGCCCCGATCTTCCGCCGGCTCTTCCTTGGCGACAATGGTCTTGCCGGAGGCCTTGCGTTTCACCAAAGCCCGCAAGGCCGTTTCGTATCGATCCTTGAACTTCGATGGATCGAAGGAAGATTCCTTGCTCTCCAAAATATGCTCGGCGATTTTCACCATATCCCTGGTGATACGGGGTTTGGAAATCTTGCCGACGATGTCATCGACCTTCCTCACCTCATAAGGATAACGCAGGGTCGTGGCCATGAGAACGTCGCCGTAAGGTTCGATCGCCATGACATGCTCGCGATTGGTCAAAACGATCCGGGCCAAAGCGACACGCCCCTTGTCTTTCATCGCATCGCGGATCACGGCAAAAGCATCGGCGCCGACCTTACCTTGCGGGGCGAGGTAGTACGGACGGTCACGGTATAAATCCTCCACGTCTTCGGCCGGTACAAAGCTGTCGATATCGATCGTTTTGCTGCTTTCGATTTTGATGGCGTCCAGATCCTCTTCGTCGATCTCGACATATCTTCCCTTGCCGATCTCGTAGCCGCGACCCTTGTTCTCTTTGTCGACGGTACGGCCCGTCACTTCATCGACCATCTGTTGGCGCAGGCGATGTTTGGTCTTGCGATTGATCTGGTGAAAATGCGTCTTTTCCGCCGCAGTCGTGGCCGGAAAAAGCGCGATCGGGCAGCTCACGAGAGAGAGTTTGAGCGCGCCTTTCCAGTAAGGGCGTATCGGCATGACGGTTCCCCTATCAGCAAAATGCCAAATTTAACGCGCGGTTATGCGGATCAGTTGCGTTGGCGCGGAATCGAGAAATAACGCGGAACGATCGATCCGGTGACGCATTGGCTTGATGTCCGCTCGAGAGGGAGCGGATGGCAGGCACGGAACCTCCAAGGCTCGCGCGCCGCTCCGCTGCTGAGCCGTCCTCAGCGGGGCTCCTCGTTGCTCAAATCGAAGCGACGCGCTGCTTGAGAATCTGCGTCATTCTTCCGAGAAATGGCGCATCACACTCGCCAGTTTGTTTCGCAGATGATCGCTCAGGATGACAGCCAGGCGCGGCCCATCGCGATCTTGCAGCGCCGCCAGGATATGTTCGTGTTCCTCGATGGCGGCACGCCAGCGGTCTGAATCGTCATTGGCCATGTAGCGGGCGCGATGGATGCGTCCTGCCAGCATCTGATGGGTCGCGAATAGAGTTTCGTTGCCTGAGCCGATCAGAATGGCGCGATGAATGGCCTGGTTGAGCTTGAAATAGGTCGGCCGATCCCCTGCCTTGAAACTTTCGACCATCTGATCGTGCAGTTTGGCAACGGCTTCGATCTCGGCATCGCTCATCCGCGCGCAGGCCAAGGAGCCTGAAAGCGCCTCGAGTGCGCCCATGATCGGAAACACCTCTTCAAGGTCAGCGCGTGTGAGCGCCGCGACCGTGGCGCCCCTATTCTGATTGAGATTGATCAATCCTTCCGAGGCCAAGACTTTAAGAGCTTCGCGTAGCGGCGTGCGGGACACGCCGAACCGTTCGCACAACTCGCGCTCCGAGACCTTCCGGCCGGCCGGCAGCGCGCCCTCCACGATCATGTCGCGCAATCGCGCCGCCAGTTCCTCATGCAGGCTGCGGCGGGAGATGGGCACCACCATCACATCCGCGGTCGAATTCGCTTCCATCGGCATCAGCCGGCCCTTCGCTTGACTCTCAAAATCGAATTATGCATTCATAATTCAAATAATCAATGGGAGGTCGCTTTGACAGGGCGCCATTTTTTGCAGATTCCCGGCCCGACGAACGTTCCGGACCGTGTGTTGCAGGCCATCGGACGCCCGACGATCGATCATCGCGGTCCTGATTTCGCCGAACTGACCCATGGCGTGCTCGCCGGCCTGAAAAAGCTTTGCGATTGTTCGGGCGACGTCTTCCTCTACCCGGCCTCGGGAACGGGGGCTTGGGAAGCGGCGCTGGTCAATACCACCTCACCCGGCGACACCGTTCTCATGTATGAGACCGGCCACTTCGCGAAGCTGTGGAGCGAGCTGGCGCAAAACCTTGGTCTCAAGGCCCAAATCATTCCAGGCTCGTGGCGCAGCGGCGCCGATGCCAACGCCATTGCGGATGCTCTGAAACAAGACCCCGATCATCAGATCCGCGCCGTCTGCGTCGTCCATAACGAGACCTCCACCGGCTGCGTCAGCCCCATCGATGATGTGCGCGCGGCCTTGGACGCGACCGGCCACCCTGCCCTCCTGCTGGTCGATACGATCTCGTCGCTCGGCTCGATCCCTTACAGTCACGATCGCTTCGGCGCCGACGTAACCATCGGCTGTTCGCAAAAGGGGCTGATGCTGCCGCCCGGCCTGTCGTTTAACGCGGTCGGCGCCAAGGCCATGGAAGCGGCGAAACAGGCGCGCATGGTGCGGTCCTATTGGTCCTGGCCCGCCATGGCGGCCGCCAACCGCTCCGGCGCCTTCCCCTACACGCCCTCCACCAACCTGCTCTTTGGCTTGCGGGAAGCGCTGGCGATTTTCGAGGAAGAAGGTTTGGCCTCCATTCTCGCGCGCCATTCCCGGCATGCCGCCGCCACGCGTGCGGCCGTTGCGGCCTGGGGGCTTGAGACGGTGTGCACCACGCCAAATCACCATTCGTCATCGCTGACGGCCGTCTTCCTGCCCGAAGGACATTCGGCCGACGCGTTCCGTGCCGTCGTCCTCAAGACATTCAACATGTCGCTGGGCAACGGCCTTTCGCGCCTTGCCGACAAAGTGTTCCGGATCGGTCATCTCGGTGACTTCAACGATCTGATGCTCGCCGGCACTTTGTCCGGCGTGGAAATGGGACTGGCGCTGTGTCAGGCGCCCCATCGCGCGGGCGGCGTTCAGGCCGCCCTCGCGCATCTGCAAAAGAGCCTGCCCTGAAAAACGAGGCCGAGGAAACGCCGCATGAGCACGTATACGTTGAAGCGTGAAATCCCGATCGAGGATGAATTCGATGTCGTCGTCGCCGGCGGTGGCCCGGCTGGAACGGCCGCAGCCGTCTGTGCCGCGCGTCTCGGCGCCAAAGTCCTGCTGCTGGAAGCCACCGGCTGCCTCGGCGGCATGGGCACGTCTGGTCTCGTGACGACGTTCGGGCCTATCTCCGACGGCAAGCAGATGCTGGTCGGTGGCCTCATGAAGCAGATCGTCTTGGCCCTGCAACAGCGCGGCCAGCTCGGCCCGCATGTCGTGCCGGAATATCTGCATAGCCAGCTCAACCGATGGGTGCCCTTCAAACCGGAAGGGTTGAAGCGGCTGCTCGATGAACTGGTTCAGGATGCCGGCGTCGACGTACGTTTTTTCACCCGCGTCATCGATGCGGAAGTGACGGACACGAAGATCGACGGTGTCGTCATCAGCAATGTGGAAGGCTATCGCTATATCCGCGCCAAAACCTATGTCGATGCGACGGGCGATGCCGCTTTGTCCGATCTCTGCGGTGCCGAGTGCAAGGTCATCTTGCGTGACATCGATGCCGTGGCGCCCAGCACCCTGTGCTCGCTTTATTCCGGCGTGAACTGGGACGATCCGGCCTATGGCGAGGATTGGCGCGGCATCGATGCGGCGAAAGCGCTGTCGAAGAAGCTTCTCCTCAAAGCGATCGACGACGAGCATTTCACGCAGCCCGATCGGTTCATGCCGGGCATGAACAAGATCGGCAAGCAGGCAGCGCAGCTCAACGGCGGCCATGTCTTCAATCTGAACGGGCTTGATGTCCGGTCGCTGTCGGACGGCATGATTTTCGGACGCAAGCTCGCGGTCGAATACGAGTCTTTCTTCCGCAAATATATGCCGGGTTGCGAAAACATCGAACTGCTGTCGACCGCGCCTGTCATGGGTGTTCGCGATACCCGGCGTATCGTCGGCGAATTCGAGCTGCTGTTCGAGGACTATACCAGCGGCCGGCAATTTCCCGATCAGATCGCCGTCTATAACCGACCGACCGACGTGCATCCGACCGATACCTCCGAAAAAGAGTTCAAGCGCTTCACCCAGGATTTCGAGGGCAAGCACGGGTTGGGTGTCGGGCAAAGCCTCGGCATTCCCTATAGCATTCTGGTGCCGAAGGGATGGACGAACCTCTGGGTCGCCGGCCGGTGTCATTCCAGCGACACCAAGGTGCATGGCTCGATTCGCGCGCAATCGGCCGCCTATATGATGGGGCAAGCGGCCGGCACCGCAGCCGTGCAAAGCATCGCCACCGGGCAACCTGCTTGCGATCTCGACACCGAAGACCTGGTGCTGCGTCTGCGCGAGCAAGGCGCCAACCTGCCGCAACCCACATTAAGCAAAACGATGACGCGTTGACACGATCGGGGAGGATCGCATGCAACTGAAGAAATCGACGCTCACGGCCCTATTGGCCATCACGACATTGACGCTCGCAGCGCCGCGCGCCAGCGCATCGGACGGCTATTACGCCGGCAAAACGGTGACGATCCTGGTCGGCACGGACGAGTCCGGCGGCTACAGTCTCTATTCGCGCCTCATCGCCTCTTATCTCGGCCGCTACCTGCCGGGGTCTCCGGCCGTCATCGTGCGTAACATGCCAGGTGCCGGCGGCAGCACTGCCGCCGCCTATATGACACGGCAAGCGCCGCGCGATGGCACCATCATCGCGACAATCCCCGCGAACGCGATGATGGATCGCCTGTTCGGCCGAAAAGTTCAGGCCGATCCAACGCAATTCGGCTTTATCGGCGGCGCGGAACGCGGCTCGCGTCTCTGCCTCACCTCGGCGCGCTCGGAGGTGAAGACATTGCAAGAGGCGATGACGCGCAAAGCGATCATCGGCACGACGGCACAAGGCAGCCCGACCACAGATTACGCCAACTCTCTCAAACGATCGACGGGTGTGAAGTTCGACATCGTTTATGGCTATAGCGGACCAGGCAGCCTGTATTACGCCATGGAGCGCGGTGAGATCGATGGTGTGTGCGGCGTCGACTGGACGGCGCTGAAGGCGCAAAAGCCAAACTGGGTGCGCGACAAGACCGTCAACATCCTCGTCCAGTTCAACGAAAACCCGAATGAAGAGCTTCAGGCGCTCGGCGTGCCTCAGCCCTGGCCACTCATCAAGGACGATCTCGATCGGCAAGCCGTTCTCATGATGGTCAACTTCCAGCAGGCTTTCGGCAAAGCCTATATCGCGCCGCCGCAGACGCCAGAGGAACATCTTACGCTTCTGCGAACGGGTTTCGCCGAGGTTTTGCAGGACAAGCAGTTTCTCGCCGATGCGGAGAAGCAACAGCTCGAAATCTATAGCGTGAAGGCCGACGAAGTGCAGGAAACGGTGCTCAAACTCTATCGCGCGCCGCAGGCGGTCGTGGACCGTCTCAAGACACTGACAGGAGAGTAACCGTGTCGAACATGATGCGGCGGCATCGACCGCCGCATCGTCCATCGATCAGGTGCAGATCATCAGGTTGACCCACTCCAAGCCTTCGCCAAACACCGGCTTTTGGATCATGCTTCGATAGCAGTTCGACGGGATCGGCTGCTCCGGGGCAGCAGGAGCCGCTTGATGATCAGCCGGCACGGCATAGTGAACTGGGTGATGGACGGCGACATGAGACGCCGCCGCGGCGGCAAATACTGAAGAGCTTGCGAAGCTCGGAATCAGAGCAATGGCAACGATGGCCGCAGCAAGTCGCTTCGGACGATTTAACATGGCGAATCTCCCTAGTTATTTTCGATGCCTCAACTGCTCCACAATTGCGAATGCACTCGGGCTTAATTTTGTCGACCTTGCCACCGTGCATGAACATTCGGTAATGCGATAACGATGCGTTGAATGACTTATCGTTGCGCCGCAACGAGTTTATGAATCGACTAATCGCTTCGCGACGATTACCAATCGCGGCTTTGTGATTGTCGTTCGCAGCAAACGAACGCACTCATTTTACCCGCTGCAAAATTGCATCGCCTCTATTTCATGATGCAACCTCACGCCTTCGCCGTTGTAAATCGCAGAGACGATGAACGAACGCTCTTCATTCATCGCTCCTCCTCTGGTGTCGGCACGTGATCCTGCGACCGCATTGAAGCCGCGCACTCATGCAAAGATTTGCGAAAGCACCCTTCGCCAGTGGTGAAACTAAGGGCTTACGTCCGGACGCGTTCTTTTTTCCGTATTGCTCTGGTCAGCGACCTAAATTTCGTATCATCATCACGGATCACGATCGCAGAGCCATAGTGGGGAGGAGACCATGGATCGTCGCGAGATCATTGCCGGACTGACCGCCATCTCGGCAGGCGCGTGCCTGCCTCACTTCGCTGCCGCGCAAGGGGCTTGGCCGGAGCAGAACATCACGATGATCGTGCCCTTCCCGCCTGGTGGACAGGCCGATCTGGCCGCGCGGCCTGTCGCGCAATCGCTGGAGAAATTGCTCGGCAGATCCATCGTGGTCGACAACCGCGGTGGCGGCGGCGGCGCGATCGGCAATGCCGCGACCGCGCGCGCAACCCCCGATGGCTATACGCTGCTGATGACATTGTCCTCTCTCGCGGTGCTGCCGGAAGCCGCGCGCCTGTTCGACCGCCCGTCGCCCTACGAAGTGACGCAGCTTGCGCCCATCGCCCGTGTCCTGGCTGATCCGACTTTGCTCGCCGTTCCCGCGTCCTCGCCCTGGAAGACGCTGAAGGATTTCGTCGCGGATGCCAAAGCCAGTCCCGGCACCATTTCCTACGGCTCGTCGGGATCCTACGGCACGCTGCACATCGCCATGGAAATGTTCGCGGCTTCAGCCGGCATCAAACTTCTGCACGTTCCCTATCGCGGTGCCGGCCCCGCGCTGAACGATCTGCTCTCCGGCCAACTCAAGGCCCTCGCCTCGGCACCGGGTGTCCTGAAGCCGCATGTCGACTCCGGAGCTTTGCGCGTTCTCGCCAACTGGGGCGCGCAGCGCATTCCTTCCTTCCCCGACCTGCCGACCTTCAAGGAGCTCGGCTACGAGGATGTCGAATTCTACATCTGGGCCGGATTGTTCGCACCGAACGGCCTGCCCGCCGCCGTCACGCGCAAGCTCGAAGACGCGATGAAAACGACGATGGCTGATCCCGCGATCCAACAGATCTTCGAGAAGGCGGGAAGCCCGCCGGCCTATCAAGATGCCGTCGCCTTCAAAGCCTTCGTGGAAGCCGACAGCGCCCGGCTGATCGCTGCGACCAAAAAGATCGGCAAGGTGGAATAGCCGGTGCAAGCACCATGGCGTAAAGAAACTTAAAGTTTGCACCGTAAGCCTATATCTTTCTGGAGGAGCACGGACGCTAGCGCTCTGGATCGTCGATCAACAATATGGCGCAGAGAGCGGCCGCCATCGCCAGTGCGGCGCCCGCCATCGCTGCGAGATGAAACGCGCCAATGAGCGCTGCTCCCGTCGCCGATAGAACGATCCCTAAAAGCGCTGTCGCAACCAAAGCGCCGACGCGCGCCAAAGCACTGTTGAGGCCCGAAGCCGATCCGGTGTGTTGTTCATCCACCGACCCCAGAACAGCTGTCGTCAGGGGCGCCACGGCGCATGACATGCCGAGCGCGATGACGAAAAGCGCGGGAAAGACGGTCATCCAATAATCAGCATCAGCGTCGACGCGCAGCAACAGCAGATGCCCCACCGCGACACCTATGGTCCCTACGGCAAGCGGAAGCTTCGGGCCGACGCGACCAGAGAAGGCGCCGATCGTCGGCGAAGCGATAGCCATCACCAGCGGAAAAGGCAGCATCGCCGCTCCCGCTGCCGTCGCCGAATACTGGGCCGATTGGATCAGCACGTAAGGCAGAAGAACCAGCAGCCCGCCGAGTGCCCCATATAAAAGCAATGTCAGAAGCGACAATCCGACAAAAGTCGTCGACGCAAACAGCGCAAGCGGCATCATGGCATGATCGCCCCGTCGGCCTTCGAGAACGATGAACCCGACGAGAAGCACGCTTCCCAGAGCAACCGCGACGACCGCAGGCGAGGTCCATCCTGTTGGTCCCGAGCCGATCGTGAGGCCCCAGGTCAATGCGCCCAATGCGACCGCGGCAAGCATACTGCCGGCCACATCCAATGCGCCCTTCCCACTGTCAGTGCGCGGCACGCGAATATAGGCCAAAGCCAACGCGATGGCGGCCAGCGCCAGCGGAAGGTTGATCAGGAAAATGGCGCGCCATCCGGTGAGATCAATCAACCATCCGCCAAGCACCGGCCCCACGGCGCCCATGATCGCACCAGCCGCCGCCCAGATGCCGATGGCCCGCCCGCGCGCCTCGTCCGAAAAGGACTCGCCGAGGATCGCCAGACTATTGGGCAGCAGGAGCGCGGCGCCCGTTCCTTGCAGGACCCGTCCGATCAACAACCACGAAAGCGTTGGCGCAAGTGCGCAGAGGAGTGACGAAGCCGCGAACAGCAGCATGCCCAAAATCAAAATCCGCCGCCGCCCAAAACGATCGCCAGCGCCACCGCCAAACAGCAGCAAGGCGCTCGCCGGCAATAGATAAGCGTTGATCACCCACTGGAGATCCGCCGAACCAACGTGGAACGAGGCTTCGATCGTCGGCAGGCCGACATTGACGACCGAACCGTCGACGAACGCCAGCCCCGACGCAAGGACCGTCGTCGCCAACACAAGATTGGGATGTTCAGCCGGAGAACGCGCCTGTTCTGCCTGGGCAGAAGCCACATCGCAGCTTGCATTCACACCGAAACTCATGCGGGCCCGATCTCACACAGCTGTCGGCACGACGGGTATAGATCGTCGCGTCACGTCACATTGTCGCTTCGTATCCCGATGATATTAGGCCGAGGAGCGCGCAAAAGAAATTACCCGGCTCAAAAGTGTCGGGACTGCAATCCGAAAACCATCATCGGCGTAATACTCAGCACGAGCCTTACTTGTAAGATCTTGACGCGAGTGACAGATCGATATCTTCCAGTTAAGCCTGTGACAGGCTCCAGCAACGACACGCTCAACATCTAGCTGGCTCAAATCATACCTCTTGGAGGGACGCCCCGTGCAACAATCCGCAACGATCAACATTGACGATTTGGTCGATAGTCAAAAAATCACGGGCTTCAATTGGCTTTTGGTTTTCTGGTGTTTTGTCATCACCCTCATCGACGGCTACGACATTTCGGCGGCGCCTGCGGCCGGCCCCTTCTTTGTGCGTGACTGGCACCTCGCTTCACCGGCGGCGCTGACATTCCCATTCAGCGCGACCAATTTCGGCGTGCTGTTCGGTGCGCCGCTCTTTGGCTGGATCGGCGACCGTTACGGCCGGAAGATCGCGATCATCCTGTCGCTCATCGTCTTCGGTCTGTTTACGATGCTTGTCGCTGTGGCGAATTCTGTCGACCATCTCACCTGGGCGAGGTTCCTGACCGGCTTTGGAGTCGGCGGCGTGGTTTCAAACACGATCTCGCTGAACGCGGAAATGGCACCGCGGCGCGTGCGCGCAACGTTCATCATTCTGATGTTCATCGGCACGACGCTCGGCGGCATTTTTCCACCCATCGTCGCCAATACATTGGTCGCCACTTACGATTGGCCGATCATCTTCTGGATCGGCGGCATTGTGCCGCTCGTGATCGCCGCCCTCTCATTCTTCATTCTGCCCGAGTCGATCAAATATCTCAGCCTGGTTCCCTCGCGGCGGGCTGAGATGGTGCGTCTGGCGGCGCGCATGGGAACGACGATCGGACCTAACGACGTCATCGTCTCCGCAAGCCACAATCGGGACAAGGCGCGCTTCATCGATCTGTTCGTCGGTAAATTCGCGTTGATCACGCCGCTCATGTGGCTGCTGTTTGCGATCAACCTGATGGTGTTCTATTTCGTCAACATCTGGTTGCAGACGATCATCACCCCTGCCTTGATCAAGGCTGGCGGAAATGCCGCCACGGCGCAGAATGCCGGCCTCATGTTCCAGCTCGGCGGCTCAGTCTGCGGGCTCGTCATGTGCCGGTTTGTCGACAAGATGGGATTGCGGCCGGTCATTCTGCTCATCCTTCTCGGCATCCCATCGACGGCAGCGATCGGATATTTAGCAACAACGCCCTGGCTGGTGTGGATCACCTTCGTCTCAGGATTTTGCCTGCTCGGCATCCAGTTCGGCCTCAATGCGACGGCGGGCATTATGTACCCGACCCACGTCCGCGCGCTGGGCGTTGGCTATGCTTTCGGTATCGGACGCTTCGGCGCCTTCGGCGGACCGGCACTGGGCGGCATGCTCATCGGAATGAACTTCCCACTTGAGCATCTCTACCTCATTGCCGCCGCACCGTTGGTCATCTCCGTCATCGCCTGCGTCGTGATGATATTTCTTCACGACACTGGCGCCGATGCTCCGTCCGACGAAACGGTGCTCGCCCATTAAAGGCCGAGCCAAAGCGCCACGGCAGCAGCGTAGACGGTTCTGCCGCCTCCGCTGCTCGGGCGCGCAGCGCATTCCCTTTTTCCCCGACCTGCCGACCTTCAAGGAACTCGGCTACGACGATGTCGAGTTCTACATCTGGGCCGGATTGTTCGCACCGAACGGCCTGCCCGCCGCCGTCACGCGCAAGCTCGAAGACGCGATGAAACGACGATGGCGGATCCCGCGATCCAGCATATATTCGAGAAGGCGGGAAGCCCGCCGGCCTATCAAGATGCCGTCGCCTTCAAAGCCTTCGTCGAAGCCGACAGCGCCCGGCTGATCGCTGCGACCCGCAAGATCGGCAAGGTGGAGTGAGCCGGCCAGAAGAGTGACCCAAAATTCGAGATACAATCCTCGTCTGTAGTCCTCCAAGAAAGTCTTACATGACGGCCCAAGCATCCGAAGTCTTTCTTGCCGATGGCCAGAAGTGCCTCCTCTATTCCGAGCCGTTGAGAACGCTCCTCGAGCGCCACAAGCTCTCTATCAAAAATCCCTATGTGAAATCGACCGCCAACTATCGAGGATATACGGGAACCTGGGAAATTCGTTCGGGAGACCTCTATCTCGTCGATGTGACTTGGACCCATTTAAACAAAGACCCACGAGGAGGACGTCGCGATACTGAGCTTCCAATTTCGAGCGAAGCTCAGCAGGTATTGTTCGCAGCGGCATCGGCCACCGGCTTTCCTGTCCACGCAAGCTGGTTTAGCGGTCGCCTCATGATCGGATATGGCGAGTGCAGGAGCCGTGGAATGGGTGGCGTCACCTGGCTGGGCTGGCATGACAAAATGCGTGAAGTACGCATCAGAAAAGGACGGGTTGCTCGAGATCGCCTTGTTTTATTCAAATCGTATGAGGAATGGTGCGAGCGCTTCCATCCAGACTCATTCTGGGCATTCATGCGGGGTCTGTGGAAGTACCGCGGATAGTGAGACAGCGCGCCTGTGAGCGGCTGCGAGCGAAAGGAAATCCCGGTTTCGTTTCCGGCCTATCCGCCGCTATCACGCCCAAACTCAATCGCTGGTCGCTGCCACCCGCAAGATTGACAAGTTATAGCGCCGGTCCGATCCGATCTGCGCCGGGATTGGTTCCGGCGTCCCGTCAGTGCGTTAGCCATCGCGATTGGGCGACACTTGACGAGAACCCTACTAGTAGGTAGATAAAGAGCGATGAGCAACCTTTCGACCACCTCCGACGACATTCTGCGTTGCGCCCGCTCCCTGATCATCGCGGGCGGGTACAATGGGTTTAGCTACGCGGACATTTCCCAGGTCGTGGGCATCCGCAAAGCCAGCATTCACCACCACTTCCCCAGCAAGGCCGAGCTGGTCCGAACCCTCGTGGCGCGCTATCGCGAGGAAGCCGAGGTGGGGATCGCCGAGCTGGAACGCCATCATCCCGAACCGGTGGATCAGCTTCGCGCTTACACCGGCTTCTGGCGCGATTGCATCGCCGACGGGTCCGTCACTTTTTGCGTTTGCGCCTTGCTGGCGAGCGAAATACCGGCACTCCCGCCCGAAATCGCCTTGGAAGTCAGGGCTTATTTTCGGGCGCTTTCCGCCTGGCTCACCTCCGTCATGGAACGAGGCGCAAAACAGGGCACTCTTGCTCTGTCCGGCACCGCGCGATCCGAGGCGGAGAGCTTCATGGCAACAGTGCACGGCGCCATGCTCTCGGCCCGCGCTTATGGCGACCCCAAAATCTTCGACGCCGTCACTCATCCCCTTATCGAAAGGCTTGCCGTGGTTCGCCAGTGAACGGACCGTCCAGAGACATCCATTTGACCGCAAAGCCCACCGTCTAACGGTATTTTGATACCTGCATCATGAGCTTCAGCGGTGAAATCGCTCCGAAACTTCCCTGCTTAACCTACCAACTAGTTGAAAGGCTATACTATGACCGACACTGCTATCGATGTTGCCCCCGCCGGCCAGGCGCGGAGCCTCAAACTCTATTATTTCATCCGCGCGGGGTTTTCGGCCGTTTGGGTGGCCGCGGCCTTCACGGTGGGGCAGCATTCGCCGGCGGTCGCGAATATCCTGCTTATCGCCTACCCCGCCTGGGATGCCGTGGCGAACTTCGTCGATGCGGCACGCAGCGGCGGGTTAGGTAAAAATCGGACGCAGACCGTCAATGTTGTCGTGAGCGCTATAACGACGCTCGCCGTCATCCTGGCGCTCCAGCTGAGCATGAACTGGGTGCTCGCGGTGTTCGGCGCTTGGGCCATCCTCTCGGGCCTGCTGCAGCTTGGCACCGCCGTGCGGCGCTGGAAGAGTGTTGGCGGGCAATGGGCGATGATCCTGAGCGGCGCTCAGTCGGCTTTGGCCGGTGGCTTTTTCATTTCTCAGGCCCGCATGCCGGCGCCGCCGTCCATCGCCAACGTCGCTGGCTATGCCGCGGTCGGCGCCGTTTATTTCCTGATCTCGGCCGCCTGGCTGTTCGTGAACGACCGGCGCCGCGAAGTGGCCCGGTCGTCCTAGGGCGACGGCTGTCCCGGTGGCGTGGAACCGGAGGCGGTCCGAGCTACGCCGGCAGGACGACCACTTTCGTCTTGACCGGCGTTTGCGCGTAGAGGTGTAGCATGTCCTGGCTGAGGAGGCCGACACAGCCGCTTGTAATGCCTGAGCCAATCGATTCAACATCGCTGCTGGCGTAGATGGTGTAGAGCGTGTAACGGCCGTTCTGGTAGAGATAGAGCGTGCGCGCACCAAGCGGATTGTCGAGACCGCCCGGCATGCCTCGGGCGTATTTCGCCGCCTCGGGCTGGCGCTTGATCATTTCCTTGGGCGGTGTCCAGATCGCCCATTCGCCCTTGCGCCCGACATAGGCGTCACCGCTCCAGCGGAAGCCATCGCGGCCGACGTTGGCGCCATAGCGGGTGGCGTTGCCATCGCCCTCGATGCGGTAGACATGATAGTTGCCGGGATCGACGATAATAGTACCGGGCGCTTCCTTGCTGTCGTAGCGCACCTTCCGACGATAGTATTTCGGATCGAGCTTGCTGATATCGGTCGCGGGGATCGGGAACTTTTCCTCGGGCACCGGCCCGTAGAGCGCCGTCGCCTCGGCGAAACTCATGCCATCGGTTGTCGCGCAGCCGGCAAGTCCAAGCGCACCAAGACCGGCGGCCGAGCCGGCCAGAAACGACCGGCGGTTGAGAAGCGCCAACTGACGCCCAAGCGGAGTACCCTGGTTTCCTTTGCCAGCAGAGGCAATGCCATCGTCGATCATGATAAACTCGCAGAAACGCCTGACTAAGCTGAGATTGCCGTCACACGGGTCTAATGGCAAGGCCAGCAGGAACATGCTCGCATGCAGGTCTTATCAGACTATTATTGAACAAGCCGATTAGGCTAATCCCGCAAGCTATTGAAATTATTGATACGCCAAGCGAACACGCACCCATTCCGCGAGAGCGGTGAGTCTAGTCCACGATCGTCGTGGCCCCGGTGCTGGCATCATACCCATAGATCCAATCGACGCTGATCGGCGGGGGCGCGACCGGCTTCCGGTTGTTGTTAAATTGATCGCGGGCCTGCAGCTGGACCTTTTTGCCTCTTGGCTGGCGCTCACGATCATATGCCAGCAGTCCGGCGTCTGGATCGTCCTTGTGCTCGGACAAGATCCTCGCCAGAGCCAGACCATCCTCCATCGACTGGGCGGCCCCCTGAGCGAGGGTGGGCATCATAGGATGAGCGGCATCTCCGAGAAGACCAACCCTGCCATTTACCCAGGTCTCCAGTGGCTCTCGATCATAAATGCCCCAGCGATAGCAGCTCTCTATCTTCCGGAACATATCGAGCAAGGCATCATTCCAGCCGGCATAAGCTTCGAGCATCTCGTCGACGCTCGACGGAACCGACCACGACTCCTCGGCCCATTCCTCCGAGACACGTCCGGCAAAGATGTTCATGTATTTACCGCCGCGGACTGGATAGCAAATGACGTGGCCGGTCGGGCCAATCCAGCCAATATAATCCTTGGTGTGCAGCTCTACCGACCGATTTGGTCCGACTTGAGAAGGCGCATCTTCCATCGGCACCGCTGCGCGCCAGCAGATCTGATTTGTAAAACGTGCCGTGCTTTCGCCAAAAACCACCTTCCGCACGGACGAGTGAATACCATCGGCTCCGATAACGACGTCTGCTTCGATCTGCGTTCCGTCGGCAAAAATAGCGCTCGCGCCCTCTTTGGTATTGGCAACGCTGACACAGCTTTTGCTCAGATGGATTGCGTCAGACGGCACCTTGCCGATCAGAGCCTCGTGAAGATCCGGACGATGAGCCATCATGTAGGGCGCGCCGAACCGTCGCTCCATCAGCCCGTCCCACGGATTTCGAAAGCGAAGATCAGCCGTGTCCCATGTGAGCGAAACCATCGAGGACGGTTCGACGGCGAAGCTCTTCAACTCATCGAGAATACCAATTGCGCGCGCAACTTTAACGGCGTTGGGACCAAGCTGGAGACCAAATCCCACTTCACCAAGGTTTGCTGCCCGCTCGTAGATGGACACTTCAAACCCACGCTGATGAAGAGCTGCGGCGGCCGTCATGCCACCAATCCCGCCACCAATGACAGCAATACGCTTCGCACGATTTCCCAATACGACCTCCCTGTGACGTCCTTTGTTGCTTAGTAAAATAAGACATCATCGGATGAAATTTGACAACGTTGAGTGCAGTTGCCAGTTTCTCGACAACAACAAAATTCGGGGAGACGCTCGTGGGCTTGCGGCGCTGGCTAATCACTTCAATTTCTTGCGCACTGCTGTTTGGGCTTGAGACGATTGCGCCAACTCAGGCCGCGGAATTCAAGCCGAACGGGCCCGTGACCATTGTCGCACCATTTGCTGCCGGCGGAACCGTCGATCAGGTTGCGCGTGAACTCGGACGAGGCCTGGAAACGGTTTGGGGCGTGCCCGTGCTGATCGAAAACAAGCCAGGCGCCGGCAACATCCTTGCCGCCTCAGCCATCGCGCAGTCCAAGCCGAACGGTCAAAGGCTGTTGCTGGCCTCGACATCTATTTCGGTCAATCCAAGCGTATATAAGTCGTTGCCTTATGACACCGACAAGGATCTGTCCGCAGTCAGTTATCTCGCGGCCTCGCCGAACGTCCTCGTGGTGCGGCCGAAAATGAACATCAAGACACTCAGAGAGCTGCTTGATCGAGCCAAAACAAGCAATCCACCGTTGCAATATGCTTCTGTCGGCAAGGGCAGCGCACATCACTTCTGTATGGAGCTTCTGCAAATCGAGGCCAACGTGAAGTTGACGCATATACCTTACAAGGGTGTGTCGCCCGCATTGGCTGCTGTGCTGGGCGATGAAATCGGAATTTACTGCAGTGACATACTGGGCGCGATGGAGCCAATCAAAAGAGGTCAACTGATCCCCTTGGCTGTGACGAGCAATACAAGAGTGAGCGTCTTGCCCGACGTTCCGACAATGGCGGAAGCTGGCCTGCCGAATTACAACAACTCGGGATATCTAGGGATCATGGCTCCGGGCGAGACACCGCGGAACATTCGCGAAGCCATCAATCATGACATCCAAGTGGTCATCAAGGAATCCGCCTTCCAGAAACGCTTCGCCGATCTTGGTTACGATATGGTGGGCGGCACCGCCGACGAATTCGCCAGCTTCATCAAGCGGGATATCGCTCGCTACCGCGAGATCGTAAAGACAGCGAACATCGACGAAGAATAGTTCCGATCATCGGCTGGGAGCTAGGATTGCCGACGCTTCATTGGACGCGTTCCAGCTGTCGGCTTTTTGCAGGCCCCAGAACGCGGGCGGGAAAAACCGTATTGCTCGCCGATACCAGGCACCCAACTAAAGGGGCCGAGGCGGATTGTCGGACGAAATTACTAAGCATTTGACTTGATTGGCGCGCCCAAGGGGAATCGAACCCCTGTTTTCGCCGTGAAAGGGCGACGTCCTAGACCGCTAGACGATGGGCGCGGGGATCGCGGGAAATGGAGACGCCAACAGCGTTTCCGCAAGAGGTCTCGCGAACCGCCGCCGGTATAGTCACAGCCCCTGCCCGATGCAAGCCATAGACGACGTTTTGCTGGCGATTTTCCTAGAGTTTTTGCCGCGTCGCCACGACGGCGGCGGTTGCGCGGCATTTTGAACGTAAATCGCGGATTTTCGCGGTTAATCTGGCACGGCGGCATCGATGATGCGCAGCCGCACCCGCTCGTTGCCGCCCCAGCGATCGATGGAAAGCGTGCCCGCCAGGTGCAGAATCTCGCCACGGTGGCGGATCAGCGCCTGGCCGAGCGGCTTTTCCAGCGCCCGGAAGGCGACGGCATCGATCCGGGCAGAATCACCCGATTGGGCGCGTACCCGCACGTGCTGGGTGCCGACCTGGGAGGCATCGAGGATGCGCAGCGACGGCAAAGCGAAAACCGGCTCCGGATTGCCCGATCCGAACGGCCCTGCCCGTTCCACGTCGGCGACCATCTCCTTGCGGGCGCCGCCAGCGGTCAGCGCCGCATCAATGATGAGGGCGTGTTCGGCCCGGGCGCGTGCCACGGTCTCGCCGAGCCGCTCTTCGAGCCAGGCGCGGAAGGCGCCGAGCTTGTCGCGCTCGACCGTCACGCCCGCCGCCATGGCATGGCCGCCGCCTTTCACCAAGACATGTGCTTCGACAGCGGCGCGCACCGCCTTGCCGAGATCGACGCCGGGAATGGAACGGCCAGAGCCCGTGCCGGTGAGCCCGCCCATGGCAATGGCGAAAGCCGGCCGGCCGAACCGCTCCTTCAGCCGCGCGGCCACCAGGCCGACGATGCCGGGATGCCAGCCTTGCGAAGCGGCCACGACCACGGCCGCCCCTTCCTCGTCGAGACCAAGCGAGGCCAGGGCTTCCGCCTCGGCTTCGGCGACGGCCGCCACTTCGAGAATCTGACGTTCCTTGTTGAGACGATCGAGTTCGGCGGCGATGCGCACCGCCTCCGCTTCGTCATCGAGGGAGAGAAGCCGCGCGCCGAGCGAAGCATCGCCGATGCGTCCGCCCGCATTGATGCGCGGCCCGATCATGAAGCCGAGCGAGAAGGCCTGGGGCGGCCCATCGAGTCCGGCGGCATCGAAAAGCGCGCGCAGGCCGATGCGGCCGCGCCCACGGATCACCTGCAGGCCGGTGCTGACGAATGCGCGATTGAGACCGCGCAGCGGCACCACGTCGGCAACGGTGGCGAGCGCCACGAGGTCGAGGCTCTTCAAGAGATCGGGCGCCGGGCGGCTCTCGCCCCAAAAACCCTGCTCGCGCAGGCGGCGATTGAGCGCGACGAGAGTCATGAACACGACGCCGGCGGCGCAGAGATAGCCGAGGCCCGAGAGATCATCGAGCCGGTTCGGATTGACGATGGCAATGGTCGAGGGCAGCACTTCAGGCGCCTGGTGATGATCGAGCACGATCACGTCAAGACCAAGTGTGCGCGCATGTTCGAACGGTTCGATACTCGCAGTACCGCAATCGACGGTGACCAGCAGGGTCGCGCCATCGGCGGCCAGGCGGCTGATGGCATCGTTGTTGGGGCCGTAGCCCTCGAAGATGCGATCGGGAATATGGATGGCGTGGTCGCTGCCGCAGTGGCGCAGGAAGTCGGCGAGCAAGGCGGACGAGCACGCGCCGTCAACGTCATAGTCGCCGAAGATCGCGATGCGTTCGCCTGTCGTGATGGCTTGTGCCAGTCGCGCGATGGCCGGCTCCATATCCACCATGGTGGCTGGATCGGGCATGGCGTCGCGCACGGTCGGATGCAGGAAGGGCAGCGCCGTTTCCGGCGTCACGCCACGGCCGGCGAGAACACGGGCGAGAATGTCGCTGATGCCGAACTGCTGCACCAAGGCTTCCGATATGGCACGCCCGTCCGGCCCCAGACGATCACGCCAGGGCACGCCCGTCACCGAGCGTTCGACATTGAGGAATGCGGGCCGAACCGCCGTGTCCAACATGGGCGCATGGTAGCCTGCCGGAAGACCAGCAGCGACAGCAGCCCTGCGTCAGAACCCCAGTTGTCCCATGCCAAATGCACGCAGTCAGGCGTTTTTGGACGGGAAACCGCTTTGGATCAGGTGAAAATCAGATCGTCGCGGTCCCAGCGATCGGGCGGCTTGCGTCCGTTCTGCGGGGCCGGCGGCTGCGGCGCAGCCACAGGCTCGGCAGCTTGTTGGGCGGGCGGTTGAGCGATCGCGGCCGAGGCCAACGGCGCTTCTTCAACCTGAGCGGTGTCGTGGCTCAACTGCACTTGCTCGCGATTGCCCTGCCCCATCGTGCGGGCCGAGCGCAGCAGATCGTCGCCGCGATAACCGTCGATCGGATACATGGCCGAGTTGCTGCGCAGCGCGATGTTCTTGCCGGCGAATTGCGGGAAGCGCATTTGCGCGAAGGTGATGGCGCGGCGGATACGCTGTTCGATTGGCACGAAGTCGCCGCGCTGGCGCATTTCGGCAAGCAGGATGCCATATTCGCCGTCGCCCAAGCGCGCCACCACGTCGGAGGGACGCAGCGCCGCGGCAATGCTGTCGCGCACGCCAAGCTGCAAATCCTCGACTTCTTCCCCGGTGTGATCGAGACGCAGCGCCTCGAGATTGGTCATGGCGATGAACAACACGCCGGTCTTCAATTCATCGGCGAGCGCCGTCGGAATGGCTTCGTCGATCAGCCGCGGCAGATCGGCGGCGGCTACGGGCGGACGCGTGCGCGGCGTTTCCGGCGATGCGTCTTTCTCGGTTTCGCTCGCGGCCTGAACCGGCACGGTGCGATGGTGGCGCACGACATCAGCGAGGCGCAAGACCTTATTGGCATTGCGCGCGACGACGAGGCCATAGGCGCACATGATGCCGAGCACGGCGAGCCCGGCGAGAATCCACATTTCCGACATGCGGCTACCAGCATTGGCGAGCGCTTGCGCCTGCAATGGCATCTGACGCAGCTCATCTTCCATCAAGCCAGTGGCGGCGGTGGAGACGGCCTGCGAAGCCTGGTTGATGCCATCGGCGTGAACGACGAAATAATCGGTGCTGCGACGATTGCCGGCAAGATCCTCGGACAAGGCGCGGAAAGCCGCGTCATAGCGGCTGCGCAGATCGCCATAGAGATTGCTGAACTGGACGCGGGTCGCACTGCCCTCGGGATAATTGCGGGCGATGGTGTTGGCGGAGGCGTCGAGCTGGCTCATGGCCTGGCTGAATTTTGCGGTGAGCGTTCCGCGCGGCACGGCCGCCTGATTGCGGAAATCCATCTCGGTAGCGGCGAGCTGCGCCGGGAAACGGGCGAGTTGGGCGATCTGCTGGGTCTGCGCTGTGGCGCGCGCAGCGACGTCGCCCTGGCTCGAGACGATATATTGCGTCCCGATCGTTGCGATGCCCAAGGCCATGCAAGTGGCGATCAGGGCCCAAACGATCCCGCGTCCAGCCTTTTGCGTCGTTAGCATCGATTACCGCCCCGAAAGTCCAAGTTCCAGCTCTGCCCCGTCCAAACTCTATGGGGCGTAGCGTCTCAGACATAATCATATCGCTAAATGTCGTTTATCTTCTGTGAAGCTTGCGGCCGAAGAAGGTGAAATCCGACAAGCGATTATGGCCCATCTCGGGACATTTCGCATCTATCTTGAGCTGAGCCAGACTTTTTGGCCCGCTGGCGCTTATTTCGCCGCCGCGAATTCGGCCCGGCGGTCATGCTTGAGCAGGGCCACAAGAAGCGCCGCCAGGAAGGGCATAACCGCCAGGATCAGGAGCCCGGTCGAGGTGCTGCCGGTGCTGTCCTTGACCCAGCCGATCAGATAAGGCCCGCCAAAACCGGCGAGATTGCCGATGGAATTGATCAGCGCGATGCCGGCGGCGGCCGAAGCGCCGCTGAGAAAGGCGGTGGGCAAGGTCCAGAACAAGGCGAAGGTGCAGAAAATGCCGATCGCTGCCAGGGTCAGCGCCACCATGGTGAGGATCGGGTCGGTCAAGGTGCTGGCGGCGGCCAGCGCCAGCGCGGTGAGCAGCAACGGCAACACCACGTGCCAGACGCGCTCGCGGGTTCGGTCCGAATGCCGGCCCCAGAGGACCATGGCGATCGAACCGAAGAGATAAGGGATGGCGGTGACGAAACCGGTCTGCAGATTGGTGAGACCGAACGCCTTGACGATCTGCGGCAGCCAGAACTGCATGCCATAGAGCGCCGCGACGAAGCCGAAATAGACTAGGCTCAGTACCAGCACTTTCGGCGACGCCAAGGCTTCGCTCAGCGTCATGTGATGCGCAGCCTCCTTCGCACTTTCCTCCTTCTGCAGCCGCGCGATGAGCCACTGCTTCTGCTCGGCGTTCAACCAGCCCGCCTGTGCCGGCCGGTCGGTGAGATAGAACCAGGTGACGATGCCCAAAAGGATTGACGGCACGCCCTCGAGAATGAACAGCCATTGCCAGCCACGCAGGCCGCCGAGACCATCGAGGCCAAGCAGATAGCCGGAGATCGGCGCACCGATCACCGTCGACAACGGCACGGCGACGGTGAAAGCGGCGAGAATGCGGGCGCGATATTCGGCTGGATACCAATAGGTCAGATAGAGAATGATGCCGGGGAAAAAGCCGGCCTCGGCGACGCCGAGCAGGAAGCGCAGAATGTAAAAACTGACGGGGCCGCCGACCATGGCCATCAATGCCGAGATCAGCCCCCACGTCACCATGATGCGCGCGATCCAGCGGCGAGCACCCACCTTGTGCAGAATGACATTGCTCGGCACTTCGAACAGGAAATAGCCGATGAAGAAAATGCCGGCGCCCCAGCTGAAGATCAGGGCTGAGAATTTCAATTCGTCGTTCATCGTCAGCGCGGCGAAGCCGAGATTGACGCGATCGAGGTAGGCCAGGAAATAAGCCAGGATCAAAAAGGGAATGAGCCGCCACGACACTTTGCGGATGGTGGAGGCTTCGATATCGGCGAGGCTTCGCGCCGTCGAAGATACGGACGTCCCGGCTTCAGCCATGCACGTTTGCTCCCCGGCCCTTCCAGACGGGCAACCGCTGCGCCCGAATCCTGGCGGCATGCTGGCATTTCACTGCAACGGTCGGCCCAGGTCCAGCCTAATCTGATTTATGAGATAATCTATCTATAATTTTGATTTTGCAGTATTATTATACAAAAGAGCCGCCCGTTGATACGGACGGCTCCTTGGCAATGTCCAGGCTTCAAGCGTCGCTGGTTACGATTTGGCGACGCGGCTCGCCTGCCACTTGGCATCGGTGCCGTTGGTGCGGGCGGTGCCTTCAATGGCATCGCCGTTGACCTTGCCGGTATATTCGGTGCTGCCGGCGGTAAAGGTGATCGTGTCGCCGACCAGTCTACCATTGGAGATCGGCGCCACCACATTGCCCGTCGTCACCGTGCCGGTGAACTGCTGGAACTTCTGCTCCAACTTGATCTCGGTGTTGCCGCTGCGCCAGCCGCCATCGACCTTGGCCGGGACGATCCAGAAATAGGCGCGGCAATAGGAGGTGCAATCGGTCGTCGCCTGCACCTGATCGTCGGCCTGCCACTCACCCATGTCGAAGGTGTTGGAGACGATGCGCGTGCCCGGCTTCATGTCGAGTATCTTCGGGCGCAAGCGCAGATTGATGTTCGGTAGGAGGAACATGGTGATGACGGTCGCCTTGGAGAAATCGCTCTCGAAGAGATCCGCCTTCTCGAATTTCGCCTTGTCGGTGACACCCGCCTCGGCGGCGTTGCGCTGCGCCAGCGCCACCATGTCAGGATTGTATTCGATGCCGAGCGCATTGATGCCGCGCTTGGCGGCGGTGATGACGGTGCGGCCGTCACCCGACCCCAGATCGATGACGAAATCGCTGGTGGTGGCTTTGGCCATGTCGAGCATGCGATCGACCAGGGCCTGTGGCGAAGGCACCCACACCACATCCTTGCCCTGCTGGCCGACCGACGGCTTGTAGTCTGTCGAGGGTGCCGGCTGGGCTTGCGCAAGCGCGGCCGAAGTTAGGCCGAGACCGAGCGCGACCGCGAGACAGGTCATCGACACAGAAGCTTTCAACGTCATACGTTCCTCCGATGGCGGCCCAAGGGGACCGCGACACTGAACTAGAGTTTTGACACGTTTTCGTCGCGCGGACCGGTATCCACTTCGCTCGAAAACGCTATGGCGTCATTTGCGGATCGACCACTCCCGCCTCTGAACCGGGAACGGCATTTCTTCGACGAGGGCGAAGGTCGGGCTCACCCTCTGAAAAGTCAAGCGTTCCGGGCCATGGAGGATAATGTCGCCGCACCGCAAAACGTTCCAACAGAGCCATGTAACGGATATGTGATCGTTCACGGATATCGGCAGGAAATCCCACATCATTCCTGTTTCGTAAGGACGGAGAGATGAGGGATTGAACGATGAGAAATTTTATTATCGGTTATCTGTCCGCCGCGCTTTGCATGCTGGCGCTCGATATCGTCTGGCTGTCGGCAACCGCGCAGCCGCTGTACCGGAACCTGCTTGGAGATTTGCTGCGGCCCGACTTCAATCTGGCGCCTGCCATCATTTTCTATGGGCTTTATGTCTTCGGCATCGTCTGGTTCGCGGTTCTGCCGGCGCTGACCGCCGGACAATGGACGACCGCGCTGCTGAATGGTGCCCTGCTCGGCCTCGTCGCCTACGGCACGTATGACCTGACCAACCAAGCGACTTTAGCGAGATGGTCGACAACCATCACGATCGTCGACCTGTGTTGGGGAACGTTCCTGACCGCGCTTGCCGCGACCGCCGGATATTTCGGCGCGCGCGCCTTCGCTGCCGCGAATTAGTTTCGCTCGTTATTTCGCCAGGGCAACGGTGCGGTTGAGGCCCGCCGAAAAACCCTTGAGCGAAATCGTAAAATTGACCGGCGTATTGCTTTCGCTCGGCGTCGCGCTCAGCTTCAAGGTCGTGCCGCCGCGCAGCGCGTTGGATGTCGCGGCGTCGAATTGCAGCGGCACGATACAGCCGGCCGGCACGCAGGTGCGCACGCGCAACGGCTTACCGAACGGCTTGTCGTCGAGCTGCATCGTTATGCCCGGTTCGAACAGCAGGCCGAAAGGCATGACCAGGGTGCCGGTGAGCGAATTGTTGTCGCCGGGGGCGAGTTCGATCGCCAGGATGCGCTGACGGTTCTGGCCGAACTGCTCCTGTCCGAGAGCGCAACGCTTGGCATTGTTCTGGGTGACGCAGGCGACCTGCCAATCCTCGAAAGTCTCGCGCAACGAGGTCGCGCCACCCGGCAAGGCGGACTGAGGCTGCTGCTGCTGCTGCGATGCCTGCGCCCAGGCGCCCGACACGACCACACCCGACATCAAAGCGGCACATATGACAGAACGAAGCACGGCGGATCCTTCAGAATTTGACCGCCAGATTACCCTTAAGGCTCTGGTCGTTAGCGGCACGAGCGAACTGGCCGCTGTAGGTGATGCCCAACGTCGCGGTCGGCGTCAACTGCCAATCGAGCCCCGCTTCGACCACCGCCGCATTGCGCGCGATCGCGATGCCGGCGATGTTGAAAGCACTTCCGCCAGTGAAAGCGAAGGTCGAAATGGGCGTCACCGCGCCGAAGGCATGGCGCCACCCGAGCGTACCGCGCGCCGTCACCACCATTCCGCCAATGTCGAACTGGCTCGAAGCGCGCACGCCCAAGGTGGAAAAGGTGATGCTGTTGGTCTTGCCCTGACTCGTCAGTGCCGCCGCGCCGCCCATCTCGCGGAAGCCGTTAGTGCGCAGGTTGACATAAGCCAGGTTGGCGAACGGCTCGAAACCGAACCGCCCGGCGTCGATACGATAGCCGAGATCACCGAAAACCTGGGTCGTGCGGGCATCGTAATTGCCCCGCAACGTGTCGTTGAAACCAGCGAAAGCAACAGAGCGGCTGGTGCGGATGTCATGCCACGTGTGCACGGCGCCGGCGCGGAAGCCAAAGCCGCCCCATTGCGTACCCGCATAGACACCCATGTGATAATTGTCGCTCGACCCCGACGACGAACGGTTGGCCGTGTTGAAATTGGTGTTGCTGTAACCGGCGAGCACACCAAAGCGCACCGGCATGGTCGCCGTGCTGAAAGCCAGCGTATCCACACCGACCGTGAAGCCGCCCGTCGAACGATTGAGCCGCGCCGCATTGCCATCGCTGTTCCAGCGCCCCCAGGAGCCATAGGCCTGCCCCCAGATGGCGAAGCTTTCAGGCGGCGCGATTTTTACCGAGGTCGGCCCACCCGGCGCATAGGACATGACCGGCATGCGTGTCGCGCCCGGTGCATCGAAGGCGCTACGCAGGCGATCGAGCGCGCTACCACGCACGAAGCGGCTGTCTTCGGTCAGTGCGGTACGAACCGAGGCGTGTGTATCGCCGGAGACCTGATCGAAAGCCGCGCGGGCCGCCGCATCGCTGGTCAGAGCCGCGATCGCATTGACCAGCGGCCCCGGCCCGAGGCTGTCGAGGCCCTGCCCCGTCGAAATCTGGTTCGGCGTCCAGCCAGCAGAGGCGAAGTTGCGATATTTGACCACTTCGAGATAGGCGTTGTTGGCGTCATAAACGTCGGTCAGCGTTACGAAGGCCGTCCCTGTTGGCAAACCGGTTATCGAACCAAACTGGCCGTTGACGCCGCCGGTCGCCGTAATCACCGCGTAGCGCGTGCCATAGGGAGCGATGGTGCCGGTCATATTCACCGCCAGGGTCGCGCCATTGATGGTCGCCGTACCCGAGGTGATGAACCGATCAGCCTGCCCGGCTATCAGGTTCACATCAATCGCCAAGGTGCTGCCAGCCGCGAAAATGGCATTGCCGCCGGTTTGCTGGATGATGTCGCCGGCGGTGCCGTTGCGCATCATCATGGTGCCCTGGTTGGTGAACTGCGCCAGATTGGACCATTGCGTGAACTGGGCACCGCTGCCTGAGCCCACGAAAGTGCCTGTATTGACGAACGCACTACCGGCGCCGCCAAAGTCACTGGTGCCACCAGCGCTGTTCCAGGTGCCATTGTTGGTGAACGATGTTGCAGCCGTGAGCAATTGAACCGTGCCGATGACAGAACCATTGTTGGTGAGCGTCACCGATGAGCCGGTCGCCCGGATTGCTTCGTCGGAAGACGATCCGGAGAGATTGCGGACCATGCCCGATGCGGCGACAGAGATGCCGTTTGTGACACCAACCAAAGTCAGGCCGCGCGTCACACCCATCACCGTGCCGGCGACCTGCACGTCTACCGCGCCGCCGCCAGTTGCCTTGATGCCTTCGGCCACGGTGCCCGTCACCGTCCCACCGGTGATGACCGTGATCAGGCCATTCCCGGCGTTCGTTGCCTCGATGCCCGTCGTGCCCGAAACATTGCCATTGGCTGTCACGTCGATCGTGCCGGCGCCGGCCGCATTGGTCTGACGCGCGATGATCGCCGTGTTGCCCGTCGAGGTGACGGCTCCCGTCGTCACCGAGACGTTGCCGCCTGTCGCCAAAGCAAAGATGCCGTTGCCCGTCGTCGCATTCACCGCGCCGACTGTCTTCACCGTCGTCGAGCCGGAGCCAAAATTCTCCGCATCGATGCCAAAGCGCGCATCGATCGTGCTGTTGGCCGTGATGTCGATATTGCCGGTGCCGGCCGCTGGGAAGATCGCCCCGACGATACCCGCATTGCCGGCCTGGAGGGCGCCGTTCGCCACGATCGTTACATTACCGCTCGTCGACTGCGTCTGCACGTCGATGGCATCCTTGCCAGCGCTCAGCGCCGTTACCGCGCCCGTCGTCACGCTGATCGTGCCGCCAGCCGCCGTGTCGCGGACCGTGATGCCTTCGCCCGCCGTCGAGCTGCTGGCGCCGGAGATGTTGACCGTGACCGTGCCAGAGCCGTCGTTCTGAATGGTCGCCGCATTGCCGGTGCCGCCAACGAAGCCGCCGGCGCCCGTCACCGAGATGTTGCCGGAACCACCCGTGCCGCCCGTCAGCGTCAAACCAGTCGTCGCACCTGTCACCGTCCCGGCCACCTGCACGTCGACACCGCCGCCACCCGTCGCCTTGATGCCTTCGGCGACCGTGCCCGTCACCGTGCCGCCGGTGATGATCGTGATCAGGCCATTTCCGGCGTTCGTTGCCTCAATGCCCGTCGTGCCCGAGACATTGCCGTTGGCTGTCACACCGATCGTGCCCGCCCCTGCCGCACTGGTCTGACGCGCGACGATCGCCGTGTTGCCCGTCGAGGTCACGGCTCCCGTCGTCACTGAGACGTTGCCGCCCGTCGCCAAAGCGAAGACACCATTGCCCGTCGTCGCATTGACCGCGCCGACCGTCTTCACCGTCGTCGAGCCGGAGCCAAAATTCTCCGCATCGATGCCAAAGCGCGCATCGATCGTGCTGTTGGCCGTGATGTCGATATTACCTGTTGCCGCACCCGCGAGGATCGCGCCGACAATGCCGGCATTGCCGGCCTGAATGGCACCGTTCGCCACGATCGTCACATTGCCGGTCAGCGATTGCGCCTGGACGTCGATGGCATCCTTGCCAGCGCTCAGCGCCGTTACAGCGCCCGTCGTCACGCTGATCGTGCCGCCAGCCGCCGTGTCGCGGACCGTGATGCCTTCGCCCGCCGTCGAGCTGCTGGCGCCGGAGATGTTGACCGTGACTGTGCCAGAGCCGTTGTTTTGAATGGTTGCTGCATTGCCGGTACCGCCGACGAAGCCGCCGGCGCCCGTCACCGAGATGTTGCCGGAACCACCCGTGCCGCCCGTCAGCGTCAAACCGGTCGTCGCACCCGTCACCGTGCCAGCCACCTGCACGTCGACACCGCCGCCGCCGGTTGCCTTGATGCCTTCGGCCACGGTACCCGTCACCGTCCCGCCGGTGATAACGGTGATCAGGCCATTCCCGGCGTTCGTCGCCTCGATGCCCGTCGTGCCCGAGACATTGCCATTGGCCGTCACGTCGATCGTGCCCGCCCCTGCCGCACTGTTCTGACGCGCGACGATCGCCGTGTTGCCCGTCGAGGTCACGGCGCCTGTCGTTACCGACACAGCACCGCCCGTCGCCAAAGCAAAGATGCCGTTGCCCGTCGTCGCATTCACCGCGCCGACCGTCTTCACCGTCGTCGAGCCGGAGCCAAAATTCTCCGCATCGATGCCAAAGCGCGCATCGATCGTGCTGTTGGCCGTGATGTTGATATTGCCTGTTGCCGCACCCGCGAGGATTGCGCCGACAATGCCGGCATTGCCGGCCTGAATGGCACCGTTCGCCACGATCGTCACATTGCCGGTCAGCGATTGCGCCTGGACGTCGATGGCATCCTTGCCAGCGCTCAGCGCCGTTACCGCGCCCGTCGTCACGCTGATCGTGCCGCCAGCCGCCGTGTCGCGGACCGTGATGCCTTCGCCCGCCGTCGAGCTGCTGGCGCCGGAGATGTTGACCGTGACTGTGCCAGAGCCGTTGTTTTGAATGGTTGCTGCATTGCCGGTACCGCCGACGAAGCCGCCGGCGCCCGTCACCGAGATGTTGCCGGAACCACCCGTGCCGCCCGTCAGCGTCAAACCGGTCGTCGCACCCGTCACCGTGCCAGCCACCTGCACGTCGACACCGCCGCCGCCGGTTGCCTTGATGCCTTCGGCCACGGTACCCGTCACCGTCCCGCCGGTGATAACGGTGATCAGGCCATTCCCGGCGTTCGTCGCCTCGATGCCCGTCGTGCCCGAGACATTGCCATTGGCCGTCACGTCGATCGTGCCGGCGCCCGCCGCATTGGTCTGACGCGCGACGATCGCCGTGTTGCCCGTCGAGGTCACGGCGCCTGTCGTTACCGAGACGTTGCCGCCGCTCGCCTGCGCGAAGATGCCATTGCCCGTCGTCACGTTCACCGCGCCGACCGTCTTCACCGTCGTCGAGCCCGAACCGAAGTTCTCCGCATCGATGCCAAAGCGCGCATCGATCGTGCTGTTGGCCGTGATGTCGATATTGCCTGTTGCCGCACCCGCGAGGATCGCACCGACAATGCCGGCATTGCCGGCCTGAATGGCACCGTTCGCCACGATCGTCACATTGCCGGTCAGCGATTGCGCCTGGACGTCGATCGCATCCTTGCCCACGCTCAGCGCCGTTACAGCGCCTGTCGTCACGTCGATATTACCACCGGCCGCCGTGTCTCGCACGGTGATGCCCTCGCCGGTCGCTGCGGTGACACTGCCAGAGATGTTGAGATTGACCGTCCCGGCGCCGTTCTGCTTCACGTCGAAGGCGTTGCCGGTGCCGTTATTGGTGATCGCCCCACCCGTATAGGTGATGGGTCCGCCCGCGGCCGTGATGTTCAGGGCAGCCGTGCCGCCCACCGTTGGGGTATTCCCTGCATCAACGCTGATTGTGCCGTTATTGACGACCGCGACTCCGCCAGCACCGGTATTGGAGATCGCGAGACCGAAGCCGCTGACCGTCGCACCGGAATCGATATTGAGCGGGGCCGCCGCTCCGGAATTCTGTACATATTCGCGATCATTGAATGGATTGGCTGGCGAGGTTGTGTTGGTCGTGGAAGTCGTGTCGCATGTCACGACGCCAGCGGCAGGTACGCAAGCCGCTTGCGCGCCCGTGGGGATGAACAGCGTCGAGCCGGCGAGCACGGCCGCGCCAACTGTAGATCGCAATGCGAACTGGCTGGCGACTTGGCTCGTCTGACAGAGAAAATTGTCGCGCAAACGGACGATTCGGCCGGCCGCGCCGACCGAAAAAACGGTGCAGTTCATAGAATACCCGCCCCCTGCGGTGAAACGTATTCAGCAAAAATAACTAGCTTAAGCTTCGACTACGCAACTTTACCGATTGCCCAATACGGGACTTTCTAGGATTTTCGATCAATGTCAACGATCAAAGCTTAGCCACAGCAGGCCTATATTGATGTCTTTACATAAAATGGCGCGCCAGGGGCATCAGACACGTGGCAAACCATCGGCCACGGCCGCGACTATAATAATCGTATAGCGACCGAATCGTACGGCATGCCCTCTCGTCCTTTCCGTTGTGGCACGACGCCAATCCATGTCACACAAGGTCAGCCTTGGAGAAACCGGTGTCTGAAATGACTGCTGCACGCGCGCAGGATGTGGAGTCGCTGATTGCCCGCACGGCATTAAAATATGATCTTTTGCCGTATACCTCCAATCCGTTTCCGCAGACGCAACCGGCACGGCTCGCTGCGATCGCACACGTCTTCGGACTGAAGTATGCGCCGATCGCGCAGGCAAAGGTTTTGGAGCTAGGCTGCGCCGCCGGCGGCAACATCATTCCGCTCGCAGCTCGCTTTCCAGAGGCAAAATTCGTCGGTGTTGATTTGTCCCGCACGCAAGTGGCGGCGGGGCGGACGCGCATCAAGGACGTCGGCCTTTCGAACATCGAAATCCACTGCAAGAGCTTTACGGAGCTTGGCACGGAAGATGGGCAGTTCGATTACATCATCTGCCATGGCGTCTACAGTTGGGTGCCGGCGCCCGTACGCGAGACCATTCTGCGCATCTGCAAGGAACGCCTGTCGGACGTCGGGATCGCCAACATCAGTTACAATGTCCTTCCCGGCTGGCGGATGCTTCAAGCCCTGCGCGACAGCTTCCTTTTGCATGTGCCCGACAACAACGATTCACGCAGCCGCGTCGCCAAGGCAAGAGAGCTATTGGACTTTCTCAAGAACGCTTCGCACGACACCGGCGTTCACAAACAAAACCTGCAACAATGGGCCAACCGTCTCGCGCAACTGCCAGACGATTATATCGCCCATGAATTTCTGGAAGAGACCAACGAGCCCTGCACTTTCACCAATTTCGTTGAAGCCGCGAGCCGTAACGGCCTGGAATACCTCGGCGAAACCGATCTTGCCCCGATGGTGCTCGACAACCTGCCGGCCGAAACGGCCAAGCGCGTGCGCGAAATCGCCAATAATCAGTTCCTGGCTTCCGAGCAGTATGTCGACATGCTCAGCGGCCGGACGTTCCGGCAGTCGCTCTTGGTCGGTTCGCACCGAGCGGCGGAGATCAATCGCAATCTTACGCCCGCCTCCGTGGCCTCCCTGCACTTCCTGAGCAGCGCGAAAATGAAGTTGGAGCGAGCGCCCGACGACACATTGACCCTCCGAGACGTTCAGGAGCGAAAGTTGACGACCAAGGCATCGGCGCTCGCCAATGCCTTGGAGCGCGTCGCCGGAGCTTTTCCAGGATCGTTCTCGGTCGACGACTTATATTCGAGCCTGCCGGCAGCCTCGCGCAATGAAACGGGAAAAAGCCTGGTTCTCGAAGCTGTTCTCAAAATGCTGCTGACGGGCATGGTGACGGGGCTAGCCGCTCCGGTCGACGCGGAAGGTTCGCCATCAGCGGATGCGCCCGTCGCTTTTTCGATCGCCCGTCACGACGCTGCCCGTGGCGAGCTGGCGACCACAAGTCTTCGCCACGAACGCGTGCAGATCGACGCGCTGGGGCAAGTGATCTTGCCGCTGATGGATGGCGCGCACGACAAAGCCGCGATCCGCGCCAAGGTCGAACATGCGATCGCCGAAGGCCGGATCACGTTTCACCGCGATGGAAAACCGCTTGTCCCGCCGGAAGCCAACGTCGTCGCGCACGAACGCATCGAGCAAATGCTGACCCTATACGCCAACGCGGGCCTGCTCGTTTCCGCTTGAGCGGCCGACCTCTTAGGGATGCGGGACCATAGCTGGGCTGAGCTGCTCCATGACGCGCTTCTGCACGGAAACGAGATGGGCGCGCATGGCACGGTCAGCACCGTCGGGATCGCGGCGGACAATGGCCTGGGCGATGGCGCGATGCTCCGTATCGCGCATGGCGATACGCTGCGGCGTGGCGGGACGGTTGCTGCTACCGAGCCGGACGCGGGCATCGCTCGAAACCTGCCGCAGGAGGCTGTAAAGCGACGCCGCCAGCTTGTTGCCCGAAGCGGCGGCGATCAGCTTGTGAAAGGCCACGTCCCAGGCGCCGGCGTCGACGTCGCTGGCCGTGGTCGCCGCCTGTTCGATCCGCGCCATTTCCTGCGGCGAAGCCCGCAACGCCGCCAACCGCGCCAGAAACGGCTCGATGGCGATGCGCATCTCGATCACTTCCATGGGATTGGTGGCCCGCACCAGGCTCTCGCCGTTGTGCCCGACCAGCGGTTGCCGCTTCGCCCGCGCCGGCTCCAATTCGCCATTGGCACGCAGGGCGAGCAAGGCACGGCGCAATTGATGGCGCTTGACGCCCAAGGCTTCAGCCAGATCGCGCTCGGACGCGAGTTTCTTGTCCGACGCCATGGCGCGGATCGCATCCTTCAACTCTTCCAGATCGTCATCAGGCTTTTGAGCCCGAGAGAGCTTCGCGCCGCCGGGCTTGCGAGGGGTGGAACGGGAGCTGGACACAATCGCTGTCATGAAGGCTGTCTTTGAACCTCAAGGATGTGGGGCCTGGAGCGACCGGAATCGATCTCCGCTGAAACTAACGGGCGGATGCCACAGAGGACAAACGTGCCGGTGAACTTACCCCGCCATTTGTACATCGATCGGCTCAATACCTCAACCAAAAATTTTGGTTGAACCTTTGATCGATTCCCAGAACGCTTATCAGCATCTCAAAATATCCCTGAAACACCTATATTTTGCGATTTTGCACCGCATCAATGCAATGTGCACTGCAATGATGCACAGGCGTCCAACATTTGACCAATATCTTTGGTTGTTTTTGGTTGACCGCGGTTGGGTCGCGCGCCTAACCTGCCCTCATTCCGCGAGAGGCTAACGGGAGGCCCGCATGTCCGACACTCTGTTGCGCAACCGTGATGTGGAATTGAAGGCGCTCTACGACGATGTCGCCGCCAACCACATGTTCCCCTTCTGGGCGACGTCGGCTGATGTGGCGCACGACGAAATCAAGCAGCTCATGGCCAGCCCCAAGGCCGTGCCCTATGTCTGGCGCTGCGCCGAGGATATCGAGCCGATCCTCAATCGCGCCGTCGAACTCATCACCATGGACGATTCCGAGCGCCGCTCGCTGGTGCTGGTCAATCCGGGTCTGGCGCCGCGCCGCGCCACCGTGTCGACCATGTACACGGCCTATCGCCTCAACGACGCCAACGAGATCATGCCGCCGCACAAGCATTCGCCGAGCGCGGTGCGTTTCGGCCTCAAGGGCCAGGGCAATTTCACCGGCGTCGACGGCGAGAACATGGTGTTCGGTCCGGGCGATCTCGTGCTGACGCCCAACGACACCTGGCACAATCACGGCACCGTCGGCAACGAACGCGCGCTCAACCTCTCCGTGCTCGATCTGCCTTTGGTCGAGACGCTCAACGCCATCCACTTCGATCACGACTATAAGGAAGAGATCGACGGCAAGGTCGTGCAGTTGAAGCAGCAGACCGAGCGCTTCACGCCGGACTATTCGCAAAAGACCTATGGCTATGGCGGCCTGATGCCGCGCTTCGCCGGCACCAAGTCGCGCGGTGCGGGCTATTCCTCGCCGATGTTCCTCTATCGCTGGGACATGGTGCGCGAACTCTTGAACAAGCATCGCGAGAACCCCGGCGACGACCACGACGGTCTGATGGTCGAATATATCGACCCGACCACCGGCCAGCCGGTGTTCAAGACCATGACCTTCTTCGCCCAGATGCTGCACCCGGGCGGCAAGACCCTGCCGGTGCGCACGACATCGAGCCTGCTCGTCTCGCCCTTCGAGGGCCAGGGCTATTCGATCGTCAACGGACAGCGCATGGACTGGAAGGAATATGACACGCTGGCCATCCCCGGCGGCTCCTGGTTCGAGCATCACAACACGTCCGACAAGGAGCCATTGATCCTCTTTGTCGCCAGCGACGAGCCGACGCTGAAGAAACTCGATCTCTACAAGAAGTGGGGCAAGAGCGCCTCGGGTCAGGTCTCGCAGCTGGTCTGACCGGCCGTTGGCCTGACGCTCCGGCCGGCAACACGCACCGGCCCCACCTCTATCTTTCGCAGGAGTCTTCCGTGCTCGACAAACCCACCCGCCAATCCAACACGACCCACATCGCCCGGATCGAAACACCGGGCGGTGGCCAGGTCTGGGTGGAAGGCTCGACCATGTATGTCGGGCATATGCGCCCGACCTCAGGCACGACGATCATCGACGTCGCCGATCCCCGCAAACCCAAGGTGATCGCCGAGATCGAAGTGCCGACCGGCTGGCACTCGCACAAGGTGCGCGTCAAAGACAACATCATGGTCGTCAACGTCGAACGGTTCGGCAAGAACCAGCCCGGCGACATCGGCGGCGGCCTCAACATCTACGACGTGTCCAATCCGGCGCAGCCAAGACTGCTGTGCGAATGGCGCACCAAGGGCGGTGGCGTACATCGTTTCGATTTCGACGGGCGCTACGCCTATATTTCGCCGACGGCCGAAGGCTATATCGGCAACATCACGATGATCCTCGACCTGAAGGATCCGACCCGTCCGGAAGAAGTCGGCCGCTGGTGGATTCCCGGCCAATGGCAAGCTGGTGGAGAGGCCTATCCGTGGGGCAACGACTGGCCAACGCCGCGCTGCCACCATCCGCTGCGCCACGGGGACCGGCTCTATGTGAGCTACTGGCATCACGGCTTTTTCATTCTCGACATTTCCGACATGTCGAAGCCGACGCTGGTCTCCGCTTATAACACCAGCCCCTCTTATCCGCACCCGACCCACACCTGCCTGGTGATGCCGAAGCCCCTGAAGGGCCGCAACATCATGATCGTGGCGGACGAGGACGTGGCGAAGCTGTGGCCGTCACCGCCGTCCTTCACCTGGGTCTACGACATCACCAACGAGCGCCTGCCGGTGCCGATCTCGACCTTCCAGGTGCCGGGCCTCGATCCCGACGGCAAGGCGCAGCCGGCGATGACGGGCTGTCATCAACCGTCGGAGCGCTTCTCCGGCACGATCGTGCCCTTCGCCTGGTTCGCGCAGGGTTTGCGCATCGTCGATTTCGCCGATCCGTATCAACCCAAGGAGATCGGCTCCTACGTGCCGCCGGCGGCGCCCGGCGCCGACCGTCCCTCCTCCAATGACGTCACCATGGATAGCCGTGGGCTCATCTATCTCGTCGACCGCGTTAGCGGCGTCGACATCATCGAAGCGGACGCTTTTCGCTAAGGATCTGTCATGACTGAGACGCGTAACGACGTTTATCCGATCGGCAACAAGAACCCGAACCTGCCGTTCCATCCGGCCGTGCGCGCCGGCGACTACATTTTCGTCTCTGGCCAGGTGGCGAAGGATGCCGACGGCAACATGATTTCCGGCACGATCGAGGAAGAGACGGCCGCGACGATCGAATCCATTCAGCGCATCATCGCGCTCGAAGGCTGCACGCTCGCCGACGTGGTGCGCGCCACCACCTATCTCGAGGATACGCGCGACTTCGGCCGCTACAACAAAGTGTTCGGCCAATATTTCAAGGACGCCACCCTCGCCCGCACCACCATCGAAGCGCGCGCGGTGATCAGCACCAAGATCGAAATCGAAGTGATCGTTTACAAGCCGATCAAGGGCAAGTGAGCCGCTAAGGGAGAAGCCATGATGCTCGCCGAGACCGCCGCCCCTGCCCCATCAGTCGTTTCCGCGCCGGATACGGCTGAGGCTCAGATCATTGGACGCCATATCGCCGTCGATTTCACCCATGCGGGCCGGCGCCAGCGGGTGCTGCAGAGCGTCAACATTTCCATTCCACGCGGCAGTTTCGTTTCGCTGATCGGCCCGTCCGGTTGCGGCAAGAGCACGTTGTTGAAGGTGTTGGCTGGTCTCGTGCCGCCCAGCGAAGGCTCGATCACCGTGGACGGCATTGCGCCCGAAGAAGCCGCCAAGAAACGCGTCATCGGCCTCGTCTTCCAGGAAGCAACCCTGCTGCCGTGGAAGAACGCGCTCGAGAATGCCGCCTTCCTCTTGATGACGGCGGATGAATCGATCGCCAAGTCGGAAGCCTTCGGCCGCGCCGAAGCGATGTTGAAACTGGTCGGTCTGCGCGACGCGGAAAATAAGATGCCGTCGCAGCTTTCCGGCGGCATGCGCCAACGCGTCGCCATCGCCCGCGCGCTCGCGCTCGATCCGCAGGTGCTCTTGATGGACGAGCCGTTCGGCGCGCTCGACGCCATCACGCGCGAGGAGATGAGCGAATGCCTGCTCGACATCTGGGAGCGCACCGGCAAGACCATCGTTCTGGTCACCCATTCCATCGATGAAGCCGTGCTTCTCTCCGATGAAGTGCATGTGATGGGAACCGGCCCTGCCCGCATCATCGAAACCCTGCCGATCACCGTGGCCCGGCCGCGCGGCGAGGAAAGTTACTCGGAACCCGCGTTCAAGGCCGCCGAAAAGCGCCTGCGCGGTCTGTTGATCGAAAGCCACAGGAGGACGTCGTGACGGAAGTGGTGCAGAGCGGCATGTCCCAGGATCGATCAGACACCGTGCGCAGGCCGCTGCCGGATTTCGTCCCGGCGGCCGGACTGATGATCGTTGCTCTGCTCCTGTGGGAATTGGGCGTGCGTCTGTTCAACGTACCGGAATTCGTCGTGCCGGCGCCCAGTGCCGTCTTCCGCTCGCTGATCGAGAGCCGCTATCACCTGATGGTGGCAGCCAAAGTGACGGCGATCGAAGTGCTCGTCGGCTTCATCCTCTCCGCCGTGGTCGGCATTGCCGTGGCCTTGGTGATCGCCCGCTTCGAGCGTTTCGGCCGGGCGCTTTATCCGCTGATCGTCCTGTTCCAGAACGTGCCGAAAGTGGCGCTGGCCCCGATCTTCATCTTGTGGTTCGGCTACGACATGGCGCCGAAACTGCTGCTCATCGTCGTCATCGCCTTCTTCCCGGTGACGATCGACATGCTCGCCGGCCTGCAATCGGTCGAACCGTCCTTCGTGTCGCTGATGAAATCGGTCGGTGCCAACAAGAACAAGATCATGCTGCGGGTGCGCATCCCCCATGCGCTGCCGCATCTCTTCGCCGGCCTGAAAGTGGCGATCACCTTCAGCGTCATCGGCGCCATCGTCGGCGAATTCGCCGGCGCCAATGCTGGCCTCGGCTATGTGATCCAGTTTGCTTCGACACAATTGGATACGCCGCTGGTCTTCTCAGCTCTGCTCGTCATTTCGGTGCTCGGCCTCGCTTTCTACTACGTGGTGGAACTGGCCGAACGGTTCCTCGTGCCGTGGTCGCCGAAATACGACACGAGACAACGTTCTCACTAACCACAACAACAAGCCCAACCCAAACTGAACCAGAGGACCAGACCCATGAGAAGATTAGCGTTCGCCGCCCTCCTCGTCGTCGCCAGCTCGGCCGCCCATTCGGGTGCCCAGGCTGCCGATAAGGTCAGCGTGCAGCTCGATTATGTGGTGCGCGGCAATCATGCCATGTTCTTCGTCGCTCAGGAAAAGGGCTATTACGCCAAGAACGGCATTGAAGTGACGGCGATCCAGAAGGGCACGGGTTCGCCGAACGCCATGCGTCTGGTCGGCAATGGCAACGCCGAATTCGGCTTCGGCGACTTGCCGACGCTCGCGGTTTCGCGTTCGCAGAACGTGCCGGTGGTCGCACTCGCCGCCGTCAACCAGCATAGCCCGCTGGCGATGCTGTCGCTGGCCAGCAAGACGAAATTGACCAAGCCGCAGGATCTCAAGGGCCTCAACATCGGCGTGCAGCCGTCGGGTTCCACCTATGTCTTCCTGAAGGCCTTCCTCGCCTCCAACGGCATGTCACTCAACGACATCAAACAGAGCACGGTGACACCGCCTTACGAAAACTACCTGCTGCTCGGCCGCGTCGACGCGGTGCCCGGCTATATCGATGCCGAAGTGCCGGAGCTGGAAGCCAAGGCCGGCGGCCCGGGTTCCCTGTCGATCATGCAGGGTTCGGACTTCGGTTACAAAGTCTATGGCTCGGGCCTGTTCACCACCGAGAAGATGATCGCCGAAAAGAGCGACGTGGTGCAGCGCTTCGTCAACGCCTATATGCAAGCCTTCGCCGACGTGGCCAACAATCCGGTCGAGGCCGCCGACATCATCATCAAAGCCAATCCGGAATATGCCAATCGCAAGACCGTGCTCGTGCAGCAGATCGAGGCCGACGTGAAGCACAGCTTCTTCAGCGACGACACCAAGGCCAATGGCCTCGGCTGGATGACGGAAGCGGTCTGGGCCGCGACGGTCAAGACCCTGGTCGAGCAGGAAGTGATGAAGCAGTCGATTCCGGCCGCAGGCGCCTTCACCGACAAATATCTCAAAGGCGCCAATCCGCTGAAGCGATAAGCGCTTTAAAACTAGAGGAGAGTACCAAATGATCCGTGTTCTTGGCCGGCAAACCTCCGGCAATGTGCAGAAAGTCCTGTTCTTCCTCGAAGAGGTGGGCGTGCCTTATGCGCGCGAGGATTACGGTCGCCAGTTCGGCAACACCAACACCGACGACTATCGTGCGCTCAACCCCAATATGAAGGTGCCGACGCTGGTCGATGGCGACGTCACCACCTGGGAATCGCACACGATCCTGCGTTACCTCGCCGCTTTGCATAAGCCGGAATTCACTGGCGCGACGCCGGCCGAGAAGACGCAGGTTGAGCGTTGGATGGATTGGCATCTCGGCTCGCTGAACGCGCCCTATCTGGCCGTATTCCGCGACGCCAAGAAACCGGAAGCCGAACGCAGCGCCGATTTCGCCGCCCAGGCGGCCGATCTCGTGGCGCAGATGAAAATCCTCGACGGCGCGCTCGCCGGCAAGGATTGGCTGGCTCTGGGCCGCCTGACACTCGCCGACATCGCCATGGCCAGCGTTGCCAAGCGCTGCCTGGAATTCCCGATCGACAAGCCGGAATTGCCGAACCTGACCCGCTGGATGAAGGCCATCGAAGCACGTCCCGCTTTCCAGGTCGCCATCGGCAGCAAGCCGAGCACTATCGCCAAGGCGGCGTAATCATCGACAACGAGGCGCGCCGAGCCGGCGCGCCTTCTTTTTATATTCTGGGAGACAGAGGACCGTGGCCGGCGACTCGTTTGACTATGTGATCATCGGCGCCGGCTCCGCCGGCTGCACGCTCGCCAATCGCCTGTCGGCCGATCCCAAACTCAAGGTTCTCGTGCTCGAAGCCGGCGGCTGGGACAGGCATCCCTTCATCAAGCTGCCGCTTGGCTGGGGCAAGGTGCTGCGCGACCGCATCTATGACTGGGGCTATGACGGCGAACCGCAACAGACCATGGGCGGTCGCCGGGTGGAATGCGCGCGCGGCAAGGTGGTCGGCGGGTCATCCTCGATCAATGCCATGGCCTATGTGCGTGGCAATCGCGGCGATTACGACCGCTGGGCCTCTTATGGCCTGAACGGTTGGTCCTACGAAAACGTGCTGCCCTATTTCCGCAAGCAGGAGAACTGGGAAGGCGGCGCCAGCGCCTATCGCGGTTCAGGCGGTCCGCTCTCCACCCGCAAGGCGCGCTACGAAGATCCACTGATTGAAGCCTATTTCGCCGCCACAGCCGCCGCCGGCTATGAACAGAACGACGATTATAACGGCGCGCGCCAGGACGGCTTCTCGCGCATGCAGATGACCATCCGTAATGGCTGGCGCGACAGCGCCGCCACCGCCTATCTGCACCCGGTGCTGCGCCGCCCCAATCTGCAGATCCGCGTCAAGGCGCAGGTGACCCGCATCCTGTTTACGGGCATACGGGCCACCGGCATCGAATATGTGCAGGATGGTCTTACGCATCAGGTGCATGCCGAGCGCGAAGTCATCCTGTCGGGCGGTTCGATCAATTCGCCGCAAACCCTGCAGCTTTCCGGCATCGGCGATCCAGAGCTGCTCAGCGCTCATAAAATCCCGGTTAAAGCCGCCCTGCCCGGCGTCGGCCGCAATCTGCAAGACCATGCCGCAGCGCTCCTCATCTATGGCCGAGGCGATACCAGCCCGCTCCTGCGCAACATGCGGCTCGACCGCGTCGCGCTCGGCGCCGTACAGGGCTATCTGTTTGGCACGGGCTTCATGAGCGATTTGCCGGGCGGCATCACCGGCTTCGTCAAAACCGATGCGGCGAAGGCCCTGCCCGACATCCAGCTCCTGTTCATCGCCGGATCTTTGGCTGCCAATCCCTATCTGCCGCCGTTCCAAAAGCCCTTTGCCGACAGTTTCGCCTGCCGCATCGTGCTGCTGCGGCCGGAAAGCCGGGGCACGGTGAAGATCGCCTCGGCCGATCCGCTGGCGCATCCCAAGATCGATATGGGCCTGCTCTCCACCGCCAACGACTGGTCGGTGCTGCGCCAGGGCATTTCTCTGTTCCGCGATATGGCAAGGCGGCCGGAACTGAAGGATTTTGTCGCCCGCGAGATCGGTCCCGACGCCAGCGTCAAGGACGATGCGGCGTTGGAGGCTTACGTTCGCAACACCGCCGTCACGGCGCATCATCCCGCCGGCACGTGCAAGATGGGCTCCGACAAGGACGACATGGCGGTGGTCGACGATGAATTGCGCGTGCGCGGCGTCGAGGGCCTGCGGGTGGTCGACGCCTCGGTCTTCCCCGATCTCGTCGGCGGCAACATCAACGCACCGACCATCATGATCGCCGAACGCGCCGCCGACCTCATCCTCGGTAAAATGTCGTCATAGGTGGTGGTCGCACCAGCGGCTGAAAACCTGCAAGAAGGTACGGACGCGGCGCGGCGCGAAACGGGCGTTGGGAATGACCGCATAAACAGGTCTCGGACGAATGTCATAGGCGGCCAAAAGCGGCTCCAGCGCACCGACTTCCAGATCAGCCTTGACGTAATAGAGCGGTAGTTGCGCGATGCCGACGCCGGCAATCGCAGCCTGTCGAACCGCCTGCACGCTGGCCGCCGAAAAGCGGCCGGATACTTTGACGGACTCACCATTGGCGAAGCGCCAAATCCGGTCTGGCGCGAGCCGCGGATGCAAAAGGCAATTGTGCGCCGACAGATCTTCAATGCTTTGTGGCCGCCCTGCTTCCTTGATGTAGGCCGGGGCCGCGCATGTGGCCCATCGCATCCGGCCAACCCGCCGCGCCACCACCGCCGATTCCGCTGGAATGTCCCACAGCCGAATGGCGATATCGACATCGCCATCGGTACCGCCGAAGGAATGCGAGGCTGAATCACTCAGCAGCATCGTCACTTCAAGGCCGGGCTGCGATCGGATGAACTCGGCCAGGAAAAGGGCAAAACTGCCTGCCCCAAAGGCGCGCGGCACCAGCAGCCGGAGATGCCCCATCGGGTCGGTCTGGCTCTCGCGAATGCTGGCCTCTGCCTCGTCGAGATCGGCGATCAAACGCGTGCAAAGATTGAAATAGCTTTCGCCGACCTCCGTGAGCGCCAATCGCCGGGTGGTGCGACGAAGCAGTTCGGCGCCCAGGCTCTGCTCGAGATCCTGAATATGTTTGGTGACGGCGGCGCGGGACGCCCCAAGCTCCGCGGCTGCGTTACGAAAGCTCCCGGCTTTCACCACGCGCACGAAGGTTTTCATCGCCCGTAATCGATCCATTCCGGCAAGATTGTTCTGATTTTCTGAATTGTCGAGTCGGAATTCGCTGCCTTGTTTGGCTTTTACGCCTCTCATAACCTTTCTAGAAATAAAAACGGGACAGCCTCACATGCCGGCGTATGTAATTGGAGAAGCTGAGATTCTTCATCCTGAGCGGATGCAACCTTATAGCGTTGCCGTCGCCAAGGCCGTGGCCCTTCACGGCGGCAAGTATCTTGCTCGTGGCTCGGTTCCTGAAACATTGGAAGGCACCGATGGCCACAAATTCCTGCTCATCGAATTTCCCGACCGACAGACGGCGCGAAACTGGTTCGCCTCTCCGGAATATCAGGCGGCCAAACAGCTGCGTTTGGGCAATTCCAACCTGCGGCTGCTGCTGATCGACGGTTAGTTTTCATGGAGATTGGACATATGGCGCACCGACCCGCATACCGCCGTCTGGCAGGCCTCCCTGCCCTCGCTGCCTTCGCCGCGACGATCGCCGTCGCCCAGCCTGTGCGCGCCCAGTCCGATTTCTATGCCCATAAGCAGATCAGCGTAATCATTTCCCACGCTGCCGGCTCGCCTTACGATTCCTTTGCGCGTCTGGTGATCCGGCACTATGGCAAACACATTGCCGGCAACCCGACCTTGGTGCCGCAGAACATGCCCGGCGCCGTCGGCATGATCGCGCTCAACACGCTCTACAATCGCGCGCCGCGCGACGGCACCACGATTGCCCAGGCCGGCAAAAGCGTCGTGCTCGAACCGCTCTTCGGCAATGAATTGGCGCGCTTCGATCCCTTGAAACTGAACTGGATCGGCAGCGGCCAGGCCGATGTCAGCCTGTGTTTCAGCCGCCTCGACAGTCCGATCAAGACGATCGAGGACGCGCGGCGCCAACAGGTTCTGGTCGGTGCCACGGGCCCGACCGGCGATAGCAGTTTCATTTCGCATCTGGTCAATCAACTGCTCGGCACCAAATTGAAGCCGGTTCTCGGCTATCCCGACACGCCAAATGTCGCGCTCGCCATGGAGCGCGGTGAACTCGATGGCGGCTGCGGCTACACGTCGACAACGCTGCGCGCGGCCCGGCCGCAGTGGTTTGAGGGCAAGGCCATCAATATCTTTTTGCAGGCCAGCCTGAAACGGACCAGCAGCTTCCCCGACATCCCGGCCTTGGGCGAGCTCGTCACCGACAAGAAGGACCGCGAGGCCTTGGAAGTGGCTATCAGCACCGATCCGCTGGTGCGCACGTTCGTTGCGCCGCCGGGGGTTCCCGCCGAGCGGGTCGAGATGCTGCGCAGCGCCTTCATGGCGACGATGCGGGACCCCGATTTCGTCGCCGAAGCGACAAAGTCGCAATTCGACGTCACCGCAACCAGCGGCGCTGACGTGAAAGCGCTGGTGGAGAAGCTGTATGCCAGCCCGCAGGACGCAGTGCAGCGGATCATCGAAATTCGCAAGATCGCCAGCGGTACGGCACCCGCTCCGACACGCTAACCAATCGCCTATAGAGGAAGAACGCCCATGCTACCGACCGTGAAACCACTCGATTTCTCGGAAGTCCCCGTCATCGACCTTGGTCCTCTTGCCTCCGGCAGCGATGAAGCACGGCGCGCGGTCGCCAGGGATATTGCGGAGGCCTGCGCCCGCGTCGGGTTTTTCTACATCAAGAACCACGGCATCGCGGAGGAGGATATCGCCGCGATCTTCAGGACGGCCGAGGATTTCCATAATCTTCCCCTGGACGCGAAGATGGAAGTTTCGGTCACCAAGAACAATCATTTCCAAGGCTATCTGCACGGCAAGACCAAAGGCAACGACCGCAACATTTCCGAAAATCTGCAGGAAGCTTTTCAGATCAGACGCCCGTTGGCGCCTAACGATCCCGACTTGATGGCGGGCACGCCCTTGCATGGCATGATCCCCTGGCCCAGCGCCATGCCGGATCTGCAACCGCGCATGATGGCCTATTACGACAAAGTCGATGCGCTCGGCCGGGAGCTCGTGACGCTGTTCGAAATGAGCCTCGATCTGCCGCGCAAGATATTCAGCCGTTTCTTTCAAAAGGACATGAACTCGCTGCGGCTGCTGCATTATCCGCCACAGGCACCCGATGGGCCGGGCGACCATCTTGGCGCGCGCGCCCATACCGACACCAATGCCTTCACCATCCTGGCGCAGGACGCAAATGGCGGTTTGGAAATCCGCAACAAGCTCGGCGAATGGGTGGCCGTGCCGCCGATCCCCGGCACATTCGTCGTCAATGTCGGCGAGATCCTGAAAGTCTGGACCGACGGCGTCTTCTCTTCGACCGTTCATCGCGTCATCAACCGTTCCGGTCGCGAACGCTATTCGATCCCCTTCTTCCTCTACCCCACTTTCGACGAAGTGATCTATCCGATCATCCGCAACCCCGACCCTGCCAATGTGGCGCCGGAAGATCTGCCGACATCCATGCCGCGCGATCGGCCGTTCATTTGGGGAGAATTCAAAGCCCGCAATTCAGCACGCATCATTCCGCAAAAAGTAGCGGCGCTTTGAAACATCGCACACTATGAAAACCGCCCCGCACTGAAGTGCGGGGCGGTTCTCCGAGACGGCCCTCGGGCTGTGGGGGTCTCAGGCCTCTCGGGTTTTCGCCGCTTTCAGCTTACGCCGCTTGACGGCGCTGCGCGGGGATCGCGGAGGTGACGATCGAAAAGCGCGCGCAGGCTTCGAAGCGGTTGGCCAGCGAACAATCGCGCCAGACCTTTTCCGCCGATTCATAGTTCTCGAACGGACCGAACGTCTTGCCGGTGCCTTCGATGATCTGATGGAAATCGAGGTCGGAGAACTCGCCGCCGACAACCCAGAACTGCTCCTTCATGGCATGCTCCTTAATGTGTACGTTGAGTAAGAGGGTGAATGCTTATTCCGCTGCGACGCGGGACTCGGGCTTGTGGAATTGCGCGGTTTCGGTCGAGCCGGCCATGGCCGTCGTCGACGACTTGCCGCCAGAAATCGCCATGGCCACCGCATCGAAATAGCCGGTGCCGACTTCGCGCTGGTGGCGCACGGCGGTGAAGCCGTTGGCCTGAGCGGCGAATTCACGCTCCTGCATCTCCGAATAGGCGCCCATGCCCCGCTTGGCATACCCCTTGGCCAGGTCGAACATCGACAGGTTGAGGGCGTGGAAGCCGGCAAGCGTCACGAACTGGAAGCGATAGCCCATTTCGGCGATCTGCTCCTGGAAGCTCTCAATCGTCTTGGCGTCGAGCTTCGAGCGCCAGTTGAACGACGGCGAGCAGTTATAGGCGAGCAACCGGCCCGGATGCTGGCGGTGCATTTCCTGCGCGAATTCACGCGCTTCGCCGAGATCGGGCTCGGAGGTTTCCCACCACACGAGGTCCGAATACGGCGCATAGGCCAGGCCGCGGGCGATGGCATGTTCCACCGAGTGGTGGTTGCCCTGCTTGAGGCGATAGAAGCCCTCGCCGGTGCGGCTGGAGCGATCGATGAACGGATGATCGTAGTCATCGATATCCGACGTGATCAGCGTCGCCGAATGGGCATCGGTGCGGGCGCAGATGATGGTATCGACGCCACAGACATCAGCCGCCAGACGCGCCGCGTTGAGCGTGCGGATGAAGGTCTGCGTCGGCACCAAAACCTTGCCACCGAGATGACCGCACTTCTTTTCAGAGGCGAGCTGATCCTCGAAGTGAACGCCGGCGGCGCCCGCCTCGATCATGCTCTTCATCAGTTCGAAGGCGTTCAGAGGACCACCGAAGCCCGCTTCCGCATCGGCGACGATCGGCGCGAACCAATAAGTCGAGGTGTCGCCTTCCGCCCGCGCGATCTGATCGGCGCGCTGCAAGGTGTTGTTGATGCGCTTGACGACTTCGGGAACCGAAGACGCTGGATAAAGCGACTGGTCCGGATACATCTGGCCGGCATTGTTGGCATCGGCGGCGACCTGCCAGCCGGAGAGATAAATAGCCTCGAGGCCGCCCTTCACCTGCTGCAAAGCCTGATTGCCGGTCATGGCGCCCAGCGAACGCACGAAGGGGCGTTCGGCCAAAAGCTTGCGCAAACGCGCCGCGCCGAGCTTCGCCAGGGTGTGTTCGATCCGGATGGAGCCGGACAGCCGGTCAACCTCGGCAGCGGTGTAATCGCGGCGGTTTTCCGGGTTGTAAAAGGAAGACATTGCTTTTTACTCCGCTTGTAACAGTGACCCTTACGTCGCTGTTCGGCCGTCGTTGGGCTGAGCGGAAAATGGCATTGCAAATTGTGATTCACAATAACTATATGAAAATCAAAAGAGAAACTGCAATTCATCATCAGATTGACAATTGTTGATTTGTAAATTGTAATAATCTTGTGAAGCGAGGATAAATCCGATGCGTTCGGTGAGGATCGGCGGCAAGCTGCGCCGCCTGCGGCAGGACCAGAAGCTCAACCAGACCCAGATGGCGGCCGAACTCGGCATTTCGCCGAGCTATCTCAACCTGTTGGAATCGAACCAGCGCCCGGTAACAGTGAACATCCTTTTGCGCCTGGCGGAGCGTTTCAAGGTCGATCTCACCGCCATGGGCGGCGAGGACGATGGTCGCCTCGTCACCGATCTGATGGAGGCTTTGTCCGATCCGGTCTTCGACGCGCAGGACATCAAAGCGACCGACGTACGCGACATCGTCGCCACCCTGCCCTCCATGGCGCGGGCCATGCTGGCGCTCTACCAAAGCTATCGGCGCGGCACGGCGCTGGCACCGGTGGAAGGCGATTCAGATAGCGACGCTGCGCCAATCGGCCTGCCCTCCGAGGAAGTGACAGACTTTCTGCAGGCCAAGCTCAATTACTTCCCCGGCCTCGAGGAGGCAGCGGAGTCGCTGTGGCATGACAACAGTCTGGCGCTGCTCACCTTGCAGCAGGACCTCATCAAGGTTCTGGCCGAGCGCTTTGCCGTCGATCTCGAAATCGCGCCGGCCTCTGCCATGCCCGGCCATCTGCGTATGTTCAATCCGCTGACGCGCAAGCTGACCTTGTCGGAAATGCTGCCGGGCCCCAGCCGCACCTTTCAGCTCGCCTATCAGATCGCTTTGCTCGGCCATCGCCGCGAAATCGATCACGCGGTCTCATCCGGCAAGTTCACGACGCCGCAAGCCGATGCGCTGGCCGGCTCCGCCATGGCGAACTATTTCGCCGCCGCAGTGATGATGCCCTATGACCGCTTCCTCGCTTCGGCCAAGTCGACACGCTACGACATCAACGTGCTGCAACATCGCTTCGGCGTGTCGTTCGAACAGATCTGCCACCGGCTGACAACATTGCGCCGTCCCGGCCATGAAGGCATTCCCTTCCATCTCATCCGCGTCGATATCGCCGGCAATATTTCGAAGCGCTTTTCGGCCTCCGGCATTCACATCGCCCGTTTCGGCGCCGCCTGCCCGCGCTGGAATGTTTACGATGCCTTCGCCACGCCGGGCATGGTGCGCGTGCAGGTGTCGCGCATGCCCGACAATTCGAGCTATTTCTGCGTCGCCCGCACCATCGATACGGCGGCGCGCATCAGCCCGCGTGGCGGCCTGCCAAGCCGGATCGGCCAGCTCGCCGTCGGCCTTGGCTGCGCCGTGCATTTCGCCAAGGAACTCGTTTACGCCGACGGGCTCAATCTCGACGATCCGCAGATCGTCACGCCCATCGGCGTCTCCTGCCGCGTCTGCCCGCGCGGCGATTGCGCCGATCGCGCCATGCCCTCGCTGTCGCAACGGCTGGAGATCGACGAGAACAAGCGCGGGCTCTCGACCTATGCGATGCAGATTTAGAGGCGCGTTGCTTTACTCGACATAGTACAACGACGCCCCGGCTAGCGATCGCGCATTATCAGGCCTTCGAGTTCCGCTTTGATCAGCAAGGCCGTGTAGCGCGAGTAGATGCGACACATTGTGAACGGACCGCCAGCCACAAAGAACCCAGGCTGGCCTGTGCGAACCCACATGTTCCGCATCTCGTTGCCGGGCCCCAATCCCCAGATCGTACCGACGCGCTTGGCCATGTCTTCATCGAACAAAGCGGCGACCGCTGTCTGAAGAGGCTCGTATCCGGTCGCAAGCACCAAGACATCAACGTCGAGCGTGGTTCCGTCCGTGAAAGTGACGCCGCGTTCCCTCACCCGTTCGATTTCGATACCAGACTTGAGGGCGATCTTGCGATCAACGATCAGGTCTGATGCGCCGACGTCGATGTAGTATCCGCCATGATAACGCACGAGTTTGAGAAAAAAGCCGGTATCGTCCTCGCCGTTGTCCAGTAGGAATCCGACTTTTTCCAAGCTTTCCAGTAGTGGCTTATCCGCCTCTGCCATAGCCCGGCTCAAAGGACCATGCAGTTGGCGCAGAAGATCATAGGGAATGGAGGCGGACAAAAGGTCCGTATCCTCAATCGGCCGGATACCTTCGTTCTTGCGATAGAAGTCATAGGCTCTGGCGGATTGATCGATGCTTACCACGGTTATGGATGAGCGCTGCAACATCGTGACGCTTCCGCCACGCAGATACGCATCCTGCGCGATGTCATGGGCGCTCGTTCCAGAGCCAACGACTAGAACGGATTTTTCCGCCACGTCGATATCGCTGTTATGGCGACTGGAATGAACGACCCTGCCCTGGAACGACGCCATTCCTTGCAATTTGGGTATTCGCGGCACTCCGCTGACCCCGATCGCCATCACGACATGTGAAGGACGCATGATCCGGGTGCTGCCATCAGGGCGTCGCAGATGGACCGTCCACAGCCGCGCAGCTTCGTCATATTCCCCAGAGAGAAACGTGGTGCCGGTCCAAACGTTGAGCTCCATGCTGTCGGCATAAGACTCCATCCAGTTGGCAAGTTTGTCCTTGGGGATGAAGACCGGCCAATTCTCCGGAAACGGAATGTAGGGCAAGTGATTGGTGCAGATTTCATTATGGAGCGTCAGGGAGTGATAACGATTGCGCCAGTTGTCACCCACACGCTCGATGCGATCGACGACGAGCGTATCGACATCAAGTTGACGCAGCCGCGCGGCTAATGTCAGCCCAGCCTGCCCGGCACCAACGATCAGAACCTGCGGATCGCGATCTGCGTAACTCTGTTCGGCAATTCTTTTGTCGAGCCAATTGGCGGTGCCGTGTTCCGGCAGCCGCATCGCCTCTCGGTGGCGATTGCGCAACGACGGTTGAGGAAAGTCTTTTAGATCTTGCATGGTCGTGAGGAAGGTCACGGCACGCGGCTCGGCTTCTGAGTCCGGCATGGTCAGAAGCCTGACATGACCACGACCGCTCGCGATGTCTGTCTCAAACCGAACGAGCGCCTCAGCCGTTGGCCCGAATTCGCCAAGCGCGCCGGTCGCCGCCTGTCCCTCCAGGCTAACATGACGCAACCCGCTGCTCTCGCAGAACTCCGCGAGCATGGCTTCAATCGCTCGCGGACCTTGCGCGGTCCGGATATCCCACGTTAGCGCGAGCAGATCGCGCCAATAGCCGTTGACGGCAAACAAGGACGCCACTTGACGATAGTCGCGCCGTTCGAGTCCAGCGTTGAGCTGGACAAGCCAACGCTCAACGACTTGCTGCGCGGTGTACGCCACCAATGGTTCAACGATCATTTTGCACCTCGATTTTGAGGCCAACAGGCGTTGTGAAATCGGATCTGACGAGGTGGTTGTACCTGTAGGGACCCAACAGCAGGAAGAGTAGCGACGATAGGAGGAGCGCCGCCCCAAGGCCGATAATGGCGATGGTATAGGAACCCGTTAGGCTGAATGAGAGCCCCATCGCGAACGGGCCGAGACCGCTTCCAAAGGTGAATGCGGAGAACATATAGCCGTAGATTTCACCAAACGACCGGAATCCGAAATAGCGCGGGATCATGAATCCAATCAGGTCCACTTCCGCCCCAAGTGCGAGCCCGATGCAGATCGTTGCCGCGATCGCAAGGCCGGGCGTTGCCGGAAGCAGGAGCAGTCCCAGCCCGACGATGGACAGGAAGACAAAAATGAATGCGACATAGGGCGCGAAAATACGATCGAGTAAATATCCCGCGCCCAAACGCCCGACGATGAGCGCCGCGCCTGCCGCGCTGATTGCACCGGCCGCAACCTGTGCGGAAATCCCGCGATCCGTCAGGATCGGTACAATATGGGCAATGACGCCGGCCGACACGCAAACGAGCGCGAAGAACACTGCGATCATGAACCAGAACTGCGGAGAGCGAACCGCTTCCTTGCCCGTAACGCCCGCGATTTCGCCTTCCTTTTTTGTCTGAATGGCGGCGACCGGATCGCGCAAAAGCAGATAGACGACCGGAAACGCGATCACAAGTATCACGATACTCAACGCAATGTATGCATTGCGCCAGCCCATGTTCGCGATCAAAAATTGCGCAAGCTGGGGAAGCAGGATCGCGCCCAGACCCACGCCCGTCATGGCGATGCCAAGTGCAAGACCCCGTCGCGTGTCAAAGCTAGCGGCAACGGCCTTTGCATAAGGGGGCGGACTTTGACCGGCGCCGAACAAGCCTGCGATGCCATACAATGCGATGAAGGCATAAGGCGAAGACGGCGAAAGCCCAAGCGCCGCGACTGACAAAGCAAAAAGCACTATGGCCGACAACACGACCAGGCGGATGCCATACCGGTCGATGAGGCGCCCCACCGCCAGCGATGAAAATCCGATCGCCGTGAACGCGACCAAAACCGCGAACGACAACGTCGCGCGATCCGCCCCAAACTCATCGGCCAATGGTTTCAGAAACACGCCAAAACTGAATTGCAGCAGGGGGCCGGAGCTGACGATCTGTCCAATGACGGCCGCAACCACAACCCACCATGCGTTTTGAAAGAATTTCATACGCCCCCTCCGAGCGGCGCGAATGTCTTCGCGCTCACTTTGTATCATATTTCAGAACAAATGTTCTATAAAATAGGACATCACTCTTGTCAACGCGCGGCGGGACGGTAAGCCTGGGTTTGTGACATTCGCGGCTTGCGCGACAGAATGGCGAGCATGAAAACTCCGAAAGATATGCCTGATAAATCAGCCACCAATGTCGATAAGACGCTGACCAAGGGGCTGCTCATCCTGGAAGCCCTCAGCCAGAGCGAGGGGCCGCGCGGCATTTCCGAAGTCGCCACCGAGCTCGCCCTGACGCGGAGCAACGTCCACCGTTTGATGCAGACCTTGCTCAAAAGCGGTTATGTGGCGCAGGACGAACGCACCGAACGATATTTTCTATCGCCTAAACTGTGGCGTATCGCGCGTCCGCAGCGACTCTACGCTGCCCTGCGAAGTCTGATCCGTCCACAGTTGGAAGCCTTGGTAGAGGAGACCAAGGAATCGGCGACCTTCGCCGTCGTTGAACGCGACGAAATCGTCATGATCGATCAAAAAGAAACGTCGCAAATCGGTCGGGTCTTTTTCTCCATCGGCCAGTCCCTGCCGATCGACGAAGTACCGTTACGCGGCAAAAGTCTGACAGCCTTTCAAATGCTCGCACTGTCAACTTGGCCTGAGGACGACGCCCGGCGCGCGATCACGAAGATCGCCCGGCAGCTCGCCAAATCCGACAGTTTCGTCGAGCAGAGGATGGTGATGCTTGCCAGAATTCGCTCGGATGGCTTTGCGCTGAGCGAAGGCGATTGGGCGCCTGGTTTAAATGCTATCGCCGCCCCGGTTTATGGCCGCTCGGAAAAACTTCTGGGAACATTGGTTTCGTTCGGCTCCTCCGATCGATTGTCCGGTCGCACCTTCACGAAAGTCATCAACCTGACCTGTGCGAAGGCGGACCAAATCACAGTTTCAATCGGGTCGAGTTAGCTCGTCTCCATCACGTGTTCTTGGCAAGGGCACCCGAAACTCATCGGTGCATTGGCACGCGGTCCATATGGTCAGGCGATCGCCTGTTCGGCGTTGGTGGTCTTGAAGCGCTCGCGATATTCGCGCGGCGTCAACGAAAAACGCTTCTGAAATACCTTGCGCAATTGTTCGTCGGAGGGGAAGCCGGAGCGAAAAGCGATGGTTTTCATCGGCAGATTGGTGTCCAGAAGCAGCCCCATCGCCTGCTCGCACCGGGCGATCTCGATGAACTCGGCCGGCGTGGTATGGGTTTCCTTGAAAAAGCGCCGGGCGAAATTGCGTACGCTCATGCCGGCCCGCGCCGCCAGATCATCGACGCGAATAGGCTGATCGAGATTGGCCAGCACCCAGCTCTGAATTTCGCGAATTCCAGGAGACGCGGTCATCTGGCTCGTCAGCAACGTGCTGAATTGCGACTGGCCGCCGGGTCGCTTCAGAAAGATCACCAGATCGCGCGCAACTTGCAACGCCAGGTCGCGGCCAAAATCCTGTTCGACGAAAGCCAGAGCAAGATCGATCGCGGCCGTGACGCCGGCCGAGGTCCACAGGTTTCCATCCTGAACGAAGATCGCATCGGCCACGACCTGCACGTCGGGATAACGTTGCTGCAAAAGCCCCGCGACGCTCCAATGGGTGGTCGCGCGCTTGCCGTTCAACGCGCCGGATGCGGCGAGGAAAAAACTGCCGGAGCAAAGCCCGGCCAGGCGCGGCACCTTGCTCGAATTGATCCGACACCAATCGACGATCGTCGGCGATGCTTCCAGCGCCCGATCGATGTCGGGAGCGCCGGTGATCATCACGGTGTGAGGCAGATCGCGCGTGGCCAGCGGGGCGGTCGCCTCGATCGACAGCAAGGTATCGGACGACACATATCCGGGCTGCGGTGCGGTGACGCGAATATCGTAGCGACGCGGATCGTTGCTGCTCTGCAAATGCCGGTTCGCATAGGTGAACACGTTGACGGGGCCGACCGCCTCCATCGATTTGAAACCGGGATAGATGATGATGTCGACACCAAGAGCCATATTGCAGCGGTCCTACGACAGCTTCTGGAGCGTTTTTGAGCGGCTCTGATGACATCAGAACCGGAAAGGCTCTGGATGTCAGGGCATGTCCGAATATGGGGGCACCTTGTCCGAATCCGCCTGAAAAGGCAAATTTCGTCAGCCTTCCCAGTCCGTATAATAGCGCCATGACAGTGCGAGCGTTTCGGCGTCGGCCGGAACCGATGACATCTGGGAAACGCCATGAAAACACAAGCCGCCGTTGCGTTCGAAGCCAAAAAGCCACTGGAGATCGTCGAACTCGATCTTGAAGGCCCCAAAGCCGGCGAGGTTCTGATCGAAATCAAGGCCACCGGCATCTGCCATACCGATGCCTATACGCTTGACGGTTTCGACAGCGAAGGCATCTTCCCGTCCGTGCTCGGCCATGAAGGCGCCGGCATCGTTTGCGAGGTTGGCCCTGGCGTGACCAGCGTGAAGCCAGGCGATCATGTCATCCCGCTCTACACGCCCGAATGCCGCCAGTGCAAATCATGCTTGTCCGGCAAGACCAATCTCTGCACCGCCATCCGCGCGACGCAGGGCAAGGGCCTGATGCCCGATGGCACGACCCGGTTCAGCTACAAAGGTCAGCCGATCTTTCACTATATGGGCTGCTCGACATTCTCGAATTTTACGGTGCTGCCCGAGATCGCTGTGGCCAAGATCCGCACCGACGCGCCGTTCGACAAATGTTGCTATGTCGGTTGCGGCGTCACCACAGGCGTCGGCGCGGTGATCAATACGGCCAAGGTCGAACCGGGCGCCAATGTCATCGTGTTCGGACTGGGCGGCATCGGCCTCAATGTCATTCAAGGCGCCAAAATGGTCGGCGCCGATAAGATCATCGGTGTCGATCTCAACGACGCGAAGGAGGAATGGGGCCGCCGCTTCGGCATGACCCATTTCGTCAATCCGTCGAAGGTGAGCGGCGATTTCGTGCAGCATCTGGTCGCCCTCACCGATGGTGGCGCCGATTACACGTTCGACTGCACCGGCAATACCAATGTCATGCGCCAGGCGCTTGAAGCCTGCCATCGCGGCTGGGGCGTCTCGGTGGTCATCGGTGTCGCCGAGGCCGGCAAGGAGATCAGCACCCGCCCCTTCCAGCTCGTCACCGGGCGTGTCTGGAAAGGCTCGGCGTTTGGCGGCGCGCGTGGGCGCACCGATGTTCCCAAGATCGTCGACTGGTACATGAACGGCCGGATCCAGATCGACCCAATGATCACCCACGTTCTGAAACTGGAGGACATCAACAAGGGTTTCGATCTCATGCATGAGGGCAAATCGATACGGTCGGTGGTCGTTTTCTGACCGGCGACAAACGAGGGAGATATCCAATGAGTGTAAGCATCCATCCATCCGTTGACGGCGGCGTGCGAAAAGGCTCGGGACATTTTTCTGGCGGAACCTTGGTCTGCAAATGCCAGGACAAGCCCGTGAAGATCGGTATCAAGGGCGACGTCGCCCATAACCATGCTTGCGGCTGCACCAAATGCTGGAAGCCGGAAGGCGCGACCTTCTCCGTCGTCGCGGTCGTACCGCACGACAGTGTGACGGTTCTCGCCAACGGCGATAAACTTCAGATCGTCGATAAGGCTGCGACGATCCAGCGTTATGCCTGCACCGGTTGCGGCACACACATGTACGGCCACATCGAGAACAAGGCCCATCCGTTCTACGGCCTGGACTTTATCCATCCGGAACTGTTCGCCGAACAAGGCTCGGCTGCTCCGGGATTTGCGGCCTTCGTGTCTTCGGTCATTGAATCGGGCGTCGATCCAGCGCAAATGCCAGCGATCCGTTCCCGCCTGAAGGAACTCGGGCTCGAACCCTATGATTGCCTGTCGCCTGCCCTGATGGACGCGATCTCAACACACGTAGCCAAGAAAGCCGCCTGATCCGCTGAATCACGCCACGCTGGGTGTCAGCAGATAGTGGCTGACACCCCACTCACTACCATCCGCATGACCGAAAAGTCCGGATGTAGCCAGAAAGAACAGCCGCCAACGGCGCATCCATAGATGGGTGTCTGCACCATAGACCGGACGCAGGATGGTTTCGATCTCGCCTGCGTGCGTGTCGAAATTGGCGAGCCAGTCCTCGGCGGTACGGCGATAATGATCGCCGCTCCAACGCTGCTCACTCTCGACCTGGAACAGATCATTGAACTGCCGGATCAGCGCATGACTCGGCATGATGCCGCCGGTGAAGAAATGCTGGGCGATCCAGTCGCTGCGATCATTCTCGTCAAATTTATAGGAACCCCTGCGGTGGGTGAACACGTGCAGGAACAATTTGCCGTGCGGGCGCAGCCAGCCTCGAACGTGAGACAGCAATTTCCGCCAATTGCTCATATGTTCGAACATTTCGACCGAAACAATCCGATCGAAGGTCGTCGCCGTCTTGAAGATATTCATATCGCAGGTGATCACCGCCAGATTGGAGAGGCCTCGCCGCTCGGCTTCCCCTAAAATGTAGGCACGCTGAGAGTTCGAGTTAGAAACAGCGGTGATACGGGCATTGGGAAAATGCTCGGCCATATAAAGCGATAAAGAACCCCAGCCGCAACCAAGCTCCAGAATATCCTGGCCGTCCTTGAGATCGGCGTTGCGCGCCGTCTCGGCAAGCGCGGCCAGCTCCGCTTGCGCCAATGTGGTTGTTTTGTCCGCATAGAGACAGCAGGAATATTTTCGCTGCGGGCCGAGCACGCGCGCGAAGAAGAGAGCTGGCACTTCATAGTGCTGGGCATTCGCCGCATCCGTATGAACGGCGATTGGAGCGGTACTCATTTGCCTGACGAACCGCTCATCGTCGGAGGCCTCCTCACCCGCCAAGTGCCGGGACGTGCGCGAGACGAGAAAACGGATACCTGCCCGGCTGACGAAATCAGGCACCGGGATCGCTTCAGCAGCGACAATCGCGGAATTCATGAAGGTCATGTCGCGCCTCTTTCGGATGATTTTGCAGGAGGCCAGGGAAAGAAGGCGCTGGTCCGCGCCATATAGCGATCGAAGCTATCGCCATATTTCGCGCGCATATGCGCTTCGAGCGGCGGGATGCCCGAGACCTGGGTAAGAAGCCAGTACATGGATACGGCGCCGACGAAGGCGAACCAGCCGATGGGATAGTCGTCGGACAGAGTGACAGCGAACAGCGGAAAGGCCAGCCATCCCAACCATTCGAAGAAATAGTTGGGATGACGCGACCAACGCCACAAACCTTCATCGCAAAAGCGATCGCGATTTTCCGGCCTGGCGCGGAAAGCCCGCAATTGCCGATCGGCTGCCGCCTCACCGGCAATGGCGATCAGAAAGACGATCACGGCGAGGATATCCTGGCTTCGCCATGGAGCGGGCGACCAAGCGGCCAGCGCGATCGAAATCACCAGCGGAATGCTGACCAAAGCTTGCGCCTGCGCCAATTTGAACATGCCAAAGCCGACCCGTGGGCCCATCTCCCTCTTCATTTTGGCATAGCGTGGATCATCGTCGATCCGCCGGGTCCGCCACACCAGATGCAGGCCAAGACGCAGCGCCCACAGCGCGACAAGAGCGGCAACGACCAGAATCCGCAGCGAAGACGTTTTCGTCGACAGAAAGGCCGCGAGCGCCAGAATGATGCCGGCGCCGCCGACCGCGAATGTCCAGGTGACGTCGATCCAGCCGGAATTGCCGGTGCGCCGCTCGGTGATCCAGGCCGCCGTCATCGCCAGGGCCAGTCCGATCCATCCACCCAAAACAATCAAGAGCAGAACACGGACACCCACGGCGATCTCCCAGTCATAAGCGCACGAAGGGTTGTATCAACCGCCCCAGCAGACCGCGCAAGCGGATCGTGCCGGCCATGGCAACGAGACAGATACATTCTTCATTGCCGATGCGTGGCGCGTGGCTGATGCCGCCGTCCGCCTCCTCCATGTCGCCGACGCCGAAACGTCCCAGCTCGTGACTGAACTCGCCTTTCAGGACGAGGGTCAATTCGCTGCCCGAGTGGCTATGGTCCGGCAGCTCGGTACCGGCGGCACCGCGCAGCATGAAGGCGCGTACGCCCTTGTCTTCCAGATTGATGCCACACCGATAGACCCCCGGCCCGATCCACCGCCATGGTCCACGGCCATAGACATCGATCATCGCTTCGACACTCTCGGCGATCGAAAGATCGCGACGCGGCAGAGGTTGCTGCGGCAGATCGGCGGAAATGGCGGTGATGGCCTGGCTTCGCTTCGCCACACTGAAGCCACCAGCACCCGCTTCGTCGAGCAGCACGCCGCCGATACATTCAAAGTCCGCCACCGCTCGCCGACATTGCGCGCACAAGGCCAGATGCGCGGCAACGACGAGTGTGCTCGCCTCATCGAGAGCGCCGGCGGCGAATTCGGCCAACAGCAAATCGCTGGGATGACGGGTCGGCATCATGGCGTCTCCTCCTCCGCCAAATCCGCCAGAGCCTGACGGAGCCGCACCATGGCGAGACGAAGCCGGGATTTCACCGTTCCCAGCGGCAGTTCGAGACATTTAGAAATTTCTCCATGAGCCTTGCCCTCGATGAAGGACATGCGCACCACTTCCGCCTGTTCCGGCGGCAGATGTTGAAGCGCTTCGGCGACGCGACGCTGACGCTCATCAATATCGACGAGATTATCGGGCTGCTCCGGCGCCTCGGGTTCCACCCGATCGAGCAGCGCGTGAACCTGCGCGCGACGCTCACGGCGAATGCCGTCGATCCGCAGATTGCGGGCAATCGCGAAAACCCAGGCGGCGGGCGTCGCGCGCAACGGATCGAAGTAGCCGGCCTTGCGCCAGAGCGTCAGCATTGCCTCCTGGGCAATGTCCTCAGCCTGTTCGACGCTGGCGCCTGTTCGCAAGATCATGCCACGAATACGCGGCGCGAAATGATCGAAAAGGCAGGCAAAGGCATTTCGATCGCGCCGCTCCGCAATCGACCTGATCAGCTTGCCATATTCATCGTCCGATCTGTTCGGACTTTCATCTGCCATTTTGACCCCGCGCCGGACCTTCGTCACCCAGCGATCCACTATCCATCGACGATCGTCTTTCGGGCCCTGAGGCATTTTATAAACAATCCGGCGAACATCGAGTTTCATGCCCTCTTTACGTCTGCCGATCCCGAGCGGATCACCTGTCGGCCCACGAACACAGTGATCCACGCACGCCGTAGCGACGTATGACGTTATAACGCGACGGCGACCCATCTTTGTTCTGCGCGACTAAATATTTGATAATATTTATTGTCTCGTTCCGGGAGGCTTTTTCATGCGCAACATGATCATCCGGGCACTTCTGATGATGTTCATTTGCGCATCGTCGGGCGCCCAAGCCCAGGATGCGGTGGCGGCTATGTCAGGCTCCTGGGCACGAGGCGACGGCATTGCGCGCGTCCGCATCGCCCCGTGCGGCGCTCAGGTGTGCGCCATCAACACCTGGATCAAGGGCGGCGTGACCGACGAGAAAGTCGGCGACAGGCTGGTCATGGACGTCAAACCCAAATCGGCGAGCCTGCTCAGCGGCACGGCCTACGACCCACAGCGCAAGCTTTCCTTCAACATCGACATCACCGTCGCGGCCAACACTCTGCGGACCCAAGGCTGCGTCATCGGACGGATATTGTGCAAGGACATGTCATGGAGCCGCATCCGCTAGAGCGGTGATCCAACGGGCGCACGAGACCGTAGTGCATGCAAGCCGCTTGAAAGCGGTCGGCACGAGGTCTGACGATGAACGCCCATTCCGCCCCTCCCGGCACCCAGCCTCCGGGTCTCAAGATCGCCATCGTCGGGACAGGCATATCGGGGATGGCAGCGGCCTGGCTGCTCGCCCATCGCCATGACGTCACTATCTTCGAACAGGACGGCCGTATCGGCGGCCACTCCAACACCCGCGTGGTCGACACTCAGGACGGACCGATCGCCGTCGATACCGGCTTCATCGTCTACAATGAAAAGACCTATCCGAACCTGACCGCCCTTTTCGCTCATCTCGATGTGGCAACGCAGCCGTCGGACATGTCATTTTCGGCTTCGCTGCACAATGGCGCGATCGAATATTCGGGCGAAAGTTTCACCAGCCTGTTTGCCCAGCGCAGCAATCTTCTGCGGCCGCGCTTCTGGTCCATGCTCTATGATCTGCAACGCTTCTACCGACAGGCAACCCGCGACAGCCGCCGGCATCTCCTCGCCAATCTATCGCTCGGCGAATATCTCGATCGCGGTGCTTATGGCGCGGCTTTCCGCGACGATCATCTTCTGCCGCTCGCGGCGGCGATCTGGTCGGCCCCGGCCAGCCGCATTCTCGACTATCCGGCCGCCTCCTTCATCCGCTTTCAGGAAAATCATGGCCTGCTCAACATTTTCAAGCGACCGATCTGGCGCACGGTCACGGGCGGCAGCCGCGCCTATGTAGAGAAGCTGACGCGCGGCTATGCCGATCGCATTCGCCGCAATGCCGCCATCGTCGCGATCATGCGCAACCGCGAAGGCGTCGAAATTGTCGATACGAGTGGACATCGCGAGCGCTTCGACCATGTGGTTCTCGCCACCCATGCAGACCAGGCGCTGCGTCTCATTGCGGCACCGACCGTGCCGGAGCGCGAACTTTTGTCGGCGTTCCGCTATAGCCGCAATATCGCCTATCTGCATCGCGACCCATCGCTGATGCCGCGCCGGCGCACGGTCTGGGCAAGTTGGAACTATCTGGATCTGCGTTCAGATGATGAAGCAGACTGCCTCACGGTCACGTATTGGATGAACAAGTTGCAGGGCATCGATCCGGCGCATCCTTTGTTCGTGACGCTCAATCCAACACGCCCACCGAAGGTCGACAAACAGATCAGCCAGGAAATTTACGAACATCCAACTTTCGATGCCGAGGCTATCGGTGCCCAAAGCAAACTGTGGTCGCTGCAGGGACAAGGCAATGTCTGGTTCTGTGGCGCCTATATGGGCGCGGGTTTTCATGAGGATGGCCTGCAAGCCGGCCTTGCCGTCGCCGAAGCCCTTGGCGGTGTCCGCCGGCCATGGCGGGTCTCCGACGAGTCCAGCCGCATCAGCCTGCCCGCCGGCTGGAATACCGAAACCGTGGAGATGGCCGCGTGAACTTTCGCTCGCGTCTCTATGTCGGAGAGGTGATGCATCTGCGCTGGCGGCCGCGACGGCATCGGCTGCGTCATACCTGCTTCTGGTTTCTCTACGATCTCGATGAGATCGATACGCTCGACCGTGGCCTGCGCTGGTTTTCGGCGGAACGTTTCAATCTCCTGAGTTTTCGGACCGCCGATCATGGCGACGGCAGCGCAACGCCACTTCGCCGGCAAATCGAGCGGCATCTTCGCCAGGCCGGCTTCGATCCCACGGACGGGACGATCCAACTGCTCTGCATGCCGCGCGTCCTCTGGTATGGTTTCAACCCGCTGAGCGTCTATTTCTGCCGCGATCGCGACGGCGCGCTGCAAGCGCTGATCTACCAGGTTCACAACACATTCGGCGAGCGCCACTCTTATTTGATTCCCATCGGGCTAGGCGACAAGGACAGCAACATTCAGCAAAGCTGCCGCAAGGTCTTCCATGTCTCGCCGTTCATGGACATGGACATGAACTACGATTTCAAAGTGCGGGCACCGGACGAACGCGTCACGGTCGTCATTCGCAGTAGCGACGGCCAAGGGCCGATGCTACATGCGGTGCTCAGTGGCACGGCTGTCGCGGTCGACGACCGGGCCCTCGTGCGCCTGTCGCTCGCCAACCCGTTTCTGACCCTGAAGGTCATCGCGGCCATTCACGTACACGCGCTGGTGATCTGGCTGAAAGGGGTCCGCCTGCGGCCGCACCCCAAGGCGCCGCCGCAAGCGGTAACCCAAGTCTCGCTTGCGACGAACACCAAGGCTATGTCCCGCTAGCGCATTTCCGGCGCGAAGAGGAACAGGACGAAGGGAAAGAGGCCGAGGAAAACCCAGAAAGCGACCGACAACGCGCGTGCCGCCGGCCGCCCTTGCTCGCGCGCCCGCTTGGGCTTCAGCGGGTCATAGATAATATCGACGGTCGCGCCGATCGCCCGCGTCGCGGCGTTGCAGCCGAGGTTCGAAATGAAGTCGTGCGAACGGCCGAGCACATCCTTGAACTGGATGATCGGCCGGTCGGGAGACTCATCCCCCGGATCGATGCCGATCACCCTCCCCCCAGCGCGCCGGCCCCGGGTCGCCAGGACGATTTCGTCACGGAGAACTGCCAGAGTGACGGCCATGAAACAGAGGCTGACCAACAGCAGCCACATCCGGCCGGGACTGACATCGTAGCCGAAGATTTTGGTGAGCAGCACAAACGGCCGCAATGCGGCTTCAAAGAGAACCTGGATTTGCTGAAAAACGGCGTTCCAGAGCTGTTCGATGGTCATGGTCGCGACCCGAAGGCACTGAACGTTGGGATATCACGGCTTTCCCAAACAATGATGAACGGCATTCAGCGGAACTGCCGCGTTATTGTGCGATGCACAACTTATCATCATGTGATTGCCTCACGAGATCGCATCCGGCGACCCAGCCATGAGCTTGACCAGACGAATGCCGCGGGATCGTGCTGGCACGGCGATTGCCTAAAAATTTGGCGTCTCGCCATCCGGCCAGACTATCCGATGGAATGGCATTTGCTTGATCGACGACCGAGACCAACGTTGAGCGCCCGCGCGGATGACAGAGCGGCCAAGCCGCGCCGCCCGGCCAATACTGGAGCTTTAGCTGACATGCGGAAGGGGCCGGTTTCGTCAGGTGTCGAGCCAGGCGGACAGCGCGATGCCAATCTGAAGATCGCGATCGTCGATGAAAGCGCGGTTCGTGCGGCGATCCTGGAGGATGGCCTGCGCGAGGCCGGTTTCGCCCAGGTGTCGCGCATCGAGGAGACCCACAATCTCCTGGCGCGCATCTATGCGATGGATCCGGATGTCATTCTGATTGGCCTGGAAAGCCCGAGCCGCGACACGCTGGAGCAGCTTTTCCAGATGAGCCGCGTGGTGAAGCGGCCCGTCGCCATGTTCGTCGACCAGAGCGATCGCGCCTCGATCCAGGCCGCCATGGATGCCGGCGTGTCCGCCTATATCGTCGATGGCCTGCGCAAGGAGCGCGTCACCACCATCCTCGACCTATGTATCTCGCGCTTCAACGCCTATTCGCGGCTGCAGGGCGAGCTTGAACAGGCCAAGGGAGCGCTTGAGGAACGCAAACTGATCGATCGTGCCAAAGGCATATTGATGAAGGCCAAGGGCCTCACCGAAGAGGAGGCCTATGCCTTGATGCGCAAGACCGCCATGAACGAGCACAAGAAGATCGCCGAGATCGCCCAGGCCGTCATCACAGCTTCGGAGTTGCTGCGATGACGCGGCTTCGCATTGGCTACATTCCGCTGGTGGATGCGGCCGCACTGCTGGTCGCCGCCGATTGCGGCTTCGCTCAGGCGGAAGGGCTTGAGATCGAACTGGCGCGCGAAGTCTCCTGGTCGAACGTGCGCGACAAACTCAATTTGGGCCTGTTCGATGCGGCCCATCTCATTTCACCTTTGGTCATCGCCTCGAGCCTCGGTCTCGGCCACATTCGCGTGCCCATCATCACGCCCTTCAACCTGGCGCTGAACGGCAATGCCATCACCATTTCGCCGCAGCTTCATGCGGCTTTGAGCGAATTCGCCGTCGGCGATCTGGCCGATCCGCATGTCTCGGCGCGGGCACTGGCGCAAGTCGTGGCCGATCGCAAGGCGCGCGGCGTCGAGCCTTTGAATTTCGGCATGACGTTCCCGTTCTCCAACCACAATTACCAATTGCGCTTCTGGATGGCGGCCGGCGGTGTCGATCCGGACGAAGACGTGCGGCTTGTAGTGCTGCCACCGCCCTATATGGCCGAGAGCCTCGCCAGCGGCCATGTGGATGGTTTCTGTGTCGGTGCTCCGTGGAATCTGGTCGCCGTCGAAGCTGGTGTCGGTCATATCCTGCACCTGGGCTATGAGATCATGGCGCGGGTATCGGAAAAAGTGCTGGCGATGCGCGAACGCTGGGCCAACGACAACCCTGAGGTCTGCGCCGCCCTGATCCGCGCCCTGGTGCGCGCCGCCGAGATGATCGGCGATCCCGCCCAACGCAAGGCGGCGACCGAGGTGATCGCCCCGCGCATCGATGTCACTCCGGATCTCGTCGAGCGGGTTCTCGCCGGTAAGATCCTGCTCTCGCCGAACGGCCCGACGCGCAACAATCCCAATCACATCATCATCGGCGGCCAAGCCGCCACCCGCCCCGATCCTGTGCAAGCCGCCTGGTTTTATGCGCAACTCGTGCGCTGGGGTCAGGCACCCCTGTCGGACGAGATGCGCGCGCGCGCCGTCGTGGCGTTCCGCACGGATTTATACGACGCGGCGCTTGGCAGCTTGCCAGCTTCCTCGGCCATCCCGGCCGACGGGATCGGTGCTTTTGCCGGGCCGGAATTCAATCCCGCCGATATTCAGAGCTATCTCGACGTCTGGCGCAAACGTCCCGACCGGCCGCGACTCTCGCTGGTGCGTTAACAAGACCGATTGCTCAAATCTTCGACCGGCTGATGCTTTGGCGATCAGCGGGCAAGCCTTCGCGTGCCTTCTTCGTAATCACCGATGCGAGACGCGATCGGCGCCAAATCCGAGTTGGCATGCGTCTTGTATTAAGAGTCGCGGGAGGCGCCGCTATTGTGGCGCCCGGTCCAACGACGGGCCAACCAGCAATGCCGCTGTCCTGAATGAATGCGCGCAACCCGCGCGCCTTCAGGGCTGCGGCTTTTTTGTTTTGGCTCAGGCGTTGCGCAAAGACGGCAAATCGCAGGGTTCACTCAACGAAGGGACGATGGATGAGCACAACCAATAATCGGCGCACCCGCGGCATGATCGACCGTCGCGGACTTCTCAAGTCCGCCTCCGCGACCGCGGCGCTCGCGGCCGCCGCCAAGATCAGCTTCCCTTCCGGCGCTTTCGCCCAGGGTGCCGGGCCCGAAGTCGCCGGGGTCAAGCTGGGCTACATCGCGCTGACCGATGCCGCGCCCTTGGTCATCGCCAAGGAAAAAGGCCTCTTCGCGAAGTATGGCCTGCCGGACGTGGACGTCGCCAAACAGGCGTCCTGGGGCGCGACGCGCGACAATCTCGTGCTCGGCGGTGCGAGCAATGGCATCGATGGCGCGCATATCCTGACGCCGATGCCCTATCTCATCTCGGCCGGCAAGGTGACGCAGAACAATATCGGCGTGCCGATGGCGATCCTCGCCCGCTTGAATTACGACAGCCAAGCCTTCTCCGTTTCCAACGAATATAAGGGCCTCGGCGTCACCATCGACGCCAAGCCGCTGAAAGCCGCCTTCGAAAAGAAAAAGGCCGAAGGCAAGGAAGTGAAGGTGGCGATGACCTTCCCCGGCGGCACCCACGATCTGTGGATCCGCTATTGGCTGGCCGCCGCCGGCATCGACCCCGACAAGGATGTTTCGACCATCGTTGTGCCGCCGCCGCAGATGGTGGCCAATATGAAGGTCGGCAATATGGACGCGTTCTGCGTCGGCGAGCCGTGGAACGAACAACTCGTCAACCAGAACATCGGCTTCACCGCCGCCACCACCGGTGAATTGTGGAAGAACCATCCGGAAAAATGTCTCGGCCTGCGCGCCGATTGGGTGGAAAAGAACCCGAAGGCCACCCAGGCCCTGCTGATGGCCGTGATCGAAGCGGCGCAGTGGTGCGATGCCATGGGCAATAAAGACGAGATGGCTGCCATCCTCGGCAAGCGGCAGTGGTTCAACGTGCCGCCGGTCGACGTCGTCGGCCGCCTCAAGGGCGACATCAACTACGGCGACGGCCGCAAGGTGACCAATAGCGGCCTGGAGATGAAATTTTGGAAGGAGCACGCCTCCTATCCGTTCAAGAGCCATGACGCCTGGTTCCTCGCCGAGGACATCCGTTGGGGCAAGTTCGAGCCGACGACGGACATCAAGGCGCTCGTCGACAAGGTCAATCGCGAGGATCTGTGGCGCGATGCCGCCAAGGCCGTCGGTGTCGCGGCCGGTGACATTCCGACATCGACCTCGCGCGGCAAGGAAACCTTCTTCGACGGCAAAGTGTTCGATCCGGCCGACCCATCCGCCTATCTGGCTTCGCTCGCCATCAAGCGCGTCGCCTGACGGCACGCTTCATCGAAGCGGCAAGCCATTGCCGCTTCGAGCCTTCCTTCGGTGATTTTGCAAAGCGTACCCGACGATCAGCGTTCAAACCGAATTTCGATCTGAATATGGAATCTGGAGAAAGCTCGTGTCTCTCCCTCTTCTCTCAGGCGATGCCCCCGCTCCCGCCGCGCCGCGCTCGCCAGCGGCGGTTATCCCGCTGCGGTCGGGCAAGCCAATGAGCCAGGTGCTGCGCAGCAAGGCTCTGACCATTGCCGGCGCGGTCGTGCCGCCGTTGATCGTCGTCATTCTTCTCCTGCTGGTCTGGGAACTGGCTTTCAGCCGTCCTGGCGCTTCGCTGCCGACACCAATACAGGTCTGGCGCGACGCCAAAGATCTGATCATCGATCCGTTCTTCATCAATGGCTCGCAGGACATCGGCCTGGGCTGGCGCGTATTGACCTCGCTGCAGCGTGTGGCCTTCGGGTTCGGCCTTGCTGCCGTCGTCGGCGTTCTCGTCGGTGCGATCATCGGTCAGTCGGTCTGGGCGATGCGCGGTCTCGATCCGGTGTTCCAGGTGCTGCGCACCGTGCCGCCGCTCGCCTGGCTGCCAATCTCGCTGGCCGCGTTCCGCGACTCCAGCCCTTCGGCGATCTTCGTGATCTTCATCACCTCGATCTGGCCGATCATCATCAACACGGCCGTCGGTGTGCGCAATATTCCGCAGGACTATCGCAACATCGCGGCCGTGCTGCGTCTCAACTCGCTGGAGTTTTTCTGGCGCATCATGGTGCCGTCCGCCGCGCCCTATATCTTCACGGGCCTGCGCATCGGCATCGGCCTCTCCTGGCTCGCCATCGTCGCTGCCGAAATGCTCACCGGCGGTGTCGGCATCGGCTTCTTCATCTGGGATGCGTGGAACTCCTCGCGCTTGTCCGACATCATCGTCGCCCTCGTCTACATCGGCGTGGTCGGCTTCCTGCTCGACCGTCTCGTCGCCGCCATCGGTTCTTTCGTGACGCGCGGCGTCTCAGCCACTTAGGATATTTTGCACGCGTTTTCTTCACGCGAACCGGCATCCACTTCGCTCGAAAACGCTATGAAGGATCATTCCATGTCAAAACGCCCTTATCTCAAGTTCGACCAAATCGGCAAGAGCTTCACCCGCGGTGCCGCCTCCACGGAAGTTCTGCGCGATATCAACCTGACGATCGACGAAGGCCAGTATGTGTCGATCATCGGTCACTCCGGCTGCGGCAAGTCCACCCTGCTCAACATCGTCGCCGGCTTGACGCCAGTGACGACGGGCGCGGTGTTGCTCGAAGACAAAGAGGTCAATTCGCCGGGCCCTGAACGTGCGGTCGTTTTCCAGAACCACAGCCTGCTGCCCTGGCTGACGGTCTATGAAAACGTTTCGCTGGCCGTGAACAAAGTGTTCTCCGGTAGCAAGTCGCGCAGCGAGCGTCATGATTGGATCATGCACAATCTCCAACTCGTTCATATGGTCCATGCCAAGGACAAGCGGCCGGCGGAAATCTCGGGCGGTATGAAGCAGCGTGTCGGCATCGCCCGCGCGCTGGCGATGGAGCCGAAGATCCTGTTGCTCGACGAGCCTTTCGGCGCGCTCGATGCGCTGACCCGCGCGCATTTGCAGGACAGCGTCATGGACATTCACATGAAGCTCGGCAACACGATGATCATGATCACCCATGACGTCGATGAGGCGGTTCTCCTCTCCGACCGCGTGGTGATGATGACCAACGGTCCGGCAGCGACCATCGGCGAAGTGCTGGACGTGAAGCTGTCGCGTCCGCGCCGACGGCTCGAACTGGTCAACAACCGTACCTATACAGATGCCCGCGCCGCCGTGCTCGAATTCCTCTACGCGCGCCACAAGGCGCCGTCGATCGCAGCCTAGGAGGAAAGCACCATGAGCCGCGCGGAACATATCGTCGTCGTCGGCAATGGCATGGTGGGCGTGCGCTTTCTCGAACGGCTCGCGGCACTGACGCCAGAGCGGCACAAAGTGACCGTCATCGGCGGCGAGCCGGTGGAAGGTTACAACCGCGTGCTCCTGTCGGCGCTTCTAGCTGGCGATGTCGCGCAGGCGGATGTCTGCCTGCGCGATCGAGCCTGGTACACCGAACAGGACATTGCGCTACGCACCGGTATCACCGCAACGCGCATCGACACAGCCGGCTCTCGCCTGGAATTGTCGACCGGCGAAAGCCTGCATTATGACCGGCTGGTGCTGGCGACCGGCTCCAGCGCCATGCGCCTGCCCCTGCCCGGTTCACATCTCGAGGGTGTCGTCACCTTCCGCGATGTCGCCGATCTCGACCGCATTCGCGCGGCAGCCGCACCAGGTCGCCCCGTCGCGGTCATCGGCGGCGGCCTGCTCGGCATCGAGGCCGCCTATGGTCTGGCGCGGCTCGGCTGCGACGTAACGCTTGTCCATGTCATGCCGCGCCTGATGGAGCGGCAGCTCGACGGCCGCGCGGCCCAGTTCCTGCGCGATGCGCTGGTGCGCAAACGCATCAAGGTGCTGCTGAATGCCCAGACCGCCCGTGTGCTCGGCGACGGCAAAGTCGAAGGGCTGGAATTCAAGGATGGGACACGCCTTTCAGCCGATCTTGTCGTGATGGCGGTCGGCGTGCGGCCGCAGAGCGCGCTGGCCGCCGACGTGTTGGATATCGGTCGCGGCATCAAGATCGATGACGGTATGACCACATCGGTGACGAATATCCATGCCATCGGCGAATGCGCCGAACATCGCGGCCAGATCTACGGTCTGGTCGAGCCCGGCTATGACCAGGCGGATATTCTGGCCCGGCGGATCGCTGGCGATGTCGAGGCGCGCTACGAAGGCTCGGTGCTTTCGACCAATCTGAAGATTTCCGGCGTCGGCGTGTTCTCGGCCGGTGCCTTCGAAGGCGGCGAGGGCATGGACAGCGTCACCTTCGAAGATCGGCGCAAATGCCATTATCGCCGCCTGGTCTTCAAGGGCGATCAGTTGGCCGGAGCGATCTTGATCGGCGAGACCGGCGATGCGCTCTGGTATCGCGACCTGATCCGCGACGGTGCCGATATTGCCGCTTCGCGTTCATCCCTGATTTTCGGCCGCGCCCATGCGGAGCGATCGGTGCGGGAGGCGGCGTGATGAGCGGCGATTTCTCGACCGATCAGAAGCGCTATCTCGAAGGCTTCGTCTCCGGCCTGCAATCGGCGCGCGCCGCGCGTGGTCTCGCGCCGATCGGCGGCACGGGCGTCGCTGGTTCGAGTGAGCCCACCGGCCCAGACGCCATTCACCTCAAGGCGCAGGATCGCACGGTCGCTGCCGGCGGCAAGCTGGCCGAACAGGAAAAATGGAAGCGCACCGAGCACCCCTTCGACGCCTATCCGCGCCTGCGCGATCAGGCTGCGCAGAGCCAGTATCCGAAGCCCGACGACAATTTCCGCTGGCGCTATTATGGCCTGTTCTATGTGGCGCCGGCGCAGAACTCCTATATGGCACGGCTTCGCATTCCCAACGGCATTCTCAAGGCCTTCCAGTTCGAAGGATTAGCCGATCTCGCCGAACGGTGCGGCGGCGGTTTCACCGATGTCACCACCCGGGCCAATCTGCAGATCCGCGAAATCACCGCCGATCACGCGATCCATGTCGTCGAAGGCGTGCAGGAGTTGGGGCTGACGGCGCGCGGCTCCGGCGCCGACAATATTCGCAATGTCACCGGCTCGCCGACCGCCGGCATCGATCCGCATGAACTGATCGACACGCGCGAGATGGCGCGCGAGTGGCACTATCATATCCTCAACGACCGTTCGCTTTATGGCCTGCCGCGCAAGTTCAACGTCGCCTTCGATGGCGGCGGCATCATTCCGGTGCTCGAAGAGACCAATGACATCGGCTTTCAGGCGGTCATGGTCGGCGATGGCGCCGGCGTGGAAGCGGGCCTTTGGATGCGCCTGGCGCTCGGCGGCATCAGCGGCCACCGCGATCTCGCGCGCCCGACCGGCGTCTATTGCCGGCCAGCCGACTGCACGCGCATTGCCGACGCCATCGTCCGTGTCTTCATCGAGAATGGCAACCGCACCGACCGCAACAAGTCGCGATTGAAATATGTGTTGGATTCCTGGGGCTTCGACAAGCTTCTTGCTGCGGTAGAGGAAAAGCTCGGCAAGCCGCTGACACGTATCGACGACGCTTTCATTGCGCCCCGCCCCGCCTTCGACCGGCAGGCGCATATTGGTGTTCACCGCCAGCGCCAGGACGGGCTGAACTGGATCGGCATTTCGCTGCCCGTGGGGCGCATCACCTCAGTGCAGATGCGGGCACTCGCCGCCATCGCGCGCGAGGACGGCGATGGCGATATCCGCCTCACCGTCTGGCAGAACCTGCTGCTCTCGGGCATTCCCGACGGCAAGCTCGATCAGGTGAAGGCCCGCATCGAAGCCTGTGGCCTCGATTGGCGTGCCACCACGCTGCGCGCCGGCCTTGTCGCTTGCACCGGCAGCCGTGGCTGTAAATTCGCCGCCGCCGATACCAAGGGCACGGCTCTGGCGATCGCCGATCATGTCGATGCTCGCATGACCATCGATCGCCCGGTGAATATCCATCTCACCGGCTGCCACCACTCCTGCGCCCAGCACTATATCGGCGACATCGGCTTCATCGGCGCGCGCGTGCCGCTCAATGAGGATGGCGACACGGTTGACGGTTTCGATCTCGTTCTCGGCGGTGGTTTTGCCGATCAGGCCAAGATCGGCCGCGCCATCGCCACCAAAATCCGCGCTGAGGATTGCCCGCGCACGGTCGAAACCCTGCTCGAAGCTTGGATGAAGCAGCGCGACAATGCTGATGAGACCTTCCAGGCCTTCACCGCCCGCCACAGCGACGACGAATTGCGCGCCTTTGCCGGATTGCCCGCCGGGAGTTCCGCATGACCATTCATTCCAATCCCGTGCCTGTCGAGATCCTGCCGGAGAATGCCCCGTTCAATGCCGAACAGCGCGCCTGGCTCAACGGTTTCTTCGCCGGCATCCTGTCGCCCGGCACGGCGGCGACCGGCGCGACGGCGCTCGATGGCGACGAAGCCGCTCGGCTCACGGGTGGCGCGGCGGAAGACGACGGCGCGCCTTGGCACGATCCGTCGATGGAACTGCCGGAGCGCATGACGCTTGCCGAAGGCAAACCGCTGAAGCGGCGCATGTACGCCGCCATGGCACAACAGGACTGCGGCCAGTGCGGCTATGTCTGCGAGACCTATTCGGCGGCGCTGGTCGAGGGCAAGGAGAAGCGGCTGAACCTCTGCGCACCCGGCGGCAAAGACACGCTGCGCATGCTGAAAACCCTGGCGGTGGAACTGGATGGTGCGCCGGCTCCGGCCAGCGCCGAGCCCGCCGCCCCAGCGATCGTTTCAACCGATGCTGGCCCCTCGCGCGACAATCCCGCCCAGGTGAGTTTTCTGTCGCGCCGCCGCCTTAACAAAGGCGCGTCCGAGAAACAGACCTATCATATCGAGTTCGATCTCGCCGGCAGCGGTCTTACCTATGTACCGGGCGACTCCTTCGGCATTTATCCACGTAACGATCCACGTCTTGCCGATGCCATCGTCGCTCTGCTTGGCGCGCGTCCTGATGCGTCCATTGGCGGCAAGAGCCTGCGCGACAAACTGATCGAGGACTGTGCGCTGGGCCCCGCGCCCGACGGCCTGTTCCAGCTTTTCTCCTATATGTCGGGCGGTGAGACGCGCCGCAAGGCGCAGGCACTCGCCGCCGGCGAAGATCCAGATGGCGATCTCGACCGGCTCGATATTTTGGGCTCCCTGCATAAATTCACCGGCCTGCGGCCCGGCGCCGAAGCCTTCGTCGAAGCGCTCGATGTCTTGCAGCCGCGGCTCTATTCCATCTCTTCCTCGCCGCGCGCCAATCCCGATCTGTTGACGCTGACCGTCGATACGGTGCGCTACAAGATCGGCCAGCGCGAGCGCCTGGGTGTCGCCTCGACCTTCCTGGGCGAACGAGTGGAAACCGGCGCGCCGATCCCAGCCTTCGTCCAGAAAGCGCATGGCTTCGCTTTGCCCGCCGATCCCAACACACCGATCATCATGGTCGGTCCTGGTACGGGCGTGGCGCCGTTCCGCTCCTTCCTGCAGGAGCGCGCCGCCAGCAATGCGCCTGGGCGCAACTGGCTATTCTTCGGCCATCAGCGGCGCGCCAGCGATTTCTTCTACGAAGAAGAATTCGACGCCTTGCGCGACAGCGGCAAGTTGCAGCGCCTCACGCTGGCCTGGTCGCGCGACGCGAATGAGAAAATCTATGTGCAGGATCGTATGCGCGAGACCGGCGCGGATCTGTGGAAATGGTTCGAGGACGGCGCGCATTTCTACATCTGCGGCGATGCCAAACGCATGGCTAAGGATGTGGAGCGGGCGCTGGTCGACATCGCAGCCCAACATGGCGGCATGACGACGGATGCCGCCGTCGCCTGGGTGGCGTCCCTGAAAAAGGCACAGCGTTTCCAGGCCGACGTTTATTGAGGACATGATGGTCAACGATACGGTCAAGACCACCTGTCCTTACTGCGGTGTCGGTTGCGGCGTATTGGCTAAACCGAAAGATGATGGCGCCGAGATTGCCGGCGATCCGGATCATCCCGCCAATTTCGGCCGGCTCTGTGTCAAAGGATCGGCGCTTGGCGAAACACTCTCGACCTCGCGCCGCCTGCTCTATCCCTCCGTGCGCGGCGTACGGGCGTCCTGGGATCGCGCCATCGGCGAGGCCGCGCGCGGATTGGAACAGACCATCGCCCGCCACGGCCCCGATGCGGTGGCCTTCTACCTCTCCGGTCAGTTGCTGACGGAAGATTATTACGTCGCCAACAAGCTGATGAAGGGCTTCATCGGTTCCGCCAATGTCGACACCAATTCCCGCCTCTGTATGGCTTCCTCCGTCACCGGCCATAAGCGGGCTTTTGGTTCCGACACGGTACCGAATGCCTATGTCGATCTGGAGAGCGCCGATCTCCTGGTTCTGGTCGGTTCCAACGCCGCCTGGTGCCATCCGGTCCTGCATCAGCGCATGCAACTCGCGCGCGAGCGCGGCGCCCGCATCGTCACCATCGATCCACGCCGCACCGCCACCGCCGACGATGGCGACCTGCATCTGCCGATCGCGCCGGGCATGGACAGCGTGCTGTTCAGCGCCTTGCTGGTGGAACTGGCGCAGCGCAAGAATCTCGATGCCGATTTCATCGCTCGACACAGCTCCGGTTTCGAGGCGGCCCTGGCGCGGGCACGGGAGATCGCGCCCGATCTGGAAACCGTTGCCACGCGGTGCGAACTGCCGCTGCGCGATCTGCGGCTGTTTCTCGATTGGTGGATCGCGACACCCAAGGTGGTCACCTGCTATTCGCAGGGCGTCAATCAGTCGGCGCAGGGCACCGACAAGGTCAACGCCATCCTGAATTGCCACCTCGCCACTGGACGCCTCGGCAAGTCAGGCTCAGGCCCCTTCTCGCTCACCGGCCAGCCCAATGCTATGGGCGGGCGCGAGGTTGGCGGGCTCGCCAACCAGCTTGCCGCGCATATGGGCTTTTCAGCGCCGGAGATCGACCGCGTCGGCCGGTTCTGGAACGCGCCCGCCATGGCGCAGCGCGAAGGCCTAAAAGCCGTCGATCTGTTCGATGCCATCGACAGCGGCCGCATCAAGGCGCTATGGATCATGTGCACCAATCCGGCCGTCAGCCTGCCCGATGCCGATCGCGTGCGGCGGTCCTTGGCGCGGCTCGAGATGCTGATCGTCTCGGAAGTGAATGCCGATGTCGACGGCATTTTGGAACATGCCCATGTGATCATGCCCGCTGCCGCCTGGGGCGAGAAAGACGGCACGGTGACCAATTCGGAGCGCCGTATCACCCGTCAGCGACCGTTTCGCGCGCCCCCTGGCGAGGCCAAGCCCGACTGGTGGATGGTGTGCGAAGTGGCGCGCCGCATGGGTTTTGGCGCGGCCTTCGCTTATAGCGGCCCAGACGAGATTTTCGCCGAACATGCGGCGCTCTCGGCTTTCGAGAATGATGGCACGCGCGATTTCGACATCGGCGCTTTTTCCACCATCGATCACCCGGCTTATGACGCCATGACACCCTTCCAGTGGCCACAGCCGCGCGGTGCCACCAGCGGAACCGAGCGGCTGTTCGCCGATGGCGCCTTCTTCACGCCCGACCGCAAGGCGCGTTTCATCGCCATCGAGCCGCCGGTGCTCAAAGCACGGCGCTCGCCCGACTATCCGCTGCTCCTCAACACCGGCCGCGTGCGCGACCACTGGCATACGATGACCCGCACGGGCCTCGCGCCAAAGCTCGCGCGCCACATCGCCGAGCCCTTCGTCGAAGTGCATCCCGACGATGCCAGACGTTTCAAGCTCAGCGGCGGCGGTTATGCCAACCTGCGCACGTCCTATGGCTCCGCGATCCTGAAAGTCATTGTCAGTGACGGCCAGAAGCGCGGCATGGCCTTCGCGCCGATCCATTGGAACGATATGAGCAGCGGGCGGGCCCGCGTCGGCGCTCTGGTCCAGGGTTTCACCGACCCGATGTCCGGCCAGCCCGAAATGAAGGCGACGCCAGTGGCCTTGGAACCGGCCGAAGTGCATTCCTTTGCCTTCATCCTGTCGCGCCAGCCGCTCGAACTGCCGGCCTGGCTGGTACATGCGCATCTGCCGATCGAAGACGGCCATGCCACCCTGATCGCCAATCCCCGCACACCGGCCGGCGTGCACGCCTATCTGAGCAACTTCCTGCCGGCGCAAGGCGAACTGCTGGCGCTGGAAGATTCCAAGGCCGGCACCCATCGTAGCATCATCATGAACGGCACGCGCATCGAGGCGGTGCTATTTTGTGCGGCCGAGCGTGAAACCGCCTTTTTCGATTTCATGTGCCAGCGCTTCGGTGCCCCCGTGCCCGACGACAGCGAGCGTCTGGCGCTGCTCACGGGCCGCGACTTCGACGCGAGTGCCGATACGAGCCCGATCGTCTGTTCCTGCCATGGCGTGCGTGTCTCGGCCATCGCCGCAACCATCGCCGCTGGCGCAGGCAACGTCGAGAGCGTGGGCGCCGCCTGCAAGGCCGGCACCAACTGCGGCTCCTGCAAACCGGAAATCCGGAAAATGCTGGAAAAGGAGCGAGTGGGCGAACTCGCGGCGGATGCTGCTTGATATTGCCCGATCCCCTGTCACGAGAATGACATAGAGGAGCGGGCTCGACGCAGGCAGCGCCGCCGCTCATACTGGCTCAAGCGACTCGAACCATGCACGGCTCGACCCTTCTCGATGAATGCCTCACCCTCATCCCTGCGGCTCGTCTACCGGCCCGACAATGCGGCGCGCGGTGAAGTGACCGTGATGGTGACGACGGAAGGATTTAGCGGGCAAGGCTCTGCCTGGTTCGACCGGACCGAGATCGAAGATTTCATTGCCCAACTCGAAAGCTGCGTCACCGCCGATGATCCGATGCCGGCGCTGGCCGGCGGCTTTTTCGCCGCGAGCCGGCTCATCGACGAACATGTCGGCCTGCGCATCCTACCGCACGATACGGTGGGGCGGCCGCGCGTGCGCGTCCATGTGGCGACGATCGTTCCCAGCGGTTCGGGCGCGGACCTGCGCCAGGAACTCACCGCCAGTTTCGTGACGACAGCGGCCGATGTCGCCCGTTTTCGCGAGGCATTGACGGCTGTTCTCGCCGGCCAAGGCCGCGAAGCTGTGCTGGAAGGCCGGCGTTAGACGCACCCCTCTTGTGATCTCACCTCACAGCAAACGACATTTAGTCGTTTGGCCAGATCGGAGCCCGTCACTACCAAAGAGCCCGGTAGGAAACGACAGGGCGCCTTGTTCATGCTCGCTGGTATTCGCATTCTCGATCTCACCTGGGTTTTGGGCGGACCATTCGCCGGGCAACTCCTGGCGCAACTCGGCGCCGAGGTTATCAAGGTCGAGCCCCTGGAAGGCGATCTGTCGCGCCAGGTGTCGAGCCATTCCACGGAAAAGGATGGCGCTTCGGGTTTCTTCCTCTCGGTCAATCGCGGCAAGTCGAGCATCGCCATCGACTTGAAATCGCCTGATGGGCGCGCCACCATCTACGATCTGGTGCGCCAATCCGATGCGATCATCTACGGCTTCGCGCCCTCGGTGCCGGCGCGGCTCGGGCTCGATCCCGCCTCGCTGCATCGGATCAATCCGCGCATCGCCGTCGCGCAACTGATCGGCCTGCACGACGAACCGCCCTATTCCGAAGCGCCGGCCTTCGATCTCATCATCCAGGCCATGGCCGGCGTCATGAGCATCACCGGCGAGCGCGGCGGCGCGCCCGTGCGTGTGGGCTATCAGGTGGCGGATCTGGCGGGCGGTCTCTTCCTCGCATTGGCCTGCGCCGGTGGCATCATCAAATCGCTGAAAAGCGGCAAAGGTGAGTATATCCAGATCTCGCTACTCGATTGTCAGCTCGCTCTGCTCACTTGGCAGGCGCAAAACTATTTCATCTCCGGCGAAATTCCCCACGCCAACGGCGCCCGCCATCCGGTGATCGCGCCCAGCGATATCTACCCTTGCGCCGACGACAAGTTCATCGCCGTTTCGCCAACGGGTCAGCAGTTCTGGAAACAGTTCTGCACTGCCATCGACCGCCCCGAACTTGCCGACGATCCGCGCTTCGCCCATCCGAAATCGCGCATCGCGCATGTCGGTGAACTCACAACTATCCTCGATGAGGTGTTTCGCTCCCGCCCCGCCGGCGAGTGGAATACGATCCTCACCAGCAAGCGCGTTCCTGCCGCCCAGGTGAATAATGTGGCAGAGGCTGTGTCGCAGCCCGTCAGCCAGCTTCGCCAGATGGTGGAGGAATTGCAGCACCCTGGCGGTCTTGGCCCTCTGAACTTCCTCGGCAATCCATTCCGCTATTCGGCGCGCGAGCCGCTTTCCTACCCGCCCAAACATGGGGCCCAGACCCGCGACATTCTCGAGCGGGTGTGCGGCTACACCGATGCGCAGATCGACGATCTGATCGCTCGACGGATCGTGATTCAAGAAGAAGCCACGCACGAAGAAAACCCTGCAAGGAGAACGCTATGACAAGGCCGTCTGACATCAAACCGCGCGAGGGCGACCAGCCCGCGGCCCTCTACAAGGACTGGGTCGTCGGCGCGAAATTTCCACCGCTGCCGTTCACGATCACGCCCGATGTCGTCGACGAATATATCTCGGTCGTCGATGCCGACCGCGCCAATTACGTGATCGATGGCCGGCAGGCCGCGCCGCCCAATGTCGTCCTCGTCTATATGATGGCGGTGATGTATCGCCTCTATCCGCCGCAACAGGGCGGCATCATGATCGGCAATACGATCGAATTTCACAATCCGATCTGGGCGGACGAAGAAACCGAAGTGATCGGCTCGGGACAGGTCACCGAAAAATTCGAGAAGAAGGGCCGCAAATACATCTGCTACGACGTCGAGTTCAAGCGTCCCGATGGCACGCTGCTCGTTTCCTGCAACCACACCTCCGCCTTCCCCGAATAATCAGGATCATCGACCATGACTCAGGAAACGCTCCGCAGAACCATTCCACAGACGCAGAAAATGTTCGACGACTACGGCGTGCTGAACGGCGACAACGACATCATTCACTACGACGACCAGTTCGCCAAGGATCGCGGTTTTCGCGGCACGCTCGGACACGGCCTGATGTATACGGGCTATGTCTGCGACCTCGCCGCCAAGCGTTACGGCACCGACTGGCATTATCGCGGCCGCCTCACGGTGAAATATGTGCGCGGCGTCTGCCCGGGCGACGATCTCGAAGTGCGTATCGAAGGCGATGGAACCGTCGCCTGCCAGTCGCAGTTCGACACCACCTTGGTCGGATCGGCGAAACTGGCATGACCGACAAAGCGCACACGACACGCACCGGCACGTCCACAACCGATAGCGTGCGCGTGCGTGGGCACGACATGATCAACGATCTTGTCGGGCGCTACAGCTATACGGAAATGCTCTACTTTCTGACCTGCGGCAGCTTTCCCACGCCGCCGCAGGTGCGCGTTCTCGATGCCTGTCTCGTGACCTTGATGGAACACGGCCTGACGCCCAGCGCCGTCATCTCACGGCTAATGGCCGACAGCGTGCCGGAAGAACCGCAGGTCGCGATTGCCGCCGGGCTACTCGCCATCGGCAGCGTCTACGCCGGCACGACGGAATCCTGCGCCACCCTGTTGCAGGAGATCGCCGAGCGCGAGGCGAAGGGCGAGAGAGATATCCATCGCACCATCGCACGCGCCTATGCGGCGCAACGCAAGCCGGTGCCGGGCTTCGGTCATGGCACGCACAAGCCCGATGATCCCCGCACGCCGCGCCTGTTCGAGATCGCGCGCGACAACGGTTGCCACGGCGCTTTCGTCGCCTCGCTGCTTGCCTTGCAAGTAGAAGTCGATCAGGCCTTCGGCCGTCATCTGACCATCAACGCGACCGGCGCCATCGGCGCCCTATTGCTGGAGATTAAAGTGCCTGTGGCAGCCATGCGCGCCTTCTCGGTGGTGTCGCGGGCCGGTGGCCTCGTCGGCCATCTGCTTGAGGAACAGAGCCAGCATTCCGCGCGCGCCATCTGGGCCGCCGCGAAACGCGACATCCGCTATACGGAAGAGCCCTGACCTTCTGTTTCGGACGGACCATGGATCACCGAGCGACCGAGCCGGTTGGCATCCGCGCCCTCTTTCGCGAGCCAATCGGTGAATTTCGTCACCGCACGCACGCCCTTGGCCGCCGGTGACACCGCATAGAAATAATCGCGCTCCTGAATGGTGTCGGTGATCCAGGCGACCGCCAACCGTTCGGCCGCGATGTCGTCCAGGACAAGGGCCGACGGCAACAGCGCGACACCCAGACCGTCGAGCGCTGCCTGCATGCCAAAGAACATCTGTTCCAGCGCAATAATTTTGGCTTTCCCCAAGGCGTGACCGCCGGCGCGCTCCATCCAATCGGCCCAGCGGACCATCGAGGTGGCGATTTCGATGAGCGGCAGAGCTTCCAGATCGTTCGGCGTGCGAATGGAGCGGCGCTGCAAGAGTTCGGGCGCGCAAACCGGCAGCAGCGCGGACGACAGAAACGGCTTGGACTGCGGATAGGTGTCGATCCGGCTCAGGCGGCGGATGATGACGTCCTGATAGTTCGCATCGTCGCTTTTCGGCAGATCGATGCCGGTCGACAGGCGCACTTCGATCTCCGGATGCCGGCGCTGGAAGGTCGACAGGCGGGGAATGAGCCATTTCATGGTGAAGGTGGGCGGCGCATTCAGGCGCAACACCGTGCGATCGTCGCTGCGCGAAATCTCCATCACCGCTTCGGACAACGTGTCGAAAGCCGGCGCTATGCGGCGAAACAGGATTTCGCCCTCGCGTGTGAAGCGCAGGCGCCCGGAGCGGTCGAACAGGCGCACGCCCAACAGGGTTTCCAGCGCGGCGATCTGACGGCTGACTGCGCCATGGGTGACGCCGAGCACTTCAGCAGCACGAGAGAAAGACATGGTCTGGCCGACAGCCTCGAAGCTGCGCAGAGCCGTCAACGGAAGCTCGCGTCTGTGCATGTTCCTCACCCGATCCGCCCGGATCGAAGCGGCATCCTTATCGGGCTGCCCGCCAGGCTTTTTTCTTAGACTATTGATAATGCGAGAGGTCTCCTCCCGCCGTCACGCGGCCAGATATGCCATGAGGCCGAGAGGATTTCCTCTCCAAAATCACAACCTTCGGCCAAAAACTCACAGCAGCCGATAAGAAGTCAAATTGTGCATCGCCGCCGCCTCCCCTAACGATCTCCAACATAAAGATTGAAGGGGAGGATCAGGCATGGCGTCGACGGTGGCACGGATGGGAACGGCTGGCTTGGCGCTCGCTCTCGCCACCAGCCTGTGCTGGGGGCAGCCCAAGGCCTCGAGCCTGCCTGATGGCGTGATCGAGATCACGGTGCCCTTCGCCGCCGGTGGCGGCGTCGACGTGATGGGACGGGTGACCGCCGATATTTTGACCCGCGAGCTGGATCGCACCTTCATCGTCGTCAATCGACCCGGCGCCAATTCCAATATCGGCAATCAATATGTCGCCCGCGCCAAGCCCGATGGCCGCACGCTCCTTGTCAGCAGCGTCGGCCTCGCCGCCAACAAGGCGCTCTACAAGAACATCTCCTACGATCCGGTCAGCAGCTTTTCGCCGATCTCGCTCATCTCGAACGCGCCGTTGGGACTGTTCGTCAGCAAATCCGTGCCGGCGAACAATCTGGCTGAGTTCATCGCCTATCTGAAAGCCAATCCGGGCAAGCTCAACTACGCCTCCTACGGCATCGGCAGCAGCCCGCATCTGGCCGCCGAATTGTTCCAGCATCTCACCAAGACCAAGATGGTGCACGTGCCGTTCAACGGAAACGGCCCCGCCACCATGGCGACAGTGCAGGACACGACGCAGGTGATCTTCTCAAGCACCGTCTCCGCCGGGCCCTTCGTCCAGGACGGCAGCCTCAAGGGGATCGCCTATGCCGACGCGAAGCGCGCACCCACTCTCCCCGATCTGCCGACTTTCGCCGAACAAGGGCTGGATTTCAGCTTCGGTACCTGGTTTGCCTTGCTCGGGCCGCCCGACCTGCCGCAAGGCATGATCGATGCGCTGAATGCAGCGCTGCGCCAGGGGATCAACACGCCGGAACGGCAGCGCATTTTCGATACCCAGGGCGCCGAACCGATCGCTTCCTCGCCCAAGGATTTCGACCGCTTTCTGAAGACCGAAAGCGAGCGCATGACGACGATGCTGCGCGACGCGGGTATCGTCGCGCAATAACGCTCATTGCACGCGGACGGTGATGGCGGCGCCAGGCACCGCCAGCTGTTTCGCCACGGCCTGCAACTCGTCTTTCGCCATGCCGGTGAGCACGACGCGGCCTTCGACGATCGGACTGTTGATCATGGGCTCGGTGATGACCTTGCCGTTGACGAGCAGTTGCGAGCGGCGCCCGAGCGCCTTGATGGTGAACGCGCGAAACTGCGCCGCGCTCTGCGGTGTCAGCGTGATTTCCAGCCCCTCTCCGCCGGAGAATGGCGCCGGCTCTATCTTCGTACCGGCGACTTGCAGCGTGATAGAAGCCGTCGTCGCGCGGGAATGGGCCTGAGCCATAACATCTTGCGTCACGACCGGCACGCCAAGACAGAGAGCGCCCACGAAAAGGACGACATTTCTCATCGGGCGCGCTCCGGCAACAGTGTGAAAAGAACCATGCCGACAATCATCGCGGCGGCGAAAATGGCGATTGGCGCGAGGCCAAGGCTCAGACCTGCGATAGCGGGACCAGGACAAAGGCCGACAAGGCCCCAGCCGATGCCAAACAGCGCCGATCCCACGATCAAGCGTGTCGTCACCGGGCGCGTGGCCGGCCAGTCGAATTGTTTGTCGAAGAAGGGCGTGGCGCGTCCGCGCGCCCAGGCCTGCCCCAGCGCCGAGACGATGACCGCGCCGGCCAGAACGAAAGCCAGGCTCGGATCCCATGCGCCAGTGACATCGAGAAAGCCGCGCACGCGCGCCGGATCAAGCATGCCCGACAGCGCCAGACCGAAGCCGAAGATCAGGCCAGCAACAAGGCCGATGAGGAGACGCGCCATCATGACAGTCCCGCCACGCGCATGAGAAAAACAGTGACCACCGCCGCCGCCATGAAGGTGACGACGGCTGCGATGGAGCGCGGCGACAAGCGTGCCAAGCCGACGACGCCATGGCCGCTGGTGCAGCCCGAGCCGAGCCGCGTGCCAAAGCCAACCAGCAGGCCGCCGACGATCAGCAACGGCAGCGAGGTCGTGATGCTGGCCGCCGGCCAGGCGCCACTCACCGCCCGGTAAACCACTGGGCCGAGCAACAGGCCGACAACGAAACTGCCGTTGATCCAGAGCCGCGCCCTGTCGCGCGCGACCAGCCCACCCAAAATGCCGCTGATGCCGGCGATGCGCCCATTCCCGATCAGCAGCACCGTCACCGCCAAGCCGATCAGGCAACCGCCGACAAAAGAGGCCAGAAACTGCATGGCCATGATCTTTCCCGTCCTTCTCTAGATCATCCCTGCCCACTTCCTAGCACTTTCCGGCTGATCATATGGAGTATTCGACGCCTCGCCGGTTCCGGGCTAGGCTCGTCCAACGCTCGCCAACATGAAGCGTATCAGGGAGGATACATGTTTCTGCGTTTTGCCATGATCGGCACGCTCGCGCTGACCAGCGCCGTCGCCACCGCTCAAGCCGAGCCTCTGCGTGTCGCTGTATCGCAACGTGGGTTCTGGGACAGTTCGTTCGTCGACATGGCGATCGAACAGGGTTTCTTCAAAAAGGAGAATCTCGAAATCCAGACTTTTTATACGGAAGGCGGCGCGACGACCCTTGATGCCGTCATGTCCGGCAGCGTCGATATCGCCATGTCGAACGGATTGCTGGGCGTGGTCGGCCGTTACGCCAAGGGGGCGCCGCTGCGCGTCATCGCGGCTGAATTCACCGGGGGAAGTGACGCCTTCTGGTATGCGCGCGCCGATAGCGGCATCAAGAGCCTGAAGGACGCCCAAGGCAAATCGATCGCCTATTCCTCCAACGGCTCCTCCACCAATCTGATGGTTTTGGGTCTGTTGAAACTGGCCGGCGTCAACGCCAAGCCAACCCCGACAGGCGGCGCGCCGGGCACCTTCGTGCAGGTCAATACCAAGCAGATCGACATCGGCTGGTCGGTGCCGCCGCTGGCGCTGCAGGACGTGCTCGACAACAAGCTGGTCATCGTGGCGCGCGGCTCCGATCTGCCCGATCTCGCCAACCAGACGGTGCGCGTCAATGTGGTGATGGAGCCGGTGCTGAAGGCCAAGCGCGATGCGATGCGCCGTTTCATGAAAGTCTATAACGCGACGATCGAATGGGCCTATAAGGATCCGAAAGGCCTGGAATATTTCGCTCGGGAAAACAAAATCTCCACCGAGGTCGCCAAGAAGGCGCTGGAATTCTATCCCCAGGCGGCGACACAGACGCAACAGGTCAAAGGCCTGGACCAGACCGTGCGCGATGCCATCGCCTTCAAATATCTGGGGCCATCAGCGACGCCAAAAGACCTTGCCGGGCTGATCGACATCGTCGAGCCGGGACAGAAGTAATCCACCCTGGATGCAAGCTGGCAGCGGTTCGCCTTTGCGACCGTGCCAGCTTCGGCCTTCCTAACCTTCCATTAGCCATGCCTGGCAGTAGCGATGGCGCGGGCCGCCGGAAGCATGGATCATGATCCTCGGCCGGCTCCCCGACATCCCACCAGATTGAGCTGGGGACAAGCGGCTGCGAAGCCCGCGCGATCCTTGCGATTTCAGCGCCTTGAATTATAGATACGATCAGTATTTATCATAGATAGATACGCTTCGTTTCTATAATGAAAACGACTGAAATTGTTTTGAAAAAGCCGAAACAGCGCAAATCGATCGGGCCGACTCGCAGCCCGGAGACGCGCCGCGCCATCGTCGAGGCGGCGCGCGAAATTTTGACGTCCGAGGGCTATGGCGGCTTCACGCTCGACGCCGTGGCGAAGCGCGCCGGCGCCTCGAAACCGACCATCTACAAATGGTGGCAGGGCAAGCCCGGCCTGCTCATCGAAATCTACGATCAGGAGAGCGAGGCGCTGCTGACAACGCCAGATCTCGGTTCGCTGGCCGACGAACTCGTCTGGCTGATCCGTAACCTCTGGCGCTTCTGGCGCATCACCGCCTGCGGCGCGGCACTGCGCAGCCTGATCGCCGAGGCCCAGCACGACGGGGCGGCGCTGGCCCTGGTGAAGGACCGATTGCTACCGCAGCGGCGCAGCTATCCCCTCTCCGTTTTCGAGCGCGCCAAGGCGCGCGGCGAACTGGATGCCGACTTCGACCCGACGGATGCCACCGATCTGCTGACCGCCTTCTCCTGGTATCACCTGGTCACGGATACGCTCGACCGGGAGAAGGATATCGAGCCGGCGGTGGCGATGATCGCCGCCGGCCTGCGCGGCGCCTAAGTTGAGCAAATCGCGTTTCTATCGAAAAGCGATTTGCTCTAAGTCAGCACCACGATCTTGCCGCCGGCCGTATTGGCGTCCATGACGCGATGGGCTTCGACGATATCATCGAGCTGGAACACCTTCCCGATGTTGAGACGCAATTTGCCCGCAGCGATGTCATCAGCCAATGCCTGCAAAGGTGTCGCCATGAATTCCGGCACGCCGCCGGAATAGGCCGTGAGCCCGACCGACGAGGGAATGGCCTCCATCGGGCTGAACTCCTCGAAGGTCCATTTGTTGCCGACGATGCCGGTCATGCAGACGAGGCCTTGCGGACGGGCGCAGCGCAGAGAATCCTTCAGCGTGGTGACGCCGATCAGCTCCAGCACTTTATCGACCCCTTCAGGATGGATTGCCCGCACGCCGGCAGCGATCTCGCCACCATCGATCACAACCTGATCGGCGCCATTCTCAAGAAGCAGATCTTCGCGCGCCGCGTTGCGGGTCGTGGCGATGACGTGGACCCCGTAATTCTTGGCGATGGCCGCCGCGGCCAGACCGACCGAGGTGGTGCCGCCGCGCACCAGCAATCGTTCGCCCGACTTCAACTGCAAGGACTTGAATAGCGAGCCCCAGGCGGTCTGCAGCATTTCCGGCATGGCACCCAGCACATCCCAAGGCAGCGATGTCGTCAGCTTCTGCACCTGCCCCGCCGGCACGCGGACATATTCGGCATAGCCGCCATCGAACTGCCGCCCCATGCCACCCATAGCGGTCATAACGATGTCGCCGGGCGCGAAATCACCGTCGGGCGCCTCGGCGACCACGCCTGCCGCCTCGATCCCCAGAATCCGGGGAAAGGCAACGCCGGGGGATTGGCCCAGGCGGGTGAAGAGTTCCGAGCGATTGATGCCGAAGGCCTTCACCTGAATCAGCACCTGGCCCTTTCCAGGCACGGGCACAGGGCGCTGCTCGATCTTGAGGGCTTCCGGCCCGCCAGCCTCGTGGATGACGGCAGCTTTCATGGTGGCGGCCATCGTCTCACCTCCCGATCAGCTTTCGCTCGTGTGGTTGCGATCGATATGCCCCAGATCGCGGTCGGGATCGATCCGGTCGCGCACCCGCTGCTTCAGGGTTTTGGCGTCCGGGAAGCCGCCATCGGCCTTGCGCTCCCAGATGACCTCATCGTTGAGCCGTATCTCGAAGCGCCCGCCGGTGGCGGGCACCAAAGCCACTTCGCCGAGATCAGCGCCGAAGGTCGAGAGCAGTTCCTGGGCCATCCAGCCGGCCCGCAACAGCCATTGGCATTGCGTGCAATAGGTGATGGCGATACGGGGCGGCGTCATTGTTCCTCGCGGTTGCGGGCTTGGGCGGCGGATGTCTCCGCCGCTTCATCCTAGGCCGAGGACCGCGATGGGTCGAGCCGCCCGCCCTCAGGCGCTGCGCACATCCTTTTGATCGAACCGGCCGGATAGCAGCACGCCGGCGTCGGGAACTTCCGTGCGCAGGCCGAGACGATTCAGCATCTGATAGGTCGTGCAGACCGCGCTGGAGACGGCAGGCAGGCCGCTCGCCGCTTCGATCAGCGGCACCGAGGCGAGCGAGGGCATCTGCACGCAGGCGGACGCCACGATGGCATCGACATTGGCGAGGTTGAGCTTTTTCCAAAGCTGCGACGGCCCGAGCGGATCGAGCGCGCCGACGGCGAGATTGTCATGCACTTCGAGCGACAGGCTGTCGATCACCTCGATGCCTTCGTTCTCGATATAGTCGATCACCAATTTGGTCAGCGGCTTCATATAGGGCGCGAGGATCGACACTTTCTTGGCGCCGATGACTTTCAGGCCGTCGACCAAAGCGCCAGCGCTGGTGACGACAGGCGCCGGCGCGCCGTTTTCCACCGTGCGTTGATGGAGACGGGCTTCCGACACGCGATGATAGCCGCGCCCCATGCTCATGATGGCGACGAGGCAGGCGTAACCGAGCACGTCGACGCGGGCATCGGAAAGTTCCAGCGCGCAACGATCGGAATCCGCATCCATCTTCGCCAGTTCGTCCTTGGTGACGCTCTTCATGCGCATGCGGCTCGAATGAAAGGTGAAACGCTCGGGCGCGATTCCTTCGCGGGCGCGCAGCATGGCGGGAATTTCGGTTTCCATGGTCGTATTGGAACTCGGCACGATCTGGCCGATGCGATAGATGCGGGTCATGGCGGGCTCCTTTCCAGGATGGCAATGCGTCCCTCTTGGCTATCCCAGCCGGAGCACCTGATCACTGGCGATGTCGTTGACTCATCCTCAACATCCGGTTGAGGATAAGCGCATGAATGGACCTGCCGGCCTCAACCGTTTCGATCTCACGTCGCTGCGCCTGTTCGTCGCCGTGGTCGGCGAAGGGAGCCTGACGCTCGGCGCCGAACGGTTCGGCATCAGTCTGGCGGCGGCGAGCAAGCGCATGCTGGAGCTCGAAGCGCGGATCGGCACGCCCCTGCTCGCCCGCAGCAAGACCGGCGTCGCCGCCACCGATGCCGGCCAGACCCTGCTGCGCCATGCCATCACCCTCGTCGCCGATGTCGAGCAGCTTGCGGTGGCGATGGACGATTTTCGGCGCGGCGCCAAAGGCCACCTGCGGCTATGGGCCAATACGTCGGCCTTCGCCGGTTTCCTGCCGGGGCTCCTGGCTGACTATACCGCTGTCCATCCCGACGTGATGATCGATCTTGAGGATGCGTTGAGCGAAGATGCGGCGCGGGCCGTAGCGCGTGGTGCCGCCGAGCTCGCCGTCATCGGCGCCAATACGCCATGCGACGGCTTGCAGACCTTTGTCTGCGACAAAGATGAACTGGTGGTCGTGACGCCCAAGGGGCGCGGCTTTGGCGGAAAATCTGCCGTGCCTCTGCAAGCTATTCTCGATCGCGACATCGTCGGCCTCGGCCGCGCCACTTCGCTCATGCGGCAGATCTCGGCTGCGGCCGACGCGATCGGCTGCGAATTGCGGTTGCGTATCCAGGTGCGCAGTTTCGACGCCATGTGCCGTATGGTGGCAGCGGGCATCGGCGTCGCCATCCTGCCGCGCGCCGGGGCCGCGCCGCATCTCGCCGCCATGGGACTGCAAGCCCATCGCATCAGCGGCATGAACACGCAACGCCATCTTCTGCTGGCCATGCGGGACCAGCAGACGCTGTCACGCCCGGCCCAGGCTTTTGTCCGGATGGCGCAAGAGCGGATGCAATAAAGGCGGCGAGAGGCTCGCCGCCTTCAATACATTCAACAAGGATATCTTCAGGCGACGCCCTGCCCGCTGCCATTGGCAGTATCTGCGTAGCGGCTCGTGCGGCTCTTACGGCCGCCGAACAAACCGAACATCAATGCACAGCCGATGATGCCGATGACACCGGCGATGGCGCCGCCGTACATCATGAAGCGATCGAGATCGAGTTCTTCATTGGCATCGTCGACGAGCACGACACCGTCCTTGCCCGGCAATTCAGCCAGATGCTTGATGCGCACAGTATCGACGACGATCTTGTTGTCGCTGATCAGCTTGCGTGCCATGGCGCCTGACATATGAATGTCGCTGGCCCGCTGCACTTCACCCTTGCTGTCTTTCCAAGTGATGTCGACATAATAACTGGTGCCGCTCTTGCGGCCCTTCTTGCGCGTGGCGCCGGTAATAAGTGCTTCAGTCTCCACGCCCTTGGCGACCACTTGATTGACGCGATCCACATCCGTCCAACCGATATAGGCCGAGACCGGGCCACCGATCGCCGCGATGATCAACAGCCATTTCAGTTTGCCAATAATCCAACCAACCATCTCAAATTCCTTTGTTTGGAAATGTCGCCCCACCAGCGATCGATTTCGTCATGAAGCCGTCACGGTTCACGGCCGGATTGCCGCTTCACGCGGACAAGAACGCACAACACATCAATAAGTTCACGCGCAGCGGGAAAATTTAGGCAACAAAAAGGCCTTGCTATCGCGCCCGCAGGCGAGGCGAATCATATGATGGGCCTAGCTTCGACGCCCAAGCCGATCGTAACGTCCCACCCCGTTGCCCACTGGATGGACACGCCCTTCGCCGACTTATGCCATGCGCTCAAATACTTAATTGCCAGAGTGACAGTGCTGCGTCATCATCTCAGGCAAATGGCCAAGAGCCATAAGCGGGAGGACGCGATGAAGGTGTTGTGGTTTCACCTGATGCCGTATCAGGACCTGCCGGCCGATTTCAAAGACAAGCACAATTCGGTCTGGGTCGACATCGACCCCGGCCTGTTCGATCCGCTGCGCGGCCATCAGCACTATCACGAATATATGGACCAGCTCGAATATGCGGCGAAGGCCGGGTTCCACGGCATCTGCGTCAACGAGCATCATTCCAATGCCTATGGCATGATGCCTTCGCCGAACCTCATCGCCGCCACTCTGGCGCGTAACACGCGCGATGCGGCGCTCTGCGTGCTCGGCAATTCGGTGGCGCTCTACAATCCGCCGACCCGCGTTGCCGAAGAAATGGCGATGCTCGATTGCATTTCCGGCGGTCGGCTCATCGCGGGCTTCCCCGTCGGAACACCGATGGACACCTGTTACGCCTATGGCCAGAATCCCGCGAAACTGCGCGATCGCTATTACGAAGGGATCGATCTCGTTCTAAAAGCCTGGGCCGCGGACAAACCTTTCGCCTTCAACGGGCGCTATACGCAACAGCGTTATGTCAACTGCTGGCCGCGCCCCGTGCAAAAGCAGCCGCCCGTCTGGATTCCGGGCGGTGGCTCGGTTGAAACCTGGCAGATGTGCGCCGAACGCAGTTTCGTTTACGCCAATCTGTCCTACTTCGGCCATCAAGCGAGCATGACCCATGTGAAGGGCTTTTGGGGCGAGATGAAGCGGCTGGGCAAAGAGCCCAACCCATTTCAAGCGGCCTTCCTGCAATTCGTCGGCGTCGCCGAAACGCGCGCCGAAGCCGAGAAGCTTTATCACGAACCGGCGAACTATTTTTACAATCGCTGTCTACATACCGATCCCGCTTATGCCAATCCGCCCGGCTATACGAGCGAGGCAACGGTACGCGCGCGTATCACTTCACAGGTGCTGCGGGCGGCGGAAGAATCACGCAAGGCGACGCGTGCCGGCGGCGGCGCCAAGTTCTTCGAGGAAGGCCACGTGGTCATCGGCAGTCCCGACGAAGTGGCGGAGAAGCTGCTCACCGTGTGCAAGGAGATGCATGTCGGCCACCTCCTGCTGCTTTTGCATTTCGGCAACATGAGCCGCGATCTGACCAAGTATAATACCGACCTTTTCGCCACCAAGGTGCTGCCACAGATCAAACATCTTTACGAGAAGGAATGGGAAGATCACTGGTGGCCGACGGGAATGCCGAAAAATCCGTCGAAGAATGCCGCTCACGCGAAATCGACTTTCACAACCGCAGGGGTGGCGGCGCAATGAGCAATTACAAGGCGCGTATCGTCGAGACTCCCGCTGGCCCGACGCGGGTTTGGGAAAAAGGACGCGGCAAGAAACTCGGTTATCTCGCCGGCCTCAACGGCCTGCCGAAATGGAGCCCGTTCCTCGACAAGCTCGCCGAGACGCACCGCGTCATCGTGCCGTCCCTGCCCGGCTATCCCGGCGGTCCTTCGTCGGAGCCGCTCGACACGCAACTCGATTGGGTGTTGGCGGCGCGCGATGCTCTCGTCGCGGCCGGCCTCGACGGTGCCGATCTCATCGGCGCTTCGGTGGGTGGCGCACTGGCGGCTGAGGTCGCGGCGCTCTGGCCGAAGTCGGTACGCAAGCTGGTGCTCATCGCGCCGTTCGGCCTTTATGACAGCGACACACCGATAGCCGATGTGTTCGCGCAACGGCCGGGCCAGACCACGGTGCTGCTGTCGGAGAAACCGACAGACTATGCCGGCTATCTCTCGGTGCCGAAGGAAGGCGATGCGGGCGAATGGGAGGTGCAGACCCTGCGCGCCCATATTGCCGCCGCATCGCTCATATGGCCGCTCGGTGATACGCGCCTGTCGAAACGGCTGATGCGCATCATGGCGCCGACCTTGATCCTGTGGGGGCACAACGACCACGTGATCCCGCTCTCTTATGCCAGACGTTTCGCCGAAGGCATCGGCGCCGGCACCAAGGTGAAGATCGTTCGCAAGGCCGGACACACGCTGGAGTTCGACGAACCGAAATCGGCGGCGCGGACGATCGATAGTTTTCTGGCGTCCTAAATCTCGAGTTCGGTGCCGAATTCGACGACCTGTTTCGCCGGCACGTCGAAGAAGGCGGCCGTCCGTTCGGCATTGCGCTGCAGGAAAGCAAAGACGTTTTCGCGCCACACCCACATGCCCGGCACGTCTTCACGCGGAATGATGGTCTCGCGGCCGACGTAGTAAGTGAGATCGTCGAGATCGACGTTCTTGAGCCAACCTTGCTTGCAGGCCAGCATCAAGCCCTTGTAGATCGTCGGGCGTTGCATGAAGCCATAATGCAGAATGACGCGGCTGATGCCCGGCGCCAGTTCGATCACTTCAACCCGTTCGGTGACGGGGACACGCGGCACTTCGGCGATCACGACTGTGACGATCACGACCCTTTCGTGCAGACAGTGGTTGTGTTTGACAAACTGCGTCAGCGCCAGGGGCACGCCCTTGGGCGCTGAGGCCAGGAAAACCGCCGTGCCCGCCACGCGCATCGTGCATTTGTCGACGGCGGTTTCGATGAGATCTTCCTCCGGCTGACGCAATCGGGTGCGCGCCTTTTCAACCAGTTTGACGCCGCTGCGCCAGGTCAGCATGAGGAAGGCGACGACGACCGCCAGCAGCAAGGGAAACCAGCCGCCCTCGAACAGTTTGACGATATTGGCGGCAAAGAAAATGCCGTCGATGAGGAGGAAGAAGCCGTTCACGACGATCACGAGCGCGATCGGATAGCCCCAGTGGATGGCGACCAAGGCGGCGAGCAGCGTCGTAATCATCATCAGCAGCGAGACGGCGATACCATAAGCGCCGGCCAGTGCGTCGGAAGACCCGAAGCCGATCACCGCACCCAAGGTCGCTGCCGCCAAAAGCCAGTTCACCAGCGGAATGTAGATCTGGCCGATAGCGTGGCGAGCCGTGTGATTGATCTGCATGCGCGGCAGGAAACCGAGCTGGATCGCTTGCTGCGTCAGGGAGAAGACGCCGGAGATAATCGCCTGCGAGGCAATGACCGTGGCGACGGTCGCCAATGCCACCAACGGATAGTGAAACCAATCCGGCGCCAAGGAATAGAAGGGATTGCTGATCGCGCTGGCATCCGTGATCAGGACGGCCGCCTGCCCGAAGTAATTGAGCACCAGCGCCGGCAAGGCCAGCAAAAACCAGGCGAGCCGGATCGGCACGCGGCCGAAATGACCCATGTCCGCATACATGGCCTCACCGCCCGTCACCGCCAGAAAGGCGGCGCCGAGAATGGCGAAACTGATGTGGAAGTTCTGATGGATCAGAAAATCGATCGCATAGAACGGGCTGAGCGCAACCAGCACGCCTGGGGCCTGGACGATGCCGTGTATGCCAAGCAGGCCGATGACGATAAACCAGCCGAGCATCACCGGCCCGAATATGCCGCCGATGAAGCCCGTGCCTTTCCTCTGCACCAGGAAGAGCGCCACCAGAACGACGATGGTGATCGGGACGACCAGGGGCGCCAGGGCTGGCGCATCCACTTTCAGGCCCTCGACAGCGCTGAGCACGGAGATCGCCGGGGTGATCGCACCGTCGCCATAGAGCAGCGCCGCGCCGATCAGACCGACAACGAGGAGATGCGCCCGCCATGTGCCGGGCTGGGCGTTGCGGGCCGAGAGCAAGGCGAGCATGGCGACGATGCCGCCCTCGCCGCGATTGTCGGCCCGCAGGATGAGGATCGCGTATTTCAGGGAGACGATCAGGATCAGCGCCCAGAGGATGAGCGAGACAACGCCGAGAACCGCGTCGGGCACGATGGGGCCACCGTGGCTCGCCGCCCGCGCCGCCTCCTTGAAGGCATAGAGGGGGCTGGTGCCGATATCGCCGTAGACGACGCCGAGGGCGCCGAGCGTCGCGGCCAGTGGCAAGGCTTGGGATGGGAGGGGATCGGCTGCAGGCGTGGCGGTCATACCGTCTCCCTCGAAAGTCCCGCGCCGCATCGATTCCGATGGGCGCGACCGGGCCAGTCTGCCCCGCCCCGCCGCCGGTTGCCAAGGGTACTTTGGAACAGGAGGCGTCCTAAGTTTTAGCCCCAAGCATTGACAGTTCTCCGACAGCCTGACACGGCGTGACAAAAGCCTTTTTTGGGAATCGTCAGGGAACCGCTCATGTCCGCTTTCGAAGCCAACGACACCTATGCCCCACTGATCCCGGCCCCGGCCGCCCGCCGCGCCTTCACGGCGCGCGACGCCTTCGCGCTGTGGTTCAGCCTCGGCATCGGCCTGCTGGTGTTGCAGGCGGGCGCGCTGCTGGTGCCGGGCCTGAGCCTCGGCGCGGCTTTCGCTGCCATTCTCATCGGCTCCCTGCTCGGCGTGCTTCTGCTCGCCACCGCCAGCGTCATCGGCGCCGACACCGGCCTCTCCGCCATGGCCAACCTGCGTCCGACACTCGGCGTGCGCGGCGCCTCGATCGCCGCCGTCCTTAATGCGATCCAGCTCGCCGGCTGGGGCGCCTTCGAAATCATCGCCATGCGCGATGCCGCCGACGCCTTAACGCGCCAGACCTTCGGCTTCTCCAACGCCCTGGTCTGGACCCTGGTGTTCGGCGCGGCCGCGACGGCACTCGCTTTGCTTGGGCCGCTCTCCTTCGTGCGCCGCTTCCTGCGCGACTGGGGTCTGGCGCTGCTGCTCGCCGGCGCTGCCTGGCTGACCTGGCGGCTGATGGCCAATTACGATCTGGCGGCGCTCTTCGCCAAGGCGGGCACCGGCGAGATGACGTTTGCCGGCGGTATCGACCTCGTCATGGCCATGCCGCTCTCCTGGCTGCCTTTGATTGCTGACTACAGCCGTTTCGGCCGCACGCCGGGCTCGATGTTCCGTGGTAGCTTCTTTGGCTATCTCCTGGCGAATGTTTGGTTTTTTGGCCTTGGCGCAGCCTATGCCCTGGCCTCGGGCGGCGGCGAGACCATGCTGATCACCGCCCTGGCGGCGACCGGCGGCGGCATCGCGCTCCTGTTGATCCTGATCGACGAGACCGACAATGCCTTCGCCGACATTTTCTCAGGTGCTGTCTCGACCAGCACGCTGACGGGCCTGGGCGTGGCGCCGCTCGCCGTCGGCTATGGCATACTCTGCACGCTCATCGCTCTGGTGGTGCCCTTGGCACGCTACGAGCATTTCCTGCTCATCATCGGTTCGGTCTTCGCGCCGCTGTTCGGCGTCTTGTTCGCCGACCATTTCCTGGTACGCGGCCGGCAGATCGATGCCGGGTCCATTGCTGGTCCCGGCGGCAGCTATTGGTTTTCAGCCGGATGGCACGTGCGCGGCCTGATCGCCTGGGCCGCCGGCATCGCCATCTACCAGCTCTTGGCCAATTATCAGGCGGCCATCGGCGCCACCCTGCCCGCTTTCATCGTCGGCGGTGGTGCCTATCTGCTGCTGATGGCGATCCGGCCGAGAAACGGTTGAAGTGGAATCTCTCAGTCGTCGTGCCAGGCTCGCCCGGTGCGTTCGATCAAGGCGAAGGCGCCCGCCGGTCCCCATGAGCCGGCGGGATAAGGTTTCGGTGCCACGCCCAGGCGACGCCAGGCATCGTTGACCCCATCCACCCATTCCCAGGCCTCTTCAATCTCATCCCGGCGTACGAACAGCGTCGAATTGCCATGCAAGGCGTCGAGCAGTAGCCGCTCGTAAGCAATGCGCCGACGCGAGGCATGCGCGTTTTTCAGACTGAGGCTCAGGGGCAAGCTCTCCAGCCGCATTTCCTCCAACGACAGTCCCGGCGCCTGGTTCATGACGCGCAGAACGATGTCTTCTTCCGGTTGCAGGCGGATCAGCAGATTGTTGGGTGCCAGGTCCTGACGGCTCTCGTCCGAGAAGATGGAATGCGGCACCGGCTTGAACTGAATGAAAACCTCCGTGTCGCGGTCGGGCAAGCGCTTGCCGGTGCGCAGGAAGAACGGCACGCCAGCCCAGCGCCAGTTGTCGATATGAGCCTGGATGGCCACGAAGGTTTCCGTGTCGCTGGCGCCGCCTTTTTCCTCGGCGTAACCCGGCACTGCGCGGCCGGCGGCGACCCCCGGACCGTATTGACCACGCACGACGGAGCCTTGCACATCGGCGCGCGTGATGCGCCGCAGGGAGCGCAGCACTTTGACTTTCTCGTTGCGTACCGAGTCCGGCCGCAGATCGGAAGGCGGCTCCATGGCGACCAGACAGAGGAGCTGCATCATGTGGTTCTGCACCATGTCGCCCATGGCGCCGTATTCGTCATAATAGGGCCAGCGTTCGCCAACGCCTTGCGTCTCCGCGACGGTAATCTGCACGTGGTCGATGGTGAGATTGTTCCACAAGGGTTCGAACAGACTGTTGGCGAACCGCAGGGCGATCAGGTTCTGCACCGTCTCCTTGCCGAGATAGTGATCGATGCGGAATACTCGATCTTCGTTGAAAGAGGCAGCGACCGTGTCATTGATGATACGCGAACTCGCCAGGTCTTTGCCGATGGGCTTTTCCATCGCCACCCGCGCATGATCGCCCGTCAGTCCGGCAGCCAGCAGGCTCTGGCAAATGGCGCAATAGAGGCTCGGCGACACCGACAGATAGTAGAGCGGACGTTGGATCCCGAGTTCGGCCATCTTCTGACCGAGGCGGCGTATGTCCTCCGGTTTGGTTGCGTCCACGGGTAGATAGTGGGTGCGTGCCAAGAGCTGATCGGCGGCTCCGCTTGCCACCGCTTCAGGCGCCCTACTCTCCAACGCCTCGCGCACCAACCGTCGAAAGGCATCGTCGTCCATGACCGTTCGCGACACACCGATCACCGGCAGGTCGCTCGGAAGCAGCCGACTCGACTCTAGATAGGCGAGCGAGGGAAACAGCATCCTCAAGGCCAGATCGCCACCTGCACCGAAATACACGAGGCCATCGCTGACGGGCGAAGTCATCTGTTGCGGCATCAACAATCCAATCTTGCTGCGCCCCCTTTGAACTCAAACGTTTCAACACGGAAAAACGTTTCAATTTGGACATGCCCCCGCATTTTCAAGCAGGTCCAGCGAATTCGAATCGATAGTGATCGCCCACGCGATGGATATGGCCGCCCGTCGGTGTCGGGAAATGGGCCGGGAAGATCAGCCGATCGCTATCGGCATGATCGGCGAGGAAGCGCAGCCGCGTTTCGCGCGCCGCCGCCTGATCGACACAGAAGCGCGTGCTCCAATGCGGATAGCGCAATTGCAGTGGCGTATGCATCATGTCGCCCGAGAGGATGGTCTCGCGCCCGCCATCGCAAAGATGAACGCCGAAATGGCCCGGCGTGTGACCGTGCAGCGGCTCGATGGCGATCGCCTCCGAGAATCCCACGCAATCGTCGATCAGCTCCGCCTGACCGATCTCGACGATCGGCAGCACGCTGTCGGTGACGAAATCGCCGGTGCGCGGCAGGCTCGCCCGCCCCGCCTCCGAGCGCCAATAGTCCCACTCGCGTTGAGAGACGAGATAGCGCGCGTTTGGGAAGGTTGGCACCCACTTGCCGTTTTCAAGCCTCGTGTTCCAGCCGACGTGATCGACATGCAGGTGCGAACACATGACGATGTCGACGTCCTCCGGCTGCACGCCAGCGGCGCGTAGCGTCTCAAGCCATGCCCATTCGCGCTGGTTGAAGAACGGCCGGGCGCGGTGCTTGTGATTGCCGCTGCAGGAATCGAGCAGAATGATCTTGCCGCCGCTGCGGATCAGAAAGCTCTGAATGGTGATCGCCAACAGTTGCACATTGGGATCGTAAAAATGCGGCGCCAGCCAATCGAGATTTTCATCAATGTGGGCCTGGGTGCATTCCGGCAGCAGCTCGAAGGGCGAGAGCAAAGGCACTTCGGATTCGATGAGACGCGTCAGCGAGGTCTCACCGAATTGCCAGACCGGCGAAACACCGGCGCCGTGATCTGTCGTCATGGGCTCGCTCCTTTAAAGACTCGAGCCCATTGGTTAGCAAGATCAGGCCATGGCGGGCAATTTATAGATTTATAGGACCGCAACCCTCATTCGGCCGCGGCCGCTTGCGGCGCGACACGCACACCGCGCTGTTCGAGCAGCGGCAAAACGTTATCGCGGAAGTAAGGGAATTCCTCGACGTAATCGACGAAGGATAAGGTGGTGCCCCGGAAGCCCGCCTCATGCAGCGCGGTCAGGCCGTCGGCCACCTGCTCCGGCGTGCCGGTGAGCGGGAAACCGCCATGGCCCGCCGCCATCCGGTCGCGGATCAAAGCCAGGAGATCATGCGGGAAGGATTGCGCATGGGCGAATTGCAGATTGACCAGATTGTCGACGGCGGCCCAGTCGGCATTGGTCTTGCCGAAATGTTCGAGATAGGCCTTGGCCTCGTTCTCGGTCGGCCGACAGACCACGTGGCTGAACGTCAAGACGTCGACATCGCGGCCGGCGTCGCGCGCCTGTTGCTTCAATGCGACGATCTCGTCCTTTGATCGCGACAGGTCGATCGCCGGCGTGAATAGGAAATTGGCATTGCGTACCGCGAAGGCCCGGCCCTGATCGGAGCCTGCGGCATTGATGATCGGCACTGTCGTGCCTGGTCGCGGATCGCCCAAAACATTCTTCAATTGAAAGAACTTGCCGTTCCAATCAAAGGCCTCGCTGCGGCTCCACAGCGCCTGAATGATGTCGAACCATTCCTGCGCATAGCCATACCGCGTCTCATGATCGTCGGGCAGTTTGAGGCCGAGCGCCTCATATTCCGGCTTGTTCCAGCCGGCGACAACATTAAGGCCGATACGTCCATTACTAATCTGATCGATGGTGGCCAATTGCTTAGCGACGACGACGGGATGATTGGCGGTGGTGTGCGTGGTCGCGAAAACGGTGATGTCGCGTGTCTGCGCCAGCAGAGCGGCGGCCCAGGTGATCGTTTCCAGCACATTGCCGTGGAAATTGGTTTCGCCGCCATAACCGATCCAGCGCGCGATCGGCAGCATGAAATCGATACCCGCCGCATCGAGCAGCTTGGCGAGTTTGAGATTGTTATCCCAGGAATTTTGCCAGCGCTCCGGCACTTTGGTGACGGTCATGCCGCCGGAACAGTTCGAGGCGAAGGTGCCGAGCAAAAACTGCTTTTGATCGAACATGCGGTTCTGAGACGCCATCGCATTCCCCTCCAGAACAAGGACCACGCTGTTCATTCTGTTTTTAGAATAGAAAATCTATTATAAATTCTATTCCTAGGCAAGCGAGGCGACTGCTGTATCTTTAAGCCCCAGGAGACATTCGATGAGTCGCACACCGGAAGATCGTCGCTCGCGGTCGCTTGACCGTTCGTCCTTGGACCGCTCGTCTTTGGATCGCTCTTGGCACCTCGCCCGCACGCGCCAGGAAATGGATGTGGCGGAAATGGAATATGCCCTGATCCGCTGTTTCGAGGGCTTTGGCCATTGGCAGGCCGAATGCCTGGCTGCCGTCTCTGAATTTTCCGGCAGCGGCCCAGAGAACGCCCTGCTCCACATGATCCGCATGAACGACCGGCCCAAGAGCGTGCGCGATCTCTGCCATCTCTCCAACCGAGACGACATTCCGAACATTCAATACAGCCTGCGCAAGCTCATCAAGGCGGGACTGGTGTTGCGCAACGGCAGCGGACGTTCCGGCGTCACCTATGAAGTGACCGCACTTGGCCGCCGCATCACCGACGACTACGCCAATGTGCGCGCTGACCTCTTGATCGAAGCGGTGTCACGCGTTCCCGATCTCGGCAAAAGGCTCCGCGCGGCGGCGCAGACTTTCGACCTGATGACGGGCATTTACGAAGAGTCGGCGCGCACGGCGGCGACCCATCGTACCTATCGGCAGCAGACGATGGCGAAAGCGAAACGCAGCTAGGTTCCCGCCAGTTGGCGCCTACCAGTAGTAATAGCGTGGGCGATAATAGTAGCGCGGGCGGCGCCAATAATAGCGGCGGCGATAATAGCGCGGACGCCAGTAATACCGCCGTCTCCAATAACGGCGACGACGCCAGTAACGGCGGCGACGACGATATTGCGCTTCGCTCGCACCTTCGGCCGGTTGATCCTGTTGCGAATCCAGCTCGGCAGCTTTGGGCTCCGCCAACGGCTCGACCGGCGCCGCTTCCGAACGGCTGGCCGGCAGAAGCGCCACGGCCGCGAGCGCCGTCAAGGACATTCTCAGGAAATCACGTTTGTTCATGATCACCTCCTTGAGACAGGGATGCTGGCCGGTGGCGTGAAACGCGACAGGCCCGGCAACCTCTGCCATCATGCTCATTTCTTGCGGCTAAACAACGGCCGGCGGGTTCCACGACGGTTCTCAAAAGAAAACGGCGGGCCAAGCCCGCCGTTTCCCAATTAGGCGATCAACGCCAATGCCGGCGACGACGATAATGACGATGGTGCCGGCGCCGGCGATGATAATGGCGGCGGCGATGACGATGTTGAACCTCTGTTGCGCCCTCGGCCGGAAGATCGGCCGCATTGTTATCAAGCGGCTTTGCCGGAAGCGGATCGGCCGGAAGAGCCGGCGCCGCCAGCGCCTGGGCCGCCGGCAATACGGCAAGGGCCGCAGCGGCGGTGACGGTGAGTCTCAGGAAGTCGCGCTTGTTCATCAATTTCCTCCTTGAGGCAGGGCGCTTGCTGGCCTTGTGATCGCGCCATTTTCACGAACCGTCTGCCCCAAACAAGCAGCGGCAGCTCGGCAGCCTGTGGCTAGAATGCGCAGGATTGTGGCGGAACAACAGCTAAATCGAACACGCCCCAGAAAAATGGCGGGCTCGAAGCCCGCCATTCAACCGCTACCAATGGTGACGGTGGTGCCTATGCCCATATCCATGGCCACGATGGTGGTGATGGCCCCAGCCCCGCGGCCGATGCTGATGATGATAGAAGTTATGATGGTAGCGGGGACGCTGCCAATGACCGCGATGACGGTGATGATAGTATTGCACCGCAGTCGCGCCCTCAGCGGGAAGATCGGCGCTGCTGGTCTGCACCAGTTTCACAGGCACCGGAGCGGCGGGAGCCGCAGGAGCGGCCAGGGCTTGAGCCACCGGCAGGGCAACAATCGTCGCCGCAGCAATGACGGAAAGTCTCAGGAAGTTGCGCATCGTCTTTCATTCCTTCTCGAGGCGGACGCTAACCGGCCAGATGCATCGCACCCAGTGAATCGCGCCGTGTTCACGCCGTTCCAAATCCTTGAATCAACAAGAGGATCGGCGACCGATGTTGGCCATGCTCGTGCATCTTGGCTGAATGGAAACTGAACGAAGATTTTGCCCAAAACTTGACCCGGTTGCCTCATCTGCCTATCTCCCGTGTGGCGAGGCAACGTCCTCCCCCATTTCATCATTTGTTTTCATGATTTGGGTTCGATGTCCGGGACGGCCCGGCCCTTTTGAAAAGGAGGGCCTCATGGCCTGGATTATCTTGTTGGCTGCCGGCGTTCTCGAAGTCATTTGGGCGTTCACCATGAAACAGTCCGAAGGCTTCACTAAACTCACGCCCAGCATCATCACGCTCATCACCGCTTTGGGCAGTTTCGTGCTGCTCGCCATTGCGATGCGCAGCCTGCCGCTTGGCACCGCCTATACGATCTGGACCGGCATCGGTGCCATCGGCGCTTTCGTCGTCGGCATTCTCGTGCTCGGCGAACAGGCCAGCCTCACGCGTATCCTCGCGGCGGGGCTGATCATCAGCGGCCTAGTGCTGATGAAGCTTTCGACAGAGGCGTAACGCTTCGCCTCCGCGATCTCCCGTCCTCCCCGGCTCTTGCCCTGTGGCTTGGCTCTGGTTAGCCATAGGTTCAAGAAACCGGGGAGGTTCGCTCGTCAATGGCTGACAGCGCGCGTGACGATGTCTTGTCTTTCTTGCAACGCGCTGGCCTCGGCGCGAAAGATATCGTCCTGCAAACCCTGTCGGGTGGTGTCTCCGCCGACATCTGGCACGTGACGAGCGGCGATCGCGATTTCGTCGTCAAACGCGCCGTACCGCAACTGCGCGTCGCTCAGGAATGGAAGGCGCCACTCTCGCGCAATCGATCGGAAGTCGATTGGCTGAACGAAGCGCGCCATATCGTGCCTGAGGCGGTACCACAGGTTCTGGCCTGCGACGACAAGCTCAACATGTTCGCGATGAGCTATTATCCACCAGATCTCTATCCGCTGTGGAAACGCGAGCTGCGGGAAGGACGGGCCGATCCCATCGTCGCTCATGCGGTCGGCGCCATCGCCGCCCGCATTCATAACGCCACCGCGTTTTCCGACACGATCGCGCGGCGTTTCGCCACCGACGATGCTTTTCTGTCGCTGCGTGTCGATCCCTATCTCTATGCCACCGCTTCGCGCCACGCCGATCTCGCCGAACCATTGCGCGCAATCGGCCGCGACATCCTGGCGACGAAGCGCGCTCTGGTACATGGCGATCTCAGTCCCAAGAACATTCTTGTCGGCCCGCAGAGCCCGATCCTGCTTGATGCCGAATGCGCCTGGTATGGCGAACCGGCTTTCGACATCGCCTTCTGCCTCAATCACCTCTTTCTCAAATGCGTCTGGGTGCCGGAAGCAGCCCGGCGTTTCATCGCCTGTGCCGATACTCTGACCGCTGCCTATCTCGACGCGATCACGTTTGAGCCGGCGGCCGATATCGCCCATCGCATTGCCCGCATTCTGCCGGGACTGATGCTGGCGCGCATCGACGGCAAGTCACCTGTCGAATACATCACGGATGAAACCGATAAAGCGCGCGTGCGCATTGTTTCTCGCAATCTGTTGCGGAATGAGGCGCGCACGCTCACAACCATCAAAACGGAATTCGCCTCGGAGTTTGCTGCATGACCACTGCCATCACCGCCGTCCATCCGCGCCGGGTCTGGGATTCGCGCGGGCGGCCAACCGTCGAAGTCGAGGTGCGCCTCGATGGCGGCGCCATGGGACGCGCCATCGCCCCGGCCGGGGCTTCGGTCGGCAGTGGCGAGGCCGTCGACCTGCGCGATGGCGGCAAACGGTTTGGCGGCTATGACGTGACGAAAGCGGTCGCCGCCGTGCGTAATGAAATCGCCCCTGCCCTGGCCGGCCAGGATGCCAGCCAGCAGGCTGCCATTGATGGCCTCATGAGCAAGATCGATGGCACGCCACAGAAATCGCGCCTCGGCGGCAATGCGCTGGTGGCGACATCGATGGCTGTTTTGCAGGCCAGTGCCAATGCCGCCGGCCTGCCACTGTGGAAATATCTGGCTAAAGACCACGCGATCCGCATGCCCCTGCCCGAAATCCAGATCTTCGGCGGCGGTGCCCATGCGGATGGGCGTGTCGATATCCAGGATTTCATGATCATGTGTCCAGCGGCCGGCAGCTTTGCCGAGGCGCTCGACTGGACAGCGGAAGTATATCGCGCGGCCGGCGCGATCCTGAAGAGTTCCGGGCGGTTGCATGGCGTCGCCGACGAAGGTGGATTCTGGCCCGAGTTCAAAACCAACGAAGAAACCATCGAGACCTTGATCAAGGCGATCGAACATGCGGGCTTCAAGCCCGGCAAGAGTATCGTTCTGTCGCTCGACATCGCCGCCAGCAATTTCCGCCGCGACGGCGCCTATCACCTCGGCCTCGAAGGCCGCAAACTCGATACCGACGGCATGATCCGTCTCGTCGGCGGCTGGATCGAAACCTATCCGATCGCCTCCATCGAAGATCCCGTGGCCGAGGACGATCGCGACGGCTTTATCGCTTTCGCCCAAGAATATGCGACGCGCTGCCAGATCGTCGGCGACGATTATCTCGTCACCAATGCGGCACGTGTCACCCATGCCATCGGCGACAAGACGCTGAACGCCGTGCTGATCAAACCGAACCAGGCCGGCACGATCACCGAAGCCTTGGCGGCGCTGACCACGGCGCGCGCCGCCGGCTTCGCCACCCTCGTCTCGGCGCGTTCCGGCGAAACGGAGGATGTGACGATTTCGCATCTCTCCGCCGGGTGGAATGCGGGCCAGCTCAAGGTCGGCTCTTTCACGCGCTCCGAGCGTATGGCCAAATGGAATGAGAGCTTGCGTATCGAAGAAGAGTCACGCGCGCCCTTCGCCGGTTGGGGCGCTCTGCCGAGCATGGTGAAATGGTCCGCATGAAAGCGCTGCTGCATCTCAATCTCGGCCCCGCCTCCGAAGCGATTTTCGCCAAGGCGACATTTCCGGACATCGTTCCTGTGGGCGAAAGCGACTGGGACAGGTTTTACCAGGAACTCGCCGACACCGAAGTGCTGCTGCACAGCCTCGTGCCCGTGACGAAAGAGATCATCTCGCGCGCACCGCACCTGCGGCTGATCCAGAAGATCGGCATCGGCGTCAATACGATCGACCTCAACGCGGCACGCGAGGCCGGCATCGCCGTCGCCAATATGCCGGGTACCAATACACAAGCGGTGGCCGAACATGCGCTTGGCCTGATGCTGGCGGTGCTGCGCAAGGTCGGCGATCTCGATCGGGCGCTGCGCACGCAGGACTGGGTGCCATCGACCGCGGCGAAGGAAGGCATCGGCGAAATCTCCGGCAGTACCATCGGCCTGATTGGCTACGGCGCCGTCGGCCAACGTCTCGCGCCCGTGCTCGCCGCGCTTGGCGCCAAAGTGCAGGTGTGGTCACGTTCGATGCAAGGCGACGGACATGCCGAAGCCATCGCGCTCGACAAGTTGCTGTCCACCAGCAATATCATTTCATTGCATGTGCCGTTCACGCCACAGACCGACAAGTTCATTGGCCGTGAGGCTTTTGCCGCCATGCGGCCCGACACAATTCTCATCAACACGGCGCGCGGTGAATTGGTGGATGAAGCGGCTTTGGTCGAAGCTCTACAGCAGAAGCGAATTGCCGGCGCCGGCCTCGATGTCTTTCATAATGAACCGCGGCCGGCCCTGGCGGCGCTGCGCGCCTCTCCGAATGTGATTCTGACGCCGCATATCGCCTGGCTGACGCCGCAGACATTGGCTCGTAGTTTCGACGTCATCACCGAGAACTGTCGCCGGCTTGGAGCCGGCGAACCGCTGTTACATCGGGTCGTTTAAAGCTTAGTCCCAGGAACTCAATCCCAAGCCGAAACGGAGGAGATGGTGTCGGCGCGCGCCGTCACCTGATAGCGCAGATCGCCATCGCAACGGGCAACCAGTTCGTTGCTGTCGCCGCTCGAGCGCAGCATGCGGGTCTCGACCAGGTTGTCGCAACGATAGCCGTTCTGACGGATGGCGCTGACGATCTCGCCTTGGCGTGCCGTCGTCACATTGACCTTGACCCCGTCCGATACGGGCGGCTGAATCATGTTGGCGCCAATAATAACGGCTGCCGTCGCTGCCAAACCGACGATGCCGAATATGGGGGTGAAACGCATATGGTGCAACCTCCGCAAAAAGGCGCGCGGGTGCGCCGGATTCGGACCATGCCAGCGGCAGAGGGCGAGACTGGGGCAAAACCGGGACGAAATGGGGCAGCTGTGCCAGCCGATTTTACCGTGCGCTATAAGGATGTTGCTGATCTTTCTTTGATCTCTATGATATCGCGTTACGATCTGTCGTTCACGGCCATCCAAGCCAACACTCAGTAAGGAAGAAACTGATGCGCCGCGCGGCATCGCTCATAATCGTCATGATCACCCTCACGGGCTGCCAAACGATCACCAAACCACCTTCGGAAAAGCATGAGTGCGTGGTTACTCCTGCCGAATTGGTTGAGTGCTCTGTCGCCGGCTCCTGAGATCGGTCGGCAGTCTTTGCCCCCGTTTTGCCTGGACAACACCAGCTGCAGCGGCATCGGCGCCGACACACAGGCCCTCGGTCCCGCCCGCCAAGTGCCCCTTGGATATTCCATCGGCTCATGTCCAACGGAGGAGTTTTCCCTTTAGCCGTCCCGCCCGTTGCGCCACTTTTCCCGACAGGTGGCGCATTCTGGAGGGGCAAATGAGCATGACATTCACGCGGCGTGATGGCCTGAAGTTTCTGGCCGCGTCAGCCGTCATGGCGAGCGCCACCCCGCTGTTGGCGCAAAGCAAGACCACGCGCCTCATTCTGCTCGGCACTGGCGGTGGCCCGACGCCGCTGCCGACGCGCAACCAGCCGGCGAGCGTTCTCATCGTCAACAACGAGCCCTATGTCGTCGACGCCGGCAATGCGGTCGGCCGGCAATTGGAACTGGCCGGCATCGGCTTGCAACGCGTGGCGAAAATTTTCATCACCCATCACCACGACGACCATAACGCCGATCTCGGCACGCTCATGGGCCTCGCCTGGTCGAACGGCCGCTCGCAACCGATCGACGCTTATGGACCGCCAGGCACCAAGGCGATGATCGAAGCCTACAAGGCCTATTTCGCGCCCAATGCCGCCGTGCGTATGAAATATGATGGGCGTAGCGCCGACCCGGCCAAACTCTTCGCCGGCCATGACGTGACGCCCGGCGCGATCTATGGCGACAAGAACATCAAGGTGACTGCCGCCGAGAACACACATTATCCCGATCACGGCCACGACGGCGCGCAACATCATCTCTCGCTGAGCTATCGTTTCGAAACGCCTGACCGTGTGGTGGTGTTCAGTGGCGATACAGCAGCAAGCGACGAAGTCATCGCGCTCGCAAAAGGCGCCGATGTGCTCGTTCACGAAGTCATCCACGAGGAACACACTCGCGCTCTGTTCACCAAAAAGTTCGCCGAACAAGGCCGCTCGCCCGAGGAAGCGCAACGGGTGCTAAAAGCGGTGCTCGCCATTCACACATCGGTGGAGCAAGTCGGCAAGATCGCAGCTGCAGCGGGCGTGAAGACCGTCGTCCTCAATCATTTCGTGCCGGGTTTCGATCCGACCATGACCGATGATATGTGGGCCGATGGCGTGCGCAAGAATTTTCCCGGCAAAGTGATCGTTGGCCGCGATTTGATGGAAGTCGATTAGCGCGGCTCGGCGCACACCTCCCGCACGCAACCACGCAGCCAGCGATGGGCCGGATCGGCATCGAGCCGCGGATGCCAGAGCAAGGAGATGTCCAACTCCGGCAGATCGAAAGGCAGCGCGAAATCATACATGCTGTCGCGCAGATAGACGGTGTGTCGCTCCGGCACGGTGGCGATCAAATCGCTCGCCCGCGCCAGCACCAGCGCCGCGGGAAAGCTGCCAACGAACGTGGCGATCGGCCGTTCAAGCCTGAGCCGTTGCAGCGCCTCGTCGATCGGCCCCTTATTCAGCCGCCGGCGCGACACGGCGATGTGCTGGCCGGACGCATAGCGAGCCGTTGTCATCTTGCCTTTGCTCAACGGATGGCCAGCGCGCACGACGCCAATGAAGCGATCGCGGAACAAAGCCTGCGCGCGCACTTCCGGCCCGGTCGTATCGCCAATGACACCCGTTTCCAGATCGACCGTGCCTTCACGCAGCGGCGTGCTGTCCTTGTCGGGCTTGGGCAGAAAATAGAGCCGCACGCCGGGGGCTTCGCGGGCGATGCGCGCCAACAGGGCCGGCCCAAACGTTTCGACGAAACCTTCGCGGCTACGCAAAGTGAAGGTGCGCTCCAGCTTCCGAAGATCGAGCTGCTCGGTGGGGCGCAAAACCGCCTCCCCGTCCTCGACCAGATGGCGCACCCTTTCCCGCAGCTCCACCGCGCGCGGCGTCGGCACGAGGCCGCGTCCGGCCCGCACCAGCAGCGGATCGCCTGTGGTTTCGCGCAGCCGCGCCAAAGCCCGGCTCATCGCCGACGGGCTCAGCCGCAGTTTTTGGGCGGCGCGCGCCACGCTGCCCTCGGCGAGCAGCACATCCAGGGTGACGAGGAGATTGAGATCGGGCCGCGACATGGGCCAAGTCTATCCAGACATGGCGTCAGACGCACGAATAAAGTGCAAATGATGCGCCTTCCGCCATATCCAGGCGCGGACTAGGTGGGAGACGGCGCCATCGAAGGCGCCGGAAAGGCCCTCTCATGGCATCCCCCTCCCCGCGCCGGGCCCTCGCCGCCCTGTCGCTTTCCATGCTGCTGTCGTCGCTGGGTATCAGTATCGCCAATGTCGGCCTGCCGACCCTGGCGCAGGTTTTCGATGCACCGTTTCAGGCGGTGCAGTGGATCGTGCTGGCCTATCTCCTGACCATCACCAGTTTGATCGTCAGCGCGGGCCGGCTGGGGGATCTGATCGGCCGGCGCCGCCTGCTGCTGGGCGGCCTCGCCCTGTTCACGATGGCCTCACTCCTCTCCGGCATCGCGCCGACGCTTGGCTGGCTGATCGGCGCGCGGGCGCTGCAGGGGCTTGGTGCGTGCGTGATGATGGCGCTCACCATGGCCTTCGTCGGCGAGACCGTGCCGAAGGAACGCACCGGCAGCGCCATGGGTTTGCTCGGCACCATGTCGGCAGTCGGCACAGCGCTTGGTCCTTCTCTTGGCGGCGTTTTGATCGCAGCCTTTGGCTGGCCCGCCATCTTCCTCATCAATGCGCCGCTGGGCGTGCTGGCCTTCGCCCTCGCCTATTGTTACCTGCCGACGGATCGCGCCCCTGCGAAAGCCACTCGGCCTGGTTTCGATCTAGCGGGCACGGCGCTTTTGGCCACCGCTCTTGCCGCCTATGCGCTGGCGATGACCATCGGCCGCGGCCAGTTCGGCTTCACCAATCTGGCGCTGCTCTTGGCCTTCGCGATCGGCACGGCGCTGTTCGTTCGCGTTGAAGCGCGTGTGCCTTCGCCGCTCATCCGCCTGCCAGTCCTTGCCGACCCCGCCTTGCGGACGGGCCTCATCATGAGCGCGCTCGTCTCGACGGTGATCATGGCGACCTTTGTCGTCGGTCCGTTCTATCTGTCTCAAGGGTTGGGTCTCGATACGGCCCATGTCGGAGCGGTGATGTCGATCGGCCCGCTCACGGCCGCACTGACCGGCGTGCCCGCCGGTCGCATCGCCGATCGGTTCGGCGCCGCGCGCATGACCGTTATCGGCCTGAGCGCATTGACGATCGGTTGCGCGTTGTTGGCTACGCTGCCTGCACATCTCGGCATACCCGGCTATGTCGTGCCGCTCGTCATTTGCACCCTGGGCTATGCGCTGTTTCAGACAGCCAATAACACCGCCGTCATGGCGGAGATCCAAGCGGAGCAGCGCGGTGTCGTTTCCGGCATGCTTAGCCTGTCGCGCAATCTCGGCCTCGTCACCGGAGCCTCCGTCATGGGCGCGATCTTCGCCTTCGCTTCCAGCGGCCGTGCAGCCTCCGATCCAGGAGCCGCTGCCACGGGCCTTGCCGTCACCTTCGCGGTGGCGACGGTCTTGATGTTCGCCGCACTCGTCCTTGCCGTCCGGAGCCCGGCTCGCGCCCTGGCTGAACCGCAGCCGGGCGAATAAGAATCGTGACAGACGGTTAGCGAAACAATCGGACCGCCGTATTTGACGCGCAATTGCTTGCTAACTTCATGTCATCGCCAGTGTGCGTGTGAGTCTCCTGGGGGGCTGTTTTAGCTTTGCAAAGGAGATGATCTCATGTGCGATTATAGCCTGCATTCGGTTGCGTCTCGTCCGGCCAAGGTTGGCGAGCGATTAACGTCAACGCGTTTCCCCAACACCACAACCCGCGGTTTTGCCGCCGTCGGCGATCCCGAAACAGCGGTATGCCTGCTGCCAGGGACTGAAATCGCCTTCGATAAAAATGTCGAGTTCGAGCGCGGGCTCTTCTCGACGAAAAAAACGGGCAGCGCCTCGGCGAGATTCCGCCAAGTGAATATCGAACAGCCGAACTGCCACCATGACGCGCTCGAACTGTCGGACGGACAGATCGTCCTCGTCACCGAGCTGCGTTCGGGACAATTCGCCACGGTGCTGCAACTGCCGGTTACAGATCAGCCGGAAAATAGCTCGGCCAAACAACCGGAAGTGGCGCCGGCTCGCGAAACGCTCGACAGCCTGTTTTAGCGGGCTGGACGACTCACTTCATGTCGCCGCCCGGCGCAAGCCGGACGGTGGCGACATCTGCGGGCGAAAGCCGCAAGAAAATTATTATAAATCAATATATTGGAAGTTTGGAGGCCTCGGAGGGAATCGAACCCCCGTACAAGGATTTGCAGTCCTCTGCGTAGCCACTCCGCCACGAGGCCTCACCCGGGGCCCAAAGGCCGTGCCGGAGCCGCGCTCTTAGCAAAGGATTCGGTGCCCCGGCAAGGCTTTATGCCAATTTCTTCCGCCGAAAGCCGGCGATATCCCGATTGTTCATGGGCGAGGACATTCAATCGACACATGAATTTGGATAATCCCCATCTTGCGCACCGATTTGCATTTGCATTTCGCGCACGCCTTGCTATACGCAGCGGCGTCCGCAAGGGCCCTGATCCCCGATAGCTCAGTTGGTAGAGCATTCGACTGTTAATCGAATGGTCGCAGGTTCGAGTCCTGCTCGGGGAGCCAGCATCTCACATAGCCAGACGATCGCCGAAATGGCGACGGCTTTGCACGCCAACTCCGGCTGCAAAGGCCAGTTGAGTTACCTCTCAAGAGTGGACGTCCCGCCGAGGTGCGTTTCCTGACCTGCGTTATTCGCCTGCGCTGGAAAGCAATTCGTCGAGCTGCTCCAGCTGCTCCGGCAATGCGGCCGCCGAGCCCTGCAGCGCTTCCTCAAGCGCCTCCTTGGACGGATAGACTTCGTGAAACTTTAGCAGCGTCTTCCCGCCTAGGTCCTCGAAGGTCACGGTTGTGACCGCGCCCTCTTCGCCCTCGTCGTTGGTCCAGACGATGCGCTCGTCCGGCACGACCTCGAGATACTTGCCGTAAAAGGCGATGGTGTCTGAACCGCCGGCGCTGAATTCCAGCCGATATTTGCCGCCGGTCCGGACATCCATATCGCACGATACGAGCGAAACGCCGGATACCGATTTTGGCATCCACCAGCGCTGGAACAGCTCGGGCTGGCTCCACGCCCCGTAAACCGTGCTCGGCGGCGCATTGAATGTCCGCGTTACGACGAGCTCGCGATCGCCTTTGCGTTCGACGGACGTGCGGTTCTGCGCGCCACCTGCGCTGCTAGCTTGCCTGGCCATCGCTTGCCTCCTGTTTCATTTCGCTGATGATTTCATCCAATGCTTCGAAGCGGGCCTCGAAGAGCTTGCGATGCGCCTCGATCCACTCGGCCTCCGCTTTGAGGCCGCGTTTCCCGAGCTTGCAGGTTCTCACCCGCCCCACCTTCTGCGTGACGACGAACCCCGCCCGCTCCAGAACCTGGACGTGCTTCTTCAGGCCGGTCAGCGTCATCTGGAATTTATCCGCAAGACTGGTGATCGACGCGTCCCCTCGCCCAAGCTCATCGATGATCCCGCGGCGGGTCGCATCGGACAGCGCCGCAAACGAGAGATCGAGGGGAGGATTTCCATACTGAACCATATAGTTCAGTATTTAACCCGCTCAGGCAGGAAGCGCAAGCGTCACCAATTTTCCCTGCCTGGCGGCCTGACAAGAGCGCAAAGAAAAGCCCCGCCGCTATCGCTAGCGGCGGGGCTCTCTCATGTCTGGAAGTTAGCGGCCGAGCTGACGCGTGGTCGGGCCACCGAAGTTCGGACGCGGACCTGGGCCGCCCATGCCGGGGCGACCCGGACGCGGGCCGCCGTAGCCTGGACGGTGGCCGTAGCCCGGACGCGGGCCATATCCTGGGCGCGGGCCATAGCCGAAGCCAGGGCGCACCATCGGCGGCGCGAAGCCACCACGGAAGGGCACGCAGCGGCCGTAGGCGTTGCGCGTCCAGCCCGGACCGCAGCCCATGGCCACATTGGTGATGAGGGAATCGTCGGTCGTCGGTAGGCCATTCGGCATCGCCTGAGCGGCCGAGGCCATCCCGAGACAGAGAATCGCGGCGCCAATCGCAAGCTTCATTTCGCAAGCTCCATTAATAGAAACAGCCCTTATAAGCGCTTGGAAACATGAACAGAAGCTGAAGCCTGTGGCTTCGGATCTGGTCGCGCTCCTCCTCGCAAACGGCCTGCCCTAGCATAATCGAGAGTCGGACCGTTCCGTTGCAATTATCGGCAGCGTGGTTGACCGCCTTATAACATGCCAACATAAGTATATCTTTATATCATCTTGACATTGGGCAGAAGCCCATCCACTCTCCCACTGTCGTGGTTCTCTGGGCCTGTCATCGGCGCCAGAGCTAAGAGGGAATCCGGTGAGCTCTCGCATTTCGACAGAAGTGCGATCGCGAAGCCGGAGCTGCCCCCGCAACTGTAAGCGGTGAGCCACCGTCCATCTGCGTCACTGGGGCGAAAGCTTCGGGAAGGCCGGACGGTGAGCGAAGACCCGTGAGCCAGGAGACCTGCCGCGACACCATAGTCGTCCCTGGGCGGGGTGTCCCGGTGGTGCGCTTGCAATCGGGCGCACGCGCCCGCCTCTGCATGCGTCCGCTCGGCCTTTGCCCCCAAACATTTTGGGGTTAAGCCGATGTCTGTTTCCTCTCTTCCTGTTTCCCTTGCTGTCAGCACGCTCGGCGTGCCGCGGATTGGTCCGCGGCGCGAGCTGAAAGCCGCGCTCGAATCTTATTGGTCGGGCCAATCCGATGCGGTGGCGCTCGCCACCGTGGCGGCGGGTCTGCGCGCCGCCAATTGGGCGCGGCAGAAATCGCTGGGTATCACCAATATCCCGTCGAACGATTTCTCGCTCTACGATCACGTACTCGACATCAGCGTCATGGTCGGCGCCATTCCCGCCATTTACGGCTGGAGCGGCGGTCCGGTATCGCTCGACACCTATTTCGCCATGGCGCGCGGCACGCAAAAAGATATTCACACGGAAACTTGCGCGCATGGCCATCATGGCGGCGAAGCGCAGGGCGTGCCGGCGCAGGCGATGATGAAATGGTTCGACACCAATTATCACTACATGGTGCCGGAATTTTCCAAGGATCAGCAATTCACCCTGGCCTCGACCAAGCCGGTCGACGACTATCGCGAAGCCAAGGCGCTCGGCTATGAAACGCGCCCTGTCCTGCTCGGCCCTGTCACCTATCTGAAACTTGGAAAGAGCCAGGATCCGACGCTCGATCCGTTGTCGCTCCTGAACCGCCTGCTGCCCGTCTATGTGGACGTGTTGCGCCGGCTCGCCGCCAATGGCGCAGCCTGGGTGCAGATCGACGAGCCGTGCCTCGTCACCGATCTCGATGATGCCACCCGCGAGGCGTTGCGGCAGGCCTATGGCACCTTCGCGCATGCCCTGCCCCATCTGAAGATCATGCTCGCCACCTATTTCGGCGGGCTTGGCGATGCGCTCGATCTGGCTCTGCAGTTGCCGGTGGCCGGCCTGCATCTCGATCTGGTGCGGGCGCCAGAACAGCTCGAGACCGCCCTCGCCAAAGCGCCGCAAGGCCTTGTGCTGTCGCTTGGCGTAATCGACGGGCGCAACATCTGGCGCGCCAATCTGCCGAAACTGCTCGATCGTCTTGAGCGCGCCGTCGCCCAACGCGGCACCGATCATATCCAGATCGCACCGTCGTGCTCGCTGCTGCATGTGCCGATCGATCTCGAACAGGAAAGCGATCTTGATGCCGATCTGAAATCGTGGCTAGCATTCTCGGTGCAGAAGATGGGCGAGCTCTCCGTGCTCGGCCGGGCTTTGGCGAGTGGACGCGCGGCGGTGGCCCAAGAGCTTGCCGCATCAGCGGCGGCGGCCGAGCGTCGCGCTACGTCGAAGAAAGTGCATGACGCGGCCGTCCAAAGCCGCGTCGCGGCAGTCGATGCCGCCATGCAACGGCGACCGAGCGACTTCGCGCGCCGCAAGGCCGTGCAGGACGCGCACCTCAACCTACCATTGTTTCCGACGACGACCATCGGCTCTTTCCCGCAGACGGCCGATGTCCGCAAGGCCCGCTCGGCCCACGCCAAGGGATCGCTTGACGATGCGCAATACACGCAATTCCTGCGCGCGGAGACGGAGCGAACCATCCGCTGGCAGGAAGAGATCGGCCTCGACGTGCTGGTGCATGGCGAATTCGAGCGCAACGACATGGTTCAATATTTCGGCGAACAGCTCGAAGGTTTCGCCTTCACGCGGCATGGCTGGGTGCAAAGCTATGGCTCGCGCTATGTGCGCCCGCCGATACTGTTCGGCGACGTGTCGCGACCGAAAGCGATGACCGTCGACTGGTGGCTCTATGCGCAGTCGGTCACCGACAGACCGATGAAGGGCATGCTCACCGGCCCGGTGACAATCCTCAACTGGTCGTTCGTGCGCGACGACGTTCCGCGCAGCACCGCCTGCCGGCAGATCGCGCTCGCCATTCGCGACGAAGTGCAGGATCTCGAAACAGCTGGTGCCAAGATGATCCAGATCGACGAAGCGGCACTGCGCGAGGGCTTACCGCTGCGCCAGGCGGATTGGCAGGCCTATCTCGACTGGGCGGTGGAAAGCTTCCGGCTCACATCGTCGGGTGTGGCCGAAGAAACGCAGATTCATACCCATATGTGCTATTCGGAATTCGGAGACATCATCGCCGCCATCGCGGCAATGGATGCGGACGTCATCTCGATCGAGACATCGCGTTCGAAGATGGAACTGCTCGACGCCTTCCGGACCTATAAATATCCGAACGAAATCGGCTTGGGCGTCTACGACATCCATTCGCCGCGTGTGCCCGACGCTGGCGAGATGGTGCAGCTCCTGGCGCTGGCGCGCGAGCAGCTCGCCGATCGGCAGCTCTGGGTCAATCCCGATTGCGGTTTGAAGACGCGCAAATGGGACGAGGTACGCCCCGCCCTCGTCAACATGGTGGAAGCCGCGCGACGGCTGCGCGCCAACGTGACGCAAGCAGCGCAGTGAACGAAACCGCACCGAGCGCTTAGCGCTCGGTGCATTCGGCTACGGCTGCACCGACACCGATGCCTGCGCGCCCGGGCTAGACGATCGAGCCCGCACTGTTGACCCGAGTTGGGCCGAGATCGCGGCAGCGGCGCGTTGCAGCTTCTCCAGATGCAGGGCTGCGAACTCATCCTCATCCATCAGTTTCTTCGGCCAGATGATCGCCAGAGCGCCAACCGGCCGTTGCCCATTGTGAACGGCGACGGCAATCGCCCGCCGATCCAGTTTGCGCAATTGCGGCGCTTTGCGCGTGCCATAGCCGCTCTTGCGAACTTGCTCCAACATCGTTTTCAGCATTTTCGGCGTCACTCCGTAACGCTCGGCGGAGGCCAGTTCGTCATCTTGCACCAGCTTGACGATGTCGAGAACTTCGCTTTCCTTCAAGCAAGCGAGATAGGCTAATCCGCTCGCCGCCACGAAAATGTTCACCTCCACTTCGACATCGCCGCCCGTCGCATGGTTGAATGGACTGCGGCCATGGGTCGATTCGATGACGCGCATGCGGCCATTGACGAAGAAATGCAGATTGACCGGCCATTGCACGGCCTGGGTTAGATCCAGCATATGCGGACGCGCCACTTCGACGAGACGCGCGATGAGAACGCTGTCGCGCGGATTGACGGCCTGCAGCGTGGCGATATTGCTGCGATACATGCCATCGGTGAGCCCGACGCGCACGAACCGGCGCTCCACCAAGGTGGCGAGCAAACGGCGCAGAGAACTCTTCGGCAATCGCGTGCCGAGATGAATCTGATGCAGGCTGGACGGCCCTTCGGTCCCTAAGAATTCGAGAATATCGAGGCCACGATAAAGCGCTCGCACCTGTTCCGCCGCTGACATCCCGTCCCTCCACGTGCCGCCTGGCGGCACGTTAGCGCATTTTGCCTTGCACGGACCAGGGCTCGAAGCGACCAGTGCGCAGACCATTTTCGGGGAGGATGTGGTGGCTCAGCTCTCAAGACGTCATTTCGGACTCGCGTCCGCCGGCATTCTTTCCGCCGGAGCGGCGCACGCGCAAACTCCGCCCCGTCCTTCCAAAACGTTCGTTCTCGTGCATGGCGCGTGGCATGGCGGCTGGTGCTGGAAACTGGTGCGCGACATCCTGACGGCACAGGGACACCACGTATTCACGCCGACACTCACGGGACTCGGCGAACGATCGCATCTTCTAAGCCGCGACATCACCTTGAAGACGCATATCGAGGATGTGATCAATGTCTTCGCCTTCGAGGATCTGAAGGAGGTCTGCCTCGTCGGGCATTCTTACGGCGGCTGGCCCGTCTCCGGCGCGATCGAGAAGGTTCTGCCGCACCTTTCCAGCATCGTCTATCTCGATGCCTTCATGCCGGAGAGCGGTCAGAAGGTGCTCGATTATCAGACACCGCAAGCCACGGCCGATTTCAACGCCGCTTGGGAGCGTGGTGAAGTCAGCCGCAGCGTACCAAAGGCGGCCTTCTTTCAAGTGAAAGCAGAACGACAGGCCTGGGTTGATGCCAAGATGACCCCGCAGCCATTGGGCGTCTCATTCATGCCGCTCGAACTCACTGGCGCCCGCGACAAAGTCGCCAAGAGAACCTACATCCGCGCCGCCTCGTTCAAGCAGCCGCATTTCGACGCCGGTTTGAAGAAGGCGAAAGATGCCGGTTGGAAGACCTATGAGCTGAATGTCGGCCACGACGTGATGGTCGATGCGCCAGAACAGCTCGCGGAAATTCTAATCGAGAATTCGTAGTCCGTCGTCAGTTCGACGAACGGAATCCGTTCAGGGAGGATAGAATATGACTGAATCCAAAATTTCGCGCCGCGATATTTTGAAAACCGGCGCCGCCGGCTCGCTGGCTCTGGCGGTGGAAGGCGGACGCGCTTCGGCGCAGGAGAACCGCCCGCCGAACATCATCTTCATTATGGCCGACGACATGGGCTATGCCGATCTCTCCTGCTATGGCCGCACCGAGTATCAGACGCCTAATATCGACAAGCTGGCGACAGGCGGCATGCGCTTTCTGCAAGCCTATGCCAATTCGGCGGTCTGTTCGGCGACGCGTACGGCCTTGATCACCGGGCGCTATCAATATCGTTTACCGATCGGCCTCGAGGAACCGCTGCCGAGCCTCAGCGAGCGGCGCATCGGGCTGCCGCCAGATCATCCCACCCTGCCCTCGCTGTTGCGCAAAGCCGGTTATGGCACGACCTTGATCGGCAAATGGCATCTCGGCAAATTGCCGGACTTCGGCCCGTTGCAGAGCGGATACGACCATTTCTATGGCTTTCGTGGCGGCGCGGTCGATTACTTCACCCACAAAAGCGCCGGCCCGGCGACCGATACCCATGACCTGTGGGAGGATGACGTCAAAGTAAACGAGGTTGGCTATCTGACCTCCCTGCTTGGCAAGCGCGCAACATCGGTCATCGATGCTTATGCGAAGGCGCAAAAGCCGTTCTTCCTCAGCCTGCATTTCAATGCACCGCATTGGCCCTGGGAGGGCCCCGGCGACGAGGCCGAATCGAAGCGCATTCGTGCCCTCGCCCAATATGACGCCGGCTCGATGAAGACCTATGCCGAGATGATGGTCGCGCTCGATGCCGAAGTCGGCCGTGTGCTCGCTGCGCTCGATGCCAACGGCATTGCCGACAACACTCTTGTCGTCTTCACCAGCGACAACGGCGGCGAGCGTTTCGCCAAGACCTGGCCCTTCTCAGGCCGCAAGACCGAGCTGCTGGAGGGAGGCTTGCGCATTCCCGCCGTCGTGCGCTGGCCGCGTGGCATCCCCGCTGGCAAGACCAGCGAACAGACCATTATGAGCATGGACTGGATGCCGACCTTCTTGGAACTTGCCAAGACCGCGCCCGATCCCAAGTATCCCATGGACGGGGTGAGCCTAGTGCAAACGCTCGCCGGCACCGCGCCCGTCACGCCGCGCAAGTTCTTCTGGCGTTATAAAAACCTGGAACAGGAGGCGATGCGCGACGGCGATTGGAAATATCTGAAGATCAAGAACAACACGTTCCTGTTCAACGTCGTCGAGGATCCGATGGAGCGCGCCAACCACAAGATGCGCGATCCGGCAATGTTCGAGCGCATGGTAGCCGAATACAAAGCGTGGAACGACACCATGCTGCCGATCGATCCGAAATCGAACACGGCCGGCTTCAGCGGCGCGGCGATGGCCGATCACTTCGGCATCGAACCACCCAAGCCGCACTGAATAAATCCGGGAGCGGCGAAAAGTGCCGCTCCCGTACTCAAGGGATCAAGCCGGGCCGAATTTCTGGACTTCGGCGAGATAAGGCTTGATGAGCTCTCTGGCCTTATCGGCGACCGGCGATTTCCAGTCGCGGAAGAGCTCAGTGACAAGCGCCAACGTTGTATTCGGCACAGCGCCAGCATGCGCCAAGCGTTCGATCGCCGTGCGGTGCGCAAGCTGCGAGAGGCCGCCGACGGCATCGACGATGTAGGTGACGTCATAGCCGTCCTTCAAGGCTTCGACGACCGGATAAGCCAAGCAGATTTCGGTGTAGAGAGCACCGATGACCAGTCGCTTGCGCCCGGTCTTTTCCACCGCGTTGCGAAATGGCCGATCCTCCCATGCGTTCATCGACGAGCGATCGATTATTTTGATGCCAGGCAGTTCGTCGAGAATCGACTGGCGCGTGGGATGATTGACTCCCATCTCGACGCCGACCGTCGACAGAATGATCGGAATGTCGAATGCTTTGGCGGCTTTGATCAAAAGTCGGACGTTGAGATCGATCAGTTCTGCCGGCGTTTCGGATCGCACGGTGTCGAACATTTCTTTCTGGTAGTCGATGAGAAGGAGAGCCGAATCCTCGTATTTGAAAACGCCAGTGCTGCTCATATTTTCTCCATGGGTCTGAGCGGCATGAATGGTCGGACACCCTTGGTCGAGGGTTAAAGATCGCGGTCGTGCGAAGGCATGGGCTATTGGGATTTGGTCGCCGACCGACATGGCTCAGCGCCTTCGTACGGCCCTTACTAGGAATTCCGCCGAATGGTTTGCTAGGTAGCGATCTTGCTTTTGAGTGTTCCAGAAACAGGAACGCCAGAGTCTTTCACCGTTTCACTGAAACGGTGACTTCAGGCTCTTGTTCTGAGGCATTTTCTTCACGCGAACCGGTGCCCCCTTCTCTTGAAAACGCTCTCGCGATGAAACCGCCCTATCCCGCTCTCTCGCCCCCGAAAAACTCCTGCAGGATTTCGGTGAGAACTCTCAGCTTCCGTGAGGGGTGAGGCCCGGGCGGTCGTACAACGTAGATACCCCCTTCCGGCTGGGCGTAGCCCGTCAGCAATGGCACCAGTGCGCCAGAGGCGACGTATTCTTCGGTCAAGAAGTCCGGGAGTATCGCGATGCCGAGGCCAGCTACAGCGGCAGCCGTCAGTGCCGCGCCGTTATCGGCGGTGAAACGGCCACGGGGATGAATCACCACGGACTTGTCGTCAGTAAAGAACCGCCATGTCTCCGTTCCTTGCGTCAGGGCGTCGTGATTGAGGAGATCTTCCGGCGTCTTCGGCATGCCGTTCGCACGAATATAGTCAGGACTTGCAACCACCTTCCCGCGGATAGGCCCGATCTTGCGTGCAACCAAACTGGAATCGGCCAGGCGACCGACTCGAATGCCGGCGTCGAACCCCTCGGCGATCAAATCGACAAAACGATCACTGTAGGATGTATGGACGTGCAATCCCGGATGTCGTCTGGCAAGTTCCGCAAGAACGGGCGCCAGATGCGTCGCTCCGAATGAGATCGGCGCAGCCAACCTAAGACGCCCCCGCAAATCTCCCGACGGCAGGATGTTTTCTCGTGCAACATCCATCTCGGCACTGATGCGCGCGGCATGGTCTCGGAATGTTACTCCAGCCTCCGTCAGTGCGGCTCCGCGTGTCGTCCGAGCCAGAAGCTGTACGCCGAGCTCGGCCTCTAACCGCACAAGCCTTCGACTGATGATCGATTTTGAAAGTCCCAGCCGGCGCGCCGCAGCCGACACGCCTCCGGCATCCGCAACTTCCACAAAGGTCTGTAAGTCTTCGATATCGAACATAGATGTTGCCAATTTCGCGACAATATTGAAGCCGCATGAGAATATCGTTCCTCAATCGGCAACGCTAGATCAGCCAACCATGAACCCTAGGCGGCAGGCAGCCCCGCGATGCCCACCTGAATGACTTCCGGCGCCGCGCCGTATTTCTGTTTTGTGTTTCGGTGGTAGGCGATGAAGTCCGGCGCGGGCAGCGGCTTGGAGAACAACCAACCCTGCCCGAAGTCAACGCCATGGGCTCTGAGATAAGTGGCCTGTTCTTCCGTCTCGATGCCTTCGGCGACACTGAACAGGCCAAGGGTGCGGGCCATGTCGATGATATAGGACGTGACCGAACTGGTGGCAGTATTGCGGCCGACCGTGTCGATGAAGGATTTGTCGATCTTCAGCGCGTCGAGCGGCAGGCCTTGCAGATATTGCAGGCTGGAATAGCCGGTGCCGAAATCGTCGATCGCGACCGAATGGCCGAGCGCCCGGGCCTTGGCGAGCGTGGTTTTCGCCGCTTCGACGTCGATGAAACCGCGCTCCGTCGCTTCCAGCCAGATTTGCGCGGCGCGGATGCCCGTCGGCGGCAATTTTTCTGTCAGAACATCGAGGATACGGCCGGAAGTGATATCGGCGGCGGCAAGATTGATGGCGATATGCAGAGTTCTGTCGCCGACCAGGACAGACCTGAGATCGGCGATGACGGCATCGACCACTTGATCGGTGATCGGCAGGATGAGACCACTCTCCTCCGCCAAGGGGATGAACAGATCGGGCCGCACCAGCGAGCCATCGGGCCGTTTCCACCGCACCAAGGCTTCGGCCCCGATACAGATGCCGCTCTTTAATTCGACGATCGGTTGATAGTGGACGATGAATTCGCGCTTGCGCACTGCGATCTCAAGTTCAGCTAATGGCGACAGGCGTTTGCGCGAGAACCAGGCCACGGTGCCGACGATGAAGGCTGCTATGAACGCGCCGACCGGCAGCAGAAACAACCGTTCGTCATGCAGCCGATCAGCGAGACGGGTGCGCGGCTCCATCGCGATCGCCATGAGGCCGTCATGATGGGCGACCGCGTAAATGGCTTGATCGGTCATGCCCTTTTTCGGCTCGCCTAACAGGCCTTTGACCAGCCCGGCATCCGGCGCGTTCAAAACACTGATCAACGCGCCCCGTTCGTTGGCAAGCGCCAGCGACACGTCCTTTTCAAGCAGGATGTCGACAAAGCGCGAGGGCGAGACCAGAACGTTGTAGTCGCCGGCATAGATCGCGGTCATCGGCTTGCCACGGCTGACGCGTGGCTCGATCCGCATGCTGGCCCCCAGCCCATCCCGCGTCGTATAATCGACCGATGTGCGCGGAATGGCGCCCTCGGTCATCCCCCATGACGTGCACTTCAGGAAACCGTCGGCGAAATAGCCGATTTCCTCCACCGAGGACGTGTTGATGGCGATCATGCGCATGCGCCGGATATGGGCGTCGGAGCATGGCGTCAGAGCCGCCGCCTTGATCTCATCAAGCGCCCGTCCAGCGTCCTTGAAGGTGTTGGCGGCGCGTTCGATCGCCTGGTTGGCGAGCAGGTTCAGCGCGTCCTGCTCCTTCCCGACGGCAATGCTCCACGACATATAGGCCATGGCGGCGATCGGAATGATCGCCCCGAGCAATCCAAGAAGAATGGCTGCCGCGATGATGCGGAAGCGCCGCGCGTCCATGTCCAGCCACCTGTCCCTTTGGTGAGGATTTCAGGCTATGGTCCTTGAATTTCCATTAAAATTTTCAGTCGCACCTATTGGCTTCGGGCGCAATTGACCGAAAGGCGGTCAGCCGCGCTTAGTGATCCAGGCGCCCCAGAACAGGCTGGAAAAGAAGCGATGCGGCGTTTCGAAACCCGCTTCCGCCAGCAAATCGACGACAACCTGCTCCGATGCCGGCGGATCGGCGCCCTGCAGGATCTTACCGAGCTTGCTTTGGATTTCCTCCGCACCGGCCCCGTTCATGCGCCAGCGCTGCGCCCAGGCCGCCATCATCAGAGGTTGCGAGGCATAAGCGTAGTGATTGCCGGCGAGAATGAAAGGCGCACCCGGCTTCAAGCGCGCGGCGATGTCGCGCAGGATCGCCTGTTTGGCCTCACGGCCAGGCAGATGATGCAGCACGCCGATGAGCGTCGCCGCATCGAACTGGCGGTCCGACGGCAGATCGGCCACCGCGCCGACAACGACCTCTGTGCGATCCGTGAGACCAGCCGCCTCGATGCGCGATATGGCCAGATCGAGCATGGGATGGGACGGATCGACCGCGACGAAGCTCCAGTTCGGCTCGAGCCGGCCGGCGACGACAATTTCATTGGCCGTACCACCGGCGCCAGCCACCAGAATGGTCGCCGTGGACCCCGCGCCCAAGGATGCGGCCAACAGGCAGGCCGCCAGATCGTGGCAGGCTTCGTAGCCAGCCAGAGCGATACGGCTCTGCTTTTCATATTCGGCGGCGCGGGCAGGATCGAATTTCGCGGCGGCTTCGGCAGTCATGGCCTGAGGTCCTTTGGTCGGCAGTATACCCCCGTGCCTAGGATCGATCACACCTATCGACAAACGAACTTTTAGCCCGCACAGGCGCCCTGCCCGGCGCGCATGGCTATCGCGCCAGGCGCCAGATCGCGGCGGCAGCGATGGCCGCAGGAATGGCGAACACGATCACCAGAATGGGCAGTTCGTCACGCACGGAATAACCGGCCTTGGTCACGCCCACCCACATATTGACGAGCGCAATGACGAGCCAAACCGGGACGAAGACCTTGGCGGCCCAGGCGATATTTGGCAGGGTCTCGCCCCACAATTTGCCGAACAGGAGAAACAGGCCGAGCAGCACGATACCGCCGCCGATCACCATCGCCATATGCATGAGTGAGCCCCCAATACCGCCCAAAAATATCACTCACCCGTGATAGCACCGTCCTGACGCTATGTCCTCGGCTTGGTTGAACTCGCGGCTCATCTTCGACGCGCCAAACAGCGGCGCCGGTAGTCCGCCTTACTGGAGGACGTTCACCTTATTGGCGATGGAGTTGTACTGATCCTGAACCCTGGACCCGACCAGGCTGAGCGCACCGATGATAGTGACGGCAATCAGCCCGGCGACAAGGCCGTATTCGATAGCGGTTGCGCCGCTGGCGTTGCGGATGAATTGCCGAACGAGTTTCATGATGCACCCCAGACGCCGGACCTGACGGCCCATTGGGACTTAAGCAGAACTTCCTCACTGAATTCTAAATTTAGCTTAAAGCTTTCAAGTCATTCGTGAATACGGACGACGGGCGGGCGGGCCGGAAGACGCCCAGGACTTCCCTTGGGCGATCAACCGTAAGATCACTCCGGCCTGTTCGTTGATGTCCCAGCCCGCGCCGCGCCATCGGCTGGAACGAAAACGACGCGGTTTCGGCCGATCGTTTTGGCGCCGTAGAGCGCTTCATCGGCCAGTTTGAACGCGTCCTGGAACGACGTGCCCGGCGTCGGCGTAGCCATCGTCACGCCAATGCTCACCGACAAGGGTTCGCTGATCTGATTGGACAGATGCGCGAGTTGAACCGACCGGCGGATATCCTCGGCGACCTTTTCCGCCCCTTCGGGGGCAGTTGAAGGCAGTAGAATCGCGAACTCCTCGCCGCCATATCGGGCGGCGAAATCCGCCGGGCGCTTGATATGCTTTCTGATGCAATGAGCGACGACGGCCAGAGCCATATCGCCGGCCACATGTCCATTGCGATCGTTATATTGCTTGAAGTGATCGACATCGATGACGAGGATCGACAGACTGCTTTTCTCGCGGGCGCCGCGCCGCCATTCGAACGCGCTTCGCTCGTCGAAGGCACGCCGATTGGGCAACTTCGTCAGCTGGTCGATGCGCGACAAAGCCTTGAGATGGCCGGCAGCGGCGGCGAGCTTGATTTCGAATTTGCGGCGCAGTCTGAACTCACGCAGAAGCAAGAGGCCGAGCGCCGCAAGCGCCGCGCACAAGCCCAGCACCATGGCGCTCAAAGTCAGCGCCTTCTGCCGCCACGCCGTATAGATGCGCTTCTCCGGCATCGCATAGGTGACGATCAGCGGAAGGTTCGGCACGCGGGCGGCTGCGTATAGTCGTTCCATGCTGTCGATCGGCGAGACAGCCCTGAAGATCGCTGTTTGCTTGTTCTCGATCACCCGCAACAACGTCGTCTGGCCGAGACGTTTGCCGATATCCATCAGGCTGAAAGGATGCCGGCTGATCAAAATACCGTCGGAACTGAGGATCGCGAACGTATCGTCCTTATGAGCGTTCAGGTTCATGAAAAGAGCCTGGAAATAAGCCAGACTGACACTGCCTGCCACCACACCTCCGAACGAACCATCGGCATTCGCAATGCGGCGACTGACGACGATGATCCAATCCTGATCGATCCGTGATTGCAGCGGCTCGCTGACATAAAGAATGTCGTCACTCGCCCGCTGGTGAACTTTGAAATAGGTCCTGTCGGCGAAATTTTCCTTCGGCAGAGCGTCGCCTTGAGATTGCGCGATCGCTCGACCGTTCGCATCAAGGACAACGATGCGATTCAGATAACGTGCTTTCGACGCATAGTCGAAAAGCGCCAGTTGCCGCAGTTCCGGCGACGCCTCGGCGATGGCTGGATTCTTCAAGCCCTGAATGACACCTTGCAACGACAGGCCATACAGCTCGAAGTTTCTCGAAATATCCTGAGCGATGGCCGTGGTCAGGCTCGTCGCTGCCTGCTGCGCCGCAACTTCCGCATCGCGTCTGGCATCGAAAATCACATAAGCGAAGAATGCAATCAGCCCCGCCATCGCGACGAGCGCCAAGAGCCGGATCGCGGTGATTTTGCGCGCCAGCCGAAGATCGCCCAGCAAAGATCGTGCATCAATCGACATGGCCATCAATCAAAAAATAAAAAAGCGAAATATAAATGAATGTCGCAGTGGACACCCATTTGCCCGGTTTGACTATCCCGGCAGCGGCCGAGGCGGTCGACTTCGGTTAATGCATCCTTTCCAAGAGGCGATGATGCTCCCGCGCATTAACACTCCCGCAGCCATTCCTCACGCGGCCGGCAAGGCCCGATCGATGATAGCGCGGCTTTCGATCTGCGCCATGGAACCGCCATAAGCAAAGGCCGGATGTTCAAGCCGCAAGCGACAGAAAGCTTCGGCGTTTGGATTTTGCGCCGCCAGAAGAATGGCGGCCTGTGCTAAAAGCGCAATGTGCTCAACACGATGACGGGCAGTCGCTTCGTCGGTGCGCATTACTTCGAGCGTGGCAAGTGCGGCATCATAGATGCCATTGAGCCCGCGCGCCGAGGCGAGCAGATCCTTTAGGGCAGCGACGGCCTCAGGTTCGCGCTCCATCGCACGCGCCACATCCAGCGCAATGACATTGCCGGATCCTTCCCAGATCGCATTCAAAGGCGATTGGCGAAACAGCCGCGCCATAGGACCGGTCTCGACATAACCGGCGCCGCCTAAACATTCCATCGCCTCGTAGACGAAGCCTGGCGTGCGCTTGCAAATCCAATATTTGGCGATCGGCGTCAGCAACCGGGCCAGCGGTTCGTGCGCATCGAAAGCGGCGGCAAGGCGCAAGCCCAGGGCGGTCGCCGCTTCGCTTTCAACGGCAAGATCGGCCAACACGGCAGCCATCGCCGGCTGATCGATCAAGCGTTTCTGGAAGACCGAGCGGTGCGCCGCATGCCACAGCGCCTGCGCCAGGGCGGCGCGCATGGTCGAGGCCGAACCGATGACGCAATCGAGCCGCGTGTGCTGCACCATCTGCATGATCGCGGGGATGCCACGGCCCTCCTCGCCGATGCGCCAGGCGAAGGCGTGGTGATATTCGATCTCAGAAGACGCATTCGAACGGTCGCCGAGCTTGTCCTTCAACCGCATGATGCGGAAACCGGCATTGCGCTCGCCATCCGGCTGCCAGCGCGGCACGAGAAAACAGGTGAGCCCCCGATCGCTATAAGCCAATGTCAGAAAGGCATCGGACATGGGGGCCGAGCAAAACCACTTGTGACCCGTCAGGGCGAATGTATCGCGGCCCACATCGAGCGGTTCGGCGCGCGTCGTATTGGCGCGCACGTCGGAGCCGCCCTGCTTCTCGGTCATCGCCATGCCGATGGTGACGCCGGCTTTCTCCGAGGCAGGCTTGAAGGCCGGATCGTAACGGCTGGCGAGCACGCGACGCACCCATTCGCTGCCGACGCCTGCGTCGCCTTTCAGCGCCGCGACCGAGGCGCAAGTCATCGTCATCGGACAGATGACGCCGGCATCGATCTGGCCGAGCATGAAGCTAAGAGCCGCATGCACCACATGGCCCGCGGAGGTGCCATCCCATGCCGACGCAGCGACGCCGTTGTCGAGCCCCAGCGCCATCAGCTGATGATAGGCCGGATGAAAGCGCACTTCATCGATGCGCTGGCCATAGTGATCGAAACTCTCCAGCACCGGCACGGTACGCTCGGCATCGCGCGCCCAGCCGATCACCTCGGCGGAGCCGGCGCGACGCCCAAACCGCGACAGCCGTTCGACATGGCCGCTGCCGCCGGATTTCGCCACCGCTTCCACCAGGGCGTGGTCACTGCTGAACAGGTCCACGCCTTCTAGCGGCGGTGGCTGGTTGGTCACCTCATGAGTATCGAGTGCCGTGATCGGTCTGCGTGTGGCCACGCGTCACTCCATACGCTTTTGCCTATTCCCGGCGCATGGCGGCATCGACGCTCCACGGGCCAGGACCGGCGGCGGCAATATAGAGGAAGATGAAGCAGAAGAGCATGGCCGCCTCACCGGCGTTGAGCACGGGGAAGAAGCCGCGCGGCGCATGATAGAGGAAATAGGCGACGGCCATTTCACCTGCGAGAATGAAGGCCACAGGCCGCGAGAACAGGCCGATGAGCAGCAGAATGCCGCCGACGATTTCCAGCACGCCCGCAATGTAGAACGGTGTGGTGAGAGGTGCCGGAAACGGTGCCGGCCACCCGAAATATTTCATCAGGCCATGGGTTATGAACGTCGCGGCGGCGATGATGCGGACGATGCTCAGAATCTGCGGCGCCCAGGGGCGAAGAAAGGTGAATTCCATATTCCCTCCTCTTCAGGCCGAAAGCGTCCCAGCGGCACCTACGCCGCTCCGGGAATCGGAGGCCCTGCAACTCCAGTTTGCGCTGACTCTCGGCCTGCCACAATGCCCGGCTGAAGCCTAGTCCTTCATCCATCGAAGGCCAACAACTTCAACGGCCAAGCGAATAGAACTCAGCATTCGGTCGCATGCCAGTGACGTTGGCCATGCGATTGGACAGAGCGAAAAAGGCAGCGATGGCGGCGATATCCCAGGCGTCCTCGTCGGTGAAGCCATGGCGCTCCAGTGCGGCAAAATCCGCCTCCGCCACGGCATAGGCTTCGAAGGCCACTTTGAAGGCGAAATCGAGCATGGCTTTCTGGCGATCGGTGATGTCAGCCTTGCGATAATTGACCGCCACCTGATCGGCGATCAACGGGTTCTTGGCGCGGATGCGCAGGATCGCACCATGGGCAATGACGCAATATTGGCACTGATTGGCATTGCTCGTCGCCACGACGATCATCTCGCGCTCAGCCTTGGTCAGATTGCTGGCTTTGTCCATCAGCGCGTCGTGATAGGCAAAAAAGGCGCGAAATTCGTCAGGCCGATGCGCCAGAACGAGAAAGACATTGGGAATGAAGCCCGACTTCTCCTGAACCGCCAGAAGCCGTTCGCGGATGTCGGCTGGCATGTCGGACAGTTCGGGCACCGGAAAGCGGCCGATAGGATGGGTGGACATAAACGGACCTCCGCGCGTCTGCGACGACTCTTGCGCTCGATCGCACCCCGGCGAGACCGGCGACGCAATCCGCCAATAGTCGATCACGGACGGATCGACGCCACCTTCGACAAGCGACGCCAGACCTGTAAGATCATCGCCGGCTTGCGGCCGCCTATGCCATCGCTTGGTTAATGCTGGAGGGTGTCATGAAAAAAATCGCGGTTCTCGTCGGCAGCTTTCGCCATGGTTCGATCAATCAACGCTTTGCCCGCGCACTTGAACGGCTGGCTGCGGGAAAATTGCAGTTCGAATTTATCGATATTTCCGCGCTTCCCCATTATAATGAGGATCTATTGGCGCAAAAGCCGATGCCCGCGGCCGCTTACAAACAAGCGATCGCCGCATGCGATGGTGTGCTGATCATCACGCCGGAATATAATCGTTCGATTCCCGGCGTGTTGAAGAATGCGCTTGATTGGGGCACGCGGCCCTATCCCGAAAATGTCTGGCGCGGCAAACCGGCGGCCATGGCTGGCGCGTCCGGGGGAGCGGCTGGCACGGCGGTGGCGCAATCGCAATTGCGGAGCCTCTTGCCCGTGCTCGATCTGCGCGTCATGGCGCAGCCGGAGGTCTATCTGCAGTACAAGCCCGATCTGATCAGCGACGATTTTCAGATCACCAACGACTCAACGCGCGGCTTTCTGCAGGGATTCGTCGACAAATTCGCCGCCTTTGTCGGCGCGTGAACCAAGAAACGCAGTTCTCTCAGCGCATCTTCAATCCTTCATTGTATCTTTTCAAAAGAGTGTCCTAAACTCAGGCTTGGTCATATGGACCGATAGGTAGCGGCAATCTTTCCAGGGGTGGAAACGATGAAGGCCCATGTTTCTCGCCGGGACATTCTCAAAGCCGGCGTGGCAGCCGGCGTCGCCATTGAGGTGTCGTTCCTTTCATCCGCGCAGGCGCAACTCATCGAAACGCCGCCCCGCCCCGGCCCTGATTGGTTGAAGGCCGATGGGCGACCGAAATACCGGCTTGATGCGATTGCCAAAGTCACCGGCGAAAAGACATTTTCGCGCGATTATCGAGCCCGCGATCTGGAGGGATGGCCGAAAGACCAGTCGCATGCCTTCCTGCTGCATGCGACTCGCGTCGATCGGGTTTTCGACAGCGTCGATCTCTCGCTGCTGGGCGATGATCTGAAGCCCGACAGGCTGGTTCTGCACGAGGATCTTGTCGCCGACGGCGTCGTCATTCCCGTGCCGGGGTTCTATGGCGACGTCTTTCTGGTGCCCAAGGGACAGAATCCGCGCCTGCTCGGCCAGCCGGTCGCGATGCTGATCTATCGCGACTTCGCCCGCTATGACGCGGCCAAGCGCCTGTTGCGTTTCAACGACAAAGTGGTGCGCTATGGCGCCGAGGCGCCCTACTCCCATCCGCCGCACTATGGCGCCTCGCGCTATGTGCGCATCGATGGCGGCACGCCGGACGCCGAAGACCGCTATTCGCCCTACAAGGACACGGTCATCTTCGCCGGTTTTAATGGCGACGAGGCCGCCTGGCCGAAGCCCGGCGATGGCGATGCCATGGCGCGCGGCATGGCCGCCGCCGATGAGATCAGGAAAGACATCGACGGTGCCGGCGCCGATGCGCTGGTGATCAAGCATCAATATTTTTCGCAATCGGTCGATGCTTCGGCGATGGAGCCGGACAACGGCAATGTGTGGTACGAGCCTTCGACCGGCATTCTGCATGCGATGATCGCCACCCAGTCGCCGTATGAAGTGGCGGAGGTGGCGGCGACCTTGGTGTCGAAATCGAAATTCCCGCTCAAGAAGATCGATCTCAAGGTCGGTTACACGGTGGGCTACGGCACCAAGGACCATTCGATCTTCCCATTTTTCTGCATCGTCGCGGCGCTTTATGGCGATGGACGGCCGGTCCGCTTGGCCAACGACCGCTACGAGCAATTCCAGATGGCGCTGAAACGCCACGCCTTCTGGATGGACAATGCTCTGGTGATCGACCGCAAGACCGGAAAATTCCGCGCCATGAGCGGCCATTTCAAGAACGATGGCGGCGGACGGGCGAACTTCTCTTTCTCCGTCGCCTTCGTCGGCGCGACGGCGGCACAGTCGATCTACTATCTGCCGAAGAGCGATTTCTCGGCCGTGGCGCTGGCCTCGCGCGCAGTCGATGCCGGCTCGACGCGTGGCTACGGCACGCTGCAATCGATGTCGGCCACGGAAATGATGATCGACGAGGCGGCCGAACTGCTCGGCATGGACGCGATCGAACTGCGCCTGCGCAATGTCTTCAAGTCGGGCATGAAGAACACGCAAGGCGCGATCCCAGCCGGGGCGCTACGCAACGAGGAAATACTCGCCAAGGCACGCCAGCATCCGCTGTGGACCGAAAAAGCCAAGAAGAAAGCCGCTTATGAAGCGGCCAATCCCGGCAAGAAATATGGCGTCGGTTACGGCCATGTGCAGAAGGACTATGGCACCGGCGCGGAAGCGGCCTTGGCGACCTTGGAATTCGATGCCAAGGGCCGGTTGAGCTTCGCCCATGTGGCGCATGAGATCGGCACGGGCACGACAACGTCGCAAGCCATCATGGTGCGCGACATTCTCGGCAAGGCGCCGGAGGCGACCGAATACGGCAAGGTCGAGTGGCCGCAGATGCCGCTGGAGACCACCGATGAGCCCTATACGATGGCGCAGGCGGAAGAGGACAAGCGCAAACAGAATCCGCGCTGGACACCGACCTTCACCTCGCCGATGAGCGCCACCAACAGCGTCTATTATCTCGGCCACGCGACACGCGAAGCAGCACGCACGCTGCTTGAACTCGCCATCTGGCCAGCGGCGCAATCGCTATGGTCGCGCGGCATAGGCGGCGGCGTGATCGCGCCCTATTCGGTGCGCCGCGAGGAGTTGCGGCTCGACGGCGGCGTGATCAACGCTGGCGGCCTGCCGGCGCTCACCTTCGAGCAGGTGGCGGCGGAAGCGCATCGCCTCGGTCTCGTCACCGGCGTCACCGTGCACACGTTCAACCGCTGGCAATGGGCGCAAGCCGAGTTCGATGTCGCCGGCAGCCGGCACAAACTGCCGATCGATGCCCTGGCGGTGAAATATGGCGATGGCGCCAGCGCCGATAACAAGGCGCTGATGACGCTTGCTGGCTGGCAGTTCGTCGAGCGCGCTTCGATCATCTATCCGCCGACACAACGCAACAATGCCGGCGTCACCTACTACGCGCCGATGGCGACCTTGGCCGAACTGGTGGTCGATACGGCAACGGGCGACGTCACCCTGCTCTCGCATCACTCGATCATGGAATGCGGCACGCAGGTGGTGCCCGAACTGGTGTCGGGGCAGATCCAGGGCGGCATCGCCATGGGCATCGGCCACGCGCTGAAGGAATATCTGCCGCTCTACGAGGACGGACCCGGCAATGGCACATGGAACTGGAACCGCTATGAACTGCCCCGCTCCGCCGACGTGGCGGTGTGGTCGCAGACCTCGGAGATTCTGCCGCCTCTCTCGGCGACCGATCCGCCAAAGGGCATCGCGGAAGTGGTGATGATCGCCATCGTGCCGGCGATCGCCAACGGGATCGCTCATGCCATCGGCAAACGGTTCTACGACCTGCCGATCACATCCGATAAAATCAGAGGAGCGCTGTCATGACGCTCGCGATGCGCAAACTGTCTCTGACCGTCAACGGCAAAACCATCGATCCGGTTGATGTGCCGGAAACGATGATGATGCAGGATTTCCTCTACGAATATCTCAACCTCACCGGTTCGCGCATGGGCTGCGGCCAGGGTATCTGCCATGCCTGCACGGTGATCGTCGATGGCGACGACGGCGCCATGCGGGAAATCCGCACCTGCATCACCGGCGCCCATTGGTTCGCCGGCAAGAAGGTGCGTACGGTCGAAGGCCATGCGACACGCGATGCTTCGGGCGCCATCACCGCCCTGTCGCCGGTGCAGCAGGCCTTCATCGAACATTTCTCGTTTCAATGCGGCTACTGTACGCCCGGGTTCGTCACCGGCGCGACCGTGCTGATGGATGAACTGAAGCGCAAGCCGGTGCGGCGCGCCGATCTCGAAAAAACGATCAGCGAAGCGCTCGACAAGCACATCTGCCGCTGCACCGGTTATGTCCGCTATTTCGAAGCGGTGCGTGACGTCATCCTGAAAACCCCCGGCCTCGTGAAAGCCTGACGATCATGCGCGCAAGAAAACTGCTGGGGATCTTGATCCTGCTGATCGTCTGCGGCGCCGTTCTCGCGGGCTGCATTTTCGCCGGCTTGTTAGAAAAGAGCGTGGTGGCCAAGGACGTCGATCAGCCCCTGTCGCCCGACCAGATGAAAAGTTTGGCGCAGCGAGGCGCCTATGTCGCTGTGGCCGCCGACTGTTATGCCTGCCACACGACGACGGGCGGCGCGCCCTGGGCTGGTGGCCTGCCGTTCAAGACGCCGTTCGGCACGATCTATTCGACCAATATCTCATCCGATCCCGACAACGGCATCGGCAATTGGACGCGCGCTGACTTTCATCGCGCGGTGCGCGATGGCGTCGGCAAAGGCGGACGCCATCTCTATCCGGCCATGCCCTATGCCTCCTATCGCAAGATGACGCCGGAGGATGTGGACGCGGTCTACGCCTATCTGATGAGCCGGCCGCCGATGAAGGTGGCCAATCCGGCCAACGAACTCACCTTCCCGTTCAACATCCGGCAAGGCCTGACCTTCTGGAACCTGCTCAATCTGTCGGGTGATACTCAAACGAAAGATGCGGCCCGCTCCGATGTGTGGAACCGAGGCCGCTATCTCGTCGACGCTCTGGCCCATTGCGGCGAATGCCACACGCCGCGCAACCTCACCCAGGGCATGATCCAGAGCGACTACCTGAAAGGCGCCATGCTCGAAGGGCTGTTCGCGCCTGACATCACCAAGGACGGGCTGACCCGCATGGGCTTCACGCCGCAGCTTCTGGCCGGCTTCATGAAGTCGGGTCTGTCGGCGCAAGGTGCGATGACCAACCAGATGTATGAGGTCGTGCATTTCTCGACCCAATACATGACCAAGGACGATCTCGACGCCATGTCGGCTTATCTCTTCGGCCTCGATGCGCTGCCGAAAGACGCGACGCCACCGGCGCCGCCCAAGGCCGTTCCAGTGGCGGCCGATGTAGCGAGCTCAGCGCGCAACACGTATCTCGGCCTTTGCGCTTCCTGCCATGGCGCCGAGGGGCAAGGTATTCCTCATGTGGTGGTGCCGCTGGCCACCAATGCCTCGCTGCGCCTGACCAGCGCCCGCAACCTGATCCACACGACGCTCAACGGCATTCCGGCCCGCCGTTTTCCGGGGCTTGAACGCATGCAGCCCATGCCGGCGTTCAAGGATGTGCTCGACGATCGGCAGATGGCCGATCTCGCCAATTGGATGCGCGCCACCTGGGGCGGCGAACCGCCGAACGTCAAAGCGGAGGATGTGGCGGAGATTCGTAAAGGACATTAGGCCTTACGGGTGGTGGCGAACATGTCCGTCGCCACCCGCCTTAACGTTTCTTAATCTGCCGTTCCCATCTTTTCGGAAAACTGCCACAAGTCTGACGCGATTTTCGCCAAGCTCCGCTCCGAGGTTCGATGCGGGAGAGTGCAGATGAGAACGTTTCAAAAAACGACGGTGGCCGTAGCCCTATCCGCTCTCGCGCTCACAAGCGCCAGCGCCCAGGATCGGCGCAAGAGCGACGACGTATTTGGCGCTAGCCCGAAAGACATCGTGCTGTCGACGGCTTCCGATTGGGGCGGACAAGGCGGCGTCTACACCTGCGAGCAATGGAAGGCCTATCTCACGCGTCTGTTCAACCAGGCCGACACCAAGCGCCATGGTTTTATCGACGAACGGGAGTTCGGCATCATCCGGCGGGCAAGCCCACTGTTCGAACGGGCCGAGTTCGGCTTCTTCGGCGCCGATGCCAAAGGCCGGATCAGCCGGCAATCCTTCATCGGTCAGCGCGGCATGTTCTTCGCCCGCTATGACAAGAAAGGCAGTTGCAGCGTCACCAGCGCCGAACTGGCAACCGCCACGGCGGCGGAGCAGAAAAGCACCCCCACGGGCTTCAGCGGAGGTCGCGGCGGCCGAGGCGGCGGTGGCAACGGAGGCGGCTTTGGCGGCATGAGCCTGGGTGGGGTCGGTGGCCGCTTCTAGGCCATGTCATTCCTCACCGTCTTGCTCATAGCGCAGGAGATCGCCCGGCTGGCAACCGAGGAACTGGCAGATGCGCTCCAATGTCTCGAAGCGCACGCCCTTCACCTTGCCTTGTTTCAGAAGTGACAGATTGGCCTCAGTGATGCCGACATATTCGGCCAAGTCTTTCGACTTGGCGTTGCGCTCCGCCAGCATGACATTGAGTCTGACCTTGATGGGCATGGCGGCCTCAGACGAATTGGGCGTTTTCATCGGCAATGGTCATGGCTTCCCGCATGACCCAGGCGATCAGCGCGACGGTGCCGCCGAAGATCAGGCCGAGCACCGTGTCCGAACCGATGTTGAAGACGAGCGATTTGGTGCCGGGCGAACCGTGCCAGCTCAACAACACCGAGAGCGCAGCCCCGGCGAACGGCTTCAACAGTGCCGAAACGATGATCGCCATGGCAAAGTTGCGCAGACGTCCGGCGCTCTCGGCCGAGAAAATACGGCCGGCGGCGAAAGCCGTGAAGCAGTGCCGTGCCTGCATCAGGCCATAGATCAACGCGCCCAGCGGCAACATGGAAATAAGAAAAGCCAGCACGCGGATGGTGAAGCCGAGCTCGATCGTATAGCCCCGGCTCACGCCCGCTTGGGCGCTCAGTAATGCCGGCGTCGGCGTTACGATCCAATAGACCAGCAAGGCGGCCGTGAGCAGGATAGACGTGGCGGTACAGGCGGCAGCCAAAAGCCGGCTCAGGCGGCGGATGCGCGCTAGGCGAAGGGCACGGGCATTGTCGGAGAGGACTTCGGCAGACATGGCGGCTCCAATCAGATGATTTCTGATTTATAGCTATAAATTATCGTTTGACAATAAATTTTTTCCGCCATACGTCTCCGGCACCGAAACGGAGAAGATACATGGCCTGTCGCGCCCTCGTTATTGCTGCCCTGTTCGCCACCGGCATTTTCGCATCCGCGCAGGCCGCGCCCTCGACATCGCGTGGCGAGATTTCCGTCGCGCAGGTCATGGAAATGCTTGAGAAGGCGCCGAACGAAGCGACGGCCCGGCAGATCCTGCTCGCTTATCTCGCCGGTGTCGGTGAAACCACCGGCATCCTGGTGAAGGCAGTCGGCACCCGCGCCACTTGCCAGGGACCGCTGACCTTGAACGACCGTGCCGCTCATCAAGCCCTTCGAACAGCCACGCGCCAAGGCAATGCGGTGGAGACGCCGGCCACGCCCCTCCTCGTCGACGATATGATCAAGCGTGCCGGCTGTTCGCTGGGGCGTTGATAGCCTCAGCCTCGCTTCGACACCGACCAAGCGACGAAAGCCGCGACGACATTGGCCGCGACGCTGGCGAGGATCGGCAGCAGATAGCTGTGATTGATGTCGAAGATGAAACCGGCGGCGCTCGGGCCGATCAAGGTGCCGAAGGCGACGCTGGTGTAAAGAATGCCGATCAGACTGCTGACATTGCGGCCGCCGAAATGGTCCATCACCACGGCGGGCAGAATGGCGACCCAACCGCCGTAAGCGGCGCCGAACAGCAGCGCGAAAAGCGCCAGCGGCCAGAAACTCGTCGCAACCGCCCAGATCGCCAATGTCGCCGCCATGGCGATGAAGGTGGCAAGCAGAAAGGACTGGCGCCCCATCCGATCGGCGAGCCCGCCGAGGAAGAAACGCCCGGCCGTACTGCCGACACCAATGGCGCCGATCAGCAGCACCGCCGATGACGCATCGATGCCGCGATCGAGCGCATAAGGCACGAGATGGACGAAGGGCACGAAAACGCCGAAGGCACAAATGAGGCAGGCAGCGTAGAGACCCAGGAATTGCGGCGTGCGCACAGCATCGGCCACCGCGAAGCCTTGCGCGACATGGCCTCCCTTGGCCGGCGCGGTTTCGCCATCCGGTGACAAACCGCGATCCTTGGGATCGTCGACGATGAACAGCGCCATGCCGACACCCACGATCAAAGCAACGATTCCCAGAACCAGATAGGCCTGGCGCCAGCCGAAGGAGCTGATCAACAGCGCGGCCAGCGGCGGCATGACGAGCGTGCCAACGCCAATGCCGCTCACCGCCAGGCCCGAGGCGAAGCCGCGCCGGCGCACGAACCAGCGCTGCACCGCGCCAACGGCGGGCACATAGGCAGCGCCAACCCCGACGCCGATCCCCAGGCTATAGGCCGCATAGACCTCGGTGATGGTGCGCGCGAAGGACGCCAGAATGAGGCCAAGCCCAACCAGGACCATGCCGAAAATAGCCAACAGCCGTGCGCCCCAGCAATCGGCCAGCGGGCCGCTGATGATTCCGAGCGCGAAATAGAGAAACCCGGCGAAAGCAAAGACCAGCGACACCGATCCGCGCGACGCGCCGAAATCCCGTTGCAGGGACTCCATGAAGGCGCTGAACGCATAGGCGCAGCCAAAGCCGACGAAGGTAACGGCAAAGGCCGCCGCGACGACTAGCCAGCCATAGAAAAAGCGGGAGGACGGCATGGAGTTCAGGAGCTACGCTGCGATCAAGGAAGGATAGCGCAGCCTAAACCAGATTTCTGTCAGCAGGCGAGCCGCCAGCGCAGGGCAGCCCTGTGTGCGGGATCCCTACCCGCCCCCCGCCACCGGATAAGGCCCCTCCTCGAAGACCCTGTCGTGATAGCCCTTGCTGCCGACGGCCAGGGCGAGCGGACTGCGAAAATCGCGGCCCTCTCGTAGGCATTCCAGCACGTGAGCGAAATTATAGCTTGGATTCCATCCGAGCTCGCGCCGCGCCAGGTCATTGACATAGACCCGGTCAATCGACGGGAAGAGATGCCAGTCCTTTTTCGAAAAAAGCGCCGCGCAGTCGGGATAGAGCCGCCGCATTACGCCAGCCGCATCCTGGCGCAGATCCGCGAGATCGTCCTGGCCGAACGGGCTCGTCGCCGAAACGATGTAGCGGGCAAAGCCCATTGTCGGCGCACGCTCGGCAGCGCACAGATGGGCCTCGACCGCATCGGCGATGTCGAGGCGGCGATGCAGCAATTCGTTGGCTTGCGCATTGTCGAGATCAAAACGTGCACGCATGGCGGCATCGTCATCGGCCTCCGGGAAGAAACGCGACGTGCGCAGAACGATCACCGGCAGCTTATGCCGGCGTGCAAACAATTCGCTGAGCGTCTCAGCCATCAGTTTGGTCGTGCCATAAATGTTCTTGGGTACGGGGGTTACCCCCTCGGTTACCCAAGCGGCAGGCTCCCCCGGTGCTGGCGTCAACGCGCTTCCGAAGGTACTCGTCGTGCTGGTGAAGACGAAACCTTCGACACCCGCCGTTACGGCTTCTTCGAGAAGCCGTAACGTGCCGGTGACATTGACGTCGACAAAGTCCTGCGCCGTATGGGTGGCCACATGCGGTTTATGCAGGGTCGCGGCATGCAGAACCGTACCGATCCCCTTCATGCAATCCCGCACGAAAGCGGCATCCAGGATGGAGCCCACGTGATCGGTAAAGGCCGACGACTTGATATCGATGCCTCGCACGGGCATTCCCCGCGCCCGAAGCGTCCGAACCAGCGCTTCGCCGAGATGGCCGGCGCTGCCGGTTACCAGAATGATCTTTGAGCTGTCCTTCATAGGCCAGGATTAGCGCGGATGACGTGGGACGGCCATGCATATATTATGCGTGGCCGCTTTCGTCGTTCCTGCCAAGCAAAACGCCCATGGCGGTGTGGATCCACAACCACTCATTGCTGAACGCATCGGATGGATCGTCGCCACGCAGGATCGCCAGCAATTGTTGATAACGTCCGGCACGATCGTGATGCCGGTGATATTGATCGAGGTGCCACTGGATGAGCGAGCGATCCGGTTCTCGCTGCATGGCTTGCGCGGAAGCTTCGAGCCAAGCGCGCGCGATCCGCAGGCCTGTCTCGCCTTTCGGGTCCTCCTTGCGCGCGATGGCCGCCTTCACATCGTCGAAAGTCGCATTGGCCGCCTTGGCATAGACGTTGGGATCGAAATCCTTGGTCCACATCGTCTGGGCGCCAGCTTTGATTTCCGCCAGGTAGGACTCGTCCGACAGGATCGTCATGATCTCGTTCCAGGCATCGATCTGCGCTGGCGTCGGCTCGTCCGGCAATGTCGGCGTGGCGGCATCGACCATCTGCTGCCTCCAGGCATCGTCGATATGCGCGCCAGCCGCGACCTTGTCGTAAAATTGTTCGACAGCGGCGCGGAACTGGGTTTGCGAAAGATGGGTCATGGTCCAGAGTCTCCTGAGATCAGCTTCCGTGGGATCGGCTGTCCGCAAGGCAGCTCTCAGGGTGGCGGCGATGCGACGCTGCGCGCGCATTTCCGCCACCAGCGTCTGTAAACGCATTTCAAGAACCTGCCGGAGCGGTAGCCGCCGAGCAAGCAGCTTGCCGATGGCCTCAAGACCAATGCCAGCTTGTCGCAACGCTCGGATGAGATCGAGACGGGCCACATCGTCGTCGGAATAGATCCGGTAGTTACTCGCGCTGCGCAGGCGCGGCGGCAACAATTTCCGGTCGGAATAAAACCGAATTGTGCGCACCGACACGCCGCTGAGTTTGGCCAACTCGCCGATGGTGTAGTTTTTCTCGCTGTGGTTCGTCTCGCTCATGGCGCCGTCCTAGAGCCTCCACCAGGTGGAGGGTCAAGCGCCACATCCGCCGGTTTATCGAAACGTCTAGGCGGCAATCGTTCCAATATCCAGTGACGACCTGCAAAAGCCGGCGCGGACATCGCGCCGGCTCAATATTCGTCTATTCCAGAACCTCGACAACATGTCCGTCATTGGGATCGACGATCACACGGCGTTGTTCAATGACGACCGGGCGATCGCGCACGTAGGGCGATGACGGGTCCACCGCCTCGATGTTGCGGATGTTGCGCGGCGGGCGTGGCGTGGTGTCGATCATTTCGTTGGGATAAGGCGCGACGGTAACAGGTCTCCCCATGGATGGCTGTCGAATATACTCACGCTCTCGCACGACCGTCCGCTGATTGTACGGATCGACTTGAATATATTCCCGAACGATCGTCCGTTGCCGTGGCTGAACATAGACTTCCTGTGCGATACTGGCACCGGTGCCGATCAAAAACATGGTGCCCGCAAGGGCCATCCCTGTTGTAAGGCGCATGATGGCCTCCTCTAGTTGCCACCCGCCCCGAAGCAAACTCCGGCAGTCCATGATCGTTCCGACAGGAATCTGAATTGAACGACGCCACATGCGTGGCGAAAGCGCCGCATATGTGTTGCTTTGCCGATTTGCGGAACCATCGCCACTGATGCCTGTTGGCTTTTATATCGCGCGCCGCGCGATCGAGCTGACAATCCCAGCCTGAGGAGGCAGCTTTGGTTTTTCGCATCTCCCCCATCCGCGCACGACAGGGCAGCAAAGGCATGCGCGTGCTCGCCATTCTGCTAGGCAGCCTCGTTCTCGCATTAATGGCTTGGTTCGCGGCGGAAATTTACGGGGTGTCGAACTCGCGCCATGGTTCCCCGGTCGACAACAGCGCGCCAACACAACAACAATAGCCGACGTTCACTTCGCGGCGCGGCGTTTGCGCGTGGCCGCCGCCTTCTTCGCCGAAGCCGAACGCGCGCTGGCAGGACGGCGCGCCGCGGCTTTCCCGCCCAGGCGTCCACCCTTGCGGGCCGCGACCTTCGTGTCGGGGACCCCACGGCCGGAGCCTGATTTATTGCCGCCGCCACTTTCCTTATTGACGGTGGCCCAGGCGCGCCGCTCGGCCTCATCCTCGGGAATGCCGCGTTTCTCGTAGCCTTCCTCGATATGTTCAGCCTTGCGTTTCTGCTTGTCGGTGTATTTGTCCTTATCGCCTCTGGGCATGGTTCGCTCCTGTGGCTGATCCGATACGGACCCAACTCCACGCCTTATGAACGGTTCCCCAATGCCTGCTGACACATCCTGACGGCAGGAGGTGGCTAGGTTCCATCACCGAGCGCAGGAGGACCAGATGCTCAAGTTCTACTTCACGCCATTTTCCCGATCGACTGGCGTTCATTGGCTGCTGGAAGAACTCGGCATTCCCTATGAGCCTGTGGTCATCGACATCCGTCAACCGGGCGGCGTGCCGGAGAGCTATCGCGCCATTCAACCGAACAAGAAAGTGCCGGCGATCGACCATGACGGCACGGTCGTCACCGAGCGCGCCGCAATCTGCCAGTATCTGACCGAGGTCTTTCCGCAGGCCGGACTGGCGCCCCTGCCCGGCGATGCCAAACGCAGCGCGTTTCTGACCTGGATCGTCTATTGCGATTCCGTCTTCGACCCCTGTCTGGCGGCGCACGCGCAGAACATAGACTATCGGCGGAGCGCCTTCTCCTTCGGCTCCTTCGACGACATGATGGCCAATCTCGACAAACAGCTCGCGCGACATCCTTTCGCGATTGGCGATACGTTCTCCGCCGTCGATACGCAATTGGCGTCCGGCATTCACTTCGGCATCAACATTCTAAAAGCAATGCCGGCGACACCCGTGTTTGAAGCTTATCTCGGCCGCTGTATGGCCCGACCGGCCTTCCAACGCGCGATGGAGCGGGAAGGCGCGGCCGCGAAGGACGTTACGCCGATGAGCTTCTGAGCCAGATCGAACCCGATTTTGCTTTAAGCCGGCGCCCATTTCAACGCGGCAATGCCGGCGATGACCAAAGCGACCCCGGCGAGCCGCAGGGGATGCAGGGTTTCGCCGAACAGCCACACGCCCATCACCACCGTGCCGACGGCACCGATGCCGGTCCACACCGCGTAAGCGGTGCCGACCGGCAATACGTCGAGCGTGCGGCCGAGGAGATAGACGAAGATGCCGAGCAACACGAGCGAAACGAGGCTCCAGCCTGGTCGCGTATAGCCTTGCGCATATTTCATCGCGATCGCCCAAGCGACATCGCATAAGCCCGCAACGACGAGCCAAAACCAGGCAGCGCTCTGTGTCATCTCGACCTCACGCAGCAGCTACTGGATCTTTGACTTGCAGGCCTTGCGCCAGCATGGCTTCCCGCACGGCAGGCCGCGCGGCAACGCGATCCATCAAGGCACGCAGATAAGTGAAGCTTGAAAGATCAACCTTGGTGAATTGCGACCAGCCGACGATGGTGAACAGATAGGCGTCAGCCGGCGAGAAATCCAAACCGAGCAAAAACGGTCCATTGGTGGCGAGCTGCGCGTCGACATAGGCCAGCCGTTGCGCGAGTTTGGCACGTGCCACGTCCTGCGCCTGCGCGCCATATTCGGGATGGAAGAGCCACGGGCTGTACATCTTGTGTAGTTCGGTGCTGATGAAAACGAGCCATTGCTCGAGCCGGACGCGGGCTAACGTGCCAGGCGGCGGCACGAGTTTGTTCTCCGGCTCATAGTCGGCCAGATACTGCATGATGGCGACGCCCTCGGTGAGGATAGCACCGTCGTCGAGCCGCAAGGCCGGCACGTAGAGATTGGGATTGATGCTCGCGTAATCAGCGCCGCTGCCGGTCAGGCGTGGTGTCTTGCCCAGATCGACCCGTTCGAGGTCGAGCGCGATCTTGGCTTCATTGGCGACGATATGCGGCGCGAGCGAGCAGGTTCCGGGGGCATAATAGAGCTTCATAGGCCTTATCCTTGCGAGAGGCGCCGCGATGGCGCGATCGGTCGGTCGGTCGGAATATGGCGCCGGCACGTTCGCAATGCTCGTTGGGTTTCCGCCAGGCAGGCTTGCATGACTGCAAGCGCTTGCTCTGCTAGAACGGGCGCGTGGAAGACTGGAACGACCTCAAACTGGTTCTGGCGGTGCATCGGGCTGGCAGCCTGACGCAGGCGGCCCAAATTCTCGCCATCGATCATTCGACCGCTTTCCGGCGGCTCAGGGCGCTGGAGACACGGCTCGACGTGCGCCTGTTCGAACGGCTGCCGGGTGGCGTCTACCAGACGACACCGGCGGGCGCGCGCATGGCGGCCGGCGCCGAACGGATGGAGGACGAGGCGCTGGCCCTCGACCGCGACATCGTCGGCGGCGACCATCGCCTGTCCGGCCAATTGCGCATCACCTCGTCCGAAACCCTCGCCTACAGCCGCCTCACTGGCCACCTCGCCGCTTTCCGGCGGGCGCATCCCGGCATCGTCGTCGAACTGGTGATCGAGAACCGCGTGCTCAGCCTGTCACGACGCGAGGCCGATATCGCGCTGCGGCCGGTGCGGCCGAAGGAAGGCGAGTTGTGGGGCCGCAAACTGGCCGACATGGCTTGGGCGCTCTATGCGGCACCCGACTATCTTGAAACGCAGGGCAAATTGCGCCACGCCGAGGATATCGGCGGCCACGCGATCATCGGCTGGGAGGCCGGCACGGCCGGCATCGGCGCGGCCGACTGGTTGGCCGAACATGTGCCGCCCTCGGCCTTCGTCTACCGCTCCAACAGTCTGGTCAATCAGTCGATTGCCGCCAAGGCCGGTGTCGGCATCACGCTGCTGCCCTGCTATCTCGGCGACAGCGAGACCGGCCTTGCCCGGGCGCTCGCTACGCCGATCACGGAGATCGCCGGCGAACTATGGATCGTCACTCATGTCGACTTGAAGCAGACCGCGCGCGTGCGCGCCTTCTTCGATCTCGTCGGCGAGGCGTTGATCCGCGAACGCGATCTCTTCGAGGGCCGGCGGCTCTGATCGCTCAAGAAGCCGGATCGGAGCGTGCCGGCTGTTTTGCCTCCGGCGCGCGGCCGCCCGATGTAATCAGGCGGACGTTGCGGCCGAAGCCGACATAGGACCAGACCCAATCGAACATCACCGTGAGGCGATTGCGGAAATCGATCAGGAAGAAAATGTGGACGAGGCCCCAGAACAGCCAGGCCAGAAACCCCTTGAAGCGCAGCCAGCCAAGATCGACCACCGCTTCGCCGCGGCCAATGGTGGCGAGACTGCCGCGATCGACATAGCTAAAAGCCGGCAGCGTGCGGCCTTCAAGCCGCGCACGGATCACATCGGCGACATAGCCGCCCTGCTGCTTCGCGGCGGGCGCGATGCCCGGCACCTGCTTGCCGTCAGAGGTCATCACCCGCGCGGCATCGCCGATGACGAAAATATCCGGATGGCCCGGCACCGATAGATCACTGGAAACCTCGACGCGCCCGGCGCGATCGAGCGGCACGCCCTCGCCAAGCCAGGCGCCGATCGGCGAGGCCTTAACGCCTGCGGCCCAGACGATGGTGCGGCAGGGAATGGTGGTCGCGCCTGCTTCGACACGATCGGGGAAACAGCCGGTCACCGGAAGATTCAACTTCACGTCGACGCCCAAGCGTTCAAGCCCGGCCTGCGCCGCCTTCGCCAGTTTCGGCGCCATGGCCGGCAGCACGCCCGACCCTGCTTCGATCAGCACCACCCGTGCGGTCGTTGGGTCGATGTTACGAAAATCGTCAGCCAATGTGTGCCGCGCCAGTTCGGCGATGGCACCGGCCATTTCGACACCTGTCGGCCCGGCGCCGATGACCACAAAGGTGAGAAAGGCATCGCGCACCGCCGGATCGATCGCCAGCTCGGCCTGTTCGAAGGCCTCGAGAATGCGCCGGCGGATAGCGGTGGCGTCGTCGAGGGTTTTCAGGCCGGGTGCAACCTCCGCCCATTCGTCGTGGCCAAAATAAGCATGGGTCGCGCCGGTGGCGAGGATCAGCGTGTCATAGGCGATCTCGCCGGCCTGACGGCCCAGCACCACTTTGCGCGCCGTATCGATACCGACGATCTCATCAAGCAGCACGGTGGCATTGGCCTGGCGTCTGAGAATCGCGCGGATCGGCTGGGCAATCTGGCCCGGCGACAGCGCCGCCGTCGCCACCTGATAAAGCAAGGGCTGGAACAGGTGATAATTGCGCCGATCGATCAAAATGACGTCGACCGGCAGCTTGCGCAGCGCCTTCGCCGCCGTGAGACCGCCGAAACCACCGCCTGCGATGACGACCCGTGGCCGAGACATAGCAATCCTTCCACCATTGTCCCTCGCCCCCAGGCTAGCACGACCGGGTGCGCCGCGCGCCGGTTTGTGCTTTAAGGCGGCCAGAGGGACTGAAACCGACAGGACGCAGCGTGTTTACAGGCATTATCCAGGGCATGGCGACCATCGCCGCGATCGACGACCACGACGAAATTCGCACCTTCAAACTGCATTTTCCCGAGGGTTTCAGCGAAGGTCTGGCGATCGGCGCCAGCGTGTCGGTGGATGGCGTCTGCCTGACCGTGACCGAACTGCTGTCGGCCGAAAGCGCCAGTTTCGACGTCATCCTGCAAAGCCTGAATGTCACCACCCTGGATGCGGTGGCCGCCGGCGCCCGCGTCAATGTGGAGCGGGCCGCCAAGGATGGCGCGGAGATCGGCGGGCATCCAATGTCGGGCCATATCGACTTCTCGACGCCGATCGAAAGCGTCGCCACGGCCGAAGGCAACAAGCTGCTGCGCATCGCCATTCCACCGCAGTTCCGTCGCTATATTTTTCCGAAAGGCTATATCGCCATCAATGGCGCCAGCCTCACTGTCTCGGAAGTCAACAAGAGCGAAGGCTGGTTCGAAGTCTGGCTCATTCCCGAAACGCGGCGCATGACCACGTTCGAGGAGAAGCAGGCTGGCGATCGCGTCAATATCGAGATCGAGCGCAACACGCAGGTGGTCGTCGATACGATGCGCGACGCGGTGCAAGAGAGCCTCGGCAAATTGCAGCCTGTGCTCGAAGCTCTGCTCGCCGAAAAGGGCTTGAAGCTCGAAGACTTCATTCAAGCCCCGGCGCAGATCGAAGCGAAACCTAAGTAGTCGCAGTCAGCCATTCGGCGAACATGGCGCGCGCCGCTTTGGCGAGCGCCGGTCCGTGGCGACGCGCATCCTCCCGGATCACACGCGGATCGATCTTCGCGCCGGCAAGCTCCGCCGCATGACCGATCAGCCAGGGTTCGAGATCGTGCGTCGTGTCGGCTTCGGGATGGAATTGCAGACCGAGCACGTTCGAGCCGAGAGCGAAAGCTTGCGTGGCGCACACGGGAGTCGAAGCCAGATGTGCAGCGCCTTGCGGAATGGCGAAAGCATCGCCATGCCAATGCAACACCTGCACGCCATCGAGATGACGCAGCGGGCTCTTCGTGCCCTGCTCTGTTAGTGTGAGCGGTGAAAAACCGATTTCCTTGATGCCGGTCGCCGCCACCTTGGCGCCGAGCGCCGCGGCGATAAGCTGCGCGCCGAGACAAATACCGATAAGCGGCTTACCGCTGGCAAGACGCGCGCGGATCAGCGCCAATTCATCGAGCAATACCGGATAGACATCCGTTTCATAGACACCGATCGGACCGCCCAGCATGACGAGCAGATCGGGCTTCGCTGCATCGATGGTCAACGGGTCCTGACCTGCATCGAGATAGCTCAGATCATAACCAGCATCCGCGAGGACTTGTTCGAACGTGCCGAGCGTTTCGAAATACACATGCCTGACCGCAACCGCTGTCTTTGTCATTCCATCCTCACAAGCGCGACGCTGGCAGCTTTACGCCGGCGATCGCCGATAAACCAGCGAGGGTGGCTGCGACATGCGGGCGCCGATATCACCCTCCCTGTCACGCCGCGTCGGACAGGGCATAAACGCGCAGACGGTGGCCATCGGGATCAAGAGCCAAAAAATTCAATCCGAATTCCTGCCGGGTCGGTTCCTGAGCGATACGCACGCCGCGCGCGTTCCAATCGGCATAAGCGCCGTTAACCTCGTCGTCGTTGGCGACACGCAGGCCGATTTCCGCACCACCCGCCGCCGCCTGCGGCGCAGGCGCAACCGTATGTTTCGACCACAGGCCGAGCATCAAGCCCGATTTCAAGGCGAAAAGCACGAAAGTTGGACTGGTCTCGACCGGCGTCGCGCCAAGTAAATCTGCGTAGAAGCGGCCCGAAGCCTCCGGATTTTCAACATAAAGCAGAATGTAATTTGGATGATTCATGACGCGCTCCTCTTGTTTGGGACACCCTTGAGACACATGTGTGGCGAATGTCCTGGGGCACTGCAGAAGCTAACGATTGTTACTGTCAGCTATTGGCAGGAGGGCCGCTTAGTCTGACGGCCATTCGCGAAGAGCGAAAATTTTTGCCCTTCGGGAGATTTGCCTGTCGGATCGCGGCGATCTCGCGCGTCCTTGAAGCAGGCATCTGCCTCTTCGAATTGGAAAGCGCGGAACCATGAGAAAGATCATTGCTTCAACACTGATCAGCCTGGATGGCGTGATGCAAGGTCCCGGATGCCCGCATGAGGATCCGGTTGGCGGGTTCGTTCACGGTGGCTGGTGTGCGCCGTTGTTCGATACCGATGTCGGGGCTTTCATAGGCGACATCTATGCACGGCCGTTCGACCTCCTCCTCGGCCGCAAGACCTACGAAATTTTTGCCGCTCACTGGCCCTATGTCGGTGCCGACAACGAGATCGGCGCTCTGTTCAATCGGGTATCCAAATATGTCGCCACACGAGCAGAGCCTGAGCTCACCTGGACGAACAGCCGCGCGCTGGGGCGCGACGTGGTCGGCAACCTGCGGCAGTTGAAGAAGCAGAACGGCCCTGACCTCTTGGTCCAAGGATCGAGCGACCTTCTGCAAACCCTGTTCGCACACGGACTGGTCGACGAATTGTCGCTGCTGATCTTCCCGGTCATTCTCGGCGACGGCAAGCGTCTGTTCGGCGCCGGCACGACACCCGGCGGACTGCGGCTCGCGGATTCACGCATTTCATCCAACGGCGTGGTGATGATGACTTATCTGCCGGACGGACAGGTCGAGACCGGTTCGTTCTCGCTCGAACATCCAAGCGACGCCGAACTCGCCCGGCGGCGCGGATTGATGGAGTTTGCCTAACCAAGTTCGGCTAAGGCCAGCTTCATTACACCCATATCGATATCGGCGGTCTGGTTGTCATCGAGAAACCAGACCGCCGACAAACCCGTCCAAGCGACAAGCCAACGCAACATGCGTTGTCGCTCGATACCTGACTGTGCGCAAATGCGTGCGAGACGCGCCTCAAACAATTGCGGATCGGTAGCTGTCGCCAGATCAGGATTGCAGAACAGATTGGCGTAATCGAACGCGCGATCGCCGATCAGCGGCTTGGGATCGATCACCAGCCAGCCCCGTTCGCCGAAATCGATGACGTTGTCGTGGTGTACGTCGCCGTGCAACGGCACGATTTCGATCTGCGTCGCAAGCAGTTCCTTGGCGATCTACAGAGATTGACCGAAAGGCTCGCCATATTTTTGCGGCGCCGGAAACAGATCGGCGAACCAAGGCTCAAGTTCTATTAATTGCGGGCGCACTGCCGAGATCTCCTCTGGCGAGCGCGGGCGGTGTAAAGTCGCGATCGCCTTACAAGCAATGCGCGTCGCTTCGTCGTCGCGCCCTTCCTGTACGAGTTGCGAGAGCGGCCGTAACGGACCTTCCGGACGCTCAAGCAGCAGCGCACCATCATGCTCGCCGAGAACACGCGCTGCCCCCTCCCCATCCCAGAACTGCATCAGCACGCTACCGACTTTTTCATATTTTTCGAACGGCAATTTCAACATGGCCGCTTGGTCGTCGCTGGTGCGCACCGGCAAAAGATGGCTGCTATGCGTCGAGAAGGCTTCGCCGTCGGGCCGTAAGTGCCATAGATTGAGATAAAAATCATAGTCAGCTTCTGGACGATTCATGCAGCTCTCAACTCCGATAGAGGGGCGGTGCGGTAACGCACATCGCGGGCTGGGTGCGTCGTTCACGGGTGTCTTGGTCATCATGCTTTCACTGCATCACTCATCGGCATTTATGTTCGGCTGACTGACATAGGGATGCGTATCACATTTCGCGAGGGCAAAATGCAACGCATCGCTTTGATATTCGCCATGATCGCCGCCACTTTGTCGGCGCCGGTGCAAGCACAAGACAAAGGACAACAAAAAGCGAGCGCCGGTGATACGGTGCTAATCCTCGATGCCTCCGGTTCGATGTGGGGCATTGTCGAGGGCCAGTCAAAGATCGCGGCCGCGCGGCAAGCTGTCGGCTCCATCCTGTCAAAATGGAATCCGAGCGATCGGCTCGGCGTCATGGCCTACGGCCATCGCTCCAAAGGGGATTGCAACGACATCGAGATGATCCGGCCGGTGGGACCGGTCGATGCGCGTGAGATCAGCTCCACAGTCGAGCGTCTCAATCCCAAGGGCAAGACGCCGCTGACCCAGGCGCTGCGGCAAGCGGCACAGTCTCTCAAATCGAATGAAAACAAGTCGACCGTCATTCTCGTCTCCGACGGCATCGAAACATGCAATGCCGACCCCTGCGCGGCGGCGGCGGAATTGAAGAAGGCCGGCATCGGCTTCGTCGCCCATGTCATTGGCCTTGATGTCACCGATCCCCTCGCCAAGGCGCAATTGCAGTGTATCGCCCGCAACACGGGCGGCGTTTATCTCGATGCCGCCAATGCTAGCGGCCTGCAACAGGCGCTCGGCCGCGCGGTGGACGTGACGCAAGGCAAGAAAGTGGTGAGCGAAGCTCCTGCCCGCGCCGCGACCGTAGATCCGTTTCGCGGAAAGCCGCTGCGCGCCACCGTGCGCCTAGCCGAAGGACTTGATCCGGTGACGGACGGCGGACTCGTCTGGGTGCTCTACAAGCCCGGCACCGATGGTGAGGAGAAAGGCGAATATATCGCCACCGAATATGGCGCACGCCTCGCGATGGCGGCCGAACCCGGCAAATACATGCTCGAAGTCAGTCTCGAAGAGACGAAACGACTCTTCCCTGTCGAGGTGGTGAAAGGCGCGCTTGCGACTTACGACTTCGTTCTCGACGCGGGTTATGTGACTAGCGAGGGCAATATTTCCGGTTCCGGCGCCAAAGCGCAGGACGTTACCTGGGAACTGCGCCGTGGCGACGAGAGCGTGACCACCAAATATGATGCCGTTCCAAAATTCGTCGTGCCGGCTGGTGCCTATTCAATGGTTCTACGCAAAGGCACGGCGCGCGCGGTGCAAGCTTTCAGCATAGCGCCTGGCGATGTGATGAACCTTGCAATGTCGCTCGACGCTGGCCGGTTGCTGGCCGACGCGCTCTATACGTCCGGCGGTCCGAAGGTCGAGAATGGATTGACGGTCGAAGTGCGCAGGCCGCAGCAGGTCGAGAACGAGCCTGGCGAATGGGTTGCGACCGAATATGAGCCGCTTTCGGTGTTCGATCTGCCGACCGGCTCCTACGATATTAAAATGACCGTCGGCAAAGCGCAGAAAGTGCAACGGATCGAAATCAAGTCGGGCCAGCCGATGCGGCTGACGCTCATACTCGAAGCCGGTGTGCTCGCCATCGACGCGCCCGGCGCCGATAAGATCGAGATCGTCGCACCGAAAAAAGACATCAACGGCGAACGTAAGGTGTTCGAGACCTTTTATGACGCCAAGATCAACTTCGCGTTCAATGCGGGCGATTACGTCGCTATCGTCACGCGTGGCGACACCAGCAAGGAGCAGCCGGTAAAGGTGACCGCAGGCGAACGTAACGAAGTGACGATCAACTGAGCGAACGGCGCGCGGGCGCCCCGGCGAGATCCTCGAGAATCGGACAGTCGGGCCGCTCGTCGCCATGGCACGCGTGAATGAGTTTGCGCAGGGTCGTCACCATGGCCTGCATTTCGGCGAGCTTTGCTTCCAGATCGGAGAGATGGCGCGCCGCCACCTGGCGGACGTCGCCGCTCGGGCGCTGGCGGTCGCGCCATAACGACAAGAGCTCGCCAATTTCCTTCATCGAGAAGCCGAGCGAACGGGCACGGCCAATGAAGCGCAGTTCGTGCACGTCCTGCTCGCCATATTGGCGATAGGTATTGCTGGACCGGGCCGCCGGTCGCAGCAGACCGATCGACTCGTAATGGCGGATCATTTTGGCGCTGACGCCAGAATGTTCAGCGGCCTGGCCGATATTCAAGGGACGCTCCATATATCTGTTGACCTTCCCATCGTGGGAAGGTGTAACTTGCCTGGGACTTGTAATCAAGGACTCCCTAATGGCCACCCACAATCACCAAGAACATCAACATCATAACCACGGTCACCACGGCCATTCGCATGGCGCGGCGGCGCCCGCCTGCTCCCATTGCGGCCCGGCACCCGCCCAGGCAGACGACGGTAAAGTGAAGGATCCGGTCTGCGGCATGATCGTCGATCCCGCGACCGCCAAGCATAAGGCGACCTATAAGGATCAGCCTTATTTCTTTTGTTCGGGCGGCTGCAAGACCAAGTTCGAGGCCGATCCGCAGCGCTATCTCGACCCGAAGCCACAACCGAAGCCCGCCGGCAGCGATACCGACATCTACACCTGCCCAATGCATCCGGAGGTGCGTCAGGTCGGCCCCGGCTCCTGCCCGATCTGCGGCATGGCGCTCGAACCGCTGATGGTCTCCTCCGAGCCGGTCGAGAACCACGAATTGAAGGACATGACCCGCCGTTTCTGGATCGGCCTGGTGCTGACCCTGCCGGTGTTCGCGCTGGAAATGGGCGGCCATCTGTTCGGCTGGACCCATGACATCGGCATGCAGCGTTCGAACTGGATTCAACTGGCGCTAGCCACCCCCGTGGTGCTGTGGGCCGGCTGGCCGTTCTTCGTGCGCGGCTGGCAATCGGTGCGCACAGGCAATCTGAACATGTTCACCCTGATTGCCATGGGCACGGGCGTCGCCTGGACCTACAGCATCATTGCGACATTGGCGCCGCAGATTTTCCCGCCGGCCTTCCGCGGTCATGATGGCGCGGTGGCTGTCTATTTCGAGGCCGCGGCCGTCATCACCGTTCTGGTGCTGCTCGGCCAGGTACTCGAACTGCGCGCCCGCGACGCCACGGGCGGTGCCATCCGCGCGCTGCTTGATCTGGCACCGCGCACGGCCCGTCGCATCAAGGCTGACGGCAGCGACGATGAAGTGACGTTGGACGAAATCGTCGTCGGCGACGTGCTGCTCGTGCGTCCGGGCGAAAAGGTACCCGTCGATGGCGCGGTGCGCGAAGGCCGCAGCGCGGTGGATGAATCCATGGTGACGGGCGAATCCATGCCGGTGACCAAGACCACCGGCGACACCGTCATCGGCGGCACGCTCAACCAAAGCGGCGCGCTGCATATCGAAGCGCGCAAGGTCGGCCGCGACACCATGCTGTCGCAGATCGTGCAACTGGTGTCGGAAGCGCAGCGCAGCCGCGCACCGATCCAGCGTCTCGCCGACCAGGTGTCGGGTTGGTTCGTGCCGGCCGTCATCTTCTGTGCGCTCGTCGCGTTCGTCGCCTGGTCGGTGTGGGGACCGGAGCCGCGCTTCTCCTACGGCCTGGTTGCGGCGGTCGCCGTTTTGATCATCGCGTGTCCCTGTGCGCTCGGCCTCGCGACGCCGATGTCGATCATGGTCGGTGTCGGCCGTGGCGCGCAATCGGGCGTGCTGATCAAGAATGCGGAAGCGCTGGAGCGGCTGCAGAAGGTCGACACATTGGTGATCGACAAGACCGGGACGCTGACGGAAGGCAAGCCCGCCGTCACCGCCATCGTGCCCGCTCATGGGTTCAACGAAGCCGAACTGCTGCGTCTGGCGGCGAGCGTCGAACGCTCCAGCGAACATCCCCTTGCACTGGCCATCGTCAAGGCAGCGCAGGAACGTGGCATCACGCTCGCCAAGGTCAGCGACTTCGACTCGCCCAATGGCAAGGGCGCCATCGGCACCGTCGATGGCCATCGCATCGCGCTCGGCAATGCGCTCTTCTTCGGGGAGTTGCGTGTCGGCATCGACGCGCTGGCAGGTGAGGCCGAGAGGCTGCGCGGCGACGGCGCGACGGCGATCTTCGCCGCTGTCGACGACAAGCTCGCCGGCATCTTCGCCATCGCCGATCCGGTGAAGGCCTCGACGCCGGCAGCCCTCAAGGCGCTGCGCGAAGCGGGCTTGAAGATCGTCATGCTCACCGGCGACAACCGCACCACCGCCAAGGCGGTCGCGGCGAAGCTGGGCCTGACCGATGTGGAAGCCGAAGTGCTGCCGCAGGACAAGAGCCGCATCGTCGAACGCTATCGCAGCCAGGGCCGCATCGTCGCCATGGCGGGCGATGGCATCAACGATGCCCCCGCGCTCGCCGCCGCCGATGTCGGCATCGCCATGGGCACGGGCACGGATGCCGCCATTCAGAGTGCGGGCGTGACCCTGCTCAACGGCGATCTCACCGGCCTCGTGCGCGCCCGCGCGCTGTCGCAGGCAACGATGAGCAACATCAAGCAGAACCTGTTCTTCGCCTTCGTCTACAACGCGTTCGGCGTGCCGGTCGCGGCCGGCATTCTCTATCCGGCCTTCGGCATCCTGATCTCGCCGGTGATCGCGGCCGCCGCCATGGCGCTGTCCTCGGTCAGCGTGATCATGAACGCGGCGCGGTTGCGGGCGACGAAGTTGCCGTAAGGGCAAACGTTGTAGGTCAGTAGCCTCAGTGTCACCCCGGACGCCTGCGCAGCAGGTGATCCGGGGTCCAGGGGCAAACGACGAATGATAGCGGCTAGCGCTGTACCGCACGCCCCTGGTTCCCCGCTCGCGGCTTCGCCGCGTCGGGGATGACACCGAGGCTTCGATCCTTTTCTACCTTGGTGGCACCGAATAGGTCGCCGTGGCGTGGGCGACCGGATCGTCTTCGCCTTCGCTCGTCATCCAGACATCGCCGACGGCCAGGCGCTGGCCGAGCTTCATCAGGCGGGCGGTGCCGATCAGGTCGCGCTGGGCCGGCTTGCGCAGGAAATTGATGTTGAGATTGGTGGTGACCGACAGCGCGCCGGCGCTCAGCCCCGCCTGTTCAGGATCATCGCCGACGCCGATTTCGCCTAAAATCGCGACATACATGGCCAAATCGGCCAAAGTGAACATCGCCGGACCGGAAATCGTGCCGCCGGGGCGCAAATACTGGTCGGAATAGACGAGCCGCAGGGTCGCCGACAGGGGCTCCACCGCCTCGATGCGGAACCCGGTTCCCATTCCCGCCTGGGGAAAATGCCGCTGAATGAAGACGTCGATCTCCGCCGCCGTCATTTTACGCCGCGAGGCGACTTGATCCATGGCCGTATCCGCTGCCCTGCTCTAGATTATGCCCCAACCAAACCCGGAATCGGCCATGGTCACAACCCTGACGAAGGATCAAGCCCAGGAGATGAGCGTGGCCCCTCTGCGGCGCCGCGACGACGGGCCGATCGCCATTCTGACGCTGAGCGACCCGCAGCGGCGCAATGCGCTGTCGCTCGCCACTATCGCAACCCTGCAACGGGCCTTCGATACCATCGCCGCCGACGAGAACGTGCGGGTCGTCATTCTCGCCGCCGAGGGGCCAGCGTTCAGCGCCGGCCACGACTTGAAGGAACTGACCAGCCATCGCGGCGATAGCGACGGCGGTCGCGCCTTCTTCGAACAGACATTTGGCACGTGCGCGACGATGATGCAGGCGATCGTGGCCCTACCACAGCCGGTGATCGCCGCCGTCGAAGGGGTCGCCACCGCCGCCGGCTGCCAGATGGTCGCCGCCTGCGACCTTGCCATCGCCGGCGAAGACGCACAGTTCGCCACGCCCGGCGTCAACATCGGCCTGTTCTGCTCGACGCCGATGGTGGCGTTGTCGCGCAACGTGTCGCGCAAGCACGCGATGGAAATGCTGCTCACCGGCGATCTGATCGATGCCGGCGAAGCGGCGCGCATCGGCCTCGTCAATCGCATGGTGCCGAAGGGCGCGGCGCTGAACGAAGCCATCGCTTTGGCGCATAAGATCGCCGAAAAACCGCGCTCCACCATCACATTGGGCAAACGCGCCTTTACCCGGCAATTGGAAATGCCGCTGGCCGAAGCCTATGCGCACACCAGCCGCATCATCGTGGAGAACATGCTGCATGCGGATGCGGCCGAAGGCGTGTGCGCCTTCATCGAAAAGCGCATGCCAGCGTGGAGCAAAAGGTGAGAAGACTTGCTCTGCTCGCCGGTTTCATGTTCGCCACTTCGACTTGCGCGCTCACCAGCGCGGCCTATGCGCAGGCGCCCCGCGCCTATCAGGCTGTGCCCGTGACCTTCGATCATTCGGCCGCCGGCGATCCTGATCTGACGGCGCTGATCGTCACTTTGAAGGAAAGTGTCGGCAACAGTGATCTCGACCCGCTGTTCAAGGCACTGTCCGCCAATGTCGCCGTGATCACCTGTCCGGTGGATCCGCTCGTGCCCTGCGCGCCCGGCAAACGCGGCATCCGCCAGGCACCGGCAAACCTCTCCCCCACCGAGCGCATTCGCCAGGGCCTGTGCTGCACTGGCATGGCGAAGAACGAAATCACCGAAGATCTGCGCAAGGAAACGGTGACCGGCCTCATCGCCGCGGCGCTGGAAGCCGAAAGCATCGGCGCCCATCCCGACGTGCCGGGCCTCGCCTGCCTGCCCGCCTGGCCGATCTTCGACCGCGCCAAGGCGGAAGCGGCCGTGCGCGCAACGCGCATCGACAAGGAAAACCTGCGCGTCACCACCGAAGAACTCGTGCTGCGCGCCAAACCAGCCGCCGATGCGCCGGAAGCGGCGCGGCTGCCCGCCGGCCAGATCGCCCCCTTCATGACCGACCTCGATCAGCCGCCGCCCGACGGCTGGTATGCCATCGCCCTGCCCCAGGGCGGCATCGGCTATTCCGATCAGGTCGGCCTCAATGAACTGACACCGTCGGGCCTGTGTTTCGCCAAGGAAACGAGCGGTTGGAAGATCGCGCTTTTCGTCATGCGCGATCAGTGACACATAGAGACCATGAACCACGACCGTTACGACGACGACTACATCCGCACCATTCTGAAAAGCGTGAAAACGATCGCCATGGTCGGCGCCTCGGCCAATGACGCGCGCCCGTCCTATTTCGTCTTCAAATATCTGCTCGGGCGCGGCTATCGCATGATCGCCATCAATCCTGGCCTCGCCGGCAAGGAGCTATTGGGCGCGCCCTGCTATGCCAGCCTGAAGGACGTGCCCGAGCCGATCGATATGGTCGATATCTTCCGCAATTCGGCGCAGGCGGGCGCGGCCGTCGACGAAGCCTTGTTGCTCGATCCGCTGCCGAAGGTGATCTGGATGCAGCTTTCCGTGCGCGATGACGCAGCCGCCGAGCGTGCCGAGGCCAAGGGCGTGAAAGTGGTGATGAACCGCTGCCCGAAAATCGAATATGGCCGCCTCTCCGGCGAAATCGGCTGGACCGGCGTCAACTCCCGTATTCTCTCTTCCAAGAAGCCAGCGTTGGCGCGAGGCTTCCAAAAGTTCACTATCGACCGACGATGACGACGATCAATCCATAAAGAAAAACATCCAAGAAACAAAAATAGAGGAAACGCAGGGGCACCATGTACCATCAGATTCCGCCGCTCATCCGCCGTAACACGGCGTTGTTCGCGCTGACGCAATCCTTCACCGGCGCGGGCATGCAGTTCGCCTACGGCTTTGGGCCGTTGATGGTGATGGAATTGACGGGATCAGCGAGCCTCGCTGGTCTCTCCGTCAGCCTGATCGGTCTCAGCCGTTTTCTCGTCGCCTATCCCGCCGGCAAAGTAACCGATGCCTATGGACGCAAGCCCGGCATTCAGCTCGGCCTGATCCTGGCGTTCTGCGGCTGCCTGATCCTGTTCCTGGCGATGAACAAGCAGAGCATCGTCATCTTCGCCGTCGGCCTTTTGATCTTCGGCATGGGCATGAATGCCTCGCAGCAATTGCGCGTCGCCGCCGCCGACATGTATCCGCCGCGCATGCGGGCACAGGCGCTTGGTTTCGTTGCGCTCGGCTCCCTCGTCGGCCTCGCCTTCGCGCCGATCCTGATCTCGATCTCCGATGCGGTGGCCCCACGCCTCGGGCAAGACCCGCTCGGCCTGCCGTGGCTGATGCTGCCAGTGGTCATCATCGGCGGCATGATCGTCGCCAATCTGGTGCGGCCAGATCCGAAAGAGATCGGCATGAACCTGCAACACTATTATCCCGACTATGTGCCGCCGCCGCAGTTGGAGCGAGCCGCCGCGCAGCCGTTCAATTCGCGCCTGCTGTTCGCCGACCGTCGGTTGCTGATCGCGACCGTTTCGAACAGCGCCGCCAACGGCAATATGTCTATTGTCATGGTGCTCACCTCCTTGGTGCTGCACCATCATGGACATTCGCTGCTCGCCATCGCCATTTCGCACATGTTCCATTCGGCCGGCATGTTCGGCTTCACCATCCCGCTCGGCCGCCTCGCCGACCGCTTCGGCCGCGAAGCGGTGATGTTTCCCGGCGTGGCGACGACCATCGTCGGCGCGCTCCTGCTGGCGCTCACTTCGGCCTGGTGGAGCGTGACGCTGGGCACCTTCCTCGTCGGCATCGGCTGGGCGGCTGCCAATGTGGCGGCGACGGCTTTGATCGCCGACCATGCGCCGGCCGAACATCGTGGTCGCGCCATCGGCGTCAACGACAGTTGCGCAGGCGCCACCAGCGTGTTCGCGGCGCTCGTCACCGGCCCGCTGATCGACTGGAGTGGCCTGCCGGCGACAGGACTCACCGCCGTGCTGCTAGCGGCGATCCCGTTTGTGTTGTTGCTGGTGCGGAAGCCTCTGACGCAGCCGCAGGCGTAATACCAATGGCAACACTTGACAGTCATTAGCTAAATGTAACAACAATAGTTACATGATCGATGATCACTCTGCCCCGCATGGAACCGCGTTCAACGCGGCTCATGCGGGCGCTTATGCCGAGGGACCGCCACGGCAAGTGCCCGGCTTCGCCGGCCTTCTACGTATGACTTCGATGTTATTGGCCGAACGCGTCCCGACACAGGGCCGGCTTCTGGTGCTGGGCGCCGGCGGTGGCTTGGAGTTGAAGGCTCTCGCCGACGATCATCCCGGCTGGGCGTTCGACGGCGTCGATCCGTCTGCCGACATGCTCCGGGTGGCCGAACAGAGCGTGGTGCCGCATACGGCACGGATCCAGCTGCATGAAGGCTATATCGATGCCGCGCCCCAGGGACCGTTCGACGGCGCCACCTGCTTGCTGACGCTGCATTTCGTTGCCCGCGATCAACGCCTCGCGACGCTTAGGCAGATCCACCGTCGCCTCGCACCCGGTGCGCCATTCGTCGTCGCTCACATCAGCTTTCCGCAGACCGAGCCAGAACGGTCGATGTGGATCGCGCGCCAAGTCACCTTCAGCGGAACTAACCCCGCCAACGTCGAAGGCGCCAAGCGGGCAATCGCAACCAGGCTCTCCATTCTATCGCCTGAGGAAGACGAAGCGCTGCTGCGCGATGCGGGTTTCTCGAACGTCGCCTTGTTCTACGCCGGTCTGACTTTCAGAGGCTGGATCAGCTACGCCTAGCTCTCAACATTGGCGACCATGTATTTGGCGCTCTCGCCATAGCCCGCCAGCTTGTCGGCGAGCGTGTCCACCTTGCGCGTGCGAAAACCATAGCGCGACCACATCACATCGGTGCCATAGACCGAAACGCAGGCAAGCTTGCGCAGCGATCTCGCTTCGGCGAGCGCTCTGAGATCGGCGATCAGATGACCGGCAGCGCCGTGGCCGCGTGCAGCGGGGTCGATGGCGACATCATGCACGTAGAGGCAATCGGGCGTCGACGGCAGGTGCTTAAGAAAGCTGTCGAGGGCCGGAATGTCATCGAGGCGCCAGGGATGGGTGATGCCATAGCCGAGCAGCCGCCCGCCCTTCACGAGCTTGCGGCAGCCCGCCGGAAACAGACCGATCTTTTCGGCGAAGACCGCTTGGCGCTCCGGCAGGCCGGGATGCAGGGCGGCGGAAAGACGGCCGACCTCGTCGAGATCGGCCGCGGTCAATGCCGTCCATTGCGCCTGCATCGGCCCGGCTCAGTGCGACGAGCCGTTCCGCGAGTAAGCATCGGCCGACAGGCGCTCCACATAGGCGATGCCGATGGCCGAGATGATGAAAGTGGCGTGGATGATCGTCTGCCACATGATGCCAGTCTCGGTGAAATTCGTCGTCCGCCCGGTGGGGCCGAGATTGCCGGCCTCGATGAAGGTGCGCAGCAGGTGGATCGAGGAGATGCCGATGATCGCCATGGCGAGTTTGATCTTGAGCACGCCGGCATTGACGTGGCTCAGCCATTCCGGCTCGTCCGGGTGACCGCTGAGGTTAAGCCGCGACACGAAGGTCTCGTAACCGCCAACGATGACCATCACCAGCAGGTTGGAAATCATCACCACATCGATCAGGCCCAGGACCACGAGCATGATCTGCTGTTCGCTAAAAGATGTAGCATGTGTAACGAGATGCCAGAGTTCCTTCATAAACAGAATCACGTAGACGACCTGGGCGATGATCAGGCCGAGATAGAGCGGCAGTTGCAGCCAGCGGCTGCCGAAAATCATCCAGGGTAAGGTGCGGAGCTGCTTCTGTTCGATGGTCGGCGTGGGCGTGGCCATAGGGTCCTCTAACTGATAGGCGGCCGGCGGGGGACGCCGGCGCCGGGATGGTGCCGAGAGGGCGCGTCATGTGCACCCCGTAAAACTACGTAACTATATGACGGTCCACAGAAACACGGGCAGCAAGGCCACCGAGATCAGGGTCGACAGCACGACAATGCCAGCGACCTCCTCCGGTTCATTCTTATAAGTGGCCGCCCATAGGTAATTGAGCACCGCCGGCGGCATGGCTGACTGAATGACGACGACGCCCCGCGCCACGCCTTCGAGGCCCAGCAGCATCGCCACCCCCCAGCCGATGGCGAAGCCGCCCAGCAGACGGGCGAGCGCGAAGACCAGGCTGCGCTGCCAGGAGGCGATGCGCAAGCTGGCCAGGGAATAGCCCAGCGACATCAGCATCAACGGCACCGTGAGACCGCCGAGCAGATTGAGCGAGCGCGCCACGATGGGCGGCAGCGACAGGCCGGTCCAGATCAACAGCAAGGCGATGATGATCGCCCAGATGATCGGCATGCGCACCAGATCGGCGAATTTCATCCCACCGGCGGCGATGGCGCGGCCGAAGGTGTAGTTGGTCATGCTTGAGAGGGCGAAAAAGCCGATGGCCAGCGCCAAGCCCTTATCACCAAAGGCGAACAGGCTCATCGGCAGGCCCATGTTGCCGCCGTTCGACCAGATCATCGAGGGCAGATAGGTCTGCACCTTGCCGCCCATCGCCCGCACCAGGAGATAACCGAGGGCGGCGGAGATGAGCAGCGTCAGCACCGCCGCCAGCCCGACCGTGCCGAGAATGGAGAACGTGAGCCCCGAGCGCGTCAGCGTGTCGATGACCAGGCACGGCGTCGAAACGGTGTTGACCAGGACGGCAACGAAGGTGCCGTCGAGCGGCTTGCCGGCCCGGGCCCATAAATAGCCGACGAAGGCGATCAAAAAGACCGGCCCGACGACATCGAGGAGAATGGAGAAGATTTGCATCGGATTGCCCCTGCCCTAACGGGCATAGGGCTTCACGGCAAGAGGCGCGGCCTCATGCCTGCTTCCCGGTCAATCCACCCACATACCGGTGCGCTTGTGCCAATCGGCAATCGATTCCTCGGGATAGGCTTCGAAGACCTTGTCGTTGGGAGCGACGTCGGGTTCCACCCAGCTTGCTTTGTACTTCAGCATGATGTGGACCTTTTCGGCCGGCCGGGGCAGCTCGCTGTCGATCGCCGAAGCGAAAGGGTGGATGAGATCCGGCCAGGTCGGGTCATAGAGCCAAAGGGCTGCGCCGCATTTCTTGCAAAAATTGCGCTCCCCGGACGACACTTCGCAAGCCGCGTGTTCCTCATCCTGGATCTCAGCCTGGTACACGCCGAGATGTCTCTTGCCCGTCACCTTCATTGTGCGGGAATCGGCGCCAAGATTGATGGCAAACCCGCCGCCGCCCTGCTGCTTGCGACAGATCGAGCAGTAACAGAGCATGAAAGGTGCCGGTGTGTGACTGTCCACTTCGAATGTCACGGCGCGGCAATGGCAGGCGCCTTTCAGCCGGACCGGCATATCGAGGTCTCCTGTCTCAAGGAGGTTAAGGCTACGCGCGCACTACCACTGATCGAAGCGCCAGTTGAAACCGCCACCCGACGGCGGATCGGGATAACGGCTGTCGGCGCAGCGGTAGCCGACGAAACATTGCGCGTTGTCGCGGGTGGCGATCCAGTCCGGCATCGTCACCTCTTCCTTGGTGCAATAGGCCTGGCTCGACACGAAACGATCGATCCGACGCGAACGGGCGCTGGAGATGATGACCGAGCCATATTGTTGCACGGCGCCCGCCGCCTGTGCGCAGCTCATGGCGCCACCGCTGAGACGCGGCTGCTTCATATAGTCGAACTGCCAGCCCTGTGCCGAAGCGGAAACCAGAGGAGCCGATGTCAGCAGAAGAACCGCAACAAGCCTTTTCATTCTCTTCGCTCCTTGGATCGCCACTCTCGTCTAACGGTTGAACTCGAGCGTCTGTTCCTTGCAGAGGTAACCGATGTTACAGGCTGGCGCATCGCGAGTCGCCACCCAGGCCGGATCAATATACTGCATCGGCGTGCAATAAGCCTTGCTGCTGACATAACGGTCGTAAAGACTCGGGCCGGTGCCAACGACAGCCGCGCCGTTGCTGCGCACGAGGCCCGCGGCCTGCGCGCAGGTCATCATCAGAGAATCCGGCCGCCCCTGCGCCATCAGCGTGGTCGAAGTCGTCAAAACGACGGCAGCGGTGAGAATGATCCGTTTCATATTATCCTCCTCTCGCCCTTCCTCAGGGTCGGCGCCCGCCACGCGTGATCTCGATACACCTGTAACCGATGAAACAAGTGGGATTGTCGCGGGTCGGCACGAAGTCCGGCTTGGTCGTCTCGGTCGGCGTGCAGAAGCCACGGTGCTGCACATAGCGGTCATAGGTATAAGGACCGGTGCTCATCACCACGGCACCGCGCGCATTGACGAGACCTGCCGCCTGGGCGCAGGTCATGGCCGTCGACAAGGGGCGCCCTTGGGCCATCGCCACCCCCGTGGGCGCGATCAGCATTCCAAGCGTCAGGACATAGGCATATGTCTTCATCGCTTCCTCCAGACTCGCCCTCGCCCGCCTATCTTACGCCATTCGTGGCCGACCGGATCAGCGGCATTCCATCACAAGCGCGCGATGGTTAAAGCGTCACATGTGGGCCGGATAGTCGACATAGCCCTTGGCGCCGCCCCAATAGATGGTGCCCTGATCGGGTTGCGCCAGATCGAGCCCTTCGCGGTAGCGGCGCGGCAGATCGGGATTGGCGAGGAACGGCTTGCCGAAGACCACCGCATCGGCGGCGCCGGACACGATGGCGTCATTGGCCTTTTCGAAGTCGAAACCGGAGCCCGCGAGATAGGCGCCGCTGAACAGAGCGCGCAGGTTGTGCACCTCATAGGCGCCCTGGCGCGCGCCATGCAGATAAGCGATGCCGCATTCGGACAATTCGCGGGCCACCACCGGATAGACTTCTTCTGCATCGGGCTCGACGACATCGTTGAACTTGATGCGCGGCGAAATTTTTACGCCAACACGATCCTTGCCGACGACGGCGACGACGCTCTCCACCGCTTCGCGCAGGAAGCGGACGCGATTGGCGGCGCTGCCGCCGTAACGGTCCGTGCGGGTGTTGATGGTCGCGTCGAGGAATTGATGGATCAGATAGCCAGAAGCACCATGTACTTCGACGCCATCGAAGCCGGCTTCCATGGCGCGCTGCGCGGCCTGTCCGTATTCGGCGGCGACGCCAGCTATTTCATCCGTCTCCAGGGCACGCGGCATGACGAAGGGCTTCTTGCCTTCGTCGGTCTGATTGGTGCCGTTGATGGCGATGGCCGACGGCGCGACAGGTGCGACACCGCCCGGCAGCCAATCCGGCAGCGCCACGCGGCCGGTATGATAGAGCTGCGCGAAAATCCGCCCGCCCTTGCCATGCACCGCCTGCGTCACTTTCTTCCACGCGGCGACCTGCTCAGGCGTGACGAGGCCCGGCGTACGTACATAGCCTTTCGCCATGGCGGACACATAGATCGCCTCGGTGACGATCAAGCCGGCGGAGGCGCGCTGCGCGTAATATTCAGCGACAATCTCCTGCGGCACGCCATGGGTATCGGCGCGCGAGCGCGTCATCGGCGCCATGACGATACGGTTGGGCAGATCGAGTGCGCCGAGACGCAGGGGTGCAAACAGGTCAGCCATCGGTCCTCCGGTGGAGCGTGATGATCCTGGACCACTGTCCAGGATCGTTCGGCGTCAGTGTTCGTCTTTTAAGGCGTCTCTTCACGCGAAGCAGTCACACTTCGCGTGAAGATATCTTTGCCTTTCAGGCCAGCGCCTTCAGCGCGGCGCGACCAGCGTAGCGCGCCTGGTTGCCGAGCTCTTCCTCGATACGGATGAGCTGGTTGTACTTCGCGGTGCGATCGGAACGGGCAAGCGAACCGGTTTTGATCTGTCCGCAGTTGGTGGCAACTGCGAGATCGGCAATGGTCGAATCCTCGGTCTCGCCCGAGCGATGCGACATCACCGCCGTATAACCGGCGCGGTGCGCCATATCGACGGCCGCTAGCGTCTCGGTGAGCGAACCGATCTGATTGACCTTGACGAGAATGGAATTGCCGACGCCCTCCTTGATGCCGCGCGACAGGCGCGTGACATTGGTGACGAACAGATCGTCGCCGACGAGCTGGCACTTCTTGCCGATGGCATCGGTGAGCTGTTTCCAGCCCGCCCAATCGTCTTCGGCCATGCCGTCCTCGATGGTGACGATCGGATAGTCGCCGACGAGCTTGGTCAGATAGGCCACCTGTTCGGCGATCGAGCGGGTCTTGCCCTCGCCTTCATAGTGATACTTGCCGTCCTTGAAGAATTCGGTCGAGGCGCAGTCGAGACCTAGATAGATGTCCTGGCCCGGCTTGAAGCCGGCATCGGCGATGGCCTTCATGCAGAAGTCGAGCGCAGCTTCGGCGGTCGGCAGGTTCGGCGCGAAACCACCTTCGTCGCCGACGTTCGTGTTATGGCCGGCTTTCTTCAGGCCGCTCTTCAGCACCTGGAACACTTCGGCGCCCCAGCGCGCCGCTTCCGCGAAGGTCGGCGCGCCGACGGGCAGGATCATGAATTCCTGGAAGTCGATCGGATTGTCAGCATGGGCGCCGCCGTTGACGATGTTCATCATCGGCACCGGCAGAACGCGGGCCGAAGGGCCGCCGACATAACGGTAGAGCGGCAGGCTGGCCGATTCCGCCGCCGCCTTGGAAACGGCGAGCGAGACGCCGAGAATGGCATTGGCGCCGAGTTTCGCCTTGTTGGGCGTGCCGTCGAGAGCGATCATGGTCTCGTCGATCAGCACCTGGTCCTCGCCATCGAGGCCGGAGATTGCCTGATAGATCGCGTCATTGACGTTTTCGACCGCCTTCAACACACCCTTGCCGCCGTAACGGGCCTTGTCGCCATCCCGCAATTCCACCGCCTCATGGGCACCGGTGGAGGCGCCCGATGGCACGGCGGCGCGGCCGAACGAGCCGTCCTCGAGGATGACATCGACTTCAATCGTCGGATTGCCCCGGCTGTCGAGGATTTCACGGGCGGTCACATCAAGGATGGCGGTCATAGAGTCCTCTTGCGGGAAATGAAGTTCGGGCGGGACGTAGCGCGCTTCGGCCCCTGGGCACAAGGGCGGCTCGGCCCAAAGTGTCCTAACCAGTTGAAAACGGATCGATACGCCGCCGATTCAAGGCATATTTCCCCTCGTTATCGATCACATGACAGCGGTCGTTGATGAATAGGCTTGCCAAAGCGAGGGCACCTTGATACTTAAGTGAATGCTTCAGTATCAGGAAAAGCTCGATGCCGTCTTTCATGCCCTCGCCGATCCGGCGCGGCGGCAAATGGTCGAACAGCTCAGTCGCGGGCCGGCTTCCGTCAGCCAGTTGGCCGAGCCGCTGGCCATGACCTTGTCCGGCGTCGTGCAGCATCTGGCGGTGCTCGAAGCGAGCGGGCTGGTGCGTTCGCAGAAGGTCGGACGCACACGTACCTGCACGCTCGATCACAACGCGATCCACCCGGCCGAACAATGGCTCACCCAGCGCCGCACCGCTTGGGAAAAACGGCTCGACAGACTTGGCGCCTATCTCGACGCCACCAAAGAGGAAGATGAGCAATGACCGGTATCTATCATTCGACCTTTGTCATCGAACGTATTTATGACGCGACGCCTGTACGGGTGTTCAAGGCCTTTTCGGACGAGAAAGCCAAGGCGATGTGGTTTGGCGGCCCGGCGGACGTCATCACGTCTGGCCAATCCTTCGACTTTCGCATTGGCGGCCACGAAACCCAGGCGGGCCTGTGGCCGGATGGCAGGAAGACGGAATTCGACTGTCTCTATTACGATATCGAGCCAAACCAGCGCATCGTTTATACCTACGAAATGAAGATCAACGGGGAACGCATGTCCGTCTCGCTCGCGGCGATCGAAATCTTCGCCGAAGGCAGCAAGACCAGGCTGAAGCTGACCGAACAAGGCGCCTATTTCGATGGCCCGGACGGCGCCAAAGGGCGCGAGCACGGCACCAACTGGCTGATGGACAAGCTCGGCGCCTCGCTTGCCGCGCCAGTGCCGGCCTGACAGATCATCAAATACTCAGGCCATGCCTCAAGACGAATTCCGGGCAAATCGCCATGCTTTTTGCCCGGAGCTTACTGGTCTTGCGGAGAAAACGGCTTGGGCCGCAAAAGTTCACACCAGAACGGTCTTTACGCGATATATGTGACTGAAAAAACACATCTATTCGTAATCCATTAACCACCCGCTTGTGCGCTGGCGGAATCCCCAGGGGCCCCATAGTCTTCTAAGCGAAGCCACTGATTTCAGGGGCTGACCCGCCAGGGGTGGCGGATTGGGGCTGCACATGTTGACCGATCGGATTTGGGGCGTCTCGCTTGCGAGACGGATCGCTGGCGTATTCGGTTGCCTGCTTTCGAAGGAAAGAAGCACAAGCGCGAAAGCGGCGAGTGTATTCTCCGCTTTGCTGCTCAGCGCGCTGACATTGGCCTTCGCGCTCGTCGCCTCTCCGGCATCCGCGCAATCGATCGTCAGTGTCACGCCCAGCCCTGCGACATTCAGCGGCGCCGGCCAGACGATCCATTTCACTTACGTCTTCAATTCCGGCGGCTATGTCATTTCGAGTCTGACCGTCTCCGACAATGCAATCCCGCTTTCTGGCGCCTCCTGCCCCGGACCTTTCACCGGCGCGACAAACCAAACGACGACTTGCACGGCCTCTTATGTAACGACGGCCGCCGACGTCGGTGCCACGCAGATTCAAGCGCAGCCCAAGTTTGATTTGGATGCGCTCGGCACCCCGGTCATGGTAACCTACAGCGGCGTCATCACCATCACCTATTCGGGCGGCGGCCCGACCGCGAGCACCACATCACTGGGTGCCAGCCCCAATCCATCATCCTTCAATCAAAGCGTCGCGCTCACGGCTACTGTCACGGGCAATTCACCGACCGGCACAGTCACCTTCACCAACGGCGCAACGACGCTCGGCTCTGTCCCTGTTTCCGCCGGCACGGCGACTCTGAACACCAGCAGCATTCCTGTCGGATCGCATACCATCACAGCCACCTATAGCGGCGACGCGCAGAATCTGACGAGCAGTGGCACCGTCGGAGTCACGGTGAATCAGGCTTCACAGACGATCACCTTCCCAACCCCGGCGAACACGCCTTTCACCAGTCCACCACCGGCGTTGAGTGCTTCCGCCAGCTCAGGTCTCACCGTTTCCTATGCGTCGAACAGCACGGGTGTTTGTACGGTTTCGGGCAGTTCCATTACTTTTATCTCCGGCGGCACCTGTTCGATTACCGCCTCTCAAACCGGCAACGCCACTTATTCCGCTGCCACTCCGGTTACACGTACATTCTCGGTCACGCCCGGCGCCAATACGATCACCTTCCCGGGCCTCGCCAACACACCGTTCACGAGCGCACCACCGTCCCTGTCGGCCTCGGCCAGTTCCGGCCTCACCGTTACCTATGTGTCGAACAGCGGCGGCGTCTGCACGGTCTCCGGCAGTACGATCACTTTCGTATCGGCGGGCTCCTGTTCGATTACCGCATCGCAAGCCGGCAACGGCAGCTATGCGGCGGCCACGCCCGTGACACAGAGCTTCACCATCACCGCCGGCGTCAACACCATCACCTTCCCGGCTCTCGCCAATACGCCTTTCACCAGCCCCCCTCCGGCCCTGTCCGCCACAGCCAGCTCCGGCCTCACCGTCACCTATGTGTCGATCACCACGTCAAACTGCACGGTCTCCGGCAGCACCATCACCTTCGTCGCCGCAGGCTCGTGTTCGATCACCGCGTCGCAAGCCGGCAATGGCAACTATGCGGCGGCCACGCCCGTGACACAGAGCTTCACCATCACCGCCGGCGTCAACACCATCACCTTCCCGGCACTTCCCAACACACCGTTCACCAGCCCGCCTCCGGCGCTGACGGCCACCGCCAGCTCCGGCCTCACCGTCACCTATGTGTCAATCACCACCGCGACCTGCACCGTTGCCGGCAGCACGATCACCTTCGTTGCCGCAGGCGCCTGTTCCATCACAGCGTCACAAGCCGGCAATGCGAATTTCACCGCCGCTACGCCCGTGACGCAGAGTTTCACCATCACCGCCGGCGTCAACACCATCACCTTCTCGGCACTTCCCAACACACCGTTCACCAGCCCGCCTCCGGCCCTGTCCGCCACTGCCAGCTCCGGTCTCACCGTCACCTATGTGTCGATCACCACCGCGACCTGCACGGTCGCTGGCAGCACCATCACCTTCGTGGCGGCGGGCGGTTGTTCGATCACCGCCTCGCAGGCCGGCAATGCCAACTATGCGGCGGCGACACCCGTGACGCAGAGCTTCACCATCACCGCCGGCGTCAACACCATCACCTTCCCGGCGCTCGCCAATACACCTTTCACCAGCCCGCCGCCGGCCCTGACCGCCACGGCCAGCTCCGGCCTCACCATCGTCTATACGTCGACAACGACCGCGACCTGCACGGTCGCCGGCAGTGCTATCACCTTCGTGGCGGCCGGTTCCTGCTCGATCACCGCTTCGCAGCCGGGCAATGCCAATTTTGCCGCCGCGACACCGGTGGTGCAGAGCTTCAGCATCACGCCGGGCACCAACACGATCACCTTCGCCGCCCTCACCGATCGCGCTATCGGCTCCGGCGCATTCACCGTGTCGGCGACGGCCAGTTCCAGCCTCGTGGTCGCCTTCGCCTCCTCGACGCCGGCCACCTGTAGCGTCGCGGGATCGAGCGTGTCGCTGCTCGCCGTGGGCCAATGTTCGATCGTCGCGACGCAGCCCGGCAACGTCAATTTCGCCGCCGCCACGCCGGTGACACAGAGTTTCGCGATCACCAAGGCCACCACCACCGTGATGCTGACGGCCTCGGCGACCAGCATCATGTTCGGTCTGCCAGTGACGCTCACCGCCACCGTAACCGGCGTCACCCCGACCGGCACCGTCACCTTCCGGGACGGTGGTGCCGCACTTGCCACGGTCGCCGTTGCAGGAGGCGTCGCCAGTTTCACGACCAAGTCCCTGGCCAACGGTGCCCATACATTCACCGCCGCCTATAGCGGCGATATCAACAATAATGCCACGACTTCCGCCGGCGTCGTGGTCACCGTCAACGCCCGGCCTGATCCCTCGCTTGATCCCAACGTGCGCGGCATCGTCCATGCACAGGTGACTTCGGCGCAGCGCTTCGCTGAAGCGCAGATGGACAACATCACGCAACGCCTGGAACGGTTGCATGATGACGACGATCCCGAGCCCGTCAGCATGGGCATCGGTTTCAGTGGCCCCGGCAGCATGCCGCCTGGCACGTCGGCCTTCGCCGATACGGCGCGCGAGAACGGCGGCTATCTCGCTTATGCCGATGGCCAGCGCGGCATCAAATCCGCCTTCCCGGCGCCGCCGCCGGCCAAGCGCAAGGGGTCGGACATGCCCTTCCACATCTGGATGGGCGGTGCCGTGAGCTTCGGCACGCAATTGCAGATGGGTCTTTACGAGAACAAGTTCACCACCGCCGGCGTGACGCTCGGCATCGACACCAAACTATTCGACGGCTTGAAAGCCGGTATCGCGGTGGGCTTTGGCACTGACCAGACTCGCATCGGCCTGGATGGCACGCGCACCGATGCGCGCAACGCCAACGTCGCCTTCTATGCCAGCTACAAACTGATGTCGGCGACTTTCATCGACATGATCGCCGGTTATGGCCGCGGCTCGGTCGATTCCCAGCGCTACGTCACGCTGCCGGGCCTTTACGTCATGGGCAGCCGCAATACGAAACAACTCTTCGGTTCGCTGGCTTTGGTGCGCGAGGAGCGTTGGGGCGCCTGGAAACTCGCACCCTATCTGCGGCTCGACGCGACGCGGCTCGAACTCGATCCCTATACGGAAACAGGGTCACCGATCTGGGCGCTGTCGTTCCAGAAAATGTCGACGCAAACCTTGCGCGGCGTCGTCGGCCTACGCACCAGCTACGACATCCCCATGAGCTGGGGCATGCTCACACTCCTCGGCCGGTTCGAATATCGCGCCCGCATGGGCGGCGCCTATAGCCAGAACCTGACCTATGCGGATCTGCTCGGCGGCCCGGTCTACACCATCACCGAACAAACCCTGGCCAACAGCCAGATGATGATGGCGGTGGGGTTGAGAGCCAAAACGGAAACGCTTGGCTTCGACTTCGAATATCAGCTCAGCGCCGCCAACAGCCGCATTCAGTCGCACACTTTCCGCGGCGGCGTCAGGCTGGGGTTCTGAGCCCCCTGGACGCCTGACGGGAGGCCGGTAGGATAGCTGCCGGCATTGCGCGGCGCGGGGAGAAACAGGTGGGTCAGCCGTATGAGTGGGCGGATTTGGAGCATCAGCTCGCCCACATCGGCCTGCGGCTGGGTAAACTCACGCAAGTCCTTGATCTACCACCCGAAGACATACGGATCAGTAACGCCAACGCGGGCGATGAGCAAACGCCCGTGGTCGAGGTCGAAGTTTCGGCTGATATCGATGACGCGCCGTTCTTCGGCGATTTCAAGGGGCGAATCCTTCACGTCATCAGCGCCCTGGGGCCCTATCTGGCCGATTATGCGAAACGCTCGCCATTCATCCTGAGATTCAATCTGTCCGATGCTGGCAATGCCGGCGCCCTGTCTTTCGACCGCCCGGCCGATGCGGACTGGCCGCTGTTTCCCGATCTATATCTAATCGAAGCCCGTCGATCCTTCGAGCGCGGAGACTATGGCGCTTCCGAAACGGTCGACGATTTCGAAACAACATTCAATACGCGCCAGCCGCTGCTGTTTTGGCGCGGCTCCACCACCAGCGGCGGCTGGATTCGCTCGCTCGATGAATTGCGCGCCAACTATCGCGTTGACGCCTGCCTGCGCGTGGCGGCCGCTGTCGGGGCAAAAGCCGACTGTCGTATTTCCAACCTCGTGCAGTGGGTCGGCGGAAGCGAAGACGAGGCCATCGCCTTGCTCCAAAACCTCGACATCTACGCGGAGTTCGTTCCGGAAAGCCGCTTCGCCGATTTCCAGATGTATCTCGATCTACCGGGCAATGCGGGGTCCTGGGGCACCTGCCATAAACATCTGGCCGGCATTCTCATCCTCAAGCCGCCCTCGGGCCGAGAACTCGCCTATTCCCATCTGCTCCGCCCTTGGAAACATTATATTCCCGTCGCGCGCGACATGAGCGACGTGGCGGAACGCGTAGCTTGGGTACGCGATCACCCCGCGGAAGCCACGGCGATCGCCCGACGCGGCAAGGAGCGTCTGTGGGGCTTCCTCAAAGGGCTCCCCGTCTACATGCTTAGGACCTTGGAAATGCATAATATTTCGCCAGATAAAAAACTGATCCGCGCGCGTTAGGCACGATTTGGCGCGGAAACCGATCGCCGCTAAGCTCTCATTTCCTTCTAAAGTTCTGTTTCGAGACGAAAGTGCGCCCGACGGAATGAGCAAGAAAATCCTGGTGACAGGCGGGGCCGGCTTCCTCGGCTCTCACCTTTGCGACCGCCTGCTGGCCCAGGGTCATCATGTGATCTGCGTCGACAATTTCTTTTCGGGCGCGCAACGCAATCTGGCGCATCTGGCGAAAGAACCGCGGTTCACGCTATTGCGCCATGACGTCGTCCTTCCGTTCGCCGCGGAAGTCGATGAAATCTACAATTTGGCCGCGCCGGCCTCGCCCGTTCACTACCAGTTCAACCCGATCGAGACGACGAAGACCTGCGTGATCGGCGCGATCAACATGCTGGACCTGGCGCTCCAACGAAATATCAAAGTCCTGCAAGCCTCGACATCGGAAGTGTATGGCGACCCGGAACAGCATCCCCAGCCGGAGAGCTATTGGGGGCGCGTCAATCCGATCGGCCTGCGCGCTTGCTATGACGAAGGCAAGCGCTGCGCGGAGGCTCTGTTTTTCGATTACCATCGTCAGCATCAGGTGCCGATCAAGGTCGCCCGCATTTTCAATACTTACGGACCGCGCATGTTGCCCGATGACGGGCGCGTGGTGCCTAATCTGATCTTGCAGGCGCTCAAGGGCGAGGACATCACGCTCTACGGCGACGGGCTGCAGACCCGCTCATTCTGCTATGTCGACGATCTGATCGAAGGTCTCGTGCAGCTGATGGCCAGCGGTTCCGATATCATCGGGCCGATCAATCTCGGCAATCCCGACGAAGTCACTATCCGTCAATTGGCCGGATTGATCATCGACATCACCGGATCAAATTCGAAGTTCACGCACGAACCCTTGCCGACCGACGACCCCCGTCAACGCCAGCCCGACATCGCTCAGGCCCGGCAACAGCTTGATTGGGCGCCGACCGTGCCTCTACGTGAAGGCCTGATCAAGACCGTCGCTTATTTCGAGAAACATCTGGCGGGGACCTTTGTCGCCCACAGCGGCTGATGAACAAGGCGCGGGGACCCGCGATAAGTCTCTGTTCACCACTGCGGACGTATAAAGCCAGGACGCTCGTAACCATGGTGTGGTTTCGGCCGATGTGCGCCAGCGCACAGGCCGAATTTCGTCGTCATGGTCTAAGAGAACAGCACCGGCATTGCTCTCCGCCGGCATTTGCGCCAGCCCGCTCTGTGTCGATCGCGGGCTGGCGTTTTCGTTTGATCAGCCTGTGATGCTTTTGACCCGGTTGGTCAGGGAGCCAATGCCCTCGATCTCGACCCGCATCACATCGCCCGCCTTGAGGAACTTGTTTTCCTCGGCGCCCGTGCCGCTCGGCGTGCCGGTGAGCACGACATCGCCGGGATAGAGGGTCATGCGCGAAGAAATCTGCGCCACCTGATCGGCGATGTTGAAGATCATTTCCTTGGTGTTGGAATTCTGCTGCAACTTGTCGTTGATGAAGGTCTTGATGGCGAGGTTCATCGGATCCTTGATCTGCGACGCCGGCACGATCCAGGGGCCGAGCGGACAGGAACCGTCGAAACATTTCTGGCCGATCCAGTCGAAGCTGAACGGCGTGCCGGCGGCCACTTTCGGCCGGCGCGAAAGATCGCGGGCCGAGACGTCGTTGGCGCAGGTATAGCCGGCGATATGGTCATAGACCTTGTCGAGCGGGATGTTCTTGCCGCCCTTGCCGATGACGACGGCGAGTTCCGCCTCCCAATCGAGGGACTTCGAGACGGTCGAAATCTCTTCATTATGGCCAACGGCGGTGCGCGCCGGCTTGAGGAAATGCCAGGCGGTGGAGCCCGCTTCCTTCGGATTGGGTTCCTGCGGCAGGCCGGAGCGCTCGGCCATGCGGCGCACGTGATCGGCATAATTGGCGCCGGCGCAATAAATGGCGACGGGCCAATGCACGGCGGCGAGATAGTGCGCGGAAGCCAGCGGCATGGTCTTGATGCCGCCCTTGGCGACCTTATCGGCCAAACCCGACAGCCGGCCTTGCGCTGCCGTCCAGTCTTCCAGAATGCCGAGCATGCTGGCATCGGCGGCGCGGCCCGTGCCTTCGGCCACATCGGCATAGACGTCGCCAACGGCGATGCCGGCGCGCGGTCCCTGTGCCGATTGGAATGTCAGCAGGCGATAGTCGGTCATCATATCCTCCCTGAATTCGGTTTGGCGGGGATAGTTCATGGGTCTCGAAACGAGTCAAGCGCGCCGTATTGTGATACATGAGCCTACCCGTCGGATGGGTGGCGCGAATATCGGCCGTTACGCCGAGACTGGTTCAGAATGGAGATGCGAAGGATGCGCATACTCGTAACCGGCGCAAGTGGCTTCGTTGGCAGGCATACGATCGGCCATTTGGCCGCCGCAGGTCACGAGGTAATCGCCGCAGGGCGTTTGCACTCCATCGAACATCCCGGCATCCGCTGGATCAACGACGACCTCATCCAGCCGACAGTGGCAGCCCGTATCGGCGCGACCGTGCGGCCCGACATCTTGCTGCACCTGGCCTGGACCGTCGAGGCCGGCAAATTCTGGACCGACCCCGACAATCTCGACTGGGTTGCGGCGTCGCTATCTCTCGCACGCGCCTGCGCCGAAAAAGGCGCGCAACGCATTTGCATGGTCGGCTCATGCTACGAATACCAGTGGCCGGCGGATGGACTATGCCGAGAAGCCACAACGCCCAGCGGTTCGCACACGCTCTACGACGTTGCCAAGGACAGCGTGCGCCGCGTGCTCGAAAAATACGCGGCTCAAATCGGCATTTCCGTCGCCTGGGCACGACTGTTCAATCTTTACGGGCCTTTTGAAGATCCAAATCGACTGGTTGCATCCGTGGCCCAGGCTCTCCTCGCCGGACGGCCGGCGGCTGTTTCGAGCGGCAAGGCAATCCGCGACTATATGGATATTCGCGACACCGGCGCCGCGCTCGCAGCGCTCACCACCAGCGACGTTTCCGGGATCATCAACGTAGCGACGGGCGAAGATGTCAGCGTCGCCGATATCGTTCGCGAAATCGCCGATCTCGCCGGGCGGCCGGACCTCGTCCGGTTTGGTGCCCTGCCCGATCGCGACGAACCGTTGCGGATCGTCGCCGACGTCGATCGATTGCGCAACGAGCTAAAATGCCCGGCACCTCAAAAAAGCCGACGTGAGAATCTTGCCGATGCGCTGTCTTTCTGGCGCGAAGCGAGCCGGCCTGTCGCACCGACCTATGTGCATGAAATTCCCTAGTCCCGTCGACTACCTGGAGGGCCACAATCGCCGCAGCCATGAGCGGTGCGAAGCCGATGGTGGCGGAGCAATCGATGGTACAGGCGGCTCCACAACAGCGGGCGGCTCCTGCGCAGCCGGATCAGGGACAGCCGCTGGATAATGAAATGGGTGGCCATCGTCTCCCACCAGCGCGCCAACGAGACGAACGACATCAAGAATATTGGCGACGTTAATACGGCTTGTATCGAGTGAAAGCGATGTCCCGTGAAGACCAAATGATGTCGGCGTCAATTCAGCCCAATCCACGTCCCCTCGCGGCGGCAAAGCATCAAACCACGCCAACAACTCCGCATCATGCGCAATGGAAGCGCGAACCGCCTCGATGAGGCGATGCCGTCGCTCCTCCGGATTCGACGGGATAGAATTGCGATGCTGGAGTAAGATCGCGCGTAGATCGAGATCGAACTCCGGATCGTTACGAAACAGGCGATCGCGCGCCGATAGATAAGCGTCATGGATCGGTGTCCAAATCGTATCCTCTTGTGGAACCTCGGGATGAAACGCCAATCCAGCGCGTGAATTGAGCTTGGTGAAATCTTCGACAATCTCCTTGGCGTCTGGATCGTAGAGTTGCGCCATACCGTTGCTGTTATGGGAAATTCCGGCGACGCTCAGGGGCACCGCAAGATCGAGGCAATTGCGCGCTAGAAAGCCGATGGCATAGGCTGAATAAATATCAGGAATGCGGTGTCCAAAGACTTGTCCGGTCAACTCCCGGAGTTGTTCCAACATTCGCCTGTTGACGAATGAACAATAGATCATTGGCAGCGCATCAGGCATGACCTCGATTTTGGCGGCCAACTTCAATCGCTCATGCATGTCGACGCGCTCGACGGACTTGACGAGATTTACACCCCAAAGGCGATTGGCCCATCTCGCCACTCGTAAGGACGGCCAGGTGTATATGCAGCGGCCCCAACGCAGTGCGTCGATATCGCCGTAGCGAGCAATCAAAGCCGCTGCCTCACGCAAAGCATAGGGGCAAAGACCGTCGTCGTCCCCGAGTACGGTCACATAGCGTCCCTGGGCGGAACGAACCCCGAGCTCCCAATTTGCGCTCATGGCAAGAGCCTCGGGAGGCTTTACATACTTGATGCGGACTTGAGCGATTTCGCCGACCAGTTTTGCGGTCGCGTCGTTATCGGAATTATCGCAGACGACGATTTCGTAGTCGTCGTAGTCCTGTTCGAGACAGGTCTGCAAAGTATATCGCAGCGTGTCCGCCCGGTTGCGGGTAGGCACGACAATGCTGAACAGCGGCAACATTCGTGGCTCCTGATTTCGAGCGAGTGCCCTGCTTTCAAAGACGACTATACTTTGATTACCACTTTGCCAAAATGCGCTGCCGACTGGAGATAGGCGAAGGCTTCCTTCGCCTCGTCGAAGCTGAAAACCCGGTCGATAATCGGCTTTAGGCCATTGACACTGATGGCCGCGTTCATCGCTTCGAACATTTGCGTCGAGCCGACGCTAATGCCCTGCACGTTCGCGCGCTTGGCGAGGATCGCCATTGGATTGATTTCCGCATTGCGTGTGAGAACACCGATCATCGAAATGAAGCCGTTAGGCCGGATCGCCTTCAGCGAACGGCTGAACGTATCTGAGCCGCCGACTTCGACGACTTGATCGACGCCGCGCCCGCCGGTACAGGCCAGCGCCGCCTCATCCCACGCTTCATGACTGCGATAATTGATACCGTCGCTGGCACCGAGCGCCTTGGCACGTGCCAGCTTGTCCTCGCTCGACGATGTGGCGATGACCCGCACACCCATCATGCGCGCGAATTGCAACGCGAAAATCGACACGCCGCCTGTGCCCTGCACCAGCACGCTCTGGCCGGCCCTGAGATGCGCATGTTCGACCATCGCGTGCCAGGCGGTCACCGCCGCGCACGGCAAGGTCGCCGCTTCTTCGTAGGAGAGATGCGCAGGGATCGCGACCGCGCCCTCCTCTTCCAGCACCGCATATTCGCGCAGCATGCCATCGATGGGACCACCCAGCGCGCTGCCCGGACTGTTCGCATCTGCTAAACCGCCAAACCAGCGTTGAAAGAAACAGCTCGCCACCCGGTCGCCGACCTTGAAACGCTGCACGCCGGGGCCGACCTCGATCACTTCGCCCGCGCCATCGGAGAGCGGCACGACGTTCGGCGCGATCGGACCGCGATAGCCACCGGAGACGAGCGCCAGATCGCGGAAGTTCAGCGAAGTGGCTATCACCTTCACCAGGATCTGGCGATGTGCCGGCTTCGGCACCGCCTCCTCCACTTGGGTCAGCGATTGAATGCCGGTGAGCTGCGGAATGCGATAGGCGCGCATGAGGTCTCGATCCCCCCTCGAACTTAATGTTGAGGCGCTATAGCAGAGACTTGGTGCATCTGCCATGGTGCGCTCAAACAATTCAAGGTTGGACATGGCGAACGACATTTACACGCCGAGGCGGATCTCGCGCACGCGGCATCTTGACGTCAGAAATTTACCGATCCAGTTGCGCGAATGGGAAGGCGATGGGCCGCCTCTGCTCCTGCTGCACGGCTTCCTCGATGCGTCCAGCACGTTCCAGTTTCTCGTCGACGCCATGGCGCAAAACAGGTGGATCATCGCGCCGGATTGGCGCGGCCACGGCGGCAGTGGCTGGGCGCCGCAGGGCTATTGGCTGCACGACTATCTCGCCGATCTCGATACGATCGTCGAAACCGTCTCGCCCGATCAACCGATCGATATCGTCGGCCATAGTCTCGGCGGCAATCTGGTGACGGTTTATGCCGGCATCCGGCCGCACCGCGTGCGCCGGCTGGTCTCGATCGATGGCTTCGCCATGCGTGATACATCGGCGCAAGAAGCGCCCGCGCGCATCGGCAAATGGCTCGACAGCTTGAAGGAACTGCCGAAGGAACGCGTCTACGCCAATGTCGCTGAAATGGCCGATCGGCTCATGGCGGCCAATCGGCGGCTGCCGCGAGATAAGGCGCTTTTCCTGGCACAAAGCCTCGCCCGTCCCGTGAACGGCGATGTCGCCTTTGCCTTCGATCCCAAACATCGCCGCCCCTTCCCGACCTTGCATCGGATCGACGAATGGGCGGCGTGCTGGGAAAAGGTCGAGGCCCCGGCCTTATGGATTGCCGCGGGCGACCGGTTTGAGAAAGCGCCGCGCGAAGGACACGGCAATTTCGACTGGCGGCTGAAGCACCTGCGCCATGGACGCGGTGTCGATATTCCGGATACCGGCCACAACATTCATCACGATGCGCCGCAAGCCTTGGCGCGGCTGATCGAGGCGTTCTTCGCCGAATAGTATGGGGCTCTGCCCACGGCTTGCTCCGGGGTTGCCGGACCGTTCGCGCGTGTTAAAAGCCCCCAACCCTTTTAGCGCCTTTCGAGAGTTTCATGAGCAAACCCGTCCTCTATCTCCTGCCCGGCCTGCTGTGCGACGCCCGCATTTTCGCGACGCAGATCGCCGATCTCGCCGACACTTGCGAGGTGAAATCGCTCGACTTCTTCGGCTTCGATTCCATTCCGGCGATGGCGCAGCACGTCCTGAAACAAGCTCCTGAAAAATTCTCCGTCGCCGGCTTCTCCATGGGGGGCCGCGTTGCTTTCGAAGTGTTCCGTCAGGCGCCGGAGCGGATCGAACGTTTCTGCGCCTTCGATACGGGCCTGCCGCCACTGGCACCGGGCGAATTGGAAAAGCGCGAAGCGATCATCAAGCTCGCTTATGACAAAGGCATGGAAGGGCTCGCTGACTCCTGGCTGCCGCCGATGATCCATCCGGCACGGCAGGGCGATGAAGCCTTCATGAAGCCGCTGCGCGACATGATCCTGAGCGTGACGCCGGAAATCCACGAGAAGCAGATCCGCGCCCTCATCAGTCGGCCCGATGCACGGCCGGTGTTGCAGCAGATCCATTGCCCCGCCCTATTCCTGGCCGGCCGGCAGGACGCCTGGAGTCCGCCGGAGCATCATGAGGAAATGGCGAAAGCCGTGCCCGGCTCGCGCCTCGTCGTCATCGAAGACAGCGGCCATTTCGTCTCCGTCGAACAGCCAGCAGCCTTCACCAAGGCACTGCGCGAATGGATGGAGATCAAGGTTTAAGCATGCCGGGCATGATCCGGCCTCAAAGCCGCTTCGGATTGCCCGGCAGAATTTGATAGCGGCGGCCAGAGCCGTTGTCGTCGGCGAAGGTCGCGATCGTGCCATCCACCGTCACGTTGTAGCAGGCCTCTTCGTCCTCATCGTCATCGGGAAAAGTGAAGCACACCTTTTCGCCCTTGATGACCCATTTGCCGGTGGCGGTCTCGTCATCGGCAAGCTGCTTCACTGTACCATCGGCCAGGTAATATTCGGTCAGCGGATTGCCGTCCTCATCCTTGCCGCTGATCGAATTGCCAATCAGTTTCTGCCAGGCGGCGGCGCCGGTCAGCGGTCGATCCTGCGGCGCGGTTGTCGGCGCATCATTCGCCGCCATTTGATTGGCCGTCACATGATTGGCTGTCACTTGCACATCCGCCACGGTGAAGAGCGAGGCGGGATCGCGAATGCTCAGCAGATCGACGAAACTGAGCGAACCCTTTTTCGCTGAGATCGAGACGGCGAGCTGTTTGGGATCGTCGACGAAACGCGCCAGCGCCTCGGCAATCTTCAGTCCATTGGCCTCGCCGCCCAAGAGCAGCGGAATGACGGAAGCGGCTTTCGCCAAATCGCTCTTCAGCTCCGCCATGCTCTGTTTCTGCTGTCGTGCCGCCTCTTGCAGGATTTTTTCGGCAAGGCCGCCATTGGTGAACTTCATGTCGACAGCGGCGACACCCGCCCCCAGCAGGGCAAAGATGCGCTCGCTCTGTTCGCTGGAAAAAGCCCCAGGGTCGATGCCGGTGAAGCGTCCTTTGAGCGCCAGCGTGCCGAGATCGGCGCCCGAGACCGTCAGATCGTCGAGACCATAGACCCGCTGGGTCGGATCGTAGGTACCGGAAAAGCCGAAGGACAGATCGAGACGATCGATGCCGACTTCCTTCAGCTTGATAGCCCCATCCGACGAAGGCGGCACTTCCACGACGATATTGTCGGCCTTGGCGGCAAGCCGCAGCGGCAAACCGTTGTCAAAGGTCGCATCGGCGCCGATCGCGGCAATTTTGACCTTGGTCAAATTACCACCCGGTGCGTCAGGCGGCGTGTCCTTGTCCGGCCCCTGTCCCTCGACATCGCGCATGGAAAAGCGGGTGAACTGCGCCATGCCCTTTTTCAGATCGTTGTCGCGGATCGCTTGCAGGAGGCCCGCGATATTGGCGCCGTCGAGCTGCAACGCTCCCGATTTGAAGCGCAGCGCACCACCGGGCTTGTCGGCGAACGAACTGTCGAAGGAGCCGATGGAAAGCTGTTTCACCTTGCCGGTGTCGACATCGCTGGCGACGAAATCGGCAAGCGTCATGCGCGAGTCCTTGGCGGTGATCACCACGGAGGGAATGGCGATGCGCGCCGCCTTGAGCTTGCCGGCGATGGCGGCGGCCTCCGCGCCTGACGTGGCGCTGCTGAACAGTTTCGTCACTTCCTCGCGATCGAGATTGGTGCCGATGAATTCGATGCGGCGGAATGCAATGCTGGCCTTGCCGCCGTCGTCATAGGTGTGGTTTTCGAGGACCACATCCTGCTGCGCCCGCGCTGGAGCGGAAAAGCCAGCCGAGAGGACCGCGATCAGGAGAGCCGCACGCGGCCAGATGCGGTCCGGCCGCCTGCCCGTTTCAACGCCGTACCACATGGTGCGCCTCTATCGTGAACCGTTGGATTCTGGTCTACAAGACTACCGACAATCGTGGGGCGCCGATAGCGCCGGCGAGCGATTGGCGCTAAGCTTGCACAAAGCCGGCGGGAAGCCGGGCACGATGAGGGAGAGATAAGATGGCACAGCCAAAAGTGATGGGAATGCGCGGGCTCGAGGTTGCCGTCTACGATCTCGAAGAAAGCGCCAAATATTATCGCGACGTCTGGGCACTGGATGAAGTCTCCCGCGACGGCGGCAAAATGCATCTGCGTGCGACCGGCCCCGATCATCACGTCCTCACCCTGCACGAGCGCCCGAAGGCTGGGCTGGTCGCCTTGAATTTCGCCGCCGCGGACAAAGCCGCCGTCGACGGCCTGCACGCGCATGCGATCGCCAGTGGCGTGACGGTGCTTGCCGCGCCGCAGGTGCTGCCGGCGCAAGACGGTGGCGGCTACGGCTTCGAAATGCGTTCGCCCGACGGCCACACCATGCGCGTCTCCAGCAATGTCGACAGCCATGCGGTGACCTCGGTCGATCCGGCGCGGCCGTGGCGCATCAATCATGTCGTGCTCAATTCGGAAGACATCCCGACCGAGATGGCCTTCTATCTCGACACGCTCGGCTTCCGCCATTCCGACACCACCGACATCATGAGCTTCATCCGCTGTTCGCGGAATCACCATTCGATCGCGCTGGCCAAGCACGGCGGCCCCTCGCTCAATCACATGGCCTATGAAATGTACGATTTCGATGGGCTGATGCGCGGCACCGGACGCGTGCGCATGGCCGGCCATGAACTGGGCTGGGGCGTGGGCCGCCATGCAGGGCCCGGTCAGAACATCTTCGCCTATTTCGTCGACCCCAACGGCTTCGTCACCGAATATACGACCGATGTCGATCAGGTGGGCGACGACTATCAGGAACATTTCGCCGACTTCTGGCGCGCCAAGCCGTTGCGCCCTTGCGCCTGGGCCGGCAACAAAGTGGTGCCGACGGCGGCGGCGACCCATGCCATGTCGGGCAAGACCATCGCTGAGCGCAACGCGCGCTGCGAGGATGTGATCGCTGAAAAACTCGCCAGCTGACGTGAGGCTGACAGGACGTGGGATATTAACCCCGCGTCAACGATAACGATTCAACACCATCCACCTTAGCAAGAATTCAGTAACCTTTACGACCCTTACTGATCCCGTAAATGAGTTGTGCCGGCAGCGTTTCGCCGGCTTATGGGGTCAGTATCATGCGTTATGCGTTCCTGGGCGGCGTCGCCCTTTCTGTTCTTGCTTTTGCCGGCGCGAACGCCGCCGATTTGCCGCCGCGTGGCTCGCCTTATTCACCAACGCCGATGTATGCGCCGGTCTCGGCCAACAGCTGGTCGGGCTTTTATGCGGGCATCAACGCCGGCATGGCCTTCACGGGTAGCAACGGCAACGGCATTCTGCCGGCCGGTTCTTTCCTGACACCTGGCGCCTTCCCGCAGGCAGCGCTGCCGGCCATCGGCAACTCAAACGGCGTCAAGGGCAGCAGCGGCACATTCGGCATCCAGGCCGGTTACAACTGGCAGCTCAACAATGGCGTGGTGATCGGCACGGAAGCCGATATCAACTGGCGCGGTCGCAATCGCAGCGGCGGCTTCGGCACCGCTTTCGTGCCGCTCGGCGGCGCCGGCCCGTTCACCGGCAGCAACGGCTTTGCCTATTTCGGCCAGAATCGCAGCGAGTGGTTTGGCACCTTGCGTTCGCGGGTCGGTGTCGCGCTCGATCGCGCTCTGCCTTACGTGACGGCTGGTCTCGCTTACGGTGGCACCGGCACGTCCAACTCCGCCATGTTCACCACCAATGGCGCCATGACCGGCGGCCCGTTCGTGACGCAGAATGGCGGCAGCAATTTCGGCTGGGCCGCGGGCGCTGGTATCGAATACGCCTTCACCAACAACATCAGCCTGAAAGCCGAATATCTTTACGTGAACATCGATCACGGCACCCGCATGTTGGTTAATCCGACCAACCCCGGTTACCTGCTGGTCAACCGCAACGACGACCGCATGCACATCCTGCGCGCCGGCCTCAACTACCGCTTCGGCGGCATCGGCCAGGGCATCTTCGCCCAATAACGCGCCCGCCGCTTCAAGCATCGACTTTAGGCCAAACACCGCGCTTCTCGCGCGGTGTTTTTACTATGGTCAGCCCGATCGCAATATACTGATTTTTAAGACTTATCGCCAGCTGTGACTTTACCGCAACACCGCCCTAAAAATGACACCTGAGGGCCAAGTTTCGATTTACGAAACTGCCGACTCTCTCTAGGGTCCCGCCAGGTTTCGGGGTTTCGTTTTGGGGCCACTTTTCCGATTCTCTTTTACTCAGAGGTATAAGCACAATGCGTCATCTTCTCCTCGGTTCGGTTGCCGCTTTCGCGCTCGTCGCTGGCGCCGCTCAGGCCGCTGACCTTCCGCGCCGCGCTGCTCCGCCGGCTCCGATCTATGTTGCTCCGATCTTCACCTGGACCGGCTTCTACGTCGGTGCGCAGATCGGCGGCGGCTGGGGCCGTAGCGAAATCGGCGCCATCTCCTACAACGCCAACGGCGTCGTCGGTGGTCTGCACGCTGGTTACAACATGCAGTTCGGTTCGATCGTTGCCGGTGTTGAAGGCGACATCGAAGCCACTTCGCTCAAGGGCTCGACCGCTTTCCCGGGCGTTCTCCTGAAGACCCGCGCTCCGTGGCAGGGTTCGGTCCGCGCTCGCGTCGGCGTCGCCTTCGACCGCGCGCTGATCTACGCCACCGGCGGTGTCGCGATTGCTCAGCTCAAGCACGACATCATCATCCCGCCGTTCGCTTTCGGCACCAGCACGACCCGCGCTGGCTGGACGGTTGGCGCTGGCGTCGAATACGCCATCAACAACAACTGGTCGGTTCGCGCTGAATATCGCTACACCGACTACGGCCGTTACAACACCGCGTTCTTCCCGCTGGGCACTGCCAACACCCGCTTCAAGGAAAACGCCGTGCGCGTTGGTCTGAGCTACCGCTTCGGTGGCGCGGCCGGCCCGGTCGTCGCCAAGTACTAATATCCAAGACGCTTCTGGCGTCTGGTTTGGAAAACCCGGCCTCGCGGCCGGGTTTTCTTTTGCCTATTTGAAGGGCAGCGCAGCCCGCCCTTGTGGCAATTTGATCACAAAAACTGCAGCCCCAACCTATTGCATAAGCAGCCAAATTTCATTTCGTGTCATTTCAGCAACAGCGCTTTGGAAATGACACACGATCGCCATCTTGCAATTTACGATTTGCCGGACTCTCTCTAGCTTGAAGCTAGTTTTCAGGGCTGGTGGGGCCCTTTCCGTCCCTCTTTCTGGAGCGAGAATACCATGCGTCATCTGCTTCTAGGTTCGGTTGCCGCGTTCGCGCTTGTGGCTGGTGGCGCTCAGGCGGCCGATCTTCCGCGCCGCGCTGCTCCACCGGCTCCGGTTTATGTTGCCCCAATCTTCACGTGGACCGGCTTCTACGTCGGTGCGCAGATCGGCGGCGGTTGGGGACGCACGGAATTCGGCGGCCTGACCTACAATGCCAATGGCGTCGTCGGCGGTCTCCACGCCGGCTACAACCTGCAATTCGGTTCGATCGTCGCCGGCGTCGAAGGTGACATTGAAGCGACATCGCTGAAGGGGTCGACCAGCTTCGCCTTCGCCTCGTTCAAGACCACTGCCCCGTGGCAGGGCTCGCTGCGCGCCCGCCTCGGTGTCGGCTTCGACCGTGCCCTGATCTATGTCACCGGCGGTGTCGCCTTCGCTGGCATCAAGCACGAAGTGTTCATTCCGCCGTTCGCTCTGTCGAACTCGTCCACCCGCACCGGCTGGACCCTTGGTGGTGGCGTCGAATACGCCTTCTCGCCCACTTGGTCGATTCGTGCCGAATATCGCTACACCGATTACGGTCGTTACACCGCCAGCTTCTTCCCCTTCGGCGCGGCCAATACCCGCTTCAAGGAGAATGCCGTGCGCGTTGGCCTGAGCTATCGGTTCGGCGGCTTCGCCGGCCCGGTGGTCGCGAAATACTGAGATGATTTCGGCGGCTTCGCCTTGAATGTATTGGAAAACCGGCCTTCCTGGCCGGTTTTTTTTATTGGGTCGCGAATGTATCGTATTTCGACTACATATGTGCCTTTCACGCCACATTTGCTCGCAAAATCACTCATAGCGGCCATGCGCAGATTTACGGTCTCCCGACTCAGGCCTAAACTCCGAGGTGAGGGCTTTACGAATTGATTTTTCCATTCTCTTGGACTGAGGGGAAACTTATGCGTCATCTGCTTCTCGGATCTGTCGCGCTGTTGGGGCTTGCTGCGGTCAGCGCCCAAGCTGCGGATCTTCCGCGCCGCGCCGCACCGCCGGCACCGGTTTATATTGCGCCTATTTTCACATGGACCGGTTTCTACGTTGGTCTCAACGCAGGTTACGGTTTCAGCGGCGACCGCGGTGTCGGCATCTCAGGCTCGCCACTGATCACCAATGGACAGCTCGCCGCGACGGTGCCGTTCTCCCTGTCGCCCAAGCGGGACGGCTTCATCGGCGGTGCCCAGGTCGGCTACAATGTCCAATCTGGCAGCCTCGTCTATGGTGTCGAAGTCGACTTCCAAGGCGCTGATATTAAAGGCTCGGCCAATGCCTGCGCCGTCGGTCTCGGTTGCGGCGCCGTCATCACCAACGCGACCAACAAACTTGAATGGTTCGGTACGTTGCGCGGCAGGCTCGGCGTGGCTTTTGACCGCGCGCTGATATACGCGACCGGTGGTCTTGCACTCGGTGGCGTTCGTAACTCGGCTCACCTCAACGAGTTTGCTGGGGCTGGCCGTCAGTTCGATGTCCGCAATAACAACACTCGCGCCGGCTGGACCCTCGGCGCCGGCGTCGAATATGCGATCTCCGGCAACTGGTCGGCCAAGCTCGAATACCTGTACTATGACCTCGGTCGCACCAGCGGCGTTGGCATTCAGACCAATCCGGTCAATCCTGCCGAATTCATGACGGCGCGCTTCCGGAACAACGGCCATATCGTGCGGGCAGGCATCAACTACCGCTTCGGCGGCCCGGCTGGCCCGGTGGTCGCCAGCTACTGAGCTTAACAGTAGCGCCCAAGAGTCTAAAACCCGGCCTCGCGGCCGGGTTTTTCCTTTTTCGAAGCTTCAACAGGCCGGTTAAGGTGCTCTACCGGCTTGTTTTAGCCATCTGGCCGTGGCAAGCGGTGCGCCCATGTCCGACGTCGCTCAACGCCCTGCCCCCAAAATTTCGTTCGTTTCGCTGGGTTGCCCCAAGGCCCTGGTCGATTCCGAGCGCATCATCACGCGCCTGCGCGCCGAGGGCTATGAACTGACCAAGTCCCACGCCGGGGCGGATGCGGTGATCGTCAACACCTGCGGCTTTCTCGATTCCGCCAAGGCCGAGTCGCTCGAAGCGATCGGCGCGGCGCTGGCCGAGAATGGCAAGGTCATCGTCACCGGCTGCATGGGTGCCGAGCCCGAGGCGATTTCCAACCGCTTCCCCAACGTCCTGTCGATCACCGGACCGCAGGCTTATGAGAGCGTCGTCCAGGCGGTCCACACCGCGTCGCCGCCGGCGCATGATCCGTTCACCGATCTGGTGCCGCCGCAAGGCGTGAAGCTGACGCCGCGCCACTATGCCTATCTGAAGATTTCGGAAGGCTGCAACAACACCTGCAGCTTCTGCATCATTCCCAAGCTGCGCGGCAAACTGGTCTCGCGTTCGGCCGCCGATGTGTTGCGCGAAGCCGAGAAACTGGTCGCCGCCGGCGTCAAGGAATTGCTGGTCATCTCGCAGGACACGTCGGCTTACGGCATCGACACGAAATACGCCGAGAGCCGCTGGCGCGACCGCGACGTGCGCGCCCGTTTCCTCGATCTGTCGCGCGAACTCGGCAGCCTCGGCGCCTGGGTGCGCCTGCACTATGTCTATCCCTATCCGCATGTCGACGATGTCATCGAGCTGATGGCGGAAGGCTTGGTGCTGCCCTATCTCGACATCCCGTTCCAGCACGCCTCACCGCGCGTGCTGAAAGCGATGAAGCGCCCGGGCAATCAGGAGCGCACCTTGGAGCGCATCCACAAATGGCGCGAGACCTGCCCTGACCTCGCCATCCGCTCGACCTTCATCGTCGGCTTCCCCGGCGAGACGGATGAAGATTTCGAAATGATGCTCGACTGGCTCGGCGAAGCCAAGCTCGACCGCGTCGGCGCCTTCAAATACGAGCCCGTGGCCGGCGCGCCGTCGAACGATCTCGGCCTGCCCGAAGTGCCCGACGAGGTGAAGGAACAGCGCTATCGCCGCTTCATGGAAAAGCAGCAGGCGGTGAGCAACCGCATTCTGCGCAACAAGGTCGGCAAGCGCCTGCAAGTGATCATCGATCAGGCTGGCCCAACCGTCGCGGTAGGCCGCTCAAAAGCCGATGCGCCTGAAATCGACGGCAAGGTCTATGTCGCGTCACGGCGGCCGCTGCGCGTCGGCGACATCGTCAGCGTCAAGATCGAACGCGCCGACGCTTACGATCTGCACGGCGTCGCGAGCTAGACCTCAGGGAAAACTTCCCTGAAACGCCCCTTGCATGGGGTTGTTCCTCAGAATCTTGCGATACCCCCTCCCCGGCAAGGGCGGCGACCTCCGCGCCCGATGAAACCGTGCTCAAGAATACGAGAGGACGACGGCGGAATTTGGTCGGGCCTTTCGTATTCCCGGAGTCAAAAGATAGCGTCGCGGACGACTTCGATGTCATCCCCGACGGCCGCGCAGCGGCTGAGCGGGGATCCAGGAGCGAGCGGTAGAATGCGGCTCGAAACCGCGATGCGCCTTAATCGAATGTTTTCCTGCTCGCTCTGGATTCCCGCTCGCGCCTAACGGCGCGTCGGGAATGACACAGAGAGCGAGGCACGTTGCTCACGGAATAAGGATCGTCGAGCCCGTCGTCTGGCGGTCTTGCAAGGCCTTATGCGCTTCGACCACATCCTGCAGTTTGTAGCGCTTGTTGACCGGGATCTTCACCTTGCCGCGCGCCACGACGCTGAACAGATCGCGCGCCATGGCGGCAAGCCGCACCGGCGTATCGGCATAATCGTAGAGCGTCGGCCGTGTCGCGAAGAGCGAGCCCTTCTGCACCAAGAGCCCGATGTTGAAGGCTTCGATCGGACCTGACGCCGACCCGAAGGACGCGAACATGCCGCGCTTCTTCAAACAGTCGAGCGAAGCCGGGAACGTATCCTTGCCGACGCCGTCATAGACCACGTCGCAGAGCTTGCCCTTGGTGATCTCGCGGACGCGATCGACGAAATTCTCGTCCTTGTAATAGATGATATGTTTGGCGCCGGCCTTCTTGGCGAGCGCGCCTTTCTCCTTCGAGCCGACAGTGCCGATCACCGTGGCGCCGAGCGCCTTGCCCCATTGGCACAGCAAGAGGCCGACACCGCCGGCGGCCGCATGCACCAGGATGACGTTGCCGCGCTTCACACGGAAAGTCTGGCGCAGCAGATATTGCGCGGTGAGGCCCTTCAGCATCATGCCGGCGGCCGTCTCATAGGAAATCTTTTTCGGCAGTTTGACGAGAATGCGCGCGTCGATCAGCCGTTCCTGGGCATAGCTGCCGAGCGAAGACACATAGCCGACGCGATCGCCGACCTTGAAGCCGCGCACGCCTTTGCCGACTTCGATGATCTCGCCCGCCGCCTCGTTGCCGGCGATGAATGGCAGCGATGGCGCCTTGTAGAGGCCGCTGCGAAAATATGTGTCGATGAAATTGAGACCAATGGCCTTGTTGCGCACTTTCACCTGGCCAGGGCCAGGCTTGCCCACTTCGACGTCCTCGATCTTCATCACTTCCGGTCCACCATATTCGTGGACCACCACCGCCTTGACCATCCTGCTGCTCCCGCATCACGCGACGCTGTGCCGCTTCCCGCCCATCTTAAACGATGACAGGGACAATCCTACAATGCCATCCTTTCCGCTATCCGACGGAATCAGCAGCCCAGGAAATTCAACCCGAGATACGATACGCGCCCATGACATTCGCCACCTTCTCGCCGCCCCGGTCCCCCATCGACAGTGCGGACTCGTTCACACCGAAGCTGGTCACCGTCTGGCGCGAGGGCTACGGGCTCAAGGGGTTGCGTGCGGATGCCATCGCCGGGCTGACGGTCGCCATCGTCGCCTTGCCCCTGTCGATGGCCATCGCCATCGGCTCGGGCGCGAAACCGGAACACGGTCTCTATGCCTCGATCGTCGCCGGCTTCATCATTTCGGCCCTGGGCGGCAGCCGCTTTCAGATCGGCGGGCCCGCCGGCGCCTTCATCGTGCTGGTCGCCACCACCATCGAGCGCTACGGCTATCAGGGCCTGCTGACGGCCACCATCATGGCGGGTTTTCTGCTGCTGGCCATCGGCTATCTGCGGCTCGGCTCCTATATCAAGTTCATTCCGCATCCGGTGACGGTCGGTTTCACGGCCGGCATCGCCATCATCATCGGCGCCGGCCAGCTCAAGGATTTTCTGGGCCTGTCGCTGGCGCACGAGCCGGCGGCGCTTGTCTCAAAGATGCCGGCCCTGTTTTCGGCCTTGCCGACAATCAGTTGGCAAACCTTGCTGCTCGGTTTCGGCAGTCTCGGCGTCATCCTGGCGTTGCGGCGGGTAGCGCCCCGTCTGCCCGGTCTGCTCGTTGCCGTATTCCTGGCTTCGCTCATCACCTGGGCCTTCGGTCTGCCGGTCGAGACCATCGGCACCAAGTTCGGTGGCGTGCCCTCAAGCCTGCCGGCGCCGGCGCTGCCCGATGTGCAACCCGGCCTGATCCTGGAACTGATCCCCTCGGCGATCGCCATCGCCATTCTCGGCGGTTTCGAATCCCTGCTTTCGGCCGTGGTCGCCGACGGCATGAGCGGACGCCGGCACCGCTCCAATTGCGAATTGGTGGCGCAGGGCTGGGCCAATATCGCCAGCGCTTTGTTCGGCGGCCTGTGTGCCACCGGCACGATCGCCCGCACCGCCACCAATATCCGCGCCCATGCGCATGGGCCGGTGGCGGGTATCCTGCATGCGTTGTTCCTGCTGTTGTTCATCCTGATTGCCGCACCGCTTGCCTATTATATTCCACTGGCAGTGCTGGCCGCCGTCCTGCTCACGGTCGCCTGGAACATGATCGAATTCGATCAGTTCCGCGCCATCTTGCGCACCAGCCGGGGCGAAGCCGCGGTGCTGCTCGCAACCTTCCTATTCACGTGCTTGCGCGATCTCACCGAGGGCCTCGCCGTCGGCATCGTGCTGGGCGCCATCCTGTTCATGCATCGCATGTCGCAATTCGTCGAAGTGACGACCGAGGTGAAACTGCTCGGCGATGCCACGGCGGAGAACGGCGCCGAAAATGGCGGCGCGGCGCATGAGGCCTTTCCCTCCGACGGCATATTGACGTTCCAGATCGCCGGGCCGTTCTTCTTCGGCGCCACCGGCACGGTCTCGGCTGTGTTGTCACGGCTAGGCGAAACGCCACGCGCCATCATTCTCGATCTGTCGGCCGTGCCTTTCGCCGACAATTCGGGCGCCCATATCCTGGTGGCCTTCGCCGAGAAGAGCCACCGGCGCGGCGCTCCGGTCTTCATCGCCGGCGCATCCCGGGCGGTGCGCCGCTCACTCCTGTCGTCAGGCCTGTCGCGACATCTGGTTCGCTATGCGCCCGACGTGGCGGAAGCGCACGAGCGGGCGCTCAAGCTGATCGCCGCGCCCGCCTGATCATCACCGCACGGCAACGGACACCGTTACGTCCGCGACCGCAGGTTCGGGCTGCGCCAGAAAGGCGTGCAAGGCCGCCACCACCTGCGCGCCCTCGCCCACGGCGGCGGCGACCCGCTTGATCGATCCGGCGCGGACATCGCCGATGGCGAAAACGCCGGACTGGTTCGTCTCCAGAGGATGGAAACCCTCGGCGCCGGTGCGGATGAACCCCTTGCCATCACGTTCGATCCCGGCATCCGCCAGCCAATCGGTGTTGGGCTCGGCGCCGATGAAGAGGAACAGGTGAGGAATCGCGCATGTGTCGACTTCGCCGGTCTCCCGGTCCCGCCAGGTGATCGTCTCCAGGCTGCCGTTTTGCCCGGCAAGGCCAATCACCTCGGTCTGGACATGAACCTCGATATTGGGCTGGGCCTCGATGCGATCGATGAGATAGCGCGACATGGTGGCTTCAAGACCCTTGCCGCGCACCAGGAGCGAGACCTTCTTGACCTGGCTGGCGAGGTAGACCGCCGCCTGCCCGGCGGAATTGCCCGCGCCGATAAGTGCCACTTCCTGATTGGCGCACAGTTTCGCCTCGATCGGCGAAGCCCAATAATGCACGGACGCGCCTTCGAACTCGGCGAGATTAGCGACATCGAGCCGGCGATAGCTGGCGCCGGATGCGACAACCACCGAGCGCGCCCGCACCTTTTCGTCCGCATCGACGCCCAAAACGAAATGCCGCTCCGCATCGCGCGACAGACTGAGCTGGCAGGCCTCATCGGGAATGGCCATTTCGACGCCGAACTTCTGCGCCTGATTGTAGGCGCGCGCCATCAGGGCAAGGCCCGAGATACCGGTGGGGAAACCAAGATAATTTTCGATCCGCGCCGAGGCACCGGCCTGCCCGCCGAAGGCCCGGCAATCGAGCACGATGGCGGATAGACCTTCGGACCCCGCATAAACAGCGGCGGCAAGGCCGGCGGGGCCGGCACCGACGATGGCGACGTCATAGAGCTTGTCCGGATCGATGGGACGCACCAGCCCCAGGCAACGCGCCAGATCGGTGTCGGCTGGATTGCGCAGCAGGCGACCGTCCGGACACAGAACGATCGGCAGATGATGCTCATCGACCTTGAAGCGATCGATGAGCGTCGCCGCGCACGTATCCTCCTCCGGATCGAAGACGCCGTGCGGCTGGCCGCTGCGCGTGAGAAAACCCTGCAAGCGCAACACGTCACCGCTGTGGCGACGGCCGACAATGATCGGGCCGCTGCCGCCGCTTTCGAGCAGATCGACCCGGCGCAGGATCAAAGCGCGCATGACGCGCTCGCCAAGGCTCGCCTCCTGCACCATCAGATCGCGCAGCCGGCCCGAGACGATGACCAGCGCCTCGACATCGCTCGCCGCCGTCGCATTGACCAGCGACGGCCGATCGGACAGCTGGGCGAGTTCGCCCATGAATTCTCCGGCACCGTGGGTGACGATATGAGCACCGGTGCCGCCATAACCGGCGCGGGTGATTTCAAGCTCCCCGGAGAGGATCACGATCACGCCGGGCGAAACCTCCCCGGCGCCGACGACACGCTGACCGGCCCTATAGGACGCAGCCGCTCCGAAGCGGCGCAAACGGTCGATGTCGACCGGCGGCAGGACCGGATACATCTGCGCCGAACGGGGATGCGACTTCGCAGCGATCGTCTGTTCCATCCAAACCTCTATTCCGTCTCATGTTTTGCTTTGAGCCCAGACCGAACCACGGGTCAGCGGCAGGAGGATGACATAGGCAGCGCCGGCCAAGAGCACCACCCGTCCCCACCAGGGGCCGGCGAAATTCGTCGCCAGTTCGATGCCGGCCGCCCCCGTGCCGGCGAGCAGGACCGCACCGGTCAGCCATTGCAGCCGTTTCACCCGCATCGGATGAATGAAGACGATCGGGGCGAACATCAGGACAACTGCGACGAGAACGATCAGGATCGTCACGGGCACGGTCGGCTGGAAGACCAGCAGGTAGAACACCAGCACGTTCCAGATCGCCGGAAACCCACGGAACCAATTGTCAGGCGTCTTCATGCGCCCGTCGGCGAAATAGAGCGCCGAGGCGATGAGAACGACCACACCAAGCGCCAAGGCCCAGGGACGTGGCAGCAGCGGCGCATGCACCAGAACCACCACCGGCACGACCACATAGGTGAGGAAATCGACCACCAGATCGAGCGTGTCGCCATCGATAATCGGCAGGACGTCGCGCACCCTGGCGGCACGCGCGAACGTGCCGTCGATCCCGTCGATGACCAGCGCCACGGCGAGCCACAGAAACGTGCCGACGAAATCCTGCGCCACGGCGCGCTCGAGCGCCAGGAAGCCGCACGCCGCGCCCGAGGCGGTGAAAATATGAACAAGCCAGGCCAGGCCGCGTTGAGAAGATGATGGATCAGTCATGGACATCGGTTGCGAAACAGACGGCAAGGTGCGGCGCTTCGCGGCTTTGCGCAAGCCGCGCGATTAGATCTTGATGCCAAAAGCCTTCATCCGCGAAATCAAAGTGGTTGGCCGAATGCCAAGCAGTTCCGCCGCGCCATCGGCGCCGAAGACCCGGCCACCCGCGACATTCAATGCCGCGACGATATTGTCGCGATCGCGCTGCTTGCGCTCGTCTTCCCGGACCAGGCGCACCTGCGAAGGCTGTGGCACCGAGGCGCCCTGCCCGGCGCGTGCCTCCGGCAGGCTGATGCGCAGGCGGCCATTGGACGCCAGGATCGCCGCGCGCTCGATGACGTTTTCCAGCTCGCGCACATTGCCCGGCCAATCGTAACGCATCAGACGATCGATATCGGCCTTGGTGAGCGTGATGGCCGGCAGATTGAGCTTGCGGATCGCCCCTTCGAGCGCGTGCTGGGCAAGCTGCGGGATATCCTCCAGCCGCTCACGCAACGACACCGATTCAATCGGGAAAACGTCGAGGCGATAATAGAGATCTTCGCGGAAGCGTCCGGCCTTCACGTCGCTTTTTAGCGAGCGATTGGTGGCCGCGATGATGCGCACGTCGACATTGCGCGTGCGCTCCTCGCCGACCCGTTCGAGCTGCTTTTCTTGCAAGACGCGCAGCAACTTGCCTTGCAGTTCGAGCGGAATTTCGCCGACTTCGTCGAGAAACAAGGTGGCCTGATCGGCCAGTTCGAAGCGGCCGATGCGATCGCGGATGGCGCCGGTGAAGGCGCCTTTGACGTGGCCGAAGAACTCGCTTTCGAACAATTCTCTGGGAATGGCCGCGCAATTGACGCGGATCAGCGGACGGCTGGAGCGGCGGCTCGCTTCATGAATGGCGCGGGCGATCAGCTCCTTGCCGGTGCCGGATTCACCCGTGATCAGAACCGTGGCATCGGTCTGCGCCACCAGTTCGATCTGGCTGATAATCTTCTGATGGGCGGCGCTGCGGCCGATGATGCCGCGATGGCGTGTCTCGATGCGGATTTCTTCTTGGAGATATTCGTTTTCGCGCTCCAGGCGTTCGCGCAGATGATCGACTTCGGCAAGCGCGCCGCGCAATTGCTCCTCGCTTTCGCGCCGCACGGTGATGTCGCGGAAGACGATCACCGCGCCGAGCAGACGGCCGCGTTCGCGGATCGGCGTCGAGGTATATTCGACGTGAAACGAAGACCCGTCCTTGCGCCAGAACACTTCCGCGTCGGCCTTATGCACGGTGCCGTCGCGAAAGGCCGCGTAGATCGGGCAATCGTGATTGACGTAGTGGCGGCCGTCCGCATGGGTGTGATGGACGGTGGCATGCATGTCGCGGCCGACGAGTTCTTCCGCCGTCCAGCCGAGCATGCGCTCGGCGGCGGGATTGACGAAAGTGGTGATGCCTTCGGCATTGACGCCATAGATGCCCTCGCCCGCCGCGCGCAGGATCAAGCGGTTCTCACGTTCGATATCCTGGAAGAAGCGCTCGGCGCGCTGCCATTCGGCGATGCCGCTGCGCATGAACAGATCGGCCTCCTGATCGACCATGCGGCGCTGGCGCTCGACAATGTCGTGCAGGGCGATCTGCAACCACTGGCCGGCCGAGGTCGGCAGAACGGCGGCCGAATATTCGAGACTGAGCTGGCTGCCGTCGGCATGGCGCGGCGACAGGGCCTGCGTCCAGTAACGGCCCTTCAGGAGCGCCGCCTGGCTGAAGACGATGAGGGCTGGAAGCTGGCCAGGATGCAGCGCGCTGACGCGCATGCTGCGCAGGTCCGACCGGCCGTAGCCGAGCAAGGCCGCCGCGCGCGGATTGGCGTCGATGATCCGATCCTCCAGCGGATCGATCACCAGCACCGGCTCGGCGCCATGCTCGAAGGCGAGGCCGAGCGAGACGTCGGGATGAGCGTCGGGCAGATCTACGATATTTCGTATGTTCATTGCGTAATCTCGTAAGACTACGAAATTCCGTATCAGCCCGACGCGCCGCTTTCCAGCCCTAAGTGCATCAACCCACTGGATTTTCGCGATCGCCCTCAAGCTGGCACGCCGGTTGCTCGTTTGGGAGGCAGATTTCACAGAAGGCGAGCGCAACCATGGCTTTGTTCAAGAACCCGTTCGACGCGACTTCGAAACTTTCCGGCTGCGGCTGCGGCCGCCATGTCTCCCAGGCGGCGCATGACGCCGAACTCACATGCAGCCCGGCCGATGCGGCACCGGAAGAGAGCTATCGCCGCACGGTCGAAACGGCGGTGATGAAGGCGATCTTCCCCAACGATCTGTCGCGCCGGCGCTTCCTCGATGCCGTGGGCACTTCGACGGCTGCCGCGGTTCTCTCGTCGATCTTTCCGATCGCCACGGCGACGGAGGTCTTCGCCCAGGCCGGCGGCCTCGAGAAGAAAGCGCTCAAGGTCGGGTTCATTCCGATCACCTGCGCCACGCCGATCATCATGGCCGATCCGCTTGGATTCTATAAAAAGCATGGCCTCGACGTGGAGGTGAACAAGGCCGCCGGCTGGGCGGTGATCCGCGACAAGACCATCAACAAGGAATATGACGCGGCACATATGCTCTCGCCCATGCCGCTGGCGATCTCGCTTGGCATCGGCTCGAACCCGATCCCCTATACGATGCCGGCGGTGGAGAACATCAACGGCCAGGCGATCACGCTGGCGATCAAGCACAAGGACAAGCGCGATCCGAAATCGTGGAAAGGCTTCAAGTTTGCCGTTCCCTTCGACTATTCGATGCACAACTATCTGCTGCGCTATTATCTCGCCGAACATGGCATCGATCCCGATACCGACGTGCAGATCCGCGCCGTGCCGCCGCCGGAAATGGTCGCCAATCTGCGCGCCGACAATATCGACGGCTTTCTCGCCCCCGATCCGGTGAACCAGCGCGCCGTCTATGATGGCGTCGGCTTCATCCACATCCTCTCGAAGGAGATCTGGGACGGTCATCCCTGCTGCGCCTTCGCCGCCTCGCGCGAATTCATCACCCAGGCGCCGAACTCCTATGCGGCGCTGCTGCGGTCGATCATCGACGCAACGGCATTCGCAACGAAAGCCGAAAACCGCAAGCAGATCGCGGAAGCCATCGCCCCGGCGAACTATCTCAATCAGCCCGTCACCGTCGTCGAACAGGTGTTGACCGGCACCTATGCCGATGGTCTGGGCCAAGTGAAGCGCGATCCCAAGCGCATCGATTTCGATCCTTTCCCCTGGCAGGATTTCGCCGTGTGGATTCTGACCCAGATGAAGCGCTGGGGCCAGATCAAGGGCGATGTCGATTACAAGGCCGTCGCCTCGCAGGTGTTCCTCGAAACCGATACGGCGAAACTGATGAAGGAAGCCGGCCTTGAACCGCCAACGCCCGGCTCCAAGAAGATCGTCGTGATGGGCAAGAGCTTCGATCCCGCGAAGCCGGCCGATTACATCAACAGTTTCGCCATCAAGCGCAGTTGAGCCCGATGACCTTGTCTCTCAACGCCCGGTCTCTACTTGTTTCGGTGCTGCTGCTGGCGGGCTTTCTGCTCGTCTGGCAGCTCGGCACCCAGGGCACGAAATCCGTCGAGCAGATGGATCCCGAATATGCGCGCCTGATGGGCGTGACGGCGACGCAGGGCAAATCCGCCATGCCCGGCCCGCTCGATGTCGGCGCGCAAATCTGGAAACATCTGAAGGAGCCGTTCTACGATCGCGGTCCCAACGACAAGGGCATCGGCATCCAGCTCGCCTATTCGCTGCTGCGCGTGCTCACTGGCTATGCGTTGGCGGTGATCGTGGCCTTGCCGATCGGCTTTTTGATCGGCATGTCGCCCTTGATGAACAAAGCGCTCAATCCGTTCATCCAGATTTTGAAACCGATCTCGCCGCTCGCCTGGATGCCGCTGGCGCTCTACACGATCAAGGATTCCTCGATCTCGGCGATCTTCGTCATCTTCATCTGTTCGGTGTGGCCGATGCTGGTCAATACCGCCTTCGGCGTCGCCTCGACCCGCAAGGAATGGCTGAACGTGGCGCGGACTTTGGAAGTGCGCCCCTTGCGCAAGGCCTTCACCATCATCCTGCCCGCCGCCGCGCCCACCATCGTCACCGGCATGCGCATTTCCATCGGCATCGCCTGGCTCGTCATCGTCGCCGCCGAAATGCTCGTGGGGGGCACGGGCATCGGTTATTTCGTGTGGAACGAATGGAACAATCTGTCGATCACCAATGTCATCATCTCGATCCTCGTCATCGGCCTGATGGGCATGATGCTAGATCAAATCCTGGCCTTCGTCGGCCGGCTCGTCACCTATCCGGAGTGAGGCCGTGAACGACAAATTCATTTCCATCGAAGGCATCGCCCGGCGCTATCCGAAAGCCGGCGGCGGCACGACGACGATCTTCGACGACTTCTGGTTCCGCATGGGCAAAGGCGAATTCGCCTGCATCATCGGCCATTCCGGCTGCGGCAAGACGACGGTGTTGAACACGCTCGCCGGCCTCGAACTGCCCGATGCCGGCGTCACCGTCGTCGATGGTCACGCCATCGAAGGCCCGTCACTCGATCGTGCCGTCATCTTCCAGAGCCACGCGCTGCTGCCGTGGCGCACGGTGCTCGGCAATGTCGCCTATGCGGTGGCCTCGAAATGGCGCGACTGGAGCCGCGAACAGGTCAATGCCCATGCGATGCGCTTCATCGACGTGGTCGGCCTCAAGGGCGCCGAGATGAAGCGGCCGGCGGAACTGTCCGGCGGCATGAAACAGCGCGTCGGCATCGCCCGCGCCTTGTCCATCGAACCGAAAATCCTGCTGATGGACGAACCGTTCTCGGCGCTCGACGCGCTGACGCGCGGCTCGTTGCAGGACGAAGTGCGGCGCATCTGCCTCGACACCGGCCAGACCGCCTTCATGATAACCCACGACGTCGACGAAGCGATTTTTCTCGCCGACAAGATCATCCTGATGACCAACGGGCCGGACGCGATGGTGGCGGAAGTGGTTGCCAATCCGCTGCCGCGCGAGCGTCGCCGCATCGATCTGCACAAAGCCGCCGACTATTACCCGCTGCGCAATCACCTCATCGACTTCCTCGTCACGCGTTCGCGCACGTTCCGCGACGAGAAGCCCATCGGCTACGACAAGAAACATCCGCCCGTCGTACAGCCGACGGCGGCCAGCTCCATCCCCTTACGCATTCCTGCGTAAAAAAGCTTTCACTTCACAAGGAGACATCCATGAAACGCGAAGAACTCACCGAGAAGATTCTCGACATCAAGCGCGAAAATGGCTGGACGTGGAAATATATCACCACGGAAATCGGCGGCATGTCGGAAGTGCTCGTCATCGGCGCGCTGCTCGGCCAGATGAAACTGGTGAAGCCCTTGGCCGAGAAAGCCGCCACGCTCTTCGGTTTGAGCGAGAACGAAAAGCGCATGCTCAACGAAGTGCCCTATCGCGGCGGCGGCACGCCGATGCCGCCGACCGATCCGCTGATCTACCGCTTTTATGAAATGGTGATGGTCAACGGCCCGGCCTGGAAAGCTCTGATCGAGGAGGAATTCGGCGACGGCATCATGTCGGCGATCGATTTCAACATCGAGTTCGAACGCGAGCCCAATCCGAAGGGCGACCGTGTGAAAATCGGCATGTCCGGCAAATTCCTGCCCTATAAATATTACGGCAACGAACAGGGCATCCCGGATTACGGCTTTAAGGAGGGCTAGTTTTCCCCGCGACTTGATGCCGGCTCGCCAAAGGCGGCCTGAGGCATTAAGTCTGGGGCATGGACGCGGATATTCTCATCGCCGGTGCAGGACCGGCCGGCCTCGCTGCCGGCCTGGCCCTGGGGCGCCTCGGCAAACGGGTCGTCGTCGCCGGCCCCGCCGACGATAGGCCAAGCGCGCGTACGGTGGCGCTGTTCGACGGCTCGGTGCGGTTTCTCGCAGCGCTTGGCGTGTGGGACAGGATCGCGCCGCGTGCGGCGCCGCTCGCCACCATGCGCATCGTCGACGACACCGGCTCGCTCTTCGCCCATCGGCCGACGGATTTCAAAGCCAGCGAAACCGGGCTCGAGCAATTCGGCTTCAACATCGAGAATGCCGATCTTACCCGCGCGCTGGAAGCCGCCTTGGCGGAAGAGCGCAACGCCCGGCGCCGGCACGACCTCGTCACCGGTTATGATTTCGAAGCCGAGCGCTGTCGCGTCCACCTCGCCGATGGCGAGACCATCGAAGCACACCTCGTGGTCGCCGCCGATGGCCGCGCCTCGCCGGCCCGCCAAGCCGCCGGCATCGGCATGCGCGAATGGGCCTATCCGCAGGTGGCTTTCACCGCCCTGCTCGACCACACCGTCGCCCATGGTGATGCCTCCACGGAATTTCATACGCGCGAAGGCCCCTGCACCTTCGTGCCCCTGCCCGCCACCGACACCGCGCCCCATCGCTCAAGTCTGGTGTGGATGATGCGGCCGGCGCACGCCGATCCATTGCGCGCCTTGAGCGATGCGGACCTGGCGCGCGCCATCGAGAAGCAGAACCATTATCTGCTCGGCAAGATCACCCTGGCGCGACGTGGCGCCTTCATTCCGATCCAGGGCCTCACCGCGCGCGCGATGACCGCGCCGCGCCTGGCGCTCGTCGGCGAAGCAGCGCATGTATTTCCGCCGATCGGTGCGCAAGGCCTCAATCTGGGCCTGCGCGATGTCGCCCATCTCGCCGAATATATCGAACGGTTGCAGCCCGAAGACGCCGGCGCACCGCATGTGCTCGATGCCTATGAACGCGCGCGCCGTGGCGACGTGCTGTCACGCCAGATCGCTGTCGATCTGCTGGATCGCACTCTGCTGGCGGGCTTCCTGCCTGTGGACGTGCTGCGCGCCGCCGGCATGGCGGCGCTCACGGCCATCGCGCCGCTGCGTCGCTTCGCCATGCGCGAAGGCGTTCTGCCCGGTGTCGGTGCGCCGAGCGTGATGCGCAGGCCTGATCAGCACCCTTAATCCAAACCCGTCTTGCCGGGCGCCCAATAGGCCTTGGTGAGGATGCGTGCTGCCGGCACAGCCTGCCGTTTCAAGCTCTGCCGCAACCGCTGAATGGTGCCGGCCTGCCCGGCTAGCACGAAGGTGGCGCCGGCATCGACAAGCGCTTGGAGCGCACCCTCCATCTCCAAGATATGTGTGCCGTTGCCCTGTCGCGCGAACAAGACGGCCGGACCGATCTCAAGCCCTTCGAGAAGCCGCGATGTGCTTTCCCGGTCTCCCACTTCGAAATGGCACGTCACGGATCGCGCTCGATCCTGGCGGAGCAGCGCATACGCAAGCCCGATAGCCGTCTCGTCGCCGAAGACGGCCAGCGGTCCGCTCGTCTGGCGCACGTCCAACGAATGACGCGGACCGAACAGATCGCAGGCATCACCGGGGCGGACGTTGCGCACCCACGCACTGCCGGGCCCCTCGCCATGCGCATAAGCCAGAATGCGAGTGCGCCCGGCCGCAGGGTCCCAGTCGATAGGCGTATAGGTGCGCGCGACGAAGGCCGAGCCCATCGCGATCTGGATTTTCTGTCCAGGCGTCCACGTGACAGCTTCCAGCGCTTTGCCATCGAGCGTGATCAATCTGATGTCGTCGGCCAGCGGTTCGCTGGCAACGACGGTCGCCTGTTTCATCAGCATGCGCAGTAGCGCACGGCTCAGCCGGCCGGGCGTTTTGGCCGTGGCACGTTCTGGGGCTTCTCTCAGCAGCATCGTGCGGTCCTCACGGTGAATTCGTTGCCACGTCCCTCATCCAGCGCGAGCGCGCGCGAGAGGTAGCCGTTTGCTGCCTTGCGGACATAGTCCTGATAGGCGGGATCAAAGGCATTCTCGCCGAGGATCGCCGCGCCGGCCGATAGTCGCGGCTCGAGCATTTTCAGGACCGGCAGATAGAGCGAGAAAGCGCCGTCGAGCAGCAGCAGATCGACCTTGCCGCCGACATCCTTGAGCGTTTCGAGTGCGTCGCCTTCGCGGATCTCGACCAGATCGTCCAAGCCCGCTGTGGCAAGATTGGCGCGCGCCCGCATCACCTTGGCGCCCTCAAGCTCACTGCCGATGAGATGACCGCCGCCGTTATCGCGCAACGCGGCGGCGAGATAGATGGTCGAAATGCCCATCGACGTGCCGAACTCGACGATCCGCCTCGCTTTGCAAGCGCGCGCGATGGCATAGAGGAAGCGGCCGTATTTCGGCGAGACGGCCAGGAAATTGTCGGCATAGTCGCGATAGACGCGCCGGTAATCCGTCCGCTCTTGCGCCAGCATGCCGGCGATCGCCTGTTCGGGCGAGCCGCCCGGGGCTTCGATGATCGCCATCATCGCTTCGATATGGTCGCGGTCGGAGGCTTCGGCATCCCGGTGCAGCTTGTCCAGGGTATCAGCGACAAGGCCCTCGATCAGTGAATTCACGGCATGTCCTTTCGCATGCGCCGGCGGATCGACCGGCTTGCCGCGAAGGGATAAGAGACCTTGGATTTGGCGTCATTCCGAAATTCTGACAGAATATTATTCAATTCTGCCAAATCGAACCCGAAGGCCGGCCATGCCGATCCTAACCGAACTCTCCAAACCGACAGACTGGATCGAGCCGGACGACGTGGCACGCCCGATCGTCACCTATGGTTTCGTGACCGAGGATTTCGACGGCATCGAACTGGGCTTTCACAGCCACGCCAAGGGCCAGATCATTCTCGTGCAGCGCGGCGCGCTGAGTTGCGAGGTGGAAGGCGGGCTGTGGATCGTGCCGCCGCGCAGCGCGGTCTGGATACCCGGCGGCGCGCTCCATGCCATCAAGGCCACGGCAACGGGCGCGCTCGAAGGCTATAACGGTTTCGTCGATCCGGCCGTCGGCCAGAGCCTGCCCAAAACCTGCTGCGCCTTGTCCGTGACGCCGCTGCTGCGCGAACTTTTGACCCGCGCGGCAAACCTGCCGCTGCTCTATCGGGAAGGCGGCGCGAACTCCCGCCTGATATCGGTCCTGCTCGATGAACTCGCGATCGCTGAGATCGAGGATCTGCATCTGCCGATGCCCAACGATCATCGTCTGCGTCGGATTATCGACCTGATGATGAACGCGCCGGCGGATCGCGCGACACTCGCGGTCTGGGCAAAGCGCGCCGGCCTGAGCGAGCGCACGCTGGCGCGCCTCATCCATCAAGAAACCGGCATGAGCTTTGGCCGTTGGCGCCAGCAGCTTTGCGTAATGCTCGCCGTCAAATGGCTGGCCGGCGGCGCTTCCATTCAGCAGGTCGCGGCCGATCTCGGCTATGAAAGTATGCCCAGTTTCGTGACCATGTTTCGCAAAGCGCTTGGCACGTCGCCCGGGCGTTACATGGTGGAAAGGCATTCGGGACGGTTGTGATTGTCGCGTTGTGCCGGGTTACACCTCGGCACAACGCAGTGCCGACTTTAGGACCCGCCGCTTGTCGCTTGACGCGCAAGCGCGACAGCATCCGCCCCCGCTGGAAACCGCAGTTGGCCGGTAGTGTCATTCACCGCCTGCCACACGGCCTGAGCTACATCACTTTCCTTCGTCGTCATTGCTGGCTGCGCGAACGATTGGAAAATCGGCGCGGCAAAATCGGCATAGGGCGGCGGAATGAGATTTTCGACGCGCACCGCAGTATTCTCAGTAAACCGCGTGGTCGGAGCGTAACCCGGTTCGACCAGCTTGGCGCGAATGTTGAAATGCCCGAGTTCATGCGCCAACGAACCGGTGAAACCTTGGATGGCCTGCTTGCTGGCCGTATAAGCGGCCGCGAGCGGAAAGGCCGCCAAAGTCGCGCTCGACGTAACGTTGACGATTACACCTGCGCGCCGTTCGCGCATCTGCGGAATGACAGCCTGCGTCATGGCGAGGACACCAAAGGTGTTGGTCTCGAAGACCTTGCGGATGTGCGACAGTGGTGTCGCTTCGAAGGCACCGACAACACCAATGCCGGCATTGTTGACGAGAACATCGATGGGCCCAGCCGCTTTGATGACCAAGGCGATGCTTTCTTCGTCCGTCACATCCAGCGGCAAAATCCGCAAAGATGGCGAAGCCGGCAGAATGCCGTCGCGCGGGGTGCGCATGGTGGCGATGACGTTCCACCCTTTGGAAAGAAAATAGCGGGCGGTCTCAAGGCCATAGCCCGAAGAACAGCCGGTAATCAGAGCGTTTTTCATGATCTTCTCCTCAGCAGCATCGATGCGTGTTCTTGCCTTGGCTGAACAGGACTATCTACAATTGAAAGTCCATTTTTTATTAGCTATAGTCCAATAATGATTGATCCCCTGTCCGAGGTTATCGGCCTGCTCAGGCCGCAGGCTGTATTCACGAAGGGGATCAGTGGTGCCGGGCGTTGGGGCGTTCGCTATGCCGATTTCGGCCATCCGGGCTTTGCCGCCGTCATCGAAGGATCGTGCCGCTTGGCCGTGGACGGACAGGAGGAGCTGACGCTTGAGGCGGGCGACTTCGTTCTACTCCCGACAACGCCGGGCTTCACCATGTCGGGCTTCGAGCCCGTCCTGCCTGAGCTCATCGATCCGCATGCCATGGCGAAATCTGATACCGAGGTTCGGCATGGACGCCAGGACGGCCCGCCAAGCGTTCGCCTCTTGGGCGGTTACTTCATCTTCGGTTCCTCCGATACCGACATACTCATCGCGCTACTGCCGGAGCAGATTCACGTCCGTGGTGTCGAACGCTTGTCCATCCTCGTCAAACTCTTGATCGAGGAAGCCGCTCAGCAGCGCGCGGGGCGTGATCTGGTGCTTACCCGGCTGGTCGAGATTTTGCTGGTAGAAGCGTTACGCCTGACACAAGCCCTCGACGCACCGACAGGATTGCTGCGCGGCCTGAGCGATGAGCGATTGGCCGAAGCGATCCGGCAAATGCATGCCGACCCGTCTCATCGGTGGACAATGGCTCAACTGGCAAAGAAAGCTGCCCTCTCCCGCTCGGCTTTCTTCGACCGCTTCACGCGCAATGTCGGCATGCCGCCGATGGAGTATTTACTGGCGTGGCGCATGGCGATGGCCAAAGATCTGCTTCGACATCACGACATGGACATCGCCGCGGTTGCCGAGCGCGTCGGCTATGGATCAGCGAGCACGTTCAGCACCGCGTTCAGCCGCCACGTCGGCCAGCCCCCTGGCCGTTACACACGCAGCTCTGGTCAGTAGAACTGGCAGGACCATCGCCACTCACCCGTCGGCGAGCGGAAGAAATAGCCGATGCCGTTATCGGCCCACATCCAGTTGACCTTCTCTTCCGAGCCGACCTGAAACACAAAATCCTTGAGACCAACGGCGTGCTGAATTTCCTTCGGGTAGCCGCCAACCTTGGTGTTGGAATAGCGATTGAAGTTGCCAAAGAAGGCGTCTGACGCAGCGTCGTCTTCGTTGAGAGCGGACAAATCGAGCATGCTCCACGCGTCTTCCCATCCCGGCGCATCGTCGTCGATCCGCGACCAACGAATGGGAAAGGGCTTGTAGGGATGATTGAGGTCGGGCAGCGGAACGAGGTTGTCCGTCGTCGTATATTCCCGGATCAGCCAGCCCTCGCCATGCGGCAGATCGAACGGATGGCTGCGCAGATTGTGAAACAGAACCAGAAGCGACACGTGTCTTAGTTGCTCCGGCACATAGGGCAATTCGTCGATGCGAACCTGCAACAGCGGAAACATCGGTTCGCCCTTCCACTCGGGCAGCCCTTCGCCGTGACGACCGACTCCACGACAAAACCATGACGTGACCGGATCCTCCGGCGGTCGAAATCCGCCTGCCGTCGCCACGGAAGCGGAACGCAATTGGCCTTGCAGTTGATCGAGAACCGTTTGGGCAGCCGGGGTCACGCGGGCGATATCCCTTCGGGAGTTTCTTTGCGAATTCTTTGAAAGACAGGATCGAACACTCTTAATTCGCCGATCCGCCAGGGGTTCCCTACCCGAACAACCGATACGGCACTCCGCCCACGGCGATCAGATAGAGCAGCCCGGTCACCGTCACCACCGAGATCATCGTGCCCGCCATGATCAGGCTTGAGGCGCGTTCGACATAGACGTTGTACTGGCTCGCCATCACGAAAACGTTCAGCGCCGGCGGCAGCGCCGCCATCATCACGGCGGTGAAGGTCCACACGCGGCCGAAGTCGCCGAGCAGCGACATGGCGACCCACACCAGCAGCGGATGCAGCACCAGTTTGCACAGCAGCAGCAGCGGCATTTCGCCGGAGATGCGTCTGACCGGACGTTGCGCCACCGTCACGCCCATGACGAAGAGCGCGCAAGGGGCCGCGGCGTTTTGCAGGAAGGTGAGCAGTTTTTCCACCGGCACGGGCGGATGGATCTGCGTCGCCGCCGAGAAGATGGCGAGTGCGGTGGCGACATTGAACGGATGGGTGAAGACACGCCGGGCGATCAGCCACGCCGTTTCGGCCTTGGTCGCGTGGCTGCCAGCCGACAGGCTCATCAGCAACGGCACAATGGTGAAGAAGAACGTCGAGTCGAAGACGAAGATCAAAGCCGTCGGCACCACCGAGGCCGGACCGAAGGCCGCAAGCGTCAGCCCCGGCCCCATATAGCCGACATTGGAATAGCCCGACGCGACGCCCTGGATCGTCGCCTGTTCCAGGCGGCGGCCGCTGCCAAACCAGCCGACGCCGAAACCGAAGGCATAGGCCAGCGCCGTGCAGCTCGTGGTGATCGCGATGAAGCGCCAATTGGCCAGTTCGGCGATCGGCGTGGCGGCGATCAGATTGTAGAACAGGGCCGGCAGCGCGACATAGACGATGAACGTGTTCATCCAGGCGAGGCCGGCCTCGGGAATATCCCACAATTTTCCGCAGACGTAGCCGATGACGATCAGCCCGAAAAACGGCAGCGCCAGATTGAGGACATCGGCCAATTTGGGAGCGAAAAGCCCCACCCCGACGAGCGCCGCGAAGCCGGCCAGAGGCACAAAAACGTGGATCAGGCGGTCGCGCACACGCTTGTTTCCGGAATTTCAGCCCCAACTAACGCAAAAAGCGCTGACGGCGCATATTGTGCGCGATTCCGCTCACCGTTATGGATTTGACCAAATCGAGTCAACGCGGCATGCCGCGAACCCCGGTGCCGCCCTCTTTGTCCACGCCTCCGCCCGCCCCTCGCTTCAAGCATCGCCTTGAATATGCCTGTTTCCGGGCCATGGCGGCGCTTGTGCGGGCGCTGCCGTTGGAGGCCGCCTCCAATGCCATGGGCTGGGGCTGGCGGATGTTCGCGCCCTGGTCGAGCCGGCATCGCCGCGCGCTCGCCAATCTGCAAGCCGCCATGCCGGAAAAAACCGAAGCCGAGCGCGAAGCGATCGTGCGGGCGATGTGGGACAATCTCGGCCGGGTCTTCGCCGAGGAGTTCCATCTCAAGACCATTCTGGATGAAGGCCGCCTTGAGCTTGATAGTAAATTCGAGGCGCTGCTGCCCGCCGACGGGCGCTTTGTCGCCGGCGCTCCCCATCTCGGCAACTGGGAATTGGCCTCGGCCGGTCTGGTGGCCGTCGGCCAGAACACCGCCGGTGTCTTTCAGCGGATCAAGAACCCTTTGATCGATGCCTATGTGTTCGGTCTGCGCGCGCCCTATTATCCGGGCGGCCTGATCGCCAAGCACGAGAGCGCCGTGCGACGTCTGCTGCAACATGCGCGCCGGGGCGGCGCCATCACCACCATGGTCGATCTGCGCGACAATTTCGGCCTGCCCGTGCCGTTTTTCGGGCGGCCGGCGCCCAGTTCGCCGTTTCCGGCGATGGCCGCGCGCCGGCTGGGTATTCCGCTGCTTGCCGGCCAGATCGTCCGGCTGCCGGGCGTGCGGTTCCGCGCCAGCCTGGTCGTGATCGACGTTCCACGAACCGATAATGTCGACGCCGATGTTGCCGTGGCGACCGCCAATCTCCAGCACGCCATCGAGAACATGGTGCGCGCCCACCCCGAACAATGGATGTGGGCGCATCGGCGCTGGGGCTGAAAGGCGCGGCGCAACCGGCTACACTCGCCCGAACCTTAGAATCTCGACCCACCAAAACCGGAATTTTGCCTGTGCGCATAGCCACCTGGAACGTCAATTCGGTGCGTCAGCGCCTCGACCATCTCCTGCGTTATCTCAAGGAAGAGGAACCCGACGTCCTGTGCCTGCAGGAAATCAAATGCACCGACGACGCCTTCCCCAGGGCCGAGATCGAGAGCGCCGGCTATAACGCGGCCGTGCATGGCCAGAAGACGTTCAACGGCGTCGCCATCCTATCGAAAGCGCCCATCGAGGTGACGCGCGGCCTGCCGGGCGACGATGCGGACGAACAGTCGCGCTATATCGAGGCCATCGTGCCGCATGGCGACACCGTCGTGCGCGTCGCCTCGATCTATCTGCCCAACGGCAATCCGGTCGGCACCGAGAAATATGCCTATAAGCTCGCCTGGATGGATCGCCTCGCTCGCCATGCCAAAATGCTGCTGGCCTACGAGGAGCCGCTGGTTCTGGCCGGCGACTACAACGTCATCCCCGAGGCCAAGGACGCCAAGACGCCGGAAGCCTGGGTCAACGATGCGCTGTTCCTGCCGCAGACCCACGCCGCCTTTCGCCGGCTGATCAATCTCGGCCTCACCGAAGCGGTCCGCGCCACGACCGACGAAGCCGGGCTCTATTCCTTCTGGGATTATCAGGCCGGCGCCTGGCAGAAGAACAACGGCATCCGTATCGACCATCTGCTGCTGTCGCCGCAGGCGGCCGACCGTCTCTCCTCCGCCACGATCGACAAACATGTGCGCGGCTGGGAAAAGCCATCGGACCACGTGCCGGTGCGCATCGAACTCAACTGAGGCCCTGATTGGCAAAGCCACAGCCAGCGCGCGCGACGGAGGCCACCGGCCGCAAGACGGCGCGACGCGGATTGCTGTGGCTGGTCGGGCTGACGCCGGTCATCGTCGGGCTCATCGTCGGCGTGTTGCTCAACGGCACGCGGCCGGTGGAGCGCCTGCGCAACATCGTCTTCGACGAATTCCAGCAGCTCGCGCCACGCCCCTGGTCGCCCGATCTGCCGGTGCGCATCGTCGATATCGACGATGCCTCCCTCACCCGCCTCGGCCAATGGCCGTGGCCGCGCCAGCGGCTCGCCGAGCTGACCAACAAGCTCATAGAACAAGGTGCCGCCGTCGTCGCTTACGACAGCCTGTTCGCCGAGCCCGACCGGCTCGCGACCCGCGAAGTGCTGTCGCTGCTGCCAGCTTCGCCGGAACGCGATGCGCTGCAAAAGACGCTCGCCGACAGCGGCACGCTCGACGCCGACCCGCTTGAAAAAGCCTTCCGCGACCAGCCGGTGGTGATCGGCATGGCGCTGACCAATCGTCCTTCCGACGTCAGCGCGCCGATGAAGACGCAATTCGTCCGCCTGGGTGATGATCCAACTGCGGCGCTACCGTTCTTTCGCGGCATGATCCTGCCGCTGCCGCATCTGCGCGAAGCGGCCGCCGGCATGGGCGCCATCAATTACATCCCCGATGTCGATCTCATCCTGCGGCGCGTGCCGCTGGTCTTCGCCATCGGCGAAGGGCCGGAGAAAACCCTGGTGCCGAGCCTCGCCGGCGAAGCGCTGCGCGTCGCCTTCCGCACCGACACGCCGGTCATCAAGGCGAGCAATGCCTCGGGCGAAACCAATTTCGGCGGTCGCACTTCCATCGTTGCCGTGAAGATCGGCGATGCCGAAATCCCCACCGAGCGGGATGGCGGCGTGCGCATACGTTTCGCCGGATCGCAGCCGGGCCGCGTGCTGCCGGTGTGGAAGATTTTGGAAGGCGGCGTCGATCGCGATGAGATCGAGGGGCGCATCATGCTCGTCGGTTCGAGCGCCGCCGGCCTCTCCGACTTGCGCTCGACGCCGATCGACAGCGCTGTGCCCGGCGTCGAAGTGCATGCGGAGCTGATCGAACATGCGTTGACCGGCTCGCGCCTCGCCCGGCCCGATTGGATGCTCGGCGCCGAAGCCATCGCTTTGCTCATCGGCGGCCTCGCCGTCGCCTTCCTGGCACGACGGTTGCCGCCGACTTTGGCGGCGCTCGCCGCTTTCCTACTGCTTTTCGTCTGCGTGCTCGGCAGCTGGTATCTGTTCCGCTACGAAGACCTGCTGTTCGATCCGGTCATTCCCGGCGCGTCGTGGATCGCCACTTATCTCGGCGTCACCTTCGTCGTCTATCGGCAGAGCGAACAGGAGAAGCGGTTCGTGCGCGGCGCCTTCCAGCGCTATCTCAGCCCCAGCGTCATCGAACAGCTCGCCGCCGATCCGTCCCGCCTCAAGCTCGGCGGCGATACGCGCGAGGTGTCGATCCTGTTTTCCGACGCGCGCGATTTCACCACGCGTGCCGAGACGCTCGATGCCGAGGGCGTGGTGCGTTTTCTCAACGCCCTGCACACGCCGCTGACCGGCGCCGTACTCGCTGAGCGCGGCACGATCGACAAATATATCGGCGATGGGCTGATGGCATTCTGGAATGCGCCGCTGATCGTCACCGATCATGCCGACCGGGCCTGCGCGGCGGCGCTCGCCATGCAGGCGGCCATCCCCGACATCGATGCGGCGTTGCGGGCCCAGGCCGAGGCCGAAGGCCGGTCGCATGTGCCGCTGGCCGTCGGCATCGGCCTCAACGCCGGACCGGTCTTCGTCGGCAATATGGGATCGGACCAGCGCTTCGATTATTCGATCGTCGGCGATCCGGTGAATGTCGCGGCGCGGCTGGAGACGGCGACCAAGGAATTGGGCGTGTCGATCGTCGCCTCGGCGGCGATCCGGGCGGCCGCATCGGCGCATCGGTTTGTCGAACTCGGCGCCTTTGCATTGAAGGGCAAAAGCGAGCCGCAGCCGCTCTATGCCCTGCATGGCCATCAGGACCAGCTCGGCGCGGATTTCCAGCGCTTCGCGACGCTGCACGCGGCGGTGCTGCAAGGCCTCGCCAGTGGCGCGCCCGATCTGCCTGAACGTATCTCGGCGGCGGTCGCAACGCGCGATGGCGCGCGCTATCTCACGTTCTACAAGAAGATCAGCGGCAAGATCGGCAACGGACGAGCCATTGAAATCGAGGGCGAGAAGTCGCCCGGAGGCTCTTGATAAAACGAATGAATTAACGGGAACGTTTGGCGAGCTGGCGGCTCAGTTCGATATGCGCCGCCTGTTTGTCGAAGTCATCGGCGGTGCGAATCGCAGTGTCGTAAAGGTCGACAATCCAGCGGTTCTCCGGCCGGTCGCCGGCCGCTTCGCGCGCCAGGGTCAGATACATCAGGCCGCGGTGGCGCTGGCGCGGCAGGCCGTTGAGGCCCTGGAAGAGCATGTTGCCGAGCAACGCTTGCGCTTCCATGTGGTTCTTTTCGGCGGCGTTGCTGAGCCAACGGGTCGCCTGGCGCGGATCGGCCGGGATGCCGTCGCCGTCCAGGTACATGCGCGCCAGATTGTACTGGGCGTTGGCGTCGCTGAAATTGGTAGCGGCGTAATGGAAAAGCTGGAAGGCGCGGCGCGGATTGCGCTTCAGCGTCTGCAGGCCATGCAGATTGTAATTGCCGACTGAGACGAAGGCGCTCGAGACGAACGGGATCTCGCGCGGGTCGGAGGCGTCCTCATCGTAGGAGGCGACGATCTGCGAGAAATACTGGAAGGCCTTGATGTCGTCGTGCGGTACGCCGTCGCCGGCCGCATACATCTGGCCAAGCTTCCATTGCGCCATCGACTGACCGCCTTCGGCGGCATAACGCAGCGCACGTACGGAAGCGTCAAAATTGCCGGCGCGATAACCGGCGAGACCTTCACGCAGCGCCGCCATCGGATCCTTGAACACCGGCAGAGCGGCGGTGGCCGAGCCCGGTGGCGTCGGCTCCGAATCGAGCGCACGGGCCGGCGTCATGACAACCGACGCGCCAAGCAAGGCGATGCTGCAATAGAAACGGACGGAGTGGTGAGCCGGAAAAGCCATCATGGCAGATCCCCGCAAACGTTGACCCAACCCCAGCCCATCGAAATGAAATGAGAACGGCGCGACACAAAGGTCGCTCCTTCGCGGCTCGATCCCTCGCGCCCGGATCGAATAGGAAACTCCGTCTTGCTGAACCCACACGCGTCCATCAACGCTGTCCCAATTCCAATTGATCTATCGCCACGCGATTCCGCACCGAATGAGTGTTTCATTGCCTTGACGATGCGATCAACTACCGCTCTCACTGCACCCTACTGATTAGCGAGCGGTTTATGGCACAAACGGGGCATAGATCAGGGCGTTTCGCGTCGTAATCTGAATCATTTTCAGGCTGTTGCACGGACGCAACAGGGATACTGCGATCCGAAAGGGTTCCTTCACCTACATTTCGCATTGCCGCGAAATCATGTTCCGGTGGCGCGACATCTTTCCAAACAATTAGGAAACATGCGTTTTCGCCAACAAGGGCGTGAGCCGCGCTGCCAGAAAGTCGGACAAGGCCCGCACGGCCGGCAATTGGCCGCGCCGATGCGGCGTCAAAAGGGTCAGCGTTGGGCCGGCTGGGCGCCACCCCTCCAGCAAGCGAACGAGCTGACCGCTGGCCAGCGCCTCGGTGCACATGCGCGCCGGCAAGGACGCGATGCCAAGCCCAGCGATGGCGGCATTCAACAGCGTGGCTGGATCGTTGGAGACGAAACGCCAGCACGGCATGGCGGCCTCGTCCTCGAAGGCCCGTCCCCTGTCGTCATAGAAGCGCCAGGGCAGCGCCTTGGTCTTCAGGGCGAACCAGATGCCCAGATGTCCGCCGAGTTCCGTGGGAGAGTTGGGCCGTGGCCGGCCCTCCAGATAGGACGGCGCACAGACCAGATGATTGAACGAGGCACCGAGCCGGCGCTGCACCAGGCTTGAATCCGGCAAGGCGCCGTAGTGCGTACGCAAAGCCAAGTCAAAGCCATCCTCGATGAGATCGACAAGGCGATCCGAAGCGTCAAGCTGAAGGAACACTTTTGGATGAGCGATGGCGAATTCAGGCAGAATATCCGCTAGCAGGGTCTGGGCTTCGACGGTGGAAGCCGTAAGCCGCACCAGGCCCGCCGGCTCATTGAGACGGCCCTGGATCAAAGCCTCCGCCGCTTCCGCCTCGACCAGCATGGCCTGGGCGCGCTCATAAAGCTCGCGGCCGATCTCGGTCAGGGCGAACTGCCGGGCATGGCGCTGGAACAGCCGCAGGCCGAGACGGGTCTCGAAATCGCCGATGCGCTTGGCCAGCGTCGACTTCGGCATGCCCAGCGCACGCCCGGCCGCAGCGAATCCGCCTTGATCGGCCACTTGCACGAATAATCTGAGATCGTTGAGGTCAAGCATCTCATTGTCCAGTTTTTAGGACATAAGGTTCTATTACTGCCAGTTTCTGTCCTTTCGTCCAAGTTTTACATGCGAGGGCGAAAGGACCATCCCATGCCCCAAAGTTTTTCTGGAAGAAGCCTGACGGCGCTCGTCGCCGTCTGCATCGGCTCGTTCATGTTCGGCCTCGAGATTTCAGCCGTGCCCGCCGCCCTGCCGGGCATCGAAAACGCCTTGCAGACGTCGTTCACGGACATGCAATGGATCATGAATGCCTACACCATCGCCGTGAACACCATGCTGATGGCGGCGGGCACCTTGGCGGACCGCTTCGGGCGGCGACGCCTGTTCATCATCGGCACCGCCTTGTTCGGGCTGACCTCGCTGGTCTGCGGCTTCGCCCCCAACACCGCCACACTCATCATTGGCCGTGCCCTGCAAGGCATGAGCGGCAGCACCATGCTCATCGCCATCTTGGCCGTGATCTCGCATCAGTTCGAAAACGCACGCGAACGCGGCATCGCCTTCAGCGTCTGGGGTGTCATTGCCGGCGCCGGCATCGGCTTTGGTCCGATGGTCGGATCGCTCCTGGTGGAGTTCACCAACTGGCGCTGGGTGTTTCTGGTCAACGGCCTGGTCGCCATCGTCTCCATCGCGCTCGCTTATGCCACGGTGAAAGAATCGCGCGATCCCGATGCCGGACGGCTCGATCTCGCCGGCATCGTCACCCTATCTCTCGCAGTCTTCGGTCTCGCCTTTTACATCACGCAAGGCGCCAGCCTCGGCTTTGGCAGCGTCACGGCGCTGGCCATTCTTGCTGGTGCGGTGTTGGCATTCGCGCTCTTCTTGTATGTCGAAACCACGGTGGAACGGCCGATGGTCGACTTTTCCGTCTTCCGCATTCGGGCTTTTTCCGGCGCGCTGTTCGGCTGCATGGGCATGAACTTCGCCTTCTGGCCGTTCATGATCTATCTGCCGCTCTATTTTAACTACGGCCTCGGCTATAGCGCGGTCGCTTCCGGTCTGGCGCTGCTGGCCTATACGCTGCCGACATTGATCTTTCCGCCGCTCGGCGAATGGCTGGCGCTGCGCTATCGCGCGGCACGGGTCATTCCCGCCGCGCTGGCGGTCATCGGGCTTGGCTTCCTGATCATGTTCCTCGGCCTCAAGACCAATGCCGTTCTGGTTCTCATCGGCGCAGCGATCGCCGGCGCCGGACTTGGCAGCGTCAATACGCCGGTGACCAACACCACCACGGGCTCGGTCTCGCGCGAACGCGCCGGCATGGCCTCGGGCATCGATCTGTCGGCGCGCATGATCACGCTCGCCATCAACATCGCCGTCATGGGCCTGATCCTGACCGAGGGCACGCTTGCGTCCCTGCGCGACAAGATCGGCGGCACGTTGACGGGAGCACCGTTGCGCGCCCTTGCCGAAGACGTGGCGGCCGGCAAGCTGCACGGCGGCGCCCTGCCCGCCGCCAGCTTGCAAGCCGCTCTCATCGACGGTTTCGCCTGGGTGATGCTCTATGGCGTGCTTGGCGCCTTCGCCATGGCCAGCCTGAGCCTGCTGGCCTTCGGCGCCCGACCGAAGGCGCAGTGCGCCCAAGCCCAAACCTCAGTCTAAGACCGATCCCCTCTACTCAACGACAGACGCCGGCTCTCCCGCGCGTCTGTCGCCTTGTTCCACATACAAGAACTGCCGCAGCCGGTGGTAAATCTTTTTGCTGCCCCTAGACTTTCAAGCCTTGCGCCCCATTTGTAGCCTATGCTACATCTCGACTGATGCTAAATTGAGGGTTTCTGGGTTTATGTCTTCGGCAGAAAGTTTTGGACCGGGCGCTGGCGGCCCGCAGCGCTTTGGAATGCGCCCGTCCCTCCCGGAATCCCACGGCAGCGTCGCGGTATCGGGTTCGACCATTCGTCGGTTCATGGCCTTCCTTGGCCCGGGCTATCTGGTCGCGACCGGCTATATGGACCCCGGCAACTGGGCGACGGCCCTGGCGGGCGGCTCGCAATTCGGCACCGCTCTGCTCTTCATCGCGGTCCTGTCCAGCTTGATGGCCATCGTCTTGCAGGCACTCTCGGCCCGGCTCGCCATCGGCACGGGCATGGACCTCGCCCAAACCTGCCGCCAGCGCTTCCCGCGCTCCGTTTCCTTCGTGCTCTGGCTGATCGCCGAAGCGGCCATCGTCGCTACCGACCTTGCCGAGGTGATCGGCACCGCCATCGGCCTGCAATTGCTGTTTGGCATTCCGCTCGCCATCGGCGTGATCCTGACCGCGCTCGACGTTTTCCTGGTGCTGGCGCTGCAAAATCTCGGCTTCCGCAAACTGGAAGCCTTCGTCATCGCACTGCTCATCGTCATCGCGCTGGCGTTCGCCGGTCAGCTCATCCTGGCGCAGCCCTCCATGGCGGCCATCGCCAAGGGCCTGATCCCGACCGTCGACATCGCGACCAATCCGGAAATGCTCTACATCGCGCTCGGCATCCTCGGCGCGACCGTGATGCCGCACAATCTCTACCTGCACTCCGGCGTGGTGCTGACCCGGCAGATCGGACCGACCGTTCCCGAAAAGCGCGAAGCGATCAAATTCGCCGTGTGGGATTCGACCATCGCGCTCGCCTTCGCATTGCTCATCAACGGCTCGATCCTGATCCTCGCCGCAGCCACTTTCTATACGCGCGGGCACCATGAAGTGGCCGAACTGCAAGACGCACATCGGCTGATCACACCGCTGCTCGGCACGGTGCTCGCGGCGCATCTGTTTGGTATCGCTCTGCTGGCGTGCGGCCTGAATTCGACCGTGACCGCCACGCTCGCGGGCCAGATCGTCATGGAAGGCTTCATCCAGTTCAAGGTGAGCCCGGTGGTCCGGCGGCTCATCACACGCGGTCTGGCGCTGATCCCCGCCGCCTTCGTCACGATCTGGGCCGGCGAAGCCTTGACGGGTAAACTGCTTGTGCTGAGCCAGGTCATCCTCAGTCTGGCCCTGCCCTTCGCGGTGATACCACTGGTCTGGTTCACCGCCTCGCGTCGCATGCTGGGCGATCTCGTCGCGCCACGTGCGCTGTCCTTCGTCGCCTTCGCGATCGCGGCGCTCATCGTCGCCCTCAATCTAAAACTCTTGTTCGATGCCGTGACGGGCTGACCGTCACAGCTTCCTTCCCTGCCAACGATCCGCTCCGCTGGCCCTGCCGGCGGCACGGGAAAGACGTGCCTATCAATGCGTTCACTTCGCGCTGCCCTGCTGTCCAGCCTTTGCCTCGGCCCGTTGCCCGCTGTAGCCGGCGACATCGACAGCGAACATATGTTCGGCTTCACCGAAGGCAGCGACTTCGGCGGCAAGGGCGAATTGGAGATCGAATATTCGGCCTTCGGCCGCTTGGGCCGCGCACGCGGCCGCTATTCCGCACTCTCCGGCGGCCTCTCGGCGAAATATTCGGTGACGGATGATTTCCGCATCGCGCCCGGTTTCTTCATCGCCCGCCACGACATCTCAGGCGTTCCAGGTCTGCCCCAACGTAGCGCCACCTCCCCCGAAGGCATCGAGTTGGAATTCAAGTATCGGCTGTGGCGCCGCGACGAACATGGCTTCGGTCTCACTCTCGGCGTCAAGCCGACCTTCGCGCGCATCGATGGCGTGGCGGGGCTGCGATCCAGCGAATTCGCCACATCCTTCTTCGCCCGCTTCGACAAGGAGATCGTGCCCGACACGATGCTGGTGGCTTTGAACGTCGATTATGAAACCGGCTTTGGCCGCACGCCAGGCATGACAGTGTGGAATCGCGCTTCAGCGCTTAGCCTGTCCGCCGGCACCAGCCTGCGGATTGTCGGCCGGCTCTTCATGGGCGGCGAAGCGCGTTACGTGCGGACCACCGACGGCAGCTTCCTCAACCGCTTCTCCGGCCACGCCCTCTTCATCGGCCCTAACCTGTTCTACAAGCCGACCGATCATTCCTTCATCTCGGCGGTATGGAACCGACAGGTAGCCGGACGCGCCGACGGGCTGCCAGGCCGCTTCGATCTTGATAATTTCGAACGCAACGAAATGCGGATCGTCTACGGCGTGGCGTTCTAGTTAAGAGCAATCGCCGCGATCAGGCGGCCGTAGTCATTCTCGCCGCGATGGGTGGTGCGGCGGTACGAGTAAAAGCGCTCTTCGTCCGCATAGGTGTCGAGAGCAAGATTTTCGAATGCACCAACGCCAGCTCTGTCGAGCTGGGCGCCGATGAAAGCCGGCAGATCGAACATGGCATGATCGGCGCGCGACGACGGCACGAAGAAACGTTCGTTATCGGCGTCAGCGGCGCGGAAGCGCGCGACGAATTCCGGCCCGACTTCATAGGAAGCCTGCGCGATCGTCGGGCCGAGGACAACGTTGACATTGGCACGCTTGGCACCAAGCCCTTCCATGCGCTGCAGGGTCGCTTCGATCACACCATCGAAAGCGCCTTTCCAGCCGGCATGAGCAGCGCCGACCACCCCTGCCCGCGCATCGGCAAACAATAAGATACCGCAGTCGGCGCCCGTCACGCCAAGCCCCAGACCTGTCGTCGCGGTGGCGACGCCATCGCAGCGCGGCCGCTCCGCCTCGCTCCATGGCGCAGCGATGGCCACCGCATCGGCGGAGTGAATCTGATACGGCACCATGAAGCGATCGGCCGTTGTCCCCAGCGTCTCGGCCATGCGACGTTTGTTTTCGGCAACCGCTGCTGCATCGTCGCGCGAACCGGCGCCGCCATTCAGCGACGCATAGACGCCGGTACTGACGCCGCCCTGGCGGGTGAAGAAAGCGTGGGACACGCCCGCCGCCTCCAGAAGGCGCGAGCGGATGATCGGCAGCGCGCTCATTTCGATGGGCTCTGCAAGCCGGGCGGCTGCGGCATGTCGGGATGGGTGATCGCTATCACTTTGAACAGCGCGCCCATGCCCGGCACCATGGCGCCGCCGGCGCCGCGCTCAGGCGCGGTGGAGACGAGACGCAGCAGCGCCCGATCGACCTCGATCGCCTGACGCGGCGTCGCCTGGCGTTTGAGGCCATTGGCGCGTTCGAAAATGCCGAGCTTCGACAGGAAATCCGCCTGCCGTTGCGGGCCATAGACGGAAGCGCCCATGGCACGCGCGGTGCGCGCCAAAGCGGCGAAATCGACATGAGCGGTGAGATCGGCTTCGCCTGGTTCATCGAGCGGCGACACCGGCTCATGGCTTTTCAGCGCTTGCAAGGTTTCGCCGAACTGGGTTTCCACATGACCATAATCGATGATCAAAGCGGCGCCGCGATCGGTCGCGACGCGCTTGGCGAGTTCGGCCATGACCCGATGGCTGAGGCCTGAGACTTCGAGCACGGCGTTTTCATCGGCACGCGCGCGGATCGAGGTTTCGGGATCATCGGCCAAGCCGTAGTAAAGCGCGTCGTTCTCGTCGAGGCCGATGACCTTCTCGTACCAGGCGCCCTCCTGAAAGACGTAATGGCGCACCGGCAGAGCATCGAAGAATTCGTTGGCGAGAAAGATCGACGGCCCATAGGGCACGCTGTCGAGGGATTGGTGCCAGGATATCTTGAATTCCGAATTGGCCAGGATCTCGCGCTGCTGCGCTTCGAGAACCGGACTGGTCTCGATCAAGTGGACCGTCAGCGCCTTGGCGAAATTGCCGGCGACCTGCAGAGCGCGCAGCGCATCCGACATCAACGTGCCGCGACCAGGCCCCAGCTCGACAAGCTGGATCTGCTTCGGCGATCCCATCAGCGCCCAGACCTCGGCGGCCCAGAGGCCAAGCAGTTCGCCGAACATCTGCGAAATCTCCGGCGCCGTGGTGAAGTCACCATCGACGCCAAAGGGATCGCGCGTCATGTAGTAGCCATGTTCGGGATCGCCGAGCGCGATCGCCATGAACCGCTCGAGGGAAACGGTCTCGCCATTACGGATCAGCCGGCGGATGTGCTCGCCCAACGGCGTCATCCTTTGCCCCCTGCCTTATCCCCTGCTGCCGCCACCGGTTCGACGACCGGGCGGGCGCGTGCGATCAGCCAGATGCCGACCAGCACCAGCGGGATCGACAGGAGCATGCCCATCGTCGCATTTCCAAACAGAAATCCGAGCTGCGGATCGGGCTCGCGGAAGAATTCACAGAAAATGCGCGCCAGACCATAGCCGATGCCGAAAACGCCGGTGAGAAAGCCCGGCCGCTGGAAGCCGCCGCGGCGGACGAAGACATAGAGAATCAGCAGGAGCAGCAGCCCCTCGAGCCCCGCCTCATAGAGCTGGCTCGGATGGCGGGGCAACGGCCCGGCATCGGGGAAGACCATGGCCCAGGCCACATCGGTCGGCCGGCCCCACAATTCCGGCTTGATGAAATTGGCGATACGGCCGAACAACAGTCCGATCGGCACGACGGTGGCGCAGAGATCGCAGACCGACAGCACGCCAAGTTTATAGCGCCGGGCGAACAGCCAAATCGCCAGCGCGGCTCCCGCGAGACCGCCGTGAAACGACATGCCGCCTTTCCAGAGCGCGAATATCTCCTGCGGCTCCGCCATATAGTGCTCGACATTGTAAAAGAGCACATAGCCGAGGCGGCCGCCGAGAATGACGCCGAAGGCGCAATAGACCAGAAGGTCGTCGAGCGACGCCACGGTGGGGCGTGACACCGCCCCCCAATAGGCCGGCTGCGCCACCAGGCGGCGGGCATAAAACCAGCCGCCGATCAGGCCAAAGATATAGGCCAGCGCATACCAGCGGATCGCGAACGGGCCGACCTCGACAAGGACCGGGTCGATAACGGGAAAGGCGATGACAGGCGCGAACATGGGTTCCTGCCTAACCGCTGCTCGCAAAAGGGGCAAGCGGTGAGAAAGCGACCGAATTGCGGCGGAGCGGCGGGCGAGCGCAGGGACGGACGGACCTGCGGAACCAGTTGCTTGCGATAGCCATTATACGGTCGCTGTCATGCGGCTGTGTGATGGCGGGGTAAGTCCGGAGTTGCTGCATGAACATCAGCCATGACCAGGCCATCGAAATCTACGCCAAGATGCTGAATTATCGGTGGGGCGAGACCGCCCCCATGATCGCGCGCGAACAGGCCGAGCGATTTCTTCGCCTCGGCGATCAAGGTGGGCACGACGTCTGGATGCAGGTCGCGGCGAAGTCGACGACCCTTCCCGTCGCGAAACAGGACGACAAAGAGTAACGTCTGGACGCCGCCCTTTAGACCGGGCGAGCCAGGAACAACATTCGGCCCTGATTGTGCCCGATGTTGCGCGCCGCGCGCTCGGCTGCGAATCCGTGCCCGCGCAAGAGTTCGATCATCGCTGTTTCGCTATAGCGCGTGAGACCCAATTGCTCGCGCAGCTTGCGGTAGTCGGAAAACACCGTCTTGACGATTCCCTTCAACGCCGCGGTGAGGAAGCCGCCATGAGCGGCGAAGCCAAGCAGCGCGAAGGTATCGGACAAGGCATTGGCATCTTGCGGGATGACATCGCCCAGCGCCAGAACGCCGCTCGGCTTCAACTTCGCGCGCGCCAGATCGAGCAAAGCGATCAGTTCATCGCGCGAGAGATATTGCAGCACTGAATTGACGACGATGAGATCGAGCGTGCCGGGCTCAAGCGCCGCCAACGCGGTTTCGTCGAGGACGGCGATCTTCGGTTCGTTCCTGACGCGTTGGGCGACCGCAGCGCGCACGGTCGGCGCCGTGTCGAACAGATAGAGCTTGCCGCAGGCACGCGCCAGATCGCTGGCCGTCCACGCTTCGCCGCAGCCATAGTCGAGCACCACGGCCTGAGGCGAAGGAAACAGCTTGACGATGTCGCGGGCGATCAGGTCGAAATGCAGCCGGCGGTGCCGCTCGCTGACATAGATTGGATGCGGCCCATCCCAATATTCGCGCCAAGAGGTCATCGCTGCCTTTCCATTCGCCCACGCCACCCCTTCCTACAGGCGCGGCATGGCGAGGGAAAGGCCGGAACGCAGCGGCGGCTTAAGCCGCCGCGCTGCCCTGGGCACGGAAGGCCCAGCCGGTCATGCGCTGTTCGAGCCAGGCGGTCGCCGCATACATGAGGATGCCCTCGACGGCGAGCGCGATCAGACCGGCGAAGACCAGCGGCATCTGGAAGTTCGAGCCCGCCTGCGCCATCAGAAAGCCGATGCCGGCATTGGCGGCGATGGTCTCCGACACCACGGTGCCGACGAAAGCCAAAGTGATCGCCACCTTCAGAGAACCGAAGAAATAAGGCATCGCCCGGGGAATGCCGACCTTGCGCATGACATCGAGCTTGGAAGCGCCAAGCGCGCGCAACACGTCCTCAAGCTCGGGCTCGATGGTTGCAAGGCCCGTGGCGACGTTCACGACGATCGGAAAGAAAGAGATCAGGAAGGCGGTGAGGATCGCCGGGATTTCGCCAATGCCGAACCACAACACGAGGATGGGCACGACCGCGACTTTCGGGATCGAGTTGAAGCCGATCATCACCGGATAGAGGCCGCGATAGATGGTGCGCGACCAGCCGACCACGAGGCCGAGGAACAGGCCGAAGGCAACGGCCAGCGCGAAGCCCGCCAGGGTCGTCCACAAGGTGACGAAGGAATTGCGTAGCAACGGTGCCCAATAGCGCAGGATCGCCGCCCAGATGTCGCTTGGCGCCGGCAAAGTGATGGTCGACACGCCGAACAGCTTGCAGACCAGTTCCCAGATGACGAACAGGGCGATAACGAAAATCCACGGCGCTAAGGATTCGATCTTGGAGGAGTTCATGATGTCGCCCTCACCCTTTGCGCACCTGCGCAATCTGATTGCGCAGATCGTGGACGATATCGGTGAACGCCTTGTCGTAGCAGACTTCGAGATCGCGCGGACGCGTGAACGACACGTCGCGCGTTTCGATGATCCGCCCCGGTCGCGCGCTCATCACATGCACCGTGTCGGCGAGGAAAACCGCCTCGCGCAGATCGTGGGTCACCAACACCACGGTGAATTTCAGCCGCTGCCAGACATCGCGCAATACGCACCACAATTCCTCGCGCGTGAAGGCATCGAGGGCGGCGAAGGGTTCGTCGAGCATCAACAGCGCCGGCTCATGAATCAGAGACCGACAGAGCGAGGCGCGCTGTTGCATGCCACCCGACAATTCCCAGGGAAAGCGATCGCCAAAACCTTTCAAGCCGACGGTGGCGAGCAGGTCTTCCACCTTGGCGACATATTCGGCACGATGGGAGCGGAATTTACCGCGATAAGGCTCGACGATTTCGAGGGGCAGCAAGATGTTGTCGGTGACGGTACGCCACGGCAGCAGATTGGCGTTTTGAAACGCCATGCCCGCCATTTTGACGGGGCCGGTCACCGGCGCACCGTCGACCGCGACGACACCGGTCGTCGGCTTCACCAGGCCAGTGACCAGTTTCATCAAGGTCGACTTGCCGCAGCCCGACGGGCCGACGACCGCGGCGAATTCGCCGCGACCGACGCTGATCGTCGTGCCTTCAAGAGCGAGCACGGGTCCCGTGCGCCCGGCATAGGCGAGCGACACATCTTTTAAAGAAATCACACCAACCTCCGAGCCTTATCTCCAGTCCTGAGGCTCAGAGCTTGCGCTCGCTGGCCGGCGGCAGGAAATCGCTGCTGAAAACGTCGGATGCCTTCGGCCGGTTCTTGAACTCATAGGTGTCGGCGATCTGATCGATCGACTTGGCGAGACGCTCCATGTCAACGCCTCCGACGCCATTGGCCTGCACCCAGGGCGTGATCATGTTGTCGCGCAGCGACATCTTCAAGCGTGCCAGTTCAATGGCGAGATCGCCCGTCTCGTTGCGCTTCATCACCGACTTGATCGCCTCTTCGGGGTTTTTCGCAGTGTCGATGACGCCCTTGATCGTCGCGCGCACGAAGCCCTGCACGACTTTCGGATTGGCCTTGGCGAAGTCCGGATTGACCATGATGGCGTTGCCGTAAAGCACCAGGCCATGATCGGACATCAGCATCACCGAAATATCGTCGGCCTTGATGTTGTTCTGCATCAGGTTGAAGAACGACGAGAAGGAGAAGCCGGCGATCACGTCCACCTTGCCCTGTGCCAGCATCGGCTCGCGCACGGGAAAGCCGACATTCTCGATCTTCACTTTCGAGTCGTCGAACTTGTTCTCCTTGACGAAGGCTTTCCACTGAGCGAACGCGCCATCGGCGGCCGGCGCCCCAAAAATCTTGCCTTCGAGATCCTTCGGCGTCTTGATGCCGGTCTTCTTCAAGCTGACGAGGGAAAACGGCGGCCGGTCATAGACCATCATCACCGCCGTCACCTTCTGGTCCGGCTGCTGATCGCGGAATTTGACCAGCGAATTGATGTCGAAGAAGCCGAGCGGATAGGTGCCGGCGGCGACGCGCGCGATGCCCTGCACCGAACCCGGACCCGTGTCGATGGTGACGTCAAGCCCCTCGGCCTTGTAGTAGCCCTTGTCGATCGCGACGAAATAAGGGGCCGACGGTCCTTCGAACTTCCAGTCGAGCGCGAATTTGACCGCTGTCTGAGCAGCCGCGCCATAGGCACTGCATGAAACGACGGCAACAGCTGCAAAAGCTGCCTTGAAATTGAGCTTTTTCATTCCCCGTTCCCCTTCCAACTGCCTCTCGAATAAGCGGAGGCTGAAACATCGTGAGGAATTACGCAAGCGATGTGCCAATCCGGCCGGAGCGATCCCAAATTTTTTCGTCAGCCGACAGATCCAAGCGGCCACCTCGGGCGTAGGAATGCGAAGGCAGCGAACCGGCATTTCTTAAGCACCTATCCGTATTGCGCCCCGTCTGGTTTCCAGACGGGGCTTTTTCATGCGCTGACCAAGGCCATTTCCAGCAGGTCGAGCGCGGCAACCCCAAAGGCGAACATGTTGGCCTGACGGTCCTCGCTCCCGGTCTCGACCGTGGTCGACAGGGTCATCGGTCCGGAAATGGCGAGACAGCAATGCCCGGAAGCATCGCCATAGCGGTTGCCGCCCGGCCCTGTCGCGCCGCTCTCGGCCAAGCTCCACGTGGCGGCGAAACGCTCGCGCACGGTCTGCGCCAGCATCGCGGCATAGGGTTCGGTGGAAGCCCGCATGCCATCAGGCAGATCGCCGATGCCAAGCTGCAGTAGCCGCGCCTTCTGGGTGTAGACGACAAGGCCGCCGAGAAAATAAGCCGAGGCGCCAGGGATCGACAGCAGCGCCGCGGCAATCAGCCCGCCGGCCGAAGATTCGGCAATGACGATGGTTTCGCCGCGCGTTTTCAAAAGCGCCGCGATTCGCTCCGCCCGCGCCGTCATGTCGGAAAAATCCATTGCGTCCGCCATCCTGCCTCCCCGTTTGGCCCTAAAACCACCTCAGCTCTTTATGGCAGAAGCTCGGCCGCTGGGGAAACGGGCCGACGGCCTCCCAAGTCAAAAAAGATCGCTGGGGCAAACAGATAAGCTTGCGATTCATGTTGGCCGGGTGAAGCGATCAAGATACGGTTGTTAAAATTTAAGAAATCATGGCCCGGGGGCTGGCCATGACGTCCAGGGCTGGGGCTCAATGTTCGGATATCGGAAAACAACGCTCGGCGCCGCGCCGGTGCGGCACAATTCTTGGCGCAACGGCGTGTCGCTGACGGCGCTGGTTGTGGCGATGGGGCTTGGCATTACGCTGGCGCCCGCTTCTGCGCAGCAAGGGGGAGCCGGCGGAGCCGGCGATTACGACAGCGGCGCCGCCGGAGGTGCGACAGGACAGCCCGGCGCGTCGACGGCACACGCAACGGGCGGTGCCGCCGGAGCTTCCCCAGGTGCGAATGGAGACGATGGCGCGCCCACCCTATATCTCGGCAGCCCCGGAGGCGGTGGTGGTGCCTCGGGTACGGCCTTAGCCCCAACAGGTGGCAATGGCGGTAATGGCGGCGCCAACAGTCCTGGCGGGGCCGAGGGTTACGGCGGCGGTGGCGGCGGTGCCGGAGGGCACGGCTATGTCGCGTCAGGCCCTACGGTGAACGCCGCCGCGGCCAGAGGCGGCAACGGCGGCAACGGAAGCGGCGGCCAGGCCGGGCTTGCCATTGGTGCAGGCGACGGCGGTGGCGGCGGTGACGGTGGCCACGGCCTGTTTGTCAACGCAACGGGCGTCACCGTCGAGAACACCTCGGCGGGTAGCTTGACGGGTGGCAATGGTGGCAATGGCGGTACGGGACGAGGTGTCGCACAGCCCGGAGGTGCCCAAGGTAATGGCGGCGATGGTGGCAACGGCGGCGCTGGATTTGCAGGCACGAATTTAACGATCATCAACTCAGGCATCATCACCGGCGGCGACGGCGGCCTCGGCGGCAGTTCCACGGATGCGGCCACCGGTTTTGCAGGTCTGGGCGGCGACGGCATCATCGGGCACGACCTGACCATCATCAACAACGGCACCATCGCCGGCGGCATGGACGGCGACGGCATGTGGCGGGCCAACGCCATTACGCTCACTGGCGGCGACAATCGCCTCACCATCGGCACGGCCGTCGCCAGCATCAAAGGCGACATCGCCATCAACGGCGGCGGCACGCTGACGCTGGACCAATCGGCCAACGATACCGAGATCTCCAGCGACATCACTGGCGATGGCTCGCTGATCAAAACCGGCACCGCCACGGTGCTGCTCTCCGGCATCAACACCTATTCGGGTGGGACGACCGTCACGCAAGGTATTCTCGATCTCGACGGACCGCAGCCCCTGGGCACCGGCACGGTGACGATGAACGGCGGCACGCTGCGCGTCGCCACGATCGGCTGCGGTTGTGGCGGCGGCATCATCGGCCTGTTGAACGACATCGCCATCAATACATCAGGCGGTACGTTCGATGCCGCCTCCGGCATCATGTTTTTCCTCGGCAACATCACCGACGGCAATGGCCCCGGCGGCATGCTGACGATCACTGGCAGCGGCGGCCCCCTCCCCGGCTTCGTCGTCTTCGCCGGCACCAGCACCTACAGCGGCCCGACCTATATCACCGCCAATGGCGTCCTGCTGGCCGGATCGCCGACCGGCCTGTCGCCCAACTCCCACTATATTGTCGATGGCATTCTCGATATCGGCGGCTTCGATACCACTATCGCCGGGCTGTCGGGCGCCAGCACCGGCGAAGTCGGCAGCACCGGCTTCGGTCCCGTGACGCTGACCATCGACAAGGCAAGCGGTACCAGCACCTACAACGGCATCATTCTCGATGGCGGTCCCGATCCGGTTTCGGTGGTCAAGAGCGGCGCCGGCAAACAAGTGCTCGCGGGCATCAATACCTATACGGGTTCAACGACGGTCAACGCCGGCATTTTGAGCATCGACGGCTCCATCGCCTCGTCATCGGAAGTGATCGTCAATTCAGGTGGCACGCTGTCGGGCAACGGCATCGTCAGTACGACGACGATCAATGCCGGCGGCACTTTGGCGCCGGGCAATTCCATCGGCACGCTGACCGTGCAAGGCGATCTCACCTTCAAGCCCGGATCAACGTATCAGGTCGAGGTGTCGCCTGTCGGCGCCGATCGCGTCAATGTCTCGGGCATCGCGACGTTGAATGGCGCAACGTTGTCGGCGATCTATGAGCCAGGCGCCTATGTCACCAAACGCTATACCGTCCTCAATGCGGCCGGTGGCGTGAACGGCACGTTCAGCGGGCCGGTGAACACCAATCTGCCAACGAACTTCTCGACGGCGCTGAACTACGACACCAACAACGCTTATCTCGACCTGACCTTGAGCTATGTGCCGCCGCAACCGCCGAATTTCGGCACGGGGCTGAACGTCAACCAGACGAATGTCGCGAATGCCCTCGTCAACTCGTTCAACACCGCCGGCGGCATTCCCCTGGTGTTTGGCGCGCTCGGGCCGACGGGGCTTACCCAGGCTTCCGGCGAATCCGCCACAGGCGTGCAGCAGAGCACGTTTAACGTCATGGATCGT